>Ga0207425_1000001_pt1 | contig 2525432 bp, 2265 predicted proteins | sample AraplaF_Col_mTSA_FD_184255 | JGI IMG/M metagenome (GOLD analysis project Ga0207425, IMG submission 184255) | Arabidopsis root microbial communities from the University of North Carolina, USA - plate scrape MF_Col_mTSA (SPAdes) (version 3) | ecosystem: Host-associated > Plants > Roots >...
CGCCACCTCTCCGATGACCTATCTGCAGGTCACGCAAGGAAGGTCCGCGCCGACGAAAGAGTAGTTTATAATACTGTATATCCATCCAGCATTATGGATTGTCTGGAGCTAAGTGGATACCCCATATTTATATACAGTATAACGCGTCACCTGCCGCATTGTCACTTCTTGGAGGCTGCGTTGGCCTTTTCCACCTGTTGTTCGAAGGCGGTTACCGCGTCGCGCGTAGCCTGGGTCACCTGTTCATAGCCTTTGAAGGCGTTTTCAATGGCGCTTTTGACAATTTGCACTGCATTATCCGAGCCCGGACGCACATTCTGCGTCACGTCGTAAATCAGGGCGCTCAGGTTGGATTTGGCTTCGGCCAGATGGGCATCGGCGGCCTTGTGGAAATCGTTCGACATTTCGGACAGCAGGGCGCCGAGTTGCTGATTGTAGGCGTTGGTGGCGGCCATGCCGGGTTGCAGGCGGGCGTTGATCACGTCCATCGCCTCCTGGGGCGTGACGGAGGCGTTGACCTGGCGGCCGGCTTCGATCTGGTCGTCCAGCGCCTTGCGCGCCGTTGCGATATTCAGGGCCACCGCTTGCTCCACGCCTTGCATGGCGCGGTTGGTCAGGGTGTTGAAGGTCTCCAGCTGGAACTCAAACAGTGTCTTGGTGGCGTTGGCGAACTGCTCGGGATTCTGAAACATACGGTCTCCTTCTGGTTGTGGGATGGCGCTGCTTCTTGCTTTGACTTCATTATTGAGGACGCACCAATTTTTCGCAATGGGCATCTTTAAATGGACCGGCCATTTGTATCCAGGCCTTGCCCAGCGGGGTCTGGGAGCAGGCGCGCTGGCCGTCGATGCGGCTCTGGTACAGGTACCACCAGGCCGGCCGGGCGAGGGCGCCGGAGGTGGCCAGTGCTGTCATGGCGGCCAGGAGCAGGATGGCGAAGCGGGTTTTCATAGCGGTGCGGTGGCCGGAATGCGGATGGTGAAGGTGGTTCCCTGGCCGGGCGTGCTGCTCACGTCGACATGGCCTGCCAGCACCCCGGTCACGATATTGTGGGTGATGTACAGGCCCAGGCCGGACTGTCCCGCCCCCAGCCGCGTAGTGTAGAACGGGTCGAAGACGCGGCGCAGGTGTTCGGGTGCGATGCCGGCGCCGTTATCGGCCACCGTCAGCAGGATTTCGCTGCCAAGGGCGCTGGCTGTAATCGTGACTGCCGGTTCGCCTGTGCCCGGGGTGTTGAAGGCGTGGACGATGCAGTTGTCGACCAGGTGGCCCACGGCCTGGCTGAGAGGGCCGGGATAGCTGTTCAGCTGCAGGCCAGGCACCACGTCCAGTACCAGGTTGGGGCGCGGCTGCGGCAGGCTGGCCCACAGGGGCGCCAGCATTTCCTGCAGCAGCTGGTCGAGGAAGAAGTGACGGCGCTGGGCGTCGGTGGTTTCGACAGCGATCTGCCGGAAGCTGGCCACCAGGTTGGCGGCGCGCTGCAGGTTGCGCTGGATGATGTCGCCCGCTTCACCGGCACGCGCCAGGTAGTTGTCCAGCTCCGAGCGGCGGATGCCGGCTTTGACCTGGGCGCTCAGTTGCGCCGTGTGGTCGGCCAGGGTCGATGCGGTGACCAGGCTATTGCCGATCGGGGTGTTCAGTTCATGCGCCACGCCCGCCACCAGCGAGCCCAGGGCGGCCAGCTTGTCGCGGCGGACCAGTTCTTCCTGGGTCATGCTGAGGTTTTCCAGCGTCGATTGCAGCTCTTCGCTCGTTAGTTCGGCATGCTCTTTGGCGCGCGACAGTTCGGCGGTGCGGGCTTCGACCAGTTCTTCCAGGTGGCTGCGGTGGCGCTGCAGCTCGGCTTCGCGCTGCGCGCGCTCAATGGCGATGCTGGCCAGGTGGCTGGCGACGCCGATCAGGCGCTGCTCGTCAGCGTCGGGATGGCGCACGGTGCGGTAGTACATGGCGAAGGAGCCCAGCACCTTCTGCTCGTCCTGCATGATGGGCATGGACCAGCAGGCGCGCAGGCCAAAATCCTTGATCAGCTCCAGGTAGGGCGCCCACAGCGGGTCGTGTTCGATATCCGACACCACCACGGCCTCGCGGCGGTGCATGGCGGTGCCGCAGGAGCCGACGCCGGGGCCGATCGCCATGCCCTCCAGCAGGGCGGCGTAGGACGCGGGCAGGCTGGGGCAGCAGGCGCAGCGCATATGCACGCCGTCATCATCGAGCAGCATGACGGAGCACAGCACACCGTCCGACTGCGATTCGACCAATTGCACCAGCTTATGCAGTGTGTCTTCCAGCGGAACCCCGCGCGCCATCATTTCCAGCAGCCGCTCCTGGCCGACGCGCAGGTCTTCCGCCCGCTGGGTGCCGGTGACATCGACAAAGCGGACGTGGAACAGCTTCCGGCCCGGCTTGGCGATGCGCACGCCGCGTGCATTGCAGTCGATGGTGCGCCCGCTACTGTGGCGGAAAGTCAGGCGGTGCACGCGAAGCTCGCCGGCCAGCACGCTTTGCATCATGGCCTCCATCTGGCCCCGCTCGCACAAGGCTGAAAGCGGGGAGGAGAGCAATTCCAGCGCACTGCGTCCGAGCAGTTGTTCGGCGCGGTGATTGAGGTCGATGGGGCGGCCGCTATCCATATCCAGCAGCATGACGGCGTCAGGCGAAGCGGCTGCCATCATGTGGTAGTTCACTTCCAGGTCGAAGCCGCCGATGCGCTGGCCTTTCAGCGCAAACAGGACATGGTCGACGACGCTGGTGGTGGCCAGCGGCAGGCTGAAATAGCCGTCGGCGCCGGCGCGGGCGGCGCGCTGCTGCTCGTCCTGCGAGGGGCGGTGCGACATCAGCAGCACTGGAATGCGGCGGTCGGGGTCGGACTGGGTGAGCTGGCCCGTCAGTTCAAGGTCGGCGCTGCCGGCAAGTATGGTATCCAGCAAAACCAGGACGACGCCGCCTGCGCGGGCCAATTCCAGCGCAAGGTCACCGCTGCCGACGGATTCGACCCGGTAATCGTGGCGGGCGAGCGCCAGCTCCAGCGCTGCCAAATCGAGGCTGGAACTGCTTGCGACCAGGACGGTGTTGTTCTTCTCCACGCCGCCAGTGTATTACACCTGCGGCGCGATGATGCGCGGCAGGTTGTCTTCGATCCAGTCGACCAGCACTTCGAGGCGCTCGGCCACTTCACGGCCCAGCGGTGTCAGGCTGTATTCGACATGGGGCGGAATCACCGGCAGCGCGGTACGCAGCACGAAGCCATCGCTCTCCAGCGCCACCAGGGTCTGGGCCAGCATTTTTTCGCTGACGCCGTCCACTTCCTTGCGGAGCTGGCTGAAGCGGTGCATCCCGCCCAGCAGCACGACCAGCACCAGGACGCCCCAGCGGCTGGTGACATGGCTTAATACCGCCCGCGACGGGCATTCGGGCGCCAGTACATTGCCGGGCCTGGCCAGGCGGCGGGACAGGGCGGCCCGCAAGGATTTTGAAGATTTTTCCATACTTACCAAAAAGTGCGTACTTACGAAAAGTTAGTGTTGGTCCTATTATAGCCCTACATTGTTTTCAACCAAGGAGAAAAACATGATCGTCGTAACTGGCGCCTCGGGCGCATTGGGTCAACTGGTGGTGGAAGGTCTGCTGGAAAAAGTGCCGGCTTCGCAAATTGTGGCCGCCGTGCGCGACCCTGCCAAAGTAGCGCACTTCGCCGCACGTGGCGTGCAAGTGCGCCGGGCGGACTACACGGATCCCGCCAGCCTGGATTCCGCACTGGCCGGCGCGGATCGTGTCCTGCTGGTTTCGGCCAACGAAGTTGGAAAACGCACGGCGCAGCACCGCGCCGTGGTCGATGCGGCAAAGCGTGCCGGCGTGAAGCTGCTGGCCTATACCAGCATCCTGAATGCGGACAATTCGCCGCTGCGCCTGACGGAGGAACATATCGCGACTGAAGCGGCGATCCGTGAAAGCGGCCTGCCTTATACCTTCCTGCGCAACGGCTGGTATTTCGAGAACTTCAACGGCCGCATCCAGGGCGCGGCGCAGCGTGGCGAGATGGTGGGCAGCGCAGGCGAGGGCCGTATTTCCGCCGCTTCGCGCGCCGACTATGCCGCCGCCGCGGTGGCGGTGCTGACCGCTCCTGCACCGCAGCCGGTGTATGAGCTGGCGGGCAGCACCTCGTTCACGCTGGCCGAACTGGCCGCCGAGGCATCGCGCCAGTCAGGCAAGGCGGCCGTCTACCGCGATCTGCCGCAGTCGGAATTTGCCGCTGTGCTGGCGGGTGTGGGCGTACCGGCGCCATGGCCTGATTTGCTGGCCGATTCGGATGCCGGCTCTGCGCGCGGCGGTTTGTTCGATGATGGGAAAGCGCTGGAGAAGCTGATCGGGCGGCCGACACGCAGCCTGGCGCAGGCGGTGGAAGCAGCGCTGGCCGCATAAGCCTGGAAATGAAAAAAGCTCCCCGAAGGGAGCTTTTTTGCGGAATTCTTGGTGCCCACGGAGGGACTCGAACCCCCACACCTCGCGGCACATGGACCTGAACCATGCGCGTCTACCAATTCCGCCACGTGGGCACTGGTACTGCATTTTGTCTCAGAAGGTAGCGTTTGGTGCCCACGGAGGGACTCGAACCCCCACACCTCGCGGCACATGGACCTGAACCATGCGCGTCTACCAATTCCGCCACGTGGGCGCTAACTTCTTCAACTCTCCGCTGCGATGTTGTCTGCAACAGAGGCACGCATATTAATGGCCGCAACCGGATTGGTCAAGGATTAATTGATTTTTTCCTGCAACTTTCTTCGTTGCGCGCTGGGGAGGCCGGAAAACAAAAAAGCCGCTTTTCAGCGGCTTTTCTGCGGAATTTTTGGTGCCCACGGAGGGACTCGAACCCCCACACCTCGCGGCACATGGACCTGAACCATGCGCGTCTACCAATTCCGCCACGTGGGCATTGTCGCGTTGTTCTGCAACGAGGCACGCATAGTAATGGCCCCATGCCCATACGTCAAGACAATTATGAAAGCTTGTTCGAACGGCCACGCTGGCGCATCCCGATCAGCAGCATGCCCGCCCCCAGCATGGCCCAGCCCGAGGGCTCGGGAATCGCCGCCACGTCCCAGCCGATGGCGTCCATGGCGAGGGTGTCGTTGCTGGTGATGTGCAGTGTTTCGCCCATTCCCGCTGTCGGGTCCATCAGCCCGATGGAGAGGTTGTCCTTCCAGTGGCTGGCCTGGCGGCCGTCGCCAAAGTTCACGCCCGTGGAGAATTGCGGGCCTGCGGTTGTGCCGTCGAGCGAGAAGTATTTGCTGCGGTTGTCGGCGGTCCAATCGATCACGCCTTGCTGGGCGCTCAGAGTGGAATAGCGGAACAGGTCGAGCGTGGAGACGTAGATGAACTGGTTATCGTTGAATGGCCCGTTGTAAGGCGGGGAATTGCCGTCGAGGATGTCGACGCCGCTGATGAATCCCAGCGTGTGGCCGATCTCATGCGCCGCGACGCCGACAAAATCGAAGGCATTCGCATCGACACCGTTGCCCGGGTTGAAGTCGAAATTAAAGTCGCTGTTGAATTGGATGAAGCCGTCGCAGTTGCCAATGCAGCCGGGCAGGGAGGCTGGCGTAACGGCCAGGCCGAGCGCCTTGGCTTCGGCGTTGGCGAAATGCAGGGTCTGGTTGTTGGCACCTCCGTCGTTATCGTGATAGGGCGTGGCGCTGCCTGCGCCGTTCGGATTATCCGAGGTGCGGTTGATCAGCATATTGAAGGTCGAGCCGCCGGGCAGGTGGGCGACGGCGGTTGCGTCGGCGGCGGAAGTGGCGTCGGCAGCCAGGGCGCTGCGCACTGAGGTGTATGTATGGAAATCTTCTGCCGTAGCAGCCTGGCCCAGAATGCCGCCGCCAAGGGAGTTGAAGCCAACCGTCAAATTTATCGTCACATTGTCATGTAGCAAACTGGACCAGCGGGCTGCGGCTGCCTGGAAGCCTTGCTGGGCCTGGAGCGATGTGCCGGGAACGTACTGGAAGTTGAATGTCGGGTTGGCGGATGCCGTGCCGACGGCCAGCAGCAGGCCGGCTAAAAGAGTTTTCATGGCGATCTCCTTCAAGTTGATGAGCAAGGAGAGCGGCGCAAGATCTGTGCGCGGTCGCCCGTTGGCGGGCATGTGAACAGCACTTGGGAGGAGGGGCGTCAAAGAAGTCGACGCTGGAAAACAAAAAAGCTTCCCGAAGGAAGCTTTTTCGCGGAATTTTTGGTGCCCACGGAGGGACTCGAACCCCCACACCTCGCGGCACATGGACCTGAACCATGCGCGTCTACCAATTCCGCCACGTGGGCATTAGCAACAACATCTGCTATCATACTGCTTTGGTGAGTTTTGCGCCAGATGAACTTTCATTCCACGCTGCACATCAACTCGCCATTCCCGCATCGCTGCGAGAGCCAGAATTATAGAGGAAACTCTGCCGATGTCAAAGGGTCTGCGAAAGATTTTTGTGTGCGGCCCTTCCTGTTACACTACCAACCAATAATAAGATTACTGAAGAACTTTTGAACTCCACTCATATCATTCCTAGCCGCGAAGAGATTCTCGGCATCTTCCGCAGCGCCAAAGCGCCGCTCGACCTGCGCACGCTGGCGCTGTCGCTCAAAGTCAAAGCCGATTCCCATGCCGTCCTGACGCGCCGCTTGAATGCGATGGAGCGCGACGGCCAGATCCGTTCCGATACCAGCGGTTTCTACGTGCTGGCGGACCACTCCGAATTCATTGCCGGTCGCGTGTCCAGCCACCGTGACGGCTACGGCTTCCTGATTCCAGACGAACCGGGCGAAGACCTGTTCCTGGCCGAGCGCGAGATGCAGAAGGTGCTGCACGGCGATAAGGTATTGGGCCGCATCATCGGCTACGACCGCCGCGGCCGTCCGGAAGGCACTATTGTTGAAGTGGTCCAGCGCGGCACCACTCACATCATCGGCCGCCTGCTGAAGGAAAACGGCGTGTGGGTTGTAGCGCCGGAAGACAAGCGCATCAGCCAGGACATCCTGGTGCAGGGCGCCGTCGGCAAAGCCAAGTCGGGCCAGATTGTCAGCGTGGAGCTGACCGAGCAGCCGGGCCGCTTCAAACAGCCGTCGGGCAAGATCGTTGAAGTCCTGGGCGATATGGACGACCCGGGCATGGAAATCGAAATCGCCGTGCGCAAGTTCGGCGTGCCGCATATCTTCTCGGACGCCGCGCTGAAACAGGCTTCCAAGCTGCCGGACGTGGTGCACGAAGCCGATTGGGGCGAACGCGTCGACCTGCGCGACGTGCCGCTGGTGACCATCGACGGCGAAGATGCGCGCGACTTTGACGATGCCGTGTATTGCGAGCCGGTGAAGATCGGCCGCAGCAAGGCCTTCCGCCTGATCGTGGCGATCGCCGACGTGTCGCATTACGTGAAGCCGAACGACGGCCTGGATGGCGATGCGATTGAACGCAGCACCTCGGTCTACTTCCCGCGCCGCGTGATTCCTATGCTGCCGGAGAAGCTGTCCAACGGCCTGTGCTCGCTGAACCCGCGCGTTGACCGCCTGACCCTGGTGTGCGACGCCGTGATCACCGCACAAGGTGAACTCAAGGCTTACCAGTTCTATCCAGCCGTGATCCACTCGGCTGCGCGCCTGACCTATACCGAAGTGGCGGCCATCCTCGGCAACACCAAGGGCCCGGAGGCAGCGCGTCGCGCGGAAATCGTGCCCCACCTGCAGAACCTGTACGACGTCTACCATGCGCTGCAGAAGTCGCGCCAGGAACGCGGTGCGATCGACTTCGAGACCACCGAGACCTACATCGTCTGCAACCCGGCCGGCAAGATCGAAAAGATCATCCCGCGCACCCGCAACGATGCGCACAAGCTGATCGAAGAGTGCATGCTGGCGGCTAACGTGTGTGCGGCGGACCTGCTGTTGCGCCATAAGCACCCGGGCACCTACCGTATCCACGCCGGACCGACCAAGGAAAAGCTGACCCAGGTCCGCGACTTCCTGAAGCAGCTTGGCTTGTCGCTGGGCGGCGGCGATACGCCGGTAGCCCGCGACTACGCTGACCTGATGAAAAAGATCAAGGAGCGTCCGGACGCGCAGCTGCTGCAAACCATGCTGCTGCGCTCCATGCAGCAAGCGGTGTACAGCCCTGACAATATCGGCCACTTCGGCCTGGCGTATGAAGCCTATGCCCACTTCACCAGCCCGATCCGCCGTTATCCGGACTTGCTGACCCACCGCGCCATCAAGGCGATCCTGGCGGGCAAGAAGTACGAGCCGAAGATCAGCGACCAGTCGGTGCTGAATACGACGATTTCGAACGCGCAGCGCCGCCAGGCTCTGAAGGACAAGCAGGAAGGCAAGGAGAAGAAACCCAAGGGCGACCAGACCATCTGGGACGCGCTGGGTGTGCATTGCTCGGCCAACGAGCGCCGTGCCGACGAAGCGTCGCGCGATGTGGAAGCCTGGCTGAAATGCTACTTCATGCAGGACAAGCTGGGCGAAGAGTTCAGCGGCATCATCACCGGCGTGACCAACTTCGGCATCTTCGTGCAGCTGGACCAGCTGTTCGTCGAAGGCCTGGTGCACATCACCGACCTGGGTGCGGACTTCTTCGAGTATGACGACGCACGCCATGAACTGCGCGGCGAACGCACCGGCAAGCGTTACCAGCTGACCGGCCGCGTGAACGTGCAGGTGGTCCGTGTTGACCTGGAGTCGCGCAAGATCGACCTGCGCCTGGCTGACAGCGAAATCTCGACACTGCCTCCGCAGGGCAAGAAGGCCTCCCGCAAAGGCGGCGGCCTGGTTGGCTCGCTGGGCGATTTCGACAGCTTCGATGACGACGACAATCAAGCCGTAGCGCGCAAGCGCAAGGCGGCACGCGGCGCTGCCGCACCGTCGATTTCGGCACGCGATGAAGCACCGACCCGCGCACCGGGGCGTTCGACTTCCAAGCGTGGCGCTGCTGCTCCGGCTTACGCGCCATCGGCGCCGTCGGCGCGCAAGACAGCCAAGCCGAAAGCCAAGGCCAAGCCGAAGGCGCCTACCGCAAAGCGCGTGACCAAGGCTGCAAAGCCTAAGAAAAAACGATAAGCACCCATCCGGCGCTTCGGCGCCGGAATTATTTTGAGAACTACGATGTCCAAGAACAAAATGATTTTCGGCTTCCACGCCGTTACCTCGCGCCTGCGCCACGAAGCTTCCAGCGTTGAAGAGATCTTCTTCGACCAGGCGCGCGACGACCGCCGCATGAAAGACCTGATCGCCCACGCAAAAGCGGCCGGCGTGCGTGTGATGCCGGTGGAATCCGAGCGCCTCGACAAGATCGTCGGCACCCGCCGCCACCAGGGCGTGATCGCGTTTGCGTCGCAGCTGTCGCTGGCGCGTAACCTGGACGAGCTGCTGGACATGGTGGAAGGCCCGCCGCTGCTGCTGGTGTTGGACGGCATTACCGATCCGCATAACCTGGGCGCTTGCCTGCGCGTGGCGGACGGCGCTGGTGCGCACGCTGTTATCGCTCCGAAGGATCGCTCTGTTGGCCTGAACGCGACCGCTGCGAAGGTGGCTTCCGGTGCGGCGGAGTCGGTGCCGTTCATTACCGTGACCAACCTGGCTCGCACACTGCGCGAGCTGAAAGAGCGCGATATCTGGCTGATCGGCACTTCGGATGATGGCGACAAGACGCTGTACGAGGGTGATTACACTGCGCCGACCGCGATCGTGATGGGTTCGGAAGGCGAGGGCATGCGTCGCCTGACCCGCGAGACCTGCGATGTGCTGGTGTCGATTCCGATGTTTGGCTCGGTGGAGTCGCTGAACGTTTCGGTGGCTTCGGGCGTGTGCTTGTACGAAGCGCGCCGTCAGCGTATCGCTCGCGAAGCTTAAACCTTTAGAACCGGGAAACCGGGGTACGGCCCAAGGGCCGGACCCCGACACGCGGCTGCCGCAGGCCTTGGGGTCCGGCCCTTGGGCCGTACCCCGGTTTTCTGGTTTGCCCAAGGGTTTGGCGGCCAGCAAATCCCCACCGGATGCGCTATGATGTTCCTCTGAACAACAGCCATCCTCAGCACCACCATGTTTGACCACCTCCGTGACGACATCCGCAGCATCATCGAGCGCGATCCCGCAGCTCGCAATGGCTGGGAGGTGCTGACCTGTTACCCGGGCCTGCAAGCCATCGTCATGCACCGCTGGGCGCACTGGTGCTGGACCCACGGCCTGAAATGGCTGGGCCGCTTCATTTCCTACTTCGCCCGCATCATCACCGGCATTGAGATCCACCCCGGCGCCACCATCGGCCGCCGCGTCTTCATCGACCACGGCTTCGGCGTCGTGATCGGCGAAACGGCGGAGATCGGCGACGACTGCACCATTTACCAGGGCGTCACCCTCGGCGGCACCTCGCTGCACGCTGGCGCCAAGCGCCACCCGACCCTGGAGCGCGGCGTGATCATCGGCGCGGGCGCCAAGATCCTCGGCGGCTTCACGGTCGGCGAATACGCCAAGGTCGGCTCCAACGCCGTGGTGCTGAAACCGGTACCCGCCGGCGCCACTGCCGTCGGCAATCCCGCCCACCTGGTGCAGAAAGAACACGCTGCACCATCGGCAACCTCGCGCTTCTTCTCGGCATACGGCGTGACCGCCAACGGCGACGATCCGTTGTCCAAGGCCTTGCATAGCCTGATCACCCACGCGGTAGCGCAGGAAGAACAGATCGAACGCCTGTCGGCAGCGATGAAGGCGGCGGGCCTGGCCTGTCCGGACCTCAAGCCCTGTGACAAGCTCGATCAAACAGAACTCAACAAACTGGTCGAATAAGGAAGAACCATGGACGACATTCTGGACCCGTTTGAAATCCGCGTGCTCGCGGTACTGGCCGAAAAAGAAGGCCTGACGCCGGATAATTACCCGCTGTCGCTGAACGCACTGACCAATGGCTGCAACCAGCTGTCCAGCCGCGAACCTGTGATGCAGCTGTCCGAAGAAACCGTGGCCGATGTGCTGGCCCGCCTGGCCGAGCGCAAGCTGGTCGGCACCGTCAGCCAATCCGGTGCACGCGTGGTCAAGTACGAGCACCGCATGCGCATGAAGTGGACGCTGGAACAGGACAAGCTGGCGGTGCTGGCCATCCTCATGCTGCGCGGCCCGCAAACGGCAGGCGAGATCCGCACCCGCACCGGCCGCCTGCATGAATTCAAATCCGTGGCCGACGTGGAAACGGCACTGCAATTCCTGATCGATAAGTACCCGCCCATCGTTGCCAAGCTGCCCTTGGCGCCGGGCTCGCGCGAACCGCGCTACGGCCAGTTGTTGGGTGGCGAAGAAGCCCTGGCCCGCGAATCCACGGCCGGCGCATACGGCGGCAGCGCAAGCAGCGCAGGCGAGGGCGGCGGCAGCCGTGCCGACCGCGTGGCGCAGCTGGAGCAGGAAGTGGCCTCCCTGCGCGAGGAAGTTGCTTCCCTGGCAGCGCAAGTTGCTGAATTGAGGGCGGTAATCGAGTAGTAGTAGCTGTTGTGAGAATCCGCCATATTCGTTTGGATTGATTGTGGCGGCTCCCGGGCGTTGATATGCTGAAGGCAGAATAATCAACATCTGGGAGATCGAATGGAATTGCTGCACCGCTTGTCCATCCGGCACAAGCTTCTTCTTAGCATGGGCCTCTGCCTGCTGCTGTTCATTGTCATCTCATCCACCCTCAGCATCATGAAGACCAGCCAGGCGGCGCGCGAGCGCGTGCTGGGCCATGAGCTGCCGGCGCAGGTAGCTGCGATCCGCAATGACGTGCTGCGCCAGATCGCAACGCCGCTGGCGGTCTCGAAAACACTGGCCAACAACACCTTCCTGCATGCCTGGGAAGATGCCAACGTGCCGGACGAGGGCGTTGCCGCCTGGTCGACCGAAGCGAAAAACCTGAAGTCGAAAAACAATGCCGCCACGGTGTTCTGGGTCTCGCGCGCCACCGGCAAGTACTTCACCGACAAGGGCTACGACCGCACTCTGAACGAAAAGGCCGCCAGCGACCAGTGGTTCTACGGCTTCCTGTCCGGCAGTGCCGCCTACCAGCTGGACATCGACAAGGATGTCAGCGCCGATTCGTATATGTTGTTCATCAATACCCGCGTGCAGACTGCGGGCGGCAAGCAGGCGGTGGCAGGCCTGGGCCTGTCCGTCAATGCGCTGGCCGAAGCGGTGCGCAACTACAAGCTTGGCCAATCGGGTTATGTCTACCTGGTGCGCGCGAACGGCTTGATGCTGATCCACCGCGATCCAAAAATGGTGGACGGCAAACACCAGCTGTCCGACATGCAGGGCATGACTCCGGCCCTGGCCAAGCGCTTGCTGGGCGGCGAGGCCTTCGTGGCCGACACCTTCAAGGATGCCAATGGCGAACACCTTGTAGCTTCCTCCTTCATCCCCGAGCTGAATGCCTACCTGGTCGCGCAAGTACCGGAAGCCGAAGTCCTGGCCGGCATTGCGCGCGGCGCCGCGATGACTTCCTTGATCGCAGCCGTGATCGGCGGCGGCATTGGCATGCTGGCCATTTTCGTTATCGCCCGGGCGATTGCAGCACCGGTGGCGCATGCGGCCGAACTGCTGGAAGACATCGCCAGCGGCGGCGGCGACCTGACGCGCCGCATGCCGGTGGAATCGCAGGACGAAATCGGCGCCCTGGCTGCGGCTTTCAACAAGTTTGTCGAATCGCTCAACGCGACCATTCTGCATGTGCGCGAAAGCAGCCGCGCCATTGGGGTCGCGACCGGCGAAATCGCCAATGGCAATATGGACCTGTCGGCGCGCACCGAAGCGCAGGCCTCCAACCTGGAAGAAACGGCGGCGGCGATGGAAGAACTCACATCGACCGTGCATAACAACACCGCCAATGCGGAGCAGGCCAACAAGCTGGTGGCCGGTACTGCGGATTCGGCCAAGCGCGGCGGCGTGGTGGTGGGACAGGTGGTCGAGAAGATGGCCTCGATCACCGCCAGTTCCAACAAGATCTCCGACATTATCGGCGTGATCGACGGTATCGCATTCCAGACCAATATCCTGGCGCTGAATGCAGCGGTGGAAGCTGCGCGAGCTGGCGAACAAGGCCGCGGCTTTGCGGTTGTCGCGAGCGAAGTGCGCAACCTGGCGCAGCGCAGCGCGGCGGCGGCCAAGGAAATCAAGGAACTGATTACCGAATCGGTGCAGCAGGTGGCCGATGGCGGCAAGCTGGCCGATTCCGCCGGTGCTGCAATGCAGGACATCGTCAAATCCGTGCAGGACGTCGCAGGCCTGATGCAGGAAATCGCCAGCGCAAGCCAGGAGCAAAGCCTGGGTATCGACCAGGTCAACCAGGCAGTGACGCAAATGGACGACACCACGCAGCAAAACGCCGCGCTGGTGGAGCAAGCCGCCGCCGCTGCCCAATCGCTCAGCGAGCAGGCTGCGCGCCTTGAAGAAGTGGTCGGGCTGTTCAAGCTCGACGCCACCCCGAAACTACGCTAAGAGGAGAACGCATGACCCGATCCGTAACGTTGGTGCGCGCAGCAGCTGCGGCGTCCCTGGCGCTGGGCGCTGCCCAGCCGGCCCTGGCACTGGACTGGATGGACAATTCCGTCGGCTACCGCTTCGGCACCAGATTCGCCGAGCCGTACAATCCTGAGGACATCCGCAAGAACATCATCAACCTGACGCACGCCAGCGGCTACGCCTACGGCAGCAATTACATGAACCTGGATGTGCTGAAGTCCGACAGCAAGGATGACAGCGCAAAGGAGACCTACCTGCTGTACCGCCACACCCTGGACATCGGCAAAATCAGCGGCAGGGAATTCAAAGGCGCCGGCATGCGCGGCCTGGGTTTCACGCTGGGCTTTGACTGGAACCACAAGAACGACAAAGGCTACGCTTCGCGCAAGCAGATGCTGGTGGCGGGACCGACGTTGATGGTGGATGTGCCAGGCTTCCTGAATATCAGCCTGCTGGCGCTCTGGGAAAGCAATAAGCCGATCGGCGTGAACTCGCGCTATGACTACGACACGCACGCCATGCTGAATGCTGCGTGGGGTATCCCGCTAGGCAGCGGCTGGTCCTTCGAAGGTTATATGAACTACATCGGCAGCAAGGGCCGCAATGAGTTTGGCGGACCGACCGGCCCGGAGACCAATATCGACATGCAGGTGATGTACGACTTCAGCGCGGCGATGGGACTGAAGCCGGGCAAAGTGAAGGCCGGCTTCGAGTACCAGTACTGGCGCAACAAGTTCGGCAACCCGTCGAATGTGCCGGGCAGCCTGGCGAAGACCCCGATGGTCCGCGCCGAGTACCACTTTTAATCGTACGGGTCCTTTTTAGGCTTTCCCTGGCTGTCGCTGATACGGAATTTTTTGCGGCGGTCGCCCATCAGGAAGCGCAGGTCGCTGATTGTCAGTTCGGAGACTTCGTGCATGCGAATAAGCAGCGCGGCTCCGACTGGCAGGCGGCGATGGCGGATCTTGCTGATCACCGGTGGCGCCACTTCGAGCGCGCGGGCCAGCGCCGCGTCGTTCTTGACCTTGAGGTGTTCGATAAGTGCGTCGAGCAAGCGGTTAGGGTCATAAACCCGTTCGGATGTCATCACTGCGTTTGCGTCTGATTCGGCCATGCTGTTTCCTTTCACTTCCGAGACTTTGCGACTGCTTGTCACATATTACCTTATCGTAAATAAAATTGCATTCGGATAACAATAAATTGGGTAGTAGTTGTGTTCCTTGACCGCGTTTTCGAGGCGGTGCTATAGTCCGCCTGTCGGAAAAGGCAGACTTGGTTTGGTAAGCCCAAGTCCTTTCGGTAACGAAAGCTCTGGTCTTTGGCCCTTGCATCAGATCCCCACGACGAATTCTTTGACGCCGCCTGGCGTCCAATAGTTCGTCCGTGTGCAGCCTGAACCTGGGAACGCTCCGGTCGAACATCGACTATGGAGCTAGACATGCCTGCACCCCACACCAAATCCCATGACGTACTGATTGCCGGCGCCGGTCCGGTTGGCCTTTTCCTCGCCTGTGAACTGCGTCTCGCAGGCTGCTCTGTGCTTGTGCTTGAGCAGATGCCTGATCCGTCCACGCCGCTGAAAGAACTCCCATTTGGCTTGCGCGGCCTTACCGTGCCGACCATCGAGAGCTTCGACCGCCGCAGTTTGCTCGGCGCCCTCCAGGAGCGTGCGGTCAGACGCAACGCACCCGCCGCCGCTCATTGGATGCAGCAAGCCCGCCGCCCCGCAGGCCATTTCGCCGGCATCCAGTTCTTCCATGACCAGATAGACAGTGAGCAGTGGCCATACCGCCTGCCTGGCCCGGTCGGCAATATCGCAGCAGATATGGCGGGTATTGAGGCCGTCCTGGCCGCCCGCGCGTCGGCTTTGGGCGTTGAAATCCTGCGCGGCTGCGGCGTCGAGAATTTTGAGCAATCGACGCATGGCGTGACGGTCTTCGCAGGTGACGCAGCATTCCATGCGCAGTGGCTGGTCGGCTGCGACGGCGGGCGAAGCGTCGTGCGCAAGGCCTCGGGAATAGTCTTTGCCGGCACGGATCCCGAGTTCACAGGCTACTCGGTACAGGTGAAGCTGGCGGACCAGGACATGCTCAAGCCGGGCCGCCATTACACCGCGACCGGCATGTACACATTTGCTGCGCCGGGCACCATCGGCATGGTTGATTTTGACGGGGGCACCTTTCACCGCAGGGATCCGATCACGCGTGAACACGTCGAGGCCGTGCTGCGCAAAGTCTCCGGCGCCGACGTCCGTGTGACCGATCTCGAACTCGCTACCACCTGGACCGACCGCGCTTTCCAGGCAACCGAATACCGTAAGGGCCGTGTGCTGCTGGCAGGTGACGCGGCCCACATCCATTCGCCACTAGGCGGGCAAGGACTGAACCTCGGCCTCGGCGACGCGATGAACCTGGGCTGGAAGCTCGCTGCAACGATCCGGGGCTACGCCCCCGACCAGCTCCTGGACACCTATGCCCGTGAGCGAGGACCGGAAGGCGCGCGAATTCTGGACTGGTCACGCGCGCAGGTGGCATTGATGCGGCCATGCCCGGGCTCGCGCGCATTGGAGGCGATCATCCGCGACCTGATCGGCACGCGTGACGGCGCGACCTATTTCGCTAAGCGCGTATCCGGAGTCGAGCTTCGCTATGACCTTGGCGATGCGCATCCGCTTATCGGCCGCAGTGCGCCGGACTTCGAGTTGGCTGATGGGACAAGGTTGAACCAGCATCTTCGGTCCGGACAAGGCCTTCTGTTGGATTTCGAGGGAAGCGCCGGCTTGCAGGCATTGGTTGAAGGTTGGGCTGATCGCGTTCGTTATCTCGCCTCCGATTCCAGGGATCGCTTCGGCTTGAACGCGTTGTTGATACGGCCCGATGGAATCGTTGCATGGGCCAGTGATTCCGGTGGCACAGAAACTGATCCCGCTAATAGCTTATCCAAATGGTTTGGAGAGCCTCGGTGCTTGGCGTGAGAATTCGCGTATTTCTCGATCTGAGCAAAATGATATGCTGCCTCGCGCGGGGCACTTTATATTGCTAACTTGCGATTACGAGAGGTCAGACTTGGTTTCAGCTGCCGCATCCTTTTTCGCCGACATCCTGGTCCCGGCAGTTTTGTTCGTATTCGAGATGTGCATGTACGTTCTTCTCGCTAGCGTTCGGCCTAATCTGGTTCATGTCCCATATGGATCATGGGACTAAACCGTCGCCAGGCCTCCGCGAGCAGGTGATCATTGAGTACTTGAAACATCGTTCGGGCAGTAAACAGTGACGCTCGGATCAGACTGAGACCCGCCCAAGTCGGACGGAGAACACTAAACCAATCACTACTTCAAAACAAAATGCTCAAATACCTGAAAAGATATTGGAACGAGGGACGTGGCGATGAGTACGATTCGTGGGGCACGTCGTGGTGGTTCTTTGAAGTGAACGACAAGGATGAAGTTGTCCGGCAAGCCGAGCTTTACGAAGTCGGAAGGCTGCTTCGCTATAGCTCCGCGCATGTAGAAGACGAATTCGGCGCGCTTGCTGAAATATCGCCAAGTGCGTCGAATGTAGAGTACATCGCGATGTCCTCGGAGGAATTTGAGGAAATCTGGAATAGACGATAATCCGGGCCCGGTGAGGCTTTAAGAGACCCTGCCTGCCACCGGGCAGGACAGGGTGTCGAAGGGCGGGTCAGAACTTGTACTGCAGGTTCGCAAAGAACGATCGGCCGCGCGGATCTCCGTAGGTTGGGTCCCAGGTCACTTCGAAGTATCGGGACTGGTTGGTGAAAGGTGGCGGCGTGTCGAACATATTGATCACGCCGGCGCGCAGCTTGAGGTTCTGGTTGAACGAGTAGCTGCCCGTCAGGTCCCACAGCGAGTAGGCTTTCACGTCACGGTCATTCCAGCCAGGATCGGCCAGACCTGGGATGTTCTGGTCGCGATAGCTGGAGAAGAAGGTGTGGCCAAGGCTCACATTGATCGGACCCTGGGTCCAGTCAATATTGAGTTTGTGGCGCCAGCGCTGCACGGCCTTGTCGTCGCGGAACACGCCCAGGCCGTTCGTCATTGGCGAGTTGGGATCGGACTGGAATTTGTATTTTGTGATCAGCGTGCCGTTCAGGCTGGCGCTGAAGCGGCCTATCGAGCTGGCATCGCTGCGCCAGTTCAGCGCAATATCGAGACCGGACGTGTTCAGCTTGCCGCGGTTTTCCTTCTTGAACTGCAGGAAGGATATGACGCCATCTTCATCTCGCACCACGATGTTCGGATCGTTGTAATAGACCGGGTTGTCGAACACGGTTTGTTCGCCGATCTCCGAAATGATGTCGGTTTTACGGATGATCCAGTAATCAAGGCTGCCATCCCAGTTCCTGTTTGGCTGGAAGACCAGGCCGAGCGAGAACTGCTTGGATTTTTCCGGTTTCAGCTGTGGGTTGCCGTAACGGTCCACATCGAATTGGGCCACTTCGCCCGAGACCGGATCTTTCACGAAGCTGGCCGTGGTATCGGAACGCACTGGCAGGAACATTTCGGAAATCGATGGTGCGCGGAAGCCGGTGCCGTAGGACACGCGGCCCATAACTTCCTTGCTTGGCCGGTAGCTGACGGCGACCTTCGGATTGACGGTGTTCAGCGCGCCCGTCGTGATGTTGGTCAATGGATCATGCACGCCTTTGTAGCGGTCATAGCGAACCGCGAACTGGCCTTCCCATTCCTTGCTGAATGGCGCATTGATCTCCGCGTAAATGCCGGCGATGTCGCGCGAGTTGGACGAGTCGGCCAGCAATTCGTCGGAGCTGGAACGGTCGCCCTGTACGTCGTTGCCGCGCAGTGCTTCGGTGGAGGTGAACTCAGTCTTCTCGCGCCGCAGTTCGGCGCCGACCGCCAGCATGGCATCGCCACCGGCCAAGGCCATCACCGGCCGAGTCACTTTGCCATCGAAGCTGTCGCTGGTGCCTTTGGAAATACGCGCTGCGTCGTGGATCTTGATCGAGTCCATGAACTTGCGGCCCGAGTCATCCGTGGCCGGGACAAACGGATTGTATTTGCCAGCGGCAATGCCTGCCAACATCTTGCTGCGCGAAACCCAGCCATCGATATCGAGGTCGGTGGCCTTGTTGACGCTGTGGTTGAAGGCGGTATCGTACTCCCAGTCGCCGAACTTGCCGGTCGCGCCAAGCACGAAGCGCTGTCCCTTACTGGTCACCTCCGAGGTGCGGCGGCCCGCATCCGTCAGGCGGAAACGGAAGTTGACCGGGGTAGTGATGCCAGTCTTGGCTTGCAGGTCGGCCGGCAGATAAATGCCATTCGCCGTGCCGTTGATGCTGCTTGAAACGGCGGGCGAAGCGGCATAGTTGGTCTTGGCATTGCTAAGCAAAACTTCGGCAAACAGCTGGTGCTCGTCACTTACCTGGAAAGTGGCGCGGCCGATAAAGCTTTGTTTCTTGGAATCCGGATAGACCTCCGAATCGCCCATATAGTTGAAGGAACAGCCTTCCGTGCCGCCGGGACCAAGCGGACGCACGACGTTCGGCGTGCCGTCCTTGCAGGAATCCCTGCCGAAGTTCACGCGAGTGTCCGTCCAAGTGCCGCCGGGGCCGGAGCCCTTCAGGTAGCCGGAGCTGTTCAGCGTCGCCAACTGGTCGTCAGTCAGGTCGACGTTGCCAGGGAAAGAGTAGCTGGACAGTTGTGGCGACAGGCGGTCAGGCAGACTGTACTCCTGCATGAATTTGCGTTGCGAGCTGGCCAGGCGATCGGTTTTTTGCAGGTCGAGTGCGCCAAACACGTTGTAGCGGTCGGTGCTCAGATTACCAAAGCCGCCTGACAGTGTGGCCGATCTTTTGGCGCCGCCGCCTTCACCCGTACGGAGCGCATACACGCTGACGTCGCCACCCTGGTAATCCTTGCGGGTGATGAAGTTGATCACGCCGCCCATGGCATCGGTACCGTAAATTGCGGAGGCGCCATCCTTGAGCACTTCCACGCGCTGGATAGCGCCGGCCGGGATGTTGTTCAGGTCGACGCCGGAGTTATCGCCAGGGCTGGCAAAGTTGGCCATGCGGCGGCCGTTCAGCAGCACCAGCGTGCTCGACACGCCCAGGCCGCGCAGGTTGGCGCCGTTGAATCCGCGCTGGCCACCCATGACGTCGCTGGTGCTGGCGCCATCGGTCAGGCCGCCCACATTCGAGGAGATCTTTTGCAGCAGTTCGGCAGCCGTGGTCACGCCGGTCTTTTCAATATCTTCGCGCTTGATGACTTCGACTGGCAGCGCTGTCTCGCCCTCGATGCGCTTGATGCTGGAGCCGGTGATTTCCACGCGCGGCATGGTTTGCGCGTAAGCGTTCAAGCTCATGCTGCCAAGCGCGAGCAATACAGCATGGGTGCAGCGGGTGCGGCGGAGTGCCGATGCCTTGTGCGTGCCAGGTATTTTCATGCGATCAGTCCTCGTAAGTTGGTATTCAAACGCAAGTGACGGTGTTCATATTGAAACATTTTCAGTGTATGCAGCATTGCAAGACTTGCGCGCGCTGGAAGTTGCGAGGGTCGCTCTGTGTGAAAGCCGTGTCGCATTGCTGCAAAGAAGGAAGCCATCTTCTGTTGTGGACTTTCCACAGTGCGACATGCAATTGCCAATGTGCGCCTGTGTGTGGAAATTGATGCCCGAACAATGGCAACATACACAGCAATTTCATTGCGGTAAGGAGCTTGCTTCGTGAAAGTAATGGCGTTATTGCTGCTATGTGCGGCCCAGCTTGCCAATGCAGCCGATACTTCGCAGGCGCTGGCCTTCCAGCCAATCGCCGGCACGGTGGTACCGATGGGCGGCGCTGTGCGCGACGACAACGAGGCAATACGCCAGCGGCTGGTGCAATTGGCCGGTGGTTCCGCAGCACGCTTTGTGGTGATTCCCAGCGCATCGGACCGGCCTGAAAAGTCTGGCGCGAACGCAGTCGAGCAGCTGCGGCGCCGAGGTGCGCAGGCGGAATTGCTGAAGATCGCACCACGCTGGGCTGGTGAGACGCTGGAGTCCGCGCGCCGGGCGGCGGCCGACCCGGCCAACCTGGCCAAGATCCGCAACGCCACGGGGGTGTTCTTTACCGGCGGCGCGCAGGAACGCACAGCCGATGTACTGAATCCGGATGGCGTGGCGTCGCCCGTGCTGCAGGCCGTGCGCGAGTTGCAGGCGCGCGGTGGCGTGGTTGCCGGCAGTAGTGCCGGCGCCGCCATCATGAGCAGCACCATGTTCCGCGATGCGATGAATTCCGTGCAGGTGATGAAGGGCGTTATGCGCGATGGTAAGGAAATCGACCGTGGGCTGGGGTTTGTTGGCGACCAGCTGTTCATTGACCAGCATTTCCTCAAACGGGGCAGGGTGGGGCGCATGCTGGCGCTGATGCTGGCCAAGGGCTACAAGGTGGGCCTTGGCGTGGACGAGAATACCGCGGCGATTATTCACGGCAGCGAGATCGAAATTGTCGGCGGTAGCGGCGCGCTTTTGCTCGACCTGCGGCAGGCAACGCAGGAGCCCGGGCCGGTGAACGTGCGCAATGTCCGGATTTCCTATCTCGATAATGGCGACCGTTACGACCTGGCCAAATTGAAGGGGCAAGTGCTCGCCGCCAAGCAGGCCAGGGGTGAGATCAAATTCCGCCAGCCGGGCTTCGCTTCGGAGCTGGAGTTTGTTCGTCCCGCTTTTACCGACATCCTCGGTGAAAACACCATCCTGCGCGCCTTGACGCAATTGGTGGATGGCCCGCGCGACCATATCCGGGGCATCGCCTTCGACCTAGAGAACCTGCCCGATGCGCCAGCGGCCGATCCTGCCCCTGAGCTGGGTTTCGAGTTCATGCTCCGGCGTGATGAACAGACCCATGGCTGGGATAATGAGGGCCTGGACAATAACGATTACTCGATCTTCGATGCGCGGCTCGATGTGCGGCCGGTGCGCCTGAAGATGCCTTTCTACCAGGCGTGGTGAGCATGGAGCAGATCACGATCGCGCTGCCATCTCCCGCCGCAGGGACCGTCCGCTCCTTGAGCTACCTGCGCTTCGGCCAGCCAGGCCAGGGCCCCAAGGCTTATATCCAGGCGTCGCTGCATGCGGACGAATTGCCGGGCATGCTCGTCGCCCACCATCTGCGAACGCTGCTGACCGGCCTGGAGCAACAGGGTAAACTGTTGGGAGAAGTTATCCTGGTGCCGGCGGCGAACCCGGTCGGGCTGGCGCAAACGCTGTTGGGGACCAGCCAGGGCCGCTTCGACCTGCGCACTGGACAGAACTTCAACCGCATGTTCCATGATCTCTCGCACGATGTGTGGCAACGCGTGCACCCGCAATTGGGACAGGATGCCCAGGCAAATCAGGAGCTGATTCGCGCCGCGATCCGCGCCAGCCTGGCCGACAGCCAGCGCGATCAGGCGGCCGGCGATGAATTGTCGGCGCAGCGCCTGGCCCTGATGCGTCTCGCGGCCGATGCGGATGTGGTGCTGGACCTGCATTGCGACTGCGAATCGCTGCTGCATCTCTACACAGGCACACCCCTCTGGGAACGCGTAGCACCACTGGCTGGTTTGTTGGGCGCACATGTCGCGTTGCTGGAAACCGAATCCGGCGACGACCCGTTTGATGAAGCCTGTTCGCGCATCTGGTGGGATATTGCGGCGCAGGCGGAAGGCCGGTACCCCATTCCACTCGCGTGCCTGGCCGTCACCATCGAGCTGCGCGGCTATAGCGACGTCAATCACGCCACTGCAGCCCGCGATGCAGCGGCAATACTGGACTTCCTGCGTTTGCAGGGTGTACTGGCGGGGCCCCTATCGCAAGCCGTACCCCCGGCCTGCGAGCCGACTCCGCTGGCCGGCTGTATGCCGGTAGCGGCACCGTCGGCAGGGCTTGTGGTGTACCTGCGTGAACTGGGCGAAAGCGTGCGTGCGGGCGAACCATTGATCGACCTGATCGACCCAGTCAGCGGCAGCGTGCAGCAACTATTGGCGCCGGTGGACGGCTGCTGCTTCTCCCGCGAAAACCGGCGCTATGTCGCGCCCGGAACGCGCTTGAGTAAAGTGGCAGGCAAGCACGCGCTGCGACATGGTTCGCTTTTATGGGCCTGAATTTGTATCCCGTCTCATTGGTTTTGCTACCGGGCTTCTCCCTGTTCACGCTGGGGGCGCTGCGTGCTGCCTTTACGATCGCCAATGAGGTGGAAGGGGAGGCCTTGTACCGGCTGCGTCAATTCAGTCCGCCGGGTGAAGCGGCGACCTCCCAATGTGGCCTGGCGCTGGCGACCGAATCGCTTGACCGACTTGAAGGTGAACAGCCCGGCCTCTTGTTGCTGATCGCAGATGAACGCATTGGCGAGCGCATGAGCGAGGAGGCCAGCCGCCAGCTAGGCCAGAAGCTACGCAGTCTGGCGCAGGACGGCGACTGGGTCCTGGGCGGCAGTGGCACAGGCGCGCAAGTGCTGGCGCAGCACGGCCTGCTCGATGGCTACCGGGCCGCGATCGACTGGCAATACCAGGCGGAGGCGGAACAGCGTTATCCCGATGTGGTGTTCACACCGGGCCTTTATGAAGTTGACCGCAACCGCATCAGCGCCGGTGCGGGCGTTGCGGTGATCGATTTGATCCTGTACTGGCTGGGTAAGCGCCACGGCAGCATGTTTGCCGCCAAGGTGGCGCTTGCCCTGGGCCTGGAAAAGCTGCGTGCCGGCGATGAGCGCCAGCCCATGCCGGCATCGACGCAGCCGGCGGTGGGTTCGGCACGGCTCAAGGATGCGTTGGAATTGATGGCTGCCAATCTGGCCGAACCGCTGCCGGCAGAAGATATAGCGCAGTTGGTTGGCGTATCGCGCCGCCAGCTAGAACGGCTGTTCCGCCAGCACCTGGACACCTTCCCATCGCGCTACTACCTGGAACTGCGGCTCAAGCATGCCCGCCGCCAGTTAAAGCAGACCACCCACTCGATCCAACAAGTCGGACTGGCCTGCGGATTTACCTCGGGCTCGCATTTTTCCACTACCTACCGTAATTATTTTGGCTGCACGCCGCGGGAAGAGCGTGCACGCCACACCATGCCGCTTGTCGAGTCTTATAACGCCGGAGAGGACTTGGAATGAACCACCTGGACTACCTGTTGCGACCGGCAACCCTGGATGATCTCGACGTCATTGAAAAATTCTCCAGGGCTGCGACATTCAGTATCCGCACCTTGAAACCTGACCGCGCGCGGTTGGCGGCGCGCATCGAACGCTCCATCAAAGCCTTCGCCGGCAGCGAGCCGCAGAACGGCGATGAAATCTACCACTTCGTGCTGGAGGATCTGCAGGCCGGGCGCGTAGTGGGCACCAGCGGCATCGTTGCCAGTGCGGCGGCGAACGGCCGCTTTTACTGCTACCACAACGAGTTCCTCGTACACGACAGCGAGGAGCTGGGCATCACCAATCGCGAGCACACTTTGCGCCTGTGTGAAGATCTCTCCGACCATACTTTGCTTAGCTCGTTCTACATCGAGCCCGAATACAGCGACACGCTGGCGCCGCAATTGCTGTCGCGCGGCCGGCTGCTGTTCATCCGCAATTACCCGCACCTGTTCGCAGAACGGATAGGCGCAGAGAACCCTGGCCTGTGCGATGACGAAGGTAATAGTCCTGTGTGGGACGCGCTGGGACATCGCTTCTTCAAGATGCCGTTTCCTGAAGCCGAGCAGCGTACCGGCGGGCGTTCCAAGAGCTTTATCGCCGAGCTGATGCCGCGAATGCCGGTGTATGTATCGCTGCTATCCAAGGAAGCACAGTGGGCCATGGGGCAGTTGCACCTGGATGCGGAACTGCCGTTCGGCATACTCGTCGCGGAAGGCTTCGACGTGGATTCCTACGTCGACATCTTCGATGGCGGACCGATCGCGGAGGCGCGTGTTGCCATGCTGCGCTCTGTGGTGTCGGCGCTTAATGTGGAACTAGGTGGTGATGCCCGCGGGGACGGAGAGCCCTGCCTGGTCGCCAATATGGAGCGCGCAGGTTTTCGAGCCACGCTGACGCAAGGCGAATTCCTCGACGACACCTTACAGATGAAGCGTTCAGCGATTCAGTGGCTCGGGCTGACCGAAGGCGCACGAGCCTGTGCTGTTCGGGTGTGATGATGGCGCTCGCTAGATCCTACCCCTAGCAAATACGGGCTTGGGTTCAAGGATTTGAAGCCAAGCGTCCTAAGCGGCGCACGTTGCGACGGCCGGCGTCGAAATTCATGAATAACTCCTTGATTCTTAGAGGCGTGAACGGCTTGCAATGCCGTTCGTTTATGTTTCGTTGTTTTGCTCCGCGCCCTTAGTGAATCGCCACCAGTATTGTAGACACTCCTGAGCCATAATTTAGGCAAAGGAGAGGTCATGAGCGGAAAAAGGTACACCGAAGAGTTCAAGATTGCGGCGGTCAAGCAAGTAACTGATCGGGGACATCCGGTAAGCGAAGTTGCCGAACGCCTTGGTGTCAGCATTCACAGCGTCTACGCCTGGATGAAGCGCTATGGAGTTCCTGAGGCTGAGCGCCAAGAAGCCGATGCGCAGGCTGATGAAATGCGGCGCTTGAAAGCAGAACTGAAGCGCGTGACTGAGGAGCGCGACATTCTGCGAAAGGCCGCGGCGTACTTTGCCAAGACGTCCGGGTAAGGTACGCCTTCATTCGCGATCAGAGAAACGATTACTCCGTTCGTCGGCTATGCAAGATTTTGGATGTCCATCCAAGCGGCTTTTACGCTTGGAGCATTGAACCGGAGAGCAAACGAACCATAGAAGACAGGCGACTGCTGATGCCTATCAAGGAATCGTGGCTAGAAAGCGGCACGGTGTATGGCTACCGCAAGGTTCACACTGATTTGCGCGAGGCTGGTGAAGGTTGTGGTCCAAACCGCGTGCACAAAATTATGAAGGCCAACGATATTCGCTCGCAGGCCGGATATGGCAAGCGAAAATGGAAGCGTGGCGGAGCGCCCTCTGTCGTCGCACCAAACCATCTTCAGCGCCAGGTTGACGTCGACGAGCCAAACCGGGTATGGGTGACAGACATCACCTACATCCGAACGTATGAAGGGTGGCTTTATCTGGCAACGGTTCTCGACCCATTCTCGCGACAAGTCGTTGGATGGTCGATGAGCTCACGGATCGATGCCCACTTGGCGATGCAAGCGCTCTTGATGGCGGTTTGGCGAAGAAAGCCAGCGACTGAAGTTCTGGTGCATTCGGATCAGGGCTGCCAATACACGAGCCATGACTGGCAAGACTTCTTGGCAGAACATGGACTGGTTTCCAGCATGAGCCGGCGCGGAAACTGCCACGACAACGCCGTAGCGGAAAGTTTCTTTCAGCTGTTAAAGCGGGAGCGAATTAAACGAAAAATCTACGCGACCAGGGCCGACGCCAGGCAGGACATCTTCGACTACATAGAGATGTTCTACAATCCAAAGCGTCGTCACGGATTCAATGAAAAACTATCGCCGGTCGAGTTTGAAAGACGGCATTTTGAACGGCTCGGAAGTGTCTAGCAAACTAGTGGCGATTCAGATGACGCAGTGGCGTAACCTCCATCTACCGCCCTTGAAACAGCACTTTCGAGACGGGATAGGTCCACGTTGTTGCAGCGCGCGCAGGCCGGAATTGTCAACTGCCTATACTGGATGAGACTGTCGTTTAGTAGTCCTATACGCTGAGTCCATAGATCGAAACGACGCTGGAGCCACTTTGGGAATACATGCTCCAGAGTGACATCTTGGCCAGATGCCCCACACAGAAAACAAACATCGTCAGACGTACTTTGTTCAATGAATGACTGTTCAGCCATAGTGGATCGCTTTTGCCATGATCTAGATCAAAAAACGAAGAGATAAAATGGACGTCAGCTATTGGCTGCGGAATCGGCCCATACAAACTCTAAATGAACTGACACTTTATGTCAGATACTGTCTCGATTTTCAAGTGTTGTGCTCAGACCTGTAGTGGGGCGGAACCGACCGGTTGAATCCCCACCCCTTAGCTGACGTTACTGAAAAGCTCGGTGGTCCAATCGGCGAACGCTCGCATGGCCGGAGAGAGAAAACGGTGATGAGGGTAGATCAGCGACACAGGCACGGGGTCCGGTCGCATGTTGGCCAGTACCTCGACTAAGTCTCCGCTGCGCAAATGGTCGGCTACCAAAATTTCAGCCAATTGCATCAGGCCGCCTCCGGCCAGGCCCAGCTTGATGTAAAGCTCAGTCTCGTTAACTGCAACCGTGCCGGCAACCGGCACAGCAACCTTGTCTCCGGCCTCCACGAAAAGCAGCTCACCCGTCCGCCGATTCGTGCTGGAAAAGTAATGAACCGCGCGGTGGTGTTGCAAATCCTCCAGACTTTGGGGAATGCCCTGTTGATTCAGATAAGACGGTGTCGCGCAGGTGATCCAGCGCAACTCGCCCAGACGGCGCGCTACCAACGTCGAGTCGTGAAGGCTGCCGGTGCGGATCACGCAATCGACGCCATCCTGTATCAAGTCTACCTGACGATCATTTATGCCGATCATTAGATAGATATCGGGATACCGCGCCTGGAACTGCGCCAACTGTGAAAGGATGACGGCATGCGCGATTCCGCCAGGCATATCTACTCGTACTCTCCCTTGCGGGTGCTCAGCGGAGCCGTGCAGGTTGGATTCCGTGTCGTCAATCAGGTCAAGTATCTCGCGGCAGCGGTGAAAGTATCGCTCGCCCTCTGGTGTCAAGCTGAGGTTTCTGGTGGAGCGGTTGAGCAGACGTGCCCGCAAATGTTTTTCCAGCCGTTTGATGATGCCGGTCACTGATGACGCCGGTAAGCCTAGCGTCTCTGCAGCACGAATAAAACTTCCGCTTTCGACCACGCGAAGAAATACCTGCATTGCTTGTACGCGGTCCATGTGTTGCCCTCATGCGATTAGCGAAAAAGGAACTATAACTCATGATTATTCGGATTTTGCGAATGTTGAAAACCTCCAGTGCTACTTTTTCCAAATGGCGGGAATCGCTACAGTGCAGCGATCAAATCTACAGGAGAATCAATAATGTCCGATCAAGTCCGCCAGCAGCTTGTACCACTCGCGCTTAACCCAGCAGATCCTGACGCCGTGTCTCAAAACATTCTCGTGCTCGGCGCCGGCGAACTCGGCCTGCCGGTGCTGCGCAGTCTCGCGAACCGCGCGAAGACGATTAATGGGGTCAAGATCAGCGTCCTGCTGCGTGCAAGTGCCGTTGAGTCAACCTCTGAGGACAAGCAACGTGATATCGCAGAGATCCGGGATCTTGGGATTGAGATCGTCATAGGCGATCTGGTGAAGAGCTCCATCGATGAGCTCGCCTTGGTATTCGCGCGCTATGACACCGTCGTCGGTTGCGCGGGCTACGCGGCTGGCGTCGACACGCCAATGAAGTTGGCGCGCGCTGCCTTGAAGGCGCGAATTCCACGGTATTTTCCATGGCAGTTCGGCGTCGATTTTGACGTAATCGGACGCGGCAGTCCGCAGGACATTTTCGACGCACAGTTGGACGTGCGTGAGCTTTTGCGCAGTCAGCGCTTGACCGAATGGGTCATTATCTCAACCGGCATGTTTATGAGCTATCTGTTCGAGCCCGAATTCGGCGTTGTAGACCTGGAAAACAACGCAGTGCATGCCCTAGGCACCCTCGACACAGCTGTGACGCTGACGACTCCCGATGATATCGGAGCGCTAACTGCCGAAGTCCTGTTCGCTACACCTCGAATCCGGAACGAAATTGTCTTCCTGGCCGGCGACACCGTAACTTATGGCGAGGTCGCCGACAAACTGGCGTCTGGCCTCGGCCGCCCCTTTGATCGTTCGGAATGGAGCGAACAGTATTTGCTAGACGAACTGGCACGCGAGCCGAACAATATGATGCGCAAGTATCGTGCAGCCTTCGCTCAAGGGCGGGGTGTCGCTTGGGACAAGCGTGGCACGTTCAATAGCCAACGCGGCTTCCCGGTTACCGACGTGGCATCGTGGATTAATACGAACCTGATTTCCGGCCGCAGCAAGTAATCGTCATCCACGGCCAAGTGGAAGGCATCGACGGCGACGGTTCCACATGGTTTTCCTGATCAAGTTGGTGGACTGAGTGACCGGTCGCTTACGGCCGTCAGTCGCCGGTGAGTTTAGCTCATTTGACGGCTTCGCGGATAATCAGGCTGGAATGCGATACCAGATCGAACCACGGCAAACATCAAGTGCACCAGTTTGCGCATGAACGCCCCAATCACTGCCTTCTTTGGCAAGCCGTTTGCCTGAAGACGCTCCGCAAAGTTCTTGAGCACAGGGTTGTGGCGACTGGCGACGACTGCCGGCATATAGAGTGCACTTCGAGTTGTTCGGCTCCCCGTTCGACACATCGACGTACGACCGCGAATAGATGTACCTGAGGTGCGCTGGCGTGGACTCACGCCAAGATGCGCCGCCCAAGCCTTTGCACTGTCAAAGCGCTGCATGTCGCCCACATGGCCCAACATCACTGCAATGGTCGCCTTGCCGACTCCAGGAATGCTGGCCAAAAGATCGGAATCGCGTTTTAGCTTCGGATGGCAAGCGATGTGGTCTTCAATTTCGCGCTCCACTTGTTTGATTTGAACCTTCAGCCATTCCACATGCTGCCTGAGATGTTCTACTTGGCAGTAGCTTCCTTGTCCATAGCTTTCCCTCCTCGTATGCAGGCTTGCGCGAGCTGCGGCAGCCTCAGATACTGTCCGGACTTTCAGATGGAAATGGGCAAGGGCACCAATCTGACAAGCAGGGTCGAACCCTAAGATCAAGTTATGCGTCACCTTGCCCAGCCACGCCATCTGGGAACACGTTACCACTGGATCGGCAACTTAAATATACGAGGTCAAGTCTGAGTTACTGCAATTTATAGGACTCACAACGGCTTGCAGAGCCGTTGCAATCAAATTTAGTAGTCAATGATGTTGGAGCTCCCCATGATCGGTTTTCCTATGGTCCATTACGGACACTAGGCTGCCGATCGTTGTTAGGCTTGATACGGGTGAATCGCGATGCGCTTCCGTTGTACGGTGTCCTCCGGAATCGTGAATAATAAGGTGTCCATCGATTCGCTGGCCCGTTCGAGTACGACGCGTCCGTCGGCTTCGACCACATGTACCGGTCTGGTCGAGAAGTCGAGCCATCGCACGTCCAGGCGACCAAGAAGCGCGCGGCGCTTGCTCAGAACTTGTTGATGCAACGTTGCCCGCGCCACCGGCGTGAGTCCATACTCGCCTTGAGTGCGGTAGCCGCTGCCGCGTGGGATGAAGGGCAGGATGCTCAATTTCCGCACTTTCTCCGAAATGCAGAAGTCGGCCATCCAGTCCAGGACCCACTCTTCGCCCGCGACAACGGTCGTTTGCACCGATGTCGAAACGCCGGCGGAGATCAGCTGGCGCAAGTGTTCCGTCGCGTGATCAAAGGCCGCGCGCCCGACAATTGCATTGTGATGTGCACGGTCTCCGTGCAGGCTTACTTTTACGCGTGTGCCTGTGGCGCGCAGAGCTTGCAGTAAGGGTTCTGTCATGGCGATGCCGTTCGTAGTGAGGCGCGATTCGCCTCCATGCTCTTGAACGTGCGCTAGCAATTCCGGCAGGGCAGGGTGAATGGTTGGCTCGCCACCGCAGAAGTGGACGTTCCGGACCCCGTTTTCTTGCAGCCATTCCAGGCGACGTTTAAGTATCGTGACAGGCGGATGTGCCCCATCGGGCGGGGCGAGACAGAAGCCGCAGCGCGCGTTGCAGTAGCGGGTGACTCGAAAGCAAACTATTTGCGGCAGGTTGAGGTCCATGACAACCCCTTTTCAGCGTTTGCGGCTCTCACTCAACATATTGCAAAACAATGCGCCTTGTTCCAGTGCGTCGTCTACTGCCACATGGGTGTGTGGCAGGTCGTCGAACCATCGCTTGGGCATCGCGCTCTTTGTGCTGCGACGGTAGTCCTTACGCAGCATCGTCATGGCCATTGTCTTCATATCGAGGGCGGAGAAGCTGAAGGGACTGTGGCCGGCAAAGCGAATCAGATACCAGTAGACGAACATGAAGTCGAAGGCCGCTGGGTAGCCGACGAATACCGGCAGCCCGGGTAATGCTTCCAGCCAGGCCACGTAGTCTTTCATGGCGGTTTCCGGTGGCTGCAGATTTTCACGTGCCGCCTGCCAGGCCTCGGGGTGCTCACTCCACCATTTGAGCGTGTCGGGGTGCCCGGTCGCGTTGGGCAGGCATTCCAGATTGGCGGAGAAAGTGCCTAGCAAGGTCTTGTCCGCTGTGTAGGCCGCCGATGCAAAGCTCAGCATCGAATGGGGTCCGGGGATCGGGCCATCGACTTCGACGTCAGTGCTGACATAGGTTTCGACCCTGGGTTTATCGTTCATTTGCGGCCGCATCCTGTTAGGTGATGTTGGTTTGAAGCCAGCGCGTTACCGCGGCATTGCCTCGCTTGACGAGGGCTGTGTTCCAATCCTTGCATCGTCCGGGTGGCAACAGGCGCCGTGGTGTTGCCGTTGAGAGGACTTCCGCATAGTGTAGTGCCTCCCGGTCACCAGGGGCGTTTGCGTCGAAGCCCAACCACACGACGCGCCGGTTGCAGACCTGCGGGAGCCATGCCGCCCAGCGTCCGATAGTGGCGACGCCTGCCCAGCCACAGGCGGCAAGCGACAGTGCATCGAATATGCCTTCGACCAGAATGAGGGGCTCGGCACGCCAGCTGTTACCGACTCCGGCGACACCGCCCGGCCGACCCACGGTGAGCATTTTATTCTGGCCGCGTAAGGTGCTTAAGTAGCGGCCGTGTACCGATGCCAGAAGATTTTCCTGGTCGTACAATCCGACCAGCACGGCTGGGCGTCCGTCCCAGTCGGGATCGAAGCGCAGTCCAGCCAGTTCGGCGAGCGCGAGGGGGATGCCGCGCCGTTCGACGTATGCTTGGCCCGGGGTGCCTGCAAGCGGCAAGGCCCGCGCCAGGCGCTCGCTCGGGAGCTCTCCTGATCGGGGCATTTGAAGTGGATCAACGCGTTCGTGTCGAGCCATATGAGGATTGTGATTTGCGGTCCTGCTTATTTTGCTCGCCTATCGTGGCGTTGATCCTCTCCGATTCTCACTTTCCCCAAATTTACTACGACGACAACTCGCCCCATAAAGACGAGCTGTCGTATCCGCTTGGTCAGTTCTCTTCGCGCCAGCGGCGCAGGTAGACCGCACCCGCAATCATCGCCACACCGGCCACCGCGCCAATCCACATGGTTGGGCTACCCAGTGATGCGTACGCCTGGCCGAAGAATTGGGCGATCTGGGTTGCCGGATCATGCTCCATCCCAGGGGCGTTATGCATTGCGTCGCGGGCCGATTCGTCAAAGATGAACCAGGCGCCTGGCAGCACGCTGCCCAGCAGGCGCAGCACCACTTGCGAGAAGAACCATTCGATCTTGATGCCCAGGCTGAACGCGTGGTTGGCCCATGCCACCAGTGCGCCAGTGATCAGCGGTGCGCCTACGGCCCACAGGAACACTTTGCTGCGCGCCCAGCTCGATACCAGCAGCAGCCAGCCCACGGTCGGCAGTGCCCACAGCATGTAGACAGGAACCAGGGACAGCATGCGGAATGGGCTGAGCCAGAAGTTGGTGGACGATACCAGGTCGCCAAACACGTTCGCGCCATGCAGGGTCAGGGCGAGGGCGCCCATCATGGTAATCGCCATCGACACGATGAAGGCGGTGGCTGCAATCACCAGCGGGAAGCCGAGCAGGGCAACGATGGCTTTGGACAGCACGGTATTGGTGTCCGAGACGGGCAGCGATTTCCAGAACAGGATGCTGCGGTCGCGGCGGTCGTCATACAGGGCGCCGAGGCAGTAGAAGAAGATCAGAAACGCCATCATGATGTAGAGCGGGGTGCCCATCATCGGGAAGGCGGCGCCGAATGCGCTGGCCATTTCATGGCGTTCAACCACGGTCATGTCGTGGAAACGCGCCACGCTGTCGCCATTGAGGTGCGCTTCCATATTGCGGCCGACAATGAGCATCAGCGCGGTGAAGGCGACCATCAGGCCACCGACGATTGCAGGCGCCCAGAACAGCATGCCCTTGTTTTCCCAGTATTCGCGCTGGATCAGCCATTTCATCGTATTCATTCGTATTGTCCTTTCATGCTGGCCACGAACAGGTCGGCCACGCTAGGGGTACGGGTTTCGCCAAACGTTTCCAGCTGCTTGCGCGAGACGCCGTCGAACAGCATGACCGCCTTGCCGAAGACCGTGCGCTGGTGCAGTGGCTGCAGGGCGCTGGCGGCGGTCATGTACTCAGGCTGCACCATCACTTCGGTGTAGCGGTCGCCGATCTCGTCCATCGAAGCGGCGAGGGTGATCTTGCCGTCGCGGATGAACATCAGGTCGGTCAGGATGTTTTCGACTTCCTCGATCTGGTGGGTGGTGATCAGGATGGTCTTGTTCTCGTCGAAGTAGTCTTCCAGAAGCTGGTGGTAGAACTGCTTGCGGTACAGGATGTCCAGGCCCAGGGTCGGTTCGTCCAGCACCAGCAGCTTGGCGTCGATGGCCATGACCAGCGCCAGGTGCAGCTGCACGATCATGCCCTTGGACATGGCTTTGACCTTCATGTCCGGCGAGAGCTTGGTGTTGGCGATGTATTTTTCCGCGCGTTCGCGGTTGAAGCGCGGGTGCACGCCTTCGCAGAAGCTGATGGCGTCTTTCACCTTGAGCCAGCGCGGCAGGATGGCAACGTCGGCGATGAAGCAGACGTCCTTCATCAGCTCATCGCGCTGTTGGCGCGGGTCCAGGCCCAGCACATTCAGCTCGCCTTCGAAGCGGGACAGGCCGAGGATGGCTTTGAGGGTCGTGGTTTTGCCGGAGCCGTTTGGCCCGATCAGGCCGACGATGCGGCCGGCTTCAATCTGGAAGCTGGCATCGTCCAGCGCCTTGGTGGTGCCGAAACTCTTGCTCAGGTGTTTAGCGGTGATGATCGCTGTCATGCCGGGGCTCCTTGTGGCGGCACATTCGTGCTGCGCAGCAGTTGTTCAATATCCAGGCCCAGGCGGCGGATGCGTTCCACCATGGCGGGCCATTCTTCGCGAATAAAGCGGTCGCGTTCGGTGGATAGCAGTTTATCAACAGCGCCGTCAGTAACGTACATACCTAATCCCCTTCTTTTTTCAACCAAGGTTTCGTCGACCAGCTCCTGATAGGCGCGGGAGACGGTAATCGGGTTCAACTGATAATCGGCCGCGACCTGGCGCACCGAGGGCAGGGCATCGCCGGGCTTCAGCAAGCCGTCCAGCATCATGCCGACGACCCGCTCCTTCAACTGCAGGTAGATCGGACGGTTTTCATTCCACATACAACGTTTCCTCCAGTGTTGGTGATTTAATGGACTGGTGTTGTAGTGAACTATAACACTGAATTTACCTGACGCAAGTGGTTTTTTTGCAAATTGTGGCTATGCTCTATGGTGGAGTACCCCGTTCATAGGAGATTGCCATGTCCAGATCCATGCCTCGCGCCCTGGCTGCCGTCTTTGCCGCTGCCGCTTTTGGGTGCCTTGTTCCTGTTTCCGCAATGCATCTCGGCGACGAGATGAAGTGGGGCGATGCCCCGCCAACGCTTCCGAAAGGCGCCAAAGCCGCTGTTTTGCAGGGTGATCCCACCAAGGCCGGGCCCTTCGTCATCCGGCTGCATGCGCAGAATGGCTATAAAGTGCCGCCGCATATGCATTCGATGATGGAGAACGTGACCGTGATCAAGGGCACACTCATGCTGGGCATGGGTGACAAGCTCGATGCAAAGGCAGCAAAAGCTCACCATGCGGGGGACTTTGTCGCGATTCCGGCCAAGACCAATCACTACGCGATCATGAAGGGTGACACCATCGTGCAGATTCACGGCGAGGGGCCGTTCGATATCACGTATGTGAATCCGGATGATGATCCGATGAAAGGGAAGAAGTAAGCATCTGGCTCAGTTTCTGCGCTTGCCGGACCTGGGTGCCGGACATGGTGTTGTCGAAGATGACGAGTGCGCGGCCTCGCTGGCCGCGCAGCCATGCTGCGACCTTTGCCAGTCGTTCTTGTTCGTAGATGGAGCGATAGATGAGTGGGCTGCCGTGCAGGCGGACATACGTTTCATCGTCATTCGTTGCCACGTAAGGGCCGGGTTCGCCAACGGGCGGGTCGGCCACCACCCGGGTAATTCCCGATTCGCGCATTAATCTTGTCGCCTCGTCGGCGAACCAGGAGCCGTGCCGTGCTTCGCAGGCGAGCGCCACGCCGTTTGCGATGGTGTCGAGGCGGGCTCGGAGCGCGGCGAAGAGTCCTTCCACCGCCGCTGCGTCGAAACGCAGGCTTGGCGGAGTTTGTACCAGCACCCAGCCGAGTTTGGCGCCCAGCGTACCGGCCTCTGCGACGAAGCGGTCCAGGTCTGAGTCGATGTCGTGCAGGCGCTTTTCGTGCGTCACCGTGCGCGGGAGTTTGACGGCGAAGCGGAAGCTGTCCGGCACGCTTTCGGCCCAGCGTGCGTAGGTTTCCGGCTTGTGCGGGCGGTAGAAGGATGAATTGATTTCAACGGCGTTAAAGACGGCGGCGTAGCGCGCCAGGTTGCTGCCGAACGCTGCAGGAGGAAATATGTCGGCGTCCGCCCTGGGCAAGGCCCAGCCGGCGATACCAATGGTTACAGGTTTCATGCGCGATCCCCGATATAGTCATGCCCAATATGACACAGGAGCTTCACATGAACCAACACAGACGACTCGCCATGCGCGCCATGCTGGCTGCCGGCGCCGCAGTAACGGTCCTGATGGCGGGCTGCGCTACGTTTGCGGGGCCGCGCGATTACGATGTTCCCCTGGCTAAGCTGCAGCGCAATATTGACCAGCGCTTCCCGATCGAGCATCGCGCGCTGGCCGTGTTCGATTTGCGGCTGGTGCAGCCGCGGCTGGCGACCTTGCCGAACGACCGCATTGCGCTGACGGCGCTGCTGTCCGTGAGCTCGCCGCTGATGCGGCAGGAATACACGGGCACGATTTCTTTGTCGGGCCGGCTGAATATTGATGCGTCCCGCAATGCCGTCATGTTGGCCGATACACGGCTGGAAGACTTCACGCTGGACGGGCTGGATGAGCGTACCCAGCGACAGGTCAGTGGCGCGGCGCGCGTGCTGGCGAACAACCTGGCGCGGGAGACGCCGATCTATACCTGGCGTCCGGATGAGCTGCGTTATGCGGGCGTCCAGTTTGTGCCTACCGCGATTCGCACCTCATCAAACGGCCTCAGCATCCACCTCGAACCCTTGCGCGACGGTCGTCTATAATCCAGACATCAACATCTTGGAGAAATTGAAATGCCGTTTTTCGGTCTGGGTCTGCATATCCTGGTTGCCATCTTTTTTGCCGTGCACGCGGTGCGCCGCGGGCGTGAGCTGTACTGGCTGCTGATCCTGTTCTCCTTCCCGCTGCTGGGCAGCCTGGTGTATTTCTTCGCCGTCTACCTGCCGAGCTCGCGCCTCGAGCATGGCGCCCGTAAAGCGATTTCCGCTGCCGGCCGCATGCTCGACCCGGGCCGTGAATTGCGCGAGGCGCGCGACGCGTTCAGCTTCACCCCGACGGCGCAAAACCAGATGCGCCTGGCTGCAGCTCTGCTGGAAGCGGGGGAGGCGCCCGAAGCAGCGTCGACTTATGAAGCCTGCCTACAAGGGGCGTTCGGCTCCGACCTGGAAATCCGTCTTGGCGCCGCGCGGGCCAACCTGGCCGTTGGCGCGCATGGCAAGGCCATCGAACACCTGGAATTCATCCGCCGCACCGACGCCAATTACCGCGCCGAACAATGCAGCCTGCTGCTGGCCCAGGCATTTGCGGCGGCAGGGCGCAATGAGGAAGCCCGTGCCGAGTTCGAAGCAGCGGTGCAGCGTTTCGGCAGTTTTGAAGCCCGGGCCGAATTTGCGATCTGGGCTGCCGGTGTGCGCGAATTCCAGCTGGCGCAGCGCCTGAAGAGTGAGCTGCAACACACGATGGACCGCTGGAACCGGCATACGGCGTCCATGAATGACGCCACGGTACGGCGTTTGAATGCTGCGTTCGCGCAAGTGCCGCGAAGCTAATCAAGAGAAAGGAGCATCAGAATGCATAGCCCGGTCCTGATGTTCCAGTCGTCCCGCTTCGAAATCGTGCAGGACGAAGACAAGCTGACCAATCCCGGCATCTTTGGCCGTCGCCTGGCCGAGTGGATGGCCAATGAATTGCCCACGCACGGCTACCGGGCGCTGGGCGAGGTGATCCCCGAAGATTTCGCCTGGTGCGTGCCGGTCGAGGCAGACGACTGCGAGTTGTACGTGGCGTGCACCAATGCCGAAGATGGCTGGCAAACCTATGTCTTTGCCGACTGCGGCCTGATGGAACGCCTTGCAGGCCGCGATCCGCGCGCCACTGCGGTGGCCGGCCTTTACTCTGCGGTGCGTTCGATCCTGGAAGACGCACCCGGCATCACCTACCTCCACACCCTTCAGTAACACCCGCTACAGCCGAGCCCGTGTCAACCTTGGGGTCAGGCTCTTTGGTTGCCAATGGCCGAGCCCGTGTCAACCAAAGAGCCTGACCCCAAGGTTGACACGGGCTCGGCTGTAGGGGCTTCAAACTTATCTTGAATCAAGGAATTTGGCGGCGCGTTCGGCGATAGTCAGGCTCAGTTTTAACCTGAGCAGGACACTTCATGAATGCAAACGAAAAAATGTTCGGCAACCCTATGCCGCCCCAGGAAATTTCGCTGGATGTGCTGCGCGAAAAATACGCGAAGGGGGATGAGCAGGACATCATTGATGTTCGGCGCCGAGTAGCGCGGGCTCTGGCTGCGCTGGAGGCGCCGGAATTGCGCGCTGATTTGGAAGAACAATTCCTGTGGGCGCAGGAGAATGGTTTCGTGCCCGCTGGGCGGATTAATTCCGCGGTCGGCCTGGGGCTGAAGGCGACCCTGATGAACTGCTTCGTGCAGCCGGTGGGCGATTCGGTGACTGGGGAGGATGATGGCCTGCCGGGTATCTATACCGCTGTTGCGGAGGCGGCGGAAACCATGCGCCGTGGTGGCGGCGTGGGCTACGATTTCAGTGCGATCCGTCCTTCGGGTGCCAAGGTGAAGGGCACGCAGTCGCGCGCTTCGGGGCCGGTGTCCTACATGGAAGTGTTCGATGCTTCCTGCAAGACCGTGGAATCGGCGGGCGCCCGCCGTGGCGCGCAAATGGGCGTGCTGCGCATTGATCATCCGGATATCGAGCGTTTTATCGCTGCCAAGGACGATGGCGGTTTCCGCAATTTCAACCTGTCGATCGGTGTGACGGATGCGTTCATGCGTGCGCTGGCGGCGGACTCGGAGTTTGAGCTGGTGCACAAGGTGGAGCCGGGCGATGAGGATTTGTCCGCTGGTGCCTACCGCCGGGATGATGGGATGTGGGTGTATCGCCGTGTGCCTGCGCGCGAACTGTGGGACAAGGTGATGACGTCCACTTACGACCATGCCGAGCCGGGTGTGCTGTTCGTTGACCGCATCAATGCTGAGAACAACCTGTATTACTGTGAGACGCTGCGTGCGACGAATCCTTGTGGAGAGCAGCCGTTGCCCGGCTATGGCTGCTGCGACCTGGGTTCGCTCAACCTGACTTGCTTTGTGAAGCATCCGTTCAGCGAGCGTGCGGAATTCGATTTCGAGGCCATGCGCCGGGTGGCGGGCATCGGCGTGCGCATGCTGGACCTGGCGCTGGATGCGACCCAGTGGCCGTTGCCGCAGCAGGCGGACGAGGGCGCGGCCAAGCGCCGTATCGGCCTTGGCTTCCTTGGCCTGGGCAGTGCACTGGTCATGCTGGGCCTGCGGTATGACTCGGATAATGGCCGCGCCATGGCAGCCGGCATTGCGGAGGCGCTGCGCGATGCGGCCTATGCGGCGTCGGTGGCCCTGGCGCAGGAGAAGGGCGCTTTCCCGTTCTTCGACAAGGAGCTGTACCTGGCGGGTGCGTTTGTGAGCCGCCTTCCTGAGGCGTTGCGCGAGGCGATTGGGAAGTACGGTATCCGCAATTCGCACCTGCTGTCGATTGCGCCGACCGGCACGATTACGCTGGCGTTTGCGGACAATGCTTCCAACGGCATCGAGCCGGCGTTTTCGTGGGTGTACCAGCGCCGCAAGCGCATGCCGGACGGTTCGACGCGGTCGTATGAGGTGGCGGACCATGCGTGGCGCCTGTACCGCCATATGGGCTTCGACATGGGACAGTTGCCGCCGCAGTTCGTCACTGCGCTTGATATGGCGGCGCTGGATCATGTGAGCATGATGGAGGCGGTTCAGCCCTTCGTGGATACGGCGATTTCGAAGACGGTCAATGTGCCGGAGGATTATCCGTACGAGGATTTCAAGGAACTCTACACGGAGGCTTGGGTGGCGGGCCTGAAGGGGCTGGCGACGTTCCGGCCGAATACGGTGACGGGTAGTGTGCTGAGTGTGGCGCCGGAGCCGGCTGCTGTCAGTTCCGTCGCGAGTGCGCTGCGCGATGAGGATCCGCTGCGCAAGCGCTTCGACGGGCGTCCGCTGGGTGAGCTGGAGTCGGTGACGTCCAAGGTCGAATACTGGACCCAGGAAGGAAAGAAGGCGGCTTACCTGACCGTGAGCTTCATTACTGTCGATGGCGTTGTGGATGGTGTCCCGGTGCGGATCGAGCGGCCGTTCGAGTTCTTCATGCCGGCTAACCAGCGTAGTGATGGGCAGCAGTGGATTACGTCGTCCATGCGTTTGCTGTCCATGGCGGCGCGGGCGGGGAGTTCGATTGCGAAGGCGCTGGCGGATATGCGCGAGGTGACCTGGGAGAAGGGGCCGGTGCGTTGCGGTCTGCTGACGCGGGAGGATGGGGTGCAGGTGCCGGTCTATCACGATTCGGAGGTGGCGGCGATTGCATTTACCTTGCAGCGGATTTTGATACGGCGGGGGTTCCTTGATGCGTATGGGAACCAGGTGCCGGTGCCGCAGCTGGCGGTGCAGTTTGGGGCGGTGGGGTATGTGGCGCCGGAGGCGATGGCCGCGCCGGTGCAGTCGGCGGGGAAGTGTCCGGAGTGTGGGGCGCGGGCTTTACATAAGGTCGATGGATGTACGCGGTGCGTGGAGTGCCATTATATGGGGGGATGCGGTTGAAAAAACCGGTAAACCAGGGTCTGACCCAAGGGTCAGCCCCTGGTTTACCGGGTTTTGCTTAAGCTGCGTCAAGGACGTATCCGCTCCCGCTGCCTAAACTTCCTCCCACACCAACCCTCGGAGGAATTACAAATGCATCACTCTTTCCAATTAGCTTCCGCCCTCGACGCCGCCAATGTGACCCGCGTGCTTGACCTGCTGCGCACCGTCCCGGGCATCCGCGGCGTGCACGCCCCAGCCGGCGCTGCCCATGTCGAAGTGGCCTTCGACGATTCCCTCACCAGCATCCATCAAATGGGCAAGCTGCTCGAAGAACACGGCTATCCGCCTGTGGCGCCACAACAGCGCAGCCACACTTGCTGCGGCGGTTGCGGCGGCCATTGATCAACACTTGACCTGGATCATGTGAGCTGCCCGGGTGGCGGCTGTATTCTGGCTAAAAACATACATTTGAAACACCACAAAAGGAGCTATCATGCACGCCACTAAGAAGTTATGGACGTGGCTCGCCATTATCTGCCTGCTATCGTTCTCGGTACTGGGCTGGGTGGGCCGCGAAATCTACCTGAAAGCGCCTCCAATAGCGCAAGTCGTCGACGACACCGGTTCGGTGCTCTATACGGCGGACCAGGTCAAATATGGCCAGAGCGCCTGGCTGTCGGCCGGCGGCCAGCAACTGGGTACCGTCTGGGGCCACGGCTCCTACCTGGCGCCTGACTGGTCGGCCGACTGGCTGCACCGCGAAGCCGTTGCGCTCCAAGATCTGTTCGCACGCAAGACCTTCAACAAGGACTACGCCCAGCTGGAAACCGGCGCCAAGGCCCACGTTGACGCGCTGGTGAAGACTGAGCTGCGCACCAACACCTTCGTCGCAGAATCGAATGAAGTGAAGCTGTCGGCCATCCGCGCTGAAGCGGTTCGCACCGTGGCGGCCCACTACGCCGGCCTGTTCGGCGACGTTGCGCAATACGACAAGCTGCGCGAACAGTACGCCATGCCGAAGAACTCGCTGCCTGAAGCGACCGACCGCGCTGCGCTGACCGGTTTCTTCTTCTGGTCTTCGTGGGCTGCTGCCGCCGACCGTCCGGGCGAAACTGGCCTGAGCTACACCAGCAACTGGCCGCATGAACCGCTGATCGGCAATACCCCGACCGCCGGCGCCGGCATCTGGTCCATCGCTTCGGTCATCCTGATGATCGGCGCAATCGCCGGCATGCTCTTCTTCCATTCGCGCCACAAGGAGGAAGACGATCCTGTTCCGCCGAAGAACGATCCTCTGTTCAGCCTCAAGGCCACGCCTTCGATGAAGGCTACCAAGAAGTACTTCCTGGTCGTGATTGGCCTGATCCTGGCGCAAGTCGGCATGGGCGTGATCACCGCGCACTTTGCTGTGGAAGGCACCAGTTTCTTCGGTATCGAGCTGGGTAATATCCTGCCGTTCACCGTCAGCCGCACCATCCACACCCAGTTCGCTGTGCTGTGGATCGCTACCGCGTGGCTGGCTACCGGCCTGTATATCGCTCCCGCAATCTCGGGCGCTGAGCCGAAGTTCCAGAAGCTGGGCGCCGACGTGCTGTTCTATGCGCTGCTGTTCATCGTCGTAGGCTCGACCGCCACCGGCTGGCTGGGTACCCTGCAGCATAAGGGCGTCGACTTCTCGTTCTGGCTTGGTAACCAGGGCCTTGAGTTCACCTCGATGGGCCGCGTATGGCAGATCCTGCTGTTCATTGGCCTGCTGTTCTGGGCCTTCCTGCTCGGTCGCGGCCTGTGGCCGGCGCTGAAGAAACCATCGGAAAGCCGCGGCATCATCGCCATGGTCTTCCTGGCTGCACTGTGCATCGGCGGCTTCTATGCGACTTCCCTGACCTGGGGCAAAGGTACCCACTACTCGATGATCGAGTACTGGCGCTGGTGGCTGGTCCACCTGTGGGTGGAAGGCTTCTTCGAAGTGTTCGCAACCGCTGTCATCGCGCTGCTGTTCACCCGCCTTGGCCTGATCCGCGCTGCTTCGGCTAATAGCGCCATCATCCTGGAAACCATCGTCTTCCTGTTCGGCGGCATCCTGGGTACCTTGCACCACCTTTATTTCACCGGCACGCCAACTTCGGTGATCGCTATCGGCGCCATGTTCTCGGCCCTGGAAGTGGTTCCGCTGTCGCTGATCGGCATGGAAGCCTACCGTAACTACAAGCGTTCGCAGGCCGCTCCATGGGTTGGCGCGTACAAGTGGGCCATCCTGTGCTTCATCGCTGTGGGCTTCTGGAATACCGTGGGCGCTGGCCTGCTGGGCTTCTCGATCAACACTCCGATCGCGCTGTACTACATGCAGGGCATGAACATGACCGCTGCCCACGGCCACGCTGCACTGTTTGGCGTGTACGGCATGCTGGGTATCGGCCTGATGCTGTTCTGCCTGCGTGGCCTGGTTGACCGCTTCGCATGGTCGGACAAGCTGCTTGCTTCGATGTTCTGGTTCATGAACATCGGCCTGGCGATGATGGTGTTTATGTCGCTGGTCCCTGCCGGTATCTACCAGGCCGTGGCGGCGATCACCAAGGGCATGTGGTTCGCCCGCTCGCCTGAAGTCGTTCACTCGAGCTTCATGGAAACCGCGGTCTGGATGCGTGTTCCTGGCGATATCGTGTTTGCCATCGGCTGCCTGTTCCTGGCCCTGTTCGCCCTGCGCCTGATCGGCAAGGCGAAGAAGGAAGAAACCGTAGCTCAAGGCGTGGTGCTGGAGAACTAAGCAATGCGCCTCACGGGCCACACCGACTATGCCTTGCGCCTGCTGATGTACCTGGGCCGGCAGCAGGGCAGATTGGTGACCGTGCAGGAGATCGCCAAGGCACACGGCATCTCCGAACATCACCTGCGCAAGGTGGCTCACCGGCTCGGCCAGGCCGGGCTGGTCGCCACCTGGCGCGGACGGGCCGGTGGCCTGCGCCTGGCGCAGCCGCCGGCTTCGATTTCGGTGGGCGCCGTTGTGCGCCTGGCCGAAGCCGACTTTACGATCGTTGAATGTTTCAATGCCACGCGCAATACCTGCCAGCTGGCCGGCGCCTGCCGCCTGCAGGAGGGATTGCACAGGGCGACTGAGGCTTACCTTGGTCATCTCGACCGCCAGACCCTGGCGGACCTCATTTGAAGGAACCATCATGAGTGCGCAAGAAATTTTGTTAGAACTGTGCGGCATGGTGCCGCCTGAACCGATGGAGCGCGTACTGGAAGCGCTCGACCTGCTGCAGCCTGGCCAGCATATCCGCATGGTGATCGACCGCGAGCCTGTCCCGCTGTACCGCATTCTTGAGAAAAATGGCTACCGCCACGCGACCTCGATGCGCGAAGACTACGTCTACGAAATCCTGATCACCCACGCCGACTGATGCAACGCAAGCTGGCTTTCGAACATACGCCAGCAATGGCGTTGCCTTTGCGCTTCCTGTTGGTGGCGCCCTGGTTCGGCGCCCTGGCCGGCATGCTGCTGGTGTGGCAAGGCGCCGAAGCCATGAGCACGCGCTGGGCGCCGGTCACGCTGGCCGTCACTCACTTGCTGACGCTCGGCTTCCTGGGCATGGCCATGGCCGGCTCGCTGCTGCAGATGGTGCCCGTAGTGGCCGGGGTGGAGCTGCGCTGGGCGCGCACGCTCGGCCCCATCATCTGGGCGGCACTGGCTGGCGGCGCGCTGTTGCTGGCTGCGGGCTTCCTGCATGGTTTGCCGTGGTGCCTGCGCGCGGCTGGCTTGCTGCTGGCCGGCGCCTTCCTCCTCCTTGTGGCGGTGCTTGCACGCGCTTTATCGCAGCGCTCCGCACCGAACGCGCTGCCGGTCGTGGCGGGCATGCGCCAGGCAGTGGCAGCGCTGGCATGCGCCGTGGCGATAGGCATTGCGCTGGCGGCTTTCCTGACTGGCGCCTTGCCGCTGCGTGTGATGGAGTGGACCAATGTGCACGCGGCATGGGCCCTGGTGGGCTGGGTCGGCGTGCTGGTGGTGTCGGTTGTTTTCCAGGTGGTGCCGATGTTCCAGTCCACCCAATTGTTCCCGCGCCAGCTGGCCTTTGTGCTGCCGCCGCTCTGCCTGGGCGGGCTGGCGCTATGGACTGTCGGCTATCTGCTCGACCGGCAGTGGCAATGGCTCGGGGCAGGGCTGGTCAGCATCTGCCTGGCGGTGTTTGCCGTCTACACCCTGGTACTGTTAGTGCGGCGCAAACGCGCGGCCGACGTATCGACCTGGTACTGGTGGCTGTCGCTGGGATCGCTGCTGGCCTGCGTGGCAGTGTATCTTTGCCCGCGCGGCGTGGAGAAGTCGGTCGTGCTGGGAGTCCTGTTCATCGGTGGTTTCGCCATGTCGGCGGTGAACGGCATGCTTTACAAGATCGTTCCGTTCCTGCTGTGGTACCACGGACAGCACGCCGGCTGCAATGTGCCGGGCGTGCGCCAGCTGATGCCGGACAGCGAACCGCGCGTGCAGTTCGCCTGGCACGCGGCCAGTGTGCTGCTGCTGCTGCTTGCTGCCGCCGTCGCACCCGGCTGGCTTGCCCAGCTGGCAGGTGCGGTGTTGGCGGTGGCCTGCATGCGCCTGGGTTTCGACCTGGCGCTGGCTGCCTTCAGCCTTCGTAAGCTCGTAAGCGGGCAGTATCCAGAATCCTGATCTGGCGGCCGTTCACGGCAATCATGCCCTGGTCGGCCAGCTCGTGCAGCACGCGCGAGAAGTACTCCGGCGTGAGGTTCAAGCGCGAGGCCAGCAGCTTCTTGCTGACGGCCAGCGTGACTTCCGAGCCATCCGCCGCATCGTCATCCTTCAACAGATAACCAATAATGCGCTGGCTGCCGGAGCGCAGCGAGTAGGCTTCCACGTCTGAAATCAGGCCATGCAGGCGACGGCTCATACCGGCCAGCATGCGGCGCGCGAATACCGGATTGCGCGCCAGTTCGGCAAACACGGTGTGCTTGGAAATATGCAGCAGCATGCAGTCGCTGACCGCGTGCGCAGTGACGATGTAGGGCTTTTCCATGAACATGAGCGCTTCGCCGAAGCTGTGGCCTGGACCGATGATCTCGACGATCTTCTCGTTGCCCTGGGCAGAGAGGAAGCTGAGTTTGACCTGGCCGAAGATGACCATGTGGAAGCCGACGCAGGGATCGCCGCGCTGGAAGACGGCGCTGCCGCGCGGAATGTGATGCTCGGTGGTGCCTGCAGCCACCAGCGACAGCTCCTCCTGCGACAGGTCTGCGAACAGTGGCAGTCGCTTGAGGAACTCGCGGGGGGCGATTTTGGGGCTTGGCATATGGTTCTCCTGAAATGGCAAAAGGACCCGGCGTAGCGGGTCCAGTCCTGGTTACGTTAATGTCGGATTAATGACCCGAATCGCCGTCAGGCTTGCTGCTGGTCCGGAACACTTCCGGATTGTCCTTGCCGGTCACGTAGAGGAAGCCGACCAGGCCTTTCTCCATGCGCGACAGTGCGTGGTCAACCAGGATGAAGCGGCCCGGCACTTCGGTCTTGAACTCGACCATCGTTGCACCGCCCGGAGCCACGGTGGTGGTCTGCACGTTCTGCAGCGGTGGCGAGGTCAGGTCGCCCATGCTGTAGACGCGGTCGAACACTTCGCCGATCACGTGGAAGCTGGAAGTGGCGTTAGGGCCGCCCACGCCGAAGAAGATACGTACGGTTTCGCCAACCTTGGCTTCCATGCGGTGGGTCTTGGTCAGCGCATCGTGGGTGCCGTTGAACATCAGGTGTTCCGGCTGTTCGGCCAGCAGTTTCTCCAGCGAGAATTCGGCTTCGCCAGGCGTGCCATGCTTGGTTGCGGTGTACAGTTCGCCCTGCATCACATAGAACTCGCGGTCGACTTTCGGCAGGCCGCCTTCCGGTTCGACCAGGATCATGCCGTACATGCCGTTGGAGATGTGCTGTGCCACCATTGGGGTAGCGCAGTGGTACACGTACAGGCCTGGGTTCAGTGCCTTGAAGGTGAAGCTCTTGGTGCTGCCCGGCGCCGCCTGGGTCACTGCCGCGCCGCCGCCAGGGCCGGTCACGGCGTGGAAGTCGACGGAGTGGATCATGTGGCTGTCTTTGTCGTTGGACATGTCGACATTCACGGTGTCGCCAACGCGCACGCGGATGAACGGGCCTGGCACCTTGCTATTGAAGGTCCAGTATTTGTAGGTGGTACCGTCCATCATCTGGCCCAGCACTTCAGTGGTGTCCAGTTTCACGTTCACGGTTTGCGGGCCACGCTTGCCGACAGGGACACCCACTTCCAATGGGCTGCGCGACACATCGGCGCCTTGCGGGGCTGCTTTGGCCGGGCCGTCGCCGACGATGATCTTGCCGATCATGCCTGCCGCCACGTGGCCTGGCAGGGAACAGATGTAGGTGAATTCGCCTTTCTTGTCGGCCTTGAATACGATGGCGGTCGATGCGCCTTTGTCTTTCAGCTGGTTCGACTTGACCTTGAAGTCGGGCACCGAGATATCGTGGGTTGCGCCGTCGCCGTTGACCAGGTTGATCTGCACCACAGCACCTTCCGGCACGCGAAGGGTAGGGTTAGCCTTGCCCTTGGATTCACCGGCGTCGCTGATGAAGACCAGCTTACCGTCTGCGATATCGGTGTGCAGGGTAAAGGTCACGTCAGGACGATATTGGACGGCTGTGCTGCCGCCATGCTGGCCATGCTGGGCATAAGCTGGCGCCAGGGTTGCGGCGCCGATCACCAGTGCAGCGATGGCTTTGGACATCAGGGTCGGTTTCATTTTCTTCTCACAGGTTTGTCCGGCACGGGATTGCGCCGTTTGACAAACAAATCTTATGTTTTACATGCATGTTATTGAATTGACGCAGGTCAAAAATTTGGAAAGAACTGCGTATTCTCAAGGCATGTTTGATTTTTTTGATCTAGATCAAGCGAGAAGAAGGCCCTTTGCAACGGCTTAGAGGGCTAGCTGCGGCAAGCGTGCCAAAAAGTTATCGCGTTCGTCCATGCCGCTCGCGCTGCCGGCCTGGGCGAAGACGATGCGCTTGCCGTCGCGCTCCAGCCATCCGACGTACCATCCGACGTTCTTGCCGCTGCCGGTCTTGCCGAAGACCTGCCAGCCCGCGACAGGCTCGGGGCGGCGCAGCAGGGCAGCGGACATATCGTAGGCTTGCGGCTTGACGCCCAGTTCGCGACTCAGCACGCGACGCAGGAAGCCGATTTGCTCGTCCGGCGAAATGCGCAGCGAGGAGTTGAGCCAGGAGGCGGTTAGTCCGTTGTCTTTGCCTTTGTCGCCGCTTACGTCGGCATTGCCGTAATCGAAGCGCTTCGCGTAACTGGCGAATTTCTTTGGACCCATTTGCAGGGTGATCTGCTGCGAGTACCAGACCACCGATTCCTTCATCCACGAGCTCGGGTCGTGGGATTGGCGCCATTGCGGGCGCCAGTCCACATAGCCTGGTTTGAAGGGCATTACGGGTGCATGTTCGTCTTGCAAGATGCCGGCGTCATAGCCCATCAGCGCGATCGGCAGCTTGAAGGTGGACATCGGCGGCAGGCGCTTGTCGCAAACGCCTTCGTGGATTAGCCACTTGCCGGTGGCGGCATCAGCCATCGCCAGGCAATGTTCTGCGGAATAAGCGGGCAAAGCGAGGCCCAGCCCTGCAAGCAGGGAGAAGATTTTACGGTTCATTTTTTTTCCTCGTTTAGAGTTTTGCGAGCTGCGCGGGGAGTTCGCGCAGGAATGCTTCCTTGAGGCGCGGGCCCGCTGCGCCTTCAATCAATCGCTCATCCTGCGCCAGGCGTGCGAACACGATGGTGCGGTCGCCGTTGGTGGCCCAGCCTACGAACCAGCCGTAGGAGCGGGAGTAGTCGTCCTTGCCATCCGGTCCAACCGGGGCGCCGGTGCCGGTCTTGCCGAATACCTGCCAGCCGCCGGGCAGGTCTTTTACTTTCAGAAGGCGTGCGGTTTGCTCGTGAGCGTACTTCGAAACCGGCAGCTCCTGCCGCACCAGCTTACGCAGGAAGTTTGTTTGCTCGTCGGCCGAGACCTGCATCGAAGAACCGACCCATGACCAGGTCAGGCCGTTGTCCTTGCTCTTGTCGCCGCTGATATCCTGGTTGCCGTAGCCGAAGCCTTGAACATAGCGCTCGAATCGCTCGCGGCCAATGTGCTGCGTCACTTGCTGGGCGTACCAGACAGCGGAATAGCTGATCCACTGGCTTGGATCCATGTCGCGGCGCCACGCCTCGTTCCATGCCTTGTACTCGGCGCGGTAAGGCAGCACCGGCGCATGCTGGTCTTTCAGGAAGCCGCTATCGAAACCCATCAGGCTGATTGCGATGTTGAAGGTCGAAACTGGCGTGATGCGCGCGGCGCAATCGCCTTCGCGAATCAGGGTCCTGCCGTTGGCGGCATCCACAAATTCCGTGCAGTTCAATGCAGCCGCGGATTGCGCGGATGGCGAGACGCTCCATGCCAGCGCCGGCTGCAGCGCGAAATTGCCGATTGCAATGGCCGCCAGCGCGGCGACGGTTGCAGCGCGCGCCCACATCGCGCGGCGCGCGTCGCCCGGGGTGCGGATCAGGGATACGCGTTCGGTCAACGTGTTTGGATCGATGCTGCCGAAAGCCAGCGCGCCTTGCGGCGCAAGGTGTTGCAGCTTGAGCTGCGCGATGAGCGCGGCGGCATAGGCCTTGCGCTGCGAGGCAGGCCGTCCTCGCAGCACATCGCGGTCGCAGCCAAGTTCCTGCGCCCAGCTCAGGTTCGCGCGCAGCAGGCGCATGAAGGGATTGAACCACAACAGTGTTTGCAGCAGCATGCCGGCGGCCATCCATTGCAGGTCATGGCGGCGCAGGTGGGTCAGTTCGTGTTCAACGATCATCTCGCGCTGAAGCTTGTCGAAGCCGCCCAGATGGCGCGGCAGCAGCAGGCGAGGGCGGAACAGGCCAAGCAGCATCGGCGATATTGGAGCGTCGACTTCGATGACGGCGGCGGGCGCGCTGCCGGCCGAATCGCCAGCCGCACCGCTCTGCGCCAAGCGATCCAGCATGCGCTGCGCACGCCAAACGCCGGCGACCGACCATGCGAGGCCTGCCACGTACACGCACAGCCACAACTGAGCGCCATGCAGTTGCCATTTGCGTGCGCCGAAGGAATCGTCGGCATTGCGCGCCTCCGCAGCGGTGGTGATGGGCAGTGCAGGAGTCTTTGGCGGCGCAATGTACTGGGTAACGGTTTCGGTAGCGGCTTCCAGCGGTGGAATCAGCCGCACACGTTCGCTATGCGGTAACAGCATCAAGGCGAACGTCGCGAGCACGGTGATCTGGCCGAAAAGCCAAAGCGAACGCTGTGCCGCGAGCGCGGGCAGGAAGCGCCGAAGCAGGGCACTCAAGGCCCAGACGCTGAAGCCAGCCGCGCAGCAGCCCAGGCTCGCGAGCAGGAAGCGCATCACCAGCAAGTCGAAGTCGTTCATTTCGCGTCATCCTCATCGGGCCAGTCGGACAGCATCTGTTCCAACTGCGCCAGCTCGCCGGCATCTACCAGCTTACTGCCGGCAAACATATTCACCGGCAGCGGCGTATCGAGTTCCATGATGCGGGTGCCGAAATCATGCGCGTAGGCGGCCAGGGTCTCAACCTTATCGAGCAGCGCCTCGTACACCTGCACACCATGGCGCACGTGCTGCGCCACCATCTGCTTTTCCATCATCCGCTCGACGGTCTTGCGTGTGGACGAAAACGACCACGCCAATTCTTCTTCCACCGCCTCATGAATTTCGCGCGCACTCAAAGGCGCCTGGCGCCAGAGTGCCTTAAGTACGCAGAGTTCGGGAGTCGAAGGAATGGCCATGACAGAAAATGATCTTGTGACGAATGGTGAGAGTATGTGACAACTGTCACAAAAGAGTCAAGCTTTAGATTGTTGACTCAGTCAGCAAATAATCCTAGACTGGGCGGATGAAAAATCCACTCCTGAATGAACGCATCGCTGCGGTCCGCTCGTTCAACCGTTTCTTTACGCGCCAGATTGGTGTGCTGCGCGAGGGCTTGCTGCATAGCGCCTTCACGTTGACCGAGACGCGCGTGCTTTACGAACTTGCCCATCACGGCGAGCAGGCCTCGAGTGCCTTGTGCCGCGACCTTGGGCTAGACCGCGGCTACCTTAGCCGTATCGTGTCGAAGTTCGAGCAGGACGGATTGTTAAGGAAGGTGCCATCTGCCACAGACGGCCGTTCCAAAAGCCTGCAACTGACGGAGCACGGACGCGAAGTGTACGAGCCGCTCGACCGTTCCTCACGTGAAGAGGTGGGCGAAATGCTTTCCCGCTTGGACGAACCGGACCAACTACGCTTGCTCGATGCGATGGCGACGATTCGTGAGCTGATAGGGAAGCAGGCCGGGATGAAGTTTGCGCAACCTTTCGTTTTGCGCACGCACGGCGAAGGCGACATGGCGTGGATTACGCGTCGCCACGGCGAATTCTATTGCGATCAATTGGGCTGGGATCGCAGTTTCGAAGTGCTTGTCGCGCAGATCTGCGCCGATTTTGAGCGTGATTTCGACCCCGCCCTGGAGCGATGCTGGATCGCAGAAATGGGCGGTAAGCGCGTCGGTTCGATCGCGGTCGCGAAGAGCGGGGAAGAGGGCGTTGCCAAGCTGCGTCTCTTGTTGGTGGATGACGGCGCGCGAGGCTGCGGACTAGGTTCCAGCTTGGTCGACGAATGCCATCGCTTTGCGCGAGCGGCACGCTACCGCAAGATGCAGTTGTGGACTACCAATTTGCAGGTTGAGGCGCGCAAGATCTACCAGGGCAAAGGTTACGTCTTGTTGGCCAGCGAGCCAGTCCACGCATTCGGCAAGGATATGGTCAATGAGACCTGGACGCTTGATCTCGTACATTGAGCGGCGGTCCAGTCGCCGACAAAGGCTATGATTGGAGCGGTAAAAGGGCTGGTCCACGCCGCGGGTGACAAAGTGTGAACTTCGCAGACGTGCAAGATGCTACCCTATGCTGCGTCGGTCGCCTCCCGGCCAAATGCGGACGCCCGAGAAGCAAGAACCTATGGCATTAGTTCTCATAGCGTCAAACGAACTTGTCGCTCCGTGGGGAAGGAGGCTGCGAGCAGGTCGCGGCATGTATTTTTGTCTCCCCGTCTAAACTGGTCTAAAACGGGCGAGATTGGTCTAGGAGCGTCTAGAATTTCGCTCATGCTGCAACTCTTAGACCAATTTAGACTCCGCAAAGAAATGCGTAGACCACCTTAGACCGTTCGCTGACAAGTTTTAGACCACTATAGACGTTAGTATCGTGGTTTTAGACTGGCGTTGACGCAGTTCGTCAGCACGGGCTCGGCAATTTGCGGCGCGTATCCAGAAATCGTCGCCAGGGAAGCGCACCCAAACGAAGCGCCAGGCATTGCGTCCGTTTGCATGACGATTGGCAAACTGCGACGGCGTTAACGAAGCGCCGTCGTCGGATACGATGTGATCGCCAATCACCTTGGCAAAATCGCTGATGCCACAATGGCTGGTACGCAGCCTCGTTCCATCAGGCAGGAAGAGATTCTTCCATTGATAGCCACGCATCGCCTGGCCGTTTTTGCGCAGCGCGAGCCGCTCCATCTCAACGGTCAGCCAACGATGCACTAGTTCCGTCACGAAGGCGTCAGGTTTGACACCGGGACGGGCATCCATCAGGTAAAACTCCAATTCCATGTAGTCGGTGATGGGAAGATAGACCGGCTGCTTCGCTTCGTATCCCATGATTCAATCCCCTCGAAAATGGTCTAAAGATTGGATCGCAGAACGGAAAGATAGTTCCGTTTAGACTTTGCTTTAATTTTCCTAGACCGTTTTAGACATTCGGGCGGAATTTCTGGACCGGTTTAGACATCTGCGCGCGGCTTTCAGACACATTTAGACCGAATTCGCTTGGATTAGACCGGTTTAGACAGGGGTAGGAATTTTTCCCCCTAGGGGGGATATATTCGCGAAGGTACGTGAACGGCAGCAATGGGGCGGAACCAGGCGTTGGCGCCGGCCTTGCTACGGGGCCGATTACATCACTTCGTGAAATGGCGCAGGACGGGCGCTTTGCTCGAGATGTAAATATCTTTCCATGAGTGAAAAGACAATAACTCTGATCAAGAAGGTTGCAGCAGTCCTCCTGCTTATATGCTTTGTACTGCCGCTGTCGCGTTGCACGGCAAAGATGGAGGTTGATGGGCAAACCAAGATCTCCGACAGTTCCACGTTTGGCTACGAAATTGCGGCGCGCGCGTGGGACGACAAAAGTCTCAATACTCTGCTTGCGGTATCTGTCGTATTTTTTGTGCCTGCCGTTTGCCTCGGCTTACGGAAACGACCGCAGGCCGTGATTTACTTTTTCAGTTCGTTTGTGTCGGCGTATGTCCTGGCTGGGTGGGTATTCATCTTCGCGACCAGGCCGGAGATTGGGGGCATTCTCGCGACCATCTGTTGGACGCTCTTGTTCGGTATAAGTTGCATCACACTGTGGGGGCTTTATCGTCGCGGCACTTTGTTTAACCGGCGCGCCAAGGGCTGAGGATGGGGACGAAGACCTGGTTGTTGATGTATGCGGATGTCGATCCTGTCGAGATCCTGCGTTCCGCGCCAAAGCTCGATCGCGAGGCCAGTGCGGCGCTGGTGAGGCGCCTGTTCCCCTCGGGTGATTTCACTGCCGCGGAAGATGAGAGCCTTTGCGTTGCCTGCCCGGGTGGCGGGGGCGTAATGGTTGGCGTTTTTCCTGGGCTGACGATCATCGCTGCCGGCGAGCTGGCGATCGATTACCCGACGCAGACTGACAGGCGTTTCCTCGATTTTGCACAAGGCCGTACGGTTTATATCCACTTGATGCACAGTGTTGTGGACTGGTTTGCCTACGCGGTCTGGAAAAACGGGCAGTGGCTGCGCTCACTGAGCGTGTCGCCGGATAGTGGCGTTATCGAGGATATCGGGGGAAGGCGCGCATTTGAGGCGCCGTTTTGGGCTGGAGAGCGCCCGGCGGGCGAGCCGGAGGATGAATATCCGCTGCCATTCCATCCGCTGGAAATGGGCGAAGCTGCGCTGGATGATTTGTTCGGCTACCAGATCGAAGGCTACATCGAAGGGGAAATGCTGGACCCTGATTCAATCCCACTCATGGCTTTCACACGTGTGCAAAAGCCATGGTGGAAGATCTTTTAGAGCATCGTGCCGTCAAGCGCGTGGCGGACGATCGCGCCGTCTTCGCTGATGGAGATCCAGCCGCCGCGCGAAGGCGTGGATTCCGGTTCCCAGTCCGGCAGTACGTAGCGGCGGGTGCCGGCGACTTCATGCAGGGCAGGGCGGTGCGTATGGCCGTGGATCATGATCGACGTGCCGGTTTGCGTGAACACGTCGGCAATCGCCTCTGGTGTCACATCCATAATTTCGTAGGACTTCTCGGCGTGGCCAGCCTTGCTCTGCTCGCGCATGCCGGCTGCGATCTGCTTACGCTGTTCCAGTGGCAGGGACAGAAGTTGCTGTTGCCACGCAGGATTGCGTGCTTGCGCGCGGAAGGCCATGTATTTCACGTCGTTCGTGCATTGGGCGTCGCCATGCAGCAGCACGATGCGCTGGCCGTAGGCGTCGATCACCCAGGTTTCCGGCAGCAGGGTCATGCCCGCTGCGGCGGCGAACTTTTCGCCGACCAGGAAATCGCGGTTGCCCGCGATCCAGAACAACTGCACGCCCGCGTCGCTGACGCGGCGCAGGGCGGACAGGATCTGCTGGTTGAAGGGCTCCGACATAGCGTCGTCGCCCAACCAATATTCAAAGATATCGCCCAGCAGGTAGAGCTGCTTTGCACCCAGCGCATATTCGTCGAGGAAGCGCAGGAACGCTTCCGTCAGCACCGGCCGTGCCGGTTGCAAATGCAGGTCTGATACGAAGAGGATCAATTTAGGCCGCTACGATCTTTTCGATGATGATGTCTTCCGCAGGCACGTCGGAGAACATGCCGGAACGGGTGGTTTTCACGCCCTTGATCGCGTCAACGACTTCGGTGCCTTGGGTAACTTTGCCGAATACGGCGTAGCCCCAGCCGTCCTGGCCTGGGTAGTCCAGGAAGGAGTTGTTCTTCACGTTGATGAAGAACTGGGCCGATGCGGAGTGAGGAGCGGAGGTGCGTGCCATGGCCAGGGTGTATGGCTCGTTTTTCAGGCCGTTCTTGGCTTCGTTTTCCACGGTCTGGTCGGTTGGCTTCTGCTTCATGCCTGGCTCGAAACCGCCGCCCTGGATCATGAAACCATCGATCACGCGGTGGAAGATGGTGTTGTCGTAGTGGCCAGCGTTCACGTAGTGCAGGAAGTTCTCGACGGTCTTAGGCGCCTTCTCTGCGTCCAGCTCGGCAACGATGGTGCCTTTGTTGGTGGTGATGGTGATGGTGGTCATCTTGTTGTCCTTTTGTGTTTCTAAAAAAGCGTTATTTTACAGGTTCCGGCTGCTGGGCAGGGGCGGGTTCCTGCGCCGGTGCTGCTTGCGGGGCTGGTGCTGGTTCCGCGACCGGTTCCGGCGCCGGTGTTGGCGGGACCGGTTCCGGCACAACGATGCGCTTCTTGAGCACCGTGGCCGATTTGATCACAACCGGATGAACCGGGACGTTCTGGAAGCCTGGCTTGTCGTCCACCAGCAGCGCCTTGATCTTGTCGACGGTTTCCTTGCCCTGGATGACCTTACCGAAAACGGTGTAGCCGTGGCCCTTGGCGTTCGGATAATCGAGGCCGTTATTGTCTACCACGTTGATGAACCACTGCGACTGGGCGGAGTCCGGATTGTCCATGCGCGCCATGGAGAGGGAGTAGGCTACGTTGGACAGGCCGTTCTTTTCTTCGCTCTTGATGGTCGGGCGCAGGCCCTGCTTGGATTTCAGGTCGACCGTATAGCCGCCGCCTTGCACCATGAAGCCATTGATCACGCGATGGAAGATCGTATCTTTATAAAAATCGCTCTTTACATAGGCGAGGAAGTTAGCGGTGGAGATCGGCGCTTTTTCCTGGTTCAGTTCTACGATGATCTCGCCCAGGTTGGTCTTGATCGATACTTGCGGGTTCTCGGCCGCCAGCGCAATGCCGGTGGCAGCTAACAGGGCGCCGGTGAGGAATCCGGCGATGAGGGCGATCCGGGTCAACTTCTGCATTTATTGCTTCCTTGGTAAGGTTCGATTCTCGCGTGGTCGAAATTTTCAATGATATACTTCGGCAGACGTTCCATTCTAACAAAGTAGAACTATAACAAAGGGTAGCCAAATCCCCTGTAACAATGCCGAGCTTCCGGTGCGACACCCCAGGTGTTTCGCGCCCGTGGCCCGTTTACTTCTAGTCCGATGAGCAATTTAAAGATTTACAACACGCTGGCGCGCGAAAAGCAGTCGTTCAAACCTATTGAGGCGGGCAAGGTCCGGATGTATGTCTGTGGCATGACCGTATACGACTATTGCCACGTGGGCCACGGCCGCATGCTGATGGCGTTCGACGTCATCTATCGCTGGCTGAAGGCATCGGGCTACGACGTGCGCTACGCGCGCAATATCACGGACATCGACGACAAGATCATCAAGCGCGCAGTCGAGAACAAGGAAACGATCGGCGAGCTGACCGGCCGCTTCATCAAATATATGGATGAAGACTGCGAGGCGCTGGGCATCCTGAATCCGACCGACGTGCCTAAGGCGACCCAATACGTGCCGCAAATGCTGGGCATTATCGAGAAGCTGGAAGCCAAGGACCTGGCCTACAAGGCCGCTGACGGCGACGTTAACTATGCGGTGCGCCAGTTTGAAGGCTACGGCAAGCTGTCCGGCAAGTCGCTGGACGACCTGCGCGCCGGCGAGCGCGTGGACGTCAACACCGGCAAGCGCGATCCGCTGGACTTCGTGCTGTGGAAGTCTGCCAAGGAATCCGAGCCGGAAGAGGTGAAGTGGGATTCCAAGTGGGGCAAGGGCCGTCCGGGCTGGCACATTGAGTGCTCCGCCATGTCCTGCGCGCTGCTGGGCGAGACTTTTGACATTCACGGCGGCGGCGCTGACCTGCAATTCCCGCATCACGAAAACGAGATCGCACAGTCGGAAGGGGCTTCCGGCAAGACGCTGGCCAACTACTGGGTGCATAACGGCTTCGTGCGCGTGGACGGCGAGAAGATGTCCAAATCGCTGGGCAATTTCTTCACCATCCGTGAAGTGCTGAAGATGTTCGACGCCGAAGTGGTGCGCTTCTTCATCCTGCGTGCCCACTACCGCAGCCCGCTGAACTACTCGGACGTGCACCTGGAAGACGCACGCAGCGCGCTGACCCGCCTGTACACGGCGCTGGACGGCGTGGAAGGCGACGGCCAGCCGCTGGACTGGAACGAAGACAGCGCGAAACGCTTTGCCGAAGCGATGGACGACGACTTCAACACCCCGATCGCAGTGTCGGTGCTGTTCGACCTGGCTTCGGAAGTCAACAAGACCAAATCGCCTGTTGCAGTGCGCCAGCTGAAAGGCTTGGCCGCCGTCCTTGGCCTGCTGGAACGCAGCCCTGAGGAATACCGCAAGGCCGCTCCGCAAGGCGCCGCTGGCGAGGGCATGGACGAAGCGGCCATCGAAGCTGCCATCGCAAGCCGCGCCGCAGCCAAGAAATCGCGCGATTTCGCCACTGCCGACAAGGTCCGCGCTGACCTGCTGGCTGCTGGCATCGTCCTCGAAGACAAGCCTGACGGCACCACGAACTGGCGCCGCGCGTAATGGTTCTATCCAGGGAAAACGGGGAAGTGGCCCCGGTGCCGCCGTATTGGGAAGAAGCCAAGGCAGAACTCATGAAGCGAGACCGCATCATGAACCGCCTGATTCCACAATTCGGCGACCTGCACCTGGTCGGCCATGACGACCCGTTCATCACCCTGGCGCGCGCCATCGTCAACCAGCAAGTCACGACCCAGGTCGCCAACTCGGCGTGGGCCAAGCTGCTGGAGCTTTGTCCAAAATTCACCCCGGCTGCCGTGCAAAAAGCCGGCGCCGCCGCGCTGGCGGGCTGCGGCCTGTCCAAACGCAAGGCCGAATACATCCTGGATCTGGCCGACCATTTCAAGAATAAAAAAGTCCACGCTGCTCAATGGGCGCAGATGGACGACGAAGCGGTCATTTCGGAACTGGTTCAAATCCGCGGCATTACACGCTGGACAGCAGAGATGTTTTTGATATTTAATCTGCTCCGACCCAACGTGCTGCCGCTCGACGACAGCCGGCTGATTAGTGGAATCAGCCAGAATTATTTTTCCGGCGAACCGGTGTCGCGCAGCGATGCGCGCGAGGTTTCGGCCAACTGGGAGCCCTTCCGGACAGTCGCCACCTGGTATTTATGGCGTAGCCTGGACCCGGTTCCGGTAAAATAGCGCAAATTCTCCCCGGCAACCGTTATGCAATGTTGTCGGAGAAGCAAAGAAAACCTTGGAGGTACAATGATTAAAACGACTTTCCTCAATTTTGAGCAACCGATCGCGGAACTGGATTCCAAGATCGAAGAACTGCGATTCGTACAAGACGATTCGGCAGTCGACATCTCGGAGGAGATCGACCGCCTGGCCAAAAAGAGCCAGCAACTGACCAAAGACATCTACGCCAAGCTGACGCCTTGGCAAGTTTCCCAGATCGCCCGCCACCCACAACGTCCATACACCATGGACTACGTGAACGAAATCTTCACCGACTTCCACGAACTGCACGGCGACCGCACCTATGCGGACGACCAGTCCATCGTCGGCGGTTTCGCCCGTTTCAACGGCCAGCCATGCATGGTGATCGGCCACCAGAAGGGTCGCGACACCAAAGAACGCGCCATGCGCAACTTCGGCATGCCGAAGCCGGAAGGCTACCGCAAGGCCATGCGCCTGATGAAGCTGGCCGAGAAATTCAACCTGCCTATCTTCACCTTCGTTGACACCCCGGGCGCATTCCCAGGCATCGACGCGGAAGAGCGCGGCCAGTCGGAAGCAATCGGCCACAACCTGTACGTGATGGCGGAACTGAAAGTGCCGCTGATCGCCACCATCATCGGCGAAGGCGGCTCCGGCGGCGCGCTGGCGATTGCCGTGGGCGACTCCGTGCTGATGCTGCAATACGCGACTTACTCGGTGATTTCGCCGGAAGGCTGCGCGTCGATTCTGTGGAAGACTTCCGAGCGCGCATCCGATGCGGCAGAAGCGCTGGGCCTGACCGCTCACCGCCTGAAAGCAATCGGCCTGGTCGACAAGATCATCAACGAACCACTGGGCGGCGCACACCGCGATCCGAAGGAAATGGCCAAGATGCTGAAACGCGCACTGGCTGATTCCCTGCGCCAGTTCCAGGGCGTAAAAACCAAGGACCTGCTGGCAGCCCGTCACGAAAAGCTGATGAGCTACGGTAAGTTCAAAGAAACCACTGCTTCCGAGTAAATAGAACCCGGAGAACCGGGAAACCAGGGTACGGCCCGAAGGGCCGGACCCCGGCCTGCAGCAGCCGCGCGTCGGGGTCCGACCCTTGGGTCGTACCCCGGTTTTCCGGTTTTACCGGTTAAAAAATGCGCGCCCAAGAAATCCTCCAGCACTCCCTAAGCCAGCTCCCGCCCGGCCCCATCGCCATCGCCTACAGCGGCGGCCTGGACAGCACCGCCTTGCTGCACATCGCAGCCGAAACCGGCCGCAAACTCTACGCCTTCCACATCCACCACGGCCTGAGCCCCAACGCCGACGCCTGGGAAGCCCACTGCCGCGCAGAATGCGAGCGCAAAGGCATCACCTTCGCCTCCCGCCGCGTCACGCTGGAAGACCGCAGCGAAGCCTCCGCCCGCAAAGCCCGCTACGCCGCCCTTGGCGCCCTGTGCGTCGAGCACAACGTGCACCTGCTCCTGACCGCCCACCACCTGGACGACCAGGCCGAGACCATCCTGCTGCAACTGCTGCGCGGTTCCGGCGTGGCCGGCCTGTCCGGCATGGACGCCTCCAACCGCGCCGCCGGCCTGCTGGGAACCCCCGACGTGCTGCTCGCCCGCCCGCTGCTGCAAGCAAGCCGCGCGCAGCTGGAAGAATACGTTCGCGAACAAGGCCTCAGCCACATCGAAGACGAATCGAACGCAGACCTGCGCTACGCCCGCAACGCACTGCGCCATGAAATCATGCCCAAGCTGGCGCAAGCCTACCCCGGCTACCAGGAGCGTTTCGCCCGCAGCGCGCGCCACGCCCAATCGGCCCAGCGCCTGCTGACCGAGCAAGCAGCAGAAGACTTGAGTGCATGCCTGACGGGTGGCGAGGGCGCCGACGCAGCCGCAAGCCTGGACATGGCGCGCGTACGCACCCTCAGCGCCGACCGCATTTCCAATCTGCTGCGCCACTGGTTCTCCGAACGCGGCATCCGCCTGCCATCCTCCAACTGGCTGGCCGAAATGCAGGAGCAAGCCCTGACCGCGCGCGACGACGCCAACCTCAAAGTCACGCACCCCGACTGCGAAGTGCGCCGTCACCGCGACCGCCTCTTCCTCGTGCCGCGCAAGCCCGAAGCCGACGCCGAGCAGCAAACGAGTTTCCGCTGGAACGGGGAGGGCAGCATCGACTTCCCCGAATTTGGCGGCACGCTGCACATCGAACTCGCCCCGCTAGGCCTGGACCCGGACTGGCTGCGCGAGCAAATGCTCACCATCGAGATGCGCAAAGGCGGCGGAAAGCTCAAGCCCGCCCGCAACCGCCCGACGCGCACGCTCAAGCAGCACTACCAGACCCTCGGCATCCCCGCCTGGGAGCGCGAGCGCCTGCCCATGGTATCGATCCCCGGCCATATCCTGTATGCCGCCGGCATCGGCATGGATTGCCATAAACTGAGCACGAGTGCAGAGCATCGTTTGGTGTTTCGCTGGGAAACCAAATAATTTTTGCTAACACTTGTATATACGTATGAACTTATGCCAATTAGGTATGAGGGTATGAACTTTTTGACTTGAGATTTTGCATCGCAGCATGTAGAGTAAAGGGCTCCCTTTATCACATCAATGCGGAAAATCAGCATGGCTTTAATCGTTCACAAATACGGCGGTACGTCGATGGGCTCGACGGAACGCATCAAGAACGTCGCGCGTCGCGTCGCCAAATGGCACGATGCGGGACACCAGGTGGTCGTGGTTCCGTCGGCAATGTCCGGCGAAACCAACCGCCTGATTGCCCTGGCCAAGGAAATCCAGAACCCGCCAGACCCACGTGAACTCGACATGATCGCCTCCACCGGTGAACAAGTGTCCGTGGGCCTGCTGTCGATGGCGCTGCAAGCCATTGGCAAGGACGCCATTTCCTACACCGGCTGGCAAGTAGCGATTAAAACCGATTCCGCCTTCACCAAAGCCCGCATCCAGTCGATCGAAGACGGCCGCGTGCGCGAAGACCTGGAGAAGGGCCGCATCGTGATCATCACCGGCTTCCAGGGCGTGGACGAGAACGACAACATCGCCACCCTGGGCCGCGGCGGTTCCGACACCTCGGCCGTGGCGATCGCCGCCGCGCTGAAGGCCGACGAATGCCTGATCTACACCGACGTCGACGGCGTCTACACCACCGACCCGCGCGTGGTATCCGAAGCCCGCCGCCTGAAAGCGATCACGTTTGAAGAGATGCTGGAACTGGCTTCGCTGGGCTCCAAAGTGCTGCAAACCCGCTCGGTGGAATTCGCCGGCAACTACCGCGTACCGACCCGCGTGCTGTCCTCGCTGACCGATCCGTTGATGGATCTGGCCGAAGAAGCCAATTCGGGCACCCTGATTTCGTTTGAGGAAGACCAAAACATGGAACAAGCAGTCATCTCCGGCATCGCCTTCAATCGCGACGAAGCCAAAATCACCGTACTGGGCGTGCCAGACCGTCCAGGCATCGCCTACCACATCCTGGGCCCAGTGGCTGAAGCCAATGTCGAAGTCGACATGATCATCCAGAACCAGGCTGTCGACGGCAAGACTGACTTCACCTTCACCGTGTCGCGCAACGACTACCAGAAGGCGCTGGACGTGCTGCACAACGAAAAGGGCGAGATCGGCCACCACACCCTGGTCGGCGACGCGAAAGTGTCCAAGATCTCCGTGGTCGGCGTGGGCATGCGCTCGCACGTGGGCGTGGCCTCGAAGATGTTCCAGACCCTGGCTGACGAAGGCATCAACATCATGATGATCTCCACCTCCGAGATCAAGATTTCCGTCCTGATCGACGAGAAATACATGGAGCTGGCCGTGCGTGCACTGCACAAAGCATTCGAACTGGAAAAAGAGTAAATATTTCCTAAAAAAACTGCTGGATTGCCTTGACCAAGGTAGGATCGGTCATTAATATAGCGGTCGCGTTGACGCAGTAATATCAACGAGGAGACGTGGCCGAGTGGCCGAAGGCACTTCCCTGCTAAGGAAGCATACGGGCAAAACCTGTATCGTGGGTTCGAATCCCACCGTCTCCGCCAGTGATTCTAGGCAACCTTGATTGCCTTGCGAAAAACCCTACCCATCCAGGTAGGGTTTTTTGTTTATAGAGCCGACAGAAACATCCAATGTCGGATTCAAACTAAGTTCCCTCTGCCGCGATCTCGCGCATAGCCTTGCCAACGATCACCGCAAGCATCTTCTGATTTTTTGTGATAATCCGCGTATTTTTCGCGAGGGATCGAATGTTATGCTGCGTCGCTGGTCCGTTGGTCATTTTGTAGACTCTGGCGTGCTCAATCTAGTCCTTCCGCATTTTGGGACGAAGGAGTGCCCCTTAAATTCGCCTGAAGGCAGACTGAAAATTAAGGGCTCCGAACCCGGATGGACCAGATTCGATGTGTGCCAGGCAGACACCTTATTAGGGAATTAGAATGAGTCAGGGAAGTAACCGGCAGCCTGATGCCCTCAAGCGCTTAGTTGGCCAAGAGCAAGTTGATGCCATCGAGTACGTTGATCTCGTCGGCAACGCGCATATTCTTCAAGAGTGGATTTCTAATGGTGACCACGGCAAGGCCGAGGTTAAGGCCATCGAACGGCAGCGGCAGCGGCAGCTCCGCGATGCACAGATGAACGGTTTGCCAGCGAGGCTACAGGAACTGGTTGATCAAGTACACAGTAACGCCACCAAGTACATCGGCCTCGCCGGCGATGTGCGCAGCCTCAACGAATGGATCGCCAATGGTGACTATGGTCATGCCGAGATCAAGGCCAAGCAGATTTTAAAATGGCAGCGCCAGATCCTTGATTTCCAGCGGAATGGTTTTCCATTTAAGTTACAAAAAGTGGTCAATCCAGAAAATGGTAACGCCACGATGTACGCCGATAGCGCCGGCGACGTGCGCAGTCTTGACGAATGGATCGCCAACGGCGACCAAGGCCTAGCAGAATCCCATGCTAATCAGATCATCGAGCGGGGAACGCATTTCCGTGACGAACAACTGAACGGCTTGCCGGACAAGCTACAACAACTGGTCGATCAGGTGTATAGCGACGCCAGGGACTACGCTGGCCGTGCCGGCGATATGCGCAGTCTCGACGAATGGATCGCAAGCGGTGAGCATGCTAAAGCCGAACTCAAGGCCAAACAGATTATCGAGCGGCAGCGCAATTCTTCAACCGTGCGTGCGTTGTGACGGCGGCATATATCTTATCTAGATAACTTGGCCAGATTGACGGCACAGGATTGAGGCGGCGCGTTTCCACGCCGTAGAGGGCGGCCAGGTCGGCATCGAGCAAGACCTTCTGCCCGCGCAGCACCACGATGCACTGGGTGATGGCTTCCAGCGGCAGCAGTTCGCTGCTCATCGCTTGGAACCTTGCGCTTTGGCCGGGGCGCGCTGTGCATCGAGCTTGCACGCCGAATGATGCAGCACCATGCCGGCCAGGACGGTGCGCACGATTTCTTTCTCAGCCTCGTAAAAGTCGTTGATGGCCTCGAACAGCAGGGCCATGTCGTCGCCGTGGCCGCGCTCGCCTTCGCCGAAGACCAGGTCGTCAAAGTCCGTGGGTGTGGTTGAAATAACGCGAGTATTTGCCGTCGAGGTGGCACATGCCGCGGCCCAGTTCGCCGTTTGCGGTTTCAAGCAAGATATGAAAATGATTGCGCCGATCACCACATGCCGTGACGTGATGCACCGAATCTGTACCTAGCTCTTGTTTCGCACTTGATGGCGCGCCGCTGCAATGCGACAATCGCCCGGCGCGCAGGGCTGGCTGCCGGCTCAATCGCTGTGGCGCTCTTTTTTTCAAACATTCGTGAGATTCAAATGGCAGTTTCCAAATCCCGTCTCGACGCTTCCCGTTTTTTCCTGCGCCTTGCCATTGGTGGCCTGGCGATCCTGCTAGGCTTCCAAGCGATGCGGCATTCCGGCTTCCCATCGACCATTCATGCTGCCGGCTATTGGGGCATGCATCTGCTTGAGATGCTGTGTGGCGCGCTGATCATGGTCGGCTTCCTGATGCCTTTCGCCAGCGTGATCCTGACCTTGATTATTGGCTTCCCGATCGTGATGGGCTGGATGCATGGCGCATCTGTCCTGGGTGATTTGCACGCCCTGTTCTTGCTGCTGGTGGTATCGGCCACGGCGCTCGGCGGTGCGGGGCAGTGGGCGCTGGGCCGCGACTGATTTAATCCATGGCAGCTGTCCTGAAGGCCTGGACCTGGTCGGAGCTCGCGGAGCGCATGGACGGGTTCTGGCCGGCAGGCGCGCCGGTTCCGGATGATGCTTTTGCCGATTGCATTTGCGCGCAGGTGAGCAAAACGGCATTCGAGAGCGGTCCTGCTGCGATTTGGCTTCCCCTCAGGAGCTGCCAGCCGTTGACCTGGCATGAGCTTTCCCGGCTTCCGCCAGTACGTTTGGTCCGATATAAGAAGTATCCGGCGCTGTTCGACTGGGTCGTCCAGAGCGGCGATCTTGCGATTTTTGCCGAAAGTTTTGGACCCGGGGACGACCAGGGCAGTCTGGACTGGCTGCGGGCACACCTCCCCGATTTTCTGCTGGCGTATTACACGACGTTCAATGGCATGCGTGGCTCGCGCTTTCAGCCGATGGCGCCGGGCAACCTACCGGCGAACGATTCAAAATGGCATCGGCTGTCTGATTTCGCGAAAGAGGAATCCGTTCCGGGACGGCGCCTGAAGGCGCTGAAGGCGAAGTTCGGCAACCTCGATGATGTGTTCATCTTCCTCAAGACCGACTGGAATGATCTGTTGCTGCTCGACTTTAATCGATGCGACCGAACCGTTTATGTCGTTCCTTGCCTGCGGTTTGAAGAATTTTTTGCGCTGTCAAATGCTGCCGAAGTCGTCGACCGGCTTTGCGCTCACGTGATCAGTGGGGCGGATGCACCGTTTTTCCTTGAGCGTTTTCGTTAGGCGCTGGCAGAGGTGTATTGGCTCTTGCCGTAGAAAAATAACTGTATATAATCACAGTATTTTCAGCAAGCTAACACTGGAGCCGCAATGATCGAAGAATTCATGGAAGAAGAAGTGCTGGTGCAGGAAGACCGCGTCTGGCAGGGCAACGGCTGGACGGCGCGCGTCATCAAGAATGAAGACGACGATGGCTGGGCCGTCGCGATGGTCAAGGATGGTGAGGCGGAGCCGGCGCTGGTTGGTCCGTGGACCATGGGGCGTGACAAGAAAAATCCGAAGCCGCTGGATGTGAATGCTTTCAATACCTTGGTGAAGACTGCCAGCGAGGTGATTCGCCGCCATGAGCAGCAACTTCACGCGCAGTTGCACAAGAGCGTGCGTGTGCATACGATCGGTGCGGCCTACGTCACCGTGAACCTGGATATTACGGCGGATGAAGATGATCCATACGCGACCTTGACTGCTTTCGATCCGTTCGGCGAGGAGCAGGCGCAGGTGCGTGTCGCGCCGAACTTCAAACTGAGTGTCGCGAGCGCGACGGCTTGGATGGAGTCGGGATATCGCAAGCCGTCAGCCTGATAAAGCCCGGACATTTTCCGGCCATCCGGACCTGGCGCGAAAGGTTCCCCGGCGAACGTTGCTGATATTGGTTAGCGGGGTTGGCTCTCCGTATGGAAGAATGGCAGGACGTGTTCTGCAATTTCGTGGAAAGTCTCGTCGAGCGGGCGGCGGTTGCGGCGGAAGTGCAGGCCGACGTGGTTGACGCCTGCTGCACGTAGCGCCTCCAGCTCGGCGATCAATGCTTTGCGGCCGCCACGGAAGCCGAAGCGCCAGCGCTGCATTGGTTCCTCGGGCCGTTCGGACAAATCCAGGTGAATGAACGTGGCGTAGGCCTTGGAGCCTGCGACTGCACGCCAGGCTGCCACACGGCGGGCATGGTCTTCCGGTGTGCCGGGATAGGCGAGGGTGCCGTCCATGTGCGCGCCAACCCAGCCCGGGCTTTGCTGCGCGAGGCCGGCTACCAGCAGCGGCAATTCATCATCCACGCGCGGCAAGACATCCAGTCCCTGGGGCAGGGTCGATTGTGCGCCATCGCGCAGCATCGCCACGTGCTCGCGGAAGTTGTTGCCGCGACCCTCGAAGTCACGGCCGAACAGTGGGTACTCCACCGGCCGGTCGCCGCTGGCAACGCCCAGCAGCAGGCGCTTGCCGCTAAGGTGCTGCAGCGTGGCTGCCGATTTCAGCGTGAGCAGCGGTTCGCGGATCGGCAGCACCACAGCGGCCGTGCCGAGCAGGATGTCCTTGGTCACGCCTGCCAGGTAGCCGAGGTAGGAAAACACTTCAAACACCTGCGCGGCGTCGCCGAAGGATGGATCGTACATCGGCACATCGCGCACCCACAAGGCACGGAAACCCAGGCGGTCGGCCAATTGCGCCAGCTCGGCGTGGTGTTGCAGGCTCGGTTCGCCGGGCAGGCGGCGAGCCTGTTGGCGCGCCTGCTCGCCGGCGTGGGTCCAGTCGTTATCCAGCGGGGCTTCGATGCCGATGCTGAAGCCGCCGTTCGTGAGTCGAGTCAATGCAGTGCTCATGGCAGGCTCCGGATTCAGGCAGCGGCGGAAGCGGAGGCTTCGCGACGGCCTGCGTTGCCAAGCCAGACCAGCACCAGGCCGCCGGCGGCCAGCGCTGCGCCAACCAGTGGAACCGCAGCATAGCCGAAGCCCTGGCTGATCACCACGCCGCCGAGCGCTGCGCCGACCGCGTTACCCAGGTTGAAGGCGCCCACATTGACGGAGGAGGCCAGGCCCGGCGCTTGTGCCGCGGCCTGCATCACACGCATCTGCACCGGCGGAACCATGCCGAAAGCTGCCGCGCCCCACACCACCAGGCCAATCGCCGCGCCAATCTGCGTCGTCATCACCAGCGGCAGTACGGCCATGGTCACCGCCAGCACTGCAAGAATCAGTTTGGTTGCGCCGTCCAGCGACCAGTCAGCCAGGCGGCCGCCGACGCTGTTACCGATGGTGAAGCCAATGCCGATCAGGACCAGGGCAAGCGCGACGAAGCCAGGGCTTGCGTGGGTGATTTCGGCCAGCATCGGCGCGACGTAGGTGTACAGCGCAAACATGGCGCCGGAGCCCATCACGGTGGTGCCCATGGCCAGCAGCACTTCGGGGCGGGTCAGCACCTTCAACTCCTTGCGTACGTCGGGCGGCGTACCGGCTTCGCCCTTCGGCAGTGCAAACCAGAGCGCGGCGATCGTCAGCAGGCCAAGCATGGCCGTGCCGCCGAATGCGACACGCCACCCCACTTGCTGTCCTATCCAGGTTGCGGCGGGCACGCCACCGATATTGGCGATGGTCAGGCCCATGAACATGGCGGCGATGGCGCTGGCCTGTTTCTCCTTGGGCACGACGCTGGCGGCAACGACGGCGCCGATACCGAAGAAGGCGCCGTGATTCAGGCTGGTGATCAGGCGCGACAGCAGCAGGGTGGTGTAGCTCGGCGCGAAGGCCGACAGCAGGTTGCCGATGGTGAAGATGAGCATCAGGGACATCAGGGCGGCGCGTTTGCCGAAGCGGCTGAACAGCAAAGTCATCACCGGGGCGCCGGCCATGACGCCGACCGCATAGGCGGAAACGAGCATGCCCGCGGTAGGAATGCTGACATTGACGCCATCGGCGATCACGGGCAGTAGGCCCATCGGGGTGAATTCAGTGGTGCCGATGGCAAAAGCGCCGGTGGCAAGGGCTAACAGGGCGGTGGACGATCTCATTGGGAAGTTCTCCTATTCAATGGATCGCAGTCTACCGGGGCTATATTTGCAGATTAAGCCCTGTATTTGCCAAATTCTTTTGATTTCAATTCAAGAATGCGGAGATATTCCATAAAATCATAGCTCGACGATCATTCCTCATAACTAAGGAATAGCGAATTCGTTAAGCTTAGGGTATTAAAAAATAAGAGACACCAATGAAAATTACCTCCCTCGACTCAATTGTTTTCCTGATCTATTTTGCGGTCGTTGCTGCTTACGGCATCTGGGTCTACCGCCGCAAGAATCACAGCTCCGGTTCCGCTTCCCGCGACTACTTCCTCGCCGAAGGTTCGCTGACCTGGTGGGCAATCGGTGCATCGCTGATCGCTTCCAACATCTCGGCCGAACAGTTCATCGGCATGAGCGGCTCCGGTTTCAAGATCGGCATGGCGATTGCGGTGTATGAGCTGATGGCGGCGGCAACGCTGATTATCGTTGCCATCTTCTTCATGCCGGTCTACCTGAAGAACCGCATCTACACCATGCCGCAGTTCCTTGAGCAGCGCTATGGCAAGGGTGTGGCGACGACCATGGCGCTGTTCTGGCTTGGCCTGTACATCGTGGTCAACCTGACCTCCATCCTCTACCTCGGCGCGATCGCTATCAGCAGCATTTCCGGCCTGAGCGTCGGCGCCTGCATGCTGTTCCTGGCCGTATTCGCTACGGTGATCACGCTCGGTGGCATGAAAGTGATCGGCTACACCGACGTGATCCAGGTGGTCTGCCTGGTGATTGGCGGCCTGGTTACCACGTGGATTGCGCTGGACCTGGTCGCAAACCTGGGCGGCGGCAAAGGCGCGCTGCATGGCACGGCCGAATTGTTTGCCCGTGCCCGCGGCCACTTCGACATGGTGCTGACGCGCGACCATCCAAGCTATATGGACCTGCCGGGCCTGAGCATCCTGCTTGGCGGTATCTGGATCGCAAACCTGAACTACTGGGGCTGCAACCAGTACATCACCCAGCGTGCACTGGGCGCAGACCTGCCGACGGCGCGCAAAGGCTTGCTGTTCGCCGCCTTCCTGAAATTGCTGATGCCCGTGATCGTCGTGTTGCCTGGTATCGCTGCCTTTGCACTGGACCAGGCGGGCGCCCTGGGCGGCGCCTTGCGCGTGGGCGGTGAGCTGAATCCCGACCGTGCCTACCCAACGCTGCTGGCCTTGCTGCCGGATGGCTTGCGCGGCGTAGCTTTCGCGGCGCTGACCGCTGCTGTCGTGGCTTCGCTGGCCGGCAAGGCAAACAGTATTGCCACCATCTTCACGCTGGACATCTATCGCAAGAAGTTTGCGCCCGCAGCGAGCGAAGACCGCATGGTGTGGGTGGGCCGCCTGACCGTGGTGGCGGCAATGGCCATCGCCGTGGTGATCGCGCCCATGCTGGGCATCGACAAGAAGGGCGGCTTCGCATACATCCAGGAATACACGGGCTTCGTGTCGCCGGGCATCCTGGCCATGTTCCTGCTCGGATTCTTCTGGAAGAAGGCAACCAACGCCGCCGCGATGTTCGCCACCGTGGGCGGGCTGGTGTTTTCCATCATCCTGAAATTCCTGCCGACGATGATGGACCTGTCCTTCCTCGCGCCGATCGGCTTTGCCGCCAATAACGGCAGCGGTGTTTATGAAATTCCGTTCATCGACCGCATGTTCCTGGTGTTCTGCGCAGTCGCGGCAGGCATGGTGCTGATCAGCCTCCTGGGCAAGCGCGATGGCGAAGCCAAGGCCATGGTGGTGGACCGCGAGCTGTTCCGCGTCGATGGCGCCTTCGCCGTCGGATCGGTGGTAGTCTGCGTTCTTCTGGCCGTTGTCTACGGGGCGCTCTGGTAATTGATGGGGATTCGAGAATGACTTTGAAGATTGGGCTGGTAGGCCTGGGCAAGATCGCGGTTGACCAGCATATTCCTGCGATTCGCGGTAATAAGGAACTGCAACTGGTGGCGGGCTGCTCGCCCGCCAGTGCGCCGGAAGGCATACTGCGTTATCCGGACATGGGCGCCATGCTTGCAGCCCATCCCGAAATCGAGGCCGTGGCTATTTGCACGCCACCGCAGGTTCGCCACCAGCTGGCATGCCAAGCGATTGCTGCGGGCAAGCACGTTTTCCTGGAAAAGCCGCCTGCTGCGACGCTGGGCGAAGCCGCTTCCATCGCGGCCATGGCGGCCAAACATGGCGTCACTGCGTTGGCGGGCTGGCATTCGCGCTTTGCCCCAGGTGTGGAAAGTGCCCGCAACTGGATGCAGGCGCGCACCATCAAGTCGATCAGCATTCGCTGGAAAGAAAATGTCCGCCAATGGCACCCGGGCCAGAAATGGATTTTCGAGGCGGGCGGCATGGGCGTGTTCGACCCGGGCATCAATGCTTTGTCGATCCTGACGCGGCTGCTGGGCGGTTACGCTTTGGTGCGCAAGGCTTCCTTGCAGGTGCCGTCGAATTGCAGTGCGCCGATCCGCGCCGGCCTGGATATGCTGAGCGAGGCCGGCGTGCCGATCGACGCCGAATTCGACTTCCTGCAGCTGGGCGAGCAAACCTGGAGCATCTTCGTGCAATCCGAAGCGGGCGAGAAGATGGCCCTGCATCTGGGCGGCCGCATCATGGAAGTCGACGGCAACGTGGTGCTGGATGAGCCGGAGCGCGAATACCCTGCAATGTACGAGCATTTCCAGCGCCTGGTCGCCAGCGGCCGCTCCGACGTTGACTTCTCTCCGCTGCAAGCGGTGGCCGACGCTTTCCTGGTCGGCAAACTCGCCAGCGTCGAGCCGTATCACGAATAAGGCTTCTTCCTACAAGGACTGCGCGCCTTCGCCGATACTGGCCGTGTGCAGGTGGGCACATCATGGGGCATTCATCAGGAGGATGCAGCCATGGTCAGCAAGGAAAAGATCAATCCTGTCGCGCCCGAAAGCCTGGAAGGGCGCGCGCCGGGCGTGGAGCCCGGAAATGCTCAGCGCGACAGCGGAGCGTTGAGTCCGGATAAGGAAGGCGTAGGTGAGCGGGGCGGGGTTGCGAGCCAGCAGACCGGCTGGGCGGCGCGCCAGTCCGCGGAACGGATGCGCCAGCACTCCGCAGGCAACGCGAATTTGCAACAGGACCAGCACGCCGGTTCGGAGGAATCGGCTACCGGCCCTGCGGGCAAACGTCAGACCGATGAGGCGAGGCCCAAGCTTTCACGGGCGCGGGCGTTGGACAAATAGATATTGTCCTTGCTCAGCGCTTTGCCCGTGCTGACGGCGTCGGCCCATTCGCGCGTCGTCGTTACAGCCGCGAAGTTCGAGTGGAAGACGACGCTGAATACGCGGTGGATTTCTTCCGCCGTCGCCAGCCCGGCAGCGTTTTCGTACGGCAGCGAGCCGGTAGCGTCGGACAGGTATTCCACCGCCAGGCCCATATGCGCGGCTTCGATGATGGTCGAGGCATTGCAGTTGTGCGTCATATAGCCGGCAATCGTCAGCGTATCGATCTTGTTGTCGGCCAGCCATTGCGCCAGGCCGGTGCCGGTAAAACTGCTGGCCATTTTCTTGTTGACGACAAGGTCGGCGCCCAATGCTGCGACATCGGGATGCAGCTGCCAGCCGTCCGAGCCGACTGCAAACACCGGCGCACCGGCCGGCGTATCGTGCTGTACGACAACCACTGGAACGCCGCTTTCGCGCGCCACCTTCATGGCTTGCACGATATTCGGCAGCGATTGCTGGACCGGCGGGTATTCGATGGGCAGCTTGCCGGTGAAGTATTCGTTTTGTACGTCGATGACGATGAGGGCGCGGCGTGTCATGGTTTGTTCTCCATTTGGGTTGTTGATGGACGCCATTGTGCGGCCCGACCGCTGATCGCAACAGTGGCCCAAGAGATAATATGCGATACAATCGGGCCATGCGAAAAAAAGTGGCCATTATTGCCTTCGACGGCATTACCCCCTTCCACCTGTCCGTGCCTTGCCTGGTATTCGGCGGGCCGCATGCGGAGTCGCTGTATGAAGTGACGGTCTGCGCGGCCGAGCGCGGGCCGATGCGCACCACGGCGGGTTTCGAGATTGCGACTCCCAAGAGCCTGCGCGCGCTGGCCGGGGCGGACATCGTCATCATGCCGACCTGGCACGACGATTGCCGGCCTTCGCCGCCCGCGCTGCTGCAGGCGCTACGGGCTGCCCACAAGCGCGGTGCGACCATTGTCGGCTTGTGCCTGGGGGCGTTCCCGGTGGCGGAAGCAGGCCTGCTGGACGGCCGCACCGTGACTACGCATTGGGCCTTCGCCGACAAGCTGGCCGCCCGCTGCCCCCAGGTGACAGTGGACGAGGAAGTGCTGTACGTCGACGAGGGCGATGTGCTGACTTCGGCCGGTGCGGCGGCCAGCCTGGATTGTTCGCTCTACCTGCTGCGCAAACTGCAGGGTGCCGATTACGCGAATATGGTTGCGCGCCGCTTGCTGGTGGCGCCGCACCGGGAAGGCGGGCAGGCGCAATTCATCGACCGTCCGCTGCCGGTAACGGCGAGCGATGGGCGCCTGGCTCAGGTGCTGGAATGGGTGCAGCATCGCCTGGCCGAGGAACACAGCCTGGATGCGCTGGCGGCGCGCGCTGCCATGAGCCGCCGCAATTTCACGCGCCACTTCCGGCAGTCCACTGGCACCTCGTTCAAGCAATGGCTGCTGAACCAGCGCCTGGCACACGCCCAGCGCCTGCTGGAAGCGAGCGATGCCTCAATCGAGGCTGTGGCGCAAGCTTCAGGATTTGGCAGCGCGCTGTCGCTCAGGCAGCATTTCCGGGCTGCCTTCCATAGTTCGCCCTCCGCCTACCGCAAGCTGTTCGAGGCGTAGGCTTGCGCCAGGCCGCGCAGGAAGTCGCGGCTGGCGGTCCCCGTCTGCTCCATGCCCTTGAGTTTCTGGTAAACGCGGAAGGCGTCGGTCGTGCCGGGGCCGTAAATGCCATCGGCGCTTAGCGGCAGCGCTGTCGTGCCGACCTCCAGTTGCAGCAAGCGCACGTCGGCGCCGCGCAGCAGGGGCGATTTCACGGCCAGTTCCCGGCTGCCTGGCGCGGGTCCGCTATAGCAGCCCGGCGGATCGCCACCCAGCGTGGGGGCCGAAATCTCGACGCCTCGCACAACCAGCGGCATGTCCAGTTGCCAGGCTTCGTGGCGGACCAGGTCAAGCAGGGCGTCCATCCGGTAGGTGGTCAGGCGGATGTCTGGACGCGGGCTGGTGGCGAGCCAGTGACGGGGCGTTTCCAGGTAGGCCTTAATCCAGGCGTGCTCGCCCAGGGAGGCCGGCGTTCCATGCTCGCTGATGGTCCGGTCGCGCATCGCCTGCCAGGAACCATGCACCATGCTGTCGTAAACAGCAGCGATGCCAAGCGGGCTGCGAATGCCTGTCGCTGCCGCTTCGCTGGCTGCCGGCAGCCAATAATGGCGGCCGAAGAAATCGTCCTGCGCGCTGCGCATGACGGGATTGTCGGCGCTGGCGCGCAGCAGGTTCTTCAGCCTGACGTCATGATCCAGGGCTGTATCGCGTGCTTCCAGGCGGGGCAGGAACGGTCTGAGCTGCCTGACGAAAGTTGCACCTGGCTTCTGGCAGTATTCCTCCACCAGCAGGTGAAGCTTGCCCGAACCCAGCGTGGCCTGGCTGCGGCCGTAGGTCAGGTGGCCGCTGTCCTGCGGGATCAGGGTGATGGCGCTGTAATTGCCCAGCGCGCTGCCGGTTTCGAAGATGTTGACGATGGCTTCGGCGACTTTGATCATTTCATCCTCCCTTGGCGAAAATGGCTTAGGCCGAGGTAACGTGGAAAAGTTCCGGCGGAGAGTATTTTCCTCTCGGGTAGAATGTGAATTCTCACGAATCATCACACTGCGAAAAGGCAATGGGCCGGTACCTGGATGCCCGCCTGGCCAAACCATGTCGAAGCCGTCACTTCCGCCGGTCAATCATGCCGCGCTGCTGGCAGGCGTTGGGCTGCTGAGCCTGTTGCCCCTGTATTGCTTCCTCCTGGCAGGCGACCTGGCATGGTCGCTTAAGGAACGTGCGGTGCAGGAACTGGTCAAGGCCCAACTGCGAGAGTACAGCCGTGATCCTTTGCTGTTGAATATCCTGTTCGGCGTCATTCCGGCCCTGATTGCCCTGTTTGCCGCGCCGGCGCTGGGCGCCTGGAGCGACCGCACGCGTACGCGCCTTGGCCGCCGTATCCCATTTCTGCTGGCGCTTACGCCGCTCCTGGCCGGCAGCCTGGTGATGCTGGCCTTCAGCCAGCCGCTGGCGGATTATCTGTGGCGCGCCGGCGGGGCCGATCCGGCGCGCCACGACCAGTATGTGATCGCCTGCATGGGTGGGCTGTGGGTCGTGTTTGACCTGTTCTCCATCGTGATCAACGCTTTGTTTATCGCGCTGGTCAACGACACCGTGCCGCGTGAGGTGCTGGGGCGCTTCTTTGCTTTCTTCCGCATTGTCAGCCTGGCTGCGGGGGCGGCTTTCTTCTTTATCGTGTTCCGGAATGACGTGGCTTCGGTGGCAAGCAAGGCGATGCTGGTCATTGCGGCGATCTTCGCGGCGGGCTTCCTGCTGCTTTGCGCCGGCGTGCGCGAGCCTTCCTATCCGCCGCCCCCGGCTGAACGGCGGCGCCTGCTGGGACGGCTGCGCGCCGAAAGGGAGGGCGCGCCATGGTTCTTTATCCTGCTGTTCGCCGCTGTGGGGATGGCAGTGATTTGCGTGTTGCCGGTAAATATCAACGGCTATAACGCGATGGGGCAATTCAATGTGGACCGCGCCAGTTACGGCCAAGCCATCGCGCTCACTTATTGCATTTCAATCGTGCTGGCGTGGCCCTTGGGATGGCTGGCGGACCGCGTCCACCCCATGCGCATCGGGCTTGTCACATTGGCGCTGTATGCCATCGGCATGCTGATGGCATGGCTGTTCGTCAGCGGCCGCGACTCCTACCTTTTCTGGCTCGTGGTGCACGGCGTGCTGGCAGGGATTTTCCTGACCGGCACGGCGTCCTTGCTGCCGCTCCTGCTGCCGCGCGAACGTTTCTCCGAACTGGCTGCTTTCTCCGCTTCGGTGACAGCCATCCTGGCCATGCTCCTGGCGGCCGGCACGGGCCTGGTCCTGAGCTGGAGCGGCAGGGATTTCCGCCTGATCTTCCTGGTCTCGGGGCTGACCGCAACTTGCGCAGTGCTGCTGTGGGCGACGGCAATGAACGTCCACGAGCGCCGCGCGGGTGCGCTCAGAAGCTACGGGTCAGGCTGACCGACAGCGTGCGGCCGCGGCCTGCGAAGTTCGCGGTCGCGTCCTTGTAGCTGACCGATTGCGGGTAGTAGCCGATGTAGTAGCGGTCGGCCAGGTTTTCGATGCCTACGCCCACCTTGCCCCAAGGGGAGTCGTAGCTGGCCGCCAGGTCCACCAGGGTGTAGCCATTGAAGTGCTCTTCAAGGTTGGTGGTGCCGACCGTGCGGCCGATATTGATGTCGCGGTCAAACAGGGTGGTCGACTGCAGGCGCAGGTTCGCCTTCGGCATGAATTGCCAGTTGGCGCCAGCCACCAGCTTGCCCGGGCCTTGCGAGCGGGCGCCCAGTTCCACGTCCATTGGCGCGCCGGCGGCTGTAGCGGTCTTGCCCATGGTGCGGGCGAAGGAACCGAAGGCCGACAGTTCTTTCGATGCGCGCAGCTCGCCCGACACTTCCCAGCCGCGCACCGTGGTAGGTACGCGATCGAGCTGGCCGATGCCTGCCGAATTCACGCGCAACGCTGTGCCGAGCTTGGAGCGCGAATCGTAGAACGACGCGCCCAGGCTGCCCATGGCGCCGCGCCAGTTCACGCCGATCTCGTTGTTGCGGGTGACGACCGGCTCCATGTCGAACAGTTTGTCGACCGACTGGCCAGGCTTGTTCACGGCGCGAAGCACCAGGCCGACATCCGGCAAGCCGAAACCTTCGGCGCTGGAAACGAATGCCGACCAGTTCTTGTTGAAGCGCCACACGGCGCCGATGTTCTTCACGTTCTTGGTGAAGGAGCGCTGGCCGCCCTGCACCAGGCGGCTGCCGTAAGCGGCGAGGGTGGTGTAGGTGTCGACGTCCAGCTTCGCATCTTCGTGGCGGATGCCGCCGCGCACGGTCAGCGGGCCGGCTTCGTATTCAAGCTGGGCGAATGGCGCGAACGAAGTGAAGTCCAGAGTCGGCACCCAGGTGCGGCCGGTGCCGGCCAGCCATTGCTTGGTGCGGTCGCGCAGAAGATCCAGGCCGGCGGTGAATTCCAGGCCGTTGATCACCGTGTTGGGACGCACAAAGGTCAGCTTGGCGCCATATTTGTCGGCCTCCACTTCGGACTGGTCGTACAGCGTGCCTTTCGGTGCGATCGCCGCGTCCTGGAAGGTAGAGGTGTTGGTTGCGCCGTAAAGGGAGGCGAAGTCCTGCTTGAAGATTTGCGCGCTGAAGCTGCCGCCCAGCAGGTCGTTGTGGCGGTATTCCAGGCTGCTGGTCTCCACCTTGTTGCGGGGCGGGGCGCCCGGCGGCGTGCCTTGCGTGGAGCTGGTCGGGGTGCCGGTCTTGAAGTCGGCGTTGACCGGCTTGTAGTCGCCGTCGCCTTCCATGCGGAAGCGGTTGATGGTCAGTTGCAGGCGCTGGTCGCCGAAGTTCTTGCCGACCTTGAAGAACAGGTCTGTGCCCTGGGAATCCATGGTGTCGCCTTGCACCGCTTCGATGCCGAGCGGGCGGCCCTGGCCGTCGTAGCCCAGGCCGCGCTGCTGGATGCTGCCAAAGGCCAGCAGGTCGAAGTCGCCGGACTTGTGCTGCAGCGTGTAGCCGGTCTTCCAATCCAGGCTGTCGTGACGCAGCTGGGACGACAGGCGCACATTGATGGACTGGGTGGTGCCTTCGGTTTTCGGCGACTTGGTGATGTAGTTGACGATGCCGCCGGTGGCGCCCATACCCTGCATGGCCGAGGCGCCGTTGATCACTTCAACGCGTTCGATGATGGCGGTATCGGCCACATAGCCTTCGCGCATGCCGCCGCGCAGCGGGTTGGTTTGCGGTACGCCGTCCAGCAGGATCAGGGTATTGCGGCCGCGGAGGGATTCGCCGGTGGAGCTCATTTTCTGGCGGCTCGGGGCGTAGCCGGGGATGTAGGTGGCCAGGGCGGCGGATGGATCGTCCGCCAGCAGGTATTGCGCTTCCAGCTCTTTCTGCGAAATCACGCTGACGGCGCCGGGGATCCTGTCCACGCTCTTGCTGTTGCGGGTTGCGGTGACCACCACTTCCTTCATCGGCTCTTCCTGGCTTTGCGCCAGCGCGCTCCCGGCGGAGAGGGCGAGGCAGGCCAGTGCGACGGCACGGGAGAGGGGATTCAGCGTGGTCATGCAGTAACTCCTAAACAGTAAGATACAAGAGGAAGTTCGCAATGATAATCATTCTCATTTATAATTTCAAATAATTTATTGCTGATGTAAAAAAATGCTGACTGGTTTGCTGCGTGCGCGGCTGCGCGACCTCCACCTGTACGTGTCCCTGGTCTTCGGGGCTATCTTCGTCATGGCCGGCCTGACCGGCGTGGCCATTGCGTGGACCCATGAACTCGATGCCACCCTGAATCCCGGGCTGCTGCATTCGCGTGCCGCGCGGGGGAGCGCCGACGTGGCGCCGACTCCGGCCCAGGTGCAGGCGGCATTCGACCGCCTGGCCACCGAGCCGGGCTATGGCAGGCCGACCCAGCTGATGCTGCCGTACGAGGCCGACGACGTGTACGTCGCCTGGTACCGCAAGCCGAACAAGGACAAAGGGAGTTTCGGCACCGACGTGGCGCGCCAGGTCATGCTGGACCGCTACACGCTGGCTATCCTGGGCGAACGCAATTACGGCGAGTTCGGACTGTCGCGCGAATTGCTGATGCCGACCCTGTTCCATCTGCACCGCTATCTGTTGGCCGGTGAGTTCGGCAAGACGGTGACAGGGATCAGCGGCCTGCTGCTGACCCTGACTTCCTTGCTCGGCCTGGTGTTGTGGTGGCCGAAACATACGCTGTCCAGTTTGCGCAAGGCGCTGACGGTGCGTGGCGCCGTTACCTCGCGCCAGTTCCATTACAGTTTCCACCGCTCGGCCGGCTTCTTCATGACGCCTGTGCTGGCGGTGCTCGGCTTTACCGGCATGGCGATGAACTTGCCGGACTGGGTGCGTCCGGTAGTGGGTGCGGTGGCGACGCTCGAAGCGAACAGCAAGCTGGCCAACGGCCCGGCGGAAGGCCGCAAACCGCTCAGCGTGGCGTCGGCGCTTGAGGCTGCCCAGCAGCAGCTGCCACATGCCAGGCTGACGCGCGTCGCCTTGGGATCGGCCAAGGCGCCGTTTGAAATCCGGATGCGCCAGCCCGGCGAGGTGCGCGAAGGCGACGGCCTGACGCGCGTCAGTATCGACGCCTTCAGCGGCGCCGTGCTGCGGGTGCGCGATCCGCTCAAGGCAGCGGCGGGCGACACCTTTTTCAACTGGCAGTTTCCGCTGCACACGGGCGAAGCTTTTGGATTGGCGGGGCGCGTGCTGGTTTCCTTCAGCGGCCTGGCGCCACTGGCCTTCATGTTGACCGGCCTGCTGCTATGGCTGGGCAGGCGCGCCATGCATCATAAAGCTAGCATTAAACAAGCTAAAAAAGTTGCCAAACGGTCACAAATGGTCCACACTGAAAGCTGTGAAAATGTGTGAGATTTTGCGGCTGCGGCACGATGAATGCTCTCAACCTTAATCCGGCAGTATTGCTGGAGATTATCAACCTGCAAACCGATATCGCCCGCCAGGGCCTGGACCTGGGCGGCGTCATGCAACTGGTCTGCCAGCGAGCCGGAGCCCTATGCGGCGCGACGGCCGCCGTGGTGGAGCTGGCTGAAGGCAGCGAGATGGTGTACCGTGCCGCCGCCGGCGTTGCAGAAGGCGCACTCGGCCTGCGCCTGAAGCGCGAAGGCAGCCTGTCCGGCCTGTGCGTTGCGCAGGACAAGATCCTGCAATGCGATGATTCCGAAACCGATCCGCGCGTGGACCGCGAGGCCTGCCGCAAGGTCGGGCTGCGCTCGATGCTGGTGGTGCCGCTGCGCCACGAAGGCGAGACCGTCGGCGTACTGAAAGTCGGCGCACCGCACACCAATGCCTTCGACGCCTACCAGGCGCAAATCCTCGGCCTGCTGTCTGAGCTGATCGGCGCCGCCATCTACCACGCCGTGCAGTACGAATCGAGCGACCTGTATTACCGCGCCACGCATGACGCGCTGACCCGCCTGGCGAACCGCGCCTTGTTCTACGACCGCCTGCGCCAGCAACTGGCCCGCGCCAGCCGCGCCGCCAGCACCATCGCGGTGGTCAACATCGATATGGACGGCCTGAAAGCGATCAACGACAACCTGGGCCATCGCGCCGGCGACGCTGCCATCTGCCAGGTAGCCGAACGCATCGCGCGCGAACTGCGGCAGGACGACCTGGCGGCCCGCCTGGGCGGCGATGAATTCGGCGTCATCCTGTGCGGCGTGCGCGACCGCGACGTGGTCGGCACCAAGTGCAACAGCATCAACAACGCCATCGGCGCCCCATTCGAATTCGAAGGCCGCGCCCTGCGGCTGGGCGCCAGTATCGGCTACGCCCTCAGCCCGGACGACGGCCAGGACATGGACCAATTGATCGAGCTGGCCGACCAGGCCATGTACCGTGTCAAACAAGCACGAAAGGCCGTTGCAGCGTAGTATCGTTTTGAATTGTCGCGTTTAGCCTGATAGTATTGATTCCATCTCCCCGAATAAGAAGAAAGTGAGGGTGTGATGAAACGCTGCTTATGGTTGGCGGCCTTGCTGCCGCACGCGGTCATGGCGCAGGAAGCTCCAGCACCTGCACCAGTGCCTTCCCTGACCACCACGGTCACCTTAGCCAGCCAATACGTTTCGCGCGGCATCCGGCAAACCTGGGACAAACCCGCGCTGCAACTCGGGATTGATTATGTCCACCCCAGCGGCTTCATTGCCGGCACGTGGGCATCGAATGTCAGCGATAAATTCGTCGAGAAAGCCAGCGTAGAGTGGGATTTGTACGCCGGCTACTCCGCATCGGCCGGCGATATCGGCTACAGCCTCGTGCTGTATGAATACATCTACCCCGGCGCCCGGGTCACATCCACCGACACGACTTTCAATTACACAGAGCTGTCGCTGGGCCTCACTTATAAGGCGGCCTACGTCAAATATAACTACACCATCAGCCCGCATTTCTTTGGAATTCGCGATGGCCGCGGCACCGGCTACCTTGACGTGGGCATGAACCTCGACCTCGGACAGGGATATACGCTGAACCTCCATGCGGGCGACGCGCGCGTTGGAGGGCCTGGCAACGAGATCTGGGACTGGCGCGACGTGAAGGCGGGCGTGACCAAAACGCTGGCCGATGGCTGGTCGGTCGCCGGCGCTGTTACGCGTGGCAAGGGCGCAACCGATGTCTATCGCCATTACACCAGTGGCGTCCCTGATGCTGCGGGCAACCTGGCCTATTCGAACACCGAAAAAACCACCTTCGTCCTGACTGTCGCCAAAACCTTCTAGGGAGGCTCGCATGCTGTCGAAACTATCGCTGAATGCGAAAATCTGCGTTGCGGCCACGCTGCTGGTCGTCCTCAGCCTTGCTGTTACGGCTGCGGTCACGGGCTTCAAAAGCAGCAGGACCGCCGAACAGAATGCGATGAATCTGGCGCGCACCCAGGCCGCAGCAGCCGCCTCGGCCCTGCAGGCGCGCATCGGCCGCAACCTGGCCACCATTATTCAGCTGGGCGCAAGCCAACGCGCCACGCGCGGCGCCGGCTTGCCGTTGTCGCGCGAGCAGACCGGCGAAATCACCAAGTCAGCCTTGTTCAGTTCCGACGACCTGATTGGGGCGGCGGTGACGTGGGAGCCGAATGCACTGGATGCCAAAGACGCTGACTTCGCCGGCAAGAAACCGGAATACGACGCCACGGGGCGCTATATGCCTTATTACACGCGTGCTGCGGGCGGCGGCGTCAACGTGGAACCGATCGTCTTCGATCCGAAACCGGGTGCGAACGATTGGTATGACATTCCCAAACGGACCGGCAAGGTGTTTTTCACGGAGCCATATTCCTATCCCGTCAATGGCAAGGACGTGCTGATGGCATCGCTGGTGGCGCCGATTATGATCGACGGCGCATTCAAGGGGACCGCCAGCGCCGACTTCATGCTGACGCGCCTGGGTGAAATCCTCAAGGACATGAAGTCGATCGAAGGCGGCCGCCTGTCGCTGGTATCGAACGGCGGGCTGTATGCCAGCAATCCAGCGGATGCACTGGTGGGCAAGCCCGCGTCTGATATTCCCAAGGAGGGACTTGACAGCATCCGCAGCGGAAAACCTTATGAGTACCAGGATAAGCAAGGCATGGTGCACCTGATCCAGCCGCTGGCCTTGCACCCGGACATCGCACCGTGGGCCGTCAAAATGAGCTTCCCGCAGGCTGTGGCCACGGCGTCGGCCCGTGAACTGTTGCTCTACACTTTGCTGGTATCGCTGCTGTGCGCCGTGGCAACCGGGGTGATCCTTGTCATGGTGCTGTTCCGCCTGACGCAGCCATTGCGTGAGCTTGGCAGTGCGATGTCGGGACTGGCAAGCGGCAACGCCGACCTCAGCGCGAGGCTGGAAGTGCGTGGAAACGACGAGCTGGCGGTCATCGGCACCGGCTTCAACACGTTTATCGCCAAGATCCATTCGGTGCTGGCGCGCGTGCGCGAATCATCCGACAGCGTGGCAACAGCCAGTACCGAAATAAGGCAAGGCAACGCGGACCTGTCCGCACGCACCGAGCAGCAGGCCAGTGCGCTGGAAGAAACCGCAGCAACGATGGAAGAGCTGACCAGCACCGTCAAGCAAAATGCCGACAATGCGCGCCAGGCAAATCAAATGGCAGCGCGCGCCTCGGAGGTCGCCTCGCGCGGCGGCGAAGTGGTGGCGCAAGTGGTCGATACCATGGCGTCGATCAATGAATCCTCGCGCAAGGTTGTCGACATTATCTCTGTTATCGACGGCATCGCCTTCCAGACCAATATTCTGGCCTTGAACGCCGCCGTGGAAGCCGCGCGGGCGGGCGAGCAGGGGCGCGGCTTCGCCGTGGTGGCAAGCGAAGTGCGGAACCTCGCCCAACGCAGCGCAGCGGCTGCCAGGGAAATCAAGGAGCTGATCGGCAACTCGGTCGAGCAAGTGGAGGCCGGCAGCGCGCTGGTCACGCAAGCCGGCAGCACGATGGACGAGGTGGTGGCCAGCGTTCGGCGCGTCACCGATATCGTGAGCGAGATTGCCGCCGCCAGTGGGGAGCAGAGCAACGGGATCGGCCAGGTCAACCAGGCCATTGGCCAGATGGATGGCGTCACCCAACAAAATGCCGCCCTGGTGGAGCAGGCCGCCGCCGCCGCGGAAAGCTTGCAGCAGCAGGCGGCAACGCTGGTCGCTCTGGTGGGCGAATTCCGCCTTGCCCCGGAGACATCCGGCCGCGCCCTGGCCTTGCGCGAATAAGCTTGCGCACACGCCATAGCGGATTAAACGGTGCGCGCCGTGAGCGGGGGCGGTGCTAGTCTGGGGTTTTCCCGGAGGGAGGCCGCCATGACCCAGCAACAGTACCAATCCTGCATCGACGCCTGTAACGATTGCGCCGCAGCTTGCGATTATTGCGCCACCAGCTGCCTGCAGGAACAGGACGTGACCAGCCTGGCCCATTGCATCGCCAATGACATCGATTGCGCGCAGGTATGCCGCGTGTGTGTGGGACTGATGCAGCGCGGCAGCAAGCTGGCCGCCAGCCTGTGCGATGCTTGCGCCGACGTCTGCGACGCCTGCGCCGCCGAGTGCGAGCAGCACAGCCACGAGCATTGCAAGGATTGCGCCATCGCCTGCCGCCGCTGCGCCAGCGAATGCCGCAGCATGGCCGGCATGGCCCAGTCGCAGGTGCGGCCGGCGGCTATCCCGGCCCGGCACTGATCAGAAGCGGCTGGAAGGCCAGGTCTTCTTTTCCTTGTCCGGCTTGGAGGGGGCGCCGAAGTCGCGCACAGCGAGCATGCGTTCCGCACCCACGGTATTGACCGCAAAGCCATTGCGTCCTGCCGCCTTGACGCAGTACAGCGCCTGGTCGGCGGCCAGCATCACCTTGTCGACATCGGCCGGCAGCTCGGTGGTGAGGGCGATGCCGATGCTGGCAGTGACATTCAGCGGCCGGCCGTTCACCTCGAACGGCGCCTGCATCGCGGCCACGATCTTCTGCCCCAGCAAATTGACGTCATGGCCCGGCTCCAGGTGCTCGAACACGATCACGAATTCGTCGCCTGCGATGCGCGCCACGGTATCGGTGCTGCGCACGGCATTGCGCAGGCGGTCGGCGAACTGCACCAATACCGCGTCGCCGGCTTGATGGCCGAAGTTATCGTTGATGCCCTTGAAATAGTCGATGTCCAGCACCGCCAGGCCGATCTGCTGGCCGGCGCGGATGGCGCGCTTCAAAGCCTGCGGAAAGAATTCGTCGAACATGCGGCGGTTATGGGCGCCGGTCAGGGCATCGGTGGTGGCGAGGCGCTGCAGATTGCGCTCGGCCATCTGCTGCTGGCGCGCCACCTGGTAGAAGGCACGGCTTAAATGGCCGAATTCATCGGGCTTACTGGTGTTGAACGATTCGATGTCCATATCGTCGCGACCGAAAGCGCGTACCTGTCCATAGAGCCGGTACAGCGGGAGGAGGAGGGCGCGCATCAGCAGCCAGGCCAGCCCGCCCGCCACCAGGGCCACCAGCGAAGCGGCGGCCAGGGCGCTCCAGCGCAACTTGGTCATGGTCGCGAACGCATCGCGGATTGGGAAAGAGACGGCCAGGGTCCAATCGGCTTTTTGCAGGCGCTTATGGGCCAGCAGCGCTGGCTCGCCATTGTCGATAGCATCATCGCGCCAGCCATCGGGTTCGGACAGCACGGAATGCGCCAGCGTGCCGGGGAGGTTGGACTGTGTCAGCACACGGCTGGCATCCGGATGGTAGAGGGTCGTGCCATCGGCAGTGACGATGAACAGGTAGCCCTCGGCATGGCCGCGCAAGGCATTCAGCTGCCCGGCAAACGCGGGCCGCTGCAAATCGATGGTGCCGACCAGGATGTACTCGATGCTTCCGTCGTGACCCAGCACAGGCTGGGTGACCGCCACCACCGGGCGGCCTGACAGCACGCTGCGGAATGGCGCTGATACGATGCCTTCCTGCGCCGCCAGGGTATCGCGGAAATACTGGCGATTCTTGCTGTTGAGCTTGCCGATCAGGCGGCGGTCTTGCAGGTTGGCGATCAGTTTGCCGTCCGCTGAATAGGCGGTCACGTTGAAGAATTCATCGCGCAAGGCGCCGCGCAATTCGAGCTGACCCTGAATCCGGGATGCGGCAATCGGTTCGGCCTGCAAGCTCTCGGCCACCACCCGCAATACTTGCTGTTTGGAAGTGATATCGCGGTCAAGATAGGCTGCCGCGCTCGAGAGCATGGACATTTCCTGCGCGGCAATAACTTTGCGCATTTCATGTTCTGCGACGAGCAGCGAAGCGCCGCCGACCAAAACGGTAGCGAGCATGACCATCAGCACCAGCAGGGCTGAAATCTTGAACTTGAAAGTCTGGAGTTTAGGGATGCGGCGCACGACGATCTCCCGAAAAGGAGAATGCCAGGCGAGGGTTTGGCCAGTAGGAAACGTTGCGCGGGTGTAAGGCGCAAACGAAGTATAAAGCAATAAAGTCGCCGTAGCTATCGCCCCCCACCGCGCGTTGTCATATGGCAACTCAACAATGCAAGTCGGGGTCAGGTCCGGCAAGCGGGGAAAAAGGGGACGTACCCTTTTAAAGGGGTACGTCCCCTTTTCCCCGCTTGCCGGACCTGACCCCGACTTTATATATGTTAGGATCGCGGACTGACTAAGTTGTATAGACCGGAGTTTAACGTGCAGCATCCGATTCGCTTCTATGACAAACCCGCCGGCGGCCTGGGGTCGCTGCATGGCACGGCCAAGGCTTTGCGCAGCAATAGTGCCTTGCCGGCTCTGAAAGTATTGCCTCAGCTGAACCAGCCGGGCGGGGTCGATTGTCCGGGGTGCGCTTATCCGGATTCGCCGAAGGATAAGGCGGTCGATTTCTGCGAGCAGGGTGCCTGGGCTATTGCGCATGAATCTACTTTGCGTCGTGCGGCGCCGGAGTTCTTTGCGGCGAATCCTTTGTCTGCGCTGCGCACGCGTGCGGAGTGGGAACTGGAGGGCTTTGGCCGCCTGACCGCGCCTATGCTGTATGACGGCGCGAGCGATACTTATCGCGAAATCGAGTGGGAGCAGGCATTCAAACTGGCGGCTGGTGTGCTGCGTGCGCTCGATACGCCTGACCGCGCGGTGTTTTATGCATCCGGCCGCAGCAGTAATGAGGCGGCTTTCCCTTACCAGTTGTTTGCGCGGGCTTTCGGCACCAACAATATGCCGGATTCGTCGAACTATTGCCACGAGTCTTCCGGCATGGCGCTGGGCGCTACTTTGGGCGTTGGCAAGGCGACCATCACGCGTGAGGATTTCGATCATGCCGATGCGATCTTCGTGTTCGGCCAGAACCCGGCCACCAACCATCCGCGCATGCTGGGCGATTTGCGCGAGGCTGCGCTGCGTGGTTGCCGTATTGCGGCTTTCAATCCGATGCTGGAGCCGGGCCTGCGCGGCTTCGCCGATCCGCAGTCGCCGGTTGAAACCCTGACGGGGCGCGGCACCCGCATCGCTGACGAGTATTTCCAGGTCCGCGTGGGCGGCGACCTGGCGGCTATCACCGGCATCTGCAAGGCGGTGCTGGAGGTGGAGGACGCGGGCGGCAAAGTCCTGGACCGCGACTTCATCGCGCGTCATACCAGTGGCTTCGATCAATTCGCGGTTGCGGTCCGTGCGCAGGCGTGGCCGCAGATTGAGCTTGATAGCGGACTGCCGCGTGAGCAGATTGAAAAGGCGGCGGCGATGTATATCGCTTCCAACGCCACCATCGCTACCTGGTGCATGGGCCTGACGCAGCATGAGTATGCGATCGAGACCATCCAGATGCTGGTCAACCTGATGCTCTTGCGCGGCAACGTGGGCAAGCCTGGCGCCGGCCTGATGCCGGTGCGCGGTCATTCGAACGTGCAGGGCGACCGGACCGTGGGCGTGACCAACCGGCCGAAGAAGGAGTGGCTGGAGGGGCTGGAGCGTGTGTTCGGTTTTACTCCGCCGATGGAGCATGGGCTTGACGCGGTGGCTGCCATCAACGGCATCATGGATGGTTCGGTGCACGCGTTTCTTGGCCTTGGCGGAAATTTCGCCGTAGCCGGTCCGGATACGCCGCGCGTGCTGGAGGCGATGGAGAAGCTGCAGCTGACCGTGCATATCGCGACCAAGTTGAATCGCACCCATCTGCATCCGGGGTGCGTTGGCCTGTTGCTTCCTTGCCTTAGCCGTACGGAGCGCGACGAGCAGGAGGGCGGACGCCAGTTCGTCAGCGTGGAAGACACGGCCAGCATGGTGCACGCTTCGTCCGGGCGCGGTGAGCCGGCCAGCGCCAAGCTGCGCTCGGAGCCGCATATCGTGAGCGAGCTGGCGCGCCATACGCTGGGCGAGGGCGCACGTACCGCAGGAATCGACTGGCAAGCGATGGGCCGCGATTACAGCGTGACGCGCGGGCTGATCGAACAGGTGGCGCAGACTGCGGTGGCGGGTTTTGAACAGTACAACCAGCGCATTGCCGAGCCGCGCGGCTTCCACCTGCCGAACAGTGCGCGCAACCGCGACTGGCGTACGGCGAGCGGCAAGGCGCAGTTCACCGCGATTGAACTGCCGCAGGACACTATCATGCGCCGTGCCCGCGCTGCCTTTGGCGACGACGTGCTGTGCCTGGCTACCGTGCGCGCGCACCGCCAGTACAACACCACGGTCTACCGTGACACCACGGGTGAAGTGGACCGTTACCGGGGCGTGCACCACACGCGTAAAGTGCTGTTCATATCCGAGGCAACCATGGCGCGCCTGGGCCTGCGCGACGGCCAGATGGTCGATGTCCACGCTGCCGCACCGGACGGAATTCCGCGCCAGTGCAATGGCTATCAGCTGGTGAAGTACGACGTCCCTGATGGCGATGTCTTCGGCTACTTCCCTGAATTGACGCCGTTGATTTCGCCGGCCCTCGTGGCGCGCGGTTCACTGACGCCTGCATTCAAGGAAGTGCCGGTGCTGCTCAAGCCTGCGGAATAATCGGTTCTTCGTGGTGCATCGGGGCATCCAGCGGGATGGTGATCCGGATGGTCGTACCCACGCCCGGCATGCTGTCCACGTGGATTTTGCCGCCGAGGATGGTGGTGACGATGTTGTGCACGATATTCAGCCCGAGGCCTGAGCTGCCTTCGCTCATGCGGGTGGTGAAGAAGGGGTCGAAAATGCGGTTCAGGTGGGCGGAGGCAATGCCCGCGCCATCGTCGCTGATGATGATGTCTGCATGGTCACCGGTCGGCACCGGTACCGTGATCGACAGCCGCCCGTGGCTGCGGCCATGGAAGCCGTGCACGATGGCGTTGTTCACCAGTGCCGACAGCACCTGTCCAAGCGGGCCGGGATAGCTGTCCATCGCTACCAGCTGCGCCACGTCTACCTGCACTTCGTAGGGCATCTTGCGGAAGGTGGGCGCCATGGTGTCCATATTTTCCTGGATCACGGCGCCGAGGTCGAACCTGCGGCGCTGGGAGCTGGTGCGGTCGACAGCGACCTGCTTGAAACTTGATACGAGACCGGCGGCGCGTTCGATATTCCTTGATAACAGTTCGCTGATGCCGTTGGCGTCGTCGATGAACTTGCGCAGGTCGGAGCGGCGCAGGCCTGCTTCGAACGTTGCGTCCAGGGCGCGCACTTTGTCGTGCAGCGTGCTTGCGGCAACCAGGCCGTTGCCGATAGGCGTATTCAGTTCATGCGCGACGCCCGCGACCATCGAGCCCAGCGCCGCCAGGCGCTCGCTGCGCGCCAGTTCATCCTGGGCGTGGCGCGCCGCTTCCGTGCGTTCGGCCACGCGCCGTTCAAGCGTCTCGTTGAGCGCGGCCAGTTCCTCGTACAGCACGGCTTTCTCGGACAGGCCGGCCAAAATATTCTCGCGCATTTCGTTGATCTTGTCGGCCAGCAGGTCCAGCTCCGTGTTGCCGCCATGGCGCAGCTGGAGGGGTTCCTTGCTCAGGCTTCCGATATTCAGGTGACCCACGTAATCGGCCAGTTGATGCAGGGGCTTGCCCAGCAAGCGCCGCACGACGAGCAGGAAGATGAACCAGAGCGCCAATGTTTTGATGACTGAATTGACCACGATCAGGAAGAATCCATATTCCACCTGGCGGATCACGATGCGGCGGTTTGAATAAACCGTCCACTTGCCGATATCCTGGGTGCCGCCATTTTCCATGCGGTAGGTGATGGGGAATTCGCGGCTGAAGATTTCGCCCAGCAGGCCGTCCTCCCGCGATGGCGGTGCGAGGCTGCCGTCAGCTTTCACCTGCATATGCCGTCCGTGCTCGTCGAGCACGGTGCCGACGGCGCGCACCAGTTTGCCCTGGTCGTCCACTACTTTGATGCCCACCACGATCGGCAGCTCCTTCATGCCGGACAGTATGCCGCGCATGATGTCTTCGTTGAAGCGCCACATTGCGTCTGCGATGCCGGGGCCAAAGGTGTTCTGCATGGCCTCGATCTCGCTCTCCACCCTGGTGCGGGTATGCTTGTATTCCGCCGTCAGCTGGATGACGGTCACCAGTACGGTCACTATGAAATAGCAGCCGAAGATGATGCGCAGCAGGCGGGCGGCGATTGAGCGGGTCATTTGAACCACCGCTCTTCGATTTCCTTGTAGCGGGGCGACTTCCGCAGCTTTGCATAGCCTTCGTTGAAGCGCGCCAGCATTGCTGCGCTGCCGGGCGCAGTCTTGCTGAAGGCAATAAACAAGTCAGGCGTGGCGACAGTGCCTACCAGGGCAAAGCGGCGGCCGAATTCCGCTGGCTTGCTGCGAAACAGGCTGTTGGCGATGCGCTCCTCGGCCGCCATGTATTCGATGCGGCCGGCGCTCAGCATGCGGAAGCCGTATTCATTCTTGTCGACGGTCCAGCGCCGGATGCGGGTGTTGACGTCGAATTCTTCGCCATATTCGTAGTCCCGCTGGACGCCGACGGAGTGCCCCTCCAGGTCTTTGGCGCGCAAGCCGCGCTGGCGCGAATCCGAGCGCGCATAGATATTCATGTGTGTGGAAAACAGCGGGAGCTGCGGCCATCGGTAATAGGGCCGGATCAGGCTATTGGGCACGGCGTCGAAGCAAGCCGTCAGTCGCCCGGCCCTGGTTTCGGCCATGCAGCGCGAGTAGGGGAGCGCCCTGAATTGCACGGTAATTCCGCCCAGGGCATACGCTTCGCGTACCACGTCAACGGCAAATCCCACTGCCTGCCCGTTCGGCGCCGATGAATACGGCGCCCAGTCGTCTTCCGCACCGATGATCAAGGCTGGGTCGGCCCAGGCTCGCAGTGCGGGCACGGCAAACAGGACGATGAATCTCAGGATATGGGATAGACGGCACATTCCGATTGGCACCGCGCAAGGCTGCATGTTGAAAAGTATAAACTTCCCGTTGACTTGCGTTTAACTATTTGAAGTTCTTGTTGTAGCGGAACCATAGGCTCCCACGGCGCCAGAAATTATTCGAAAATAAAGTGTTGGAAATACAGCTTTGTTGCAAAATCGTAATTCAGATTAAGGAAAAAACATCGTAGAATGTTCAATTTTTCAACAATAGAATGATTGCAGGTTTGCCTTGTCAACAAATGTGACCTACTTCCAGTCGCGCCTCGGGGCCGAGTTTTCCATTGCCTGCACTGAGTTGACTTTGGTCCTGACCGAAGTTGCGGAATCGGCAAACCCGCAGGCTTTTTCCTTGACGTTCCAGGGTCCGGCCACGCCTGGACTGGACCAGCAAACAGTGGTGCTGGAGCGCGTCGGCGATGAGCCGCTGGCCATTTTCATTGTGCCGCTCGCCCGCAACGCGGACGGTATGCAGTACCACGCAGTGTTCAATAACTGACCCCCACCAGGAGTTCCGATGACAACGCCATACCTGGGCGAGATCAAGCTCGTCTCGTTCAATTTCCCCCCTAAGGGCTGGGCCCTCTGCAATGGCCAGTTCTTGCCGATCAATCAGAACCAGGCGCTGTTTTCGCTGCTGGGGACTACCTACGGCGGCAATGGCCAGACCACGTTCGCGCTGCCGGACCTGCGCGGCCGTATGCCGGTGCACTCCGGTTACGAAGTCAACCTGGGTGAGTCGAGCGGCGCGTTCACCCATACCCTGACGGTCAACGAAATGGGGCGGCACACCCACCGCGCCAATGCCAGCATCGCCCAGGCCAGCCTCGCGGATCCGGCTGGTGCACTGCTGGCGCGCAAAGGCCGCCTGACCGCCGACAACTTCAACGGAACGCCGAACGCCACCCTGGTGTCGACCCAGGTGACGAGTGTCGGCGGCTCGCAGCCTCATGAAAATACCCAACCCTACCTGGCGCTGAATTTCATCATCGCGCTGCAGGGCGTTTTCCCTTCCCAGAACTGAACGGAGTAGAGCATGTCTGATTGTTATGTAGGCGAGATCCGCATGTTTGCCGGTAATTTCGCGCCGGCCGGCTGGGCATTTTGCGAAGGGCAGATGATGCCGATTTCGGAAAACGAGACCTTGTTCAACCTGATCGGCACGACGTATGGTGGTGATGGCCAGGAAACTTTCGCCCTGCCTGACCTGCGCGGACGCGTGCCGCTGCACAGCGGCACCCACCCGCCTTCCGGCCGCACGCTCACGCAAGGCGAGCAGGGGGGCGTCGAGACCGTGACGTTGACGACGTCGCAGATGCCGAACCACACCCACTTGATCACGGCCAGCAGCGACCGCGGCACCGCCGCCTTCACCAACACCACCGGCTACCCGGCGGCGACCGCAGTTGCGGGAACGGCGATTTACGGCGCTTCCAACGGCGGCGTTGTGGCAATGGCGGCCAACGCCGTCAGCTTGGCCGGAGGCTCGCAACCGCACGACAACATGGCGCCGTACCTCTGCGTCAGTTTCATTATCAGCCTGTACGGCGTATTCCCGAGCCAAACCTGAGGAGATTCCGATGAGCTCACCATTTGTAGCGGAAATCCGCATCTTCCCGACCAATTTTGCACCAACCGGCTGGGCGCGCTGCGACGGCCAGCTGCTGCCGATCTCGCAAAATACGGCGCTGTTTTCATTGCTCGGCACGACCTACGGCGGCGACGGCAAGAGCACGTTCGCTTTGCCGGACCTGAATGGCCGCGCACCTATGCATCCGGGCCAGGGTCCGGGCCTGTCGCTCTACGACCTGGGCCAGGCCGGCGGCAGCAAAACCGTCACCCTGTCCGAGTCGCAGATGCCGCAGCACGTGCACCAGCTGCAGGCGACCAATGTGCCGGCCGACTCGCTGGCGCCTAGTCCTTCGGTGGGCTTTGCCAAGAACACCCAGGTTAACCAGGCCTTCAGCAAGACCGTGGCCGGCGCGCAGATGATGCGTCCGGAAGTATTGCAGAACAGCGGAGCCGAGCTGCCGCACAACAACCGCCAGCCTTACCTGGGCCTGTTGTTCTGCATCGCGCTGCAGGGCGTGTTCCCACCGCGCGGCTGATGAAAACCACGCTGCGCGCTGAAACCGGAGCGGACCGCGATTTCCTGCGCGGCCTGTTCGACCAGGTGCGCGCGCAGGAACTGGCGGGCCTGGATCCGGCCTTGCTGCGGCCTTTGCTCGATATGCAGTTCATGGCGCAGCAGCAGTCCTACCGCCAGGCTTTCCCGGGCGCCCGCTTCGAGATCGTCGAAGCGGACGGCGTACCGGCAGGGCGCCAGGTAGTGGCGCGGTCGGACGGCGCCTTGCACCTGGTCGACATTGCCTTGCTGGCGCATTGGCGCGGGCGGGGCATCGGGGGCGCGCTGTTGCGCGGGCTGCAGCAGGAAGCGGCCGGCGCGGGCTTGCCGCTGCGCTTACAGGTAGCACTCAATAATCCGGCCGAGGCGCTGTATCGCCGCCTGGGCTTTAAAGAAACTGGGATGTCCGGCATGCACCGGGCAATGGAATGGGAGAACGACAATGACTGATCAAGTGACTTCACGCCGCACCTTGCTGAAAGCCGGTAGCGGTTCGCTGCTGGTTGCGGGACTGGGTATCGCACCGGCCGTGGACGCGGCTGCGGCCAGCAAAACTGCAGACACTTTCACCTGGAGCCGCGCCGCTGCGCAGCGCCTGGTTGGCCAGGCATTCTGGCTGAATCATCCGGAATACCGCGCGCTGCAGATCAAGCTGGAAGCGGTACAGGCTTCCAAGCTGGCTCCGCACGGCGCCGAAACCAAGCAATTCACGGTGGTGTTCTCCGCCGCCGCGCAGCCGGTCATCAAAGCCGGCAGCTACGAAATCGAAAATGAAGCGACGGGACGCCAGCTGGTGTTCCTGCAGCCAGGCGCCCGCCAGGGCGCCCGTATCACGCTGCGCGCCGACTTCAACCTGCACGTCTAAGGAAACACAATGCACAAACACGCCTCCGCCAACCGCTTCTATCGTCTCGTCTGGAGTACGGTGCACCGCTGCTGGGTGGCAGTAGCCGAAGGTACGCGCAGCCACGGCAAGGGTGGCGCGCGCCGCCGCGCCGCCGCGGTAGTGGCAGCCAGCCTGGCCGCCAGCGCTGCTGCCGCGGGCGTTGCTCCGCCATCGAATGCACTGCCGACCGGCATGCAGGTCGTGGCGGGACAGGCCGGCGTGAATGTGCAGGGCAATAACATGACTGTCAGCCAGGCTACGCAGCAAGCGATCCTGAACTGGCAGGGCTTTAACGTCGGCGCCGATGCGCAGGTGCGCTTCAACCAGCCGAATGCATCGGCGGTGGCGTTGAACCGCGTCGTGGGCGGCGGCGCCAGCGAGATCTTCGGCAAGCTTTCATCGAACGGCAAGGTTTTCCTTGTCAACCCGCAGGGCGTGCTGTTTGGCGCAGGCGCCCAGGTGGATGTGGGCGGCCTGGTGGCCACCAGCCTTGGTATCAGTGACCAGGACTTCCTGGCGGGCAGCTACCGCTTCAGCGGCATTGGCGCTGGCTCCGTGCGCAATGAGGGCAGCATCAACGCTAGTGGCGGCGTGGTGGCGCTGCTGGCGCCGGCCGTGTCGAACAGCGGCAATATCACAGCTCGTCATGGCAGCGTGGCGCTGGCGGCCGGCAACGCGGTTGGCCTGGACTTCCGCGGCGACGGCCTGATCACGGTACGCGTGGAGCAGGGTGCGCTTGACGCACTGGCCGAAAACAAGGGTCTGCTGCAAGCCGATGGCGGCCAGGTGTTGTTGACTGCGAAAGCGGCCGATGCACTGGCTCGGTCCACCGTCAACAATGCGGGCGTGGTGCAGGCGCGTGGCCTTGTTGCGGAAGGCGGCACGATCCGCCTGGTGGGCGATGGCCTGGTGCAAGCAGGCCAGCTTGATGCTTCCTCGTCTAAAGGCCAGGGCGGCAGCGTGAGCGTGGCAGGTGGCTTCGTCTCGCTGGGCGGCGCGGTGCGCGCCGACGGCGTGCGCGGCGGCGGCATTGAAGTGAAAGCTGCTGGCGACCTGTCGGCAGCGTCGGCATTGTCGGCGTCCGGCACGGCTGGCAAGGGCGGCAGCATCGCGCTCTCCGCCGGCGCCACCCTCGCGGAAAACAATGCGGCATCGGCCAATGTGGCCGGCGCCACCGATGGCGGCGCCATGTCGCTGCAGGCTGCCGGCAGCCTGCTGTCCTCCGGCCAGCACGATGCTCACGGTGCCACGGGGCAGGGCGGCCGCGTCGATATCAGCGGCGCCGATGTGCGCCTGATGGGCGCAACGGTGGACGCTTCCGGCGCGCACCAGGGCGGCCTGGTCCGCGTGGGCGGCGCCTTCCAGGGCGGCGCACAGCGCGCCGATGCACCGGATGCCGACCGCTTCACCGCGCGTTGGGGCGCGACGGCAAGCATCGCCAATGCAGATGCGACCTTCATCAATGACAGCACGGTGCTGGACGTTTCGGCGCGCGGTGCGGCAGGCCAGGGCGGCACCGCCATCATCTGGTCGCAAAAGCAGACCACCATGCTGGGCGCGCTCAAGGCTACCGGCGCTGTACGTGGTGGCGCAGTCGAAATTTCGTCGCACGAGCAATTGCGCCACGTGGGCCTGGATCGCCTGGCGATCGGCGCCGGCGGCCGGCTGCTGCTCGATCCGAAGGACATCGTGATCGGCGACTTCACCAACCAGTGGACGTACGACGCCATCATTGGCAAGGGCTTCTCCGGTGGTAAGAACGTTGACGTGTCGAGCCTGAAGGACGGCGAAGGTTTTGGCTACAGTGTGGCGCTCACCTCTGACGGTAAAGGCATGGCCGTGGGCGCGCCTTTTAACGAGGGCACCACCACGCCGGCAACCAACAACTACGGTGCCGTGCGCCTGTTCACGTTCAATGACACAAAGTTTGGCGGCGGCACGCTGGTAGGTACCGTCGGCTACGGCTACACCGGTAATAACAACTACAATATGTCGGGCCAACTGACCGGCGCCGACATGTTCGGCAGCTCGGTGGCGCTGAACAGCACCGGCACCGTGATGGCGGTGGGCGCCCTGGGCACGGAGCGCGTCTATACCTTTGGCTTCAATACGGGCTTTACTTCGCCTTCTTTGAACCAGACCCTGACCAGCCATAACGGCGCGGGTACCGGCTTCGGCGTGGCGGTTGCGCTGAACGGTGCCGGCGATAAGCTGGCGGTGGGTGCGTTGTTGAACAACAGCGTTGAGTTCTACAGCAAGAGCGGCACGTTCGGCTACCTGTCGACGATCACTGGCGGCAATGCTGCGGAGTCGCAGTTCGGCACAGCCTTGGCGCTTAACGATGCCGGCACGCAGCTGGCAGTGGGCGCGCCGGGCGAAGACTCCGGCCGCGGCGCGGTCTACCTGTACACGACGCCGTTCGCGACCCCGACCCTCAAGGGCAAAATTGGCCAGGGCGGCGACTGGATGAATATCGCCCTGAATGAGAGCGAGTTGTTTGGTTCTTCGCTGGCGATGAACGATGCCGGTACCCGGCTGGCGGTAGGTGCGCCGGGCAACGGCGGCCTTGGCAACACGGCTCCCGGTCCTGGTGCGGTTCGCATCTTCGACTATACCGGCGACTTCGCGGGGCTGAATATCTCCGCCATCATCGGCCGTGATTACACACAAGGCGTAAACGCCAGCCTGGATAACTCCGATTTTGGCAACTTCGGCTTTGCGCTTGCCATGAATGGCGCGGGCGATGCCCTGGTGGTTTCCCAGCCGTTTGAGAACTCCTTCGATGGCAGCACGGTGGCCAGCGGTACCATGAGCATGTTCCGCCTGCTGCCGGCGCCAAGCGCAAGCAGCCTGTCGTTCGACCAGGCTTACCCGAAAAATCTTGTGAACGCATCGGTTGACGCGCAAAAGCTGGCCGCGGCACTGGCCGGCGGCACCGATATCACGCTGCAGGCAAATAATGACATCACCTGGCTGGCGGGTAGCGCCATCAATGCTTCCGGCGGCAATGGCAACCTGACTTTGCAGGCTGGCCGCAGCGTTGCGCTGAATTCCAATGTGACCATGGGTGGTACGCTGGGCGTGGTGGCGAACGCCGGCACCGGCGCTGGCGTCGTGAATGCATACCGCAATGCCGGTGCAGCGACGATCACTGTGGCCAATGGCACGACCATCAATGCCGGAAACGTCAACCTGAAGATCGATACCGGAGCAGGCCAGACCAATTCCGACAGCGGCGCGATTACGGTCAACGGCATCGTGACCGGCAAGACTGTGAAGGTGACCAACCTGGGGCCGAGTGCAGGAAGCGACGTCGTCATCGGCTCGAACGGCAAACTGGTCGGCTCTGGCGGGAACAGTCAAGCAACTGTAGTTGTGGTGGTAGCAGGCGACGGCGGCGGGACCTTCACCAATAATGCGTTCACCAACACCGGCCTGGATGGTGGTGCGGCGGGCTTCTACAACGTGTACTCGGATTCGCCCGTGACCACGAAAGAGGGCATGACCGGCTATGCCAAGCTTTACAACCGGGCATATAGCGCAACATTGCCGGGCCTGCCAATCAACTACTTCTTCTACAAATACCAGCCGACCCTGACGGTCACCGCCCAGAACTCCACCAAGACGTATGACGGTACTTCTGCGCTGCCTACCGTTACGTACAACGTCACCGGGTATATCGACGGCGATTCGAACAACCTCGCTGGTTCGGTCGGGGCGGTGAACTTTACCAAAAACGTTGGCGTCTATGGCTATAACATCGGGTCGCTCAATAGCTCGCTTGGCTACAAGATCAACCTGGTCAACAGCGGCTCGCTGACTGTAACTAAACGTGCGTTGACGGTGACGGCGACCGGTGTCGACAAGGTTTACGACGGCCTCGTGGGCGCGACCGTGACTACCGGCGACAACCGCGTAGCTAACGATACCCTGACGATCGCCCGCAACGCATCCTTCAGCAGCAAGGACGTTGGCACAGGCAAGACTGTCAGCGTAAGCGGGATTTCCATCTCCGGCGCGGATGCTGGGAATTACTCGCTGTCCAACACGACTGCCAGCACCACGGCCAATATCACCAAGCGGACGCTGAACGTGACGGCGACTGCCTCCAATAAAGTGTATGACGGTGGATCGTTCGCCAGCATGTCGCTGGGCTCCGACAGGGTCGGCGCTGACGCGGTGTTTGTGAACGCGGGTTCGACTTCCTTTGTCGACAAGAATGTGGGAACCGGCAAGACCGCCCAGGCGACCGGGCTGTCGATCTTCGGTGCAGACTCGGGCAACTACTCGCTGGCCTCGACTACCGCATCGACGACGGCCAATATTACGAAGCGCCAATTGTCGGTTGGCCTGCTTGCTTCCGATAAGGTGTACGACGGCGCAGTGGCAGCAACTGGCAGCTATTCCGATAACCGCATTTTGAATGACGTGTTGACTGTCTCCGGCAATGCGACTTTCGCGAACAAGAATGTTGGCAATGGCAAGACCGTTACGGCCACCGGTCTGTCTCTTTCGGGCACTGATGCTGGCAATTATTCTCTCGCATCCACCACGGCTACCGGCACTGCGGCCATCACGCCACGCGCGTTGACGGTGACGGCTACCGGCAATAACAAAGTCTACGACGGCAGCGTTGCAGCAACCGTGAACTTCGGTGACGACCGCGTGGCCGGCGATGCACTGGGACTGACCGGCACCGCTTCCTTCGGCACTAAAGATGCGGGCAATGGCAAAGCGATTTCCGTGAGCGGCATTTCGCTGTCCGGCGCAGATTCGGGCAACTATACCCTGGCGAACAATTCGGCTTCGGCAACGGGCAATATCGCGCAGCGCACCCTGAACGTGACGGCTACTGGCGTCAATAAAACTTATGATGGCTCGGCGACTGCGACGGTCGGCCTGACCGACGACCGCGTCACCAATGATGTGCTGAGCGTTAGCGGGGGCGCGTCGTTCGGTGACAAGAACGTCGGCACCGGCAAGACGGTTTCCGTGACTGGCATTTCGCTGTCGGGTGCGGATGCGGCCAACTACTCGCTGGCTTCGACTACTGCTTCCAGCAGCGCTGATATCACGGCGCGCAGCCTGACCGTGACCGCAACCGGTATCGACCGTGTGTACGACGGCGGCAATACCGCCAGTGTGACCTTTGGCGACAACCGTGTGGGCGGCGATACGCTGAGCATCAGCGGCAACGCTTCGTTTGGTGACAAGAACGTTGGCACCGGCAAGACTGTGAGCGTGGGCGGCATCGCGCTGTCTGGCGCAGATGCGGGCAACTACTCGCTGACCGCTACCACTGCCGGCACCACGGCCAACATCACCCAGCGTACGCTGAACGTGAGCGCGACTGCCGCCAATAAGGTGTATGACGGCGGCGTGAACGCTACTGTGTCCCTGACGGACGATCGTGTAAGCGGCGATACATTCGCGGTGAGCAAGTCCGGCGCTACGTTTGCCGACAAGAACGTCGGTACCGGCAAGACCGTGACGGCCAATGGCCTGTCGCTGTCCGGCGCGGATGCGGGCAACTACGCGTTGGGCGCGACTTCGGCGTCGACGACTGCCGACATCACCCCGCGCCAATTGACTGTGGGCCTGACCGCGGCCGACAAAGTGTACGACGGCGCGGTGGCGGCGGCAGCCAGCTACACCGATGATCGTGTCGTGAACGATGCGCTGACCGTTTCGGGCACTGCAACCTTCGGCGACAAGAATGTTGGCGCAGGCAAGACCGTGACGGCCAACGGCCTGTCGCTGTCGGGCGCGGATGCGAACAACTACACGCTGGCGTCGACCACCGCCACCAGCACCGCGGCCATCACGCCGCGCGCCCTGGTGGTGACGACTACCGGCAATAACAAGGTGTACGACGGCGGCAATGCTGCCACCGTGAACTTCAGCGACGACCGCGTAGTGGGCGACGTGTTGGGTGTCAGCGGCGGCGCGTCGTTCGGTGACAAGAACGTAGGCACCAGCAAGACGGTTTCCGTGACTGGCATTTCGCTGTCCGGCGCCGATGCCGGCAACTACTCGCTGGCATCCACCTCGGCCAGCAGCAGCGCAGATATCACTGCGCGCAGCCTGACCGTGACAGCGACCGGTATCGACCGTGTGTACGACGGCGGCAATGCCGCCAGCGTGACCTTCGGCGACAACCGTGTAGGCGGCGATGCGCTGGGCATCAGCGGCAATGCCTCCTTCGGCGACAAGAATGTTGGCACTGGCAAGACTGTGAGCGTAGGCGGTATCGCGCTGTCCGGCGCAGATGCCGGCAACTACTCGCTGACCGCTACCACTGCAGGCACCACGGCCAACATTACCCAGCGTACGCTGAACGTGAGCGCGACTGCCGGCAATAAGGTGTATGACGGCGGCGTGAACGCCGTTGCGTCCCTTGGCGACGACCGTGTAAGCGGCGATACGCTGACGGTCAGCCAGACCGGCGCTACGTTTGCGGACAAGAACGTCGGTACAGGCAAGACCGTGACGGCCAACGGCCTGTCGCTGTCTGGCGCGGATGCGGCCAACTACGCGCTGGGCGCGACTTCGGCGTCGACGACTGCCGACATCACCCCGCGTCAATTGACCGTGGGCCTGACCGCTGCCGACAAGGTGTACGACGGTGCGGTGGCTGCAGCAGCCAGCTACACCGATGACCGTGTCGCGAACGATGCGCTGACCGTTTCGGGCACTGCAACCTTCGGTGACAAAAATGTTGGCAGCGGCAAGACCGTGACGGCCAACGGCCTGTCGCTGTCGGGCGCGGATGCGAACAACTACACGCTGGCGTCGACCACCGCCACCAGCACCGCGGCCATCACGCCGCGGGCACTGGTGGTGACGGCTACCGGCAACAACAAGGTATACGACGGCGGCAATGCTGCCACTGTGAACTTCAGCGACGACCGCGTGACCAATGATGTGCTGAGCGTTAGCGGTGGCGCGTCGTTCGGCGACAAGAACGTCGGTACCGGCAAGACGGTTTCCGTGACCGGTATTACGCTGTCCGGCGCCGATGCTGGCAACTACTCGCTGGCCTCGACGTCAGCTTCGAGCAGCGCTGATATCACGGCGCGCAATCTGACCGTGACCGCGACCGGTATTGACCGTGTGTACGACGGCGGCAACACCGCCAGCGTGAGCTTCGGCGACAACCGTGTGGCTGGCGATACGCTGAGCATCAGCGGCAATGCCTCCTTTGGCGACGAGAACGTTGGCACCGGCAAAACTGTGAGCGTGGGCGGCATCGCGCTGTCCGGCGCAGATGCGGGCAACTACTCGCTGACCGCTACCACTGCGGGCACCACGGCCAACATTACCCAGCGTACGCTGAACGTGAGCGCGACTGCCGGCAATAAGGTGTATGACGGCGGCGTGAGTGCCACTGTGTCACTGACGGACGACCGTGTAGGCGGCGATACGTTCGCGGTGAACCAATCTGGCGCTACGTTTGCGGACAAGAACGTCGGTACCGGCAAGACCGTGACGGCCAATGGCCTGTCGCTGTCGGGCGCGGATGCGAACAACTACACGCTGGTGTCGACCACCGCCACCAGCACCGCAGCGATCACGCCGCGCGCCCTGGTGGTGACGACTACCGGCAATAACAAGGTTTACGACGGCGGCAATATTGCTACTGTAAACTTCAGCGACGACCGCGTGACCAATGATGTGCTCAGCGTTAGCGGCGGCGCGTCGTTCGGTGACAAGAACGTCGGTACCGGCAAGACGGTTTCCGTAACTGGCATCACGTTGTCCGGTGCCGATGCCGGCAACTACTCGCTGGCCTCGACTTCGGCTTCGAGCAGCGCTGATATCACGGCGCGCAGCCTGACTGTGACTGCGACCGGTATCGACCGTGTGTACGACGGCGGCAATACCGCCAGCGTGACCTTCGGCGACAACCGTGTAGGCGGCGATACGCTGAGCATCAGCGGCAACGCTTCGTTTGGTGACAAGAACGTTGGCACCGGCAAGACTGTGAGCGTGGGCGGTATCGCGCTGTCTGGCGCAGATGCGGGCAACTACTCGCTGACCGCTACCACTGCGGGCACCACGGCCAACATTACCCAGCGTACGCTGAATGTGAGCGCGACTGCCGGCAATAAGGTGTACGACGGCGGAGTGACCGCTACCGCGTCCCTCGGCGACGACCGTGTAAGCGGTGATACGCTGACGGTCAACCAGACCGGCGCTACGTTTGGGGACAAGAACGTCGGTACAGGCAAGACCGTAACGGCCAATGGCCTGTCGCTGTCCGGCGCGGATGCGGCCAACTACGCGCTGGGCGCAACGTCGGCGTCGACGACTGCAGACATCACCCCGCGCCAATTGACTGTGGGCCTGACCGCGGCCGACAAAGTGTACGACGGTGCGGTAGCGGCAGCAGCCAGCTACACCGATGATCGTGTCGTGAACGATGCGCTGACCGTTTCGGGTACTGCAACCTTCGGCGACAAGAATGTTGGCGCAGGCAAGACCGTGACGGCCAACGGCCTGTCGCTGTCGGGCGCGGATGCAAACAACTACTCGCTGGCGTCGACCACCGCCACCAGCACCGCAGCGATCACGCCGCGGGCACTGGTGGTGACGGCTACCGGCAACAACAAGGTGTACGACGGCGGCAATGCTGCCACCGTCAACTTTAGCGACGACCGCGTAGTGGGTGACGTGTTGGGTGTCAGCGGCGGCGCGTCGTTCGGTGACAAGAACGTCGGCACCGGCAAGACGGTTTCCGTGACTGGTATTACGCTGTCCGGCGCTGATGCTGGCAACTACTCGCTGGCATCCACCTCGGCCGCCAGCAGCGCAGATATCACTGCACGCAGCCTGACTGTGACCGCGACCGGTATCGACCGTGTGTACGACGGCGGCAATACCGCCAGCGTCACCTTCGGCGACAACCGTGTGGCTGGCGATACGCTGAGCATCAGCGGCAACGCTTCGTTTGGTGACAAGAATGTTGGGACTGGCAAGACTGTGAGCGTGGGCGGCATCGCGCTGTCCGGCGCAGATGCGGGCAACTATTCGCTGACCGCTACCACTGCCGGCACCACGGCCAACATTACCCAGCGTACGTTGAACGTGAGCGCGACCGCCGGCAATAAGGTGTATGACGGCGGCGTGAACGCTACTGTGTCCCTGACGGACGACCGTGTAAGCGGCGATACATTCGCGGTGAGCAAGTCCGGAGCTACATTTGCGGACAAGAACGTCGGTACAGGCAAGACCGTGACGGCCAACGGCCTGTCGCTGTCCGGCGCGGATGCGGCCAACTACGCGCTGGGCGCGACTTCGGCGTCGACGACTGCCGACATCACCCCGCGTCAATTGACTGTGGGCCTGACCGCTGCCGACAAGGTGTACGACGGCGCGGTGGCTGCAGCAGTGAGCTATAGCGACAACCGCGTCAGCGGGGACGTGCTGGGCTTGTCGGGCAACGCGACCTTCGCCGACAAGAACGTTGGCGCAGGCAAGACCGTGACGGCCAACGGCCTGTCGCTGTCGGGCGCGGATGCTAACAACTACACGCTGGCGTCGACTACCGCTACCAGCACCGCGGCCATCACGCCGCGCGCCCTGACGGTGACCGCTACCGGCAACAACAAAGTTTACGACGGCGGCACCGCTGCCACCGTGAACTTCGTCGACAACCGCGTGGCGGGCGATGTGCTTGGCATCAGCGGCGCCGCATCGTTTGGCGACAAGAACGTCGGCGCGACCAAAGCTGTTTCCGTGACGGGTATTTCGCTGTCGGGTGCGGACGCTGGCAACTACTCGTTGGCTTCGACGACGGCAAGCGGCAGCGCTGATATCACGGCGCGCAGCCTGACCGTGACCGCGACCGGCATCGACCGTGTATACGACGGCGGCACTGCTGCGAGCGTGAACTTCGGCGACAATCGTGTGATCGGTGATGCGCTGACCATCAGCGGGAATGCATCGTTTGGCGACAAGAATGCCGGCGACGGCAAGGCTGTCAGCGTGGGCAGTATTGTGCTGTCCGGCGCGGATGCGGGCAATTACTCGCTGGCCGCGACGACTGCCGGCGCCACTGCCAATATCACCAAGCGCGCGTTGAACGTGAACGCGACTGCCGCGAACAAGGTCTATGACGGTGGTGTGAATGCCAGCACTTCCCTGAGCGACAACCGCGTGAGCGGCGATACGCTGACGGTGAACCAGGCCAGCGCCGTGTTTGTGGACAAGAACGCCGGCGCCAGCAAGAACGTGCAGGTAACCGGCCTGTCCCTGTCGGGCGCAGACGCAGGCAACTACACGCTGGGTTCGACCTCGGCGTCGGCAACCGCCGACATTACGCGCCGTAGCCTGACCGCGACCGCGGCCGGTGCAGATAAGGTGTACGATGGCACGACCGCCGTCAACGTGAGCTACGCCGACAACCGTCTTGTTGGCGATACCCTCTCGATCAACGGCAACGCGGCCTTCGCGGATAAAAATGCCGGCAACGGCAAGGCAATCAACGTGACCGGCTTGGCGTTGACTGGCGCGGATGCTGGCAACTACGTCCTGGCGAATACCAACGCCAGCGCGCAGGCCAACATTGCGCGCCGCTCGCTGACGGTTTCGGCAAACGGCAACACCAAGGTTTACGACGGCAACGCGGTGGCGGCTTTGAGCCTCGCGGACAACCGCATTGCCGGCGACGCGTTGGCGCTGTCGGCAAACGGCAGCTTCTCCGATAAGAACGCGGGCAGCGGCAAGACCGTGACGGCGACCGGCATCACCGTGACCGGCGCCGATGCTGCCAACTATCAGCTGACCTCCACCACGGCAAGCGGCACCGGCACGATCACGCCGCGTGCGCTGACCGCCAACGTGGCGGCTGTCGATAAGGTCTATGACGGCACGGCCGGCGCTGCCGTGGTCCTGGCCAGCGATGATCGCGTTGCAGGCGATCGGCTGGAGCTGACAGGCGGCGTTGGCAGTTTCGCCGACAAGAATGCCGGTAATGGCAAGGCGGTTGCGCTGTCCGGAGTCAGTGTGGGCGGGGCCGATGCCGGCAACTACGATATCTCCATCGTCGCCAAGCAGACGGCCAACATCGCCAAGCGTGCGCTCAATGTCAGTGCGACGGGTATCGACAAGGTCTATGACGGTTCGAAAGCGGCGCAAGTGTCGTTCGGCGACAACCGCCTGGCCGGGGACGCACTGCAAGTGGCTGGCCTCGCAACCTTCGCCGACAAGAACGCAGGCAAAGACAAGGCGGTTTCCGTCAATGAACTGTCCCTGTCCGGTGCGGACGCGGGTAACTACGCGATCAGCAACGCTGGCGTCAGCACCAAGGCTTCGATCACGCCTAAGGCGCTGGAAGTCAAGGCGAACGACCAGGTGCGTGCATATGGCGCCGCCAACCCTGCGCTGACCTGGACCTCCACCGGCTTCGTCGGCGGTGACACCGCAGCGTTGCTGGACGGCGTGCAAACCGGTACTGCTGCGACGCGCGAATCGCCGGCCGGCACCTATGCCATCAACATCGGCGGCAATAGCCTCGCCAACTACGCGGTGAGCTACGTCAATGGCGTAATGACCGTGCAGCGCGCGCCGCAGGAAATCAACAACGCGATCGGCAATGCGGTGAATCCGGTCATGCCGGTGGTGCCTGTCGCAGCGGGGCAGGGCGGCACAGTTGGCCCCCAGCTTGCCAACGACGGCGGCACCTTGGTCCCAATGCCGGCGCCAATCGCGCCAGTGATTTCCGAAGATGTCGCGGCAGGCCAGCCGAACCCGGTGAACCCTGGCAACCTGACAGCGTCGGCTACCCCGGCCAGCCCGGCAACCCCGGGCAGCGCGGATGCCGCGTCTGCTTCGGTTAACCAGGCAAATCCGGCTAGCCCGGCCACTCCTGCCGAACCAGCCCGCGTTGCGGCGAATGGCTCGGCAGAAGGCGAGCAGCAGCAAGTGGCCCAGGCACAAGGCCCAGCGGCCGGCGCTCCGGCGCAGCCGCAGCCTCAGCCCCAGCTGCGCGGCAGCGAGGTGCGTGAATTGATGATTGGCGGCGGCAGCCGCGTGATGGTGCGTGACGGTGGCGTGAACACTGCCGGCGCCCCTAACTGATTAGAAGCAGGAATAAGCAAGTGCAGAAACATACAAAAAATAGCCTGGCCCTGGCCATCCTGAGCGTTCCGGCCATCGTATTTGCGCAGGCGCAGACTGTGCCCGACGCGGGCCGCATCCTCGAGCAGAACCGCCCGCCGGCGCTGGTGCGCCAGCCCGCGCCGAGCGGAAAAGTCGTGCCGGACGCCGCGCCCGTGCAGGGCGTGGTGCTGCAGGGCGCCCAAAAAGTGATGGTGCGTCGCTTCGTACTGCAAGGCGAGAGCGCTTTCTCGTCGGCTGAATTGCAGCAAGTGCTTGTGCCATACACCGGCCGCGAGCTGACCTTCGCCGAACTCCAGCAAGCCTGCAATGCCGTCACCGCCTTCTACCGTGAACGCGGCTACTTCGTGGCCAGCGCCGTGCTGCCTGCGCAGGAAATCGGCAATGGCGAGGTGACGATCCAGATCCTGGAGGGCCGCATTTCGAAGGTCACCATGGTGCCGGATGCGAACGTGCGCCTGCAGCCTGAAACCGCGCGCCGCTACCTCGACGCGCTGGTACCGGCTGGCCAGCCGGTACAGGAGGACCGCCTTGAGCACGCCCTGTTGCTGACGCAGGATTTGCCTGGCATGGGCGCCCGCGCAGAATTGAGCAAAGGGCAGGGCCTGGGGGAATCCGAGCTTGCGGTTCAATTGACCGAAGGCCCGCTGGTGAGCGGCACGGTGAACCTGGATAACTCCAGCAACCGCTATACCGGCGCAACCCGCCTATCCGGCAACATGGCACTGAATGACCTGGGCGGACTCGGTGGCCAGCTTTCCCTGCTTGCCTCCACTGCCGGTGACGGTTTCCGCTATGGCCGCGCGGGCTACGTTGCGCCGGTTGGCGATAGCGGCCTGAAAATGGGCGCGGCGTTTTCGCGCCTGCGCTACAAGCTGGGCGAGGAATTCGCTTCGCTCGACGCGCACGGCACCGCCTCCGTATCGCAGGTAATCGCTACCTACCCGCTGCTGCGCACCCGCAGCACCAATATCCAGCTGCGCACGGGTTTCGACGACAAACGCTACGAGAACTTCGCCAACGGCGCGCAGACCAGCGACAAGCACGTGCAGGTGCTGCCGCTGGCCGTGACCTTCAGCCGCCAGCAGGAAGACGCCATGACCCAGGCCAGCCTGGAGCTGAGCCTCGGACGACTGGACCTGGGCGGCAACACCGCATCGCTGGAAGCGGATGCCGCCGGCGCCCATAGCCAGGGTCGATTCAGCCACCTGGCTTATGCACTGGGCCGTTACCAGCGCCTGTCGGGCAACCTCGGCCTGCTGGTGAATGCAAGCGGCCAGTTCGCTTCCAGCAACCTGGAATCGGGCGAGAAAATGTCGCTGGGCGGCCCGGGCCGCGTGCGCGCCTATCCGGCGGGCGAGGCGAGCGGGGACGAAGGGCACGTGCTGACCACCGAACTGCATTACGAATTGCCGCAATGGCGCACCGACCTGGCGGCCTTTATGGACGTTGGCCACGTGCGCCTGAATAACGGCGTATATGCAGGCGCGCTCGCGGCCAATGGTCCTGGCAACAGCTACACGCTGAAAGGCGCGGGCCTTGGCGCAACGTGGCGCGCAGCCAATGGCGCATCGCTGCAGGTGCAGGTCGCGCGCAAGATCGGCGCCAACCCGGGCGCCAATGCCAAGGGCGAAGATGGCGACGGCAAGTCCTCGAAAGTACGTGCCTGGTTCAATGCTTCGCTGCCGTTCTAAGCTGCAAACCTAGTGAATTGATAGCCCGCCGCCCCTGCTAAATCAGGGCTTTCCTGTCAACGTTGCCGAAATGTCTGGCAACCGGGATACTGGAATGCTCCATCACAGGCAGGGGCGGTCATGAGCAAATTTCATCATATTACGCACTACGGTGAACTCGTTATGCCGGGCACCACGGCACGCGGCGAACTGCCCGACGACTTCACCATGAACTCCCCGGTCGGCATCGCGCGCGACCACTATGACCATGTCTGGGTATGCGATACCGGCAATAGCCGCCTGCTGGTCTTCAGCGCCGACCTGGACACCCTCCTGCACGTGATCGACACGCCGGGCGAGGGCACCGAGCAGGCGCGCCGCCTGATGATGCCTTTCCATCTTTGCCCCCATCCCGAGCAGGACCTGATGTACTGCACCGATATGGGCAATGGCCGCGTGGTGGTGTTCGAGTACGACGAACACACGGTGGACTTCCAGTTTGCGTTTGGCGATGCGGCGGACGGCATCAACGGCAAGGGCTTCGAACCCTTGAGCGACCCGAATGGCATCACCATCGTGAAAGAAGCGGACGGCGAACATTTCCTCTACGTCTGCGATGAATTCTTCCACACCAAAAAGGATGACCGCAGCCGCTGCGTCAAGTTCACGCCGGAAGGCAAATTCGTCCTGCAATTCCGCACCGTGGATGACGCCAACAGCACCCACGACCTGCTGTGGCCACAGGGCCTGGCGTCGGACTCGCACGGCAACCTGTACCTCGCCAATACCGGCCACTACGAAGTGCTGAAGATCGACACCGCCTGGCCGATCAAGGACGAACGCGTGCAATGCCCGGGCGAGACTTCGCTGCTGCACAGCTTTGGCAACCCCGCCGGCATCGGCAAATTCAATGTCATGCGTTCGGTCTGCGTGATCGACGACCGCATCTTTGTGCCGGGCCAGGTGGAAGATTCGATCACCATCTACGACACCGAAGGCAGACTCCTGACGGTGGTGGAGGGCATGCTGCCGCTGTGGAACCACAAGCCGCAAGCCATGCATTCGATCTCGGACCTGGTGTACGGCGCACTGGAAGACGCGGTTTTCGTCGGCCCTTACCAGATCTGCGCCGCTGCCGACGCCAACGTCTACTATGTGACCGAGCCTTTCGCCTCCACCGTGCTGAAAATGCGCATCGCACCGGACCGCGACGGCGGCGACCAGGATGCGATCCTGCTCGATGCGGTCGGGCACCGCCGCGACAATGCCACCGCCAAAGCCGCCACCTCGCAATTCAACTGCATGACGGCGGTGATCGGCGTTGATCCCAAACGTGCCGGCAGCGGCACCTTGCCCCAATCGAACTGGCTGGATAACTGGGCCACCGCCACGGCCAACATCTACAAATACTGGTACGACCAGCTCAAGCACCACGCCCGCCTGGATCCGCTGGCACAGGCCGCGACATCTTCCTACAACATCGATTCCGGCAACTGGTGCATGAAGACCTTCGACACGGCGGCAGACCCGATCGCCCAGTTGCAGGACATGATGCGCGGCTTTTTCACTCCGGGCGGCCTGGCGATGGCCGTGTACTACCCTTCGCAACCGCTGCTGGGCCAGATCTGTCCCGGCACGCCGCTGGTTTTTGTCACCAATTTCAATGCCTGTACGGTGTCGATGTTCCAGTTTGGGCCTAATGGCCACCTGTTGAACTACGGCCTGCCGTTTGGCCGCGAAGGCCTGGGCGGCGACGGCACGCTGAAGGCGCCGCAGGGACTGGAGGTGAACAGCCACGGCGAAATCTACATCGCCGATTCGCTGAATAACCGCATCTCCATGTGGCAGCTGCAGCCTTCCGGCCTGGTGTCGTTTGTGAAAAATTTCCAGTGGGTGGAGGAGCACAAGCCGCTGGCCAGTTTCGCACCGTGCGACGTTGCGATCGATGCCCAGGACCGCGTCTTTGTGTGCGACCAGTTCAACAATTGCATCCGCGTCTTCGACCGCGAGGGCAATAGCCTGTGGAGCTATGGCCGTGCAGGATATTGCGACGACCTGGCAAAGGACGCCGACAAGTTCTACCTGCCGGCCAGCTTATGTGTTGACCAGGAAGGGCACCTGATCGTCAATGACCTGGTCAACCGCGCATTGAAGGTCTTCCGTATTGGCGAGGACACGCTAGAATACGTAACTGGAGAGCTTGTATTTAAAAAGTACCCCGAAGTTGGCGGCGTGTGGATGCCGTTCTTCATATACGCGCGCGACCGCCGCGTGTATGTGCCTGACACCACGTTCAACGTCGTCAATATCTACGCCTACCAGCTGGAGTGACGGAGGTTAGCCATGTGGCGAGGTTTGTTGGCCGGAATGCTATTGCTTGGCGCCGCGCAGGCGGCCGACAAAAAAACCTTCTCCGTTGGCGTTGAGGATTACAAGAACTGGCTGCCGTATTCCGAAGTGCGGAATGGGGTGTACGGCGGCTTGGGGAAAGACATCCTCGACGCTTTTGCCAGGCAGATGGGCTACACCTTCATCTACGAACCTTATCCCTTGAAACGGCGCGACCGCCTGTTCGTTGACGGCCAGGTTGACCTGGCCTTCCCGGACAATCCGAACTGGGTGGTCGAGATGAAGAAGGAACTGAAAATCAGCTATGCGCCGGTACTGGAGTTTACCGACGGCGTCCTGGTGCGGCCGGAATACCTGGGGCGCGGGGTGGGGCGCCTGAAAACCCTCGGCATCCCGCTCGGCTTCACGCCTTATCCTTACCAGCAGCTGATGTCGGCCGGTTCACTGCGTATCGAAGAAACCGCCGATTACGACGCGCTGTACGAAAAGCTGATCATGCGCCGCGTCGATGGCGCCTACATGAATACCCGCATCGCACGCCATTACTGGACCCAGATCCGCAAGCTGCCGCACGTGCCGGTGCTGTACGACCCGGACCTGCCGCATGCATCCGGCCAATGGTACCTGTCCTCGCACAAATATCCCAAGCTTGTGGATGAATTCCGCCGCTTCATGCAGACCAACAGGGCGGAAGTGGAGGAGCTGAAGAAGAAGTACAACTTCGTCTCCTCCGACGACCAGTGATTACTGGGCTTTCAGGCCCAGCACCTCAATCGGTTCAAAGCTCGGCGGTGTGGCAAACAGCTCGGGCGCTTGCGCCATCAGGGCCTGTGCAATCGGACCGTTCAGGTGGCCCTGGCGAGCGTCTTCGGTTTCGAATGCGTCGAACACGCCGAACACGCGTTCGGACAGGCGCAATGCGAACCAGTACTTGGTGCCCGGTTCCTGTTTGGCCAGGGCCAGCCCGGTTTGGAGGAAGTCGGCAACGGCGGATTCCTTGCCAGGCTTGGCTTCGAAACGGGCGAACAGTGCGTACTTGATCATGTCTATCTCCTTGTTGGATTGATCGCGAAACTGCGATGGAGAGACTTTACCGGCGCCGCGATTGGCATTAAATTGGCGAGATTGACATCTTTGGTATCAATCGCGCCATGAATATCACCGTGCTCGCGCTGGACAGCGTGTTTGACACAGGCCTGGCAGCCGTGCTGGATGCCTTCACCACGGCCAATGAACTGGCGCCCATGCTGGAGTCGCCGCAGCCGCATTTCCACGTCACGCTGGCGGGCCTGCGTCCGGCCGTTCGCAGTGCGCAGGGCATGGCGTTGCCGATCGTGCCGCTGGCATCGGCCCCCGCGCCGGACCTTGTCATCCTGCCCGCCATTGGCCACAAGATGCCCGCGCCGCTGGAGGCTGCGTTAGGTACGGAAGAAGTGGCGGACGCTTGTAATGCCCTGCGCGGCCTGGCCGGCCAAGGCGTGCGCATTGCCGCCGCCTGCATCGGCACTTTTGTGCTGGCGGAGAGCGGACTGCTTGACGGGGAAGAGGCGACGACGACCTGGTGGCTGACGCCGATGTTCCGCCAGCGCTATCCGTCGGTGCGGCTGGATGCGCAGCGAATGGTAGTGGCGTCGGGACAGTTCATCACGGCGGGGGCCGCGCTGAGCCACCTGGACATGTCGCTGGCCCTGATCCGGCAAGCGAGCCCGGAATTGGCGGCCATGGTGGCGCGCTATCTCGTGGTGGACTCCCGGCCGGCACAATCGGCGTATGTGATTTCAGATCACCTGGCGCATGCCGACCCGCTGGTGGCAGGCTTCGATCGCTGGGTAAGGCAGCATCTGGCGCAGGGCTTCAACCTGGAAGCGGCGGCTGCTGCGCTGGCCACCAGCAAACGCACGCTGGCGCGGCGCATGCAGGAGGTGCTGGGCAAAACGCCCGTGAACTACGTGCAGGATTTGCGCATTGAACGCGCTGTCCACCTGCTCAAGACCAGCGGCCAGAATATCGACCGCATCGCCGAGCAGGTGGGTTATCGCGACGGCGTCACATTGCGTACGCTGTTGCGGCGCAAGCTTGGCAAGGGCTTGCGCGAGATACGCAGCTAAGCTTACTGCACGTTCAGCGTGACATCGTCGACGACGAAGGAAGTCGCCACCGACGAACCTTCCACGCCTTCGAAGTAGATGCGCACGGTCTGGCCCTTGTACGCGCTCATGTCGAAGGTACGCTGCACATAGCTCGTCCCCTTGTTCAGGTTCGAGTAGGTAGCCAGTGTCGCCAGCACGGCGCCGCTGCTGCTGCGCACCTGGACTTTCAGCGTGTCGTAAGCCTGGGTGGTGGTGGTCTCCGCCGAATCGATCAGCAGCCAGAAGCCGAGCGTCGCCGTGTTGGCGGTCGAAGGGATGCTCACTTGCTGGTACAGCGTGTCGGTATGCGCGCTGCCGTAGCCGTTCAGCCATGCTTTCCAGGTGCCGCCATGCGCCGATTCGGAGGCGTCGTTGGTGATCACGCCGCTGGTGGCGGTCCAGTTGGTGGCGCCCGATTCGAAGCCGCTGTTCAGCACCAGCTGTTGCGCGGTCACGTTGTTCACGCTGAAGTTGACTGCAGCGGAAGTGGCGCTGTTGCCGGCTGCGTCATAGGCTTTTGCTGTCAGCACATGGCTGCCGTTGGAAACGCCGCTGGAGTTGAAGGCGTAGCTCCATGGCGATGCGGTATCGGTGCCTTTCAGCGCGCCGTCCACGTAGAACTCCACCTTGGTCACGCCGACGTTGTCGCTGGCGTTGGCGTTGAAGGTGATGGTGCCGCTCGTGCCGCTGCTGCTTGCGCTGACGGTCGGCACGGTGGTGTCGCCGCCACCGCCCGCACCCTGGGTCACCCACACCGGAGCCGACCACAGGATATTGCCGTCGGACTGGGTCACCTTGGCGTAGTAGAAGTGAGCGCCATCGGCCGGGGTGATGGTGGTGCTCGCGGTCGAGGCGAGCAGGGTCACGGTGCCGTTGCGCCCAGGGACGCCTTCATAGATTTCCGAAGTCGACACGGTCTTGCCGCTGCTGCTGGAGAAGTTCGCCACCAGGTTCAGGGTGCCGGTGTTGTTGAAGCGCTCGCCCATCATATGGCCATTGGCGGTCAGCACCAGCTGGGAAGTCTTGTCCATGGTCGCAAACACGCGGCGGGCGCGGATGGCGTCCATGAAGGCGGTGGTGCTCAGCGCGGTGCCGTTCGGGATCAGCACGCCGGTACGGTTGGTGTAGGACGCGCCCCAGTTGGCGCAGTGGTTGTCCTGGTCGGTGCTGAAGGCAACGTGGAAACCTGCTTCCAGCGCTTTCTTGCAAGCGCCTTCGTAGTTGCTGCGGCTTGTTTCGGTTTCGGTGGTGTTGGTCGAGAAGGCTGAGGTGTTCATCACTTCGCACAGCGCCATCGCCTCGTCGCCGTCGGCGGTGTAGCCAAGGGCCACGCCGTTGACCAGGAACTGGCCGCTGGTCGATGGGTGGTTGAACTGGCCCAGCCAGCCGCGCTGTTTCATCAGGGTGTAGAGGCTGGCGTAATCGCTCTTTGCGGTGTAGGTATCGGCGAGCAGCTGGCCGGAGCTGTTGCTTTCCCAGCCCAGAAGCTCGTTCGAGTTGAGGATGTTCATATGGCCGCCATTGGAAATGACGCCCCATTCCATGCCGTAGATCGCCAGGAAGTCGGGGTTGGCGGCATTGAAGTTCGCCGCCATGGACAGGCCGGACTGGTACAGCCCCTTGGCCGTCGCCGGATTGGCGGAGGTGTTGGTGGAGTCCGACCCGTCGTACATGTGGTTATGCTCGGACGCCATCAGGAAGTCCAGGCCGTGCGCCTTGGCGTAGTTGAACGCGTCGGTCGGGCTGTAGGCGGCCGATTGCGGATTCTGTGCGCCGGTGCAGCTGGACAGCTCGCCGCCGCCGTCGCTATGGTTGGTCTGGCTGTGCAGGTTGCCGAAGTAGACAGTGTAGGGCAGGGAAGCCGGCGCCGGCGCCATGGCCATGATGGCTTGCGAATCGGCCTTGGCCTGCTGTTGTTGCTGGCCGATGGCGATATCCCATTCCTGAGTTTCCACTTCGGCGTCAGGGGCGGCCAGACGGCGCAGTACCGCGTCGGTGCCGGATGCCATGCCTCGCTGGGAGTCTTCCGACATGGCGCGCAGGCGTGCCTTGTAAATGCCGCTTGCCAGCGCGTTACGGCGATTGCGGCCGGCCCATTCAACGTTGACGGAAACCGGCTTGTCCTTCAGCTGCTCTACGCCGGTCCAGCGCTCCACCACGCTGCCGTTGGGTGCAACCACTTCCAGCACCCAGCTCACGGCCTGCGCCTTTTCGGCGTGAGGGAAGCTGAATTCGAGCTTGAAGCTGCGCGCTTCGTTGGTGCCCGCGGCTGCGCGGTAAGGCGCATGCAGCGTGGCTTCGAATTCCTGGTGGTCGGCGGTGGAGGCCTGTGCGGTACCGATAGTGGCCAGTGCTGCGGCCAAAGCTAGTTTGCGAAACGCGAAAGTCATGGTTTTCCCCGTGCTGTGATAATGCGCGAGAATATGCGGCAGCACGGTTGTTACGACAAATACGGAAAACCTTGCGGATTAAGACGAACGCCTTATATACCGGTTTGAATTGTCCCATTCTGGACAAGCGGTCGTGAATGTCCAGATTTGGATGAGTAGTGTGACGTAGGCGTCATAAATCTCCTAGCATTGGTGCTGCAGGCTGTGGCGTTTTAGCCGCAGCTTATTGCGGCCGGAACACCAGCACCGGCACCGGTGTGTTCAGCAGCACGCGATGCGTCTCGCTTCCCAGCAGCATGCCGCGCACGCCTTTGTAACCATGGGTGGCCATGGCAATGAGGTCGCAGCCGTAATCGATGGCCGTTGCAACGATCGTCTCAAAAGGCTGGTCTGAGCGGCGCTGCACCACGTCGCAAGGTACGTTGAAGTCGCTGGCGACCTTCGCCACTTCATCCAGCACGGCGGCCGAGTGGACTTCGCTGTCTTTCAGGTAGACGCCGCGTGTGTCCTCCAGGATCTCCGGATGGTAGGTGAAGATGTGGAATTCCGGGATCACATGCAAGGCCGTGACGCGGGCTCCCGCTTCCTGTGCGAACTTGATGGCCGAATGCAGGGCGGCGCTGGACGCCGGCGAACCGTCGGTCGGAAAGAGGATATGTTTGAACATGGCTGGCTCCCATCGGGTAATGCATCCAGTCTCCGCGCCGCGCCAGGGCCTGCCCATGACCTGGATCAAGTTTCGATTTGGTAGTGCTATCATATTCACATGTCAAACATGAACGAACTTGAATTTTTCCGGCGCAGGCGCCAGTTGCTGGGCGGTGCACTGGCGCTGCCGGCTGTTGGGCTGGCTGGCTCCTTGCTGCCCACCCCGGCCAGGGCGGCCGACCCGCTGGTGGTGGGCGGCCTGCCGGTTACGTGCAACCTCACGCTGCCGGTCGCCTGCAGTGCGCGCGGCGACGCCTTCGAGTACAGCAAATACAGCGGCTGGCCGGAGATCAAAGAGTCCCTGATGACGGGCCGCATCCAGGCGGCATACATGCTGGCGCCGCTGGTCATGGACCTGGCGGATAAGAAGATTCCGCTCAAGATCGTCTCGCTGGGCCACCGTTCCGGAGCCGTGATCATGGTGCGCACCGATTCGGCCTACAAGCGATTTTCCGACCTGCGCGGCAAACGTATCGCCATTCCAAGCCGTTTTGCGGTCGATTTCCTGTTCCTGCGCAAAATGCTGGCGCGCGAGAATATGTCGCCGAAAGACGTGCAAATCATCGAGATGGCGCCGCCGGACATGCCGGCCGCGCTGTACGCCAACGCCGTCGATGCCTACTGCACCGGCGAACCGTTCGGCGCCGCGGCGCAGAAGGCAGGCTACGCGCGCCCGTTGTCCATGACCCGCGACGAGTGGCGCAACTACATCTGCTGCGTGCTGACAGTGCGCGAAGAACTGATCAAGACCAACCGCCCGCTGGTGCAGGAGCTCGTGAACCACGTGCAGGCGGCGGGCAACTGGCTCGACGCCGCCCCTGCCAACCGCGCCAAAGCCGCCAAAATCGCCTCCACGCGCAAGTTCTTCAACCAGGACCCCAAGGTGATCCAGTTCGTGATGGACAACCCGGCCGACCGCGTCACCTACGGCGACTTGCGCATGATCCGCGCGGAATTCGATGAGCTGATGAAGCTCTCCATCGAGGCCGGTACCTTGAAGCGCCCGGTGGCCTACGAGTCCTATGTGGACGAAAGCTTCGTCAAATCCATCAAACCTGTCAGCATTGCCCTATGATTCAACGCAGCCTGTTTGTACTGCTGCTGGCCGCAGCGGGCCTTGCCCACGCCGCAGACAAACTCAAATCCGGCACCTTCGATCCGCCGCGCATGGCGCCGCAGATCGCGCAGAAAACCGCCGACGGCAAGGACTTCGCGCTCGACAAGTATCGCGGCAAAGTGGTTGTGCTGGAATTCGGCTACACCAGCTGCGCCGACGTTTGCCCGGTTTCACTGGCGCTTCTCAAGCAGGCCCGTGAACGGCTCGGCCCCCTGGCCGACAAGCTGCAGGTGGTCTTCATCACGGTCGACCCGCAACGCGATACCGCTCCGAAGCTGAAGGCTTACCTTGAACAGTTCGACCCAAGCTTCGTCGGACTGACCGGCAGCGACGCGCAGATGGCCGCCATTCGCAGCGCCTACGGCATCTCGGCGACGAAGAAGATGGTCGAAGGCAGCAAGACCGCCTACACCATGGGCCATTCGTCCTACTTGTACTTCATCGATCCGCAAGGCAGGCTGCGTGCGCTGATGCCGTTCGGCCGGCCCGCCGACGACATCGTCCACGACGTGACATTACTGGCGCAAGGCAAATGAAGCGCAAACCCGCCGTCATTGCCTTGCTGGCGTCGGCCGCCCTTGCGTGCGCGCTTGCGTGGGCCGCGTACGCGCCGATCCATGCAGCGTCGCGCGACGCCTTGTTCGAGATCCCCAAAGGCACCTGGGCGCGCCGCATGGCGGGCGAAAAGGCGGAGATCCTGCCCGATACCATCACCCTGGTGCTGGGCGTGAACGACGTGCTCCTGCTGCGTAACAGCGACACCGTACCCCAGATTTTCGGCCCCGTGCTGATCATGCCGGGCCAGGATTTCCGCCTGCCGTTCGAGCAGGCCGGGGATCATCCCTTCGCCTGTACTGCCCATGCCAGCGGCCAGATGACGGTCGTGGTCAAAGCCACGCCGCAAGCTGGCTGGCAGCGGCTGCATTGGCGCCTGCAAACCCTGTACTCGAAAGCAGCATGGAGAGACTGAACAAGATATGGCCGCCGCTGGCGGTGCTGGTGGCGATTGTCGCCATCTGGTGGTATGCGGTAGCGGCCACTGAAAGCCTGATATTCCCGACGCCGGCGCAAGTGGTCACCGGCACCATGGAGCTGGTGGAAGACGGCAGCCTGTGGGAGCATATCGGCGCTTCGCTGATGCGGGTAGGGATGGGCTTTTCGCTGGCCATCCTTGTGGCGATACCGATGGGGCTCTGGATGGGGCGGGTGGACGGGGCTTTCCGTACTCTGAATCCGGTATTCCAGATCCTGCGCCCGATCTCGCCGATTGCCTGGATTCCCGTGGCTATCCTGTGGTTCGGTGTCGGCAATGCTTCGCCGGTCTTCCTGATCTTTATCGCCGCCGTGTTTCCGATGATCGTGCAAACTGCGGCCGGTGTGCATACCATCGAAAAGCGCTACTTGCGTGCGGCTGAAAACTTCGGCGTCTCGCGTGCAAAGCTGTTCCGCCAGGTGATTGTGCCGGCGGTGCTGCCGGAGATCATCGTCGGGATGCGCATTTCGCTCGGCGTGGCCTGGCTGGTGGTGGTGGCGGCGGAAATGATTGCGCTGCGCTCCGGCCTGGGCTACCTGATCATCGATTCGCGCAATGCCGGCAACCGCTATGACCTCGTCATCGCAGGCATGATCATCATCGGCCTGATTGGCCTGGCGTTGGACGGCATCATGCGCCTGTTGGAAAAACTCAAAGTCGTAAGGTGGCGCTATGGACGCTAAGATTGTCGTCAACCAGTTAAGGAAGAAGTTCAACGCGCTGCCGGTGGTGGACGGCGTCGATTTCTCCATCGCCGACGGCGAATTCGTGGCGATCGTGGGACCGTCGGGCTGTGGCAAGTCCACGCTGATGAAAATCGTCGCCGGCTTCGAACATCCCGACGAAGGCTCCGTCACGATCGATGGCCAGGCGCTCACCAAGCCAAGCCCGAAGGGCATTGTAATTTCGCAGCATGGTTCCGTCTTCCCGTGGCTGACGGTGCAGCAGAACCTGATGTTTGGCCTGAACGGCAACGAACATGGCGACAAAGCCGCACTGGCTGACCACTACGCCGAGATGGTAGGGCTGAAGGGCTTCGAAAATGCCTATCCGCACGAGCTGTCCGGCGGCATGCTGAAACGCGCCGAGATCGCGCGTGCCCTGGTGGTCAAACCCGAAATCCTCTACATGGACGAGCCATTCTCCGCGCTGGACGCGCTGATGAACCTGAAGATGCGCAATGAACTGCTGCGCGTGCTGGCGGAAGAGCGCCATACCGTGCTGCTGATCACGCACGATGTGGAAGAAGCGATCTACCTGGCCGACCGCATCCTCGTGCTGTCGCCGCGTCCAACCCGCATCCAGGCCAGCTTCAAGGTCGAACAGCCGCACCCGCGCAAGCTGTCCAACCCCGAGCTGCAGCAATTGAAAGAAGACATCCTTTCGCAACTGGGCCTATAACATGCTGAAACTCATTGGCAAGCAAACCTCGATCAATGTGCGCAAAGTGCTGTGGACGCTGGCGGAAACCGGCCTGCCGTATGAGCGCATCGAATGGCAGGCGGAACACGCCGCCCTGAATCCGAACGGACTGGTGCCGGTGCTGGTGGACGGCGACTTCGTGCTGTGGGAGTCGAACAGCATTTGCCGCTACCTGTGCGGCAAGTCGGGGCGCCACGATTTGCTTCCCACCGGGCCGCAAGCCCGCGCCCGCGTCGAGCAATGGATGGACTGGCAGGCCACAGACCTGAACGCCTCCTGGCGCTACGCCTTCATGGCACTGGTGCGGCAGAGCGCCGCCTTCAGCGATCCCGCGCAGATTGCCGCCAGCGCCGAAGCATGGAACCTCAATATCGGCATCCTGGACCGGCACCTTGCCGCCGGCGGTCCTTATGCCGCAGGCGAGCAGTTCACGGTGGCCGACATCGTCCTCGGCCTGTCCCTGAACCGCTGGCTGATGACCCCCATCGAACGTCCGGACTACCCGGCCATCAACGCCTATGTTGAGCGTCTGCTCGAACGTCCCGGCTACCGCGAATTCGGCCGCAACGGCATCGCTTAAGCGTCGCGCAATAGCAGGCGGTATTCGCTGGGCGTGACGCCGACGGTGGCGCGGAACTGGCGGGTGAACGCGCTGTGGTCGGCGTAGCCGCAGGCCTGCGCGATGTCGGAGACGCTGGCATCGCCGGCCAGCATGCGCGACGCGGCCTCCAGCCGGGTCTTGATGATCATCTGGCGCGGTGTGAGGTGGAAGATGCGCTCGAAATAGCGCTCGATCTGCGCAACCGACATATGCGCGGTGCGCGCGAGCTGCGGCAAGGTCAGGGTCTCGCCGTATTTTTCATGTATCAGCCGCACTGCGTCGGCCACCTTGTGATAAGCCGGATTCTTGTGGTCGGCCATCGCCAGGTCGCGCGACACGCCGGCCAGGCCGACGATGGCGCCATGAGCATCCCGCAGGGGACGTTTTTGCGTCAGGCACCATCCGGGATCGCGGTTGGGATAGAGGTGCAGCTCCAGCTGGTCCTCGATTTGCACTCCATCGTCAATCACGGACTGGTCCTGGGCCTGGAAGCGCTGGCCCAGCGGCGCGGCGAATACTTCGATGGCCGTTTTCCCCAGCAATCCGGACTTTTCCTTCATCCCGCAGCGGCGGGCCAGGGTCTGGTTCACCACGACATAGCGCCCCTCGCGGTCCTTGATGAAAAAGACCACGTCTGGCAGGGCATCGAACAAGGGCTCAGAAAAGAAGACATCGCCAATCCTGGCCGCCAGATCGCTGCGCGCTGCGCTATGTAAAAGATGTGCTGTCATGCATCTCTCCCGGTGAATTTGTTCATTTTTACACGATTGTGCAGATTTCGTCATCATCGAAGCCCTTGCGATGCAAGACGGAGGCCCCGGGAAGGCATAAGATGTGAAGCATGAAAACCATAGCCATTATCGATTCCCACACCGGCGGTGAACCGACCCGCCTGGTGATTGACGGCGGCCCTGATCTGGGCAGCGGCCCCCTGAACGAGCGCCTGTCGCGCTTTCGCAACGAACATGACGGCTTCCGTTCCGGCGTGGTGTGCGAGCCGCGCGGCTCGGACGTGCTGGTAGGCGCGCTGCTGTGCGAGCCGCATGCGCCCGATTGTGCCGCAGGCGTCATCTTCTTCAACAACGTCGGCTACCTCGGCATGTGCGGACACGGCACCATCGGCCTGGTGGCGTCGCTGGCCTTCATGGGCCGGCTGAGCGCCGGCGTGCACCGCATCGATACGCCGGTGGGCGTGGTGGAGGCGCAGCTGCACGAAGACGGCAGCGTAACCGTGAACAATGTGCCATCGTGGCGCAAGGCGGCCGGTGTGCCGGTCGACGTGCCTGGCTACGGCGTGGTGCGCGGCGATATCGCCTGGGGCGGCAACTGGTTCTTCCTGGTATCCGACCATGGGCAGCAACTGGACCTGGCCAACGTGCGACAGCTGTCGGACTACACCACCGCGATCATGGATGCACTCGAAGCCCAGGGCATCACCGGCGACAACGGCGCGCTGATCGACCATATCGAACTCTTTGCAGATTCCCGCAGCGGCCTGGGCGATAGCCAGAACTTTGTGCTCTGCCCGGGCAATGCGTATGACCGCTCGCCATGCGGCACCGGCACCAGCGCCAAGCTGGCTTGTCTGGCCGCCGACGGCAAGCTGGCCGAAGGCGAAGTGTGGCGCCAGGAGAGCATCGTCGGGAGCGTGTTCGAAGGCTCTTATCGCCGCGATGGCGAGCGCGTACTGCCAAGCATTCGCGGCAAGGCCTGGGTGAACGCGACGTCGACCCTGGTGCTGGACCCGAGCGATCCATTCGTATGGGGCATTCGTTGATCATGAAACCGGACGTCCTGATCGTCGGCGCGGGGATCATTGGCGCTGCCTGCGCCGATGCCTTGTCCGCGCAGGGCTTGCGTGTGACCGTGATCGAACGCGATGCGGTTGGCAGCGGCGCTACGGCGGCCGGCATGGGCCACCTTGTGGCCATGGACGACAACGCGGCCGAACTGGCCTTGAGCTCCCATTCGCTGGAATTGTGGAAGGAACTGGTCGAAGGCCAGCCCCAACGCCACGAATACAGCAACTGCGGCACCATCTGGGTCGCAGCCGACGATGAGGAAATGGAAGCGGCGCGTTCCAAAGCAGTCACCATGTCCGCGCAAGGCTTGCAGTGCGGCGTAATCGGCGCGAAGGAGTTATACAGCCTTGAGCCGCAGCTGCGGCCCGGCCTGGCCGGCGGTTTGCTGGTGCAGGGCGATGGCCTGGTGTATCCACCCAAAAGCGCCCGCATTTTGCTGGCGCGGGCGGTGGCGCGCGGCGCCTCGCTCGTCATGGGCGAAGTGGTGGCGCTTGAGCAAGGCGGTGTAGTGCTGGCCGATGGATCTCGCCTGTCGGCGGGCCAGGTTGTGCTGGCTGCGGGCACCCGATGCCTGGCGCTGGCGCCGGACCTGCCGCTGCGCCCCAAGAAGGGCCACGTCATGATTACCGACCGCTATCCCGGTTTTATCCAGCATCAGCTGGTGGAACTGGGCTACATCAAAAGCGCGCACGCCTCGGAGGGCGAATCGGTGGCGTTCAACTTGCAGCCGCGCCCGACCGGCCAGGTGCTGATCGGCTCCTCGCGCCAGTTCGACACGGTCGACATGGCGGCGGAACCAACGATGATGGCGCGCATGCTGGCCCGCGCAGTTGAATACGCGCCAGCGCTGGCGGGCCTGAACGTACTGCGTTGCTGGACCGGCCTTCGCGCCGCCACGCCGGACGGCTTGCCGCTCATCGGCCCCGATCCGGCGCGCCGCAACGTGTGGCTGGCGACCGGCCACGAAGGGCTTGGCATCACCACCTCCCTCGCCACGGCGGAACTGCTGGCCGCCCAGATGGTCGGCAGCCGCGCCGGCATCGATTGGCAAGCCTACCTGCCGAGCCGCTTCAGCGCACAGGGGAGGGCATATGGCTGATTTCATCACCATGACGATCGATGGCCGCAGCACGTCCGTCACCGCCGGCATCACGGTCGCCGCCGCAATCGCAAGCGCCGCTGCGGCCGGTTCCGCGGGCGTCACGCGCCGCTCCGTCAGCGGGCAGTCGCGGGCGCCGTTGTGCGGCATGGGCGTTTGCCAGGAATGCCGCGTGACGATCAACGGCCGGGCGCACGTGCTGTCCTGCCAAACGCTTTGCCAGCCAGGTATGGTCGTGAAGACGGGAGCAGCTGCATGAATGAATTCTTCGACATCCTGATCGTCGGCGCCGGCCCCGCCGGCCTTGCCGCCGCCGACGCCGCAGCAAACGCCACGGCCGCTGACGGCAGCTTGCGCCGCATCGCCATCATCGACGACAACCCGCTGGCCGGTGGCCAGATCTGGCGTGGCGGTCCAGCGCAACAGAAGGACCAGCGCGCCCGCCAGTTGTGGCAGTCGTTGGAGGTGGCGAGCAACGTCAGCTACCTGCCCGGCACCCGCGTGCTGATGAAAACCCAGCCCGGAGAATTGCTGGTGCAGGACGCGGAACAAGCCCGAACCCTGCGCTATAACCAATTGATCCTGGCCACCGGCGCGCGCGAATTGCTGCTGCCGTTCCCCGGTTGGACACTACCCGGCGTCACCGGTGCAGGCGGGCTGCAAGCCTTGGCAAAAGGCGGCTATCCCGTGCAAGGTAAACGTGTCGTCATCGCCGGAACCGGCCCGCTGCTGCTGGCCGTCGCATCGACGCTGAAGGAACGTGGCGCGCTCGTGGCAGCCATCGTTGAACAGGCAGGCATGCCCGCATTGGCCCGCTTTGCAGCCGGCCTGGCGCTGACGCCATCGAAAGCCACCCAAGCGATCCAGCTGGCAGCAAGCCTGCGCGGCATCCCGTATTACGCCAACAGTTACATCACAACCGCAAGCGGCGAAGGCCAGCTGCGATCGGTGCAGGTGCAGCGCCAGGGGAAAAGGGTAGACATTGAATGCGACTACCTGGCTTGCGGCTACGGCCTGCTGCCCAACACTGAGCTGGCGCGTGCACTGGGCTGCGACATCGCACAAGGCGCCGTGCAAGTCGACCTGTGGCAACGTACAAGCGAATCGAACATTTTGTGCGCAGGCGAAGGCACCGGCGTCGGCGGCGTCGACCTGGCCCTGGTTGAAGGCCGTATTGCCGGCCTGGCCGCCAGCGGCCGCGCCAAAGAGGCGCAAAGACACTTCGCCGAGCGCTCCCGCTGGCAAGGCTTTGCCGCCAGGCTGGCACGCGCTTTCGTCCCGCGCGAAGAACTGCGCGAGCTGGCGCAGGCCGACACCATCGTCTGCCGCTGTGAAGACGTCTGCCATGAAGAGCTGCGCGAGCAGCCAAGCTGGCGCAGCGCCAAGCTGCACACCCGCTGCGGCATGGGCCCATGCCAGGGCCGCATCTGCGGCAACGCAACCGATTTCCTGTATGGATGGCGTCCGGACGCCGTGCGTACACCGATCTCGCCGGCACGTGCCGGCAGCATTATCACCCTCGAACCTCACAAGGAGACTTGAAATGGCAGCAATCAAATGGGAAGGCGTATTCCCTGCAGTAACCACCAAATTCCACGCGAATGAGGAGCTGGACCACGCAGAAATGGAGAAGCACTTCTCCTTCATGATCGACAGCGGCTGCCATGGCCTGGTGACCTGCGGTTCCCTGGGCGAAGCCAGCACCCTGTCCTTCGACGAGAAGCTGGCCGTCGCCAAGACCGCCGTTAAAGTCGCCAACGGCCGCGTGCCGGTGCTGGCCAACGTCAGCGAAACCCGTACCGCCAACGCCGAACGCTATGTGCAGGAAGCGCGCGACCTGGGCGTGGACGGCTTCATGGTGATGCCATCCGTACTGTACGCCGCCGATGCTTTCGAAGCCAAGGCCAACCTGCGCACCATCGCCAAGGCCGCCAAGCTGCCGATCATGGTGTACAACAACCCGGTCACCTACAAAGTCGACCTGACCCCAGCCGACTTCAAAGAACTGTCGGACTGCGAAGAACTGGAAGCGATCAAGGAATCGACCGACAATATCCGCCGCGTGACCGACCTGCGCAACGTGGTGGGCGACCGCTACGCCATCTTCATGGGCGTGGACGACCTGGCATTCGAAGGCCTGGCCCTGGGCGCCGACGGCCTGCTGGCCGGCCTGGTGGTCGCCTTCCCGAAAGAGACCGTGGCCCTGTATAACCTGGTCAAAGCCGGCCGCCTGGCCGAAGCCCTGAAGTTGTACCAGTGGTTCATGCCGCTGTTGCACCTCGACGTTTCGACCAAGCTGGTGCAAAATCTGAAACTGGTGGAAGCACTGGTCGGTGTCGGCAACGAAAACGTTCGCCGCCCACGCCAGCCACTGCGCGGCGCTGACCGTGAATTCGTGGTGCAAGTGGTGCAGCAGGCACTGGCAACCCGTCCTGACGTCAGCGCTTACCTCTGAGGTCAAGCCATGCCGGGGACGAATGCCGATCAACTATGTAAGACGCCTTACAGGGCGGCAGCGCGCCGCCCAGGCTAATCGCCACCTCGGCGTCGCCCTGGCCTTCGTGGCCGGGGCGGCCAACGCCGGCGGCTTCCTCGCCGTCAAGCAGTACACCTCTCACATGACAGGCATCGTGTCGTCCGCCGCCGATAATCTGGCGCTGGGCGCTTTCGATGCGGCCATCGACTGCGCCGCGGCCTTGCTTGCTTTCCTGGCCGGCGCGGCCAGCTGCGCCGTCATGGTCAATTTCGCGCGCCGCCGCCGGCTTCACAGTGAATTCGCCTTGCCGCTGCTGGTGGAAGCCGTTCTCCTGCTCGCATTCGGCGTCATGGGCACACGGTTGCAGGCGATCGACGTCATCGTGCTGCCTGCTACAGTCATGCTCCTGTGCTTCATGATGGGTTTGCAGAATGCCGTCATCACCAAGCTCTCCAACGCGGAGATCCGCACCACCCACATGACTGGCATCGTGACTGATCTCGGGATCGAGGCAGGCAAAGCCCTCTACTGGAACCGCGACGGCCAGGCCGTGCCACGCGTAGCGGCCGACTGGAAGCGCGTACGCATCCTCGCGTCGCTGGTGACGTCCTTCTTTGTTGGCGCGGTGGCAGGGGCATTCGGCTTCAAGGCCGTCGGCTTTGGCGCTGTTCTGCCGCTGGCCTGCTTGCTCCTGGCAATGGCCGCCGTACCGATTTACGACGATCTCGTAGCCGTCCGCCGCTAGCCTTCGCGGAACGCCGGGACCGGTGCCTTGCTATGCGCGAGCGGCGCCGAGTTCGCGTGCATCACATATCTGGCCAATTCAATTTGAGTGTCAACATCCAGTTGAGCTGAGTTGACATCTCAGTTGGCGTGACGATGAAGTCTTCCACTGCCTTCCAAGTCTCCTCGGGCGTCAAGAACGATCCCCTTGGAAGCAAAATATCGTTCCCTGCCGCGCAAAACTCATTCATCTTCGCCATATTGGCAACGCAAATATATTCGCTTCCTTGCCTCTCACCCGCCAAGCGCTCATTAAATAGAAGCGAAAATCCAAGGTGCGCTGCATGCGTAACAGACAGTGCCCATTTACTGCCATGCTCATCGAAATAGACAAAGCTTCCCCCGCCAGACCCAAGCTCCCACTCGACAGGATCGTATATGGTGAAATACCTTGCATATTTCTCCACCGTCGGCGAGTCGTCCATCGGTTTGTCCAACAAATTGACCACAAATTCACTCATAACCATTCTCCAGCATTCAAGCAACGGGCGGGCAGGTGAGGAAGCGGTTAGCCCTCGCGGAACACCAGCACCGGGATCTTGCTGTGCGTGAGTACCTTCTGCGTCTGGCTGCCCAGCATCAGGCTGGCCAGGCCGCTGCGGCCGCGCGACGCCATCGCAATCAGGTCGCAACCGCGCTGCAGGGCGGTGGAGATGATGGCGGCATGCGGCTGATCGGCATGTACTTCAATCGTGGCGCAATTAACGTGGAGGGTTGCGGCCTGGCGCGCAATATCGGCCAGGATCGTGTTCTCCGGCTGCTGAACGCTGACGCTGGCCAGTGCTGGTTCTTCCGGAAGCACATGAACCGCCGTGACACGGGCGCCGCTTTCGCGGGCCATGCGCAGGGCGGCGTTTACTGCCAGTTGCGAAGCGGCGGAACCGTCGCTTGGAATCAAAATGTGGCGAAACATTCGTTCAGATCTCCTTCAGGTGCTGCAGTCTAAAGCGTTACGCCACATGCCTGCAAGCGATCAGGCCGCGCGCAAGCCGCTTGGATTGCGGCGAGCATCGAGGCTAAGGCTACCGGCGCCGAAAGCAGCGATCTGCAGCAAGCCGCCGGCCATGGCAAAGTTCTTCATCAGATGGATCATCTGGTTCTGGTCACCGATCGCATTGTGGAAGATCAGGCCAGTGATGATGGAGAACGCAGCCAGCGCCACCGCGACCGGGCGGGTGAAATAGCCGACGACCAGCAGCACGCCGCCGATCACTTCGATGCAGATCGCCGCAACCAGGCCCAGTTCAGGGAAGGGCAGGCCCATGGCGCTGATATAGCCGATGGTGGCGGCCGGGTTGGTGATCTTGCCGATGCCGCTCATCACGAAGATGGCAGCCATCAGGATGCGGCCGACGAGTGGCAGATATGCGGTGTTGGTCTGTGTGTTCATATTGTGGCTCCTTCGGGGAAAGTGTCGTTGATGAAGTCATCTTATGCCTCAGCGACAAATTCCGGTAGCCAATATATTTAGATGCAACGTATCGTCAAATCAGATGGATTGCTGCTCCTGCAGCAAGAGCGCCAGTTGCTGCCGCAGCTTAGCGTTGGACGGCTGGCTGTGCGGATGGCTGGAGCTTTCGACGGCCACGGCCAGCGGCAAGTCCATTGCGCTCAGGTGACCGAGGAACCAGCGCGGCAGACGCTCCAGCAATCCTCGGGCACCGACGGGATCGCTTTGCGCGACGGGCAGGGCATGCTGCAAGGCCGCCAGCGCCCGGCGGTGCGCGGCGCGGTGTTCGTGGTCGGTGGGATAGTAGAGCTGATCCATCAGTGCCTCTTCCTCCGCAAAATCGGCGGACAGGGCGGTGAGCAGTTCATTGATGCGGACGGGCAGCGAACTATCGTCAGCATCGATGGTTGAGTGGATGGCTTGCAGCAGGGCGCGGTGAGAAGCATCCATCTCAGCCACGCCGGTTTCCAGCAGGGCGCTCCATTCGAGGCGTTGCATGGCGGTCTCCTTGTCAATTCCGCCAGTTTCGCTTGGCGGAGACTTGGAATCCATGACGCAGATCAACCGCGGTAACCGACTTCCACCTTTTTCGGCTCGCGCGCCGGATCACTTCGAAAGTAAGAGGAAGTAAGTAATGCACAGAACGAGTATCGGCGGCAGCAACCATCGCAAACCGTCGATTATTAGCCGACTGGCAGGCACAGCACGAATACTTTCTGCGTAATCAATCACTTCCATAACGTCAGCGTCATCGAATTTGAATGATTGCCCTCGGGCGATCATATGCGCGATTCCCCTCAACGCGATTTCCGTTTTGCCACGGTATTCGCCATTTATTTCATAGGAGGTCGAGAGAATGATTGACCTAGATTCGGTGCCAGGTCTGTCATTCGGACAGAGAAATCGGTCATTTGATCTACATCAAAATACAAAATTTGGCCTGCTCGCGTATTGATTAATCGCAAAGGCTACCGCTACCTGCCCAAATTACAGACCTGGCACCGAATGAAATTCGGTGTCCGAGTCGGAAACTAGTAGCGACTCGGAATTGACACGGAATTACTACTCTTCGAAGTCGAGAAGACTCTTTGCCCCTTGGCGAACTGAGAGCTCAGAATCCATAAGCATTTGATCTACGTTCTCTCTTAACTCGTTGGGCAAGATTCCCGTCAATTCGTCCAATGCATTTTCGCGAACAATTGCGGAAGTGTCGCTCAATCCAGAAATTAAAAATGGAAGTGCAGTTTTCGGTTCACACGCAGCTCTGACAAATCGCAAGAATGCTCCGCGAACATACGGTGATTGATGAGAACGAAGAACTTCAATTTCGTTTCTCCAGCAAGGATTGGATTGCCGTCTCAATGCATCGAGTGTCGATGCGACCACCGCCTTTTGGGGTAAGAGCTATTTGCCGCTACTTACCTTCAAAATCTTCCCTGATAACTTTGAAAGCTGAACTTCCGGCACGCCCCCCGACCACGTTTTTCGCTAGCGATCCCGTGATGAACCGCTTTCCATGATTGAGCGCCGCCAGGTATGGACCTTTTCCATTGAATTTATCCTCGCCATAAATTGGAATTAAAATGGCTATTGCAATGGCGATTGCCGTCTTGCTATCGGGTACAAAATCGTCCTTCGGAACATATCCCGGCATTGAATCGTTTTGCTTTAAAGATACTCCAGTGTAAGCCCAGGATGGTGCGGAAATAAAGAGCAACAGAGTAAGAATTAAATGTTGGAATCGTTTCATTTTGCACCTGTAGCGATAGGGATGGCCTCGCCGGAACAAAGAGATCGGTGCCAAGATCGGTGCCAGGTCTGTCATTCGGACAGAGGAGCCGGCCATTTGATCTGCATCCAATCGAAAAATATGGCCTGCTTGCGTATTGTCCAAATGGCAGACCTGGCACCGAATCAGGCACCGAATCACAGGATGAATTTGTCTAGATTTGTGCTTTGATATTCCTCAAATTTTTGCGCGAGCTGTCCGAATGACAGACCTGGTACCAAAACATTTCACCGAATCAACCAGGCACCGAATCGGAATCAAGACAGGTACCGATACCATTAATCTGCCCCAGAACATGATCGGAGATGAATTAGATGCTACTTATTTTCATCGCTTGCACCAGTGTCCTGTCCTTTGGGATGAATATTTTGAGAAATCAACAGAGCAATGAGTATGCAAAATACAGCGCCCCCAATTAGTAATACATCGGTCATCGGCGATATAACTGATGAGAACACCCGCTGCGCAAGTAGAAGGACGCAGCCTATCGCTAGGAACGCAAACAGTAGAATCTGGTTCGTCTTCATTTATTTGCCTCACAAACTGGAGGTTTAACTTCGCAATGCTCATAAAGCGGTCCGAGCGCGCTAGCTAGGGATACCGCAGCGGTAATTGGACTAGTGAAAATGCCTACGCCGCGGCCAATTAGGCTTAGCGCCCTCGCGCTTGCACCAGCTTTTGCAGCAATTTTGGGCACCTGGTTCGCGGCGGCATTTCCTGCTATCGCACCTCCACCTTTCACGCCGACACCGATTCCTAGCATGCAAGCTGCATCATACGTCTTTGTGGTGCCAAAATAAGGCCCTTCAATTCCGGCTGCCTTCATACCTGCTGCGCACATGGGATCCTTGGATCCATCGCAGACTCCACGGCTCGTAACTGTAAATGTAGTAGAGTATGCATCACCAGGTTTTCCATATGGTATACCTGCAGCTCGATCAGCCATTAAAGAAATACCGTCGAGACCATTGGGATCCACTGTAGTCAACGGGTTGCCTCCCACGTAACCATATGTATTGATCCCACCAGCGAGGCCTGTGGGGTCGGACTGAACATATCGGCCGAGTTTAGGATCGTAGTCGCGATAATAGTTAAAATGCAAATTACTTTCGCGGTCAAACTGCTGGCCAGGGAACCGCGGATTGTGCGTGAACACCGGCCGCCCAGCTGGCTGCTCGTTCGCTGGTTCCTTGCCAAACGGATCGCTATCCCACTGCCATACTGGTGCGCCATTGCTGTTCGTGATGACGCGTGGCGTGTTGAGCTGGTCCGTGTGAATGAAATAGGCGGTCGCTGCACCTGGTGCGGTGCCTACCGTCAGGGCCAATGGCGGTGACTGCACCATTGGATTGTCCGGATCGGTCGTCGTGACTTTTGCCGTGATCTGGTAAGTGCCGGCGGCCAGATCGTTGACCGCCAGGGTAAATGGCGCTTGCAGAGCAATGCCCAGCGAAGTGGCGCCGCTGAAGTACTCCACTTGCGTGGCCATTACCGGGCCGGAATCGGAAGTGGCGGTGACGGCCAGCGTCACGTTGGCCGGGGCGGTTGGATTGCTTGGCGTGGCGCTTACGGTGACCGTTGTCGCTGCTGCCGCGAACTGGCAGCAGGCGAGCATCAGCACCATCCATGCTGCCGTTAAGAGTTTCTTGAACACGTTTTTCTCCATCTCTTATTTCATTACGGCGACCGGCATATCGTCCAGGTAGACGTATTCGGTCCAGCTTCCATTGCTGCTTTCGGCAATGAGCTTGCCGCCCAGGTCGTAGTGGTAGACCGTGGTCGCTGTTGGCGTGGTTTTCTGCACGCGCTGGCCAAGGGCGTTGATGGTGTAGCTCACCAGGCCGATGGCGGTGTTGGCCGAGACCATGCGGCCGCGGGCGTCGTAATTGAAGCTGTTGGCGCCGTTGTTGGTGATGCTGCCGTTGGCGTCGGTGGCGATGGTGGCGTTCTGGCTGCCGCTCGTCTGCGTCAAGCGGTTGCTGGTGGCGCCGTAGCTGTAGTTGGTGGTCGCTGCACCGTTCACGGATTGCGTGCGATTGCCGACGGCGTCGTAGCTGTAGCCGAGGCTGCGCTGCGGGCGCTGCTCGCTGGTCAATCGGTCCAGTTCATCGTAGCCGTAGCTGCGGTTGTTGGCGGCGTTGCCGCCGTCGGTCACGCCGGTGATGCGGCTGGCGGCGTCGTAGGCTACGGTTTGCACCTGGCCGTTGAGCGTGTAGCTGGTCATGCGGCCGTTCAAATCGTAGCTGCGTGAGTAGGCCTGGCCGTTGCCGAACACCAGCGATTTCAGCGCGCCGAAGGGCTGGTAGGTTGCCTGGCTGACCAGCAGCGCTGGTGCGCCGTCCTTGCTGGTGCGGATTTCCTTGATGCGGCCAACTTCGTCGCGCACATAGTCGATGGTGCGGCCACTGGGGTAGGTCAGGCCGGAGAGGCGGCCGTACTGGTCGTAGCGGTAGCCGGTGGTGTTGGCCTGGCCGCCGATGGTGCGGGCGTCGCTGACCACGCGGCCGTGCTGGTCGTAGCCGTATTGGATGGTGCCGCTGACGTCGGTGATCTGGCTCAGGCGGCCAATGGCGTTGGCGCCCTGGTCGTAGACGTAGGTGGTAGCCGTGTTGTCGTTGAAGGTGACGGAGGTCACGCGGTTCAGCACATCGTACTGGTAGGTCGTGGTCTGGTTCTTGGCGTCTTTGCGCGTTTTGATATTGCCGGCTTCATCGTAGGTGTTGATGGTGTTGCCAGTATCGGGGCTGCTGGTCTGCGTCAGGTTGCCCTGGCCGTCGATGGTGTAGACCGTGGCCAGGTTGCGCGCGTCGGTGACTTTGGTGAGCTGATCCAGGCCGTCGTAGACGAATTGCGTGATGCCGTTTTTGGCGTCGGTGGTCTTGGTCCTGCGGCCGAGGGCGTCGTAATCGTGCTTGGTGACGCGCGTGAGCGGGTCGGTGACGGTTTTCACGCGGCCTACGGCGTCGTAGGTGTAGCTGGTGGTGGTGTCCTGCACCTGCGCCTGGGCGGTGGCGGCCAGCGTGAGGACGGCCGGAATCGAGAGCATGCGGTTCAGTTTCATTGCTGTGCTCCGGTGATTTGTTTGACGCGGTTCAGGGCGTCGATCACGCGGGTGACTTGGCGCGTGAGGGTGCCGTTGGCGTCTTTGCTTTGTTCGGTGGTGCGGTTGCCCATGGCGTCGAGGGTGTAGTTGATGCTGTTGCCCAGGCTGTCCGTGATGCGGGTCAGGCGGTGGGCGTCGTCGTAGGCGTAGCTGATGGTGCTGCCGTCGGGCAGGGTGGTTTGGGTGACCTGGCCAACGCCGTCGTAGTCGTAGCTGGTGGTTTCGCCGCCCACGGTGATGGAGGAGATCCAGCCGCGTGGCGTGTAGCTGATGTCGGTGACCAGGCCGTTCGGGTCGGTGATGCGGCCTACGCGGCCATTCAGGTCGTAGTTCGAATAGCTGGTGGTGTGGTTGGCGGCGTTGGTCTGGGTGGACAGGTTGCCGTCATTGTCGTAGGTGAAGGTGGCCGTGGCGTTGACGTCGGTGCGTGGGCCTTTGGCGGTCAGGACGTGGCCGTAGCTGTCGTAGGTGTAGGTCCAGACCTGGGGCGTGCCGGTGACCGTGGCGGAGAAGCCGCTTGCGCCGGTGGCATCCGTGGTGGCGCGCACGGTGCGCGTCAGTACGTTACCGTGGTCGTCGTAGGTAAGCGTGGTCAGGCGCTTCGGCTCGGCGATTTTCGTCGGCAGGCGGAATGTTGGGTGCCATTCGGTGCTGATCGTTCGTGCTGCAGGTGAGCCGTATCCTTCAACGCGCTGAGTCTCGAGATTGCGGGCCAAGTCGAATGCATAAGTCGTGACACTACCGTCATAATCGGTGTGGCGCGAAATATTGCCATTGACGTCGTATTGGTTGGAAGCGGTATTGACGTTGCTGCCGCCGAGTACCAGGTCGGGTTGGTTGATGGTCCCGAGGCGATACACGTTCACCTGCGTTTGGTTATTAAGCGTATGATTGGTGCCTAGCGGGTCGATATAGGTTGAACGCGCGCCATCGATATAGGTGACGGTGTACTTCTCTGCTCCGCCTGCGTGCTCGGTCAAAGTCGCGAAGTTATATTTGTCGTACGCGAAATTCGCGAAGCGGACGTTATTTTCGTCGATGATGCCGGTCAATAAGAATGCTCGGCGGTTATCGAAGGTCTTGTCTAACTCGCCGTACACGTACCTTCGTATTTTCCCATCGGGGTAGGTGACAGAGTCCAGGGCTCCGTCCTGATTATAGCTATACAAATAGACGCCTCCGGAAGGATCGGTCATCATGGCTAGCTGCCCGCCCGCGTCATAGCCAAATGTGAGCTGATGGCCAAAGGCATCAGTGACCGTCTTCAGCAGCCCCTCCATATATTCGTATTCCAGCGAGTGGTCCTCGTTGACGAAGTACGTGAAGGTCGTAGTTAAGCCGTTGCGGGCAACCGAAGAGACAATGCGGCCCCTTATGTCATAAGTTTCGATTGCGTCGGTTTCACCGTTTTTGACTTGCAGGCCGGTCCGCGCGCCGCCGATATCATTTAAAGGGGTTACCCGGTCATTGACGTCTTTGGCCGGAAGCAGGTCCGTACCGAACTTGATCAGGCGACCGTTGGCGCGCTGAATCATCACGTCGTTGGCCTGGCCGCGAGGGGAGTATTTGAAACAAGTCCATTTTTTCGTGCTAAAGCCTCGCTCCTTCAAACATGAATTGGACGCGATGAGCGTGCTGTAAGACTCGTTCATGTCTGCTGCAAAACTCGTGTAGTTATGCTCCCATTTCAGTTTGTCGCTACGGTAAGTGCGAACAAATCGCAACGTGCCGGAGGCATTCTCGTAATCGACCTCGACCTGCTGCTTTACCCCTCCGCCGAGGAAGATCGGGTTGCCAATTTTTGCGGCTGCCAAACTGCACAAGAAGCAAGGGGTTTCGATTGGATCGGTGCGCGAACACCAAGCTCGTCGACTAGTGCTGGAAACTGCCCCGACGAAGCCTGCTGGGCAATCGAAGAAAATAGTTCCGCCACCGCGTTGGGTGTAGGTGGCGGTTTTTCCCTGTGAATTAAGTTCGCTCCAAGTGAACGTGCCACCCCAACCCCACGAGCCGTAATAGCCGTTGTAGCCCTCGGATTCATAAGTCATGCTGCAGCCGAAGCGTCCGGAATAGCAATTCGCTTCTGCATAACGCAGCTTCGCGGCTTCTTTACTGAAGGACGGGGTGCCACCATTTGGGATGGTCCATAACGGAATTGCGTCCACGGTTTCTGCCCTTGCGTTGCCCCAGGCACTGAAGGCGCTGATCCAGAGCGATAACGCTAGAATCTTGAGAAGTTGGCGAAGACTCATATGCTTTATTAGTAAAAATTCCAAGGATTGATATGTTAGCCGCCGCGGGCATTTCCAAATCTCACCAAATGTTTCAATAGAGAAATTTAGGCTTATGAAAAAGATACTGATCGTTACCGGTGCCAGCCGTGGCATTGGCGCTGCCATTGCGCGCAAAGCGGCGGCGGATGGCTGGGTGGTGGCTGTGAATTACGTGCGTGATGCCGATGCTGCGGCGCGTGTGGTGGCGGAGATCGAGGCGGCGGGCGGGAACGCGTTGGCAGTTCAGGCTGACGTGGCGCGTGATGAAGATATTGAGCGCCTGTTCGTAACCGTTGAACGCGAACTGGGGCCCGTGTCGGGTCTGGTGAACAACGCCGGCATTACTGGCGGCCTTGGCGCGTTTGGCGATACCACGCCGGCTGTGGTCGAGCAGGTCTTCCGCACCAATGTACTGGGCCTGATGCAGGCGAGCCGCCGTGCGCTGGCGGCTTTCCGTGCGCACGGGCAGGGCGGGGTGATCGTCAATATCAGCTCCACGGCGGCGACGGCGGGTAGTCCGAACGAGTATGTGACTTACGCGGCCAGCAAGGCTGCGGTGGATACCTTCACCATGGGCCTGGGTAAGGAAGTGGCGCCGGAAGGTATCCGCGTGTGCGGCGTGGCGCCGGGGACGACGCAGACTGACATTCACACCACGTCCGGCGATCCGGGACGTCCGGCGCGCGTGGCGGCGCGTATTCCTATGCTACGCGTTGGCGAGCCGGATGAAATCGCGGAGGCGGCGGTGTGGCTGCTGTCGCCTGCGGCGCGCTACGTCACCGGCACCACCATCCGCGTGTCGGGCGGCGCCTGATTACCACTCCATCGAGAGCAGCCGCGACGCCATGCGCGGCCAGCACAGCGAACTGAGTTCTTCGCGCGAGGCCCAGCGGAAGCCGTCGGCTTCCGGCGTTGGTTCGCCCGTGCGCTGGTGCGGGAAGAAGCTGGTGCAGCGCAGGTGATCCAGGCTGCATAACTCGTCGCCCACTTCCACTTTGAACAGGTGCAGGCGCTTGTCGGGGCGGTAGGTGAATTCGCCCAGGTCGACAAAACGGCGGGCGTCGAAGTCCAGGCCCGCCTCTTCAAACAGTTCGCGCCGCGCCGATTCGAGCAGCGTTTCTCCCTCGTCTTGCAGGCCTTTGGGAATGTCCCAGCTGCCCGTTCCGGTGACGTGGCAGAGCAACAGCTGTCGGGCCGAATTTATCACCAGCGTGCCGCAGGAGACTTGCTGCATGTCCTTGATTCCTTTACTTTTTCACATTCTTAAATGTTTCCCAAGAGATAGTGAAAGTACTCTAGGGAATCGCTCGACAGTTACAAAGCACTGTTATAAAGTGTGAGAATTCCCCACCACTCCCAGCGCTCACGCATGCCGGTCCGGCAAGCGGCGCTGAGTTATTGCCGACGTTTCTTGCCAAGAGGGCCATTATGCCAAAGCTGCACCAGACGCCAATCCTGTTCGCCGTTGCCGCAGCGCTGCTGCTGCAATCGACCGCGTACGCCCAGGAAAGCGGCTGGACCTTCGGAGGTTTCGGCACCCTGAGTGCCGTGCATTCGAGCGAGAAGCAGGCTGACTTCTCGGCCAATCCACTCACGCCTGGGACCGCCGGTGCGTCCGACAACTGGAGCTACGGCGTGGACAGCCGCCTCGGAACGCAGCTTTCTTACAACGGTGGTCACTGGTCGGCGGTGCTGCAGGTGGTCGCCGAGCGTAACCTCACGCATTCGTGGAAGCCGGTGGTGGAGTGGGCAAATATTCAGTACCAGGTCACGCCGGAATTGAGCCTGCGCTTCGGCCGCATCGCTTTGCCGCTGTTCCTGTCGGGCGATTACCGCAAGGCCAGTTATGCGCTGCCCTGGGTACGCACGCCCATCGAACTGTATGGCGCACTCCCAATCAGCAATAGCGACGGTGTCGACGCTACTTATCGCTGGAACGCCGGCGCGGTGAAGAACTCCACGCAGGTGCTGTACGGCGGCACCAAGCTGCGCCTGTCCGATACGCGCCATGCGTCCGCCCATCACCTGGCCGGCATTTCGAATACCAGCACCGTTGGCGCGCTGACTGTGCGCGCCACCGCCATCAAGGGCGACCTGGAGATGATCCTGGCGGAAGACTTGTGGGCGGCCCTGCGCCAATTCGGCCCGCAGGGCGAGACCCTGGCGCGCCGCTATGAGCCGGACCACAAGCGTGCGTCGGTGCTGAGCATCGGCGCCTCGTACGATCCGGGCAACTGGTTTGTGATGGGCGAAGTAGGGCGCATCAATGCGCGCTCCTTCCTGGGGGATAAGACTGCCGGCTATGTGAGCGGTGGCTACCGCCTGGGCGGTTTCACGCCATACGCTACTTTCAGCAAGGTGTCGGCCAATACGCCGACCCGCGTCGATGGCCTGGACTTGTCCACGTTGCCGCCTCCATATGTGCCGGCGGCCCAGCGTGTGAACGCCGAACTGAATGGCCTTCTCAGCATGATTGCGGTGCAGGACAACACCAGCGTCGGTGTGCGTTGGGATGCCAGCAGCAATACGGCCTTCAAACTGCAGTACGACCACATTCGCCCGCACGGCGGCACCAGCGGCACGCTGGAAAACATCCAGCCTGGCTACCGCTATGGCCGCAGCTTCGGCGTGATCAGCGCCTCGCTGGACTTCGTGTTCTGATCGGGAGCCCGCCATGATCCGGAAACTCCTTTGCTGTCTTATGTTAGCGCTGCTAGCTAGCGCCACCACTGCTGCCGAACTGGTTGTGGTGGTGTCGGCGCACAGCACGATCACGACCTTGCGCGCGGAACAGGTCGCCGACATCTTCTTATCCGAAGCGACGCGCTTCCCCGACGGCGGTGAAGTGGTAGCGCTCGATTTGCCGATCGGCTCTCCGCTGCGCGATGACTTTTACCTGAAGGTGGCCAACCGTACGCCCGCACTGATGAAGGCTTACTGGACCAAGAAGATCTTCACCGGCCGCGGCCAGCCGCCGCGCGAACTGCCAAACAGCATGGCCGTGCGCAAGCTGATCGCCGACAACCCGACCCTGATAGGCTACATCGAGCGCAGCGCGCTCGATGGCAGCGTTCGTCCGGTCCTGGTGGTGCATTGATCATGAAGCGCTGGCTTCGCATGTGCCTGGAGACGCAAGTCTCGCTGCCTTTGTTCACCATCGTGCTGCTGGCCGTGGTGTGGGCCACCACGCTGCACTTCATCGACAGCGAAGCCGCCGCGTCGCGCGATATGACGGCCGAATCGGCCAGTGAGCTGATCGCCACTTATGAAGCGCAGGTGGCGCGCAGCATCAACGGCATCGAACAAACCTTGAAAGTGCTGAAGTACAGCGCCGAGCGCCAGGGCGCGCTGGGTGCCTTGCCGGAATTGCAGGCGCATGGCCTGTTGCCGTCCGGCCTGGTGTTCGTGGTCAGCATCGTCGATGCGCAGGGCGACACGGTCGCCAGCAACCCGGTGGCGAAGCCGATCAATGTCGGCCACCAGGAATACTTCCGCTTCCACCAGCAGCACCGCAGCAGCTACACCTTCATTTCGCAGGCCATGCGCGATGAGGCGAACCAGGATTGGCACTTGCACTTCACCCGCCGCCTGGACGACAAGAACGGCGATTTCGCCGGTGTCGTGATCGTGGAAGTCGAACCGGCATATTTCACCAGTGGCTATGAACGCAGCCGCTTGGGCGAGCAAGGCATGCTTGGCCTGGTCGGCGACGATGGCGTGGTGCGTGCGCTGCGCGTCGGCGACAAGCAGTCCTTCGGCCAGCAAGTCAACCTGGCGGCGCTGCAATCGCGCCAAGGCGTGCAGGCCGTCAGCACGTTGGATGGCGTGCGCCGCTATACCCAGGTGCGCCAGCTGGGCGGCTTACGCCTGAGCGCCATGGTCGGCCTGTCCGAGCAGGAACAGATGGCCGGATTCGCCGCACAGCGCCGCCAGTTGCTGTGGGAAGCGGGCGTGGCCAGTGCCGTGCTGATTTTCCTGGCCGCGCTGGTCTGGGCCTGGGTATGGCAGGGCGCCAAAGCGCGCCGCCGCGTGCGCCGCGCACAGGAGACGTATGCCGCCGCTTCCGAATCGAATATGGACGCCTTCTTCGTGCTGAGGGCAATCCGCAACAAGGATGGCGTGGCGGTCGATTTCAAGTTCAGCGCCGTCAATTCGCGCGCAGAACAGCTGACTGGCCTGAACCGCAATGAGCTGCGTGCCCAGACCCTTTGCACCTGGATGCCGTCTGCACGCCATAACGGCATGTTCGAGCAACTGGTGACCGTCACCCAGCGCGGCGGCGTGCACCAGGAAGAGGGGCCGAACATGGTGCCGCAATTGCGCGCCGAATGGCTGCACTGGCAGGTCGTGGGCGTGGAAGGCGGCGTGGTGGCGATCGTGCGCGACATCACGGAGCGCAAGCGCGCCGAGGAGCGCATCTACCACATGGCCCACCACGACACGCTCACCGGCCTGCCGAACCGCAGCCTGATCGTTGACCGTCTGGAACAGTCGCTGGCGCATGCCGAACGCAATAAGGAATCGGTGCTGGTCGCCTTCATCGACCTGGATAGCTTCAAGCTGGTGAACGACACCCTGGGCCACAACGCCGGTGACGACCTGCTGAAGGAAGTGGCCAAGCGGATGGTTGGGTGCGTGCGCCGGGAAGACACGGTCGGCCGTTTCGGCGGCGACGAATTCGTGCTGGTGCTGCCGCATGTGAACGATAATCCGCAGGTGCTGGAGCCGTTGTTGGCCAAGATCCTGGAGGCGGTGGTGCAGCCTGTCGTACTCGAAGGGCAGAAAGTGCAGGTCAGCTGCTCGATCGGCGTCTCCGTCTATCCGCGCGACGGCTGCGACACCGACACCCTGATGATGCACGCCGACGCCGCGATGTACCGCGCCAAGGAAAGCGGCAAGAACAACTGCCAGTTCTACACCCGTGAAATGAACGCCGGCCTGGAAGAAAAACTGGCACTGACCGAAGGCTTGCGCAAGGCGCTGGATGAACAGCAGCTTTTCCTGGCCTACCAGCCGAAGATCGACCTGGGCACCGGCCGCATGTTCGGCGTGGAGGCGCTGCTGCGCTGGCAGCACCCGGAACGCGGCCGCGTGTCGCCGGCCCAGTTCATTCCGCTGGCGGAGGAAAACGGCCTGATTATCCCTATCGGCGAATGGGTGCTGCGCGAGGCCTGCCGCCAGGCGCGCGCCTGGCAGGATGCGGGCTTGCCGCCGCTGTCGGTATCGGTCAATGTGTCGGCGCGCCAGTTCGACGATCCGCGCCTGGTGGAGCGCGTCGCCGCTGCACTTGCGTCCACCGGACTGGATGCGCGCTGGCTGGAGCTGGAACTGACGGAAACCATGGTCATGCGCAATGTGCAACAGTCCATCGGCAAGATGCGGGAGCTGGAGGCCATGGGCATTGCGCTGTCGATCGACGATTTCGGCACCGGCTACTCAAGCCTGGCGGCGCTCAAGTCCTTCCCGATCTCGCGCCTGAAGATCGACCAGTCCTTCGTGCGCGACCTGTGCGGCAGCGCGGACGACCAGGCCATCACCTGCGCCATCATCTCGCTGTCGCACCAGCTGGATATGAAGGTGATCGCCGAAGGCGTGGAGACGGAGCAGCAGCGCCGCTTCCTGCACGCCAATGGCTGCGACGAGGTGCAAGGCTACCTGTTTAGCTGCCCGGTCCCCGCGGAGGAGATCGCCGAAATGCTGGAGCCGGTACAATAGTTGTTCCCGTAATACGAGAGCAGCCAGTCATGACCGAATTTAGCAACGACATCTACACCGAACCTTCCAATATCGACCTCGATACACTGGCAAACCTCGGCCCGCTGCGGCCAATGGCCGGCATCTTTGAAGGCCAGCGCGGCCTGGACATCAAGCCAAAGGCCGACGGTGCGCGCAAGCAGGCTTATGTCGAACGCATCGAACTCCAGCCTATCGACCCGGTCACCAACGGCCCGCAGCTGTTCTACGGCCTGCGCTACGTCCTGATTATCAACAAGCCGGACAACATCAAGACTTACCACGAGCAGGTTGGCTACTGGCTGTGGGAACCCGCCACGAACACCGTGATCCAGACCCTGGCCATTCCGCGCGGCCAGATCGCCATGGCGTCGGGCACTGCGGCGCCCGATGCGAAAACCTTCGAACTTGTCGCGCAGCGCGAGAAAAACGACTACGGCATCTGCTCCAACCCATTCCTGGAATTCGGCTTCAAGACCACCGAATACCGCATCAAGGTCACCATCAACGATGACGGCACCTGGGGTTACGAGGAAGACACCGTCATGCTGATCCGTGGCAAAGAGTCGGAGCCATTCCACCACGTCGACCGCAACCTGCTGCACAAGGTTGCCGAGCCGACGCCGAACCCGCTGGCGCGCAAGGCTTAACCTTCGCGCCCATCGACGCGGGCCTTGCTCAGGTAAGGCCCGTACACGAACAGGTATGTCAGGAAGGACGCTGCCCAGGCCAGGCCGGAGACCGCCAGCATCGCATCGCGGGCTTCGGCGGGAAGCAGGTTGGCGCACAGGCGCGCCACTGCGCCAACTTGCAGCAGCAGGTACATGGCGCTTTCAGCGCGGCCCGCACGCAGCATGCGGCCGGTATGGCCAAGCGCGGTGCGGGTGATCATGCCGATGATCAGGCCCGACATGCCACCCACGGCCAGCGCGTGGAAAGCGCTGCTGGACGAACCGATGCCCAGCGCAGAAAAACCCAGTAGCAGCAGGCCCGCCACAATCCATGCATAGGCCAGGTGCAGGATCCAGAGCAGCGGTACACGCACCGTTGCGAGCGGCGCCCATCCATGCAGGCGTACGGCATTCACGCCCGCCGCTGCAAAGGCAGCCACGGCCACTACTGCGCCCGGCAAGCCGCCTACCCAGGCCAGCGCAGTCGCCAGCAGCAGGGCGATACTGGCCTTCTCGCGCCACCCCACGGTGACCGGCTGGCTGCCCGGCGCGCCGTTACGCGTGAACATGGGGATCACGCGGCCGCCGATCACCGCCTCCAGCACCGTGATCATCAGGATGGCCCCGTGCACCGGCTTGAACGCCGACAGTGTGATCCAGCCGTTGGCCGCTGCATGGAACAGCAGGTTGGCCACCGACAGCAAGACCAGGATGCCGCAGATAGGGTAATTGCGCTTGCTTTGCGCCTGCACCAGCACGCGGCCGAAAGCCAGTGCGCACAGCGGCAGGAATAGCCCATCCACCACCAGGGCCGGTACACCTGGCGCAAGAAGCATTGCGGCACGCCCCGCAATCCACAAGGCAGACAGCGCCGCCAGTTGACCGCCCGCCGGTGTCGGCAGGTTGGTCCAGTTGCGTCCCGCAGTAAACAGGAAGCCGATGATCACGGCACCCGCAAAGCCGAATACCATTTCATGCATATGCCACAGCATGTTCACTGCCGGCAGCGCGGGCAGGGCGCCCTTGTATCCGGCCAGCCAAAGCGGCACCGACACCGCCGCCAGCGCAGCCGCCAGCAGATAGAAGGGGCGGAAACCCAGTCGCAGCAAGGGATGCGGCTGCCCGGCAGGCGTGGGCTCGGTGGGAATATGAATGCTGCGCATGGCTGGCCTCAGGTTCTTAAGATGTATAATGAATGCTACATTAGGGTCTAATGTTAAGCAATATTTCAAATGCATCTTTGAATGACCTAGATCATGCGACTGACATCTTTCACTGATTACACCCTGCGCTCGCTGATGTACCTGGGCATGAACCGCGACAAGCTGGTCACCATCCAGGAAATCGCCGACCTGCACGACATTTCGAAGAACCACCTGACCAAGGTGATTCACCAGCTGGGCGCCAGCGGCCTGGTGGAAACCGTGCGTGGCCGCCATGGCGGCTTGCGCCTGAACCGCGAGCCAAAAGATATCAATATTGGCGAAGTTGTACGCGACAGCGAGTCGGATTTCTATATCGCCGAGTGCTTCGAAGCGGATCCCGGCCATTGCGCTTTCCTGCGCGACTGCGCGCTGAAGCACAAGCTGAGCGAAGCGACGGAGGCCTTCCTGCACGTGCTGGATGGGATGACGCTGGCCGACATCCTGCCTGGTCCGAAAGGCAAGAGCGGCGAAAAAACCGTGCTCCTCCAGAAAATACGCATCTGAGATGCATCTTTATTGACGCAGCTTAAGGTAAACATGTATTATGAGTGCATGTTTAACGAGAAGGAGCTGCATCATGTTGTCCGCCGAACACCGCGCCATCGTCACCGCCACCGTCCCCATCCTCGAGCAGGGCGGTGAAGCCTTGACCCGTCACTTCTACCAGACCCTGTTCAACGACTTCCCTCAGGTGAAGCCGTTCTTCAACCAGGCCCACCAGCAAAGCGGCGAGCAGCAGCGCGCCCTGGCGAACGGCATCCTGATGTATGCGAAAAATATCGAGCGACTGGAAGCACTGGGCCCGCTGGTCAACACCATCGTCACCAAGCACGTCGCACTGCAGATCCTGCCGGAACACTACCCGATGGTCGGCGCCAGCCTGCTGAAAGCCATCCGCGAAGTGCTCGGCGCGGAAACCGCCACCGACGCCGTCCTGGAAGCCTGGGGCGCGGCATATGGCCAGCTGGCCGAGATCCTGATCGGCGCGGAAGGCCAATCGTATGAGGCCGCGGCAGCGGCGCCGGGCGGCTGGAAAGGCGCACGCAAATTCATCGTCGCCACCAAGCGTATCGAAAGCGAGGAGATCACCACCTTCGTGTTCCGTCCTGCCGACGGCGAACCGGTGATGGACTTCGAACCAGGCCAATACATCGGCGTGCGGCTGGTGGTGAATGGGGAAGAGCAGCGCCGCCAGTACTCGCTGTCCGCCGCGCCGAACGGCATGAGCTACCAGGTCAGCGTCAAGCGCGAACAGGGCGGCAAGGTGTCCGGCTTCTTGCACGAGCATGTGAACCAGGGCGACACGGTGGAGCTGTTCCCGCCGACTGGCGCATTCACCCTGGCTGAAGGCAGCCGCCCGATCGTGCTGATTTCCGGCGGCGTCGGCATCACCCCGACCCTCGCCATGCTGGACCAGGCACTGGAAACCGGCCGCGAAATCCGCTTCATCCACGCAGCCCGCCACGGCGGCGTACACGCCTTCCGCGAACATATCGACGGACTGGCCAAACGCCACCCGCAGTTAAAGCGTCACTATATCTACGCGGAAGAACGCGCAGGCCAGCCGCAAGCCGACGCGGTCGGCATGCTGGGGAACAAGGAATTGGGTGAATGGCTGCCGCAATCGCGCGACGTCGACGCTTACTTCCTCGGCCCGCTGCCGTTCATGAAAGCCGTCAAGCGCAGCCTGCGTGAACTGGGCGTGCCGGAAGCGCAGACCCACTATGAGTTCTTTGGCCCGGCCAAGGCGCTGGATTAAACGAGAAGGGCCGCAGTCATGGCGGAGGCATCGGCCTCCGCCTCTTCCAGCATTTCCTCGCGCTTTTCGGAATCGATAAACAGGTCCATCACGGAATCTTCGTGAGGGGCCTGTTGCGTTTCAGGGTTCGCCAGCGGCGACGGGACGCGCGCGAAATGGTTCGCCAGCAGCAGGGTATCGAGCAGGGTGTCGGGCGGGATTTGCAGCATGCCGCCGCGCAGGCCCTCGATGGCTTCCGAGACCTCCGCCGGAATGCCCAGCTTTTTCAGCACTTCGCGGGTGATGATTTCCTCGCTCGCGGTCTGCCAGTTTTCCGGATCGGGCTCCAGCAGGCCGGGGAATTCGTCGGCGCGCGACAGCAGGTAGAAGCTGCCAACTTCATGCACGATGGCCGCGAACAGCGCGGTATCGGGATTCACGCCGGTGACTTCACGCGCGATGATGCGCGCCAGGCAAGCCACGTGGATGGTGTGCTGCCACAGCTGCTCGGCTTTCGCGCGCAGTTCCGGATCGACGATCTTGCTGCCGAAAGCGCGCACCACCATAGCCGCGGCCAGCGCGTAAAGGTTGTGGTAACCCACGCGCATGATGGCGTTGCGGACGTTGGTGATATCAGGCCCGCCGGTGCGGTTGAACATGGCGGAGTTGGAGAGCGAGACGGTGCGCGCGGCCAGTTGCGGCTCGGCCAGCACCAGCTTGATCGCATCCTCCATCGGACAGTCAGGATCGTCCAGAGCGAGTTGCACGCGCAAGGCCGCGTTGACGCTGGTGGGGAACACGAGGTCCCCGCGGATCGCCAGAGCGGCGACATGTCCAAAGGCTTCCAGTTTATTCATGCCGAAAATTATACGGCCCCAGTCGCTTTGTTGCCAAATGAAAGTCGGGGTCAGATCCGGCAATCGGACACGGGCTCAACTGTAAAAAAGGGGACGTAACCAATTAAAAAAGGGGTACGTCCCCTTTTTTAATTGGTTACGTCCCCTTTTTGGGGAAGCCGGCGGCAGGTCCCGGCTTTCTAACTTTAATTACGCGCCGGCGAGCTGGGGCTGGCGGACGGTGCGTTCTTCGTTGTAGCGGGCAACCGAGAGGTCGTCGGCAAAAATCGCTGGGCGCTTGGCGGACATGATGTCGGCCAGCAGTTGCGCGGAGCCGCAGCTCATTGTCCAGCCCAGCGTGCCGTGGCCGGTGTTGGTGAACAGGTTGCGGATGCCGGTGCGGCCAACCACTGGCGTGCCGTCCGGGGTCATCGGGCGCAGGCCGGTCCAGAAAGTCGCTTGGGCGGTGTTGCCGGCGCCTGGGAACAGGTCGTTCACGACCATCTCCAGCGTTTCGCGGCGACGTGGGTTGAGCTTGGTGTTGTAGCCGGCGATCTCGGCCATGCCGCCGACGCGGATGCGGTCGTCGAAACGGGTCACGGCAATCTTGTAGGTCTCGTCGAGGATGGTCGAGGTCGGGGCCTTGTCGCCGTCCACGATCGGTACGGTGATCGAGTAGCCTTTCAGCGGGTAGACCGGAATCTCGAACAGTTCTTTCAGGAACGGGGTCGAGTAGGCGCCCAGGGCGACGACGAAGGAGTCGGCTTCCACCAGCTCGGCGCCGCACTGCACGCCTTTGACTTTGTCGCCGTCCATCACCAGCTTGTCCATTTCAATGCCGTAGCGGAATTTCACGCCCAGCGCCTTGGCCATCGCTTCCAGGCGGGTGGTGAACATCTGGCAGTCGCCGGTTTCATCGTTCGGCAGGCGCAGGCCGCCTACCAGCTTGTGGGCGGAGGCGGCCAGGCCGGGCTCGGCTTTCATCAGGTCGGCGCCGGTCAGCAGCTCGAACGGCACGCCGGTTTCTTTCAGGACTTCGATGTCCTTGGCGGCCCCGTCCAGCTGCGCCTGGGTGCGGAACAGCTGGGTGGTGCCTTGCTGGCGGCCTTCGTATTCGATGCCCGTGGCGGCGCGCAGCACTTTGAAGCAGTCGCGGCTGTACTCGGCCAGGCGCACCATGCGTTCTTTGTTGATCGCGTAGGATTCGGCATTGCAGTTGCGCAGCATCTGCCACATCCATTTCAGCTGGAAGGTGGTACCGTCAGGGGTGATGGACAGCGGCGCGTGGCGCTGCAGCATCCATTTCATGGCTTTCAGGGGAATGCCGGGGGCGGCCCATGGCGAGGCGTAGCCGGGCGAGATCTGGCCGGCATTGGCGAAGCTGGTTTCCAGGGCGGGGCCGGGTTGGCGATCCAGTACGGTGACATCGTGGCCGGCTTGGGCCAGGTAATAAGCACTGGTGACGCCGATAACGCCGCTGCCAAGGATAACTACGCGCATGAATTGCCTCCGGAATATTTGTGACGGATTATTTTGCTAGGATATCCAACAATCACTAGTATTTGTTACTATATGAAATCGATAAAACAGTAAAAATTCATGCGAATTCAAAAAGAATCGGTCCGGGGGCTGGACAAGATTGACCGCAAGATATTGCGCATCCTCCAAGACGATGCGCGGGTCGCCATGAAGGACCTGAGCGAGCAGGTGGGGCTGTCGATTACGCCGACCATCGAGCGGGTCAAGCGCATGGAGCGTGACGGGGTGATCGCGGGCTATCACGCGCGGCTCAATCCGCGTGCTTTGGGGGCCAGTTTGCTGGTGTTCGTGGAGATCACGCTGAACCAGAAGTCGGCCAGCCATTTCGAGCAGTTCCGCCGCGAGGTTCTGCGCATTCCGGAGGTGCAGGAGTGCCACCTGGTGTCGGGCGATTTCGATTACCTGATCAAGGCCCGCATCCACGAGATGGCGGAATACCGCAAGCTGCTCGGCGACATGCTGTTGAACCTTCCGGGCGCGGCGCAGTCCAAGTCCTATGTCGTCATGGAGGAAATCAAGGAAACCTTGATATTGCCCACGGAGCCTGCACCCTAGGCGCGGGAAGATGACGCTTTCCGACCAGGAGGCGTAACATGTCTAGCAAACCCGATCCGGTAGTTCATATGTCCGATTTGGAAAAACTTGAGCAGCGATTCGACCTCAAGTTAGAGCGGCTCGAAAACAAGATCTTGCGCTGGATGCTGCTGCAAACGCTGACGCTCGTCGGAGCGATGGCGGCGTTTAAATTGTTTGGGTAATGACAACACATGGTCTAGAATGCCATTAGCCTGGACTGAGCGAACGGAGTATTTGTGCAAAGCACTTATGGAGCCGCGAGCGTCACCACACCAGCCGCGCGCGCGCCGGCTGCACCCGAGCACGCTGTCCTTCTTCGGGGCCTGGATGAACATCTTTGCGCCGACCAGGGTTTTACTTCCAACTTGGCACGCACCGTTGGCGCCATTGCCAGCACTGAAGGCGTCCTGAGCCTGGCGCAATTTGCCGCCGTGACGGACCTTGCCGGCGATGGCCGCGCCTCCGCCGTGTTCACGGCCATCATGTTGAACGCCATCGAAATCGGCGTTACGGTCGATTCGGCGCTGCATGCCCTTAGCCGTTCCAGCCCGACCGTCGCCGAACAGTCCCGGCATAGCGCGTACAACCTGATGAAGCCGCTGCTCGTGCTGCAAGGCACTGCTGCCCGGCCCCTGGCGCAGAAAGTCGCCAAGGCACTGCATATCAAACTGACGCCGGAGCAACTGTTCGGCCTGCCGCCCGAAGAAGAGCGCCGGCTGCTTAGCAACCTGGGTGACCAGGCCCGCAAGCTGGTCAAGGGGAGGGGCTTGGCCGACGCCGTGGCTGACTTCGGCCGCAGCATGGGCCATGCCGAACTCCTGAACCATGCCCGCGGTTATAACGGCGGTTTGATGAGCCAGGAAGAACTGCACACCGCCGTTGAGCGGGCGGTGGCTGCCATCTGCCAGGGCATTGAAACCTACCGTGAGCACGAAAACTCCATGCTGGCCTGCGAAGCTGGCGCGGCCGGACTGCTGGCAACCGCTCAGCAACTGCGCCACCAGGTGCAGCAGCGGCTGGCGCTGGTGGATGCCCGCATCGCTTATGAGCGCCGCATGCTGACCCAGGATATCGAAGACGCCGTGCATGATGCCGGCGATGCCATCGAGCTGGCGTTGGCCTGCCATCCGGAGGCCAATGACAAGGCCAGCGGCGAGCATTTCGGCAAGGAAATGGAATCCCGCCTGGACCGCGTCGTGCAGCGCAAGGAAGAGGCGCTGGATTTGCTCCAGCATGACCTGTCCCTGTTCCAGTCGGACATCCGCCTGACCCAGAGTACTGTCTTCGAGCGCCAGCATCACGCCACGCTGGCCCGCCTGATGCCACGCATGCGCGTCGGCACCCGCCTGGCGCAATCGGTGGATACCGCCGCTAACTTTACTTTGATGGGCAGTGCAGTCGCCGCTGCCGGTACTGGCACGGCCGCTTACCTGTTCGGGGTGGCCGTGGTGCTGCCGGTGGTGGCGCCCGCTGCGCCCTTCGTCGGCGGCGCAGTATTGCTGGCCGGTGCTTTCAAATGGTTTGCGGACGCCGGCCGCCGCAAGCGTTCGGAAATCCAGGATCGCCGCCGCGCCTTCGAGGAGGAGCTGCGCAAGCGCCTGCAGGAAGTGCAGGGCGCTTTCGGACGCCAGCTGGACCGCATTGCGTCGAGCTTCCACGAGTCGGCCACCCAGCTGCTGACGCCCCTGATGCTGGAGGCGGAAGCTGCCGGCCGCGTGCAGGCGGTGCGCAAACGTATTGCCGATAAGGTCATTTCCCAGGCCCAGCAAGCCATCTCCCGGCTGCGCAGCGCCATGACAGCCCACGCCTGAAGCATTGCCGAAAGTGTTGCTTTGCGTCAACCAATGTACGCTACCGAACGTTGGTAGCTTACTTGCTTTGGTACAATGACCCGCGCTCAACGCGCTTTTTCAACAACTTATATAATCAAGACCATGAAGATCCAGCTCTTAGCCGCCGCCGCGCTGGCACTCAGCACTTCTGCTTTCGCTCAGGACGTAGGCGTTTCCGTCACTGTTGGCCAGCCAGGCTTTTTCGGCCGCATTGATATCGGCAATACCGCCCCGCCACCAGTGCTGTATCCGCAGCCAGTGATCGTCCAGCGTCCAGCTCGCATCATCGCTGAGCCACTGTACCTGCGCGTTCCGCCAGGCCACGCCAAGGACTGGTCCAAACACTGCGGCAAATACAATGCTTGCGGCCGCAATGTCTACTTCGTGCGCGAAGACTGGTACACCAACGAGTACGCGCCGCGCTATCGCCACGACCACGATCGCCGCGACTATGATCGCGATGACCGTCGCGACGACCGTGACGACGACCACGGCCACGGCCATGGCAAAGGCCACGGCAAGGGCCACGGCAAGCATTAATCCGGCGGTTTGACCGGGCCCCGCCCGTTCGCCCGCCGACCTTTGGGAGAACTGTTTGCAGAGCAAATATGTGATCGTAGGTGGTGGGGCGGGCGGCCTGGAGCTGGCCTGCAAATTGGGCCGCAAACTGGGCCCGCAACAGGTAATGCTGGTCGATAGCCGGCTTTACCACATCTGGAAGCCTTCGCTGCACGAGGTGGCGGCCGGTACCCTGGATATCCACCAGGAAGGCTTGTCCTACCAGATGCTGGCGCATGACAATGGCTTCACCTATGTCTATGGCGCCATGACGGCGCTGGACAGCGCTGCCAAACAAATCACCGTCGCGGCCATTACCACTGAAGGCGGCGAGACCGTCCTTCCGGAGCGCAGCATCGGCTATGAATCGCTGGTGATGGCGGTTGGCAGCACTTCCAATTATTTCGGCGTCCCTGGCGCGGCCGAACATACCATTTCCCTGAACGCGACTGAGGATGCGGAACGCTTCCGACTGACCCTGCTCAAGCTTCTGACGCGCGCAGCCTTGCAGAAGGGCTCGCAACAAGGCGCGGCCGGGGTGGACGTGGTGATCATCGGTGGCGGCGCTACCGGCGTCGAACTGGCGGCGGAATTGCGCGAGGCCAGCGGTGTCTACACTTCCTACGGATTCGGCCATCTGGATCCGATCCGCGATGTGCGCATCACCTTGCTGGAAGGCGCGCCGCGCATCCTGGCGCCGCTGCCTGAACGCGTCTCGGCCGCGGCACTCAAGCTGCTCAATGAGCGCGGGATCAAGGTCGTGACTGATTGCCGCGTGACCGCCATTGCGGAAGACCATGTCGCGGTCGGCGAACAGGTCTATCCCTCGGATATCGTGGTATGGGCGGCTGGGATCAAGGCCCCAGCCTTCCTGTCCTCGCTCGGCCTGCCGACTGCCAAGGGCGGGCAGATTGAAGTGACGGGCGAGCTGCAGGTCAAGGGTGTGCCGGGCGTGTATGCGCTGGGCGATTGCGCGCAGTGCCTGGGCGCCGATGGCAAGCCCGTGCCGCCACGTGCGCAGGCCGCGCACCAGCAAGCCGACTACCTGCTTGAGACTTTCCTGCGCCAGGCGCGCGGCAAGGCGCCGCAAGACAAGCCTTATGAATACCGCGACTATGGCTCGCTGGTTTCCTTTGGCCAGTCGACTTCGGTCGGTAGCTTGATGGGCTCACTGCGCGGTTTCAGCTGGTTCGTGCAGGGCTTCTTCGCCCGCATGATGTACGTCAGCCTGCACCTGCTGCACCACCAGGCCGTGCTGGGCACCATCCGCACCGGCGTGCTGGCGGTGGCGCGCTTCCTTGTCAAGCGGGCCACGCCGCTGGTGAAGCTGCATTGAGGGCGCTGCTGGCCGCGGCGGCAGCCGCCACGCTGCTTGGCGGCTGCTATAACCGCGCTACCGAACTGGCCGAACTGGCGCGCCACCACGCAACGGCCGTGGGGCGCGTGGTCGCGCTCGATTGCAGCAATGATGGGCAGTGGTGGTACGAGTTTGAGCTGGAGGGCAAGCGCCGGCGCGGGCCCGCCCATGATACGGCTGGCTGCAAGCAGCACAAGCCCGGCGACAGCGTGACCGTGTATTACAACCCGGCGTCACCGGAAGTGCACCGCGCGACCGCGCCGGCGCAGGCGTACGAAGAAGAGCACGGCTTCCATGTGCCGGTCTGGCTATGGTTCGGGATTGCCGCGCTGGCGCTGCCGCTATCGGCTTGGATGGCGCTCAAGCGCTTGCGCTGAGCGCTTCCCCGGTCCGCCGATGCGCTTCCCGTTTATTGCTTGCTGAGGTCTTTATACGCTGCCGGGACGTTCAGTCCGGGGTGAACCCAGTTGAACAGGCTGTAGCCTGCGAATTCGGGCATCGTCACTTGCTTGACGGTCTGCTCCAGGGACATTCCCTGGCCGATTGCTGCCTGCACCTGGCTGCGGACGGTGTCGAGGTAGTCGAGATGCCACTTCACATCTTCCCGCGTCATCGGGACACCGTGGCCGGGAATAATCCGAGCGTCGCTGGGCAGGAAGTCATAGACCCGGCGCAGCGTTTCCAGGGTGGCGACCAGGTGGCCATCCAGCAGCCAGGGCAGGGCCGGTTTGCTCGCAATGATCGGGTTGCCGCTCCACATTACCTTGGACGCCGGCTCCCATACCCACAGGTCGCCGCCGGTCTGGGCAAATCCAAAGTCGATGACTTCGACTTTCCTGCCGCCCAAATCAAGGGGCAGCTTGCCGCCGGCCGGGATGAGGATATCCCCGCTGCGCGCCTTGATCTCCTCAATGCCGCGCCCGGCGCCAAAATTCTTGATCATGAAGGCTTTGTCGTCGGCCAGGTGCTCTTCGATGTAGCTGCGCGTGTTCGCATGCTGGATGATCACGGTCTGTGCAGGCATGTACATATTGCCGTACGAGTGATCTCCGTGGGCACTCGTATTGATCGCGTACAGGATCGGCTTATGCGCCAGTTTGTGGCTCAACTCCTGCACCTGTTTGTTCAGGCGCTGGTTGAGCATGGTGTCAATCAGCAGCGCGCCCTTGGTACCCACGATGAGGCCGCTGCTGGTGGCGGCCGCGCCGCCTTGACGGTTGATTTCCGCGGCGTCTTTCGGGTAATAGGCGTAGACCCCATCGCCCAATTTTTCGCTGGTCATGACGACTTTGTTGCCGTCCCAAACGGGTTCGCCAGCGTGCGCGCCGCAGGCGGAAGCGAGGGCAATGGTGAGGCCAAAGAGAGTGCGTTTCATACGGGTCCCAGGAGGTGGCGGATAAGACTTCCAGTGTGGACTGTGCAAAGAAGTAATACAATTTGCTATTCATAAGATTCTGATTTGCAAAAATGCACAAGCTGGAAGATTTGAATGATCTCCGTCTTGTTTTTCTGATCGCCGAGACAGGTTCGCTGTCCGGTGCGGCGAGACGGTTGGGCGTCAATCATGCAACGGTGTTTCGGCGGGTCGCCAACCTGGAACAGCGGGTGGCCGTCAAGCTGTTCGAACGCACCGCCGGGCGCTATCACGCCACAACGGCAGGCGCCGAGCTGGCGCGCGCCGGGGCTGCGATCGACGAAGCCGCCAACGAGGCCTTGCTGCGCGTGGCCGGGCAGGACCTGCGCCCGCGCGGCGCCGTGCGCATTTCCACCACCGACAGCATCGCGCTGGCACTGCTGCCGCCCGTCATCGCCTTGTGCCGCGCGCAGTATCCCCAGATTACCTTGTCCGTTGAAGTCGACAATTTCGCCGTCAATTTGTCGAAGCGGGATGCCGATATCGCCATCCGTCCGACCTCGCGGCCGCCGGAAAATCTGATCGGCAAACACATTGGAACCGTTGCCTTCTGTGTTTATGGCGCCAAAGCCTATTTGAAAAAAAAGCGTGCAGGCAGCCTCGCCGAACATGACTGGCTCGCACTGGATGAATCGCAAAGCGGCCATCGCACCTTGCGCTGGCTGGAGAAATTCAAGCCATTGAGCGAGGTAGGGCTGCGCATGAACAGCTTTGGCTGTTTGCGGCAAGCTTGTGTGGACGGCCTTGGCCTGGCCTTGCTGCCGGTGGTGCTGGGGGATTCGTCGAGCGCGCTGGCCAGAGTGGGAGCGCTGGAGCCGGAATGCGCCACGGATTTATGGTTGCTGACCCATCCCGATTTGCGGGACACCGTGCGCATCAAGGTGGTGTTCCAGCTCTTGCAAGTGGAATTGGCCAAGGCGATGGCGAGAGGCGCTGGCTGATTCTTCCTTCACCCGGCGGGCGGCTTCGGCAGCGAAACGGTCAGCATGGCGCCCTGGCTGCCGTTCGCGGTCAGCGACAATGAGCCGCCAAGGAAGATGGCGCGCTCGCGTATCATGCGCAGGCCATGGTGCTGCTGCCAGTCTTCTTCCGCAACGGCGGCTTGGCCCAGGCCCACGCCGTCATCTTTCACCGTCAGCACGATACTGTCGTCCATATCGTCGACGACCACTTCAACCTTGCTGGCGCGCGCATGGGTGGCCACATTGCGCAAGCCTTCTTCGGCCGCGCGCAGCAGCACCACGCGGTGCGAACGCGGGCAGGCCGGTTCATCCTCCGGCAGGCTGCAATGGGTTTTAATCAGCTGTTCGGCGCCGAACTGGGTCACAAGTTCGCCCAGGGCCACGCGCAGGCCGAGGAATTCCAGCTTGTCATTCCACAGTTTGTGCTGCATGCCGCGGTTGGTCTCGATGATGGTGTGCAGCAGCTTCTTCATTTGCGCCGCGCGGTCCAGCAAGGCAGGTTCCTGCGGCAGTTTGGAAGTGAGCAGGCCCAGGTGCATGGTCAGGGCGGTCAGCGAGGAGCCCAGGCTATCGTGCATCTGGCGCGAGAGGGCGCGCCGCTCATCGTCCCAGCAATTGTTGACGTAACCCAGCAGCTCACGCAGTTCAGCGGCGTCCGTGCTTGCAGACATAGTTAAGGTAGTTCATGTTTATTGCCTCGATAATACATGAGGATGGTCAGCAGGGGCGCACAACGCCCCAGCATGGTGCGTGCTTAGTCCCGGGCGACGGCAGGGGTGCGTGCCAGGCATTCGTCGATGGCGCGCAGCAGCAAATCGACGTCGACCGGTTTTACCAGGTGCATGTCAAAGCCGGCGTCCATCACGCGGCGCTGGTCGTCGGCCAGGCCGTAGCCGGTCAGGGCGATCAGCTTGATGTGGTGGGTCTCCGGATTGGCGCGCATGCGGCGCGCCACTTCGTAGCCATCGATGCCCGGCAGGCCGATATCGACCAGGGCAATATCGGGCTTGGTAGCCGTTGCAGCCGCCAGGCCTTGGAAACCGTCTGCGGCGTGCTGTACCGGGTAGCCATAGCAGCCCAGCATCATGGCCATCATTTCGCGGCCATCGTCATTATCTTCCACCAGCAGCACGGCTGGCTTCGGCTGTTCGCTTGTGTCCATGGGAGGTGCCTTTGTTTCAATTACATGCTCGATGCAGGGCAGGTGCAGGGTGAAGGTGCTGCCTTCGCCCGGACCGTCGCTCTCCGCATAAACATTACCGCCATGCAGTTCGACGAGGCGCCGCACAAGCGATAGGCCAATGCCCAGCCCGCCTTGTGCACGGTCCAGCGTACTTGAGCCTTGCACGAAGACGTCGAACACCATTGGCAACAAGTCGGCGGAAATACCCACACCGCTGTCGTGAATGCTGATGGTGACTTCTCCTTCGTCGACATCGCTGAGCAGCTCGATGCGCCCGCCTGGCGGCGTGTATTTCAGGGCGTTGTCCAGCAGGTTGCTGATGACTTGCTCCAGCCGCGTTGCATCGCCATTGACCCAGCACGGCGCGACTTCGGCCACCACGTGGTAATCCTCCAGGCGGCCGGTGGCGCGGAACGTCTCCAGCGTGGTTTTCAGCAGGGCGGCGAGGTCAAGCGGCAGGCGGTTGAGCAGGATCTTGCCCGACATCGCGCGGCTCAGGTCAAGCAAGTCGTCCACGATGCGGCCCAGGTGGCGGCTTTGGCGCTGGATGATTTTCTTGGCGTGGCCAACACTGTCGGCGTTCACGCCGGGCAAGCCGATCAGGGAGGCGGCGCTGCTGATGGCCGACAGCGGGTTGCGCAATTCATGGCCCAGCATGGCGAGGAATTCATCCTTGGCATGGCTGGCGCGTTCGGCGGTCTTGCGTTCTTCGATTTCGCGCAGCAGGCGCTGGTTGCTGGCGATCAGGTCGGTGGTGCGCTGGCTTAGCTGGCGCGCCTGGCGGCGTAACTCTTCGTTTTTGGTGGCGAGCGACACGAAGACGCTGATCTTGGCATACAGCATTTGCGGGATCACCGGCGTGAACAGGAAATCGACCGCGCCTTTCTGGTACGCCTTCAGGCGATCCAGTTCGTCCGCCACGAAGGCGGTGATGAAGATGATGGGGATGTCGGAGGAGCGCGGCCGCTGGTGGATCGCTTCCGCCGTTTCAAAGCCGTCCATGCCGGGCATGTTCACGTCGAGCAGGATCACCGCGAAATCGTGCGTAAGCACTTCGCGCAGGGCTTCCTCGCCAGAGCGCGCGGCGACCACTTCGTAATTCTCTTGCGCTGCCCACTGCTCAAGCAGGTTGGTCAGGGCAAAAAGACTGTTGGCATCGTCATTGACGACGAGGATCTTGGGCTTTTCCACCAGTCTGATCATAGCGTTGCCCTTTTACTGTGTCAAAAGAACACATGCCAATCGAACACCCGATGTGTACGCACGCGCACAGTCAGGCGCGCAGCGCGCTGCCATAGTGAAATCTCGTCCAGTGAAGGAGCAACCATGAATATCGACACTATTGTTGACAAAGAGTATGTGGACAGGAGTTTTCGCGAACTGGCCGATGCCCCGGTGAGCGCCTTGCGCGGCTTGAGCCCCAAGGATGCCAAGGCCCTGCAGGCGAGTTTCGGCATCCGCACGGTGCGCGAGCTCGCGCAGCTCAATTTCGTGCGCTGGGCCTGCGCCATTGCCATCCTGGCTGACGAAGAACAGTTGGCGCCCGCTGAAAAGGCCAAGGAAGAATTGCTGGACGATGCGGTCGAAATGACCTTCCCGGCCAGCGATCCCATTTCGGTGGACGCCGGCATCACCCGCATCGAAGTGGCGCCGGAAAAAGTCGATGCGCAACAAGACCACCAGCATGCTGGCAAGGTCGAGGAATCGACCGAGATCGGCCGCGAAACTGAAACCACGTCATGACAGGCTTGGCGGCCTGGCGCATCAGGCCGCCGAAACGTGTACCTGTTGCGGTGCCTGCTGCGGCTGGCCGGCCTCGGCATGGCTGGCGGAGCAGTAGCGGTTCTTGCCACTGCGCTTGGCTTCGTAAAGGGCGGCATCGGCCACGTGCATCAGGTTGTCGACCGTGCTGGCATCGTCGGGGTAAAGCGCGATGCCGAGGCTGGTGGACAACTGCAGCGTCAAGCCGTTCACCACATAAGGCTGGGCCACCACCTCGATCAGCTTGCTGGCTGGTTCCTGCGCATCGGCCAGGGTGCCGACTTCGCCCAGTACGATCACGAATTCGTCGCCGCCGATGCGGGCGACCGTGTCCTCCCTGCGGGCTGAATTGACCAGGCGCTGCGCTACCTGCTTCAGGATTTCGTCGCCGTAAGCGTGGCCATGGGTATCGTTGATGCTCTTGAAGCCATCGAGGTCAAGGTACATCACGGCGGCGCGGCGCTGCTGGCGCGCAGCGTGTTGCAGGGCGGTGGCAATGCGGTCTTCCAGCAGGCGGCGGTTGGGCAGGCCGGTCAACGGGTCGTGCAGCGCCAGTTCCTGCTGCTGCTTGCTGTAGGAGGCCAGCTCTTTGTACAGCAGGCGCACTTCCAGCATATTGTGAATGCGCTTGTGTACTTCGAGCAGGTCGAATGGCTTGCTGATGAAGTCGCGCGCGCCGGCTTCCAGGGCGGCGATCTTGAAGCTGGGCTGGGCGGTCAGGGCCAGGACGGGCAGGTAGCCTTCCTGTTCGATTTCTTTCAGGCCCTTCATGACCTGGAAACCGTTGAGCTCAGGCATTTGCAGGTCAAGCAAGATGAGGTCGTAGCGATGCTGGCGGTGCAGGGGGCAAACCTGCTCCGGCAGCATGGTGGCCGTCACATTGGTATATCCGGCGTCGCGCAGGATTTCCAACATCAGATCGATATTGTCAGCGCAATCGTCAACTACCAAGATCTTGGCATTCAAAATCTCATCAGGGCTTGGCATGGCGGTCTCGGGAACTGGAATCTCAGTGTAGCTTGCGACAGTTTGCCGTGGCGCACGTGTCATTAACCAGTCTAGCAAAAATTCCGGCCGTTTCTTGTAGGACATTTTCCCGTGTTCCGGTAGTCCTCAACCACGCTTGCTGGCGGAGGAAACGCGTTCGATAGTCGCTACTAACTCAGAAGGTTCGATGGGTTTTGGCACATGGTCAAGGAAGCCCGCTTCGAGTGCGCGCAGGCGATCCTCGGAACGGGCGAAGGCGGTGAGGGCGATGGCGGGCATGGCGCCGCCGCGCGCCACGCCCAGGGCGCGGATGCGCGACAATAATTCAAAACCGTCAACATCGGGCATGCCGATATCGCTCAGCAGGAGGTCGTATTGCCCTGCGCGCGCCAGGGCGACTGCCTCCAGGGCGTTGGCCGCGCATTGGACTTCGCAGCCGCAGTCGCGCAGGATGCGGCTGATCAGTTCTCGTGCATCGGCTTCGTCGTCCACCAGCAACACCTTCAGGCCGCCAAGGTCGCGCAAGCCCATTTCGGGCAGGGGCGCTTTTTCGCTGCGCGGCGGGCTGTGCATGCGCTGGGCGCGGATTTCGCCGCTGGCCAAGGGAAGGCGCACGGTAAAGCTGGAACCCATGGCTTCGCCGTCGCTGGCGGCCGAAACGGTGCCGCCGTGCTGCTCGACCAGGTGCTTGACGATGGAGAGGCCCAGCCCAAGACCGCCGTGCCGGCGCGTGGTGGAGGCATCGGCCTGGCGGAAGCGCTCGAACACATAGGGCAGGAATTCATGGCGGATGCCGACACCGTTATCGGTCACCGTGATGTCGGCATGGCCTTCATGCGCCCAGATTGCGACGCGCACGGCGCCGCCGCGCGGGGTGAACTTGAGCGCGTTGGTGAGCAGGTTCCACACCACTTGCTGCAGGCGGTTGGCGTCGCCCGCCACGTGGCCGGTGGGCGAGAAGTCGCGCTCCAGGCGTATGCCCTTGGCCTCGGCGGCCGGGCGTACCGCTTCCAGCGCGGCGTCCACCACGACCGAGGGCATCAGCAGCTTCATGTCCAGCAGGACTTTACCGGAAGTGATGCGGCCCATGTCCAGCAAGTCTTCGATCAGCTGGGCCTGGGCGCGCGCATTGCGTTCAATGGTTTCCAGGCCGCGCACCTGTTCTTCCGGCGTGCGGTTGCCGCGGCGCAGTACCTGCGACCAGCCAAGGATCGCAGTCAGCGGCGTGCGCAGCTCGTGCGATAGCGTCGCCAGGAATTCATCCTTCATCTGGTTGCTGCGTTCAGCCTCGGCGCGCGCATTGCGTTCGCGGTCGAGCAGCACCTTGCGCTCCTCCGCGGCGCGCTGGGCTGCTTCCACCATGCGCGCATTGTCGATGGCGATGCCCGCTTGCGCCGCCACCCCGCTGACCAGGCGCTCGGTGCGCTCATTGAACATATGCGCTTCGGGGTGGCCGAAGAATAAGGTGCCGACGACTTCGCCGGCGCGCGCCAGCACAGGCACCGCCATGCCGCTGCGCACCTGCGGATGCGGCAGGCCCTGGAAATCGGCCGGCGGTGCGCCGGACAAGGTGTGCATGGCCTGGCGGTCGACATCCGCACCGGCGCCGTGATAGAAGAAGGCGCCAAAGCGGGCGCCGGAAATGCTGGTGGCGGCATCGGTCACTTCCTGCAGCAGCGAATGCAGCTCGCGGTTCTGCACCAGGGCGGTGCCCGTGCTGTTCAGCAGTTCCAGGATATTGGTCTCGTCGCGCAATTGTTCCTGTACGCGCTTGACCTGGTCGACGTCGGTGCTGGTGCCGAACCAGCGCAGGATGCGCCCACCGGAATCGCGCATGGGATTGGCGCGCGTCAGGAACCAGCGGTACTGGCCATCGCGCGCGCGGATCGGAAATTCCATTTCGAATGGATGGCCGGTCTCGACCGACACACGCCAGTGGTCGAGCATGGCGGGAATGACTTCCGGCGCGTAGACCTGCTTCCAGCCGTCGCCCAGCATATGCTGGTCGTCCATGCCCGTGTATTCCTGCCAGCGTTCGTTGTACCACATCATGGCGCCGTCGCTGCTGGCAATCCACGCCAGTTGCGGCATGCTGTTGGCCAGCGCGCGCAATTCCTCTTCGCTGTTGCGCAGGGCGTCTTCCGCATTCTTGCGGGAAGTAATGTCCTGCACCATGCCGATCACGCCGCGCAGCTTGCCGTCTTCGCTGAAATCGCCATGGCCTATCACGGACAGCCAGCAATTGCCGCCATCCCGGCGCTGGATGCCGCATTCGATGTTGAAGTCCCGCCGCGAAAGGCAGGCATCGATGAAGGCCTGTTCGACCGCCGCGAAATTATCCGGTGCGATGCGGTCGCGCAGCACCGGCCAGGTGATCGGGATTTCCGCCGGCAGCTCGAAAATCTCAGCTGCACGGCGGCCCAGGCGCACCTGGTTGGTCTCGGCATTCCACTCCCAGTCGCCAAGGCGGCCGGCGGCCAGTGCCACTTGCAGGCGGTTGGTGCTTTCGCGCAGGCCGCGCTCGTGCAGCTTGCGCTGGTGGATGTCGAGCAGCAGGCAGGTCATGCCCAACGGTGAGGGCCAGGCGCGCACCTCGATCCAGCGCTGGCTGGGCTGGTAGAACAGTTCGCAGGTAGCGGGCAAGCCTTGCTCGAGGGTGCGGCGCAAGGGCGCTTCGAGCGCGCCGCCCAGGCCGGGGAAGGCCTGCCACAGCTGCTGGCCGCGCGGGTCGCGCAGCGTGGGCACGGGCGGCAACAACATTTCTGCCGCCTTGGGATTCAGGTATTGGACGGTCCAGTCCCTGCCGATGACGGCGAAGCCGTCACCCATGCTATCCAGTACGTTGTGCGTGCGGGGATCGGGACTCATAACGTTCGATTGTAGCGTTGGCAAGTCCTTGTTGCCGCACTATTGCCTAATGCAAACCTTGCAACGCTTGCTGCAGTTGCTCGATATCGTAGGGCTTCTGCATGGTGACGGCGGGAAAATCCAGGTGGCTGGTGAGCGATTGGCTGTAGCCGGTGGCGAACACGATGCGCATGCGCGGCTGGCGCTTGAGTGCGGTGCGCGCAAGCTCGACCCCGCTCATGCCGGGCAGGCTGACGTCGCTGAACAGCACGTCGAAGTCGGCGCCGGCCATCACGTCCAGCGCCGCCTCGCCATTGGCGACGGCGCTCACTTCATGGCCGAAGGCGCGCAGCATCTCGCACACCAGGTATTGCGCATCCTGGTTGTCTTCCACCACGAGGATGCGCAGGTGGCCGTCATTGGCGGCGGCAAGGGGCAGGGCGGGGGCGCTGGCCGGCGCCAGCGTGCACAGGATGCCGGCCACTTCGCCTTCGCTGCCGCGCAGGGGCGTGTAATGCAGGTCGAAGGGCAGTTCCAGCATATGGCCGTCGCGCCACAGCTTGAGCGGCTGGCGCGGGAAGACCAGGCTTTGTCCGGCCCAGGCTTGTTCGATGGCTTGCGGGTTCCAGCTCCAGGCGGAGGGCGGCACGGCGGGCACGGTGCCGCCGGGCGGTACGGCGCTGGCGCTGGCGACATTGCTGGCGTAGGCCTGGTTGAACAGCATGACCTGGCGCCGGCTCCACATCAGCAACATGGGCAGGGGCGTGTTGAGCATGATATCCAAGGCCAGCCGCAACGTTTGCGGCCAGGCTTCCTGGGGGCCGAGATCGGTGCGCGACCAGTCCTGGGTTGCCATGCTTTCACCTGCGATCTGCGCCATGTTCGTATCAGTGCCTGGATGTCAATATGGGCAATGCTACACCAAGGGCGGCAAAAAAAAAGGCCCGCTACCTGGCGGGCCCGAATTCTATTTTCTTGGAGGAGAATAGAGGAGACAGGTGAATGATGCTGCATTGCCGCACGAAGATCCAATTTCGATTCATGATGAGAGAAATACGTTTCATGAATGAAGTAATAATGTCTGGAAAGCAATAAAAGAAAATGTTTCGCGAGACTGGACAAGCGGGAAACACCCACATATAATGCTGCCTCCTTGCACAGGATACTGCGCAGGAAAGAGCCGGAAACGCCGGTTTCGCCTTGGAAAGTTGAGTAGAACGTAAGCTTTCCAAAACGAAATTCATGCGATATAATCCTGCTTCTTAAGCGGCTGTAGCTCAGCTGGATAGAGTACTTGGCTACGAACCAAGGGGTCGTGGGTTCGATTCCTGCCAGCCGCACCAGATTTCGTAAGTGTTGTACCGCGTCGCTGTCGAGCGATGAGGAAAAAGCAGTTTTTTGCGGCTGTAGCTCAGCTGGATAGAGTACTTGGCTACGAACCAAGGGGTCGTGGGTTCGATTCCTGCCAGCCGCACCAGTTTTTGTAAGTGTTGTGCCGCGTCACTGTCGAGTGATGAGGAAAAAGCAGTTTTTGCGGCTGTAGCTCAGCTGGATAGAGTACTTGGCTACGAACCAAGGGGTCGTGGGTTCGATTCCTGCCAGCCGCACCAGTTTCAAGAAAATGCCCCGATGAGAAATCATCGGGGCATTTTTTTTTCGACATGCCTAAACTATAATGCGCATTTTGCAATTATCAGAAAGGTAATCGTCGTCTATGTCCAAGACTTTCCCAGCTCTGCTGGCAGGCCTGTTCGGCTTTGCCCTTGCCCTGCCTGCCTTTGCCGACAGTGACGGTAAGGGCGCGATTGAAAAGTGTCCCAGCAGCCTGGGGACATTGGCCGTTGCCGAGCCACAAAGCGAGATTCTGACCCACCTCGGCCACTATAAATTGGGCTCGCCGTCCACCATGTTGCGCATGATCGCCCAGGAATCGGGCTGCTTCACGGTGGTTGAGCGGGGCGTTGCCATGCAAAACCTGCAGCAGGAGCGTGCCTTGGCCGCTGGCGGCCAGTTCCAGGAAGGTTCCAATGTCGGAGGCGGACAACTGCAGGCGGCCGATTTCGTCATGACGCCGGCGATCCAGTTCAGTGACGATAGCGGCGGCGTGAGCGGCGCCGTCGGCGGCCTGCTTGGCCGCATGCCCGGCATGCTCGGCACCCTTGGCGGCTTGGCCGGCGGTGTGAAGTTCAAGGAGGCGGAAACGACGCTGCTGGTGGCTGACGTGCGGTCCGGCATCCAGGTCGCAAGTGCAGAGGGCAAGGCCAGCAAGATGAACTTCAGCCTCGGCGGCTGGGGATGGGGCGGCTTTGGCTGGGCCAGCGCGGGCGGCTATTCCAAGACTCCGGAGGGCAAACTGATCGCTGCCAGCCTGCTGGACAACTACAACAAAATCGTGCAGGACATCCGTAACAAGCCGCAGTTGATCCAGGTGACGTCTGCCGCGTCGCAGCGTAATGCCGCCAATTCGATCAAGGCAACGACGCCCGGCCAGGGCTCCGTACAGCGTGCTTCTTACGCACCGGCCGCGCCGGTACGTGGCGGTGACGAGGGCAGCGGTATCGCGGGCGTGTACACGGCGCAGTTCATGGGCGACGACACTGGTACGGTGAATGTGATGGTCGCGCCCAGCGGCGCGGTGACCGGCATGGGCAAGTCCAAGAAATTCAATGTGGCCTTCCAGGTCAGCGGCACCATCACGCCTGACGGCGAATTGGCCATGAGCGCCCAAGGCAGCGCAGGCGGCAGCAAATTCATGGGCAACGTCAATCCGAAGACGGGCGCCGTCATGGGCGTGTGGCAGTCGATGGCGAATGGCGGCATGCAGGGAACGTTCACCGGGCAACGCCAGCAGTGACCCACACATTCACTATCACCACTTCCACGTGGTGTAGGTGCATGCTATAATTCTGCCTTAAGCGGCTGTAGCTCAGCTGGATAGAGTACTTGGCTACGAACCAAGGGGTCGTGGGTTCGATTCCTGCCAGCCGCACCAAATTGAGAAGGGTCCATACCGGAAGGTGTGGGCCCTTTTTACTTTTCTGTGTAAAACAATTACAACTCCCGGAAAAGACCTCATGTAATCTATCGCCTGTTAATTGTTGAAGTGACAATCACTGGGGAATTTCATGAGATCCAGAACCTTGGGTGGGGCGCTGCTGTGCATCTCGGCGCTGTTTTTTGCCGGGTGCGGCGGTGGCGGTGGCGGGAGCGGGACAACGAATCCGCCTGCGAACTTTACGCTTGGCGGAACGGTGACCGGCCTGGCAGGCAGTGGCCTGGTATTGCAGAACAAGGGCGGAAATGATCTTCCGGTTTCTGCGAACGGCAACTTCAGTTTTACTGCGGGGCTGGCAAACGGGGCGAGTTATGACGTCACTATCAAGAGCCACCCAAATTTACCCAAGCAAATTTGCAGCGTGAGCGGCGGCTCCGGAACGATTGGCGGGGCTGTCAGCAATGTAGCGGTCAGTTGCACGACGCCGACGCCGCGCTTCGCATACGTCGCCAATATCGTAGGCAACACCGTGCTGACTTATGACGTCAACACCGGCAACGGCTGGCTGACGGCCAAGCACAGCCTCAGTGCCGGCGGCGCGCCGCGCGCCGTCGCCGTTGCCCCCAACGGCAAGTTTGCCTATGTGGTGCAGAATACCGGGCAAAGCGTGTCGTGGTATGGCGTTGATGCCGGCACTGGCTTCCTCAGCTTTGCGGGCAAAATCAACACGGGATTCCAGCCGACTTCCTTCGCAATCGAACCTGGCGGCAAATTCGCCTACCTGGTGCATGGCAATCAGCTGTCGGCGTATAGCATTCATGCGAGCACCGGCGCGCTGGCGCTTGTCGGCTCCGTCGACGCGGGAACGGCCCTGGGTACCGTGGCCATCGACCCGGGCGGCAAGTTCGTTTATGCGGCCAACAACGGCGGCAATGCTGTGTCGATCTATGCCATCAATGGTTCGACCGGCGCGCTGTCGGCCGCCGGTTCGGTTGGGGCAGGGTCTTTCCCGAGTTCCGTGATCGTTGATCCAAGTGGCAAGTACGCCTATGCGACCGATTCCGGCAGCGATGAGGTGTCGATGTATGCGGTCAATAGCAGCACCGGCGGCCTCACTGCAATCGGCAAAATCGGCGCAGGGATGTCCCCGTCATCGCTGGCGGCAGACCCCAGCGGTAAATATGTCTACGTGGCGAACGTCGGCAGCGATACCGTGTCGGTCTATGCGATCAATGCCGGCACCGGTGCACTGACTCCGCTTGGCTTGGTCAACGCCGGGTGGAAACCGGTCGCCGTGTCGGTCGAACCCAGTGGCAAGTTTGTTTACGTTTTGAACCAGGGTGACAACTCGGTGTCGGTGTACAGCATCAATGCCGGCACTGGTGCGCTCACATTCACCGGGAATATGGTCGCGGGATCGGCGCCGGTCGCAATGGCGGTGCTGGGACAATAAGGCCGGGGAGGACTATACTTTAGGTATGAACAAGCTCATTCTCGTTGGCGCTGCCGCCGTTATGCTCCTGGTTTCAGCCAGCGCCTTTGCCACCGCCAACGTCACCTTCGTCGGCCTCGACAAGATGACGGATGTGCCGCACGATTTCCATAAACGTGAAGACATGCAGTTCGCCTTGCGCGAGCACTTCAATCGCCTGTCCGAACAGCTGCCGGCCGGGCAGATGCTGAAGGTCGACGTCCTGGATATCGACCTGGCCGGCGAGGAATTTCCGCGCGTATCCGTGCAAGAGATCCGGGTGCTGAAGGGGCAGGCCGACTGGCCGCGCATGCACTTGCGCTACAGCATTGAGCAGGATGGCCGGCCAGTGGCCAGCGGCGACAGCGAAATCTCCGACCCCGGCTACCTGATGGGCAGCAACCGCTACAGCCAGGAAGCATACGGCTACGAAAAGCAGATGCTGGATGACTGGTTCCGCAAGGAAGTCCTCAAGCGCCGCTAAGGCGCATCAACATGGCGATGGTCTTCTCAGCCGTGGTGTCGTTCCTGCGTTAATATGCAGGAATGACACTCATCACTTGCATTGAAGACCTGCGCCGCCTGGCCAAGCGCCGCGTGCCGCGCATGTTTTATGACTATGCCGATTCCGGCTCCTGGACTGAATCCACTTACCGCGCCAATGAAGAGGACTTCCATAAGCTGAAGTTCCGCCAGCGCGTGGCCGTCGATCTCAATAACCGCAGCCTGCGCACCACCATGGTGGGGCAGGAGGTCGCCATGCCGGTCGCGCTCGCGCCGACCGGGCTGACCGGCATGCAGCATGCCGACGGCGAGATCCTGGCCGCGCGGGCAGCGGAAAAATTCGGCATCCCGTTCACGCTGTCGACCATGAGCATCTGCTCGATCGAGGACGTGGCGGCGCATACGAGCAAGCCGTTCTGGTTCCAGCTCTACGTAATGAAGGACCGCGATTTCATCAACCGCCTGATCGACCGCGCCAAGGCCGCCAATTGTTCGGCCCTGGTACTGACGCTGGACTTGCAGGTGCTGGGCCAGCGCCATAAGGATTTGCGCAACGGCCTGTCGGCGCCGCCGCGCCTGACCATCGCCAATATGCTGAATATGGCCACCAAGCCGCGCTGGTGCATGGGCATACTGGGAACTTCACGCCGCCAGTTCGGCAATATCGTCGGCCACGCGACTTCCGTGTCAGACATGTCCTCGCTATCCTCCTGGATCAGCCAGCAATTCGACCCGAGCCTGTCGTGGAATGACGTGGAGTGGATCAAAAAGCGCTGGAGCGGCAAGCTGATTATCAAGGGCATCATGGATGCCGAGGATGCGCGCCTGGCCGCCAGCAGCGGCGCCGACGCGCTGATCGTTTCCAACCACGGCGGCCGCCAGCTCGATGGTGCGCCTTCGTCCATCGCTGCGCTGCCGGGCATCGTGGACGCGGTGGGCCGGCAAATCGAAGTGCATATGGATGGCGGCGTACGCTCCGGCCAGGACGTGCTGCGGGCGGTGGCGCTGGGTGCGCGCGGGGTCTACATCGGCCGCCCCTTCCTGTACGGGCTCGGGGCGATGGGCGAGGCCGGCGTCACGCGCTGCCTCGACATCATCCGCAACGAACTGGATATCTCGATGGCCTTCTGTGGCAAGCGGGATATCCAGCAAGTCAGCAGGGAGATCCTCCTGCCCTGAAAACCAGGCCTGCCAGGAGCTTGCAAATTTCGTCGAACAGGGTGGGTTTGGTGTTGTTCATTTGCGTTTCCTTTCTGCTAAAGGTCGAAGTAAGCGCATTGTGAACTGTTTCATTGTTGGGATAAATGCTTATAATCGAATTGAATATCCCAAAAATGGAGCAATGAATGGATAGGCTGCACCACATGCGCTTGTTCGTCGAAGTGGCCAAGCGCAAAAGCTTCCGCGCGGCCGCCGAGGCGCTGGACATGTCGAATTCCACCTTGTCGCGCAATATCGCGGAACTGGAAAAGTCCATCGGCCTGCGCCTGCTGCACCGCTCGACCCGCAAAGTGGAACTGACCGAGGCGGGCGACGCGTATTTCAAGCGCTGCCAGGGCATTGTGGAAGAGGCGATGAACGCCCACGAGGCTTTGCTGGACTGGTCGGAGAAGCCGGCCGGCATCCTGCGCGTGACCATGACGTCGAGCTTCGGCGTGGGCTACCTGGCGCCGGTGCTGATGGAGTTCGCCGATATGTACCCGGATATCAAGATGGAGTTCGATATCTCATCGCGCACCGTCGACCTGCAATCGGAACCCTTCGACGTCGCCATCCGCATGGGGCAGCCGCCGACCGCGCCATCCACCCTGGTGGTGCGGCGTATTGCAAATATGCCGCGCTACCTGTATGCCTCGCCGGTCTACCTGGCCAAGATGCCGCCCCTGGAGCATGCCTGCGACCTGGTGCGGCACACCATGTGCGGACGCTTCTTCTCAAGCCGCGTACCGGAAATCTGGCGCAAGCTGTATCGCGGCGAAGAAGTGGTGGAAGTGATGGCGCAGTCGCGCTATGCCACCAACAGCGCCGCGCTCAGCATGTCCTTCGCCGCCAACGGCTTGTGCATCTCCGCCCTGGACCCGCTGCTGGCCAAGCATGAAGTGCAGACCGGGCGCCTGCAACGTGTCCTGAGTGACTGGCATATGGAACCGATCATGGTGCACGCCTTGACCGAAACCCGTCACCTGCCGGCGCGTGCACGGCTGTTTATCGATTTCCTGCGGCAGCGGCTGGGCCAAGGCTAAGATTGTCCGTATTGCGGATAACGCATTACAATGCTTGCATCAAACATCGGGAGTACGCGCCATGGCTACGCTGATCCGACACCGCAAGACCCGCATCATCACCCTGGAAGCAGGAGACGACTTGCACGAACACTGCAAGCCCCGCGACATTGCCCTGGTCCCCGATCCGGCGGGATGGTGGACCTATTTTATCGGCGAAGATGGATCGGTTGAGCGCTACGACATTCCTTTTGCGACCTATAATGAGGCCCTGTGGTCAGCCAAGGCCGCCGCTGAATTCGATGCGCAATAAGACTTGAGAACCTATGCCCGATACATCCATTCTGGTAATTGAAGACGACGAACATATTGGTCAAATCCTGACGTTTATCCTGCAGCGGCAAGGCTACAAGACGACTCATGCGGCCGATGGCCTGGCGGCGCGCAACGAGATCCTATCCGCCAGCACCCCGCCATCGCTGGTGCTGCTGGACGTAATGCTTCCCTATATCGACGGTTTCGAACTGGTGCACATCATCCGCGCGCAGGCGGGCTGGCAGGACGTGCCGATCGTGATGCTGACCGCCAAGCACACCGAAAAAGACATCGTGCGCGCGCTCGACGAAGGCGCAAATGACTATGTGGTCAAGCCGTTCCAGCCCAATGAACTCCTGGCGCGCGTGCGCCGCCACCTGAAGGAATAGTTTGGAATACAAGCCGCCTTCCGATATTTACCTGCTGGTCGCATTCTGGACCGGCGTGGGCGCCATGGGGCTGACGGTGCTGGTTGGTCTGCAGATTGTCTGGCTCCGCCTCGCTATGCGCCGCCTGCAGCGCCGCGAACAGGCGTTGACGCTGAAATGGCGGCCCTTGTTGAACGCAGCGATCGCCGGCGACGAGCTGGGCAACCTGCCGGAACTGGCGCAGCGCGACCGCGTACTGTTCATCAAACTTTGGCTGCACCTGCAGCAAGCCGTGCGCGGCGAAGCGAGCGAAGGTTTGAACGCGATCGCGCGCCGCCTGGGATGCGACGAGAGTATGCGGGCGCTGCTGGTGCGGGGCAACCGTGCCGAACGCTTGCTGGCAACGCTGGCGCTGGGCCATATGCGTGACCGCGATTCGTGGGCCCCGCTGGCGCGCGCGGCGCATGCCGCCGATAGTGCTTCTTCCGTGCATGCGCTGTGGGCGCTGGTGCAGACCGACGCCGCGCGTTCTGCGCAGGAAATGGCGCCCCTGCTGCTGCGGCGCGACGACTGGCCGTTGTCCCAGCTGGCCAATATCTTGCAAAACGCGCGCAGCGAATGGCAGCTGGTGCTGGCGCTGGCATTGCTGCGCGTGTCTCCCGAAGAATTGCCGCAGGCCTTGCGGCTGGTGGCGGCCTTGCGCATCGATTTGCCGCAGCCGCAGTTGAAGGGTTACCTGGCGAGCGAGCAGGCCGAAGTGGTGCTGGCAGCCTTGCGCCTGGCGCGTACGCCAGCCGTACTGGAACAGGTGCGCGCTCACCTGGGCAGCAAGGACTGGCGCATCCGCCTGCAGGCAGTGCGGGCGCTGGGTGAACTGGGCGACCGCAGCGACGTGGCGCGGCTGCGCGACCTGCTGTCGGACCCGGAATGGTGGGTGCGCTACCGCGCGGCCCATGCCCTGCTGTCCTTGCCTTTCCTGACCGAGGCGGAACTGGCCGATTTGCGTAATGCGGGCGACCGCTATGCTGCCGACATGCTGGCGCAGGTGGCAGCCGAAAGGGAGGTGGCGTGAAGCCAGATTCGCAAGTAATCCACGTCATCACCATTGCGGTGCTGGTGTATTTCGTGCTGCTGAATGGCGGCTACCTGCTGCTCAATTTCCTGGCCATGTTCGCTTTGCGCCGCCGCGCCCAGGAGGCTGTGCTGGACGACCTGCCGCAGGTGTACTCCGCGCTGGAGCCGCCGATCAGTATCCTGGTGCCGGCCTATAACGAGGAGGCCACTATCGCCGCTTCGGTGCGCTCGATGCTGCAATTGTCCTATTCGGAGATGGAAGTCATCGTCGTCAACGATGGCTCGACCGACGGCACGCTGCAGGTGCTGACCGAGGAATTTGCCCTGGTGCCTTTCCCGGAGGCTTATCGTATCCAGCTTGAGACCAAGCCGGTGCGCACCATTTATCGCTCGACCCGTTTCCCGAACCTGCGCGTGATCGACAAGGTCAACGGCGGCAAAGCCGATTCCTTGAACGCCGGTATCAATGCCGCACGCTACCCCTTGTTCTGCGGCGTCGATGCCGACTCCATCCTGCAGCGCGACAGCCTGCAGCGCCTGGTGCGGCCATTCCTGAACGACCCGCAGATGGTGGCAAGCGGCGGCACGGTGCGCATCGCCAACGGCTGCGAAGTCCGCGGCGGCTTCCTGACGCGCATCGGCATGCCGCGCAGTCCCTGGGCGCTTTTCCAGGTGGTCGAGTACCTGCGCGCCTTCCTGTTCGGGCGCCTGGGCTGGTCCGTCATCAACGGCATGCTGATCATCTCCGGTGCGTTCGGATTATTCCGCAAGGAGACCGTGGTGGCGGTGGGCGGCTACACGCCCAAATCCATCGGCGAGGACATGGAACTGGTGGTGCGCATGCACCGCAAGCTGCGCGCGCGAGGGATCCCGTACAAGATTGAATTCGTGGCCGATCCCGTATGCTGGACCGAAGCGCCGGAAGACCGCAAGCAGTTGCGCAACCAGCGCATCCGCTGGCAGCGCGGCCTGTCGGAAAGCCTGAACAGCAACTGGGGCCTGATGTTCAGCCGGCACGGCGGGGTGGCGGGCTGGCTGGCTTTCCCGTTCTTCGTATTGTTCGAGTGGCTGGGCGCCCTGGTCGAAATGCTCGGCTACGTGTTCATGGCCGTGGCCTGGTGGCTGGGCTGGATTTCCTGGGAGTCGGCGATGATCTTCCTGTTCGTTGCCATCGGACTGGGGATCCTGCTCTCCGCCTTCGGCCTGCTGCTGGAGGAGATTTCCTTCCACCTGTACCAGCGGCCCGGCCAGTTGCTAGCGCTGGCAATCGTGGTGATCGCCGAGAACTTCGGCTACCGCCAGCTGAACAGCTGGTGGCGCCTGGTGGGTCTTTACAAATGGGCGCGCGGCGGCGAGGCCAAATGGGGCGTAATGAACCGTAAGGCCGGCTGGCAGCGCGACCTTTAGTCCGATGCCGGCAGCACCACGTGGAAGGTGGTGCCCTGGCCTTCCTCCGTTTCAAAGCCGATGGTGCCGCCATGCTGTTCCACGATGGCGCGGCAGATCGCCAGCCCCAGGCCGGTACCGCCTTTGAGACGCGTATCGGAACTGTCGGCCTGGCCGAATTTCTCGAACACGCGGGCGCGGAATTCAAGCGGGATGCCGGCACCGTTGTCGCTGACCGACAGGCGCACGCCTTCCGGCACAGCGGCGCAAGCGAGGGTCACCGTGTTGAATTGCGGCGAATACTTGATGGCGTTCGACAGCAGGTTGACCAGCACCTGCACCAGGCGGTCACGGTCGCCGCGCACTTTCAGGCCGCGCCCATCGCCCTGGCGCTCCAGGGCTACCGGGCGCTGGGCCGCACTGCCGCGCACGGCGTTGAAGGCTTCTTCCAGCAGTGGCGCGACGATCAGGTCCTCGCTGCGGAATTCCATCTTGCCCGCTTCGATCTTTTCAATATCCAGCACGTCGTTGACCAGGCGCACCAGGCGTTCGCTGCTCTGGTAGGCGATGTTGACCAGGTGCTGCACGTCGGCCGGCAGCTCGCCGGCACCGCCCTCGATCAGCATCGAGAGCGAAGCGCGGATCGAGGTCATTGGCGTGCGCAGCTCATGCGAGACGGTGGCGATAAATTCGTTCTTCATTTCCTCCACCTGGCGGCGTTCGGAAATATCGTGCAGGAAGGTGGTAAATAGAGCATCGGCCGGGCGGCTCACGCTGGCTTCCACCGTGAGCTCTTCGCCGTCGCGGCGGATCAGGGTGAGTTGTACGCGCCGGCCGAAATTGGCGGCCTCGCTGCCGCGGGCGGCGGCCAGGGCCGCTTCCTGCTGCGCACGGAAGCGCTGCGGCACCATCAGTTCGATATAGCTTTTGCCCACGGCTTCTTCGCGCGACCAGCCGAACATGCGTTCAGCGGCCGGGTTCCAGTCGCTGATCAAGCCATCGGTATCGGCTGCGATAAAGGCATCCTGCGCGCTGTCGATAATGGCGGCAATGCGCTGCATGGCTTCGCGCAACTGGCGCGTGCGCGCGCTGACGCGTCCTTCCAGGTTGGCGACCAGTGAGATCAGGGTGCGCGACAGAGCCTGCACTTCGGCATAGGGCGCCAGCTGCGGCAGTGCGGCAGCTTCGCCGTAGCGGATGCGGTCAGCGGCATCGGCGAGTTCGCGCAGTGGACGGGCGATGCGGTTCGCGAGAGGGAAGGCCAGCAGCGAGAAAACGGCAGCCATGGCCACGCCCATCCACCAGGCGCGCTCCTGCAGCTCGCGCACCGGCGCCCAGGCGCTATCGACGCGCTGGCGCACCAGCACCGTCCAGCCCAGGCCAGGATAGGCGGCATGGCCGCGCGTCTGCGCGTAGCCGACCAGGTAGTCCACGCCCTCGGCGCCGCGCTCGACACGATAGCCGGCCTTGTTGCCGGGCAGGGGCAGGGCCTTGGCGACCAGGCCGGGCGGGCCGAGCAGCACCTTGCCTTGACGGTCAACAATCATGGCTTGCACCTCACGGTGGGCGCTGGCCGGGACCATGACCGAGCGTTCCAGCTCGCGCGCCCATTGCCACGACAAGTGGGCGCCTAGAACGCCGCTGCCGTCGGCCAGGGGAAAGGCCAGGTCGACGAAACGCTGCACCTCCTGTCCCGCGCCAGGCAGCAGTTTGGCCAGCAGCACGGCGTCATGGACGTCGCCGACAAAGGTGCCGGCATGGGCGTTGCGGTACCAGGGGCGTTCGCTGACGTCCTGGCCCTCGAGCAGGGTGCCGGTGGCAGCCAGCACATGGCCGTCGCCGCTGGTGGCGCCCAGCCAGGCATAGTGCGGATAGCTGCGCTGGTGCTGTTCCAGCGTCGCGCGGCGCTCGTCAGGCGTGGCGGCGGCGCCCATGTCGGGGCGCTGTGCCAGCAATTGCAGTTCGCGGTAGCGTTCGAACATATTGCGATCGAGCTTGTCGGCGGCCTGCACGGCCAGGTCCGACAGCGCGCTGCCGATATCGTCCTTGACCTGGTTGCCGGCGGAATGGCCGATGATGGCGGCCAGCACGGCGCCCATCAGCATGGCGAGTGCGCAGAACGACAGTGCCAGGTAGGTGCCCAGGCCGGTTTTATAGCGTACGCGCTTCATGCGACGCGGTTGGCCGGGCGGCCTGCGATAAAGGCTTCGATATTGTCGACCAGCTGGTCGGCCAGGCCCTGCATGGCCTGCCCGCTGGCCCAGGCAGAGTGGGGCGTGAGCAGGAAATTGGGCAGGCGCAGTTTGAGCAACGGATTGTCCGGCACCGGCGGTTCTTTCGAGAGCACGTCAAAGCCGGCGCCCGCGATCACGCCGCGCTGCAAGGCGTCGGCCAGCGCCGCCTCGTCCACCAGGCCGCCGCGTGCGGTATTGACCAGGATGGCGCTTGGCTTCATGCGCGCCAGTTCGGCCGCGCCGATGATGTTGCGGGTCGCGTCGGTCAGCGGCGCATGCAGGCTCAGGACGTCGGAAGTTTCCAGCAGCTCTCCCCAGCTCACATTGCGCACGCCCGGGTCGTCTGTTGGCGTGCGCGTATGCACCACGACTTCCATGCCGAAGGCGCGGCCGAGGTGGGCGACCTGTTTGCCCAGGTCGCCGTAGCCAAGCAGGCCAAGGCGGCTGCCGTGCAGGTCGCGGATCGGATGGTGGAACAGGCAGAAGCGCGGCGACTTTTCCCACAGCCCCGCTTCGATATCGGCGCGGTAGGCCAGCAGCTGGCGGCGCAGCGCGAGCATCAGCGCGAAGGTATGCTCGGGCACGGCGGCATGGGCATAGCCCTGGATATTCGAGACCACGATGCCGCGTTCGCGCGCCGCAGCCAAGTCGACGATATCGGTGCCGGTGGCAGCTACCGCGATCATTTTCAAGCCGGGCAGGGCGGACAGCGCTTCGGCGCGCAGCGGCACCTTGTTGCTGATGGCGATGGTTGCGCCCTGCAGGCGCTCGACGGCTTCGGCGGCGCTGGAGGCGGGATACTCCGCCCATTCATGCGCGAAGGCGGGGCGCCGGATGTCGGCGATGATGCTGTCGCGGTCCAGGAAAACAATGCGTTCGGTCATGCAGTCAGCTCCACAGGCAGGATAGGGACGGCCGCCAGGGGGCGCAGCCTCATATGGGATTGGCTGGCCATCAGGTCGGCCACCCATTCTACAAACACGCGCACCTTGGCGGAAAGGTGGCGGTTCTGCGGATACACCACGTGGATCGGCAGCGGGTCGGTCACCCAGTCTTCCAGCACGCGAACCAGCTTGCCGTCGGCGCCGCGCGTCGCCAGCTGCAGATCCGTCATCATGATGATGCCCAGGCCGGCCAGGCCGGCTTGTATATAGGCGTTCGAGTCGTTCAGGGCCACGCGGCCCGGCAGCGTCATTTCAATGCGCTCGCCGTCGCGCGTGTAATCCCAGGGGTAGACGCGGCCCGATTTGGACGAGAAATAGTTGATGCACAGGTGCCGTTCCAGGTCGCGCGGGTGGGCCGGGGTGCCGTAGCGTTCCAGGTAGGACGGGGCCGCGCAAGTCACAAAATTCAGCATGCCGACCCGGCGCGCGATCAGGCTGGAATCGCCCAGCTGGCCGCCCCGCACTGCACAATCGACCCCTTCCTCGATCAAATCGATGATGCGGTCGCTGCAACCGAGTTCCAGCTGGATATCGGGGTACTGCGCAAAGAAAGATGGCAAGTTTGGCACCAGTACTTCGGCCGACAGCCCGGTCGGCGCATCCACCCGCAGGCGGCCGCTCGGGCTCAGGCGGCTGCGCGACAGGGATTCCTCGGCATCCTTCACGTCGGACAGGATGCGCAGGCATCTTTCATAGTAGGCAGCGCCGTCCGCCGTGACGGAAACCTGGCGCGTGGTCCGGTGCAGCAGCTTGACCGACAGCGCCGATTCCAGGCTGGCCACCAGGGTGGAGACGGTGGCTTTCGGCAGTTGCAGGTTTTCCGAGGCGCGTGTGAAGCCCCCGGCGTCGACCACCTGGACAAAGACTTCCATTGCTTGCAGCTTATTCATGAGTCCACCCCATTGTTCGAGATTCTGAACAATCAATTCAACATAAGTGTATTTTTCTTATTCTAGTGGAAGTTTATTATTACCGTATTGCAGCATGAAAAAGCTATTGACCTTCCCGCGATGGGAAAGATTAAAGTGGCTTTCAGTTACAGAGAAAAGGAGCAGTCATGAGTAACCGGGATGGATTCTTTGCAATGGTATCGCTGGCGCTGGGCGCGATCGCCCTGGCAGGCGTCCTGTATACCGATGAATACTCGAACGGCGCGCAGGTAGGCTTTGGCGTCATGCCGGCAGCCACCATGCTGGCCTCGGCCAGCGGCCAGGCCGCCACGGAGGCTAAAGAATGACGGCGCAGGCGCCGGCGGACCTGAAGATCCGCGAACTGGAAGTGCGCGGGGCCCAGGGTCCGCTCGCCGCACGCCTGTACCTGGCCGGGAATCCGTCCGCCAAGCGCGATGCGCTGATTGTTTTCTTCCACGGCGGCGGCTTTGTGGCCGGCGACCTGGAGGAGGCGGACGAATTCCTGCGCCACCTGGTCACGTGCAATCCAGGCCACGTGATCCTGGCGACCAATTACACCCTGGCCACCGTCAGCCCGTTCCCGGCGGCGGTGGAAGACGCCCACGCCGTGCTGGCCTGGGCCAAGAAGAACAAGAGCAAGCTGGCATGGAGCGGCAAGCAGCTGCTGACCGCCGGTATTGAAGCCGGCGCCAACCTGGCGGCTGTCTCCGCGCTGATGGCGCGCGACCGCGGCGGTCCGGCATTGGCGGGCCAGATCCTGATCATGCCGATGCTCGACCCTGGCCTGTCCACCTGTTCGATGCGCGAACTGCCGAACTGTCCGGACCAGATGAAGGTAGCGAATACCTGCGCCGCGGCCTACCGCGGCTACCTGCCGAATGCCGCCGACCGCGCCCACCCTTACGCGTCGCCGCTGCAATCGAGCCGACTGAAAAATTTACCGCCGGCCCTGATCCTCTCGGCCGAAGACGATCCATTACGTGACGAAGCAGAACAATACGGGGCGAAATTGATCGCCTGCGGAGTAAAGACAACAGTCAGACGCATGCCACCGGCGCCACTGCAAGAGCCGGGAGCCAGGAATGAATGCGCGTGCAGGGGCTTTGCGTTGAAAGAGATGGCCAGTTTTATCAGCGCCATTGACGGCCCGGAACAGCCGTTGGCGTAAAGCCGGTTTACTTAAAAACAGTCGTTTAAAAAATAGTGCCTGCGAGGCACATGGGCTCCTTTTTGCCTGAATTTCCCACTACTTTCACCCCCAAGAGGTTAAGAATGAAGAAGATGAATCAAATATCCACTCTTGTGCGGCCGCTGGTTGCCGCATTGGCGATGGGCGGTTTGGCGGCGGCCATCCTGTCCGGCTGCAATGCCAATAGCAAGGCAGCCGAAAGCCAGGCGCCTGCTGCAGGCGGCCCGCCGGTATCGGCAGCGGTCGTGGTGCAGAAGTCCGTCGCTGAAACCCAGGAATTCTCTGGCCGTATCGAAGCCATCGACCACGTGGAAATCCGTCCACGCGTCAGCGGCTTCATTACCGCCGTGAACTTCAAGCCTGGCAGCGAGGTGAAAAAGGGTGACGTGCTGTTCGTGATCGATCCGCGTCCATTCCAGGCAGAAGCCAGCCGTGCCGACGCCGCCGCCAATTCGGCGCGCGCCAAGGCCGACCTGGCGAAAGTGGAACTGGCCCGTGCCGAAAAACTGCTGGCCGACAAAGCCATCGCCCAGCGCGAATTCGACGAACGCTCGTCGGCGCTGAAAGAGCTGGACGCATCGGCCCGCGCCGCATCCGCAGCAGCGGAAGCAGCGCGCCTGAACCTGTCCTACACCCAGGTGGTATCGCCGATCAATGGCCGCGTGTCGAAGGCGGAGATCACCCTCGGCAACCTGGTGGATCCGAACGCCGTGCTGACCAGCGTGGTTTCGCTGGACAAGATCTACGCCAGCTTCGACGGCGACGAAGACACCTTCCTGCGCGTTGGCGGCCAGGCCCACAAAGGCCAGGCAGTCGCCGTGAAGGTCGGCCTGGCCAACGAAGCCGGCTTCCCGCATGAGGGCAAGCTGGAATTCGTGGACAACCAGCTCGACACCCGCACCGGTTCCGTGCGCATGCGCGCCACCTTCGATAACAAGGACCGCGCCCTGGTGCCTGGCCTGTTCGCCCGCGTCCAGCTGGACGGCGGCACCGCCACCCGCGACTCGCTGCTGATCAACGACCGCGCTGTCGGCACGGACCAGAACCGCAAGTTCGTGTACGTGGTCGGCGCCGAGAACAAGGCGGAATACCGTCCTGTGGTGCTGGGCCCGAACATCGACGGCCTGCGCGTGGTGCGCGACGGCCTGAAACCAGGCGAGAAGATCGTCGTCAACGGCCTGCAGCGCGTGCGCCCTGGTGCCCCGATCACGCCGCAAATGGTTGAAATGACCTTTGACCCGATGGCAGCCGAAAAAGTGGCTTCCACCGATGCCAAGAAAAACAAGGAATAAACAATGAACTTCTCACGTTTCTTTGTCGATAAACCGATCTTCGCGGCGGTTTTGTCGATCATTGTATTCGTAGCGGGCTTGATCTCGATCTTCAAGCTGCCCGTCTCCGAATACCCGGAAGTGGTGCCGCCATCCGTCGTGGTGCGCGCCGTCTATCCGGGCGCGAATCCCAAGGTGATTGCGGAAACCGTCGCCGCGCCGCTCGAAGAGCAGATCAACGGTGTTGAGAACATGCTGTACATGTCCTCGCAAAACACCTCCGATGGCGCGCTGATGCTGACCGTGACCTTCAAGATCGGCACCGACGTCGACAAGGCTGAAACCGCGGTGCAGAACCGCGTGCAGCGCGCCTTGCCACGCCTGCCGGAGGAAGTGCGCCAGATCGGCGTGACCACGGTGAAGTCTTCGCCCAACCTGACGATGGTGGTCCACCTGCTGTCGCCGAACGGCCGTTACGACGACCTGTACCTGCGCAATTACGGCGTGCTGAACGTGAAAGACCAGCTGGCCCGTATTCCAGGCATGGGCGACGTGCAGATCTTCGGCGCCGGCGACTACGCCATGCGCGTATGGCTCGATCCGCAAAAGGTCGCCGGCCGCAATATGACCGCGTCCGACGTGGTCGATGCGATCCGCGAGCAGAACGTGCAGGTGGCTGCCGGTGTGATCGGCGCTGCGCCTTCGAAATCGGCTGATTTCCAGCTGACCGTGAATACTCAGGGCCGTCTGAGCTCCGTCGAGGAATTCGGCGACATCATCATCAAGACCAATGACGATGGTGCGCTGACCCGCCTGAAAGACGTGGCGCGCATCGAGATGGGCTCCAACAGCTACTCCCTGCGTTCGCTGCTGAACAACAAGTCCGCAGTCGGTATTGGTATCTTCGAAGCACCGAACAGCAATGCGCTGGAACTGTCGGCCAATGTGCGCGCCAAGATGGAAGAACTGAAGAAGGACTTCCCGGAAGGCGTGGCGTACGACATCGTGTACGACCCGACCCAGTTCGTGCGTGAGTCGATCAAGTCCGTGATCCACACCCTGCTGGAAGCGGTTGCCCTGGTGGTGCTGGTGGTGATCATCTTCCTGCAGACCTGGCGCGCATCGATCATCCCGCTGATCGCGGTGCCTGTTTCGATCGTCGGTACTTTCGCAGTCATGATCGGCTTCGGCTTCTCGATCAACACGCTGTCGCTGTTCGGCCTTGTGCTGGCCATCGGTATCGTGGTCGACGATGCGATTGTGGTGGTGGAAAACGTGGAGCGTAATATCGCCAACGGCCTGTCGGCCCGCGACGCGACGATCCAGGCCATGAAAGAAGTGTCCGGCCCGATTATCGCGATTGCCCTGGTGCTGTGCGCCGTGTTCGTGCCGATCGCCTTCGTGTCCGGCCTGACCGGCCAGTTCTACCGCCAGTTCGCGCTGACCATCGCCATTTCGACCGTCATTTCGGCCTTCTGCTCGCTGACCCTGGCCCCGGCCCTGTCGGCATCGCTGCTGCGCCCACACGACGCACCGAAAGACGCGCTGACCCGCTTCATGGACAAGCTGTTCGGCGGCTTCTTCCGCTGGTTCAACAACTTCTTCAACCGCGCTTCGCACAGCTATGAAACCGGCGTGCAGGGCGTCCTGAAGCGCAAATCGGCATCGATCGTCGTGTACCTGGTGCTGGCTGCCGCCGCCGCCGTGATGTTCAAGGTCGTACCGAGCGGCTTCGTGCCGGCCCAGGACAAGCAATACCTGGTGGGCTTTGCCCAGCTGCCTGACGCCGCCTCGCTGGAACGCACCGACCAGGTGATCCGCAAGATGTCCGACATCGCCAAGGAAATCCCTGGCGTGGACGCTTCGGTAGCCTTCCCGGGCCTGTCGATCAACGGCTTCACCAATGCGCCGAACGCCGGTATCGTGTTCACCACGCTGAAGCCATTCCACGAGCGTACCGACCCGTCGCAATCGGGCCAGGCTATCGCCGCGGAGATCAACAAGCGCATGGGCGTTGTGCAGGGCGCGTTCGTGATGGTGTTCCCACCGCCGCCAGTGAACGGCCTGGGCACTACCGGCGGCTTCAAGATGATGATCGAAGACCGCAACAACGCCGGCTACGATGAGCTGTACAAGACCATCCAGGCCATCCAGATGAAGGCATGGCAGGACAAGCGCCTGGCCGGTGTGTTCTCCAGCTTCCAGATCAATGTGCCGCAGCTGTTCGCGGACATCGACCGCGCCAAGGCAAAGCAATTGGGCGTGCCGCTGCAGACCATCTACCAGACCTTGCAGATCAACCTTGGTTCGCTGTACGTGAATGACTTCAACCAGTTCGGCCGTACCTACCAGGTGCGCGTGCAGGCTGACGCTCCATTCCGTTCGCAGGCCGAACAGATCGCACAGCTGAAAGTCCGCAACAGCAAGGGCGAGATGATTCCGCTGTCGTCCCTGATGCGCGTGAAAGACAGCTATGGCCCGGACCGCGTAGAGCGCTATAACGCCTACGTATCGGCCGAGATCAATGGCGCCCCGGCTCCAGGCTTCTCGTCCGGCCAGGCACAGGCTGCGCTGGAAGGCATCGTCAAGGAAACCCTGCCGAAGGGCATGGGCTACGAATGGACCGAGCTGACTTACCAGGAAATCCTGGCCGGTAACACCATGATCTACGTGTTCCCGCTGTGCGTGCTGCTGGTGTTCCTGGTGCTGGCTGCCCAGTACGAAAGCTGGACCCTGCCGCTGGCCGTGATCCTGATCGTGCCGATGTCGATCCTGTGCGCCCTGATCGGCGTCAAGCTGACCGGCGGCGACAACAACGTGTTCACGCAGATTGCCTTGTTCGTGCTCGTTGGTTTGGCATCGAAGAACGCGATCCTGATCGTGGAGTTTGCACGGGAGCTGGAAGACCATGGCCGCACCATCCTGCAGGCCGCACTGGAAGCTTGCCGCCTGCGTCTGCGCCCGATCCTGATGACGTCGATCGCCTTCATCATGGGTGTGGTACCGCTGGTGTTCTCGGTTGGCGCAGGTGCAGAAATGCGTCATGCAATGGGTGTGGCGGTGTTTGCCGGCATGCTGGGCGTGACCTTCTTCGGCCTGTTCCTGACGCCAGTGTTCTACGTCCTGCTGCGCACCCTGGCAAAACGCCTTGAGAAGAAATCCCCGGTGGCCGACGACGCCGCCCCGCAACTGGAAGGGACCCACTAATATGAAGAACATGATTGCAAAGGGCGTGGCCCCGCTGCTGGCAGCACTGCTGCTGACGGCGTGCGCCGCACCTGAATTCAAGCAGCCGCAAGTCGACACCCCGACCGCCTTCAAGGAGTCGCAAGTGGTGACGGCTTCCGACGGCACCCGCTGGAAGCAAGCCCAGAACGCCGAACGCCAGCCGCGCGGCGAATGGTGGCTGGCCTTCGGTGACCCGGCCCTGAATGAGCTGGTCAACGAAGCCACCCGCAACAACGCCAACTTGGCCGTGGCGGCCGCCCGCGTCAAGCAAGCGCGCGCCATCGCCGGCATCGCCGAAGCGGACCGCATTCCGCAAGTCGGCGTGGGTGTGGGCGCCCAGCGCGCCCGCAATTCGGCGCTGTCCCTGGGCTTGCCGGCCGGCGCTGATGTAGCGCCGCAGAACACCTACAACGCGACCCTGACGGCGAGCTACGAGGTGGACCTGTTTGGCCGGGTATCGAACAATGTGGCCGCGGCCCGTGGCGACGCCGCGCAGGTGGAAGCGAATTACCGCTCCGTCCTGCTGTCGCTGCAAGCCGACGTGGCACAGACCTATTTCCGCCTGCGCGCCACGGACGCCGAACTGGCGACTGTGGAGCAGACGGTCCGTTTGCGCGAAGAGAGTGTGAAGGTCAACCAGCGTCGTTTCGACCTGGGCGACATCGGTGAATTCGACCTCTCCCGCGCCAAGACCGAGCTGTCGACCACCCGCGCAGAAGCGATCGGCCTGCAACGCCGCCGCGCAACCACCGAGCACGCACTGGCAGTCCTGCTGGGCAAGCCGGCCGCAGCCTACTCGGCGGGCAACAGCCCGCTGCTGGATTCGGCGCTGCTGCCGGCGATCCCGACCGGCTTGCCATCGTCGCTGCTGGAACGCCGTCCGGACATCGCTGCAGCACAGAAGGCGATGGAAGCATCCAACGCCCGCATCGGCGTAGCCCGCGCAGCAATGTTCCCGGCGCTGGACATCACCGCCAATGGCGGCGGCGCAGCCGGCCACTTCAGCGACGTGTTCAAGTGGAGCAGCCGCTCCTGGGTGCTGGGCGCCTTGCTGTCGATGCCCCTGATCGACGGCGGCCGCAACAGCAACAACGTCAAGCGCAGCGAAGCCGCCCTGGAAGAATCGGTAGGCAACTACCGCCAGACCGTGCTGAGCGCCTTCGCCGAGGTGGAAGACAACCTGGCCGGCCTGCGCATCCTGGGCGGCCAGACCGCGCAGATTGACGACGCCCTGGTCTCGGCCCGCCGCTCGGCCGACCTGGCGCAGAAGCTGTACGACGCCGGCCGTTCCAGCTACCTGGACCTGCTCGACGCCCAGCGCAACCTGGCAGCCGTGGAACGCAACGCAGTGCAGCTGCGCGGCGACCGCGCGGTGACCACCGTCGCGCTGATCCGCTCCCTGGGCGGCGACTGGAACTAACACGACAGTTTGATTAGCCCTTGACGGCGTACCGCCCCCGCGGACGCCGTCTTTTTTCTTGAAAGTCGGGGTCAGGTCGAGCAAATGGACAAATCGCGGAGCGATTTGTCCATTTGCTCGACCTGACCCCGACTTTGTTTTTAATAGTTGATTATAGGCAACGTATAATCTAGGTATTTCATCTACCGTCTTTCGCCCAAATGCCGTTACTTCACAAAGTGACCATAGCGCTGCTCACAGTTTTCGTGGTCGTCTGGACTTTCCTGGCTCTGAATCCGGAACCTTTGACGAATGCACGGGGGCACAGTCCTGAAGCCAAAGCTTTTGTCAGTGCTGCGCTGAAGGAGTTCTGCGGCGGGCTCTATACCGACGGCATTTGCCCGGCGACCGAAATCGCCGAAAAACAGCGCTGGACGGCGAGCACTTATCTTGGCCGCTCCGACATCCCTACGCAGCAAACCGATTCGATCCTGGCTTCCCAAGGCTGGAAGAAGATTGGCGCCGATAACGAGAAGATCACCACCTTCTGCAAGCAGGGTTATACGGCACGTTATGACCAGAAGGCTGGCCATGTCGGAACCTTGTCCTTCGCCGGCGGTAGCCACAACTGCGAAAAGCTCGCTCGCCAAACCCACAGCTGAAAAACTTCCGATTCGCTTGCCAAACCACCCGAACCAGCCTATGATTGCGACAAATGTCACACAAAGGCTAATATGGTCACAAGCAGTCTGTTAAGCAGTATTTCCGGCATTCGTCACGGCTTTGGCTGTGCCGAGGCGCTCGTTCCTCCCGTGCTCGAGCAGTTATGGAAACTGCGTCCGGTCAAGCGCCAGGTACATGGCGTCCGCGTCGCGGCAATTGATACGCCGGAGCAGGCGGTTGGTGACGCCGATGGCTTTCATACCTCTGTTCCGGGCTTGCCGGTCAGCGTGATTACCGCCGATTGCGTGCCGCTGCTGCTGGCGCGCCGCGATGCTTCGCAAGTGGCGGCCGTCCACGCTGGCTGGCGCGGCCTGTATGACGGCGTCATCCCAGCGGCTCTCGAAGGAATGGGCGAGGGCGCTCCAATCGCCGCAGCCGTCGGCCCGACCATTTGCGCTGAATGCTATGAAGTCAGCGAGGAGCTGGCAAACGACTTTGCAGAAAAGTTCGGATCGGCGGTCGTTCCAACTTTCCGCCACCTCGACCTGCGCGCCATCGCCGAACAGCAGTTGCGTGCGGCCGGCGTGCAGGAAATCGAACACGTCGGCGGCTGCACCTGCTGCACCCGTGGTGCGGCCGGCGAACCAATCTATCGCAGCTACCGGCGTGGCGACCGTGGGTCGCAAATGCACTCCGGCCTGTACATCATCCACAAGGAGAAAACTTGAAACAACTGATCACCACCATGGTGTTGGCTGCCCTGGCCGGCGTTGCCGGCGCAGCCGAGCATTCCGACGATTGGAACGGCGCTCAAAAGCCATTCACCATTTACGGCAATACGCACTATGTCGGCACCACCGGCATCAGTGCCGTGCTGATCACGTCGCCGCAGGGACATGTCCTGATCGACGGCGCGACGGAGAAGGGCGGCCCGATCATCGCCGACAATATCCGCGCGCTCGGCTACAAGCTGGAGGACGTCAAGTACATCCTCAGTTCGCACGCCCACCATGACCATGCGGGCGGCATTGCGCTGCTGCAGAAGCTGAGCGGCGCCACGGTGCTGTCCGGTGCCGGTAATGTGGAAACGCTGCGTACCGGTGTCACGCCGAAAGAAGATCCGCAATCCGGCACCCTGGACAAATTCCCTGGCGCTGCTAAAGTGCGCGCCGTGGCGGATGGCGAGGTGGTCAAGCTGGGCCCGCTGGCCGTGACCGCCCACAGTACGCCGGGCCATACCCCGGGCGGTACGACCTGGACCTGGCAGTCCTGCGAAGGTGGGCGTTGCGAGTCAGTTGTGTACGGCGATAGCCTGACAGCGATTTCCGCCGACGGCTACCGTTTCACCGATCATCCGGAACTGGTGTCGACTTTCCGCCGCAGCTTCGCCAAGGTGGAAGCGCTGCCATGCGACGTCCTGGTGACCGCTCATCCGGCCATCAACGATCTGTGGGGGCGCCAGGAGCGGGCCGAGAAAGAAGGACACTCGGCCTACATCGATCAAAAGGCTTGCGGCGCCCTGGTAGCCGGCGCGCGCGCACTGCTGGAAAAACGCCTGGCGAGCGAGAAGCGCTAAGGCTGGCCGGACTCAGTTGCGCGGGGCAGATTCACGCGCCTGCTTTGCGCAATTGGCAGAAAGTACCGAGCGTTCGAGTGCATCGGTCACCTGCCTGATGGCTTCAGGCGTGCAGTCCTTAGCGCCGGGGCGTGATGCGGCGGGATGGGCCGGCTGGTGTGTAAAACCACGGAACGCGAATGCGGCCAGGATGGCGGCTGCAAGCACGGCGATAACGAGATTGGTACGAGGCCTCAAAGGGCGTCTCCTGTCGGTTGCCAAAATCGGCAATCATACAGCGAGAAACCCGCCTGGCCGGCAAGTTGTCGGCAAAGGCGGGCGGTAAAGGGCTGCGTCCGGTCCCCGCCGGGGCAGCGCGCCACTCCGTTTTGGAGGCGGAGAGGGGGCGGCGCGCTGGCGGCCGGGGAATCGGAGCGGCTTATTTCGCTGGTGCGGCTTCTTTGGTAGCAGCTACTTCCTTGGCCGCCTCAGTCTTCTTGGCGTGCTTGGTTTTTTTCACTTCCTTGGTGGCGCTGGAGTGCTCATGCGATGCAGCCGGTGCGGCAGCGGTAGCGGAGGACGCAGGGGTGGCGGCGACAGCCGGGGTAGCAGGCGTTGCAGGAGCCGCCTTGCTGCCTTTTTCAGCCGGAACAGCCGGGGTGGCAGGCGTTGCCGGCATTGCAGGGGTGGCGGCGACGGCCGGAGCGGCTGCCGGAGCCGGTTTGGCGGCGTGGCCGGCAGCTGGAGCTTGTGCGAAAGCGGCGGTAGCGAACAGGCCTACGATCAGGGTAGCGATGGTCTTTTTCATGGTCATTTTCCTCAATGGTATTGCTTGGTTCGGACGATTGGCTCCCCGCCGAGCCAGTGCGCAGCGCTTAGACTGGTGATCGCTTGCGGCGCACTGGCGGCTGGGGAAAGGGCTGCTTACTTGGCTGGAGCGGCTTCTTTAGCGCCTACTTCCTTGGTCGCAGTATGTTTTTTGGCGTGCTTCGCCTTCTTCACTTCTTTAGGAGCGCTCGATTGCTCGTGGGAAGCGGCTGGAGTGGCGGCAGTTGCCGGGGTGGCAGGAGTTGCCGGGGCGGCCTTGACGCCTTTATCCGCTGGAGTGGCTGGGGTCGCAGGAGTTGCTGGAGTAGCCGGGGTGGCTGCGCTGGCGGATGCTGCGGACGAAGCGCTCGATGCGTGGGCGGCGGCAGCGGCAGGCTTGGCGGCTGGAGCCGGAGCTTGTGCGAAGGCAGCGGTTGCGAACAGGCCTACGATCAGGGTGGCGATGGTCTTCTTCATGGTCAAGCTCCTAAGTAAAGTGGGTGCTGCGTATCGTGTGTCGTGCAATATTGCCGTGTCACTGAGCAAGAAACGGCGCCCGCTTTGCCCTAGTTGACGGGTATTACACCTCGTTACAACTGCCAGAACTTCTTACAAAGTGAAGTGGGTAACCGTCTGCGTCCGGCGCCGCCCGTACAGTGGAGGCATGAAGGACGCACTGAAGACTTACAAGGCCAAGCGCAATTTCAACATCACCCCCGAACCTGCCGAAGGTGGGCGGCCGGGGCGGGGGCGCTTGGCCTTTGTCATCCAGAAGCATTGGGCGCGGCGGCTGCATTACGACTTCCGCCTGGAGCTCGACGGCACCATGAAAAGCTGGGCTGTGCCCAAGGGGCCGAGCTACGACACGCATGACAAGCGCATGGCGGTGCATGTCGAAGACCATCCGATTTCCTATAACGAATTCGAAGGCACCATCCCCGAGAAGCAGTATGGGGCGGGGAAAGTGATCATCTGGGATCGAGGAACCTGGGAACCTGTCGAGGATCCGCGCAAGGGTATGCAGGCCGGAAAACTGGTGTTCAACCTTCACGGCCACAAGATGCACGGTCGCTGGGCCCTGGTGCGCATGCGTGGCAAGGGCGAAGACAAGGAACCATGGCTGCTGATCAAGGAGAAGGATGAATACGTGCGGCCCGCCGCTGAATTCAGCGTGGTCGACGAGATGCCCGATAGCGTCAAGGCGCTGGGCGCGGCGCCCGAAGCCTTGGCAGCAGCGCCTTCCGCGCCGCGCATCAAGCGCCTGCCGGCCGAGCTGGAACCCGAATTGGCCACCCTGGTCGATTCGCCGCCCGCTACGCCTGAGGATTGGCTCTTTGAAGTCAAATATGACGGTTACCGGCTGCTGGCGCGCATCGACGGCGACGACATCACCCTGCACACCCGCAACCGCAACGACTGGACGCATAAGCTGGAGCCGCTGCGCGAGGCGCTGGCCAAGGCCAGGCTGCCCAATGGCTGGTATGACGGCGAGATTGTGGTCCACAATGAAGCAGGGCGTCCCGATTTCGGCCTGTTGCAACAGGCTTTCGACGGCAAGCGCACCAGGGATATTGTCTACTTCCTGTTCGACGCTCCCTACCTGGATGGCGAAGACTTGCGCGGGCTTCCGCTGGAAGAACGCCGCGCGAGGCTCAAAGCCGCGATGAAGGGCGTCAAGGGCGACACCGTGCGTCTGAGCGCTGAGCTAAGCGCTCCGCCAGAAGAGGTGCTGGCCGCGGCCTGCAAAATGGGTCTGGAAGGGGTGATAGGCAAGCGCCGCGATTCGACTTATACCGGCCGCCGCTCGCGCGACTGGATCAAGCTGAAATGCGCGCAACGCCAGGAGTTCGTCATTGGCGGATACACTGATCCTCAGGGCAGCCGCACCGGCATCGGGTCGCTGCTGCTTGGCGTCTATGGCAAGGACGGCGCGCTGCATTACGCTGGCAATGTCGGCACCGGATTCAACGACCAGACCCTGCGCGACCTGGCAGATAAACTGAAGCGCCTGAAGACTGACGAAAGCCCTTTTTCCGCCAGCAAGGCTGTGGCCCGCAAGGCGCACTGGGTCAAGCCCAAGCTGGTGGCGGAGGTGAGCTTTGGCGAATGGACGCGTGGTGGCTCTGTGCGCCACGCCGTATTCCAGGGCTTGCGCAAGGACAAGACCGCTGGTGAAATCCACCGCGAACAAGCCGTCGCCATGGAGGAGGAAACAGTGCAAAGCAAACTGCCAGCCTCACTCAAGGTGAGCAATCCGGACCGCGTGGTCGATCCGGCCAGCGGCTTGAAAAAGATCGATGTGGTGCGCTACTACGCACTGGTTGCCGACCTCATGCTGGAGCATACGCGTGGCCGACCGGTGGCGTTGCTGCGGGCGCCGGATGGCATCAGCGCACAGCTGTTTTTCCAGAAGCACGCTGATGTGAGCAAGCTGCGCGGGCTGAAGGAGTTTCCACGCGAGCTCGATCCCGACCATCCGCCCATGCTGGAAGTGGGCAGTGTGGCGGCTTTGCTGTCGGCTGCGCAATTCAATGTGATCGAGTTCCATACCCAGAACGCGTTTGGCCGCACCTACGAAAAGCCGAACCGGATCCTGTTCGACCTCGACCCCGGCTCCGGCGTCGAGTGGACTGCGATGCAGGAAGCGGCGCAGCTGGTGCATGCCTTCCTGGAAGAGCTTGGACTGCCGTGCTTCCTCAAAACCAGCGGCGGCAAGGGTCTGCATATTGTAGTGCCGATCAAGCCTTACTACGATTGGGATACGGTGAAAGCGTTCAGCAAGCTGGTGGTGGAGCATATGGCCGCCACCTTGCCGGACCGCTTTGCCTTTAAAAGTGGCCCCAAAAACCGGGTCGGCAAAATCTTTATCGACTACCTGCGGAACGGGCGCGGCGCGACCACGGTTTCGGCCTGGTCGGCGAGGGCGCGCTCAGGGCTCGGCATTTCCGTGCCGGTCGCGTGGGACGAACTGGCAGGCTTGCGGGGCGGCGATCATTGGACGGTCGCCACTGCCCACACGCGGCTGGATGTCGGTAACTCGCCGTGGGCGGATTATGCGAAATCGGCCGTCGGCCTGGCGCCTGCAATCAAGGCCATCGGCATGACGCTGGGCTAGGCGGCTTTGCGGCGCGTGGATGCGGGCTTTGCCGTCTTTGCCGCGCTGGTGCGCTTGGCCGCCGGCGTCTTGGGGGCAGACGCTTTGGTGCTGGAACGCGTGCTGGATGTGCGCGTCTTGCTGGCGCCACCGGCGGACTTGGCGCGCGAGCGGGCTGGCCGTGGTGCAGCTTCTTCTTCCTCGTCTTCCGGCTCGCTGGCAGCGGCGGCGCGGCCTTTGGAACCCAGGCTTTGCTTGAGCAGCGCGACCAGGTCCACCACGTTGCTGGCCTTGGGCGGCGGCGCTTCGCCGGACGGTTCGGTCAGCGTATGGGTCTGGCCGGCCTTCACTTTTTTCTCGACCAGTTTGAGCACGTCTTCGCGATAGGTATCGTGGTATTCCTTGGGATTCCACTTCTCGCTCATGTCCTCTACCAGCGACAGGGCCATTTTCAGTTCTTTGTCGGTGATCCCGGCATCGCCCGGCAGCTTGAGGTCCTCCACGCTACGGATCTCGGTCGCATAGCGCAGTGTATTCATGATGATGCCGTCGCCTACTGCGACCAGGGCGCACAGGTGCTGGCGCGTGCGGATTACCACCGTGGCGATGGCGATGCGGCCGGCCTTGAGCAGCGTTTGGCGCAGCAGGGAATACACCTTGTCCCCGCCACGTCCTGGCGAGAGATAGTAGGGCGTTTCGTAAAATGTGAGCGGCACCGAGTCGGCATCGACAAACGCCATGATGTCGATCGTTTGCGTCGCCTTGGGGTTGGCCAGGCGCAAATCCTCATCGCTGAGCACCACGTACTCACCATCCGAATATTCGTAGCCTTTGACGATATTGTCCCAGGTGACTTCCTTGCCGCTGCCTTTGTTGTAGCGCTTGAAGCCAATCGGCGAGAAGTCGCGCTTGTCCAGCATGGTCAGGTCCAGGTCATGCGACTCGACCGCCTTGTGCAGCTCCACGGGAATATGCACCAGGCCGAAGCTGATTGCGCCTTTCCATAGTGCTCGTGCCATGTTTATTCTCCGATGCTGCCGGTGATCGGCAACACGATCCCGGTGATATAGCTGGCGCACGACGGCGCCGCAAGAAATACAAACGCAGGCGAAATTTCCTCCGGCTGGGCAGGCCGATGCATATCGGTCTGGCTGCCGAATTCCTTCACTTTGTCGGGCGTCTGGTCGGACGGATTGAGCGGCGTCCAAACCGGCCCCGGCGCTACCGCGTTCACGCGAATGCCCTTGTCGATCAGGTTGGAAGCCAGCGACATCGTGAATGCATGGATCGCACCCTTGGTCGTTGAGTAGTCGAGCAGCTTCTTCGAGCCGCGCAGGCCCACCACGGAGCCGGTATTCACGATCGATGCGCCGCGCTTCATATGGGGCAGGGCAGCCTTGGCCATGTGGAAGTAGCCATAAATATTGGTCTTCATGGTCAGGTCGAAACGTTCCTCCGACAACTCTTCCAGCGAGCCTGCATGTTCCTGGAAGGCCGCATTGTTGACCAGGATGTCGATTCTGCCGAATGCGTGCAATACCTCGTCGATGGCATGGCGGCAAAAAGCGGGATCGCGCACATCACCGGGAATCAGGATGCAGCGCTGCCCCTCGGCTTCGATATGCCGTTTAGTCTCGACAGCGTCTTCCTGCTCTTCCGCCAGATAGATCAGCGCCACGTCGGCGCCTTCGCGCGCATACAGCACAGCGACTGCACGGCCTATGCCGGAATCGCCACCCGTGATCACCGCCGACATACTGGCCAACTTTCCGCTGCCGCAATAATCGGGCGCCATGAATTGCGGCTTCAATTGCATTTCGTGTTCAAGGCCGGGCTTTTCGAGGTGCTGTCCGGGAAGTGGCGGGGCGGGATAATCGTGTTTTCCGGCCTGGGCGGGCTCTTTCTTCTCTTCAGTCTTTGGCCGCGATGCATCGCGCTGGTCCTGCTGTCGCTGGACGGTACGCTGTTCACTTCCGGCGCCAGTTTTTTGCTGCGAATTTGACATGACTTCCTCCTGTGCTCGGAAGTCCAGTATTCGCCCCGGCAACGTTGCGAACCGTGCGCTCCCTCACATAAAAGGGATGTTGTAGGCAATGAACTTGTGGCACACTGAAACCCATGTCCAATCCCGCGGGCCGGCGTCACCGCACCGGCCTTTTCCTCCATCCCGATCCCGCGCGACGCCAGGAATTTGTATCGGCTTGCGCCGAATCGTTTGACCGTTTGCTGACTGCGGACAGCATTGCCAGCGCACGCCATGCGATGGCGCACAACAAGATCTCCCTGCTGGTGATTGACCTGGACAGTCCTCTGACGCCTGCAGGCACGGAACTGGCGGCCCTGGTGCGCAGCCGCGCTGGCAAGCCGGTGCTGGTGTTGTGCCCTTACACGCGCTCCGCCACCATGGCAGAGCTGATGGCGCAAGGTCCGCTGGCCTACCGCATCACGCCGATCCGTCCCGAATGCCTGCGCGATGCTGTGGCGTCCTTGCTGGCGCCTGCCGCCGACACCCTGGCTTCAGCCCAGCAGCACCTATTGGATCGTGAGGCTGAGCTCAACGACCTGCTTGCCATCCAGCGCAGCTTGCAGCGTGCCTTGTACGGATCGGAAGAACTGGAACGCATGGGTTCACGCATTTGCAATGCCCTGTGCAGTTATCCCGGCATATGCCACGCTGCGCTGTTCCAGGCGATCGATGACGATGCGCTGCGGCTGGTGGCGCAGGACGGACGTATTGACCTGGACATCACCGATTTGTTGGCGGGCCGCATGAGCTTGCTCGATGCACCGGTCCGGCGCGGTGAGCTGGTGCTGTTCGATTCGCCGGCCAAGGCTGGCGATCCGGCACTGGCGGAAATGCTGGAAGAGCAGGGCGTCCATATGCTGCTGGCCTTCCCCCTGCGCGGCGAGGTTGGCGGGCCCCTGCTCGGCGCGATTTGCATGCTGTTCGACCGGCCGTTGACCTTCAGCCGCGAACACTTCAGCTGTTTTGGTTCGGCCGCGCAACTGATCAGCTTCGGGCTGGTGATGAGCGACCTGCGTCATCAGAACGATGCGCTCGGCCTGGAGCTGACCCAGATTACGCCTTTCGATGGCCTGACCGGCGTTTCCAACCGGCGCCAGGGCGAACAAGTGCTCGACGATGAAATTCGCCGCGCCCGGCGCTACGGCCTGCCTCTGGCCTTGGTCGCTTTCGACATTGACAGCTTCCGCACGATCAACGAACTCTACGGCTACACCAGCGGCGACCGCGCGCTTGCCGTGTTGGCCAGTACCGTCCAGTCGCGTCTGCGCAGCTCGGATACGCTGGCTCGCATGCGCGGCGAGCAATTCATGGTCATCGCCACCCACACTGTCGCGATCGACGCCTACAAACTTGCCGAAGAGTTACGCCAATCAATCGCCGCCACCGAACTCCCGGGCGCCGATTCCGTCACCGCCAGCTTCAGCGTCGCCCAGCTCGCCCCCGACGAAGGCGCAACGGAGCTTGTCACCCGCCTCGAAGCAGCGCTCCATCGCGCCAAACGCTCCGGCCGCAACTGCGTTGAACTTGCCATGGCCCGGTAAAAAAACGGCGGCTCACTCTCGTGGCCGCCGCAAAGCACGTTCAATATAAATGACGTTCATCATCCACGTGTGATATATTACATCCATAATAAAAATAATCAAGGAGGAGATCATGCGCGTCAGCAGGGAGCAAGCGGCACAGAACCGCGAACGCATCGTGGAAACGGCATCCCGCCTGTTCCGGGAAAAAGGCTACGACGGCATCGGCGTGGCCGACCTGATGAAAAGCGCCGGCTTGACGCATGGCGGCTTTTACGGCCATTTCGCCTCCAAGGAAGACCTGCTGGCTGAAGCCTTCGGCAAAGCAATGGAGCGTTCGGCAGAAAGGTGGCAAGAACTGCTGGCCGACAAACCCGCCGAACCCCGCGCCGCCCTCGCGCATATGTACCTGACCGCCAAGCACCGTGACAACCCAGGCAAAGGCTGCGCGCTGGCCGCGCTGGGACCCGATGTGTCGCGCGTCGGCCCGGAAGTCCGTCAGGCCATGTCCGACAGCTTCCAGGCGCAATTGGAAGCGCTGGCGCAAGCACTCCCCGGTGACCCGGCAAAGCAGCGGCGCGACGCCATCACGACCTATGCGGCGCTGGTGGGCGGCCTGGTGCTCGCCCGCTCGGTCGCCGATAAAAAACTATCCGACGAAATCCTGGCAGCCGTGCTGGCCTCACTGGAGCAGGGCAGCTGATGCTGGCCTGGCTGAAGAATTACCGGCGCGCGCTGCTGCCGGGGGATATCAGCGCGGGCATCGTTGTGGCGATGATGATGATCCCACAGGGCATGGCTTATGCGCTGGTGGCGGGCTTGCCGCCGGTGACCGGGATTTACGCCAGTATCCTGCCGCCGATTATTTACGCGTTGTTCGGAACCAGCATGACCCAGTCGGTCGGCCCGATGGCGATTGTGTCGCTGATGACGGCGGCCATTATCGGCCAGATGGCGCCCGCCGGCTCCGGCCTGTACTCGGTGCTGGCAGCGCAACTGGCGCTGGTGTCGGGCGTCGTACTGCTCTTGTGCGGGCTGCTGCGCCTGGGTTTTCTGGCTAACTTTTTTTCCCGTCCGGTGATGAGCGGCTTCACCGTCGGCTCCGCGCTGGTGATTGCGTGGGGCCAGGTCAAGCCACTGCTTGGCGCTGATTTGCCGCACTGGCACCTCCCAAGCGCCGCGCTGGGACTCGGGTCGGTGCTGCTGCTGGTGCTCGCACGCAGCCACCTCGCGCGCCTGCTGCGTGCGGTTGGCATGAAATCGGCAGGCGCTGAAATGGCGACGCGCCTGGCGCCGATGTTCGTTGTCGTACTCGGACTCGTCCTGGTGCAAGCGTTCGGGCTTGAGGCCATGGGCATCCAGACGACCGGCAAGGTGCCGAGCGGGCTGCCGCAACTGAACCTGGCCATGTCGTCCCGCCACTGGCAGCAGCTGGTGCAACCGGGCCTGCTGGTCGGTTTCGTCATCTTCCTGATCAGCATGTCGGCTGCGCAGTCGCTGGCGCTCAAGCGCAACGAGAAACTGGCCAGCAACCATGAACTGGTGGGTCTCGGCGCGGCCAACGTCGCCAGCATGCTGTCCGGCGCGTTCCCCGTGACCGGCAGCATGTCGCGCTCCGCGGTGAATTTTGCAGCAGGCGCGCAAACACCGCTGGCCAGCATCATCACCGCCGGCCTGCTGGCGCTCGCCCTGGTGGCGCCGACCGGCTGGCTGGCGCTCCTGCCGATGCCGGTGCTGGCTGCAACCATTATCGTCGCCGTGCTGGGTATGCTGGAACTGGACACCCTGCGCACCGCTATGCGCTACGACCGGGGCGACGCGCTGGCCTGGTTTGCCAGCGCCGCGGGCGTGGTGCTGCTTGGCGTGGAGGCGGGCGTACTGGTCGGAGTGGCCCTGTCGATGGGCACCCTGATCTGGCGCGCCAGCCGCCCGCACATCGCGGTGCTGGGCCGCATCGCCGGTTCCGAGCACTTCCGGAATATCGAACGCTACCCGGCCGAAACCCGTCCCGAACTCCTGGCGCTGCGCATCGACGCCAATCTGTTCTTCGGTAATGTGGAAGCGGTTCAGCAGCGCATTGAAGACGAATTGCGCAGCCATCCGCAGGCCCGCAACCTGGTGCTGGTCATGTCGGCAGTCAGCTCGATCGACACCTCCGCGCTTTTTGGCCTGTCGGAGCTGAACCAAAGCCTGCGCCGCCGCGGCATCGGCCTGCACCTCGCTGAAGTCAAAGGTCCGGTGATGGACCGCCTGCGCCAGTCCGACCTGCTGCATGCCCTGAATGGCGAGGTTTTCCTCAGCATCGATATCGCCGATAAAAAATTGTAGCCCGGCTCCGCCATAAGAAGTTGCAGTGCACTATGGTTTGGGTATGATCTTGCCAATATGGACTGCATATCCTTGAAACGATTCTGGGTGGGCTTGCTCCTGGCGATCTGGTCGCTGGCGGGACTTTGCTCGGACGCGACGTCGGTGCCGCAACGGTCACCGGCGGACGTGCATGTGCTGCTGCTCAATTCCTATGGCCCAGGGCGGGCGGGGATCGACGCCGTCACGCAAGCCTTCGTGAAGCGCTTGCATGAGAGTGGCGTCCTGCTTGAACATATCCACGTTGAATACCTCCACCAGAACCAGCCCAATGCTGAACTGGTGGCGCAGGCCCGGCGTGCGCTCCTGATGGCGCAATATGGCGGACAGCGCGTCGACATGATTGTGGCGCTGCAGCAGCCGGCGCTGAACTTCGTCCTGAACCACTTGGCGGACCTCGAACCGGGCGCGCCTTTGCTGACCGACAGCCAGCCGCTATCCAGGCAGATGGCGGCCAACCATCGCGCAATCTTCCTTTACCCGGTCTTGCCGGACGTCGGGGCCACTGTAAAAGAAGTAATGGAACTGATGCCGCGGACGCGGCGTATCGTCATCCCCAGCGGCGTGAGCGAGGCCGACCGGGCCTTCCAGCGCCAGGCGGAAGTCGACCTGGCGCCCTGGCTGCGGCGCCTTCAGGTTGAATTCCTGCAGAATATGAGCTGGGCGGAGCAGATGCGTTATATCGGCAACCTGACGCCCGACACAGTGGTGGTGACGGGGATGTTCAATCGCGACCGCGACGGCTATACGCTGCCAACCATCGATGCTGCCCGCGACATGATGCGCGCGGCGAACGTGCCGGTGTTCTCGCTGTTCGATACGGTGGTGGGCGAGGGCGCCGTGGGCGGTGCGGTGCGCAACCTGCCGCAATCCGGCGTCGAGCTGGCGGACACCGTGCAGGCTATTTTGTCCGGCAAGCAGACTTCCACGGGGGCGCTGACACGGGTGCCTGCTGGTCCGGTGCAAAGCATGTACGACTGGCGCCAGCTGGAACGCTGGAAGATCGATCCGACCCCATTGCCGACGGCGAAGTTCGTCAACCGCCCGCCGTCGCTATGGCAAGCCTATCGCGGTGCGGTGCTGGGCGCCATCGCCCTCATTCTGTTGTTGGCCGGGCTGCTGGTGGCCGTGCTGTTCCAGTGGCGGCGGGTCGCCTGATTTCGCGGCGGGAGCAGGTGGAAGCTGCACAATGCGGGCATTGACGGCGTTGGTAGTTCCCCTTAAGGTACACTCCCGGGACCGTTACCAACCTGAGCACCAGGAGCACCATGAAACAGATTGTCGCAGCACTCGCCATCGCAGCAGCCTTCAGTTCTCCAGCCTATGCAGCAGCCAAACCCGCCAGCGCCGACGCCCGCTTTGCCGCCATTTACACGGCGGAATGGAAGTGGCGCCAGCAACAGCGCCTGGAAGACGAAGAAGACGATGTGAAGGGAGTGGAAAGCGGCTTGCCGCACGTGGGCGCGGCGGTGCAGATGCAGCGCCAGAAGAAATGGGAAGAGACGCTGCGTCAACTCGAAAGCATTAAGCCTGAAAAGCTTTCGATCAAGGAGCGCACCAACTACCTGGTGTACCGTGCGCAGATTGCCGCGCTTCTCGATAACCAGCGTTTCCGTGAATACGAAAAGCCGCTGAATGGCGACTCTTCGTTCTGGTCCAACTTTGCGGCGGAAGCGCGCCGGACATTCCACACCAAGGAAGAGTACCGCAATTACCTGGCGCAGTTGAACGATGTGCCGCGCTACTTCAGCGAAGAGATCACCAATATGCGTGCAGGCCTGGCGCGCGGCTTCACCCCGCCGAAGATTACGCTGGAAGGCCGCGACAAGTCGATTTCCTCGGTCACCGAAGCCAAGCCGGAAGACGTCGTGTTCTTCCAGCCGTTCAAGCAGATGCCCGCCGCGATCCCCGCTGCCGAACAGGAGGCGTTGAAAGCCGAGGGCCTGAAAGCGATCCGGGAGAAAGTGGTCCCGGCTCACGCCGAGCTGCTGAAATTCATGCGCGATGAATACATCCCGCAAGCGAAGACGACGCTGGCCGCCGAGAGCTACCCGGATGGCAAGGCGTATTACCAGTCAAAGATTGTCGAATTCACGACGACGGATCTTACCGCCGCCCAGATCCACCAGATCGGCCTGGACGAAATGGCGAAGATCCGCGGCGAAATGCAGGAGGTGATGAAGCAGGTTGGCTTCAAGGGCGACCTGCCGGCCTTCCTCCAATTCCTGCGCACCGACCCGCAGTTCTACGCCAAGACGCCGGAAGAACTGTTGATGCGCGCTGCCTGGATCGCGAAGAAATTCGATGGCAAGGTCGCCGATTATTTTGGCCGACTGCCGCGCAGCCGCTTCGCCATCCTGCCGGTGGCACCGGAGATTGCTCCGTTCTACACCTCGGGCCGCGGCGGTCCTGGCGGTTATTGGGTCAACACCTATAACCTGCCGGCGCGCCCGCTGTATTCCCTGCCTGCGCTGACCCTGCATGAATCGGCGCCAGGCCACGCTTTCCAGATGCCGATCGCAATGGAGCAGAAAGGCCGTCCTGCATTCCGCAATGCCTATATCTCCGCTTATGGCGAAGGCTGGGCGCTGTACTCCGAGCGCCTCGGCACTGAAATGGGCATCTACGAGACGCCGTACGAAGTGTTTGGCATGCTCAGTTACCAGGCCTGGCGCGCGTCGCGTTTGGTGGTCGATACCGGCATCCATTCCAAAGGCTGGACCCGCGAACAGGCGCAGAATTACCTGATGGAGAATACTGCGCTGTCCTCGCATGAAGTCATGACGGAGGTGGACCGCTACATCTCCTGGCCTGGCCAGGCGCTGTCTTACTACCTGGGCGAGATGGCGATTTTCGAAGCGCGCAAGAAGGCCGAGCAGGCCCTGGGCGGCAAATTCGATATCCGCGCCTTCCACGACACCGTGCTGGAACTGGGCTCCGTGCCCCTGCCTGTGCTGAAGGCGCGTATCGATGAATTCATTGCCGCTGGCGGCAAAGGACCTTATCCGAAAGAATAAATCGCCAGCGGTGAGAAAGTGTGAGTTTTAGCGGCGGGTCGGACAGGCACAATCCTGCATCTGTCATTGTTTGGAGGCTCTACGCCTATGTTCGACAAGCTGCTGCGCGCCGTGCGCAATGCGTTTTCGCTCGATTCCCGCACTTACCTGCGGAACGGCTTGGACGGCCTTGAAAAATTCGAGCGGGGCCTGACCCAGCGCTGCCTGGTCTTTATTGAAGACGGCGGCGATCCCTCGGTACTGAACGATGTGGCGCGCCATGCGCCCAAAGCGGGCGAGGAGCTTGGATCTCCAGGTGCGGCTTCCAACCCCGGCGCATGGGGTAGTTATCATCCGCAGACGATCCGCGACCGTGTGCATGCGCGCAGCCAGTTCTACGCAGGCGTTACGCTGGAAGATGCACCTTTGGAAGCGCTGGTCCGTCTCGGCAAGGTGCTGGAAGCGGCCAACCGCGGCAACCAGCTCGAACGCAGCGCGCCGTCGGTGCCGGACTGGCTGCAGGTGCTGTTCAACGACGCCTTGGGCGCCAGTGTCCTTGATAACTACAACAAGCAGGATTTCAAGAAGCGCGCGGCCTGGGACGTCAGGCTGCTGCAGGCCATCCTCGTTTACGAGGAGCTGCCGCTGACCCTGGGCGTGCTGATGGTCTTCGAGCGCAAGAGCCCGGGCGGCAATTATTTCGACCAGTTGAAGCACGACCGCATGTTGCAGCCAGGCCCCCTGGATGATTTCATGCTGGCTCACCGCGAGGATATCGACAAGGCTTTCCCTGCGATGTCGGCGTCCGGGCGCGCGCTGCTGGCGCGGCGCATCGGCAGCAGCAAGTCCGTGGCGACGTCCTATGCCGATATGCTGGTTCGGCTGGCAGTCAACGGCTCGTCCACCGTGCGGCGCGATTCGGCGCCATACCTTGCCGCCGTCGAACCTGCAAAACTGCGCGAGCTGCTGTTCGGCCTTCTCGCCAACGGCGACCGCGACGAGCGCGGTTACGCGGCAGGCCTGGTGGCCCGTCTGCTTGGCAGCGATGCGGTACCCCATCTTGAAGAGGCACTGGCGAAGGAGACCAGCAAGCCGGTGCAAACCGATATCCGTGCCGCCATTGCGAGCCTGGAAGCGGTGAGTGAAGCCCAGGCGGTCGAGGATCTGGTTGCGCCGCCTTGCCCCGAACTGGAGGAAAAAAGCCTTGGTGCGGACGCAGTCGCAATCCTGCAGCGGAATTGGGAAGAGATGATGGCCGCTGCGCGCAAGGGCGCGGAGGAGGAGCGGGAACGCAATAAGACGGCGCAGTACAAGACGAACTACGCCGACCGGCGCGAGCGTCATCTGTCAGCTTATGGAAAGGGTTTTGCGGAAAGGCTGGCCGCATCACTGAACGGCGATGGCGACGTCGGCAAGGCGGCGGGCGAACAATGGCACCTGACCTATGAAATGATCTCCCATGAAGGGCGGCTGATGGCCTTACCCGAATTCGGCGTGATGCAACTGGTGCGTACATCCAGGCTGCGCAACAACACGGCCAGTGTCGTAGGCTCACCGGAGTTTGACGCCTGGCTGCAGCGCAATGGACAAGGCGGCGTCGACCTGCGCGTGCTGGAAAAAGCGATGGCGCGTGTTGGCCTGGGCAGTCAGGAAATGGCGAAGGCCTGCCTGAAAAAATACTGGGGAGTGGAGGGCGGACCGACCGATATGCTGCCGCCGGATTTCGTCTGGCCATTCTTCCTGCAGAATCCTGAGCTGATCGACAGGGCGTTGGCGCGTGTTGGCGACAATTCCTGGTCGCCGGACCAGCCGGATTCGGGCCTGGCGCTGGATTTGCTTGGAAAATTTCCGCAGATTCCGGCGCGCTGGCTGCCACGCCTGCTGGAAATCGCGCTGGGCGAGGGTAAGAGCTATCGCCGCGAGGCGCAGCAAGTCCTGCTGCGCACCCCCGGCATTGCAGGCCGCGTGATGGAGGCGCTGGAATCCGGCAAGCAGGAGACCCGTATCGAAGCGGCGCGCTGGCTCGCCGAAATGGGCGAAGCAAGCGCCATCCCGGCACTGAACAAGGCGTTGGCGAAGGAAAGCCGCGAAACGGCCAAGGCCGCGTTGCTGGCCGCGCTGGAGAGGCTGGGTGAAGACATCAGCCATTACCTGTCGCCGGAAGTGCTGCTGAAGGAAGCGCAGAAAGGCCTGAAGGGCAAGGCCCCGGCTGGCCTGGCCTGGTTCAACCACGCCACGCTGCCGCAATGCCACTGGCGCAAAGGCGGCGAGGTCTATCCGGCCATCCTGCAATGGTGGGTGGTGCTGGCCTGTAAACTCAAGGAGCCTGGGGCGAATGCGCTGATGCAGCTGTACTTGCAACAGCTGGCGCCTGCCAGCGCGGCAGGCCTGGGCGCCACGGTGCTGCGCATGTTCATTGCGCAGGACACGCGCGGACCGTCGCTGGAAGAGGGCATCGCCTTCGCCAACCAGGTGGCGGCCGCCCGCTACAAGGAATACCAGGATGGCTTCAAACGTTGGCCGGACTACTACGCCAACCTGGCGGCGCTGTCGATGGAGCAGGTGTTCGAGCGCGCCAAGCAGGAAAAGATGGGCGAGTACCTGGGCAGCGCCATTGGCGAAAAGGGCATCCTGGCGCTGACGGCTGCGATGCAGGGACAGGAATTCGTCTCCATCGTCCAGCCTTTCATGAAGAACCATTACATCCGCCGCTCCCAGATCGAAGCCATGATCGAAGCTGGTTCGGTCAACGACGATCCGCAGGTGATCCAGTTCCTGCTGGGGATCGCGCGCCGCTACCGCACCGCCAGCGTGCAGGAAAAAGCCCGCCTGCTGGTACAGCGCGTCGCCGAACGCAATGGCTGGAGCGAAGACCAGCTGTCCGACCGCACCGTGCCGACCGCCGGGCTGGATGACAGCGGTACGCTGGAACTGGCAATCGGCGAGCGGCGCTTCTTCGTCACGCTGGACGAAGATCTCAAGCCGCGCCTGGCGAACGAAGAAGGCAAGGTGCTGAAAGCGCTGCCCGATCCGCGCCAGGGCGAACCGGAGGATGCTGGCAAGGAAGCGAAGTCGCAATTCTCGTCCGGCAAAAAAGAACTCAAGCAGATCGTCGCCATGCAACAGGCCCGCCTGTACGATGCCATGTGCGCGGGCCGCCGCTGGAGCGTGCCGGAATGGCGCGAATTCCTGCACGCCCACCCGATCATGGGACGTCTGGTCCAGCGCCTGGTGTGGATGGAAACGGACAGCGAGGGCAAACTGCTGCACCTGTTCCGCCCAACGGAAGACGGCAGCCTGATCGACGCCGACGACAACGAGGTCGAACTGGGCGAAGGCAGCCAGCTGCAACTGGCGCACAGCGCGCTGGTGGATCCCATGCTGGCCAATCAGTGGCAGGCCCATTTGAAGGACTACAAGGTGCCGGTGCTGTTCGGCCAGATGGCACGCCCGCTGCCGCCGGACAGCCTGGAAGGCAAGGCGGTGGAAGACCGCAAGGGCTGGATGAGCGACACCTTCACACTGCGTGGCGCCTTCACCAAGGTGGGCTACCAGCGCAGCGCCGCGGAAGACGGCGGCTTCTTCTACAGCTATTTCAAGGAATTCGGCCCGGCGCGCATCCGCACGGTGATGGAATTTACCGGCAATACGCTGCCGGAAGATAACGTGGCAGCGGCACTCACCCGCCTCACTTTCGAGTCCATGTCGGGTGGGCGCTACGCCCAGAACGAGGTAGGGCTGGACAAGGTGCCGCCGGTGTTGCTGGCGGAGTGTTATGCCGATTACCATGCAGTAGCGAAGCAATGTGTGGGCTTTGACCCCGAATGGGAGACGAAAGTACCGTGGTAGACATCAATGGTGGATCGCACGCCGTCGTGCGTGCCAGCGCGGAACAGCGCTACAAGGACGAACTGGAGCGCCTGCGTGCCGACGACAAGGCAAACCGGCCGGAAGGCTGGCTGCTGTCGCCGCGCGCCGTCCGCAGTTTCATCCTGGGCGACAAGGAGCGCGGCATCAGCCGCAAGTTCTATGGCGACGATGCGCTGGTGGACCGTGCCATCGTCACCCTCATGGGCCACCAGGGCCTGATGCTGGTTGGCGAACCCGGTACCGCGAAGTCGCTGCTGTCCGAGCTGCTGGCAGCCGCCATCAGCGGCGACTCCGGCCTGACCATCCAGGGCACGGCCGGCACTACGGAAGACCATATCAAATATTCCTGGAATTACGCCTTGCTGCTGGCCGAGGGGCCGAGCCCGCGCGCCATGGTGCCGTCACCGATGTACCATGCGATGGAATCGGGGCGCCTGCTGCGATTCGAGGAAATCACGCGCTGCCCGCCCGAAATCCAGGACGTGCTGATTTCGCTGATGTCGGAAAAGCAGGTCATGGTGCCGGAACTGGGCCGCGACTCCCGCCTGCATGCGCGGCGGGGTTTTAACATTATCGCCACCGCCAACCTGCGCGACCGCGGCGTGCACGAAATGAGTTCGGCGCTGAAGCGGCGCTTCAATTTCGAAACGGTGCGCCCGATCCGCGACCACCGCTTCGAGACCGAACTGGTGATGCAGCAGCTGGAACGCGAGCTGGGCGCCGTGCGCGCCCAGGTGCAGGTCGACCGCGATGTGGTGGCGCTGCTGGTCACCACCTTCCAGGAGCTGCGCAACGGGCAGACTGCCGAAGGCACCACCATCAAGTCGCCCGATGCGGTGCTGTCGACGGCGGAAGCGGTGAACCTGAGTTACGCGGCGGCGCTGGAAGCCTTGCATTTCGGGCAGGGCCGCCTGACGCCGCGCGAACTGGCCAACCAGCTGCAGGGCGTAGTGCTGAAGGATAACGCCGACGATGCGCGCCGCATGCGCCATTACGTCGACACCGTCATGCGCGAGCGCGCCCGCCGCGACGACCTGTGGAAGACCTTCCACGACGCGGCCAAGCAACTGTGGCAATAGCATACCCGGCCCTGGACAGCCTGCAGGCGCGGGGCATCTACTTTGCACCATTGCGCCACCACAGCCCGGCCTGCGCCTGGGCTGTGCGCGCCATGCTGCTCGAGTTGCGCCCGGCCGCCGTGCTGGTGGAAGGGCCTGACAGCTTTAATGCATTGCTGCCAATGCTGCTGGACGCCGGATGCCAGCCGCCGCTGGCGGTACTGTGCCAGGCCGATGCCGGCGGCGAAACGCCCGCCAGCGCCTTCTTCCCATTTTGCGACTACAGCCCCGAATGGGTAGGCCTGCGTACCGGCCAGGAACTGGGCGCATCGCTCGCCTTCATTGACTTGCCCTGGGCGGACAAGGCGCAGCTGCGCGGCCGCGGCGAGGACGAGGACCACAGCCTGATGGCCGAGCGCTATTTCCAGCACAGCCGCCACGTGGATGAACTGGCGGCGCGTGTTGGATGCCGCGACCACAATGAGCTGTGGGATCACCTGTTTGAATTGCGCCCGCCGGCCGCGCTGGCTGACTGGCGCATCCTTTTCCGCGATATCTATCACTACTGCGCTGAAACACGCGTCGATTACGAGCCCGAAGTACTGGAAGGCGACGGCAGCTTGCCGCGGGAACGGCATATGGCGGCCCACATCCGGCATTGGCGCAAGCACGCGGAAAGCAATATCGTCGTGCTGACCGGCGGCTTCCACACGCCGGCCTTGCTGGATCTTTGCAGCAGCGGCGGCACAAGCGCACCGCGCAGTGCGGCGGCGCAGGACTGGCTGATCCGTTATAGCTTCGATCAGCTCGATGCGTTGAACGGCTATGGGGCCGGCATGCCGGCGCCGGCCTATTTCCAGCGCGTGTGGGAGGCGCTGCAGTCCGGCGACCAGGACCCGCAACGCAGCGTGACGCTCGATTGCCTCAGCGGCATCGCGCAGCAATACAGCGACCTTGGCCTGGTCGAGCGCATCGGCACCGCCGATGTCCAGGCGGCGGCGTTGCAGGCGATGCGCCTGGCCGATTTGCGCGGCCATCCCGGACCCGGACGGCATGACCTGATGGATGCGATGCAGTCTTGCTTCATCAAGGGCGCCCTGGGTGAGTCGGCGCACGGCCTGCCCGACATCCTGCGCCGCTACCTGGGCGGTTCGCGCCTGGGCCAGGTGCCCGCCAGCGCCGGCGCGCCGCCTTTGCTGGAGGACGGCCGCCGCCTGGCGCGCCAGTGCCGCATCCGGCTCGATGATGCGCAGCCGCGCACCAGCCGGCTTGAGATTTACCGCAAACCCGCGCACCGGCTGCGCAGCCGCTTCCTTTACCTGATGCGCTACCTCGATTGCGGCCTGGGGCGCCAGCTATCGGGCCCGGACTACCTGGCCGGCACCCGCCTGGACATGATGGTCGAGGAATGGGAGGTGGCCTGGACGCCGCTGGTGGAAGCGCGGCTGGTCGAACTGGCGTCGCAGGGCTCCACCTTGCAGGAAGTGGCATTGCGCCGCCTGCGCGAACAGGAAGCGGCGCTGGGCGCGGCCGGCCAGGCGCAATCGGCCGGCCGGGCGGTGAGCCTGCTGGTACAGGCGGCAGCCGTGGGATTGCACGAGCGCTTGCCGGCCTTGCTCGAGCTGCTCTCGACCCACCTGGCGGCCGACGCCTCCTTCATATCGGTGGTGCAGTGCGCGCGCCAGTTGCAAACCTTGTGGCGCGCGCGCGAACCGCTCGGCATGCAGGGGCAAGCGGGGCTGGACCAGCTGATGCGTGCCTGCTGGCCGTCCGCCTTGTTTTTGCTGCCCGCGCTGGCAGGCTGCAAGGAGGAGGAAGAACCGGCCATGGTGGACGCCATCCTCGCGCTGCGTGAGTTTGGCCGCAGCGAATGCAGCAGGGGCGAAGACGGCGCCGATGTGCAACAGCAGCTGCACGGCCTGCTGGCCGGGATGGCGGCGCGCAAGGGCTGCGCTCCCGGCATCGCGGGCGCCGCTGCCGCCATCCTGTATCTTGACGCAGCCTGGGACCAGCATGAGTTGGCGCAGGCAGCCGCCCAGCGCTTCGGTCCCGGTGCGCAACCGGTGGACGCGGTACGCTTTCTCTCCGGCCTGATGGCGGCGGCGCCGGAACTGCTGGTGACCCAGCCTGCCTTGCTGCAGGCGCTGGACCAGGTGATGGACGGCTGGGACGAGCGCGATTTCATGCGCTGCCTGCCGGAGTTGCGGCGTGCCTTCAGCGCCCTGAAGCCGGTCGAGACCAGCGACGTGGCGCGCCTGCTGGCGCAAGGCCTTGGCGTGGACGCCGCAGAACTGCAAACGGCCAGCGCAATGCTGTCTGAAGCCGATATGCTGGCCGGCGCCGAAATCCAGTCGCTGCTGCGCGAGGGCCTGGAGCGCGACGGCTTGCAAGGCTGGCTGGCCGGGAGGGAGGCCGCATGAGCGCTGACAAGCTGCGCCGCTGGCGCCTGGTGCTGGGCCGTTACGCCAGCGACTCGATGCCACAAGCGCTAGGCCGCCAAGATGGCCGCATCGACCAGGCCCTGGACTACCTGTATGGCCGCGAGTATGAACGCAAGGGCCTGGTCCAGCACGGCGGCAGCGGCACCCTGGACCCGAGCCAGCTGCGCGCCGTGGACTGGCTTGAAACCACGCGCAAGCTGTTCCCGCGCGATGTCTATGAGCGATTGCAGGCCGATGCGGTCGACCGCTACCAGATCCGCGAAGTGCTGAACGACGCCAGGGTGATCGAGTCGCTCGAGCCGAGCCAGGCGCTGGCGCGCTCGCTGCTGTCGATGCGCGGCAAGCTGCGCGCCGACGTGCTGGAAGCCGTGCGCAAGGTGATCCGCCGTTCGGTCGACGAGATCGTGCAAAAGCTGCGCCAGGATTTCGTCAACGCACTGACAGGGCGCCGCAACCGTTTCCGCCGTTCGCAATTGCCGTCGGCGCAGAACTTCGATTGGCGTGCGACGGTCCGCGCCAACCTGCGGCACTACGATCCCGAACGGCAGCGGCTGGTGATCGAGCGGCCCCTGTTCAACGGCCGCGTCAAACGCAGCCTGCCCTGGGATGTGATCCTGTGCGTCGACCAGAGCGGCTCGATGAGCGATTCGGTCATGTACAGCGCGGTGGTCGCCTCCATCCTGGCCGGCCTGCCGGGCGTGAACGTGCGCCTGCTGGTGTTCGACACTTCCGTGGTGGACCTGAGCCACATCGCATCCGATCCGGTGGAAGTGCTGATGACGGTGCAGCTGGGCGGCGGCACCAATATCGGCCTGGCGCTGGAGCGTTGCGAAAAACTGGTGCGCCAGCCGCAGCGCACCGTCGTGGCCCTGGTCAGCGATATGTGCGAAGGCGCGCCGCCGCAGGCCTTGCTGGCGGCGGTGCGGCGTCTGGCCGAGTCGCGCGTACGCCTTCTCGGACTGGCCGCCCTGGATGCCGAGGCCCAGCCGATTTACGACGTGCAGATGGCGCAGAAGCTGGCCGCCGCCGGCATGGAAGTGGCGGCACTGACCCCGCTGCATTTTGCCGAGTGGCTGGGCGAGGTGATGGCATGAGCGCGCCCTGGTACGCGGTCTACCGCAATATCGACGATTCCGCGCTGGAGGCCCTGGCCAACGCCGGCCTGCTGCGCCGCGCCGTCAAAGACGTGGAGGCGGGCAAGGTAGCCTGGCCCGAAGGCGCCGGCCCGGGCGCAGCCGGCGACGGCGGCACGGTCGTGGCGGACGGCCAGCAAGTCCGGCTGACGTCTGCCGGGCCGCGCCAGGCACGCTGCGATTGTCCAGCGCCGGGCATGTGCAAGCATATCCTCGCGGCGTCGCTCTGGCTGCGCGCGCAGCCGGCAGGCGAGGCGGGAGAGGGCGCTGCACCGCCGGTCGACGTCGTCGCCGAAATCTGCGAGCTTCCCGAAGCAGCGCTGCTCAAGGCGGCTGGCAAGGCAGGGCGCACGCAGGCGCTGGCGTGGCTGGCAACATGCGGCGTGCCGGAAGTGAGTATCGAAGGCGGCAGCGCCGCCATCGTGCTGCCCGGCCTGGACCAGCGGGCAATCTATGTCGCGGGGCTGGGCTATGACGGCATGCTGTCCGAAGCGGCGCCCGGCAGCAAACGCGCCGTGCACCTTGCCGCACTGCTGGCTGTCCGCCGCGAGCGTGGCGTGCCCTTGCAGGCCGCTGCGGCCGGCGCCCAGGACAGGCCGGGAGCTCTGGCCGCTGGCGAGGGTGGCGCTGAGTATGCGTTAGAGACCGGAGCCGCCGCCCTGACGGAAAGCGAGCGCGCTTTCATCGGCCAGCTGCGCGAACTGCTGCATGACATCCTGCGCAACGGCCTGTCGCATGTGAGCGCACTGGTGCCGCCGCAGCTGCGCGCCTTGAACATGTCCGCACGTGGCGAAGACATGCCGCGCCTGGCCGGCATGCTGCGGGAACTTGGCGGCACGATCGACCTGCTGGCCGATCGCAGCTACCAGGCCGACGAGCGCCAGGCGTTGTCGCAGATGGCGCGCATCGATGCACTGTGCGCGGCGCTGGAGCAGGCCAATGCGGAGCGCCTGCCTGGCCTGCGCGGCAAGCTGCGGCGCGATTTTGAAGGGACGACACTGCCGGCGCTGCTGCCTTTGGGCGGCTACTGGTGGACCACGCGCGGCGGGGCGCGCGGCATGACTCTCAGCCTATGGGATCCGGAAGCCCGTGCCATCGTGCAGGGCGTGCTGGCGCGGCCGGACGGCAGCGATCCCACTTTCCATCGCCACACGGTCTGGGACATCGGCAGCCTGTGGGCGGAAGCGGGCAGCCCTGGCCGTATCTGCCAGCACATGCTGCGACTTGAAGGCGCCCGCATTGCCGACGACGGGCGGATCGCAGGCGCCGGCGCCCAGGCCAGCGTCGCGCCGCTCTGGAGTCCCGCCCAATTGGAGCAGTCGGCGCCGGGCTGCGCTGACTGGACGGAACTGAAGGCTGTTTTGCGTGACAGCGGCGGCCTTGCGGGAGGCACGCCGGACTGCGTGCTCCTGCGGCCCAAGGATTATGCGCAACCGGTACTCGACGAAGTGCGGCAACAGTTTGAATGGCGCATCAACGATAGCCAGGGCCGCGGGCTGATCCTGCGCATTTCCGCGGAACAGGCCAACGAACAGCGCATCGGGAACCTGGAAAAGCTGGCGGAGAAAGGCCTGCCGATTCCGCTCGTGCTGGCGCGTATCCCGCGTGGCGAAGCCGCACCGGTGCTGGAGCCGGTCGCCCTGACCGTGATTGAAAGCGGCAAGCTGCGCATTGTGTCGCTGGACTTTGCCGAGGAACACCGCCTTGGGAATATGGGCCGTTTCATGCGGGCCCTGGCCGGAATGGTTGAACGCCGCAGCGCGGCGACGCCGCTGGCCGCACCGACCGCCATCGAGCGCTTGCTGGAACAGGCCAGCGGCGCGCTGGAGCGCATCACGATGAGCGGGCGCCTGCCGCCGGATCCTGCGCAGCGCGCCGAACTGTCGAACTTGCGTCAGGCCTTGCAATCGGCGGGGATCGACCTGATATGCGATGCCATCGGAAACTTTGAACAGCAGGCTACCCCGGCCCACGCATTACAGCTGTATTATCTGCTGATGCGCTGCACCAGCCTGGTGCGGGTGGGCCGCTTTGGTGCGGCAATCACCACGTGATCTCGTGGTTTTCGCAGGCACGCATTTTGCAACTTGATGCATATGACTAATCGCACCACGCTTACCGTAACAAACCAGGGGAACCGTCCTATCCAGGTCGGCTCCCATTTCCATTTCTTTGAAGTTGATTCGGCGCTTCAGTTCGAGCGCTGGAAGGCATATGGCATGCGGCTCGATATCGCGCCCGGGACGGCGCTTCGCTTCGAGCCGGGAAAAGCGCAAACCATTACGCTGGTGCGCCTTGAGGGCGACGCGGAAGTGGAAGGCTTCAGCGCTGGCGCAAGACGATAGGCGCCATCAGCTCGGGATGTTTGCCGAGGTGGCCTTCGAAACCGGCGCGAATGGCCGCCATGTCTTTTTCTTCATCGCCGGTCATCCAGAGGTGCTCGGTCATGCCCAGGGTCTTGTTCGGGTAATCGATATACACCAGTACCAGCGGCACCTTGGCGGCCAGCGCCAGTTGATAGAAGCCGCTCTTCCAATAAGGCTTGTAGCCGCGCGTGCCTTCCGGCGTGATGCCGACCCAATACCAGTCTTCCTTCATCATCGCCTCGGCCTGGGCCTGGATCAGGCCTTGCGGCGCGCTGCGGTCAACCGGCGCACCGCCCAGGTAATAGAACCAGCGGCCCAGCAAAGGGATCTTGAACAGGCTGTCCTTGGCGAGCCAGCGGAACGGCAGGTCGATCGCCCATTTGCACAGTACGCCGACCACGAAATCCCAATTGGAGGTATGCGGATAGACCACGGCAATGCCGCGCGGTTCGGGCAGGGGCTTGAATTTCATCTGCCAGCCAAAGGCTTGCAGCGTGCGCAGGGCAAGGCGCTGCTTTAGTGTTGGCAGTTTATCCGCCTCTAGCTTATATTGATTCATTCCCACCCCATTGTTTTATTGTCAGCATTAATTGTTGGTTACTTTTCGTGCTGAAAAATTGTGCGGCGGTATTCTATCGTGCCGTTCGTCGGGGCAGCAAGGTGAATTATGACAAGACAAGTCTTGTGCGTCACTGCTACAACAGCAGGATTGCCGGCGGATTTGCTTGCCGCAGTCCAGGATTTTGATGTCTGTCTTACGGCTGGGCTGGCCGAGGCGGTGGCGGCCTTGCGCGAACAGCATTACCCGGTCGGCCTTCTCGTGCTGGACGGTTGGGACGGGCCGCTCAATGAACTCGATCATTTCCTGCGCCGCCACAGCAAGCCGCGCTGGGTTGCCCTGTTCCGCCCGCAGGCGCTGGGACAGGCGCCTTTCCGCCAGCTGGTGCACGACCATTGCGTTGATTTCCATACATGGCCGCTCGATGGCGCGCGGCTCGGCCATACGCTGGGCCATGCGCTTGGCTTGGCAGCGTTGTCGGGCAGCGGGCATGCTGCTGAGGTGTGCCAGACCATGCGGCTCACCGGCCATAGCCCAGCCATTACCTTGCTGCGCCAGCAAATACTGAAAGTGGCGGGGGCCGACGCCCCTGTGCTGATCTGGGGCGAAAGCGGTACCGGCAAGGAACTTGTGGCGCGCGCGATACATGAACATTCGGGCCGCAGCGAAGGTCCGTTCGTGCCCATCAATTGCGGCGCGATTCCGGCCTCACTGGTGCAGTCTGAATTGTTCGGTTACGAGAAGGGCGCCTTTACTGGCGCCGGCGCCGGCAAGGTGGGGTTAGTGGAGTCGGCCAGCGGCGGCTCCATCTTCCTCGATGAGATCGGCGACCTGCCGCTTGAACTGCAGGCGAACCTGTTGCGTTTCCTGCAGGAGAAAACCATTTACCGCGTCGGTGGCACGCGCAGCGTGCCGGTCGATGCGCGCGTGATTGCGGCGTCGCACGTGAAGCTGGGCGAAGCGGTGGAGCGCGGTCATTTCCGGGAAGACTTGTTCTACCGGCTCAATGTGTTGACGCTGCAAGTGCCGGCGCTGCGCGACCGGCGTGAAGATGTGGTGGCGCTGGCGGAAGACGTCTTCCACAGCTATGCCACGGAGCGTGCGCGGCGCGTGCGTGGATTCAGCAGCAGTGCCTTGCGCGCCCTGCGCGCGCACGACTGGCCGGGCAATGTGCGCGAACTGCTGAACCGCGTGCGCCGCGCCGCGGTGATGGCGGACGGCGCCTTGATCCAGCCGCATGATCTCGAGCTGGACGGACTCGACAGCCCGGTGGGTGCCGAAGACCTTGACACTGCGCGGGCCGGCGCAGAACGGTTGGCGCTGCAAGGCCGCATTAACGCCGGACACAGCATTACAGCGGTGGCGCGCGAACTTGGCGTCTCGCGCATGACGCTCTACCGCCTGATGGCAAAGCATGGCATCCAGCGCCCTTCGCGGCGCGGCAACGACTGAGTTCGCGAACCGCCGCGTCACAAACTTGTGACACTCCTTCCACGACGACCTTCCCTATGACGCCCCGCGCAGCGGGTGTGGCGTGTCACATCGAAGTGACAGTTTGACGTCGGCTGCACCGGCCACGTGCTGCGATGCCACATCAAAAGCCAGCAATATCAAGGGTTTAGGGAAGGTGGCATCAAGCTTGCGATATCGCTTCTGGCCCCAGCATTGCGGGCAATTGAAAAACACGACACAGCGAGGACGAGATGAAGAGAACTTTGATTGCAGCAGCCATCGCGTTGGCGATGGGTAGTGCATTCGCGCAAACGACAACGCCGCCTAACGTGACCCAGACCGGCCCGGGTGCGCAGTCCAATGACGGATCGACGTCGACCCAGGACAGCAGCCAGGCCAATGCCAACAACAACAGCAGCGGCGCCGCCGACGCGGCAGCCATCGGCGCTGCAGCGGCAAATAACGGCGCGACATCGACATCGTCGATGACGAATGCGTTCAATACGTCGACGGCAACGGCGGTCAGCAACCTGACAGGGACGGTGACCAACAACGTGATCAACAACATCGGCAACGTGGCCACGAATGCGGGCAACGCCAATGGCGGCGCAGCGGGCAACGGAAATGCCGGCGGCGCTACCGGCGGCAACGCCAGCGGTAGCGGCGGCGCCGGAGGCATGGCCAATGGCGGCGCGGGCGCCGCAGGCGCGGCAGGCGGCGTAGCGGTGAACGGCAGCGCCACGGGCGGCAATGGCAACGGTGGCGGCGGTATCGGCGGCAATGCGACTGCGGGCGCGGGCACTGGCGGCACCAGCGGCGCCGGTGGCGCGGCAGTGGGGGCAACCAGTGGCCGTGGCGGTGACGGTGCGGCCGGCGGTGCCGGTGGCGCGGGCGGGGCCGGCGGCGCCATCGTCGCGGGTGCCGGCGGTGCCGGTGGCGCAGGCGGTGCGGCAGCCGGTGGCGCAGGCGGCCTGGTCGGCACTGCCGGCAGTGGGGCCGGCGGTGCAACCGGGGCGGCGTCCGGTGCACGCGGCGGTGACGGCGGCATGACCGGCGCGGCAAGCGGCGGGGCCGGTGGCGCGGGTGGCATGGGCGGTGCCGCGGGTATGGGCGGCCTGGGTGGAGCGACCGGCACCGTGGCGACCGGCGGCGCAACGTCGACCCAGGGGGCAAGCGGCGGCGGCTCGTCCAGCGGCAATGCAAATTCCAGCAATACTGCCAACAATGGCATGGGCGGCACGCCTCCGATCACCAGCACCATGGGTGACCAGAACAGCACAGGCGGGGCCAGCACATCGACCGGCGGCAATCCTTCGAGTTCCGGCAACGCTTCCACTTCGGGCACCGGGACCAGCGGTAGCGGCGGGGCGGGTGGCGCTGGCGGCGGCGGCGGTGCGGGCGCAGCCGGTGGAGCTGGTGCGGCAGCAGCCAATACGGCAGGCAATGGCGCTGCTGGCGGCGCCAATACCTCGGGCGCGGGCGGTGGCAGCGGCGCTGTCGCAGCCAATGGCGGCGCTGGCGCTTCCGGTACCGGTGGCGCGGGTGGCGGCGGTGCGGCCGGCGGCAATGGCACCAGCAGTGGCGGGACTGGCGCTGCGGGCGGCAATGGCGGCAGCGGCGCTGCCAGCGGCATGGCAAGCAATACTGCGGGCAATAGCGGCGACGCAGGTGGCGGCGCGGGCGGCGCTGCAACGGGCGGCGCCGGTTCCGGTGCGGCCGGCACTGGAGGTGCTGCGACCAATGGCAATGCCCAGGCCGGCAACGGCGGCAACGGCGGCAACGGCGGTGGCGGCAATACCGGCGGTGCGGGCGGCGACGGCGGCACCAATACTGCCGGCATGGCGACGGGCGGCGCTGGGACCGGTGGCAACGGCGGTGCCGGCGGCACCAACAACGTCAGCGCAGGCACCTTCGACATGTCGAACACCATGAGCAATGTCGGACAGTCGGCGGCTGGCATCATGGTGGTCAGCCAGAACAGCGGCATGTCCTCGCTGGTGCAGCAGAGCGTGAACGTGCAGGCCAACCTGGCCGTGGGCAAGTGAGCCACGGGGCATCATGCGAAGCTTAGGCAGGCCAGTGCAAGTCCTGGCCCTGTGCGGCGCCTTGGCGCCGGGCCTTGCGGCGGCGGCGCCTTGGGTTGGCGCGCTGCCGCTCGGCCCGCTGCTGGCGGCGCCGCAGGCAGCAGAGGTGCAGGCCGTGGCCTCGCTGCCCGAGGCTGCGCCGCCTGTGGCAAAGCAGGCGGCCCCGCCGCTGCAGGCGCAGGCCGACGGCATCCCTGCGCAGGACGAGCGGCTGGAGCAGATGCGCGGCGGTAGCGATACGCCGTGGAGCGATATGAAGTTGTCCGGTACGGTCGCCAACAATGCCGCGGTCAACGTGGTAACGGGCTCGAATATCGTGACTGACAGTGCGTTCAGCAACGCTTCCGGATTGCCGATGGTGATCCAGAATTCCGGCGCCAATGTGCTGATCCAGAATGCCACCATCGTCAACGTGCAGATCAAATGAAGCGCATCTTCAGCGTTCTGGCACTTCTGCCGGCACTTGCCGCGCAGGCCGCCGACTTCACAGCCGGCGGCGCCAGTTTTGTCTTGCCGGTGACGAGCTTGAAGGAGGCTCGTTTCAGAACGACGGTACGCCAGCAGTACGACTTCAGCTGCGGTTCAGCCGCGCTGGCGACTTTGCTGAGCTATCACTACGACTTTCCGGTCGCGGAACAGGACATCTTCCGCGAAATGTTCTTGCGTGGCGATCAGCCGCGCATCAGGCGCGAGGGTTTTTCCTTGCTCGACATGAAACGCTATCTGGCTGCACGCGGCTTTACCGCGGACGGTTTCGAGCAGCCGCTGGACAAGCTGGCACAAGCCGGATTGCCCGCCATCGTACTGGTGGCCACTAACGGCTATCGCCACTTCGTTGTGATCAAAGGAGTGGAGAGCGGCCGCGTGCTGCTGGGCGATCCGGCGGGCGGCACACGCGCATTATCGCGCCAGGCTTTCGAGGAGATTTGGCAGAACCGTTTGCTGTTCGTGGTCCATGGCCGACCAGGCAAGCCGCATTTCAATGAGACGGCGGACTGGCGGGTAGCGCCGCAAGCGCTGCTGGCCGACGGGATCATGCGCGACAGCTTGCGTGAGGTGACTGTGCCCAAGCTGGGTGCAGGAGACTTTTGAAGGAGGGGATGATGAACTGGGGACTTGGCAGCGCGCTGCTGGTGCTGGCCCTGCCCGCCATGGCGCAGGGGCCGCCGGAGGGCTGGACGCCGGCGCCTGACGCGCAACTGGAGCAGGCGCGCGGCGGCTTCGAAACGGGCAATGGACTGCTCGTTGCGCTGGGCGTTGAGCGGATGGTGGAGGTGAACGGCGTGGTGGTGGCGCGAAATCGTGTCGACATGGCCGATATCGGGCGGCTGGCGGATTCTCCGCAGGCCCGGGCCGAGCTGGCGCCGCTGCTGGTACAAAACAATGCGAACGGGCAGTTAATCCGCAGCCTGACAACGATTGACCTGACGGTCACTACGCTGTCAACGCTGAAGGGGCTGAACCTGGAGGGCAATTTGCGCCAGGCTTTGTCCAGTGCTGTGGTGCCACGTTAGCGCCCTGGGAGTGGATGATGCAGCGAAAATTATGTGCCGGAGCGGCTGGGATGTTGATCCTGGCCAGCCAGGCGGCCTTGGCGCAACTGCCGCCTGAACAGCGCAGCAATGCCGAACTGGCTGCCGAACTTGCCGAGCTGAAAAAGGCCCTGGCCGAACAGCGTGCGCTGCTCGATCAGCTGCGCCAGCAAGTGAACGAAGAGCGGCTCGCCGCCGCACGCGGAACCGGCGCGGCGGGCGCAGGCGCAGGCTCTCCGCAGAGCCAGCCGCAGCCACAGCTGCCGCCTCCGGCGCCGCCGCCGGGCGCTGCGCAACAGCCGGCGCTGGCCGTCGGCCAGCCGCCCAAACGGGACACCAAGCCGCCGGAGGTCGCGCCGATTTTCGAATCGCCCGGCGTGCTGACGGCACGCGGCAAGCTGGTCCTGGAGCCGTCGTTCCAGTTCGGCTATTCCTCCAGCAACCGCGTGGCGCTGGTAGGCTACACCATCATTCCAGCCTTGCTGATCGGGCTTATCGACGTCCGAGAAGTGAAGCGCAATACCAGCACTGCTACCTTGAGCGGGCGCTACGGCCTGAGCAACCGTACTGAGCTGGAATTGCGCCTACCGTACATCTATCGCTCCGATTCCACCGTCAGCCGCGAATTGTTTACTGGCACGGCGGTGGAGAAGGTCTTTGAGGTCAGCGGGCGAGGGGTAGGCGACGTTGAGCTGACGTTGCGCCACCAGCTCAACGACGGTGGCTTTGACAAACCGTTCTACGTTGCAGGCCTGCGCTTGAAGACGCGCACCGGCCGCGATCCGTTTGAAACCGTGACCGACTGCGTGCGGCGCTGTGTCGGCGAAAATGCCACCGGCACCGGCTTGCCGCTTGAACTCCCGACGGGTTCGGGCTTTTATGGTCTGCAGCCAAGCTTGACCTGGCTCTACCCAAGCGACCCGGCCGTGCTGTTCGGCAGCGTCAGCTACCTGCACAACTTCCAGCGCCACAATTTGCGGCGGCAGGTGCTCGAAGGCGAGTGGGAGCCGCTGGGCACCGTCAAGCCGGGCGATGTGATTGGCTTCAATTTCGGCGTCGGCCTGGCGTTGAATGAAAAGGCCTCGATCAGCTTCGGCTATGACCACAGCTCGATCGCCCGCACCAAGCAGAATGGCGTGCCGGCGCCGGGTTCGGTGCGAACTCAATTGGGCACTTTGTTGGTGGGCATGTCGTACCGCCTGAATGCCAAGCGCACCGTCAATGTTTCGGTCGGGGCTGGGCTGACGCGCGACACACCCGACGTCTCCATTACGGTAAGGGTTCCGACGAGCATGTAGTTGCTGTTTACGCTAATCTAGCGTTTTGGCAACTATATGAGAGAGATCCCATGATCCTGAAAAAGCTCGCCGTACCTTTCGCAATTGCTGCATTTGCCGGCGCCGCTCACGCTGCCGCGCCAATGGCAAAGACTCAGGCGCCAGGTTTCTACCGCATGGCCTTGGGCGACTTTGAAGTGACCGTGCTGAACGACGGCACCATTGACCTGCCGATGGAAAAACTGTTGCACCAGAAGCCCGAGAAAACCAATAAGGCACTGGCGGAGAACTTCCTTAAGACTCCAGTAGAGACCTCGGTCAACGCCTTCCTGATCAACACTGGTTCGAAACTGGTGCTGATCGACACCGGCGCCGGCAGCCTGTTTGGACCGACCTTGGGCAATATTCTTAAGAGCCTGAACGCGGCCGGCTACAAGCCAGAGCAGGTTGACGAGATTTATATCACTCACCTGCATGGCGACCATGTCGGTGGCTTGGGCACGCAGGATAAGCCGGCTTTCCCTAACGCCGTGGTGCGCATGGATAAGCATGATGCGGACTTCTTCCTGAGCAAGGCGAACCTGGAGAAGGCCAACGCGGATTCGAAAGGTAATTTCCAGGGACCGATCAGTGCGGTCTCGGGTTATGGCGATAAGGTGAAGCCTTTTGAGGGCAATACCGAGCTGGTGCCTGGCGTGCGTGCGACCTCAAGCTATGGTCATACGCCGGGCCACACCACGTACGTCGTGGAGAGCAAGGGGCAGAAGCTGGTGCTGATTGGGGACCTGATGCATAGCGCAGCCGTGCAGTTCCCGGATCCGAGCGTGACGATCCAGTTTGACAGCAATTCGAAGGCGGCGCTGGCGCAGCGTAAGGCGGCGTTTGCCGAGGCGGCGAAGCAGGGGTATTGGATGGGTGCGGCGCACCTGCCGTTCCCGGCGATCGGGCATTTGCGCGCGGAGGGGAAGGGATATGAGTTTTATCCTGTGAATTATTCTGTTCCGCGCTAAACCCTTAAAACCGGAAAACCAGGGTACGACCCAAAGGGTCGGACCCTGTTTTCTCTACGGTCTGTGGCTTCGGTAGCCCGGTTTCCCGGTTTTACCGGGTTTCAGGCGAGCGCCGGATAGTCGGTGTAGCCTTCAGCTGATGGTGCGTAGAACAACTCAGGGCGCTGCGCATTCAGTGCGGCGCCGGTCTGCAGACGGCGTGGCAAATCCGGATTCGCAATGAAATCCTTGCCCCAGGCAATCGCATCAGCACGGCCTTCCGCCAGCGCCGCCTGTGCGCCGGCCACGTCAAACTTCTCATTGGCGATATACACGCCACCGAACTCACGCTTCAGCAATGGACCCAGGGAATCATCACCGACCGCTTCGCGCGCAGCGATGAAGGCAATCCCGCGCTTGCCCAGTTCGCGCGCCACATAGCCGAACGTCTCGGCCGGCGACGAGTCGCCCATGTCGTGCGCATCCCGGCGCGGAGCAAGGTGCATGCCGACGCGGTCCGCGCCCCATACGCCGATCACGGCATCGGTCACTTCCAGCATCAGGCGAGCACGGTTTTCGATGCTGCCGCCGTACTGATCGTTACGCTGGTTGGTCGAGTCTTGCAGGAACTGGTCCAGCAGGTAGCCATTGGCGCCGTGGATTTCAACACCGTCAAAGCCGGCCGCCTTAGCGTTCTCGGCGCCTTTGCGGTAAGCCTCAACAACGCCGGCGATTTCGGCCAGATCCAGTGCGCGCGGCACGGAATATGGTCGCGCCGGACGCAGAAGGCTGACATTGCCCTTGGCCGCGATTGCGCTTGGCGCTACCGGCGCCTCGCCGTCGAGCAGGCTAGGATCGGAGATGCGGCCCACGTGCCACAGCTGCAGCACGATCTTGCCGCCCTTGGCGTGCACGGCTTCGGTGATGAGCTTCCAGCCTTCAACTTGTTCGTCCGACCAGATGCCCGGGGTGTTTTCGTAACCGACGCCCTGCGGGGTGACGGAAGTAGCTTCGCTGATGATCAGGCCGGCGGTGGAGCGCTGTGCGTAGTACTCGGCCATCAGTGCATTCGGCACCCGCTTGCCGCCGACTGCGCGCGAACGGGTCAGGGGCGCCATGATGACGCGGTTTTTCAGGGACAGGGCGCCGATGGTGATGGGGTCAAACAGGGTGCTCATAGGGTATTCCTCTCATGCTCGATAAATTGCAGGATGACCTCTTCATTGCGCTTGAAGAAATTCCACTGGCCGACCCGCTGCACCGTCACCAGCCCGGCTTTCTGCAGGGTGGCGAGGTGGCCGGAAACCGTCGATTGCGACAGGCCGGTCTGCTTGTCGATCATGCCCGCGCAGACGCCAAGGGAGAGCGGGGCGATTTGCTCGCTGAACCAGGCATCCGGCTCCTTGAGCCAGGACAGGATCTGGCGCCGGACCGGGTTGGCCAGGGCCTTGTGGATTGCATCAATGTCAATAGAAGTGGTCATATTTCGGTGTTTCACGATAAGTATATCGGAAATCTCCGATTCGAATATCGGTGCATGACGATGGAATTCAAGGGCTGATTTTAAGCGAAATGGTAGAGCGTCAGCGCCACGAGGGCCGGCACGGTCTGGACAAAGATGATGCGTTTGCTGACAGTCAGCCCGCCCCAGATGCCGGCAACGGCCACGCACAGCAAGCCGTAGCAGACAAAAGCGGAACGCACGGCGGGTTCGCCGTGCAGCAGGCCCACGGCCAGCGCCGCTACCAGGAATCCGTTATAGCAGCCCTGGTTCGACATCGCCGGCTTGACGATGGCGGCCTTTTCCGCGGAGAGGCCGAACACGCGGCGGCCGCGCGTATCGAAGAGGACGGTTTCCAGCAGCACGATATATACGTGGATCAGCAGGACGATGGCGACGGCGATCTGCGCGAACAGCAGCATTGGGAGGCTCCCTGAAAATTTGGAGCCCCAATGATATACTGCCTGCCTTCTCCCGCGGGGACGACCTCGCCGCAAGACCAGGGAGCCAGGCGGGGACGACCCCGTCATGACTTGGGAGAGCATCATGCACTGGATCGTCCTTTTACTCGCTGGCCTGCTGGAAGTCGTCTGGGCTGTCGAACTCAAATACACCGAAGGTTTCACCAAACTGGTGCCAAGCGCCGTGACCCTGTCCGCCATGGCCGGCAGTGTGATCCTGCTTGGACTGGCGCTGCGTGCACTGCCGCTCGGCACCGCCTACGCAGTCTGGACCGGCATCGGTACCGTGGGCACCGTCATCTGGGGCATCACAATGATGAATGAGCCGGCCAATGTGGCTCGCCTGGTATGTATCGCCATGATCGTGCTTGGCATCGCCGGACTGAAACTCCTGTCGCCGCACTAATCGCTGCGCGGGCCGACTCCAGATTCGCCAGACCAGCGTGCGTAGATGCGCGCCAGTTCGCCGCTGTCGCTCAGCTTCTTGACGGCGGTGGACAGCAACGGTGCCGCTTGCGGCGGCGCCATCTTGCTCACCCACAGGAACATGGAGTCCTCTTGCAGGATTGCGGGGATGAGCTTCACCTTGCCCTGCAATCCCTGCTCGCGGACCAGCCAGTGCAGGGTCAATTCGTTCATATAGAAATAGCGCCCGTGGCCGGCGAGGATTTTCCGCAGGTTGGTCACGTTGCTGCCGGTGCTGTCGTCGACTGTGATACCGCGGGCACGCAGCTGGTCGATGTAGGCGGCGCCGCGCGACGTGGTGACCAGCGCATTGATGCGCGCCAGGTCGTCCAATGAATTGATCTGGGCCGTATCCTCGGCGGCTGCCGCAAGGCGCTGGCGCGAGACGTACTGAGGCTGCGGAATCGCGACGGCGATATGGCGCCGCAAAGGCGTTGAGACGAGGGCGCAGGCAATATCTGCATGTCCGAGGCGCAGATTCTGTTCGATCACCAGCGCGGAGCGGATGTCGTCCATGCCGGTGAACCGGATGCGCGGCTCAACGCGGCTGATGGCGGCAAGGATGTCAGGGCAGACGCCGGTGGAAGGCTGGCCTTCTTTCTGGATCCATTTGGGCGGCAGGCTTTCCTGGCCGGTGACGCGCAATACGAGGTCGCCGGCGGCCGCCCCCAAAGGCAAGGCCGCGAGCAGCAATGCGCCCAGCGCGGTAAGTGGGAATATTTTCATTTCGTTTGCCCCTTACCGCAATTTTAGATCTAACGCATATCAGACGAAAGCGTCGCTCACTTTCGCGAGGTAGAACCATTCGGCATTTGGCTTTGCATTGACGTCGGGGAACAACATATACGCATCAAACGGAGCCAGCACCGCGCTGCCGTCCGCGCGTTTTCCGATTTCGTCACCAACTGTCAGTTTGTCGAAGCTGGACCAGGTGCGGCTGAACGCATCGGCTGGATCGAGCTTGTCGTGCACTTCGACCATCGACAGGTATTCCATGTCGTCCAGTGCGATCGGCTGCGGCTTCGGTGCGTCAATCAGGCCGAAATGGGCCAGCACGTTCATGATGGCTTTGTACGCTACGTCCGGCGCGTGCGGGTCGGCGTGCTGCCCACATTCCAGGGTCAGCGCCATGCCGCCGGTGCTGCGCATGTATTCGGTCGTGCCGACACCGTATTTCAGGACGGTCTCCACTTCGCTGTCGTCGCGCAGGCGGCGCTTCACGCCGGCGCCGTAGGTGGCCATCCAGCCATCGACGAAACGCTTGACGCCCAGGATACGGGCCATGGCGCGTTCTTCGGCTTCGTGTTTGAAGGGTTGCAGGGTGCCGTCGTTATTGCGCGGGCCGACCATGACAAAGGGCTGGCTTTGGGCGTTGAAGGAGTGCAGGTCGAGCAGGATTTCGTGCTGGGAGAGCAGGGGGCACAGCCAGTTGGCGATGTGGTCTTCGAAGTCTTGCGGGTTCTCGTTCGGGAACAGGTTGCGGTTCAGGTTACGGTCGCCGGAACGCTGGTTCTTCTGGTAGGCCAGCGGATTGGTGATCGGGACGAAGGTCACGCTGCCGTTCAGGATCTGCAGTTCGCCTTTGTCCAGTTGCTCCATCACGCGCTGGATACCTTTGGTGCCGCAGGTTTCATTACCGTGTACAGCGCCGGTGATGATCAGGCGGCGGCCCTTGCCCTGGCCGGTGTAGTTGGCAGATTTGAAATGGAGTTTGCTGGCGTCGGTCATGCTGTTCCCTGGTATCGAATAAGTGGCCGATATTCTAGCTCAGTTAAAATGCGCGCATGAATCGTTCATCCCGAAACCATGGCCTGGATACCTTGCGCGCGCTGGCCATCATGCTGGTGTTCGCCAATCATTACCTGGGTTTTGTCAGCTTTGAAGCGACCTTTGGCTGGTTCAGCGAAATCGGCTGGGCGGGTGTGGACCTGTTCTTCGCGCTTTCCGGTTATTTGATTGGCAACCAGGTCTTTGCTGCCTTGCGCGGGCCTGGTCTTTCGCTGCCGCGCTTCTACGCGCGCCGTTTGCTGCGCACCTTGCCTGCTTTCCTGTTTGTGCTGGCGCTGTACGCGTGGTGGCCGTATTGGGCGGGCGGGCTTGCGCATGCGCCCTGGTGGAAGTACCTGACGTTCACGCTCAATTTCAACCTTAAGCCGGGGACATTGTTCTCGCACGCCTGGTCCTTGTGCGTGGAGGAACAGTTCTATCTGCTGCTGCCGCCCATTGCCCTCGCCATTGCTGCCATTGCGCAGCGGGCGCGTACCCCATCGCTGGCGCTGGGCTGGATGGCGCTGGTGTCGGCCGTGGCGGCTGGCATGTGGCTGCGCCATAGCTGGTGGGTCCCGTCGATGGACTTGGGCGAGCATGGCAGCCGGGCCTATTACACCTTGATCTACTACTCCACGCTGTCGCGCTTCGACGAGCTGCTGGCTGGCGTCGCCCTGGCGATGCTGCGCAACTTCCACCCGGCGCTGTGGCAGCGCCTGACAAGCCACGGAAATGCGATGCTGGCTGCGGGCGCGGCCCTGACAGCGCTGGTTTTCTGGCTATTCCTGGAAAATCACTTCAGCTGGGGCATGTCGGTCTTCGGCTACCCGCTGTTGGGCGTGGCTTTCGCCGCACTGCTGCTGGCGGCCCTCAGCGAGGGCTCGCTACTGCAGCGCACTCGCATTCCAGGCATGGGCGCGATCGCCATCTGGTCGTATTCGATCTACCTGACGCACAAGCAGATCTGCATCCTGCTTGCCGAGCATTGGGCGGCAAGCGAAGCTCTGACGATCGCCTTCATGATCGGCGCCAGCATTTTCGCCGGATGGCTGTTATATTTTGCGGTCGAAGCGCCGTTCATGAAACTACGCGATCGCTTCATCCCGTCCAACCATCAACGGAGACCGCATGAAGAAGATGTTGGCAGCATCCCTGCTACTACTTAGCACCCTGGCATACGCGCAGCCTGCCGCCGGTCCTTACGCCCGCATGGTGGTGATCCAGCCCAAACCCGGCCAGGGCGCGGCATTCGAACAAGGCTACCAGCGCCACCTGGAGTGGCACGCCAAAGCGGGCGACAGCTGGACCTGGTATGGCTGGTCCTTTGTGCTTGGCGACCGCCTGGGCATGTTCATGGATGGCACCTTCGGCCACGCTGCCGCGAATTTCGACGCCGCGGTGCAGCCGGCCGGCGATGCCGCTGACAACGCTGCCAATGTCGTGCCTTATGCGGACTTCCTTAGTCACGGCGTGTTCCGCAGGCTGGACTCGGCCAGTATGGGCCAGCCTTTGCCGGATACCTCGCCGTTCCTGGCAATGGCCACGTACACTGTGGCTGCCGGCGATGAGGTGGCGTTCGAGCGCCAACTGGAGGCCGGAGCATCCAGGCCGGGCGCGGGTTCGTCGCGCACACCGGGCGGGGCCGGCCGGTTCACTTGGTACAAGCTGCAAATCGGCGGCAATGCTCCGCAATATGTGCTGATGCGTGCGGCCGCCAGCTTCGGTGCGGCAGCGGAACTGCCGGAAGTTCTGCCACCCGGCGCGCGGGCGATGGTGCGCAGCGTGCGTACGGAACTGCTGCGCTATCGCGCCGAGATGAGTTACACGCCCAAAAACTAGCTGCGCATCTCGATCACGTTGTCATTGTGGGAGTCGGCCAGGAAGGCGAAGAGCGCCCGTACCCGGGCCGGCGCCTCGTAGCCATCTGTCGCGTCTATGGCGTGGCGCAGACCAGGCGTCGCCTCGATGATGTGCCGGCTGTCATAAGCACGGATCAGCAAGGCGGCCAGTTGCGCCGCATCGCGTTCGTGGTTGCCGCGCAGGCGGCGGCCGATACCGTCAATCAGCACGCGCTGCATGCGCGGCGTGGGGTTCTCGATATGGGCGAATACCAGCGGCGTATTGGTGATGGCGTCGCAGATGCGGCGCTCGATCTCGTCGGCCTTGGTGTCGGAAGGGATGTCGAAATACGCGCCCGCCCACCGGGTACGTGCGTACTGGTGGCCGGGCGGGAAGGAATCGGCGGTGTCGAAGCCGAGCGCGTGGCTCAGCTTCTTCAACCAATCTAAGACGATTGAGCTCATGGCGGCAATTGTACCGCCACCGCTCAGGCAGCGTGTGCTTCTTCGCCCAAACGACCGGCGCGGAAGTCCTCGACGGCCTGGAAGATCTCGGCCTGCGAGTTCATCACGAATGGACCGTACTGCACAATCGGCTCATTCAGCGGCTTGCCCGACAACAGGATGAAGCGGCTGTCAGGACCTGCCTTGATGGTCACGCCATCTGCACCTGCATTATTGGCCAGGATCGCCATGCTCTGTGCCGGAACTGCCTTGCCATCCACGACCACCTCGCCGCGGTAGGCGTAGATGAAGGCGTTATGGCCTTCGCGGATGGTCTGGCTGAAGCTCGCACCAGCCGGCAATTCCACGTCGACGTACAGCGGTTCCGTCACTTCGCGCTGCACCGCGCCCGCCACGCCCTGGCTTTCGCCGGCGATGACGCGCACCGTGGTGCCGTTTTCGGTCTTCACCACCGGGATTTCGGCAGCCTCGAAGTCCTTGTACCAGGGATTGCGCATCTTGTCCTTGGCTGGCAGGTTAAGCCACAGCTGGAAGCCTTCCATCAAGCCTTCCGCCTGTTCCGGCATTTCGGAGTGGATCACGCCACGGCCGGCCGTCATCCACTGCACGCCGCCGCTGGCCAGCAGGCCTTCATTGCCGGCGCTGTCGCGGTGCCGCATGCGGCCGGTCAGCATATAGGTGACCGTTTCAAAGCCGCGGTGTGGGTGGTCGGGGAAGCCTGCGATGTAATCGTTGGCTTGCTCCGAGCCGAAATTGTCCAGCATCAGGAACGGGTCCAGGCGACGCTGCAGTGGTTGGGTCAACACGCGATTGATCTTCACGCCAGCGCCATCCATCACGGCCTGGCCGCGGATAATCCGTTCCACTGTGCGGGTTTGTGCAATGTTGTCCATATCGTTTTCCTTGTTTGGTTAAGCCAGCAGTTCTTCAACGCGGGCATCGGCGGCAGCTTGCTGCTTGCCGGCCATTTCGGCGCCGTAAGCCTGGCCTTCGATGAATACGTATTCCACATCGGTCAGGCCGATAAAGGCCAGGAACATTTTCAGGTGCGGGAACTGGGTATCAGTCGGCGCATCTTTGTGCATGCCGCCGCGCGAGGTGGCGACATAGACTTTTTTGCCTTGCAGCAGGCCGACCGGGCCGGTTTCGCTGTACTTGAAGGTGACACCGGCGCGGGCAATCGCGTCGAACCACGATTTCAGCTGCACGGTGATGCCAAAGTTGTACATCGGGGCGCCGATTACGATGGCGTCGGCACGCTGCACCTGGGCGATCAGGGCGTCATCCAGGGCGACGCGGGCAGCTTGTTCGGCGGTGCGCTTGTCGGCCGGGGTGAACAGAGCCTGCAGGGTTGGCTCATCCAGCACTGGGTGCGGGTTGGCAGCCAGGTCACGCACTTCCACGGTGGCGCCAGGGTTGGCAGCCAGCAGCTTGTTGGTGATGTTGGTCGCTACGCGGGTGGATTCGGAACCGGAGCTTTTTGCGCTGGAGTTGATTTGCAGGATGTTCATGGTGTGCTTCCTTTCGGTGTCTGGTTTGCAGTGCTGTGTGCGCTGCGTCGATGGAGTAACTATAGCGGTTCCATATTTGATCCAGAAGACGTTAAAATGGATAACATCGTGCCACTGATGGAACAATCATGAGTGAAATAGACCCTGGCGACCTGCTGCTGTTCGCCCGAATCGTCGAATTTGGCAGCCTGAGCCAGGTTTCCGAACGCCTGCAGCTGCCCAAATCGACCGTTTCCCGCCGCCTGACCCAGCTTGAGAGCCGGCTGGGCGAGCGCCTGCTGACCCGAACTACCCGCAAGCTGGTGCTGACGGAATTCGGTGCCAGCCTGCTGGAGCATGCGCGGCGGGTGGCTGAGGAAACCGAAGCGGCCGGCGCGCTGGCCCAGCACCGTCAGCAGGCGCCAAGCGGGCTGCTGCGCGTCTCCATGCCAGCCGACTTCGCCAACGTCCACCTGGCGCGGATACTGCCGGATTTCATGGCCAAATACCCGGCCATCACACTGGAGCTGGATCTATCGCCGCGCAAAGTCGACCTGGTGGCCGAGAACTTCGACCTGGCGATCCGCATGGGCATACTGCCGGACGACGCGACCCTGGTGGCGCGCAAGGTGCTGATGTCCACCTGGGGTCTTTATGCCGCGCCTTCTTACACCGTGGTGCACGGCTTGCCCGAACATCCGGACGACCTTTTCAAGCACGAACTGCTCAGCCTGCGGCGCATGGCGAATGGCCTGGTGCACTGGTCGCTCTCGCGTGGCAAGACCACATGGGAGCGTGACCTGCCGGTGCGCCTGATGGCCAATTCGCCCGAGCTGCTGACGCGCATGGCCGTGACCGGCATGGGCATTGCTACCTGCACCACGCCGTTCGCCGCGCCGCTGGTGGCGCGCGGCCAGCTGGTGCGCGTGCTGCCCGATTGGCACTTCCCGCCCGTCACCGGCTGGGCAGTGTTCCCCGGCCGCCGCTTGATGCCCGCCAAGACGCGGGCCTTCCTCGATATGCTTGAGGCAAACTTTAAGGACAGTGATGAGTGATTCAAAGAATGTACTAGAGCTGTTAGCCGGCGACTGGGCTGGCGACGAGGAAATCGCTCCATCCAAATGGGGTGAGGGCGGTATGGCGAGTGCTTCGATTTCAGCGCATCTGGATTTTGATGGCCGAGTGCTGATCCAGGACTACAGCGCCCAGCGCGATGGCAAACTGTGGTTCAAAGCGCATGCTGTGATCGCCATCGACCAGCAGACTTCATCTCTGAGTCTGCATTGGTTCGATAGCATGGGATTCATTCCTGTCGAGCCAGCGCCAGGGTATTGGGATGGTTCGTCCTTGCGTTTTGTGCGCAGTTCTCCTCGTGGGCAGACACGTCACACCTATGTGCCGATCGCACCCGGGCAGTACAAGCTCATTCTGGAAAGCTCGTTTGATGCGGGCGCCAGTTGGGTGCCCGTATTGACGGGGCGCTATTCTCGGACTGGCAGCTGAGGCCACGGGGAGATTGATGGATGCGGCGAGTTCCCGGCGGCTCGCCAAAAAGAACTCTTTGAGCTGATCGACGAATTATCGAATCGCGAACATGTTGATGTAGCGTACTTGCGCCGGGCGCGTCTTGCGATCTTATGCGCCACCAAAGTAGCCGATCGCTTGGCACCGTTCGCGGAAGTAGAACTGTTGGACACGTTCAACGCGGGCGTCAGTTGAGGGCCTGTAATGAGGGGATGTTACTTACGCGTGAAATCCTGAGGCAGCTGAGGCAAGACTATAACGGTAGGAGCCGGAACCGCCGTCGCGGGTGGTGCGTGGGGAATTGCATTATTCATTAAGAAGGCGACGACTGTTGTAAATACCAAGACGGTAGTTGCCGCAATGCTTGCGCACCATTTGACTGTGCTCACAATTGTAGTGTGCAGTTCAACTTTGAATTCGGCCTTGACTTCGGCCACTGATTTTTCGATCAGTGTTTCCAATTGCGCAAAGCGGGCATCGAAGTATTCTCGGTCGCTAGTCGTCATAACGCCTCCGCCTAGCCAGTTTAGACCATCATATGGCCGCATATGTTTGCGGTTCATCAATGGTAACGGCGGCATACCAAATTCTCTGCCGCCGTGATCGCGCCGAGCTCCAGGTGACGGCTTTAAGACTTGCTTGAAGTGGATTACTTCAGGTTGGCCATCAATTCGCCCAGGCGCACTGGACCGGCTGGCTGCCACTGCTCGTTGAAGTGCAGGGTGTCTTTCGGGAACAGCATGACGACGGTGGAGCCGAGCAGGAAGCGGCCCATTTCTTCGCCTTTCTTGAAGACGTATTCGTTCTTCTTGTAGGTCCACTCGGTCACTTTTGGCAGGCGCGGCGGATTGACGACGCCGTGCCAGGTGGTGGCCATGCTGCCAACGATGGTTGCGCCGACCAGCACCATCACAAATGGACCGAAGGCGGTGTCGAACTCGCACACGACGCGTTCGTTACGCGCGAACAGGCCAGGTACGCCGCGGGCGGTGGTCGGGTTCACGGAGAACAGCTCGCCCGGCACGTAGATCATGCGCTTCAGCGAAGCTGCGCATGGCATGTGGATGCGGTGATAGTCGCGCGGGCTCAGGTACAGGTTGGCGAAGCTGCCGTGCTCGAAGTGCTTGGCAAGCGCCGCGTCGCCGCCGACCAGGGCGGTGGTGGAGAATTTGTGGCCCTTGGCCTGGAAGATCTGGTCGCCTTCAATCGCGCCGAACTGGGAAATGCGGCCATCGACCGGGCAAACGAAATCGGCCTTGGCCAGGGGGCGGGCGCCCGGCTTCAGCGCGCGGGTGAAGAATTCGTTGAAGCTGTGATAGCTGGCGATGTCGGAATTGGCCGCTTCGTCCATGTTGACGTCGTATTTGCCGACGAACCAGCGAATCAGGCGGGTCGTCATTTCGCCGCCTTTGGCGCCCGCCACGCGGCCGGCGAAGTTGGTCAGGGCACCTTTTGGGAGCAGGTATTGCGGCAGTACGGCAAGTCGGGACACGGTTGGCATTCCAAATATTTGAAGATGCCGAATTATATCCTTGCTACCGCCCGCGCCATAGGGTAGAGTTTCGCGCGAGAATCATTTACCTTTTTTGTAACAATGATCCGCCTGACACTCCTAGTTGCAGCCATCCTCACGGCCACCCAGGCCATGGCAGAGGAAAAGAAGCAAGAACCTATCCAGAAAATCGAAATCAAGGGTGCGGCCGAAGCCTATAACCCGCGCAAGGACGATACTGCCAGCAAGATCATCGTCAGCGCCGACGAGCTGAAACGCTATGGCGACCAGTCGATCGGCGATGCGCTCAAGCGCGTGCCGGGCGTGTCGGTCGGCCCGGGCGGCAAGGATATCCGCATGCGTGGCCTGGGTAGCGGCTATACGCAGATCCTGCTGAATGGCGAGCGCGTGCCGCCGGGATTCAGCATCGAGAGCCTGTCGCCGGACAGCATCGAGCGCATCGAAGTGATTCGCGCGGCGAGCGCGGAGTTCAGCACCCAGTCGATCGCCGGCACCATCAATATCGTGCTGAAAAAGGCGGTCAAGGCTGCCCAGCGTGAATTCAAATTCGGCGTGAGCCGCAGCCGCGAGGCGACCAACCCGAACGGAAACCTGCTGCTGTCGGATAAGGACGGCAATTTCTCCTACTCAGTCAATCTCAGCGGTGGACGCTATGAGTTCGACCGCAATTCCTTCTCTGACCAGGAGCAGCTCAATTTGGCGGGAGATCCCGTCATGCAGCGGCGTATGCTGGTCTGGGACCGCGGCCACGCACGCAGCCTGGAGCTGGCGCCGCGCCTGAATTGGAACCTGGAGAATGGGGATACGCTGACATCGCAGTCCTATATCAGCCGCTCCATCTTCAAGAGCACCATCGACCGCGATTACGACGTGGAAGTTGGTCCTGCGCCGTTCTATATTAGCGAGCACACGGTCAACGTGAACAAAGCCCTGTTTGCCCGTACGGACCTGACCTGGGTGCACAAGTTTGGCGAGGGCGCCAAGCTCGATGCCAAGATCGGCGGACACCGACGCCGTTCCAACGGCACCTGGTTTGAAACGGACAAGCATACGGAAGACGAATCCTTGCAGCACGATGTCTTCAGTGGTTCGCGCGAATGGGGCATGAGCAGCACAGGCAAGTTCTCCATGCCCCTGGGCGGCGACCAGTCCCTGGCTGCCGGCTGGGAAGTGGGTTACACCGACCTTAATGACTGGCGCAACCAGCGCGACCTGTTCATCCCGGCCAATACGCGGGATGACAAAGACGAAGGTTACCAAGCCTCGCTGCGGCGCGCTGCCTTCTTCACGCAGGACGAATGGAATATCAACAAATCCTGGTCGGTCTATGCGGGCCTGCGCTGGGAAGGCGTGAACACGCGCAGCTCCGGTCCTGGTTTCGAACCAGTGAATAACCGCAGCAGCGTGTGGAGCCCGGTGGCGCAGACCCTGTACAAGCTGCCGAACGGGAAGGACCAGCTGCGCGCGGCGCTGACCCGCACCTACAAGGCGCCAGCGCCCAACAATCTGTCCGGGCGCCGCTTCACGTCGGCTAATAACAGCCAGCTTGAAACCGATTGGATCGGCAACCCGAACCTGAAGCCGGAACTGGCGACCGGTATCGACGCGTCCTATGAACATTATTGGGGCGAGGGCGCGCTCTTCAGCGTGGCCGCTGCTTCGCGACGCATCAATAACTACACGCGCCGCAATGTCTTCCTCGATGACACCGGACGCTGGGTAGCGACGATGATGAATAATGGCCGCGCCGACGTGCGCAGCCTTGACGTGGAAGTGAAATTCCCGATGAAGGCGGTAATGGCAAACGCACCAGCACTCGACGTGCGCGCCAACATCAGCCGTAACTGGTCGCGCATCGATACGGTGCCGGGTCCGAATAACCGCCTGGACCAGCAGGTGCCGCTGACCGCCAACGTTGGCCTCGACTATAAAACTCCCGATGGGGTTTGGAGCTTGGGCGGCAGTTTTAATTTCCGTGCCGGCGGCGATGTACGAAATGATGTTGACCGTTATAGCTGGTCGACAGTATCTCGCCAGTTGGACGGCTATATTGTGTGGAAACTGGACAGCAAGACCCAGCTGCGATTCTCCGGCTGGAATTTGCTGGCGCAGGATAGCCATTTCCTGACAAGGTATGACACTGCGGCCGGGAAAATGTCGACGGTATCGACCAACTTTGGTGCGCGTAATTATCGCTTGCAGCTCGAGATGCAGTTCTAAGTTAATAGGGGGATGTATATCCGCCCAGGCTGGTTTTTAAATTAGCAATGAAATAAAAGGCGCTGCACGTCAAATGTGTGGCGCATTTTTTTTAATATGGTTAAATTATGTAGATAAAATCATCGCAACTATGGTACATTGCGGGGAAGAAATCTCACACATTGTCACACTTTGACTTTTCATACACTTAGGGTAAAAAGAGATGACCACCTACCAGGAATACCAAGCAAAAATTGCTGAACTGCAAAATTTGGCCAACGATGCGCGTAAAGCTGAAATGCAAAAGGCAAAAGAGCAGATCTGGTCCATCATGCGTGAATATGATCTGACCGCTGCTGATCTGGGCCCTGCTGCCAAGAGCAATAAACCAGTCAAACCACGCGCCCGCGTGCCAATGAAATACCAGGACCCGGTGTCCGGTTCCCAGTGGACTGGCCGCGGCCGTGCACCGAAATGGTTGGAAGGCAAGAAGAAGGAAGACTTCCTGATTAAATAAGCCAGTCACGGCAAGAAGGGCGGATTAATATCCGCCCTTTTTCTTTTTATACGGTGAGAATATGTCGAGCTTCGCTTTGCGGCCGCTGCTGGCGGCTTTCCTTATTTGCGTGGGAGCCCCAGCGTTCGCAGTCAAGCCTGTATTGCTGATGCCTGATCGGGTGTGGACCGGTGAAGGTGCAGCCCATGGCGGCTGGTCGGTGCTGGTGGTTAATGGCAAGGTGGCCGGTGCCGGCCCCACTGCAGGGATCGAGGTCCCGGCTGACACTGAGCGCGTCGCCTTACCGGGCAAGACCTTGATCCCCGGCCTGATGGACCTGCACTCGCATGTACTGCTGCATCCGTATAACGAGACCAGCTGGGACGACCAGGTGCTGAAGGAACCGGAGGCGTACCGCGTGCTGCTGGCAGCACGCCATGTCCAGGCGCAGCTGCAATCGGGCTTCACAACTTTGCGCGACCTGGGTTCGGAAGGCGCGGGCTATGCCGACGTATCGGTCAAGCGCGCCATCGAGGAGGGTGTGCTGCAGGGGCCGCGCCTCTTCGTCGCTACGCTGGCAATTGTAGCCACCGGCGGCTATGGCCCGAACGTGAAGTCCTACCGGCCGGATATGCATTTACCGGTCGGGGCGCAGGAGGCGACTGGCGTCGACGAAGTAGTGAAGGCAGTGCGTGAGCAGGCCGCCCACGGCGCCGACTGGATCAAGGTGTATGCCGACTACCGCACCGGACCTGATGGATCGGCGCGCGCCACCTTTAGCCAGCAGGAACTGGATGCGCTGGTTGGCGCTGCCCACGCTACGGGACGGCGCGTCGCAGCACACGCCGCAACCGACGAGGGCATGCGGCGCGCGGTGCTGGCAGGTGTGGACAGCATCGAACACGGCTACGGCGGCAGCGAGGCTACCTTCAAGCTGATGGCCGAACGCAGGGTTGCCTTTTTCCCCACACTGGCGGCGCCTGAGGCGACCAGTGAATATTTCCAGAAGCATGTGCGGGACGGTGCGCCGACACCGTCGATGCAGGCCGCGGCACAGGCCTTTCAGCGGGCACGCAAGGCCGGCGTGACGATTGGCTTGGGAAGCGACGTTGGCGTGTTTGCCCATGGCGGCAGCGCGCGTGAGGCGGAGTGGCTGGTCAAGCTGGGCATGACGCCGACCGAAGCCTTGAGGGCAGCAACCGTGGTGAACGCGTCGGTGCTGGACCGCGCTGCGTCGCTGGGACAGGTAAAGCCGGGTTACGTGGCGGACCTGGTGGCGGTGGAGGGCGATCCGACGGCCGATATCGCTGCTTTGTACCGTGTTGGCTTCGTCATGAAAGGCGGCATTGTGGTCCGAAACGTGCGATGATGAAGTATGTCCGCGATTCCCTTATTCCCGTTGCAAACGGTGTTGTATCCGGACGGGTACCTGCCGTTGCAGATCTTCGAGGTGCGCTACCTCGATATGGTGAAGCGTTGTATCGAGCATAAGGAAGATTTCGGCGTGGTCGCCCTGGTGCAGGGAGATGAAGTACGCAAGCCCGACCAGCATGAAACCCTGTGCGCGGTAGGCACCATGGCCCACATCGGCGAATGGAAGGCAGTGATCCCGGGCTTGATGCAGCTGCGCTGTACCGGGCGCCAGCGCTTCCGTATCGTCTCCGCCGAACAGTTGAAGCATGGCTTGTGGATGGCGGAAGTGTCGGCCATCGACGATGACATGACCGTCCCCATTCCCACAGACCAGCAGGATGTCGCAGATAGCCTGGGCATGTTGATCCAGACCTTGCAGGAGCGCGGCGTTCCTGCAGGGCAGATGCCGATGCAGGCTCCATATCGCTTGCAGGAGGCAGGGTGGGTAGCCAACCGCTGGTGCGAACTGCTTCGCCTTTCGCTGGCGCAGAAACAGCTGCTGCTGGCGCAAGAGAATCCTGTGCTGCGGCTGGAGCTGGTGCAGGATGTCATGGTCGAGCATGGCCTGCTGAATTAGGGCATCGCTGGCTCTATGCGCGGCTTTGCGGGCCGCGCTACACTGGCTGTATGTATATCCAACCTGCTTTCGCTGAAGACCGAATTGAGGTCAAACACGGGCTGATCCGGGCCAATCCGCTCGGGATGCTGATTACGCCTGGCGCCGCGCCAACAGCGAACCTGGTGCCGTTCGCACTTTATCCAGACGAGGGCGAAGCGGGCCTCGGCGTGCTGCGCGCCCATATCGGGCGTAGCAATCCGGTGGTGCAGGAGCTGGCTGCGGGCGTCGAATGCCTGGTCGTGTTCCAGGGGCCTGAGGCTTACATCAGCCCGTCCTGGTATGCCAGCAAGGCCAGCACGCACAAGGTGGTGCCGACCTGGAATTTCACTATGGTGCAGGTGCGCGGCACGGCGCGCCTGGTGGAAGATGCCTCCTGGCTGCAGCATCAGATCCGCAGCCTGACCGCGCAGCACGAGTCGGGCCTCGCCGAACCGTGGGAAGTCGATGACGCCCCGGTTGAATTTATCGACGGCCTCCTGCGCGCAATCGTGGGGATCGAGATTCCGATCGCCTCGATCAAGGGCAAGTGGAAGGTAAGCCAAAACCGCAGCAATGCCGACATGGCTGGCGTCGTTGCAGGCTTGCGCAGTGAAGGCGCAGGTGACAGCGCCGAAGCGATGGCGGCGCTGGTAGCCAAGCGCCTTAGCCTTAAGCAGGACTGAGTTCTTCTTCCTGGGCGTGCACGTGCATCGACCACGTCACGCCGGCAATCAACAGCACAATGGCCGCGATTTCCAGCGGGCGCGGAAACTGCTGCTTGTAGATAAAGCCATACATCAGCGCAAACAGGGTCTCGAACAGGATCAACTGGCCGGACAGGGTAATCGGCACGCGCCGGCTGGCGACGTTCCACAAATGGTTACCGATGACCGAGGCGCCCAGGGCCAGCAGGCTATTGCAAATCCAGAATAGCGTCCAGTCGCGGCCCGATGCGGCGCCGGCCACACCCGTCACGTCCTCATGGAAGAAGGCAAAGGCAATCGTGCCGATGAGCAGTGCAATCAAGCCGCTCGACAAACCATACAAAGCCGACCATTCGGCGCTGCTGTAATGCGGATTGCGTTTCAGGTAGCGCGCGTTATCCAGCGTGTACCAGGACCAGCAAAGCAGGGCGCCCGTTGCGCACAGTACTCCAATCACGGTATTGGCGAGCGAGGCGCCGGAAGCCGCGGCATGCTGGAATACGTCGATATTGATACATGCGATGCCGGCAGCCGTCACCAGCAAAGGCATGGCCAGTTGGCGCAGGGGCACGGCGCCATGGTCATTGCGCCCCATCAGCGTTACGGCGATCGGCAGCACGCCGATGATCAGGGAAGTAGCCGCCACGCCGGCCAGCTTCACGCCGAACGCAAGGAACATGTAGTAGACGATATTGCCCGCGAGAGCGTGGCGCAGGAGCGCGAAATAGTCCTCGCGCTCCAAGCGCCCGATCAGGTTGCGCAGGCGCGGCAGCATCAGAACGAAGGCGATCGCGCCATAAGCGATGTAGCGTCCGACCGCCATCTCAAGCGGCGAAAAGGATGACAGCAGTTCCGGCACAACGAACACCATGCCCCACACCGCGCCCGCCAGCAGGCCGCATACAACACCAATCCACATGCAATATTTCCTCGTTTAAACCTGCGACAGTTTCGCACAGCTTGCGATATCTTGCTGAATCATGGACAAGACTTTGATCGCCGCGTTGCAGCGCGAGGCGCGGCCCCTTGAAACTGCGGAGGATTTCGATTACCTGCTGGACTTCATCGGCGACGCCAAACTGGTGCTGCTAGGCGAGGCCACGCACGGTACGCGCGAGTTCTACCGCCTGCGCGCCGACATCAGCAAACGCCTGATCGTCGACAAGGGCTTCGACGCCATTGCGGTCGAAGCCGACTGGCCGGACGCCCTGCGCGTCAGCCGCTATGTACAGCACAGCGGCGACGACATGAGTGCCGACAAGGCTTTGTCGGGTTTCAAGCGCTTTCCACAATGGATGTGGCGCAATCACGAGACTGTAGACCTGGTGAACTGGCTGCGGGTGCACAACCAGCACGTCGCCAGCCCGGCGCGCCGCTGCGGTTTCTTCGGTCTCGACCTTTACAGCTTGCAGCAATCGATGCACGCCGTGATTGCCTACCTCGACCAAGCCGATCCCGAAGCGGCGGCACGTGCACGCGAACGCTATGCCTGCATCGACCATTTTGCCGAAGACCCGCAGCGTTATGGCTACGCGACCAGCTTTGGCATGAAGCCCGATTGCGAGGCCGAGGTACTGCGCCAGCTTGTCGAGATGAGCCGGCTCGCCAGCCAGCACCTGCGGACCGGCGCCGTGCCTGACGATTTTTTCTACGCCCAGCAGAATGCGCGTGTCACGCGCAATGCCGAGGTGTACTACCGCGCCATGTTCAAAGGCCGCGACGAATCGTGGAATGTGCGCGACTCGCATATGGCGGAGACCTTGCAAGCCTTGCGCGAGCACTTGGGCCAAAGCATAGGCCGTCCAGCGCGTATCGTCGTGTGGGCGCACAACTCCCACCTGGGCGATGCGCGCGCAACGGAAATGGGCGCGCATGGCCAGTTGAACCTTGGGCAATTGGTGCGAGAGCGTTACCGCCCCGAGGATAGCTTCCTCCTGGGCTTCACGACGCATACGGGAAGCGTGACGGCGGCCACTGAATGGGACGGCCCGGCGGAGCTGAAAACGGTCGTGCCATCTCGCCCCGACAGCGTGGAGCATGTGCTGCATGCGGTGGGCAAGGGAACGTTCCTGTTGCCGCTGCGTGGGCGTGACAGTGCGCTGGCTCGGGCCGATGGGCGCTTGCTGGAACGCGCGATCGGGGTCATTTACCGTCCAGATACGGAGCGCATGAGCCATTATTTCTTCGCTGATGCGGAGCGGCAGTTCGATGCGTTGATCCACGTGGACCGCAGCACGGCGCTGGCGCCGCTTGAACGGTCAGCTTTGTGGCAGCACGAAGAGCCGGCCGAGACTTACCCATCCGGCTTGTAGCGCGACGAGGAGCGCCAAATTCAGAAGCACGGTGAACCAGAACTTGGCGAGGAAGGACGTCTTGGAGGATTTGTGGCGCAGCAGCTGTTGCGCCGCCAGGCCGCCGGGCCAGCCGCCGGCAAGTCCCAGCAAGAGCAGGGTGCGCTCGGGCGTGCGGCGGCGGCCCTTGCGCGCAGCCGACTTGTCGAGCGCGTAGGCGATAAAGCAGGCGACGCTGGCCACGGCGTACAGCGCGGCCAGCGTGAGGGCCGTCATCAGAAGTAGGACAGGCCCAGGGCGGCCTTCACTTCGTCGGTGGTGCGGGCGGCCACTTCACGAGCGCGCATGGTGCCTTCTTTCAGTACCTGCATGATGTAGCCCTTGTCCTTGGCCAGTTCTTCGCGGCGGGCGCGGATCGGGGCCAGCATATCCTGCAGCACGGCTTCCAGGCGTTTCTTGACGATGGAGTCGCCCAGGCCGCCGCGCACGTAGTGGTCCTTCATCTCCTGCAGGCTGGCCTTCTCGGTGTCGAAGGCATCCAGGTAGATGAAGGCGACGTTACCCTCCAGGTGGCCAGGATCGGACACTTTCAGGTGCAGCGGATCGGTATAAACCTGCTTCACGGCGGCGGTGATTTCAGCGGCGCTTGCGCCCAGGTTGATCACATTGCCCAAGGACTTCGACATTTTCGCCTTGCCGTCGATGCCTGGCAGGCGGCCCACTTCAGGCACCACAGCCTTGCACTCGACCAGGATTTCCTTGTTCACCAGACGGTTGAACTTGCGCACGATCTCATTGGTCTGCTCGATCATCGGGATCTGGTCCTCGCCGACGGGCACGATGGAAGCCTTGAAGGCCGAGATATCGGCGGCTTGCGAAGCAGGGTAGGTCAGGAAGCCGGCAGGGATGTCGCGTTCGAAGCCGCGCAGCACGATTTCCTGCTTCACGGTCGGATTGCGCTCCAGGCGGGCGACGGTGACCAGGTTCAGGTAATAGAAAGTGAGCTCTGCCAGTTCCGGGATCTGGGACTGGATCAGGATCGTCGACTTGGCCGGATCGATGCCGCAAGCCATATAGTCCAGCGCCACTTCAACCACGTTACGGTGCACCTTGTTGGTGTCGTCCATATTGTCCGTCAGCGCCTGCGAGTCGGCCAGCATGATGAACTGGTTGTAGTCGTCCTGGTAGGAGACGCGGTTGCGCAAGCTGCCGACGAAATGGCCGAGGTGCAGAGGACCGGTCGGACGGTCGCCGGTCAGGATGATTGGTTTAGCGTTGGAAGCTGGCTGGCTCATAGGGTTCTTTCTGCTTGCCCCTATCGATTGCGCCAAGAAAAACGCCACCTGATCGAGGCGGCGTTGATATTAAAATCACATCACTTTTCAGTGGCCGCGCTATGTCAGCGGCGCCACCAATTGCGGGAAAACAGATGTGATTGGATAAATTTCATCCCGCAATGGTTACAGGTCAGCGGGCCTGTGTCAAGAACGAAGTCGGGGTTGCGAAAAAAGGGGACGCGTAAAAAAGGGGACGTACCCCTTTAAAAGGGTACGTCCCCTTTTTTACGCGTCCCCTTTTTTCGCAAATTCAATATCGATTCGGGTTGTTGGGGCGTGCGTCTACACGGTTGGGGACGCCGTCGTTGTCGCGGTCGCGGTCGTAACGGTTAGGGATGCCGTCATTGTCGCGGTCGCCGCGTTCCCAGCGGCCACGTTCCATGCGCCAGCGGCCATTTTCCATTTGTGCCCAGCTTGGCTCGCGCCAGTGGTAGCCGTGGCGGGCGCGCACGTATTTGCCGTTGACCCAGACGTGGCGGTGGCCGTTCCAGCGCCAATAGCCAGGCGTCCAGACGAAGCCGTCCCGGGCTGGGGGGATCACTTCATCGCGTGGGGCTGGCGGGGCGGTCCGGATGACGACGACGTCCGCGCTGGCGATCGGGCTGATACCAAGGCCGGCGCCGAGGGAAGCTGCAACAAAGGTGGCAATGAGCAATTTTTTCATGATTGGCTCCTTTATTTCGTGATGTGGGCCATTTTTGCTGAGTCTGGCGCAGCCGTATGTGCGCACACACGCTTTCATGTATGCATTGGTTTTCTAGTAATATTGCGCAAATTCATGCCCGTCGGAGAGACCATGCGTAGCTGCCTCACATTGATTCCCTTCCTGCTGGCGTCGCACGCCGGCGCGCAAACTTCGCCGATGGCGCCTGATATCGTTCCCGGCTATGAGGCGCCGCAGGAGCGGGCCGACTACATCAAACGCGTGGTCATGATCCCGATGCGCGATGGCGTGCGCCTGCATACGGTGATCGTGGTGCCGAAGGGTGCCAGCAAGGCGCCTATCATCCTGACCCGTACGCCGTATAACGCGGACGGGCGCGCAAAGCGCAATGGCAGTCCTTATATGAAGTCTTCGCTGCCCCAGGGCGACGAAGAGTTTGGGCGCGATTTCATCCGCGTATTCCAGGACGTGCGTGGAAAATACGGCTCGGAAGGCGAGTACGTGATGGCGCGCCCGGTGCGCGGTCCGCTGAATTCGTCCCAGACCGATAACGGAACCGATGCCTGGGATACCATCGATTGGCTGGTGAAGAATGTGCCCGAGTCGAACGGCAAGGTGGGCATGATCGGTTCTTCCTACGAGGGCTTTACTGTGCTGATGGCGCTGACGGAGCCGCATCCGGCCCTGAAAGCGGCGGTGCCCATGAGCGCCATGGTGGATGGCTGGCGCGGCGACGACTGGTTCCACAATGGGGCCTTCCGGGTGAATACCCTGGATTACATCGCCCAGCAGAACATCGCGCGTGGGCGCGGCGAGACGCTGGCGACCGGCGCTTATGACGATTACGAATCGGTGCTGCGCGCCGGTTCGGTGGCGGACCTGGCCCGCAAATACGGGCTCGATAAGATGAACTTCACGAAGAAGCTGTTCGAGCATCCGGCTTACGACAGCTTCTGGCAGGAGCAGGCGCTGGACCGAATCCTGGTTCGCCGTCCGTTGTCGGTGCCGACCATGCACGTGGTGGGGCGCTGGGACCAGGAAGATATTTACGGCGCCTACGCGACTTATTCGGCAATGGAAAGGCTGGACAAGGATAATAAGCTGAACTTCCTGGCTGTCGGTCCGTGGCGCCACAGCGGCGTCAATTACGATGGTTCTTCCCTCGGCGCGTTGCGCTTCACCGGCGATACTGCGCAGGAGTTCCGTCGCGATGTGATGGTGCCCTTCCTTAAGCAGTACCTGATGGACGGTGCGCCGGCTGCCAACACGCCGCCGGTGCTGTCCTACCAGACTGGAAGCAATCAATGGCAGCGCCTGAACCAATGGCCGCTGTCATGCTCGACGGGCTGCCCGTCTTCTGCGAAGGCGGTGTACCTGGAGGATGGTTTCAAGCTGTCATGGTCCAAGCCGGCCAGTGCCAGGGGTTTTGACGAGTATGTGGCAGATCCGGCGAAGCCGGTGCCATTTGTCCCGCGTCCGGTGCGCATGGGCGACGAGAATGTGTGGAAGCCTTGGCTGGTGATGGATCAGCGCTTCGTCAGCGACCGCACCGACGTGTTGAGCTATGTGACCGAGCCGCTGAAAGAGCCATTGGTACTGGCGGGCGCGCCGCAGGTGCACCTGACCGCATCCACCTCGGGCAGCGATGCCGACTGGGTGGTGAAGGTGATCGACGTTTATCCGGATGAGGTGCCGTCGCAGCCTGCGCTGGGCGGCTACCAGCTGCCGCTTTCGATGGATATCCTGCGCGGCCGGTATCGCGACAGCTTCGAGAAGCCATCGGCCATCCCCTCGAACAAGCCAGTGCAATTCAGTTTTGCGTTGCCGCCCGTGAACCACGTTGTGCTGCCTGGCCACCGCCTGATGATCCAGGTGCAGTCAAGCTGGTTCCCGCTGTACGACCGCAATCCGCAGACCTACGTGCCGAACATCTTCTTCGCCGTGCCGGGCGATTACAAGAAGGCCACGCAGCGCGTGTTCCATGGCAGCTCGATTGAACTGCCGGTGGTGGAGGGCGGTAAGTAAGCAATGCAAAGGTTCGTCAACATTGTAGGCGCTTTGGGCATTCTCACATGGTGTTTGCTGGTGCCCAGTGCAGCGGCGTTCATGGCCGCAGTGGTTTTCGCCCTTTTTGTATTTCGGCCAAAAAAGCTGCTGTTTGTTTTTGAAATTCCGGATGCCGTCCTTGCGCCGATTATCTTCTTTCTCGTGGCGCGCGTCGCAGTCGCTACGGGTAATCTCAAGGAACTCGGATTCCCTTTCGTCTATGTCCTGACATTGACTGCACTTTCGTGTACTGCGCTTTTCTTCTCGAGAAAGCTTGAAGACAATTTTCTTGCCTGGTTTTCCTGGGCGCTAGGTGTCCTGTGCATATGCGCGTTCATTAGCGTATTGTTAGGCGGTATCGCCTTTCCGTGGCTTATGTATGTTTCCGTTGTCAATCTTGTCGTTAGCCTTTCGCTTTGGTGGTTCTATTGTTTTCTGCGAAGGATGGCGCTGGATGACTGATCGGGGGCCATGATCAGGCGAGGCGCATCAGGACCGCGCCTGCGGCGATGGCGGTGATTGCGAGGGCGCGTTTGCGGCCTATGCGCTCGGAGAGGAAAAAGCGGGCGATCAGGGCGGCGAAGAGGATGGAGGTTTCGCGCAGGGCTGCGACTGCGGCCAGCGGTGCGACGGTCATCGCCCATAGTGCGAGGCCGTAGGCGCCCAGCGTGCCGGCGCCGCCGAGGAGGGCGACGCGCCAGAATTCACGAGCATAGTCGCGTAGCTGGCGCGGGCTACGGACCAGGCACCAGGCCAGCAGGCCTGTCGCGCTTAGCACGTGCAGCCACATGACGTAGGCGGCTGGGGCTCCTGAGGCGCGGGCCCCCATGCCGTCGACCAGGGTGTAGGCGGCAATGACCACGGCGTTCAGCAAGGCGTAGATGGTGGAGCGGCGGCGCGCGGCGGCGGCTTCGCGGCTGGCGATGCGATCGTCTGCCGCCGGTGTGCGGGTGGCGAACCAGAGGCCGAAAATGCCGCCGCTGATGCAGGCAACGGCGGCGTATTGCGTGACGGTGAGGTGTTCTCCGAGCAGTGGCACGCTGGAGAGCGCGACCAGCAAAGGCGCGCTGCCGCGCATCAGCGGGTAGGCGTGGCTCATATCGCCGTGGCGGTAGGCGGCGGACAGCAGGCCGTAATAGAAGTAATGGATGACGGTTGACAGCAGCGCATACGGCCAACTGGCGGCTGCCGGTTGTGCGAGGAAGGGCAGCAGGGGCAGCGAGATCAGTCCTGCGCCGCTGGCCACCAGTACGCTGCTCAGGAAAGGATCGCGTCCTTTCTTGACCAGCGCATTCCATCCGGCGTGCAGCAGTGCGCCGCACAGGACGATGGCAACGACCGATGGCGCCATCAGCGGGGCCGCACGCTTTCGTTCAGGATTTCCGGCTTGTGGTAGCGCTGGAAGCCTTCCATCACCACATTGGACTTGGCGGCGCGTTCCAGCAGTTCCAGCAGCACGGCGCGGTCGTCAGGCGATAGCGAACTGCGGGAAACGTAGACGCCCGTTTGCTGCCAGGGCAGCTCGGGAATCGATTCAAGCCGCAGCCGGTCCAGCATGCCGTTGACGCGCGGCTCGCGGTTGATGGAGCCGGCCAGGATGGTCGGGCCCATGATTGTCATGTCCACCGCGCCCATGAACAGGAGACGTGCAACGGCGGTGGCATCGACTTCGGTGAACAGGCGCCCCTGGCGGGCCAGTTCACGCAAAATGGCCTGGTAGGCATCGCCGTAATCGTAACCTCGCACTACGGCCACGCGCAGGTCGCGCCGGTCCAGCAGGTCCTGGCCGTTGGTAATCGTTGGGCGCGCGCTTTGCAGGGAAATCAGCATGGCGCGATGGCCAACCATCGGCACGAAGATGCCGAAGACGTCGCGCGCCGGAGTGCGGGTAGCGGGCAGCAGCAGGTCGGCCTTGCCGGATTCGAAGAGCAGTTCCTGGCGGGCGCGCGGCACCGAGGTAAAGGTGAAATGGCAGCCGGCACGCGGTCCCAGGCTGCGGAAGATGTCGGGATAAATGCCGCTGAACGTGCCGTTGCCAACGATGACGCTGACGCCGGTGCTGGATACCGGCACCACGATGTCGCGCGAACAATCGGCGAACGCCGGCAACGCCGCAACGAAAGGCAGGGCGGCGAGCAACTGGCGGAAGAGGCGGTGCGCGCGTGTGGTCATACCGCGATTATGCACTGGTTTCCGGCGTGGATGCTGTAGCCATATGGTGTTGGCGGAAGTAGCGCCGCGCCACGAAGATGCCCACCGCCTGCATCGCTGCGCAGACGAAGAAGGTGCTGCCGATGCGCCAGTCGCTTGGCGGCAGGTGGCTGACCGCGCTGAGGATGGCGCCGCCCAGCAGGGGCATCAGCACCGAACCAAGGCTGCTGATCGACTGCAGGGACCCCATCAACTCGCCCTGTTCATTGGCCGGCGTGGCCTTCGACACGATGCCTTGCAGGGCAGGACCAGCGGCGAAGGACAGCAGGTTGCAGAGGATGAAGACGTACATCATCCAGCCATGCGTCGCCAGGCCGTACAGCATATAGGTGATGGCGCCGGAGCTCAGGCCAATCAGGGAAAGGCGCACTTCGCCGAATTTCCGGATAAAGAATCCCAGCAAGCCGGCCTGCACCACGGCAGCGGCGAGACCGACGCAGAACAGGGCCGCACCGTTTTCGGCTGGCGTCCAGTTGAAGCGGAAGTGCGTGTACAGCACCCAGGTCGACTGCAGCATCATCTGCGCCGCGGTGACTAGGGCGAACGTGATCACCAGGCCGCGGATATCCTGGCGGCGGGCCAGCTTGGCCAGCGCGTTGAACGGATTGACCGACACCATCTTGAATTTTTCGCGGCGCTCTTCCGGCAGCGATTCCGGCACGAAGAAGTAGCCGTAGGTGAAATTGGCGAAGGACAGGGCGGCCGCCACGTAGAACGGCAGGTGCAGGTTGACGTCGCCCAGCAGGCCGCCAAGCATTGGCCCGCAGATGAAGCCCAGGCCGAAGGTGGCGCCGATCTTGCCGAAACTCTTGGCGCGGTCTTCGTGGGTCGAAATGTCGGACGCGTAGGCGGAAGCCACCGACATGCTGGCCGACGACATGCCGCCGATCACGCGGCCAATGAACAGGCAAGCCAGGTTGGGCGCCCAGGCCGTGGTCAGGAAGTTGATGCCCATGCCGGCCATGGAATACAGCAGCACGGGACGGCGGCCGACGCGGTCGCTGATCGCGCCCAGCATCGGCATGAAGATGAATTGCAGCAGGCCGAAGGTCGCGCCCAGGATGCCGTACCACAGTGCGTGCAGTTCGCGGTCCTGCACATATTGGCCGACCAGGATAGGCAGCACCGGCACGATGATCCCGATGCCCAGCATGTCAATGAAGATGCTGACCAGGACGAAATTCAGGTTGCCCTTGCCTTTTGGGGCGCTCATGCCGCCACCGCCCATTCTGCGACGAAGCTGTCGCGGAACGCGAGCAGCTCCCGCAAGCGTTGTTCGCCCAGGGCCCGGCCGGCGGCAGTCTGCATGGTGCCTGGCAGGGTAGCCAGCTTCACTTCGATGTGGTCCAGCGAATAGATCTTGTCGTTGCGCTCGCGGTTCAGGGCGAGCGGATCGTCCGGGTGGGCCAGGGCCGTGCCCATGCGGCCGGCGATATAGAACATGCGGGCCAGGCCAACGGCGCCCAGGGCGTCCAGGCGGTCGGCATCCTGCACGATTTGCGCTTCCAGCGTGGTTGGATGAAGGGCGGCGGAGAAGCTATGGGTCTCGATCGCGTGGGCCACCGCGTCGAGGCGGTCGGCGGGGAAGCCGGCATCGGTCAGCTGAATGCGGGCCAGCGCGGCGGCCTGGCGCGATGCCAGGTGGCGTTCCGGGTGATTCTTGGGCAGGTTGACCAGGTCGTGCAGGTAGCAGGCGGCCATCACGACCAGCCGGTCGGCGCCATGGTGCTGTTCCAGCAAGATGGTGGCATTCCGCCACACCCGGTGCAAGTGATTCATATCGTGGGCGCCATCGTCGCCCGCTGCGGCGCTGGCCAGCGCCATCAGGCGCGGCTGCCAACTGCTCAGCAAAATTTCCATAAAAAAGCCGTATCTTTATTAATAGCTGCGCAATTGTGCCATGACTTTAGCGCAAGCTTGTATGTTTCTCCATGGCAAAATTGTTGGTGATTATTTTATTGGTCTGCGGTAACATATTACTGTCATCCTTCATAAGTGAAATAAATTATCATGACTACAACGACCAGCCAAGCCGCCGAGTTCCTGGCCTTCACCCTTGGGCAGGAAGAATACGGCATCGATATCCAGAAGGTCAGCGAGATCCGCAGCTACGAACAACCGACCCGCATCGCGAGTGCGCCGGACTATGTGAAGGGTGTGATCAACCTGCGCGGCCTGATCGTGCCGATTATCGACATGCGCGTGCGCTTCCAGCTGGGCGAGCCGACCTATGGCCCGTTCACGGTTGTGATCATCCTGCACATCGGTTCGCGCACGGTTGGCATCGTGGTCGATGCCGTCTCCGACGTTACCACGCTGCAGCCGGACCAGATCAAGCCTGCACCGGACATCAGCGGATCGATGGACACTGAATACATCACCGGCCTGGGCACCATTGAAGACCGCATGCTGATCCTGGTCGATATCGAACGACTGATGTCCTCGGCCGACATGGGCCTGATCGAAAAGATGGCGGCATGAAGTTGTTGAATAACCTGAGCATCGGCAAACGCCTGGCATTTGGCTTTGCCGTCACCCTTGCATTGTCCATCGTCATCGCCGCGATTGGCGTCTGGCGCCTGCAGCAGGTCGCCGGCGCCACGCGTCACATGATGGAAACGCCGTTGGCCAAGGAACGCATGATCTCCGACTGGTATTCGAAGATCGATAGTGCTGTCCGCCGCACCACGGCCATTGCCCGCAGCAGCGATGCTTCGCTGGGCGCCTTCTTTGCCGAGGAGTCGAAAGCCTCGTCGGCCGCTTCGGCGGACCTGCAGAAACGCATTGAGCCCCTGATCAGCGATGCCGACGAAAAGGCGCTGTGGGATCGCGTGATGGAGCAGCGCAAAGCCTACATCGCTTCGCGCGACAAGGTCGCCAAGCTGAAGACCGGCGGCGAACTGGAGCAGGCCAACGAAGTCTTTGAAAAGAGTTACCAGCCGGCGGCCGCACAATACCAGGCCCTGGTGCAGGACCTGTTGACCATGCAGCGCGGGAAGATCGACGCGATCGGCAAGGACATCGACAGCATCTCCACCACCAGCCGCAGCTTGCTGCTTGTGCTGGCGGCGCTGGCGGTGGCCTTTGGCGCCGTGTGCGCCTATATGCTGACCAAGGGCATTACCATTCCGCTGTCGCGTGCCGTGGACGCCGCGCGCCGCGTGGCGAACGGCGACCTGACTGGCGATATCCGCGTCCATGGCGCCGATGAAACCGGCCAGCTCCTGGGCGCCTTGAAGGATATGAACCAGGCCTTGCTGAATATCGTGAGCGAAGTGCGCCACGGTACCGATTCGATCAGTGTCGCGTCGACTCAAATCGCGGCCGGAAACCAGGACCTGTCGGCCCGTACCGAGCAGCAGGCGGCGTCGCTGGAAGAAACGGCGTCGTCGATGGAAGAACTGACGTCGACCGTCAAGCAGAATGCAGACAATGCACGCCAGGCCAACCAGCTTGCCGGTGCAGCTGCTTCGGTCGCGCGCAAGGGCGGCGATGTGGTGGCGGAAGTTGTTGGCACCATGGAATCGATCGACGCTTCGTCGCGCAAGATCGTGGATATCATTACGGTGATCGACAGCATCGCGTTCCAGACCAATATCCTGGCGCTGAATGCGGCGGTGGAGGCCGCACGCGCCGGAGAACAGGGCCGTGGCTTTGCGGTGGTGGCGTCGGAAGTGCGCAACCTGGCGCAGCGGTCGGCGGCGGCAGCGAAGGAGATCAAGGAACTGATCGGCGACTCGGTCGAGAAGGTGAACGCGGGAACGCGCCTGGTGTCCGATGCCGGCAATACCATGCAGGACATCGTCTCGAGCGTGCAGCGCGTGTCGGACATCATCAGCGAGATCACGGCGGCGAGCGCCGAGCAAAGCTCCGGTATCGATGAAGTCTACAAGGCCGTCGGGCAGATGGACCAGGTCACGCAGCAGAATGCGGCGCTGGTCGAAGAGGCGGCAGCTGCGGCGGAAGCCATGCAGAACCAGGCGAGCAGCCTGGCCGACGTGGTCAGCGTGTTCAAGGTCCGCTAAACGGCAGCTTCGTGGATCGCCTGTTGCGACAGGCGGTCCGCATCGCCATTCCGGTGGCGCGGCACCCAGCGCACATGTACTTGCGCCAGTGCCGACATCAATTGCCCCACACGGGCGCGATGTTCTTCCAGTGCCTTGGCCCCGGACTGGGGCGATAGCAGGACATCCTGCACCACTACCTGGCTGTCGCCATAGACCAGCAATTCGGTCACACCCAATTCCACCGCTTTTTCCAATGCCGCGATCAGGGCGAGATATTCGGCGTCGCCGCTGCTGCCGTGGCCGGCGCGCCGGCTGATTTCAACGCGTTCGCCGGCGGGGCCTGAGAGCAGGGCGCCAATGCCGATGCGGCCCGGATTGGGATGGGCGGAGCCGTCGAACCATGCGCGCCACGCGGCGGGAGAAGCGGGGACTGCCTGGCGCGCGAGTTTTTCGGCGCGGGCGCGTTCTTGTTTTATTGACATATGTAAATAATCTTGCAACACTTGCCTGGTCGTTTCCCTCCACTTTAACAGGAGATACCCATGCAATTGATCCACCGCGCCGCAGGCGCAGTTGCACTGGCATTGGCGATGCAGACGGCCTGCGCGGCCCCCGCAAAACCGGTGCGGAAGTACACGATCGAGCAGTTCATGGCGACCACGTCGATTAATGGCGCCTCTTTCAGCCACGACGAGAAGAATATCCTCTTCAACAGCAACGAGACCGGCATCTTCAATGCCTACTCGATCCCTGTCGCCGGCGGCAAGCCTGTAGCGCTGACCAAGTCCACCACCGACAGCACGTATGCGATCAGCTACTTCCCGGCCGATAACCGCTTCCTGTTCACGCATGATAAGGGCGGCGATGAGCTGAATCACCTGTACGTGCGCGAGGTCGACGGGACGGAGAAGGACCTGACTCCCGGCGAAAAGCTGAAGGCCACTTTCTTCGGCTGGAGCGACGACGACAGTGCGTTTTACGTGCTCTCCAATGAGCGCAATCCGAAGTTCCCGGACCTTTACCGCTATAGCGTGAAGGACTATTCGCGCACCATGCTATACCAGAACGACAGCGGCATGAGTATCTCGCGCATCAGCCGCGACGAGAAGTGGATCGCGCTGGGCAAACCGAACACCACCTCCGACAGCGATATCTACCTGTATAACCTATCGAGCAAAGAGACAAAACACATCACGCCGCATAAGGACGCGGCCAGCAACCAGACTGCCACCTTCGATCCGGAGTCAAAGAAGCTTTACTTCACCTCGAATGCGGGCGCCGAGTTCGATAGCCTTCGTACTTACGACCTGGCGACGGGCCAGGTGGCCGAGCATGAAAAGGCCAAATGGGACGTGGTCGGCACCAGTTTCTCGCGCAATGGGCGCTTCCGTACTTCCGTCGTGAACGAGGACGGCAGCACCGTGCTGCGTGTGGTTGAAGGCAAGGAGGAAAAATCGCTGGCGCTGCCGAAAGTGCCGGGCGGCGAAATGAGCGCCGCCGTGTTTTCAAATAGCGGCAAGCTGATGGCCTTCTACGTCAACGGCGACCGTTCGCCGAACAACCTGTTCGTCTACGACCTGGCGAGCAAAAAGGTGAAACAGCTGACGCAAAGCCTGAGCAAGGATATCGACCCGAATGACCTCGTCGAAGCGGAAGTGGTGCGTTTCAAGTCCTTCGACGGCACCGTGGTTCCTTCGATCTATTACAAGCCGAAGGGCGCCTCTGCCAGCAACAAAGTACCGGCCGTGGTGTTCGTGCACGGCGGCCCTGGCGGCCAGACCCGCCGCGGCTACAGCGCGATGATGCAATATCTGGCAAACAACGGCTATGCGGTGCTGGGCATTAATAACCGCGGCAGCAGCGGCTACGGCAAGACCTTTTTCATCGCCGATGACCGCAAGCATGGACGCGAGCCGCTGTGGGACTGCGTCGAAGCCAAGACCTACCTGGCCAGCCTGGGTTATATCGATCCTGAACGCATCGGCATCGTGGGCGGCAGCTATGGCGGCTACATGACGCTGGCGGCGATGGCTTTCCGTCCGGAGGCATTCAAGGTTGGTGTAGATATCTTCGGCGTCAGCAACTGGATCCGTACGCTGGAATCGATTCCTCCATATTGGGAAGCGCAGCGAAAGGCCCTGTATGAGGAGATTGGCGATCCGGTGAAGGACAAGGAGTTCCTGATGGCGACTTCGCCGCTATTCCATGCTGCCGAAATCCGCAAGCCGCTGATGGTCATCCAGGGCAAGAACGACCCGCGAGTGATCAAACCGGAAAGCGATGAAATCGTGGAGGCGGTGAAGAAGAACAATGTGCCGGTCGACTACGTGGTATTCGACGACGAAGGCCATGGCTTCCGCAAGAAAAAGAACGAAGCGATGGCGAATGCGAAAATGGTGGAATTCCTCGATAAATACCTGAAGAATTCCACCGATAGCAAGCAAATGGGTCAGCAATAACCCGCAGTATCAGCGGCGATACGGGTTATCGGGGCGGTGGTCGTAGCGGTTAGGGACGCCATCGCCATCGCGGTCGCGGTCATGACGGTTTGGTATGCCGTCGTTATCGCGGTCGCGGTCATAACGGTCCGGAACACCATCATGGTCGCGGTCATGGCGGCGGCCCCGGTCGTGGTAATAATAGTCACGGCGCGGCTCGCGGTAGCTGTAGCTTGGACCCTGCACATAGTGCGGACGGTCGTCATACACGGCCCAGCCGCCTTCCCGCCATCCCCAGCCATTGTTAACACGGACCCACTGCGAAGGGTTGTAGCGGTAGCCCGGACGTTCCTGCAGCCAGTGGCCGGCGACCCAGACGTGGCGGTAACCATCCCAACGCCAGACGCCAGGCGCCCAGACGTAGCCGTAACGCGGTGGCGGCACGCTCTCAAAACGCAGCGGTGGAGGAGCGTTGCCGATCACAACGCTGAAGTCAACCTGCGCCTGGGCGGCGGTCGGCGCGATGGCAGCCACGCCAAGTGCCAGGGCGGCTGCAGCGATGAATTTCGATTTGAACATGGCATTTCTCCTGTTGGTGATGCGCTGAGTTCAATATATCAAGGGCGCGGCCGGGAATAAAAGCTTGATTCAGTTTCTTACAAATCTCGCTGGGCCGTAACAGTTGTCCCGAACAGGAGGGAAAATCCCCCTCAATCAAAGCAAATGGATGGGCTGCCCCTGTGCCAAGATAAGGAGGCGTGCATTGGGCGCGCCGATGCCCCTGCTACAATCAGTGGGCGCTGGGTCGAACGAGGAGTAGCAAATGTTCAAGATGTTTGGTTTTGGCGGCGTGAAGTGCCCGCGATGCGATCACCGCAACGGCGACAATTCCGGTTTTTGCAACCAGTGCGGCCTGACGTTGGGTGCGCGCCATAGCGTGCCGGTGCTGCGCGAAAACCGCTGGATTCCGGCCAACGATGAGCTGGCGGTGTATTTCGGCGTGCGCCAGCTGTCCGGCATCTTCACCAAGACCCTGCGCGTCCCCGCCACCACCCGTGCCTACATCCTGCAGGGCGAGCGCGCCACCGAAGTGCCGGAAGGCGAATACGAGCTGGAAGGGTTTTTCAGCCGGCTTTCCGGCCTGCTGCGCGACCAGGGGGGCGAAATCCTGATCACCCGCACCACGCCACTGCCAGTTGAGTTCAATTTCACCGACCTCCATACCGCTGAATTCCTGAAACTGGCCGCCCGCTTCACAGTCGGCCTGCAGGTTGCGGACATTCCGTCTTTCGCCAGGCATTTCATGACCGTGCCAGGCGCTGTCACCACGCTCCAGCTGCACGATCTGATCGCGCCGTCGGTGCGCCAGGTCGCGGCGGAATTCCTCGGCAGCCGCTCCGTGCGCGACATGGCGGGTTCCCCGGCGCTGCGCGAACAGTTGAACGAACGCTTGCAAAACGCCTTGGGGCAGCGCCTGGCCGAATTCGGATTGGCCGCGGCGCAGGTTGAGACCCTGGCCCTGCGCCACGACAAATATGACGACAACCGGGAGCGGGTTGGCAGCTTGTTCCTGGTGGCCGACGAACGCCAGCACCAGCTGGATCACGTCAAACAGATCGACAAGCTTTACGACCAGGAAGAATGGCAGGCCATCTGGCGCCAGGAGCAGAAAATGCGCAGCGATTTCCGAAAGGCCGAGCTGAAAATCGAAGCGGAAGAACAGATGCAGGCCATCCGTGCCCGTGAAATCGACCTGTACGGCCGCATCGTCGAGGCAAAGACCCGAAAACAAGCCTTCGAACACGGCGCAGGGGCTGCGCTGACTGACCTGGAACACGAGCTCGCCCGCCATAAATCCCTGCATGCCGGCGAGGCCGCGCAATGGGACCAGGTGCGCCGCCTGGCGCAGATCAAGATGCGCACCGAGATGGAATTGGCTCAGCAGGCCGGCCTGGAAGAAAAGGCCCTGGCCAAGCAGCGCTTCTCGCACCAGCTGTACCAGCAGCAGCTCCAGCACCGCATCCAGCAGGCGCTCGCCATCGAAGACGAGGACTACCGGCACAAGCAGTTGCAGATCCTGCGCAAGGCGGAAACCGATGCCAAGCTGCGCGAACAGGAAATCGACGCCGAGCACCACCGTGCCAAATTCCAGGGCATCGCCCTGGCCAATGCCGCCCGCCACCGCGAAGCGGAGCGCGTCATGGAATGGGAAGAGGAGCAGTACCTGGCCCGCAAGCGCGACATGGCGCGTGGCGAAGCTGCCAAGGAAGCCGGCTCGCAGGTGCAGGTGGCTGAAATCAGCGTCAAGCTGGAGGAGCTGAAACGCAGCGGCGCCAACGCCGAATCGATCGCGCAATACGAAAAACTGCTGCGCACCATCGAGGCGGATGGCGTGCAGCAGCGCCAGTCGCAAAACCTGGCGCGCCAGGCCATGCTGGACCAGGTGGCGGTGGAGGAGCAGCGCCTGGAGCTTAAACTTCGCGACCAGGAGTCGCAGTGGCAGCAATCGCTGAAAAAGATGGAAGTGGAGCGTGACGAGCGCTTCAACCGCTGGAAAGTGGAATACGACAGCATGGTGGCGCAGCAGCAGCATGCCGCAGACATGGCGCGCATCGACATCGAACGCCTGGAAGCCATCGGCCGCATGAGCGATACTGCCAAGATTGCGCTGGCCGCAACGCCGAATTCCGAAGCCTTGTCGCGCCTGATGCGCCAGCAGGCGCAGTCCGCGATGTCGCCGGAACAGTTGCAAGCCCTGGCCGGCGTGGTGGCGGCCGAAAACAGCATCACTCCCGCCGAAGCCATGCGGCTGGCGGGCGAGGAGGTCAAGGAGGAACGCAGCTACCGCGACAACGTGGGCGACAAGGAAAGGCAGCACCAGCTCGACCTCCTGCGCGCGCAGGCCAGCGTGGAGACCGCGATTGCCCGCCGCTGCCCGCAAGGCCATCATGTGCCGACCGATTGTGGTGACGCAAAGTTCTGTCCGGAGTGCGGAGCGCCGATAGCGAGGTAACGTAACAAGAGAAATGCAGACTGCCCGAGACAAGATTCGCGAACTGCGTGCCCTGCACGAAGATGGCCTGTTAAGCCTGCAAGAGTTCGATCGCCGCAAGAACGCCATCCTGGACGCCGAGTATGCGCCGCCGGGAGGCGCCGTCGCACCTATCACCATCCCACGCCAGGGTACAGAGCTGGGCCTGATGTCGGGCCAGGAGATCGGCCCTCACAACCGCCGCTACCGGCTGGAACGCCTGCTCGGAATGGGCGGCATGGGCCAGGTGTGGCAAGCCACCGACCTGGCCACCCACGCGGAACTGGGGCACAGCGCCGTGGTCGCATTGAAGATCCTGCCGCCCCAGCTGACGCAAAGCCCGGCCCATGCCAAGCTGTTGATCGAGGAAGCGACCCAGGCGCGCCGCCTCGCCCACGACAATATCGTCCGTGTTTATGAATGGGCGCAGGATCCGGCCACTTCCAGTTATTTCATCATCATGGAATGCCTGGAAGGGGAAGACCTGGATGCCTGGCTGGCCGAGCATGGCAAGGCCACGCCCGCCCAGGTGGAGCAAATGCTGCGGCCCGTGGCGGAAGCGCTGCAATACGCTTGGGACAAGCATCGCCTGGTGCACCGGGACATCAAGCCGGGGAATGTTTTCCTGACGTCGGCCGGCGAGATCAAGCTGCTGGACTTCGGCATCGCCTCGCGGGCGCGTTCAACCGGCACCGACCTTGGCATGGCAACGCCGAACGCCGGCACTGCGGGCTACCGGGCGCCGGAGGCGGGCACCAGCCAGGGCGCGCCGCGACCGCAGGTGGACGTCTACGCGGTTGCGATCATGACTTACCAGCTGCTGGAAGGACGCATGCCGTTCGACGGCCAGGCGACCGCGCTGCTGGAGCCGGTCAAGCCCGCCGCGCTCAATGCGGCGCAATGGGAAGTGCTGAAGCGCGGTTTCGCCAATCGCGCCGGCGAACGCCCGGAATCGGTAGGGGCACTGCTCGACGAATTGCGCCAGGCCGCAGAACCAAGTGTGGACGAATCCGCCCAGCGCGAGGCGGCCCGCAAAGCTGAACGCGCGGCGGCGGACCAGAAGGAGCGGGAAGCGCGCGCCGCCCGCGAAGCCCGCTCGCGCGCCGACGCCATCGCTCGTGCCGAGGAAGATGAAGAACGGCGCAAGAAAGAAGTCGAACTGGCCGCCCGCCTCAAAGCGGAAGCGTTGGCGGCAGCACAGGAGAAGGCCCGGCAGGACCAGCTCCGGCGTGAGCAGGAAAAGCAGCGCAAGCTGCAGGCGGAGCAGGAAGCAAAGGAACGTAAGGAACGCCTGCGCCAGCAACTCGTCGCCCGCCGCGATGCCGATGCGATGAAGGCGCGCCAGGCCGAGGAAGAACACCAGCGCAAGCTGGCCCAGTTCAAAGCCGAAGCGGCTTACCGCGCCGAACAGGAACGCCACCGGAAGGAACAGGCAGCGCGCAAGGCCGCTGAACTGGCGGCTTTGCTGCCATCGGCCACCAGCCCGGTGGCCGATGCCGAAGGCGTGCTGCGCGACCGTTTTACGGACGGCAGCGGCGCGGGGCCGGACCTGGTCCTGATTCCGACCGGCCGCTTCCAGATGGGCTCCAATGAACATGAGCACAAGATCGCAGTGAAAGCCGGCGCCCAGAAAGCCTGGATGGACCGTGAGTTGCCGGCGCATTGGGTCGGCATCGAGCATTCTTTCGCGCTTGGCCGCTATCCGGTGACGGTTGGCGAGTGGCGCGCGTTCGCCAAGGCAACCGGCTGGCAATCGAAGCTGGATGTGGACTGGCAGCAGCCTGGCTTCGCGCAGGACGACCGCCACCCCGTGGTGTGCGTCACATGGCATGATGCCCAGCTTTACCTCCAATGGCTGAGCGAGAAAACAGGCCAGCAATACCGTCTGCCCAGCGAAACGGAATGGGAATACGCCTGCCGCGCCGGCACCCACACCGCCTTCAGCTTTGGCGACCAGATCACGCCGGAACACGCCAACTACGACGGCCATTTCACTTACAACGACGGTCCGAAAGGCAATAGCCATGGCGGCACGACGCGCGTCGGCAGCTACCAGCCCAATCCCTGGGGCCTGTTCGATATGCACGGCAATGTGTGGGAATGGACGCAGGATACGATGCACGAGAATTACCTCGGCGCGCCGACCGACGGCAGCGCGTGGGAGCAGGGCGGCGACCAGGCGCGCCGCATCCTGCGCGGCGGGGCCTGGCTTTACCAGCCGCGCTACCTGCGGTCGGCCCTGCGTAACGGTTATTCGGCCCTGCTGGCGAACGATGTGGTGGGCTTCCGCGTGGCGCGCAAGTTGGTGTAAATTGCGGTATTAATCAACACGCAGGATTTCAGAAAATGACCGTTAAAGTAGCCCGCGACCAGTCGCTTCCAATGCGCAGCATCCTGCATGTGCGCAACCATATTGTTTCCGTCGACGGCACGATTGAAGAAGGCGGCAACGATGCCGGCCCTTCGCCGCACGATTTGTACGATGCCGCTGTCAGTGCCTGCGAGGCGCTGACCGTTATCTGGTACGCCCGCCGCAAGGGCATCCCGGTCGAAGACGTGCAAGTGACCACCGAGCGTGATGCGAGCGACGAGCGCAAGGGCACGTATCGCCTGGCCGCGACGCTGCATCTGACCGGTGAATTGAGCCAGGAGCAGCGCGAAGAGCTGTTGGCCATTTCGCAGAAATGCCCGGTGCACAAGCTGATGACGGCCGTGACGACTGAAATCACCACCCAACTGGGGTAAGACCATGAATATTGCGCATCTCCTGAAAGGCCACGAGAAAGACCTGGGCGGCGGCTTTGTCGTGCGCCGCTATTTGCCGGCGGCAGCCAAGCAGGCTGTAGGTCCCTTCATTTTCTTCGACCATTTCGGTCCGGTCGACGTTCCGGCTGACGCCGACCATGATGTGCGGCCGCACCCGCATATCGGCCTGGCTACCGTGACCTATTTATTCGAAGGTGCGATGGAGCACCGCGACAGCCTGGGCACGCTGCAGCGCATCGAGCCTGGCGCGATCAACTGGATGACAGCGGGGCGCGGCATCGTGCACTCCGAGCGCACGCCAAAAGACCTGGTCGGCGTGCCGCACCGGACGCACGGCCTGCAGCTGTGGGCTGCGCTACCCAAGGCGCATGAAGAAGACGAGCCATCCTTCTCCCACACGCCGGCTGCGGCGATCCCGGAACTGGAAGTCGACGGCGCGCGCGTTCGCGTGCTGATCGGCTCCGCCTTCGGCAAAACGTCGCCGGTAAAGACCTTCATGCAGACGCTGTACCTGGACGTGAGCCTGAAGGCCGGGCAGCAACTGTCGCTGGCAAGCTTGCCGGAGGAAGCTGCCGTGTATGCGGTGAGCGGCTCGGTGGACGTTGACGGTGAAGCGGTGCCTCAGAACTCGATGGCGCTGCTGGATACCTCGTCTTCGCAACGGGTGACGGCGCTGACCGATGCGCAGTTCGTGATCATCGGCGGCGAGGCGCTTGATGGGCAGCGTTTCCTGTTCTGGAATTTCGTCTCGTCCAGCAAGGAGCGCCTGGTGAAGGCGGCCGACGATTGGGAAGCGCAACGCTTCGCCAAAGTGCCGGGCGAAACGGAATTCATCCCGCTGCCAAAACGTCCTTCGAGCGCGACCTAAGCTTTGCCCAATGCCTGGCGATAGCGCTCGATGTAGCGCTGCGCCGGCATGCGGCGGATCGCCTCGCCCAGCACGTCCAGCGCCAGGTCATCCAGTTTCTTGAAGCGCAGGCAGGCCTTGCCCATGTCCAGCTTCTTGCCCGCGTCGGCCCAGGCGGCGCGGAACCACTGCATATCCGCCGTTTCCTCGGTGTCGCTGCAGCCGACATAGAAGCCCATCAGGTACACCGACATGTAATTCTTCTGCGATGCCAGCCCGGCAAAAGGAAGCGGCTGTTTAGGGTTGCAGTGGTAGCCATCGGGGTAGACGCTGTGCGGCACGCCATAGCCGATCATGCCGTAGGCCATTGCTTCGCTGTACAAGGGATCGAGGTTGGCCAGGATGACTGCACGCACGGCAGTCAAGGCATCGCGCCGCGCTTCCGGCAGGCTGGCAAGGTATTCGGCGACGGTGGCGGCGGGCGACTGCATGTCAGGCCGGCGCCGGTGCGGCATCGTTGCGGCGCACGATCCAGTGTTCGGGATAAGGATCGCTGGCGAAGCGGGTGTAGGCAGGGATGCGGCTCAGCTTTTCCTGCTTAGGCGTCGGCACCAGCGCGGTTTCCTTGCCTGTGAGCTGGTCGATATGCCAGAAGCCGCCCTGGTGGTGCATCAGCAGTGGCAGGGTGGATGCCTTGGGTAGCGCATTATGGCGCGGCAGCGGGTAGCCGGGATGCGTATCTGCCGCCAGCAGCACGAAGCACTCTGCACGCGCACCTTCGTCGATCCGGTGCAGGATCACGCCGTGCGGCATCAAGGCGCTGACTTCGAGAAGCACGATGCCTTTAATGCTGGCGCTCATTTCAATTTTCATGCCGGTGCGCAGCGGTACCGGCTTGTTCTTACCGGGCCAGACACCATCCAGCAGCAAGCCGTAGCGAGATACGTCTTCGATCTCGAAGCCTTTCGGCGTGCGGCGAATCACGGCGTGGCGACCGGACAGGCGGCGCGTCAGGCCGGCGGCGTCGGGCCCTTCGGCGCTGAAGTGGTGCAGCAGAACGTCGGATTCGGGATCGGCCAGTTCAAAACGGCCGAAGGAGACTTCGTCCATCGCGAACAGGCGGATATGGCGGCAGGCGCCGTTCTCTGGCGAGGCGTTGATGAAGCTCGCAGCCAGCGTCGGGTGCGGGTGGGAAGGGCCGCTGCGCGGCTGTTCGATTTCGATCAGGTCTTCATCCCAGGCGATCGTCGAATAGCCGACATCGACCTTGCCTTGAGGAGCCCCGAGGTCCAGGTGGGCGATACCGGCATTGCGCGCCGTGACATCAATGTCCATCGTGTTGCCTCCCTGGCCGGACACGCGGGCAATCGCCGCATCGTCGGCGATCACGCGCACGTTCTTGTGCGTGCTGAGGAAGGTGCGGTGGATTTCATTCAGGCTGGCGTCGATGCGCGGCACCAGGATGACAAAAGTGCATTCCCACTGGCGCTGCACATCGCCGTCCTTGCTGACGATTTCAGCGTGGATCTGGTACTGGCCATGCTCCTTGCCGCGCGAAGAAAACTCCACGAACACCGGGCGCCATTCGCCGTGCACGGAGCGGATGAACGGCTGCTGCAAAGCGCCATGCGGCATCAGTTCCGAGCGGAGGCAAATCGACAATTGCGGCGCGCAGTCCTGCGGCATGCCGCGCAATTCCATCTTCAGCGACTGGCGGCCGCCCGCTGCGCGCGGATCAAAGCCGCTGATGTGCAACTGGGGATAGACGCGGGCCGGGGCCGAATAGCCGGATGCAGCCGGCACTGCGGGAGGACCGGTGCGGGCGTTGCGCATGGTATTCAGCAGGCCGAAGCTGTTGCCATCCGCCTCGGCAGCCGTTTGCGCGTGGCCGCCGGCACATGTGCTTTCCCCTGGCATGACCCAGTAGGTGCAATGCGGATGGTCAGGGTTGCAACACTTGTTCATGGAAATGCGAATGGTGGGATAACGCAACTTTACGCGGTTTCCCCTCTGCTTGGCAACCCGGCCGTACCCCGATAAGGGCCCGTTTTACCCCTGTATTCAAAGTGTGTTCCACGCCACACTTGGGGAACGAAAACTATGCCAGGAGATTACCCTTCGGTAAGATGGGTTTATATAAAACAAGGAGTTAATGGGATGGCATTATTCAAAAAACTACTAGCCTTCCGAGATCCCCGCCGTGCCGTGAGTGAGAGCCTGCATCGCCAGGCAATTGAACGCGCGCGGCTGGACCCCATGCAGAATGCCAAGGCGGGCAGCCGTGAACTGGTGCGCATCGTCACCGAACAGTTGCATTCGCGCGGCGATACCCGTCCCGAATCGCTGCTGTGCGCCCTCGGCGCGCTGGCCGGTTTCGCCTGCCAGGTCAGTGCCCGCACGAATGCCTTCGCGCACGGCATGCCGGAACGCGACCGCATGTCGGAAGATCTCAGCCTGCTCCTGTTTGGCATGGAATTCTCGGTATGGGGACTGGTGGCAGGCGCGGCGCGTCATCACGGCTGTATGGACTGCGTGGAACCATCAGAAATCTGGGCACATGTCGCAAAAACGATGGGAAGCGCCGACTTTGGCGTCCCAAGGTTGCCGTCCCAGCACGCGCCGCGCGATTTGCCGGCGGATTACCTGCGCCTGTTCTGGCCGATGCTGAAGCCCGTGATTTCGCGCTATTGCAGCAATCCGGCGCACTGGCCGGTGATGTGCGCCCTGGCGCTACAGCACGCGATGGAATTGGGGCAGGCCAGGCTCGATGCCGGAATGGCAATGCAGGTGGCGCTCGAATCAGCGTTACCGATGGCGCGAATCCACGCCGACTTCAGCTAATAGAAAAGGGGACGTACCCCTTTTTTCTACGCCGTCTGCAGCTAAAGAGCAAACAAAAAAGGGGTACGTCCCCTTTATTTAAAAACCCGGCCGAAGCCGGGTTTTTTGTTTGCTTACCAACGGCCGTGGTGGTGGCCGTGGCCATGGCCGCGGTAGTAGCGGTCACTGTAGTAGTAGACCGGGCGCGGTTCCACGTAGACCGGGGCTGGCTCGTAGTACACACGCGGTGCCGGCTGGTAGTACACGCGCGGCGCTGGCTCGTAATACACAGGAGCTGGCTCATAGTAGACCGGTGCGGCGGTATTGGCATACACGCGGGTCGATACGTAACCGCGGCCGCCGCGGGTCGGCAGGGAGTTACCAACTGCGGCGCCTACCAGGCCGCCTACCACCGCACCGCCGCCGCCGTTCTGGCTGCCAATGGCCGCGCCGATCACGGCGCCTGCTGCAGTGTTGAAGTCACGGTCGCCGGCTGCATATACGGCGGAAGAAGCGGTCAGGGCTGCGCCCATCAGCATCAGCCCGGCAAATCGTTTGTTGAACATGGTAATTCCCCTTTCGAGATCTGGTAGAGCGTAGATTAGCCAAGGGTTAAATCTTGCGCCAGTGCATATACACATTCTTACAAACTCCACAGTGGGGAGAGATTTGTATCGTTAAGTTGCCCGTCCTGCAGGGAATTTATAAATACGCTATTGTTTCAAGTTCCGAGCGAAACTTAACCTTCTCACAGGAAACGCATGAACCTCCGTAAGCCCGCACTTTCCACCCTGTTTGTGTGCCTGCTGGGCGCAGGCTTCTCCGGCATCACGAGTGCCGCAAATCCGAACGACGCCGCGACCCTCGGCAAAATCCGCGACGCAGCGATGCAAAGCGACTATTCCTACCAGCGTCTCGAAGACCTGACCGACCTGGTCGGCCCGCGCCTGTCTGGCTCCGAAGGCAATGCGGCCGCGGTGGAGCAAGTGGCTGCAGCCATGCGCGCCATGGGCGCCAAAGTCACCCTGCAGCCGGTCAAGGTGCCGCACTGGGTGCGCGGCGAAGAGAAGGCCGAGTTGGTTGACTACAAAGGACGCCCGGGTAACGTCACGCAGAAAGTGGTGCTGACTGCCCTCGGCGGTTCCGGCGCCACGCCGGCTGCCGGCCTGACTGCACCAATCGTGGTCGTGCGCGACTTCGATGAACTGAAAGCACGCGCTGCGGAAGTGAGGGGCGCCATCGTCCTGTTCGATGTTGCCTACGACCAGGGCATGGCCGATCGCGGCTTGGCTGGCAACGCTTACGGCCAGGGCTCGCGCTACCGCACCAACGGCCCGCGTCTTGCGGCCGAACTGGGCGCGGTGGCGGCGCTGGTCCGTTCCGTCGGCGGCGCGGACTACCGCCTGCCGCACACCGGCGCCACCAACCTGAACCCTGAACAGCGCATTCCGGCTGCAGCCGTGACGGCGGAAGATTCGATGCTGATCGTTCGACTGAACAAGCGCGGTCCGGTGAAAATGAAGCTGACCCTGACGCCGCAAGTGTTGCCGGACGCCGACAGCTTCAATGTGATCGCCGACCTGCCGGGCAGCGACAAAGCAGACGAAGTCGTGATCGTTTCCGGCCACCTGGATTCGTGGGACCTGGCCACTGGCGCGCATGACGACGGCACTGGCGTGACCACGTCGATGGGCGTGCTGCAAACGATCAAACAACTCGGCCTGAAACCACGCCGCACCATCCGCATGGTGGCGTGGGCGAATGAAGAGAACGGCCTGCGTGGCGGCACCACCTACTTCGAAGCGAACAAGGGCAAGCTGGAGAAGCAGTTCGCAGCAATTGAAACCGACGGCGGCGTCACCGGCCGCACCTTCGGCATCATGGGCAGCGTGCGTCGCGAAGCGGAAAAATACTTCGGCCCAGTGCAGAGCGCGCTGCTGCCGATCGGCGCCGGCGTTTTCAGCCGCCGTGATTCCGCATCTGGATCGGACGTGCACCAGCTGGAAGCGAATGGAGTTCCCGCATTCGAGCCATACGTCGATACCAGCGCCTATTTCAACTACCACCACACGCCAGCGGACACCTTCGACAAGGTTGACCCGCTGAACATGAAGCGCCACGTAGCGGTCCTGTCGGCGCTGACCTGGTTCCTGGCCAACACCGAAGACCCGATCGGCCGCTCTCCCGAGCAACTGAAATAAGCCGAGTCCGTGTCCCACCATGGGGTCACACCCGAAGTGAGACACGGGCCCGACTGTGGCAATGGCCGAGCTCGTGTCCCATTTCGGGTGTGACCCCAAGGTGGGACACGGGCTGGGCTGTTGTTACAGGGCGTTGAGGGGGATCTTGAGGTAGCGGACGCCGTTGTCTTCCGCTTCAGGCAGGTGGCCGGCGCTGAGGTTGACCTGGATCGCGGGCAGGATCAGCACCGGCATCTGCAGCGTGGCGTCGCGCTTGGTGCGCATGGCGACGAATTCTTCTTCGCTGACGCCGTCGCGGATGTGGATGTTCGCGGCGCGCTGTTCGGCCACCGTGACTTCCCAGCGCGGCTCGCGGCCGGCGGGTGGGTAGTCGTGGCACATGAACAGGCGGGTCTCGGGCGGCATCGATAGCAGGCGGTGCACCGAGCGGTACAGGTCTCCTGCGCAGCCTCCCGGGAAGTCGCAGCGTGCGCTGCCGACGTCGGGCATGAACATCGTATCGCCAACAAACACTGCGTCGCCTACCTGGTAGGCCATGTCCGCCGGCGTGTGGCCCGGCACGTGCAATGCGCGCGCTTCCAGCTTGCCGATCATGAATACTTCGTCGGCTTCGAACAGGTGGCCGAATTGCGAGCCATCTTCCTTTTCGTTCCTGCGATTGAAAATCGCGGAGAAGGCGTGCTGCACTTTGCAGATGCCGGCGCCAATGCCAATGCGGCCGCCCAGCTTTTCTTGCAGGTAGGGCGCCGCGGACAGGTGGTCGGCGTGGGCGTGGGTCTCCAGCAGCCAGCTGACCGTGAGTTTGTGTTCGCGTACGAAGCCGACAATCTTGTCGGCGGCGACGGTGGACGTGCGGCCGGACTTGGGATCGTAGTCAAGAACGGAATCGACGATGGCGCATTCGCTGCCGTCAGCCTCGTAAATGACGTAGCTGACGGTGGACGTTGTGGGGTCGAAGAACCCCTGGATCTCTGGCTTCATATCAGGATAGTAGGATGAATCAAGCGTTGCCATTATAAAGAATCCTGATATGGCGGGCGAGCCTTATGCATTTTACGATGCAAGCAACACGTACGACCGGCAAAGCTGTCGTCATGCTAAGATTTCCGAACAGTGCTTCCTGAAAGAGAGGCCGCCATGCGCAAAGCTGGCTGTTCGCTGAAGTGGGGACTGCTTGCTGGCTCAATTTGCTGCCAGTTCTGTTCGGCTGCCGCGCCGGGCGACGGCACGCCTGTGCCCGATAATTTTGCCAACCTCTCGCTCGAAGAATTGAGCGATGTGCGTGTGGTGTCGGTTTCCAAACGTGAAGAGAGGCTGGGCGATGCGCCGGCTTCTGTGTTCGTCATCACGGCGGACGACATTCGCCGGACGGGTGCGCGCAGCTTGCCGGAAGCTTTGCGGCTCGCGCCCAACCTGCATGTGGCCCAGGCGCCTTCCGGCGGCTACACCATCACCGCGCGCGGCTTCGCCGGCAATAGCGCTAACAAGCAGCTGGTCATGATCGATGGGCGTTCGGTCTACACGCCGCTGTTTTCCGGTGTTTTCTGGGATGTGCAGCAGTTGCCGATGGAGAGTATCGAGCGTATCGAGGTGGTCAGCGGGCCTGGCGGTACGCTGTGGGGCACCAATGCCGTCAATGGCGTGATCAACGTGATCACGAAGTCGGCGGCCTCCACTACCGGTGCAATGGCGGACCTGCGCTGGGGGCAGGAGCAGTCTGGCGCGGCGCTTATGTATGGTGCGCCAATGGGAGATGGCGCCTGGCGCATCTATGGCATGGACCACGTCATGCCCCATGGCGAAACGCTGGCGGGTACGCCGCTTGGCGATGCCTGGCATACGGCGCAGGCGGGCTTTCGCAGCGACTGGCTGCGTGGCAGCGATTCAGTCACATTGCAGGGCGATGCCTATCGCACCGTTGAAGGACAGGTCGCCACCACTGGCCCGATTCCAACGGCGAGGATGCGCGGTGCGAATCTGATGGGACACTGGAACCGGCAACTCTATGGCGGCGCGAGCTTGTCGCTGCAGGCATATTACGACCGCACTGAACGCGACCTGGCTACCTTGTTCCAGGAGACTCTGGATATCGTCGACTTGCAGGCACTATATAACTTTGCGCCTTTTGGCCGCCATACGCTCGCCGTAGGCGCCGGATACCGCTTCGCGCGCGACCGTGTGACGAACGTCAGCGGCACTGCCTTCAACCCCGAGCGCGCCAATCTGCATTGGACCAGCATCTTCGGACAGGACACTGTCGCTCTCACTGATACGCTGAACCTGACGGCGGGCCTGCGTGCTGAACGCAATATGTACACCGGGACCGAGCTGCTGCCTAACCTGCGCCTGGCATGGAAGGCGACGCCATCGACTTTCTTGTGGGCGGAGGCTTCGCGCACCGTGCGCGCTCCTTCGCGCATCGACCGCGATATCTACATCAATGCTGGTGCGCGTGGCAGCCTGACCGGCGGGCCGGATTTCCAGTCTGAGACAGCTCGCGTCGTGGAGCTTGGCCTGCGCCAGCAATTCGGTAACCTGGCCAGCTATTCGGTGACCGTGTACCGGGCGACCTACGATCACCTGCGGACCGTCAAGCCGGTGGCGCCGCTGCGCTATGAAATTGGCAACGGCATGGAGGGCGAGACGCGCGGGGTGGAAGCCTGGGGCAGTTTCCAGGCGACGCCGGCGTGGCGCCTGAGCGCGGGACTGGCCATGATGCATGAGGAGTTTTCCATCAAGCCTGGTGAAATCGATGTGCTGAACCGCTCGGTGACGGGAAACTGGGATCCGCGCCGCATGGCCAGGCTGCGTTCCTCGCTGACCCTGGGCGAGGGCCGCGACCTGGACGTCACCTGGCGCTATGTCGCGCCGCTTCGCTTTACCGCGGTGGCCGGCTACACGGCGCTCGACGTGAACTTCAACTGGCGTCTGAAGCCCGGCCTGGAGCTGGGGCTGGGCGCGAGCAATGCGCTGGACCGCCAGCATGAGGAGTTTGGCGGCGCCACGCGGCTATCGCTGGGGCGGGGCGCTTACTTGAGGGTGATAAGCCGCTTCTAAGGCGAGCATGGTAATATCGCTGCCCATGAAATCCGTGATCCGTGTCATTGCGCTTTGGCTGATGCTGGTGGCTTTGCCCTTCCAGGGCTTTGCTTCGGCAAGCATGCTGCTGTGCGGCCCGGCCAAGCCGGTGGCGCAAGCTCCTCACGATGGCCATCATGATCACGCTGCGATGCAGGCTTCCGGCCAACATGGACAGCATGGCGATCATGCCGAACAAGGCGGCTGTCATGGCGGCGCCGTGGGTGCTTGCTGCGTCGGTGCGGCGCTGGCCTACGCCTTGCCGCAGGCGGCGTCGCATCCCCAGCTTGCCGAGCGCCTGCTGCTGCGCGACCCCGTTCCGCCGCTGCCGGTTGACCTTGCACTTCCCGAACGCCCGCCTCGGGCGACCCTTGCCTGATCCATGCCAGCCCTGGCTGCTGGCTTATTCCTGCATCCCCGCGCAGGACGACCAAGCAATGGAAAGACAAACATGAACCAAGCATTCAAGCTGGCGGCGCTGGCCGCCGCGGCTGCGCTGCTTTCCGGATGCGCCACGTTTTCGAACGATGGCGGCTTTGGCGCAGTGGCGCAAACCAGCAAGGCGCGCAGCGGCGCCGAAACGCGCCTGATGCGCAATGAAGAAGACCGGCGTGCACTGGACGCACAACTGAAAACGATGCTGGCCGAGCCGCTCGGCGTGGACGCCGCAGTCCAGGTGGCGCTGTTGAACAACCGCAGCCTGCAGGCGCGATACTGGGACCTCGGCATCGCGGAGGCGGAGCTGGTGCAGGCGGGCCGGCTGGCCAATCCGGGCTTCAGCTTCAAGCGCACGCACGGCGGCGGTGAAGTGGCCATTGAGCGTACATTGAGCATGAACTTCATCCAGCTCCTTACGCTGCCGCTGGCCAGCCGCATCGAATCGCAGCGCTTTGAGCAGGTCAAGCTGGACCTGTCAGGCGAAGCGGTATCCATAGCCCACCAGGCTCGCCTGGCGTGGATCGAGGCGGTGGCGGCACAGCAGGGCGTGGAATACGCGCAGCAGATCAGCGACGCGGCGGAAGCCAGCGGCGAACTGGCGAAGCGCATGCAGGCAGCCGGCAACTGGAGTAAATACGATGCGGCGCGCGAGCAAGCTTTCCATGCCGACGCCATGGCCGACGTGGCGCGTGCCCGCAAGGCAGCCACCGCCAGCCGTGAGAAGCTGACGCGCATCCTTGGCTTGTCCGGCGAGCAGGCCGCGGCCTACCGCCTGCCGGCGCGTTTGCCGGAACTGCCGGCCAGCCCGCGGACCTTGGCCGATGCCGAGGCGACGGCGGTTCGCGAGCGCCTCGACGTACAGGCTGCCCGCCTGTCGTCGCAGCATACAGCCGATTCGCTGGGCCTGACCAAGACCACGCGCTTCGTCAACGTGCTGGAATTGAGCGGCATCAGCGAGCGCGATGGCGGACGCCGTTCGCGCGGATACGAGATCTCGCTTGAAGTGCCGCTGTTCGACTGGGGCGGCGCCCGCGTGGCGCATGCAGAGGCGACCTATATGCAGTCGCTCAACCTTCTGGCGGCAGCTGCCGTCAACGCAGGCAGCGAGGCGCGCGAGAGCTACCAGGATTACCAGGCTTCCTACCAGCTGGCAAAACATTACCGCGACGTGGTGATCCCGCTGCGCCAGAAGATCTCGGAAGAGACACTGCTGCGCTACAACGGCATGCTGCTGTCCGTCTTTGAGCTGCTTGCCGATGCGCGCGAACAGACTGCCGCAGTCAACAACACCATCTCCGCGTTGAAGGAATTCTGGATCGCGGACGCAAATCTTGATGCCGCTCTTGGCGGAAAAGGAGTCCAGCCATGAGCAACCGCCGATCTTTCCTCGCCAATGGCGCCGCTGCCCTGATTGGCGCTGGCCTTGTCAGCCGCGCGGGCGCCGCCGGCCTGCCGGAAGCGCCTGTGCAATCCAGTGCTTCGACCGCACCGCCCTTGATGCCGCGCGACGGCCGTCCCTATAATCCCGTGGTCACCTTGAACGGCTGGAGCCTGCCGTGGCGCATGAAGGATGGCGTCAAGGAGTTCCACCTGGTGGCTGAACCGGTGTTGCGCGAGATCGCCCCCGGCATGGTCGCCAAGATGTGGGGCTATAACGGCCAGAGCCCGGGCCCGACCATCGAAGTGGTGGAGGGCGACCGTGTGCGCATCTTCGTCACCAACAGGCTGCCGGAGCACACCAGCGTACACTGGCACGGCCAGATCCTGCCAAGCGGCATGGACGGCGTGTCCGGTGTGAGCCAGCCGGCAATCCAGCCGGGCAAGACCTTCGTCTACGAATTTGTCGCCAAACACGCCGGCACTTTCATGTACCATCCCCATGCTGACGAAATGACGCAGATGGCGATGGGCATGATGGGCTTCTGGGTGACCCACCCGAAAGACCCGCGCCAGCATGCGGTGGACCGCGATTTCGTGTTCCTTCTCAGCGCTTACGATATCGAACCGGGCAGCATGGTCCCCAAGGTCAATACGATGACGGACTTTAATATCTGGACATTCAACAGCCGCGTCTTCCCGGCCATCGATCCGCTGGTGGTGCGCCAGGGCGACCGTGTGCGCATCCGCGCCGGCAACCTGACCATGACAAACCATCCGATCCATATCCACGGCCACCGCTTTGAAGTGACCGGCACGGATGGCGGGTGGGTGCCGCCGACGGCGCGTTGGCCGGAAGTGACGACCGACGTGGCTGTGGGCCAGATGCGCGCCATCGAATTCATCGCCGATAATCCGGGCGACTGGGCTTTCCACTGCCATAAATCTCACCACACGATGAATGCCATGGGCCACAATGTGCCGACCCTGATCGGGGTGGACCATAGCGGTGTCGCCGAGAAGATCAGCAAGCTGGTGCCGGGCTATATGGCTATGGGCGAAAAGGGCGGTTCGATGGGCGGAATGGATATGGAAATCCCGGAGAACACGCTGCCGATGATGACCGGTACGGGCCCGCATGGCGACATCGAGATGGGCGGCATGTTCACGCTGATGAAAGTGCGTCCGGATCAGAAGAAGGGCGATTACACCGACCCGGGTTGGTACAAGGCTCCGAAAGGCACTACGGCATACGAATGGACCGGCGAGCTGCCGCCTGCGGTATCCGCGCCTGCCGCCGCGTTGCCGGCCGGCGCCAAGCCGATGGAAGTGACACGCGACAAGAAGGGACACGATCATCATTAAGCAATTGCGCTATCTCGGGAAGTGGAGCCTGCTGGCCAGCCTGGTTGCTTTGGCGGCAGGCAGCGCTTCGGCGTTCTTCCTTGTGGCGCTTGATGTGGCCACCGCCTGGCGCGAAGCCTATCGCTGGGTGGTGTGGCTGCTTCCGTTGGCCGGATTCGCGGTCGGCTGGATTTATCTCCATATCGGCAGCCGCGTCGAGGCGGGCAATAACCTGCTGATCGACGAGATTCACGACCCCAGGAATGTGGTGCCGCTGCGCCTGGCGCCGCTGATCCTGTGCAGCACCGTGGTGTCGCATCTGTTCGGCGCCTCCGTTGGGCGCGAGGGAACTGCGGTGCAGATGGGCGGGGCACTGGCCGACCAGTTGACCCACGTGTTCCGCCTTCAACGGGAAGACCGCAGCACGGTCCTGATGGCCGGCATCAGCGCCGGTTTTGCGTCCGTGTTCGGGACGCCGCTTGCGGGCGCGATCTTCGGGCTGGAAGTGCTGGTGGTGGGACGCATGCGGCATGCAGCGATTTATCCTTGCATGCTGGCGGCGGTGCTGGCCGACCAGGTCACGCGCTGGTGGGGTGTGGGGCATACCCAATTCCCTGCGGGCCCGCTGGGCGCACCGGACGGCCCACTGGTGTTGTCGCTGGCTGCCATCATCGTGGCGGGCGTCATTTTCGGCCTGGTGGGGCGTGCCTTTGCAGCCGCCACCCATGGCTTGTCGGCCTGGTTCAAGGCGCGTTTTGCCTATGCCCCGCTGCGGCCGCTGGTGGGCGGTTTGCTCATTGCGCTGCTTGTCGGCGTGGGAAATGCGTTTGCACAGGGCGGCCATGGCGTCGATCCGCACCGCTACCTTGGCCTTGGTATCACGCCAATGGTGGAAGCCTTCCGCGTCCCGCTGGACTGGTGGGATTGGCTGGGTAAATTCGTGTTCACCGTGGGCTCGCTCGGCTCGGGCTTCAAGGGCGGCGAGGTGACGCCGCTGTTCAATATCGGTGCGACCTTGGGCAACGCGTTGGCGCCGGTACTGCACCTGCCGTTCCCGCTGCTGGCCGCCATCGGCTTCGTGGCAGTGTTCGCGGGCGCCGCCAACACGCCGCTGGCGTGCACGGTGATGGCGATGGAATTGTTCGGGCCTGCAGTCGGCCCTTATGCTGCGCTGGCTTGTGTGACGGCCTTCATGTTCTCCGGCCAGACGGGGATTTACCGCGCCCAGCGCCGGCACGTGGCCGACTAGCGGAACGGCGCGGCCATGCCAGGCCAGGTGGTGTCGGTCATCGGCCGGCCGTTGCAATAGGCCGGATCGGCCGGTGCGCCGGTCTGCACACTGCGGCAGGCCCAGATGGCGCTGCCGTTTTCGCCCATGTACTGGTCCCATGCGAATTGTTCGGCGACCGGCACTGCGGCTGGGCCGGATGGGCTTGAACCTCCCAATCCGATCGTTCCGCCGACGCCAACGCCGATACTGGTATTGCTGCTCTTGCTGGCAGCAATGGCCAGTGCAACGACACCGGCTGCGACGCCTACGCCCACGCCTGTTTCGCGCGTCTTGATGATTTGCGGGCAGGATGATTCGGCCACCCCGCGCCGGCCCAGTTCCATGCGCAGGGCATTGGCGAAGTTCATGTCGGGCGCGCCAGTGGTGAGCGTCTTGCACATCTCGAACGGGCTGGCGTCCGATGGGTTGGCGTAGAACGCTTGCTGGCTTACGCCTGCGCAGGCCGAGAGCAGCAAGCTTGCCATGACGGCAACGGGAAGTAGTTTTTTCATAAAGCTAGTATAGCGCGTGCGGCAGGGCCAGGGTCATGCCGATGTCGCAGCGCCGTGCGGACGCACCCAGCTTGCATTGAGATTAAGCAGGATGGCTTGCTGCGCAAGCGATATCGTCAGCGGCAGGTTGAGCGTTTGCGCCGGGCCCAGCCGTCGCTGTCTTCGCCACTGCCGCGAGGCGCTCGCAGCAGCGTCTTGGCCTGCAGGATCGATGCCTTGCCTTCGCCCTTGCCGGCGCCAAGCTCCCAGCCGCCCACACGGCATGCCGGCATGGCCCACCATTCGCGCAGGCTGCCAGTGTGCTGGTGCCAGGCTTCGACCTGGCAGTCCTGCGGTTCGAGGATGGAAGCATCGTCGGTGGCCAGTGGGCGGCCGGCCCAGGCGGGAGCGGCCAGCAGCGCAGCAGCAGCCAGCGGCAGGCTGCGCCTGTCAGGCCAGGCGCAGGCGACGCGTGTGAAAATCGAATTCATAGATCTCCCCGTAACGCCCCCATTCGACGGCGGTACGCATGATGCGGCGGGCTTCTTCCTGTTCGCTCGATTCCATCAATAGCGAGAGTACCTGTTCCTCGGGCAGTGCGCCATCGGCGGAAGCACGCAGCATGCTGTAGACAAGCTGCGGCAGCGTGACTTGCGCCAGCAGCTGGCGGCCGAAGATGGCCTGGCGGCCCGCATGATCGGCTGCTTCGTATCGTCGGCCGAGCGCGGTCATGGCGATGTCGCCGCCTTCCACCATGGCCAGTCCAAGCTGCGACAGCGCCTCGCAGGCCGGGAATAGCGCCTCGTCGGGCAATTCGCTCTCGTCGGACAAGCGCGGCAGGTCGGCGCGGCCTTCGAATGGTGCGGAGGCCAGCAGGGAAAGCACCGCTTCGATGGTTTCGATATCGGCATCGGGCAGGCGGTAGTCAGGACCGGCCTCGCGCACCGGGCCGGCAGCAGGCGCCGGGCGCATCGTCATCAGGCCGTACACTTCGTCCACCAGCTGGCGCACGGCCTGGCTGTCCGGATTGCGCGGGCGCGGCAAGTCGATTTTGATCTCGGTGCGGATACGGCCGGGATCGCTGGACAGCATGATGATACGGTCCGACATCATCACTGCTTCCTCGATATTGTGCGAGACCACGAGGATGCCGCGCGTCGGAATGCGGCCATGGTCCCAGAGTTCCAGGATGTCGTCGCGCAGGGTCTCGCCGGTCAGCACGTCGAGTGCGGAAAACGCTTCGTCCATCAGCAGCACGTCGGGATTGGTGACCAGGGCGCGCGCGATGCCCACCCGCTGGCGCATACCACCCGAAAGTTCGCGCGGCAGCGCGCCTTCAAAGCCGGAAAGGCCCATCAGGTCCAGCATCGCTTCGCTGCGCGCGGCGCGTTCGGCAGGAGCGACGCCTTGCGCTTCAAGGCCCAGCTCCACGTTCTGCTGTACGGTGAGCCATGGGAACAGCGCAAACGACTGGAACACCATGGCGATGCCCGGCACCGGTTCGGTGAGCGGGGTACCGCGATAGCAGGCCTTGCCCGCATCGGCTTTCACCAGGCCGGCAATAATCCGCAGCAGCGTCGATTTTCCGGAACCGGACTTGCCGAGCAGCGCCACGATCTCGCCCGACTGGAGCGCAAAATCGACACCATCGAGCACCGTACGGCTGGCGCCATCGCCCATGCGGAAGGATTTGCCGACGCCTTGCAGGTCGACCAGGACTTTTTCGTTCATCAGTTCTGCTCCTGATACAAACGGCTCCAAACGAAGCGGTTGATTGTCATTACAAAGATGCACATGACGCCGATGCCGAGCGCGATGCGCGGGAAGTCGCCGGCATCGGTCATCTGCTTTACATAGCTGCCCAGGCCATGCGCCACCAGCGTGGTCTTGCCCCAGGTGACGTATTCGGCCACGATGCTGGCGTTCCACGAGCCACCGGAAGCGGTGACCGCTCCCGTTACATAGCTTGGGAAAACGGCAGGCAGGTAGACGCGCTTCCATTTCAGCCAGCCCTTCAGGCCAAGGTTGTCCGACGCCAGCCGCAAGTCGTTCGACAGGGTGGAGGCGCCCGCAACCACATTGAACAGGATGTACCACTGGGTGCCAAACACCATCAGTGGGCTGAGCCAGATGTCCGGGTTCAGGCCAAGGTGCAGTACCGAATACACCACCACCGGGAACAGCAGGTTGACCGGGAAGGCCGCCAGGAACTGCGCCACCGCCTGGATCTTCTGGGCATAGCGCGGACGCAGGCCGATCCAGATCGCCACCGGCACCCAGAACAGGGAGGCCAGGGCAATCAGTACGGTAACGCGCGCCAGCGTCGCCAGGCCGAGGCCAAAGACATGGGCCGCTTCGCGCCAGCCCACTTCCGTGTGGATGAAGGCGGCCACGCGGTAGCTGGCCCAGATGGCAAGCACCAGAAGCAATGTGTCGATGCTGCGGGCTGGCAGGCGCCAGCGGCTGGCCGGTTTGTCGGCAACTGCGGTGCGCACCGGGCGGGCAGGGAACCAGGCCAGGGTGCCGCGCATTGCGTTCCATGCCTTGTCGCTCAGGCGGCTGGCGATGCGGCTGCGGCGCACCCAGTCAAGCAGCCAGGAACGGCGGCCAACTTCGCCTTCCAGTTCCTCAAAGCGGAACTTGTCCGCCCACACCAGCAGGGGACGGAAGAACAACTGGTCATACATCACGATGCCAACGAACATGGCGCCGATCGCGCAGGCAATGGCGCGGCCGTTTTCCGCTTCGATGGCGACTGCGATGTAGGCGCCGATGCCGGCCAGCTTGACGTCCTGTCCCGCCACGGAAATCGCTTCCGCCGCGACCAGGAAGAACCAGCCGCCGGACATGGACATCATCATGTTCCACAGCAGGCCAGGCATGGCGAAGGGCAGTTCCAGGCGCCAGAAGCGTTGCCAGGCCGAGAGGCGGAACATGCGGCTCGCTTCATGCAGTTCGGCCGGCACTGCGCGCATCGACTGGTAAAGGCTGAACGCCATGTTCCAGGCCTGTGAAGTGAAGATCGCAAAGATCGCGGCGCACTCGACGCCCAGCTGGCTGCCGGGGAAGAGAGCGATGAAAGGCGCGATCGCGATCGCCTGGAAGCCCAGGATCGGTACCGACTGCAGCACGTCCAGCAACGGCACCAGGATCTTTTCAGCCAGCTTGTATTTGGCCGCCACCGCCGCGAAGACGAAGGCGAACAGCAGCGACAAGGCCATGGCCGCGAACATGCGCAGGATGGTGCGCAACAGGTAATAGGGCAGCACCGCCACGTCGAGGCTGACCGGTGTTGGCTGGCCGAGGACGAACGGGCGTGCCATCTGCATGGCGCCGTAGGCGACAGCAACCAGCACCGCCAATACGAGCGGCAACAGTGCCCAGTCCCAGCGATTGGGACGCGTAGTGAATGAAGCGAACATCTGGCTCTCCGCAATGGATGCGGGCCCGCGATCGTGCGCGCTTGAATCTCAGGTTGTGCGATGGGGGACCATCAACCGCCGGCGGCGGATGACGATAGGGACGTGAGCCCGGGACGTGATCGTGCCGTTATGCGGTGCCGAAATGAATTCGGGAACAACTATGACTCGAACAAGTGCCCATGAAAGGGGGCTCCAATAATGATAACGGGGCGGAGTGTATGTGTGGGTGATACCTGGCGTCAACTTAGGGGATCACGTAATTTTGTAACAAATTAAGTCGTCTTGCTTAATTTGCCATGTCGTCTTAATATACGGTATACGATTTATCCGATGGTGAATCATGGATCGACTCACGGATATTAGAGAAAGCTTTCAGCGCAATGGCGTGACGGGCCCGCTGCGCACCTGTATTGGGCCGCTGCCCATGTCCGGCGCGGTGATCGTGCGTTGGACGGCGGACGGGCCGGACACCGCCATACGCGGCATCGTGCCTCATCCTGACAGTTATCGCGTGGCCATCCAGCTGGAGCCCACGCAGTCTGAAGTCTGGAACGAGGTCGAGCCGGTCTGGAGCGGCGTGATCGGCGCCAACCGCTTCCGCGTCTGCATGCCGGGTGCGCAAGGGCGCTGGCACCGATTGAGCGGCTGCGATATCGTGAATATCTTCATTCCCACGTCGACGGTGCGTGCCATGGCGGCAAGCTGCGGCCAGGACCTGTCCACACTTTCCAGCAACTGGGTCGCGCCGGACCAGGTTGTGATGGACTTGACCCTGAAGCTGCTGGAGGCTGAGACCCTGGCCGGAACCTGGGCGCCGCAATTCCGCGATCACCTGACATCGGCCCTCGTGGCTTACCTGTTGCAGCAGCACGCGCAGTTGCCCGAGGCTTCGGCCACCAGCAGCCTGGCCGGCTCGCGGCTGCAGAAAATCCTGGCGTATATGGCTGACAGGCTCGCTGAGGACATTTCCGTCGTGGAGCTGGCCGATGTTTGCGCGATGAGTGAATCCCATTTTTCGCGCGAGTTCCACAAATCGGTCGGCATGCCGCCGCACAAATACCTCATGAAACTGCGCATCGAGCGTGCGCGCGAACTTTTGATGGGAAGCGAGGCACGTGTCATCGACGTCGCGCTTGAATTGGGCTTTACCAATGCGAGCCATTTCGCACGTGCCTTCGCACGCCGCTATGGCGTTGCGCCCGCGGCATTCCGGCAACTGAATATCGCAGCCTGAAGCGCTTTTTTGCTCCTTCCGCAGGATTTGACGCGCAGGTCCTTCTTGGAAATTTCAAGATCGTACCTACCAGTTTTTTATAAGACGTCAAAAGAGGGAGACAACATGTTTCAAATGAAGCGCACTTATCTCGCTGTACTGCTTGCCTTTGGCGGCGCGCTGCCCGCGCTGGGACAGGAGCAGCCGGTGCAGAAGGTAACCGTCACCGGTTCGTCGATCAAGCAGATCGCCGGAGAGACGGCCTTGCCGGTCACGGTGATGAAGGCCGAAGAATTCGTCAGCAAAGGCATGACCACGATTGAGGAAGTCCTGTCCTCGGTCTCCGCCAACCAGCAGTACACGGTCGGCGCCACCAGCATCGGCTTCGATGGCGGCGGTAAATCGTCCGCCAACCTGCGTGGCCTGGGCGACGACCGCACCCTGGTGCTGCTCAATGGGCGGCGCCTGGCCAACCATCCGTTCGACGGCAGCAGCGTTGACCTGTATGCCATTCCGTTTGCGGCGCTGGACCGCGTGGAGATCCTGCGCGACGGCGCTTCCCACATCTACGGCACCGACGCGGTGGCGGGTGTGATCAATTTCATCACCAAGCGTTCGTTCAGTGGCGCCTCCGCCACGGTCGAGGCGATTGTCCCGCAGCAGACGGGCGGCCGTGAAAAGCGCGGCAACCTGATACTTGGTTTTGGCGACCTGGAACAAGATGGCTATAACCTGTTCGGCGTGGTTGACCGGCACGACCAGAAGCGGGTGCGATCGATCGACCGCCCGTATTCTTCGACCGGCATCCAGCCTGACTACGGCATCAATAAAACCAGCGGCACCACCTTCCCGGCCAATTTCTTCTCGGCCAAGGGCATCACGGGCAATCCGCGCTTCGCGACAGGTTGCTTTGCTCCTGAAACGGTTCCCCAGGCGGGCAATGGCACGACCAATATGGGTACCTGCCGCCAGGATTACGCCCGTCTTGTCGACGACGTACCGGATACGCGCCAGACCACGGCTTACATGAAAGGCGCACTGCGTTTTGGCTCTTACGGTCTCGCCTCGCTAGATTACCTCCATTCGGAGAGCGAAAACATCAGCCGCATCGCACCGCCGCCGCTGACCGGCTTGAAAATGAAGTCCGATAACAAGTGGTATCCGGGCGGGACTGGCGGTACTCCTGCCGTTGCCGGCCTGACTGGCGAGGACCTGTCGGTCAACTGGCGTCCAATTGAAGCCGGCCCGCGCACCTCGAAAAACCTTGGCGTGTCCGACCGCGTCGTGCTCAACGTGGAAGGGACGGCCTTTGGCTGGGATTGGGTGGCCGGTGCAAACTACGCGAAAACCCGCGTCACGCAGGACTTCATTGGCGGCTACGTGAAGGATGCACTCATTCAGCCGGGCATCGACGCTGGCACCATCAACCCCTTCGGTCCGCAGGATGCACAGGGCATATCGTACCTGCAGAATGCTCTCCTGATCGGCAATGCCCTGGACACGAAGGCGCGTAATTCCGGTATTGACGTGCGGGCTTCGCGCGATGTGATGGCGCTGCCCGGCGGAGCGCTGGCGGTGGCCGTCGGCGCCGAGCACCGCACCGAGCATTCCAGCTACACCGTCAACCACGCAACCGTTGACCAGGCATCGATCTACCGTGCCACGGGCCTGTTTGGCGTGAAGGACAAAGACACCTCGCGCAGGCTGTCGGCGGTGTACGCCGAAGTCGTGGCGCCGCTGAACAAGACGCTGGAACTGCAATTGGCGGCACGGTCGGACCGCTACAACGACGCCGGAAATACCTTCAATCCCAAGATCGGCCTGCGCTACCAGCCAATGAAACAGCTGATGCTGCGTGCGTCGTCCAGTACCGGCTTCCGCGCACCATCGTTGTACGAACTGCACGCGCCCATGTTTGATACGAACACGGTGGGCGCATACGACGATCCTGTGCTGTGCCCGGGCGGCACGGCCAAACCAGGCGTGAATCCATTGACCGCATGCCACTCGGTGCAGCCTGGCCGAAGCGGCGGCAATCCTGAACTCAAGCCGGAGAAATCTCGCTCGTATTCCTATGGATTGGTGGTCGAACCGATGAAGGACCTTACTGCATCGATCGACTACTGGCACATCAAAGTCACCGACGGCATTGGCGACGCATTGACCGAAGCGGAAATTTTCGCCGACCCGGAGAAATACCGCGACCGTTTCCACTACAACAGCAACGGTACTGCGCTTGATTACGTCAACCTCTCGTCCCTGGCCAACCTTGGCATCCGCAAGAGCAGCGGCATCGACCTGACCATGCAGTATCGCTTCCCGCAGACGCCTATCGGCTCCTTCGACACCTGGTTCAACGGCACCCGCGTCACCAGCAATGTGTGGCAGCAGACGCCGGACAGCGAGCCCTTCGAAAGCATCGGCATCTACAACGGTGCGGTGCGCTGGAAGCACAACCTGGCGCTGCGCTGGCTGAACGGCGCCTGGAGCGCAACGCTGTCGCAGCGCCGCACTTCCGGCTACACCGACCAGAACGCGGTTGCTGCCCAGTACCAGCGCCGTGTGGAAGCCAACTCCGTGTGGACGCTGTCAGCCGCCTATACGGGCTTCGCAGGTACCACCATCACCGCCGGCGTCAAGAACCTGCTGAACACCGATCCACCGTTCTCCAACCAGAACGCCAACCCGCAGACCGGCTACGATCCACGGTTTGCCGACCCGGTCGGCCGTGCCTACTTTGTCCGCTTGACCCACAAATTCTGAACATGAAAATCTTCTTTCAAAGTTTTGTATTCGCAGCAGGCCTGAGCGCCTGCGCACATGTGACTCCGGTCGGAAAGCCGCCGGCCGGCCTTGCCCTCGACCCGTTTTATGCGAAATATGCCGACGCGCGTGGCATTCCCATCACCGGTTCGCGCAACGTGCCGGACGAAGCGATACTTGCTGCGCGCGATATCGTCGTTTCGATGATGTCGTACCGCGGCGACGTACGCGACGAACTGGTACGGCAGGGCGCCCGCATCGGCGTCATGGCCATATCGGAGGGCACGATGGATATGCCCGAGCAGCGCGACTGGAAAAAGCCTGCCATCGACGACCCGCGCCTGACCAAGTGCGAGGTGCGCGACTACGCCAAGACCATTGCGCTGCAAACGGACAGCCAATACTGGAATGCGCGCGCCCGAGGCATGGGAGGCTTGTTCACCACGGGTGCGGCGGAAAACATCATGGGCATTCCCGGAACGCGTTACTACGGCGAAAACATCATGGTGCACGAGTTCTCCCACAACATCATGAACGCCTTGCGCACCACCGACCCGAACCTGATCAAGCGCTTGGTAGCGGCGTATGCCCAGGCTAAGGAGAAGCGGCTGTGGCAAGGTTCTTACATGGTGAATACGCTGGAAGAATACTGGGCCGAAGGCACGCAGTTCTGGTTCAATTCGAACAAGGCCTACATCACGGATGCGCTAACCGTGGTCAATGCAGAGGATTTGAAATTGCGCGATCCGGCAATCTATGCGCTGCTGGCAGAGGTCTATGGCGACAACCACCATCTCGCAGCCGATGCGTTCTACATGCACCCGGCCCGCATGAACAGCCCGCGTATCTCGCTGGACGCGGGCGGGAAAGCCAGGAATGACTGCTATTCCTGAGTCTCCAGCTCCTTAAATTCCTTCCGCAAGTCCTCCAGGGTCGTGGCGATGTGGTCATACATCATCGCCGCGACCGGTTTTGCTTTCCCTTCGGACCACAATTCCAGCATCGCCAGGTGTTCCTTGTGCGCGCGGTCGTCGCGGCCGGCCGGCTCAAGGTGCTTGCGCGCATAGCGTTCGGACATGATGTTGAGGCGCTCGATCATCTGGATCGTCAGCGGACGTCCCAGCGGCATGACGAGGGACATATGGAAGGCGCGATTCAACCCACCGACCAAATCCTTGTTCGAGACCATGGCCTTGTCGAGCGCTTCCAGCGCGCGCCGCGCAGTTGCCTTATCTTCGGGTGTCGCCAGTTTTGACGCCTCGCCAACCGAATCCGGTTCCAGTTTCAGGCGCAGGGCATAGACTTCTTCGGCTTCTTCCGCGCTGAGTGGGCGGACGAAGAAACCCCGGTTCGCATGCGACACCAGGAGGTTTTCCTGTTCCAGGCGCGCCAGAGCCTCACGCAGGGGGATTTTGCTGACGCCCAGTTCGGCCGCCAACGCGTCTTGCCGGATCGGCGAATCTGATGGAATTCGACCTGCAATGATCCGGTCGCGGACCACGGAGAAGATCTGTTCTGAAAGTGTCTGAACGACGAGGCTCATGCATACCCTTCAACGAAGTCGAATAAAGTATACAGATTATACGATGCGCGGCTTGGTGTTATACAAACGCTTCCATGGGCAGGTTGAACCGGCCAGCGAGGGCTTTGACCTGGCGCAGGTTTAATTCACGTTTGCCACTCAGAACTTCGGAGACGACTCCTTGCGATCCGATTTCAGGTAAGTCGGACTGCGAGAGTTGGTGTTGATCCATCAAAAAACGGAGCATATCCTCAGACTTCACTAGCGCCGCCGGGTGATGACGATCTTCGTACTCGCCGATCAGCACGCCGAGCATATGTAACACACCTGCCAATTGGTGATTTTCATCGGCAGCACCGGCATCCAGCAGCTGATTCAGGCAAGCGATTGCGTGGTTGTATTCAACTTTGGAGTGAATGGGCCGCAACGGAACCTGAGCATTCAGCGCGGCATAATGCTGGGCCAGATTCTTGAGCCGTCCAGGTGAAATCAAGGTTTCCATTTGCTGTACTCCTGGTGCGTGAAAACATATCGCAGATATACGGTCTGTGTGTTGAAATGAATTGAAGCGATTAATCTATACTTGTTACCGCCCACATTAAACACATGATAGTTCGCTACTTTGTCGACAGTATTGAACGCCCGCTTGAGTTGCGCAAAATCTGCAAAGCGACCGGTTTCGATGGCCTTTCGCCAAGCTTGAAGGGGAACGCTGGCTGACTGATGGCTTGCGCTGAAATCAGTGAGCATACGGTTTGAGATGAGCCTCATTTTTAAGCAGCATATCGCATTTTGAGATAATGCGCTGTGCTATATGAGTGCCCCGGGCCGGAATCGAACCGGCACGGCCTTGCGGCCAACGGATTTTAAGTCCGGTGTGTCTACCAATTTCACCACCGGGGCGGGTGTAGCCCGCTATTATGGCATGACTGTTCGTTAACATCCAGTAGTAGCTAATTCGACAACGCTTGTAATCGGCGCGGAATGTTGTAGCATGCTGGTCGCAGAATTCCTGGAAAGACCACATGCAAATCCAAATCAATGACGTCCTGAGGGACTATATCGAGCCGTTGACCGAAGCCGAACGCACTGCGCTGGAGCGCAGCCTGCTGGCCGAAGGTTGCCGCGATGCGCTGGTACTGTGGAACGATGTTCTGGTGGATGGCCATAACCGTTACTCGATCTGCCAGCAGCACGGCATTCCATTCAAAGTTACCCAGAACACGAGCTTCAAGGATATGGAAGACGTGATGCTGTGGATGATCGACAACCACCTGGGCCGCCGCAGCGTGTCGGACTTCCAGCGTGGCGTGCTGGCCCTGCGCCAGCAAGAGATCCTGGGTAAGCGCGAACAGGCCGTAAAGGCACAGGCCAAGGCTGAAGATGCCGCCATTGCGCCGCCCGAGCCGGAAAGCGAAGAAGCCGCGCCGCCGCCAAAGCCAAAGGCAAAGCGTGAAGACATCGCCCGCGCAGCGCGCCTGAGTGCGAACACCCTTGGCCAGATCGAAAAGATCACGAAGAGCGCGACGCCGGAGCTGGTGGAGGCCGTGCGTTCGGGTACGATTTCCATCAACGCCGCCGCTACAGTGGCCTCGTTGTCGGAAGAAGACCAGAAGTCGGCTGTCGCCGGCGGCCGCAAGTTCCTGCAGCAGGCTGCCCGCGAAATCCGCGAACAGCGCGCCGCCAACCGCCCGCCAAAGCCAGCAAAGGAGGGCGCGGACGAAGGTGAATACCAGGCCGCTGAACGTCCTGCCCCGCTGACGGAAACGGAAGTCCTGCGCCTCGAAATCTCGCAACTGAAGGAAAAGAATGCTGCGCTGCGCGCTGAAAACGCCGAACTGCGCGAACGTATCGCTCAATTAGTGGAGCAATAAAGCATGCAAAACCTGAGTGCCGCCTTGTTCGCGTTCTGCGCCATTCCCGCGATTGCCGCCCCGGCGCCTTCGCAGCCGGCCAGCCAGTTAAGTCCCGCGGAAGTGCTGCGCCTGCAAGCGATTGCCAAGCGCGTCACCATCCTGCGCGATAAATGGGGCATTCCCCATATTTACGGCAAGAGCGACGCGGATGCGGTATTCGGAATGATGTACGCGCAGGCGGAAGATGATTTCAAGCGCATAGAGCTGAATTACATCAACGCCATGGGCCGCCTGGCGGAAGTGGAGGGCGAACAGGCGCTGTACCAGGACCTGCGCATGAAGCTCTTCATCACGCCGGAGCAGTTGAAGGCTCAGTACAAGGCGAGCCCGGACTGGCTCAGGAAACTGATGATTGCATGGGCCGACGGCCTGAATTTCTACCTGCATAGCCACCCGAAGGTGCAGGCGCGCCTGCTGACGCATTTCGAACCCTGGATGGCGCTCAGTTTCAGCGAAGGCAGTATTGGCGGCGATATCGAGTCGGTCAATATCGAACAGTTGAAAGCCTTCTACGGGAAAGTGCCGGCTCCTGTGGAGCTGGCCGAAGGCAACGGGTTGCCGAAGGAGCCGCGCGGCTCGAACGGTTTCGCCATCGCACCTGCACTGAGCAAATCGGGCCATGCGCTGTTGATGATTAACCCGCATACCTCGTTCTATTTCCGTCCCGAGATCCACGTCAATAGCCAGGAAGGCCTCAATGCCTACGGCGCCGTGACCTGGGGCCAGTTTTTCGTTTACCAGGGCTTCAACGACCGTATCGGCTGGATGCATACCTCGGGCGGCGGCGACGTGATCGACGAATACCTGGAAACGGCGGTCGAAAAGAACGGCAAATACTTCTACCAGTTCGGCAAGGAGCTGCGTCCTTTCCGCGTCGAGACTGTACGCCTGCCGTACAAGGCGGCCGATGGCAGCATGGCCGAGAAGACCGTGACGGCTTACTTCACGCATCGCGGCCCGGTCGTGCGCGAGCAGGACGGAAAGTGGGTTTCGGTGGCCCTGATGAACGAACCGCTCAAGGCGCTCACCCAGTCCTTCATCCGAACCAAAGCGCGTAACTATCCGGCCTTCTACAAGGCGATGGAGCTGCGCACCAACTCCTCCAACAACACCGTGTATGCGGACGCGGACGGCAACATCGCCTACTTCCACGGCAATTTCATGCCGGTGCGCGATACTCGCTTCGACTACACCAAGCCAGTCGATGGCGCCGAGCCGGCGACGGACTGGAAGGGCTTGCATCAGGTGCGCGAGACCATCCAGCTGTTCAATCCAAAGAACGGCTGGATCCAGAACACCAACAACTGGCCGTTCTCCGCTGCCGGCGCCTATAGCCCGCGCCCGCAAGACTATCCGGCCTATATGTCGGTCAACGGCGAAAATGCGCGCGGCATCCACGCGGTGCGTGTGCTGCAAGGGAAGAAGGACTTCACCATCGACAGCCTGATCGCCGCTGCTTACGACAGCCAGCTGACGGCTTTCGAGCCGCTGTTGCCGCTGCTGGTGCGCGCCTACGACGAAGCGCCGGCCAGCGACCTGGCAAAAGCGGCCGTAATCGAGCAAATCACTTTGCTGCGCGATTGGGACATGCGCTATTCCGTGACCTCTGTGCCGACATCGGTCGCCATCTACTGGCTGCAGGACCAGGCCAGGCACTACGGCCCGGCTGCGAAAGAGAAAGGCATGCCGCTGCTGGACTACCTGGCTACGCAGCTGACATCGAAGCAGCGCCTGGAAGCCTTGGTGCGGGCATCGAACAAGCTGGCATCGGACTTTGGCAGCTGGAAGACGCCATGGGGTGAGATCAACCGCTTCCAGCGCCTGACCGGTGATGTCGTACAGGCCTATGACGACAGCAAACCAAGCATCCCGGTGCCTTATGCCTCGGGCAACTGGGGCTCGCTGGCGGCCTTCGGCATGAGCTCGCAGCAGCGCACCAAGCGCATTTATGGCGAGCGTGGCAATAGCTTTGTGGCGGCCGTGGAATTCGGGCCGAGGATCAAGGCCAAGAGCATCCTGGCCGGCGGCGAAAGCGGCGACCCCGCGTCGCCGCATTTTAACGACCAGGCCGAAATGTATGCGCGCGGTGAATTCAAGGACGTGCTGTTCTACAAGGACGACATCGAAAAGAACCTGGAGCGCAAGTACCATCCTGGCGAATAGCCTGCACGTTTGAGCTAGCGCAAAGTCCTCTCCGCCTTGGCAGGCGCACAATGAAGTGACAACCTGCTAATGGGGAGGCGCCATGGCTTCCAACCAAGACGAAAATGGCAGCGAGGCCTGCCAGAGGATCGAAGAATTCATCTTCGTTCGCGAACTCAATGAAGTCTTCCTGCTGCTTGACCACATTTCCGGGCGCTGGGACAAGAGTCTCTACAACTTCCATAACCACGATGACGGCGAGCCGCATATCGATGAACTGTGCGCGATCGGCCTGACGGCGCCCGAAAGCGACGCGCAGCGGGTGGCGCAGGCAGTCAAGGTGCTGTGCGCGAAAGACAAGCTGAATGCGGCGGCCCGGCCGGCCACCGGCCTTACTATTGCCTTCACGCTGCTGGTCGTGGGCGAAGACAACCAGCGCGACTGGCGCAACTGGCTGCGGGCCATGATGCTCAGGCGCGGTACCGTGCTTCCCGGTCCGGCGCGTGCGGCGCATACCGACAAGCCGACGCGCCTCACGCTGGCGCGTTACGCGTTTCCCGGTCTGGTCAAGGCAGCGGACCGCTTTAACCGGCGGATATTCTGGATCGTGCTCCTGCTGCTGATCGGGCTGGTGATGACCTGTGTGATGTCCTGGCATATCACGGGCGGCAACGCCATGCTGCAACACCTGGATGCGCTGCAGACCCAGCAGACAGCATTATTGAAGTCCATCGACGAGGCGGAGGTAAAGCATGCGGCCAATGCCAATGCGCCGCCGGTGCAATTTTGCACCGAGTCCGACCAGATAGCTGACGGAGCACCGCATTTTCGCAGCACGGAAGAGTCCCAGCTTTGCACGCGCCGCCGCGTCCTCTCGGAGCAAGTGGCCGTTGTGCGCAGCAACCTGCGCGACTGGCTGGTGCCTTGGCGCAGTTGCTACGGCAAGGTGGCCGCGATGTTCGGTCCTTTGCCGCAGGTCGATACGGCGCCCACCGGCGTGACGCAGGCAGAAAGAGAGCGCATCATCCGCGGCGGTGTCGAGGAGCAGGCGCGCGTCGTGACGCTGGTGGTGGGGACGGCCGTGCTACCTCTGTTCTACGGCATTCTTGGTGCCGGGGCTGCCGTAGTACGGGGCCTGTGGGCAAAGATGCGCGAAAGCCTGCTGTCGCCGCGCGACTACACGCTGGCCTTACTGCAGCTGGCGCTGGGCGCGACGATTGGCGCCTGCATTGCGCTGTTCGTGAATCCGTCCGGCCAGACACCCGGCAGCGAAATCGGCTTGCTGGGAAACTGGGCGCTCAGCACTTCGGCCCTGTCCTTCATCGCAGGCTTTGGGGTGGAAGGCGTGTTCGTGGCACTGGAAAGCCTGGTGCGCCGGGTGTTCAATATCACTGACCCGGCGCGGCGACCGCCGGCCGATTAGAAGTAGTGGAGCCGCATATAGGCGATGAAGCCGATCGCCGCGAGCAGGATCCCCATGGCGATTCGGAATTCAAGCTTCTTGCTCCACTGGCCCCGTTGCCCGTCCATGAAGGCGTTCATTGCGCGCTGCTCGGCCAAAGCGTGGGCGGCGCTGGCCGAAGCTTCCCGGCGCAGGCGCTGTGCACGCGCAGCAGCCTGCGCCAGTTCCGACGCTTGTTCTGCCGCCGTGGCGGCATCGGCAGTATCGTGGCGTAACACCGGCGCGTGGCATTGCGGGCAGTAGATGTCGCGCGACTGATCGACGGCGCCGCCGCAGGCGTGGCACTTGTGCTGGTCGACCGCAGCCGCAGAAGGTACCGGCAGCGCAGGCGGTACGTCGAGCCGGTCGATCGCCATGGCCAGCCTGGTAGGGTCAATGACTTCGATGGCAGACTTGCAGGCAGGGCACTGGTCCACGGGCCGGTCTGGCAAAGGATGGCCGCAGTCGGCGCAGAACAGCTGCTTGCCCGCCGCCAGCAGGGCATGGATATCCGCCCACGCCAGCGGTCGCACGAATCCCTTTTCGGCAAGATAGAGAATGTAGGTCTGGTAGTAGCCGTGGCCTTGCGGGCACTCCATTTGTGTGGTCCGGCCGAATCGGGTGCGGTTGGAGACCGTTTTCAGCGCGGACCGGCAGACAGGGCATGATTGCACGCGCGCCAGCGAGACCGCGTGTTCGTGATCGCCGTCGGCCTGCATCGCCGCATGGATCTCCCGCACGAAATCAGCGATGCCCGGGCCAGCCAGGCGCACCGATTCCGTATCGTCAAACCACACCAGGCAGCAATGCGGGCAGGTGTCGATCTGCACTCGCCGCTGGTAGTGGCCGGATAAGTCGAGCACCCGCATCGGGCGCTCGCAGTTGCTGCAGCGGCGCTCAGATTGCATCAAGGGCATTACGCAAATCTTGGCGCAGGTCCTCGATATCTTCGATGCCAACGGAAAGCCGGATCAGGCCATCGCCAATGCCCAGCGCCGCACGCTGTTCGGCTGGGATGGAGGCGTGGGTCATCAGGGCAGGGTGTTCGATCAGCGATTCCACGCCGCCCAGGCTTTCGGCCAAGGCGAACACTTCGCAGCGTTCCAGGAAACGGCGGGCGCCGGCCAGGTCGGTGTCCAGGTCGATCGAAATGATGCCGCCAAAACCATCCATCTGCGCCTTGGCCAGGGAGTGCTGGGGATGCGATTCCAGGCCGGGATAGAACACCTTTTTCACTTTCGGCTCGCGCTCCAGCCAGCGCGCCAGTTCCAGGGCGCTCTTGCAATGGCGCTCCATGCGGATCGCCAGCGTCTTCACGCCGCGCAGGGCCAGGAAGGCGTCGAACGGACCGGCAATCGCGCCGACGGAGTTCTGCAGGAAGGCAAGTTGCTCGCGCCAGGCCGACTGGCGTTCCTCGCCGCCCACCACGGCGATGCCGCCGATGATGTCCGAGTGGCCGTTCAGGTACTTGGTTGCGGAATGAACCACGATGTCGAAGCCCAGTTCCAGCGGCCGCTGTACGATCGGGCTGGCGAAGGTGTTGTCGGCGACCGCCATGATGTCGCGTTCGCGGCAGATGCGGGCGATGGCGGCCAGGTCGGCCAGCTTCAGCATCGGGTTGGTCGGGGTCTCGACCCAGACCATTTTCGTTTCGGGGCGCAGGGCTGCGAGGAGGTTTTCCGGCCTGGTCAGGTCGGCGTAGGTGAACTCATGGCCGGCGCTGCGGCGGCGCACGCGCTCGAACAGGCGGAAGGTGCCGCCGTACATATCGTCGCCCGCTACGATGTGGGAGCCTGCGTCCAGCAGTTCCAGCACGGTGGAAATCGCAGCCAGGCCGGAAGCGAAGGCGAAGGCTTGCGCCCCGCCTTCGAGGTCGGCAACGCAGCGCTCGAGCGCCCAGCGCGTCGGATTGTGCGAGCGGCCGTAATCCAGGCCCTTGTGCACGCCCGGGCTTTGCTGGACGAAAGTGGAAGTGGCGTAGATCGGCGGCATGATGGCGCCGGTCGACGGGTCTGGGTGCTGGCCCGCGTGGATGACGCGCGTGGCCAGGTGGGCTTTCGTTTTCTTGTCGCTCAAGATAGCGTCCTGCGCAGATGGTTGAGTAAGTCGTAGCGGGTGATCAGGCCATAAAATTTTCCGCCCTCGGCAATGATAGCCGTTAGGCCGCGGTCCAGGGTATCGCGCAAGGCGGGCATGCCGGCCGACGGCGCCAGGGTTTCCACGCGGGTGGTCATGGTACCGCCCACTTCACCCTTGAATTGGGAGGCATCGTTTTCCACCTTGAGCAGGATATCCGACTCGTCGATGATGCCAACCAGTTTGCCGTCGGCGATGACCGGCAGCTGCGCCAGGTCGGCGGCGCGCATGCGGTTGAAGGCGATCAGCAGGGTATCGGCGGGCGCCACGCTGACCACGTCCCCATTTTCGAACAGGCGGCCGATCAGGTCGCGCAGGTCGCCCAGTTTCCGGCGATGCGACAGGCCCTGGTCGAACATCCAGCTGTCGCTATAGACCTTGGACAGGTAGCGCGTGCCGGTGTCGCAGACAAAGGTCACCACGCGCTGCGGCTTGGTTTGTTCGCGGCAGTATTTCAGTGCCGCCGCCAACAGGGTTCCTGTGGAGGAGCCGGCCAGGATGCCTTCTGCCCGCAGCAGTTCGCGCGCGGTGTCGAAGCTTTCCTGGTCGGTGATCGTATAGGCCTGCGAAATGGCATCCATATTGGCGATGGCCGGGATGAAGTCTTCGCCAATGCCTTCGACTGCCCAGGAGCCGCTGGTATCGGCCACCTTGCCGGTGTCCACATATTCCTTGAGGATCGAGCCTTTCGGGTCGGCCAGGATGAATTTGACGTGCGGCGCCACCTTGCGGAAATAGCGCGACAGCCCGGTCAGGGTGCCGGAGGAACCCACGCCCACCACGATAGCGTCGATCTCGCGCGCCATCTGCTCCCAGATTTCCGGCCCGGTGGTTGATTCGTGGGCGAGCGGGTTGGCCGGGTTGTTGAACTGGTCGGCGAAGAATGCACCGGGAATCTCGCCAGCCAGGCGCGCCGCGTAATCCTGGTAGTACTCGGGGTGGCCTTTGCCCACGTCGGAGCGGGTAATGCGCACGTCGGCGCCAAGGGCCTTCAGGTGCAGGATTTTTTCGGTGGCCATCTTGTCCGGCACCACCAGCAGCACCTTGTAGCCTTTGATGGCGCCGACCAGGGCCAGCCCCAGGCCGGTATTGCCGGCCGTGGCTTCGACGATCGTGCCGCCAGGCTTGAGCAGGCCATCGCGCTCGGCCGCTTCAATGATGGAAAGGCCGATGCGGTCCTTGATGGAACCGCCGGGATTCTGGGATTCGAGCTTGAGGAACAGCCGGCATGGGCCGGTGTCAAGACGCGTGACTTCGGCAAGCGGTGTATTGCCAATCAGGCTGAACAAAGCTGCAGGACGGGTATTCTGCATTTTCTCTCCTTGCGAAAAGCGCGCATTGTGTGGCGTTTCGAATGAATCAAGAAGGAATTTCTCTGCGCTAGCTTATACCTTTTTTGGAAGATGGCGGGACGCACCGTATAATCCCGCAGCGACTTTTAATCTAGATTCCACTGTGGCAAAACTCTACTTCCGTTATTCTGCGATGAACGCAGGCAAATCGACCTCCATGCTGCAGGTCGCCCACAACTACGAAGAGCAGGGCTTGATGGTGCGCCTGTTCACCGCTGCCATCGACGACCGTTATGGCGTGGGCAAGGTGACGTCGCGACTGGGCCCGCAGCGCGAAGTCGAGCTGTTTTCCGCAGAGACCAACTTCCTGCAGGACATGCAGAAAGTGGCATGCGTGCTGGTCGACGAGGCGCAATTCCTGTCGCCGGAGCAGGTAAAACAGCTGCACCAGCTGGCCCAGGCCAAGGGCGTGCCGGTGATCTGCTACGGCTTGCGCAGCGATTTCCGCGGTGAGCCATTCCCGGGTTCGGCCTACCTGCTCGCGCTGGCGGACGACATCGAAGAAATCAAGAACATCTGCACCTGCGGCAAAAAAGCCACCATGAATATCCGCGTGGATGAAAAGGGTGAGCGCATCCGCGAAGGCGAGCAAATCAGCATCGGCGGCAATGAAGCCTATCGCCAGGCTTGCGGCCGCTGTTTCTACACGGGCTGATGACGCCTGCCGTCTTATCCGGCGCAGTGGTGGCCGCCTGGCTGGGGCTCATGCTTGCCCTGCGCCGCAGCGGCTACCTGATTGCCCTGATAAGCCTGGCCGCAACCATGCTGCACGAGGCCTGCCATTTGCTGGTCGGCCTGCTACTGAACGCCCAGCCGCGGTCGGTCACACTGCTTCCTCGGCGCGAGGGAAGGCGCTGGGTGCTCGGCGCGGTTGCTTTCGCCAACCTTAATCTCTGGAATTCTGCCTTTGTCGCGCTGGCCCCTCTGGCCATGCTGCCCCTCGGCGTGTGGGCTTTCGAGGCCTGGATGGTGCCGGCGTTTGCCGCCGGCGACTACCCATCCTGGGGCCTGGCGGGTTATATCGTTGCTTGCTGCGTGTTTGGCGGGCTGCCATCCGGCGCCGACATCCGGATCGGCGCCGCTTCCGCCATTGTTTATGCGTGCATCGCGGGCGCCATCTGGTGGCTGGTCGCGCGAGGCCTGAAGTAAATCACCGCGGCCAGCATCAGCAGGTGCGCCGGCGCGGACAGAAGCGGGCTGGCGTTTTCGGTCAGGCGCTGTATGTCCAGTGCGCTGTCCGCCGCCTGGTTCGCGAAATTCCAGCCCCAGTGCAAGCCAACAGCAGGCCACAGCGAACCACTGTAATGGAGGGCGGCGGCATAGGCCAGGCCGTAGCAGAACAAGGTAATCCATTCAGCCGGGCCATTGCCAAGCCGGTAGATGTGGTTCAGCACATACAGGCCTGCGGACACCGGAATAAACAGCCATTGCGCGCCAAGGCGGGGCAGGGCGCGCTTGACGAAGCCGCGCGTGAGGATGTCCTCGGAGATTGAGGAAACGAAGGTCGCAAACAACAGGTAGGGCATTGCCATCGCCAGTGCGCCGGCCGATTTGCCCAGCGAAGCAATGCTGTACATGCCGAGTGCGGTCCCAGTGCCAAGTGCCGCAGCCTTCAGGCCGACGGCCAGTGCAAAGGTCGCCGCCAGCAGCAGCCAGCATCGCGGCGAACGTCCAAGGTACCAGGCGTCCAAGCCGCGATAACCCAGTAGGCGGCCGGCCACCCAGGCCAGCGGCACCACAACCAGCATCAGCTCATACATCTTCAGCCCTTCCGGCAGCTGGTAGGCGACGAAGAGGCACAAGAAAGCGACGAAGAAGCCGGCGCGGGATGGATTCATCATGATTGCCTGGAAATAAAAATAGGCGATATGATAACTCTTAAGGGCCAATTCAGGTTCGCTTAAGACAGCAGGGGCACACTCAATGCTCCCTCTCTCCAGAAGCATGGCCTATCCTGTAGAATGGGATTAGCACTTTTTACTTGGAATCACCTACGTTCGGAGCAAGCCGATGAAGAAGCACACCCTGTTGGCCACAATGTCCCTGGCACTGGTTACCGCCTATGCGGGCGCAGCCCAGGCAGACAAGGCCGCAGATGTACCCATGAAGCCTGCAGCACAGCAGACCCAGGCCGCCTTGTGGGCGTCCCGCGTGCTGTCGCGCTACCATTACAAGGCTACGCCGCTGGACGACGCCATGTCGGAGAAGATCTTCGACCGCTACTTCAAATCGCTCGACGGCGAGAAGCTGTTCTTTACCCAGGCCGACATCGATTCCTTCAACAAGGAAAAAAGCCGCCTGGACGACGCCATCAACAGCGAAAACCTGCAGACGCCTTTCGCGATTTACAACCTGTACCAGCAACGCTTTAACGACCGCATGGCGTATGCGCGCGAGCTGCTGAAGTCCAAGTTCGATTTCAGCCAGGACGAGAGCTATCAGTTCGATCGCGAAAAGGCTGACTGGCCGAAGAATGAAGCCGAGGTGAAAGACCTGTGGCGCAAGCGCGTGAAGAACGATTGGCTGCGCCTCAAGCTGGCCGGCAAAGAGGACAAGGCGATCCGCGAGACGCTGGACAAGCGCTACGAAAACTACGTGACCCGTTCGCGCAAGCTGAATAACGAAGACGTGTTCCAGATCTTCATGAACGCTTACGCCATGTCGATCGAACCGCACACCAATTACCTTGGCCCGCGCGCCTCCGAGAACTTCGACATCGCCATGCGCCTGTCGCTGGAAGGCATCGGCGCCGTGCTGCAGAATCGCGACGAATACACGGTGATCCGCGAAATCGTGCCGGGCAGCCCGGCCGGCCTGTCCAACAAACTGAAAGTGGGCGACCGCATTGTCGGCGTGGCGCAGGGCGATTCCGACAAGTTCACCGACGTGCTGGGTTGGCGTATTGACGACGTCGTGCAGCAGATCCGCGGCCCGAAAGATTCGACCGTCAAGCTGCAGGTCCTGGGCGCCGATGCGGGCCCGGACGGCAAGCCCTTCGTCCTGTCGCTGGTGCGCAAGAAAATCAGCATGGAAGAACAGTCGGCCAAGAAAACCATCCTCGAAGTCAAGGATGGCGCTGTGAAACGCCGCGTTGGCGTGATCTCGCTGCCGACCTTCTACCAGGACTGGGACGCACGCCGCAAGGGTGACAAGGATTACAAGAGCGCCACGCGCGATGTCGCCCGCCTGCTGGGCGAGCTGAAAAAAGAGAAGGTCGACAACGTCCTGATCGACCTGCGCAACAACGGCGGCGGTTCGCTGACCGAGGCTGTGGAGCTGACCGGCCTGTTCATCGACCGCGGTCCGGTGGTGCAGCAGCGTAATGCCGAAGGCCGCGTGGAAGTGGAATCCGACAATGTGCCAGGCCTGGCCTGGGACGGTCCGGTTGGTGTTCTGATCAACCGTGGCTCTGCTTCCGCCTCCGAGATCTTCGCCGCCGCCATCCAGGATTACGGCCGTGGCCTGATCATCGGCGAGCCAAGCTTCGGCAAAGGCACCGTGCAGACCCTGGTCAACCTGGACCGCTTCGGCCAGAGCGACAAGTCGCGCTTCGGTGAACTGAAGATGACCATTGCCCAATTCTTCCGCATCAATGGCGGCACAACCCAGCTGCGCGGCGTCACGCCGGACATCAAGCTGGCCGCTACCAGCGATGCCGACAGCTTCGGCGAATCGAGCTACGACAACGCCCTGCCATACACCCAGGTCAAGCCTGCGGTGTATATCCCTGCCGGCGAGTTGAAAGAAATCGTTCCGATCCTGGACAAGAAGCACGAAGCACGTGTGGCCAAGGACAAGGACTACCAGTACCTGCTGGACGACATCAACTACGTCAAGAAGCAGCGCAAGGACAATGTGGTGTCGCTGAACGAAACCGTTCGCCGCAAGGAACGCGACCAGCAGGAAGCCCGCGCCAAGTTGCGTGAGCAGCGCCTGGCCGCAGGCCCGTCGCCGGATGATCCAATCCTGGTGGCGGATCCGAAAGATGCGCTGAACAAGGCGATTGCCGCCAAACCGGCCAATCCACGTGCTGCCCAGCGGCAGTCCAACCAGGTGCGCGGCGCCATCCACACCGATGACGGCCTGCAGGGTGATGAACGTTCGCTGAGCGCGGAACTGGAGGCTGAAAAAGCCGCCAAGAACGCCAAAGACGTATTGTTGAATGAGGCGGTGCACATCCTGTCCGACGAGGTCAGCGTGCTGCGCACCGATACCCGCCTGGCCAGCCGTGTGCTGCCGTACGTGGGTGATAAGTGAAGTGATATTGCGATTGGTTATATCTAGTATTACTACAATAAAGTAGACGGATATACCGCGACGCAGCATAATTACACCTGTCTCCTCTATTCTCCTCCAAGGAAATAGACTTCAGCCCGCTCCCAGAGCGGGCTTTTTTTTTGGCCGAAATGCCTGCGTTGTGAGAATATCTATTTTTCCCATCTGGAAAGGATTTGAATGCTCCGCCGCTTGCTTGGAATCGCCCTTTGCCTCAGCCTGCCACTCGCCCAGGCGGCGAACAATCGCGCGACTGACGCCGCTTTCGCCGCGCTGCTGGCGATGCCGGGCGCCGAGCCGGAAACCGGCAACTGGAATACGCCTGAGGCGGAAGGATTCTCTGGCGATAATGAGAAGGCGCTGATCGCTTATCTGGCGCTCCAGCAAAAGGCCGGCGGCGACTTCAACGCCTACCGCCACAACGGGACCCTGCTGCACCATGCGATCCGCGCAGGCAAGCCGGCAACGGCACTGTGGCTTCTGCAACATGGCGCCGATCCCAAACTGAAGGCCGAAGGCGCAGATGCGCTCGAGCTGAGCATGCGCTACAAGCTTCCGAAGGTGGAAAAGGTCCTGTTGGAAAAGTACAGCATGGCGCCACCTTTAATCCAGCGTACGAACGTCAAGCCGGTTGATCCGGGAGCGAGGCAGGCCTCCGTCCCGCCGTACCAGCGGGTGCAGGAGGCAGTTGGCAAGAACGCAAAGTCGCCGGCCGCACTGGACAAGGCCCTGGCGGCGCTGCCGGCAGGGATGCTTGCCCAGAACTACGCGGTTGCATTGCCGACGCTCGCCAAAGCCGGAAACGCCCCCGCCGAGTCCTGGCGCATCCTCTGGCGCCATTTGGGCAAGTTGGAAAATGGCCAAGATGATTTCGGCTTCGCTGCTTCCATCCCTTATGAACAGTGGCCCGCGCTGGTCGCGGCAGGCTACCGCAACAACAGCGCGGAACACGCCTTGGGCTGCCTGGTGGCCGAAAGCACAGCTGCGGACCTGAAGATCAAATGGATGGCGCTGGAGAAGAATTTCCCGGATTTCCGGCAAGTGGCCCCGCGCATGGTGCTGCACGCGTACCGCATACCTACGGTCGGCGCAGCTTATTGCAGCAAGCTTGAGGAAAAAGAGCTCAAGGCCAAACTTGAGTGGCTGCGCGCCAATGACATCAAAGCCCAGGTCTCTGGAATCGCCAATGCCGAGGTGCAGGACCTCGCGCCTGCCACCAGGCTGGCAATGCAGCCCTTCATCGCCAAGCCCGCCGACAAACCGCGCTTCAGTAGTGTCAAGCCAGAATGCAAATTCACGCTGGATGACGCCTGGCTGAAGCGCTTTGCGACTTCCGAAGTGCCTTTGTACGGCATCTCGCTGGTGGAAATACCAGGCGACGCGCAATGCGCAGTGCTGGCAAGCTGGACGCCGCGATCGGAATATGCGTCTGGCCTGGTGGACAGCTTCACCGGCCCAACCTGGGAGAGCACGCCTTCCTGTGGCGACGTGCCCGATCACCAGGTACTTTGGCGTAGCACAAAAGACGGCATCGTCACGGTCGAGCATGAGATCGACGTCTCGTCATTCAATTTCCCCGCTCCGGTGCGTGATAACGTGAGCGGCCGGCTTTTCTACCTGGACAATGGACAGCGCGCCGGGAAGTGCTCCGGCAGCGACGCGCTTCCCTTCCTGTACGAATGGCAGCGCAAGGACGGCCAGTGGCGCCTGGCCGTCAACAATAGCGGCGAACTGCAGGAAGCGCTGTTCGCCCAATGCAGCGCGGTCGGCGCGGAGAATTGCAAGGGCATCAAATGGCCCGCCGATGGCGATCCGTACTTCTACATGCTGTACAACGACTTCCTCAGCCAGTTTGCCGCAGAGCGTCGTAGCGAGTATCTTTCCGCCGTCATGGCAATGGACAAGGAAAAGCTTCAGAAAATCGAGGCCGGCCCGCTGCCCGCGACCTGGGTTCGATAAGCCATCTCCGCCGTTGGCAAGTCCAGCCTGCCTTTGGCCGACAAGCGCAAACGGACTGCGCACCTGTTCTACGACCACGAACTGCTGGCGCGCGCGATGGAAGAAATCCATGGCCACTCCATGCTGGAATCGCTGGTGGCATGGCTGCCCGCCGAAGACTGGGGCCCGATTCTTGGCCAGATGCGCAAGTATCCCTACCGCTTTTACCCGCAGGGAGTTCGAGACGAGGCAGTGAACCAGAACAAGAAACGCCTGGCGTGCGACCTGGATAACCTGCTTGGTCTCATTTGTGGCGAGAAGCTGGAGAACTAGGCGGTACAATCCTGTCCGTGCATACCTCGATCAAATTGACTGCTATTGGCGCTGCGGTGCTGGCGATTGCCGGCACCGGTGGCTATTTCTACCTGCATCCATCGACCGTGCCCCATGCGGCCGCGCCTCCGGCAGCGGTACCGGTCAAGCGAGGCCCCGCGCCGACCGAGCGCAGCTGGCCCGCACGGCTTGAGACGGCGCTGGATTCCGGTCTGGCCGATCCCTACGGCGTTGCCGTCGACGGCAAGGGCAATGTCTATTTCTCGGATGGCGGCGACCGCAATACCGTGTCCGTGCTGGCGCCGGATGGCAGCGTACGCCTACTGGCCGGCGGTATTGAAGGCTACCGCGACGGCATTGGCGCAGCCGCGTCCTTCAATACCCCGTCCGGCATTGCGCTGGACAAGCAAGGCAACGTCTATGTCGCGGACACCGGCAACCACGCGATCCGAAAGATTTCCACCGACGGCACGGTCACCACGCTGGCCGGCAGCGGAATCGCAGGCTTCGCGGACGGGAAGGGCGCACAGGCGCAATTCAATGGACCGGTTGGCGTGGCCGTCGATGAAGACGGCATTGTCTACGTCGCCGACACATACAACGACCGTATCCGCCGCATTGCGCCGGATGGTACCGTCACGACGCTCGCGGGCAATGGACGGCCCGATCTCGTTGACGGCATCGGTGACCTCGCGCAATTCGACACGCCATGCGGCATCGCTGCCGCCAAAGACGGCATCTACATTGCCGACTCGCGCAACGACGCCATCCGCCGCATCAATCCCGACGGCTCCGTAATCACCCTGGCATTGACGCCCGAGACAGAAAAAGAAGCGCTGCTGCGACGGCCGATGGCGCTGGCCGTCACGCATGACGGATTCGTCTACATCGCAGCCGCCTCGCGCGGACGTTTGCTGCAACTGGCGCCTGATGGTGCGCTGGCCGGCTTGCCTGACGCCGGGCATCCAGCAGATCCCGCCACCGGCATTGACGGAAGCGTACAGGTCTACGGACCACGCAGCCTAGCGATGGCCGCCAACGGAACTTTGCTGCTCGCGGACGGACCAGCCCAACGCCTGCACCGCATCGTCCCCGCCGCCGAGCCAGCAGCCAAGGTAGCGGTGATCACGAGCGCACACGCCGCCGCTCTCGCACAAGCCGACGCATCGGAGAACAGCCTGATGGCCCAGCGCAGCAAATCCCCGATGCCGTGGCCGGTGCTCCCGCAAAACCAGCCGCACGAAGTCGTCGGCCTGATGGGCGAAGTAAGGGGAAGCTACGACGGCGACAGCCGCCACCACTTCCACGCCGGGTTAGACGTGCAGGCAGACGTTGGCAGCTCAGTGCACGTGGTGGAAAAAGCCAAAGTCAGTGACCCGCTTCCCAATTGGGCATTTGGCTCGGTATCGGAAGGGATCAACCTCGGCACAACGAGCTACATCCACATGAAGGTGGGCCGCGACAAAAAGAACAAGCCGCTCGACGACCGCTTCCAACTCCTGCTGGACGACAAAGGCAAGCCCGAACGCATTCGCGTGCGCCGCGGCACCCGCTTTGACGTCGGCGACCAACTGGGCGTGGTCAACACGTTGGCGCACGTCCATCTCGACCTGTTCGACCGGGGCCGCGTGGTAAACCCGCTCGCGCTGCCATTCCCCGGCCTGCAGGACACGGTGGCGCCAACCATCCAAGGGATTGCCCTGTACGACGCCAACGACAAACGCCTGCCGGGTAAAAAGGGTAAAAGGCTTGAGGTATCAAGGGAGCTGGGAGACGTGGATGTCGTGGTCGACGCCTACGACCAGATGGACGGCAACCTCGCGCGCCGCCGTCTCGGCCTTTACCAGCTCGGCTACCAAGTGCTGCAAGCTGACGGCACGCCGCTGCCAGGCTACGAACAGCCCCGCATCATGCAGACCTACGACCAGCTGCCGAAGCAGCGGGAAGCGGTCAAAGTGGTGTATTCCGCCGACAGCGGCATCACCGTCTACGGCAGCAAGGCAACCCGCTTCACGTATTCGCTGACCAGCCGCCTGGAGCATGGCGAAGTCACGCCGGGCCGCTGGCAAGTCCGTGAACTAGCGCCCGGCAACTACACCCTGCGCATCTACGCCGCCGACTACGCCGGCAACACCGCCACCGCCGGCCGCGACCTTCCAATCACTATCGAATAGAAATTCGGGGTCAGGTCGAGCAATCGGACACGGGCTCGGCCGCTAGCGGCCGAGCCCGTGTCCGATTGCTCGACCTGACCCCGACTTTTATCACTGAATCGAGGTGTTGCGGCCGGAGAGGTTGCGCTGGCTTGGGTTGCCGGTGACGGCGATGTGGCCGGAACCGTTGGCGCGGGCGTCGACTTTGTTCTGCACCCAGGCGTGGACGCCGCCGGAGCCGTTGGTGGTGATGTGCGCTTCGTCGGCGCGCAGGTCGTTCAGTTGGGCGCTGCCCGAGCCTTGCATCTGTACGTCGAGGCTATGCACGATGCCGCGTGCCTGGAAGCTTCCTGATCCCGATGCCGAAACTCGCAACGCATCGCCACGCACCGAGCCAATGTTCACGCGGCCGGAACCAGACATCTCCACCGTCGCGACTTTGCTATCCAGGCCGTCGGCGTAAATCTGTCCGGAGCCGGTGTGACGCACCTGCAGCCGCTCCACCTGGCCGCGCAGCTCGAGGTAGCCGGAGCCGGTATGCGATACCTGCAGCGGACCGCCCATCAGCCCTTGCACATTGGTGCGCGCGGAGCCGGTAGTTTCCAGGTTTTCCAGTCGCGGCGCCGTATAGCGCACGCGGATTGGCTTGCTGCTGCTCATGCGCTGTTCGGCCCAGATACGCAGGGTGTCGCCGCGCACTTCCGTGTGCACCAGCGGCACCAGGTTGTCGTCGCCTTCAATCACCAGTTGTGGCGCGCCGCCAACGTTCACTTCCACTTCCATGTCGGCTCGCTGGCGATTTTCAATGCGCAGGCCGGTGGCGCTGGCAATGCTGCGCGTTTCGGTGGTGGGCATGCCGTTGCCTTTGACATTGTCGACATTGTCGTTCAGCACAATGACGCAGCCACTCAGGCTGATGGCGATCAGGGCGGCGAGGGTGAGTTTGGTGCGCATATTGGTGTCCTTGTTTTGCATGCCAGTTGGAATGACAGCATCCTATCGGCCATTACTGGGTCAATATGCCGAAATGCGACGAATTGCAGAAATTGGGTGGTGAGGTGTAAAAATTGATAATATGAAAGTGCTGGCAGATGCCGGCCCTGCAGCCTGGCTGCTGAGAACAATTCTTGTCATACCCCTTATTGACGCCGTGGATAGGCCATCTGCGGCGTTTTTCTTTTTTATCGGCGTGCCCAGTGACTTTATTTCGGAAAGGTATCGAACTCCGTCGAGGTCGCTAAACCTTTACAGTGCAATGGCAGTCTCAACCTAAATGAAGGGGATAGGTATGGAATCCATTGCAAAGAAGTTTGCATTGGCTGCCGGCAGCATGCTCCTGGCGGCTAGCGCTTTCGGCGCGACGACCATCGGTAATACCTCTGCAGACGACGCGACGCTTGATGCCCAGGCATCGGACGCCTTTGTCTTTACTCCGGGCTGGAATCCGCAAGCGGGCCCTTTTGGCGACACCAGCGGATTTGGGAGCGCCTTCGAGAGTTCGGGCAGCAACTTCTGGACTTTGCTGGGCAAACATGAAGGCGGTTCGAGCTCGGGCTTCAGCCTGAGCAGCGGGCTGAATTTCACGTTCGACTTTGGTACCGGCACGACCGGCACCTGGACCATCACCAACACCAGCGCGACACAAGCCGCTACGCTGGACCTGGTGCTTGCTCTCAAGGCTGCCGATGGGGCTGGCGCCTTCCTCTTCGATAACCAAACGATCAACGCCGGCCAGACCCTGAGCGGTACGTGGCATATCGATTGGTTCACCGGGAACAACCAGGCCAATCCTGATTTCTCCAACGTTACGATGTTCGGGCGTGATTTCGACGGCGTCGCTCCACCCGTGCCGGAACCCGGCGAATATGCCATGCTGCTCGCTGGGTTGGGCCTGCTCGGCTTTATAGCGCGGAGGCGCAAGCCGCTGTAGACTCTTTGGAACGGTCGTGCTATTTTGCTGGTGCGACCAGACCAAGGAGACAGCATGGACCTGAATTATTCTGCCAGGGATGAGGCATTTCGCGCCGAAGTGCGCGCTTTCCTGGCAGCCAACTTGCCGGTGGATCTGCAGAATAAAGTCCGCAAGCACCTGCGCCTGAAGCGCGAAGACTATGTACGCTGGCATAAGATCGTCGCCCAGCAAGGTTGGGCGGCGCCGGCTTGGCCAACGGAATTCGGCGGTCCGGGCTGGGACGCCACCCGGCGCCACATTTGGGAAGAGGAGTGTGCCATTGCCGGCACCCCGCCCATCCTGCCGTTCGGCGTCAACATGGTGGCGCCGGTGATCATGGCCTTCGGCAGTGCCGAACAAAAATCCTATTACCTGCCGCGCATCCTGGACTGCACCGACTGGTGGTGCCAGGGCTATTCCGAACCCGGCGCGGGCTCCGACCTCGCTTCGCTGAAAACCACGGCGGTGCGCGAGGGTGATCACTACATCGTCAATGGTCAAAAAACCTGGACCACTCTGGGACAGCACGCCGACATGATCTTTTGCCTGGTGCGCACCGATCCGAGCGTGCGTAAGCAGGAGGGCATTTCTTTCCTGCTGATCGACATGAAATCGTCGGGCATTACAGTACGCCCCATCATCATGCTCGACGAAGACCATGAGGTAAACGAAGTCTTCTTCGATAATGTGCGCGTGCCGGTTGCCAACCTGGTCGGCAAGGAGAACAAGGGCTGGACCTACGCCAAGTATTTGCTGGGACATGAGCGCACCGGCATTGCCGCCGTGGGGCGCTCCAAGCGCGAACTGCTGTTCCTGAAGAAGGTCGCGAGGCAGCAGTTGGAAAATCCTTTGTTTGCAGCCCGCGTCGCCAATGTCGAGATCGAACTGATGGCATTGGAGATGACGGTGCTGCGCACCATTGCGCAGGAGGCGCATGGACCCGGCCCGCAAGCTTCCGTGCTGAAGGTGCGCGGCTCGGAGATCCAGCAGACGCTGGCCGAGTTGATGATGGAGGCGCTTGGCCCGCAAGCCTTGCCATTCGATCCGGCCTATCTGGAGGGCGAGCGCGAACATGCGCTGGCTGGGGACGACGATGCGGCGCCGCTGGCGGGCTACTACTTCAATTTGCGCAAGACGTCGATCTACGGCGGTTCGAACGAAATCCAGAAGAACATCATTAGCCAGATGATTCTGGGACTGTAAGGGGACGGCATGGACTTCACATTCAAGGAAGAGCAGCAACAATTCGCCGATGCCCTGCGCCGCTGGCTTGAGAAGGATTACAGTTTCGAGGCGCGCAAGAAGATCATCCATTCCGAGTCCGGCGTGTCGGAGCAGGCCTGGGCCACCCTGGTGGAACTGGGCATGCTGGCGCTGCCAGTACCGGAAGAGCAGGGCGGCTTCAATGGTAGCGCGGTCGATATGATGGCCGTGATGCAGGAACTGGGACGCGGCCTGGTGGTCGAGCCTTATTTCGCGACCGTTCTCGGTGCACAGTTCCTCAAACTGGCAGGCGGCCACGAAGGCATGCTGGAACTCATTGCCGCGGGCGGGCTGAAGCTGGCGTGCGCCTTGGGCGAGCAGCATTCGCGTTACGCATTGAACGACGTGCAGGCGACGGCGACGTCGGATGGACGTATCAGTGGTCGCAAGACCGTGGCGCTGCACGGCGGCCAGGCCGGCGCCTTCATCGTGTCGGCACGCAGCAGCGGCGGCCAGCGCGATACCGCCGGCATCTCCTTGTACGTGGTGCCGCGTGAAGCGGCCGGCGTTCTCGTTACCGATTACCGCACGATCGACGGCCAGCGCGCGGCCACTGTGGAATTTGAAGGTGCGCAAGGCAAGCTGCTGGGGACGGAAGGGGCGGGCTGGCCAGTGCTGGAGGCTGCCACCGATTATGGTGCAGCACTGTTGTGCGCCGAAGCGATTGGCGCGATGGACGCCATCTTCGCCGCTACCCTGGAATACCTGAAGACCCGCCAGCAGTTCGGCGCACCAATTGGAAAATTCCAGGCGCTGCAGCATCGAATGGCGGATATGTTCATCCACCTCGAGCAGGCGCGTTCGCTGGCCATGCTGGCCGCTGTCAAGGCAGATTCGCAGGATGGGGAGGAACGCCGCCGCGTCGTTTCTGCCGCCAAGGTGCGGGTGGGCCAGGCCGCCCGTTTTGTGGGGCAGCAGGCGGTGCAACTGCATGGCGGCATGGGCGTGACGGATGAACTACCCGCCGCGCATTATTTCAAACGGTTGGCGATGATCGAGCTTACGCTTGGTGACGCTGACCATCACCTGGAGCGTTTCATCGCGCAGCCAGGCTTCAAGGAGGCAGCGTAATGGCGCGTCTGGTGCGTAATGTGGAAGAACTGGAAACGCTGGTGGGACAGGAGGTAGGCGTCTCGGGCTGGGTGGACATTACCCAGGAACGCGTCAACACCTTCGGCGCCTCCACCAATGACGAGCAGTGGATCCACACCGATCCGGCGCGCGCCGCGGCTGAATCGCCGTTCGGCGGTACGGTGGCGCATGGTTTCCTCACGCTGGCCCTGCTGCCAGGCTTGCTGCAGGATGCGGTGTTTATGGAAGACATGCGCATGGGCCTGAACTACGGCCTGGATAAGGTGCGCTTTCCAGCGCCGGTGCCGGTGGGCAGCCGTGTGCGTGGACATGTGGTCCTGCGCAGCATGACGCCGGTGGCGGGTGGCCACCAATTGGCATGGGAAGTCACGGTGGAATGCGAGGGAAGCGAAAAGCCGGCCTGCGTGGCGGAGTTCCTGATGCGGCGCTATTCCTGAACGCAGCGCGCTATGCGGTAGCGGTTGCGCCCATCCTTTTTGGCCTGGTACAGCGCTCCGTCGGCGGCGCGTACCAAGGCGTCGGCATCGCAACTGCCTTCGGTTGGTACGATGCTGGAAATGCCGAGGCTGACGGTCACCGTGTGGGCGGCTGATGACATCCGGTGCGGAATCTGCAGCGCTTGCACCGTCGCCAGGATGCGCTGGGCCACGGTTTCCGCCCCGTGCACGCTGGCTTGCGGCAGCAGGATCACGAATTCTTCGCCGCCGTAGCGTGCCAGCAGGTCCGGCGTGCGGCCGGCACATTGCACCATGGCGTTGGCCACTTGCCGCAGGCAGATGTCCCCGGCCTGGTGGCCGTAAGCGTCGTTATAAAGCTTGAAGTGGTCGATGTCGATCATGATCACCGACAGCGGGGTTTGCGAGCGTGCGCAGCGGCGCCATTCACTATCGAGCGCGTCGTTGAAGCTGCGGCGGTTGGCCACGCCGGTCAGCGCATCGGTCAGCGTCAGCTCGCGCATGGCGTCGGACTGGCGCTTGAGCGTCAGGTGGGTGCGCACGCGGGCGCGCACAACGGCGACATTGAACGGTTTGGTGATGAAATCGACTGCGCCAGCTTCCAGTGCGCGCGTTTCGTCTTCCGGGGTGGTCAGGGCAGTGACGAAAATGACCGGGATATCGCGCAGATCCTCGGCGGTGCGCAGGGCTGCACAGACTTCATAGCCATCCATCCCGGGCATGACGGCGTCGAGCAGGATAAGGTCCGGGCGGTGCTGATGCGCCAGCTCCAGTGCCTTTTCGCCATTCATCGCAAACAGTACTTCGTGCTCCTCGCCCAGTACGTGGTTGAGGATCTGTATATTCTCCATAGCGTCATCGACGATCAGCAGGCGCCCATTGCGCGCCTGGTCGGTCCATGTCATGCGGTTTCCTCCCTTTTCATGATTTCCTGCAGCCGCTGTTCGGCGTTGGAGAAGTCGAGCGTTTCAATGGCGTTGGCGAGGCCGGGCAGCAGGTCGGGGCAACGCTGTTCGAGCAGGGGGCTGATGGCCTTGAAGGCGGCGAGTGCGCGCATATTGCTGTTCCTGAGCAGCATCAGCAGGTCGTTCAGCGCTTGCGGCAGGCTGGCGGTAGTTACATTGCCGGTCGCCGCCGACACAGGGGCGGGCAGCTCACGCGCGGCGGTGGTGACGACAGCCAGCGCCTGCTCCAGCGACAGCAGGAGGGAAGCCGCCGAACTGTCCTGGCCTTCGGCGACGGCCGTTTCGGCCTGTGCGCTCAGGCGGGCTACATCGGTGGCGCCGAGATTGGCTGCCACGCCTTTCAGCCGATGCAGCACGCGGGTGGCGGCGTAGCGCTTGTCCTGCGCCAGGCACTCTCGCACTTCGCGTACGGCGTCGCCCTGGGAATTTTCGAAGCGTTTGAGCAGGCTGGCGAAGGCGGCGTAGTTGCCGGCTACGCGGCGCAGTGCCGCTTCGAGGTCGATGCCGGGCAGGGTGCCTGGCTGCCCGATGCCTTGCGCGTCGCCACGGGCGGCGCCCGGCGGGCCGGCTGCCAGCTCCGGATGAAGCGGCGCCAGGCGGGTCAGGTTGGCAATCATTTCATCGACATCGATCGGCTTGGCGATATGTGCGTCGACGCCAGCCTCGATCGCGCGCTGGCGGTCTTCCTGCATGACGTTAGCCGTCATGGCGATGATCGGCAGGCTGCGCAAACCCATGGCGCGGATCGCTTCGGTGGCGCGATAGCCATCCATGACGGGCATCTGCAAATCCATCAGCACCGCGTCAAAACGCTGCGGGTCATCGCGCAGGAGGTCCAGTGCGATCTCGCCATTGGAAGCAACTTCCACCAATGCTCCGCAATGGAGCAGGATGTAGCGCGCCATCTCCTGGTTGATTTCATTGTCTTCGACCAGCAGCACGCGCATGCCGGCCAGGCTGCCCGACAGTGCGGAATGGTTGCTGCGGTGCTCCGGCTGGTTGGCGCCGGTGAGCGCCGACAGCGCCGCGTCGCGCACTGATTGCGGCGTGAAGGGTTTTGACAGCACGGCGTCGATTTGCAGGCTGTCGGCCAGTTGCACCAGATCTTCGCTCGAGCGCTCGGACGCCATCATCACCACTTTGGGCAAAGCCAGTGCTGCGGCGCCGCGCGCTTCGACCAGCATGGCGATGCCGTCGGTGCCGGGCATGGCGCTATCGACGACGAGGAGTTCAAAATGCCCATTGCGCAGGGCTTGCAGGCCTTCCGCCGCACTGCCGACGGCGGTCACCGCCCAATGCATGGTCTGGCCAATATGCTGCATCGCCTGGCGCACGCTGGCGTTATCGTCGACGACCAGCACGTCCAGCTGTCGCAGGCTTACCGGAACCTGGGGCTCGGCAAAATCCTGGCAGCGTTGCAAGGGGCAGATGAAATGGAAGGTGGATCCTTTGCCCAGGCGGCTTTCGACGCTGATCACGCCTCCCATCAGGTCGGACAGGCGACGCGCGATGGCCAGTCCCAGGCCGGTTCCGCCATAGCGCCGGCTGGTGCTGCTGTCACCCTGGGAGAAAGCGTCGAACATATGCTGCTGCTGCTCGGCCGGGATGCCGATGCCGGTATCGCGCACGGTGAATTCCAGCGTCAGCCAATTGCCGCCGCTGTCGGTCTCGCGCACCGACAGTACCACTTCGCCGCGCTCCGTGAATTTGATCGCGTTGCTGAGGAGGTTGAGGAGTACTTGCTGCAGCCGCATTGCATCGCCCATGATGTCGGAGGGCAGGCCGGGATCGAGGTCGAATACCAGTTCCACCCCCTTGTCCCAGGCACTGTTGGCGATCAGGACGGCCGTGCCGGCCAGCAGCTGGCCCAGGTTGAAGCGCGCCTGTTCCAGCTGCAGCTGGCCCGCTTCGATCTTGGAAAAGTCCAGCACGTCGTTCACCACGCCGAGCAGGCTTTGCGTGGCCACCTGGATCTTGCTGACGTAGCTGCGCTCGCGCCGTTCCAGCGGCGCCTCCTGCAGCAGGCGCGCCAGGCCGGTGATGGCGTTCATCGGCGTGCGGATCTCGTGGCTCATATTGGCCACGAATTCGCTCTTGGCCCGGCTCGCCGCCTCGGCGCGGTCGCGGGCCCGCATCAGTTGTTCGTTCAGTTCCTGCAATTTCAGTTCGCTGCGCTTGAGTTCAGACACGTCCGAGCCTAAGGCAAAGAAGCCGCGCACGGCGCCCGATTCGTTGCGATCGGGAATGAAATTGATCCAGGTGTAGCGCAATTCGCCCGATGGTAGTTCCAGCTCGCGCAGGAAGTGTTGCGGTGTGCCTTCCAGTACGGCGTCGATATGGGGCTGGATTTGCTCCAGCAGGTTCGCCGGCAGCACGCGGCCGATGGTCTCTCCCATGACTTCGTCCAGGGTCTTGCCGAACCACGCCAGGAAGAATTTGTTGGCGAAGTGGCAGCGCAGGTCGGTATCCCAGTAAGCCACCAGGCCAGGCAGGTTTTCCGTCACGGTGTGCAGGAAGCTGGTGCTGCGCGCCAGGCTCAATGAGGTCTGCTGCAAGGCCTCGTCGGCCCGTTTGTGCTCGGTGATGTCGAGCGATATGCCCAGCAGGTGGGTGGCCGTGCCCTGGTCGTCGCGCAGGGCCACCTTGCGCGTAGTCAGGTAGCGAATTTCTCCGCCTGCGGTGCGCACGGTTTCCTCGGGGATTTCCAGAACCTCTTCAGATGCCAGCACCTTACGGTCGGCCTGCTGGAAGGCCGCAGCCTGCTCGGCAGGGAAGAGGTCGACGTCGCCCTTGCCCAGCAGGGCTTCGCGCGGACGGCCCAGCAGCAGCTCACCCTGGCGGTTGAGCAGTTCGAAGCGAAGCTGCTGCGCTTCCTTGACGAAGACCATGGCCGGCATGTTTTCCAGCACGGATTTGAACAGGGCCTTGGACTGGCGCAGCGCGGCTTCCGTGTCCTTTTGCTGTGTAATATCCATCAGCATGGACGTGATGCCGACCATGGCGCCATCGGCTGCGAACACAGGGTAGTAGCCGGCGATGAAGTGGCTGCCGCGGCCCGGGCGCGAGCCCGGCATGCCGGTCAGCTCGGCGTTCGGCACTGCCTGGCCGGTGGCGAGTACGCGGCGATAGGCCTGGTTCACCTGCGCCACCAGGTTGCGGTCGTTGATTACTTCATCGAAGCGGCGCCCGATATGCTCATTGACCGGCATGCCGTTGATGTTTGCCAGGTAGTCGTTGATCATCAGGATGCGCAGGCGGGTGTCGACGAAACTCAGGCCGACCGGCGCCGTGGCGTAAATGGTTTCGAGCAGGGCATTTGAATTTTCCAGTTGCGCAGTGCGCTCTTCGACCACGCGCTCGAGGTCCTTGCGGTGGCGCGTCAGGTCGCGGTCCAGTTGTTTCAAACTGGCGCCCAGTTGCTGCGCCTCGCGGAAGGCCATCCTGGGCAGATCCACCGGGGTGCCGCTGGCCAGTGCCTGCGCGGGTGCTTGCAGCGCGTCGATGGAACGGACAATGCGGCGCGACGCGATGGCCGCCGCTGCGAAACCGGCAAGTATCACGCTTGCCATCGCGGCAAGCAGGCCAAGGGATAGCGTATCGAACGCACCCAGCGGTTCGAGCGCCGGTGCCGCCACCGTCACGCCCCATGGACTGACGGCGCCGCGCAGGTAGGCCACTTGCAAGGGCAATCCGTGCAGGGCTTCGGTTGCTGGCCTGCCGGAGGCGCGGCCGTCGTCCCCGCTGCGCGCGACAAGGCGGCCGTCGTGCGCGGTGACCGCGATCACGGCGCCCGAAGGCAGGCCGGCTTCTTCGGCCACTTTGTTGAGCGCATCGGCAGGCAACAGCACGCTCAGGGCTGCGGGCGGCTTGCCGGGGCGCGGCAGGGGCACGTCGATGGCGAGGTGGGCGGGCTCTTTGCCGTTGGCCGGCAACAGGCTGACGGCGGAACGTGCACCGCCGGCGAAATTGAGGCGGGCTGCGTTCGCTGCGCGATCGATTGCAAACGCACTGCCTGCGATGATTTGCGGCGCGTTGTTTTCGGTCAGGACGATGTGGGATTGATAGGGCAGCCCCGAAGGCAGGGCGCTTGCCGCCTGGCCGCGCAGCGCCGCCAGGTCGCCCGCTCTGGCACTGGGGCTGCTGGCCAATGCGATGGCCGCTGCTTCCGCAGCCAGCAGCTGGCGGTCCACAATGGCGGCAGTGGCGCGTTCGATGTGCTGGATTTCCAGTTCAGCGCGACCCAGCCCGCGCTGCTGGAAGAACACCAGCAGCAGGGCGATGCCGAGAAGTGCGGGCGCAGCGCAGGCCGCAGCCATCAGTGCAAACTGCGACCGCAACGGCGGTAAAGGCTTGCTGGAATCGTCCTGCACGGCACATCCTTTCGGGAGGGTGACTGCAGGATGATGATAGCTCAGCTTGTTGTGGACGAGAAGCGGGCGATCTCCAGCTTGGCAATGGCATTGCGGTGCACTTCATCCGGCCCATCGGCCAGGCGCAGGGTGCGGTTCCCGGCCCATTGGTAAGCCAGCGGGAAATCGTCGGATACGCCCGCCGCGCCATGAGCCTGGATGGCCCAATCAAGAACCTGTTGCGCGACGTTCGGGGCCAATACCTTGATCATGGCGATTTCCGATTGCGCTACCTTGTTGCCGACCGTGTCCATCATATAGGCGGCTTTCAAAGTGAGCAGGCGTGCGGTATCGATCCGGATGCGGGATTCGGCGATGCGTTCACGCCACACACCCTGGTCGGAAAGACGCTTGCCAAATGCAACCCGCGACGCCAGGCGCTGCACCATCAATTCCAGTGCACGTTCGGCTACGCCAATGGCGCGCATGCAATGGTGGATGCGGCCGGGGCCCAGGCGGCCTTGCGCGATTTCGAAGCCGCGCCCTTCGCCGAGCAGGATATTCGAAGCAGGCACCCGCACGTTTTCGAAGACCATTTCGCAGTGGCCGTGCGGGGCATCGTCATAACCGAAGACCGGCAAGGGACGCAGCACCGTCAGTCCCGGCGTATCGGCCGGGACAAGGATCATCGATTGCTGTGCGTGGCGCGGCGCATCGAAATCGGTCTTGCCCATGGTGATATAGACCTGGCAGCGCGGATCGCCTGCTCCAGATATCCACCATTTGCGGCCATTGATGACGTAATGGTCGCCGTCGCGCTCTATGCGCGTTTCGATATTGGTCGCATCCGAAGACGCCACGGCCGGTTCGGTCATCGCAAAGGCGGAGCGGATTTCGCCGCGCAGCAGCGGTTCGAGCCAGCGTTGCTTGTGTTCTTCCGTGCCGTAGCGTTCCAGCGTTTCCATATTGCCGGTGTCCGGCGCGGAGCAGTTGAACACTTCGGCTGCCCAGGGCACGCGGCCCATGATCTCGCACAGCGGTGCGTAATCGAGGTTGGACAGGCCTTCCGGCGCGCGGTTCGAGCGGGGCAGGAACAGGTTCCACAAGCCCTGGTCACGGGCCAGTGGCTTGAGCCGCTCGATCAACTCGGTAGGAATCCAGCGGTTGCCTTTTTCGCGGCCGTTGCGCTCGACTTCGTGGTGAAACGCCTTCTCGTTCGGGTAGATGTGCTGGTCCATGAAGGCCAGCAGGCGCGCCTGCAATTCCTTGGTGCGTGGGGAGTAGTCGAAGTCCATTGCGTGTCCCTTATTCGATTGCCTTGCCCTGGGCATAGGCCCAACCCATCTCCGACATCGGGCGTGCCAGCTTTCCCGATTCCAGTGCCTGTGCGCTGGAGGCCGTGCCGTCCACGTAGCGCTTCATGATGCCCTGCATGATGCTGGCGAGGCGGAACATATTGAAGGCGAGGTAGAAGTTGAAGTCCTCCAGGCGGATAGCCCTGCCGGTACGTTCGGCGTAGCGTGCAATGTATTCGCGCTGGGACGGGATGCCAAGCGCTTTCAGATCCAGTCCGGCGATACCACGGAACTGCCCTGGCGCGATATGCCAGCTCATACTGTGGTAGCTGAAATCGGCGAAGGGGTGGCCGAGCGTCGATAGCTCCCAATCCAGCACTGCAAGGATGCGCGGCTCGGTGGGGTGGAAGATCATGTTGTCGAGGCGGTAGTCGCCGTGCACGATGGCGGTGTCTTCGCCGGGCGGAATATTGGCCGGCAGCCAGGCGATCAACTGGTCCATCGCCTCGATGGTTTCGGTCTCGGAAGCCTTGTATTGCTTGGACCAGCGCTCGATCTGGCGCTGGAAGTAGTTGCCGGGCTTGCCGTAGTCGCCAAGGCCGATGGCGTTGTAGTCGGTGGTGTGCAGCAGCGCGATGACACGGTTCAGTTCATCGTAGATCGCGCTGCGCTCGGCCGGCGTCATTCCGGGCAGGGCCTGGTCCCACAGCACGCGGCCTTCGACGAATTGCATGACGTAGAAGGCGCGGCCGATCACGGCTTCGTCCATGCACAGGCAGTACTGGCGGGCGGCCGGGAAACCCGCTTTGTTCAGGGCGTCCATGACGCGGTATTCGCGTTCGATGGCATGGGCCGAAGGCAGCAGCTTGGCGGCGGGTGCAGGCTTGGTGCGCAATACGTATTGTTGTCCGCCGACCGAAAGCTTGAAGGTTGGATTGGACTGGCCGCCCTTGAACTGCTCGACCTTTAACTGGCCTTGCGGATAGCCTTCGACGTGCTGGCGCAGGTATGCGTCCAGTGCCTCGGTGTCGAACCGGTGCCGCTCCGACACCTCCTTTGTGCCCATGAATTCTTCGAACATAAATCCTCCATTCGAACGATCGTACTATTTTTGTGCGCGGGAAGGCAAGCGGGATTTTGCATATTCCTTGAACAGCTGTTCCATCGTGGTGCTGCGTGTTTCCGTTTGCAGCGGCGCCGGTGGTGCGTAGTTAGAAAAGCGCACAATCCAGTCGTGGGGCGTACTGCCGACATCAAGGGCGTTGATGCAGCCGGCCGCTTGCGACAGGTTGCCGAGGAAGAGGCGCAGGCCGCCGGTCAGGGCGTACGACAGGATGGCGCGATTGACGCCGCCATGCAGTACGAGCAGCACGGTGTCCCAGCTGTCGTCGGCCAACAGCCTGGCGATGGCGGGGTGGATGCGGTCCATCAGTTCGCCCACGGATTCTCCGCCCAGAAAGCGGCGTTGCTCGGGCACCACGCCCTCGAAAGCACCCGTGAAAGCTTCGCGCAGCTTGTCGTCAGGGATGCCGGACAGCTTGCTGCCGCGGATTTCTGCCAGTCCGGGCCAGTTTTCGAGCTCGATTTGCTGGCCGGTTTCCGCCAGCACGCGCATGGCAGTTTCCACGGTGCGCGGCAGGCCGGAGACGATGACGCGGTCGAATCTGACGCCGTCTGCAGCGAAGGCCTGGCCGGCGGCTGCGGCTTGCGCGCGGCCCGCTTCGTTCAAAGGCACGGTTTCAGGAAGATGGGGTTTGCCGGCTTCGTCGAAGTAGGTGACGCTGCCATGCCGCATCAGGAAGACGCGGCGCCGTTCAGTGCTTGATGTCATAGAGGTTCAGAAGAAGATTGCGAGCCGGGTGATGATGGTTCCGTTATTAGTATAAGGCCCTGTCGCGCGAACGTTGCCGGAATCCGGTTTTCCGTCATCGAGCTTGGAATCGATCTCCTGAGCGAAGGTGTCGGGCAGGTTGTCGAAGCGGATGCCGTTGCCGCCCCGCCCCCCCACGACGTCGTTGTAGATATAGACCGCTCCGCCCTGTGAGCTGGTCATGAAGTCGGTGGAGCCGTTGTAGGAGCCGGTGATCAACCCGGCCAGCGCCAGGTGCTGGGGCGCCAGCTGGTATTCCGTGATCTGGCCATCCCCGTTGCCGTTGCCGGCGGCGCCGGAAACATGGGTGGTTGCGAGGATATCGTCGCCGGGCAGGGCGTGAAAGCGGTCCTGGTAGGCGTTGACGGCCGCCTGCAGGGCAGTGGCCTGCTGGATAATGCTTTTTACTTTGGCGCTGTCGATCAGGGCCTGGCCCTTGAGCACCCCGCCGAGCAGCAGGCCGATGATCACCAGCACGATGGCAATTTCAACGAGGGTAAAGCCGCGGTTTCGCATGGTTGACTCCTTTCATGGCAGCCGCTGGGCTGCGAGCATACGGTTGAAGAGGATGTTCGGTGAGAGCCAGACAACGATGTCGTCATAGGCGCCGCCGGGTGCGGAGGGATTGCCGGCTTGGTTGCGCGCGATGAACACTCGGCCATCGCCATGGAAGTTCGCTCTTTCATCGACATTGCCTTGTCCCATATCGGCTGCCTGTACGCCGGCGTCGCTGAACGCGCCGTAGCCATTACCGCCAAGGGAGAGAATGACAGCGGGAATGTCGTTCTGCGCACTCGCCGGCACCAGGGCGCCGAGGGCGTCGCGGCTGGCGATGGTGATGTCGCGCGGCGTGTCGAGGCGGAAGGATGCGCCGCTGTCGCTGAAGGCCGGCGTCACGCTGTATAGGTAGATGTGCTGCCAGGCGTCGAGCTTTTGCAAGCCGAGCGTTGCCCATGGCAGGAAACCCAGCCTCCGTTCGTTGGTGCAGCGCGTGCCGCTGCGGTCTTCCAGGCCGTTGGAAGCGGAAATGGCGGGGCAGGGGAGGTAACCGTTGCGGGCCGCGAATCCGGCCAGTGCGTCGCGCGCTTCTTCTAGAGCCTTGCCGGTATCGGCGGCTCGGCGCTGCTCCAGCTGCGTGCGCAGCGGAGCCAGCATGCCGCCAAGCAGGAGGCCGACGATAACCAGTACGATCGCCATTTCGACCAGGGTGAACGCGCGGTTCTTCATGGGAGAGTCTTGGCCGCAGCCATCCTGTCGTACAGCGTGTTCAGGGGAACGGTGGCCAGGAGGTCGTCGAATACCCCTCCCGGCGCGTTGGCATCGGCGCTGCGTGGACGCTGCATGAAGTCGGTCGTGGCCGCGAGGTTCCCCGCTTCATCCTGGCTGCCCGGCGTATCGCTGGCGCCCCGCGAGAAGATCACGGCCGGTACGCATTGGGCGGACAGCGCGCATGTCTCTTGTCCCGCCACGAAGAACGGTGCGCCGCTTGCGTCGCGCGAAAGCACCCGCTTGGTGGCGATAGCGGCAGTCCGCGCCAGCGGCGCCACGGTGTAGGCAGGTGTCACGCTGTAGCGCAGGCGATGTCCCCAGCTGTCATCCGGCGCCAGGCCGAGGTCCTGCCAAGGGAGCAGGCCGGTGCAGTCGGCATCCGTTGCACAAGGCGTCAAGGTCTCGCGGCCATCGCCACCGACGCCTCGGGACGGACGTGGGAGGCGGCCATGCGTGGCTGCATAGCCGATCAGCGCTTCGCTTGCCTGCGTGAGCAGCGAGTAGGTACGTTGCTCGCGCGCGCGGGCGACGCCATTCGTGCTGAAGGCGGACAACAGAACGGCTGCCGCAGCGACGACAGCGATGAGCAGTAGCGTCAGCAGGGCGGCGCCTTGCTGTCTAGCGGCCGGCTTCATGGGTTTCTCCCGTGGCGGGATCAAAGCGCTGGCCAGGCTTGAGAACGATCGAACGGCCATCGTCCTGCAATGTGACCGCGCCGCGCGTCACAGCGCCGGGCGGGGCCGGCTGCACCTCGCCATTGACGATCAGCGCAGCAGGTCCGTTGCTGCGCCGGATCACGCCATCCAGCCGAAGTCCCGGCGCTTCCTGCGTACCTTGCTCCGGCGACCCCACGCCGCCCGGCCCCGTCCCGATGGATCCAATCGTTCCGCCAGCGGTGCTGGTTTCGCCCGCCGCCGGGCATCCCGGCGCCGCCCCAGGCGCGCATGGCGCAGCGGTCCCGTTTCCCGTCGCCCCAGGTGCCGCCGTGCCGGCGCCGACTCCGCCCAGCGCGCTGGCGGCTGCGGGAGCGCTGAGGGCCGAAGCCGGCGCCTGGCTGCGCTGTGCATCAAGTTGAGCGCGTTCGGACGGGGTAGTGAACAGTCGATCCATGCTGACAACGTTTTGCGCGCCAGCCAGAGGCGCCATCAGCATCAGAAGCGCAGTAATAATCGGTTTCATGGCGAAGCTCCTAAAGTACGATGCGGTGTCGAAGCCGGCGTCAGCGTGAGCCAGTTGAGCGTGCAGTCCGCATTCAATGTTGGCGTCAGGACGCCCGCGGCCGGCGCCGCGCCGCCAGAGCGGCGAATCATGCACTCCTGCACCGCGAAGGTTCCGTTCAAACGCAAATCAGACAAGAAATTCAATAAGTCCAGTTCATGCAGCAAGTCCATGTGCAGCGTCATGCGGCTGCCAAGGAGCGAGTAACCACCTGTCGGAAGCGCGGTTTCGAGCCGGTATGGCTGCTGTACGTCGATCTCGTAAGTCAAAGGCAGCAATCTCCTCCGCTCCTGGATCTGCCGAATCGCCTCAACCCAATCGAGGCGGCGCTCCAGTCCCACCAGCCCCTGGCGCCGCAGCTCGACAAACTGCGGCTGATACAGGCGAATCTCCTCCTTCTCGGTCTCAGCATGGGCGAGGCGCATGCGAGCGTCATCGCGCTCAAGTAATGCCGCTGCCTCCTCAAGGCGTGCCTTGTGCAAGTGCCAGCCGCTCGCTGCGACAGCGGCCAGCGCCACGGCAAGCGTTGCCAGGAACACCAGCGCAGCATTGCGCAACAAGGCGAAGTCGCGGAAAAGGATCATGGCGTCCACCTTACATTGAGCGTGAATTTGGCGCGCTCACCCAGCCCCGGAGGAGCGCCGGCTTTGCCAGTCAGTTTGACGCTGGGCCGCACGTCGAACGGCAATTGCTCGATCTCCACCAGCATGCCCGGGGTGCGCGCCAATTCTTGCGCAAAGCGGTTCATGCTGAGCAGCACACTGCGGTAGTCGTCCTGCTCCACCAGCACCTCCGCCTGCAAGCGCACTTGCTGTGCTGGAGCCTTGGGAATCCCGATCAGCAAGGAGGACACCGGCGCCAGCAGTGCTGGCGAGGCCGTAGCGCCGGAGAAGGGACTGCTGGCTGTCACCGGCTGCACGCCCGGCGCATTGGCGCGCCAGTCAAGCTGGATCAGCCGGATCTGCGGCGATCGTTCGAGCGCTTCGCTCAGTTTGATCATGGCAGCTTGCGGCCAGGGGCCTTGGCGCGCCACCATCTGCGCTATCAACACCGCCGCCTTCATATTCGCAGTCTTGTCGACAGCGGGAGGCATGTTTGACATGCTGCGCTGGTAGGCGGTGGTATAGCCTTGCGCCTCCTTGCGCAATTCCCGGGTATGGCTGCGTGCCAGCGCATAGCCGGCGATATTCGACGCGGCCCACAATACGCAGCACGCCGCCAGCACCGCGCTGGAAGCGTAGAGCGCCTTGCGGGCGCGCCACAGTGCGTAATAGCGCTGGCGTGCGCCGAGCGGATAGTGTCCTGGCGGCGCCGTACGCGCTGCAAGACCGAGAAATAGCTGGTCTGGATTCTCGGTCGCGGAGAGCCGATGCCGGGCTGCCACTTCCTCCAGCGGCATGACGCGCCAATCGAGCTGCGGCGCGATCCCGGCGGGATTCGGTGCTGCGATGCGCGCCAGCGGCAGCAACGCCAGGACCTGTAGCGTCGCGTCGCGTGGCAGCATATGCGCGCCGGACAGGAATTGGCGCGTACGTTCGGCCTCCTGCTCGGCGCTATTTGCAGCTTGCGCCAGACGGGAAAAGCGAACCATACCGAACTGGAAATACGTCTGCCGGATGCCGCTCGCATGTTCCGTCACCAGAAGCAAGTGCGGCTCCCGCTGTGCTTCTTCAGGCAAAAAAGCGCCGCTGAGGAGGGCGGGCGAATATAAGGCCGCCAGAGCAAGCTGCCGGCTTTCCAGCATGTCGAGCCACGGCGCAAGGATCGCGGGTTTGGTGAGGGCGGAGAGCAAGACGATGTCGTCGCGCCGCCCTTCGGCCTCGCGCCCTTGCACTTGGGCCGCGCGGTAAGGCGTATCGCGCCACGCTTGCGACAAGCGCCGCTCCCGCATATTGAGTCCCGCGCGGCCGGCTACATGGGGCAGCATCTGGCGCTGGAAGTCTTCCTCCACCAGGTCGGCCAACATCAATGCAGGTATATCCTGGCGGCCTTCGAGCCAGGCGGAGAAGCCCTGCACACCCTCCGCAGAGGAATCGAAGCAGGGACCGCCCGCAAGTACGCCTCGCTCCCAGAGCCAGCAACAGAGGCGGTCTCCAGTCAGGTGCAATAGCAGCTTGCGGGTCATGGCCTAGATCCTGATTGAGCTGATGGTGTCGTAAATCGGACCAAGCACGGACAGCATGATCCAACCGAGAAGAAGACCAAGAATGACGGTCATAGCCGGTTCAACCATCGCCTGCATGCGTTCGATTCGTTCACGCACTTCCCGGTTGTAGAAATAGGCGACGTTGCGCAAGGTGGCGTCGAGCGCGCCGGTCGACTCGCCGACGCGCAGCATGCGTACCACCAGCGGCGGGAAAAGGCCGACCTGCCTGAACGCCGCCGCCACGCTATGCCCCTCCGAAATCAACTCGCGCGCGCGCCGCATACCCGCTGCCACCACGCGGTTGCCGGCGATCCCCTCGGACAGCCGGATGCAATCAAGCACTGGAATGCCCGCCGCATACATCAACGCGAAATATGTGGCAAAGCGCGCCATGATCAGCTTATGCAATATCGGCACCGTGCGCAGAAGCATTCGGTCGAAGGCGAATGCCGTGCGCTCGCTGCGCCGCAACTGCCAGCGGCCCAGCTGCCAGGCGGCGATGGGGGCGGCAAGAAGCAGGTACCAGTATTGGATGAAAAAGTCCGACAGCGCGATCAGCATGCGCGTATGCAGCGGCAGCTCACGTCCCATGTTCTTGATAAAAGCCGTCAACTGCGGCACCAGGTAGATCATCAGGAAGAACATCACCGCGCTGACGACCAGAAGCACGAAGGCCGGGTAGGTGAGGGCCTTGCGTGCCTGTGCGGCCAGTTCGTCCTGCCATTTCAGGTTTTCGGCCAGGTCGCGGAAGACCTCGTTCACCTTGCCGCTTTGCTCGCCCGCGCGCACCAGGCTGGTAAAGCTCTGGTCGAAAATCTCGGGGTAGCCGGCCAGGGCGCTCGAGAGCTGCAAGCCGCCCTCGATTTTTTCCACCAGGCCGGAGACGATTTCACGCAGTCCCAAATGGTCTGTGCTGTCGCTCAAGTCGCGCAAGCCGTCCAGGATAGGCACGCCGGCGCTGCTCATCTGCTCCAGGTGGAAGCAGAAGTTGATCAGGTCACGGCGTGTGATGGCGCGGCCGCCGAAGCGAAGCTTGCGTTGGGACGTCTCGCGGCAATCGATCAGGTCCAAGGCCATGCGCTGCAAGCGCAGTTCGAGGTCCGGTACGTTGTGCGCGTCCATCGTTCCCGGCACGACGGCTCCGGCGGCGTCCATGGCTCGGTAGATGAACTGTGGCATATCAGCCCAACCTGTCGGTCAGGTCGACCACGCGCGAAACTTCTTCCAGCGTGGTCAGGCCTTCCATCACGCGCCGCATGCCGTCGTCGACCAGCGAGCGCAGGCCGGCGGCGCGTGCGGCCTCGCGCAACTCCCTTGCCGGGGCGCGGCGCGCAACCATTTCGTCCAGGTCGGCCGTCATGCGCAGCAATTCCATGATCGCCATGCGTCCCTTGTAGCCCTGGTGGGCACAGCGTTCGCAGGCTCCGGCGCGGTAGATGGTGGCTGGCGGGTGGCTTGCCGGAAGCGCCAGCAACCGCCTTTCCAGTTCGTCGGCTTCCGTAGGCTGGCGGCAATGAAGGCACAGCTTGCGCACCAGCCTTTGCGCCACGATGCCGATGATGTTACCGGCCAGGATATCGGCCACGACACCCAGGTCCAGCAGACGCGGGATGGCGCCGACAGCGGAGTTGGTGTGCAGCGTTGAGTACACCTGGTGGCCGGTCATGGCCGCCGCCAGTGCCATGTCGGCGGTTTCCTTGTCGCGGATTTCTCCCACCAGGATCACATCCGGGTCTTGCCGCATCATGGAGCGGATGCCTTCGGCAAAGCCCAGTTTGGCCGATTCATTGACGGAGGTCTGGCGGATTTGCTGCATGGGGTACTCGACCGGGTCCTCCATCGTCATGATGTTGATGGCTTCCGTGTTGATGTGGTTGAGGATCGAGTACAGCGTGGTGGTCTTGCCGCTGCCTGTGGGTCCCGTAACCAGGATCAGGCCATCGGGGCGCGCGATCATCAGTTTCATCACGTCGAGTTCGTGCTCGGCCAGTCCAAGCCGGTCGAGGGGGACGATGCCTTTCTGGCGGTCCAGTACGCGCAGCACGATGTTTTCGCCGTGGGTGGTGGGCTGGCTGCTGGCGCGGAAGTCGATCTGGCGGCCGGAGAACTGGATGGAAATGCGGCCGTCCTGCGGTGCGCGCGTTTCGGCGATATTCATATGGCTGATGACCTTCAGCCGCACCGCCATGGCAGGCCAGTAAGAGCGGTGCAGGCTGCGGATCTGGCGCAGGATGCCGTCGATCCGGTAGCGCACGCGCAGGAAACCTTGCTCCGGCTCGAAATGGATGTCGGAGGCGCTGTTTTGCACCGCATCCGCCAGCAGGGCGTCGATCAGGCGCACCATAGGCTGGCTGTATTCGTCGGAGGCGGCGTCCAACGTGACTTCGCCTGTCTCTATTTCATGCAGTATGCCGTCGATCGACAGCTCAAAGCCGTAGTAATGGTCGATGGCGTGGGCGATATCGGAATCGTTGGCCAGCAGCGGCACCAGGGTAATGCCCTTGACAAGAATGGCGCTGATCTGGTCCAGTGCGACGATATTGGTGGTGTCGGACATTGCCAGCACCAGTTCGTCGGTGGCGCGCTCATACACGATAGGGAAGACGCGATAGCGCTTGGCCACGTCCTTCGGGATCAGTTTCAGCGCGACCACATCGACCAACAGGCTTTTCAGGTCGGCCGAGCGGGTGTTGAGGTTTTCGCTCAGGGCCTCGCGCATGGTGGCCTCGGTGACAAAGCCTAGCGCGACCAGGAGCTTGCCCAGAGGCTGGTTCTGGCGTTTTTGTTCGGTCAGCGCGATCCGGAGCTGGTCCTGGCTGATGACGCCTTTCTGGATCAGCAGTTTGCCGAGCGGGATTTTCTGCGTGTCGGCCATGGTGCTTTAGTGCGCAGGCGTTTCAAGCGCTTGCAATCGCTTGCGCGCAGCGTCAACGTTGAAGCCTGGCGGGCTTGCCTGCGCCAGTTCGAGGGCGCGCCGGTAGTAGGTTTGCGCCAGGCGTGGCTGGTTCATGCGGTCGAGACCGACGCCAAGGTTGAAGGCATAGTCGGCGTTGCCGGGAAGGGCGGTAAAGGCTCGGAAGTAGCTTTGCTGGGCCTCGGGCCAGCGGCCCTGCTGTGCGTACAGGTTGCCGAGTGCGAATTGGACGGGGCCGGATTCGGGGTGTTCCCTTGCCAGACCGCGCAGCTTGATTTCGCTCGTTTGCAGATCGCCGGGCCGGAGTTCGGTCAAGCCGGCCAATGCTTCGGGGTCGTTAGGATCGAGTTCCAGCAGGCGCAGGTAATTGGCCGAGGCCTGCCTGCCGTCATGCTCGCGCAGTGCGACTGCAGCGGAACCCAGTAGCGCGTCGCGGTTGTTTGGGTCCTGGAGGAGAGCCTGGTCGTAGTGCTGGCGCGCCGTTGCCAGGTCGCCAGTTTGAAGGGCGGCATATCCATTTTGAACCGCTGGCGCCACCTGGAGCGAGCCGGCGCTGCGAACAAAGCGCACGTCTCCGCTTTCGCCCACTGCAGTTGGTGGCGCAGGCTTTCTGCTGCTGGCCGTCGCGGGCGCCGATGCGGCTGATGCCGCAGCTTTTGCCGCGGTCGAGGCAAGGGCCTGGCCCGCAGCCTGATGCTTTTGTTGGCGCTGTGGATTGACTGTCCGCTCGGCTGGTTCGGCAACGGTTGCGGGCTGGGATGCAGGCTCGGGAGCGGCTTCGGCGCCTGCAACCATGCCGGAAGGAGATGGCGGACCTTCCATCCTCACCTGGCGCGCAGCGCGTTCGTTCGCGTCGCGCATGGCCTCTGCGCGGATGGCCGGGTCTGTGATCGCAGCCAATTGCTCCGGCGTCGGAATCGTCACAGCTGTGCGTGGGCTGCTTGGCGGTGCCGCCGGCGCCGAGGCCGTCGCGATGGGAGATGCGGCAGCCGGCAGGCCTGTCGTTGGCTCGCCGTTCGGCAAAACGTCATAAGGTGTAACGGGCATTGCCGCCGCCTGCTGCGCCGCATATTGCGCCGCCGCCATGTCGCCTGGAGCCGGCATGGGCACCATCGGCATGCGCGCTCCCGGACCTGGCCCGGATATGGCGCGCCAATAGATCAGGGCGAATGTCACCAGCATGGCGGCCAGCGTTCCGGCAAGAATGAGGAGCCGCCGCTGCGCGGAGGCGACGGTGCGCGGCGGCGCGGGGCGGGCGCCGGGATTGCGGACGCCTGCAGGCGCGGTGGCTGCATCTGTCGCAGGATTGGCGGAGAGTGTTGCGCTGGAAGTCCTGGCGTCGTTGCCGGGCGCCGCCGTGGCACGCGAAGTGGCGGCACGAGTTGGCTCATGGCGTGCCTGCGGCGGCACCGGATCATGTGCCGCTTCTTCGGCCGCCACGACGGGCGGCTCGGCATCGAGCGGTTCGAGGCGCCATGAATCCGGCATGACGGCAAACGCCGGCCCGCCTTCGATGGGCGGCGGGGAGGGCACGGCATCCTGCCCGAACTGGTGCTCGGCCTCGTTCCCCTCCCCGTTGTGGGCGCGTGCGCGCTCAGCCTTGCGGAGTGCTTGCATGAGCAGGCTCATAGTCCCTCCGCCGGCCGCGATGGCATGAGGTAGCGGTAATCGCGATAATCGCCGGCCAGGCTGGCGTCCTTGACGACAACCGGCCGCAGGAAGATCACCAGCTCCGTCTTGCTGGCCGTCTCGTTGCGGTAGGAGAACAGGCTGCCGAGCACCGGCACGGAACCGAGAAAGGGGATGGCGTCTTTCTTGTTGTCGACCGAATCCTGCATCAAGCCGCCCATGACGGCTACCTGGCCGCTCTGCACCTTGAGGATGGACTCCATTTCCCGTGCCTGGATCACAGGGACTTTGCTGATGACGTTTTGCTTGCGCAGTTCCGGATTCGGGTCTTCGACATAATCGACGATCCGGGTGATGGTTGGCCGTACGTTCAGCGTCACTTCGTCGTCGGCGGAGATTTGCGGCGTGACGCTCATGACGAAACCCACCGGCACCGTTTCCACCTTGGACTCATACGTGGCCGGTGTCGCAATCGTCCCCGTCGCAGTCAGCACGGCGGGCGTCACCTTCAGCGTGAAGAAGATGCTGTTGTCGACCACCTTCAGCAAGGCTGTCTGGTTGTTCAGAACGCTGATTTTCGGGCTGCTCAGTACCTTCACCTTGCCGAACGATTCCAGCAACTGAATGGTAGCGTTGATATTGCCGAATCGCGTAGTGGGATTCGCATAGTCGAAAATGAAAAATCCCGGCGAACTGAGCGGCACCACGCCGGACGCGAGCGCTGCCGTTCCCACCTGGCCTTGCCCCAGTTTGCTATTGCCGTTGATACGGGACCAGTTGATGCCTTGCTGGTACTGGTCGCTGAGTTTGACCTCGATGATGGTCGCTTCGATCATCACCTGCCGCTTCGCGGTGGACATGATGATGTCGAGGAATTCCTGCACCTTCTGATGCTGCCGGCTGCTCGCGCGCACCGACAGCAAGCCGCCCTCAGGATTGGCGATGACCGAAGGCGCGCCGCGTGGCGGCCCTGATGCGGTGCCGAATGCAGTATTTGCGGCGGCGCCACTGACGGGAACGCGATTTTGCGCGGCTGCCGCCTGTGCGCCGGGATAATTGATATCGCCGCCGCTGCCCGGCCCGTTCTGCATCTGCTGCAGCATCGCATTGGCCTGCTCGCGCATCTGCGCCAGCGGATCGGTAAGCTGGTCGTTCAGCGTGGTAGGCCGCAGCATGTCGCGCACGTTCTTCTCAAGGCTGAACCAGAAGTTATTGTCGGAGCGGTTGGCCACGGAGGTGGTCGAGTTGTTGTTGCCGCCACTGGACAGCGAGGCGCCCACCGGATTGGAAGACGTTCCGTTCCCGGCGCCCGAGCCCCCGGTCGTTGAAATCTGCGTCGCAATACTCACGCTGCTATTGGTGCTGCGGGCGATGTTGACGTAGTCGATCTTGTAATGGTTCCAGTACGGCTGGTCCGGAAGCACCACCAGGTTATTGCCGTGCAGCTCGTACCGCATGTCGACCTGCTTGGCGATCCGCTCAAGCAATTGCGGCAAGGTCTGGTCCAGCGCATTCAGCGTCACGATGCCTTCGACAGAAGGATGTACGTCCACATTCAGTCCAGCATCTCGCGCCAGTGCAAACAGCACCGATTGCACCGGCACGCGGTGCACGGAGACGCTATAGGTTTCCTGACGTGCGGCAGGACGTGGCGGCGGCAACGCGGCGCTTTGCCGCACAGGGTCGGGAATCGTGCCGGCGACCTGCTCCGGCTCAACCACATGGCTTGGCGATAGAGGGAGCTTTGGCGCGGCGCAGGCGACAAGCAGGACACACGACAGGAAAGCCGCAAGGTTCTTCATGTTGATCGCCGCCTGAAGCAAGTTGCCAGGATTCTATCGAAGGCGATCATACTGCGATTGCCCAGGATTGCTGCGCACGAATAGCGGCTGTCCTCAATGGCTTGGCGCACATGGTACGAATTTACGAATGGCAAATCGTCCGAGAATGCCGCCATCAGCGATTTATCGGCCAGCACATTGATGCGGCGGACAATGCCCTGCGAGCTGCGTGCGATCAGCTTGACGGCGCCGCTGCTGAACAACTCAGGGCCCTGGTAGCCAGCCGCACGCAAGCGGTGCGACAGGAAGTAGGGGATCTGGTCGCGCGGCATGGGCGGCACGTTAAAGCTGTGCGTGATGCGTTCACGCAGCTGCCGCATGCGTGGCAGTGAAAGGTGCTGGTCCAGTTCCGGCTGGCCGAACAGCACGATTTGCAGAAGCTTGCTGCGGGCTGTTTCCAGGTTTGTCAGCAGGCGCACTTCTTCCAGTGTTTCAAGGGGCATGGCCTGGGCCTCCTCCACCAGGAGCACGACGCGGTGGCCGGCTGAGTGGCGGGCGATGAGTTCGCTGTGCAGCGCGCGCAATACCTCATCGGCGCGGCGGCCGGAGGTATCCAGGCCCAGTTCGGCGGCGATGGCGTGCAGCACTTCCTGCGGCCCAAGTGTGGGGTTGACGAGGTAGAGCACATCGACTCCGCGTGGCAGGCGTGCCTCAAGCATGCGGCACAACATGGTCTTGCCGCAGCCAACCTCGCCCGTCACTTTGACGATACCTTCGCCAAGGGTGACAGCGTAGAGCAGGGCGGACAGGATCTCCCCGCGCGTATTCCCGCTATAGAAAAATGCGGGGTTCGGCGTAATGCCGAAAGGGGCCTCTTGCAGGCCAAAATGTTGTTGGTACATGGCGGCGTGCAGGCATTGGTTGGGTTGGAAACGGCCATGCCATTGGACCACGTATCGCGAGAATTCGTCGCCCGTGAGCCACGCCAGGTGCTTGTGGTGAATCTGTTAACTGGATTTGCTATACGTGCACGATTCGTTCGCATACAATGCCAACGACTATTTGTGATCGGGGAAGCGTGTATGACGAGGCCGGAAAAGGTTCGTTTAGGTGAGATCCTGGTGCAGCAAAAGCTGCTGTCGGAAGAGCAGTTGGGCATGGCGCTGACGGAGCAGAAACGCAGCGGCCGCAAACTTGGACGGGTGTTCGTCGAACACGGCTTCGTCACCGAAGAGCAGATTTCCGGCGCACTGGCGCGCCAGCTGAATATCCCCTACATCAACCTCAAGTTCTACCAGATCAATACGGATCTGGTGCGGCTCCTGCCTGAAACGCAGGCGCGCCGCTTCCGCGCACTGGTGCTGGAAGACCGCAAGGGCACCATGCTGGTCGGTCTTTCCGATCCGACCGACCTGTTCGCCTACGACGAAATTTCCCGCCTGCTGAAGCAGACCATCGAGCTGGCTGTGGTCAACGAGACCGAGGTGCTGGCTGCCATCGACCGCATCTACCGCCGTACGGAAGATATTTCCGGGCTGGCGCGCGAACTGGAGCAGGAGATGGGCGAAGGCTCGGTGGACTTTGGCGCACTGGCCGCCAGTCCCGGCCTGGAAGAGGCTCCGGTGGTGAAGCTGCTGCAATCGCTGTTCGACGATGCGGCGCAGGTGCGCGCATCGGACATTCACATCGAGCCGCAGGAAGGACGCCTGCAGATCCGCTTCCGCATTGACGGCGTGCTTCACCTGCAAACCGAGGCCGATATCAAGATTGCGCCTGCGCTGGCGCTTCGTCTGAAACTGATGTCCGACCTCGACATCTCTGAGAAACGCTTGCCGCAGGACGGCCGCTTCGCCGTGCGCGTCAAGAACGCACGGATCGACGTCCGTATTTCGACCATGCCGACGCAGTACGGCGAATCGATCGTCATGCGTTTGCTGAACCAGAGCGGCATGACCTTGCGCCTTGACGCCATCGGTATGCCCAAGCCGTTATTGGATAGATTCCGCGCCATCGTCGCCCGCCCGAACGGGCTGGTTCTGGTGACTGGGCCGACCGGTAGCGGCAAGACCACCACGCTGTATTGCGCGCTGGCCGAGCTGAATTCGATGGAGAAAAAGCTGATCACCGTCGAAGACCCGGTGGAATACCGTTTGGCCGGCATCAACCAGGTGCAGGTGAACGAAAAAATCGAACTCGATTTCGCACGCGTGCTGCGTTCCGCCTTGCGCCAGGACCCGGACATTGTGCTGGTCGGCGAGATGCGCGACCAGGAAACCGCGTCCATCGGTCTTCGCGCCGCAATGACCGGCCATCTGGTGTTATCGACCCTGCACACCAACGACGCCGCCAGCACGCCATTGCGCCTGATGGACATGGGCGTGCCGCGCTATATGGTGGGAAGCTCGCTGCAGGCGGTGCTGGCACAGCGCCTGCTGCGTGTAATCTGTGAGTCCTGCACCACGCCCTATGAGCTGACGCCGAACGAACATGAGTGGCTAAGCCTCGAGTTGAAGGACAAGGTCGACATGGGCCGCTACTTCCACGGCAAGGGCTGCTCGCATTGCAATGGCCTGGGCTACCGGGGCCGTACCGGCGTGTATGAGCTGCTGGAGATGACACAGTCCGTGGTGGATGCCGCCAACGACGTCGATCCGGCGGTATTCCTGAAGGCAGCTGCGCAGCAGATGGATGGACAGACCCTGCGCCGGCACGCGGTGCAATTGGTAGTCCAGGGCCGCACCACCGTAGCGGAAGCTATGCGCATCAGCAACCAGTTAGAGGATTGACGTGCCGCTGTTTGCCTACAAGGGCCGCAACGCACGCGGCGAAATGATGCAAGGGGTGCTGGAGGCCGCCGACAGTGGCGCCGTGGCGGACCAGTTGTTCAGCACCGGCGTGACGCCGATCGAAATCAATGTCACGAAGGCTGTCGCCAAGACCAATGAGGACAGCTTTTGGGAGCGCCTGACCGAGAAGAGGGTCAACGCGATGGACGTTCAGCTGTTTAGCCGCCAGATGTACACGCTGCTCAAATCGGGCGTGCCGATCATGCGCGGGCTGGCCGGCTTGCAGGAATCGGCAATCAGCAAGTCTTTCGGGCGGGTGATCAAGGACTTGCGCGAATCGCTGGACTCGGGACGCGAACTGTCGGCTTCCATGCGCCGCCACCCGGATGTGTTTTCAGCTTTTTACCTCTCGATGGTGCGGGTTGGCGAAATGACCGGCCGGCTGGAGGAAGTGTTCCTGCGCCTGTTCGAGCACCTGGAGTTCGACCGCGATATGCGCGAGCGGGTAAAGACGGCGCTGCGCTACCCGACCTTCGTGGTGATTGCCATGGTGATCGCGATGGTGGTGGTGAATATCTTCGTCATCCCGGCCTTTGCCAAGGTATTCGAGAGTTTCAACACCCAGCTGCCGTTGATGACCCGGATCCTGCTGGCCAGTTCGGAGTTCATGCTGCATTACTGGGGACTGCTGCTGGCGGCCGCAGTCGCCGCGTTCTTTGGCTTCCGCGCCTGGATCAAGACGGTGAAGGGGCGCTACGAGTGGGACCGTATCAAGCTGCGCATCCCGATTGCAGGCAAGATCATTCACAAAGCCACCATGTCGCGCTTTGCCCGCAGCTTTTCGCTGTCGGCGCGCAGCGGCGTGCCGATCGTGCAGGCACTGACGGTGGTGTCGCAGACGGTCGACAACGCCTTCCTGACATCGCGCATCGAGCAAATGCGCGACGGCGTGGAACGGGGCGAATCGATTTTGCGGACGGCGGTAACGGCGGCTGTGTTCACTCCCGTCGTGCTGCAGATGATTGCTGTAGGGGAGGAGTCCGGCTCGCTCGACGATCTGATGGACGAGATCGCGCAAATGTACGAGCGTGAAGTGGATTACGAACTGAAGACCCTTGCGGCGCAAATCGAGCCAATCCTGATCAGCTTCCTTGGGGCGATGGTATTGGTGCTGGCCCTGGGCATCTTCCTGCCGATCTGGGATTTGGGCAAAGCCGCCTTGCACCGATGAGGATTGTGTCCCGCAAGCCAAATAATGTAGCTTTGGCGCAACGTCGCCGGCAGCACGGTGCGGGCTATTTTGAGTTTGCAGTTGTGGCAATTATTTTCGCCATCCTGTGCGGGGTACTGCTGCAAAAGCTGAACTTTTACCAGGTGGAGGCGGAGCGAATAGCCGTACAGCAAGTTGTAACGAGCTTGCGTGCGGCGCTTGCGAGCAGGGCCGCTTCGTTGTATTTAAAGGGTAAAGAGGGACAAATACCCGCATTGGCGCGGCAGAATCCGATGGACTTGCTGGAGCGCCCGCCGCAAAATTACGCGGGCGAGTTTTCCGGGCGGGATATTGGCTCGGTGAGCGCGGGGCAGTGGTACTTCGACCGCTCTACGGCAACCTTGTCATATCTGTTAAATAAGCGTAGTTTTTTTGGAGAAAGCGGCGCGAAACGCTTGAATTTCAAGGTAAAATTTGCGCAGCACCCCTCAAATATCACCAATATCCACGAGGGGCCGGGGCCTGGCGGTGTGACCCTGGAACAAATCGATGACTAAAACCGCGACACCAAAAGTATCTGGAGAAAGCTTAATGAAACAGTTGCATACCTCTAAGCAGTCTGGTTTTACCCTGATCGAACTGATCGTTGTCATGGTCATTCTCGGCATCCTGGCAGCGACTGCACTGCCGAAATTTATCGACCTCGGCACCGATGCGCGCATCGCCAGCCTGAACGGCGCCAAGGGCTCGATCAGTAGCGCCAGCGCCATGATGCACGGCAAATGGCTGGCGGGTGGTTCGAGCGCGACTTCGATCACGGTGGAAGGCACTGCGGTGACGATGGATGCGGGCGGTTACCCGAATGCCGTCAACGGAACCGATGCGACCAACCTGGCTGCGATTGCCGGCCTGGCCTCCAACGACTACACGGTGGTCAGCCCTGGTGCGACTGCGACGTCGAATCTGCCTGCTGCGGGCACCAACGATATTATTTTCGTCCCGGCAAGCGCTGCCGGCAGCCCGAAAGGCTTGACCTGCTACGTGAAATACACGCACGCTCCAGCCAGCACCAACGCCCCGACGGTAGCCGTCACTTCGAGCGGCTGCTGATATTGAGCGGCATACATAGAAAACCAGGCTGCGGCCTGGTTTTTTTTCGCCTAGCAGCCTGCACCGGTCGGCGTGCCGTTTTTATCGTTGAGCGAGCAAGCTGTCACAACGCGGCGGCGTTCGGTGTATTCCAACGATGGCACCTGCGCCGGGTCGGGGCAGACAGTTGAATTGCAGGCCGTGGCTTCGATGTTGTAGATTGTCTTTGACTGCGCAAGCATGGTGCCTGGATTGGCAGGATCCTCAAACTGGCCTTCGCGCACAACGAAGCTGGAGCAAACGACCGTTACGCGGAAGCCGTTCTGCGAGGTCAGGTCCAGCGTGGTTGTGGTGCAGTTGCCGCCATTCAGCGCACGGTACAAGCCCCATTCGGTGCCGGCGCGTGCTGCTTGCAGACCGCGCGACGACAATATGTCCTGAACCATTCCGCTTTGCTGGGTGTTGGTCAGGCGCGCGGCCGAAATTCCAAGCATCGCGAGGATGACCAGGATGACGATCGCTGCGATGTATCCGAAACCCTGTTGCTGTCTGCTCTTCATGGCACGTTTTCCACGTGAACGCCAAACGTCAGGCGGACGATCTCATTTTCTTCTTGCAGGGTGATATCCACTTCGGCGTAGCCGCTTTCCTGGGTGGCACCGGGATTGGGGTCGTAACGGAAGGAGCAAGCCGCTACGTGGGTTGCCACGATGGGGGATGCGTTCGTCACCGCAGGGCAGTTCGGGAGCGAGTTGAAGCCAAGGCCGGACACGCGGTACAAGGTACCTTTGCCAGTGCCTTTGGCATCGACTCCAGGCTGGTCGCAAACATAGGCGACAACGTTTTGCGCTGCCGGTACGACGAAGAAGCGGTTGCCGTCATAGCCCGCCGGCACCGGCATGGAGGCTGCGAGCGCGATGCGGGCCTGCCCAAGGCTGGCGTTGGGAAGCACAGCGGCGGGACCGCCGGCGTATTGACCGTGGTTGGCGGCATTGTAGACATCCGTGGCGCTCTGGTTGCCAATCAGGATCCAGTCGCCGGCTCCCGGCGCGGCCAGCGGCGTAAAGACGTCGAACACCTGGACCGCGAATCCTGCCTGTGCGGATTGGGAAGCGTTAGCGGGAGTTGCCGTTGCATCCCACGTGACGTCCGGCGCAGCGCGGAATCGTCCACCCGCGGAAGTCGGCACCATGCCGATGCACTGGTTGTTCGGACTCGTCATGGGCGGCGCCAGCAAGCGCACCGACATCGGTACGGAAACGCGCACGTCGCGCGAGACAAGGCGCATGGCGCCTTCCGCAGCGTCAGTGAGCTGCGCTCGGCGCGCACCGGCAAAGTAGTTGTAAATGGCGGGCGTGAGGAAAGTGGTCAGTATGCCGGCGAGGATGCCGACGATGACCATGACGACGATCAGTTCGACCAGGGTAAATCCTGCTTGCGCGCGCTTCATGGCTGCCCCTTGCCGAAGTTCGTGCGCCAGCCTTTTACTGTGTGCGAGTCGCCGCCTTTCTTCACAGAGACGGTGACGAGGTAAGTGTCGGTAGCGGGAATGCCGCCGGTGAGCATGCTCCCGCCGGCATTGGCGACGGTGACAGAAACGGTGTATCCGGCGGGGCCGGGTGTGCCGGTGATGTCGCAAACGGGCTGGTTCGTGTAGTTGTTGTAGTCCGAAACTTCGTTGAACGAGGAGCGGTTGCAGCCGACAGCGGCCGTGGGGCCGTCAGCCTTGAAGGGCTTTTGCAGTACCTCCTCCAGCATGCCGTCGGCGATGGCGGCCATCTGTTTGGTGGCCATCGGCGAGGCGCTGAAAATCGAGGTGCGCGACAAGACCGCGAGCACGCCCGCCAGCGCGGCCGAAATGATCACCATGGCGATGACCATTTCGACCAGCGTGAATCCCTGCCGGGACTTATTCGACATGGCCGGTGCTCCCATCGATGCGGATCGGGGCCGCACCTGTGATGCCGATGCTGCCCGCAACAATCGCATTGCCGGCGGCGTCCGTGATCTCGCCGTTGGGCTGGAAGAACAGGGTTGGCTGTGCCGCGTTGACGAAGGCGCCGCTTGCAACGACGGCGTTGTCCTGGGTGGCGTAGGTGTTTCCGCCAAGGCTGGCGAGGCTTGCGTCGCAGCCCGGGCCGGAAAGGCCGGTGTTGACGGTCAGTTTTACGTTGCCGGCGGCAATCGTGGCGCATACAAGGTGCCGATGGCTGATCGCCGATTTCTGTGCGTGGTGCAGGGCGCTGAGGACTTCATTGCGGTAGGCAGGCGCTGCGAAGTCGGAAGTCTGGGTGATGCGCGGGATGGCTAAGGCGGCGAGTATGCCAACAATCACCATCACGGTGACCAGCTCCACCATCGTAAAGCCGAGCGCTGCGCGCTTCAATTGAAGCTCTCCCGCACGTGGATGGTGGCCTTGTTTTCAGGGCTGGCAGCGCCGAAATTTGCGGTCGCGGTCGGGTCCTGGGCCCAATTCGCATTGCAAGAGCCGTAGCGCGAATGCAGCCATGGAATTGCGCCGCCGGTGCTGGCAGGGTGCGCGGCGAGGCAGGACTGGTCGGCAGCGGTTGAACCGAGGTTGGCGGCCATGCGCACAGTGCCGAATGCTGCTGCGCCGGTGCCGGTGGGATGCGCCAGCGAGAAAGTGCCAACGCCGTTCGTGATTTTGATCGTCCCTTTGGCCGACACGCCGCTCAAGCTCGTGCTCAATGCGATGGCGGATGGCTGCAAGACCGTGTAATTGTCATTCTGGTTGAGAATCCATGAATTACCGGTCCAGTATTCGGTGCGGACTGAAATCGGCAGGTCGCGGCCGACGCTGCCAAAGGCATTGCTCATGCCCAGGCGGCCGGTGCGGATCTGGATCTTGGCTTCATTCGGTGACGCCGATGCGGCGCCGTCCGACTGGGCGCGCACATAAATCCAGGTCGGCTTGACGGGTAGCCTGGTCTGGTCGAACGTATAGGCAGGGCTGCCGGCTACCGCACCGTCGATCACCGCGCCCGTTGCGGCGTCGATGGCGTCGACCAGTTTCTCCCTGATGATCATCAGGGGGGATACTGCGCCTGGTCCGGGATTGGCGGTGGGCGCGTCAGGCGGTACGCCCCAGGCGGTAAACGTCATATCCTGATGCGTGCCATCGATGACGTTGTAGTTCTGCGTAAGCTTGTCGCCAAGGTTGTAGCCCTCGACCTTCACTGCGAACGGCTGGCCGGAGTAAGCCCAGTCATGTGCGGGATCGAGCAGTCTGGTTTTCAGGTGATGCGGGCGGAAGCGGCCGAAGGCGCCAGTGCAGGCAGGGCTGGCCGCCGTATTTGAGCTGCCTTCGATATTGACTGTCAGGCCAAGATAGAGTTTGTTGGTGGCGGTCACGTCGATCGTGCCGACTTCGGTCCAGGTGCTGTCAACGTTCGCCACGCCGTTGACGAAGCTGACCAGCGGCGCATTGAATACGCCATCGTAGCCTGGCTCCGGCAGGCAGCGATCGCTGGTGAGTACGGCGCTTGCCGGAATGGTCTCGCGGCCGTAGTTCGGGGTCATGGCGCCCGCGTTGTTCAGCGCAGTGACGCGGACCTTGAATACGTCGCCGGCCGCGATGGTTGCTGGCGGCGTGGTAAGCGAGGCGACTGCAAAGCTTTTCGGGTAGGCGATGAAGCTCGCGCTGCCGGTCATGCTGGCCGTCGCATACGATGCGGCCAGCTGGACCTTGCCGACGTCGGCGTAGCTTAGGGTGAGCTGTCCTTTGCCGCCGGAGTCGAAGGCGATATTGATTGTCTGCGCGCTGCCGCCGCACGTGAGCGAAATGGCGCTCGCGCCGCTTTGCAGTGCGACCGGGCGGCTGCCAGCCGGGGAGCTGGAAGACGGGTCGACATAGGCGCAGCTGAATGCGACTGGCTTGGTGCCGGAGAAAGCGGGGGCGCAAGTGTCCGAACCCTGCGCCTTGGCTACCGCCTCAATGTCGATCAGTTGGCTGGTCGCAGAAACATGATCAGGAATATCGTAGATGAAACCGGAGTCGTTGTAGGTGAACTGGCAGCTCGCTGAAGTGCCGTCCCAGCACGTGGTACCGCTCGTGGCCGTACTGAATTTAACGGTCTTGGTGCCGGCGTAGGGAACCATGACCGTCGTGTTGGTCTGGCCCGACGCGATGGTGAATGGATAGCTGGCGATCGTCGTGGCAGGCGAGCCGGTTGTCGTCATCAGCAGTGTGCCACTGGCTCCGGCGGACGTGGTGGGGCAGGTGCCGCCGCTGCTGGCGGCAGAGCAGGCCCACACGGTGACCTCGGCGGATGCGCAAGTCAGCCCAGTCCCTTCGTGCTCGACGAGGAAGTGATCGAGCGCGCTTGGCGGAGTCACCTGGTGGCAGTAGTAATTGGTGTTGGTGTAGGAGCAGTCGCCGGTGATGCTGCTGTTCTTGCCGACTTTGAGCGTGTTCTTGGTGAAGACGTCGCCATCGATCAGCGAATCCTTGTTGATGGTGATGCTGTCGCCGGAATTGAGGTCGCCGTGGAAGATCGTGTTCTTGGCAAAGGTCATGCTGCCGGTGGACTTGATGTCCATATAGGCATTCATGTCCTTGGCAAAGGTTACCGTGCCTTTGACGTCAAGCAGCAGCGGCGAACCCTTCGGGATGATGAAATTCTTTTGCGCGGAGAAATCGCCATTGACGTGCACTGTCAAAGGCGACGAAATGACGATGTACACGTCCTTCGAAAAACTCATCGCCGGGCAATTGTATTCGCCAGACGCAACCTTGGTGCAAGCGAAATCTGAACTGGTTAAATCTGCCGGCCAGCTATAGCTTTGCGCGTGCGCCAAGGTGGCGGCACACCACAGGAAAATGGCGATGATTGCGCGGAAAATCATTCCCAATAAGACCATGTGGAAACAGAATGTGTCAAGACCGTAACACCACGAAAGAAATAAATTGATAATTGGTGAAAATTTAGTAAAAGTGTAATGTAATCTTGAATATAATCAATCATCTACGTCGCGAACCTCGCGTAACGTTTTCCTTTTAGATTGGTGGCATGCGTTTTTACTCTAAGGCAAGAAAAAAAGAAGGCATACTAGTGACGTCCTTCCATGCAGATGGGATCTGCGTGGCGCGCGTCGAGCGGCAGCCTGCCGCCAAACCAATCGTCAAACTTTCAGCATTCCACCCGGTTACGCCAAGCCTGTCGTCCGAAGCGCTGGCACGCGCCGCGCGTGAGGCGCAGGCGTCGAGCTATATTGGCGCTACGCTCCTGGCCGGCGGCGAGTACCAGCTGCTGCAAGTGGAGGCGCCCAACGTGCCGCAAGAGGAATTGAAGACCGCAGTGCGCTGGCGCTTGAAGGATATGCTGGACTTCCATATCGATGACGCTACGATCGATGTGCTGGATATCCCGCTCGATAAGAATGCCGGCAACCGTGCGCACTCCATGTTTGCCATTGCCTCGCGCAACAGCTTGATCCAGGCACGCCAGGATTTGTTCGCCGAGGCGCAAGCACCGCTCTCGGTGATCGACATTCCCGAGATGGCGCAGCGGAATATCTCGGCGCTGATGGAGCCGGAGGGCCGTGGCCTGGCCATGCTGTCCTTCGACGCGGCGGGCGGACTGCTTACCGTCAGCTTCAACAAGGAACTCTATCTCGCGCGGCACTTCGATGTCACGCTGGCGATGCTGCAGGAGCACGACGTTGAGCGCCGCCATGCTTCGTTCGACAAGATCGCGCTTGAGCTGCAGCGCTCGCTGGACCATTTTGATCGGCAGTATTCATTCATCAGTATTTCGCGCCTGATGCTGGCGCCGACCGGCGTGCCGTCGCTGCAGGACTTCCTGTCCGCGCAGATGTACATGCCGGTGGAGTCGTTCGGCCTGGCCGACGTGTTCGACCTGTCCGAGGCGCCAGACTTGCAAGCGCCAGAGCAGCAGGTGCGCCAGTTCCTTACACTGGGGGCAGCCTTACGCCTTGAGGAGCTTGTGCTGTGAGCCAGCAAATCAATCTTTTCAACCCGATCTTCCTCAAGCAGAAAAAGATCTTCACGGCCGTGCACATGGCGCAGACGCTCGGCCTGGTGGCCGCAGGCGCTCTGCTGCTCGCCGCTTATGGCGCGGTGAAGACTTCGCAGCTGGCGCAGCATGCGGCGGCCGGGAAGGCTGCGGTAAGCGCTGCTGAGGCAAGGCTGGCAAGGGTCAGCACTGAATTCCCGCCTCGCCAGAAAAGCAAGGAGCTGGAGGCCCAGGTGGCGCGCGTACAAAGTGAAGTGCAATCCCTGAGGGAGGTGCAGGCCGTGCTGGAACGTGGCGAGCTGGGAAATACGGCCGGTTATTCGGAGTATTGGCGGGCTTTTGCGCGCCAAAGCGTGCACGGTGTGTGGCTGACCGGCGTGACCGTCGTTGGCGCCGGTAAGGAAATCGGCCTTGAGGGCAGGGCATTGCAGCCGGAGCAAGTGCCGGGCTATATCCAGCGCCTGACGCGCGAGGCAGTGCTGCAAGGGAAGACGTTTGGCAGCCTGGAGATTTCGCGGCCAGGGGCCCCGGCTGGGGTGCAAGCGGCGCCAGCACCGGGCGCCGCTGTCGTCACTGCGGGAACGGACGCTGCTGGCGCCGTGGGGGCGCCGTTCGTTGAATTCCGACTGGCGACACAGGCCGCGCAGGTGAAGGAGTCCGGTAAATGAAGGCGCAATGGGCCAAGTTAAGTAGCCGCATCGACGGCATGACTTTGCGCGAGCGTATTGCTGTCTTTGTCGCTGCTGTGGCGGCGGTGCTATTCGTGATGAATGCGCTTGTGCTGGATCCGCTGTTCGCCCGTAACCGAATGCTGGCGGACCAGATCCGGCAACAGAATATGCAGGTAGAAGCGGCCAATGCGGGTATCGAGGCGCAGATGGCCGCCTTTAACAATAATCCCGACGCGCCGGCGCAGAAGCAGTTGGCGGACTTGAATCGGGATGCGGCGGCAATGGCCGGCAAGCTGCGTGCCATGCAGCATGGCCTGGTTGCGGCGGAGAAGATGGGGCAGCTGCTGCAGCAGTTGCTGCGTTCGAATGGCAAGGTCAAGTTGCTGTCGCTGCGCACGCTGCCGGTAACCGGCATGGGCGGTGCGGGCGGCGTGAGCGGCACGAGCGGCAACGCCGATGCGAAGCCTGCGACGGCGCAGCGCGAGCTGTTGTACCGTCATGGTGTGGAAGTCGTGCTGCAAGGCGGCTACCTGGACATGCTCGATTACATGGAGGCGCTTGAAGCGTCGCCGCAGCAAGTGTTCTGGGGCCGTGCCCAGCTCGACGCGCACGAATACCCGCGTTCGACTTTGACGCTGACCTTGTACACCCTCGGCCTGGACGAGAAATGGATGACGTTATGAGCGTACGCATTCTTGCAGCCATCTTGGCCTTGCCGCTATGCGCCTTCGCACAATCGCGTGCCGCCCTGACCGACCCGACCCGCCCACCGCCGGAAGCGCTGCAACTGCGGTCGCCTGGCGTAGTGCCCGCCGCGCCAAGCGGTCCGCGCAAACCGGTACTGCAATCGGTCCTTGTCGGAAAAGGCCATGAGGGCCGTGAAGTCGCCGTGATCGACGGCGAGGTAGTGCGCAAGGGCCAGATGTTCCATGGCGCGGTGCTGGAGGAAGTTGGCGCCAACGTCGCCGTGCTCCGTCGCGGCAACAAGACCGAAACTCTGATTTTATTTCCCCTCGCGGCGGGCGGCCGCAAGAAGTGAGAACAAGAATGAGAAACTTCCTTAAGCTGGCAAGTGTGCTTTCCGTTACAGCAGGCCTGGCGGCGTGCAGCATGAATGCGCCGCGCGGCACCTATAACAAGATCAACGAAGAAATGGCGGCGGTTACCAAATCGTCTGCAGGCGCTTCGGGGCAGCCGGATGCTGTTGCGAATGCGCTGCTGCCGCCAGTCAGCACCCTGGCCAGCTCCCTGCCGCAAGCGCGCGCGGTAATCGAGGAACGTTTCAATGTGGCGTTCAATAACGTGCCGGCGCAGCAGTTCTTCGTTTCGCTGGCGGCGGGAACGCGCTACAACATGCTGGTGCATCCGGAGGTGTCGGGCAATATCACCGCCAACCTGCGCGATGTGACGATGGTGGAGGCGCTGGATGCGGTGCGCGAGCTGTATGGCTACGACTACCGCATCGAGGGAACGCGCATTTATATCCGTCCGCTGACGATCCAGTCGCGGATGTTCCAGGTGAACTACCTCACCGCGCAGCGCTTGGGCATGTCGAATTTGCGCGTGAGCTCGACCTCGGTGGCTGATGTCTCCAACAACGGCAACAACAATAACAACGGCAGCAACGGCAGCAACGGCAATAACAACAACCAGCAGAACAACAATAACCAGGACAATAACAACCAGGGCAACAATGGCCAGGGCGGCCGGCTGCGCGATGCCAGCAATGTGATGACGCGCACGGAGTCCGATTTCTGGAAAGAGCTGAAGCTCTCGCTCGAGACCCTGGTGGGCGGCAAGGAGGGCGGACGCTCGGTTGTGATCAGCCCGCAATCGGGCGTGATCGTGGTGCGTGGCATGCCGGATGAATTGCGTGCGGTGGACCGCTATCTGCGCGCGACCCAGCTGTCGGTTGAGCGCCAGGTGATCCTGGAGGCGAAGATTCTGGAAGTGGAGCTGAATTCCGGATTCCAGTCGGGTATCAACTGGTCGGCTTTCGGCACCGGCAATAACCACCGGATTACGGGCGGCGTGGTGCAGCCGGGTACCGGCCTTGGGACGTTGCAAACGACCGACCCGGTCGGTAACGCTGTCACCGGCCTGGTTTCCAGCACCGGCAGGAACATCGTCACCGCAACCGAAGCGGCGGGGACTTTGTTTGGACTGGCTTTCCAGACCAGTAATTTCGCAGCCCTGATTTCCTTCCTGGAGTCGCAGGGTACGGTGCATGTGCTGTCCAGCCCTCGCATTACGGCGACCAATAACCAGAAGGCTGTGCTGAAAATCGGCACCGATGAATTCTTCGTGACCGGCGTCAGCACGACCACCAATACCAATGCTGCCGGCAACGGTACCGTGTCGCCTAACGTGACCTTGCAGCCGTTTTTCTCTGGCGTGGTGCTGGATGTAACTCCGCAGATCGATGAACACGGCAATATCCTGATGCACGTGCACCCGTCGGTCAGCCAGGTGTCGACTGTCAACAAATCGGTGAACCTGGGAACTGCCCTTGGCGCGCTGAACCTGCCGCTGGCGTCGTCCACCACATCGGAATTCGACAGCATGGTGCGCGGCCAGGATGGCAAGGTGGTGGCAATCGGCGGCTTGATGCGCCAAGCGACAACCAGCGACCGCTCGGGCGTGCCGGGCGTGGGCGGCTTGCCGGTGATCGGCAACTTGTTCAGCAATCGCCAGGAAGTGATGCAGAAACGTGAGCTGGTGGTGCTGATCAAGCCTACCGTTATTGAAGGCGACTCAAGCTGGGGCGATGATTTGCTAAACGCCGAGCGCCGCATCAAGGATCTCGATCCCGCCCGCAGGGGAGGCCGCTGATGTACCAGCAGCATTTCGGCCTGCGTGAACTGCCTTTCGGGATCACGCCCGATACTTCATATTTCTTTACCAGCGCCCACTCGCAGGAGGCGCTGAATACGCTGCTGGTTGCTGCGCGCAGCGGCGAAGGATTCATCAAGATCACCGGCGAGGTGGGGACGGGCAAGACGCTGTTGTGCCGCAAGTTTTTGGCGACCGTTGGCGAGGGCTTTGTTACCGCCTATATTCCGAATCCGTATCTCGAGCCGCGCACCTTGATGCTGGCCCTGGCCGACGAACTGGAAGTGCCGCTGGAACGCGATGTCGACCAGCACCAGATGCTGAAATCGATCACGCATAAATTGCTGGAGCTTGCGGGCGAGGGCAAGCAGGTGATCCTTTGCCTGGAGGAGGCGCAGGCGATTCCTATCGAGAGCCTGGAGGCTTTGCGCCTTCTGACCAATCTCGAGACTGAAAAGCGCAAGCTGCTGCAGATTGTGCTGTTTGGCCAGCCGGAGTTGAATCGGCACCTGGAAGTGGATTCGATTCGCCAGCTGGCGCAGCGCATCACTTTCCATTACCACATGGGGGCTTTGCAGCGCGACGACCTGGATTTTTACCTTGCACACCGCTTGCGCGTTGCCGGTTTTACCGGCTCGCGTTTGTTCACGCAAGCTGCGGTGAAGCGGCTGTTCTCTGCGAGCAAAGGGATTCCGCGCCTGGTGAATATCGTTGCGCATAAGTCCTTGATGCTGGCATATGGCGAAGGACGGCAGCAGGTGGACAAGAAGCACGTTGCGATGGCTGCGCAAGATACCGTTGGCAATACCGCCCCAGCCGGCCGTGCGGGACGCGGCTCTGGCGTCGGCTGGCCGTGGCTGGTCGCTGCGGCCGGCATGCTGATGGCGGCGGGCAGCATGGCTTGGGCGGTGTGGAAATGAGCCTGATTAATAAAATGCTGCAGGACCTCGATGCGCGTGGCGGGGATGGCGCGCGCGCCGATGCCTCTTCGGAAGTACGGCCGGTGAGCTACGGCGGGCGCGGAGGGCTGCCGCCGTCCGCAATCGTTGGCCTTGGCGTGCTGGCGCTGGCCTTGCTTGGCGGCGGCGGATTCGCGGCGTGGAAGTATTTGCGGGGCGGCGCGCGGCCGGTTCCTGCGCCGCTTGCCGCGCCCGCGCCGCAGCAGCCCGTCCAGCAAAGTGGGCCGGTCGCCGCTGCCACTGCCGATGAAGGACCTGCCGTCGTAAAAGGAGATATCGCGCCCGAGGCGCATCGCGCGGCCGGGGAGCAACTGGCCCGCAAAATGGAAGAGCGCAACGCAGCCGCGCGCCGCGCCGCAGCCAGCGGCGCCGAAGTCAGCGTGCCGGTGCACGATGCCCAGCCATCGCCGAAGGCGAACGGGACGCAGACGCGGCGCATCGCGTCGCATGGAAAATCCAAAGACCCAAAGGCAGACGCAAAGCGTGCGAGCGGGCCGGGGCGGGCGCCGGACGCAGCGCCCGCAGTGGCGCCGAATGCGGAAAGCGATGCGGGCTTGAATTCGCAGCAGAAGGCAGAGAACGAATATCGCCGGGCGCTAACGAAGCTGCAAGACGCGCGGATTGGCGAAGCGATCGCCAGCCTGGAGCAGGCGGTTTACCTCTATCCACGCCATGAGGCTGCGCGGGAAACCCTGGTCGGCCTGCTGCTCGAAGCCGGCCGAACGCAAGAAGCGACCCGTCACCTGATTTTCGCAACCAGCCTTGATCCGCGCCAGGCGAATATGGCGATGCTGCTGGCGCGCCTGCAACTGGAAAATGGCGGCAACGCACTGGAAACTCTCCAGCGCAGCCTGCCTTATGCTGAATCAAACCCCGATTACCGCGCGATGATGGCCGGAGTCCTGCAACGCGCCAACCGTAACAATGAAGCCATAGAGCACTATCAGGCCGCAGTGCGTCTGCAGCCGGACAACGGAGTGTGGTGGATGGGCATGGGCATTTCCCTGCAAGCAGACAAGCGCAACGCCGAAGCCAAGGTGGCGTTCCAGCGCGCGAAAGACTCCGGCCGCCTGTCGCCGGAACTGCAAACCTTCGTAGAACGCCGCCTGCAGCAGCTGAATTAAAGCGCAGCCTGCGCGCCCCAGATTTGCTTCATGCTGAAGCGCAGGTCCGCCTGGTCCTCGGAGAGGGCTTCGATGATCGAACATGCCGGCTGGTCGGTGCGGCGGTGCGTGGAGGCGGGAGGCAAGGCTTTGCCCGCTGAATCACGCATGCAGTGTATTTCCAGAACGCCGTCGCCCGCGTCCCGTGCGGTTACTACCCCCAGTTCGCCATTTTCCAAACGCACCAGCACGCCGGGCGGGAACTTGCCCACCTGGCGGTGGAACTGCTCCTGCAAAATGGGATCAGCCGGATGCAATGGGTCATGCAGCAGCTTTTCAAGCGCTTCATCAGGCAGCATCGAGCAGCGGTAATTGCGCGCCGAAACGCGGGCGCAATAACGATCGGCAAGGCTTAACAGGCGCGCGTTCTGGGTGATCTGGTCGCGCGTCATGCCGGCCGGGTAGCCGGTACCGTCGTCATTTTCGTGGTGCATCAGAACGCAGTTGATCCACTCGTCATCCTCGATGCCTGCATATTTCAGCATTTCCGCGCTGTCTTCGGGATGGCGGCGCACGATGGCCATTTCCTCACTGCTTAGCGTACCAGGCTTGTTCTGGAAATTATCGTGATGGCGGATCATGCCCACATTCATGGTGAGCGCCGCCGCCGTCAGCGAAATCACTTCGTCCGAAGCCTTGTCAAGGCCGCGCGCGACCAGCACCACGACGATGGCCGTTTCGATGCAATGACGCACCGCATACGTGCCCGCGATCTGGCTCAGGAACAAGCATGCCAGCGCAACGTCCGGATTCATTTCGACGGCGCGGACGACTTCACGTGCGATATTGCGCAAGTCGGCATTCGCATTGCGTTCGTTGCGCAAATCCCCCAGCAGCTTTTCCAGGCGCTTGTTGGCCAGGTTGAGTTCATGCAGCACGGATGGCGGCGGCTCAAGCCGCGAGCCGCCCTCCGTGCCAAGGTCCTGTAAGCCATTGAGGTACTGGTTCATGATGAATCCCCGGGTTTGTTACACGCGCGCCAGTCGCTCCAATGCGAGCTCCAGCGTCTCGTCCTTCTTTGCAAAGCAGAAGCGCACGATGCCCGAATCCTTGCCGTCGCGATAAAAGGCCGATACGGGAATCGCGGCCACCTTGATCTCGCTGGTAAGCCATTCCGCAAATTCCGCTTCCGGCAGCGCCGAGATCCGGTCATACCGCACGCATTGGAAATAGGTGCCATCTGCCGGCAGCAGTTCGAAACGGCTGCCGGCCAGGCCTTTGCGGAACAGGTCGCGCTTGCGCTGGTAGAACGCCGGCAGGCCGGCATACGGCGCCGAATTCTCCATATAGCTGGCGATACCATGCTGCATTGGCGTATTCACGGAGAACACGTTGTACTGGTGGATCTTGCGGAATTCGAGCGACATCATGGCCGGCGCGGCGACATAGCCGACTTTCCAGCCCGTGACGTGGTAAGTCTTGCCGAAGCTGGAGACGACAAAGGAGCGTTGCGCCAGATCCGGATAACGGGATATTGATTCATGCCGCTGGCCGTCGTAGACCATGTGCTCGTAGACTTCGTCAGACAGGATCAGGATCTCGGTGTCGCGCACGATCTCGCTCAAAGCCGCCATATCGCCCGGGCGCAGGACGCTGCCGGTCGGGTTGTGCGGCGTATTGATGATGATCATGCGGGTGCGTGGGGTCACCGCGGCTTCAACTTGGGCCCAGGGCACGCTGAAGCCGCCATGCGACTCCAGTTTCATTTGAACCAGCACCGGCCGGCCGCCGGCCAGTTCGATGGCGGGCAGGTAGCTGTCGTAAGCCGGTTCGATGACGATTACCTCGTCGCCGGGATGCACGCTGCACAGGATGGCGGTGGTCAGCGCTTCCGTCGCACCGGGGGTGACGGTGATCTCGGTGTTGACGTCGTAATGGTAGCCGTAGATGCGCTGGATCTTGTCGGCGATGGCCTGGCGCAGCTCAAGCGCACCAACACCGGTTGGATATTGGTTGTGGCCCTCGCGCATGGCGATGCTGACCATATCGATCAATTTCGGATCGCAGGCAAAATCAGGGAAGCCCTGACCCAGGTTCACTGCGCCATGTTGTCCGGCCAGTGCGGACATGCGCGAAAAGATGGTGGTGCCGATGTGCGGCAGGCGGGAAATCAATTGTTTCATCGTGCTTGGAAAATAGACTTTTTTTCCATTCTAGCGCAGCGGAATAAAACAAGTGTTGCCCTAAGGGTAAAAGTTAAAAGTCAAGCTTCCAGTGTCCATTTTTCCGGCTGCATGACTTTGAACATGCCGGCCTTGGCAAGGCGCTTGGCCAGCTTGAGCAGTGCCTTGTCCTTGGTGATCAGGATGTCGGCCTGGGCGTCGCGCGCCAGTTCGAGGAACTTCTGGTCATCGCGATCGGTGCAAACCGGCAGCCGCGCACCGGATTCCGCCGGCGCCACGACTTTGATGCACTGGTCGAAGCGTGCCGCGCTGGCAGGACGCGTGCTTTCATCGAGCGGCAGGTGAGGGTAGTTCAATACGTACAGGTATTCGGCGCGGCAGTCGGCGCGGGTGATCGCCTCGACCGCGCCGCTTTCGATCGCCGCCAGCAGGGATGCCCAGCGCGGATCCTGGAAAACGAACAGGTCGAGGCAGACATTGGTGTCGATGACGATGCGCTTAGGCGAAGATTGCTGTGGAACGGGTATCATGTCGAAGTTTTTCGTTTTGGATTTTGAATCTTATGCTGATTGTGCTGTCGCCCGCAAAAAGTCTTGACCTGGAAACCCCGCCAAGCACCAAACTCGCAACGCAGCCTGCGTTCCTTGACCATTCCGAGCAGTTGATCGAACGCTTGCGGGCGTTTTCGCCACACCAGCTGGGCGAATTGATGGAGCTTTCTGATGCGCTGTCGACCCTGAACGTGGCGCGCTATGCGTCCTGGACCAAGGACACCAGCGAAGCTCGCCAGGCTGTCATGACCTTTAACGGCGACGTCTACGATGGCCTGGATGCACGTTCCATGTCGGCCAGGCAGCTCGATTACACCCAGTCGCGCATCCGCATCCTGTCTGGCCTGTACGGCATGCTCAAGCCTTTGGACCTGATCCACCCGCACCGCCTGGAAATGGGCACCCGCCTGCAAAACCCGCGCGGCAAGAATCTCTATGAATTCTGGGGCGACATGATTACCGAGGCACTGAACAAGGAAGGCTCGCCGGTGCTGGTCAACCTGGCTTCCGACGAGTACTTCAAATCGGTCAAGCCGAAGAAGCTGAATATGCCGGTGATCACGCCGGTCTTCGAGGACTGGAAGGGCGGCAAATACAAGATCATTTCCTTCTTCGCCAAACGGGCTCGCGGCATGCTGGCACGCTATGCGGCGGTGAACAACATCACTGACCCGCAAAAGCTGAAGAAATTCAATGTGGATGGCTACAAATTCGAAGCCGACGCTTCGAACGATACGACCTGGATTTTCCGCCGCAAAATCGCAGCCTGATGGAACTGCGCCTGCCCCGAGGGGCAGGCGCGCTTGTCATCACCAGAAGCGATACCAGGCAGACTTCTTCTGCCCGTCATCAGCCAGCATCTTGCTGTTAGGGAAGTTTTTGTCAAATACGCGCTTGGTATCGTCGCGCAGGGCCACATTGCCCATCTTGTCGTAGCCGCGGTACATGATGGCCAGCGATTCTTCAATGGACGGGGAGTCCGCGTAATCGGTCAAAACGCCCTGGGCGCGGTTGATTGCCGCCAGATACGCGCCACGGCGGTAGTAATAACGCGCCACATAGACCTCGTACTTGGCCATTGCATTGATCAGGTAGCGCATGCGCTCCAATGCGTCAGGCGTGTACTTGCTCTCAGGGAATTTTTCAACCAGCGCCTTGAAGGCTGCGAAGGACTCGCGCGTCGCTTTCTGGTCGCGTTCCGCGGGATCCTGCTCGTACAGGAAATTCAGCAGGCCGATCGAATCGTTGAAATTGACCAGGCCGCGCAGGTAATACATATAGTCCACGTTCGGATGGTTCGGGTGCAGCTTGATAAAGCGCTCCACGGCCGCCAGGGCCTGGGCCTGGTCGTTGGCTTTGTACTGGGAATAGGCAATTTCCATCTGCGCTTGCTGCGCATAAGTACCGAACGGATAGCTCGATTCAAGGCGTTCGAACAGCTGGACGGCGCGTTCATAGTTGCCGCTGGCCTGTTCATCCTTGGCCTCCGAGTATAATTTCGTTGCAGACCAACCGCGAGTCTCATCTACGCGCTCTGGAAACAGGCCACAAGCTGACAAACTAAGCAGTACGACAGTTGCTGCAACTACTGATAATTTTTTTTGCATGTTGATGTGCAAGGAATCGTTAACCAAAATACTAAACTTGGCTGATTATAGCCGATGGGAATGCTGTGATATTGAAACCTGAGATTAATTCGGCAGAACAATTGCCTGATAACGATTTTGACGCCGATTTTGAAGGTGAAACGCTGGGTGATCCCCTGGCACCGATTGAACTTGAACTGACCAAGGAAGTCTGCGGCGAGCGCCTGGACAAGGTCGTTGCGCGCCTGGTGCCCCAGTTTTCGCGCGGCCGCCTGCAATCCTGGATCGAAGAAGGCCATATTACCGTCGATGGCAAACCGGCCAAGGTCCGCGCCACCGTGTATGGCGACGAAAAGATCCTGGTGATCCCGCAACCGGCGCCGGAAGACGTGGCGTTCACCCCGGAAGACGTGCCGCTGGACATCGTTTTCGAAGACGACAACCTGCTGGTGATTAACAAGCCGGCTGGCCTGGTCGTACACCCTGGCGCCGGCAACTGGTCCGGCACCATGCTGAACGGACTGCTGTTCCGCTGGCCACAGCTGGGCGGCGTGCCGCGCGCCGGCATCGTGCACCGCCTGGATAAGGACACCAGCGGCCTGATGGTGGTTGGCAAGGACCTGCCGACCCAGACCGACCTGGTGCGTCAGCTGCAAGCCCGTACCGTGAAGCGCGTCTACTGGTGCATCGTGTGGGGCACCCCACGCATGAGCGGCACCATCGACGCTTCCATGGGCCGCGACCAGAAAGACCGCGTGAAAATGGCCGTGTCGACCAGCATGGGCTCGAAGCCGGCGATTACCCATTACCAGCGCCTGGCCGAAGGCGTGCTGGACGGCCGTCCGGTTTCGCTGGTGCAGTGCCGCCTGGAGACTGGCCGCACCCACCAGATCCGCGTCCACATGGCGCACCTGGGCTTCTCGCTGATTGGCGACCAGGTCTACGGCAAGCAGCACATGGCCAGCGTGTTCCCGCGCCAGGCGCTGCAGGCACGCCGCCTGGGCCTGGTGCATCCGGCGAGCGGCGAGGATATGGAATGGGTGGTTCCGCTGGCCGGCGACTTCAAGGAACTGATGGAGCGCGCCGGCATTGAAGAGCCTGATGAGTCCGTACTGTCCGCCGCCGCCTCCGAGCACGGCGACTACGAGGACTACGATATCTACGACGACGAATTCGACGACGAATAAATGCAGCATTCATTCCAAGGGGCGCAATGGCTGGTGCCAGACTGGCCCGGCGCCCCGGCCAATATCGGGTTTGTCTGCACCACCCGCCGCGGCGGCGTGAGTCCGGCGCCTTACGGTCCCGGACCGCAGGAGATTGCCACGGCGGGCGGTGGCCTGAACCTTGGCGTCCATGTGGGCGATGATCCGGCCAACGTCGCGTTTAACCGCGCGATTATCAAAGGCCGGCTGCCGACGGAGCCCGCCTGGCTGTCGCAAGTCCATGGCGTGGCCGTGGTGCGTGCCGACCGTATCGGGCGCGGCCAGGTGCCCGAAGCCGACGCCAGTATTGCGGCCATGCCGGGTGCCGTATGCGCCATCCAGACTGCGGATTGCCTGCCGGTGCTGTTGACCAATCGCGCCGGCACGGTGGTCGGCGCGGCCCATGCGGGCTGGCGCGGCCTGGCAGGCGGCGTGCTGGAAGGGACGATCGAGGCCATGCGTGCCGAGGCTGGTCCCGACGATGGCGAAATCATTGCCTGGCTCGGCCCGGCCATTGGTCCGCAGGAGTTTGAAGTCGGCGAAGACGTGCTGGCGGCCTTTGTGGCCGGCGCGGGCGGCGATACGGCAGCGGAAGCCGCGGTGCGTGCGGCTTTCGTGGCGCGGGAGGGCTTGCCTGGGAAATACCTGGCGGACATTTATTCGCTGGCGCGCCAGGTGCTGGGCCGGGCGGGCGTGACGGACGTAGCGGGTGGCGACTTATGTACCGTTACCGACGCCAGCCGCTTCTATTCCTACCGCCGCGACAAGGTCACGGGCCGGCAGGCGAGTTTGATCTGGATCAAGGAGTAGGTGGTTCTTGGCGACGGGCGGCTTCGGCTGCCCGTTTGCGTTTGCGGCGTTTGCCGCCGGTTAGATAAAATAGTATTCCTAATGGCAACACGCCATACAGCAGGAAGGTCATGATGCCGGCGACCACGGTAGGTTCCGTGAACGCCATCAGCACTGTGACGTAGAGCCAGGCAACAGCAACAATCAGCATAAGCAGTCTTCTTAAATTGTATTTTTAACGGACTCAACAAATGAACATGCCCGACCCGCAAGCTTTCGCAAACGCATGGATGGAGCAAATCAGCGATCCGAACCAATGGCAATCCTGGTTCAAGATGATGCCGGAGATGGATGCCGTGCCGGGCGCCGCGCTGCTGCGCGATGCAGGCGCGACCGTCCGCCCGGAGGCGATGGAGCAGCTGCGCAATGCATATATGGGCGAGTTCGGGGCACTCTGGCAGGAATTCCTGACCGGTAAGGCGCCAGCGGTGAAAGACCGCCGCTTCTCGTCCGAGGCCTGGCAGGGCAATCCGGTGTCCGCGTTCAATGCGGCATCATACCTGCTAAACAGCAAATTCCTCATGCAAATGGCGGAAGCCGTTGATGCCAGCCCGCAGCAGAAGCAGAAAATCCGCTTTGCAGTTCAGCAGGTGGTGGATGCCATGTCGCCCGCCAATTTCCTGGCAACGAACCCGGAAGCACACCAGAAGCTGATCGAATCCAAGGGCGAGAGCCTGACCAAGGGCCTGGCCAACCTGCTGGGCGATATCCAGAAGGGCCATATTTCCCTGTCCGACGAAAAGGCTTTCGAAGTTGGCCGCAACCTGGCGACCACCGAAGGCCAGGTGGTGTATGAGAACGAGCTGTTCCAGCTGATCCAATACACGCCGCTGACCAAGAACGTGCACGAGCGCCCGCTGCTGATGGTGCCGCCTTGCATCAACAAGTACTACATCCTCGACCTGCAGCCGGAAAACTCGCTTGTGCGTTACGCGGTGGAGCAGGGCAATACAGTCTTCCTCGTCTCCTGGCGCAATCCGGACCAGTCGCTGGCAGGCACCACCTGGGACGATTACATCGAAAAGGGCGCGATCAACGCCATCAATATCGCCCGCGAGATCACCAAGCAGGACAAGCTGAACGTGCTGGGCTTCTGTGTGGGCGGGACCTTGCTGTCGACCGCGCTCGCGGTGATGGCAGCGCGTGGCGAGCAGCCGGCTGCCGGCGTGACCTTGCTGACCACCTTCCTCGATTTCTCCGATACCGGCGTGCTGAATGTCTTCGTCGACGAGGCGCAGGTGCAGTTGCGCGAGCAGACCCTGAAATCGGGCGGCCTGATGCCTGGCCGCGACCTGGCAAGCACTTTCTCCAGCCTGCGTCCGAACGACCTCGTTTGGAACTACGTGCAGTCGAACTACCTGAAGGGCAACGAGCCGCCGCCGTTCGACCTGCTGTACTGGAATTCCGACTCGACCAACCTGCCTGGACCGATGTTCTGCTGGTATTTGCGCAACACCTACCTGGAGAACAGCCTCAAGGTGCCAGGCAAGCTGAAGGTGGCTGGCGAGAAGGTCGATTTGTCCAAAATTGCTGCGCCTGCGTTCATCTACGCATCGCGTGAAGACCACATCGTCCCGTGGAATTCGGCCTACCAGTCGACCAAAATTCTGAACAACAAGAACCCGGAGCTGAACAAGTTCATCCTGGGTGCTTCCGGCCACATCGCCGGCGTGATCAACCCGGCAGCCAAGAAAAAGCGCAGCTACTGGACCAACGAAGCCCGTCCAGCCTCGCACGACGAGTGGTTCAGCGGTGCGACCGAGCATCCCGGCAGCTGGTGGGGCGAATGGTCGGAATTCCTGGCGGCCAACGGCGGCAAGGCTGTGAAGGCCCGTACCAAGCTGGGCAGCGCAAAATACGTCCCGATCGAAGCAGCTCCAGGTCGTTATGTAAAAGCTAAGGCTGATTGATTTTTGGTAACATTAAGTTGCAATGCAATATTGTCGTGCCAAAAGCTTTTTTTTCGCCCTATAATGGGGTTGCAAATATTATCAACGGGACACAGTGATGAGTAGTGCAAAGAAAAGTACTGAACGTTTGATTAAGAAATACCCCAATCGCCGTCTTTACGATACGCAGACCAGTTCCTACATTACCCTGACGGACGTGAAACAACTCGTGCTCGATGCCGAGGAATTCACCGTTGTGGATGCCAAAACGAATGAAGACCTGACCCGCAGCATCCTGCTCCAGATTATTCTGGAAGAGGAAGCCAGTGGCGTTCCGATGTTTTCGACCGACGTATTGGCACAGATCATCCGTTTCTATGGCCATGCGATGCAGGGCATGATGGGTTCTTACCTGGAAAAGAATATCCAGGCATTTACCGATATCCAGCGCAAATTCACCCAGGGCGCGGCAACATTCGACGGCAAATCGTTCAGCCCGGAGATGTGGACCCAGTTCATGAATGTGCAGGCGCCAATCATGCAGGGCATGATGAATAACTATATTGACCAGTCAAAGAGCCTGTTTGTGCAAATGCAAGAGCAAATGCAAAACCAGAGCAAGAATATCTTTGGCACTTTCCCTTTCGCTCCGCCTCCGGCGGATAAGAAGTAAGGGACTAAAACGGGGGCTTCGGTCCCCGTTTTTGCTATAATGGTGGATTGCCCTGAATCATCAGTTCTCCGCCATGCAATCCAAGCAAATCACCCGCATCACTCCCGCCGACGGCGTCCCAGCTCCAAAAGTAGGTTTTGTTTCCCTCGGCTGCCCGAAGGCCCTGGTCGACTCCGAACAGATCCTGACCCAGCTGCGCGCTGAAGGCTACGAAACCGCCAAGTCTTACGACGGCGCCGACCTCGTGATCGTGAACACCTGCGGCTTCATCGACGCCGCGGTGCAGGAGTCGCTGGACGCCATCGGCGAAGCGCTGGCCGAGAACGGCAAGGTCATCGTGACCGGCTGCCTGGGCGCGAAAAAAGACAAGGACGGCGACGACATCATCCAGAAGGTGCACCCGAAAGTGCTGGCCGTAACCGGCCCTCACGCCGTGGGCGAGGTGATGGCCCAGGTGCACACCCACCTGCCGAAGCCGCACGAACCATTCATTGACCTGCTGCCGCCACAAGGCATCAAACTGACCCCGAAGCACTACGCTTACCTGAAGATTTCCGAAGGCTGCAACCACCGCTGCTCCTTCTGCATCATCCCGTCGATGCGCGGCGACCTGGTGTCGCGCCCGATCGCTGAACTGATGCTGGAAGCCGAGAACCTGTTCAAGGCCGGCGTGAAGGAACTGCTGGTGATTTCGCAGGACACCTCGGCCTATGGCGTGGACGTGAAGTTCCGCTCCGGCTTCTGGAATGGCCGTCCGGTGAAGACCCATCTGACCCAGCTGACCCAATCCCTGGCCGAACTGGCCAAGCAGTACGGCGCCTGGGTGCGTATGCACTATGTCTATCCTTACCCCCACGTGGATGAAATCATCCCGATGATGGGCGACGGCCATATCCTGCCTTACCTGGATATCCCGATGCAGCACGCGCATCCTGATGTGCTGAAGCGCATGAAGCGTCCGGCTTCGGGTGAGAAGAACCTGGAGCGCATCCAGAAGTGGCGCCAGATGAACCCTGACCTGGTGATTCGTTCCACCTTTATCGCCGGCTTCCCTGGTGAGACTGAGGCGGAGTTCGAGTACCTGCTGGACTTCCTGAAAGAGGCGCAGATTGACCGCCTGGGTTGCTTCGCCTACTCGCCGGTGGAAGGTGCTACCGCCAATGAACTGGCAAATCCTGTGCCGGAAGAAGTGCGCGAAGAGCGCCGCGGCCGTGTGATGCTGCTGCAGGAAGAGATTTCGCGTCAGCGCCTGAAGGCCAAAGTTGGCAAGACGGTAAAGGTGCTGATCGATGAGCTGACTCCAAGCGGGGCGATTGGCCGCTCGGCTGCAGATGCGCCGGAGATTGATGGCGTGGTGCATGTGAAGCGTCCGTTTGATCCGAAGAAGAAGCTGGCCGTTGGTCAGTTCTATGATGTGGAGATCACTACGGCTGATGCGCATGACCTGTGGGGTGAGGCGCAGTAAAACCTTTGAAACCGGGAAACCGTGGTACGGCCCCAGGGCCGGACCCCGGTTTCCCGGTTTTCTGGGTTTAAAATAGGTGCCATGACCAAAAAGCACCTCCAAACCCAAATCATCCACACGGACTACGTGCCGCCTGAGGGCTTTGCCGCCTTCCCCAGCGCGATCCACCACGCGTCCACCGTCCTGTTCAAGAACGTCGCCGCCATGCGCTCTGGCGACTGGAAAGAAAAGAACGCCTACACCTACGGCTTGCACGGCACGCCGACCACCTTCACGCTCGAAGCCCGGCTTTCCGAAATTGAGGGCGGCACGCACTGCCTGCTGGCGCCCAGCGGCCTCGCGGCGATCGCGATGTGCAATTTTGCGTTGCTGAAGTCAGGCGACGACGTTCTCCTTCCCGATAATGTGTACAGTCCGAACCGCGATCTCGCGAAATGGATGTCCAATGACTTCGGCATCACTGCCCGCCTGTACGATCCGATGATCGGTGCAGGCATCGCAGAACTGATCCAGCCAAACACAAAACTGATCTGGACCGAAGCCCCCGGTTCGGTCTCGATGGAAGTGCCCGACCTGCGCGCCATCTGCGACGCAGCCAAGCAGAAGGGCGTGCTGGTTGCACTCGACAACACATGGTCCGCCGGCCTGGCCCTGCGCGGCTTCGATCTCGGCGTGGACATCGCAATGCAGGCGCTGACCAAGTACCAGTCCGGCGGCTCGGACGTGCTGATGGGGAGCCTGGTTACCCGCGACAAGCTGCTTCATGAGCGTTTGAGCATGGCCCATATGCGGCTGGGCATGGGGGTCAGCGCCGACGATACCTATCTCGTGCTGCGGAACCTGCCAACACTCAAAATCCGCTTCGAAACCCACGACGCATCGGCGCGCAAAGTAGCGGCCTGGCTCAAAGCGCGCCCTGAAATCAGGAAGGTCCTTCACCCGGCCTTTGAAGACTGCCCGGGACACGAGAACTGGAAGCGCGACTTCACCGGCGCCGGCGGTTTGTTCTCCGTGCTGTTTGACGAGAAGTACTCCGAAGCGCAGACCGACCGCTTCGTGGATTCGCTCAAGCTGTTCGGCATCGGCTATAGCTGGGGCGGTGCGCACAGCCTGTGCATTCCTTACCGTATCCAGGCCATGCGCAAGAACTGGAAAGAGAAGGGCACGCTGGTGCGGTTCAACATCGGCCTGGAAGATCCGGACGACCTGATCGCCGACATCGAAAGTGCGCTTGCATTAATGTAGTCAGCTTTGCGTGCGCGTGCCGATCGCGCTTCCCGATATGCTTGATGCGCTTGGACATTAAGCAGGGGAGACCGTCATGCAAATTCTCAAGATTGCAGTGGGCGCCGTGCTGGGTGGCGCAGCGTGTTTGATTTCGGCAGCGCCGCCAACGAGCTATATGCCGGTGGTAGCGAAGGAAGATTTCCAAAAGACATATGAACGAATGAAGGCTGCGCGCGCAGGCCTGTTGCGGGAACAGGCGGCCTTCCTCGAAAGCCGGTACGACCTGTCGAACCGGCCTGCGCCGGGAGTTGCCATGTTTCGTGGCAAGCCCGTGCAGGAAGGCGTACGGGTCAAGCTCCCGCGCGGCACAACCTGGGACAAGCTGGGTTCGATGAGTCCGGATGAAATCCGCGAAAAGGGCCTTTACCCGCAAGGCTTCCTGCCGTTGCCGCACCCGAATCATCCGGAAGGCGGTATGCTGTTCCCCCAGTTCCATATCGACGAAATCAAGAAGCAGGAACAGCGTGACCTGAACCGCTTCGACCTGGCTTTCGATTTCCCCGATCACCTGCTGCCTGAATTTCCGGCGCCGATGTTCCTGACCACGCGTCCCGATTTGGGCGATGTCTCGCAAGGCAAGCTGCTGACCATCGATAATTTCTACGGGATGTTCAACGGCATCCTGAATCCCAAGCAGCTGGAAGGCCTGCGCCTGTTGCTCACGCCTTTCCCGCAACAGCAATTCAACCAGACCGAAGACCGGCGCTCTGAACGTCCGAGCCGTGGCGTAACCTGCTTTGATTGCCACGCCAACGGCCACACGAATGGTTCTACCCACTTGGCCGGCGATGCGCGTCCGCAAGCATTCCGCCACCGCCTCGATACACCCACGCTGCGTGGTGTGAACCTTCAACGCCTGTTTGGCTCCCAGCGCGCATTGAAAACAGTGGAGGATTTTACGGAATTCGAACAGCGCGGCGCATACTTTGACGGCGATCCCGTGATCGCAACGAAGAAAGGCGTCAACGTCCTCGAACGCGGCAGCCAGGTGCACTTCATGGCGGAATTCCAGGAACTGCTGGACTTCCCGCCGGCGCCGAAGTTAGGCGTGACCGGCAAGCTCGATCCACGCAAGGCGAACGAGCAGGAGTTGCGCGGCCAGGCCATCTTCTTCGGCAAAGCGCAATGCGCGACCTGCCATATGCCGCCACATTACAGCGATAACCTGATGCACAACCTGCACACGGAGCGCTTCTTCAAGCCGCACGAAGTGAAGGGCGCAATGATGGTGGGGGATGGCCCGATCAAGACTTTCCCGCTACGGGGCATCAAGGAATCGCCGCCCTACCTGCATGACGGGCGGCTGTTGACGCTTGAGGATACGGTGGAATTCTTCAACCTGATCCTGGAGACCAAATTGACAGCGGCAGAGAAGGCCGACCTGCTGGCCTTCCTGCGTACATTGTGATTGCCATCTCTTAGCGCAATGCCACCTGGACCACTGCCGATTCGCCCGACAGGCCGGCGGCTTTCTGCCGGTCTTCATCGACGTAGCTCATGGTCCCGTTCAGGTAACCGCGGTCATACTCGAGTTGCATGTGCATGCTGCGGTCCAGTGCGACAAAACTCCCTTCTTTAGTTGCGACGATTTCATGCGGGGTTTGGTGTCCGACCCTGGCGTACGTTCGGCCACTGCGCTTACGCCAGAGTTCCAGGGATTTTCCGTTGGATAGATCGTACGTACCTTTGTACAAGTCGAAATCCAAAAGTTCGATACGGACTGGTTTTATTTCCGTGTTTTTCAAGGCCGGGATGATGACTTGGCCGGCGTCTGACTGCGCCCAGGCAGCGTGGGTACCTGCGATAAAACAGAGACCTATGAGAACAGATGTCCTTTTCATGGCCGCTCCCTTCTGCTTATATGCCGGCGTGGATTCTTCGCCGGCATTTTCACTATAGGCAGGGCCGCAGAAATGTAAACGAGGCCAATCGGTTACTATCGGAACGCTATTAGTCGCCGATCGGCGCGTTGTTATTGAGCGTGGTGATGCCACGGATCAGGCGGTAAATCTTCCACAGCCACGCACCGACCCAGACCAGCCATGCCAGCGGGATGCCGAGCAGCGTCGCAAACAACGCCCAGCCGACGCAAATCCATACCAGGTACCACCAGAAGGATCGGATCATCCAGCCGTGATGGCTGTGGACGAAGGTGCCGGCGCTGTCGTCGCGCTTGATGTAATTCAGGATCAGCGGAATGAACGAAGCCGCGCCCAGCGTGAAGAACACGCTCAGGCCGTGGCCAAGGTAAAGCCAGAAAGCCCAATCCTTGGCGGAGCGGGTGTTGTTGTCGAATACCAGTTCTTGCGCCATGTCGGCTCCTTACAGTTTGCGTCCGTCGTAATGCTGGACCGGGAACGACTCCAGCTCGATGTCTTCCAGCACGCGCGCGTTGACCGCCGCCATGGCGTTACCTTTCGGGTCGGTGCCTTCGCCGTAGGTGTGGATGCCGCACTTCGGGCAGAAGCGGTGCTTGATCACGTGCTTGTTGAAGACATAGGTGGCCTGGTCTTCCTCGGGTGTCAGCAGCTTCAGGCTGGCGCGGGGGATGAACCACATCAGCGCGCCTTTGCGCTGGCAGATGGAGCAATTGCAGGCAACCAGGCCTTCGATATTGCCTTCCGCTTCAAATTTCACATTGCCGCAATGGCAGCTACCCTTGAACAGCATTTTGCGCCTCCGGTTAGAATATTTGCTTAGGCGTTAATGATAATGCAATTGCAAGGGGAGTGCGCACATGGCAGGTCCGTTACAAGGAATCAAGGTTATCGAAATCGGGACGCTGATCGCAGCGCCTTTCGCGGCGCGGCTGATGGCGGAATTCGGGGCCGAAGTGATCAAGGTCGAAGCCCCGGGCGAGGGCGACCCGATCCGCAAATGGCGCAAGCTGCACAAGGGCACTTCGCTGTGGTGGTACCTGCAGTCGCGGAACAAGAAATCCATCTCCATCAACCTGAAAGCGCCGGAAGGCATTGCATTGGTCAAGCAGCTGTGCGCGGATGCGGACGTACTGATCGAGAATATGAAGCCCGGTGCGCTGGAAAAACTCGGCCTGGGTTGGGATGTGCTCCACGCCTTGAATCCGAAACTGACCATGGTGCGAATTTCCGGCTACGGCCAGACCGGGCCATACAAGGATCGCCCGGGCTTCGGCGCGATTGGCGAAGCGATGGGCGGCATCCGCTACACGACTGGCGAGGCAGGCGGCGTGCCGGCCCGCGTTGGCGTAAGTCTCGGTGATTCGCTGGCGTCCCTGCACGCAGTGATGGGCGCACTGATGTCCGTACTGCGTGTAAAGATGGGGAATGGTGATGGGCAGGTGGTTGACGTATCGCTGGTCGAAAGCGTCTTCAACCTGATGGAATCGCTGGTGCCGGAATACGACCTGCTTGGCCACGTGCGCGAACGCAGCGGCGGCGCCTTGCCGGGCATCGCACCATCCAACACCTACCCGACACGCGATGGATCCTACGTCGTCATCGCCGGCAACAGCAACCCGATCTACAAGCGCCTGATGCACGCCATTGGCCGCGCCGACATGGCGGAAGATCCGCAGTTCGCCCAGAACGACGGCCGCGCCGCGCAGGAAAAGCTGATAGACGCAGCGATCGCCGGCTGGACTTCCGCCCACACCATCGACGAAGTACTGTCCGTGCTTGAACGCGCCGAAGTTCCAGCGGGACGCATTTATTCGGTCAAGGACATTGTCGCCGACCCGCACTACCAGGCGCGCGATATGCTGCTCGACATCGAGCTGCCGGATGGCGTACACGTCAAAATGCCCGGCATCGTTCCGAAGCTCTCAGAGACCCCGGGCGAAGTGCACTGGCAGGGCCCAACGCTGGGCGAACACACCGACAGCGTCCTCTCGGCCTTGGGCATAGCCGCAACTGAAATTGCAGCGCTTCGCCAGCGAGGAGTTGTCGCCTGATCTCTAGACGAGGTCAGCCGGGGGATGGCCGAACAGCCGTTTGAACTCGCGGCTGAATTGAGAGGCACTGGCGTAGCCAACGTCGTACGCGGCCTGGCTGACGGCCATTCCAGTGATGATCAGCTCACGCGCTTTATGGAGGCGCGTAAGCTTGAGGTACTGCATGGGCGAATGACCTGTGACAGTGCGAAAGGCTTGGTGGAAGGCGGAGGTGCTCATTGCCGCGTCCTGCGCCAGCGAGGCCACGTCGTGGGAACGTGCGTAATTGAGGCGCAGGTGCTCGCAACTACGATAGATTTGGGCCCAGCGGCCATGCCATGCGGCCAGGTTGCGAAGGCCGGCCCCGCCGGGGCCTTGCAGTAAGCGGAAGTGCAGTTCGCGCACCAGTTGCGGACCAAGTACGCGTGCTTCATCCGGCGAACTGAGGGCCCCAAGCAGCCGCTGGATGGTGCCCTCCATCGGGGACGCAACTTCCGCGACCAGCATGCCCAGTTCGGGCTCCGCTGCGCGGCCGCCTGGTTTGGTGGATTGCATTTTCGCCATCAGCTCGTTGACCAGCGCGATGTCTATGCGTACGGCCATCGCCAGCATCGGGCCGGATGCGTCGACCACGGTATCGCATTCAAAGTGCATAGGCACGGACACCACGAGGCACTGGCCTGGCCGGTAGCACACTTCATCTTCGCCAATATAGCCGCGTTTCACGCCCTGGCCCATGACAACAATCGTCGGTTCTTGCAGGACAGGCACGCGCGCAGTGTTGCTATCTGCGCGCATCAGGGTGATGCCGTCAAGTGCCGCCGGATAGTAGCCCTCTATCGGCAGCAGCGCGTGCATTTGTTCCGCAATCTTGTCCATATGAGCACTGTAGCACCGCTATGCCTATGGCAGCAGGGTTCTGGACTTTTAGGCATGAGACATCGATTTTTCGGCATTCACGGGTGGGACGTGCGGCGTTTTAATAGCACCACTGTTACCCAAAAGGAGAGCATCATGTCCCGGAAAGTCCTGGTCGTCCTGACCACCACTGAAAAATACCCTAACCTCAATCGCGCCACCGGAGTTTGGCTGGGCGAAGCTGTGCATTTTGTCGAGAAGGTCGAGCAGGCGGGCCTACAGGTTGACTACGTTAGTCCAAATGGTGGCTATACGCCGATCGACCCGCATAGCCTGGCCATGGCTGCCCCGGTTGACTGGGAGTGGTATCACAAGCGCGAATTCATGAACCGCCTTGGCGCAACGTTTAAGCCTTCACAAGTGAATCCGGCCGACTACGTGGCGATCTACTATGTTGGCGGCCACGGTGTGATGTGGGATTTTCCTGACAATCCGGAACTGCAGGATTTGAGCCGCAAAATCTATGAGGCGGGCGGCTACATTGCGTCGGTTTGCCATGGCGCGGTCGGCCTTCTGAATATTCGGCTGGCAGACGGCAGCTACCTGATCGGAGGTAAACGAGTGACTGGCTTTTCTAATGAAGAAGAACGCCTGGCGGAGCTGGATAAATATGTGCCCTTCATGACCGAAGATGAGTTGGTAAAGCGCGGCGCACGCTTTGAAAAGGCCGCTGCGCCGTGGGAGGAATTTGCAATCTCGGATCAGCGCGTGATCACCGGCCAAAATCCTGCCTCCGGCGGTGCTGTCGCCACGCTTCTGCTGAAGGAGATCGCTTGATGCTTGCCATTGAAATTACGAAGCCGGGAGGTCCGGAAGTCCTGCGCCCGGCGCAACGGAATATGCCAGAGCCTAAGCCGCACCAGGTCTTGATCCGTCATTTGGCAGCGGGAGTAAATGGGCCGGATGTCATGCAGCGCAAAGGATTGTACGACCCGCCGGCTGGGGCTTCGGATATCCCCGGCCTTGAAGTGGCGGGCATTGTAGTTTCAACCGGCGCCGAGGTGACCCGTTTCCGCCCGGGGGACCTGGTGGCGGCACTGATTACCGGCGGTGGCTATGCCGAATACAGCGTGGCGGACGAATCCAACACCTTATCGCTTCCGCCAGGATTGAGCGCCATTGAAGCGGCGGCACTGCCGGAAACTTTCATGACTGTGTGGCTGAACATGTTCCAGCGCGGCCAGTTCAAGGCTGGCGACAATATCCTGATCCATGGTGGCGCTTCGGGCATCGGTACCACGGCCACGATGCTGGCGCGGGCTTTCGGCGCCGGCAAGATCATTACGACAGTCGCCACGCCGGCGCAGCGGCAAGCGAGCATTGGGCTCGGTGCCGATGTGGCGGTGCTGTACAAAGAGGAGGATTTCGTGGAAGCCGCGCGCACCGCGACCGGCGGCAATGGCGTGGATATCGTCATCGACATCATTGCTGGCGACTATGTGGCGCGCAATTACGCCGTTGCCGCGATGAACGGCCGCATTGTCCAGATCGGCGTCATTGCAGGTGCCGCGAAAGAGCTGGACCTGTTCCCTATGCTGAGCAAGCGTCTAACGCATATTGGTTCCACACTGCGCTCCCGCACCCCTGGCGAAAAGGCGGCGTTGATCGACGAGTTGCGTGCCCACGTATGGCCATTGCTGGAAAACGGCAGTGTCAAGCCACAGGTGTACCGGACGTTCCCCTTGGAACAGGCATCGCAGGCGCACGCATTGATGGATTCTGGACAGCATATTGGCAAGATTGTGCTGACCATGGGAGGTGCGCAATGAGCCTGCACGTGTTTGCCAGCCTGGAGGTTTCGCCGCAGGCGGCCGCACAGGCGAAAGCGGCGCTGAGGGCCCTGGCCGAAGCCACGCGACAAGAACCAGGGTGCCTGCGCTATGAGCTGTATGAACTGGATGGCAGGCCGGAAAGCCTGTACGTTTTCGAGGAATACCGGAATGAAGCGGCCGTAGCTTTCCATCGTGCTGCGCCGCACTACCGGGCGTTTCGCGAGCTGGCCGCCGAGATATTGGTATCACCGGTTGATGTAAAAGTGCTAAAGTCGACGCCAACTTAACACAGGTGCTCCCATGCATTTTCGAAAATCGCTCTTTTTAGGTATGACCTTACTGGCGGGCTGCGTCTATGAGGACGGCTTCGAATATCAAACAACCACGGAGCTCGTTCCGGCAAATGGCAGCGGCGTGAAGGGCACCGTGGTGATGGGCTATGGGATCCAAACCTCGTCGACTACTCGTTTGCGCGTTTTGGCAAAGGGGGGGGAGCAGGAATGTGTCTTACGAGGTGCGCTTGTATGATGCGAAAAGCTGCGAGTACACCGATCTGGAAAATGCCAAGCGGATTGACGGAAAGAGCAGTGATCCGAATCGGAAATTGGAGGGCTGGGGCTTTGACGGGCCACAGGTTTTCGTCGCGGATAGCCTTTGGGGGAGTGTTGAAAAGGAGTTTTCCCTGACTCTCCCGCGTGCACCTTCGCCATATTTGTCGGTGCCGGCAAGGTATCCCACCGTCGTTATTTATTCGTCGGAGACTGCGGCGAGCGTAGCGTGCGGCGCGCTCTCGTCGCTGCCGGTGAATAAGCGGCCACATACCTGAGGCAGTGGCCGGATGGTTTAACGCTCCAGCAGATTCAAGATGCCATCCAGGCCGACGTAGTTCAAAGCCACGCTGGCTTGTTCGCGCACAACCGGCTTGGCGCGGAAGGCGACTGACAGGCCGGCGATCGACATCATCTTCAGGTCGTTGGCGCCGTCGCCCATGACGATGGCCTGCTCGGTGCGGATGCCCATTGAGGCGCAGACGTGTTCGACCGTCTGGCGCTTGACATCGGCGTCAACAATCTCGCCAATGACTTTGCCGGTCAGTTTGCCGTCTACGACTTCCAGCTCGTTGGCGCGGGTGTAGTCCAGGCCAAGGCGTGGCTTCAGGCGGTCGGTGAAGAAGGTGAAGCCGCCGGAGACCAGCAGGGTTTTCAGACCGGCAGCTTGCACGGCTTTGAGCATTTCTTTGGCGCCCATCGACAGGCGCAGGCGTTCTTCGTAGACACGTTCCAGTGCCGATGCTTCCAGGCCTTCCAGCAGGGCCACGCGGCGCTTCAGGCTTTCGGCGAAATCGAGCTCGCCGCGCATGGCGGCTTCGGTGATCTCGGCCACTTGCGGCTTGAGGCCTTGCATGTCGGCGATTTCGTCGATGCACTCGATCGTGATCAGGGTCGAATCCATATCCATTGCCACAAGCTTGAATTCGTCCAGGCGGCGCACGCCCATCATGTAGGTGGCGTCCAGCTGCGCGGCTTCGGCTGCGATCTCGATGGTCTGGCGCAGTGCCGGCGTGTAGCTGATGCCTTCGCAGCGCAGGGCGTTTCCGGAGATCGTCACGACGCGCTGCGGTGCGGTCAGGGCGGCAATGCGCTGCAGGCGGGCGGCACAGTCGCCGACGCCTTGCAGCACAAGGTTCATGGTCATATCGTTGTTCATGTCAGTTGTTTGATGGCGGTCTTGATCTGGTTCACGCGGGCCGCCAGGTCAGGCATATTCGCTGTGATCTTGAGCTTGTCCTGACCATTCAGCTTGATGTGGCGCTGGTTCTGGATCAGGTGGATGATGCGCATCGGGTCGATCGGTGGCTGCGGCATGAACTGCAGGTTGGCCGCTTCCGAGTGGGCATCGATTTTCACGATGCCGACAGTCTTGGCGGCGATGCGCAGGCGGTGGGTTTCCACCAAGGCCTTTGCAGGGTCGGGCAGTTTGCCGAAGCGGTCGATCAGTTCCTCTTGCAGGTCGTCGATTGCGTTTTGGGTTTCGCAGTTCGCCAGGCGCTTGTAGATCGACAGGCGTTCGTGCACGTCGCCGCAGAAGTCCGCGGGTAGCAGGGCTGGCGTGTGCAGGTTGATTTCAGTGGTGGTCGAAAGCGGTGCGGCCAGGTCGGGTTCTTTGCCGGCCTTGAGGGCGCGTACCGCTTCGTTCAGCATGTCGGTATAGAGCTGGAAGCCCACTTCCAGCATTTCGCCGGACTGGTTTTCGCCCAGCACTTCACCGGCGCCGCGGATTTCCAGGTCATGCATCGCCAGATAGAAGCCGGAACCCAGTTCTTCCATCTGCTGAATGGCGTCAAGGCGGCGCTGCGCTTGTTTTGTCAGTCCTTGCACGTCGGTCACCAGCAGGTAGGCGTAAGCCTGGTGGTGCGAACGGCCGACGCGGCCGCGCAACTGGTGCAGCTGCGCCAGGCCGAACTTGTCGGCGCGGTGCATGATGATGGTGTTCGCGGTCGGCACGTCGATACCGGTTTCGATAATCGTGGTGCACAGCAGGATGTTGTAGCGCTGCGCTACGAAGTCGCGCATGACTTTTTCCAGGTCGCGTTCATGCATCTGGCCGTGCGCCACAGCGATGCGCGCCTCCGGCAGCATTTCGGTCAGCTTGGCCAGGCGGTTCTGGATGGTTTCGACTTCGTTGTGCAGGAAGTAGACCTGGCCGCCGCGCTTCAGTTCACGCAGCACCGCTTCGCGGATGATCGAATCGTTCTCGCTGCGTACAAAGGTCTTGATGGCCAGGCGCTTTTGCGGCGCGGTGGCGATCACGGAGAAGTCGCGCAAGCCTTCCAGCGCCATGCCGAGGGTACGCGGGATTGGCGTTGCGGTCAGGGTCAGCACGTCGACTTCGGCGCGCAGCGATTTCAGCGCTTCCTTCTGGCGCACGCCGAAACGGTGCTCTTCGTCGATGATGACCAGGCCAAGGCGGTCGAACTTGACGTCGTCCGACAGCAGTTTGTGGGTGCCGATCACGATGTCCAGCGTGCCGTCCTGCATGCCTTTCATGGCGCTGGCGATCTCCTTGCCGGTGCGGAAGCGCGACATTTCGGCGATGCGTACCGGCCAATCGGCGAAGCGGTCGGCAAAGGTTTGCGCGTGTTGTTCGGCCAGCAGTGTGGTCGGCGCCAGGATGGCGACCTGTTTGCCGCCCATGACGGCGATGAAGGCTGCACGCAGCGCAACTTCGGTCTTGCCGAAACCGACGTCGCCGCATACCAGGCGGTCCATCGGCTTACCCGAGGTCATATCCTTGATCACGTTGCCGATGGCGGCTGCCTGGTCGGGCGTTTCGTCGAAGCCGAAGCTGTCGGCGAAGCGTTCGTAATCGTGCGAGGAGTATTCGAACGAGTGGCCCTGGCGTGCAGCACGGCGGGCGTACAGGTTGAGCAGCTCGGCTGCGGTGTCGCGCACCTGTTCGGCGGCCTTGCGTTTGGCTTTGTCCCATTGGCCCGAGCCGAGGGTGTGCAGCGGTGCGTCGTCCGGGGATGCGCCGGAGTAGCGCGAGATCACGTGCAGCTGCGATACCGGCACATAGAGCTTGCTCTCCTTGGCGTATTCCAGGTGCAGGAATTCGGTTTCGCCTTCCCCCAGGTCCATGCTGACCAGGCCCATATAACGGCCGATGCCGTGGTTGATGTGCACTACCGGGTCGCCGATCTTGAGCTCGGACAGGTCGCGCACCATCGATTCGACCTGCGTGACAGCTTCCTGCTTTTTACGGCCGACGCGGCGGCCGCTGCCTGCATACAGTTCGGTTTCGGTAATGAAGGCGAGGCCTTCGTCCAGCTCAAAGCCTGCGTGCAGCGGTGATACTCCCAGCACCACCTTGGCGTCGCTGGCGAGGAAACCGTCGAACCCTTCGATCAGGGCGGGCGCCAGGTCGAATTCTGCGAAGTACTGCTGCAATGTCTCGCGGCGGCCGTTCGTTTCGGCGCAGATCATCACGCGGCGGCCCGACTGCATCAGGTAAGCGCGCAGGTTGGTCAGCGGGTCGTCGAGATGGCGGTTGACGGCGATGTTCGGGATCGGCGCCGACAGTTCGGACGATGGCAGCGACATGTCGCGCGAGATGGCAATGCGCGGGTGCGGCTTGGCCAGGACGAAGAACTGTTCGTCGCCAAGGAAGATGTCTTGCGGCGGCAGGATCGGGCGCTCGCGGTCGGCCTTCAGGAATTTGTAGCGCGATTCGGTGTCGGCCCAGAAGCGCTTGATTGCGCCGTCGATGTCGCCCACCATGGCTACGCTGGCTTCTGCAGGCAGGTAGTCGAAGAAAGTCGCGGTTTCGTCGAAGAACAGCGGCAGGTAGTACTCGATGCCGGCGGAGGCGATGCCGCTGCTGATGTCCTTGTAGACCACGGAGCGCGACGGGTCGCCTTCAAACGTTTCCCGCCAGCGGCTGCGGAAAGCGGTGCGCGAAGCTTCGTCCATCGGGAATTCGCGGCCGGGCAGCAGGCGCACTTCCTTGACCGGATAGAGCGAGCGCTGGGTGTCGGCGTCGAATGTACGGATGGTTTCGATGGTGTCGCCGAACAGGTCCAGGCGGTACGGCAGGGCGGAACCCATCGGGAACAGGTCGATCAGGCCGCCGCGCACCGAATATTCGCCCGGCGACATGACCTGGGCCACATGGGTGTAGCCGGCCAGCGTCAGCTGCGACTTGAGTTTTGCCTCGTCCAGCGATTCGCCTTGCTTGAAGAAGAAAGTGTAGGCGGCGAGGAAGGAGGGCGGCGCCATGCGCGCCAGGGCCGTCGTGGCGGGGATGATCGCTACGTCGCAATGGCCGGTCTGGATTTCGTGCAGGGTCGCCAGGCGTTCCGAAACCAGGTCCTGGTGGGGCGAAAAGGCGTCGTAAGGCAGGGTTTCCCAGTCCGGCAGCAAGTGGCAGCGCAGGCCGCCGTTGGCGAACCATGGGATTTCAGCCAAAAGGCGCTGGCCATCGCTCGCCTGGGCCACGACGACGGCCAGCATCTGGCCGCGCGCTTTCAGTTCAAGTGCAGTTTGCGCCAGCGCATAGGCGTCGCCGGAACCGAACAGGTTGGGCAGCGCAAAGCGGTTGCCGGGCTTGGGTAGGGCTTTTTTTAAGTCGAAAGGCATGCAGGGTGACGCTGTCGAAGGTGACTCTAATGTGCTGGCCCCACATTATAGTGCAAGCCCTTATTCGTAGGCGCCCAGCCGTTTTTGTTCCCCTGGGGTAAAGAGACTGTCCCGCAGCTGCTGGATGGCGGCGGGGTTGCCTGCCAAATTTGCCCTTGCGGCGTGGTAGGCGGTGATCCGGCGACGCCATTCGGCCTGCTCCCGGTCCAGTTGGGCCAGGCGGCCAGCTGCCTGCGGGTCGATAGCGCTGGCGCGCAGGCGGTAGATATCGTCTTCGCTGGCGCCGGCCACCCGGGCGCCGGCCACTTGCTCCTCCAGTTTCAGCAGCCGCATGGGTGCTTCTCGTTCCGCGCGCAGCTCGGGCGGGAGGCGGCGGTCTGCGTCGGCCAGGCGATCCTGGCGCTGGGCCGGCGTCAACGTTTTGTCTTCAGTCGTTGCCAGGCGCGCAATGGCGTCCTGGTCCCGGGCGTCGGTGTCGCTGAACAGACCTTCGCTTTCGGCGAGGCTGAAGTAGCGCCGGCGGAGAGTCTGCATGGCAAGCAGACGGCTGCGGGCGGCAGCGGCAAGGGATGCGCCTTGGGCGGCTTGGACCTGGCCGCCTTCCTCCTCGGCCAGGGCGCGCTTATAGGAAAGGTATTGCTCCAGGAGGCGCTGCGCCTGCGAGGCAGCAGCGGGTTTCAGGTTGCGCGCGAGTTCTTGTTCGATGGCCGCACGGATGGCGGGCAGGTCGGCTTCGCCTAGGGCTGAGAGATAGTAATCAAACAAGTGGCGCAATTCGGCGTCTATGCGCAATTCGTCACCGGCGGACTGGAGCCGGCCGTCGGGCTGGGTGCCGGCCATCGACGGCACGAACGGCGCTGGCGCAGGCGCGGCTCCAGGCTGTACCAGCGCCGTCCGGCCGGCAACCGGGCGATGCGGGGGCGGGCTGGCCTTACCGAACGCCCATAGCGCCAGGGCGCACGCAGCGGCCAGGAACCCTCCCCATAACGCCCGGGCGCTCACAGGCCCATTCCTTGCAGGCGGTTGGCGTGCTGGCGGAATAGCGTGACCGGACTGGTTTCGAACAGGTGTGTGATGCCGACCATCTGGTTGATCTCGTCCAGGTGGTTCATGCGGTAGTCGTCGCGGATGACACGCCCCAGGTGGCTCGAGCAGCTGGCGACCAGGCCATCATTCTTGGCGCCGGCGAAGGCTAACGAGGTGACGGCGAGGAAAGGATCGGCGGGGTCGAAAATATTGGTGTACGACTTTGCGCCGCTCCAGGAAAAGTAATACACGCCATTGACCTGGTAAGCGCCTTCGCCGCAGTCGCTGCCCGGCAAGCCTTCGGGATGGGCCGCGTTGAAGGCTGCCGTGCCGGCGGTGCTCAGCGACTTGGCCGCCGCATAAGCGTTCTGCGGAAGTGTCGGGCTGCCGTTGATCAGGTCCAGGAATCCGCCCAGCGCATTGCCGACGCTATACACCACGTCCGGTGCCGCTCCAACGAGGACGTCGGCTACCTTCGAGCCTTTATTGACGCCGCCGATGCTTGTCACGGAGGCGACCAGGTCGGGCCGCACCGAAGCGACGTAGCGTGAAGTGGGGCCGCCGTGGCTATGCCCAATCAGGTGCACCTTTTCGGCTCCGGTGGCAGCAAGGATCTGGCGCACCTGGAACAGCAGCTGTTCGCCCCTTACCTCTGTACTGTTGGCTGCGGATACCGAGGTCACGTAGACCTGGGCGCCGCCGCTGCGCAAGGCCCCGGGTATGCCGTAGAAGTATTCGAGCGGGCCAAGGTGGTCAAAGCCGAACAGGCCGTGAACGAGGACGATGGGGTAACGGGTTTGGGTGTAGCCGGTTGCGGAAGCAGGAAGGGACGTGATTGCAATGAACAAGACCGATAGCAGCTGCCAGACAAGCTTCTTCATGGGGCCTCCGTGCTGATTGGTTGTTGGAGAGCCCAATCTAGCATTCGCTGCGCGGCGCGCGGCAAGATTGCTGAAATAGCACGGTGGGTTCCTTCAGTGCCAAAATGCTTTGTTGTATTGATGGCGCGGCAGGAGCGTAAATTGTTGACGCTTGGTAAAGAACATTCGATATTCTTCGGCAGGGGCACAATCTCACAGAATCTATCCCGCCAGGTAAAGTTGTCTCAGAAGAAAGGGGTGACGTCATGTTCAAGAACCTCCTGATCAAGTGGAAACTGGCCGTGCTGGTCGCTGTAATGATGCTGGCCTTGGCGGTTCTAGGCGTCTCGGGCTACCGCGGCATTTCCACGGTGGGCGAGTCGGTCAATGAAATCGGCGTCGTGCGCCTGCCTTCCATTTACGGATTGCTGGTGCTGAGCGAAGGCCAGACGGCGGTGGACAAGGCGACCCTGCAGGCGGCCATCTACGAAAACGACACGAAAGCGCAGGACAAGTTCGCGCAAGTGGCGAAATCGCGCGACGCCGCATGGGCCAAAGCGCAGGCAGGCTGGAAAAAATATGAGCCTTTGCCACAGACCCCGGAGGAGGAAGTACTGTGGAAGCAGTTCGTCGGCGAGTGGGAAGCGTGGAAAGCGGCCGATGCCAAGCTTGGCGGCACGGTGACCGCGCTGGTGGCGAACAGCGATGAGGCGAAGCAGAAGGATTTGTTCGGACAGTTCTACGAGCAGTACCACGCGTCCGAGCCCTTGTTCCTTAAAGCGGAACAGACGCTGAACAAGATTATTGACTTGAATGACCGCATTGCGACGGATTCGATCCAGGCCGGCAAGGCGGCTGTGGTTTCGTCCGAGCGCGCGATGGTGGCCACGGCGGCCGTCTCGATGGCGCTGGCGATTATCGTGGCCTGGTATATCGCGATGGCGATTACGCGTCCGATCGAATCTGCAGTCAAGGTGGCGCAGACTGTCGCAGCGGGCGATTTGACCAGCAATATCACGGTGGAGACGCAGGAGGAAACGGGCCAGCTGTTGCAGGCATTGAAGGACATGAATGACGGCCTGGTGAGGGTGGTGGGGCAGGTGCGCAAAGGCACGGACACCATGGCCGGGGCCACGAGGGAAATAGCGACCGGGAATATGGACCTGTCGAGCCGGACCGAGGAGCAGGCCAGCTCGCTGGAGGAAACCGCATCGTCCATGGAGGAGCTGACCTCCACGGTGCGGCATAACTCGGACAATGCGCTGCAGGCGAACCAGCTGGCCAAGACCGCTTCGTCGGTCGCGGCCAAGGGTGGCGAAGTGGTGGCGCGGGTGGTGGAAACCATGGATTCGATCAATGAGTCGTCCAGCAAGATCGTGGACATCATCAGTGTGATCGATGGGATTGCGTTCCAGACGAATATCCTTGCGCTCAATGCTGCGGTGGAGGCGGCGCGGGCCGGGGAACAGGGGCGCGGGTTTGCGGTGGTCGCCTCGGAGGTGCGCAACCTGGCGCAGCGCTCGGCGGCGGCAGCCAAGGAAATCAAGCAGCTGATTGGCGACTCGGTTGAGAAAGTGGGCGCGGGCAGCAAGCTCGTTGGGGAAGCGGGCGCCACCATGGGCGAGGTGGTGAGCAGCGTCCAGCGTGTGACGGACATCATTGAAGAAATCAGCCTGGCGACCCAGGAGCAGAGTTCGGGGATTGACCAGATCAATATGGCGATCAGCCAGATGGATCATGTGACGCAGCAGAATGCGGCGCTGGTGGAGGAGGCTGCGGCTGCCTCCGCGGCCCTGGAGGAGCAGGCGGCGCGGCTGATGGAAGTCGTGAGCGTATTCAAGCTGGATGCGGCATCGATGGCTGCGCTGGGCGTTGGCGAGGCGCCGGTGCGTCGTCCTGCAGCCCCGTCGCGGTCGCTCGCGGTGGCGCGGCCTGCACGTGGCGCCGAACAGCGCTTGGCGCGGCGTGGTGCTTCAATGCCGGAAGCCAAGCCAGATCGCCCTGCCATGGAGCAGGAGGCGGCAACGGAAGCCGCGCAGCCCGCCAGCGCAGGTGCGGCGACGGGAACACGCGCGGGTGCGCGGCGTCCAGCAACGCCGGTCGGCAAGCCGGAAGACGATTGGGAAGAGTTTTAGCCTGGGCAGAGCAGCAGGACGGCCGTGATGTTATCGCGGCTGCCATCCAGCTTGGCTTTTTCGACGAGTGCGGCGCAGGTTTCCGGCAAATTGTCCGGCGTGGCCGTCGACAGGAGCGCGGCGAGCGCAGCATGTTCTGTCGCACCGTACAGCCCATCGCTGCATAGCAAATAGAGGTCACCCGGCGCAAGCGGATGTGCAAACACGTCCGGCCGCACATCCTCACCGGGGCCGATCGCCTGCAACAGCAGGTTGCGCGGCGGGAGCGTGCCAGTCATGCCGGCTTCCAGTGCCTGCTGGTACAAGGTTTGGTCGTGCGTCAGCTGCGCTAGCTGGCCGTTGCGGTAACGGTAGATCCGGCTGTCCCCGACATGGAAAATCAGGGCGTGTCCGCCGGCCAGCGGCTGCCACATCCCGGTCAGCGTAGTCCCCATGCCATAACCATCGGCAAGGCCGGCAGAGGCATTGTTACGGAATAGCGTCGAGTTGGCGAACAAGACTGCGTCGTACATCTGGCGCAGCGCCTCGGCGTCGCTTTGCGCCTCAGGCTGGGCGCGCAGATGCTTCCACGCCAGCAGCAAGGCTTCCGTGCTGGCGATATCACCGCCGATATGGCCGCCCATACCGTCGGCAACCGCGACAAAATTGAGCTCGGGCAGTAACAGCAGGTTGTCCTGGTTGCTGGGGCGTACCGTACCTACGTCAGTCAGCCCATAGGCCAGGCCCATGGACATTTGCTGCAATACCGGCGGTGACAGCGGGATCATTGGTGTTGTTCCGCAAAAAAGGACTGGAACCGATGGTACATGATTTCAGGCGCCCGCCGGCGGTGTGCCCGGCGGGATTTGCTGCATCGCCGGCTGGCCCGGCGTTGCTGGCGCGTTTGGCGCCTGCGGTGCCGGCGTTGTGCCGTCAGCCGGCGCCTGTTCTTCGCCCTCCACCGGAATGGCATCGAGGTCAATCGCCCGCACGGTCGGATCGTTGGAATATTCTTCCAGTACCCAGTCGCCGTTCGATTGCACTACGCCCTCCGGCACTGGCCGCTCGATCGGCGGATGCTTGGGCAGCGCGGCGCGCATATAGTCCATCCAGATTGGCAGCGACAAGGTGGCGCCAAACTCACGGCCGCCGAGCGACTTCGGCTCATCGTAGCCCATCCAGGCCACGGCCACGATACCGCCGCCGTAGCCGGCGAACCAGCCGTCCATCGAATCGCTGGTGGTGCCGGTCTTGCCGGCGAGGTCAGGTCGGCCGAGGCGGCCGGCGGCAGCACCGGTACCGCTGCGGGCAACGTCGCGCATCATGCTGTCCATGATGAAAAGGTTGCGCTCTTCGAGCACGCGCTCGCCTGCCGTGGCAGGCTGCGGAGGCTTGATGTCCATGATGGCCACGCCCTTGGCATCAACCACGCGCGAAATCAGGTACGGCGTAACCTTGTAGCCGCCGTTGGCAAACACGGCATATGCGCCGGCCATTTGCAGCGGCGTCACGGCACCGGTACCCAGCGCCATGGTGTAGTTCTTCGGATGCCGCGGCAGGTCGAAACCGAAGCGGGCCAGGTAGGCATGCGTGTCATCCAGGCCAGCGGCACGCAGCAAGCGCACCGACGGGACGTTCTTCGACGCCGCCAGCGAACGGCGCATGGTGACCTGTCCATCGAACTTGCCGTCATCGTTCTGCGGACGCCACGGCTCGCCGTTGGCGCCGCCCGGCATTTCCAGCGGTTCGTCGGCGATCACGGTGGCTGGGCCGAAGCCCTTGGCAACGGCGGCGGAATAAATGAATGGCTTGATCGAGGAACCCGGCTGGCGCCAAGCCTGGGTCACGTGGTTGAATTTCTGCAGGCCGAAATCGAAACCGCCCACCATGGCCTGGTAAGCGCCGGTGTTGGCGTCGAGCGAAACGAAGGCTGCGGCGACCTTCGGCACCTGTGTGATGGCCCAGCCGTTTTTACCGGACTGCATGACCCGGACCACGGCGCCGGGACGGATGGCGAAGTTTGGCTTGGCTTTTTCGGACAGCGCGGAAGCGACGAGCTTCAGACCTTCACCGCTGATCGACAGCACGTCCCCGTCGGAGGTTTCAACCTTGACCAGGGCAGGGCTGGCTTGCACCACCACGGCTGGTATCAGGCCATCGCTGACCACGCGCTTGGCCAGTGCTTCGTCGATGGCGTCGCCGCGTTCTTCCTCGTCGGCCGGCAGTTCGATGTAGGCTTCCGGACCACGGTAGCCGTGGCGCTGGTCGTAGGCCACGACATTGCTGCGCACGGAGGCGTATGCCGCATCCTGGTCCTTGGACAGGATGGTGGTGTAGACGTTGATACCGCGCGTGTACGTTTCTTCCTTGAATTGTGCGAAGACGGCCTGGCGCGCCAGTTCGGCCACGTATTCGGCGTGGGTATCGAATTCCTGGCCGCGGTGGTTGACGTGCAGCTGTTCCTTCCTGGCCTTTTCGTATTGCGCTTCGGTGATGTAATCCAGCTCGAACATGCGACGCAGCACCACCTGCTGGCGTTGGCGCGCCTTCTTCGGGTTGACGGCCGGATTATTGCGCGAAGGGTTTTGCGGCAAGCCTGCCAGCATCGCCATTTCGGCAATCGATAGCTCCTTCAGCGACTTGCCGAAGTAAGCCTGTGCCGCGCTGGCGAAGCCGTAGGAGCGCTGGCCCAGGTAAATATTGTTCATGTAGAGCTCGAGGATCTTATCCTTGTCGAGCGCCGCTTCGATGCGGTAGGCCAGCATGACTTCGGCCAGTTTGCGGGAGATGAATTTGTCCTTGCTAAGGTAGAAATCGCGGGCTACCTGCATGGTGATGGTCGAACCGCCCTGGCGGAAGCTGCCGCGCAGGTTGGCGCGGGCTGCGCCCAAGGCGCGGATCCAGTCGATGCCGCCGTGTTCGTAGAAGCGCGAGTCTTCGATCGCGAGGATGGACTTCTTCATCAAATCCGGCACTTCGGCGATCGGCGTGAAGTCGCGGTGTTCCTCACCGAATTCGCCGATCAGCACTTTGTCTGCCGTGTAGATGCGCAGCGGGATCTTGGGGTGGTAATCGGTGACCGCTTCCAGCGTCGGCAGGCTAGGGCGGATAACGAAGGCTGCGTAGCAGGCCAGGGCGATGCCGCCGGCGAGGGCAGTGCCGCCAGCGACAAGACTGGCTCGAATGACATTACGGCGGTTCAGCCAGGAAGGACGATTGCTCAAATCAACTCTCTCGGTTACCAAGTCGGGCAATTATAGACTATGCATGAGTTGTTCTATATGCCATAGTCTTGGGGTTTCAGTCTAAAAGGATTTACGTGTTCCGTCCCTATATTCCCGACGAGGCGCGGCTGCCGGAAATGACGTTCCGCGCCCTGTTCCTTGGTACCTTGCTGGGCATGGTGTTTGGCGCTTCTTCGCTGTATCTGGTGCTGAAGGTTGGCCTGACTGTCAGCGCATCGATTCCCGTGGCGGTGATCGCCATCACATTCTTTGGCCTCGCGAAGAAATTGGGCGGCAAGGACGCGAGCATCCTGGAGAACAGCATCGCACAAACCGCCGGTTCGGCCGGCGAGTCGATTGCCTTTGGCTTGGGCGTGACCATGCCGGCCATCCTGATCCTTGGCTTTGACCTGGAAATCTGGCGCGTCATGCTGGTGGGTGTGCTGGGCGGCCTGCTTGGCATCCTGATGATGATCCCGATGCGCCGCACCATGATCGTGGACCAGCATAATGAATTGAAGTTCCCGGAAGGGACGGCGTGCGCACAGGTGCTGCAGGCTGCGGCGAGCGATTCATCGCGCCTGGCCGCCGGCGAACCGCTGCAGGGCGAATCGGAAGCTGCGCGGGATGCGCGGCGCCGCGCCCGCGTGATTTTCGGCGGCTTCGCCATGGGCCTGCTGTACAAGGCGCTCAATGTGTCGCTCAAGCTTTGGAAGGACACACCGGAAACCGTGCTGGGCGCGCCATTGAAGGGCGGCTCGGTCGGCGCTGAAGTGTCGCCTGAGCTGCTTGGCGTGGGCTATATCATCGGTCCGCGTATTGCGCTGACGATGACGGCCGGTGGCGTGCTGTCATACCTGCTGCTGATCCCGATGATCAAGTTCTTCGGCGATCCGCTCACGACCATCCTGGCGCCTGGCACCAAGCTGATTTCGGAAATGGGGCCGGACGAGGTGCGCGGCGCGTACATCCTGTACATCGGCGCCGGCGCCGTGGCGGCGGGCGGCTTGATTTCGCTGCTGCGCGCGATGCCGATGATCTGGCGCAGCCTGGCGGCCGGCCTGTCCGGCATGGGCAAAGGCAGCAAAGCCGATGCCAAGCGCCGCACGGAGCAGGATATTCCGATGAAATGGGTGGTGATCGGCTGCCTTGCCCTGATCGCGATCATCACCGCTGCGGCGCCGTTGCATATGAACCTGCTGGGAGCCTTGCTGATCCTGGTGTTCGGCTTCCTGTTCTCCACTGTGTCGTCGCGGCTGACCGGCGAGATCGGCTCCTCATCCAATCCGACGTCCGGCATGGCGGTGGCGACGCTGTTGTTCACCTGCCTGATTTTCCTGATGGTCGGATGGACCGGCGGACAGTATTACGTTACCGCATTGTCGGTGGGGGCGATCGTGTGCATCGCTTCGGCCAATGCAGGCACCGTATCGCAGGACTTGAAGACCGGCTTCCTGGTCGGTTCGACGCCGCGCCTGCAGCAGTATGCGATGCTGGTCGGCTCGCTGGCATCGGCTCTGCTGCTTGGCCCGATCCTTCTACAGCTGAACAACGCCAGCACGGTCTATGTGCCGGCTGCCCAGGTGGCGCCAGGCCTGGCCACCGATGCGACACGCCTGACCGTGACTGCGAAGCTGGACGGCCCGCAAGCATCCAGCGACAGTGCAACTTACAAAGTCTGGCAAAAACCCGATGCGCAAGGCGGTCCGGAAGGCAAATACCTCGTTGGCGAAGATGGGCGTGCGGTCTGGTATGTCGACCCGGGCATCAACGGCACCCACCACAAGCGCCCGGACGGCACTGAAGTGCGTAAGTACGACGCACCAAAGGCCGTGCTGGTGTCGTATATCATCAAGGGAATCCTGGACCAGCAGCTGCCGTGGACGCTGGTGATGCTGGGCGTGATGATCGCTGTCGTGCTCGAGATGTCGGGCGTACAGTCGCTGTCCTTTGCCGTCGGCGTCTACTTGCCGCTATCCGCGACGCTGCCGATCGCGATAGGCGGCGTGCTGCGCTGGCTGGCCGACCGCCGCAACAACAAGCTGCCGCAATACGCCGGCCTTGACGAGGAAGGGCGCCAGGCTGCGGGTGACCGTAGCGAAGGCGTGCTGCTGGCCTCCGGCTATATCGCCGGCGGTGCGCTGGCGGGCATCGTGATCGCCATTACTGCCGGCGTGATGACCGATTTCGATGCGGCGGTGACTGCCTGGGCCGAGACCAGCAACCCCTTCTTCAACGGCCCGAGCGCCGATTTGCTGTCGCTGCTGCCTTATGCTGTAATCATGGCGCTGCTGCTGTGGGTAGCGCGGGAAAAATCAACTAGTTAAAAGGAGGCTGGGTGATGAAGAAACTGGGTGCGGCGAGCCTGATGCTGGCAATCGGTACGGCGAATGCAGCAACGCAGTCGGTCAATTGCGGCCGCTTGCTGGACGTGAAGAGCGGCACATGGCGCGAAAAAGTCACCGTCGTCATCGAAAACGGCAATGTGAAATCGATAGAGCCGACGCAAGGCAAGGCCGACGTGGAGCTGGGCGGCATGTCCTGCATGCCTGGTTTCATCGATATGCATGTGCACCTGACCCACCAGACCCAGCCCCAGGTGGAGGCCCTGCGCGGCCAGCTCACGCTGGACGCCATCGACCGGGCATATGATTCCGTCGCCTTCGCCGATCGGACGCTCAAGGCCGGCTTTACGACGGTTCGCGACCTGGGCGCCAGCGAGGGCCTGAATATCGCCATGAAGCGCGCGATCAATTCCGGCGCCATCGTCGGTCCCCGCATGTTCACCGCTGGTAAAGCCATTGCCACGACCGGTGGCCACGCCGATCCAAGCAATGGCCAGTCGCGCGACCTGCGCCATCTTCACGGCACACCCGGCCCGATGGAAGGCGTGATCAACAGTCCGGACGAAGCACGGCAGGCCGTGCGCGCCCGCTACCAGGAGGGGGCGGATGTGATCAAGATTACCGCCACCGGCGGTGTCTTGAGCCAGGCCAGCAGCGGCATGAATTCCCAATTCGACGACGCCGAATTGAAAGCGCTGGTTGCCGCGGCCAAGGATTACGGCTTCAAGGTCGCCGCCCATGCGCACGGTGCCGACGGCATGAAGCGGGCCTTGCGCGCGGGCGTGGACTCGATCGAGCATGGAACCTTCATGGACGATGAAGCGATCGCCCTGTTCAAGAAGAGCGGCGGCTGGTACGTGCCGACCATCAGTGCCGGCCGTTTCGTGGCCGACAAAGCGAAAGATGCGAATTATTATTCGCCCCTGGTGCGGCCGAAAGCCGCCGCCATCGGCCCGCAAATCCAGGGAACTTTCGCCCGCGCCTATAAAGCCGGCGTGAAAATCGCATTCGGCACCGACGCCGGCGTCTTCCCGCACGGCGACAACGCCAAGGAGTTTGCCTATATGGTGGAGGCGGGCATGCCGGCGCTGGAGGCAATCCGCTCCGCGACTGTTAGTGCGGCCACTCTACTTGGGCAGGCAAATCGCCTTGGATCGCTGGAGCCGGGTTATGCTGCCGATATCGTGGCAGTTTCCGGCGATCCGCTGCAAGACATCACCTTGCTGCAAAAGGTAGGATTCGTGATGAAGGAAGGCGTCATTTATAAACAGTAGTCGGGGAGCGCATGTCCGAAGTTGATTGCGATGTACTGGTAGTTGGTGGCGGTATCAATGGGGCCGGCATTGCACGCGATGCCGCAGGCCGCGGGCTATGCGTCGTTTTGTGCGAAAAAGACGACTTGGCGTCCCACACCTCGTCGGCCTCTACCAAATTGATTCACGGCGGCCTGCGCTATCTCGAGTACTACGAATTCCGGCTGGTGCGCAAGGCGCTGGCCGAACGCGAAGTGCTGCTGCGCAGCGCACCGCACATCATGTGGCCGCTGCGATTTGTGATGCCGCACGATGAAGGCCAGCGTCCGGCGCTGATGATTCGCGCAGGCCTGTTCCTCTACGATATGCTGGCCAAGCGTGAATTGCTCCCCGGTTCGCGCGGCATCGACTTGCGCTGCCACCCGGCGGGGCGGCCGTTGAAGCCGGCCTTCCGCCGCGGCTTCGAATATTCCGACGGCTGGGTGGACGATGCGCGTTTGGTGGTCCTGAACGCGATTGACGCCTGCGCCAAGGGCGCTTGCATCCTGACCCGCACCACCTGCGTTGGCGTTGAGCGTCACGCCGGCCACTGGGTCGCCACCCTGCGCAAGGCGGACGGCACGGAAAAGCGCATCACGGCACGCACCGTGGTCAACGCCGCCGGGCCGTGGACCCAATCCTTCCTTCAGGCGGCGGGGGCTAAACAAGAGTCGCGCCACCTGCGGCTGGTGAAGGGCAGCCACATTGTGGTGCGCCGCATCTTCGAGCACGACGAAGCCTACATCTTCCAGAACAGGGATGGCCGTATCGTGTTCGCGATTCCCTATGAACGCGACTTCACGCTGATCGGCACCACCGACCTTGAATACAAGGGCGATCCGCAGCGGGTCACGATCGAGGAAAGCGAAATCCGCTACCTGTGCGAGCTTGCGAGTTCCTACTTCCGCGAACCTGTGCGTCCGGCGGACGTTGTGTGGACCTATGCCGGCGTGCGTCCATTGCTGGAAGACGCCGCAGCTGATGCCAAAGCTGTAACGCGCGACTATTTCCTGGAACTGGACAAGGATGGTGCGCCGCTGCTCAACGTCTTCGGCGGCAAGATCACCACCTTCCGCAAGCTGGCGGAGGACGCGGTGGACCTGCTGTGCAAATCGCTTGGCAAACCGGCGCAGGGCTGGACTGAAAAAGCTTGCCTGCCCGGCGGTGACCTGTTTGGTTCCGTGCCGCAGAACCGTTCGGTGCAGGAGTTTTGCCAATGGGCCGCGGCGGTACAGGTGAAGTACTCCTGGCTGCCGCAGGAGCTGGTGAAACGCTACGTGCGCGCTTACGGCACACGCGTGCACACCATGCTCGATGGCTGCGCCTCATTGGCCGACATGGGCGAAGAAATCCTGCCGGGCCTGTACGAGGCTGAAGTGAACTACCTGCGCCGCAAGGAATGGGCTGTCACGGCAGCCGATATCCTCTGGCGCCGCTCCAAACTCGGCCTGCACCTTCCCGCTGGCGCCGAAGCCCGGCTTGATGCCTGGCTTGCGGCGCACTCTTAGGAAACTTATTTGAGGCAGCCCTCGGCGACGGTTGCGGCGATGATGATGTGGCCGGCGTCGTTAGGGTGCAGGTGGTCGCCGCTATCGAGATCGGGCTGCATGCGCAGGGGATCGGCGCTGTCACGGATTGCGAGGTCGAGGTCGGCCACGGCGTCGAAGGCGCCGCCGGTACGGATCCAGGCGTTCACTGCTTGCCTTTTGGCTTCGCCGCTTGTGCTGTAGATGAAGGGGCTGCCGACGCCGGAATAGGGCATCAGCGTTGCGCCACAGACTTTAATCCCCGCGTCGTGGGCGCGTTGCACCAGGCTGCGCATGCCATCGATGATCTGATCGGCGGTAGCGTCCTGCTCGGGCGCGGAGATCATGTCGGAGGCGGTGATGTCGTTAATGCCTTCGGCCAGTACGATCCATTGCACGCCGGGTTTGTTCAGGGCATCGCGCTGGAGCCGTGACAGAGCGCTTGGGCCGACAAACAGTTTGGCGCCGTCTTTCAGCACGCGGTTGCCTGCGATGCCCGCGTTGGCGACGGCTTTCTTTTGCAGTGTTGCCCAGCCTTGCATGCGATCGGCCAGTACATCCGGCCAGCGTGCGTTCGTATCGAAGGTGGAGCCCACGCCGTCCACGATGGAGTCGCCGATGACGACTACCGTTTTTGCGTCAGGACCTGCGGCCACTTGTACCTCCGTCAGGAAGTAGCGGCTGTAATCGGCAGTCCAGGCGGGGAAGGTGCTTGCCGCAGCGCCGTCTACGCCAGTCGCGATAAAAGTGGTCTGCATTGCCGCTCCGTGCACGGTTGCATGGCCCGAGCCGGAAGGGAGGTAGATGCTGACAGCCAGTTCCTGCAGCGGCGAAACGTCCATGGCGACCGGGTCGCTCAACATGCTCTCGCCCTTGGCGATGCTCACGCTGGATGAACCGCCGAAAGTCAGGGCATGGTCGGTGCCTGGCACGGTGTCGGCCCCGGTGGCGCGTTCGGCCACGCGCACTGCGCCGATGTCCAGCTGTTTCGAGCCGTATTCATTCGAGATCCGGACGCGAACGCTGTTGCCGCCGGCGCTGGTCCGAATCATCTGGCGGATGGTCTGGCGGGGCAGAGGCTTGCCCGTCGTGTCGGAAGCGGCGCTCCAGGTGCTCACCCAGTTTGGCATGTCGGCGGCGGAAGCCGGAGTGCTGAAAAGAAGCGGCAGGGCGGCAAGAATGGTGGTGCAGGCAGGCAGTCGTTTCATTGGGCGGTCTCCCGTGTCAGAAAGGCCCCCAGTCTAGGGAAACTGGCATCGTCAGGGCAACGCCCATCAATGCATACTAGCTATGCACGGCTTGCATGGTGTATTGGGTTACGCCGTGGTCGAATCGGTGTAATACTTCGAACACCTGTTGCCGGAACCACTGGTGCGCGGGGTCGTGGTGGTTGCGGGTGTGCCAGAGCAGCCAGTAGCGGTACGTCGGGGCCGGGAAAGGCAAGGGCTGCCAGGCCAGCGGCATTTGCGCTGCCAGCTTGATGGCCATGTGCTCGGGTACGGTCCAAAGGATGTCGTCGCTGGAAATGGCTTTCAGCGCCGAGGAAAAGAATGGAACCGTCAGGCTGATATGGCGCGCCATGCCATGCGCGGCGAGGTGCTGGTCGACAAAGGCGTCTTTATCGCTGCCTCCGGTCACGCGCATATGGGGCCAGCGCAGGTAGTCGTCCATCGTTAGCGGCTGGCCCGCGAGCGGATGGCTTAGGCGCATGGCGCATACGGGTTTGTCCTGGCCCATTTCACGGCCATGCAGGTTTTCGGGAAGGACGTCGGCGATGGTGGCGACCAGGTCTACCCCTTCGTCACTAAGCAGGCGGTAATAGCCCGGCTCCCACATGCGAAAGGCGACGCTCGATTGCGGCGCCTGGGCGCGTACGGTTGCAGCCAGGGGCGGCAGCATATGTTCGGCCAGGTAATCGGAACCGGCCAGCTGGAATTTCCGGGTACAGCTTGCGGGGGCGAAATCGGGGCCGGCGAGGACCGTCTCCACTGAACGCAGGACTGCCTTCAAGGGCCCGCGCAGTGCTTGCGCGCGTTGCGTGAGGAGGAAGCGTTGGCCTTCGCGTACCAGCAGCGGGTCTTTCAACTGCTTGCGAAGCTGGACTAGCTGGCGGCTAAGCGCCGGCTGTGTGATTCCGAGGATGGCTGCGGCCGACGTTAAGTTGGCGTTATCCAGCAGCGCATCCAGGGAACGGAGCAGGTTAAGGTTAAGCTGCTCCATGTGGCGGTGTGATTACTTCACGCCGTGCATCAGTTTCTGGATAAACGGCGCCAGGATGAACAGCAGCACGCCGCCGACCATCAGGATCCAGAAGCCTTGGGTGTAGCCTTCCAGCGCGGATTGCACCGACAGGCCTTTTTCACCGGACATCATCGCTGCCACGATACCGGACAGGTTGTTGCCGATACCGGTGGACAGGAACCAGCCGCCCATGCCCATGCCGACCAGGCGGGTTGGGGCCAGTTTGGTCACCATCGACAGGCCGATCGGCGACAGGCACAGCTCACCGATGGACTGGATCACATAAACCATGAACAGGGTCCAGAACGGGATCTTGCCGTTGCCGTCGACCAGATGGGTCAGCGCGTACATCAGCAGCAGGAATGCGAAGCCGTTACCCAGGATGCCCAGGCCGAACTTGCGTGGGATCGATGGGTTCTTGTTACGGCGGCCCAGCCACACCCAGATCGCAGCGATGATCGGTGCGCAAGTGATCACGGCGATGGAGTTCACCGACTGGAACCATGCGGTCGGGAAGATCCAGCCGCCGAAGTCACGGTTGACGATGTTCTCTGCCAGGAAGGTGAAGGAGCTGCCTGCCTGCTCGAAGAAGCACCAGAACATGATATTGAAGGCAAAGATGATCATCATGGCGATCACCTTGTCGCGCGCCACTGGACCGTTACGCACGCCTTCCACAACCAGCATCACCGCAAGGATCAGGAACAGCACGGTCAGCACACCTTGCAGGGCGGCCGCACCGACTACCAGCAGCGCGTACATGACTGGAATCACGCACAGCGCGCCCAGCACAACGTACAGGATGCGCTTAGGATCCTTGTTCTCTTCGGTCGGTGCGCCGATGCCCTTCAGGGTGGCGCGGCCGATGTAGAACCAGACCAGGGAAATCAGCATGCCGACTCCGGCAGCGATAAACACCACTTTGTAAGCAGGCGTGTCGCCGGTGTTGAAGAATTTCTGGGCCAGGGTCTGGGTGATCAGCGGCGCGAAGAAAGCGCCGATGTTGATGCCCATGTAGAAAATGGTGAAGCCGGAGTCGCGGCGCGTATCAGCCACGGAATACAGCTTGCCGACCATGGTCGAAATATTCGGTTTGAACAGGCCGTTACCAGCAATTACGGTCGCAAGACCTAGCTTGAACACATTCGGATCCGGTACGGCGATCATGAACAGGCCGGCCGCCATGAAGGCTGCACCAACGAGGATGGAACGCTGGTAGCCCAGCACGCGGTCAGCGACGTAGCCGCCGAACAGCGCGCCCGCATAGACCAGGGCCAGGTAGGAGCCGTAAATCAGGTTTGCCTGCGATTCGCCGGCGGAGTCACCGTTGTAGAACTGCGCAACGACGTACAGGGTCAGGGCCCAGCGAATGCCGTAGAACGCGAAGCGCTCCCAGAACTCGCTCATAAACAGCATCCACAGCGGCGCTGGGTGGCCCATGATCTGCTTGAACTCAGGTGGCTGGACCTCGATGGTTGGATTGCTTGCACCGCTCATGCGGCTTCTCCCGGTCGAAAAAAAAGCGCATTTTAATCTACCCCGCACGGATCAAGGGCAATTTCGCGTGCTGCAAAGCAGCATTGTGGTATGTTTGCCAAGCTTGTGTCTGTGAATCAGCACAGCATGGGCGTATATTGAAGGTGCAGTCCCCGAAAAGTTAAATAAAAGGATTTATGTATCATGGACAGCAACGTTGTCGATACTCTCATCGCTCCGGAGGGCAGGCTGGAAGTCCTGTCCAAGGCGGAGGTGGTCCAATTGCTCGACTCCGGCAAAGGCGGCCTCTATAACATCTTTCGCAATTGCGCCCTGGCGGTGCTGAATTGCGGCAGCACGATCGACGATGGAAAGGAATTGCTGGATCGCTTCAAGTCGTTTGACATCAACATCCTGCAACGCGAACGCGGGATCAAGCTGGAAATCAAAGGTGCACCAGCCATCGCGTTCGTCGACGGCAAAATGATCAAGGGGATCCATGAGCACCTGTTTGCGGTGCTGCGCGATATTGTTTTCGTCAACAACGAAGTAAGCGGGAATCCGAAATTCGACCTGGCCCGTAGCGAGGGCATTACCGACGCGGTCTTCCATATCCTGCGCAATGCGAATGTGCTGAAGCCGCAGCTGAACCCGAATATGGTGGTGTGCTGGGGCGGCCATTCGATCAACCGCGCCGAATACAACTACTCCAAGGAAGTGGGCTACCAGCTTGGCCTGCGTGGACTGGATATCTGCACCGGCTGCGGCCCCGGCGCGATGAAGGGGCCGATGAAGGGCGCCACTATCGGCCATGCGAAGCAGCGCTTCACTGGCGGGCGCTATCTGGGTATTACTGAACCTGGCATCATTGCGGCCGAATCGCCGAACCCGATCGTCAACGATTTGGTGATCATGCCGGATATCGAAAAACGCCTGGAAGCCTTTGTGCGCGTGGGGCACGGCATCTGCGTGTTTCCCGGCGGCGCGGGCACGGCGGAGGAAATCCTGTACATCCTCGGCATACTGCTGCACCCGGATAATGCGGACATTCCGTTCCCGCTGATCTTCACCGGGCCGGAGACCGCGCGCGAATACTTCGTGCAGATTAACGAATTCATCGGCCTGACGCTGGGTGCGGAAGCGCAGAAGCGCTACAAGATCATCGTCGATGATCCGGAGCTGGTGGCGCAGGAAATGCAGGAAGGGATCAAACAGGTGCGCGAGTACCGCAAGTCGCGTTCGGACGCCTATTACTTCAACTGGGCGCTCAAGATCGACGACGAATTCCAGCGCCCGTTCGCGCCGACGCACGAAAACATGCGCAACCTCAGCTTGCACAAGAACCAGGCAGTGCACGTGCTGGCGGCCAACCTGCGCCGGGCTTTCTCAGGCGTGGTGGCGGGCAACGTGAAGGAAGAGGGCATCCGTACTATTGAGAAGTACGGCCACTTCGAAATCCACGGCGACAAGGAAATCATGGGGCCGATGGACGCGCTGCTGGCGTCCTTCGTAGCGCAGAGCCGGATGAAGCTGGCAGGCAAGGCTTACACGCCTTGCTACCGTGTGATCCAGTGAGAAAAAGGGGACGTACCCCTTTTTAATTGGGAACAAGAGGGACGTACCCGTACAAAAAAGGGGTACGTCCCCTTTTTTTAGTCTTCCTTGCGCAGGTGCGGGAAGAGCAGGACGTCGCGGATGTTTGGCGAGTCGGTCAGCAACATCATCAGGCGGTCGATGCCGATGCCGCAGCCGCCGGCTGGCGGCATGCCGTATTCTAGGGCGCGAATGAAGTCTGCGTCGTAGTACATCGCTTCGTCGTCGCCGGCTTCCTTGGCTTTCATCTGGGCCAGGAAACGGGCCGACTGGTCTTCGGCGTCGTTCAACTCGGAGAAGCCGTTGGCGATTTCTCGGCCAACCATGAACAGTTCGAAGCGTTCGGTGATGCCTTCGCGCGTGTCGGAGGCACGTGCCAGTGGGGACACTTCGATCGGGTAGTCGATGATGAAGGTCGGTTCCCACAGCTGCGCTTCGGCGGTTTCTTCGAACAGGGCCAGTTGCAGGGCGCCCAGGCCGGAGGTGGCGAATGGCTTGACGCCGAACTTCAGCAGCTCGGCTTTCAGGAAGTCCATGTCGTTCAGTTGCGCTTCGGTGTAGTGCGGGGCGTACTTGTTGATGGCGCCGCAGATGGTCAGGCGCTGGAATGGCTTGGACAGGTCCAGTTCCTTGCCGCCGTAGGTCAGCACGGCGCTGCCCTTGGCGTCAACGGCCGCCTGGCGGATCACTTTTTCGGTGAAGTCCATGATCCATTCGTAGTCGGTGTAGGCCGCGTAGAACTCCATCATGGTGAATTCAGGGTTGTGGCGGACCGACACGCCTTCGTTACGGAAGTTGCGGTTGATCTCGAACACGCGGTCAAAGCCGCCCACCACCAGGCGCTTCAGGTACAGCTCAGGGGCGATACGCATGAACATCTGCATGTCCAGCGCGTTGTGGTGGGTGATGAATGGCTTGGCCGATGCGCCGCCCGGGATCGGGTGCAGCATCGGGGTTTCGACTTCCATGAATTCGTTCGCTTCCATGAAGCGGCGGATCGAGGAGATCGCAGCGGTACGCGCCTTGAAGGTGCGGCGGGTTTCTTCGCTGGTGATCAGGTCGACGTAGCGCTGGCGGTATTTGGTTTCCTGGTCGGCCAGGCCGTGGAACTTGTCCGGCAGCGGGCGCAGGGCCTTGGTGATCAGGCGTACTTCGCTGACCTTGATGGTCAGTTCGTCGGTCTTGGTTTTGAACAGGGTGCCGGTCACGCCGAGGATGTCGCCCAAGTCCCAGCCGCGGAAGGCTTCCATTGCCTCTTCGCCGGTGGTATCCACAGTGACGTAGATCTGGATGCGGCCGTCGGCTTTCTGGCCGGAGGAGTCTTGCAGGGTGGCGAATGCGGCTTTCTTGCCGGCTTCGCGGCGCAACATCATGCGGCCAGCCAGGACCACGGACACAGGCTCGGCTTCCAGCTCTTCGCGGGTCTTGGCGCCGTACTGGATGTGCAGGTCGGCCGCCTTGTTCTGCGGACGGAAGTCGTTAGGGAAGGCGACGCTCTGTTTCTCGCGGATGGCGGCCAGCTTGGCGCGGCGCTCGGCGATGATCTTGTTGTCGTCCTGGCCTGGCGCCTGGTCTTGCACTTGGTTTTCCGTAGTCATGGTTTTATGGATTAGTCAGATTATTGATGTCGATTTCGCTGAAGTCGCGTGCAATGCAGATCACATTGTCGAATGCACTGAACGCTTCAGCAGGCAAAGTGGTTGTCAGGACGACGCAGCGCATGCCGGCTCGGCGCGCTGCCTCCACGCCCAAGGGCGCGTCCTCGAACACGATGCAGTTCGCCGGATCGGCGCCGCAGCGTTCGGCGGCAAGCAGGAACACGTCGGGTTCCGGCTTGCCTCGTTTGACGTCGGCAGCGCCGACGACGGTGTCGAACTGCTCGCGTACGCCAAGGCCGTCCAGTGTGAAGTCCACGTTGCTTTGCGGGGCGGCGGTGCCGACCGCCAGGCGGATGCCGGCAGCCTGCGCTGCACTTACCAGGGCGCCGAAACCTTCTACGGCGCGCAGGTGAGGTGCGTAGATTTCGCGGTACAGCACTTCCTTTTCGTCGATCAGGCCGGTCACGTGATCATGCGCCAGGCCCTCGCCGAGGAACTGGCCGATGATTTCGTGCCCAGTGCGGCCGGCGGTGGCGGCGAAAAATGCCGATTCGTCGAGAACATGGCCGCGGCGGCCGAAGAACTCGAGCCACGAGCGGGTGTGGAATCCCATGTTGTCGACGATGGTGCCGTCCATGTCGAAGATGAAGGCGCGCTGCTGCATGCTTTAGATGCCTTGCTTCAGGGACGCGGAGATGAAGTCGTCCAGGTCGCCGTCCAGCACCTTGCCGGTGTTGCCGGTCTCGAAGCCGGTGCGCAAGTCCTTGATGCGGGACTGGTCCAGCACATAGGAACGGATCTGGTGGCCCCAGCCCACGTCGGTCTTGGAGTCTTCCAGCGACTGCTGCTCGCTCATGCGCTTGCGCAGTTCCAGTTCGTACAGCTTGGCCTTCAGCATGTCCATCGCTTCAGCCTTGTTGCGGTGCTGCGAGCGGTCGTTCTGGCACTGCACCACAATACCGGACGGGCCGTGCGTGATACGCACTGCGGAGTCGGTCTTGTTAATGTGCTGGCCACCCGCGCCGGATGCGCGGTAGGTGTCGATACGCAGGTCGGCAGGGTTGATCTCAATCTCGATCGAATCGTCCACTTCCGGGTACACGAACAGCGACACGAAGGAGGTGTGGCGGCCGCCGGCGGAGTCGAATGGCGACTTGCGGACCAGGCGGTGAACGCCGGTCTCGGTACGCAGGTGGCCGTAGGCGTATTCGCCCTCGATCTTCAGGGTGGCGGTCTTGATGCCTGCAACCTCGCCCTCGGACTCTTCCAGCACTTCGGCCTTGAAGCCTTTGCGGTCGCAATAGCGCAGGTACTGGCGCAGCAGCATGGAGGCCCAGTCCTGGGCTTCGGTACCGCCGGCGCCGGCCTGGATGTCGATGAAGCAGTTGTTCGGGTCCATCGGGTTGCTGAACATACGGCGGAATTCCATGGTCTCGATGACCTTCTGGATTTCTGCGGTATCGGCGATCACGGCTTCCAGCGTGTCGTCGTCATTCTCTTCCTTGCCCATGTCGAACAGCTCGCCCATGTCGCGCAGGTCCGCTTCGGCCTTTTGCAGGGTAAGGACGACGCCTTCAAGGGATTTCTTTTCGCGGCCCATGTCCTGGGCTTTTTTCGGGTCGTTCCAAACGGCCGGATCTTCGAGCTCGGCGTTCAGTTGTTCCAGTTTCTCGGACTTCTTATCGAAGTCAAAGATACCTCCGAAGTTCGGCTTCGCGGGTGGTCAGGTCCGCGAGCAGTTTGGCGAGGGAATTGATGCGTTCAGCTTCCATGATCTTCTGCTTTTCTAAATGTGAAATCAAACCCGGAATTATACCCCGATAAGGGCGTCCACAGGTATTATCCGCCCCATGCGACATTATTCAGTTTTCATTGCGGCCGCGCTGCTGGCCGCCTGCGCGACCGTGAAGCCCGGCAGCCATGCCACCTTGGCCGTTCTGGAAACCAGCGACCTGCACGCGAATGTGCGAAGTTATGATTATTACAAGCTTGCGCCGGAGCCGTCGCTCGGCCTCGAACGCACCGCAACCTTGATCCGCCAGGCGCGGGGCGAATTTCCGAATTCTTTGCTGCTTGATAATGGCGACACCATCCAGGGTACGGCTTTGGGCGATTTTCAGGCTCTGGTCAAGCCGGTGGGCTGCGACCAGCCGCTGGCCATCCACAAGGCCATGAACGCGCTGGGCTTTGAAGGCGGCTCGGTCGGCAACCACGAATTCAACTGGGGCCTTGGCTTCCTGGGGCAGGTCACGGCCAGCCGCTTTGGCGACGACGGCGCCGCGGCGCGTGCCCAGCCGTGTGCCGGTCCGGCTTTTCCGATTGTGCTGGCCAATGTGGTGAATGCGAAGACCGGCATGCCGCTGTTCGAGCCATATCGGATACTCGATAAGCGCATCACGGCCACCGGGCCGGATGGCAAACCTTTCGCAGCGACTGTCAAAGTCGGCATCATCGGGTTCACCACGCCGGCCATCATGGACTGGGACAAGCGCTGGTTGGAGGGCCGGCTGCGTGTCGAGGGCTGGCGCGAGACGGCGCAGCGTTATATTCCCGAGATGCAGGCAAAAGGCGCGGAAGTCATCGTCGCCATCTCACACGGCGGGCTCGATGGCGCGCCATATTCGCCTTCCATGGAAAACGGCAGTTGGCACCTGGCCCGCGTGCCAGGCATCGATGCGCTGCTGCTCGGCCACTCGCACGAGGTGTTTCCCAATGCCTCGAGCAAAGTGCCGGGCTTTAATTTGCCGGGTGTGGATAAGGTGCGGGGCAGGGTGCATGGGGTGCCGGCCGTCATGCCTGGCCTCTGGGGCAAGTACCTTGGCGTGATCCAGTTGATGCTGCGTTTCGACGGCCAGCGCTGGATTGCCGATGCCGATGCGGCGCGCGTTGAGGTGCGTGCCATCGTCCGCCCGGACCGCAGCGCCGTCGAGGCGGATGCTGAAGTCGCCGCGCTGGTGAAGGCCGAGCATGAGGCCACCATTGCCTACGTCAGGACGCCAATCGGCGACACGGATTTCCGGATGTCCGCCTATTTTGCCGATGTGGGCGACGTTTCGGCGATCCAGGTCGTGAATCAGGCGCAAGCGGAATATGTGCGCAAGTACGTGCAGGCGAACCTGCCCCAGTACGCGCAGTTGCCGGTGCTTTCGTTGTCGGCGCCGTTCAAGACCGGTGCCGCCGGCGCTGCGGACTACACCGATGTCGCGCCGGGGAAAATGGCATTGAACAACGCGGCCGACCTGTACCTGTACCCGAACGACCTGCATGCGGTAAAGATCGACGGGGCGGGCCTGAAGGCATGGCTGGAGCGCGCGGCCGGGCGTTTCAACACGATTGATCCGACGCGCAGCGAAGCGCAGGAACTGGTTAATCCCGCTTTCCCGGGCTTTAATTTCGATATGCTGACGGACCCTGATGTGCGCTACCAGATTGACGTGACGCGGGCGGCGGGCCAGCGCATCAAGGGCCTGTCATGGCGCGGCCAGCCGGTGCGGCCGGAGCAGGAATTCATTGTCGCGACCAATAACTTTCGCGCCAGCGGCGGCGGCGGCTTCCCTGGACTCGATGGCAGCAAGACCATCTTCGCCTCGCCGGACAACAATCGCGCTGTGCTGATCACGTATATCAAGGCGGCGCAGCACCTGAGCCGCGCGGCCAACGGCTCCGCGCGCAGCTGGACTTTCGCGCCTGTGAAAACCCGTGGGCCGGTGCTATTCCGCTCAGCGCCGGACAAGCTGGCGCTGGCGCGTGACGCCGGCCTTGCCTGGGTACGCGAGCGCGGCGACGGCATTTATGAAATATTGCTTGAAGGCCATTAATCGATTGCTTGCATAGTTTATAATTTTCCGAAAATTAACTTCGGAATCTTGAATGCAATCTTCCAAATACCTGGCCGCCGTTTCGATTATTGCAACTGCTGCGTCGCCCGCCTTGGCGGCGCCCGTTGCCGCCAAGGGGCAGGACTTCGTCCGCCAGGCTGCATTGCCTGCCTGGGCCGTGGCTCCGCTGCGTGCGACAGAAAGCGAAAAAACCGATCCGGTCGTCGAACTGGTGTCGGAAACGCAGGTATGGGTTGGCGCTACGACCGCGACGCTTCATAACCGCGCTGTGCTGGTGAATGACCAAAGCGCGCTGGCGGGCATCGGTCAATATTCGTTCACCTATGTGCCGGCCTACCAGCGCTTGTTGATCCATCGCGTCGCGATCATCCGCAAAGGGCAAGTGATCGACCATACGGCATCGGTCAGTATCCGCGCGCTCGAGCGCGAAGAAGGCCTGGAAAAGGGCGTCTATGGCGGGGCCAAGACCATGCAGATGCTGCTGCGCGACGTGCGGATCGGCGACACGCTCTGGGTGACCTACACGATTGAAGGCGAGAACCCAGTCTTCGGCGGCAAGCTGCACCGCGTGGATGCCTGGGACAGCGATATCCCGGTCGAGCAGCGTCGCCTGATAGTCACCTATCCCCGTAAGCGTCCGGTCGGCTGGGAGCAAATGAGCGACTTCGTCACCTCCAAGCTGGCGCCGCGTGTGGAAGAAGTGGGCGAAAACACCCGTCTTACGTTCGAGGGGCGTGAGCTGGCGGCGGTGGAGGGCGAGCAGTCCACGCCTGCCGAATTCATGCCTGGCCGGATCTTGCAATTCAGCGAATTCACCGACTGGAACGCAGTGGCGCAGTGGGCCTCGGCCCTGTTTGAGTCCCCGCAATCGAGTCCACGGGTGGCGGCGTTGGCCGATACCCTGGCCAAAGGCGGCACGCAGAGCGCCCGCGCCACGGCCGCCTTGCGCTGGGTGCAGGATGAAGTGCGCTACTTCAGCGTGTCGATCGGCGAGAACTCGCATCGTCCGCAACTGCCCGATGTGGTGCTGCGCAACCGCTACGGAGATTGCAAGGACAAGAGCCGCCTGCTGGTGGCGCTGCTGCGCCAGATGGGCATCGAAGCCAAGCCGGTCCTGGTGTCGGCGTTTGCCCCGCGCCTTCCCGCTCGCGTGAAGCCGTCGCCCTTCTGGTTCGACCATGTGATTGTGCGTCTAACGGCCGATGGCCGCGACTATTTCGTCGATCCGACCCAGACCGGGCAGACCGAAGCACTGCACGAACTGCGCCCTGCGGTGGCGGGTGGCTCGGGCCTGGTGGTGGATTCCGCCACCTCCACCTTGTTGACTATCCCTTCTGAAAATAGCGAAGTGCCGCACTTTGAGCTGAGCGAGCGCATTGCCGTACCGGATTTTGAAGGCGCCGGCACGCTGCTGGCGAAGCGCTACTACCGAGGCGATTACGCAGCGTGGGCGCGCCGCCATTTCAGCAGCCTGTCGCAGCCGTTGCAACGCAAGTGGGCGCTTGAGCTGTATGAGAAGCAGTATCCGGGCGTCACCTTGCTGGAAGCTCCTTCCGTGGCGGAGGAGAACGGGCGCTTCGTGATGACGTCGCGCTACTCTTTGCCCAAGCCTATCGAGCATAAGGACCAGGTGTACAAGATCGACTATGACACCCGTATTCTCGAAGGTACCCTGGATATCCCTGCCAAGGTGGCGAGGAACTATCCGTTCGTCCCGGCATACGGCAAGTACCACAGCCGCTACCGCCTTGTCCTGGAACTGCCAAAGGCGCTGCGGATTAACAACCTGCCTATCGGCCGCCAGGTTGAGAGTCCTTACCTTCAGGCGCATGAGGATTATATTTCGCGCGGCAACTTCGTCGACTACCAGCTCGATTACCGCATCAAGGACGATCGCATCCCGGCAACGGGCTTGCCGGCCCTGCACGAAACGTCGAAGAAGCTGCAGGAATTCATGTCCAGCAATTTCCGTGTCAAAGATGACCAGGTCACCTTGCCTGTGGCAGCAGGCTTCTCGTACCGCGACCTCCAGCTGGCGTCGATGTGGGACGTGATGATGGCGCAGGCGAAGGATATCCGTGGAAAGAAGGAAGCGGACATTTCGCTGCAAGAGGCATGTGACTACTCCGCGACGTTCTATGCGATCCAGGAAACCTTGGCACAACAGGGGGGCAGCGAAGGCGCGGCCCTGCATGCGCTTTTGCTGGCCAAGAAGAAGGAGCCGAAAGCGATTGAATGTGTTCCTTACAGTTTGATCCTGGGAGGTGATATCGCTGGGGCACTATCGATACTGGAAGCCGGCTCCGCGCCCGACGATTCGCCTCTGGTGATGGAACAGGCGACTGCACGCTGGATGGCTGGCAACCTGGACGGCGCCGTCACCGACATGGAGCGCTATTACAAGGCCAAGGCAGCCGCAGGTAAAGTGACCGGCTTCGACACACTGCGGTTGCTCACGTTGCTGCAGCGCGCCGGGCGGCCGGTGCCGGACGCATTGCTGGCGAAGGCGAAGCTCAATCCGGATGGTCCCTGGCCTATGCCTTTGCTTGCCATGCAAGCGGGTGCGCAGGATGCCGCCCGGGTGGAAGCAATCGCCAAGGCAATGCCGGCGGACGCGTCCGAGATGGCGCTGAATGACTATTGGCTCCATGTGGGCGAACTTGCCCTCGTCAGGAATGATGAAGCAGCTGCGCGCAAGGCCTTCAGCTGGTTCAAGGCGAATGGCATCCGCGCGCAGATTCCGAATATGCTGGCCAGGGCCGAACTGGCCCGGCTTGAGAAGCCTGAACCGCAAGTCGACGCCGCAGTGCGGTTGTTGGACAAGGGCGCGAAGGCCGACGGCGTGCGCGCTTTGCAGGCCGCCGCAGAACAAGGTTCAGCCCTGGCGAAATACAAACTGGCGGCGCTGTACCAGAACGGTACGGATGTTCCGAAAGACCCGGCAAAGGCTGCGCAGCTCTACCTCGCCGCAGCGAACCAGGGATTAGTCACGGCGTACAATGAAATCGGGCGTTGCTACGGAATTGGCTTTGGCGTGCCCGTGGATCGCAAACGGGCGGTGGAGTGGTATCGCAAAGGCGCTGAAAGCGGCGACCGCATAGCCTTGTATAACCTGTCCACCCGTTACCGCTACGGCGATGACGTGGAAAGAAACCTTGCAACCGCACTTGCGCTACTGCGCGAGTCCGCTCAACTTGGATATCCCGATGCGCAAGCAGAGCTGGCGTCCTATTACCGGCAGGGCATCGGCATAAAAGCAGACTACCAGCAGGCGCGTTTCTGGGCGATGCTGGCGAGCCAGCAGGAAGAGCCAAGCGGCTATTTCGAGATTGGCATGCTGCGCATGGAAGGCTTGGGCATGCAGGAAGACAAGAAGATCGGCATGGACCTGATTCGCAAGGCGGCGGACCTTGGCTACGATGAGGCGCAAATGATGGCCGGCTTCTATTACGAGTACGGCCGCGCCGGCAAGGCGGATCCGGAGAGTGCCCTCAAATATTATCGGATGGGAGCCGAGCAGGGGCACAGCACTGCCATGATGCGTCTTGCCCGCATGTACCTTTATGGCATCGGCGTGAAAGAAGACATGGCCCTTGCCCGCAGCTGGCTGCAAAAATCGCATGCGAAGAAAGAGCGCCATGCCACGCACTTGCTGGCGGAGATGATGTATATGGGCTGGGGCAGCGCCCCGGATGTGCAGGGGGGAATCGATCTCTGGACCCGTAACGCCGAATACTGGCCGCAGTCTGCATTTTCGCTGGCGGCAGCCTACCATTTCGGCAGCAGGATCCCGAAGAATCCTGAGTTGGCGGTGAAGTACTATCGCATGGCGGCGGAAAGGGATTATGGTCCTGCGGTGAATAACCTGGGCGATATGTACGAGAACGGCCTGGGCGTCGAGCAGAGCTACCCGAAGGCGATCGAACTATATAAGCGCGCCGCGATGACGGAGACCGGTTCGGCGTTCTGGAGTTTTTCGAACTTGTTCGAAAACGGGCTGGGAGTGCAGCGCGACCTGCGCATCGCTTACATCTACAGCCTGTTGGCCGGCAAGTTTGGCAACGAGAATGCAGCAAAGCAGCGCGACGAATTGGCCAAGCAGCTTCCGGCCGGCGTCAGGAAGGAGGCGGAGGCTTTTGCCGCCGCCTGGACGGTAAAGACACCGTTGCCGGGCCTCAGTGAGGCTTCCGCTTCTCCTGCTGGACGAGAATGAAGGGGCTGACGACGCTGGCCCACAGGTTGGCGTCGCTGGCAATCCACTCCTGGCACTGCTGGTCGGAGACCTTGGCGACCTGGCCGGCATTCATCCATGCGGAGATGCTGGCCTTGTCATCGTGGGCGATGCGCACGGCGACGTCCACCAGGTCCAGTTCATCGGCCACCCACACTACATTGCCTTGGGCGAAGTGCTTGAGCAGTTCGCTCCACGGGATGCGGGCGGTTTCTCGGTTCACTTTGGCGCGGAGTTCCGCGTCCTTTTCTGGTTTCAGCTGCATTTTCTACTCTTAAATCGGGGGAATCTGCTCGACGATAGCCGCCGGCGAACCCCGCCATGTTAACCGATACGCCGGGCCTTTGCGAACATTGCCCACCAGCGCGGGGCGGAAGCAGGCGAGGTTGGTGCCGCCCGCGCGCCGTACGCTTGGATAGATGATGCCGGTCGAGCCCTCGGCCAGCAGGCCGCGCGCCAGGCGCTGCGAGGCGACATAGCTGTCCGGGTCCAGGCAATCGGCATACTGCGGCTGGCCGCAGATGTCATGGAACTGCGCACTGAAGTCCGACAGCAAGGCCTGGTAGCTGACGCTGTCGTCGAAGCGGTCGATTTCGGCGTATTCCACGGTCTTGTGGAAGATCACTTCCGCCAGCGCTGTCTCATGCTCGAAGGCGCAGTACCAGGCGCCGCGCTGGCCGTCGTTGAAGCGGCTTCCTTGCGGGCGGGCGTAGGTAAAGGCGGCGTTGATGCTGCGGTAATTGGGGACGTAATAAACCAGTTCTTCGATGCCGATGCCGAGCGCGCCGCCGTGTTCGGCGCGCAACCGGGCATTGGTGGCGTTATCGAGTTCAAACAGCTGCTGCAGCTCGGCGTCGTTATCGGCGAGGGCGGACAGCACGGAATCTTCTTTATCGACGAAGCGCGATGGGATCAGGCGCACGGTGTCGAATTGGCGCAGCAGGCGGAATGGCGGCAATTACAGGCCTCCGCGTCGAGCGTCGAGCAACTGGCGTACCGTTTGCATGGCGAGCAGGCCGCCGGCTTCCATGTAGTCCAGCGGCGTGCGGCCGCCGAAAATGCTGTTGCGGTTGGCCAGGCTGACCCATTCGTCGGCCAGCTTGTCGCCGTAGATGATGTGCAGCGACTTGTAGATGCCCAGCAGGTAGGAAATGCGCGTGATGCGGTCGACTTCCAGCACCCGGTCGGGGTGCTTTTTCCATTCGTAGAAGGCACTGCTGGACAGGCCGCCCAGCAGTTCGCGGGCATCGTCGTCGCGCAGTTTCCAGGCGGCGGCCAGTTTGAAAAATCCCTTGAGGGCGGCTTGCGACAGGCGCTCGCGTTCTTCCTTGCGGCTCAGATCGACTGGCGTCGGGATAGTGTATTCGCTGTTGGGGTATGCAAAGGCGGGATTCATATATCCTCCGTTTATGGATTATTTATACTCCACTTTCGTGTACTTTGCAAGCCTTGTCCGGCGTCAAAGGGCATGAGACTGCCTGCTGGCAATATTGCACGATGGAGAAAATTCTTCCCGCACTGGAGGGACAGCTGAGGCGATTCCGCCGTGATGCCGCATGGCTTGCGGCGGCGCATCCACACCTGGCGCGGCAGCTGGGAGCGCAATTGGCGGTGCAGGACGCCCATGTCGACCGGCTGGTGCAGGGAGTTGCTTTGTTGCATGCCCGCACCGAGCTGGCCTTGCAACGTGCGCGCTCGCAGCAAGACGAGGCGATGCTTGAACTGCAATTTCCGGAGCAGTTGCGGCCGTTTCCGGCCTGCCGTGTCGCGGCAGCCCCTGGCGAAGCTCAGCTGGCGATCACCGGCGCGCGGTATTGCGCTGGCGGCGATGCGGTGATTGAGCTGGACATCGACGTGCTTGCTCCCAGTGCCCCCTCCGCAACCAATATCTACATTGACGGCGATGCGGCGTTTAGCGCCGCCCTAAGGAACGCTCTACTGGGTGCAGGTGCATTGGCGCGATGCCCGAGACTTTGCCGATCCCGGGGCGGCGACGAGCGCGAGCTGTCATCCTGGCCGTTCACGCCGACGGGGCTCGATCCGGATGAGGCGCTGCTTCCGCGTCCACCTGGTGCGCATGCGGGGCTGGCTCTGCTCCGGGAGTACTTCATCTATCCTGCGCGCTTTAACGTGCTAAAGCTTGGTTTGCCGGCGCTAGCCTGCCCGGGGAGCCATACCTTGCGCTTGCCGGCGCCCGGCGATCAAACAGCCGCCGCAAGGCTGCTCGAAACACTGCGGGCCGACCATTTGCGTGCTGGCTGGCGCCCGCAGGCCGACCTTTGGCCGGTTGCGGCATCGCCGGTACTGCTGAATGGCCGCCAAAGCGAATACCTGCTGTCGGTTCCTCCGGAATGGGAAATCTTCAGTATTGGCAGGGTTCGTGTCGATGGTGCGTTCTGCAACGAATGGAGCGCACGCCGGGTGGACGGTGCGCCGCCAGGCCATGAGTGGCGCATCGCCTTCCACGGAGCAGCCGGGCGGCGGCCTGGCGCTGTCGCATCAATTGAAGTTACCTGCTGCGAGCGCGCCTCCGTCCTGGCGAGGCCGGCGCGCGGGGCTGGTTGCCGCTGGCGCTTGAACTCCCTGCTGGCATTGGAGCAGGTGTCGCCCGACGCCTGCGCTCTACGCGAACTTCTGGCGACCCAGGCCATCAACAACTCGGCTGGCGCGCAGGCGATCATCGGCGCAGTGCTTGCACTCGAGGCTCGACCGGCTTTACTGTCCTTCAGCAGCGCGGCGCCATTGCTGGGGACCGAGCTGCGTTTGAGTGTCGACGAAACAGCCTTTGCAGGCTGCGGCTTGCTGCTGTTCGCACAGGTCATGGACCGCTTTTTCGCAGAATGCGCCCATATCAACACATTTACCCGGCTGGTGCTGGCTTCCGCCAAGACCGGGGAGGAGCTGATCCGATGCAAAGCGAGGAATGCCAGCCTGTTGCTGGAGTGAGCGCGAAAAACGCTCACCGCTACGATTTCTTCCATCTGGCGGCACTGCCAGGAGCCGTGAAATGGCGCAACGGCCTGTCGTTGGCATTTCCTCCCGGCGAAGTCGCCGCGCTGGATGACGGCGAAGTCACGCCGGCCTGCATTGGCTTGCTCGGCATGGCGGGAACGCTGCCTTACTATTACTCGGAAGCGATTGCCCGCAACGGAGGACCGGCAGCGCGAGACTTCATGGACCTGCTGTCCGCGCCAGCGATCGACGCCTTCTGTGCTGCCTGGCGCGAGGGAAGGACTGAATACACGCCCTTGCCGGCCTTGCCCGCAAATCGCGGACCGTTGCGTGCGCGTGCGCTGGGGGAGCTGCTATCGCAGGCGCTTGGCGTTCCTGTGCGTGTTGAGCAATTCGCCGGGCGGTGGGATAGCCTGCCGGCCCGGCAGCGAAGCGCCCTCGGAAGCGGCAATGCCAGCTGCGGCGGGGGAGCGCTGCTGGGGGAACGATTGTGGCGGCTTGATGGCGGAGTGAGAATCCACGTTGGTCCGCTAGGCCGCCTGGCCGCACAGGCGTTCTTGCCAGGCGCGCGTGCCGCTCTGGGGCTGGCGCAGCTTTGGCGCAGTGCGGCCGGCGCTGGCGGCTTAAAGGCCGAGGCGCGAATTCATCTCCAAGCAAGTGCCGCAAGCGGCGCCGCGCTGGGCGCCGGGGCCCGTTTGGGATATGACGCGCTGCTCATCATGGCTGCAACCGGCGAGAGGGATGACTTGGGCTATCGTCTTTGCTAGGATGGGCTACCCAACCAAGCGAGGAGGCAAGATGAACAAGATGGTCCTGCTGGCGCTGGCCGCATCAATCGCCTGTGGCAGCGCTTTTGCGACACCCGGCAACGCTGAATTGAAGCAGCAAGTCGCCGACACTGAACGCGCCTTTGCGGCCACGATGGCAAAGCGCGACCACCAGGCCTTTGTCTCTTTCCTCTCGGCGGAAGCGATTTTTTACAACGGCCCCAATGTCCTGCGTGGTAAGGAAGCGGTCGCCGCAGACTGGAAGAAGCGCTATGAGAAGCCCGAAGCGCCATTCAGCTGGGAGCCGGACCAGGTCGAAGTGCTGGATTCCGGCACGCTCGCCCATTCCTCAGGTCCGGTGCGCGACCCGCAAGGCAAAATCATCAGCCGCTTTAACTCAGTGTGGCGCCTTGAGGCACCGGGTAAATGGCGCATCGTGTTCGACAAGGGCGAGCGTGTTTGCGACTGCCAGAAGCCCTGATCAAGCCGATTCCGCGTGCTCCACCAGAAGCTGGACGCGCGTGACGCCGTTATATTCATTGGCATCCAGCCGGAACGCAACCCGGGCCCGCTCGCCGAGTGCGTCGGTATGGCCGAACCAGATTGCGTCGTAGCGCACGCCATTCTTCTCCAGCATCAGCTTGAGGTGGCGGTCTTTCAGGATGCGCTGGCTTAGCACGCGGAATTCATCGCAGAATACCGGCGGCGCAAAACCCTGGCCCCACACCTGGCCGTCGAGCAGCTCGATGAACTGGGTGGTGTAGCAGTTTGCTTCCAGCGGGCCGTCGGTCTCGACCACGCGTTCCAGCTGCGATTCACTTAGCCAGGACTGGCCGACCGCCTCGAAAGCGGCGCAGAAATGCTCGAAGGCTTCGGCGCGCAGGCTCAGGCCCGCCGCCATGGCGTGGCCGCCGAATTTGTCGATCAGCCCTGGGGCACGCTTGGAGACCAGGTCCAGCGCATCGCGCAAGTGGAAACCGGGAATTGAGCGTCCGGAGCCTTTGATCATGCCATCACCCGCAGGGGCAAAGGTGATGGTCGGGCGGAAGAAGCGTTCTTTCAGGCGGGATGCCACGATGCCGATCACGCCCTGGTGCCAGCTGTCGTCATACACGCAGATCGTACTGCGGTCGGCTGGCTGGAAATCGTCCAGGTGAAGCAGGGCCGTGTCTTGCATTTCGGCCTCGATCTCGCGGCGTTTCAGGTTGATGTCGTTCAGTTGCTGCGCGAGTTCCCAGGCGCGGGTTTCATCATCGGTGATCAGGCATTCGATCCCCAGCGACATATCTTCCAGGCGGCCGGCGGCATTCAGGCGCGGGCCGATTGAATAGCCCAGGTCGATTGGGGACGCGGTACGCGAAGAGCGGCCCGCGACGCGGAACAAGGCCGCCACGCCGGCGTGCATGTCGCCACGGCGCATGCGCTTCAGGCCTTGCGCAACCAGGATCCGGTTGTTCGGGTCGAGCTTGACCACGTCGGCCACGGTGCCCAGGGCCACCAGGTCGAGCAGGCGATCGAGCTTGGGCTGGGTCTGGGCGTCGAATACGCCGCGGCGGCGCAGTTCGGCGCGCAACGCCAGGAGCACATAGAACACGACGCCGACGCCGGCCAGGTGTTTGGACGGGAAACCGCAGCTTGGCTGATTGGGGTTCACGATCACGCGGGCGTCCGGCAGGGTATCGCCGGGCAGGTGGTGGTCGGTCACTACGACGTCGATGCCGCGCCGTTTGGCTTCCTCCACGCCTTCGATGCTGGCGATGCCATTATCGACGGTGATGATGATGTCGGGATTTTTCTCGCGTGCGGTCAGTTCGACAATTTCCGGCGTCAGCCCGTAGCCATATTCGAAGCGGTTGGGCACGATGAAGTCGACGTTGGCGCCCATCGAGCGCAGTCCGCGCAGGGCGGTGGCGCAGGCGGTGGCGCCGTCGCAGTCATAGTCGGCCACAATCACCATGCGTTTTCCGGCCGCGATGGAGTCGGCCAGGAATTCGGCAGCCTGGCCGATGTGCAGCAGGCCGGAAGGCTGAATGAGGGCGGCCAGTTCGCTGGACAGGTCAGCCGGATTGCTCAAGCCGCGTGCGGCGAACAGTCGGGCCAGGACAGGGTGAACGCCGCCTTCGCGCAGCTTTTCTGCTTCTTGCGGCGGGCAGGGGCGGATGGCGATTCGGGTCATTGCGAGAGGTTCTTCAGGTTCTGTGCGCGCCAGAATTTGCGCAGGGCGGCTTTGCTGGTGCGGATTTCGGTCCAGCCATCGCGGCCGGACAGGATCAGGGTCAGTTCTTCAGTGCGGCCATCGCGCAAGGCCGCCAATAATGGGGCGAACCATTCGGTTTCCAGTTGCTGCATGGCTCCCAGCCAGGCGCCCCAGTCGTTGCCCGCGCCCATGGGAATCAAGTGGGGCAGGACGACGGTACCAGCTTCGCCCGGCGCAGCGGGCTTGCCAGGCGTAGCCATGGCGGCCAGCCAGGAGGGCGGCTTGCCCGCTGGACCTGCGGCCGGCCAGCTGGCGACGGCCATGCTCCCGGCGCGCGCGGCGGCGGGAGCATTTGCGCCGCCCCACATCCAGAATGAATTGACAGGCGCCAGGCCGCGGAACTGGCGCGCTTCGTTGACGGGATGCTCGTGCCACAGCATCTGGATCTCGTTTTGCAGCTTCTTGAACGCCAGGGCAGTCGGTCCGGCCGGCATCCAGTCAGCCAGGTTGCTGCCCATGGCCGCATCGGGGGAGGCGGTCGCCAGCTCCTGCCAGTCGTCAGCGCGCATGAACCAGGTCTCGGCATCGCCCCAAACCAGCTCGTCGAAAAACGGCTTTGCCAGATCGAAGAGTACGCGTGAATCCGCCTCGTCCAACCGCAGGCGGCGCGAATCGGCCAGCACCAGGTGGTTGCGTGCCAGTTGGATATGCACGGGATGGACGATAAACCAGTGGCCTTCCGCAGGAGCGAGTCCGAAGCCCCGCATCACCGCCGTCGCAAGGCCGCCGCACTCACCCGCCAGCCACGCTTCATGGGGCAGGATGCGGCTATCCTCGCTCGTTGAATGCTTTTTTAGCAAGTTATTGCGCGACAGGAGGGCGGCAAGGGAAGGGGCCTGCAAGTTGCGGGAGAGCTCCGGAGCCAGTTCGGCTGGCGGCAAGGCAAAGGGAAGGACGACGGTTGTGGAAGCCATGCGGCATTGTAGTGGAATCTCTTTATATGGCAAACTGCGGGCTTTACTGTGTCAATTTACTAAAAATGCCGTTTGAATGGCTGGTTGGCCTGCGCTACACGCGCGCAGGCAAGCGCAATGGGCGCAATAGCTTCATCTCCTTTATTTCCGCGATTTCGATGGCAGGCATCGCGCTAGGTGTCACCGCCCTGATCGTTGTGCTGTCCGTCTATAACGGCTTCCAGACGGTGGTGACCGACCGCATGGTCTCGGTGCTGGGGCACGTGGAAGTGTATGAAGTAAGCGGTCTTGGACTGGGGGATTGGCGCGCAGTTGCCGCCGATGCCGCCCGCAACCCGCAGGTGAAAGGTGCTGCGCCGTTCATTGAGATGCAAGGGATGCTGGTGCATGGGGGCGACCACTTGCGCCCATCCATCGTGCGCGGCATCCTGCCGGGCGAAGAGTCCAAGGTGTCCGAGGTCGGCAAGCAGATGAAAGTGGGGAGCCTGAACGTGCTGGAGCCGGGCGCTTTCAACATTGTGCTGGGCGCCGAACTGGCGAAGGAACTGGAAGTCAAGGTTGGCGACCGCATTGCCCTGGCCATGTCGCAAGGGAATTCGGTGCAAAACATGTCCCCAGTGATGCGTTCGTTCACTGTCGCCGGTACTTTTGAAGTGGGCCATAACGAATTCGATTCCGGGCTGGCGCTCGTACACCTGGACGATGCCCAGCAAATCATCAATGCCACTGGCCCGTTCGGCCTGCGCCTGCGCCTGCAGGACATGCAGAAGGCGCCAGAGGTGGCGGCCGAACTGCGCACTTCACTGCAAGGCCGCCTGGTGGTACGCGACTGGACCAAGCTCAACTCCCTGTGGTCCGCTGCGGTGAAATCGCAGAAAAACATGATGTTCATTATCCTGACCCTGATCATCGCGGTGGCCGCCTTCAACCTGGTCGCGACCCTGGTGATGACGGTGACTGACAAACAGGCCGATATCGCCATCCTGCGGACGCTGGGCGCCTCGCCGTTTTCCATCATGAAGATCTTTGTGGTGCAGGGGGCCCTTGTTGGCGTGATGGGCACGGCCATTGGCGTGGCTTGCGGTGTGCTGCTGGCATTGAATGTGGGACCGATCGTGAGCGGGATTGAAAGCCTGTTTGGCGTGCACTTCCTGTCCAAGGAAATCTATTTCATCAGCGCCGTACCGTCAGACCTGCGCTGGGGCGACGTTGGGACGATTGGGGCAACGTCCTTGCTGCTGGCATTTATTTCGACCCTGTATCCAAGCTGGCGGGCAGCCCGCGTCAAACCTGCGGAGGCCCTGCGTTATGAGTAAGAACCTGCCATTCGAATGGATCGTTGGGCTGCGCTATACCCGCGCGGGCAAGCGTAGTGGGCGCAACAGCTTCATTTCCTTTATTTCCCTGATCTCCGTCAGCGGCATTGCGCTGGGCGTGGCGGCCATGATCATCATCCTGTCAGTGATGAATGGCTTCCGCAAGGACGTGACGGGCCGAATGCTGTCGGTGCTGGCCCACGTGGAAGTGTTCGAGCGCGGTACCAGCTTGCCGGACTGGCAAGACCTGGCGAAGAAGCTGCAATCCAATCCCGAAGTGAAAGGCTCCGCGCCGTTTGTGCAGATCGAAGCCATGCTGTCGCACGGCGGTGAGGCACTGCGTCCCGCCGTGGTACGCGGCGTGCTGCCGGAACAGGAACCGAACGTCTCGGACCTGGTGCGCACCACGCGTTATGGCAGCTTCAACGATTTGAAACCGGGCGAATTCCGTATTGTGCTGGGCATCGACCTGGCGCGCGCCCTGCAGGTGAACCTGGGTGATAAGGTGACCATGGTTCTGCCGCAAGGGACTGTGACGCCGGCCGGCATCCTGCCGCGCATGCGTACCTTTACCGTGGCAGGCGTATTCATGGCCGGGCACCCCAAATTCGACGATAGCCTGGCCTTCATCCATATCGAAGATGCGCAAAGGCTGATGCGCCTGGAAGGTCCCGCCGGCTTGCGGCTGCGCCTGGCCGATATGCATCGCGCGCCGGAAGTGGCTGGCGAGCTGCAAAAGCTGGTTCCGAAGGAAATTACTGTACGGGATTGGTCAAAACTCAATGCGACCTGGTTCGCGGCGGTGCAAACTGAAAAACGCATGATGTTCGTGGTGCTGGCGCTGATCGTGGCGGTGGCGGCTTTCAACCTGGTGTCCACCCTGGTCATGACCGTGACGGACAAGCAGGCCGATATCGCGATTTTGCGTACCATTGGCGCTTCGCCGCGCTCGATCCAGAAGATCTTCGTGATCCAGGGGGCGCTGGTCGGCCTGCTCGGCGCGGTGCTTGGCGTGGCCGGCGGCGTGCTGGTATCGCTGAATATCGACGTCATTGTTCCATTTATTGAAAACCTCTTGGGAGTGCAATTCTTGCCGAAGGATATTTACACAATTAGCTCGGTGCCATCGGACATGCATTGGTCCGATGTCGGGATCATCGGCGTTGTTGCCGTGCTGCTGGCCTTCGTGGCGACCCTGTATCCAAGCCGCTGGGCTGCAAACGTCAAACCGGCGGAGGCGCTGCGCTATGAATGATGTACTGAGCTGCCGCAATCTCGGCAAGACTTTCACCCAGGGGAACTACGTGGTGAAGGTGCTGGAAAAGATCAACCTGTCGGTGCAGCGTGGCGAGCGTGTGGCAATTGTCGGTTCTTCCGGTTCCGGCAAGTCGACCCTCCTGCATTTGCTGGGCGGGCTGGATACCCCGACCACCGGGAATGTGGTGCTGAAAGGCGAGGACTTCGCTAAGCTGAATGAAGCCGGCCGCGGCGCATTGCGTAACCTCGAGCTGGGCTTCGTCTACCAGTTCCACCATCTGCTGCCGGAGTTCTCTGCGCTGGACAACGTGGCCATGCCGCTGCTGATCCGCCGCGTGAAGCGCGCCGAGGCCGAACGCCAGGCGCAGGAGATGCTGGCGCGCGTCGGCCTGGCCAAGCGTGTGACCCACGTGCCGGGCGAGCTGTCCGGCGGCGAACGCCAGCGTGTGGCGCTGGCGCGTGCGCTGGTGACCCAGCCGGCTTGCGTGCTGGCAGACGAACCGACCGGCAACCTGGATCACGCGACCGCCGAACAGGTGTTCGACCTGATGCTCGAGCTGTCGCGCACCCTGGGCACCGCCTTTATCATCGTGACGCACGATGCCAGCCTGGCCGAGCGCTGCGACCGCATGCTGCGCCTGACCGATGAAGGCTTGAATCCTGCCTGAGAGGCGAACCATGTGGATCGACACCCACTGCCACCTTGATGCCCACGAATTCGGCGACCGTTCGCTGGCGCTGGCTGCGGATGCCCAGGCGCGCGGCGTGGGCATGGTCGTGATTCCAGCGGTCGACCGTGCCAATTTTTCAATTGTGCGCGAGCTGGCGCACCAGGCGCCGAATGCCAGCTACGGCTTGGGCATTCATCCGATCTACGTGCCGCACGCGGTGGAGGATGATCTTGCTGCGTTGCGTGCCGCGGTGTCGGAAGCAATGGCCGATCCTCGCTTTGTGGCGATTGGCGAGATCGGGCTCGATTTCTTTATTCCGATGCTGTGCGAACCTGAAATGCGCGAGAAGCAGGTGTACTTCCTGCGCGAGCAGCTCAAGATCGCACGCGATTTTGAGTTGCCGGTACTTTGCCATGTACGCAAGTCGCAGGACCAGGTCTTGAAACATGTCCGGCAGATCGGTCCGGCCGGCGGCATTGCCCATGCCTTCAATGGCAGCTTCCAGCAGGCGCAGGCTTATATCGACGCCGGGTTCAAACTTGGTTTCGGCGGCAACTTGACTTTTACCCGTGCGCTCCAGATCCGGCGCCTGGCGACGGAGTTGCCGCTTTCCTCCATCGTCGTTGAAACGGATGCGCCGGATATTGCGCCTTCCTGGGTACATCCGGGCGTGAACACGCCGGCCGAGGTGGCGGGGATCGGCGAGGCCCTTGCCGGCCTGCGCGGCGAGGCGCCCGACCTGGTCGCCGGGACGACGACTCAAAATGCTTTAGATGTCATGCCGCGCTTGCGGGCCTTGATGGCCGCCTGACCGGCAAGGCCGCCGGGGAGGGGAGATGCGGTGCGCAATCCTCGGCTTGATTGGCGGCGTTGCCTGGCTTCAGGCACAGGCCGTGCTGCCCGGCGTGACAGGGCAGATTGCGTGCGTGTGCGGCGCGCTGCTTGTTGCGGCGCTGGCTGCGAGTGCGAAGCGGCCGCCGCTGCGTGCGGTGTTGGCTGCAGTCTCCGGCGCTCTGGCCGGTTTTGCGTGGGCCACATTCATTGCCGCCGGGGCCTTGTCGAATGAACTGGACAAGGCGGACGAGGGCCGCGATGTCGAGGTGATCGGCACAATTGACAGCCTCCCGGGCCGCCTGGATAGCGGCATCCGCTTCAACTTCGCCGTTGAATCTCCTTCTTCAATTCCACCGATGATTGTGCTGTCGTGGTACGCGGGAGCCCGGTCTGGCCGAGGCGCGCCGCCTCCGCCGCAGCTTCTGCCGGGCGAACGCTGGCACCTTCGCGTCCGGCTGCAAAGGCCGCATGGCAATGCCAATCCGTATGGATTCGATTACGAGGCTTTGCTGCTGGAGCAGGGCGTCCGTGCTACGGGCTATGTGCGCGCGGAAGGGCGCAACGAGCGGCTGGCCGGCTTTGTCCCGTCGGCCCACAACGCAGTTGAGCGCGCACGTTTTGCGATAAGGGAGCGTATCGGCTCTGCGTTGCCGGAAGCCCGCTACGGCGCGGTGATCGCAGCGTTGGTGGTGGGCGATCAGCGCGGGATTTCGCAGCAGGATTGGCAGGTCTTCAGCCGGACCGGGATTTCACACCTGGTGTCGATCTCGGGCCTGCACATCACCATGATCGCCGGGATCGCGGCCTGGTTCGTTGGGTGGGTGTGGCGGAAGTCCTTCTTTGTGCCGGAGTGGCAGCTGCCGTTGCTGCTGCCTGCTGCCCGAATCGCCGCGCTAGCCGGCATGCTGGCCGCCTGGGGCTATGTCGCGCTCGCCGGCTTCGGAGTGCCGGCACAGCGTACCTTGTATATGTTGGCTGTCGTTGCCATCGCGGTGTGGGTAGACCGATTGTCGGCGATCTCCTATGTCCTGGCGCTTGCCGCAGGCGTGGTGGTCATCCTCGATCCCTGGGCGGTTATGTGGCCGGGATTCTGGCTGTCGTTCGGCTGCGTTGCTGCAATCCTGTACGCGACGTCAGGCCGGATGGCACGCCTGCATCCCGAGCTGGATTGCGGTGAGGCGGACTCCGCTCACAGCGCGCGATGGAGCGGCCGTTGGGCGGAGCGGGCGGCTGGTTTGCGTGAAAGCCTGCGGCAAGCAGCCGTCACACAGCTGGCGGTGACGGTAGGGCTGGTTCCACTGACGATGCTGTTGTTCTCGCAGGTTTCGCTGGTCAGCCCACTCGCGAACGCGGTCGCGATCCCGGTTGTCAGCCTGCTGGTCGCGCCGTTGGCGCTGGTGGGCAGTGTGATGCCGGCGCCACTGGCGGCACCGGTCCTGCAGGCCGCGCATTGGCTGCTGGCTGTTTTGCTCGACTGGCTGCAGTGGCTCTCGGCTCAGCCGATGGCGGTCTGGTCGGCGCCTGCGCCAGCTTGGCCAATGTTCGTTTTCGCGCTGGTTGGCACAGCGTGGGCGCTTGCCCCGCGCGGCTGGCCGATGCGCTGGCTCGGTTTGGCCTGCTGGCTGCCTTTGCTGGCAGCGCAGCCGGACAGTCCCCCGCCTGGTGTGATGCGGGCGACCGCCTTCGACGTGGGCCAGGGCATGGCAGTCCTGCTTGAAACGAGTACGCACCGCCTCCTGTACGACACTGGCCCGGCCTATAGTCCCGAAACCAATGGCGGCAACCGCGTCATCCTGCCGTATCTGCGGGCGCGCGGCATCAATGCGTTGGACGGGATGATCGTGACCCATAGCGACACCGACCATTCAGGCGGTGCGCTGGCAATCCTGCGCGAGATCCATACCGGCTGGTTGCTGTCGTCGCTGCCCGAGGCCCATCCGATTGCGAAGGCCGCGCCGCAGCACTCGCATTGTGTGGCCGGGCAAGCGTGGGAATGGGACGGCGTTCGTTTTGAGATGCTGCAACCATCGGCAGCCAGCTACGACGATCCGGGCCTTAAACCAAATGCGCGCGGGTCTACGCTGAAAATCACGACCAAATGGGCGGGCATGCTGCTCGCGGCCGACATCGAAGCGCCTCAGGAAGCGGCGCTGGTGGCCGCGATGCCGGAAAAGCTGCGCGCCGCGGTCTTGCTCGTGCCGCACCATGGCAGCGGCACTTCGTCGACGCCGGACTTCCTGGCTGCCGTCCAGCCGCGCCACGCCATTTTCCAGCTCGGCTACCGCAACCGCTACCACCATCCGCGCGCCGATGTACTTGGGCGCTACGTCGAGATGGGCTCGGGTATCTGGCGGACGGACGAAGCCGGGGCCGTCACGATGGAGCTTGACGCCGCGCCAGTCCTGAGCGCATACCGCCAGCAGCATGCCCGCTATTGGTACGGCCGTTGAACAAGCCAAAACGGGACACTTGCAACAGCACTGTGTTCCATTACGGAGCACCTTTCGCCCACCAGGCATGGCATGGAGTTTGCGGTGTAAGGGGTGAATGTCCTTCGGACTTTCGCCACCAAACCTACATCAAGGAGACAGTCATGCAATGGAGTAACCCAGAGTTCATCGATTTCCGCTTCGGCTTTGAAATCACGCTGTACATCTTCAACCGCTAAATGGAAATGGCCGCCGCATTCTGCGGTGGCCAATCTGCATGATGAAGATCATCGTACTCGGGGCGGCGGCAGGCGGCGGTTACCCGCAGTGGAATTGCAACTGCCGCAACTGCGACGGTTTTCGCCATGGACTGGTGCGCAGCCGGCCGCGGACACAGTCCTCCATTGCGATTTCGGCAAACGGTACCGATTGGCTGCTGGTGAATGCTTCACCCGACATACTGGCCCAGGTTCGCGCTACGCCTGCACTACAGCCAGCACGGTCCGTGCGCGATACCGGGATCGCAGCCGTGCTGTTGATAGACGCCCAGGTCGATCACGTCACTGGCTTGATGATGTTGCGGGAGGGGCCAACGATCCCGCTGTATTGCAGTGCACCTGTGTGGGAGGACTTGCAGGCCGGCTTTCCCCTGGCCCGCGTGCTCGGATATTACTGCGGCGTGCACTGGCATGAATTGCCTGTCCAGCATGGTGATCGCAGCAGCTTTGCAATACCCAAACTGGAGGGCTTGCGCTTTACGGCCATTCCGCTGGACAGCAAGGCGCCGCCATACTCGCCGCATCGCGAAGCGCCGGTAGCGGGAGATAATATCGGACTGCTCGTCGAAGACACTGCCAGCGGCAGGAAGCTCTTCTACGCCCCCGGCCTTGGCGCCATCGCCCCGATGACGGCGGCCGCCATGCGCGAGGCCGATTGCCTGCTGGTGGACGGTACTTTCTGGACCGAAGATGAAATGATCACGCTCGGCTTTTCCAACAAGCCCGCCGCAGCCATGGGGCACCTGCCGCAGCATGGTCCCGGAGGAATGATCGAGGTCCTGGACGGCATGCCGGCGAGCCGCAAAATCCTCATCCACATCAACAATACCAATCCTGTTCTCGATGAAGACTCCGCCCAGCACGCGACGCTGCTAAGGCATGGCATCGAGCTGGCATATGACGGCCTGGAGGTGCAATTATGAATATGATGTCGCGACAGGAGGTCGGCTTCCAGCCACGCTGGGACAAGGCCACCTTCATCGACCAATTGATGGCGAATGAGAAGTACTACCATATTCACCATCCCTTCAACGTGCGCATGCAGGAAGGCAGCCTGACGCCCGACCAGATCCGGGGCTGGGTTGCCAACCGCTTCTACTACCAGATTTCGATTCCCCAGAAAGATGCAGCCATCCTGGCCAATTGCCCGGACCGGGAAACGCGTCGCCGCTGGCTATTGCGCATCCAGGACCATGACGGCTGCGACGGCAATTCCGGCGGCATCGAAGCGTGGACGCGGCTCGGTGAGGCCGTCGGCATCCCGCGCGAGGACCTCTGGTCGCTGAAGCATGTGCTTCCCGGCGTGCGCTTCGCCGTGGACGCCTATGTGAATTTTGCGCGCAAGGCCCCCTGGCAGGAAGGCGTCTGCTCATCTCTCACAGAATTGTTTGCGCCGAAAATCCATCGGGACAGGCTGGCGAGCTGGCCCAGGAATTACCCTTGGATCGAGCCGGATGGATTGCACTATTTCCGCAGCCGCATTCCGCTCGCCCAGCGCGACGTCGAACATGGCCTGCAGGTGACGCTGGCCTATTTCCAGGGGCGCGAGCAGCAGGAGCGGGCGCTGGAGATCTTGCGCTTCAAGTTGAATGTGCTGTGGTCCATGATGGACGCGATTGAGCTCGCTTATGGAGGCGGCTATGAGTGATCAACCAAGACTGTCGCGGATGTTCCGCCTCCAGTGGGAAGAAGCGCAGGGCGCATACGTGCTCTTGTACCCGGAAGGCATGGTCAAACTGAACACCAGTGCGGCCGAAATCCTCAAGCTTTGCGACGGCCGTCGTGCGCTTGGCGAGATCGTGGCGATGCTGGAACAGGCCTTCAATACGAGCGGATTGACGGCATCGGTAAAGGATTTTGTCGCCACCGCACAGCAGCGAGGCTGGCTTGTCTAGCGCTGCCACCGAGCAGGCAGCAGCCGTGGCGCCGCCCAAATGGCTGCTGGCCGAGCTGACTTACCGTTGCCCGCTGCACTGTGTGTTCTGCTACAACCCGGTGGATTACGCCTCGCGGCCCAATGAGCTGGATACCGCGCAGTGGATCGATGTGCTGCGCCAGGGCCGTAGGCTGGGCGCGGTGCAGCTGGGATTTTCCGGCGGCGAGCCCCTGCTGCGCGACGACCTGGAAGAACTGGTGGCAGAGGGGCGCCAGCTGGGCTACTACACGAACCTGATCACTTCCGGCATCGGCTTGACGGAACAGCGCCTGCGCCGCTTGACTGAAGCGGGCCTCGATCATATCCAGCTCTCGTTCCAGGATTCGAGCAGGGAGATGAATGACTTCCTGAGCAGCACCCGCACCTTCGAGCTGAAATCACGCGTGGCTGCCTTGATCAAGCAATTCCATTACCCGATGGTGCTGAACGTGGTCCTGCACCGCTACAACCTGGATCACGTCGCGCGTATCATCGAGATGGCGCTGGCCATGGGCGTGGAATACCTGGAACTCGCCAACACCCAATATTACGGATGGGGACTGGTGAATCGCGCCCAGCTCATGCCGACGCAGGAGCAGTTGCGCAAGGCCGAGGAGGTCGTCAATCAATACCGCGAACGCATCGGGAACCGGCTGCGGATTCTGTTCGTGGTGCCGGATTACTTCGAGACGCGCCCTAAGGCATGCATGGACGGCTGGGGATCGGTGTTCCTGGGCGTGTCGGCGGATGGAGCGGCCCTGCCTTGCCACGCGGCGCGCAGCATCCCTGGCATGGCGTTCCCGGATGTGCGCGAAATGAGCTTGCACGATATCTGGTACGGGAGCGAAGCCTTTAACAGGTTCCGCGGCGATGCCTGGATGAAGGAGCCTTGCCGCACTTGCGAGGATAAGGACAAGGATTTCGGCGGCTGCCGTTGCCAGGCCCTGGCATTGACTGGCGATGCCAGCAATCCGGACCCGGTATGCGGAAAATCAGCTGCGCACGGTGAACTGAAACAAGTCGTGGTGCATGCACATCGTGCGCAGGCGGCCGGGGAGTTGAAGCCCCTGGTGTTCCGTAGCGATGCAAATTCACGCCTGCTTGGCTGAACGCAGGCGGGCGTTGCTCCGCAACAGCAAGGCCAGGCCGGTCAGGAACAGCAGCAAGGCCTTTGGTTCCGGGACGACTCCTGGTACGTCTATGCTGACGAGCTGGGAAAAGTCATTGAATGCCAGGTCCAGCGTGTGCGACGAATCCACGGTCTTGCCGCAGCAAACACTGGCATCGAGGAAAGCCCCGACGAAGAATTTATCGCCCGGGTTGACGATGTGGCTCACCGTCTTGGTAAGCGTGCCGGAATCGTAGAGGAAGTCTCTGTCGTTTGCGTACACTGTCGCGCCATGCGCTTTGCAATAATTGCTCACGTTGCCCATGATCGGACAAGTGGTGAGGAGAGCTGAGGGCGCGTAGTAGTTCGAATTGAACACATAGCCTTCGGTATCGAAAATACTCAGGGAAAAGCCAGAGTGGCCGACCTTGCCGAGCTCACCGCTGCCCGAGAAAATGCTGCTCAGCGTCGCGGTGACCGTCAACGTGAACGGCCCGGCGCCGATATATTCGTAGCCTTGGGCGACCCAGACATTGGCGTCTGCAACGGAGGCCCCTTGGCCCGTGTAGTAGATCGCAGGCGGACCGGCATGATAAACAGTTCCTGCCAGCGCGGAAAAATCCGGAGCCCAATTGCCACTGCTGCTGGCATAGGCATGCAGCGTTGGCAAATACGACGCCATGTTCGCGTGGCCGTAAGAAATCGCCGTGCCGCGCGCGTCGCTTGCGCTTGATGTGCTCGATAGGAGGGTGGAGGTCGTGCCGCCTTTGGTGTCGTATCCGGACGGATTAGACGTCCACCAGCGGCATATGCCATCGCTGGTCATTGCGCAATTGACTGTTCCAGCGCTCGTCATCACACCGACATTGGTCGGGATGGGCGCCGCGAGAACGATGGTCGAGCTTATTAACAAGGCTGCGCCAACCATCCCCAGTATTTGTTTTCGCATGATTTCCTCAATGTAAGTTTTTTCGTTAGAGAAATGCTGCGACGAGAACCAAGCATTTTCTATGCCGAAACTCTTGGCTGAATGAGTTGTCTTTCTTTCATCTTGCAACTTGTAAATATGGCCGACAGGCGTTGCTGCTGGCATAATTAGAGGCTTTGCACAAAACACGTATTGCCATAGCTTTTAGAATAAGTTGATGACGAAACCGAAAGTCCATTTCGCACACGCGAACAGCTATCCGGCGGGCACCTACCGCCATTTCTTCGAGTACCTTGGCCGGGATTTCGACGTACAGGCTCTCGATATGCACGGCCACAACCCGCGATATCCTGTGGAGGATGGTTGGGCCAAGCTCGTAGAAGAGCTGATCGCCGAACTGGAAACCCGCTATCACAAGGAACCGGTGATCCTGGTCGGCCATTCGCTGGGAGGGATGCTCAGCCTGATGGTCGCCGCACAGCGTCCGGACCTGGTGCGTTGCCTGGTCATGCTCGATTCCCCGGTAGTTGCAGGCTGGCGCGCGAATTTCTGGCGCCTGTTCAAGAAGACCCGCCTGGCCGACCGCTATTCTCCGGCGCGTTTTTCGGTCAAGCGCCGCAACGTCTGGCCCAGCGAAAAAGAAGCTATGCGCCACTTCGCCAGCAAGGAAGTCTTCGGCGCCTGGGCGCCGGGCGTGCTGCAGGACTATCTTGAGAATGGACTCGAGGCACATCCGGAAGGCGTGCAGCTGCGTTTCCGCCGCGAGATTGAGACGGCCATCTACCGCAGCCTTCCGCATCACATCGGGCAGCTGGTGAAGGGCGAATTCCCGGTGCCTGTGGCCTATGTGGCCGGTGATAACTCGGTCGAGAACCGCCAGGCTGGCCTGGAACATACGCGTAACCTGGTAGGCCGTAACTTCCGCATGATGCGCGGCTCCCACCTGTTCCCGATGGAGATGCCGCGCCATGCCGCTGAATTGACACGCGATTTGATCATCCAGATGCTGGGCAAGCAGCCGCAGGCCGTCGAAGAGCCCCGGCGCCTGCGCGCCTGATGTAAAATCCGCACCATTATTTAAACCAGAAAGCTTCTGCGATGACGATTAAAAGCGATAAATGGATCCGCCGCATGGCGGAACAACACGGCATGATCGAGCCTTACGAGCCGGGTCAGGTACGCTCCGTGGACGGCCGCAAGGTGATTTCCTACGGCACTTCCTCCTACGGTTACGACATCCGCTGCGCCGACGAGTTCAAGGTCTTCACCAACATTAACAGCACCATCGTCGATCCGAAGAATTTCGATTCGAACTCCTTCGTTGACGTGAAGAGCGATGTTTGCATCATCCCGCCGAACTCCTTCGCGCTGGCCCGTACCATCGAGTACTTCCGCATTCCGCGCAATGTGTTGACCGTTTGCCTGGGCAAATCGACCTACGCTCGCTGCGGCATCATCGTCAACGTGACCCCGTTCGAGCCTGAGTGGGAAGGTTATGTGACCCTGGAATTCTCGAACACCACCCCGCTGCCGGCCAAGATCTATGCCGGCGAAGGCTGCGCCCAGGTGCTGTTCTTCGAGAGCGACGAGATCTGCGAGACCTCGTACAAAGACCGTAACGGCAAGTACCAGGGCCAGCACGGCGTGACCCTGCCAAAGGCTTAAGTTTCAGCCAGCGGGAGCGAGAGCTCCACGCAAAGTCCGCCGCCAGCACGATTGGCGGCGGCGATGCGGCCCCCGTGCTGCTGCACTACCTGCTGGGCGATTGCCAGGCCCAGCCCATGTCCGTCCACGTCTTTTTCCGTGCTGCTGCCGCGGTAGAAGGGCTGGAAAATCTTCCCCAAGTCTTCCTGAACCACGCCTGGCCCGTTGTCCATTACGCGGATGCGGATATAGCGCGTGTCGCGCGAGCTTTCCACTTCGACTTTGCCGGCCGGCGGGCTGTGTTTGATGGCGTTGCGCACAACGTTTTCAATGGCGCGCGCAAGCAATTCGGGCTGGCCGGTGAGCTGGGCGTCGGCGTTGCCGGTGAAGGCGACCTCGCGGCCGTTGGTGGCCGCTTCAAACTTGGCGTCCTGGAGGATGTCGTCCAGCAGTTCGCCCAGGCTGAATTCCTGTTTTGGCGCGTCGAATGCGCCTGCTTCAAGGCGCGATAGGGTCAGCAGCTCGCCGACCAGCTTGTCCATCCGGACGCTTTCGCGCTCGATGCGCTCCATCGAGGCGGGGATTTTCTCGGGCTGCTGGTGGGCCAGGCCGATGGCTGCCTGAAGGCGCGCCAGCGGCGAGCGCAGTTCATGCGAGACGTCGTGCAGGAGGTTCTTCTGGCCATCCAGCAGGGCGCGCAGGCGGGCCGTCATGCGGTCGAAATCTCGGCCAAGCGTGCTGAGTTCATCGCCGTCGGCGCGGGGTTGGGCGTTAAAGCGGGGTGCCAGGTCGCCGCCGGCCGCTGCATCGAAGGCTTGCCGCAGCTCGCGGATCGGACGGGCGAAATACCAGGCCAATAGCGCGGCAAAAAGCAGGCTCGCCAGCACGGCAGCGCCGATCGGAATGAACGGAGTCAGGGGACGGAAGCGTGGCGGGGGACCGCCCCCCTCGCCGCGGCCAGGGCCAGGGCCAGGGCCAGGGCCAGGGCCGGCTTCCGGCGGTGTGCCAATTGCGGGACTACCTGCTGGCGGCGGCTCGGCGGGGCGCTGGCCATCGGCCTGGTGTTCTTTAGTGGCCGGGACGGGCACGGGGCCATGTGCGCCCGGCGTATTGGACGCGTCCCGTACGGGGCCGGCGGGCATTCCGCCAGATGGCGGAGGGCGGTGGAAGTCCTGGCGGCGGAACGCGCGTGGGTCGAGTCCGGGGATACCTGAACCGGCCAGCAAAGCGCGTGAGTCGGGGCCTTCGAGCTCGCCCAGGTGGCGGCGGGATGGCAGGAAAAGCATGTAACGTTGGCCGTTCGGCGAGGTCACGTTGCGAACGCCGTGCGGATCGGCGCTGGAGAGCATCTTCTGCGCTTCCGTCAGCATGCCCGGCGTGGTAATTCGCCCCAGCAGCTCCTTGCCATCCTCGCCGACCGCATACACGCGATGGCGCGGCATGTTTTCCAGCAGCTGGCGTAGTCCGTCGGTACCGCCGAAAGCCAGTGTAGCCGCTGCGGACTCGATGGCCATATCCGCCGGCGGCCCGGTTTCGAGGTCGGATGGACGCGCCTCGGCAGCTGCGCGGGCCTTAAGCCAGACCGCACCCCCAATTGCAGCAGTCGCCGCTACCTGGGCAAGCAGGATCGAAAAGAAAAACTTCCAGAACAAACGGCCCACGGCTTACTCCCGAATCAGCTGGTAGCCCAGGCGGTACACTGTCTGCAGGCAGGAACGGCCGTCAGAGATCGATCCGAGCTTATGCCGCAAGCTGCTCATGTGGACATCGATATTACGGTCGAAGCGCGCCATCGGCCGCCCCAGACCCTGTTCGGAGAGCACGTTCTTGCTGACCGGCTTTCCTGCATTGCGCGCCAATACTTCCAGCAGGTTGAATTCGGTGCTGGTGAGCTCCAGCGGTATGCCGTTCCAGGCCGCGCGGCGCTGTTCGGGCCACATGGACAACTGGCCCACGACCAGGGGGCCGCTGCCGGTATCAGGCACCGCTTGCGTGCGGCGCAGGATGGCGCGGATACGGGCCGTCAGTTCGCGCGGCGTGCATGGCTTGGTGACGTAATCGTCCGCGCCCAGTTCAAGGCCGACGATGCGGTCGGTATCGTCACCGCGCGCAGTCAGCATCAGGATCGGCATCTGGCTTACCGCGCGTATGCGGCGCAGCGTTTCCAGGCCGTTCATACGCGGCATCATCACGTCGAGGACGGCAATGGCGTACAGCCCGGTGAGCGCGGTGGCGGCGCCGGTTTCGCCATCATGGGCGGTGGTGACGTCGAAGCCTTCCTGCGCCAGGTACTCCTGGAACATGCCGACCAGTTCGACGTCGTCGTCAATCAATAGGACCTTGTTCATGGCGCCCATGATAACAAATCGCTCCTGCCTGGCTCCTCCATCTTTACACGTTTTTACCTGCGACTTACGGCGCTTTACAGGCCGTAGCCAGAGAATGGAATCTCCTACCTATCACTGGAGATTGACAATGAATAAGAGCAAATTGATCCAGCTGCTGCTGGCTGCCGCGATGGCGCTGCCGCTTGCGGCCAGCGCGGAAGAGGGCGCGCCGCCGGAAGGCGATCGTCCTCCATTCGGCGGCCCTCGCGGCGAAATGCCGGGAGGCCGCCCAGGCCATGTTGGCGCGCCCGGCATGCCTTTCCTGCATGGTATCGAGCTGTCCGATAGCCAGGAAGACAAGATTTTCCAGTTGATGCACAGCCAGGAACCTTATCTGCGCGAACAGCAGCGGACCCACGAGAAGGCAATGCGTGCCTTGCACGAGATGCGCAATGCGGAGAAATTTGATGATGCTGCCGCCGCAAAGCTGGCGCAGGCTGCCGCCCAGGCGCAGGCGAACCTGATGCTGGCGCACATCCGCACGCACCAGAAGGTGCTGGCCGTGCTGACGCCGGAGCAGCGCAAGCAGTTGGATGAGCGTATGGAGCGCCGCCAGCGCGGAGGTCCCCATGAACGTTAATTCGATTACCAGTAGCTGCTACACCGGCCAGGTGTCTTCCACCGGTACCGACAAGGCGCGCCAGGCGCCACCTCCGCCGCCTCCAGGCCCGCCGCCGGGCGAGGGTGGTTTTATCAGCGCGATCGGCTCGGCGCTTGAATCGTTGGGTGTCACCGATGTTGCCGCCAGCGATAAGGAGAGTGCTGCGTCGGCATTGGGCAGCTTCTTGCAGCAGCTGATGACGTCCTTGCACGAACAAGGTGACGCGAGCGGTGCATCGGCGGAGGGCGCCGGCTCCGACAGCGCAGCTCCAGGCGCAGTGGGAACGGCCGGCGGCTCTGGCCAGTTCGGGCCGGGAGGTCCAGGCGGCCCAGGTGGTGCCGGCGGACCCGGCCGGCTCGCGCAGGATCTGCAAAGCCTGATCTCGTCGCTGCAAGGCGATGACGCCGACAGCAGCGGCTCAACTTCGCTGGAGACCTCGTTCTCCTCGCTGCTCGAATCGCTCGGCGCGGACAGTAGCGACTCCAAAAACAAGCTCGCCAGCTTCCTGCAAACCTTGTCGGACAAGCTGCCGCAGGCAGGCAGCAGCGGCAAACTGATTAACACCACCGCATAACAAGGAGACTCAATGGACGCTCATGACCACGGCCTGGCGGCGGACCTGGAAGCGATGATGAACATAGGCAGCTCGCGACGGCGGTCATTGCGCTGGCTGATGGCCGGCGCAGCTTCCCTGCCGCTGGTGGCCTGCGGCGGCGGTTCGGGCAGTGCCGGTAGTGCAAGCAGCAGTGAAAGCAGCAGCACCGGCAGCGGCAACACCGGTACCAGCGGCAGCTGCTCAGTCATTCCAGAGGAAACGGGTGGCCCTTATCCAGGCGATGGCACCAACAGCAACGCGAGCGGCATCGTCAACGTGCTGACGCAAACGGGTGTGGTGCGGGCTGATATCCGCAGCAGCTTCAATGGCGCCAGTGGTACCGCTGCCGGCGTTACGCTGACGATCAAACTGAAGATTGTCAACGCCAATAACAGCTGCGGCGCGGCCGGCAATTTCGCTGTCTACTTGTGGCACTGCGACCGTGAAGGCCGCTACTCGCTGTACTCCAGCGGGGTGGCGGATCAGAATTACCTGCGCGGCGTGCAGGAGGCAGACGCTGACGGCAACCTGTCCTTTACCACCATCTTCCCGGGATGTTACGACGGCCGCATGCCCCACGTGCATTTCGAGGTGTACCGCAGCCTGGCGCAAAGCACGAGTGCCTCGAACCGCATCAAGACCTCCCAGTTCACCTTCCCGATGGCGACGTTGAACGAAGTTTATGCCACCACCGGCTATAGCAGCTCGGCGACCAACCTGACGCATATCAGCTACGCCACCGACAACATCTTCAGCGACGGTTACGCGCTGCAGCTTGGCACAATGACCGGCAACGTCACGGACGGCTACGTCGTGACGCTGACCGTGGCAATCGCCGCGTAAAATAAAGCCCGCTTCGCAGCGGGCTTTATTCATTACTGCTTGACGCAGTCTACGAAGTAATCGCGCTTGCCATTCACTTCGCGCTTGACCAGGCCGTGCACGTCGGTTTCGAAGCCTGGGAAGTGCTCGTTGAAGTCGCGCGCAAAGCGCAGGTAATCGACGATGGTCTTGTTGAAACGCTCGCCCGGGATCAGCAGCGGGATGCCCGGTGGGTAAGGCGTCAGCAGGATGGCGGTGATACGGCCTTCCAGTTCGTCCAGCTGGACGCGCTCGATTTCGCGGTGAGCCATCTTGGCGAAAGCGTCCGACGGCTTCATTGCAGGCACCATGTCCGACAGGTACATCTCGGTGGTCAGGCGCGCCACGTCGTAAGCCTTGTAGAAGTCGTGGATCTGCTGGCACAGGTCGCGCAGGCCCATTTGTTCGTAGCGCGGGTTGGCAGCCGAGAATTCCGGCAGGATGCGCCACATCGGGGCGTTCTTGTCGTAGTCGTCCTTGAACTGCTGCAGGGCGGTCAGCAGCGTGTTCCAGCGGCCTTTGGTAATGCCGATGGTGAACATGATGAAGAAGGAGTACAGGCCGCACTTCTCAACGATCACGCCGTGTTCGGCCAGGTACTTGGTCACGATGGACGCAGGGATGCCGGTCTCGCCGAACTGGCCGTCCAGCGACAGGCCCGGGTTGACGATGGTCGCCTTGATCGGGTCGAGCATATTGAAGCCCGGCTTCAGGTCGCCGAAGCCGTGCCACTTCTTGCTGTCTTCGGTAAAGATCCAGTCTTCCTGCGAACCGATGCCTTCTTCGGCGAAGGTGTCCGGACCCCAGACCTTGAACCACCAGTCCTGGCCCCATTCTTCGTCGATCTTCTTCATCGCGCGGCGGAAGTCCAGCGCTTCCAGGATGGATTCTTCCACCAGGGCGGTGCCGCCCGGCGCTTCCATCATGGCCGCTGCCACGTCGCAGGACGCGATGATCGAGTACTGCGGCGACGTCGAGGTGTGCATCAGGTAGGCCTCGTTGAAGGCGTCCTTATCCAGCTTGACGGTCTCGGAGTCGCGCACCAGCACCTGCGAAGCCTGCGACAGGCCTGCCAGCAGCTTGTGGGTCGACTGGGTCGAGAAGATCATCGACTCCTTGGCGCGCGGACGGTCCTTGCCGATCGCGTGCATGTTCTTGTAGAAGTCGTGGAAGGTGGCGTGCGGCAGCCAGGCTTCGTCGAAGTGCAGGGTGTCGATTTTCCCGTCCAGCATTTCGCGCAGGGTCTCCACGTTGTACACCACGCCGTCGTAGGTCGACTGGGTGATGGTCAGGATGCGCGGCTTCTTGTTGGCGGCAGCCTGGGCGAACGGGTTGTTGGCGATTTTGCGCTCGATGCTCTCCATCGTGAACTCTTCGAGCGGGATCGGACCGATGATGCCCAGGTTATTCCGGGTCGGCATCAGGAACACAGGAATCGCGCCGCACATGATGATCGAGTGCAGGATCGATTTGTGGCAGTTGCGGTCAACCACGACGATGTCTCCGGGCGCCACGGTCGAATGCCACACCATCTTGTTGGAGGTGGAGGTGCCGTTGGTGACGAAGTAGGCGTGGTCGGCGTTGTAAATGCGGGCTGCGTTGCGCTCGGACGCGGCGACAGGGCCAGTGTGGTCCAGCAGCTGGCCCAGTTCTTCCACGGCGTTGCAGACGTCGGCGCGCAGCATGTTCTCGCCGAAGAACTGGTGGAACATCTGGCCGATAGGTGACTTCAGGAAAGCCACGCCACCGGAGTGGCCAGGGCAGTGCCAGGAGTAGGAGCCGTCGTTGGCGTAGTGCACCAGGGCGCGGAAGAAGGGCGGCGCCAGGCCATCCAGGTAGGACTTGGCTTCGCGGATGATGTGGCGCGCCACGAATTCCGGGGTGTCCTCGAACATGTGGATGAAGCCGTGCAGCTCGCGCAGGATATCGTTAGGGATATGGCGCGAGGTGCGGGTTTCACCGTACAGGTAGATCGGGATATCCGCATTCTTGTAGCGGATTTCTTCAATAAAGGTGCGCAGGGAGGACAGCGCGAAGTCGGTTTCCTCCGGGCTGCCGCCGCCGAATTCCTCGTCGTCGATCGACAGGACGAAGGCAGAGGCGCGCGACTGCTGCTGGGCGAACTGGGACAGGTCGCCGTAGCTGGTCACACCAAGGACCTCCATGCCTTCCTTTTCCATCGCCGCTGCCAGGGCGCGAATGCCCAGGCCGGACGTGTTCTCGGAACGGAAATCCTCGTCAATGATGACGATGGGGAAGCGGAATTTCATCGATGGTCTCCAGGCGCGACCAAGCGCCTCAAAAAAATAAGACCGGGAGTATCGCAGAATTTCCCGGCAACTGGTGATTTTTTTTACAGCACTTTAAAGCATCGCCACGATACCGAGCCCGATGCCCACCGCCGCCACACCGTAGGTGGCGTACATCAGCCATTTACGGTTGGTCAGCAGGGTGATCGCGGCCAATGCAATGGCGATCTGTTCGGCCGTGGTGGCCAGCGCCCATTGGTGGTGCTTGTGCAGGGCGTGGTCGGATTGATGGTCCCATTCGGCCGATTTGGCTTCCCATTTCTCGGCGTCCTGCTTGATCGCTTCCTTTTCTTCCTTGTAGCGGGCCACATCGGCCTTGTACTTCTCAGGATCGACGTTCGGCAGCGTCATGGCCAGTTCGGCCAGGTTCTGCTTGGCCGACTTGGCCTGGTAGTAGTTCCAGCGGTTGGAAGCCTCGGTCTTGGCGATGGCGGCATTGTTCTTGAACAGCGCCGCATCGTTCTGAGTTGCGCCGCCCTGGTAGCCGAAGATGGCGCCCACCGTGGCCAGGATGGCCGTGGTTACAGCGATATTGCCGGAGAATTTATCGTTGCTGTGTGCTGCGTGTTCCACGGCGTGATCGTGTGGGCCGTGAACGTGGAAACCGTGTCCGGACATGTTTTAGTTCCTGGTATAGGTGATAAAAGCATAAGGCAGCCCGGCTGCCGATACGTGTTCTTCGCGCGCCACTTCCTTCCATTCGCCGTCCGGCAGCTCAGGGAAGAAGGCATCGCACTCATATTTTTGGGCGATGCGTGTAATTACAAGCTTGCCAACCAGGGGCAGCGCCTGCTCGAAAATCTGGCCGCCGCCGATGATGAAGGCGTCGTCGACGCCGCTCACCATGGCCAGCGCGTCCTGCAGCGATGGCGCGCGTTCCACGCCCTCGTGCTGCCATTCCGCGTTGCGGCTGATGACGATATTCCGGCGGTTCGGCAGAGCGCGGCCGATTGAATCAAAGGTCTTGCGGCCCATGATAATCGGATGGCCGGAAGTGAGGCGCTTGAAGTGCGCCAGGTCCTCCGGCAGGTGCCACGGCAGGGTGTTGTTGATGCCAATGCCATTACTGGAGTCAGTGGCAACGATGATGGTCAAATTTGTCATGGCCGACATTATATATCGGAGCACTTTGCAATCTGGTCACGTTGCGGAATTGCGCCATCGCAAGTTTTATTTGGCCTTGAACGGGCGCTTGTGAAATTTCGAGAGTTTTGGTGGGGGTGGGCTGACGTATCGTGGGTTCAAGCGCGCTAGGAATTACTGCTGAGTAATTCTGTTTGTAGGTTTCATAACGATACGGAGCAGGAGAACCCCCTGATGAAACACCCACTCAAGCATCCCTATGGGAATGCCGGGCGCGCTATTCTCGCACTGGCCGATGGCACGATTTTCGAAGGCGCCTCGATCGGCGCCAGTGGCGCCACGGCTGGCGAAGTTGTCTTCAATACGGCTATGAGCGGCTACCAGGAAATCCTGAGTGACCCGAGCTACAGCCGCCAGATTGTCACGCTGACCTATCCGCACATCGGCAACACCGGCGTGAATGGCGAAGATGGCGAAGCGTCGCGTATTCATGCCGCCGGCCTGGTGGTCAAAGACGTCCCTTTCCTCGCCTCGAACTTCCGCTCCGAGCGGGACCTGCCTTCATGGCTGGCGGAGCAGGGCGTGGTCGCGATTGCGGGCATCGATACCCGCAAGCTGACCCGCATCCTGCGCGAAAAGGGCGCCCAGTCCGGCGCCATCATCGCCGGCGGTGCGGCAGACGAAGCGCTGCACCTGGCTCGTGAATTCCCGGGCCTGTCGGGCCTGGATCTGGCGCAAACCGTGAGCACCGCCGTGGCTTACGAATGGAACGAAACAGAATGGACGCTGGGCCAGGGCCATGGCCGCCAGTTGCAGGCGGGGCGCCACGTGGTGGCTTTCGACTTCGGCGTGAAGGCGAACATCCTGCGCATGCTGGCACAGCGCGGCTGCCGCGTGACTGTGCTGCCTGCGAAAGCCGGCGCCGCCGCGGCTCTGGCGTTGAACCCTGATGGCATTTTCCTCTCCAACGGCCCCGGCGATCCCCAGCCTTGCGGCTATGCGATCGAGGCAGCGCGCGAGCTGATAGAACGCGGTGTGCCGACGTTCGGCATCTGCCTGGGCCACCAGATCATGGCGCTGGCATCGGGCGCCCGTACCATCAAGATGAAATTCGGCCACCATGGCGCTAACCATCCGGTGCAGGACATCGAGACCGGCCGCGTGATGATCACTTCGCAGAACCATGGCTTTGCGGTCGATCCCGATTCGCTGCCGAATAACTGCGCAGTCACTCATATCTCGCTGTTCGACGGCTCGCTGCAAGGCTTCCGCCGCACGGACAAGCCGGCCTTTTGCTTCCAGGGCCACCCGGAAGCCTCGCCCGGGCCGCACGACCTGGCGCCGCTGTTCGACCGTTTTGTCAGCATGATGGAGGGCGCGCGCCATGGCTAAGCGTACCGACATCCAGCGTATCCTGATCATTGGCGCCGGCCCAATCGTGATCGGCCAGGCTTGCGAATTCGATTATTCCGGCGCCCAGGCCTGCAAGGCCTTGCGAGAAGAAGGCTACGAGGTGGTCCTGGTGAACAGCAACCCGGCCACCATCATGACCGACCCCGGAATGGCCGACGTCACTTACATCGAGCCGATCACCTGGGAAACGGTGGCGCGCATCATTGAAAAAGAACGTCCTCAAGCCGTACTGCCGACCATGGGTGGCCAGACTGCGCTCAATTGCGCGCTTGACCTGCATCGCCACGGCGTGCTGTCCGCCTTCAATGTGCAACTGATCGGCGCCACGCCGGAAGCCATTGACCGCGCCGAAGACCGCGCCAAATTCAAGGAAGCAATGGGCCGCATTGGCCTGGAATCGGCTCGTTCCCATATTGCCCACACCATGGGCGAAGCCTGGCAGGCGCAGGAAAAGCTGGGCTTCCCTGTCATCATCCGTCCTTCGTTTACGATGGGCGGCAGCGGCGGCGGCATTGCCCGCAACGCCGACGAATTCACCGCCATCTGCCTGCGGGGCCTGGAACTGTCGCCCACCTCCGAGTTGCTGATTGAGGAATCGCTGATCGGCTGGAAGGAATTCGAGATGGAGGTGGTGCGGGACCGCAAGGACAACTGCATCATCGTCTGCTCGATCGAAAACCTGGATCCGATGGGCGTGCATACCGGCGACTCCATCACCGTTGCACCCGCCCAGACCCTGACCGACAAGGAATACCAGATCATGCGCGATGCGGCGCTGGAAGTGCTGCGCGAAATCGGCGTGGACACCGGCGGCTCGAATGTGCAGTTTGCGGTCAATCCGCAAGACGGCCGCATGATCGTGATCGAGATGAATCCTCGCGTATCGCGCTCTTCGGCGCTGGCTTCCAAGGCGACCGGCTTCCCGATCGCCCGCGTCGCCGCCAAGCTGGCCGTGGGTTTCACGCTGGACGAGCTGCAGAACGACATTACCGGCGGCGCCACCCCGGCTTCGTTCGAACCGGCCATCGACTATGTCGTCACCAAGATCCCGCGTTTTGCCTTCGAGAAGTTCCCCGGCGCGAATGACCGCCTGACCACGCAAATGAAATCCGTGGGCGAAGTCATGGCCATGGGCCGCACTTTCCAGGAATCGTTCCAGAAAGCCCTGCGCGGCCTGGATATCGGCGTCGACGGCTTGCAGCGCATCGCTACCGGCCGCGACGTGATCGAACAGGAATTGCGCCTGCCAGGTCCGCAGCGCATCTGGTATGTGGGCGAGGCCTTCGCCCAAGGCATGTCGCTGGTGGAAGTGAACCGGCTGTCCCATATCGATCCATGGTTCCTGGCCCAGATCCAGGACCTGGTGGATGTGGAAGAGTGGGTGGCCTCGCAGCAGCTGGGCGGGTTCGACCGCCATGTGTTGCGCCGCCTGAAGCAGCAAGGCTTCAGCGACCGCCGCCTGGCGGCACTTCTGGGCGTGCCAGAGGATGCGGTGCGCGCACAGCGCCATGCCCAGGGTATCCGCCCGGTCTACAAGCGTGTCGACACCTGCGCCGGCGAGTTCGCCACCCGCACCGCTTACATGTATTCGACCTACGATGAGGAATGCGAGGCGCAGCCTACCAATGCGCGCAAGATCATGGTGCTGGGCGGTGGCCCGAACCGGATCGGGCAGGGCATCGAATTTGATTATTGCTGCGTGCACGCCGCGCTGGCGATGCGGGAGGATGGCTATGAGACCATCATGGTCAACTGCAATCCGGAGACCGTGTCGACCGACTACGACACGTCAGACCGACTGTATTTTGAATCGCTGACGCTGGAAGACGTGCTGGAAATCGTCGCCCTGGAAAAGCCGGAAGGCGTGATCGTGCAGTACGGCGGACAGACGCCGCTCAAGCTGGCATTGGCGTTGGAGGCCAACGGCGTTCCGATCATCGGTACTTCGCCTGACATGATCGATGCAGCCGAAGACCGCGAGCGCTTCCAGAAACTGCTCTTCGAACTGGACCTGCGCCAGCCTTCCAACCGCACCGCACGTACCGAGCAGCAGGCAGTGGCAATGGCGGAGGAAATCGGCTACCCGCTGGTGGTGCGTCCTTCTTACGTGCTGGGCGGCAGGGCGATGGAGATCGTCCATGAGCGGGCCGACCTTGAGCGTTATATGCGCGAAGCAGTCAAGGTGTCCCACGACTCGCCGGTGTTGCTGGACCGTTTCCTGAACGATGCAATCGAGGTGGATGTCGACTGCGTCAGCGACGGCGTCGATGTGGTGATCGGCGGCGTGATGGAGCATGTCGAGCAGGCCGGCATCCATTCCGGCGATTCGGCCTGCAGCCTGCCGCCATATTCCCTGTCCGACGCCACCGTGGCCGAAATCAAGCGCCAGACCGTGCGCCTGGCGCAAGGACTGGATGTGGTAGGCCTGATGAACGTGCAGTTCGCCGTGCAACGCCAGAAGGCTGACGGCCGGATGGTGGACCGTATTTATGTGCTGGAAGTGAATCCGCGTGCGTCGCGCACCGTGCCATTCGTTTCCAAGGCAACGGGCGTGCAGCTGGCCAAGGTCGCGGCGCGCTGCATGGCAGGCCGCTCGCTGGCGGCGCAGGGCGTCACGGCGGAAGTGATTCCGCCATATTACAGCGTCAAGGAAGCTGTTTTGCCGTTCGCGAAATTCCCGGGAGTGGACACCATTCTTGGGCCGGAAATGAAGTCGACGGGCGAGGTCATGGGCACTGGGCCGACCTTCGGCGAAGCCTTCCTGAAAGCGGAACTCGCCGCCGGCGTGCGCATCCCGCAGCAGGGCCACGTGTACATGCGCGTTCGCAAGGCCGACCAGGCCCGCGCCGTGGCACTGGCACGCGAACTGGCCGATGCCGGCTATTCCTTGTGCGCCAGCGAAGTAACGGCAGCCGTGCTGGAAGCCGGTGAGGTCCCGGTCAACGCCATCGAAGACGAAACCCTCCTTGGCCTGCTGGCCTTGCGCGAAATCGCGATGGCTGTCGTCACCGTCGACGAAAAGCGCACTGCCATCGCCGCCACGCGCAGCCTGCGTACCGCAGCACTGGCCAGCGGCACGGTAATGTTCACGACGATCGCAGCTGCGGAAGCAGCCGCCGAAGCGCGCAAACATGCCAACTGCACGGCAGTACGTTCGCTGCAGGAACTGCATGCCCAGGCCGGCGGCGAACTTCGCCAGGCGCCGCCGCTTGCGCCGCGTCCAGTACCGGGAGCGGCGGATTTGGCGGCTGCAGCGTGGAAGATGCCGGAACGCCGCGCCGATTCCCGGCAGCGCAGCGTGGGCGTGGAACCGCTCAAGGTTTTCATTCGTCAGCCTTTCACCGAATCGGACGAGTGCGAGCAGCGCATGATCGGCGAGATCATGCAAATGATCGACAGCGCGAACGGCCTGCCGCACGTCTTCGATTACCTCACAGGCTTGCAGGCGGAGAGCGCGGAAACCTTCCGTGCTTCGTTCGAACGTAGCCAGGGTTTGCCCTTCACACCCCAGAATTTCCGCCGCCATCGCCTGGCGTTGCTGGACCAGGCCGACGTCATGGTCAATATTCGTGTCGGAATGAGCGAAAGCAGTGCGTTCGAGTTGAGCTATCACATATTCAAAGGCCGTCGAACGCCTATCCTGTTCCTGGTATGGAAAGGCGCGCCGATCAAGACAACGCTGCTGCGCGAGCTGGACGACCTGGTGGACATTACCTATATCGAGTTCGACGAAGTATCAGAGTTGCGGGGCCGGTTGCATCAGTTTTTCAAATCGTTGGTAAAGGAGTGAGCGATGTTCAATAATTTCAAGATCAAAACCCTCTTGGTGGGTGTGCTCGGTCTGCTGATTGGCCTGTTGGCCATTATCGGCGGCCTTGGAATCCTGAGCGCGGAGCGCTCGGTCGGTCTGGTGAAGGACGTTACAGTCGCTAACCAGAAGAATATCGCGGAACGCAACGCTATCCGTCTGGATATGGAAACTGGCCGCAGCCAGATCCTGCAAGCCTTGCAGCACAACCCGGAGCTGGCCTGGAGCAAGCTGCATGACCATCCATTGACCAACCATTTCAACATCGTCGACGACGTGACCGCGCGCGTCACCAAGCATTGGGAAGGCTATTTGGCGGACATCAAGTCGCCGGAGGAGCGCAAGTTGGCCGAAGAGTGGTTCGCCAAGAGCGACGGCCTGGGTGTTGCGCATGTGCGCGCCGCCACTCAGGCAGTCAGGGAAGGCCGCTGGGATGACGCGGAGACTGTCCTGATCAAGAAACTCAACCCGACTTATCGCCTTGGCGACGTGGCCTTGAAGGCGCTGGCCGAATACAGCGACAAACGGATCAAGGAAGACGATGCCGCCGTTGCCGCGAGCCTGAGCCGTTCCAGCACCACCGTAACCGTCGTCCTGCTGGGCGGCCTGGTACTGAGCGTGTTTGCCGGCATGGTGCTGATGAAGGCCATCTCCGAACCCCTGGCGGAAGCCATGGCCGTGGCGCATCGGGTCGCCGATGGCGACCTGAAAGGCCAGGCTACCCCGCACTCCGCCAATGAATTCGGCGAATTGCTGCGGGCGCTGGACAAGATGCGCGACAACCTGGCAGCCATCGTGGCGGAAGTGCGCAGCGGCAGCGACACCATTTCCAGCGCCTCCGGCCAGATCGCTGCCGGCAATATGGACCTGTCGCACCGTACCGGCGAGCAGGCGGCATCGCTGGAAGAAACCGCATCGTCGATGGAGGAACTTACCAGCACGGTGCGCCAGAATGCCGACAATGCACGCCAGGCCAACCAGCTGGCAGTTTCTGCATCGACGGTCGCAACCAAGGGCGGCCTGGTGGTGGAGCAAGTGGTTGAAACCATGGGCTCGATCAATGAGTCTTCCAACAAGATCGTTGACATCATTGCAGTGATCGATGGCATCGCCTTCCAGACCAATATCCTGGCCCTGAATGCTGCTGTGGAAGCGGCGCGCGCCGGCGAACAAGGCCGCGGTTTCGCGGTCGTTGCCAGCGAGGTCCGCAATCTTGCCCAGCGCTCGGCGGCTGCCGCCAAGGAAATCAAGCAGTTGATCGACGATTCCGTCGGCAAGGTGGAGAGCGGCGCCAAATTGGTGAACCAGGCCGGCACCACGATGAAAGAGATCGTGACCAGCATCCAGCGCGTGACCGATATCATGGGCGAAATCACCAGCGCAACCCAGGAACAGACCGCCGGATTGGAACAAATCCACCACGCCATCACGGAGATGGATACAATCACGCAGCAAAACGTGGCATTGGTGGAGGAAGCCGCGGCGGCATCCGGCGAGCTGCAGGACCAGGCGAGCAACCTGTCCCGGGTCGTGAGCGTGTTCCAGATCGATGGCCAGCACAAGGCGCCGTCTGCAGCGGCCCAGGCCCACGCCGTGATCCAGGCTGTGCGCACCAAGCCTGGTGCGCCGGTCAAAGCTGCAAAGCCGGCCAAGCAGGCGAAGCCAGCCCTGACCGAGTCAAAGGCCGCGCCTGCCCGCAAGGTCGCCAACAGCCCGGTAGGAGATTGGGAAGAATTTTGAATGAGGAGTGCGATTGGACCACAAAGAATTTGAACACCTGGTTCGCCGTCTTGAACTGGACTCACATGCCAACCCTGAGGCGTTCCGCCGCAAGGTTGTTGCGATCAGCCTTTCCGCCTTTGTCGTGCTGTTCGGCGCATTGGCGGGGCTGGTTGCCTTGTTCGTCACGCTCATGCAATGGGCCCTGGAATCGCACCGTACCTTTGTCACCATCAAGATAGGCCTCTTTGGCCTGTTCCTCCTTCCGCTGATCTTCGTCGTCCTGCGCGTCATGTTCATGCGGCTTGACCGGCCAACCGGGCGCGCGCTCTCCCGGGATGAGGCGCCCAAGCTGTTCGACATCCTTGACAAGCTTCACAGCAAGCTGAAAGGGCCGCCAATCCATCACGTCCTGGTCACGGACGAATACAACGCCGCCATCTGCCAGCATGCCCGTTTTGGGATTTTCGGCGGCTACCAGAACTACCTCATGGTCGGACTGCCATACCTGCTGGGGGCAACCTCCAAGGAAATGCTCGGAACCCTGGCCCACGAATACGGCCACCTGTGCGGCAACCACGGCAAGCTGTCGACCTGGGTGTACCGCCAGCGCCGGCTGTTCATCGACATGTACGAACATGTGGAGCAGAGCGCGGAAGACAATCTCGTCAGCCGCGTTATCGCCGGCTCGCTGGGCAAGTTCTTCCCTTACTACAGCGCTTACACCTTCGTACTGGCGCGCCAGTGCGAATATGAAGCGGACAGCATGTCGGTCGAAATGGCCGGGCGTACTGCGCGTGCCCATGGACTGGTGCGTGTCCACTTGCTCGGCGCCTGGGTTTACCGCTCGTTCTGGCCCAAGATGTATGAGAATGCGGACCGCGCTGAGCGCCCGCCATTCATGCCGTTCGCTTCGATGCGCATGGCGTTCCGGGCCAATTACGAGGAATGGGCGTCAAAGGCGGCGCTGGATGCGGCATGGGCCGTGCGTTCGGACGTTGATGACACCCACCCGTGCCTGCGCGAGCGCCTGGATGCGATTGGCGTAGCGCCGTCCTTGCCGGAGCCGGTCGACGTGTGCTCCGCCGATGTGATGCTGGCTTCCGGCGTCGGCAAGAAGCTTGAGGCGGAGTTGGACAAACAGTGGTGGGAAGTCAATTCGCGCGGCTGGCGCGAACGCTACCGCCACGTCACGACGTCTCAGGTGCGTATCGGCACGTTGTCGGCGCAGCCGCTTGCGAAGCTCTCCGTGCCGGATTTGCAGGAGCTGGCTGCGCTAAAGCTGGAATTCGAATCCGGCGCTGCCGCCAAGCCGGTGCTGGTGGAGCAGCTGAAGCGCCCGGGCGGGCCTTATCCCAAAGCCTCGCTGATGTACGGCCGCGTATTGCTGGAAGAAGGTAACCGCCAGGGCGTCGATCACCTGCGCGACGCGGCGCTGAACGACCAGCGCCTGCTGAATGAAGCCGCACAACGTGGCTATCACTACCTTCTGGAGAAGGAAGGGGAAGACTCCGCCAACCTGTGGTGGAGCAGCGTCGTCCCCGAAGAAGAAACTGCTTAAACGGCCATCGGCGCCGTCAGTGGCGCATGGTGCTGGTAGCCTTCCAGCGTGAAGTCGGAAGGCTCGATCTTCTCCAGCCACTCCGGCTCGTACTTGCCTGTTTCGGCGAACGACGGTACGCGGCTGTTGATATGCAGCTGTGGCAACGGCAGCGGTTCGCGCTTGAGCTGTTCCTGCACCATCTCCATGTGGTTCTCATAGATGTGCGCATCGCCGATAAAGTAGCTGAACCAGCGTGGCTTGTAGCCGGTCAGGCGCGCCACCAGGTGCAGCAGGGCCGCGCCTTCCGCGATGTTGAACGGGGTGCCCAGGCCGATATCGTTGCTGCGGACGTAGAGGCAGAGCGAAATTTCGCGGGTGGTGGCGTTCGGGATGAACTGGTACAGCAGGTGGCAGGCCGGCAGCGCAACCTGGTCCAGCACCGCAGGATTCCAGCCGTGGAACAGGATACGGCGGCTCGATGGATTATTGACGATGGTGTCCAGGCATTCGCGCAGTTGGTCGATGGCCTTGTACATCAGGACTTTGCGGACGCCGTCTTCTTCCAGCGGCGCCACCTGGCGGAAACCGTTGCGTTCAGCGTCCGCGATTTGTGCGGTGGCCGAAGCGTCCAGTACTTTGTAGCCCGGCCATTCGCGCCACTGTACGCCATACACCGGGCCCAGGTCGTCGGTGCCGGTGCGGTGCGGATTGGCCAGCCATTGCTGGTTCTCGTTGGCATTCTGGTCCCACACCTTGCAGCCCAGGGCGCGGAAGTCGGCGGCGCTGCGCGAGGCGCGCAGGAAGGCGCACAGTTCGCCGACGACCGATTTGAAGGCCAGCTTCTTGGTCGTCACGGCGGGGAAGCCGTCGTTCATATCGAAGCGCATCATTGCGCCTGGCACGCTCAGGGTACGGATGCCGGTTCGGTTGTCCTGCCAGCTGCCTTGCTCCAGAACGGTGCTGATCAATTCTTTGTACTGCTTCATGCGTCTCTCCGTTTATCGTTTGTTGCCACGGCCGCCGGTCTTGGCGGCAGCGCGGCCAGCGGCGCGGGCGCTCGATTTAGCGCCGCGCGTGGCGGTCACTACGACTTTGCCGCCGCCGGTGCCCGAACCCGGGCCGCTGCGGCCACCGCTCATTCCGCCGCGGGGTGCGCCGCCAGTGCCGGCACCGGGGCTGCCAGGACGTGAGCCATAGATCGGCCCGCGTTGACGAGGTTTTTCCTTTGGCGGCAGCTCCTCTTTCAGGCCGCCGAAGCCGCCGGCCGGGCGCGGCGTGTCATCGATTGCCTTTGCGGGCTGCTTTGCGGCCTTGGCCGGCTTGCTTCCGCCGCGCGCAGGCTTGGCGGCAGCACGAGCCGGAGCCGCAGTTGGCGTGCCAGTCGACGGCACGCGGTGATCGGCCTCAAACCCGGCTTCCTCTGCACGTGGCAGCACGGCGCCGGTCAGTTTTTCGATGGCGCGCAGAAGATCCACTTCGTCCGCGCAGACCAGTGAGACCGCTTCGCCTTCCGCGCCTGCACGGCCGGTGCGGCCGATACGATGGACATAGTCTTCCGCAACGGTCGGCAAATCGAAATTGACCACCAGCGGCAGTGCTTCAATATCGAGGCCACGGGCGGCGACATCGGTTGCCACCAGGATCTGCACATCGTTTGCCTTGAAGCGCTTCAGGGCCTTGATACGGGCTGGTTGCGGCTTGTCGCCATGGATCGAATCGGCTGAAACGCCTTCACCCTGCAACAGTCCCACCAATTGCTCGACACCTTTGCGCGTCTTGACGAAAACCAGCACCTGGCCCCAGCCTTCCTTGCGCATCAGATGCAGGAACAGGTCCGGCTTGTTCCGCTTGTCGGTCGTGAAGACCGTCTGGCGCACGGTACGCGCGGTGGTGTTCGGCGCGCTGGCCTGCACCATGAGCGGATCGCGCAGCAACTGCTTCGCCATCGCACGAATAGAGTCCGGCATGGTGGCCGAGAAGAGCAGCGTCTGGCGTTCGGCCGGCAATGCAGCGAAAAGCAAATCGAGGTCGGCGGCGAAACCCAGGTCCAGCATGCGGTCGGCCTCGTCCAGCACCAGCGCCTGCAGCTGCCCGAATTCCAGGGCGCCCTTGCGGTACAGGTCGAGCAGGCGGCCAGGCGTCGCCACCAGGACATCGAGGCCCTTGCGCAGCTTGGTCATCTGCGGTTCCATCGGCACGCCACCATAGGCCACGGCCGATCGCAGCGGCAGGTTGAAGCCGTAGGTGTGGAAGCTCTGATACACCTGCTCCGCCAGCTCGCGGGTTGGAACCAGCACCAGGCAGCGGATGCAATTCGGCGCGGCCTGGCCGCCCTCCATGGTCAAGCGCTGCAGCAGGGGCAGGGCGAAAGCGGCTGTCTTGCCAGTGCCGGTTTGCGCGGCGGCCAGCAGGTCGCGGCCCGCCAGCACCGCAGGAATCGCCTGTTTTTGTACCGGTGTCGGTGTTTTGTAGCCAATCGAGTCGAGGGTGCGCTGCAGCCCATCGATCAAATCCAGCGAGGCAAAACTCATAATGCATCGCTCCAAAGTGTCAGGGCGTGGCGGACTTGCTCGTCCGTCAGCGCCATCAGGTTATCGCCGACATACCATTCGGTGTAACTGGTTCCTGGCAGTTGCGCATGCGCTACCCGGTTCAGCAGCCACACCCCGTGCTTTGCCGCGATCTCATTACGGATCTGCAGCAGGCGGTCGCGGTCGACCGGCACGTGGATATGCAGCATGTTCGCATGCGGTCGCGCAGGATTGGCGCGCAACCGCGGGTAGTCACGCAGCGCCTCGTAAAGCCATTGCGTGCGGCGGAAATATTCAGGCATCGCTGCCAGGCGCGCGTCGAACTGCATCGCCGCAGCGACCACGTAAGGGCTGCGGTGGATCACATTGCCGCCCTGGCGGCGGAACCATTCCTGTGCACGGGCGATGAAGGCACGGCTGCCCAGCAGCATAGCGCCACCCAGGCCGCCGATGCCCTTGTACAGCGAAACGTAGACGCTGTCGAAGCCTGCGGCCAGTTCGGCCGGCGTGCGGGCGTAGCCGGCCGCCGCCTCAAACATCCGCGCGCCATCCATATGCAGGTGGATGCCTTGCTCGCGGCAGTGTGCCTTGATGGCTTGCAGTTCATCCCAGGGCGGCGACTGGCCGCCCAGTTCGCGTGCAGGCAGTTCAAGGGACACGGCGGCCAGCCGGTCGGACACGGCCTGCAATTCCGCCAGGGTGAATGGACGGTGCAGGTCGCCAAGCTGCAGCGCCTGGAAGTGATCAAGCAGCTGGTGGTTGCTGCGTTCATGCTTGAAGATATGTGCCGTCGGATGCAGTGCTGCCAGCCTGCTGCCGCTCTCCATACAGGCCAGGCGCAGCGCGGTGACCTGGGTCATGGTGCCGGTGATGCAGAAAGTGGCGGCTTCGAAGCCCAGCAGATCGGCAACCTTCTGCTCGAAGGATTGTATCAATTCGCCTTCGCCATACACGTCATGGGCGATGCCGTTCGCCTCGCACCATTGGGCCATGGCGGCAAAGGTCTCCGCCGGCGATGCCTGGCGGTGGCCAGGCAGGACGGTGTGGCAGTTCTGGCGCAGTTCAGCGTCGGTCACGGTTGCCTCAGTGGGTCACGTGGACGTTATGGAACTGCAGCGCCGCGAGGTTGGCGTAGATGCCGCCCAGCGCCACCAGCGATTGGTGGGTGCCGGTTTCAACGATCTTGCCGTCTTCCATGACGATAATGCGGTCGGCGCGCTGCACGGTCGCCAGACGGTGCGCGATGATGATGGTGGTGCGGCCGACCATTGCCGCTTCCAGCGCGCCTTGCACCAGGCGTTCGGATTCCGCGTCCAGGGCGCTGGTTGCTTCGTCGAGCAGCAGCAGCGGAGGATTTTTCAGCAATGCACGCGCAATCGCGATGCGCTGGCGTTGGCCGCCGGACAGGCGTACACCGCGCTCGCCGAGGAAGGATTTGTAGCCATGTGGCAGGCGCTCGATGAATTCGTGCGCCGCCGCCAAACGTGCGGCCTCGATCACTTCCTGGTCGCTCGCATCGGCGCGGCCGTAACGGATGTTTTCCATGGCATCGGCGGAGAAGATCACGGTGTCCTGCGGCACGATGCCGATCGCGCCGCGCAGCGTGTGCAGGTCAAGCAGGCGGATGTCGGTGCCGTCCAGGCGGATCGCTCCCGATTGCGGATCGTAGAAGCGCAGCAGCATCTGGAACAGCGTGGTCTTGCCGGCGCCCGACGGGCCGACTACGGCAACAGTTTCTCCCGGTTTGACGTCGAGGGTCACATGGTCCAGCGCCAAGGTGTCAGGACGCGAAGGGTAGCTGAACGTTACATCGGCCAGGCTCAGTGCCGCGCCGTTGGCGGCGCGTGGCGGCAGGGCTTGCGCCTGGGCCGGGTTCTGGATGTCGGAGCGCACCGCCAGCAGTTCCAGCAAGCGTTCGGTGGCGCCCGCTGCACGCTGGGCTTCGCCCATGACTTCGGACAGCGCGCCGATGGCGCCGGCGACGATGGAGGCGTACAGGATGAACTGGCCCAGGTCACCACCGGTCATCGAACCTTCGAGCACGGCATGCGCACCCAGCCACAGCACGAACACAATGGTGCCGAACACCAGCACGATGGCCAGCATGGTCAGGAAGGCGCGCGCCTGGATGCGGCGCATGGCGGTGCTGAAAGCGCCTTCCACCGAACCGCCAAAGCGTTGCGCTTCCAGGTTTTCGTGGGTGAAGGCCTGCACTGTCGGCATGGCGTTCAGGATTTCGCCGGCCATGGCCGATGCGTCGGCCACGCGGTCCTGCGAGTCGCGCGAAAGCTTGCGCACGCGGCGGCCGAAGATCACGATCGGCAGCACCGTCAGCACCAGCAGCCCGATGATGATGCCGGTCAGTTTTGGGCTCGTCACGAACAGCATCACCAGGCCACCCAGGAACAGCAGCACATTGCGCAGCGCCATGGAAATACTGGTGCCCACCACGCTCTGGATCAAGGTGGTGTCGGTGGTCAGGCGCGATAGCACCTCGCCGGTTTTGGTTGTCTCGAAGAATTCTGGGCTTTGCTGCACCACGTGCGAGTACACGGCATTGCGGATGTCGGCGGTCACGCGCTCGCCGAGCCAGGACACGCTATAGAAACGGGCCGCGGTTGCCAGCGCGAGCACAGTAGCCACGGCGAACAGGGCCAGGAACACCTGGTTCACGTGAGCCGCGCTGTGCACGCCGGCGTTGGCGCCGAAGCCCAGGTCGATCATCTGCTTGAATGCGTACGGGATGGCCAGGGTGGAGCCCGCGGCCACGATCAGCGCAATGCCGGCCACGAGGAAGCGGTTGCGGTAAGGCTTGAGGAAGGGCAGAAGGCCCTTGAAGGCGGCCAGGCTGCCTTTCTTGAGTTCTCGGGCTTCGGGCTGGCCGTTGTTGGTGGTGCTCATTGCGTATTCTACGTTCTTCTTTAAAGTTTCATCGGACGGACATAGCCCGTCAACTCCAGGTAGCCGCGTCCCGCCGGCTGGCCCTCCCGCGTGACCATCACCGCGCCTTCCCAATAGACTGCACCGCTCGAACGGCGCGAATCCAGCTCCTGGTCCTGTTGCAAAGGACTGACCAGCCACTGTTCGGGGCCGGTGGTAATCAGGGTGGCGACGGGATACTCGGCGTGGGTGCGCGGCGAACGCCATCGCATCTGCGGGGTAAAACTGACCTGGTCCTGCGAATAGTGCGTAATCTTACCGGATGCATCGCGCCATGTCGCGTGGGCCCATAGTTTACCACCTTGGCGGTCCCTTATCTGGAATGCCATGAGTGCGCCGCCGTCGTCCAGGTTGATGCCGGTCCAGTCCCAGCCCGCAGCGTTCGGATCGAGCACCTGGCTTGACCATTCATGATCGAGCCAGGTGACGCCTTCCACGGCCTGCGGGGTGGCGCCGCGCCTGGTAACATTGCCGCTGGTGCGCAGCTGGGGCTTGCTATAGTAGTAACTTGCCTGTTCGGGCTTGGGGCCTTTGCGGGAGAAGCCGGCTTCGCCCTGCAGCATGACGGGCTGCGTGGGCTGGAGCTTCAGCGCAAGCGCGAAATCGGATGCTTGGATGTCGATTTGGTAATTACCATCCGCGGCGCGCCGCATGCGCCAGCCGTCTAGCTGAATATCCGTGTCTTGCAGGGCAGCGCCGGCCAGACCGAAACCGGCGCGGGCCGTGCGTTGGTCGTGCAGCAGCTTGCCTAGCGCCGGGTCGGATAGCGCAACGTGGGCGAGGATGATGTCCGTTGGGGCGAACTGGCTTGGGTTTTCGCGGCCATGGCCAGTGCTGGCGCGGAAGAATGTCACCTGGTAGCCAAGCTGGCGGCCGTCGGGCGCCGCGATCCAGCCGGTGGCGTACCACCACTCCGTTTTAAAGCCGGGGTGTGAGCCGAAGTCGCGCGGGAACTGGAGTTCCACCCCGGGCTTGACTGGCGTGAAATCAGCTGCCTGAAGCGGCAGCGCGATGACGGCAGCGAGAACGATACAGAGCAGGGCGCGCATCACCAGTCCTCCCTGACGGCGCGGATCGGACCTTCTGAGAGGGCCTGGCGGCCTGCGATCAAGGCGGTGGCGGCTGCCGACAGCAATAGGGCCAGCGCTACGGTGCCTAACAGCGGCCACGGATAGTGCATTTGCATGGTCCAGTGGAAGGATTGCGGGTTGATGACGTGGACCAGCACCAGGCTGATGACCCAGCCCAGAGCGAAGCCTGCCAGGATGCCGAGTGTAGTCAGGGCGCCGCCTTCGAGTGCCAGGATGCCCAGGATCTGCCTGCGCGTGACGCCGACGTGACGCAACATGCCGAATTCGCGGCTGCGGGCCAGGGTTTGCGCGGAGAAGGTCGCCGCCACGCCGAACAGGCCAATGATAATGGCGATTGCTTCCAGGAGGTAGGTGACGGCGAAGCTGCGGTCGAAGATTTTTAGCGTGAGGTTGCGGATGTCGGACGGGACGCTGGTTTCCAGCAGCTCTCCGAAGGGAAGCTTGCGGATTCCTTCCTGCACTTGCGCTGCGCTGGCGTCTTTTGCGAGCCAGATGGCGGCGTCGCCTGCATCGCGGTCGCCGGTCATGTCGATGTAGTCCGCGCGGCGGATGATGACGGCGCCGCCAGCGCGGGCGTAGTCCCGCCAGATGCCGGCGACACGGAATTCGCGCTGTTTGCCGTGTAATGGCAGGTGTATGGCGCCGCCGGGATGTGCGCCATACAAGTCGGCCATCGCTTCGGATACCCATGCAGGCGGGAGTTTGCCGGCATCGCTCGCGGTGCTAGGCGTAACCGCCGATTCGCCGACGAGCACCATGGCGCGGCCGGGATCAGCCGGGTCCACATCCCTTGCGAGGACGGCGACATTGGCCCGTTCGGCCGCCAGCGAGACTGAACGTATGCGCAGGAATTCAATGCGTGCAATGCCCGGAACGGCGCTGAGGGCCGCTTGTTCGGAAGGCGTCAGCCCGCCGGTGGTGCCGGCCGAGGCGCTGCGAACGTAGACATCGGCAGGCAGGATGCGCAGTACCCACTCGTCGACCGAGGTGCGGAAGCTCGCGACCATGATTGCCATCGCCACCATCAAGCTGAAGCTGGCCAGTACCCCTTCCAAAGCGATACCAGCCTGGCCGGACGCGTTGGCGAGGCGCGCCAACGCCAGCGCAGTGACCGGATTCGCCGCCGTCCTTCCGCCGGCCCGGGCCGCGTCGGCTGCTGCAGCCCCGGCGAGCCGAGTGCGTGCGTCGAACATCTGGAAGACGCTTCCGGCCAGACGCGGCATGAGCGCGATCGCGCCGACCAATAGCAATGCGATGGACAGGTAGCCGAACAGCGGCAATTCAAATACAGGTGGGGCGAAGGCCAACGCACCTGCAGCCGCAAGGCAGGCCAGCCCCGGCCACGGACGCGCCAGGAGCCGCAGCGCCGTTTCATCGGTTCCCGCCTTGAGCGCAATGGCCGGACGTGCACGTGCTGCATCGAGAGCTGGCGCGAGGCCGCCGAACAACGCTACAACGAGGCCAAGCGCGAAGTAGGACAGTGCGGCGCCGGGCGACCATTGTACGGATGGCTGGACGCCCGCAAAATAGCCCGCTCCGAGGTCCCCTCCGAAAAGGCGCAGCACGGCAGCCGCCAGCCCGTAGCCTCCCGTCACGCCGAGCGCTGAACCCACGGTGCCAAGTAAAGCACTTTCCAGCAGCACCTGACGGATCAATTGGCGCCGCTCCAGGCCAAGCACGCGCAGCAGCGCGAACTCGCCGCGCCGGCGCAGGACCGACAACGCCTGCGACGAGAACACCAGGAATGCGCCAGTAAACAGCGCCACCAGGGCCAGTACGCTCAGGTTGACGCGATAGGCCCGGCTCAGGTTCGCGTTGCGGCTTTCCTGCCCTCCGTCGTTCGGCTGGCCGATACGGAAGCGGCCAGGGAACTCGCGTTCGAGCCGCGCCGCCAGCGCGCGCTCGAACGCGCCGCGATCCACTCCATCGCGCAATTTCAAATCCACGCGGGATAACTTGCCAAGCCGCTGGAACTGCCATTGGGCGGCGGCGATGTCCATTACCGCAAAGCGCTGCCCAACGCGCGCCCGTTGCAGCGAGCCGGCCACGCGCAACACCGAGATTTTGCTGCCGGCCTGCAGACGGAGTTCGCCGCCGGGCCGTGTCTGCAGCCAACCCATGGCCGCTGGCGACAGGAAAATCGCGTCGTCAGCGAGGGCGTCGTATTCTTGATCCGTATCGGGAGCTCCGATCAGGTCCGGCGTAATAAAGCCGGCGCGAAACACATCCAATCCGATAATCTTGAGCGCTTGCCGCGCACCGGGCAGGGACGCATCGAATTCAAGGACGGGTGAGGCGACCGCTACCTCCGGCAGCCGCGCAAGAACGGGATAAATGGATTCGTCGAAAGTGGCTTCGGTGCCGCTCAACTGGATGTCGGCCTGGCCTGACAGGCTGCTGATCGCGGTCGAGAACTCGTTCAACGCCGCTGCGTTCACCAGGTGAATCGCAAAGCCCATCGCCACGCCAATTGCAATGGCAGCGATCGCGGTCAGCGCCCGCACCGGGTGCGCGCGCCATTCGCCCGCAGCCAGCCAGCGCGTCAGCCGCCGCATTCCAGTTGCGTCATTTCCGCAGCGCGTTTCGCTTTTTGCCTGGCGCGCTCGGTGTTCTGCAGTGTTGCACCGCGAGCGTCTTCTTCAGCCCATTTCTGCTGAAGCTGGAGCTTCTTGCACTTCTTGTTATGGGTCGCGACAGCACGTGCCGCAGCGATTTCCTCGCGCTCTTCGCGCGCCTCGCGCTTGCGGCGCGCCGAGGCAAGTTTCTCGGCCTCGCGTTCCTGCCGTTTAAGGTCCGCCGCTGCTGCTGGATCCGGTGCAGGCGCTGGCGGCACGGAAACCGTGCTGGCGACACCTCTTTCGCAAGGCTGCTGCGAGTAGCTCACCTTTCCATCGACGGTGCACTTGTGCAGGGTTTGCGCCCCTGCAGGAAGGACTAAGGCCAACAGCAGCAAGGGTAGGGGGTTCATAGTATTTTTCCAGGGTTCATGAGGCCCAAAGGATCCAATGCGCCCTTGATGGCTCGCATCAGGTTCAATTCCACCGGCGACTTGTACCTCGCCAGTTCGTCGCGCTTTAGAGCGCCAATACCATGTTCGGCCGAAATCGATCCGCCGTACGCCGCTACCGCATCGTGCACCACGCGGTTGACTGCTTCCTGGTTGTGCAGGAATTCTTCGTTGCCCACGCCAGCCGGCGGCGCAACATTGAAATGCAGGTTGCCATCGCCAAGGTGGCCAAAGCACACCAGCTGGCAGCCGGGGAAGGCGGCCTGCAACAGTGGCTCGGTGCCGGCGATGAAGTCCGCAATCGACGACACCGGCAGCGAAATATCGTGCTTGATGTTCTTGCCATCCGCCGCCTGCGCCAGCGGAATGTGTTCGCGCAAATCCCACAGTCCGCGTGACTGCGCGGCGGAACTTGCGACCACAGCATCCTGCGCCACGCCTTCGCCAAGCGCCACGCCCAGCGCGCGCTCCAGCAGTGATGCGGCATGCGATTCGGATTCGCTGCTGGACAGTTCCAGCAAAGCGTATTGGGCATGGTGCCCGTTCAACGGCTGCGGCAGCGCGGGGAAATGTTTGGCGACAAGTTGCAGGCAAAATGCCGACATCAGCTCAAAGCCGGTCAGGCTTGCACCGCAATGGTCCTGCAAAATCGACAGCAGCCGCAATGCTGCCGCCGGAGAATCGAGCGCCGCGAGTGCTGTCACGGAAGCTTTAGGCTGCGGATACAGCTTGAGGACAGCACCTGTGATGATGCCCAGCGTGCCTTCCGCCCCGATGAACAGGTCGCGCAAATCGTAGCCTGTATTGTCCTTGCGCAGGCCGCGCAATCCCGACCAGATCTCGCCCTGCGGCGTGACAACTTCCAGGCCGAGGCACAGTTCGCGGGTATTGCCGTAACGAAGAACACCGGTGCCGCCTGCGTTGGTTGAAAGGTTGCCGCCGATCGTGCAACTGCCTTCCGCTGCCAACGACAGGGGGAACAGGCAACCCTGCTCGGCGGCAGCTTCCTGGGCGCGCTGCAGGATAACGCCCGCATCAACCGTCATGGTGCGGTTGACGGGATCGACCTGCCGGATTTTTTGCAGGCGCGCCAGCGACAGCACAATGGCGCGGCCGCTGGCATCAGGCACGCTGCCCAGCACCAGGCCAGTATTGCCCCCTTGCGGAACGATCGGAATGCGCGCCGCCACGCACAGCTTTACGGTCGCGGCGACTTGCTCGGTATCGGCGGGGCGCAGTACTGCAAGCGCGCGCCCGGTGAAGCGCCCGCGCCAATCGCGAAGGAAAGGCGCCATGCCTGCTTCATCCGTGATGGTATTCGCCTCGCCAAGCAGGGCGCGGCAGGCATCGAGGAAAGTATCCATTGTTACTTGGTCTTGCTGGTGTTGACCTTTTCCAGCAATTCACGGGCTGCCTGTTTGGCTGCCTTCTTATAAGGCTGCACGTAAAGGATGGCGCACAGGAAGTAGACCACCACGATAGCGACTTCGCCCCAGCCCAGCCAAGGCGTAACCTTGTCGGCCCAGGCCCGCACCACGCCTTCGATGAAGTAGATCAGGATCATCATCGAAGTCCACTGCAGCGTATAAATATCGCGTTTGATCACGCCCAGCAGCGGGAACAGGAGCGGGACCGCTTTGAGCACCGCCCAGGAACCGCCCGGTTTAAGCGGTGCAATCCACATTTCCCAGGCCACGCACCAGGCGATGAGCAGGGCCAGGCTGCCGATGGCACCCCAATGGAAAAGTTTGTGTTTTGTGCTGTTCATTTTTATTATCCCCGCAGCTTGACGGCCGCTTCGGCCAGCCGGCGTCCTAACGCGACTGCCAGCCGTTTTTCATCTTCCGTGAACGGTTTCTTGCCGTCCAGTCCCGACCAATGGGTGGCGCCGTATGGCGAGCCACCGCTGGTCGTCGTCATCAGTTCCGGATGGGTGTAGGGCAGGCCCATCACCATCATCCCGTGGTGCAGCAAGGGCACCATCATCGTCAGCAGCGTCGATTCCTGGCCACCGTGCTGGCTGCCGGTCGAGGTGAAGACGCAGGCCGGCTTGCCGGACAGGGTGCCGGACAGCCATTGCGCCGACGTCCCATCCCAAAAATACTTCATGGCTGAAGCCATATTGCCGAAGCGGGTGGGGGAGCCCAGCGCCAGGCCGTCGCATTCCTCCAGGTCTTGCAGTTCGACATATGGCGCGCCATCCAGCGGCACTTCCGGCGCGGTCGCTTCCGCGACGGTGGATACCGCAGGTACGGTACGCAGGCGGGCGTCGCAGCCTGCCACGGATTCCACTCCCTGTGCCACCAATTCCGCCAACTTGCGCACGGAACCATGCCTTGAATAATACAAAATCAGAATTGTAAGGTTGTTTCGGTTCATCGTTGCTATTATATGACCCTTTATTAAATAGCATGATCAAATAGCTTTACCGATGGTTTTCAAGTCACTCTATACCAACGTTGCCCGCGCCTGCACCAAAGGCGTGGCCGAATTGCGCGCATTGTCCTGGAGCGAATTGCGCGATCTCGTGCAGTTCGGGCGCCGCCGCCTGCGTGAAGAAAGCCTGCCGCAGGTTGCCGGCGGCTTGACCTTCACGACCGTGTTCGCCCTGGTTCCCGTGCTGACGATTGCGCTGGCAATCTTTACAACTTTCCCGATGTTCAATACCTTCCGCACCGCGCTGGAGGCGTATTTCATCAAGAGCGTGATGCCGAAGGCCATTTCGAGCACCATCCTCGGCTACCTGACGACATTTGCCTCGAAGGCTACGCGGCTGTCGGCAGTCGGCGCAGTGACGCTCGTGCTGACCTCCGTGACGATGCTGAGCATGATTGAACGCGCTTTCAACCGCATCTGGCGCGTGAAGGCCGAGCGCCGTCTGGTACGGCGCGTCATGGTGTATTGGGCTTTGATTACGCTTGGCCCGCTGCTGGTGGGCGTGTCCATCAGCCTGTCGACCCACCTGTTCGACGCTACCAGCGGCCTGGTTGGTTCGGTGACCGGTCCCATTTTCTATACCTTGCTGTCGGTGCTGCTGACGACACTGGGCTTTACCTTCCTCTATATTTCGGTGCCAAACCGGATGGTGGATTGGCGGGACGCGATCTGCGGCGGTGCGCTGGCGGCAGTGGCCTTTGAACTGGCCAAGCGTGGCTTCGCAGTGTTCATCACTCAGGTGCCGACCTATTCGAAGATTTACGGTGCACTGGCAGCCTTGCCACTTTTCCTGCTGTGGATTTACGTTTCGTGGCTGATTACGCTGCTGGGCGCCTTGCTGACGGCCGCGCTGCCGGTCGTGAAGTATGAGCGCTGGTGGCATGAGGCAGTGCCGGGCGGCGAGTTTGTCGATGCCATGGCGGTGCTGAAGGTGCTGCACGAGGCGCGCGAACGCGGCGACAACGCCGCTGTCAGTTCGACTGAAATGCGCGGCCGGACCCGGTTAGGCTTCGATGAAATGGATGCCCTGATGGAGAAGATGCTGGTCCCCGGCTGGGTTGCGAAGGTGAAGATTGCGCCGCCGTCGCGGGTCCAGTTCGGGAAAAGGGTGAGCGAGGGCGTGGACAATTGGGTGCTTCTGGCCAATGTCCACAAGGTGACCCTGGCAGACGTTTATCGCCTGTTCGTGTTCGGCGGCATGTCGCTGAACGCCGGCGTGGTGGCCGATTCCGACAACGAATTGGACCTCCAGGCCAGCCGCGATGCCGCCATCCTGGCGCGCCAGGTGGAAACGGCCGTGGAGTCCGGCCTGGGTGCGACGCTAGCCGAGCATTTCGGCTAGCGCAGGAAGGCCAGCAGCGAGTCCAGCACCGCGTCTGGCTGTTCGGCCATCATCTGGTGGCCGGCATCGACGGTCACCGTGCGCGCACCCGGAATCGCCGCCAGCAGTGTTTTTGTGCTGCGCGGCGGCGTCATCATATCTTTGCTGCCAAAGATGAACTGCACCGGGCAGCGCAGGCTGGCCGCTGCCGCATCGCCATTTGCATAAGCATTGCAGGCGGTGAAATCGGTATGGAACAGATATTCTTCGCCGCGCGCGGAAATGCGCTCCATCAAACGCTTCGACATGCCGCTTACGTAGAAGCCCGGCCCCGGGCACGACGGCTTCTGCGCGTAAGAGCTATGCGACCAGATGTTGACCATGTCGATCGCGTCGCCTTCGGCGTTGCGTGCGGCGTCAATCAGCGCATCCGAAACCTTCATCGGGTAGGTTGCGCCGAGCAGCGCAAGACGCGTAATGCGTTCCGGTGCGCGGTGAGCGGTCTCCATCGCAATGAGGGAGCCCATGCTGTGTCCGACCAGTGCGGCGGAAGTCACGCCGGCAGCGTCAAGCAATCCAAGCAGCCAAACTGCCATCTCTTCCACGCTGCGAAGTGCCGCGCCGCGGCTGCGGCCATGTCCCGGCAGGTCCACGGCCAATACGCCAAAGCCGTGGTGTGCAAGATAGCGCGATTGCAGAGCCCAGACAGAATGGTCGTTTTGCGCACCGTGGATCATCACTACCGTTGGCAATGCCGGATCGAAGGCCTTGCCGCCAGTGTAGCAATACGATTCACCGAACATCATGCTCAAGCCCCTTTCTGCGAAGCTTTGAGCCCGCGCGCCAAGTCTTCCAACAGGTCGTCGGCGTCTTCCAGCCCGACCGAAAGCCGCATGGCGCCTTCGGCAATGCCGGATGCCGCCAACTGGTCGGCGGGTACGCGGAAATGTGTGGTGGAAGCCGGGTGGATCACCAGCGAGCGCGCATCGCCAACGTTAGCCAGGTGCGAGAACACTTTCAGGCTGTCGACGAAGCGTTTGCCGGCGGCGCGGTCTCCCTTGAGCGTAAAGGAAAGTACGGCGCCGGCGCCTTTCGGCAGCAGCCGGGAGGCCAGCGCGCGGTCCGGGTGCGAATCAAGTTCCGGGTAGATGACCGATTCGACTGCCGGGTTAGCGAGCAGGAATTCAGCCACGCGGCGCGTGTTGGCGACGTGGCGGTCCATTCGAACGGCCAGTGTTTCCACGCCCTGAAGGATCGCGAATGCATTGTGGGGGCTCATCGCCGCACCGAAGTCGCGCAGGCCCTCGCGCCGTGCGCGCAGGGCAAACGGCGCCACGGTGGATTCTTCGGCGAATACCATGCCGTGGAAGCCGTCATAAGGTTCGCAAAGCTCGCCAAAGCGACCGGTGGCCTCATATGCCGCCTGCCAGTCAAAGGTGCCGCCATCCACCAGCACGCCCCCAATGGCCGTGCCATGACCGCAGAGGAACTTGGTGGCGGAATGGAACACCAGATCGGCGCCATGGTCGAAGGGGCGCAGCAAATAAGGCGTGGTGAAGGTCGAATCGACCATCAGCGGCAGGTGCGCTTCGTGCGCGATGGCCGAAACGTTCTGGATGTCCAGCACGTCCAGCCCTGGATTGCCCAGCGTTTCGCCAAACAGCGCCTTGGTATTGGGCCGGATTGCCGCACGCCAGGCGTCCAGGTCGCGCGGATCGACAAAGGTGGTCTCGATCCCAAAGCGCTTCAACGTGTAGCCCAGCAGGTTATGGGAACCGCCGTACAGCGCCCGGGACGCCACGATGTGCGAGCCTGCGCCGGCGATGGTCGCCAATCCAAGGTGCATGGCCGCCTGGCCGCTGGCGGTGGCAATCCCGGCCACGCCGCCTTCCAGAGCCGCCATGCGCTCTTCCAGTACCGCATTGGTGGGGTTGGAGATGCGCGAATACACATGGCCGGCCCGTTCCATATTGAACAGGGCCGCCGCGTGATCGGAATCACGGAAAGCGAAAGAGGAGGTGAAGTGGATCGGGGTTGCGCGGCTGCCCGTGGCCGGATCCGGCGTGGCGCCTGCATGCAGGGCGAGGGTATCGAACCCTGGATAATTTGGCTTTGTCATGGCTGACATGCTATCGTGTTATTTAGCTTGTGAATACTGTTGCGTTTTGATTAATCCAGAACTGGATTTTTCGCTTGGCTTACGCTAAATTCGATGGTAAGGCTTACAATAAAACCATAATCACCACCGGACAGGACGGCCCAAAATGAAAGTATCCGAAATCCTCCAAGTCAAAGGGAACATCCTTTACACGATCACTCCGGACCAGCCGTTGGTCGAAGCGGCAAACACTATGGCCGAAAAAGATATCGGCTCGCTGGTGGTGATGGAATATGGTGACCTGGTGGGCATGCTGACTTTCCGCGAAGTGCTGAAGGCGCTGCATTCGAACCAGGGCTCGGTCGGCGGCGGCACCGTGCGTAAGCACATGGATGACCACCCGATCACCGTTACCCCGGACACTGAAGTGAATGAAGTGCGCCGCATCATGCTGGAAAAGCATGCACGCTACTTGCCGGTCATGAACGCCAAGACCCTGCTGGGCGTGATCTCCTTCTACGACGTGGCGCGCGCCGTCCTGGAAGCGCAGAGCTTCGAGAACCGCATGCTCAAGGCCTATATCCGCGACTGGCCGGCCGAGGAAGAGGAAAAGTCGGAGGGCTGAAAAAAGGGGAGAAAATATTCTCCCCTTTTTTTGTTTACGCGACGCCTGCCATGGCGTCGTTGCTGAGCCATCCCAGTAAGGCCTCGCCGGTCATCGGACGGGCGAACAGGAAGCCCTGGCCCAGCGGGCAGCCGAGGTTTTCCAGGATCTGCGCCTGGCGCTCGTCTTCCACGCCTTCGGCGATGACGGCCAGACCGAGGTTGCGGCCCAGTTGCACCACCATTTCCGCAATGCTGCTCCCGCGTGCCGAGTTCGTGATTTCGGTGACGAAGGCGCGGTCGATTTTCAGGCGGTCGATCTGCAGGCGCTGCAGGTAGGAGAGGGACGAGAAGCCGGTGCCGAAATCGTCAATTGCAATGGTGACGCCGGTCTGCTTGATCTGCGCCAGCATCTTGATCAGCATATCCGGTTCTTCCATCGCCATTGATTCCGTGATCTCGAGTTCCACGTATTCGGGTGGCGCGCCAGTGTCGTGCAAGGCGTTGCGCAGCGTTTCCATGAAATGCGGATGGCGGAACTGTACTTGCGATACGTTGATCGACATCGTGAATTCGGTGTGGCCCGCAGCCCTTAGCGCAACCAGTTCCTGCATGGAGGTGCGCATTACCCATTCGCCCAGGTCGATGATCAGTCCCGAATATTCGGCAATCGGGATAAATCGGTCCGGCGAGACGAATTTGCCGTCCGGCGTCTGCCAGCGCAGTAGCGCTTCCGCACCGGAAGGGCGGCGCGTGGACAGGTCGATTTGCGGCTGGTAGACCACAAACAGCTGGTTCTGACTGAACCCCGTACGTAGAGCGTGCATCATGCGAACGCGTTCGCGGATTTCCACGCCCATGCTGCGCGAGAAGTAGAAGTGGCCGGCACGCTGCTGGGTCTTGGCGCGCTTCAGCGCGATATCGGCATCTTTCAGCGCATCGGCGCCGCTGCCATCGTGTTCGAGCAGTCGCACCAGGCCGAGGGTGGCGGACAATTGCACGTCCTGGCCGTCGATGCTGAACGGCGTCGAGAACAGTCCGACGATATTGGCTGGATTGACCTGGCCCGCGTCGCCCAGCACGCAGAAAATGTCGCCGCCGATGCGCGCCACCGTCAACTGCTTACCAAGGCTGTTTTGCAGGCGGCCCGCGACCGCGGACAGAAGCAAGTCGCCGAATTCATGACCCAGGGCGTCGTTGGTTTCGGCAAAGTGGTCAAGGTCCACCAGGCAAAGCGTGGCGTCTTCCTTGGCCGGTCCTGCCAGCGTGGCATCGAGGATCTCGATCAGGCGGGTGCGATTCGGCAGCTTGGACAGGTTGTCGTAGAAGGCTGCGGTATGCAGGTGCGATACCAGCTCCACATTGTCCAGGCCCACAGCGACGTTGCTGCAGAAAACCTCGAGCAGGCTTTCTTCAAGGGCATTGGGAGGACGCGTCACGTCCATGAAGGCGACGAAAGTACGGCTTGCCTTGCCGGCAAAATGCAGCACGAGGCTGTCGGCGTTATAGATATTGCGGCGCGCAGCAAGGCAATCTTCCATTGCCTTGAACACGCGCGGATCCTCCTGCACGGTCAGCTGGCTGTTGTTAAGATTATGGTGGCTGCCTGTGGCGGCCATCACTACCAGTTCGTGGCAGCCGGCGTCGGGGCATTCCTGCACGCACAGCACGCCGTGTGCTTCCTGGTCGAGCAATGCGGCGATCTGCGACAGCACGCCGGAAGCGAAATTCTGTACGCCGTGCAGCGCCATCAGCTCCGTGCTCGCATGAACGATGCGCGCCAGGCCGCGACGGCTCTCATTGATGTTGCGGATTTGCTCGTAAGAGCGGATCGCAGCGGTCACGGTCGTAAACAGCTTGATCCGGGTCAGCTCCGACTTGGTCTTGTAATCGTTGATGTCGAAGTCGCGGATTGCGTCGATTTCAGGCGCGTAGCCAGGCTGCCCGGTGCGCAGGATGATGCGCACATCGGCCAGTTTCATCGTTTCACGGATATAGCGGACCAGGTGCAAACCGGCGTCATCTTGCTCCATCACTACGTCGAGCAGGATCACGGCGATTTCCTGTTCATGCTTAAGCATTTCGCGCGCCTGCGCGGCGGAATAGGCGTGCACGAATTCGAGGGGGCGGTGCTGCATGTCCAGATTGCCGAGGGCGAACGTGGTCGTCGAATGGACGTCTTCGTCGTCATCGATAATCATCACGCGCCAGACATTGCGCTGTGCCGGGGGAGCTGGCTGAGCGGTATGCTCTTCCAAGAAAACCAGATCGTCCTGATCGTCGTGGCCGTCATCCGGCGCCGTGATCGAAGGGGGCATGTGTCGCTTCTCCAAGGGGTCTCGGTGTTCTTACAACTTAGTATATAGCGAATTGTTCCTGAGAACGACCATTAAAACACTTTCATGGAAGTTAACGAATAGCAGTGTGCTAGTTTTGGCAAACTTGGTGGCAAAATGGCTACTTCCTGCGAGTTTTGCTATATCGGGTTAGAATGGGTAGTTTCCCCGGCTACTACACATCTCCATCATCATGTCTGGCAACTCCTTCGGCAAGCTGTTCACCGTCACCACTTTTGGCGAATCCCATGGTCCTGCAATTGGCTGCGTCATCGATGGCTGCCCACCGGGCCTGGTGTTGTCGGAGGCGGACATCCAGCCGGAGTTGGATCGCCGCAAGCCAGGCACGTCGCGCCACGTGACGCAGCGCCAGGAGCCGGATACGGTGCAGATCCTGTCGGGCGTATACCAGGGCGTTACGACCGGCACCCCGATTGCACTGCTGATCAAGAACGAAGACCAGCGCAGCAAGGACTACGGCAATATCGCGGAGAGCTTCCGTCCGGGCCACGCCGACTACACTTATTGGCACAAGTACGGCGTGCGCGATCCACGCGGTGGTGGCCGTTCGTCGGCGCGCCTGACTGCTCCGGTGGTTGGCGCAGCAGCCATCGCCAAGAAGTGGCTGAAGGAGAAGTACGGTACCGAATTCGCCGGCTGCATGAGCCAGTTGGGTGAGATCGAAGTGCCGTTCGAGAGCTACGAACACGTTCCATCCAACCCGTTCTTCGCGGCGACCTCCGACGCGGCCCTCATCGAGCGCATGGAAGACTATATGGATAGCCTGCGCAAGGATGGCGATTCCATCGGCGCGCGCATCGACGTGGTGGCGCGCAACGTGCCGGTCGGCCTGGGCCAGCCAATCTACGACAAGCTCGATGCCGATATCGCTTATGCCATGATGGGCATCAATGCGGTGAAGGGTGTCGAGATCGGCGCCGGCTTCGACAGCGTGGCGCAGCGCGGCTCCGAGCATGGCGACGAACTGACGTTGGAAGGCTTCGTCGGCAATAACTCCGGCGGCGTATTGGGCGGCATTTCGACCGGCCAGGATATCACTGTGTCGATCGCGATCAAACCGACTTCCTCGATCCGTACGCCGCGCCGTTCGATCGACAAGGAAGGCAACCCGGTGATGGTGGAAACGTTTGGCCGCCACGATCCATGTGTCGGCATCCGCGCCACCCCGATTGCCGAAGCGATGTTGGCCCTGGTGTTGATGGACCATGCCTTGATGCACCGCGCACAGTGCGGCGACGTCAAGGTCTCCACTCCGGATATCAGTAAGGCGTGATTCCAGCCCAGGCTTTCGGGTTCGCGCTTTTCCTCTTCTGTTATTACGCTTACGCCGGTACTTTCTCCACATACGCCAGCCTGTATTTCCAGGACAGGGGGATGTCGGTAGCACAGATCGGCGTGCTGATGTCACTGATCCAGGTGTTGCGGATCTTCGGCCCCAACGTCTGGGGCTATGTTGCTGACCATTCCGAACGGCGCGTTTTCGTGCTGCGCCTGACAGGGATGGCGGCACTGGTTTCGTTCTCCGGTTTCGTTTTCGGTTCCACTTTCGCGCACTTCTTCGCCGCGATGGTTCTGCTCAACCTGTTCACCAGTGCGCAAGGCCCGATGTGCGAGGCGCTGATGCTGTCGGAAATGCGCGGCGACCTGACCTACTACGGGCGTATCCGGCTGTGGGGTTCAATCGGATTCATCGTCACAGTCATGCTGTCGTCCTTCCTGATGGACTGGCAAGGCACAGGGGCGCTGATCTGGTTCTGCGGTGTGCTGCTCGTGTGCGTGCTGGGCGCCGCTTTCCGCCTGAAGGATGTTCCACGCCTGACGCATTCCGGCAAGCCGCCGGCGCTGCTGGCGGTGCTGCGCAAAAAGGAGGTCCTGGCCTTCTTCGTTTCTACTGCGCTCATGGTGTCGGCGCATGCCTCGCTTTACACCTTCTACTCGCTTTACCTGGAAAAGCAGGGCTACAGCAAGACCTTCACCGGCTTGATGTGGTCCGTCGGCGTCGTGGCGGAAGTGCTGTGCTTCTATTACGAGGCGCCTTTGTTCAAGCGCTGGGGCGCCAAGCGGCTCATGTATGCTTGCTTTGCCTTTGGCGTGGTGCGATTTGTACTGATCGGCGCCGGGCCGCATTCGCTGGTCCTGCTTGTGCTGGCTCAGCTGATGCACGCCGCAACCTTTGCGCTGCACCACTCGGCATCGGTGCAGACCATGCAGCGCTGGTTTGGCGGCGCCCTGCAGGCGCGTGGCCAGGCGCTGTACATCAGCATTTCGTATGGTGTAGGCGCCAGCATTGGCAGCCTGGCGTTGACTCGCGTGTGGGAAAGCGCCGGACCGCAATCCATTTACTACGTCGCATCGGGATTGGTGGCGGCGGGTGCCGTAGCCGCCGGCCTGAGCTACCGCTGGCAGCGGTAAGACTCAGGCTGCGCGGTTGACCGAGTCGACCTGGTGGCGGCGCTCTGCCGCCTTCATCACCATGGCGCGAATATCGTTCAGCAAAGAGAACTCGGTTGGGCTGAGATGGATGGCTGGGAAGGAATCATCCCAGTCGCCGTACAGGAAGCCGGTAGGCTGGCCATTGGAACAGAGCGGCAAGATCACGAAGCTGCGCGCATCGCTCAGCGTATCGCGCCACCATGCAGGCAGCTTGGCTGCAAATTTTGGATCGGCCGCATTTTCGATGAAGATCACACGGTCGCTGCTCAATGCTGCGTGGAACACATTCGGTTCGTAAGCGTCCGGGAACTGCATGGAAGGCAGGTGATCGCGCACGCCTTCACCCAGGCACATGCGCGCCATGTATTTATTCTCGCGGCGATTGCGCACAAAAGCTACGGCGCGGGTGAATTGCAGGCCTTTGAACACAGTCTCCAGCGCGATCGACACCATCTGGCCTGGACTCGCGGTTTCCAGCGAGTCGCGCATATCGGACAGGCCGCTGAGCAGGATATTGTTGCCGGCAGCACGCTGGCGGGTCTGGTCCAGCGCCTTGGCGCGTCGTTCGGCCGGCTTGGATAGTGGCGCAATGGACAGGTCGCTTGCCGCCACCACCTTGGCTTGTTCGATCGCGAGCGCCAGCTTATCGGTGCTCACGCCGATCATGTTCGAATAGCGCGCGGTGATGCGGCGCACTTCGGCCGCGCCTTCCTCATTGTCGTGCCACAGGGCTCCGGCGCAGATGCAGGACATGGTGGAGACGCCCGCCACCCAGTCTTCCTGGCTAAGCGGCTCGGCCGGTTCGTCATCGGCAGGCGGCACCAGGGTGCGCATGCCTGACAGCAGGTTGCTTGGCAGGCCCCAATGTACGGCAGCAGCACGGCCGATATCCTGCAGGCTCAAGCCCAGTATCGCCACAGCGGAAGCGTCTTCCTTGCCTTCGCCGGCAGCCTCCTGCAGTGCAGTCCAGCGCTCCGGCATGTAGAAAGTCACCATCATGCGGCCCAAGGTCTGCAGCATGGAACAGACGACCGCTTCTTCGCCATGGCGGTTCTCGGCGGTGGCCGAAACTTCGCGTGCGACGATGCCCGCCAGGACGGCTTTTTCCATTTCGATGTGGGCCAGTCCGGAATCCGGCGACACCACAGACAACTCTTCGATCAGCTTGAGGCCCAGCGCCAGATGGCCGATCGCCTCGGTGCCCAGGACCAGCACGGCTTTGCTGACGGTATTGATATGCTGGCCGAACGCGGAGTACATGCCGCTATTGGCAAGGCGCAGCACCTTCTGCGTCAGGACAGGGTCCGACAGCACGGTGCGCGCCATGTCGAATTCTTTTTCATCTTCGCCGCGCATGGCGCCGAGGATGGAAGTGATGGCCTTGGCAAAGCCCGGCATATCGCCCTGGAGGCGCGTACGCTCCCACAGCGTGGAGAGAGTCTGGTCGCCCAGCGCGCTCATTGTGCCACCTGCCTTACTTCTTCGGTCATCAGGGAAGCGTAGGTGCGTTCTTTAAGCGCTGCCAGGGCAGTATGCGCAGCCATCGGACGGCCGGTCAGGAAGCCCTGTACATACTGGCACCCACGCTGCTCAACGTATTGCATCTGTTCTTCGGTCTCCACACCTTCGGCCACCACCGACAAGTCCAGGTGTTTGGCCAGGTCCAGCACCGCGTTGCAGATGGCGCCGTCCTTCTCCGAACCAGGCAGGTCGCGAATGAAGGTGCGGTCGATCTTGAGTACGGAAATCGGGAAGCGTTTCAGGTAGGACAGCGAAGAGTAGCCGGTGCCAAAGTCGTCGATCGCAATGCGCGCCTGGCGCTCGGCCATTTTCGCCAGGATCATTTCGGCATGCGACGGGTCAATCATCAGCGTGCCTTCAGTAATTTCTAACACCAATTGTTCACCAGGCAGGCCCGAGAAGGCCAATGCATCGTCGAGGACATCCAGGAATTTATCGTTGCGGAACTGCCGCGGGCTGATATTAACAGAAATGTAAAGCGGCCGTTTGGCCACTTCCTGGAACTGCTTTAGCTGCACGCAGGCCGATTTGAGCGCCCAGGCGCCGAGCAGATTGATCAACCCATTGGTTTCCGCGATCGGGATAAAGCGGCCCGGAGGAACCATGCCAAGGGTAAGGTGCTTCCAGCGCATCAGGGTTTCGAAGCCCTCGATTTCGCGCGAGATGGCGTTGACGATAGGCTGGTAATACAGCAGGAATTCGCCTTCGCGCACGGCCTGGAACATGGCCGCTTCCAGTGAGATATCGTGCTCCGGCGGCCCGCTCTGGCGCTGGCTGTAGACCACGCAGCGCGCCTTGCCCGTCTCCTTGGCGCGCGACATCGCCGCGTCGGCCAGGGCAACCAGGCGCACTTCGTCTTCGGCGTGCTCCGGGTAAATCGAAACGCCTAGCGAAGCGCTGACGTAAATCGTGTGCTGTTCGACTTCGAAAGGCGATTGCAGGGTGGCGAGCAGGCGGCCAGTGACCAGCTTGATCTGTGCATCGTTGTAAGTACCTGGCAGTACGGCGACGAATTCATCGCCGCCAACGCGGGCCAGGGTGTCGCTGTCGCGCAGCGTCTTCCGCAGCCGTGCCGCGGCCATTTTCAGCACCGCGTCGCCCACGGGATGGCCCAGGCCATCGTTCACTTTCTTGAAGCTGTCCAGGCCAATGGTGGCGACCGCAAAGCCCTGGCCGGAACGGCGGGCCTGGGCGATGGTCATGCGCAAGCGGTCCGACAGCAGAAGGCGGTTCGGCAATTCGGTCAGGCCATCGTGGGTGGCCATGTGGCGCAGCCGCTCTTCGGTCGCATGCTGGGTAGTCATGTCGCGGCCGACGACCAAGAGTTCGTATGCCTTGCTGGCGGTCGCATAGCTGCTCACGCGCAATTCGAAGCAGACTTCGTGGTCAGGGGTCTTGAGGCGGATTTCAGCGCGGTTGGCGCCGCGCGCCTGGATCGATTCGGAGAGGGCCGACTTCAGCGCGGCGTGGTCCAGGTCGCAGACGTATGCGAGAAAGGGCTGGCCTTCCATTTCCTGTCCGCCGCGTAACAAATTGGCGGCACGTTGGCTTGCGAAGAGAATCTGCCCCATCAAATTGAGCCTGAACACAACATCACCAGCTTCCTCTAAAAGGAGGTTCGCCTCATGGTGTGATGTCGTTAGGGGCACTGTTGTGGAGCTGGAAAGCATTGTTGCGCTCGATTCTTTCTCTTCGGGTCGTAACCAGAGAGAAATGTATCACTTAAAGCTCATGTTTCACATGAAAAAGAGCAACATTAGCCCATGTTTTTAGGAAATTTGTTGCCCGAGATCAGTTTTAAATGAATTCAGTGGAAGTTTGATGCTTTATTAAGCAATATTTCCTTTTCACGGTTATCTTGCTACTCCTGAAAGTTTGCGCTAGCCTCTGCGATAACGAGCACGCATGAGGAGAACGCCATGAACCGATTCGACACGCACGAGGTCTTCAACCAGGTGTCGCCCTTCGTGAACGTCAACCTGTTCACCTGCGATACCGCACTGCGCGAAGCACTGGAGCGCGAAGGCGGCGCATTCGCTACCGCTTCGCTGATGGAATTGGGCGCGGAATTGGGCACTGCGGAAATGCAGGAGCTGGCGCGGCAAGCTAACGAACACCCGCCAGTGCTGAATAATTTCGACCGCGGCGGCCGCCGCATCGATGATGTCGAATTCCATCCAGCCTGGCACAAGCTGATGGAGCAGATGATTGCTGCTGGCGCACACGCGTCGCCGTGGGAAGGCAAGCACCCGCACCACGGTGCGCAAGTTGCGCGTGCAGCGCGCTACATCCTGTTCGGCCAAGTTGAAAACGGCTCTCAATGCCCGGTTACCATGACATATGCGAGCGTGCCCGCGCTACGCCAAAGTCCCGGCCTTGCAGCACGCTGGCTGCCCAAAATCCTGTCGCGCGTTTACGATCCGAGCCCCTTGCCGATTGATGAAAAGCGCGGCGCCCTGATCGGCATGGGCATGACGGAAAAGCAGGGCGGATCCGACCTGCGCGCCAACACAACCCAGGCTGAAGCGGTGCCAGCGCACGAAGCACGCGAACTGCTCGGCGAAGACAGCGAACCAGTCTACCGCCTGACTGGCCACAAATGGTTCTTCTCCGCGCCGCAATGCGACGCCCACCTGGTGCTGGCGCAAGCCGGCGACGAAGGTCTCAGCTGCTTCCTGGTCCCACGATTTTTGCCTGGCGGCGCACGCAACCAGGTGCGCGTCCAGCGCCTCAAGCAAAAGCTCGGCAATAAATCGAATGCTTCGTCAGAAGTCGAGTTCACCGGGGCCTACGGCTGGCTGCTTGGTCCTGTCGGGCGCGGCATTCCGACTATCCTCGAAATGGGCAACCACACTCGCCTCGATTGCGTGCTAGGCACCGCCGGCATCATGCGCGCCGCCTTGACCCAGGTGCTGCACCACGCCCGGCGCCGTAGCGCTTTTGGCAAGCCGCTGGCCGAACAACCGTTGATGCAGAATGTGCTGGCCGACCTGGCGCTGGAATCCGAGGCCGCAACGGTGTTCGCCATGCGCCTGGCGCGCTGCTTCGACCACATGGACAACCCTGCCGAGGCACTGCTGGCACGTCTGCTGACGCCTGCCGGCAAGTACTGGATCTGCAAGCGCGGCCCGGGCTTCGGGGCGGAAGCGATGGAAGTCCTCGGCGGCAGCGGTTATGTCGAGGAAAGCTCGCTGGCCCGGCTGTACCGCGAACTGCCAGTCAACTCAATCTGGGAAGGCTCCGGCAACGTCATGTGCCTGGACTTGCTGCGCGCGCTGTCGAAGTCAGGCCAGGCGAAGGAAGTGCTGGCCGCAGAACTGGGGGAGGGCAGCCACGCCGACCCGGACTACGTACGCTACACCAGCCAGCTGCTGGCGGACCTGCCGCGGGCCAGCCAGGACGAATTCGGCGCCCGCCAACTGGCCGAACGCATTGTGCTGGCGGTACAGGCAGGCTTGCTGCTGCGCCACGCACCGGCCTTTGTCAGCTCAGCTTTCGTCGCCACCCGCCTGGCGCGCGAACCGGGCGGCGTTTATGGCCGGTTACCGGCAGGAACCAACTGCGAGGCCATCCTGCAGCGCGCGCTGGTGGAAAACGCCTGAGGCTGGGATAATGCGCGGAATTAACCGAACTTAATGCCAAACAAATGAAACAAGATCCACGCTTTCCAAACCTGTTCATCACTGACCACCCGCTGATCCAGCACAAGCTGAGCCATATGCGCGACAAGGCAACGTCCACGCGCACCTTCCGCGAACTGCTGAAAGAAATCACCCTGCTGATGGGTTACGAAATCACCCGTGACCTGCCGCTGACCACGCGCGAAATCGAGACTCCGCTACAAACCATCCAGGCCCCGGTCATTGCTGGACGCAAGCTGGCGGTGGTACCTATCCTGCGCGCCGGCGTGGGCATGAGCGACGGCCTGCTGAACCTGGTGCCATCGGCCCGCGTCGGCCACATCGGCGTATTTCGCGACCCGGAAACCCACCAGCCGGTGGAATACCTGGTGCGCCTGCCAGACTTGGCTGACCGCACCTTCATCCTGTGCGACCCGATGGTGGCGACCGGTAATTCAGCCGTGCATGCCGTCGATGTGCTGAAAAAACGCGGCGTAAGTGATGACCAGATCATTTTCCTGGCACTGGTGGCCGCCCCGGAAGGCATCGAAGTGTTCCAGAAATCGCACCCGAACGTGAAGATTTTCTGCGCCTCGCTGGACTCCCACCTGAACGAACACGCCTACATCATCCCGGGCCTGGGCGACGCAGGCGACCGCATTTTCGGCACCAAATAAGCCATGGCGAACCCGGTCGACCCAGCATTCCAGGACCGGCTGCAAGCCTTGCGCGACAAATATGCCGCCAGCGTTCCCGAACGCATGGCGGCGATCCGTGACGCGCTGGCCATGTGCCAGCGCAGCCTGGCTTCCTCCCACATCGACCAATTGCACCATGCTTTACACAGCGTGGCTGGCTCAGCCGGGTCGTTTGGCTTCCATGCGCTTGGGAATGAAGCGCGTCGTATCGAGCAAATGGTGCGCGCCGTCATGGAGTCCGGCGCCCCATGGGACGGCATCGAAACCGCCGTGCAAGCCCTGTTGCATTGGGCCGACAAGGATTTTCGTTCTGAAAAATTTGCCGCGCACGATTGATATTTATCAAACAAGATTGATAAATCTTGTCTATAGTTAGCTATACATGTGCGGAGCCTGTTGGGCAAATCGTGAATTTATTTTCATCGCGACGTGTTTTTAACAGGTATTTCGGTATAATGCGGGATCGTTTTGATTCAGGCGACTGGGTTTAAACGGTATCACGGGCGTAAAGCTCACTTAACTGTAATAGGAATTGTAATGGCAACTGGTATCGTAAAATGGTTCAACGACGCAAAGGGTTTTGGCTTCATTACCCCTGATGAAGGCGGCGAAGATCTGTTTGCTCACTTCTCGGCTATCCAAAGCACCGGCTTCAAGTCGCTGCAGGAAAACCAGCGCGTATCCTTCGACGTGACCTCCGGCCCAAAAGGCAAGCAGGCGTCGAACATCCAGCCTCTGTAATCGAGACGGATCCAAACGACAAAAAATCCTCCGAATCGGAGGATTTTTTTTCGCCCCTACACTTCAGCCCGTGTCCCACCTTGGGGTCACACCCGATTTGAGACACGGACTGAGCCAAAGTAGCACATGAATTCGTGTCCCATTTCGGGTGTGACCCCATGGTGGGACACGGGCTCAGCCTTTGCGCCAGTAGCCGGGCTGGGCGTAAGTGTGGCGCAGGAAGTCGACGAAGGCGCGGATGCGCAGGGGGAGGTGGCGGCGCTGCGCAAACACTGCGTAAATGTCGTTGCCGGGCGCGGAAAATTCGTTGAGCACTGGTTTTAATCGTCCTGCTTCAATATCGGCGCCTACTTCCCACATGGATCGCCACGCCAGGCCTTTGCCGGCTAATACCCATTCGTGCAGCACGGCGCCGTCGTTGCAGCTCATATTCCCCGCAATTTTCAGCGTTACGTTTTTGTCGCCCTGGCGGAAGGTCCATCCGCGCTGGCTGCCTTCGCTGCTGATGGTCATGCAGTTGTGCTTTGACAGGTCGTCCAGCGTCTTCGGGATGCCGTGCCGCTTGAGATAGGCTGGCGTGCCGACGACGACCCGGTGGTTGTCGGCGAGCTTCAGGCTGACCAGGTTCGAATCGGACATCGAGGCGATGCGGATCGCCACATCCACGCCTTCGCCAATCAGGTCGACTACGCGGTCACTCAGGTTCAATGTCACCGCTACGTCACGGTGCTCCGCTAAAAAGGAGGGGATCAGCGGCGCTACGTGCAGCCTTCCAAAGCCTGCCGGGGCGGAAATCATCAGGTGGCCCGTGGCGCGCGCGCTACGTTCCGCCACGGCGGCTTCCGCGCTTTCCAGCTCGCTCAGGATGCGTTGGCAATCCTCAAGGAAGGCGGCGCCTTCGTCCGTCAGCGCCAGCTTGCGCGTGGTACGCTGGAGGAGTTTGACGCCAAGCCGTTGCTCCAGCGCGTCAAGCCGGCGTCCTATAACGGCCGGCGCGATACCTTCTGCGCGGGCAGCTGCCGACAGGCTGCCCCGGTTGACCACTTCTACAAAGGTGGAAATTTGCCTGAATTGACCCATGCTTCCTCACTTATGACTAAAACGCACAGATGAAGTGCGTTTTAGTCTTGTTTCTCTATGTTTTTAGTCAATATACTGGAAAACATCGAATCACAACACTAACCATCTATAACGGAGAAAGACCATGAGCATTACTCTGCCAGCAGGTATGCAAATCACAGGTGAGATCAAGCCAGGTTTCGAGCGCGTCCTGACCCCGGAGGCACTGGCCCTTGTGGCGAAGCTGAGCCGCGAATTCGAACCGCGTCGCCAGGAGCTGCTGGCCAAGCGCGTCGAGCGCGCAAAGCGCCTGGATGCCGGCGAGCGTCCTGACTTCCTGGCCGAAACCGCGCATATCCGCAATGGCGACTGGAAGATTGCACCGATCACTAAGGCGCTGGAATGCCGCCGTGTAGAGATCACCGGCCCGGTGGAACGCAAAATGGTCATCAATGCGCTGAACTCGGGCGCTGATTCCTACATGACCGACTTCGAAGATTCGAACACTCCGAACTGGGATAACCAGATCACCGGTCAAATCAATATGCAGGACGCGGTTCGCAAGACCATCGCCCTGGAGCAGAACGGCAAATCCTATAGGCTGAACGAAAAGACCGCTACCCTGGTGGTGCGTCCTCGCGGCTGGCACCTGGATGAAAAGCACGTGACCGTCGATGGCAAGCGTGTTTCGGGTGGCATCTTCGATTTCGCTCTGTTCATGATCCACAATGCGAAAGAGCAGCTGGCGCGCGGCGCCGGCCCATACTTCTACCTGCCGAAGATGGAATCGCACCTGGAAGCTCGCCTGTGGAACGACATCTTTGTGATGACCCAGAATGAACTGGGCCTGCCACAAGGCACCATCAAGGCGACCGTGCTGATTGAGACCATCCTGGCAGCCTTCGAGATGGACGAAATCCTGTATGAACTGCGCGAGCACAGCTCCGGCCTGAACGCTGGCCGTTGGGATTACATCTTCAGCTGCATCAAGAAATTCAAGCTGGATAAGGACTTCTGCCTGGCCGACCGCGCGAAAGTGACTATGACGTCGCCGTTCATGCGTGCCTACGCGCTGCTGCTGCTGAAGACCTGCCACAAGCGCAATGCGCCGGCGATTGGCGGCATGGCTGCCCTGATCCCGATCAAGAACGATCCGGAGAAAAACGAAGTGGCGATGGGCGGCGTGCGCAACGACAAGGCGCGCGATGCGACCGACGGCTACGATGGCGGCTGGGTTGCTCACCCAGGCCTGGTCGAACTGGCGATGGGCGAGTTCAAGAAAGTGCTGGGCGATGCGCCGAACCAGATTTCCAAACAGCGTCCGGACGTGGAAGTGACTTCGGCTGAACTGCTGGACTTCAAGCCGGAAGCGCCGATTACCGAGGCTGGCCTGCGCTACAACATCAACGTCGGCATCCACTACCTGGGCAGCTGGCTGAATGGCAATGGCTGCGTGCCGATTCATAACCTGATGGAAGACGCAGCAACTGCGGAGATTTCGCGTTCGCAGGTGTGGCAGTGGATCCGTTCTTCCAAGGGCGTGCTGGAAGATGGCCGCAAGGTGACCGCTGATATGGTTCGCGCGATGATTCCTGAAGAACTGCCGAAGGTGAAAGCCTCCGCACCGGATGGCTCCACCCCAGCCTACGATCGCGCTGCAGTTATCTTCGAGAAGATGTCGACGTCGGAAGCGTTTGAAGAATTCCTGACGCTCCCGCTGTACGAAGAAATCTAAGCTTTACGGGTCGCCAACGGCGGCCGATCAAGAAATGCTTGCAAGCGGGCCTCGTCGATGCGATGGCCCGCAATCCTGCGCAGCAGGCTGTCGATCCGGTCCGCGCCCCAGAACAATTCCCCCTCATAGACGAAACTCGGCACGCCAAAAATGCCATCGCTGATGGCTTGTTCTGTCGCCCGCGCCAGCTCCGCCTTTACCTCCGGCGTCCCCGCCGCAGCCACCAGCGCTTCCCCGTCCAGGCCGCAGTCACGCGCCACGCGGGACAGTACATCAAAATCCTGCGCATCCTGCCCCAGTTCCCAAGTCGCGGCCATCACTGCTGTAACGAACGAGATGCGCGAGACGCGATCTGAAATCGCGGTGGCCATGCGCAGCATCGGCAAAGGATTGAACGGGTGCCCAGGCGGGCCCACAAATTCCAATCCCTGCGCCGCCGCCTGACGCATCACATCCCGGAAAGTCAACGCGCGCTTGGCCGGAACCTCTGCCGGCCCAACCAGCCCATGCTTGTTCAGCATCGCGGCAAACAAGACAGGAACCATCTCAACCTTCACCCCAGCTGCCTCGATGCGGGCGATTTGCTTGGTCGCCAGCCACACGAAAGGGCTGATCGGATCTACGTACATGCGGACGGTCTGCATAAATCTCCTTAAATTAGAAGGTATTCTTCCACTCCCTGAGCGCCGCAAAGACGGCGACCGGCGGCTCGCCGCCAGTCAGTCTGCCGGCCTTACGGAGGCTGGACGCAATTTCAGGTTCGCGGTAACGCAAGAAGGGATTGGTAGCTCGTTCAAGGCCAATAGTGCTCGGCACGGTCGGCTTTCCAAGCTCCCGGGTCGCGGAATCGGCAGCAACGCGGGCCTGTAAAGCAGTATTCCCGGGCTCCACCGCGCTCGCAAAGCGCAAGTTGGAGAGTGTATATTCATGGGCGCAGAATACCTTGGTCGCTTCCGGCAGGTCCGCCAGCTTGCCCAGTGACTCAGTCATCTGCGCCGGAGTACCCTCGAACAAACGCCCGCAGCCGCCGGCAAACAGGGTGTCGCCGCAGAATACCCATGGTTCTGAGCCGTCCCGCACATAGGCAATATGGCCGCGGGTATGGCCCGGAACGTCGAGTACGCGCAGCGACAAATCGATGCCGGGGACGCTGACCTGGTCGCCTTCGCCCAGCGGTTCGGTGACGGCGGCGATACCATCCTGGCTTGGTCCGAAAACAGGCACCGGGAATTGCGCCAAAAGCCCCGGCACGCCGCCAATGTGGTCAGCATGATGATGGGTGAGTAGAATGGCGGTAAGCGTCAGGCCGTGTTGCTTCAGGGCGGCAAGGATGGGCGCAGCGTCGCCGGGATCGACGGCTGCCGCATTGTGGCCATCGTGGATCAGCCAAAGATAGTTATCCCTAAAGGCTGGAACGGTAAGAACGGAAACAGGTTTGCTCATGGGCTCAATAAAGGGAATGCATGGATAGCGCAACATCCGACGAATCCATTATAGCGTTCGACAATTGGCTGGAAACACCGCCAGGCGCATACGTGCGCGCCTGGGAGCAGGCATGCCTGGACAAGATGGTGGCGGATATCTTCGGCTTCAACGCCGTGCAGATTGGCATGCCGCAGATTGATGCGCTGGCAGCCAATCGCATGCCGCACCAGTGGCTGGCCGACATCCGCCTGCATCCGCGCCGCTCCGGCAGTGGCCGCGCGGTAGCTGTCACCCTGGATAGCGTGGAGCTGCCATTTGCAACCAATAGTATGGACCTGGTGGTGTTGCCGCATGTGCTGGAGTTCTCCGCCGAGCCGCACCAGGTGCTTCGTGAGGTCGAACGGGTGCTGATTCCCGAAGGCCAGGTGATCGTCTGCGGCTTCAATCCGGTGAGCTTGTGGGGCCTGCGCCAGGTTCGGGGGCGGCTGACCGGATCGCACTATTTGCCGCAAGCAGGCGAGTTCATTTCCATGCCGCGTATCAAAGACTGGCTAAAATTGCTGAATATGGGCGTCAGCCACACGCACTTGGGCTGCTACGCGCCGGCTTGCCGCACGGAGCGCTGGCTGGCCCGCTATAACTTCATGGACCGCGCCGGCCCGAATTATTGGCCGTATTTCGGCGCCGTGTACATGGTGCAGGCGATCAAGCGCGTGAAAGGCATGCGATTGATCGGGCCGGCCTGGAAGCAGAAAACAGCCAAGGCGGGCGTTCCCGTCCCGGCCACTAACAAACACAAAGAAAGACTCGATGGATAAAGTAGAGATTTACACCGACGGCGCCTGCAAGGGCAATCCTGGCACCGGCGGCTGGGGCGCCTTGATGATCGCGGGCGACGCCAAGAAGGAAATGTTCGGCGGCGAGCTGAATACCACCAATAACCGCATGGAGCTGACCGCGGTGATCGAATCACTGAAGGCTCTCAAACGCCCCTGCGAAGTAGTCCTGCATACCGATAGCCAATACGTCCAGAAGGGCATCAGCGAGTGGATCCACGGCTGGAAAGCGCGCGGCTGGAAGACCTCCACCAAGGAACCGGTCAAGAACGCCGACCTGTGGCAGGCGCTTGACGCAGCGCAGGCCGTCCATACGGTCGACTGGCGCTGGGTGCGTGGCCACAACGGGCATCCTGGCAACGAACGCGCCGACCAACTGGCCAACCTGGGCGTGGAATCGGTCCGCAAGAAATAAGGCCTGTTATACTTCGCCGCTTGCTACGAACATTTTCGTGAATTTATGCGTCAAATCGTCCTCGATACCGAAACCACCGGCATTAACCCTAAACAGGGTAACCGAATCATTGAAATTGGCTGCGTCGAACTGTTCGAACGCAAGCTGACCGGGAATAACTTCCACCGCTACATCAATCCTGATCGCGACTCGGAAGAGGGCGCATTGGCGGTCCACGGTTTGACAACCGAATTCCTGCGCGACAAACCGCGCTTCCACGAGGTGGTGGAAGAGCTGCGTGAGTACATCCAGGGCGCGGAAGTCATTATCCACAACGCACCGTTCGACCTTGGCTTCCTGAATCACGAATTCAACCTGCTCAAACTGCCGGCCTTCGATACCCATATCAACGGCGTGATTGATACGCTGGTGCAGGCGAAGGAAATGCGCCCCGGCAAGCGGAACTCGCTGGATGCGCTGTGCGAACACTTTGGCATCTCCAACGCCCACCGCAAGCTGCACGGCGCGTTGCTGGACGCGGAATTGCTCGCCGACGTTTATCTCGCGATGACCCGTGGTCAGAACAGCCTGGGCATGGACATCGTCATCGAAGATACCGGCAGTGGCATCGCCATGGCAGAGATTGCGCTGGCTGACGTTATGATTTTGCGTGCAAGTGATGCGGAAGAAGCTGCACACAAGGATTTGCTCGATGGCCTGGACAAGGCGGTCAAGGGAACTTGTGTTTGGCGTACCCCTAGTCTATAATAGCGCCACTTTGGGAGGTTAGCTCAGGGGTAGAGCACTGCATTCACACTGCAGGGGTCACAAGTTCGAAACTTGTACTTCCCACCAGAATTCAGCATGACAAAAGGCCTGCGTTTGCGCAGGCCTTTTTGTTTGCGCGCTATTTCTGGCGCAACCGTTCAATTGCATTGACTGCCTGTTCCGTGCCACGCGGCGTCTTCCGGAATTGCCGTATGCTCTCACCTGTTTGGGCTCAAGGCGCCGAACTGTCAACGCACCATCTTTGCGACAATCAGCATTCAGCTTTGCGGCAAAGGGCTCGCAGAACATCGTGAGCCCTTTAACCGTTGGCGGCGTTAGCTATAGACTGCGGAGAGGCTGGAAACCTGTACGCCGTTTAATACGCCTTGCAGGTTGTTGATCTTCTCGGGCTTCGACTGGTTCTGGTAGTACACCAGCGCAGTCGCCGTCCATGGCACATTGAAGGTGTCCGTGGTTGCGATGCACGACCCAGTGATCGTGCTGTTGCCAGGGACCGTGGCCGAGAAGGTGAACGAGGTCTGTGTCGTCTTGCTTTCGGTCGATTGGGTCGTGTAATTGACGCCAAGTTTGTAGCCGACGGTCAGTTCGTCCTTGGTGACAAAGAAATTGGTTTCAGCCTTGAACGAAACCGATGCTTCGTTAGTGATGCTGATGGTTGTGGTGTCCGTATCGGTGTAGCTGATTGACCTGGTCTGGGAAATAGTTTGAGGCTGGCTTTGGTTATTCGTGAGCTTGACTGTCATAATCGACGTCGGGGTTGATTTTGAGATTATGAAATTCGGCATATCAAATGTCAGGGATTGAATTTCAATTCTTTCCGGAATGGCCTCCGCAAAATAGCAACCCAATTGATCGACTTCAGATCCGGACTGGCCATAAAAAGCTTTTAATACAGAACCAGCTACGTTAATGGTAAATGGCGAGCCACCGTCGCCACCATAAGCCATTGATTCACGGCCGGTATTCAGCGTGAATTTAATCTGGTCCAGTTTTGCGCCGGAACGGCCGGAGATCTGGGTGATGAATTCGTTGTCGTTCAGGATGAATGGCGGGTGATCGTCGCCGCCGTCGCCGCCGTGGGTGAGGGTGATGGGGCTGCCCTGGATCCCGTCGTAAGTGGTCTGGATGTTGTCGACGCGGGCTGCCGAACGGATCTTGATCTGCTTGATTTTGCCGAGCAGGTAGCCGCTGCTGGCCAGGTCGTTGAACGGCGATCCGCCGCTGCCGCCGACGGCATTGGTGCGGGTTATCGAGGCTGGGGTGACGGGCGGCTTGGTGCCGTAGGCGAAGCCGATCGCATCCATCAGCGAGCCGCTGCGGCCGAAGAAGTACTGCAAAACGTCGCCGCTGAAGTCGAACGAGGAAGGCGAGCCGCCATTGCCTCCGTAGGGACCGTATTTCTTTCCGAAGCTTGAATAAAAGGTGATCTGGTCGAGGCGGGCTGCCGACCTCAGCTCGATCCGGGTGATGAACTCGTCGTCGTCGAGGTTGATCACGCTAAGATCGCCGCCGGTGCCTCCGTGCACCAGGTACTGCCCGTTCGCAAAGGTAGTGCCAATCGAGTCCACCTCCGAGCCATGACGAACGAAAATCTGGGTGATGCGCCCCCAGCTATCCACGTCGTGCGTATCGGTGAATTCCGTACCGCCGTTGCCGCCATAAAAACCAGTATTCTTCGTAGTCATGATCGACCTTTATCAAATAATGTAATTAAAGGATGAGCAAAAGCAAGCCACCCGCGGGTTGCATAGTTTTCGCGAACGTAAGGTGCAATAACTAAGGGAAGAATTTCAGATACTGAGCCGACGAGTTAATCGGCCGGATTTATATCGTAGTGCCCGCTTAAAGCTTTTTCAAGAATCGATTTTGAAAAATCATTAATAGTCGGATGCAACCGGGTTGACGCGGAATTAAGCTGCATTAAGGCCGAGTCTGGCGCGCGGGGGTAGGCTGTGGGGCATGGCAAAGAAGTTTCCAATCATCCCTCTTCATCCCGAGCGCGTATGTTGGGGCTGCGACAAGTACTGTCCTGCGGACAGCCTGGCCTGCGGCAACGGGTCCGAGCGCACCCAGCATCCGTCGGAGCTGTTCGGCCCCGACTGGGAGGAGTGGCAATCGCCGCTGTTGCAGAAGGACGGAGGGCCTGGCGCGGGCTCAGGGTCTTGAAGGGGGTCATGGCCATCCAAACCAGGACGGCGCCGAGCAAGAGCGCGAGCGGATTGCGGAAGAAAGGCAAGGTGGCAATATCGTGCGGAGCGAACGCTATTACGGCGAACAGTACAGCAGTTTTACGCTTGAGCATGATAGCGATGACGGCAAGGCCAGCGCCCAATGCGAAGGCGGCTAAACCCTGGTTGGCAAGGTCAGGATGAAACTGGTGCCCTCGCCGAGGGCACTTTTTACGTCGATACGCCCGCCGAGCAGGCCGTACACGATGTTGTAGACGATGTTCAGACCGAGGCCCGAGCCGCCGCGTCCGAGTTTGGTGGTGAAGAAGGGGTCATAGATCTTGCCCATGTTTTCCGGTGCGATGCCGATGCCGTTGTCGCGCACTGTGACCGCTACCGACCCAGCGCCGACCGTTGCTGCGGTGATCTTGATCTCGCCATTATCCATGCCTTCAAATGCGTGGATCAGGCCATTGTTGACGAGGTTGATCAGCACTTGGCCAAATGGCCCCGGATAGCTGGTCATGACGATGCCCGGCGGGATCTCATGGCTCACACGGACGCCGGACTTTTTGAACGTCGGCATGAGCACCAGCAGGATTTCTGATACCAGTTCATCGAGCTGGAATTCGCGGCACTGCGACGTGGCGCGATCCACGGCCACTTGCTTGAAACTGGCCACCAGGTCGACAGCGCGGTGCAGGTTGCGCAGCACGATCTGGCTGCCGTTGTTGACGTCGCCGATATAGCTTTGCAGGACGGAGCGTTTTACGCCGGATTCAATGCTGGCCGCAAAAGCGTTGCTTTGGTCGAGCAGGGTGCTCACCGCCAGCAGGCTGTTGCCGATGGGCGTATTCAGTTCATGCGCCACGCCTGCGACCAGGGAGCCGAGCGCGGCAAGTTTTTCGCTGCGCACCAGTTCTTCCTGCGCGCGCTGCAGGTTGCCCAGGGAATCGGCCAGTTCGCGGTTGGTGTCGGCGATCTGGCGCGTGCGAACGTTGACCAGGTCCTCCAGTTCCAGCTCGCTGCGTTTGCGGTCAGTGATGTCGGTGGAAACGCCGCCGAGTGCCCAGATCTGGCCGAATTCGTCGATCAGGGGGAATTTTTCCGAGATATAGGTGCGTGGGCCGCCGACTGTGCCGGCAGACGTTTCCTCGTGGCTGGAAGCGCGGCCGCTGGCCACGACGGCGCGGTCAGACTGGCGTACCGCTTGCGCCATGTCGTGGGCGAACAAAACGTCGTCCGTATTCCCGAGCGGCTCCGGTGATCCGGGCGGCAGCAGCATGCGGAAGCTGTGGTTTACCATCAGGTAGCGGCCTTCCAAGTCCTTCACGTAAATCACGGCCGACGATTTTTCGACGATGTTATTGAGCAGTGCCTGGCTGCGGCGCAGGGCCGCATCACGCGCTGCGATGGTGGAGAGCATGGCGTTGAAGGCGCTCGCCAGCCTGCCTACTTCGTCCTGGCTGGCAACCGGCGAACGCAAGTCATAGCGTTGCTCGCGCGTGACTTCGTCGGCTACGGCCGACAGCGCAAGCAGTGGCGTGGTGACCAGGCGGCGCGAACTCCAGGAGTACAGGATGCCGCCGAACGATAAGGCGAGGAAGACCACGCCGAGCACCAGGCCATACTGGCGCATCCGCTCCAGCGTGGATGGCAGCTGGTAGTGGAGCGCGAGGTAGCCGACAGTCTCGCGTTCAAAGCGGATTGGGGACAGGATGGAAAGCTCGTAGCCATCGAATCTGTGGCCGCTTTGTTCGAGATGCTCTGGCCAAACGCAAAGCGCCGCCCGGTCCCGATTGAACTGCGCGAACACGCGCTTGTCGGCGGTGAACAGGCAGGCTTGGGAAATTTCAGGGCTGGCGCGTAATGATTCGAGCTTGCGGACGGCGCTGCCGCGGTCGATGAAGTTCAGGTCAGCATCGAAATTGAGCGCCAACAAATGACTGCGGCTGCTTATTTCGCTGACGATGCGGGGACGGGCTACCAGCACGTCATAACTGGCAAGCGCAAACAGAGCTACCAGCATCGCCGCAATCGTCGTAAAGAGCGACACCAGCAAGTATTTGCGCTGGAGTCCCAGGTCACGGAAGAAGCCTTGGAAGCTTTTCATTCGGGGTAGTTCCCATTTGCATCCGAGTAACTATCTTAGCCCAGTTGGCAACGCCACTACAAGCATGCGACATTCAGATGCAATTGTTGCTATGTTTTGCTTATGACGGAACAGCACGCGCACAGTGGGGCTGAGGAACCCGCGCCGCCTTCAGGGGAGGCGGCGGACAGCCACGCCGGCCAACCGCACGCGCCTCTCGGCGAGTGGCGCGGCCCTGCCTTCTGGATGGCTTGCGGCGCGCTGCTGGCGGGTCTGGTGGGCGGGGTTGCAGTCATCGTCGAGCGCGTGGCGGTGGAGCGGGACATGATGGCAGTGGCTGCAACGCTTCCGGCTCCCCAGGGCCCTGAGATGCCGGGGCCGCCGCCCAGTGCAGCGCAGTCGCTGGCCGCTGGCCGCGCCGCTGCAGCACAGGCGGCGGCCGACATTTCTCCCGCGCTGGCGCCTGCAAAACCGCTTTCATTACGGTCATCGGCCTCACTGTCGGCACGCAACTCGGCGGCGCGGCGTCAAGCCACACGTCGTGCGACACCTGCGTTTTCCCAGCGCACTGCCGGCAGGCCGCGCGCCACAGCGGCCAAGACTAAAGCGAAACCGGGCCCGTTGACGCTTCGTCAGCGTGCAGCGTTCCAGCAGCAATATGCGGAAGTCTTCAAACGCTGTCCAGCGCCTGGCATGCCTGGCGCTGTCCAATGCCGGCGCGATATCTGTAACGGTGCGGAGGGGCGAGGGCCGGCGTGCAAGCCCTATGTAAGGAAGCCGCGCTAGCCTGTGGGCAGCGAGATGAAAGCGCGCTGGCGCTCCTGCTGCTCCTGGCAAGCGAGGCAGGTCGCGGCGCTGGGCTGCGCTTGCAGGCGTCCAGCCGAAATCGCGACGCCGCATCGCAGGCATTGACCGAAGGTCCCGTTTTTCAATCGTTCGAGGGCAGCGTCGATTGCCGCCACTTCAGCGGAATCTCGTCCAGCCAGCACCGCACGCCGCTGGCGCAGGACGGCGATCCAGCGGTCAATTTCATCAGGTAGCATGGCTAGTCTCCATTTTTGGAGAACTGTAGCGGGCATCTTGAGCCGCGTCACCAATCCTGCTTGACCTAAGTCAAGTTTGAATGAGATATATCGGAAAGCCCCAGTTTGGCCACTTGCCCAAGGGGGCGCTACAATCATAGGATGACAGGATTTGACAACCGACAGGACCCGGCCTTGACTCATTCAACGATTGCGGAACGCAGCTTGCAATGGCTGCTGGCTTCGGCCACAGATGCAATGCTGATTATCGACAAGGACGGCCAACTGGTCCTGGTCAATCCAGCCCTTGAAACCCTGTTCGGATACGGTCCCGGTGAATTGCAAGGCAAATCACTGGAAACGCTCATCCCGGAACGATTCCGCCACGGACACGTTGGACTGCGCGGCAGCTATTTCGAGCGCCCGCACCCTCGCGCCATGGGAGCTGGTGTCGAACTTTTCGCGACCCGCAAGGATGGCAGCGAATTCCCGGTCGAAGTGAGCCTGTCGCCATTGCCTGACAAGGATATGCAGCCGATGGTGATGGCCACCATCCATGACATCAGTGCTCGCAAACAGGCTGAGCGCGCACTGCAGGAAAGCGAAGCGCGCATGCGTGCGATCTTTGAAACCGCGGTCGATGCGATCATCACCATCGACGAACGCGGCACCATCGACCGCGTGAACCCGGCCGCCGAGCGCATGTTCGGCTACCCTGAATCGGAAGTCGTGGGCAAGAATGTGAAGATCCTCATGCCGGCGCCACACCGGGAGGCGCACGATGGATATCTGCACCACTATTTGACGACAGGCGAAAAGCGCATCATCGGCAAGGGCCGCGAAGTGCAGGGCCAGCGCCGCGACGGCAGTCTGTTCCCGATGGACCTGGCCGTGACCGAGATGTGGCTTGGCGGCCGCCGCATGTTCACCGGCCTGGTGCGTGACATCACTGAACGCAAGCACGCTGAAGAAAAGGCCCAGCAACTGCTGCAAGAGCTGACGAGCGCTAACGAAGAACTGACCAATTTCGCCTACGTCGTATCGCACGACTTGAAGGCGCCGCTGCGCGGAATCGGTTCCCTGGCCGACTGGCTGGCACACGACTACAGCGACAAGTTCAACGATGAAGGCAAGGAGCATATGCGCCTTCTGATTAACCGCGTGCACCGCATGGGTGCCCTGATCGACGGCATCCTGCAGTATTCGCGCGTTGGCCGCATCAAGGAAGCAGCCGTGCCGGTCAAGCTGGATCAGCTTGTCGCTGAGGTGGTGGATCTGCTCGCGCCGCCGGAGAACATCAAGGTCAGCGTCATGCCCGGCATGCCTACCGTGGTGGGCGAACCGACCCGCATCCAGCAGCTGTTCCACAATCTGGTGTCAAACGCCGTCAAATACATGGACAAGCCGCAGGGCGAAGTCGTTGTGGGCTGGGCCGATGACGGCGACCATTGGCGCTTCCACGTGCGCGACAATGGCCCCGGCATTGCGGAACGCCACTTTGAACGCATATTCCAGCTGTTCCAGACCCTGGCCCCGCGCGACCGCGTGGAAAGTACGGGCGTCGGCCTGGCGCTGGTGAAAAAAATTGTAGAAATGTACCAGGGCAGGGTGTGGCTGGAGTCCGCGCTTGGCAAGGGCACCACGTTCTATTTCACCCTGCCAAAGAAAAGAAAGAACAAGGAATGAACAATACGAGCAAGCCGATCCTGCTGGTTGAAGACGACCAGGTTGATGTCATGACCATTCTGCGCGCCTTGAAAGAGGTCCACGTCGGCAATCGCGTGGTGGCGACCGAAAACGGCGAGGCCGCGCTGGAATACCTGCGCGAGCCGGGCAGCGAGCAGCCTTGCATCATCCTGCTGGACCTGAACATGCCGATCATGAACGGCATCGAGTTCCTGCAGAATATCAAGCAGGATCCGAACCTGCGCCGTATTCCGGTCGTCGTGCTGACCACCTCGGAAGAGCAGCAAGACAAGATGCGCAGCTTCGACCTGGGCGTTGCCGGCTACATGACCAAGCCGGTCGATTACCGCCAGTTCGTGGAAGTGGTGCGTTCGATTAACTTGTACTGGACTATCAGCGAACTGCCATGAGCACGGTAAGGGTCCTGATCGTCGAAGACGATATCGTTGACCGCATCGCCTGCCGCCGTGCCTTTGCGCAGGCGCCAGGCTTCAGCTGCGAACTGCTGGAAGCGGAGAGCGGCCAGGATGGTCTCGATATCGCGCTGCGCGAAAACCCCGACTGCATCCTGCTCGACTACCACTTGCCGGACTTGACCGGTCTCGAATTCCTGGCTCGCCTGGCCGCAGACCAGGGCGAGCCGCAGCCCACCATCCCTGTGATGATGCTGACGGGCGCCGACAGCGCCACCGTGGCCGCGGAAGCCATGCGCCGTGGTGCGCGCGACTACCTGGTGAAAGACAGCGATGGCCGCTATCTCGATTTCCTGGCCGGCGCCATCGACCGTCTGTTGCGGGAGCAGCGCCTGATCGACGAGAAACAGCAGGCGGAGCGCGTGCTGCGCCAGTCGCAGAAAGAACTGCGCGAACTTGCCGCCTACCAGGAGAAGCTGAAGGAACACGAAAGGACCCGCATCGCGCAGGAAATCCATGATGAACTGGGCGGCCTGCTAACCGGTATCAAGGCCTATATTTCTGTCGCCATCGAGCGCGGTGGGGACCAGTCGGACCCGTTGCTGAACGATGCCGCCAAGCTGGCACAGGATGCGATCGAAACCGTGCGTCGCGTGATTACCGACCTGCGCCCCAGCGTGCTTGACCAGCTGGGCATCTGGCCCGCGCTGGAGTGGTACTCGGAGCAGGTGGCACAGCGCAGCGGCCTGCAATGCAGCTGCAACATCACGCCTGCCGCGATGGCGCTGGAGCTTGATGCTGAACGCAGCACCATGCTGTTCCGCGTGGCGCAGGAAGCGCTGACCAATGTGGTGCGCCACGCCGAGGCCAGTGTGGCGCGGCTGATTGTCGATCGTGACGGTGACTGTGTGGTGCTGCGCGTGGAAGACAATGGCAAGGGCATCGAGAGCGCCGGCCTGTCCGACCGCGAATCCTGGGGTTTGTTCGGCATGCATGAACGCACGCGCCGCTTTGCCGGAGAATTGAATATCAGCGGCAAGGCCGGGCAGGGCACGACCCTGCAACTGCGCCTGCCTTTGGAGGATAAGAATGGGTGACAAGATCACCGTATTGCTGGTCGACGACCACGCCATTGCACGGAACGGCGTACGCCTGATGCTAGGCACGGCGCCCGATATCAGTGTGGAGGGAGAGGCCGGCAACGCTGTGGAAGCGATGGAGCGTGTGGCGGAACGCAGTTTCGACGTGGCCCTGGTGGACATCAAAATGCCGGGCAAGAATGGCCTGGACCTGCTGAAATCCCTGCGCAGCGAATATCCGCGTATGGCGGTGCTGGTCCTGAGCACTTATTCGGAAGAGATCTATGCTGTGCGAGCGCTGAAATCTGGCGCTTCGGGTTACCTTACCAAGGATGCGCCCACCTCGACCCTGATCGAAGCGGTGCGCAAGGCGGCTTCGGGCGGCAAGCATGTCAGTCCGGCACTTCTTGAAAAGCTGGCAACCCTGGTCGGTGGCGGTCCGAGCGGCGACCACGAAGAGCTTTCAAATCGCGAACTGGAAGTTTTCAAGCTGATCGCGCAAGGCGAGTCCCTGGTGCGGATAGGGGAAAAACTACACCTCAGTCCCAATACGGTGACCACCTATCGCAGCCGCATCCTCGAGAAAATGGGCATGGCCAGCAATGCGGAGTTGACCCGCTACGCCCTGGAACATGGGCTGATCTGATCCATTGTAGGGGATCCACTACATCAACTACACAGAATGCTTGATACCGGGAAATGATGCCGGGAGAGATACTGCTTCCATCGAAAACAAGGAGCAGCATCATGAGCCCGGTCATCCCAATCACCCCTGCAAACGCCACCAAATCCTGCGCAACCGTCGCTGCCAAATGCTCTCTGTGCAGCTTTAACCGCCTGTGCCTGCCGCAAGGACTGGCCGATGACGATGTTGCCCGCCTTGACCAGATCATCGCTCGCCGCCGCCGCGTAGGCCGCGACGAGCCGCTGTACCAGACCGGCGACAGCTTCCACAGCCTGTACGCGGTACGTTTTGGCCACTTCAAGACCGTGCAGGTGAACCAGCGCGGCGAACAGACTATCGGCGGCTTCCACATGGCCGGCGACCTGCTGGGTATGGAGGCGATCGGCAACGGCCAGCATTCCTGCAACGCGGTCGCACTGGAAGACAGTGAAGTGTGCGAGATTCCGTTCTCCCGCCTGCAAGAGCTGGTGATGCAGATCCCAGGCTTGCTGCAGCAATTCCACCGTACCATGAGCCGCGAAATCCAGCGCGAGCAGTCCGTGATGCTGTTCCTGAGCCATATGCGCGCCGAGCAGCGCCTGGCCATGTTCCTGCTGAACCTCGCCGGCCGCTACGCCCAGCGTGGCTACTCGTCCACCAGCTTCCAGTTGCGCATGTCGCGCGAAGACATTGGCGGCTATCTGGGCCTGACTGTGGAAAGCGTGAGCCGCCAGCTGGCCCGCCTGCGCCAGGATGGCTCGATCGTCCTGAATAACCGCGACCTGCGCATCGTCGACCGCAACAAGCTGGAAGTCATGTCTTCCGGCGGCATGGCGCAGGAATACGCTGCCGTCGCCTGACCGGCGCACCAGTTTCCTCACCTGTAGGGGGTGTATGGGGCAGCTCTTGCTGCCCCTTTTTTATTACTGCGCAAAGACTTCCTTGGCTGCCATCAAGCCGTTCAGGGCGGCGGGGAAGCCGGCGTAGACAGCCATCTGCATAATGGTTTCCACCACTTCATCGCGCGTTACGCCGACATTAAGCGCCGCCTGGATGTGGACCTTGAGCTGTGGCGTCGCATTGCCCATCGCGGTCAGCGCCGCAACGACTGCTATTTCACGGCTCCTGAGATCCAGCCCCGGCCGCGAATAGATGTCGCCAAACGGGAATTCGATCAGGTAGCGGGAGAAGTCGGGCGCGATATCGGCCAGGCTTTCAGCAACGCGTTCCCCGATCTCGCCATCGATCTCACGCAGTTTTTCGAGTCCGCGCTCGTAACGGTTTTGGTTGGTGGTCATCAGCAATTCCTCCATCAATGGTTGAACCTGACGCCAGGGACTGCTCCAAAGAGCGGTAATGCTCGACTTTCCACTGCAGCGTGGCGGCCGATTGCCGCAACGTTTCGATTTCCATGAGCACGTCCGCCAAATGTTGTTCCAGCATTCGGCGGCGCTCGCCAGCCGTGGAGTCCCCAGCGCCACGTAGTTTCGCGAAAGCCTGCATTTTGCCGATTGGCATATGCGTGGCTCGCAGACGTAGCAGGAATTCGATCCAGGCGAGGTCGGCGGCCGCATAACGCCGCTGGCCGCCAGCCGCACGGCCGACAGGGGCGATCAAGCCGATGCGCTCGTAATAGCGCAGGGTATGGGCGGTGAGGCCCGTCCGTTTCGCGACTTCATCAATGCTCAGATGCGATTCCATGGGGTGATCTTAGAAGTTCGAGCGCGCTCTAAGTCAAGCACTTTATTACGCCAGGCGCGAAGCCGCAACCGCCAGTGCCAGGTCCATGGTGTTGATGTGCGCTTCGATCCAGTCGGGCAGGCTGCGCACGAGGTCGCGGGCAGTCGCCTCTTCGTCGTCCCGCAGCAGGCGCAGGACACGCGAGATGCGTTCCAGCAGGTTGCCGTGGGCGGCACGGTGGGCTGGCGCCGCAGGGTAGCCGATGCGTTCCATCAGACTGTTTTCTTCACGCAGGTGCTCGATGAATTCCGTGGCGAGTTCGCGGCAGGCCTTGTCGAAGGCGGGGCGCGGCATGTCCTGCATCGCCTCCAGCATGTCGAAAACGATACGGTGGGACTGGTCCAGCTCGGGAATGCCCAATGCGAGATCGGGGCCGAAGACGATGGAATCCATGAGAGCGCTCCATATGGGGAAGCGCCAATTGTGCCGTCAGGAAACAGGACGGCACATGATCCAGGTCAATTTTCGACGGGGTTACAGGAAGCGGTCGAGGATCTTCTTGCTGTGCTTATCCAGTGTGTACTGGTCGCGGATCAGGAAGTGGATGCCGTGGCTGTCCGATACGAGCAGCGACACGCTGCCGATGCGGCGAATGTCTTCCTCGCCACGCAGGACGAATTCGGTCTCGCCTCGGTCGGTTTCGACCTTCCAGGTGGACGGACAGGCGTAGCTGCCCACGTCCACGATGCGCTTAATCTCTGGCATGAATTCGCGGCCTGCCAGCTCTTCGCGCACGACGTCGGCCATCTCGGGCGAGAGGTCGGAGATGCGGTCCAGCCATGCCACTTCCTTGCCGTCGGTGTTCACCAGCGACAGGCCTTCTTCCGGGGCCTGGATCGGGAAAGCGCGTACCGGAGACACGCCTTCATGCAGCACGCCGTTGGCGTCGACCAGGTTCAACTTGCCGAAACTGTCGCGGCTCAGGGAAAAATTAATCATCTTCACGGCTCTTTGCTTTGTCATCCATGTCGGTATCGACGTTACGTGCCTGCGCCTGGTAGAGGCGGAAATAGGCGCCTTCCTTGGCCATCAGTTCTTCGTGCGGGCCCTCTTCGACCACCTTGCCGCGATCCATCACGACCAGGCGGTTGGCGCGCTGCAGCGTGGACAAGCGGTGCGCAATCGCGATCGTGGTGCGGCCGGCAACCAGGTTGTCCAGCGCTTTCTGGATCTCTTTCTCGGTTTCCGAGTCGACCGAAGCGGTAGCTTCGTCAAGGATCAGGATGCGCGGGTCGATCAGCAGGGCGCGCGCAATCGAAATACGCTGGCGTTCGCCGCCGGACAGTCCTTGGCCGCGTTCACCCACCATGGAATCGTAGCCTTGCGGCAGGCGCAGGATGAAGTCGTGGGCGTGTGCCGCGCGGGCTGCCTTCATGATTTCTTCACGGGTCGCATCCGGCTTGCCGTAAGCGATGTTCTCGGCGATGGTGCCGAAGAACAGGAAGGGCTCCTGCAGCACCAGGCCGATGTTGCGGCGGTAGTCGGACACCGCGAAGTTGCGGATGTCGACGCCATCGAGCAGGATCGCGCCCTCCGCCACGTCGTAGAAGCGGCAGATCAGGTTGACCAGGGTCGATTTGCCGGAGCCCGAATGGCCCACCAGGCCGATCATTTCACCAGCCTTGATCTCCAGGTTCACGCCGCGGTTCACTGCACGGTTGCCGTAGCGGAAGCCGACCTCGCGCAGGGTGATGTCGCCGCGGACCTTCTCGACCTTTGCCGGCTGTACCGGGTCCGGCACGCTCGAAACGTGGTCCAGGATGTCGAAGATGCGCTTGGCGGCCGAGGCGGATTTCTGAGTCACCGATACGATGCGGCTCATGGAATCGAGCTTGCCGTAGAAGCGGTTGGCATACAGGACAAAGGAGCTGAGGACACCGACGGTGATGTTGTGCTTCGAGATCATCCAGATGCCGAAGACATAGATCACCAGGATGCCCAGTTCGGTCAGGAAGGACACGGTCGGCGAGAACAGCGACCACACTTTGTTCAGCTTATCGTTGACGGCCAGGTTGTGCTTGTTGGCAGTGCGGAAGCGATTGGCTTCGCGGGTTTCCTGCGCAAAGGCCTTCACAACGCGGATGCCCGGAATCGTATCGGCCAGCACGTTGGTTACTTCGCCCCACACGCGGTCGATCTTCTCAAAGCCGGTCCGCAGCTTGTCGCGGACCAGGTGGATCATCCAGGCGATGAAAGGCAACGGCAGCAGGGTGGCGATGGCCAGCCAGGGATCGATCGAAAACAGGATCACGCCGGTCATGACGATCATCAGGACGTCGGAGGCGAAATCCAGCAAGTGCAGCGACAGGAACACGCAGATGCGGTCGGATTCCGAGCCGATACGGGACATCAGGTCGCCCGTACGCTTGCCGCCGAAGTATTCAAGCGACATGCGCAGCAGGTGCTCATAGGTTGTGGTTCGCAGGTCGGCGCCGATACGTTCAGACACCAGGGCAAGCACATAGGTCTTGGCCCAGCCGAAGACCCATGCCAGCACCGCCGCGCCGGTCAGGGCGGCCATGTACTGCACTACCAGCATGTGTTCGACAGGCTTGCCGCTTTGGTAAGGAATCAGGACATTGTCCGTCAGCGGCATGATGATGTAAGGCGGGATCAGGTGCGCGCCAGTGGACAGCAGCATCATCGCAAAGCCCAGTGCCAGCTGCCATTGATATGGCTTGGCAAAGCGCCACAGGCGGAACAGGGTCCAGGTCGATGGCGGGGTGTGGACGACCTTGGTGCAGACCGGGCATTCTTCCTGGTCCGGCTCGAGAGGGGCCTTGCAGGTAGGGCAGGAATTCTGTTCAATATGCTGCAGCGGCTTGCCGAAAACATGTGCTTCCAGCAGGCGCGGGAAATTCTCGGACAGGCGGATCGCCAGCAGGTTCTGGCCCAGCGTAAAACGCCATGCGGCCAGGCGCTGGGTCTCGTCCACCAGTTCCAGATGGCCCACGCCGGCGTGGTCGTGCAGTTTTAGAGACATGCCACGACGATAAGTCCAATCTTGCCATACCGTTTCACCGGGTGCGCGTGCCATAATGCGGCGCTCCGTGAGGATCACCAGGCCTTTGCGGAAGTGAAGCTTGGAGTCCAGGTCAACCTCCAGCGCGCTAAGTACGTTTTCTTCGGGAGCTAGCGCCGGTAACTCTGTGCGCCACCTGTCGGGAAGTTCTGTCAGGCTCAGCTCAGAGGAAAGTTGGTTTGTTATCATTGTGGATCAGACTCCGGCACTCTTTGCCAAGTGGCAAGAATTGCGAAACAGTGGGAAAATAGAAGGACGGGCGGAGTATACCGCAAGAGGTACAAGAGCTAAAACATGACAAAAAAGAAAGACATTGAGTTTCTCCGTGTAACACACCTGCGCGGACCGAATATCTGGACCTATCGCCCGGTCATCGAAGCCTGGCTGGATATCGGCGAGCTTGAAAACTACCCTTCGAACAAACTCCCCGGTTTTTATGAGCGCTTGACGGCCTTCCTGCCTGGCCTGATCGAGCATCGCTGCGGCGTCGGTGAGCGTGGCGGTTTCTGTGAGCGCCTGCGCGATGGCACCTACGCCGGCCATATCCTCGAACACGTCGTACTCGAATTGCAAAACCTGGCCGGCATGCGTACCGGCTTTGGCAAGACGCGCCAGACCGCCGAAGGCAGCGGTATTTACAAAATGGCATTCCGCACCCGCCAGGAGCAGGTTGGCCGCGCTGCACTGGCTGCCGGCAAAGACCTGCTGATGGCTGCCATCGACGACACGCCATACGACCTGGCTGCCACCGTTGCCAAATTGACCTCGATGGTTGAATCGCTGTGCCTGGGCCCATCGACCGGCTCCATCGTCGACGCAGCGACCGACCGCAAGATCCCGCACATCCGTCTGACCGACGGCAACCTGGTGCAACTGGGCCACGGCTCGCGCCAGCGCCGCATCTGGACTGCGGAAACCGACAACACCTCCGCCATCGCCGAAGGCATCGCCTCCGACAAGGACATGACCAAGGACATGCTGAAGTCCGTTGGCGTGCCGGTACCGGAAGGCACCCTGGTCAAGAGCGCCGACGACGCTTGGGAAGAAGCACAAGACATCGGCTTGCCGGTGGCAGTCAAGCCATACGACGGCAACCATGGCCGCGGCGTGTCGCTGAACCTGGTCACCGAAGCCGATGTGCGTGCTGCTTACGACATCGCCGTGGCGCGTGGCGGTAGCAAGAGCGTCATCGTCGAGAAATTCATCGTCGGTAATGAACACCGACTCTTGGTGGTCGGCCGCCGCATGGTTGCCGCCTCGATGGGCGAGTCGCTGTGGGTGACCGGCGACGGCAAATCCACCGTGCAGGAACTGGTGGATACCCAGATCAACACCGATCCACGCCGTGGCACCACCGAAGAATTCCCGTTGAATATCGTGCAGCCGCGCGAATCGGAAGAAGTACTGCTGGACCTGAAGCGCCAGGGCCTGACTCCTGACTCCGTGGCCGAAGCAGGCCGCAAGGTATTGATCCAGCTGAATGGCAACGTCGCCAACGACGTAACCGACCTGGTGCACCCGGCTGTCGCTGAAATGGCTGCACTGGCAGCGCGTACCATTGGCCTGGACATCGCCGGCATCGACCTGGTCGCCGCCGACATTTCCAAGCCGCTGGAAGAGCAGGGCGGCGCAATCATCGAAGTGAATGCGAGCCCGGGCCTGCTGGCCCATCTGAAGCCTGCCGCCGGCGGCGCTGCACGTCCGGTTGGCCATGCCATCTGCGACCAGCTGTTCGCCGAAGACGACGATGGCCGCATCCCAATCGTGGGTGTTGCCGGCAGCCGCCAGAATGCGCTGATCGCACGCCTGATTGGCTGGCTGCTGCAAATGAGCGGCCGCTACGTCGGCACTGCGACCGAGCAGGGGGTGTACCTGAACGGCCGTAACGTGGCGCGCGGTCCGCTGACCGAATGGGAATCCGGCGAACGCCTGCTGCTGAACAAAAACGTAGAAGCGGCGGTATTCGCGAACTGCGGCCGCATGATCCTGAGCGAAGGCTTCTCTTACGATAAGTGCACCGTTGGCGTCGTGACCGACGCTGCCGGCCACGAAGACCTGGGCGAGTTCTACATCAACACTCCGGAACAGATGTACGGCGTACTGCGCACCCAGGTTGATGTTGTGCTGCCGGAAGGCGCGGCCGTGCTGAACGCGTCCGACGCGCAAGTGGTCGAAATGGCTGAACTGTGCGACGGCGACGTGATCTTCTACGGCACCGACGAACACGTACCGGCGATCGACTCGCACCGCCAGGATGGCGGCCGCGCAGTGTTCCTGCGCGATGGCGGTTTCGTCATGGCTGCGGGCCGCGACGAGCTGGCCGTACTGCCTCCGTCCTGCCTGCCGGCGAGCGAAGAAGACCGCAAGGAAGCGGTGCTGGCTGCGATCGGCGCCGGCTGGGCCATGGGCCTGTCGCCGGACTTGATCGGCGCCGCGCTGCGCACCTTCGAGTGGAATACCAAGAAAAATTAATCTGGATTAGACAGGATTACCAGGAATGGAAGTTATTCGCCTCCGCGCACTGCGCGGCCCAAATCTGTGGAGCCACCATACGGCTGTTGAAGCCATCGTGTCCTGCACGCCGGAAGAACGTTCCGTCGACAAGATCCCTGGTTTCGAAGTGCGCCTGCGCACCCGCTTCCCACGCCTGGCGCAGTTGCAGCCGGACGGCCACGCCGACACCATCCCGATGGCGCACGTGCTGGAACTGGCTGCCCTGGGCCTGCAAGCCGAAGCCGGCTGCCCGGTCACCTTCAGCCGCACAACCCAGACGCTGGAAGACGGCATCTACCAGATGGTGGTCGAGTACACCGAGGAAGCCGTTGGCCGACTGGCCGTTGAATGGGCTGAGAAGCTGATCAAGGCCGCCGTTGACGATACGCCGTTCGACCTGGCCGCTGCGCTGCATGAATTGCGCGAACTGGATGAAGACGTCCGCCTGGGTCCTTCGACCGGCTCCATTGTGCACGCCGCCGTGGCGCGCAAGATCCCGTTCCGCCGCATGACCGAGGGCTCGATGGTGAGCTTTGGCTGGGGCTCCAAGCAGCGCCGCATCCAGGCCGCAGAAATGGACACCACCAGCGCGATCGCCGAAACCATCGCGCAGGACAAGGAACTGACCAAGAAACTGCTGGACGCCGCCGGCGTGCCAGTGCCTACCGGCCGCACCGCTGAAAACGCGGAAGACGCATGGAAAGCAGCGCTGGAAATCGGCCTGCCTGTCGTAGTCAAGCCTAAGGACGGCAACCAGGGCAAGGGCGTCACGGTGAACATCACCACGCGCGAACAGACCATCGCCGCCTACAACGCCGCCAAGGAATTCCGCGACGACATCATGGTCGAGCGCTTCCTGGCAGGCCACGACTTCCGCCTGCTGGTGATCGGCAACAAGCTGGTTGCCGCCGCGCGCCGCGACCCACCGCATGTAGTGGGTGATGGCGTGCACTCGGTGCGTGAACTGGTGGACATCGTCAACGCCGACCCACGCCGCGGCACTGGCCACGGCACCGCGCTGACCAAGATCCGCTTCGACGACATCGCCCTGGCGCGCCTGGCGCTGCAAGGCCTGGCCGCCGACTCCGTGCCGCCAATCGGCCAGCGCGTTGTGCTGCGCAATAACGCCAATCTGTCGACCGGCGGTTCCGCCACCGACGTGACCGACGATGTGCACCCGGAAGTGGCTGCGCGCGCGGTGGAAGCGGCGCAGATGATCGGCCTGGATATCTGCGGCGTGGACGTGGTGTGCGATTCCGTATTGCGTCCTATCGAAGAACAGAATGGCGGCGTGGTGGAAGTGAATGCCGCGCCTGGCCTGCGCATGCACCTGTCGCCTTCTTACGGCAAGGGCCGCCCGATCGGCGAAGCGATCATCAGCTCCATGTTCCCTGAGGGCGACGATGGCCGCATCCCTGTGATCGCGGTTACCGGCACCAACGGCAAGACCACCACCGTGCGACTGACCGCGCACCTGGTCGCGGCTTCCGGCCTGCGCGTGGGCATGACCAACACCGACGGCGTGTACGTCAACGGACGCCAGATCGATTCCGGCGACTGCTCCGGTCCTCGTTCGGCGCGCAATGTGCTGCAGCACCCTGACGTCGATGCAGCCGTGTTCGAGACCGCCCGTGGCGGCATCCTGCGCGAAGGCCTGGCCTACGACCGCTGCAAAGTGGCCGTGGTGACCAATATCGGCGCCGGCGACCACCTGGGCCTGAACTACATCACCACCGTGGAAGACCTGGCGGTGCTGAAGCGCGTGATCGTGATGAACGTGGATGCGCAGGGCTATGCCGTGCTGAACGCAACCGACCCGATCGTGGCTGCCATGGCGGCCAAGTGCAAGGGCAAGGTGATCTTCTTCGGCGCGGACCGCTACCATCCGGTCGTGGCCACGCACCTGGCGCAAGGCAAGCGTACTGTGTACGTGGAGAACAACCAGCTGGTGGCTGTGGAAGGCAAGAACGAGCAGCGTATTTCGCTGGCCGACGTGCCGATCACCTTCAATGGCACCATTGGCTTCCAGGTGGAGAACACTATGGCGGCAGTGGCGGCGGCTTGGGCTGCGGGCATTGACTGGGATTCGATCCGTCGCGGTCTGCTGACCTTTACCACCGACAGCCACAATGCGCCGGGCCGTTTCAATATCTTCAAGTACCGCGGTGCGACCGTGATTGCGGACTATGGCCATAATCCCGATGCGATGCTGGCCTTGGTCAAAGCCGTTGATGCGATGCCTGCGAATCGGCGTTCTGTGGTGATTTCCGGCGCCGGCGACCGCCGCGACCAGGATATCCGCGAGCAGACCGAGATCCTGGGCAAGGCGTTTGACGACGTGGTGCTGTACCAGGATGCTTGCCAGCGCGGCCGCGCGGATGGCGAGGTGGTAGGACTGCTGCGCCAAGGCCTGGAAGGTGCTACCCGTACCAAGCAGATCGATACGATCACCGGCGAGTTTATTGCAATTGATACGGCGATGGATCGTTTGAAGGATGGCGACCTGTGCCTGATCCTGGTGGACCAGGTGGAGGAGTCTCTCCGTCACATTGCGAACCGTATCGCTGCCGGCTAAGAACCGTTAACACCGGAAAACCGGGGTCAGACCCTTGGGTCTGATCCCGGTTTTCCGGTTTCTAAGGTTTTCAAGCAACCAAAACAGCGCGCGGCGCCTGCAAGCGGGCCGTTTCTCCCTCGACAAACTGCGCCGCAAACACTCGCTTCTCCGCCTCAACGAAGCCTTCTGCCTCGATCAGGCTGCACATCAGATCCGCAGTGGCAATCGCCATCTTGTGCAGCGGCTGGCGCAGGGTAGTCAGCTCATAGCTAAGCCACTGCGACCCTTCCACGGCATCGCACCCCACGACCGACATTTGCGACGGCACGTCAATATGCAGATGCTGGCGCGCGGCATCCACGCAGCCCATAGCCATCGCGTCGTTACCGCAAATGACCGCATCCGGCACGGCGCCGATACGCGCGATCAGCTCATGGAGGCCCGCCACGCCGCTAGCGTAATCAAAGCAACCATAGAACACCGGCGCTTCCGGCAAGCCCAGTTCCGTAATGCGGTCCAGGGCGCCACGCAAACGCTCGCGCGCCACGGAGTTCAGTTCCGGTCCGCCGATCAGGGCGAACTGACGGTGCCCGGCGGCTGCCAGTCGGCTCACCAAGGCGCGGCTGGCCTCAAACTGGTCGCACAACACGGTATTCACATCCAGGTCGCGCAGGTGGCGGTTAAATACCACCAGCGGCACCTGGCGCCGCCTGAACTCATCAACATGCGCCGGCGTCAATTTGGAAGCGGCAATCACGCCATCCACCTGGAATTGCCACACATCGGTCAGGATCTGTTCAATCTCGCCCTCGTGCTGCATGGTGAAGAGCAGGGCGCGCTTGCCGCGGCGGTTCAGCTGCTGGCTAAGCTCCGACAGCGCTGCCGGGTTATACAGCATGCTGGAATGGGACACCACGATCGCAACAATATTGGTCCTGCGCGTAATCAGGCTACGGGCCGCCGCATTCGGGATATATTCCAGGCCCTCGGCCGCCTTCATCACACGCTCATAGGTCTTTTTGGACACGCTGGCGCCCGGTTTGAAGCAGCGCGACACCGCCGACTGCGATACGCCAGCCACGAGCGCGACATCGTAGGAGGTGACGCGGCGTCCCTCCTGTAGGATGATGGCCTTTTGCTCGGCAAGGCTGATCGCTGGTTGTGGCGTGGTTTGGCGCATCAAAGCGGCTTGTGATTTTGAAAATAGACCTCCAATCTTACCACATGGCAATAGTTTCCCTACGTTTACACGTGTTGTGTGTGGTGTCCAAGCCGCGCCAGCTCTGGTAAAATTCCGCCCCTTTCGGTTTTTGGATGAATAAGATGACATTGGCTTGCGGCATCGACTTTGGCACCTCCAACTCCACCGTAGGATGGGTGCGTCCCGGCCATCCCATCATGCTGGAGCTCGAAGATGGCAAAATGACCTTGCCCTCCGTGGTCTTCTTCAATGCGGACGACGAGGAAACCAGCTACGGCCGCGCAGCCCTGGCCGAATACCTGGCCGGCTGCGAAGGCCGCCTGATGCGTTCCCTGAAGAGCCTGCTGGGCACCAGCCTGATCGACGGACAGACCGAAGTCGGCGGCCGTGCGCTGCCATTCCGCCTGCTGCTGTCCCAGTTCATCGGAGAAGTGAAGCACCGCGCCGAAAGCGCCGCCGGCCGCACGTTCGAAAGCGTCGTCATGGGCCGCCCGGTGCATTTCATCGATGACGACAAGGCTGCCGACCAGGTGGCGGAAGACACCCTGGCCGAGATCGCGCGCAGCGTTGGCTTCCGCAACGTGGCTTTCCAGTACGAGCCGATTGCGGCGGCGTTCGAATATGAATCGCAGATCGACCGCGAAGAACTGGTCCTGATCGCCGACATCGGCGGCGGTACGTCCGATTTTACCCTCGTGCGCCTGGGGCCGGACCGCGTGGCCCGTGCAGATCGCGCCGACGACATCCTCGCTACCGGCGGGGTGCATATCGGCGGTACCGATTTCGACAAATATCTCAGCCTGTCGAGTGTGATGCCGCTGCTCGGCTACGGCAGCCAGTTCCGCAGTGGCGCCGAGGTGCCGTCCAGCTATTACTTCAACCTGGCGACCTGGCACACGATCAACCAGGCCTACACACGCAAGATGCAGGCGCAGTTGTCGGAAATGATCCGTGACGCGCGCGAGCCGGCCAAGCTGGAGCGCCTGCAGCACCTGATCGAGGAGCGCGCGGGCCACTGGCTTGCGCTCAAGGTGGAAGAGGCCAAGATCGGCCTGTCCGGCGACGACCAGGTACAGATGAACCTCGATCGCTTTGCGCCGCCCGTGATGCTGGATGTGACGCGCGCCGGCTTTGATACCGCTGTCGAGCAACTGGTGGCCAACGTGGGCGCCACGGTGACCCAATTGCTGGCCGACGCGGGCGTGCAGGCGGGCCAGGTCGACACCATCTTCTTTACCGGTGGTTCAAGCGGCGTGCGCTTGCTGCGCGAGCGGATCGCGGCGCTGGTGCCAGGCGCGCGCAAGGTCGAAGGCGACCTGTTTGGCAGTATTGGCGCCGGCCTGGCGCGTGATGCATTGCGCAAGTTTGCATAAACTGCTTACAATAGCCGCCGTGAAGAACGTTAACCGCCATTTCCTGCATGTCTTGCTTGCCGTGCTGCTGGTCTTGTCCCAGCAGCTGGGGATGGCGCACGCGGTTTCGCACTGGTCTGACTTCCGCCACAGCAGTGAGCAGCAGCAAGCGAGCGATGTTGATGGCAATGGGATTAGCGCCGGCCTGGCGCTTGACCATAATTGCAGCGAGTGCGCAGCCTTTGCGTCGCTGGCCTCGGCGATCCACACGCCAAGCTTCACTTTCCCTTCGGTCGATTACAGCGCCCCGCAAGCCGGCGTGGCCCTGCTTCAACCGACCGGCGCGCGTACCGCACGCGCCTACGATTCCCGCGCACCTCCTCTGGTCTGACACAACGTTGTAACAATCCTTTCGCCGCCGTGGCTATCCGCCTTGGCTGGCTAACGTTTGTCGTATCCAGAAGGTATGTCTATGAATTTCAAGTATTCCCTGCTGGCAGGCGCTGTCCTGTCGGCTGTATCCGCCATTGCCCACGCCGATGATGGCGACGTTACCAAGGTCGTTGTGACCGCGAACCCTTTCCACCAGGGTGAAACCGAGCAAATTCTGGTGCCGGCCAAAGTGCTGTCCGGCGATGAGCTGCGCGACAAGATGTCCAATTCGCTCGGCGACACGCTGTCGTCGGAGCTGGGTGTGTCCACTTCGGCCTTTGGCGCGGGTTCGTCCCGTCCGATCATCCGCGGCCTGGAAGGCGCACGCGTCAAGATGCTGGAGAACGGCATGGCTGTCTCCGACGTCTCCGGCCTGTCGAATGACCACGCCGTGTCGGCGGAAGGAGCGGTGGCGCACCAGATCGAGATCCTGCGCGGCCCGGCTTCATTGATGTACGGTTCCGGCGCGATCGGCGGCCTGGTGAACGTGGTTAACGAACGCATCCCGCCTGCGCTGGAGCCGAAGCTGACCGGCCAGGCTGAAACACGCTACAGCACCGTGGACGATGGCACCGCCACGTCCGGCACCATCGATGGCGCAATCGGCAAGCTGGCCCTGCACGTCGATGCCAACACCCGCCGGTCCGGCGACTACAAGATTCCGGGCAACCGCGTGGAAGGCGATCCGGATTCGGCCTCCGGCCGCCTGCCGCATTCGGGCACCCAAGAAAAAGGCGCTGGTTTCGGCGGTTCCTACATCGACAGCTGGGGCTATGTCGGCGCATCCGTATCGAGCCTGGATAACAAATACGGCATCCCAAGTGCGGAAGGCTCGGCGATCGACCAGCACCAGATCCGCTACGACTTCGACAGCCTGTTCAAGAATCCGCTGCCAGGCATCGAGTCGGCCAAGTTCAAGGCCGGCTACACCGACTACCGCCACGCCGAACTGGGCGACGACGGCGAGCCGGAAGTGAAGTTCAAGAACCGCGCCGTTGAAACGCGCGCCGAAGCGGTGCATAAGGCAATCGCCGGCTGGCACGGCACTTTTGGCGTGCAGACCGAGCTGACGCACTTTTCTGCCTTGAGCGCGCAAGGCGGCCCGGATACCGTGCCGGTCACCCGTTCGAATTCCTCGGCAGGCTTCCTGGTCGAGGAAAAAGAATGGGGTCCCGTGCGCGTGAACGCCGGCCTGCGCCTGGAGCACGTGAAGCGCGATCCGATCTCCGGCCTGGACCGCTCGTTCTCGCTGCAAAGCGGGGCGCTGGGCGCCCTGTGGTCGTTTACGCCGGGCTATGCGACTGGCTTGACCCTGTCGCGGGCGCAGCGTGCCCCATCGACCGAAGAGCTGTATTCCGGCGGCCCGCACGATGCGACGATCACCTACGACCTGGGCGATCCGAACCTTCAAAAAGAAACCTCGCGCAACGTTGAACTCTCGTTGCAGAAGACAGCAGGCCGGATCCGCTGGAAGGCCAACCTGTTCCGCAACAGCATTTCCGACTTCATCTACGGTCACATCACTGGCCGCATGGTCGATGAAGACGGCGTTGATGGCGGCAGCTTCCGCCAGCGCGTGTTCAGCCAGGGTGACGCCACCATTCGCGGCGCCGAAGCGGAGATCGAGTACAACCCGCTGGCCATGGGCCTGAATGGCCGCCTCTTCGCGGATACTTCGCATGGCGATTTGAAGAACGCTGGCAGCCTGCCCCTGCAACCGGCTTCCCGCGTTGGCGCCACGATCGGCTACCGCACGCCGAACTGGCGCGCGGGCGCCACCTGGATCCACGCGCAGGCTCAGGACAGGCTGGCATCGTTCGAAACCACACCGACCGGCTCCTATAACCAGCTCAGCGCGAACCTGTCGTACACGCAAAAACTCGCCGATGTGGACCTGACCTGGTTTGTGCTGGCGAAGAACCTTCTGAACGAAGACATCCGCGTTTCGACCTCCCTGCTGAAGGACGTTTCGCCGCTACCCGGCCGCAGTTTCGTCTTTGGTGTGCGCGCCAAGTTCTGAGTTTGCGTTAAATCAAACGTAGCCCGAAGACGCTTCTTATACTTTAGATAACAATCTAGGGTATGGGAGGCGGCGATGGGCAAGCGTCTTGCAGACCGGGAGCGTATTTTCCGGTGGTTCCTTGGCCCCGCCGAGCGGGGCGATCCCTATGCCCAGTTCAACCTGGCGCTCCTGTATAAAAATGGTTTAGGTGTCGCAGCGGACCCGCGCCAGGCATTCGGCTGGATGCGCATGTCAGCCCTGCAGGGCATTGCCTTTGCGCAGAACCAGCTGGGCGCCATGTACTACAAAGGCCTTGGCATCGCCGGCAACGACGTGGAAGCCGTTTACTGGTTCCGCCGCGCCGCGCGGCAGGGTGATCCCGCCGCACAGCAAAACCTGGGACAGATGTATCGCCGCGGACGCGGCGTTCCCGTGAACGAAGAAATGGCTGCGCGCTGGTTCAGCCGCGCAGCGGAGCAGGGTGTGTCCAGCGCCCAGGCGCTCCTTGGCGAGGCTTACCTGAACGGACGTGGCGTGGCGGCGGACTGCAAGCTGGCGCAAGCCTGGCTGCGCAAGGCTGCGGTGCGCGGCGAGATCCACGCGCAGTGCCTGTTGGGAAGCATGTTCGCCCATGGGACTGGTGTTCCGCGCGATGCGGCCCAGGCGATGATGTGGTACATCCTCGCGGCCGAAGGCGGTTCGATCCAGGCGCAGTTCAGCGTCGCGGTGCTGTATGCGAATGGCGACGGCGTACCGCGCGACCTTTCGCAAGCGGTGCACTGGTATCGCAGTGCTGCGGAAAAGGGCGACGCGGCGGCCCAGAACAACCTGGGCGTCCTGTATGCGACGGGACAGGGCGTCAACCGCGATGCTGCGGAGGCGCTGCGCTGGTACCGCCGCGCTGCGGCGCAGGGCCATGCGCTGGCAAGGCATAATCTGGAGGGCCTGCGTGTAGGCGATGCCGGCATGGCTTTGCCGGACGAGCATTTCCTCGGCGGGGTTGAGTTCGATCCGGAGGAGCGCAATAGCCCGCGCTGAGAAGCCTAGCGCTGTGCCGTAAGCGGACGGTCGGTGCCTGGCGTGAGGACCACATTGCTGGCCAGGTGTTCGAGCCCTGCTTGCGCGTCGACGTTTTCGACACGGATGCTGTAGGCTCCGCGTGCCAGTGGAATCAGGCCAAGGCTGCGCGAACGCTGGTTGGCCCACTTGCTGGCCACGCACATGGTGTTCACCAGGCGCGAATGGATCAGGGTGTTATCGGGCTTGCGGCGCACTTCGACTTTGAAGGCCATAGGGCGGCCAAAGCTTGCGCGTTCCTGTTTTGGGACCTTGGCCAAGTCAGTGCCGTCTGAACAATCTTCCACGCGGCGGTCACCGATGATCGCGATTTCCTGCTTGCTCAGGGAGTCGCCAGCGGGATTGCTCATCTCCAGCATCAGGGCATAACTCAGGTCCACGGGGACTTCGACATCGGCAGTGACGACGGTGCCAGCTTCGGCAAGTTTGAGCGGCGCATCCTTCATCAACGGTGGAAACTCGCACAGTGCCACCGTCGCCATCGCCAAGCCGACTAAAGGTTTCTGGCACATGCTGTAGATGAAGGGGCTCATGCATTCAATATAGACTACGCTCCCTGCATTTGTAACCTGCGGTCAAGGAAAAGACTGTTGCCGTGTATCTTTTTGGCCTGCTTTTTCGCTTCCGCTGCGCTAGCTGCAATCTGGTGATGCGAGTAGTACTGGCGCGGCTCCACACGGATCACGCCAACCGACAAGCTCATCAATGAGTAGAAGACTTTCTTGCCCTGCCGGTCTTCGCTGATGTAGCCGCCGCGTTCGCGGTCTTCGTTGCTGTAGAAGTCGGTGATTGCGCTTGCAAAATCATCGAGTACAGCCTGGCAGCGGGTGTCCCAGTCCTCGCTCTGGAACAGGATTACGAAGTCGTCGCCACCGATGTGGCCGACGAAATCGCGATTGCGGTCGCCGTGCTTGGCCAGGATATGGCCGGTCAGCTGAATCACATCGTCGCCGCGCCGGTAGCCGTAGACGTCGTTAAATGGTTTGAAGTGGTCGAGGTCCACGTAGCAGACCCAGAAACGGGTATCGCTCTCCAGCAGGCGGTCGATATGCTCATTGATCGGTACATTGCCGGGCAACTGCGTCAGCGGGTTGGCATAGCGCGCCGCGTTGATCTGCATCTGCGTGATCTCGCGCATCAGGTCATGGCCGGTGCCCATGCCGATGTAGCGGCTCTCTTCCGTGATGATGAAGCCATTGAACAGGTGGTGCGCGTCCGATTCGGCCATGCGGCAGGAGAGTTCCTGCAGGCTGGTGTCGACGTCGGCAATGATCGGTTTGGCATCCATGAAAAGAGTGCATGATTTCTTGCCATACAACTCGCGCTGGTAAGGGCGCGCGAAGTGGTCGATCATTTCGAAGCGGGACACCAGGCCGAGCGGGCGGCCGGCATCGACCACGGGGATGATCATCAGCTTGGGATCGGCCATGAAGATTTCATAGACGTCGTTATTGTTCATCGACGGCGGCACGGCGGCCACGTCGTGCAGCAGCTTGCGGATACTCACGGCGTTTCTCTCGGCAGCGCGCTGCGGATAAACCGCCACGCCATTGCGGCCCAGTACCTTGACCACTTCCGCCGGCAGGGCCTTTGCCGGTTGAACGTGTGGGCGTCCGAGATGGTAGCCCTGGCCGTAAGCCACGCCGAGGTCGCGCAGCACCAGCAGCTCGGCCGCCTTCTCGATACCTTCTGCGATGACAAGGGTGTTCGATTTGTCTGCGATCTCCTGGATCGAGCGCACAAACTGCAGTTTCACCGGGTCGTGCTCGATGCCCTGGATGAAGTGCATGTCGATCTTGACGAACTCCGGCCGCAGCTCCGACCAGAGGCGCAGGCTGGAGAAGCCTTCGCCGAGGTCGTCGATCGCGATCTGGAAGCCCATGTTCCGGTAATGCAGCACCGCCTGGCGCATCAGCTCGTAATCATAGGTCGGCTGGTTTTCGGTCAACTCGATAATGACATTGGCGGGATTAAGTCCGAATTCGTGGATGTAGCCAAGTGTTTCGCCTTGCGTTCCGCCTTGCTGGCGCACCAGCGATTCCGGGCTGACATTCAGGAATAGCTTACCGGGCAGCTGCAGCTCCGCAAAGCGTTCGAGCACAATGCGGCGGCACAGGTATTCGACTTCGCGCGAGAGATTGTTGGCGCGCGCTACACGGAACAGGTTAAGCGGCGAGTGCAGAGGGCTGTCGGACGGCCCGCGGATCAGACCTTCGTAAGCAATGATTTCACCGCTTTGCATGTGCACGATGGGCTGGAACAGGGCATGCAGGTCGCGGCGCCCGATGATGTCGAGCAGGTGCTGTCCTAGCAGTTCGTCCGGGTGCGGGCGCAGGTAGGTTACATTAGTCGGGAGTGCAGCGGCGGGTAAGCTCACGTTGGCGGTCGGGCAAGAAGTTGACGACTGCATTGTGTGCCGCAAATGTGACAGCATGATGAATGCCGGAAACACTTTTTAGCGCTACAATAAGCTTCCACGTATCTGACTGAGAACGATGCCGAGCAAGCTCATTAGCCGTTCCGCCGCCCTTGCGGCCCTTATCCTCACGGGTGCTGCCAATGCAGCCAGCGGGATCAACGTGCACGTGACAGACGCGAATGGAAAGCCGGTGACTGACGCTGTCGTCTATCTGGAAGCCGATGGCGGGCAGCCGCTGCCCAAGCCGCAAAGGTCAGGCGAGATCAGTCAAAAGGGCCTGAAATTCGCCCCCCTGGTGACGGTGATCCAGACCGGCAGCAAGATTTACTTCCCGAACAATGACAAGGTGCGCCACCATATCTATTCGTTCTCGCCGCCGCATAAGTTCGACCAGAAGTTATATTCCGGCACTACCGCCGAACCCCAGACATTCGATAAGCCGGGTACCGTAGTCCTGGGCTGCAATATCCACGACAAGATGATCGCTTATGTGCGCATAGTCGATACACCTTACTTTGGCAAGACCGATGCCAGCGGCGCCGTGCTTGTCGACGCACCTGCCGGCAAATACGTGCTGCGAGCCTGGCACCCCGACATTGTCGGCGGCAATCCCCAGGAGCAGGCGGTTCGTTTGTCCGACGAAACGTCCAGCGCCAGTTTCAGGATGCCGCTGAAACCGCCCGCCACCGATGCTGACTCCACGTCTTACTGACGCCATGCGATTCCGAAGCCTCGAAAGCCGTATCGTCACCCTGTTCCTTGTGCTGCTGATCGTGGTGCAGCTGGTGGGGCTGCTGGTGATCCAGCGCGGCATCGATAGCAACGCCCGGACCGCGATCGCATCGGAGCTGGTCAACGGCAGCAAGGTGTTTGCGCGGCTGATGGAGCAGAACGCACAGAACCTGCGCAACGGCGCGCGCCTGCTGTCGCGCGATGCCGGTTTCCTGGCAGCGATCGGCAATACGGATGAGGGCGACCGCGCCACGATTGAATCTGCGCTGGCCAACCACGGGCGCCGCATCAACGCATCGATGACCATGCTGGTGAGCCCTGAGCGCAAGGTGGTCGCCGCGACCAGCGATGCGCAGGCGGCGGGCCTGGAACATATGGTCATGAACATGCTGGAGAAAGCCGAGCAGGCCGACGGAGCGAACGGCATCGCCATCGTTGAAAGCGTGCCTTACCAGATTGTCGTGGTGCCGGTGAAGGCGCCGGTGACCATCGGCTTTGTCGTGATGGCGTTTCCGCTCGATGAACGCTTGGCCCGTGATATGCAGGAAACCACCTCGCTGCAGACTCTGTTGCTGACGCGCGACCCGAAAGGTCATTGGCTACCCGTCGCTTCCAGCCTGTCGCCGCTTGCCGTGGCCAGCGTCATGTCGCAGTTGCAGGCATTGGGGCGCGTACCGACCGATGCATTCGATGTCGACGTCACCAGCGATAAGCTCAGCGTCCGCATGACGCCGATTGGCGAAGACAATGGCCATGTGGCTGTCGTCATGCTTGGCCGGTCCATTGACGAAGCGACCGCCGAATATGCGCGGCTTGAGCGATGGCTGCTTGGCCTGACGGCCGCGGGCATCGTCGTTTGTGTTGTGGCGAGTGTGTTGACCGCCAAGCGCATCGCACAGCCCTTGCGCCAGTTGGCCAATACGGCGAAGAAGCTGGAGCAGGGCGATTACAAGGTGAATATCGAGAGTGCGCGGTCCGACGAGATCGGCGAACTGGCGCACGCTTTCGGCAGCATGCGCGATGGTATCGCCAAGCGCGAACAGGAAATCCGCCGCCTGGCATATTGGGATCCGTTGACGAACCTGCCGAATCGCGCGCAGTTCCTGCTGCTGTTGGATGACGCCATTGCGGATGCCCGCAAGCGCGCTGCCTCCGTCTATGTGCTGATGATGGACCTTGACCGCTTCAAGCATGTGAACGACGTGATGGGCCACAGTTTCGGTGATGCCTTGTTGAAGCAGGTGGCGGGACGGCTGCTGCAAAAACTGGCCAATCGCCGGCACCCGGCCCAGGTCGCGCGCCTGGGCGGTGACGAATTCGCAGTACTGCTGCCGGGCTCCGACCTGGACCAGGCGGTGGTGGTGGCATCGGAAGTGCTGCAGGCGCTGGAATCGCCGCTGTCGCTGGAAGACCAGACTGTCGATATCGGCGCGGGCATCGGCATCGCCGGTTTTCCCGACAACGGCATGGATGCCGAAGAGCTGCTTAGCAAATCCGAAGTTGCCATGTACGCGGCCAAGCAGCGCAACGAAGGCGCCGTGGTGTACGAAGATGCGATCGACAAGAGCAGCCAGCAAAGCCTGTCCCTGCTCACCGAATTGCGCCGTGCCGTGGAGAACAACGAGTTACGCCTGTTCGTGCAGCCAAAAATCACGCTTGCAACTGGCCGCGTAGTTGGTGTGGAAGCGCTCGTGCGGTGGCAGCACCCTGAACGCGGCAACGTCTTCCCGGACCAGTTCATTCCGTTCGCCGAGCAAACCGGCTTTATCCGCGTGCTGACCCATTGGGTCCTTGAACGCTCGGCGGAGCTGTGCCACTCGCTCGCGCAGCGCGGCGTCCACCTGAAAGTATCGGTCAACCTGTCCACGCGCGACCTGCTTGACCAGGAATTACCGTTCAAGTTCGGCGAAATTTTCATGCGGCACCACGTTTCCCCTGGCGCCTTCTGCCTGGAGATCACGGAAAGCGCGATCATGGACGATCCGGTCCGCGCCCAGCAAACACTCGAACGCCTGCATGGCATGGGCTGCGATCTTTCGATTGACGATTTCGGCACAGGCTATTCTTCGCTGGCTTACTTGAAGCGCCTGCCGGTCGATGAACTGAAGATCGATAAATCCTTCGTGCTGAACATGGCCAACGACGTAGGCGACGCCAAGATCGTGCGTTCAACGATAGACCTTGGCCACAATATGGGGCTGCGCGTCGTGGCGGAGGGGATCGAAAGCGAAGCGGCCTGGAATATCCTCGCGGAGATGGGCTGTGACCAGGGCCAGGGGTATTTCATGAGCCGCCCGATGCCGGCGGACCAATTGGCAAGCTGGGTCGAGACTTGGCGCGCGCCGGCGTTGACCGAATAATCGGCGGCGCAAAGCTCTTCGGAGAGTTACTTATTTGTCAAAGTCCGAGTTATGATCCTTGCCGCATTCATAACTTCAACATGGACGACAAATGCCATTCAAGCGCGCAACCCTTGCTCTTTCCCTGATCGCAGCATTCTCCGCACAAGCCCTGGCCCAGACTTGCCCGGCCGGCGCATCCACCGTGACCTACCCGGTTTCGAAGAAAGTCGAACAGCAAGATAACTACCACGGCACCATGGTCGCCGACCCTTACCGCTGGCTGGAAGACGCCAACAGCGAAGAAACCAAGGCCTGGGTGGTTGAACAGAACAAGGTAACGCAATCCTGGCTGGGCCAGATTCCACAGCGCGAAGCCATCAAGGCGCGCGTGACCAAGCTGTGGAACTATGAGCGATATGGCGTCCCGGAGAAGAAGGGCGGCCGCTACTTCTACAGCCGTAACGATGGCCTGCAGAACCAGTCGGTCCTGTACACGGCCAAGTCCCTGACAGAAACGCCACGCGTCCTGCTGGACCCGAACACCCTGGCTGCCGACGGCACTGTGGCGCTGGCCGGCATGGCCGTGAGCCCGAACGGCAAGTTCGCTGCCTACAGCACTGCAGCTTCCGGCTCCGACTGGAACGAAATCAAGGTGCGTGATATTGAAACTGGCAAGGACATGGCCGACCATATCAAGTGGGTCAAGTTCTCGAACACTGCCTGGGCTGCCGACGGTTCCGGCTTCTACTACAGCCGCTACGACGAGCCGACCGAAGAATCCAAACTGGCAGGCGTGAACTACTTCCAGAAAGTGTACTTCCACAAACTGGGCACCGAGCAGTCCGCCGATGCGCTGGTTTACCACCGTGCAGACCAGAAGGAATGGGGCTTTGGTGCTGAAGTCACTGACGACGGCCACTACCTGCTGATCAATGGCTCGCAAGGCACCGAGCACAAAAACCGCGTCTTCATCAAGGACCTGAAAGCCAAGAACGCGCAAGTGGTGGGACTGCTGGAAGGCTTTGACGCTTCCTACAACTTCATCGACAACGAAGGCCCGGTCTTCTACTTCATGACTGATAAGAATGCGCCACGTTCGCGCATCATCGCGATCGACATCCGCAAGCCTGGCATCGAAAACTGGAAAGAGATCGTGCCGGAAGCGGCGCAAACCCTGTCCGGCGCGAGCATCGTCAACAAGCAGCTGGTGCTGAACTACCTGGCCGATGCGCACAGCGCAGTCAAGGTATTCGACCTCAAAGGCAAGCCGGTGCGCGATATCGAACTGCCAGGCCTGGGCACCGCGTCCGGCTTCGGCGGCAAGGCCAAGGACACTGAAACGTTCTACGCCTACACCAGCTTCACCACCCCGACCACAATCTATCGACTGGACCTGAAGAGCGGCAAATCGAGCATCTACCGCCAGCCTAAAGTCGATTTCGATCCGAGCGCCTTTGAAACCCGCCAGGTCTTCTACACCAGCAAGGACGGCACCAAGGTCCCGATGTTCATCGTGTCGAAAAAAGGCATGAAGCTGGATGGCACGAACCCGACCTACCTGTACGGCTACGGCGGCTTTAACATCTCGCTGACACCGAGCTTCTCCGTCTCCAACCTGGCATGGGTTGAAATGGGCGGCGTCTACGTCATGGCCAACCTGCGCGGCGGCGGCGAATACGGCGAAGCATGGCACAAGGCCGGCACCAAGCTGCAAAAACAGAACGTGTTCGACGACTTCATCGGCGCGGCTGAATGGCTGGTTTCCAACAAGGTAACCTCCCCATCCAAGCTGGCAATCGGCGGCGGCTCCAACGGCGGCCTGCTGGTTGGCGCTGCGATGACCCAGCGTCCGGACCTGTTCGGCGCTGCGATTCCTGCCGTGGGTGTGATGGATATGCTGCGCTTCCAGAAATTCACCATCGGCTGGGCTTGGGCTTCGGACTATGGTTCGTCCGACAATGCGGATGAATTCAAGGCATTGGTCAAATACTCGCCATTGCATAACCTGAAGCAGGGCAGCTGCTACCCGGCCACCATGGTGATGACAGCCGACCACGACGACCGCGTTGTGCCGGCCCACAGCTTCAAGTTTGCGGCAGCCGCCCAAGCTGCACAGGCTGGTCCAGCGCCTATCCTGATCCGCATCGATTCGAAAGCTGGCCACGGCGCCGGCAAGCCGACCGCGAAGCTGATCGAGGAAGTGGCTGACCGTTGGGGCTTCCTGACCCGCGCCCTGGACATGAGTCCAGCTGCTGCACCGGCATCCACCACCGGCGGCCAGTAAGCCATGCGGGCGCTTCTCCTGCTGTGGACAGCCTTGCTTGCGCCTGCCACGGCAGCGGAAGCGCCAAAAACATTCGCCGAACAGACTCAGTCGCTCGCAGCGCAGCCAGGCTTCATCGAGCTTTGGCGCGATGTGGGCAAGGGCAGGGTGCTGCTCTCGGTGCGTGAGCTGGACCAGCCTTTCCTGCTGGTCTCCTCCCTGCCTTACGCACTGGGCTCGAACGATGTCGGATTGGACCGCGCCCAGGCGGGTAGCGCCAAGCTGGTGCGCTTCCGGAAATTCGGCGAGCGCCTTTTCCTGGTGCAGGAGAACACACGCTTCGTGGCTCGCTCGAGTGATGCTGACGAGCGCAATGCGGTGGCCGAATCCTTTGCCGGTGCAGTTCTTTGGTCGGGCGATATCCTTGCCACCGACGGCCCGCGCCACCTTATTGATTTCTCAAGCTTCCTGCTGGCGGACCAGCACGGCGTGATCCAGCGCCTGGATGAAACGAAGCAGGGCGCCTATCGCGTCGACGAAAAGCGCAGTGCTGTGCTGCCCGCCGAAGCAAAAGCTTTCCCGAATAATATTGAGCTGGAGTCCTTGCTGACTTTTGCCGGACCCGGGACCGGCGAATACGTGCGCCAAGTCGCCGCCGATCCGGCAAGCCTGACAATGCGCCAGCATATCTCCCTGGTGCAGTTGCCGGATGACGGCTACAAACCGCGCCGCTACCATCCATTTTCCGGCGGCATCGACACCGGCTATTATGACTTCGCGACGCCGCTGGCCAGCAGTCTCGATGTACGCTGGCAAATCCGGCACCGCCTGGAAAAAGGCGGCAAACCTATCGTGTATTACCTTGACCGTGGTGCGCCCGAACCGGTGCGGTCTGCTTTGCTGGAAGGCGCCCGCTGGTGGACCACGGCCTTCGAGAAGGCTGGCTTCAAGGACGGCTTCCGCGTCGAACTGATGCCGGAAGGCGCCGATCCCGCCGACGTGCGCTACAACGTCATCACCTGGGTGCACCGCGCCACGCGTGGCTGGTCGTATGGCAATGCGGTCACCGACCCTCGGACCGGCCAGATCATTCGCGGCTCGGTGACGCTGGGCTCGCAGCGCGTGCGGCAGGATATCCTGATCGCCGAAGCGCTGCTCGCTCCCTATGGAAAATCCGTCCCCGCCGAACGCCGCAAGCTCGCCGAGCAAATGGCGCTTGCGCGCCTGCGCCAGCTGGCCGCGCACGAGGTGGGCCACACGCTGGGCTTTTCGCACAACTTCGCCGCGAGCCGCCAGGGTAATGGCTCTGTCATGGATTACCCGCATCCTGTCCTGAAGCTCGGAGCCGATGGCGTGGTCGACCTGCAAGACGCGTATGGCGTTGGCGTCGGCCCCTGGGACGACTATCTGGTGAACTACATCTACGGCGACTTTGGCAGCGGCGAGGACGAGGCAAACGCGCTGGCCAAACTGCGCAGCGATGCCCGCGCGGCGGGCCTGCAGTATGTTTCCGATGAGGACTCGCGCGCGCCAGGCGTATCGCACCCGAATGGTTTGCTGTGGGACTTTGGCCCCGATACGCTGAAAACCTGGGACCAGCTGGGCGCCATCCGTCGACGCACGCTGGATAATTTCTCCTACGACGTCCTGCCGGATGAACGCCAGGCTGGCGAACTTGAAGCCCGCCTTGTACCCGTCTACCTCCTGCAGCGTTATCAAGGCGAGGCGGTGGCGCGCCTGCTGGCTGGCGGCGAATACGAATCGACAACCAGCGGCGATATCCGCTCCGGCCGCTCCGGCGCAGGCATCAGGACGGCTCCTGCCGCCACCCAGCGCGCCGCGCTCTCCCGACTGGCCGACACGCTGCGGGCTGAGTACCTGGCCCTGCCTGCCGGCATATTGGACCAGCTGACGCCTCCATCGACGGGCTTTGAACGCAACAAGGAATACATCGGTACGCGTATGAACGCGGTGTTTGACGCACTATCCGCTGCAGAATCTGGAGCGGCGCAAACAGCCACGTTCCTCTTCGATGCTGGACGCCTGAATCGCCTGTACTGGCAGCACGCACGCGACGCCGCATTGCCCGGCGCCGATGAGGTCGTTGAAGCCGCACTGTCGCGTGGCTGGAAGCGCGGTCCGGTTCCCGCCAGCGTCACCGGCGGCGAAGCGGTCCAACTCGCAGCCAACTGGGTGGTCCTCGACGCGGTGCTGCAAGCGCTGGACGGTGGCAAGCTTCACGCCAACGTGGATGCGGACCTGCGCCAACAACTCCGTCAATTCGCTGCTTGGCTGAAGGCCAATCCTGGAAAGGGCACGATTGGGGCTAGCCGTGCCCAGGCGGCCGAGCATGTGTTGCGTTACCTTGCCGATCCGCGCAGTGTCAAACTGCGCGCGCTGCCTGCGATTCCACCAGGCGCACCGATCTGAGGGCTGATCGAAGTGGTTGCATTTATTGCCATGTGATAATATTTGCAAAAAATGTAACTTTACTTCGATGGCAGGAACGACGAAGAAATATGCCCTGATTTTTTCGATCGCTTATCTTGTAGTGGCGGTCCTGGTGGGAGTTGCTGGAGAGCTGTTCAAGCTCAAGAGCAGTGGTGCAATCGGGATTGCTGCGATTATTGTTGGAGCTTTTGGCGGAAGGATGGTTCCAGCTGGCCTTGACTGTCGGAGTGCTGGTCGTTTCGCTCATCTGCTACGTTGCGATCCGCTGGTCGTTCGCTTGGTACGCAAAAAATTTGTCCAAATCAATCAACGCTAGTTCTTGAGGAGATCCCCGCGCCATGGATGCCAAAGACGAAATCCGGCAGCTTATTACTGAGCTCTATTCAATCATTTCCGGTCCGGCTGGACACAAGCCTGACTGGAAGCGTGAACGCGAACTTTACATTCCGGACGCGATCATGATGCGCACCTCCGTGGATGCGGAAGGTGTTCCCCAGGCGACTTTCCTGGCCGCTGCGGACTATCCCGAGAACTTTGAAAAGCTGATCGCCGGCCGCGCGTTTTACGAAATCGAAGTCCACAACATCATCGAAGTGTTCGGGAACATCGCCCACGCATTCAGCACCTACGAAGCCTGGGGTGACTCGGACAAAACCATCTTCCTCAAGCGTGGCATCAACAGTATCCAGTTCTTCTTCGACGGCCGCCACTGGAAGGTGGTAAGCATGATCTGGGATGACGAACGGCCGGGGCTCTCCGTCGACTCGAAGTACTTGCCAGGAGCTTGAAGTTGGTCAATGTATTGCCACATTTAGCGGGAAGCATGCTGATATGAGCACAATTCGCATCTCGACCGAACATTCCGAGCTGGACACACCGCTTGTTCACCGCTTCCTTTCGGAGCAATCGAGCTGGGCTAAAGGGATTCCGCTGGAGCTTGTGCAACGCTCCATCGCCAATTCGCTTTGCTTTGGAGGCTTTGTTGGCAAGGAGCAGATTGCTTTCGCGCGTGTGATTTCCGACTACACGACTTTCGCCAACCTGGTTGATGTCTTTGTCCTGCCTGAATACCGGGGCCAGGGATTCAGCAAGGTGCTGATGGAGGCTGTATTCGCTCACCCGCAGTTGCAGGGCCTGCGCAGGTTTACGCTGGCTACTGGCGATGCCCACGGGCTGTATGCACAATATGGATTTACAGCGCCACGCTTTCCGCAATCACTGATGGAGCGGTACTTCCCGGGCATGTACGAGAAATCGGAGGTCTGATATGAAATGGCTTGCTGCGTGTAGTTGTGGCCAGCTCACGGCCGAGGTAACCGGCGAGCCGCTGCGCATCTCCATGTGCCATTGCCTGGCATGCCAGCGCAGGACCGGCAGCGTCTTTGGAGCGCAAGCCAGGTTCCCCCGTGAAAATGTGACGGTGTCCGGGAAGTCCACGGAGTATGCGCGGACCGGAGACTCCGGGTCGACGGCCCGGTTCCACTTTTATCCCGCCTGTGGCGCCACGGTGTATTACGAGCTGGAAGGCGCGAACAATTTTGTTGGCGTTCCGGTCGGCGCGTTTGCCGACCCTCAATTCCCTGCGCCGCGTGTTTCCATTTACGAGGAACGGATGCACGGCTGGGTGGTGCCACCGCCGGATGCTGAGCATATTCCATGAACGGCGGTGAAGAATTTGCGGAGGAATACAGTAGGCGCGAACGTATCCGGATCGTCGTCTTCGGCATCATCGCGGGGGCCGCACTGGTCGCGGCCGGCAAGATCTGGTTTTTCCCATGGCTGCACGCGTTTTCTGCGACGGCTGCGTGCCGGACCGTGCTTGGGCTGAGTGGTGCTGCAGTCCTGTCTTACGGTCTTTTCGCCGGCCTTCCAATGAGCGTTGCCCTGGTGATCGGCCTCAGTTTCGGACGCCGGGGTTTGCGCATCCTGAAGGAAGGGCGAGTCCCTCCCAGTGGCGAGAAAGTATTCCGCCCAACAAGGATCGAAAGGGGCGCCAGGGCGAAGCAAGCCGGTTTGCTCCAGATACTTGCTGTGGTGCCGCCGTTCGCGTTGGCACTTTGGGGCCTGTTTCAGGCCGAAGACATGGTCGGGAGTGCGCCTTCGGCGCCGCTGAACTGTGCTGTCTTAACGGTGGATCACCACTAGCAGTGCCTTTGCTTCGGCTTTGCCGGTATTCCGGATGGCGTGATGCACATCGGCGGCATATCGTGCAGTTCCGCCCAGTTTGATCTTCTTCTTGTTGTTGCCGACTTCCAGCTCCATCGACCCGTGCAGGATGGTCAGGTGCTCGGTCGTGCCTGGATCGTGCGGCTGGGATACCAGCTCGCCGCCTGGCGCCAGCGTCAGCTCATACCATTCATATTTACCCGCCAATTCCATGGGCCCCAGGATGCGCAGCACATAGCCGGCATGGGCGCCGGGCAGGGTAGGCGTTTCATGCGCATCGACCAACTTTATCGCTTCGACATCTTTTTCCACATCGGCCAATAGCTCGCCGATCTGCACGCCCAGGGCATTGGCCAGGCGCCAGGTAATGGCGATGGTCGGATTGGCTTTTTCCCGCTCAATTTGCGATAGCATGGACTTGGAGACGCCCGCAATGCGGGACAGGTCTTCCAGCGTCAGGCCGCGCGCCAGGCGCAGTCGTTGCAGGGCGGCGCCGACTTCCGGCGGGGCGTTGGTGGAAATGTTCGGCTTCACGCTTGCAGAGTTCAATATAGTAAAGTACGATCCTGTATATTGAATCTACGTTCAATATAGTGGATTCCAGTCGGAATAGTGAAATAAGAGTAAACTTTACATCAGAGGACGACCATGAGCCAAGCGACGAATGCTTTTTACACCGGCCTGCAACAAAACCTGGAAAAGCTGCGCAATGATGGCCTGTACAAGCCAGAGCGCGTAATTGCTTCCCGCCAGGGCAGCGAGGTGCAATCAGAAGATGGTCGTACCCTGATCAATATGTGCGCTAATAACTACCTGGGCCTGTCGGGCCAGGAATGGGTGGCGCAGGCTTCCATCGAGGCGACCGAAAAGTACGGCTACGGCCTGTCGTCGGTGCGCTTCATTTGCGGCACCCAGACCGTGCACAAGCAACTGGAAAAGGCCATTTCCGAATTCCTGGGCACGGAAGACACCATCCTGTACGCAGCAGCATTCGACGCCAACGGCGGCGTATTCGAGCCTTTGTTCGACGAAAACGATGCCATCATTTCAGATGCGCTGAACCATGCCTCCATCATCGACGGCATCCGCCTGTGCAAGGCGGCGCGCTTCCGCTACGCCCACAACGACATGGCCGACCTGGAAAAGCAGCTGCAGGCAGCTGCCGACAAGCGCCACAAAGTCATCGTGACCGACGGCGTCTTCTCGATGGACGGCACCATCGCCCAGCTGGACAAGGTGGTTGAACTGGCCGAAAAATACGGCGCCCTGGTCATGATCGACGAGTGCCACGCATCGGGCTTCATGGGCAAGACCGGCCGCGGCACCCACGAACACCACAACGTGCTGGGCAAGATCGACATCATCACCGGCACCCTGGGCAAGGCCCTGGGCGGTGCAATGGGCGGATTCACCTCCGGCCGCAAGGAAGTGATCGACACCCTGCGGCAGAAATCGCGTCCTTACCTGTTCTCGAACACCCTGGCGCCAGCCATCGCCGGCGCCTCGCTGGAAGTGCTGAAGCGCCTGTCCGCTTCGACCGAGCTGCGCGACCGCCTGCACGAAAACACCGCTTACTTCCGCAAGGAGATCGAGCGTATCGGCTTCACCATCAAGCCAGGCACCCACCCTGTTGTGCCGGTGATGCTGTTCGAAGCGCCGGTAGCGCAGAAGTTCGCGGCCCGCATGTATGAACTGGGCGTGCTGCTGTCGGGCTTCTTCTATCCAGTGGTGCCGATGGGCCAGGCGCGCGTGCGCGTGCAGCTGTCCGCAGCCCATACCCGCGAGCAGCTGGACAAGGTCCTCGCAGCATTCGAACAAGCCGGCAAAGAGCTGGGCATCATCAAGAACTAATCAGGAATATAGGTAGATCATGGAACGTATCCTCGTCATCGGCGCCAACGGCCAAATCGGTAGTGAACTGGTGGAAGCGCTGGCCAAGCAGCACGGCGCGCAGAATGTCATCGCCACCGACATCAGCCCGGTCAACAAGTACAACGCAGCCCGCTACCAGGTGCTGAACGTGATGGACAAGGCGGCCCTGGAACAGTTGGTGGCCGCTGAAGAAATCACCCAGGTGTACCAGTTGGCAGCCATGCTGTCCGCCACCGGCGAAGCGGCGCCGCTGAAGGCCTGGGACTTGAACATGGACGGCTTGCTGAACATCCTGGAAGTGGCGCGTGAACGCGGCGAGCAGGGCAAGCCACTGCGTATTTTCTGGCCATCGTCGATCGCGGCATTCGGCCCGAACACCCCGGCCGAGAACACCCCGCAGTACACGGTGATGGATCCGACCACGATCTACGGCATCTCCAAGCTGGCAGGCGAACGACTGTGCGAATATTACTTCCTGAAGTACGGCGTGGATGTGCGTTCGATCCGCTACCCGGGCATCATCAGCTTCAAATCGCCTCCAGGCGGCGGTACCACCGACTATGCGATCGCGATTTTCCACGCCGCGCTGCGCGGTGAACGCTACGATTGCTTCCTCGGTCCAAAGACTACTTTGCCGATGATCTACATGCCCGACGCGATTCGCGCAACCATTGAATTGATGGACGCGCCGGCTGCACAAATTCAGATTCGTTCGTCGTACAATGTCGCCGGCGTTTCCTTCAACCCGGAAGAACTGGCCGCCGCGATTACCCGCGCACTGCCGGACTTCAAGATCGCCTACACTCCGGACAGCCGTCAGGCTATCGCCGACAGCTGGCCGCGCAGCCTGGATGATTCCAAGGCCACCGCGGACTGGAACTGGAAAGCGAAGATCGGCGTGGAAGAGATGGTGAAGGACATGCTGGAAAATATCGACGTGAGCCTCAGCGAGGCCGCATAAACAGAGAAGAGAGAGACTAGCAACAATGGACATGAGTGTTTTCGACTTATTCAAGATTGGCATCGGCCCATCGAGTTCGCATACGGTGGGTCCAATGGTGGCGGCACGCCGCTTCCTGGTCGAAAACAGTCCATTGGACGATGTCGCCTCTGTGACGGCCGAGCTGTTTGGCTCGCTGGCATTGACCGGCGTCGGCCACGGCACCGATAAAGCGGTGCTGCTTGGCCTGATGGGTGAGACGCCGCAAGGCGTCGATCCGGACGCTGTCGACGATATGCTGGCGGCTGCCGACGTGGACGGCGAACTGCGCCTGCTGGGCGAAAAGACGATTCCGTTCACGCGCAAGGAACACTTGGTGTTCCACATGTCGGAGAACCTGCCGGAGCACCCGAACGGCATGCGCTTCACGCTCAAGCGCGCTGACGGGAGCTCGGTTACCAAGATTTATTATTCCATCGGCGGCGGCTTCATTCGCGCCGAAGGCGAGGCTGCGAGCACCGACGGCAAGCCTGCCGTACGGCTGCCTTACCCCTTCAATACCATGGCTGAACTGCTCGGACATGGTGTCTCTAGCGGCAAGTCCATTCCGCAAATGCTGCGTGCCAACGAGCTGGCGCGGATCAGCGAGGATGAGCTGAACGAGGGCATGGACCGCATCTGGCACGTCATGCGCGACTGTATCCAGCATGGCCTGGAAACCAAGGGGCAACTGCCGGGCGGCCTGAATGTGAAGCGCCGTGCGGCCGATTTGTGGCGCCAGGCGCAGTCGGGCGACCGTGCCAACCAGCTGCCGCATGATGCGCTGAATGGCGTCAGTTTGTATGCGATGGCGGTCAATGAAGAGAACGCGGCAGGCGGACGTGTTGTAACGGCGCCTACAAATGGTGCTGCTGGCATCATTCCCGCTGTGCTGAAATATTATGCGGAAGACTGTAAACCGGTCGATCCGGTTTCCGGTGTCCGCGCCTTCCTGCTGACCGCAGCGGGGATTGGCATGCTGTGCAAGCGCAACGCTTCCATTTCCGGCGCTGAAGTGGGCTGCCAGGGCGAGGTGGGTGTGGCCTGTGCCATGGCTGCTGCGGGCCTGGTCGCCGCGCTTGGCGGTTCGAATGCGCAGATCGAGAACGCGGCCGAGATCGGGATTGAGCATCACCTGGGGATGACTTGCGATCCGATCGGCGGGCTGGTGCAGATTCCTTGTATCGAACGTAATGGTATGGGTGCCGTCAAGGCGATTACCGCCGCGTCGCTGGCCATGAAGGGCGATGGGACGCACTTTGTGTCGCTGGATAATGTGATTGAGACCATGCGCCAGACTGGCGCCGACATGCAGGCGAAGTACAAGGAGACTTCGCTGGGCGGCTTGGCGATTCATGTGGTGTCGGTGAATCACGCTGCCTGCTAAACCTGAAGAACCGGGAAACCGGGGTAACGAAAAAGGGGACGTACCCCTTTAAAAGGGTACGTCCCCTTTTTCGTTACCCCGGTTTACCAAGGTTTTCAGTAGAAAATTTCAAAATCTGGCTTAATCCACAAAGAAACTCCGGCCAGACTATAATAGATGTCCGTTTTCACCCGCCACCGGACTTTCTACTCTATGCAATACGTGTCTACCCGGGCCGACGCGTCGGCTGCATCCCACTCCCTCAAGCAATTCTCCGACATCCTCCTGGGTGGTCTGGCGCCAGACGGCGGCCTGTACCTGCCGGTGGAGTACCCCCAAGTCACAGGCGAAGAGCTGAACAAGTGGCGGCATATGTCCTACGCCGACCTGGCGGTTGAAATCCTGAAGAAATTCGCCGGCGACATCCCTGAAGCCGACCTGCGCGCCCTTGCCAAGAAAACCTATACCGCCGACGTCTACCGCAATGTGCGCGAAGGCGAAAACGCCGCCGATATCACGCCGCTGCGCGTCCTGGAAGAGACCGACGGTAAGAAACTCGTCCTGCAATCCCTGTCCAACGGCCCAACCCTGGCCTTCAAGGACATGGCCATGCAACTGCTGGGCAACTTGTTCGAATACGCCCTGGCCAAACAGGACGCGCAACTGAACATCTTCGGCGCAACCTCCGGCGACACCGGCAGCGCTGCCGAATACGCCATGCGCGGCAAGAAAGGAATCAAGGTCTTCATGCTGTCGCCGCACAAGAAGATGAGCGCATTCCAGACGGCGCAGATGTTCTCCCTGCAGGACCCGAACATTTTCAATATCGCGGTGGAAGGCGTGTTCGACGACTGCCAGGACATGGTCAAGGCGGTGTCGAACGACCTGGAATTCAAGTCCCGCCAGAAGATCGGCACCGTGAATTCCATCAACTGGGCCCGCGTGGTGGCGCAGGTGGTGTACTACTTCCGCGGTTACCTGGCTGCGACCAAGAGCAATGAGCAGAAGGTTTCCTTCACCGTCCCATCGGGCAATTTCGGCAATATCTGTGCCGGCCACATCGCCCGTCAAATGGGCCTGCCGATCGATAAACTGATCGTTGCCACCAACGAAAACGATGTACTGGACGAGTTCTTCCGCACCGGCATCTACCGTGTGCGCAAATCGGCCGAGACTTACCACACCTCCAGCCCATCGATGGACATTTCCAAAGCATCGAACTTCGAGCGCTTCGTGTTCGATCTCGTGAAGGGCGATGGCAAGCGCGTGCGTGAATTGTTCAAGAAAGTGGAAACCGAAGGCGGTTTCGACCTGTCCGGCGCCCCGGGCAGCGATGGCGATGAATTCAAACTGGTGGCCAACTACGGCTTCAAGTCGGGCAAATCGACCCACGCCGAGCGCGTGCAGACCATCCGCGACGTGGCGGACGATTACGGCATCGTGATCGACACCCACACCGCCGACGGCATCAAGGTCGCCAAGGAACATCTCGAAGCTGGGGTGCCGATGATTGTGCTGGAGACTGCACTGGCGGCCAAGTTCAACGAAACCATCCTCGAAGCGCTGGGCCAGGACGCCGAGCGTCCGGCAGGTTTTGAAAATATCGAAGCGCTGCCGCAGCGTTTTGAAGTCATGCCGGCTGATGTAAGCAAAATGAAGGCCTACATCGCCGCTAACACGGGACTGTAAAACATGGCCATGCTCGCCGTTCGCGAAGCGCTTGATTTCCTGCTTTCCGCTGCCCGCCCGGTGGCGGAGGTGGAGAACATCTCAACCCTGGAAGCCAATGGCCGCGTCCTCGCGCGAGCCGTCGTATCGGGCATGAATGTGCCCGGCCACGACAACACGCAGATGGACGGCTATGCTGTGCGCGCCGCCGACTGCACCAGCGGAAACGCTACGCTGACGGTAAGCCAGCGCATCCCTGCCGGCCATGTGGGACTCCCTTTGCTGCCTGGCTGCGCCGCGCGCATCTTCACCGGCGCCATGATTCCGGAAGGCGCCGACGCCGTCGTCATGCAGGAACAGTGCGAAGCGAACGACGGCCTGGTCACAATCAAGCACAGTCCGAAGGTGGGCGAATGGATCCGCCGTACCGGCGAAGATATCAGCGTCGGCAGCGTCATCCTGGCTGCGGGAACCCGCTTGCGCAGCCAGGAGCTGGGACTGGCCGCTTCGATCGGCATGGCCGAACTGCCGGTGCGCCGCAAGCTTCGCGTGGCAGTGTTCTTCACCGGTGACGAGCTGGCGATGCCGGGCGAGGCGCTCGCCCCGGGCGCCATCTACAACTCGAACCGTTTCACGCTGCGCGCCTTGCTGGAAAACCTGGGCTGCGAAGTGCGCGATTTCGGCATCGTGCCGGATTCGCTGGACGCGACGCGCAACGTCTTGCGCCAGGCGGCGGACGGCAACGATTTGATTATCACGTCCGGTGGCGTGTCCGTCGGCGAAGAAGACCACATCAAACCTGCGGTCGAAGCAGAGGGCAAGCTCAATATGTGGCAGATCGCCGTCAAGCCGGGCAAGCCGCTGGCCTTTGGCGAAGTAGGGCGGGCGTTCTTCCTTGGCCTGCCGGGCAACCCGGTTTCGAGCTTCGTCACCTTCCTGCTCTTCGTACGGCCATTCCTGCTGCACCTGCAGGGCGCCGATGTTGCTGCGCAGCCGCGCGGCATGCAGGTGCGTGCCGACTTCGCATGGCCGAAAGCGGACCGCCGCAACGAGTTCCTGCGCGCGAAACTGAATGCGCAAGGTGGGCTGGACCTGTTCCCGAATCAGGGCTCGGGCGTGCTGACCTCCACCGTTTGGGGCGATGGGCTGATCGACAACCCGCCCGGCAACCCGATTGCACCCGGCGACGTGGTACGCTTCATTCCATTCAGTGAACTGATGTACTGATATGCTGATCAATCTTAAATATTTTGCCAGTGTGCGCGAAGCGCTCGGCAGTGGCGAACAAGTGGTGTTGCCAGCCGGTGTGGAGACTGTAGGCCAAGTGCGCGCCTGGCTGCTTGCGCGAGGCGAACCATGGGCTAGCACACTAGCCGAGGGACGCGCCTTGCGCATGGCCTGCAACCAGCGCATGTGCGATGCATCGGCTCAGGTGGCGGTGGGTGACGAAGTTGCATTTTTCCCACCAGTGACAGGCGGTTAAGCCTTTATGCGGTTAGCGCGCAACATACCGTCGTGTTATGTTGACCATGCGCATCATCACGTTATACTTGAGCACATGCGGCCCAAAACCTGCGCCGCTTTCTTCGCTTACTAATTTCCCGTCGCCTCTTCCCTGCGGCTTATTCCCTTCAATGCAAGGAGAGTCGCAATGGGTTTCGTCTTCGCCGCACTGAGCCTGAATCGTACTTCGCCCGGTCCAATCCCGGCCCCACCTCGCAGGCGCGCACAGAAGCTTCATATCGCCGGCTCCACGACCATGGCGCCCTTGTTGAAAGAAATCGCCGCCAAGTACCACGTGCTGCATCCCGATATCGCCGTCGACGTTGAACTCGGCGGCTCTGCACGCGGGCTGGAGGATGTGCGGGCCGGACATGCACATATCGCGATGATGGCGCGCGGCTTGGCGCCTTCCGAGCGAGATCTGTATGGCATTCCGATTGCGCGCGATGGCGTCGGCGTCGTGGTGCATGCCAATAACCCCTTGCACGAGCTAAGCGTGGAGCAGCTGCAGGCGGTCTTCACAGGCACGACACGCGACTGGAAAGAACTTGGCGGCAAGCGCGATGCGGTCTACGCACTAGGCGGGCTGCGGGACGGCGCTTCGAGTTCGCTGTTCGCACGCTTTCTCAAGCAGCCACTGGAAGCCTTCAACCTGAACGCCGCAGTGGAATCAAACCTCGAGCGGTTGGCAGTGGTGGCCGCCTGTGAGAATGCAATTGCTTATGTATCGGTCGGCACGGCGGAGCGCGCGATCGCGCAAGGCGTCCATGTGCGGCTGCTGCCCATTGCAGGCATTGCCGCCAGCAACGCGAATATCCGCAACGGAAGCTATCCCATTTGCCGCGCGCTCACCCTGGCAAGCAGGGATGCCCCAACCGGCGTTGCACGCAGCTTCTTCGCCTTTTGCCTTTCCGCGCAAGTAAACAATATCCTCGCGGCTTTCGATTTTGTTCCTTACCTCGACTGAGACCATGGACATGAGCTTAATCCTATCCGGGGTGCTGGCGGCATCGGTCCTGCTGGCAATTCAATGGGGACGGACTCGCCAGGCGGAGCACCGCCAGGCAATCGGCGAGAACGAAGAACTGATGCGCTCCAACCGAAGCTTGCGTATGGCCGCAAGGTTCCGGCATTGCTTGCTGAACGCCGAGAGTGCGGAGCAAATGATGGCGGAGGTATGCCGCGCAATTTCAGAAGAGGGTGGCTATCCGCTGTCGTGTATCGGCCTCGCAGCTTCGGGCGGAATGAATGAAGTGGTGGCTGCCGAGATGCATGGCACTGTCGCCGGACGCTTCGCGGCGGCAGCGGGTGGTTGGCGATATGGTCAAAACTGCGGCGGGATGGCGCGTGAGGCTATGCAAACGGTTCGCTTGATCTTGCGTCGCGATGCTGCGGCGGAATATGGTTTCGCCAGCGCCCTCTCTTTGCCGATTCCGTCCGCCGGCGGGGGCCGCGTGCCAACCGGCGTATTGTGCATCTATTCCAGTGACTTTGCCGCGTTTGGAGGTCAGGAACTAGCGGTTTTGGAAGGTTTGGCGGGCGAGCTTGCCCTTGCTATGAAAGGCATGCAGGAAGCCGCTGCGCGCCGCACCGCCGAGTTGGCCCAGGCATTTCAGGCCAATTTTGTTCCCTCGACAGGACTGGCCAACCGGACTTTGTTCTACGATCGTATGGCACAGGCCCTGGTGGCCGCAGAGCGTAGTGGTTGCAAGGTGGCGGTTCTGGCCCTGACCCTCGATCGCTATCGCGGCGTGAAGGCAAGCCTGGGGCACGAGGCTTGCGATGCGCTGCTGACGCATATGGCAGGCTTAATGAGGTCCTGCCTCGACGAAGGCCACACGGTGGCTCATCTGCTCGGCAACGAGTTCGCGGTGATTGTGGGCGGCCTGGCAAAGGAGGAGGACGTACTGCCGGTGGCTGCCAAATTGCTCAGCGTAGTCAAGGAGCCGATGCGTTGGCGCGATACGATTGTGACGACTACCGCCAGCATCGGCATCGCGGTGATGACTAGTGACGGAAGCGACGCAAGCACCATGCTGCGCACTGCCAATTCGGCCATGGCGCAAGCACTGGGCCTCGGCGGCAACCGCTTCCGCTTCGTGTCGATGGAGATGAACGAGCGCGTGGCGCGCATGCTCGCGTTGGAAGCGGAGCTGCGCCGTGCCCTGATGCATCAGGAGTTCATCATTCACTACCAGCCACGCGTGGCGTTGAACGATGGCGGACTGGCCGCCGCAGAAGCATTGGTGCGCTGGGACAATCCTGCACGAGGTTTGCTTCAGCCGGGGGAGTTTATGGCGGCAGCGGAAAGCAGCGGCCTTGTCGTTCCGCTGGGCGCTTGGGCGCTGCGGGAAGTCTGCCGGCAGCAGAGCGCCTGGCGCGAGGCTGGCTTGCCGGTTGTGCCTGTGTCCATCAACCTTTCGGCGCGCCAGTTCCAGGAAGACGGCCTGGTAGAGCATATCTCCGTGGCACTGGAAGAGTATAGCGTTCCTGCCTCCATGCTCGCCATCGAAATCAGCGAGTCGCTGTTGGGGGAGAGCCTGGATCAAGCGCTGGCAAGGCTGGATGAACTGAGGGCAATTGGAGTCAAGGTCGCGCTATGCGATTTCGGCAAAGGGCAGTCGTCGCTTGCCCGCTTGCGCACGCTGCAGGTGGACCGGGTGATGATTGATCGTTCAGTGGTGCGTGAGTTGGGCAGCGAGCAGTCTGCCGAGGCTATCTGCCGGGCTATCATCGACGTGGGGCACAACCTCAATATGCAGGTTGTCGGTGAAGGCGTTGAATCCCTGCTGCAGCGCGAGTGGCTGCGGGCCCACCATTGCGATGAGATCCAGGGCAGATTCAGCGCCGAGCCGATGCCGGCACAGGCGTTCACGCAACTTCTGGCGGTCATGCCCCCGAGATCGAATACAATGCTGCCCCTATGGAGAGCAATCAATCACAAGGAGTAGCAGTCATCGGGGGCGGCCCCGCCGGCCTGATGGCGGCTGAAGTGCTGGCGGCGGCCGGGGTCCATGTTGACGTCTACGACGCCATGCCTTCGGTCGGCCGGAAATTCCTGCTGGCCGGCCGCGGCGGGATGAATATCACGCATTCGGAGCCATACCGCGCCTTTGTGGGCCGTTACGGCAGCCGTGCGGGCGAGCTGCGCCCGATGCTGGATGCGTTCACCCCTGACGACTTGAGGGCGTGGGTGCATGGCCTGGGCATTGACACCTTCGTCGGCACTTCCGGCCGTGTTTTCCCGACTGAGATGAAGGCTGCGCCAATGCTGCGCGCCTGGCTGCACCGCCTGCGTGAGTACGGCGTGCATTTCCATCAGCGCCATCGCTGGCTGGGCTGGTCGCGCGACGGCGCGCTGCGTTTTCAAACACCGGATGGCGAGCGTAAGGCACAACACTCGGCCGTCCTGCTCGCGCTGGGCGGGGCGAGTTGGGCGCGGCTCGGGTCCGATGGCGCCTGGCAGCCCTTCCTGGCTGAACGTGGCGTGGAACTGGCGCCCCTGCAGCCGGCGAATTGCGGTTTTGATGTCGACTGGAGCCCCTATTTTGCGGAGCGATACGCTGGCCAGCCTCTGACGACGGTGGCGATTGACGGCCGCAAAGGCCAGATGGTCGTTACCGCGACAGGTGTCGAAGGCAGCTTGATTTACGCACTGTCAGCCGGGATCCGCGACAGCATAGCGGCGCACGGCAGCGCCACCATCAAACTGGACTTGCTGCCTGACTGGCCGCTGGAAAAGGTGCAGCAGGAGCTGTCGCATCCGCGCGGTTCACGTTCGATGTCGAGCTTCCTGCAAAGCCGCTTGCACGTCAAAGGCGTCAAGACGGGTTTGCTGCACGAGGTACTGGATAAGGAAGCGTTCCACGATCCGCTGCGTGTGGCCGCGACGCTGAAGGCATTGCCGGTCACCCTGCGCAAACCACGGCCGATTGACGAAGCGATCAGCAGCGCAGGTGGTGTGCGCTTCGAAGCGCTGGATGGAACGATGTTGAAGGCGATGCCGGGCGTATTCGTGGCCGGGGAAATGCTGGACTGGGAAGCTCCAACTGGCGGCTACCTGCTGACCGCATGTCTCGCCAGCGGCAAGGCCGCCGGCAAAGACATGTTGCGGTATTTAATGAACCCAGCTAACCCCGCCTGAGCCATTGCGGCTGACATTGCGGTCGGCAGGGTTGCCGTAGACGTTGATGTCGCCGCTGCCGCGGACCGTCAGGTCGGCCGACTGGCGGGCGAAAACGTCGCTGTTGCCGGATCCCTGCAGTACGACGGTCACTTTGTCGGAAGCCAGGTGCTGCGCATCCAGCTTGCCGGAGCCGGTCAGTTCAGCCGTCAGCTCCCTGCAGTTGCCGCTGGACTTGATCGCGCCGGTACCAACCATTTGTAATTGCACGGTTTCCCCGTGTCCGGTATTCAGGTTCAGGCCACCGCTGCCATGCACCCCGGCTTCCACATTCTTGTATCGTCCATTGAAGGTCAGGTTGCCCGAACCTTGCAGCTCCACGCTCAGACGCTCGCCGCTGAAGCCTTCAACGGTGCTGTCGCCGCTGCCATTGATCACAAGTTCATTCAGCGAGGGCAGCACCAGTTCAACCTCGATTGGGCGGCGCGGATGCAGCAACAGGCCTTTGGAGCCAATGCGCAGGGTGCTGCCATCCTGTTCGGTGGCGATATTGCCCAGGAGGCGTTGTTCGCCACGTACTCTCAGCGAAGGAACGTCGCCTTGCTTCAGCCGCAGGTCGATGGGGCCGACCAGTTCAACGCTGGAAACGGTGGCATCGACCTGGCGCACTTCAGTGCGGGCTGCCCGGCCGGCAACGCTGGTTGGGTTCGCGGCGCCCTGGGCGCGCAGCATGGTGTAAGAAATGCCTGTCAGCAGCACCGCCACCAGGGCCATGCCCAGGCCGATCTTGATCAGGGAACGGATATTCATGGCGTCTCCTTTCAATGGCCGCGCAGGAGCGAAGCGTTCATCTGGATGTAGCGCTTCAAGCCGATCAGCGAATAGCGGGTGACGACGATGCTGACCAGGGTGAGCACAATGCCCAGCAAGACCAGGCCAATGCCGACTGCCGTTTGGGTGGCGCGCGATTCGTTGTCAAGGTCGGAGGTGATGCGCACGCCGCTTTCCGCCATCGCTTCCGCACCTTCCAGCCACTTTTCGGATTTGCTGTCAGCTTCGTCCATTTCCTTGCGCAGGCCTGGCGATGGCTCCTGGAACATCTCGATTCCCTGCTCGCTGATCGCAATCTTGGTTTGCATGCGAGAGTCGATTTTTCCGCCGTCGTCGTCATAGATCACGAGATGGCGCAAAGGGCCGCTCAGTACCAGTTCGTTGGCGCCGGCCAAGCCGGTTGCGGTAATGGCAATGCCGCTGATGTAGAGCGCAAAAGCGCTGGCATAGACTGAAATCAGCAGGGCAGAGAAAACGGCTGCCGGCACCACCATGAAGAGATTGAAGATGCCGAGGCCGATGAAGGATACCGTCATGCGGGCCAGGCTGGCGGGGCTGCGGGTTTGTTCGAATGCGCTGCGGTGGGCGTTGGCGCGCAGGGTCATGGCGATCTTGCGCGGCTCGTCCAGGTCGGCGAGGATTTCGTCTTCGGTCTGGCCGGCGGCTAGGCTGTCAATGAAACGCTGCTCGTAGTAAGCCATGGTCTTTGCCGCCACGTCGGGCGGCAGGCCGGTGAGGGCTTTCTTCAGTGCGTCGAGGTACTCATTCTTGCTCATTGGAAACTGCCGCCTCCCTTTTTTTCCATGGTGGCACTGTACCGCCCGCACTGGAGGCTCTCCAGCTGTTTACGACAGAATGCAGAAATGCGGGGGCAGGCGACTGTAGCGGGGGACAGGCGGACCATCTCAAGCTCAGGCGCGCGACAGCGCGCGGGCAGCAGAGGCTCCGCTTCGTACGGCCATTTCCAGCGTCGCAGGGTATTCGCCTTCCGTATAGTCGCCCGCCAGAACCAGGCCTGGCAGCGCCGTTTCATTCGCCGGGCGCTGAAGGCCTGGCGTGCAAGCGAATGTGGCGCGCTTTTCGGTGATGATCTTGACCCATGACGGCTTGGCAAGACCAGGCTGGCCCAGGTCCGCAGCCAGTTGCACTGCGATTGCCGCCGCCAGCTCGTCCTGCGGCAGCGCCGAAGCGGCGCCGGAAGCGCTAACGACCACGGCAAGCAGGCCATCCTGCCGCGTATCCAGTTGGCCGCGGTCGAAAACGAACTGGCCCCAGCGCGAGTTTGCGGCGTCGTCGATCAGGGCCAGGAAGGGAGCGGGCAGGCGGGTGCCCGACGGGTATTGCAGGTAGCAGGTGGTGATCGGTTCGGGTTCGAAAGCGTTCAACTGGGCCGCGAGTGCCTCGGTCCCGGGCAATTGCGATAGCAAGGCCGCGCTGGCAACAGGGGAGGCAGCCAGTACGACGCCGTCGAATTCCGCCGGCCATGCGCCGCCCAGGCCCGCTCCGCTGGCTTCGAGCGCCCATTTGCCGGAAACGGGGCGGATCGCCGTGACCTTGGCGCCGAGGTGGACTGCATGGCTCTGTCCCAGTGCTTGCAGCCAGGCTGCCGCGGCATCCGGGAAGAGGGCCGAGAGGTCGGCGCGTGGCACCAGCATGTCCGACGCAGCACGGTTTGCGCCAAGGCTGTCCCGCAGCACGGCCAGGAAGACGTTGGCTGAAGCGCGTTCCGGCGGGGTATTCAAGGCCGCCAGGCATAAAGGACGCCACATCAGCGCCACGATGCGCGGCGTCTGGTCGAAGCGTTCCAGCAACTCGGCCACGCTGCAATCATGGTTCAGGTACCAGCCCATCCAGCGCGCCGTTGTCGTGAAGCGGGCCAGTGCCATCTTGTCTTCGCGTGCCAGGCCGCTGGCGCGAATGAGCGCAATCGCCACATGCAGCGGCGCCGGCAAGCGTGGGGCCACAAAGTCCATGCCGCCCGCGCCGGGTGCATAGCGCATTTGCAGGGGCAGGGTCAACACTGCGGAATCGAGGTCGACGCCCACCGCGCGCATGAGGCGCAAGGTCTCGGAATACGCGCCCAGCATGATGTGCTGGCCGTTATCGAGCTCGCGTCCGTCAATCGCGACACGCCGCGCCCGCCCGCCCAGTGTGCGGGCAGCCTCGAACAGCGTTACCTGGTGGCCGGCGCGCGCCAGCTCAACGGCGGAGCTGAAACCGGCCCAGCCGCCGCCAACGACGGCAAAATGCTTAGCCACGGACCCAGGTCTTCCAGGCCAGCCACAGCTTGCGGATTGGCGTCAGCGAAATACGCTGCTTGAGAACGTGGTAACCGTCTTCCTCGATTTCGTTCAACAAGGTGCGGTAAATCGCAGCCATGATCAGGCCAGGGCGCTGGGCGCGGCGGTCTTCCTTTGGCAGCAGGGCAAACGCCTCGTCGTAGGCCTTTTGCGCACGCGCTACCTGGAACTGCATCAGTTTCGAGAAATTCTCGGATTCGCGTGCGTTCAGCAGGTCGGCTGCGGTCACATTGAACTGCTGCAGTTCGTTGACCGGCAGGTAGATGCGGCCCTTGCGCGCATCCTCGCCCACGTCGCGGATGATATTGGTGAGCTGGAAGGCATGGCCCAGCTTTTCCGCATATTGCAGGGTCTCAGGGCGGGTGGCGCCGAAAATCGAAGCCGACAGGATGCCCACCACGCTGGCCACATGCCAGCAGTACTTGCTCAGGCCTGCGTAATCGAGGTAGCGGGTCTGGTTCAGGTCCATTTCCATGCCATCGATAATCGCCTGCATATGCTCCTGCTTCAGGTCATACACGGCGACATGCGGCTGCAGGGCCTGGGTCACTGGATGCGACTGTTTGCCCTCATACATCTGGGCGATCTCATTGCGCCACCAGGCCAGCTTGATGCGCGCCAGCGACTCGTCGCTGCATTCATCGACGGTGTCGTCCACTTCGCGGCAGAAGGCGTACAGCGCCGTGATGGCGCGGCGGCGCTCCGGCGGCAGGAACAGGAAGCTGTAGTAGAAACTGGAGCCGCTCGCGGCGGCCTTCTGCTGGCAGTATTCGTCGGGGGACATGTTCTTATGGCTTGGGTATTGCTGACAAAGGCGCTATTTTATAGTGAAGACGGCTTCATTCGAAGCGCGCGCCAGAAAACCTTGAACCAATCGCGCTTTTCGAGCTTGGGACGGCGAAGGAAAACGTCGTATTCAACTTCCTCGATCGCCTCCAGGATACGCAGGCCGCCCTGGACAACCATGCGCAGTTCCAGGCCGATGCGGCCCTTGAGGCGGCAGGCAAGCGGGGCCCCTTCCAGCATCAACGCACGGGCGCGTTCGACCTGGAATTTCATCATGGCGCGCCATTTGGCCCGGTTATCGGGGCGGGCAAGGTGGGCCGGCGACAGGGCGTAGCGCGTCAAATCCTCCATCGGGAGGTAAATGCGCTCTTTATGCTCGTCGATGGCAACATCTTGCAGGAAGTTGATGATCTGGAGGGCAGAGCAAATGGCGTCCGACTGCCGGATATTCTCCTCGTCAGCGGCGCCATACAGGTGCAACATCAGGACGCCGACCGGGTTGGCGGATCGGGCGCAGTAATCGAGCAAGGTGGCGTAATCCTGGTACCGGGTCACCTCTACGTCCTGTTTGAAGGCGGACAGGAGATCGTAAAAAGGACGCAGCGGCAGCTGGTGCCGCTCAATGGCGCCGGCCAGGCGTTCAAACATCGGTTCGTGGCCGCCTTCGGCGCGTTCGATGCGGCCCAGGGCTTCCTCATAGGCGGTCAGGCCAGCCAGGCGCTGCTCAGGCGTGGCAGTACCCTCGTCGGCGATATCGTCGGCGCTGCGGGCAAAGGCATAAATCGCTTCCACCGCCGGGCGCAACCGGCGCGGCATAAGAATGGAAGCGACAGGGAAATTCTCGTAATGGTCAACGGACATAGAGGTGCTGTTCTAAATTAATGACGCGAAAGTCATTTGCAAGTACGGTTGACCCGGCTATAATTTTTTTACTAAACGGAAAGTCAGTTAGTTCCGGAATGCAAATAATAATGGCAAAGATGCACTCCCGGCAATTGCCAGAGACACTTAAAAGGAATTCCATCGTGTTCGTCGCGAAAAAACTACCCATAGTTGCAGCCTGCGCCTTGCTGCTTGCCGCCTGTTCGAAAGAAGCCCCCAAGACCGAAGATATCCGCCCTGTGCGCGCCATCGTGCTGCAAAGCTCGGACATCGATGTGAATGCCGAGTTTTCCGGCGAAGTGCGTGCGCGCGTCGAATCGCGCCTCGGTTTCCGCGTTGGCGGCAAAATCGTTTCCCGCAAAGTGGACGTGGGCACGGTTGTCAAGCGCGGCCAGGTGCTGATGGACCTTGACCCGCAAGACCTGAAGCTGTCGCAGGCGCAGGCCATGGCGGCCTTGCGCGCAGCGGAAACCAATCGCGACCTGGCCAGCGCTGAATTGAAGCGTTACCAGGAACTGCGAGACAAGAATTTCGTCAGCCAGGCCATTCTTGATGCCAAGCTGTCTGCCGCCAAGTCGGCGCAAGCACAGGTCGATTCGGCGCAGGCAGCCTACCGCGGACAGTCCAACCAGGCAGGTTATGCCAGCCTGGAATCGGATATCGACGGCGTGGTAACTGCCGTGGATGCCGAAGTGGGACAGGTGGTTGCGCCAGGTACTCCAGTGGTTCGCGTCGCGAAGACGGATGAAAAGGAAATCGTGTTCGGCGTCCCGGAGGACAAGGTTGACACGTTGCGCGCGATCTCGGACGTGCATGTGCGCCTCTGGGCCTCGCCTGACAAGTCGGTGCTGGGCAAAATCCGTGAGATCTCCCCGGTCGCCGACCCGTCAACCCGCACCTATGCATTCCGCGTTTCGATTCCTGCGAGCCTGGCCGAGGCCAAGCTGGGCATGACGGCCTTGGTGGCTTTCGCCTCGCGTACGCCGCAGCCGCAGATCAAGGTGCCCCTGACAGCGCTCTTCCATGAAAAGGCCGCTACCTCGGTATGGGTAGTGGAAAACGGCGCCGTGCGTCTGGTGCCGGTCACCGTGAGCGGCGTTTCGGGAAATGACCTGGTGCTGGGCAGCGGCGTCAAGCCTGGCCAGACCGTGGTCACCGCGGGCGTTAACCTGCTCAAGCCTGGCCAGAAAGTGACCATTCTCGGAGCTGCCAAATGAAGGGCTTCAACCTTTCGCGCTGGGCGCTGGAGCACGTCCCGCTCACGCGCTACCTGATGGCGGTGCTGCTCCTGGGCGGCCTGCTTGCGTACAAAAACCTCGGGCAGGACGAAGACCCGCCCTTTACCTTCCGCTCAATGGTGGTGCAGGCATTCTGGCCGGGCGCGACAGCGCTGCAGATGGCCGAGCAGGTCACAGACAAGCTGGAAAAGAAGCTGCAGGAAACGCCGTTCGTCCACGAGATCACCAGCTATTCCAAACCGGGACAGACCCTGATCATCCTCAGCCTGCGTGAATCGACGCCGCCGAAAGAGGTTTCCCAGGCTTGGTACCAGGTGCGCAAGAAAATTGGCGACATCAGGGCCACGCTGCCTTCCGGCGTCCAGGGGCCGGTGTTCAACGACGAATTCGGCGATACCTACGGCTCGATCTTCGCGCTCTCGGGCGACGGATTCTCCTACGCGGAACTGAAGGACTATGCGGACCTCGTGCGCCAGCAGCTGCTCGGCGTGAAAAAGGTCTCCAAGGTCGAACTGTTCGGCGTGCAGGACGAGAAGATCAATATCGAGTTCTCGCACAAGAAGTTTGCCCAGCTTGGCTTGACCGTCGAACAGATCGCCAACCAGATCACGACCCAGAACGTGGTGGAGGCGACCGGTGTGGTAGTGACGCCAACCGATAACCTGCAAGTGCGCGTTTCCGGTGCACTGCGGACGGTCAAGGACCTGGAGGAGCTCGAGCTGCGTGCCAATAACACGACCTTCCGGCTGGGCGACTTTGCGACGATCAAGCGCGAATACCAGGATCCGCCGCGCGACAAGATGCGCTTTAACGGCAAGGAGGTGATCGGTCTTGGCGTCTCGATGGAGAAGGGCGGCAACATCATCATGATGGGCAAGGACCTCGAAAAGACGGTCGATGCCATGAAGTCCAAGCTGCCTGTCGGCATTGAGCTGGAGCGCGTATCGAACCAGCCGGCCGCGGTGACGGCCTCCGTCGGTGAATTCGTTCACACGCTGATCGAGGCAGTGCTGATCGTGCTGGCGGTGAGCTTTGTTTCCCTCGGCCTGCATTCCAAGCCCAAGCTGCGCCTGGATGCGCGACCAGGCCTGGTGGTGGCGCTGACGATTCCCCTGGTGCTGGCGGTGACTTTCCTGTTCATGCGCATTCTCGATATCGATCTGCACAAGATATCGCTCGGTGCGCTGATCATTGCTCTCGGCCTGCTGGTGGACGATGCCATCATTGCGGTCGAAATGATGGTGCGGAAAATGGAGGAGGGGCATTCAAGGCTTGAGGCGGCGACCTTCGCCTACACCTCCACTGCGATGCCGATGCTGACCGGTACACTGATTACCGTTGCCGGCTTCCTGCCTATCGGCCTGGCCGCTTCGGCAGCGGGCGAGTACACCTTCTCGCTGTTCTCCGTGAACGCGATTGCGTTGGTGACGTCCTGGGTGGTGGCTGTCGTGTTCACGCCTTACATCGGTTTCCTGCTGTTGAACGTGAAGCCGCATGCCGAAGGGGGCGATCATCATGAGCTGTTCGATTCGCCGGGCTATCGCAAATTCCGCGCTGTAGTGAACTGGTGCGTCGAATACCGCAAGACCACGATCGCGGCGACATTGCTTGTATTCGCGCTCGGCCTGTATGGATTCAAGTTCATCGAGAAGCAGTTCTTCCCGGATTCGAGCCGGCCGGAGCTGATGGTGGAAATGTGGTCGCCGGAAGGCACGGCATTCAGCCAGACCGAACGCCAGGCGAAGAAGTTCGAGGAATTCATCCGCAAGGAGCCTGGTGTCGCCAGCGTGACGACTTATGTCGGCACCGGCAGCCCGCGCTTCTATCTGCCGCTGAACCAGATCTTCCCGCAGACGAACGTGTCGCAGACCGTGGTGCTGGCGAAGGACCTGCATTCGCGTGAGGAATTGCGCAAGAAAATCAGCAACGTCTTCAAGACCGACTTCCCGGAAGTTCGCGGCCGCGTTCAGTTGCTGCCGAATGGTCCGCCGGTACCGTATCCGGTCCAGTTCCGCGTGACGGGCACTGAGGTCGACACCGTTCGCTCGATTGCGGACAAGGTCAAAGACATCATGCGCGAGAACAAAAACACGGTCGGCGTGAACGACAACTGGAATGAGTCGGTCAAGGTGCTGCGTCTCGACCTGGACCAGGACAAGATGCGCGCCCTGGGCGTGACCTCGCAGACTGTGATGCGGGCTGCGAATACCATCCTGTCCGGTACGCCGATCGGCCAGTTCCGCGAAGGCATCCGCCTGATCGATATCCAGGTGCGCCAGCCGCTGGATGAGCGCAATACGATCTCCGTGCTGAACGATACCTATATTCCGACCAATAGCGGACGTTCGGTGCCGATCTCGCAGCTGGCCCGCGTGCACTTTGTTTGGGAGCCGGGCGTCGTATGGCGCGAGGGCAGGGAATGGGCAATCACCGTGCAGTCCGACGTAGTGGAGGGTGTGCAGGGGCCGACGGTGTCGGACCAGATCAATCCGAAACTGGACGAACTGCGCGCCAAGCTGCCGCCTGGTTACGAGATTCGTGTGAAAGGCGCCGCTTCGGACAGCAGCGCGGCGGAGGAATCGATTGCGGCCAACTTGCCGCTGGCGGTGTTCCTCATCTTTACGCTGCTGATGCTTCAATTGCATAGCTTCTCGCGTGCGCTGCTGGTGTTCCTCACCGGTCCTCTGGGCGTGGCGGGTGCCGCGATGGCGCTGCTGGTGATGGGGCGTCCGCTTGGTTTCGTCGCGAACCTGGGCATTATTGCGCTGTTCGGGATGATTATCCGTAACTCGGTGATCCTGGTGGACCAGATCGAGCAGGACATCAAGGCAGGGGTGCCGGCCTGGGATGCGATTGTGGAGTCGGCTGTAAGGCGTTGTCGTCCGATTATCTTGACGGCTGCTGCGGCGGCGCTGGCCATGATTCCGTTGTCGCGCTCGGTGTTCTGGGGGCCTATGGCGGTGGCGATCATGGGTGGGTTGATTCTTGCCACGGCACTGACATTGTTGTTCTTGCCAGCTTTGTACGCGGCGTGGTTCAGGGTGCCAAAACCAAACCGTTAGAACCGGAAAACCGGGGTACGACCCATCGGGTCGGACCCCGGTTGGCTGGTTTTGGAGGTTTGCTGCCCAAATGTTGCGCATAACGCAAAAAACCACTACCGCACTCCAGAAACACCGTATAGAATGCCGGGTTGAAGTTGAAAGCCCCGGGCGACCCCGTTTTCACTGTAAGGTCGCCCTTTGCTTTTGTGCAAATATGCCGCGAGGATGGCGAAATTGGTAGACGCACCAGGTTTAGGTCCTGACGCCAGCAATGGTGTGGGGGTTCGAGTCCCCCTCCTCGCACCATAAGTACACTTATTTTTATTGGACGATTTTTACAATGGCCACTGCAGTTGAAACCCTGGGCAAACTCGAACGCCGCATGACGATTTCCTTCCCACTGACGGACGTGCGCGCCGAAGTGGAAAAGCGCCTGAAAGTACAGGCTCGCTCCGCACGTGCTCCTGGCTTCCGTCCAGGTAAAGTGCCAATGAAGATGGTTGCCGCACAATACGGCTACCAGATCGAAACCGAAGTGCTGAACGACAAAGTCGGCCGCGCTTTCAACGACGCAGCCAACGAAAACCAACTGCGCGTTGCCGGTTTCCCACGCATCGAGCCAAAGCAAGACGCACCAGAAGGCCAGCTGTCCTTTGACGCTACCTTCGAAGTTTACCCGGAAGTCACCATCGGTGACCTGACCAAGGTTGAGATCGAAACCGTCAAGTCCAACGTGACCGACGCTGAAATCGACAAGACCATCGACATCCTGCGCAAACAGCGCGTGCACTTCCACGTGAAGGGCGAGAAGGGCGAGCACGGCGACGGCGGCGAAGCTATCGCTGCAAACGGCGACCGCGTGACCGTGGACTTCGTCGGCTCGATCGACGGCGTTGAGTTCCCAGGCGGCAAAGCTGAAGGCTACCCGTTCGTTCTGGGCGAAGGCCGCATGCTGCCAGAATTCGAAGCCGCTACGGTCGGCCTGAAAGTGGGCGAGTCCAAGACCTTCCCACTGTCGTTCCCAGAGGACTACCATGGCAAGGACGTAGCCGGCAAGACCGCTTCGTTCACCATCACCCTGAAAAACCTGGAATGGGCGCACCTGCCGGAAGTTGACGGCGAGTTCGCTAAATCCCTGGGCGTGGCTGACGGCGACATCGCTAAAATGCGCGAAGACATCAAGGTCAACCTGGAGCGCGAAGTTGCTGGCCGCGTGAAAGCTCGCAATAAAGAAGCCGTGATGGAAACCCTGGTGAAAACCGCTGAACTGGACGTTCCACAGTCGCTGGTTGCACAAGACACCGAGCGCCTGGCTGAAATGACCCGCCAAGACATGGCTCAGCGCGGCATGAACGTAAACGATGTACCATTCCCTCCAGAGCTGTTCAAGGACAAAGCCGAGCGTCGTGTACGCCTGGGCCTGATCCTGTCCAAGCTGGTGGCCGACCAGAACCTGGCAGCCACCCCTGACCAGGTGAAAGCGCAGATCGAAGACTTCGCACAAAGCTACGAAGACCCACGTGAAGTACTGAAATACTACTACTCCGATCGTCGTCGCCTGGCCGAAGTCGAAGCTCTTGTATTGGAAGAAAACGTCGTTACTTACGTCCTGGGCCTGTGCAAGAACGTTTCGAAAGAAATTCCTTTCGACGAACTCATGGGAAGCGTACAAGCTTAATAGCTTGACAATATTCGACGCCGGCCCCGAGCCGGCGTTGTTTTCACAAGGAATTGGAATGAATCGTAATCCCGCACTCGATACGGAAATGCTCGGCCTGGTGCCGATGGTGATCGAACAAAGCGGCCGCGGTGAGCGCTCGTACGATATCTACTCGCGCCTGCTGAAGGAACGCGTGATCTTCTTGGTCGGTCCGGTCAATGACCAGATGGCCAACCTGATCGTGGCACAGTTGCTGTTCCTCGAAAGCGAAAACCCGGACAAGGACATTTCGCTGTATATCAATTCCCCGGGCGGTTCCGTTTCCGCGGGCCTGGCGATCTTCGACACCATGCAGTTCATCAAGCCTGACGTGTCGACCCTGTGCACCGGCATGGCCGCCTCCATGGGCGCCTTCCTGCTGGCGGCGGGCGCCAAGGGCAAGCGTTTCTCCCTGCCGAACAGCCGCATCATGATCCACCAGCCGTCCGGTGGCTCCCAGGGCATGGCTTCGGACATCGAGATCCAGGCGAAAGAGATCCTCTACCTGCGCCACCGCCTGAACAGCATCATGGCAGAGCGCACCGGTCAGTCGATCGAGCAAATCGCCAAGGACACCGACCGTGACCGCTTCATGTCTTCGGACGAGGCAGCGGACTATGGCCTGATCGACAAAGTGTTGACCAGCCGCGCATAAGCGTCCATGCAAGTCGACGCCCGGACGCTACAACGTTCGGGCGTTTTGCATTTATTTCGGGTAGCATGTGGTTGTGCGCAGGATTTCTTGCTTGTGCGCACGGCAAATTTGCACCAAAACTAAAGATTAGTCCCATGTCAGAGAAAAAATCCTCCAGCGGTGAGAAACTCCTTTACTGCTCGTTCTGCGGCAAAAGCCAGCACGAGGTGAAGAAGCTGATTGCCGGCCCGTCCGTCTTCATTTGCGACGAGTGCATTGACTTGTGCAATGACATCATCCGCGACGAGACCTCCAGCATCGAATCTGTCACGGGAGCCAAGTCGGACCTGCCAACCCCGCAGGAAATCACCGACCTGCTGAACCAGTACGTCATCGGCCAGCAGACTGCCAAGCGCATCCTGTCCGTGGCCGTGTACAACCATTACAAGCGCCTGAAGCATCTGGGCAAGAAGGACGACGTCGAACTGGCCAAGTCCAACATCCTGCTGGTGGGCCCGACCGGCTCCGGCAAGACCCTGCTGGCCCAGACCCTGGCGCGCATGCTGAATGTGCCGTTCGTGATCGCTGACGCGACCACCCTGACCGAAGCCGGTTATGTGGGTGAGGACGTGGAAAACATCATCCAGAAGCTGCTGCAGAGCTGCAACTATGATGTTGAAAAGGCGCAGCGCGGCATTGTTTACATCGACGAAATCGATAAGATTTCCCGTAAGTCTGACAATCCTTCGATCACCCGTGACGTGTCGGGCGAGGGCGTGCAACAGGCCCTGCTGAAGCTGATCGAAGGCACCATGGCTTCCGTGCCTCCGCAGGGCGGCCGTAAGCACCCGAACCAGGACTTCGTGCAGATCGACACCACGAACATCATGTTCATCTGCGGCGGCGCGTTTGATGGCCTGGCGAAGATCATCTCCAACCGCTCCGAAAAGTCCGGCATCGGCTTCTCGGCGGAAGTGAAGAGCAAGGAACAGCGTTCGAACAGCGACCTGATGATGGACGCCGAGCCGGAAGACCTGATCAAGTTCGGTCTGATCCCTGAACTGGTGGGCCGTCTGCCTGTCGTGGCAACCCTGGCCGAGCTGACCGAGGAAGCCCTGATCGAGATCCTGGTCGAGCCGAAGAATGCACTGGTCAAGCAGTATTCGAAACTGCTGGAAATGGAAGGCGCCGAACTGGAAATCCGCCCAGCCGCCCTGCATGCTATCGCCCGCAAGGCGCTGGCACGCAAGACCGGCGCTCGCGGCCTGCGTTCCATCCTGGAACATGCGCTGCTGGATATTATGTTCGACCTGCCAAACCAACAGAACGTCACCAAAGTCGTAATTGATGAAAATACGATCACCAGTGGCGCAAAACCCCTCCTGATTTACCAGGAATCCCCAAAGGCAGCAGGGGAAAACTAAATAGGGTTTTGAATCCCTGGGGCAAGGCGTTACAATCGGTCTTAATAACCAAAACGCCGGCTTCAGTCGAAAAGCCACTCGCGATTCAGCGTCGCGCGTGGCTTTTTTTGTTCCGAATTCGGCTTAAGTTCGGCATTTAGTTAGAGTACTACTGCATTTTCTCAAAGCAAATATAATTGCAGCATAGGGCTTGTGAATTGGCCGCTGGGGCTTATATCAGATCCAAGCTTTTAAAATAAGGTACGCCATGACAACTACCAAATTAACTGAGCAAACTCAACTGCCTCTGTTGCCACTGCGTGATGTAGTCGTCTTCCCGCACATGGTAATTCCGTTGTTCGTTGGCCGACCAAAGTCCATCAAGGCGCTCGAAGCTGCCATGGAGCAGGGCAAGAGCATCATGCTGGCAGCACAGAAAGCCGCTGCCAAGGACGAACCTTCGCCATCGGATATCTATGAAATCGGCTGCGTGGCCAACATCCTGCAGATGTTGAAGCTGCCTGACGGCACCGTGAAGGTGCTGGTCGAGGGCGCACAGCGCGCACGCATCAAGAAGATCACCGATAGCCCAACCCACTTCATCGCCGACCTGATGCCGCTGGAATCGGAGCAGGGCGACGAGTCGGAGATCGAGGCGATGCGCCGCGCGATCGTCCAGCAGTTCGACCAGTACGTCAAACTGAACAAGAAAATCCCGCCTGAGATCCTGGCTTCGCTGTCGGGTATCGATGATGCCGGCCGCCTGGCCGACACCGTGGCTGCCCACCTGCCGCTCAAGCTCGAGCAGAAGCAGGTAATCCTGGAAATCATCGAAGTCTCGAAGCGCCTGGAGCATCTGCTCGGCCAGCTGGAAGGCGAGCTCGATATCCTGCAGGTTGAAAAGCGCATCCGTGGCCGCGTCAAGCGCCAGATGGAGAAGTCGCAGCGCGAGTACTACCTGAACGAACAAGTCAAAGCCATCCAGAAGGAGCTGGGCGAGGGCGAAGAGGGCGCCGATATCGACGAACTCGAAAAGAAAGTCGCCGCCGCCAAGATGCCGAAGGAAGCTTTGGAAAAGGCGCAGGCCGAACTGAAAAAACTGAAGCTGATGTCGCCGATGTCGGCTGAAGCAACCGTGGTGCGCAACTACATCGACACCCTCGTGTCGCTGCCGTGGAAGAAAAAGTCCAAGGTCAACAACGACCTGGCCAATGCCGAGAAAGTGCTCGACCACGATCACTATGGCCTGGAAAAAATCAAGGAACGCATCGTCGAGTACCTGGCGGTCCAGCAGCGCGTGGACAAGCTGAAGGCGCCGATCCTGTGCTTCGTGGGTCCTCCAGGCGTTGGTAAAACCTCGCTGGGCCAGTCGATCGCCAAGGCCACCAACCGCAAATACGTACGTATGGCGCTGGGCGGTGTGCGCGACGAAGCCGAGATCCGCGGCCACCGCCGTACCTATATCGGTTCCATGCCGGGCAAGGTGCTGCAGTCGCTGTCGAAGGTCGGCGTGCGCAATCCGCTGTTCCTGCTGGACGAAATCGACAAGATGGGCGCGGACTTCCGCGGCGATCCGTCGTCGGCCCTGCTGGAGGTGCTGGATCCTGAACAGAACCACACCTTCTCGGACCACTATATCGAAGTCGACTTCGATCTGTCCGATGTGATGTTCGTTGCGACCTCGAACTCGTACAACATCCCGCCGGCACTGCTGGACCGTATGGAAGTGATCCGCCTGTCCGGCTACACGGAAGACGAGAAGACGAATATCTCCTTGCGCTATCTGTTGCCGAAGCAGGTAAAGAACAACGGCCTGAAGGAAGAGGAAATTTCCGTCAGCGAAGCCGCGGTGCGCGACATCATCCGCTACTACACCCGAGAAGCCGGCGTGCGTTCGCTGGAACGTGAAATCTCCAAGATCTGCCGCAAGGTCGTGAAGATGCTGCTGCTGAAGAAGTCGGACAAGAAGGTCAGCGTCACACCTAAAAACCTGGACAAGTTCCTGGGCGTACGCCGCTACGACTTCGGCGTCGCCGAGAAAACCAACCAGGTTGGCCAGGTGGTCGGCCTGGCATGGACCGAAGTGGGCGGCGACCTGCTGACCATCGAGTCGGTCAGCATGCCTGGCAAGGGCAACGTCATCCGCACCGGTACGCTGGGCGATGTGATGAAGGAATCGATCGAAGCTGCCCGCACCGTGGTGCGAAGCCGTGCCGCACGCCTGGGCATCAAGAACGAGGCCTTTGAGAAGAAGGACATTCACATCCACGTACCGGAAGGCGCAACGCCGAAAGATGGTCCATCGGCAGGTATTGCGATGACCACGGCGATGGTGTCGACCTTCACCGGCATTCCAGTCCGTGCGGACGTGGCGATGACCGGCGAGATCACACTGCGCGGCGAAGTTTTGCCGATCGGCGGCCTGAAAGAGAAGCTGCTGGCAGCGCATCGCGGCGGCATCAAGACCGTGCTGATTCCTGAGCAGAACGTGAAGGACCTGGCTGAGATTCCGGACAATGTGAAGAACAAGCTGGAAATCGTGCCGGTACGCTGGATCGATAAAGTGCTGGAAGTGGCGCTGGAACGCCAGCCGGAGCCAATCACCGAGCCGGTGGCTCCGGTGGAAGTGCCGGCTGTCGCAGCGGCTGACGGAAGCACTGAAGTAGTTAAACACTAAACAGGAAAAACCATGAAACCGGGGTCCGACCCAAGGGTCGTACCCCGGTTTTCCGGTTTCAATGGTTTATAAAGGGCGCCCCAAGTGGCGCCCATTTTGTTTTTACCCTTGACACAAGGCAATGCGCGCCTGTTTAATACGGCCCTGAGATTTTTGTGCGCACCAAAACGCAGCATAAAAAACGGTATAAACGATATAAACCTTTGTGACGGGGACTGTAATGAACAAGACCGAACTGATCGACCACATCGCCACTTCCGCTGACATCTCCAAGGCCGCCGCCGCACGCGCCCTGGACGCAGTGATCGATGGCGTAACCACCACCCTGGCCAAGAACGACAGCGTCACCCTGGTGGGCTTTGGCACCTTCTCCGTGAGCGAACGCGCTGCCCGTACCGGCCGCAACCCACGCACCAAGGAAGAGATCAAAATCGACGCAGCAAAAGTTCCTAAATTTAAAGCTGGTAAAGCTCTGAAAGACGCTGTACAATAATGGCCTTCGGTAAGCAGTGATGCTTACCGGGCAGTTTAAGCGGGCGTTTAGCTCAGTTGGTAGAGCGGATCCCTTACAAGGATTAGGTCGGGAGTTCGACCCTCTCAACGCCCACCACTTAAACAAAACGTAGTACCTGTGTTGTGAATGCTGGAGCGGTAGTTCAGTTGGTTAGAATACCGGCCTGTCACGCCGGGGGTCGCGGGTTCGAGCCCCGTCCGCTCCGCCAGCAAACGCACACACACTACCTGGAGCGGTAGTTCAGTTGGTTAGAATACCGGCCTGTCACGCCGGGGGTCGCGGGTTCGAGCCCCGTCCGCTCCGCCAGAATACCGAAAAAGCCCCACACGTCCCCAGGACTGTGGGGCTTTTTCATTTGTTTTCAATTGCTTTCATTTGCCTTGTGAGCAACTGCCCTGTAAAATCGCGCGAGCAGTTTTAAAGCCTCCACTCTAGGAAAACAATAGCTGACATGTTTGATTTCGTACGTACGCATCAAAAGCTGATGCAGATCCTCCTGGCGCTCCTGATTGTGCCGTCCTTTGTGCTGGTCGGTGTCAGCGGCGTCAAGCTGTTCGGCGAAGACGCGAATACCATCGCCAAAGTGGCCGGGCATCCGCTCACCCAGCAAGAATGGGAAAACGCACAGCGCAACCAACTGGACCGCATGCGCCAGCAAATGGGCAAGCAGTTTGACCAGAAGCTGTTCGATACTCCGGAGTTCAAACAGAACATCCTGGACCAATTGATTGCCCAGCGCGCAATGAGCGCAGAAATTCGCAACGCCCACCTGACGGTGAGCGAAGAGAACGTCTCGAACACTATCGCGACCCAACTGCCTTTGTTCAAGGCGGATGGCAAGTACGACACCGAGCAATATAATCAGCTCTTGGCCGCACAAGGCATGAGCGTGGGCATGCACCGCGATCAGGTGCGTAATGAAGCGGTGCTGAATCAGGTGTCGGCTGGCATCGAGCAGAGCGCCTTCGTTCCGCGCACCGTGTCCAAATCCATTTCCGACTTCGGCTCGCAAGAGCGCGAAGTGCAGGAATTGGCGCTGCCAGTGTCCAAGTTCCTGCCGGATGTGAAGGTCACCGACGAAATGGTGAAAGCCTTCTACGACAAGAACGCCAAGCTGTTCGAGATCCCGGAATCGGCCAAGATCGAATACGTGGTGCTGAATGCTGACGCAATCGCATCGCAGGTCACCGTTAGCGACCAGGAAGTCGCCGACTATTACAAAGGCAATACCGGCCGCTTCTCCGAGCAGGAATCCCGCCGTTCTTCGCACATCCTGATCCTGGGTGAAAAAGACAAAGCCGCCGCCAAAGTGAAGGCGGAAGCCATTCTGGCCGAAGTTCGCAAGAACCCTGCTGATTTCGCAAAGATCGCCAAGGCCAAATCCGAAGATCCTGGTTCCTCCGACAAGGGCGGCGACCTGGGCATCCTGCAAAAGGGCGCCTTCGTGAAGCCGGTGGAAGAGGCCATCCTGAAACTGAAGCAGGGCGAGATCAGCGGCCTGGTGGAATCCGATTACGGCTATCACATCATCACCGTGACCGAACTGAAGCCGACCCACGTGAAGGCCCTGGACGAAGTGAAGGGCGATATCGCGGCTGAAATCAAGAAGCAGAAAGCCGGCAAACTGTACTCCGATATGTCTGGCGACTTTACCGACATGGTGTACACCCAGTACGAAAGCCTCAAGCCAGCTGCCGACAAGTTGAAGCTGAAGATCGAAACCGTGGAAGGTATCGGCCGCCAGCCTAACCCGATCCTGGGCACCGCGCCGTTCAACAACGCCAAGTTCCTGGCCGCCTTGTTCTCCGACGATACGCTGAAGAACAAGCGCAACACCGAAGCCGTTGAAGTCGCACCACAAACCCTGGTCGCTGGCCGCATCGTCGAATTCAAGCCAACCTCCAGGAAGCCGCTGGCAGAAGTGGAAGCCGCCATCAAGCAGCGCGTAGCGGTCGAGGAAGCCGTGAAAGCTGCCAAGAAGGCTGGCGAAGAGAAACTGGCCGCAGCCAAGAAGTCTGGCGACGCTGAAGGTTTCGGTGAAGTGAAAACCATTTCCCGCGGCAAGGCCGAAGGCATCAACCCGGCAGCAGTGGCCGACGTGATGAAGGCCGATGTGTCGAAACTGCCAGCCTACGTTGGCGTTGAGATCCCGGGCCAGGGCTACGGCGTCTACCGCATTGGCAAAGTAGGCCAGCCGGCAGAAGTGAATAAGGATCGCCGCGAGCAGGAAGCGCAGCGTATCAACCAGATCGTCGCCCAGCAGGAAATGAACGGCTACATCGACGCGCTGAAGCAGAAAGCCAAAGTGAAGATCCTGCGTCCAGTCGCATCGATCAAGAAGCAGGCAGAATAAAGGCTAAACGCCTGAAGGAAGACCGGTGCCCGTGAAAGCGGGCACCGGTTTTTTTATGCCCCGTGCAGTTTTCGCGCAGCAGCCACGAAGGATTCCGGAGAGATGTCAGGCAGGGCCACTTCAATGGCCTTGTCAAACTGCAGGAAATTGCGGTGAATCGACTTGAGGTAAGCCGGGTCGTAATGATCCACGAGCAGCTCGTCGACCAGCGCCGGCATCTCGCCCGAAGTCGCCATCGCCTGCCAGCGCTCGATCCGTTCACGGCCATGCAGCTGCACCAGGAATTCCAGCTGCGCGTTCAGCGCTGGCGCATTGCAAGCAAAATGCTGGTAATCCTCGATAAGCAGCTTGACGCGATCGGCACGCGACACCTGCATCGCAATACACGGCGAAGACCTCATACGCTCCATCAACGCACCCGGCACGCGCAGGCTGCCGACTTTGCGGCTCTCCGATTCAACAAACACCGGCAGGTTCGGATCGAAGCGTCGCAGGCGGTCCCAGATCGATGTTTCAAACGCTTTTTGCGAGGGCTGCGGCTGGCAGGGGATGTTGCCCAGCACTGAGCCACGGTGCGCAGCCAGCTGTTCCAGGTCGAGTACCTGGGCGCCAACAGCTTCCAACGTATCGAGCAGGCGGGTCTTGCCGCTGCCTGTGGTGCCGCAGATGACGCGGAAATCCAGTTCAGGCGTCTTTTCCAGGTCGGTATTGATCGCTGCGCGGAAGGCTTTGTAGCCGCCATCCAATTGCACCACCGGCCAGCCGATTTTGGCCAGCACAGTCGCCATCGATCCGCTACGGTTGCCGCCGCGCCAGCAATAGACAAGCGGCTTCCACTCTTTAGGCTTGTCGAGCCACAGAGTCTCAATGTGGTAGCCGATGTTTTTCGAGACCAGCGCCGCGCCGACTTTTTTTGCTTCGAAGGAACCAACTTGCTTGTACATGGTGCCGACGGTGATGCGTTGTTCGTCGTCCAGAACAGGGCAGTTGATTGCGTTCGGCAGATGGTCCAGCGCGTATTCCGAGGGACTGCGCGCGTCGATGATGGTGTCGAATTCGTCCAGGCGTGACAGAACGTCTTCGATAGGCAGGATTTGTGGGTACTTCATTTTGTTTTCAGTATGGTCTGGAGATGGGGCCAGATATTGCCCAGGATAATAGGGTGGGCCTGCGCCAGCGGGTGCAAGCGGTCTGGCTGGAATAGTTCCGGTTTTTGCGCAACGCCATCGAGCATGAAGGGCGCCAGCGGCACATTTTCATCCTTGCTCAATATTGCGTACATGGCGAAGAATTTGTCAGCATAGTCGCGGCCATAATTCGGCGGCATGCGCATGCCCACCAGCAGTACGCTGGCACCGGCCTTGCGCGAGGTGTCGACCATATTGCGCAAGTTGGCTTCGGTGGCTGCCACCGGCAGGCCACGCAGGCCGTCGTTGGCGCCCAATTCAATGATGACGATATCCGGCTTGTGCTTGCTCAACAGTGCAGGAAGCCGGGTGCGGCCGCCGCTGGTGGTTTCGCCGCTGACGCTGGCGTTGACCACGCTGGCCGTAATCTTTTCTTCCCTTAGCCGCTGGTCGAGCAAAGCAACCCAGCCTGAGCCCCGCGAAATGCCATATTCGGCCGACAGGCTGTCGCCCACCACAAGGACGGTTTTTGATGCAGAATAGGCGTTCGTGGCGGCGCTGAACATCAGGATCAGCACTGCGAAGCAACGGACTATATTTTTGAACATGACCATGCGTGATATTCCTCAATCTGCCAGGCAGCTGGCGCAGGCGGCGATTGCCGTCTCCGGCCTTGGTAAGCGGGTGGCCGACGCCAGCGGCGAACTGACCATCCTGCATGGGGTGGATTTTACCGTGCAAAAGGCTGAGACGCTTGCCATTGTAGGTGCCTCCGGCTCTGGTAAATCGACCTTGCTCGGACTGCTGGCTGGCCTTGATACGCCAACCGAGGGCAAGGTGGTACTGGACGGCGTCGATATCTTCGCCCTGGATGAGGATGGCCGTGCCGCCCTGCGCAAGGAAAAACTGGGCTTTGTGTTCCAGTCATTCCAGCTGCTGCCGCATTTGACGGCAGTCGAAAACGTCATGTTGCCGCTGGAACTGGCGGGCGACGGGGCTGCACGCGAGAAAGCCGAGGCCATGCTGGGCCGCGTGGGCCTGTCCAGTCGTTTGAAACACTATCCAAAATTCCTGTCCGGCGGCGAACAACAACGCGTGGCGTTGGCGCGCGCGTTCGTCACGCAACCGCCATTGCTACTGGCCGACGAACCAACCGGCAGTCTCGATGCCGCCACTGGCGAATCGGTCATCCAGTTGATGTTCGAACTGAATCGCGAACACGGTTCCACCCTGGTGCTGGTAACACACGATACGCATATTGCAGCCCGTTGCGGCCGCGTCATTACGATTGCCGCAGGCCGGATCGCCTAGCTGCCGTGATGCGTCGCCAGGCGGTTGACTGCCGTGCGAATCGCCGGAATCAGTTCGCTGGCCGTCATGCCGATTGGCCCGGCGCCTTCGCTAACCAGTACGTCGGCCGCCATGCCATGCAGCCAGACTCCCGCCAGTGCCGTTTCCCATTCGGGCCAGCTCTGCGCGAGCAAGCTACCACATAGGCCTGAGAGAACATCGCCGGTGCCGGCGGTAGCGAGAGCCGGATTGCCTGTGTTGTTGATAACGATCCCGCCGTCGCGCGCGGCGATCACCGTTCCAGACCCTTTCAGCACTACGGTTGCCGACAATCTGGCCGCAAGCGCACGCGCGGCGGACGGACGGTCCGCCTGTACCTGCGCTGCGCTCATGCCAAGCAAGCGCGCCGCCTCAAGCGGGTGTGGCGTCAGGATGCAGGGAGCACTGCGTTGTGCAAGCTGATGTTGCAGTGCCTCTGAACCAGCGACCAGGTTGAGCGCATCGGCGTCCAGCACGACCGGGCTGTGGCTATGCAGTGCGCTGGCGAGCATTTCCGCTCCAGCCGCGGTGCCGCCCATGCCGGGGCCAATCACGAGCACTGCACTGTTGAAGTCGAATTCCTGGGCGCTGCGGCACATCAGCTCCGGCTGCGCCGCATCGAAGGCCGGCGCCTCGCCGACAAAACACGCATAAACCCGCCCGGCGCCTGCGTTCAGCGCGGCGCGCGCTGCCAGGATCGGTGCGCCGGCCATGCCGCGCGCGCCTCCCACCACGGCTACGCTGCCATTGCTTCCTTTGTGGGAACTATGGCGCCGCCTGCGTGCACAATGCGCGAAGAGGGTCACATCGTTCAGCTTCGCGCGCGCAATCGGGAACAGGTCGCGGTCGATATCGAGATTGCTGGTGATGACGATGCCGGCATGGTCGCGCCCTTCAGCGGTGTGAAGGCCCGGTTTGTCGCCGATGAAGGTGACCGTGTGCGTAGCGCGCAGCACGGTTCCGGCTTCGCCGCCAACCACGGCGCCGGTGTCCGCGTCCAGCCCACTTGGCACGTCTAATGCGATGACCTGGCAACGCAGCCGGTTGATGCTGGCAACCAGCGCCGCGAGCGCTCCGGCAATGGGGCGCGTCAGGCCAATACCGAACAAACCATCGACAACCAGCGTCCATTCGATGCCGCCGACCACGCCTTGCGCATCGGCTGCGTCGGTAAGGGTAATCAAACGGGCAGGGGAGCTTTGTGCCCTTTGCAGCGCCACTACGCGCTCGGCGGCGGATGCTGACGTGGGCGGAAAGTGCAGAACTGTGACCTGTGCGCCGGCATGGGCGAGATGAGCTCCCGTTTCCAGCGCGTCGCCGCCATTGTTGCCAGGTCCCGCGAGGACCAGCACACGGGCTCGGTTTGTCGTAAATGGCAGCAGGTCCAGGGCTTCATTTGCGCCGGCCTGGCCCGCACGTTGCATAAGCGCCCCTTGGGGCAAACGGTGGGCCGCCGTGTGTTCGATGTCGCGTATTTCAGCAACCGTGAAGAGGGGCGTCATGGAGGCCATTCTAGCACTACAATAACGGCTTCACGACGAGAGCGAGGCATCGTAATGGACTGGCAATTCTGGATCGACCGTGGCGGCACTTTCACTGATATCGTGGCGCGCCGTCCCGATGGCAGCCTGGCCACGCATAAACTGCTGTCCGAGAGCCCTGAGCATTACCGGGACGCCGCGGTGGCCGGAATCAGGCACCTTCTGAGCGTCGCTTCCGACGCCGCCATTCCTGTAGGTCAGGTTGATGCCGTCAAGATGGGCACGACCGTTGCCACCAACGCGCTGCTGGAGCGCAAGGGAGAGCCAACGGTGCTGGCCATTACGCGCGGCTTCCGTGACGCGCTGCGCATCGCCTACCAGAACCGTCCACGCCTGTTCGACCGGCATATCGTTCTGCCCGAACTACTTTACCGCCATGTCGTTGAAATCGATGAGCGCATGGGCGCGCACGGAGAAGTCGTGCTGCCGCTGGATGCGGAGGCAGCGCGTACCGGCCTGCAGGCGCAGTACGATCAGGGTTTGCGTTCCATTGCGATTGTGCTGATGCACGGCTATCGCTACACCGATCATGAAGCAGCGCTTGCCCGCATTGCCCGTGAAATCGGCTACACGCAAATCTCCGTTTCGCACCAGGTCAGCCCGATGATGAAACTCGTCGCGCGCGGCGATACAACCGTAGTCGATGCCTACCTGTCGCCTATCCTGCGCCGCTATGTCGATCAGGTGGCCGCCGACATGCCGGGCGTGAACCTGCAATTCATGCAGTCCAGCGGCGGCTTGACCGATGCGCGCGCCTTCCAAGGCAAGGATTCGATCCTGAGCGGTCCTGCTGGAGGCATCGTGGGCATGGTGCGCGCCAGCCGCGCGGCTGGCTTTGAGAAGATCATCGGCTTTGATATGGGCGGTACCTCAACCGATGTGTCGCATTTCTCGGGCGAGTTCGAGAGAGTGTTCGAGACCCAGGTTGCCGGCGTGCGGATGCGCGCGCCGATGATGAGCATCCACACGGTGGCCGCCGGCGGCGGCTCGATCCTGCATTTCGACGGTAGCCGTTTCCGCGTGGGGCCCGATAGTGCGGGCGCCGATCCCGGCCCGGCAAGCTATCGCCGCGGCGGGCCGCTGGCAGTCACCGACTGTAACGTCATGCTGGGCAAGATCCAGCCCGGGTTCTTCCCCAAACTGTTCGGCAGCGACGGGGCGCAAGCGCTCGATTCGGCCACAGTGCAGGCGCAATTCAGCGCGATGGCGGCTGAAATCGAAGCTGCCACCGGCGCGCCGTCTTCGCCCGAGCAGGTCGCGGAAGGTTTTATTGAAATCGCCGTGGGCAATATGGCCAACGCGATCAAGCAGATTTCCGTCCAGCGCGGACACGACGTTACTGAATACGCCCTGACCAGCTTTGGCGGCGCTGGCGGCCAGCACGCTTGCCTGGTTGCGGATGCCCTGGGCATGAAAACAGTTTTCATCCATTCACTGGCAGGAGTGTTGTCGGCCTACGGCATGGGCCTGGCCGACCAGACCGCCATGCGCGAAAGCGCCGTGGAATTGCGCCTGGCGCCGGAAGCGCTGCCTGCCCTGGAGACGCGTCTGCAGGAGTTGGGGCGGCAAGCCGTGGCCGATCTGCACGCGCAAGCCGTGGCTGACGATAGGATCAGCGTAGTGCGTCGCGCCCACCTGCGCTATGAAGGCACTGATTCTGCGCTGATCGTCCTGTTCGACACCATCGAGAACATGAAGGTCCAGTTCGAGGCGGCCTATCGCAAGCGCTTTTCCTTCCTGATGCCCGCCAAGGCACTGATCGTCGAAGCAGTATCGGTGGAAGCCATCGGCAAATCAGACGCGCCGCCGGAAGCCGCGCCGCAGCAGGCGCCGCGCCACGCGCCGCTGGCGCCGACGCAAACAGTGCGCATGTACAGCGCAGGCCAATGGCACGACACCGGCTTGTTCAAGCGTGATGCCACGCGCATTGGCGACATCATCAAAGGCCCGGCCATCATTGCCGAAGCCAATGCCACCACCATCGTCGAACCCGGCTGGCAGGCGGAGGTCACGCCGCAAGACCATCTGGTGCTGACCCGTATCGAGGCGCTGCCTGCGCGCCGCGCCATCGGCACGACGGCCGATCCGGTGATGCTGGAAATCTTCAACAACCTGTTCATGTCGATCGCGGAGCAAATGGGCCTGCGCCTGCAAAACACCGCTTACTCGGTCAACATCAAGGAACGCCTGGACTTCAGCTGCGCCATCTTCGACGCGGAAGGCAACCTGATCGCCAACGCACCGCATATGCCGGTGCACCTTGGCTCGATGGGCGAAAGCATCAAAACCGTCATGCGCGAGAACGCAGGCAGCATGCATCCCGGCGACGTCTACATGTTGAACGACCCGTACAACGGGGGCACACACCTGCCGGATGTCACGGTGATTACGCCAGTATTCGACGAGGCAGGGCAGGAAATCCTGTTCTACGTTGGCTCGCGCGGCCACCATGCCGATATTGGCGGCAGTACGCCCGGTTCGATGCCGCCGGATTCACGTACGATTGAGGAAGAGGGCGTCCTGATCAACAATTTCAAGCTGGTCGACGGCGCCGCTGGCGGCCAGTTGCGGGACGCCGAGGCACGCGCCCTGCTGGCAAGTGCGCGCTATCCCGCGCGCAACCCCGACCAGAACATGGCCGACTTCCGCGCCCAGGTGGCAGCCAACCAGAAGGGCGTGGAAGAACTGCGCAAAATGGTGGCGCATTTTGGCCTGGACGTTGTGCGCGCCTATATGGGGCATGTACAAGACAACGCCGAAGAAGCTGTGCGCCGTGTCATCAGCGCCCTGCGCAATGGCAGCTATGAACTCAAGCTCGATAACGGCGCCGTCATCAATGTGGCAGTGCGCGTCAATGCTGCCCAACGTAGTGCGGAGATCGACTTCAGCGGCACCTCGGGCCAGCTGGATAATAATTTCAACGCGCCTTCCGCCGTATGCATGGCGGCAGTCCTGTATGTGTTCCGGACGCTGGTCAACGACGACATCCCGCTCAATGCAGGTTGCCTGAAACCGCTGCACGTGATGATCCCGCCCGGCTCCATGTTGAACCCGCACTATCCTGCATCGGTCGTGTCGGGCAACGTCGAGACATCAACCTGCATCACCAATGCCTTGTATGGCGCGCTGGGCGTTCAAGCCGCTTCGCAAGGCACGATGAACAACTTCACTTTCGGAAACGCCAAGTACCAGTATTACGAGACGATCAGCGGCGGCTCGGGCGCAGGCGAGGGCTTCAACGGGACCGACGTCGTGCAGACCAATATGACCAACTCGCGCCTGACCGACCCGGAGATCCTGGAATTCCGCTTCCCTGTCCGCTTGGAGAGCTATGAGATCCGCAAAGATTCCGGCGGCGCGGGCCGCTGGCACGGCGGCAATGGAGGCGTACGAAAGGTCCGCTTCCTGGAAGCGATGACGGCGGCCATCCTGTCGAATAACCGCATCCACGCACCGTTTGGCATGGCGGGAGGCCAGTCGGGAGCGCTGGGCCGAAACACGGTGCTGCGCGCAGACGGCAGCGCCGAGCAACTGGGTCACATCGGCAAAACCGATATGCAGCCCGGCGATGTGTTCGTGATCGAAACGCCGGGCGGCGGAGGTTTCGGCGTTTAAGCCGTGGTCGAAATACCGTACTTGCGCTGGGTGCCCGAATATTGCTTCATCAGGGCTTCCAGTTCGGGGCTGCCGGCATCCAGGTTGCGAATGCGCTCGATCAGGGTGGCCGCCTGGTCGCCCAGCGGCGCTTCCCAGCCCAATTCGTCGAGCTGGCGCAGAATGGCCTGGACCGCAGGGTAGAGCACCTTGAGGTTGCCCGGCGTACGTCGCAGCGCCTGGTGCAGGGTCGCCACCGCCGCACGGTGATCGCCCTGGCGTGCCATGGCTTCTGCTTCGGTCACCAGTTCCTGCATGACGCCGTCGATCTTCTCGCCGACACCGCGCGCCAGGTCATGGCGGCCGGCTTTTTCAAACACGCCGACAGCTTCTTCCATCGTGATCGGCTTTTCATTGTCGTTCATCATATGCATGACGACATCGGATGCGTCCTTGTCCAGGCGATGCTTGAGGCAGGAGTTCACCAACCCTATGCGCAGGCGATTCGACAATCCACGCGCCATGCCAACTGCCGTCACAGCATACGAGAGTTCGGATGCCGCTTCCGTTGCATGCCCGGTCACGTCCAGCAGCATGGCCGACGAAATGTGTTTGCAAACCTCCGTGTTGGCACTGGAACGCAGCGTACGTTCCATGTCGCGGATCACGCCGGACGCCTGGCTGACATCGCCCTTGCGCACCAGGGCGCGCACCAGGTTCACGTGGTCCTCGGGATCGCGGAACTCGGAATAGCGTGCCTTGGCCACTACCTGGCGGAAGGCTTTTTCAGCCGCGGTGATGTCGCCCGTGCCGTAAGCAACTTCGCCGAGATGGCGCAGACGCCCCACCATGTTTGGCGATATCGCCACGGCGTCTTCGAGAATCTTCTTGGCCTGCTGCGATTGACCCAAGGCCTCATAGGATCGCGCCAGCAAGTCATAAGCGCCCATCATATTGGGATTGCCCTCCAACAGGCGTTCCAGGGTCGATATGGCGTCACCATAGCGCTCCAGGCCAAACTGGCACCGCGCCAGGCCCAGTTGCGCCCACCCCATCGGCCGGCCAATGATCGTGGCCTGGTAAATCAGTTCAGCTTCGCCCAAATCGCCCAGTTCGTAATGCAGTTCGGCGCGCAAGCGTGCAAATTCGGTCGCATAACGCGGATTATTACGCTCCGCCTCGTGTGCGGCGGAGATGGCTTCGCGTTGCAGCCCTTGTGCGATCAACTGGTAGATAGGCAAAAACACGGCGCGCCGTTCCACGGCACGGCCAATGCGCTGCATCAGGGCATCGACTGTGAAGGGCTTCAGCACATAATCAGTGGGAGTCAGTTCAGCGGCGCCAATCACCTTGGTCTGCACCGCCTCTGAGGTAAGCATGATGAAGATCGTGGAGCGGTCGATCAGCTTGTTGTGGCGCAGGTCTTCCAGCAGTTGCTGCCCATCCTGGCCGCTGTCTTCGTTGCCGCTGCCAAGATCGTATTCGCACAGGATCACGTCGAAACGCTTGTTGGTCAACTGGCGGATCGCCGTTCCCGAGCTGACGGCGTACTCGATGCGTGTGATCGAGGCCTGGTTCAGCATATTGTGCAGGTTGCCCCGCATGGCCGGGTTGGGGTCGATGATCAGGACCGACAGTTCGCTATACGATTGCATTGACTTCGTCTCTTATTGTTTGCCCCGCAGGGTGACATATTGTGATGATAGCGCAGCCAGCATTGGATGTTGAGGGTCAGCCTTACGGATGCGTACCAGCAGGGCCGCACATTGTTCGCCCAGGGCGGTTTCCCAGCCGCTGTCGAGCATCAGGCGCAGGATGGCCGAGGCGAGTGCGGAAATCAGGCCCGCGTTCTCCGGACGGCGGCGTACGGCCACTTGCAGCACCTGGATTGCACCGCGCTGGTCGCCCTGGCCGCTGCGCGCGGCCGCTTGGCGCACGAGGCCGTCGAGATAGCGTTCCACGCTGTCGCCTTGACTTGCCGCCAGCTCAGTCCGGCCGGCGCGTTCGTAAACGGCCGTGAGGTCGGATTCATTCACGCCGCTGGACGGATCGCCCGCCAGCCCGTCCAGCAATTCCATGGCTTGTTCATCCATGCCATGTTGCAGGCAGTTTTCCGCCATTCCCAGTTTGAGTCCGCTCGAAAGCGTCCTGGCGTCGGCCGCAGCGCGGACGGCATTAGCCAGTTCCGTGTGCGCCGCATCGGCATTGCCCTGCAATTCTTGCAGCAAAGCGGCGGAATAGGCCTTGCAGGCGTCCGTTTCTGCACTGCTGCGCGCTGAGCGCTCCAGGTCACGTAAAGCATGGGCCGCACCGGCCGCATCGCCTTTCTGCACCAGGGTCCGAACCAGGTTCACATGATCTTCAGGGTCGCGGAACTCGGAGTATTTGGACTTGGCGACCACCTGTTTAAAGTTCTTCTCGGCCGCTTCAACATCGCCGCCGGCAAGGGCTACCTGGCCCAGATGGCGCAAGCGCCGCACCATATGCGGTGAAATGGCGACCGCCGCTTCCAGGGCGGCACGCGCTTCGGAATTCTGCCCGATTGCCTCATGGGTCCGGGCCATCAGGTCGTAGGCAGCCATGAACCGTGGATTGTCGTCGACCAGGCGCTGCAGCGTTTCCAGCGCATCGTGATATGAGGCTTGCTGGTATTGGCAGCGTGCCAGCCCAAGCTGGGCCCAGCCAAGGGGGCGGATGGCCAGGATTTCGCGGTAAAGGATTTCCGCCTGGGAGATTTCGCCCAGCGCCGTATGGGCTTCGGCCCGCAGCCGCGTACATTCGGTAGCATAGCGCGGGTTGGCTGCGCCGGATACCTCGCTGGCAAGGATGGCTTCGCGCAGGCGGCCCTGTTCCATCGCCTGGTGTACCTGGAGCAGGGCGGCGCGGCGGTCCACAGCGCGGGCAATGCGCTGGGCCAGCACTTCGACCGTGAAAGGCTTGAGTATGTAGTCGGTCGGGGTCAGTTCGGCCGCACTGACCACCTTGCTGTAGACCCCTTCGGTGGTCAGCATGATGAAGATGGTGGAAGGGGAGATCAGCTTGTGCAAGCGCAGGTCTTCCAGCAATTGCTGCCCATCCTGCCCCTGGTCGGTGCCCAGGTCATATTCGCATAGCACCAGGTCGAACGCCTTCTTTTCGAGGTGGCGGATGGCAGTGGCTGCACTGACGCCATGCTCGATGCGGGTGATTCCCAGTTGGCCCAGCATATTATGCAGGCCGCTGCGCATATGCTGGTTGGGATCAATTATCAGGACATAAAGGCCGCTATATTCGTGCATTTACCGAGAATACCGCATGGCCGCACAAAAAACAGGCGCAATAGCTATAAATGTTGCTTTCAGACCAATCACGTAAGGGTGGGAAGTGGTGCGCGAAACAAGTATAATGTCGGCAAATCGAAATACAGCAGGACCATTCAGCTCGTGCACAGTATTCCTTTAAACCGCAGCTACGCTGCATTCTTCACGCCCCCACTATGTTGATTCTGCCGGGTTCCAACGCCCTGTCTTCCTTCCGTAGCCAACGCCTCCTCAACCAGCTTCAAGCAGTTCTGCCGTCGATCACGTCGGTCCAAGCCCGTTTTATCCACTTTGTCGACTCCGCTTCGGCCCTGTCCGAAGACGACCTGAACCGCATGAATGGCCTGCTGACCTACGGCGAGCCAGCTTTGCCTGAGCAGGCCGACGGTGTAGTGGAAGAGTTTGTCGTCATCCCTCGCTTCGGCACCATTTCGCCGTGGGCTTCCAAAGCCACCGATATCGTGCACAACTGCGGCATGGCGCATATCCATCGCGTTGAGCGTGGCGTTGCTTACCGCATCAACCTGAAAGGCGGCATCCTGGGCACCGGCCTGGGTGCAGCCAAGAAGCTGGACAGTGAGCAGGCGCAGGCCGTGGCGGCGCTGCTGCACGACCGCATGACCGAGTCCGTGCTGCGCCACCCTGACCAGGCCGCCGGCCTGTTCTCGAGCCTGGAAGCCAAGCCGCTGGAATCCATCGACGTGATGGGCGCAGGCCGCATGGCCCTGGAAAAGGCGAATACCGACCTGGGCCTGGCGATGTCGGACGACGAGATCGACTACCTGCTGGAAGCATTCACCAACGCCAAGCGCAACCCGACCGACGTTGAGCTGATGATGTTTGCGCAGGCGAACTCCGAGCACTGCCGCCACAAGATCTTCAACGCCGACTGGACCATCGATGGCGTGGCGCAGGACAAGTCGCTGTTCAAGATGATCAAGAATACGCACGAGAAGAACCCACGCGGCACCGTGGTGGCTTACTCGGACAACTCCTCGATTATCGAAGGCGCCGAAGTGACCCGTTTCTACCCGCGTGAGGGCCAGGAATACGCCGCTTCCACCGAACTGGTGCACACCTTGATGAAGGTGGAGACTCACAACCACCCGACCGCGATTTCCCCATTCCCAGGCGCTTCGACCGGCGCCGGCGGCGAAATCCGTGACGAAGGCGCAACCGGCCGCGGCTCCAAGCCAAAAGCAGGCCTGACCGGCTTCACCGTGTCCAACCTGATGATCCCGGGCGCAGTACAGCCATGGGAAAACGCTGCCAATGTGACCGCACCGGTCGGTAAGCGCGACGAAAGCCAGGTCTATGGCAAGCCGGAGCGCATCGCTTCGCCGCTGCAGATCATGATTGAAGGCCCGCTGGGCGGCGCCGCTTTCTCCAACGAATTCGGCCGCTGCGTGCTGGGCGGCTACTTCCGTACCTACGAACAGAACATCGGCCAGCAATTCGCCGGCGCCAAAGACACCGTGATGGGCTACCACAAGCCGATCATGATTGCCGGCGGTATCGGCAATATCTCCGGTTCGCACACCCACAAGAACGACATCCCGGTTGGCAGCCTGCTGATCCAGCTGGGCGGTCCTGGCATGCGCATCGGCATGGGCGGTTCGGCTGCTTCGTCCATGGCGACCGGCACCAACACCGCTGACCTGGACTTCGACTCCGTCCAGCGCGGCAACCCGGAAATGGAACGCCGCGCCCAGGAAGTCATCAACGGCTGCTGGCAGCTGGCTGACAAGAACCCGATCATCTCGATCCACGACGTGGGCGCGGGCGGCCTGTCCAACGCTTTCCCGGAAATCACCAACGACGCCAAGCGCGGCGCGATCTTCGACCTGCGCAAGGTTCCGCTGGAAGAATCCGGCATGGCACCGAAAGAAATCTGGTCCAACGAATCGCAGGAACGCTATGTGCTGGCGATTGCCCCAAGCGACCTGGCGACTTTCCAGGCCCTGTGCGAACGCGAGCGTTGCCCGTTCGCTGTTGTCGGCGTAGCAACTGAAGAGCGCCAGCTGAAGGTGATCGACCAGGAAATGGGCAACAACCCGGTTGATATGCCGATGGAAGTCCTGCTGGGCAAACCGCCAAAAATGCACCGTGACGTGAAGCACGTGCAGAACGACCTGCCGGCGATTGACCTGACCGGCATCGAACTGGAAGAGGCCGCCAAGCGCGTGCTGCTGTTGCCGACCGTGGCCGACAAGAGCTTCCTGATCACCATCGGCGACCGTACCGTGGGTGGCATGTCCGTGCGCGACCAGATGGTTGGCCCATGGCAGGTGCCAGTGGCTGACTGCGCCGTAACCACCCTGAGCTACGACGGCTACGTGGGCGAGGCGATGTCGATGGGCGAGCGTACTCCGCTGGCTGTGATCGACGCGCCGGCTTCCGGCCGCATGGCTGTGGGGGAGACCGTGACCAACCTGGCCGCCGCGCCAATCAATGATATTTCCGACATCAAGCTGTCGGCTAACTGGATGGCGGCCTGCGGCCAACCGGGCCAGGATGCAGCCTTGTTCGACACCGTGAAAGCGGTCGGCATGGAACTGTGCCCGGCGCTGGGCCTGTCGATCCCGGTCGGCAAGGATTCCCTGTCCATGCGCACCACCTGGAAAGACGAGGGTGCTGACAAGGCGGTGATTTCGCCGGTTTCCCTGATCGTTTCCGGCTTCTCGCCTGTGTATGACGTGCGCAAGTCCCTGACCCCGCAGATTCGCACTGACCTGGGCGAAACCTCGCTGATCGTAATCGACCTGGGCCGTGGCAAGAACCGTATGGGCGCGTCCGCCCTGGCGCAAGTGATGGGCCAGCTGGGCAATGCCGCGCCGGACGTCGATTCCCCGGAAGACCTGAAGGGCTTCTTCAACGCGATCCAGCAGCTGAACAAAGACGGCAAGATCCTGGCTTACCACGACCGCTCGGACGGCGGCCTGTACGCCACCCTGGTGGAAATGGCCTTCGCCGGCCGCGCCGGCCTGTCCGTCAACCTGGACATGCTGACCCTCGGCGAAGAAGGCACCATGGACCATGGCGACGCGAAGAACTGGGCTGGCCAGGTGGCTGAGCGCCGCAATGAGCTGACGCTGTCTGCACTGTTCAACGAAGAACTGGGCGCTGTGATCCAGGTGCGCGCCGACGAGAAATCGGCCGTCATGGACGTGCTGCGCAGCTTCAACCTGGGCGCCTGCAGCCACATCATCGGCAAGCTGAACGACCGTGGCGTGATCGAGTTTACCCGCGACGCGAAGATCATCTACTCCAAGCCGCGTGCTGAACTGCACCGCCTTTGGAGCGAAACCAGCTGGCGTATTTCCCGCGTGCGCGAGAACCCAGCCACTGCTGACGCGGAATACGACCGCCTGCTGGACGAAACCGATCCAGGCATGCAGCCGAAGGTCAGCTTCGACATGGCCGAAAACATCGCTGCGCCGTTCCTGGCGACCGGCGTGCGTCCACGCGTGGCCATCCTGCGCGAGCAGGGCGTCAACTCCCATATCGAAACCGCATGGGCCATGCACCGCGCCGGCTTCGCTGCGGTTGACGTGCACATGAGCGACCTGATCGCGCGCCGCGTTTCGCTGGACGACTTCCATGGCATTATCGCTGTTGGCGGCTTCTCCTACGGTGACGTGCTGGGTGCGGGCGAGGGCTGGGCCAAGTCCATCCTGTTCAATCCGGAAATGGCTGAGCAGTTCCAGAAGTTCTTCCATCGCACCGATACCTTCGGCCTGGGTATTTGCAACGGCTGCCAGATGATGTCGAACCTGAAATCGCTGATTCCAGGCGCACACGCATGGCCGAAGTTCACCACCAACAAGTCCGAGAAGTTCGAGGCACGCTTCTCCATGGTGGAAGTGCTGGATTCGCCATCGATCTTCCTGCAAGGCATGGCCGGCACCCAGACCCCGATCGCAATTGCGCACGGCGAAGGCTTTGCCGACTTCAGCCAGACCGGCAATATCGATCAGGCGATCGGCGCCCTGCGTTTCATCGACAACAAGGGTGGAGCAACCGAAGCGTATCCGTATAACCCGAACGGTTCCCCACGTGGCCTGACTTCGGTCACAACCGCAGACGGCCGCTTCACGGTAATGATGCCGCACCCTGAGCGGGTATCCCGCACGGTGCAGAATTCCTGGCATCCGGACGGCTGGGGCGAGGAATCGCCTTGGGCGCGTATGTGGGGCAACGCGCGCAAGTTCATCGGCTAACCAGCTTCGGCTACGCGCGCCGGCGGCGGGTTGCAAGCAAGGCAGCCAGGCCGCCGAGCATCAAAACGGCTCCGCCCGGGGCCGGTACCTGGGTCGCATCGGCGAACGTAAAGTCGTCGGCGACCCAGTTTCCGTTCAGCTGGCCGAGTTCGCGCCGGTCGATGCGGTAACCTGTAATGGCGCCAAGAGTGGCAAAGATGCCGGTATCGACGAAGGATAGCGGTTCCGGCAGGCCCGGATGGCTTTCCGGCAGGTCAAACACCACCGATGCCAGTTCAGTCGTGCCGTTCAGCGCCACGATGGTCACCTGGTCCGCACCACCTTCTCCAAAGCCGTAGTATTGGTTGCGCCCGAACCAGGCGCCGGTCAGCACCTTGTCCGTGGAGATTGTCATGCCGCTTGAACCGTCCGCGTTGGAGACGAAATAGTGCCCCGAGTGGGGTATGCCGAAGAGAGGCCCGCTGGGACCGCCGACGCGATACTGGTCGCCAACTACGCCGAAACGGCTATCCCAGGTGATGCCGTGATAGACAAGGCCATCCGCGCCATTGGTCCACTGCAAGCCTGAGGCGCTGTCGAGTGCTGGCGGGGAGGGCAAATCATCGAATGTCGCAATAACATTTGCCATTGCCGGTGCCGCGGTGATAAATGCGCCGCAGAGGATTAACTTCCGTAATGCGAGTTTATTCATTTACCAGCCTCCTTTTAGTTGTCACGATTTTAACGTGACGTCAAAACGGGCCGCAATCGTGCGCATTAACGGTGTTGTTTTTCCTTGTGCTTGAAATTGGCACAAACGAGCCAGCTATCGGCTTGATCTTAGAGTGAAAGGTGCTTTCCTGCCTCGCGGACGCTCAGTTTCGACAGGCGCGCCTTATTTTCATTGATAAAATGAGCGACATTATCCGGGGCGTGACGCGCGTAATCCCGTAAAGCCCAGCCAATTGCTTTTTGAATGAAAAATTCATTTTCATGACCGAGCAAAAGCGAATATTCGAACAGGCGAGATTCATCGGTCTTTGCGCGCCAGCCTAATTGGTGAAGCAGGGCGATGCGGCGCATCCAAAAATCGTTGTGCCGCAAAGCTTCGTCCATACCGTGGTGTTCGAAACGCAACACGTCGCCGATGACGCCTGCCAGGCCGTCGACAGAGTCCCACCAGGACTTGCGCAGAACCAGCGCTTGTAAAGCAGGCACATCCACCGCCGTCAGCTGTTTCCATTGTGCGGCCAGCAGATCGATGGCGGCGTATTGGTATTCACGCTCCGGCAGCTCCCAAAGCTCACCGGCAAGACCCAGCAATTCCCCGGCGGAGGCACCTTTGAGCGAGCGCAGGAGCGGTTTGACGGCTTCTCGGCGGGCAGGGGTGGCGATGCCCAGGAAAGGGAAGTGACCGCGCATGTACGCGCGCATGGCCGGGGCACGGTCAGCATTGGCCAGCGGGGCGAGGGCGGCGATGAAATGTTTTGTCGTGCTCATATGAAAAAAGCGCCCCGCAGGGCGCTCTTGCAAGCGAATGCCAGGAATTATTGCACTTTTGCCTTGGCAACCAGCTGGTCGCGGTAAGCGGCAACTTTACGCTGAGTCAGGGACTCAGCGATCTGGGATTTGATTTCTTCCAGGGCAGGGACCTTGGCCGCGCGCGAACCTTCCAGCTTGATTACGTGGTAGCCGAATTGCGATTGCACTGGCTTTTCGGTGATCTGGCCGTCTTTCAGGGCGACCATGGCGTCGGCGAAAGGTTTTACGTAGTTGCCTGGGGCTGCCCAATCCAGATCGCCGCCGTTAGCAGCCGAACCAGGGTCTTGCGAGGCTTTTGCCAGTTCTTCGAACTTGGCGCCGCCTTTCAGCTTAGCGATGATGTCGGTCGCTTCTTTCTCGGTCTTCACCAGGATGTGGCGTGCGTGGTATTCCTTCTCGCCTTTGCCGGCTTTGAACTGGTCGTAAGCGGCCTTGATTTCAGCGTCGCTTACTGGGTTCTTTTTCACGTAGTCGACCAGCAGGGCGCGAATGATGATGTCCTGGCGGGCCTGTTCCAGCGCGTCCTTGACTTCCTTGTTGGCGGCAACACCTTGCTTGGCGGCTTCCTGAACCAGCACTTCACGGCCGATCAGGGATTTCTTGATCATTTCGCGCAGCTGAGGCGAGTCAGGCTGGCCCTGGGCGGCGGCTTGCTTGAGCGCAGCGTCCATTTGTGCGGCTGGGATGGCTTTGCCGTTCACGGTAGCGACGTTCTGGGCAAAGGCTGGGGTTGCAGCGACTGCGATCAGAGCCAACAGCAGGGTGGCTGGTTTGAATTTCATTGAGTGATTCCTTAGTTAAAATAAATCCGGCGCCACGTGGGCGCCGGATCGGGTCCGTGAAGGATTATTGTACTTTGGCTTTCTTAACCAGGGCTTCCTGGTAGGACTGCAGTTTCGCGCGCATCAGGGATTCAGCGATACGTGGCTTGACTTCTTCCAGGGTAGGCAGCTTGACTGGGCGGGTGTCGTCAACCTTGATCACGTGGAAACCGCTCGGGGTTTGCACTGGCTTCTCGGTAACCTGGCCTTTTTGCAGCGAGGTGAAAGCGTCGGCGAAGACTTTAGGGAAGTTGGCTGGAGTGCCCCAGTCCAGGTCGCCGCCGTTGGCAGCGGAGCCGGTGTCTTTGGAGGTCTTGGCCAGGTCTTCAAACTTGGCGCCGCCTTTCAGCTTGGCGATGATATCAGTCGCTTCTTTCTCGGTTTCCACCAGGATGTGGCGCACATGGTATTCCTTGTCGCCTTCCGCGGCTACGGCGCGATCGTATTCAGCCTTGATTTCGGCATCGCCAACCGGGTTCTTCTTCATGTATTCAGAAGCCAGCGCGTTCAGCATGATGTCCTGACGAGCTTGTTCCAGAGCAGCGGTCACGTCCTTGCTCTTGGACAGGCCTTGCTTTTCGGCTTCCTGGATCATGACTTCACGGCCGATCAGGGACTTCTTGATCATGTCGCGCAGTTGTGGGGTGTCTTGTTGCTGACCTTGGGCAACGACTTGTTTGACCAGGGCGTCAACCTTAGCGGACGGGATGGCTTTGCCATTAACGACAGCGGCGTTCTGGGCAAATACTGGAGCGGCAGCAACGGCGATAAGTGCGAGCAGCAAGCGGGCTGGCTTGAAAGTCATTTAGTTATATTCCTAACGGGAAAGTTTACTGAAGTGCGGGGATTTTGGGGCGGTTCGCCGAGATGTCTCTACTATTCAACGATTGAGGTTCTTCTTTGATGATTCCCAAAAACTCCGCGCCTATCATACTTCGGACGGTGCCAATGCGGTAATGGCCAATGCATGAATTTCTTTATGCATCATATCGTGCACGGAATCATACACCAGACGATGACGCATGACGAGTTTCAAACCCTCGAATTTAGCGGAGACAATCTTGAGTCTGTAATGGCCTCCGCCAGATGCAGCGCCGGCATGGCCGGCATGCATCGCGGATTCATCGTCCAGCACGATTTCTAATGGCGCCAGCGATGCTAGCAGGCGTTCGCGAATCTTGGAAATACGGGGATCACTCATACTTCATCTTTCATATATTTGGACATGTACAGCCCCTGCGCGATGAAAAACAGCAGCAAGAGTCCGGTTGCACCAAAGAATTTGAAATATACCCAGCCTTTATCGTTTGATTTGAAAAGGACAAACGCGACAAAGAGGTTAACAAAGCCAAGCACTACCCAGAAGGTTACCCACATGAAATGCGAGCGTACCCACACGTGATCGGGCAATTGGATTTGCTTTTCCATCGCGAGGCGGATGAGATTCTTGTCGAAAAAGTGATAAGCGATGAGCATGGTGGCACCCAGACTCCAATAGACCACTGTTGGTTTCCATTTGATGAAGGAACTGTCGTGGAAATAGATGGTCATCCCACCGAACACCACAAATACTATGAGCGAAATCCACAATGCCCCATCAACTTTCTTGCGGCGCAGCAGCAGATACAGGACCTCGGCCAGCGTGGCAAGGATACCGATGATCGTCGCCAATACCAGGGCCGCTTGGCTTGCTGGTATAGCACCGCCGGATACGAATTTGCCGAGATTCTGGTTAAGGAACAAGTGAACGGCATCCTGATAATTGCCGGCGATAACGTAGCTGACAAAGAAAAGAATCAGCGGCAGGAGGTCAAAAAGAATCTTCATATATTTAAGGCTTTGGTTCGAAACGCAGCGAAGCCGAATTAATGCAATAGCGCAGTCCGGTCGGCGGCGGACCATCCGGGAAGACGTGGCCCAGGTGGGCGTCACAGACTGCACAGATGATTTCGGTGCGCAGCATACCATGCGAGCGGTCCGTTTTCTCTATGATATTTGCGGGATCGAGCGCTTTGAAATAGCTTGGCCAGCCGCAGCCGGAATCGAATTTGGCATCCGATTCAAATAAAGGGGTGTTGCAGCACACGCAGGTGTAAATGCCGTGTTCGTGATGGTCCCAGAATTTGCCCGTGAAAGCGCGCTCGGTAGCGGCGTGGCGCGTCACCTGGTATTCCATCGGGTCGAGCTGCTCGCGCCACTCTGCATCGGTTTTGACTACCTTATCCATGTTCTTCTCTCAGGATGAGCAGCTAACCGACAGCTGGTTCGACCAGTCTGGCGGGAAAGCAGCGTATTGTTCATTTTCCGGCTGTTCGTCGAACGGGCGTTCGAGCAGGGCCAGCAGGCGCTCGACTTCGGAGAAGTCCTTATTCTGCGCCTTTTCAATGGCGACCTGTGCCATATAGTTTCGCAGCACATACTTGGGGTTGACCTGATCCATCGCAAGCTTGCGCGCCGCATCGTCGCTGTTTTCGGCACGCAGGCGCGCACGGTAGAGCTCAGCCCATTCATCGAAGGCAGGGCGATCGATAAACAGGTCGCGCAGCGCTTCGTCGCCCTCCGGCCCGCCAACGCGCAGACCGCTGAGGCGGCGGAAGAAAATTGTGAAGTCGGCGTGATTGGCCTGCAACACGGCGAACAGCTTGTCCAGGAGTTCGCGATCCCCTTCTTCGCTCGTCGTCAGGCCAAGTTTGGCGTGCAGGAGCTGGTCAATGTGGCGGGCAAACTCCGGCTGGTAAACGTCCAGTGCTTCCTGCGTCTGTTCGACTTCGCCGATCAGCGGGAGCAGGGCTTGGGCCAGGGCGTAACAGTTCCAGTGGCCGATCTGCGGCTGGTTGGAGTAGGAATAGCGGCCGTGGTCGTCGCTGTGATTGCAGATATGGTTGGCGTCGAAGCCATCCATGAATCCGAATGGACCGTAGTCGAGGGTCTGGCCCAGGATCGACATATTGTCCGTATTCATTACGCCGTGCATGAAGCCGACTGCCTGCCAGTGCGCGATCATGCGTGCGGTGCGGCGCGTGACTTCCTCGAGCAGGGCCGCATATGGGTTTTCTTCATCGCCCAGGTTTGGGTAGAAGCGGTCGATGACGTAGTCGGCCAGCTGCTTGAGTTCTTCCTGCTTACGGTTGTAGTACCAGTGTTCGAACGAACCAAAGCGAATGAAGGTCGGGGCCATGCGTACAACGACGGCCGCCGTTTCTATCGATTCACGCACGATGCCCTGGTCGGAGCCGACTACAGACAAGGCGCGGGTGGTGGGGATGCCGAGTCCGTGCATCGCTTCGGAGCACAGGAATTCGCGGATCGACGATCGCAAAACAGCCCGTCCATCACCCATGCGGGAGTAGGGCGTCATGCCAGCGCCTTTGAGCTGGAGCTCCATCGGTCCTTCTGCGGTCGCAATGTCACCCAGCAGGATGGCGCGGCCATCGCCAAGTTGCCCTGCCCAGACGCCGAATTGATGGCCGGAGTAGACGGCAGCCAACGGCTGGGAAAGCTCAGCAACGCGATTACCTACCAGGGTAGCGATCGCCGCTTCGCCGGCCAGGCTGGCCGGATCGAGGCCAATTAAGCGCGCGGACGACGGGCTCACGGCGACCAAGTGCGGCGCTGGTAGCGGCGTTGGCATCAAACGGGTATAGAACGCAGGCGGTAGGCCGGCGAATGAATTCTCAAATGGAAAGGTGGCTGCACTCATAACAGTTGCATTGTAGCGCAGCGCAAAGGGGATCGGAGCTGACTGCAAAGCAACCTAAGTATCTCTTAAGTATCTTTAAGTGATTGATTTAAATTAGATTTCTGTCGGAAATTCTTACAGGGATTGCATGCGCAGTCAATATGGCTGAGGTTAACTGCTTGATTCTCTTCATTTGTGATTCTTAGGCACGCTTAATGCATCAACTTTCGTACAACAACCAGGCAGGGGGTGCCATGAAAATCGTAAAGAAAACGTTGGGGACAATCGCAGGTTTGTTGGCATTGTCGTTTAGTGGCGTAGCATTCGCGGACACGACGCTGGACCTGACAGCTGCTCCGCCCAATCAAAATAGCCCAATTGGCGGATCGATCGGGAATGGGACATTTACCCAGAACTTCATTCAGCCAACCGGTAGCGGTGTAATTCAGTCCTTTGTTCGTATCTCGACTAACCAAACGCTGGTCCAGGGCTACAACACGACTGCTAATCACGTATACGACAACGATAGCTCGGATACCTTCAATCACGAGATTACAGTTGGCCAGGTTGGTTTTATGAACATCGGCGGCGTGTCCAAAATGCGCTTCCTGCTTGACATTAACCAGACCGGCACCGCACCTCTTTTCAGCTTGGATGAAGTCCAGATTTTCCTTTCCACGACGGCAAATATTGACAACGGATCTGCTGCTCCGTCGCAGGGCGTTATGATCTCTGGACTGGGATCTTACTTGCTCTACCAGATGGATTCGGGTGGTCAAAACAATACCGTGAACCTCAATTACAACTTGAATAGCGGTAGCGGTACTGGCGACATGACACTGGACATCCCGGCAACGGCCTTCGATCCGATCTTTGCCGCAATGGGGTTGACAACGGATGCACAGAAAAATGGCGCCTTCATTTACCTGTATTCGCGCTTAGGGACTAGCGCCAACCTTGATCCAGGAAAGTATGGGAATAACGACGGCTACGAAGAGTGGACGTATATTAAAGGCGCTCCGATCAACGGCGAATGCGTTCCTACTCCTCAAAACCCATGCGGTGGCCCACCACAAACGATTCCTGAACCAGGCACCCTGGCCCTGCTGGCTACCGGACTCTTTGGTCTCGCTTACAAACGCAGGAAACTGCTTTGAACTTCACGCATAGAAAAAACGGCAGCCGCGGCTGCCGTTTTTATTTGGGTTGAGCTTATTGGCTCGAAACGGTTTCAGTGGAAGTGGCAGTATTACCAGCTTTGTCCTTCGCTACCGCCTGGATGGTGTGGTTCCCAGGATTGGACTTCTTGGTGTTCCAGCTGTAAGACAGGCTGGAACCAGTGCCGGTCGCCTTCAAGACACCATCTACGTACAGCGACAGCGCGATGTTGGCGTTGCCGCTGTTGTCGGTCGCGTTCACCGTGATAGCGACGTTGCCGCGAACGGTGCCGCCATTGGTTGGGTTGGTGATCTTCACGACCGGCGCAGTGGTGTCGGTTACCGGCGCAGTCGTTGTGCTATTGGAGACATTGACCGAAACCGGGATCGAAGAAGCCACGTTGCCCGCTGCGTCATAAGCGACGGCGGACAGGGTTGCCATACCGTTCACGACACCTTTCGAATCCCAGGCGAAAGCGAACGGTGCGGAGCTGTCCGATGCAACCACGGTGTTATTCACCTTTAGGTCAACTCGGGCCACGCCCACGTTGTCGCTGGCATTGACGTTCACGGCAACGGAGCCGGATACGGTCGCGCTGCCCAGCGGTGCGGCGATGGCAACGGTCGGCGCAGTGGTGTCGCCTGGAGTTGGGGTGGTAGAGCCGCCAGCGGCTGCCACAGCGGCGCCTGCGTTCACACGGCCATAGCCGAACTGCGGATCACGGCCGGCGGCGCCCAGGTCAACTGCGGTCGAATACAGGATGCTTTCCACCTTGGTATTGCTCAGGGACGGGTTGGCCGACATGACCAGTGCTGCAACAGCTGCGGCAATCGGGGAGGCGATCGAGGTGCCGCCGATGGCGCCATAGCTGCCGCCTTTATTGGTGGTGTAAATGCCGGTGCCCGGAGCCGACAGTGCCACGTAGTTGCCATAGCTGGAGAAGCTGGCGCGTGCGTCGTTATTGTCAGTTGCCGAGACAGGAATCATGCTGGTGGTTGGGGTATAGCCTTCGTCGCGGTTGAAGTTACCGGCGGCGACGAACAGCAGGCCGCCCTTGCCCTTCAGGTAATTCGCAGCGCTGATAATGGCCGAGCTGGTCGGCAGGCCAGCGTAGCTGACGTTGACCACGCGGGCGCCGTGGTCGGCCGCCCAGGTGATGCCGCTGGCGATGGTCGAGTACCAGGCGTAGCAGCCATAGCTTGGGTCAACGTAGGCGATACGCACCGGCATGATCTTGGCTTGGCCTGCAACACCAGCAACGCCCGCACCATTGTTCATCGCGGCAGCGGCAGCACCGGCGACCTGGGTGCCGTGGCCGCAAACGTCGGCAGTATTGGTGTTGCCGTCGTAAATGTTGTAGCCGGCAACCATGTGCGGCGCCAGGTCTGGTACGGCATCGACGCCGGAGTCCAGGATGGCAATCGTCACGCCAGCGCCTTGCGCCTTATCCCAGGCGGTGTTGGCGCCGATTTTGTTGATGTGCCACTCGCTGCCCAGGTAGGGGTCGTTCGTCGTTGCGGATGCTTCAACGCGTTTGTCGAGCTCAGCATATTTGAAGTTCGGATCGTTCCTGAGGGCGTTGACAACTTCTTCCTCGGAACCCGCGGCGGTGTCGACCAGGTGCAGGTTGCTCTGGCCCAGTTTGCGCCTTTTGCCGCCGCCGTGCTTCTTCAACGCTTTTTCGAAATTCTCGTCGGTCAGGCCGGCACGTGGTTCGACCAGGATCCGGCCGCGAGCGAATGGTTCAGCGCCGGGTTTATCGGCGTGGGCAGCGGGTGCCAGCGCGAAGAGCGCTGCGGAGACTGCGAAAACGGTCAGGGAGGTATTGGAGAGGCGGGCTGCGGTGGAGCGGTTCTTCATAGATGGTAGTCCAGTTTTCAAAATTTCAGAAAAAGAGGACTGCCTCCCGCCCCGAAGGGTGGTTGAAGAGCACATGGGGGACTTCAGTGTCACCTGTGTATCTGGCAGTCCAGCCGTCATAGGCGCACATTGGGCGTCGGTAGACCGTTGACTTTGCGTCCCGTGCTTTCGCGCGGTTTGCCTTTGTCAGACTTCAGGGCAACGATAATAATTTCCGATTTACCGTCTGGCAATTGAATTTGCCCGGAAATTACAACCTGATACAAATCAATCTGAGCGTTTATGCAAAGTTGGCTTGCATGATTGTAGCGAATAATAATATTCAGTCAAATCAAAGAGTTAACTAATGGCGCGCAGCAATTTCCCTTAATTAATTTTCATTTGACGCGGCATTAATTGATATTACCGCTTGATAATAAAAAAGCCCGGCCGAGGCCGGGCTAAAACAGGGTTCTTATTAATCAGCGGGTAACTTGCACGCTGGTGGTGGAGGTGTTGCCGGCTGCATCGCGGGCGACAGCCTGGATGGTGTGGTTGCCGGCGCCGGCTTTGCGGGAATTCCAGGTGTAGGACATCGAGGAACCCGAGCCGGAAGCCTTCAGCTGGCCATCGATGTAGACGCTCATATTGATGCCGGCGGAGCCGTTGTTGTCGGATGCGTTGACGTTCACGCTAACGTTGCCGCTGACATAGCCGGAGGCCGGGTTGGCGATGGCGACGACCGGGGCGGTGGTGTCGGCCACTGGCGGCTGCACGGCGTTGGCCACGTTCACCTGCACGGTGGAGGAAGTGGCAACGTTGCCGGCAGCGTCGTAAGCGATGGCCACCAGATTGTTCATGCCGTTGGCGACACCGGTCGAATCCCAGCTGAAGGTGTAAGGACCGGCGGCATCGGAAGCAACCACGGTGCCGTTGACTTTCAGGTCGACGCGGGACACACCCACGTTGTCGGCGGCGTTCACGCCGATCGACACCAGGCCGGAGACGGTGGCACCGCCGACCGGGTTGGCGATGGCGACGGTTGGCTTGGTGGTGTCGGCGGTAGGCATGGCCTTGGCAGCGGCCACGGCAGCAGCAGCGTTGACGCGGCCATAGCCGAAGTAAGGGTCACGGCCGGCAGCACCCAGGTCGGTGGCGGTGGTGAACAGGATGTTTTGCACCTGGGCCGAGGTCAGGGTCGGGTTGGCAGCCATCACCAGGGCGCCCACGGCTGCAGCCACCGGGCTGGAGATCGAAGTGCCGCTCACGCCGCCGTAGCCGCCGCCGGCGATGGTGCTGTAGATGCCGGTGCCTGGCGCCGACAGGGACACAAAGGCGCCGTAGCTGGACCAGCTGGCACGGTTGTCGTTGTTGTCGGTGCCCGACACGGCAATCATGGAATCGGTCGGGGTGTAGCCTTCATCGCGGTTGAAGTTGCCGGCAGCGACGAACACCAGGCCGCCCTTGCTCTTCATATAGTTCGCTGCGCTGATCACGGCCGAGCTGGTTGGCACGCCGGCGTAGCTGATGTTGGCGATACGGGCGCCGTGGTCGGCGGCGTAGGTCACGCCGCTGGCGATGGTGGAGTAGTAGCCGTAGCAAGCGCCGTTGACCAGGGTGGCGATACGCACCGGCATGATCTTGGCGCCGCCGGCGATACCGCTCACGCCGACGGAGTTGTTGAGGACGGCGCCGGCGCTGCCGGCCACTTCGGTGCCGTGACCGCACAGGTCGCTGGTGTTGGTGTTGTTGTCGGCCACGTTATAGCCGGCGACCAGGTTGGGCGCCAGGTCCGGGTGGGTGGCATCGACGCCCGAATCCAGGATAGCGATGACGACGCCGGAGCCGGTGGTGCTGTCCCAGGCGGTGTCGGCGCCGATCTTGGCGATGTGCCATTCGCTGCCCAGGTATGGGTCGTTGGCGGTGGCGGACAGTTCGACACGCTGGTCCAGTTCAGCGAACTTGAAGTGCGGATTGTTCTTCAGTTTGTTGACGACCGCTTTTTCCGAGCCTTGCGCCACTTCGATCACGTGGATATTGCTCTGGCCCAGCTTGCGCGCCTTACCGGCGCCGTTGGCCTTGAGCTGCTTGGCAAAGTCAGCCACGGTCAGGCCGGCACGCGGTTCCACGATGATGCGACCCTTGGCGAAGTCTTCCGATGGTGCGGCGAAGGCTGGAGCTGCCAGGGTGGCGATGGCGGTAGCGATTGCGGCGGAGAAGGTGGTGATGTTTTTCATTGCGGTAGTCCCTGTTTTCAAAAAAATCAAAACGAGGACTGCCCGCCGGTCTTATGCCGGTAAAAGACTGCATCACTACCCGCACGGGCGCATCAAGACGCCCATGCTGAGGGGATACTTTTGTCTGGCAGTCCTGCCGTCATGGAGCCGAAGCCCTTTAGACCGATGACTTTGCGTCCCACCGTTTCCAGTGGTTTGCCCTTTTCAGATCTTGCTGTACGGAACTATAGGTAACTAATTGCCGCGTGGCAAGCGAATTTTAATTACTTTTTTTGACTGTCGCGATTATGTCTAGATTTTAAGAAATAGTCGTTATTTCAAACATCACGAATATATTTCCTATGGCTACTTTTACTTTCGAAGTCTCAATAATGGCATTAAATAAAAAAAGCCCGGCAATTGCCGGGCTTAATAGAGGAGGGTATTAATTGATTAGCGGGTCACGCTTACTGCCCAGGTGGCCTTGTTTCCGGCTACATCGCGAGAGGTGGCAGATACGATGTGCTTACCGGCTGCGACGTTTGTGGTGTTCCAGACATAAGACATGGTCGAGCCAGTGCCGGTTGCTACAACCACGTTGTCGATGGACAGCACGGTGGTGATGCCAGCTGCGCCGCTGTTATCGGTTGCGTTGATGGTCACGGTCACGTTGCCGGTCACGGTGCTGCCAGTGGCTGGGTTGATTACGTGGACGGATGGCGGGGTGGTGTCAGTCGAAGGCACGGTGGTGGTGGTGTTAGCCACGTTCACCGAAACAGGCGAGGACGATTGCACGTTGCCGGCGGCATCGTAAGCAACTGCGGTCAGGGTTGCCATGCCGTTCGCTACCCCCTTGGTATCCCAGGCGAAAGCGAATGGTGCAGCGGTATCCGAAGCGACCACAGTGTTGCCAACTTTCAGGTCGACACGGGTTACGCCGACGTTATCCGATGCGTTGACAGTGACGGTCGCGGTGCCGGATACGGTGCTGCTTGCGCTTGGGCTAGCAATTGCCACGGTCGGCTTGGTGGTGTCGGTCGGAATGGTCGGGGTCGTTGGAGCAGTTGGCGTGCTGCTGCCGCCCGCCGCAGCCACGGCAGCAGCGGCATTCACGCGGCCGTAGCCGAAGTAGATGTCGCGGCCGGCAGTGCCCAGGTCGACAGCAGTGTTGAAGAGAATGTTTTGCACCTGGGTTGCGCTCAGCGACGGGTTAGCCGACATGACCAGGGCGCCCACAGCAGCCGCTACCGGGCTGGAGAAGGAGGTGCCGCTGACGGCGCTGTAGCCGCCGCCTTTGGTCGTGCTGTAAATGCCGGAGCCTGGCGCCGACAGAGAGACAAAGCCACCGTAGCTGGAGAAGCTGGCACGGTTGTCGTTCGAGTCGGTTGCCGAAACAGCAATCATGGAGTCGGTAGGGGTGAAGCCTTCGTCACGGTTGTAGTTACCGGCGGAGACGAACACCAGGCCGCCCTTGCTCTTCATATAGTTCGCTGCGCTGATCACGGCTGCGCTGCTTGGCAGGGAAGCGTAGCTGACGTTGGCGATACGCGCACCGTGGTCGGCGGCGTAGGTAATGCCGGCGGCGATGGTGGAGAAGTAGCCGTAGCAAGCGCCGTTGACCAGGGTGGCGATACGCACCGGCATGATCTTCGCGCCGCCGGCAACGCCAGCCACGCCTACGCTATTGTTCAGGGCGGCAGCAGCAGCGCCTGCGACGGAGGTGCCGTGGCCGCAGATGTCGCTGGTGTCGGTGTTGTTGTTGCTGGTGTTGTAGCCAGGAACCAGGCGTGGCGCCAGGTCAGGGTGGGCGGCGTCGACGCCCGAGTCCAGGATGGCGATGGTCACGCCTGCGCCTTGCGATTTGTCCCACGCAGTGTTGGCGCCGATTTTGGCGATGTGCCACTCGCTGCCCAGATATGGGTCGTTGACGGTGGCGGTCAGCTCAACACGCTGGTCCAGCTCAACGAATTTGTAATGCGGGTTGTGCTTCAGTTTGTTGACGATTGCTTTTTCCGAACCGTGCGGTACGTCGATCACGTGCATATTGCTCTGGCCAATCTTCAGAGCCTTGCCAGCGCCGTTATCTTTCAGCGATTTGGAGAATTCTTCCACGGTCAAGCCGGCGCGTGGTTCCACGATGATACGACCAGCAGCGAAGTCGTCGCCTTGAGCGGCAAAGGCTGGAGCTGCCATGGCGGCGACGGCGGTTGCAATTGCGGCGGAGAAGGTGGTGATGGTTTTCATTTGGGAGTCCCTGTTTTCAAAAAATAAAAAACGAGGACTGCCCGCCGGCCGAAGCCGGTAGAAGACTGCATCCCAAACCGCACAGGCACGAATGCCCATGCTGAAGGGATACTTTTGTCTGGCAGTCCTGCCGTCATGGAGCCGAAGCCCTTTAGACCGATGACTTTGCGTCCCGCAGTTTCCCGCGGTTTGCCCTTATCAGATCTTGCTGTACGGAATCTTATGTCCTTAATTGCCGCATGGCAAGCGGATTTTTAAAACTTTTTTTGAATGTCTCAAATAAGTCTGTATTTTAAGAAATCTTCGTTAATTCAATGACTTCGGTTATTTCTTATGGTTACTTTTACTTTCGAAGTCTCAATAGTGAATTTAAATAAAAAAAGCCCGGCAATAGCCGGGCTAAAACAGGGTTCTTTATTAACTAGTTGATTAACGGGTAACCTGCACGCTGGTGGTGGAGGTGTTGCCGGCAGCATCGCGGGCGACGGCCTGGATGGTGTGGTTGCCGGCGCCGGCTTTGCGGGAATTCCAGGTGTAGGACATCGAGGAACCCGAGCCGGAAGCCTTCAGCTGGCCATCGATGTAGACGCTCATATTGATGCCGGCGGAGCCGTTGTTGTCGGATGCGTTGACGTTCACGCTAACGTTGCCGCTGACATAGCCGGAGGCCGGGTTGGCGATGGCGACGACCGGGGCGGTGGTGTCGGCCACTGGCGGCTGCACGGCGTTGGCCACGTTCACCTGCACGGTGGAGGAAGTGGCAACGTTGCCGGCAGCGTCGTAAGCGATGGCCACCAGATTGTTCATGCCGTTGGCGACACCGGTCGAATCCCAGCTGAAGGTGTAAGGACCGGCGGCATCGGAAGCAACCACGGTGCCGTTGACTTTCAGGTCGACGCGGGACACACCCACGTTGTCGGCGGCGTTCACGCCGATCGACACCAGGCCGGAGACGGTGGCACCGCCGACCGGGTTGGCGATGGCGACGGTTGGCTTGGTGGTGTCGGCGGTAGGCATGGCCTTGGCAGCGGCCACGGCAGCAGCAGCGTTGACGCGGCCATAGCCGAAGTAAGGGTCACGGCCGGCAGCACCCAGGTCGGTGGCGGTGGTGAACAGGATGTTTTGCACCTGGGCCGAGGTCAGGGTCGGGTTGGCAGCCATCACCAGGGCGCCCACGGCTGCAGCCACCGGGCTGGAGATCGAAGTGCCGCTCACGCCGCCGTAGCCGCCGCCGGCGATGGTGCTGTAGATGCCGGTGCCTGGCGCCGACAGGGACACAAAGGCGCCGTAGCTGGACCAGCTGGCACGGTTGTCGTTGTTGTCGGTGCCCGACACGGCAATCATGGAATCGGTCGGGGTGTAGCCTTCATCGCGGTTGAAGTTGCCGGCAGCGACGAACACCAGGCCGCCCTTGCTCTTCATATAGTTCGCTGCGCTGATCACGGCCGAGCTGGTTGGCACGCCGGCGTAGCTGATGTTGGCGATACGGGCGCCGTGGTCGGCGGCGTAGGTCACGCCGCTGGCGATGGTGGAGTAGTAGCCGTAGCAAGCGCCGTTGACCAGGGTGGCGATACGCACCGGCATGATCTTGGCGCCGCCGGCGATACCGCTCACGCCGACGGAGTTGTTGAGGACGGCGCCGGCGCTGCCGGCCACTTCGGTGCCGTGACCGCACAGGTCGCTGGTGTTGGTGTTGTTGTCGGCCACGTTATAGCCGGCGACCAGGTTGGGCGCCAGGTCCGGGTGGGTGGCATCGACGCCCGAATCCAGGATAGCGATGACGACGCCGGAGCCGGTGGTGCTGTCCCAGGCGGTGTCGGCGCCGATCTTGGCGATGTGCCATTCGCTGCCCAGGTATGGGTCGTTGGCGGTGGCGGACAGTTCGACACGCTGGTCCAGTTCAGCGAACTTGAAGTGCGGATTGTTCTTCAGTTTGTTGACGACCGCTTTTTCCGAGCCTTGCGCCACTTCGATCACGTGGATATTGCTCTGGCCCAGCTTGCGCGCCTTACCGGCGCCGTTGGCCTTGAGCTGCTTGGCAAAGTCAGCCACGGTCAGGCCGGCACGCGGTTCCACGATGATGCGACCCTTGGCGAAGTCTTCCGATGGTGCGGCGAAGGCTGGAGCTGCCAGGGTGGCGATGGCGGTAGCGATTGCGGCGGAGAAGGTGGTGATGTTTTTCATTGCGGTAGTCCCTGTTTTCAAAAAAATCAAAACGAGGACTGCCCGCCGGTCTTATGCCGGTAAAAGACTGCATCACTACCCGCACGGGCGCATCAAGACGCCCATGCTGAGGGGATACTTTTGTCTGGCAGTCCTGCCGTCATGGAGCCGAAGCCCTTTAGACCGATGACTTTGCGTCCCACCGTTTCCAGTGGTTTGCCCTTTTCAGATCTTGCTGTACGGAACTATAGGTAACTAATTGCCGCGTGGCAAGCGAATTTTAATTACTTTTTTTGACTGTCGCGATTATGTCTGAGCATTATGGAAACTCAGTTGTCACGATTTTATGGATGATTTAATTGCTGAGCCAAATCAAGTACTTGCAATATTTCGAACTTGAAACACTGATTAATATCAGGAAACTCGCATATAATCCGTTCGCATTAGTGCCGAAGTAAAGCGTACGACCGTTCGATTTGTGAGGTATAGTAGCTGTTCGGCATCCACACCAACAAGAAGGAAGAGACGATCTATGAGCGCAGATTACGCAGTCCACGGTTCCATCGCCGTCATTTCACTGAATAATCCTCCGGTCAATGGCCTTGGCCTGGCAACCCGTAGCGCCGCAATCGAAGGCATCCGGCGCGCCGAACAGGACCCTGCGATCAAGGCGGTGGTATTAACGGGTGCCGGCAAGGCTTTCTCCGGCGGTGCGGATATCAAGGAATTCAATTCGCCGAAGGCGCTGACCGAACCGACCTTGCATAGTCTGATCCGTGCCGTGGAGGGTTGCGTCAAGCCGGTGGTCGCGGCAATTCACTCGGTGGCAATGGGCGGCGGTCTCGAACTGGCCCTGGGTTGCCACTATCGTGTGGCCCTGCCGGGTGCGCAGATTGCCTTGCCGGAAGTGAAACTCGGACTGTTGCCAGGCGCCGGTGGCACCCAGCGCCTGCCACGAGTGCTGGGGCTGGAAATGGCGCTGAATATGATCGTCTCGGGTACGCCGGTGTTGTCGGAAAAGCTGGCCGGAACTGCGATTTTCGATAAGCTGCTGCCGGCTGGCGCCGACTTGCTCGCTGAAGCCCGCACCTTTGCCGAGAGCATTGCCGATGTGCGCCCGCTGCCAAAGGTACGCGACCGCAAGGTCGACTATCCGAATCATGAGGCCTTCCTGCAATTCAGCCGCAATACGGTGAAGGCGGTTGCCGGTCCGTTCCCGGCGCCGATCGAATGCGTTGAAACGGTAGCGGCTTCGGTGACGATGGAATTTGAGGCCGGCCTGAAGTTCGAGCGCGAACGCTTCCTGCACCTGATGCAAACGACTGAGTGCAAATCGCTGCGCTATGCCTTTGTGTCCGAACGCGCCGCCAGCAAGATTCCTGACGTACCCTCCGACACTCCGGTGCGCGAAATCCGCAAGGCCGCCGTGATCGGCGCAGGCACCATGGGCGGCGGCATCGCAATGAACTTTGCCAACGCCGGCATTCCCGTCACCTTGTTGGAAACCAAACAGGAAGCGCTGGACAAGGGCCTGGCGACCATCCGCAAGAACTATGAGAACACGCTGAAAAAGGGCAAGCTGACCCAGGATAAATTCGAGCAACGCGTCGCGCTGATTACCGGCACCCTTGAATACTCCGCCATTTCGGACGCTGACATTGTGATCGAAGCCGTATTCGAAGACATGGGCGTGAAAGAGGCCGTATTCCGCAAGCTCGATGAAGTCATGAAGCCTGGTGCAATCCTGGCCTCCAACACTTCAACCCTGGATCTGGACAAGATTGCTGCTTTCACCAGTCGTCCGCAGGACGTGGTCGGCACCCACTTCTTCAGCCCAGCCAACGTCATGAAACTGCTGGAGATTGTACGCGGCAAGGCGACCGGCAAAGACGTGCTGGCCACCACCATGGCGCTGTCGAAGAAGCTTAAGAAAACTGGGGTGGTTTCCGGCGTCTGTGACGGCTTTATCGGCAACCGCATGATTGAGCAGTATTTCCGTCAGGCCGGCTTCCTGCTGGAAGAGGGCGCGACGCCGGAGCAGGTTGATAAGGCCATCGAGAAATTCGGTTTCCCGATGGGCCCATTCCGCATGAGCGATTTGGCCGGCAACGATATTGGCTGGTATATCCGCAAGCGCCGTTACGTGGAGAAGCCGGAAGTCGTGTACTCCAGGACCGCAGACTTGCTATGCGAGATGGGGCGCTTCGGCCAGAAGACCAGCGCCGGTTGGTATGACTATAAGGATGGTGACCGCAAGGCTTATCCTAGCGCTGCAGTCAACGAAATGATCGTGAAGCACTCGGCCGACATTGGCGTGGAGCGCCGCAAAATCAGCGATCAGGAAATTGTGGAACGCCTGGTATATGCGCTGGTAAATGAAGGTGCGCTGATTCTGGAAGAGGGCATCGCACTGCGCGCTTCGGACATCGATATGGTCTACCTGACCGGCTATGGCTTCCCGCTGTACCGCGGTGGCCCGATGTTCTATGCCGACACCGTGGGCCTGATCAATGTGCTTGCCGCCATCGAACGGTTCGCCAAGGGCCGCCACGGTGAGGCTTGGAAACCGGCGCCGTTGCTGGCCAAACTGGCCGCGGAAGGCAAGGGCTTTAGCGGCTGATCACGCAATCCGCTTGCGCATCCTGGACAAGGGCACTGCGATATTGCCCGGGAGCGCAAGCGAGAAGTCTTCAATCGAATCAAAGCCGCAAGCACGGTAAAGCGGCACGCCGGGCATGGTGGCCGCCAGCTCCATCACCAGGAAGCCGGCGGCAGCCGCCTCGCGTTCGCAATGCTCCATGAGCATGCGGCCCAATCCCTGGCGTGGCACAGCGGGATCCACGAAGAAGGCCCTGATCCGGGCCGGGTGCGTGGCTGGATCAAGTAAAGGATCCGGACCGGACTTGTGCTGGTCGCCGCCGAAAAGGGTGGCGCGCTTGCTCCAGCCGCCGCAGGCTAGCAAGCAGCCGTCGCGCTCAATCACGAAGTAAGTCTTGTCTTCCACCAGTTGCGTATCGACGCCGAATACATGGAGGGTGACTGCCGCTGCTTGTTCATCGCTGTAGAACCCCTTACTGAGCAGGATGCCGGAACGCCGGATCAAGGCTTCCATTTCAGGGATGTCGGCCGTGGTGGCAGGCCGCAGCTTCACTTGGTTTGTCATTGGGAAATGCTATCATAGGAAGCTCAAAGGGAGGACCCATGCGCAAAATCCTTGCTGCTATCTTCACCTTGCTCTTCATGTTGCCGGCGGCCGCCCGCGATGTGCTTGTCATTGGCACGCACTTCGAACGCGTTTATGAACGCGGCCAGGAAGGCGAAATTGTTGGACTCGGCCCGGAAATCATACGGATCATCGCCGAACGCCTCGGCCATCGCGTGATATTCGAACTGTATCCTTGGGCACGCGCCCAGGCCTTGGTCGCCCAAGGCAAGGCCGACATCCTCGTCGGTCCGTACAAGACGTTCGAACGCCAGCAGATAATGATGTTTTCCAGGCTCCCGTTTTACCAGGACCAGATGGTGTTTTATGTCCGCAAGGGGACAATGGAGGACTGGAACGGCGACTATGCCTCGCTCAGCGAGCAGCGCATTGCCATCGTCAACGGTTGGGCATACGGGCAGGCATTCGACAAAGCCAGGCCGCAGCTGCGGCTGGATGTCGTGAACAGTGTTGATAGCGGCTTGAAAATGCTGGCTGCACAACACGCGCAAATGTTCGCCAGTAATCGCCGAAATACGGAGCCGGTGCTGGGCAGGCTGGGCCTCGCTGGGCAACTGTCCATGCTGCCCCGGGTGATTGACGTGCAGGATGGGCTCTTTGCTTTTCCCAAGCGTCCCGCTTCCGACGCACTGCGCAAGGAATTCGATGCCGAATTCCAGCGCATGGCCGATAGCGGGGAGCTTAAGCGCCTCGGATTGAGGCATGAGGTGAATGTGCCTTAGCGGCGCTCCGGCGTCAGGACGGTAGGCAGCGCTTTTGGCAGCGTGGCCGGATAGTCGCGGCTGAAATGCAGGCCGCGGCTTTCGCGCCGCTGCAAGGCGCTGTTGACGATCAGCGAGGCGACTTCCACCAGGTTGCGCAATTCCAGCAGGTCGTTTGTGATGCGGAAGTGGCGGTAGTACTCGTCGATTTCTTCTTTCAGCAGGGCGATGCGGTGCTGTGCGCGTTCGAGACGCTTGGTGGTACGCACGATGCCCACGTAATTCCACATGAATCGGCGCAGTTCGTCCCAGTTATGGGCGATCACCACTTCTTCGTCCGCATCGGTGACGCGGCTTTCGTCCCAGTCAGGCAAGTAAGGCGCGTCCTCCTTGTCTTGCGCCAGAATGTCCTGGGCGCACGCACGGCCGATAACGACGCACTCGAGCAGCGAATTACTGGCCAGGCGGTTCGCGCCGTGCAGGCCGGTGCAGGCCGTCTCCCCGACGGCGTACAGGCCGGGCAGGTCGGTGCGGCCGAACAGGTCGGTGACCACGCCGCCGCAAGTGTAGTGTGCCGCAGGGACGATTGGGATCGGTTGCTTGGTAATGTCGATGCCCAGCTCCAGGCATCGTGCATAAATGGTCGGGAAGTGTTCGATCAGCCAGTCGGCTGGCTTGTGGCTGATGTCCAGGTGCACATAATCCAGGCCGCGTTTCTTGATTTCGAAGTCGATTGCACGCGCTACGACGTCACGCGGAGCCAGTTCGGCGCGCTCGTCATGCGCCAGCATGAAGCGCTGGCCTGCTGCAGCACCAGCTTCCGGCGGCAGTTTGAGCAAGCCGCCTTCGCCGCGGATCGCTTCCGTGATCAGGAAGGATTTGGCGTAAGGGTGGTACAAGCAAGTCGGGTGGAACTGGATAAACTCCATGTTCGAGACGCGGCAGCCCGCACGCCATGCCATTGCAATCCCGTCACCGCTGGCGGTATCCGGATTGGTGGTGTACAGATAGACCTTGCCGGCGCCGCCGGTCGCCATGACCGTGTGTTCGGCGGCGACCGTGACGACCTGGCCGGTGGTCACATCCTGTACATACAAGCCGTGGCAACGCGGCTGCGAATGCGGTGGACGAGGGCCCAGCTTGTCGGTGGTAATCAAGTCAATTGCGCAGTGTTGCTCGAACAGGCTGATATTCGGGTGTGCGCGGACTTTTTCTTCCAGCGTTACCTGCACTGCGTGGCCGGTGGCATCTGCTGCGTGGATGATGCGGCGCTGGCTATGACCGCCTTCGCGTGTCAGGTGGAAGCCCAGTTCTGCGTTTTCGTCGCGGGTGAAAGGAACGCCGAGATCGATCAGCCATTCGATCGCCTCGCGCCCATGTTCGACGATGAAGCGGGTGGCGCCTTCATCGCATAAGCCGCCGCCGGCTACCAGGGTGTCGGCAATATGCTGTTCGTGGCTGTCGCCGGAATCGAGCACTGCGGCGATGCCGCCCTGGGCCCAGTTACTGGCGCCGTCCAGCAGGGCGCGCTTGGAGATAATGGCTACTTTGCGGCTTTCCGCCAGGTGGAGTGCTACTGAGAGGCCGGCCAAGCCGCTGCCGACAATCACAACATCGAATTTCATGGAGTTTCGGGCTGATTTTTCGCGTAATAAGCAACAATATAAACTATTTGCCGTTGCGCTGCCTCAAAAGCCCCATTTGCAGCATGCTGCATCATGGGCTCATGACCAAGAAAAAGCTGCTCGTGGTAGAGGACGACCTGGGCCTGCAGAAGCAATTGCGGTGGGCCCTTGACGCGTATGAGGTGGTGTTCGCCGGCAACCGCGACGCCGCCCTGGGACAGTTGCGCCGGCACCAGCCGGCTGTCGTCACCATGGATCTCGGCCTGCCGCCGGAGCCGGACAGCGCCGAAGAGGGCCTACTGCTGCTGCAACAGATGCTGGCGATTGCATCGGATACCAAGGTGATCGTCCTTTCGGGGAACCAGGACCGCGCCAATGTTTTGAAAGCCATGGCGCTGGGCGCTTACGATTTCCACCAGAAGCCTTTGGACGGCGACATGCTTCGCTTGATGGCGGAGCGCGCGTTCTTCCTGCACTCGGTCCAGCAGGAGAACCGCCGCATGCTGCAGAACGAGGAGGACTCTCCACTATCCGGCCTGGTGACGCGCGATCCGGGCATGCTGCGCGTTTGCCGCAGCATCGAAAAAGTCGCACCGAGTTCCGCGACGGTGATGCTGATGGGAGCGTCCGGCTGCGGCAAAGAGCTGCTTGCGCGCGGACTGCATGAGTTGAGCGCCCGCCATGAGCGCCGCATGGTGGCGATAAACTGCGCTGCGATTCCTGAAAACCTGCTCGAAAGCGAACTGTTTGGATACGAAAAGGGCGCTTTCACCGGGGCCGAGCGGCAAACGCTGGGCAAGATTGAGCTGGCTGCCGGCGGGACCTTCTTCCTGGACGAAATCGGGGATATGGCCCTGCCTCTGCAAGCGAAGATGCTGCGCTTCCTGCAGGAGCGCGTGATCGAGCGCCTCGGCGGCCGTACGGAAATCTCGGTGGATGTACGCATCGTGTGCGCTACGCACCGCAACCTGAAGGCGATGGTGGATGAGGGTCGCTTCCGCGAGGACCTGTTCTATCGCCTTAGCGAAATCGTGCTGGTCGTGCCGCCCCTACGTGAACGCATTGGCGATGCGCTCTTGCTCGCACAGCACTTCCGTCATCGCTTTATCCAGTCCGAGGGGCGGCCTTCATTGCCGTTTCACCCTGACGCCTTGGCCGCGATCGAGGCCTATGGTTGGCCGGGCAACGTGCGCGAAATCGAAAACTGCGTGAAGCGTGCCGTCATCATGAGCGAGGGGCCGCACATCACGCTGGAGGATCTTGGCTTGCCGCCTGGTTCGCCTCAAGCGGAAAACATCGACCTGCGCGACGCGCGCAATGCCGCCGAATATCGCGTGATGGTCAAGGCACTGGCGCGGACTGGCGGAAATATCGCAAGGGCTTCGGAGTTGCTGGGCGTGAGCCGTCCCACGCTTTACGACTTAATGAGTCACCACGGGATCAAGTGATTCCGGCTCGCGCCATTGGCCAGCTGCCTTCATTTGTTGCCGCAGTCCCGGCAGCGGGAAACCAAGCCTATACGCTTTGTGCGCTGCGGCGAGAGCGGACGCCCAATTCTTCAGCCTGACTTGCGCAAGGCCCAGGTTATACCAAGCGGCAGCGTTCACTTCCTGCGTTTCCAGCGCCGCCTGCAATTCTTCGACTGCCTCCTGATCACGTTTCATTGAAAGCAGGTACGCGCCAAACAAGGCGCGCGTAGCGCCGTCTTCGGGCACAAAGGCCAGCGCACGCCGGAAATAGCATTCAACCGAGAGCGAAGCCCCCGGCGCTTGCGGCTTCTTCGAACGCATGGCCAACCGCGCCATCGACGCAAGGGCGCGCGGGTGGTTAGGAAAGTGTTCCAGGGTATAGCTGATATCCGAGCCGATGGTTCCTGTCATTCCCCGCTGCAGCGCCTCCACCTGGGGTCCGAAATGGAAGGTTTCGACCACGGTCAATCCTTTGGCGTCTTCGGAATTATAGTAATCGCCTCCTGTGGCACCCTTTGTGTAGGGCGGACAATCGGCAGCCAGTGCGGCGAGCAACATCAGGATGCCTTGCATTGGCGTGCTCCTTTTTCGAGTGTGCGGGTGTCGAAAACCAGTTGTGGCCAGCTCGCTGGCCCGTTCGACAAGTGGCAATAAGGCGGAAGGCTGGCCAGCATCAGCTGCCAGCGCCCAAGCCGGAAGAAGGTGGCGCAGCCCATTGGAATGGAACCGATCCTGGCGTGAGCACGCAGCGAACCCGGATTGAAGGCGGAGATCCTGCTGCAAGTCCATTCAATTCCGCGCTCTTGCAGCTGTTTGTTCGCTTCGTCCCACAAGCGACAAAAGGCCGTTCCAAGGCGCATGCTGGGTTTCACGAAGACATCGTAGTCCCAGCAGGAGTGAGGTGAAGGGAGACAGTATCGCGCCCTGACTTCGTCTTCCTGGTATGCCCCCAGCTGATACCACAGAATGCCGGCCAGTTCCGCGCCTTTCCACGCAGCGATGTTGTAGCCGCCTTGGCGAAAGCGCGCGGCCACAACTTCACGTGGCCTCGGATAAGCGCTCGGCAATTGATCCAGCGATGCGATTGATCCCATGGCGAGCTTGCCGGGCGCCGAGCGCATGGCGCCAGTCGCCACCGGCTGGGCCATGAAGTGATAACGGTACATGCTGATTCCCGCGAGACGCAAGGCGCGTGCAAGCGCGTACCACGCTGTGCTGCGCGCGCCCAGTTCTGCGAGGGTCTGGAGGAATTGCGTGGCCATGGATCCATTACAGCAAAGGTTCACGCGCGCTCTTTGCGCTAACGCAAACAGCGAGGCCAGCGCCTTGCATAGACTGGGCATTCCAGGGAGGAAACGTCATGCTGACTGTGCTGATGGCCACATTCAATGGAGTGCGGACCTTGCCGAAGGTGCTCAACGCCTACACCCAACTGCACAGTCCCGATGAAGGCTGGCGCCTGCTGGTAGTAGACAACGGCAGTGACGATGGTACGCGCGAGCTGCTCATGTCCTACGCCGGGCGCCTGCCGTTGCACTACGCTTACGAACCCCGGCGCGGCAAAAATACCGCGTTGAACCATGGACTCACCCTTGCCATGAAAGGGCCGGAAACCCGCCTGTTTGTGTTTACCGATGACGATGCAACGCCAGACCGGGATTGGCTGTTGCGCTTTGCTGATGCAGCGACGGAGAGAAAAGGGTTTGCGATTTTCGGTGGCAGCATCGTCGCCGACTGGAGCCAAACACCGCCCGAATGGCTTCTACGCCTGGTGCCTTGCGGACTCACATATGGCCTCACCAATCCGGAATTGCCTGAAGGGCCGGTCTACCCCGGCCTCGTTTGGGGGGCAAATATGGCGGTGCGTGGAGAGGTCTTCCGCGAGGGATACCGCTTTGATGAAACGATTGGGCCCGCCGCCGGCGAGTATGCAATGGGCGGCGAGGTAAGTTTCACGCGCCTGTTGGAAGGGGCAGGCTTCCAGTCCTGGTTTTGCCCGGCGGCCCGCGTGGCGCATCACATCCGGCCGGTGCAGTTGACCGCGGATTGGATCATTACACGGGCGCGCCGTTATGGGCGTGGCGCCTGCCGCCTGGCTAGAACCGGGCAGTTCCCCGAGCTTCTTGGCGCGCCACGATGGATGCTGCGCAAGTATGTGGAGGAACTTTGCGGCTTAGTGAGCGCCATGGTCCTGCGGCAGCCGGAGCGCATGTTCCAGCGGCGCTGGGAGCTGGCCTACCTCGGCGGCTATATCTCCGAAGCGGTAGCGGCGTCGAAACGTTCCAGCACCACGCGCGTCCTGATCACCAGCTTTTCCGGAGAGCTGGGCGGAATGGAATTGCGCATGCTGGATGAGGCGAGATTCCTGAAACGCGTGGGCTACGATTGCGTGCTGGCGCCGTCGCGTTTTAGCGGTGACGATCGTTGGCGCCAGTCTGCGCTGGATGAATGCGTTGAAGTGGCTGACTTGAATGTACCACCGCTGCTGGAGGAGTGGCCCTGGCGGCGCATCAACCGGCTGCGCGCCATGGCATTCTCGGCTCCTGCATTGCGCAAGCTGAGGCCCAACCTTGTACATATTGCGTTCTGCTGGACCACCTATGGCGCCAGCGCTCTCTGGCTCGCTCATTACTGCGGCGTTCCTTCGGTGATTAGTGTGCATAACGCCTTCCCGCATACGGAATTCAATCAGTGGGAGCGCGAGCTGCTGCAGAGGGCCATGGCGGGAGTGAAGGGTGTCTACGCGGTGTCCGACTCGGCGATGCGCCATTTCCTCGCTCTCTACAGTGCATGGCTGCCATCGGGTGTGCGGCTGGCCGTGATACCCAACTGCGTTGATCTGCAGCGTTTCCAGGTATCGCCACGCCGCCGTGCTGCCGCGCGCCAGCAATGGGGCATCGCCGAGAATGACGAGGTGATTGGCAGTGTCGGGCGCCTGTCGGCGCAGAAGCGGCCCGAGGAACTGCTCGCGATCTTTACTCACCTGGCGAAGTCCAGGCCGCGCCTCAAGTTGCTATTGGTTGGAGCCGGTCCGCTGGAATCGTCCTTGCGCGACGCTGTTCGGCGCCAACGGCTCAGCCGGCGTGTGATTTTCACTGGCTTCCAGTCCAGCGTGGAGTCCATCATTCCGGCAATGGACCTGCACTTGCTGGTTAGTCGGCGTGAGGGATTTGGCATCGCGACCATCGAAGCCATGGCCTGCGGCGTGCCCGCGCTGGCGACACGTGTGCCAGGAAGTGAAGACATCCTGCAAGACAGTGCCGGGGGCTTGTTGCTCTCGCCTGGGGACACCGAAAACGCCGCCGCAACAATCGCCGCGCTTTTGGACGACGGGGAACGCCGGAAGGAAATGGGAAGGAAAGGCAGGGCCGAAGTAGAAGCCCGCTATGCGGTTCCTGTCGTGAGCGCACAGGTGGAAGCCTTTTACGACGGGCTTGCCTGAGATGCATGGGATCGCCCGAAATTTTGTGTTTGGATTTGCCGAGAAGTATATGCAGGCGGGCCTTGCGCTTGCGTCGTCCGCCATTCTGGCCCGTTTGCTGTCACCTGCAGCGATCGGCGTCTATTCAATTGCTGCCGTGCTGACCGGACTGGCCCAAGTGTTCCGCGATCTCGGCACGGGGCAGTTGCTGGTCGCCAGGCGTGATCTCTCTTTGCAGGAGCAGCGCGCCTTGTTCACCATTTCGCTGGCGATGGGGTGGGGACTGGCGCTAATCATGGCGGCATTGGCAGAACCGTTGGCAGACTTTTATCGCCAGCCTGAATTACGGACGGTGCTTCGTATTCTGCTTTTGAATTTTTTGCTGGTTCCTTTTTCATCCCAGGTCACTGCCATGTTGCGGCGTGAAATGCGTGCCGGGTCTCTGCTCAAGGTGACAACCAGCTACTGCCTCGTGCAATTCCTTGCCACCATTGCGTTCGCCTCCGCCGGCATGGGACCGAGCGCGCTAGCCTGGGGCAGTTTTGCCGCCACTCTGGCAGGGTTGGTCGCGGCGCTCGTCTTGCAGCCTTCCGATATGGCATGGCAGCCGGCATGGCGCGGTGTGCGCGAACTCGTTCGTCCGGGAGGACTGGCCGTGACGAGCAATGCCATCGATGAAATCGGGGTAGTCGCGCCCGACCTGGTGGCCGGCAAACTGCTCGGCGCCGAAGAAGTGGCGCTACTTGGCAAAGCGCAGTCGGTGCTCGCGCTCTTCAACCAGGCTGTCACGAGCGCCGCCTCTCCTGTCTTCTTTCCTCTATTCGCTAAACATGCGCGGGAAGGAGGCGATCCGCTCCAGGCATATCTTTCAGCTGCGGCCTGCATTACCGCGCTTTCATGGCCGTTCTTCCTGTTCGCCGGCCTGTTCGCAAAGCCATTGGTGACGTTGCTTTATGGTCCTCAGTGGGAAGCCAGCGTACCTTTGATTCGCATCATGTGCGGCGCCGCTGGGCTGTATAGCATGTTCAATATGGCGCGCTATCTGCTCGTGGCCACTGGCCACATCGGAGAACAAGCCCGGATCGATGCCATTTCGGTGGCGGGGCGGCTGGTCCTTCTGGTTCCGGCCGCGCTGGCAGGGTTGCAATGGCTGGCAGTGGCAGTGGCGCTAAGCCTTGTATTGCGGAGCCTCGTTGTGCTTCTCAGCTTGCGCAAGCTGTATGGCCTGGACGTGGCGATCTTCCTGCGGCAGTTACGTAAGAGCGGCGTTGCCGCGGTAGCGGCGGTCTTGCCGGCATTGTTGGTGATTGCCGGAAGTCCGGGCGCTTCGGGGACACTGCAAATGATTGCAGGAGCCGGAGCGGGCGCGCTGGGCTGGGGAATCGCAATCTGGTTCCAGCAGCATCCTCTGGCCGGCTTCCTGCGCCAGGCTGGTTGGCAGCATTGAAGGGAGATCGCCATGCGCGTTGGAGTCCTGTCCTATCCCATGTTGTTCCAGCGCGAGGGCGGACTGCAAGTCCAGGTGCGCGAAACTGTGGCTGCACTGAACCAGCTCGACGCAGCGATGACGGCCGAACTGGTCGATCCAACGCGGCAGAAACTAGACGACTTTGACCTGATTCATGTTTTCTCTGCCTACAATGGGAACTTCCGGGTGGTTGAGTCGGCGGTCGACCTGGGTGTACCGGTCGTGCTTTCGCCGCTGGTTTCACCAAGCTGGAACCGAAATATCGGCTTTCGGGCGAGGGTGGCCGACAGATTGGCGGGCCGCATCTGTTCCTACAACCTGCAAACGAGCTACGCGCAGACCAAACGTGCGCTGCAGCTTGCGGACCTGGTCATCGCGCTTGGCGAAGCCGAAAGGGAAGCGATCGTCAACGGATACCTGACCGAGCGCGCAAAAATCCGCGTTTTTCCAAACGGTATCAGCCGCCAGTTCTTTACCGCAAAGGGTGAATTGTTCCGTCACCGGACTGGCATTGTTGGTCCTTTTGTGCTGACCGTGGGCTCGGTTTCTCCGTACAAGAACCAGCTTGGTCTATCCCAGGCACTGGAGGGTTGCGAGCTTCCGCTGGTGATCATTGGTCCCGTAGCACGCGAAGAGCATGAATACCTGCAAAAAGTGTTGAAGTCACCCTGGGTACGCTGGCTCGGGGCCTTGGACCATGAAGATCCCTTGTTGGCCAGTGCCTTTGCCGCTGCTTCGGTCGTTGCTTTACCAAGTCAGGGGGAGATATTTCCACTCTCTGTCCTTGAAGCGCTGGCAGCAGGCACGCCCGTTGTTATGACGCAGGACAGTGCTTTGCAGCTCGATGGATCTGGCGCAATGTTGCGCAAAGTCGCGTGGGACGACAGTGCTGGCCAGCGCGAGGCGATTCTCAGCCTGGCCACGCGGGCGCCGGAGCGCGCCAGCGTTCAGGCAATGGTCGAACAATTTACCTGGCAAAGGGTAGCGACCCAGGTCGCCGCTTGCTACCGTGAGCTGGTCCCAGCCCATGCTGTTTAATTCTTTCGGTTTTCTGTTCCTGTTCCTGCCTTTGGCTCTGGTAGGCTATCAATTATTGCGCCGGCACGGGGTCGCATGGCTCGGCGTTTGCTCCCTGTTCTTTTATGCCTGGTGGGACTGGCGCTTCTTGCCGCTTTTGCTGCTGTCGATTTGTTTCAACTATGCTGCCGGGCGCCTCATATGCAGCCTTACCGGACGGCCGCGGAATCTTGCTTTGCTATTGTCCTTGGCGGGAAATCTGGGTGTACTGACATGGTTTAAGTATGCGGCCTTCCTGTTTGGAATATCCCCCGGGCTGCCTTTGCCCATCGGGATTTCCTTTTTTTCGTTTACGCAAATCGCTTTTCTGGTCGATTGCTGGCGCGGCGCCGCGCGGGAAGCGCGCTTTGCTCCCTACCTCCTCTTCGTGAGCTATTTTCCGCATCTGGTCGCCGGTCCGGTATTGCACCACGCGGAGATGATGCCGCAGTTTTGTAACGGACGTTCACTACGGCCGGAGGACCTGGCCCGTGGACTGACCATATTTGCAATCGGGCTGGGGAAGAAGGTGCTCGTGGCTGACAACCTGGCGCCCCTTGCAAATCCAATTTTCGCAGGCGGCATAGCGCCACAATTTGCAGATGCATGGCTTGGTGCGCTGGCCTACAGCATGCAGCTCTATTTTGACTTCTCCGGGTACTCGGATATGGCGATCGGGCTTTCCGGTCTCTTCGGCGTGCGCTTGCCGGAAAACTTCGCTTCACCCTATCAGGCCCGAAATATTTCTGAATTCTGGCGGCGCTGGCATATGACTTTGTCCCGTTTCCTGCGCGATTATCTTTACATTCCTCTCGGAGGAAATCGCAACGGCGAGTGGCGGAGATGGCGCAACCTGATGCTGACGATGGTGCTGGGCGGTGCATGGCATGGCGCAGGCTGGAGCTTTCTCGTTTGGGGGGCGCTGCATGGCGTGTTCCTGGTGGTGCACCAGCGTTACGGTGGCGGCAAGCCGGCTTGGTGGACTAGCCCTCTGACCTTCACTGCGGTGTTGCTGGCCTGGGTTCCATTCCGCGCGCCGGACTTAGGATCTGCGCTTCACATCTGGGCAGGGATGGCCGGCTTGCACGGCCTCGGTTTGCCTCATGCACTTGGCGGCCCCGGACTGCGATGGATATCCGGCGGTGGAACAGCGATGCCGGTGCTGTTCATCGCTTCGCTGGCCGCATGGTTCGCGCCGAACACGCGTGAGCTGATTGAACGCCATTGGGGCGGAACGCTGCGCAATGCCGGCGCTGTCGCCGCCTTGCTGCTGGCCTGTGTCTTCAGCATGAACTCCCCGACTGAATTTCTCTATTTCCAATTTTGATATGAAAACTTACCTTGCCATCGCAGGTGGATTACCTCTATTGCTGGTCTGCGGTGTGGCGACGACCAACTACGTTCTTGATCCATTCCTGATTCACCAATGGCAAACGCCCCAGGTGCAACGCTTGCGGCAGCCGGTGGAGAAGCTGAATGCCTGGGGTAAGACATATGCCATGGCCATCTACCGGCCCGAGACTATCTACCTCGGGAACTCGCGCACCGAGCTTGGCCTGGCTGTCCCCCATGATGGAAGAGGGCGCGTCTTCAATGCCGCTTTGTCGGGGGCCACGGTAGGTGATGCGATGCGCATGCTTGGCCACGCACGGCAGGTTGGGGAAGTCCGGACAGTGATCTGGGGACTTGATGCGCCGTCGTTTACCCTGGCTGTGGGCAACACGGAACTCGAAGGCGCCTTGCTGGCAACAGACGAACGCTACCTCGAGCGGCGTTTCTTGCTGGACCTGCGAAGGGCTGTCAGTGTGGATATGAGCCGTGAGTCGTTCGACATGTTGCGTGGAGAACGACTGGCGGTTTGCCATCCGAGCCTGGCGCAATTCGGCCAGCGTGATGCGGCCTGCATGCATCACCGCATTCAAGGCTGGGGTGGCACTGCACAGGTGAATGATGCACGGACTCGGGAATTCCTTCGCGGCGAAGGACCGGCTGCAGGAGCGCTGGAGTCTGTCGAAAGTGCTATCAAGCGTGCATGCAAAGTGCATTGGCGCTTATATGTCAATCCAACGCATGCAATGACAATTGATGGCTTGTACTGGGCCGGCAAAGGTTTGGTGTACGAGGCTTGGCTTGCCAATCTGGCGGCAATGGGAGGCCGGCTGCGAAGCTCGGGTTGCGATGTGCGCCTGTTTGACTTTTCGGGATTCAACGGCGTTACCAGTGAGGCCGTGCCGAGGCCAGGCGACCGCTCGGATATGCAGAATTATTGGGAAACGTCACACTACCGTGAAAAAGTGGGCAACGCCATCCTCCGGCGCCTGGACGGCGGTGAAAGTACATCAGACGGCTTTGGAGATGAACTCCTGCCCGAAACGATCGGAGCCCACATTGCCATGCTCCGCCAGCGCCGCTCGAGGTATCTCTCCAGCCATGCTTACGAGGCCGGAGTTGCCCGCCGCATCGCAGACCGTCACGTGCGAGGTTTGTAGCGCAAGACTGCGGCGCCTTTTTCGCAAGGCAGCGATAGGATTTCCAACTGCGGAAATTCTTCCGCCCATAACTGCAGTGCGGTGCGTTCACCTGGACGGATCGCATCATCGAGGAAGACGGCAGCACCTTGAGCGAGCCGGGGGAAGAGGGCAGGTCCCGCTGGATAACGCGCAGCATCGCCAATGGCCTGCGGTGGACCGTCGATCACTACCATGTCTATTGTCTGAAGGCTGGCGAGAGCGCTGCTATCGTACCAGGCATGTTGGCGCGTGCCGAACTGTTGGGTCAGGAGAGGTGCATCGATCACAGTCGCCCATTCGCTCAAACCGTGTAGTTCCAACTGGCGCCGGGTCCGTTTCGCGTAGGAAGGGTCGTGTTCCAGGCTGTACACCTTGCCTGCTCCGTTAATCTGCATGCAGCGCGCCAGCACCAGGGTCGAGGTGCCGCTACTGCATTCGACGACACACGCCGGACGTTCGTCGAGCGCATGGGCGGCCAATTCTTGAAGGAAATCTGGTGACGCGGCCCACCCTCTGGTTAAAGGCAGGGCGCGCTGCAGTCCCAGGCTGACGTACAGGCCTTGCAAGGCTTCAAGTTGCCGAAAGAAACTCGCGTGGTCGCGGCGCGAGTCATCCTTCATCGCGTGCACCAGCAAATGCATATTCCTGACCTTGTGCAGGATGTATGCACAAAGCAGAAGAAGGACCCCGATGGCGGCCGCGTCCATCACTCGTAATACCCGTAATATTCGCCGCCAGGGAAGCTGCGCGACTTGTTATAGAGTAGATTCACTTGGCGGCAATGTTCGATGCGACGCAGCGCCTCTTGTACTGCGGCTTGGGTGGTAGTCTCGGCTTCCACCACCATGACCACCTGGCCCATCTGAGAAACCAGCACGCTCGCTTCCGTCGTCAGCAGAAGTGGTGGCGAATCGAACACGATCATCCGGTCCGGATAGCGGCTGGCGAGTTCTTCCAGGAGCTGGCTCATATTCCGGCTGGCCAGCAGTTCAGTGGCATTGCGATGGGCAGGACCCGCGGGCAGCAGAGTCAGCGAGGGAACGTTGGTGCGCATGATGACGTCCGACAGCTCCACGCCACCATCCAACAATACATTCATCAAACCCCGTTCAGCCTCCAGCCCAAGCACCCGTAGTACGGACGGACGGGCCACGTCGGCGTCGACCAGCAGGGCGCGCGCGTCCTTTTCCATCGAAATGCTCATGGCCAGATTCACGGCGCAGTACGTTTTTCCCTCACCGGGCAGGGCGCTGGTGACGACGATCAGGTTCCCGTGCGGAATGGCGTTGCTGCCGCTTGCTCGCGCATCATTTAACAGGTGGCGCTTGACGATGCGAAAGTCCTCCGCGACCGAAGTACGGCCGCTTTCGTGTGTCACCATTCCGCGTTGGCGCAGCCGGATCAGATTGATGTCGGCGTAGCCAGTTTCGATTGGCGGTGCGACTTCCAGCAAACTCGGTGGCAATTGCATTGCGCCTCCCTCTATTGGAATAGCAAGGTGTAAAGCATCACGCCGCCGTAGCCCAGCAAGAGGCAGGCGCCGCCGGCACCAAAACCGAGCCGATCGCGCCAGTGCCTGCGCTTTTCCTCATCGGTCCAGTTCATACTGATTGTTCCCAAGACGCGAAGGCCTGTCGCGGCGCGCAGTTCCGCTGGGCTAAGGAAGGTCGGGCGCATCTCCGCCAGTCCCAGCGCGGTCACGGCGCCACTTAGCAGACCGATTGCCAGCACGGCGCTAAAGTACAGAGCCCGGTTAGGACCGATGGGGCGTTGCGGCATGGTTGGTGGGTCGATGATTTTGAAGCTCATCATCTCGGTGGTAGTGGTCAATTCACCCGACAGCTTGGCCGCTTCGCGACGAGCGATCAGCTTCTCGTAGTTGTCTTTGTTGACCTGGTAGTCGCGTGTCAGCTGGCCCAGCTGCGATTCGAGTTCGGGAACTTCGTCGCGCTGCATTTGCAGCTGATGTTGCCGCTGTCCCATGGCTTCGACACGGGCGCGCAGTGCCGCCACGCGCGCTTCGGCTTCGGCCAGGGCGACTTTCATCTGCTGGTAAAGCGGGCTGTACTGGCGAACCAGTTCAGATGGATCTGGCGCTTTCTGGCGCTCTTGCTGCCGTTTTTCTTCGAGCTGGGCGATCAGGCGCAGAGCCGATACGACATCCGGATGCTGTTCCGTGTACTGCATCCGCAAGCTATCGAGGTTTTTGTTGAGTGCGCTGATCCGGCTATCGAGTTCCGAGGTCTCGCCCGGCGCGCCGACGGTGGCCAGGACCGGCTCATCGCCGCCAAACTGCGCCTCCATCGCCTTGCGCGATTGTTCCGCCTCGGCCAGCTCCAGCTGGGCGCCGGCCAGCGCTTCGCTGGCAGCAAGTAGTTTGGCGCTATAGTCCTGGCCATCGCGTGGTAGCAGGTAATTGTGCTTGAGCCGGAAGTCCTTGACGGAATTTTCCGCTGCCAGGAGCCGCAATTCATAGCTCCGGATCTGGTCATCGATAAATTGAACGGCCTTTTCGGAGTCGCCGCGCTTGCCCTTGAAGCTCCCTTCGACAAAGATCGCCAGCAACGCTTGCACTACATCCCGTACCTGGCGCGGATCGGAGTTGGTGTAGCTGATGGTGTAGATGTCGTAGCTTCCGGTGCCGTTGATCTGGATGCGCTTCAACATTTCGTCAACCATATCATCACGCTGGCGCGGCGAAACAGCGCGTACGTCGAGGTCGACCATGCGCAAAACGCGTTCGATATTCGGACGGCTAAGAAGGGTGCGGCTCATGATTGCGACCTGCTGTTCGACGTTGGGCACGCTGGTCATGCCCACCATGAGCGGCTTGAGGATGCTTTGGGTATCAACGAAGACACGGGCAGTACTTTGAAATTCATTGGGCAGGGAATAGACCTTGGTCCAACCGGCCAGAACCATCAGCCAGCTGACGCAAAAGCCTGCCCAACGGTGCTTCCAGATGCCTTTCAGGCTTGACAGCAATTGGCTGAAGAGTTGCTCCATGCCGCACTCCCTGGTGTGACGCCTCGGTCTTTACGATTATAGGAACGGGTTGCCAGCCTGGTTGGCGAACCCGTCCAAAGCTTGAGGCCTATCAAGAAATGCTCAGGATTTGCGACGGCGCAAGGCCACGGACATTGCCAGCATTCCCGCGGCGAGAACGGCAAGCGAATCCGGTTCCGGCAATTGCTGCTGGAGAGCATTCGCCAGCGTGTTGTGCTGGATCGTGATCTGGTAGCTGGTGCCCGCAGCCAGCATTGGCGTAGTGGCCGAGAACGCAGCAGTGGCAGGTGCATAAGTCAGCGTGCCTGGCGTGCCGTCGGTGCGGCTGAGGGCGCTTTGCGCATTGAGTTCATTCGGCGCGTAGGTGAAGACCGAAGCGCCGGTGGTCAGGTTGACGATATTGATCGACCACGATAAGCGCGCATTGGCGTTGGCGTTTGGCCCGGAGCCCAGCGAGACAAAGGCCTGGGTGTAGGGGGTTGCATCGAATGCGACGGTCATGGTGTCGGAAGCGCCCAGCGTGATGCTGAAGGTGGTTGACGTGCCGACGTCGGAATTGCCGGAAGCGATGGCATTCATCGCGGTGGACGCGTCGGCGCGAGTACGCGCATGTGCGCCTGCAGGGTTGCCGTTGATGATGATGGAGGCGCCGGTCAAGTCCTGGTCGGCGTAACCGAAGGTGCCTGGCACCGGTGGCGGACTGGCGAATGGTGCAAAGTTGTTGCTGGCCAGTGCCGGGCAGGGCGCGCCTACGCACTGGTGTGCAACGTCCGGCGTGGTGCCGCTCAGGATGCCGAGCGAAGATGCACCATTGGCGAATACATTATTGAGCGAAGCGGTGGCGTGGGCATCGTTGGTGCCTTGCAGGATCGTGAAGTCGGCCGTGCTGTAGGCGCCGCCGCCAGAGTGCAGCAGGCGGAAATTGTTAATGTCCAGGATCGCAGACGCGAAAGTTGACGCCTGAACTGGCGCGCTGGCGATGCCGACCGCGAGTGCGGCGGCGGTTGCCAGGAAGGACTTGCGGAAGGTAGTCATGGCTTGAATCTCCCAGATGATAGGCGGCGGGTATGCCGGCAAGCTTGGTTGAGCAGCATCCGTGCCATGCTGCTGTGCCCCGGTGTGCAGCGGCCATGAAAAGAAATCCGACGCGGGCGGAACCTTGCGCCTTCCCGCGCGTCCAAGCCTCATTCCAATAGGAGGACACACTGTGGACGACGACACCATTGTTTCCCTGCTGATCGAAGAGAACGCCAGCGGCGAGCAGACACTGCAAGCGCTGGACCAGCAACAGTTCAATATCCGCCTGGCCAATTCGGCTGGGCAGCGCGAAGCCGCCAGCGTGCTGCTGCAGAAAATGTACGGGTGGCGCGGCTATGAGATCGATCCCAATTCACCGCATGTGCCGAACCGGATCACATTGGCCGCCGATAGCCAGGGCGAGACCGTAGGCACCATGTCGCTTTGCCTGGATGACCACGCCATTGGGCTGCCGGCAGATGAAAACTTTGGCGACATCCTCTCTGGCTGGCGCGCACAAGGGCGGCAGCTGTGCGAACCCGCACGCCTGGCGATCGACCGCAACGTCAATATGCGGATATTTGCCGCACTGATCCATATATCGTATGTGTATGCCCATAAGCTGCACGGCTGCACTGACTATGTGATCGAAGTCAATCCTCGCCACGTCATGTTTTACAAGCGCATGCTGGGTTTCCATGTGGCCGCACCTGAACGCCATTGCTCGCGGGTCGAAGCGCCGGCAGTGCTGTTGCGGCTGGACCTGGCGCATATGGAGGAGCAAATCCGCTTGCACGGCGGGCGCATGGAAGCGGGTCCAAACGAGCGCTCTTTCTACCCGTTTTTCTTTTCGCCACAAGACGAGGCCGGTATTGCGCTCCGCTTGCGCGAAGGGAGGAATTGACATGGACCGGCTCACTCTTGCCTTGCAGGCCTGGCGCTTGTTGCTGGGGCCGTCGCGTGTGCTCACCGAGCCCAGCGTGCTGGCGCCTTACGCAGCGAGCACCTCGGCCAATCCGATTTCGCCGCTTGCCGTGCTGTGTCCGCTTTCCCATGGCGAAGTTGTGGCGCTCGTGCGAAGCGCCGGAGAATTTGACATCCCGCTTTATCCGCTCAGCACCGGGCGAAACTGGGGCTACGGCGATGCTTGCCCTAGCGGCGAGGGCCAGGTGATCGTGGACCTGGGCGGCATGAACCGCATTCTGTCGGCAGACCCTGAGCTCGCTTATACCGTGATTGAGCCCGGCGTAACCCAGTCGCAGCTTGCCGCGTACCTCGTACAGCAAGGATTACCCTTGTGGATGGATTGCACAGGTGCCGGGCCGGATACCAGCCTGGTCGGTAATATCCTCGAACGCGGCTTTGGACATACGCCCTACGGCAACCGCATGCTGCACGTGGCCGGCATGCGCATTGTGCTGGCCAATGGGGATACGCTGGAGACTGGCTTCGGCCATTTCTCCAACGCCAGCGCGGCCCACCTCTATCCTTATGGCGTCGGCCCGTGGCTCGATGGACTCTTCACCCAATCGAACCTGGGGATCGTCACCAGCCTCGGCTTCTGGCTGATGCCTCAATCCGAGGCGGTGAGCCACCTGGTTGCCAGCATCGCTCATTTTGATGGCATTTCAGCGGTGGTGGACGCCTTGCGGCCGCTGCGCATGGACGGCACGCTACGCAGCGTCGTGCATATCGGGAATGATTTGCGCGTACTGTCCGGCGGCATGGTATTTCCATCTGCCCTTGCGCCGCAAGGTCCGCCATTGCCTATGGATGTACGCGCCGGGCTGTGCGCAAAAGACGGCATTGGCGCGTGGACGGTCTCGGCAGCACTTTACGGGCGCCCGGCACAGCTTGCCGATGCACGGCGCGCCATCCGCGCAGCCATCGGCGGACGGGCGCGTTTGCGTTTCATTGATGACCGGGCTTTATCACTGGGCAGCGCGGCGGCGCGGATGCTGGGGCAGGGCAATCTGGGAGCAAAGCTTGCAGCGCAAGTCGAACTCGGGCGCTCTCTGTTGAACATGAATCGTGGCATTCCCGATGGACGTTTCCTGGCAGGCGCCTACTGGCGTCGCAGGGGAGGCTTGCCGCCTGGTTTTCCGGCCGGCGCTCATCCTGCACGTGACGGATGCGGCATGATGTGGCTGGCGCCCGTACTGCCCTTGCGCGGCGCCGCGCTGCTTCATGCGCATGCGCTGGTTGATCCGGTATTCGCCGCTCACGGCTTCGACCTTTTTGAAACCTTCAGCATGATCAATGAGCGAACCCTCGGCGGCGTGCTGACTATCTGCTTCGACCGTGACGATGTTGCGGAGACCACGCGCGCGAAACAGTGTTATCACACTGCGTTCGATCGGCTGATGAAAGCCGGCTACATTCCCTACCGGGTCGGGCCGCAATCGTTCGCCGCGCTGGACAACGGCCACGACACCTTTTGGCGTACCGTGGCGCGGATCAAGGCCGCGCTTGATCCGCAGCAGATCATCGCGCCGGGGCGCTATCAGCCGCGCTGAATCGGTTCAAAGCCTGGCCATCAGACTTTGGACCTCGGCCCGGCGTGGGAAGTCGTGCAGCGCCAGCAATTGTTCGCATTGATTGCGCGCGCTGCGTTTATCGCCGCTGCGGAACAGCGCGTGGGCGTAATGCAGCCGTATATCAGCCGATCCGGGCGCACTCTCCAACGCCTTCTTCAACAGCGGCAACGCGCGTGCCGGCCGGCCCGTCTCAGCGAAAATCCATGCAAGGGTATCGGCCACAGCTGGATTTCCAGGGGCCAGCTGGTAGGCACGTTCGGCCGGCCGAAGCGGGTCGCCGTCCTTCAGTTGAAGCAGGGTCCAGGCCAGGTCGTTCAGTGCGACGACGTTATCCGGGTCTCGTGCAAGCAAGGCCTGATATTCGCGCCGTGCAGATGCAAAGTCCGCGCGCTGCAGCAAGTAGCTCGCGTAATACAGCCTGGTGGGCTGGTCGCCTGGATTGTTGGCCAGCCAGTCAGCCATGCGGCGTTCCGCAGTTTCACTCTGTTGGGCGGCGTGCATTGCCCGATGCAGCGCAATCAGCATGGGACCGCTCGATTGGAGCGCGAAACCGCGTTCGTATTGGGTCACCGCCTGTGATGCCTTGCCCTGTTCGAGTAAGACGTCACCCTCGAGCTTGAATCCAATCGCTGCATTCGGCTGCCGTTTCTGAACGGTCTGCGCCAGTTTTCGCGCATCGTCGTAGGCATGGTTGTCGAGCATCAGGGCGCTGGCGAAGAGCAGGGCGTCTTCGCGGCCCGGTTCGAGCGCGAGGGCCTTGTGCACTGCCACCAGGGCCGGGCCTTTTTGTTGCAGAACCAAGTGGCTCCGTGCAATGCGCATCTGGATCTCGGCGCTGTTCGCTTGTAGCACCGCGAGCTTTTGCAGGCTGTCCAACGCTACCGCGTGCTTTCCCGAAGCGACAGCTGCCTGGGCCAGCAGGTCAAGGCTGACAGCCTGGTCCGGTCGAAGCGTATGCAGCCGCTGAGCTTGCTGCATTGCCTTCTCATGCTGGCCGCTGCGCAAATACAGGGCCGCCAAGGATTGCGCCGGCGCGATGGCATCTGGATCAGCCGCCGTGGCGCGCTCGAGCCACCTGGTCGCTGCGGGCAAGTCGCCCTGGCGGGATTCCAGCCTTGCCAGCGACATCAGCAGTGGCACGCTATTCGCGTGACGCTGCAATGCCGCCTGGTAGCGCTGACGAGCCTGCGGCAATTGTTTTTCCAGGATGTCCAGCTCGGCCAAGTTATCAAGGGCCGGAATATGGTCAGGATCGAGTTGCAGCGCCTTCAGGTAGGATTTTCGCGCACCGGCGAGGTCGCCACTCGCCAGAAGGACACCGCCTTTCAGGTTCTCCACTGCGGGATTCTCACCCAGCGCCTCCATCCGCTGGACTTGGGCCATCGCTGCACTGAAGTTGCGGCTCCGCAGGTGAGTCATCACGAGCAGGGCGCCGGCGCGCGCCGCCGAGGCTCCGCTCTTGTGGGTCGCTTGCTCCAAAGCGTCCAGCGCCCGTGCATCCTGGCCCTGGGTCAGCAGGCTCAGGCCGTTCGCGGCAAGCAGGCTGCCGGATTCGGGGGCGAGGCTACTTGCCTGCCCAAACCAGCGCGCCGCCAGCTCATGCTGGCCGCTGCGCATGGCCGCTTCGCCGGCAAGGGCCAGCAGGTCCACGTCTTGCGAACCGCGCTCAATCACGGGCTGTAGCAATGCCATGGCATCCTGTGGCTTGCCCTCCCGCAGGTCGCACATGGCTTGCAGGCGTATGGCGTACGGCTCCCCTGGGACACTCTCTCGATAGCGCTGGATATGGGCACGGGCCGGCGCCGTGGTCCCGATGGCGAGCTCGGCCGTCGCGGCCAACAGCATGCTGGGCAGGTGATCCGGCGCTACGCGCAAGACGGCCTGGGCATGCTCCAGCGCTGCCTTATGCTGGCCTTCGCCGAGTTCGAGCAAGGCTTGCGCGTAGACCAGGACCAGGCTGGAAGGCTGGAGCTTGCGGGCAGTTTCCAGTTGCTGCCTGGCCAGCGCCGCTTTGCCTTGCTGTAAGTATGTGGCCGCGATGTCGGCATGGGCTTGCACATTACCCTTTTCCAGTCCAAGGATGCTCTGGTAGCTCACCAATGCGCCATCCAGCTCGCCCCGCCTCCGCCGTAAATCACCCTGGAAGCGCAGGGCGTCAACATCGTTCGGTTTGGCAGAGATTGCAAGCCCGACCGAAGCTTCGGCAGCCTTCATATCGTGATGGAATAGGGCGAGCTGGGCCTGGCCAAGATGCGCTGCGACAAGCTTATCGTCCTTTTGCAGGGCTTGGGCGTACAGGCGGCCGGCGTCTTCTGTTTTGCCAAGTCCGTAGTAGGCGTTCCCTCGCCATGTCAGAACTGCAGCACTATCCGCATCGGCATGCAACTCATCGAGTACAGCCTGGTAGGCAGCCTGCAACAGCATGGCCCGTACCAGGAAGGGCAGCAGTTCCGCGCGCGACTGCCCCAGCGCCAGGGCGCGGCGCAATTCTTTCTCGGCTGAGACGGGATCGCCCTGCGCCAGGTGCAGTTCCCCCAGCATGCGGCGCGCATCGGCAATACCGGGCTTCTGCTGCAGCAAATTCTTCAGATGGATGACCGCCGCCCGATCTTCACCACGGGCATGCGCAGCGCGTGCGTCCTGAAGGTCGTCTCCTACGGGCTTCATGCGCTGGCAAGCAAACAAGGCAACGAGCGTCATTCCGGCCGCGACGGTAATTAATCGTGACATGGCAAATCTCCCAGGCTGGTGAAGTTACCAGCGTAGGGTTTGCTTATTGGTGCTTGTTGATCGTGCTCAAGAAAACACGCGATCGGTGCAGCGGGGATTTACTTGGCGTGGTGCGGCGAGGCCAATTGAACGTAGAGTGGCCAGGTGTGGTCGCTGCTGTTATTCGCAACGGTGGTCGTTGAAGGGTGATAGCTCTTTGCCAGATAGTTGGCCGAGACGGTATCGCCGGCCAGCGCCGCCTTTTGCAACAGGCCGATCGCTTCAGTATGTTTAGTGGCATCCAAGCTATAGAACAGGCCCAACTCGCGTGCAGCAACGGCAGAGCCTTGCTCCACCCATTCCCGCAGGCGGCGTTCCGCTGCGGCGCCACCGTGCTCGGCGAGCTTCTTGGCGACCGCTTCTACAACTGGGGCAGGCGGCTGGACTTCTTCCTGAACCTGGCAGGCAATTAACATGCCGACCATGAGCAGCGTAGATGTCACAATCACTCCCGCCTTGTTGAATATTTCCATATTTCTTATTGGCCAACTAAAGGATTAGCATTATACAATAAGTTGCCGTACGTCAAGCTGCACTGCAACTTGCAAGATTCTATGAAATGCTGGGCAAACGAAGCGCACGCCTCGCTAGACTGCGAAATGCTGACAGTAAGGCATCATAACATACCGATGTTGCGGCGCATCAATACGGAAGGTGAAACAGATGTAACGATTCGTTAGCGCGCGGCGGCGCGGCCGCTATGTTGGTCCAGCCACGCTCCCGCATGGTCATGAACCAGTTTCAATTCACCTTCGAGCGCGGTGAATAAAAGGGGGATTTCCATAATCCGGCCTTCTTGCAAGGCCAGCTCCAGCGCCAGGGACGCGGCGACAAAGCGTTTCGCCCCCAGGTTGCCTATGGAGCCGCGAAGATTGTGTAATATTCGCCGTGCTTCCATGAATTTGGCGTCTCGGATCGCCTCGCCAGCCATATTGAGCGGCTCGACACCAGGGCCAATCCCGTCGCGCACTATTTTGACGACGGTATTCACAGCTTTTTCATCGCGCCCCATGTACTCGAGCAGCTTGTCGACGCAAAAAATGGCCTCGTCCGGCGCACTTGCATAAGTCATTGCAGGTCTCCGTTTATCCGCGGAACGTCCAATAGCGCCCCGTCTGGCCCTCGACCGCCTGTAAGCCGAAGCGTTCGGCGGCGCGGGTATCTTTCTGCACAACGTAATACATATCGCTCAGGGCTGATCGCTGTTCGGCAAAGTAGGCATGGCCGATGAAGCCCGTATCGACGCCGCTGGCGTCAATGGTTTCGACACCCGGCGCCACCACCAGTCCTGGCCCGCTTTCGCCGGCGCGCGCATAGCCATGAATCGCTTTTGAAGCACGCAATGCCGCATCATCTGAAGATGCATATAACGTCAATGGGTTGCCCACCCCCGCCAGGGCCGGAACCAGCTGCTGGCGGAATACATCGGCATCAATATCGGGTGCTGCCAGAATCAATTCGCGGATGCGGCCTGCCAGCTCCGGCCGTGCCGCGATCACGCTGGCCGTTGCCTTGGCCAGGGCGCGGTTTCCCATGCTGTGAGCGAGCAGGTAGACATGCTCGGCATCCGTCTGCTGCAGGAAGTCAGCCAGGAAGGCGGCCAGGTCAGCCTGGGTCCATTCCACATTGGCTTCATCCAATATATATCCTGAGAGCTTACCTTGCGAGGGCCAGCTGTAAAAAATTGCGGCGCCATGAAACGCCAGATCGTAAGCAAGCTGTCCGGTGCGGCGCGCTGCATCTTCAAATGTGGTGCGATAGCCGTGGATAAAGAGCAGGGCGCTGCGCGGGCCGCTGGCGGCGATCGCTTGCTTGAGCTCGGCCATATAATGATCGCGCTCAAGCATATCGGCTGCAAGCAGGACTACATGCTGCTCCGGGTCCTCTCGGAATTCAAGCCGCAGCAGAGAAGGGGATTCCAATTCGCCCATGCGGTGGTCGCGTGGGATGCTGACTTCGCAGGTGCCGTAGCGCAACTGTCCGCGGCTGCTGCCGAACAGGCGTGCTGGGTGGCGGTCGCCAGTGAGCTCGCGGTCGGTGGCGAAGTAGACTTTCATCACTGCGTGGTCGGGAGCCCCGTCCAGGCTTGCGATAGGCGATGCGCGTGCACTGCGCCGGCGCTCGACTTCGTCGATGAGGTTGCGGGCCGCTGCACGCAGATAACGGTCGCCTGCCAGTCCCGCAGCGGCCAGCGCATCGCTCAGCGCGAACTGGCGCGAGCGCGAGCCGGGGTCTTCTTCGACATCGGCGATGGCGTCGGCAACCGAAGGCGATTGACCCGATAAGCGGAACTTCAGCATCTGATAGGCAGCACTGATGCCGCCCTCGCCGGCACCTGCCGTCACCGCTGTCGTAATGACGTCCATGCTCTTCTCCTGGCTGATTAATGTATATCTGACCACACACGCTACGCCAAGTCCAGTACCGCGTGAATCTAGCGCTCGGGCGCCAATTCCAGCCGGTTAATACGGGCTGCTTTATTGAAATCGATCGCGATTCGCAGCATTTGCGGCTCGCATTTTGCACGGTACACGTAAAGCCGGTCTTCCCCGAACACGTTACGCGACAGCAGTTCGAGCTTGAAGGGGCGGGCGCAACCTTTCATTGCCGTTTGCAAGCCTGGAACAGCCAGATAAGTTGCACCGCGCTCGGTGAACTTTTCCTGCGCCGGCTTCCCGTCGGCGATGCCTTCCAGCACTTCGATCACCTGGACCGTGACTCCCGGCTCCTCGTCGGGAATGGCCTGGGCGGATTCGTAGCACAGTAGTGCTAAAAAAATGAACAGAGCGTTTCGTTTCACTGAAGACTCCCTCTAACGTTGTGTGTGTGGTCTATTCATGAATTTTTCAATAGATATACTCGCGTCCACGCTGTTGAGTAGTGGCCCGGCGGGGTTCATAAAAATATTACCTAATACTGCTTCAGGAGAGACATACAACATGCGCAACACGACTCGCACCACGATTGCTTCGATGGTTATGCTGGCCTGTGCCGGCCTGGCCCACGCTGCCGACAAAACCGTTGATAACCTGACCATTTTCACCAATACCAAGGCTGCTTCCGCCGAGGGCGTATTGAAATCGCAAGCGGCCCGCTTTGGCCTGCCAGCCAACCTGAACAACCTGCAACTGGTCGAAGTCAAGGAATCCCTGACCGGCAAGCACTACTACTACCAGCAAATGCTGCGCGGCCTGCCGGTGGATCGCGCCCAGATTATCGTTTCGATCGGCAAAGACGGCGACCTGCAAAAGATCTTCAACGAGACCCGCCACATCTCCTCCAAGATGGACGCCGACGCGGTCAACCAGCTGTACAACAAGAAGCAGATCAGCGAAGACGAAGCGCTGGACAAAGGCTGGAAGAATATGAATGTCCAGCACAAGCTGGTACATGTACCTTCCACCAGCCTGGTCTGGGTGCCAACCAAGGACGGCGTGCAACTGGCACGCAAGGTCAATATTGAAGCTGAAATGCCAACCGGCGGCTTCGTGCAATACCTGAACGCCCATGACGGCTCCGTGATCGATTCCTACAGCACCTCGCTGCCACGTTCGAATAAGAGCGGCGAACGCAGCCTTGCCGCCCGCGCAGCGGCGCCTGGCCAGTCCCTGGACCGCAAAGCAGCTACCGAAGCCGCCAAAGCGAACACCACCGCGACCAAAGCCGGCACCAGCACAGGCCCTGTGACCATTGCCCCATCGGGTATCAATGGCAGCGGCTACGCCTTCGATCCTGATCCACGCACCGTATTGAACACCGATGCGCTGACCGATACCTCGGCTGCATCCGCCTTCGACGCGGCGTACTCCACCAAGACCCTGCGCGACCTGACCGTGACCAGCGGCGTCTATTCGCTGACCGGCCCATTCGTCAACATTAAGAACATTGAGTCGCCTGCGACCGCTCCAAGCACCACGACCAACGGCGTCTGGACTGCCAAGCGCGGCAACAACGCCTTTGACGACACCAACGTCTACTTCCACCTGGACCAGAGCCAGCGCTACATCCAGTCGCTGGGCTTCACCGGCACCAAGTCGATCCTGAACCGTTCGATGGATGTCGACACCGATGGCGTCAACGGCGATGATAACTCGCACTTCAGCGGTACTGGCGCCACCGGCTACCTGGCCTTTGGCCACGGCTGCGTGAACGACAGCGAAGATGCTGACGTGATCCTGCACGAATACGGCCACGGTATCCAGGCCAGCATCAACTCCAGCTGGTCCGGCGGCGACACCGGCGCCATGGGTGAAGGCTTCGGCGACTACTGGGCGGCTTCGTACTCCTACAGCACCCCGAATGGCCAGGTTTACCACCCAGAGTGGGCCTTCAGCTGGGACGGCCACGGATCCTGCTGGGCAGGCCGCATGCTGAACCGTACCGATGCCAAGTACAACAGCGCCAAGACCTACTCGGCCCACACCTCGGTGACCGAGAACGGCGTTACCTTCCAGTCCGATGAACTGTGGTCGGCGCCGCTGTACTCTGCCATGACCTCGCTGATTGCCGCCGGCAAACCACGTGCGAACATCGACAAGATCATTCTGGAAGCCCACTTCGGCCTCGGCTCGAACGTGAAGATGCCAGCCATGGCAACTGCGATCGTGAACGCCGCGAAGACCCTGTTCCCAGCTGACTTGACCTATGCCAACACCTTCCAGGCCAAGTTCCAGGCGCAGAACATTCTGTCGGCAACCTGCACCCCAGTGTCGATGAACGAAACGGAAAGCAACAACACCATTGCTACCGCCAACGCCATCGCTCAGTCGTGCACCACCGCCAGCGCCAATATGGGATCGAGCACCGATGCCGACTACTTTGCCATCACCGTTCCGGCCGGCAAGACCCTGACTGCGACCATGACCCCGAACGCCTCCTCGGACTACGACCTGAAGCTGTACGACGCTGCAGGCACCCAGCTGGCTTCGAGTGTCAATGGCACCGGCCAGGCTGACGCCGTATCGCGCGCCAACACTGGCTCGTCTGCTGTAACTTGGTATGCCAAGGTGTACTACTACTCGGGTGGCACTGGTTCGACCAGCGGCACCTACACCTTGAAAGCCTCCTGGTAATTTAAGAGCGCACCCCCGCGCCCTGAACCGCCTGGCCCGAAAGGGCAGGCGGTTTTTTTTCATTTGGTTCGCTTACAATTCGGGTGCATCCTCGACAAACTCGCTGTGCAATAGTTTCACGTGTAACGGAGTCTGGAGTGAATATTAATCTTGCTGTCTTGCTAGCGCTTGGCGCAATGGCCGGGGAACCCAAGGTGCTCGACGTTCGATTCGCGGTAAAGGAAGCCGGCGGCCATCCCGTCCTGCATATCGCTTTGGCCAACCATTTGACGCAGGTTGTGAAAGTCCCGCGCTCACTGGCGACCGAACAGGAGATGTTCGGCAAGCTGTTTGACGTGCGTGATGCCGAAACAGGCCAGCCGCTTGTCTATCAGGGCATCATGGTCAAGCGTGGACCGCTGACCGAGGCAGACTATCTGGTCATGGCGCCAGGCAAACGCCGCAGCAACACGATCGACCTGTCACGCGCCTATGCGTTCAAGCCCGGATCGCATACATACACCATCAGCTATGCCGGCCACTATTTGTTGAATGGGAAGGAAATGCCGCTCACCGTGGGACCGGTACGTTTCGAACATACCGGACGATGAGCGGCGCGCCGCTATTTATTGCAGGGCAGGAGTGTTTTCGCCGAAATATTCGTGCGAGTCTGCATTGTCGATCGCCTGGTCAGGATTGCTGATCGCCAGGCTTGCCGCGCCGCTTTGGCCGTAGACATGGTCGTCGGTGCCGGCGACCACATTGAAGTGGCTCATTTCATGGATCAAGGTGCCGCCCTTGGAGTCGGTGCCGGTCATTGGCGCGCTCCAGAAAGCCTTGCAGACATAAATGGTGTAAGGCTGGGTCGGATAGACGTAGGCATAGTAAGTCTTCTTGCAACCGCAATCGACGGTCACCGGCTTGTTGTCGAAAGCGTCCTTGATGGCCGTAAAGTGGCTCTTCACGGTGGAGTAGCGGCTGGAAGTGACCGTGCCAAACCATTTGGTATAGCGCGTGCCGGTCTTGTTTGCACCCAGATAGCCGTTGGCATCATTGGTCATGTTCTGGGCCGCAGACTTGGCGCTGGTAATGTCAGCCTGCTGGGAGGCGGTGCATTTATTGAATGACAGGCCAGCCACACCTTGCGGCTCGGCAGGGGCTTTGGCCAGGGTGCCACGCGGCAAGGTGCCGTCGATCGAAATAGCCAGCGCTTCCGATTGCAGGGAGTCGGATTGCTTTTTGTCGACCGCCTTGCCTGCTGGATCGACATTGCTGAACAGCTTCGCCGATTTGGTGCTGTAACGGATGGTGTAATCGCCCGAGATGCTCATGTTGTACATCTGGGAGAGCTCGACCGTTGTCTTGTACGATTTGCCAGGCTGGATCACGTAGTAGTCGGCAGCGGTTGGCGCCGGACGCTTGGCGTGCAGGCCTTCATATGGCACTTTGACGCCATCGCGGGTGACGTCGAACAGCGATTCTTCGATCTCGCCAAACGGCGTGTGCCATTTCAGCAGGTACTGTGGCACGGACGAGGTGTTGGTCAGGGTCACGTGGACCACCACGTCGTCGCGCGGGCCGAGTGCGCGTTTGTCCATGCTGATGCTGGCAGTCAGGCCGTCCGCCGCGTAGGCGCCCAGGCTGAAAGATGCTGCGAGTGCAAAGCCGCCAAGGTGTTTCCAGTTCATCGGTGTCTCCGTCTGGTGGTGGTTGGGGTCTTGCAATCTTGACGGGGACAGCACAGCAGTTCAATCGAAATCTTCAGGCATCCAAAAGCTGTCAACAAATCAACAACAGTTTCGTTAAGCGTTTAACAGCGCGCGTCGATTCCGTTCAGAATGAGACATTTGTAACAGGATCAGGCGAGGCTTTGGCGGCGGATGCTCATCAATATTCCGCAGCCCACGCCGAGCGTGCCGAGTGCAGTACCGCCATAGCTAAAGAAGGGGAGCGGAACCCCGACCACAGGCACAACGCCGCACACCATTCCAATATTGATGAATGCGTAGGTGAACAGGATCATTGTGATCGCGCCGCCCAGCAGTCGCGAAAAACGGGTGGTGGCGCCCGCCGTGATCTGCAAACCGCGCACGATCAGCAGCGTGTAGAGCAGCAACAGGATGATACCGCCGACCAGGCCGAATTCTTCGGCGAAAACCGAGAAAATAAAGTCGGTGGAACGTTCGGGGATAAATCCCAGGCGTCCCTGAGTGCCATCCATCCAGCCGCGGCCCGTCAGGCCGCCGGAGCCAATCGCAGTCATGGCTTGGGTGATCTGGAAGCCTTTGCCCATTGGATCGGCGCCCGGGTCGAGGAAGGTCAATACGCGCTGCCGCTGGAAGTCGTGCAGCAAATGCCACACCAGCGGGACCGCCGCCGCACCGCAAACCGCCAGTGCCGCGAGGACGCGCCAGGACAGACCCGCAAGCACAATGACATAGAAGCCCGCTGCGAGTACCAGCATTGCCGTGCCGAAATCAGGCTGCTTGGCAATCAGGCTGACGGGAATTGCCAGCAGAACGGCGGCAGCGACGAAAACCTGCCAGCCTTTCGCACCGTCCGTACGGTGGAAAAACCAGGCGAGCATCATCGGCATCGCAATTTTCATCATTTCGGACGGCTGGAAGTCGTGCCCGATATGGAGCCAGCGAGTAGACCCCTTTTTGGTGACGCCAAACAGGAATACGGCGAACAGCAAGGCAACGCCGACGCCATACAGCGTGGCCGCGTGGCGCATCAAGGACTGCGGCGGAATGTTCGCTGCGACCCACATCAGGAGCAAAGCTGTCAGCACATTGCGCAACTGGAGCTCGAAGCGGCCCGGGAAATCGGCCGAGGCGGAGAACAATGTCGCCAGGCCGGCGGCGATCAGCAGTCCAACGATGGCAAGCAAAGGCGCGTCAACAGCCAGCACCGGCCGCAGGCGGCGCCAGAGCGGGGTGTTGCCAGTCATTGAAAAGCCTGCAGCCAGATCACGCGGCCGGCGAGAATTGCGAATCCGATAAATGAAAGCGCACCAAGCGCGAGAAGGCGCCGGCGGAATTGTTTCTGTTCTTTTTCCATGGCCGAAATTATAAGGCCAGGTCTAATGTTCCCGCACGTAGTTTCCGGGGGCATTGCATAGCCAGGGATAGTCGGCATGCGCCTGCGGCGGTGGGGCTCGCATCGCGCCACACCGCGCATGAAGCCATTCGGTCCAGTCCTGCCACCAGGAGCCGGCAGTCGGCGATTGAACGGCCAGCCAGTCCTTTGCGTCGCGACCGGCGATCAGTGGCGCCGACCAGTACTGCTGCTTGGCGCTGCCGCCCGGCGGGTTGACGATGCCAAGGATATGGCCGGAGGCGGTCAGCACATAATGCACAGGCGCCCCAACCAGCGCCGCGCTGCGATAAGTGCTGCGCCAGGGCGTGATATGGTCAGCCACTGCGCCTACCGCGTACAGGGGCTGGCGAATGCGGCCCAGGTCCAGTTTCTGCCCACGGATTTCCAGCTGGTCGGCCTGAGCCAGTTTGTTGCCCTGGTAAAGCTCCCGTAGCGAGAAAGTTTGCGTGGCGCGTGGCTGGCGCGTTCCGTCCGAGTTCCATGCAAGCGGCGCTAATGCGGGCGCAGGCTCCCCGAGCAGGTATTTATGCACGACATAGCGCCAGATTTGCGTGTTCGGCCGCAGCATGCGGAAGCTCCAGCCAATCTGCTGCGAATCGAGGAAGCCCTGGCGGGCCATCAAACCTTCCAGCATGTCAACGCTTTCGTCATTGATAAAGCTGGCGATGTCACCCGGCTTAGAAAAATCGGTGAGCGTAGCCAGCAGGGTCCAGTGTGCTACGGGAATGTCGCGGGCAGCGCGGTGACGCCGGTTAAGCCACGCCATCAATGCCGACAGGGCGGTGCCGCCGATGCAGTAGCCTACAGCGTGCACTTGCGGTACCCCCGCAATCGTTCGCGCCGTTTCGATTGCCGCGAGGATGCCTTCGAACAGATGGTCCTCGAAAGTCACGCTAGCCATTGCAGCGCCGGGATTCTTCCAGCTGATTACGAAAACATCAAAACCCTGTGCGACGAGATGCCGCACCATGCTTTGCTGTTCGGTGAGGTCGAGGATGTAGTATTTGTTGATCCACGGCGGCACAAGCACCAGGGGCACGCTGCGCACTTCAGTGCGCACCGGCGTGTATTGGATCAATTCGATCAATTGGTTGCGCATCACCACGCGGCCCGGAGTGGCAGCCAGGTCACGCCCAAGTTCGAAGTGCGCCGGATCCACCATACGCAGATCGCCCGCCAGCAAATCGCGCAGCCATTCTTCAAAGCCCTGGCGAAGGCTGGCGCCACCGGTATCGAAGGCGCGGCGCAGGACTTGTGGGTTTGTCAGCGCGAAGTTGCTCGGTGCGACTGCGTTGCACCAATGCCTTAACCAGAAGGCCGCGCTGTGGGCTTCGCGCTCATCGACGCCTGGGGTGTCATAGATTTGCCGCTCGAGGGTGCGCGTAAAACCCAGGTACTGCTGCATCAAGCCATGGAAGAAAGGGTTGCTGCGCCAGGTTTCGTCGGTAAAGCGGTCATCGCCTTCCGCTGCTTCCGCCACAGGCGCGGGCATGCCGGTGGCCCAGGCTACGGTGGCAAGTTCATGCCACGCGCGGGCCAATTCCACGGGATGTGCCAGCCATGCGGCGGCAACCTGGGCGAAAGGATTCGGCATGCCGGCCAGTATAGACCTAATGCGCCATCAGAACGGGCAATGTCATCGTTTGCAGCACGGTTCGCGTGGCGCCGCCGAGCATGATTTCACGGAAACGGCTGTGGCCAAAGCATCCCATGACCAGCAGGTCGGCGTCTATATCCGCTGCGAACGAAAGCAGGGCAGAGCCGATGTCGATGGCGGTTACCTGTGAGGAGACTTCGACCTTGATGTTATGCCGCGCCAGGTAGAGGGCGATGTCGGCGCCGGGTTCGCTGCCGTGGGTATCCGGCTGGCGTCCGGCATTGAACACGGCCAACGTGACCTTACCGGCGGCCTGCAAGAGTGGAATTGCCGCTGTCAGTGCCCGGGTCGCCTCCTTGCTGCCGTCCCAGGCGACCAGCACGCGCTTGAATGGCGCCTCGAAGTGGCCGGCATAAGGGACCACCAACACCGGCCGTGCGCTGTTCATCGCCACATATTCGGGCGTTTCTTCTTCCATCGGCGATATCGGATCATCCGGATTCACTTGGCCCACCACGACGAGGTCGCCATAGCGCGACTCCAAGACAAGCCCATCAGCTGCTTCGTCGTCGATCAGGCGCGCCTCGACGGAAAGCATGTCGAGCATCTGGCATTGGCTGGTAAAACGTTTCAGGTTGTCCCGGGCTGTTGCACGAGCCTCGTCCATGCATTGGGCAGCCATGCTGACGCCCATGGATGTGGCATGGTCGGCATAGAGGTAGCGCGAGATGCCGCTCATTGCCGTACCCACGAGGTGCCCCATTGCCATGCGTGTGATCTGGCCTGCGAGCCGTACCCTGCGCTCGGTGTCAGCGGAGCTGTTCACATGCACTACGACGGTCTTGTATCCCATGGCGGCCTCCAGACGGTTATATGGGAAAAACTCTAGGCTTTTACGCCAGGACACGGCATGATCTGGGTCAATTTCAATCTAATCGTCGAGGTTGCAATGAGCAAGCTGCGTGTGGCGTGTTTTGCTGTCAGTGTTGATGGGTTCGGGGCTGGGCCGGATCAGAGCCTGGAAAATCCGCTCGGCAAGGGTGGTCCCCAGCTGCATCGATGGTTCTTTCCCACTCAGACTTTCCAGGCTATGCATGGTAGCGGGGAGGGCAGTCTGGGACTTGATAATGATTACGCCCGGCGCGGGATGGAGAATCTCGGCGCCTGGATCCTCGGCCGAAATATGTTCGGCCCGGTGCGTGGACCGTGGCCGGATGAAGAATGGAAGGGATGGTGGGGACCGAATCCCCCGTATCACACACCAGTCTTTGTACTGAGCCACCACCCGCGCGCGCCACTGGTGATGGAAGGCGGCACCGTATTCCATTTCGTGACCGGCGGCATCGAGGAGGCATTGCGCCTGGCCCGCGACGCGGCCAAGGGCAAGGATGTGCGCATTGGCGGCGGGCCGGCAACGATCCGTCAATACCTGCGGGCCGGCCTAATTGATGAGATCCACCTGGTGCAATCGCCAGTCCTGCTGGGTGCAGGGGAAAACCTGTTCGACGGAATTGACCTGGCTCAACTCGGCTATAAAGTGCTCAGCAATGAATCGAGCGCTGCAGCAACCCACCTCATCATCGCCCGGCAATGAAAAAGGGCGGCCGAAGCCGCCCTGAGAGTCACGGGATTAAAGCTTAGCGCTGCTGCTTGCGGCGGCGTGCGCCGACCAGTGCCAGCAGACCCAGGCCGAACATGGCGGTAGTTGCAGGCTCTGGAACCACTTGCGCTGCGCCGCCGGTGGCGTCAACGATGTAGTCCAGGTAGCTGTGCAGCACGATACCGCCGAAGTAGGTGCCGAAGGCGCCTGGGGTGATACCGTCCGGGGTGCCGCCGAAGGTGTTGGTTGCGATCAGCATCAGCTCACCGTAGGACTCGATGAACGAAGGGCCGCCGGAGTCGCCGCCGCCGATGCCGGATTCAACGCTGTTGCCCAGTTGGGCCGAGCATGCGATGCCCCAGGCGCAGAAGGTGTCCTTGCCATTGCCGTCGAAGTCGGCGTACCAGACTTCATTAGGACCGCCAAAACCATTCTCATCGTCGCCATCGAACAGGTCAACAATGTTCTGGCCGGTACGCTTCACGCGGAAGCTTGGGCTGATGGTGTAGCCGTTGATGCCGTCACCGGAGGTGCCGTAGCCAGCCATGATAATGCGGGTGTTCGCATCCAGGTTCTGGCCAGCGATTTTATAGATCTTGGCGGAAGCCGGAGCGTCCTGGCCGAGGGTAATCACAGCCAGGTCATCGTTCACGCAGAAGCCAGGAACGCCAACCGGGCAGTGGCCGAAACCAGCATAGTTAGGGTTCATCTGTACCTTGGTGGCGGTGATCACGCCGGCGCCAGGACCGGAAGCGGCTGCATTGAACACCACACGCACATCGCTGCCAGGCTTGTTCAGGTCGATCAGGGTGCCGTTGCCGGTGGTATCTACGCAGTGGCCTGCGGATACTACCTGGCGCTTGCCTACCAGCGCGCCCGAGCAGATATAGCTCTGGCCGTCATAACGGATGTTGATGCTGACCACGCCGGAAAATGGCGAGTTCGGTACGTTTGCGTCAACGTGCGCTGCTGGCGAATCAGGCGCGCCGCCCGAAGTGATCAACGGCGTGATGACGCCGCCTGGAGCCGCTTGAGCAGTACCGCTGATGGCGGCCAGTGCGAGTGCGACGCCGACGAGTTTTTTGGTGATGTGTTTTGCCACGACTATGTCTCCCTAGAATAATTGCTCTATGTGTAATAACACATCGGCAATGTCTAGCAGAAATCGTGCCCACCGGAAAACTTACTTTACATTCAGGTACTTGCCAAAATGCAGCCCATGCTGGGTTGAGGAAATGTAAAGTTTTTCGACACTTCATTGCAAATTAATACATTTGAAAAACAAGCCAAAGTTTAGGTACTGCAACGACCAAAAGTTGGGTACCAGCACGGATCTTCCGGACTCTTCAACTGCCTAAAGTGCTGCTTATCGCACCGCACAATGCAGAGCGAATAATCAAAGGAGATTTACAACATGCGAGTCAAGATTAGCGAAGTACCGCTGAGCCTACGGCGACGCGCTGCCAATCATCTCGAATCGATCCGTGGCACCGACATGGCGATGGGCCACGACCAGATGCGCCTTGGCGACAAGGCATGCCCGATTTACCGTCCGGACATCGACGGCGTGGCGTACTGGGAGATTGAAGTGAAGGGCGTCAAAGACCCCAAAGCGCGTGGCCATAATGGAAAAAGCAGCGGCCTGGGTTTCCTGATGCTGTCTACCGGCGGGCACGATGTACCGATCCCGCACTGGAGCCTGGACACCGAGCCGCCAAGCTATGGCCTGGAAGCCAAGGGAAATGGCAAGAACATCGCCAGGATCCACAAACTCGACTCGCTGGCCTACGCCGCGGAAGATTCGAAGGGTAACTACGCTACCCATATCGGCCAGTTCCCACCCAAAATCGAAGCGATGCCGGGCATGCAAACCGCACCCGCCTTGGGAGAGTTCCGTGCGGAGCCAGAGCACCGCACCGACAACGACAAGAACCCGCCCAAGCTGATGCACGTGAAGAACGACCGCTCCACGCACGGTATCAAGGCATCCGGCTGGAAGGATTGGCACGAAGCCCAAAAGGCCTTCCCGGAAACCTTCAAGCCCCACCTGCAAAAGCTGGCCGAACACGCCCGCGGCCATTGGGACACCGAAGAACTGATCGAAACCTTCGGCGAGGGTATCCACGAGGGCCAGAAAATGACCGTGGCCATGCTGCAGCCAGGCTCCGCAAGCCTGAGCGGCGAGGGCGCCAAGTTCGTGCAAATGACCATGCTGGACCGCCAGGCGGCCGGCGTCACGTTGGAAGCCAAGGCCTCCGGCGCGCGGAACGAGCTGTCGTTTGCACTCGAAATCAAATATGTCGACGGCAGCACCGAGACGCTGAATTACTTCATCGTCCCGCGGGGAACGCCATCCAATAAACGCGACGTGATGCCACACCTGGTCGCACAACCGGCAGGAGGTAAATAAACATGGCTTGGACTTATTACTGGGCAGCCGGCGGCGGCGGCCAGCAACCTGCTTACAACCAGTTCGACTACAACGGCTGCGCAGTCGGTTGCGGCCCCGTCGCCTGGGCCATGCTGTTCTGCTGGGCGGACTACCAGTCGGCGCACGGCAACGCTTATTGGGCGCCGCGCTCCGGCCTGTATCGCGTGGATGGCGGCAAGGGCGCCGATGCAGTCGCACCGCTGTACCAGGACAATGGCGTCAACAACGTGATCCGCGAACTCCATGGCGAAGTCTCGACCTTCTGCTCATTCGGTTCCGGTGCGACCTGTCCATGGGATATGCCGGGCGCTGCGCAATACCTGAGTGGCCGTAGCGGCGCCACGATCCAGGCCAACTGGAATTCACTTGGCATCTGTGAAGACGGGCTGCGCGACAAGGCGATTGCCTCGATTGCCAACCGCCATACGCCGGCCATTATCGGCACTGGCTGGCTGAGCCACTATCCGATGGCATTCGGCTACGCCTGGCAGCAACGCACCGTGCGCAAGTGCTTCATCTTCTGCTGGGATGAGACGGTGACCGACCGCTTCTTCTACGTCAATGAAGGCTGGGGCGGCGGCGGTTCGGGCGACTGGGTCGAAGCTTCGACCTGGTTCTGCGGCCAGCTCTATCCATAAAGACCGCAATCTGGACCTCCCGGGGAGAGAGGTCCAGATATTCTATTTGGCGTCGGAATTGATGGAGAATCCCGAGACGCGCCATTGCCCATCCGCCTCCCGCACGGTAGTCACTTTTTCCAGGACGTTGTGACTGTTCTGGTAGTCGGCCACGAAGGTGAGGGTGACCGTGCCCGTATTCGCGTCGGAAGATTTGAAGGTACGGCTCTTGAAGTCTCCCAGCGGCGCGTGGATCGTGGTTGCCAGCATATTCCACGCGAACTTGGGCATATCTTTTCGCATATTCGTAGCGCCCGTGTTCCAGGCGGCTGAATATTCCTCAGTATCCATGAGCTTCATCCAGCGCTCCGCAGCGACGCGTGCGTCGGCCGTTTCCTTGGGGCTTTGGGCGAATGCATTGGAAGAAATGAGCAGGACGGCGGTGAGTGCAGCGACAGACAGTTTTTTCATGGCCAGGACCCAAGAGGTGGAATAGTGCGAAGTCTAGGTCTCTTCGTCCCGCCGGTCGAGGACCATGGGATGAATTGCAGGATAAGCGGTCCCAAATGCTGAATATTCGCGGTGACCGGCGAGTATAATCTCGGCCATGAACGATGCCCTGAAACCCGCTCCGGAACCGACATTATCTGATGTTGCAGAATTGGCGGGCGTGTCGCGTGCGATTGCGTCAAGGGCATTGTCGGCAGAGCGACGCCCGGTGTCCGCCGATAAGCGTGAACGGGTTTTGCGTGCGGCCGAGGCGCTGGGCTTCCGTCCCAATCTGCTCGCACGCGGGCTGTCCAGCAAGACAGTCAACCTGGTAGCGATTCTCGTCAATCACATCCACGACTTGTCGGACCTTGACCTGTTCGACCTGCTGCTGGCAGAAATACAGGCCATCGGCAAGCAAGTGATCTTTATTCGCGTTGGCGCCGGCGAACATGCCGAAGCCTTCCTGCGTGATGGCGTTGCTTACCACGTCGATGCGGCCCTGGTGTTTTCAGATTTCGCCGACGCGACCACGGTGCGACGGATGTTCCGCAACAACGCGGTCCTGATGTTGAACGGCCACCACGATCCGGGGGCGCCATCAGTGACAATGGACGAAGACCACGGCATTCGCGAAGCTGTGGCCGATGCGGCGCAAAAAGGTGTTCGCACCGCGCTCTTGCTGACCGGGCGCACCATGTCGCTGGTCGAGCAGGCCCGCATTGCATCGTACCGCGCGGCCCTTGAACACCATGGCATCAAACTGCTGGAAGAATTGGCAGGGGATTATTCGTACGCCAGCGGCCGCGTGCTGGCGCAACTGATCGACGTTGACGCTACCGACGCCGTGTTCTGTACTTCCGACGCGATGGCGATGGGGGTGCTGGATGCGCATCGCCAGCATTTCCCGCAGCACCGGCCCGAACGTTTCCGGCTCTATGGATTCGACAACATCTCGCTGACGCAATTCGATGCTTACCCGATTTCATCGATTGGTGCGGATAAACGTGAATATGTGGCGCAAATCGTGCGCATACTGAACCAGCCTGATGGCCTGGCGCAGAACAGCGACCATATTCTGGTCGCTACCCGTTTCGTACAGCGTCTGACAGGCTGATATTACTGAGGCGTCGCCGCCAGCGGTGGAGGAGCGTTCTTGCTGCCCCACCATTTCTTATAGTTGGCCACATAGGCCCCGGACTTAATGTAGTCGGAAACGAAAGCGTTCACGAACTTCAGGAGCGCTGGATCGCCCTTTGCCATCGCAATGCCAATCGGCGTGTTGCCGTACATCGTGGGCAGCGTTTCCAGCTGGTCGTTCTTGCTTGCCAGGTAGTCCAGCAGCGAAGAATCCTCAACGCCGGCATCGGCGCGCTTCTGCTGCAATAGCAGGACGCCATCCGGCGCGAAATTGTCGGTGTAGACAAAGACCGCCTGCGGCGCCGATTCCCGCAGGAAGGCATCGGCCGTAGTTCCGCGGCCGACGACGACGCGTTTGCCGTTCAAATCAGCCAACGTCTTGACGTGGGCGCTCTTTTGCGCGATCACTCGCAGTCCCGCCAGGTTATAAGGGATGGAAAAATCGACCACGCGTGCACGTTTTGGCGTAATCGAGACATTGGCCACGACCAGGTCGAGCTGCTTCGACATCAGCATCGAAATCCGGGCATCGCCGGAGACATCCGAAAAGCGTGCCGGCACGCCCAGTTTCGCCGCCAGTTGCGTGGCGACGTCGACGTCGTAGCCTACCGGTTCATTGCTGGCGTTGCGAAATCCAACCGGCTCGCCGCCCAGAGATACGCCGATGCGCACATAACCGCGGGCCTTGATTTCTTCGATACGGCCGGCCAGGGCAGACGTCGCCACAATCATCATTGCCGCAGCGGCGGCGAAACGTTTCAGGTACTGCGGCATGAACTGTCCTTTCATGGATTGAAGGTGCTTGCGACGCGCAATTCCGGCGCAGCCATGCGCTCGTCCCAGTACCAATAGCGAATCTCCTCGTCGCAGCGGAAATTGACGACCTGGTGATTGCCTTTGGCGTCGATAGCGTGGATGACAACGCCGGCCAGGAAGCCGCTCTTCAGTTCGGAAAGCTCTTCCACTGCCAGTTTGATCGCATCGGCCAGAGTATAGCCAAGCCGCATCGCGAGCACGATGCTGCGTGAAGTCCCGCAGCGCATGGTCATTTCGCCCGTGTGCGTGCAGGCCGCAGCGCCGAATCGACTGTCCGCGTAAAAGCCTGCCCCTGGAATTGGCGAATCGCCCAGCCTCCCCGGGTACTTCCATGCCCAGCCGGAAGTCGAGGTCACGACACCGATGCCATCGCTCGCGTCGCGCCCCAGGAACACCGTGGTGTCCCGCACACGTTCAGGATCGGTGATGGTATTACTTAGCGGAGCCAGTGGAATATCGGGAAATGCCGCCAACTGCTCCGGCGACATTTCTTTCTGTAAGCGCTCCCACCAAACACGCTTGCTGTCAGGGTGCAGGACTTCGTCCACGGTGAAACCGCGTTCACTGGCAAAACGGCGCGCGCCAGCACCGGTCAGCATGACATGCGGCAGGTGCTTCATCACTTCGTGGGCCAATGCCGAAACGGGGAGGGTGGCCGGCACCGCGCCGACCGCGCCAACGTCACGTGTCGTGCCATCCATGACGCCAGCGTCAAACTCCATTTCGCCCAGCATATTGGGCCAGCCCCCATAGCCGACGCTGCGTACTTTCGCTTCGCGTTCGACTTTGGCAATGCCGCTCACCATGGCGTCGATGCTGGCGCCTCCCTGTTTCAGCAATTCGACCGTCGTCTCAAAGCCGGGCCACGCCTCGGCATTCGCAAGCAGCATCTTCATGATTTACTCATCTTGGAAAGGAATTGGGCGATGCGCGGCTGCGCCAGCCCGCCGTCGGCGGAGAAGAATTGCGCGGTTGGTAGATCGGCCAATAGCCGGCCTTGTTCGAGGAAGACCACGCGGTTAGAAATCTGGCGGGCGAATTCGATTTCGTGCGTGACGAAGAGCATGGTCGTGCCTTCAGCCGCCAGCTTGGCGAGGATGGCCAGTACTTCGGCTGTCATTTCGGGATCGAGTGCGCTGGTGACCTCGTCCAACAACAGGTAGCGTGGCTTCATCGCCAAAGCACGGCAGATGCCGACACGTTGGCGCTGTCCACCAGAGAGTTGGGCAGGATAAGCGTCCGCGCGCTTCGACAGTCCAACGGAGGCAAGCAGCTCGTGCGCAGTTTCTTCAGCCTGGCGGCGCGATATTTTCAGCACTTCCATCGGAGCCAGCGTGACGTTCTGCAGCGCAGTCATATGCGGGTACAGATTAAATTGCTGGAACACGGTGCCGGAACAACGACGCGCCAGTTGCAGCTGCTTCGCATCGTCTACCCGATGGCCATCAACCGAGATCGTGCCGCCGTCGAGCTTTTCGAGACCATTGATGCAGCGGATCAGGGTGGATTTTCCCGAGCCGCTGGCGCCGAGGATGGAAACGACTTCGCCGGGCTCGATGCGCAAATTGACGCTATCCAGAACCGTATGGCTGCCGAAGCGCTTGGCTACCCCTTCGATAAGTATCACCTTACAAACCCTTCCATTGGCTATGTGCGCGTAAGCGCGTCTCGGCGCGTGCACAGGCCCAGGCAAGCAGCCGGGCCATCAGGTAGTACATCAGGCCAATCACAGTCCAGACGATGAAAGGCTTGAGCGTGCGCAGGTTCAGGATGGCCCCGGCCTTGGTCAGGTCCACCACGCCAATGACTGAAATCAGCGAAGTGACCTGCAACTGGTTGACCAGCAGGCCGGCCAGCGGGCCAAGGCCGAACGCAGCCGCTTGCGGAGCTACGATGCGGCGCAGCGTTTGCCAGCGGCTCAAGCCAAATATCCGTGCCGTTTCCAATTGCTCCCGCCCGACAGATTCGATGGCGGAAACCGCGATGACGTAAATGAAGGCAGCTGTATTACCAGACAATGTGATGAGCGCGGCCTGCTCGGGCGTCAGGTCCATTTGCAGAAGCACCGGCAACCCGAAGAACACCAGGAACAACTGCACCAGGACGGGAGAGTTTTTCAGCAGTTCCGCCAAGGCAGCTGCCAGGGGCGCCAGCAACGGTGTGCGGTAGTAGCGCAGCATCGCCCAGGCCAGGCCGATCAGCAGGCCGATGACCGTAGTGGCTGCGAACAGGGCGACGGAAACGCCCAGTCCTTGCAGCAGCAATAGTAAATCGTGTGAGGTGAAATCCGTATAGCGCATCAACCTTGGTCCCGGTTCAGACGGCGGTGAAGAACACCCGCCGACAACGACACTACCCACGTCATTACGGCATACAACAACAGGAGCAATGCATACACTTCGAAAGGCTGGAATGTGTCGGCCGCAACGATCTTGGCGCTGCCCGTCAATTCATTGAGCGTGATCGCCGAGAGGATGGACGAGGTCAGAATCAGGTTGACGAATACGGCGCCGAGCGGCCGCACGGAACTGCGCAGTGCAATTGGCAGCACGATTCGGCGATAAATCGTAAGCCGAGACAGGCCGCTGACTTGCGCCGCCTCGAGCACGCCCGGTTCGACCGCGAGGATGCCGGAACGGATCACGTCGGAAGTAAAGGCTCCCCCCGCCAGCGACAACGCAAGCACCCCGGTACAAAAAGCGCTCATTTCCAGGCCGATTTCGGGAAGTCCGTAAAACAGGAAGAACAGCTGGACGATGAAGGGGACGTTGCGGAAGATGTCCACGTAAATTTCCGAAATACGGCGCGCCAGTGGCGACGCTGCGGTGCGCATCAGCGCCGCCAGAACACCCATAACCAAGCCGCCAGCCAGGGCAAGGGCGCAGGCGAGGGCGGTCAAACGCGCACCGGCTGCCAGATCACCAAGGTAGGGCGCGAGTAGGGTCAGGTCGAACGTCAAACAGGCTGCTCCGCTAAAAGTGAAACCGGTTTCACTGCAAACCCGACGAGTGTCACATAAACAGCATTGAATTTCAAGTGGAGGGCAGGTTCAGGACAGTAATACGGACTTCAGAGCGGCGACTTTCCCACTATCGGTCTGGCGGCGGCCGCCGGTATCGAACCCGAATGCCAGCACCTGGGGAGATGCAGGAGGCAGTGGTCCGGAACAAGATGCATGGACGTCCGTCAGCGGCAACTGGGCGCGCAAAACACCGACATTCGCTGCATTGATGCCTGCGCCGGGCATGATGGCAATGCGGCCGGCGGCGGCAGTAAAACAACTTTTCAGGCCCGCCAATCCATCCGGCGCGCTCCGGGCGCCGCCGGAAGTCAGGATGCGTTCGAAGCCCAACTCGATAGCGAGCCTGGTTGCCTGCGCAAGATCCGGGCACAGATCGATTGCCCGGTGCAGGGTGCAGCGAAGACCGTGAACTGCGGCCCGGCGCATCAAGCGTTCAAGCGTGTGTCGGTCCAGTTGTCCGTCTGTTTGCGATGCCCCCAGCACCACGCCTTGCAAGCCGGCGGCGGCAACCGCGTCGATTTCATTCAGCATCAGCTGGATTTCTGACTCGTTGAAACAAAAATCGCCGCCGCGCGGACGAATCATGGCCACAACGGGCACGGGGCTCGTCGAAGCTGCTCGCAGCATGCCGGCGGTCGGCGTCAGGCCGCCGATTTCCAGCGCGCCGCATAATTCGATACGGTCCGCGCCGCCCTGCAAGGCAGCCGCCAGGCCATCAACATTATCCACACAGACTTCCAGCGTGATCGCGTCAGCCATGCGCATTCCCCAATTTTTCCAGGCCTAGCCATGCCGCACCGATCAAACCCGGTTCAACGCCAGATTGCCCAGGGACGATGATCGGCGCCTCAGTTTTGCGCAGGATTGCGGCACGGACAGCTTTATCCAGACTTGCAATAAGCGCCGGGCTGTTCGCCAGGCCGCCGCCGACCGGCAGAATAGACGCACCAACGGTGTTGACCAGCATTGCCAGCGGACCGCTAAGCAAGTCGATGAAACAGGAAATGGTCTGCATGGCAGCGTGATCGCCAGCCTGCCAGGCAGCGATGATCTCTCGGCTGTCCAATGGTGCTTGGTGCAGGGCCAAATGCAGCCGTTCCATGCCGCGCGCGCTTCCAACCGTATCCAGGCAACCAGTCTGGCCGCAGCCGCATCGATAGCGCGGAATGGACTTCGGCGGCGTGCCTGCAAACTGCGCGGCCACCGGACCGTGACCCCATTCGCCGGCAAACCCTCCAGGGCCGCTGATAAGACGCCCGCCAATAACGAGGCCTCCGCCAACGCCGGTACCCAGGATCAGGCCGAAGACGGTGGAGTGTCCGCGACCAGCGCCCGCATGGGCTTCGGCCAGCGCGAAGCTGTCTGCATCGTTAATGATCCAAACGGGCAGGCGGAAAGCTTCGGCCAGGTCGATGGCGAGCGTACGGCCATCAATGCAGGGAATGTTTGCGCATTTGATGCGGCCATCGGCCGGATCAATCACGCCAGCGATCGAAATGGCGACACCGCGAGAAGGGCCGCCGGCCACAATCAAGGTCCGCATGGTCTCGGTGAATGCGGCAAAGTCCTTGGTGGGTGTCGGTACCCGGTGCAGTTCGCCAATCTGGCCGTCAGCCGTCGCAACGGCGCATTTGATGGCGGTACCGCCAATATCGAAGCAGGTAATCATGCTGCGAATCATAAGAGCAAATGCTACTGAAACGCCAGCCGTGATGAGGGAAGCATGCCCACATCGTATTTGACATAATATAGATTATGCGAAGTTATGATTACTGCTCAGCCTGTACCCATACGGCGCGCGGATCGATCAAATTGCTGGCTCCGCCCGTAATCACGTAGGTATAAATTCGGGTGCTATTGGCTGTTTGGGCACCCACCGTCACGGTTCCGGCGTGGCCTGACGCGTCGGTATCGAGCAGCGCCGACAAAGCGTAATTCGGGTTTGGGAAAGCCTGGGTCCATGTGACTGTGTAATCTCCCGCCGCGGTGCGTGCGACGGTCGCGCCCTGGCCACCGTCGATCACGATCGCCGAGCCGTTCCAATGGAACTTGAGCCAAGCGCGTTTGTACGCCCGGTTGAACTTGTGGACTGGTGCTCCCTGTGAATCGACCCCGCCGGCAATCAGACCGCTGTTCTCAAAGTATACGATGTCGTTGCGCTGGCCTGCGTCCGTGATTGCAGCTGCATTGGCGGCCGAATAATACGAGAGCCTGAAATGATTGTTTTTCGACGCCGTGCCCAGATACAGCAGAAAATTCGCACCGCTGCCTGCTTCGATGTAGCCGCCGCTCATTTCCTGGTTATAACCTTCGGCGTGCATGACATACGAATTGCTTAAATCCCCGGGCTGTTTTTTTACGTCTTGCAGTACGTTGTCGCGCCAGGTCGTGCCGGTCGTGTATTGCGATTCCTGGACCAGCAAATGATGGCCTGATTGCAAGTCCGAATTGACGACCACCGTCCCGTGAGCGGCTGATGCGGGCGAAAGACTCTTATCGTCGATCGAAATCAGCTTGTATGCGCCCCAGACAGAGCAATCACGGATCGTATTCACTTCACCGCCCGCGTAGGCCGGCGAGCCAGAACTGACATTGCCGATCAAGATGCCATAGCCCTGAACGTCGTAGCTGCCATTGGCCTTCTTGTTATATGCACCGCCGATCGGTGCAATATTGCCAACATGGACGCGTTCAATCATGGAACGGGTCACATTGCGGAAATCGATGCCGATCTGGATCGCGGATGTCGTGACGCTATTTGATGGATGGTTCAGCACAATCGCAAAATCGGCCAGATAGACGTCATTGACGCGGGAGTTGCTCCCTGGCGGCGCGTTGAACTGGCGACGGATCACTGCGCACGACGAATAGTTCGCCAATTTGGCTGCGTTGCAGCCGCTGCCCATTTTGGCCTCCAGTACGACCTGGTTCTTGCCGGCACCGACCAAATGCATGCCCGTGCGCAGTATCAGTCCGACCGCAGGATCGATGATGTATTTACCGGCCGGAATGTAGACATGGGCGTGGGCCGCGATCGCCTTTTGGAAGGCGGCGGTGTCGTCACTTCCGTCGTCCGGCGTGGCGCCGTAGTCCGTAACGCTGGCCCATTCCTCCATTTTCTTTGTGACCGAACGCGGAACGGCGCCCGCTCCCAAATTCACAAAAGACTTGTCATCGGCATCCGGGGAATTGGCCGCACAAGCGCCCTCCCTCACTAACATTGACAATGCCAAGAAAAGGAAGGCGATTGTTTTTTTCATTTTTCAGCCGCTGCTTTCGCGCGTCCTGCGTGAAGTTTTTTGTAACTGTCGAGCAGGCGCTGGTGCCTGTCGAGGCCTTCCAGTGTCATGCTGGTTGGCGTCAGCCCGAAGAACCGCACGGTGCCATTCACGGAACCAATTACGGCGTCCATGCGTTCATTGCCGAACATTCGGCGGAAATTGAATTCGAAATCGGCCATCTCCAAGTCTTCAGCCATTTCGACTTCCAGCACTGCATCGAGGGCCTGGTAGAACAAACCACGGTCCACCGTGTTGTCGTTGTATTGCAGGAATGCTTCTACCTGCTCCTTCGCCGCTTCGTACTCGTTCAGGGCCAAGTTGATCAGCAGTTTCAGTTCCAGGACCGTCAACTGGCCCCAGACTGTGTTTTCATCGAATTCAATGCCGATCAAGGTGGCAATGTCACCGTATTCATCGAGCTCATTGTTTTCGAGGCGTTCGAGCAGGGATTCCAGCGCTTCATCGTCCAGCTGGTGCAGGTTTAGGATGTCTTCCCGGAACAGGAGCGCCTTGTTCGTGTTATCCCAGATCAGGTCTTCAACTGGATAGACTTCAGAATAGCCTGGCACCAGGATACGGCAAGCGGTTGCCCCCAGGTCGTCGTAAACGGCAACGTAGGATTCTTTGCCCATTTCCTTGAGGATGCCGAACAGCGTCGCGGCTTCTTCCGCGTTGGAGTTCTCTCCCTGGCCTGAGAAATCCCATTCAACGAAGTCATAATCGGATTTCGCGCTGAAGAATCGCCAGGACACCAGGCCGCTCGAATCGATAAAGTGTTCAACGAAATTATTAGGTTCGGTAACGGCGTTGCTCACAAAGGTCGGGCGCGGCAGATCGTTCAGGCCTTCGAAACTGCGGCCCTGCAGCAATTCGGTCAGGCTGCGCTCCAGGGCGACTTCAAAGCTTGGGTGTGCGCCAAACGAGGCAAAGACGCCGCCGGTGCGTGGATTCATCAGGGTTACGCACATCACCGGGTAGATGCCGCCCAAGGAGGCGTCTTTCACCAGAACCGGGAAGCCTTGTTCTTCGAGGCCTTTGATGCCGGCCACGATGCCGGGATATTTGGCGAGGACTTCGTCGGGGACATCCGGCAGTGCGATTTCGCCTTCGATAATTTCCCGTTTAACCGCCCTTTCGAAAATCTCTGATAAACACTGAACCTGGGCTTCGGCCAGCGTATTCCCGGCACTCATTCCGTTGCTGACGAAGAGGTTTTCGACAACGTTGGACGGGAAGTACACGACTTTGCCATCCGACTGGCGGACGTATGGCAGTGAGCAGATTCCGCGCTCGGCGTTGCCGGAGTTGGTGTCGATCAGGTGCGAGCCGCGCAGTTCGCCGTCCGGGTTGTAAATTTCCAGGCTGTATTCGTCCAGGATTTCCTTTGGCAGCTTGTCGCCACGGCCTGGCTTGAACCAGCGCTCGTTCGGGTAATGCACGAACGGTGCATTGGCGATGTCCTCGCCCCAGTACACGCCGGCGTAGAAGTGATTGTTATTAGTGCGTTCGATGTATTCGCCCAGCGCCGAAGCAAGCGCGCTTTCCTTGGTCGCACCTTTACCGTTGGTGAAGCACATTGGCGAGTGCGCGTCGCGGATGTGCAGCGACCATACATTCGGCACAATATTACGCCACGAGGCGATTTCGATCTTGATGCCCAAGGCCGCTAATTGGCCTGACATATTGGCGATGGTTTGCTCCAGCGGCAGGTCTTTGCCCAGGATGTAGGTGCTCTGGTCGGCGGAAGGATTCAGCGTCAGCAGGGACTGTGCGTCGGCATCCAGGTTCTCGACTTCTTCGATGATGAACTCTGGGCCCTGCTGGACCACTTTCTTTACCGTGCAGCGGTCGATTGAGCGCAGGATGCCTTCGCGGTCTTTGGCCGAAATATCCGGCGGAAGTTCAACCTGGATCTTGAAGGTCTGCTGGTAGCGGTTTTCCGGATCGACGATATTGTTCTGCGACAGACGGATATTCTCGGTCGGAATATTGCGCGTATTGCAGTACAACTTGACGAAATACGCCGCGCACAGCGCCGACGAGGCCAGGAAGTAATCGAAGGGACCTGGCGCTGAACCGTCGCCTTTGTAGCGAATCGGCTGGTCGGCGATAACTGTGAAGTCGTCGAATTTGGCTTCAAGGCGAAGCTTATCGAGAAAATTGACCTTAATTTCCATGGGAGTATTGCGGCAGAGTGCTCAAAAAATGATTTGGGCATCATTATAATGCCCGCCCTCGCCCGCTCCTACGCAAGCTTAAATGTCCCAGACTGGCGCAAGTCCTTCCGGGTTGACCATACGGCCATTGCGTTCCAGTGCGGCGATTTCCGCCATTTCCTGCTCGGTCAGCACCAGTTTTGCGGCCAACAGGTTGCTGGCGAGGTTTTCACGCTTGGTGGAAGATGGGATCACAGCGTATCCAAGCTGCATGGCCCAGGCCAGCGCCACCTGTGCCGGAGTCGCCTGGCGGCGTTCGGCGATCGCGCCAATCACTGGATCACCCAGAACCTTACCGTAACCAAGGGTCATGTACGAGGTGACATGAATGCCCTGCCCCTTCAGGAATTCCACCAGCTTTTGGTTCTGCAGGTAGGGGCTCAGCTCGATCTGGTTGGTCGCGATTTGCGCGGCACCCACGGCGGCGATCGCGCGCTTGGTGTATTCAATATTGAAGTTTGAGATGCCAATCTGGCGTGCCAGGCCGCGTTCACGGGCGGTGGCCAGCGCGATCATATATTCCTCAACCGGGACATTACTCAATGGCCAGTGGATCAAGGCCAAGTCGACGTAGTCGGTGCGCAGCTTCTCCAAGCTTTCTTCAAGGCTGGCTACCAGGCGACCGGCAACGAAGTTTTCATTCCATACCTTGGTGGTCAGGAACAGGTCCTGGCGAGCGACGCCCGATTCGGCCACTGCCTGTCCCACTTCGGCTTCATTGCCATAGATTTGTGCGGTGTCGATCGCGCGGTAGCCCTCTGCCAGGGCGTTGCTGACGGAGTCAAAAGCGGCTTGTCCTTGCAGGCGGAAGGTGCCGGCGCCAAACGATGGGATAGTCATGTTGGAGTTCCTTTATAAGAGGATGCCACTCTAGCGCCGCAACTCTTTCCGAAAAAGCTGGATTTCCGCGAAAGATATTTGAATATAATTCAAGGATGAAGACGACTCTCGACGAAATGCAGGCATTTATTGCCATTGTGACTACGGGTTCGATCAGCGCTGCTGCTGAACAGCTGGGCCTGACCGTCTCCGCCGCCAGCCGTACTTTGTCGCGGCTGGAGGAGAAACTGGAGACGACACTGGTGCGGAGGACCACCCGCCGGCTCGAATTGACCGAAGAAGGTAAAGCCTTCCTCGACTGCGCCCGCGGCATTATCGAAAAAGTCGAGGAAACCGAGGAAAAAATGTCGCTCCGCCGCCAGGGGCCGGCCGGCCGGCTGCGGATCGATGCGGCGACGCCGTTTATGCTGCACGTGATCGTGCCGCTGGTGAATGGCTACCGCGAACAATTTCCGCGCGTTGAGCTGGAATTAAACAGTAACGAAGGCATTGTCGACCTGATGGAAAAGCGCACCGACGTCGCCTTCCGCATTGGCCGCCTGAAAGACTCGACCCTGCACGCCACGCCAATTGGCAGCAGCCGGGTGCGGGTGCTCGCCAGCCCGGCCTATCTGAAAAAACACGGCACGCCGGCTACGGTGGCGGACTTGGCCAACCACATTCTGCTCGGCTTTAACCAGCCTTCGTCGCTGAACGAATGGCCGCTGCTGGATGCGGACGGCCAGGCATTGCAGGTTACGCCTGACATTTACTCATCAAGCGGCGAGACATTGATTCACCTTGCATTGAATGGGGCCGGCATTGTCTGCCTGTCCGACTTCATGACCCGCGTCGATCGCAAGAATGGCCGCCTGCTGCAGCTGTTTGAGGCGGAAACATTGGAGGTTCGGCAACCGATCAACGCCGTTTATTACCGCAACACAGCCCTGTCTGCACGCATTGCGTCGTTCGTCGGCTACATGAAAGAAAAACTGGGCGATCGCGGCTTCGACGAGCCGGTATAATAACCACCCTTGCAACTGTAGGGTTATCACAGAATGTCTTTGCTTGCTCACGAGCTCGAACTGCTGGCTCCAGCCAAAACCGCGGAAATTGGCCGCGAGGCCATCTTGCATGGTGCGGACGCTGTTTATATCGGCGGTCCCGCCTTCGGCGCGCGCCACAACGCCAGCAACCCGATCGAGGAAATCTCCTCGCTGGTGGAATTCGCCCACCGCTACCGCTCGCGCATCTTCGTGACCATGAACACCATCATGCACGACTCCGAACTGGACCTGGCGCGCAAGCAAATCTGGCAGCTGTACGAGGCGGGCGTTGACGCGCTGATTATCCAGGACATGGGCCTGCTGGAAATGGACCTGCCGCCAATCCAGCTGCACGCATCGACCCAGTGCGATATCCGCACGGTTGAAAAGGCCAAATTCCTGGGCGACGTCGGCTTCTCGCAATTGGTGCTCGCGCGTGAATTGACCCTGGATAAGATCAAGCAAATCCGCGCGGAAGTCGATACGCCGCTCGAATACTTTGTGCACGGCGCCTTGTGCGTGGCCTTCTCCGGCCAATGCTACATCTCGCACGCAGACACCGGCCGCAGCGCGAATCGTGGCGATTGCTCGCAAGCTTGCCGCCTGCCATACACGCTGTCGGATAACCAGGGCCGCGTCGTCGCCTTTGAAAAACACCTGCTGTCGATGAAGGACAACGACCAGAGCGCGAACCTGGAAGCCCTGGTCGATGCGGGCATCCGCTCCTTCAAGATCGAGGGCCGCTACAAGGATATGGGCTATGTGAAGAACATCACCGCCCACTACCGCCTGCTGCTGGACGAGCTGCTGGAGCGCCGTCCAGAATTCGCACGCGCTGCCAGCGGCCGCACCCGCGTGCTGTTCACGCCGGATGTCGACAAGACCTTCCACCGTGGCCACACGGACTACTTCGCCAACGGCCGCCAGGAAGATATCGGCGCCTTCGATTCGCCCAAATACGTCGGCGTGGAACTGGGTAGCGTAGTACGCATGGGCGGCGATCACATCGACGTGATCACCAACGCGCCGATGGCCAACGGCGACGGCCTGAATTACATGAACAAGCGCACCACGGTGGGCATCCAGGCCAACAAAGCCGAGAAGCTGGGCGACACGGAAGATGGCCAGCGCTGGCGCGTCTTCCCGAACGAACAGATGGCTGCATTGCCGGGGTTGAAAGTCGGTACCGTCATCCACCGCAACCGCGACCACCAGTGGGAAGCGGCGCTGCACAAGAAATCTTCCGATCGTCACGTCGGCCTGCAGTTGGCGCTGTCCGAGATCGAAGGCGGCTTGCGCCTGTCCATCATTGATGAAGATGGCATCACCAGCACGACTGATGCGGCTATCGGTTTCCAGCCGGCGCAGAATGCGGAACAAGCCGAAAGCGGCCTGCGGGCAAGCCTGGCGAAGATGGGCAATACCATGTTCGTGGCGGACCACGTGGAACTGAAACTGTCGCAGCCTTGGTTTGTTCCTTCATCGGCGATCAACGCACTGCGCCGTGATGCAGTGGCGGCGCACGAGGCAGCGCGCCTGGCGGCCTGGCAGCGCCCGCAGCGCAAAGCGCCGGCGGAGCCGCTCGCGATCTATCCGGACACACAATTGAGCTATCTCGCCAACGTCTACAACGAGAAGGCGCGCGAGTTCTATCACAAGCACGGCGTGCAGCTGATTGCCGCGGCTTATGAGTCGCATGAAGAAGCGGGCGAAGTGCCGCTGATGATCACCAAGCATTGCCTGCGATTCTCGTTCAACCTGTGCCCGAAACAGGCGAAGGGTGTGCAAGGCGTGCAGGGTCAGGTGAAAGCCGAACCAATGCAGCTGGTCAGCGGCGATCACACCTACACTCTGCGCTTCGATTGCAAGCCGTGCGAGATGCACGTTGTTGGGGCGATGAAGCCGGGTATCCTGAACTCCCCTCCTCCATCTGCGGTGCCTTACAGCCCGCTCGTGTTCCACCGCAAACGGCCTAATTAAGCCAGCAGCGCGCGTGCTTCGGCCAGCAAGTCCTCTGCGCAGGGCTTGCCGGTCTTTGATTCCCTGATCGAGACATGCCAGAGGCCGATAACACCGGCCAGTTGGCTTTCGTCTTTCGCGTGTTCGATACGGCGCACCAGGTCGGATGCCAGCAAGCCAAGGTGCTTGCGTGCAGCGGCGGCCATCAGTTCACGTGCCGCAGTGAGCGCGGCGGCGCCGGCGGCCGCAGCGCGGGCCGGTGCGGAGACCGGAACCGCCGCGGCGGGAGCGGGCTTGGCGGCAGGTGGCGGCGCCGACGTGATGCCCACCAATCCCTTGCGCAGCAGGCCTTCAACGGCTTCCAGCATTTCGTCTTCGCCCACCAGCGGGCCGATGTCGGCGAGGGGCTTCTGCCCGTCGAGCATGATCAGCACGGAACGCTGGCGTGCCGTCAGCCCAGCGCTGCGTTGCCCAACTTCGGCCCGGCCGGCTGCGGTCTTGCCAAATACCGTGCCACGCAAGCGGATTCGATTTTCCATAGTAAATTGCATGATGCGATGCTACTGGGCAAATGTGACAAGATCATTTCAGAGTTGGTCTTCTCCGTGTTATAAATGCAGCACCATCGACCTGCGCGCCCAATCATGCCACTTCGCCTGCGTACGCTAACAGCCCTGCTGCTCGCCGCTGGAGCGTACTATTTGCTGGCCCGTTTTGGACTGATGCTTGCGCTGGCGAACAGCAATGCGAGCCCGATCTGGCCGCCGTCCGGCTTCGCGCTGGTGCTTCTGCTGCGTTTTGGACGGCATTTGTGGCCCGCAATCCTCGCCGGCGCCTTCCTCGCCAATCTCGCGGTTTTCCATAACAACCAGGTGGCGACACTGCCCATCCTCCTAAGCGCCTCGCTGGCCATCGCCATCGGAAATACTGCGGAGGCCCTGTTGGCCGAATTGCTGTTGCGCCGCCTGCATATCACTGGCATCCGTCTCGATACCCAGCGCGAGGTCTACAAATTCGGCGGGACCGTGGCCCTGGCGGCGCTTGCGTCGGCGTCGATTGGCGTACTGTCGCTGCAGGTCTCGGACATTATTCCGGCCGAACTGGCCGGTCAAGTTGCTGCCACATGGTGGACCGGCGATTTCCTTGGCTTGTTGTTGCTGGCGCCGCTGGCCATGGCGATCCCCGATCGTCCGCGCATGCCGCAATGGACGGCGGGACAGTTTGCTTTTCTCGGTATCCTGACTATCGCGACGCTTGGCGTCTTCCTCACCGATTCACGTTACGAGGCGACCGAATTCCTGCCGTATTGCCTGCTCTTCTTCCTCGGCCTGGCGGCCGTCAACCGCTGGCGCGCGATGGTGCGCATGGCGCTGGTAATCATCGCGGGGATCGCGATTCCTGCAACGGTGCTGAACCACGGGCCCTTTGTTTCCGGCGTATTGCACCACTCCCTGCTGTCGCTCTCCACCTATCTGGCAATCAGCAGCATCCTTGCCTGGGTCCTGGCAACCGAGGAGGAGCCTGGCCTGGCGGAAGGCTACGTCTGGACACCGATCCTGACGCTTCTGGCCTGCATGTCGCTCACCGTTGCTGCCTGGGGCTGGATCAGCTTCGACACCGAGAGCCGCACACGCGAACGCTTCCAGCGCGCTGCGGACAGCGTGCGCGAAACGATACGCCTGCGCATGGAAGGCTATGAGGCTTTGCTGCGCGCTGGCGCCGCACTGTTCGACGCGTCCACCAGTGTCGAACGCGACGAATGGCAGGCTTTCGTTGGCGGGCTTCAGCTGCATCAGGAATATCCGGGCGTACTCGGCATGGGCTTTGCCCGCTTTGCCCCGGCGGGTGCGCTGGCGAACCTGAACAAGGAGGTACGCGTCTGGCCCGAAGGTAGCCGCGATCTGTACGCGCCGATCATGTTCCTTGAGCCGCGTTCGCCGCGCAACCTGGTAGCCATCGGCTTTGACATGATGTCCGAGCCGACTCGGCGCGACGCCATGATTGCGGCAATGCAGAGCGGCAAAATGACTGCCAGCGGCCCCATCACACTGGTGCAGGAGATCAGCGGACCCAAGCAAGTTGGCTTCCTGGTATTCAACCCCGTCTATTCGAATAACGGCGCCGGCCAGCGCGTGCTCAACGGCTTTGTCTACAGCCCTTTCCGCATGGGCGACCTCATGCAAGGCATTTTCGGCGGCGGATTGCAGGAAGTCCGGCTTGACATCAACTTCCAGGATCCCAAAGGGCAGCTGATGTACACGAGCGCCCGCGGCGGTACAGGCCAGAGTTATACGCGGCTCAGCAGCGTAGCCAATGTGGAAATTGGCGATAACGGCCAGAACTGGGCCCTGACCATACGTCCAACCGCCCTCTTCGATGCATCGGTCGACCAAGGCAAATCCTTCATGGTGCTGGTACTGGGAACGTTGATCAGTCTGCTTTTCTTTGGCGCCAGCCGCAACCTGGTCCACGAACGCGCTGCCGCGGTGAAAGCCAAGGATCAATCGGCCCGCAAGCTGGAAGAACAAACCGCCAGCCTGGAAGAATCGGAGGCCCGCTTCAAACTCTTGACTACGCACATCCGGAATCATGCAATCGTGCTGCTGGATCCTACGGGCATCATCACAACCTGGAACGAAGGCGCGGAAAAACTGTTTGGCTACCGTGCGGACGAAATCGTGGGCCAGCCCTTGCAACGCCTGTCGCTGGAGAGCGATAGCCTGACCAGCATGACGCTGGCGCTGGAACATGGGCAGTACGAGGCCACGGCGCAGAGGCGCCGGCGCGATGGCAGTACCTTCCTGGGCTTGAAACAGCTGTTCCCGGTGCATGACGAGCAAGGCCGCTGCATCGGTTATGCCATGATCGTACGGGACGTAACTGCCGAAAAAGCGGCCGAGAAGGAACTGAACGACGCGAAAACGCAGGCGGAATCGGCCAGCGCGGCGAAAAGCGCTTTCGTTGCAAATATCAGCCACGAACTGCGTACGCCAATGAATGCGGTGCTGGGCGTGAGCCAGATCCTGGCGCGCACGCCGTTGAACGCCGAGCAGCGGCAATATCTGGACATGGTTTCCGGCGCCGGCCGTTCGCTGCTTGCCCTGCTGAACGACGTGCTGGACTTTTCCAAGATCGAAGCCAATAAGCTGGAACTGGCCGAGGATGATTTCCTGGTGGATGACGTGCTGTCGGCCCTCTCGGCGGTCATGGCCATGACCCGTTCGGAGAAAGACATTGCAGTCTCGCTATGCGTGGAAGCGGAAGTTCCGATTTCCCTGCACGGCGACGTGCAGCGCGTCCAGCAAGTCCTGCTCAACCTGGTTAGTAATGCTTTGAAATTTACCGAGCGCGGCTCAGTGAGCGTGCACGCCTGCCGCGATCCGGCGCATCCGGGCATGTTGCGCTGGGAGGTCAGCGATACGGGTATCGGCATCAGCAGCGAGCAGTTGCAGCGCCTGTTCAGCCCATTCAGCCAGGCTGACGCATCGATGGCAAGGCGTTACGGCGGCACCGGCCTCGGCCTGGCAATTTCGCAGCGGCTGGTCCAGATGATGGGAGGCTCGATCGAAGTGGCCAGCACGCCGGGACGTGGCGCCACCTTCACTTTCCTGATGCCCTTGCGCGAGGGCGACCTGCCCGACCCATACGCCCTGCCCGCGGCACGCCGCCAGTGGCGGGTGCTGTACGCGGATCCCAACCCGAACCTTCACAACGACGTGGTACAGCTCGCGGCGCGCTGGGGCTGGCACTGCGACACTGTCGACAGCGCTGGCGGTATTGAAGCCGCGCTGGCGCGCGGCAATTACGACCTGCTGATATATGACAGCAGCCTTGCCGCCTTCGCACGTAAAACCAGTGTGGCGCAGCGCATTTGCGTCCGCAGCGGATTGCAGTCGGCCATTGCCGGCGGCAGCCACGATCCGGAACTGCTGCGCCCCTTGACCCGAAGCGCCCTGTACCATGCCTTGTCGTCGCCGGCCGAGAAACCAGGCACACCGCCACCAACGCAACAGAATATCTTCAGTAGCGGCGGCCGCGCGCTGGAAGGCATTTCCATCCTCCTGGCAGAAGACAACGCCCTCAACCAGCTGGTGGCGCGCAGCATGCTCGAAGCGGTGGGAGCCACCGTGCACATCGTCGAAAACGGCGCGCTGGCCCTGGACTTCCTCCGCAACGCCCATCCGGCGCCGGACCTGGTGCTGATGGATGTCCAAATGCCGGTCATGGATGGTTTTGCGACAACCCAGGCGATCCGGCATGAATTGCAGCTGGACTTGCCGGTACTGGCGATGAGCGCAGGCGTGACGCTCGGCGAGCGCGCGGAGTGTGACGCGGCCGGGATGAACGGTTTTGTTGCCAAACCTGTCGATGCAGATGACTTAATTACAACAATTTTGCATTTTGTTCATGCAAAGGAGCGGAATTGAAATCTATCGAATTGACACAAACGCTATAATCTACCGGCAGTCATTATATTTTTGGAAATAGATGAAAAAGCTTTTGCTCGGGGCCACTTTTGCCGCCCTGTCGTTCCCGGCCCTTGCCGACACCTTTACGACGATCGAAAACCAGCCCTTGTCCGAACTTTGGGTCAATCCGGGCTTTTATTCCCATCACTTCCAGCGCGACAAAGGATTCGATGACACCAATCCTGGCTGGGGTGCCGAGTACCGATTTTCCACCGTCGCTTCCGCCACTGCGGGGCGCTTCCACAATAGCGACCGCCGCATGTCGAATTACGCCGGCGTGTATTACCAGCCATGGGCCATCGGTCCAGTACGCCTCGGCGCCGTGATTGGCGGCTTCAACGGCTACCCGAAAATGCGCGATGGCGGCTGGTTCCTGGCTGCTATCCCTGTTATCAGCATGGAATATCAACGCGTCGGCGTTAACTTTGCTATCGTACCTACATACAAGGAACGATTGCATGGCGCTATTTCCGTGCAATTGAAGTTCAAACTGCTGTGATTCAAATGAACAAGCGCGCTTCCATTGATCACATGCAGGCCAGTTCGCTGGAAGAGTTGCAGCGCCTGGCCGGTTTTGTGTGCGGCAAAGCGGTGCCGGCCGAGGCACTGGCTGATGAGCAGCGCTTGTTCTCCTATTTACCTGAAAACCATACCGCCGAGCAGCACGCGGCCCTGGCCGACCTGGCCGCTTGCGTGCGTGCCCAGCAAGGCTTGCGCCAGGGCCTGGCGCGCGCCAACGGCTTCCTTGCCGGCTTCGCTGAACACGCCCCCTCCCCGCTCTGGATCAGGGATGCGGAGGGCTACTACGTCATGGGCAGCAGCCTGGAATTCCAGCCCGGCGCCGCACTCGACAATCCGGAAGTCACCAAGACGATGGAAACCACGGATGAGGGTACGCGCCATTGGCTGGTCCATAAATTCCCGATCCATGTCAATGGCGAATCCTTTACCGGCGGCTCCGCCATCGACGTTACCACCGAAGTCGAAAAAGAGCGCGCGCTGATCCGGCACGATAATTTCTATGTGTTGCTCTCGCGACTGAGCGCCCTGATTCCCCGCTCCCGGACGCTGGAACAGCTGTGCCTCGACGCCTGCCGCCTCGCGGCGCACCAGCCGAGCCTGGACTGCGCTGCCATCAGCCGCAAGGGTGAGGATGGCTTCCTGCACTTGTTTGCTTCTGCCAGCCGTGAAGGGCAGGAAAAACATTGGAGCGTCGGCGACAGCGCGCCTGACTGGCTGGCGGCTGAGCTGGCGGCCCATGTGATGGCGACTGGACGCGTGCAATCGGGTTCGCGCAAGGGGCATGAGATCGCGTCCTGCATGGCCGTTCCGCTGTTCGTCAACAACCAGCCATGGGGCGTGGCCACGTTCTATTCGCGCCGCGAACAGCATTTCGATGCCTTCTACCGCGAGCGCGCAGGCGAACTGAGCAATGAACTGAGCTATGGCATTGAGCGCCTGGTCAATGCGCAGGAGATGCATCGCCTCGCGCGCACCAATGTATTGTCGGGCCTGCCAAGCCGCCTGCAATTCGAGGAAGAAATCGCGGCCCTTGCCGCTTCAGATGCGCGCGGCACGGTTCTGCTGCTGAACATCAACCGCTTTGACGAAATCAGCTCGGCTTATGGCAATGCCGCCGCCGTTGGCCTGATGCGCCATATCGCACAGAAGCTGCGCTCCGTCGTGGCCGAAAGCATGCTGCTCGCCCACGTGGGCGTCGGCCGCTTCGCCGTCTTCCTTCCGGCGCACGGCACGCAGACTGCCGCTGAATTCATCCAGGAGACGGCCGTGCCAATGCTGCAAGGCGCTTACCAGGTGAAGGAACACAAGATCTGGTGCACCATCAACGCCGGCGCCGCCGCACTACCCGACGATGGCACCAGTGCGGATGAATTACTGGTCAAGGCCTGGGATGCACTCTCCGCAGCGCGCGACCTCGACCTGCGTTTCGGCCAGTACGACCGGGCCGCGGACCGCGTGGTGGCCCGCCAGATCAGCCTTGAAGTGGAATTGCGCGATGCGCTGGAACGCCAGGAATTCGTCAATTTCTACCAGCCGAAGATCGACCTGCGCACCGGCAAGCTGACCGGCGCGGAGGCGTTGGTGCGCTGGCGCCACCCGCAGCGCGGCCTCGTGCCGCCTTCGGAATTTGTGCCGGAGCTGGAACGAACCGGCCTGGTGATCGCCGTTGGCCGCCAGGTGATGCAGCGGGCCATGCAAGACTGGCGCTCGTGGCATGACGCCGGCCTGGCGCCGCCGCAGATCGCTGTCAACGTTGCGCCGGCCCAGTTCCGCTGCGACTCGCTGTTTACGGATATCGAGCATGCCCTGAATACTGCCGGGGCGGATTTGCATCCGCTGTCGATTGAGATTACCGAGAGCTCGCTGGTGTCCGACCATGACCGGGTGGTCGAAATCCTGAGCAAGGTGCGCGCACTGGAGGTGCCAGTGGCAATCGACGATTTCGGGACCGGATATTCTTCTTTGTCCTACCTGGTCAGCCTGCCGGTAGACGTCATGAAGATCGACCGCTCCTTCGTCACCCGCATGTCGCAGGATGCCGGCTATATGGGCCTGGTCAGCACCGTGGTGTCCTTGGCGCACAACCTCGACCTCAAAGTCGTGGCCGAGGGGATCGAAACGGAAGAAGAAGCCAAGCTTCTCAAGCTGCTGCGCTGCGAACAGGGGCAGGGCTACCTGTATGGCCACCCTGTCCCTGCCGACGAATTCGCGTCCTTGCTCGACGCGGCTTGATCCAGGCTTACTGCTTGGCTGCGGCGCGCGCTGTCGCCACCTGGTCGAGGATGTGCTTGGGCACGGCGGCGTAGTGCTGGAACTCCATGGTGTACGTCGCCCTGCCCTGCGTCAGCGAACGCAGGGAAGTCGAGTAGCCGAACATTTCCGCCAACGGCACCAGCGCGCGAACCTGCTTGCCGCCGCCACCGGGGATTTCGTCCATGCCTTGCACCATGCCGCGCCGCGTCGTCAGGTCGCCCATCACGTTGCCCATGAATTCTTCGGGCGTTTCAACCTCGACGTGCATCATCGGCTCCAGCAGCTGCGGATTGGCCTTGCGCATGCCATCCTTGAACGCCATCGAGCCAGCCATGCGGAAGGCGTTCTCGTTGGAGTCCACGTCGTGGTAGGAGCCGAAGGTCAGCGTGGCGCGCACGTCGACCACCGGATAACCCGCCAATACGCCGGCATTCAGCGTTTCGCGAATCCCCTTTTCCACCGCAGGAATGAATTCGCGCGGCACCACGCCGCCTTTGATGGCGTCGACGAACTCAAAGCCTTTGCCCGCATCCATCGGATCCAGCTTCAGGACGACGTGACCGTACTGGCCCTTGCCGCCTGACTGCTTGATGAACTTGCCCTCGATATCGTTCACCGCCTTGGTGATCGTTTCACGGTAAGCCACCTGCGGCTTGCCCACTGTCGTCTCGACGCTGAACTCGCGGCGCATGCGGTCCACCAGGATTTCCAGGTGCAGCTCGCCCATGCCCGACATAATGGTCTGGCCCGATTCTTCGTCCGTGTGAACGCGGAAGGACGGATCCTCCTGCGCCAGGCGGTTCAGGGCAATCGCCATCTTTTCCTGGTCGGCCTTGGTCTTTGGTTCCACCGCCTGCGAAATCACAGGTTCCGGGAACACCATCTTCTCCAGGATAATGACCTTGTCCGGGTCGCTCAGCGTATCGCCCGTCGTCACGTTTTTCAAACCGACCGCCGCGGCGATGTCGCCCGCGAACACCTCCTTGATCTCCTTGCGCTCGTTGGCGTGCATCTGCAGGATGCGGCCAAGCCGCTCCTTCTGGCCCTTGGTCGGGTTATAGACAGTATCGCCGGAATTCACGATGCCCGAGTACACACGGAAGAAAGTCAGTTGGCCCACGAATGGGTCGGTCATGATCTTGAAGGCGAGCGCGGAGAACGGCTCCTGGTCCGAGGGATGCCGTTCGATTTCCTGGTCGTCTGCATCATGGCCCGCGATTGCCGGGACGTCGACAGGAGACGGCAGGTACTCGATCACCGCGTCCAGCATGGCCTGCACGCCGCGGTTCTTGAAGGCGCTGCCGGCCAGCATCGGCACGATCTCGTTGCGGATGGTGCGTTCGCGCAGCGCAGACTTGATCTCGTCTTCGCTCAGGGTTTCGCCGTTGAGGTATTTCTCCGTCAGTTCAGGCGTCGCTTCGGCGGCTGCTTCGACCATATGGTCGTGCCACTTCTGCGCCAGCTCCTTCAGGTTGGCGGGGATGTCCTCGTAGGTGAACTTCACGCCCAGCGTTTCGTCGTCCCACATGATGGCGCGCATCTTGACCAGGTCGACCACGCCGTGGAAGTTATCCTCGGCGCCGATCGGGATCTGGATAGGCACGGCGGTGCCTTTCAGGCGGTCCTTGATTTGCTGCTGTACGCGGAAGAAGTCCGCACCGACGCGGTCCATCTTGTTGACGAAAGCCAGGCGCGGGACCTTGTATTTATTGGCTTGCCGCCAAACGGTTTCCGATTGCGGCTGCACGCCGCCGACAGAGTCATAGACCATGACGGCGCCATCGAGCACGCGCATCGAACGCTCGACTTCGATCGTAAAGTCGACGTGGCCCGGCGTGTCGATGATATTGATACGGTGCTCGGGGAAATTGCCGCCCATGCCTTTCCAGAAGGCCGTGGTCGCTGCCGAAGTGATGGTGATGCCGCGCTCCTGCTCCTGCTCCATCCAGTCCATGGTCGCGGCGCCATTGTGCACCTCACCCAGCTTGTGGTTGACCCCGGTGTAAAACAGGATACGCTCCGTCGTCGTGGTCTTGCCAGCGTCGATGTGGGCGCTAATGCCGATATTGCGGTAACGCTCGATAGGTGTCTTGCGGCTCATCACAATCTCCTTGAACGATGCCTTGCGGGCATCTTCGATTCTATCAGTAACAGGAGTGCGAAGATTGGGCGACTCAACAAGAAATCAAGGGAGAGGTTTCGCCTTTATCATCGCACTTGCACGTGCAAAGTGTCCTGCACCCAGATGGTGCAAGGTATGGAGGTCGGCATTGTCCTCGCGGAAGGACCAATGACCACTGGAAAACACACGTTCATCAGCGGCCGCAGCGACCACTTCGGCAAAGCAGGTATCGTAGGCGTCTTCCGTGTGGCGCTCGGGAATCAAGCGGCATTCAAGCCAGGCTACGCAGCCCGCTGCGACCAAGGGTGCTCCGGTCAGCGCGCCGGGCGCCGAGGGAATGTTAAAACGGCTGAACTTGTCACCCTCGCGGCCGCTGGAAGTGCCGACGGCATAAGTCAAGTCGGCGGCTGCGGCGCCGGGAATGCAGATGGCAAATACACCGCTGGCGGCGATCAGTTCACGGCTGAGGGTGTTCTTGTCGATGACGATGGCGACGCGTGGCGGTGTGAACTCCACGGGCATGGACCAGGCAGCGGCCATGATGTTGCGGCGCCCCTCTTGGGCGCTGGTGACCAGGACGGTGGGACCGTGATTAAGCAGGCGGCTGGCGTGGTTCAGCGCGACGGGCTGGAAGTGTTCGAATGGCAGAGTCATGCGCCATTCTAGCGCCCTCCCAGCACACGCGCTGGCAGCAGGACAATTGCCCGCAACAGTTCGAACACGGCCTCAACACCAATGCCGAGCAAGCGGAATGGCAGCAGCATCAGCCAGACGATCGGGTAAAGCACCAGGGCCAGCAAGGCCAGGGGCCAGCACAGGAAGAGCAACACGAGCCAGAGCAGGAAGCCGAACATCTCAATACCTCCGATTGAAGATGTGGCAACTTTAAAACGGACGTCCACCCCGGACAACGGACATGCGACCAAATGCCGTACAACGCGACAAAGGGCCGAAATCCGGGGATGGACGGAGGCTCAGGCGGCGAAGGCTGGAACGGTCGAAGCCTCATGCACGGCGACGGCGCGCATGGTCGCCTGCAGGGACTGGATCTGGGCGCCCGCACGGTAGGCGAAACCAATCTGGACGGTCTCACCGGCGCGCAGATTGATCGGCTCCGCCAGCGGCAGGGTCATATAGTGGTTGAGCCAGTCGATGGTGCTGTTGCGCTCAGGGACCACGGCCAGGATGTTTTTCGTAATGAAGCGCAGCGCATTCAATTGTCCATCACGCTCAGCGGTGAACTGTCCTTCCCAGCGGTAGACCATATCATTCGGCTGGGTAAAGTCGATCAAGGAATAGACCTGCGGCTGGCTTAGCTCAACAGTATCGTTCTGGATCTGGCCTGGCTGCTGGAATTGCACGATCGGCGCTATAAACCCGTCGAAATCATATTCCTGCTGGACCGGCTGGACGGCCATCAGCACCGCTTCGGGCATGAATACCGGCAGCGGGCCGCCGAATCGCTCCAGGTAGCGCTGCTTGAAGTGCTCGATGACCTCCACCTGCTTCTCGCGCAGCATGGCGACGTGGATCATTTCGCAGATCACCAGGTCCACCGGTTCCGGCGGCAGGTATTCGAAGGCGTCGGCATGGATCACCTCGACGCGCTCGCCATTCCTGTTCAGGGCCAGGAATTTACGCGCTTCCTGCACCATGTCCGGGTTGAATTCAACGCAGTAGACCTTGCTGGCCTTTTGCGCGGCGAAGAAAGACAGCACGCCGGTACCACCGCCAAGCTCCAGCACCTTCATACCCGGCTGGACCACGTAATCGATGGCCGCCTTGAAGTTGTGCATGCGGTTGGCATCCATCAGCATATTGTGGTGGTAATGGACCGGGATGAACTGGCCAAGGTAGCAGCTTTCGATTTCGCGTTCATTCAGCATGGCGGTAGCGCGGCAAGGCGCGGTGGGTTTTCGACATGTGAATTGTCGCCCCAACCGGCTTGCGCCATTTGCACGATATGAAAGGGAAATACGGCTCTATTTACGGCCGGGATAGCGGCGGATCTGGTCGGCGATCCAAGGTTTTTGCGCGCGAATGGCGAATTCGGCCGCATTTTCCTTCCAGGCGCGGTCTTTGAGCGAGGCGTCGGCGCCCTCTTCCAACAGCAGCTGGACGGCCTCTTCCTGGCCTTCACGGGCCGCCAGCATCAGTGGCGTGGTACCGGTTGGCGACTCGGCGTCGATATAGGCGGAGCGATCGAGCAACAGTTTCATGATGCCGAGATCGCCGGCAGCTGCGGCGTAATGCAAGGCGGTCCAGCCTGGACGGTTAACCTGGGCGCCTTTCGCCAGCATTGCCAGAACGGCAGGTTTGTTCTTTTGGAAAGCCGCCATCATCAGGGCAGTGTTGCCATTGGGAGCTTGCTCGTCGATTTTCAGCTTGGGGTGCGCCAGCAGGAGCTGGGCGACCTTCATCGCGTCGTAGCGCATCGCAACAATCAGGCCGGTTTCGCCACGGCCGGGCTCGCGAACGTTCGGGTCCAGGCCACGGGTGAGAACGGCTTTCACCGCCACGTCGTCGTCCAGCTGGATCGCGCGGAAGAAGGTGACTGCGTCTGCCTCCGCCTCTGTTGCTGCGAGTGCTGCCGCTGGAGCGGCGAGCAGCGCCAGTGCGGCGCTGGCCATCAGGGCGAGTACTGCGCGGCGCGTCTGCATCAGGCGGCCGCCTTGAACAGTTCGAAGAAGTTGGCGCTGGTCTGCTCGGCGACTTGCTCGACCGAAACACCCTTCAGCTTGGCGATGAATTCGGCCACATGGGCAACGTAGCCGGGTTCGTTCATTTTGCCGCGATACGGCACCGGGGCAAGATAAGGCGAATCGGTTTCGATCAACATGCGTTCGAGCGGCACTTCCAGTGCAACGGCTTGTAGCTCCTTGGCGCTCTTGAAGGTGACGATGCCCGAAAAAGAGATGTAGAAGCCCTGTTCCATCGAAGCGCGCGCGACTTCCAGCGATTCGGTGAAGCAGTGCATCACGCCTGCCACGCCGCCCTGGTCCGTGCCTGCGCCCTCTTCGCGCATGATGCGGATGGTGTCTTCCGATGCCGAACGGGTGTGGATGATCAGCGGCTTGCGGGTCTCACGCGAGGCTCGGATATGGGTGCGGAAGCGTTCTCGCTGCCATTCCAGGTCGCCTTCCAGGCGGTAGTAGTCGAGGCCGGTTTCGCCGATGGCGACGATCTTGGGGTGCCTGGCCAGTTCGACCAGTTGCTCCACCGTCGGTTCGGGGGTGTCTTCGTAATCCGGGTGAACGCCAACAGAGGCAAAGATGTGGGGATACTGCTCGGCCAACGCCAGGACGCGCGGGAAGTCAGGCAAGTCTACCGACACACAAAGCGCGTGGCTGACTTTGTTTTCCGCCATCTTGGCGAGGATTTCAGGCATCCGGGCGGCCAGCTCCGGGAAGTCGATATGGCAGTGGGAATCAATAAACATCCCGAGATTGTACCTCAGGGCATCAAGCGCCACTTGTCCGTGAATTCCGGCACGCCCGCAGGATGCGCCTTCTTCCAGGCCTCGAATTCGGGCCGATAGGCTTCCTTATACATCAGGACCAGGATCGCAGTTTCGAGCTGGCCGGCCGCTTGCAGTTTTTGCAGGGTCAGCAAAGCCGGCGCCTGCGGTGCTGGCTGGCCTTTCTCCTGCAGCTCAGACGCCACCTTGAGCGCCGTGTTCCACGCCCGCAATTCCGCCTGGAACGGCGACTCAGGCTTGGCGCCCTTGGCTTCGGCGATCTGCGCCATCGCATAGGCCAACCAGATGGATTGGTCGGTGCCTTTGACTTCGGGCGACAGATTGATGGAGTTCTTGTCCCGCTGGATCCAGGCCTTGCGCTCAAGGCCGAGGCGGGACATCGGCTTGTCGGAATTTGCGAGGTAAATCTTCATTCGTTCCCAGTTCGTCGCTTCACTGGGCATTGCTTCAATCGCGTGCAGGACGGCACTCAGCGCGCCATTGCCATCGCCCTGACGGTCACGCGCATCGGCGAGAAAACGCCAGGCCTGGGAATTTAGCGGATCGGTCTCCGCGGCCATCTGGAACATGAGTTCGGCGCCGGCCCAGTTCTTTTCGGCGAAATAAGTATCGCCCTCCATGACCTGCGCTGTGACAAATTTCGGGTCAGCCTTGGATGCGGCACGGTACTTCACGCGCGCGGCTTCGTACTGGCCATTGTGGAACAGGACCTCGCCTTCATCGAACAATTTGTTGGCTTCAGCATTGGCGACATAGCCTGGCTTGGGCGTTTCGTCATCCAGGGCGCGTAAGACTTCGTTAGCCAGGGGATCGTCGGAAGAGACCGCCAAGGCCTTCTGCGCCCAGGCGCGGGCTTGCTCCAGCTGGGCCTTCGCCTCGGGCGACGTACCGCCGGCAGCCAACGAATACAGCATATAAGCGAAGGAAGCCAGCGGACTTGACGCATCCGGCGATTCTTCCCGGGCGGCTTCGTACTTGTCCGCTGCCGCGGCGTATTGACGCTGTACGGCCAGAGCGTTGCCTTCGGATACCAGGCGTTGGGACTTTTCGTTGCCATTGACGGCCGCATGCGAAGGCGCCAACGAAGCCAGGAAGATCGCCGCGACGGCCGCCTTCAACGCTGTCATGCGACGCGCTTGCCGAGGATGATCAGGTCGCGCTCAACGCCGTCGAGGTTGGCGACGCGCGGCAGATTGGCCCAGGTTTCGAAGCCGAACTTTTCAAACAGCGCCAGCGAAGGCTTGTTGTGCCCGAAGATGAAGCCGAGCACGGTGTGCACATCGACCTGCGGCGCGAAATCGATGGCTTCCTGCAGCGCGTAGCGGCCGACGCCTTTGCCGCGCCAGGCCTCGTCGATGTAGATCGACACCTCGGCAGTGCCGGAATAAGCCGGGCGGCCGTAGAAGTTGGAGTAGGAAATCCAGCCGATGATGCCATCGCGATCCACTTCTTCGATCACCCACAGCGGCCGGCGGCCGGGCTGGTGGTCGTGGAACCAAGGCAGGCGCGATTCGACCGAGACCGGTTCGGTATCGGCCGTCACTTCGCGCGACGCGATGGTGCTGTTATAAATGGCGACGATGGTGGGCAGGTCGTCCAGTGTGGCGATGCGATGGCGGAACTTCGTCATTCGTTAAAGCGTGTGGGTGGCGCGGGAGGAGCGCAGCGCAGCGCCCAGGATTTCTTCGATTCGCAGGCGGGTACGGGTCCCGGTTTCGTCTTCAGGGAAATGCACGCCGATGCCTTGGGTCTTGTTATTGGCCGCGCCGGCAGGCGTGATCCAGACGACCTTGCCGGCGATCGCGTATTTGTTCGGATCGTCCATCAGGGTCAGCAACAAATAGATTTCATCACCAATCTTGTATGGCTTTTGCGTGGGCACGAACATGCCGCCGTTTTTCAGGAAAGGCATATAGGCCGCGTACAGGGCCGCCTTTTCCTTGATTGCCAGGGACAATACCGTCGGCCGGTTGATGGCGACGGCGCTCGGATCGGTAGGGCTTGCGCTCATTTTTTCCTTTCTTCAGCTACAGCAAGCAGTGTAGTCAAGAAGCATATCTTCAATAAACAGTTTCGGCGACAGCGGATGATCGGAGGTGGCCCGGCGCTCGTTGGCGCCCTTGATCGCTCCCATCAGCCGGCTGATATTCACTTTATCTGCCAGTCCAGCCAGCTCACGCTGGTAACGTGGATAATAACGGATGTTTCCTGCCAGTTTGTACGAAAAAAGATCATAAAGCCAGCGCTGTTGCCACGAAACCAAGGAAGTCAGCGGTACTTTCTGTAGCTTGTCAGCAGTTTTCAAGGCGCCTTCCACACTCGGACGGGCCAGGTATTGCAAGAATACGTCCAATTCTTCACGATTGCCTGTTTCGGAGGCAGCGGCGGCGGACAGCGGCGAACCGCCCTGCTCACGCAGCCAGCTATCGGCATCCGGCACGCCTTGCTGCTTGAGCCAGGCCAGCGCTTCGTCATGGGCCGGCATTGGCATGGCGAACTTGCGGCAGCGCGACAGGATGGTCGGCAGCACGCGGTCCAGGCCATTCGACGAGAGCAGGAAGACGGTGCCAGGCGGCGGCTCTTCCAGCGTTTTCAGCAGGGCATTCGAGGCGGGCATATTCAGGGCCTCCGCCGGGTACAGTACCACCACGCGCAAACCCTGGCGGTGGGTCGAGATGTTCATGAAGTCCGACAGCGCGCGGATCTGCTCGATCTTGATCTCTTTCGAGGGCGCTTTCTTGGCGGCTTTCTTGTCTTCGCCCTCCTCGCCTTCGCCTGGCTCGTCCTCCATCGCTTCCGGGCGCACGCGGCGGTAGTCCGGGTGGCTGTGCTGGAGGAACCAGCCGCAGCTCGGGCATTCACCGCAGGCATGACCGTCAGGCCGGGCGTTCTCACACAGCAGGGCCTGAGCGAACTGTTCGATAAAATCAGCTTTGCCGATGCCGGCCGCGCCGTGGAACAGGATCGCATGCGGCATGCGCTGGCGCAGCGTTTGCAGCTGCTGCCAGGCGCCCTGCTGCCATGGATAGGTTTGGCTCACTCGAGGGCTCCAATGATTTGCGCCAGTTCTGCCTGGATGTCGGCGATGCTGCGGGTGGAGTCGATCACGCGGAAACGGTGCGGCGCTTCGGCGGCGCGGCGCAAGTACTCGGCGCGGGTCGCCATGAAGAAATCGGCTTTTTCGCGTTCGAAACGGTCCAGGTCGCGGGTGGCGTCCAGCCGGGCGCGCGCCACTTCCAGCGGAACGTCGAACAGGATGGTCAGGTCGGGCTCCAGGTCCGGATGGACCCAATGCGCCAGGATCTCCAGCTTTTCACGGCTCAGGCCACGCCCGCCGCCCTGGTAAGCGAAGCTGGCGTCGGTGAAGCGGTCGGAAATCACCCAGGCGCCGCGCGCCAGCCCCGGCTCGATCACCTGGGCCACGTGTTCGCGCCGGCTGGCGAAGACGAGCAGGGTTTCCGTTTCGACGTGCATGGCCTCGTGCAGCCACAGTTCGCGCAGCTTCTCGCCGAGCGGGGTGCCGCCCGGTTCGCGTGAACTGACCAGCTCCAGGCCGCGCGCCTTGACCAGCTCGCCTACGAACTGGATGTGAGTCGATTTGCCGGCACCATCGATGCCTTCGAATGTGATGAATTTACCGCGCTTGCTCATTATTTATTGTTTTTGGTACTGGTTGACCGCCCGATTGTGGTCGGTCAGGTTATCGGAGAACTGGCTGGTGCCATTGCCGCGCGCTACAAAGTAGAGCGCGCCGGATTTGGCCGGATCCAGGGCGGCCGCCAGCGAAGCGACGCCGGGCAGCGAAATCGGGGTCGGCGGCAGGCCTACCCGGGTATAGGTATTGTAGGGGGTATCGGTTTCCAAGTCCTTTTTGCGGATATTGCCGTCGAACTTGGGGCCGATGCCGTAAATCACGGTCGGGTCCGTCTGCAGCAGCATGCCGATCTTGAGGCGGTTCACGAACACGGCGGCAATCATCTTGCGCTCGGACTTCTGGCCGGTTTCCTTTTCCACGATGGAGGCCATGGTCAGGGCTTCATACGGCGTTTTATATGGCAGGCCGGAAACACGCTTGTCCCAGGCTTCGCCCAGACGCTTCATCAGCATGGTGTGAGCCTGGCGATAAATCGCCAGCTCGCTGGAATTCTTGGCAAATAGATAGGTATCCGGGAAGAACAGGCCTTCAGGGTCCTTGAAGTCGGGATCGATGCGCTCCATGAGCTCACGGTCGCTCAGCTCGGCGGTGTCGTGTTTGAGGCCGGTATGCGCGGCGATGGCCTGGCGCATCTGGCGGAAGGTCCAGCCTTCAATGATGGTCAGCGATTCCTGGGCGAATTCCCCGCGCACCAGCTGGTCAATGAGGCGCAGCGGCGTTGTGCCAGGTTTGAGTTCATACGTGCCGGCTTTGAGCTGGCCGCTTTTGCCGGTGGCGCGCGCGAGCACATTAAACATCAGCGGCTGGATCGGCACACCGGCGGCGGCGATCTGCTGGCCTGCCGCGCTGGCGCCACTGCCCTTGCTGATGGTGAATTCAATAGCCGGTTCCTGGGTAATGACGGGTTGTCCAGCCCACCAGGCAAAGCCACCCACGGCCCCGGCCACGGCCAACACACCTAATCCGATCGTCTTGCTTATAAACGCCATTTAGAATGCCTGTTCGATATCCTCATCTTGAACCAGATTCAGCCCGGACAACAGCAAATTCCGGACACCCGGCGCAAATTTCGCGGGATCACTATAATGAAGCCCGTAATGATAATGCTTCACCGTGAGAATATGGGATTTTATGCATAACTGGAATCAACTTTTGACTCAGGAACAAGAAACCCTGGCCCCTGTCCAGCTGGCGACCGGCTTTGTCGCGCCGCTGAGCGACCAGGGCCTGATCGCCTTTACCGGCGAAGAATCGGCCAGTTTCCTGCATAGCCAGTTGACCAATGATGTCGAGCACCTGGGCTTGGGCGACGTGCGCCTGGCCGGATATTGCTCGCCAAAGGGCCGCATGCTGGCGTCCTTCCTGATGTGGCGGACCGATGAGTCGATCTTCCTTCAGTTGCCGCGCGCGATCCAGCCGCCGGTGCAGAAACGTTTGCAAATGTTCATTTTGCGCGCCAAAACCAAGCCGGCTGACGTGTCGGAACAGTACGTGACCCTGGGCATCGGTGGCGCGGATGCCGAGTCGGTGCTGCAGACCTGGTTCGATGTGCTGCCGGCCAAGCAGTTCAGCAAGATTGACCACCCTCTGGGCACTGTGCTGCGCGTGGCTGATGCGTTCGGCGCGCCGCGCTATCTGTGGCTGGCTTCGGCCGACACCGCGTCGGTCGCGGCTCCGGTGCTGAAGGAGCGCCTGGTCGTGGGTGGCAATGAGGCCTGGCGCCTGTCGGAAATCCATGCCGGCGTGCCGCAGGTGGGCCCGGGCACCCAGGAACAGTTCGTGCCGCAAATGGTGAATTTCGAGCTGCTGGGCGGCGTCAATTTCAAAAAAGGCTGCTATCCGGGCCAGGAAATCGTGGCCCGAAGCCAGTACCTGGGCAAACTGAAGCGCCGCACCGCGCTCGCTTCGATTGCCGATGCGTCGGTTGTGCCGGGCGGGGAAGTGTTTTCGCCTGCCGACCCGGAGCAGCCATGCGGGATGGTGGTCAACACGGCGCGCAATGGCGCGGGCGGCGTTGACGCGCTGGTGGAAATGAAACTGGAAGCGCTGGAAGCGGGCGATGTGCGCTTTGGCTCGGCCAGCGGGCCGGCGTTGCAGTTCAAGCCCCTGCCTTACGCGCTGGACAAGCTCGACGTCTGACCATGGACTTCTACGTGTATTACAAAGTGCAGGCCGCGCATGCGGCTGGCCTGCAGGAGGCTGTTATCGCCATGCAGTCGGCCTTGTCGGCTGCGTACGCCGTGGCCCCGCAGCTCAAACGCCGCCCGCAGGCAGCTGATGGCCTTCAAACCTGGATGGAAGTCTATCCAGCGGTTAGCAGTGAGGCGTTTCCGGCCGCGCTCGATGCGGCCGCTGCGCAGGCCGGGCTGTCCCAGTGGATTGACGGCGCGCGCCATGTAGAGATTTTTGAGGATTTGCCGCCATGTGCCTGATCGTCTTTGCCTGGCAGGTTGTGCCTGGGGTGCCGCTGATCGCGGCGGCCAACCGCGATGAATTCTATGACCGGGATACGACGCCGGCAGCACCTTGGGCCGATGCGCCGCACATCTACGCCGGCCGCGACCTGAAGGCAGGCGGAAGCTGGATGGGCATCACGCGCCCAACGGAAATCGGCGAGGCCGCTTCCGGCGCCCTGCCCGATTTGCGCGCGGAATGCGGTGGTGGAGACGCGCCGAGCGGCGTGCAAGCAGGCGGCGCGGCCGCGCCTTCGCGCTTCGCTGCAATCACCAATGTGCGCAATCCACAGGAGCACAATCCGATGGCGCCCTCGCGTGGCCAACTCGTGGCGGATTTCCTGGCCGGCGCCATGAGCGCGCAGGAATATGTGGCGCAGATCGCGCCGCGCGCCGATGAATACAACGGCTACAACCTGGTCCTTTGCGACGGCAAGGAGTTGGTGTGGTATTCCAACAAAGGAAATGACGACCCGCGCAATGGCCAGCCGCTGGAACCGGGCATTTATGGCTTGTCGAACGCACTGCTCGACTCGGCCTGGCCAAAGGTGCTCAAGACGAAGGCGCAATTCGCCAGCCTGCTGTGCCTGGGCGCGCCGGAAGATGCTTACTTCGAAATGCTGTCCGACACAGCGCGTGCGCCTGACATGCGCTTGCCGGAAACTGGCGTGCCGATTGAGCTGGAGCGCCTGCTGTCGGCGGTAAAGATCGAGTCGCCGAACTACGGGACCCGCAGCTCCACCGTGGTCAAGCTATACGCCGACGCGCCGGCGGAACTGCACGAAGTACAAATCCGTTAAGGAAGCTGCTCGCGGGTGCAAGTCGGCTTTTCCTTGCCCTGGCGGCTGCAGGAAATCAGGGTGCGCGTGCCGGTGTCGATCGCATAGAAATGGGTTGGGCCATTGGCGGTGGCCGGCGCCGCGGCGGCCGCCGGCCAGGTTACGCTGCTGCCGCCTACCTGGGCCTGCGCGGTCTGGAATGGGCTGATGGAACCAGCCACGAAGCCTGCAGCGAATACGGCGCAGACGCCGAGCGCGATGATCGAACGTTTCATTTTCAACTCCTAGAATTCGTAGTGCATTTCAATGTGGGCGATGCCTGCTTCATAAAAGACATCGCCGGCCTTGGAGAAACCGTGGCCCAGGTAAAAGTCCGCCGCGTGGGTCTGGGCGCTGAGGACCACTTTCTTGTCGCCGCGATTGCGCGCCTTCTCCATCAGGCCCTGCAAGATAGCACCGCCGACGCCTTGCCCGCGCGCGCTACCCAGCACCGCCATGCGGCCGATGTGGCCGTCGGGCAGTAGGCGTCCAGTGCCAAGCGGCTGGCCGTCCGCGCCGTAAGCCACGGCGTGAAGGCAAACGGCATCATTGGCATCCATTTCCAGATCGGCCGGGACATTCTGTTCGCGCACGAAGACTTCCATGCGGATCGGTTTTGCGTCGGCCTGCATTGAGGCCCAATCGCCAAAGCGGAGAGTAGTCGTCATGCCGCGCATTCTCTCACAACATGGAGCGCAAAGCCTCACGGACTTGCGGCGTGGCGGCGTAAGGGTCGGCTGGATTGGATTGCGCCACCATGTCGCGCGCCCGCTGCGCCACGCCGTCCAGTGCTTGCGGGTGTGTGAAGATATAGAAATTGTCGGCCGCGATGGCGTCGAAGGTCAGCTGCGCCACGTCTTGCGCCGACACCTTGCCGGAGGTGACGGCCTTGCTCACCATGGCCTGTGCCGCCATCTGGCTGGCGGTTGGCTTGCCTTCCATCGGCGCATCTTCAGGGCGGTTGCGGTGCGACTGGTGGATGCCGGTCGGCACGAAGTAAGGGCACAACACGGAGGCGCCGATCGGCGCATCCACCAGGGCAAGGTCGTGGTACAGGCTTTCGCTCAAGGCCACGACGGCGTGCTTGGACACGTTGTAGACACCCATCACTGGCGGGCAAAGCACGCCGGCCATGGAAGCAGTGTTGACGATGTGGCCCTCGTAGTACGCATCGCGCTTGGCGCATTCGAGCATCAGCGGCGTAAAGATGCGCACGCCGTGCACGACGCCGTTCACGTTCACGCCCATCACCCAATCCCAGTCAGCTTCGCTGGCTTCCCACAGCAGGCCACCGAAACCGACGCCTGCATTGTTGAAGACAAGGTGCACGGCGCCGAATTCACGCATGGCGGCATCGGCCAGGGCCTGTACTTCGGCCGACTTGCGGACGTCGCAGCGTTGCCCGCTGACGTGGGCGCCGCCCGCGCGCAATTCAGCGACCGTGGCGTCGAGAGCGTCCTGCTGGACGTCCGCCAGCACCAGTTTCATGCCCAGCGCGTGAGCTTTCAGCGCGAATTCGCGGCCAAAGCCGCTGGCGCCACCGGTGATTACTGCAACCTTACCCTGGAAATTTTTCATTGATTTAGATGAGTTTCACAAGTTGTTTGCCGAAGTTTTGGCCTTGCAGCAGGCCTATCAGGGCTTCCGGCGCGGAGGCCAGGCCCTGGGAAATGGTTTCGCGGTATTTCAGTTTGCCGGCAGCGACCAGACGGCCCATTTCGGCCAGGCCCTGCGGCCAGCGATCCATATGCTCGGTCACGATAAAACCGCGCAGGGAAATACGGTTCAGCAGCAGCTTCTTGGCGTTGCGGATCGGGATTTCGGCGCCTGTGTAGCCAGCCAGAAGGCCGCACAATGCGACGCGGGCGAAGGCATTGGTGCGGCCCAGCGCGGTGTCGAATACTTCACCGCCCACATTTTCGAAGATGGCGTCGATGCCGTTTGGCGTGGCGGCGGCCAGGTCGGTCTTCAGGTTGCCGGCCTTGTAGTCAACGCATGCGTCGAAGCCAAGCTCCTGCACCACGTAGTCGCATTTGGCTTTGCCGCCGGCGATGCCGACTGCGCGGCAGCCCGCCAGCTTGGCCAATTGGCCGACGGCACTGCCGACCGCGCCGCTGGCGGCGGAGACCACCACGGTCTCGCCCAGCATCGGGCGCAGGATTTCGTGCATGCCATACCAGGCGGTCATGCCCGGCATGCCGACAACGCCAAGATGGGCGGAGGCCGGGATGGCGCTGGTGTCGATCTTGCGCAGATCGACACCATCGGAGACGCCCATTTCAGCCCAGCCGAACATGCCGGCGACAAATTCGCCGACCTTGAAGTTAGGGTTGCGCGATTCGATCACTTCCCCCACAGTGCCGCCGATCATAGTCTGCTCCAAAGGCTGCGGCGTGGCGTAACTCTTGGCTTCACTCATGCGGCCCCGCATATACGGGTCCAGCGACAGGTAATGGTTACGCACCAGCAGCTGGCCCTCGGACAGTGCCGGTGCTTCAACTTCCTCAAGCCGGAAATTTTCCGGCACGACGACGCCGCGCGGGCGCGAGGCCAGCACGATGCGTTGATACTTGGTCATGCAAACTCCTTAGACTGCCGAGACCCCGCCGTCGACGGCAAGGACCTGGCCAGTGATGTGCCGGCCGGCGTCGGAGGCGAACAGCGCCACCGCGCCTTTCAAGTCCTCCTCACCGCCCAGGCGCTGCAGCGGCGCCGCCGCCGTCAGCTTTTCTTCGCCTATGGCCTTGATCACGCCCGCGCTGATTTTCGACGGGAAGAAACCCGGCGCCAGCGCATTGACGTTGATACCGTACTCGCCCCACTCGCCAGCAAGCGTGCGGGTGAAGTTGATCAAGGCCGCCTTGGACGTATTGTAAGCGACAGTCTTCATCGTGCCGGGGCTATTGCCCGCCAGGCCGGCGATCGATGCGATATTGATAATGCGGCCGGAGCGGCGCGGAATCATGGAGCGTTTGCCGATGGCCTGCGACAGCAGGAAGATGCTGCGCACGTTCAGGTTCATCACCTTGTCCCAGGCTTCCAGCGGATAGTCTTCGGCAGGGGCGCCCCACGTGGCGCCGGCGTTGTTGACCAGGATGTCGATATGGCCGCCCAGCGCGTTGAGCGCAGCATCAACCAGCGGGTCGATGGCTGCTTCCTTGCCCAGGTCGGCCGCAATGGCGATGGCTTCGATGCCACGTTCCTTCAGCAGCGCGGCTGCTTCATCGAGATCGGTCTGCTTGCGCGAAGTGATCACCAGCTTGGCGCCCAATTCGCCAAGCGCCAGCGCCATTTGCAGGCCTAGCCCGCGCGAACCGCCGGTAACAAGCGCGGTTTTGCCTTTGAGGTCGAACAGTTCCTGGGTAGTGCGCATCAATGTCTCCTGTTTATTAAAACCATGCGTCCTGCATGTCGAGTGTCGTGGTGTCGAGGGCGGCCAGCAAGTCCAGCTGCGGCTGGATCTTTGGCAGCTCCCATTGATAGAAGTAGCGGCAGGCCTGCAATTTGCCGCGACGGAAATTGTCGTCTTCTGGCAGCTTCGCAATGGCCGCCTGCGCCTGCTGGAGCCAGATCCAGGCCACGACAACATGGCCGACCGCTTCCAGGTAAACCGTGGCATTGGCCAGGGTCTTGTTGGGGTCGCCCGCAGCATACAGAGCCTGCGTGACTTGTTCAACGCGGCGCCACGCGGCATCAAGCGCGTTGGCATGGGCGACAATCTGGCGTGCCTCGGCGCTACGCGCGGCGCGGACGGTGGCACGGATTTCTTCGGCCATGGTCTTGAGCAGCGCGCCGTCCTGGATGCTGGCTTTGCGGCCCAGCAGGTCGAGGCCATGGATGCCATGTGTGCCTTCGTGGATCTGGTTCAGGCGATTGTCACGGTAGAACTGCTCGACGTTGTATTCGCGGGTGTAGCCATAACCGCCGTGAACCTGGATCGCCAGGCTGTTCGCCTCCAGGCACCATTGCGAGGGCCAGGATTTGGTGATTGGCGTCAGGAACTCCAGCAGGCGGCCGGCGCGCTGCCGGATTTCCGGCGTCTCTCCGGTGTGTTCATCATCGACCAGGCGTGCGCTGTAGAGGCACAGGCCGAGCGCGCCTTCCACGTACGCTTTTTGTGCCAGCAGCATGCGGCGCACATCGGTGTGCGCAATGATGGGCAGCTGCGGCGAGGCTGGGTCCTTTGCAGCCGGATGGCGGCCTTGCGGGCGCTCACGGGCGTAATCGAGGGCGTGCAGGTAGCCGGTATAGCCGAGCACCGCAGCTGCCAGTCCAACACCGATGCGGGCTTCGTTCATCATGTGGAACATGTTGAGCAAACCCTGTCCTTCGCGCCCAACCAGGTAGCCAACGGCGCCTGCGCTGCCGCCGGGCCGATGGCGCCCTTCGCCGAAATTGAGCAGGCAATTGGTGGTGCCGCGGTTGCCCATCTTGTGGTTCAGTCCCGCCAAGGCGATGTCGTTGCGTTCGCCGTTGTCGAGGAATTTGGGGACGATGAACAGCGAAATGCCTTTGACGCCGGCGACCAGTTTGCCGTCCGGGCCGGGGATCTTCGCCAGCACAAGGTGCACGATATTTTCGGCCAGCTCATGCTCGCCGGCGGAAATCCACATCTTGTTGCCGGTCAGGCGGTACTGGCCTGGTGCGGCGGCGTCGGGCTCGGCGCGCGTGGTGATATCGGACAGGCTGGAGCCGGCCTGCGGTTCGCTCAGGCACATGGTGCCGAACCAGCGGCCTTCGAGCATGGGCCGGACAAAGTGCTCCACCTGCGCGGTGTTGGCGCATTTGAGCAGCGTATTGGCGTTGCCGATGGTGAGGAAGGCGTAGCTGGCAGTGGCCATATTGGCGGCGGTGAAGTAGGCGGTGAGCGCCTTCTCCACCGTCAGCGGCAATTGCATGCCGCCCATGGCGTAATCCTGGCTGGCGGCCATCAGGCCCGCCGCCGAGAAAGCGTCCAGCGCGCGCTTCACTTCGGGGATGACGCTGACACGCTCGCCGTCGAAATGCGGCTCCTGCTGGTCGCTCAGCTTGTTGTGCGGTGCGAACAGCTCCGTCGCAATCTGTTCGGCCGTATCAAGGGCGGCCGTAAACGTTTCGCGGCTATGGTCTGAAAAGCGCGGCCGCGCAGCAAGGGCCCCGACATCGAGCCAGTCGAATAGCATGAACTCGACGTCGCGCCGGCTCAGGAGGCGCGACATCACACCACCTCGAACAAGCCCGCCGCGCCTTGGCCGCCGCCGATGCACATGGTCACCACCACGTACTTGACGCCACGGCGCTTGCCTTCGATCAGCGCGTGGCCGACCATGCGGGCGCCCGACACGCCGTAAGGGTGGCCGACTGCGATCGCACCGCCGTTCACGTTCAGGCGATCCATCGGGATGCCCAGCGTGTCGGCGCAATACAGGACCTGCACCGCGAAGGCTTCATTCAATTCCCACAAGCCGATGTCTTCCACTTTCAGGCCGGCCTTCTTCAGCAATTTCGGCACGGCGAACACCGGGCCGATGCCCATTTCATCGGGCTCGCAGCCGGCGACGGCGAAACCGCGGAAAATGCCGAGCGGCTGCAGGCCTTTTGCGGCGGCGGCACGGTCGCTCATGACGATGGCGCAGGAGGCGCCGTCCGAGAACTGGCTGGCATTGCCGGCTGTGATCACGCCACCGGGTACGGCGGTGCGGATGCCGCGCACCGCTTCGATGGTGGTGTCGGCGCGGATGCCTTCGTCGGCAGAGATGGTCACTTCACGGGTTCCAAGCGTCCCGGTCGCCTTGTCAGCCACGCCCATCGTGACCGTCATCGGTACGATTTCAGCGTCAAAACGGCCGGCAGCCTGCGCGGCGGCGGCGCGTTGTTGCGACTGCACGCCATACTCGTCCTGGCGCTCTTTCGGAATGCCATAGCGCTTGGCCACGATTTCGGCGGTCTGCAGCATAGGCAGGTAGATCGCCGGCTTGTGCTCCTTGAGCCAGACGTCCATATACATGTGCATATTCATTTCCTGCTGCACGCAGGAGATCGACTCGACGCCGCCGGCGGCGAAGATATCGCCCTCGCCTGCCAGCACGCGCTGGGCGGCGGTGGCGATGGTCTGCAGGCCCGAAGAGCAAAAGCGGTTGACCGTCATGCCCGGCACTGTGACGGGCGCGCCGGCGCGCAACGCGATCTGGCGCGCGATATTGCCGCCTGTGGCGCCTTCCGGATTGGCGCAGCCCATGAGCACATCCTCGATTTCGCCAGCCTCGATGCCGGCGCGCGTGATGGCTGCCTGCAGCACATGGCCGCCGAGCGTGGCGCCGTGGGTCATGTTGAAAGCGCCTTTCCAGGACTTGGCCAGGCCGGTGCGGGCGGTCGAAACAATCACTGCGTCGGTCATGAGGGTCTCCTTGGTGAAATAGTCTCGGGCCAGCATAGCACAGCTTTAGCACGGTCGTGCTATAAATTGTTTGCCGTGTAAGTTTTGTGTAAGTTTCAAGCAAGCATGACGTAAGGAACTGGGTCCAGACTGCATCCTGCCGTTGAAGCATTTGAAACACACACTACTACTATATTGGAGATAAGCATCATGGCAATTAGTTCTGGCACCGCCGACGGGCGGAGCGTTGGCAGCGGCAAGGCCGCGCCAATGACCAAGGAAGAGAAGAAGGTCATCTTCGCCTCTTCCCTCGGTACCGTGTTTGAATGGTACGACTTTTATCTATACGGCTCGCTGGCTTCGATCATCGCCAAGCAGTTCTTCGTCGGCGACCCGACCACCTCCTTCATTTTCGCCCTGCTGGCCTTCGCTGCCGGCTTCATCGTGCGTCCGTTCGGCGCGATCGTGTTCGGCCGCCTGGGCGACATGATCGGCCGAAAATATACCTTCCTGGTGACGATCCTGATCATGGGCTTGTCCACCTTCATCGTGGGCCTCCTGCCTAACTACGCCAGCATCGGCGTGGCGGCGCCGATCATCCTGGTCACGCTGCGCCTGTTGCAAGGCCTGGCGCTGGGCGGCGAGTATGGCGGTGCAGCCACTTATGTGGCGGAACACGCGCCGCACGGCAAGCGCGGCCTGTTCACGGCATGGATCCAGACTACCGCTACGCTGGGCTTCTTCCTGTCGCTGCTGGTGATCCTGGCTTGCCGTACTTCGATGCCGCTGGAAGAATTCGAAGCCTGGGGCTGGCGCATTCCATTCCTGGTCTCGGTCGCACTGCTGGGTATCTCGGTGTGGATCCGCCTCTCGATGAACGAGTCCCCTGCTTTCGCCAAGATGAAAGCTGAGGGCAAGACCTCCAAGGCTCCGCTGAGCGAAGCGTTCGGCCAGTGGAAGAACCTGAAGATCGTGATCTTCGCCCTGATCGGCCTGACCATGGGCCAGGCGGTGGTGTGGTACACCGGCCAGTTCTACGCCCTGTTCTTCATGATCCAGACGCTGAAAATGGATATCGCCACGGCGAACATCCTGATCGCCATCGCGCTGGTACTGGCGACCCCGTTCTTCATCTTCTTCGGCAGCCTGTCGGACAAGATCGGCCGCAAGTGGATCATCCTGGGCGGTTGCCTGATCGCTGCCGCGACCTACTTCCCGCTGTTCGGCGCTCTGACCCACTACGGCAATCCGGCGCTGGAAGCGGCGATCAAGAATTCGCCGGTGGTGGTGGTGGCCGATCCAGCCTCCTGCCACTTCCAGTTCAACGCAACCGGCGAGAAGAAATTCCCTTCGTCCTGCGATATCGCGACCTCGATGCTGTCCAAAGCTTCGGTGGCCTACACCCGCCAGGATGCTCCTGCCGGCAGCGTGGCCGTGATCAAGGTGGGCGACAAAGAAGTGCAGTCCTTCAACGCAACCATGACCGCCGATGGCCTGAACTTCGACGCTGACTCGAAGAAGCAGGAAGGCGCGATGAAGAAATCCGTGGCGGATACCGTGAAGGCTGCGGGTTATCCGGCCAAGGCTGATCCTGCGCAGATCAACAAGCCGATGATGGTACTGATCCTGTGGGTCCTGGTGCTGTATGTGACTATGGTGTACGGCCCGATTGCGGCCATGCTGGTGGAGATGTTCCCGACCCGCATCCGCTACACTTCGATGTCGCTGCCATACCATATCGGTAACGGCTGGTTCGGCGGCCTGCTGCCAACCACCGCTTTCGCGCTGGTGGCGTTCAAGGGCGACATCTATTACGGCCTGTGGTATCCAATCGTCATTGCCCTGGCGACCCTGGTGATCGGCGCGCTGTTCATCCGCGAAACCAAGGACAACAACATTTACGCGCAAGACTGAGCGCAAGCCCGCTCCCGCTGAAAGCCGCCCTGCCCGGGCGGCTTTTTTATTCCCTAACGGCGCTTGCTGGAGTGCTCGAGGGCGTAAGTGGCAGTGCGATCGATGATGGTGCCGCCCAGTTCTGCGATCTGTTTGGCGAACGTTTCGTCGCCGATCGTTTCGCTGAGCGCGACAAAGGCCAGGCCGCCAACCATGGGCAGCGTGTAGTCTTCGAGTTCGTCAATCCGGGGGGGACGTGGCGGCCGCGGACCGCCGGGCCAATGGATCGGTGGGCGCGGGACAGTGCCGCACCAGTCGTCAAGCGTGGATTTGAGGAAGGCTTGGGTGTCGCCACCTTGCGTCAAGATGGCGGCTGCGGCGTCAACCTGGCGCTGCGCCAGGCTGACCGCAGCGAACTGCGAAGCTTCTAGCCAGGGTGCAGGTTCCGGTTCGGCTGCGAGAGCGGCGAACTGGAATTTCTTTCCGAGCGGGCCACCGCCGATCACTTCCCACACTTTGGGGTTGATACGAGCGATGATCTTGGCCAGGGTGGAGCTGATGTGCAATAGTTCTGACATGGCGTCTCCTCCAGAACAGTTGGGGTACCGGAGACGCCGGAGCGGCGGCTCCAGCAAAGACTTTACGCCGCAAAGACGCGCAGAAACTCACTCTTTGTCACTGCGACATGCGTGCAACAGCTTGTACGCCAAGAACGACTAGCAAAGCAACGAAGGCTAATAGGCCGCCACCCCCACAAAAAATGGCAAGTGTCCATTTTGCAGCTTCATCGTCCCTGAATCGACGCGCTAACCACCGTTTAATCATTTCGTTTTCCCATTAATCCTTGAAATGGGCTACTCCAAACAATGCACTGGCGCAAACAGTCAGCATTAACGAGCCAACGAAACATCGATAATGACTGAACCACTCGGCATGTCGAACCTCGCCAATGGAAGTCTGAAACAAAGCACCGCCGCATGCAAGCAAGCTGGACAGAGCTGCATAAACAAATGCCTCCCAGGAGTATCAGCTCGTGGGAGGCAGTTGCGGCACTTGTCGTATTGATTTAATCGGCTGGCAGCGCAGATTAGCCAACAATTCGCAGGGAAAAGTCGGTGGCCTTGATGTCCTTGGTCAGGGCGCCGATGGAGATGCGGTGCACGCCGGTTTCGGCGATGGCGCGTACGGTGTCAAAGTTCACCCCGCCGGACGCTTCCAGCAAAGCGCGGCCGCCGTTCAGCTGCACTGCTGCGCGCATCATGTCGAGGTTGAAGTTGTCGAGCAGGATGGAGACCGCGCCTGCGCTCAAGGCTTCTTCCAATTGTTCGAGGGTTTCCACTTCCACCTGGATCGTGACCTTGGCGTCGAGACGCTTGGCCGCGGCCAGTGCGGCGGTGATGCCGCCCGCTGCTGCGATGTGGTTTTCCTTGATCAGGATGCCGTCGTACAAGGCCAGGCGCTGGTTCTGGCCACCGCCGACACGCACCGCGTATTTTTGTGCCAGGCGCATGCCTGGAATCGTTTTGCGGGTGTCGAGGATCGCCGCAGTGGTGCCGGCGATCACGTCAACATAACGGCGGGTCGCAGTTGCCACGCCCGACATCAGCTGCATGAAGTTCAGCGCCGAGCGTTCAGCGGTGAGAATGGCGCGCGCCGGGCCGACGATGGTGCAGACCGGGGAGTCAGCGGCCATCAGGTCGCCTTCGGCGTAGTGCCATTCGATGCCGATCGATGGATCAAGCGCTTCCATCACGCCTTCGAACCAAGGGGCGCCGCACAGGACGGCTTCTTCACGCACGATCACGCGCGCGGTGGCGCGGCCGTCTTCGGGAACCAGCTTGCCGGTCAGGTCGCCGGTGCCGATATCTTCCATCAGGGCGGCCAGCAGGTTGCGCTCATAGGCGCCCGCCAGCGCATCGTCGAACGGTGCGAATGTGTTTTTCAGGGTGCTCATGCGGGACCGATATTCTGGAACAGTTGCGCTTCTTTTGCGAGGTCGGCGCCGGGGGCGACTTTGGCCTTCTTGGCGGCGGCGAAATCAAGCATGCGGTTGATCGAACGCTGCGCCAGCTTGCCTACTTCAGGATCGACGTGGATTTCGTTGTTCATGTTTTCCAGCACGTCGGCCAGGTTGCGCAGGCCGTTCATTGCCATCCACGGGCAGTGGGCGCAACTCTTGCAGGTAGCGCTGTTGCCGGCGGTTGGGGCTTCGATGAAGGTCTTGCCTGGCGCGGCCATACGCATCTTGTGCAGGATGCCGTTATCGGTGGCGACGATGAATTCTGTGTTGGGCAAGGCGACGGCGGCGGCGATCAGCTGCGAGGTGGAGCCCACCACGTCAGCCTGGTCGACCACGCTGGCCGGCGATTCCGGGTGCACCAGCACTTTCGCGTTCGGGTGCTCGGCCTTCAGCAGGTCCAGCTCGACGCCTTTGAATTCGTCGTGCACCAGGCAGGAGCCCTGCCACAGCAGCATGTCGGCGCCGGTCTGCTTCTGGATGTAGCCGCCCAGGTGCTTGTCGGGCGCCCACAGGATCTTCTTGCCCTGCTCGTGCAGGTGCTTGACGATGTCCAGGCCGATCGACGACGTCACCATCCAGTCGGCGCGCGCTTTCACGGCGGCGCTGGTGTTGGCGTAGACCACGACGGTGCGGTCCGGATGCTGGTCGCAGAAAGCGATGAAATCTTCCGGCGGGCAGCCCAGGTCCAGCGAGCAGGTCGCGTCCAGGTCCGGCATAAGGACGGTCTTTTCCGGGCTCAGGATCTTGGAGGTCTCGCCCATGAATTTCACGCCGGCGACCACCAAAGTCTTGGCCGGGTGGTCGCGGCCGAAGCGCGCCATCTCCAGCGAATCGGAAACGCAGCCGCCGGTTTCTTCGGCCAGGTCCTGCAGGTCGGCATCCACGTAGTAGTGGGCCACCAGCACGGCGTTACGCTCGCGCAGCAGGGTCTTGATGCGTTCCTTCAGCAGGATTTTTTCATTGGCCGGCACAGGTGCCGGGGTGCGGGCCCACGCATGGGCCACGCAGCTGCCGCCTTCGACTGGCTTCTCGAATTCGACAGTCTTGATCGGAGTTTCAATCATTACTCGATGCCTTGGCTCTTCAGGTAGTCTTCATAGCCGCCGCGGAAGTCCACGACTTCGTTTTCCTTGATCTCGATGATGCGGGTGGCCAGCGAGGAAACGAACTCGCGGTCGTGCGACACGAAGATCAGGGTGCCGGCGTACTTTTCCAGGGCGATGTTGAGCGACTCGATCGATTCCATGTCCATGTGGTTGGTCGGCTCGTCCAGCAGCAGGACATTGTGTCGGCCCAGCATCAGCTTGCCATACATCATACGACCTTTTTCACCACCCGACAGGACCTTGACCGATTTCTTGACTTCGTCGCCGCCGAACAGCAGGCGGCCCAGCGAGGAACGCACTGCCTGGTCGTCGTCGCCTTCCTTGGTCCACTGGCCCATCCAGTCGGTCAGGTTGATGTCGGACGCGAATTCTTCGGTCGGGTCTTGCGGCATGTAGCCGACGTTGGCGTTTTCCGCCCACTTCACCAGGCCGGTGTCGCTGGCCAGGCCGGCGATTTCTTCGCCGCCGATGCAGCGCAGCATGGTGGTCTTGCCGGCGCCGTTGGCGCCGATGATGGCGATGCGCTCGCCCGCTTCGACCATCAGGTCCACGTTCTTGAACAGGGTGCGGTCGTAGGTCTTCGACAGGCCCTGGGTTTCCACGGCCAGGCGGTGCAGCTTCTTCTCGCCGTCGAAGCGCACGAACGGATAGGCGCGCGAGGATGGCTTGATGTCTTCGATCTTGATCTTGTCGATCATCTTGGCGCGCGAGGTTGCCTGGCGGGCCTTGGACTTGTTGGCCGAGAAGCGGCGTACGAAGTCCTGCAGTTCTGCGACCTTCTCTTTGGCCTTGGCGTTGTTGGCCAGCTGCTGGTTGCGCGCCTGCGTCGATGCGAGCATGTATTCGTCGTAGTTGCCTGGGTAGATCTTCAGGGTGCCATAGTCCATGTCGGCGACGTGGGTGCAGACCTGGTTCAGGAAGTGACGATCGTGGGAAATGATGATCATCGTCGAATCGCGCTGGTTCAGCGTGTCTTCCAGCCAGCGGATGGTGTTGATGTCCAGGTTGTTGGTCGGTTCGTCCAGCAGCAGGATGTGCGGGTTGGAGAACAGCGCCTGCGCCAGCAGCACACGCAGTTTCCAGCCCGGCGCTACGGCGCTCATCGGGCCCTGGTGCAGGCTGATGTCGATGCCGGCGCCCATCAGCAGTTCGCCAGCGCGCGCTTCGGCGGTGTAGCCGTCGTATTCGGCGACCTTGCCTTCCAGTTCGGCCGCTTCCATGTAGTCGTCGTCGGTCGCTTCCGGGTTGGCGTAGATGGCGTCGCGCTTGGTCATCGCTTCCCACATCTCGGTGTGGCCCATCATGACCACGTCCAGCACGCGCATTTCTTCGTAGGCGAACTGGTCCTGGCGCAGCTTACCCAGGCGTTCGTTGGCATCCAGGCTGACGTTGCCGGCGGATGGTTCGAGATCGCCACCCAGGATCTTCATGAAGGTCGACTTGCCGCAGCCGTTCGCGCCGATCAGGCCGTAGCGGTTACCGTCGCCGAATTTGACGGAAATGTTCTCGAACAGCGGCTTGGCGCCGAACTGCATGGTGATGTTTGCGGTAGAAAGCATGCTGGGGAAAATGGTGAGAAAAAGCGAATCGGGCATTATACCCCGCCGGGCGTATGGCCGCCTAGGAGAGGGGCGGGAGCCCTTTCAAAAAGAGCGTCTTTTCTAATCCATACTAATTGCCACTATTACTAACTAAATCTCACTATTTCTTACTAAAATTGCTAATGGGAACGCCTATCTGATTTTCGCCTACCCTACTCGCGCATCCAGTCGCGCAATTCGAAATACCAATAGGTCAGTTGGGCTGCCAACAGACCGGCCGGACCGCCGGTGGTGGGCAGGCCCCAGGCCGCGAACTGGTCGACCTTGCTCAACTCGCCCATCAGGGCGGCAGAGAGAACGTCGCCCGCCAGCGACGTCGGGCCGACGCCATGTCCGCCGAAACCCATGCCGTACCAGACGCCGTTTGGCAATTTGCCAAGCTGTGGCATTTTATGGCGGCCATAGCTCATCAAACCGCTCCAGGCGTAATCGACTTTGGCGCCTGCCAGCTGTGGATAGACTTTCAGCATGTCTTCGTAGAGCAGGCGTGCCACGTCCTCCGGGCTGCGTGAGCGAATGGAAATCCGGCCACCCCACAGAAGGCGGCTGTCCTGCAAGGGCCGGTAGTAGTCGAAGGCGAAACGGGTGTCGTAGATGGCGGCGTCAGTCGCCAGCGCCCGCTGCATGCGGTCGTCCAGCGGCTCAGTCACCATGACGTAAGTCGCGATCGGCAGGATTGCCCCCGCCAGTGCTGGATAGAGGCGCTCGATGTAGCCGCCGCAGCAGACCACGACTTCGTCGCAGAGCACTTCGCCGCCGGCAGTCGCGACGCGCCAGCGCGCACCGCCGCCAGACCCGTTTGCGGCCGTGGGCAAGGCGTCGATAGCGGCTGCGCGGCTTGCCTCGTGTACACGAATGCCGCCAGCAGACAGCGCGCGGGCCAGTCCTTGCGCGTATTTCAGCGGATGGAAGTGGAAGGCATTTTCTTCGTACAAAGCGCCATAATAGCGTTCGCTGCGGGCACGGTCGGCGAAATCGGTGCGTGAAATGCGCTGCCAGGCGACGCCGAGATGATCATGCATGAAACGCTGGCGCTCATCGAGCACACGCGGATCATCGAACCAGTTGGCGAGGTAGATGCCGCCGTGCGTCGCGTCGCAATCGATGCCGTAACGCTTGATGCGGCGCCGGATCTGCTCAACAGCCTCCAGCGTCAGCTGGTAGAGCCGCCTGCCCTGCTCCGCGCCCACCGTGACAAGCAAAGCCTGCTCATCCAGCGAATAGCCGCCGAAAACAAAGCCGCCGTTGCGTCCGGAAGCGCCATGGCCGACGCGCTCGGCCTCCAGCAGCACCACATCCTTTTCGCCGTGCTCCATCAATGACATGGCCGTTGCCAGTCCCGCGAAGCCCGCCCCGATGATGCAGATGCGCGCCTTCTGGCGCCCCGACAGCGCGGGGTATTGTTCGCCTGGCGCGGTGGCGCGGTAGTAGCTCTCCGCGCCGTTCATCACAACGTAGGATAGCCGCTGACGGTGAGGTCGAAGCCTTCGGCGTCGGAAACCAGGTGCGCCTGCGCGCCAAATGGCAGCGTGCAGTGTTCCCTGATGTGCCCAAAAGGCAGGCCGGTCAGCACCGGCACGCCCACCAGGCCGCGGATATAGGACAGCATGGCGTCGAAGTCATAACCGTTGTCATGCGGCGCCAGTCGGTAACCCGAGAAATCACCGAGCACCACCGCTTTCTGCCGCGCCAGCACACCGGCAAAATGCAGCTGCAGCAGCATGCGCTCGACACGGTAGGGGTGCTCGGCGATATCCTCGAGGAACAGGATGCCGCCGTCGATCTGCGGCCAGTACGGCGTGGCCATCAGGTGAGTGACCATCGCCAGGTTGCCGCCCCACAGCGCGCCCTGCACATCCACCACCGGATTGCCGGCTGCGGTGCCGCGCACCGCATGCGTCGGCCCGCGCAGGCAATCCCAGAACTGCTGCAGTGTGTAGTCCGACGGCACTTCGGGCGCAAAGTCCGCGCACATCATCGGCCCGGCGAAACTGATGCGGCCCGTCACTTGGTACAGGGCCATATGGAAAGCCGTGATATCGCTATAGCCGACGAACAGCTTGCCGCTTTCGGCCATACGGCCGAAATCGATGCGCGGCAGGAGGCGGCTCAGGCCATATTGCCCCCGCAGCGCAATCACCACCTGGCAATCCGGATCGGCGGCGGCGGCGTTGAGCTGCGCCAGCCGGCCGTCATCCGTATCGCCAAAGCGCTGGAATTTGCGGGCGGAGTCGTAGTAGTTGTGGACGATGCAGCCCTGCGCTTCGAGGCGGGCAATCCCGCGTGCCAGCGCGGTGTCATCAGGGGCGGCGCCGGCAAGAGCGGCAATGGCTATTCCGATATTTTTCACCCGGCCATATTACTCCGCAGGTGTTGATCGAGCAAGGTTAGCAGCCTGCCAACCAAGGCTGGCGGCATGTCGTGCCCCATTCCCTTGATCACCTCCAGCCGGGCGCCGGGAATCTGGCGCGCCGTGTCGATACCGCAGGCACAAGGCACCAGCGGGTCGGCATCGCCGTGGATCACCAGCGACGGGCAGCGGATATCGTGCAACAGCGCGCTGCGGTCGCCGGAAGCCGCAATCGCCACCAGCTGGCGCGCCACGCCGTCGCCGTTGACATTGCGCGCGACCGCCTCGCCGGCCATCTGCCGCAGCAGTGACTCCGGCGTCGGATAGGCCGGGCTCCCGATCGTGCGGAAAGTGTCGACCATCTGCTCCACCACGCGTGCCCGGTGGTGGGCGCTTGGCGTGCGCCGCAACAGGATGCGGCGCGCGGCCGGCGTCGGCCCGGGCAGGCCGGGGCGGCCGCTGCTCGACATGATCGAAGTCAGGCTCAGGGCGCGCGCCGGGTAGCGCGCCGCCATGATCTGCGACACCATGCCGCCCATCGACACGCCGACAATATGCGCCGCCGCCACGCCCAGCGCATCGAGCAAGCCGACCGCGTCGCCCGCCATATCGTTCAGGGTGTAGGGAGCACGCTGGCGCCAGCCGAACAGGTGGCGCAGATAGGCCAGCCACAAATTGGGCACGCCGAGGTGGTCAAACTGGGAAGAGAGGCCGGCATCGCGGTTGTCGTAGCGAATCACGTGGTAGCCGCGCTGCACCAAGCCATCGACAAACTCGTACGGCCACGATATCAGCTGCAGGGCCAGGCCCATGTTCAGCAGCACTGCCGGGCCGGCCGGGTCGCCGCTGGACTCGTAAGTTATCGTAATACCGTTTATATCAACGCTGGCCATAGCTCAGCATAGCACCGTGCCGGCAGCACGTGGCGCGCCGTCAGGCTGCGTTGTTTTTGCGCACCGCGCGGCGCTCGGCGAAGAAGTCTTTCAGCACCTGTCCGCAATCATCAGCCAGCAGTCCGCCCTCCACTTCCGCATGGTGGTTCAGCTGTTCACTCTCGAACACATTGACGACCGAGCCGCAGGCGCCGGTCTTGGGGTCGGTGGCGCCGTAAATAATGCGCGCCAGGCGGGCATGCATCATGGCGCCCGAACACATCACGCAAGGCTCGAGCGTGACATACAGCTCGCAACCCGGCAGGCGGTAATTGCCCAGGGCTTCGGCGGCGGCCCGCATGGCCATGATTTCTGCATGGGCGGTCGGATCGTGGCGGCCGATCGGCTGGTTGTAGCCGCGGCCGATCACCACCCCGTCCTTGACGACGACGGCGCCTACCGGCACCTCGCCCTCAGCCCAGGCGCGACGCGCTTCAAGCAGCGCCTCGCGCATGTACAGCTCATTCGACAATTTCAGCCCAGCAGTTAGGGGTTTCGTGCAGCACCAGCTTGTGCAGGTGCAGGCCGGTGCCATAACGGTCCTTGAAGGCGGCTTTCAGGATGTCCCAGGCCACGGCGGCCAGGTTTTCCACGGTCGGGATACGGTCGATCACCACGGTCTTGTGGTCCGGCAGCGACGCCAGGAAATCCTTGACCGATGCGTCTTTCTCATACACCAGGAAGGCGTGGTCCCAGACATCGACCAGATGTTCTTTGGCGATGGTCTTCACATCGGAGAAGTCCATGATCATGCCATTGTCGGAATTGCCTTCGGCATCGATCACTTTGCCAGTCAGGGTGATTTCCAGGGTGTAGCGGTGGCCGTGCAGGTTGCGGCACTGGCTCTTGTGGTCGGGAATGCGATGGCCGGCATCGAATTCCAGCTTGCGGGTGATAGTCAGCATTGCTTAGGGAATATTCAACAGTTTATGGGTTTGCAGGCTCAGTTTCCATTTCGGATTGCGCTTGCAGGTTTCGATCGCCAGCGTGGTATTGAAGGCCGCCAGGGGGCCATCCATCGGCTGCACGAAAAAGTTCTCGAAATCCAGGCCTTCGTAGGCGGCCAGGTCCTGGTCCTTCTGCGGGATCACGACCTTGATTTCATTGCCCTTGCGGACCACCAGCTGCGAGCCCATCTTCGGACTGACGCATATCCAGTCCACGCCCGCCGGTACCTCGATGGTGCCATTGGTTTCAATGGCAATGGTGAAGCCCGCCGCGTGCATCGCTTCGATCAGCGGCGCGTCAAGCTGGAGCAGCGGTTCGCCGCCCGTAAACACCACGTATTTGTGCCCCGCACCGGCCGGCCAGAGGCTATTGATTTCCTCGGCCAGAGCGGCCGGCGTGGCGAATTTGCCACCACGCTCGCCATCCGTGCCCACAAAATCGGTATCGCAAAACTGGCATACGGCGCTGGCGCGGTCCTGCTCGCGGCCGGTCCACAGGTTGCAGCCCGAAAAACGGCAAAACACGGCGGGACGCCCGGCATGGGCGCCTTCGCCCTGCAGGGTGTAGAAAATTTCCTTGATGCTATAAGTCACGGGGTGAATCCACTGGTCGGCAACCCTACATTATAGCGCGTTTCACGAAACGAAACGGCTTTGCGCTTCGTCAACATTTACTGCTGGCACCAGCGGCACAATCAAGTTCCAGACGCAGTGAATAACAAGGGACGCCGCCAAATGAATAGTCTCCTCAAGATCTCCCACCTGATGGAAGCACCTTCTTCCGAGCAGCCGCAAGGCTTTGCCCTCAAGCTGATGGAGCTGCTGGTCATTCCCACCTTCGTACTCGACGCCCAGGGCCGGGTCATTATCTGGAACCGCGCCTGCGAACGCCTGACCGGGGTCCAGGCCGAGGAGCTGCTCGGTACGAGCGGCCATTGGTGCGCTTTCTACGCAGCCCAGCGCCCCACCCTGGCTGACCTGGTCATCGCCGGCCGCACCGGCGAAATCCTGGACCTGTATGACGGCCAGTCGCGCGGACCGGCCGCAAGCTGCGACAAGCTGTGTGCGGAGAACTGGTGCGAGATGCCGCGCACCGCCGGGCGGCGCTACCTGGCCGCCGATGCCAGTCCGATTTATGACAGCGACGGCCAATTGGTGGCCGTGGTCGAAACGCTGCGCGACCTGACCGAAGAGAAACAGGCCCAGATCGCGCTCGAACAGCTGGCAACACGCGACGGCCTGACCGGGCTGGCCAACCGGCGCTGCTTCGACCACACCCTGCTGGCAGAATGGCAGCGCGCCCTGCGCCAGGCGCAACCGCTATCCCTGCTGATGGTCGACGTCGACAACTTCAAACAGTACAACGACGCCTACGGCCACGTCGGCGGCGACGATTGCCTGAAGCGCATCGCCACCGCAGTGGCCAGTGAAATGCGCGCCAACGACCTGGTCGCGCGCTACGGCGGCGAGGAGTTCGCCGTGATCCTGCCCAACCAGTCGCTGAAAGGCGCCGCCATCGTGGCCGAGCGGATCCGCTGCCGCGTCGAGGCGCTGCGCCTGCCCAATATCGGCGCGCCGGCCCACTTCGTCACCGTCAGCATCGGCGCGGCCACGGCCATTGCTTCGCACGACCATCAGCCCGCCCAGTTGGTCGCCACGGCCGACGCCGCGCTTTACCGCGCCAAGCACATGGGGCGTAACCGAATCAGCCTGCCAGGCACGTAGCCGACGCCGCGCGGCCCATGCTGGCGCGGTTGCGGCCCGTGCGCTTGGCTTCGTACAGCGCCTTGTCCGCCGCTTCCAGCAGGGTCGCCGGGCTGTCGTCCGTGGACGGCGCCATCGAGCACAGGCCGACGCTGATGGTGACGTGACGCGCCACCGGCGACGCCGCATGCGGCAGCTGCAATGCGGCCACGTGCTGGCAGATCCAGTCGCCATAGCGCAGCACTTCATCCTCGCAGCTGTTGGGCAGCAGCACCACGAATTCCTCGCCGCCGTAGCGCGCGACCAGCTCGCCCGGGCGGCGTGTGCAATTGGCCAGCGCCTGCGCCACTGACCGCAGGCATTCGTCGCCCATCTGGTGGCCGTAATGGTCGTTGTACAGCTTGAAGTGGTCGACATCGACCAGGGCCACACCCAGGGCTGCGCCCTGGCGCCGGTGGCGCGCCACCTCCTGCGCCATCTGCTCGTCGAAATAGCGCCGGTTATGCAGCCCGGTCAGGCCGTCCTTGCGGGCCAGGTTGTCCAGGCTGGCAAGCGCGGCCTGGAGCCGCAAATGGGTGCGGACGCGCGCCTGCACGACCGGCCCGCTCAGGGGCTTGGTGATGAAGTCGACCGCGCCAGCGTCCAGGCAGGCGATTTCGCTTTCGACGCCGCCGCTGGCAGTGACAAAGATCACCGGGCAGTGGCCCAGGTCAGGGTCGGCCTTGATGCGTTCGAGCACCGCAAAGCCGTCCATGCTCTTCATCTGGACGTCCAGCAGGATCAGTTGCGGGCGCTGGGCACGGGCGATTTCCAACCCCGCCATGCCATTGGTGGCAAACAGCACCCGCGCCTGTTCGCGCAGCATGGCGCTTAGCAGGCGGATGGTGTCAGGGTTGTCGTCGATGATCAGGATGGTGCTTTCCATGCTTCCTCACTCAGGACATCAAGCGCCGTACCAAAGTCCAGCGCCTCTATGGCGGTTTCCAGCTGGGCGGCGGCGGCATCGCCATGCCGGCTGGCCAGATGTGGGCGCAGCTGGCGGAATTGCGCCAGCGCGTCGAGGTCTTGCCGTTGCAGCATTTCGGCCAGGGTCTGCATCGCCCCCTGCAAATCTTGCTGCACGCCGGCGGCCGGCACGGCATTCTCCAGCTGCAGCCAGTGCGCGGCTGCCTGCAGCGTGGCTGTCAAAGCACTTTGCGCCTGCGCAAACTGGCTGCGGGCGGTATCGTCGTCACCGCTGCGCAGCGCCTGTTCGATGGCCAGCGTAGCGTCGGCAAAATTGCGCGCGCCAAGACTGCCAACGCCGCCGCGCAGGGAATGCAGCGCCGCAGCGGCGCCCGGGAGGTCGCCTGCTTGCCAGCGCGATTGGGCAGCGTCGAATTCGTCCTGCGACTGGCGCACCACGCGCCCAACCAGGGAGACTATATTGTCGCGCTGCGGCGTGTTGCCGATCACCGCGAGCAGCTTGCGGATGGCGAAGACGCCTGGCTGCTGGTCGGCCTCGCCCAGCGTCCCGGCCGGCGGCGCCGCAACGGGTGGGGCAAGCGCAGGCGCTGCTGCCAGCGCGGCGGCGGGGACATCCGCAACCGTCTTGCGCAAGTGGGCCGCAACCGTGGACAGCATCTGCGTATAGTCGACTGGCTTGGAGATGAAACCATCCATCCCGCACTCCTGGCATTTGCTGCGTTCCGTATCGAGCACGCCAGCGCTCATCGCCAGAATAGGAATACGCACGCCCTGCTGCTCGCGCAGGATGCGGGTCGCTTCGAAACCGCCCATGACCGGCATCTGCACATCCATCAGTACCAGGTCGAAGCCGGCGGGCGCCGCACGCAGCATATCGACCGCTTGCTGGCCATTCTCGGCCACCGTCACCAGCGCACCGGCCGGTTCCAGCACACCGCGCGCCACCACCTGGTTGGTCGGATTGTCCTCCACCAGCAGGATGCGCGCACCGCGCAGCGCCTCTTCCTGCTGCGGCAGGACCGGGCCCGCTTCGCGCTCCGGTTCGGATGCAGCGACGCGCTGGTGCACGCCCTGCAGCAGCAAACGCAGGGCCGCCGGCAATACCGGCTTGGCGAGCGCCGCCGCTTCGCCCGGGCCGGGCTGGCGGTCAAGGCTACGGTTCAGCGCCACCAGGCACAGGCCCTCGTAGCGCTCCGGCCCTTCTGTGTCGAGGAGCACGGAGTCAACCAGCGCCACATCGCGCGCGCTGCCGGCGCCCGAAGCGGCAAAGGCCGGCGGGGCGTCATAGGCTTCCACCACGCAGCCCCAATGGCGCAGCTGCGCTTCCAGATAGTGCAGTGTCGGCACGTGATCGTCCACCAGGAGCACGCGCAGCCCGGCCAGCACGCCGGTTTCCGTATCTTCGCTGCGCTGGCGCCGCGCCAGCTGCAGCGGCACCGACACGACGAATTCGCTGCCGCGGCCCGCTTCGCTGCTGACGCTGATGGTACCGCCCATCAGTTGCACCAGTTGCTGAGAAATGGAGAGCCCGAGTCCGGTGCCGCCAAAGCGGCGCGAGGTTGAGCTTTCGGCCTGCTCGAATGGATTGAACAAGCGGCCCAGCTGCTCGCCGCTCATGCCGATGCCGCTGTCGCTGACCGTCAGCTGCAGGATTTCCATGGTGCTGCCGGGCGCGCTCACGCCAAGGTGCACGCGCACCTCGCCTTCAGCCGTGAACTTGATCGCATTGCCGACCAGGTTCAGCGCCACCTGGCGCAGGCGCTGCAAGTCGCCGACCAGGCCTTGCGGCATATCCGGCTCCAGGGTGAGCAGCAGGTCGAGCCGCTTGCCGACGCTGGCCGCCTGCATTGCCGCCGCAATCGCTTCGGCCAATTCCTCCAGCTGGAAAGGCGCATTCACGACCGCCAGCTTGCCGGCCTCGATCTTGGACAGGTCGAGGATGTCGTTCACCAGTGCCAGCAAGGCGCCGCCGGAAGCGCGGATCAGGCGCACGTATTCCTGCTGTTCCGGAGCGAGCGGCGTGCGCTCCAACAATTGACCGATACCCAGCACCGCATTCATCGGCGTGCGGATTTCATGGCTCATATTGGCCAGGAAGGCGCTCTTGGCACGGCTGGCCTCCTGCTGCTCCAATTCGGCACGCTTGCGCGCCGTAATGTCGAGCGCCACAATGTGGAAGCCACATACCTCGCCCTGGGCATCGGTGTCGGGGATGTAGTCGGTCATGAAATGGCGCGGCCATCCTGCGCGCTCGGTGTCGGTCTCGAAGTGCACGCGCTCGCCGCGCAGGGCGGCGGCGACCTGCGCCGCGATCTGGGCATACAGCACGCTGCCCAGCACTTCCTCCACGGTGCGGCCGATCATGCCGGCCGGATCGATCCCTAGCAGTGTCTGGTAGCTGCGGTTGGCGAAGCGGTAGACTTCGTCGCGATCGACATAGCCGATGGCTGCAGGATTGTGGTCGGCCACCGTGCGCAGGAAGCGTTCCTTGTCGGCCAGTTCGAGCTGGGCGCTTGCCAGCGCCGACAGCTGCTCGGCCGCCGCCTCCTCACTGCGCCGGCTGTCCGTCACGTCGGTCACGAACACCACATAGCCGGGCAAGCCATCGGCTGCATGCCGCGCCAGGGTCAGCTCCGCATCGAAGCGCGCGCCATCGCGGCGCCAGCCGGTCAGCACCAGCGGCTGGCCCACGCTGCCATCGGCCAGGCCGGCCAGCATCGCACTACCGGTGTGCAGCAGCTGTTCGACCCGCTTGCCCAGTACATCGGCGCGCTGCCAGCCGAACACCTGTTCCGCGCGCGCATTCCAATCGGTGACCTGGCCTTCGATGCTCAAGCCAATAAACGCTTCCTGCGTGGCGTCGAGCAAGGCCAGTGTACGTAGCTCATGGGCAGCGCCCTGCGCCTGGGCACGTTCAAGATCGGCGCCAAGCAAGTCGACACGCTGCGACAACTGCGCCTTGTCGCGCTCCAGCTGCTGGCAATCTTGCTGCAGGCGCTGCAGCAGCGCATTGCACGCCGCGCGCAGCTCTTCCAGTTCGCCGAAACCGCCATTGAGCGGCGGCAGCATCGGCGCCGCCCCTTCCTGCACCGCTTGCATCGCTTGCGCGGCCTGCTGCACGGGCCGGGTCACGCGGCGCGCGGCGCGCCAGCCTGCCAGTGCCAGCAACAGGGCCAGGGCCGCGCCCCACAGCGCCACGGTCGTTTGCAAGCGCCGCACAGGCGCCATGGCCTGGGTGGCGTCCTGCCGTACCAGCACCGTCCAGCCCAGGCCCGGATAGCCATCGTAACCGCGCGTACGGGCGTAGCCGACCAGGTAATCGCGGCCGTCGGGCCAGTGTTCTTCGCCGTAGCCGGCCGGCTGTAACCGGGCCTGGGCCAGGCTGGCGCTTGCCGGCTGCGTTTCAATCAGCTCGTCCGGCCCCGCCAGCACCCTGCCGTCACGCGACAGCAGCAACACGTCGTTAGCCAGCAACTGGCGTGCCCAGTTCCAGTGCAGATGGACGCCCAGCACGCCGGCAGGATGGCTGGCGGCATCGAAATAGGGAAAAGCCAGGTCGAGCACGCGCAGCGGGCGGCTGCCATTCGGCGGCAGCAGCTGTGCCAGCTGGGTGTCAGCATGGACGTCGTGCACGTAGACGCCCTTCGGCGCATCACTGAACCAGGAGCGCTGCGCCAGGCTGGCGCCTTCCAGCACGCGGCCGGTCGACACCTGGACTTTGCCGCTCGCGTCGGCCAAGCCCATCCAGGCATACAGGGGATAGGTGCGCTGCAAGTCTTCCAGCACCTGGCGGCGCTGCACGGCGCCATCGAGCTGCGCGGCGCGGCGCGCCAGCAGCTGCACTTCACGGTAACGTTCGAACATGGCCGCGTCCAGCTGGTCGGCACTTTCGCTGGCGCGCTGGGCCAGGGCTTGGCCAAGGCTGGCTTTGAGTTCTTCGGCCGTGCGCCAGCCCAGGCCCCACACCGCCAGCGCAGTCAGTAGCAACACGGCGGCAGCCAGCGCGGCAGCCAGCATCGCGCCGAGACCGAACCGGTGGCGCAGCATGGGGTGCGCGGGCAAGACTTCCTCAGGCATGGCGGCTCCGCTAATCCGATGCTCCGAGTATAACCGACTCTCCCTCGGAAAGTTGCCAGAAAGTCTTGTCGAATTGACTTACTTAATGCACTTTACGTCCGCTGCGCGACTTTTGCGCCTTGGTTTCCCCGTGTTCCTTGCGCTGCTTGTTCACGATGCGGGCCGCGACTTCCTCCTCGCGGCCGGGATAGCGGTGTTCCTTCTTGAACTCCTGCTTGAGCTCCTTGTACTCACGCTCCCGTTTCGGGCTGGCTCCTCGCGGCATGATAAGCCTCCTTATGTGGCGTCCTGCCATCATGCTAGCGAACGTTTGGCGGGCACAGCGCACGTAACCGGCCGGCAATTTCACTACTTAATCGACATGCAATGCAATTGTTCAGACAATAAGCTCACTACAACACTGGAGAATTTGCATGCAGGATCACTACGCCAAGGCCCATCGGCTGTTCATTCCCATCCTGTGGCTATTGCTGCTGATGTCATTTGGCCTGGCGCCCTGGTACGGCAGCTGGAAACCGGCGCTGCTTGCCGGCGTCCCGGCCGCGCTGCTACCGACCATCCTTGCCTGGCGTGCTCCGCAGGCGCTGGCCAGCCGCATGGCTGTGGGCATTGCGTGCATGTGGTTCTGCGCCCTGCATATCCACCAGGCCATGGGCATGATCGAACTGCATTTCGGAATTTTTGTCTTGCTCGCTTTGCTCGTGGTCTACCAGGACTGGCGCGTGATCGTCGGGGCGGCCGCCTTTGTCGCCGTACACCATTTGCTGTTCAACTTCCTGCAGCAGGCCGGGTTCGGCACCATGTGCCTCAGCGCGCCCTCACTGCCGGTCATCATCGTGCACGCGCTTTACGTGGTAGTGGAGACGGCCGCCCTGTGCCACTTTGCCGTCAGCTTCGCTCGCCAGCGTGCCCAGACCGAGGCCGACCGCTCCCGCCTGCAGGCCAGCTTCGACCGCATGCACCGCACCGTAACCGAGGCTCACGTGGGGATCGACGCTATCAGCGACGCCGCCCACGCCATTGCCAGCGGCAACCAGAACCTGTCGGCGCGTACCGAGCAGCAGGCCAGCGAGCTGCTGCGCACGCTCGGCACCGTGCAGCAGCTGGCGCAGACGGTGCGGCAAAATGCCGATGACGCCCACAGCGCCAGTGAACTGGTGTCGGCCGCCTCGCAAGTTGCGGTACAGGGCGGCGCCATGGTGGCCCAGGTGGTGGCGACCATGGGCGCGATCCACGACAGTGCGCGCCGCATCCATGACATCATTGGCGTGATCGACGGCATCGCATTCCAGACCAATATTCTCGCCCTGAATGCGGCGGTGGAAGCGGCGCGCGCCGGTGAACAAGGACGCGGCTTCGCGGTCGTCGCCAGCGAGGTGCGCAACCTGGCCCAGCGCAGCGCCACCGCCTCGCAGGAAATCCGCCAATTGATCGGCGATTCCGTGAACCGGGCGCAGCAAGGCAACCAGCTGGCCGGCGCCACCGGCCAGGTGATGGATAAGCTGGTGGCTTCGGTGCAGGAGGTGGCTGGCTTGATGGAGGCGATCACCGCCGCGAGCCGCGAACAATCGGCTGGCATCGAGCAAGTGACTCATGCGGTCGGCGCCATGGACCGGGGCACGCAGCAAAACGCAGCGCTGGTGCAGGAAGCGGCCAGCGCTTCGGCCAGCATGCTCGAACATGCTCGCCGCCTGGCGCAGTTGATGGGCGACCAGGGCGCGCCGGAGCAGCGCGCGCTGGCCTTGCGCTAAAGACTTAGAACTGTTCGACCCACGCCGCCAGCTGCGACGGCGTGAGGTCGGCGTCGGCTTGCACCAGGCGGCATTCCACGCCTTGCGAACCGCCCGCCATCTGCAGCGCGGCGCCGCGCTTGCCCAGCCACAGCAAGCAGGCCAGCCAGAAAGCGTGCTGCGACGACACCGGCGTGCTGGTCGGCGTTTCCAGGAATTCAGTCAGCTGCGACGCTTGCAGGAACAAGGCCTGTTCGGCGTCAATGGCGCGGAAGGTCGGGCCGAACGTTTCCCCCAGCAGCGCGAAGACATGCGCCGGCTCAGCGTCCGGATAGCGCGACTCCAGGTCCTGCAAGTGGTCGCGCACGCTGCAGCCGAAAGCGGCGCTGCGGAAGGCTTCAGAACTGATCAGATCCGAGTGGTCCAGCATCAGCCAGTCCGGCTCGGGCGGAGTCATGCCCGCGCTCAGGGCGCCGGCCAGGTAGCTTTCCACCGGCACGAAGGAAGGACCGGCCGATAGGCTGGCCGCCAGCGTGTACAGGGTGCCGATGCGGCTTGCAACGGCCTGCTTCTGGCGCACCAACAGCTTTTCGCGCAGCAGCTGCGAGTGTTCTTTCTGCAGCTTGGCCAGGGCCAATGCCTGCTTCAGCTCCATGCGCAGCGCGGCGATATCCCACGGCTTCTGGATATAGCGGTGGATCTGGCCCTGGTTGACCGCGTCAACCGTGTGTTCCAGCTCCGAGTATGCGGTGGTGAGGATACGCACGATGTGCGGATAACGGTCCCACGCGTAGAACAGCAATTCATTGCCGTAGGCGCCAGGCATGCGCTGGTCGGACACCAGCACTGCGATTTCGTCGGCGTGCTCGTCGAGCATGCGCTTGCCATCCTCCACCGATTCGGCCACATACACAGGCGCCAGCGAACCGAGCGCGCGCTGGAAGTATTTGAGTGCGGTCGCCTCGTCATCGACGTACAGGATCGCCGGGGCCGGTCGGGCCGTTTGTATCTCAGTCATGCTGGTTCCTTCTCTAAATCCGGGAAATTCATGGTGACGGTGGTGGAGCAACCCTGTTCCGACTGCACCCGCAGGTGGCCGCCGAACGATTGCATCACGCGGTTGCAGAAGATCAGGCCCCAGCCGCTACCGCCTTCAGCGCCGTGCATGGACACCGGGTCCAGCAGCAGGCGGTTCAGCAGCGCCGGCGCAATGCCCGGGCCGTTGTCTTCCACGATGATGAAGGGGCGCTGGTCGACCCCCACAGTGATCCTGATGCGCGGCTCCGGATGCTCGTGCAGCGCACGCAGCGCATTGCTAAGCAGCGAAGACAGGACCAGCGCCACGCAGTTGGGCGAGGCGCGCACGGTGAAGTCGGCTTGCACCTCGACTTCGATAATATGGCGCTGGTTGGCCGCCACCGGGTACACCCCCAGCAAGGCCGTCACCATCTGCTGCGCACTGCCGCTGCCCAGGCGCGCCGTCGGCACCACGCTGGCGCGCTTGACCGACTCGACGAAGGACGACAGCACCGACAGGCAGTAGCGCGCATTGTCATTCATGTGGGCTGCCGCGTTGCCGATGTCGGCTTTGAGCGGCAGGCCGTTGTCCGGCCCCTGGCCGTTGACGCGGCGCTGGATATTGCGCGCGAAATTGGCAATGGTGGCCAGCGGGGTATTCAGTTCATGCGCCAGGAAGGCTACGGTTTCCTCGATCGCCAGCAGGCTTTGGCGGCGCATCGCCCGTTCACGCGCATTCTCGCTGGCCAGGCGCAGGGCATGGCGCACGGTGCTGGTATCGAGCGGCTTTTCCAGGATGCGGAAAATATCGCCGCCGTTGATGGTCTCCAGCAGCACTTCCTTGTCGGCGTAAGCGGTGACGAGGATGCGCACCAGGTGCGGGTAATCGCGCTCGACCTGGCGCAGCAGCTCGCCGCCCACGCGGCCGGGCATGCGGTAGTCGGTTACCAGCACGTCGACTTCGTTGTCGGGGCGGGCGAGGATTTCCAGCGCTTCGTCCACGCCGGGAGCGGTCAAAACCGTAAAGTCGCTTTCCACGGCGCGCGCAAAGTATTTGCGGGCCAGCTCTTCATCGTCGACGTAAAGTACGGTGGCGGGCTGCTTGCGCTGTTCGTTCATTTTTCCCCTCCCGTCACGCGCGGCAAGTCGAAGGTGAATTTGGTCCATTCGCCGGGCGTGCTTTCAGCTGCCAGGACGCCGCCGTGGCGCTGGATCACGCTGTAGCAAATCGACAGTCCAAGGCCCAGGCCCTGCCCCACTTCGCGGGTGGTGAAGAACGGCTCGAACACGCGGCCGATATTTTCCGGCGCGATACCGGGACCGTTGTCGCGCACCGTGACCTTCAGGCGATCACCGCGCGATTCCGCATAAATGTCGATGGCTGGTTCGCGCGTGGCGCCCTTGCGCATGGCCAGGGCTGCATTGCTGAGCAGATTGATCAGCACGCCGATAATGGCAGCTTCGTCGCCGCGCACCAGGGTGTCAGGCTGAAGGTGGCGGTTGACCTTGACGCCCTTGATTTCATGGCCCACCAGGCGCACCGACGATTCCAGCGCGCGCTCGAACAGGAATTGCGCACTTTCGTGATCGGTGCCGGATTTGCGGTAAGCGAAGGTCTTCAGGTCTGACACGATGTACTGCACGCGCTGCATGCCGGACTTGGCATCCGTGAGGCATTCGTGCAGCACTTCGTTCGACTTGGCGGCCTGCTCCTCCATGGCGATATCGATCGCCATCATGCAGAAGTTGACCGGGTTATTGACCTCGTGCAGAAGGCCGGCGGCCAGGGTACCCAGAGCCGCCATTTTTTCCTGCTGCAGCATCTGGCCCTTGATTTCAGCCAGGCTGCGATTATTCGCTTCCAGCTGGGCGTTCTTGTCGGCCAGCTCCGCCTTGAGCTGGAACAGGTTGAAGCGCGCCTGTTCGTTGAAATAGGTACAGACCGCGCTGGCGATGGCGCTGAAGGCCAATAGCAGCGAATTGACGGCGAAAGCGCCGCCGCCCGGAGCCTGGCCGTCGTGCACCCAGCACGCCGCCGCGTACAGCAGATACGTGAGCAGTCCAAGCGTGAGGTTCTGCCACATGCGGAAGGCGAACGCGATGGCGGAGGCGAAGACGCCCAGGTTCAGGCCCGCATAGTAAATGGACGAGGCGCCCTCGGTGACCGCAATCATCCACGCAATCATCACTTGCGGCAGCATCAGCCAGGCAAAGCTCATGGCTTCCACATTGCGCGCGCCCCACGGGTGGCGCATCAGGCCGATGATGCCGAGGATGCCGAGCGAACACGCAACGCGCGCCAGGGTGAATTCGAGCAGGTGCGTTGGATAGAGGCTGTAATCGAGGCCGATGCCCAGCAGGACCAGCGCGATGCCGGTCCAGGCGCCGCCGCGGCTGAAGCGCAGCCGGTAGGCCCGCAGATCCGATTCATAGGCCGAATGCTGGTGGGCGCTCATCAATGTTCCCACGTCGGGTGCCGGTCCGGTCATGGCAGCGAGGCTTCGGCAAAGACATTGACGCCGGTCGCATCGACATAGATGGAACGATCACGCGTCTGGGGCGGCAGCAGCTGCTCCATCTTCGCTTCGTCGCGGTAAATCAGGTACCACTCCAGCAAGTGCTCCATGCCAGGACGCTCCGGATTGCTGCTGTGGACATTGGTCACCAGCAGGCGGCCGCCGCCCTTCATGCAGGAGGCGAAATAGCTCAGCAAGCGGCTGCACACCTTGTCCGACAAGTAGTCGAACAGGCCGGCGCAATAGACCACGTCGAAATCGGCGCCCAGCTGCGGACCGTCGACGCGGCGCTTCAGCAGGTTGTGCACGGAGTCCTGCACAAAGCGGATGTCGGGCTGGCGCGCCAGGCCCGCGCTGATCGATGCCAGCTCGCCGCGCGTCCAGGCCAGTGTTTCTTCACTGAAGTCCACCAGTTCGAAAGAGAGCCAGTGCGGTTCGTCGTACTCGCGCAAAAAGCGCTGGATTTCCTGCGCGGGGCCGCAGCCCACGTTCAACACACGGAACGGCCTGCCGACGCGGCGCGCTTCATCGGCATGGCGCTTCAGGAAATCGACCAGGATATCAATACGGTTGCGGTGCGCAACCGCCACTGCCGTTTGCAGGAAGGCAGCGTTGACGATCTGGAAATAAGTGCTCGGGCCCTGGCGCGCATCGCCCAGGATCTGGTTCACCATCTGGTAGTCGCCGGCGTAGCCGAGCGGCTTGCTGAAGGTGCGGAAAACGAAAGGCGCGCGCAGGATCAGCGGGTGCAGCGCAGCCTGGGCGAACGCCCGGTGGGCAGCCGCAGCGTCCTGCTCAACCATCGCGGCTTCGCGGTTCAAGTCGTCGAAGTAGCGGCGCACGCGCACGATCAGCGGTTCGGCCAGTTCGGCAAACACGTCGGCGCGCAGGCGTCCGCCCTCTTTCGGCAGCGAATCGGACAAGTCGACCTGCTCCACCCAGCGCGCCACTTCAGCGAGGTAGGCGCGCATTTCGTTGACCGCGATCTGGTAGTCGCGCCGGATGCGGAAACGGTCGTCCCAATCGAGCACGAACTTGCTCGCTTCGCGGCCCACTGCACCCGGCAGCAGCACCACTTCGCTCAGTTCGCGCCATTCATCGATCAGGGTCACCGACACCACGGCCGTCAGGCCGGTGTTGACCATGCTGATCACCACTGCCTTGCCGATATAGGCGCTGGCAGTGCCCATGCGCACCGTCAGCTCGCTTAATACCTCGCTGACCTGGACGATGGAATACGGGTTATACACTTCCATCACCAGCGACTTGCGCTGGAGCGTCACGATGGTGCCGCGGACTGCTTCACCCTGCGTGTTCAGGAAACTGACGACCGGATCGATTTGCGCCTGTGAATACACTGTTCGGGACTAAATGGTTGCCGTGAATTAAATTGAGTGTACTGACTTGTGAAGCAAATCGCAATATTTTCCCTAAGAGAATTCGATTTTCGATAAAGGTAATTAATTGTGATGCGGCCAGTGCATTTATTTAATTTGCAAGTATTACTACCAAAAGTACGCTGCCGCACAGACGCGACCATTGCATGCTGCCAAACTCGCGGCAAGCATTGGAGAATTTAAGATGGATCAAATAGGCCAACAATCATCCGCCGAATTGGAGCGCGCTGAATTCCACGAACGTTTTGCCCGCAGTTTCAGCGATGCCCGTTTTGACGGGCTGCGCGATGCCGTCGCCGCATTGGAAGAACTGGCCTGGCGCCAATACTGCGAACAGCGCCAGGAGAGTGGTCCGCACTAAGCGTTCGCCGCCAGCAGCTCCAGGCGGGCTGCCAGTCTCTCCGCCATCTGCGCTTGCGTAAAGCCGGCGTAACGGTTGGCCATACCGCGTGCCGCCATCAAGGTACGGCCGTCCATCAGCAAGCTGCGCACCACGCTGCGCCAGTCGACCGTGCCTGGCAAGCGCCCGCCGTTCACCGCCACCCCGGATTGCTCCAGCCTTGCAGCCAGCAAATAGCGTTCAAGCTGGGTCGGCAGCAGCAGCATCGGCACGCCGCCCAGCAGCGAATAAGCGACCGTGCCTTCGCCCGCCTGGCTGACGCAGATGCGCGCTTCGGCCATCGCGCCGGCCAGGTCGACCGGACCACGCGCATAAGCGATGCTGGTTGCATGGACCGGCGGCACGGCGCCGGCAGCGACTTCCGGTTGGTAGCACAGGACGCGGCAACCTTCCATCACGAGTGCATGCAGCACGGCCACGTGGGCCGGGTGTTCCTGGCGCAGGTAGACAAAGACCTTGTGGCCGTGGCCGGGCGGCCATTGCGGCGCCTCGCCTGCCGCCGAAACAAAGGCCGGGCCAAACCATTGCTGGCTTTCCGGCGGGCGGCCGTAGTGATCGGTTTCCGGCCAGGCGCACAGGAAATGCTGGCGCCCCAGCAGCGAGTCCGCAGCCTGCACATAAGGCACGCCACCGTGGTGCACCAGCACCGTGTTCATCACCTTCAGGATGTGGATCTCAGCACCGGCCAGGCGCGCCAGGTCGACCGCTTCCCAGGGACGGAAATTCGGCAGCGGCTGGCCTGCGGGCGGCAGCGTAAAGCCCGCCCCGATCGCAGCGGTCGGAATATCCATGGTGCGCGCCGCCAGCAAGGCGGTGGGGGCGAATTCGGCCACCACCACGTCAGGCTTCAGCAGCTCGAAGGCAGAACGCCAACCCCGCACCAGTGCGTCGAGCGTCTGCGCTTCGCGGTAGCCGGAGGCAAGCATGATCTCGGCCAGGCTGGATGCATGCTGCGCCGTACTGTGCAGCCAGAGCGGCGCTTGCAGCATCGACACGTCCAGGTCGCCAAACAGCCGGCGCGCGGGACCGAGATCGCGCACCGACAGGCTGACGGCATGGCCGCGTGCCAACAGGGCTTGCGCAATGACCCGCAAGCGGCCTGCATGGGCGGCATCGCCGCCTAATTCCCAAGCCAGGTGGAAATGAGCCATCGGTCAGTTCGCCCGGCCAAGTGTCATTGTATTTTTCACATTATTTCCAATCATTGCTATGCCATGGATTTTAGAACACACTGGCAAACAGGTGTGCAATACTAGGCCATGGCCTCTTCACGACTGCTACCACGGAGCTTGCGCGCGCGCATGACCTGCGTGGTCATCCTGTTCGTACTCGCGGCCACCACCCTGCTGACCTGGCAGGCGCTTTCCATGTCCGAGAAAGATATGAAGAGCGTCATCGGCCAGCAACAATTCAGCCTCCTGTCCCTCGCCGCGGCCAATATCGACGAACAACTGGCGGCCAAGCGACTGCTGCTTGCCGCCATCGCCGACGACGTACCGCCGCGCCAGCGAACGCCAGCGGCAATCCTTGCCGCCATTGAACGCCATACCTCCGCCTCAGCGGAATTTGCCAACGTGGCCGCTTTCGACGGCAATGGCCGATACCTCGCCAGCCTGCGCCCGCCGCAGCAGGAGAATCCCACGGTGACCGACCGGCCGTATTTCGAACAGACTTTGGCGCAAAAGCGCGCAATCATATCTCCTCCGCTGCGCGGACGCGTGTCCAGTTTGCCGGTTGTGGTGTTGACGCATCCTATTATTGACAGCGGGGGCGATGTGCAGGTAGTCCTGGTTGGCAGCATCGATTTGCTGAACTCGGACTTCTTCCAGCATTTCAACACGATGAAGCCGGGTAAGACCGGCTTCATGTTCATCATGACCACGGAGGGCATCCTGGTCAATCACCCCAATAAAGGTCGCCTGCTGGAACATATCAATGCGCGGCCCGGCGTCAACCTCGGCACGCAGCGCGCGCTGGAGGGGTTTGAAGGCTGGATGGAGGCGACCAACAAGGACGGCGTCGACGGCATCTACTCGTATAAACGACTTAACACGACCAACTGGATCGTCGCCGCGCGCTATCCGACCGACGAAGCGTTCGCGCCGATGATACGCATGCGCCAGCAAGCGGTGCTGGCCGCGACCTTGTTTGCCGCCGTAGCGGGCCTTTTGAGCTGGATGACGATCCAGGTCCTGCTAGCCCCCTTGCAGCGTTTGCGCGCCAACCTGCATGCGATACGCACGCGCGGCGGCGATATCGGCCTGCTGCGCAGCCGCGCACGCGACGAGATCGGCGAATTAAGCGAAGCGCTGTATGAATTGACAGCCGAGCGCCAGGCGGCCCAGGAGCGCCTGGCCGAGAGCGAGAAACGGGCGCGCGTCATCGCCGACAATATTCCGGCCCTGGTGGCGTATATCGACCGCGACCTGCGCTATCGCTTCACCAACGAGCATTATCAATTCCTGCTCGGGATCGACCCGCGCGGCATGGTGGGCAAGCGCGTCGACGAAGTATTCGGCGCCGAGGTCCTGGAGCGCTGGCAAGAGTGCTTCGACATCGTGCTTGCCGGCCGCCGCATCCACCTCGAAAGGCCGGGCGAGGAAATGGAACGCTTCCTTCATCTGATGGTGGAGCTGGTGCCGGACCTCGCGCCCGACGGAAGCGTGCCAGGCTTCTACATGATGTGTACCGACATCACTGAACGCAAGAACGCGGAACTGGCGCAAGCGGCCAGCGAAAAACGCCTGCGCCTGATTGCCGACCACCTGCCCGTGATGATCAGCGCCATCGACCGTGACCACGTGCTGCAGTTCGGGAACGCCACGTACCGCCGCTGGCTTGACACCGATCCCGACACCCTGCCCGGCCGCCCCATGGCCAGCGTGACCGGCGATGCGGCCTACCAGGAAGCGCGCCCCTGGCTTGACCGCGCCTTCAGCGGCCAGGTTACCGATTATGAATCCACCGCGCGCCTGCATGGCGAGCCGCGCGTGCTGGAAACCACCTTCGTCCCCGAAGTGCGCAAGGATGGCAGCGTGCCCTTTGTCTATGCCCTGACCACCGATGTGACACGCAGCCGCGAGGTCGAGGCCGAGCTGCTGCGCCAGGCGCGCCGCGATCCGCTGACCGGCATTCCCAACCGCCGCCAGTTCGAAGATGTGCTCGACCAGGCCATCGAGCGCGTGCGCCGGCAGGATAGCCAGATGGCGCTGGCCTACCTCGACATCGACAACTTCAAGCACATCAACGACAGCCTCGGCCACGCTGGCGGCGACGAGGTGCTCAAGGAGTTCGCGCTGCGCCTTTCCGGCAACGTCCGCACCACCGACACCGTCGCGCGCCTGGCTGGCGACGAGTTCGTCATCGTCTTCGAAAACATCCGACACTCGGAGGAAATCCAGCTGCTGGCCGAGAAAGTCATGGATGCCGTGGCTCCCGACTTCACCGTGCTCGGCGCGCCGCTGCGTGTTACCACCAGCATCGGCATCGCGCTCTACGCGGGCGGTACCGAAACCGCCGGCGGGCTGATTGGCCGTGCCGACATGGCGCTCTACGACACCAAGCGCCGCGGCCGCAACGGCTTCACTATCGACACTGGCCGTGGCCTGCCGGAAGCCGCCGCTTCGCCGCCTTAAGCACTTTAAAGAGACGCCGCCCGGAAATTTCCTCTCCGCCGCTGCGGTCAAGGTGCCCAATCGATCGATCGACATTGCGCCGAGCATGTGCAATCCTATGGAATACGCCCCTGTAAGACTGGTCTTACAATGTGGCGCGCTCCTCTCTGCTAGGAAACATCGGCTTGCACTTGGATACTGGTTGCCATGATGACCACACTTCCACTTAGCCGCAGCGCCCAAGGCACTGCGGGCGGACCATCGCAACAGCTTTATATGCTGCTGCGGGAGGCGCCTGACCGTGCGGCGGCCACGGCCTATCTACAGCGGCGGCTGGCCGAAGCTGCGGCGCTGCCTCCTGCCTGGAGCGGCGAACTGGCAGGCCTGGAAGCCTGGTTGGAACTGCGCTCCCGCAATCGCGCCGAAGAATTCCGCCAGTACCAGGCGGGCCGTCAAGAAGGCGGCCAGCGCCGCCATTTCGCCACGCTGGCACAGGCGCGCCGTTTCCTGTGCGTGCAGGCGCCAAGCCTGCTGGTGGAAGGCGCTTGGCTGCACGTTGTGCTCGACCATTGGCGCCAGCCGGCCTTCATGCCGCTGATCAAGCTCTACCTCGATTACCTGGGCAAAGGCGTTCCCGGCACCAATCATGTTGCGCAAGTGCGACAAGTGCTGGCTGTCCAGGGCTGCAGCAACTGGCAGGACTTGGAAGATGGCGGCTTTGTGCAAGGCGCGATCCGCCTCGCGCTGGCGAGCGCCGGCGAGCGTTACCTGCCGGAGCTGATCGGCTACCAACTGGCGGTGGCTGACCAGCCAGCAGCACAGCCTTCACTGCTGCTCGAATTGGCCGAGCTGGGAATTGCCCTTCCGCCGCCACCGGCGTCCGACGCCATCGTGCTGAACGTGCTGCGCGCCTTGCTCGGCACAGCTGAACCAGCCCAGGTCAATGAATTCCTGATGCGGCTCGAACTTGGCTACGGCCTTGGCCGCATCGGCCTGCAAACCCTGCCTGCGACGCCGGAAGACGGTGCGCCGCAAGACCCACCGGTTGCTGGCGCCATCGCCGCCATGTTCGCTGCGCCGCCGGCCGGCGTTGGCCCTGCCGTCGATACCGACGCCGCAATCGAGGCCAGCACAGAAGAAGCTCCGCGTGGCATCTTGCGCCACCACTTCCCTGACGACGAGCATGCCTGGGAGACCATCACCAGCGAACTCGGTTTGCTGGAAGCCCAGATCGCAGCCTGCGCGAGCAAGGCCGAAGCGATGACCATGCTTGCGCGCCACATGAGTCCCGCCGTGCACCACCAGCCGCTGGGGCTGATGGCAGCGCGGGTTTACTCGCAGCTCTTCGCTTTGGCACATTAAATCGCTAGCGCGGCCCGCAGGAGCGCGGGCGTCAGGCCTGTCCAGCGTTTGAAGGAGCGCCGGAAATTGGCGGCATCGTGAAATCCCAGGTAATTCGCTACCGCTTCGTTGTCGGCCCCATGCGACTGGAAAAGGTACATCGCCACGTGCGTGCGCACCTGGTCAAGCTCACCTACAAAGTGTGTGCCGCACCGGGACAGATGGCGCTTCAAGGTAGCGGGGCTCACACCAAAGGCCAGGCTGGCGCCCTCCAGCGTCGGATTGCGCCTGATTTCACCGAGCAGATAGTCGTACAGGGCATCGAGCAGGCTGGGTGGCGGCACCTCACCGTTCGCCTCGCCCCACGCGGCCAGTGCGCTGGAACAGGCCTCGCCATGGGCGTCCGGCCATGCGAGGCGCGCCGATGCCGCATCCAGCAGCATGGCGTCCAGTTGACAATCGAAGCGCAGATCGCCGCCCAGATGAACCTCATGCTGTTCAATATGGCGCGGCCGCGCGCGATTGAAGCAGAACCGCCAAGGCAGCCGCTTTCCGCCCAGCCAGCGCACCATCGACACCACGGCCGTCATATGCAATTCCACCAGCGCTGGGCGCAATCGCGGCGCGCCGTGACTGTCGGTCCAGTACAGCACCAGTTGGCCATCCGCTGCCACATGCAAGCGCGGACGCAGCAGCGGGGATAGCCTGCCTGGCCATGCACACACGATTTCCAACGCATGCTGGACCGACACCGCCTGCCGAAACGCTGCCGCCAATTGCGCATCATCCCCTGGCAACAACTGCTGGCCAAGCATGAAGCTCGTGTCGGCGCTGTCAAGTTCGCGTAGCGTGTTCGAAAGAAGATGGAGGCATTGCGCAGGGCTGATCAAGGCGCCAGCCAGCGGCGGCCCGCCATCGCCGGGCATGCCCGTGCCACGCGCGATCGCTGCGGGCATGGCATCGCGCTGCAGCGCATAGTCGAAAATATGCCGCGGCAGGCCAAGCGCCGGAATCGTCGCCTCGTCGGGCAGCGCGTAGCGCGTCACGCCGCGATCGCAGCGGAAAGCTGCGCCAGCATGGAATCCGGTTCGCCTTGTGCCGGGGCACAGGCAAATCGCAGGCTCACCACAATCGCTTCCTGCGTCCCGTCCTGCTTATGATGCCGCATCAGCTTGACCATCTGGCACAGGTGCTGCGCTACCGCGCAGGCGGCTGTCTGCTCCATGCCTGGCAACAGCAAGGCGAACCGGTCCCCGGCGTAGCGGCACAGCAAATCTTCATTGCGCAAGTTAAGCAGCAGCATATGCCCCACCGCTTGCAGCACGCGATCGCCTTCGCGGGCGCCCTGCTCGCGGTTGATACGGTGGAATCCATCGATGTCCAGCAACACCAGGGCACATGGACCGGCCGGGGCCCGCTCCTGTTCGAAGCGGATCTGATGGCGCAGGTATGCCGCGTCAGCCAATTGCGTGACGCGGTCAAACGCCCGATGCTGGCGGAACAGCCGTTCACGCTTGGCCAGGTGGTCGTTCAGCATGAACTGCTCGCTGCGCCAGTAATAGATGCCGGCGGTGAGGACCAGCATGCCGAACGGCATCAAGGCTTCCAGCCAATTGTCCCAGGCGGCGTCTTTGTCAATCCGGAAAAACTCGTCAAGGCAGTCGGCCCAGGACCCGAGCATGATGGCGGCGAGTCCGCCTGCCAGCAAGCGCGTGACGAGGCCGCGCGGACGGCTGCTCAGTGTCATGACGAACCACAGGCCCGCCATCACTGCCACGCCGCCTTCGGCAATGATGTCCATCCATTTCCAGCTACCCGGCGGCTTCGCAGTGCCGGCGCTCGCGTAAAGGACCAAGAGAGCAGCGATCGCGAAGGCCGCCGCCAATAAATAATGTCGGTGAAGTTTCAGCATAACCGCGCAGCCTAGCCCTGCGATATGACAGCTTCGTGACAGATGGCGGGTCAATTTGGCTCACAGCGGCGTAACCAGCCTGTCATCGATGGTTCCCATAATCCGCTGCATTCTTTCACTTCCACCAGTACAAACAATGAAGAACCAAACCCCGAATGCCTTGCGCCTGACCGTCCTTGCTGCGGCCGTCCTCACCCTGGCGAACGCCGCCGCGGCCGACGCGGCCGATGGCGCGCTGGCCGGCGCCAGTGTCGTAATTACCGGCCAGCGTGCAGTGCTGGCCAAGTCGATCGCGGTACAGGACAAGGCGGACAATATCGTCAGCGCCCTGAGCAGCGACGATATCGGCAACCTGCCTGACAAGAACGCTGCCGAGGCGCTGGCGCGCTTGCCCGGCGTCTCGGTGCAGCGCGACCAGGGCGAGGGCCGCTACGTGACCGTGCGCGGCCTCGGGCCGGACATGAATGCCGTCACCATCAATGGCGCCTTGGTGCCTTCGCCGGAAGCGAGCCGCCGCGCAGTGGCGCTCGATGTGCTGCCTGCGGGCCTCATCCGGTCACTGGAAGTGAGCAAGACGCTGACGCCCGAGATGGACGCGAACTCCGTCGGCGGCACGGTCGAAGTCAAGACCTTGTCGGCCTTTGACTTGCCCGGCACTCTGCTGTCGGTCAGCGCCGCCGCTTCGCACGACCAGAACACGCGCCAGAACAGTCCGTCCGCGGGCCTGGTGTGGGCCAGCCGCTTCAGCGAGGGCGAATTCGGCGTCGCAATCGGCCTGAGCGGCGAGAAGCGCAAATTCGGTTCGGATAACGTGGAAACCGGGGGCGCATGGGACGGCGACCGCTTGGCCGGATTTGAAATGCGCGACTACCTGCCGGTGCGCGAACGCCGCGCAGCAGCCCTGAACCTGGACTATCGCCCGCACGCCGGCAGCAGCTGGTTCCTGCGCAGCTTCCTCAGCCGCTTCAGCGATGACGAGGTGCGCGATCGCATCACGGTCAGCAATATCACGGGAGGGGCGCTGCTGGAAGGCGTGCCAGGCACCGCGCGCCTCGAGCGCCGCCTGCGCCAGCGCAAATACACGCAGCAGATCGACTCCACCGTCATCGGCACCCGTCAGAAGCTGGACGGCTGGCAGCTGGACCTGCAGACCGGCCGCAGCAAAGCCAACGAAGATACGCCGGAAGCGCTGAACGACGGCCGCTTCCGCGGGAACGCCAATTTCAAAGGCGTCAGCTTCACCGACAGCCAACGCCCGGCATTGCAAGCTCCTGCGGCAGCCTACGACCCGGCCAGCTATAGCCTGAACGCCATCACCCTGCAACAGCGCTACTCCAAGGATTCCGAGCGCCATCTGAAATTCGAGCTTGGCCACGACTTCCACCTGGGCGAGATGAATTCCGCCCTCAAGTTCGGAGCGAAAGCCAGCCGCCGCCAGAAGGACAACGACACCAACCAATGGAGCTACGCCGCGAAGGCCGTTCCCGGACCGTTATCGATGGCGTCATTCGTGGGCGACAATCAGCTCGACTTCCCGTTCGCTCCAATCGGCGCCGCACTCGACCCTGCAGCAATTCGTGCCCGTGTTGCAGGGCTGGACCGCAGCGCTGCACGCCTTGCCACCGAATCGGCCATCAATGACTTCACGCTGAACGAAAACATCGCTTCGGCTTATATCCAGGATACCCTGTCGCATGGCGACTGGCGCCTGTTGGCCGGCGTACGCGCCGAACGCACCTCTTTCGACGCGGCCGGAGTGCGCACCAGCGGCAGCACCATCACGCCCCTGAAACGAAGCCGCACGTACACCGACTGGCTGCCATCACTGCAATTGCGCTATGACCTGGACCGCGATACGAGCCTGCGCAGCGCCTGGACCAGCTCCGTTGTGCGCGCCAATTTCAGCCAACTGGCGCCGGGAATCGCATTGGCCAGCGCCACCGAGGCAACCATCGGCAATCCGGACCTGAACCCGCTCAAGTCGCATAACTTTGACCTTGGCGCCGAGCACGTGATCGGCAGCGACGGCGCACTGTCCGCGTACCTGTTCTACAAGGACATCAAGGACTTCACCTACACCACCAACCTGGCTGGCAGCGGCCCATGGACCGGATTTACTTCGGCAACCACGTACGCGAACGGCGACATGGCCAAGGTCAAGGGCATCGAACTCTCCTGGCAACAGCCGCTGCGCATGCTGCCAGCCCCATTCAACGGCTTGCTGCTTGGCCTGAACGGCGCCCTGACCGATTCCCGTGCCAGCATTGCCCGATTCGACAGCAAGGCTGGCGCCATGGTTTCGCGCCGCATTTCGATGCCGGGCCAGTCCGACCGTGTCATGAACCTGTCAGTGGGGTACGAAGCCGGTCCGCTCAGCACGCGCATCGCCGTCAACTACAAGTCACCCTACCTGCTGGAGCTTGGATCGGACATCCTGAACGCATCCCAGGACCGCATTGTCGACACACAGAAGCAGGTCGACTTTTCCTTGTCCTGGCAGCTGACGAAAGAAGTCCAGCTCGGCTTTGACGTCGCCAACCTGAATAATGAGAAGTACTACGTCTACCAGGGCGCCAAGCAGCATAACGCCCAGTTCGAGCAGTACGGCCGCACTTATAAACTGAGCCTGAAAGCGAGCGTATTCTGATGCGCCGCGAAATCCTGACACCAATGCTGGCTTGGCTCGTTTACAGCGCCCAACCTGTCCTTGCCGCAGAATCCATCGTCCTGGCCGGCGGGGCCACCCTGACGCTCGACAAGCGCGCCTTGGTACTGCACTCCGCCGACGGCAAGGAGCGCGCAAACATGCCGCTGCGCGGCCGCCATCTTGATTACCGGGAAGGCGTTGCGCTTGTCGTCGACGCCAACACGGAACGCGCCATGGCCGTCGCCGTCGACACACGCGCCGGCACACTGGCGACGCAGAGTGTGATCGACGGTTCATCAATCGCTCCGGAAGCCGCCTGCCTTTACCGCGATGGCCAGGGCCTGCTGCACGCCTTCCTGGCCGGCAAAGACGGCCAGTCCGAACAATGGCTGCTCACGCCGGACGGCCCTCCTCGCCTGGTGCGAAAACTCGCCCTACCACCGCACAGCGAACAGTGCCTGGTGCATGACGCCAGCGCCACCCTGGTGGTCAGCGAAAAGGGTATGGGCGTATGGGCCTATAACGCCGAGGCGGAGTCCCCGCCCAGCCGACGTGCACTGGCACTGATGGCTCCTTACGGCAAGCTGGCTACCGGCCCGGCTGGCCTGCCCGTCCTGCTCCCTGCCGCGGCAGGCGTGGCCCTGGCGGACCAGACGGGCGCCATTCGACAGATCATCACGCTGGCCAACGGGCAGCCGAAAGCCCCTGTTGTACAGCCACTCGTGCAGACCGAGTCCATGCCGCGCATGGGAGACGCCGCCGACGATCCCGCGATCTGGATTGACCGCCAGCGTCCAGGACAGGGCCGCGTACTCGGGACCAATAAAAAGCAGGGCTTGCACGTCTACGACATGCAGGGTAAGCAGTTGCAGATGCTCGAATCGGGGCGTCTGAATAACGTCGACCTGCGCCAGGGTGTTGCGCTCGATGGGCAGTCATTCGACCTGGCGCTGGCAACCCAGCGCGACGAAAACTCGCTGGTGCTGTATGCCATCGACTCCATGGGCGCCGTCGCCGAGGCGGCGCGCTTCCCAACGCCGCTTGAGCGCATTTACGGCATCTGCCTTTACCAACCGGTGTCCGGCGGTCTCGAGGCTTTTGTCAACGACAAGGATGGCAGCTTCCTGCAATACCGTATCGGCCGCAGAGCCGGCGCGTTCACGGCGGACCTGGTTCGCCGCTTCAAACTGGCCACGCAACCGGAAGGCTGTGTCGCTGACGACCGCAACGGGCGCCTGTTTGCCGGCGAAGAGAAGCGTGGTGTGTGGAGCCTCGACGCCCACGCCGAGGCGAAGGCCGAACCACAGCTGGTGATGCAAGTCGGCGGCCTGCTGCGCGCCGATGTCGAAGGAATGGCGATCTACCATGGCGACAGGGCGAGCTACCTGGTCGTTTCCAGCCAGGGCAGCAATAGCTACGTCGTGGCCGATGCCGCGCCGCCGCACAAGATCCGGGGCAGCTTCCGCATCGGCATCAATGTGGCGGCAGGAATAGACGGCACATCCGAGACCGATGGACTCGACGTCACATCGACCAACCTCGGCGGCCGCTTCGCAAGGGGCATCCTGGTGGTGCAGGATGGCTACAAGCGCTTGCCCGATGGCGCCCAGAACTTCAAATATGTGGCCTGGGACGATATTGCCGCCGCCTTGAGCTTGCCGTAATGGTATGCTCCCCGGTATGTCAAATCGGGGAGCACTCGTGTCCATCGTAGAAAAACTATTCAGACTCAAAGAAGCCGGCAGCGACGTGCGCACGGAAGTGGTGGCCGGCGTGACCACCTTCCTTACCATGGCCTACATCATCTTCGTCAATCCCGCCATCCTGGGCGATGCGGGCTTGCCGAAGGAAGCAGTGTTCGTGGCCACCTGCCTGGCTGCGGCGCTGGGCACCGCCATCATGGCCCTGTACGCCAACTACCCAATCGGCATGGCGCCAGGTATGGGACTGAATGCCTATTTCGCCTACGCAGTTGTACTGGGCATGGGGATCAAATGGCCGGTGGCGCTCGGCGCGGTCTTTATCTCAGGCTGCCTGTTCCTGATCGTCAGCTTGCTCGGACTGCGCGAAGCCATTGTTAACGGCATCCCGCGCTCGCTGCGCATTGCGATTACCGTGGGCCTGGGCCTGTTCCTTGGGCTGATCGCGCTGAAAAGCGCCGGCATCGTCATGGCCAACCCGAATACGATGGTCACCGTGGGCGACCTGCACAAACCGCCCGCGCTTCTGGCTGTCGTCGGCTTCCTCTTGATCGTCACGCTGGACCGCCTGAAAGTGCGGGGCGCAATCCTGATCGGCATCATGGCCGTCACGGTACTGAGTTTCTTCTTCGGAGGGAACAGCTTCCATGGCGTGTTCTCGGCGCCGCCGTCGCTCGATGCCACCTTCCTCAAGCTGGACATTAAGGGCGCATTCGGCGTGGGCGTGCTGAATGTCGTGCTGGTGTTCTTCCTGGTCGAATTGTTCGACGCTACCGGCACTCTGATGGGCGTCGCAAGCCGCGCCGGCCTGCTCGTCAGCGGCAAGATGGAGCGCTTGAACAAGGCGCTGCTGGCCGACAGCACCGCCATCGTGGCCGGTTCCATCCTAGGCACGTCCAGCACCACGGCTTACCTGGAAAGCGCATCGGGCGTGCAGGCCGGCGGCCGCACCGGCCTCACCGCGCTGGTGGTCGCCGTATTGTTCCTGGCCTCGCTGTTCATCGCCCCGCTGGCGGGCGTCGTGCCGGCCTACGCTACGGCACCGGCACTGCTGTTCGTCGCCTGCCTGATGCTGCGCGACCTGGGCGACTTCGACTGGAACGAGACCACAGAATGCATCCCGGCCGCGATTACGGCCTTGCTGATTCCATTTACCTACTCGATCGCCCACGGCATCGCTTTTGGCTTTATCACTTACGCAGCCCTCAAGCTGCTGACCGGCCGCTTCCGCGAGGTGAAGCCAATCGTCTGGGTGATCGCACTCGTTTTCAGCTTCAAATACGCCTATATCGGCGCATAAACGCGCTGCTGCACCCTGATCTTCAGCACGCCGATCAGGTTGCACAGCCGCATCCGCGCCAGCACGAGGGCATCTTCGCCTTCGGCTGCCACATCCAGGTCCAGGTTCATGCCGTGCACGCCCGGCGCCATGCGCATTGCATGGAGCTGGACGCCGCCTCGGCGCAGGGTCGCCAGCACAGCCTCGGCTGCATCCATGGCGGAGGAGCGGTCGAGGCGCAGGCGGAAAGTTCTCTGTTCGGTATTCATGGGGAGATTATCCGGCTGGACCGCCGGAATAGGCATCCAAAGTTTGCCTTGATTTCCAGGTAAAATAGAAGAATCTTCTTCAATCCTAGAAAAACATGGAACAACTCGATGAGATCGACCGTAAAATCCTGAGAGAACTCCGCCGGGATGGCCGTTTAAGCAATACAAAACTGGCCGAAGCAGTTGGCTTGTCGACCACCCCGTGCTGGAATCGGGTGAAAGCAATGGAGGAACGCGGGGTCATTGAAGGGTATACTGCGCTGCTGAGCCAGCAAGCCCTGGGTTTGCCGGACATCGTCATCATCGAAGTCACGCTGGACCGGCACGATGACGACATGCTGCACAAGTTCGGCCTGGCGCTGGCCGATCTTCCGGAAGTAATGGAAGCCTACCTGCTGACTGGCGAATACGACTACCTGATCAAGGTTGCCGTCGCCGGAACGGCGGGATATGAGGAATTCCTGCGCCGCAAATTGTATAAACTGCCCGGCATCCGCCACAGCCGCTCCACTTTTGTGTTGCGCTGCCTGAAACGGGCACACTCTGTAGAGCCCTGATAGAATTCAGTTATGAAATACCTGACCACCCTGATCCTGGCCTCCGGCCTGGCTGCCGGCAACGCCCTCGCAGCCGATGAAGATATTGAACATTCCAGCAATGTGATGGTTTCCGCCGAAGTCGGCGCCATTACCACCAGCGGCAATACAGCCGGCACCTCGGTGACCGGCCGCTTTGAAGTCTTGCAAGACTTGCCACTGTGGAGCAACGAGTACACCGGCAACGGCTACTTCAAGGAAGACCGTACCCGCGTTGACGGCGAAGAAACCACCCAGCGCTCGGCACAGCGCTACCAGGTTGGCGCGAAAGCCGGCTACAAGCTGCTGGAAGAAAATGCCACCCTGTTCGTGCTGGCAAACCACGCTGAAGACAAGTTCGGCGCCTACACCCGCAGCTCCACGCTAGGCGTCGGCCACGGCTTCCGCTGGTACCAGTCGTCGAATAAAACCCTGGATATGGAAGTAGGCCCAGGTTACTTCAGCGCGACGCGCGCCAACGGCGAAAAAGAAAACGGCATGGTGCTGCGCGGCCGTGCGGCCTTCCGCTGGAAACTCAGCGACAGCGCTGCCTTTGCGCAAATGGTGACGGTGGAGCGCGCGTCTTGGAACACGCACTCGACTTCGGAAACTTCGCTCAGCACCCGCATCAATGGTTCGATGCAGATGAAAGCGGCATTCAGCGCGATCAACGACAGCAGCGTGCCTTCCGATAAAACCAACACCGATACCCAGACTTCGGTGACGCTGGTCTACTCCTTCTGATCCAGCTGCTTCTGCGTCTGGTACAACCGGGCGTAGATGCCGCCTTTCGCAAGCAGGTCGTCATGACTGCCCTGCTCCGCAATCGCGCCGGCCGACATCACTACGATGCGGTCGGCGTTTTCAATGGTCGACAGGCGGTGCGCGATAACCACCGTGGTCCGGTCTTTCATCAGCGTCTCCAGCGCTGCTTGCACCTGGCGCTCCGATTCGGTGTCGAGCGCACTCGTTGCCTCGTCCAGGATCAGGATAGGCGCGTCCTTGTACAGGGCGCGCGCGATCGCCAGGCGCTGGCGCTGGCCGCCGGACAGGCGCATGCCATTCTCACCAACCTCTGTGTGATATCCCTCCGGCTGGCGCATAATGAAATCGTGTGCATAAGCCGCGCGTGCCGCCGACTCGACCCGCGCCAGATCCGGCGCCGGATCGCCGTATGCAATATTGGCCGCCAGCGTATCGTTGAACAGCACCACATCCTGGCTAACCAGGGCGATCTGGCTGCGCAGCTCCGGCAAGCGGTATTCACGCAGGTCCACGCCATCCAGCAGGATGCGCCCGCTGCCCACGTCATAGAAGCGCGGCAGCAGGCTCGCCAGCGTGGTCTTGCCGCTGCCTGAACCGCCGACCAGGGCCACCGTTTCGCCGGCGGCGATATCGAGCGACACCGACTTCAGCGCAGGCGGCGCCTCCGGGTCGTCCACGTTATAACGGAAGCCCACATCCACCAGCTCGATACGGCCCTTGACGTTATCGGCGCTGCGGGTGCCGGTATCGGCTTCCATTGGCGCGTCGATCAGGCCGAACACCGATTCCGCCGCGGCCAGGCCGCGCTGCAGCGGCTCATTCAACTTGGTCAGGTTCTTGATCGGGCCCTGCAGGGACATCAGGCAGGTAATGAAGGCAACGAAGGCGCCGGGCGTCAGCGCACCTGCCTGCGCACGCAGCAGCGCGTAATAGATCACGGCCGACAGCGTGGCGCCGACCATCAGCATGATCAGGCCCGAGTTCATGGCCGCAGTCGACGCATGCTTGACGGCCAGTTGGCGGTTCAGCTTCACCACTTCATCGAAACGCTTCTGCTCATAAGGCTGGCCGCCGAAAATCTTCACTACCCGCTGGCCGCCGATGCTTTCGTCCAGCACGCGGGTCAATTCACCCATTGCTTGCTGCGCGCTCGAACTGAGGCGGCGCATGCGACGCGCCGCAACCGTGACCACCAGGGCCACGAACGGGAGCAGCACGAGGCAGAACAGCGCCAGTTTCCAGTCAATATCGAACAGGTTACCGAGGAAACCGACTACCGCCACGGTGTCGCGCACGGCGATGGTGAACACGCTGAGGCCGGCCTGCGTCACCTGCGTCGCATCGAAGGCGATGCGGGACAGCGTCGTGCCGGTCGAGGATTGGTCGAAATAACGGTTCGGCAAGCGCAGAACGCGCGCAAACATCTTTTCACGCACATTGGCCTGCACGCGCTGGGTGAGCCACGCCGAGCCATAATCACCGGTGAAGGTGCTGATCATGCGCAGCACGCCCAGCGCCATGATCAGGGCCGGAACCGCCCACAGCGCTGCGGCGCCTGGATCGGTAGGCAGGATCCGGTCAAGCCAGCCATGAATCACGGCCAGCGCACCGGTTTGCGGTACAGCGCTGCCGGCGGCGTGCGGTTGCACTGCATCGACCACGTTCTGCAGCTGGCGAATCAGCAGCACGTCGGTCAGCGAAGCCACGCCCACACCAACCAGGGTCACCAGGGCAGCCCATTTATAAGGGAGGAACTCCTTCAGGAGGCGAATATATAGTTGGCGGCTTTGCACTATTGTTTGGTTTCGATGCTCGAAAGGCAGCATTGTACCCTGTCCTCGCGCAGCTCACGGCGCAGGATTTTCCCAACCGGCGACTTCGGCAGGGTCGCGCAAAACACCACTTCCCGAGGTCGTTTGAAGGGAGCCAGCTGGCCGGCGCAATAGGCACGCAGGGCTTGTTCGTCCAGGCCAGGATCCTTCTTCACCACATACAGGGCAACCGCCTCGCCGCTTCGCTCGTCCGGAATGCCGATGACGGCGCACTCCTGCACGCCTGGACAGGCAGCCACCACCTGCTCCACCTCGCTCGGAAACACCTTCAGGCCACTGACGTTGACCAGGTCCTTCTTGCGGTCCAGGATGCGCAGATAGCCAGCGGCATCCATGGCGCCGATGTCGCCGGTGCGCAGCCAGCCGTCGGCCGTCATGGCGAGGGTCGTCGCCTGCGGCTGCTTCCAGTAGCCGGCCATCAGTTGCGGACCGCGCAAGGCGACTTCACCTTCCTGGCCTGGCGCCAGCTGCCGCCCGGCGTCGTCCAGGATGCATACCTCCATGCCGGGCATCGGAATGCCGGCCGTGCCGGTGAACGCTTCCAGGTCCAGCCGGTTGCAGGTGGCGGCACAGCTGATTTCAGTCATGCCGTAGCCTTCCGCCATTGGGCAGCCGGTCGCTTCGAGCCAGCGCCGCGCCACCACTTCCTGCGCCGCCATCGCCCCCGATATCGTAACCGTCAGCTCGCTGAAGTCCAGGCTCTTGAACTCCGGATGATTGAGCAAGGCGTTGAACAGCGTGTTCACGCCAGGGAACACGTGCAGCTTATGGTGGCGCAAGGCCCTGATTGTGGCATTCATGTCTCGCGGATTGGGAATCAGGAGGCAGCAGCCGCCATAACGCATGGTGCAAAGCATGCAGGTGATGAAGGCAAAGCAGTGATAGAGCGGCAGCGCACAGACCACGTTGAACTGCGAGTCCGTCATGGTCCTGGCTTTGGCCTGTGCCGGTTGCGCCCATGCCTCGGTCGCCAGCACCGCTGCGATCAGCGCAGAGTTCTGAAGCATGGCGCCCTTGCTCCGGCCTGTCGTGCCGCCCGTGTATTGCAGCAGTCCCAAATCCGACGGCAGCATGGGCGGGGTGGAAAGAACCATATTGGCGCCCATCGCCAGCGCGTGGTTGAACCGCACATGACCTGGCAAAGTCCAGCGCGGCACCATCTTGCGCACATGACGCAGCAGGAAATTCACCAGCGCGTCTTTCGGGAACTTGAACATATCGCCGATACTGCTCACGATAATGTGTTCGATGCCGACGTCCGGCAAAACCCGTTCCAGCGTTGCGGAAAAGTTTTCCAGGATGATGATGGCCTTGGCGCCGGAATCCATCAGCTGATGTTCCAGTTCACGCGCGGAATACAGGGGATTCACGTTGACTACTACGCAGCCTATGCGCAGGATCGCCGCCGCAGCGATCGGAAACTGCAATACATTTGGCAGCATGATCGCTACCCGGTCGCCCGGCCGCAGGCCATGGGCTTGCAGCCAGGCGCCGAGCGCCCTGGACGCGGCCTCCACTTCGCCGTAGCTCATTGCCTGGTCCATGCAGACGAAAGCAGGAAGATCACGGAATCGCGAGAAGCTTTCATCGAGCAAGCCTGCAAGGGAATGGTAGGCCGAGGTGTCCACCTCCGCCGGCACGCCTGCCGGATACTGCTGTAGCCATGGCCGCTTCATGATGCCTCCCCGTTCGGTTGACGCAATCCTGACCATTGTAGGACACAAGCAGGCACCGCCAAAATATGACATTATGCAAGGCCATTTTGAAAGGACCACCATGCGCAATGACACTCTCTTTCAGGACTTGCACCACTCCGGCCTGCTGATGCTGGCAAATTGCTGGGACGGCGGCAGCGCCCGCATCGCGGCACAGACCGGCGCCAAGGCGCTGGCGACCAGCAGCGCAGCCGTGGCCTGGGCCCATGGTTATGGCGACCGCTCGCTTCTGCCAACAGCCCTGCTGCGCGAAACCGTGCGCGACATCGTGCGTGCCAGCGCCTTGCCGCTGACAGTCGATATTGAAGACGGCTATTCATCCGACCCGGAAGTGGTGGGCCAGCTGGTCGGCCAGTTGCTGGAAGCCGGCGTCGTCGGCATCAATATTGAAGACGGCAGCGATGCGCCCGAACTGCTGGCGCGAAAGATCGCAGCCTGCCGCTCCGCCGCCGATGCGGCCGGCGTCAAGCTTTTCATCAACGCCCGATGCGACGTTTACCTGCGCAGCCTGGCCGAACCAGGTGCGCCGCGCGTGGCTGAGACCTTGCGCCGCGCCGCGCTTTACCAGCAGGCCGGCGCCAGCGGCCTGTTTGCGCCAGGCGTGACGGACGAAGGCGAGATTGCGGCCCTGGCGCAGGGTACCACCATGCCGCTCAACGTCCTGGCCCGGGTCAACCTGGCATCGCCGGCCCGGCTCGCCGAGCTGGGCGTACGCCGCCTGAGCGCCGGGTCAGCGCCGGCGGAGGCAATGATGGGCCGGCTGCGCGCTCATATGGAACGCTTCTACCAGACCGGCGCCATCGATGATGAACAGGCGCTGAGCTACGGCGCCCTGAATGAACTGATGGCTACTGAACGATAGTTGCAGGTTCGTCCCAGTAGAAATACAGCTCCTTGGTGTGGCCCGGCTGCACCACCATCTCACGTCGTATCACCTGGCCATCTACCGCAGACGCCGTCACGCGGTAACGGCCGGGTTCCAGGTTGACATACATCAGCGGCCCGGCGTCCTGGGCGCTGACATTGACGCGGCCCCTGCTGTCTGCAATTTCGACTTGCACGTCGGAGCGGTAGACGCCGCTGCCCCGGGTGGCAAAAGTCATGTGGACGTTGTAGTCCTCTTTGCTGGCCAGCATCTGGCCCCGTTCCTCCATCCCGACGCCGCCAGTTTTGAATTGGCTTTGCCCGGCCGCTGCAGCAGAGCCGAGGGCACCGCAGGCCAGGGTGAAGGCAAGAGTAATGTTGCGAATAAACATGATGTACTCCTTTCCTTTTTACAGGCTTGCGGCCAGTATTCGCCTGTCGCGTCCAGTGCGCTATCGGCCATCGCGTCGCAACTGTGTCGGGGAAAGCCTACAAAGCCCCTATTTGGAAACAAAATGAACTGTTAGACTCTAGTACTTTTGCAAGCCACTGCGGCAATATTGCCAAAACAATCATATAAAGCAGGGCGTTAGGGGTTATTCATGTCGAATCGCGGGGCGCAGTTGCGTCCAAAACTGCTGGCCGCCGCCGTGGCCAGCGTTCTTTGCGCGCCTGTACTCGCGCAAAGCCAAAAGGAAGACCAACTGCCGGAAGTCCTCGTGACGGCCCAGCGCGTTGCTGCGCCGGAATCGCAGACGCCCGTCTCGATGTCTGTGCTGACGGCACGCCAGCTCGACAAGCTGGGTATCGATAACGCTGCCGGCATCGGCGCCCGCCTGCCGAATGTGCACCTGGATGGCGCGGCCGACGGCCTGCGCATGACCATCCGCGGCGTGTCGAATTCCGATGCGACCGAAAAAGGCGATCCATCGGCTGCCTTCATGCTGGACGGGATCTATGTCGCCCGCCCCCAGGCCCAGACCCTGGCCTTCCTCGACGTTGATCGCATTGAAGTGCTGCGCGGCCCGCAAGGCACACTATATGGACGCAACACCACTGCCGGCGTGGTCAACGTGATCAGCAATGCGCCGGTGCAGCACCTGGAAGGCTCCGCCAGCCTGGCGCTGGGCAATTACTCCTCGCGCGTAGCGACCGGCATGCTGAATGTCCCGATTAATGAAGCACTCGCCTTGCGCGCCGCCGTGTCGGTCAACAAGCATGACAGCTATCTTCGCAACGGCCAGGGCACCAGCTATGAACTGGGCCAGGACCGCGACGACCGTTCCGCGCGCCTCTCGGCCAAACTGGCGCTTGGCCAGTCGGCCTCGCTGCTGCTGCGCGTTGAACACGGCACGCAACGCGGCAATATCGACAATGTCGTCCCGGATACGAATTTCTTCAAAGGCATCGAGACCGGAAAACCGCAATGGTATGACGCCAGCAGCGGCGAGCGCCTGACCAACCGCTTCAAGCCATTCAATACCCAACTGGAACAAGGCTATAACCATAAGTCTTCCGACGCGTTGGGCGCCGAACTGTCGTGGAATCTCGGCGCGGCCACGCTGGACTACCTCGGTTCGCACCGCAAGAACGAAAACGACTTCCTCGCCAATTTCTACTACCGCGTGCAGCCTACGCTGGCAATCGGCGTGCATGAGAATTTCTGGGGCGACCAACGCCAGGATTCCCACGAGCTGCGTCTTTCCACCAACGGCAGCGGCCCGCTGAAGGCGCAAGGCGGCCTGTATTACTTCCGCGAAGAGTCGCACCAGCTGTATGTATTCCGCGACCTGCAGATCCTCACGCCGCTGCATCTCCCGCCTTATTACGTATTCCCGCACGGCCCCACCGTCGCCCGCAGCAAAGCGGCGTTTGGCCAGGTCACTTATAGCGTGCTGCCGGCATTGCGCGCCACGGCGGGCCTGCGCTACACGGAGGATGACAAATCCCGCGTCGGATCCACCAATTTCCAGCAGGGTCCGGTGTTCAGCGCCGCGACGGATTTCATGCTGCTGAACGATGCCGCGATCAAGACCCACAAGACAATCTGGAAGCTGGGCGCGGAATATGACCTGGGCCCTTCGGCCATGGCCTACGCCAGCGTGGCCACCGGCTACAAGTCCGGCGGTTTCAACGACGGTTGCGTGGCTGGTTCGAGCGCACTGGGCCTTCCTTGCCCGGCGCCGCTCGCCGTCCCCGCCAATACCCTCTTCTACCAGCCGGAGACGCTCAAATCGTGGGAAGCAGGACTGAAAGCCCGCTTCTGGGACAAGCGCGCCAGCGTGAACCTTGCCGTCTTCAATTACGACTACAGCAACCTGCAGCTTTCCGGCGTCGCCATCGTCGCCGGTGCGCCGCGCTTTGTCACCCAGAATGCCGGCGAAGCCAGCGTCAAGGGACTGGAACTTGATGGCCAGGTACGCGCCAGCGCCGCCGACAGCTTTACCTACGGCCTGACCCTGCTGGATGCCCATTACGTCACGTACAGACCGGATGGCGTCACGTCATGGGCCGGGGAACCGCTCGACCGCGCGCCTCATTCCGTGATCAACCTGGGCTGGGACCACAGTTTCCGCCTGCCAGGCGCCCTGCTTTCCGCAGGCATCAATGCCCGCCGCAGCGCCGCCTATAACATCAGCGTTTCGAGCCAGCTGCTGCAATACCGGATCCCTGCGCGCACCGCCAGCGACTTCACACTCTCCTACCGTCCCGACGCTTCCAACTGGAGCGTGATGGCGCGCGTGAAGAACCTGGAAAACAAGGTGCAGCCGATAACGATCGACAGCTTTGGCATGAGCGTGCCTAGCGACCCGAGGACTTTTGACATCCGTTTCGACTACCACTTCTGATTAGGAACCGCATGAAGTCGCTGCTGACCCAACTGCCACGCATTTCCCTCATCCTGCTGGCGGCCTTCCTCGCCACCCTTGCCGCGCGCAGCTGGGGCGAGACGACAACACTGCTGGTGGTCAGCTCGATCCTGATGTTCGCTTGTTGCTGGGCCAGCGCAAGCCATCTATTGGGTCCCGGCGCCGCATCGCGCTTCGTTGTGATCGGCGTCCTTCTGGGGTGGATCGCGGAAGAACTGGGCGCGACCAAAGGCTGGTTCTTCGGCTCCTACACCTACACCGAAGTGCTTGGCCCGCGCATCGGCTCTGTGCCTTTCATTATTCCGCTGATGTGGTTCGCGCTTTGCTACGTTGCTTACGTGATCGCCAACCTGATTGTCTGGCAGTCGCCATCGGACGGCGCGCCGTCGGCAAAACAATCGCTGGTGATGTCCTTCATTGCCGCCATGATCGTCACGGCCTACGACCTTGGCGCCGATCCTTACATGGTGTTCACACTCAAGGCCTGGATCATGACCAAGACCGACGGCGGCTGGTTCGGCGAAACCTTGCAGGGCTTTGTCGGCTGGATGGTCGTTGCGTTTGCCATCATCTACAGCTTCCGGTTGACCTTGCGCCGCAGGCCTCCGGTTGCCGCCACCGGCGTCTCCCCGCTCCATGCGCTGGTGCCAATGTTCATTTACGGCGGCAGCATGGTTTTCCAGTCCCTGCACGGCAGCCCTATTGAGACCCGCGCCATCGCGCTGTTCGCCATGGGCATTCCGCTGCTGACGGCCATGTGCGGCTGGACCCGCTGGAAGGCGGCGGCATGAGCGCCGTGGCAGCTTCGGCTCCGACCCTGCGCGCCGATCCCCTGGCCGACGATACCATTGCAGCCGTCCTGGCCGGCCACGAAGGCGGCCAATGGGAAGCCATCGCCATCGTCAACCGCCTGCTCGGACAGTGGCAGTCCAACGCCATCGTGAGCGCCTGGCGCGCACCGGAAGGCACGCCCCCGCATATCGCCTCCGCCCTGGAATCCTACCTCGCAGCAGGCTCCCGGCTGCCCGACTGGGCGGACACCGGCAAGATTGCCCGTGCCGAGCAGCTGTTCTACGACATGAGCATGCTGTCCTGCAGCCTGCTTTTTTGCGCCAGCCTTCCTGAATGCTATGTCGTGCCCGACCTGGCCGGCGTGCTGCATGTTGCGGGCCAACTGGAGGCGCATTGCGATTACCGCGTGCGCTCCACTGCGGCAATGATTTTCCCGGTGATGATGCACGGCGGCCTGCATAGCCCGGACGGCAGCGGCGTTGCGCAAATCCTCAAGGTGCGCCTGATCCACGCCACCATCCGCCACCTGATCTTGCGCGGCAATCCATCCAGTTGGGTGGCTGAGGGCAGCATCGCCGTGGCGCCGCTTGATGCGCCCTGCCGCAACGTCTATGACACCTTGTACAACAACGGCTGGAACGCCGCCGCCAACGGCCTGCCCTGCAACCAGGACGAACTGGCGTATACCCTGCTCACGTTCCATTACATCTTCCTGCGCGGCCTGCGCCAGCTTGGCCTTGGCTTGCCGCAACAGGATGAAGAAGCCTACCTGCACACCTGGAACGTCGTCGGCCATGTGCTGGGCATTGAAGACAAACTGATGCCGGACACGATGGTGCAGGCGGAAACCAGCTTCAACGCCATCCAGGCGCGGGCCCGCCTGTCGCCCTACCTGCCCGACCCGCGGCCTGCCCTGGGCGCTGCACTGATGAAGGCGATGCAGGACGAGATTCCGCTGCGCATATTGAAACCATTCCCGGTGCTGCTGACTCGCTACCTGTGTGGCGACGCCGCCCGTATCGACCTCGCGCTGGACCAGCGGGTGAACCTGCTATCGCGCATCCTGTTCGCGGCCGGCATGGGCCTGGTGCGCGGCATCGATGCGCTGGTGCGCCTGGTATTGCCCGGATTTTCCATTTGCCGCATGATCGCCCGTATCTTCGGCTACCAGTTCACTGTCAAATTCCTGATGGACCAAACCCGCCCGTTGAAACTCCCGCCCGCAGTTCTGAACCAGGTCGATAGCGCCGTACGCGATTGGGGCAACGACCCCAAGGCCCCGGGCTGGATGAATGCCCTCGAAGCACGCCTGGCAGGCCGCCGCGCCGCGAAAACCGCCGGAGGCCAGCAGCCATGCTGAAGCGCTTCCTGTTTGCATTGCTCCTGGCCTTCGCCGCAGGCCTTGCCTTGGCGCAGACGGCGCCGGCGGCCGTGGTCCTCGATGAGCACTCCGGCTCCCACGATGCATGGCCGGCAGTCAGCGTCCTGAAAGACCCGGGAGGCGCCCTCACTGCTGCGGAAGCGCTGGCCTCCGCCAGCCGCTTCCAGAAGCCGCAATCGGCCTACGCCACGCTGGGCGTGAACAAGGGCGCCGTGGTCTGGGTACGCATTCCTGTCGTCGTTCCGCCGGAAGGCAGCGGTGAATGGACGCTCAATATCGACTACTCGCAGATCAACCGCGTCGACGTTTTCGCCGCCACCGACGGCATACTGCATAGCCACACCGTGACCGGCAACCTGCAGCCCGTCGTTGCGCCGGCAGGCGGCGGACGCACACCGGCAGCGGTATTGCGCCTGGCTCCCGGCAGCGAACATACCGTGTTGCTGCGGGTCGAGAATATCGGGTCGATGATCCTGCCGATCCACTTTTCCAAGGCATCGGTCTACCACGCCTCGGCGCTGGCCGAACAGATGCTGCAAGGGATCCTGATCGGCTTGAGCCTGTGCCTGCTGCTCTACAGCCTGGCGCAATGGGTCAACCTGCGCGAACCGCTGTTCGGCAAATATTCCCTGCTGATCGCCGGCACCACCCTGTTCTCCGTTGAGTTCTTTGGCCTGGGTAGCCAATACCTGTGGCGCGACAACGTCTGGATGACCTTGCACGCAGGCGGACTGTTTGCCCTGATGGCCTCCTGCGGTGGCTACCTGTTTGTGGAGCAGGCACTGGCCCGTCCAGGCGTCGATCGCATCTTTTCGCTCCTGATGAAAAGCGGCGCGGCGCTCGCTACGCTGTTCGCCGTTGCATACTGCCTCGATGTCATCAATGTCGACGTGCTGGTCATCGTGGTCAGCACCCTCGGCCTGCTGCCCATGCTGCTTGGCCTGCCGGGCGCCTTCATGCGCGCCCGCCGCGGCGACTCGGTCGGCATCTACTTCCTGCTTGGCTGGGCGGTCAGCTTCCTGTCCTCCGTAATCCTGAGCCAGGTCATCAGCGGCAAAATGGCAGCCAACTTCTGGACCATGCATGCCCTCCAGTTTGGCAATGCATTCGACATGCTGGTGTTCATGCGCATCCTCGGCTTGCGCACCAAGGCAATGCAGAACGCCATGCTGCGTGCGGAAGCGGCGACGCGCCTGAAGTCCGACTTCCTGGCCAATATGAGCCACGAAATCCGCACGCCGATGAACGCCATTATCGGTATGAGCCGCCTGGCATTGATGGCCGATCCGAATCCGAAACAGCGCAATTACCTTGCCAAGATCCTGGGCGCCGGCGAGCATCTGCTAGGCATCATCAATGACATCCTGGACTTCTCGAAAATCGAGGCCGGCAAGTTGTCGCTAGAGAAAGTGCCATTCAGCCTGGATGAAATGCTGGACCACCTCTCCACGCTCACGGCGGTCAAGACCGACGCCCGCAAGGTGGAGCTGGTGTTCCGCGTCGAGCGCGGCGTCCCGCCCAAACTGCTCGGCGATCCCCTGCGCCTGGGACAGGTGCTGATCAACCTGACCAATAACGCCGTCAAGTTCACCGAGCGCGGCGAAATCGTCGTGGCGGTGAAGGCGCTGGAACGTGCAGCGGACGGCGTAGTGCTCAAATTCAGCGTCAGCGATACCGGCATCGGCATGGATGAAGAGCAACTGGCGCGCCTGTTCCAGTCCTTCAGCCAGGCCGACAGCTCGATCACGCGCAAGTACGGCGGCACCGGACTTGGCCTGAGCATCTCGCGCCAGTTGGTGGAGCTGATGGGCGGCAGCATCAAGGTCACCAGCACGCCAGGCGTCGGCAGCCGCTTCAGTTTCACGGTCAAGCTGGGCCTGGGCGACGCCGCGGCCGACACCACGGCATCGCCAACCGCCGCCCTGCAGCAAGCGCGCGTGCTCGTCGTCGACGACAGCGCCAGCGCACGCGAAGCACTGGTGGAAATGCTCGGCTCCTGCGGCGTTGCTGCCGATAGCGCCAGCTCCGGCGAGCAGTCCCTGAACATGCTGGTGCGCGCAGTGGAAGCCGGCACGCCTTACCAGGTGGTGCTGATGGACTACATGATGCCGGGCTGGGATGGCGTAGAAACGATTCACCGCATCCACGCCGATCCCCGTTTTGCGGCGCCCCCTTCGATTTTGATGGTCAGCGCCTGCACCCGTGAAACCGTGCTCCAGCAGGAAGGCGAACTGCCGCTGCAAGGTTTCCTGACCAAGCCGGTCGGCCCTGCGCTCCTGTATCACAGCCTGCTGCAGGTCCTGCGACCCGAATTGGCCCATCCCGCCGCCGTCCAGCACGAGCAGCGCGGCTTGCCGCCTGAGGAGCTGGCGAAGTTGAGCGGGGCCCGCATCCTCCTGGTCGAAGACAATGCCAACAACCGCGAAGTCGCCATCGACTTCCTGGAAACCGCTCACGTACAGGTTGACGTTGCAGTGCATGGAGGCGAAGCCGTGCAGATGGTGCAGCAAACCGATTACGACCTGGTGCTGATGGATGTGCAGATGCAAGTGGTCGACGGCCTGACTGCCACCCGCCAGATCCGCGCCATGCCGGGCTTTGGCAAGCTGCCGATCCTCGCCATGACCGCACACGCCATGCCGGAAGACCAGGCCAAGAGCCTGGAAGCGGGCATGAACGCACACATCACCAAACCGATCGACCCGGACTTGCTGTTCCGCGCCATGCTGAAGTGGATCGACCCGGCTCGCCTGGTCGGCCGCGCCCTGCCCGGCGCCCCGGCTGCGGCAGGGGTGGCTATGGCTACGGCGGCAGCGGTAGCCTATCCGCCGCTGGCAGGCGTCGACTGGCAATACGCGCTGGCACGTTCCGACCGCAATCCGGCCATCCTCGCCAAGCGCATGCGCAGCTTCTGCACCGAATATGGCGATGGCCCGGGCTTGCTGGCGGCGGCACTGTCCAGCGGCGATTGGGCGCCGGTGGAACGCTTGGCGCACAACCTCAAGTCCAGCGCCACCTATCTTGGCGCGGCCACCCTGGCGCAGCTCTCCGATATCGTCGAAGCCGGCGTCCGGGACGGCAGACCCGAACGCTGCACCCGCGAAGCGGCCGCCATGGCGAAATCACTGGAAATCATCCTCGCCGGCTTTGGCAATGCCCTGCAGCCGCCTGCCAGCAGCGAGAGCCAGGCGGCGGACTTCGGCCCGCTCCTGCGCGAACTGGATGCCTACCTGCGCGCCGACGACGCCCGTGCCGAAGACCTGCTGACGGAGCTGAGCGCCCTGCTGGCCGGTTCTTCCCATGCCGCCTTGCTGGCCCGGATCCAGCGTGCCGTCGATGAAATCGAATATCATGATGCCTTGAAGCCGCTGGCCGAACTGGCGCGGGTATTGGACGTCAATATGGAAATGAGTGCATGAGCCAGGAAACGCAAAAGGTCCTGATCGCGGATGATGATGGCATCAACCGCCAGGTCCTTGCCAGCCTGCTCAAACCGGACCACGTGGTGCTGCTGGCGAAGACTGGCGAACAAGCTATCGAGCGCGCCCAGCGCCACCTGCCCGACCTGATCATGCTGGATGTGATGATGCCGGATATGGACGGGTATGAAGTGCTGCGCCGCCTGCGCGCCGACCCCGCCACCGCTCGCATCGAAGTCATTTTCATCACCGGCATGGGCCGTCCCGAAGACGAGGCGAAAGGCCTCAAGCTGGGCGCGGCCGATTACATTACCAAGCCTTTCAACACCACCGTCGTGATGGCGCGTGTCGCCACCCACCTGCAGGTGGTGCGCCAGCGCCGTCTGCTGGAACACCTGGCGCATATGGATGGATTGACCGAACTGGCCAACCGCCGCCGCTTCGACGAAACCTACGCCAGCGAATGGCAGCGCGCGACGCGCCACGTCCACACCATGTCGGTGGCCCTGATGGATATCGACTGTTTCAAGCAATACAACGACCATTACGGGCACCCTGCCGGCGACCGCGCCCTGCGCGCGGTGGCCCGCGTTGCGCAGGGCGCCATGCGCAGGCCATGCGATTTCGCCGCTCGTTATGGCGGTGAAGAACTGGTGATCCTGATGCCGGAAACCGACGCGGCGCAAGCCATGTTCGTGGCTGAAGGCATCCGCGAGGCGGTCGCACAGCTTTTAATCCCCCACGAACACTCCGTCGCCAGCCCGGTGCTCACCGTGAGCATCGGCGGCGCAACCCTGCCCCTCGGCGAAAACGAAAGCGCAGCGGACCTGTTTGAGGCCGCCGATACCGCCCTGTACCGTGCCAAAGAGGCCGGCCGCAACCGCGTGAACTGGAGGATGTGATGGCGAAGCGCTTGATGATCGAAGGTCTGGTGCAAGGCGTCGGCTACCGCTACGCCTTCGCAGAACGCGCTACCGCGCTTGGCCTCGCGGGCTGGGTGCGGAATCGCAGCAACGGCGCGGTCGAAGCCTGCGTATATGGGCCGGCGGATGCGGTGCAGTCCATCATCGACTGGTCGCACAAGGGCCCGAGCGCGGCACGAGTCAGTCATGTTCACGTAACGGATGATCCGGAACCGGCGCCGCCTGGCGCCACCTTCGACATCCGTCCCACCATCTAAGCCTGCCCGTTCAGGTGCCCAAAATCCGGAGCAGGAGCCAGGCCGGGAGGGCCAGGTAAAGAACGATATGTCCCATCCGTTCGAGCCCTTGCCGCACGCCAGGCGCGCCATCGGGACGCACTACCGCTGCGAGCAGCGCGCCGGATTCGATCAAGGTCCGCAACAAGGCAGCGCCCAGCGCTACCCCAATCGTCCAGGCAGCCCACCACAGGCCGAAAGCGGACAGGTAGGCCAGCAGGCCAAAACTGTAATATTCGCCAAATGCGCTGCCATACGCGATCTGCTGGTGCAGATGGAAGGCTGGAATGGCCAGTGCCAATGGCAGCAGGACGAATTTCGCCATTGGATGGTCGAGCCACCTGCCTTGCCTGCCAGCAGGGCCAAATCCAAGTCCTAATGCCGGCGAGGCTGGCACCGTGGCCCCAGCCTGCAATGGCGGACCACCGGCACCGCCCACGGCGGCGGCAAACCGAACCGGGTCTGCCAAGGCCAGTGCATACGTCCATCGCTGCCCTGAAACCAGCTGCACAGCCACGCCCGGCCCAGGCAATGGCAGGCGCCAGGCATCGACCGCCGCAATCTGCTCCAGGCCAAGCTCCAGGCGTTGCGAACCTCGGACGAACACCAGCTTGCCCGACTCAATCGATACCTGCGCCGAGAAAGCCATCAACACGCACCACGCGATTGTCTCCGGCAGCATGAATACAAGCGCAAAGATGCGCAACTGGGCCAGGGTATTGCCGCGCAGCGGTTCATTCAGCAACAGTGCGAGGCACATGCCCAGCAATCCCGCGCGCGCCGCGGCGCGCAATACGCCTGAAACAACACGCGCACCGATGGGCAGTACCGCGGCACGCATGGGGAATACGGGCGCCACCGGCACGCGATCCGCTTCGGAACCTGCGCGCGGCCACCCCGCCTTGGCGGCCGCCCGCGCCGCCAGCACTGCCAGCAAAGCGCAGCAGGCAATGCCCACCCAATCACCCAACAAAACCACTAAAGTCGGCGCCGGCGTCCGGACCGGCAGATCCGCAATGACCAGCGCAGGTTCGCCAGCACGCGTGCCGGCCAGTACGTCGCCATGAGCGTCAATCGCCGCGCTATAGCCGTTGCTCGTGACGCGGAACTGCGGCAAGCGCGTCTCCACGCTGCGGAATGCCGCTGCTGCCTGATGCAGCCGCGCTCCCGGTCCATCCTCGCTGAACCAGGAATCGTTGGACATGGTCACGATGACCTGCCCACCCAGACGCGCGCCTGCAATCGCGAGCGCGGAATCGACGTCATCGCGGCAGATCAGGGGCAGGACAGGGATTTCGCGTCCGTCGGCCAGCCGCAGCGGCAAGACACGCGCCCCGTTACCCGGCAGCCAGGCGCCAGCCCATGGCAGCAGGCGGCGCGCCAGCGGACCATCCAGCCAGGCCGGCAAGTATTCGGTGAACGGGAACAGATGGGCCTTGCGGTAGACGCCTACCAGCCCCGCCTGCGGCTGCACGAAAGCGGCAGCATTGTATTCACCGCCGCTGTCACGGTCATACGTCCCGAACACCAGCGGCACATTGGCGGCCTTGACGTAACCGACAATCTCGCGATCGAACTCCGCACCCGCTTCGCTCTTGGGGTGGCCAAAGGTGGTGGGGTAAGCGGTCTCGGACCAGAGCAAGGCCTGCGCTCCCTGGCGCGCAACAGCGTCGTAACCCATTGCAAAATGCCGGTCCAGCACTTCACGGACCACCGCATAAGCGCCCACCTCCTGCCGCCGCTTCTCATAATCCGCCATATTGGCCTGGATCAGCCCCATGCGCAGGGGCTTGCCAACAGGCGCCGGCCCACCCGAGAGGACAAAGGCGCCGTAGCCCGCGAGGAACGCCGGCGCCAAGGCCGCCAGCGCAAAAGGCTTCGCTGCCACGCGCCAGCCTTGCCCGCGCCGCACGATGCCGGCAGCCAGCGCCTCGTTTGCCAGTAATAGCAACAGGGTCAGGCCCGCAGTCCCGCCGAGGTCCGCCGCCTGACGCAGCAGGCGCGCCGGATACAGCCCATACCCCAGCGTATCGCCCAGCAAGCGCGGCACCAGCCACTCGCTTGCCACCCATGCAGCCGCCGCGGCCAGTGCCTGAAGCCACGGGGTATGCGATTTCATCGCGAGATACCGCACGGCGGCATAGGCGAAGAACTGAGGCTGGAACAGCGGCGCGGCGAGCAGCAGCAAAATCACGCCCGCCGCCTCCCCAATCCCCGTATAGCGCCCAAAGGCCTCGCCAAACCACGCGAAGCCGGCGGCGGCGTAGGCCACCGACATCCCCCACGCGCACAGGAAACTCCCAGCCAGCGTCCGCTGCCCATTGAGCGTTAGCAGCCAGGGAACCAGCAGCACAAATCCCATCACCCACCCCATGCCTCCGCGCGCATACAGGGCAGTCATCGCCGCGCTGGCGAGAATGCAGGCAAGTGTCTTCATCGTCCGGATGTATCGATCGGTGGGGGAATAACAATGCGCCGCAGCGGCAAGCCCGCCGGCGCCAGTTCAGGCGGCACCACGCGGTCCTTCGGCATGTCAACCGGCCGGTTCGCGGCATCGTAAAGCTGGAAGTCGGGCGCAAACATCAGGATAGGCTCGATGGTCTGCCCATCGTCGGTTACCTGGTGATGGCGTACAAATCCCGGCGGAAGCACAAAGTCTTTCGGAACCGCGAGACCCACCATGGGCGGATTGGTGCCGGGAGGATTGAAGGCGCCAAGTCCGGTATAGACGCCCTGCTCATGCAGGCGTTTGATCACATCATTCATTGTCGGCTTCTCTCCCCGCATGACATAACTGCGCAGGTCGCGCGTCGGGTCGGCGTCGCCTTCCGGCGCCGGCCGGAGCGCACCCAGAGCCCCGTGAGACGGAGCGGCCGGCGCAGCCGCGCCAGCGGGCTGCGGCCGGACAACGGCGAGGCTTGCGGGCGGCGCCGGCTTGACTGCCTGGGCACCCGCATCGGCGCGCCCGAAATACCAAAGAAAGAAAGCCAGGCTGGCCGCGCCAACGGCCAGCAGTAGCGCCGCCACCAGGTAAGCCGGGCTTGGGCGCCAGGAGCTCACGGAGTCGGCGAATTGAAGACGGAAACCGCCCAGCCCATCCGCTCATGCCCGAACTGGTTCCAGATCGGGTTCTTGCCGGCGGCGAAGGAGGTATAGCGCGGCGCACCAGTCCCGGTCGTACCGCCGAACAGCCCAGCGGTCACGGTACTGCCGCTATAAGTCGGGTGCGTGTCGTCCGACTGGATGTAGTCGTAGCTGCTGCCCGCCGATACGAAGTGCGTATTGGCGTCGCGGATGGTCGAGCGCAAGGTCGACGTGATCCGGGTGACATAGCTTGCCTGGCTCTCGCCGGCGACGTAACGCAGCGCGTCGGAATCGACCTGGCCATCGCCATTGCTGTCGTAGTCGGCACCCATATACTGCGCAAAATTGTCCGCGCACTGGAAACCTTTCTGTCGCGCCGTATCGCACATCATGTAGTTCATCCGCGCCAGGATCGGCAGGAATTTCTGCTGCATGTTCACGGTGGCGCCGGTGCTCGGATCCTTGCAGGAGCTCTGCACATTATCGGCCGCATACCCCGGATAGTGCAGGTTCGAGATCACTTTGACCTTCACGCCAGGGTAGGCATTGGCGTTGATGTAGTCCATCGCGGCCGCCACATAGGTCTTGCAGCTGTTTTCCGCAGCAGTCAGCACCGAATCGTCGCAAGTCCCGGTTTGGCCTTTAAAGCTGGAACGTGCCTGCAGGCCGTCATTCCCGCACATTTCGAAAGTGACCACTCGGGTATTGCTGGCTTGCATGTAAGATCGCTCGGCGACAATCTTATTGTTATAAACGTCCGAAGCCACGGCGCCCGACTTGGCGCGGCGCACGCTTTCGATGTCCGCATTCCACGAAGCCGACAGGTACTCCGCATCCACCGTCGGCGCCGAGTACTTGGCGGCGCTGGTGATGGAGCCGTTATAGCCCGCATAGATCGAATCGCCATATGCCACGACACGGTACTTGGTGGTGGTATTGGCCCGGTCGATGGTCCAGGAAACGTTTTGCGTCAGGGTATTGGCGGAAGCTTGTGCGCCAACGGTGAAGAGAACTACTGCGGCCAACAGCGTACTACGGATGCGAGTGTGCATAGAGTGTCTCCGATCATTGAAGTATTTATTCGAATAGACCAGCCAACGCCCCATACTAACGCTGCCGCGAACAGCCTCAATAGCCTGGCTCGCAAGGACAAGAAAATGGCCCCGCAGGCCCTTTTCCATGTCGCGCGCCCGCCACGATGCGGCATAATAGTGGCATGCTGAAACTGACCTTTCTTGGTACCTCATCAGGGGTACCAACCATACGGCGCAATGTGACCGCGCTGGCCTTGCACTCAACATTCAATCGCGACTGGTGGCTGGTCGATTGCGGCGAAGCGACCCAGCACCAGCTGCAGCGCATCCCCCTCACCGTGCACGACCTGGCCGGCATTTGCATTACCCATATCCACGGCGACCATAGCTATGGGCTGCCTGGGCTTCTGGCAAGCGCCTCCATGACGGGCCGCAAGAAGCCGCTGATCCTGATCGCTCCCGCCGGCGTCAAGGCCTGGCTGGACGCGACCATGCTGCACACGGAGCTCTTCCTCACCTTCGACATCATCCACATCGACGTCGCCGATAAGGACGTGGTGCACCGGCAGGATGGCCTGCAGATTGAACGTTTCCCACTTTCGCACCGGGTGCCGAGCTTCGGCTTTAAGTTTAGCTTCGAAAAGACCAGATGGAAGGTTGATAGTGACGCACTGCAGGCACGCGGCGTGCCGCCCGGCCCGGCCTGGGGCCAGCTGCAGCATGGCAAAGACGTGCAGCTCGACGATGGCCGCCTGCTTTCTGCGGCTGAGTTCCGCTCCCGGCACACCGAACGCGCGGTCGCCGTGATCGGCGGCGACAATGACCAGCCTGCGTTATTGTCCAAAGCCTGCGAGGGAGCCGACATCCTGGTGCACGAAGCTACCTACACTGAGGCCGTTCTGCAAAAAGTCGGTCCCGGACCGCAACACAGCTCCGTGCAGCGCATCACCGGGTTTGCGGCCGCTGCGTCGGTCCCCAACCTGGTCCTGACCCATTTCAGCCCACGCTACGACAACCCGGAAGGCATGGCTGAGATCAATGCCGAAGCGCGCCAGCACTACAGCAACACGCTATTCCTCGCCCGCGATTTTGATACCTATGAACTGAACGACGGCGTCCTGGCCAAGCTGCCACCGGCGCCGCGCGTCAAGTAATCCTATGCCAGCCATTACCGAATTCAGTAAGCAGACCCCGACACCCGAATACGACCACCCGCGCGTGGACCGCAGGCTCGATGGAATTCCGCTGCGCACCACCTGGAACCATTTCACCAACGAAAGTGGCGAAGTCCATGCCGGCATCTGGGCTTGTGAAAAAGGCAGCTGGCGCATTGCCTTCGCACCCGATAAGGACGAATACTTCTGCGTTCTCGAAGGCCGCTGCCGCGTTATCGACGAACAGGGCCACGCCGCCGAAGCCGGCCCCGGCGACGCGCTCGTGATTCCGGCCGGTTTCAAAGGCGTCTTCGAAGTGGTCGAACCGGTGCGTAAGCACTACGTCATCGTCGAACGCCGCTCCTGAGCGTGTTAAACTCCGCCACTGCATTTGGTGGAGTAATTTTGCATGGCAGTGATGTCGTTGTTTGGCTGGTCCGCGCTGTGGGCGCTTCCCCTCTCCTGGCGCCTCGTCAAAGTCTTCGTTTTGAAGAAGAGCACCCTGTTCGGCCAGGGTTTTATACGACTGGTGTTGGGCACCATCTTCACGGTATGTGCGGGCAGCGCATTGATGGCACTCGTCCGTGGTCCTGAATCGTCCATCGTTGGGGCATCTCTCGCTGCCCTACTTGCTGCGTCCACCGGTAAGTTCCTGGGTTTTTTGCTGTCTCTCGCCATTGTGCTCCTGACCGCGCCATGGCTGTTCGGCCACCGTGCACTTCTTTTCGTGAACTGGGCCTATCGGACCATCAGGCGCGCTCCGCGATCCGCGGAAAAAGAGCGCCCACCCGCGGCAAAACCAGTGCAGCAAACCCGCGCCCCTGCCAGCTCGTCTGGCACAGGCGATAGGTTCGCGAACCGTCGTCCGTCCCGCAAACAGGCCGCCGAACCAACTCCGGCGCCCTTCTTCGGTTCCGACAACACACCGAAAGCGCCGCCGGCACGGTCCAGCGAAGAATGGGCCGATGTGGAGAGCCTGCGGCCGACACCCGCAATGCTTGCACGCGCACGTGCTGCGGAAGAAGCCGACGCCCGCAAAGTCGTCCGCGAACCGACCCGTATCATCAAACTGCCAAGTCCACCGCGCCCGGCTCCCGCTGCCACGGCGGCACTGTCGCCCACCCCGGCTCCAGCGTCAGTTCAGCCCCCGAACCGGGCCCCAAATGCGGCCGCTGTCCCGACGGCGATTCCGGCTGCTTTCCCGGCATCTGCCCCAATTACCGGCACCCGCGCACCTGCGCCAGAACCATTCAATATCGTCGCGGAGCCCGCTCCGCAAGCCGAGTTGGCAACGCCGTGGACGGTAGAGGCCAGGGTCACGGAGCCACTCGCCTGGCAGCCCGCGCCCGTAGTGAAGGCCGAAGAGCCAACGTATGTGGAATGGCAGGAAATTACCCCTGTGGTCCCCGAGCCGGTACACCCGGCACCGCCGGCGCAGCCGACGCCGCCGATGGCGCCGATAGCGCAAGCCGCGCCAATCGCCGCAGCGCCCGCCATCCTTGACGAGCACGAGTGCAACGTGGAGATTCCAGGCCTCGATCTGCTGGATGCCTTCTCCGAGGCGAAGATAGAAGTCTCTTCGGAGGAATTGGCGGAAACAGGTCGCCTGATCGAGCAGCGCTTAAAAGAATTCAAGGTCCCCGTCAGCGTACTTGGCGCTTCCGCCGGCCCGGTGATCACCCGCTTCGAAATCGAACCGGCAATCGGCGTCCGTGGCGCCCAGATCGTCGCGCTGATGAAAGACCTGTCACGCGCGCTTGCCGTCACTTCGGTACGGGTGGTCGAAACCATTCCAGGCAAAACCTGCATGGGCCTCGAACTGCCGAACGTGCGCCGCCACATGATCCAGCTGTCCGAGATCCTGGCCTCGGACGCTTACCGCGCCTCGCGCTCCCAGCTCACCCTCGCAATGGGCAAGGACATCACCGGCGCACCGGTAGTCACCGACCTGGCACGTGCACCGCACATGCTGGTCGCGGGCACCACGGGCTCCGGCAAATCGGTCGCCATCAACGCAATGATCGTATCCCTGCTGTACAAGGCAACGCCGGAAGACGTCCGACTGATCATGATCGACCCGAAAATGCTGGAATTGTCCGTCTATGACGGCATACCGCACCTGCTGGCGCCTGTAGTTACCGATATGAAGCTGGCCGCCAACGCCCTCACCTGGTGCGTGGCCGAAATGGAGAAACGCTACCGCCTGATGTCCGCCCTCGGCGTGCGCAACCTGGCAGGTTTTAATCAGAAGATCCGAGACGGCAAAGCAGCCGAGAAATACATCACGAATCCCTTCTCGCTCACGCCGGACGCGCCGGAGCCACTGTCGACGCTGCCTACCATCGTCGTCATCATTGACGAATTGGCTGATTTAATGATGGTAGCCGGCAAAAAAATCGAGGAATTGATCGCCCGCCTGGCGCAGAAAGCCCGTGCCGCCGGCATCCACCTGATCCTGGCCACGCAGCGTCCTTCCGTGGACGTCATTACTGGATTGATCAAGGCAAATATCCCTACCCGTGTAGCGTTCCAGGTCTCGTCGAAGATTGACTCACGCACCGTGCTTGACCAGATGGGTGCCGAGACCCTCCTCGGCCACGGCGATATGTTGTTCCTGCCGCCAGGCAGCGGCTACCCGCAGCGCGTGCACGGTGCCTTTGTGTCCGACGAAGAAGTGCACCGCGTGGTCGATTACCTGAAGCAGTTCGGCGAGCCGGAATATGAGGAAGCAATCCTGGCTGGCATTCCGAGTGAAGAGCCGCAGGCGGACTTGCTGGGCGACGTCAAAGCCGGAGAAACCGATCCGCTGTACGACGAGGCCGTGGCTTACGTCATCCGCAGCCGCCGCGCTTCGATTTCCTCCATCCAGCGGCAGCTACGCATTGGCTACAACCGCTCCGCGCGCCTCGTTGAGGAAATGGAAGCCGCCGGCATCTTATCCGCCATGTCCACCAATGGCAGCCGCGAAATCCTGGTACCCGTTTCGGTTGATTGAACGCGGCTCAACGCTCCCGTACCGCCCGGCGAAGGACCTGCGTCACCGGCTCCAGCAAATACTGGAGCGGTGTCCGTTCTTCACCTTCAATGTAAATCTCGGCCGGCATGCCGGCCAGGAGCTTCATGTCGCCGGCCTTCTCCAGGGATGCGGGATCGGCTTCGACCAGCACTGAAAAATAAGGCACGTTGCTCGCATGATCCAGCAAGCGGTCGCCGGAGATATAAATCACCTTGCCTTGCACCAGGCGCGTAGTGCGGTATTTGAAAGCCGTAAAGCGGATTTCCGCTGACTGACCGCGGCGAATACGGCTGATATCTTCCGTCCTGATACGCGCCTCAGTCACAAGCCGGGTTTCGTCCGGCACGATATCCATGATCGATTCGCGCGGCGGAATCACGGCGCCGGAAGCGGAATACTTCAAGTCAATGACTTCGCCACTGGCCGGCGCAGTGATCACCTGCCGTGCCGATGCATCCACCGACTTGCGCTGCTCCTGCTCGATCTCCGACAGCCGGGCGGCCGACACCTTCAACTGGTCGCTGGCCTGCTGCCGATACTCGCCTTCCAGCGACCGGATGCGCAAATCCGTATCCACGGCCCGTTGTTGTGCGCGGGCCAGCTCCGAGCGGCGCTCCTCGATCTTGACGCCGTAGTCCGCAACAAGGCCTTCGAGCTGAGCCACCCTGGTGGCGGCCACAAAACCTTCTTTCTGCAGTTTGCGATTGTTGTCGAGATCCTGCTTCTGGAATTTGATCGATTCGCTGGCCTGGTCGATTTGCGCACGTAATGCGACAATTTCCTCTGCGACCTTGTCGCGCTGAGAGCGCAGCAAGCGTACCTGCCCAAGCAGTGCATCGCGCCGGGTCTCGAACAGTGCGCGCTCCTTGCCAACTTGCTCCGCCAGGCGCTGGTCGCCCGCGGCGGCCCTGAGCACTTCAGGCGGGAAAACGACAGCGCTCGCCATCGACTGCTCGGCATCCAGGCGCGCCAGGCTCGCACGCTCGGCCCCTACCCTGTAATCCAGCCGGCTCTTGTCGGCCGCGACCGAGACATCGCCCAGCACCAGCAAGGGCTCCCCTTGCCGCACATGCTGACCGTCGCGCACCAACACTTCCCGCACAATGCCGCCTTCGGCATGCTGCACCGGGCGCCGGTTCATGTCGACTTTCACAAACGCTTGCGCCACAACGGCGGATGAAAGCGGGGCATACGACATCCAGGCCGCCACCGGCAACAGGCCGCCAAGCAGCACGGCCATGCCCCACTGCGTCAGGCGGCGCGCCTCTTTTACATGAGGCAGAACAGGATCGCTCGCAGCGAGCATATTCATTGCGTTATTCATCACGCCCTCCCTTCAGCTGCGGTACGCGGCATTGCCACCACCTGCGCGCCCGCCTTGCCCCCGGACGGCTGCTGCATTGCCATCATCACTTCGGCGACGGTGCCGTAGTGCTGCGCCCTACCCGCCTCGAGCACGAGCATCTTGTCCATATGCTGGATCAGCGTCGTGCGGTGGGTGACGACAACCACGGTCACTTCCCCGCTCAGGCCCTTCAAAGCCTCGGCTAGCGCCAGTTCGCCGGCGCCGTCAAGATTGGAATTTGGTTCATCAAGCACCAGCAGCTTCGGATGGCCATACAGGGCACGAGCCAATGCGATCCGCTGACGCTGGCCGGGCGAAAGCATGACGCCCATATCGTCTATACGGGTATCGTATCCATCCGGCAGCGCCAGGATCATGGCGTGCACTCCTGCGCGCCGCGCCGCATGTACCACTTTTTCCGAATCGGCCTCGCCAAGGCGAGCAATATTTTCGGCAACGGTTCCAGGGAACAGCTCGACATCCTGCGGCAGGTAGCCGAGCCAGGGGCCGAGGTCTTCGCGCTGCCACTGCGCCAGATCGACATGGTCCAGCCGCACCGTTCCAGCGTTCGGCTTCCATACACCGGTGAGCAAGCGAGCGAGCGTGGACTTGCCCGCACCGCTGGCGCCGATGATCGCCAACGACTCCCCGGCCTCCAGGTTGAGCGACACCCCCGCAAGAATTGTGCGTTCGCTCTGCGGCGCCCGGTAAACCAGACCCTGAACTTGCAACTGGCCGCTTGGCGCCGGCAGTTTCATGCGCTCTTGCCGCGCATCGGCGCCATCCATGAGCTGGGCCAGCCGTCCGAATGCGGAGCGCGCCTCGGCCAGCACGCGCCAGCTGCCAATGACTTGTTCAACCGGCGACAGCGCCTTCCCAAGTAGCATGGTGGTGGCAACCAGGATGCCTGCCGTCCCTTCCCCGCTGATCACAAGGTAAGCGCCCAGCGCCTGCATCAATACCTGCACCAGCTGCCGTGATGTGCGGGTAATGGCCGCCATGGCCACGGACTTGCGCGCAGTCGGCCCCTGCAGCGCGGTGACCGTCGCATTCATGGCCTGCCAGCGCCCGACCAGCGCATCTCCCATCCCAAGCGATTGCACGACTTCCGCGTTCTGCATGGAAGTTTCGAGATAGCGAGTGGCTTTGGAAGCTTCCTTTTGGAGGGATTCGATGTCGCCCCGAGTAATCCGGTCGTTCGCTACAGCCAGGGCCAGCATCAGCAGCGAAGCCGCCACCGCTGCCATCCCAAGCATCGGATGCGCCATCCAGATCACAGCGATATACACCACGGCCCACGGAGAATCAAACAATGCCAATAGCCCTTGGGCCGAGAACAAGTTCCGCAGCGCCGCAACATCGCGCAGCCCTTCAGCAGAAACCCGCCCGGTCCGGCGGGCTGTTTTTTCCAGCAAGACCTTCGCCACAGCGGGCGAAAGCTGCTCGGCAACCAGGCTGCCTACAACACCCTGAAGGCGACTGCGCAGATAGTCCAGCATCAGCATCAACGCGAAGACAATCCCCATGCCAAGCAGCAGGACCAGCAAAGTATCCTTGCTCTGGCTCGTCAGAACGCGATCGAAAACCTGCAGCATGAACAGTGCCGGCGCGAGCATCAGCAGGTTCACGAAGAAGGAAAAGCCCGCCACAAACATCAGCGGCCGTTTGAGCAGCCTGAATAAAGGTTTCATCACAAGCCTACCTTGATGTCGTTCTGGTCGAAGGTGTCTGACGGATTCTCATAGGCAAGGTGCGCCATCAAGCTGCGGTTGGCGGAACCCAGGCCGTCCGAGTCGTAGTACAGGTTGCCCGTCGAACTGTCGTAGATCACACGCACAGTACCGGCGACATTTCCCGAAGCGCCAGCGCCATCCAGCGACGCAAATTCGGCCGCCGACAGCACATTGCCGCTGGCGGTCGTGATACCGGAGAATATGGCGGCTGACAGTTCCAGGGTGTCGCCGCTCCCGGCAAGGCCCGAAGCGTTGAAGTCCATGATGGAGTCCACTGCGTTGGGTGCTGTGTCAAAGACGAAAGTATCGTTATCCGCGCCGCCGGACATGATGTCGGCACCGCCGCCACCAACGATTCGATCGGCACCGGCCAAGCCGTTGATCGTATCGTTGCCACCACCGCCGCGCAGCTGGTCTGCCAACGTCGATCCGTTGAGCGTATCCGCGAAATTGGTCCCGATGACACCTTCGAAGCCGGAGTACTTGTCAGTTCCAAGACCCGCACCAGACGCGTTGAAGGACGTATTGCTACCGTTATTCACGAGTGTGAACACAATGCCTGCGGCGCCGTCCGAAAAATCGAGAAGATCGATGCCCCCTTTACCGTCAAGGACGTCGTCGCCGCCACCGCCGCGCAGGATGTCGTTTCCGCTGCTACCGGTTATGTTGTCAACAAGGCTGGTCCCGATCACGCCTTCCATATTCAGGTAGCCATCGTTATTTCCCAGGTTGCCGGTGCCATTGGTGATCGAAATTGCAGACCCGCCGGCACCGGTGCCTTGTTGAAGTGTGAAGGTGATCCCCATGGTGCCGTCGGAAAAGTCGAGCATGTCCTCGGAGCCAGCGCCGCCATCCATGGTGTCGTTGTTGCCGGTGCCGCCGCGCAGCACGTCGTTGCCCGCCCCGCCGGATAGCGTATCGTTGCCATCTCCACCCACAAGCAAATCGTTGCCGACAGAACCCTTGAGCGTGTCGGCCGCGCTGCCCGTGCCTCCGTAGAAGACATCACCGCCTGCTGCTCCGGTAAAGTCATCAGCGCCACCGCGGCCATCCAGGTAGGACAGCACGTAGGGATCCGAGTTGGTCAGGTTAATCGTGTCCATAGTATTGCCGTTAGCGACATCCCATATTTCAATCGTCACCTTGGCCGTCGAGTAGCCATTAACGCTATCCCACACTGTGTACTGGAAGCTGCCAGTAGAATTGCCAGCACTTGCGTCGCTGGTAAAGCTGAGGACTCCGGTTGTCGCGTTATAAGAGAGGTTGGAAATGCCAACCGGGGCAGCCACACTGAAGACCTGCAGTGCGGAACCATCAATATCAGTATCGTTGGCAAGCAGCGCGCTGGCCTGGAATGACACATCCGTGCTGTCCGAAACAACAATCCGGTCAGGAGCGGCGACTGGACTGTCATTCACGGCAGTCACGGTAATGTCCGCTGTGTCGAAAGCGGTCGAGAACGCGGAGCTTCCGCCGTTGATCGATGCATTGGCCAAGCTGCCCGCAGTGCCGCTGGTTCCATCCCAGGCACGGAAAGTAAGGGCATTGCTGACGAGGCCATTGAAATCGGCACTGCCCTGGAAGTAGATTCGAGTGTGGCTATCCGCTGACAATAATAGCGCGGAGGTATTCGCTACTGTGCCAACCTGCTTCCAAAGCGCTCCATCGTTAGTGGTGTACCACCAGGTGCCGTTAACCGAATTGGTTCCGGTCAATGCGAGCCCCGTCTGAGCGTTGCTGTCCGCGTCGGTCACATTATTCAAGCCGGAAGCCGGCGGGTTCAGGTCCACCAGGCTCGATACCAGCGAGCCTACGGCGCCAACTGGCGCGCCTGCATCTTCGTTCACGCTCGCCAGGTTAGGTGTAGCTGCAGCATTCAGCACTGGCGCGTCATTGCTACCAAAAATCGTGATCACCACATCCTGCGTTGGCGTCGAGCCGTGTTGGTCGTCCACCTTGACGGTATAGGTTTCAGTTACGCTCTGGCCCGCTGCGAGGTAGTTGGCTTTCGTGCTGTCAACAGCGTAGGTCCAGCCCACCTGCCCGCCGCTTTCCGAGAGCGCCCCCAAGGCAAACGTGCCCAGTGCACCGGATGGGCCAGTGAATGTTGCGTTATGCAAATCACTGGCGTCGGCATCGCTGAAACGGATGCTCCCGCTGGCGGGCGTCGCAACATCCTCGGTGACGGAGCCACTCTGCGGACCGCTGCTGATAATCACATTGTCATTGGAGCCGGTGATAGTGATTTGCACATTCTGCGTGGCAGTCGAGCCATGGCCGTCGTTCACCGTGACTGCATAGATTTCGGTCTTGGTCTCGCCGGCAGCGAGGTAATCGGCCCTCGAGTCATTCAGGGTGTATGACCAGCCGACCTGGCCATTGGCCGCACCTGCATCTTCCGACACAGGCGCCAGCGCGAAGGTACCGAGGGCGTTCTGGACTGGTGCAAACGATGCGGTGTGCCCGTCTGCCAGATCAACATCAGAGAACGTAATCGCGCCATTTGTTTGCGATACGGAGTTTTCGACTACGGCCCCACTCTGCGGCAGACTGCTGATAACGACATTGTCATTGGTACCAGTGATGGTAATGACGACATTTTCAGTTTTCGTCGATCCATGGCCGTCGTTCACCGTGACGACATAGGTCTCGGTCTTGGTTTCACCAGCAGCCAGGTAATTCGCTCTCGCGTCGCTCAGGCTATAGCTCCAGCTGACCTCACCATTGGCGGCACCGGCAACTTCCGACACCGGAGTCAGGGCAAATGTTCCCAATGCGTCGTCGACAGGTGCAAAGGACGCCGTGTGGCCATCTTTCAGGTCTGCGTCCGTGAAGGTGATCGTCCCGTCGGCGTGGGCGACGCCGTTCTCAACCACCGACCCGACTTGTGGAACGCTGGTGATCATGACGTCGTCGTTCGTACCAGTGATCGTGATGACGACATTTTCGGTCTTCGTCGAACCGTGGCCGTCGTTCACAGTAACGGCATAAGTTTCGGTCTTGGTCTCGCCTGCAGCCAGATAATTGGCGCTAGTGTCGCTCAGACTATAGCTCCAGCTGACCTCGCCATTGGCGGCACCGGCAACTTCCGACACCGGAGTCAGGGCAAATGTTCCCAAGGCGTCATCGACAGGTGCAAACGACGCCGTGTGGCCATCTTTCAGGTCCGCGTCCGTGAATGTAATCGTCCCGTCGGCATGTGCGACGCTGTTCTCAACCACCGACCCGACTTGGGGAACGCTAGTGATCATGACGTCGTCGTTTGTACCAGTGATCGTAATGACGACATTTTCGGTCTTCGTCGATCCATGACCATCGTTCACCGTGACGGCATAGGTCTCGGTCTTGGTCTCGCCAGCAGCCAGGTAATTGGCGCTAGTGTCGCTCAGGCTATAGCTCCAGCTCACCTCACCGTTAGCGGCACCGGCGACTTCCGAGACCGGAGTCAGGGCAAAAGTTCCCAAGGCGTCGTCGACCGGTGCAAACGACGCAGTGTGGCCATCTTTCAGGTCCGCGTCCGTGAATGTAATCGTCCCGTCGGCATATGCGACGCTGTTCTCGACCACCGAACCGACTTGGGGAGCGCTGGTGATCGTGACGTCGTCGTTTGTACCAGTGATCGTGATGACGACATTCTCGGTTTTCGTCGATCCATGGCCGTCGTTCACAGTGACGGCATAGGTTTCGGTCTTCGTCTCGCCGGCCGCCAGGAAATTGGCGCTCGCGTCGCTCAGACTATAGCTCCAGCTCACCTCACCATTGGCGGCACCGGCGACTTCCGACAACGGAGTCAGGGCAAAAGTTCCCAAGGCGTCATCAACAGGTGCGAACGACGCCGTGTGGCCATCTTTCAGGTCCGCGTCCGTGAATGTAATCGTCCCGTCGGCATGTGCGACGCTGTTCTCAACCACCGACCCGACTTGGGGAACGCTAGTGATCATGACGTCGTCGTTCGTGCCAGTGATCGTGATGACGACATTTTCAGTTTTCGTCGAACCATGGCCGTCGTCCACCGTAACGGCATAAGTTTCGGTTTTGGTCTCGCCAGCGGCCAGGTAATTGGCGCTAGTGTCGCTCAGGCTATAGCTCCAGCTCACCTCACCGTTAGCGGCACCGGCGACTTCCGAGACCGGCAGCAGCGAGAAGGTGCCCAGGGCGTCGTCGACCGGTGCAAACGACGCTGTGTGGCCGTCTTTCAAGTCTGCATCAGTGAAGGTGATGGTCCCGTCGGCAAATGCAACGCTGTTCTCAACCACCGACCCGACTTGCGGGACGCTGGTGATCATGACGTCGTCGTTCGTACCAGTGATCGTGATGACGACATTTTCGGTTTTCGTCGAACCGTGGCCGTCGTCCACCGTGACGGCATAGGTCTCGGTCTTGGTCTCACCGGCAGCCAGGTAATTCGCGCTAGTGTCGCTCAGGCTATAGCTCCAGCTCACCTCACCATTGGCGGCGCCGGCAACTTCCGAGACTGGCAGAAGCGAGAAGGTGCCCAGGGCGTCGTCGACCGGTGCAAACGACGCCGTATGGCCATCTTTCAGGTCTGCGTCCGTAAAGGTGATGGTCCCGTCGGCATATGCGACGCTGTCCTCAACCACCGAACCGACTTGCGGGACGCTGGTGATCATGACGTCGTCGTTCGTGCCAGTGATCGTGATGGCGACATTCTCGGTTTTCGTCGAACCGTGGCCGTCGTTCACAGTGACGGCATAGGTTTCGGTCTTGGTCTCGCCAGCAGCCAGGTAATTGGCGCTAGTGTCGCTCAGGCTATAGCTCCAGCTGACCTCGCCATTGGCAGCACCGGCAACTTCCGACACCGGCAGAAGCGAGAAGGTGCCCAGGGCGTCGTCGACAGGTGCAAACGACGCCGTGTGGCCGTCTTTCAGGTCTGCATCAGTGAAGGTGATGGTTCCGTCGGCAAATGCAACGCTGTTCTCAACCACCGAACCGACTTGCGGTACGCTGGTGATCATGACGTCGTCGTTCGTGCCAGTGATCGTGATGGCGACATTCTCGGTTTTCGTCGAACCGTGGCCGTCGTTCACCGTAACGGCATAGGTTTCGGTCTTGGTCTCGCCAGCAGCCAGGTAATTGGCGCTAGTGTCGCTCAGGCTATAGCTCCAGCTGACATCGCCATTGGCAGCACCGGCAACTTCCGACACCGGCAGAAGCGAGAAGGTGCCCAGGGCGTCGTCGACAGGTGCAAACGACGCCGTGTGGCCGTCTTTCAGGTCTGCATCAGTAAAGGTGATGGTTCCGTCGGCAAATGCAACGCTGTTCTCAACCACCGACCCGACTTGCGGGACGCTGGTGATCATGACGTCGTCGTTCGTGCCAGTGATCGTGATGACGACATTTTCAGTTTTCGTCGAACCATGGCCGTCGTCCACCGTAACGGCATAAGTTTCGGTTTTGGTCTCGCCAGCGGCCAGGTAATTGGCGCTAGTGTCGCTCAGGCTATAGCTCCAGCTCACCTCACCGTTAGCGGCACCGGCGACTTCCGAGACCGGCAGCAGCGAGAAGGTGCCCAGGGCGTCGTCGACCGGTGCAAACGACGCTGTGTGGCCGTCTTTCAAGTCTGCATCAGTGAAGGTGATGGTCCCGTCGGCAAATGCAACGCTGTTCTCAACCACCGACCCGACTTGCGGGACGCTGGTGATCATGACGTCGTCGTTCGTACCAGTGATCGTGATGACGACATTTTCGGTTTTCGTCGAACCGTGGCCGTCGTCCACCGTGACGGCATAGGTCTCGGTCTTGGTCTCACCGGCAGCCAGGTAATTCGCGCTAGTGTCGCTCAGGCTATAGCTCCAGCTCACCTCACCATTGGCGGCGCCGGCAACTTCCGAGACTGGCAGAAGCGAGAAGGTGCCCAGGGCGTCGTCGACCGGTGCAAACGACGCCGTATGGCCATCTTTCAGGTCTGCGTCCGTAAAGGTGATGGTCCCGTCGGCATATGCGACGCTGTCCTCAACCACCGAACCGACTTGCGGGACGCTGGTGATCATGACGTCGTCGTTCGTGCCAGTGATCGTGATGGCGACATTCTCGGTTTTCGTCGAACCGTGGCCGTCGTTCACAGTGACGGCATAGGTTTCGGTCTTGGTCTCGCCAGCAGCCAGGTAATTGGCGCTAGTGTCGCTCAGGCTATAGCTCCAGCTGACCTCGCCATTGGCAGCACCGGCAACTTCCGACACCGGCAGAAGCGAGAAGGTGCCCAGGGCGTCGTCGACAGGTGCAAACGACGCCGTGTGGCCGTCTTTCAGGTCTGCATCAGTGAAGGTGATGGTTCCGTCGGCAAATGCAACGCTGTTCTCAACCACCGAACCGACTTGCGGTACGCTGGTGATCATGACGTCGTCGTTCGTGCCAGTGATCGTGATGGCGACATTCTCGGTTTTCGTCGAACCGTGGCCGTCGTTCACCGTAACGGCATAGGTTTCGGTCTTGGTCTCGCCAGCAGCCAGGTAATTGGCGCTAGTGTCGCTCAGGCTATAGCTCCAGCTGACATCGCCATTGGCAGCACCGGCAACTTCCGACACCGGCAGAAGCGAGAAGGTGCCCAGGGCGTCGTCGACAGGTGCAAACGACGCCGTGTGGCCGTCTTTCAGGTCTGCATCAGTAAAGGTGATGGTTCCGTCGGCAAATGCAACGCTGTTCTCAACCACCGACCCGACTTGCGGGACGCTGGTGATCATGACGTCGTCGTTCGTGCCAGTGATCGTAATGACGACATTTTCAGTCTTCGTCGAACCGTGACCGTCGTTCACAGTAACGGCATAGGTTTCGGTCTTGGTCTCGCCTGCAGCCAGGTAATTGGCGCTCGCGTCGCTCAGGCTATAGCTCCAGCTCACCTCACCATTGGCAGCACCGGCGACTTCCGAGACCGGCAGCAGCGAGAAGGTGCCTAAGGCGTCGTCGACCGGTGCAAACGACGCCGTATGGCCATCTTTCAGGTCTGCGTCCGTGAAGGTGATGGTCCCGTCGGCATATGCGACGCTGTCCTCAACCACCGAACCGACTTGCGGAACGCTGGTAATCATGACGTCGTCGTTCGTACCAGTGATCGTAATGACGACATTTTCGGTCTTCGTCGAACCGTGGCCGTCATTCACCGTGACGGCATAGGTTTCGGTCTTGGTCTCGCCAGCAGCGAGATAGTCGGCCTTCGTGTCGTTCAATGTGTAATTCCAGCCCACCTGGCCGTTGGCACCGCCGGCATCTTCCGACACTGCCGTCAGGGCGAATGTACCAAGAGCGTTTTGGACTGGAACAAACGAAGCGGTGTGTCCGTCCGCCAAGTCGACATCAGAGAACATAATCGCGCCATCGGCTTGCGAGACAGAGTTTTCGACTACGGACCCGCTCTGCGGCAGACTGCTGATGACGACGTTGTCATTGGTGCCAGTGATCGTGATGACGACATTTTCAGTCGTGGTCGAGCCATGACCGTCGTTCACCGTGACAGCATAAGTTTCGGTCTTGGTCTCGCCAACAGCGAGGTAATCTGCTTTCGAGTCATTCAGGGTGTATGACCAGCCGACCTGGCCGTTGGCCGCACCGGCATCTTCCGACACAGTCGTCAGCGCGAAGGTGCCGAGGGCGTTCTGGACTGCGGCAAACGATGCGGTGTGGCCGTCCGCAAGGTCGACATCAGTGAAGCTGATCGTGCCATTCGCCTGCGAGACGCTGTTCTCCGCTACAGCTCCGCTTTGCGCGCCGCTCGTAATGAAGACTTTGTCGTTGGTACCGGTAATTGTGAAGGTCGCCGAGGTTGCAACGGTCGCAGTACCATCACTAACGCCATAAGCCACAGTCACAGTTGTGGTCTGGCCCACAGCCAGCCCCTGGAAGGCAGCATGGGATGGGTCCAGCACAAAGCTGTGGGTTCCAACAGCATAAGTAACGCCGTCAGGCAAAACGGCAGGCAGTCCGACTACCGAGAGGGCCGCCCCATCATCCACATCGCTTGCATTCGCAAGTGCGTCGAACGATACCGTTGCGCTGTCTTCATTGGCGCCACCCGAAAGCGACCCTGACACCACCGGTGCATCATTAGTCCCTGTAACGGTAATGGTCTCGGTCTGCGCCACCATCGCACCGTGTACGTCCTTGATGTTATAGCTGACGACAATGGTGAGTTGCTTTCCTGCGGCGAGATGATCGAAGGCGGTATTCTTCGGGTCCACAGTCAGGATATTATCGGCCAGGCTGACCCCGGCTGGAGGCGTGAAGGACGGCGCGCCGCCATTGACGCTGTAGCTAACGTCAGACACCTTCAGCGTGGCGGTTTCCCCGTGATCGGCGTCGCTCGCGCCTTGGAGCAAATCGCGCGAATAGGCCCAATAGCCTTCCGCCGTCCCAGCGCTCAGTGCCCCCGTTACGACGGGCGCATCATTGCTGCCTTCGATATGAATCTGGACCACCTTGCTCGAACCATCAGCGCTACGCACAGTAAAGCTGTCGTTCAGGCTTTCGCCGACTGCCAGCGACTGCACGTCGGCATGGGAATTGTTGAGCGAATAAGACCAAACCCCATGATTGTCGACGGAATACGTCCCATATTGACCCGCAGACGTACCGGCCGCGGCCTGGAATGAATCGTCAGCACCATTCAGATCATCAGCATAAAGATCGCCAACAACCGATGGTTTGCCGGGCATGGCATTGTTTGTGCCGCCAGCTTCCACCACGCTGCCGGCACCATTGCCGGTGATGAGCGCCGCGAGATAATTGATCGTGTTATACGGGCCGCCGGCAGTCTCCTGCACCGCAACGACCAGCTTCTCCATCATCTGCACCGTCAGCGTCGAGGACCCGAAGCTGAAGGTAAAGTCACTGGCCGCGCCGTTCGATACCTCGCCCTGCTGATTGGTCTTGACGGACGCAAGAAACTCCACATACCGCTGCAGCTCGGCGCGCACTTTGGAATCGGTCCATTGCGCGCTGCTCAATTGAAGAACAACGGTATCGATGCCGGATCCGCCCGTGTATATGTCCTTGGTTCCTGCAGCGGAATTTTCGATGACGTTGTAAATCAGGGTGTCGTCGCCCGACCCACCATTGACTTGGTCGCTCCCGCTGTCGCCATCGAGAATGTCGTTGCCGGCCCCACCATTGATAGAGTCATTCCCGTCCTCACCATTGACGGTGTCGTCACCATTACCGCTATTGATGGTGTCGTTGCCGGTGCCGCCGTTCAGATTGTCGTTATCGTTGGATCCAGTGATGGTGCCCATGTTCCGCCCCTTATTATTCTAACAATATTAAATTCTTATTAGTCACCCTGATTACTTCTGAGACTACTTTGTTAATCACTATCAATTTAGTCCTCCAGCTCAGCCAATGAATGAGCACGATGTCCTTTTAAAGACAGGACTTTTGTCATGCTTGCCACACGGAATTAACAAAAAAAAGGCCCCTGAAAATCAGGGGCCTTCCTCTCAAAACAAGCTAATTTATGGGGTATCGAAGACAGGTTCAGCAAGACCCTGCATGCTTGTCGCCGTTGGCGCTTCTGTGGTGAAAACCAACACTTCATTGGCGCCGGCTTTCAGCCACGATGCGGGCACATACATCGTTTGCTGTGGACCGATATGCCAGAAACGACCGAGGTGGTGGCCATTGACCCAAACTTGTCCCTTGCCCCAACCGCGTGTGTCGAGGAAAGTATCGACCGGCTTGTCCAGCGTCAGCGAGCCACGCCAGAACCCAGGCAGCGCAGCGTCGTTTGCATCGGCGAGCGGCAGGCGCTTCAGCGCCGCAGCGTCCAATGGCAACGTATAGACAGTCCAGCCTTCCAGCTCCTCCTTGTCGAGTTTCACCCCGCGGACGATGCCTTTCCTGTCGTCCACCAGCTTGCCGCCGAAACCAATCCGTCCCATCGCCTCCACCAGCAAATCAAGCTGTGCGCCTGCCGGAAGGTCCACGTTCAGCGAATTCTCACCCTTGCGACGATCCAGGCGTCCAATCACGCGGCCATCGGCCATTACGGTCGCCTGGTCGTGCATCTCCTCCAGCACAAGCTTTCCTTTCGCTGGCGTTTCCAGGCGTTTGCGATAGAGGATATAGCCGTAGTTCTGGCCGAATTCCTCCATTGCGCCAACCCAGCGCGACGGACGCGCCTTGGATAGCTTATCCAGCCCGGCCAGCAGACTGCCTGCAGGCTTCAACGCAAAAGCCGGCAGCGACTGCGGCTGCGGCGCAGCGGGAACAGGCGGCAAGGTCTCCTTGACATGCTTGGCGATGACCTCGCGAATGAGGCGATACTTCTTCGTCGGTCGGCCCGCTTCGTCCAGCGCGGCATCGTAGTCGTAGCTTGTGGTATCGGGTTGGTAAGGCTCGGTGCCGCCATAGTTCGCACCGGCCAGCCAGCCAAAGCTGGTACCGCCGTGGAACATATACAGGTTGAACGAGACGCCCTGCGACAGCATCCAATCCACGGTGCGCGCAGCGTCTTCCGGGCTTTGGACATGGTGCTTCTCGCCCCAGTGATCGAACCAGCCGGCCCAGTATTCGCCAGCCATCCGGATCCCCTTCGGCCGCCACGCCGCCAACTCTTCGATCGAGGCCTTGGCGTCATCCGCGCCGCCGCCGAAATTGACGACTGCCGGCGCATCGGGCAGCGTGCCGCCTTCAAACAAACGCGCAGCACCACCGTCGGACGTAAAGACCGGCGCATCCAGTCCCGCCGTGCGCATCTGGTCCCGCACGGCTTTCATATAGCCGTGATCGCGGCCAAAGGAGCCGTACTCGTTCTCCACCTGCAGCATCAGGATCGGGCCACCGCGGCTGCTCTGCAAGTCGCCGACTTCCTGCGCCAGGCGCTTGAAGTAGCGGGCGCTGGCCGCGAGATAGCGCGCATCCATGGAGCGCACACGCAGCCCAGGCTCGCGCAACAGCCATGCCGGGAAACCGCCAAAGTCCACTTCAGCGCACACATAAGGACCAGGGCGAAGGATGACATTCAGGCCTTCTTCGGCTGCCATCTTGATGAAGCTACGCAGGTCGTTCTGTCCCGTGAAGTCCCACTGCCCAGGTTCGGGCTCATGCAGCGACCAGAATGCATAGGTGGTCACGGTATTCAGGCCCATCGCTTTGGCCATGCGCAGCCGGTCGCGCCAGGCCGCGCGCGGAACGCGAGGATAATGCATCTCGCCGGAGCGAATGACGAATGGCTTTCCATCGAGCCTGAATTGCGCCCCGTCGACGGCGAAATGCGGCTGTGTGGCCGCCATCGCCGGCACGCTCATGATAGCCAGCGCCAGCAGGCTGGTTTGCATCGTTTTCGAAAATTTCAAAGTAAAGACTCCGGCAAGTTCAACGGAAGGTATAACGCAGTGCGAACGAAGCCCTGCGCGGGGTTTGGTACTGGCTTGGAATGCCCCAGTTCACGTCTTGAACGATGGTGTTGTCCGCGTTCACGTCAGCGCTGTAAGTATTGTAGCGGTCGGTGATGCCACGGCGGTTCGTCAGGTTCTGGATGCTCAAATCGAAGCTCAGTTTATTGTGCACACCGATGTTCCAGTCGTAGCCGATACCCATATCTACCTGCCAGAAGAAAGGCAGGCGGCCACTGGTGCCGGCGGTCTTCACACCGACCGGGTTGGTCGATGCGTCGCAATAATGGCCCCACGATCCCCAGTTATAGGAGATGCTGTTCACATCCGGCTTCAGGCCGAAGCAGCTCATAGGCTCGCCGCTGTGCATGCTGAGGACACCGCTGGTGCGCAGCCCGTTCTGGAAGTAGTAGGCTGCGGATGCGGTGAAAGCGTGCCGGATATCGTTGGTCAGGTTGCCGCTCGCGCCTTGTGTGGTCTCCGGGAAGTCATAAACGAACGACTGGCCGATGTACCCGGCGATACGGTTTTCCAGGTTTAAGAAGCCATTGTCATTGCCGAACGAGCGCGCCCAGGTATAGCTCGCGTTCAGGTACCAAGGCTCGGATGCACTGCGCGAATGGCTCGCGTCGAAGGTCAAGTGGATGTACTTGTGTTTTGGCTTCGGCAGGCCGAATTCAGCGGCGGGAATCGTCAACGACTCTTGTTTTCCATCGCCGTTGAAGTCGCGCGTTACAGTCACATCTTCGCCGGGATTCAGCTCAAAGCACTCGTAATCGCTCGGATAGTCCGGATAGCCGTGCGCATTGGCATACTTGGCGATGCCCTGGCCATAACAAGTGGAATTGATCACACGCTTCAGGTCAGCGTAGCCAAAGTCGACTTGCCCCACCCAGTTGCGGCCGATCGCCTTCTGCATATAAAGCTGCAGCTCGTTCTGGTAAGGCGCCTTCAGGTTGGTGGTCGCTACCTGGTAGGCCTCCGGCGGCACGCCATTATGGCCAGGAACCGTATAGGTGGATCCGATCTGGGTCAGTCCCAGCGGCGCCTTGGTTGTCGGGTCAATGCCGCTGTAGCGGAACCACTTGCGCTGCTCGAGGTGGGATTCCGCCACGCCGAAGCTGAAGTTGGACGGCATGGACAGCGAATAGCGGCCCAGGTTCGCCCCAACCTTCAGGCTCGAATCACCATTCACGTCCCACGACACGCCAACGCGCGGCGAAGTGGTGGGGAACGAGAACAGTGGACGCTCAAGCGCGTCCTTGTTCACATATTTGTCGAAGCGCAGGCCGCCATACACTAGCACGCCATCGGTCGCTTTCCAATAGTCCTCGATATATGCTGCCTTATTGATCGACACCATGTTACCGAACTCGCGGTTGAAGTAATAACCTACATACTGTCCGCTAACCTGTTCGCCGTTCGCCAGCTGCACTGTATTCGAGCGGTCAAAATAGGTGTACCAGCCGGCATTCGGCGTATGCCAGTCTTGGCCCAGGAAGTGGCGGTAATACTCCGCACCGAACACGATCTTGTCGTTAGCCAGGTTCCAGGTCACGTCGCCCTTGAAGCCGCGGCGCCAGTAATCGTCCGGCAGGAAGTTGGTGGTGCGGTCCTGGATGCCGATATTGGTGGTTTTCTGTGTCAGGCTGTTGTACGAGTCGACGTAAGGAATGTCCTCCGCGCCATGGGCACGGTCGTTGAGCTGGCCGAGGTAGCCACCCATCAGGCGCACTTCCAGATTATCCGTGAGGTTGCCGTGGTAGTTCGCGATCAGCATACGCTCTTTGACCGGCGAGTTCGAGGCGGACGAGAAGGCGCCGACCTGGGTCGTGTAATCAGACAGCAGCCTATAGGTGTCTGTGTGGTTCTTAGTCCAGCCGCGGGAGCCGGTCACATTCAGCGTGTGGTCGCTGTTGATGTTCCAGGTCAGGTTCAGCAGGATGTTCTTGTTACTGGACTCCGAGATCGACTGGCGGTTCTGGCTGAAGCTGTAGCTGCGCGTAGGCTGGCGGTCGCCCAGGAGCGCGAAGGCGAACAATTTGTCTTCGACCAGAGCACCGGAGGCCCACAGATAATGCGTGGCGCTTGCATCGGCATGATTGTTCGACGTGTAGCGGTAATAGCCTCCCTGCCCGTCGCGGATATCTTTTTCGGCCGGCATCAGCTGGCTCGAAGTGGCCGGGGTGTAGTACAGCGAATAGCCAGCCTGGAATTTGTTTGAACCCTGGCGGACGGTCTGCGCCATGATGCCGCCGGTGGCGTTGGTCCACGATGCGCCGAAGCTGCCTGCCATCACCTGCGTATCCTGGATCGCCTCACGCGGCAGGCGGTTCGCACCCAGCATCGTACGGTCGTTGGTCGTATCGAACTCGTTCAGGTAATAGCGGTTCTCCGCTGGCGACGCGCCGCCCAGTTGCACCAGGCCGGTCGTATTCTGGTCATAGCGCACATTGGAACGCAGGCGCGCAATCGATTCCACGTTGGCCACGCCGGAAATCGGCAGCGTGTTGATCAGCTCACGGCTATAGTGGCTGGACATCTCAGGGGTCGAAACATCGATCGGGATCACCGTCGTATGCGCCGACTGGGCCGCCACCGTCACGGTGGCGATGTCTTTGCCGCCCTGGTTTTCCGCAGCGACGGCGACGACCGCGGCATCGCTGTTCGGCTTGACACTCACCTGGCGCTCGGCGATGACCTTGTCGCCCTGCTTCAGGATCACCGTGTACAAGCCCGGGTTCAGGCCGGAAGTCTTGTAATGGCCTTGCGCATCGGGCTGCAAGTCGCGCTTGAAGCCAGTCTGCTCGTTGGTGACCGTTACATTGATCTTGTCGGCACCCATGCCGGACGGCACCGAACCGTACAGGCCGCCGGTAATGGATTGGGCCTGGGCACAGTCCATCCCGGCAATGGCGGACATCAGGCTTAAAACGAGTAAGGATTGTCGAACTGCTGATTTTTTCATTTGTAGTCTCCAGTCTTTCCTTTGGTTTCGATTCCGTAAGGATTTCGTGTGACTACTGTAAGATTGGAAAGACAATAAATCTTTCCCTAGCCAAAAACGGCATAACTCATATGATTTTTGGCATAGCAAAACCTTTCGTTCGACAAATTGAGCGGTGGAAAAGCTTTCGTTTTGTCGTGAATTTACGACAACAAGCGGCAGTACGTCATGGCCTGAGAACGACCTTGCGGCAGGCGTCATGCTTCTGGTCGAACATCTTGTAGCCGTCTGCGGCTTGCTCAAGCGCCAGACGGTGCGAGATGATCACTTCGGGACTCAGTTTTCCCTCTTCGATAAACTGCAGCAGCTCCGGCATGAACCGCTGGACGTGGGTCTGGCCTGTCTTGAAACCGATGCCTTTCTCGAAAACATCGCCAAACAGGAAACCGTGAATGAAGCCGGAATAAACCCCGGGTACGCTGACCATGCCTCCGCGCCGCACGGCGGCTATGCATTGGCGCAACGCCTTGCCACTGCTCCCCTCCAGCTTCAACGCGCTCAGTGTCGTCTCCACCGAGCTTCCTTTCGCTTCGAAGCCCACGGCATCGATGGCAGCATCGACACCCCGGCGATCGGTATGCTCGACGATGACTTCCGCTGCATCCAGGTCGTCAAAATTGATCGGTATGACCCCATAGGTCTCGCGTGCAAAATCAAGCCGGTAACGGTGATGGTCCACCATGAATATGGTCTCAGCGCCGAGCATCTTCGCGCAGGCTGCGGACATCTGGCCGACGGGACCAGCGCCAAAGATCACTAGCGATGAGCCCTTGCCAACACCGGCATTGAGAACAGCCTGGTAACCGGTGGGAAGAATATCGCTGAGGAAGAGCACCTTTTCGTCCTCCAGCGTGTCGGGTATTTTGATCGGGCCTACGTTCGCTTTTGGCACGCGAACATAATCCGCCTGTCCGCCAGGCACACCTCCGTACAGGTGGCTGAAGCCAAAAAGCGCCGCTCCCGAGCGCAGCGCTTTCTTGTTCATGATCGCTCCGCGGTCAGGATTGGTCGTCTCGCATGCGGAATACAGATGCATATCGCAAAAGAAGCAACTACCGCATGCGATCACGAAGGGCACGACCACACGGTCGCCAATCTTCAGTTTCGTCACCTCGGGCCCGGCCGCCACCACCACGCCCATGAATTCATGGCCCATGATGTCGCCTTCCTTCATGCCTGGAACTTTTCCGCGGTAAAGGTGCAAATCGGAGCCGCATATAGCCGTGGCGGTGATCTCAAGGATGATGTCGTCCGGCTCCTGGATGACGGGGTCCGGGACTGACTCCACCCGGACGTCGTGTGCTGAATGATAAACAAGTGCACGCATGGGAAACTCCAATCAGGTTAGGCTGCCAAAACGCGATTCAGGCAAGCCAACGGCATCCGTCACGCGCATGGAAAATACACCTCCCGCATAGCGTTCCTGAACGAGCAAATCCACCAGGGCACTGGTGACGAACAGCTCATTCAGTCCGGCTCCTCCAAATGCGGGACAAGTTGGTTGGCTCACTGGAACTGCAATGGCCCTTTCAACACTGCCATCTGGGCGATAGCGCACGATGCGGCCGGCGCCCCATTCCGCATTCCAGACAAAGCCGTCGGCATCGACGACCGATCCATCCGGTTCTCCGCCGCCGGGCGGCAATCGGGCAAATTCCCTCTGGCCCGACACCTCGTCTCCATAGTCGCAACAGCAGATCGCGCCGGAAAGGGAGTCGCAAAAATACATGCGGCCTCCGTCGGGACTGAAGCAAATACTGTTGGCAATGGCGACAGGATTGAGCGGCAGCTGTTCCAGCTGGAGGTCATGGCCCAGCCGGTAGAAGCGTCCAATCGGCGCACGGCCGATTGCCTCGTTCATCGTCCCGAATACGAAGCGCCCCTGGCGATCGCAGCGGCCATCATTCAGGCGCGTCCCGGCGACATCCGCCTCCACTTCAACAATCGTCATCACCTCGCCATCGGCCAGGTTGAACCAGGCCAGACGGCTTTCCAGCCCAAGCAGCAAACGATCGTCGTTACGGCACAGGGCAAACGACGCCAGGCGCTCCGGCATATCCCAATGCCTTGCCTCGCCGTTGCCGGGCGTGAAGCACCATAGCTTTCGGCCCAGGATATCGGTCCACCACAAGCGTTGCGTTTTGTCGCACCACAGCGCACATTCGCCCAGTGCGTTCTGGGCATCAACGATCAGGTCCACGGCAATCTCCAGTGTCAAGCGCATACACCGTCGACATTGAGCACGGCTCGCCGGGACGGCATATCAGCTTCGGAAAAGATGCGTGATTGGGTGCGTCCGGGAATTGCTGTGGCTCCAGGCAGAGTCCCGCATGCGCCCCGAATGATCGCCCCTGTCCCGACAGCGATCCATCGAGATAATCGCCGCTATAGAACTGTAAGCCGGGGCAATCGGTAAAGAGTTCGAGCCGGCGCCCGGACTGGGGATCGCACAGACTGGCGTGCGGCCCGGGAATTCCAGCGAGCACGAAATTGTGGTCATAGCCGCCAGCATCGGCCAAACTATTGCCAATGCGCCGGGGATGGCGGAAGTCGAATGGACTGCCCGCAACCGACGCCACTTCCCCTGTCGGAATCAAGTCCTCCCGCACTGGAAGGTAGAAGTCGGAGTCGATGCTCAATTCATGGCCGAGGATGTCGCCTTTGCCGGCAAGGTTGAAATAACTATGCTGGCTGATGCTCACAATGGTCGCCTGGTCGGAAACGGCCTGGTAAAAGCAGCTCAGCGCCCCCGACGCCAACAGCTCATACGTCACCATCACCAGCAGGTTGCCCGGATAGCCCTGTTCCCCGGCGGGACTCAGGCGGTAAAGACTGATCCGTGCCCTGTCCTGCTCAGCGCTCGCAGCCGCCTGCCACATCTGCTTGTGGAAGCCGGCACTGCCACCGTGCAGGTGGTTGGGCCCCTCGTTCCTGTCCAGTTGCCAGGCCGTTCCATCAAGCGCCAGGCGGCCACCATCAATGCGGTTCGCAAACCGGCCGACCAGCGCGCCCATATAGCTGCGGTCACGCTCATAGTGCTGCAGCGTGTCGAAGCCCAACACCAGGTCGACGGAGTCCAGCGTCCAGCGCCGGATGATGCAGCCATACTCCAGCACCTTCAGCTGCATGCCAGCCCCATTATCGAGCGTGTATTCGTTCACCTGGCGGCCTCCAGACAGCTCCCCAAAAGGCATTGCCGAAACAGCCGGGTTCATCGCGCCCGCCATGCCGCAATCAGTTCGCGCGCCCGGCTTTCAAGCACGGCGAGCTGGACGCCTGGCTCATACAGGCGGCCGCCAATGCCAAAGCCATCGGCCCCGGCGCGCACCCAGTCGCCCAGATTGCCGGCGCTGACGCCGCCGACCGGCCACACACGGGCGCCCTCCGGCAAGATTGTCTTCACACTGCGCAGGCCTGCGGTGCCGAGGGCCTCCGCCGGAAACCACTTGACCACATCCGCCCCTGTGGCCAGTGCGGCCAGGGCTTCGGTGGGCGTGGCCACCCCGGGAATGGCGAACATGCCCAGTGACTTGGCATGCCGCACCACCTCCGCATTAAAGTTTGGTGCAATCATCACCCGGCCGCCATGTTTATAGACGGCGACTACCTCCTCGCAGCGGAGAACGGTGCCGCCGCCGACGAGCGCATCCGGCGGTTTGACACCGTCAATGATTTCTATGCATTCCAGCGCGCCTGGACGGTTCAGCGGCACTTCCAGGATGCGGAAACCGCAACCGAACAAGGTTTCTGCGACGGCGGGCGCTTCGGCCGGCGTCAGTCCCCGAAGGATCGCCGCCAGCGGCGGTCGAAATTCGTCGATGTCCATGGTCATAAGACCTCCGCAAAGCGAGCCAGGGCGGCGCAATATGCCGCGTCGGGATCGATCAATTGTGTGGAATAGCCAAGCATCTGTGCTACCTGAAGGTATGGCGCATCGAGCCCCTGGGTGGCGATCAGGCGCAGCAAGGCGCCATCGGCGCCGCTTCCCTGGGCCGCAAACTCGGTGCCGATCAGCAGTCCGCTGACATAAGAGCGTGTGCCTTCCGGCATGGCATCGCCCGCGACGACGCGGGCACGCGCTTCGAACAGGGTATGGGAAAGCGCCTCGCCATCCTGCGCCCGGTCCGCACCCGCGCGCAGGGAACCGGCGTCCTCGCCACCCTCCATCAGTGGCGCCAGCGTGCCGCCGCTGCGCATTGCTGCAAACAGTTCGCCGGTGATAAAAGTCGACAAGCGCCGGATCATCCCTCCGGACAGCTCCACCCACTTGCTATGCGTTCCCGGCAACACATACCAACCCTCGCCGTGCCGCAGCGCCAGAGCGCCCAGCAATTGCGTTTCTTCGCCGCGCATGACGTCGACGCCGCCGTCGCCCCGGTGACAGTATCCCGGCACGATGAAGCAGCCGGGAGCGCCCGCCACCGGCACCAGCGTTTCCGGCAACCGCGTCAGGTCGACGCTGCTGTCCAGGTATGCCACCTCCTGCCAGCCTTGCGCACTTCCGACCATCCCTGACATGACCGCCGGCACCTTGTCGTCGATGTCCAGCTGCTGCCGCAAAGCCAGCAGCGATTCCGCAAAGTGGCCGCGTGATGCCAGCGCCCCCTGGGCGTCTTCATGCTTGCGCAGGCAATTGCCGCCGGCCCCAATGACGTAGGCGCGCCGATTGCTGGTGCCCCAGTCAATGCCCAGGAGGCAGGCCGGGGCTACCATTCCGCCACGCTGCCATCGGCATGCCGCCACAGTGGATTGCGCCAATCCGGCGCACTGCGGCTGGCCTCGATGACCCGTTCTTCATTGATGTCGACACCCAGGCCGGGCAATGGCAGCGGTGCGATATAGCCGCCGTCCATGCGGAAATCACCGGCGTTGCGCACATAATCGAGCAGTTCCGCTCCCTGGTTGTAATGGATTCCCATACTCTGCTCCTGCAACACCGCGTTATAGGAAACGAAGTCCACCTGCAGGCAGGCTGCCAGTGCCACGGGGCCAAGCGGGCAATGCGGCGCCAGGGTGACGTCATACGCTTCCGCCATGGCGGCAATGCGCAGGCATTCGCTGATGCCGCCGGCGTGCGACAGGTCCGGCTGCAGGATTGCCAAACCGCCCTGCTCCAGGACGCGCTTGAACTCGAAGCGCGAAAACATCCGTTCACCTGCGGCCAGCGGGATGCTGGTCATGTCCGACAGCCTGCGGTAGTACTCGGACTGCTCTGCCAGCACTGGCTCTTCCACAAACAGGGGCCGGTATTCCTCAAGTGCCCGCAGCAGCGGTTTCGCCATCGGCCAGGCGACCCGGCCGTGGAAATCAATGCCGAACTCGATCTCATTGCCGAATGCCGAACGGATGCCGGCGATGCGCTCGATGGCAGCATCGACCGCCTTTGCGCTGTCCAGCATTCCCATTTCCTCGGTGCCGTTCATCTTGAAGGTATTCAGGCCGATTCCCTGCAATGTCCGGATACCAGCCACAATGTCAGCGGGCCGGTCGCCACCCACCCAGCTGTATATCTTCATCCTGTCGCGGACCAGCCCGCCCAGCAGCTGGTAGACCGGCACGCCTAGCGCCTTACCCTTGATATCCCACAAAGCCTGGTCGATGCCGGCGATCGCGCTCATGAACACCGCCCCGCCACGGTAAAAGCCGCCGCGATACAGGACTTGCCACAGGTCGTTGATGCGCGCCGGGTCCTGGCCGACCAGGCATTCGCCCAGTTCATGCACCGCAGCCTCGACGGTCCGCGCGCGGCCCTCGATCACAGGCTCGCCCCAGCCGCAGACGCCCTCGTCGGTATCGATCTTGAGGAACATCCAGCGGGGCGCGACCCTGTATGTGCTGAGCTGTGTGATCTTCATGGTCAAGAGGCGCGTGGCGCGGCGCGGCTGCGTTCCTGGGTGACCTGCTCGGCCGCCCGTTTCCCGGCCAGGAAGGCATGGTCCGAGTTGTAATACTCCCATTCGCTGTAGCGGCCCGCGAGATGGATATCGTGCTGGGCCAGCCAATTGCGTACTGTCGCGACGTTATGCGCCCGCTGATGGTCGTACACCACGTAGGCCACCGGCATATCGATCTGGTTGGCGACCAGCACCTTGTCGTCGGGGCGCATGAAGCCGACCTTGATCGCATCCTCGACGCAGCGCTGGATCAAGGCTTCCCCATCCAGCGGCAGGGGCTTCCATGGCGAGTATGAAATCTCGCAGGTGAAGCCGAAGCCACCGGGCGCATTGCATTCCGGGCTGGCATTTCCCTGCACAAAGATGCGGTGGAAAATGCTGTCCTCGGGATAGTAGATCCAGTGCTTGTCCGTCACATCACTGCGGGCGATGCCAATATTGACGCAACGGATCGAGATATGCCGCAGCCCCCGCGCTGCCTCGCGCACTTCGGGCGGGGCCGCCACGCCGATCAGCTTGACCAGCTCCGGCAGCGGCATGGTGCTGACCAGCTTATCGTACTGGAAGCGGCGCCCATCGGCCAGCGTCACCACATGTTCCTCCGGCAGCACCTGGGCCGCTTCGGCATTCAATTCGATCTTGCCCCGTATCAGCGGCAGGAAACCATTCATTAAAGCCTGGAAGCCGCCCCGTTTCGGATAGCCGAAACGCGCATTGGGTCCCATCGGCCTTGGCACCGGCTGCAAGGCGCCGTCGATGATCTCGGCCAAGTCAGGCAGGGGCACGCGTCCACCAAGCCAGGAAGTTTCCATCTCGCTCAATGGTACTGTCCACAGCTTGCGGTTATATGGGATAGCGAAATGCTTCGCGATCCCGGCGCCCCAGACCTTGTAGATGAAGTCTTCGAAGCTCTGCGTCTGACCTTCGCGTGCCTGCGGGCTGGCGCGTGCGGCTTCCGTACCGCCATCCGCGCAGCAGTCCTCGACCTCCTTGCTGGCGCACGTTGGCGCAGCTTTCGCCTCACCATAGCGCGCATCGATCGCCCCCAGGATGCATTCCTTGATCACATCAGGCGGCAAGCCATACAAGGCGCCCTGGAAAGGGTAGCGCGTATAGACATCTTTGCTGTACACCCAGGCTTCGCGCATCTGCCAGTGCTGGTTATCGCCAAGGAGCTTGTCGTACAGCTCGAGCACGTAGGGGTCGTTCGAGAACATGATATGGCCGGCGTGGTCGAAGGTGAAGCCGCCGTCCTGTATCGAACGGCACCACCCGCCGACAGTCGCGTTCCGCTCGAGCAGCAGGTTATCTGCACCGATGTGGTAGGCCGCCGACAAGCCGGTCGGGCCGCCGCCGATAACAATACTGCCGTAATGCTGGCCGCTCGCCGCCCGCAGCGGATTGACCTTTGCCGCGTTGCCCGCGGCGCCGCCGGCCGCAGGCACGGAACCAGGCTGGTTCGCGTCTTCCTCAACGCCTTTACCGGCAAGGCGCGCCGACTTGCCGCCCGGCGGGGTCTTGTCGATCAGCTCGTGCATGCGATCCGCCGTGCTGTCCCACGAAGTGCGCGCCACGATATCGCGCATGGCGCTGCCCATCGCCGCATTCTGTTCGGGCGTCTGCGCCAGGGCCGCCTCGCAATGGGCGATGAACTCGTTGTGGTCATGCCCGATCGCGACGATTGCGCCATAGGGCTCTTCCACATCCCGGATAGCGGTGCTGACGATGGGCAGTTCGGCCGCCATGTATTCCAGCACCTTGGTGGGACTGATGAAGCGCGTCGCCTCGTTCAGCGCAAAGGGGAGCAGGCAGACGTCCCAGCCGGCCAGGAATTGCGGCAGTGCCTTGTAGGACTGTTGTCCGAGGTAGTGCACATTCTGCCGCTGCGGCAGCGACGAGGGATCGATCTTCACGATCGGCCCTACCAGCACCACCTGCCATTCCGGATGGGCATCGGCGATGTCGGCGATCAAACCCGCATCGAAGCGTTCGTCGATGACGCCGAAGAAGCCGAGGCGGGGACGCGGTATCCCCGTATGGAGCGGATGCCCATTGCTCCGGTCCAGCGCCTGCTCGAAGTGCACGGCGTCGACACTGCTTGCGAAGCAATGGGCATTGCCATGGCGCTTGCGCTTGGCTTCGAACAGGCTCGGTCCGCCGGTGAAGACCAGGTCGGCGATATTGAGCAAGGCCGTTTCGCGCTGGAGAAGCTGCTTGGGCGGATTCTTGAAAGCACTCAGCTCGTCCATGCAATCGTAAATCACCAGCGATGGATGCAGGCTTTGCAGCAGCGGCAAGGCCATCGGCGTATAAAACCAGACCAGCACCTCTTCCCCATCCGGCGCCAGCGCGGACACCAGCGGTTGCAGCAGCGGGATCTGGTCGTCGTGGAAGCCGGGCGCCTGTACCGGCGTATGGGGCTGGCAGACTGTCAGGTTGGGTGCGGGCCGCGAGATTACCATGCGTGCCTCCCCTTCCTCATACACCGGCTCCTCGACAAACACCACCTTGTAGAACTTGGCCAGGCGGGTGAGCAGGTGCTGGGGACGCTGGAACACGAAGTCCCAGCGCAGGTGGCAAAAAACGATCAAGGTCTGCATGGTATTCTCCTTGGGTAGGCAAAGGCTGTCGGTCAGCCGTATTGATTGACGCAGTGCGCTGGCATATGGAGCTACCAGAACCCGCGCCAGCGGGTCAGGACCGTCGCGGTCCAGGTCCCACAGGCCGCTGCGGTGCCAGTGGTCGGCGTTGTCCCAGTCCGGGCGGTCGATGACGGGATACACGCAGATGCCGCAAACCTTCGCGCCCTGTTCGTGCGCCATTGCCACCTGTTCCGCCATTTCCTGGATCCAGACCCCGCGGCCACTGCCGACGTGGCTGGTTTCGGCCAACAACACCGGGCGGCCGTAACGCTGGTGCAGCTCCAGCAAAATGTCATGCAGCGGGCGCCGGCGGGGATCGTCCAGGTGCCACCAAAGCCGCATATTGGTACCGCTCTCCCACTGGTTGCTGTGGTAATAGTTGCCGCCTATAAGATCGAGGTAGCGCGGATGTCCGCCCAGCTCCGGTTCGACGCGGCCGCACAGCATGTCCAGCGCCTCGAATTGCGACGCGCTCCAGCCGGCGGCCTGTGCCGCCCAGTCGGGCCGGTCGGGGGGCGCAATCACATGGATCAGGGGGTCGCACTGGAAGAAGCGCGCGCCCGGCGAAATCTCACGGATGGCGTCAATGCCGGCAACCGAAGCGCGTACCAGCTGGCGCTTGCCAAGCTCCCCGGCCTGCTCGTGGTACATATTCAGGCAGCGGAACATATGCACCGACAGGCCCCAGGCGGTGAACGACAGTTCATTCATTGGCGAGTAGACCGGCTCCTCTTCCAGCCACGGCGCCAGAAAACGTGCGCTGGCCTTACAGAAACGGACGAAGCGCGGTACGAAGTCGTCGCTATAGATATCGACATCGTCCGGCCAGCCGTAATGACAGAAGGTCCAGCAGCTTTGCAGGCCAAGCTCCCGCGCGGCTTCGAGCCGCGGCAGCAAGGGGGAGAAGTCAAACTGCCCGTCGCGCTCGACCAGGCGCCACCCGATCGACTCACGTACCGTACGGATGCCAAACTGCGACAGCAAGGCGTAGTCCGCGCCGGCGCGCTGAAGGTGGCCCGTCACCTTGTTCATGTCCTGCGGCTGGCCGGCGTGGTTGACGTGGTCCGCGCCCTCATAGCCAGCCTGCCAGAAACTCTTGAATGGATGGCATGGTGGTTTCAACACGGCACACCTACAGGACGTTGCGCGTCGCGGCGCTGATTTGCTCGAGCGGGATCTTGGGCGAACGGTCGGCATTCAGCAGGCCATTTGTCTCCTGGAACGTATCGGCGAACTGCGTGTAGCAAAAGCCGCTGAACATGACGGTCTCGTTTACCACTTTCAACAAGGACCGGTAATGCTCGAGGAAGGCTTCGGCGCTGTTTTGCCGCGAGTAGCCCCAGGTGTGGTGTTCCGGCGCATTGGGATCGAACGCGATGCCGCCGAACTCCGTCAGCACGATCGGCTGGCCACGGTGCGGGAATCCGTCCAGCGTCAGGATGCGGCCGCCCGGGCGGCGCTGGTCGAACAGCGTGCGCACGGGATCGGTCACCTCATAGCGCTGGCGTACCCGCTCGGGATCGGGATCGTAGTCGTGAATGCCGAGCAAGTCGGTAGCCGAGGCTTCCCAGCCATCGTTGCCGATCACGGGCCGCGTCGGATCGAGCATACGCGTCAGGTGATACAGCGCTTCGACTGCGTTGCGATGGGCCTGAACGGCAGTCAGGTTCGGCACGCCCCAGGATTCATTGAAGGGGACCCAGACTATGAGGCTGGGATGGCTGTAGTCGCGCTCAATCGCCTCGGTCCATTCTTTCAGGAGACGGGTCATGGCGCGCGCGGTGAACGCATATGCCGATGGCATCTCCTCCCACACCAGCAAGCCAAGCCTGTCTGCCCAGTACAGGTAGCGTGGATCTTCGATTTTCTGGTGCTTGCGTACACCGTTGAAGCCCATGGCCTTGGCCAGTTCGACATCGCGCCGCAAGGCATCGTCAGATGGCGCCGTCATCAGGCTCTCAACCCAATAGCCCTGGTCGAGCACGAGCCGCAAATGGTAGGGCCGGCCGTTCAGCATGAAGCGGTCGCGATTGATCGATACCGAACGCATAGCCGTGTAGGAGCGCACACGGTCGAGTACCTGATCGCCGCTATACAGCGTCAGTTCTGCATCAAGCAGGGTCGGTCGTTCCGGGCTCCACAGGATTTCGTTGCGGGAGTCATCGATACCCGGATCCGACAAGGCGATCTTGCGGTTGGCCTCCTGGCCGACCAGCATATAGCGATCGGCGGCGAGCAGCTTCTCACCGTGCCAGATGCGTACTTCCACCGACAGGCCGGGACATGCATCGCCTCCCGCCAGCACTTCGCAACCCAGCTCATAGCCGTCGAAGATGGGAGTCCAGCGCAGGCGGCGGATATACGTCGACGCCACGTTCTCCAGCCACACCGACTGCCAGATTCCCGTCGTGCGGGGATACCAGATGGAGTGCGGCTCACGCTGCCAATCCTGCTTGCCACGCGGTTTAGCCAGGTCTGCCGGGTCGTCTTCCACGAATACCACGAGGGTCTGCTCCCCATCGACCAGCTCGTCCGTGATGTCCGCGGAGAAGGATGTATGTCCGCCCTCATGCTCGGCAACCATGTGGTTATTGATCCACACGCGCGCCTGGTAGTCCACCGCGCCGAAATGCAGCAGTGTGCGTGCGCCGCGCTTTTCAACCGTAAAGCGGCAGCGGTACCAGCATGCGGAGTGGAAATCGGTATCGCCGATGCCGCTCGCAGCGGACTCCGGTGCGAATGGAACGCGGATGCGATGCGACCACGGAATTGAATCGGACGGCAAACTGTACTTATGCTCGTCATCGAACTCAAACTCCCAGTCGCCATTCAAGGACTGCCATTGCTCGCGCACCAGTTGCGGCCGCGGGTATTCGAATTGGCCCATCTTCTCCCCTGCCTGCCTTTGTTTTTCGATGGGCCATCGTAGCAGCGCACCTGCCTCAGTGCGCTCACGATACCAACTGGAAAAATTCGGATGAAAATGAAGGAACCCTTATGCCGGTTGGGCTATCGCGACGCTGGTGCGATACCGATCAAGCCGGCCTGGCGCCATTCCCGTGGACATGCCATGACGCGGCGGACTATCGCTAGCGGTATACCCTTCTGAAGAAAATACCGATAAGCGGCTGCCGGACCGGCAATGCCTTGCATCGCCAGCCCGTGTTCGATGGCAGCAGCCGTTACAACATCACTGCGCAGATTGGCTCTGCTCCAATTTGACATGGCGTGCCTCAATTCCCCTGCACTGCGACATTGCTGTGCACTGAGCGACCAATACGGAACCGGCAGCCGCGTCGGCTTAGCGCCCAGCCCGCGCTTGCTGCCCTGCACTCGTCCTGCCCGGCATCGGCATCTCGCCAGGAACGGAATCAACTTCCTCTTTCCTGGCCTCCATCTCGCGCCCCAGGGCCGCCAGGTCGAGCCCCGCTTCGCGCGCTTTCGGGAACATCTCGCCCTCTTCCTCCTTGACGTGGTGATTGACGTATTCGCCAAGCACCTTCACCTTTGCGTCGTAGAGATCGTCGTGCGAATCCATCTGGCTGATCTGCGATACCAGGGCTTTCACCGAGGCGTGTTCCACCGATGCCTCGTCGAGCTGGTCCTCGCTTTCCTTCGACGCCTCACGCAACGCCGGATAGAAGATTTCCTCTTCGATGGCAGCGTGTTTTGTCAGCTCCAGGCAGATCTTGTCCGCGAGCCTTTTTTTGCCGGCAAAGGCACGCTCGCCCATTTCTTCATACTCCTTGAACATTGCCTTGACGTTCGTGTGGTCCTGCTTGAGTACCTTAAGTGCATCCATGACTTTCTCCTTGGTTAGATTGCAAGGCAAGAATGCCTCAAGCACGCCAACCCGGTATGTGCGCGCGTTCACCTGTGTTTGCAACGAATGGTGCGTCGTGACGGCATTGCCGTTGCTAAGATCGGAGCGTCTGAAAGAAGGAGGAGCTATGGAACGATTTCTATTGGTCTACCGGGGAAAGCCGCACGGCGCCTCGGAACCCGCGCATCACGACCATGAGCGCTGGGCGAACTGGTTCAATCTACTGGGAGAACATATGCTGGATCGTGGGGATCTGAGTCACGCCAGCGTGGACATTGACACCAGGCTGGCCGGACCTAAATCTTCCAGCAGTTCGCTGGCAGGCTACTCGGTGCTTGCCGCATCGGATTTCAATGAAGCTGTCGCCCTGGTCGAACAATGCCCGATCTTCGACGAGCAAGGCTCGGTCGAGATTGCGCACCTGATGAATTGACGCTACTCAGTGTTGGCCGGCGCGGCGGTCGTGTCGCCGCCGGCTTTGGTGTCGGTACATTCATCGCTTAGTGGCAATTCAATCGGCACCCTCAGGCAGATACTTTGGGTCGGCAACACTTCACCCCAATCCCGAATGAGGTCGCGGTATGCCGCGCCGACAGGCCGGATGTTCCGCTGCAAGTCAAACAGCCCTAGCGGATTGACGGTGCCCCGGTCCTCGCGCAAGGCCACGTCCCAGTCCACCTGGTCCGTCAGTGAATACCAGGTAAAACCGACAATCGGCACGCCATTGTTACGCACCCTGAGTACGTTCGCCCACTCTTTGTATAACCAGCGCACCGCCTCGTCCCGGTTTGGGCCCTCCATCAAGTTCGTTTCCGTGTGCATCACCGGCAGTCGATAGCGGTTGTAGTATTGGTGTGTGATGACCGCATAACCGAAAATCTCACCCGACGGCCTCGTCGCGCCGTCCGCACTGACGTGGTGCTCATTGGTCATGTAGTAGTCATTACCCATGATGCATTGGTGCTTGAGGTTATTGTCGAGGAAGAAGTGATACTCCTCGCGTGTCATGCCATTATCGAGCAGGTATTCGTATATTTCGGAGTCGACACGGCGCCCGTAATTCAGGTCCAGTGACAGGAAGCGTCGCGCATTGCGGAATTCAGACTGCGCAATAGCAGCTGGATTCTCCGGATGGAAGTATTCGGTCGATTCGCTTTGAATGAAAAGCGCATCCGGCCGTACTTCCAGAATGGCGCGCATGGCCAGAATATTGGCTTTGACGATGTGCTTGATCGCCGTGACGAAAGCGCGATCGGTGCTCTGCTGCTCATTCCACCAGCCGTACATGGCCGAGAACAGAGCACAGATCTGCATTTCATTGACGGGCGTGTAGACCTGCACCCACGGATATCGTTGCGCGAATGCGCGCGCGTATTTCGCAAACTCAACGGGAAAATCGGGATTCTGGAAATTGCCTATCCAGTCAGGCACGCCAAAGTGGCAAAGGTCCGCAATGACGACGATATTCCTGCGCCTCAGGTCGCGGAAGGTCTCATCCGCGAAGTCCCAATTGTATTGACCGGAGCCGGTCCAGGCCAGATGAAGAGGCGCGCCGTAGCGCAGCACACGCAGGCCCAGCTGCTCGACCAGGTCGAAATCCGTGCGCCAATATTTGTAATGGCCGCACTTCTCCATCTCATCCATGCGCACCCGGCCGTTGCTGATGGTCGGGATGCTGTTTTCAATGCCTGTCGCAAAGATAAATCCGTTGAACATGGCGAACTCCTGAATGCATGTCCACGCACTATACAATCTTTGCGCTTATTCCCAGGCCCGCGCGCTTGAACGGTACGCCGTCCAGGTGAAGCCGAAGCCAAGCGACAGTCCGCTATTCTTGCGGAACAGCGGGCTGTCACTGTTTGCCGCATGCGTGTAGTTGTCGTAGCGCGCAAAACCAAACAGGCGCCAATCCTTCGTCAGCTTGTGCGACAGGCTCGCCCCGAAACGCGTCGCCATCAGGCCGCCTCTCGCTTCAAACGCCGGACGGGAAGCAGTCGCATATTGCGGCGCGACCTCGTAGAAATATTGGTTGAGGCGAGCGTTGCCGAAGACCATGCCAATATTCGCATCGGCCTGCCACTGCTGGTTGCTGCTGGCGGTTTCAAAGACGACACGCGGTTCGAACACGAGTCCCTGGCGGCGGAATCCGTTTCCAAGTTCAAGCGGCACGCGCAGGGGCAGTTCCAGCCGGACGCGCTCAGATGCTTTCGGATCGGACAGCAGTACCTTCAGCCGTGGACCGAACTCCAGCAATGAATTCAGGTCCGGCATGCCGGCACGCGCCTCGACGTCGTTCGAACGGGCGGGTAATGAAAGAGCAAAACCCAGATCCAGGTCGACGCGCTCCGTGTCGAACAAGCGCGCGCTTACGCCGGACCGGTCAGCACGCAGCACTTTGCCGCGATAGATGAACATCGGCAATACCAGGCCGCGCGTGGAACGCTCGTCAGCGCCGGGGTAGGCCGGCGTAGTGGCGGCGCCGCCAAAGAGGCCGACCTCCCACAAGGGCAAATCAGGATTAGGTGCCGGCGCCACCTGCTGGGCGCTGGCAGCCCCCGCCAATGCCAGTATCGCAATCCCGGCCCATACGCGCTGCTGCATAGTCAAAGCTCCGATTCGGAAAAAATTGCCATGGATGATACAGGCAAGTTCAACAATGGCAAAATGGCATTTTTTGCCGGGAATAACGACCATGAAGCTACTTGCCGTCCTGCCCTTGCTGCTCGTTCTGCCGGCCTGCGAACATAAAGCCGCAGCACCTGCAAGCGGTAACACAATGACCTGTGCCGCGGGCAGCCTCAAACTGTCAGGGTTCGGGGAACAGGATGTCGGCTTTGGCAGCTTCGGCATCCAGGGCGAGACCCTCACCGGCTTTGGACTGGGGCTGAATATTGAGAATGCGGGAAAGGCGTATGAAATTTCGACCGGCGTGATGCCTTTGCCGACGCAGGCCGGGACTTACCACTTCCCATCGCTGGCTGAACCGGGCATGACGCTCGCTTCCTACAAAGTCAAGACGGCCAGCCGTGATTTGATCAAAGGGTATAGCGGCGGCACCTACAGCCAGCAGTTCTCGGCGATTGAAAACGATCCGGAAGCGAAGCTGAAAATCCAGGTCGACAAGATGATTGTCTCGGACGCTACACAGCCCGGTTTCAAGCACGTCCACGCCCTGGGCTCGTTTGAATTCAACGCCGCCGCCCTGCCCGCTGCCTCGCCGAGCGACGCGTGCGTAAGCAGTGGCGTTGCGCGATCCCTGGAATCGGTGAAGGCGGGTAAGCGGCTGCTGCCGCTCTTCGATGCCACAGTGTGCGGTGCGGAGAAGATACATGTCCGCTGCGACTTCGATGTCACAGCGGACCTGGTCATACTAAAGTAAAAAACGCAGTATTACTTCATGCCATCCAGGGCTGGCGCAATCTGCGACACCAGCAGTGCACGCTGTTTGGCGCGGACGCGAATGCCATTGCCGATGCGTTTTGCGTCAACCAGCGCGTCGGCCGAGAAGTGCTCTTTGACGTAAGCTTCCATCTTATCGGCGTCTGCCGCGTCGACCGAGCCCGCCACAATGGCTGGATACATGCGGTTACCCGTCATCGCATCCTGGTTCTTCAGCAGCGCGTCGCGGTTCTCGACTGCGAAGGTCCATGCCTGGTCGACGTGTTCGGCTGCGGCGACACTCGGCACGACCATGCTGGTCAGCTGGATCGGCAAGTCCGGGGACAATGCGATTTGCAGCGTACGTGCCGACAGCTTGGGATCGATCGCCATCGCCAGTGAACGTGCGAAGCGGTTGCGCTCTTCCACCGACTGCGCTTTTAGGGCCAGGCCTTTGAGCGCATCGTAGGTTTGATCGTCCGCATAGCGGCCCACCACGGACATTACGAAGCCCAGCGAGGATGGCGGCAGGCTGGCCGGATCGGCCAGGTAGCGCTGGAAGCGTGCGCGGGCTTCTGCGATGACCTGCTCGTCACCGGTGCGGGCCAGAACACCGGCCAGCGCGGTGCGCAGTTGGCGGTCTTCGACATCTTCACCCGGTTTCTCTTCCCAGCCAAGGGACTGGAACTTCGGCAGCACCAGCGCGGCGATGTAGCGGCCCAGTTTTTCGCGCTCCGGCGTGCCTTGCGCCAGGTTGTACAGGTTGCCCAGGTTGTTCAGCAATGCACCCCACACTGCAAGGCGCTGCTCACCCTTGAACTGGCTCGCCAGGGTCAGGTAGCGCGCCAGCGGGATACGCTCGCTCACGACCATCGCCCACGCGTCGCCCAGCAGCTTGACGCGGCTGGCGTCAGGCAGCTTGGTGGCCATGGCAGCCAGGGCATTGAAGCTGGCATCGTCATACTGCACGCGGTAGTAGCCGACGCTATCCGGATCGACGATCAGTTGGCCGTCGCAGCCTGGGCGGGTCACGGTAGTCGTGGCGCCGGACAGCATGGTGTATTCGGCCTTGCCGCCAACGGTCCCGATAGCGACAGGGATATGCCACAGGCGCTGCGGTACAGGGCTGCCATCCAGTACGAAAGGCTGCTGCGTCAAGGTGATCTTGCGCTGGCCCTTTTCACAGCTTTGCGCGACCTTCACTACCGGTACGCCGGCCTGCGTGGTCCAGTCCGAAGCCAGGGTGGCGACAGGCTTGCCGGATGCCTTCTCCAGTGCTGCCCACAGGTCGGCCGTGGTGGTGTTGGAGTACTTGTGCTTGGCCATATAGGCCTGGATGCCCTTACGGAAGGCATCTTCGCCCAGGTAGGCTTCGAGCATGTGCAGGAAGGCCTGGCCTTTGCCGTAGGTGATCGCGTCGAACACGCTGTTGGCCTGTTCTTCGTTTTCAACCTTGGTCTGGATCGGGTGGGTGGTTGCGCGCGCATCGAGGTTCATTACCCCTTCGCGCTCGACCATCGCGCCGAGCTGTACGCGCCATTCCGGATGGAAGTGGGCCGTGGACTTGGCCGCCATCCAGGATGCAAAGCCTTCGTTCAGCCACAGGTTGTCCCACCAGGCCATGGTGACCAGGTTGCCGAACCACTGGTGGGCCATCTCGTGCGCTGTGACGGAATAAACGGTCTGCTTGGTGCTTTCCGGATTACGCTTCGCGTCGTAAAGCAGGGTCGCTTCGTTGTAGACGATGCCGCCCCAGTTTTCCATCGCGCCGTTCATGCCAGGGATCGCGATCTGGTCCAGCTTAGCCAGCGGATATGGCTGGCCGAAGTAGTTGTTGTAGTAATGCAGGAGTTCTTTGGAAGCATCCAGCGCGAACTGGGTCGAGCCCTCTTTGCCGAGGGTGGAGACGACACCGATTTCCACGCCATCCTGGGTAGCCACGTTACGCGCCATCTCGCCCGCAACCAGCACCAGCAGGTAGCTAGGCATCTTCGGAGTGACAGCGAACGACACGCGCTGCAGGCCATTCGGCAGGTTCTCCTGCTTTTCCGCCGGGGTGTTCGAGAAGGCCTTGAAGCTGGCCGGCACGTCGACCGTCAGCTTGAATTTGGCGCGGAAGGACGGCTCATCCCAGGTCGGCAGCAGGCGGCGTGCGTCTGTCGGTTCCATGGTCGTCGCCAGCAGGGACTTATCGTCCGCGCCATTCTTGTATTTCAGGTAGAACAGGCCGCGTGGTTCACGATTGACCACGCCGCTGAACTTGAGCGACAGCGTGTATTTGCCCGGCGCCAGCGGCTTGGCCAGCTTGAAGCTCAGGATCTGGGCTTCCTTGTCCAGCATTGGATCCAGTTTGGCTTCCGCCAAGCCCTTGCCGCTCAGGGTGGCGGCCTCGATTTCCATGTTCAGGGCATTGAGCATGATGCTCGAAGTGGCCTTCTTTACCTCGATCTCGACCGTCTCGGTACCGCTGAAGGTGTTATTGGCGACATGCGGTATCAGGTGCGCCGTGTACTGGAGCGGGATCACGTCCTTAGGCAATTTGCCAGGGGTGGCGGCAAAGTTGAACGGCGTTTCAGCCTGGGCGCCCATGGCGGCCAGCGACAAGGCGAGTGCGGTCAGGGGAAGTCTCATGGATTCTCTCTTTTCGAATGGCTCGGATTGGCCAGCGAGCATTGTAAGAACGCTATGGGTTTCCGTGCTGGCAATTGCGACAAACGGTCAATTTTCAGAGGCGAAACGCTAAAAATGCGACCTCAACCGTAGAGAGCTCCATCCCCTCGGGTTCCATTAATTCAATTTCTGAATTGATGCATCCACTCTTTGGTTTGATGCGGTATTGATCCAGTCATATGATCAATGCACAACAACAGCAAATCAACAGCGAAACATGGAGACATCAATGAAGTTAACAGCAGCCATCCTGATGGCGATTGGCAGTGCCGCAGCACACGCGCAGTCCTCGGTAGCTATTTATGGCGTCGTCGACGCCGGCATAGTCGGTGAACGCGGCGGCGCTGCCGGCAACATCACCAAGGTCACGAGCGGCGCTGCCTCGGCCTCCCGCATCGGCTTCCGTGGCGCGGAAGACCTGGGCAATGGCCTGTCGGCATATTTCACGCTCGAAGCAGGCGCCAAGATCGACACCGGGGAAATCGACGCAGCCGGAACCATCTTCAAACGCCAAGCCTTCGTAGGGCTCAAAAGCAAGGGCCTCGGCGCCGTCGCGCTGGGCAGACAATACACGCCCTACCATACGACGCTGGTGAATATCGTCGATCCCTTCAATACAGGGACCGCGGCCACCTCCAAGAATCTCTTTCCCGATTTCGGCAGCAATATCCGCACCAGCAATACGATCAGCTACGCATCGCCGCGCCTTCACGGCGTTGACGCAGAACTGGCCTACAGCTTCGGCGAACAGGCTGGCGCCATGAAGGCGGGCCGCCAATTCGGCGGCGCCGTGGGCTACAGCGACGGCCCACTTTCCGTGCGCCTGGCCTACAACAGCAAAAATTCGGACACCGCAGCAATCCAGCACGAGTTGGGACGCAACCTACTGCTGGGGGCAAACTATAACTTCGGCTGGATCAAGGTCCACGCCGGGTACGGCATTGACAAGGGCTATAACAGCGCGCCACTCGGCAATACAAACAATCCCTACGGCGGTGTTAAACCCACCGCATCAACGGATGGCCGCGAGCTGCTGCTGGGTTTCAGCGCGCCGCTGGGCGCAGGCACGCTGCTGTTCTCTGCCATGCACAAGGACGACAGGACCAGTTTCGACCAGGACGGAGATTCCTGGGGCATCGGCTACGTGTACGCCCTTTCAAAGCGAAGCAACCTGTATGCCGCGTACGCCCATATCAACAACCATAACGGCGCTGGCTACACGGTGGCGAATAACACCGAGCCAGGCAGCGGCAATACCGGCTACAACCTCGGCATCCGCCACACGTTCTGACGACTATGCGACCATATCAACGACAACCGGAGACACCCGTGGAACAAGCACCAACTGTCAATGCTGTCAGCGCTGCCAAGGCCCAGACTCGCACGCGCTGGATGATCCTCGCCATGCTATTCGCGATCACCACGATTAACTATGCCGACCGAGCGACGATCTCCATCGCCGGCCCGGAAATCAAGAAAGAGCTGGGCCTGTCGGCGGTCCAGATGGGCTTTATCTTCTCAGCGTTCGCATGGTCCTATGTCGTCGCCCAATTGCCGGGCGGCTGGCTGCTTGACCGTTTCGGCTCCAAGATCACCTATTTCTTCAGCATCTTCCTGTGGTCGACCTTCACCTTGTTTACTGGAGCTGCAGGATTTGTCGCCGGCGGCGCTGCCGTGGCCGTGCTATTCACCTTGCGAATGCTGGTCGGAGCGGCAGAAGCGCCCTCCTTCCCCGGCAACAGCCGGATTGCCTCGGCATGGTTCCCAACCCATGAACGCGGCCTGGCCGCAGCCGTATTCAATTCGGCGCAGTACTTCGCGACCGTATTATTTGCGCCAATCATGGGATGGCTGGTGCACAGTTTTGGCTGGCATAGCGTGTTTTATGTGATGGGCTCACTCGGTATCGTGATGGCATTCGTCTGGCTGAAGACTATCTACGGCCCCAAGGACCACCCAGGCATCAGCAGCGCCGAACTGCGCTACATCCAGGAAGGCGGCGCCCTGGTCGATGCCGAAAGCACGTCGCGCACCAAGCAACCGTCGCAGGTTAACACCCTGGCTTGCATCAGGGAGCTGCTGTCCAACCGCATGCTGCTTGGGATTTATATCGGCCAGTACTGCATTACGACGCTGACCTACTTCTTCCTCACCTGGTTCCCGGTCTACCTGGTGCAGGAACGTCACATGACGATCCTCAAGGCGGGCTTTGTCGCCTCCCTGCCCGCCATCGCCGGCTTCCTCGGCGGCATATTCGGCGGCTGGCTATCGGACCGCCTGGCCAAAGCCGGATATTCGCTGTCGGTGTCACGCAAGGTTCCCATCGTTTTCGGCATGTTGATGTCGATGAGCATGATCGCTTGCAATTACATCGCCGCCGACACGCTGGTCGTCGCCGTCATGTCGCTGGCCTTCTTCGGCAAAGGCGTCGGTGCACTGGGCTGGGCCGTCGTATCGGACACCTCGCCGAAAGAAGCCGGCGGCCTGAGCGGCGCCCTGTTCAACACCTTCGGCAACACGGCAGGCATTACCACCCCGATCGTGATCGGCTACATCGTCGAGGCCACCGGCTCCTTCTCCGGCGCGCTGGTTTTCGTTGGCGCCAATGCAGCGCTGGCGATCGCTTGCTACCTGTTCGTCGTCGGCGACATCAAACGCGTCAATCTCGTTAAATCACTCAATGCATCAACCACCAAATAAGCCAGAATCATGAATACCGCTATTACCAATGCCCCTATCGTCACCGAACTGCGCGTCGTTCCTGTCGCAGGCCAGGACAGCATGCTGTTGAACCTGAGCGGCGCCCACGGTCCCTGGTTCACCCGCAACATCGTCATCCTGACGGACAGCTCCGGCAACACGGGCCTGGGTGAAGTGCCTGGCGGTGAAAAGATCCGCCAGACCATCGAGGATGCAGGTGCACTCATCGTCGGCAAAACACTCGGCGAATACAACAATATCCTGAATTCGATGCGCATTGCCTTTGCCGACCGCGATACCGGTGGCCGCGGCAACCAGACCTTCGACCTGCGCACCACGATTCATGCAGTCACCGCAGTCGAATCTGCAATGCTTGACCTGCTCGGCCAGTTCCTGAACGTTCCGGTTGCAGCATTGCTGGGCGAAGGCATCCAGCGCAATGCAGTTGAGATGCTGGGATATCTTTTCTACGTCGGCGACCGCAGGAAGACAAATCTCAACTACCGCAGTGCGCCGGATGCCGGCGATGCCTGGCTTCGACTGCGCGATGAAGAAGCCTTGACGCCGGAAGCTGTGGTGCGCTTGTGTGAAGCAGCGCGGGAACGCTACGGATTTAACGACTTCAAGCTCAAAGGCGGGGTACTTTCGGCCGACGAAGAAATGGAAGCCATTATCGCGATGCACGAGCGCTTCCCTGAAGCACGCATCACGCTCGACCCGAATGGCGCCTGGTCACTCAAGGAGGCCGTACGCGTCTGCCGCGACAAGCATGGCATCCTCGCCTATGCCGAAGACCCGTGCGGCGCCGAGAGCGGATTCTCCGGCCGCGAAGTCATGGCAGAATTCCGCCGCGCCACCGGGCTGCCAACCGCCACCAACATGATCGCCACCGACTTCCGCCAGATGGCGCACTCGATCCAGCTGCAGTCGGTCGATATTCCGCTGGCCGACCCGCACTTCTGGACCATGCAAGGTTCTGTCCGCGTGGCGCAGCTATGCCAGATGTTCGACCTGACCTGGGGCTCGCACTCCAACAACCACTTCGATATTTCGCTGGCCATGTTCACCCACGTCGGCGCCGCTGCCCCCGGCAAGGTGACTGCCATCGACACCCACTGGATCTGGCAGGACGGCCAGCGCATCACGAAAGAGCCGTTGAAAATCCAGGGCGGCATGGTGCACCTGCCGGGCAAGCCCGGCCTCGGCATCGAGCTGGATGAGGTGGAACTGGAAAAAGCGCACCAGGCCTACAAGAACATGGGACTTGGCGCACGCGACGATGCCGCCGCGATGCAGTTCCTGGTGCCGGACTGGAAATTCGACAACAAGCGCCCTTGCCTGGTGCGTTAAAGGGGCTTAGCGCGCACCTGGAAAAGTCGGCAGGATCTCTTTGATGAACAACTGAAGGATCGGATTGTCGTTATCCCGCCGGTAGGTACAGACCGTACTTACCGGCTCGGTCGCCATTTTGCGCAGCACGACACCATCGAATTGCAGGCGCGCGCAAGCTTCCGAAACCAGCGCCGCGCCAATGCCGGCGCTGACCAGGGCCAGCATAGTGTGCACCTGCCCGATATGTTCCACAACGTCGGGCGCAACGCCCTCACGTTCAAAGCGGCCCGTGAGCATCTGGTAAAACGGGCGCGCCTCATGCGGTGAGTACATGATGAAGGGACGGCGGTGCAGGCAAGTCAGTGTGGGGGCCTCGGGCCAGCTGTCCGCTTCGTTCGCAGGAATTGCCAGCAACATGCCTTCCTCGGCAATCGGCAAGCTAACCAGTTCACCATGCAGCGCCAATGGCCGCATCAAGGCCATGTCGAGCTGCCCCGCATCGAGCAGCTCAACCTGGGCAGTGCTCACCAGTTCTTTCAGCGTCAGCGCAAGTTCCGGCGTCCGCTCGCGCAGGCGGCGCACCACCTCTGGCAACAGCGTGTAGCCGGAAGCCGATGTAAAACCGATCGCCAGGCTTCCCTGCTCCCCTTTGGCGACGCGACGCGCCATGAGCCCGGCCTCGTCGGCCAGGCGGATAATGCGTACCGCTTCCGGCAGGAACGCCTTGCCGGCCGCGGTCATACGCACCACGCGGCTACTGCGGTCCAGCAGTTGCACACCAAGGCTATGTTCAAGCAATTGAATTTGACGGCTCAATGGCGGTTGCGTCATATTCAAGCGTTCGGCGGCGCGGCTGAAATGGAGTTCCTCAGCGACGGCAATAAAACAGCGAAGTTGGCTAATCTCAAACATCCGCACATTTTAATACCGCCGCGCCCCCGTCGGGACATGCGCAGCGTTCAAATATGAAGCGCATGCCCCAGTGCGCGAAGTGCCGCCTCCTGGATCGCTTCGCCCAGGGTCGGATGCGCGTGGATCGTCCCGCCGACATCCTCCAGCGTCGCGCCCATTTCGATCGACTGGGCGAAAGCTGCGGACAGCTCCGACACTGCCTTCCCGACCGCCTGCCAGCCCACGATCAGGTGATTGTCGCGGCGCGCCACAACCCGCACGAAACCGTCTTTCGATTCGAGGGACATAGCCCGCCCGTTGGCGGCGAACGGGAACATGGCTTCGATGCAGTCCATACCCTGGGCGCGCGCCTGCTGGGGCGTGGCGCCGACCACCACCACTTCCGGATCGGTAAAGCATACCGCCGCGATGGCTGCGGGGCTGAAATGGCGGCGCTTGCCACTGATGATCTCAGCCACCATCTCGCCCTGTGCCATCGCACGGTGGGCCAGCATCGGTTCGCCCGTCACATCGCCAATGGCCCACACATCGCGCATCGACGTGCGGCATTGGTCATCGACCTTGATGAAGTGGCCGTCCATGTCGATGCGCAGCTTTTCGAGGCCGAATCCGCGCGTGCTTGGACGACGTCCGACGGCGACCAGCACCTGGTCGGCTGCCAGGGCCGATTCCTCACCGGCGCCATTGCGGATGCGCACAGCTGCACCCTTTTCGTCCAGGCCGAGCACCGAGCAGCCAAGGTGGACTTCGACGCCCAGGCTTTTCAAGGCATTGGCTACGGGGCGGGTCAGCTCCGTATCATAGGCCGGCAGGACGCGGTCTTGCGCCTCCACCACATGCACCTGCGCGCCCAGCTTGGCATAGGCAATGCCCAATTCAAGGCCGATATACCCAGCGCCAACGACCACCATCTTGCCGGGCACGGTTTTAGGAGACAACGCTTCCGTTGCGCTGATCACCTTTCCCCCGAACGGCATGAAGGGCAATTCGGTAGCATGCGAACCGGTGGCCAGCAGCAGATGCTCGCAGCCGATGCGCTGCGGGCTTTCGCCGTCGCGAATCACTTCGACAGTCTTGCCATCGACGATATTGGCCCAGCCCTTGACGACCCGGACGCCGTTTTTCTTCAGCAGCGCAGCTACGCCGCCGGTCAAGCGTCCGACGATGCCGTCTTTCCAGAGAACGGTCTGGCCAATGTCGATGCGCGGCGCCTGCACGGAAATGCCAAGCGCCGAACCGCTGGCGAAATGGCTGGCTTTTTCAAATTCCTCCGCCGCGTGGATCAGGGCTTTGGATGGGATGCAGCCCACATTAAGGCAGGTACCGCCCAGTTCCGCCGCTTCGATCAGCGTCGTCGGGATGCCAAGCTGGCCGGCGCGAATGGCCGCGATATAGCCGCCAGGACCGCCGCCGATCACCAGCAGCGTCGTTGTGTGTTGATTCATCGCTTACTCCACAAATAGCATCGCTGGGCATTCGAGCAAGGCGCGAATGGCTTGCACAAACTGGGCAGCGTCCATGCCGTCGACCACGCGGTGGTCGAACGAGGACGACAGGTTCATCATTTTGCGGATGACCACCGCACCGTTGCGCACCATCGGCCGCTCGACGATTTTGTTGACGCCGATGATGGCGACTTCAGGATGGTTGATCACCGGAGTGGTGACGATGCCGCCCAAGGGCCCCAGGCTGGAAATAGTAATCGTGGAACCAGACAGCTCGTCGCGGGTGGCTTTACCCGTACGCGCAGCATCGGCAAGACGGCCGATCTCCGCTGCGCTGGACCACAGGTCGCGTGCTTCGGCATGGCGCATCACGGAGACCATCAGGCCGGAGTCAGTCTGGGTCGCCACGCCGAGATGGACCGCGCCGTATTGCGTAACGACACCAGCATCGTCATCGAAGCGCGCGTTCATTTGCGGGAACTGGCGCAGCGCAACCACCATGGCGCGTGCCAGCAAAGGCAGCACCGTCAGTTTTCCGCGTTCTTTGCCCCACTGCTCGTTCATGCGGACGCGCAGGTTCTCAAGCTCGGTAACGTCAACCTCTTCGACATAGGAGAAGTGCGGTATGCGGCGCTTTGCCTCCTGCATCTTCTGCGCGATCTTGCGGCGCAGGCCGATCAATGGGATGGTTTGCTCTGTGTGGATCTCGCGATAGGCTCCCGCCGCTGCAGATGGCGCGCCCTGCACGCCGCGCGCCACATAGGCGTCAAGGTCGGACTGCAGGATACGCCCGGCCGGACCGCTGCCGTGAACGAATTGCAGTTCAACGCCCATATCCCAGGCACGTTTGCGCACCACAGGCGATGCGAGCGGACGCTCACCCGGGTCGCGGGCGACGCGAGCCGGTGCAGGTGCGCTCGCGTGTGCGGCAGCGCTGGCTCCCGCAGGCGCCGCGGCAGGTTTGCTGGCTGCGGGCGGGGCGGCGGGCGCAGCGGGCGGAGCCGCCTGGGCTGCGGCCGCGGCGGAAGGAGCCGGCGCAGCAGGCTTGGCCGGCGCGGCAGCCGCAGCGGAAGCAGCTTGCGGTTTCAGGTTCCCCGCGCCCTCCACTTCAATATGAATCAGATCCGCCCCGACGGCCATCACCTGGCCGGCCGCGCAGCCAAGCATGGCCACGGTGCCGTGCACCGGCGACGGAATTTCAATGGTGGCCTTGTCGGTCATGACGTCCGCCAGGATCATGTCTTCGGTGACGGCGTCGCCCACCTTAACGTGCCACATGACCAGTTCGACTTCTGCGATGCCCTCGCCAATGTCAGGCATCTTGATGACGTGAATTCCCATCCTTATGCCTCCACCGTACGTTTGAACGCAGCGCCCACACGCGCCGGCCCCGGAAAATACGCCCATTCCTGCGCGTGCGGATAAGGCGTATCCCACCCCGTCACACGTTCAATTGGCGCTTCCAGATGGTAGAAGCAATGTTCCTGCACCAGCGAGACCAGCTCGGCGCCGAAGCCGCAAGTACGCGTAGCCTCGTGCACCACCACGCAGCGGCCGGTCTTCTTGACCGACTCCACGATGGTCTCCAGGTCCAGCGGCCACAAGCTGCGCAAGTCGATGATCTCAGCGTCGATCCCCGTCTCCCGTGCAGCAGCTTCGCACACCCACACCATGGTGCCGTAAGCGAGCACCGTGAGCTGCTTGCCAGGCCGGAAAATGGCCGCCTTATCGAGCGGGACGGCGTAATAACCCTCGGGCACTTCGCCCAGCGGATTCTGGGACCATGGCACCACTGGTTTATCGTGGTGCCCGTCAAACGGACCGTTATACAAGCGCTTCGGCTCAAGGAAGATCACCGGATCGTCGCACTCGATCGACGAAATCAGCAGCCCCTTCGCGTCGTAAGGATTCGACGGCATCACGGTACGCAAGCCGCAAACGTGGGCGAACACCGCCTCCGGACTCTGGCTATGCGTTTGTCCGCCATAAATACCGCCACCGCAAGGAGTACGAATGGTAATCGGCGCAGTAAAATCGCCTGCCGAACGGTAGCGCAGGCGCGCCGCCTCGGACACAATCTGGTCATACGCCGGATAAATGTAGTCGGCAAACTGGATCTCGATGCACGGCCGCAGGCCATACGCCCCCATGCCGATCGCCACGCCCACGATACCGCCTTCCGAAATCGGCGTGTCGAACACGCGGGATTTGCCGTATTTCTTTTGCAGCCCTTCGGTGCAGCGGAACACGCCGCCAAAGTAGCCCACGTCCTGGCCGAAGACCACGACATTCTCATCTTTTTCCATCACCACATCCATCGCCGAACGCAGCGCCTGGATCATGGTCATGGGGGTTTTTACTGTGTTTTCCGCCATATCAGATCCCCAGTTGCTGACGTTGTACGCGCAGGTGTTCCGGCAGCTCTTTATAGATGCCATCGAACATTTCGGCAGGACTGAAGGTATGGCCGCTGGCCATGGTGCCGTATTGTTCGGCCTCCTTCTGCGCGGCCAACACCTCCGCCTCCAGGCGCTTCTGCGTCTCCTCGTGCTCCGCTTCGGACCACGCGCCGGCTTTGATCAGATATTGCTTGAGGCGCGCAATCGGATCCCCCAGCGGGAAATGCGACCAGTCATCGCCAGGACGGTACTTCGATGGGTCATCCGATGTCGAATGCGGGCCCGCGCGGTACGTCACCCACTCGATCAGGCATGGACCGAGATTGCGGCGCGCGCGTTCCGCGGCCCATTGCGACGCCGCGTACACGGCCAGGAAGTCATTGCCATCGACGCGAAGCGAAGCAATGCCACAGCCAACGCCGCGCGCAGCAAAAGTAGTATCCTCGCCGCCGGCAATCGCCTGGAAGGTCGAGATGGCCCACTGGTTATTGACCACGTTGAGAATGACAGGTGCGCGGTACACGTGGGCGAAAGTCAGGGCGGTATCAAAGTCCGCCTCCGCCGTGGCGCCGTCGCCGATCCATGCCGAGGCAATCTTGGTATCGCCCTTGATTGCAGAAGCCATGCCCCAGCCCACGGCCTGGATGTACTGCGTCGCCAGGTTGCCGGAAATGGAGAAGAAGCCCGCCTTCTTGACCGAGTACATGACGGGAAGCTGGCGGCCTTTGAGCGGATCGCGTTCGTTCGACATCAACTGGCAGATCATGTCCACCATCGGATAGTCGCGCACGACAAGAATGCTTTGCTGGCGATAAGTTGGGAAGCACATATCGTCCACGTTCAGCGCCAGCGCTTGCGCGGTGCCGATCGCCTCTTCGCCAAGGCTCTGCATGTAAAACGACATTTTCTTCTGGCGCTGGGCCATCAGCATGCGGCTGTCGAAAATGCGCGTCTTCATCATGGCCCGTAAGCCCTTGCGCACGGTTTCAATATCGATCTGGGGGACCCAGGGCCCGACGGCATTGCCCTCGGCATCGATCACGCTGATCAGGGAGTACGCGAGATCGCGCGTATCCATTGGCGCCACGTCGACCTCGGGCCGCCGCACGGCGCCCGCCGGTGACAGGCGGAGATAGGAAAAATCAGTTGCACAACCTGGACGCCCCGTAGGTTCGGGCACGTGCAGGCGAAGTGGTTCGCCCTTGCTCATTCAGATTCCTTCAATTGCGATGGTGACGCAGGATCAATCCTGGCGGGCCGGAAGCGGGTAGCCGCGGCATGCCTGGACTTTGGAACCGCCCGCTGCGGATGGCAGAACGGGCACGAAAAAAACATTTCCTCGAAAGCAACGTTAGCGTAGCACGCTTTTCCCTTCCCAAGAAGAGGAGCACATTTTTCACTAATTAAAGTTTCGTTAATAGCGAGCCGTTAAACCGGCATGAACTCCATATCAAGCTTCTCCAACTGGCAACCTGCCACCCGCTACGCCGCCCCGGCCACCGGCCGCAGCCTCAACCCGGCCTTGGCCAAGTTCGGGGAAGCCCCGGCGATGCAGCCTTCGTCCATTGTCACGCTGAGTCCTGAAGGGATCGCGGCGGCCGCGGCGCCTATTTCCACCAGCCTCCGTTATAAAGATCTCGGCGCGGAAATGCTCAAGCAGTTCGGCGCCGGCGCTGTCATCCCGCTGGAACACGCCAAACTGCCGGCATCGGTCAATAACAAGTTCACGCTGAACATCACGACAAAGAGCGGCGCCCAGGTCGACCTGACGCTGGCCAACGTCGATGACGAAATGATCTACCAGGTCAGCTCAAGCGCTGAGCTGAATCAGGATGAGCGCAAAGCGCTGTCCGATCTGGCGGATGGCTTCCAGGCGGCGATCGACGGCATGGCGGGAGCCGAGACGCAAATCCGCTTAAGCGCCCTTACCCGGTTCGATAGCAAATTCGTCGAGTCCGTCGACTTCCACGCAGAAGTTGCGGGCCCCGACTCCACCTCGCAAACCCTGGACTTCCACATCGACGGGATGTCGCGCAAAGTAAGCATAGGCGGTCCGGATGGGAAGGCAGAAGTGAATGTGGACACTGGCGATATTGAGCACCTTGGCACCAAAAAGCAGCAGGCAAAAGCCATCAGCAACTATCTGGCCCAATTTGACCAGGCTGTCTCGCGCGGGCACGGCGACAAGAAACTGATGTCCCTGTTTAAGGACGCCTTCGCCGACATGAACCGCACGGCCACCGCCGAAGAACCGGAAGAGTACCTGCACGCGCTATCCAAATGGCGCTTGAACGCGGACGACCATTCCGCACTGACTGGCCTGTCCGATTTCAGTGCGTCGCTCACCCAGACGCCAAAATCCAGCAATCCGCTTCGACTGCAACAGCAGGACACCTTCTCTTATGATGTGTCACAGTCGACCAAGATCGGCGGCCAGAACCACGATGAGCGCAGCATAGGACAGACCCAGCAATCGCACCTGAACGCCGAATACCACACAGCCATCGGCAAATCCACGCCGCCATTTTTCGACGGAACTCCGGCAACCCAGAACTATGACTATCACCGCATTGACGATAGCGCCGCCAGTAACGTCTCGCTGAACTACAATTACGGCAAGCTCACCAAGGCCAGCACGGAGCAGACCGCGAGCCAATCCGAGCACGTCTTTACCTTCATCCTGGGCAAGCTGAAGTCGGAAAAGAATACGCCAATCCAGCAATCGCTCGTGCGCGACCTGCTCCCGACGCTCAAGTCCTTTGACCATCTCAAAGGCGAGGACCACACGCTGAACGACAATATCTTCCTCCTCAGCGCTCCCGGCGAAATCGTCGCACGCAACCAGCAGTTCTGAACCGGCACTAATCCACGAGCCGGATAGTGTATGCTGCCGAAATGAACCAAGACACCGATATCCAACTCAGCGGCCCCTTCAAAGCTACCGACGGCAGTGGCCGTAACATCGACATAAAATCCCTCCGCATCTTCGATGAAGGTTACGGAGTCATTGACCTGTACGTCGACCTTGCCGCAGCGGCATCCGACGGCTTGCACAGGGACCAGAAATTTATCGGCGCAATCAGCGCCCATCTGCGTACACTTGGCTACAACGGGCCTGACCTGGCTGCCGGCGACCCCGTCATTCAGGAACGACGTCTGATTGTGCTCGACACGCCCGATGAATTCCTGCCGTTCGCCGTGAAAAAAGGATTCAAGGATCTCACCGCCGAATTTGACGACGAGTATACCCGGCAGTAATGTATCAGTGCGCCAACGTACGGACACAACAATAGTGGAAATTTAAACTAGCATCATTGTGGCTACGGCCAGGCCACTGGCCCGCCACGACCCCGCTCAGAAAGGGGCAGCCATGCGCAAATTACTCACGATACTCGTGGTAGCGGCACTGAATCTTATGCCGCACCTCGCGACTGCAAGCGTCAATATTTCCATCAACGTCGTCCAATATCCCGTCCTGCAGCGAATTCCCGGCTATCCGGTGTATTACGCACCGCGCCTCCACGCCAATTACTTCTTCTACGATGGCCTGTATTGGGTCTACGTGGACGACGAATGGTATGCCAGCCCTTGGTACGACGGACCTTGGGATCTTGTCGGCTACGACAGCGTGCCGCTTTTCATACTGCGCGTTCCCGTGCGTTATTACCGCTATCCACCAGTGATCTTCAGCAGTTGGGCCGTAAGTGCACCGCCACGCTGGGATCGCGTGTGGGGACCTGATTGGGCACGTAGGCACCCGAACTGGCAGCACTGGAATCGCGCTGCCGCTCCTGCCCCGGCCCCGCTGCCACGCTATCAGCAGCGCTACACACGAGCCAACTACCCAAACGAAGTGAAGCAGCGGGAGCTCGCGCAGCAGCATTACAGGTACGCGCCGCATGACCGGCAAGCTGCACGCCTGAGTCCACAGCACCAGCCCCGCGACCGGGAAAGGGACAGGGACCGGGCTCCATTAGCTCGCGCCCCGGAGCCGCAGAACACCCACATGCGGCCGACTGAGCGTGAACGCTTCCCCGAGAATCGGCAGCCGCCGCCACGCGAGAGCCGGCCTATGCAACATGAACGCCAGGCCATGCGGGAAGAATTCCGCCATGATCAAGGGCCGCCGCCTCGCAGCCATGGCGACGAACGCGGGCCTGCCGGTAACGCCGAACCTAAACACGGCGGGCGACCTGACAGGCCTAACAAGCCCGAAAAAGAAGAAGGTCACGATTCCGGCAAGCGCCATTAGGATCAGCGCGCGCATGGTGCCGCAAGCCTCTTGGGTCAAGCGCGCCAAATAGCGCCGCGCAAACATTCTTGTCGACGAAAAAAAGCCCTGTAGAAAAGCAGGGCTTCTGTTTCGGCCGGCATCCTCCTCACCACTCGCCATTGTCACGCAATGGTGCAATCTGATTTCCATCCGGCTGCCCCTGAGGCAACCTCATAGGCAGCCCACATCCATTTAATACTATCTCGCCTTTGGATGACGTCTTGGAACATCTCGAGATCAAAGCTCTATTAATTGTCCTGGCGTCTAGAGGCGCAGCGTTATCGAACCTTTTCTCTTCCGAAGCCACACGAGGTTGCTGTGTGCTGAAGTTGAAGAGGGCTACACCTTGCGACATAACGTCCGAATGCACTGTACTAGCCGAACGCGAGGCTTCTGCCGCGTCGCAAGTCTGGAAAGACAGGCTGTTGACCTGTGCGATCGAAACACTGGAAAGTGCGCTCAGAAGAACACCTATACAGAATTGAATTCGTCGAAGGATCATTGATTGGTAGCTCCGCATCTACGCGTCCCCCTCTGCTGTTACTTGCGATGCGTCTGCTTTCAAGAACGTCGGCTCGCACATTGGATGTCTATTTGGCAGGAACGACCAGCGGCTTCGATTTGTCGACAAAGTAGGTTGCCAACTCGATCGCCTTGCCATCGCCAATATTTTTTGCCGAATGATTCGTGCCGGCAGGGATGAACAGAGCATCGCCAGCCTTCAGGATAACCGGCAGCTGCCCCTCGAACTGATACTCCATCGTACCCTCCAAAACGTACGCGATTTCTTCGCCAGGGTGAGAGTGATAGGCGGCTGCTGTACCTCTCTCGAACCCAACGCGAACCTGGATCACTTCACGGCCGTTGACGCTCATGTCATGGCGCAGCACTTCGGCCCGGGTCAAGCCTGTCATGACATTGCTTTGAGCCTGCGCTAACGTGCCACAAAAGATAAAAACCGCCGAGGCCAAGAGGTGGGTAAATTTCATAATTAGTCCTTTAAAGAATAAGAAGAAGCGATGACGCCATTAGAACGTCCAAACGTATCTCTTCTATGTCACCGAGGAGGCTTTCCGTACGGTTCTTGTATCACCATGGTGGATAGATACACTGCATTACAAAAGTAGCGGGTATTTGCGCTGCCAAGACGATCGGACGCAAGGTGGCGCCGTCCATGCTGTCGGACGGCCGCGCGCGGCCGCAATCACCGCCATATGCAAAAGGAAGGAGCCGATGTTCGGGACGAAGCTGATTACACAGGTGCGCATCCCTACGCGGCGTAGCCGCTATTCGGTGGGCAAACCGTTCGCAATCGATAACAGGGCGGATGCGCCCTTCTCGCCCAACAACCGTTTGACTGACTCCTGAGCAGAACGCCAAGCGGGCATTGCCGTGCTTAGCAGCTCGCGGCCGCTGTCCGAAAGCAAAATAGGACGGCTTCGTCCATGCGTCGCAGGCTGCTCCTCGGCCCAGCCCTGATCCAGCAGCAGCTGAAGGTTACGTGTCGAGGTAGAACGTTCAAGGTGACCGGCACGTGCAAGTTCCGCCCTGCTCGCGCCATTCATCCTGGCGATCCGGACCAGCATCGAAAACTGGGATGAATTGACGTTGTAGGGACGAAGTGCCTGGTCATAGACATTGGTCACCACCCTAGAAATGGAACGGGTCCTCGTCAACAAGCACTGCTCCGCCACCTCATCGAGCGCGAGCTGTGGTTCCTCGTTAGTCTTTAACTTTGTCTTCATAGCCGCAAGTATAGTGTAGCTACACTGAACGTCAAATCAGGAACCCAGGTCAATGCTCGTGCGGCTTGCCGCCCTTGGTAACAGGCACCGTCACATTGACGGTTTCGGATGTAAGGATCTTGTGGTTCGGGTCGGCCAGTTCCATCAGGATTTGGTGAGGCCCCGGTGGTAATCCCACGATAATGACCGGATCGAGACTGGTATGCGCCCAAGTCCCGGCCCTGCCGTCAACTGTCACGTGAACGTGCCCCAAATGCGGTGAAACCTCAACAGCTTTCGGACCAAACACCGGCATGATCCGGAGGTTCTCCGTCCGGAACTGCACAATGACCACGCCGCGCGCAAGCGCATCCGGTTGCGGAGGATAGACGATCAGCTTGGCTTCCGCCTCTGTCGCCAGCGGCAACACAGCCGGCGGATGGTCGGCCTGCGCCATTGCGCCGGTGTTCGCGGCCACGCCCAGGAGAACGGCCAAAAGTGATTGAGCAAACTTTTGCATGGTTGTTCCTAACTGTAGTGTTAAGCCGCCACCGCCAAGGCGGGCGCGCTACGAATTTGACGATCGGCGAGCTGAGCGAATCCAAATGCCAGTGCGATGGGGATCGCGGCGACCAAACCCAGCAAATGACGGTCGAACATTGCAATACCGGTGGCGCCAATCACGCCCGCTGCAGATACGCCCATGTACAGCGCTGCCGAATTCAGCCCCAACAGCAGCGGTGCCGCAGCAGGCGCAATACTGATCAAGCGCGCCTGTTGAGGTACCACAAGGCCCCAGCCGCACACGCCCCACACAATCAGCGCAAGCGCAGCCGACGGAAGCGAAGCACTACTCCATGGCAAGGCCAGGAAATCCAACAACAGGATCACGATGGCGCTGTTGATGATGACCCGGCTGCCAAAGCGGTCCGTCAGGCGGCCGGCAGCCAGGTTGCCGGCGGTCGCCGCCACGCCCCAAAGCAGCATCAAGCCGGCCAATACTTCCGGGCGGCCGCCGGTCGCCCGGTCGAAGCTCACCCCCATATAAGTGTAGACAGAGAACAGTCCAGCGTAAGCCCCAAGTGTCGTCAACAAGGTCAGCGTCACGCGCCAGTCCTGCAACGGCGCCAGACGCTGGCGCAAGCTCGCCGAAGGCAACGCGGCAATGGGCGGCAGCATGATATAGACAGCTACAGCAGCGGCCACACCCACCACGGTTACAAACCACAAGGTATCGCGCCAATCGCCGATACCGCCGATAAAGGTTCCCAAGGGCGAGCCAAGCGCAGTGGCACTGGAGAGGCCTGCAATGACCACGGCCAAAGCCTGGGCACGTTTCTCAGGTTGCGCTATGGCGGCAGCTGAGGCCGATGCCGTCGGGCTGTACATTGCAGCGCCAAGGCCCGCGATGAAGCGGCTAGCCAGCACCCAGCCGAGAGTCGGCGCCATTGCCGTGATCGCATTCCCCGCGATGAAGATCGCCATCCCAGCCAGCAAAAGGCGTTTGCGCGGCCAATGCGACGCCACCGCTGCAATCACCGGCGAGAGCAAGGCATAACTCAAGGCATAGACAGTGACCATCTGGCCTGCCGCAGCAATCGAGACATCCAGTGATTTGGCAACCTGCGGGAGTATGCCGGCGACTACAAAGCTGTCGGTGCCAACTGCAAACATGCCTGCAGCCAGGGCTAGTAAACGACGATCCATTTGAATCTCCATCCAGTGGTGTAGCTACACCATGCAACTCAAAAAATAAGCCGGCTGAGCCGGCAAGCGGTTGGAACCACCGCACGATGTAGGACAGAATAGTGTAGCTACACCACATAGTCAAGGGACCCCAACAAATCAATCCACCGACCCGAAAGAACCTTGCCAATTGCCCCCTTCGGCGGGCTGCTGGGTGAATGACCTAGGCCAGTATATATTGGTTGAGAACCCGGTCCGCCAGTCACTGTTCCAAACACCCCGGTTTGAGCGACGCCAAGGTTATTCACCACATCATCAGGGGCTCCCATCAACTGGACGCCAGCCGCGTAACCCGTCAACGCGGGTCCACAACGAAAATACCAATAGTTGTAGCAATCCGCCGTGTATCTGCTGCACGCTGAGCCTCTGTCGCTTCGTCAACCGTAACTGCTTTAGGCAACATCAGGTCTTTCTGATATGCCTGCAACTCCTGCGAGGTCGCCGTTTGCAACCATTCCTTTGATCCGTATGAAGGCAAGCGACACAAAGCAGCAATCTCGGCTTCCGAATACTGCCTCGATTCGCCCGCAATCATAAAGTCAGGTGGGGGCGGCAAACTCGCCAGGGACTTGCGAATGAACGCAGATGTACGAGCTGCCCGTGCTCTATCACCAGCGCTGAATTCCTCGGCCATACCGGCAGCCGCCGCTGCATTATTTTCAATCTGAAGCTTCGAAGCCTCCTTAAACGACATCTTGAACTCATCCAGCTCCGAGGCTACATACGGCAAACTGCCAATAGCCGATTCCAGTTCCGATGTTAGGATCGGTGCCATTGGCAATGCCTCGATTACGGGCATCGATTCGCTTCGCGCTTTGGCGCGATCAGTGCTTCGTTGAGGCGCGCCATTCAGTGCACGCTCCGTATCGATCTGCTCCGCAAGACTAGACCCCAATGCATTGCCGAATGCATCCAATGCCTAAACTGGCCGTCACATCGGTTCTGAGCACTTTATGTGACGGCAAATTCGCGCTCTCCAACCTTTCGGTGAAGGCTAACTTTGCAAACGGGGCTTGACTCTGCACAAAATTACGAAAATCTCCGCAACAACTCGTCGCGTGCATCCTCAAAGTTCGGAAACTCCATCAGGTCAGTCATTTGGCCGCGTTCGGAATAGAAGACCGACCATTTCCCTGAGTGCATCAGGATGCACATTCGTTCATTGCGCTCTTTACCAATCGAATAGTAAGAGCTTGGTACATTCTTAGCGTTCAGTTCTGCCTTTAGTGCGAGGAGTTTAGCTTCATCAGTTGTTACGGTACCAATATTTTCCATTGTATATTTCTCTCAAATAAGGACTATCGCCAGTGGTGAGCGTTGACGGCGAGCGTTTTATACCATCAAGTGGATCAAGTCGGAATTGTGTACCGTGCCTGCTCTCTCCAAACCAAGGATTCTGTGCCAGGTCTGTCTTTCGGACACCAGCGAAACACCTTTGAGATTTCTCAATCTTTTGGCGCACATCTCGGTAATCAGTCCTCCCAAAAGCACTCCATGAAAAATATCAAAACAGTGCACGGTTACTGTTCGAGAGAGCGACCAGACACCCAATCAAACCAATTTATAGAGAGGTTTCCGACAAGCCTCCTTCGTTGCGGCACTCAGGGCACAGTCCACGTTGGCCCAACAGGAGATCGGACGCACAGAATATACGCATCAAGATCTGGTCGACAGCGTGCAGGAAGTCATCCAGACGCTGTGCAACTTTGAGCTCCCTGCAGCTTTAACATCCGTCGCAAACACAAGCCGAAAATAAGAAAGCCCTGCAAATGCAGGGCTTCAGAATCCAAATTTACTCAAGCTACAGCATTGATTAAATTAAAACTCACTCCCACTCGATTATTAACGAAAGCCAGAAGCCCTTGATTCGGCTAGAGATTCTCGAAGATCGCTCGGACGATACCATCACCAACACCACGAAAACAGTTGCGTTTAGGCCATGTATCTCCTACACAATTTTCGCATTTTGTGAACGAGCCTGGCAAACCCACTTCGATTATGTTTGAGAAAAAGCGTACAGTCGACCACCGGCTTGCAAGCCACTTCAAGGCTTCAACGTTCAATACCACTGGCGAAAACCTCGCGACTCGATGATGGAATTATACGCCTTAGCCTTATCCGGCAGTTGTCCGGCGGCTACCGCCCCTTTGCGGACCTTTGCGATTCAACAAAGCGGTCGTTCAACGTAGAGTTGAGCGGCGCGCGTCAGCGCCTCCGGCGGAACGAAGTGGAGCAAACTCGAACGCCATGTTAAGTCTTCGCCATTCTTCTGTTTGGTTGCCATATTGCAGCCAACCAGAAGATTGCCATGGCACCCGATGAAATAACTCCGTGTATTAGGGCTTCCTTGATTTGAAGGAAATATCCAGCAGCAGTGATCGCCCCGTTCTCAACGACCTGAGTTTGAGAATAATAATTTGAATAGTAGCCGCTGAGTGACCAAACCGACAAAGCGAAGTCTAACGATGCGGCCACGAGAAACATGACCAAGCAGTATGACCAAATACTGGTTGAATTGAGTCTACTAAGCACCACGTGAGCGATGCTTGCCAAGACTAAGAATGCAAGGTAAGCAAAGACGACATTAATCACAACCCACTTATGAAAGGCTGAGTGATCAAGTAGGGGCATTGTCCAAACAATTACATATAGCCAAGGGGCTAACAAGATGCCCATAAGTTTGCGAATCATTGCGATCTAACGTGGAATTGAGCGGCGCGCTTTAGCGCGTCCGCTCGAATGTAGGGTTGTGCAACGCGCGTGAACTTGCCACGAATGCGTTGCCACCAATGCGTCCGCGCCAGCGCCGACACGAACAGCAGCATACCGCACCTGCTTGCCCTTGCCATCGAAGGCGGCGCTGCCAGCGGCCCAAACGCCACCGCGAGCCGCACGGCCAGATTTGGCGGCGGCCCACAGGCTGAACGAAGTGGCGGAGGCAAGCGTCATAAACAAATCAAAGCGAGGTACAACGTGTTATAGATCGCAAAATACCGAGTTAACATGGGCGTCTGCGATATAACATCCCTTGTTTTTAACCAAGGAAGCCCTTCAACGGCGGGGCTTCTTTAGTATTTACTGCGTTTCCATACAGGTTTAACAAAATCGACAAAAGTCGCAGCGACCTGGTGCGCACCGATTTTGACATATTTGCAATCAACTGGGGAGGGAAGCCGAGGGCGCAACGGCAGCTTCTGGCCGATCTCGGCCGCCTTATCGCTCGCAGACGAGACGTCATCTATTCAGACTTAACTTCTACGGTTGCCTTAACTGTTAAGGGGACCCCATTGCGCAGTGAACTCACACCTATGACTGAACGAGCATGGACTCCGGCTGGACCAAAAATTTCTGCGAGAAGGTCTGAGGCACCGTCCAAAACCTTTGCGTGATCCTCGAACTCAGGAACAGCATTGATGGAGCCATGAAGTTCAACCACCTGGACGACTCGGTCTAGGGAACCTAGCTTTTCCCTTATGGCGGCTATAAGGTCCATGCACGCAGAGCGAGCAAGGGCATATCCTTCAGCGGTTGAATACTCTTGCCCGAGTCGTCCTTTCGCGGGGCGACCGTTGACCGGTAGTGGAGCTTTGCCAGAAATGAACAAGAAATTTCCAGACTGAACTGCAGTTGCGTAATTACCCGCTGGCGCGCTGACGTGAGGAAGCTCAAGGCCCAGGTCTTTGAATCGTTGTTCTGCACTCATTTTGCTAGCCATAGTCAATTTATCTTCATAGGGTCAACAAGCTTGAGTTAACCGGCAGGCGCCTGAGCGTCCGGGGTTGGCCGGATTCGATACTGGCACATCTTCTTTCTTAGTCGCTCAAGGCGCTCAGTATCGCATCAAGTCGCACTGCGTGATGGAGAAGCCTTTCCCCCGCTCAGTCGCCGCTTTGGGAAAAGTTACGATGAAGCGTTCGTTATTGCCGACCACTTTTTCTGTCACAAAAAATTGTTCACCTCGCGAACGTGCTATCGCGCACATACCCTTTAGTACAAACATTGAAGATGACACGGAACCGCCCGTACGCCGTAGTATTTGAACGGTCGATGACTCAGCCTGACGGTCGACTTCGTGAAATTCCATGTCAAGCATCTTCCCATTCTCGACAGGTTGATCCTTGACGGTTATATGGATCAACGGCGTTTCGTCGGCAATAGCAACCAGCGGAAGCATGAGAAAGATCATTATTCTGGCAATAAGCTGTTTCATCGAAACCCCTTAGATTGAGTCTGAAAAATTCGCTTTGGGCAATTACCTATGTCCGGATCAGGCCGGTCACGGCCCAACGGCGCAGCATAACATTCTTGCTATAGCGAAAAAAGCGCGAATTCTCACACTTCAGCTAGGGGAGCTTAATCTTTGCCGTTCAGTTGAGCGATCGGAGCATAGTGGAGCTCCTTTTCAAGGAGGTTTACCATGGACACTATTACACCAAACTCTTACCCACGAGTTCCCTGGAACAAGGGAAAGTTAGTCGGCCAAAAGGCGCCGCTTCGTATCAGCGAAATATGGGCAATCCGCGTTCGACTGGAAATCTTCGGACGATTGCGGGACCTGGCTTTGTTCAATCTAGCCATCGACAGCAAACTACGGGGCTGCGACCTTGTTCGACTGCGCGTGCTCGATGTTTGCCACGGCTTGCAGGTTGCTCATCGTGCCAGTGTCATTCAACAGAAGACCAAGCAACCAGTTCAGTTTGAGCTGACAGAAGGCACACGGCAAAGCATAGGCACATGGATGGCGTCAGCGGGTCTGAGAAACACAGATTTCCTATTCCCGAGCCGGATTGAAGCCTCGCCCCATATCTCAACCAGGCAATATGCTCGCATTGTCCATCAATGGTTCGATGAGATCGGCCTGGACCCGACCGCATATGGTACCCATACAATGCGCCGCACGAAGCCAACATTGATCTACCGTCGCACCAAGAACCTGCGGGCGATTCAGCTATTGCTCGGACATACCCGCCTTGAAAGCACCGTGCGCTATCTGGGCATTGAAGTCGACGACGCCCTTGAGATGGCCGAACAGACTGACGCTTAGCCATTTCACAGGTCGCTAGCGACATCGCGCTCCCTGCCCGGTATGCGCGGCGAATGGATCCAAACTGGTGTCCGAACTCTTGCCTACTTTCCAAGGGATTCAATTTCAGCAGACACCCGGTTCGCTTGCCACTACTGCAGGCGAATTGCGGTGTCAAAGACCCACGCACGACGAATTTAAATCACGTCGTACTTGCGGGCCAATGCTGGCGGAAAGGCGCCATATGGTGCATATCTGGTCACGCCTTTTCGGATGGCCTCGTCAATCGCGGTGACACCGTTGGACACCACGAAAGTCACTTTCTCCACCGATCCGTCGGCGCGGACTGCAACTGTGACCATAGGCGACACGTGGCGCTGCTTCAAATTAACCCAGGTAACGCCGAAACACCTGCCGCGGCAAGCCTACCTCTGCAAAGGAATAGAACCGCAAGTTCACGCGCTAACGCATCGCACACCATTGTCACGCGATCATCAATCGCAGCTATCGGCTTATCGAAGACGGCCGCCATACCGACCTCATCGTCGCCAGTGCCATCGCCAGTGCCATCAATGGCGGCACCATGCCTTTATCTCGCCAGCGAAGTTCGTGCGCAAATCACAATGACTATCGTGACGCCGAATCGATCCATATATATGCTTAGGCGCTGGGTCGTGTTCGTGCTATGGTCAGTGGCTGCCCCGACTTTGTCTGTTCCAGTCCGCAGCAATGCACTTACTGAGACGGAGGCTATATGAAAGATTTCACTCGACCCGACGAAGCCATGGCCCTGGCCGTCGATGCGGCAATCGAAATGGAGGCATCTTCCGGATGTGTACTCGCTTGGCAGTACCTGCAAGTGCATGCCGTGCCACAATATGTGGCAATCAGGGTACTCTCCCAAAATGGCCCGCGGCGTGCGTTGAATTCAAATGACCAGAATATATTACTGGATCGACGCTCAGCCAAGCACGCGCCAATTCCCGAGTTTGCGACAGCATTGGATGTTGCAGGGTTCGGAGCCATCCTGCAGTTCCCTGTATCCAGGACAAACCACAAGCTCTCCGAAACGATTGATCGGGCTATTGAGATGATGGGGATCCACAGTCGGTTCTACGCTGAAGCGCTTCTACGAATACATGCCGTCAAAACACCTGTCATCATGCGGGTCCTCTTCGACGTGGCACGCCGGCGAAGCATTGCATTGCCTAGCACTTCTCTAGCTCCGGTACGTCGCATTCGAGCTTTGCATTCAAGCTGAGGCGGACTCCCAGCAACCGGCGGTGGTAAGTAATAAAGAAGCGACTCCTCATTCTTAGATTTCTTGCGCGTTTTTTGGCCTGGACTGGCTCTTTAACGATGGAAACTTGTCTCGGGGTCGCCTTGGGCGATCGCGGAACTAGCGCAATTGGCTCCCGTGCCAGATGGCGACATTTCGGGGCGCATCACCCCCCAAAATCACTCAGCTAGCAGACCGTGCAGTCGCACTTTACGTGCCCTATCCATACCGCTGCGCAAATAAAAAAAAGCCCGCGTCGCGCGGGCTTCGTTTCAATGTAATGCCAATACTTAAATCAAACCTCCAGCCCGTGCTATCTGCGCGGTGCTGGAGTTGGGGGGCCCACGCTATCTGCGCAGTGCCTCCAGAACGATCCTAGAATGTGGTGCTACAAGGGCGAAGTCATCGATAACTTCACCACGGAGCGCAGTGTAGCACAATATTTTGTGCAACGCACAAAATATTGTGCAAAGGCCGGGTAGCTTTCCTTTTCAGCAACTCCTACCCGCCTCTTGGCCGCAACATGCGGCTTGGGGTGCAACATTGCGGCCGGTGTAGTGAGGCGTAGCCTCACTCGCAGGCATACGCAACGACCGCCTGTTTAAGTTCGCCACCGAGTGGCGAGGCGAGGCCCTTGTCCTTTTCACCCTTTATGCTACGGATACCAAACTTCGAATCTGCCCATCACCTTCGACCGATTGACAAAGGTGTGGGAAGCTGTCGCGAGCCGAGCCGGTTTCCCATGAAAAGCGCCGCTCACAGTCCGGCAGCCTTTACTCAGCGTTCTCGCCGGCTATGGTCTCGCAATATCGTCCTTGAGCAAAGGGAGCAAGAGACTATCGCAAAATCTGAACTGCAAATGCTATTAGATTGAGCATGACAACGAGGCCAACGATAAGCGTTACGGCCGCTATCCGGCCCGACCTGTTCGTACAGGCAACTGGACTGCGATCATTCATATCCTCTTCCTATTATTGGCATACCGGTGAACCCAATCGGCATCCGATCGTGACAGCGGTACGCCGTCTATCACGCGTAACCATCGCTTCCGGACGAGCTTGCGGCCCCGAGTGGTCCTATAACCTGAAGCAACCACGTGAAGTTCCAATAATGATACAACCCTGTCCATCTCGGTCCGCTACATAATCACTTTCGTGCCCAGAGACGAATTCGGCAGAAGAGCGAGGGCGAACGGCTGCGACGTAAATTGATGGTTCGTCAAATCCGGACGCGGCGTCCTCAACGAGAAACTCATCGTCATCGCCGTAGCTCGATAAGATCGCTAGCAGTTCTTTCTTTTTCATAAGTATCCAGGGATCCGGACGTTCCGTTATCACCACGCGTATGACCACCGCGGTGGGATTTGCACGCGACAGCGGCCTCAATATTTTAACGTAGACCAGTAAACGATCAAGACTAGGTTCCAACAACAGGTGTTGAGCGATCGGACAGCCACTTAACGGCAGGATGGTCCCACATCGTTGTCATGAACGCCCGTCCCCGTTCAGCAGCACAACCTGGGCATCGGCATCAGCATCGGCAATCCGGTCACCCAGGATTCGCCGATTCTCATACAAATTCGGCCGCACAAGAGCTTGACGCACCAATTGATGACCTTCACCTAACAAATCAGATCAAGTAAGTCACCGGACGTATCATCAACGGTCGCTCGACTGGCACTAACGGCGTAAACTACACATCGCAAGCTGGCATGCTCAGACATTCTCGCTCCCTGCCCCGCATATTTGATCAGCCCCCGGGCAAGGCCAAAGCTTTCCAGTTTCGCAGCCGAAGCTGAACGTTCTCGACTATCGTGAATCCCATAGCATGCATCAGTTCCGCCATGCGTTCACCTTGGGAACCTGAACACGTCCCCACGTCACCACCAGCTGCACCTGGCGGAACACTTGCGGCATGTTCCCCCCTTGCGCGAATACCCCACGAGCGCCAACGTCTAGGCGTCGAAGCAGCCCATCATCGAAATCGACTCCCTGAGAGGACTCGATGTGCCCAACAATCCGCGCAGATCATTCCACCGTGAATCGCGCGACGCTGGACTGCAGTCCCCCTGCCGCTTGTTCGAGCAGTTGTACGGCTTCGCTCGTGGACTTCAACGCGGCCGCCGACTGTTGCGACGCTTCACTCAGTTGCCGCATGGTATTTGCAATTTGATCCGCGCCGGTGGACTGCGACTGCATCCCCTGCAGCACGACATCGAACTGTGGCGCCAGCTGCTGCGTCTGCTGCATGACATCAGAGAGTTGCTGGGTCACCTGCCGCACTTCCCCCACGCTCGCGCGCATATCTTGTGAAAACTTCTCCATCCCCATGACACTGGCGGAGACCGACGATTGCATTTCTTTCAGCATCTGCTCGATATCCCAGGTCGATAACGCCGTCTGATCCGACAGCCGCCGTATCTCCGTCGCCACGACTTGAAATCCACGCCCAGCCTCTCCGGCCTTCTCCGCTTCGATCCCCGCATTGAGCGAGAGCAGGTTGGTCTGATCCGCCACCTTGGTAATCGTCGCCACCAGGCTATTAATGTTGGTGGCACGCTCAGAGAGTGAGGCCAACTTGGCGCTGATGGCATCGGTCGCCTCCACCATCTGTTGCATCATGCTGTCAATTCGCGTCAAGTCTTGCTGCGCCGATTGTGTCGCCTTCCCCGTAAAGTCCGCCACACTGCTCGCATCCTCCATCGTCTTGAGCAACTGCGACGTGTTGGTCGAGATTTCCTTGGTCGTGGACATTACTTCGACGCTGGTTTGCGCCTGCTCAACCCCGGTGGCCTCCTGCTGCCTGGCCGACGCGGCAATTTCGGTGGCCGAGCTGCGTACCAAAATTCCGGCCGATTGCACGCCGACGACCAGCTCACGCAGGTTGCCGAGCATATGCCGTATTCCCTCGGCCAATTGACCAATCGCGTCACTGCCGGTGATATTGACGGTTCCAGTCAGGTTGCCCCTGGCAGCGAGTGAGACTGGATCAAGCAAAACATCGACCTGGGATTGAAGATGGCTTCTCGCCGCCTGCTCGTTCGCTATTGCATCTTCGATAGATTGGGCCATGCGATTGAACTCCGTTGACACTCGCCCCAGCTCGTCGCCAGACATGACCACCGCACGCGCGCCGCGCCGCGCCTGGCCGAACTCGCCGACTGCCCGCGTAAGTTCGCCGAGCGGCCGCAAGATGGCCCGTGCAAGCAGCCCAGCAACCACGAGCCCCAGCACAATAGTGACAATGCCACCGAACACCAGCACCAGTTGTGTCGTCTCCTGCATTCCGGATGCGGCCTTGGCACGATGTTCCAGCAAATGTCGCTCTTCAGCTGCCGCCTCGCCAATAAGCTTAAAGATCCTCTTGCTGGCAGTTTGGGGACTAACGAGAGGAGCCGTCCTGCCCATCGTATCGGCTGCCCCTGGCGCGGTGCCCAATGACTCGCGCAGCTTCAATTGCGATTCGATGACTTCACTGGACCAATGTTCAATGGCGCTGCCCAGCTCCTGAAAACGAGCGACTTGGGCCGCATTGTCGCCAGTTAACTCTCGCAGCCGAGCAATGGAGAGCGGCAAATCATGCATTTCCTTGCGGCTTCTCGCCAGCCGCTCAGCGTTCCCGGTCAAATAATATCCGCGGGATTCGACCTGGAGTTCCAGAATGTCGTTTTGCAGTTGACTAATGGCCTGGATCACCTCAAGCGTGTGACGATCCGCGGCATTAGCACTGGCAAGGCGTGTGAAACTGCCGTAAACCACCGCCAGGAGCGCCGCAATGATGAACACGATAACGGCAAAGCTGCCAAACAGTTTCTTACGGATACTGAGAGATGTAAGCATCAGGGTCCCAATGGTTGGTCTGGCTGAGGATTCGCGACAATTGAGCTTGGCACAAACGCGCCTTGTGGCGGCAGACATCCTGCACGAAATACGAATACGCCGGGTTGCGCCAAAGCGCCGCTCACTATTGCGGCCCGGCACACAGTGTAGTCTAGATTTATCGAAGAGGCAGAGAAAGCATGGTTTGCACTTTTCGATGGAAAAGCACTCGAAGAAATCAACCGTCCGACCTTCGTGCGGGAGCGCAAAGCCTGCTCCGCTTCTTCCTATCGGTATCCAATTGCATTGCGGTCATGTGGTCCAACATCCAACAACATTCGTTATGCAAGGCCGACGCTAACATCGGCCATCGCTATCACCTCTTCGAGAAGACCAATCGTCATCGCCTCCATGCCCCCGAACCTGTCCCGTCGCACAATCGACATTCCGCTTTAGCCTAGGCCCGCGCCGAGTCTTCAATTCATGGACGCATTCGCCGCACGCTTTACCGCAGCGGCGCCTTGGCGCCGGCCACTCCAGTGACGGGCGCCATTGGATTGAAGCCCTTTGATCCGGCCAGACGAAAATGCCTCGACGAGAACGGCCAGATATAACTAGCGCAGTCAGGTCCGGAAATCGGAAGTGTCCGCGCCCCACACCTGATCCGGTGCATCTCCAAAGAACATGCAATTGAGCTGGTTGGGCGCGATAATCGATGGACTTCCGGCGATGTGACTTGGCGCCTCCCCTGAAAGCACCTTGATTCTGTCGAGCTTCATGATGCGCGCGATATGATGAGCACCACTCATCTCACCTACCTCGCGCACGTTACCGAAGACCCGCGCAGCAGCATCTGGTACCACTATGTCAAGCGGACGGTCGCTCGCATCGGGCGTACAGTGCACATATTGCTCTCGCTGGTCCAGTTTAGCGACCGCGCCGGAACGCACCGCGCGGTGCCGCTCGCTTTGGAGCATCAATGTGACGGAAAGTGATGCGTCCCTTGCTCAGGTCATATGCCGACAACTCCAGCGTCACCCTGTCACCCGCAAGTATGCGAATAAAGTTCTTCTTCATGCGGCCAGCCGCATACGCGATCAAGCGATGCCCATTTTCCAGCTCTACACGGAAGCGATTGTCAGGAAGGATTTCATGTACCACCCCAGGCATCTCGATGAGGTCTTCTTTGGCCATCGCTCACAACCTCCGCACGATGTGGATATTTGTGGCGCGGCAGCCCCACGCTGACTCGGTAAGTTCGAAAGAAACAAGCTTTTCTTCGAGTTCCCCTAAAGGCTGTACTCCGACGAAGTCCCCGATATCAGCCGGGATATCATATCCCCCGGCGTCCGGCCTGATCTGGCCAATTCCCTTTAGCCTGCTGAACCAATGAATGGTTCCTGTATATGTGCTCATGTGCTGCTCCTTCCGCGAAATGTACGAACCCAGTTCTCAAGTAGAGCCAATGGTCGAGGATCGGACAGGAATGGCCAGCAGGCCGAGACAGGTAAGAAACAGGACGGTGACGAAGTACCGAAGTGGGGCCATCAGTGTATAGGAAGACGGCCGATTTACCTAAACAATTCGTCGCATGCTGGATCGCAATTACCCAGGCGTCCAAGCGATGACCGCGGTGCTTGGGTTCGGACCTCACTGGCAATCTGCGGAAAAGTCAGCCCTGATCGCGAGCCCAGTTACTGGTTCGCACTGAGGCCGGCGCAATGCATGCCCCGCACCTTGCGCGCACCACCCTCCGCAGGGCCCTCGAGCAAACAAGCACGGAACAGCGTACACTGACTGCATCCCGTCTTTCGTCATTGCCTGAAGCGAGCGTCACCACGACAACGACGAAGAAACAAGGGTGCTTTCATGACAATCTATCATTACTATCGCCGTGCAACAGGCACGTTCGGTTCTGGACCAGGCTCGATACGATTCAATGGGCGCGAGTACCTGTACCGCGGGTATGCATATGAGAACTTTATCGATGCATACAATTACGCGCAGCTCATGCTGCTTCATCCTTCACGCGCACCGCCTTCGGGGTTAACCGGGCCCACAAAACGGCTCCACGCACCTTCAGTCGACGAATTGCGGCTGATGCGGCAACTCGGTATCGTATTTGTTGCCGGACATTACTTCTACGGCACCTATCGCTACGATTGCCTGGGCGATGCTTACGCCTTCGCCAGCCAGGCACCTGGACAAGGCATTTTCCAGCTTAACGTGCAGAACGCGCGAGCCGCCCATCACTTGAATCTACTTCAGGAGCGCAAAATGATTGACGGAAAAGGAAGCGCCTTGAAAGTTCGACCCGGCGGGCGAATTGGCCACTACGACATCTTTCCCGAGAATGCCCCTCCCTCCACCCTATTCAAGCGTACCTTGCTACGCAGGTGAGCATTCACCGGACCGAATGTATCCAAGTGTGCGGCCAACAGCCCCGCACTGTGCACTATTCCGGTTCGGCATACCACCCTATCATCGTGGTTCGTCTCAAACGTGCGGAGCTCATTGCACAATTCGTGTAGGGTGGATTCGAACCCACCACGCCATTTCCTCTCTCTAGCCCGTCGCGACAGAGTCGCGATGACGCAAAGAGAGTGCCATGAATCAGGTCAATTCCCGTGTACTGCTGGTCGACGATAACAAGGACGCCGTCGACATGGTCTCCCAATTTCTGAGTATCCATCACATCGATAACAAGGTAGCCTACGACGGCGCTTCAGCCGTTGCCATGTTGGCTGACTGGCCTGCGGATATCGTGTTCCTCGACATTCAAATGCCTGGTATGGATGGCTATGAAACCGCGATTGCCATGCACGCACTTCCCCGGTGTGCTGCACTTCCCATTGTTGCCTGGACCGGCTGGGACGGTCCGGGCAGCCAAGAGGCAGCGGCACACGCACACATGGTATTGCGCTTAACGAAACCGGTCGTGATGGAAGAATTGCTGGCGCTGGTGTCCCGCTTTGGCCGGCATGCATCGACTTGAGGGGCATCGCATGCCGGCGCCTCCGGTGCGCGTCAGTGGCTAGCTGGCGCAGATCATCTCCTCCACTTGTTGTATTCTGGAGCGCGGTTGGAACGTCGCACGTACGATCTCCAGCATTTCCGTCTGCCTTCGCTCCCGCTTTCTCCGGACTTTTCGCCGCTTTTCGCACCAGCCGCAGCCTAGCAAGGCTTGCTTTGCCGCGGCTACGCATTGCTCGTGATGGCGTGTGTGCTTCGCGCATTGTGTGACCGGCGATTCAGTCCTCAGCGCAGTCAATGACGCGCTGCCCGCTCCCGCTTTGCCGCATGGGGCGATGCGTGTCGCGCCGCCGAGTGGCGCTCATCACGATTGATCATCCTATCCATAGCTCGCCAATTGTCGGGCAAATCGCTGCAAGGGGCGCAGGCCAGAACGCTCCGCATCCACGCACCATGCTTGCAGGACGATCAGAAGGTCTTCCTGCGTTGCAGGCGAACGTTCCCACAATTTCTCCAGCGTTTGCCGCGCAACATGGATGGTGTTAAGCCGTGCACTGTGAATGATCACCTGTCCCAGTTCCATCCTTTGCATTCCTGTGAGCCGGCAGGGCGCGCGCCGCAGCAATCGCTTCGTCTGATCCAGCGCCGCGCCGGGGATCAGTTCGGTCAGTCCCCTGCGCTCAGACCGAAACACGTCCAAGGTCAGGATGGTCAACTCGCGCATCAGTACCGGACGATTGCCCAGCACAAGCTTCAATGTCACCGGAGTCGGCACGAACTGTCCCGCGCATCGCATCAAGCGCTCTGGTGGTCGCCGGAGCGAAGCAAGGCCCAACCATCGTAACATGCTGATATACGCCCAGCCGATATCCAGCTCGAACCAGCGCACGGAAAATTTGGCGGAGGTCGGAAAAGTGTGATGGTTGTTGTGCAGCTCTTCCCCACCGATCAGCAGGCCAAACGGAACAATGTTAGTGGCAGCTTCCTTGCAGTCGTAATTGCGGTAACCGGCATAATGCCCCAAGCCGTTGACCACCCCGGCAGCCAGAAACGGAATCCACATCATCTGACAAGCCCACAGCGTCAGGCCCAGCGCACCAAACAAAACCAGCTCGATCACTAGAAGTAAGCCAACGCCTTGCCAAGTGTACCGACCATAAATCCGTCGCTCCAGCCAATCAGCAGGTCCACCACCCCCGTAGCGATCCACCAGGGCGGGGTCACCGGTCGCGCCCCGGTACAATTCGGCCCCGCGCCATAACACCTGGTGAATACCCATCACCACCGGACTGTGAGGGTCCTTCGTCGTTTCACAGTGTGCGTGATGGCAGCGATGGACCGCCACCCACTCCCGCGTCACCATCCCCGTCGTCAGCCATAACCAGAAGCGGAAGCCATGGGCCACGACCGGGCGCAATGTCAGCGAGCGATGCGTCTGGCACCGGTGCAAGTAGACCGTCACCGCAATGATCGTCACGTGCGTGGTCACAAGCCCGATCAGCACCAGTTTCCACCAGCTCAACGCGAGCAGTCCTTCGCTCATCCATTGCAAATAGCGCTCCATACCGGCACTCCTTCGTGGCCATTGGCCTACAGGTTCGGATGTTCGGAGGCAAACGCTACCGCGTCACACAGTTGACCGTATCGAAAGCCCCCATAGCGAAAATGGCCCTCTGCATAGTCGATACCGTATCGCTTCATGGTACGTTCATCTTCGTCAGTGGGACGATAGGCTGCTGCCCAGCTCGGCTCAAACATGTCGTCGTGCACGAAGCCAGGCTTGGCGTGTTCCGCTACCGCGTAGCGCAGCGCATCCTGGAACACCTCGTAACGGTGCTGGCGAAACGCATAGCGCTTTCCGTCGAATGAGATCTCAAATTGCGCCGCCAGGCTCTCATCGGACTCTTGGTCCCGCGCCAAATCGGGTCGACTTTTCATGACCTTTCTCCCACTGCGATCCGTGCTCCCATTCAATGCGAGGATCTGAAGCCGCGCCTTCGACAGCGCATCGGCATTGGCGGCATCTCGCGAAACGAATGCATCGTCCGGAAAAACAATCGATCGCATCATCCTGTCCGGCCACTGAAGGCTCGTGCAATCCGATGCAGGTGGCAAATGTTTGAGTATGGCTGTCGAGGCGAACTTCAGCGATCCATCCTGGCACCTGAATTCCGCGCATCTCAGAAGGATTTTCCAACCTTGAAACCACGATGCCGATTGTGGGCGCATGGCGCACTCCTTTGCTCACGTTCAGCGACAGATTCGGAAAGAATTCGCACCGAACGGGCCCACCTTACCGACGAGGCATGCACGGCGTGCCAGACGCAGGTCGCGCCACCAAGCTGCAATGCCGGGGATGACCTGCCTCACTGCAAGTACTGGCCGGGCACCTGTTGTCCACTATACGCTCACAAGCAACTTACACCTAACGATTTCGGCGTGTCCCACGTGCTTTCGCACTTTGCTCTCAACGCTGGACCATTCCTGGACGGTCGAGGTTCCTGGGTGGTCCACGATTATCGATGCAGTCCATCGCACCGACGGATCAAGCCTTTACGACGCTGAGTGTTTCATCGCTTCCGCCTCGCGGGCGGCAGTTCGTTCCTCGTGCGCGGTGACCGGGTCACCGCTGCTATCGGACATCCCGGCAGCGCGTTCCGCGTCGGCATGCGCGCCTTCGGCTTCAGTTCCCCCACCTGGATTTTCGCTAGCGGGGGGCTCCAGCATGTCGCGCACCATGGCGCGCAACTCTCCCGGATCCGGCTGCAATCCGCGCCTTTTCCGTTGGTGAATATAGTGTTGAATTTCAGATTCCTGTTCGGCGCTCAATGGCAAGCCGCGGAAGGAGAATTCCGGTCCAGATTCTTTCATGACGGTTCTCCAGAACGGTGAGTACTCTCCGAGTGTACGCCGAAACCTTCACTTGCGCCGCCGCATCAAGACGCTCGTCGATCCACTCACTGGCCCAGTCCCTGGCCCGCCTCGCGTGAATGCCCATAGTTGGCCTGCGGCTTCTTAGCTGCGATCACTACCGAGATACCTAAGCGGGCCGCGTTTCCTCCCGCCCACGCAACCTCGGCCTTGGGAACGGTACTTCATCTTGAACGTTTCCCTTTGATCCGCCGATCGGGCACGGGCCTGGCGATCGCTTGGCGCTCGCGCGTCTGCCACATCGGCCGGGCGAACACCTCCATCACCAAGGGCAGCAGCAGGCCTGCAAGGTGCGCAGAATGGTAGGCAAACCGCTCGCCGAACGCGGCCCTGGCGGCTAAAGCCGCCGAAATTTTCGCCGCAGTGGCATGATCGGTTCGACGTGACATCCTAACAATCTACGCTCTTCGACCCAATCATGTCGCCAACGCCAAAACAATCGAGGCGGTATACCCTTCTCGACCAACTGCAATAGAGATTGCCAATCGCTGGAGCATTCGCAATGTGCTAGTCTGGTGGATTACCAGCTTGTATCCATGCTGAACACCGGATTGCGGAGACTGGATGGTCGACTTTGGCGCTCGACTTCCGGGCCCAAGCTGCTTACCCAGGCAAAGGGAGGCATTATGAAGACGATCTATTCTGATCGACGGCACGACGTCCAACAGTTTCACTATCTGAACCACGCGATCGACCTGGTACGTACCCATGGCTGGCGCTACGCCGTCGAATACCTGCGAAATCAACGCATTGACGAATCGACGTTACAGCGTGTGCTCTTTGGCGAGTGGCTCAGTCGTCGCGCGTCTGCCGACCAACTGATCATTGCCCAGCAATTGCGCGCTCGTCGTCATTAAAACAATTGGGCCGTCCTCGCTCCCCAGGCACCGGTACGCGCCTTACAATCGCACCGATTTATCATAGGCCCTTCATTTCACTGCCTGCCTCTTGTACCAGGTCAACAACGACGCGCCGGGATTCTCGCCTGAACGTCGATGTGACTGCAGCCCCCATCATCAGACGCAAATGCTCGCATGCGAACTTTCCGGCGACACCATCTTTCCGGTCACACACCGCGGATTAAATTGAGGGTCATCGAACCGGGAATTTGTGAGGCATCTTGGTTTGCGTCACACTGGAAATCCTTGACCCGAAACTTGACGATGTAGTGCATTTCGGCGTCGGCCGGTGAAATATGACCGATGGGTTCCATTAACTGATGCCGGTTGAGCCAGCACGCCCATTCCAACGCCACCGAATCGACGGCTTCCCATCTCTTCCCACGCGCACGACGCAGGATCAGTTCGACCTTATAGCAGCTGTTCATGGTCTCGATTAACGAATTGCTGTAGCCGTCATCTTTGCCACCCTTCAAAGATTCGATCGCCTCCGGTACAAGTTCAGTATGACAGCATCTACTCGCGCGATCATCCGCACTAGCAACTGCGCCGAACTCCGGTTATTGCTGCGCGTCGTGCCGAACCCTCAGCGTATGGCGGGATTCAAACCGAACACACCTTTGCAAACAGTGCTTATTCGTCACGTTCCTTAGCATAATTTGCGTTAACATTTGAGTCTGAACCGGAATTTGGACCAGGAGGTGATGGTGACAATCCAGGATGGACAGGATCGCGAACATGCCGCCACTTACATCAAATCAGATGCGATTGACTTTTCACGTGAAATGCTGTACCGGCACGCAATCGTGTTAAGGGGAGTAGCCAGCAGCATCGAGATCAAAGCCAAGAGGTTCGTTTTGGTGCGCCCCGACAGTTCACATTTAGTGATCTGGTCGGCGGAAACACAATTTCTGAAGATATCCCCGGCCACTCTTAATAAAGCAGTGGTTTTTGTGCGTGGCCGTCCCATGAACGGCCGCTTCCTGGTGGAAACAGTTGCTTTGGCTGAATGAGAACTTATTGACTGTTGCACGATTTGAATCCACGAGGATGTGCGCGCATATTCGCGGAGCGCGTCACTGGCATTGGGCCTCGCCCCACTGGCTACGGAACGGATTGTCCATGTCGGCCGGCGTTGATCACCGGCGAACCTGTTGCAAGGTCCGAGCAAGTACACCGAGCTTTAGGGCTGCATGATGATCAGCGCGATACCGAACTAGTCAAGCGCAGCCTTCCACGCTGTGTTTGAACCCGTTGACCTGAAAATAGATGCCATATCCGCACCTTGTCTCTCGCACACGCTTGCGTACAGCCTGGTTGCCAAAATGCGGACGGCGTCCATTGCGTGCCCAGCATCCACAATTTGCGGCACACTTGGCGCCAGTCGTTTGCGCCGCCTCAGTGATTGCCGGGAACCGCTAAGTAGTACCTTCGTGAACTCGATCCTCGTTAGCCCAAGACAGTAAGGAATCGCGAATGGTGGTCGAAGAACACGTTGTTCCACTCCACCTTCTGGCGCGGCAAAACACGTCCATATGCGTTCCCATCGGTACACCGGCATTTACGCCTATACTGAATGTGCAGGATCACATGAGGAGGTTGTATGGAACTGATCGAAGCGGAAGACGTTACCGAATTTCAAAGGATTTTGCGTAGCAATCGCCTGATCCGCGCAGACTTTTCTCTTAGCGCTACTGACACGACAGATCCGAAGACAGATGAATTACCAGGATTACAGGGCGAATTGACGGTGCAGCGCAAATCAACTGGCCAGATCAAACAGTACCTGATCAGTGACAGCACTTCATGGCTCGACCTCTTCCGCAAAGACCTCTTGCGTGGTGCATTTTTCAGCGACGATTGCCTACCGAATCGCTGCATTACGACCAGCGGGTAGGCTTGCGGCGCCAGGCCCAAGTAGAGGAAACTAGGAGGCCTGACATGGATGTCACGCGTTATTCGATCGAACTAGCCGGGCGACACTTCACCCATGCGGAAGGAGCGCGCCATGAACGAGAATTTCGAGACCACGCGACGTGAAGACGTCTGGACCGCCGCTATGGTGCAATACGGTATCGCCCTGAGTTCGATCGTAGGGATTGCCGCCGCTCAGCGCTATTTGCTGGCTCGTTGCATTCCCCTACAAGTCATCGAGCGCGTGCTTTGCTCACCCATCGATGCCCGCCGCACACCGTCACGCGCGAAAGTGCATACCGATTAGTGCGCTGCATCGAGACCATACCATCCTGCCAGCGGGATCAGGCACATTGATCTCCATTCCGGTCGGCTTGGCTAGTGTGGCGAGCGTCCGCGTTGCCGCTTATGTCGGTACATTTCCTCATCCGCTCGCACCAGATATTCGGCCAGCGTTTCTTCGCTGTGGATATCGCAGTTGATCACGCCTATGCTCAACGACATTGTTTGCGGTCCTTTTTTGCCAGCATTAAAGTGGGCGATCTTGGCCCGAATACGCTCGACGATGGCGCGCGGCGTCGCATTGTCGAACGTAAATGCCGCAAATTCATCGCCGCCAACCCGTCCCACCACGTCCGCGTGCCGGAACGCGCTGTTGAAGATATACGCGGCATCGCGAATCAGTTCATCGCCCGCTGCATGACCCAGTTGATCATTGATCAGCTTCAATCCATCCACATCTGCGAAGATCACTGCGCACGCCAGTTCCTGGCGGCGAGCGATCAACAGGCATTGCTCCGATTTTGCGAGGAAGCCCCTTCGATTCTGCAGACCGGTCAACTCATCTTGCGCCGCCAGTTCCCGGGCTTCGACCTTCTCATGCTCGCTCACGCGCAGCTCCTCCATTTGGCGCGACTGCGTCGCAGCAAAGGCATGGTATTGCTCCTGTACTTCTTCTTCCCGGTGTAACTGGTCCAGGAGGTTGTTAAGGCGCATACCGGCCAATTCTGCGACGTGGGGAAGAATTGCTAGCGCATGCTCTTGTACCGTATCGGCTGGCGGCGCCTGCCAACTCAGTGCAATGTAGCCCCCGTTGACATCATCCGAAAACGCGGCTGCCACGTGGCTTCCGCCGTCCAACGTAAAGGCTTGCAAGGGCATTGGATGCGTGCCACTTGCCACCAACTTGCGCACCTTGCTGCACATTCGATCGTTCAGTTCCAGACAACTGCCGCCCTGGGGCGCATCGAGGTAATAGCAGCTATCGCCTGTTGCGCTGTTACTTATGAGCAGAATCGCGTCTGGCCGCAGCGCGGGGAAGCTTTCGGCGATAGCGTGCAAGGCCGCATCCAAACTGTTGGCGCAAAGTAGCGCCCTAGCCATTTGCAATAGCGCCAGTAGCTCTTTTCTACCTGGCGATCGTGCCTTGCCAGCGCGCGACTGCGCAACCGCCTTGACACGCTTTCGCCGCGGCAGAACTGCCTCATACGCATCGGACATGATTTCGATCTTTTCCATTGCTGACGCACTTAAATCCATCGTCCCTCGCAACTTGGAACAGCGTGCACGTTGGCCTTGCGTTAGCCATTGCGTAGGTCACGTGACGGCTCCAATACCGCTTGTCGCCTTCCGAACCTGGCACAAGGTCATTCATTCGTCTAGTACCGGCATGCAAGTCACCACAATTTTCTCGCCGCATGGGCTTCCACAGTAACACGCGCCGAGCCTGTGTGCCGCTGGCGCTTCCTATCAGATCTCTTAATCCGGTAGGATTTCATCTTGATTGCCATCTTTGTGCAAATAGCGCTAGGTGTGGCGCACAAAGCCTTGTATATTGATCTTACCGCGTATGAAGCACCGCAAATGATTGGCGGTCTCCGTCCTGTCTTGCCGTAACTGGCAACTCCTGTCTGATTCCCTCGCTTGTTGACCCTGCTCGTTGGCGCGTACATCGCCGGGCGAGGCCCGACTTTCAACATCTTTTACGAGGTTTTATCATGACTACGCAAACCGGTATCGTTAAATGGTTCAGTGAATCTAAAGGCTTTGGTTTTATCACCCCTGACTCAGGTGGCCCTGACCTATTCGTGCATTTCCAGGACATTCGGGCTGAAGGCTTCCGGTCCCTCTCCGAGAACCAACACGTCTCGTTCGAACGCAGCCCAAGCCCCAAAGGCGAAAAGGCCACCAACGTCTGCCTTGCATAATCGGCAGCAAGGGGCCCCCTTTCGCTTCGCAGGAATTTATTGAAGGTATTCAATCCCTCCCGATCTTCCGACTCCGACTGGGGCGTCTTCGCATTGCCATTCCCGTGCTTCATCGCGCCGACTGTCGCTTTTCAAGGCCTCTACGCCGGTAACGCTCGGAGGCAAGGCAACATGACATCAGCATCAATTCCTGAGGGCCTGGAAATCAGGACAAAAGTAGCCCTGGCGCCGGACCATGGACGTCCGTCCAGCCGCTTCCTGACCAAGCTGTTCCCTCTTTCCAGCCTAAGTGATCCTGAACAGCTACGACTGGCGCAAGTCGTCGGCCGACGACTGAAAGTACCTCGGGGGCAGAACATCCTGCTCGCCGGAGCTCCATGCATCAGGTTGTATGCGATTCACATCGGCAGCTTTAAGTCCTATCAACTTACCGTATCAGGCGGCCTGCAGATATTCGATTTTCATTTCCCTGGCCAGATCTTGGGATTGGATGCCTTGGGGCTCGATGTTCATCATTGTGGCGCCATGGCACTGGAGGACAGCGAGGTGTTCGCAATTCCAGCGGTCGGGTTGCAAGAGCTACTTGCAGACTTCCCTGACCTAAGAAATCACTTTCATTTTCTAATGCGACAAGAAGTGTGTCACACGCGGCAAACGATCCTCATGCTAGGCACCATGCGTGCTGAGCAACGCCTGGCAATCTTCTTGAGGTTCATCGCCTCCGAACAGGCCATACGCGGCTACTCACCACGCAGGCTGCACTTGAGCATGATGCGTGAAGACATTGCCAACCATCTCGGTCTATCCTCGGAATGTGTGTCTCGGATGCTCGCCCGCCTAAGCAAAGAGGGTCTGATCCACATCGCAAATCGCGAGATCGAGATTCCCAATGCGACACGCCTGGCAACAATGGCGGACGGACGTGCGCGCAATGCAGTTGCTTGACCCGCCTGACGTACTCAACTGCCGTTGATACGAAGATTACCCCTTGCCGGCGGTGCTCAGCGGGCGCCTTTGTGCGGCATTTGCCCGCCGTTTCTGTGACGACCGGCAACTTCATTCGCCTCCGCTTTCTGCCTTTGCTTGTTGGCTTCTTCGGTGCGACCAGGCGTGTGCTTGTCCCGCTTCTGCTCGTGGGTTGTATTGGGAAGGGTCACGATAGCCTCCGTGGTGATCACTTCAGTGTAGTCGTTCCCCCCACCGGCTGCTGTCTTATAAAGGCGCTACTACGCGGCCAGTCAATTGGATTCCGCCATGCGTCGACCGACAAGGCGCCCCAGACATGTCCAAAGTTGCTGGGAACGGGCTGAAGCCAGGCTGCCGTCTACGCTTGTCCCAGTTCTTGTAACGCAAAATCGATGAACCCTCGCTCCACCGACGTCGACAACAATCGCACTCGTAGTAGCTGCCCTAGCCGCAGTTCGGGAAGCGCGCCCGTCAAACGCCCTTCAGCCGGCGGTGTGAATATCCTGACCCAGACCCCATGGTCGTTGATGCCGGAGACAATGGCACGGTAATATTGCCCGATTGAGTCATGCAGCAGCAAGGCCGCTTCGGACTTGCGCATTTGCCGCTCCACCTTACGCACGGCATCCTCCTGGCCCGTACAATGCAATGCCAATTCTGCCAACTCTGCCAGCGAGTATGGCGGCGCATCGCCTGCCAACGCGGCCTTGAGCAAGCGCTGGGTCACCAGATCCGGGAAGCGCCGGTTCGGCGCAGTCGAGTGCATATAGTCCTGGACTGCAAGTCCAAAGTGGCCAATTGCGCTCTGGCCCACGCGCTCGACCACATACTCCCCCGATCCCATGAGCTTGATGATTTCGAGTGAAAGGTCTGGAAAGCTCGCGGGAGCCAGCCCGCGTTGCCGTGCGAGGAATTGCTCCAGGCTTCTGCCATCGGGCTGGGCAGGCAGGGTGACGCCGTATCCACGCGCAAGCTGCACAATGCGCGCCCAGCGATCCGGCGAGCGCACCACACGCCGCAAGGATGCCCCGCCGTGCGCCAGCAGAAAACGCGCCGTGCAGCCATTGGCGGCAATCATGAATTCCTCGATCAATTGGCGGGCGCGGTTGTGTTCCTGCAAGCGAATATCCGCAATCGTGTTGCCATCGAAGACGGCCCGTGGCTGAAACGTGTCGAACTCGAGCGCCCCTTGCACCAGTCGTTGTGACCTGAGCCTTTGCGCCAATTGGTCCTGTGTCCGCAACTGGATATCCATGCCGGCGATCGCCCGCGCGGCGTCAGGTAACGGTTCATGCCCTTCCAGCCACCCAGAGACCGCATCATAGGCGAGTTGCACCTGGTTGCGAACCTTCGCCCGATAGATCGTAGAGGTGGTCAAAACGCCGTGAGAGGAAAACTCCATTTCGACGACGATCGCGAGTCGGTCTTCCTGTGGCGCCAGCGACGTTAGGCTCGTACACAGAAGCTCCGGCAGCATAGGAAATATACGTGCCGATGTATACACTGACGTGGTGTTCTGCCTGGCGTGCAGATCGACGGGTGAATTCTTCTTCACCAGCGCGTCAACATCCGCGATGGCCACCAGTAAGCGCAAGGCTTCATTTGCCTGAGTTTCAACCACCGTGAGCTGGTCCAGGTCGCGCGAGTCGTCATTGTCGATCGAACACCACAGGCGACTGGTGAGATCGATCACCGTAGGATCGCGCGCAGGCTCTTTCAACTGACCAAGTTGCTGGTGTACAGCAAGAGGAAATTCTGGCTCCAACCCGCGACTAAACATCGCCAGGGCCGCAATCGTTGCCAGGCTGGCCCGATGGTTCTTGATGGCGTGGCGCATTCCCTTCCCTCCACTTTCCGACAATACTTCGCCTTACCCTTGTCAAGGGGCGCGCATGTACCGAGCCATAGTCCTTATGCCGCCCGAATGGCTGGCCAAGCACGACGATTGCAAGTCGCCGTCAAGCTTGCCACAACGTCCTGATCACACGTGATTGGCGCCGCCCGCGTGGGGCAGAAGTGAATTTTCAAATCATCGCTCAGCGGCATAGTCAAAACTGCCTAGCCTCGATTATGAACGGTTCCGCTGCCAGCAGACAATGCGCTGGTCAATTGCAAGAGCGAAACGGCCCGCACGGGCATTGCATCGTGTGCACGACGCCTAGCAAAAGGCGTCCTTCATTAGCGCGCGTACCGCAATCACGCTATTGCGTTCTGGTCGTTGCAAGCGAGGCAGAGCCGTCCAGGGCGCCACTCATTTCAGTTGATGCCGCTCGTACCAGCTCATCAACGGCTGCACTGTGATGCCATGGCCGATGATTGAGGCGGTCACAGTACCCAATGTCAAACTCACCAAGTCTGATGCGAATGACGCCGCGATACCATGATTCAGTGCAAACATGAGGTAGTAAATCGAACCGATTCCCCGAATGCCGAGCCAACCCATCAGGACCTGCTTATACATGGGCACTCCGGCACCAGCCATCCCCAGCACTATCGACGCCGGGCGCACAACAAGGAAGACCAGGGGCACAAACCACCACAGCATGGCGAAGCTCCCTACCGCGGGTAACAAGGCGCCTACCGTCATGACCATGCCGAGCTCGGCTATGCGTTCAAGCTGCTCATTGAAGCCAAGCACGGCTCGCGTCATGGCGCCACTGGCATGATGCGAATGCGTCGCAGCCTCGATGACGTCGTGTTCCGCCGTACCGTGGCCTCGCGGCATTGGCAACGTTCCCGCCATGGGAAAATTGCGTACTCGCCGCAACGCCAGGCCAGCGAAGAACACCGACAAGAAGCCCGATGCCTGGCAGCTCTGCGCCGCACCAAATGAAACGGCGATGACACCAAGCGAGAGAAACTCATCCATGCCAATCGCATGATGATGTCTGGTGCGTAAGTAGATCACCAGTTTCCCTACTCCCCCGCCGATCAGCGTTCCTATCACCATGCCGCCACCCGTTGCCCACAACACATCCACCAGCCACCAGGACCATCCGGAGTCGCCTAGATCGTGCAATTGCATTATCCCGAGCCCCAGCAATACCAACGGAAATGCCGTGCCGTCGTTGAGCGCGCCTTCCGCTGCCAGGCTAAAGCGCGTGGAATCATATCCTGCCCCTGGTCTTGACTGAATGGCCGAAGCCAACACCGGGTCGGTTGGTGCCAAAATCCCTCCCAGCACGATTGCCACGCCAGGTGGCAATCCCATGGCAACCACCCCAATAGCAGCAATAGCGCCCACAGTGACCGCCATGGATAGAAAAGCCAGCCGATAGGAAGCAATCCATCGGCGGTCAGGAATCGGCACCTCGAGCTTTAAGCCGACAGAGAACAAGGAGATCAGCAGCGCGGCCTCAGCGACCAGTTCCAGCGAGGCGGCGTGCGCAATGGGATCCAGGTCCAAGATGCCAAAACCATACGGGCTAAGCAAAACCCCCAGCGCCAAGTAAATCATCGCGCCACTGAGGGGCAAGCGCTCCACCAGCGTTCCAATCAGCATCATCGCGATCAGGATCAACCCGCCCAACAACACCCACGTTGCGATCGACATTGCAATCTCCAGATACCTTATTCAGCATCATGAACGGCTTCGAGCAATATCTCGAGAAAAGGCTGGGTATGGCGATACACTTCATCCGAGTTCGGGGTTCCCACGTGCTTTCGCTGACAAACGTACAGGCGTCGACCACGCGCCAATTCAGCTCGCAATGATTACACCTTATGCGATACTGCCTGTGAAGACAGGAACGCGCAATGAGAACGATCCCTGAAAATGAGCGGCGGCGGGACTGCCAGATGGCCGAACTTGTGCAGTATGGCATGATGCTGCGTTCCATCATCGGCCTGGCGGAAGCCCAGCGCTACCTGCTCTCCCGGTGCGTTCCCCCGCACGTTATTGAACGAGCGCTTAACGCAGTTGGCCCGCGGCCCTCCGTCCCCACGCGCATCGCGCAATTGGATCGGCGCCTACGCGTCGCACCGACACGGTCGAAAACGTTTTAGCGACCACCACGCATTCCACTACAGCACCACGATTCCCTGGCGCGGCGTAAATTCATCAAGCCTCTTCCCCTTGACCCATTTTGCGATGCTTCGGTTGCCGTGCTGCCTTTAGTTTCAGGCGCTTTTCCCACCACCCGTAGTCGCTCAGCGTTTCCTTCGCCAACTCCACACATTGTTCATACGTAGGCGTACCCTGAACACACGGCGAAAAAGGAGGCGCGACGCCTGCTGTCACGCAATATGCCAGCGCGTCCTCCAACCGCCCCGCCTCGAGCAAGTTCCTGCATTCCGTCGAATGCACCAAGGCAAGGTTGGGCATGCGAACCACCTCCGAAGAAGCGCTGAATAACTGCATTGTAATTCAACAGAACGACGGCCATGCGCGCCTATCTGGCAGTCTCAATCCGGTGCGAAGATACTCGCATCAGTGCCTGAGTGACAGTCTATACTCATGGCAGCGGGAAAAAGCGCACTGTCGCGGGGCAATGAGGCAGAGAGGACGGCAACCATGTTGTTGCATGAATTCTTGGCCGATCATCGCGTCGATCTCATTGCACGCTGCCGAGCGAAAGTGGTTAAACATGCGCATTGCGCCACCGCAGAGCAATTGCAGAACGGCGCGCCGATGCTCCTAAATCAACTCGTTCAAACGCTGCGTTCAGAGCAGGAAAGGTGTTGAGGGGTGGACAGCCCGGTGTCCCAATGCGCGGTCAGCGAATCCGCAACCCTCCGCGGACAAGATATGCTCGAATTGGGATATACCGTAGACGAGGTGCTTCGCAATTGCGGCGACTTATGCCAGCCAAACTAATCTCGGTCTTTGTTTTGATATGGTAGCGTTAAATGCGTGAGCTTCACTGAGGCAAAAGAAGTGCGGTGTACATCCAGCAAATCCTGTCCACCGAACGCTCCCCTCTTGATGTCTTCGCGGAACAGTTCGAGCCAGGACATGCCATCACTAACCAGGTATTGCCTTGATCTCCCCGTTGATTCACATCGCACAACCAGTTCCGCCTGCAACGCCAGCACTTCGTCGGTCTTAGGATCGGTGGTGTCCGTTGCCTGCAAAGAAAACTCTTCGTATGCCCATCGTTGCTTGCGCAGGATATTCTCGAATTCGGCCAGGTCTTCCGCTTCGATCAGTTCCATACATCCTCCCGGTTCGAATTTCAAATGATCGCTACGCGTCCGATGAAGAATCGATGACATCGTCCAGTAATTGCAAGTAGCACTTGGAAATATTGTTAATGGCGAAGAATCGCGTCGCCTGATCGGAGCGACTCTCGTCCGGCATGACGCTCACGATCGAATACGCGTGCTCGGTATCCCACCTTAGCATCGCATTCATGACGTCGGCCATCTCTGGTTCGTCCGGCATCTCCAGATAAAGGAGGCCACGGCTACCATCCGCGCGAAAATAATTGGCTTTCCATTGCTGCATGGATTGCATTGCGCTCTCCCTGCACCAACGCACTCGTTGGTACTCAGTTGCCGCCGCAATTGCAGCTCCTGATTCAGTATAGGCAGTGGTAGCCAATCCATCTAACCATTTCCAACCCGGTAGCAAACTCTTCGTTTTCCTGGGCGTGATCTCGGTCAACAACCTTTCGTCTAAAAAATAGAACGTTAACGCACAATTGCCCCCGTATCCACAAAGGCTTGTGTCATACTTCCCATTTGCATGGAGATGGCCGTGTCAGACAATGTAATCGACAAACGGCGGCGGCGCGATCACGGACTGGCAGAGCGAGTCCAGTACGGCCTGTCCTTGCTATACACAGCAGGAAGCAGCAACGCTCGCCAGTACATGACCGGCGAAGGAATCACAGTGCAGACTATCGACAGAGTACTCTCCGCTAAATGCGTGCGCGGTGCCCGCGTGCCAATTCGCATTGTTTGACGATGCGAGTCGTGCCGCCAAGTCCGGCAACCTGCTTATGTCGTAGCATTGACGACGCCAACTACATAGCCACAGCTAGCCTGCTCCCAGCATGGATGGCTCCGGCCGATCGGGACAATCATGGGACGGCTCAATGCTAACGCGCGTGCACGCGTGCTCACTATCTTGCAGCAGGAACACGACATGACTCCTGCTGCCCTTCATGCAGTGGACTTTCCACAACCGACTACGGTCGGCTATGTTTACGATGGCTCGAACATCAAACCCGCCATCGGGCCTCGGCAACCAGAAAGCCGACATCGTCCGGCATAACAACAAGGCCACCGCAACTATTAGCCTCGACCACGCCGACTGGAATCGCATCCGTGGCCTATCGCTCGCCGGCACCGTCGGCTTTGTCGTTGACACCAAGGACATTACGCGGCGTTCGGATGCACTACTTCACAAGTTCTCACAAGCGTCCGAGTAACTCGGTGGCGGAGGTGCCATGCACTGTCCGGACATACGCCCCCTGCGCATTGCCCCGCTTATCGATCATGCTACCATTACGACACCGAGCACACCATCGATGTGTTCCGTCGCGAGGCACAAGCCGAGTATACGTGCCGAGTCGACGGTCCAGGTGGTGACTGAGACCTCGTAGTAAGTTGGCAGTGCTTGATCGACCTGCCTGATGCTCAGGGAGCAGCACCATTTCGCACTAGGCTTTCCCAGGGTTGCCCTTTTTGCGCCACAGGTGATTTCGTGACCACGATAGATTTCCTTGACGTCCGCCCCGCTCTAAAGGACAGGGATTCCTGCTTCCAGCCTCGCACGTCCGCGACGGAGAATGTTTAGCGCAGCATTGCGATCACGATCATGTACGTTTCCACATCCACTGCACTGCCATTCTCTTATTCCAAGGCCTGCGATACCCTTCGGCCTCGACTCGGGCAATGCGCCGCAAGTCGAGCAGGTCTGGGTGGTAAAGCGTTCGTCCACTTCCACATACCGCGCGCCATGCCTGATGGCCTTGTACGCCAGCATTCGTCGGAAGGACGACCAGCCTGCATCAAGCACGGACTTCGCCAGGCTGGTTTGAGCGAGTCCGCTGGCATTGACATTGCCAACAACGATAAGGTCGAAGTTGCGGACTATCGCAACCGATTCTTTGTGCAGGAAGTCCATCCTTTGCCGCGCAATGCGCGCGTGGATCACTTTGACGCGTCGCCGCTTGTGGGCCCGCTGCGCCGTAGCCAACGCCGCTTCGGCCCTGCGATAAAAGCCGGGGGCAGGAATCTTTGCACCTTCGGACGGCGTGGCGAGATCCTTCAGCCCGAGATCAATGCCGATACCGCGCTCAAGCGGTCGCGCAGGCGGCTCCACAACTTCAATCACGATGTTCAGGAACCAGTTACCGAGGCTATCTTGCGCAAAGCAAGTGCCATCTTTGATTTTCCCTTCCGGCAGCGGGCGCGAGTAGAAAACGCGGAACGTGTTGCCGGCAAAGCGAAAGGCGTTCCCCTCCCGGTGCAGGTCGCGGCCTTTGAGCGGGATCCAACCCAACGACTTGCGGCCACGGTATCGCAGGTAAGGCCGGCGATGTTGAGCCCGCGATTTGGCGAACTGTTCGCATACGGCATTGATCACGCCAGAGTGCAGTGCCAGTTCCTTGCTACTGCCCGTCGTCAGCTTGTTCAGGTCGAACCCGGTCAGCCAGGGTCGGCCAAACCGCAAGGCATCCTTTTGCCGGTCGTTGCAATAGTTCCAGACGAAGTTGACCTTACGGGCTTGCTGGTTCAGCAGTCCAGGTTTCGACTTCACACGGAAGCGGTAGACAAGAATCATACTGTAATTTTATACAGTCTTTTGCCAATCTCAAGGAGAACGGCCGCTTTGCGGCCGGCTCCTTCCACTCCCCGCCCTGAAGGACGGGGTTTCTCGGAGCAAAGCTGATGAAAATTGGAATCGTCGGAACCGGCGCGGTAGGGAGCACCGCCGCCTACGCGATTCTGGTGCAAGGCATCGCCAGCGAGCTTGTGCTAGTCGATAAAAATGTCGACTTGGCTGAAGCACATGTCCATGACCTATTGCATGCTACGCCCTTCACTCATCCGGTGCACGTGCGCGTAGGCGACTTTAGTATGCTTAGAGGGTGCGCTATTGTCGTTATCGCCGCCGGCGTGGCACAGGCGCCCGGTGAAAATCGGACCCAGCTTCTTTCGCGCAACGTCGCGGTATTTGCCAAGGTCGTGCCAGAGGTCGTACGCTACGCACCGAACGCAACGCTGTTAGTGGCGACCAATCCGCTTGATGTGATGACCCAGGTGGCCACCGCACTATCAGGATTGCCAGCGCACCGCGTCATCGGGACCGGCACGATGCTCGACACCGCCCGATTTCAGTCATTGCTGGCCGCGCGCTTGAAGATCTCCCCCTCTTCAGTGCACGCTTACGTGCTCGGAGAACATGGCGATTCCGAAGTACTCATCTGGTCGTCGGCGAGTGTAGCGGGTATCCCGCTACAGGCATGCGCATCGCTGTGCGGATTTCGACTTGATGATGCGGAACAGAAGCAGGTCGACCAGGCGGTCCGCCAAGCGGCCTCCCGCATCATCGCGGGAAAAGGCGCAACCTACTTCGGCGTCGGTGCGGCGCTTGCAACGCTGGCACGGACCATTTTGCAGGATGAATGCCGTGTGCTGACAGCGTGCGCGATTGCACCATCGTTCGCCGAGGTCCATGACGTTGCACTATCGTTGCCGGTCGTGGTTGGCAAATCAGGTATTCAGCGTCGATTGACGCCCGAACTGAACCGAGCGGAATATGATGCTTTGCATGCTAGCGCAACGTTGATAAAGCGCCACGTCGGGGAGGCAGTAGCCACGCTCAAGGGAGCCCTATAGTAGCCGCTTTTCGCGCCGCGAGCCTTGCCGGAGCATTTCGCAAATAGACCATCGTGCCTGATGAGTCACCCGTCAAGGGATGCGTACCGCGCTGCCATGCGCACGATGCATGATGATCGCCGGCCTCGTTAGCCCTACGCTCGTGTGAGGAAACATACCGGGTCAGGATACACGGTGGACAATTCATGTCGCCGTGCGGCGCCAGCTCGTCCAGACTTGGGGCGTCGAGGAGCTACTTCGATCTTCGAAGCGCCAGCGATGCTCATGCTTTAGCACTTTCCTAGAGAGTCGGCAAAATTGCCGGGTGCCACAGTGCCTCCAACTATCACATCTGCTGGTAGTACCGATCCAGATCAAAGGCGACAGGCTGCTCGTGGCCGCGCTCTGTCACGGATTAAGGCCGCCGTTTTGTCATCCGAGTAGTTTTAGGACTTGATTAAGCCAATCGTTAAACCATTCAACGGGACATTGCCAAAGATGGTGCCGGCAATATTGCGCGCAAGATCGCCGAAATCCGAAAGAGGTCAAAACATAAATCAAAAGAAGATGAATCCAACTCGAAAGATATAGATCAAACGAAATCTCCGCCACCAGAATAAACGAAAATCTTTCTTGCGTTTTATATTTCACTTCCTTACTATAAGTGAGGTTTCGAACCGCTAACCCCAACTCCACTCTCCGCATATAAACATGTCGCAGACCCTTACAGCAAAGGCACTCTTGGCCACCTGCATTACGCTTGCCGCAGCCGTTTCCACGGCAGCCACAGAGGGGCCCGACCGCAGCCTGGCCCGCACCCCGCCCATGGGATGGAACACCTGGAATACATTTGCTGACCGCATCGATGAGGCCCATATCCGCCAGGTGGCTGATGTGATGGTGAGCTCCGGCATGCGCGACGCGGGCTATGTTTATCTCAACCTCGACGACAACTGGATGGCAGACACTCGCGATGCCCAAGGCAATTTGCGGGCCGACCCAGTGAAATTCCCTGGTGGCCTCAAGGCCCTGGCTGATTACATCCATTCCAAAGGGCTGAAATTCGGCATCTATGGCGACCGGGGCACGGCTACCTGCGCTGGCCCAGCTGGTAGCGGCAGCTATGGCCATGAAGAACAGGACGCACGCACTTTCGCCTCCTGGGGCGTGGACTACCTCAAGTATGACAACTGCAATGTCAATACCCGCATCACTTCTGACGCCATGCGCGAAGATTTTGATCGCATGGGCCGCGCCTTGCGGGCAACCGGTCGGTCTATCGTGTACTCCATCTGCGCATGGAAGCTGCGTGGCCACGAATCCTGGATGCCCGACAGCGGCCATGTCTGGCGCACCACGGGCGATATCCGTCCGACTTGGGCCGAACCGAATCCGCAGCGCAGCGTGTTAGCCATTGTTGACGAGCACGTCGGCCTGGAGGAACACCAGCGCCCGGGTGGCTGGAACGACCCGGACATGCTGGAAGTCGGCGTGCCCGCACCGTGGTATGACCTGCCCAAATGGCATTACGCTGTGCTCAACGAGACTGAGGCCCAGTCGCACTTTGCGCTGTGGGCCATGTTCTCCGCCCCCTTATTCGCCGGCAACGATTTGCGGCATATGAACCGCGCAACCCTCGAGTTGCTCACCCACCGTGGACTCATTGCGATCGATCAGGATCCGCTGGGCGTCCAGGCCCGTCGCGTTCACCATGAGACCTGCGGTACCGACCTCTTCCTCAAGCCTTTGGCCAATGGCGACGTGGCGGCATTGCTGCTGAACCGGGCCGATACGCCTCGTATGCTGGCACTGGGATGGCCGCGCCAGGTCAAGGCTGTACAAGACGTGCTGGCTCAGAAGCCGCTACAAGCCGATTCGGGCGAGTACAGGGCAGAGGTGGCGGCGCATGGCGTCATGGTGCTGCGCCTGACAGGCGTCCGGCCCGAACAGCTTTCGCTGCGTCCCTGACTCGCAACAATTACTGCGTCCTGAGTAGTTGGTCCAATCGCCAAACAGGAAACCGAGAATTCGAAGGGCTGCGCTTTCGAATTTCGGGCCGGTTCAATTGGACCGTTCTTGCTGCGGGTAATTACTTGCCCCTACTCCGAATCGAGTTCGAGGTGCAGACGAAGGCGCAAATGTGTGATATTTGGATAGTATTTCGATTGCAAAATTGAGATACCGTAACTGAGTACTTCCCGGTAGCAAATCACACACATCAAGCCAATTATGCGTGCGTTGCCGATTACTCTCGCAGCTCTAGCTTTCTTCGGGCATAGCGTCCGTGCGTTGGGTAGTTCCTTACCTGGCGACCTGCTCGCGATGTCGCTTGAGGAATTGGGGCGCATTGACGTCAGTGCGAGTTCTTTGCTTCCCTCAACATTACTGTCAACGGCATCGTCAGTCACATCGATTTCGCGTCAGGAATGGGAGCGCAGTGGCGCGCGCCGCACTTTGGACGCATTGGAGAATACGCCCGGGGTTTTCGTCATACCCCATACGAACGGCAACCAGGTGCTGGCCATTCGCGGCTATGCCCGTCTAACATCGTTCACCGGCGTGGCCGTCACACTCGATGGCGTCCCATTAACTGACTTATACCGCTCGTCCCCTCAGTACAACTTCCCTGGATTGAATCTTGGCGTCATGTCGCAAATGCAGCTAATTCAAGGGCCTGGCTCCGCCCTGTATGGTAGCGACGCATTTCATGGTTTGCTGGCCTTACGCACTTACGATGACGAAGACGAAGACGATACTCGACAAGGATCGTTAGCGGCAGGAGCAAGAGGCTATTATGAGGCGGCTGCACGTTACACGCAGGCAGTCGGCACTGGCAGTCGATGGAAACTGGCATTTGCAGCGAACGGCCAGGGCGATCAAGAGCGTTCCGCTGACCGCCCCAATCCAACTGGCGGTGAACCGATATCGGTCACGCGCGAAAACCGGTTCCTGGCCCGGACAGCGTTAATTAGGGCGACGAGCGGCGCGATTGGCGGATGGGATTTCAGCGGAGGGCTTTACCTGCATCGCTATGGCGCAGACAACTTTCAGGGCTTGGGTTCACGCTTAGCCGGAGCGCAAGACCTGGGGGGGCCTCGATACGGACTTCGTAATGGCGCAGGCAGGCGCGAAGCGACAGTTCGGCGACACGGGATCTATTGAACTGAAGGCCTATGGCTGGTGGGTAGACAATGACCTCGTGGGAAGACTGCAACTACCGTCGGGTGTTGTCCAGCGAGACCTGTACAGCAAGCAGGACCGAGTTGGACTGCAGGCAATCTATCGAGACTCACTGCCAAAGTGGCGTACCGAATGGGCGTTGGCGTTGGCCACAGAACGATTGAATGTGCGTGATGTGCACGTGGTCTTGCGTACACTGGCTGGGAAGTTAATAAGTGATACGCTCAATGCAGCGACAGGGGCTAGCCGGCGCATCCACAGCGCAACGCTGGAACTGAATTCTCGTATTGGCCGGGACTGGCGAACGGTGTATGGCGGCAGGCTGGATGAGTATTCTGATTTCGGGCGCCAGATGTCACCTCGCCTCGGCTTGATCTACCAGCCGAACGATGATGAGGCGTTAAAGCTTCTATATGGACAGGCCTTTCGCGCCCCGTCCGCCGCGGAACGAAATGGAACGGTTAATACCGTCCTTGGTAATCCCGGCTTGAGACCGGAAGTGATTGACAGTTTGGAGATGGTCGCAATTCGACAACATTCGAATTTGCGCTGGCAGGGGACCGTCTTCAAAAACCTCTGGCGCGATGGTATTGCCATCGTCTTTCGCCCGGACATTCGGATCAACCAGTTTCAAAACCTCGAACGCAACAAGTCGCACGGGGTATCTTCCAGCGTCACCTGGATCTATGAAAACTGGCAAGTCGACGCCGGTGGCGCATGGGTGGCAAGCCGGAATGCCCGTACAGGCGCCACTTACAATATTTATCCAGTTCGTTCGGCAAATGCCTCGGTGACCCGCAAGCTATTCAATGGCAACGCTCGCATCGGTGTGGGACTGCGCTGGATGAATGGCTTTGACGATATTCCCAGAGGCGACGTATTTGCGCCCAGCCGCCTGCCCTCGTACATGCGCATGGATCTGTCTTATAGCCACACCGTAACAAAGGCGCTCGCACTGACTGCAACCGTACGAAACTTAATGGATCGCGACAGCCGCTTGCCCTCCCCACTTGGATCGGTTGGCGGCATTCCTGATGAGCGAATAAATGCCTCTATTCGGGCGACGTGGCGCTTTTGAAAATACTATGTGCGGTTTGACAGAATCGTTTCGACTCAAAGCGATTGTTGCGACAATTGAGGCTCCATCTGCGCTGGCAAAAGCTCGGTTAGTCGGCCATCAGCGAGGCGAAGGCAGCGGTCAGCCAGATGGAAGTACTGATCGTCATACGAAAGCACGACTACTGCCTTGCCTCGCGCCCGCAGGTTCGGCAACAGCTCGGTATAGAACACTCGCTTGAACACCGGATCCTGATCGGCGGCCCACTCGTCAAACACATAACAGGGCCGTTCCTCCAAATACGCTGTGAACACGGCCAGAAGATTGACGACCAGGATGCCGCATCGCGCCAGGGCAAGATGATTGGAACTTGAATAAGAGCCGACACCCAAGAGCCAAATCCGGCCTAAACTGAAACAGAGACATTTCGAAAGGAGAATCTATGCAACTGATCGAGCCAAGAGACATTGCAGAATTTGACGCTATCTTCCGTCGGCACCATCTCGCGCAGTCAGATTTTTCGCTGACTGCCATCGACACAACCGATCCCAAGACCGACGAAGTATCTGGATTGCAGGGTGAGCTCACCGTGACACGTAAGTCGACGGGACAAGCAAAGCAATACCTCATCAGCGACAGTACCTCCTGGATTGACCTGTTCCGCCATGACATCGCGGACCGGGTATTTCTTGGCCAGGGGAGCAACTCCAGCCCCTCTCGGGCAAATCCCTAGGCTGGCTGATCCTGCTTGCGCAAACCTCCAGGACGAGTCAGGCCTTTTTCATCTCATTTTCGAGGTTTAATCATGACTACCGAAACCGGCACCGTAAAATGGTTCAACGAGGCCAAAGGATTTGGCTTCATCACGCCAGACATAGGCGGCGCAGACCTGTTCGTGCATTTCCAGGACATCGAGGCAAAAGGGTTCAAGGCTCTCAAAGAAAATCAACGCGTCTCCTTCGAGCGTGCTCCAAGTCCTAAGGGAGAGAAAGCTGCAAACGTCCGGCCCGAGTGAATGCCGTCGAATGTCGAAATAGGGCGGCCACGCGATCCCATCGAGAGGGCCTATCTAGTGGTAGTAGCGCCCAGCAGTGCGTCTGCGCTTAGGCAATCACGCTGACCGCTTCAGTTGGCTTGCGCCTCGTCCAACTTGCCCCGGTGGCATGTTCCTATGAATTCATCGGAATTTCAAGTGTACGCCAAGTTGCACGAGGTCGTCTTGGAATGGCATTGCTGAGAAGTCCCATTCTCGCTCACCCAGCGAGTTCGAAGAAGTCAGTACAGGCCCCTGCAATTCAAGGACGGCTGTGTTAAAAGCATTTAACCGGCACTTATGTAGCCGAGCCGAAACAGTAAAGCCTGGAGGCCGCCCCCCCAGAAGAGAATCATTGCTTGAAACACTCGATGGTTTCGTAGGTAGCCAGCATCTTTTCATGTGCGATTCTCACTCGTTCAAAAATATCGCTAGCTACCAGATTGTAGGCATCAATCTTGGCACATTGAGCCAATTCATGCACTACCTCGTGCTCCTCAGCAAGCGCTGCTTCGAATTCGGCGTACGCGCGCAATCCTTCGGCGCGATAAATTGGCATATCACCTCCAAACTGAACACCTTACCTCCGGCACTCAAAAAAAATTTGCCCCCCTTCGACCAGCCCTGCGGAGTGAACAACCCTTGTAGCAGATGGTCCGTCCGATATCAATCCACTACTGATGCAACAGATCCGTCTATTTCGTAGTCGCCAAGGCTACATTCAGTTTAGGCGAATCGTGGGAGTTCTCCCAGCGCAACCTGAAGAGAAAGACGCACAACAGGAAGTCAGGCGCGATGGCGCGCTTGACTGAAGAGCACCACTCTCTCAGCCACCTTCGAGGGAGCTGCATGGCCTGTAGGAACCCGTCAGGGAGATGATGGCACTTGGCGCTCTTCCGGATGGCAATTTTGACCTGCCGCGGAAAGAGCCCTTTCTGCATGTCCTTGGAATTCGCCCAACGCGACTTGCCGCAGGCCAGTATGACCTGACGAATCTGGAACACGCTATCGCTCAGGCCAAACTGAGCCACGTTCATGATTCCTCCACTTGTGAACGTGCCGAAACCGACGATCCCCAATTTGCGGTGCGGGCACACCTGAATGCCATTCTACGAGGGGCCTTGTTAGCGACGATCGTCAAAGAGCGGTGTTGCCGTCTGTCGCCGGGTCAATGCTCACCCGGGGCAAGATGATCTGCAAAATGGCCAGCGCCTTGCCCGGGCCACCTGAGCTACCGCCAGAGATCGAAGATGCTGCTCGCCTACGCCATATAGGGCCAGCCGCTGCATGTCTTCCATGTAGACGCGACACCGCCCGGCAGCAACCGCTTTAACACGAAAAAACACGTTGGTGCCGCGACCAGTCACGCCCCCACCCGCCAGCTGTGCCAGTTCTGCTTTCCGTCCACATATGGGCGCTCACGTTCATGTTCGCGCAGAGCGAGCACGGACCGAAGTGCCCAACGAAAAAAGCGCGCTCTATGCGCAAGGTTTTCTTTTGGCTTGACTCCGCGATTAACGGCACCATCGTTCCATATTTCGAGTGGCGGAGGCAACCATGGACCAGGAGAGCTTTGCCATTGCGTCGGGGATGCTCCGATCGCTCATCTCCGGCAATTCATGCGATACCATCGCGCGGGAGCACGAGCTCACCAAGTCGGCCGTTTCCCAACGTATCCGGGTCCTGGCTTCTGCCCTACAGCGCGTCGTCGGCGTGGTCGACGTCGATGAGGATGCCTCGCCTACAGCGTCCTTGATCCGTCAGCACGGTGCCGCCTACCTGGAGGCGCTAGACCATTTCGTACCGCAAGCCGCGCCTGCGCTGCGTAATCCGTTCTGTGGAACCGCCGACCATATCGCGCTGTATGTCGCCAAGATCGCACACCATAGCCGCACGCCGCTGCGTGACACCGCCCTGCTCCACACGTTGTTCACCACTGCCGCCAAGCCGCTGGAGATCGCCCAGATGGAGGTGCGGGACTACCTTGATGAAGGCGGAAACGTCAGGGAACACTCGACACTGCGTGCCGCCATCGCCACGAACAGGCAGCCGCGTCCGCTAGAGTTCGACCAGCCCGACACCGTCCGCGCCATCGACGCTTACCTTGACGAACGGCTGGGCAACTCTGGGTATTCAACAACCGGCGCGCCGTACCGTGGCCTGGCGCCATGCAGCCGGCTATTCCTGACGCGCGAAGGAAAGCCGATGCGCGTTGTCCTGGCAGGACCAGGTGGCCAGCACCAGGTCTGCAAGGAAATCCACGAGATCTTCCGGCGCATCCTGGCCTACGGCGGCATGTCCGGCATGAACACCGCGAGTGCCCGCCGAATCGCGGCGCACGCGCTGCGCAACCGCGGAGCCAATCCAGAGGAGATCGGTCAGGCACTCGGTCTCCAGAAACTCGCTGTCTATAAGCTGCTGCGACACGTCGATGACCCGAGATCGCTGGCGCATTCATTCGGCCTTTAGCGCAAATGCTGTCTGCGTCCGGCTTGGCCGGTTGCAGCGAGCAGGGGCGATGTCATGATGGTGCATGGTCTATCCACATCCAAGGAGGTTACCATGGGTCAGATTACAGCATCGCCAGCTAGCCAGGCCACGCCAATCACGTTGCTCGGCCAGCGCTCACCGCGAATACCGACGGCGGGGAAAATCCGCGCCGGCATCAAGGTGCTCACCCGCGCCGCAGCGAGCAATCCGGACATTCGTGCCCTCTATGAGCACGGAATCCAGAACCACGCGACATTCGAGGAAATCGAAAAAAAGATCATCGAGGCGTTCCCCAACATCGATAAGCCGCTGGTACCCAAAAACGTCGCTTGGTTTACAGTGCGTCCTAACGACTTTCCCAATCCTGCCCTGGCGGAGCAGATCCTGGCAGCATACGGAGAAGACCGTGGCGATGGCGTGGTGCGGCTATACCGCTTTCCGGTCATGTTTCCCGCCGACCGTTGGCAAACCGTGATGCCCCATGAACTGGCGTGCTGGTCACGCAACGAGAAACGCTACTGGAGCGAATACAGCCCCGACGGCCACACGCGACACTGTATGATGCACATGCCGGTACGCATCGACGAACGCACGCGCCGCGCCGTACGTACCTTTGGCGGCCGTGGCACCCAGTTCCGGCCAGAAAACGACGGACGCTGCGATCCGGAGAACTGTCCCGAATTCCAGAACCGGCACTGCAATCTATCGGGCCGTTTTGTTTTCTATATTCCGGGCATTAAGTCCCTCGACGCCTTCGAACTGCACACCAACAGCTTCTATGCCTTGAGCCGCGCGATCGAGCGTTTTGAGACCATCGCCTTCCTGCGCGGCGGACGGCTGGCCGGGTTCCTCGACCGCCAACATACACCGTTCTTCCTGACCAAAAAGCTGCGCGAGGTGTCCCACCTCGATCCCAAAACCGGCCAACCTGTCCGCGCCGCCCACTGGATCATCGAACTGGAGGCGCCTGTCGACGTCTCGGCGTTACTGATCGAGCACGACCGGGACGACGCGATCGAACTGGCCGAGGAAGCTGTGAGAACCCTGTGTGGCCAAGCGGACCAGCATGCACATCCAGCCACCCAAGCGATCGCCGACTATCAGGCCGCATCGGACGATGCGAATGTTTTCGATATGCCGGGCGACAGCTCCCCCGTGCCGGCCAGAGAAGAACTGGCAGAGCGCCCCATCGTCGACACAGCGCCGGTGTACGCGCTGGTGGCGGAATACCGGATTCCGGTTGAGCGCTTCGATACTTACGCTGATCGCTCGTGGGGTGCTGGCTGGCGGCGCAATGTTCGCGGGTGCGCCCGCGTGCTGGCAGAGCTGGAGAAGTACCGTGGCGCCCCGGATGCCCTGAACGAACGTGTTGCGGCCGAACTTGGTCAATAGACTCAAAGGAGGAAATATCATGTCACTGCATGTCGCCCACTTTTCGGACTTGCATTACGCGGACGAAGCACTCGCCGAAGTAGACCGCTGCTTCGGACATGCCATCGATGAAGCAATCGCACACGGCGCAGATGCCGCCGTCATCACTGGTGATACCACCGATCACACGCTCAACGCGCACTCGCCCGCCTTTCTCGCCCTTGCCCGGCAAATCAAGCGCCTCGCCGACCATTGCCCTGTGCTTTTACTGCAAGGAACGTTCAGCCATGAGCCGCCTGGCCTGCTTGCCCTACTGGCTCTCATTGGCGCCAACCACCCGATTCACTTTGCCAACCGTCTCGAGCAGGTGGCACTGACTCACGCCGGGTCATGGAAACCATCGCAGCACTGGCAGTTTGAATCCGTTCCCGAGGACATGCGTCTGCTCTGCACATGCATTCCAACGCTGAACAAGGCCGACCTTGCAACCGCCGTCGGCGCGGCGGATGCCGCGCATATGATGGGCGAACAGTTGGCGCGCGTCCTAGCTGGCTTCGCACAAGGACACCTTGAAGCACGCCGCAGTGGTGTTCCAGTCATCGCGCTGTCGCATGGCACAGTACATGGCTGCATGACGGAACATGGTGTGCCCATGGCGGGTTCAGATCATGAATTTACCAGCGGAGCCCTGTTCGCAGCCGAAGCAACTGCCTTTATGCTGGGTCATATCCACAAACATCAGGCATGGAGCCATGCCGGCCGCCTGATAGCGTATGCAGGCTCAATTGGGCGGCTGCACTATGGTGAAGAAGGAGAGAAAGGCTTCCTATTGTGGGACGTCGGCGCAGACCATGCCAACCTCAGCCTCATTCCGACGCCGGCGCGACGCATGCTTGATATCAGTTTCGATGGCCCCCCGGATATGACTCACCTGAAGCAGTTGGTCAAGGAACACTCTCTCGCAGATACTTGGGTTCGCGTGCGCTGGCAGGTTTTGGAAGAAGAACGTACCCAAGTCGACCACGGCGAAATCGAGCGGCTACTCGGTGGCGCAGCGGGGATAAAACTGGAGGGCCGAGTCCTCCCCATCACGCGAGCACGGGCGGCGGGCATCGCACGTGAGCGTACTGTATCGCGGCAGATTGAACGCTGGGCGGAAATGACGGGTATCGATGCCCGCGAAGCGCTGTCGTGCCTCGAATTGTTGGAGCATCATCGCCCGGAAAACATCGCTGTCGGCATTTTGCATCGCGCTGAATCCGAACAGGGCCCCGACGACATACCACCGGCCCAAGATGCACGACCAGACAAACTGATAGCGTAAACGCAAACGCTCGCCGAACGCGCCTTTCTAGAAGCTTACCCGAACGAATCTCTGCGCAAATCACTAAGCCCATCTGAAAGCTTTTCACACCGGACATCTCACACCGGTCGTCTCCAGAGTTACTTAACGGATAGCGAAAGCTCGCAGGAAGGCAACCATTTTTCCGCGCCGTGACTGCCTGGCGCAAGTCGTCAGCGGGTGACGTTCGTCCCAAGCAGACAACAGAACGTGCAGTGCAATGCCCGCTAGCATAGGCAAGCTCGCGACAGCAGTCTCATCGGCACTCGCGAACCCAGCGCTAACGAGCATTCCTGCGGCGCCATCGCTGATCAAGCGCGCATACATCCAGGCATACGCCATCTGATAGTACTCCCCGTGCGTCATCATGAAACCAATCACGGAGGAACTGATGAACTGCCACGGGAAAATGACGCCGTGTTCGATATCGTCCCGCCCCAGGAAAGCGCACGCCATCGAGAGAAGGACGGCGATTGCACAAAGAATCGTCAACGAGATGTTCATGTACGGCACCTCCCACTCCTTCAGGTTGAGACGTGTTTCGGCTCCGTCTGCGCTCCGCCTTTGTACGCGCGACCCCGATTTTTCTTGCCACATCTTCCTTGCCCAGGCTAAGGGAACGTTCAATGACATGGTGCATGTCCACTTCGCTATGCCGTTCTTCTGAAACCAACCGCGTGGCGTCATTGACATCGATCCGTACCGAGACCTTGAAATATCGGTGCGTCTCTCCAGTTCGCGCCCATATCGTCCAGCAAGGCACATACATCGGCTTAAGGATGTTAGTCATGTTCGAGGTTCCCTAATGAGTCCGACTGGCGCAGGGACGATGTTGCCCGATACTGGACTCGGACGTGTAAAAGAAAGGAGCATGCTATGACCCCGCTTTCCTTGACCCTGACTGGATTCAAAGGGATTCGCGACGGACTGGGCCGCGAGACTATCAGTATCGACTTCGCAGGGCTCACCCATGGCGCCGCCCTGGTGGCAATCACCGGCCGTAACGGACGCGGCAAATCCACCATCCTCGACAACATGACGCCCTACCCCGTCATGCCGTCCAAAGCCGGGCTGGATGGGCTCGGCGCGTTTTCCTACTACGACGAGGTTTATCTACCCGAAAATTTCAAGGAACTCACGTGGGAACTCGACGGCGTACTGTACCGGAGCCAACTCGTCATTCGCGACCAGGGAAAACGCAAGACCGAAGCATATTTGCACGAACACCAGGCCGGTCGCTGGCAGCCAGTCCGTCTTCACGATGGCACCCTGTCGGATGGGCGCATGGAGACTTACTCGAAGTGTGTCGAGGGGGTTGCCGGGAACTGCTCCACATTCCTCACAACGGCTTTCTCGGCTCAAAACCGCAGGCAAATCGCCACCTACAGAAATGCCGAAATCAAATCGCTTCTCGCGGACCTGCTTGGCCTGGACCAGATTCAAGTGCTTGGAGAACAAGCAAATGACACGCTCAGGCTGCTGAGGGCTGGGCTGGTCTCGCTCCGGCAGTCCCGAGCCGGCCTGCAAACCGAGTACGACAAGGTTGCGGCATCGTTCGATGCAGAAGGTGATACGGAAAGGCTAGTTGCCACCGCCCGTGAAAACAAACGCATCGCGGTGGAGCGCCGTGAATCCCGCCGAACGGATCTTGCCACCATGACAGCACAGCGCGACATGCACGCGGCCCATCGCGCGCGCAGGGAACAGCTTGAGCAAGATCGCCAAGGCCTTCTGCGAAACGCGGACAGCGCACAAGCGGGACTCGAGAAGCAGGGGGCGGCGTTCCACGCCACCCTGGCGCGATTGCGGCAGCGTGCCTCCCAACGCGAGGCCCAGCACGAGACCAGTATTGCGTCGCTACGCTCACAGATCACTAGCCTGAAACGCACCTTACACAATGGAAGGCATGTCGAACGTGCGGTGCGGCGCCTCCGCCGCCTGCAACCCGTTTATGACCTTCGCAAACGAAAAGTGGAGCAACTTCAGCAAGAAATAGTGCGGTATGAGCAGCTCAAGGCCCAGGCCGCGCTCAAACGGGAGCAAGTTGCCACCATTGATCGCGAAGTCGGACAGGCGGTGCTCGCCGAGCAGGACCTGAAACGCCGGTTCGGCCTGACAGCCGAAGTACCGTGTGCAGGGATGGCCATGCAGCAGCATTGCAAACTGCTGGGCGACGCGCGCGACGCCCAGCCACTGATCCCAAGCGCCGCCGCAACCATCAGCAGGCTCGACCACGCCAGCCAGGATCTTAAGGCCGAGTTACACAGTATCGAGGCGGCCTTGGCTACTGGAGCCGGTATCGCATCAACGCTGACAAGCGCAAAGGCAAAGCGGTGCCGCACTGAGGCGCGGCTGTCGTGGGAACAGCAATTGGCGGCGCGGCAGCGCGACATCGCTGCGGCGAGGGACAGTTTGGCGTCCGTGGAAACTCAGCTCGCTGAGATATTGGACGACAAGCCGGCTGCTGACTGCAACGACCAGATCGAGATAACCGAGTTACAAAGCCAACTCACTGACCTGGTGCACAGGCGCGCAGAAGTTTCCGAAACCTTGCGGTCCAGCCTTGCCCGGATCGATGAGCTCTTGACCCAGTTGCCACCGCCATTCGACGATGCAGCGTTGGCGCGCGCGGTGACGGCGGCAGCCCAGGCCAATGCATTCCTGGAAAGCGCGGACAGAGCACTAGAGTCGGCGCTCGCAGCGACCGAGAGGCGCAATGCTCTTTCCCAGCGATTGGTCGCGTGCGAAGCACAGATGGGCGACATGGACCGCCACATCGCCGATATCGAACAAGAGGCAGCCCGCTGGTCCCTGTTCGCCAAATGCATGGGCAACGACGGCATCATCGCCCTCGCCATCGATGATGCAGGTCCGGAGCTATCTTGCCGTGCCAATGAATTACTAATGGCCTGCTATGGCCCCCGCTTCACCGTCTCTATTAAGACCCAACTCGAAAACGCCAAGGGCGACTTGCGTGAAGGTTTCGAAGTCACCGTCCACGATGCCTTACGCAACACCTCCAAGAACGTCGGCAAGATGAGCGGTGGAGAGCGTATCTGGATCAATGAATGCCTCACGCGCGCCATGGCCCTATACCTCGCGGAGGCGTCCAGCCGACGCTCTTGCACCCTGTTTTCCGATGAAGCCGATGGCGCATTCGATGCACAGCATAAGCGCCAGTTCATGGCCATGAAGCGCGAGGTGCTCCGCATCGGCGGCTACCGCCAGGAGTACTTCATCTCGCACACACCGGAACTGAGTGAAATGGCGGACGCCGTCATCGATCTCGACCAATACGCCGTCGATGCAGCCGTCAGATCTCCGCAATCGACGCACTAGACCGGCGATCTTGCGGCCTTAGCATGGAATCATGGATCACGACAGGAGGAACCCATGAGCCTTTTCGATGAACTGTACACACTGACCCAGTCGCGGCACTTCGCCATGCTGGTCAGTTCCGACCACGCCTCTGGTCTGCTTACGATCAGCGTCATGCCGCGCGCCCTGAACGAGGCTGACGCCAAGTTCTGCAAAGACCTCACGCTCACCGCAACGCCAGAGGAGTTCGATTCCGGCTTTATTGAAGCCATCGGCACATACCGCAGCAGGCTCATGCCGTTACTGGAACAGGCTAAGGAGGCGGCAAAGGCAATCGACAAGACTGTGGAAAACGCGAAGGCGGCGGCAAGTCGGCCAAATGGAAAGGCGAACGCCAAGGCCTCCGTATCGAAGGACACGTCGCCGCAGCCGGGCGCATTGCGCGAGAGCAAGGCTCAAGCGTACAGGGAGGCTTCTTCAGGCGAGACCGTGGCCGATGAAGATCTGAACAACGACTGGATGAAGAACCGCCAGCCTGAACTCTTTTAATTGGGAGAACTGCCATGCCCATCGACGTCAAGGAAATCACCAAACGCTATCGCTATAACGGCATCGAACTGCCGGCCCCACCCGGCCTGACCGACGCCGAAGTACGCGATCTGCACAGCGCCATCTATCCGGAACTGCTCAATGCCGAAGTCGTTGCGGAGGAACCGTTAAATGGAGTGCAGGAGATCAGCTTCCGCCGAACTGTGGGAACCAAAGGATGAACTTCGACAACTTCAAGCAGGCGGTGGCGCTGGCGGCCCAAGGGCACGTTCAAAGAGAGGTCGCCAGCATCGAACGGGCCTTACGCAAGAAGGAGTTTATCCAATGCGCACAAGCTTTGAACCGGTTCACCGCAATGAGTCTGGAGGTCCAGGATCGTGGGGAACGGGCGCGCCGCCGCGTCCTTCCAAGCGAACTGCTTCCGCCCGTGGTTTGACTTTTCCGGCCCCGCCACGGCTCGCTGAGGACATACCGGGAATCATCGAGCCTGCGGGCAATAGGCAGGCGGTGGCACGGCTCACCCAATATTTGATTAACGCGCGGGCCATCACAGAACGAACCTTTTGCCAGACAAATGGCGGCTTCCATGCCATTTGTGAACGTGCACTGGAAAGCTGGCTCTCCAAGCACATCGGCGACGTGCAATGCTTCACCCCCCTTTTCGAACTTCAGCCAGTTCCGGCCGAAGTCAAGCAAAAGTATGCCAGTCCGATGAACGAACCGGCGGCACCCGAGTCGCTGGAAGTGATCTGGAAGGAAACGTCGGTCTGCCATTGGGGTGTCGGCGCTGGCCTTGACTACCTCGAACAGTGCATCCCCATGCTGGGAAGCACAGTGCTGAACATCATGGAGCGCAAAGGCGCCCACGCTTACCCACTGTTCACGCCAAGCATGGCGCTCGATGAGGCGTCCTACCTCTATTGGCGCGGCGAGGATGATGAGACGCTCGTACTCGATGAGGACTGCGGTGACGACAAAGAGGCCCGCGAGGCCATGGCAAGCGACATGATTACCCGCGCCACTATCGAGGCTGCGTTCCCTCCCTGGGCGCTTGATTACAACAGGCCGCGTCTTACGCACGCGGAACTGGTTCGACTGACGTCGCAGTATCCGTGCCCATATGTTCAACGCGCAGGAGAACTCGCCGCCGCGTTGGACAGTACGCGGACGACGGCGCAATACTGCCCCGAGGAGGAAGGAATGTTCATCGGCTTCGGCGCAGTCCTGTGCTGGCGCGATGGCGACCTCGCCGTGCAGATTTCCGACGATTACGCCAACCTCGCTTGGCAGTCGGAATATTGCGACGAGATCGGGAAGGCGTCCTTCCCACTCAAGGTGCCTGACGCATTGCGGCGCTGGATGCGCAAGGTCGCCCCGAACCTCACGGCCATCCGGCTGCTGGACGGGTTGCTCCTGCATCTCGCCGAGAGAGAATAGATGCAAGGAGGTAAACCACATGCCACACGCCCGCTTTCGCCTGAACCTGCACGAGACCGCCAACCTGACATTGAAGCAGGCCATCCTGATCTACCGCTCGGCGGGAGCGGGGGAATCCCGCTGCTTCGCGAGCGTTCATCGGGTCGCACTCGACAACGGGAGCCCCGTCATTCAAGCTGGCAAGCCTGTTACACCGGGTGCGGTGCGGCGGCTTTCCGGCGATCTTTCCGCTAGTTCTTCGCATGTTGTCGGATACCTACCCGCCAATGTGCTCTACGCCGATGGTGATTCGTTGGTCTGGTGGGTGCCGCCGCGTCGTCGCCACATCGCGTTCCGCTGTCCCGAGACCGCACTTTGCCAGCGTAGCACCGTCGTTCCTCACCCTGCTCTGGTATTTATGGTCTCTGGTAGCAGTTGGCTCGTATGGGCGCACAAAGGGCGCAAGCGCCCCGTTCCGCAAAGCCCCATGTGGCGCGCGCCGTACTTCAACGTGGGTGCGGAGGGTGCGATTTGCCGGGGGAACGTGGTCACCCCAACCGGCACAACCACGGACAGGATCGCCGAGTGGGAGGATGCATTCTTCCGCTCGTACTTCACGCACCCCAACGTCCCGAAAGGACTGGTGAACCATCCGGGCGGCGCATATGCCTTCTGGAGCGAAATGGTAGATCTGCCGCCAGTGGCCTTTCCCCAGCGCACTCTAGTGCGCGCAGGTGCCACATTAGGGGAACTGGTCGAGCGCCATCTGTACGGCGCGAAATGATGCCATATAAGGGAGGATAAGATGGCCAAGCTCGTTCACCACATCGACCAGCGGCTGCTTGACCGCCGTGTCATTATCCATATCGCAGGTATCGGCGGCAATGGCGCGCAAATGGCTGCATGCCTGGCCCGCCTAGATATTGCCATCAAGGCGCTAGGGCATCCACATGGGCTTCACGTTCACGCGTTCGATCCGGATGCGGTCACGGAGGCGAACGTGGGCCGCCAACTGTATAGCCCAGCCGATATCGGCAGCAGCAAGGCGGCCATTACCATCACCCGGCTCAATCATTTCTATGGACTCGATTGGGAGGCGAGCATTTGCCGGGTTGAGGATTTCTGGAGCCGCCTCGACTACCGCCGGGGACACGTGGCCGACATTCTCATCAGTTGCGTGGATACGCGCGCGGCCCGCCACGCCATCCATGAGTATTTGTTTTCTGGAGACCGGTACCGGTACTGGCTCGACTTGGGCAATAACGAACATGATGGGCAGGTCGTGTTAGGCGTTCCCGGCAGGCCAAACGCGGGTTGCCGCGCAGAGAATGCCGAACGCATGCCATGCGTTACGGAACTTTATCCTGAACTGCTGGCGGCAGATCAACCGGAAGACAGCGCGCCATCGTGTTCAGTGCGTCTTTCCCTCGCAGCACAAGGGCTTTTCATCAACGATGTGATCGTCCGCCACGCAGCGCACCTTCTGTACGAACTGTTTTCACGTGGGCAGCTCTCGCAACATGGCGTCGTGTGCAACCTCGATAGCAAACGTACAGTTCCCATCGCCATTCAACGCGACGGCACACAATCCCCCGCGTGCCAGGCGCCGACGGCATCACTCCACGGAAGGATGTCGGGGTCGTGACGCGTTTCGCATGCGGGACACACGAGAGCGTCAATGCCATGCCCCACAGCGTCGAACACACGACGGCCAATGGCAATCTCCAACCCGCAAGGCGATGGCCTCGCTTGAAATGTTTGGTCGGCATCCCATTTGTAAGCCCACGCGCGGCTCCTTAATTCGTTTCCACACGATGGCGGCATAGCGTCCGCGGTCGCCAAGATGATCTTTTCCTCGACGAGCCAATTCCAGACCCGGTCGTCCAAAGCCCTGGCCCCCTCCAGCGGCACGTCCAGCACCACAATCCAACCCACGCTGTCGCTCCTCCCAAGCATACCTAAAAAAGGTGTCGATCAGCCAACAATACCATCCCCCAGAACGGACTAAACCAGCCTCAACAAACAGGCGCGCACGATTGAATAGTTGCGAGTCAGAAAAACATTGGTCCATTTATAATGTATTGCCTTTTTTGTACGATTGAGTGACTAGCAATTTGATGCGTAACCCGCACTCCAGCGCTTCGCCAGGACTTTTGCCCATGAAACTGAACAGTTTGCCCAGCTCGATTGCAGGGTTGCTGCCGCTTGGATCGTTAGCCGGCACGAACCGGCCAATCCGATTGCGCTTATCCGACATGCAGGACGATCTCCTGCTGGTCAAACACGTGAGCGGATCAGAAACAGTTTGCGGCGGTATCGAATACACGCTCCTATGCATTTCCCAGAGCGCCGGTCTGCCAACCAAGCAGTTCATCGCCCTCCCCGCCGAGGTCCAGTTTGTCACCGACGGTGGTGACTTGCGCTCCGCGTGCGGCATCGTCGCCGAAGCCGTCGAAGGACAAAGCGATGGCGGCCTTGCTACATACCAGCTCGTTATTCGCGACGCGTTGACAATTATGGAACTGCGGACAAACACGCGGGTATTCCGCAATGCCAGCGAGATCGATATCACGCAGGCGATCCTGAGCGAATGGTGCCAGCGCACGCCCATAATGGCGCGAGCTTTCGAATTCGAACTGGGACAGTTACGAAACTATCCGGAACGCGAGTTCACCATGCAGTACAACGAGTCTGATGCGCAATTCTTGCGCCGCCTGTGGAAGCGGCGCGGTATTGCATGGTTTATACGGCCTAGCAAAGCAAGCGAGGACAGCGAAGGCAGTGTTCCTGCTCATACCCTAGTGCTGTTCGACGACGCCACTTCTCTGGAGCAGAATGCCGCTGGGACGGTGCGATTCCATCGTGACGACGGTACCGAGCGCCGCGACAGCATCACCGCATGGCATGCCGTACGCTCCCTGCGGCCCGGCAAAACCAGCCGTCAGAGCTGGGACTATGCCAGCGGCCAGATGTCGACAAGCGACGAGTCCGGCCGCAACAACCAGGGCGAATGGGGAAATCAATTTGCGGCAGCCTTGGACGACTACCTGGTTGACGTACCGCACGCGGGCGACACCAGTGCCGACTACAGGAGCCTCGGCACGATCCGGATGTTGCGCCACGAGTACGAGTCCAAATGCTACCGGGGCGAAAGCGGCGTGCGCGACCTGTGCGTAGGCCAATGGATTACGGTGACCGGGCATGCTGTCATCGATGCCCACCCGTCCGAAGAACGCGAGTTCATCATCACCGAGTTGCATGTCGACGCGGAGAACAACCTGCCCAAGGCCCTGAACGACAAGGCGCGCCGCCTGTTCACCGCTAACCGCTGGCACGGCGCATTGGAACAGGCCAGTGAAGAACGCGGCGTGCGCTACACGAATCATTTCACTTGCGTACGGCGCGGCACCGCAATTGTCCCCGCCTACGATCCCCGCATCGATCTGCCGCGGACCGAAGCGCAAAGCGTCATCGTGGTCGGCCCGCCCGGCGAGGAGGTGCATTGCGATGAACTGGGACGGGTGAAGATCCGTTTCCCGGCCTGCCGTCAGGAAGACCACGCCACTGGCGCTGGCGCCTCCGGGAGCGACCGCGACTCCGCATGGGTGCGCGTTGCAGGCACCTGGGCCAGCCGCCAGTGGGGCGCCATCTCATTGCCGCGAGCCGGCGACGAATGCATCGTCACGTTCCTTGGCGGCGACCCGGACAAACCGATCATCACCGGCCGTGTCCATGGCGGCACCACGCCGCCGCCAACTTTCAGCCACGCAGGCGGCCTGCCAGGCAACCGATACGTTTCAGGGATCAAGAGCAAAGAGGTCCAGGGCGTGCGGTACAACCAACTGCGTGTTGACGACACGCCCGGCCAGATCAGCGCGCAGCTTGCGAGCGAGCACGGGCACAGCGAGCTGAATCTCGGCTATTTGACGGAACCGCGCTATAACGGCGAAGGCAGACCGCGAGGAGAAGGTGCGGAGCTGCGCAGCGACCACGCGGTAGCGATCAAAGGGGCGCAAGGCGTCTACATCAGCGCCGACGCGCATTTACGCGCCGCCGGTCGCCAGCTGGAACGCGACGGCCTGACCGGTTTGGCCGACGCCTTGGAAAGCATCCAGCAGCAATTGGCCGAGCTTGCCGGGACACATCACGCCGAAGATGGCGACGGCAAGCCGTTATCGCAATTGATTGGCCACCTGAAGCAATGGGAGAAAGGCAGCAATACCGACGGCGGCAAGGGCGACCCAGCTGGCGGGCAGCCCATCGTCGCCGTGAACGCGCCAGCAGGGGCAATCCTGGGCAGCTCCGACAACATCGTCATCGGCGCGCAAACGCACGTTGACGTGGTAAGCGTCGGGAATACACAGGCTTCTGCTGGCCGCAATTTGCTGCTGCGCGCCGCGCAAAGCCTGAGTCTGTTCGCGCACAAGATGGGTATAAAGCTGATTGCCGCCGCCGGCAAAATCGAAATGCAGGCGCATCAGGAAGATATCGAACTCACCTCGGCGAAGAAGATCGTACTGTCGGCGACGGAAGAGATCGTGATCCAGGCGCCAAAGGTTCGAATCGTCAGCCAGGGCGCGCAGTCGGCTTATGGCGGTGGCGCCCTCACCCACCAACTCAGTGGCGCTTACACGGTCAAGTCGGCAACGTTCGCACATAGCGGAGCCGGCGACGCCAGCCCACAGGTATTGGATCTGCCTGAGAGCAAGGTCAAGACAGACGAGAAATTCATCGTTCGCTATATAGGCAGTAACGCACCAGTAAAAGGCGCCACCTACACGATCAGGCTTAGTAATGGCAATGTGATCACAGGGAAGACGAACGCCAAGGGCGAAACTGAACTAAGCAAGGAGCAAGAAATGCTCATCGCCGACATTGAAGTGCGCGATGAGCATTAACCAGCTAATTTTGATATGACTGAGAACACACCAACTCGAGAAGTCCGGTCCGAATATGATGGCCAGACAGTACGCGCGAAGTCCGTCTTGTCACCGGAAGGCTTCCCCGTCCGCGCGCTAGTTAAGCTCTACCCGAAACGTATCATTCCGATTATCTTCATACCCGGAATCATGGGGACTAACCTACGGGTAAAAAACAGCAGAGACCATGCATGGCGTCCACCTAATGGTAAGCTTGCAGGACTTATCCAAGTAATCCAATACTTGGGTAAAGATGCTGAAGCAAGAAAGCAAGTACTCCACCCTGATCGCGTTGAAGTCGACGAAAACGGTCCAGTCGATTTGACGCGCAAGGTCGAAAATCAGCTTAAGGGAGCGCCCGACCTCAATCCAGAGAAGCTGGCAAAGTTGTTCGGATGGGGAGAACTCCATCGGGACAGTTACGGACGAATCCTAAACACGCTTCAGGAACGACTACACGACATCTTGAAGCCAGATGGCACGCCGGATGATGCGTGGGTGCAGTTGGTCCTGGAACAGCAAAAGATACATCAATTCGGGGCAGAGAAGGCATTCGAGGAAATAGCACCCGAAGATCTCACGAGCTTTGCAAATGCGGCCTATCCCGTCCACGCGGTCGGATATAACTGGCTGCAGTCCAACAACGTTTCTGTCCTTCGACTGGTGGAAAAAATTGAGGCCATTACGGATTTTTACAAAACGACTTTGAACAAGGACTGCGAAAAGGTCATCCTGGTCACCCATTCCATGGGCGGGTTGGTTGCGCGAGCGTGCACGCAACTCCAAGGGAAAACGGATAAGGTACTCGGCGTAGTGCATGGGGTAATGCCTGCTATTGGTGCGCCAGCCACATACAAGCGAATGCGGGCAGGCTTCGAGGGTGTCGAGCAAGTACTCCTCGGTCGAAATGCTGCGGAAGCAACAGCAGTATTGACACAATCTCCGGGGCCGATGGAGTTATTGCCAACACCGGAATACAAGGCCAAGTTGCCCGGAGGAGCACAGCACTGGCTCAGAGCCCACTTTGGCAAAGGAAAACATGGAGAGGTCGAGATTACATCCCTGCTGGGAGAGGGAGACCCATATGATTCGGTCTATCTTAATCAAACCGACTGGTGGCGTTTGGTGAAGACCGAACTCATTAATCCATCGAAATCCAAGAACAAGACCACTGCTGGCCAAACATCAGACACTAGTGAAGACCCCAATTCTGCGGACCAGGATTTTGCGGCCTACGCAGAGGCCTTGGCGATTTCCCGCTCTTTTCACAGTAAGATCAAAGGGCAGTACCATGCCAACTGCCATGCGTACTATGCAGCAGACCGGGCCCAGCCTGCATGGGGGGAAGTTCGTTGGACCGCTGGTTCACGGTGTCCCGATTTCTCCAAGGGCGTCCTTGTCGACGATGATCTGAATGGGACAGTTAAGGTGAAAATCGGAGATGAAATGCACGAACTCGAGATCGCGAAACCGGATTTGCCAGGTGATGGGACTGTTCCAGAACTCTCTGGGCAAGCACCAAAGTCGTTCGTCAAACAAATATTTCGCCACGAAGGCAAAGCTAAGGGACATGTTAGCTATGACCATCAAGGTAGCTATTCCAACGATTTCACAGCAGGGTTAACACTGTACTCGATCGTGAAGCTCACGCTTGAATCGGGAATCTTAGGCGAGGCAAGCCATGCTTAGACTTGTACGCCAGTTTTGGATCACATGTGCTTTACCCGCAGTCCTGCTCACTACACTTCACAATACCGCCAGCGCCGCACCAGGGAACGGAAAAATGGAACGCCCCATGATGACAACAGACGAAAACAAATGGAAAACGCATTGCGTGGGCCGCTTCCTAATAGACCTACCTGCTGACGCAGAGTATATCGGAGGGAACTACGAGTATGGCTTCGTCACGATCGAACGTCAATCGATGGACCGGAGCGCGTTTGACAACGAGGTATCTAACTTCGAGACCCAGTTACGAGATAAGACCCAAAAGCCTGATGCCCCGCTCATTCTGAAGAAGTCAATGCCCTCAGCCGACACTCGAGTCTTTGGGTTCTGGCCTGACTATGATCAGCGCGTGCGAGTCAAGATTTGGGGCTACCGTTGGCTCAACGGCATGCGCTACCTGATTCGGAACAGCGCTGATCCGGACCGTTTGGATGGTGCAGTGTCACGCCAAGAGGTCATCTTGGCCAGCCTCCGATCACTGCAGGATAACATCCCCACAGGAAAGGGCTTTTGCATTGAACATGCCCTGATCGCTGATGATGAAACAAGCAAGAACGAAAGCCTCAATATTCGTTTCCGCCTCAAAAGTCACCCTGACGTCGTGCTGGACGTCGCGACCAAACGGAATACCGGCACCCCGCCAGAGTCATTGTTATCGCGAAAGCCTAGCGTCTTTAGCGGATTGGGAATTCTTGGCGCAACGATAGGCGGAATCAGCACCCTCAAAGAGGGCGATCGGAAATTAGGTGACCACCCGGGCCAGGAATGGTTGCTCAAAGCGCCAAACGACCAGGGACAAAAGGCGCATTTATTCACTTGGGAAGCTCCTGGGCTGTATCGGGACCCATTACATCCACAAATCCGATTTGATCTCCAATCAGGGAACTTCGACGGCGGGCTTGATCCAAAGCCTATTAGCGTGACTGACAAAACGATGCTCGAACTTTGGGACAAGATCCTGAATTCGTTGCGACTACGGCCAACTAACGACGGAGATGGTTCACAAGGTAAGCCTTCACCGCAAACGAACAATGGCGGTGCATTCCCGTTGGGCGAACTAGCCGCAAGCGGCACGACCTGCCCGCAAACTGGCTACTGGCAATGTCCAGAACCCGATATGCACGGTAGCACCCGATTGTTCCAAAAGGGAGTGGCTATGCCCCCTGCGATCGTCAAGCGCGACTTGTCATTCATGGAGCGCATAAAGGGCGCGAGTGCTCAAATCAGCACCAGTACGGTGTGGCGCCTGGTGAAATATGCCGAAGTACCAAACACCTCATTGCCGCCGACGCTGTTGGATGATCGCGTGAGCCCATCGAACGAAACCTGAGTATGCCGAACGTCATTCGCCTCAATGATCCCACTTCGCATGGCGGAACAGTCGTCAGCGTCAGCGCGACCTGGTTCACCGTCGACGGAATCGCCGTGGCCCGCGTTGGAGATCAGTGCAGTTGCCCGTTGCCTGGCCATGGCGTCTGCGTGATTATCGAAGGTAGTTCGGAGCACTCGATTGGCGGAATTCCTGTTGCATATGAAGGCCATAAGACCAGCTGCGGCGCCGTACTCCAATCCACAATTAGGACGTTCAATTCCAAGTGAGCGGCGACAGTGCTCCGCTCAGAGCGTCGGAGTTTCTCGTCGCCCATCTCACTGTGGAGAGCTCAAAAAAGAGCACCATCAACGCTCCTTCTGGAGAGAAGATGGCGCAACGAGGACTCGGTTCTTCTCGCGCTACCGACTTTGGGTTCCCTGCGGAATGCGGGGACATTTTCCATATCCCTGCCCCCATACATAGCGTTTGTCGCAGTCACATTTACAGCGCCGGGTTGCCGCATCGAACTCGGCTACGTCGAACCCGAACTGCCACATTCCGGCCAAGAGCGGTCTAACCAAGATCGACTCGGGAGCTTCCGGTACACCTTGGAAGTACGCCTCGTAACCAAGCTCCTGGAATCGTAAAAATGCACCGATCATTCGCTGGCCGGTTTCTGGACAGCGCGGATCGTAGGCATCCATCAATCGTTCAAATTCCTCGACTTCCCGCCTTCCATCAACCGACACAGAGAACAGCTCGGGAACGGACGACCACGAGACATGATCAGGCGGCGCGATCATGCTTCAGCTCCCCTGACGGACAAAGCAACGAATGCTCGTCAATCCCACCATATCGATGACAGATGTCGCGCGCAGAGCACAAAGCACCAGTCTCCAGATTGCAGAAGCAAATGCAGGTGCGGTTGGTACGGATGAACGGCGTGCCGTCCTTCGACTTCAGCCGGCATCCCGGACGCAACGCCTCCAACTGAACAACGGCTGGATCACTGCAGGCGGTATCCGCAGCGCGCATCGCCGCTTCGATTAATACAGAACAGTCTGACTTCATGATGACCTCCACTTCCAAACACGTTGTGCATCCTTGATCGCGCATAAAGACATCGTCCCATCGGGTTCCAAGTTCAAGCAAAAGAAAAGCGCACAGTTGAAACTGGGGTTTTCCGTGCTTATCATGAACAGCGAGTTAGCTTGGACCTCATCCAGGGCCACCCAACTTACCCACTGGGGAGACTGCCGCGGAGGCAATCACATATGCTGCGACTGGGAGAACACATTCGATTGACTTCGAAGGAAGTCGAGCACTTCACCCTCATCACCGGTTTCGCACCGGAAGGGATCAAGAAGCTCGACGACCTTCATTCGTACGTCAAGCGCTGCAAGCGCTATTACTGGGGGACGTCGAAAGATACAGTGGCATTGCACCAACTTATCGATAACGCTTTGCACCGTTGTACCGGCACTGGGGACCTGTAGTCAGGCCTGCTTTGCCGTCGAGTCCTGCTGGAATTCGACGTGGGTGGACTTCGTAGCGGCACCTGCCTTGCGAATTTTCCGCATCTGCTTTGCTGCCGGCTCACTCGATTCCGGCAACCAGTTCAGACAAATCGCGCCGATGAAGTTCCAAAGCCCAACCAAGTACCCCGCAGGTGCAATCACCAGGAACCGCAGTAGCGCTTCCACTGCATGCGCGATCGCTTTGGCTCGCGCGCGCCTGGCCTTTTCTCGGCGTAGTGACTGTTTGCAGCGCAAGTAAAGTCCCAGATGTTGGGCCTTGACTTCGCTATCAGCCTCCATTTGTTCGATGAGGTCCGAAGCGACTTCCGGATCACCGACCTTCCGGTAAAATCCGGTCCAAACCCGTTCCTCTTCGCGGCTCGTCCACCGTTCTTTCCTGCTTCCTCGACGATTCAAATTTTCCATGGTGCTCTCCAAAAAGTAAGCGGAAGCACCAGCCCCATACGGGAGCTGCCTGCTCCCGCAACGGCGGAAAATTGACGACGGGCGGATTCACAATACCCGCCACTAATTTCTATTTACCTCTTTCTCACAATTGATTCGGTCCCACTCTTCCAGGAACGGATCGCTTTGGTAAAAGCCGCACGCCGAGCAGCGCAAGTTCCAGTGCCCATTCACGACACCAAACTCCACAGCCCCCCAGGTACGTCGCACTGCTCGCTCGAACGAACATGAAGGACAGTTCACAAACTTGGCATACTCCCATGGTTCCTCTTCCACGCCGAGCAACAGGTTGTCGTTGAAACGCGCCGAGACCGGATCGCAGTCAAGATGACCGCAGTCGCGACAGTAGACGTGCCAGAGGAACTCATTGCAGGGCGCTTTGTCGTCCCAGCAAATGCGATAGCGCGCGTTCCGGTGCCAGCATCGAGGACATTGCACGACTCCAGGAACAATTGCCTAGTCATCACCGTCTCCAGCCAAATACAGATCCGGGATTACCTGGTCGTCGTCGACAAAAGGATCGCTGTCGGAGTGACCACATGCCGGGCAACGAACCCGCCAGTGGCGATTGATGCAGCCACCGTCATTCGTCTCCCAGTACCGATACACCGCTTCGTTACTCTGGCACTGCGGACAGATGTCGTTGCACGTGACATCGTCCAGCTCAAAACCACCGGGTTCGACGCAAGATCCGAAATAGACATACCCGGACATCACTGCCTCCATCCACGAATGGTGCAACGAACTGCATGCGCCAGGCTGAGAATTGGATGACGTACTCTTGGCTGCAGCAGAACGCAACGCTGCGTCGCGAAACCTCTGGTCGGTGCACCAAAACCTTGCCCCTTCACGGCCCCCAGTCGCACCGCTGATCCTTCCACCTGCCGCTGTTGTTGTGCGGCCAAACCGCCCAGCAAAAAGCACAACGAACCATACTGCACTGCTTGATTGATTGCCTGAGACATGATGCTTCTCCTAAGAACGACGAGGAAACAGCATTGCCCCAGACGGGGATGCTGGTGTCCCCGATCCATGTCGCTATACGACATTGGGATTGCGCCCGATATAGGCAAAAATAAGGCCCACGAATCGATCGATTCAGGGCCTTAACCTTGGAAGCTATAAGAAAGCCTGCTTCCCACGGCGCGGTGTTATCCACGCCTTCTATACCTGACCGTAACCAGGCGGGAAACAACCACCATCCGGTGGCAAAAACCAGAAAGAATCCTGGCAATTTGAGGACGGGTGACGACCGCAACGCCTACGACATAAACATCGCAGGATCCGATCACATCTCCGCGATGGAGAGCAAAGGGAGCGTTGTGAGAGCGATTCTCACAGTGAGCATCCTCATTCTTGCATGAACACCTGGGACGTTCAAGGTCGGATCCGCCCCGGTTCAACGGAAAGGCATATCAGATCAAGAACCTGCACGCTCAGTCAGTTGAGGAGTCCGCGAGCCGCCAAAACTTCAAAGCAGCGGCGTTGTCACCATCGCGCAATTCAATATCGAGGCAACCGTTCTCTTCGAGCAAAGGCTTCTCGTGTCAACGCTTGAAAGTCGGCGGAGATTAGCCCCTTGTTGTCCGCAGAAAAGAACTCGCATTCGACCCTGAGTGCCAACTCAACGATTAATGCCAGGAACTGGGGGGCCTCCGTCCGAATATCGCATCGGACAAATATGCTCGCCGAAAAATCGTCATCAAACAGAACATCTACCCGATTTCCGTTTTCGGGCCCGAAGACCAACCAATCATTTAGCATTACCCAGGGTGGGCCGAAATAATACGCCAGTGCTTCCTGCACAGTTCGGACTTGGGACAGCGCGAGTCCTGGCTCGTCCCATTCTTCACCGGTGGTATCCGGAAGGCAGGCGCCAATCGGAATGAAATAGAGGTCAAATTGCCAGAGGGCCATAGCACGTCCCGCAGAATGAAAAGGATATTACATCTGACCTAGTCTACCATTTGCGCCGGCCCTGAGAACTTCGGCGGACGAAGCGACTATCAACGGCAAGCACCGCATGAAATCCATTAACAGCGTCTTTCACGTTGGGGCATTGGATGAACGGGATGGCATAGAACTTTGACAGTTTTCAAGGTGTAGTCGTGCAGGGTCAATATGCTAGTCCGCATGTGGATCTACTTTGCGGCCACAGCCTGCAGCAAGTGCATGTGCCGGCAGTGTTGGCCATCCATTCCGGTCAAATTGGACATGTCGATTGAGTATTCTCGGGCCCGCCACCACCTCTTATTGCGAACTGGCGCAACGCAACCTCGCCAAGTGCCACCGCCGATTCTCGCAACGTTCCGCCACCGATCCTCATTGGACTCCGCCATTTGTACATTCACGTGCAGACGTACGCATGACCTCAGATCTTGAGTGCCGTGAGAATTCACGTATTTTCAGTTGGGCAAGGATGATATCCTGCACTGCTATTGCTGGAATCGGCCAGTTGCGGCCGTTAGCCAGGTTGATTTTCGATTCAATTCTCCCCGGTAAACTCTCCCTGCTAAGAAGGTGAAGTGCAATGAAATTTCGATCGACGCTGCAACTCCTCGCTGTGATGCTTTTTGGGTACTCGCAAACCGGCGCCGCAGGCGACATTGAGGATGCCAACGTGCTGGCCAGACAATCGATACAAATGATTATGAAAACGCAGCGCATCCCCGGCCTGCAAATCGCAGTCGTCAAGGATGGCCACATCGTACTCTCCGAAAGCTATGGCATGGCCAACGTAGAAAATAACGTGGCGGCCTCGCGCACGATCCGTTTCCCGCTCAATTCCGCCAGTAAAGCGTTTACTGGAGTCGCGATGATGCAGTTGGCCGAGGCGGGGTTGGTCGATCTGAATTCTCCAATATCCAACTACTTGGACGACCTGCCCGAGGCATGGCGCGGGATCCGCGTTCGTCAACTGCTGGCCCATACGTCGGGCTTGCCCGACATCGTTGATCGGCAAGGCTCGGTTGAAGGAGGAAGTGAAGCTGCAGCGTGGAAGGTCGCGCGATCCCGCCCGGTCACCGCAACTGCTGGTGAAATGTTTTCCTATAACCAGACGAACTACGCTTTGTTGGCGCAGATCATTAGAAAGCAAAGCAAGTTGCCATATGAGCGCTTCATCGCAGAGCGACAATTCGCTGCCGCCGAAATGTCCTCCTCTACATTCGGCGACAGCTATGACTTGGTGCCAAATGCTGCGACGATCTATGCGTATGCTCCACGTGGCACGTCGGCAGTCGACGACGGCAATCGCCTGTCCCACTGGTTTTATGAGATTCCATATGGCCTTTGGGCCGGTGGCGGTTTGCAGACTACCGCTGACGACGTCGCTCGCTGGCTGATCGCACTCTCCAAAGGGCGGCTGATCAGCCAAGCTAGCTTGCAGCGCATGTGGACACCGGAAAAACTCACTAGCGGCGCTGACGGGGACTGGGGTAGTGGCTGGCCGGTACTGCAAACAACGCCGGAACTGCAAGTTGCAGGAATTGGTGGCGCCCGTGCGGCCTTTATCGTGTATCCGAACCAGCGGTTAGCAATCATCGTCTTGACCAATCTAGCGGGCGCCAATCCGCAACGATTCATTCCGCAAATCGCCGAATTCTACAAACCGTTGACTTCGACGAAATAGCTCGAATACGGACGAGGCTCAGAGATCAGAGTTCACGAGCACTCGAACATGAGCCCAAGAACTCAGTGCGATTCTTGGTCTGGAGGACAGTGCCATTTAGAATCGGCTTTCATCCCCGACACTTGCATCGTTGACCGCGATTCCCTACTGCGGCACCTTGTCCTCAACGCCAGTCCTGCCGGCCGGCCGGCCAACCATGCGCCCAACGCGCACTGCCCCACGCCCGTCCCGCTCACCGTGCACAGCGAGCAACCAGGCCTTGGCCCACTTGGCACTGTGTGCACGCGTCGTTTCGCGCGGATCCTGGATGAAGCGTTCGAGCGCAAGGCTCGAACGAAACCTTGCGTAGACGCGCTTCGAGTAGAGCGCTGCGGAAAAGTATGTCATGCAGCCAGCATAAACGCTGCCGCAACGCGAAGTATTGAGAAAAGTCAAGGACCGATCAGCGTTCGTCTTTCCGTCGGTCTTTCGGCAATCCTGTCTCGGCAACAAATGACCGCGTTTCCGATGGAAGTCGCTGGAACACTGCCTCCAGCAGCCCAGGGTTGACACCATATAGCAGCGCAGCGCGCAGACCAGCCTCAGTACCAAAGGCTGCTCTTGTCAGCAATACGATGGATACCTTCTCTGCGGTGATAGGATCGGTTCGACGTGACATGCCTCTCAGGCTACAGCATTGGGGCAGTACCAAGCGCCATTGAGAGGGCACCTACCTCGCTGCCGAAGAAGCATCGACCAACAGCTTGTCATCCACCCGTCGCATCGACGTCTTTGACTTGTGCCTCATCTCAACATTCCAGTCCGTTTCAGTGCTGTCACAACTCGTTTCGATGAGTGCTTGAATCGGCCACAATTCGCCTCGTCGGGTCGAAGTACCTCTACTTCCCCTAGAGTCAATCGCAAAGATTATTTTTTTGCCTCAAATGTGAAATTCAGCACAGCGCGGCACACATTTTTGCTGTAGGTTCAATGCAAAGACTACCGACTTTCGTCTGGTACAGAAGGAGCTCTACCTCCACATACCAAACAGTGGAGTATCCCGCAAGGGATTTACCACCTTTGCCCATTGCCGGGTTAGGCCCGCCTTGGCGGGCCAATTTCCTTCCGGACTTGGCGCTCGCATGTCCGAAAGTCGAACGAGATCCCGCGAAGGTCGCTATACCCTTTCTTCTAGACCAAAGCCCGTTATCGCCGCGCCCCCCCATCAGAACTGAACACGCCGCCAGGTCCTCAGTCCTGGTGCAACTGCTGCAGCTGCTGCGGCCGGCTTGGTCACAAATCCTGGCACCTCGCTCAAGTCCAGGACATCCACCAATTCGAATTCGCCTTTGCTGAGACCAGGGCGGTTACCAAATTTCTACCACTCACTTTGGTCTCGGTGTTCGCAAAAACATTTACCGTAGGGCCCCTTATGCCGCCGACAGAACTTCAGTAGTTTGCAGAAGCCCATCGCTCGCCACTGAAATGTCCAGCATACCGGCTCTGTCGTTGGCAAGGCGAACCATCTCGATCAGTACTTCCCTATTGGGGCCGCCCTCTTCCAATCTCCGGATGGCACGAGACGTGATCACATAGCTGCCGCAGCCCGGCGCTACACAGGCGATGCGCTGGCGATTTCCATGATCGGCCGATTCGCTCATGGCGCCTGCCGAATCGCACAGAAAACACTTCATTTCCATCAATTTCTTGAACTCCAAATCTAGCCATTGCGCCAGCAGGCGAAAGCATCCGGGACGATCGCAATGAGCAATTGGCTGTTATGCCACGATCAGCACATTTCGCAGCGCGCCGATTTCAAAGCAGATCGCGTAAGTCCCAACTATATCATTACGGTCTGCTGCGGCTCTGCGGTCCTGCACGGCCAACCATCGCGTTGTCAACATTGGCGCGTTTCAGCGCATCGGGACGCGAGGGACTCATAGGCATGCCGAAAAGAGTCGTCCCCAGGAGAGTTCGAATCGATACATTTGGTCCCTGCCCTCGCGGAAGCGATGACGTAGCTCGATTTACCGCGGTGCCTCAGTACGAAGGGATGGTCCTGTTCACGTGCGCTGAAAAAAGCCTGCGCCGCAAGGCCTGGGTCGCTAAATTCGGTGCCACGCTGTCCACTCTTGCTGATCACCGTATAGGCAACCGAGCGAACACCACGGTCGTTCAGGAAATGCGCCATTGAGTTTTCCATCAATTTCTCCAACCTACCAACTCGCGATTCAAGAGCAGTTTGAGCAATCGATCACCACTGAGAAGAATTATTCCACTACCACGCAAAAATTCATAGGCGCCTGCTCCGCTTCGGCCTGTATGGACGAACACCCCACCGTCGAACTTTGCGGACAGAATAGCGTCGTCAAATTCCCGCAGATGCCCCCGGCAAATATGGGCGCGATAGCGTTTCACCTGTACGGCCAACAAGCCGAATCGAGGGTTCCACGCCACGCCATCGACACCACCATCACCTGTGTAGCTACGGTTGCGAAGAACCAACAGCCCAGCATCTTCAAGTGCCGACATGACAACTTCTTCAAAAACCAAAGAGTCGACCTGGCGCAGATAGCTCAGGCAACGCGCAGCCAGACCCGGCTCCCGAAAACGGCGCACTGCGCGCAATATTCGGCGCGATTTCCTTACGTTCCGCTGGTGATTCGTCAGGCCGGCCAGACGCGCCGCGTTGATAAAACGTGACAATAGGCGCATGCACGCCAGAAGGACCTTGGTTATCACGTCCGCGCCTCCCCGACCGCCTCCGAAACCGGAGCTCGCCGCACGTGAGGGGAACCAAGGTACGCATTGCTGATCTGGGGCCTGTTATGCCCGAGCTGACGCGCCACCTGACGATAGGCATCCTTCATCGATGCCGCATCAACCAGTGGTTCGCCGTCCTGGACCGGCGCCTTCACTTTGGCGATTTCGAAATACAGGTCGCCGGCGAACTGGTGGCGCAACCCGTGCGGTGTCACCCCCAACTCCTTCTTCGTCAGGCCGACCTGGCGCACCACGTTGGAGAAAAGATCTAGCGACTGCCTCAACGAGAGACCTGGTCGACCAATGTGACCGCTCCTTCCGCGCGCGATAGACTCGGCAGCGGCGAGCGCCGCTCGCTGTTCATCTGTTCGTATCGCGGTATAACGCAACCGGCCTCCTTTCGTCCCCCGTTTGATCTTGAGGAAGCCCAGGTATTTGGCGTCCGACCGGTGAGCTTCCGGGAGCGCATGCTGCGGAACTTCCGCTGCATGTGGCGCGAACATCACGGCCTCCTTCCTGCGCAGACCAAATGCCGTCATCATTTGCAACTGCACCGCCACGTGCTTATCGATCTTAGCGAGTTTCTCAATCGCGCTGAGCGCATCGACACCATTGCCCGCCCAACTGAGGTCGCGACCGGCGGAATAGCTGCGCGCCACCAACTGCTTGTCGCCCACATAGTGTTCCGCGCATTGCACCATCCCCCGCTTCCCAATCCACCCAACGTAGGCGCGCAGGAAGCTAAGCTGCTGCTGAATGTAGGCCGCGCTATACGGCCGAACAGGATAAGGGATTGTCGCATCCACTTTCCGCAATCCGGCCAACCCAGGCTTCGCAGTCCAATAGTCCACGAGCGCATGAATATGCCGAACAGAGAGGTTTCGCGGCCGGGCCCTGAAACCGAGCTGGTGCAGCAGCACGAAGATGCGGAAAATACCTTGCCTGCGTGCGCTGCGCGTCGCGTGCGAAATCAGCTTCTCCCTATCTTTATGACGATCGTTGAACCGGTCGACAATGTCCGCCAGTTCCCTTTTCCAATGATCCTCACCTCTCATCACACACCTCCATCGCACCGAACGTTCAGTTGTGGGTCTCACCATCTCCATACCACCAGCGCGCACGCCGCCATTGCCGAACACGCGTCTGGCCTACTTTTGTCCGCATCCACCTGAAGAACGAGTGTCGAGCGGCATATCGGAACTGTCGCCAATGCCACATTCATCACTCTCTCCCACCGCAAGCGGAGCGCACTTTCGTTCCATCTCATTGGATTTACATGCTAGAGGTGCCACCGCTCCAATTACGGCGCCACCACTGGATAGACTGTTTGCCATAGGCGTGGTTTCGTAAAAATGCTGATGACGCTGACCAGTGAGTTTCACCAACTGAATCAGCGCCCGCTTCCAGAGCGGGTAGTGCTGCGCATTGCGCAACAAAGTCATGGGTGTGTCGGCCCGATCGGCATCGCGACACGAATAGCCTCCCTCTCACGGTTATCCTCGACCCTTCCACCAGGCCGCTTCATGAGGTCGGACGTAATAAGCTGGCCGGGCTTCGAGAACCTTGACCCAGCAGATCACCGCGAACGGTGGCCGTACGACTGAGGGATTGAGTTTGATGACCGAACCGCACCGCGGTTCCAGCGCCCCAGGTCAACCCCAAGGCGAATCACGACGCACGATGCGTCAGGGTGCGCGAGCCGCAAAGGTACTCGTTCGCGCGTATGTGGAAATACGTCGTAGAAAAGATCGGAAGAAAATCATTGCGCCATCGCCCTCCCCTTTAAGGGTCGAAGCCTATGGCATGCAGGCCAAGCGATTTGGCCAAGTCGAAAAGACACATCAAGGACAGGTTACGACTGCGACGGGCGCTTTCGACGCCACCGCCGCATTCTGAACACGATGTTCACGGAAGCGGGTCCGGACAGTGAACACAGCTTAGGAAAGGTTTTTGCCGATGTCAAGGCTGGATTTCGGCGCGATATGTTGTAGATTCTGGCCCAAATAAATGTGTAACTGCACGTATGCGAAGTTCGCCCCTATGAAACGCGCGAAAGTAGGATACCTCTGATTGTACGACTGAGCATTCGCGCCCTGCCCACCCGACTGGCCCAAGCTCCGCCAAGAACAAGGCATCGCGCCTGCGCATCAAACACACTTCAAGCATGCTGGCCGGCGAGCCATTCGAGGGGGAATATTTGATCCATTACTGGATTCCGGTTGAAGCCCATACCGGTTCCAGCGCAATTATCAAAGAAAGCCATTGCACGCCAAGCCGCTTTCTTGTGTCATGGACTGGCATGTACAGCTAATGTGTCCTTTCAAGCTAAGGGAGGACGCATGGGATTCGTTGTCAGAGCAGTCGACGTCGGGCGCGGCAATACGAAATTCATCACCGATCTCAAAGACGGCGAACCACAATGCGCAATGTTTCCTTCGCAGGCGTATCCAGCGGAGACCGCCTACGAACATGGCGGCTGGGGACCTAGCCGCAAAACCGTCAGTGTCCCTGTTGACGGTCTGGTCTACGAAGTCGGGCCGGATATCCACCTCGCCGCCGACGTCTTCAATGCCAATGTGCTGCAACACGACCGCTATGCTGAAACTCCCGAATACCTGGCCTTGGTACTCGGCGCACTGCATTATATGCAACTCGACGCCATTGACCTGTTGATCGTCGGACTGCCAGTGGCGACCTTCAAGCTGAAGCGCCACGTTGCAGCCCTTGAACGCCGGCTCACCGGCGATCATGCACTGGGAAAGGATCGCCACATCAAGGTCAAGCGCGTCAAGGCGATCGCGCAGCCTGCAGGCGCCCTCATGTATTACGGGCTCATGCAGAACCGCGTCGCGCAGCTTCGCAAGGAACGCAGTCTCATCGTCGATCCGGGGCGCCGAACATTCGACTGGATCGTTACCCAAGGGATGCAGCAAATCGACAGGCGGAGCCACTCTGTTCCTCGTGGCATGCATGACGTGCTGCACGCCATCGTCGACGGGATTAGCCGCAACACCGGCGCACATTATCGCGACTACGAGCTGGTCGATATTGCCCTACGTACCGGGAAAAAGCTGCACGTCTTCCAGAAGGACTACAGCCTTGCCCAGCATCTTCCAATCGCACGCAAGATTCCTGAACAGGCGGTGGCGGAGATGATGCACTACGTCGGCGACGCGGGTGACATCAAGAACATTGTCCTGGTGGGTGGCGGAGCCTTCTTCTACAAGCCTGCGCTGAAAGATGCGTTCCCCAATCACGCCATTCAGGAACTCAAGGACCCTATCTATGCCAACGTCAAGGGATTCCAGTACGCCGGTTCCGAACTGATCAAAGCGCTGGCGGCGAACAAGCGGCTGACGGACAACGTCGATGCAGGAGACAAGGGGAATGACGATCATGGCTGACACATTGCGGATCACCCTCGAATTGGACAGAGCGGACAATCCGCCCCTGTACCAGGACCTTGCCGGGTTTCCGAAAGGCCCGCGTCGCGTGAATCGCCTGCGGACACTGGCGCATGCAGGCCTGCTGGCCCAGTTAGCACCGCTCACGTTGCCGGTTGAAAGGGGAATGTCCCCGAGGCCGGAGCAGGATGCCACGCTGAAGGCAGCCTCCCTCGAGCTCTTTGGTCCCGCCTTGGGAAATTGAGGAATATCACATGCAACAAGGGCACAGCCATTTGAAAGGCAATGTTCGCCATACCGCCTCGCAGTTAGCGGAAATGGGCTACTGCGAACGCAAGATGCTGCTCCGTCTGCAGCATGGCCCACGGACATCGCTCTCGCGCTTCGTTGCGCAGAAGCGCGGCACCCTGGCCCACGAGCGGTTTCTGTCGGAGGCCCGCAAGTTCAATCCATGCGTATCCAGCGACGTCCCAGTTCACATGCACGGCGCCACTACAACAAAACGCCGTCCTCTTCGCGCCCTGCTTGCAAGGATCGTCTCGCAGCTACTAAAGTTCATTGTAAGGAACCGATAGATGCATAGATGCTCCATTTACCGATCCTGGCAGGGTGTTGCCAGGGCATTGGGATTGGTATTTCGACGCGTTCGCTCCTGGCTCGCCACGTCGTGCTGGCGATCCTTCGACATTAACGATTGCAGACTCCTCTTTGCTGAGAGGTCATTCTCGATCAATGCGCCCATCAATCTGACCGTTCGCGTGGATCGCGCGTACCATGACGGCATCGCCATGATCCTCATGGAGCTCAAGACGCGCGTTGAGGAACGGATCTATGCCTCGGATGTCATCGAACTGTCGGCACAGCGACTCGCAGTTGAATACAGCACCGGTGAGCGAATGCACGACTTCGGTTACATCGTGCTGCAACATCCAATGACGCGCCGTCGGACCATTCACACGGTTTCCCTGCTCTCTCAGACTGAGGTCATTGGCATCGCCAATCGCCAGAGACTGCTCGTTGGCGGCGCACTGCCTCCGCGCCATGCCGGCAACCCTGAATGTTGTCGCCGGTGCGAGTACCAGCCCGAATGCCGCACCGGCACTTCATAAACGTCACGCCGCACGAACACGAACTGAATTTTCATCGTTCGCCCGACGACTACCGCCACGAATTCAGGCGACACGTCCGACCTCGACGGCGGCTTCAGTTGAAAGAATTGCGAACATGCGGTAAGTCAGCATGCTCAGGGCCCTCTATATCGGCCAGGAAAGCGAAGATTTCGCAATAACCGTATCCTTGGCTGACAAGGAACGTCCATGCTCGCACGGAGCCGGCGAAACGATTAAGAATCGTGGCCTGAGCCGCAGCGTCAGCGGATATTATGGAAGCACGCATAGTGAATTCTTTCGTGGAGCCGGCGGGGCGAGGCCGACTATCGGAAAAGCGCTGCATGCGTTTTGGCAGCTGAAACAATTCTCACACATTCCCACACATATAGCGAGAATCGAGCAACTCTTTGATGCAATATCGCAACCACATTGGCAATTCTAGCAACGCAATAGCTCTGCCTCGGATCCATGGGACTCTTGGCGCTGGCAGGGTGATCGAAGTCTCTCGAGCACCACCACTTGACGAGTGAACGCGGCCACCGGCCGTACAAGGCATCGTTAGCGGGCAGAGCATTAGCGATCGGCCCAATGTTAGTTGCCAATCTGGCGGCAACTTTGGCGCACTAACGCGATGCTGCTTTGAAATTCACCGGTCGTAGTTGAAGATCTGCTTGTATCGGCCCGAACGAACTCTAACTCACCTGACGATCTCGGTTTTCAAGTTGCAAAGTGGCCATGCATGCATGAGCGGACTGTTATTGAACAGTACTCAACGACCGGTCAAATACGTTCGATTTCATGTCAAAACTGTTGAAATCGTTGCGCCAATCTCTCTCTCTGAAAATGGTCCGTCACGAAATTTACAAAAGCGCGGGTCTTTGCGGGCAAGAGCTTCTGACTTGCGAAATAGAGTGAAATTGGTCCTGCATCCTCGTGCCACCCGGGTAACAGTCTCACCAGCTCGCCGCTCTCAAGAAAGCGAAGCACGTTTGGTACAGCAAGTAAGGCTACGCCCATCCCCATCAGTACAGCCTGAACCATGCCATCCGGCTCGGTCAATGACATGCATGGCACCAATTCGGCCAATTGTTCCTGTCCAGACTTGTTACGTAGCGCGCGATGACGTAGGCGGCCAGTGATGGCAGAACGCATGACGATCCCTTCCCAGCCTTTTAGGTCTGATGGCTGTACCGGGGGTGTGCGACCCGACATGAACTGGGGCGATGCAACAGCAATGATCTTGATGCGCGCCAACTCACGCGCGACAACACCAGGTGTGAGTTCGAAGCCGCCTCCGATAGCGGCGTCATACCCACCTGCAATCAGGTCTATGTGTTGATTGTCGAGATGCCAGTCCGGACGCACCGCTGGAAATTGTTCAAGGAACTGCGGCATCAAGGGAAGTAAATAGTCGCGTGCAAAGCCAGGGGCGGCGCTAAGCTTTAGCGTGCCTGAAGGCTGTCCCGCATGAACACTTACATCAGCGATAGCTGACTGGATACTATCCAGACCTCCCGCAATGGCGTTGAGAAATCGCTCCCCCTCCTCGGTGAGCTTGAGTCCCCGTGTGCTGCGCTGAAATAAGCGCACACCAAGATTTCGTTCCAACTGAGCAACATTTCGACTGATGGCTGCCGGGGTGAGCGCTAAACGGCGCCCTGCCTCCGAAAAACTCGCTGACTCGGCGCTGCGAACAAATGATTCGAGATTGGATAGCGTCTCCACGGCAAGACTTTCAATGTTTGCTTGAAAGTGATTATAGCAACTACCGACTACCGCTTGAAGAAGTCAAATCCCATACTAGATCCATCGCAAACAACTTCCTAGAAAGGAAACGGATCATGAACAAACTTCAAAGCAAAGTCGCCATCGTTACTGGTGGCAGCCGCTCGATTGGTGCAGCCATCGCAAAGCGCCTGGCAGCAGATGGTGCCACCGTAGCAATTACCTATAATGCATCTCCTGAGAAGGCACAGGAAGTCGTAGCCGAAATCAAAGCAGCAGGTGGCAACGCCATCGCCATTCAAGCTGATGCGGGAAATCCAGAAGCTGTGCGTAAGGCCGTTGCGGCGGTGGCAGAACAGTTTGGGAATATCGATATCCTCATCAACAATGCAGGCGTCAGCGTACTCGGCGCCCCTCAGGATATTGCCTTCGAAGACTTCCAACGCATCCTGGCAGTGAACGTAACTGGCGTGTTCGTCGCGACCCAAGAGGCCCTGCGCCACATGGGAGACGGCGGCCGCATCATCCATATCGGCAGTTCAATGGTGCAGTACGCGGCATTTCCAACAGCGTCTGCCTACACATTGACCAAAGGCGCTGTCACCGGTTTTACCCGTGGTCTGGTGCGCGACCTCGGCCCCCGTGGCATTACCGTCAATACGATTCATCCAGGCCCGACTGACAGCGATATGAACCCGGCAGACGGCCCGGTGGCGGATTTCGTCAAACCAGGGATTGCAATGGGTCGTTATGGACAAGGGGCAGATATCGCTGCAGCTGTCGCATACCTGGCAAGCCAAGACGCCTCCTTCGTCACGGGCGCCGAATTGATGGTCGACGGCGGCTTTACTGCTTAAGGAGATAATCATGAATATCGGAATCATTGGTGCCGGCGCTATCGGAACTGCCATTGCTCGCGCGCTCGCGCGCAATGGCATCAAGGCTCGAATCGCCAACAGCCGTGGAGCGGCAGGCCTGGATGTTTTGGCTGCAGAACTACCTGGCATTACGCCGGCCAGCGTGCAAGATGCATCTCGGGCGGACATGGTGTTCATCGCAGTTCCATGGTCGAAGATTCCTGGAGCCGTGAAAGACCTGGGCCCATGGGATAGCCGGATTGTCGTCGATACGAACAATCCCATTGAAGCACCGACATTCCACCCATTCGAGCTAGGTGGCCGCGCCTCCACAGAGGTCGTCACAGACCTCGTTCCAGGAGCACGCGTGGTGAAAGCGTTCAATCATCTGCAACCATCGTTGGTCGCAGGCGACCCAAATGCAGAAGGCGGTCGCCGAGTAATGTTCGTATCTGGCGCAGATGCTGCGGCGAATGCGGAGGTGGCCGAGTTGATTGACCGTCTTGGCTTCTTCGCTCTGACTCTTGGGGGCGTTGAAGCTGGGCGCCTGCATGAATTCCCTGGTGGCCCCCTCCCAACCCTCAATCTTGTGAAGTTTGGATGAACACCATGGGGACCTGCATCATCGAACCCGGTCGAGCCAAAGATGCAGTCAATGGACGGAGTCGCGTCAAGAGGGTCCAAGAGCCGGAGCAATTGGCGCCCTGCGCAAGACCCAATCGTATCGCCGGGTCGAGCGGGTCTCATGTCATGGTAAAGCTGTCTGGCATTGCTGCCGTAATGACACCAGGTTTGCTGGCATTCTAAATCGTCATCACCTGCCGTGCTTCCCGCTCTTCATGCTGGCCATAGCAAATATCTGTCGCGGTGGCCTTTGCAATGAGCGTGCCGACCATACTCATCGGCCGCATTTTGCTCGGCATTACAACAAGCGGATTCTGGACGATTGGAAGGTCCCTCGGGCCCCGTCCACGTCCAGGAGCCGGGCCAGAAAGGCGACTTCGCTAAACTTCTCGGGCGTTTCTCTTGGGACGGTTGCCCGTGTCCAGGACGGTACGCTTGTCGGCGAGGCGTTCAGTTGGCAGATGGCGTTTGGACTGGCCACCGCGATTACACAGACTGTGGTGGCCGCTTTGATGGCCGCAATGCCCTCGCTAAATCCCACGCATCAGAATAAGTTTGGCGACGGAGGTGATGTGTCAAAGTGCCGAAAGTCCAGATAAACTCAATCGAACGCGACCGCTATTCCACTTGCGTGGTATTGTGTTTTTGAATCGGCCTTGCCCACACGAAGCGGTAATTCGTATACTCCTTCGAGCCTCAACGTTCAGGCGCCCGGAATAGCTGGTAGCACGTACAGGATACTCCCCTCTTTGAGGTGCTGACATGGCCAGGATTTTGGTTATCGAAGATTCGCCAGTAAACATGGAGGTGCTCACTGTCCTGCTTTCGAATGAGGGCCATGAACTCTTCCTTGCTGAACGCGCACTTCCCGGCATCGAGATTGCCCGCCAGCAGCCGCCGGACCTGATACTTATGGACATCAACATGCCAGGTGTCGACGGTATCGAAGCAGCAAAGATGCTACGTGCACACCCAACAACGCGCGCCATTCCGCTGATTGCCGTAACGGCCTTAGCCATGGTAGGCGACCGGGAACGCATAATGGACGCCGGTTTCGATGACTACATCGCGAAGCCATTTGATCACGGCCTATTCCTAGAAAGAGTGGCGCAGTTCACTGGACAAAATCCACGCTCTGATTCTGACGGATCTTAGGGCGTTTGGGCTTACCCGTGTACGTAGTCTGGCATTTCGACTGCGACCTGTACTGCTATCGGCGGCTATCGGACTGGTTTCGACTGCTCGTCCAGGCTATTTGGCTGCAATGAATAGCAATACGCAAACGTCATCATCCGAACCAATCAGATGATTGCAGGGGCGCATATTCTCGAGAGTCTGGTCTCGACGACAACGGTCAGTTAGACGTAGTACCACGATGCTCAGCAATCGCCCTCTTTCCTACGCCACGCAATGCAAAAATCGCCTGCTGAAATTTCAGCCGCGGAACGGCAGCGCCATCTTCCCACTTGCGCACGGACTGGTCAGACGCTCCAATGAGTCGTCCCATTTCTGCGTGGGATAGTCCTAAGCGACTCCGCATGGTTGCGAAGCCTTTGGCCGTGAAGCGCTGCCGCGTAGTTTTCTGCACTTCTGCAGATTGGTCGATTGGACGTCGCGTTTTCTTTTCTAGCGCCTTGAGCTGCCTCTTAAGTTCGCCAACCTCCTCGCGCAGAACTGCCAGTTGAGCTTTGGATTGTGCGGCCGATCTCTTTAATGGTTCCAACTGGGCCTTCAATTCTTTGCGAGCAAGCCGGGAGATTTCAGTCTTCAAGGCATTGGCGAGTTCCGTCATTTCACTCCTTCATTCGTTGGATAGGCGGGGGCCATTCGCTTCCCAATTTCATGGCGTTCACCCTGTCAGCTACGTCGACAAAATAGCGATTCAACTTTGATACTACCACGACACCCACGGCTTCTCTATGCCCTTTCCCGGTGACGTTGGCGGGCGCTCCTGAGTGATAGATCAGATCGCGACTACTGTCGCTAAACCTTGGCTGGAAATTCTAATGAAGTTGAATAGCTGATCGCACTCGAGCGTCGCTAACGGCCGAAAAGATCGCTCCCACGAACCGGCCGCCGAGGCTAGCGAACCCTTCGTCACGTGGGCCAAAGTTGAACTCCTTAAGTCGAGTCTCAGCACCAACAACAGATTCCATCGTTCCGATCTCGTCGACGAGGCCAATCGCCTTCGCTTCCATCCCGCTCCATACTTCACCGGTACCGAAGTCTACCCCGGCCTTCAGATGTCGCCCTCTTTGCTGCTGCAGATCCTGGACAAACGCGCTGCCGACCTTGTTTACAAGTTCAGTTGCCTTGGCGTCCGCCTCGTTTGTCAGCGGAGTAAAGGGATTCAAGAATGCCTTCAGGCGGCCCGAACTATAGACACGCTGCGATACCTTCAGTTGAGCGATCGCCTTATCAAGCTGCCATGGAGCGAGGATCGCACCGATCGAGCCAACCAGGCTGTACTTTCCCGCGACAATACGATCAGCGTGCATGGCCGCCATGTAGGCTGCGGATGCGCCCAGATTCCCGATGACTGCGGTAACTGGTTTGGGGTATTTCTGTTTGTAAGTGACGATCGCGCTGATAATCCGCTCTGCTTCGACTGGTGCTCCGCCAGGGCTGTCGATTTTTAGAACTACCTGCTTTACGCGAGTGTTCTTAAACGCAGCTTCCAAGGCTGGCACGATCTTATCGGCTGAAGCCAACGCACCGTCCTTGATCTCGCCTTTGATTTCTACCACGCCGATGACGTCGCCAAATGGGCCGAACGAAAAGCCAGTCGCCGTCGCGAAATACATAGCGGCACCCGCTAGCGGTCCGATGATCAGAACTGATTTCAAGGCCAGATTCCATCGATGCACGGCCCGCCGTTCCTTCGCCGCCAGCAATTGCTCTTCCCGGTACGCGCTCCGTTGCTCCCGCATTTCTTCTAACAACTGCAACACTAAGGAATCGCGACCTAAGTCTCGTTCATGTGGTTCGATCTTTTCCATATTGCGCTCCGTCAGATTCCGATCTCAATTGGTGCAGCGCCCGCCCATTCCCAGGAACAACTGGCCAAACGTGAGTTTTCCGCATTCCTTTTTCGGTGTCGCTACCTCACTTTCAACTTGCCGGTGAATTGGTGCGCTTTCGGTGATCAGATCGTCCAATGACTTCTCACGTTCGGCAACTGAAAGCCGTGCGGACGCTTCTTGCACTTTGGTCAGCTTGCATTTAAGCTGGAACGAGTACGGATAGTCGGGCGTCGGTGTTGCTTCGCGCTGGACATTGGCGGCTCCGCAGAGTTCAGTTGTGACTGTTCTGAACGAGCGATCATCGTCGCTTTGTCCATCTTCAGAATGAAGGATCAAGATCTGATTGTTCTTACATTCCTTAGTCACAAATCGCAGCGCGAGTCGTGCATATATGGTTGGAACATTCGAACTACCGGCAGCGACAAAGACGGAGCGCGTAAGCCGATAGTTAGTCATTGGAGAAAGATCACATACCGAATCATCTGTCGCTCCTCCAGATAGAGACACTGCCCCTGCCTCACCACAGGAAGCGATAAGCAAAGCCGCGATACACTTCGAAGAGAGCTTCATACGACCTCCTATCCTCACGAAATGAAAACGCTACTGCAACTACTATTTACAACAATCGTCGGCTTTGCATTAGGCTGTGCGCTCATGCATGATGACGACGAACTGATGCCGGTGGCCGGCGCGTTGACTGCGTCAGCGTTCTTTACTCTTTACCTGATTCTATTCGTCGCCCATTCGATCTTCAAATGGCGGCCTGAAACTGCTTCCTACGCCTACTACTGCGAGGAGTCGTTGCTTGGCTTCGATGCACGTGGAGAGTTAAAAATCGAAAGCAAATATCCGGTCTGAGCGCTTTACTCGTCCTTCCCAAGCTTTGCCTTCGCCGCCTTTACCAACTCACGTAGCTTTCTCGCAACTACGTCTGGATCGTTTGTCACCTGCCTGTTCGCGTTCTCGAACAGCGACTGCTCGGATCGAAGCGGCTCATTTGGCTTCGACTGGATACCCTTCCCCTCAAACTGTTCGATTCGCTTGTCAATTTCGGTGTTTATTCCGATCCCCTTTTGTGTAATTTCATCTCGCACCTGAGGAATGCGATTTTGGTCCGTAGCTTTAGGAGCCAAACCGCCTGCCGACTGACCGGAACCGCCATTGCTCCTTTTTACGCTCGACTTGAAGGCGTCAAAGTCCTTACGTACGTCCCTTTCGACTTCGGGGACTTGGGTTATCGTCCGATATTGAACTTCAACATCCTGGAACGACCTGGGCAACGCGGCGCCCCTGTGGAGTCTTGTCGGCGAGGTCGCAAAGTTTCCCAGGTATGTCTCCAGTTTAATAAGCTCTGCCGCACTCCCTTTGCCCTCATTCCGGAGCAGTTTCTCGAATAGCTGAATGTTTTGCGGATCTTTAGCGAGATCCTTACTTAACGACTCGCCGCGCTGATAGGCGTCCGACACCGACTCTGCAAATTCGGTTTGTTCACGCAAGCTGGCGTCAGCTCGTTGAGAGCGGGTGACTGACTCTGCAAGCCTTGCAGAGAGTTCCTGAGCTCGTCGGTGGTCACCAACAATTGAAGTTACTTGGCTAGCGTTCTGACTAACTGAGTTCGCGAACGCCTTAAAGCTAGCCTTATCCTCGCTTGACAAAGCGTTATTGATAAGCTGGTCTTGCTTTTGAATGGCTGAGGAATAGTTCTTTTCGCCCTTCGCGAACACTTGGCCTCCGACGTTAACAGGAGAAAAACGTTTAAGCCCGCTCGGCACACCAAGACCAAATACAGACGATCCACCAAAAGCGACCGATGCAACTTGCTGTTCAGTTGCGCCGGTCGCTGCTGCGACGGACTTAGCGATCTGTTGCAAGGAACTGATTCGTTCACCCATGCTGTCGACACTATTCGACGAAGAACCTTGAGTGTAGCTCCTGCTGGATACATTGGCATTCGAGTTCATTAGAACCTCGGTAAGTGCGGCTGCCTTTTCCCTGGATGCAGCAACGCTTTCCGAATGGGCTGCAGCGATAGAACTCGCTGCGGCGGAAACCTGCTGGTGACTGATCTTAGCGTCGACGACCCGACTAACGGGACCTTCATTCGCAAGCGCTTTCATTGCAGTGAGACCACTCAATACATTGCTTGTGTAAGTGTTTCCGGACGTATCGTCCTGACGCGAACCAAAAAACGCTGAGGACCTTGTCGGTGCGACCGTCACTTGGTCCATGCTTGTATTCCCCATATTTACATTTCCAGTCGCTGCTGGCGCAGTGGTGCCGCTAATAAGACTCTGAAATGCCGGAATATTCCCGATCAAAGCACTGCCGAACGTCTCCATACGCTTCAACCCGGCCCAAGCGATAACAGGAATACTCATCGTCAAGTAGCCAACGACCGCTTCACCTGATATGGCGCCTGAGTAGATTGAGGAAGAAGTCATTAACGACAAAGCAGTTACACCGCCACCAACAGAGGCTGCAGCCTCCAACTCCCGGGCAGCATGCGCCATCGCCATGTAGTTCAAGATTGCATACAGTGGAGGCCAAAGTTGGATCCAAATCAAGACAGAAATGTAGTTCTTCAGGCCCATCATGGTTTCGCGCCCCCCCGTCATGAGAAGCAAAAGAATCACGATAGGAAAAATGGCATAAACAATTGCTTCGATGGTGTTCCTTATGACGGGGAGCGCCTGTTCCGCCAGCTTCCCATTGTTGATCCACGCCGCGTTAGTCTGAGCGACAGCTTGTGCACGACCAACTGCCAACAGCATTGAAGCCGGATCGTTGACCCTTTGGCCAGCGAGAAGACTCGTGTCGTTCACAGCATTGATAAGTGCGTTCTGGCGGATCAGATCCGCAGCGCTTGCCGCCGCAGTAGCGATTCCGTTACGTATGTATGCTTGTTCTACCTGGCCTGCTATCAACGAGGCTGCGACTGTCCCTGGCAAGGTAGGATTCATTCTCTGGGCGAGCAGCGCTTGAATTCTGCCTACTTGTGCCGGCAGCCTAGCATTGAGAACTTGATATGCTTGAGGGCATGGTGCAACGGTCGGGGTTCCCGAAGCGTCCGTTATTGGAGTAAATCGCGCAGGATTCGGGTTTGCCATCAGCGGCCAAACGTCTCCAGAAGTAGCGAAGGCCTCCGGCGAAATGTCCCCAGAGGCGAGATCGTACATAGTGCAGTTGTTGATGAAGCTGATTAGGTCGGTTCGGAAGTTTGGCTCTTGAAACACCACACGGCTTGCCTCCCGAATTAGCCGGTTTCCGAACAACAACCCATTCCTCTGATAAGTCAGTTCTGCAGGTAGATTTGCACGCCCAGGCAGCAACTGCATTGCTGTTTCATAGAGCTCCGTCAGGGTATTGCCAACCGTGCTGGATAGTGATCCGAATACCGCTAGTCCAAACGGGACATTGTCCACCACGGCCACCGCGCTTGATCCAGTCTTATCTACAATTCCGACTGTCACGCGCGGAACAAACAGGACGGAGAGCACCAGGGTGACCGAGGCAAGCCACTGCCACCCTTGAAGCTTTTGTGGGGCGACTGCGTATGCGAAGACTGCAGATACGAATCCACAGAATGCGACAATCGCGAGCGCACCTTTGAAATCGTTCGCGCCAGCGATTGCAGCAACAGCATTCAATATGCCGAACAAGCTGTCACTATTTTGATATGCATAGATTTCCCACATACGACGTCTCCATTCAATTTATTCAGCGCAGGTACGCCGCACGACGCCCCAGAAGATCTTGAATTTGTTGCGGCATACTGGATCGAAGCTGACGCTCAAGTTGTTCAATGCTAGATGCGAGCGCGGTAATCGAGCCCACCTTTTGATAGAGGATGCCTTTCTCCCTCGATAGCTGGGCCAGCAACTCCTGAGCGCGTTTTCGCAATTCTTTGGCTCGCTCAGCCTGTTTTACATCAAGCGTGTAGTCCTTATCCAACGCCTGCAATCCAAGTCGCAAGTTCCTCTCAAGGAAGACGTATGCGTAGTCAGCGGCTATAAGGTCCCGAAACCGGGTAATAAGATCGCCAGTAATCTCTGACGCCGGGATCGACGTTCCAACCGAGAGCAATCGATACACTGGCTCCGTGGTCTGATTCACGAAGCCGACTTCCGGCGAATTGTTCGGTATTGGGGTGCGCGTCAGCATCTTGCCTGCGATGGACTGCATTAAGCCTTCCACCTTTGTGGAGAACGGAGTATGGAGATATCCGCTGTCAACGGTAACCACATCGCATTCGACATAGTTATTGCACTTCAGGATCTCCTGCCTGACCTTGCCCCCAGGTGCCTCCGCGGTACCGTAAAGCAGACGAGCAATCGATGTTAAAGTCGGAGGCACTGGGTTCGGATCACGCTGTCCATCATAGAAAATCACGGTCCCCACCATGCTCATGATCATCTCTCGCTCTTGATCATCGAGATTCGTACCCGCCAGCTTTAGCGCCTTCCACGTAAGGTTTCCAACGAATGGCGCCTTGTTCCGGACCAGCGGATCGCTGGAACTCCGCGCGCTGCTCATTACGGAGCTCTTGTTCGATTGGCAGCGCACTCTGGCAGCTGCATAATCCGACTCCAAGCCCATCGCAACGGCGAGGTCCTCGCAGACCTTATCCGTGCTGACCCCGGTGGCCTCCATCGCCGAACTCACAAGAGACTTGGCTGTATTGCACGTGCTAATGTTTGCGTTTGTCAGCATGCTCTCCAGATTCTTGGTCCATTTCGTCACCCCACCCAAGAGGGGAGAAACCGATTCGAGCGCGAGCTGGAAGGCCACGCCCGGGAGCGCAGCGGTTATGTTCTTCAGCATATTTTTGAACTCGGTGGCCGAGATATGCGAGAAAGAACCACCGAATACGTCAATGCCCCCGCAGCCGGCGCGCGCCTCGGGAAAATCGATCGCAACTAACTGGTACGTCTTGTTTTGCGTGCGAAGCATCATGCTCCCGCCGGTATACGTGTTATACACTTGCCCCCGGAAGGCACCTGGCGCAGTGTAGTTTCCGATCGCTCCCAAGTCATTGAACATCTTATTGACTTCGGAATTGAGGTCGCCAGCCTGGCTTAGTCCCGGCAACACCGTGCCGACGAGTGCCGCAGCCGCAAAAACGCTTTTCAAAGTTTCCATCATTTCACCTCCTTAGTTCGGCCAGAACAGGCCAGCTTGCGATGCAAGGCTCCGCTGCCTGTCCGTTAGGGTCATGATCCGTTCCACTAATTGGGACTCCGACAGCACCCCAAAACCCACCGGCAGAATCCGGCCTGTGAAGGGCTGCGCCAGAAACACAGCGGGGACCTGCGCCACCTTCAGCGCGCGCACAATTCCGTTATCCGCCCGTGCCATGGGCAGTGAGGGAATCGAACCACCGTCGACGCTGACCGCGATCAAAGGAAAGCCGTAGCGCTGGCGGAAAGAGTTCAGCAAAGGCGCCATCTTGTGACAGTAGCCACAGTCTCCGCGGAAGAAGAAGATCAGCGCATGATCATTGGCAAGCGCGGCAAGGGTGCTTCCGCGAGTGCGCGCCTGGCTCTCCTCATAGGCTTCCAGCGCGCTGGCATTGACCGGCCGGCCCTGCGTCGACGGATCAAGGTCGGGATTCGCCCAGGCGATACGCTGCGCCAGATCGGCGAACTGGGATGCGTTGCGCACCACACGCGATTCGAGCTCCATGTATCGCCGGACATTCTCTTCCGTGGGACGGATGATGGCGATCGCGCGCACTTCTTCCACTTCGCGCTGCAGTTGGCGAAATCGCTCAAGTTCCGGTCGATTCGACGGCGCAGCTACCACGTTTTGCGGGCTCACCTTGGGAAGCGACTTCAGGGGTAACTCGGCCAATGGGTCATCGTAGAAATGCCAGCCGCGTCGGCTGGGCGTTTCAGGCAGAATGCTATGAAACGCGGCTTGGGGGGCGGGGCCCTCACCGGTTTGTGCCAGAGCGACTCCAGCGTGCAGGCAGAGCAGCCAGGTCAAGATAGAGAGCTTCATGGCTGCACCGACTTTTCCAGGCTGCGCGGCGGCATCCCGGTTCTGCAATAGTTGATGCCAAATTCGACTGTCTGGCGCTTGGCGGGTACACCTTGACCCAATTGCACGTCCTCCTGCCAGAACAGGACGGAAAGGCGGCGGCATCCGTCCTCCGCATAGCGGATGAGCGTCGTGACGTCGACGTTAATGGGTTCAGCGGTCTTGAACTGCCGTCCGATGGCGTCCGCAACTTGGCCAGTAAGGCGCCCATGAGCTTCACCAGCTGGCGCATCAATGGCCTCGATCAGAAGTGGCCGGACTTCCTCCACAGGACGTCGCAGTACTCCGCTCCCTTGCACCAATGCGGCAGAATTGGCCAATGCAATCATTACATAAACAAGAGTTTTTAGCATTTCCCCCTCCCAAAATAGCAAGTCGGGGCGCGCGCGCTGGCTGCGGCCTGGATCGCGCTCGCCGCCGGCACAGTCGGAACGATTGACGCGTAAAACTCCATCAGGTCCATCCTCGAAAAGTCCAGCGCTTGCAATTGCGCCACCGTAAATCCCGAACAGGACGGGTTCTGCGCCCCACCCCAGCCCATCCCCAACTGGGCACGGCCCTGCTCGTTCAGGATGCGCGCCAGTTTCGAGTTAAAGCAGCATTTCGAGGTGGTGTGCTCAGTGCAACTGATGCACTTGCCCAAGACACGTATGCACTTGGAGCACCAGGTGCCAATCGACCGGCACAGCCGCGCGCCCTCTTTCATCGCGAGCTTCCCCTCTTCCTCGTTGCAGGACATCATCGACATCACCACATAGAAAATTACCGCGATGGCCAGCGTCCAAGGTGTGATGGCGATAACGATGGAATCCCCTGCCATGAGCGTGATGGAACCTGCCGGCAGTGCCGCGCCATTGACGGCAACGGTAACGCCATAGGTCGAGAACGCGCCCGAGAATCCGCTCCCCATCAGCAGAGACTTGAAGCCCTGCATGATGAAGCTCCGGTTGTTCGAGTTCAACAGGATGTCGAACACCAGCCGCGATCCGGTCCCGAATAACGACTGGTTGTGGAACCCTGCGCCGGCATTGTCGGTACCGCAGCAATTCTTGAGCAACCTGTCCCGGCAACGGTTATCCTCCCCGCTGAACACGCGCATCGTTGTGGGATCGAGATACACGCCAGCCTCGCGGGCGGCTTCGAGGTAGCTCATCGCCTTGGCAAAGTCGGGATCATTCACGCTGGAGGTGTCGAAACAACGGGCCCCAAGGCAGAATGCGGCCGGCGTGCACGGGCCACTGGCCGCACAACCCGAGTACATGGCGGTCAACCCCGATTCCGCTGCCAGCGGATCCCGCGCAACGGCACTGGCGCCCGCAACCTGCGGATCTCCCGGCGTGACAGGTGGGCGCGGAATAGCGGCCGACGTCGCAGCATTGCGCTGCCCCTCGCAAATTGGATCGTTCGGCATGGAGCCGCAAATCATCAGCCGTGCCCTTGCTTCCGTTGCCAGGTCGGTCCGGCCATACAATGCTGTCTCCGGAGGCGCCGTCGTGTAGCCAGGAACCACGGCTGCGGCAGATGTCGCGTTGACGCCGCTGCGCACCGCGACATTCACGGCATGCGCAGCGGCAAGGTCCGCCTCGGTCTGGGCCAGCACCGTGTGGCTTTGTGTCGCCAGGAAGCAGAGGGCGACAAGAGAGACAGCGATTCGACGCATGATCACTCCCGGAGGCGTTGGAGAAGCAGTTTTGCTTCGCGCTGCGCGCTGGACGAATGGGTTTCGATCCATTCGAGCGCATATTCAATGGTGACGTCACCTGCCAGCGTAGCGTAGGATGACGCGGGCACGCAGCTGGCCTCCGCGCATCGCTGGGCCTGTGTCCCATCACGTAACAGCACGAATGTTGGAACCTGGTTCACGCCAAATCGGTCGAAACCTTGAGGATCGATCTGCAAAGCAGCTTTGCGCTCGCCGAGCAACTGGCGTACGGCCGCCGCAGTCTTGACCATGGAGCCGTCCTTCAATCCCCGCAGGACCAGAACTGCCCGCGTGCGTTCAGCCTGTTCAACCAACTTGCGCAGCGCCCCTTCGGGCATCGACAAGCTGACAAAAACAAGCAGTTGGGGACCCTGCTCCAGCACCCTGCTGACGGCGGAAGCTCCCGTCGCCTCGAACCCGCGTGCGATGGAAGCGACGTCGACCGGCCTCGCCTGCAGCGGCTGCGGCAAACGGTCAAGCCTCGGAACGCCGCTAACCTGACCCGGCTTCGGCGCGCCTGGCTGCACTGGATTCGCGGCGCCTGACACCCCCTGCCCGGCAAAGCCTGGTTGCGCGGCACCGACGCAGACGCTGGCAACAGTGAGCGTCAGCACCGCCTTCCACCGTTTCACGGAGATTTGGTTAGTAGCCAACACAGCAGTTCCTTTTTCTAAACAGCATGAATGCAAAATCCTCACCCTTGACCGGATACTCCTTGCCCGCGCCCCACAGCACCGTGGTCCGCCCGAACGGCTGGCAACACCGCCCCAGAATCTTGCCGGTACTCGGAATCGGGTAGGTCAACTGGGTCTTGTAGGCGGCCTTGTCCATCACCGGTAGGAAGTACGGGCCGCATAGGCCGGCCGCACCATGGCTGCCCCAGGCCAGCAGTTCGCGGTGCATCTTCGCAGTCAGGCGCTGCATCAGCAATTCGGCCGTCCGTACACCACCCAGGTGATAGATGCTGTGCCCGTCCAGCGGGTAAAGGCTGCCCTGGCATCCGGCGCACCAGAACAACTCCGACCGGGCAAACCCCGCCGTGGCGGCGACGCAATCGGCCGCGCAGGCCGCCAGGGCGACGGGATTGGCAAAGAGCGCGGCTTCGGGGTTGAGGATCAGTGTCAGCTCATCGTCATTCCACAGCGGGTCAACTTCCGTGAGATAGGCCAAATCGAACGACGCGCGCTCCAGGCATGGAAAATCCGCCACGACCTGAAGCCAGTACAGCACCGGATTCACGTAGAAATGGGCCTGGTAAAAGCTGTTCTGGTCGCCAGTCCCATCGGTATAGCGGCCGGCATCTGGCGCCGCGATACCGGGGTTCAGGTCGACGCCGCCCAGCGAAACCAGGCAGAACGAACGGCGCACGACCTCCACCTGCCGGGCTGGCTCCCAGAACCCGATTGACAGACCAACAGTCGGATTGACTCCACAACTGCAAATTGGTGATCCTGGATTGCGGATGTCCTCCTGTCCGCCGATGCTGGCCAGTGTGCCGCCGCCAAGGGAGATCGGCATGATGCAACTCCAGCAGATATCGGTGATCGGGTTCGGGAAGCGCCCTTGGCAACTGGTCACCCCGGCGGCGTTCGCCCTAGCCGCCATTAATGCCACCAAGGCAAGCAGCAAGGCCACGCCCCCTCGCGCCAGAGCACGTGCTGGATTGGACAGTCCTTGAAATAAATGCCGGGGCAAAGGCAGCTTCATCACGTCTCTCCTTCCCTGTCATGAGGCCGGCACCAGTTCGTCGACCCGTAACCGGCGGCCCTCCTGCGACACCATGGCCGGCACCCGCTCGATCCGCAGACGCTTGACCAGTAAGCCTTTCTGGTCGTAGTACACCGGAACCTTCCAGCGCCGCATCAGGTCGATATACGAGCCACCAACCAGCACCGGTTTGGTCCTCGTCGTTTCCCCTTTTGCCAGGCGTTCGGCCATGGCGACTTGGCGCTCATCGCGTCCGTCAAAGAAGAACAGCCTTCGGCTCATCGAAACAATATCGAGCGGATTGGCACGGGTCCCGGCGGCGAACATAAGACGCCCACTGCCATCGGCGATGTTCCGGTCCAGTACGTAGGTCGGATCGACATAGAACGTCCGCGGCGCGGCCACGACTGGCAGTTGCAAGGGTGGTGGCGCCAATACGGCCTGCTTGCCACGCGCGACGATCTGCTCTTGAATGCGCGCCAACTCGCCGCTCTGCTCCTTGGCCCGGAGGCGCGCTTCGATCATCCTCAACAGGTGTTCCTCGGCGATGGGATAGGTCGGCCCGACGACGCCGAGCGACTCGGCACCGGCCGTGCCGAATACGCCCCCGAAACCCAGGGCAATGAGACACAGCATCGACAAACGTTTCATCTCATTCCCCTAAAAGATCGGGCGCACCACCGCGATCACGTCGTTGAGATGCACCAGCCCACTGATGCGATAGCGCGAGTCGAAGCTATCCGGACTTGTCCCCTGCATGTAGAAGAAATGCGGCGGGATGATGCTGGGCTCGATCGGCTCCAATGGAAGCTTGCTCACCGTCGCAAACAACTTGGCCTGACCAACGTCAATGCCATTGACAAGCACACGCCGTCCTTCGACGCGCACCTGATCGCCTTCGATGCCTACTACGCGCTTGAAGAACGGCTGCCGGGCAAGACCCGGGAAATGCCTGGTCGCGACGCCGCCGAACGCATAGATGACATAGTCGCCCCGTGCGATCATGCCTGTTCGCCGCTCGATGATGGCCACCGTGTAGGGCAAGCTGGGGGTCACGTTGAATAAAACTGGAACGTGCGGGACGGGGTCGACGAAAATGCGCGCCGCCGCCAGCGCCCAGATCATGGCGAGCGGCAGGTAGAGATACCAGCGCTGCCGGGCATGGGTCAGGAAATTGCGCATCATCGCAGCACCCGTTGACGAAGCAGCGGGGTCAGATCCCGCACGTCCGGCCGCATCCCAACCACCAGAGAACGGTCGACCACGAGGCATCCACAGTCCTGGGCCAGCTTTGCCATTTCGCCCGAAATCCGTTCGGCGAACTGGCGAGCATGCGCGGCGGCCTGCGTCCGCTCTGCATCGCCCGCCCCGGAGGAAAGCGCTTTGACCAGGAGCGCTTCCTGTTCGCGGTAGACCTGGACCGCATCCACCACTCCAATCGCCGTGGCTGGCCGCACAATTACACGGTCGTATACCGCGATGCCGGCCAGCGTCGACACGATGCACATGCCGAGTTGCAAAATCAGTGGACGCATGATTGCCCCCTTGCCTCGAGCACCATGCGAATGGCCTCGTCAATGCTGTAGCCTTGCGCCCGTAGTTCATCGATCGGCTTGTTGTCTTCGATCTTGTTCGAGAAAAGCAGATGCGTCGCGGGGTCGAGTACCAGCCGGGCGACGCCCTCCCCGACAGGCGATGAGACATAGATCTCCGCAAACGCGCCTGCCTCGGTCCGCAACGAATTCAGAAGGCGCTTTTTCGACTCGTCCATCAAGAGCCGGCCCTTGCGCCCCAGCAGCTCAATCGATTCCGGCTTTTGGCGCAAAAGGAATACCCAATCAGAACAGTTGAATGCGGCTTCCATTTGCGCCGAACCGTAGTAGTCATCACCACCTTGGGTGGCAGTGACCAGCGAGCCGCCATATTTCCTGGCTCGGCGAGCTGCTTCCTCCACCACAGCGGCTTTGATCGGATCATCGCTGCCGATTTCGCCTAGCTGCTGCTTCGTTTCGTCGATAAACAGCACCTTCCGCCTATTGCGCGTCAAGTACATCTCGCCCGTGATCTGATAAAGCAGCAGGATATTGACCACGGCGTGCAGGTCTGGCCGGCGTTTCAATTCCTCGTTCTCGATCACGATGAAGTCATTGCTGAAATCGACGTTGTTGACGCCTTCGAAGAAGCGCTCATACTGCCCGCCCTTGGCATAGGGATTCAACATGATTGCCAGGTCTTTGATGCGTTGGTCGTTCACGATCCCGAGGTCGCGTATTGAACCCTTCATGAAGGCGTCTCGCAGGCAGGTCATTGTCATCTCCCGCCCATACATCTTCCACTGCGTCAGCAACATGGTCGAGATTGCTTTGTACTGGACCTCTTCCAGAGGATGCTGCATGGAGCACATTTTGGCGATCGCCGGCACCAACATGTCCATGTCGTCGCAGATGTCGTTGATCCGCGAATACGGGTTCAAACAAATCTTGCTTTGCGGCGTGAATTCGATATACGTGCCATCGGCCTTTCGGCACAGCTTTTCAAACGAACGACCGAGGTCCAGCATCCAGACCTTTGCCCCTACCGACCGGTAAGACCAGGCCAGTTCATTGAGAAAGACCGATTTCCCGGAACCCGGGGCGCCGATCACCGCCGCATTCGCGTTGCCCAGATCGTTGTCGAACAAATCGAGCGTTGTGACCTGGCCACGGCGACCGGCCATAATCACCGTCGGCGTCCGCGTTCCGCGCCATTCACCGATCAGCGGCGCCAGATGAATGGCATTCGACATCGACTTGCGTGTCACCCGGCGCATCTTCTTCAGGTCGCGGTGAAAGTCCGGCGTTAGGGTCATCGGCAGGCTCGCCAGGAGTGCCTGCCTGTGCATGTAGATATCAGCGTTCAGCTCGAAACCACGAGCGCGCCAGATCGCGCGCGCCGTTTCGCAAGCACTGGCGGCCTTGTCCGGTGTCGTGAATATCGCCAACTGGTGGTACATCGAGACCAGGGCGCCTCCGGCGTCGTAAGCGTCAGCTGCGGCTTTCCAGTCTTTGTGCTTCTTCTCGACGTCCGGCATGATGGCGGCCATCTTGCTGCCAGCGTTCTGCGTGGCACGGAAGTTGTTGGTCGTGACCGCCGCTTTCGTTTCGATCGGATCCAGAATATGCACGCCCATCGTCAGCAGGAAAGGTGCGTTGTATTGCAGCGCCGGCTGCATCAGGTCGCCGATCAGGCCGCCCATCTGCCACAGTCCGAACCGTTCCGGAAACGATTTAATCGACATAAAGCGGGCTTCCATCTTCGCCTCGTCCCCCAACCGGGACAAGAGAAGCCCTTCCGCATGGGCGTCTTGCACGGTGTCGAAGTCGACGATCTGATCGCAGATCTCGCGCCCGTCGTCGTAGTTGACCTTGACCTGATCGTCGCGCGACAGCCGATCCGCATTCACAAATTGGGCGCACCAGTTGATCAGGTCATCAACGCCACAAACCGAGTTCGGGAACGATGCGGCGTTCAACGTCACGGACATCGAGTCGCGCAGCTCACACAGTTCCCGGCAGCGCGCATCGTCGTCCCCCCTGCCCGGCAAACATACGCTGATCATCAGACGGAAATCCTTGATCGTGAAGTGGTAACCATTGGTCAGCGATTTCTTGGTGCCGCTCATCAAGTGTCCGACGCGTTGCCTGGCGAGTGTCCGGAACAGATTTTCATTGCGCGCGGGCCGGCCATGTTCCCGGCTGCGTTCATACTGATCTTGGTCCTCCATGCGCTGGTTGGCGTAAGCGGTCAGGATCTTCCTCACCTGGGGCGAACCGAACAAATGGATCTGGATGCCTGTGTTCTTGGGGAAGGAATACAGGCTCTGTAGGACCTCGACCATCGGTTCGTCGGCGCCGCTTTGTGGCATCACTTCCAGCATGAATCCGAGGCTGCCCTGCCGATTGATGAAAATTTTGTCTTCGCGCGAGTAGGCGCGGTACGGCAGCCAGGACGCGAACTGCTCCGACGGTGTTTCCGGCTCGCGCTGCAGTCCCAGCCAATCCATGATGTGCCGTAAACCTCTGGGCTGGCTGCGTTCTTCAAAGAATGCGTGCATGATGGCTCCCTCGGCTAGCGACCACTCATTTGACCGCTCACAGCGCTCGCATCAAGTGGCTGGGCGGACGTCGGGAGTCCTTGTGGCGGGCTACCGGACAGCGCTGCAGGGCCGGAGGATGGGGCGGATGCAGCCACCGCCGCCTCCTTTGTTGGCGCGCGCAACGGTGCGTATGCCTCGCGCACCTGCCGCTGGACGTGGTCGAGCATCCATTTGCCTTGGTCGACCCGAACGTACACATAAGACTGGTCAACCAGGTCGTGGTCCACATCTTCCCAGGGCTTGATCCACAGGCGAAGAAAGCGCGGCGACGAGCGCAATGGCTGTGGCTCGAAGCCGGCGGTCCCCGCCACCGCGCGATCAGGCTGAAGCCCTGCGCTTCGGCTCAATGACGCGTTCATGAGGCGCGCTGACGGCATTGGCTGGGCGCCGGTTCCTGCTGCCGGGAGCCGGGTCGTGCCGCGCACCGAGTTGTAGTAGTTGCCCGAAACAGACTGGCACTGGACGCCGGCCGGCGCCTTGCAGCCATACTGCTCCGAACCGCCCAGGCCCGACATGTTGCCGCAGCCAGCCATCAGCAGGCCGAACGCCGCACCGCAGCAGGCTTTCACTCGATTTTCAAGGGTTTGACGTCGCATGTTGCGTTTCCTCCATCTGCGGGGTTGTCGATCGGTTGGCGCTCAGGCGCGATTCCAATTCCTCGGCCGTCAACAAACCTGGAACCATCGTTCCATCGGCAAAAAGGAGGGTTGGTGTGGCTCCAACGCGCAGTCTTGAGGCCAGCAGCCTGTTGCGCTCTAGCGGATGCGGGCATTGGCCATTGACATCCGCGGCAGTTGCGGAGCCCGCCATGGCAGCCGCGTATGCCGCCAGGCGGTCCTTTGCGCACCAGATCGCAAGCGGTAACGACTCTCCCTGGAACGGGAGCAGGTAGTAATGGATCGTCACGTCCGGCAGCTCGCGCAGGTGGCGCTCCAGCTCCCGGCAATATCCGCACGCAGGATCGGTGAATACCGACAGTTCGCGCCGTCCGTCGCCACGCACGACGGTAATTGCATCGGCGATTGGCATGGGGCCGGTGTAAGAAGCTGCCTCTAGTCCTTGACTGGCGGCGCCCGGTGGCTTCGCGCCGATACTGGCCATCCGTGTCGCCGTCAGATCACGCATCGTTCTCAGGTCGACAAGACGACCGAAAATCATGTAGCGGGGGTTCTTAGCCGATACAAATGCCACGTTGGAGCCCATCCAGATCTCGTAGATACCCGGAATCGGCGTGCGCAGAGCGCGGTCGAGCACGGTCGCGGGATACGCTTTTCGCACTGCGGCCAGCACGCGCTCCTCGTCAGGCGCACTGTGTGCGGGCTGCAGCACCAAGGCGAACGCCGCCGCCAGGAGGCAACTAGCGGCGGGCTTCATCGTCGTCTCCGTCGCCGTCTTGCTCAGGCCCTTCATCCGCCAACCGCTCACTGCCCGGCAGCGGGAGCGGCAACCGAACGCCGCGCGTCAACACCACGTCCACCGCGCGCTTCCCGTCGATCTCAATGACCGGAAACGTCTGCTCGGCGAGACGGATGTAATAGTTGGCAAGCTGGTCCAGCGCACGCCCCACGCCTGCACCAACGCCGCGACGCATCTGCTCCCCAGTACCTTCCGGCCCAGTCACCAGGCGCCCGAACGCGGATTCGGTATAGGTCGATCCGCCTTGCGAAAAGGCCTGGCCGATGCCGCTTGCAATCCCGGCCCGCAGCGCGTTCGCCAGCAGCTGCCCCTGTTTGTTCACGAGCCGGCCTCGCATGCCAAGCTTGCCGTCCTCGCCATACACGTTCCCCTCGATCTTGACCTCGATGACACTCCGGTCATGCCGGATACAGGTCAGGTTGCTGGTACGGATATAGGCCCGTTCCGACGCAATGTCTCCGAATCCCGATCCGATCACCATGCACTCCTGGACCGCCGCCCTGAACTGGTTTGGCAGCACCGCGTTGTCAGTCAGCCGCATCACCACTGGCAAAGGGTTACCTTGCGCCTGGCCACCCGTTGGCGCATCCATGCCACCGAGCAGTTCGCCGTGCATGAACCCCACGGGCAGATAGGACTCGAGCCGCTCGCCCTTTCCCCGCGCCTCACTGGTGCCGCTGTCCACACTGCCAGCGCCTTGGTCCTTTACGGCAGCGCGCCCGGGATTTCCCAAAACAACCCTCACCATTGCGGGCGCGGGTTCATCAATTCGCGCGCCGCCGGGGGGACCAGATACAGGGCTCGTGTTACCAACCACCGCGGGTACGTCGGGCGGATACGCAGTTGGCGTTGCGGAAGGAACGGTGGAACGAACGACATTCGCCGGTACAGGTGGTACTTCCGGGGCCGCTGGCGTTGCGACGCTTGGCGGCGCCGCTTCCTTCTTTTCCAGCTCGGCGAGCCTTTGCAAAATCTGTGCTTCGTTTGCCTTGCGATCAGAATTGAATTTCTCCTGGTCTTCACGATCAACTTTGTATTGCGCCAATTCCTTACCGGCGGTACCAAGCCACTGGTCCACCGGCGCGACCTGCATCGGAACGACACCACCAGCCAACTCGGGATTGGTAACAGTCGTTCCATGCGACTGCGGAGCGGCCGGCGCTGCGGCAGGTTGCGATGAAAGCGCCAGAAAAGCCCAGAAAACGCCCACGCCGCCACCAATCACGCCCGTGGCCAGCAGGTATTGCTTTTGGCGGGGGCTGATCCGGTCGAGGAGCGTATGCCATTTGGTATCGATTTTCACGGCCTCTCCTCCTGGGTGCAAATCACGAATACGCTGGTCGCGTCTCCTGGCTGCAGATTGTGGTGTTCGATGGCGACCGCCACGACGCCGCCCTCCTCGCGGTCAAACTCCTGCTCCGCAACAACCATCGGCGTTGTGCTAATGTTCGTCAGCGAATACAGCTCACCGATCAGATCCTGCCCTTGTACCTTGCGCACCAGCTTGAAGTCCGCCTCTCTCCACAGTGCGATCGGGCGTTCCATGTCTTCTACGCGGTAGGCGGCCCCTGGCCGGGGCGAGGCCATGGCGACTAACATGCCCTTTACCGCGCGCACATGGCTAGCCGAGCGTTGTGGACGCATCGCTGCGGAACTCGCCCGAGGGGAGCGGTCCTCGATCACAATCGTGTCCGCCTCAATGTCGGCCTTGCGCAGGCGCAGCGTGTACGTCGCGCGCGGAGAAGAAACAAACAGGCTGATTGGCTTATCGCCCGCTCCCACTGGGCTGATAAAGACCTCGCCCCGCTCCAGGTCACAGTTCAACATCACGTCGCCACGCGCGTTTGTCACGGGTGCCTGGGCGGAAGGAATCACTGCCCCCGCACTGCCCCCATCCTGTGGTCGTGGATCGCAACCTGTGCTGCTCTGCACGTTTCCCACCACATCGACAATCCGGTCGCCATGGATCCGGATACGCGTTGGGGCGTCTTTCGCGATGGCCGCCTCAATCGTGGCGCCATCCTTCGCGGGGCGTACCTGCTCCGCGGAGCACATGGCGCTAGCGCACAGCGCCACTAGCCATGGCAACGTTTTTCGGTTCATTGGGTGCCTCCTCGAACGTTTTCAGATGCGTGCGGCCGCCACGGTAGACAAATTGGGCAACGTACCGCTTGAGAGCCACAGAGGTTTCCTGTCCATTGATGAAGGTGCGCAACCGGCCTGTCACGAATACCTGCTGTTTGTCTTCGTCTGGTTCCAATTGCTGCAGCAGGAAGTAAGTGCTGGCGTTGAGTTTCTTGAGCCGCTCCGCTTCAACTTCCTGCCGGATTTTCAGTTTGCCGTGCTCCGCTGGCTCAACGAAACTGAGCAAAGCGTCCTTCTTCCAATTGATCGTCCCGGGCGTCACGTCGAGCATGAGCCAGGCCACATAGCCGCTCATCTGCTCAAGGTAGGAATTGCTGACCTTTTCGCCAGAAACCCAGAAGGATTCAGTGACATGTGGCGGAGTGACGACCACTTTCTGCGCGCCGAGTATCGAATAGATGATCAGCAGGGCCACGAAAAGGCATCCGACCAACCCGCCGATCGTCAGGCGTTGGCTTCGTATGAGTCGCCGGTTGCTCTTTAGGTCCTCTAGGTACTTTCCGTCGTCCATCGTGTTCTCCTCAGCCCACCATGCGGCGGATATGCGACGGCGGCGTCGCGCGCATGGCGCTCACCGGGTTGGTGGGCAGGTGCCAGTACACCCAGTGCATGGCGAATGCAGGATGCTTGTCGCTCTTGATGCGTGCCAGCCACCGGCTAGCAAAGAAACCCACCGAGACGGCCAAGCAAAATGCCAGCTTGGAACCGCCCAGGTACCCAACAAACATCATGAAAAGGACGGGTGCAGCGACGTCCACATCCCACAACCCGATCTTCCATTGGTCGTCCAGCCTGCGAGGTATGTAAGTGTCGGCAAGCATCCCGTCCTCCTTCCAGCGGTCTTCAAATGACCGCACCCATGATGGCGCCGGCGATTACCAGGCCAACCGCCGCGAAAATGGCCAGGCCGATGTAGAACAGGACCGGGCCAAAATTGCGCAGTGCGGCCAGCGAGATCAGGGCCACCACGAACCCGATGAAGCCAACCAGCGCCTTGACGCCTGGCGCCAGCGCCGCCAGTTGCGTCAGCGCCGACACCAGCGGGCCAGTAATGCCACCGAAGGCGACCAAGTCGATCGCGTGCGAGGGGAATGCCGCGCACAGACCGAGTACGATGAAAGCAAACAGCGCCATCGCGTTGGCGATGCGTTTGGGTGGCGCTGCTGGCCCTTTTGCCACCATGGGCAGTTTCAAAACGTTCATACTTTCCTCCAGCTTCCAAAAGACTGCGCGCCTGTCTGACTTATCCGGCCGCGCGCCGACTCAACCGGCAAGTCTTCCAAAGGCGGCGCCCTCGCCAACCAGGGCCCTCTCGCGGCCGCGTGCCGCAATGCGTGCCAAGCGTTCATTGCGCTGACCTTGGCATCTGGTAAAAGGAGACCTCCGCCCGGCGGTTCAATTGGCGCCCTGACTCCGCTTCGTTAGCAGCGGCGTAGCAGCAGCGGCCCTGCGCATCGAACTCGATGTGGCTTTGCGTGGCACCACCTTTCCGGCGCAGGTACGTTGCCACCGCCTTCGCGCGGGCATTGGCGAGCCGTCGATTCACCTCGTCGCCGCCAGTGCTGTCGGTGCGTCCACTAACGACGATGCGCTGCGACTCTCTGGCCAGCTCGGCGAATTGCGCCAGGGTGGCCTGGGCTTGACGATCTAGTCCTGCCGAACCGGTGGCGAAATGAACAATGGCGGTTTCAACGGGACCGCGCGCAGGCGGGATCGAATCGGGCGTGGCGGTCGCAGCGAGCGGCCGAGAAGTAGCTTCCTGGACCGCCGGCGCGATGACAGCGAGGGTCTTCGGTGTTACGCGCGGGCAGGCCGGTTCTAGGCAGCGCACAAAATAGGCGCTGTCACGCGTGCCGACTTGCCGAATGTCGTAAGTACGGTCGACGATCACGCCACTGAATTCATGCCGCGGGGGCAACTGTGGTTCATGCTGCGGCGCGAACGTTCCACAGCCCGAGACGACACCCAGACACGCCGCCCAGCAAAATACGGGCGCGCGCGCGGTCCGACGCATGACATTGGTCTTCATCCAAGCCTCACGTGAACGATTGGCACGCTCGGCGCCGGGTCCTTCGCAGCTGCGTTGACGCCAAAGGCGCCGGATAGGAATCGATAGACGCGCCACGCATAACGCATGCGGGCACGCAGGCATTGCTGCGGTGTCAGGGTGACGCATGAAGCGTTGTACGCCCCTACCGCCTCCCAGGTGCGTCCGTGCCGCGCCATCTTCTCGGCGAGGATTCGGGCCCCAGCTTCGATGTTCGTGCACGGATCAAGCAGTTGTTCCTGTGTGACGCCCAGATTGCTAAGCATCCGCGCGTCGGAATTGATCTGCATGACGCCAATATCGATGGTTTTCGTCCGCCTGAAATGCGACCGGTTCACGGCGCGTGGGTTGAGCGACGATTCGGCCTTGGCGACGGCGACCAGGAGCGGTGCCGGAACCGCGTACTTCTGGGCAGCTTGCTCCCAGCAGGCACTGGCAAGACCAGGCAGGAGCGACGCTGCTACGGCAACAATGGTGAGGTGCGCATTCATGGCAAACGAGAGGCATACCCAGAAATGGACAATCAATCCCCTCACGGTGTTGAGGGGTCACTGGTGGTCTTCGGGTAGGCCTGGCGGCTCTGCCAAGCGGGGTAACTACAGCGGGGCCACGCGCTTAATCCGCGCGGGCCGAAATCAACAACTACAGCAAACTTGCCGCGGCGCGCTGAGCGATATTGCGCCGGGCATAATCGAATACTCTTTGAGCAGCATGGGGCTCCTCAAGAGCCAACGCCACGCACGCCGTCGTAAAGTGGTCCAACTTGAATTGCGGGTGCGGATGGCGATTCTGCTCCGACTTCTGCAAGGCCAGCAATAGCATGTACTGCGGGCGCCAGATGGCCTCCTGCCGTCGCGCCGTTTCCTGGTCACGCAAAACCAGCTTCGTGTGCAGGAAGGTGAATACGCGGTTCACTGGATCGAGTCCATCGAACACCAGGGACACACAGCCACTGATCAGGTCCGGATACCGCAACTTTAGTGAACAATTTCCGGGACCGCTATAAAGGGCTTCGAGCGCTTGGAATTCTTCGATCCAGACGCGCGTGGCCACCGTATCGGCCCGACGCGGTGTCTCGCTGTTGGCGCTGGGCGCCATCAACGGCTGATGTTGCGGTTGGTCGGCAAATGAACGCACAGTGTCCATAGTGGTTCCAGAGGTTTGATTACGAGGTGAAGACAGCATACGGCCGCTTCACGAATCATTCTCCCTGAAAAGGTACGCCAAAAAGCGGGGCTTTCATTGGGCGCATTCGGCAGGATATGCATTTCCGTCATACAGGCCACCTGCCGCCCTGGAATGGCGTTCAAAGAAGTTCTCCGGCATGCACCATCTCTTGAGCTAAACCAGCCTGGCAACCACGAAAGGCCAAGGCGTCCCAATTAAAGCGCGGACGATTAGACATACTCGCTTACATCTGATCCGGCACTGCAAGATGAGGTAAAGTTCACCTTGGCTAGATTTCGGCCACAAGCTGCCTTTGGGCTATTGAAGCAGGCAGGATTAGATTTAGTAGAGATATCGAAGAGGGAAGGACAATGACAGAGAAAAAAATTGAGGGCGATAAAAAAAATCGCCCAATGGTCGAATTGATCGCCAACGCAGGTGAAACAACAGCTGATTTGTTCGTCTCAAATCCGGCGTTGAAGGAATTGCCAGTGGTCGACTGGGCATTTAAGGTAATCAAAGCGTTCGACGAGTTTCGCTCCTGGCTCCTTGCTAGGAAAATCGAAAAATTCCTGTCCGAACCTAGCCTTATCAAGGCAGCCGAAGCGAATAAAATGCGCGAACGAGTCCTCTTTGACGAAGACTATGCTCAGGATGTCGGAGAAACACTTTTGATGGTGCTCGATAAGGTAACTGACTTCTCCAAGCCTGTACTGCTCGCAAAAAGCTATGCCGCATTCTTGGACGGTGAGATCGATCAATATGCGCTAGCAATGCTTGTCCATGTAATCGACATTAGCGCTATACGTGATTTGGAGCAATTCATACAGCAGTATGTCGAAAATCCATCAGAGCACCAGAATGAGGACACTTTGTGGCGCGCCCGTCTGGCTAGTTCCGGATTGTTCAGTGTTTATATTTCCGGCACTCTGGGTGGAGGCGGTGGAGGATACGATTTGGCTCCGCTGGGAGCGACCCTCATAAAAGTATTGGAATACACTGGACAGAAAGCAAGTGACTAGGCAACGATTAATTCACGCCGCAAGATCCACCATCCGCATCGGGGCGGAGCTGCAATAGCACACGTTCGAGATCTCCTGCAATAAGGATCAATGCTGCCTTGCCCAACGATCCGCGGTGCGCAAGCGCATCACCAACTGGTGTGCGTTCCCTTCATCGCGCCGCCCGAGCGCCTGCGCGATGGTATAGCGCATTTGCCGGAGCATTTTGACGTCGCTCGCCCCAAGTGCCACGTAAAGGCGCTCCCCCGTAGACAGAGCGCCAAACCGCGCACAGTTACCGTCCAGGAGTTCCTCCACCACCTTATCCAGATAATCAAGCTGGTCATCTGTCATAGCCCCCTTCATTCTTGGCGATCGCTGATCCTATATCACGAAATTGCGCCGCGCCCGCACAGCGGGTCACCTCTGCGATCGTCTGAGGCCCCTGAACTATGTGTCGACGCGCTTACGGTAATTGGCGATGCCAACGTTGGCAAAACCCGCAATCACTACGAGCAAGAGCGGTAGCAAAAAAGGCGGTAGTTTCACGGGCACCGTACTGACTAACACCAACAAGCAAGCAGCGAAGATCACCCCACAGGCGCAAGCCGAAAATGCCTCCGGACTATGTCCTGCGAAGACCTTACCTTTGACGGTGCGCCCGACAAAGCCATCGACAAGCGCCCCAAACATAAGCGGCAATAGCCCTGGCAAAAGTCCAAGGATCACGGCCATCCTGTATGTACTCAGCACGTAAAGCGCGTTCAATGAGCGAAAATATTCGTTGTTCAACAACCGCGTCCCGACGGCGGCGACCTCTTTATTGACATTGCCGTTGCCCGATCCAGCAGGCTGCGCGACAGGAACCAGAGGTGGTGACGGCAAGGTCTCCGGCTGCCACTGCAGCATGCGCTCCAGCATTCCAAAGGCATGCTGCCGCCCCCAACATTCCGAAAGGCTGGCGTGCTCACTGCGGACGGTGGCGATGAAAGCCGATGCTGGCCGTGCCGAAGGCAGGTACAGAACCAGCGACAGCAGCGTCAGTAGCGAAGCTATGGTGACGACTCGGATCACGGCTCCTCCTCTGGCGCGTCCGCCGTCGCCGCAACCTCATCCATTTCCGGATCGAGCAGCGTGAAGCGCCCTTTGCAAAGCCGCCCACCCGAGACGGACGCGAAAAACTGAAGATTGGGCAGTTTCCCCAAAAGCGATGTGGGAATGAGCTCGCTCATCTCTTCGCTGACTTGAGTCGATTCAACCATGGTAAAGTCCCCCAGGTGGCCGTCGCTGGCCGTATTCCGTCCCACTTTCGTATTGTGGATTGCTGTCTGGCCGAATGTCTCGGTCACAAATTCCTGGGTGGGCTGGTCTTTGGTGCGGAACGCGATCAAGTTGTTCAGGTTACCAAGTGCCATCCGCGCCGCTTCCTGCGTACCTAGCCGCTTCGCCAGGTCGGCGATGGTCTGCATCGCCGCTGTGGTATAGATCCCCCCTTCCGCCCCCTTATTCATGATCTCGATCAGCGGCTGATTGATCACGTTCGAGACTTCGTCGACGAACAAAGAGATGCGGCGATAACCGCCGAGGTTGTACCGTATCCCTGAGCGCGCGGCGAGGTCGGCCAGGCACATCGCGCCAATGGCAGACGCGACGGACGGGTCCGGCAGCGAATCCAAGCACATCAGCAGCACATGCCCACCCCGTTCGATCTTCTCCAGGTTCATGATCGGACGCTCGTCATCCGCATCAAAGGGATCGGGCGACAGGCTGCGGCCCAAGTCGCCGGATGTCAGCATCGACAGGATGGGCAGCAGATTGGCAGTGATCTTCTGATAGTGCTCCCGGTTGTGACGGAACACGCGGACCTGCGAGTCCAGCGCCTTGTCCCGTCGCGATTCGTGCACGAAGCGTTCGTAATATTCGACAAATCCAAGCAGCTCGCAGCTGGCGATCGGTGAAGGCGACTTGATCGTCCCCCTGCGCGCGCGGTCAACGAGGCGGACCAGTTCGGGCTCGGCGCGCCAGCCTATACCGAGCAGCTCTTCATAGAAACGCTCTAGCGAATTTTCCAGGATTGGTTCGATACCCCCTTCGATGTATTTGGTCAGTTTCATCAAGTTCGGCCGCATCTCCAGCCGCACCATAGCCTGGGTAACGACGTTGACCGCGTCCCATCCAAATGCGGAGAAACTCCCTGCGGTATCCGGTGGAAGGATCGACTGGATGCGCGAGGCAAGTTCCGTAGGCTTTTGCCAGTTGAATGTGAAGTCCAGCCGGGCCCCCGTCTCCGGAAATGCGGGATGGAACCAGAGGAAAGTGTCAGGTTCACGATAATCGGCGCAGGCACGCATGACGAGCTTCTTCAGTCGGTTCGAGTTCTTGGGATCGAGAATAATCACCACGTCACCCCGGCGGATGGCCTGCGTAATCAGCCACCCAAGGCAAACGCCTTTGCCCGATTGCGTCGTCCCAACGACCAGGGTTCCGCCTTCAAAGTTCTGCAATGGCCGCGAAAGCAGGATCTCGTACTGTTCCACCCCGTGGATATAGGGTAGTCCGATCTCACCGTCCGGCTGAACCGGCGTGACGTACCCCAACAGGCGCAACGCCGGCGGCGGGATGCGCAACTCCCGGTAGTCGATCTTCGCCAGCTCGTAGAGCCGCTGGGAATGGACTGGCTGCCATTCAAAGCCGAACCCGAACACCACCTGGTCGGGATCGGTCGTGAATCGCGCCAGTTCGCGCGTCGTCATAACCTGCATGGCGCGGCCCGACAACGCAGCCCTAATTCCAATAATCGCCAGTCCTTGCCAGGCCCTGCGCACGGCGAACGCCGCGCAAAGGAGCAGCAGAGGGAATCCGAGCCGCAGCGGGATGCGTTGGGGCGTGTAGGCGATATAGGCCAGGATTGCCAACGACCAGACCAGCGCGGAGATCAGTTCGATCGGGCGCCTCCACGGCATCTCGTACTTACGAAGCAGCATTCAGTCCTCCGTTACGGGCGGCTCACCAGCCGGCGCCGGCAATGGGAACCCTGCCACACAGCGCGCGTCCAGCAGCAACCCAGGCACCTTTGCGCCCAACAGCTCCCGCGTATGGATGCGCTCTCCATCCGGTTGCGGGGCCAGCATGCCGGCATCGCCCAATGCCCGCTGGGCACGGCGCGCATCGATGCCCCTGCGCGCCAGCTCGCCAAGCGGCACAAAAAGTATCCCCTCCTGCACTTCGCAAGCGGCGGACGGCGGGCCTGCCAGCGTACCAACGATCTCCGCCAGTGCCCCGGCCACTTCCGGATTCAAGCGCATCGGGGCGGTTAGCCCAATGCCTTTCTGTAGCGCCTTACGGCCCGATTTTGGTGGAGGTGGTTTAGCCTGGTCCGGCGGTGCTCCCGCGCCGAGGCCTCCGCCAGCCGCCATTGGGTCATCACATCCCGGTTCGTCCATTTCCGGTAAGCTCAGCTGCACACCCACGTCCCGTTCCTGCGGTACCTTCGTCGACTTAGAAAGCCTGCATTGCTCGTTACCCTGGCCTGATTCAGGATTCGTGGCCGGCACACCTTTGGGAGCCGGGCATGCCGCTCCATCGGGCGTTTCCACGCGAGCTGGCATGGCGGTAAATTCCACCGGCAGCGGCACCGGCCGGGGCGTCAGCACAGCCAGTACGCTAGCAGGTGTCGTAAATTTAATTGCCTCGAGCGGGTCTTGGGCGCCAGCGGGGTAAATCGTCCACACCCTGCACTCTGCGCTCCGGGCGGAGACCAGTCCTGCGCCCTCCAGGACGTCCAGCACGCCGGATGCGCTGTCCGGGATCCCCGGAAGCCTTTCATCCTCCAGCAGCTTCACCACGTCGTTGATTCCGTTGGGCCAGACCAGGAAAAGTCCGTCCCGACCGTACCAGAGGCGCGATCGACCAATGTTTGGCTGCCAGCTGTGATGCGAAAGCACCAGCTCGCGCATGGCTTCAACCAGATAGCGCGCCATATGCAGCGGCGGTTTCCCACTTGCGTGCGTACCGTTCGAACGCAGGTTGCGCTGGATGACCAGCGCGGCAGCATGACCGACAAGTCGATACATGACGTTGTGCTCGTGATACATCGTCGCCCCTGCCACTGTGGACAGCATGTGCGGAACGATCACTGCGTTATCTTTGGCCAGGTCGCCCATCATTTCCGGCGGAACGATCATGGGTAATGCGAAAAGCCCCAGCGCCCGCGTTTCCTGGGCGGTATTCCAGCGCAGATGCACGCGCCCGACACCGTTCTGCTGGGCCCATTTGGAGAGCGGCATCAGGTAGGGCTGCCATTCGCGGCCCTTCTCGTCGCTCACGCGCACATGGCTCAGCGAGCGATGGATTTCGTTGCAGAGCCCAGCGATGAAGGTGGCGCGACGCCAGCGCGGCTCCAACACGCGCCGATTGGAGATCGTTGCCCTGCCCGCGAAGATTTGGGAATCCGTCGCCTGCAGGGCATAGAACGCGGTCTCCAGGCCGATCCGCGCCAGTCCACCGGCGGCGCTGAAATAGCTGTCCATCGTGGCGGGCAATTGGTTGACGTATTCGAGGTAACGACGGATCGGCGCTAGCAAGTCCTCGACAAAGGTCGCCGCGTCGCAGCCATAGCAAAGCTTAATGCGCCCGATCAATTCATGATTGGCCGCCAACATCGCGTCCACGGACTGCAACACAAGCCCCGGTGGTGCCGCCGCCGGCGGTAACATCTGGCGCACTGGAGCGGATGCCGGGGCACCACCAGTGCCAGCCTGTGCGCGCGTGCGCCAGATCGACGCCAGTATGCGCCCGAACTCCATCTCGGCCCCCTTTAGCTGCCCCAAATGGACGCAGTGTGTACGGGACCGGGCCTGGCGACCAGACGAAATCAGGGCATTTCAGGCCCGGTTTCGTGGTTGTCGAACGTGTCGTGGTGCGCGGCGGAGAGCGTAGGGATCGGATATTGCGCAAAGTGCGCCTGCATGTAGCTGTCGCGAGGATATCGTTTTAATAGCTTGCAGAACACGCACCCAGTGTGGTCGGCCGACCGGTCACCGATGGCGACCACATAGCGCGACCGGCATCGCCGACAGGTATGTAGCGCCAGCTGCGGCGGACCACTATCCCAGATGCCATGCATCTCGCAGGCCAGGTTGAACGCCCGTTCAAATGACAGGCTTGGGGCCGCCGAACACCGCTCCAGGTACAGGCGGTACGCGCTGACCAAGGCTTCCGCTGGTTTGCAGCGGTGCGTTACCAGCAGTGTTTCGAAGATAACGGCAAACAGCGATGCCTCGGCCCGTTCGACCATATTGCTGCGGTGGTACCAGTCAGCGGATTCCAGCCACCTGCCTGGGGGAGAAACCGTATCCTGGTAAAACAGTGATCGCAGCATCGGTATGGCGAGACCGGTAATGCGCGATACGGTCTTGACCCGCGCCCCCATATCCACGCACTGTTTGGCCACCTGTAAGGCCCGGATATGCGTCTCAGCGTAAATGGCACTCATGATCGGTTACCGGCGCGCCTATGCGGCAGCAGAGGTCGGAGCCAGCTTGTCCTGAACAGGCTGGCAGGTGCCTGCGGCACAAAGAAGCATGGCCAGCCCCGGTGGCGCGTCCAGCAAGCCAGCCAGGTTATCGACAGGCCGGAACAGGCTCTCGTGGGGCATGTTGGCCGCCAACAGCTGCAATTCGCTTGCCGTCATTTCGGCCAGCCTGGTGGCCGTTTCGTGATCAAGGTGGAATTTGTAGATTGCCGACAGACGCTCGTTGTGCAGGCACGCCTGGATGGTGAGGAGGAAGTTCAGGTTGAGGTACTGCACGTCGGTCAGTTGAATGGAATGTTCCATCATTGCACCTCTATTCTGCCCCGCGTGAGCGAGGCGTGGTGATTACTCCGGTACCGATATCGCGCCGATTGGGCCGCTACCAACACCGCCCTGAAAAGCTCTGTGCGATGCAGCAATCTTGGCTATATCAGGGTTCAGGCTATACCGCACCTTTGCGCCGGTCAATAGCAACTGCTGCATGTGTGCACAGCAAAAGAAAACTGGTCTTGACTTGATCCTGCATTAAGGTAGATGCTATCGCCTATAGCATCTTGAAATCCTCGAGCCACAAATGCAGCAATTGCTTAACCTGGTCTTCCCTTCGACGTGCCAACTAACTTGCACATATGGAGACACCCCGCGATGTCATGCTGAGCCGGCTCGAGGCTCAGCATATTGATCTTCACTTGGTTCCCGGCGTTTGCAACCGCCTGATCGCCGAAATGGCGATGCGCGATGTTTCGCGGCACCATCAGGTCCACTACCTCAGCGAGATTACGGGTCGCGCCATTCAGACTGCGGCGCGATGGATCGATCCAGATAAACCAGGCATGCCCGATCTCCGTTCGCTCGCCCTGCTTTCGATCCAATTCAATGTCGATGCCAATTGGCTTCTCGGCCTGACGCATCACCGCGCGCCGTTTCGAATCGACCTTCTGCCTCCGGCGCTTGCCGCGCAATTGGACACGGAGCGTACAGCACCCGCTGACTGGATGGCGCCGCTGCTTCAGGTAACAGAATCGCTTTCCACGCATTCGATTGCGATCATGCAAGGACATGATATGGCCCCCGTCATTCTCGACGGAGCCCCGTTCTTCTTCGACGCCAGAGTCAACGATGTTGAAGCAAATGGCATCTACTACCTTCTCTACCAAGGACAAAAGTTGGTTCGGCATATAGAGGTCCGCATCGGAGAAGGCTTCCTCCTCCGATGCGAAAACACACAGTACGAACCGGCCACCGTCCCCGACCTTGCATCAACGCCCGATTTACGTGTCCTTGGCCGCGTGACGCTGGCAGTCAATGCCTGCCGGCTTTAAGGGAATACGTCGCCTCTCCGATTGTTCCTGAAGAGGCGATGGGCCCTTATCTGCCTTGTCAGGCGGCTTCGGCCAAATGCTTCCATTCGCTGGAACTCAACTCCAGTAGCTTGCCGCCCAGCTCTTCGAATTCGGTCGCACGATCGTAATCGTCGACTTCCTGCGAATAGCCGGTGACAGCGTTGACCAACCCGTAACCGTTCATAAGATGATCAGATACGAGATGGCGCAGCACGCCGGCGCACTCGACTTCATTCAGCGCATACCGGTTGGCCAGCACCTCCACGACCTTGACTGGATTACCGGTGATCTTGATGCCCATGGTTTTGCGCATCTTCTCTGAGATCAATTGGAACGTCGTTTCGGAGACCGCCGTTTGCACCAGATCCCGCACCTTCAGGAAGATCGCCTTGTCCTCCGCTTCAAGCGTGTCGTCTTGGTACACCAGCACCGATTCATCGTCCGAAACGAGGGCGCGACCGGCGTGGTTCTTTCGCATGCTGCGGTCCGCGACGATTAAACCGTTGCTGCACACCAGGCGGTACAGCAGTGGTTCTACGCGAAGCGTTCCACAGCCCACTTCCGAATTGCTGACGATGACGCCAGCCTGCAAGATATCGCCTGGGGCCACTTCGCATTCGATCTTTGAGGTGACCACCTTGAGGTACAGTTTCGACTCCGTCAACTCGACCGATTCAAAGCGGGCGCCGGGCAACTGCTGCAGGATGGGCATCACGCTTTTCGCCAGGTCGAAGTTATCGAGCCTGCGGTACCGGTTGGACAGAAAAGCGCGCGCCCTGCCGTCCAGCGTACGGACCATGTAGCTGTCCGGCGCATTGATACGCAGCCAGCCGTTGACATTCTGGTCCAGCAGCTCCGGATACAGATCCCGCATCAACTTGAAGTACGTGAACGGGATGTTCAGCTTCTTCGCCAACTGCGAGCAGGCCAGTTCGCTTAGTGGATAGCGCGTGGCACCATCCGACTCGTCGACTACCAGCCCACACTGATGCGACGCCAGTGTTGCGCTGTGCATCATCTTCGCGGGAACGATCAAGTCCTTCTTGGCGGCAGCCTGACGCTCGAGTTCCGTGGCCAGGTCAATCAGATTGCGTCCAGTTTTCATGATGAGACTCCTTCGAGATGCGGACGGCCCGCCCCCACCGGGGAACGGGTCCCCGCGGGGTTGAAATCAAACCGGCGAATGCCGGTGCTACGAGGTCCCGTTGAGAGGGACGGAATCAATTCGCTCAAGCCGCCCGTTCAACGACGGGCGCCTGATGTGAAAGCACGTTCGCCCAATCTGCGCCAGGAGCACGTGGGATGAAAACCTCCGCTGTGCGCCGCTCGCCTGTTACGCGACGTTTCAGGAACTTGCGCGCCAACACATACGACGACGCCTGCCCGTCGAACATGGAGTCGGCATCGTTGTCGCCGTAGATGCGCAACCGCCGAACTTCATCCGGAATCCACATGCATTCGAGGTTACTGGCGCAGATCCCAAGCCAAATTGGCTGTCCTGTTCGCTTCAAGATGGCCAGGCCAGTCTCGATGCCTTCGCACACAGCGAGCTCGACGCCTGCTGGCGCCAACCTGATCGAGCCACCTTCGAAGCCACCGCAAAGCAGCTTCTTTGCGTCCCTGCCAACGATCTTTTTGCCGTCTTGCAGATACGTGCGATGCAGCGACACCAGCTCGCCTTGTCGATCATGAATCGTGGCCACCATTGCCGGAAAGTGGCCTAACAGCACCGGCATCCCAGTTTCGGCATCCAGTTCGTAGTAGCCGAGCGCTGGATGCGTGCGTAGTGCGTCCGGATAGCCGTCCATGCCGAGCCCACGGTTCCGGAGGTAGCGATCCACTTCATCGCCACAGGCGATTGGTTCCGTTTCAGCCAGAATCCGACGGATCAAGGCACTGTTGTCCCTTGTCGCCTTCCTGGGGCACGGTTGGGCGGGCTGCATGCACAGGCTACGCTCGACGCGATAGAGCGCAGTCGCCGCACTCCATCCGAAATAGCCCATAAGCAGCTTGAATCCCCCACCTGCGCCACAAGCCCGGCAAACGTAATTGCCATCTCCGAACTTGTCGGTGTACTGAAACCGGTCGGTTCCGCCACATCCGGCAAGCGGACATGGCTGGTTCCTCCGGTTCAGGATTTTTTCCTCAACGCCCAGCGCAAGCAAAATGCTGGTCCAGCGACCGTAAGCATTCTTCCGCGCTTCCTGGAATCGCTGCTCGAACTGTTCCTTGGTCATATAGCCTCCAAGGAACGCTTAGCCAGGCAGGCGCCGCGTAAAGAGCATGCCGCTTTTGAGCGCGTGGCCCAGCAAGGCATCCATCAGCAACCGACGCGGCAGGTAGATCGTATGATCTTCGTCCTCGCAATCGACGTTGCGTATGACGAAGCCGCCGTATTCGAGCGAGATGTGGACTGGCCTGTCCTGGCTGCGGATATGGAACGTCCGCCCCACTTGGTTCGTTACGATCTCGCTTTCCTTCACCAGGTACTCCAAATCGCTCAGACCGCGGACTTCAATGAAGCGATGGTCCGAACGCAGAGCAATCGACATTTCTTTCAACATGGTCATTTCCTTTCGTATTCAAGCGGCCAAAGATCAGGAGTACCTCGCCTGATCCTGGCAAATCCGTCTCACGAGAACAGGTCATTACGCTCGCTATGTCGCTTGACCTCTTCGTTCAACCATTGGGGGTTCTTGGCGAGGCATTCGGCGACCCAGTTAGGATTCGCCATCACAGCCTCTTGGACCCACTTCGGATAGCAGGTAATCGTCGCTTCCAGCCAGCGATGCAGTCGCACGCGCAACCAGTCACGCACTTCCTGCGGATCCAGAGACCCGATGAAGGGCAGTTCGGATAACGGACTGCACGACACAACGCGCAGACAGTTCACGAACGAGAACGGTTTCGTATCGCGTTCTGGATCGGTAAAGACCCAGCGAATGATTTCGAACTTTTCGGCCAACGGCGTTCCCGGACTACTGAGCAGCTTGACTTTCTGCAGCAGCCACCAATGGAGCCGAACGACATCCTCTTCCGAGAAATCGACCGGTGAGTCGTCATCCAACAATTGGCGCCAGGGATCGATGGCAGCCCGCCGGCCAGCAGCCGATCGGGTACCACCTTCAAAATGGGCGGACTGATTCATGATTGTCTCCCTGAGAAAAGAAGAGCGAGACAATCATCCTCATGGGATGGTTGTCCCATGGGGATCGAGAGAAAGCCGGCGCGCGCCGGTGATTGATTGGACTGGCTTGAAACTGCTACGGCCGATGCCGTTCTGGACGGGCTGCCAGCTACCGTCAGGAAATACGATTGGTGGAACTCGCTTACGTCCGGGCCAGGTCAGGCTCGGGCATGGTCCGTACTGCGTGGATAAAGTCCAATCTAGGAAATCGCCAAACCTACGTCAACTGAAGTTCAACGAAAAAGCATGGCTTCTGAAAGCAGTTGACAAAGAAGACATGCGTAAGCGTCCGTTCAATACCGTATTGAATGAAGCGCCTACTTCCTTGATGATGTGAACACACCGCTGGGAAGCGGCGTGTAGTTAATTGGAAGGTGCGAGCTGCGCCGCGCAGTTCCAAGGCAGGAACTCGTCAACGCGGTTGACGGGGTGGTCGGCGATGTGGGCCAGCACATAGCGCAGCCAAGCTTCGGGATCGACACCGTTTAGCTTGGCCGTGCCGATCAGCGCATAGATGGCGGCTGCGCGTTCGCCGCCGCTGTCGGCCCCGGCAAACAGGTAGTTGCGGCGACCCAGGGCAACGCCGCGCAGGGCGCGCTCTGCGGCCGAGTTGTCGATCTCGATCTGCCCATCATCGCAATAGCGGGTCAACGCTGGCCACAGCTTGAGCGAGTACGTGATGGCAGCGGCCGTGTCGGACTTGTTCGACAAGGTGGTGAGCGTGACGCGCAGCCAGCGTTCAAGATCGTCCAGCAAGGGACGTGCGCGCAGCAATCGAGCGTCGCGCCGTAGATCCGGTGGCTGGCCCCGGATCTCGGCTTCAATGGCATAGAGCGCGCCGATACGCCGCAGCGCCTCGATGGTTACGGTCGATGGCCGTGCCACATGCAGGTCATGGAATTTACGTCGCGCGTGCGCCCAGCACGCGGCTTCGTGTACCTGGCCGCTGTCGAAGATGGCATCGAAGCCGGCATACGCATCGGCCTGGAGGACGCCTTTGAATTCGGTCATCGCGTGGCAGATGATCTGGCAACGGCTTGCGCGCCACCTTGCGGCGCGCTGGCGGGTTGGACTCTGGTTCGGCCTCTTCGGCGGCGCCCGTTTCAGCCTCCAGGTCTTCCAACTTCAACTCCAACTGCTCGATCTGGCGTTCCAACTTTTCGGAGCGACGGCCAAACTGCATGCGCTGCAGTTTGGCGATCAACAGCTTCAGGTGTTCAATCTCTGCCGCGCGGGTGTCGAGCTGCGCCGTCAGGCGCTGCACTTGCTCATCGCGCGCCAACAGCATTGCCTTCAAGGCGGCAATGTCGTCGGGGAGATCGGTGGTGGTCAGCATGCGCCTCAGTTTACGAGAATGCTGTCATGTTTACAAGGCCGACTGTGGGCGCCAAGTTCGCTCGGGCCGGCGCCAGTCAATGCCTTCCAGTAGCATCGACAACTGCGCCTGCGTCAGTGTCACACTGCCGCTGCTGGCCTGTGGCCAGATGAAGCGGCCACGCTCAAGCCGCTTGGCCAACAGGCACAAGCCGTCGCCGGTCCACCACAGCAATTTGATCAAATCACCGCGCCGGCCACGGAACACAAACACGTGACCGCTGAATGGATCTTCCGCCAGCGCGGTCTCTACCTTCGCAGCCAGGCCGTTGAATCCGCTGCGCATGTCGGTGGTACCGGCCGCTAGCCAGACTTTGGTTCCCGCCGGTAGGCCGATCATCGCAGCACCCGATCCAACATCTGCGCCAGCGTAGAGGAATCGGCCTTACCGTCAATGCGCAATCTCACACGGCCAATCTCCAGCGTGATGGCGCCGGTATTAGGCTGTTCCGGCACTGGCGCCGTTGCTGGCGCCGCCAACACCACTGGCAGCAACGCAGCCTCCTGCGTTGACACATCAGGTTCCGGCAGTGCCCCCTCGAACAGCTTGCGCCAGCTGAACACCTGGTTTGCATTCACGCCGTGCTCGCGCGCTATGCGCGCCACCGAGGCGCCAGGCTCCAAGGTCAACGCGACGAGCCCGCGCTTGAACTCCAGGGAATGGCGCCGGTATTTACCTCGCGGAGCACGCTGAATGACTGGTTGAAAATTTGTGTCCATAATTAAATTTGTGGGCACAACTGCTGTGCCAAAATTCAATCATGGCCGGGACCTGCTATAACGTCCAGACGGTGGTGGCTGTACGCTTACAGACATGCGGGCAGAAACACCAAATGCCACGAAAGCGGCCAGCGAAGTCGGACTTTTTCTGGTTGCCGCGTCTATTTCGCGAAGGCAGGATAGTCGTCACATAGCGCGAATGGAGGCGACCGTGAACTCACCCACCGAAGCGAAACTGACCATCAGGGCCGATCATGGGGCCACCAACCGCAAACTGCTGGCGCGCCAGGCGGCGGCCGACCTTACACGCATCGAGTCCGCCAGTCGCAAGATCAGCATTCAATTGTCGAGCCCAGAAGGCAAACGACTTTATCTGCGCTGCTTCGATATCACGCAGATGAATTTACATTTCATCGCCGTGTTCGCGCGCATGAAACTGCCTGGAGAGGATGTCGATAAGGTTGAACAAGAACTGCGACAATTGTATGAGACACGACTAACTCGACTAAATCAGTCCCTGGTCGACCTCGAGGCCAAGTGCCAAGCGAACGGCATCTTTACTTTGGCCACCTACGATGTCGAACCCTTGCTGATTGAGGCAAAGGTATATTCTACACTTGGCCGGCTACTGCTCGAGTTGATCGGCAAAGTCGATCAACTGATGCCCATGCTCGAGACGCTCTGTATTGACGAAGCGATTTCAACAAGTCAGTTGAATATCGAAAAGTCCCGCATTAAAAAAAGCGTCCGCGCAGCTGCAAGCGCTACTCGCATGGTGAGGATGGTATTAGAGAAGCGCCTAGCTTTAAAGGGAACCGAAACCTCCATCGTAGGAACTCCTGACGGAGGACTATGACTCGGCAACACCTAGACAGCAAAGGGGAATTGGTCCATCTGCTCGGCGTTTGCGTGCCTCCATGTACCGAACAGCCCCGTCGGACATCCATCCGGAATCTTCGCTGCCTTAGCGGCCCGAGCTCGCTCTCCAATCCATTCATCATTGCATGCCGAGAAACGGCTACAAGGAGCTGTAAATGACCAATCAAATCCGGTCGTAAATTGATCCAATATCCGGACTGAAGAGTCGGTGAAACAGCTTGGTTGCATACGTGTCCGTCATTCCAGAGATAAAGTCTGAAATTGATCGCATCCGCTCCTGATCACTCTGGCATTCGCTATAGGTTTCGAAAGTATTTCTCGGAAGCAAGCGCTTAGGATTTTCCGCGAGCACTTCAAAGAGCTTTAGGACAATCTGCTGTCCTTTATACTCAAGAGTTTGAACCTGTGGCCTGAGAATAACTTGCTCATAAACAAAATTTTTAAGTATTTTTAATACTTTCGACTGTTCTTCGGGAAACGCAGCATTATATCTAAGCAAGGGGGCGTCGAATGCCTCATTTTCGATGACCATGGCACTCGTAACGAAATAGCCTACCAATTTACTAATGGCGTGCTTTCGTTCCTTGCCCGAAGAAGAAAAGAGCCTGGCTGTGTAAAAGTCCAATCCTTGACCAGCTATACCATTCTTCGCAATCGCAAAAATCGACGGCGCTACCTCATTGGACCACTTCTTTTCGTCGATCAGCTGCAAAGCGAGTGCATCCTCAAAATCATGAACGCCGTATGCTGTATCGTCAGCCAACTCCAAAATCGATGTGTCGAACGATTTATGCAAAGGAGCGCGATTTACAGCCCTGCCATCCTTCACGACGTCTTCGGATTCGATGAATTTTGAGCTTTCGCTTGCGGAGAAAGGAGTCAATATCCAATCTCGAATTGAGGCTTCATCATTAAAAATACACTTTGGTGGCTTCGCGTTCGCCGGCAGAGTCCATTCCGGATAGGGCACTGCGACGTCAGAGTAGAGGCAAGGATATTTTAGGGCCCCCAACATTGCGCGCCTCGTCAGGTCCAGCCCATGAGCCGGAGAATATTCGCCGAGCTTAGCCATGATGCGCAAGGTCTGTCCATTGCCCTCAAACCCGCCATGCTCTCTCATCGAGTAGTTCAATGCAGTCTCACCGCCGTGTCCAAACGGTGGGTGTCCAAGGTCATGCAATAGGCCAATTGTCTCAATCAACGCCTCGCATGGTAGCGCATCCTTCCATGGGGTACTCTCAGTACTCTTGCCGAACAAGGTATGGCGAATACTTGTACCGATTTGCGCTACCTCAAGCGAGTGAGTCAGCCGAGTACGATAGAAGTCGCTTTCCCCTATCCCCAAGACCTGCGTCTTAGATTGCAAGCGACGGAACGCAGCAGAGTGGATAACCCTAGCCCTATCTCGTTGAAACTCACTTTCAACACCTTCTCTATTAAAAGGCTTTGATATATATGATGGTTCATCTGAATTTCTCTTCCTTTGAACCCATGCTTCCATCATTAGACATCCTTTTCAGTCATGAACTTGCTCGATAACGTACTTGGCCTTGCCGGCTTATTCCGCCAAGGGTGAAACTTAAATCCTTACGGATGTTGCAGAACTCTTCGATATAGTCCTTAAGTGCAAATGCAGTTGCCAGAGCTCTTTTATCTTCAGGAATATATGCAGCCAATGTATCAGGCATAACGACAATGCATTTCGCCATGGCCCGAGAAATCGCGACATTGGTGCGCTCCAACTGCATTAAGAACGCTTCTTCGCCGCCGATAACATCCATGTCAGCGACGGCAAAAGATACAAGGATCGTATGACGCTCGCCCCCTTGAAAGCGCTCCACTGTATCCACTGCTTCGTCAATTAGATTCTTCTCCAACGGGAACAGACTCTCTAGTTCACGAATTATGAGTGCGCGCTGGGCCCGATGTGGAGTTACGACGCCTACACACTTGCTCCAAAAGTGATCCGCAGACGGGTGCCTATGGGTCACGTTACCGCGACCATGCAGCTCAGCACTCACGGTCTGCCTTAGCAGCCAAACCAGTCCGGCAATCATCTTCGCTTCGAAAATATTTCCTTGTGATGAAACCTCATCTTTGTGAAGGAGGGCAACTGCCTTATGTCCGTTATGGAGGATCGTTTCGAAATCTGAACACCATGGCAGATGGGGCGGATATTGCGGGAGTGGATCCGAAAAATACCAAATGGAAGTGTCCGGATATGCCGAGGTCAACGACGGCGGGTATCCAATAGATCGAGCGAACGCAACAATGTCTTCGCTCGACCGATAGTTGGTCTCTAAAACGCACTGCGGCGTGCCCGCCGTAAATCTCTCTACCAAATATGTCTGAATACTGCCAACCAAATAGGATGCTTCTGTTGGCGAATCGAGCGAAGTGATTGGTGGCATCTGCAGGTGATCCCCTGCTACCACCAACCTGCCGTCTTCTTTAAGACTACCCATAGCGGAAAGTGCATGCGAAACAGGAACCTGGGAACTCTCGTCAATCACAACGACGTCAAAAACAGGCTGAACGGCGCTTCCCGAATGCAACCACTCCGAGAATCGCCGCGCTTGTCGGACGTGCGTGCCGATTATGACCACTCCGCTTCCGTTCTGAAGCTCATTCAAACACTTCTGGCAATCCGGGTCACTCGTATCAAGAGGGACTTGAAAATAAGTCGCTTGCGAAGGCACGGGCACCGGTGTCCTTTGCGCAGAATAGGCGAGGAACATCTTACAGCTTGAGCTTGCGTCACGCGCTATGAAGCCACTTACTCGAAGCATGATCTCTTCCACCGCTTTGTAAGTTGGTCCGGTGACTAATACCTTCAATGCTCTCTGTTTTGCGTTTGCATCATGTGCAAGCCCGTGCAAGTATGCGGCAAGAGTATTTGTCTTTCCCGTACCCGGCGGTCCCCAAATAATCGATAATGCGCGTTCCGAAGCGTGCTGAACGGCTGCTGTTTGCGAGGCATTCAAACCATTGAAGTACTGGGCGTACTTCGCTATCGCGTTTGCCTCACTCGCGGGCACACGGACGGTTTGTTCGAGCATAGGAGCTTCCCACAAGACCCTAGCCACTGGCGTTATAATGCTGCTCCCACCCTTCCTGGCACTTGGTTTAATTCCCATAGCATTGGCTGCATTAATATCCGCCGTCGCTATTGCAGGAGTCCCTACTTCCTTCAGGATTTTGGAGCTCGTACGTGTCCAGTCAAAGCCGCTTGGACTTTTGTTCTCCATCAAGAACACATCACCCAAGAGTCCTGCCGCATCATTTGCGAAGATGTAAGGCACGATCGCTGGATCGTGATAGCACCCGAACTGGACTCGAGCGGTCGCTCCCACCCGGTCAAAATGAATGAGCCGTGCCTCCAAAACGCTCCAAACCGGCATCCGCAAAAGGCCATCGTCTCCTTGAAAGGCTGGAGAGCCAGGTCGAATCAAATCACGCAAGTGCTCTAACGGCATTCCAGGACGGCCAATCTTGCCGAGCGTAAGTATGCTATCTGGCTTGAATTTCGCCTCGGTCGACGATTTCGCTACATCATATTCATACACACCGGCGGCGACTGCGCGTCCATTTGTCATCAATATAGCTTCATACGAAGCTTCTAGCCTTTCACCTTCCATTGAAAGACGGATATGCGACTCCAGTTGCGCTGTATTAAACTCCAGACTATCCCACCAGATCCACAACTTCGCATCAAACGCCACGCCCCTGGCACCCTGAGGAATCGATGATGGGATGCGAGTAGCCTTCGCCTTAAAGCGACCTCGATAATCTCTGCGCAATCTCTCACAAATTGACTCCAGCGCTCTCGATTGTTTCGACAGCGCGTCAGCGTACTCCGAAATGGCGGTATTACGCGGCAGCAGCGTACTCCCGCGCTTAATTTGAGGAGCATGGGACCACAACTCATATATCCGTTCACGAGGAATACCGTTGCTCAAGTACTCACGATAGTAAGAATCACGTACAGTCTGGACCGGGCCAGCAGGATAGGCTTCTGCGGTATCAAACAAAGTAATCACATGCGGCGTCGGTGTAAAAACCATTCGCCGAATGATCTCGTCGATGATCACGACGGTCGAGGCTTCCAATGACTCTGGCGTGGCAACAAAGTCCTCCGGTGGAAACACCCACGCTAAAGCCTTTGCCTTTCTATCACTCAGACCCAAAACCCGAGGCAAGTGCCGCCCAAGTGCATTGCACAGCTCCTTGAACTGACGCTCTTCCCAAAAATGAATTTGCCCGGTCAGCGCACTACCTGCAACTACTCCCTCAGCGCGTTGGATGCAATCAGCAATATGGGTAAGGAAACCTTCTAGCGCAATCCATTCGTCATTTAGAGTCTTCTGGTCGACGATGAATGGGATAGATTGAAAACGGGTTGGTGGTTGACCTGCGGTGTACGTGGTAACGAATCCGGAAACTGCTAAACCGGTCAACAAACCCGCGCTCGAATCAAAATTGACACTAGCGAAGATCTGCAAGTTCGCGAAACCGGCCAAAGACGCGATGACGGAGTTTGGATCGTTCGACATCGTCGCAGTCAGCACTGCGGAAGTCCGCATGGGCCACGTGCGAGCGTCTTTCTTTAGAACCGTATGCTCTTGGAGCGCTGGATGCCCCACGGCGGTGGAAAAGGCGACTGCGTCAGAAAGCGAATGACTCTGAAGTATTTTCTTCGCGCCCCTCGTAATGCCAGGCACCAAGCTCAAATGCCCTGTCATCCGTGCTCGAGGAATGCAGTAATGTAGCGGATTGGCATCAACAGATATGTGAGAACTTCGGCTTAGGTGCCGCTTATCCCCTAACCAATCACAACTGCCGCAAGTGCCGCTTACGTGCCATTCCAGTTGTTCCCAGCCACTAAGACCGGAGTCGCCAATTCGGATGACTCGGACGACATCGTCCAAAAATCGCCTTACGGCGGCGAGATAGAATCTGAGATTGGCGTCCTCAGAATCCTTGACGAGCGCTTCGTATACGAGTTCAGGACTCAGTGCGTTGCCGGAAGCTTCTGCACGCTCAACTTCACTGTCCCCCTGCTTGAATCGTGTCCAGAGATACGCGCTAGATGTTACGAAGTACTTGCCCCTTAGATTAGGTCGCTCTTCGATCCAATTCGCCAGCATCAAAGCATACATAGCAATTTCGGCGCAATAGCTTGGATTGGCTTCACTGGTATGCTTGATGTCGAAAATCTCGATACCCTGCCGTGTCTCCTGAGATGCGTTGACCGCACAGCGACTACCGTCTGGCCGAACCTCAATATCGGATGGTAGAGCATCTCGGACAATAAGCACATCAGGGATGAAGTCAGCTATTTCCGGAACAATTGCGATGTCCGCCTGGGCAAGACCAATATTTAGCAGCGTCTTGTCTTTGTGCCGCGCAATCGAAAACTTTGCTTGAAGAATCGCGGTCAGTGAGGCTGTGCCCGCTACAAGAGTCGACTCCAAGTCAACATCACTATATCGATTAGCAGCCTTCTTGTAGACGATGGAGGTGCCGAATAATTTGACTAACTGATCATTCCGCTCAAGCTCGAACTCCTTACCTTGGACCGACAACAAACCAATCCCTGGGCGTTTTACCGGTTCCGGAAGCCCTGCAGCTCCCATCACATCTCGTGGATGCAGCGACAAATACAGCTCTTTTTCACATCGTGTCCTCAAATACATGGACAACGTGGTTTTGGATATTTTTTTCGAGATTGGCTTTGTGCCAGTAGTGGAGGTCATTGAATGAACTTGTTAGATCCTGCAAATATGAAAATCGTATTCAATTGCAGCTGTAGAACCTGCAGCCATGTGATTTGCCTGCCGTTTTCCCGATGCCGCAGTCGCGGCAGCCCTAGTCGAGATCAGCCTCCAGCGAATTCCGGAGGACTCCAATGACGCCTTCATAAGCGATTTAGGATCAGCCTTAGCTGACGGGATAATTCCAAAGCGAACATACATATGCAAATCCTGCTCACGCGTTCGAGCCATATTTTTCCAAACCGCGCCCAGCGATTCGCAAAAGGCATTCTTGCCTGCATGACTAAGTTGATCAGGATTCGCGTAATCGACATAGTCAGGGCCACCCAAGAACCAATTTCTAAGCCACTGGTCCTGCACGTACGTAACCATTCCGTAATACGGGGGCGACGTCACCACCAACGAAAAATCGCGGGCATTTTGCGGCAAGCTCTTGGCATACCTTGAATCGCCAAGCCTCGCATTAGAAAACGTAGCGCCCACAGGCGGCAATTCGAACTGTATGCGCTCAAGCTTTCTGCGCAGCACCTGTAACACATTTGTTGCTGGAGCGATCAGTCCACGTTCATTCCAATATCTAACCGAATAGTCCGGCTTCGATGCAAACGTACGTGGCATCTGATTTGAGAAATACGATTGGGTGTCCGGGCGCTTACTCATTGGGCCGTGTAAGCAACCCAACATAGCGGCCCGAAGCAAGACAACCACATCAGACTCCGAACGTTCGGTCAACAATCCGTGGCGAATCGCACAAATGTCTCTCAAGACCCCAGGATCATAAGCACTTGCAAAAAATGGAGACGCTGGAATATCCGATTTGAAGCCGGCATGGATGTACGAACGCGCCAGTTCCAAAACTTCGTCGGTACTCGCGAAGGACAACTTCGCCTGTGCAATTGCTACGGCAACAGGAGAGCTATCTACCCCTCGTGACACTAGCCCCAATGCTCGCGCCGCGAACAGAGTCGTTCCCCTGCCACAAAACGGGTCCATGACAACCGGCCGATCCCGACGATGTTTGGCAATCACGCGTAGAGGATATTCCAGCGGGAACATCGTGAAATATGGACAAATTGCATTCAGCGCATGTCGAGGTTCGTAAGCAAGTGAGCGTGGCATCTAGTGGATACTCCCCAGCAAATTTTGGGGATTTTTTAGCAGGAAAGATTTGTTGAGGGCATGAGTTAACTGTAACATAGCTACCGCAAACGTTTCGAAAAACTTGCAGCTTACGCTACCAAATTGCAATCCAGAATTTATATACTCGCTTTCAATTCAGTTCGAGCGTCTGACGGACGTACCAGGGCTACTGAGTTCTTCAGTTTGATCGAAGTCGCATGTCGCGCTCGCGCTTTCCTGGATTGCAACATTAGGTTCCGAGCACAAGAAAATTTCGAAGGACACCGGCAATTTGCAGAAGCGATTCGCTGTTCTTCGATATTAAGTATTCAAATATCTGCTTTTGTGTAGCGATATTTGCTTGTTTGAGGTAGTTATGAAAATCTTTGGGACCGGAAAAATGGACCCGTTCTCCTTTAAACGGGAAGTCCGCCTCAGTCAGACTATCTGCGTAAATGGCTTTTTCAACGCTTTCTATCGGTATCGTGTGAACACCGTGGTACGCAACAAACTTCTCATTTTTCTGGTCTCCATCGAGAATTGCAATTACCTTATCTGGAGATGATAGGAAGCGTTCGTGCTCGTTGTGTTTCATAAGACCCACCACTTGCGTTCCGCCTCCGATAAAAATGATCTTGTAGCGAAAGAATGTCTTCGTACAGTATTTTTCGATTAAAGCCTCGATGAACCCAAGAAGTACCTCATCCTCAGTGAGGATGTATCTGTCCCACCCAGAGAAGCCAAACAGGCGAGCTTTGGCATAACTGTATGACGTCGCATTTATAGAAACTTGACCTTGATTTTCTTCGATGTAAAATAGTTCATTTTCGACCTGCCTCATCAATGCAAGTGAGTGTGTAGTAAACAGCACTTTGCACTGATAACGAGCACAAAACGCTCTTAGCCATGTGGCTAAATTTGCCTGCGCCGAGGAATCGAGAGAAATTTCTATTTCATCCACAACGATGAGCTTTGCAGATCCTTTAATTGTTCGGTACAGATTAATTAAAAAATACTCACCCGAACTCAAATAATCTTCGCGAATATATGTCCCATCGCTTCTAACAATGGCAAAATAGCTTTTCCCCCTGACTTTAACCTCTACCATATTGGAGTAGCGGCTTGATCCATAGATGGCGGTGAGGAAAGTTATCAGTTCCTCAGGATGATCGTGGTTGCCGAGTGCGATGGCCTTGCGAATGTCTAAGTCAGCTTCACTGGCGCTCTTGAAGTAATTAAAACGTGCTCCGTGAGGCATCGGCAATTCAGCTGCAATCAGCCCTCGAAGTTCTTGCGGTATCGCTGATCTGCAATTCAACGATCGAATTTTGAGGTCATATTCAAAAACGACGTCAATTCCATCGACCGAGTACTTGATCCGACTGTTCGGAGAAAATGCATAAGGTGTCGCAGTCTGAATAAAAGTGTCCGCAACACCCAAGTTTCGAAGCGCTCGAACTAAAGTAGTTTTGCCAGCTCCATTCCGTCCTACCAAACAAACCAATCCTGGTCTTGATAAATCTAAATTAAATGTCAGGTGAGCGACATGCTGAATTGCATCCAGACTTACCTGTAGAGATTTCATCGGGCTGACCTATGGAGAAAGCTATCGATGACAGTAGTCCCAAACTTCATTCTCAACTTATCAAGGTATGCCAAGTCAGCCGAATAGACGTAGCTAATGAGTCCACTAAGCCTCTGCAGCCCTTCCTCCATCGCCTCGCCACGCTCCTCTACAAAAATTCTTGCCAAACGTGCTCGATCCGTCACATAAAAATGGAGCAACGTTTCAATCCTATTTCTCACATCGCGATCGACGACGATGCCTCCGGTAGGCAAAACGACTAGTCCAAGTAGTTTTACATTTCGCCCAATTGTTGTCAGCCTAGTTTTACTCAAGTTGAGGCTAAAACCCTCTCCAAGCTCAGAAATTAGGCAGCATTCGATTGTTTGACTGGCATCTTCTAATGCAAATCGATCATCCGCTGAGAGGATAATGTCATCTGCATATCGGGTGTACACCCAATTTCTGACCGAACTTATTTCCCCCAAGCGCTTATCGAACCCAATCAGGCAAGCATTGCTAAGGATCGGTGAAGTCGAGTAACCGATCGGCAATCTTCCCTTGATAGTAAGAAGTCCTAGTATATGGTCAATATGTTCAAGCAGGTCAGAGACCGGAGTTATAGCGTTAGTTAGGACCGAGCGAATGAGATTTGAAGTTATGCTTTCGAAGAAAGTTTCGAGGTCGGTTTGATAGAAAGCACGGCTTCGAGCGTGTGGTGCAACGGCCTGAAGCAACGTTGCGCCTTTACGATAAGCGAACGAGAAAGTCTCGTCTACGGGGAGGGATTCAAGTAGAAAGCCGTTAAGGAAAGAGTGAAATTCCTTAAGCAAAGGTGATGGCTTGAAGATGGTTCGGTTTTTCCAGTGAACTGGACTGAAGTGTTCTTCCGGTTTCAGCGCCAAGAACTCTTCAAACTGATACTTGTCGTGATACATCGCATGGAATAACTCATGCAGTGGGCGTGATGTCATCGAACAGCCACCTGATTGTCTTCGAGATTGAAGGCATAGTCGCTCTCATGCCTGCACATACGAAACGCCCGGTCGGGCGTGAGCCAACGACCGGGCATGCGTAAGTTGATAAAACGCCCTAGGGACCAGACATTAGACTGGAGCTACTCCTAGTCGCTGGTATGGGGAAATTTTAGCATAATTAAATGCATAGACAAACATCGCATGCCGTAACTTTGGAAACCACTGCGGTATAGAGGAAAATGAAGCGGCGGGCTTCAGGGGGACGAGAACGGTAGACCGTTCTGGTTGACCTGCTTCTTTGTTCGGGAAAAAGATTCGCGGTTCGCAGCAGGAATCGAACCTGCGACCCTCAGCTTAGGAAACCGAGAGCGGGGCCTTTGGTATTTCCGATCTGGCATCGAAATGTCGTTACTTCTTGAGTCAGCGGGAAGCGTCAGCAACCACCCTCTTCTGAATCGAAAGATTCGGCTGAAATCATTTTTCCACACTTTTTCCACACCAAACAAAAAAGGCCCGCGATGTAATCTCGCAAGCCTTTGATTTGTTTGAGTATTTCTGGTGGGAAGTACAAGTTTCGAACTTGTGACCCCTGCAGTGTGAAGGTACAGACAGCCCGCATGACGAGACGGTTGCAGAGAACCTGCTTTCCGCTCCGGCAGCAGGAAGTGAATTCTGCAAAGACCGATCGAGACCGAGAAGCATCTCACTCATCAATGTTGAAATCCGTTGTACAAAATTTGACATGATTTTCCATGCCGCCTAATTTGGACCTGCAGTAGCTGGCCCTGACGAAACTGGCGAGCACTCGATCACCGAACTTGTGCTTTAAGTTCGACCTTCGGCTAAACGCCGCCTATCTCTGTCTTGAGCGACCTCCCGCCGCAAACGACTTCGCTCATCGACAATCCCCTCTCAGTATTTCCAAGCCACGGACTTGCATTCCGGTCGGCGCGCGTCTTTCATTGCATTTTGCTTAAGGAGACTTCTATGCCAGACAAAGTATTCCGTCCGCTAGCGACCATTCCGCCCGGTTTGGCGGAATTGGCCCAAGGGCGCGACTACATCAGAACGGAAGAATTCGCGCACGCTATGTGCCGCGCGGTGGCGACTGTTCACAAACACCACTGCCTGAGCGGCGAGTGCTTCGGCGTTCGCCCAGTCAAGCATGGCAAGCTGCTTCTATGGCCTGTAGCGGCCGTAGCGCAGGCCTTGACCATTGGCAGCTAACACCCCGCGTAGCATCAAGGTTCCCGCCCCCGTCCTCTCATCTTTGGAAACAAGGCGGTACCGAGCTGGCAGTTCGGCACCGCCTCTTTTTTGCCCCTCACTCCAGAATTTGCGGCCGAAGTCCTACGGCCATGCTTGGTAATGCCTGGCGAATCATTTGCGGAATTTGCCTACGCAGTGCCTACGCAAAGCATTTTCGGCGCATTTTGCGGCGCGCAAAAGTCGTGTAAGTGATTGATTTTATTGGCCTGCCCTGCAGGAATCGAACCTGCGACCCTCGGCTTAGAAGACCGAGTGGGCATCTGCTTTGCGAGCCAGGGATTGCTGCACCCTGGCCTCGACCTACCGATGCCAGCCCTCGCCTGATTTCGGTGTACAAAGTTTGACACCGGTCTCTTGCCAATCTAAATTTTCATTTGCAGAAGCTGGCCCTGTTGATGTTGGCGAGCCCTATCCCGAAATCGTAGAAGCTAGTCGATCAGTTCTCTCCATGGACGACCGCGCAAATCGCACGGTATTCGTCCCCACCTACGATTGGCTCTGTTCGCACCGTTGCCTACTCCGGTTACCGTGCAAACATATCCTCACAGTCCGAATCGCCAAGCGCTGAAGTCTCAGCCGGCACAATCATTCCATTTCGTCGATTGAAGGAGCCACCTATGAATGCCCGCACACTGACCAACCAGGAAATGATGACACCCGGCCGCGTGCTCATTAAACGCAAGCAGCTGCTGCAAAAGGTGCCGCTTGGCGAACGCACTATTCTCGAGCTCGAACGTGTCGGGAAATTCCCTAAACGCTTTTCCATCACAGCGCGGGCCGTTGCCTGGGATCTGCACGAAGTCGACGCCTGGATCGCGCAACAACAGGCAGCAGCCATCCCACAGCCGGCGCCAGGGCCTAAGCGCCCTTGACCCACGCATCGATCATGTCGGCCCAGTCCTGTAGCATGGCACGCCGCTGTTGCGCATATTCGGCCTTGTTATAGACCGCGCGCACACCCTTCTGTTCGTGGGCCAGGCATTTCTCGATCCAGTCGGTGTTGTAGCCGGCCTCGTGCAGCAGGGTCGAGGCAGTGCGCCGCAGGTCGTGCGGCGAGAAATCGGCCAGCGGCCTGCCAGCGGCGCGCGCCACGCGCGACACCGATGTCGTCACCTGGTTCAGCGTGGCGTTCGAGATCGGCAGGTCGGCGTCATATCTCGATGGCAGCACGTAGCGCGAACCGGCGGCGCACGTCTTCAACGCGATGAACATGTCGATCGCCTGCCTGGACAGATACACGTTGTGCGGATTGCGCCGTTTCATGCGCTCCGCGGGAATGGTCCAGACGCCGTTCGTGAAATCGAACTCGTCCCAGGTCGCGTCCGTCAGTTCGGATTTGCGGACCAAGGTCAGGAGCAGCAATTTGACCGCCAGGCGCAGCGTGGGCGCACTTTGCACCTGCTCCAGGAACTCGTACAGCCAGGGGATCTCCGTGCTGCTCAATGCTCTGTCGCGCGGCTGAAAGGTCGCGATCGCACAGGGCGGGACCTTGTCGGCAGGATTTGGGTGCTCGTGGCCTCGCTGGCCCGCGTAGCGAAACACGAGCATCACGATCTCGCGCGCATGCACAGCGGTGGCTGGCGCGCCGCGCGCCACGATCTTGTCGCACAAGGCACGCAGTTCCTCATGCGTGATCTCGTGCAGCAGGAGCTTGCCGAAAGGTCGTTCCAGGTCGCGCTCATACACCGAGCGCCGCATGTCACGCGTCGTTTCGGCCATGCGATAGTTGGTGAGCCAGCGCTCCGCCCATTCCCCAAAGGATTCCTCCCCTGCCAGGCGCTGCTTCTGGCGCCGCTTGTGCTGCATGGGCGATAGACCGGACGCCACCAGCTTCCTGGCTGCATCGAGCTTTTCGCGCGCCTCTGCCAGCGTCAGCCCGTCCCTGCCATAGCGACCGAGTACCAACGTCTCCTGGCGCCCGTTGATCCGGTAATTGAACCGGAACGACACCACGCCGGATGCAAGCACCATGGCATACAGGCCATCGCGGTCCACGACCTTGTAGGCGCGCGGCCCGGGCTTCAAATTCCGCAGTTTTGTGTCTGTCAGCATATTTCACTCTCCACCGATACCATCATCCTGCCTATTTCCCTCACCAAATCAACAAGTTAGCGACCTTAAAAATGGCCTCTTTTGTGGTGAAAAACAGCCAAAAACCGTGTTCCGATACCATCAGCGAAAATGGTGATGAATCGGGCGTTTTTCCCAATCCAATCAGTGACTTACGCGATTTCGATACCATCAACCGTTTGTGACACGTTTGATGGCATCGGGCAGCCGCGGGAAACACGGTCCCGCAGTACCATCCAACGCACCACCAAAAGGAGCCGCTTGGGGGTGCCTGACGTTGCCAGATTTCGCCACCAGAAAACAAAAAAGCCCCTGAAGAATCAGGGGCTTGGCTCTGGTTTTTAACCGAGTGCTGCTAGTTGCAGCCTAACGGGAAATTATTCCCACTCAATGGTCGCTGGCGGTTTGCCGCTGATGTCGTACACCACGCGGTTCAGGCCACGCACTTCATTGATGATGCGGTTGGAGACCTTGCCCAGCAGCGAATGCGGCAGGTGCGCCCAATGCGCGGTCATGAAGTCCTGGGTCTGCACGGCGCGCAGGGCTACGACGTAATCGTAGGTGCGGCCATCGCCCATCACCCCCACCGACTTCACTGGCAGGAACACTGCAAACGCCTGCGAGGTCGCGTCGTACCAGTTGGCTGGTGCATCTTCGCCCGGCATGGCGGCGCCTTCGTATGGGGTGTTACGCAGTTCTTCGATGAAGATGGCGTCGGCGCGGCGCAGCAGGTCGGCGTATTCCTTCTTCACTTCACCGAGGATACGGACGCCCAGGCCTGGGCCAGGGAACGGATGGCGGTACACCATCTCGTGCGGCAGGCCCAGGGCCACGCCCAGCTTGCGCACTTCGTCCTTGAACAGTTCGCGCAGCGGCTCGAGCAGCTGCAGTTTCATGGTTTCCGGCAGGCCGCCCACGTTGTGGTGCGACTTGATGGTCTGGCCTTTCTTGCCCTTGCCTGCGGATTCGATCACGTCAGGGTAAATCGTGCCTTGCGCCAGCCACTTGGCGTTCACCAGCTTGCCCGATTCGGCCTGGAAGACTTCGACGAATTCGCGGCCGATGATCTTGCGCTTCTGCTCCGGATCGGTCACGCCGGCCAGGTGGCCCATGAACTGTTCGGTCGCATCGACCTGGATCACTTTCACGCCCAGGTTCTTGGAGAACATGTCCATCACCATCTTGCCTTCGTTCAGGCGCAGCAGGCCGTGGTCGACGAAGACGCAGGTCAGCTGGTCGCCGATGGCGCGGTGGATCAGCGCAGCGGCCACGGAGGAATCGACGCCGCCAGACAGGCCCAGGATCACTTCATCGGTGCCGACTTGGGCGCGGATCTTCTCCACTGCTTCGGAGATGTAGTCCGGCATATTCCAGTCTGCCTTGCAGCCGCAGATCTCGTGCACGAAGCGGCCCAGCATGGCCTTGCCCTGCACGGTATGGGTCACTTCCGGGTGCCATTGCACGGCGTAGAACTTGCGCTCTTCGTCGGCCATGCCGGCAATCGGGCAGGAATCGGTGGAAGCCATCAGCTTGAAGCCGGCAGGCATTTCCAGGACCTTGTCGCCGTGGCTCATCCAGACCTTCAGCATGCCATGGCCTTCGTCGGTGACGAAGTCGTTGATGCCGTTCAGCAGCGCAGTGTGGTTGCGGGCGCGGACTTCAGCGTAGCCGAATTCGCGCACCAGGCCGTTTTCCACTTTACCGCCCAGCTGCGCAGCCATTGTCTGCATGCCATAGCAGATGCCCAGTACTGGCACGCCGATTTCAAATACAGCTTGCGGTGCGCGCGGGGAGTCGCCTTCCAGCGTGGAGTTGTGGGAGCCGGACAGGATGACGCCGGACGCGCCGTAGTTGCGAATGAATTCGTCGCTGACGTCGTACGGGTACACCTCGGAAAACACACCCGCGTCGCGCACGCGGCGTGCGATCAGCTGGGTTACCTGGGAACCGAAATCAAGGATGAGGATTTTAGAGTGCATATGGAAGGCAAAAAAAAATTGCGGCGACACTTGGTCGCCGCTTTGCGGTATTACTTATTCGGAGCGGTAGTTCGGCGCTTCTTTGGTGATCTGGACGTCGTGCACGTGCGATTCGCGCATGCCTGCCGACGTGATCTCGACGAATTCTGCTTTTTCTTTCAGTTCGTCGATGGTGGCGCAGCCGCAGTAGCCCATGGACTGGCGCACGCCGCCCACCAGCTGGAACAGGATCGCCAGCACGGAGCCCTTGTAAGCAACGCGGCCTTCAATGCCTTCAGGTACGAACTTGTCCTGCTTGGCGCTGGCGTCCTGGAAGTAGCGGTCAGCCGAACCATCGGCCATCGCGCCCAGGGAGCCCATGCCGCGGTAGGACTTGTACGAACGGCCCTGGTACAGGATCACTTCGCCCGGTGCTTCTTCGGTACCGGCGAACATGGAGCCCATCATCACGGTCGATGCGCCGGCTGCCAGTGCTTTCGAAATGTCGCCGGAGAAGCGAATGCCGCCGTCGGCGATACATGGAACGCCGGTGCCTTTCAGTGCTTCAGCGACGTTCGAGATCGCGGTGATCTGCGGAACGCCCACGCCAGCAACGATACGGGTGGTGCAGATGGAGCCTGGGCCGATGCCGACCTTCACCGCGTCCGCGCCGTATTCGACCAGCGCCTTCGCTGCAGCCGCAGTGGCGATATTGCCGCCGATGACGTCAACGTGCGGGTACTTGGTCTTGATGTACTTCACGCGGTCCAGGATGCCCTGGGAGTGGCCGTGGGCGGTGTCGACCACCAGCACGTCCACGCCTGCCGCTACCAGCAGGTCGATACGCTCTTCGTCTTTCGCACCAACGCCGACTGCCGCGCCAACCAGCAGCTTGCCGTGCTGGTCTTTCGATGCGTTCGGGTGTTCGGTCGACTTCTGGATGTCCTTGACGGTGATCAGGCCGCGCAGTTCAAACGCTTCGTTCACCACCAGCACGCGCTCCAGGCGGTGCTTGTTCATCAGGCGCTTGGCTTCGTCGGTGCTGGCGCCTTCGGAGACGGTGACCAGCTTTTCGCGCGGGGTCATCTTGGCGCGCACTTCCGCGTCCAGCTCTTTTTCAAAGCGCAGGTCGCGGTTGGTGATGATGCCGACGACTTCTTTACCCTGCACGACAGGGAAGCCGGAAATACCATATTGCTCGGTCAGCTTGATCACGTCGCGGATCTTCATGTCCGGCGGGATGGTGATCGGGTCGCGCAGCACGCCTGCTTCGAAACGCTTAACCTTCGACACTTCACGCGCCTGGTCTTTCGGCTTCAGGTTCTTGTGAATAATGCCGATGCCGCCTTCTTGCGCCATTGCGATTGCCAGACGGCTTTCGGTGACGGTATCCATTGCTGCGGACAGCAGAGGGATATTCAAGCTGATGTTACGGGTCAGGCGAGTCTTGAGGGACGTATCCGCAGGCAGGATGTTGGAATACGCGGGGACGAGGAGCACGTCATCGAAAGTGAGTGCTTTTTGGAGCAGACGCATAGTATTTCCTATAGGCGCAAAAGTAGATTATACAGAAAAACTTGCCTTGCGTCTCTGTCCTTGTGATTTTGCCTTGCTTGTAAGGCTCAACAGGCCCAGGCCGCCGAGCAGCATGGCCCAGTTGGCAGGCTCCGGGATTGGCGCAGCAACGATGGTGCTGGCGTTGAAAACGACTTTCAGCGGTTCCTCGAGGTATGCGTCGAACTTGAGCATGAACGTTCCTTCTTTCTCTTGCTGCAAGGCGGTGTCCGGCTCGTAACGCTGCGGCAGGCGGTCGTAGAATCTTGCCGCAGTACCCCAGCGGTCATCCATATCCACCAGCACCTGGGCTAGGCTATTCAGCTCAGTCGGCTCGTCATCAGAGCGCGTACGCGCAAGGCTGTAGTTCCCTGTGAATACCAGCCGGGTGTACGGCGCGACCAGAAAATCAAGCTTTTCGGCCGAGTAAGCGGAGGCAAAATTGGTGTCCACGAAATAGCTGTAGCCCCGGCTCTCGGCAACGAATGCGGCAAAGGGACCGTTGCCGCGGCTGGAACGCGATGAACTGGCGCCGTCGCCCACAGCTGTATCGTGTGGCGCAAATCCGAACGACTCATAGTGATCGAGCAGCAGCTCAGGCCCCACGCTGAGCGCGGATTCGACCTCGGTGTAGGAACTCGGGCCGAGAATCGTGTATCCAGCCGCCTGCTTGTCTCCCGGGCTCAGGTCGATCACCTGGATTTGCAGATTATTCAACGTTGCTGATACATAGTGGTCGCTTGCGTACGCCCCGTCGGCAAGAGCGGCGGCGGCCATGGCGGCTATCGTGCGGGTCAAGTTTTTCATGGCGACCTCCCAGATCGATCGAACCAGTATAGGCGCGCGCCAGGGCTGCACGATTGTTTGACATTGGCGAAAGTCGATGCTACTGTACTATCCGTACTAGTACAGTGGAGATTTAAGATGAGCCGCCGCACCCCTCTCATGTTGCAAATCGCGCCGGGCGACGCCCGACCGATCACCCGCCAGATCGTGGACGGTGTACGGCGCCTGATCGCCAGCGGCGAGTTGCCGGTCGGGGCCGCGCTGCCCAGTGTGCGCGGCCTCGCGCAGCAGCTCACCATTAACCCCAATACCGTCGCCAAGGCCTATAACGAACTCGCCGCTGAAGGCTGGCTCGATGCACGCGCCGGCCTTGGCCTGTTCGTGGCGGCACCGCGCCAGGTGCTCTCGCCCGAGGAACGCGAACGCAGGCTTGATGAAGCGGTACAGCGATTCGTCGGCGATGTCATCGCCCTGGATGTGCCGAAGGAGCAAGTCCTCCAGCGCATCGATACGGAACTCTCTTTTCTGACGCCCAAGAAGACCGCCTAAACCATGGAAAATGCAATCCAAACCGAGGCGCTAAGCCTTGCCTACAAGGGCAAGCTGGCGCTCGACGCTATGACACTGGCTCTGCCGCGCGGCGGCATCCATGCCATCGTGGGCGCCAACGGAGCCGGCAAGTCTTCGCTGTTTCGCGTGCTGCTTGGCTTTGAGTCGCCAACGGCGGGACGATCCGAGGTGCTCGGCTGCGACAGCGCATGCCTGACGCCGGAACTGCGGGGCCGCATTGGCTTCGTCAATGAGGAACATACGCTTCCAGGCTGGTTGCGCGTTTCAGAGGTCAGCGATATGCAGCGCAAGCTCTATCCGCGCTGGAGCCAGGCCCGTTATGAAGAAGTCGTCGGCAATTTCAATGTGCAGCCGGAGCAGCATATTGCGCAGTTGTCTCGAGGCGAACGCGCCGGCGTCAGCCTGGCGCTGGCATTGGCGCAAAGCCCGGAACTGCTGATCCTCGACGAGCCCACGCTCGGGCTGGACGTCGTGGCCAAGCGCGCCTTCCTTGAATCACTGATGTTCACGGCCCTCGATAACGACGCCACCGTCGTCTATTGCTCCCACCAGATGGAGGAAATCGAACGCGTGGCCGACAATCTCGTGATTATCGAGCGCGGCCGCCTGCGGCACATGTCGGCACCGGACGAATTCTGCGAGCGCGTGCGCCTGTGGGTGGTGGAATTCCCGTTCATGGCGCCGGATGTGCGCGCCCTGCCCGGCATTCTCGAAGTCCAGCACATCGATGGCCTGACTCACCTGACCGTCTTCGACCAGCCGGAAGAATTTGGCGCCCGGCTAAAGCTGATGGGCGCACGCTCCGTTCAGTCGATGCCAGCCACGCTGGAGCGCGCAGTCAACGGCTTCCTGAGCCGCGGCCACGCATCGTCCAAACGCGCTGCCTGAGGAGAAACCATGCGCGAACTTTATTTTTCCGAACTGCGCCGCTTCCGCAAGGCCGCCTTGCTGGCAGCGCCGCTCCATCTGATTTGCCTGTTTGTCTTGCTGCGCTTCGTCGATTTCATGCATTTGAGCGCAAGAGGCCAGTTGCCGCTGCTGTTCCTCCACGCCGCGCTCGCGTTTGGCTTCGGGCTTTACCAGTTTGGCACTTATCGCCAACCCAACCGCTGGATGTGGCTCATGCATCGCCCAATGCCTGCGCAGGCAATCGCGGCGGCACTTTGCGGCGCGTCCGCAACGCTGATTTTCGGCGTGATCGGATTGCCGGGCTTCCTGGCTCTGGCAGGCAATCAGTTTCTGACCACACGTATTGTCGACGCCCATCACTATGCGGTCGTCCTGCACGGAGCCTTGTTCGCGATTGCGGCCTGGCTGTGCGCTGCTTACGTCATGCTTAACCGAAGCAAACTTGGGGCCGCGGTGGTCATGCTGCCGTTCACGCTGATGTTCACCATCGCTTCCGTTTACCAGGTGCTGCTTCTCGACGTGCTCTGCGTCTCACTGCTGGTGGCGATGGTCGGAACAGTCATGCAGCCCAACCGATATGCTCCTCCGCGCGGCGCAAGCGCTGTACTGGCAACCGCCCTTCCCCTTGTATTGTCCAGCTATTTCCTGCTGACGGCGGGCGGCGGCTTGATTTATCAGTGCGCGGCGATCCTTCACGGCTCGCATCCGCTGAATATGGAAGTGCCGCCGGCGGGCGGGTTCACGGAGGCCGAGCGCATCAAACCGGAGGAAGGCATGCTCCTTGGGCTCGCAGTTTCGAAGGACCCACGCGCCCCCGCCTGGCGCGAACAAGTCGCCGGCAATACGATCGACAGCGCAGTCTATGTCGACAGCTATCCGATCCGAAACCAGCTTGGTTTGCAGTGGAGCGATGAATTCCGTGATGACGAGAACAAACTGCAATGGACTTATAGCCAGGATATGGCGGCCTTTATCGGACGCGATCCATTTTCGGGCGTCCGCAAAGCAAGCATGCATGTTGCGTCGCAGCCGCTTGTGCTGCCTTCGATCCTCGGGGGCGTGCCGGCCGCCGACTATGCGCTGTTCAAGCATAGTATCGCTACATACGATCCGGCCACGCGGGCTTGGCGCGAGATGCTTCGCGTACGCGACGACGAATTGATTCTCAACTGGCCAAATCCGCTCCACCAGCGTCAGTACGTTGTCACCACCAGGCGTCTGGTCATCATGGATGGAACGGCCCCGATGCGGGAAGTCGCTTCAGTTCCGTTGCCAGGTACGGCCGGCGAATTGGCGCAGGTGGACGCGACACCGGTGAAGGATGGCGTCCTTATTGGCTTCCTGTTCGGCAAACGGATGATTGACGGCGCTCCCCATGGTGAACAGATCATTCTGCACCTCGATGGCCAGGGCCGCAGCACCGTCGTCGCGCACCGCCCATTGATCCACGAATACCCGGTCCTGTTCGAACATAAGGACTGGTGGATCTCACCGGCCATGTACCTCGTCGATGGCTGGCCGTCGCGCATTTTGGCCACGCCCGCCATCTTTGCTCCAATGCCACTGGACCTGCCCCGGCCCACCGCCGCCTGGATCGCTGCGATTGCCGCAGCCCTATTCTCAGCCGCCGCAGGCTGGTGGCGCTTGAGCCTGACCGCAGCAAGTCCTCGCCGCCGTGCGGGCTGGATAGCGGCTTGCCTGCTATTGGGGCCGCCCGCGCTCGTGACGCTAGCCGCAATGGAACAGCGGCGCGAACGCCTGCCTTCAAAAGTTTTACAGAACGCCGCCCCTAGCGCGGCATAGCTAACTAACCAGGAGACTCCCATGATTTTCTCGCCCCTGAACGGGCGGGCGGCCCTCGCTCGCCCTGCGATTTGCGCAATCCTGCTCACAATAAGTGCCCCCGGCATCTGCGCCAACAAGGCCGCGGAGCCGCCAGCCCGTGATTTACGCAGCATCGCTGCCGCGAACGCGGCGCTCGCGCCTGCTCCCCGCCTCGCGCTGGACGCCTTCCTCGCGCGCTCGACGATGCGCGAGATCCGCCTCTCACCGGATGGCCGCAGCGTAGCTTTCTTCATGCAGGCAGGAAGCAGCGCCAGCCTTCAGGTCTTCGATGTCGCCAGCGGCGCTACGCGGGTGCTCGTTAAAGATGCACCGCGCGGCACGCTGGCTTGGTCCACTGACGGCCGCACGCTGTTCATTGATGACGCCAAAGGCATCAGCGCCATCAGCGCCAAGGATGGCTCCATCGCCAAGGCGGCTACTTTTGACCCTGGTCTTGAAAACAAAGTGCTTGGCGTCGACCTGCGCCGCCCGCACAGCCTGCTGGCCAGTGAATACGATCGCAAAGCAGCGAATTACCGCTTGTACAGCTACGCTGCCGATGCTGCCCGCGTTCTGCTCTATCAGGGCGCCCCGTTGCGCGACACCCTACTGGACACGAAAGGCCAGCCGCTGTTCACAAAGACTTTGGCAGCTGACTACGCGCAAATCATTTCCCGGCGCGATGTCAACGGCTGGAAGGAAGTGATGCGCTGCAAACCCGTCCATCCATGCACGATGCTGGAAGCGTCGGCCGATGGCAAGCTCCTGAAAATGATGATGGGCTACCAATCGGACCGCACCGCCCTGATCGAGGTCGATGCGAAAACCGGCGCCCAACGCCTGCTCCACACCGATCCGCAGGCCCTCGCCGATATGCGCAATTTCGCCGCAGACCCGCAAAGCGGCGAAGTCCTCGCCGTCACTTACGACCTTCCGCAACGGCGCAGCTATGCAGTCTCCGCGAGCGCGAAGAAAGCGCTGGGCGATATCTCCACCCGCTTCGCCGGCAGCAGCATCAGCCTCACGCCATCGGCCGGCGGCATGCGCTGGCTGATCGCGGAAACGGGCGCGGACCTGCAGCAGGCGCGCTATTGGCTTTATGACTCCGCCACACGGCAAACCAGCGAAATCCTGCAAGCCGAACGCGCCCAGGGCAAGCCGCTGGCGCAAGAATCGCTCGCGCCAAAATACGCCATCACTTACCCCGCATCGGACGGCAAGCCTGTTCACGGCTACCTCACGCTGCCGCGCGGCGTCGATGCCGCCAAGGTCCCGCTGGTGACCATGGTCCACGGAGGGCCATGGTCACGCTTTGACGGCGACTACCATTGGCTGGTGCAATGGCTGGCGAACCGGGGAGTTGCGGTATTCCAGCCGAACTTCCGTGCCTCGACCGGCTATGGCGAGCAATACATGCGGACGCCCGGCATGGACTTCGGCAACGGCCGCGTGCAGGCCGACGTGATCGAAGGCGTGCAATGGCTGCTGGCAAACGGCATCGGCGACAAGTCGCGCATGGCCATCCTGGGCGACTCCTTTGGCGGATACACAACCCTGATGGCGCTGACCCACACGCCGGAGATGTTCCAGTTCGGCTTTGCAGCGGTCCCGCCGCCCGACTTCGCCCGCGTGATCGAGCTGGCCTCCAATGAAAACCTGGCGGGCACGGAAGACCTCCCGACGACCATGCGTTTCAAGGAAATCGGTATCAGCCAGTCCGACACTGCCGCCATGGCCGCCTTGCGCAAGGACGCGCCCATGGCGGGAACGGCACGCCTGGTGCGCCCGCTGGTGATCCTGGCGGGCGGCAAGGACGAAAAAGTCGAAATCGCGACCGTCACCGAATATGTGTCGAAGCTGCAGGCCGGCGGCAAGCCTGTCACCCTGCTGGTCGATCCAGACGAAGGACATAACCCGCGCAAGCCGATCATCCGCCTGGCCTACGTCAATCTGCTCGAGCGCATGCTGCATGACTACCTTGGAGCCGCCGAGCCGGAAGCCTGCGCTCCAGAGCTGTGCCGCTATCTGGAACAGACCATCAAGGTGGACCGCGCGTTCAGGTAGTATCGCCCAACGATAGCGCTACCATTTATCGAGGCAGAAATACAACATTCTGCCTCGTGCCCCCCTAGTGCGAGCGTGGTGCGCTCTCCTTTACTTTCAAATTCTTCTTTACAAATTCTCTGGCCGCGCTAAACTTCGATGAAAATGATAGCGCTATCAGCGGAGACAAATGAATAAAACTGCAAATACTCGTTGGGTGGTCATGGGCGTCAGCGGCGCGGGCAAGAGTGAAATCGGCGCCCGGCTGGCCGCCGCTCTTGGCGTGCCCTTCCTCGAAGGCGACGCCTTCCACCCGCCGGAGAACGTGGCCAAGATGTCGGCCGGAATCCCACTCAACGACCAGGACCGCGCCGGCTGGCTGCAAGCCCTGCGCAACGAAATCGGCTCAGCGCGCGAACGCGGTGAAGGCCTGGTGCTTTCCTGCTCCTCGCTCAAACGGCGCTACCGCGACCTGCTGCGCAGCGGCGATCCGCAACTCCGTTTTGCCCACCTGAACGGCGATCGCGCCCTACTCGATCAACGCATGCGCACCCGCCCCGGCCACTATATGCCGGCCTCACTGCTGGATAGCCAGCTGCGCGACCTTGAACCCCTGCAAGCCGACGAAGCCGGCCTGCGGCTCGACCTGACCCACACACCGCAGCAATTGGTCGACACCATCCTGCAATCACTCGAATGCCAGGACTAGCATTCGCACTACAATCAGAAATGGAGACAGCATGAAAACAACCACAGTAGCCAAGGTGGCAAAACGCCGCTGGGGCATTGGCGCCCTGCTCGGCATTGGCGTCCTGATCAACTATATCGACCGCATCGGCTTGTCGGTCGCCGCGCCGCAGATCCAGGAAGCGTTCAACCTCACACCTGTTGATATGGGCCTGCTGTTCAGTGCCTTCGCCTGGTCGTACTCGCTGCTGCAAATCCCGGTCGGCATGGTGCTGGACCGCTTTGGCCCGACCAAGGTTGGGCGCTGGGGCGCTTTCCTGTGGGGCCTTGCTTCCACGATTACAGCATTCTCCAGCGGCTTTGCAGGCATCTTCGTCGCGCGCGTGCTGCTTGGCGTTGCCGAGGCGCCGGCCTTCCCGGTCAGTTCCAAGGCGACCGGCTACTGGTTCCCGCGTAATGAGCGTGGTACCGCTACCGCGATTTTCGATGCCGCTGCCAAGTTCTCCAACGTGATCGGCGTGCCCTTGGTTGCCGTCACCGTCGTGGCCTTCGGCTGGCGCTGGGGCTTCGCCCTGACCGCTGTCCTGAGCTTCAGCTACTTCTTTGCTTTCCTGCTGTTCTATCGCGACCCGAGCGCCGACACCAAGCTGACCAAGGCGGAACTCGACTACATCCAGCGCGGCGGTGCGGCGCCGGAAGGTCCAGCCGAAGGCGGCGCGGTGAATATGCTGGGCTACCTGCTGACCAAGTCCAAGGTATGGGGCCTGACCATCGGCTTCGCTGCCTATGGCTACACCTTCTACCTGTTCCTGACCTGGCTGCCGGGCTACCTGGTGCAGACCATGCACATGAGCATCATCAAGTCCGCCGGTTTCGCTGCGATTCCCTGGGCAGTCGCCACCGTGACCGACCTCTTCGTCGGCGGCTGGCTGATCGACCACCTTATCGCAAAAGGCAGGAACGAATCCACCGTGCGCAAGAGCGTGCTGGTGATCGGCATGCTGTTCGGCCTCGCCGTGTTCGGCGCGACGCAGACGACCGATCCGGCCTGGGCCATCTTCTGGATTTCGATTGCACTGGGCGGCCTGGCTTCCGCTGCACCTGTGGGCTGGTCCCTGCCATCGCTAATCGCACCCAAAGGCGGCGCGGGCACTGTCGGCGGCATCATGAACTTCGCCAATAACCTGATGGGCGCAGCGGCTCCTATCGTCACCGGCATGATCGTCGGCGCCACCAACTCCTTCGCCAATGCCTTCATGGTCGCTGGCGTGATCCTGCTGGTTGGCATCGTGTCCTTCGTGTTCGTACTCGGCAAGATCGAGCCCCTGCCTGATCCAGCACCGCGCGGCAATACCGTACCAGCCTAAACACAAAAACCCCGGAGACAAAATGAACAAACGCATTACTGCGGTGGCTGCGCTCGCCCTTACGGCTTGCAGCGGCGCCGCCCTGGCTCAAAGCAATGTCGCCTTCTACGGCGTGATGGACCTTGGCATTTCACAGGATCGTGGCGGCGTTGCCGGCACCTCGACCCGCGTCACCAGCGGCATGGCGACCCAGAGCCGCTGGGGCTTCCGCGGCAACGAAGACCTGGGCAGCGGTAACTCCGCCTTCTTCGTGATTGAAGGCGGCATCCATGCAGACGTGGGCAACTCGACGCAGAACAATACCCTGTTCGGCCGCACCAGCATTGTCGGCCTGCGCAACGCAAAGCTTGGCTCGATCTCGGTCGGCCTGCAGGATACGCCGCTGTTCACCACCCTCAATACCGTGGTCGATCCGCTGCGCAATGGCATCGCCCGCTCGAATAACCTGATGCCCTCGACCGGCTTCCGCGCCAGCAATTCGGTGCTGGTGCGTACGGTCGATTTCAGCGGTTTCAGCGCCGACTTCATGTATGCGGCGGGCGAAGTGGCTGGCGATATCAGCGCCAGCCGTCAGATGGGCGGTTCGATCGGCTACAGCAAGGGACCGCTGAATATCCGCCTCGCCTACCATAACCGCGACAACGACACCGCAACGCTCAAGGGTACCAGCAGCGGCCGCAATTTCCTGCTAGGCGCCAATTATGATTTCGGAGTCGCCAAAGCATGGTTCGGCTACGGAGTGGACAAAGGCCCGAACAGCGCACCGTTGAACAGCTCCGTCAATGCTTTCGGCGGCACGCCTCCGACTCCTTCGACGGATAGCCGTGATCTGCTGCTGGGCGTTTCCGTTCCCTTCGGTCCACATACCGTGGTCGCCACCGTGATCAATAAGGATGACCGCACTCAGCTGAACCAGGACGCTCAGCAGTACGCCCTGGCCTATATGTATGCCTTCTCAAAGCGCACGGACATTTACACGTCCTATGCCCGCATCCGCAACCATCGCGGCGCTGGCTATACGGAGGGAAATAGCGAAGAACCCGGCCTCGGCGACCGCCAATTCACGGTCGGCCTGCGCCACCGTTTCTAATCCGCCGCAGAAAGGCGATTCCTGTAGGAAATATATTTGACATCAAGGGGATTTCGGGGTGAAATGTGCACTCTCACCAAGGAAATCCCCTATGAATCAACGTATTACCCGCCTGGCGCTGGCTACCGCGCTGATCGCCTGCACTTCCCTGGCCCAGGCACAATGGATGTGGGTAAATGAAAAAGGCGTCAAGCAGCTGTCCGACCAGCCGCCGCCGCCAGGCACGCCTGTCAACAAGATCCTGAAAGCGCCACGCGGCGCAGGCATACCCGACTTGCGCAAAGAGGCGGCTGCAGCGCCTGGCGAAGGTGAAGAAGCAGCAGAAGCCGAAACCAAAGCCCCAAAACCACCACCAACCCTCGCTGAGCGTAACGCCGACTTCAACAAACGCCAGAAGGAAGCCGCAGAAAAGGCGGCCAAGGCTGCGGAGGAAAGCAAGCGCGAAACCGAGCGTAAAAAGTACTGTTCCGAAGCGAAGAAGAATCAGAGCTTGCTGGAAAGCGGCGCCCGCATTTCCGATACGGATGCAAAAGGCGAACGCACCTTCATGACTGACGAGGCACGTGCCAAGCAAATCAAGGAACAGAAGGAATCCATCGCCAGCAACTGCAAATAAGCGGCGACGCATTCAGCCCTTTTAAGCCTTCTTTGCCCGGCGCCGCCGGGCATCCTTAGGGTCTGCGATCAGCGGACGATAGATTTCGATCCGATCGCGGGCTCGCACCACGGTATCCAGCGTTTTCTTCTTACCGTAAATCCCGACAGGCATGGTCACCAGGTTAATCTCCGGCGCATCCTGCAGGATGCCGCTCATTTCAATGGCCTGGCCAATGGTCGTGCCCTCGTCCACTTCCAATGCGTAAAGGATAGGCTGCGAAGCAGGCGCGAAGCAAAGCGTGATCTTGATGCGTTCAGCCATAGACCGTCTCCGCGCGTTTGCAGAAGGAGTCGACCATGCTGTTCGCGATCATGCCGAACACCGAGCCGATGACCTGTTCCAACAGCTTGCTGGAGAATTCGTAGTGCAGGTCCAGTTCAACCTTGCAGGCGTCTTCGCGCAAGGCCTTGAAAGTCCAGGTGCCGTCGAGGGTTTTGAAAGGACCGTCGACCAGTTTCATGCGGATTTCAGTGAACGGCGTATTTGAATTGGACGTGGTGAAATGCTGCTTCACACCATGGAAATTGATCCCAACGCTAGCCACAACATGATTCTCACCCCGTTCGCGGACATCAACTCCGCCACACCAGGGCAAAAATTTGGGATAATCCTCGACCTTTGCCACTAAATCAAACATTTGCTCGGCGCTGTATCCCAGGAATACCGACTTGTGCACTACTGCCATTGAGTAACCGTTTGCTATGATGTTGTCCAAAGAACCCGTAGTTTAACAAACCCACGCATTTTTACCCATGTCCATTGCCGATAATCGCAAAGCCTTCCACGACTACTTCATTGAAGACAAGTATGAAGCCGGGATCGCACTTGAAGGCTGGGAAGTGAAGGCGATCCGCGATGGGCGCGTTCAGATCAAGGAAGCTTACGTTACCATCCGCGATAACGAACTGTACCTGTTTGGCGCGCACATCAGCGCCCTGCCCACCGCTTCCACCCACATCCACCCGCAAGCCGTACGCACGCGCAAGCTGCTGCTGCACCGTGCCGAGATCGATAAGCTGGTCGGCAAGGTTGAGCGCTCCGGCTACACCCTGGTGCCGCTGAACCTGCACTTCAAGGGCGGCCGCATCAAATGCGAAATCGGCCTGGCCAAGGGTAAGAAGCAGCACGACAAGCGCGCTTCGGAAAAAGACCGCGACGCCAGCCGCGAAGTGCAGCAGGCCATGAAGCAGCACCGCCGCTAATATTTCCGTTCAGCAAGCAAATGAACGAGCTGCGGCAGCACCTCCTGTGCCGGGAGCTCCAGCTTCAGGGAAATCAGGTCATCGGCGCGGGTCTTGCCCGCGTTGATGGCCGCAATCGGCTTTCCGGCCGCCGCAGCCATGCGGCAGAAGCGGAAGCCTGAAAACACCATCAGCGAAGAGCCGACGACCAGCAGCGCGTCCGCCGCTTCCATTTCCGCCAGGGCTTGCGCAGTGCGCGCAGGCGGCACGTTATCGCCAAAGAACACCACATCCGGCATCAGGACACCGCCACAGGCCGCGCAGGACGGGGCGTGGAAGTCTTCCAGCGCATCCGGCTCCACCGCAGCGTCGCCATCGGGCAGTGGCTGCGCCAGGACATTGGCCAGCTCCGGGTTATCGCGTTCCAATTGAGGCTGAAGGCTGGCGCGCGCATAGCGGGCCTGGCAACCAAGGCAGATCACGTGATGCAGGTTGCCGTGCAACTCAATCAAGCGCTTGCTGCCGGCGCGCTGGTGCAATCCATCCACGTTTTGCGTGATCACGCTGTGCAGGTGCCCGGTTGCCTCAAGTTCCGCCATAGCCAGGTGGCCGGCATTCGGCTCCGCCCGGGACATGGTGGACCAGCCCACCATGCTACGCGCCCAATAGCGGCGGCGCACAGCTTCATTACGCCGGAATTCGGGCCCCTGGATCGGGGTGCGGCCGCGACGTACGCCCTCCTTGTCGCGATAGCCGGGAATGCCCGAAGCTGTGCTCAGGCCAGCCCCGGTCAGCGCCAGGACGCGCCGATGGCGTCCAAGGAAGTCCGCCAGTTCAGCTTCAATCGAGACCAGAGCATCCATTTGGTTTGAAAATACGTTCGGTCGACGCAGGGTACTTGCCCAGCTTCTCAGCGGCACGGGTTGGCCGCGGGGCGAAGTCGCCACCGCAATTCGGGCACTTCCCATGCAGCTTCTCATCGACGCATTCGGCGCAGAAAGTGCATTCGAAGGAACAGATCAAGGCGTCTTGCGCACCGGGCGGCAAGTCCTTGTTACAGCATTCGCAGTTGGGACGCATTTGCAGCATCGAGAAGCTCCTTAGCGATAGTTTAAAGCGTTCAGCAAAGTAGTGGTGGTATCGGCATCATCCAGTGCATCGTTCGAAGCGCGCGCGAAGGTGCGCTCGCGGATACGGGTCAGACGCTCGATCAACTCATCTTTCGGCAAATGCGATTGCACGATCGCTGCAGGATCGATGCCATCGTAATCGCCCTTGCTGGACTCGAGCGCATCAAGCTGCCGACGCACTTCGGCATCCGGCAAGGCTCCCTTTCCGGCTTGCGGGACCGGCGGCTGCGCGAGCTTTTCGCGCATCGGAGCGATGAAAGCTCGTGCCTCTTTCGACAATGCCCGTGGGCTGAGCGACAGCACGGCCAGGCGGCCTTGCGGACCTCCAGCACGCACCATGAAGTTAACAGCACGTGTGAAGACTTCCATGTCCGCGTTTTGCAGCAATGGCGTGACAGCGGCAACGCTATCCGGCGAACCGACCAACTGCAGCACATCCAGCACAGGCTTCAGCAGTGCCGGGTCACGCAGTTGCTCGGCCAGGCGCCGTTCACCGGCAAGACCGAATTGGCCGTACAGCAGCGCCCGAACGCCGGTTTCGTCGATGGCGCTGCCTTGCTGCGGAAGCGGCAAGGTGACAGACTTGCGCAGGAAAATACGATCAATCAGTGACAGCAAGCGCGCGTCACGGCTTGCTGCCGCCGCGTGCATCAAGCGGAATGATTGCGGTCCATCGAGCAGCGCGTCAGGATTGATGGCCAAGGCAGCCTGGGTGGCCAACGGCTTATCGGCTTCCCCGCCATACGCAAGAAGGAAGCAGGCCGCATCCAGCAGCAATTGCTGGCTGGGGTGAGGCGCGCGAAGTTCGGCAGCCAGTTCACGGCGCAGTAAAGGAATAGCGTCTTCGCGATAATCGCCGAAGAAACGCCAGGCAGAATCCAGTTCGCGGCGCTGCGCGCCGACAGCGGCAGCGTTGGCAGCAACGGGCAAAGCGCGGATCTGGGCGATGCGGGACGAGATCGCGGCATCGGTCGCGGCATCGGCAGCAGCAGCCGACGCAAATATGGCCGATATGAGCGCGGCCGCGACGACGCGTCTCATGCCGACAACCTGCGCTGCAGATCGCTCACAGAGGCTTGCCATTCAGCGAAGTGCTCGCTGTCTTCCCAAAGCTCACGCAATTCGGAAGCGTCGGACAGTACCAATGCCAGCACACGCACCGCCTTGTCAGCGATATCCGCACGAGGCTTGCTCAATTTGGGCTGGACCTCCGCCACCCATTCATCGACAGCGGCGGAATCTTCATCCTTGGCACCGCCCTTGCCTTGCAGGCGCGACCAGGTTTCCACGGCAGCCAGCGCCTCGGCGCCGAACGGAGCCTCCAGGTACTCCGTAGTCTCCGCCTGCAGCACGTTATTCAACGTGTCCTCGATAAAATAAAGGTCCCTCGATTCCTGCAAATCCTCCGCCCAATCCTGCGCGAAATCATTGCCAAACGGTCCAACAGCCCAGGTTCCCACAAGCGCCTCCTGTCCAATATAAGGCCGCATTGTACGCAATTACTGCCCAGCCCGTGTCCCACCATGGGGTCACACCCGTTTTGGGACACGGGCTCATGCGCGCACCGGCTGAGGCCGTGTCCCAATTCGGGTGTGACCCCATGGTGGGACACGGGCTCTGCCGTTATTTCTGTGTCTTGACCACTTGCAGGGCGGTGGCGATCAGGCTGCTCATGTCGCCGACGTTGGCGGGGACGATCAGGCTGTTGTTGGTCTTCGCCAGATTGCCGAAGGCTTCCACATATTGTTCGGCGACTTTCAGATTCATTGCAGTTTCGCCGCCTGGCTGCTGGATGGCGTTGCCGACTTGCGTCAAGGCGCCGGCCGTCGCTTCTGCAATCGCGAGGATGGCAGCGGCTTCACCTTGGGCGCGGTTGATGGCGGCTTGCTTGTCGCCTTCGGAGCGGGCAATCGCGGCTTCGCGTTCGCCGGTGGCGATGTTGATTTGCTCTTGCTTGCGGCCTTCGGAGGCGGCGATCAGTGCGCGCTTGCCGCGTTCGGCGGTGATCTGGGCCTGCATGGCGTGCAGGATTTCCTGCGGCGGGGTCAGGTCCTTGATCTCATAGCGCAGCACCTTTACACCCCAGTTGGCAGCCGATTCGTCGATCGCATTCACGACCGTGGTGTTGATGTGGTCGCGCTCTTCAAACGTTTTATCCAGCTCCATGCGGCCGATCACCGAACGCAGCGTGGTCTGCGCCAGCTGCGTGATCGCGGCGACGTAGTTGGTGGAGCCGTAGGATGCGCGCATTGCGTCCGTCACCTGGAAGTACAGGATGCCGTCCACCTGCAACTGCGTATTGTCCTTGGTGATGCAGACCTGCGATGGCACGTCGAGCGGAATCTCTTTCAGCACGTGCTTGTAGGCGATGCGGTCGATGAACGGCACCACGATATTCAGGCCAGGGCCCAGCGTCGCGTGGTATTTGCCAAGCCGTTCAACCACCCACGCGTGCTGCTGCGGCACCACGTTGATGGTCTTGAATACGAACACCAGCGCGACGATGAACACTACCAGCGTGACCGAGCCAAAACTGATTTCCATTCACTTCTCCTTGTTATGCGCCGACGATCAGCCGGCTACCGCGAATCTCGCGAATCTTGTACATCCCTGGCGCTGCGGCTTCACCCGGCGCCAGTTCCACATCCCACATCGCGCCGCGATACATCACGCGCGCCACGCCGTCCTGCCAGGCGGGCACGTTGATAGACTGGCCGATATCGAGGTTCACATCCGGGTTGGCGGAAGCAGGCATGCGTTCGATCCTGCCGAAGCGGCTGCGGCGCAGCAGCACTGTGGCGATGGCCGCCACAATGGCCGCCACCAGCATCTGTCCCGGCATGTCGATGCGCAGCAGCGACGTCAGCGCACCCGCGCCCATGCCGATCGCAATCATCAGCAGGTAGAAGGTGCCGCTAAACAGTTCGGCGATCACCAGCACGCCTGCGCCTATCGCCCACAGCATCCAATCAGCCATTACAACCTCCAAAAGTAAAAAACCCCCGCAGCCGATATGGCCACGGGGGTTTCAGCAACGAGGCTTATCGTTGCTTTATTGTTGCATTTCTGCCAGCTTCTGCCAAGTATCGATGACCGAGTCAGGATTCAGCGACATGCTTTCGATGCCCTGCTCCATCAGCCACACGGCCAGCTCTGGGTGGTCGGATGGACCCTGGCCGCAGATGCCGATGTACTTGTTCAGCTTACGGCATGCCGAGATGGCCATGCCCAGCAGCGCCTGCACCGCAGGATCGCGTTCGTCGAAGTCGGCTGCCAGCAGTTCCATGCCGGAGTCGCGGTCCAGGCCCAGGGTCAGCTGGGTCAGGTCGTTGGAGCCGATCGAGAAGCCGTCGAAGTGTTCCAGGAACTGCTCCGCCAGCACGGCGTTGGAAGGCACTTCGCACATCATGATGACGCGCAGGCCGTTCTCACCGCGTTTCAGGCCGTTCTTGGCCAGCAGGCCAACCACTTTTTCCGCCTGGCCCAGGGTACGCACGAATGGCACCATGATTTCGACGTTGGTCAGGCCCATCTCTTCACGCACGCGCTTCATCGCGATGCATTCCATTTCGAATGCAGCGGCGAAGTCCGCCGACAGGTAGCGCGCGGCGCCACGGAAGCCCAGCATCGGGTTTTCTTCGTCCGGCTCGTAGCGCGAACCGCCGATCAGCTTCTTGTACTCGTTCGACTTGAAGTCGGACATGCGCACGATCACCTTCTTCGGCCAGAAGGCCGCGGCGATGGTGGCGATGCCTTCGGCCAGCTTGTCGATGTAGAACTGCTTCGGCGAAGCGTGCCCGCGAGCGACCGATTCAACCGCCTTCTTCAGGTCAGCATCGATGTTCGGGTATTCCAGGATCGCTTTCGGGTGCACACCAATATTGTTATTGATGATGAACTCGAGGCGGGCCAGGCCCACGCCGTTGTTCGGCACGGACTGGAAGTCGAAGGCCAGCTGAGGGTTACCCACGTTCAGCATGATCTTCGTCTTCAGCGGTGGCAGTTCGCCGCGCTGGACTTCCGATACTTCGGTTTCCAGCAGGCCGTCGTAGATCTTGCCCTCGTCGCCTTCGGCGCAGGACACGGTCACGAAGTTGCCGTCTTTCAGGACGTCGGTCGCGTCGCCGCAGCCGACAACTGCCGGAACGCCCAGTTCACGCGCAATGATCGCTGCGTGGCAGGTACGGCCGCCGCGATTGGTGACGATGGCGGAAGCGCGCTTCATCACCGGTTCCCAGTTAGGGTCGGTCATGTCGGCTACCAGCACGTCGCCTGGCTGCACGCGTTCCATTTCGCTTGGATCGCGGATCACGCGCACAGGGCCGGCGCCGATCTTCTGGCCGATTGCACGGCCCGACGTCAGCACGGTGCCGGTCGACTTCAGCTTGAAGCGCTGCTGCGAGTCGGTGGCTTTCTGCTGCGATTTCACGGTTTCAGGACGGGCCTGAAGGATGTACAGCTTGCCGTCGCGGCCATCTTTGCCCCACTCGATGTCCATTGGACGACCGTAGTGCTTCTCGATGATCATGGCGTACTTGGCCAGTTCGACGATTTCGGCGTCGACCAAGGAGTAGCGGTTGCGCAGCTCGATCGGTACGTCGACAGTCTTCACGGAACGGCCAGCCTTGGCTTCGTTGGTGAACTCCATCTTGATCAGCTTCGAGCCGATATTGCGGCGGATCACGGCGGACTTGCCCTGTTCCAGCATCGGCTTGTGAACGTAGAATTCGTCCGGGTTGACGGCGCCCTGCACCACGGTTTCGCCCAGGCCGTAAGAGGAAGTGATGAAGACCACGTCCTTGAAGCCCGATTCGGTATCGATGGTGAACATCACTCCCGATGCGCCAGTATCGGAACGCACCATGCGCTGCACGCCGGCCGACAGCGCCACTTCGGCGTGGGTGAAGCCTTTGTGTACGCGGTAGGAGATCGCGCGGTCGTTGTACAGGGATGCGAACACGTGCTTCATCGCTTCCAGCACGTTGTCGATGCCGACCACGTTCAGGAAGGATTCCTGCTGGCCTGCGAAGGATGCGTCAGGCAGGTCTTCCGCGGTGGCGGAGGAGCGCACGGCGAAGGACACTTCGGTGCTGGAGTCAGCAACCAGTTTGTCGTAGAAGGCGCGGATATCGGCTTCCAGGCGTGGCTGGAACGGGGTGTCGATGATCCATTGGCGGATTTCTGCGCCCGATGCTGCCAGGGCGCGGACGTCGTCGACGTCCAGGTGTTCAAGGCGGTCGGCGATGCGCTTGGCCAGGGATGGGCCGCCATCGACGCTGTGCGACAGGAAATCGCGGAAGGCTTGTGCGGTGGTTGCGAAGCCGCCAGGCACGCGCACACCAGCACCTGCCAGCTGGGAGATCATCTCACCCAGCGACGCGTTCTTGCCGCCGACGGATTCAACATCCGTCATGCGCAAATTCTCGAACGAGGCAACATACACCCCGTCGGATTGCTCCATGCTTACTGCGTTAGTCATAAAGACACCTTTTTGATGATAAAAATCTTTACGCAGGTGCGCTCGGCATCGTTCTTGTCATTCTTGGCGCCGTGCAGCACAATCTTACTGTTGGCAAGCATTTTACAGCCTGCCGAGCAAATTGACGATTCATCCATTTGAAAAGCTTTTTTTGATGCCACAAGATCAACGTTTATTGCCGGCGTCCAGCCGCACCGTCTTTTTTGTCTCTGACGGCACGGGCATCACGGCCGAAACCTTTGGCCACTCGGTGCTGACGCAATTCGACCTGCGCTTCCGCCAGATCCGCCTGCCCTTCATCGACACTTGCGACAAAGCCTATGATGCAGTGCGCAAAATCAATGAGATCGGCGCCGAAGATGGCGCAAAACCCATTGTCTTTTCGACATTGGTGAAGGCCGAACTGTCGGAGGTGATCCAGCGCGCCAACGCCATGCACATGGACTTGATCCAGACCTTTGTGGCGCCGCTGGAACAGGAACTGGGCGTCAAGTCGACCCATACCATTGGCCGTTCACACAATGTTGTCGATAGCGAGGAATACAAGAACCGCATCGAGGCGATCAACTTCTCGCTGGCCCACGATGACGGTCAATCCAACAAGAACCTGTCTTCGGCGGACGTGATCCTGGTCGGCGTTTCCCGTTCGGGCAAGACCCCTACTTCGCTGTACCTGGCCATGCAGTACGGCGTGAAGGCGGCTAACTACCCGCTGATTCCTGACGATTTCGAACGCGGCAAGCTGCCGTCGGCCCTGTATGCCTTCAAATCGAAGATCTTCGGCCTGAGTATCGAGCCGCAACGCCTGTCGGAAATACGCAACGAGCGCCGCGCCGGCTCGAAGTACGCTTCGCTCGAAAACTGCCGGTATGAAGTCAACGAGGCGGAAGCCATGATGCGCCGCGAAGGGATCCGCTGGCTCTCTTCCACCACCAAGTCGATCGAAGAGATTTCGACCACCATACTGCAGGAAATCAAACCGAATCGTTCGGTCTACTGATTTTTAGAAGAAGTGCTTCCAGTCGTCCAGCCAGCCGGGGATATCCTCGACTGGCATTGGATTGGCGATGTAGAAGCCCTGGGCATAGGCGCAGCCCAGTCCTTGCAGGAAATCCCAATCCTGCTTGGTTTCCACGCCAACGGCGCAGGCGCGGCGCGACAGGCTGGTTGCCAGTCCAAGATAAGATTTCAGCACGGTGCTGATGGCGCGCTTGCGCGAAGCGCCGTCTACAAAGCTGCGGTCGATCTTCAATTCCGAGAACGGAATGGCGGCCAGTAGCTGGAGGTTGGAGCGCCCGGTGCCATAGTCGTCAATCGCCAGGCCGAAACCCATCATGCGCAGGCGCAGCAGCCTTTCCAGGAAGTGCGGGTTGGTGGTCAGCACCGACGCTTCGGTGATTTCGAAGCTCAGGTAATCGGCCAGGATGCGGTGCCGTTCCAGGCAAGCGGTTATCTGCGCGACGAATTGCGGGTGGGCCAGCGTACCCGGGTCCACATTGACCGAGAACGAGATCGGAATGCCCTTGTCGTGCAGGCTGCGGCAGGCTGCCACCGACTTTTCGATCATGCACCAGTCGAGGAAATCGACGCGGCGCACCCTTTCCAGGACAGGCACAAAGGCGGAAGGCCCCAGCACCCCGAATTGCGGGTGGCGCCAGCGGGCAAACATCTCCAGCCCTTTCACTGCACCGGTTTCAAGTTCGATCTTGGGCTGGAAATACGGGTCGAATTCCCGTCCTTGTAGGCCGCGCCCCACTTCGGCGAAGGTGAATTCCGGGTGGCCCGGCTCGGGTTCGGGCTCGTCGGACGGCTCGATATAGTTTTCGATCAGCTCCTGCAGCTTGGCGGAACTGATTGGCTTGGTGGAGCTGCCCAGGATGTCGATTCCATACGCCTCGGCCATGGTTTCGACCGAGAACAGCACGTCGGCGCTCTGTGAGGCGAGGATGATGATGCCGGTATGGCAGTGGAACTGGGCCAGGCGGCGTATGACTTCCAGGCCGTCCATGCCGGGCAGCGCCAGGTCCATCAAGGCGATATTTGCGGGGGGATTGAGGCCGGTTTCCAGCAAGCGCAGTGCGCTCAGGCCATCAGACGCTATGGAAATGTGTTGGGCACCGAGGTGACGCAGCATGCCTGCCATGAGCTCACGCTGGACAGGCTCCCCCTCGGCGACCAGGAAATGCATACTTGCGATTTCCATAACACCTATTCCCATCTGAGTATTCTTATTAACCCAGATTCTGCCTTACTTGCTCGAAAAAGCATACCGCCGCACAAGCCGCGACGTTCAGGGATTCGACCTTGCCCAGGTGCGGCACGATAACACGGTGGGTTGCGCCATTCAGAAGTGTGTCGGAAACGCCCTGCCCCTCGTGGCCAAAAATCCACGCAACCGGGCGTTTCAGGTCCAGCTGGTAAAGCTGTTCGGCCGCGTAGCCGCTGGTGGCCAGGGTGGCGATTTGCGCGCCTTGCACCAACTGCGGCAAGTCGACGTTTTCATAGATATCGAGCACGAAGTGGGCACCCATGGCGGCGCGCAGCACTTTCGGCGACCAGCAGAAGGCCGTACCGGGAGCGCAATACACTTCCTTCACGCCCGCAGCGGCGGCGCTGCGCAGGATGGAGCCGACATTGCCCGGATCCTGCACGTTATCCAGCAGGACAGCGTTGACGGTCAGTGCGGCCGGCACTTCCCTATGCGGGGTCTCGATCAGGAACATCAGGCCGACGCCGTGTTCGACCTGGCTGACTGCGTGGTACAGCTGGTCGCTCAGGCACAGCACGTGGGCATGATCGGCTTCCAGGCGGGCGACAATGGCCGCCACTTCAGGATTCTGCAGCGCGCCCTCGGCCACGATGGCCTGCTCGGGGTGGCCGCGCAGCTCAAGCCAGGTTTCGCACAGATGCACGCCATCGAGCAGGCTGCGTCCAGCCTTGCGGCGCGCCTGCGAGTTGGTGGCCAGCTTCGACAGCTCTTTATATTGCGCGTTATCGCGCGAGGTAATGTGTTTCATAAATCGCGCTCCAGGACGGCGCGCACTGGCGCAAAGCTGCGGCGATGCACCGGCGATGCGCCGTGTTCGCGCAAGCGCTCCAGGTGCAGCGCGGTGCCGTAGCCCTTATGCTGGTCGAACCCATACTGAGGATATTTCTTGTGCAGCTTGACCAGGGCCGCGTCGCGCGCGGTCTTGGCCAGGATGGAAGCGGCCGAAATGGCCTCGATCTTGTCGTCGCCTTCGACGATGGCGATGCTCTGGATGCGCATGACCGGACACTTATTACCGTCGATCAGGGCAAGGGTCGGCACGGTCGACAGTGCATACACGGCACGCTTCATCGCAAGCATACTGGCCTGAAGGATATTCAAGCGGTCGATTTCCTCTTCCGAAGCCTTGGCCACGGCCCAGGCAATTGCATGTTCACGGATCAGCGGCGCCAGTTCATCACGCTTCGCCTCGTTGAGTTTCTTGGAGTCGCGCAAACCGGCGATCGGCCGGTCGCGGTCAAGGATCACAGCGGCGGCAAACACCGGCCCAGCCAAGGGCCCCCGCCCCGCCTCATCGACGCCGCAAATGACCTCGTCAAGCGAATAAGGAAGGTCATCAAAAAGACCGGATTGTTGGACCATTGCTCAATTCTTTCTACTGCCCAGTTCGTGTCCCACCTTGGGGTCACACCCGAAATGAGACACGGGCTCGACCGTGGCATTGCCGAGACCGTGTCTCATTTCGGGTGTGACCCCATGGTGGGACACGGGCTTATCTGTTGATGACCTTTAGGACTGCTGCGGCGCCTTCTTGGGCGCTGTTGCGCAGCAGGCTGTAATGCATGTCGGTGAAACGTTGCACCAGTTGCAGGCGGTGCGGGGTGTCGCTCAGCTGTTTCCACATGGCCTCGGCCAGCGTTTCGGCGGTGGCGGCGTGCTGGATCAGCTCGGGCACCAGGGTTTCGCGTGCCAGGATGTTCGGCAGGCCGATCCATGGCTGGTAGGCCATGTGCTTCATGATATGGTACGACGCGGCCATGATCTTGTAGGCGATCACCATCGGCTTCTTGAACAGCGCTACTTCCAACGAGGCGGTGCCCGATGCCACCAGCACGGCGTCGGCGGCACAGATCGCGGTGTGCGACTGGCCGTCCAGCACCATCAGTCCGACGTCCTGCAGGCCGGCTTGCGCCACCAGTTCCTGGAAGTATTTGCGCTGCTTTTCGCCGGCCATCGGCACCACGAATTTCAGTGAGCGGTCGCGCTGCAGCAACAGCTTGCAGGCGCCGATGAAGGCGACGGTGTTGTACTTCAATTCGCCCATGCGGCTGCCCGGCATCACCGTGACGACGTTGGCGTCTTCGGCCAGGCCCAGTTGGCGGCGCGCGGCTGCTTCGTCCGGCTGGATCGGGATCACTTCGGCCAGCGGGTGGCCGACGTAGGTCACGGGCACGCCGGCAGCTTTGTAGATCTCTTCCTCGAAGGGGAAGATCACCAGCATATGCGATACGGACTTGATGATTTTCTTGATGCGGCCGCCGCGCCAGGCCCAGATCTGCGGGCCGATATAGTGCACGGTCGGGATGCCGGCGTCGCGCAGTTGCGCTTCCAGCCCCAGGTTGAAGCCGGGGTAATCGGCGCCGATGAAGCAGTCCGGCTTTTCAGCCAGCAGCTGGTCGCGTAGGGTGTTCTGGATGCCTTTCAGCTCGCGGTAGCGGGGGATCACCTCGAATAGGCCGCGTACCGTCAGCTTGTCCATCGGCCATTGCGACTTGAAGCCATGCTCCATCATGGCGGGACCGCCTATGCCGTGGAAGCGTGCTTCGGGCAGGTGCGGGCGCAGGCCGCCCAGGAGACGGCCTGCCAGCAGGTCGCCGGACGGTTCGCCGGCGACAACTGCAATCGATACGTCAGCGGACGATGCCACGGGTGGTCGTATCGAGGAATTCGCGCATATAGCGCGCTGACGCGGCGCAGTCTTCCGGCAGCTCGGCTTCAGCGGCGATCATCGCTGCCTTGGCTTCGTCCAGCGTCAGGCCGGAACGGTACAGGATCTTGTAGGCGTTGCGGATGGCGTTGATCTGCTCGCGGGTGAAGCCGCGGCGTTTCAGGCCTTCGATATTGACGCCGTGCGCCGCTGCCGGATTACCGTTCAACAGCACGTAAGGCGGCACGTCCTGGGTCAGGCTGGTGCTCATGCCGACGAAGGCATGGGCGCCGATCTTGCAGAACTGGTGCACATTGGCGAAGCCGGACATGATCACCCAGTCGCCGATCTCCACGTGGCCCGCCATCTGGGCGTTGTTGGAGAAGATTGTGTTGTTGCCGACGATGCAGTCATGCGCCAGATGGACGTAGGCCGAGATCCAGTTGTTGTTGCCAAGCTTGGTCACGCCCTTGTCCTGCACCGTACCAAGGTTGAAGGTGCAGAACTCGCGGATGGTGTTGCCGTCGCCGATTTCCAGGCGGGTCGGCTCGCCGTTCCACTTCTTGTCCTGCGGCGCGGCGCCGATCGACGAGAACTGGAAGAACTTGTTGTTCTTGCCGATGGTGGTATGGCCCTCGATCACCACGTGCGGGCCCACCACGGTATTCTCGCCAATCACCACGTTCGGGCCAACGATCGTGTATGGGCCGATCTCGACGCCCGCGGCCAGTTCGGCCTTGGGATCGACGATCGCGGTTGGGTGGATGGTCGCCATGCTTCTTACTCCACGGAGCGGATGGTGCACATCAGCTCAGCTTCCAGCGCTACCTGGCCGTCGACCGAGCCTACTGCCTTGTATTTCCAGATGCCGCGCGCGTTGCGCACGATTTCCACATCCATCTTCAGCTGGTCGCCAGGACCTACCGGGCGCTTGAAGCGCGCATTGTCGATGCCAACGAAGTAGACCACCGAATTCTCGTCCGGCTTCAGGCCGATGGACTTGAACGACAGCAGGGCCGCGGCCTGCGCCATCGCTTCGATCATCAGCACGCCAGGCATGACTGGCTTGTGCGGGAAGTGGCCGTTAAAGAATTCTTCGTTAGCGGTCACGTTCTTGATGGCGGTGAGGCATTTGTTTTCCTCGTAGCTGAGAACACGGTCAACCAGCAGCATCGGATAGCGATGCGGCAGGTAGGACTTGATCTCGCAGATTTCCATCGTCTTGTTTTCGGTAGTAGTCATGATTCTTCGTTTTCGCTTTTAGTTTTAATGGTTTTTTCCAGTGCACGCATTTTTTCGCGCATGGTAGGCAGGTTGCGGACGATCACCGCCGACTTCTCCCATTCGCTGTGCTTGGCGATCGGGTAGGAACCCGAATACTGGCCCGGCTCGGAAATCGAGCGCGACACCAGGGCGCCGCCCGAAATATTGACCTTGTCGCCGATATTGATGTGGCCCACGACCATTGCCGCGCCGCCGAACGTGCAGTACTTGCCGATCTTGGTACTGCCTGCGATGCCGACGCATGCTGCCATGGCGGTGTGCGCGCCGATATGGATGTTGTGGGCGATCTGGATCAGGTTATCGAGCTTCACGCCGTCTTCGATCACGGTGTCGGCCAGCGCGCCACGGTCCACGCAGGTGTTGGAGCCGATATCGACGTCGTCGCCCATCACCACGCGGCCTACTTGCGGAATGCGGACGTAGACGCCACCGTCGTTGGCGAAGCCGAAACCGTCGGTGCCGATCACCGCGCCGGAGTGGATGATGCCGCGCTTGCCGATCACGCACTTGGCGTGGAAGGTCACGTTGGCGAAGAAATGCGTGCCCTCGCCGATTTCCGCTTCGCGGCCGATGTAGCAGCCGGCGTCGATCACGACGCCAGGGCCGATGACGGCGCCTGCTTCGACCACTGCTTTCGGGCCGATGTGGGCGCTCGGGTCCACCTTGGCGGCAGGGTCAACCCAGGCCGTCGGGTGCACGCCGGCCGGACGCACATAGGCCGTCTGCGCTTCGAACATCTGCGCGGCACGGGCAAAGTACACATAAGGGTTCTTGACGACGATGCGGGCGCCTTTGTAGGTTTCCGCCACGTAGGCGTCGTCATTGGCGTGGACAATCAGGGCTGCCGCCTGGCTTTGCCCTGCTTGTTCACGGAATTTGGTATTACTGAGGAAGCTGATCTGCGAAGCGCCTGCATCGGTCAACGGTGCGATGCCCGAAACTTGCAGTTCCGGGTCTCCCACCAGTTGACCGCCCAGACGTTCGACCAGTTCACCTAGTCGAAGGCCCATCTTTAGTCCAATCTAGTCTGTTATTTGTCCAGCGCTTCCAGCACCTTGGCGGTGATGTCGATGCGCGGACTGGCCCACACGGCGTCCTGCAGGACGATGTCGTAGCCTTCTGTGGTTGCAAGCTGTTTGATAATCTTCGTCGCTTTTTCGGCGATCGCGGCACGCTCTTCGTTCGTGCGCTGGTTCAGGTCTTCGCGGAACTCGCGCTGGCGGCGCTGGAAGTTCAGGTCGGCCTCGTAGGCTTCGCGCTGCAGCTTGCTGCGCTCAGGCTCCGGCTTGCTGGCGCCTTCCTTTTCCCACTTTTCGGCAGCGGCCTTGGAACGCATGGCCAGCTCCTGCAAAGCCTTTTCGCGGCTGGAGAATTCTTCGCGCAGCTTGTTGTCGGCGGCTTTCGCCAGTTTCGACTCGTTGTAGATGCGCTCGGCGCTCAGCCAGGCAATCCGCGAGGACTGCGCTTGCGCCGGTGCCGTGGCCATGATGCCCAGCGCCATAACGGCAGCGATTTTGCTCAGCGTAGCGGTGGCAGTCTTCAACTTGATTCTCCGTCCAAATTAGTTGCTTTGTTGCACTTTTGGTGCAATATCCGCATCAGAAACCAGTACCCATCTGGAACTGGAAGCGTTCCAGGCGGTCGCCCAGCTTCGGATTCAGGGGCTTAGCATAACTCAACTTCAGCGGACCGACCGGGGAAATCCAGCTCAGGCCCAGGCCAGTCGAGTAGCGCAGCTCGGACAGGCGCATTTTCTGCTTTTCAGCATATACCTGGCCGCCGTCGAGGAAGGCAAACCAGCGCAGCGAGCGGTCCTGGCCCTGGCCCGGGAATGGCATCTGCAGTTCGGCATTGCCGATCAGGCGCTCGGCGCCGCCCAGGGAGTCGCCGTAGCGTGGATCGACCGCGCCCAGCGAGGAGCTGGTGTAGCCGCGCACGGAACCGATACCGCCGGCATAGAAGTTCTTGAAGATCGGATAAGGCTTGCCGCCGAAACCGCGGCCGTAGTCGAACTCGCCCTTCAGCGCCAGGGTAATCTTGTTGGTCAGCGGTTTGTACCACTGGGTCTCGTACACACCGCGCCAATACTTGGAACGGCCGATGCCGTCGAATTCCAGGTTGATACGCTGCATGAAGCCGATGGTCGGGGTCATGGCGGAGTCGCGGCTGTCGCGTGCCCAGGCGGCGGTCAGCGGAACGGCGTAGGCGTTGACCGAGCCGATACCGGTGGACGGGCCGCCCAGGTCCTTCACATACTGCTTGAAGTAGGTCGGCGACGTTTCATCGGTGGTGATGTTCGATTTTTCAAAGCCGATACCGAAGAATACGGTGTCCTGCTCCGAGAACGGCACGCCAAAGTTGATACGGCCGCCGGTCTGCTTAATGGTGTACAAGCCGGTGTTCACTGCAGGCGGGCGGAAGGTACGCAGGTAGACTTCGTAGCTGCGCGACACGCCGTCTTCGGTGAAGTACGGATTGGTATGCGAGAAGGCGATGGTACGGCTGTACTTCGAGGTATTGAGCTCCAGGCCCACGGTGTTGCCCGAGCCGGCGAAGTTGGCCTGCTGGATCGCGGCGTTGAAGGTGAACTTTTCGGCCTGCGAGAACGCGCCGCCGATCTGGAAGTTGCCGGTTGGGCGCTCGGTCACGGACAGGTTGATGTCAACCTGGTCGGAGGTGCCCTGGGCTTCCGGCGTATCGACGGTCACTTCCTTGAAGTAGCCGGTACGGTCCACGCGGTCGCGCGATGCCTTGATCTTGTTGGCGTCGTACCAGCTCGATTCAAACTGGCGGAATTCGCGGCGGATAACTTCATCGCGGGTGGTCGTATTGCCCTGGATGTTAATGTGGCGCACATAGGCGCGCTTGCCCGGGTCGATGAAGAAGGTAAACGCGACTTCGCGCTTGGCCTGGTCGATTTCCGGGTTGGCGTTCACGTTGGCGAAGGCAAAGCCGAAGGTGCCCAGGCGATCGGTGATCAGCTTGTTGGTGGCGGTCAGGGCGCGGCCGGAATACAGCTCGCCTTTCTTCAGCACGACCAGCTGGCGCAGTTCTTCCTCGCGGCCGAACATCTCGCCTTCGAACTTGATGTCGGAGACTTTGTACTTCTCGCCTTCGGTGATGTTGATGGTGATGTAGATGTCCTTCTTGTCCGGGGTGATCGACACCTGGGTGGAATCCACATTCATCTCGATATAACCATGGTCCAGGTACCAGGACTTGATGGTCTCGATATCGCCATTCAGCTTGGTCTTGGAGTACTGGTCGGCCTTGGTGTACCAGCTGAACCAGCCGCCGGTATTCAGGGCCATCTGCTCTTTCAGCTCCTTGTCGCTGAATGCCTTGTTGCCGACGATGTTGATCTGCTTGATGCGCGCCACGTCGCCTTCATCGACTTCGAAGTCGATGTTGACCCGGTTGCGTTCGAGCGGGGTCACGGTGGTGGTGACTTTCACGCCGTACAGGCCGCGCGACAGGTACTGGCGCTTCAGCTCCTGCTCGGCGCGGTCAACCGACGCCTTGTCGAAGGTCTTGGCTTCGCCGACGCCGATATCCTTCAGCGCCTTGATCAGCATGTCCTTTTCGAATTCGTGGGTGCCCTTGAAATCCACCTTGGAGATGGCCGGACGTTCTTCCACGATCACGACCAGCACATTGCCGTCGCGCTCAAGCTTGACGTCTTTGAAAATGCCGGTGGCGTACAGGGCCTTGATGGTGGCCACGCTCTTGTCGTCACTGAAGGTTTCGCCCACGCGCACTGGCAGGTAGCTGAACACGGTACCGGCTTCGGTACGCTGGATGCCTTCGACGCGGATATCCTTGACGACGAACGACTCGGCGGCGATTGCGCTGCCGGAGCAGATGGCCAGGACGGCTGCGCCTACCAGGGTGCGGCGGAATTGAGGGGCGATACGATCAGTGTGTAATTTCATCGGCAAATCGAAAAAAATTAAAGCAGCCGGACCAGGTCATTAAATAATGCCAGCGCCATTAACGACACCAGCAAACCTAGCCCAATACGCTGCGCCATTTCGCCAAAGCGCTCGGAAACGGGGCGCCCGGTCAAAACTTCCAGCGAATAATACAGCAAATGCCCCCCATCCAGAACAGGAATTGGCAGTAAATTCATTAGCCCAAGACTCACGCTAATGAAGGCGACGAAGGCAATAAATGGCTCGGCGCCCATTTTGGCGGTTTCCCCGGCATATTGGGCAATGGTCAGGACGCCGGTAATATTCTTCGGCGAGACTTCCAGCATAATCATGCGGCCCAATACCTTGACGGTCATCGAGCAGGTATCGAATACCTTGTGTACCGCTTTGTCGATGGCGTCCAGCGGGCCGTATTGCACTACCATCGTATCAAGGGCGCCCACCAGTTCGGCCTTGATCTTACCGACTGTTACAAGGCCTTTGCTGTTTGCCGCCTTGTCTTCGACCGCGTCCGGGACCAGGTCCAGCTGCTGCTGGCGGCCGTCGCGCTGCACGGTGATCGCCAGCTTGCGCCCGGGTGAGCGCTGGATTTCAGCGACAAAGGCGCGCACATCGTTGATTGGATGGCCGTCCACGGCCGTCACCAGGTCGCCTTTCTGCAAGCCGGAACGGCGGGCAGCGCCCCCCTCCTCCATTCGGCCTATCACCGGCGGTGGGCGCATCAGGTCCAGTCCAAGGACGGCCGGCACGTCGTCTTCCAGGCTGACCTTGGCCGACGCTTCGGCAGGAATGGCAACGCGCAGCTCGCCATAGCCGGGGCGTTCGAGCACCAGGTCCAGGCCCTTGCGGTGGATTGCAGTCTGGATGACGGCCCAGCGCAGTTCGGACCAGCCCTGCACCGCTTCGCCATTGACGGACTTGACCAGGTCGCCGCGCTTCAGACCTGCCGCAGCGGCAGCCGTAGCGGCCGCCGGGTCGGCGATGCGGGCGGTCGGCTCGCGCACGCCCGTCATGTACAGGCCGGCGTAAAGCGCAATGGCGAGCAGGAAATTGGCCAGCGGACCGGCGGCCACAATGGCAATACGCTTCCAGACATTCTGGCGGGTGAATTCGCGCTTGAGGTCTTCCGGCGTGGCGCCGCTCAAATCGCTCTCTCGGGCGTCCAGCATCTTGACGTAGCCGCCCAGCGGGATGGCGGAAATCGCCCATTCCGTCTGGTCCGGGCCGACCTTGCGCATCCAGACGATGCGGCCCATGCCGACCGAGAAGCGCAGGACTTTAACATTGCACCAGCGCGCCACCAGGTAGTGCCCCAGCTCGTGGATCACGATCAGGGTACCCAGGCAGACGATCGTGGCGAGAATGGTGCGCAGGGTATCCATTGCCGCTTATCCCGCGATAATGCGTTCCGCTGCGGCCCGCGCCAGCGCATCCTGCGCCATGACCGCCTCGATGCTGCTGGCCGCGCCGTGCGGCAATTCGTCCATCACTTGCGCGATCACGCGGTCGATACGGCGGAAGCCGATACGCTCGTCGAGGAAGGCCTGTACCGCGACTTCGTTGGCCGCGTTCAGCAGCGCTGGCGCGGTACCGCCGGCGCGCAGGGCTTCGAAGGCCAAAGCCAGGCATGGGAAGCGCTCGAAGTCGGGCTTTTCGAATTGCAGCGTGCCGACCTGGGCCAGGTCCAGCTGGGCAACGCCGGACGCGACGCGCTCCGGGTAAGCCAGGGCGTGCGCGATCGGGGTGCGCATGTCCGGATTGCCCAATTCGGCCAGTACCGAACCATCGTTGTAAGACACCATGGAGTGAATCACCGATTGCGGGTGGATCACCACTTCGATCTGTTCGGCCGGGGCGCCGAACAGCCAGTGGGCCTCGATCACTTCCAGGCCCTTGTTCATCATGGTCGCGGAATCGACCGAAATCTTGCGGCCCATGACCCATTTCGGATGCTTGCAAGCTTCGTCCGGGGTCACGTTCTCTAGGGTCGCGACATCGCGCTTCAGGAAAGGTCCGCCGGAAGCGGTCAGCAGGATCTTGGTCACGCCGGCGGCGGCAGGCACGCGGCCATAGCCGGCAGGCAGGCACTGGAAGATGGCGTTGTGTTCGGAGTCGATCGGCAGCAGCACGGCGCCGCTATCGGCCACGGCGTCCATGAACAACTGACCGGACATGACCAGCGCTTCCTTATTGGCCAGCATGACTTTCTTGCCGGCGCGGGCGGCAGCCAGGGTTGGCGCCAGGCCGGCGGCGCCGACGATGGCGGCCATCACGGCATCGGTTTCGGCGGCGGACGATACGCTGCACAGCGCAGCTTCGCCCCACTCCACTTCCGTCTTGCAGCCTGCGGCGCGCAGCAGGGCGCCCAACTGGTCGGCGGCAGCGGCGCTGCCCACCACGGCACGGGCCGGGCGGAACTGGATGCACTGGGCGGCCAGTTCTTCGACCCGGCTATGGGCGGTCAGCGCGTAGACGGAATAACGGTCGGGGTGGCGCGCAATGACGTCCAGCGTGGAAACGCCAATGGAACCGGTGGCGCCGAGGATGGTAATGCGTTGCATGGAATTCCTTAGAACAGCCTTGGGGCGATCAACGCGGCGATAGGCAGCACAGGCACTAGCGCGTCAATTCGGTCAAGCACACCGCCGTGGCCAGGCAGCAGATTGCTGCTGTCCTTCATGCCGGCGCGGCGCTTGAGCATGGATTCAAACAGGTCGCCGACGATGGAGGCGGCGACAATCAGCACCAGCACGGCCAGCATGATGCCCCAGCCCATGCGCTCGGCCATGCGTACCGCGAATGTGTCCTGCAACAGCGGCACGGACGGCGCCAGCAGCACGGTCACGGAGGCGAGGACCAGCACGGAAACCATGCCGCCCACGGCGCCTTCCCACGATTTGCCCGGCGAAATGGTCGGCGCCAGCTTATGCTTGCCGAATGCCTTGCCCGAGAAATAAGCGAAAATGTCGGCCGCCCACACCACCGCCATCACCGACAGCAGGAAGACCGGGCCGCGTGCGAACAGCAGCAGCATGGCGACGAAGCAGGACACCAGGGTCGCCGCATACACCATGCTCAGCATCGTGTTGCCGCTACCTTCCGGCGCCGGCAAGCCCAGTTTCAGCGCCGGCGTGAAGCGGATCAGCCAGATGGCGGCGCCGATCGCCAGCCAGAACTTGGCTTGCTCCAGGCCCGTGCTGAAAATGAAGGTGTAGACGAAAGCCGCCGTCCAGGCACCCGCGATGATGATCGCGGCGCGGTTCTTGAACAGACGGAAGGCTTCCCATACGGCGGCGGCAAAGAACACGCCCACCACCACCTGCACCGCCGGCAGGTAGCCGGAGAACAGGACGGGCAACAGTACCGCCAGCAGCAGGACGGCAGTAATCACGCGGGTTTTCAGCATCGTAGTTCAGCTCTTGTTGGCCAATTGGTCGCCGGTGCGGCCAAAGCGGCGTTCACGGCCCTGGTAGGAAGCAATCGCTTCGTCCAGGCGCTCGGCGTTGAAGTCGGGCCAGTAAGCGTCGGTGAAGTGCAGTTCCGTGTAAGCCAGTTGCCACAGCAGGAAGTTGGAAATGCGCTCTTCGCCGCCGGTACGGATGAACAGATCCGGCTCCGGCGCATAAGCCATCGAGAGGTACGGCGCCAGTTGCTCTTCAGAGAAATCGGTCACACCCGGATGCTCGGCCACCATCTTGCCGATCGCCTGCATGATATCCCAGCGTCCGCCATAGTTGGCGCACACGGTGACGGTCAGGCGAGTGTTGTTGGCGGTCTTGCGCTCCGCATTGGCGATCATTTCCTGCAGCTTTTCACCGAAGCGCGACAGGTCGCCCACCACTTTCAGGCGGATGTTATTGGCATGCATCTTCGCCACTTCGCGCTCCAGCGCGGTAACGAAGAGTTTCATCAGCAGGGAGACTTCCTCCTCCGGACGGCGCCAGTTCTCGGAACTGAAGGCGAACACGGTCAGGTACTCGATGCCGCGCTCGATACAGGCTTCAACCACGGTGCGCACTGCGTCCACGCCCTTGACGTGGCCGGCCACGCGCGGCAGGAAGCGCTTGGTGGCCCAGCGACCGTTGCCGTCCATGATGATGGCCACATGGCGTGGCACCTGGGGCGCATCAGGGACTCCGGTTGTCGAACTCGAATATTTCATAGGCACGTAAACTAAAAATCCGGGGAAGGTGCGGGCAATGCCGGCACCCTTCCCCGGTTTCTGGACCTTAAACGGTCAGGACTTCTTTCTCTTTTTCGGCGACGGTCTTGTCGATGTCGGCGATGAACTTGTCAGTCAGCTTCTGGATTTCGTCCACTGCGCGGCGCTCTTCGTCTTCCGAAATGGCCTTGTCCTTCACCAGCTTCTTCAAGCCTTCGTTGGCATCGCGGCGGATGTTGCGGATCGCAACCTTGGCGTCTTCGCCCTCGCCCTTGCACAGCTTGACCATCTCTTTACGGCGCTCTTCGTTCAGCGGCGGGGTCGGCACGCGGATCAGGTCGCCCTGCGAGGCCGGGTTCAGGCCCAGGTCCGAATCACGGATCGCCTTTTCGATCGCGGCGCCCATTTTCTTTTCGAACGGCGCTACACCGATGGTGCGTGCGTCGACCAGGGTCAGGTTAGCCACCTGGTTGATCGGGGTCGGGTTGCCGTAGTAATCCACCATCACGTGGTCCAGGATGCCCACGTGGGCACGGCCGGTACGCACTTTGGCCAGGTCGGCCTTAAGGGTTTCCAGGGACTTGCCCATTTTGTCCTGGGCATTCTTCTTAATGTCAGCAGTAGACATTCCTACTCTCCTGTTACTTTACTTGAATTATTTTAAACGTGAACCAGTGTACCCTCTTCCGCGCCCATAATCACGTTCATCAACGCGCCTGGCTTGGTAATCGAGAATACTTTGATCGGCAGCTTCTGGTCGCGGCACAGCGCAAAGGCGGTGGCGTCCATCACTTGCAGGTGCTTGGCGATGGCGTCGTCGAAGCTGATCTTCTGGTACATGGTGGCGTTCGGGTCCTTCTTCGGATCGGCAGTGTACACGCCGTCGACCTTGGTGGCCTTCAGCACGATTTCCGCGCTCATTTCCGAACCGCGCAGTGCCGCTGCGGTGTCGGTGGTGAAGAATGGGTTGCCGGTACCGGCGGCGAAGATCACGACCTTGCCTTCTTCCAGGTACTGCAGGGCTTTCGGGCGCACATAAGGCTCGACCACCTGTTCGATGCCGATCGCCGACATCACACGCGCGGTCACGCCTACGTGTTTCATGGCGTCGGCCAGGGCCAGCGCGTTCATCACGGTGGCCAGCATGCCCATGTAGTCGGCGGTAGCGCGGTCCATGCCCTGGGCGCCAGGCGCCACGCCACGGAAGATATTGCCGCCGCCAATGACGACCGCCAGTTCAACGCCCAGCTTTGCAACTTCGGCGACGTCCGCCACCATGCGTTCGATGGTGCCGCGGTTGATGCCGTACGGGTCGTCCCCCATCAGGGCTTCGCCGGACAATTTCAGGAGGACGCGCTTGAAGGCTGGTTTTGACATGAGCTGGGGCTCCTTTTAAATGTTTTGTTCGGTGTGGCTTCGGCGGCAATGATAATCGAAATGCCATTGTCCGCCGTTTAATTCCAGATTGAAAGCCTTAAAAAAGGCTTAACAACCCTTTGCTGCAGGCTTAAAAAAACGGGCCTTTCGGCCCGTTCTCTTGATTAAGCGCCTTTGGAGGCAGCCATCTGGGCTGCGACTTCCGCCGCGAAATCGTCAACTTTCTTCTCAATGCCTTCGCCAACCACGTACATGGTGAAGCCCTTAACGGTGGTGTTAGCGGCTTTCAGCATCTGCTCGATGGACTGCTTGTCGTTCTTCACGAAAGCCTGGTTCATCAGGGACACTTCTTTCAGGTACTTGGCAACGGCGCCATCGATACGCTTGGCAACGATGTCTGCTGGCTGGGCTGGCTTGCCAGCGGCGGTAGCAGCTGCTGCGTCTTCGTCGGACTTGGCCTGGGCAACCGAACGCTCTTTAGCGATCAGGTCGGCAGGAACTTGCTCGGACGACAGGGCAACTGGCTTCATTGCAGCGATGTGCATGGCCACGTCTTTACCAACTTGCTCGTCGGCGCCGTCGAACTCGACGATCACGCCGATCTTGGTGCCGTGCAGGTAGGAAGCCAGCTTGCCGGTGGTTTCGAAACGCTGGAAGCGACGGATCGACATGTTTTCGCCGATTTTGCCAACCAGGGCAGCGCGCACTTCTTCCAGGGTCTGGCCGTTGCCAGCTGGCAGTGCCAGCAGGGCAGCAACGTCAGCCGGGTTGTTTTCAGCGGCCAGCTTGGCAGCCAGGGCAGCCAGGGCCAGGAAGTCGTCGTTCTTGGCAACGAAGTCGGTCTCGGAGTTCACTTCGACCAGGGCGCCGATGTTGCCGGCGATATGGGAAGCAACCACGCCTTCAGCGGTGATACGTGCGGAAGCTTTGGCAGCCTTGCCGCCCAGCTTAACGCGCAGCAGCTCTTCTGCTTTGTCCATGTCGCCGCCGGCTTCGGTCAGCGCTTTTTTGCATTCCATCATTGGCGCGTCGGTCTTAGCGCGCAGTTCACCTACCATTGCTGCAGTAATTGCTGCCATGTGATTCTCCTGTATTCGGTTTGGGATTCAGTCCGGGGCGGCGCCCAAGGCAGCCTGCTCATCCGGGGGATTCTGTTTAAAAAAAAGGGGGAGCTGGTGGGCCACCCCTTTCTCAAGCTGAAGCCGCCTTGCGGCGGCCAGGCAATTAAGCCTGCTCGTTAACTTCTACGAACTCGTCGCCAGCTGCAGTCTTGATGGATTCCAGGACTTCAGTGGTAGCGTTTGCACGACCTTCCAGGATCGCGTCTGCAACGCCGCGGGCGTACAGGGTGATCGCTTTGGAGGAGTCGTCGTTACCAGGGATGACGTGGGTCACGCCTTCTGGGGAGTGGTTGGTATCGACCACGCCGATCACTGGGATACCCAGCTTAGCGGCTTCGGTGATCGCGCCTTTGTGGTAACCAACGTCAACCACGAAGATTGCGTCAGGAACACCGCCCATATCCTTGATACCGCCGATCGACTTCTGCAGCTTTTCCAGTTCGCGACGGAACAGCAGAGCGTCTTTCTTGGTCAGCTTTTCAACGGAACCGTCTTCGATCGAAGCTTCCATGTCTTTCAGGCGCTTGATCGAGGTCTTGATGGTCTTGAAGTTGGTCAGCATGCCGCCCAGCCAACGCTGGTCAACAAACGGAACACCGGCGCGCTGAGCTTCAGCAGCGATGATGTCGCGAGCCTGGCGCTTGGTGCCAACCATCAGGATGGTGCCACGGGAAGCGGAGATTTGACGGATGGTTTTCATCGCGTCCTGGTACATGGCCAGGGTCTTTTCCAGGTTGATGATGTGAATCTTGTTGCGGTGGCCGAAGATGAACGGAGCCATCTTTGGGTTCCAGAAACGGGTTTGGTGACCGAAGTGGACGCCGGCTTCCAGCATTTCACGCATCGTTACAGACATTATTTACTCCAGGGTTTGGTCTGGAATCCTCCCAGTGACCCTTGCGGGCACCCTTGTTGGGGGGATTCGGGTTTATAAAATAAGAAAATTTGCTGCTATTGCAAGACGCTAGGTCAGGCAACCATAGATTTTAGCGTATTCGAGGGGGCTCAGGCAAGCGTGTTGCAGCCCTTCCGGGAGTGCGCCGGGCGGGATTTTAGTGCAAACTTGATAATAAATACAAAGATTTCTGCATTATTTTGTGTTTGATGTCGATTTTCGCGGCGCTGGCGCGTCGTGCTTGTACAAACCCACCTCTACCTGGAGACGACTGAAATGGCTACCAACACCATCAAGCTGCACCGCGTACTACGCGCTTCCCCCGACCGTATTTACAAGGCATGGACCACCGCCGCAGCTTTCAATAAATGGCTGCCGCCAAATGGCTATCTGGGCGAAGTGCATGAAATGGATGCCCGTGTGGGCGGCAAGTACCGCATGTCCTTTACCGACCTCGGTACCGGCTTTACGCATTCCTTCGGTGGCGAATACCTGGAACTGCATCCGGGCGAAAAGATCCGCTACACCGCAGTGTTCGACGACCCTAACCTGCCGGGCCAGATGCAGACCACGATCACCCTGCGCGCGGTTTCCTGCGGCACCGATGTCGACATCGTGCAGGAAGGCGTGCCGGCTGTGATTCCTGCCGAACAGTGCTACGTGGGCTGGCAACAGTCGCTGGCCCTGCTTGCTTTGCTGGTCGAGCAGTAAAGGAGGCACCCATGGGATCCCCGTCCTCATACTTCCCTTCGATCGAGGCCAAGTACGGCAAGCCGGTCGAGCATTGGTTCAAACTGCTGAAAGCCATGAAGGGTATGAAGCATATGGATATGGTGGCTTCGCTCAAAGCCGACCACGGCCTGGGCCACGGCCACGCCAACGCGCTCGTGGCGCATCATCTGGCGGAAAGCAAGGAAAAAGCTTGATCCTGATCTAATCGTGCGGCGGGGAGCGTCGCCACAATGAGGGAACACATCGAGGTGCCCTCATGAGCCTGGTTGACATCACTCCCCTGCCCGCCGAAGATGAAATCATGGATCCCGCCATTAAACAGTTTGTCGAATCAAGCGTGACAATCGCTGAGGCGCGCTCTGACGCGAAGCTGGCCGAATTTCGCGCGACTATGGAAGCCTACACTGCACGCGCTGAGGAACGCGAAGCCGCCGCGCGTGAGCGAGCTGAGGTACGCGAAGTTGCCGCACGGGAGCGAGCTGTAGCTAGCGAAACAGCCTGGCGTGAAAGCGAAAAGGCAGCGCGGGAGCAAGCTGCAGCCAGCGAAGCAGCCTGGCGTGAAAGCGAAAAAGCAGCGCGGGAGCGAGCTGCTGCCAGCGAAGCAGCCTGGCGCGAAAGCGAAAAGGCTGCGCGGGACCGCGAAGATGCGAGGTTTGCTGCATTCGAACGTCGCATGGATGACCATGAGGCCCGAGCCAATGAACGTCATGCCGCGTATGAAGCGCGCTTCGATCGCATCGAAAAGAGGCTGGACCTGATTGAGGCATCGATTGTCAGCATGAAGCGATTTATCGTGGGCGCTTCGCTCAGCACAGTACTAGGCGTTGCTGCATTTAATGCCGCCCTGATCCAGAACTATCACTCCGCCTTTGATTCAGCCCGCTACCTCTCGGCAGCCGAGAAGGACTTGCAGGAGCAGCGCAAACGGAGCGATGCGCTGATGTCCGCGCTGGAAGCGCGACTGGCCGCTATGCAACAGACTAGCGGCCAGAAGCCTCCATCACCCTGATTTACTTAGTGACGGTCAACGTGTAATTGCCGGCGCCGCTATAGCTGTACACGGTGATGCGATAGTATGCCGCAGCAGCGTTATACGTGATCGCCTCGGTCGACGTCGGGCTGGTCGAAGAAGCCACCTGCACCCACGCACTGCCATTCCACTGTTCCAGTTTCAGGTCAAAGTCGGCGCCGCTCGCCGGACCGGCCAGGTTGGCCTTGATCGTGCCGCCGTTGTAGTAGAAGTATGGCGAAGGCTGGATCGCGGAAGCATTGGTACCGGACAGGTAGCCGGTGTAAGTATCGCCAGCCGCAGTGCCGTCGCCTTTCACCACATCGAACGAAATGGTTTGCGCGGCAGCGCTGATGTTGGCGAGGCCAAAATTCGAGCCGCTGCCATTCCACCAGCGCGAATTGGTGCCGCGCGAGGCGTAGTTGTTCGGCACCGTATCGTTGAAGGCTTTGTAGATCGCGCCGTCATACAGGTCAGTCGCATCGCCGCGGTTGACGTTGTATTCAGGATCGCGACGGCCGTCCGCATGCTCCATCTGCACGTATGGGTGCCATTCGTCGGAGTTATTGCCCGCCGGGTCGATGTGCCAGACTGCCAGGCCTGAACCAAGCTGGTACAGGTTCTGGTCCGCCTTGTAAATCGCCTCAACGTAGAACGCTTCATCGGTCTTGGCCGGGTTGGTCCAACGATAAAGCGCGTGCGAGCCGGACGTGTGGCTCAAGCGACCTTTCGGTGCACTGGCATTCAGCGCCGGGTTCAATTCCGTCACCGTATCCCAACCCACCTGATAGCGGAAGAATCCGTTCGGAGGGACCGGGCGATACTGGCTTTGCGCGCCAATGCTGCCGAAGCCCATGATGCAATAGCTGGCGGCGGAGCCTTCCGAGCTGCCGTCGTAGTCGTACAGGTCAGGCCAGCCCATTACCAGGTGCCCGGTCTCATGGGAAAAGGTGCCGATCGCAAGGGAGTTGCCCATGTTCGTGATCTGGTAGTAACCGGTGCAGACGCCATCCGCACAGAACTGGTTGTTCAGCCAGCCCATATGCGGCCACAGGCCCTTGGACCACGCGCTGTCTGAACCTCCGGCGTAGAAGAAGTTCAGGCCGCGAATGCGCTTGTTGGCATCGACGCTGAGCGATGCGAAGTTAAAGCCCTGGGTGTACTCCAGCCAGTTCAACGCTTCCGTGATCAGCTCCTGCGAGCGGACGCCGGAATCAAGTGAGCTGTCCGCGTAGTAGGCCTTGTTCTTTTTAGCGCGGTAGTAAATGGTCGTGGTATTGGTGTAATCGAGCTTTCCGCCGGAGACCGACTGCCAGTAGCCGCGCACCGACTGCGCGTTACCGAAGCCGGTGTATGGCATGTCGTTCAGGAAGGAATTCACCTGCGCCTGCGTGATCGTGCCCGGCACATCGGGGAAATCGATGATGACCGTCAGGCCCTTCACCTGCCCTGTCACGGCGGCAGCGAGGGATTGAGGCGCACTGGCCGAGATGCTCGCCGATTTACGTGCGCTCTCCAGCGTGCGGTGATTCATCTTCTCGAATTTTTCCTTGGCCTTCTTCGCGCGGGCGTCCGGGCTCAGGCCTTCCTGCTTCTTGGCCGCACCGTTAAGGCTGCGCACCTTGGCATTGGTCGCCAGCACACCGGTCGAAACCAGTTCGTCGCCGGCGGCGTTCACCGTGGCATAGCAGAAGCCTTTCTTCGCAGCGTCGTAGACGATGAGGGAACCATCATCGGTACGCTGTTCAGCATAGTAGTCGTTACCGTCCAGGTGCACGCGCAGCTTTTCGCCGCCCGGCTGCTTGAACTCATACACACTGTCTTTGTAGGGGATACCAGCCTGCGCGAACAGGCTGGCCAACAACATCACTGCTGCAGTTGCAACTTTCAAGCGCATTTCGGTCTCTCCATTTCTTGTTGTAAGGAACGGAGAGTTAAACACGCACGATTGTGCAAGTCTTGATGAATTTATAAGTGCGCGGTGCGGAAATCGGCACAATCGCGCACCAGCATCAAGTCACCGAAAATGCCACCGGGCTGGCCAGGGCGGTATAGCCGTCGTTGTACAACAGCCATGCCGCGTAACTGCCCGCAGTCAGGCCCGTGGTGGCAAAGGACGCGGTACCGGCGCCGTTGGTGACGTATTGCCACGACAGCGACGCTGTCGAACCAGGCGTGACGCCGCTGCGGTAAATACCGATCCAGTTCTTGCTGTTCACCTGCGGCGCCGGTACCGTGTAATTGAAGCTGACCGGCGTCCCGGCTGGAACGCTGGCGGCGTTCGCAGCAAGCGTCGCCTGGGGACCGGCCACGGTCCGTCCGAGAACCGGGTCGGTACGGCTCGCCAAGCCATTTTCCAGGCGGCCCGCCATGCGGCGCAGGTATTGCGGGTCCAAATCGCACGTCACGGACAGGTCGTACCAGCCGTAGCTCGCGACGACCGGGACATTCACCGTCACCTGCTGGCCGGCGGCGACCGTGTGACTGGTCGCCGCACGTCCATAGGCATTGTCGGCAACGCGGAAGCTCACGGCGCGCAGGCCATCGGCGTTGGAGAGCACGACATCCACCGACATTGCCGCCGCATTGGTGTTCAGCCAAACCTCCGGGCGCGCGCCGCCGGAAGCGGTGGCCAGCGCCAGCACGCCGGCAAATTCGCGCTGGAAGCCATTTGGACCCACGACGTTCAGGTGATAGTTCGGGGTGCTCCAGTTCCAGACCTCGTTTTCGATCTTCTTTCCTGCTTCCACGGTGTAGTACCACGGACCGTCGCTGCGGGCTTGCGAATAGACGATGAAGGCGCCCCCTGCCGCGCCCTGGTTGAACAACGACAACGCCACCTGCTTCGCCGATGCCACCTTGGCCGTTGCGGCAAAGGCGTAGGGCAAGGCGCAGGAATAGCGCGGGCTGCCGCCTTCCTGTGCCGGCAGGGATTGCACGGCAGGCGGTTGCGGGTACGGTTTGCCGGACACCAGCTGGTAGGTCGTCGTCTTCGGCACCGTGGACGGCCAGGTCGCATTCGGCGTCTTGAAGTCGAAGGCGGAGGTCAGGTCGCCACACACGGCGCGGCGCCACGGAGAGATGTTCTCGCAGGCGATACTGGCGCGCTGCTTACCCAGGCTTGCGACCAGCCACTCTTCAAGGAAACGCAGCTTGGAAGTATGGTCGAACAGCTGCGAACAGACACGGCCACCCTTGCTCCACGGGGAAATCACCAGCATCGGCACGCGCGGCCCCAGCCCGACCGGTACACCGTTGTAGTTTTCGTACTGGCCCACATCGGCCATCGTTGCGCGGCCCATGCCGGTGTTCAGTGGCGCCAGATGCGAAGGTACGTGGTCGAAGAAGCCGTCGTTCTCATCGTAGGTGAGCAGGAAAACGGTCTTGGACCAGACGTCGGGATTCGCGACCAGGGCGGCCAGCAGGCGCGCAGTCAGGTTCTCGCCGGCATTGGGGGAATTCGGCGAGTGCTCGGTGTAATCGTTTGGCGCGCAGATCCAGGACACCTGCGGCAAGCGGTTATTTCGCACGTCATCCGCAAACGAAGCTACCAGCCAGTCGGCCTTGGTGCCCTTCGAATTGGCTTCCGTGGAGCCGGGGGCGATCACACGGCCCTTCTGGTACAGCGGGCTGCTTTGCGACAGGCGCGTGCCATCGGCATTGACGCGGAAGTTACGGAAATAGGCCAGGTAGTTGTCGCCGTAATTGTCCCACTCCTGGTAGACCTTCCAGCTCACGCTGTTCGCTTCGAGGACTTCGGCATAGGTGCGCCAGTTCGGCGCGCTGGCCGTGACGGTCGGCGTGATGTTGTCATACTGCGGATCGTTGTTGTAATAGCCCGCCGAGTTGATGTTGTACAGGCTCCCCATCGACGACTGCCAGTTCTGGTTGGTGCCGGTAAGCGAGTACATGCGGTTCGGATCGGTAGCTCCGAAAATGGAGCAATGGTAGTCGTCGCAAATGGTGAAGGCGTCCGCCAGCGCGTAGTAGAACGGCAGGTCGCCGCGGTCGAAATAGCCCATGCTCTGCGCGGTTTTTTGCTTGACCCAGGCATCCCAGCCCTGCCAGGTGGTTTGCGAACCTTTCCAGCTATGGTTGGTACCCAGCGACAGCGCGCTGGTGTTCTTGGCATCGAAATGGAAGGGCAGCACATAGCCGCCAGTACCGTTGGGCTGATACCAGACCGGCTTCCCGCCCGGCAGGGTGATGGCGCGCGGGTCGTTGAAACCGCGCACGCCGGCCAGCGTGCCGAAATAATGGTCGAAAGCGCGGTTTTCCTGCATGAAGATCACAACGTGCTGTACGTCAGCCAGGGTGCCGGTCGGACTATAGGCCGGTACGGCGAGCGCCTGGCGGATCAGGTCGGGGAAAAAGGTGCTGGCAGCGCCAGCGGAGGCAAAGCCCAGGAACTTGCGGCGGCTAGTGGACATCGGGGTTCCTTATGGTTGGGTTAGGGGTCTGTCAATTATGGCAAGAACTCACGCGCACGAATGCCGCCAAGTTACGTTTTGCATGAATAATCGAAAGGAAACAACAGTTCAGCACAGCATACGAAAGCCTAAAGAAGCGATAAGTTGCGAATCCACGGTCAATACCGCAGCAATGAACTTTCAACTGAAAATAGAAATGGAATGCAGGATCCTAAGCGGCATTTATGACCGCTTCATTGCATAGTGGATGGCGCCAGTGCCAGGCCCTAAGTCGGCATAGCGTTGTCGTTTATAATCACGGGGACAACGCACTCACAGCAGAATCCATGACCATCAATATCAAAACCCCCGAAGACATCGCAGGCATGCGCGAGGCCGGCCGCCTTGGCTCCGAGGTGCTCGACTACATCACCCCCTTCGTCAAGGCCGGCGTCACCACCGGTGAGCTGGACCGCCTGTGCCACGAGTACATGACCAATGTGCAGGGCACCGTGCCGGCGCCGCTGAATTACTGCCCGCCTGGCTATACGCCCTACCCGAAGGCCATCTGCACCTCGGTCAACGACGTGATCTGCCACGGCATCCCGGGCGACAAGGTGCTGAAGGACGGCGACGTGGTCAACCTCGACATCACCGTCATCACCAAGGACGGCTACCACGGCGACAACAGCCGCATGTTCTTCATCGGCAAACCGTCGATCCTGGCCAAGCGCCTGTCGGACGTGACTTTCGAATGCATGTGGCTGGGAATCGAGCAGGTGAAGCCGGGCGCCACCCTGGGCGACATCGGCCATGCGATCCAGGTGCATGCCGAGAAAAACGGCTACAGCGTGGTGCGCGAGTTCTGCGGCCACGGCATCGGCAAGGTCTTCCACGAAGAGCCGCAGATCCTCCACTACGGCAAGCCGGGCACCGGTCCTGTCCTGGAAGCGGGCATGGTTTTCACCATCGAGCCGATGATCAACGCAGGCCGCCGCGAGATCAAGGAAATGCCTGACGGCTGGACCATCAAGACCAAGGATCGCAGCCTGTCCGCGCAATGGGAGCACACCCTGGTCGTGACCGAAACCGGTTACGAAGTGTTCACCCTGTCCGCCGGCAGCCCTCCGCCGCCAGCCTTCGTTACCGAAAAAGCCGCAGCCTAATCCAGCCGAACCACGCATGCCCCACGCCGCGATGAAGAAGGATCTCCGGGAACAGCTGAAGGCCCGGCTCAAGTCGGACCGCCAGCGCATCATTGCCAACTTCCATGAAGACGGCATGCCCGAGAAGCTGCTGCGCAACCTGCGCAGCTCCGTAGACGATGTCCTCACGCAGGCCTGGGCAGCGAACCGCCTGCCGCCGCAAGCGGCCCTGGTGGCGGTTGGCGGCTACGGCCGCGGCGAACTATTCCCCTACTCCGACGTCGATGTCCTGATCCTGCTGCACGAAGCGCCGGATGACGCCACGCGCGGCAAGCTGGAGGAATTCGTCCAGCTGCTGTGGGACCTGGGCCTGGACGTGGGCCACAGCATCCGCACCATCGACGAATGCCTGGCCGAATCCAAGGCCGACATCACCGTGCAGACCAGCCTGCTGGAAGCACGGATCATCACCGGCAATATGGTGCTGTTCGCGCAGATGCAGGACGCCTACAACAAGGCGATGGACCCGCGCGCCTTCTTCGAGGCCAAGACCATCGAAATGCGCCAGCGCCACGCCAAGTACGAGGACACGCCGTTCAGCCTCGAGCCGAACGTGAAGGAAAGCCCGGGCGGCCTGCGCGACCTGCACGTGATCCTGTGGATGGCCAAGGCTGCCGGCCTGGCCAACTCCTGGCGCACCCTGGCCGTGCGCGGACTGATCACGCAGACCGAAGCGCGCCAGCTGATGGAAAAGGAGCGCGCCTTCAAGGATATCCGCGTGCGCCTGCACCTGGTGGCCGGCCGCCGCGAAGACCGCCTGGTGTTCGACGTGCAAACCGCCGTCGCCGAGACCCTGGGCCTGAAAGCCACCGGCAGCGGCGTCCACATGCGCCGCGCCAGCGAATACCTGATGCAGCGCTACTACTGGGCCGCCAAGACCGTGGTGCAGCTGAACACCATCCTGCTGCAGAACATCGAGTCCTACCTGTTCCCGCACGATGAAGAGCCAATCCGCATCAACGAGCGCTTCAGCGAAGTGAACGGCATGATCGACATGAACGACGACGATACGTTTGAAAAGACGCCGTCGGCGATCATGGAAATCTTTGTGCTGCTGTGCGAGCGCCCTGCCCTCAAAGGCATGACGGCCCGCACCATGCGCGCGCTGTGGCACGAGCGCTTCAAGATCGACGCCGACTTCCGCGCCGATCCGGTCAACAAGGCTTACTTCCTGCGCATCCTGCAGGCGCCGCAGGGCATCATCCACAATATGCGCCGGATGAACGAGCTGTCCATCCTGGGCCGCTACCTGCCGAGCTTCCGCAAGATCACGGGCCAGATGCAGCACGACCTGTTCCATGTCTACACGGTGGATCAGCACATCATGATGGTGCTGCGCAATATGCGCCGCTTCACGATGACCGAGCACGCGCACGAATACCCGTTCTGCTCGCAGCTGATGGCGAACTTCCCGCAGCCATGGCTACTGTACGTGGCGGCGCTGTTCCATGACATTGCCAAGGGCCGCGGCGGCGACCACTCCAAGCTCGGCGTGGCCGATGTGGAGCAGTTCTGCCAGGAGCACGGGATCAACGAGGAAGACACCGAACTGGTGGCCTTTCTGGTCGAGCAGCACCTGACCATGTCGCACGTGGCGCAAAAGCAGGACATGTCCGATCCGGACGTGATCCAGGCCTTCGCCAAGACCGTACGCGACGAGCGCCACCTGACCGCCCTCTACCTGCTGACGGTGGCCGATATCCGCGGCACCAGCCCGAAAGTCTGGAACGCATGGAAAGGCAAGCTGCTGGAAGACCTGTACAAAATGACGCTGCGCGTGCTGGGCGGCGAACCGCATTCCACCGACCGCGAGCTGAAGAACCGCCAGCAGGAAGCGCTCGCTACCCTGCGCCTGTATGGCCTGCCGCCTGATGCGCATGAAGCACTGTGGCAGCAGCTGGACCTGGCCTACTTCCTGCGCCACGACGCCAGCGATATCGCCTGGCAAACGCGCGCGCTGTGGGACCGTCTCGGGAGCGAACAGCCCGTCGTCAAGGCGCGCCTGGCGCCGATTGGCGAAGGCTTGCAAGTGGCCGTCTACATCAAGGACCAGCCGGACCTGTTCGCGCGCATCTGCTCCTACTTCGACCGCAAGAACTTCAGCATCCTCGATGCGAAGATCCACACCACGAAGCATGGCTATGCGCTGGATACTTTCCTGGTGACCGAGCAGAATTTCGCCAAGAGCTACCGCGACATCATCAACCTGATCGAGCATGAGCTGTGCGAACTGCTGGTGACGCAAGGCCCGCTGACCGCGCCGAGCAAGGGCCGGTTGTCGCGCCTGTCGCGCACCTTCCCGATCCAGCCGACGGTGGACCTGCGTCCGGATGAACGCGGCCAGTACTACTTGCTGTCGGTTGCGGCGAATGACCGTACCGGCCTTCTGTACTCGATTGCGAACGTACTGACCAAATACAAAATCAACCTGCATACGGCCAAGATCATGACCCTCGGCGAACGCGTGGAAGACGTGTTCATTGTCGATGGCGCGGCGCTGGCCAATGCCCGTACCCAGCTCCAGCTGGAAACCGACTTACTCGAAGCACTGAAAATCTGATGTCCGAAGAATTGTTACGCCTTTCCAAGCGCATGTCCGAACTGGGCCTGTGTTCCCGCCGTGAAGCCGATGAATGGATCGCCAAGGGCTGGGTGCGCGTGGATGGCAAAGTGGTGTCCGAACTTGGCACCAAAGTTTACCCAAGCCAGAAAGTTACCGTGGAGCGCCAGGCGGCAGCCGAACAGGCGCGCCGCGTCACGATCCTGATCAACAAGCCGGTCGGCTACGTCAGCGGCCAGGCTGAAGACGGCTACCAGCCGGCGGTTGTGCTGATCAAACCGGAGAACCGCTGGGCCGAGGACAGCTCGCCGGAACGCTTCGACCGCAACCAGTTGCGCAGCCTGGTGCCTGCGGGCCGCCTGGACATCGACTCCGTCGGCCTGCTAGTACTCACGCAAGATGGCCGCGTCGCCAAGCAGCTGATTGGCGAGAACACCCACATCGACAAGGAATACCTGGTGCGCGTGGAGTACACCAAGCCAGGCCGCCTGCCGGACAGCGATCTGAAAAAGCTGAACCACGGCCTGTGGATGGATGGCAAACCACTGCTGCCCGCCAAGGTACGCTGGCAGAACGACGACCAATTGAGCTTCACCCTGCGCGAAGGCAAGAAGCGCCAGATCCGCCGCATGTGCGAGATGGTTGGCTTGCGCGTCGTGGGTTTGAAGCGCGTACGAATTGGTCGTGTAAAGCTTGGCAACTTGCCTGAAGGACAATGGCGCTACCTGAGCCCGGACGAGTGCTTCTGAGTCGGCATCAACGCAACAGAAAAGCAGCTTTCATTGCCGTTTAGCAAGCGGAGCACGCCGGAACGCGGTAAAGTAACCGCGTCTTCTCCTAAAAAACGAGAACCTGAGCTGTGAACGATCCAATGCAAAACGACCTCCGCAAGGGGCCGCCCCGTCCACAAGACGTCGTGGAACCGATGGCTGCGGGGTCAAATCCACATGACATCGTGGACCCCGATGAAATCGGCGACGCGCTCACGGCGCTGGCCGAAGCAGGCGATGCAATTTCCATCTACCACCGTGATCATGCCGATGCAGTGCTGGCGCGCTTGCTGTCGGTCGATCCCGAACTGCCGCACTTTGTTATCCAGCTTAATGAAGGCTCGACGCTGCCGCCTGGTGAATGCACCTTCGTCGCCTGGCTGCGCGGCGCAAAGTTCCAGTTCAAGCTGGATGATCCGCACTGGAATTCCCTGCCCGAGCAGCCGACCCTGGTGCCGGCGCAGTTCCCGGAACGCTGCCAGGTCCTGAACCGCCGCGCGGCTCCGCGCCTGGAGACGCCGCTCGGCACTTACCACACCGCTTCCTTCGTCCTGAACGGCAAGCCATATGAGATGCAGCTGTACGATTTCGCCGTTGGCGGCGTAGGCATGCGCTGCCCGCCGCGCGATGCGGTCGGCCTGCACGTTGGCCGGCGCCTGCAGCGCGTGCGGCTGGACATGGGTCCCGGCTCGGTCCTGATCTGCGACCTGGAAATCCGCCTGGCACGCCAGTTCCGTTCCTTCCTGCTTGGCGAGCAGGTACAGATTGGCTGCCAGTTCCAGAACCTGTCACCGCAGATGCAGGACGAACTCCAGCGCATCCTCGAACGGCTTAGCACTACTCGCAGCGGCCAACGCTAGGTCTTGGCTGCTCAAGCCCGCTTAAAGCATGTCGAGGGGTGTGGCGTGCCTTGGCGGCGCGAATGACCTGTCCAGCAAGGCCAGGTCCTCCTGGTCCAGGCGTAGATTCATTGCCGCCGCATTCGCACGAACATGCGCCTCGCTGCTGGCTTTGGGAATGGGCATAACGCCGTCTTTGCGTAGCAGCCACGCCAGCGCGATCTGGGCAGGCGTGCACTGGTGGCGGGCGGCGACGCTCACCAGCACTGGATCGGACAGCAGGTACTGCTGCTCCTTGCGGTCCGCTTCAAGCGGCGAATAGGCCATCACCAGAACGCCGCGCTCCTGGCACCACGGCAGCAAATCCCATTCGATACCGCGCCGGCGCAGGTTGTATAGCACCTGGTTGGCTTCGATGCCTTCGCCGCCCGGAAGCCTGTCGGCTTCCTTCATGTCGGAAAGGTCAAAGTTACTGACGCCGTATTCATGGATTTTGCCGGCCTGCTTCAGCGCCATCAGGCCTTCAAGTGTTTCAGCCAAGGGCACGCTGCCGCGCCAGTGGAGCAGGTAAAGGTCGATGTGGTCGACCTTCATGCGTTTCAGGCTCTTCTCGCACGCCGCCACCACGCCCTTGCGGGAGGCATTTTGCGGCAGCACCTTGCTCACCAGGTAGGCTTCGCTGCGGCGGCCCGCAAGCGCCGCACCGACGACTTTTTCGGCTCCGCCATCGGCGTACATTTCCGCCGTGTCGATCACCGTCATGCCCAAATCAAGGCCCAGCTGCAGGGCGCGCACCTCGGCCGCTTTGTCGGCCGGGCGTTCGCCCATATTCCATGTGCCCTGCCCCATCCTCGATAGCGTCATGGTCACACTCCTTCAGGATGACTCCTGCATCGGTCAAGCTTCGATAGCGCGCGCCGAGTTTGCCGACCAGCGGTACAGGCCTGCCACCACAACGGCGGCAACGGCCAGCGCGATCAGCATTGTGGTCGCTTCGGTCATGCTGTTCTTGATCGCCAGCGGCTCGCCATTATTGGTCAAGACAATCAGGCCGGCCAGCGCAACGTTGAACAAGCTCTCGCCAACGATAAAGCCGGACATGATCAGCACGCCCAGGCGGGAAGCGCCTTCGCCGTACTTCTTGCCCTTCATGGCTTTGTCGAAGAAATATCCGGCGATTGCGCCAACCACCACCGGCGAGGTCACCGCGGAAGGCAGGTAGATCGCCAGGCCGACACCCAGCGGCGCGCAGCTGTACTTGTTGCCGCTGGAGCGCTTCAGCATGAAGTCAATGGCCACCAGGGCCAGGCCGATCAGGGCGCCATAGCCAATCAGGTCCCATTTCAGGTCGCCTCCGATCACGCCTTTGGCCAGGGTGGAGATCAGGGTCGCCTGTGGCGCCGACAGGGGCTGTGCAGAAATGGCGTTGGCATTCGGTGCGCCGGCAAAGCCGTAAGCATGGTTCAGCAATTCCAGCACAGGCGGCACGACGCACGAGCCGGCGAACACGCCGATGATCAGCGCTACCTGCTGCTTCCAAGGGGTCGCGCCAACCAGCTGGCCGGTCTTCAGGTCTTGCAGGTTGTCGTTACCGATCACGGCCACAGCCAGCACGACGGTAGTGACGAACAGTGCGAAGGCGATCAGCGCCTGCGCTGTATCCGGGCCCATGATCTGGCGGCCGATCACGCCAACCGACGTTGCAGCGCCCAGGATGGTCAGGATGGCGATGCCGGACACCGGCGAGTTCGAGGAGCCGATCAGGCCAGCCATATAGCCGCACACTGCGGCGGCGGCCATGCCTGCCAGCGCGATGTAAGCGATACCCACCAGCACCAGCGGGGTGGAAATGGATGCCAGCACGCCGCCTTCCAGGAACGAGGCCAGGAGCCAACCCGCAGGCACCATAGCCAGCAGGGTGACCAGTCCTACGATAAATACCGGGATATCCTTATCTTCACGCGGAACGTCTGCACCGCCGGCCTTTACGCGGCGCGCGGTTTCCAGAGCCGACTTCAGCCCGCCCAGCACTGGCTTGCCCAGGGTTGCCAGCGTAACGATTGCAGCGGCGCCGATCGTGCCCGCGCCCATCATGCGCACCTTGGTGCTCCACACTTGCAGCGCGTGGTCCGCCGCGCTCATGGCAGGCTGCGGTTCCAGATTGGTCAGCAGCGGCACCAGCACGCCCCAGGCGATCACCAGGCCAACCAGCATCGCGATGCCGACGCTGATACCCATCAGGTGACCCGCACCGATCAGCGCCAGCGAGCTGGAAGCGCCCATGCCGGTGGAACCGCTGCCAACGCGGACGAAGGCGGCCACTTCAGAGGCAATCAGCTTGGCCGCACCGAGGAAGGCGAATACGGCGGATGCGACGGAGCCCCAGATCACTGCCCACAGGCCGGCTTTGCCTTCCTGCGCGCCGGAACGGGACTGGGTGCCGACTTTCAGCACTTCCGCCGCAGCGACGCCTTCAGGATATGGCAGGTCCGATTGCGACACGAGCGCACGGCGCAGCGGCATGGTGTACATCACGCCCAGCACGCCGCCGACGGCGCAAGCGCCGAACGTTGGCCAGAACGGGATCTTCGCCCACCAGCCAATCATCAGCAGGCCTGGCAGCACAAAGATCACCGACGCCAGCGTGCCCGCCGCCGACGCGATGGTTTGCACAATATTGTTTTCCTGGATCGTCGCATCCTTGAATGCGCTGAGCAGGGCCATGGAAATCACGGCGGCAGGAATCGAGGTGGCGAAGGTCAGGCCGACCTTCAGGCCCAGGTAGACCTGCGCCGCAGTGAAGATCAGGGTAATCAGGATGCCGAGGATGATGCCTCGGATACTAAATTCGAGCGGGTTGTTTTGCGACGAGTTGCTCATCTGGGGAAATCCGTTGTGTTGATAAGGATGCAAATTGGCGGGGATATTACGCCAGATTTCCCGGCGCCGCCAACAAATCAGTCGTCGTCGCCTGGATCGAGGTCGGGGAACAACACCGAGGTAAATCCGAACTTGGAGAAGTCGCGAATTCGTGCTGGGTAGAGTATGCCCAGCAAATGGTCCACCTCATGCTGAACAACGCGGGCATGGAAGCCGTCGGCATCGCGCACAATGCGTTCGCCGAACTGGTCGTAGCCTTCGTAATGCAGGCGGGTGTAGCGCGGCACGCTGCCGCGCAGGCCCGGCACCGACAGGCAGCCCTCAAAGCCTTCTTCCACGTCGTCGCCAATTGGGGTCAGGACGGGGTTGATCAACACCGTTTCCGGCACTTGCGGCGCATCAGGATAACGGGTGTTGGCTTTGAAACCGTAGATCACCAGCTGCAGGTTCACGCCGATCTGCGGCGCCGCCAGGCCGGCGCCGTTCGCCGCGTGCATGGTGTCAAACATGTCGATGATCAGGGCGTGCAGTTCCTTGGTGTTGAATTCGCGTACCGGCTCGGCCACGCGCAGCAGCCTTGGGTCGCCCATTTTCAGGATTTCACGAACGGCCATGCTTAGCCTCCCAGCAGCGCGAGCAAGCCCGCTTCATCAAGAATGGTGACGCCCAGTTCTTCGGCTTTGGCCAGCTTGCTGCCGGCTTCCGCGCCTGCGACGACATAGGATGTTTTCTTCGATACGGAGCCTGAGACCTTGCCGCCTGCCGCTTCGATCAGGGCTTGCGCCTGGTCGCGGCTCATGGTCGGCAGCGTGCCGGTCAGCACAAAGGTCTTGCCGGTCATGGCGCCTTCCGCCTCGGCTACTTCCGGCAGTTGTGCCAGCAGCGCTTCGCGCAATTCGTGCAAGGCGACCAGTGCATCACGGTTCGCCTGTTCGCTCAGCCAGGCCTCGAGTCCCTGCTCCACCGTCGCCGGCAAGCCGAACACGTTGTAGATCGTCAGGTGGGACAGCGCCTCCAGGGTCATGCCTTGCTCCACCAGCTGGCGCGCACGCGGCTCGGTCATCTTCGGAATACCGAGTGCCGCCAGCAGCGCCACTGGATCAAGCTTTTCGCGCAACGCCGCCTTTGGCGCATGTTCACCCTTCGGCGCAACGCCGGCGGCGAGCAGCGCGTCCAGCGCTTCCTGGTTGCGCTCTTCCGCGAAGAAATCGGCAATCGATTCGGCCACGATGCCGCCGATGTCAGGCAGGACGCGCAGCAACGCCACCGGCGCCTTGCGGATCAATTCCAGTTTGCCCAGCCAGTCCGCCAGCGTCTTGGCGGTGGACTCGCCAACATGGCGGATGCCCAGTGCGAAGAGCAGGCGTTCCAGCGGCGGGTTCTTGCTGGCGGCGATGGCTTCCAGCAGGTTTTCCGCCCACTTGGTCGGGACCTTGCCTTGCGCGACGGTTTCCGGCGTCGTGCCATCGCGTTCATCGGCCAGGCGCTTCATTTTCAGCAGGTCATCCAGCGTCAGCCGGAACAGGTCCGCCACGCCATGCACCAGGTCACACTCGACCAGGTTGTCGATATAGCGGTCGCCCAGGCCTTCGAGATCCATCATTCGGCGGCCACAGAAATGACGGATTGCCTCCTTGCGCTGCGCCGAACAGAATAGACCGCCCGAGCACCTAGCTACAGCTTCATCAGGTTCGCGCACGATGTGCGATCCGCAGACCGGGCATTCTGTCGGCAACGCCCACATCATCGGTTCCGGCGATGGCCGCTTGTCCAGCACTACAGCCAGCACTTGCGGGATCACGTCGCCTGCCCTGCGCACAATGACTGTGTCGCCCACACGTATGTCCTTGCGGCGCACTTCATCTTCATTGTGAAGCGTGGCGTTAGTCACGGTCACGCCACCGACAAACACCGGCGCAAGGCGTGCCACCGGCGTGATGGCGCCGGTACGGCCAACCTGCACTTCGATGGCCTGCACGGTCGTCAACGCCTCTTCCGCTGGGAATTTATGCGCCAGCGCGAAACGCGGGGCGCGGGAAACGAATCCCAGCGCACGCTGGTCTTCAAAACGATTGGCCTTGTAAACGACGCCATCAATATCGTAAGGCAGCGAGGGACGCGCCTTGCCGATACGCTCGTAGTACGCCAGCAAGCCATCCTTGCCGCGCACCACATCGCGTTCAGCACATACCGGCAGGCCAAGTTCAGTGTACCAATCCAGCAGCGCGCTGTGGGTGGCCGGCAGCACCGCGCCGGTCAGTTCGCCGATGCCGTAAGCGTAAAAGCTCAGCTTGCGCGCAGCGGTAATACGCGAATCATGTTGGCGCAGTGCGCCGGCAGCTGCATTGCGCGGGTTAACGAATTCTTTCTGTCCCAGCTCCCGCTGACGTGCATTCAGGGCCTCGAAATCGGCCTTGAACATCAACACCTCGCCGCGCACTTCCAGTATCGGAGGTGGAGAGTCAGTTTTCAGACGTAGAGGGATAACCTTGATTGTTCGGATATTGGCGGTAACGTCTTCGCCGGTATAGCCATCGCCGCGCGTCGCGGCTTGTACGAAGACGCCGTCTTCGTAGCGCAGGTTGATCGCCAGACCGTCAAACTTGGCTTCAGTGGCGTATTCGACCAGTTGCACCGCATCGAGGCCTTCGCGCACGCGGCGATCGAAGTTCTCGATGTCCTCGTCGTTGAAACCGTTGTTCAGCGACAGCATCGGAACGGCGTGCGTGACGGAAGCGAATTCCGCCAGCGGCGGTGCGCCAACGCGCAGCGTCGGCGAATCCGGCGCCTGCAGTTCGGGATGCGCCGTTTCAATCGACTGCAATTCGACAAACAGCTTGTCGTACTCCGCGTCCGGAATGGTTGGCGCATCAAGCACGTGATAAGCGTGCAGGTGGCGGTTCAGTTCCGCCGTCAGCCAGGCGGCGCGTTCGGCGGGTGTTGCGTGTTGGGTGTTGCTCATGTTTCTGATCAGCTGAACAGGCGCAGTGCGCGGGTGGAACCGGCGGGAATATCCGATGCTGCCATGTCGTCGTAAAACTCTTTCACCTGTCCGGCGATGCTGGCCAGGGTTTCGTCAGCCAGCGGCTGGTTGGCGTCGTCCACAATGGTCGCATCCAGACGGGCCATCAGGTTCTTTGCGCAGGCAATCATCGAGCCGAAGCCGTCGCGTACCGGTGCCACGCATGGCACGTCGAGCAACAGCGTCAGGCGCGAAGTGGTCTCCTCGGCCAGCGTGACGTTGGTGGACAGCGAGAACAGATGACCGCCCTCGCCGTCCGGCATCGCATAGCGGCCGTCAGGACGTACGTCAAAGCCCAGTTTTTCGAGAGCGCCGAGCAGGGTTGCAATATTCCACGGCGCGCCGTTGGAAGCCAGGTTCACGCCCAGCTGCGCATCATGGTTGGCGACGAACCGGTGCAGGTTCTTGGCGTCCTGCATTACTTCGATCATGTCCGGAATTTGCGGCTCGGCGCCAATCTCGTCGGACACGCTGCGCAGGCGGGTCACCAGTTCGGAGTATTCGAGTTCGTTCAGCGCGGTGCTGCGGCTGGCCAGTTGCACGCCGCCCTGCAGCTTGGTGTACACCACGCCGTGGCGCACCGGCTCCCAGTCGCCGCTCACGGCCAGGCCGATGAAGTGCACCGGCTTGTTGCCGACAAAGCGCAGCTTCTGCAGCGCAGGCAGCAGTTTTTCGCCACGCGAAGGCGCTTCCAGCTCCAACGGAAGCAGGCAGTCGATCAGCGGGTCGACCAGGCAAGTCGCCAATTCTTCGGCCGGCACATCGGCATCAGCGGTGCGCACCGGCGCAGCCGGCTCATCGCCATCCGGAGCGAAACTCGGGGCGGAGACGCCGCCGACATGGCCGCCCATATGATCCGGCACGCCGTAGGCGCCGGAGCCCGCGTCGGGCATCGGCACGTCGTCCATATGGAAGCGCGGTTCGGCGCGCACGCCATCGTCGGCACGCATCAGGACATCGTCGTGCTGGCCATCAAAGGCGCGCTCGACGCGTTTTTTCAGCTTGTACTCTTGCCACTTGTTGTAGCTAATGACGCCGACGACGAATACGCCGCCTGCGGCAATCAAACTCATTTGGAAATCTGTAATCATGCGGCTTGAGCCTCTGTAGCAAATGATGCGGCGGATTCCATGTCCACCGCCACGATGCGCGACACGCCTTGTTCCTGCATCGTCACACCGATCAGTTGATTGGCCATCTCCATCGCAATCTTGTTGTGCGAAATGAAGAGGAATTGGGTCTGGTCGGACATACGCTTCACCATGCGGCAGAAGCGCTCGGTATTGGCATCGTCCAGCGGCGCATCCACCTCGTCAAGGAGGCAGAATGGCGCGGGGTTCAGACGGAACATCGAGAACACCAATGCCGTTGCGGTCAGCGCTTTTTCGCCGCCGGACAGCAAGTGAATGGTGGCGTTCTTCTTGCCTGGCGGTTGCGCCATGACCTGCACGCCGGAGTCGAGGATTTCCTCGCCGGTCATGATCAGCTTCGCCTGGCCCCCGCCGAACAGGATCGGGAACAGCTCGGAGAAGCTCTGGTTGACGCGGTCAAAGGTGTCTTGCAGCAGGTCGCGCGTTTCCTTGTCGATCTTGGTGATCGCATCTTCAAGCGTTGCGATGGCCTCGGTCAGGTCGCGGTTCTGCGAATCGAGGAAGTTCTTACGCTCGGAGGCGGTCGCCAGTTCATCAAGCGCGGCCAGGTTGACGGCGCCCAGCGCGGAAATCGCATTGGTCAGGCGCGTCACTTCGCCCTGCAGGTAGGAGGCCTTCATGTCCGGGTGCAGCTTCTCGGCCAGCGCGGCTTCGTCAGCCTGCACTTCGGCCAGTTGCTGCGCGAACTGTTCCTGGTTCAGGCGCGCCGCTTGCTCCTTCAGCTGCATCTCGGTGATCTTGTCGCGCTGCGGTTGCAGGCTGCGCTCGCCCTGCATGCGGGCGTCTTCAAACTGGCGCAGCTGCTGCGTGATCTGGTCGAGCTCATGACGCGCATCGGCCAGCGCCCGCTCTTGCTGCGTGCGGCGGTCCAGCAAGTCCTGCAGGCCTTCATTGGCGGTGCCGGCTTCCAGGCTTTCCAGTTCAAGCTGGCCGGCCTGCAGGCTTTCGCCCACTTGCGCGACTTGCGCAGTGGCGGTGGCAATGCTGCGCCGCAGCTCGTCGATGCGGTTGCGGCCCGACTTCTCGGCGAATTCGGCTTCCTGTGCCTTGCGTTCCAATTCGCGCAATGCTTCGCGGGCATCGGCCAGGCGCTGCTCCTTGGCCATGAAGGCGGTCTGGCCGTCTTCATGCTCGCCTTGCAGGTTGCCCAGTTCCATATCGAGCTGCTCGAACTTTTCTTCCGATTCCAGCTTAACCTGCATCTGCTCTTCTTCCTGCGCGGCGATTTCGGCCAGGTCGGTCTCGATCTGGTTGCTGCGCTGGTTGAAGCGGGCCTCGATTTCCGACAGCTTGACCACTTCCAGCTGCAGGGTGTGCACGCTGGCGGTCAAGCTCTGCACCTTGGCGCGCAGCTCGGTCAGCAAGCGGCTGTGGTTACCAAGAGCGGCATCGGCGCGCACGGCGCGGCTGCGGGCTTCCTCGGCCAGCATCGATTGCGCCCGCAATTGCTTGGTGATGTTGTCGATTTCGTGCTGGCGGCCCAGCATGCCGGCCTGTTCATCGTCTGCAGCGTAAAAACGCACGGACGATTGGGTGATGATGTGGCCCTGTTTGGTGACGAAGCAGCCGCCCGCCGGCAGCGTACCGCGCGCAGCGAAGGCGCTGGCGTTGTCGTCCGCCAGGAAGACGTTGTGCAACCAGTCTTGCAGGACGCCGCGCAGGCCAGGGTCATTCAGTTTAAGCAGGTCCAGGAATGGGCGCAGCGGCAAGCCGCCAGCGCCGGACGCAGGGCCGGCATCGGCGGTCGCGACGGCAGGCGCGAACAGCGCCAGTTTGGCCGGCGGCGCGTCGTTGAAGAAGTGCTTGGCCCACTCGATATTGGACACCTGCAGCGCCGATGTGCGCTCCCGCAGTACGGCTTCGAGCGCAGTTTCCCAGCCCTCTTCGATATCCAGCTTCTGCCACAGGCGCGGCAACTCATTCAGTTCATGCTTTTGCAGCCACGGCGTGATCTTGCCCTCGGTCTGCACACGCTCCTGCAACTGGCGGAGCGCATTCAGCCGCGCCTCCAGCTGGTGGGTTGCGGCCGATTCGGATTGCACGGCAGCTTGCGCAGCCTGGCGCTCCTCCTCGAGTTTAGGCTGCTGCTCCATCGCCTCTTCGAGCATCATGTTCTGCTCTTCCAGCGACTGCTGCTTTTCCTCCAGCTGCATCTTCAGGTTGGAAAGGTGCGAAGAATCCGGCATCGCCAGACCGCCCTTTTCCTGCTGCAAGCGTTCCTTACGGGTCGCCAGGCCGGCCAGGATATTGGAGGCATTGCGCTGGTGCGCAGATTCCAGCTCCAGCTGCTGCTGCGCTTGCATGATGCGCGCGCGCGACTCGGTGCTCTTGGTCTGCGCCTCGCGCCATTCCTGTTCCAGCACCGGCAACAATTCACTTTTCTGTTCAGCCACCATGCGAGCCTCTTCGACGCGCGCCGACAGCTCCTCCAGGTTGATCTCAGCCTCAGCGACCTGGCCGGCGTATTCCTCGGCCTGCTGCGCCCACTGGTCGCGTTGCGCAGTCAATGCGCCGATCTGCTGCTGCAAGCGCGTACGCGATTCGATCACGAACTTGATCTGCGTTTCGAGGCTGCCGATTTCGGAGTTGGTCTGGTACAGGTGGCCCTGCGCCTGGTGCAGGCGGTCGCCTACGGCGAAGTGCGCCTGGCGCATCTGCTCCAGAGTCAGTTCCACGTTGCGCAGCTTGGCGGTCTGCTCTTCCAGGTCATTCTGCGCTTGCTCCATCTCGCGGAAGTAGCGCGCCTGCTCATTCTGCGCCTCGGTCTTGCGCAGCAGCCAAAGCAGTTTCTGTTTCTCGTCCTGGTCCGATTGCAGCTGGTGGAACTTGGTCGCAACGGCGGCCTGGCCTTCCAGCTTTTCCAGGTTGTTATTCAGTTCGCGCAGGATGTCTTCCACGCGCAGCAGGTTTTCGCGCGTGTCGTGCAAGCGGTTTTCGGTTTCCCTGCGGCGCTCCTTGTACTTCGAGACACCCGCGGCTTCTTCCAGGAACACGCGCAATTCTTCCGGTCGCGATTCGATGATGCGCGAGATCATGCCCTGGCCGATAATCGCATAAGCGCGCGGACCGAGGCCGGTGCCGAGGAAGATGTCCTGGATATCGCGCCGGCGCACCGGCTGGCCGTTGATGTAGTACGTGGACGTGCCGTCGCGCGTCAGCGTGCGCTTGACCGCGATTTCGGCGTACTGGCCCCACTGACCGGACGCCTTGCCCTCGTTATTGTCGAACACCAGCTCCACGGAGGCGCGGCCGGCCGGCTTGCGGTGGGTGGAACCGTTGAAAATCACGTCCTGCATCGACTCGCCGCGCAGTTCGGACGCTTTGGATTCGCCCAGCACCCAGCGCACTGCGTCGATAATATTGGACTTGCCGCAACCGTTTGGACCAACCACGCCGACCAACTGGCCGGGCACCTGGAAATTGGTGGGATCGACGAACGACTTAAATCCCGACAATTTGATGGAAGATAGACGCACGTTTTATCTGTACTTCGCCCGCTGGGACGTGTTAAAAAAGTGGCTAATCATACCATTTTCCCTGTAGGGCAAGAACAAAATGAAGACCAGAACCGCCATCCTGTTTGTATGCATGGGTAACATTTGTCGCTCCCCGACCGCAGAGGGAGTATTCCGGGCCCGCGCGGAAGCCGCGGGGCTCGACCTGCACATCGATTCAGCAGGCACCCATGCCTACCATATCGGCGATCCGCCTGACGCACGTTCGACCCGGCACGCCGCCCTCCGGGGTTACGACCTGAGCACCCAGCGCGCCCGCAAAGTGGCCGCCGAAGACTTTGAAAACTTCGATTACGTACTGGCGATGGACCACGACAACCTTGAAATCCTGCAGCGCGCCTGTCCGGCGCAACATCGCCACAAGGTGCGGCTCTTCATGGAATTTGCCTCGCACTCGGACTCCGAGGTGGTGCCCGACCCGTATTACGGCGGCGCGAATGGCTTTGATATGGTGCTGGACTACATTGAGGATGCGGCGGACGGCCTGTTGGCCGTCCTGCGCAAATCGTAACTAAGCTGCGCTAAGCGGAAGTGCCGTTGGCCGGCACGTCGTGATGATCGTCGTTGACGGCGGCGACACCGCTCATTGCCACCGACAGGGCCGCAGCCACGACGCCTTCGGTACGGATCAGGCGTACAGTCCCATTGCGGAACTGCTGCGCCATCGCATCTCCGGTGATCGAGAATGCCTCCTGGCGGCCTGTGGTCGAGAAGATGTAAAGCGTTTTCAGTGGGCTGATCCACGCCAGCTTGACCTTGCGCTTGCTGCCGTCTTCCTGGTCGAATTCCAGCCACATGCCGCGTGCCAGGCTGTCCACTTCGATGTTCGCATCGTCGTCAGGAGGCGGCACCTCTTCCGCCTTCACCTCGGCCACGGCTTGCAGCTGCATACGGCGCTCGGCATCCTGCTTAGCCACTTCCATGGCGATTTCGACCTGGCGCTCTGGCGACATTTCAATCGGGGCGCGCACAATCGATGCGTGGCATTCAGCCAGCTCCGCAAAGAACTGCAGGCGATCGGCATCCTGCCACTTGACCACATCCAGCCACTTGTTCAGGGTGGACAGCAAGGTAGGCAGCTTGGAAATCAGTTTCTTGCGCTCGTCCTGGGTGATCTTTGGACGCACGCTCCAGATCAGGTCATCCATGGTCTGGGTCGCGTTATTGACGGCGCCCGGCTTGTCGTCTTCCACGCTATAGGCAATGGTCAGGACCGACACCCACTTGTTCTGCAGGAAGGCTTCGACGATCGCCACCACCTCGCCGGTGCCGATCCGCAGGGCGACGGCATCCTTTGCCGACTTGGCGGCCACCGACATTTTTTCCTGTTTCAGCGCCTTGGCAATCGGCTCCGCCATGGCGGCTGCCGCTGCGGCCTCCTCCGCCTTGATGGACGCTTCCAGCTCGTTCACCGCTTCGGTGAACACGGTCATTTCTTCTTCGTGGTCCTGGCTGACCTTTTCCACGCTGCGCTGCATGGCTTTGTACAGCGGATCGTCCGGGTCCTTGTGCTGTTCCCAGCCCATGCGCGACAGAAGGTCGATCATGCGGCGGGCCGGGTGCGCCTCCTGGAAGAAGAAGTTCTTATCGACCAGTGCGGCTTTCAGCACCGGAATTTGCAGGAAGCGGATCAGGTCGCGGATTTCAGGCGAGATGCTCGAATCGCGGAAGACCGTATCGAACACCGCCGACAACAGATCGATGGTGCCTTCGTCGGCGCGCGTCAGGCTGCCAGCCGGCGCCTGCTCTTTAATCTGGGGCAGCAGGAAGACATTGCCCATTGAGCCACCTGCGGCAAAGCCAGGAGCCGGCATTGTGCCGCCGCCTGCCACCGAGGGGCCGGCCGCAAACCCGCTCGCGAAACCAGGCGCCAAGCCAACGGCAGGCATGGCGCCGCCATCGGAGCCTGCGCCGGCGCTTGCAAACACGGCGCCGCTTGGCACACCGCGCTGCAATTGCGCCAGGAAGTTCATCAGGGGTTCTTTTGCGCTCAGCAGCGATGCGCGCTGTGCCGCCTCATTATTCGCGCCGCCGTGGAAGCCTTGCGCCGGACCTTGTGCCCAACCGCCTGGAGGCACCGCAACGCCGCCCGGCACGCCCGGCACCGCCACACCGGACAGCATTCCACCCGGGACGCCGGAACCTGGCAGCGCACCGCCACTCGCCAGCGGCATATCCGTCATTGCGGTCCCGCCGGACATCGGCATACCTGCCATCACTGGGCCGCCTGCCATCACTGGGCCACCTGCCATCGCTGGACCGCCTGCCATCACTGAGCCGCCTGCCATCGCCGGGCCACCAAGCACCACGGGACCGCCAGCCATCACCGCCCCGCCAGCCATAGCGACGCCAGGCGCGACGCCCACTCCGCCCTGCACTGCCATGCCCGGTATGCCACCCACCGCCCCCTGGACGGCCATTCCTGGCGCGCCGCCGGTGATGATCGGCAGGCCACCGCCCGTCACAACACCGCCGGCCGGAATGCCCATACCACCGACACTCGGCGCCGAGGGGACGCCCGCCATCATCGGCCCAACGCCACCCGCCACGCCGCCTTGCATCATCGGGACGCCAGCAGGCATTGCCAAGCCAGGCGCACCGGCAGGCACAAAACCCGCTGCCGGCATCGCCTGCCCTGGCGCCGCCATGGTTGGCGAGGACATTGCAGGAGCAGCCATCGTCGGCGCCGCGCTTGCCGGCGCTGGAATCGACGGCGCAGGAGCTGCAGGTGCAGCGGACGAATCATTCGTGTGTGCCGGAGTGCCATACAGGCCCGGCGTCACGCTCAAGGTAGGCAGCGACAAATCGAGGTCGCCCAATTGCTCAAAGCCGGTAGGCGTAGGCTTCCCGCCACCAGGCGCTTCGCCACCCGAGAAGAACTGGCGCAGCTGTTCTGCCAGCGCGGCTTGCTGGTTCTTCTTGCGGGACGAAGCCTGCGAAGCGTCGTGCGAATCAGCGCGGCGCGTCTTATGTTTCTCCACCGAACCCGGGCCGACGCCCTTTCGTTCAAGTGCGGTATTCAACTCCTCCAGCATGGCGCCGAACTGGAAGAAATCTTCCGGCCGCAGGAATGGCTTCATCAGCTCCGCCGCCTCCTCGTCCTTGATGAAGTCGATCCAGGCCTGCTGGAACGAACCAAGGAAAACTTCCGGCCGGAAAGGATTCTGGTTGATGCGCAGTATGTCGCGGTCCAACAGGAAGGCCAAACGCACATTCAGCGTCGCCAGGCCATCGGAATATTTGACCTCGAACGCCTTGCTGTAGCTCCCCATGGTCACCTTGGTGTCCATCTCTTCCATCGACACCAGGGACAGCGCCTCAAGGCCTTTACGCACAGGCGCCTTCTGGCCTGGAGCCAATTGCGCAATCTCGTGCCGCAGGTCGGTCTCAAGTTGTTCGCCGAAGACGCCCAGGAAGCCGTAATGGTCGGTGCGCAGACGATTGCCGGCGCGCAGGCGGGCTTGCATGGTTTTGACGTCAGTCGCATCGGTCGCATCCACTAGGCTCGCAGCCCAGTTCGTGCACAGCTCGTTGAATTGTTCGCTGACGTGCTTGTTAACCAGGCTGATCAGGTTTTCCAGAAGCGCATGCCGCGGCGTGACCGCTTTTTTGGGCGCCGAAGATGTGGGGTTTTCTGGAAGCATGATTTTGCCTGACTTTGAGGGTTATTCATATTGTCGCAGATTCTTTCCATATGGCAATAGCCGAACACCAAGAATCTGCAAATATTTAGGGCAATGTAGCCAAACTGTTGAGCTCGCACCACGATGGTGCAGGACTAGTCCTACAAAGTGTTAAGTTGCATGCCGATTCACCTTTACTATTACACAAAGCATCATGAAGTTCCGATCCTTCAGAAAGGAACTATCATGAAATCCAAGCAGAAATCCAGCAAACAGAGTTCGAGCTCCGGCACCCGCCAGAGCGCCGACCAGGGTTCACGTTCGGGCGCCCAGTCGCCCAACCAACAATCCGACACCGGCCGCCAGGCCAAAACGGACAAGAAGAACCCTTCAAGCCGTAGCGGCAATCGATAAATGAGGGGGCGTTATGTGATGGGGCCCGGGAGCATGCTTCCGGGCCCTTGCTGTTTCAGATGTTGGTGACTCGCTTGCCCTTGGGCGGCTTGAAGTCGGCCACCTCATTGACCAGGCCCACCTTGGCCGCTTCCGGCGCTGTCAGGTGCAAGTCTGAATAAGCGTGGATGTTCCAGTGCTCGTCGGTCAGGTGAACGTACTTGCGCAGGATGGATTCGGTGCGGGCATCGTCGGCCTGCAAGCCTTCGACGATGATGCGCAAGGCATCGGGCCGGGCGCCATGCGGCGCACTGGCGTGCGACTTGTGCACCATGAAACGCGCCGTTTCGCTGGCATAGCGCTCGTCACCGGACAGGAACAGGATTACCGCTATCGACGCAACAGCCCCACCGTTGTAGGTGATGATCTTGATAGGCAGGTTGCGCAGGTAGTTGTGCAGGCAGAGGCCGTCGCTGACGTAGCCGCCATTGGACTGGAGCAGGATATGGGCGGTTTCGATCCCGTCCTCTGTCATATCCGCGACCGCATCGAATACACGATGCACCATATCGCTGTTCACGTCACCGGACAGGGTGAACCACGCTTCCGTATCTCGTTTTTGCTTTTCTTCGCTCATGGTCGCTCCACTCGGGGAAATGGATGTTGGGGCCATTCTAGCGCAGACAGCCCCACAGGCACGCGCCGATTACTATTCTTCCAGCACATCTTCGAGGCTGCTGGCCAGGATGGCTTTTGCCATCCATCGCGAGATCTCATCTTTCGTAGCCCGATCTATGCGCAACCTCGCAACATCGGGCATCGGACCGAAACGCATTGAAAGCAACTCCAGGATTGCCTCCCGTCGACCTTTAAGCAGCCCCAATTCAATCCCCTGCTCAATCCCCTGCTCAATCCCCTGCTCAATCCCTTGCTCACGCCCTTGCTCAATTCCTCGCTCAACTCCTTGGGCCAACCCTTTGGCAATGGCATCCCGCACCATAGAATTCACGTAAGGCATATTCAACCTCCTCTCCAGTTCGCTTAAGGCTGCTTCAAAGGCGACCTTCTGCGACACCGGTAATTGCATTAACCAGTCTAATACATCGAGAAAATCCAGGATGCGCCGTTTAGGCCATCCCATCGCGTACGCCCCGCGCTGGCGGCTAGGCTGCACCTCGATATGGATGTAGAGTTCTCCACCATCGAGCAACTGAACCTTGGCCAGCTTGTCCAGCCGCCGTAGGCCGATTTTTGCGTCGTGCGTTACCTGGCGCAATTCCTGGTCATGGAACGTCGGCTCCATATGCCAGTCGATCGCCGCCTCCAACTCTGGGTAGAAGATGGGATGGCGAGGAATTCCCGGAAATAGCGATCGGCCGCCATTTTCCATGGGTTGTCATAGTCGTCATTTGGCGTATTCATCACCCTTGGACAAGCAAGACTATGCCGAGTTCCCCTACTCCTAAGATTGACTTTATTGCCCTCCTGTCATATAGTCCCAAGTCTTGATCGGGAGAGACCAGCGAACGCTGGCGCCGAAGGGGCATTACCCAGAAACTCTCAGGCAAAAGGACCGAACAAGGGCCCAAACGGGCTAAAACTCTGGAGAGCGGCCCGCCACGGCGCGGGGCCCACCGAAGGGGCGTGCGGGATTACCTTCCCGTTATCTCTCAGGTACCAAGGACAGAGGGGTAGGCGTATTCATGTTTACGTTTATTAACCCCTATTCTCTGCCCTGAGGTATCAATGACGCTCAAAGCAACCCCACTCAACAATGCTCACCGTGCCTTGGGCGCCCGTATGGTCGACTTCGGCGGCTGGGACATGCCGGTCAACTACGGCTCCCAGATCGAAGAGCACCACGCCGTGCGTACCGACGTCGGCATGTTCGACGTGGCCCACATGTGCGTCGTTGACATCAAGGGCGCAAACGTGCGTTCCTTCCTGCGCGGCCTGGTCGCCAACAACGTCGACAAGCTGCAAGTATCGGGCAAGGCGCTGTATTCCGCCATGCTGAACCCGGAAGGCACCGTCATCGACGATCTGATCATCTACTTCATCAACGAAGAATGGTTCCGCCTGGTGGTCAACGCCGGCACCGCGGAAAAAGACATCGCGTGGATGAACAAGCAGAACGAAGCCACCAATGCCGGCCTGACCATCACCCAGCGCCGCGACGGCGCCAACGCCATGGCCCTGATCGCCGTGCAAGGCCCGAACGCCCGCGCCAAGGTATGGGAAGTCATCCCGCAAGCTAAAGAAGCCACCGCCGAAATGAAGCCATTCAACGTGGCCCTGGTGCCAGGCACCGCCTTCGGCGAAGCCATGGTTGCCCGCACCGGCTACACCGGTGAAGACGGTTTCGAAATCGGCGTAGCGGCAGAACAGGCAGAAAACCTGTGGAACGCCCTGAACGCCGCCGGCGTCAAGCCAGCAGGCCTGGGCGCGCGCGACACCCTGCGCCTGGAAGCCGGCATGAACCTGTACGGCCAGGACATGGACGAAACCGTGAACCCGCTGGACGCCGGCCTGGCTTGGACCATCGACCTGGTTTCCGAGCGCGACTTCATCGGCAAGGCAGCCCTGCTGGCAAAAGGCCAGAACGCCCAATTCGTCGGCCTGATCCTGCGTGAAAAAGGCGGCGTGCTGCGCGCCCACCAGAAAGTCATCGCCGCCAACGGCGAAGCAGGCGAAATCACTTCCGGCACCTTCTCCCCAACCATGCAGCAGGCGATCGCGCTGGCGCGCGTGCCGATGGGCGTGAACGTGGGCGACACCGTGCACGTGGAAATCCGCGACAAGAAGCTGGCCGCCACCGTCGTGAAGCTGCCTTTCGTCCGTAACGGTAAAATCCTGGTTGCTTAAGCCAGATTGAGCAGAAATAAACAATAACCTTAGCCTTGGAGCCAACATGAGCAACATTCCAGCAGACCTGAAGTACACCGAGTCCCACGAGTGGGTACGCGCTGAAGCAGACGGCACCGTTACCGTCGGCATCACCGAATTCGCGCAAGAATCCCTGGGCGACATCGTGTTCGTCGAGCTGCCGAAAGTCGGCGCCTCCTTCACCGCCGGCGACGACGCAGCCGTGGTGGAATCGGTGAAAGCCGCTTCCGACATCTACGCCCCGGTATCGGGCGAAGTCGTTGCGGTGAACGACGCCGTGGTCGGCGCACCTGAGTCGATCAACGCCGACGCCTACGCGAACTGGCTGTTCAAGATCAAGCCAAGCGACGCCGGCGCCATCAACGGCCTGCTGGACGCCGCTGCTTACGGCAACGTCGCGCACTAAGTACCGCTTTACCGGGCCCGCCATGCGCGGGCCCTTTTCACATTCTGGCCAAGAGATTTCCCACCATGACCCGCACCAGCCTGACCCAACTTGAAGCCCGCGATGCATTCATCGCCCGCCACATCGGCCCGGACGCCGCAGAACAGCAGCAAATGCTGGACGTGCTCGGCTACGCCAACCGCGCCGCCCTGATCGATGCCATCGTCCCGCCGGGCATCCGCAACAAGAGCGCCCTTCCCCTGGGCCAGTTCACCCAGCCGCTGCCGGAAAACGAAGCGCTGGCCAAGCTGAAAGGCATCGCTTCCAAGAACAAGGTGCTGAAATCCCTGATCGGCCAGGGCTACTACAACGCCCACACCCCGGGCGTGGTACTGCGTAACATCTTCGAAAACCCAGCCTGGTACACCGCTTACACCCCGTACCAGCCAGAAATCTCCCAGGGCCGCCTGGAAGCGATCCTGAACTTCCAGCAGGTGCTGATCGACCTGACCGGCATGGCCATCGCCAACTCGTCCATGCTGGACGAAGGTACCGCCGCTGCCGAAGCCATGACCCTGATCCAGCGCGTCGGCAAGTCCAAGTCGAACACCTTCTACGTCGCCAACGACGTGCTACCGCAGACCCTGGAAGTGGTGCAGACCCGCGCCGAGCCGCTGGGCATCACCGTCAAGACCTTCGACCCTGCCGAACTGGCCGGCGTGACCGACGCTTTCGGCGTGCTGCTGCAATACCCAGGCGTGAACGGCGTTGTGCGCGACTACCGCGCCGCCGTTGAAACCGTGAAGTCCACCGGCGCCATGGTGATCGTTGCTGCCGACCTGCTGGCACTGACCATGCTGACCCCTCCAGGCGAATGGGGCGCCGACGTTGTCGTCGGTAACTCGCAGCGCTTCGGCGTACCGCTGGGCTTCGGCGGCCCGCACGCCGGCTACATGGCGACCCGCGACGAATACAAGCGCTCCATGCCAGGCCGCCTGGTTGGCGTGACCGTCGACCAGAACGGCAACAAGGCATACCGCCTGGCCCTGCAGACCCGCGAACAGCACATCCGCCGCGAAAAAGCGACCTCCAACATCTGTACCGCACAGGTGCTGCTGGCTGTGATGGCGTCGATGTACGCCGTCTACCACGGCCCGAAAGGCCTGAAGCAAATCGCCGAGCGCACCCACCGCTACGCCGGCATCCTGGCTGCCAACCTGAAGTCCCTGGATTACAGCGTCAACGAGTCCTTCTTCGACACCCTGACCGTTGTCACCGACAAGGCTGACGCCCTGCACGCAGCTGCCGTTGCCGCCGGCATCAACCTGCGCAAGATCGACGCCAAGCACGTTGGCGTGTCGCTGGACGAAACCTGCGACCGCGACACCCTGGCAGCACTGTGGAACGTGTTCAGCGGCGGCAAGGCTGCTCCTGACTTCGACGCAGTTGAGGCATCCGTGGACCGCAACTTCCCTGAAGCGCTGGTGCGCACCTCCGCCTACCTGGAGCACCCAACCTTCAACCGCTACCACAGCGAAACCGAAATGCTGCGCTACCTGCGTTCCCTGGCCGACAAGGACCTGGCGCTGGACCGCACCATGATCCCGCTGGGCTCCTGCACCATGAAGCTGAACGCCACCAGCGAAATGATTCCTGTGACCTGGCCGGAGTTCTCCTCCATCCACCCATTCGCGCCGAACGACCAGACCGTCGGCTACCGCGAAATGATCGCCCAGCTGGAAGAGATGCTGTGTGCAGCCACCGGCTACGCCGCCGTGTCCCTGCAGCCTAACGCCGGTTCGCAAGGCGAATACGCCGGCCTGCTGGTGATCAAGAAGTATCACGAGTCCCGCGGCGAAGGCCATCGCAATGTCTGCCTGATCCCATCGTCGGCACACGGCACCAACCCGGCATCCGCCGCCATGGTGGGCATGCAGGTTGTGGTGACCGCCTGCGACGACAAGGGCAACGTTGACCTGGTCGACCTGAAAGCCAAGGCAGAACAGCACTCCAAGAACCTGGCCTGCGTGATGGTGACCTACCCATCGACCCACGGCGTGTTCGAAGACGGCATCACCGAACTGTGCGAAATCATCCACTCGCACGGCGGCCAGGTTTACGTGGACGGCGCCAACATGAACGCACTGGTTGGCGTGGCCGGCCCAGGCTCGTTCGGCGGCGACGTATCGCACCTGAACCTGCACAAGACCTTCTGCATTCCTCACGGCGGTGGCGGCCCAGGCGTCGGCCCGATCGGCGTTGGCGCACACCTGGCCAAGTTCCTGCCGAACCAGCGCTCCAACGGCTACGTCCGCAGCGAAGACGGCATCGGCTCGATTTCGGCGGCGCCGTTCGGCTCCGCCTCGATCCTGCCGATCTCCTGGATGTACATCGCCATGATGGGCGAAGTAGGCCTGACCGCAGCAACCGAAACCGCGATCCTGAACGCCAACTACGTTGCCCGCCGCCTGGCGCCGCACTTCCCAGTGCTGTACTCGGGCCACGACGGCCTGGTGGCGCACGAGTGCATCCTGGACCTGCGTCCTCTGACCGATGCCACCGGCATCAGCAACGAAGACGTCGCCAAGCGCCTGATGGACTTCGGCTTCCACGCACCGACCATGAGCTTCCCTGTTCCAGGCACGCTGATGATCGAGCCAACCGAATCCGAATCGCTGGTTGAACTGGACCGCTTCATCGACGCGATGATCGCCATCCGCGCCGAAATCGCCAAGGTTGAATCGGGCGAGTTCGACAAGCTGGACAACCCGCTGAAGTTTGCTCCACACACCGCAGAAGTGCTGCTGTCCGATAAATGGGAGCGCAAGTACAGCCGCGAAGTGGCAGCCTACCCAGTGCCATCGCTGCGCAAGCAGAAGTACTGGCCACCGGTCGGCCGCGCCGACAACGTCTACGGCGACCGCAACCTGTTCTGCGCCTGCATCCCGGTGAGCGACTACGCGTAAGCGCACGCTTGCCTGAAATGTAAAACGCCGGTACCGTGAGGTGCCGGCGTTTTTTATTTTTGAAAACCTTGGAAAACCGGGAAACCAGGGTCCGGCCCAAGGGCCGGACCCTGGTTTCCCGGTTTTCCAAGGTTCAGGAGATTGAATGAAACAATCAACCAAAGCCGCCCTACTTTCAGGCCTGGTCTTCCCCGGCCTCGGCCAGCTCGTCTTCCAGAAACGCACCAAGCGCGGCCTGACCTTCCTTCTGCCCGCGCTAGCCGCCACCTGCTGGATGATGTTCGGCATCATGCAAAGCGCCAACACCCTGCTCGACGAAGCCATGAGCGGCCGCCTCTCCCCCGACCCCGCCTCCATCGCCGAACGCCTGCATCAAACCAGCGCAACCAGCGGCGCCGAAACCGCCAGCTGGATCCTGCTCGCCTGCTGGCTCGCCAGCCTGATCGACGCCCTCTTCATCCGCGACAAGACTTAGGCCACGCTGCGCGCCACCCGAGCCGCGCGCTGCACCTCCTGCGCTTCGTCATCCCACACCGCAGCCTGGGTGATCTCCTCCGCCCCGACCTGCGCACCATCCGCATTAAAGCGCAGCCAGGCCAACGCCCCGCCCGGCGTCACACCAATCGCATGCACCCCGCCATAATTGGGCGCCGCCATCAAGGCCGCCATCACGAGAGTAGTGGCAATCGGCACCGGCATCCCCCAATGGCCGCCCTGCTTGCGGCACACCAGCCAAAGCCCGCCGGCGCCATCGCCATAAGCCAGGTACTCGCCAACCGAGGTAGCCTCGCTCCATACCACGCAGGCGCCACCGATATTCGCCACCGGCTGCGGAATCGACTGGCCGCCGCGATAAACCACGATGCTCTCGCCAGCCACAAAAACGTCCGGTACATTCGGCACGTTTGAAGGCGCGAGGTGCAATGAACAAGCACGGCGCGGCAGCCCCTGGTAATCAATCGCGATGCCCCAAGCCGCAGCACGGGCAAAGCTATTGAAACGCAGCGTGCGGCCGGCAGGCGTATCGCTCAAGCGCCAGGCGCCCGGCACGCGATAGCTGCCGACAGCGCTCGCCACCGGATCGCCGCCATCCTGTTCTTCCCAAGCCATCAATGGTCCGTCCATCGCAGCGTTGAAATACCAGGTGTGAGCAGCCGTCACCAGAACCATCGGCACCGCACCCGATTGCAGCAAGCCGAACGAAATGCGGGTCACATCATCCTCGATTTCCGGAACCTGCCGGGGAACCATTCCGCGCAGGACTTCGACCCAGCCCGCCTCATCCAGATGATTGGAAATACCGACCGCCACGTGCAAAGTCGGACCTGCAGCGCTGCCCCAGGGCGCAACGGCCAGCGCCAGCGCAATCGTGCCATCCGGCGCCTGCTGCACATCCAGCGCCTGCACCTTGCCCGGCTGGTTCAGCGGCAGCATCCCGCTCAGGTCCGTCTGCGACCAGCGGCCAAAAGGCGTGCGTCGGAACATGTACAGCGAACGATTCGCGCCAACGGAAAACACCAGCGGCAATCCAGAACCATCACGCACCACAAACAGCGGCGACTTGGCCACCGCAGGCGCAGCGCAAGGACTGGAACGGTAGCCCGACTCATACAGCGGCACCAATTCCTGCCGCACCAGCGCCGGCAGCTCGCGGCCTGCGTTCAACTGGCTGCGCCAGTAAGCCATGTCCGCCGGCTGCGACGCATCGTAGCGGTCGAACACTGCGTTATAGGCACGCAGCAAACGCTCCTTCTGGTCCAGCTCTGCCAGTTCCGGGCGCGCCAGCAAATGCAGCGCCAGCTCCGAACGGCCACGCACAGCGTCACCCTGGCAGCTATAAAGAGTGGTCCACGACAACGCTTCGCTCGCCATAGGCTCGCGTTGCAGCACAATGCGCGCGACGCGCGCGGCAGCAAAACTCAAGGCGCCCGACGCGCAAGCACCGCCCCATTTCCGGATCTGCGCCGTCGGCACAGAGGTCATCAGCACAGACATGCTTTACTCCCCAAATTCAATTTCAATGTCACCAGACTCGTTGATGCGCAAGTCACGGCAACCCAGCTTGCGCCCTGGGGCCAGTCCCTCCGCAACGGCGGCGAACATCTCGCTGGTAGCCGTTGCCAGCGAACCGGCGATATCTTGTTGGACAGCGGACAGACTGGCCGCATTGCCGTCCCACCACAGATTCATACGCTGGACATTCAGCAGATGCGGCAGCGGATCGGACACCACATAAATGCCCGTGGTGCCGGCGTCGGTGGCAGGTACACCCTTGCGCGCCAGCGAAGCGACCTCCACGCGGCCGTCCGCCACCTGCCATTGCAGGCGCAGCGACCATTGCAGCGTCGCGCGCGCCCAAGCCTTGCCCATATAGCTACGTTGGCGCGACAGCGGCAGTTCCTGCTTCACGCTGTCCCACTCATAACGGCCCAGGACCCCGCTGATATCCAGGGTCGGGCGCGGCACACCGTCCGGACCGCACTGGCGGCCGATGGTCACCATGTATTGCAGGTCCTGCTCCGATTCGCGGTCATGCAGGGTACGGTTGGCTTCCTGCCAGTTCAGCAGCACATGATCGCGATAGGTCCAGCCATTGCTATTGCGAATGAAGCGCGCACGCTCGCCATTGTTCATGGTCGCCTCAACACCGGATTTTTCGTTCTGGCTTTCCACCGGGTTCACGTGGGCCACGCCCTCGCGCGACGCCACATAGTCTGGCAGCGAATTCAGGCGGCGCTGCAGCTTCTCCACCACCATCGGGTAGATGTATTGGCGCATAAAGCTCTCGCGGCCAATCACGGCGCGGCGCATTGCCGTTTTATTGAGCACGGCCGGCGCCAGGCTGCGCAGCCAGTGGCCGACCGCAGTAATAAAGAACTCTTTCAAGGGACCGTTGTCGCAAGGCAAATGAGATTTCTCTACATCGCACAGCGCCGCATGCACAGCCAGGCCGCCGTACTCATTCACCGCCGCCATGAACTCCAGGCGCCAGCCCGCGACAGACTGGCGCAGGATGTCCTTGCGACCATAGGCGTTGTAAAAGCGCAAGTTACCGGAAGCCAAAGTCAGCGTGACGTGGGCAGTCGAAGGTGCCGCCGAGTCATAACGGATCTCGATCGGACGCAGCTCAGCCTTGTCTTCACCGTCGCCGCCCAACGCCAGGCTGCCAACTTCCATGCTGCCGTAACGTATGTCATTAGGAAACTCTCCGGCGGCGCGCATGGAGTCAATCGTGCTCTCGAGCAACTTTCCGGAGGTAAACCAACTCGCCGACAGCTGTTGTACGGAAGTCGTGGTTTCGGAGCCGATCTCAAAAAATACCGCTTTAGTAGTGACCATTTTTGCTTTTAAGAATGTTAAGATTTGGCCGTTTGGCAATGACTGCAATGTAGGCAAAAAAGCCTTCCCCTGCCTTCCGGAAATCTTCCGAAGGCCGGAAGGAAACCTTCCGGACCGGAAGAATTGCTCCGGAAGGTTTCTAAGTCATTGATTTATAAGAACAGAAGAAAAGAAGGTTGGGATGGCCATGGAGTTTCAATTCGGCGACTGGTTAGTCAGTCCGGAATCCAACATCGTCAGCAATGGAGATGCCAAAACGCAACTCGAGCCACGTGTGATGGCGGTTTTGCGCTATCTTTGCCGCCATCCAGGCGCCGTAATTCCGGCGGAAGAGATCCTGCAGGCTTGCTGGGGAAGCAACGAACTGGGCGACAACCCGGTCCACAAGGCAATCACCCAACTGCGCCGTGCTTTCGGCGATTCGACAACCGAGCCGCGCTATATTGAGACGATCCGCAAGCGCGGCTACCGGGCAATTGCACCGGTCGTGACCCTCGCCGCACCCGCGCCGACCACGTGGGAAGGCGGATCGCCATTCCGCGGCCTCGAAGCATTCCAGGAAAACCACGCCGCCATCTTCTTCGGCCGCGTTCAAGCCACCGCCCAGCTTCGCGAACTAGTGATGACCCAGGCCGCCCATGGTTGTCCCATGGCACTGGTTCTCGGGCCTTCCGGCTCAGGGAAGACTTCCCTGGTCCGCGCGGGCCTTTTTCCACAATTGATGGCTGGCGCCACTCGCTCCGACGAACCAATCGGACTGGTCAGCACCGTCTACCTCGACTGCGCCGACCTCGGCAGCGGTACTCTATTCCAAGCCTTGGCCGGCGCGCTGATCGACGCCGACATCAACGGCGAACCACTGTTCCCCGGCGCAAGTGCGGATAGCCTTGGCCAACGTTTGGCCGACGATCCAGATAGCGTTGCGGCTGAACTACGCAACCGCTCATGCGCGCGCATACAAGTCGGCGTGTTGGTTGACCGACTCGAAGCGGTGTTTCGTGCGGATGCGCATATCGCCGACCATTTCATATGTGTGATTGATACGCTTGCCAAGTCGAATTGCTTATTGATGCTAATGGCATGTCGCAATGACTTCTATCCTGAAGTAATGGCTCATCCTGTGCTTCTCGCATCAAAAACTTGTGGGGGCCACTTTGATGTCTTGCCTCCAGATGGCGCCGACATCGCACAAATTGTTCGGCAGCCTGCGCTCGCAGCCAACTTGATTTTCGAGATCGATCAAACTACAGGCGCAAGCTTGGACGATGTGCTATGTGACGCCGCCCGTGGCAACCCTGACATGCTGCCATTACTCCAATACACTCTGAACGAGCTATACCGTCAACGAGGTGACGAGGCCACGCTTAAGTTTGAGGTATATCGAGAGTTGGGTGGCATAGAAGGTGCAGTTGGCGTGCGCGCAGAACAAGTTGTAACTCGCCTAAATCCATCCCAAGTTGCCTCTTTACCACAGGTGCTTTCACTGCTAGTTAACGTAGGCGAAGAGCAATCGGCGATAACATCCCGCCGCAGCCCACTTGCGATGTTGCGTTCCGAGGATGAACGCGAATTGGTTCGCGTCATGGTCGAAGCTCGACTATTCGTCAGCGAACTTGCTGGCGATGTGCCCAGCTTTGGCGTTGCACATGAAGCTCTATTGCGCTGCTGGCCCCGCGTCGTGAAATGGATCGAGCAATACCGACACGCCATTCAATTACGAACACGCCTCACTAGCCAAGCAACAAGATGGTCTGCGACCGGAAAGTCACGTGATCTTCTTTTGCCGTCAGGTATTCAAGTGACGCAGGCAGCTGAGTTAATGAAGCTTGAAAATTTCTCTCTGGCACCAATTGAATCGGAATTTGTAAGATCGTCTGTCTCTCGTGCACGTTTCCGAGAGAGGATCCGCCTTGCGGTCACATCTCTAATCGCGATATTGGCGATACTTGCAGGTGGACTCGGAATAGCAGCTAGAAAGGCTCAGAACGAAGCCGAGCAAAGGCGCGCCGACGCAGAAGAATTAGTCACATATATGCTAGGTGACTTTGTCGACAAACTTCGTCCAATTGGGCGGCTCGAAATGCTCGACGATGTCAGCAAAAAAGCATTGGAATACCTTTCCAGGCCGCAGACCTCGGCTGATTCGGTTTTGACAAAGGTTCAGCGTGCGAAAGCACTTCGTGTGATCGCAGAAGTGGACATGTCCCGCGCTCGTCGTAGCGAAAGCGTTGAAGCCCTCACTGCGGCGCGCAAGTTGCTTGATACCATCCCCAAAGAGCTCGGCAATGATCGAGCACTCTTACAGGAATTAGCACTTAACTCTTATATGCTCGGGCTAGGTAGTTTCCACAGCAACGAGCTAGATGCCGCAGAAACTCGATTTCTTGAATCCGTCGCATTCAGCGATCGCTTCGCCGCAACGGCACCTGATGACATTGAAGGCTGGGTGCAACAATCGCATGCCTACAGTTCCTTAGGTAACTTAGCTATGAAGCGCAACGACTATCCCAATGCTGAAAAGCATTTCAGTCGATCCATGGAACTCAAACAACGCGCACTAAAGAAAAAAGGCAATGACCCGAAGTTAGCCGCCGATCTAGCAAATAGCATTTCATGGCTAGCTGAGACAAAGGTGAAGACCGGAAAACTTCAAGATGCCATGCGCCTTTATAAGGAAGAAGAAAGTCTGTTGCGACCGATCCAGTCAAATAACTCGACATGGACCCAACGGCTGGCACTTTCACTTTGGCGGCAGTCATTACTGAAGATCGCGTTTGGTCAGCGAGAAGCAGCGTTGGATGACCTCCATCAAGCCGAAGTCCTAATGAAAAAAGTCGTTGGAGATGACCCAACAAATACAAATTGGCAGACTCGGCTTCATATGCTCCGATTACGTTTGATCGAAATCGGCGATCCAAGCTTAAGTAACGGAGTACGGCTCGAACAACTCCATACCATTCAGGATGCAATGCAGGCGTTGAGTGCTAGAGAACCCAAAAACTTAAGTCTGGCCTATCAAGCCGCCAAAGTTGAATATGTCCATGGCGCAGTTGCCTTTGAGGCTGGAAGACGCGACCAAGGTATCAAGATGATGGATCAGTCAATCGACTCTTTCAAGTCCTTGCGCTCTTTGGCCAAGACCGATGCGCTCTTCGCCGCATACTACTCGGAAGCTTTGTTGAAGCGATCTGAGTACGCATCAAATGAGCAAACCTCTCGAGAATATTGTGGCGCTGCACGAGCTGCGCTCAACGGAATTCCGATTCGTGCCGATTACACACTACTCTCATTGCAAGTCCGTGCCAGTGCTTGCCTCGGCGAATTAGCTGAGGTTACAAACCAACGTCAACAACTCGAAACAATGCTTTATCGCGAGCCGCAATATTTGCGCTATCTGTCCAACCACCCCCTGAAGAAAGGCAATTTATGACTTCTAAAAACAAATTCATCGATGTAAAGGTCACCGTCATTCAAAATCCAGACGGAACTTTTACGCCAGCATATGCGCCAGAAATAATCCAAGTCACCGATTCGGACTCCGTGGTCAATTTCCAACTTGATTCGCACACGGATAAAGGGATTAAGGTTAGTTCTTGCGTAGTGCGTCAAGAGAATAACCAATTGGGAAATCCTTGCATTTCTAAGAGCGGGCGGCAAGTCGTCGTAAGTGACGCTAACACCTTGGCGGGTAAGTTCAATTTGGATTTCACGTTTGAAAAGAACGGAAATTCAGGCCGCACCTGCGCAACCGCTCTAGCTAAGTCCTCCGATTGCGGTGCCGTAGGTGACTTCCCTGAGATCGAAAATGTTCCACCAGGTGTGTAACTCATCTACCGACGCTAAGCACGCTTAACTTTTCTAAAGCTCGTGGCGCATCCATGCGAGTGATCCCTTCTCGGACTTCATCAGAGATCACTCGCCGCCCCTAAGAAAATAAGACTTCGTCCAGTCTCGACGACTTCGGCGGGGGATTTCACCCTTTCAACTATTCTGCGATCCAAACTTATCCAATTCCAAGATGAATCGCCCTCTGTTCCGTGACGAAGCCGTCGCAAATAGGTCTCGTAGGCCTCACGGCTCAATATTACTTACGCAAACCTGGTCAAATACATCCTTGGCGATATTCCTTTGCATGATAGTTGCGAGCTTGGTGCTTTTTTCTCTGTACTTCGGCTTCGCCCGAAAAGCAACGGTGACCGGGATAGTAGTGCCCGATAAAGGCATCAACAAAATTCTGTCCCCGCAAGCCGGAACGGTTGTAAAACTCAATGTATCGGAAGGCCAAGACGTCAGTGTTGGCGACTCTCTATTCACCATCTCCAGCGAGCGCAGCGCTGAGAACGGTGCAGTACAAGCGACAATTAAGGAAAGTCTGGTCGCACGGATTGAAAAGCTTCGCCAGGAGCTTGGCCATGTCAGCGGCCAGTCATCAAATAAGCAACACGAACTGTCCGACAAGCTTGTCAGCGTCAACGCGAGTTTGAAACAGCTCGAACACGAAATCGATTTACAGCGGGGCAAGGTGAACCTTGCTCGCGACGTATCCGCACGTGTTGCGGAACTCGCCAAGTCAGGCAATATGTCGAAGATCACAGCTGCCGAAAAAGAGGCAGACGTCCTCGAGCAGCAAACCCGCCTCTCGTCACTCGAGGTTCAGCGGCAAAGCGCGCTGCGTGACTTGTCCTCCCTGCAGTCTTCCTTGACAGACAGCTCAATTCAAAAGAATCGGGATGTATCGACAATCCAGCGCGAGATTGAGGACCTGAAGCAGCAACTTGCCGAGAACGAGGCGAAGCGACAAGTCATCGTCCGCGCGGAACTGGACGGACGTGTCGCAGCAGTTCTTGTCGAACCCGGCCAATCACTCGTCGCAAATCAGCGCATCGCAAGCATTCTTCCCAAGAATGGAAAACTCGAAGCCGAACTCTACATGCCATCGAAGAACATCGGCATGGTTACTCCGCGTACTCGCGTTATCGTCAGATACGACTCCTTCCCATATCAAAAATTTGGCCAGTTCACAGGCACCGTTCGCGACGTTTCAGAAACTTCAATCAGCGCATCGGACTTGCCGCACTCAACAAACCAGCCTTCCGAATCGTACTTTCGCGTGCGCGTAGCTCTAGACAAACAAGAGGTCGACTTGCGGGATAAACGCTACCAGCTCAAGCCTGGAATGCAGCTCTCCGCGCACGTAATGCTCGAAGAGCGAACACTCGCCGAATGGATGTTTGAACCGCTCCTCGGCATAGCCGCGCGTAACTAACCAAAGTCACACATGATTTCCCTGAGTCTGAAACGTCGTATCCCAGTCTATCTGCAAAATGAGGCGACTGAATGCGGGCTTTGCTGTCTCGCCATGATTGCGGATTACCTGGGTTACCGCACCGATCTTGCCAGCCTGCGACTTCAGTTCGCGATCTCACGCAAAGGGGCCAGCCTGGCAAGCCTGATCAAAATTGCGAGGTTCTTAAAACTTGAACCGAGGGCGGTCAAACTCGACATCGGCGCGCTTTCGAAGTTAGCTTTACCGTGCGTCATCCATTGGGATATGGATCACTTCGTCGTCCTTACTTCCATTTCGTCGCGTGAAGCGGTTATTCATGATCCAGCGATCGGCCGCCGCGTGGTGCCGCTCGAAGAGTTCGGCAAACATTTCACCGGCATCGCACTCGAGCTGAAGCCGGCAAACGACTTCACCCCTGCTGACAACACGACCAAATATACGATCCGCGGGCTAATGGGCAATATCACCGGCCTAAAGCGTGGGCTCGGTCAGATCTTGATGCTGGCCTTCGCGCTTGAATGCGTGGTGATCGCACTTCCCTTCTTTCTCCAGTGGACAGTCGACCAGGCCCTGCCCTCCGCAGATGGCGACTTATTGACGACGCTCGCGCTGGGGTTCGGCTTGCTCGTCGTGATTCAAGGAGCGCTCAACGCGGTTCGAAACTGGTTCCTCATTTCCTTGAGTACCAATCTGAACTTCCAGTGGTACGGGAACGTCTTCGGCCATCTGGTCCGGCTGCCGCTCGAATACTTCGAGAAGCGTCATATTGGCAGCATCATTTCCAGCTTCGGCTCGATTAGCACAATTCAACGCTCGGTCACCACAACCTTCGTCCAAGCCATTGTTGACGGCGTGATGGTCATTGGCACGCTGCTCATGATGTTCTTGTACAGCACGCAGCTCGCCGTGATTTCGCTGGTTGCAGTGATTTTCTATGCTGTGCTTCGCCTGAGCCTCTTTCATCAACTCCGGGCCGCTGCGGCTGAACAGATTGTCTTCGCAGCGAAGCAGAACACGCATTTTTATGAGACCGCCAGCGGCATCCAGAGCGTGCGCCTGTTTGGGCAAGGCGACGAACGCCGTGCCGGTTGGATGAATTTGCTCGCCGAGCAGTTTAACGCGGAACTTCGCATCAACCGATTGGGCGTGACGTATGAGTCGGCGCGCATAGTGTTGTTTGGCATTGAACGTGTCATCGTGATCTGGTTGGCTGCGCGCGCTGTGCTCGATAACGCCTTCTCTGTCGGCATGCTGTTCGCATTCATCGCCTATAAGGAACAATTCTCGACCAGGATCGCTGCGCTGGTGGATCGGCTATTGGATCTGCGTATGCTGGGGCTACATGGTGAACGTATTGCGGACATTGTGCTGACGCCGGCAGAAGATGAAGGCGAGCCACTTCTGGGCGAGTCACCTCTGGTCGCCAGCGCTCCTTCAGTTGAACTGCGCAATATTTCGTTCCGTTATTCGCCGACGGAGCCATTCATTTTCGAAAACGTCAATCTCACGGTCGATGCTGGCGAATCGATTGCGATCACGGGCCCTTCTGGATGCGGCAAGACGACGTTGGTCAAGATCATGCTTGGATTACTTGAACCTACTACTGGCGAAGTCCTTATAAACGGCATGCCGATCAAGCGAATCGGTCTCGCGAACTTCCGGCGCATGATCGGCACAGTGATGCAGGAAGATCGACTTTTCTCCGGATCGATCGCCGAGAACATCTGCTTCTTTGACAGTGATCCGGATTGGGACCGCATCAAAGAATCGGCAAAGCTGGCATCGCTCGCACATGAGATTGATGCCATGCCGATGGGGTACTACACCATGACCGGGTCGAATGGTGCAGGCATCAGTGGAGGTCAGCAACAGCGCCTTCTCTTGGCGCGAGCCTTATATCGCCAGCCGCAGTTGTTGGTACTCGACGAAGCCACCAGTGAGCTCGACGTTGGCAACGAGAAGCATGTGAACACGACTGTCCGCGAATTGGGGCTAACGCGCATTATGGTGGCCCATCGCCCAGATACGATTGCGATGGCAGACAGGGTCGTATGCCTTAAGGACGGCAATCTGAAGAGTGAGGGGCATACACATCAACAACACTTAAAAAGTGCTTCAAACTAGCAAAGTTATTTGCCTTTTATTAATTTGCTCATGCATAATCGGAGGCGCTATTTGCCAAAGTTACTATCCAAATAGAAGTATCAATTTTTCTGCCACTAATAGGAGTTCTATTTTGAGTACAGAGATTTTCGAACTATCTGAAGAAGAAATTCAGACTATTTCCGGCGGTACTCTGATCGATCCACCGGTCGCCGCCCAAACTTCGTATACCGAAGGGGTCGACGTTCCTGAAGTCAACAACAACCCACCAGGTTAAGTTTTTCTGCACCCTAGGAGTCTATTTTGAATAACGAGATTTTTGAGCTTACCGATGCAGAAATCCACGCCATCAGCGGCGGCGGTCTGATCGATCCCCCGGCGTCAACCCAAACCGCCCTTAGCGACCCCGGAGTCGACGTTCCACAGATTGAAAATAATCCGCCGGGCTAATTCCGCGAACCTTCGAGGAACCTAAATTAGTGGCGGGGTAATTGACCTGCCATTTGATGCCGCTAGCGCCCAAAGAGTTCAGTATCCAGAAATCGAAAACGATCCACCGGGCTGAACTCAACGCATGTTGTCTAAAGCGCCGCGGACGCCGCTAACTCGGCATACCGCGGCGTTTCAATTTGTTCTGGAACAGCGTCGGATAACAGCGAGAAAAGACAGCGCTAGACATGTTTGACCTTCAAAGTATCCGCGTTCTTTTAGTAGTCTATGTAGAGCTGGAAGTTTATAGCCAGGCACAGTCGCCGCCATGTGATGTTCGACATGATAGTTGACGTAGTTGGGCGCAATTAGCAGTCGCGCCAATGGGCCAGCCAGTGTGGTTGCCGTATTGTGACGCGGATCTCGATCCAAATGATCAGAGACGCCTCCATGTTCACCCATCACGCGCAATCGCACCAGTAGCGGGAAGACAAAAAGCTGTCCCAGCCACCAGCAGGCATACACTTCAGGTGCACCAAGCACCCACAACGCGACGATGATGATTCCGTGCATGGCAGAGTACGGATACAAGGCCCCATGGTCATTCGGCTGGAACTGGTAGATGATTCCTTTCACCCCATTCACTCCCGAGATATCGCGTAGCAGCTTGCGAAGCAGGCTCGCGCGTGTCGCCGGGTAGCCGCTTACGAAAGCCAGGTCTGGATCAGCAGCGGTGCCGGCCTTTCGGTGGTGTTCGAGGTGCCCGCGTCGATAGGCTGCGTAAGGCACGTTCGGTAATGCTCCGAAAACCCATTTCCCCATCCATTCATTGACCTTTCGCGAGGTGAAGAAATTCAGGTGAGCGGCGTCGTGCATCAGGATTGCGAAGCCTAGTGCGCGGCCAGCCAGCAAAATGCTGGCGAGCACCCAAGCGATCGGATGGCGCCATAGTGCTGGCAGAGCGAAGCTAGCGGCGACCAGCGCCACGTTGACGATCACTACGCGCCATGCCTGCCAGTCATCAGCAGTCGTGAAGCTGCGGAGCTCTTGCTTGTCGATGTAGGTAAGGATATTCATGAGTCCATCGTAGCGCCGGCAGCCGCGCTGCATGGTACATTATTCGCCATGCCACATACTTTTTCCGCCATTCCGACAAGCATCTATATCGACCACGATTGCTGGGCGGGCGGCGCCATGCTGATCCGCGAATTGCTGGCGGTTGCGGGAACGCTGAATGCCCGCGAGCCGGACCTGGCTGCTGCCGCCATGTTCGATGTGGCCCTCGTCGGACCAACAATGCAGCCGGTGCGTTCCTTCACCGGCCCTGCGCTGCTGCCGGAACGGAGCCTGCGCAATGTTCGCCCGGCCGAGGTGCTGGTGCTGCCGTCGTTCTACGGCGATGTTCCCTCCAGCCCTGCCCTGCTGCGCTGGATCGTCAGCCACTACGAGGCGGGTGGCTGTATCCTGGCTTCGGCCAGCGGTGTGCGCCTGTTGGCCGCCACCGGCTTGCTCGATGGCCGCGATGCAACCTGCAACCTGGCAGACCGCCGTGCGATTTCAGCCACGCGGCCGGCGATCAGGCTCTCACCGCAGGCGCCGCTGGTAATCGACGGCAGGCTGATTACCGCAGCGAGCATTTCACCTACCATCGATGCCTGCGCCCATCTGGTCAAGCGCTTCCACGGCGAGAAGGCGGCGCTCAAATTTGCGCGGTACGCGAATTCGGCGCGCCAGCTCGCCGACGTGGGCAATGCAGGCAACCACAATGAGCATGACGATGCGCGCGTGATGGCCGCCCAGCGCTACATTGAGCAGCACAGCTGTGCCGGCATCACGCCTGACGATGTCGCGCGCCATGTCGCGATGAGCCAACGCAACTTGGCCCGCCGCTTCAGCGCGGCGCTCGGCGTCACGCCGGTGCAGTACATTCTGCAGTGCCGCCTCGAGCAGGCCAAACGCCTGCTCGCGCGTCCTAACGTCAGTTTGCGGCGCGTTGCCATTGAAACCGGATTCAGCGATGAAGCGGTGTTCCGGCGCGCCTTCAAGCAGCACGCCGGCCATGCGCCGAGCGCGTGGCGGACGTTGTTTAGCAATTAATGGATGTTGTTTAATAGTGCCGGCCGAGCCTGTCGGGCTGTACATTCCCGCACGGCAATGCCACCATGTGTGCAGACCACAAAAACAAACCATCGGGATGAGAAACACAGCACTGCATGGCCTCCACGCAAGGCCGCTGGCAGTCTTGCTGCTCGCGGCGGCGAACGCTTGCGCGCAAGATGCCGACCTGACTACTTTGCCACTTGAGCAATTGATATCGATGGAGGTGTACAGCGCCTCCCGTTTTAACCAGAAGTCGACGCAAGCCCCCTCCAACGTTACCGTCCTGACCTCGGCCGATATCCGAGCCTATGGCTGGCGCACGCTGGCCGATGCCTTGCGCAGCATTCGCGGCCTGTACACCAGCAACGACCGCAGCTATAGCTACCTTGGCGCACGCGGTTTCCTGCGTTCAGGCGATTTGAATACGCGCTTCCTGCTGCAGATCGACGGCACGCGCATCAACGATCCGGTGTTCGACCAGGCACTGCTTGGCGGAGAGTTCCCGCTCGACATGGACCTGGTGGATCGGATTGAGTTCGTGCCGGGGCCGGGGTCGTCGATGTATGGCGCCAACGCGTTCTTCGGGGTGATTAACGTGATTACGCGCCGCGCGGCGGACCTGGAAGGCACGCGCGCCACGGTGGAAGGCGGACAAGCCGGCACACGCGGCGGCGGAGCGTCCTACGGCTGGCGCAGCGGCGACGCGGAATTCCTGCTGTCCGCCAGCCGAGGCCTGAGCGATGGCCGCGACCTGTACTTCCCCGAATTCGGCGGCACTGCGCACGGCCTGGACTGGGAACGCATCACGCACCTGTTTGCGCGGGCCCAGATCGGCGCCTGGTCGATGTCCTTGCTGGAAGGCGCACGCACTAAAGGCATGGCAACCGCTGCCTATGGCCAGCCCTTTGACGTACCCGGCGGCCAGACCCTGGACCGCTTGCGTTTGGCCGAAGTAGGCTACCGCAGCCAGATACTGCCAATGCATGGCGAACTGAATGCCCGCCTGTACCACGGGGACTATTACTATGAGGGCCATTTCGTCAACAACGTCCCTTTCGGTTCGCTCAATCTCGACTTGACGCACGCGCGCTGGTGGGGGGCGGATGCAAGCCTGTTCCTGCAAGTGACGCCGGCGCAGAAGGTGGTCATCGGCGCCGACTACCAATACAACAATGAGCTGAAGCTGCAGAACTATGACGTTGATCCTCGCGTGGTCTACCTCGATGACGTCGCCTACGGCAAACGTTTCGGCATTTACGCTCAAGATGAAATCACGCTGGCTGAAGGCGTCTTGTTCAACGCGGGTGTGCGCTACGATCACGAATCCAGCACTGGCGGCGTTTTCAGCCCGCGCCTGGCGCTGATCGCCGAAGTTGCGCGCGGCACGACGCTAAAGGCCATTTACGGTAACGCTTTCCGCGCACCGAACAACTATGAGCTGTTCTATGGGATCGATGGGCAAGGCGGCCAGTTGGCCAATCCGGACCTGGGCCGCGAGCGTATCCGCAGCCACGAGCTTTCGCTGGTGCAGCAACTGGACGCCAGCGCGCGCTTCACGCTGACCGGATACTCGAACGAAGCATCAGGCCTGATCTCGGAAGTCGATGACCCCGAACTTGGATTGCCGATCTTCCGTAACGTCGGGCATTCACGGGCGCGCGGCATCGAAATGGAATACGAGCGATCCTGGGCCAACGGCGCCAAGCTGCGTTCCAGCGTGGCGCGCCAATGGGTACGCAGCGACGCGGGCGAAGTCAACTCGCCGCGCTGGCTGGCCAAAGTAAACGCCAGTGGTCGGATTTACCATTCCTGGCACGCGGGCCTTGAAGGCCAGTATGTTAGCGCCCGCAGCCTGATCGGCGGTGGCGAGGCTGGCGGCTTCATGCTGGCTAACCTCAACTTCTTCACCATCGGGCTGATGCGCCATGTCGATGCCTCGCTGGGCGTCCAGAATCTGTTCGACCGCCACTATTCCGATCCAGTCTCGCTGGGCTACCTGCAGCGCTCGATGGAACAGGATGGCCGGCGTCTCTATGTCAAACTGAAGGCGGCCTACTGATGATGCTGCGCCTTTCCGCTCTCTTGCTCGTCCTGCTGATAGCAGGCGGGCAGGCGCGCGCCCAGCTGCCGGCTGGCGCGGGCGAGGCGGAGCTGAAGGCTGCGATCCTCTTCAACTTTGCCATGTTTACCGAATGGCCAACGGACACACTTCCCGCCAGCGCGCCTTTGCGGCTTTGCGTTTTCCAGGACAATGGCCTGCTGCCCGCACTGGCGGGACTGCAGGAAAAGCAGGTCAACGGCCATCGCGTTACCATCCGCACGCTCGCTGCCCAGCCGGCCGCTGCACAGCTGGCGACCTGCCACCTGCTGGTGCTCGATGCGCAGGACCGCGATCGGTGGGCGCTGCTCAAGCATGACCTGGCGACGAGCAGCGTGCTGACTGTGGCGGACGACCGCATTATCGGCGCAAATGGCGCCATGATTTCCTTCGGCATCGACAATCGCCGCGTGGGCTTCGATGTGGATATGGCGCCGGTGCGCCAGGCGCGGCTTTCGCTCAGCTCCAAGCTGTTACGGCTGGCTAGGAGCGTGCAATGACCTCGCCCGCCAAAATCGCCATGCTCCCGATTGGCAGCAAAGTAGTCCGTTCCACCATGCTGGCGGCTGGCGCAGCCCTGTGCCTGGCAGGTTTGCTGATGGTGGTCTTCCAGTTCATGGCTTTGCGCAGCACACTGCTGCGCGACCTGCAGGTGCAGGCTCGCATTGTCGGCAACAACAGCACGGCCGCCCTGCTCTTCAGCGATGCGCACGCGGCGGAAGAAATCCTCGGCGGTCTGGCGGCGTCGCCCAGTGTGCAAAGCGCCAATATCATCGTGGGCAGCACGCCGCTCGCGCAGTTCCGCCGCAACGGCGCTCCGGTACCGGAACTCCAGCCAGGCGAAGCGGGCGCCTCGCTGCATGAATATGGCATGGACTATATCGAGGTGCAGGAGCCGATCATCGTCGACCACAAGGTCGCGGGCAGTGTCTCGATCCGCGCCACTCTCCTGCCGCTCTATCGCCGCGCGTTTGCCTTCGCTGGATTCACCGCCATGGCGACCCTGGGTTCATTTGCGCTGGCATGGCTGCTGGTGCGGCGCATGCGGGTGGCGGTGGCGCAGGCGGAGCATAACCTTCATGTGCTGGCGCATATCGACCCGGTGACCGGCCTGCCCAACCGTAATGCCTTCAACGAAAAGCTGGCTTTCAAACTCAAACGCGCGGACAGGCAGGAAACCAGCGTCGGCCTGCTGCTGCTCGACCTTGATAACTTCAAGGTGGTCAACGATACGCTCGGACACGATACCGGCGACAAGCTGTTGCGCCAAGTGGCCGACCGCCTGCGGGAGACTTTGCGCAGCGACGACGTGATTTGCCGCATCGGCGGCGACGAGTTCGTGGTGATCGTGGAGCCGGCCGACGACGAGGCGGAGCCAGACCAGGTGGCGCGCAAGATCCTGCGTGCGCTGGCGGGGCCGTTCATGGTGGAGTCGCACCAGCTGTTCGTCAGCGCCAGTATTGGCGTCAGCGTATATCCAAAGGACGCACCGGACGCCGCTGCCGTCGTGCGCTGCGCGGATATCGCCATGTACCACGCCAAGAACAAGGGCAAGAACGCCTACGAAGTATTCCATGAGGAGATGGCGCACAAGGCCAGCAAGCGCCTATCGCTCGAGGCGAACTTGCGCAAGGCTTTGCAGAACAATGAGCTGTCCCTGCATTACCAGCCGCAAATCGATGTGCGTACGGGACGCATGCGCGGCATGGAAGTGCTGATTCGCTGGAATTGCGAAGCTTTGGGAGGTGCTGTCAGCCCAGTCGAGTTCATTCCGGTGGCGGAGGAAAGCGGTGTGATCGTGCCGTTGGGGCGCTGGGTACTGCAGACGGCGATCCGGCAAGCGGCGGCCTGGCGCAAGGCGGGCTTGATGGAGGATATCGATCATATGGCGGTCAATGTATCCGCTTGCCAGACCAAGGATGCGCAACTGATGTATGAGGTGCAGGCCCTGTTGATGGAAACGGGCTTGCCGCCGCGCTTATTGGAACTGGAGATTACCGAGGGCGTGCTGATGGAGAACGTCAACGCCAATATCGCGCTGCTGCATAAGATCCAGGCGGCGGGGATTCATCTGTCGATTGACGATTTTGGGACGGGGTATTCGTCGATGGCTTATCTGAAGCGCTTCCCGATTGACCAGTTGAAGATTGACCGCAGCTTTGTCAATGATGTGCCGGGGGATGGGGCGGCGATTGCCAAGGCGATTATCGCGATGGCGCATTCTTTGAATTTGAGCGTTGTCGCGGAGGGCGTGGAGACTGAGGAGCAGGTTGCATTCCTGGCGGATGCGGGGTGTGATGTGATGCAGGGGTTCTATTTTGCGCGGCCGATGCCGGCGGAGGAGCTGGAGGTGTTGCTGCGTGAACGGCGGTTGTGGGCTGCGGCTTAGCAAGACCTTAAAAACCGGGAAACCGGGGTACGACCCAAGGGTCGGACCCCGATGTTCAGGGTCCGGCCCTTGGGCCGTACCCTGGTTTCCCGGTTCTAAGAGGTTCTAGTCCAGCTTGGTCGCGTGCTCGCGCGTCGCGTGGAATGTCAGCTTAGGCCAACGCTCCTGGGTCAATCGCAGGTTGACGCCGGAGGTAGCCAGGTAAGCCATATTCCCCGCTGCATCGTAAGCCACGTTATGCCCCAGCGCCGCCTCAAAGTCCGCCAGCATCTTCTTGTCATCGCAAGAAACCCAGCGCGCGGTGGAGATCGCGGTACCCTCAAACACCGCATCCACGCCATACTCGTTCAGCAAGCGCGAAGCCACAACTTCAAACTGCAGCACGCCCACAGCGCCCAGCACCACTTCACCGCCCTGCACCGGCTTGAACACCTGCACAGCGCCCTCTTCGCCCAGCTGCTGCAAGCCCTTCTGCAGCTGCTTGATCTTCAGCGGGTTACGGATACGCACCTGGCGGAAGAAGTCCGGCGCGAAATAAGGAATACCCGTGAACTGCAGCATCTCGCCTTCGGAGAACGAATCGCCGATCTGCATATTGCCGTGGTTTGGCAGGCCGATGATATCGCCCGCGTAAGCCTCTTCCACCTGCTCGCGCGAGGAAGCCATGAACGTCACCACGGACGACACCTTCACCTCGCGGTTCAGGCGCAAATGCTTGACCTTCATGCCGCGCTCGAAACGGCCCGAGCAAACGCGCAGGAAGGCGATACGGTCGCGGTGAGCCGGGTCCATATTGGCCTGGATCTTGAACACGAAACCGGAGAACTTCTCTTCGGTCGGCTGCACGGTACGCACCGACGCATCGCGCGATTCCGGCGCAGGCGCCCAGTCAACCAGCGCGGACAGGATCTCGCGCACGCCGAAGTTGTTGATCGCGGAACCGAAGAAGACCGGGGTCTGCTTACCGGCCAGGAAGTCTTCCAGGCTGAATGGATGCGAAGCGCCGTGCACCAGCTCCACTTCCATGCGCAGTTGATCCATCTCCATCGGGAACATTTCCTGAAGACGCGGATTATCGATGCCCTTGATAACCTCGAAACCCTGCAAGCTCTCTTCCCCGGCGCGGAACAACAGGATCTCGTCGTTGATCAGGTGGTACACGCCGCGGAAGTTCTTGCCCATGCCGATCGGCCAGGTCACTGGCGCGCATTGGATCTTCAGCACGGATTCGACTTCATCCAGCAGTTCCAGCGGGTCGCGGCATTCGCGGTCAAGCTTGTTCATGAAGGTCACGATCGGCGTATTGCGCATGCGGCAGACGTCGAGCAGCTTGATGGTCTGCGCTTCCACGCCCTTTGCGGCGTCGATCACCATGAGGCCCGAGTCAACCGCGGTCAGCACGCGATAGGTGTCTTCGGAGAAGTCCTGGTGGCCCGGGGTGTCCAGCAGGTTGATGATGTGGTCACGGAACTCGAACTGCATCACCGAGGAAGCCACGGAAATGCCGCGCTGCTTCTCGATTTCCATCCAGTCGGAGGTGGCGTGGCGGCCGCTCTTACGGGCCTTGACAGTACCTGCCATCTGGATCGCGCCCGAGAACAGCAGCAGCTTTTCGGTCAGCGTGGTTTTACCAGCATCCGGGTGGGAAATAATGCCGAAAGTACGGCGGCGGGCAACCTCGCGCGCGATCAGCGCGGGGGTCTTGCTCGAAGTTTGAATTTGGATATCGTCAGACATGATGGCAGCCAGCGGAAGGCGCAGACGGAAAACCCGCTATTTTACCATGCCTGCCCTCAGGCCCGGAGGGCGTAATCGACCAGGATTCGCAGCGACAGGCGGCTATGGACGGCAATGCGGCCAATACGCCCGGGAAGGAAACGCACTTTGGCAAATGCGGCCAGCAAACGCTGGCGATCCGCTTCCGCCATCGGCGTCTCTAGCTCGACTCTGTCCACCACGCCTTCGTCATTCACCCATACCTGCAGCGATACCGCTTGCGGCTGAAAGTCAGGTACGACCAGTACTTTGCCGCCCGCCAGGCCTTCCGCCACCACGGCCAGCTCAGTGACCTCGCCAGCGCCAAAATAATGATGCTCCGTGGGCCGTTCGCCGGCGGCGCCGGCCCTGTCATTTTCGCTTGCCGATGCTTCGACCGCCCCCGGCAAGGCACGCTCAGGCAGTGAAGCCGCAGCCTTGGCAGAAGCTTGGGAAGGCGCGGGAACGCTATCATGCGGCGCCACCCGGCTCGCGCCCACCAAGGTCACCACCAGGGTAGGCCCGGCCTGCGCGGTGCTGCTCCCTACATTGGCGGAGCGGTTTGCGTGTCCAACCAGGACAAGCGCAATACCCACGTGCACCAATGCCGAGATCAGCAGCGCTAGCGAAGGACGGAGCCGAGTTTCCATCATCCTGCCATCAGTTGGTCAGCTCGCGGTAAAGCACGCGCTTTGGAGCTGGAGGCGGCAAGCCGATATTCAGGTCGGTCGGATCCGGCTTTCTGCCGTCGGCAGTCACCGCGTGGATGATCGGCTTACCGTTTGGCAGCTGCGACATGGTCACGCCCACCACCGGCGAGTTGAATTTCATCGCCCCCGCCTTTTCAGGAATTGCGCCACCGGTTTCGGCGTCCAGCTGGTACAGCCAGCTAAAGCCGCCTGGCTGGCATGGAGAGATCGACGGCACGGTTGTGGAAAACACCACGGTTCCGAAATACAGCCGCGGGTTGACGGCAACCCTTTCGCCCGAATCGTTCAGGGGAAGCTTCCAACCCCAGCCAGTGTCCCAGTTCACCTCTGCGCCGGTCACAGCGCGCGTAGGACCGTCGCCGGTGGCCGACGCTGCGCGCAGATTATCGACGGACACGGTCGTCGTCCCGTCATCCTTGATGCCGTAAAGCGTCTGCGCGTCGGTATTCGGCAGGTCCGACCTGCCGAGGTAGCGCCCGGTGCCAAAGTAAACCGTCTTGATGCGCTGCGCCGGAGGAAGCTGGGTGCCCGCCTGGTTATGGTCAATTTCACCAAGCTCGGGAGCGACCATGATCGGATGGGTCGGGCCAAGGTCGATCAAATGCGTTGCTGTTGCATTGTCGATGTCGAAACGCCACATGGTGCCCGTCAGGTCGCCGCCATACACCCGTACTTCCTGATTGCTTGCGTCGAATTTATCCACGAAGGCATTAATCCATGCCAGGCCGCTTGGGTTGGTCGAAGTGCCAACGCCAGTCGAAATCTTCGTCAGGACACGTCCGTCGGCGATGTCCAGCACGTAGACAAAGCCCTGACCGTAACCTTCGCCCCTGGCATTCGTATACCTGTAGCCGCCATTGCCGTCGCTTTCCGGAACGTTGTTATAGCCGGAGGTCACGATCGCCACCCATCGTCCATCGCCGCGCTTGGTGATCAGCGGCGCCCCAAAGGTATAGCCGAGGTTGGCATCCTTATCGGCGGTGAAGTCCCACATCACGCGAGGCGCCGTTGGATCCGTGACATCGAGAGCATAGTAACCACGGCCGCCTTTGCCCATGGCGCCAATCAGGACAGTCTTCCAGCTATTGCCCACCTTGGCATCGTTGATGGTCATTGGGCCATCGAGGAAATAGCGGTGATTGCTCTCGTAGTTCACATCCGCCAGCTTGTACAGATTTGGCAGCAGCTGGGGTGGAATGAACGCCCAGCGCTCCTGGCCGGACGTGCTGTCAAACGCGTGCAGCATGCCGTCGTTGGAGGCGACGTACAGGGTGCCAAGGCGGCTCGCCATGGCGCTGCTGTTCTTGTAGGTGGCAAAAGTCGAGTCGTCGACGAAGGTATTCATCGTCTTTTTCACATAGATCGGCTGCGCATGGACGATATCGCCCAGGATCTTCTCGCGGTCGCGGTACAGGCGCTGGTAGGCCGGATAATCCGCAGGGCGACCCTGGTCTTCGTAACGATCCTGGCCACGCAGGTAATTCAGCATCGTTGCCGGGGTAGCGGCCGCCTGCTGCACGGTGGTCCAGCCGTCATATTGGCTCAACTTGCGGGCATCAAAGTAAGCATTCTGCTCGCTCTGGGTCAGTCCGGTGCGAGTGTCGGTGCTGAACAGGATCTGGGTAATCGCGCCGCTTGCATCGTAGCGCCCCGTGTAGATGACGCGGTCTTCCCGCGTGCCGTTATCTTGCACCCTGGCGCGCAGCAGCGGCTCTGCCTGCCATGCTGGAACGGTGTCGATTACGCCGGTCGTGAGGTTGATGCCGTAGGCACTGACTTCCGCATCCCATTTCAGGGTACGGTAAGTCGCCATGAAGATCGAGCTGTCGCCCTGGGTTGGAAGAAGGTTACTGGTTGCCGCCGCGGCGCCGCTGCCGGAAGTGCTGTCGATACTGCTCAGCGCCTTGCGCAAACCCGATTCCAGTGTCGCCGGGTTCTTGGTGCTGAAATAGGTACCGCGCCCATTGACAGCGGCATGCCACAGGTCGTCGATGGTCTCAGGCTTGTTGGCACTTGGCGCTGGCCATTTATAACCCTGGGTGCCTTGTTTGATGTTGAAGTAATCACCCGAGGTACTGGTCTTATAGCTCGGATCGTATTTCAAGGTACCGTCCACGCCCAAGCCGATCGTAAAGGTCGTCATGTGCTGGTACTGCGCAACGTCGTCCACCTCCTGGTTCGAGCCGGCGGACGTCACATTGTTGGTACACAGATCATGGTTCGCGTCGCAATTGGTACGCAAATCGGTGTGATAGTAGTAATAAGCCACGTCCGCCAGGGTGTTCGGAGTTGCCAGGTCATCCTTCGATGGCCGCGAGGCGTCGCCGTCCTGGTCAGTATGCGCGGTATCGGGGGGAATGAAATCGCCATTCGGATGTTGCGCATCCCTTGCGGTGTCGTTCCAGTAGCCGTCGGTTGCAAGAATCGCGTAGTTTTTCTGGCACGAGAACTGTACCGGGTCCGCATAGACGCTGGTATCGCCTGCATACATCGCGCCCACTGATTTCAGCGACGCGCGCAGAGATGTGCCGCCGGAAGGATTGAAACCATACAGATTTGCGTAGAACGTCGCTTTCTGGTTCACGCCATTTGAATTCGAGACATTATCGAAGTTGCCGATATTGAGCTTCATGCTATCGACATCATTGATCGCGGTCAGGCCGATGCGCGCATGCAAATAACTTGCATCGACCAGGTCGCCGTCGATTGGAGTGCCGCGTACATCGCCGAACGCCAGGCCGATCGCGCTTTTCGCCATCTGGGCACGTGTGCGGTACCAGGCATACCAGGTGGCGAAGTTCGACATTTCCTCGTCATAGGTGCAATTGCTGCCAGCGCAGTCCGTGCGCGTTACAGCTTTCGGGTACGACGTTCTGCTGGAGACAATGTCGACGCGCGACCAGGCGGTATAGCGCACGTATTTGTACTCGGAGGTCTTCTTGTCCTGGCACTGTGAACTGCCGAATCGGGGATATTGCGAGTCCCTCTGTTTGCACCATTGCACAGTGACGTTGTAATAGAACGGCGCGCCCCGCACCACCCGCAGATACTGGTAAGTACCGTTGGGGTAGGAATAGTTATTGGAGCTGTCCAGTGCCGACTTGCAGGTCGAAAGATCGTTCGCGTTGGTGCACCACTTGCGCTCCGGATAGCCGGTCACCAGGTTGATGGTGGCGTTGGCGTTCAGGGTCGGGCAAGAGTTATTGCGCCCACCGAAAATCGCGGGATTGCAGGGGCTGTCATCCGGCACCTGGCCGCTGGTGTCCTCGATCTCCTGCTGGCCATAGCCATCGCTGGCCACGGCCGACCACGGCGAACGATAGCTCGTATTGCGCGCATTCGTTCTATCCGCCAAGCGCCCACCGCTGGCGGTGACCGGCCAGTTGTAGCGAATCTCGGGATTGTAGTACAGGCTGTTAAAGCCACTGGCATAGGTCGGAGGATCGCTCAACTCGCAGGTGATCAGGCCGCTGGGGCCGCGGCAATTCGTTGCGAAGCCATTGCCATCCGACTGGTAGCGAACGTGGTCGGGCATGTAGTTCCAGGACATGCTGCCGGAGTTATCGATGTCCAACATGATGTTGGGCAGAATATTCGTTCTCGACGAGTTGGCCATCGGGATATCAGCCAGGTCGGTCGGCCCGGCGTGCACTGCTTGCATGGCGGTTGCCAGGCACAGCCCGAACGATGCCAGCTTGGCACGCAGGCCGGCCTGAGGGACGGTAGTCCAGTCCATTTCAAATCTCCTGCGTTAGATTAAGACCACAACCTGCACGTAGCTGGTCGTGTTTCTTGGCCCGGTGACCCGCGCCGTGATTCGGTAATAGGCATGGCTCGCAATTCTTTGCCAGTTACAAGCCTGGTAAGTCATCATCTGGCACAAAATGCCCTTGCTGCTGCCGCCACGGTCCTCCTGCTCAGTGGAGCAGGTGCCGGAATTGAAGGCGCCCGCGCTGTCGCACATGCGGTGGATCACGTAGGCCACGACATTTCCCGCGCTGTCGGCTGGCAGCGTCTTGACCTGGGCGGCATCGCTCCAGTTCAGGTTATCTTCTGTGGACGCGGTGCTGTTGCCGGTCAGATCGAGGGCGTCCTGGCGGGTCGCATAATAGCCGTCGCTACGCAGATCATTGTTCAGCCTTCTGAAATTCGTGTTGAGCCAGGTGATGGCCGCCTCCACCCCTTTGTCGGCGCTGGCGGTCGCGCTTTGCTTGAACGCCAGGTTGCCGGCGATGACGGACGAGGTGTCAACCGATCGCAGCAGGGCAATGCCGGCAAGCGTCATCGCCACCAGCACGATCAGCGTAATAGGCAGGATCACGCCCTGCTGCCAGGCGCGTTGGCCCATCAGTTTGTAGTGCTTCATACTTTCCCCCACAGGACATTACGCAGTGGCACAACCGTCTCGAACGCCTTGTAGCGGAAGCAGCGCCAATCGGAGCCAACGCGCGATGCAGTCAAGTGGGCCCAGGCCGGCCATTTGTTGACCATCGCGTCCGTGGTCGTCGTGCACACGCCGCTGGCATTCGGCTTTTCAGGCTGCGCGCTGCGCGCCAGCAGCGCAATGCGCACTGCCTTGATACGATTTCCGTTCGCACGGGACGGGTGCTCCCAGACAGAGCCGGCGGTGGCCGCAACCCAAGTGCTCACCGATTGCGAGCCGGCGCTGGCAGACACGCCATATTCCGCCTGCATGTCCACGATCTCAGGCGATATCACCTCCCGATTCGCCGAGGAGTCTGTGGCGTTGTCCGAGCGCAGCAGCTGGCGCAGCGTGGTTTCCACGGAATAGCTGCGTTTGAACTGAGGGCCCGTGGGCGCGGCGGAGAAACAGGTCAATGCCGCGCCAATGGTGTATTGCGGCCAATTGTTCGCGTTCATGAAGCTCGCCGGCGGATTGTAGATGCCGTTGGTGCCGCGGTTATGCTGGATCTTGACCGGCTGCCCTTGCAAAGCGGTGACTTGCATCAGGGTGCAATGACCGTCTTGCTGCGCCAGCATCAGGTCGCCGACATTACAGCCTTCTGTGGTGGTGACATCCAGTTCAGCCGATGACGATGGCATGTTGTCGCTGACCACGGTATTGGTCGGCAAGCGGAAAGCGCCCACATTGGGATCTGCGTAATACTGGGCGGTGATGGTGTCGGGATTGTTGCCGCCATCAGTAATGACGATGGGCGACAGGGAAAACCCGGTGATCTCGCCCTCGGTGCCGCCACAGGCATCGCTGCCATCGCAGTAGGTATGCATATCGTTGCAGCCGGCATATTGAACTGCCCCCATGCCCCAACCGCTGTTCCGGACGTCGCGCTCAATCATGGACAGCGAGATGGCGCCGTTGGTTTGCGCGTCCGCGCCTCCCGTGGTGGTGCGCTTATGTCCTTCCGACAGGCCGTACACCTGCATCACGACGATCATGGCGAGCATGCCGATGGCCAGGCCGACCATGATCTCTACCAGGCCAAAGCCTTTTTCATGCGTGCGCATGGAATTTTCCTTTATCTTAGCCATTGATGCGCGTCGTGCTCATATGGGTGTGGGCCCTGCTCTCGCCAGGCGCTTGCCAGGACACCGTGACCGTCACCGTCAGGTCGGGCTTGGTACCGGAGATGGCAACGCTGTACTTACCATTTGGCAGGGCAGTGAACGGCTCGTCGGTTTTGACGTGGGCCTGCGGGTTGTCACGGTCCGCCCAGATCTCGCCAATCTTTTGGCTGACCAAGAAACTGGCGTCGACACGGTACTTCGCATCGCCCGCCGCACGCGTCGTGGACGCTTGGATGCCGACGATCGCCAATATGCCGAAAGCAAAGATGGTGATCGCGATTAAGCCTTCGAGCAGCACCACACCGCCCTGCTTTTTCGCTATGCGTTGAGAATTCATTGGCATCCCCTTAGCTGCAACCTTGCGGATTGGCGGCAATCGACTGGCTCGGATCGCACATCCGGATCTGGCCGCCGGCACCGACCAGCACCACGTAGCGGCGCGCGCTGGAACTGGTCACGTTGGTAACGTCGGCACGGGTGAAGTCGTCGCCGATATTGTCGGTGGGCACACGGCCTATGCCATTGAACGTCACACCTGCCGTCAGTGCGCTGCCGGCGGTCAGCGCCGTCCTGAACTGGCTGGCTGGGGTTGGCACGGGGATCGCATCCTTGCTGACACCAACGCGCGCCTGATTGCTGCCCTCCTCGGCTGGACGCGCCTGGATCACCGCCGGACAGGTCGTTGTCGCCGTCACACAGCCAACGGTCCAGGCCACCGCGCCACCACTGTCGGTCAGGTTGAAGCGCACCAAGGTATTGCGGCGCACCGCCTCGTTGCGAGCCATCTGCAAACCATTCAGTATGGACTCAGCCGCCGTGCGGTTATGCGTGTTGCGGATCCAGGCCGTATAGGAAGGCACCCCCATGGCCAGCAACATGGTCATCAGGACCAGGCCGAGCATCAGTTCAAGCAACGTCAGGCCGCGTTGGCGACGGTTTAGCATGTCGGTCCCTTCCTGCGCACCCAGCACGTCTTCCCACCGTTCGGCAAGCTACCCCAAGCGGCCGGGATCGCCGTGGTCATCATGGCGTTCGCCTGGTCAATGGTGTAGGTAAAGCCCGTCATCGAACCCGTGCCCTGCGCCTGTACAGTGAAGGCATTGGCATTCAGGACAGTGCAGGTGTACGCGAAATCATCCGACGTAGGCATTGGCATGCCGCCGGCAGTGTCGCAGCTGGCAGGATACGTGCGGTTATCCTGGTAATACTGCTCCATCTTGACGCGCAGGTTGGAGAGGTTATTAACAGCCTGCGGAATCCGGCTACGCTTGACGTAATCGCTGTACTGCGGAATGGCGATGGAAGCCAGGATGGCGATGATCACCAGTGACACCATCAGTTCAATCAGTGTGACACCCGCCTGCCACGACGTGATTGCTTTTTGCTGCTCCATTTTAATTGCTCCAAGTCAGGTTACCGATAATGCAAGTCTAGACAGGGAAGCTTGCAGTTACCTGAGGGAAACCTGACAAAAAGCTGACAGCAGTAAATTTATGCAGGGAAATACACAGAAAACAACGCGCCCTGCCCGCTGGCAGGGGTATCGATGGCTACGCTGGCGCCGTGGGCACTGGCGATATCGCGCACGATCGCCAGGCCCAGGCCGCTGCCCGTGGTCTTGGAATCGAGCCGCTGGAAGCGCTTGAAGACCGCCGCGCGCTTGGCCGGCGCAATCCCTGGGCCGGAATCTTCCACCGTCAACATGCCGCCATCGAGGTGGGGGAAGCAGCTGACCGTCACCGTCCCCTTGGCAGGAGTGTAGCGGATGGCATTGTCGACCAGATTGTCGACCAGGTCACGCAGCAGGAAGCGATCGCCATGGACCATGGTCGGCTGCAGGTCGAAGCCGAGGTCGATATCCTTGCGCAAGGCCTGCTCGACGAAGTGCTGGATCGAATCTTCCAACAGCTGGTCCAGCGACATCTGCTCCATATGGGTCTTGCGCAGCGGCCCCGGTTCGGCGCGTGCAAACGACAGCAGCTGATTGACCTGGCGGATCATACGCTCGGTCGAGTCCTGCATCATCGCCAGCGAAGAGGTGGCCGCCGGCTTGGATTCCTGCGCCGCCAGCAGTTCGATCTGGGTCCGCATGCCGGCCAGCGGCGTCCGCAACTGGTGCGCCACATTGGCCAGGAAGTCTTGCTGCGCCTGGGCTCCTTCACGCACTCGCTCCAGCAGGCTGTTAAAGGCATGCACCACCGGTTTGACTTCGAGCGGCACCTCCGCCGCATTGATCGGCGACAGGTCTTCGGCGCCGCGCGACTGAATGTCGGCGCGCACCTTGATCAGCGGGGACAGGCCATTGGTAACCGAGAACCAGACAAAGCCTACCGAGGCCAGCGTGAACAGCGCAGCCAGTGGCAGCATGGCGCGCAGGATCGCGGCGCGCGCCTGGCCGCGCTTGCGCAGCGTCTTGGCCACCACTACCAGGCCTTGCTGCTCGCCGACCAACACCGGCTGCGCCACCATGCGTACCGCTTCACCCGCCATGACGCCATCCGTGGCCGGCGCCGCAGCGCGCGCCGGCAGCAGCGGCAAGCCGGCATCGCCCGCCACCAGGCGGCCCTGGCCGTCGCGTACGGAAAAATAGACCTTATCGAGGTCGTCATCGCGCAAGGCGTATTCGGCAAGCTGGGGCAGGTCCACCACCAGGCGGCCTTCGCGCTCGCCCACCCGCGCGCCCAACATCGAGGCGGCATCCGCCAGCGACTGGTCGAACGCAATCTGGGCCGGAATCCAGGCCAGCGCATAGTTCAAGGCCACGCCGGCCAGGTTCAAAAGCAGGACCGGCGCGATCAGCCATTTGAGCAGGCGCAGGCGGATACTATCCATGCACCGCTTCCAGCATATAGCCAAAGCCCCGGATAGTGCGGATGCTGATGCCGGCGTCGGCCGTCTTTTGCCGGATGCGCGAGATATACACTTCCACCGCGTTCGGCGTCACGTCCTCGCCCCAGGGCAGGATGGCGTCGATGATCTGCTGTTTGCTCACCACGCGCGCGCTATGCTGCAGCAGGTATTCCAGCACCGCCCATTCGCGCACCGACAGGTCGATCACATTGTCGCGCACGCGGGCGCGCTTGGCGCCCAGGTCCAGCACCAGCGAACCCATTTGCAGCACGCTCGGCTTGGGCGCATGGCGCCGCGCCAGCGCCCGCACACGCGCCACCAGTTCCGGCGTAGCGAAAGGCTTGACCAGGTAATCGTCGGCGCCCAATTCCAGGCCGCGCACGCGGTCTTCCACCGCATCGCGCGCCGTCAGCAGCAGCACGGGAAGCTGGCTGCCGCGCGCACGCAGGCGGCGCACGACTTCAAAGCCATCGAGTCCCGGCAGTCCGATGTCGAGCACCAGCACGTCGACCGGGCCGGGTCGCTGCAGCACGGCGTCGGCTTCGCTGCCGTTTTGCAGCAGCTCCACCTTCATGCCGTGGCCGCCCAGCACCCTGACCAGGCCATCAGCCAACACGACATCGTCTTCAACCAGGATTACATGCATGGAGCTTGGGAATGAGTTAATTACCGCGCATTATGCCCCGATTCATCGCCACGTAACAATTGCCATGCATCATTATCGCGCCCAGAAATTTCCTCGCGGACGCCATATGATCTTCCTCCAGCCTGCCATTTCACTCATGCAGAGGCTGCGCCTCCTGCCCAAGTTTGCCCTCGTCTGCCTCGTCTTCCTGTTGCCACTGCTGCTCGCCTCCGGACTGCTGGTGGCCGAACTGCACAAATCGGTGTCCTACACCGTACAGGAGCGCCAGGGCCTGGCCTACCTGCGGCAATTGCACGAAGGGCGGCGCCAGCTGCAGCAAAGGCGCAGCCTCGAACACATGCGCCTTGCAGCCAACCAATCCGGCGCCGCGCCTGCCGGCGCAGCCGCCGCCGACGCTGCCAGCGCGGCACTGGCGGCCCTGCGCCCGCTCGCCGTGGGTCCATTGGCCGGGCTGGCCGCGCAGGCCGAACTCGAACAAGGCTGGCAACAGCTGCAGCAGCGGCAGGCCGGCCTCGACGCGCGCGCCAGCTTTGCCGCGCACAGCAAGCTGGTGGCGCAGGCCGACGCGCTCGCGGCGCTGGCCGCCGACCGCTCCCGCCTTTCCCTCGACCCGGAAGTACGCAGCGTCTACCTGATCGCGTCGTTCCTGAAAACCTTCCCGGACCTGACCGAGAACCTGTCGGTGATTACCGGACGCGGCGGCGCCTACATCGACAGCGGCCTGTTCGAAGCCAATGAAGACCAGATGCTGAACGCCACTGCCATGCTGGCGCGCCATGAACTGGAACGCTTGCCTGCACAATATGAGGCCATCTTCACCAACAACCCAGGCTTGGCCGCAGCAATCAAGCCGCGCCTGGCCGCCGTGCCCGCCGCGCTGGCCTTCCTCGAACGCGCCCGCAACGAAGTGCTGAACTCATACAACCAGACCAGCGGTAAAGAGTTCAACGCCGCAGGCCAGCAAGCTATCGAAGGCCTGCAAGCGCTGTCCGGCGCTACGGCCGATGCGCTGGAACAGCTGCTGGCCGAACGCGCCGCGCAAAGCACCCTGCACCGCAACAGCGTAGCCGCCGTCGTCCTGCTCTCGATCGGGCTGGCAGGCTGGCTGGGTGCAGGCTTCTACGCATCTTTCACCCGCGATATCCGCCAGTTGAACCGCGCTGTGCGCGCCGCCGCAGCGGGCGACCTGAGCGTACGCATCACCTCTCCCGCCCGCGACGAAATCGGCAGCCTGGCCAATGCCTTCAGCGGCATGACCGCCGCCCTTGAAACCCTGGTCGGCGACATCCGCAGCGGCGCCGCGCGCATCGCCAGCGCCGCCGACGAACTGGCCAGCGGCAGCACCGCGCTCAATGGCTCCACCAGCACGCAAGCCGAGGCGCTGCACGTCACCGTGGCGGCGATGGAAGAACTGGACGCCGCCGTGCAGCGCAATAGCGCCCACGCTGACGACGGCCGCCAACTCGTGGTGGAAGCCGCAGGGGTCGCCCGCAAAGGCGGCGCCAGTGTTGGCGCCGTGGTCGACACCATGGCCGCCATCCGCGCCAGCTCCGACCGCATTGCCGACATCATCGGCGTGATAGACGGCATCGCATTCCAGACCAATATCCTGGCGCTGAACGCCGCCGTGGAAGCGGCGCGCGCCGGCAATCACGGACGCGGCTTTGCCGTCGTCGCCACCGAAGTGCGCAGCCTCGCACAGCGCTCGGCCGCCGCCGCGCTCGAAATCAAGCACCTGATTGGCGACTCGGTGCACAAGGTTGAAAGCGGCAACGCCCAGGTCGATGCCGCCGGCGCCACCATGCAGCAAGTCGTGGCCTCGGTACGCAGCATGGAAGAAGTCATCGCCCGCATCACCGATGCCGAAGCGGGCCAGCGCAGCGAGATCGCCCGCATTAACAGCGCCCTGCACCGCATCGACGACATGACGCGCCAGAACGCGGCCCTGGTGGTACAAGCCTCGGAAGGCGCCAGCCGTGTCCACGCAGAAACAGCCCTTCTCAACGAAGCCCTCGGCCAATTCCGCTTAAAAAAAGGGGACGTACCCCTTTTTCTCACGCAGTGAACCCCAGAAAAGCAAATAAAAAAGGGGTACGTCCCCTTTTTTAAACGTGCGCCAGCAAAAATTGCTATGTTGTAGGACTAGCCTGACAAACTGCCATGTTGCCAGCCTACACGATGGCGGTCACAGGTCTTATGTTCATATCTCACATAGAAAATTAAAGTAATACCAACGCGATCGGCAAGCAGCACTCTCTAAGAATGCCGACTGCAACACCGTGTACTTTAGTTTTGTGAGGATAAAATGAACAACACTCAACTTAGCGTCTCTGCCAAGAACTCGCTGTCCCATGCAATGCCTGTAGGTTCTTCGGAGTTTAAAGTTGCGTCCCGGCCAGTTGTCAGCTACAGCGGCGCCCAGCAGAATGAATTGCTGGCAGCCCTCCCTCGTGAAGCACTGGAGGCCCTGTTTGAACACCTGGAACTGGTGCAACTGCCCTTCGGCAAGGAACTGTTCGAGTTCGGCAGCAAGCTGGAATACGTTTATTTCCCAACCACAGCGATTCTTTCCCTGCTGTACGTAATGGAAGATGGTGCGACCACCGAGATTGCCGTGGTTGGCCATGAAGGTGTGGTGGGTGTCTCGATGTTCGCCGGTGAGCGCGCCATGAGCACCGCCGTGGTGCAAAGCGCCGGTTACGGCTACCGCTTGAAAGCACAAGCCCTGCGCGACGCTTTCAACCAGGGCGGTGCCCTGCCCCAGCTGCTGATGCGCTACAACGCCGCACTCTTTGCCCAAATGGCCCAGAACGCCGTCGGCGGCCGCCACAGCTCGATCGAACAGAAGCTGTGCCGCTGGTTGCTGGACCGCCTGGACCGCTCCCCAAGCAATGAGCTGAAGGTGACCCAGGAAATGATTTCGATCATGCTGGGCGTACGCCGCGAATCGATCACCGCCGCAGCCGGCAAGCTGCAGGAAGACGGCATGATCACCTACCGCCGCGGCAACATCACCGTCATTGATCGTGAAGGTCTGGAACGTTATGCGGGTGAGTGCTATAAGGTGGCGAAGATTGAATATGATCGCCTGCTCGCTGATGTAGCGTGCTGCTAGGATGCAGCAAGCCCGGGGGGACCACGCTCCCCGGGCGCCCGCCCCGGCCTCTCAGTGGGATATAAACCTCGATACAGGTTCCCCGGTCACCCCGCCCACGGCGGATATTCAATACCCCACCCAGCAGCAAAGCCCGCTCCCGCATCCCCAGCAAGCCATGTGACATTGGCTTGGCCAGCGTCGGAGCGGCAATCCCGACCCCGTCATCGATAATACGCAGCACCAGCATTTCGTCGCGCTGCAGCTTGAGCGACACGCTGACGCCGCTGGCCTTGGCGTATTTGCGGATATTGGTCAATGACTCCTGCACGATGCGGAACAAGGCAATGGACAGGCTGCTGTCGCCGGCCTTGGACACCGCATCGATGTCGGCGCCAATCTCGGTCTCGCACGGAATATTGGTCATGCGCGTGAAGTCTTCGCAGTAGCTGTCGATGGCCGCGCACAGGCCCAGGTTGTCGAGCAGGCTCGGACGCAAGTCTTCGATGATGCGGCGCTTCAGCTCCACCGTATCGACCAGGGTGCCGCGCGCACGGCGCAACTGGGCGGCCAGTTCGGGATTGGTCTTTTGCAGCTGGTGTGCGACGGCCGCGATATCCATGCTGATTGACGTGAGGTTGGCGCCCATCTCGTCATGCAGCTCGCGTGACAGGCGCATCTTTTCCTCTTCGCTGATCGAAATCAGGTGGCGCGACAGCACGGAGAGCTGCTCCGTACGCTGCTGCACCATCGACTCCAGGCTTTCATTCGACAGCTGCAGTGCATGCTCCACCGCCGCACGGTGCACGAAGCTGCGCCGCACCAGCTGGTAGAACATGATCAGCACCACGATGGCGACGGCGTTAATGCCAGCGCCCATCACGACAGCCTTCTGGTATTCCTGGTAGAAGCTGGCAGCGCGGGCCGACATGGCTTCGCCCTGCTCACGCGTCATGATCACGACTTGCAGGCGGATTTCGTCCATGCCGCTGCGCTCATCGCTGACCTGGGCGATGTTGACGATGTCGTCGAGCCCGCCGTGTTTATAGACTTCGATTGCCTGGCTCAGGATCGCGATGCGCTTGCGCACCAGCACCTGCAACTGCTGCAGGTTTTTCAGCTGGATGGGATTACGGGCGAGCAGCTTCTCCAGCTCGCGGAACTCGTTTTCAGATTCCGTGACGACGGCGCGCGTCGGCCCAAGATACGTTTCCTTGCCCGAAATGAAGTAGCCGCGCGCGCTGCTGTCCGCATCCAGCACCAGCACGTTCAGGTACTGCAGGCGTTCGGCGACGCGCGAGCTGAGCGCCAGTTGTTCGTTGGCGCCTTTCAGCGATTGCAAGTTGTGGAACAGGCTGAAGCCGTTGACGATCAGGATCAGCGCGCAAGTGACGCACAGGAGCGTTTTGTAAAGCGGCAGCCTGTGCCGGGGCGCTGGTTCGATGGTGAAGTACATTATGCCCATTATAGACCGGCGGCAAAATGCTGCCACACGGAAAGTCTATCGTGCGGCAGCTCAGGCGCCCTAGTCGAGCAGATTATTCTTCATTGCGTAGTACGTCAGGTCGCTATTCGATTGCAAGCCCATCTTTTCCATGATGCGAGTGCGATAGGTACTGACAGTCTTGATACTAAGCGACAAAGCCGTGCCGATATCGGACACGGTAGCGCCGCGCGCCAGGCGTAAAAACACCTGGAACTCGCGGTCCGACAACTCGGTATGCAGGGCTGCATTCGAATCGCGGTCAAAACTTTGTGCCAGCAGTTCGCCAACTTGCGAGCTGACATAACGGCGGCCCTGGTGAACGGTACGCACAGCGTTGATCAGTTCTTCCGCCTCGCACTCCTTGTTCAGGTAGCCGTTGGCGCCCATTTTGAACAGGTTGAGCGCGTACTGCTGCGCCGGATAGCCGGACAGAATCAGCACCGGCAGGTCCGGCTGGCCCTGGCGGATGGTACGCAGCGTGTCGATGCCGCTCTGGTCAGGCATGGCGATGTCCAGCAACAGCACGTCGCAAACTTCCTTGCGTGCGATTTCGAGCGCTTCACGCCCGGTACTTCCTTCAGCAACGACGCTGAATTCGTCGGACGACGAAAAGATTTGCTTGAAACCTGCCCTTACAATCTGGTGGTCGTCACAGATGGCTACGCGAATCATTGATCTTCCCTCTTGAACTCTTAACCTGGGAACGGAGCCAGCGTCTGCAATATCACTAGCAAAATCATAACGTTAATATTGTAGCACCAATGGTTTAACATTTTAGCTGAGTCTAACCGAAAAAAAGGACGCCTAAGCGCCCTTGCTACAGCTGCTTACAACTTTAGTAGCTCGAGTATGCTTTGCAGCTCGCTGCGCAGCATCTCTCGGTCCAGCGGCGGTGCTTCCGCGCCAATATTTTCATCATACTCGCCTTGCGCCGAATCGGCAGCGCGGCTATCCAGCTTGTTACGGGCGCCACTGATGGTGAAGCCCTGCTCGTACAGCAGTTCGCGAATACGACGGATCAACAGCACTTCGTGGTGCTGGTAATAGCGGCGGTTTCCGCGCCGCTTGACCGGTTTCAGCTGGGTGAATTCCTGCTCCCAATAGCGCAGCACGTGCGGCTTCACGCCGCACAGTTCACTGACCTCGCCAATGGTGAAATAGCGCTTCGCCGGAATCGGCGGCAACACTACCAGTTCAGCCTTGCCAGGACGGTCGTTCATTCACGCACCTTGTTGATCAGGATGCGCGCGCCGTACCGGCGCTGTCTTCAACCATGCCTTTCAGCTTCTGGCTGGCGTGGAAGGTCACCACACGGCGTGCGGTGATCGGGATTTCCTCGCCGGTTTTCGGGTTGCGCCCCGGGCGCTGCGGCTTGTCGCGCAGCTGGAAATTGCCGAAACCAGACAGTTTCACCGCTTCGCCGCGCTCCAGCGCGTTGCGGATCTCGTCAAAGAAAGTTTCGACCATGTCCTTGGCCTCACGCTTGTTCAGGCCTACCTGTTCGAACAGAAGTTCGGCCAGTTCTGCCTTGGTCAGCGTCGGCAAATCCTTTTCAGCTTCCTGGCGTACCTTGGCGTTCTGCATTGCGCTGTGCAGTTCAGCGTCCAATGCGGATTCAAGTACGGCGGAATCGACGTCGTTGTTGTTAATTTTGCTGCCCTGCCTTCTAAAAGTACATGAGTCCGGCATTGCCGGACTCCCTGAAATGACTTAAGTGTTAAATCAAGCCCGCAGTTTTGCGCCCAGCGCCAGAACGACGTGTGCCGTGAACGCTTTCATCAATTCCTCGACGACATCGTCCTGCAGGGTGTTTTGAGTATCTTGCAAGCTAAAGCGGAAAGCAAGCGATTTTTCGTCGCTTTCCAAGCCTTTGCCGCGATATTCGTCAAACAAAACAATGGCTTGCACGATACGCCCTTGAGCATGGGCTGCCGCTACGCCGTTGAATGCGTCGAGCACTTCCTGTGCTGCCACGGACTGCTTCACGACGACAGCGAGGTCGCGCGTGCTGCCCGGGAACTTGGAAATCTCTTCATAGACTGGCACGTCGCGTTGCTGTAACGCAACAGCGTCAACTTCGAAGAGCACCGGTGCTTTCGGCAGGTCGTACTTCTGCAGCCAGCGTGGGTGCAGTTCGCCGATGAAGCCGATGACCTTGCCATCCAGTTCCACCGAGGCGGCGCGGCCCGGGTGCAGGGCTGGGTGCGACAGCTTGGCGAAGCGCAGCTGGCGCGGCGCAAACAGGGTCTCCAGGTCGGCCTTGACGTCGAAGAAGTCGACATCGCGGGTTTCCTGGCCCCACTGCTCGTCCGCCACCGGGCCGTAGGCCATGGCGGCAACGCGCTGCGGCTGGGCGTAGCCGGCCACGGTCAGCGGGCCATCCTGAACGGAGGCGTCACGCTGGAAGATGGCGCCAACTTCGAACAGGCGCACGCGCGGCTGCTTGCGGTTGACGTTGTAGCGCACGTTGGCGACCAGGCTGCCGATCAGGCTCGAACGCATGACCGACATCTGCGATGCGATCGGGTTCTGCAGCTTGATCGGGCTGTCGTTGCCGTTAAAGTCCAGCTCCCACTGCGCTTCCACGAAGCTCATGTTGACCACTTCCTGGAATCCCAGGTCGGCCAGCTGGTGGCGCACGGCGAAGATCGAGCGGGTGTTTTCCGGGGCGATGATCATCTCGGCGGCTGCCACCGGCGGCAGGGTCGGGATGTTTTCGAAGCCGTACACGCGGGCCACTTCTTCGATCAGGTCTTCTTCAATTTCGATGTCGAAGCGGAACGACGGCGCGGTGACGCTGAATACACCTTCGGCCAGCGTGAACTCAAGGCCCAGGCGCTTGAAGATGTCGGCGACCATGTCGTCGTTCAAGGCCACGCCGATCACCTTCGCGGCGCGGGCGGTGCGCATTTGCACTGGTTCGCGCTTTGGCAGGTTGACGATCTGGTCGTCGATGGCGCCGACCTTGGTGTCGGCCGTGCCGCAGATCTCCACCAGCAGCGCGGTGATGCGCTCCAGGTGCTCAGGGATCGATGCGAAGTCCACGCCACGCTCGAAGCGGTGCGCGGCATCGGTCGAGAAGTTGTACTTGCGGGCGCGGCCCTGGATGGCGTTTGGCCACCAGAATGCAGCTTCCAGGTAGATGTTGGTGGTGTCGTCGGACACGGCGGTGGCGTCGCCGCCCATGATGCCGGCCAGCGATTCCAGTTCCTTGTCGTCGGCGATCACGCCAACCCATTCATCGACTTCGATGGTGTTGCCGTTCAGGAGCTTGATCTGCTCACCATTCTTGCCCCAGCGGACGTCCAGCGAACCGTGGATCTTGTCAAGGTCGAACACGTGCGAAGGACGGCCCATTTCCAGCATCACGTAGTTGGAAATATCCACCAGCGCCGACACTGGACGCTGACCGCTGCGCTCGAGGCGCTGCTTCATCCAGGCCGGGGTTTGCGCCTTGGCGTTCAGGCCGCGGATCACACGGCCGGCGAAGCGGCCGCACAGGTCCGGTGCGGAGACTTTCACCGCCAGCTTTTCGTCCAGGGTGACAGGCACGATGGCGTTCTGCGGCAGGTTCAGTTGCGAACCGGTCAGCGCAGCCACTTCACGCGCCACGCCCAGCACGGACAGGCAGTCCGCCTTGTTCGGAGTCAGCTTGATGGTGAATTTCAGGTCGTTCAGCGCGAAGTAGTCGCGGATGTTCTGGCCGATCGGCGCGTCGTCAGGCAGCTCGATCAGGCCGCCGTGATCTTCCGACAGCTTCAGTTCGCGCGCGGAGCACAGCATGCCTTGCGACTCGACGCCGCGCAGCTGGCCAACCTTGATTTCGAACGGCTTGCCGTCGGCGCCTGGCGGCAGCACGGCGCCGGCCATGGCGCATGCGACCTTCAGGCCTGGACGCACGTTTGGCGCGCCGCAAACGATATTCAGCAGCGTGCCGGTGCCCACGTCGACCTGGCAGACGTTCAGGCGGTCGGCGTTCGGGTGCTTGGCGGTTTCGCGCACATGGCCAACGACCACGTTGGTGAATGGAGGCGCTACTGGATCGATGTCTTCAACTTCGAGGCCGGACATGGTCAGCATATGTGCCAGTTCATCCGAAGTCATCTTCGGATCGACCATCGTGCGCAGCCAGTTTTCAGAGAATTGCATAGTCAGCTTTCGTATTCTTTTAATTGAACTGCTTCAGGAAGCGCAAATCGCCTTCGTAGAACAGGCGCAGGTCGTTCACGCCATAGCGCAGCATGGTCAGGCGCTCGAGGCCGGAGCCGAACGCAAAACCAATGTACTTCTCTGGATCCAGGCCAAAGTTGCGCACAACATTTGGATGCACCTGGCCCGAGCCCGACACTTCCAGCCAACGGCCTTTCAGCGGACCGCTGCCGAACGCAATATCAATCTCCGCCGACGGCTCGGTGAACGGGAAATACGAAGGACGGAAACGCACTTGCAGGTCATCCGTCTCAAAGAAAGCCTTAACGAAATTCAGGTACACGCCCTTCAGGTCAGCGAAGGAAATGTCCTCCGCAATCCACAGGCCTTCAACCTGGTGGAACATCGGCGAGTGGGTCGCATCGGAGTCGACACGATAGGTACGGCCCGGCGCGATCACCTTGATCGGCGGCTTGTTGTTACGGGCATAGCGCACCTGCATCGGCGAGGTGTGGGTACGCAGCAGCAGCGGCTTGCCGGTGCTGTCATTGCCTTCCACGTAGAAGGTATCCTGCATCGAACGCGCCGGATGGTTCTCAGGCGAATTCAGTGCGGTAAAGTTGGTCCAGTCGGTTTCGATTTCCGGGCCGGCTGCGACGTCGAAGCCGATCGAGCGGAAGATCTCTTCCACGCGCTCCCACGTACGCATGACAGGGTGGATACCGCCTTTTGCGCGGCCACGGCCCGGCAGCGACACGTCGATCGCTTCTGCGTTCAAGCGCAGTTGCAGCTGCGCTTCCGCCAGGGCATCACGGCGCGCGGTCAGCGCGGCTTCGATCTGCACCTTGGCGGCGTTAATCAGGGCGCCTTGCGCCTTTTTCTCTTCAGGGTCCAGTTTGCCCAGGCCCTTCATCATTTCGGTGATCTGGCCAGTCTTGCCAAGGTACTTGGCTTTGGCGTTTTCAAGTGCTGCAGCGTCTACGGCGGCGAGGAAGTCAGCCTGCGCGGAGACGACGAGTTGTTCGAGCGAGTTCATCCGACTTTTTTCCTGTTTTGGAAATTAAAAACGGGACATAGCTAAGCCATGTCCCGCTTCTTATGAGCGCCACCCGAAGGTGGCACACATCACTGGCAATTAAGCAGCGATCTTGGCTTTGACGACGTTGACAATCGCTGCGAAAGCAGGCTTGTCCATCACAGCCATATCAGCCAGGACCTTACGGTCCAGTTCAATAGCGGCCTTCTTCAGACCGTTCATGAACACGCTGTAGGTAACGCCGTGTTCGCGGGCAGCCGCGTTGATACGGGTGATCCACAGGGCGCGGAAGACGCGCTTCTTGTTACGACGGTCGCGGTACGCGTACTGGCCAGCGCGCATCACTGCTTGCTTGGCAATACGGAATACTTTGCTGCGACGACCGCGGTAACCCTTGGCCAGGTTCAGTACTTTTTTATGACGGGCACGCGCGGTAACCCCACGTTTTACTCGAGGCATAGTAGCTCCTTAAATAATGTTGTGAGATTAAGCGGATGGCATCATGCGGTAGACGCTTTGGACGTCGGACGCATTGATGTTACGAGTGCCACGCAGTTGACGCTTGTTTTTGGTGGTCTTCTTGGTCAGGATGTGGCGTTTGAAAGCCATGCCCGACTTAACGGTGCCACCTGGGCGCACGCGAAAACGCTTTTTCGCGGAGCTCTTGGTTTTCATTTTTGGCATGTGAATGCTCCAATAATGACCGGATTGTAGGTGGCAGCAACTCTACTGCACTTTTGGTGCCTACTCTCACGGGAACCCGGGAGTATAGCACAACTTTTATTGGAATCGGTAAACCATGGGAAACCGGGAAACCAGGGTACGGCCCAAGGGCCGGACCCTGACGCACAAACGCCGCTGGCTCCATCGAAGCCAGCGGCGTTTCGGTTTCCCGGTTTTAAGCGGTTTTACTTCTTCTTCTTCGGCGCCAGCACCATGATCATCTGGCGGCCTTCCATCTTAGGGAACTGCTCAACCTGGCCATGCGGCTCCAGGTCAGCCTTCAGACGCTCGAGCATGCGCATGCCGATATCCTGGTGGGCCATTTCACGGCCGCGGAAACGCAGGGTGATCTTGGTCTTGTCACCGTCTTCCAGGAACTTGATCAGGTTACGCAGCTTGATGTTGTAGTCGCCATCATCGGTGCCCGGACGGAATTTGACTTCCTTCACAGAGATCACCTTCTGCTTCAACTTGGCTTCGTGCGCCTTCTTCTGTTCCGAATACTTGAACTTACCGTAATCCATCAGTCGGCAGACTGGAGGATTCGCGTTCGGCGCGATCTCGACCAGGTCGACATCGGCCTCTTCCGCCAGGCGGAAGGCTTCGGCCAGGCTTACGATGCCCAGCGGTTCATTATCCACACCCGACAGACGCATTTCAGGGTGGGTGATCTCGCCATTGATGCGATGGGAAGACTTGTCAGTAGCTATGGTGTTTCCTTCAATTTTGGTTAGTGGGCCGGTTGCGGGGCTCCCCGCATTTAGGCTTTGGTCTCGACGTCGTTCTGAAGTCGCTCCACCAGGGCTTCGATCGACATGACGCCCAGATCGACATTGCCCCGCGCACGCACGGCCACGGTATTGGCATCCCGCTCTTTGTCGCCCACCACGAGGATGAAAGGCACTTTTTGGACGGAATGTTCGCGGATTTTATACGTAATCTTCTCGTTGCGCAAATCAGCAGCAACGCGGAAGCCCAGCTTGCGCAGCCTGGATTCAAGCGCTTTGCAGTAATCCGCCTGTGCATCGCTGATGTTGAGAATCGATACTTGCTGAGGGGCAAGCCACATCGGCAGCGCGCCGGCGTAGTTCTCAATCAGGATGCCGATGAAGCGCTCCAGAGAACCCACGATCGCACGGTGCAGCATGACCGGGGTCTTGCGGGTGTTGTCATCCGCGACATACTCGGCACCGAGGCGGCCAGGCATGAAGAAGTCGACCTGCATGGTGCCGACCTGCCATGGACGGCCCAGCGAATCCTTCAAGTGGTACTCGATCTTCGGACCGTAGAAAGCGCCCTCGCCCGGCAGCTCAGTCCAGGTGACGCCGCAGGCACGCAGGCCGGAGCGCAGGGCTTCTTCCGCCTTATCCCACACCTCGTCGTCGCCGATGCGGTTGTCAGGGCGCAGCGCCAGCTTCACATCGATGTTCTCGAAATGGAAATCTTTATAGACTTCCATCGCCTGCTGGTGGAAGGCCACCACTTCCGGTTCGATCTGCTCGTTGGTGCAGAAGATGTGGCCGTCATCCTGGGTGAAACCGCGCACGCGCATGATGCCGTGCAGCGCGCCGGACGGCTCGTTGCGGTGGCACTGGCCGAATTCACCGTAGCGCAGCGGCAGGTCACGGTAGGAACGCAGGTCGCTGTTGAAGATCTGTACGTGGCCCGGGCAGTTCATCGGCTTCAGCGCGTAGGAACGGTTTTCGGACTCGGTCACGAACATGTTCTCGCGGTAGTTTTCCCAGTGGCCGGTCTTGCCCCACAGCGAAGCATCCAGGATCTGCGGCGCCTTCACTTCCTGGTAGCCGTTTTCCTGGTACTTGCGGCGCATGTACTGCTCCACCTGCTGCCAGATCGTCCAGCCCTTCGGATGCCAGAACACCAGGCCTGGAGCCTCGTCCTGGAAGTGGAAGAAGTCCAGCTGCTTACCCAGCTTGCGGTGGTCACGCTTTTCAGCCTCTTCCAGCTGGAACAGGTACTGCTCCTGGTCTTCCTTCTTGGTCCACGCCGTGCCGTACACACGCTGCAGCATTTCATTCTTGCTGTCGCCGCGCCAGTAAGCTCCAGCCAGCTTCATCAGCTTGAAGACCTTCAGCTTGCCGGTCGATGGCACGTGCGGGCCGCGGCACAGGTCGGTGAAATTGCCTTCGGTGTACAGGGACACGTCCTCGTTCGACGGAATCGAAGCGATGATCTCAGCCTTGTAGTGCTCGTTGATGGACTTGAAGTAAGCCACGGCTTCATCGCGCGGCAGGACCTTGCGGGTTACCTGCTCGTCTTTCTTCGCCAGTTCGGCCATCTTCTTCTCGATCGCCACCAGGTCATCCGGGGTGAACGGGCGCTTGTAGGAGAAGTCGTAGTAGAAACCGTTTTCGATGACCGGGCCGATGGTCACTTGCGCGTCAGGGAACAGTTCCTTGACGGCGTAAGCCAGCAAGTGAGCGGTCGAGTGGCGAATGACGTCCAGGCCTTCCGGGTCCTTGTCGGTCACGATGGCGACGTCGGAATCCTTCCCGATCAGGAAGGAAGTGTCGACGACCTTGCCGTCAACCTTGCCGGCCAGGGCGGCCTTGCCAAGGCTGGTGCTGATGTTGGACGCAACTTGAGCTACGGTCAGCGGGGCATCGAATTGACGGACGGAACCGTCGGGCAGTCGGACTGAAACCATTATGGATCTCCGGAGAAAAAGGACATGCTGAAAAATATGGACGAAAAAAAACGCGGGCTAGCCGCGTTTTCTTCAATTGAACAAGCAAAAGAAAGCCGATCGACTAGCGTCACTCACCAACCTTGATGGTAGTTCGCGGTGTCATAACCGGTGTGCCTTTCTCGCTCTTACAAAATGTCTGGTGGGCGGTGAGGAATTCGAATCCCCGACCCCTTGGATGTCGACCAAGTATTCTAACCAGCTGAACTAACCGCCCGTGTCTTTTGCAATGGTACTACATAAAAATGTTCTGGTGGGCGGTGAGGAATTCGAATCCCCGACCCCTTGGATGTCGACCAAGTATTCTAACCAGCTGAACTAACCGCCCGAGAGCCAGCATTATAGAGAGCACTTCCCCCTATGACAAGTGTTTTCCGAAGAAAACATTACTGTTATATTCAGGGGCTATGCAAAACCATGATTCCACGCACCTGCACGCCCATTTAGACGGCGACGCGCAACACGCCCACTTCAACGAACACCGCAGCCAGACCGCCCTCGCCGTCGCATTGGCCATGACTTTAGGCTTTGCCGTGGTCGAAGTCGCCGCCGGCTTCATGGCGAATTCGCTGGCCCTGATTTCCGACGCCGGGCATATGGTCACCGATGCCGCCGCGCTGGGCCTGGCGTTGATGGCGCAGCTGATCGCCAAGCGCCGCCCCTCCGCCCGCTATTCCTTCGGCTTTGGCCGCGCAGAAGCCCTGGCCGCCTTTGTAAACGGACTGGCAATGTTGCTGGTCGTCGGCTGGATCGTATTTGAAGCCGTGCAGCGTTTTTCTTCGCCGGTGCCAGTCCAAGGCAGCACTGTGCTGGTCGTGGCCGCGATCGGTTTGGCCGTCAACGTCCTCGTCGCCTGGAGCCTGTCACGTGACAAAGAGAGCATGAATGCCCGCGCCGCGCTGGTGCACGTGCTGGGCGATCTGCTCGGCTCCGTCGCTGCGCTGATCGCGGGCGGCGTGATCATGGCGACCGGCTGGATGCAGATTGACCCGATCCTCTCACTGCTTGTCTCACTACTGATCCTCAAGTCCACCATCGGCGTCTTGCGCGAGTCCTTCCACCATCTGATGGAAGGCGTGCCTGATAGTGCCGACTACGCCCAGATCGGCGCCGACTTGGCCGGCGTGCCCGGCGTGCTGTCCGTGCACGATCTCCATGTATGGGAAATGTCGCCCGGCCAACCGGCCCTCATCGGCCATTTGGAGATCAACAACCTGCAGGAATGGCCGCAAATCTTGCACAACGTTAAAGCCATGCTACTCTCCAAGCACAAGATTGATCACATCACTCTGCAGGCCGAGCCAATTCAGAAATCATGATCCTGATTGTCGCAATCACGCTGGTTTTGCTTTGCCTGAATGTGTTTGCGACACGCCTCATCCGCCGTGACGAGCATTCCGAGAAATCTCAGCGCAGTGCGCAGTTGGCGGCAGCGATTAGCGAACGCGCCGCCAAACGGAAATAGGGACATCTCCGTCAAGGCGCGGCGGCACGCGCCACTCTAGCACATCGCCCTTCAGTTGATATTCGCGCCGCTGCACGGATCCATCCCATTGCGGGTTGGATGCGGCTGAAATGCGGAAGACCAGCTTGCCCTCCTCCACTGCAACACTGCCGAAATGCGTACTCATGGTAAGCAGCAGGCGCTTGTACTCAGGCGGCTCAGCGGCACGGAAGTCGCCCGCAAACGGTGGCCGCTCGGCATGATAGATCTGGAGCGCATAGCGGCCATCGCTCCCAACCGTCAGCGTACCCCGTGGTTTGGCGCCGTAGTCGTCACTGCGGCTGCCGTCTGGATGTTCGCGATAGGCGCCGATCAAATCCCAGGCGCCAACGAGCTGCGCGATGCTTGGCGCGTCTCCTCCGCTTGCCAAGGCGAAACCGGGCAACGCCAGGGCCGCGAAAATGAACCTTTTCATTGCAATCTCCATTGGGTTGACATGGCGCTAACGATATACAGCTTCCCTTCGGAGCAAAATTGCAAAATCTTCGCCTCATCTGTGCAAAAATGCACCGATGGATACACCGGACTGGAACGACCTTCGCTATTTCCTCGCCGTTACCTCGGCTGGCTCACTCTCGGCTGCAGCCAGGGCCCTCGGCGTTGAGCACACAACCGTTTCGCGGCGAATCGAAGCACTTGAACGCGTGCTTGCCGTTCGCTTGTTCGATCGCTTCGCGCGCGGATGGGCGTTGACAGAGGCGGGCAAAGCTCTGCTGCCCCAAGCTCAACGCGTGGAAGATGAAATTCACGGTCTGCTGCGCCAGGCAACCGGCGCTAACTCCGGGCTGGGCACCGTCCGCATCTCCGCTCCGCCCGCAATTGCTGCGCACTGGATCGCTCCCGGTTTGCCGCAAATGCGCGCGAAATTGGAAGGCATCGACATTGAACTGGGCGCTGAAACAGCGCAAATCGACCTTTCGCGGCGCGATGCGGATATCGCAATCCGGTTTAAACGCCCGCAGACACCCGATTTGGCGGTGCGGCAGATTGCAACCATTCGGTATTATCTTTGCGCGACTCCGGAATATCTGGCGGGGCGAGATCCGGGCAAATGGGAATTTATCGGATATGACGAAAGCCTCGCTGAAACGCCGCAACAGGAATGGCTCAAAGCATTCGCCGCAGGCCGGCGCTTCATTTTGAGCAGCAATGACCTGGGAGTCATTGCATCAGCCACCCGCAACGGCGCCGGAATAGCAGTCCTTCCCGATTATCTCGCCACCGGATTGATTATGGCTGGCAGCAATTGTCCGGTGCAACGCAAACTATGGATGGTTATCCACGATGACGTCCGCAAATCGCCGAGCGTTCGGCGCACCGCTGACGTCCTCGCCGAATTGTTTAATCGCCCGGCGCGCTAACTCCTGGCAGCAATGCGCCATTAGTTAGCGTGACTGCCGCGAGCACGGCAGAATGGCAGACGCGGGACGCGGTTAAGCGCGGCGGGCTTCGAGGATGCCGGTGACTTCGCCAATGGCGGCGAGGGCTTTCTGCAGCTGGCTGGTGGCGCCGATTTCGACCGTAAATGTCATACGGGCCTGGCCTTTTGCCGATTGGGTATTAACGCCGGTGACGTTGATTTTCTCGCGCGAGAAAATCTCGGAAATATCGCGCAATAAGCCCTGGCGGTCGGCCGCCAATACAAATAAATCCACTGGGAATACGGTATCCGAACGTGCGGCGCCCCATTCCGTGACAATCACGCGTTCCGGCGCTTTGGCGCGCATCTCGGCGAAGTTTTTGCACGAGGCGCGGTGAATCGAAACACCTTTGCCGCGTGTGACAAAACCTACGATTGGATCAGGCGGCGCTGGCTTGCAGCACTTCGCCAATTGCGTCATCAGGCCATCGGTGCCCACTACCAGCACGCCGGATTTGGCGCCGGATTCGACGCTTGAATTGCGGCTCTTGCTGACCGCAACCTGGTCAACAACCTCTTCCTCGGCTTCGCCCGGGTCGCGCAGCGCAAGCTCAACGTGGCGCAGCGAGAATTCATCCTTGCCGACGGAGAGGAACAAGTCGTCCACCTTCGCAAAGCCCAGCTTTTGCGCCAGCGCTTCAAGGTTGACGGCGGTTTTGCCTTCGCGCTGCAGCGACTTCTCGACCAGCGAGCGGCCGTTCGCGACAGTTTCCTGGATGTCGATGGCGTGGAACCATGCGCGTACTTTCGTACGTGTACGGCTCGAGACGGTGTAGCCGGGGCTCAGCCAATCACGCGAAGGGCCGGCCGTACCGGGAGCGCCTTTGGCGGTAATGACTTCACAAGTTTGCCCGCTCTTCAACGCCGTGTTCAACGGCACCATCTGGCCGTCGACGCGCGCGCCGCGGCAGCGGTGGCCAACGTCGCTGTGCAGGTGGTAAGCGAAATCGATCGGCGTGGCGCCAACCGGCAATTCGATCACGCGCGCCTGTGGCGTCAGCACGAAAATGCGGTCGTCCAGCGTGGCCGACTTGAGCTTTTCCACCCACTCGCGCTGCTGGTCTTCGTTACCGACAACGTTATCGGCAACCTCGGTTTTCCAGGCCAGCAGCTGGCGCAGCCAGGCGATCTTTTCGTCGTACTGCTGCCCTTTGAAGTTGGAGCCGCCCTCTTCCTTATAGCGCCAGTGCGCGGCGACACCGTATTCGGCAAAGCTGTGCATTTCCTGGGTGCGGATCTGCACTTCGAGGGGGCGGCCATCGTCCGCCGTCACTACCGTGTGCAGCGACTGGTAGCCGTTCGGCTTGGGACGGGAAATGTAATCGTCGAATTCTTTCGGGATCGGGGTCCAGATATTGTGGACCACGCCGAGCACCGTATAGCAGGTCTTCACGTCGTCGACGATAACGCGGAAGGCGCGCACATCGTACAGCTCCGAGAAGTCCAGGTCCTTGCCCTTCATCTTGTTCCAGATGGAATAGATGTGCTTGGGCCGGCCGAACACTTCGGCCTTGATGCCTGCCGATGCCAGTTCGGACTGCAGGCGCGAAATGGAAGACGTGACGAAGCTCTCGCGCGCCATGCGCTTCTCTTCCAGCATCTTCGCAATGCGCTTGTAGGTTTCCGGCTCGATGAAGCGGAAGGACAAGTCCTCCAGCTCCCATTTGATCTGCCAGATGCCGAGGCGGTTGGCCAGCGGCGCGTAAAGGTCCAGGGTTTCGCGGCCGTATGCGCGCGTCACTTCGTCGAAGCGTTTGATATCGGAGAAGTAACGCAGAGTGGTGCAGCAGGAAGCCAGCCGCACCAGCACCACGCGCATGTCGGTGGCCATCGCCAGCAGCATCTTGCGCAGCGACTCGACCTGGGCGACAGCCTGCTGCGCCGCAGTCTTGGTGCGCGCAGCACTGCCGGAGGACGCGAGCGTCAGTTCGCGCAGGCGGATCAGCTGGCGCACGCCGGCAACCAGGTCGTTGACTTCCTTGCCGTAGCGCGGCTCGATGGAGGGAGCGGTGTCGGCGTCGAGCAATGTGAGCTCGAACATGAGTGCCGCGATGCGGGTTTCCGCATCGGTGCGCAGGATGGCCAGTGTGCTGGCGACCCCGATGGCGAATTCCAGGGCGTCCTGCCCATGGCCGGTGACACGGCCGGCATATGCATCGCTCGCATGATCCAGTGCTGCGAGAACGCGCGCGCCGTCGTCGGCGGATAAGCCTTGTACCAGTTGCTCCGTCGTTGCGCTATTGAGAGCCGCGATTGAAACCATTACGAAAACCTTTACGACTTACTTTACGGCGGCAGTCACCACAATTTCGATGAGCCATTCAGGATTTGCCAGCTCCGCTTTCACGGTGGCGCGCGGCGGAGTATTGCCTTCCACAACCCAGCCTTCCCATACTTCGTTCATAGCGGCGAAGTTGGCCAGGTCGGTGATGTAGATCTGGGCGCGCAGGATGTGTGCCTTGTCGCTGCCGGCTTCGGCCAGCAGGCGGTCGATGTGGCCCAGTACTTCGGCGGTCTGCGCCTTGATGTCGCCGCCCTTTTCGGCGATCTGGCCGGCCAGGTAGACGGTGCCGTTATGCACGGCTGCTTCGGACATGCGCTTACCTACGTGAAAACGTTTGATTTCCATGCTCTTTCTCTTAGTGGTTCAACAAAAAATCTTTGGCGATCGCGATCTGGTCGGCATGCAGGAAAGTCGGCGCATGGCCAACGTCCGGGATTTCCACCAGCTTGGCTTTCGGACCGCGCTGCGTCATCGCCTCGGCAGTTTCGCGCGACAGCAAATCCGAATTGGCCCCGCGCACCAGCAAGGTCGGGCAGCGGATCGCATCGTAGGCGGCCCACAGCATGGCCTCGTCGGCCTTCGCCGATTCCGGGGTCACCGATTGGAACGGCAGCGCCAGTCCCATATCGTAATGGCGCACCCACGAACCGTCCTTATCCTGGCGCAGCACATCGGCAGCCAGCTTGTGCCATTCCGCATCCGTGTGTTCGCCGAAGGTCACCGAGACCATCTTCACGAATTCGGCGCCTGCTCTAAACGTCGGGAAGCGCACTTCCTGCGCGATGTAGTCGCCGATGCGCTGGATCGCCACCGCATCCAAGGTCGGGCCGATATCGTTCAATACCAGCTTGCTGACCGGGCTGTCGGGCAGCGAGGCCAGGCCCAGGCCGATCAGGCCGCCCATCGAGGTGCCGAACCAGTCGACGGTCTGGCGTTCGCCATTGGCCAGCACGCGCGCCAGCAGGGTCACCATGTCGCTGACGTATTGGGGAAGGCGGTACAGCTGCGGGTTGACCAGGCTGCCGGAACGGCCGCGGCCCACCACGTCGGGACAAACCACACGGTAATCCTTGCACAGTGACTGTGCGAGATTATCGAAATCGTCAGAAACGCGGGTGACGCCGTGCACGCAAACGAGCACGTTCGGATTGTCTTCCTCGCCCCATTCCTTGTACGCCATCTGGTGCAGGCCAGACATGGAGAAACACTGAACGGACTTTATTTTCGCTTCTGGCATTCGGTTTCTCGCTCCCGTGCTATTGGTTTGCCCTTGGTTTTTGCGCTACATTCTACATTGGCTAACAAATTATAGGGCACCAAATGGTCAGCACCACTTTACGCGGCAAAACGGCTCTCGTCACCGGCTCCACTTCAGGCATCGGCCTGGGCATCACACGCAGCCTCGCTGCGGAAGGCGCGAACATCATTTTGAACGGCTTTGGCGACGCGGGCGAAATCGCCCAACTGCAGGAATCGCTGGCCGCCGAATTCGGCGTACAGACCGGTTATAACGGCGCCGATATGAGCAAACCGGCCCAGATCGAAGCGATGATGAATTACGCGGCCGACGTGTTTGGCGGCGTTGATATTCTGGTCAACAACGCCGGCATCCAGCACGTTGCCAACGTAGAGGATTTCCCGCCTGAGCGCTGGGACGCCATCATCGCCATCAACCTGACATCTGCTTTCCACACCACGCGCCTGGCGCTGCCCCACATGAAGGCGCGCAACTGGGGCCGCATCATCAACCTCGCCTCGGTGCACGGCCTGGTGGCTTCGGCCGGCAAATCGGCCTATGTGGCGGCCAAGCACGGCCTGGTGGGTTTCACCAAGGCCACCGCCCTGGAGACTGCGAAGACTGGCATTACCTGCAACGCCATTTGTCCTGGCTGGGTGTTGACGCCCCTGGTGCAAAAGCAGGTCGACGCGCGCGCCGAAAAAGAAGGCTTGTCGAATGAGGCGGCCAAGGCGGCCCTGCTGGCTGAAAAGCAGCCCTCCGGCGAGTTCGTCACGCCGGAAGAGCTCGGTGCAATGGCCGTATTCCTGTGCTCCGATGCGGCGCGCCAGATGCGCGGCGTGGCATGGAATATGGATGGGGGCTGGGTGGCGCAATAAGATTGTGGTTTTCCCTACAATACGGGAAACACACAATAGCGCGGGCATAAGCCATTTGCAATGATGAGGATATTCGGAGACAAACAAGGCCCCTCATCATGGAAAAGAAACCCTTCTACAAAATACTGTACGTACAAGTACTGTTCGCAATCTTCTGCGGCGTCATGCTCGGCATTTACTTGCCGGCGGACGCCGTGGCAATGAAGCCGCTAGGCGACGGCTTCATCAAACTGATCAAGATGATCATCGCCCCGGTCATCTTCTGTACGGTAGTGAGTGGCATCGCCGGCATGCAGGACGTCAAGAAGATCGGCCGCGTCGGCGGCAAAGCCCTGATCTACTTTGAAGTCGTTTCAACCTTCGCCCTGGTCATCGGTCTTCTGGTCGCCAACACCATCCAGCCTGGCGCCGGCTTCAACGCCGATCCGCACACCCTGGACACCAAATCGATTGCCCAGTACACCGACAAAACCAAGTCGCTGACCACCGTCGATTTTCTGCTGAACATCATCCCTAGCACCGTGTTCGATGCTTTCGCCAAGGGCGACATCCTGCAAGTGCTGCTGGTGGCTATTCTGTTCGGCTTCGCGCTGTCGCTGCTCGGTGAACGCGGCCGCCCGATTCACAAACTGATCGACGAGGTATCGCATGCCTTCTTCGGCATGGTCAACATCATCATGAAGGCCGCGCCCCTGGGTGCATTCGGCGCCATGTCCTTTACCATTGGTAAGTACGGCATCGCCTCGCTGCTGCCGCTGGCCAAACTGATGGGTTCGTTCTACCTGACCTGCGCCCTGTTCGTGTTCGTCGTCCTGGGCCTGATCGCCAAGTACACCGGCTTCTCGATCTTCCGCTTCATCGCCTACATCAAGGAAGAGCTTCTGATCGTGCTCGGCACCTCGTCATCGGAAAGCGCCCTGCCTTCCCTGATGCGCAAGCTGGAAAAACTCGGCGCCTCGAAACCTGTCGTTGGCCTGGTTATCCCGACCGGCTACTCCTTCAACCTGGACGGCACCAATATCTACATGACCATGGCGGCCCTGTTCGTGGCCCAGGCAACCAATACCGACCTGACCCTGACGCAGCAGCTGACCATCCTGGGCGTCGCCATGCTGACCTCGAAAGGCGCTTCCGGCATTACCGGCGCCGGTTTCATTACGCTGGCTGCAACCCTGGCCGTGGTGCCAACCATCCCGGTCGCGGGCATGGCCCTGATTCTCGGCATCGACCGCTTCATGAGCGAATGCCGTGCCCTGACCAACTTCTGCGGTAACGGCGTGGCGGCCCTGGTGGTCGCCAAGTGGGAAGGCGAGCTCGACCATGACACACTGCAGCGCGAACTGGCCAACCCAACACCCCTCGCCCACCTGAGCGATTCGCTCCCGGGAGAAGATACGCTGGAAGCCACTGCCAAATAAACAACGTTTCCATACCGAAAGTAAGGCCCCATGCAAGTTTGCGTGGGGCCTTTCTTTTTTTGTGGTTAGAATGTAACGAAAAGTCGCAGGACAAAAGTTGACACACGGCAACACGCCAACTAGAATAAAGTCACTAAAAATGTATATCTACCGGACGCCAGGAATGAAACTACCCAGCCACCGCGGCTTTACCCTGATGGAAGTGTTGATCGCCATTGTGATCATCGGCGTCCTGCTCTCCATCGCCATGCCTGCCTATACCAGCTACGTCATCAGGGGCAACCGTGCCGCCGCCCAGCAGCATTTGTTGGACTTGGCGCAGCGCGAGACACAGATTCTCGCTGATGCGCGTACATACAAGAACACCGTGGCCGGCTTGAACATGACTTCGCCAGCCAGCGTGACCAAGTTCTACACGATCTCGATCACCGCCAGCGACGGCCCGCCGCCGACCTTCACCATTACCGCCACGCCTATCGCCGGCAGCAAGCAGGCCGCCGACGGCGCCCTAAGCATCGACCAGGCTGGCGCCAAACTACCTGCTACCAAGTGGTGATGCCATGAAACGCCAAGCCGGCTTCAGCCTGATTGAGATCATGGTCGTGATTGCCGTCACGATTGTTCTGGCGGGCGTTGGCGTACCGGCCATGCAGGAAATGGTCGTCAACCAGCGCATCAAGACCACCACCAGCGACCTGTTCGCCAGTATCCTGCGCGCGCGCAGCGAAGCGATCAAACGCAATACCAATGTATCGATGAACCCCAGCACCGACTGGAGTACCGGCTGGAGTATTCCCAGCCCTAATGCCGGCGAACCCGCGCTGCTCAACCTGTCCAACCGCTCTTCGATCGTCGTCGCGGGCCCGGCTACCGGCATCACCTTTACTGCCGCCGGCCGCTTGCAGGGCACTGGCAACGTAACGTTCAATGTGAGTTCCACCAAGGGTACGCCCCGCTGCATCACGATTGACCTGGGCGGGCGCCCCAACGTGCAACCCCATTCCTGCTCATAAGGCCTGCCATGCGTCGTCAACACGGCATTTCTATGATTGAAGTCCTGATCACCATGGTGATCCTCGCCTTTGGCTTGCTCGGCATTGCCGTGTTCCAGTCGAAAGCCAACCTGGGCTCAGTCGAATCCTATCAACGCGCCCAGGCGGTGATCCTGCTGGACGATATGACAGCCCGCCTGCAGGCCAATCCAGCCAACAGCGGCAGTTATGTCGTGGCCGAAGTCGGCACCGGCGACACCCAGCCCGCCGATTGCACCACCGTAGCCGTCGGCGCCGCGCGCGATATCTGCGAATGGAGCCGAACCCTGAAGGGCGCGGCTGAAACCGACAGCAGCAACAACAAAGTGGGCGCCATGATTGGTGCGCGCGGCTGCATTAGCCAGATTCAGGCGCCCAACCCAGCCGATGGCGTTTGCCTGCCTGGCATTTACCAGGTTTCTGTTGTCTGGCAAGGCTTGCATGCCACCCAGGCGCCGACCCTGACCTGCGGCCAAAACAAATTCGGCGCCGATACTTATCGACGCCTGATTGCCGCCCAGGTCATGATTCCTCAACTGTTGTGCAAATGAGGACCGCATCCATGCTTCAGATCCGCCGCCCCCAGCACGGCTTCACCATTGTCGAACTGATGGTGGCAATCGCCGTCGGTTTGCTGATGCTGGCTGGCCTGTCGACCCTGTTCGCGGGCAACAACAACTCGCAAATGGAAATCGAGCGCGCCAACCGCCAGGTAGAAAACGGCCGCTACGCCATGCAGGTCCTCACTGGCGATTTGCGCAACGCCGGCTATTTCGGTGAATTCGACGCCACCAATATTGTGCCTGCGACGCTGCCTGATCCTTGCTCCACTAGCATCGCCGATATCCGGGCCGCCATCCCGCTGGCAGTGCAAGGCTATGACAATGTCGCCGCCACCACCGTTAGCTGCCTGTCGACGGCCGGTATCAAGCCGGGCACCGACGTAGTCGTCGTGCGCCATACACAAACCTGCGTGGTGGACGCCGCCGATTGCGAGCCTGCGTCGGCCGGCGGCCCGTTCTTCCAGGCTTCGCTGTGCAACAATAACTTTGAGCTGGGTGCTGGTACGACTGCTGGCGCATACCAGGTGGGCACCAGCACTGGCGGCTTTACCCTGCACCAGCGCAACTGCAGCGCAGACGGCACCAGCGGCACTGCCGCCGTACTGCGCCGCCTGCTGATCCACATCTACTTCATCGCCAACAACAGCATGACCGGCGACGGCATTCCGACCCTCAAGCGTGCAGACATTGTCAGCAGCGGCAATACCATTTCGGTCAGTATCGTGCCACTGGCCGAAGGCATCGAGAACATGCAAATCGAATACGGCATTGAGAACCCCGCTGACGAGCTAGCAGTCCCAAGTGTGGCTGATGGCGTCGCCGACGTCTACACACCGGACGTGAACACGGCTTTTGCTTGCTCCGCAGCGGCTTGCAGGCTCGCCAACTGGAGCCATGTGGTTTCGCTCAAGGTCAACCTGCTGGCGCGTACGCTGAGCCCTTCGCTTACCTATACCGACAACAAGTCCTACAACCTGGGCATGAAAGCCGACGGCACGCCGAACGTGATTGCTGCAGCCAACGACAAGTACAAACGACACGTCTTCACACAGATGGTAGGCCTGCCTAATGTGGCGGGAAGGATCAAATGATGAAATTGCACGCATTCCACCGGCAACGCGGCATGACCCTGTTCGTCGCACTGGTCATGCTGGTGTTGATCTCGCTGTTGGCCATGTCCACTTTCAACCTCGGCAAATCCGGCATCCAGGTCGTCAACAATATGCAAAACCGCGACCAGAGTATTGCCGCCAGCCGCCGCACCCTGGACGAGGCCATCTCTGGTAACCGCTTCTTCGACACCCCGCAAGACGCGCTGGGCTCGCCATGCGCTACACCGAACCATCGCTGCCATGACATCAATGGCGATGGCGTCAACGATATCGTAACCACCCTCAGCCGTCCGTCATGCGTCAAGATCAAGACCATCCAGACCAAGGACCTGGACCTTGGCAATGATGAGGAAGCCGGCTGCGCCGTAGGTGTGCAACAAGGCCAAAGCGGTCTGCTGGGATCTAAACCGGGCAATTCGCTGTGCGCCGACACCACCTGGGAAATGACCGCCGCCAGCGAAGACCGGCAGACGCAAACCAAAGTGGAAGTAGTGCAAGGGGTCGGTGTGCGCATCCCACAGGCCAATGCAGAAACCAGCTGCAACTGAACTAGCCCGCTTCTTTTATAGAGAGCCAGCCATGCAAAAAAAGCTAATGAACACCCTGGTAGCCAGCCTCGGTGCATGCGCCACCCTCCTGTCGTTCCCGGCTGGTGCTGACGACATTGATATTTTCACCGGTGCTTCGGCCGGTGCAAAGGCCAACCCCAACATCCTGATCGTGCTGGATAATACGTCCAACTGGTCGCGCCAGGCGCAGAAATGGCCCGGCGGCGCCACCCAGGGCCAGTCGGAAGTGCGCGCGATCAAGAGCGCCATCGCCGGCCTGGACAGCACTGTCAACGTCGGCCTGTTTGAATTTGTGACTGGCGGTAACGCCAACGACAACGGCGGTTACGTACGCTTCGCGATCCAGCCGATGACCGATTCGGCCAAAGGACTGCTGGGTACAACTTTGGACCGTATCGACAACAACATCACGTCGCCAAGCGAAAAGCGCAACTCGGGCACGGAATACGGCAACCTGATGTACGACGTGTACAACTACTTCGGCGGCCGTAACAGCTTCTCGCCGGCCGCCACAGGCGGCAGCTATTCGCCTGACCCGGCAGGCTACAGCAGCCAGTGGGGACGCTACAGTTCGCCGTTGAACGCAGCCAACAGCTGCGCCCAGACTGTCGTGGTCTTCGTGACCAACCCTGACCAGAGCGGCCCGACCAGCGATGCAAGCGCCAATACCACCACCATGGGATCCCTGGGCGGCGACACCGCCCAGATGAAACTGCCGAACTTCACGTCGCAAACGGTCGATGTCCCGACCGCCCTTGGCCAAACCAACCTGTGCTATGCAACCGCCGACGCGGCGCGCACTGAACTGACCGTGGCGCCGTGGCCGACCAATTGCTCGGCGTACAGCCAGGGCTGCTCCATCGGCTCCGCCCTGAACGACGGCAGCAAGATCTGCCCCGCTGGCCAGTCGTCGTGGGCCATCATCGGCACCAACCGCGAGACCACCAACGTGATCGCCACGACCGGCGAAACCAACGACACCCATCCATTCAATGCCGATGAATGGGCGCGCTTCATGCACAACAAGGGGGTACCGATTCCTGGCACCAGCCCGACCCAGTATTCCAATGTGACGTTCTACACCATCGACGTGTACAACCGTCAGCAGAACACTGAGCACACCAGCCTGATGCTTAGCATGGCGCGCGCCGGTGGCGGCAAGTATTTCGCCGCCAAGAGCCAGCAAGCCATTCTCGATGCGCTGAAACAAATCATCGGCGAGATCCAGGCAGTGAACTCGACCTTCGCGTCCACTTCGCTGCCGGTGAACTCCACCAACCGCTCGCAGAATGAAAACCAAGTCTTCATCGGTATGTTCCGTCCGGACCCTGGCGCCAAGCCGCGCTGGTTCGGCAACCTCAAGCGCTATCAGCTGATCGCGCAAGGCTCCGACGTCAAACTGGGCGACAACTCGAATCCGCCGATCCCTGCCGTCAATCCCGTCACCGGTTTCGTGACCGATTGCGCCAAGAGCTTCTGGACCACGGATAATGGTGCGTACTGGCGAAACCTCGACATGAACCCCGACCCGGCCGGCAAGTGCGACGGCCAGGACCCTTACTCCGATTCGCCGGATGGACCGCTGGTGGAAAAAGGCGCCGTGGCGCAAGTGCTGCGCAACGGTAATAACCCGCCCGCCACCTCGGCCACGCCGACGTATGCAGTGAACCGCACCATCTACACCCGAGCCGCAACGGGTTCGTCCCTGGTGACCTTCAATGCCACCAATAGCGGCTTGTCGACCGACCTGGTTAACTTTATCAAGGGCGCCGACGTCAACAACGAACGCAAGACCGGCAACCAGACCCTGACCCGCCCATCGATTCATGGCGACGTGATCCACTCTCGCCCCCTGCCGTTGAACTACGGCAGCGCGCGTGGCGGCGTGACCGTGTTCTACGGCGCCAACGATGGCTACTTCCGCGCCGTGAATGCAGATACCGGCCAGGAACGCTGGGCCTTTATCGCGCCGGAATTCTTCGGCCGCCTGCAGCGCCTGAAAGACCAGACCCCGCTGGTCAACTACCCTAACCTGTCCGGCCCTGGCGACGTGTCGGCCACCGGCGCCCAGAAGGACTACTTCTTCGACGGCTCGACCGGCTTCTACCAGAACGCCGACAGCACTGCAGTCTGGGTCTTCCCTTCGATGCGCCGCGGCGGCCGCATGATCTATGGCCTGAACGTCAGCGACGTCAACAACCCTTCGCTGATGTGGGCGGCCGGCTGTCCGAACCTGGGCAATGACACTGGCTGCAGCACCGGCTTGACGGGCATCGGCCAGACCTGGTCCACCCCGGCGGTGGCCCTGATCAAAGGCTACTCGGAAACCACCCCGGTGATCGTCATGGGCGGCGGCTACGACAACTGTGAGGACGCCAACACCGGTGCCCCAACCTGCACCAGTGGCAAGGGCGGCTATGTGTACGTGCTGAACGCAAGCACCGGCGCCTTGCTGGCCAGTTTCCAGACCCGCCGCAGCGTATCGGCCGACGTTTCACTGATCGACGTCGATGGCGACGGCATGGTTGACTACGCTTACGCGGCCGACCTGGGCGGCAGTATCTACCGCATCGACTTCGTCGAAGGCCCACCACCGGCAGGCGGTAGCACCACCCCGTTGGCGCAGGCTGCCTGGCAGATGTACCGCGTGGCTTACACCAATCAGGCGACCAGCCCGCGTAAATTCATGTTCGGTCCGGCCGTGCTGTACAACAAAGGTTCCGTCTACCTCGCGCTGGGCAGCGGCGACCGCGAACACCCGCTGGGCTGGCAGTATCCATACACCTCGGTCCAGAACCGCTTCTATGTCGCGCTGGACAACCTGAGCGTCAAGCCGACCACCGAAGCGACCAGCATGAACCTGGACACCGCGCTGCGGGACAGCTCCGACCCGACCGATTGCAACTCGCCGAAGACGCTGCCAGGCGGCAGCAGCAAAGGCTGGTTCATGCAGTTGGGCCAGGGCGAACAGGTGGTGACCTCGGCCCTGATCGCCGGCGGCACGGTGACCTTCAGTACCAACCGTCCGATCGTCGGCGCCGCGGCCTCCTGCGCCACCTCGCTGGGCGAAGCGCGCGGCTACATGGTCAACCTGTTCAATGCCTCGGGCACGCTGGGCGTCGACGGCGTCTGCGGCGGCAACCGCTCCTCCGTATTCCCAGGCGGCGGCCTGCCACCATCGCCAACGCTGGCGACCGCAGTGCCAATCACGCTGGATGACGGTACCGTCGTTCGCCGCGACGTCGAAATCGGCAGCCCGAAAGGCTCCGGCCCGATCGACGCCACCAAGGTCGGCCCGCGCATCAAATCTGAACGCAAGCGCAAATACACCTACGTCAAAGGCCAATAAAAAACGGCCAGTCAAAAAGTAAGGGGACGCCACGGCGTCCCCTTCTTCTTTAATTATGCAAACGACAGTTCGACGCCGGAGGCGGCGGTGATCTCTTCGCGGGTGACGCCTGGCGCCAGTTCGGTGACTTTGACGCCGGTCTCGGTGATTTCCATGACGCCGAGGTCGGTGATGATCATGTCAACCACGCCTACGCCGGTCAACGGCAGGTCGCATTTCTTCAGCAGCTTGTGGGAGGTCGAGCCGTCTTTTGCCGTCGCGACGTGCTCCATCAGAACGACCACTTTCTTGACGCCGGCGACCAGATCCATTGCGCCGCCCATCCCCTTCACCATTTTGCCTGGGATCATCCAGTTGGCCAGGTCGCCCTTTTCCGATACCTGCATCGCGCCCAGGATCGCCAGGTTGATCTTGCCACCACGGATCATGGCGAACGAGTCAGCCGAGCTGAAGTAGGCTGCACCCGGCAGCGCGGTCACGGTCTGCTTGCCGGCATTGATCAGGTCTGCGTCCACTTCCGCTTCGGTCGGGAAGGGGCCGATGCCGAGCAGGCCGTTTTCCGATTGCAGGAACACTTCGATATTCTGCGGTACGTAGTTGGCAACCAGGGTCGGCAGGCCGATGCCCAGGTTCACGTAGAAGCCGTCTTGCAGCTCTTTTGCCGCGCGCGCGGCCATTTCATCACGAGTCCATGCCATGTTGTCTTCTCCTTAGTTGGCACGCACGGTGCGCTGTTCGATGCGTTTTTCCGGGGTGGCGTTGAGCACGATGCGGTGCACGTAAATGCCTGGCAGGTGCACGGCGTCCGGATCAATGGCGCCGACTTCAACGATTTCTTCCACTTCCACTACGCAGACTTTGCCGGCGGCGGCCACGTTCGGGTTGAAGTTGCGCGAGGTCTTGCGGAATACCAGGTTGCCCGATTTGTCGGCCTTCCAGGCTTTGACCAGGGAGACGTCGGCGACCAGGGAGCGTTCCATCACATACTGTTCGCCGTCGAATTCGCGGATTTCCTTGCCGTCGGCGACGATGGTGCCGACGCCGGTCTTGGTGAAGAAGGCTGGAATGCCCGCACCGCCGGCGCGCAGCTTTTCAGCCAGGGTGCCTTGCGGGGTGAATTCCAGTTCCAGTTCGCCGGCCAGGAACTGGCGCGCGAATTCTTTGTTCTCGCCAACGTAGGAGGAGATCATTTTCTTGATCTGGCGGGTTTCCAGCAGCTGGCCCAAGCCGAAGCCGTCCACGCCGGCGTTATTGGAAATGGCGGTCAGGCCGGTGGCGCCGGTGTCGCGCAGGGCGGCGATCAGGGCTTCCGGGATGCCGCACAGGCCGAAACCGCCGACGGCGATCGTCTGGCCGTCGGCCACGATGCCGGCCAGGGCGGCCTTGGCATCCGGGTAAATTTTATTCATTATGTCTCCTTGCTTGAATGGCCAGATTGGCGTTTGAGGATAGAATACGCCCGCGCAAACTTCAATACCGTAGAACTACCGCAATGCCGATCAATTACGAGTCCATCTTCAAATTTGCCCCGGTTGGCATGTGCGTTTCCGACAATCGCGTGATCCAGGCCAGTAATGATGCGCTGTCGGCGATGTTCGGCTATCGGGCGGCGGAACTGGATGGGCAATCGTTCCAGGTTTTATATCCGACCCAGGATGAGTATTTGCGTACTGGCGACCGGATTATCCCAATCATGAATGCGCGTGGGCGCTATTCGGATGAGCGGATTATGCGCCGTGCCAGCGGGGAATTGTTCTGGTGCCATGTGACGGGGCGGGCGCTGGATCCTTCGCAGCCTTTAGGCGCGGGGATTTGGACGTTCGAAGATGTGTCGGAACAGCGGCCGGTGTCGGCCGCCCTCACCCCGCGCGAACGCGAAATTGCGGCGCTGCTTGTGGAAGGCAAGACCAGCAAGATGATTGCGCGCGATGCGGGCCTGTCGCCGCGCACGGTGGAAATGCATCGGGCCAGCCTGATGCGCAAGTTCGGCGCCTCGACAGCGACCGAACTGGTGCACAAGCTGGCAGGAGCGCGTTAACCTGCCATCATGCCGTCGTCGGCAGAAATGATCGCACCGTTGATGAAGTGCGCTTCGTCCCCGGCGAGCAGCAGCAGCAGCCCATCCAGGTCCTCCGGCTTCCCTGCCCGCTTGCGCGGCAGCATATCGATCAAACGTTTGCCCTGCTCGCTGGCGAAATAGTCTTCGTTGATCTCGGTCTCGATGTAGCCCGGGCAGATCGCATTGGTGTTGATCCCATACTTGCCCCACTCCACCGCCATGGCCTTGGTCATCTGCACCACACCGGCTTTGCTCATGCAGTACACGCCAATCTGCGGCAGCACCCGTAAGCCCGCCACCGACGCGATATTAATAATCCGGTGCTGCTTGCGCGGATCACCCTTGGCCCGCGCCACCATGCGCTTGGCTGTCTCCTGCGCCACGAAAAACGCTCCGCGCAGGTTGCAATCCATGACAAAGTCATAATCTTCCGGCGAAACGTCGAGCAAACGTTGCGTCATAGACACACCGGAATTATTGACCAGGATATCGATTGGCCCCGCCTCGGTCTCGGCGTGGGCGATGGCGGATTTGATGCTGGCAAAGTCGGTCACATCCAGCGTGACCACATGGGCTGCACCGCCATCGGCTTCGATTTCGGCGCGCAATTCCTTCAGGCGTTCGATCCGGCGCGAGGCCAGTACCACCTGGCAGCCGGCCTTGGCCAGCACTTTGGCGAAACGGGCGCCAAGCCCGCTGGAAGCGCCCGTGATCAGGGCGATTTTGCCCTCAAAATTAACTTCGATCCCCACCGGCTACTCCTTTTGATTCTGTTCCGCCATGATGACACAAAAAACCTCCTTATTAGATTGCCACGTCTAATATTAGCCCTCACAATGGCGCCACCGTTGCATTACCAAGGAAAAAAGAGCACACTCGTTCTATTTCCAGCACGAATTTTTCCATCATTCTTATAAAAAATTATGAGCAACCTTGTAGAACAGTACGGCCCGCGCGAGGCAATGGAGTACGACGTTGTGATCGTTGGCGGCGGCCCTGCTGGCCTGGCGGCAGCGATCAAGATCAAACAGCTGAATGCGGATACCTCCGTGGTCGTGCTGGAAAAAGGCGGTGAGCTGGGCGCCCACATCCTGTCCGGCGCCGTGATGGATCCGAAAGCTATCACCGAGCTGATCCCTAACTGGAAAGAGCTGGGCGCGCCGCTGAATACCGAAGTCACCGAAGACCGCGTGCTCTTCCTGACCGAGACCAAGGCATACAAGACCCCGAACATGCTGCTGCCTAAGTGCTTCGAGAACCACGGCAACTACGTGATCTCGCTGGGCAATGTGGTGCGCTGGCTCGGCCAGCAGGCCGAAGCCCTGGGCGTGGAAATCTTCCCTGGCTTCACCGGCGCCGAAATCCTGTACAACGACGATGGTTCGGTCAAGGGCGTTGCGACCGGCAATATGGGCGTCAAGCGCGACGGCGAACCGGGCCCCGATTTCCAGCTGGGCATGGAACTGCACGGCAAGTACACCCTGTTCGCCGAAGGCGCACGCGGCCACCTGGGCAAGCAGCTCATGGCCAAGTACGACCTGAACAAGGGTAAAGACCCTCAGTCCTACGGCATCGGCATCAAGGAATTGTGGGAAATAGATCCATCCAAGCACAAGCCTGGCCTGGTCATCCACACCACCGGCTGGCCGCTGGACACCAAGACCTACGGCGGCTCCTTCCTGTACCACATGGAAAACAACCAGGTCATGGTTGGCTACGTCGTGGGCCTGGACTACGAGAACCCATACCTGTCGCCATACGAAGAATTCCAGCGCTACAAGACCCACCCGGAAATCCGCACCTTCTTCGAAGGCGCCAAGCGCATTTCCTACGGTGCGCGTGCGATCACGGCGGGCGGCCTGCAATCGCTGCCTAAGCTCGTCTTCCCGGGCGGCGCGCTGATCGGCTGCGACGCCGGCTTCCTGAACATGAGCCGCATCAAGGGTTCGCACGCTGCGATCAAATCCGGCATGCTGGCTGCCGAAGCTGTCGTGGCTGCGCTGGGCGCCGGCCGCACCGCCGACGAACTGGCTGCTTACCCAGAGGCCTTCGAGAAGTCCTGGCTGCACGAGGAACTGCATGTAGCGCGTAACGTCAAGCCATGGCTGAAGAAGGGCCTGTACCTGGGCTCGCTGATGACCGGCATCGACCAGATCGTCTTCCGCGGCAAAGCGCCTTGGACCCTGCATCACTCGACACCGGACCACGCCTGCCTGCGTCCTGCTTCGGACTTCACCCCGATCACCTATCCTAAGCCGGATGGCAAACTGACCTTTGACCGCCTGTCGTCGGTGTTCATCTCGAACACCAACCACGCGGAAGACCAGCCTATCCACCTGACGCTGAAAGATGACTCGGTTCCGGTGAATGTCAACCTTGCCAAATATGCAGGTCCGGAATCGCGCTACTGCCCGGCCGGCGTGTACGAATTCGTCAAGACCGACGAAGGCCAGGACCGACTGCAGATCAATGCGCAGAACTGCGTGCACTGCAAGACTTGCGATATCAAGGACCCGACCCAGAACATCGTCTGGATCACGCCTGAAGGCGGCGGCGGCCCGAACTATCCAAATATGTAAGTAACAAGGGGGCTGCGGCCCCCTTAATTATTTCCGAGCAGCATTTAATTCTTTTGTTCCGGTGGTCGTCTTGTACTTCTGAGAGCGCATAAACCGCTCCTCGACTTGAACCACTTACCCAGGAGCTTGCAATGCTGAGCCTTCACACCAACGCAGCGGCCCTGTCCGCGCAAAACTCGATCTCGCGGACCCAGTCCTCGCTGTCGACTTCGATGACCCGCCTGAGCACTGGCTTCCGTATCAATTCGGCAATGGACGACGCAGCTGGCCTGCAGATCGCTACCCGCCTGAAAACCCAGACCAGCGGCATGGGCGTGGCCATGCGCAACACCCAGAACTCCATCTCCCTGATGCAAACCGCAGAAGGCGCGCTGGACGAAACGACCAACATCCTGAACCGCATGAAGGACTTGGCCACCCAGGCAGCCGATGGTTCGTCCACCAATGCTGACCAGACCGCGATGCAGAAGGAATACGACTCGCTGACCAACGAATTGTCGAACATCTTCACCAACACGAAGTTCGGCGGCACCGCCCTTCTGAACTCCGCTACCGGTAAGATGACTGCCGCCATCACGTTCCAGATTGGCGCAAGCACCGGCGAAACCCTGTCAGCCAACTTCACCGCCGAGCTGGGTACCACCGGCGCTGGTACCGGCGCGGCCGGCAAGATCAAACTGGCTGCAGTTGGCTTCACCGACGCCGGCGCGGGCGCTGCAACCGGTACTGAAATCAGCGATACCGCGACCAGCTCTGCAACCGTTGGCTCCACCAACGCAAATGCAACCATCGACAAGCTGGCTACTGCGATTGACGCCGTTGGCGCGCTGCGCTCCAAGCTGGGCGCCGTGTCGAACCGTCTGGATCACGTCTACAACAACCTGTCCAACATTTCGACCAACACCAAGAACGCAACCGGCCGCATCATGGACGTGGACTTCGCGTCGGAATCCGCGCAAATGACTTCGTCGCAAATGCTGCTGCAAGCCGGCACCGCAATGCTGAAGCAATCGAACAGCCAGTCCTCCCTGGTCATGTCCCTGCTGCAGTAATTCCTTGGCATCATGAACAAAAAGCCAACCAGTGCGGTTGGCTTTTTTTTCGCCATAAAAAATTTCCACTCGGCATTTAATGCGGACCGTTGTGCCGTCGCCTTGTACTAATGAACCACCAACAACCCAGGAGTTAGCATGCTGAGCCTTCACACCAACGCAGCGGCCCTTTCCGCGCAAAACTCGATTTCCCGCACCCAGTCGTCGCTGTCGACTTCGATGACGCGCCTGAGCACCGGCTTCCGCATCAACTCGGCAATGGACGACGCTGCGGGCCTGCAGATCGCCACCCGCCTGAAAACCCAAACCAGCGGCATGAACGTCGCGATGCGCAACACCCAGAATTCGATCTCGCTGATGCAGACCTCGGAAGGCGCGCTGGACGAGACCACCAATATCCTGAACCGCATGAAAGACCTGGCCACCCAGGCTGCCGACGGCTCGTCTACCGCTGCCGACCAGACCGCAATGCAAAAGGAATACGACTCGCTGACCGACGAACTGACCAACATCTTCAATAACACCAAGTTCGGCGGCACCACCCTGATGCAAAACGCCACCGGCGCCAGCCCAGGCAAGCTGTCGGCTGCCATCACCTTCCAGATCGGCGCCAGCTCCGGCGAGAAGCTGTCGGCTGACTTCAGTACCGAACTGGGCACCGCCTCCGCCAAAATTGCACTGGCTGCGGTTGGCTTCAAGGACGACGGTACTGCGGGTGCAGCTGGCGGCGCGGAAATCAGCACGTCTGCTGCCGCAAACGGCGCCATCGACAAGCTGGCCACGGCCATCGACGCCGTCGGCGCGCTGCGCTCCAAGCTGGGCGCTGTGTCGAACCGCCTGGACCACGTGTACAACAACCTGTCCAACATCTCGACCAATACCAAGAATGCGACTGGCCGTATCATGGACGTGGACTTCGCTTCCGAATCCGCACAAATGACTTCGTCGCAGATGCTGCTGCAAGCCGGCACCGCAATGCTGAAGCAGTCGAACAGCCAGTCCTCCCTGGTCATGTCCCTGCTGCAGTAATTCTTCCGCCGCAATGACAAAAAGCCAACCGTTCATGGTTGGCTTTTTTTTATCGAATAATTTTCCACTCGGAATTTAATGTTCACCTTCCGCTGGTCGTCTTGTACTTTTGAGAGCAACAAGAACCCAACAACCCAGGAGTTAGCATGCTGAGCCTTCACACCAATGCAGCGGCCCTTTCCGCGCAAAACTCGATTTCCCGCACCCAGTCGTCGCTGTCGACTTCGATGACCCGCCTGAGCACCGGCTTCCGCATCAACTCGGCAATGGACGACGCTGCAGGCCTGCAGATCGCCACCCGTCTGAAGACCCAGACCAGCGGCATGAACGTCGCGATGCGCAACACCCAGAATTCCATCTCGCTGATGCAGACCTCGGAAGGCGCGCTGGACGAGACCACCAACATCCTGAACCGCATGAAGGACCTGGCGACCCAGGCCGCCGATGGTTCCTCGACCGCCGCCGACCAGACCGCGATGCAGAAGGAGTTCAACTCCCTGAGCGACGAACTGTCGAACATCTTCAACAACACCAAGTTCGGCGGCACCACCCTGCTGCAAAAGGCCGGCGGTACTGCTCCGGGCAAGCTGTCCGCAGCCATCACCTTCCAGATCGGCGCCAGCTCCGGCGAAAAGCTGTCCGCCAACTTTTCCGCCGAACTGATCCAGGCTTCCGGCGATATCAAGCTGGCCGCCGGCGGTTTCGCGGACCTGGGCGTCGCCGGCGCGGCAAACGGCAATGAGATCAGTGACATTGGTGGCGTTGCCTCGGTCGGCTCGGCCGCTGCCAACCTGACCATCGACAAGCTGTCTACCGCGATTGACTCGGTTGGCGCGCTGCGCTCCAAGCTGGGTGCCGTGTCGAACCGCCTGGACCACGTGTACAACAACCTGTCCAACATCTCGACCAATACCAAGAATGCGACTGGCCGTATCATGGACGTGGACTTCGCTTCCGAATCCGCGCAAATGACGTCGTCGCAGATGCTGCTGCAGGCAGGCACCGCAATGCTGAAGCAGTCGAACAGCCAGTCCTCGCTGGTCATGTCCCTGCTGCAGTAATTCCATCTGTTTTCTTGAAAAGGCCAACCTCACGCGGTTGGCTTTTTTATTTCGCGAAAAAATTTCCACGTGGCACTTAACAGCCCCGGCTCTGCAGTCGCCTTGTATTTTTGAGAGCGCAGTAAAACACTCGCTGCTCGAACTGAACCAACCATCCAGGAGCTAGCATGCTGAGCCTTCACACCAATGCGGCGGCACTGTCCGCGCAAAACTCGATTTCCCGCACGCAGACTTCGCTGTCGACGTCGATGACCCGCCTGAGCACCGGCCTGCGCATCAACTCGGCAATGGACGACGCAGCCGGCCTGCAGATCGCCACCCGTCTGAAAACCCAGACCAGCGGCATGGGCGTTGCCATGCGCAACACCCAGAACTCCATCTCGCTGATGCAGACCGCTGAAGGCGCGCTGGAAGAAACGACCAACATCCTGAATCGCATGAAGGACCTGGCGACCCAGGCAGCCGATGGCTCGTCCACCGCAGCCGACCAGACCGCGATGCAAAAGGAATTTGACTCGCTGACAGACGAACTGTCCAACATCTTCGGCAACACCAAGTTCGGCGGCACGTCGCTGATCGCCACCGGCGGCAAGCTGACTGCCGCAGTCGCCTTCCAGATCGGCGCCAGCTCTGGCGAGCAGCTGTCGGTGAACTTCAACGGGGAATTGACCACGGCCGTCAACGACATCACCACCGCAACCGGCGGCGCGGGCACCTTCAGCCAGGCTGGCGTTGCAATGGTCGCACCGGGCACCAAGCTGACTGCTGGCGCCAACGCTGCGATCGACCAGTTGGCCACCGCGATTGACTCGGTAGGTGCGTTGCGCTCCAAGCTGGGCGCTGTGTCGAACCGTCTGGACCACGTGTACAACAACCTGGCCAACATCTCGACCAACACCAAGAACGCAACCGGCCGCATCATGGACGTGGACTTCGCTTCCGAGTCCGCCACCATGACGTCGTCGCAGATGCTGCTGCAAGCCGGCACCGCCATGCTGAAGCAGTCGAACAGCCAGTCCTCCCTGGTTCTCTCCCTGCTGCAGTAATCGCGCAGGTTGCTTGAGAAAGCCAACCCCGCGCGGTTGGCTTTTTTTATATCGCCGTATTACTATCAGTTTTTATGGCACTCGACCGCGTTACACCTTCCAATCCGGCCCTGAGCATCCACGATCGCCAGGTACGCGACACGCCTGGCCAGGTCAATGCCCAGCCGGTTCCTCCCGTTGCCCAGCCGCCGGGCGATGCGCCCGAGTTCGCGCTGCAAAACGGCTTGGCATCTTCCGTTGGCGTCCTGATCGATTCGATGGAAGGCGCCGCGCAGCAAGGCCAGCTTGCCAAGGCAGGCGCTTCCGCTGTGGCCGCTGCTGGCGCCATGCTGGCGCAGGAAACGCTGTCGATGCAGCCCAACCAGCTATTCAATCTGCGCCAGCTGGTCTGGCACAATCCCGACACCAACCAGCTTGCCGCTTCCTGGCAAGTCATGGTGCGCACCTATGGCGAGCAGCGCGCCGCCCTGATGCAGCAGCATGAAGGCCGCCACGTCCCGTCAAGCCTGTTCATGACCGATCCGCCGCCGCAGATGCAGCGCGCGAACCATGGGCTGGTGTCAGAGCTCGATGCATGGCGTTTTGCCGTCTACGCCTGGGGCGCCGAGAAACTGACGCTGCGCGTGATTGCACGCGATCCCGGTCAGGAAGAAGGCCCCGACCAGCGCCGCCGCCGTCCGCGCGTGGCGCTGCGCCTTGAATTGAATCTGCCCGATGTCGGCAAGGTCGCCGTGCAGATGGAGCCGGCGGAAGGCGGCATCGTGCTGGAAATCGCCGCCCAGTCCAATGACGGCGTGCAGCGCATGCGCGCCCTGTTGCCGCAGCTCGCCACCATCATCGCCGGCTGCGGATTGCAGATCGTGCGCGCACGCCTGATGCGTGAGCTGTCGCCTCTCACATCCTTTGAAAACGATCCGTCGCGGGCGCAGGTTTCCCTGCTCACGGCTGCGGTGTTCAAGGCAATGGCGGAAGTTGCAGTGTTCCTGTCCCAGCCGCGTTTGCCGGACGCTGTGCAATCGGTTTAGTCCAATACCCCGGCTCCGCATAGATCGCTTTCAGCTCGTCGATGAAGAAGCGGATCTTCGCCGGCAGGTGGCGCTGCTGCAGGTAGACTGCCATGATGTCGTAATCGGGCAGCGCAAAATCATCAAGCACCGTAATCAGGCTGCCCTCCGCCAGCTGCGCCTGGATCTCCCACGTCGAACGCCACGCTAGGCCAAGGCTCTCGCACGCCCAGCGGTGCAACAGCTCACCGTCGTTGCAGTCCAGATTCCCCTGGACCCTTACCGTTACAGGCTTGCCGCCTTGCTGGAAATACCAGCCGCGCTGCTGGCCGCCCTGCAGGTTGAAGGCTAGGCAGTTGTGCTGCGCAAGGTCGTCCAGCGTGCGAGGAATGCCGTTGCGTTCGAAATATTCCGGTGTGCCGCATACAACACGCCGGTTCTTTGCCAGGCGCACCGCGACGAAACTGGGGTCGATCACACCGCCGATACGGATGCCCAGGTCATAGCCTTCCCGCACCAGGTCGATCACCTGGTCGGTCAGGTTGAAGGACAGCTGCACGTCCGGATTGGCGGCCAAAAAGCCCGGCGCGTGCGGTGCAACATGCTGGCGCCCGAACGAGGCCGGCGCGGACACGATCAAGTGGCCCGTGGCCTTGTGCCTGCCCTCCGAAATATTGCGCTCCGCGATGTCCATATCAGAGAGCAGCTTGCGGCAATCCTCCAGGAACACATTGCCCTGCTCAGTCAGCGTCTGGTGGCGCGTGGTGCGGTGCATCAATTTCACGCCGAGGCGTTTCTCCAGCGCATCAATTCGTCGCCCAAGCATGACCGGCGTGATGTTCTGTTCCAGCGCCGCACGGGCGAGGCTGCCCTTCTCGACCACGGCCACGAAGGCCTCGATTTGCTTCAGTTTGTCCATGACTTTGATTATTCCATACTCAAGGTATCGAATGAAACGATTTTTTGTCGTCTTATCAGCGGCGCGCTTCGCCGATAGCATACAAAACATCAACAACACACTTTGCATGCACATCAGGAGATCACCATGGCAAAAATGACGGCAGCTGAAGCAGCTGTTCACGTACTGCAGAAGGAAGGCATTTCGGTCGCGTTCGGCGTACCAGGCGCCGCCATCAACCCGCTGTACGCTGCGCTGAAGAAAAACGGCAAGATCAAGCACATCCTGGGCCGCCACGTTGAGGGCGCCTCCCACATGGCTGAAGGCTACACCCGTGCCGCCCCAGGCAATATCGGCGTCTGCATCGGCACCTCCGGGCCTGCCGGCACCGATATGATCACCGGCCTGTATTCGGCACAAGCGGACTCCATCCCTATCCTGTGCATTACCGGCCAGGCCCCGCGCGCCCGCCTGCACAAGGAAGATTTCCAGGCCGTGGATATCGCGTCCATCGCCAAAACGGTCACCAAGATGGCGACCACGGTCCTGGAACCGGCCCAGGTGCCGCGCGTGTTCCAGCAAGCCTTCCACCTGATGCGCTCCGGCCGTCCGGGTCCGGTCCTGATCGACCTGCCGTTCGACGTCATGATGGCGCAGATCGAATTCGATCCTGAGACCTACACCCCGCTGGAAGCCTTCAAGCCGCGCGCTTCCCGCGCCCAGGTTGAAAAAGCGCTGGAAATGATGATGGAAGCGGAATACCCGCTGATCACCGCCGGCGGCGGCATCATCAACGCCAACGCGTCGGCCCTGCTGCAAGAATTTGCTGAAATCGTCAACGTGCCGGTGATCCCTACCCTGATGGGCTGGGGCACCATCCCTGACGACCACCCGCTGATGGCGGGCATGGCCGGCCTGCAGACCAGCCACCGCTACGGCAACGCCACCGTTCTGGCATCGGACTTCATCATCGGCATCGGTAACCGCTGGGCGAACCGCCACACCGGCTCCGTCGACGTGTTCACCGAAGGCCGTAAGTTCGTCCACGTGGATATCGAACCAACCCAGATCGGTCGCGTGTTCGGTCCGGACCTGGGCATCGTGTCCGACGCCGGCTATGCGCTGGAACTGTTCATCGAAGTGGCCAAGGAATGGAAGGCCGCCGGCAAGCTGCGCGACCGCACCGGCTGGGTCGCCCAGTGCCAGAACCGCAAGCGCACCATGCTGCGCAAGACCGACTACGACAACGTTCCGGTCAAGCCGCTGCGCGTGTACGAAGAAATGAACAAGTACTTCGGCCGCAATACCCGCTACGTGTCCGCAATTGGTCTTTCGCAGATCGCTGCAGCGCAGTTCCTGCACGTCTATCAGCCACGCAATTGGATCAACTGCGGCCAGGCAGGCCCGCTGGGCTGGACCATCCCGGCTGCACTGGGTGTGCGTGCCTCTGATCCGACCGCCGACATCGTGGCGATTTCGGGCGACTACGACTTCCAGTTCCTGATCGAAGAACTGGCCGTGGGCGCGCAATTCAAGCTGCCTTACATCCACGTGCTGGTGAATAACTCTTACCTGGGCCTGATCCGCCAGTCGCAGCGCGGCTTCGACATGGACTTCTGCGTGCAGCTGTCTTTCGAGAACGTGAATGCGCCGGAACTGAACGGCTACGGCGTGGACCACGTCGCTGTTGTCGAAGGCCTTGGCTGCAAGGCGATCCGCGTGCACAAGCCGGACGACATCATTCCTGCCTTCGAACAGGCCCGCGAGCTGATGGCCAAGTTCAGTGTGCCGGTCGTGGTGGAAGTGATCCTGGAGCGCGTGACCAATATCGCCATGGGCACCGAAATCAACGCCATCAACGAATTCAACGACATCATCGACGTCGCTTAAGAGGGAACTGCAATGCCTAAATACGCTGCCAACCTGACCATGCTGTTCAACGAGCAGCCTTTCCTGGAACGCTTCGGCGCCGCTGCGCGCAACGGCTTCAAGGGTGTGGAGTTCCTGTTCCCGTACGAATTCGAACCGCAACAGATTCACGAGCAACTGGAGCAGCACAAGCTGGAGATGGTGCTGCACAACCTCCCGGCCGGTAACTGGGCCGGCGGCGAGCGAGGCATCGCCTGCCACCCGAACCGCGTCGGCGAGTTCGAACAGGGCGTGGAAACCGCGCTGGCCTACGCCAGCGTACTGGGCACCCAGCGCATCAACTGCCTGGTCGGCATCAAGCCGCAAGGCGTGGCCGATGCCGATGCCCGCGCTGTCCTGGTGAGCAACCTGAAATTCGCAGCCAACGCGTTGAAGCAGGCCGGCATTCCGCTGCTGATCGAACCGATCAACACCTTCGATATCCCGGGCTTCTTCCTGTCGGGCACCCGCCAGGGCCTGGACCTGATCGAATCGGTAGGCTCGGACAACCTGTTCCTGCAGTACGACATCTACCACATGCAGCGCATGGAAGGCGAACTGGCCAACACGATCAAGAACCACCTGTCCGTGATCAAGCACGTGCAGCTGGCCGACAACCCGGGCCGCTTCGAACCGGGCACCGGCGAAATCAATTACCGCTACCTGCTCAACTTCCTCGACGAAGTCGGATACGACGGTTGGGTGGGCTGCGAATACAAACCAAAGGCCGGCACCGAAGCCGGCTTGGGATGGCGCCAAGTGTTGGCTGCCTGAATAACACACAGAGGAGAAAGTAAAATGCAAAAACTCGGATTCATCGGTCTCGGCATCATGGGCGGCCCAATGGCCGGTCACCTGCAAGCAGCTGGCCACAAACTGTACCTGCACGATGTGAAGAACCCGCCGGCCAACCTGGTCGAAGGCGGCGCCACCGTCTGCACCTCCGCAATGGAAGTGGCCAAGCGCGCCGACATCATCTTCCTGATGGTGCCGGACACCCCGCAGGTGGAAGAAGTCCTGTTCTCGGAAGACGGCATCGCCGCCGGCCTGAGCGCCGGCAAGATCGTGGTGGACATGAGCTCCATCTCGCCGATCGCCACCAAGGAGTTCGCCAAGAAGATCAACAAGAAAAGCTGCGCTTACCTGGACGCTCCTGTGTCCGGCGGCGAAGTGGGCGCCAAAGCGGCATCGCTGACCATCATGGTGGGCGGCCCGCAGGAAGCCTTCGACACCGTCAAGCCGCTGTTCGACCTGATGGGCAAGAACATCACCCTGGTCGGCGGTAACGGCGACGGCCAGACCACCAAGGTGGCCAACCAGATCATCGTGGCGCTGAACATCCAGGCCGTAGCCGAAGCGCTGCTGTTCGCCTCCAAGGCCGGTGCAGATCCTGCCAAGGTGCGTGAAGCGCTGATGGGCGGTTTCGCTTCCTCGCGCATCCTGGAAGTGCATGGCGAGCGCATGGTCAAGCGTACCTTCAACCCGGGCTTCCGTATCGCCCTGCACCAGAAGGACCTGAACCTGGCACTGCAAGGCGCCAAGGCACTGGGCGTGTCGCTGCCTAACACCTCGGCCACCCAGGAGCTGATGAATGCCTGCGCCGCCAATGGTCTGTCCGGCCTCGACCACTCCGCGCTGTGCCAGGCGATCGAACTGATGTCCAACCACCGTATCGCACAGGCTTGATATGACGTACGCCCCAGCCCCACGCGAGCTCTTGCTCGACCTGTATAACGCCGCCATCGGCGCGGTCCATCCACGCAACCTGGTGCAGGACTACTTGCCAACGCCGCCCGCCAATGGCCGTACGCTGGTGATCGGCGCCGGCAAAGGCGCCGCAGCGATGGCGCAGGCAGTGGAGCAGCACTGGCAAGGCCCGCTTTCGGGGCTGGTGGTGACGCGTTACGGCCACGGCGCCGATACGAAACACATCGAAGTCGTCGAGGCTTCGCACCCTGTGCCGGATGACGCCGGCCAGAAAGCTGCCGCGCGCATGCTGGACATGGTAAAAGGCCTGACCGAGAACGACCTGGTGCTGTGCCTGATTTCCGGCGGCGGCTCGGCCTTGCTGGCCCTGCCAGCAGAAGGCATCTCGCTGGCCGAGAAACAGGCGCTGAACAAGGCTTTGCTGAAAAGCGGCGCCACCATCGGCGAAATGAATTGCGTGCGCAAGCACCTTTCCGCCATCAAGGGCGGGCGCCTGGCGCTGGCCTGCGGCAAGGCCCGCGTGGTCACGCTGCTGATTTCCGACGTGCCGGGCGACGATCCGCGCGTCATCGCCAGCGGCCCGACCCTGCCTGACGCAACCACCAGCGCGGAAGCACTGGCGATCCTGTGCAAGTACCGGATCGAGATTCCGAAAAGCGTACTGGCCCACCTGCAATCCCCAGCCAGCGAAACGCCGAAGCCCGGCGACAAGCGCTTTGAAGGCCACAGCCACCATGTCATTGCGACCGCGCAGCACGCGCTGGAAGCGGCTGCGGCGAAGGCGCGCAGCGCCGGCCTCACACCTTACATCCTGTCCGACGGGATCGAAGGCGAGGCGCGAGATATCGGCTTGATGCACGCCGCCATGGCGCGCCAGGTCATCGCGCATGGCCAGCCGTTCCAGCGTCCATGCGTGATCCTGTCCGGTGGCGAAACCACGGTCACGGTGCGCGGCAATGGACGCGGCGGCCGCAACGTGGAATTCCTGCTCAGCTTTGCGCTGGCGATGGAAGGCGCTGCAGGGGTACATGCAATCGCCTGCGACACCGACGGCATCGACGGTTCGGAAGACAATGCCGGCGCGCTGTATGCACCGGACTCCCTGGCCCGCGGTGAAGCCAGAGGCGTCAGCGGCAAGCACCTGCTGGCCAACAACGATGCCTACAGCTTCTTCAGCGCCCTGGACGACCTGGTGGTCAGCGGACCGACACGCACCAACGTGAACGACTTCCGCGCCATCCTGATTCTTTAAGCAGATTTTTGAGAATAGAGAGAGACATCAATATGCGTCGCGAACGCAAAGCAAAAATCGTTGCAACCCTGGGCCCCGCCAGCAGTGATCACGCCACCATCAAGGCGTTGTTCGAAGCCGGCGCGGACGTCTTCCGCTTCAATTTCAGCCACGGCAGCCATGCCGACCACCAGGCGCGCTACGGCATCGTGCGCACCATTGAAAAAGAGCTGGGCCGACCAATCGCCATCCTGGCCGACCTGCAAGGCCCCAAGCTGCGCATCGGCCAGTTCGCCGAAGGCAAGGTAACGCTCGACGCCGGCGCCGAATTCCAGCTGGACCAGTCGGCCACGCCGGGCGACGTCACGCGTGTGCGCCTGCCGCATCCGGAACTGTTCGCAGTCGTCAGCGCAGGCCAGTCCTTGCTCCTGGACGACGGCCGCATCCGCCTGGAAGTACTGTCGAACGACGCCAACACCATCCGCACCCGCGTGGTGAATGGTGGCGTGCTGTCGGACCGCAAGGGCGTCAATGTGCCGGACGCGGTGTTGCCTATCCCTGCGCTGACCGCCAAGGACAAGACCGACCTCGAATTCGCGCTGGGCCTCGGAGTGGACTGGATCGCCCTCTCCTTCGTACAGCTGCCGGAAGACGTTGTGCAGGCCAAGGAGCTGGTGCAAGGGCGCGCAGGCGTGCTTTCCAAGCTGGAAAAGCCTGCGGCACTGGATCGGCTCGAAGAAATCGTCAGCGTCTCGGACGCCGTCATGGTGGCCCGCGGCGACCTTGGCGTGGAATTGCCGCCTGAGCGCGTGCCCGGCGTACAGAAGCGCATCGTGCGCCTATGCCGCAAGCACGGCAAGCCGGTGGTCGTGGCGACGCAGATGCTGGAATCGATGGTCAGCGCTCCTGTGCCGACCCGCGCGGAAGCTTCCGACGTCGCCAATGCAGTCTACGAAGGTGCTGATGCGGTGATGCTTTCGGCCGAATCGGCCAGCGGCGCGTATCCGGTGCAGGCAGTGTCGATCATGAACCGCATAATTTCCGAAGTTGAACGCGATCCGCTGTATCCGGCCATGATTGAAGCGCAGCACCAGGCACCGTTGCCGAACAAAGGGGATGCGATCAGTGCGGCCATGCGCGATGCGGCGCGAATCATGGGTGCCAAGGCGATGGTGGCTTACACCACCTCCGGCCATAGCAGCCTGCGTACAGCGCGTGAGCGGCCCATGGCGCCGATCGTGAGCATTACGCCGAAGCCTGAGACGGCGCGCCGCCTGGCGCTGGCGTGGGGCGTGCATAGCACCGTGAGCCTGGATGTGAACAGTGTGGATGAAATGGTGGCCGCGGCTTGCCGGACTGCGTTGAAGGAAGGATTCGTGCAGGCGGGGGATCAGATTGCGATCGCTGCGGGGACGCCGTTTGGACAGCCGGGGAGCACAAACTTGCTGCGGTTGGCGGAGATTTGGCCGCAATAATATTTCAAGTACAGTCTTTCTCTTTTTGCGCCGGTCCTCCAACCGGCGTTTTTTTTTGAACCTCTGAAACCGGCAAACCGGGGTACGACCCAAGGGTCGGACCCCGGTTTCCCGGTTTTAGAGGTTTTACTCCCCGCGCTGATGCACCTGAACGCCAGCAGCATAGGTCGCAGCAATAGCCCGATCATCGCCAAGCAATGCAACTGCAAACAGCAACTCCTCCAAACTATTGCAACGCGTAGTCCGCCTTTCCAGCAACGGCGTCGCCTTCGGATCAACCACAACAAAGTCGGCTTCCGCTCCGGCGACAAAATTCCCCACCGTCCCCTCCAGCTGCATGCTTCGCGCCCCGCCCAGCGTCGCCATATAGAACATGCGCAACGCCGGCAAATAAGTACCCCCCATGCGCGCCACCTTGTAGGTCTCGTTCATGGTCTGCAGCATCGAGAACGACGTCCCGCCGCCAACATCGGTTGCCAGCGACAGTGCCACGTTCTGCCGATCAGCCGCAGCAAAATCAAACAGCCCGCTCCCCAGGAACAAATTGGAAGTTGCACACATCGACACTGCTGCGCCGGTGTCGGCCATGCGTGCACGGTCCTCATCATCCAGCCAGATGCAATGCGCATACATCGACCGTTTGCGCAGCAGCCCGAACTTGTCATACACATCCAGATAGCTGCGCGCCTCTGGGAACAGCGACTTCACCCACGCCACTTCATCCGTGTTTTCCGCCACGTGCGTCTGCACATAAGTATCCGGATAAGCACGCGCCAGCTCACCGCACATGGCCAGCTGCGCCTCGGTGGAAGTCGGCGCAAAGCGCGGCGTCAGGGCGTACATATTGCGGCCCTTGTTGTGCCAGCGATGAATCAGTTCCTCGCTCTCACGGGCGCCGGTTTCCGCGGTGTCCTGCAGGAAGTCCGGGCAATGACGGTCCATCATCACCTTGCCCGCTGCCATGCGCAGGTTGTGGACTTCAGCAGCGCCAAAGAAGGCATCCACCGACTCCTGGTGCACCGTGCAATACACCATGGCTGTGGTAGTGCCGCAACGCAGCAGCTCTTTAACAAAGAAATCCGCCACACCACGCGCATGTTCGGGGTCCTTGAACTGGCGCTCGGTCGGGAAGGTGTAAGTATCCAGCCACGGCAACAGGCCTGGCGCCGGCGAGGCGATCATGTCCGTTTGCGGGTAGTGGATGTGGGTGTCGATAAATCCCGGCATGATGATCTTGCCGCGGTAATCGCGCACCTGGGTTCCTGGCGCCAACGTGTCCTTCAGGCGATCGTAATCACCCGCTGCGACCACGCGGCCCTGATCGACCACCAGCAGGCCGTCTTCATGCCAGGAATGCGCCTTGTCGCTCAAGGCCGGATCGGCCGTGAAATGAAGGATACTGGCGCGGAAAGCTTTCGTATTGCTCATAACGTCGTCCTAGCTGCCCCGGTAAGTCGAATATGCCCATGGCGAAACCACGATCGGCACGTGGTAGTTGGCCTCGACATCCGCAATACCGAAGGCGATGACGACTTCGTCGACGAAGCGCGGCTCCGGCAGCTTCACGCCCTGCCTCGCGAAATAGTCACCGGCCGCGAAAACCAGCTCGTATTTGCCCGCAACGACTTCTCCGCCTGTCAGCAAAGGCGTTTCGCAACGGCCGTCCTGGTTGGTGGTGTCGGTCTTCAACAACACTTTTGTGCTGCCTTCGACACGGAATAACTTCACCTTCACACCTGCGCCAGGCTTGCCCTGGGTGATGTCCAACACGTGTGTACTTAGTTTGCCCATAAAGGTCTCCTCTTGTTAATGACAATGCATGAAGAAAATCATATACGGCAGGGCATTGCGATATATACACGGTGGTGAATATCAACCATGAGGGACACGGACATAATCAGGTCTCCATATCAAAAAATCACAGGAGACAACATGCAGCAAGCATTACGCGTAGCGGCAGCAGGAACTATCGCTGTCCTGGCCCTGACCGTGGGCGCCCAACAGGCCAGCGCCGCCGACTGGAGTGACACTTCCATCGGCTACCGCTACGGCACCAGGTTCGCCGAGCCGTACAACCCGCAGGACATCCACAAGCAGATCCTGAACTGGACGTATGCCGATGGTTACAAATACGGCGGCAACTACATGAACCTCGATTTCCTGCGCTCCGACGGCGCGGACAACAACGCCCACGAGGCCTACCTGTTGTACCGCCACACGCTGGACTTGGGCAAAGTCAGCGGCAAAGACTTCAAATTCGGCTCGGTGCGCGGCGTCGGCCTGACCGCAGGCTTCGACTGGAACACCAAGAACGACAATACCTATAACTCGCGCAAGCGCATGATCGTCGCCGGCCCTACCCTGATGGTGGACGTGCCGGGCTTCCTGAACGTGAGCCTGCTGGCACTGTGGGAAAGCAACCAGCCCCTAGGCATCGCCAACCGCTACAAATACGACACGCACGCCATGCTGAACGCCGCCTGGGGTATCCCCCTGGGTTCGGGCTTCAGCTTTGAAGGCTTTGCCAACTGGATCGGCAACAAGGGCAAGGACGAATTCGGCGGCCAGACTTCTCCGGAAGTGAACATCGACGCGCAGGTGATGTATGACCTGAGCCGCCACCTGAATGCCAAGCCGAACACCTTCAAGATCGGCCTGGAATACCAATACTGGCGCAACAAATTTGGCAACCCGCATAATATCCCGGGAAGCACGGCCAAAACGCCAATGATCCGCGCGGAGTACCACTTCTAACGCGAAGCTCATTGCACGACCCGTAGTGGCATGCCGGATAGCACCGGAACAAGTAGTTCAAAAAAAGTCCTATAACGGAGACCCCATGAACAACCTGCTATACCAGGTGGACGACCGTCCACCGCCAATCACCACCGCCCTGCTGGCGGCCCAGCACATGCTGGCCGCCCTGGGCGGTATTATCGCCGTCCCGCTCGTGGTCGGCGCAGTCCTCAAACTCCCCGCAGACCAGGTAGTTGCACTGGTCAACGCCGCACTGCTCGGCTCCGGCATCGTCACCACCATCCAGTGCATCGGCGTGGGACGGGTCGGCATCCGCCTGCCTTGCGTCATGGGCACCAGCTTTGCCTTCGTCGGCGCTGCCATCAGCGTCGGCCTGGAGCACGGCGTGCCGGGCATCCTGGGATCATCTCTGGCCGGTTCGGCCATCATGATCCTCGGTAGCTTCTTCATGCCGCAGATCCGCAAGCTGTTCCCGCACCAGGTAACAGCCGTGGTGGTGACCATGATCGGCCTGTCGCTGGTGCCTGTCGCAGTTGATTGGGCCGCCGGTGGCAAGAACGCCGGCGCCAATTACGGCGACCCGACCAATCTTGGCATCGCGCTGTTCGTGCTGGCTACCGTGATCGCCCTGGTGCAATTCGGGAAAGGAATCATCTCCGCTTCCGCAGTTGTCCTTGGCATCGCGATCGGCTATGCAGTGTGCCTGGGCCTCGGCCTGGTGAACTTCACGGCAGTACAACAGGCCGCAGTGTTCTCTGTTCCAAAGCCCCTGTACTTCGGCATGACCTTCCCCGTTAGCGGCATCCTCGCCATGGCGCTGGCCTATGTGGTGACGATTGTGGAAACCACCGGCACCTTCATGGCGCTGGGCTCCGCAACCAACACCAAGATGAAGGGCAAGCTGCTATGCCGTGGCGTGCTGTGCGACGGCCTGGGTTCCGCCTTCGTTTCCGTGCTGGGCGCCCCACCGGTATCGACTTTCGCACAGAACGTCGGCGTGATTTCGCTGACCGGCGTGGCAAGCCGTTACGTGGTGGCGCTGACGGGCGTGTTCCTGGCTGCAGCCGGCCTGTTCCCCGTCCTGGGTGCGATCGTCGTGACGATCCCGCAGCCAGTGCTGGGCGGCGCCGGCCTGATGATGTTCGCCATGATCATTGCCGCTGGCGTGCAGATGCTGGCGAATGTCGAACACGATAAGCGTACCGGCCTGCTCATCGCCGTGTCGGTGGGTTGCGGCCTCGCCGTGTCGGCGCGTCCGGAACTGCTGGCCAAGCTGCCATCCTTCGTGCACGAGATCTTTGGTTCGGGCATTTCCACCGCCGCTATCGTGGCCGTGGTCCTGAACCTGGTCTTGCCGGACCGCCCGGTTGCAGTGCATGATGACGAGGAAGAAGATGATGTACCGCAGCCGATGCTGATTCCCAAAGTCGGCTGATCCAATCCGGTCCTGCATCCGCAACGATGCCGGACCGGTGTATTTTCAACATTGTTTCCGCATTGCTTATTGCTTTGTTTCCGCAGTGTTCAATCATTTCAAAGAACTGGAAACAAAATGTCCAAGACCCTCCTGATCAAACATGCGCGCGTCGTCGTCACGATGGACGAACAGCGCCGCGAAATCAACGACGGCGCCATCTTCGTGCGCGACAACGTCATCGAACAAGTCGGCCCCTCCTCCGAGCTGCCTCAAAGCGCCGATGAAGTGATTAACGCCGCCAACCACGTGGTGATCCCCGGACTGGTCAACACCCACCACCACATGTACCAAAGCCTCACGCGGGTGATTCCCGCCGCGCAGAACGGCGAATTATTCAACTGGCTGACCAACCTGTACCCGATCTGGGCCAACCTGGATGCGGAAATGGTGCATGTTTCGACGCTCACAGCGATGTCCGAGCTGATCCTCTCCGGCTGCACCACCAGCAGCGACCATCTCTACATCTACCCCAACGACTGCAAGCTCGATGACAGCATCGAGGCGGCCGCCAAGATCGGCATGCGCTTCCACGCCGCGCGCGGCTCCATGAGCGTCGGTCAATCGAAAGGAGGCTTGCCGCCGGATTGCGTAGTGGAAGACGAAAAGGCCATCCTGCGTGACACCCAGCGCCTGATCGAGGCTTACCACGACGCGAGCCGCCATGCCATGCAACGCATCGTCGTCGCGCCCTGCTCCCCATTCTCCGTCTCGCGTGACCTGATGAAGGAAGCGGCCGCACTGGCCCGCAGCCACGGCGTTTCCCTGCACACCCACCTGGCGGAAAACGTCAACGACATCGCCTACAGCCGCGAAAAATTCAATATGACGCCCGCAGAATATGCCGAGGACTGCGGCTGGGTAGGCCACGATGTGTGGCACGCCCACTGCGTGCAACTCGACGACGCCGGCGTCTATATGTTCGCCCGCACCGGCACAGGCATCGCGCATTGCCCTTGCTCGAATATGCGCCTGGCATCCGGTATCGCTCCGATTCGTAAGATGGTCGATGCCGGCGTGCCGGTCGGCCTGGGCGTCGACGGTTCCGCCTCCAATGATGGCGCCCACATGCTGGGCGAAGTGCGCCAGGCCATGCTGCTGCAGCGCGTCGGTTTCGGCCCGGATGCCATGACCGCACGCCAGGCGCTGGAGCTGGCCACGCTGGGCGGCGCCAAGGTCCTTAATCGCGACGACATCGGCGCCCTCAAGCCAGGCATGTCCGCCGACATCGCCATGTTCAAGCTTGACCAGGTTGCGTTCGCCGGCGCCCTCCACGACCCGGTGGCGGCGCTGGTCTTCTGTACCCCGGCCAACGTCAATTACAGCATCATCAACGGCAAAATCGTGGTCAAGGACGGCATCCTGCAGACCATCGACCTGCCGCTGGTGCTGGAACGCCACAACCAACTCGCTGAGAAGCTGGCACACGCAAGTCACTAGCTTTCAATAGTTGCGAAATTGAAATACTATCCAAACACGCACGTATGTTCGTGTCTGTTGGAGAGTCGGTCATGAAAAAAATCATGCTTTCGCTGGCAATCGCTTCCTCCTTCGTTTTCACCAGCTTCGCGCAAGCCGCCGAAGCAGCAGCTACGGTCACTGCAACCTGCAAAGATGGCACGCCCTATAGCGGCGCCACCATGAAAGGCGCTTGCAGAGGACATGGCGGCGTAGATAAAAAAGCCTCCGCGGCGTCAGCTGCATCCGCGGCCGCAGCGCCAGCCGCGGCTCCGGCACCAGCGGCCGCAGCCGCACCGGCCGCCAAGCCAGCCAAGGCCGCAATGCCGGCCCAGGCAGCAGCAGGCGGTGGCGCTGGCAAGGTATGGGTCAACGTATCGACCAAGGTGTACCACTGCGAAGGTGACCGCTATTACGGCAAGACCAAGACTGGTGAGTACATGAGCGAATCCGACGCCATGGCCAAAGGCTTCCACGGCTCACACGGCAAGTCTTGTAAAAAGTAAGAACCGCACCCAAGGAAAGCTCGCTTCGGCGAGCTTTTTTTCGGGTACTTAGTGCGCCCTTTGCCTGCGGAAGTTGTTGGCAATCTGCTGGGCCGCCGCCATCTCGGTTGCCCGGTCGGCCTGACTAAGATCCTTTCCGATTGAATCCATCAGGGGACTGTTTTCAGCAAAGAATTTCGCAACTTCGGAGTCGGACCCGACTAGTTCGCTTTGCATCAAGCCATTCGCAAGGAAGTAGCGATAGGCCAGGCGTGCATTCCGCTCAATCGTTGGAGAACCAGCGGCATATTCGACTGCAATGAAATTGACCACTGCGGGATCTGTCCCCGCATCCGCTTCCGCAGCAAGTTGTGCCTTCGCGAGTGCTTTCCATTCCTTCACCAGTGGATCATCAGGACGCGTTTTGAGCGCGGAAGGGTCGCCAAATGGTCCCTCACGAAGGAAGGCGATCGCCGATCCAGGCACACCTGCTTTGGCGGCGGACGCAAGATACTCCAGGCGCGATTGACGCTCCCGTTCCGTCATCGCACCGCACCGCGTAGTATCCCGCTGCTTTTCCTGCTCTGTCATGCCCCGCAGGCCTGAAACGTTGTCCGACTTTGGTGTTTTCCTCAACAACTCTGGATCGAAAATCAGACGATCATGTTCGCGGTTGAACTCATCGCAGTCCGCCAGCATGCCATACGCGAGAAAGAGATTCTTTGGATCGTGAGTTGCCACCAGATCCTGGACTTGCCTGGACAAGCTGACATCGCCGGTCGGCATAGGCAATGCCGGGCGATTCGCCCTGGGCGGCTCAAACGAGGTTGCTGATGCCTTGGTGGCAGTCTCCGGCACGTTGCCTCCACCCGCCTCGCTACTCGCCTGCCAAGGCAAATTCGTCGCGACCACCGCAATCGCGCCAGCACATGCCAAGCCAATTCCTATTCTCGCGATACGCATAAACTCAATACACCAGTTTCAAATCGGTTCTGCCTGCCAGGGTCTGGCGGAACAGGATCGAATTTTCTCTTGGATTCCAGGCGAAGGGCTTGCCGTCATAGGGATCGCGCAATTCGCTTCCTTTGACGGCGTCTGCTACTCCTTCAATTTTCACCCCATCGCCCCGGAGTTGGGCCGTGAGCAGCGCTGCCCTGCGGGCGCCCTCAAGGTTCGCCAGTCGGAATCCGTACTTCGAGAATGTATCGACACCTCCCAGGTTGACCAGCAGTTCGCCTACTGGATTGTAGATGCCGATGCCGAGCAAGCCCTTTGGAGCGAATTCTTTGGAAGCCTGCATTGTCTTGTCCGCAGCTGGGATGTCCCTGTATTCCCGATCGAACACTTTCACGATCGCCAGCATGCGTGCGGCATTGGCGTTGCTCGTTGCTTGCGGCTGGAACAAGAAGCGTCCAACCAGCTTCGCCCATACAACATGGGCAATAGTTTGCTCTTCTGTCGACCTGGCTTCGACAGTTTGTGCGGCGCGGCCGCCAGCCTTATCGGCGAATTCCCATTCGTTCGCCATAATCCTTTCCATTGAACGCTCGCGTGCAGAAATGGGGGCCCGCCATCCTTCTGGAATCGCCTTCGATGCATCTGTAGCTGGCAGTTGGCGCAGCACGAGGTTTCCCATCTTGAAATGCTGCTCTATCGCAGTCGTCGCAAGCAATTTGCCCGTGAGGCTTGAACTCTCTGCAAGGGTCATTCGCCAGAACTTCAGGTCACGTTCGAGAAGACTCTTGCAGCCAGCCACTTCGCCCTTGCCTGCCATGACCCAAGCTTTGAGCAGCATCAAGCGCTGGCCTTCAAACACATAACTCATAGGAGCAGTCGGAAAACGCAGATCGCCTGGCCATAGTTCACGCCATTGCCTGAGCTCCAGCAGCTGTTCGTAATCGTCAATGAGCTTTGCATTACGCTCAGTCCAGGCTTTCACGCGGGCGGGATCTTGCTCCAAGGATTCCGCACAGCCCCGGTTATTTTCCCGGCAAAGGTCCGTAAACTGTTTGAGTTCCGGGTCGCGTTTCTCAGCACGTTCCCGCTTCTCACCTGGATACTCAGGCTGCTGATAGGCGTCGACATTTGCCAAGTATTTGCGCAACCAGTCGACATGCTTAAGGGCCGCACTACCGGTATCAGAATTTTCTTGGCTCGATAGTCCGAAAACGTAGACGTATGCGTTGTCGCGGTCCACAACTGGTGGCACGTTAGCGGCGATTTTCTGTAATTTGACCGCGGCCTCGGAAGGCGGCTGGTCCTTGCGATTTATAAAGAGGACGGCAAGGACGAGAACAAGCAATAGCAGGAAAATCGCAGCTACAGCCTTTAACAACACAGACTTCAATTTCCGCAAGTGAATCTACTCCATTGTTCTGCAAGCGCTGGTTTTCGCTTCGAGAACACGCCTTTGAAGATCTGCGAACCAGAGTTTCGTATTCCAGTCGAAAACGTAGACTGGCTCAGGGAAGAATTCGATTCCCCGTCCAAACGGCGTGGCTAGCGAAAGCGCGACATAGACAATATCCTTCCCGTCCCCTCCGTCCCGAAATTCCACAGCTTGAATTTCAGCGAGATTTGCCGACATACGGACTTCACCAAGTTGAAAGCGCAAGCTGCCGCCGTCATCGAAGACCTCGACCAAGAAATCCTCTTCCCAACTCTTTGACACGTAAGAACCGATAAACAGCGCAATGCCAACGCCTATCAGGTCGTTCCTATAATTTGGGAACCAGATTGACGACAAAAGCACCATGACTGCGACAATCCGCAGCGCATGCCACTGCCAGCGGATGCCTTGTCGTGTTGGATTGCTCGAAACCTTCATGACGGCGAAAAAGCTATTTGGCCTTCAGTGTGGATTTCGGGCGCGCTTTCGAGTACATCTCCCAGCTGATTTGATGCAGCAAGGCCAGTTTGTCGTCGCCGTCCTTGTAAAGGTCGAAATGGGTCTTGTCGGGGATGAAGCGGAAATCGGTTTTAGCGTTCAGGCCATCCATCACTGCCTTCAGTTTTCGGGCCGAACCATCGAGGTAAAACGTGTCCGCCGTGCCGACGATCAGGTGAATCTTTCCATCCAGGTCGGCTTTCAGCTTCGGCCAATCGCGTTTCGTGCGGTGGGCGATGTCGTAGTTATCGCGCCAGTATGCGACGACGGTCGGATCAACATTGCCGGTCTCGCGGTCGAACATTGGCTGCGGTCCACCGGCAGGATCACGCGGCGAGAACACCCATTCCATCGATGCGAGCTGGCCGCCGTAGCTGCCAAGAACGCTCTCCAATTTTGCGAACTGCTCGAAGGTGCCCATCACCTTGTCGTGGTCACGCACCAGCGGATACGCGGTGCCATCGGGCTTGCGGAACACATTTGCCTGCGGTGCGTACAGGTCGACGTTCGTGAAATCGTGGAAGTCGGAAGGGTCGGGCGAAGTGGACCAGGTGCCGCCAAACAGTTTCGGATAGCGCGTCTGCAGCCACAGCGTCGCCCAGCCGCCCGAGGAATGGCCGTTCAGGAAGCGGCCGGAAGGCTTGGCGTCCATGCGGTAATTTTTTTCCAGGTGCGGAATCAGTTCGGTGGTCAGCGCTTGTCCCCAAGGGCCGTTATTGACCGAGTCCGCGAATTCGTGGGTGCCGGTTGGGCTGGATTCGTCCAGCATCACCCAGATCATGGGCGCCATTTTTCCGCTGGCCATGGAACCATAAATCTCCCCAAGCATTGGCACGAGGCGCGCAGCGTTGCCGCTGAAGCCATGGGTGAAATAGACGGTCGGGTAGCTCACCTTCGCTTTAGCATCGTAGCCTGGCGGCGTAAGCACCCAGCCGTTCATCTTCACAGGACGGCCCCAGAATGTACTCAGGGCTGGGCTGGTGTAATCGATTGCCTGCGCGTGCTGGCGGGCCGTTTCCAGCGCGCTGCTCTCTTCCGGCGATGCGGATTCCCGTTTCCACGGATCGTTTGCAGGCAGCACGCGGGTCAGGCGGAGCGACGGCGCGGTGGCCGATGGCAGGTGTACCTTCACGACATCGCTGACCCAGTCGCCGGCGCCACGGCCCGTGTAGTTATAGCTGTGGTCAACATCCAGCACCGCCTGGACATAGTAGTCGCCAGGCGGCAGTTGCGAGTAAGCCTGCGGGAAGGCGATATCGTCGCCATCAACGGCAATGCTTTGTCCGGGCTGGATGCGGCTGACTTCTTTTGCCGTAACGGTAGTCGAAGTGGCCGAAAACGGATCGGCATCCACCACGGTGACCTCGCTGGACTTTTCTTTCGAGTTCTCCTTCGCTTCCGCTTCGGCGGATTTCGCGTCACGCGCGAACACAAGCAGCCGGCCATTTGTGGCCTCTTTGGCGCTGCCATCCAATTGGATGTTGAGGAACTGCTTCTCAGCGGCGGTAGCGGTTTGTGCGCCCATTACCCCGGTCAGCGCGAGCATCAGGGGCAGCGTACCAATCTTGAAGTGCTTGTGCATGATAGCCTTTCTTATAGACAACAGGTTATCAATATAGCATCTACAACCCAGCTTTGCTATGTCTGTTTCCGCACGGAGCGGCCTGATGCTGAGTCGTATGCTGGGCTCATGAAGACGACGACACCTGGCGCGACCACATCGACCCCGCTCGCTGACGAGTCCCAGCCGCAGCAACAGAAGAAACGGCGCATGCCTCCTTTATCGCTCGCGGCCTGGCGGCAGTTCCTCAACGTTGCCAAACCTTATTGGCTCGGTGATGAACGCTGGCGCGCCTGGGGCCTGTTGCTATTGCTGATCGTCCTGATGCTGGTCGAAACTGAAGTTGCAGTCATGCTCAACAACCAAACCGGCGAGATGACTTCGGCCCTGGCGGGAAAGGATGGCGACCGTTTCTGGAATTCGGTGCGTACCTGCCTGCTCATCCTGGCGTTTGCGGTGCCGGCCTATGCGTTCTACTACTATATGCGCGACCTCTTCGCCAACCACTGGCGGCGCTGGCTGACGCATCGCTTCCTCGATGGCTATTTGAAGGGGCGCAAATATTATGAGCTGGGAGCCGACGCCGAAATCGATAACCCCGACCAGCGTATCAGCGAGGACATCAATACATTCACCGGCAGATCGATCAATTTCCTGTTGATTTTCCTTGGATCGATCATGCAGTTGATTGCTTTCAGCTCCGTGCTGTGGAGGATTTCGCACTTGCTGGTCGGCGTGCTGGTTGTCTATGCAACGGTGGGCACCGTTATCGCTCTCTACTTGTTCGGGAATCCGTTAATCCGGCTGAACTTCTGGCAGTTGCAGCGCGAGGCGGATTTTCGTTTCAGCCTGATGCGCGTGCGCGAGAACGCTGAGTCGATTGCGTTTTACCGTGGCGAGGACCAGGAGCGCGCCTACATCAACAGCCGCTTCGACAAAGTCTTCCACAATTTCGCCCGTCTGATCAAAAGCCAGCGTACGCTCAACTTCTTCCAGCGGACCTTCAGCCAGCTTACCCTGGTGCTGCCGGGCGTGCTGTTGGCCGAGCGCGTCTTGTCGGGCGAGCTGGAAGTCGGGCAAGCTGTGCAAGCGGCAGGCGCCTTCACCGCCGTACTCGGCGCGGTCGGCGTCATTGTCGACAATTTTGAAAGCCTGAGCCGATTCGTGGCGGGCACGGAGCGTTTGCAAACCCTGTCGAAGCTAGTGCTGCCTGCCGCGCCGCAAACAGCCAACAATGCGCCGCGAATCCAGACGTGCGCGGGCGAGCATTTCCGGCTCGAATCAGTCACGCTGAGTCCTCCGCAGTCCGAGCGAGTGCTGATCAAGGAGCTTTCACTGGTCCTGCAACCTGGCGACGCACTGCTGATTACCGGCGAAAGCGGTTGCGGCAAGAGTTCTCTCTTGCGCGCGATTGCAGGCTTGTGGAATGCGGGTAGCGGCGTCATACATCATCCACCACTGGAAGACTGCTTCTTCCTCCCTCAGCAACCTTATCTCCAGCCTGGCACCTTGCGCAGCCAGCTTATTTACCCCAGCGTAGAGTCGGAACTGAGCGATGAGGAACTGCTTGAAATACTCGCCAAGGTGCATTTGCCACGGCTAGCCGACCATTTGGGTGGACTCGATGCCGTCCAGGATTGGGGCAAGCTGCTGTCGGTTGGCGAGCAGCAGCGCCTCGCTTTTGGCCGCGTGCTGGTGCACGAACCCAAGGTCGCCATTCTCGATGAAGCGACAAGCGCCCTTGACAGTAGTAATGAGGCCTCGCTGTATGGGCGCTTACGCGAAAACGGGACAACCCTGATCAGCATCGCGCACCGTGCAGCGGTGCTGCGCCATCATACCCATGTACTGAGATTGACAGGCGACGGTGGCTGGGAGCTGCACGACGCGAGCGGCTATGACTTTGAGACAGCCTAGTAGGCCACCTTGAAATCGGGCTTCCCTTCGAGCGTTCGGTGGAACAACAGGGTATTGTGCGTCTCGTCCCAATCGAATTCCCTGTCGTCATAAGGATCGCGCAAATCGCTCAGGCGTGCGCCTTCAGCGACGTCGCTGCCTTTGGCGCCGCTGCTTCGCAGTTGGGACGCCAACAAAGCAAGCCTTCGCATGCCTTCCAGGTTGACGACCCGGAATCCGTACGAGGTATATGCATCCATGCCATCCATATTGAGCAGGAACCTGCCAACGGGGTTGTAGACGCCAATATCGGCCGCGGCCTTTTTCTCAACGCCATAGGACGCCAGGAAAGTATGCGCAGCCTGCGGGATCGCCGTGTAGTCACGGTCAAACAGTTCGGCTACACGAAGCATACGGTAAGCATTGGCATTGGTCGTCGCCTGCGGCTGGTACAGGAAACTGCCGAACAACTTCGCCCTGTCCGCATAGGTATCTGACAAAATCCATTCGTTTGCCATGATCTTCGCCATCGAACGTTCGCGCTCTGAAACAGGTTCTCGCCAACCGTCCGGAATGGCCGTCATTGTCAACGCCGGCGGGAAACGGCGCACAATGAGATTGCCCAATTCAAAATGCTGTTCAATGCTGCGCGCCGCAACCATTTTTACCGCCGCGCTGGAGCTTTCGGCAAGGACCATCCGCCAGAACCGATAATCCGTCTCCAGCATGCGCTTGCATTCTGCAGCGTCGACCTTACCCTCGGGCGACAGCGCCCGGGAATACATCATCCGTTGCGCTTGCAGCACCTGGTTGAACGGAGCATTCGGCGTGCGCACGTCGCTGGGCCATATCTCGCGCCATTTTTTGAATTCCAGCAGGCGTTCATAGCGGGCAATCAATTGGACGTCATCCTGCGCGGGATTCTCGCCTGGCACGCCGGGGATATCCGGCGCCCCCGTGGTTTCCATCAACTTGCGCAGTGATTCGACGCGGGCCAGACCTTCCGCCATGACGTTGGCATTGCTCGGTGCGGAGAACCCCATAACATAAACGTAGGCATTGTCGCGGTCCGCAACTGGCGTGGTGGCGGCCGCAATTCGCTGCAACTCAACGACGGCCTCGGATTCCGGCTTGTCTTCGCGATTGACGAAAAACACGAATGCGATGAACAGGAAGAGCAACGCAAGAAAGCTTGCGACCATCTTTAACAACAACTTAAGCTTTGTCATTCAGATCTACCCCATTGTTTTCGAAGCGTATAAAAAACGGCCCTTGCGGGCCGTTGTCGTAGGTGCTGCAAACGGTTAGACGAATTCGCCGACCTTTGCGGTCACCGCTTCCTGCACCGAACGGCTGGTGACGAAGCTGTGTGCAACCTGGATGTCGTTGTGGAACCAGCGGTCGCCGTCGAGGCAGGCAGGAATCTGCTTGCGGATCTCGTCATAGGCTGCCTGGGTCCCCTCGCCCAACTTGAAGCCTGGCAGCAGGTCTTCGGTCATGGTCAACGCCTGGGCGGCCAGCAGCATCTCCACACCCACGATGTACTGGGTGTTCTGCACCACGGTGTGGGCCTTGCGCGCACACCAGGTAGAGTTGGAGATGTGGTCTTCGCTGTTTGCCTTGGACGGGATCGAATCGACGCTGCCCGGCATGGACAGGGTGCGGTTTTCCATCACCAGGGAGCTGAGCGAGCATTGCACCACAGGATAGCCGGTATTCACGCCGCGCAGGCCGGACATCAGGTTGCGTGGCAGGCCCCATGACAGGGTTGGGTCGATCAGGCGCGCAACACGGCGTTCACAGATGCTGCCCAGGTCGGTAATTGCCATCGCCAGCAGGTCCATCGCTTGCGCCAGGTACTGGCCGTGGAAGTTACCGCCCGAGATGATCTCGAAACCGCCGCCGTCTTTGCCGAAGATCAGCGGGTTGTCGGTAGCCGAGTTGATCTCGTTCTTCACGATGGTGTCGATGTAGTCCAGCGCATCGAACACAGGGCCGTAGACTTGCGGGGTGCAGCGCAGCGAGTACACGTCCTGGATACGCGGGGTGTATGGAATATCGGTGCGGCGCAGTTCGTCCGGGAATTGCACGGTACGCGCTTCATGCGTGGTACGGGTCGATCCTTTCAGCAGCTTGCGCACCACGGAGGCGGTCTTGATCTGGCCAGGGTGAGGACGTGCCTGCTGGATGCGCGGGTCGAAAGCCGACATCTCGGCACGCATTGCTTCCAGGGTCAGGCCCAGCGATAGGCAGGCGTCGGTCAGCAGGTCGCGTGCATCTTTCGCGGCCAGCACGGCGACAGCCAGCGAGGCGGTACAGCCGTTGATCAGTGCCGATGCGTCCTTGGCCTTGAGGTCGAACTTCACCGGGCCCACTTCGGCCTTGGTGATCGCTTCAGCGGCCGGCATGCGCACGCCCTTGTACATCACTTCCGCTTCGTCGAAGCCCGCGATAGCGGCGGCCAGGTAGGCCAGCGGCGCCAGGTCGCCGGAAGCGCCAACGGAGCCCTTCTGCGGCATGATCGGGTGAATGCCGGCGTTAATGAAGGCCAGCAGGCGGTCCACCACTTCCACGCGCGGCGCCGAATAGTTGCTGGCGAAGGCGTTGGCGCGCAACAGCATGGTGGCGCGGCTCACCTCTTCTGAGAACGGCTCGCCGATACCGCCGCTGTGGGCTTTGATCAGCTGCGTCTGGAACAATTCGATGTGCTCGACTTTGATGCGGGTGTCCTTCAGCAGGCCGACGCCGGTGTTAAAGCTGTACATCATCGGCGCTTCATCATGCATCCAGGTGGATTCGATGTAGTCTCGGCTTTCCTTCAGCGCGGCGCGCGAGGTGGCGGACAGTTCGACCTTGGCGCCGTCGCGCGCTACTGCCAGCACTTCTTCTGCGGTCAGATTGAATCCGTCGATAGTTACGTTGCTCATTGCTTGTCCTTTCAGTTCGCGCTGGTCTCGAACCATGTGCCGATCAGCTGGCGTTCAGCGTCGGTCATATGGGTCATGTTCGCCAGCGGCATATCTTTGTTCTGCACAGCGCGCTGGTAAATCTTGGCGGCGTGCTGTTTAACCTGGTCTTCGGTGTCGAGCATCACGCCGCCAGGGGCGGATGCGAAGCCGGCCTGCGTCGGGCTGGCCGAGTGGCAGGCTACGCAGCGTGCGGCAACGACTTGCTGCACGTTGGCCAAATTGGCCTGGCCTGCCGGAGCTGGAGCCAGGGCGGCGTGGCCGTCTGCGTCCACGGTTGCGGCAGCGGCTACCGGAGCGGCAACGGCTTTACGCGGCGCCGGAGCGATAGCAACAGCCACGCCAGCCAGCAGGATCACGCCGGCGATCGGGAATGCCGGCGACACCTTGCCCGCATGGCGCAGGTTGAAGAAGTGGCGGATCAGCACACCGGCGGCCATGATGGCGGCCAGCACCAGCCAGCTGTAAGCATGGCTGTAGGTCATCGCATAGTGGTTGCTGATCATGATCAGCAGCACAGGCAGCGTGAAGTAGTTGTTGTGCACGGAACGCACTTTTGCGCGCTTGCCGTAGATCGGGTCTGGCGACTCGCCCTTGGCCATTGCATCCACCAGCTTGCGCTGGCCCGGGATGATCACGAACAGCACGTTACCGACCATCATGGTGCCGATCATGGCGCCCACGTGGATGTAAGCAGCGCGGCCGCTCAGCAGATGGGTCAGCGCATAGGCGGCGCCAACGATCAGCACGAACATCACGGTGCCCAGGACGGCAGGCTTTTCAGCCAGCGAGGTCTTGCACAGGGTGTCGTACACCAGCCAACCGCCGGCCAGGGTGCCCAGGCCCACGCCAACCGCTTGCAGCGAAGTCAGGTCGGCCACGTTCTTGTCGATCATCATCGCCGAAGCGTTGAAGTAGTAGACGATGAACAGCATGGCAAAGCCGCTCAGCCAGGTGGCATAGGCTTCCCATTTGAACCAGTGCAGGTCTTCCGGCAGTTCATCCGGCGCGACCAGGTATTTTTGCGGGTTGTAGAAGCCGCCGCCGTGCACGGCCCACAGTTCACCCATCACGCCCTTCTTGGCGAGCGGGCTGCCTGGCTTCGGCGGACGGATCGAATTGTCCAGCCAGACGAAATAGAACGAAGCACCGATCCACGCAATACCCGTGATCAGGTGCAGCCAGCGAACCAGCAGGTTCAGCCATTCAACCCCGTAGGGTCCAAAGAGAGTCTCCATGATTTTCTTTTCCAATAAATCTGTTCATCTGCCTCTGGCGGGCACTTCAGATGAACCAATCGGTCGTCATACCGCCGCCGCTACGACCTGCGTATTGGAAAGATATCGGTTGGGAGCGCGGGAGACCTTCCGGTTCAGCTATAACTTGCATATAACTGGAGATATAGTTTGGAGGCCCGGAAGGTGCGAATCTCACATAGATAAATCTAAATAACTAATATTCGGAGACTATGATGTCAAGATTGCCAGAACACTTGGACATCCACCTGATCCGTATTCTTTACCTGTTGCTGGTAGAGAAAAACGTGTCCCGGGTGGCCTTGAAACTGAACCAGCCGCAGCCCTCGATTTCCGGCTCGCTGCGCAAATTGCGCGACCTGACAGGCGATCCGCTGCTGGTGCGCGGCGGCCGCGGTATGGTGCCGACGCAACACGGCGAGAGCCTGCTGAAAACCGCCAAGCGCATCCTGGACGAAACCGAAAGCCTGTTCAGCCCGAAAACTGCGTTTGTGCCGCAGGATGAAGCGCGCACCTTCCATATCGCCGCGCCGGACTATATGAATACCCAGTTCTTCACCGAGGTGATCGCCCGCCTGCGTCGAGAATCGCCGCGCAGCCGCCTGGTGATCCACTCCCTGGGCCCGGACGTCGATTACGTGCGCCTGCTGTCGGACGGCGACTTGGACCTGGTGGTGGGCAACTGGGATGAGCCGCCCCAGCACCTGCATATTTCCAAGCTGTTCGACGACCCTATCGTCTGCCTCATGCGCGCCAACAGCGCCTACGCCCGCCGCACGCCGAAAGACGGCATGACGCCGGAGGAATACCTGACCCTGCCCCACGTGGCGCCGGCCCAGATCCTGCCGGGCTACCACGGCAACATCGATTCCTTCCTGGAAGAGCGGGATATGGAGCGAAACATTGTTGTGGAATCGGCACACTTCCGCATGCTGCCCTACATCGTCCAGCAGACAGATCTGGTTTTGACGAGTGGCAAACAATTCGCGAACTTCTATGAAAACCTGCTGGGCCTGAAGTCCTACAAAGTCCCGCTGGAATTCCCGCCGCTGAGCTTCTACCAGCTCTGGCATGAGCGCGCCCACCACGCAACCGAACACAAATGGCTGCGCGCCCAGGTCAGCGCCGCCGCCCGCTTGCTAGTGAAGTAGGAGGGTCAGACCCTTGGGTCTGACCCTGGTTTCCGGGTTTTCACGGTTTAAATCCAAACCTGCAGAACCGGAAAACCGGGGTACGACCCACGGGTCGGACCCCGACAAAATAGGCGATATCGGCCCAGCGTTATATCTCCCGCCTGCTGGGCCTCTATTATCAGTTTGCCATTCCCCAGAACACCTTACATGGAGCGGGCCGCTGCCAGCGGCGGCCCGAAGCACGATGACGAGCCTGAAGCGACTGAACACCTGCGACGCAGACACCTTTACCGAGATCCTGCACGGCCTGTACGAGCATTCCCCGTGGATTCCGCAGCGCGCCGCCGCGCAGCGCCCGTTCCGCACACTCGACGAACTGAAACTCGGCCTGCAAAAGGTCGTCACACAGGCAACCAATGATGAACAACTGGGCCTGATCCGCGCCCACCCGGAGCTGGCCGGCAAAGCCGCCGTGGCGGGCGAGCTGACGCCCGAATCCACCGGCGAACAAGCCAAGGCTGGCCTGAACCTGTGCACCAAAGAAGAATTCGCGGCGCTGCAGGAAATGAACGCCAGCTACAACGCCAAATTCGGATTCCCCTTCATCCTCGCGGTGAAAGGCGGCGACGGACAGGGCCTGTCGCGCCAGGCCATCATCGCCGCCTTCCGCCGCCGCCTGCGCAATCAGGCCGACGACGAGCAGCGCGAAGCACTGCGCCAGATCCACCGCATCGCCGAAATGCGCCTGAACGCCTTGCTCTCCTACGTGCCGCATATGGGCCGCGACATCATGGAGTGGGCAGAACAGATCGGCGCCTTCAGCGAAGACGAGCAGGGCCTGACCTGCACCTACATGACGCCAACCCACCGCAAGACCGCGAACCATCTGGCGAAGCTGATGCGCGAAGCAGGCATGCACGCCCATATCGATGCGGTCGGCAACGTGGTGGGCCGCTACCTGTCCACCGATCCCGGCGCACGCACCCTGCTCACCGGCTCGCACTACGACACCGTGCGTAACGGCGGCAAGTACGATGGCCGCCAGGGCATCCTGACCCCGATCGCCGTGGTCAAGCACCTGCATGAAACCGGCGAAACCCTGCCTTTCCACCTCGAAGTGATTGGTTTTGCCGAAGAAGAAGGCGTGCGCTTCAAGAGCACCTTCCTTGGCAGCAGCGCCGTGATCGGCCAGTTCGATCCCAAGCTGCTCGACCTGCGCGACCGCGACGGCCAGCAACTGCGCGACGTGCTGACCGAAGCGGATCACGACGTCAACGCCATCGCCGCCATTGCACGCGATCCGGCCGACCTGCTCGGCTTCGTGGAAGTCCATATCGAACAGGGCCCGGTGTTGCTCGAGCGCGGCCTGCCGGTCGGCGTGGTGACCTCCATCGCAGGCAGCAAGCGCTATCTGGTGGACCTGAAAGGCGTCGCCAGCCACGCGGGCACAACGCCTATGCCGATGCGCAAGGACGCCGCCGCCGCCGCCGCCGAGATCATCCTGTACGTCGAGCAGCGCTGCGCACAGGACCAGGATTCTGCGCTGGTCGGCACCGTCGGCCAGCTGCAGGTGCCAAACGGATCCACCAATGTGATCCCAGGCGCCTGCACCCTATCGCTTGATATCCGCGCCGCGAACAACGCTGCGCGTGATGCCGCCGTGGACGACATCCTCGCCCACATCCGGAAAGTGTGCGAAAAACGCCACATTACCGTCGACATCGAACAGACCGTCGCAGCCGATTGCGCACCATGCGCACCGCGCCTGATGGAGCAGCTGGCGGCCGCCGTGGAACGCCACGGCATCCCGCCGTTCCAGCTGGCCTCCGGCGCCGGCCACGACGCCATGCTAATGGCGCGCGTCACAGACGTCGCCATGCTCTTCACACGCTGCGGCAACGGCGGCATTAGCCACAACCCGCTGGAGACCATGACGGACGACGACGCCGACCTTTCGGCCCGCATCCTCCTGAGCTTCCTGCGCAACTATACGTAAAACAAGATAGCCCATATGCCCTGGCATATAAGCCGAAAAGGAGAGCTTCAACGATATTGTTAAAAAGACGCAGCGTAAGGACGCCATATTTGTCCGCCCGGAGAGGCGGAATTTCGGGCGCTAAAAACTAAACGGAGACAACCAAAATGCAATTCCTGGAACAATACTTCAAGCTCGGTGAGCACGGCACCAACGTGCGCACCGAGGTGCTGGCTGGCATTACCACCTTCCTGACGATGGCGTACATCATCTTCGTCAACCCATCCATCCTCGGCGACGCCGGCATGCCCAAGGACTCGGTCTTTGTGGCCACCTGCGTGGCGGCGGCAGTCGGCACCCTGATCATGGGCCTGTACGCCAACTTCCCCATCGGCCTGGCGCCGGGCATGGGCCTGAACGCCTACTTCGCTTACGGCGTGGTCGCAGGCATGGGCTTCCCTTGGCAAGCCGCACTGGGCGCGGTCTTCATCTCGGGCTGCTGCTTCATGATCGTCAGCCTGCTAAAGATCCGTGAAAAGATCATGAATGCCATTCCTGCCTCGCTGCGCATTGCCATTCCGGCCGGCGTGGGCTTGTTCCTGGCACTGATCTCGCTGAAGAACGCAGGCATCGTGGTTTCCAGCCCTGCCACCTTCATCACCATGGGCGACCTGCACAAGCCGGCTCCGGTGCTGGCCATCGTGGGCTTCTTCATCATCGTCGCCCTGGACCGCCTGCGTGTCACCGGCGCCCTGCTGATCGGCATCATGGCCGTTACCGTATTGAGCTTCTTCTTTGCCGGTAACGCCTTCCACGGCATCGTCTCCGCTCCGCCATCGATCGAACCGACCGCACTGAAACTGGACATCATGGGTGCTGTTTCCCACGGCCTGTTCAACGTCGTGCTGGTGTTCTTCCTGGTCGAGCTGTTCGACGCAACCGGCACCCTGATGGGCGTCGCCCAGCGCGCCGGCCTGATGAAGGACGGCAAACTGCCTAAGAACATGAACAAGGCCCTGCTGGCCGACTCCGGCGCGATCATCGTCGGTTCCGTGATGGGCACCTCGAGCACCACCGCCTTCATCGAAAGCGCGGCTGGCGTGCAAGCCGGCGGCCGTACCGGCCTGACCGCGGTCACCGTCGCCCTGCTGTTCCTGGCCGCCCTGTTCATTGCTCCGCTGGCTGGCGTGGTACCGGCATATGCCACCGCACCGGCGCTGTTCTTCGTCGCCTGCCTGATGCTGCGCGAACTGGCGGAGATCAACTGGGCCGAAACCACCGAAAGCGTTCCAGCCGTTGTTACCGCACTGGTGATGCCATTCACCTACTCGATCGCCAACGGCCTGGCGCTGGGCTTTATCAGCTACGCAGCACTGAAACTCTTGACCGGCAAATACAAAGAAGTCAGCGCCATGATCTGGTGTGTCGCTGGCGTGTTCCTGTTTAAAACAATTTACATCGCAGGATGAAGTAAGGAGTAGTAAAGATGTCTCAACCGATTCGTTTCTTCTACCAGGGGCGTGTGCAGGAAGTCGATTCCACCGCCCCGACCCGTACGGTGCTTCAGCACCTGCGGGAAGACCTGCACTGCACCGGTACCAAGGAAGGCTGCGCCGAAGGCGACTGCGGCGCCTGCACCGTGGTGATCGGCTCCCTCGTGGACGGTGAACTGGAACTGCGCAATGTGAACTCGTGCATCCAGTTCCTGCCTACGCTGGACGGCAAGGCAGTCTTTACAGTGGAAGACCTGAAGCAGCAGGACGGTAGCCTGCACCCCGTGCAGGAAGCCCTGGTCGAATGCCACGGCTCCCAATGCGGCTTCTGCACGCCGGGCTTTGCCATGTCGCTCTGGAGCCTGTACCTGAAACAGGAAGGCAAGTCCGAACCGCCCTGCCGTAAAACGATCGACGAGACTTTATCCGGTAACCTGTGCCGCTGCACGGGTTACCGCCCGATTATCGACGCAGCCGTCCGCATGGGCGAGCTGCCGGCCGTCAGCTTCGACCGCGAAGCGCTGAAGGCCACACTGCAAGACCTGCAACGAGACACCATGTTCAGCTACACGCACGACGGCCAGACTTTCCACGCGCCACGCACCCTGGCCGAAATGGCCGAACTGCGCGCCGCCAAGCCGGCCGCCACCATCCTGGCCGGCTCCACCGACGTCGGCCTGTGGGTCACCAAGCAGATGCGCAACCTGGGCGACGTGATCTACACGCGCCAGGTGCAGGAGCTGCACCGCATCGCCACCGTGGACGGCAAGCTGGAGATCGGCGCCGCCGTGTCGCTGGACGACGCTTACAAGGCCGTGCTGGAGCTGTATCCGAACGAATCGCTGCACGAGCTGTGGCAGCGCTTCGCGTCCCAGCCTATCCGCAGCACCGGCACCCTTGGCGGCAGCGTCGCCAACGGTTCCCCTATCGGCGATTCCGCACCGTGGATGATTGTGCTGGGCGCCGAGATCGTGCTGCGCTCCGATAAAGGCCAGCGTGTATTGCTGCTGCAGGACTTCTACCTCGATTACATGAAGAAGGACTGGCAGCCAGGCGAGTTCGTGGAGGCTGTGCGCATCCCTGCGCCGAGAGCTGGCCAGCAATTCCGCACCTACAAACTGGCCAAGCGCTACGACCAGGATATTTCCGCCGTCTGCGCCGCCTTCTCGCTCGAAGTGGAAAACGGCATCGTGCGCAACGCCAGAATCGCCTACGGTGGCATGGCTGCGACCTCGCGCCGCGCACCGCAGGCGGAAGCTGCCCTCAACGGCCAGCCGTGGAACGAGACCACCCTGCGCGCCGGCATGGAAGCCCTGGCGCGCGACTACACGCCGCTGACCGATATGCGCGCCAGCGCCAACTACCGCATGCGCACCGCGCAAAACCTGCTGCGCCGCTTCTGGATGGAGACCCGTCCCGAAGACGCGATTTCGAACACCTACGTCAACGCTTACGCATTCAAGGAAGGAGCCGCTGCATGAACAGCAAGTCCGAACAGTTCATGACACTCGGCGCCGCCAAGGGCTGGACCGAAGTTGGCCAAAGCCATCCGCACGAATCAGCCATCCTGCACGTGCTGGGCGAAGCCGTGTACACCGACGACATCCCAGAGGCGCAAGGCACCCTGCACGCCGCGCTGGGGCTGTCGCCGAAAGCCCACGCCCGCATCCTGTCGGTCAACCTGGAACCGGTGAAAGCCATGCCGGGCGTGGTGGCCGTCTACACCTACAAGGACATTCCCGGCACCAACGATTGCGGCCCGATCATCCACGACGATCCTATCCTCGCCGAGCAGAAAGTGGAATACGTCGGCCAGCCAATCTTCATCGTGGTGGCCGATACGCACGACAACGCACGCCGCGCGGCCCGCAAGGCCGACATCCAGTACGAGGAACTGCCGGCCATCCTGACGCCGGAAGCGGCGCGCGAAGCCGAAACCTATGTGGTGCCGCCAATGCGCCTGACGCGCGGCGACGCCCAGGCAGCCTTCGAGCGTTCGCCGAACATCCTGAAGGGCAAGCTGCACGTCGGCGGCCAGGAACAGTTTTACCTGGAAGGCCAGATTTCGTATGCCATTCCGAAGGAAGGCAACGGCATGCACGTCTACTGCTCCACGCAGCACCCGACCGAGATGCAGCACGTGGTTTCGCATGCCCTACACTACCCATCGCACGCCGTGGTGGTGGAATGCCGCCGCATGGGCGGGGGCTTTGGCGGCAAGGAATCGCAGTCCGCTTTGTGGGCTGCCTGCGCCGCTGTCAGCGCCGCCCGCCTGAAGCGCCCGGTCAAGCTGCGCGCCGACCGTGACGACGACATGATGGTCACAGGCAAGCGCCACTGCTTCTACTATGAGTATGAGATCGGCTACGATGGGCAAGGCCTGATCACCGCAGCCAAAGTGCAGATGGTGTCGCGCGCCGGTTTCTCGGCCGACCTGTCCGCCCCAGTCGCCACCCGCGCAATCTGCCACTTCGACAATACCTACTACCTGTCGGACGTGGACATCCGCGCCATGGCGGGCAAGACCAACACGCAGTCCAACACCGCCTTCCGCGGCTTTGGCGGCCCGCAAGGCGCCATCGCGATCGAATACATCGTCGACGAAATCGCCCGCAACCTGGGCAAGGATGCACTGGACGTACGCAAGATTAACTTCTACGGCCGCAACGATGAAGAAGGCCGCAACGTCACGCAGTACGGCCAGAAGGTAAAGGACAATATCATCCACGAGCTTGTGGCGCAGCTGGAAAGCGACTCCAACTACCGCGCACGCCGCGAAGCCGTCCGTGAATTCAACGCCACCAACCCGGTGCTGAAAAAGGGCCTGGCCCTAACGCCGGTGAAATTTGGCATCGCCTTCAACGTCACCCACTTCAACCAGGCGGGCGCTCTGGTGCACATCTACACCGACGGTTCGGTGCTGGTGAACCACGGCGGCACGGAAATGGGCCAGGGCATCAACACCAAGGTGTGCCAGGTGGTAGCACATGAACTGGGCATTCCACTCTCCAGCGTGCGCGCTTCCGCCACCGACACCAGCAAGGTCGCCAACACTTCCGCCACCGCCGCCTCGACGGGCGCAGACCTGAACGGCAAGGCCGCACAGGACGCCGCCCACACCCTTCGCAGGAGACTGGTGGAATTCGCGGCCAAGGCCTTCGGCGTTTCCGCCGACAGCGTGGTCCTTGCCAACGGCACCGTATTTGCCGGCGAAGCGGTGATGCCATTCGCGGACCTGGTGCAGAAGGCCTACCTGGCGCGCGTCCAGCTGTGGTCCGATGGCTTCTACGCCACGCCGGGCCTGAGCTGGGACCGCGAAACCATGAGCGGCAACCCGTTCGGCTACTACGCCTACGGCGCTTCGGTATCCGAAGTGATCGTCGACACACTCACCGGCGAATGGAAGCTGCTCAAGGCCGACTGCCTGTACGACGCCGGCAATTCACTGAACCCGGCCATCGACGTCGGCCAGGTGGAAGGCGCGTTCATCCAGGGCATGGGCTGGCTGACCACGGAGGAATTGTGGTGGAACCCGGCGGGCAAGCTGATGACGCATGCGCCATCGACCTACAAGATTCCCGGCGTGTCCGACTGCCCGGACGATTTCAATGTCCGCCTGTTCCAGAAACCCAACCCGTTCGACAGCATCCACCGCTCGAAAGCGGTCGGCGAACCGCCGCTGCTGCTGCCGTTCTCGGTGTTCCTGGCGATCCGCGACGCCGTTGCTTCGGTGGGCGACTACCGCTTCAACCCGCCGTTGCGCGCTCCTGCCACCGGCGAGGCGATCCTCGATGCGGTGGACGCAGTGCGCGCCATGGCATGACGCTCGCACGCCGCGTTACCGCCGAAGCTCTCGGCACCGCGCTGTTGCTGGCCGTGGTGGTAGGTTCCGCCACCATGGCCGACCGCCTCGCCGGCGGCAACGCGGCCATGGCACTGTTGGCGAATTCCATCGCCAGCGCCACAGGCTTATTGGCGTTGATTCTTATGTTCGGCGCCATCTCAGGCGCCCACTTCAATCCGGCCGTCACCTTGTCCGAAGCCTGGCAAGGCGGCTTGGATTGGCGTGACGCCCTGCCCTACATCGCGGCGCAAGTGCTCGGCGCTTTTGCGGGCGTCGCTGCGGCGCATGCGATGTTCGGCGAACCGGTTTTTTCGCTGGCGTCCCATGCGAGGACCGGCGCCGCGCAGTGGTGGAGTGAATTCCTTGCGACCTTTGGGCTGATTGGCGTGATCGGCGGCTGCACGCGCAGCCGTCCCGCGCTGGCGCCGTTCGCCGTCGCTGCTTACATCGTGTCGGCGTACTGGTTCACGGCATCCTCGTCATTTGCCAATCCAGCCCTGACGCTGGCGCGCACCGCGACCAGCACCGTCGCCGGCATCCGCCTGGAAGATGCGTCCGGCTATATAGCGGCCCAGTTGCTGGGCACGATTGCGGCGACCGCCCTCATGGCCTGGCTGCACGGCACGGCGGACGCGCCGGAACTCAAGCCTGCAACGAAGAACCCGTAAAGCCAGCAAGGCGCAGGAGTTCGCACTCCTGCGCCTGGTCCACCTTGCCTTTCATTTCCTCGATATACCCTTTCAGCGCAAAGGCGGGATCAGGATAATTGGCAATGGTGAAATGGGCCGGCGGGACATCGCCCGCAACGACCCAGTGGTACCGCTCCCGCTCGTCTGCGGATGGCACGACTTCGAACAGGAAGACGCCAATGAAATCTGACCTGCCCAGGCCAAAATAGACTTTTTTCACGCCTTCGCACCAGGCGAATGAATTCAAGTACAGTTCCGCCTCTTCGAACAGCGCCGCCAGTTGCTGCGTTTCTTCGAAGTCTTCGCCGAACATCAATTCAACAGGTGTGAGCTTTGAGAAGTCTATCGCAAGGTCCGGGCTTGTCATGATTCGCATCCTTTATCTGAACTTCAAAGGTTTGCGTAACCGAAAGCCGATGTCAAGCGGCGCACGATTCAGTGTGGCATTGATTTACGCCAGGCAATCAACTCAGCGATCGTCAACATCGGCATGCCGTGCAGCTGCGCAAACCGCTCAATCGCTTCGCCACGCATCATCGTGCCGTCAGGGTTCATCAATTCGCACAGCACGGCGGACGGCGCCAGCCCGGCCAACTGCGCGAGATCGACCGAACCCTCAGTGTGGCCGGCGCGCATCAGCACACCGCCCGGCGTAGCGCGCAGCGGGAAGACGTGGCCAGGACGCACCACGTCCTCCGGGCGAGCATCGGGCGCGGTTGCGGCGCGTATGGTCGTCACGCGGTCGGCGGCCGACACGCCTGTTGTCACACCGTGGCGCGCTTCGATCGAGACCGTGAACGGAGTGCCGTATTTGCTGCCGTTTTCGGCGGCCATGGGCGGCAGTTCAAGTTCACGTACCTTTTCAGCGGTCAGGCACAGGCAGACGATGCCGCTGCATTCACGGATCATCAGGGCCATGGTTTCCACCGTCAGCCGGTCGGTGGCGACGATCAGGTCGGCCTCGTTCTCGCGGTCGAAGTCGTCGAGCAGGATGACGGGAATGCCGGCGCGCATGGCTTCCAGCGCCGCGTGAATGCGGGATTCAAGGGATAAAACAGGGGACAACATAGGAGACGCTCCTCGCTAAAAGTTAACGAAAAACGCTACAGGGCAAGCGGATAGGCGCGGCTACCCGGGCCGCCAAAGCGGACAGGGACCACGCGCAAAAGCGCACATCTTCTTTCATCCGGACTATACCGTCGGCCCTGGAGTTGCACCAGGTCTGCTGACCCTGCCGATGAAACCTGGCAGGCGCTCGCGGGCTTGAACATTGCTGTTTTTACCGCCGGTGGGGAATTGCACCCCGCCCCGAAGACGTCGGCGGGGATTCTAACAGCAAACCGGAAAACCCGTATCCGACCCAAGAGTCGCACAACCGAAACCGGCGGCAGGCGATCAGACAGGGTCCGACCCTTGGGTCGTACCCTGGTTTACCGGTTTTAGCCAACCGTACCAATAATGGAAACCTCGCGATTCTCCGGCACCTCGTTATATGACAGCACATGCAGCCCCGGCGCAAACAGCCTCGCGTAGCGGGCCAGCAAAGGCCGTATCTGCGGCAGCACCAGCAGCAAAGGCGGCGTCGCCTGCTGCTTCATCTGCTCCCTCGCCACCGGCATATTCACCTGCAACTGCGCCAGCAAATGCGGATCAATCGGATAATTATCCAGCACCACCTTGCCCGTCTGCCGTGCCTGGTTCAGAGACCCGAGCAGCATATTCTCCAGCTCCCCGCCCAGGTTAAATGCCAGCATCTCCGTCTTCTGCCCGAACAGGCCCGACACGATCTGCCGACGCAAAGCACAGCGCACCTCCGCCGCCAGCAGGATCGGGTCCTTGGTCGTCTCGGACGAATCCAGCAAAGTCGTCGCAATCGGCACGATATCCTTCAGCGACACCGACTCCTGCAACAGCACCCGGAACACGCGCAGCAGCTGCGTATGCGTCAACGCCTTATCCAGCGCCCCCGCCAGCTTGGGCGACAGCGCAGTCAAACGCTCCATCAGCGCCGACACATCCTCATGCTTGAACAGCTCCGGCAGATACTCGCGAATCAGCTTGGACACATGGGTGGCAATCGCGCTCGGCGCTTCCACCACCTGATAACCCAGCCCCAGCGCATGCGCCTTGTCCTTCGGCTCGATCCAGGTCACCGGCATGCCGTAAGCCGGCTCCACCCCAGGAATGCCGTCGATCTGCCCGTACACATTCGGCGATGGGATCGCCATCAGCTTGTCCGCAAACACCTCCGCCAGCGCGATGGTCGACCCGCCCAGCACGACTGCATACTGCGTCGGCTTAAGGCCCAGGTCATCGCGCACATTAATCTGCGGCAGCACCATGCCCATCGCCTCGGACAGGCTTTGCCGCACGCCGCGCAAGCGCTTGGTCAGCATCTCGCCGTGCGCCTTGTCGATCATGCCCACCAGCTTGTAGCCCAGCGAAACCTGCAACGGCTGCACCACCGGCAACGATTGCCATTCGAGCTCCGGCACCTTCTCTTCGCGCAGCGCAGCTTCGATGGCCGCGATATTGTCGACCACAGGCATGCCCTGCTTCTCGCGCATTCGCCAGCCCACATATCCCAGCGCCGCCGCAAACGTGAGGAAGCTCAGTTTCGGCATCCCCGGCACCAGGCCAAGGATCACCATCACAGCCGAAGCGCTGAACAGCACATTCGGCGACGCCAGCAACTGGCTGCCCACCTGGGATTCAAAGTCCGCGCCTTCAGCTTCAGACACGCGGGTAACGATGATCGCCGCCGCCGCCGACAGCAGCAGCGCCGGAATCTGCGCCACCAGGCCGTCGCCGATGGTCAGCAGCGCATACTGCTTGAAAGCGTCGCCGAAACTCATGTCCTGCATCAGCGTACCGATGGCGACACCGCCGACGATATTGATGATCAGGATCAGGATCGACGCAATCGCATCCCCGCGCACGAACTTCGCCGCACCATCCATCGCACCGTAAAAGTCCGCCTCCGTCGCCACTTCCTTGCGGCGCTGGGTCGCTTTTTCCTGGTTGATCAGGCCCGCATTCAGGTCGGCATCGATCGCCATCTGCTTGCCCGGCAAGGCATCCAGGGTGAAGCGCGCCGACACTTCGGAAATCCGCTCCGCGCCCTTGGTCACCACGGCGAAGTTAATGATCATCAGGATCACGAACACCACCATACCGACCACGTAGTTACCGCCAATGACCACCTGGCCGAACGCCTCGATCACCTTGCCGGCAGCATCCGTGCCCTGGTGGCCATGCAGCAGCACCACCCGGGTCGAGGCTACGTTCAGCGTCAATCGCGCCAGCGTGGTCGCCAGGATCACCGTCGGGAATACCGAGAAGTCCAGCGGCCGCCTGGCGTTCACACTGGTCAGGATGACGATCAGCGCGAGCACGATATTGAACGTGAACAGCACGTCCAGCAGGATCGGCGGCAGCGGCAGGATGATCATCGCCAGTATCCCGAGCAGGAATACCGGCGTGGCGAGTTTGTGGCGGCCTGCTTCTGCGAACAAGCTCTTCAGGAAATTCATGTGGTTGCTGCCTCACTCATGGATGTTGGTACCGGCACCTGCGCCGCTTCCAGCGGATTGGGCTGCGATGGGCGGCGGCCTTCACGGAACGCCTTCAGCTGCAGCACATAATGCAGGACCATGGAAACAGCCTGGTACAACTGCACGGGAATCTGCTGGTTGACCTGGCTGGTGTTATAAATTGCGCGCGCCAGCGGCGGCAGGGACAGCACTTCCACCCCATGCTCCTGCGCCAGCTTCCTGATGTACAGCGCCATTTCATCGACGCCCTTGGCCAGCACGTAGGGCGCTTCGGCGCGCTTTTCGTCGTACTTGAGCGCCACGGCATAATGCTGCGGATTGACGATCACCACATCCGCACCCGGCACGATCTTGCGCGCCGACCGTTCGGCCAGCGCGCGCTGCAACTGTCGGATGCGCTGGCGCACTTCGGGCCGCCCTTCCTGCGTCTTGTATTCTTCCTTCAGCTCCTGCTTGGACATCTTCTGCTGCTCGGCGAAGAAGTAAGCCTGCGCAGGCACGTCGATGATCGCAAAGATGATGAACACAGCCACCATGGCCATTACGCCATTCAGCATCAGGTTCGCGCCCGAAACCATGGCGTCGGTCAACCCCAGCCCCTGCAAACGGGTGTAATCGTTGATCGTGCTGGTGCCCACATGAACCAGCACCCAGCCGAGAATCGCCGCCTTGCCGATCGACACCGCCAGCTCGAAGCCATGCTTCTTGGTGAACAGGCGTCCGAGATTGCTGACCGGGTTGAAGCGCTCCAGCTTGGGCTGCAGGTTCTTGGCGCTCATCACCCAGCCGCCCGGCACCATCGCGCCCAGCACGATAAACAGCGGCACCACGAACAGCGGCAGCACCATCTTCACCAGCAAAGCCGCCGCGCTGAGCCAAACGGTGCTCATGACGTTATCCAGTGCACCCTCGCCTTCCAGCGGCGCGAAAGCCTGGTGGAAGATTTCGCGGAACTCGAGAAGGTAGGAAGGCAGCATGTAGACGAACAGCTTGAGCGACACCAGGATGCCGATGGCAGTCGCGAGGTCGCGCGAACGCACCACCTGGCCTTCCTGGCGCGTTTTCTTCAGCTTTTGCGCTGAAGCTTTCTCTGACTTGTCGCCGCCGCTGTCGTCAGCCATGGGACACCATCTGTTGCTGGATCATGTCGAGGACGCGGGTCGACATGCGTACATAATGCTGCGGAATGAAGCGCACCACCTGGCCCAGCATCATCAAGCCAAAGATGGTGATCACCGAAAAACCCAGGGCAAACAAATTCAGCGTAGGCGCCACCCGGTTCAGGAAACCAAAGCCAAGCTGCACCACCAGCGCCGAAAAAACCACCGGAATCGCCAGCAGCATCGCAGCCGAGAAAATCCACGCCACATTCCAGGCCACTGTCTGCAGCAGCAAGGTGGAATAGCCGCCCCCCAGCGGCCAGGCCTTGAAGCTTTGCCCAACCACGCCAGCCAGCACCAGGTGGCCGTCAATCGAAAAGAAAATCACGATGGCCAGCATGGACAGCAGGGCCGACACCACGTCCGACGACGTGCCATTCAGCGGATCGTTCATCACCGCCATCGAAAAACCCACCTGGCTCGACACCAGGTAGCCCAGTACTGCAATCACCGACATCGAAAAATGGAAGGCCAGCCCGATCACGCCGCCGATCACCGCCTGCTCCAGCGTCACCGCAATGCCCTGCACCGAAATCGGGTCGATTCCCTGCACCATCTGCACCTGCGTCACCGGCAGCATGATGATGGACAGCACCAGCGATACCAGCAGGCGCACCGTCACAGGCACCATCATCTCGCCGATCACCGGCGCCGCGCTCAGCATCGCCATGCAGCGCACAAAGGGCCACCAGATTGCCGTCATCCACACCAGGAGGTTAGCCAGGACCTGTTCCATGGCTCGCTACCCCACCAGTGTTGCCGCGCGCTGGAAAATGGACACGCAATAATCCATCAGGTAGCCGGACATCCAGCGTCCCGTCAGGATAATCGCCAGCAGTGTCACCAGCAGGCGTGGCAGGAAGCTCAGCGTCTGCTCATTGATCTGCGTTGCGGCCTGCACCAGCGCGACGAGCAGGCCCGCAACCAGGCCCGGCACCACAAGCACCAGTACCAGGATCATGACGATATGCAGGGCCTCGATCACCAGGTCGACGGCCACGTCCGGAGTCAACATTTAGTATGCCTGTATGCTCGTGACGAGCGTGTTCACAGTCAGGGTCCAGCCATCCACCAGTACAAACAGCAGCAGCTTAAACGGCAGCGAAATCACCAGCGGCGACAGCATCATCATACCCATCGCCATCAGCACCGACGACACGACCAGGTCGATGATCAGGAAGGGAATGAACAGCAGGCAGCCAATCTGGAATGCCGTCTTCAATTCAGACAAAACAAAGGATGCCAGCTTGACCGTGAAAGCATGGTCGGCAGGATTGGTAATCGCATCCTCGCCCGCCAGGTGGGCAATTTGCTTCAGCGAGGCCTTGCTGGTCTGGGCCAGCATGAAGCGCGAAATCGGTTTTTCTGCGATGAGCAGCGCGTCCTGCAAGCCGATCTTGTTCTGGTCGTAGGGCACAAAAGCATCGCGCCACACGGCGTCGCCGATGGGCTTCATCACCAGCAGGGTCAGGATCAGCGCCACGCCGGTAATGATGCGGTTGGGAAGGCCCTGCTGCAGGCCAAGGGCTTGGCGCAGCAGCGACAGCACGATGACGAAACGGGTAAAGCTGGTCATCATCATCACCATGATGGGCAGCAAGCCCAGCAAGGTCATGATGATCAGGATCTGCATTTTCACCGACAGTTCGGTCTTGGCGCCGGGCACGACGCCGCCGAGCAAATCCTGGGCCCACGCAGGCGCGCAGGCACATAGCAGCACTGCCCCGGCCGCGAAGCCGGGCATCAGGCGGCGCAAGGTCATGGCGCCATCATGTCCAGGTTCAAACCGTCCAGATCGATGACCTTGAGGCCGTAGTTTTCGCCGGCAACGACGACCTCGGCGCGGCCGATGGCGGTGCCATTGACCTTGATGGTCAGCGGCTCACCGGCAAGCATGTCCAGCTCCACCACGCTGTCGGGGCCGATCTGCATCAGGTCCTGCAGCGACAGGCGGGCCGAGCCCACTTCGAGCGTCAGCGTGACAGGGATCTTGCGCATCATGGCCGGCAGGTCGCGGCGGCCGGGACGCGGCGCCGGCATATCGCTCAAATCCTCCGACACCTGGTCGATGATCATCTCCTCCGACATATCGTCCAGCATGGAGTCGTTGGCGCCATTCGGGTTGTTCATCATATTCATTCTGAGTCTTCAAAAGAGGTTAAGCAGAGTTTGCCCTTGTGCTCAGTTACCGCAGCTGTAAACAGGCGGGAGTCTTCGAGCATGACGTCTGCCCTGTGCAGGCTGATCGGGATAACATCGCCTACACGCAAGTCGAACATGGCGCCCAGCGTGGTCTCCTTGGAAACCAGCCTGCCGCTCAGCCCAACCTGGAGCCGCGCCGCCAGCGGCCCTGGATTCTTGTTGCCCTTCTTGCTGGCATCGCGCCCGGGCTGCAAGCCGCGCAGCACGCTGCCCATCACTTGCTTGTCGAGTGCGAACCAGGCCTTGCCTTGCAGCTCGCCATCGCTCAGCGAAACGGTAATCACCCAGCCGCCCTTGGCCGGCTGCGCAACGCTGCCTGCTTTAATATTGTCTTCTTCGCCAAGCTCCCTGCCGCCATCGGGCAAGTTGCTTTCAATACGTGCTGCCAGGATGCTGGCCAGCTGTTGCCCAAGCACCACAGCCAAACGTTCTTCAGTAGCGGTAACGCGCACTGCCTGTTCGTCAACTGCAGCTTCGGCGCGCGTCGCGCGGCCGTAGCGGAAGTTCAAGAGACTCAGCAACAACTTGCGTTCCATCGCAAAGCCGAGCTGGCCCGACGTTGAAGCAAAACCCAACCAACGCTGCCGTGCTTCGCTCCCATCGAGACGACTGAAAGTCACATCGTCGACCTGGCAGGTACCCCAATATCGGCGATGGACATTCAGCCTCATCGACTGGGCCAGATCTTCACGCAACTGGGCGGCAAATTCGGGTAGCCGGTGGACTGGCCGCCCCAATAAGCATGGGTCTAAAACTTCGTATCGCACAGTGCCTTGAGTGGGATTCATGGTGGTCCATCCGTCCGCATTAATCGTATCGCAAAGTTATCCGCTCGGGATGAATTGGTAAGCGTAGAATAACTCAATTCCCTCCGTATTGCCATGGATCAAGTATCTCTTCGGTCAAAAAGTCTTTACACAAAAGTTTCCGCAGGCTAATATTCATTAGTGTTTGGCAACTTCAGTTGGTTGCAAAAACGACTCTTAATGCATGATTTATAAGACCTTTTGCATTTTGTAAGCGGTTGTTACGAGCACGAATTCGCGCTACACTCCGTATTCCCGTACGGCACTATTTAACATTTACTCCATATTGTTAGTTACTGTCTTGAAGTCAATACAGTTGCTCCAAAAACAATAGCTTGTAAGCGCCGCGCAACCAACCTGAGGTGTCCAATGGCAAATGAATTCGCTGGCCTGATCAAGGCCGATCTGGCAGCCCTGAACAACGCGGCTTCCGAACTCGCCCAGCATGCCACGGCCATCGCTCCGGCGGCGCAATTCAACGCGCCGCAGCCCGGCGCCACCTTTTCGTTTGCCCAATCGATGCAGGACGCTGTCGCCGGCGTCAACGCACAAGACATGAATGCCAGCCAGAAAATGGCCGACGTCGATGCCGGCCGCAGCGATGACCTCGTCGGCGCCATGCTTGCCAGCCAGGAAGCCAGCCTGTCTTTCCAGATGCTGATGCAGGTTCGCAATAAGGTGATGGGTGCGGTTGATGAATTGATCAAGCTTCCGCTGTAAGCTTCTAATACGCATTGCCTTTCGAAAGACCTCACGTGATCGAGAACCTCAAGTCCGCCTTCGGACGCTGGCGTGGCGCTGCGGCACCAGCCGTGCCGCCTGCCGTCGTGAAGAACCTGTATCCGCTGCTGCTCCTGGCCGTTGGCGTCACCGCGCTTGTGCTGATGGTGATGTGGAAGGACCAGAGTGGCTACAAGCCTGTCTTTGGCCAGCGTGAAAAAGTCGCGACGGCCGACATGATGAATGTGCTCGATGCGGAAAAAATTTCCTATCGCATTCATCCGGACACCGGCCAGGTACTGGTGCCTGAAAACAAACTCGGCCAGGTACGCATGCTGCTGGCTGCCAAAGGCGTGACCGCGCAATTGCCGGCCGGCCTGGAGCTGATGGACAAGAGCGACCCGCTGGGCGTGTCGCAATTCGTGCAGGACGTACGCTTCCGCCGCGGCCTGGAAGGCGAACTGGCGCAGTCGATCATGACGCTTGATGCGATCTCGCATGCGCGCGTGCACCTGTCGATTGCCAAGTCCACTTCTTTCGTATCGAGCGATGGCGAAAAGTCGTCCGCTTCCGTGGTTATCGCTACCAAGCCGGGCCGCTCGCTGGCGCCGGAGCATATCGCGGCCATCGTCAATATGGTGTCGGGCAGCGTCGCTTCGCTGAGTCCGGCGCGCGTGAGCCTGGTGGACCAGTCGGGCAACCTGCTGTCTTCGCACGTCGACCTGAGCGAAGCCTTCGACGCGTCCACCGCCACCAACGAGAACGCCAAACGCCAGCAGGACGAGATCCGCAACAACATCCATGGCCTGCTGGGTCCTATCGTCGGCGACAACAATTTCCGCGTCAGCGTGACGGCCGATGTCGACAACGACAAGGTCGAAGAAACCGTTGAGAAATATGGCGCCGATCCGAAGGTGACCAGCGAAGCGATGCGCGAGGAGCAGGACCGCAACCGCATTGCGATGGGCGTGCCCGGCACCCTGTCCAACCGGCCACCGCAACAGCAGGCTGCCGATGCCGCTGCTGCCGCCGGTGGCACGGCTGGTGCGCCCGGCCAGGCGCCGGAAGGCACCAACCGCAAGAACGCCACCACGCGCCAATTCGCCTATGACCGCAGCATCACCTCGACCAAGCGCGCCCGTGGCCGCCTGGTGCGCCAGAACGTGGCCGTGGTGCTGGCACAGGCTGCAGCCCCCTTCCCCAAGACCGGCTGGACGCCGGCTGAGATTGCGAACATCGACAAGGTGCTGCGCAGCGGCCTGGGCATCAATGAAGACCGCGGCGACAAACTGGTCGTGAGCGCGATGAACTTCCCGGCCAAAGCGGCGGAAACCCCATGGTGGCAGGAACGCGATACGGTAGTCGATTCAGCTAACTGGATCGGTTACGCGATTGCCCTGCTGCTGGCTTACCTGCTGCTGGCGCGTCCGCTGCTGCGCATGCTGACCGCACGCTTCGCCCCGCCGGCTCCTGCAGCAATGGCCAAGCCTGCACTGGCCAACGCAGCTGCGCGCCAGGCCCAGGCGGAAGCAACGGCGGCCGCAGCGACAGGCACTGCCCTTCCAGGCGCCGTAGCGCCGGCTGCTGCACTAGGCTCTCCGGAAGAAGGCGCCGGCAAGCCGGGCGCCCTGGAAGGCAGCCAGATGCCGGTGGTGCCGCTGCTGGAGAACTACGATTTGCCGCCGGCCGGCTCCCCGGTCGACGTGATGGTGGACCACCTCAAGGTTCTGGCCGAGAAAGAGCCGGAGCGCGTTGCCGAAGTCGTCAAACAATGGATGCAGAAAAATGGCCGACATCAACAATAACCTGGACCAGGATCAGGAGCAGGGTCTGAGCCCGGTCGAGCAAGCCGCCATCGTGCTGTTGTCGATTGGCGAAGAGCCGGCCGCGGCCGTGCTGCGCTGCCTGTCGCGCGAAGAGCTGCTGGAAGTGACCCAGGTCATGTCGCGCATGAGCGGCATCAAGGTGGAAGAAGTGAAGACTGCCATGCAGACCTTCTTCGACGACTACCGCCAGCAATCCGGCGTGCATGGCGCTTCGCGTTCCTTCCTCAAGCGTTCGCTGGACCTGGCGCTGGGCGGAGATATCGCGAACACCGTGCTGAACAGCATTTACGGCGACGAGCTGCGGCCGAAAATGGCGCGCCTGCAGTGGGCCTCGCCGAAGTGGCTGGCCGACTATATCGCCAACGAACACGTGCAGATGCAGGCAGTGTTCCTGGCCTTCCTGCCGCCGGCGCTGGCCGGCCAGATCCTCGACGCGCTGCCGCTGGAAGGCCGCGACCTGGTGCTGCTGAACATGGCGCGCCTGGACGAGATCGACCGGGACCTGCTGCTGGAACTGGAAGAGCTGGTCAACCGTTGCCTGTCTTCCTTCGATTCGCAGTCGACCAGCGTGGAAGGCGTGCGCCAGGTGGCCGAGATCCTGAACCGCCTGCCGGGCAACCGCGCCCAGATTGTCGAGCTGCTGCGCGCCCACGATCCGGAAGTGGTGGAGCAGATCGAAATGCAGATGTACGACTTCCTCATCCTGTCGACCCAGACCGAAGTCACCCTCACCCGCATCATCGAGGAAGTGCCGCTGGAGCAATGGGCCATCGCGCTCAAGGGCGCCGAGCCGGCCATCCGCGATGCTGTGCTCAAGACCATGCCGAAACGCCAGGCGCAAGCCTTTGAAGACATGATGCGCCGCGCCGGGCCGGTACCGATGTCGCGCATCGAAGCAACCCGCCAGGAAATCATGGCCACCGTCAAAGCGCTGGCCGATGCCGGCGAGGTCGAAGTGCAGTTGTTCGCTGAAACGGTGATCGAATAATGAAACAGTTCCGCCCTTACCGCTTCCCGCCGCTGCAGCAATACGTGCATCCGCAAGGCGCCAATGCCGGGCAGGGTCACGCGGTCGACGCCGCGCAATGGCAGGCTTCGGTCAGCGAAGGCTTCGAGCAAGGACAGCGCGACGGCTACGAAATCGGCTTGCAGCGCGGCCAGGAAGACGGCTTCGAAGCCGGCCGCCAGCAAGGAGTCGAACTGGGCCGGGAAGAAGGCCGCCAGGAAACGCTGGTCGGCTTCGACCAGCTCGCGCGTCCCGTCGACGGCATGCTGAAGTCGCTCAAGAAGCTGCGCGCCGACTACCGCTCCGCGCAGCGCAAGGAAGTGGTGGACCTGGTGGCGAAAGTCGCGCGCAATGTGATCCGCGCCGAACTGGCCCTGCAGCCCGTGCAGATCATGGCCCTGGTCGACGAGACCCTGGCCTCGATGCCGCCAACGCGCGACGAGATCGACGTCTACCTGAATCCGGAAGAAGTCAAACGCATCATGGAAGTCGATCCCAAGCGCGCCAAGCGCTGGAACCTGATCGGCGATGCGCGCCTCGACCTGGGCGAATGCCATATCCGCGCCGGCGATACGGAAGTCGATGCCGGCTGCCACCAGCGTCTTGCCGCTGTCATGGAACAGGTCGATAATCAACTGCAGGCTGCCGATGGCGGCGACGACGCTGAGAGCGAAGAATGATTGCCGACGCACTGCGCAAACTGGAACTCGACGACGTTCCGCTGGCAACCCCGACCGGGCGACTGGTGGGCGCTTCCGGCCTGCTGCTGGAGGCAACGGGTTGCAAGCTGCACACCGGCCAGCGTTGTCAGATCGAGACAGTCGATGGCGAGTGGCTCGACGCGCAAGTCGTGGGCTTCCGCGAAAAGCTGACCTTCCTGATGCCGTTCAAGAAAGCTTCCGGCCTGACGACCGGTGCGCGTGTCCTGCCGACCAATGACAAGGGCAGCCTGCAGATCGGCGACAGCTGGCTGGGCCGCATGGTCAATGGCATCGGCGAACCGATCGACGGCCTTGGCAAGCTCGGCGGCGACCATCCACTGGAAGCCCAGCCGCCGCGCGTTAATCCTCTCAAGAAGCAGCCGGTCATCGATCCGCTCGACGTTGGCGTGCGAGCCATCAATTCCATGCTGACGCTTGGCAAGGGCCAGCGCGTCGGCCTGATGGCCGGCTCCGGCGTCGGCAAGTCCGTGCTGCTGGGCCTGATCACCCGCCAGACCGTGGCCGATGTGGTCGTGGTGGGACTGATCGGCGAACGCTCGCGCGAAGTACGCGAATTCATTGAAATGTCGCTTGGCCCGGACGGCCTGAAAAAAGCCGTGCTGGTGATCGCGCCGGCCGACGAGTCGCCGCTGATGCGCATCATGGCTACCGAACTGTGCCACTCGGTCGCGGCCCATTACCGCGACCAGGGCAAGAACGTACTGCTGCTGGTCGACTCGCTGACGCGTTACGCCATGGCCTTGCGCGAAGTGGCGCTGGCACTGGGCGAGCCGCCCGCCACCAAGGGCTATCCGCCATCGGTATTCTCCGCCCTTCCCCAACTCGTTGAATCGGCCGGCAACGGCGAAAACCCCTACGGCAGCATGAGCGCGATCTACACCGTGCTGGCCGAAGGCGACGACCAGCAGGATCCCGTGGTCGACACCGCCCGTGCGATCCTCGACGGCCACATCGTGCTGACTCGCGAACTGGCCGAGCGCGGCCATTACCCAGCGATCAATATTGCCGCGTCGATCAGCCGCTGCATGAACCACGTGATCACGCGCGAACACATGCTGGCGGCGCGCGCGCTCAAAGCGTCGATGGCGCGCCATGAGCGCGTGCGCGACCTGATCCCGCTGGGCGCCTACGTGCCCGGCGCCGATCCGGTGACCGACAAAGCGGTGAACCTGAATCCGCATATTGATGAATTCCTCTGCCAGGGCACGCGCGAAGCAGCGCCTTATGAAATTTGCGTGTCCCAACTTGAAAGACTGATGGCATGACCACGACCCAGCACACCATCCGCAGCCTCTCGACCCTGGTCGATATGCGCAGCAATGAAGTCGACCGCCTTCAATCGGAAATGGCCGCCAAGGAAAGCGTGCGCGACCGCTACAAGAAGACGCTGGACAAGCTGACCGACCTGTACCAGAGCAGCGGCCCGTCCGGCCGCCTGCCGATGGCGCTGGCCATGAACTGCGGCGACTACAAGCAAGGCGTGATGGCCATGGCCGACAACCAGCGCCTCAACCTGCACATGCATGAAGCCGATATGGCCGTATCGCAGCGCGCCCTGACCGCAGCCTACGTCAAGCGTGAGGTACTGGGCCAGGTGCTGGAGCGCCACCAGGATGCGGCAGAAACGGCGCAGCGTGCGCAAGTGCGCAAGCGGCATGATGAATTGGCAACGCAACTGTGGTACCGCGGGCATAAATGAAAGGCTGAGCTGGAGATTTCATGAAGTCGCAACTTTGGTCGCCTCTTACCTGGGTACACTTCATTTAATTTCCTCGGAGCACGAGAAATGGCAACTTCTGTCCCTACTTACGACCCTAAGACCACGGCCACGCAACTCGCCCAGATCTACACGCAGGGCCGGCAGTCGATGATCGATGCACAGTCGAGCAGCGCAGCCGCCATTGATAAGGCGCTGAGCACGCTCAGCCTGGCAATGGGCAGCTTCCGCAGTTCGCTCTCCTCGCTGTCCTCCTCCGGTTCGGTCGTAGCCAATAAGGCAACGTTCAGTTCCGACGTCGGCACCGCCACCGCCAACGCAACCGCCGTGGCCGGCAATTACCAGTTCTATGTTGAACAATTAGCCACGGCAGGCCAGGTCTCGTACAGCGGCGTGGCCGATTCCAACGTCGTCGGCGCCGCGGCCGGCACCCTTTCAGTCAAGCTGGCCGACGGCAGCAGCTTCACCGTCAACCTGGCCAATGGCGACAAAGACGCAAACAATATGCTGAGTGCGAAGGAAATCGCCGCCGCCATCAATATGGAAGCGACGAACAATTCGCGCGTGACCGCCTCGACCCTGACGGTCAACGGCCAGACGCGTCTGGTGCTGACCTCAAACCTGACCGGCCAGGCCAACAGCGTGGCCGGTATCGACACCACCAACCTCGGCGACGCCAACCTGAAGACCGCGCTCGGCGACCCGAATATGGCCGCGCAAGCCGGCACCGACGCCATCATCTGGGTTGGCGCCCAGAACAGCGCCCCGGCCAACAAGATCACGCAAGCGTCGAACACCTTCAGCGTAGTGGACGGCGTGTCGATGACATTCACCAAAGCACAGGCGCCGGGCGCAGCACCGGTCACCCTGAACGTGGCGCGCGACAGCGGCGGCACTGCAAGCAATGTGCAGAACTTCGTCGATCAGTGGAACAAGATGATCGGCACGCTGTCCGACCTGACCGCGGCTGGCGACGCGGCCAAGGGCAAGGACAGCGGCATTTACGCATCCGACGCCGGCATCGCCGCGCTCAAGTCGCGCATGCAGTCGCTGCTGCGCACCGCCGTGGGCGGTGCCAGCCTCGTCACCTACGGCATCACCGCCCAGCGCGACGGCACCCTGGCGCTGGACAAGACCCGCATGGACAAGGCCCTGGCCACCAACCCGACCGGTCTGGACGCCATCCTGGGCAAGGTCAGCCTCACCACCCCGAGCGGCGTGCTGGGCAACCTCGACACCCTGTTGAACAGCTGGACCAAAACCGGCACCGGCCAATTGGCCAGCCGCAAGAATGCGAATGCACATTTGCAAACCGAGCTCACGGCCCGCCAGGCCGCCCTGCAAACCCAATACGACAACGCCTACAACCGTTACCTGGCCCAGTTCACCCAGCTGCAAAGCCTGCAGTCCCAGATGAGCGGCACCACGGGCATGTTTGAAGCGATGTTCAGTAAAAACGATTCCTGAAGGTTTTAAAAAATGGATCACGAAGCCTACGGCAGTTATCACGCCACCAACCTTGAGGCCCAGACGGCCCGGGCCACACCAGTTGAACTGGTGCTGGTGCTGACCGATGGCTTGCTGGAAGAGCTGGCACGCGCCCGCGGCCACATTATGGGCAAGCGCTACGAACAGAAAGCGCTGAGCCTGGACAAGTGCACGGAAATCATCAATGGCCTGGCCAGCTCGCTCGATTTCGAGCAAGGTGGCGAGGTCGTGGCCAACCTGGGCCGACTGTATGACTACTGCGCCGCGCGCCTGTACCGCGCTGGCGTCGATATGGACCCCGCCGTCATCGACGAGGTCGTCGGATTGCTGACCACGATCCGCGCCGGCTGGCAAGGCGTGCAAGACAAGCATGGATAGGCACCAGACGCTGCTGCAGCTTGCGCAGCAGATCAACGCCGCCACCGCCGCCAAAGACTGGCAAGCGCTGGCGGCGATTAATACTTTGATGGCCACTACCCTGCCCCAGCTGGCGGCGCAGGGCAAGTGGGCACCGGCCGAGCGCGCAGCGCTGGCCGCCTTGCGCGATTTGCACCTGGCGGCCGTGGCCAAGGTAGACGGCGCGACCGTCGAGTTGGGCCAGCACCTGCAGGATATGACCAACAACAGAGAGGGCTGGCTAGCCTATGCCCTCGACAGCGGCGACGCTGCAACCGGAACTTGAGCATGATGAACTTGCCTGCGGCGAACGCCGCCAACGCCACCAACGCCGCGCCCAATGCCGGCCTGCCAGCGCCTGCCGCCAACGCGGCCAAGGCTACTGGCGCCGGCACGCCATCAACAGGCGGCGCGCAAAGCAGCGGCCAGGCTGGATCCGAAACCGACGCCGCGGCGAAGCCTGCGCCGACGCCATTTGGCGCCATGCTCGGCGCCATGTCCGACGCAGCCGATGACGGCAAAGGCGACGCGCAAGATGGCGGCAGCGACGAAGCCGCCGCAGCAGCCCTCGCTACGATGCTGCCCGCCATGGGCAACCTGCCGCTGGCAGGCACCCCAGGCGCCACGCCAGGCAGCGTGGCCGCCGTCACAGCCGCCCTGACCAGCGCCGCCAACACAGCCTCCAGCGCCGACGCCCTGCTGCGCCAGCAAGCGCAAGCAAGTGCATTGGCAGCCCGAGACGCCAATACAGAAGCCGGTAAAGCGCCATCCGCATCCCTGCTGGATGCACGCGCCGCCATGCTGGCCGCCGCTGCGCGCCCACAACCAGGCGCAAACCAACAAGCATCGACGCCAGGCCAGCCAGGTGCCGGCCGTGCGAGCGCAAGCGAAACCCTGTCCGCCGCGCTGAGCGCCCTGCAAGGCGGCCAGGCTGCCGACAGCAGCGCCGCGCCAATCAGCAGCAAGGATAGCGCGAGCCTCCTGGCCGACAGCCAGCGCCAGCCCGGCGATAGCAACGCCCTGCCCGGCTTCCGCAGCGTGCTCGCCAACACGGCGGCCAGCCAGTCCGGCGATGCACTGCACCTGAGCGGCAGCCCCGATCAATGGCAGCAGCCCCTGCGTGCCGCCCTCGGCGACCGGCTGCAACTGCAGCTGTCGCGCAACGACGAGCGCGCCGTGATCCGCCTGGAACCGCCTAATATGGGCAGCGTGGAGATCTCCGTACGCCACAGTGGCGGCGCACTGCAAGTGAATATTGCAGCCAGCCACAGCGAAGTGCTGCGCCAGCTGAACACCATCGGCGATGCGGTACGGCAGGATCTGTCGCAGCGCCAGCTGGGCGAAGTCGCGGTCACGGTGACCTCAAGTAACGCGCGCAGCCTGGCCGACGGTGGCCAGCAGCAGCGCCAGCAACAGTCCGAGCAACAACGCCAGCCAGGCCGCGCCCTGGATGACGGCGAAGCCGGCACCACCACATTTGCCATGTTGGGCGAACGGGAGTAAGCATTCAATGAATAAGAAATTGGTTCTCATCGTGGCAGCCGTGCTGCTGGCCGGCGCAGGCGCCGCCGGCGGCGCAGTCTGGTACCTGAAGGGCAAGAGCGCCGAGCCGGCCAAAGCCGAAGCGGCAGAGAAAAAGCCCAGCGAACCGCTGAAATACCTGACCATCGAGAAAGTCATCGTCATGCTGCGCCGCCAGCCAGGCGACACCGTGCCGCACTATATGTCGGCCGACCTCGTCATCTCGACCACGCTCAAGCAGGAGAAGGAAGCCAAGGAAGCGTTGCCGCTGCTGCGCAGCGTGGCCGTGCGCGCCCTGTCGGCGCTGCCGATGGAAAAAGCGTCCATGATGACCATCGACCAGTTTGTCGAAGAATTGAACAAGGCATACGATGAGGCCTATGCGAAGGAGCAGCGCGAGCGCCCCTTCCAAGAGGTCATGATTGGCAAGTTGATCCTGGAATAAAGAGGCTGCCATGGGATTGGTGGACACGCTTGCAGAACCTTATGCCGAAAGCTACGGCGCAGTCAGCGTAGCCGACGAGCAGAAGCACCTGCTCGCCTACGCGCCGCTGGTCAAGCGCATCGTGCGCCAGCTGAACTCGCAGGTGCAAGGCGCCGTCGACCGCGATGATATGGAGCAGATCGGCCTGATGGGCCTGCTCGAAGCCCTGCGCCGCTACGGCGAGCCCGACGCGTCCTTCGGCAGCTATGCCTCATTGCGTGTGCGCGGCGCCATCCTCGACGAGCTGCGGCGCCAGGACTGGCGCCCGCGCGCCGTTCGCCAGCAGAGCCACAAGATGCGCGACGCCGTGCGCGACCTGACGCGCAAGCTGGGGCGCGAACCAAGCGAGCAGGAAACCATGACGGCGCTCGGCCTCGATGCCGACGGCTACCAGGCTTACCTGCTCGATGAAAATGCGGAGACCATCGCCAGCTTCGATGAGATCCTGCAAGACACCCTGGCCGACACCGGCAGCGTCGCCGGCCCGGAAGAGCAGCTGATGATACGCCGCAGCCTCGAACAGGCACTGAACGGCCTCGACGAACGCGAGCAGCGCGTGATCCAGATGTATTACGAGTTCGAGCTCAGCTACAAAGAAATCGCCGCCGTGCTGGACCTGACCGACGCCCGCGTCTGCCAGCTGAACAAGCAGGCCCTGAACAAGATGAAAGCGGTGCTGGCGGCCTGAGCCGCTGCGCCATGTGCACAGACCTTCGAAAGGCAACAACCATGCAGCAATTATTCGGCATCATGATCGTGTTTGGCTCCGTGTTCGGCGGCTACGCCATGATGGGCGGCCACTTCACGGCGATCTGGCAGCCGCTGGAGCTGCTGGTGATTGCCGGCGCCGGCTTTGGCGCCTTCGTCATCGGCAATCCGCGCCACGTGCTGGCCGAGACCGTGACCCAGGTCAAGCACCTGATGTCGCGCAAGAAGTATGACTCCGAATTCCAGCGCCAGTTGCTGCTGCTGATGTACGAACTGCTGCAGCTGGCCGCAGGCGGCCTGAAAGCGCTGGATGCCCACGTTGAGGCGCCGCGTGAATCGCCCCTGTTCCAGCGCTACCCGCTGATTTTGGACGAGCCGAAGCTGCTGGCCTTCATCGTCGACAACTTCCGCCTGATGGCAATGGGCAAGATCAACGCCCACGAACTGGAAGGCGTGCTGGAGCAGGAACTGGAAGCCATCCACGAAGAACTGACCCAGCCCGCCAAATCGATGGCCAAGATCGGCGAAGCGATGCCGGGCTTCGGTATCCTGGCCGCCGTGCTGGGCATTGTGATCACCATGGGCACCGTGGGCGAAGGCGCCACCTCCGCCGAGATCGCCGAACACGTCGGCGCGGCCATGGTCGGTACCTTCATCGGTATCTTCTTCTGCTACGGCGTGCTGGACCCGATTTCGAACATGCTCAAGCAGCTGGTCAGCCAGGAAGCGTCCACCATGGAAAGCGTGAAAGTGGTACTCGTCACCCACGTGGCCGGCAAGCCGCCGCTGCTGGCCATCGACGCCGGCCGCCGCCTGGTGCAACTGAACATCAAGCCAAGCTTCGCCCAGCTCGAAGGCTGGATCAATGCAATGGAAGGCGGCGACGAGCCTGAGTCGACCTCGCGCCGAGGAGGTGGCCGTGCTAAAGCCGCATGACAAGCACCATGAGCAGACCATCGTCAAGCGCGGCGGTGGCAAGCACAAGCACGAAGACCACGGCGGTGCGTGGAAGGTGGCGTTCGCCGACTTCTGCCTGGCGCTGATGTGCCTGTTCCTGGTGCTGTGGCTGATGGCCGTGCGCAACCAGGAAGCGCTGGAGCATGTGCTGACCCAGTCCGACGGCAGCAAGACCGACGTCGGCAAAGGCGTGATGCCGGAACAGGTGGGCGGCCCGCGCGGCAGCCTGATCGAACGCTTCCCGATGCCGCGCACCGGTAATACCGATGTCGACGGAAACGCCACCCAAGGCTACAACAAGAGCCCGACGCAGACCGCCGAAAACCGCGTGCGCTACGAATCGCCGGAAGACCTGAAGCTGCTGTCGAAAACGCTTAGCAAAATGAGCGAGGAAAACGGCTTGTCGAGCAACCTGGAAGCCGTGATCACGCCATATGGCCTGCGCGTCATGCTGCACGACACCGACAGCCAGGGCATGTTCGTGCGCGGCTCGGCCGTGCCGACCGATAAGTTTGCGCGCCTGCTTCAAAGCATGGGCCCGCTGTTCGCCAGGATGGAAAACCAGATGCTGATCGTCGGCCACACCGACTCCTCGCAATATGCGGACACCAGCTACAAGGCGTTTTCCAACTGGAACCTGTCCAGCAACCGCGCCATGGCAGCGCGCTCGCAACTGCTGGCCGGCACCATGCCTCAGGACAGCGTGCTCCAGGTGGTCGGCATGGCGGACCGTGCGCCGCTCGATGCCAAACGCGCCGATGCTGGTGTCAACCGCCGAATCGAACTGCTGATCCTGACCAACAACCAGGCGAAAGCCATCGCCGATATGTTTGGTATGCCAAGCAGCAAGACTGCTATCATCAGGGAATCGGACCTGCCCGAACCCGGCCTCTTGCAGCAATTGCGACAACAACTACTGCCTGGCAAGGGGAAGAGCAATGGCCATTAATGTTAAGTCAAGAGGAAACCGTATGAGGATTTCCGGTTCCACACCAGGCACTCCGGTGCAAACCGTCGCCGACAGCGCACCAGCCGAATCGGCGCGCCCAACCAACGCCCCTGCCGCCCAGCGCGAGCTGGAATCGGCCGTGATGCAGCCCGCCATCAAGGCGATGAAGGAAATGGGCGATATCGACCACGAGCGCGTGGCGCAGCTGCGCGACGCCCTGGCCAAAGGCGAACTGCCCTTTGACGCCGGCAAGCTCGCCGGCCTGATCCAGAAATTCCACCGGGGCGAGCAGTGAGCGAATTGTCGAGGCAAGACGCAATGAAGATGCTGTTGGATGGTATCAAGGCGGACTTGCAAAGCTATCAGCAAATGCTGGACCTGATCGCCCAGCAATTTGAAGCAGCGGTGCGCCACCAGAGCGAACGCCTGGGCGAGCTCGCTAAAGAAATCGGCGCACTGGTCGATGTCCTCGAAGCGCGCCGCGCCCAGCGGGTCGAACTGGCAACCCGCCTGACCGGCCCGACTCCGTCCATGGAACAGGTGTTCGCCCTGCTCAAGCCCGAACCGCGTGCGCGGCTGGAGGCCGACTGGGCGCAGCTGGAAGCCATGGTGCAGACGGCGCGCGAAATGGGCCGCCGCAATGCCGATTTGCTGGCGGAGCAATACACCATCATGCAGCGCGTGCTGCATGGCGACGATCAAACTTATGAGCCGGTCTGACTTCACTGCCTTCACACCCGCCACCGCGCCTACCCAGGCCACGCCGGCGACCAGCAGCAATATGAGCGCCACGCGCCCAGTGCTGCCGGCCTCGTTCAGCGCCAGCTTCGCGACCAGCGCAGCGTCCGCACGCGCCGCCGGCAACGCGCCAGCGGGTGCCGCCATGAGCGCCACCTTCCGCCAGGTGCATGACGAGGTCGCGCGCTATATCGCATCCGCCGACACCGCGAACTCCGGCTCCGTTTCCGCTGGCAGCGCACTGACCGCCGACGGGGCCGCCCTGCGCGCCCGTATCGCCGCCCGCGCAATCGGCGGCACCGACGCACCGGGAGGCGACAATGGCGTCCCTGACGCCGCCCAGCAAGCCTTCCTGGAGGCGATCCGTCCGCATGCCGAAGCAGCGGCAGCCCGCCTTGGCGTGGCACCGGAACTGGTGGCCGCCCATGCGGCACTGGAATCAGGCTGGGGCAGTCACGCCCCGGGGAATAATATGTTCGGCATCAAGGCCGGCGGCAGCTGGCAAGGCGCCGTACACGCGCTGGCAACAGTGGAAGTGGACGACGGCGTCGCCCGCCGCAGCAACGAACAATTCCGCGGCTATGGCGATGTGGCGGGCTCCTTCCAAGACTACGCCAGTCTGCTGCTGGATAACCCTCGCTACCGCCGCGCCCTCAACACCGGCAGCGATGCCCAGGCCTTCGCCCACGCCCTTCAAGCGGGCGGCTATGCCACCGATCCCGCCTATGCCGACAAGCTGGGGAAAGTCGCCGCCGGCATCAAGGCAGCTCAGCTGGCTCCACTGTCCCGACGTCAATAACGCGCGCCCGGATCTGGGTGCCGCTGCTGTTTTTCACGCGAATGACGGCGCCCCGTACGCCGTTATCCATCGCCTCGCCCGACATCGACACCTCTATCTGCTCGCGCCGCGCAACGATGCGCACCTGGTCGCCGCGCTTCACCAGCTGCGGCGCCACCAGCATGTTCTGGCGCATCACTTCGCCGCTGCGGATACTGCGCCGCGCAGCCATGCCTTCAAGCTCGCCAACATTGAAAAAAGCGTCAGGAATCAAAGTGATATCGTGGCGCTGCCACAACAAATCTAAAGGCGACAGAACTTTTCCAGATATTAAATCGGTTGCAGCGACTGCAACCTTCGCCGAAACCTTACCTTTTGCAATGAATTCATAGCGCCAACCTTGCAAGCTTGGGCAGACAACAACGAAGCGCATGCGCGCAATCCCGCGCGGATCAAGGCTCTCTACCCGAACCTCAGAGGGACAGACCGGAATCACGCGATTATTTCGTATCACTTCCACATCGAACTTCGGCTCCTGCCAGCGCTGAGTTTCTGACAGATTTTGCAATTGATTTTTTGCAGCTTCTTGCACCTTGTCCAACAAATCATCCATTTCTGAAGCACTTGCTAATGAGTAATGACAAATGCTCAAGAGCAACAAAACGCGGAAAACATGTACAATGGGATTGTTGGGCATAGGCAATACCTTTAGACTGTAATTTCGCTGGGACATTACCAGAGGAGAGTATCAAATGGCCATTAATTTTAAAGACGCAGTAGGCCTTCACGCCGACGCACTGCAGTTGCGTGCACAGCGTACTCGCATCCTCGCATCCAATATCGCCAACGAGAACACGCCGGGTTTCTCCGCACAGGATATCGACTTCAAGGAGTCGCTGGCGCGCGTGGAAGCAGAAACGGCGGGCGAACCTGTCTTTGAAGGCGACGGTGAAACCAAATTCCGTGTGCCCTACCACCCAACTGGCGACGGCAACACCGTCGAAATCGGCGTCGAGCAAGCCGCTTTCTCCCAGAACGCGACTGACTTCGCGACCAGCCTGACCTTCATCAACATGAAGCTGCGCGGCATAGCCAAGGCCATCAACGGCCAGTAACCACAAAGGGGAAACCCATGAGCTTTAAAGATATTGCGCAAATCGCCGGTTCGGCGATGGCGGCGCAGACGGTTCGCCTGAATACCGTCGCATCCAACCTGGCCAACGCCGATTCCGTGGCCGGCAGCGAGGCAGAAACCTACCGCGCCCGCAAGCCGGTGTTCGCCGCCATGATGGATGAGGGCAGCGATGCCGCCAGCGGCCGTGTACAGGTGCTGGACGTGGTCCAGTCCGCCGAACCGCTGCGCAAGGTGTATGAGCCAGGCAACCCGCTGGCCAATGCCGACGGCATGGTGTTCTACCCCAACGTCAACCAGGTGGCCGAGATGACCGACATGATGTCGGCCTCGCGCGCTTTTGAAACCAATGTGGAAGTCCTGGGCCGTATCCGCGGCATGCAGGCCTCCCTGCTGAAACTGGGCGAATCCTGATGGAAACCAACCTGTTCACCAACGCGGCCGCGCAAGCGTCCAACCCGACCGGCGTGGCGCTGAACGGCGCCTCCAATGAAGGCCGCGACATGTTCACCAAGCTGCTGGTGGCGCAGATCCAGAACCAGGACCCGCTATCGCCGCAGGACCCGTCGCAATTTGTCCAGCAACTGACCCAGCTCTCGCAGACCGAAGCGCTGCAGAACCTTGCCAGCCTGACCTCGGCCAACGCCTCCGTGCTGCAATCGATGCAGGTGCTGGCGATGGGCGCACAAGTCGGCTCCGAAGTCCTGGTGCAGTCGAACCAGGTCGCACTGGACGGCCAGAAAGTGACCGGCGAAGCGACCCTGGGCAGCAGCTCGGCCAAGACCACCCTGGTGCTCACCTCCGGCAACGGCCAGCAGGTTGAGATCACCATGGGCACCCTGCCCGCCGGCACGCACCAGTTCACCATCGATCCGGTGGCGCTGGGCCTGCCCGCCGGCACGTACTCGATGCGCGTCGCCAGCGAGAGCAACGCCGTGGTGCCGCTGGCCGTACAAGGCCGCCTCGACAGCGTCCAGGTCGGCAATGGCGGCAGCGTCACCGTCAAGATTGATTCCGTGGGCGAGGTACCGCCTTCGGCCATTTCCGCATTCCGGGGCAAAACCCCGACTATTGCCATTTAACGAAAGGGCCCTGCCATGAGTTTCGATATCGCTTTGTCCGGCATCCAGGCCATCAACGAGCAACTGGGCACGATTTCCAACAATATCGCCAACGCCGGGACCTTCGGCTTCAAGTCCAGCCGCGCCAACTTCGCGTCCTTGCACGCGGGCGCGCAGCCGACCGGCGTGCATGTGGAATCGACCACCCAGTCGATCGGCCTGAACGGCGGCATCCAGGCCACCAACCGCAGCCTGGACGCCCTGATCAACGGACGCGGCTTTTTCGTTTCCAAGGATTCCACCGGCCAGACCAACTACACCCGCGTCGGCATCTTCAACAAGGATGCGACCGACTACCTGGTCAACAGCAGCGGCGCACGCGTGCAAGGCTTCCAGCTGACTCCGCCAAGCATGGTGGCCGGCCCCATGGGCGACATCAAGGTGCCGACCAATCTGCTGGCCGCCAAGCAAACCGCCAATCTCGACTTCGTGGCCAACCTGTCGGCGGACTGGACTGTCCCTGCCGGCAATATCACCACCAAGCTGCCGGATGCGACCGTCACCCCGGCCGTGGTACCGGATGCCAATATGTACAATATGTCCAAGGTCACCGTGGTGCACGATTCCCTCGGTGTAGAGCACACCGTGACCCAGTACTTCGTGAAAGACCCGACCGCGCTGACCATCAAGGTCTATGCCGCAGTCGACGGCACCGACCTCGGCGCCGCCGGCGGCTCGCCATACACCCTGACCTTCGATGCCAATGGCCAGCTGGACACGGCAGCGAACGGCGGCAACTTCGTCCACAACCTGACCTTCAACCCGGCGCCGGCCGCGGCCATGTCGGTCGAACTGGACTACACCGGCACCACCTTCCAGAAGGGTGAATCGACCACCTCCACCAATGCCGCCGACGGCTATGCCTCGGGCAGCTATGTGGGCGTGGACCTGGACCAGCAAGGCAATGTGGTGGCCAAGTATTCCAACGGCGAGAAACAAGCCGTCGGCCGCCTGGCAATTGCCACCTTCCCTGACGAAGATGCGCTGACCCCGGTCGATGAAACCTCGTGGACTGCCAACGTCCAGTCCGGCAACGCCAACCTGTCCGAAGCCGGCCAAGGCGTGGCGGGCTCGCTGACCGTGGCGTCGCTGGAAACCTCGAACGTCGACATCACCGCTGAACTGGTGAGCCTGATGACCTCGCAGCGCAACTACCAGGCCAACTCCAAGGTCATCACCGCGGAGAACCAGATGCTGCAGTCCCTGATGCAGGCACTGTAAGAGGCACACTGAATGGACGCGCTGATCTACACCGCGATGAGCGGCGCCGAGCGGGCCATGCGTGGCCAGCAGGTGCACGCCAACAACCTCGCCAACCTCGACACCAACGGCTTCCGCGCCAACCTCGAGCTGGCGCAGGCTGCCAACCTGCCCGGCTATGGCTACGACGACCGCCACATGTCGCAGCTGCAATCGAACGCCGTGACCGACCGCCAGGGCGCGCTGCGCCAGACCGGCCGCGAGCTGGACGTCGCCATTTCCGGCAACGGGTATTTCGCCGTACAGGGCCCGACCGGCGAAGCCTATACGCGCGCCGGCGCCATCACGCTGGATGCGGACGGCAGCATGACCGTCAACGGTATGCAGCTGCTGGGCGAAGGCGGCCCGATCACCCTGCCGCCGCACCGCAAGGTCGAGATCGGCCAGGACGGCACCGTGTCCGTGCTGGGCGCCGGCGCCGACGCGCAGATGCAGGTGATCGACAAGCTCAAAGTGGTGCGCGCCGAGGCGTCCGAGCTGACCAAGAACGAAGCGGGCCTGCTGGTGGCGCGCGACGGCCAGCCGCTGAACACCGACCCGACCGTGCAGGTCAAGGCGGGCCACCTGGAAGGCTCCAACGTATCGGCCGTCGAAGAGATGGTCGCCACCATGAGCCTGAACCGTACTTTTGAAATCCAGATGAAATTATTCAAGGCGGCCGACGACATGACGTCGACCGGCAACAAACTGATTACCGGCTAACAGGAGAAGACGATGAATCCAGCAATGTGGATCAGCAAAACCGGCGTGCAGGCTCAAGACTCGAAGCTGCAGGCGATTGCCAACAACCTGGCCAACGCCAACACCGTGGGCTACAAGCGCGACCGCGTGGTCTTCGAAGACCTGTTCTACTCGATCGACCAGCAGCCGGGCGCCCAGCGTGCCGACAACAACACCCTGAATCCTTCCGGCGTGCAGATGGGTAACGGTACCCACCTGGTCGGCACCCAGAAGATTTTCACCAACGGCAACCTGCAGACAACGAACAACGCGCTCGACGTGGCCGTGATGGGCAACGGTTTCCTGCAAGTGCGCCGCCCGAACGGCGAACCGGCCTACACCCGCGCCGGCCAGCTGCAAGTGGACAAGGACGGCGTGCTGGTCAATGCTTCCGGCCTGCCGCTGGTACCGCAGATTACCGTGCCAGCCAACGCCACCGCCATCACCATCGGCGAGAACGGCACCGTGTCGGCAACGATTCCGGGCAACACCCAGCCGACCGAACTGGGTCAGCTGACCCTGACCTCCTTCATCAACCCGACCGGCCTGCAAGCGCTTGGCGAAAACCTGTTCGCCGAAACCCCGGCCTCCGGTGCGCCGACTGAAGGCCGCCCGGGCGACGCCCAGTTTGGCAAGCTCAAGCAAGGCGCGCTGGAAGGCTCCAACGTGCAGGTGGTGGAAGAGATGGTGGACATGATCGCTGCCCAGCGTACCTATGAGATGAACACCAAAGTACTGACCGCAGCCGACAATATGCTGCAATACCTGGCACAGGCCGCACGCTGATGAAAACCGCCCTGCCCGCGCTGGCACTTCTGCTTCTGGCTGGATGTAACAGCCTGCAGCCGACTGTGCGTCCGGCGCCTTTCGAAGATGCCCCTACCGTGACGCGCAGCGCGCAGCCGCGCGGCAGTTCCGGCGGCGTCTTTACTCCGGACAGCAGCATGTCGCTGGTGTCGGACAGCCGCGCCTTCCGCGTTGGCGATCTGGTGACGGTGATCCTGCAGGAAACCACGCAGGCATCGAAGAGTGCCGGTACCAGCCTGGGCAAGGATTCCAGCGTCGGCATCGCCTCGCCTGGCCTGCTGGGCAAGACTTTCCCGAAAGCGGGCGTGGATATTTCCGCGCAGCGCGGGTTCAAGGGCGATGCTTCGAGCACGCAGCAGAATGCCTTGAGCGGCGCAATTACCGTGATCGTGCAGGAAGTGATGCCGAACGGGCTGCTGAAAGTGGCCGGTGAAAAAGTGCTGACCCTGAACCAGGGTGAGGAATTTGTGCGCCTGCGCGGCTACCTGCGCGCGGCCGATATCGATGCCAACAACCAGGTGTCGTCGCAGCGCATTGCCAATGCGCGCATCGCCTACGGCGCGCAGGGCTCGCTCGCCGACACCAACCAGCCAGGGTGGCTGACACGGTTCTTCCTGGGCCCGTTGATGCCATTTTGAGGTGAGTGATTATGTTCAGCTTTAAAACCGTCAAGACCGGGAAACCGGGGTACGGCCCGCGGGGCCGGACCCCGACACGCGCCGGCCGCCGGCCGGGGTCCGGCCCACTGGGCCGTACCCTGGTTTCCCGGTTCTCAGGGTTTGCAGCTGCGCTGCTGCTGGCCCTAGCGATCCCCGCATCAGCCGCCCCCACCCTGCGCAACCTGGTCGCCATCGAAGGCGTCCGCGACAACCCCCTGGTTGGCTACGGCCTCGTGGTCGGCCTGAACGGCTCCGGCGACTCCACCCAGGTGAAGTTCGCCAGCCAGTCCGTGGTCAACATGCTCAAGCAGTTCGGCGTGAAAATGCCCGACGGCGCCGACGCGAAAAGCAAGAACGTGGCCGCCGTGATGGTCTCGGCCGTCTTCCCGCCCGGCTACCGCCGCGGCCAGCCGATCGACGTCACCGTCTCCTCGCTGGGCGACGCCAAGAGCCTGCGTGGCGGCGCCCTGCTGCTCACGCCCCTGAAAGCCGCCGACAACGAAGTCTATGCCCTCGCCCAGGGCAACGTCGTCGTAGGCGGCCTGGCGGCCAGCGGCAAGAGCGGCTCCTCGGTCACCGTCAACACCCCGACCGCCGGCCGCATCCCGAACGGTGCCGTGATCGAACGGGAGATCGTCACCGACTTCGCCACCAAGCCAACGGTGCACCTGTCGCTGCGCCAGCCGAACTTCGAGACCGCCACCAATATCGTGGAAGCGATCAACCGCAAGTTCGGCAACGTCGCCACCACCGCCGACGGCACCGGCATCGACGTTGTCGCACCGGAGAACCCAACCCAGCGCGTCGCCTTCATGGCCAAGCTGGAAGCGCTGCCGATCGAAGTCGGCGCCGAGACCCCGAAAGTCGTATTCAATTCGCGCACCGGCACCGTGGTGATCGCCGACGGCCTGCGCGTGAAAGCCGCCGCCGTCACCCACGGCTCGCTCAAGGTCGTGATTTCGGAAAGCTCGAAAGTCAGCCAGCCGGCGCCATTCAGCCAGGGCCAGACCACCGTCACCCCACAGTCGAACGTTGCCGTCGACGAGTCCCGTCCGCACACCTTCAAGTGGCCGGCCGGCGCCAAACTGCAAACGATCATCGACACGGTCAACAGCCTGGGTGCGACACCGGACGACATCATGGCCATCCTGCAGGCACTTGACCAGGCCGGCGCCATCGAAGGCGAACTGGTGGTGATCTGATGGACAGCCGCTTCCTCCCCATGCCGGTGCGCCAGCTGGACATCGGCAAGCCAGCCGAACCGGCGATAGGCCAGGCCGCCCCAGCAGCGCAGACCGACGAAGCGCGCTACCAGGCCAAAGCCACGGAAGCGGCGGTCAAGTTCGAAAGCTTCTTCATCGCCCAGACCCTGCACAAGATGCGCGACGCCACCAAAGCCATGGCCGACGACGACAGCATCTACAAGGACTCGATCAACAGCGATATGCTCGACATGGCCGACAATATGGTCGCCGACCAACTGGCCGGCCGGCGCGCCTTCGGCATCGCCGACGCCATCCTGCGCCAGCTGACACCGCCGCCAGCCCCTGCTGTCGTGCCAGAAAATCACGTTTTACCAAAGAAAAATCCGGCTGACGCTTAATCCTCGCCCGGGAGCGGTCGCCTTTACACCTTAACAAAGGAAGAACGCACCATGTCGATTATCAACAATGCATTGTCCGGATCGTTGGCGGCCCAGACCGCCATCAACACGACGAGCCAGAACATTGCAAACTTGCAAACGAAGGGCTACACCCGCCAGGGTGTCGTCCTGTCGGCAGTCGCCCCGGCGAGCGGCACCAAGGGTGCCGGTTTTGGTGTGGAAGTAAGCCAGCTGATCCGCTTCTCCGATTCTTACAAGAGCCAGCAACTGTGGCGCGCCAATTCCGAGCTCGGCTCGCGCACCCAGTCCCAGCCCTACTTCACGCAGCTCGAGCGGGTGATGGGCGACGAAAAGACCAGCCTGTCCAACGGTGTCGACCAGTTCTTCCGCGCCCTGAATGCGGCAGGCGTCGATCCGGTGTCGAGCCCGCTGCGCCAGCAAGTGCTGACCGCCGCCAACGCCATGGCGCAATCATTCAACAGCATCTACAACGTCACGCGCCAGCAACAGGTCTCGGTCACGCAGCAGCGCGACGCCATGCTGCCGCAGCTGAATACCCTGACTGCCAATATCGCCGGCCTGAACCAGCGCATCACCAGTGCCGGCTCGCTGGGCACCAATGTCTCCGCCCTGATCGACGAACGCGACCGCAATATCGACGCGCTGGCCAACCTGGTGTCGGTGGAAGTGCTGGAACAGCCGGACGGCACCCGCAGCGTCTCCCTGCGCAGCGGCCAGCCGCTGGTGGCCGGCAACCTTGCCGGCACGCTCGCCATGACCTCCGCAGCGCCAGCCCAGCTGCAACTGCAGTTTGCCGGCACCACGTTCGGCCTTGACGACACCAAGGTCGGCGGCCAACTGGGCGGCCTTGGCGACTTCGAAAAGAACACCCTCGCCCCGCTGCAAAAGTCGCTGACCGACATGGCCGACCAGATGGCCCAGATGGTCAACACCCAGTTAAAAGCCGGCTTCAAGCCCGATGGCAGCGCCGGTGTCGACCTGTTCTCGTTCAACCCGACCGGCGCCGGCGGCATCCTGAACCTCAACCCAGGCATCCAGGCTTCCGACCTCGCGTTTTCCGCGGACGGCCAACCTGGCGACAGCGGCAACCTGCAACAGCTGATCGCCATCAAAGGCAAACCGGTCACCCTCACCTCGGTCGGCACCGTGCTGCTGGGCGACGCCGACACCCAACTGGTCGGCAAGCTCGGCATCGACAGCGGCCAGAACCAGGCACTGCTCGACACCGCCACCACCATTCGCCAGCAGTCGGAAGACGACTGGGCAGCGACCAGCTCCGTCAACAAAGACGAAGAAGCAATCAACCTGGTCGAATACCAGAATATGTACCAGGCGAACATGAAAGTGATCGCCGTCGCCAACACCCTGTTTGACGCCACCCTGGCGCTGTTCTAAGGAAAAGCAAGATGCGCATCGCCTCCAGCCAGTTCCAGGCCTCCATGAACCGCTCGCTGCAGATCAACCAAGGTGTGATCGCCAAGCTGACCGAGCAAATGGCAACCGGCAACAAGATCCAGGTACCATCCGACGAACCGATCGCCAATGTGCGCCTGTCGCGCCTGCGCCGCGAAGAAAACATAGTCAGCCAATACATCGAAAACATCGACGCGGTGAAGATTCGCCTGTCCAAGAACGAAACCTACCTGACCTCGATGGTGAACGACATGGGCGCAGCGCGCGACCTGTTCGTCTGGGCGTCCGACGGCTCCAACACCACGGCAGACCTGAACTCCATGGTCAACAGCCTGACCTCGCTGCGCGACTCGCTCTTCTTCAACGGCAACACGCTCGACCAGGAAGGCAAATACATCTTCTCCGGTACCGCGACCGGCACCCCGGCCCTGACCATGAACGCCGCCGCAGCGCCCGGCGCCCGCTACAGCTTCAGCGGCAATAACAATACGCAGGAAGTCGTGGTCGGCAACGGCATCACCCAGCCAGCCAACGTCACCGTCGACGGCATGGACGACTACCTGAACCAGCTCGACAAAGCCATCGACCTGCTCAGCCAACCGACCGCCAGCGCCAGCAATCCCGCCCTGCAAGCCGCGCTGAAAGCTGCGCTCGACGGCACCGACACCGCAGTCAACCTGGTTTCCGGCAAGATCGCCCAATTCGGTGGCGCCCAGAACGTCATGGAAACCCTGGCCAACAACCACAGCAACGTCAGCCTGTCGAACAAGATCGCGATCACCGACATCGCACAACTGGATTACGGCCTCGCAGCCACCCAACTCTCTGGCTACAATAGCGCATTACAAGCAACGTACCAGGCATACGCCAAGGTCAGCAACCTGTCGCTGTTCAACGTCATCTCATAAATATGGAAATCGCCCAACGCCCCAGCACACCCGGACTCAGCTCACGCGCCACCGCCAATCCGGCGGCGAGCCAGGCCGAGTCCGTGCTGGCGGATGCGGGCACGGCAGTCGAACAGACAGCGGCACCCAACACCCCGCCCCCCTTGCGGCGCGGCCTCAGCAATCTGGATGCCCCGCTGCAAAGCGACGTCTCCGGCGCCCAGCAAGCGATCGACTTCCTCGAACAAAGCGCCGCCCAATTACGCGCGCTGAAGACCGACATCGCCGCCAAGCTCGCCACGCGCCAGATGCGCGACGGCCAGGTGGAACAGCGCGTACGCCAGTTCACCGACACCTGGCGCAACCGCACGCAAGCCTCCGGCGGCACGCTCGACGCGCAACTGAACTTCTCCAACGACCCCGCCACCCAACGCTTCACGGTGCGCGGCATGACGCTCGCCAACCTGCGTAACGGCGCCCGCGAGACGCTCGCCATTGCAGTCGGCGGCGGCACGGCAGGCCTGCGTTCGGTGCATCTCGCCCCCGGCTTATCCGACGGCGAAATCGTCGGCCGCTTCGACCAGGCCTTAGCGCCGGCCGGCGTACGCGTCACCGTCAACAAAGATGGCGAGCTGGTCTTCAGCGCCCCGGAAAGCGCCTGGCCCGGCGTACGCGACTCGCTGGCTGTACAAGGCTCCGGCATCCGCTTCCCGGCCGGCCAGCTGAGCCGCATGAAAGCCGACCCCGAAGCACCGGTAGTGGTTCCGGAAAACTGGGGCACTAGCGACATCGACTCCATGCGCGCCACGCTGCAGCAAGTCACGCAAGCGCTATCGCAAGTGGAAGCCGCGCTCGCCAAAGTAAGGCAAGAGTTCGTCGCAACGACCCAACGCATGCAAACCGAGTTGCCCGAGATAGAAGTCGCCGGCATGGGCCAGATGGCCGACGTCTTCCGCAACATCGCCAACGAGCCCGGCTACGCCGCACTGGTCTCACTCACCTCCGCCCTGGTCGGCATCAACCGCGACCGCGTCGTCTCCCTGTTACGACTATCCTGAAAGTCGGGGTCAGGTCGAGCAAACGGACATTTCCTTGCGCCGACGCAAAGTTCTCCTGTTTCGACACGCCTAAACTGGCCTCATGAGCAGGCCATTACGCATCGAGTTCGACGACGCTTTCTACCACGTTACCGCACGCGGCGATCGGCGTTGCACCATCTTCCGCACTGATAGTGATCGCCTGACTTGGCTAACCATTCTCGCTGAGACATGCGAGCGCTTCGACTTTGTCGTACATGCGTATTGCCAGATGGGAAATCACTATCACATCATCCTACAGACTCGTCGAGGTCAACTCGCGCGCGGCATGCGCTATTTCAATAGCAATTACTCCCAATATTTCAATCGGCAACATAGACTCGTTGGACATGTGTTCCAAGGCCGATATAGCGCAATACTCTGTCAGGCCGATTTGTACTTGAGGGAACTTGTGCGCTACACCGTGCTAAACCCAGTGAGAGCAAAACTGGTGGAGCATCCCATCCATTGGATATGGAGCAGCTACGCAGTCCTTATCGGCAGCGTAGATACGCCGATATGGCACGAACGCGATATCGTGCTTGCTCAGTTCGGAACTCATCGAGAAACTGCGGTCCATAATTTCGAGGGCTTTGTACTGGAGGGAGTTGGCTTGGAAAGTCCATTCCGAAACGTGCGCAATCAACTAGTCTTGGGCGACGATGCATTCTGCGAGAACGCAACCAAGGGAAATTTCCGCGGGGATCTATTGCAAGTGAAACGCACGCACAGGCGTGCCATCGCTTGGCCTCTCGCCGAATACTTCTCCGTCTATCCAAACGAAGGTGAAGCAATGGCCCGAGCCTATTTGTCGCATGCTTACACCATGCTGGACATCGCAAAATTCCGCCAAGTATCGACACGTACCGTTAGCCGTGCCGTCAAAGCCCACCTTAAAATGTCCGTTTGCTCGACCTGACCCCGACTTTAATCATCGAAGTCTGTGGATTAGGATCTTACTCGGCGAGACGGGCTGGGCCGCGGGCCATGGCCGTCATCTGGGCGGGCGGCATGGGGTGGGCGTAGACGTAGCCTTGCGCGTAGTCGCAGCCGGCGGCTTTCAGCAGGTTGAGCTGCATCTCGGTTTCGACGCCTTCGGCGACTACTTTGAGGCCGAGCTTGTGGGCCATGACAATGATCCCTTCGCATAGGGCGAGGTCGCCGGAGTCGCCGGCCAGGTCCATCACGAAGCTGCGGTCGATCTTGAGGTAGTCGATGTCGAATTTTTTCAGCTGGCCAAGCACGGAGTGGCCGGTGCCGAAGTCATCCAGCGCGACTTGCAAGCCCATCGATTTGAACTGGCGCAGGCGCTCAACCACAGGGCCGTCCTGGTCGAGCAGCAGGCGTTCGGTGATTTCCATCACGATGCTGCGCGGCGCGAGATCGAGCTTTTCGACGTAGTGCATCCAGTCTTCGAACACTTCGGGGCCAGTGCGGAATTGCGCGGGCGATTGATTCACGCTGATCTGGAACGGCCGGCCAAGCTCCTGTTGCCAGCGCTTGGCCTGGTCCGCGGCATTGCGGAAGACCCAGTCGCCGATTTCGAGGATGATGCCGCTCGCTTCCGCGCTGCCGATAAAATCCGCCGGGTTCAGCAGGCCGCGCTCGGGGTGGCGCCAGCGCAGCAGCGCTTCGGCGCGTTCGATGGCGCCGGTGTGCAGGTTGACGATGGGCTGGTAGTAGAGCTCGAATTGCTGGTTGGCGACCGCCATCTGCAGGTCGCGCGTGATGCGCAGCCGAAGCTGGGCGGCGGCTTGCATGTCCTGCGTGAAGTAGCTGTAGCGGTTGCGGCCGGCGTTCTTGGCGGCATACATGGCCTGGTCGGCATTGCGCAGCAATTGTTCGGGGTCGTTGGCGTCGGAGGGGTGCAGCGCGATGCCGATGCTGGCCGACACCGAGCCGGTCGCCTCGCCCAGCATGAATGGCCGGTTCAGGCTGGCGATGATTTGCTGTGCTACGCGTTCGGCACTGGTGATGTGGTCGAGACCCGGCAGGATCACGACGAATTCGTCGCCGCCGAGCCGCGCCAGCGTGTCCGAAGCGCGGACACAGGCGCCGATGCGGGCGGCGGCCTCCACCAGCAGGGCGTCGCCCATTTCATGCCCGAGCCGGTCGTTGATTTCCTTGAACTGGTCGAGGTCGATGAACAGCAGTGCCAGGAAGAGCCCGTCTCGCCGGGCTTTCTTCATTTCCTGCGAGAGGCGGTCCTGGAACATATTGCGGTTCGGCAGCGCTGTGAGCGAGTCGTAATTGGCCTGGTGCCAGATCAACTCGGTAGACAGTTTGCGCTCCGTAATATCGCTGACCAGCGCCAGCGCGCCGAGGTAGCTGCCATCGGAATCAAAGATGGGATTAGTGGCCAGCGTGGCCCACATTTCGCTGCCGTCCTTGCGCAGGAATTTGAATTCGTGGCGTTCGGCAATGCCTTGCTGGCGGCGGGCGATATTGCGTTCGAGCAGGGAGCGGCCTTCGTCGTCCATGAAGTGCACGAGCGGCTGCTCCAGCATTTCTTCAATCGTATAGCCGAGCATGGAAGCCATCTTGGGATTGACGAAGCTGGTGCGGGCGGCGGCATCGATTTCCCAGATGCCCTCTTCCGCGCTATGCACGATGCGGCGGAACCGCTCCTCGCTCTTTTCCAGCGCGGCCAACTTGCCTTCTGCCATTTCCAATACCAGGCGCAACTGGGCGGCGCCGGGTGTGCCGCTGCCGAGCAGTGTGACGGCAAAGCCGCGGTCGCCGCGTCCGCGCGTCATTTGCAAAGCCAGGCGCTGCGGCTCCTCCGACACCAGACTGTTGCCGACGAAGGCGTCGAAATCGGCGACAAAACGTTGCGAGATGAACTTACGGAAGGAAACCCCGTCCGGGTTATGGCGCGGCAGCCCGAGCAGGTCGGCGCCGACCAGGTTCATTTGCTGAATCTTGGTATCGCTCGAGAGGACGAAGTAGCCGACAGGAGCTAACAGGTAGAGGTCGTTGAAATAGTCCTGGTCGGTTGACAGCGGCAGGTCGCCGTTGGCGCGTTGCAGACCGTTGTAGACCGCAGGCGGAGTCCCGCCCATGGCTGCCAGCACGGCTTCGCCGGGCAAGAGTGAGTCCAGCCCAGCCAGTCCAGGGACGGCGGGCCGGATAGCGGTTGCCTGCTCCGCCTGCCTGGCATGCTGGTCTTTGTCCATAGTGGTTCCAGCCTAGCATGCCCTTGTGACAATGTCGAGCAGCTAACTTTGTCGGTGGCCGCGGTTCAGGCGCTGCTCGGCAAAGCGTTGTAATTGCTCGAATGCCAGGCTGAGAATCCAGTAAATCGCAGCCGCCGCGAGATAGAGCGGCAAAGGCTGGAACGTGGTCGCGATCACTTCCTTGGTCGATAGCATCAGCTCAGTCATGGTGATGACGGAGACCAGCGAGGTGTCCTTGATCAGGCTGATCAGGGTATTGCTCATCGATGGAACCGCAATGCGCAGGGCTTGCGGCAGAATCACATAGCGCAGCGTTTGCGCATAGCCCATGCCCAGGCTGTAGCTGGCGGACCATTGGCCCTTGTGGATGGAGAGGATGGCGCCGCGCAGGCTTTCGGACAGGTAGGCGCCGGCGTTCAGGCTGAGCGCAAGGATGCCGGCGGTCACCGGCGTGAATTCGATACCCACCGACGGCAGGCCATAGTAAATCACGAACATCTGCACCAGCAGCGGCGTACCGCGCATCAGGCTGACGTATACGTTGGCCGGCCAGCGCAGCCATTTCCACGGCAGGATGCGCATGACAGCCGTGGGGAAGCCCAGCACCAGGCCGCCCACCATCGATGCCACGGCAAACGCCAGAGTGTAGCTGGCGCCCCTCAGCATGACGGGAGCCGCTTCGTGCAGCAGGTCCAGCCACTCCATGCTTAAGGCGCCTTGCTCACGTCAACGCCGAACCATTTCATGGAAATGGCTTTTAGGCTGCCGTCGGCGGCGGCGTCGGCCAGCGCCTTGTTGATGGCTGCCTTAAATTCCGGATTACCCTTCTGGAAGGGAATGCCCATGCGTTCGATCGCACCGACACGCGCTCCGGCCTTGATCGGCAGCTTGGTGGTCTTCAGCATATAGGCGGCGATCAGGCTGTCGTTCAGGGCGGCATCGATGCGCCCCAGTGCCAGGTCTTGCATCTGCTCGGCCGAAGCGGGATAGCCCTTGACCTCGATGCCCGGCACGGCTTTCGCCTGCATTTCGTAGACGCTGCCCTGACCGGCGCCGACGCGCTTGCCTTTCAGCTGCGCCAGTGCGGTCCAGTTGTTCTTGTCGTCCTTGCGCACGATCAGCATCGGCGAGGAGTAGATGTAAGGCGAGCTGAAATCGAACACTTGTTCGCGCTTGGGGTTGATGCCGACCTGGGAAATGATGACGTCGTATTTATTGCTGGCCAGCCCGGCCAGGATCGACGCCCATTCCGAAGTCACGAATTCCAGCTTCACACCCAGCTTGCCCGCCACCAGGCGCGCGACGTCGACGTCGTAGCCGGCCAGCTCGCCATTTTTTTCCTTGAAGTTGAATGGTGGGTAGACGCCTTCCATCGCCACTTTCAGTGTGCCGCGCGCTTTCACGGTTTGCAGCAGGTCGGCGGCGTTGGCGTGCAGTGCGGCGGCGGCCAACAGAAGGGTTGCGATCATGCGCATCGGAAATCCTTTAGAAAGAGCGGCTGCGGCCAAATTTGTGGCCCACTACGAGGGTGGTGCTGGCGACCAGGGTGGACAGGCCAAGGATGAGCTGGATCAGCTTGTCTTCCGGCAGGGTCCACAGGCGGCCTTTCGGCGGCTCGGCGCCGGAGATGGCGCACAGCAATGGCTCCACCCAATCGGCTTCAGGAGTAACATCGAGGATAACGGCGCCCTCGGTGGTCTGCATATAGATATCGCCGCCTTCGGCCAGGCTGAAACACACGCCGTAGCCGGTTTCCTGCTTGCCGACGTGTTCCTTCAGCGCGAGGTCGTGCTCGGCGATCCAAAGCTCCACATCCTGGGGCGTTTCCAGTGCAGTCCAGGGCACCGGGCGAAAGCGCGGCTTCGCCGCTTCGTCTTCTTCATTAAACATGGGTCAGGAGTGTAACCGAATCGATGGGAGGTGGTATGAAAGTAAACGAATATGTATCTGAGTTCGATGCGTTCTTCGGGAAACTACTCGATGAGCACCCGGAGATGGTCGAGGATCAGCGGGTCGGGTGGAACATCTGGTGGGACCATAAAGTCGACCTCGAGGCCGAGCGGGTCGCCAGGACGGACGCGGTGCCGACGCCGGCGTACTACTACCACTGAAAACCGTTATGAACCGGACAACCGGGGTCCGGCCCTTGGGCCGTACCCCGGTTTCCCGGTTTTAGAGGTTTAGCCCTTCCAGGTCCGCTGCAGCCCCGTATCCGCATGAATCCAGCCCCCGCGCGGCCCCTCTCGGTAATAGAACCCCACGCCGCCTTGCCGGAAACTCTGCACCAGCCCGCCCAGCACCTCCGCATTCAGGTTGGGAATGCGAATATCCGCCGCGCGCCCGCTCATATGCAGCGATTGCCGCGCCGCCGGGATACCCTGTTCGATCAGCCGCTTATTGGAAGCCGGCGTGCGATACCCCGACAAAATCTCCAGCGGACTCTCAATGCCGAAGCGCTGGACAAACGCTTGCGCGCCCCATAGCGTCTCGAACAACTTCGGATCGATCGGCGCCGTCTCCTTGCCATTCACATCGCGCAGCAAATGGCACAGCTCCTGGTAAGCGGAATCGATAATGTCGCCATCTTTCCAGTACAGCAGGCGAGCCTTCTCGCCACTCTGTGGGCGGATCACACTGATGGTGCGCGGTTTGATCCAGAATTCCAGGTCCAGCATCTGCGCGTCGAAGATATCGGGCGGCGGTTCCGGGTCCTGTGCCGTACGGCCGACGAGCGGCAGGCCCGCCAGTGCGGTGCCCGCCATCATATGTAGGAAGTCTCTGCGTGTTGCCATGGAATTTACGACTATATGCAATAGGCTAACTATAGCAACAGCTCGGGGAATTAAGAAAGCCCTTTAACAATTTGTCGTAAACTGGCCAATTACGTCCACTGGTCGATCAGGTTGCCGTCCGAATCGCGGAACGAACCCACGACGATCATGATGAAGTCGATAAACGCCCAGATCCCAAAGCCGCCAAAGGTCAGCAGCTGCAGGATGCCGGTGCCGATCTTGCCCACATAGAAGCGGTGCACACCGAGCCAGCCGAGGAAGAAGCAAAGGATTGCCGCCGGCAAGATGCGCTTGTCCGTCGCCGACACTGAATGGCTTGGCGCTCCGCAGCTTGGGCAAGCGCGAGCGGTGATATGCATTTTGCTGCCGCAAGCGCGGCAGAAGATCATCTGGTTTTCAAGGGAGGTATTCATCCCGAGATACTATCATTTTGAAAACCATATAAATTCACTAATTGTCACCAGGCACTATTACCAGATCGGACGTCGCGACCGCCACGCAAGGAAGGATATACCCCTCCCTCTTTTCTTCTGCGCTCAAGCCGGGCCAATCAATGACATGGCGCGCCGTGCCGCTTTGCACCCGGCAGATACAGGTGCGGCATGTACCGTTGCGGCAGGAACTCGGCAGTGCCACCCCGGCAACGATCGCCGACACCAGCAGGGTGGCTTCGCCATCCGTTTCGAACGATAATCCCCTCGGCTCAACTCTTATCTGAAACACAATGCCTCGCTATATTGCCCTGCTCCGCGGCGTCAGCCCGATGAACTGCAAGATGCCGGAACTCAAAGCCGCCTTCGAAAGTGCCGGATTTTCCAACGTCAAAACGCTCCTATCAAGTGGCAATGTAGCATTCGATGCCCACTCCGGCAGCGATTCCGTCCTCGAACGGAAATGCGAGGCGGCCATGGAAAAGGCCCTGGGCCGCAGCTTCTATACCATCGTGCGCCCGCAGCAAGAACTCAAGGACATGATGGAAAACGACCCATACCCCGCCTTCAAAGCCCCTGCCGAGGCCAAGCGCGTGGTGAGCTTCCTGCGTGAGGCACCGCAACCCAAAGCCGCATTACCGCTGGAGATGAGCGGCGCCAGCGTGCTGGGCGTACGCGGGCGCGAAGTATTTTCCTGCTATCTCCCGAGCGCCGATGGCCCCGTCTTCATGCGCCTTATCGAAAAGACATTTGGCAAGGACATCACGACACGCACCTGGGATACGGTGCGAAAGTGCGCTGCAGCATAACCCTACGGATTAGTACTGATTTTCTAAAATGGCCGAATAGCGCGTACAATATGCGCCTCAGCTCAGTCTTCTATAAGACTTCATCCGCGTTCGAGGGAATAAAACATGTCTCAAAATTCCAAAATCATCTACACCCTTACCGACGAAGCGCCTCTGCTGGCGACTTATTCCCTGCTGCCGATCGTGCAGAAATTCGCAGCACCTGCCGGTGTTGACGTCGTCACGAGCGACATTTCGGTTGCCGCCCGCGTACTGGCAGCCTTCCCGGAATGCCTGACCGACGCACAGAAAGTGCCGGACAACCTGGCCGAACTGGGCGCACTGACCCAGGACGCAAGCACCAACATCATCAAACTGCCGAATATTTCGGCATCCGTTTCCCAGCTGGTTGCCTGCGTGCGCGAATTGCAAGCGCGCGGCTACAAGCTGCCTGACTATCCGGAAGATGCGAAGACCGAAGAAGAGAAAGCACTGAAAGCCCGCTACGGCAAGTGCATCGGCTCCGCCGTGAACCCGGTCCTGCGCGAAGGTAACTCCGACCGCCGCGCTCCGAAAGCCGTCAAAGAATACGCACGGAAGAACCCGCACTCCATGGGCGAATGGAGCCAGGCATCGCGCACCCACGTGTCGCACATGCACCATGGCGACTTCTACCACGGTGAAAAGTCCATGACCCTGGACAAAGCGCGTGACGTGAAGATGGAACTGCTGACCGCATCCGGCAAAACCATCGTGCTGAAACCAAAAGTCTCCCTGCAAGCCGGCGAAATCATCGACTCCATGTTCATGTCGAAGAAAGCCCTGCTGGAGTTCTACGAAGCGCAGATCGACGACGCCTACAAGACCGGCGTGATGTTCTCGCTGCACGTTAAAGCCACCATGATGAAGGTATCGCACCCGATCGTGTTCGGCCACTGCGTACGTATCTTCTACAAGGACGCGTTCACCAAGCACGCCAAGCTATTCGACGAACTGGGCGTGAACGTGAACAACGGCATGTCCAACCTGTACGAAAAGATCGAAAAGCTGCCAGCGTCGCAGAAGGACGAGATCCTGAAAGACCTGCACGCTTGCCTGGAAAACCGTCCAAAGCTGGCCATGGTCGATTCGGCCAAGGGCATCACCAACTTCCACTCCCCGAATGACGTGATCGTTGACGCGTCGATGCCGGCAATGATCCGTATCGGCGGCAAGATGTGGGGCGCCGATGGCCGCACCGCCGACGTCAAGGCAGTGATGCCTGAATCGACCTTCGCCCGTATTTACCAGGAGATGATCAACTTCTGCAAATGGCATGGCAACTTCGATCCGAAGACCATGGGCACCGTGCCGAACGTTGGCCTGATGGCGCAGCAAGCCGAAGAATACGGCTCGCACGACAAGACCTTCGAAGTGCCGGAAGCCGGCATCGCCAACATCACCGACCTGACCACGGGCGAAGTGCTGCTGACCCAGAACGTTGAACAAGGCGACATCTGGCGTATGTGCCAGGTGAAGGACGCACCGATCCGTGACTGGGTCAAGCTGGCCGTCACCCGCGCCCGCAACTCCGGCATGCCGGCCGTGTTCTGGCTGGACACCTACCGTCCGCACGAAGCGGAAGTGATCAAGAAGGTGGAAACCTACCTGAAAGACCACGACACCACCGGCCTGGACATCCAGATCATGTCGCAGACCCGCGCCATGCGCTACACCCTGGAGCGCGTATCGCGCGGCCTGGACACCATCTCGGTGACCGGCAACATCCTGCGCGACTACCTGACCGACCTGTTCCCGATCCTGGAACTGGGCACCTCGGCCAAGATGCTGTCCATCGTTCCGCTGATGGCAGGCGGCGGCATGTACGAAACCGGCGCCGGCGGCTCCGCTCCAAAGCACGTCAAGCAGCTGGTGGAAGAAAACCACCTGCGCTGGGATTCGCTGGGCGAGTTCCTGGCACTGGCCGTATCGCTGGAAGAACTGGGCATCAAGACCGGCAACGCCAAAGCCAAGATCCTGGCCAAGACCCTGGACGAAGCGACCGGCAAGCTGCTGGACCACAACAAGTCTCCATCGCCACGCACCGGTGAGCTGGACAACCGCGGCAGCCACTTCTACCTGTCGATGTACTGGGCCCAGGCCCTGGCAGCGCAGAACGAAGACGCCGAGCTGAAAGCCAAGTTCGCACCGCTGGCCAAGTCGCTGTCCGAAAACGAAGCCAAGATCGTCGCCGAGCTGAACGCCGTGCAAGGCAAGGCAACGGACATCGGCGGCTACTACCTGCCGGACAGCGCCAAGACCTCCGCCGTGATGCGCCCAAGCGCCACCTTCAACGAAGCGCTGGCAGCCCTCTAAGCCACCCTGCTTTGACGAGAAAGCCCGCACCTGCGGGCTTTTTTTTCCGCTAAAAAAAAAGGGGACGTAACCAAATAAAAATGGGGACGTACCCCATTTTTATTTGGTTACGTCCCCTTTTTTATTCGGTCAGGCTGGCGATGAAGGCGTCGCGGGCGGCGTGGTGGGGGATGTCGCGCCGCCATACAAGCATGGTTTCGACTTCGGCAACCTCGGGCGGCAGTGTGTGGCATTGCACGGTCTTGCCCAGGCCGCGCTGGCGCAGCACTTCGCGCGGCATCATCGCAACGCCCATGCCGGCGGCAACGCAGCCGATGATGGCTTCGAAGGTGCCGAATTCGGCGACCCGCGCGTGGGGAACGCCGGCGTCGGCGAACCACCATTCCAGTCGGCGCCGGTAGGAGCAGCCGCTGCGGAATCCCAGCAAAGTGCGCTGGGCTACGTCGGCCGGTCCTTCAACAGGGCCGTGCAGTGCGTCAGTCAGCAGCACCAGTTCTTCCATAAACACCGGCACCTGCTCAAGCTCGGGACGTTCGATCGGGGCCGAGACCAGCGCCAGGTCGACCTTATGGTTGAGCACTTGCTGGATCAGGTAGTCAGTAGGCCCGGTGTCGAGCAGCAGGTCGACCTGCGGGTATTTGCGGTGGAAGGCGCCCAGCACCTTCGGCAAGCGCGCAGCGGCCGTGGTTTCCATCGAGCCGATACGCAACTGGCCGGAAGGCTCCTGCTCACCACGCACCGACATTTGGGCCTCGTCAGCCAGCCGCAACAAGCGGTCGGCGTATTCCAGCAAACGGCTGCCTTCGGCCGTGATCAGCATGCGCCGTCCCGAACGGTTGAACAGGGTCACACCCAGCGATTCTTCCAGCTGGTTGAGGCGGGCCGACACATTCGACTGCACCCGGTTCAGGCGCGCGGCGGCCTGGGTCACGCTGCCTTCTTCGGCAACGGTCTTGAAAATGCGCAGGGAGGAGAGTTCCATTTCGTTCTCGATTTGAGATAGCTTTATTCATTATTATTCATTTTTATTGATGACGAAAGCGATTTATAGTTCAGGCTAAGAAATGGGAGCTTCACTATGAACAAGCCTTCACCCGCCGTCCTGCTGGCCGCCAGTTTTGCCTTCATCATCGTCCAGCTGGACGTCACCATCGTCAACGTGGCGCTGCCGGAAATCGGCCGCGAACTGGGTGCCAGTGTCAGCGCCCTGCAGTGGGTGGTCGATGCGTACACGCTGGGCTTTGCCGTCTTCCTGCTGTCGGCGGGTGTGCTGGGCGACCGCTTCGGCGCACGTCGTGTGTTCCTTTCGGGCTTTGCGTTGTTCACCCTGGCGTCACTGGCTTGTGCAATGGCGCCCGGCGCCCTGGCGCTTAATCTGGCGCGTGCCGTTCAAGGCGTAGGAGCGGCGCTGCTGGTTCCCAGCTCGCTTGCGATCCTGAATGCCACTTACGCACATGACCGCGCGCAATTGGCCAAGGCCATCGCGTGGTGGACGGCAGCGGGCGGCGTATCAATTGCAGCGGGCCCTGTCCTGGGCGGCCTGCTGATGAGTTTTGCCGGATGGCGCAGCATCTTCTGGGTCAACGTGCCAATCTGCGTGCTGGGCTTCTGGCTCACACTGCGAGTAGTCCCTGCCCTGAGTGGCAAGGATCCGGCGCGCAGCTTCGACATCGTTGGACAAGTACTCGCCATCGTCGCGCTGACCGCCTTCATCGGCGCGGTGATCGAAGTCAACGGGATGGGCCTGGGCAGCGCGCTGGTGCAAAGCGCCTTCGTCGTCGCGCTGGTGGCCGCCGCCCTGTTTGTACGCAGCCAGCAGCGCAGTGCCGCCCCCATGCTGCCGCTTGGCCTGTTCCGCGACATCGGCTTCTCCGGTGCAGTACTGTTTGGCGTGCTGGTGAACTTTGCTTACTACGGCGTGATTTTCGTGCTCAGCTTTTACCTGCAGAAGGTGCGCGGCTTCTCGGTCATGCACGCAGGACTGGTATTCCTGCCGCTGACGGGTACCTTCATCTTTTCCAACATCGCCAGTGGCCGCATGCAAGCACACCTGGGTTCGCGTTCACCCATGATTATCGGCGGCCTGGTTGGGGCGGCGGGCTATTCGCTGCTGGGGATCTTTGGCGTGACGAGCGACGCCAGTTTCCTGGAAATGCTGCCGGGACTGGCCCTGATTCCGGCCGGCATGGGCCTGGCCGTACCGGCCATGACGACGTCGATTCTTTCCGCCGTCGACCGCAGCCAGGCCGGCACCGCGTCGGCGGTACTGAACACCGCGCGCCAGGTTGGCGGCGCGATGGGCGTGGCCATTTTCGGCGCCATGCACGACATCCGGCTGGCACTCGCCATCTCGACCATCCTGCTTCTGCTGGGCGCCGCTTTGGCCTGGCGCTGCATCCAACACCCACTTTCAACCAAAGGAGCTACACCATGCCGTACGTGAATTTCCGCGTTACCAAAGAAGGCGTCACCGCTGAACAGAAACTGGAACTGATCAAGGGCGCTACCGAGTTGCTGCAGCGAGTGCTGAACAAAAACCCGGCCACGACCTTCGTCATCATCGATGAAGTGGAAACCGATAACTGGGGCATCGGCTATGACAATGTCACGACCTTGCGTGCCAACGCGGCCGCCAAGGCGAAAGCCGGCTGACCGGCCCTGGGGCCTCAGGCCCGGAGCAGCGCGTGATCGCGAATCTGGGCCAGGTGCCGGCGCAGCACAGTCAGGTCCACCGGCTTGACGAGGTAGTGCTGCATGCCCGCTTCAGTGGCGTGGCGCCGTGCTCTATCGTGGCCCCAGCCTGTCATGGCGATAAAAACGATCTCGTCGCCCTGCGGCAGTTCGCGGATGCGGCGCGCCGCCTCATAGCCTTGCATGTCGGGCAGCCCGATATCCATCAGGATGGCGTGCGGATGGATGCGCTGCGCCAGTGCGATAGCGCCTTGTCCCGTCCCGGCTTTGGCGACCATATAGCCTTCCATCTCCAGCATGACCTGCAGCATGTCTGCGCCATCCGCATTGTCGTCCACAACGATGATGCGCACTTGTTCGGCAGCCTGGGGGCTCGCCGCGTTGGCGTCCTGCCGCGCGCGGCTGCGGCGTTCCTTCACCACAATCGGCATGCGCAGCACGAACTCACAACCTTTGCCGCGGCCCTCGCTGCTTACTTGTATGGTCCCGCCATGCATGCCGGTAAAACGCTGCGCCAGGCTAAGGCCGATACCCAGGCCGCCCAGCGAGTGCGAGCGCCCGGCATGGCCCTGCACGAACAAGTCGAAAATACGCGAGCAAGCTTCCGGCTCCAGCCCGGCGCCATGGTCGCGCACTGTAAAGACGATGTCGCTATCCTGCGCTTCGGCGCGCAGGTGGATGGCCGCACCGGGTGGCGAAAACTTGACGGCGTTGCCCAGCACATTGGCAAGGCTCTGCACCAGCCTTGCCCTGTCGCCGGACAACAGCACACTTCCCGCCGGCTGGCGCAGGTCCAGCGCGTGCCCGCCGGCTGTCATCTGCGGCCGGCAAATCTCTACCGCATGCTGCACCACAGTATCCACGGTGACCCATTCGCGTTTCAAGGCCACCTTATCGTTGGTGATGCGCGCCACGTCGAGCAGGTCGTCGACCAGGCGCGTCAGGTGCCTGACCTGGCGTTCGACAACCAGGGCAATCTCGCGCACCTGGGGCGAGCTGTCCGGCATGGTGTTCAGTACGTCCACCGCCGTGCGGATCGGCGCAAGCGGATTGCGCAACTCATGGCCGAGGATGGCCAGGAATTCATCCTTGCGGCGGTCGACTTCGCGCATCTCGTACTGGCGGCGGCGGGCGCGCCGCGCCGACAGCGCGGCGCTGACCAGGGTAGCCCTGCGCACCGGCCGCTCGAGCAGCGTGACATTGCCCAGCTCTTCAAAGATCCTCTGGATGCCCGGCGAGTCGAGACCTTCCTTGCTCAGCACCAGGACCGGCAAATCCGACCATGCGGGTTGGGCGGCCAGGTAGCCGGTCAATTCTCGCAGGAACTCGGCGTTGAACGCTTCTTCAATGACAAACAGTGCAGCGGCGCCAAGCTGCAACTCGGTGACGACGTCGCCCAGTTCAGGGCAAACCTGGCAATCGAGGCTGGCATGCCCCAGCACCTCCCGGATCAGGCGTGCGTCCTTGCCCACCGGGGCAAAGATGACGATGCGCTGTTCCAGCTCATTCATGTTTCGTTTCGTCCTTCGATTCGCTGACCCGGACGGGAACGCCGGTCAGGATGCCGCGAAAATCAGCCAGTACGGGCCCCACTTTGATGCCCTGGCGGGTAATCTCGAATGCACGAAGCGTGGTTTCATGCGCGCTGCCGCGCTTTTTGAATACCGACAAGGCTTTGTGCACAGCGCCGTTGGCTTCGTAATAGCGCAGCAGCAGCACGTTGTCGGCCAGGTAGCTGACATCGACGTTGCTGCCCATCGGGCCAATGATGCCTTGCTGTACCCCGACCAGGAAAGTCGCCACGCCCCGCTGGCCCAGGTAGGTCAGCACCTCGCGCAAATGGGTGGTCAGGAAGCGCGCCTCCGGCATCGCATTCAGGTAGCCATTCAGGCTGTCGATCACGATCACTTTGGCGCCGTCGTCAGCCGCCTTGCAGACAGCGTGAGAAAACTGCCCCGGCGATAGTTCGGCCGGATCGATCTGCACCACCGAAAGCAAACCGTCGGCCAGCGGCTGGCGCAGGCTCATGCCGATACCGTCGGCCCGGTTCAGGAGGGTGTTGAGCGCTTCTTCGAAGACGAACATGGCAGCCTTGTGCCCGCGCTCCGTTATCGCCTTGACGAACTGTGCCGCGAGGCTGGATTTGCCGGTCCCGGGCGGTCCTGAAATCAGGGTGCTGGAGCCCTCCTCTATACCGCCGCCAAGCAGCGCGTCCAGCGTACCCAGTCCGCTTGGCACCTGCTGCCGTACGACGATTTCACGCGAATCAGCCGCGACGATGCGCGGATAGGCCAGCACGCCGCCCGAGATGATTACATAGTCATGCGGTCCGCGCCGGTAGTTGATGCCCCGGTATTTCAGCACGCGCAAAACGCGGCGCTCAGCGCCGTAACCCGATTCGTGCTGCTGCAGCGAGATGACGCCATGCGCAATGCTGCGCACTTGCTGGTCGCCACCTACCGCAGTCTTGTCATCCAGGAAGAGCGCCGTACAGGCGCGTCTGGCGAAATACTGTTTCAACGCCAGCACATGGCGCCGATAGCGCAAGGGATTACCCGCCAACAACTGCAACTCCGACAGCGAATCGAGTACGACACGGCTAGGGCTGAGTTTGTCGATCTGGGAAATGATATGGCGGTTGGTCTCGCCCAGCTCCACCTCGGACGGATGGAAAACCGTATATTGCTCATCCGGGTCTAGAATGCTTTCGGCCGGAATGATTTCGTGCACCGTGATGCCGTCCATCGACAGGCCGTGCGAGCCTGCCACTGCGCGCAACTCCACTTCGTTTTCCGCCAGGGTGATATACAGCACCTGCTCGCCCTGCCTGGCCCCTTCCACCAGGAATTGCAGTGCCATGGTGGTCTTGCCCGTACCAGGTTCGCCCTCCAGCAAGTACAGCCTGTCCTTGGTCAGGCCGCCGGCCAGGATCTCATCGAGTCCGGCGATGCCAGTCGAAATGAAGGTATCGGTCTGGTTGTTCTGCGGCTGGAGCATGATCCTTCCTGCACGAAGCTTGTCGATAAGACACTCTAGCAGGAATGTCCAATAGGCATTGTTCGTTTGAACCGCAGGCAGGCGCTGTCAGTTACATCCGCAGAAGCGTTTCGGTTTGCTCGCGTCGCACACGGTGCCATCGAGCTGTTTCCAGAAAAAGACCGTGTCCACGCCGTAGGGCGAGCGCACATTGCCGGCGCGCAAATAACCCTGGCGGGCAAAGAATTCCTCGCCGGTGGCGGTGCTATGCAGCTGCAGGGCCTTGACGCCCCAGCTGCAAGCCTGCTGTTCGACGCAGGCCAGCAGCGCCTTGCCCGCGCCGCGCTGGCGCACTTCGGGGAGCAGGTAGCACAAGGCGAGCTTGCCGGCCGCCGTCAGCAAGGCGACGCCGACGACAACGCCATCCTCTACTGCGACCAGCGAGAAGTTGGTAGGGGATGCAAACCAGGACGCGACGGTTTCCGGCGTCTTGTTGCCAAGCCAGGCCCCCAGGATGGCCGGATCATTTTTATGGTCAAGCACACAACATTCAGCGATTGATCGTCGCAGCACCTCACAGGCTGCCGTGGCGTCTTTCGCTTCCGCGCGGCGAATTTCAAAACTCATGCGTGCTCACAAGTATTCAATATTTGGACTATACACCAGCAACAAAAAGCCCGTCGGCGACGGTGCGGAGGCCCTTATCTAAGCTTATAACGAATAAGTTGTTTCATTTCGGCGCGAGATTCTAGACCATGCTTATCTGTTTTAACAATAGAGATTGCCATGACTTATAACAAAATCGCATTTGCACTCGGCGCCACACTGGCGGCGGCATCCATCTCTTTCGCTCCGGTCGCAGCGGCCGGCGAAGTGACTTTGCTGAACGTGTCCTATGACGTGGCACGTGAGCTTTACAAAGACATCAACCCGGCATTCGCCGCTGCCTACAAGAAGAGCACCGGCACCGACGTCACCATCAAGCAGTCGCATGGCGGCTCCTCCAAGCAGGCGCGCGCCGTGGCCGACGGCCTGGAAGCGTCGGTCGTCACCATGAATCAGGCGAATGACATCGATATGCTGGCCGACCACGGCCTGGTGGCGCAAGACTGGGCCAAGAAATTCCCGAACAATGCCGCGCCGGCCTACTCCACCATGGTCTACCTGGTGCGCAAGGGTAATCCAAAAGGCATCAAGGACTGGAACGACCTGGCCAAACCTGGCGTGGCGGTTGTCATCCCCAATCCGAAGACAGCGGGCAATGGCCGCTACACCTACCTGGCGGCATGGGGTTCTGTCCTGAAGAAAGGCGGGACCGAAGCGCAGGCGCGTGAACTGGTGGGCAAGATCTTCAAGAACGTGCCGGTGCTGGACGCCGGCGGCCGCGCTGCCACCACCACCTTTACCCAGCGCCAGATCGGCGACGTGCTGGTGACCTTCGAGAACGAAGTGAACCTGGTGCGCGCTGAATTCGGCGACAATTTCGAGGTGGTGTATCCGTCGTCTTCGATCCTGGCCGAATCGCCGGTGGCCGTGGTCGACAAGGTGGTGGACAAGAAGAACATCCGCAAGGAGGCTACTGCCTACCTGAACTTCCTGTACACCGATGCCGGCCAGGAGATCATCGCCAAGCACTACCTGCGCCCGCGTTCGGACGCCGTGTTCAAGAAGTATGCGGCCAGCTTCAAGCCGATCTCGCTGTTCACCGTGGATGATGTATTCGGCGGCTGGCGCGCTGCGCAGAAGAAGCACTTCGACGACGGCGGCGAGTTCGACAAGATCTACAGCTCCAAGTAATTTCCTCCTGAAGGGGCGTGGAACTCACGTCCCTTTCTGGCGCTCGACCTGCGCCTTCTTTTCCGCCATTTCATGATCCGTGTCGCAAAAGCGCGCGGCGATTGCACGGAACTCGTCCTGCAATTCCATGAACGCTTCGACCACGTCAGGATCGAAGTGCCTGCCCTTGCCTTCCGTGATGATGCGCACGGCTTCCGCATGCGCCATGCCGTCCTTGTAGACGCGGCGGCTGATCAGGGCGTCGTAGACGTCGGCCAGCGCCATCAGGCGCGCAGATACCGGGATCGCTTCGCCGGCCAGGCCTTCCGGATAGCCTGAACCATCCCATTTCTCCTGGTGCGAATAGGCGATCTCCTTGGCCAGCGAGAGGAAGGCGATCGGTGTTCCCAGGGCGCGCTCCGCATGTTCGATGGCGTCGCGGCCGAGCGTGGTGTGGGTCTTCATGATCTCGAATTCCTGCGGCTCGTAGCGGCCAGGCTTGAGCAGGATGCGGTCGGGAATGCCGACCTTGCCGATATCGTGCAGCGGCGCCGATTTGAACAGCAGGCTGATAAAGCCTTCGGTGAGAATATTGTTGAAGCGCGGATGCTCCTTGAGCCGTTCGGCCAGCGCCTTGACATAGAACTGCGTGCGGCGGATATGGTTGCCGGTATCGAGGTCGCGCGTTTCGGCCATCGACGCCATCGCGAGGATGGTGACGTCCTGGATCGCCACCACCTCGCGCGTGCGCGCCGCCACTTCCTTTTCCAGGAATGCGTTCTTGTCGCGCAGGAAGTCGGCGTGCTCCTTCAGCATGAGGTGGTTGCGCACGCGCGCCAGCGTGATGGGCGGGCTGATCGGCTTGGTGATGTAGTCCACCGCCCCCAGGTCCAGGCCCAGTTTTTCATCCTCCACTTCGGTCTTCGCGGTGAGGAAGATGATGGGAATGTCGCGCGTGGCAGGATCGGCCTTCAGGCGGCGGCATACCTCGTAACCGTCCATTTCCGGCATCATCACATCCAGCAGCACGACGTCGGGCGGCTGGCCGGTGGCGGCGATGCGCAGCGCCTTCTCCCCGCTGTTGGCGACCTTGACCTTGTACAGGTCTTTCAGCAGGTCATTCATCAGCAGCAGGTTGTCAGGCGAGTCGTCGACCAGCAGTACGGTTTTCTTTGCGATCAGTTCCAGCTCCATCTCACTTTTCCTCCAGGCTTGCCATTGCTTCATCCAGCGCCGCCAGCGCGGCTTCCAGGTCCAGGTTTCCCAATTCGTTTGCGATGCGGCGCCAGTGATCGGGCAAGGCAGCCTTGAACTGGTCGAGCTGCCCCTCCCACAATTCCGCGGCTTCCGAATCGCTGTCGGCGAGAAGGTGGCGCAAGCGGGCCAGTGGCGCGGCGGCTACCGGCACCAGCTCGGGATGCGCAAGCGCCGTCGGCGCGGCGGAATCGAGGGCACGCAGCGCCATCAGCAGCGGGTCCAGTTCCACCAGCACGCCGGCCAGCAGCCCGTCCAGCTCGACGCGCGCCGCGCCCTGCTGGCACGCCTGCTCAAGTTCTTGCGCCGCTTGCTGCACGCCGCGTGCGCCGATATTGCCGGCCGTTCCTTTCAGGGTATGCGCCAGGCGCTCCGGCGCCGTGGCATCGCCTCCGTCCAGGGACTGCACGAACATCGCGGCAAAGTCCTGCTGCCCATCACGGAACTTGGCCAGCAGTCGGCGATACAGTTTGTCGTCGCCCATGGCCGTTGCGAGTCCGGCGCGCACGTCCACCATCGGCAGGGCCGGAAGCGGCGCGGCTTTGCCGTTGCCATTGCCGGTGACGGCAGCGGCGCGCGGCCTGGCCATGACCGTCCGTGGAGCGCCGGCCTCGGGCCGCAGCCAGCGCGCCAGCGTGGCGTACATTTCCGCCACGTTGACGGGCTTGGCGATATGGTCCTGCATGCCGCAGGCCAGCACTTTGTCGCGGTCGCCCGACATGGCATTGGCGGTCATGGCGATGATCGGCATCTTGTCGAAAGCGGGATTGCTGCGCATTTCGCGCGCGGCCTGGAAACCATCCATCACCGGCATCTGGCAGTCCATCAATACACCGTCGAAGCGCGTGTCGCGCGCCAGGATATCCAGCGCTTCCTGGCCATGGTTGGCCAGCACCGTGTCGATGCCGGCCTTGCCAAGGAGGTCGATCGCCAGCTCCTGGTTCATTTCGTTGTCCTCGACCAGCAGCACGCGCGTTCCCGCCAGGCGCGCCATCGCTTCGCCATGCTGGACGTCGCGCTCCGCCCCACGGCGGCTTTCGACCAGCACGCCCTTGCCCAGCGCCTCGCCGACCGCTTCCAGCAGCGCCGACGGCGTCACTGGCTTGGTCAGCACGGACTGGAGCGGCACCTGGCGCTCAGTCGCACTGGTCAAGGCCTCTTCGCGTCCATAAGCCGTCACCATGATTACCGCCGGCAGCGCACCGGCTTTGCCGGACTGCAGGCGGTGCACTGTTTCCACGCCATCCATCGAAGGCATCTTCCAGTCCATCAGGATCAGGTCATAGGGCGAGCCCCTTTGCGCCGCCCGTGCCGCCTGGTCCAGTGCTTCCTGGCCGCTGAAGGCAACGTCGACTTCGAGACCGAAGCTGCGCGCGATGGAGGAAAGGATTTCGCGCGCCGAGGCATTGTCGTCCACCACCAGTACGCGCACGCCCTGCAGTTCATCGGCGCGGAACATGCGGCGCGGCTTGGGATTGGCCTGCAGCCCGAAGCGCGCTGTGAAGTGGAAAGTAGAGCCCTTGCCAACCACGCTCTCGACCCAGATGCGTCCGCCCATCAGCTCCAGCAGGTTCTTGCAGATCACCAGCCCCAGGCCGGTGCCGCCGTATTTGCGGGTCGTGGAGGCATCCGCCTGGCTGAAGGACTGGAACAGTTTCGCGCTCTGCGCTTCGGTCATGCCGATGCCGGAGTCGCGCACCCAGAAATGCAGTTCGATGCCGTCCCCGCCGGAAGAGGACTGCTCAATGCCGACCACCACTTCCCCGCTCTCGGTGAACTTGACGGCATTGTTGGCGAGGTTGACCAACACTTGCCCGATGCGCAGCGGATCGCCCACCAGGCCCGTCGGCAATTCCGGCGCCACCTGGAACAGCAGCTCCAGGCCCTTGTCTTCGGCCTTGAAGCCGATCAGGTTGGCCAGGTTATCGAGCACATCGTCCAGGTCGAAATCGACCTGTTCCACCGTCATCTTGCCGGCCTCGATCTTCGAGAAGTCGAGGATGTCGTTGATGATGCCGAGCAGGTTCTCGCCGGCGCGCTGCACTTTCTCGACATAGTTGCGCTGGCGTTTATCGAGGTCGGTCTGCAGCGCCAGGTGCGACATGCCGATGATGGCATTCATCGGCGTGCGGATTTCATGGCTCATATTGGCCAGGAAGTCACTCTTGGCGCGGGTGGCCGCCTGCGCCTGCTCCTTCGCCACGCGCAGTTCGTCTTCCGCCGCCTTTTGCGATGTGATGTCCTGGTACACGCCGTACATGAAGCGCGCACTGCCGTCGAGCTCATCGCGCACCACCTTGCCCACAGCGTGCAGCCAGATGGTGCGTCCGTCCAGCGGCCGCTTGTAGGCATACACTGCGTCGAACTTGTCGAAGGTGCCGTCGATCGCGCCTTGCACGCGCGCCGCCGTGCGCAAGGCGCCTTCCGGATCGGCTTCCACCAGGCGCGCGAACCATTCGTCCTGCAGGTGGTAGCGGCTCCCGGGACGCGGCGGCTCGCCCAGGAGGCGCCAGGCGCGTTCGGACATGGTGTAGTAATCAGGGTCGCTGTAGTCAACCACCCAGTAGCCGCAGTCGGTCAGTTCCAGCGCGATATCGGCCAGGAAGTTCGTGCGCCGGATTTCCTCCTCCAGCCGCTTGCGTTCCGTGATGTCGCGGAAGACCACCACTGAACCGACTTGCGCCCCGTCTTTGTACATCGGCCTTGCCGCATGGTCGACCGGGAAGGTGCTGCCGTCCTTGCGCTTCAACTGCTCCTCGTCCTGCAACCAGGCCGCCCCTACCAGCTCCCCTTCCTCATAGCCCAGCAAGGCCGGCGCGGCCGGATTGACGAAGGTGACGCGCCCGTTCAGGTCCATGCCGACGATGCCGTCGCTGACGGCGCCCAGCACCAGGCGGCTGCGTTCCTCCAGCACGCGGGTACGTTCATTGCGCTCGAGGATCTCCATATTCATCGCGATCACCGGCAAGGCGCCGTCGACCAGGGCCTGGGCCTGGTCGCCATACGGTTCCAGCGTTGCCAGCTCGATCACCCCCAACAGGAACTCGTTGCGCAGCACCGGCACGATGGCGATGCTGGCCGGGTCGGCCTCGCCCAGCGCGGAACCGATGCGCAGGTAGCCGGGCGGCGCCTGGCGCATCACGATGGCCTTGCGCTCGGCGGCGCACTGGCCTACCAGCCCTTCACCCAGCAGGAAGCCCGGCTGCGCGGCTGCATTGCCGCGCATGGCGTAGCCCGCCAGCAGCGACAAGCTGCCCGCCTCCTGATCGAACAGGTAGAAGGCGGCATGGCCGGCCTGAACCAGTGGCGCCAGCGCCGCCAGGGTGCGCGTCGCCAGGTCCGCCGCGCAATCCGCCGATTGCAGGTCGTTGCCGATGGCCGCCAGGTGGGTCTTGAGCCAGCGCTGCGCTTCCATCTTGATGGCTTCTTCCTGCAGCACCTTGATGGAACGCGCCAGGCTGCCGATCTCGTTCGGGAAATCGGTGAGCGGCACCTCCGCTCCGAGCTTGCCTTTGGCCAGCTGCTGCACGGTGCTGCGCAGCCGTTCCGATGGCAGGCGCACCGAGCGCCCCACCAGGACACTGAACAGGACGCCGAGCACCAGGCTCAAGCCGAGCAAGCCGTAGGTCAGCTGCATTTCGTAGCGTGACAACGCCTGCATTTCCTCGATCTGGTGGCGCGCGCTGTCTTCCTTGATTTCCGCGATGCGCGTCAGCGCGTTGTTGGCGCGAACGGCGTAGTCCTGGAACGCATCGTCCGCCACGATGGCGCCCGCCTGTTCCAGCTGGCCTGCGCGCAGCATGCGCACCGCTTCGTCCACCCGTTGTTGGTAGTCGGCGTAGGCGGTTTCAAATTCGGCCAGGTTCTTGCGGTTTTCCTCGCGGATGATGCGCGGGCGCAGCTCCTCCAGTGCCCGGTTCTGCTTGGCCAGCGAGTCGTCCACCAGCGACAAGGCGTATTCGCGGCCCGCCTTGTCGCGCGCCAGCAGGGCCTGGCGCAAGGCGCGGCCACGCTGGGCGAAGGCGATCAGCGCATCCTTGGCGTCGGATATGCCCAGCAGGTCGTTCTTATAAATGCCCAGGATCTCGTCATGCATGCGGGCCTGGGTAGTGACGTTGTGCAGGCCGAAGGCCAGCGTGATCAAGAGGCTGCCGCCAAAGCCCAGCGCCAGTTTCCAGCCCAGGCCCAGCCTCTCCAGTCTTCTCAGTAAGCGCGCCACGGCCCCTCCCTAAGCAGTCATATTGATTGCCAGCAGTTCCAGCGCCGACAGGAATTGTTCGTAGGCGGCTGCGTCGGGCGCCTGCAGCAGCGCCAGTTCCACCGCACCCAGCAAGCGTCCCTGCAGCTGCACCGGCGCCAGCAGCAAGGCGCCCGGCGCCGCGCCGCCCAGGCCGGAACGGATGCGCCAGGCCGCCCCGGCGTCGCCGGCATTGACCATGCGCGGCTGGCGTTCCAGCGCGCATTGGCCCAGCAAACCTTCGCCCATGGCCAAGCGCCGCGGCGCGTCGCTGCCGGCAAAGCTGGCTGCCAGCGCCAGGCCGTCGCCCTCCACCGCGTAAATCGTGCCCTGCATGGCGCCGAACAGCAGGTGGCACTGGCCGAGGAAAGCGTCGAGGCGCGCCTGGCGGTCGTGCGCCTGCTGCATCTGCAACGCCACCTGGGCCAGCTGCATTTTGCGCTCGGCCCTTTGCTCCTGCTCCCGCGCCACGTGTTCCAGCTCGCGGTGGGCGCGCTGCTGCGCCGCCTGGCTGCGCACCGCACGCAGGGCAGCCGCTCCCAGCAAGCCCACCACGGCGGCGGCCAGCGCGGCGGCGGGCAAGCCGCTGCCCGGCGGCACCGTCTGTCCCAGATCTTCCAGCAGCACCAACTGCCATTTGCCTGAAGGATCATGCCAGTCCACCGCAGCCGAAGCGACGGCGTACCGGACGCCCTCACTCTGGGTCATCCCGGGCGCCACGCTGACGGGCAAGGGTCGCGGTTCGCGGTCCTCGAACAGTTTGCCAAACTGGCGCACGGCGCGGATTTCAGCCAGCCGCTCCCTGGTCAGCGCGCCGGAGGCCGTGCCGCGCCACTCACTGCGGCTGCTCGCAAACACCACGCCCTGCGGCGACAGCAGGATGGCCGCATGGCCGCGGCGCTGGAGCAGCCGGTTCAGCTTCTCCATATTGGTACGCGCCACCACCACGCCGACCGGCGCACCGCTGCGCATCATGCCGGCATACACGGGGGCGGCAAAATACAGGGCATGGTCGCCGCGCGCCAGGCTGATGGCGGCGTAAATATTGTTCCGGCCAGCCATCGCCTCCTTGTAATAAGGGCGGAAACGCACGTCGATACCGGTCGATGGCCGGCCGCTATCATCCCAGGAGGATTTGACAAAGCCGTCGCGGCCGACCACGAATAAACCCTGGATTTGCTGGCCGCGGGCCACGCTTTCCAATAAGGCGGATATTTTGGGCTGGTTAGGCGGAATAGGCTCCTGGCTTTCCTTTTTGATATCCGCTTCAATCAATCCGAGGAAGGAAATGGCGCCCATCAGATTACTGTCCAGGGTTAATGACATGGCGGCGATCGCATCGCGCTGAACATCGATATTCAATAATTCCAGCCGGTCGCGTTCCAGGCTGGATCGGTGCGCACTGCCGGCCAGGAAAGCCGCGGCCATGGCCAGGATGGCAACCACGCTCCAGGCGCGCAGCGGATGACGGGCGATTTTCTCAATTACCATCATGCCAAATTTCAAGAAGGAAATATTTTCAAACAACAATACCAGTATTCGCGACGCCTGTGACGCACGTATTACTTTTTAATTGTGGCGCTTGATTGACGTTGGCTGGACGAGTTAACCCGTTAGTGATATTGTCCATATTTAGAATATTGCCCCTAATCCAGCAATATTCCGACCTGTCCGAACGAACGGCGACATCGCCTACTAAAATGCTTAAGAAAATCACCTCAGCCTTGCTGATGTCGATCTCCGCAGCCGCTTTTGCCGTGCCACTTGGCTCGCAATCCGTGCTTGTCGTTGAGGATGAGACTGGCAAGGTACTGCTTGAAAAGAACGCGACGGCGGTAGTGCCGATCGCCTCCCTGACCAAATTGATGACCGCAATGGTCGTGCTCGACTCCAAACTTGATATGGAAGAGCCGATCAGCATCGACAAGGAAGACGTCGACACCCTCAAGCACAGCCTGTCGCGCGTGCCGGTGGGCGCCACCATTTCGCGCGGCGACGTGCTGCAACTGGCGCTCATGTCCTCCGATAACCGCGCCGCTGCCGCGCTGGCCCGCACCTTCCCTGGCGGCCCGGAAGCCTTCAAGGCCGCGGTGCACGCCAAGATCAAGCAGCTCGGCATGACCAGCACCCAGATCAACGAGCCGACCGGCCTGTCGCCGGAAAACACCTCGAACGCCGCCGACCTGGTGAAAATGGCTTCTGCCGCCGCCCAGTATCCGGAGATCCGCCGCATCACGACCGATACCGAGGAAGTGATCAATATGAAGGGCCGCAAGGTCTCGTATCACAATACCAACCGCCTGGTAGGCGCCAAGGGTTGGGACATCGGCCTGTCCAAGACCGGCTATACGGAAGAAGCGGGCCGCTGCCTGATCATGCGCATCAAGGAAGCCGGCCGCAACGCCACCCTGGTACTGCTGAACGCCGGGGGCAATTCGGCGCGACTGATGGATGCACTGAACATCCGCCGCCTGCTGGCCGGGGGCAATGAGCCCAAGGTGATGCAGGCATCGAGCCCGCGCAAGAAAGCCGCGCGCACAACCGAACGCCGTCGCCGCCGCATGTAATCCGGGCGGGGTTCGCTGCCGAGAGGCGCCATGGACCTGCTGCGCAACCTGCGCTTCGCGCGCCGCCTGGCGATCCTCGTGGGGATCTGCACCGCCGGCTTCCTGCTTTACGGCCTCTGGTCGTTTCGCACGCTGGCCGAATTGCGCGTCAATGGTCCCCTTTACCAGGACGTCATCCAGGGCAAGGACTTGATTGCCGACGTGCTGCCGCCGCCGCTGTACATCATCGAGTCTTTCCTGGTGGCGCAGCAGCTGGCAGCCGCCGGCAACCAGGTCGACCGCGACCAGCTGGCGCAGCGCCTGCGCACCCTGCATGCGCAGCAGATGGCGCGCGTCCAGTTCTGGCACAGCCGCCAGCTCGACCAGGGCCTGGCGAATACGCTCAAGCGGGCCAATATACATGCGACGGCCTTCTATAATGAAGCCTTCGGCCAACTGATGCCGGCGCTCGACATTGGAGACCGTGCGCGCGCAGAGCAGGTATTGCTGTCGATGAAGCGCCATTACGAAGAGCACCGGCTGGTGGTGGACGAACTCGTGGCGCAGGCGGCCAGCCGGGCGCGCTTTACCGAGGACCAGGCAGCTGACCGCATCCAGGCCGACAGCCTGCTGATGCTTGCGATCCTGATCGTCTCCCTTGCGCTGGCGATTATCCTGGCCTGGCATATCAGCCGCAGCATCACGCAGCCGCTGGCGGAAGCGCTGGCACTGGCGCAGCGCATCCGCAACGGCGAATTGACCTCGCCGCCCCCCGAGCCCCATCACGATGAAACCGGCGAACTGCTGGCCGCCATGCATGCGTTGCAGCAGGGCCTGGTTGCCGCCGCAGCGGCACGGGCCGAATCAGAGCACAAATTGCACCAGGCACGGGGCCTGCTCGACCGCCTGCTGAACAGCGCCGACGTGCTGGTGCTCGGGCTGGGACATGAGGGCGAGGTCCTGATGTTCAACGATACGGCGGCCCAGGTGACGGGCTGCAGCCGCGACGCCGTGCTGGGCCGCATATGGCGCGATCTGCCGCTGCTGCCCATGTCGGCGGTGTCGCTATGGCCGTCCGGCGGCCAATTGGAACAATTGCACGCCATGCCTGAAACGCATGAGCACCTGCTGCACACGGCCTCCGGCGACGAACGGCGCATCGCCTGGCACAACACGGTGCTGGAGGAAGGCGAAGTTGCCCTGCTGAGTTTTGGCATCGACGTGACGGAGCTGCGCCAGGCTGAACGCGCCATCGCCGCCGCCCATGAATCGGCGGACAATGCGCACCGCAGCAAGAGCGCCTTCCTCGCCAATATGGGCCACGAGATACGCACACCGCTGAATGCCATCATCGGCCTGACCGAACTGGCCTTGCAGGGGCCGCTCGAAGCACGCCAGCGCAGCTACCTGGAACAGGTGGACGCAGCGGCCGCCAGCCTGATGGAGATGTTCAACGACATCCTCGATTTCTCACGCATCGAAGCGGGCCAGCTGCATATCGAGGAATGCGTATTCTGCGTGCGCGAGGCTGCCGCACAGGCTTGCGCCGTATGGCAGGGACCCGCCGAAGCCAAGGAATTGCTGCTTGAGTGCACGGTCGATGCGGCCGTGCCTGAGCAGTTGGTCGGCGACGCCGCGCGCTTGCAGCAACTCTTGCAGCACTTGCTGGCGCATGCCGTCCGTTTCACCGAGCGCGGCACGGTGCAGCTCCTTCTGCGCTGCGAAGAACCGGCCGGCGCGATCGAATCGATGTTGCGCTGTGAAGTGCGCGACACAGGCGCAGCACGCGACGCGGCGGTCCAGCTGTATGAACCGGACGGGCCAGGTGATTCGGCGGCGGGACTGGGCCTGTCGGTAGCGCGCCAGCTGGCGGCCATGATGGGCGGCCACCTGCTGCTGGAGAGCGATCCGGTGCAGGGCAACCGTTTCATCTTCACCGCCCTGTTCCGCCACGCGCTGCCGCAAGCTGCGGCCAGTGCGGAAGCCCAGGCTGCCGCGCGGGCGGCTTTCCCTGCCCTGTGCGCCTGCGGCGCCGATATTGCCGGCGCCCTGGCGCACATTCAGGGCAATGGCACGCAGTTGCGCAAGATGCTGGCGCAGTTCCTGAAGAACCAGGCGGCGGTGCACACCACGATCGCAGATGCGGTAGCGCGCGGTGACCGCCAGCGCGCACAGCGCCTGGCCCATGCCCTGGCTGGAAATTCAGCCCACCTGGGTTTCAGCGGCCTGCGCGCGGCGGCCGCGCAAGTGGCGAACGCCTTGCGCACCGGCGGCGAGGCGGCCCAGGAACTGGCGCAGCTGGCGCCGGCGCTGGACGCCGTGCTGCACGCCATCCACGCCGACCTGCAGGGTTCAGGCGAGCAGGCTGCGTAAGCCGCTGGTGCGTTCGGTGCGTCGCCGGATGGCATCCGGCAGCACGCCCGGATTCGGCGTCAGGAGCGTGAAGCGTTGGCGGGCGCGCGTAATGCCGGTGTAGACCAGTTCGCGCGCCAGCACGCTCGATGCTTCGCGCGGCAGCACCAGCACCGTATGGCTGAATTCCGAGCCCTGCGACTTGTGCACCGTCATCGCAAAGGCCGTTTCCACATTGCGCAGGCGGGTCGCCAGCACGCTGCGCACCTGGCCGGCATCGGAGAAATACACGCGCAGCGAAGCTGGCCGCTCAGGGTCGGGCAGCACCAGGCCGATGTCGCCGTTATACACCCCAGTGGCGTAATCGTTGCGCGTGACCATGACCGGGCGCCCGACGTACCAGTCGCCGCGCCGCTTCAGCAGCCCAAGTTCTTCCAGGCGCTGCGAGATGCTGTCATTCAGGCCCGATACGCCCCACTCGCCTTCGCGCACGGCGCACAGTAGCCGGAACCCTTCGAAGGCTTGCAGCACGCTGGCAGCCCAGGCATCGTGGCCATCGGCGCCCGGCCCCTCGTGCACCAGTTCCAGAAAGGGCCGGTACCCTTCGGAGGCCAGGCGCAGCGCGTCTTCCTGCTGCGCCGCTTCGCTCCAGTGCAGCTGGCCGCCGCTGTCGGCGCGCAGCACGGCGCGCGCGGCTTCGGCATCGCCGTTGTTGACCGCCAGCGCCAGTTGCCCGATCGGGCCGCCGAAGCGCCGGCTCTGGCGCAGCATCACGGTCTGCTGTGCCAGTGCACCGGCATTGCCGAGGAATTCGGGCGGAATGGCCTGGCCGGATGCCGCTTCCACAAAGGCTGCGGTGGCGGCGCCATAGCCTCCGGCTTGTGCGTCGAAGCACAGGTCGCCCAGCACGGAGCCGGCTTCCACCGATGCCAGCTGGTCCTTGTCGCCCAGCAGGATCAGGCGCGCGCCGCGCGGCAAGGCATCGAGCAAGGCAGCCATCATTTCCAGGTGCACCATCGAAGCTTCGTCAACGATCAGCACGTCCACGTCCAGCTGGTTGCCGGCATTGTGGCGGAAGGCGCGGGTGTCGGGCCGCGCGCCCAGCAGCGAATGCAGGGTGCGCGCGCCGCCCATGCGTTCGGCCAGCTCGCGCAGCGGCAAAGCGCCTTCCAGGCTCCCGGAAAGCTTGTCCAGCGCATCGTCGATGGCCTGCTTCAGCCGCGCCGCGGCTTTGCCGGTCGGCGCAGCCAGCGCCACACGCAGCTGGCCGGCCTGTTCGCCTTCCAGCGCGAACAGCAATGCCAGCAGGCGCGCCACGGTATAGGTCTTGCCTGTGCCGGGGCCGCCGGTGATCACGGCCAGCCCGCCGCGCGTCGCCATGGCGCAGGCGATTTTCTGCCAGTCGGCGCCGCCATCCCGGGTGGCGTGGGTGAACAGCCGGTCCAGCCAGTGCCGCACCAGCGCGGGCGAAGGTTCGGGGCGGCCCTGCGTGGCTTCACCGTTGCCGGTACGGGCGCGCACCGCATCGGCCACCGTGTTTTCGTCGGACCAGTAGCGGCGCAGGTAGAGGCGGTCGCCAGCCAACACCAGCGGCTGGCCCTGATCGGCGCCGCCGGGCCAGGCCAGCACTTGCGGACAGCCTTGCAGATAGTCGTGCCAGGCCGCTTCGCCATGCGGCAGCTCGCCGGCTTCGGCGCACAGGCCCGGCCAGTCCTCGTCGCTCCAGCCCAGCATGGCCGATGGATCTCCGGCCAGCGCCGACAGCTGCAGGCAGCTGTGGCCACGGCCTTCCAGCTCGGACAGCAGCAGGCAGGCCAGCGCCAGGGCATTCTCCCCTGCCGCGCTGCCTTCCGGCGCCAGCGACGTGACGAAGCGCGCGAACACGGGCCCCAGGCGGCGCAGCATGCCGCCTTCGGCCAGCATGTCGGCATGTTCGTAGAAACTCATTGGCAAAGCCCCTCCAGTCCATCCAGCAGTTGCGCGTCAGGCGGCAGCAGGTAGCAGCCGCGCGTCTGCTCGTTGCCAACGCCGCGCAGGAAATAGAAGATCGCTCCGCCCAGTTGCGTGGCAGGGTCGTAGGCATCGCCAAGGCGGGTACGCAGCAGGCGGTGCAGGGCCAGCATATAGATGGCGCCTTGCACATCGTAGCGATGGGCCGCCATGCCGTGCGCCAGGGCCGCCTTGTGATAGGCCGCGTCGGTGCCGCCCAGCGCATGCGATTTGTAATCAAGCACCCAGTAACGGCCCTCGTGTTCGAACACCAGGTCGCAGAAGCCTTTCAGCATGCCGTGCAGCTCGCGGTGCGGCAGCCCCGGACGCGCAATGCCATCCAGCAAGTGCTGGCGGCAAAGGCGGTCCAGCTGCGCCGTGTCCAGGCGTTCACTCGGGAACCAGAACTCCATTTCCGGCAGCAGCTGCCCGACCGCATCGAGCGCGCTGCCCAGCGGCGGCAGCTGGGTGCTGGCGATGGCCTTCAGCCATTCCAGGGTATCAGCCTCGCGGTGGCCCCAGCCGGCGCGCTTGATCTGGCGGGCCGCGCGCTGCGCATAATGCTCCTGGTGGATAGATGCGAAGCCTTCGTGCGCGAGCGATTCGAGCTGCTCGTGCAGGAAATTGCCGGGCACCGAGCCACGTGGGAAGCGGTGCCATGCCGTGTCTTGCAGGCGTAGCGCGCCGCCCTCTTCTTCTCCTTCAAGCAAGGTTTCCTGTGCCGCGTGCATTGGCGCGGGCAGCGCTTCGCCGCCGCTGCGCCTTGCCAGCGAGCTGAAACTGCCGACCGACCAGTCCCTTTCGAAGCTGCCCTGGTAGGCCACGGGCGCCTCCAGCGGCGGGAGTTCAACCGCGCGCGCCAGGCGCGTGACCGGCGCTGCCGATTCCAGCACGGTGACGGCAATGGCATCGCAATCAGCGCGCAGGCGCTGCCAGCTTTCCAGCAACTGGCCCGATGGCAGCGGCTCGCCGCCCGTCAACAGGTAGCCCAGGGCCGAATCGTGCAGGATGTTCTCGTCTTTCTTGCGGGCCGGCAGCGCCGCCACGCCAAGCCACAGGAAATGCCGCGCGCGCGTCAACGCTACGTAGAGAAGGCGCAGGTCTTCCTCGATCCGCGCCGCTTCCGCTGCCTCCTGGCCTTCGTCGGACAGGCGCATGTCAAGCTTGCGCACGCCATCGGCATCGGTGTATTCGAAGTAGATGCGGTTGCGCTTGTCGACCTTGCGCGCCGTGACCGCGAACGGCAGGTAGACCAGCGGATATTCCAGGCCCTTGGATTTGTGCACGGTGACGACCTTGACCAGTTCCGCGTCCGATTCCAGACGCAGCACGCGTTCGTCGCCGCCGTCCGTCTCATCCTCGATCTGTTCCGCCAGCCAGCGGATCAGGGCCTGCTCTCCCTCCAGCTGGCGGCTGGCCTGCTGCAGCAGTTCGGCCAGGTGCAGCAGGTTGGTCAGGCTGCGCTCGCCGCCGGGCCGCGCCAGCATCTGCGCCGGCAAGCCAAGGTCGTGGATGAAGCGGCGCAGCATTGCCAGCACGCCCTGGCGCTGCCAGATCACGTGCCATTCCTTGAGCTGTTCGACGCGCCGCTCCCATGCCAGTTCGTCGGCGGAAAACTGGGCAAGTTCGGCCAGCGGCAAGTTGGCGGTGCGGGTGGCGAAAGCGGTGCGCGCCAGTTGGCCGTCCAGCGGATTGGCGACTGCCGACAGCCAGCGCAGCATGTCGGCCGCCTCTTCGCTGGTCAGCACCGAGTCTTTGTCGGACAGGTAGACGCTCGGCACCAGCCGCCGCTGCAGCGACTTGCGTACGGCGGCGGCTTCACGGCGGTCGCGCACCAGGATGGCGATATCGGCAGGCTGCAGGCGCTTGAAGCCATCCGGGCCCTCAAAGCCGGTGGCCGCGTCGTTGAGCAGGCAGGCGATATGCTCGGCGCATTGCTCGGCAAAAAATTCGCGGTAGGCGTCGGCGCCCAGTTGTTCCAGCGTGCAGCCTGCCGTCAACGCCTGGATGTCGCCGGCCGGGCCGACCAGCCGCTCAGCGCGGCCACGCGCGCCCACGGCGTCGAACGGCAAAGGATTGCCCTTCTCCGTGCGGAAGCGGAAAGCGCCGCGCGCGAAGCCGCCCTGCCCGGCCACGCCTTCCGCGTGCAGGAAGACCTGGTTCACGGCGGCCACGATCTGCGCGGTGGAGCGGTAATTGGTGCCGAGCTGGTAATGCCGCCCTTCCGTGGCGCGGCGGGCGTCAAGGTAGCTGTGGATATCGGCGCCGCGGAAGCCGTAGATCGACTGCTTAGGGTCGCCGATCAGGAACAGTCCCAGCGCCGGGTCGTTGGCCGCAACCTGGTACAACAGGTTGAAGATGCGGTACTGGCTCGGCGCCGTATCCTGGAATTCGTCCACCATCGCTACCGGGAACTGGCCCACGATGCGCTGGCGCAGCGCCGCGCCGTTGGGTCCTTCCAGCGCACTGCGCAGGCGTTCCAGCATGTCGGCAAAACCGAACAGGCGCTGCTGGCGCTTGAGTTCCTCCATGCGCGCGGCGACGGTTGCGGCGGCGTGGCGGAACACCATGTGGCGCAGCGGCTCGATGGCGTCCAGCGCAAGCCGCAGCGGCCGAATCTCATCAAAGTCGGCCGGAATGTCGGGGGCGAAGCCTTTGGCGCAGGCATCGATCATGCCGGCCGACGTCAGGCGGAACCACGGCGTGGCCGTCATCTCAGGCTCGGCCAGCGCCGGATCGTTGGCCCAGTCGCGCAGCGCCGCGAACCATTTGGCAACGGTATCGGCGCGCAGTTTGGTGCCGTTGAAGCATTTCGGATTGGCTTCACGCTGCGCAGCGATCCAGCCTTCCATACGGTCGGCGCGTTCCGCCCAGCCTTGCTTCAGGCCGGCCAGGGCGGCTTGCTGTTCGCGCTGCACGCGCGCGATCAGGGCGCCCAGTGCTTCGCGGTTCGCGCCCCCTGCCGCGGCGGCGTCCGGCCGGCGCGCCAGCTCGCGGATGCTCCGGCCCAGCGCTGCCACGTCGCGGCAAGCGGACAGCAGCACGCGCAGCGCCGGCTCGGCCAAGGGATAGACTTGCTGGCGCCAGTAGTCGTGCACCGCGTCCTCGTACAGCGCAGCCTCGTCGCTGAGCAGCTCTTCATCGAACAGGTTGCCGCTGTCGAAGGCGTGCTCGCGCAGCATGCGCTGGCACCAGGCGTCGATGGTGAAGATCGCCGCCTCGTCCATCGTTTCGGCCGCCAGTTGCAGCCGATAGGCAGCCTGCTGGCGCGCGGCGTGATCGGGCAGTTCTTCCAGGATCGCGTCGAGGTAGGAGTCCGCTTCATGTGCCGTCTCGGCGCGGAAATAGGCGGCCGCCTCCACCAGGCGTTCCCGTACACGGTTCGACAGCTCGCGCGTGGCGGCGCGGGTGAAGGTCATGACCAGGATTTCGTTCGGCATCAACGGCCGGCAAAAGGCGTTCTCGCCGCCATGGCCCAGCACCAGGCGCACGTAAAGCGCGGCGATGGTCCAGGTCTTGCCGGTACCGGCGCTGGCCTCGATCAGCCGCGATCCATGCAAGGGGAAGGAGAGCGGGTTCAGTGCGGTGCTCATTGCTCGCCCTCCTCATCGCCGGCAATCGGCTGCACCGACACAGATTGCACCAGCCAGTCGGCCAGCGGCTGGTACAGCGCGCGGCAAGCATCGGCAAAGCCTGGCTGTGAAGCCAGCGCGGCAAAGTCCGGCCACAGGCGGGCCAGGCATGGGTCTTCATTCTCGCCGGACAGTTCGAATCCTCCGTCATAAGTACTGCGCGGATCGCCCTCCATCACCAAGGCCAGGCCGGTCTTGCAAGCGGCAGGCAGCGGCTGGTCCATGCCCGCACGCCACAGCTGCACGATCGCGCCAAGCGTGGCCCGGGCAGCGTGCGGATCCAGCGGCTCCATGATCACAATGGCGTCACGCGCCACGAGGAAGCCGGTGACTGGCTGGCCCTGCGCGGCTGCGGCCAGCTGGCGCAGCCACATCGGGATCAGCTTTTCGCCGCGCGGCGCCCCGGCCTTGTCGCAGACACGGGAGGACATCTGCATCAGCCAGGCGGTCGCCCCGGCTGCGCGGCGCAACTGGTCGATCCAGTCCTCCAGCACCAGGCCCGCCAGTTCCAGGTGCACCGCCAGCTTGGGCGCAGGCTCCCAGTAGGTTCGGCACAGCGTCAGCCAGGCGGTGCGTACCGGCACCAGCTCCTCCACGATTTCATCCATCACCCGCTCGCCGATCAGTCCAATCGGCAGCATGCCCTGGCGACGCAGGCGCTGGCCGCGTTGCTGCAGGCTGGTGCGAACGTCCTCCAGCGTTTCAGGGTCGCCGCTATCGGCAAGCATTTCATCTTCCAGCGTGTAGCGTTGCAAGCCATCCAGCTGGAACGGTTCCTCGTCTTCACCCACCATGGCTGCGTCGGCGAAGTACACGCCAAGACGCTGGCGGAAGAACTGGCGCACCGGCTGCCGCAGGAAAGCGGCCAGTGTCGACAAATGCAGGCGGAAGCCGTCTTCCACCTCGTAAGGCGGCAAGTCGGCGGTTTCCGCGGCTGCGCTGTCCACGTCGTGGGCTGCGCGCCATTCGCCGGCGAAAGTCAGTAAGCCGCCGCGTTCGAAATAGGCGCGGCTGAACGGCTGCAATGCGTGCAGCGTGGTGCGGGCGCCGAGATCAAGCCCCCAGCCCGCATGCAAGTAGTCGCGCAACTGCGCCACCAGCACCGATGGCGGCTGCTCGCTGTTGTCGCGCACATTGCGGCCAACCCAGCTGATGTACAGCTTGTCGCGCGCAGCCAGCACCGCTTCCAGCATGAGGTATCGGTCGTCGTCACGGCGCGAGCGGTCGCCGGGGCGCGCCATGCCCGGCAATGCCAGCAGGTCGAAATCGGCGCGGCTGGCGCGGCGCGGAAAATCACCGTCGTTCATGCCCAGCAGGCATACCACGCGGAAAGGCACCGCGCGCATCGGCATCAGGGTGCAGAAGGTCACGCCGCCGGACACGAACTGGTGCTCCAGCGACGGTTCGTCCAGCCCGCCCATCCACGCCTCGCGCAGCGTGGCCAGCGGCACTTCCTCGTCGAAGCCCGCGTCCTCGCAGGTTTCCAGCCACTTGTCCAGCGCATCGTCCAGGCGGGCCAGCGTCAAGCGGTCCGCTTCGTCGCGGTCGCTGAAGAAGCCCGCCATCAGCAGGCGCGCCTGCTCCGCCCATTCGACGGGGCTGCGCGCCTGTGCCAGCCGATCGCGCCAGGCGAGCAGTGCTTCGATCAATTGCGCCAGCGAGCCCGCCAGCGCGGCATCGAGCCCGCCTACTTCCGCATACGGTTCGATACCAGCAAATGCACCGCCGTTGCCGGCCGCATAGCCAAGCAGCATGCGGCGCACGCCGAACATCCAGGCATTCTGCTCGCCGGCCGGCGCCAGGCCAAGTCCGGCGCGGTGGCCCGCATCCAAGCCCCAACGCACGCCGGCGCCTTCGATCCATTGCCCCAATGTCGGCAAATCATCCTCCACCAGGCCGAAGCGGCGCGCCAGCGCAGGCACGTCGAGCAGGTCGCGCACCTCGCTTTGCCGGCAGCGCTGCTGCGGCAGGCGCAGCAGCCATTCCAGCGCCACCAGCAGCGGATTGACGCTGCGGTCATTCACGTCGCCGATTTCGTGCGGGATAAAGCGCGGATCGTGCCGGCGATGCTGGCCGAACACGGCGCGGATCGAGGCGGTAAAGACGTCGATGTCCGGCACCATCGCCACCACGTCGCGCGGGCGCAGACCCGGATCGGCGGCGAACATGGCCAGCAACTGGTCATGCAGGATTTCCACTTCGCGCTGGACGCTATGGGCTTCGTGGAATTCGATCGAGCGGTCGCTGTCCGGCGGCGGCGCCTGCGGATGCTCGGCCAGCGGCAGCATATCGCGCACCGCAGCCTGCACTTGCGCCAGCAGCGTCCCGCCCTCCTCGTCGCTGAACAAGTCGACGCGCAGCTTGTCATCCCGGCCTTCCAGGTCGCCTGCGGTGTCGAATTCGTCCAGCATGCGGATGTAGTCGCGGCCCTGGCGCCCCCAGCTCGCCAGCAGCGGATGGCTGTGGGCATGCAGGGCTTCCAGCGGCACGGACGACAGGTCGATATCCTTGCGCGCCGCATGGCGGTGCCGCGCCGCGCGCAACAGGTCGCGGCCTTCGATGATGTCGCCCCAGTAGTAGCGGCAAGGATTCGGCACTGCGATCACCACCTGGGTAAAGCGCGCCAGCGAGGCCATGGCCTGCAGGGTTTGATACGGCAGGGCCGACACGCCGAACAGCACGATGCGGCGCGGCAGGCGGCCCAGGGGCGTGTCGCCGCGCCGCACCGCTTCCACGAAGGCGGCATGCACGCTGGCACGGCCCAATCCGCGCTCCTGCTCCGGAACGCTGGCGGCAACGGCGCGCCATAACTCGGCCTGCCAGCGCTGGTCCGGCGCCAGCGGCACCGCTTCGCCGCGCGCATTACGGACCTGGTCGCGGCCGGCCGCCCAGTCCTCAAGCCAGTCGGCGCGGTACACCTGGTATTGGTCGAACAGGTCGGCCAGCCGTTCGGCCAGCTGCAGGCGCCGTTCAGGATCGCCGTCGCGCAGGAAGTGGCGCAGCGGCGCGAAGGCATCCTGCGCCAGCAGTTGCGGCAACAGGCGCATCAGGCGCCAGGTCAATGGTCCTTTGTCGAATGCCGAGATTTTCGGCACCTGCGCATGGCCCAGCATTCCCCGGTAGATTTCCCACAGCAGGCGCGCCGGCAAGGCGACGCGGGTAGCGCCGCACAGGCCCGTTTCCTCGGCCAGCGCAATCTTCAGCCACTCGGCCACGCCATTCGACTGCACCAGGAAGATTTCCTGCTCCAGCGGCGCCAGGGGATGGCTGCGCAGCCACTGGAACACGGCGCCGCGCAGCTCTTCGAGCTGGTTGCCGTGCAAAATCAGGAGTCCGGGTTGGATTGGGGCCATGTAAATGCAGCGATATAGCAAGGATTGCCATTATCGCCGCAAACCGGCTTATCCGGGGATATTGGCGTTCATTTCTTGCGAAATATGCTCGCGCAGGCGGTCCAGCAAAGGCTGCATCTGGACGACGATGGCGCGGGCGCGGTCGACGCCGTCTGACGGCGCCAGTTTTTCCAGCGCCAGGCACAGGTCGGCAAAGCTCATGGCGCCCACCGCACGCGCCGAGGACTTGATGCGGTGGCCCAGTTCGGACAGGCGCACAATATCGCCTGCTTCCAGCGCCGCCTGTACCTCACGCAAGCCATCCTGCGCCGAATCGATGAACATATTGGCGTACTTGCGCATCTTTTCCGGCTTGTTGCCAAAGGTCTGCGCCAGTGCACGCAAGTCGAACAGCTCCGCATCGCCTGTGCCTTGCTGGTCACCGGCATCCACTTCCGGCGCCGCGGCTGGCGCCTGTGCAATCGCCACTGCCGCCTGGGATGGCGCAGTCGTGCTGCGCACCTGCGCCGAGCGCCCTTCGGCAGCGCGTTGGCTCATCCACTTGGACAGCACGGAGAACAAGAGGTTCGGCGCAATCGGCTTGGTCACGAATTCGTCCATGCCGGCGGCCAGGCAACGCGCCTGGTCTTCACGGCCGGCATTCGCCGTCATAGCGATGATCAGGGTGCCGGACAGCTTGGGATGGGCGCGGATCAGGCGCGTGGCTTCGTAGCCGTCCATCACAGGCATCTGCACGTCCATCAGCACGCAATCGAAATGCTCCTTCATCAGCAGGTCGATGGCCTCCTTGCCGTTGTTGGCCACCACCACGGTGGCGCCGGCATCTTCCAGCAATTCCTGGCCCACTTGCTGGCTGAAGATATTGTCTTCCACCAGCAGGATCGATGCCCCATGGATGGGCGCCAACAGGTCCGGCTGCAGCGCATTGCTGTCCGTGGCCTGCAGCAGGTGCGTGCCTTTTTGCAGCTTGGCCGTAAACCAGAACGTGGAGCCCTGCCCCGGCTCGCTCTCGACACCCACGGTGCCGCCCATAAGCTCAGCCAGCTGCTTGCTGATCACCAGGCCCAGGCCCGTGCCGCCGTATTTGCGGGTGGTCGATGTATCACCCTGGTGGAAGGACTGGAACAGGTTGGACACCTGGGCCGGAGTCATCCCGATGCCCGCATCCTGCACCTCGAAGCGCACTACGGTGTAATTGTCGCGGTCCTCAACCGGCCGCGCGCGAATATAGATCTTGTTATTTTCCGAGAACTTGATCGCATTGCTGGTGAAGTTCAGCAGCACCTGCTCCAGGCGCAGCGGATCGCCGCGCAGCTGGTGGGACAGGCCCGGCCAGATCTCGAACACCAGTTCCAGCCCCTTGCGGCTGGCCGCGTCACCCAGCTGGCTCGAAATATTGGTCAGCAGGGACTCCAGCGCAAAGTCCAGCACTTCCAGGTCCAGCTTGCCCGCCTCGATTTTGGAGAAGTCGAGGATGTCGTTGATGATGCCCAACAGGTGCTGGCCGGAGTGGTAGATCTTTTGCAGGTAATCCTTCTGTTTCGGATTGGTGGCGCCTTTCAGCGCCAGGTGGGCCATGCCGATCACGGAATTCATCGGCGTGCGGATTTCGTGGCTCATATTCGACAGGAAATCGCTCTTGGCCTGGTTGGCGGCGCGCGCCTGCTCTTTCAGCATGTGCAGCTCGGTCACGTCGGTGGACAGCGCGATCACCACCGTCACATCCTTATCCAGGCGCACCGGCGCCTTCACAGTCCACAGGTGGTGTACCACGCCGTGGCGATCGGTGTAGCTTGCCTCGCCCGAGCGCTTCTGGCCATCGGCCAGCACCACCCGATCCTCGCGCCAGGCCTCGTCGGCTTCACGCTTGTGCATCACCTCGATATCGAGGCGGCCAAGGATTTCATCGACCGGCAGCCCGATCACCTCCGCCATCTTGGCGTTGACGTAGACATAGCGGCGTTCCTGGTCCTTCATGTAGACGTGCGCCTCGACGTTATCGAGCACGCTGTCCAGCAGGCGGCGCTGCGCGAGCGCGTTGCGGCGCTGCGAATACATGGTGAAGAAATAGCCATACATCAGCAGCGTGCCGGCAAAACCCGTCGTCAGCGCGATGAATGGAATCCAGCGGTCGAAGCCCACGATCATCGCGTCTTTGCGCGCGTAGAACTGGGCCTTCCACAGGCTGCCGTTGAAGTCGATCGGCAACACGGAAACGAAATAGTCCCCGGGATTACCCGGCAGCGCTGCCGGCTTGTCGATCGAACCGTTGTCGTTGAACAGCAGGCGGTCGTCGCTCTCGATGGTCAGGCTGCGCTTTTCCGGGTCGGTGGACGCATCCGAATACAGGATCATGTGCACCTGGCGGTCGGCCATTTCGTCGATGGCGCCCTGGATCAGCTTCGACACCGAAAAACCGATGCCCACCGAACCGAGGAAATTGGCACGGCGGCTGCCCACGTCGTTCACCGGCATGCCGCGCTTGTAGACCGGCAGGCGCATGCCCAGGCCGATGTGGGGGACGGGCTGCTTGACGATCACGGGCTGGCCGGAGGCGCTGACGTCCCCTGTATCGCGCGACAGCTGCATGGCGCGGTCGATGTTCGGATTGGCCGTGATATCCACGCCGAACTTTTCCATCAACATCCCCATCGGCTCCAGGTAGGTCAGGGGCGAATAATGCTCGCGTTTTCCGGGCGGCTTGATATCGAATTTGGGATAACCGCCGGGCGTCAGGCTGCCATCCGCCCGCACTCCCGCAACGAAGGCATCGCGCTGCTCCTGCGGCACGTCGGGCGCAAAATTGATCGCCTCGATTGCCGGGTAATGCTTGCCGATGTTCAGGGTCGTGACGTACTGGCGGAATTGCAGGCGGCTCACATGGTCGGAAGTCTGGAACAGCGCAACCAGGCCGCGCACCACGTCCGAATAGGCTTTCACACGCGCCGCAATACTGTACTGGGTAGCGCGATTCATATTGTCGAAGCGCAGCTGTGCCTCGTCCTCGACCGTGTTGGACGTGGTCGCGTACAAGGTGACGCCCACCGCCGTCGCAAGCGTCAGGCCCAGGGCCCAGAACAATGCCCGCCCGCCGGCGATGCCGCGCACCTTATTCTTCATCCATTGTGAAAAATCTTGCATTTAAGCAGCATACTATTAAAGCAGCCCGGAACGGAACCAATTCCTCGTCCCCTGATCCAAAGCGCTTCAGGAGGACTCATCATGAAAAATGGTTTCCACATCTTACCGGCATCCGGCGCTCGCTGGAATTTACTAGCCTGCTTGCACTACTTCGCGCTGTGCCTTGCGGCACCGGCTGGCGCCGCACCGCCAGCGCCTGCCGCGCCACTGTTGGAACACCGGGAATTCGATGCCATGCTGGAGGCCGCTTTCCAGCCCCCAGCCAAGGGCGAAAGCAGGGCTTTCATAGTGCACTTTACACTCCCGGGTGCACAATCGCTCAGCAAAGTGAACTGGCGCCTGGGGCTTTATCGGCCGGATGGCGCCCTCCTGCACCAGTGGCGCGGACGCCACGCCATGCTGGGTGATAGCGGCCAGGTCAGGATAACGTGGCGCGCGCCAAGCAAACTGCCGGCCGGCATTTATGAGTTGCGCATCCAGGCTGGCAACGTCCGCCAGCAACGCCCCATCGCCATTGGCGAGCCAGCCTTGCTGATACCCCCAGCGGCCGCCGCAAACGGCGCAGCCCGCTCAACCGCGCGGCTCGCGGGGCTCGATGTCGACATTATCTACGGCAACCTGCACAGCCAGACCAACCACAGCGATGGCGGTGGCGATCCCGGCCAATGCCATGGCGCCCAGGCGCCCCGCAGCGGCGCATTCGGGCCGGCAGACGCTTTCGAGTTCGCGCGCCAGCACGGCCTGGACTTCCTGATGGCATCCGAGCACAACCATATGTATGACGGCAGCGACGGCAGCGACCCAGCGGCCGATCCCCAGGCGGCACGCCAGCTATACCGGCTGGGACTGCAAAGCGCCGAACAGTTCAACGCATCCCACCCCGGCTTCGTGGCGATGTACGGCATGGAATGGGGCGTCATCAGCGGCGGAGGCCATCTCAATATTTTTAACAGCCCCGCCCTGCTCGGCTGGGAGCGCAACAGCAACGGCGAACCACTTGAAGACGTCGTCACGCCAAAAAGCGATTACGCCGCGCTCTACCGCCTCATGAACGAGCAGGGATGGATCGGCCAGTTCAACCACCCGAACACCAGCCAGTTCCCCATTGACGGCAAGCCCCTTGCCTTCAACACGGAAGGCGGAAACGTCATGGCCTTGTGCGAGGTGATGAACACGAACGCCTTTTCCAGCCGACTGGACGAGGGCGAGCCGCGCCATAGTTTTTAAGAAGAAGCGTGCGGCAAGCTGCTGGAAGCGGGATACCACCTGGCCTTCAGCAGCAACCAGGACAACCATTGCGCCAACTGGGGCGCCGCATACGGCAACCGCACCGGCATCCTGCTGCCGGCCGGCACCGCGCCAACTATGGACGCCCTGCTCGGCGCGATCCGGGCCCGCCACGTGTTCGCGACCATGGACAAGCACAGCGCCATCGCCCTCACCGCAAACGGCAAGCTGATGGGTGCCCAATTCGACAGCCGCGGACCACTCAAGCTGCAGGTGCACTTCAACAGCACCTTAGGCCGAGGCGTCGCTGCCGTGACGATCATGGAGGGAGTTCCAGGCCGCCGCGGCGAAGTGAAGCCGCTGCCCGGCGTCAAAGGCCTGCGGCACATCATCAAGCCAAAACGCGGGCCGCACTTCTACTACGCCCGCATCACGCAGGACGACGGAAAGCAGCTCTGGTCAGCCCCCGTATGGATCAATCAACGCTGATATGGATAGTCTTGACCTCGCGCGCCAGCATCTGGCGCACGATTTCCGCTTCCTTGCGAACGATGGGCGGAACCTGTTGGCGGCGCTCGCACTCGGCCAGCAACTGAGTCGCCGCCTGCGAGTCAAGTTTTTCGCCTTCACGCGACATGCGCAGCAAACCATAGCGCAACGCCACCTTGCACAAACCGGCGCTATCCGGCGCCGCCAGCAGCTCGGCAGGCGCCACCGCACGCGCGGCGGCCATATCCGCAGCCGCACAGGAACCGCCAAGACGGTAATTCAAGGCATCCAGCGCAGGCGCCCGCGGCAGCACGGCCTGCGCCTCGGCAGCGGCGAACTGCCCGCCCTCGCCGCATCCCGCCAGCACCCGGCTGATTGCGTTCGGATCCCCCAGCTTCGCCGCCGCGCGGGTCCAGCGCACCGCTTCCGCCGGCTGGCGCTTGTCAAAATATTCGACCAGTGCCGCCATCGCAGCGCGGTCACCCCGGCCGGCAGCCGCCTGCGACTGGGCCAGGCAATAGCGGCTCAATTGGGTCGGCTGCTGTTGCGCACAAGGCAGACTGCCGCGATCCTGTAAGCGCTGGTAGTACCAGGCGCCGCCCGCCGCCAGCGCCAATACCGTAGCCCCGGCCATTGCCAGGATCATTGCTTTGCTTGGAGTCTTCATGGGCAGCATTGTACGTGCGCCTGCGCCGCGCACCAATGCGTTACACTTAGCGAAAATAAACAAGGAGTTAAAAAATGCGCTGGGAAGGTAACAGGGAAAGTGACAATGTCGAAGACGTGCGCGGCGAAGGCGGCGGCGGTGGCGGCGGATTTGGTTTCGGCGGCCGCTCGATCGGCATCGGCACCATTGTTATCGCACTGATTGGCGGCTGGGTACTGGGCATCAATCCCTTGACCATCCTCGGCCTGCTGAGCGGCGGCGGACCTGCCCAGGTAAGCCAGCAGCAGCAACAGCCGCGCCAGCATTCCGCTGCGGAAGAGCGTGAATTCAAATTGATGAAGGTGGTGCTGGCCGATACGGAAGACGTTTGGACCGACCTGTTCCGTCAAAACGGGGGCACTTATCAAAAGCCCAAGCTGAGGATTTTCAGCGGCAGCTACCCGACCGCTTGCGGCATGGGCCGTTCCGCCACGGGCCCGTTCTACTGCCCTGGCGACAAAGACGTCTACATCGACCTTGATTTCTTCCGCCTGATGGAGCAGCGCTTCCACGCACCGGGCGAATTCGCGCAAGCCTATGTGCTGGCGCATGAAGTCGGCCACCACGTACAGAACCTGATGGGCATCAGCGACAAGGTGCATAACGCCCAGCGCAATGCCTCCGAACGCCAGGGCAATGCCCTGTCGGTACGCCTGGAGCTCCAGGCAGACTGCTTCGCCGGCGTCTGGGCCTACCACGCCAACCGCGCCCGCAGCATCATTGAAAAAGGCGACGTGGAAGCGGCACTCAATGCCGCCACCGCGATCGGAGACGACACACTGCAAAAACAGGCTGGAGGCGAAGTGGTGCCGGACTCCTTCACCCACGGCAGCTCGGCGCAACGCGTACGCTGGTTCAACCGCGGCATTGAATCCGGTGAAATCGCGCAGTGCAACACCTTCGAGGCGCGCCAACTGTGACGCCAGCGGACCTGACGCCCGACCCATATCTCTGGCTGGAAGACGTGGGCGGCGAAGAGGCCCTGTCCTGGGTCGAAGAGCAAAACGCCGTCGCCCTCAAGGAACTCCAGGCGCAGCCGGACTATCCCGGCATCCACCAGCGCCTGAAGACCATCCTCAATTCCAGGGAACGCATTCCCTACGTCAGCAAGCGCGGCGACTATTTCTACAACTTCTGGCGCGACGCCCGGCACACGCGCGGCATCTGGCGACGTACGACGCTGGCGGAATACCAGAAAGCCGAGCCGCTGTGGGAAACGATCCTCGACATCGACAAGCTCGCCGCCGACGAAAACGAAAACTGGGTGTGGCACGGCGTCACCGGCCTGTATCCAAAAGGCGAGCAATGCCTGGTGCAGCTGTCGCGCGGCGGCGGCGATGCGCACGTGGTGCGCGAATTCGACATGGTTACCCGCAGCTTTGTGACCGATGGCTTTAACCTGCCGGAAGCGAAAAGCGATATCGCCTGGATCGACCTTAACACCATTTTCGTCTCGACCGACTTTGGCGAAGGCAGCATGACGACTTCCGGCTATCCGCGCGTCGTCAAGGAATGGAAACGCGGCGAGCCCCTGGAAGCGGCCCGCACGCTATACGAAGCGCGCGAGGACGACTTGGGCGTGGGCGCCTACAAGGACTTCACGCCAGGCTTCAGCCACCAGTTCATCAGCCGCCAGATCGGCTTCTACGAAAGCGAGCTGTTTGTACGCGTTGGCGACGAGCTGGTAAAGATCGACAAGCCGCAGGACGCCAACGCCTACACCGTGCGCGACCAGTTGATCATCGACCTGCGCTCCGACTGGATCGTCAACGGCGCCACGTATCAGCAAGGCTCATTGCTTGCGACCGACTTCGAACGCTTCATGGCTGGCGAACGCCAGTTCGACGTGCTGTTCACGCCAACGCAAAGCAGCTCTCTCGACAGCGTATCCGCCACACGCACGGCACTGCTGCTCAACATACTCGATAACGTCAAGAACCGCCTGCTCGAACTGCGCCACGAGGACGGCGCATGGCAGCGCCGCGACGTCAATGCACCGGCCTTCGGCACGCTCGAAGTACAAGCGCTGGACTCCATCGAATCCGACCAGTACTTCCTGACGGTGACGGACTTCCTGAACCCGACCACGATGTACCTGGCCAACGCCGGCAGCGACGAACGCAGCGCCCTGAAAGCCATGCCCGCCTTCTTCGACGCCGAGCCATACACCGTGCAGCAGCACATGGCCACCTCGCAGGACGGCACCCCGGTGCCCTACTTCGTCCTGATGGCCCGGGGCGCCCGCCTGGATGGCACGAATCCAACGGTAATGTACGGCTACGGCGGTTTCGAAGTATCGATGAAGCCCTTCTACAGCGGCACCACCGGCGAGGCATGGCTCAAGCAAGGCGGCGTTTACGTGCTGGCAAATATCCGCGGCGGCGGAGAATTCGGCCCGCGCTGGCACCAGGCGGCGCTCAAGGAAAACCGCCAGCGCGCCTTCGACGACTTTATCGCCGTCGCCGAAGACGTCATCCGGCGCAAGATCACCAGCCCACGCCACCTCGGCATCATGGGAGGCAGCAACGGCGGCCTGCTGGTCGGCGCCGCAATGACCCAGCGCCCCGAGCTGTTCAACGCCGTGGTCTGCCAGGTACCGCTGCTCGACATGCAGCGCTACAGCAAGCTGCTGGCCGGCGCCTCCTGGATGGGCGAATACGGCGACCCGGACGACCCGGCGCAATGGGCCTACATCAGCCAATACTCGCCCTACCAGAACGTTAGCGAAGGCAAACGCTACCCCCGCGTATTGTTCACGACCTCCACCCGCGACGACCGCGTCCACCCCGGCCACGCACGCAAGATGGTCGCCAGGATGAAGGCCCAGGGCCACGACGTCCTGTACTGGGAAAACACCGAAGGCGGCCACGCCGGCGCCGCCAACAACGACCAGCAAGCCCAGATGTGGGCCCTGACCTACGCCTTCCTCCTCAAGCAACTTAAATAACAAAAGTCGGGGTCAGGTCGAGCAAACGGACAAATAAAAGGGGACGTACCCCTTTAAAAGGGTACGTCCCCTTTTTGGCCTGTCCGTTTGCTCGACCTGACCCCGACTTTCATATCAATCGTGCGCGTTCGATTGATGCAGCTCGTTATGCTGGGGAAAGTGTTGCTTGGCGTGTTGCAAAGTTGACAAAGTGAAGCTTTTGTTCAGCTTTGTACTTGACTGTCGCATCCGGCGGAGTGACATTAGGTTTTCCCTGCTTTCCACCTTTACCCCTGAGGTAGCGTCAATGAACGACATGACCGAATTGCCGGAAGAGTTGGACCTCAAACTGATCCTGTCCACCCTGATGGCCCTTAAAAAAGGTGACTTCTCGGCGCGCCTGCCGTCCGACTGGACCGGCGTGTCGGGCAAGATTGCCGATACCCTCAACGACATCATCGAGACCAACGAGCGCATGGTGAAGACGGTGACGGAGGTGAGCCGCGTGGTGGGCCGCGAAGGCCGGCTGACGCAGCGCGCGAATGTGCATGTCCCCGGCGGCTATGCCACCATCATCAGCGCGGTCAATACACTCATCGACGACCTGGTGCGCCCTACCACGGAGATGGCGCGCGTCATCGGCGCCGTGGCAAAGGGCGACTTGTCGCAGACCATGGCGCTGGAGGTGGACGGCCATCCGCTCAAAGGCCAGTACCTGCGCGCGGCAATGACCGCGAACACGATGGTGGAGCAGCTGACGTCATTCTCGTCCGAGGTAACGCGCGTGGCGCGTGAGGTGGGTACTGAAGGTAAGCTGGGCGGCCAGGCGCAGGTGAAAGGCGTGGCGGGTACGTGGAAAGACTTGACCGACTCCGTGAACTCGATGGCGGGCAACCTGACCTCCCAGGTGCGTAATATCGCGGAGGTGACCACCGCCGTGGCGAACGGTGACTTGTCCAAGAAGATCACGGTGGACGTGCGCGGCGAGATCCTGCAACTGAAAGACACCATCAACGTAATGGTGGACCAGCTTCGTTCCTTTGCATCGGAAGTGACGCGCGTGGCGCGTGAAGTGGGTACCGAGGGTAAGCTGGGCGGCCAGGCTTATGTGCCGGGCGTGGGCGGTACCTGGAAGGACTTGACCGACAACGTGAACTTCATGGCGTCCAACCTTACCGGCCAGGTACGCAACATCGCGGCGGTGACGACCGCGGTGGCGAACGGCGACTTGTCCAAAAAGATTACCGTCGACGTGAAGGGCGAGATCCTCGAACTGAAAAACACCATCAACGTGATGGTGGACCAGCTGTCTTCCTTTGCATCGGAAGTGACCCGCGTTGCGCGTGAGGTGGGTACCGAGGGTAAGCTGGGCGGCCAGGCGCAGGTGAAGGGCGTGGCGGGTACATGGAAGGACTTGACCGACTCCGTGAACTCGATGGCAGGTAACCTGACTTCGCAGGTGCGTAACATTGCGGAGGTGACCACCGCCGTGGCAAACGGCGACTTGTCCAAAAAGATTACGGTGGACGTGAAGGGCGAGATCCTTGAACTGAAAAACACCATCAACGTGATGGTGGACCAGCTGAACTCCTTCGCATCGGAAGTGACCCGCGTGGCGCGCGAGGTGGGTACCGAGGGTAAGCTGGGCGGCCAGGCGAACGTTTCCGGTGTCGGCGGCACATGGAAGGACTTGACCGACAATGTGAACTTCATGGCGTCCAACCTGACTGGCCAGGTGCGTAACATCGCGGAGGTGACCACCGCTGTGGCGAACGGCGACCTGTCCAAGAAGATTACCGTGGACGTGAAAGGCGAGATCCTGGAACTGAAAAACACCATCAACGTGATGGTGGACCAGCTGTCTTCCTTCGCGTCGGAAGTGACCCGCGTGGCGCGCGAGGTGGGTACAGAGGGCAAGCTGGGCGGCCAGGCCTATGTGCCGGGCGTGGGCGGCACCTGGAAGGATTTGACCGACAACGTGAACTTCATGGCGTCCAACCTGACGGGCCAGGTGCGTAACATCGCGGCGGTGACGACTGCCGTGGCGCGCGGCGACTTGTCGAAGAAAATCACCGTGGACGTGAAAGGCGAGATCCTCGAGCTGAAAGACACCATCAACGTGATGGTGGACCAGTTGTCCTCCTTCGCCTCGGAAGTGACCCGCGTGGCGCGTGAAGTAGGTACCGAGGGTAAGCTCGGCGGCCAGGCTAACGTGTCCGGCGTTGCCGGTACCTGGAAAGATTTGACCGAGAACGTGAACCAGCTGGCGGCAAACCTGACCAACCAGGTGCGCGCGATTGCGGAGGTGGCAACCGCCGTGACGCGCGGCGACTTGTCCCGTTCCATCCAGGTGGACGCGCGCGGCGAGGTGTCCTACCTGAAGGATAACATCAATGAGATGATCCGCAACCTGAAGGAAACCACGCAGAAGAACGCGCAGCAGGACTGGCTGAAAACCAACCTTGCGCGCTTCACCCGCCTGCTGCAAGGCCAGCGCGACCTGCAAGCGGTGACGAAACTGATCCTGTCCGAACTGGCGCCGCTGGTGTCGGCCCACCACGGCGTGTTCTATATGATGGACTCGCAGCTGGCCGATGCCCGCCTGCGCATGATCGCCAGCTACGGCTACCGTTCCTCGCGCAAGCTGCCGACCTCCTTCCTGCCCGGCGAAGGGCTGGTCGGCCAGTGCGCGCAGGAGAAAATGCGCATCTGGCTGACCGACGTGCCGCGCGATTACATCGTGGTCAGTTCCGGCCTGGGTGCGGCGCCGCCGACCAATATCGTGGTGCTGCCTATCCTGTTCGAGCAGCAGGTGAAGGCGGTGATCGAGATCGCTTCGCTGGACCGCTTCACCGAGACCCACCTTTCCTTCCTCGACCAGTTGATGGAATCGATCGGCGTGGTCCTGAACACCATCGAGGCGAACAGCCGTACCGAATCGTTGCTGACCCAATCGCAGTCGCTGGCGCAGGAACTGCAGCAGACCAACCAGGAGCTGGCGGAAAAGGCCCGCCTGCTGTCCGAGCAGAATATCGAGGTGGAGCGGAAGAACCGCGAGGTGGAGCAGGCGAAACTGGCGCTGGAAGAAAAAGCGACCCAGCTGGCCCTGTCCTCCAAATACAAATCCGAGTTCCTGGCGAATATGTCGCACGAGCTGCGCACGCCTCTGAACTCGCTGCTGATCCTGGCGCAGCAGCTGGGCGACAACCCGGAAGGCAACCTGTCCGGCAAGCAGGTTGAATTTGCGAAAACCATCCACGGCTCCGGCTCGGACTTGCTTACCCTGATTAACGACATCCTGGACCTGTCGAAGATCGAGTCCGGCACCGTGACGCTGGATGTGTCGGAGTACCGCTTCGCCAACCTGCGCAGCTATGTGGAGCGCACCTTCCGCCACATGGCCGAGGCCAAGCACCTTGGCTTCACGGTGGAACTGGGCGACAACCTGCCGGCGTCCCTGATGACCGACACCACGCGTTTGCAGCAGGTGCTGAAAAACCTGCTGTCCAACGCGTTCAAATTCACCAACCACGGCCAGGTATCGCTTGGCATCGCCCTGGTGCAGGCCGGCTGGAGCAACGACCACCCGAACCTGGGCAATGCGGACGCGGTGCTGGCCTTCGCTGTCAGCGACACCGGTGTCGGTATTGCAGGCGACAAGCTGCAGCTGATCTTCGAAGCATTCCAGCAGGCCGACGGTTCCACCGCGCGTAAATACGGCGGCACCGGCCTTGGCCTGTCGATCTCGCGCGAGCTGGCCCGCCTGCTGGGCGGCGAAATCCGCGTTGAATCGACGGTTGGCGTGGGATCCACCTTCACCCTCTTCCTGCCATATAACCGCTCCGGCTTCGTGTATTACGAGACCGCCCGCCAGCCGGCCATGCCGCGCTTGCCCGCGCCTGCAAGCAGCACCCCGATCATCGCAACGCCGTCCGTGGTGTATGCAGCGCCGCCGCAGGAGCAGGTGGTCGAACAGGATGAGCAAATCTACGGTTCCACCATTGACGATCGCGGGCTGACAACGCCGGGCGATCCTTCGGTGCTGATCATCGAAGACGACGAGCGCTTCGCCAAGGTGGTGCTGGAATTTTCGCGCGAGAAGAACTTCAAGGGGATCGTGACCCACCAGGGCGACTGGGCATTGAGCCTGGCGCGCGATTACCTGCCGTCGGCCATCCTGCTCGACCTGGACCTGCCGGACATCGACGGCTTCACCGTGCTGGAGCGCCTGAAGCGCGATCCAAGCACGCGCCATATTCCGGTGCATGTGATGTCCAGCATGCGCGAGCGAGAACGCGCGCTGCGTTCCGGCGCCATCTCCTACCTGAACAAGCCGGTCAGCAAGGAGGACCTGAACGAAGAATTCATGCGCATCCAGCGCTTCCTGATCGGCGGCAAGCGCAACCTCCTGGTCGTCGATGACGAGGAGAACCAGCGCGACGCCATCGTCAAACTGATTGGCGATACCGATGTCGATATCACTGCCGTTGGCACCGGCCAGGAGGCGCTGTCGGCATTGCATGCATCGCACTTCGACTGCATGGTGCTGGACCTGACCCTGCCCGACATCAGCGGCTTCGACCTGCTGGACATGATCGGCAAGGACCAGCGCCTGCGCGACCTGCCTATCGTAATCAACACCGCGAAGGAGTTGAACCGCAAGGAAGTGGCCAAGCTGAAACGCTACGCGAAGACCATCGTCATCAAGGACGCCCGCTCGCCGGAGCGTCTGCTGGACGAAACCGCCCTCTTCCTGCACCGTTCCCAGGCGAACCTGCCGGAAGCGCAGCGCCGCATGCTGGAAGAAGTCCATGCCGCGGACGCCGGACTGGCGGGACGCAAAGTGCTGATCGTCGACGACGACTTGCGCAACATCTTCGCCCTGTCGTCCCTGCTGGAACGGCAGCAGATGCTGGTGTCCTTCGCTGAAAACGGGCGTGACGGCATCGAAGTGCTGGAACGCGACCCGAGCATAGAGATCGTCCTGATGGACATCATGATGCCGGAAATGGACGGTTACGACACCATGCGCGCCATCCGCCGCATTCCCAAGTTCCGCTCGCTGCCCATTATCACCCTGACGGCGAAGGCGATGAAGGGCGACCGCGACAAGTGTATTGCGGCCGGCGCCTCCGACTACATTACCAAGCCGGTGGACGTGGCGCAGCTGCTGTCGCTGATGCGCGTCTGGCTGCACTGATGGGGGCCAGCGAAGAACTGCGCCGCAGCGCGGCGCCGGAGCTGGAGGAGCTCGAGCTGGAGTTGCTGCTTGAGGCGGTGGTGCGCCGCTTCGGTTTCGACTTCCGCCTGCACGACCGCGCGCCATTGAAGCGCAAGCTGTTCGGCTTCATGCAGCAGCGCGGGCTGGCCACGCTGTCGCAGCTGCAGGACCATGTGCTGCACGATCCCGCCACGGTAGGCGGCTTGCTGCGCGCCCTGCACGTTCCGCCAGCCACGCTGTTCGACGACCCGGCCGAAGCGCTGATGCTGCGCGAGGCCGCCGAGCATTCCCTGCGCGGGGCCGCCCTGCCCCGCATCTGGCTGGCCGATTGCGCCGGCGCCGGCCAGGCCTGGACCCTCGCCATCATCCTGGCCGAAATGGGCCTGCTGGCCCACGCCGAGATCCACGCTACCGTTGCCAGCGACGATATGCTGGACGAGGCGGCCGCAGCATGGCTGCCGGAAGCCGAGCTGGAACGCGCCCAGGCCGCCTACGCGCAAGCAGGCGGCAAGGCAAATCTGGCCGATTACTTCAACATCCAGTCCGGCCGCGCCGTGCTGGCGCCTTCGTTGCGCAGCCATATCAGCTGGGCGCAGTACAACCTCGTCACCGACGCCTCGTTCAACGAATTCAACCTGATTGCGTGCCAGCGCGCCCTGCCCGACTTCGGCCCGCTGCTGCGCCAGCGCGTGCTGCAGCTTTTCCACGACAGCCTCGTACCCTTCGGCACCCTCGGCCTGGACCGGGAACTCGATCCTGCCGATCCATTCAGCGCCGGCTACCAGGCACTATGCCCCGGCCAGCCCTGGTATAAGCGCATCAACTGAATCCCCCTGCAGTCGACCAAGATCTTGCAAGTGAAATGCTGCATCATCCACGGCGCTGCCGGCGCCATTGGCAGCGCCGTAGCGCGTGCCTTTGTGCGCGAAGGCGCGCAGGTTTTCCTGGACGGCCGCACGCTGGAGATGGTCGACACGCTTGCTGACTAGGCTTCCAGCACAAAGGCGGCCGCCTGGAAGTCGCCCTCCAGCGCGACCTTCACGCCGCGCCCCATCCAGTACGCACCGCTTGCCTTGGCAGGCGTTCCCGGGGCGGCGGAGCCTGCGATGGCGCGCAAGGTATATACGGCGTTCGGATCGAGCCCGCGCAATTGCACCATCGGCTGCGCCGAGCGCATCATGCTCGAATGCAGGAAGGCGAACAACACCGCCTGCTTGCGGTCCTGCGACACGGACAGCGTAGCCGATCGCGGCGAACCGTTCCTGGGCGAGACCAGGCGATACAGATCCCCCAGCTGCACAGTGGCGCGAATGCGCTTGTATTCCTCCACCATCCGCTTGGCCGTTGCGAAATCCTCCTGGTTCCAGTGCTTCAGATTCGCGCCGATGCCCAGGCCTCCCTGCATCGCCGACAGGAAGCGGTATTCAAGCGACGTCACGCGCTTATTCACGAAGTTCGGCGAATCGGTCACCCAGGCCATCATGACAGCGGGAGCGTAGGCTTGCGTGAACCCATCCTGGATCACCAGGCGGTCGTAGGGGTCCGTATTGTCGGAAGTCCAGACTTGTTCGGTGAGCTTCATGATCCCCAGGTCGACCCGGCCGCCGCCGCTGGCGCAGGATTCGATCTCCAGCCGCGGATGCCGGCGGCGCAGCTCCGCCAGCAGCCGATACAGATTATCGACGTAGGCGACATAGAGCCGCTGCTGTTCTTCCGGCGCTACTTCCGGCCAGCCGGGCTCCGACCAGGTTCGGTTATGGTCCCACTTCAGGTATTCGATCTTATTGCTGGCGACCAGTTCATCCAGCACTTTCAGAAGATGCTCGTACACGTCCTTCCGCGCCAGGTTCAGAACCAGCTGGTTTCGGGCTTCGGAGCGCTGGCGGCCAGGGAAGTTGATCACCCAGTCGGGGTGCGCGCGATACAGGTCGCTATCGGGATTGACCATTTCCGGCTCGACCCACAGGCCAAACTGCATGCCGAGTCCATTTACATGCTTGATCAACGGCCCCAGTCCGTTCGGGAACTTGCTGCGGTTGACCACCCAGTCGCCAAGCCCCTTCTTGTCGCTGTTGCGCGCGCCAAACCAGCCATCGTCCACGACGAAACGCTCGACGCCGATGCTTGCGGCCTTCTCCGCCAACGCCATCTGTCCAGCCTCGGTGACGTCGAAGAAAGTCGCCTCCCACGAGTTGTAAAGCACGGGCCGCAAGCGCGGAGCCGGCGCGTTTGGCAGGATTTTCTCGCGCTGGTAACGGTGGAAGATACGCGAGGCGCCGCCAAAACCGTCGTTGGAGAAGCCTGCGTAAAAGACCGGGGATGCTAGGCTTTCGCCGGGTTTGAGGCGGTAATTGAAGTCGAACGGGTTATAGCCTGCGGTGGCGTGCACCCCTCCCATCGCATCCATTTCGACATTGATGCGCCACGAGCCGCTCCAGCCCAAGGCGCCAAACCAGACCGGTCCCGATTCCTCGCCTGTCGCATTCCGGCTCAGTGCAATCCACGGATTGGACTGGTGGGAGGTCTCACCCTTGCGGCTTTCCACAAAGAACGCGCCAGGCGTGACCGGCCGCGTCTGCAGCATGAACTCCCCGGCCCAGCGGCCGGACAGGAAGGACAACTGGTAATCATCGCTGTAAGGAAGATTCAGGCAAGCCGCTGCCATCTGGTCGACCTGGATCCAGCTGTGGGTACGGTTTTCGACCACGGCGGAGCGCGAGAGAACGCCAGTCGCTTCATCCATTGCATAAGTCAGCGAGACGTGGACGGCACGCTTCACGTCCTTCAACTGCACCACCAGTTGCTCGTCGCGGACCTGGTGGCCGGTATAGCGCAAGTCCAGGTCGCGCACGCCATCAGGGAAGCGGACCTTGAGCGCCGGTTCGGTGGTCAAGCCGCCGCCAAAACCCGCAAACTCATAGGGCGTGAGGGCGACCGGCATTTCGTTCGAGGAGTTGGCTTCAACCATGACGGCCGCCGGCAATTTGTCGCCCGCGCCCAGCCCGGCGCCCCAGTACAGCGATTGCAGCTGGCCTTCGGCGTTGACGCCAAACGCATACGTGGCGCCGCCGCCATCGAAACGGAACACCCTGCTGGAATCGTCCACCAGCGCCTTGGCCCTCGCGCCTCCAGCAAACGCCAGGCCGGCAGCGCCGCCCAGCAGACCGAGAAAGACTTTGCGCCTGGTTTCATTCGTCCCCGTCATCTGATCCTCTTTGAGATTTGCAGTCATTCCCTGAGATTAACAAGGAAGCAGGCAGCTATACCAAAGCTATATCAGTTAGGACTAGATCATCGTGAAATCGAAATATCACTACTTGCTATCGTGTGCAAAATTGCACAACGTGAGTGCAGCACTGTCAGTTTCGCACAGTTAGCAAAACATGCACACTCCTCGCATAACAAAACCTGAGGAGACTTTGATGCGTGTGTCGAAAAACAATTTCATGCTGCGCCGCTCCGTGGCGGCGGTGATGATGACCCTTCCCGCCATGTACGTCCATCCAGTGCTGGCACAAACGGCAGACGGGGAGAAGGCTGAAGGCGGGATCGACCGTGTCATCGTCACTGCTCGCAAGCGCGCGGAGCTGATCCAGGATGTGCCAGGCTCGGTCACCGCGCTGTCCGGCGCCCAGCTGGATAAGAAAGCGCTGCCCGATATCACCGCGCTGACCGACATCGTGCCGAATACCACGCTCAAAGCCTCGCGCGGTACCAACACCACCCTCACTGCCTTCATCCGCGGCATCGGCCAGCAGGATCCGGTCGCCGGCTTCGAGCAAGGCGTCGGCATCTACCTGGACGACATCTACCTGGCCCGCCCGCAAGGCGCGCTGACCGATATCTACGACCTGGAACGCATTGAAGTGCTGCGCGGCCCGCAAGGCACGCTGTATGGCCGCAACACCATCGGCGGCGCGGTCAAATACGTGACGCGCAAGCTGTCCGCCAACCCGACTTTTGAAATTAAGGGCGCGCTGGGCAACTACAAACAACACGACCTGGTACTGAAAGGCAGCACCCCGATCAGCGACATGCTGCGCGTAGGCGCCACCATCGGCACCTTCAACCGCGACGGCTTTGGCAAGAACGTCGTCAACGGCCGCGAAAACTACAACAAGGACGTCGGCGCGGCGCGTGTCAGCGCCGAACTGGTGCCGAGCACCGACCTGTTCGTCCGCCTGGCCGCCGATTACACCAAGGACGATTCCGAGCCGAAGCAAGGCTACCGCCTGCTGAATGGCCCGCCGCCCGCCAACGAGCCTCCGCTGGACGGCGCCTACGACACGCGCGCCAACCTGTACAAGGTGAACGGCCATGAACAGCAGGTCACCACCAAGGGCGCTTCGCTGACCATCGACTACAACATCACTCCCGAGACGATGTTCAAGTCGGTGACGGCGCACCGCTCGTCCAAATCCTATGCGCCAATCGACTTCGATTCGCTGAACGCCCCGCTGTGGGAAGCACCTGCGATTTACAGCGACAAGCAGGATAGCCAGGAATTCCAGCTGACTTACACCGGCTCCAGATGGCAAGGCGTGGCCGGCCTGTTCTACATGAAGACCAACGCCTTCAACGAGTTCGACGTGCTGTACGGCGCCGGCACCGGCTTTTCGCTGCTGACGCGCGACGACATCGACTCCAAGACCTGGGCGATCTATGCCGATGCGAGCTACAACGTCACCGACACTTTCAACGTAAGCGTTGGCGGCCGCTGGACCGACGACGAACGCGAAGCCGCCATCTACAAGCGTACCTACCTCGGCCTGGCGGGCTCGCCGAACCTTGGCAACCCGGCCGCCGTTGGCCTTGCGGCCAACACCGATATGAGCAAGGACGACCTGCACCGCAAGGACAAGAAGTTCACGCCGAAACTGGGCTTCGGCTGGAAAATCTCACCCGAGCATAACCTGTACGGCAGCTACCAGAGCGGCTTCAAAGGCGGCATGTTCGACCCGCGCATGGACCTGGCGGCAACCGGCGGCCCGAACACCGCAGCTTCGCTGGAAAAGCGCAAGGGCGTCAATCCGGAAGAAGTCGATTCGGTTGAACTGGGCCTGAAATCTTCGCTGAACGGCGGCCGCCTGCAAACCAATGCAGCCGTGTTCTACACCGACTACAAGAACGTGCAGATCCCTGGTTCGATCCCGACCTTCAACGCGCAGGGACAAGTGAACGGCTTCGCGGGCACCCTGACCAATGCCGGCAAGGCCAAGATCAAGGGCCTGGAACTGGAGGCGATCGCCCGCGTGACGGACCAACTCACCCTGAACGGCATGCTGAGCTACATCGACGCCGAATACAAGGAATGGATGGTTGCCAGCGGCGCCAACCTGGTCAACGTCGCCAAGAGCGCGGAATTCCAGAACACGCCGAAGAAATCGGCCAACCTGGGCGCAACTTACGAATGGCCAGTCAGCCTGTTCGGCCGCGGCGGCAGCATGAGCTTCAACCCGAGCATGTCCTACAAGGACAAGGTCTACCAGGCTGAAATCGTACGCCTGACCGGCATCGCATCGATGGACGCGCTGGTGCCGCAAAACCTGATGCTGGCCCAGGGAGGCTTCACCCTGTGGGATGCCGGCCTGGTATGGACCAGCTCCGACCGTCGCTTGCAAATCGGCCTGCACGGCCGCAACCTGACGGATAAACGCTACAAGGTCGCAGGCTACGCATTTGGTGGCTTCTTCAACACGGTCACCACCTATTACGGCGACCCGCGCACCTACAAACTCACTGCTTCGTACAAGTTCTGAGCGCACGTTACGATTGGAGAGAATCCTTTCGCGCTGACAGGAATATCATGGCAGTGAGGAGAGCCAGATGTTGCTCGAGCGCGAAAGGGAGTTGGAAATACTACAGCGGCTAGCCAGCCGTGCCGACTCCGGTATGGGCGGCATGGCTCTTGTGCTGGGCGAAGCCGGCATTGGCAAGTCCTCCTTGCTGCAGGCCTTCGCCGCGCCGTTGCGCGATCGCTACCTCGTCCTGCAAGGCGCTTGCGAAGACCTTTCCACGCCCCGCGTTCTCGGCCCCCTGCGCGACTTTGCCCACGAACTGGGTTCTGACGTCGTCTCCGCTATCGACAATGCGCTCAGTTCCGACCAGCTGATGCCCTTGTTACTGGGCCGCCTGGCCGCGCAAGCGCGCCCCGTGCTGGTACTGTGCGAAGACTTGCACTGGGCCGACCAGGCTACGCTCGACCTGCTCAAGTACCTTGCCCGCCGAATCAACGGCCAGCGCATCCTGCTGCTGGCAAGCGCACGCAATGACGAATTGCCGCCCGACCATGGCTTCTGGCGCTGGGCCGGCGACCTTCCCGCCGCCAGCACGCAGCGCATCGCACTGCCGCCGCTGTCGCCGCAGGCGGTCGCCACGCTGGCGCGCGACGCTCCTTGCGATCCGGTGGAACTGTACCGCGTGACGGGCGGCAATCCCTTTTTCCTGTCCGAGCTGCTGACCGATTGCGACAGCACGCCCGGCCACCTGCCCGCCTCGGTACGCGACGCCGTGTGGGCGCGTATGTCGCGGCTGCCCACGCAAGTGCGCACCGTCCTGGAACTGGTCAGCGTCAGTCCCGTCGCGCTGGAAGAATGGCTGCTCGAAGCCGTGCTGGGCGACGATGGACATGACGCCATCGACGGCAGCGTGGATAGCGGCTTGCTGCAGCGCGCCAGTCCGGGCTATCTGTCGTTCCGCCATGAACTGGCGCGCCAGGCGGTCCTGAACGGCTTGCGCCCGGCCGCCTCGCGAGCCCTGCACAAACGCCTTTGCAAGGCATTGACCGAGCAGGCGCCAAGCCATGCGCGTGTGGAACTCGCCCGCCTGGTGCACCACGCCACCGGTGCCCAGGATGCACACATGGTGCTGCAACTGGCGCCGCGCGCCGCGCGCCAGGCGGCCCGCCTGGGCGCACACCGCCAGGCTGCGGCCCACCTGGCCAGCGCCCTGCAATTTGTCGATGCCGTGGGCTGGACCGGCGAAGCTGCCCAGCTTTACGAAGACTGGGCTTATGAAGCGGGCCTGCAGCGTATCGACGAGCGGCTGATCGACGCACGCAAGCGCGCCATCGAACTTTGGCAAAGCGTGGACCGCCCGGACAAGGTCGGGCTGAACCTGCGCTGGCTGGCGCGAACTTACTGGTACCGCGGCGAGTCGAAAGAGGCCGAACGCTATGGCCTGGAAGCGATCCGCACACTGGAGCAGCTGCCTAACAGCAAAGAGCTGGCGATGGCCTACAGCATGCGCTCACAGCACCAGCTGCTGCAAAACCATCCGGCTTCCGCCATCGAATGGGGGCGCCTCGCGCTGGAACTGGCCACCGCGCTGGACGACCACGACACAAGGGTCCACGCCCTGACCAATATCGGCAGCGCCAAGCTATTCCTGGGTGACGGCAGGGGCCAGCAGGAAATGGAAGAAGGCTTGCGATGCGCGCTTGCGCAGCATCTGCACGAACACGCCGCCCGCATCTACAGCAACTGGATTGAGTACGCCGTCGTCTTCAAGCAGTTCGCACTGGCCGAGCGCCTGTTGTCCGAGGGCCTGGCCTATCACCGCGAACATGAACTGGACGCCTGGGTGCATTACCTCACCGGCTGGCAGGCCCAGCTCCGTCTCGACAAGGGCGAATTCGCTGCGGCGGCCGCGCTGGCACGGCAGGTACTGGCCTTGCCCGACCTGAGCCTGGTCATGCGCTTGCCCGCGTTGACCGTTCTGGGCCGCACGCTGTCGCGCCAGGGCGATGCGGAAGCGGGCAACTGCCTGCAGGAAGCCCTGCAATGGGCGCGCGCAACCGGCGAGTCGCAACGCCTGCTGCCGGTGCTGCTGGCCCTGACGGAAGCGGCCTGGCAGGCGCAGGACATCGACAGCTGCCGCCGGTGGCTGGAAGACGCCGCCACCTTCGACTTTTCCGGCGTGAATGCCTGGGATCTGGCCGAGGTCTGCGTCTGGCAGCGCCGCGCCTCGGTCGCCCCACTGCCCGAATGCGAACATCCGCCGCCAGCACCGCGCGCCGCGGAATTGTCCGGCCAAGGCCAGGCCGCTTGCGATGCCTGGCTGGCGCTCGGCCTTCCCTTCGAGGCAGCCCTGGCCCTTCTCGACATTCCGGGCGAGGCCGCGGCGCAAGCCATGCCAAAAGCCGTTGCCCTGCTCGAGCAGGTCGGCGCGGCTCCGGCCGCCGCGATGGCGCGCCAGCGCGCGCGGGTCTGCGGAGCGCAAGCCCAGTTGCCCAAAGCACGGCGCGGGCCTTACGCAGCGGCGCGCGAACATCCCAGCGGCCTCACACGCCGCGAAGCCCAGGTACTGGAGCTGCTGCTGGAAGGCCTCAGCAACCTTGAAATTGCCCAGCGACTGTGCCGCTCCGAACGTACGGTCGAGCACCACGTTTCCACCCTGCTCGGCAAGATGGGGGCCACCACCCGCATCGACCTGCTGCGCCGTCCGCCTACCTCACTGCATAAAAACTAGGTGCTGCCCGTCACGGAATCTGGGTGCCAGTACCAATTCGCCAAACCTGCCCTCCGCCTAAAGTGACAGCCATGGAAAGCCCACGGGGCGAGGTTCACCGCCTGGTCCAGCCCACCCGCCCTTGTTCACTACCGGACCGCCTGGAGAATGTCATGGAAGAGCTGAGCATGCGCAATACCCAAACCAAGAACAACCACATCAAGATTGTCGTCAGCGAAGGCAAGGTCACCCTGGAAGAACTTCACCGTGCCCTCGATATCGCCGTGGCCCAGATGGTGCCGAAAGGCGGCTGCAATTGCGGCCTGACGGGTTTCGACCTGACCTTCCTGCGCGGCGATCCATCCATCGGACGCGTACTGCGTGAAGTGCCGCACATCGAAGGCGCGGTAATCGAGCATGAAACCGTCTTCCGCTAAGCTGCAGCCTGCCGCCCTGCGCCCGGCACCGGGCGTGGGCGTCAGCTACGAAGGACGCGATCCGGCGCTGCTGGAGATGATGCTGCCGCACGCGGACGTCATCGAAGTAACGCCGGAAACCATGTCGATAGCCGACGGTGACCGGATCTTCCTCGATCCTGCCATCATCGCTGAACTTAAAAACATCGACCGCGAAAAAACCATCGTGGTGCACGGCGTCAGCCTGTCCATCGGTTCCCACGACGGCTGGTCGCCTACCTACCTGCACCTGCTGGACGATTTGATGGACCAAGTCCGCATACGCTGGCACAGCGAGCACCTGGGCTACACCCGCGTCGACGGCGAACACCTCGGCATCATGCTTGCCATGCCGCGCACCGAGGAGGCGGCAGAACTGGTGGCGCAGCGCGCCTGGTGCCTGCAGCAGCGCTACGGCCTGCCCTTCCTGCTGGAGAATATCGTGCACGTGGTGCCCGACTGCCCGGCCGACTACAGCGACGCGGGCTTCCTCAACGCCATTGCGGCGCACAGCGGCTGCGGCCTGATCCTGGACGTCTATAACCTCGAATGCGATGAGCATAACCATGCGCTCGATATCCAGGCCTTCCTGGCGGAGCTGGACGGGAGCCATGTGCGCGAGCTGCACGTCGCCTGCGGGGTGCAGCACAATGGCCTGATGCTGGACGTCCATTCCCGCCTGCCGCGCCCGTGCACCATGGACCTGGCGCAGCAGGTCCTGCGCGACATCGCCACGGAAGCGCAAGTGATAGTGTACGAATTCATGCCCGAAGCCGTACCCGGCCTGGGCCATGCTGCAATCGCCGACACCCTGCAGCAGATGCGTCAACGCGAATGGAGGTAAGAATGGACCTTGGCAACCACCAGCGAATGCTGCTCGGCCTGATGCGCGACACCCGCCAGCCAGGCGAAAACGATCCGCCCTACTACCACCGGGTCGCCGCCTCGGCTGACCTGCGAGAAGCGCGCGGCAACGTCCATCTGTGGCGAATCTACGTCCTCGAACGCACTTGCGTGCTGACGGTCGAATTGCTGCGCCAGGGCGCGATGCTGGACGAGGCCCTGGAAGCGTTCATCAGGGAGAAAAACATCTCGCCCTTCCGCGAGTATCAGCCGCTGGCCTTCCTGGAATTCCTGGCCGGCCATGAGGACCCGCTGGTCGTTTCAGTCTCGCAGTTCGAACTGGCGCTGATGAAGGCGCGCGAGGGCGACCCATGCCATTTCTTTGTGGACTGGAGCTATGACCCGGCGCCTATCCTGCACGCGCTGGCACTGCACACCGCTTTACCGGACATTGCTCCGCCCGACCTGCACCGCATTGAAATCGGCGGCGACCTGCCTCACTTATTCGAAATAAACAGGTTGGAACGCGACTCGGCGAACTGGCGCAGCAGGTTCCAGACGGCGCGCACGCGGGGCAACCTGTACAAATCGACAGGCGCCACCAGCCAGTAAGCACGTTCCAGGAATACTTCGTCCTGCAGCACTGGCACCAGCCGGCCATCCGTCGCCATATACGGCGGCGCCATCATCAGGCCCAGGCCCGCCGCAGCCGCCTCGGCCTGCGCCAGCATGCCGGTGCAGCACAGGCGCCGGCGCGGATTGACGCCCAGCTCATCGAGGAAGTTCAGCTCATTGCTGGCAAGCCGGTCCTGCACATAATCGACAAAATCGTGGCCCGCCAGGTCGCTGCGTTTCTTGATCGGTGCATGGCGCGCCAGGTACTCCGGCGAACCGTACACGTACAGGCGGAAGGACGCCAGGCGCGTGACCATATAGCGTCCCGTGTTGGGCGCGTCCAGCGTCACGCCCAGGTCAGCCTCGCGGCTGGCCAGGTTGGCAAAGCGCGGCTGCACCAGCAAATCCACCGACAGGTCCGGATACTCCTGCAGGAATTGCGCCAGCAGCGGCGTAATGAAACGCACACCCAGCGCTTCCGGCACGCCCAGGCGCACCACGCCGCGGATCGCCACTTCGGTGCCGGACAACTGGCCCTGGGCGGCCAGTACGGCGCTTTCCATCGCCTCCGCGTGCGGCAGGACCGCATTTCCCATTTCCGTCAGCTCGTAACCCTCGCGCGAGCGGTCGAACAGCGTGGCGCCCAGTTGCTGCTCCAGGCGGTCGATGCGGCGCGAAACAGTGGTGTGCTCCACCTCCAGCCGGCGCGAGGCGCCGGACAGCGTGCCGGCGCGCGCCAGCTCAAGGAAGAAGCGCAAGTCGGTCCATTCGGGCAGTGTTTTCATGCGGGCTATTGTGCATCATTTTCGCTTTGGATTGTGCGACTGTGCAAAATTGCACACACAGTGGGCGCCGTCTCCGGTTCCGCGTTTGATGCATTTCTTGCACACTGCACGCTCCTGCAACGCTGCCTACGAGGACCATGTATTCCGAGATCAGCTACACCAGCGACGATGGCTTGCGCCTTTATGCGCGCGACTACCCTGCCGCCAGCGGCCCTGCGCGCCTGCCCGTGATCTGCATCCACGGCCTGACCCGCAATTCGGCCGACTTCGAAGACGTCGCACCATGGCTTGCAGCCCAGGGGCGCCGCGTCATCGCCGTCGACGTACGGGGGCGCGGCAATTCCGAATACGATCCGAAGCCGGACCGCTACACCGCCATGGTCTACGCAAACGACGTGGTCAAGATGGCGAGCGACCTTGGCATCGAGCGCGCGGTCTTTATCGGCACGTCGATGGGTGGATTGATTACCATGACCCTGGCCGTACGCAAATCAAGCCTGATCGCCGCCGCCGTCCTGAATGACGTCGGCCCGACCTTGTCCGAACGGGGACTGTCGCGCATCCGCAGCTACACCGGCAAGGGCGAGCAATTCACCAACTGGCAACAGGCCGCCGATTACATCAGCAGTATCAACAGCGTCGCCTTCCCCGACAACACGGCGCAGGAATGGGAACGCTGGGCGCACCGCGCCTTCCGCGAACAGGGCGACGGCACGCTGGCCATGCGCTACGATCCGAATATCGCAGTGCCGATCCGCGCCAACAAGCTGCGCTCAACCTCGATGGCTGCGCACTTCGCTTTCCGCAGGCTGGCCCGGCGCCGCCCGACCATGCTGATACGCGGCACGCTGTCGGACCTGATCGAACCTGCGCAAGCGAGCGCCATGCGCGCCGCAGCGCCGCGCATGCTGTATGCTGAGGTGCCCAATGTCGGCCATGCGCCGATGCTCTCCGAACCAGCGGCGCAAGAAGCGCTGCGCAGCTTCCTGGCCAGCGTTGACTGATATGAGAAAACTGTTCCCCCTGGTTCTAGCGCTGGCTCCCATGCTTGGCGCGGCCCAGGACCTGAAGGTCGCGCTTATCGCCGGCAAAACCGGCATCCTCGAACCCTATGCCAGGGAAACCGAGACCGGCTTCATGATGGGCCTTGAATACCTGACCGGCGGCAGGATGGAGATCAACGGCCGCAAGCTGAAGGTCATCGTCAAGGACGACCAGAGCAAGCCTGACCAGGGCCGCACACTGCTGGCCGAAGCCTATGACGACGACAAGGTCGACATCGCGGTCGGCACCAGCTCCTCCGGCTCCGCCGTTGCCATGCTCCCCATCGCAGCGGAATACAAGAAGATCCTGATTGTGGAACCGGCCGTCGCCGACGCGATCACGGGCGCCAAATGGAATAAGTACATCTTCCGCACCGCCCGCAACTCCATGCAGGACGGGCTGGCCGCTGCCTCCACCTTCAAGCAAGGCAGCGTGGCTTTCCTGGCCCAGGACTACGCCTTTGGCAAGGACGCCGTGGCGGCGGCGCGCGAGGCGCTCAAGCTGACCGGGTCAAAAGCCAATATCGTGCATGAGGAATACGCGCCGCAAAATGCGACCGACTTTACTGCCTCTGCGCAGCGCCTGTTCGACAAGCTGAAAGACGCCCCGCAGCCGCGCGTATTGCAAATCATCTGGGCGGGCCCCAACCCGATGAACAAGATCGCCGACATGAAGCCTGAACGCTACGGCATTACGCTGGCGCCGGGCGGTAATATCCTGCCAGTGCTGAAAACCTGGAAGTCCTTTGCCGGCACCGAAGGCACGATCTATTACTACTATGGCTTCCCGAAAAACAGCATGAACGACTGGTTCGTGGCCGAACACATGAAGCGCTACAACAAGCCGCCGGACATGTTTACGGCAGGCGGCTTCACCGCCGCCAGCGCGGTCTACACCGCCCTCGCAAAAACCGGCGGCGGCAATACCCAGAAGATGATCGCCGCCATGGAAGGCATGGAGTTCGACACGCCGAAGGGGAAAATGAGCTTCCGCAAGGAAGACCACCAGGCCATGCAGTCCATGTACCACTTCCGCATCAGGAAAGACCAGAAAAACGAATGGGACTTGCTGGACCTGGTGCGCGAGATCCCGGCTTCCGAGTTGCCCGTACCGATCAAGAACAAGCGCTGAAACGATGACACCATTGCTGTCCACACGCGGGCTGACTATTCGCTTCGGCGGCCACACGGCCGTCGACAATGTCAGCGCCGATTTCCATGCCGGCCAGTTGACGGTGATCGTCGGCCCGAACGGCGCCGGCAAGACCACCTACTTCAACCTGATGTCCGGCCAGTTGCCGGCCACCAGCGGCCAGGTGCTGCTGCGCGGCGAAGACATCACCCGCAGCGGCCCCGCAAGCCGCACCCGACAAGGGATCGGCCGCGCCTTCCAGCTGACCAACCTCTTCCCCCACCTTCCGGTGCACGAAAACGTGCGGCTCGCTGTGCAGGCGCATGCCAAGGCCGGTATGAGGATGTGGTCGGTCTGGTCCAACCACAAAGAACTGATCGAACGCGCAGACCACTATGTGGATCGCGTTGCGCTAGCCGGGCGGCGCAATACGCTGGTAGCTGCCCTGTCGCACGGCGACAAGCGCAAGCTGGAAGTGGCCATGATGCTGGCCCTGGAGCCGGAAGTGATGATGTTCGACGAACCGACCGCCGGCATGAGCGTGGATGAAGTGCCGGTGGTGCTGGACCTGATCCACCTGGTCAAGGCCGAGCGCAACAAGGCAATCCTGTTGGTGGAGCACAAGATGGACGTGGTGCGCGCGCTGGCCGACCGCATCATCGTGCTGCACAACGGCGCCCTGGTGGCGGACGGTGAACCGGCCGCCGTCATGTCCTCCGCCATCGTGCAGGATGCCTACCTGGGAAGCGCAAACCATGACTGACGCACTGCTCAAGCTCTCCGGCGTGCATACGCACATCGGCGAATACCACATCCTGCAAGGGGTCGACCTGCATGTGCCGCGCGGCGGCCTCACGGTCCTGCTGGGCCGCAATGGCGCCGGCAAGACCACCACGTTGCGCACCATCATGGGCCTATGGCAGGCCAGCGCCGGCAAGGTCAAATTCGATGGCCGCGACATCGGCAAGCTGCGTACGCCGGACATCGCCCAAGCCGGCATCGCCTACGTGCCGGAATCGATGGCCGTTTTCAGCGGCCTGACCGTGCGCGAGAACCTGCACCTCGCCGCCCGCAGCGGCCCGATGGACACGGCGCGCCTGGAATGGATTTTCTCTTTCTTTCCGGCGCTGAAGAAATTCTGGAATTACCCGGCCGGCAACCTGTCCGGAGGCCAGAAGCAAATGGTCGCCATTGCGCGCGCCATCATCGAGCCGCGCCGGCTCCTGCTGATCGACGAGCCCACCAAAGGTCTGGCGCCGGCCATCATCCAGAACCTGGCCGATGCGATCCGCCAGCTGAAAGGCCAGACCACGGTGCTGCTGGTGGAACAGAACTTTAACTTCGTGCGCCGGCTGGGCGATACCGTGGCCGTGATGGACGACGGCCGCATCGTACACAGCGGCCCCATGGCCGAGCTGGCGGCCGACCGCGACTTGCAGGAACGCTTGCTCGGCCTGGCCCTCGACTCGCACCAATAAGGAAAGACAGTGAGCGAAACGACACTCCCCACCGTTCCGCGCGACTATCTGCCGTCGCTGCTGGTTCCCGCCCTGATGCTGGCCATGCTGCCCCTGGTCGGCAGCACGCCAACCTGGCTTACCCTGACCGTGGCCGGCCTGGCGATGGGCATGATGATCTTCATCATGTCCAGCGGCCTGACGCTGGTATTCGGCCTGATGGACGTCCTGAACTTCGGCCACGGTGCTTTTGTTGCCGTGGGCGCCTTTAGCGCCACCCTCGTACTCATGCCGATGCGAAGCTGGATGGAGGCCGACTCCCTCGGCATGAACCTGGTCGCGCTGGGCCTGGCGATCGCATTGGCGATGGCCGTGACCGCGCTGCTCGGCTGGTTGTTCGAGCGCTTGATCATCATGCCCGTCTACGGACAACACCTGAAACAGATCCTGATCACGATGGGCGGCATGATCGTGGTCGAGCAACTGATCCAGGTGATCTGGGGCGCCGAGCAGCAACCGATGCCCTTGCCGACCGCCCTGCGCGGCGCCATCGTCATGGGCGACGCCGCCATTGAAAAATACCGGCTGCTGGCCGTGGTTGTCGGCCTGCTCGTCTTCGTCACGCTCACGCTGGTGCTGAACCGCACCAAGCTTGGCCTGCTGATACGGGCCGGCGTTGAAAACGGTGAAATGGTGGAAGCCCTGGGCTATCGCATCCGCCGCCTGTTCATCGCGGTATTTGCTGCCGGTTCCGCACTGGCAGGCCTGGGCGGCGTGATGTGGGGGCTTTACAAGGAAACCCTGACCGCCTCCATGGGCGGAGAAGTGATGGTCATGATCTTCATCACCATCATCATCGGCGGCCTTGGTTCGGTGGGCGGATGCTTCATTGGCGCGCTGCTGATGGCGCTGACCGCCAACTACGCCGGCTTCCTGGCGCCGAAGTTCGCCCTGGTGTCCCATATCATGCTGATGATCGCCATCCTGTTGTGGCGCCCGGCCGGACTGTCGAGGAAATGACATGCTGAATACCCTGCTTTCCGGCGACCTGCCGCGCAGCCGCGCCATGTCAGCCTCGCTCATGGCCGTGGTGCTTGGCCTTGCCCTGGCCCCCTTCATCACGACCGGCGTGCGGCCGCTGAATACCGCAGCCACCATCTGCATCTACATCGTGCTGGTCGCTTCCTACGACCTGCTGCTTGGCTATACCGGCATCGTGTCCTTCGCCCACACCATGTTCTTTGGCATCGGCGCCTACGGTGTCGGCCTTGGATTCGACCGGCCCGTTCCCACCTGGAGCGGCATGGCGCTGGGCCTGGCGGCCGCACTTGTGCTCACACTGGCCCTGGCCTTCGTGATCGGCCTGTTCGCCCTGCGCGTCCGCGCCATCTTCTACGCCATGATCACGCTCGCCGTGGCCTCATCGTTTGCCGTGCTGGCCTCGCAAATGTCCGGCTGGACCGGCGGCGAAGACGGCAAGACCTTCGACGTGCCAGAGCTCCTGTCGCCAGCCAACGAATTCGGTGAATTCATGGGCCGCATCGTCGACGGAAAGGTGCTCACCTACTACATCGTATTCTTCTGCGCGGCGCTGATTTTCCTCGCACTGCTCCGCGTGGTGAACTCTCCGTTCGGCCGGGTCCTGCAGGCGATCCGCGAAAATGAATTCCGCGCCGAGGCCCTGGGTTATCGCACCGTGGTGTACCGCATCGCCGCCAACTGTATTGGCGCAGTGGCCGCCGCACTGGCCGGGGCCCTGGTGGCGCTGTGGCTGCGCTATGTCGGCCCCAGGACCACGCTGGGCTTTGAAGTCATTACCGACATCCTGCTGATCGTCGTCATCGGCGGCATGGGCACCATGTACGGGTCCGTCATCGGCGCCGCACTCTTTATCCTGGCTAACAACTACCTGAAGTCCCTGATGGCGCATGCAGCGGGCGCGGTGGCCGGCGTCCCATTGCTGGAAGCGGCTCTGCATCCTGACCGCTGGCTGCTATGGCTTGGCATCCTGTTCATCCTCGCCATTTATTTCTTCCCGAACGGGATCGTCGGAAAGCTTAGCCGGAAGGCAGGCCAGCCAGGTACTTAGCCAGCAGGGCATCGGCCTGGCCACTGCTGCGCAGCTCATGCACGGCTTGGCGCAACGCCGTTGCCAGCTCGTCGTCGGCGCTGTGGCGGCCAAGGTGCAGGTGGATCTCCCGCTCCTGGACCGCTAGCGAAGGGCCAAGGCGCGCACGCGGGACACCGAGCAAGCGCATGGCATGGAATACCGCCAGCCGCGTGCCTAGCGTAGCATCGAGCCGCCCTTCCAGCAGCATGCGCACCCCCTGCACCTGGTCGGTGATCTCGTGCCGGTGATATTCACCATCATCAAGAAAAACGGCACCGTAGTCCGACCCGCGCAGCAAGCCAACCGTGCGGCCCCGCAAATCCTGCTGGCCTTCGAGCTTGAGTCCTGCGCGGCCGATGGCGATCACCTCGGCCGCCCACAGCATCCCCATTGGTTCGGCCGTTGCCGCAATCACAGAATTGGACGTAGCGATCATCAGGTCCGCTTCGCCGGAGCGCAGCATGGCGATGGCTCGGGCATATGGAACCACAATAATCTCGATACGGCGGCCCGAGACCCGTTCAAGCAGTTCGAATGCTTCAACAAAGAGGCCGGACTTGCGGCCGTCGGCCGCGACTTGTCCGTAAAGGATGATTGCCAGCGCAACCGCCCGCAGCGGGCGTTTCCGGCTGGCCCGCAAGGGCAGCGGCAAAGCAGCAAGCGCCAGCACCAGCTTTGCCGCCAGGCCAGCCAGCAGGCGCCGTCGCCGGTCCGGGCGCAGCGCCTTCATGCCTCAGGTCCCGGCGCTTGCGCTTGGGCGCTCAACGATGCGGTCGCGCCAGGCCTGGAGATGGGCCAGCCCGGCATCGGACGGACGGAACTTCATCAAGCCGCGCGCAAACTCCATTGTGCAGAAAGCGGTGATATCGGCGATGGTGAAGCGCTGGCCTGCCACAAAGGGCTGCCCGGCCAGCACGCCGTCAAGCCAGCGTGCGTTCTCGCGGAACTTATCACCCTGCGAAGCGCCGAACTCAGGGAACTGCGGATTCTCAAGCGAAGCAAAGCCCGGATGCCCATGCCGGATGCTGTTGGCGGCGATGGCGAACAGGTGCAGTTCCATGCGGCGGTCCGTCATTTCGATGAAAGCGCGCTCCTCGAAGCCTTCGCCCATCAGGTTCGGTTCCGGATAGAGGCCTTCCAGATAGGTGCAGATGGCGCGCGTTTCGGTCAGGATGCGGCCATCGTCCAGTTCCAATGCCGGCACACGGCCGAAAGGATTGACGGCCAGGTAGCTTTCGCTGCGATGCTCGCCCTTGCCCAGGTCAACCGCCTGCAAATCAATCTCGATACCCTTCTCCGCCATGAACATTGCGACGCGGCGCGGGTTGGGGGCACGTTGGGCGGTGTACAGCTTCATTCAATCTCCATATATGAATAATCAGCGCGACTGGCCGGTTTCCAGCATTTTGCGCGCTTCGGCAGCAAATTGTTCTACTTTCTCCTGGCTGTCAGCACGATCCAACACATTGCTCGGTGGCCGCTCGATCCCTCGCTGCACGGCGGGACGCGAACGGATCTGGCGGATCCAGCGCTGCAGGTGCGGCAAGCCATCGGTCTCCACACCCGACCAGCGATGTGTGCGTACCCAGGCCCAATTGGCGATATCGGCGATCGAATAGTCTCCGGCCAGGAATTCGTTCTGTTCGAGTCGGTGATCGAGCACGCGGAACAGGCGCCGGCATTCGCCCTGGTAGCGGTCAATCGCAGGCTGGATCTTTTCGGGAAAATAGCGATAGAACACATTGGCCTGCCCCATCATCGGGCCGACACCGCCCATCTGGAACATGAGCCATTGCAGCACCTGCGAGCGCCCTTTCACGTCCTGCGGCATCAGCCGGCCGGTTTTCTCCGCCAGGTAAACCAGGATTGCACCGGATTCGAACACGGCGAAATCGTCATTGGCGCGATCGATAATGGCCGGGATGCGTCCGTTCGGGTTAATGGCCGTGAACCAGGGCTCCTTCTGAACATTTTTACCCAATTCAAGCACATGCATTTCGTATGGCAGGTCCAGCTCTTCCAGGGCAATCGAAATCTTATGGCCATTTGGCGTCGCGGCGGTGTACAGGTCTATCATTGGTTTCTCCAGGATTTGGTGCTCAGCATAACCCGGCGGGCAAAAAAAAACCGGCCGATTGGGGGGCCGGTGAAAACGCTTTTTAGGGCGCGGGGATAGAAGAAACCGTGCCGGATTGAGGAATCCGGCAACCCGGCGCACAGGAATGCTGTACGCTATGGGACGTACTTTGCCAGCTTTCCGCCACCCGAGGCTTAGGACTTCATTAAGGTGAAAAATAATCGGGCAAAAAAAACCCGCGTCTTTGCGCGGGTGAAGGGATTCAAATCGGGAGAGATTTGAAAGTGCAGGGAGAATAATCACATGCGAATATGACGCGGTGATTACCTATAAAATCAGAAACGTCACGACTTCGTATAAGATAGTACAAATTTTATAATAGAAACTCTCCAATAGTCACAATGCAGGAAAAAAATTGCAAATGGTCCATTCAAATCGCGCTATTAGCGGCGGGATTGGCCATTTCCGCCTGCACCACATCGCCCACGCCGCCCGCGCCGCAAACCGGTCCAGAACCAACGCTGCAAGCAAATCAAGGGGCGCATCAAATCCTCGCCGGCGAATCGCTCATTACCATTACGGTGCGCCGCAGCGGCCCGCTGGCGCGGATGGGCCACGACCACGTGGTCGCCAACCGCCAGCTTGAAGGATTTGTCGATGTGGCGCAGGGCCGCACGGAATTCCGCTTCCGCCTGGACCAATTGACCGTTGATGAAGCAGCACTGCGCAAGGATGCCGGCCTGGAAACCCAACCTTCGGCCGATTCCATCGACGGCACCCGCCACAATATGTTCGCCAAAGTGCTGCAAGCGGAAGCCCACCCTTGGGTAGTCGTGCGCGCCGCGCTCGAACCCGGTGTGCGCGACCTGCTGCGTGCGCAGATCACCCTGCATGGGGTGACGCATGAATACCAGGTGCCGCTGCAATTGAAGGAAGATGGCGCCAGCGTGCTGGCAAAAGGCGCATTTACCGTCAAACAGAGCGATTTCGGCATCAAGCCGTTCGCCGTGTTCGGCGGCGCCCTGTCGGTAAAAGACGAGCTGGAATTAAAGTTCGCGATCAGCGCGCGACGATAAGCCGCAAACCGAGGCCAACGAAGATTGCGCCCGCCCCGCGGTCCAGCCACAGGCCCGCACGAGGATTACGGTTGATCCAGCGGCCGACCGCGCCCGAGAAATAGCCCAAGGCACCAAACAGCACGCAGGCCTGCATGGTGAAGATCAGGCCCAGCTGGGCAGTCTGCCAGCTCGCGTCGCCACGTCCCGCCACCACGAATTGCGGCAGGAAGGACAGGAAGAACAGCACAACCTTTGGATTGATGGCATTGGCGAACAATCCTTTGGCAAACAACTTGCGCAAGGATTCGACAGGCAAGGCCGCCTGGCCCACATGGGCGCCCCCCTTGCTGCGCAGTGCGCCGATTCCCATCCAGATCAGGTAGAGTCCACCCGCCACCTTGAGGACGGTAAAGGCTGTTGGCGAAGCGGCAATCAAAGCGCCAACGCCGAGGGCAGCCAGCAACGTATGGCTGAGACAGCCCAGCGCGCAGCCCAGGCCGAATACCACGCCCGGCTTGCGTCCGCGCGACATGCCCATACTTAAAACCATCAGGTTATCGGGACCGGGGGAAACGGTAATCAGCATGGCGGCGGCCAGGAAGGCCAGCCCTTGTTCAGGTGAAATTAGCATATACAAGATCATACACGACGGTACATGGGCATAACAATTCGTTATCATCGAAAACGGTTTTGTCCATTACAATAATTGATATTGAGGAGATGATTTAGTTTGCCTTCTTCGTTTGCATCGCTTATTCAAACAGCAGCGCCCCTGATAATAATCCTGGGGTTGGCCGCGTTTATCCTGCTGATATTGGAGAACCGCCGCTTAAAGAAGCAGCTGGCGGCTCGTGAAGCCGCGCTCAAGCAAACACAAATCCAAAATGAGAAACTGGGCCGCCACCGCATCGACTTCCTGGCGGCCATGAGCCACGATATCCGCACGCCGCTGGCCGGCGTGATCGGCATGCTCAAATTCGCCTTGCGCGACCGTACCATCGCCGACCGCACCGTTGAATACCTGCGCATCGGCCTGAAAAACAGCGAAGCCCTGCTCGCCATCCTCAACGACTTGCTCGATTTTTCGCGCATCGACGCCGGCCGACTGTCGATCAATACCCAGGACCTGGACCTGATCGACATCATCGACGAAGCGATCACCATCCTCCGCCCGCAAGCCGACGCCAAAGCCCTGCTGCTGCGCTGCGAACTGGCGCCAGGCCTGCCTCGCCATGTGCAGGGCGACCCAAACCGCATCCGCCAGATCCTGCTCAACCTCCTGGGCAATGCCATCAAATTCACAGAACGCGGCGAAGTGCGGCTGCGCGCCTCAGGCGAAACGACGGACGGCCTGGCGCGCGTCAGCTTCTCCATCAGCGATACCGGCCCAGGCATCCCGCTGGAAATGCTGCCGCGCCTGTTCCGCAAATTCGAACCGGCCGACCTGTCCTCGACCCGCCGCGCCGACGGCCCCGGCCTGGGCCTGGCCATCTGCAAAGAACTGGTCGACCTGATGGGCGGCCAGATTGAAGCAGACACCCGCCTCGGCAAAGGCTCCACCCTGCGCTTCTCGCTGCCGCTGGCCTTGGGCGGTCCACCGGAGCAGGACCCGCTCAACGTGCCTGCCCACCTGCGCCACGCCTACCGCCTGCGCGTTCTGTGCGCCGAAGACGTGCGCACCAACCAGATCATCATCGGCACCCTGCTGGAAGGCATGGGCCACGAAGTCATCGTCGCCGAAAATGGACTGGAAGCCCTGCGCGCCCTGCACGAACAGGACTTTGACCTGGTACTGATGGATGGGCGCATGCCGCAGATGGACGGCGAACAGGCAGCGCGACTGATCCGCCGCGGCGGCAGCCTGGACCTGCCGGTGCGCGATCCGCTGGTGCCCATCATCGCCCTGACCGCCAACGCCAGCGACCTCGATCGCGCCCACTACCTGTCGGCCGGCATGGACGGCTTCCTCAGCAAACCGGTGGACGAACGTTTGCTGTACGACCAGCTGGAAAAGACCATCGCGCAATTGCTGAACCGCGGCCGCCAGTTGCCGCGCACCGCGCCAACGCATGCCGAGCTGGATGATATGTTCGGCGTCGAGCCAGCCAACCCCGCCATCCACATCCTTCCCTTGAGCGGGATGACCGCCCGCCACCAGCAGCGCATCGCACAGGCCTTCCTGGAAGAAGCGCCGCGCCGCATGGACGAAGGCCGCCTCGCCCTGCAAAACGGCGATGGCGAAGGCGCCACCAGCGCCTTCCACGCACTGAAAGGCAGCTGCGGCTATCTCAGTGCCCCCGAGCTTCACACCCTTTGCCACCAGATGGAAAAAGCCAGCGCCGCCGGCGAGCTGGAAACCGCCCTCACCCTGTTGCCCGAACTCGAGACCCTCATCCTGCAAGCTTGCGCCGACCTGCGCCGCGACGATACGATAGCGGCATGACGACACAACGCGCATGGGTGCGCATGCCATCCGGCCGCAGGCTGGACCTGCTGGACCCCACGCCCTTCGATTGGGACGATGCCGACCTCGCACTAGGGCTGGCGCGCACCTATCGCTGGGGCGGCCATTCCGCCTGGCCGTTGCCGCTCTCGGTGGCCCAGCACTCGATCACAGTGCTGCAATTGCGGCGCATGTGGTCACCCGTTCCACTCGATCCGCTGCGATCCCTGCGCGAGCTGCTGCACGACGCAGAAGAAGGCTTGCTGGGTTTCGACTGCATCTCGGTACTGAAGCCCTTCCTCGGCGACAGCTTCCGCGAACTGAGCCAGCGCCTGGAGCAAGCCGTTTTCCTTCGCTATGGCTTGCCGGCGTGGACCCCGAAGGAATACCAGGTTCACAAACGCGCAGACCGCCTGGCGGCTGCCAGCGAAGCGGTGCATGTGGTGGGCTGGAGCGGCGAAGAGGTCAAGCGCACGTTGAAGATCACCGCGGTGCCCTTGAATGAAGATCCCCTGCAGGCTTTGTACGGTGAACCAGCGTGGGAACCGTGGCCGCCAGGCCTGGCTTGCGAACGCTTCCTGGACGAATTGAACCGTCTCAAGGCAGCGGCTTCATAGTCCGGATGATAAAATTGCCGTAATACGAAGTTTTTAAAGACGAAATTTCAGTTATCCACTTCTACTGTGGATAAACGTGTGGAAAAGCGGTCCTTGACAGCCCGTTTCGCCTTTAACGGCGCGGCTTTCAATAAATTGCCCAATTCTTTGGCAATCAATTACTCTCAATAAAATCAAAGACTTAGAAGGACAGTGTGTATGCCTTTTTGCAACTCACTGAGCGTCTGGAAAATATTTTGACAAAACTTGTGCCGCAGAATAACGTGTCCACAACCGATAAAGGAAAATGCATGGACGTGAAAGTTCCCGACGACGATTCAAGCGAAGGCTGGATGATCGACGACGAGGCGCAAGCCAGCTCCGCCGAGCAGGCTGCCGGCGCCAATCCCGCTCCGTGGCGGGTGCTGATCGTCGATGATGACGTCGACGTCCACGTGGTCACCAAGTTTTCCCTCAGCAATGCCGTCTTCATGGGGCGCCGCCTCAGCTTCCTGCACGCCTATTCCGGTGAAGAAGCCCTGGCCACACTGCGCAACAACCCCGATGTGGCCCTGGTGCTGCTCGACGTGATCATGGAAACCAGCGATGCCGGCCTGCGCGTCGCCAACCAGATCCGCACCGAGCTGAAAAATGAACTGGTGCGCATTGTGCTGCGTACCGGCCAGCCGGGCCAGGCGCTCGAGCACAGCATCATCCTCGACTACGACATCAACGATTTCTGGTGCAAGACCGACCTCACCACGCGCAAGCTGTTCACGACGGTGATTTCCTCGCTGCGCAACTACTCCGACCTTCAAATCCTGCAAGCCCAGCTGGCGCAATACAACGCCCACCGCGAGCAATTTGCCGCGATCCTGCACGGGCTGCAAAAGGGTGAAGCGTGGTCGGGCAAGCTGGTCATTGGTCAGCCTGCCTCAACTGTGGATATCCAGGTTCAACCGGACGGCGAACCGGGCAGTTTCAAGGCATCCGGGCACATCCTGAAATAAACACTGTATGCACGTACAGTATTTATTTCACTCCTAAAGACCACTAATTCCGGTCAACGTGCCGTAAGTGGCGGATTGAAAAGGGCTTTTCCGATTATCCACATTGTTTGTGGATATCTTTGTTGATAAGGGGGTCTTGACAAGGCAAACAGCCCTCAACGACGCCATTTCCAACAAACTGCCTGTTCTCTGTGCAGAAAAAAACACCTTAAAAATCAATTACTTAGAATCTCACAGATTCTCACACGCTTTCTTTAACTAATTAAAGTCGCGCGTTACTTCTCGTTAATTCTTGTGCATAACCTGAGCCGCACGGCGCCGCTCGGGTTGCAGCAGCACGCGCTGGATGATGTGGGAAGAGATGTTGTGGGATTTCAGGTACTCCACCGCGCACAAAGTGCTGAAGCTCGCTTGCACCTCGATACCACGGTCGACGATTTCACTGCGCGTCACATCGACGCGGGGCAGGAACTGCAGCAGATCCATAAGAGCACCTTCAGGCGGGATGGGCGGTCAAGGAAGTATTGACCATGCCCCGAATAAGTCAATGGCCCTCCCGCAACATTACTGCTGAGCCCGTGTCCCACCATGGGGTCACACCCGAAATGAGACACGAGCTCGTCCAACGGACGCTTGAGCTCGTGTCTCATTTCGGGTGTGACCCCAAGGTGGGACACGGACTGGGCCGTTTCAGTGGTTCTGGTAGCCGCCGTAGTGTTTGACGGGGCTCCAGTCGGGCTGGACGGGAGGGAGCTCGGGGTTGTAGCGGCCGAAGTCGGGCCCGGCGTGGACGATGCGGCCATTGACCACCGTCAGCGCGCTTTCAAGGGTCTTGATGTCGGCTTCGGGAATGCTGAAGTAGTCTTTGGGCAGGACCACGAGGTCGGCGTATTGACCTTTGGCGATCTGTCCCTTGAGCTTGTCCTCGCCACTGAACCAGGCGCTGCCCTGCGTCATCAGCTTCAGCGCTTCGTAGCGCGTCAGACGGTCTTTGGGCTGCCACATCGGCATGCCGCCGGCGGTCTTGCCGGTCACCGCCCAGTAGATTGAGGGCCAGGGGCCGTAGCTGGAAACCCGCGTGCCGTCGGTCCCAAGGCCGACCGGCAGCTTCATGTCGAGCATCTTGCGGATCGGCGGCATTTGCCGCGTCTGCGCGCCGTAGCGTTTCCAGTAGTGCTCACCCTGGAAGTACATGCGGTCCTGCACCGCAATGCCGCCGCCCAGTTTCTTCACGCGGGCCAACTGCGCATCGCTGATCGTTTCGGCGTGGTCGAAGAACCAGCGCAGGCCGTTGAAAGGTATCTCACGATTGATTTTTTCGATGACCGCCAGGTCGCGTTCGATCGATTCGCCATACGTTGCGTGGATGCGGAATGGCCAGCGGTTCTTGACCAGTAAACGCAGCACCGGTTCCAGCTCGCTTTCCATCTGGGCGGGCATTTCCGGGCGCGGCTCGAGGAAGTTCTCAAAGTCGGCGGCGCTCCAGACCAGGTTCTCCCCTGCCCCTTCGGTGTTGTAGCCGTTGGCGTAGAACATATGTTCGTTGCGATCGGGCTTGGTCATGGTGAGCCAGCGCTGGTAGTCCTCCAGCTCCTTGCCCGGCTTTTGCGCGAACAGGTAGTAGGAGGTGCGCACGGTGAGCTTGCCGTTCTTGGCCAGCTCCAGGCTCACCGCGTAGTCGTCGGGATAGGCCTGGCCGCCGCCGCCCGCGTCGATGGCGCTGGTCACGCCCAGGCGGTTCATCTCGCGGTAGTAGTGGATGGTGGAGTTCAGCTGCTGCTCGCGCGGCAGCGCGCCCGTTTTGCCCAGCGTGGAGTACAGCACCATGGCGTTCGGCTTGGCGACCAGCAGGCCGGTCGGCTTGCCGTCCGCGTCCAATTCCACTTCGCCGTCTTTGTATTTGGTGTCCTTGTCGTAGCCCAGGACTTCAATGCCCTTCTTGTTCACCAAGCCAAGGCCATACAGGTAGAGGATGAACACCGGCTTGTCCGGTACGGCCTCATTGATTTCTTCCAGCGTCGGCAGGCGCTTCTCGTCGAACTGGAATTCGTTGAAGCCGCCGACCACCTTGATCCAGGCGCCGTCCGGTGTGCGCGCGGCCTGCTCGCGCAGCATCTGCATGGCGCGCTTGAGTGACGTCACGCCGTCCCAACGTAACTCCGCGTTGTAGTTCAGGCCTTCGCGGATGATGTGGAGGTGGGAATCGTTCAATCCCGGAATGACCGTGCGGCCGCCGGCGTCGATCACCTGGGTGCCGGGCTTCTTCAGCTTGAGCACCTGGGCATTGCTGCCCACGGAAGTGATGACGCCGTCCCTGATCGCCACCGCCTGCGCGAAGCTGCCTTCGCGGGTCATGGTGGCGACCTTGCCATTGGTGATGATCATGTCTGTCGCATAAACTTGCGACAAACCGGCAGCCAGCAAGGCTGCGGCCAGCAACGGTCGGTTCATAGGATTACTCCTTGATGGCTTCTACCGAAAAGCCCAGGGTCACGTCGTCGCCAACGTATGGCGCGTATTTGCCGGCGCCGAAGTCGGAGCGCTTGATCTTGGCAATGGCGTTGGCGCCGCAGGCGTCGCGCTTCAGCATTGGGTGAGGCATGCACTGGAAGGAGGTCACTTCCAGGTTCACCGGCTTGGTTACGCCCTTGATGGTCAGGTTGCCTTCCACGCCAACCAGCTTGTCGCCGTTGAACAGGAATTTGGTGGACTTGTAGGTAATGGCCGGGTATTTGGCCGAATCAAGGAAGTCTGCGCCTTGCAGGTGCTCGTTGAACGTGTCGTAGCCGGTGTTGACCGATTTGGGGTCGATGCTTACTTCCACGGAGCCGGTCTTGGCGGCGCGGTCGATCTGGATCTTGCCGACGGTGCTATTGAACTTGTTCACCTGGTTCGAGTAGCCGAAGTGGCTGTACTCGAAGCGGGAGAAGGAGTGGGTGGTGTCGATATTGTAGGTTTCCGGGGCGGCGGATGCGGCCAGGGAGAAACCAGCGGCGATGGCGAAGGCGATCAGTTTTTTCATTGTCAGGGCTCCAGTGTGAAGGTTGGTGGCCCATTATGCGACGACATATGATCAGTGTAAAACGGATAATATGCGCGCTATTGATCGACTTTTTCGATAATAGCTACTCGCAATCGCTGCGCATCTGGGCCTGCGACACATTGCTGTTTGGCGGAACGCTTTGCGTCAGCCAGACATTGCCGCCCACCGTGGTGCCGGCGCCGATCGTAATCCGTCCCAGCACCGTGGCGCCGGCGTAAATCACTACGTCGTCTTCCACGATCGGGTGGCGCGGCGTGCCTTTGATCAGGTTTCCCGATTCGTCGGCCGGGAAGCGTTTAGCACCCAGCGTCACGTGCTGGTACAGGCGCACGCGTTCGCCGATGATGGTGGTTTCGCCAATCACGACACCGGTGCCGTGGTCGATGAAGAAGCTGGCGCCGATCTGCGCCGCCGGGTGGATGTCGATACCCGTACGCGAATGGGCAATATCGCTGACGATGCGGGCGATGAACGGCGCACCAAGCTTGTGCAGGTTATGCGCCAGGCGGTAATGGAGGATAGCGACCATGCCCGGATAGCACAGGAGGATTTCCGCGATCGAGGTGGCGGCAGGGTCGCCGGCATAGGCGGCCTGCACGTCCGATACGACGAGGGCGCGGATCTGCGGCAGCGAGGCGGCGAAGGCTTTGGTGATGCCATGGGCGGCTGCCGATTGCTCTTCTTCGCTTTCCGCCACGACGGCGCCGAACTGCAGGCCGCGCCGCACCTGCTCATTCAGCCGGTCCAGGGTGGTGTTAAGCGTGTCGCCGACGAAGTAGTCGATGCTTTCGTCGGTCAGGTTCGGCCGTCCGTAGTGGGTGGGGAACAGCGCTGCCGCCAGCCCTTCCAGGATTTGCACGAGTTCCGCGCGCGATGGCAGCTCGCGTACGCGGCGCTGGTGGCGGATATTGTGGGTCGCTTCGCGCGACACGCGCAACTGATGAACCACCTCGTCGAGGTCCCAGCGCGCTGCGCCGCTCGCGGCGCCGTAAGAGTCGTTAGCCATAAGGCACGAGGATAACGAGGCGGAGCCGGAAAACGAAAGATTCAGTAGGCACAAGCTTATGCCCTGCAGGTATATAGCGATTCCCTTAAAATACTGGGTTCACCCCTCTGGTATTACATGAAAAACATCCTGCTTACATTGCTGCTGGCCGGCCTGACCATGGTCGGCCCTCTGGCAATCGATACTTACCTGCCGTCTTTCCCGGCGATTGCGGCAACGTTCAGCGCCAGCCCGATGGCGATCCAGCAGACCCTGAGCCTGTTCCTGTTCACGTTTGCCTTCATGATGCTGTTCTACGGCACCTTGTCGGATAGCTTTGGCCGCCGGCCAGTCATACTGTGGTCGCTGGTGCTGTACATCCTGGCTTCGTTGGGTGGCGCGCTTGCCGGCTCCTTCGGTTTCCTGCTAGGCGCCCGCATCCTGCAAGGCCTGGCCTCCGGCGCTGGCTCGGTGATCGGCCGCGCCATCGTGCAGGACCGATTTGACGGCGTGGCTGCGCAGAAAATGCTCGGCAACATTATGATGGTGTTTGGCCTGGCCCCGGCCATTGCTCCCGTCCTGGGCGGCTGGTTGCAGGTGACCTTCGGCTGGCGTTCGATTTTCTGGTTCCTGACCGGCTTCGGCGTGCTGATGCTGGTGTCCGTCTGGCGCTGGCTGCCGGAAAGCCTGCCGGCCGAAAAACGCCATCCGCTGCACCTGGGCGCTATCGCTCGCAACTACTGGATGGTGCTCAGGCATCGGCAGTTCCTGCTGCTGTCTGTGGCCCTTGGCGCGGCCTTCGGTGGGTTTGCGCTGTATATCGGTTCGGCTGCCTACTTCATCATGGAGATCCTGAAGCTGCCGGAAACAGCCTTCGCCTGGCTGTTCATTCCCCTGATCAGCGGCCATGTGCTGGGGGCGAGCGTGAGCGGCAAGCTGGCGCATCGCCTGGCGCCGCCGCAGTTGATCCGCCTCAGTTATGGCTTGATGGTCATCGCCGCTTCGCTCAACGTGGCTTACAACTGGTTCTTCGCTGCGAGTGTGCCGTGGGCTGTACTGCCGCTCTTCCTGTTCTCGTTCTCGCTTGCGCTGGCGATGCCGCCGTTGACGCTGGCCGGCATGAACCTGTTCCCGCAGCACAGCGGCCTGGCTGCATCGATGCAGTCCTTCCTGCAGATGATGTTGTTTGCGCTGGTGTCGGGGCTGATTGCGCCGCTGCTGTTCGGCAGTGCGCTATACCTGGCGTTCGGCCTTGCCGCCTGCCTGGTGGTCAGCTACGCCAGCTATCGCGGCGCGACGCATGGCCAACACGGCGATCAGGGCCAGGGCGCCGGCGTCACTTCCTGATATTGCGGGCCGCCCTGGGCCGGCTCGGGCGCTGCCTGGGGCGGCTCGTGGCCCAGCTTCAGGTTGGCCGGCAAGCCGAGGCCCAGGATTTCCTTCCGGCCTTCGACAAAATCGGAAGTGCTGAGCGGGTGTTCACGGTCGGGCCAATTGGCGATGGCCCAGTTCTGCACTTCGACGTAGCGCTTCCATACTTCGGTGACAAACTTCCGCCGGATTTCATCGTCCATTGCCGCCTCCCCAAGGGTTTTGCCTACTCTACACCAGTGGCGGGATTGTTGTCACACGGGCTTGATCCGGTAGGCGCAGCGGCGTTCCCCTGCCAGGATATGCTCTTCGCGCTGGACCAGGCAGCCGGGGCCCAGCACGCGCTGGAAAACGTCGAGCTCCGAACGGCAGAAGTTCTGGCACTCACGGGCGGCGGCGCAGATTGGGCAATGATTTTCGACCAGCAGCAGCGATCCGTCGCCTTGCGGTTCGACTTCGGCCATATAGCCTTCCACGTCGCGCGCCAGGGCCAGGGCCTGTACGCGTTCGGGCAGTGCGGCATCTTCACCGATGGACTCTCGATAGAACGCTTCGCTGACCCGCTCGCGGGCGGCGATCAGCTTGTCCATGCCATCCTCACCGAACAGGGCGCGCACCTGCGTGATCAGTTGCAGGGTCAAGTCGGCATGGCGGTCGGGGAAGCGCGCATGGCCGGCATCGGTCAGCAGCCAGCGGCGCGACGGGCGGCCGACTTTTTCGGCCACGTCTTCAAAGGTCACGAAGCCGCGCTCCTCCGCAGCTTCCAGGTGGCGGCGCGCGCCCATCGATGTCAGGTCGAGCAGTTCGGCCAGCTGCTGCGCCGTGCGCGGGCCGCGCGTCTTCAGCAGGAACAGGATCTGGTCGGCTGTGTTCATGCGCCCGCTCCTTCCGTGCCCGCTACCGTGCGCTGCACAGGGGCCGCCGCCAGTTCTCCACGCCAGCCGCGCAAGCGCCACCCGGCCCATGCGGCAAGCGCGGCGCCGAGGAGCAGGATGAGGCGCGTATCGACCAGCGTGAGCACCGAGCCAATCGCCGCCATCACGATGTTCGCGAAACAGAATGTCATCGACAGCAGGCCCATGACAGAACCCTGCCCGTGCGCTGCGAAGCGGTCCGCCGCCCACGACTGCACTGTCGCGTTATAGAAAGCATTAGGCAGCCCGAACAGGCAGATCGCAACCATGCCGACCCAAAGGTTGCCAAGCGCAACGCCTGCAACCGAAGCTGCTAGGGCGAAGGCCAGCCAGCTGGCACGGTGCAGCGGCTCCATCCGGCTCGGCCGGCCCGCGATAATGGCGGCCAGCGTCATGATTGCGCACATCGCCATATTGATGGTGGCGATGCCGCGCGCATCGTAGCCGCCCTGCTCCACCAGCCACAATGGATAATATTCGTAGAAGCCGGTGATGCCGCAGGTCAGCGCCAACTGCACGATGAACAGCGTGCGCAATTCCGGGAAGCGCAACAGGTTCATGGCGTGGTGCGAGCGTGCCACCTGCCACCACGAGACGCCATCGGCAGGAGCCTTGGCGGCACGAGGTACCGTGATCGCCACCAGCGCGGCGGCCAAAACCAGCGCCGCCACGGCAACCCAGAACGGGACTGTGATGCCGAATCCCAGCGTGAAGCCTGCCAGCACGGGGCCTACCAGCCAGCCAAGATGCAGCGAACCGTTCACCAGCGACAGGGCGCGCAAGCGCTGCGGGCCTTCCAGCTTTTCCGCCACCAGGGCCCGCGCAACGGCGCCGTTCCCTTCCAGCAGGCCAGTGCCGAAGCGGGCCAGGATGAACAGCGGATAGGACTGCATGACCAGCGCGAGCGCCGTCAGCGCATGCCCCGCCGCGGCGCCGAGCGCAGTCGCCAGCAGGATCGGGCGGCGGCCGTAACGATCGGACAACGGCCCAAGCAGCGCGGAGCCGATTACAAGTCCGATCGGGTTCACCGTCAGCGCAATGCTAAACAGCAGCTTGGGCGGCAAGCCGAGGAAGTAATTCAGGGAGTTATGGGCCTCCGCTGCAAACAAGGGCGGAAGAATCGGGTATGGCAGCGAGGCGCCGGTGGTTGACAGCAGGCCAAGCAGGCAGGTGGCAGCAATGAGGAGGACATTGTTCATGCCCTCCAATATACGCAGCCCTCGACAATAAGTAAACGAAAAAATTTACTTATTATCAGGCGGCGGATTTGGTCAGCTGCGGCAGCGATGCCATCAGGTCCGAGAAACGCTGGCCCTGGATCATGACGTGGCCGCGCAGCAGTTCGGCCGCCTTGTCGCCATCGCCCGCCAGGATGGCCTGCACCACGCCCTCGTGTTCGGAATAGGAATGGCCGATGCGGTTGCGTACGCGCAGCTGCAAGCGGCGATAGGGACGCAGCCGGCGGTACAGGCCGCGCGTCTGTTCGAACAGGAAGCTGTTATGCGCACCCGCATAAATCGCCTCGTGGAAGGCCTCATTGCGGTAGTAATACTCGTCCGGCTCCTGCGCTTCCACCGCAGCCTTGCATGCCTCGTGCGCGGCCAGCAGCACCTGGTGTTCTTCCGGCGTCATGCGGCGTGCTGCCAGGCGGCCGCATGTCGCTTCCAGCTCGGACATCACTTCAAACATTTCGACCAGCTGTTGCGGCCCCAGTTCGGCCACGATGGCGCCGCGCCGTGGCCGGATCACCACAAGTCCCATCGACTCGAGCTGAATCAGCGTTTCGCGGATCGGTGTGCGCGACACGCCGAAACGGGTCGCCAGCTCGGTCTCGTCCAGGTGCTGCCCTGGCTGCAGCTCCCCCATCGCAATCATTTCTTCGATGGTTTCCCGCAGGGTGGATGAATGTTTCGTCATGGAACTACTAGTTAAGGATGTATATGAGACTCCATTATAAGACGCATATTTCGCTTGACAATGTATTTGGTGAAGATATTCTTGTATACATAACGAGCACAACTGCATACTTACCCCTTGGAGGATGACATGACCCAGATGACCCGCAGGTCCGTTCTTGCCGCACTCGCCACCAGCCCGCTGTGGCTGCAAACTGCCTGGGCCCAGACCGGCGCCCTGAAGATTTCGCACCAGTTCCCGGGCGGCACCCTGGCCGAAGGCGACTTCCGCGACCGCCTGACCCGCATGTTCGCGGCGGAAGTGGAAAAGCGCACCAAGGGCGCCCTGAAATTCGCAATTTATCCCGGCTCTTCGCTGATGAAGACCAACGCCCAGTTCTCGGCCATGCGCAAGGGCGCGCTGGACCTGTCGCTGGTGCCGCTGTCCTACGCGGGCGGTGAAGTACCGGAAGTGAATATCGGCCTGATGCCCGGCCTCGTCACCTCATATGAACAAGGCTACGGCTGGAAGAACCAGGAAATCGGCAAGGCGCTGACCCAGCTCCTGTGGGACAAAGGCGTGGTGCTGGTGAGCTGGATCTGGCAGGCAGGCGGCGTCGCTTCGCGCGTCAAGCCGGTGATCGATCCGGAAGATGCCAAGGGCATGAAGATCCGCGGCGGTTCGCGCGAAATGGACCTGATCCTGAAAGCTGCCGGCGCCGCCGTGGTGTCGCTGCCTTCCAACGAAATCTACGCCGCCATGCAGACCGGCGCCATGGATGCGGCGCTGACCTCCTCCACCTCCCTCATTTCCTTCCGCCTCGAAGAAGTATCGAAAGCCCTGACCACGGGACGCGGCACCGCATACTGGTTCATGTTCGAGCCGCTGATGATGTCCCGCTCCGCCTACGAGCGCCTGCCGAAGGAACAGCAGGCCGCCATCATGGCCGTCGGCGCCGAACTGGAGACCTTCGCCAAAACGGCAGCCCAGGCCGACGACACGCAGGTCGCTGCCGTCTACCAGAAGGCCGGCGCCAAGGTGGTCGACCTGAGCGCGGCCTCGGTCAAGAAATGGCAGGCCATTGCCCGCACCACCGCCTGGAAAGATTACGGCGATCGCAACGACAACTGCGCCAAGCTGCTGGCCCTCGCGGAGAAGACGCTGTGAGCCACGGATTCGAACTCAATCCGCCCAAGGAGGCGGCATTGCCGCAGGCCCCGGGCTTGTCGACGGTCGGCGCGCTGCTGGCCAAGCTGAACCAGGGTTTGCTGGTCCTGTCCATGGTGGCGATGGTGACCACCGCCCTGATCCTCACCTACTCCGTGGTGTCGCGCTATTTCTTCCACGCGCCGACGGACTGGCAGGACGAAGCGTCGATCTTCATGCTGGTCGGTGTCACATTCTTCTGCTGCGCCTATGTGCAAAGCTTCCGCGGCCACATCGGCATCGAGGCCTTGGCTGCCATCCTGCCGCCCAAGGTCAACGCGGTGCGCATGTTCATCGTCGACCTGCTGTCCTTTGTGTTCTGCGCCTTCTTCTCCTGGAAATCGTGGACGCTGTGGCACGAGGCCTGGGTGGATGGCCAAACCACCACCTCTACTTTCGCACCTCCGCTGTGGATCCCCTATTCCATGATGGCGGCGGGTATGACCCTGCTGACCCTGCAGATCCTGCTGCAAGTGCTGGCGCGTATCACTGACAAAGGAGCCGCAAAATGAGCGAGCTGACTTTAGGCGCCTTGTACGGCATCGTCACCCTGGTGGTCATGTTCTCGGGCATGCCGATCGCCTATGCGCTGGGCATCGTGGCGACCACTTTCATGTATTTCTTCATGCCGGCCAGTTCGCTCGACACGGTGACGCAGAACGTGTACGAGGAAATGGCTTCCATCACCCTGCTTTCCATTCCGCTCTTCATCCTGAAGGGTGCAGCCATCGGCAAATCGCCTGCCGGTAAAGACCTGTATTCGGCGATTCACACCTGGCTGCACAAGGTGCCGGGCGGACTTGGCATCGCCAACGTGTTTGCCTGCGCGCTGTTCGCCGCCATGGCCGGCTCCTCGCCTGCCACCTGCTCGGCGATCGGCTCGGCAGGCATTCCGGAAATGCGCAAGCGGGGCTACTCGCCTGGCTTCGCGGCGGGCATCATCGCGGCCGGCGGCACGCTGGGCATCCTGTTGCCGCCGTCGATCACTATGATCCTGTATGCCGTGGCTGCGGAGCAGTCGCTGGGCCGCCTGTTCCTGGCCGGTATTGGGCCTGGCGTGCTGCTGGTGCTGCTGTTCGCCGGCTATGCCGTTTATCGCGCGCGCACTGAATACAAGCTTGCGCTGGCGGCCTACCAGAACGGCGGCGTCAAGTCGGCCTACCTGGAAGACGAGCACTTCACCCTGCGCGAAAAGGTGGAAATGCTGCCGCGCGTGCTGCCCTTCATCGTGCTGCTGATCGGCGTGATGGTCGCGCTGTATGGCGGCTTTGCGACGCCGTCTGAAACGGCGGGCCTGGGCGCGCTGCTCGCGCTGGTGCTGATCGCCGTGGTGTATGGCGCCTGGCGGCCGAAGGATATGTCGCCGATCCTGTCCTCCACCATCAAGGAATCGACCATGCTGTTGCTGATTATCGGCATGTCGCTGCTGTATTCCTATGTGATGAGCTACCTGCACATCAGCCAGGCCGCTGCCAGCTGGGTGGTCGGCATGCACCTGTCGAAATGGGTGCTGCTGGCGACCATCCTGGTACTGGTCATTGTGCTGGGCTTCTTCCTGCCGCCGGTTTCGATCATCCTGATGACGGCGCCGATCATCCTGCCGCCGCTGCGCGAGGCAGGCTTTGACCTGGTGTGGTTCGGCATTGTCATGACCGTGGTGATGGAAATGGGCCTGATCCACCCGCCTGTTGGCCTGAACATTTTCGTCATCAAGAACATCGCGCCGGACATTCCGCTGCGGGACGTGATCTGGGGCGTGATGCCGTTCCTGCTGCTGATGGTCGCCGCCGTGGTCCTGCTGTGCATCTTCCCCGGCATTGCCACCGGCCTGCCGGACATGATCATGGGAGCCAAGTAAATGAATGCCCCAATCCGCGTGTGGGATACCCTGCAGCGCAACCGCAATGATCGCCTGGCACGCGCCCGCGGCGTGCTGGGAGGCGAACTGGCGGGCAAGGCGCTGCCTGCCGCCCGCATTGCCGACCTGCTGCATGCGGTGCTGGAGAACGGCGACCGTGTCTGCATCGAAGGCAATAACCAGAAGCAGGCCGACTTCCTGGCGCAGGCGCTGGCGGGGCTGGATCCGCAGCGCGTGCGCGACCTGCACATGCTGCAGTCGGTGCTGGCCCTGCCTGAGCACCTGGACGTGTTCGAGCGCGGTGTGGCGTCAAAGCTCGATTTCTCGTTCTCGGGTCCGCAGGCGGCCCGCGTAGCGAAGCTGGCAGCCGCAGGCAAGCTGAATATCGGCGCCATCCACACTTACCTGGAGCTGTTCAGCCGCTACTTCATCGACCTGCCGCCGCGCGTGGCGCTGGTCGCGGCGGAAGCGGCCGACCGCAACGGCAACCTGTACACGGGCCCGAATACGGAAGACACGCCGCCCATCGTCGAGGCCACGGCCTTCAAGAACGGCATCGTGATCGTGCAGGTCAACCGCATCGTGGATGAACTGCCGCGCATCGACGTCCCAGGTGACTGGGTCGATTTCGTCGTGCAGTCGCCAACCCCCTACTACATCGAGCCGCTGTTCACGCGCGACCCGGCGCAGATTTCGGAAATCCAGGTCCTGATGGCGATGATGGCGATCAAGGGCATCTACGCCGAATACCAGGTGCAGCGCCTGAACCACGGTATCGGCTTCGACACCGCCGCCATTGAGCTGCTGTTGCCAACCTACGGCGCGTCGCTTGGCCTGCGCGGCAAGATCGCCACCAACTGGGCGCTGAATCCGCACCCGGCGCTGATTCCGGCGATTGAAGCGGGCTTCGTCGAATCGATCCACTCCTTCGGCTCCGAACTGGGCATGGAAAACTATATCCGCGCCCGCCCCGACGTATTCGCGGTCGGCCCGGACGGCTCGATGCGCAGCAACCGCGCCTATTGCCAGGCTGCCGGCCACTACGCCTGCGACATGTTCATCGGATCCACTTTGCAGATCGACCTGGCGGGCAATTCGTCCACCGCTACGCTGGGCCGGATTTCCGGCTTCGGCGGCGCCCCGAACATGGGCGCCGACGCCCGTGGCCGGCGCCACGCCAGCCCCGCGTGGCTCAAGGCCGGCGAACAGGCGCGCCAGGGCAGCGGCTCCATCCCGCGCGGCCAGAAACTGGTAGTGCAGATGGTGGAAACCTTCCGCGAACATATGCAGCCTGCCTTTGTCGAACGGCTCGACGCATGGGAACTGGGCGAACAGGCTAAGATGGCGATTCCGCCCGTGATGATTTACGGCGACGACGTGACCCACATCCTGACCGAGGAAGGCATCGCCAACCTGCTGCTATGCCGCAATGCCGAAGAGCGCGAGCAGGCCATCCGTGGTGTGGCCGGCTACACGCCGGTCGGCCTGCAGCGCGACAAGCGCATGGTGGAAAACCTGCGCGACCGTGGCATCATTACCCGCGCCGAAGACCTGGGCATCGACAAGCGCCATGCCACGCGCGACCTGCTGGCGGCAAAGAATATGAAAGACCTCGTGCGAGCGTCGGGCGGACTGTATGACCCGCCCAAGCGCTTCCGCAACTGGTAGGAGCCAAGATGGAAACACTTAATTACCGATTCGAACAAGGCCACCGCTCCCTATCGGCCGAGCCGCGCATCGTCGGCGTGGTCAGTTCGGGCAACCTGGAAGTGCTGATCGAAAGCACTCCTTTGGGCGGCGCCTGCGAAGTGGGCATCCAGACTGCCGCTGTGGGCTTCGGTCCGATCTGGCAAGCCGTGATCACCGACTTCCACGAACGCTGGCAGCTGGCCGACACGCGCATCGCCATCAACGATATGGGGGCGACGCCGGCCGTGGTCAGCCTGCGCCTCGACCAGGCCGTGGAATCCATGCTGGGAGAAGGCAAATGAGCAGCTACCTGGAAGCCAACGCGCGCGAGCGCCTGGCGCTGTTCGACAGCTTTGAGGAATTTATCGGTCCCGCCCAGCGCATCGTCAGCCCGCACCTGGCGCAGCTGAATGCCCCGGTATCGTTCGACGACGGCGTTGTCGTCGGCCGTGCGACACTGGGCGCACTGTCCGTATTCGCTGCCGCCCAGGAAGGAGGCTTCATGGGCGGCGCGGTGGGCGAAGTGCATGGCGCCAAGCTGGTTGGCCTGCTGAGGCGCGCGCTGCTGGACCGCCCCGCCGCCGTACTGTTGCTGCTGGAAACCGGCGGCGTGCGCCTGCACGAAGCCAATGCGGGCCTGATTGCTGTGTCGGAGGTCATGCGCGCCGTGCTTGACGTAAGGGCAGCCGGTATTCCCGTTGTGGCGCTGATTGGCGGCTCCAACGGCGCCTTTGGCGGCATGGGCATCGTCGCGCGCTGCGCCAACTCGCTGGTGATTTCCGAAGAAGGCCGGCTGGCCATGTCGGGTCCGGAGGTAATCGAAACCGCCAATGGCGTGGAGGAATTTGACTCGCGCGACCGCGCCCTCGTGTGGCGCACTACCGGCGGCAAGCACCGCTATCTGCTCGGCGACGTACAGCGCATCGTGGAAGACAGCATTCCCGCCTTCCGCCAGGCCGCACTGGACGCCATCGAGGAAGCCCGCCGCGGCACGGTCGAACTGACGCTGGCGGGCCTGGAAGCGGAACAGTCCATGCTGGAACAGCGCATTGAACGCTTCGGGGCATTGCGCGATCCGGCCGACATCTGGGCCGCGCTGGGCATTGCCGCGCCCCAGGACATCCCGATGCTGGATGTCGATTCATTCACCGCCGTTGCGGCGCCTCGCCGGATGGGAGCATGACCATGGACTGGAAAGTATTAGCCGATGCGCTGTTCCCCGGCGGGCATGACATCGTCGAGCATGCACAATTCCTGAACGGTACCGCGCGCGTCGATGGTCAAACCGTCAGCGTGATCGGCACTACCGGCCACGCACCGATCGGCGTGGAAATCGCCCTGGCGCAGGCCAAGGCGGTGCTGGCGACCGTGCGCAGCCATCCCGGCCGCCCTATCGTACTGCTGGTCGACACGCAAGGCCAGCGCCTGCGCCATCGCGACGAAATGTTGGGCATCAACAGCTATATGGCCCACCTGGGCAAGTGCATCGACCTGGCGCGGCACCTTGGCCATCGCGTCATCGGCCTGGTGTACGACCAGGCGCTGTCCGGCGGCTTCATTACCAGCGGTTTAATGGCGGATGCGTGCTACGCCCTGCCCGACGCCACGATCCGTGTCATGGGTTTGCCGGCCATGGCGCGCATCACCAAGGTGCCGGAAGAAAAGCTGGTGGAGCTGGCGCGCAGCAATCCGGTGTTTGCGCCAGGGCCGGAGAACTACCTCCGCATGGGCGGCCTGCAGGCGATCTGGGAGGGCGACCTCGCCGCCCATCTCGCATACGCCATTGCCAATGCACCGGCCGACGACCAGCGCAGCGCACTCGGTCTGCTGCGCGGCGGCCGCAAGGCGGCGCAGCCGGTCATCGAAGCCATCATCGGCGGCGGCAATGTACGCGCGGCATGACCTGGCTTGGCTGACTGGCGACGGCTGGCATGAGCTGCTGGCCGCGACGCCGGGCGGCACGCCCGCCTATGCGGCGATCGCCCGCTGGGCCGCCGCCGGCTGGCCGCTGGTGGTCCGCCGCCGCGACGCCGCTGCAAGCCCCGACGATACCTGTCTTGGCCTGGCCGCGGCTCCCGATCCGGCCAGCGGCGCGAAGCTGCGCCTTCCATTGTGCGTGCCGGCGCGGCACATCGCCCGCCATCGCGGGCCGTTGCCGCTGGATGCCATCGTGCACGCCCTGCCGGCACGCTGGCAAGCACCGTTTGCGCGCCTGGCCATGGCCAGCGCAGCGCTCGACCTGCGCGTATTCGGCTCACTCTCCCTGCAAGCGCTGACGGGCCAGGCTTACCTGCGCGAATCGTCCGACATCGATCTTCTGTTCCGTCCGCGCGACGCCAGGGAACTGGACGAAGGCACGCTCCTGCTCGCAAGCTTCCTCGACGAACTGCCGCTGGACGGCGAGATCATTTTCCCCGGAGGCCAGGCGGTGGCCTGGAAAGAATGGTTCGCCGCCCGTGCCGATGCGGGCCGCGTCCTGGCCAAATCGCAGGCCAGCGTCATGCTGTGCGCACGCGCCGACCTGCGCGCAGAACTGGAGCCGGCATGAGCATTCCCGTCATTCACCCGGCACAGGATCGACGCGCGCTGGCAGCTGCCACAAGGCATAGCGTCGCAAGCAGACCACAGCGCCATGCCGCGCACGCACTCTCCCGGGAAGTTGCCCTGCGCGCGGTACGCAGCCTGTATAACGAGCTGGCGCTTTACCCCAAGCCCGGTCTGGTGTCCTTTGTCGACAGCGGCAGCCATTCCGACATGGACGCCGCCACTTTCATGCGCAGCCTTTTCTCGCTGCGCCACTATTACGCCCGCATCTGCCGCGCAGGCTATGACGGCGCCAGTTTCACGGAACTGAAAAAACTCGGCATCGCCGCCGAACAGCGCATGATGGCCGCCACCAAAGGCATCAACACCCATCGCGGCGCCATCTTCGCCCTCGGCCTGCTGTGCGCTGCAATGGGCCGCGTGCGCGCCCTGCGCATGACCTTGACGCCGGCCGCGCTGCGCACCGCCCTCCTGCTGCATTGGGGGGAGGAACTGGCCGGCCATACGAACGCCAGCGGCGGCTCGCACGGCCTGAGCGCCGCCATCCGGCATTCCGCCAGCGGCGCCCGCGAAGAAGGCGCGCTCGGCCTGCCTTCGGTCTTCGATATCGGGCTGCCCGCCCTGCAGGCAACGCTGTCGCGCGGCGCACCCATGCTGCATGCGCGGGTCGATGCCATTTTCGCCCTCATGGCCCACATCAGTGATACCAACGTCTACCATCGCGGTGGGGCCGAGGGCGCCGAAACGGTGCGGAACGCGGCCCGCCGATTCCGGGCGGAAGGCGGCACCGCAAGCACGGATTGGAAAGAGCGCGCCCTGGATTGCCATCGGCGCTTTGTCGCCCAACGCCTGTCGCCCGGCGGGGCTGCAGACCTGCTGGCCGCCACCTGCCTGGTGCACAGCCTGACCACCATGCCGCCGCCATGACCCAGCGCCTGCTGATCCTGTGTCCCGGCCAGGGCGGCCAGCATGCCGCCATGTACGACCTGGCCCGAACCGAGCCGCACGGCGCCGCCCTGCTGGCGCAACTGGCGCCCTTGCTGCCCGAACCTTCCGATTCCGCCGCGATGTTCAGCAACCGTGCCGCCCAGCCGGCCATTGTCGCCAGCAGCCTCGCCATGTGGGAAGCATTGCGCCGCGACTGCCCGCAGCCTGCGCTGGTGGCCGGCTACAGCGTCGGCGAGCTGACCGCGTACGGCGTGGCCGGCGCGATCGCCCCCGAGCGCACCGTCGCCCTCGCCGCAAAACGGGCTGCGCTGATGGACGCTTGCGTAACCCCAGGAAGTCCACACGCCATGCTCGCAATCAGCGGCAGGCGCGTCGCGGCGCTGCGCCCCCAACTGGCTTCGCAGGGCTTCCACATCGCCATTGAAACCGGCGAGGATAGCTGCATCGCGGGCGGCCCCGCCGAGCGTGCCGCCGCCATATCGATCCCCGGCGCGCGCATCGCACCACTGCCGGTGGCCGTCGCTTCGCATACGCCTTACCTGCAAGGTGCAGTGGATTCTTTCGCCAGTCTGCTGGTCCAGGAAGAATTCGGCGCGCTGCAGGCGCCGGTAGTGGGTGGCATCGACGCCGCACCCGTACGCGATAAGGAGGCGGCCATCGCCCATCTCTCGCGCCAGCTCGCCGAAACGATTTTATGGAGCGACTGCATGGATGCCTTCGCCGAGCGCGGCATCACGGCCGCACTGGAACTCGGGCCGGGAAATGCTTTGTCGAAGATGCTGTCGGCGCGCCACCCCGGCATCGAATGCCGTTCCGTGGCTGATTTCCGTTCGATGGATGGAGTCCGGAACTGGCTGGCGCAGGTTTAACGCAGGTGCTGCTGCACCCAGGCGATGATGCTCTTGCTATCCATCGCACCGGCCTGCCGCGCCAGTTCGCGGCCGCCTTTGAAAACCGCCAGCGTGGGAATGCTGCGGATGGCAAAACGCGCGGCCAACTGCTGTTCCGCCTCGGTATTCACTTTCACCACGCGGAAATACGGCTCCAGGTGCTGGGCCGCCTGCTCGTAGAATGGCGCCATCGTACGGCAGGGACCGCACCACGGCGCCCAGAAATCCACCAGCACTGGAATATCGTTGCGCTCAACGTGCTTGAGGAAACGCTCGGTCGACAAGTCCACCGGATGGCCGGTGAAGAGAGGACGCTGGCATTTGCCGCAGGTTGCCTCTTCCTCCAGGCGCACCGAAGGCACACGGTTGACCGCGTCGCAGTGGGGGCAGACGATATGCAAGTTTTCCATAGGTTCCAGTATAGCGCAGGCTTATAATCCCGAGGGCACGCTTCGCCAGCCAGGAGTCATCATGGAATACGTGAATACCGACCGCTTGCGCATTGCCTTCCGCCAGCATGGCGACATGCAGGGGGAACCGATCTTCCTGCTGCACGGCTGGCCGGATGATATGCACACCTGGGATGGCATGATTCCGCCCCTCGCAGCCGCCGGCTACCGCCTGATCGTGCCCAGCCTGCGCGGCTTTGGCGAGACCCGCTTCCTCGACCCGGCCACGCCACGCAGCGGCCAACTGAGCGCCCTGGCGCAGGACCTGCTGGACTTTGCCACAGCGCTGGGCATCGAGCGCTTCAATGTGGTTGGCCACGACTGGGGCGCGCGCGCCGCCTACAACGCCGCCCTGCTTGCACCCGAACGCGTCATGCGCTGCATGGCTTTGTCAGTCGGCTGGGGCACCAATGACCCGAACCAGGCGCTCAGCCTGCACCAGGCGCGCAATTACTGGTACCAGTGGTATTTGACGACCGACCGCGGCGCCGAGGCCTTGCGCAAGGACAGGCGCGATTTCGCGCTGCTGCTCTGGCGCACCTGGTCGCCTTCGTGGCACTTCGGCGAAGGCGTATTCCACGACGCCATGCATGCCTGGGACAATCCGGACTGGGTAGACGTCACCGTGCATTCCTACCGCCACCGCTGGGGACTGGCTTTTCCCGATCCCGCCTACGCCGCGCAGGAAGAGCGGTTGCGGCGCGAATCCATGATCAGCGTGCCAACGCTCACGCTGCACGGCACCGAAGACGGCGCCAACAGCCCCCAGACCTCCGAGCACAAGGAACATCTGTTCAGCGGCCCTTACCACCGGGTGCTGCTGGCCGGCGTCGGCCATTTCCCGCAGCGGGAAAATCCCGACGCAGTCGCCGACGCCTTACTTGCCTGGCTCCAGCGCGGTTAAATCTGTCTTCGCACTTGGGAAGAACAGCTGCTGGCCTGCCGGCCGGAATGCCGCAATCTTCGCCTGCCCCTCCGGCGACGTGATCCACTCGACCAGCTGGCGCGCACCCTTGTAGTTGATGCCCGGATGCTTGGCCGGATTGGTAGCGATAATGCCGTACGGGTTGAACATGCGCGGATCGCCTTCGACCATCAGCGCCAGGCCGGTCTTGGCCTGGTAAGCGCCGTAAGTCGCACGGTCGGTCAGCGTATATCCGCCGATTTCAGCCGCCATGTTCAGGACCTCGCCCATACCCAGGCCCGCCGACACATACTGCGCACCGGCCGGCTGGGCGCCCACCTGCTTCCAGTAGGCCTTCTCCATGATGTCGGTACCGGAATTGTCGCCGCGTGAAATGAATTTGGCCGGGCCGCCCGCCAACTTGCGGAAGGCCGCCAGCACGTCCTTGCCGCCCTTGATGCCCGAGGGGTCGCCAGCAGGGCCGACGACGATGAAGTCGTTGTACATGACGTCGCGCCGGTCGACACCCCAGCCTTCAGCCACGAACTTGTCTTCCGCTGCGCGGGCGTGCACCAGGGTGACGTCCACGTCGCCATTCTTCGACAATTCCAGCGCCTTGCCGGTGCCAACCGAGATGACGTGCACCTTGCTGTTGGTCCTGGCTTCGAAGGCTGGCAACAGGTAGGCGAGAAGGCCGGAGTTCTCGGTACTGGTCGTCGTCGACAAACGGATGACCTGCTGGGCGCTGGCGCCCTGCGACACGAACAGTGCAGCGGCAAAGATAAGCAAAAGCCTCCGTTTCATTCACTTCTCCTCGAGTTGGCCGTCGCGCAGCTTCAGGCGCCGCACATCGGGCAGGTTGATCAGGTCACGGTCGTGGCAGGCCATGACGACAGTGCTGCCGGCCTGCGTCAGCGATGGAATCAAGGCGAGGACCTGCTCGCGCGCTTCGCCATCGAGGCTGGCGGTCGGCTCGTCCAGCAGCAAAAGACGCGGCTGCAATACCTTGGCGCGCGCCAGCGCCACCCGCTGCTTCTCCCCGCCCGACAGCGTCGCCGGCCGGCTGCCGCGCAAATGCTGCACACCGGCCCAGTGCATCGCATCCTCCACCAGCCGCGCCGCCTCGCCGCGCGGCATCCCGCGCGCATGCAGGCCGTAGCCGACATTGCCGGCCACGCTGGTCGAAAACATCACAGGATGCTGGTGGACATAGACGATTTCGCGGCGCAGTGCTGGCGGGTAAGGCGCCAGGTTCACCGGTTCACCGGCAAATTGCACGCCCTCCGCATCGGCGGGCGCCAGGCCGGCGAGCACGCGCAGCAAGGTGCTTTTTCCGGCGCCGTTCATCCCGGTCAGCACATAGGCGTGCGCGGCATCGAGCCGAAAGTCCTGCAGGTCGAGCAGCAGCTTGTCCCCATAGTGCTTGGTCAGGCGGGCAATGGACAGCATCGGCGTCATCCCCTTCCCCTGGCTGCGTGGGCGTCGCCCTGCAGCACCATCATCGCGCCGTTCATCGCCAGCGCGATGGTCACCAGCACCACGCCTAGCGCAATGCCCTGTGCGAACTCGCCCTTGCTTGTTTCCAGGGCGATGGCGGTGGTGATGGTTCGCGTCTCGCCGGCGATATTCCCGCCCACCATCATGGCGCAGCCCACTTCCGATATCACGCGTCCGAAGCCGCTGATAATGGCCGCCATCACGCCGAACCGCACCTCATACAGCAAGGTCGACATCACTCGCCAAGGCGAAGCGCCATGCGCGATGGCGGTTTCTGCGAAGCGAGGATCGGCCGCCTGTACCGCCGCCAGCGTGAACGCCAATAGCACCGGAAGCGCAATCAGCACCTGGCCCGCCACGATGCCCGGCTGCGAAAACAGCCACTGCAAGCCGCCCATCGGGCCGTGCCGCGACAACATCATGTACAGCAGGAGACCGATCAGCACTGTCGGCAGCGACAGCGCCGCCTGCACCAGCCAGATCACGACGCGCCGCCCACGGAACTGCGACATCGCTATGGCATAGCCGCCGGCCACCGCGAGCGGCGCCGCGAGCAGCAAGCCTACGACGCTGGTGCTAAGCGAAATCCACACGATGCGCCACAACACGGGATCGCCCTCGAACAGCAGCCTGAATGCCCCCTGTACCGCCTCCAGAAGTCCCATCAGGCCTCCCTGCGCAATGGCACGTCGGCCAATTCCGGTTCGGGGACCAGGCGCTCGGGTGAGGTCAGGAGCAGGAAGTGTCGGCCGGTGCAGCGCGCCAGAAGCGTCATGCCGAGCTGGCTCGCGACACTATGGCCCATTTGCGTCGTGCCGGAGCGCGAGAGCAGGAAGGGAATCGACATCTGCGCGCCTTTGATCACCATTTCCGATGTAAGGCGCCCGGTGGTGTAGAACACCTTGTCGCCGCCCTCCACGCCATCGAGCCACATTTTTCCGGCGATAGAGTCAACCGCGTTATGGCGGCCTACGTCCTCCACGAAGTACAGCAGCTCGCCCTCCTGCGTGAACAGCGCGCAGCCGTGGACCGAGCCTGCTTGTTTGTAGATCGATTGCAGAGTGCGGATCGTTTCGACGATGCGGTACACGCCAGATTGTTTCAGACGGGCGTCGGGCGGCAATACGATGTCGTCGACTTCGTCCATCAGGTCGCCGAACACCGATCCCTGGCCGCAGCCGGTCGTGACCACCTTGCGCGATGTGCGCTCTTCGATATCCGGCAGGCCGCTACGCGTCCTGACAGCAGCCGCTCCGACCGACCAGTCCACATGGATCGATTCAACGTCTTCGATCGAACGCACCAGGCGCTGGTTGCGCAGATAGCCCAGGACGAGGGCCTCGGGCGCGCCGCCCAGGGTCATCAGGGTTACCAGCTCGCGCTTGTCCACATACACCGTCAGCGGGCGCTCGGCCGGAATGTGGATCAGCGAGCGGCGGCCTTTTTCGTCGAAGGCTTCGACTTCCTGCGTCAACGGCACGCTGGCCTGGGTCATTTCAGGTAGTCTCATGCGCCCGCCGCCTCCATCGCTTTGCCGCCGCCAAAACTCGTCTGCGGCTGCACCGCTCCACCCAGTGCCAGCCTGACCGCGCAATATTTGAATTCAGGGATCTTGCCAAACGGGTCCAGCACGGGATTGGTCAGCTTGTTGATCGCCGCTTCGTAATAACAGAAAGGCACGAACACCGCGCCGCGCGGAGAGCTGTCGTCGGCGCGGGCGTACAGCGAGACCTGCCCTCGCCGCGATGCGATGGTGACGACATCGCCTGGCACGCCGCCCATTGCTGCCAAGTCGAGCGGATGCACCAGCGCCACCGGGTCCGGCTCGATCGCATCCAGCACCGCTGTGCGGCGCGTCATGCTGCCGGTGTGCCAGTGTTCGAGCTGGCGGCCGGTGATCAGCACCATCGGGTATTCGTCATCGGGCCGCTCGTCAGCCGGGATGATATCGGCGGGAACAAAACGCGCCCGGCCCGACTCGCGCGGAAAATCGTCAGTAAATACCACTGGTGTACCGGGATCGCCTTCCGCCAGGCAGGGATAGGTGACCGCATGCTCGCGCTCCAGCCGCTCCCACGTAATCCCGGCGATGCTGGGCATGACCTGCCGCATTTCCGCGAACACGTCGGCGGCGCCGCCGTATTGCCAATCCAGCCCCAGACGTTTCGCCATCTGCTGGATGATCCACAAATCCTGCTTCGCTTCGCCCGGCGGCTCCAGCGCCTGGCGGCCGATTTGGACGAGCCGGTCGGTATTGGTAAAGCTGCCGGTCTTCTCGGGGAAGGCGCTGGCGGGCAGGATGACGTCGGCCAGGTATGCCGTTTCGGTCAGGAAGATGTCCTGTACCACCAGGTGCTCCAGCGCCGCCAACGCTTCGCGCGCATGATTGGCATCCGGATCCGACATGGCCGGATTCTCGCCCATGATGTACATGCCCTTCACCAGTCCAGCCTTCGCGGCATCCATCACTTCCACGACTGTCAGGCCTGGCTTGTCGTCCAGCGAACCAGGCGCCATTCCCCAGGCGCCTTCGAAGCGTGCTTTTGCAGCGGGCTCGGTCACGCGCTGGTAATCCGGGTACATCATCGGAATCAATCCCGCGTCAGATGCTCCCTGCACGTTGTTCTGCCCGCGCAGTGGATGCAGGCCGGTGCCGGGACGGCCGATCTGGCCTGTCATCAACGCCAGCGCGATCAGGCAGCGTGCATTGTCGGTGCCATGCACGTGCTGCGAAATGCCCATGCCCCACAGGATCATCGATGCACGCGATGTAGCGTATTGGCGCGCAACGGCGCGGATGGTGTCGGCGTCAATGCCGCAAATTGGCGCCATCGCCTCCGGGCTGAAGTCGGCCACGTTTGCCGCCAGCTCGTCAAAGCCAATGGTACGGCTGGCGATGAAGTCTTTATCCACCAGGCCTTCCGTCACAATCACATTCATCATGGCATTCAGGAGCGCGACGTCGGTGTCAGGCTGGAATTGCAGGAAGCGGTGGGCAATGCGCGACAGGTCGGAGCGGCGCGGATCGCATACGATCAAGCGGGTGCCCTGCTTCACCGCGTTCTTGATCCAGGTTGCCGCCACCGGATGATTGACTGCGGGATTGGCGCCGATCAGGATCACCACTTCGGCTTTCATTACGTCCTTGACCGGATTGGAGACAGCGCCCGAACCTATCCCCTCCAGCAAAGCAGCCACTGAGGAAGCGTGGCACAGCCGCGTACAGTGGTCGACGTTATTGCTGCCAAAGCCGGTGCGCACCAGCTTCTGGAATAAATAGGCCTCTTCATTGCTGCCCTTGGCCGACCCGAATCCGGCCAGCGCGCGAGCGCCATGCGTGTCGCGGATTGCCGCCAGCCTGCCGCCGGCCAGCGCCAGCGCTTCTTCCCAAGTGGCCTCGCGGAATACTTCGTGCACGCGTTCCGGGTCCATGGTGAAGTCGCCCGACTTGGGCGGGGCATCGGCGCGGCGCACCAATGGCCTGGTCAGGCGATGCGGATGGTGGGCATAGTCGAAGCCGTAGCGGCCCTTCACGCAGAGCCTTCCCTGGTTCGCGGAGCCGTCGCGCCCTTCCACGAAAAGAATCCGGTTGTCCTTGACGTTGTAGGTAAGCTGGCAGCCCACGCCGCAGTATGGACAGACCGATTCGACGCGCTTGTCCGGCACGGCGAGCGCCGCGTCGCGCGCCGGCATCAGGGCGCCTGTCGGGCAAGCCTGGACGCATTCGCCGCATGCCACGCAAGTGGAAGCGCCCATCGCATCGTCCATGTCGAATACGATCTTCTCGTGGTCGCCGCGCCAGGCCAGGCCGATCACATCGTTCATCTGTTCGTCACGGCAGGCGCGCAGGCAGCGGGTACACTGAATGCAGGCATCGAGGTTGACCGCGATGGCGGCGTGCGTCAGGTCGGGCGGAGGCTGTCGGCGCGCGGCGAAGCGCGGCTTGCCGACTGCCAGCCTGGCCGCCCATTCATCGACTTCGTTATGCCGCGTGTGGGCTTGCTCCGGCATGTCGGCCAACAGCAGTTCGAGCACCATTTTCTGCGCGGCGAGCGCACGCGCGCTGTCCGTGCTGACTTTCATGCCTTGTGCCGGATGTCGGCAGCAGGACGGCGCCAGGACGCGTTCACCCTCAATCTCCACCATGCATACGCGGCAGTTGCCGGCGGCGGCCATGCCGTCCTTGAAGCACAGGTGCGGAATGTCGATGCCTTCGCGCCGCGCGGCTTGCAGCAACGTTTCACCTTCCGCCGCCTGCACGCTGCGGCCATTGAGTTCGAAAGCGATCATCCCTTAACCTCGTGCGGGAAGTATTTCAGCACGCAGTCGACCGGATTGGGCGCTGCCTGGCCAAGGCCGCAGATCGAGGCATCGCGCATCACCTGCGACAGTTCGCCGAGCAGGCTTGCGTCCCATACCGGCTGCTCAATCAGGTCGGCCGCCTTGGCGGTGCCGGCGCGGCACGGTGTGCATTGTCCGCAGGATTCGTGGCGGAAGAAACGCATCATATTCGCTGCTGCCGCACGCGCGCTGTCGTGCTGCGACAGCACGATCACGGCGGCCGATCCGATGAAGCAGCCATGCGGCTGCAAGGTATCGAAGTCGAGTGGAATATTGGCCATGCTGGCGGGCAGGATGCCGCCAGACGCTCCGCCGGGCAGGTAGGCATACAGCTGGTGCCCGTCCTGCATGCCGCCGCAGTATTCATCAATCAGTTCCTGCGCCGTGATGCCGGCCGGCGCCAGCTTCACGCCAGGCTCCTTCACACGTCCCGACACCGAGAAAGAGCGCAAGCCCTTGCGCCCGTGACGGCCATGGCTGGAGAACCATGCTGCGCCTTTGGCCAGGATTTCAGGGATCCAGTACAGGGTCTCGAAATTGTGTTCCAGCGTCGGGCGGCCAAACAAGCCTTTCTGCGCCACAAAAGGAGGACGAAGGCGCGGCATGCCCCGCTTGCCTTCAATCGATTCAATCATGGCCGATTCTTCGCCGCAGATATAGGCGCCTGCGCCGCGCCGTAAATGAATGCGGGGTTCCGCCGGCGCAAGCAGGTCCAGCTCGCGCTGAAGCAGCTTGCGGCAATCATGGTATTCGTCCCGCAGATAGACGTAGATGTCGTCAATGCCGACTGCCCAGGCGGCGATCAGCATGCCTTCGATGAACTGGCGCGGATTGCGCTCCAGGTAGAAGCGGTCTTTAAAGGTGCCCGGTTCGCCCTCGTCGATGTTGACCGCCATCAGGCGCGGACCTGGTTCGCTTCGCACAATGCGCCACTTGCGCCCTGCGGGAAACCCCGCACCGCCCAGTCCCCGAAGGCCGGAATCCTCCAGCACAGACATCACCGAATCCGCCGTCCGTGCGCCCGAAAGGCATTCGCGCAGCACGGCAAACAGTGGACCATCGCCTGGGCTCACGACCGGATCGACGACGTCCGGCACCGTCACCTTGGCAACGGCAGCGGCAACATGGCCGCAGCTTGCATGCCCCACCGCGCGCTGGCCGACCAGCACCGCCGGCGCCTGTTCGCAGCGCCCGATGCACGGCGCCCGCAGCACGCGCACGTCGCACCCAAGCAGGGCCGGCAAGCGCGCCAGCAACTCGCCGGCGCCGGCAAGCTCGCATGACAAGCCGTCGCAAACACGCACTGTCAGCGCGGGCGGCGCAGTCTCGCCTTCGCGGACTATATCGAAGTGGTGGTAAAAGGAAGCGACTTCAAAGACTTCAACTTGCGCGAGGCGCAGTTCAGAGGCCAGTGCCGCCAGGTGCGCCGCCGACAGGCAGCCATATGCATCCTGGATCAGGTGCAGAAACTCAATCAGCAAATCACGCCGGCGCGGCGCCGCTCCCAGCAAAGCCTGCACCTGCTGCAGCGCAGCAGCATCAACCTGCCGGCCTTTCGGCCGCTGGCGTTTGCGTTCCCGGCTGGCACCCTGCACTGCAATAGGAATCATGCGTTGATTCACCTCGCGAAATGGCATGCTTACCTCAGGGTATCATGCGTAGCCCTGTGGAGGAATATGTTAATTTCATCATAAGGATGCCACAGCGCGGAGGTACGCCCGTGGAAAATTTGCAGTCACTGGCGTCCATGTTGGACTTATACCAGCTCAGTTTGACGGTCGTGTTGGTCCTGCATGCCCTCAGCCTGGTGCCGCAATGGCAGCACCAATACTTCAACCCGCGCTTGTTGCGCGTGGCAATGCTGGGGATGATGCTGGGTATGGGACAGGGCGCGGTGATCGTGGCTGTTGTCGAGCATGCCACCATTACTCGCGGCGGAGGCATCGCCATGCTTGGCGCCGCCATCATGATGCACGCCTGGGTCGCCGTGCAGAACCTGCTCTCCAGTTTCGCCTTTGTGAATCTGCACCGGCCGTGCGCCGTAATGGCTTACCGCATGCTGTGGGCACAGCGTCCACTTGGCTACCTGAGCGCCGCGCTGACCCTGGTCGCCGCGTTCACGCTGATCTAGTTGCGGCCGGCAGTGCCTTGTTCAGGCCAGACGATGTCGTTATCGACCGAGTACAGGCGGCAGGGTTCCTTGCTCGCCGCCTGGCATGCCGCCAGCGCCTTCTCGTTGGTATTTTCGCCCTCTTCCGCCCAGCCCCACGAACCGGTGGACGAAATCGCAAAGGCGCGAGGCGTCGCCTTCTTCAGGAATTCACGATACTGCTCGCGGCCGCGTTGCGGTACGAAAGGCACAGCGTCAATGTCCTCCAGCGAAGCATAGTGGGTGGGGCGCTGAGGCGGTGGCTCAGCGACCGCATAAACTTCGCGCGTCGGCATGCCGATTTCACCAAGGAAGCGCTCCACTTCCGGCAGCCATACCGTGGCGCCATCGCGATTGCCCAGCAAGCCGTGAGCGTCTTTCTTGAACGGGCCGTAAGCCACCAGCTCCGCCTTGCCGCCAGCGGTCTTGAACGCGCTATGCATGCGCGCCACCAGTTCCGGACCAAAATAGCTGTCGTTGGCGCCGTACATCCACATGCTCGGCACCTTATTGCGGCGGCCGTATTCGGAGAAGGCCTTCACCAGCGCGCCACGCCAGTCGCACAGGTCGCCGTGCACCTTGAGGCCGCCGGCAAAATTCATCACGCCGCGCACGCCCGGCATTTCCTGCGTCGCTGCGGCCATGCTGGCCAGGCCGCCGAAGGACTGTCCGGCGAGCACAATATGCTCTTTATCGACCCAGGGCTGGGAGCGCGCATAGCGCACCGCATCGGCAATATCGCCCGCCTGCTCATAACCGTTGGCCGTCATATTGCAGCCGTATTCAACAAACTTGCCGGTGGAATTGGCGAAACCGGTGCGCATCGGCACCATCACCGCATAGCCGCGCCGTACGAAAGCAGTGGCCAGGTAGATAAAACGGTCACGCGCCTGCAGCTTGGGATTGCCCGGCGCCTTGCCGTGGTTGACGATCAACAGCGGAAACGGGCCAGGGCCGGACGGACGGAACACCGTGGTTTCCAGCTGCACGTCCTGGGCGCGGCCGGCTGGAATCTTGATAATTTGCTCATTGAGGCGGGCATCGAGCGCGACTTCTCCGGCCTGCGCAACGGGCAGGCTGGCGCAGGCAAGCAATACGGCGGCAAGTCGGGCGGCGAAGGCTTTGATGATGCTCTCCGGAACGATGCGTTTGGGCAATACCCCAGATTCTTATGCGCACGGTTCAGGAAAGCAATCCCAAAACATTAAACGTAGCAATTAACTCAGCTTAAACAGCATGGTTCGTACGGATTCCAGTACCTCATCCGCCAATTCGGGGTCGGTTTTGTAGACATTCCGCGACACTGAGATGGCGCCGATCAATGCGGCCATGATCGCCTGCGCTTGCCGCTCCCGCCCCTCCCCGGACGGCAACTGGCGGCCAATGTAATCCACCATTTGCCGGAATCCGCTCGTGTAGTTGGCGCCGACGCCCTCGTCCTGGCGCGCGACCTCGCTCGCTGCTGCGGCCAAGGGGCAGCCTTCGGCCAGGTTGTCGCGCTGCTCAGGCGCCAGGTAATAATCGACCAGCTCGGGCAGCGTGATCGGACGCGCCGTCAACTTGCCATAGGCGGCGCCGTTGCTGAAATGCATAGCCTCTGCCGCCAGGGCGTCCTTGGACGGAAAATGGGCATACAGGGCGCCGTGGGTCAGGCCAGCGGCCTTGCTGATCTCGGCCACGCCAACGCCGTCTATCCCTTTCTCGCGGAATAGACGTGCCGCCGTCTCAACCAGCAATTGCCGGTTTTCGGCGGCTTTTTCCTTGGTGATCTTCATGGCAAGCCCTCCTGCATCAATCATTGCGACCATCATCATACCATGTGTTGCGCGACGTGCTTATTTTTTGGGCAGACCATTTGTTTCCGCATGGAATCGGTTAAACTGACGCCATGACGATTTCCGCACTCCAAGCCGGCCTTTCCGGCCTCCAGTCCAACCAGCAGGCGCTGGCGGTGGAGGGGCATAACGTCGCCAACCTGTCGACCCAGAATTTCCAGCCGCAGCAAGCGACTTTCCAGGAAACGCCAGGCGGCACCAGCGTCACTATTTCTACCGCCGCGCGCGACCTGTCGGCTGCCGACAAAGCCGGCGGCGCACCGTCGGGAACCGACCCGGCAAGCGCCATCACCAACTCCCTGGTCTACAAGGCCAATTTCGACCTGTCCGCCAAGGTAGTAAAGGCGGCGGATGAGCGTATCGGCACACTGCTGGACATCCAGGCTTAACGTGCGCGCCGTCCCGCGCTATGCTGTCATATGGACAGCGTGGCGGAGGCAGGCATGGACGACATCGAACTCCCCCTTCAAGATCGCAAGCAAGCTGCGGAACTGCTGGCCGACAAGCTCGCCCACCTGCGCGAAAGCAAGCCACTGATCCTTGCCATCCCCCGCGGCGCCGTGCCGATGGGCCGCATCATTGCCGACCGGCTGGACGGCGAGCTGGATGTGGTGCTGGTGCGGAAGATTCCCTCCGCCATCGATCCGGAACTGGCGGTGGGCGCCGTCGACGAGCATGGCAACCGCGAACTGGCGCCCTATTTCAACCGCACACGGACCAGCATGGAATGGGTCGAGCTGCAAACCCATGAGCAGGTGGAACTGATGCGCCGCCGCCGCGCCTCCTATGGAAGCCAGCGGCCGCCGGCCAATCCCGAAGGCCGCATCGTGGTCATTGTCGACGATGGCCTGGCCACCGGCTCCACCATGGCGGCAGCCTTGCGCGCCACGCGCGCCCGCAAGCCCTTCCAACTGCTGGCCGCCGTGCCGGTGGCGGCTCCGGACTCACTGGAAATCATTGCTCCACTGGCGGACGGCATCATCTACCTTGCCGCGCCCATGAATTTCATGTCGGTCAGCCGCCATTACCGCAGCTTCCCGCAAGTATCGGAAGAAGAAGTGCTGGAGCTGCTCAAGAGCCAGTAGTGCGACTTTGAAGCGCCGCGTGTGCGACACTCGAGCTGAGGAGGCAGACTGCGCATGACCGATCACGATCCCCGTCAACATGATCGCCGCGAAAGCGACCGCGGCCAGCGGCGGCGTGCAAGCGACGCACCGCGCTATCTCGATCCCGGCGAGACCATCTTCACCCTGTGGGGACGCGTTATCGTGGCGCGCTACAAACGCTGGGCGGCGGCGGCAACGCGGCACATTATCCAGCGGCCTTTGCACATTGGGGTGTCGGCCCGCATCTACCACCCCGAGCCCGGCGCAACAGGCCTGCGCAGCAAGAACCTGCAATACCTGGAGGAGTCGGTGGCGCAGTGGGTGATGTCGCGCGATGTGCTGGTGTTCATGATCCCGACCGTCAATACCTCGGGCTTGCTGCATCCTTCCAATATCCGCCTGCGCGATTACGCCAAACACCTGGACGGCCTGGTGCTGCAGGGCGGCGCCGACGTCTCGCCGCAAAGCTATGCCGAGGCGCCCACCAAGCCTGAATGGAGCGGCGACCGGGCGCGCGATATGTACGAGCTGGAACTGCTGCATGAATTCGTCGAAGCGGGCAAGCCGGTGCTGGGCATCTGCCGCGGCTGCCAGCTACTGAACGTGGCCTTTGGCGGCACGCTGTACCAGGATATCGCAACCGATGTACCGGACGCGCATCTCCACGTCTCGGACGATTACGACCGCCACCGCCACGAAGTCACCTTCCCGCCCGGCTCGTCTTTGCCATCAATGGTGAAAGGCCCGCAGCGCGCGCTGGTGAACTCCATCCACCACCAGGCTGTCAAGACGCTGGGCAAAGACATGCAGGTGGAAGCTTTATCCTACCCGGACAATATGATCGAAGCGATCCGCTACCAAAGGGCGCCCTTCGTCATGGGCTTGCAGTGGCATCCCGAATTCCACCGCGCCGGCGGCGTTGAACTTCTCGACTGCACCGGCATCCTCGACGGCTTTCTGCGCGCCGCCCGTGAGACGCGCTTCTAACGCTTGCAGGGTTTGCCTTCGTATTGCTTGCCGACGACCTTGTACTCGCTGCCGTTCCAGCGCTCGATGGGGAAGCAGAAGCCGGGGCCGCCGATTTCGAGGTCGGGCCAGCCGTCTTTACCCTTGGTCTTTTGGACAATCAAAATGCCAACGCCGCGCGACAGGACGGCCCAGCTACCGTCGGCCTGTTTGCTGACCAACGCATAGCCCACGCCGGTATCGCCGAAGCAAGCGGTGCTGCCTTCCGAGATGACGGCCTCGGGACGCCCGTCGCCATTAAGATCCTGGACCTGTTCGATTGCACCGGACACGTAGCTCGCGCTCGAGTCCTTGCATGATTTCCATTGCTTACCATGCTGTTTGAATCCGGCCGCATGGAAGGCGGCGGCCTCATCGGCGGAAGACAAGGAATTGGCTCCGGCCAGCGCAGCCTGGCTTAACAACAGGCTAATTATTGTGACGACAACTTTCATAGCTCACTCCTTCCTGCTCCCGCCATTCTATACCTTGCGGCATGCTAGCTGGACCATAAAGGAAGTGCAGTACCCTGCGCCGGCTCGCGCCCGTCGATTTGGAAGAACGGTGATGCAGCAGCGGCCGCATCACCAAAGCATCGCCTGCCTTCGCAAGGCAGGCATCTTCGTGGACCCGCATCGCAGCTGCATCTTGCGCACTGATCACACCCTGCGTGTGCGAGCCCGGCACCACATAAAGTGGTCCATCTCCTGCGCCGCAATCATCGAGATGTAGACGCACCGCGACCATTTGCTCGAGCACCGCAAGCGGCGGCTGAACGTACCAGCCATCCTCTTTCAGCGACCAGCCGCGCAACCCCTCTGCATCGAGATGCTCGCGCACAGGTATGCTCAAGTCCTGGTGCACGGGAACCAGCCAATTGACGGACTCGGATTTTTCAAACAGGGTGCACTGCACGGTGCACGCGAGCCGGCACCGTTGATTGCAGGAAGCTGCGCGATCAATTCCGTACACTGGGCTGCATCAAGCAGGCCCGGCACGATTTCAAACCCGTGCAGCTGGAAAGAATTCAAGGCTTGGCGTAGAACACCAGCGAACTGCCCAGGGTCGCGGCTTCTTCAATATGGGCGTGCAGGTCTTTGAAAGGAGCGTTTTCCAGCATATCGGCTTGCAAGACGCTGAATGCATCCATCGCCACATTTTCAAAACCGAACTTGCTGCATTCAATGATCGCCGAATCCCACAGGGCCTCAGCGCCCTCCTGCAGCAGGAACAGCATGCACTTGTGCAGCGCATGCTCTTGCGGGTACGCGTACTCATACACCGCCTTCCCTTCGAAAACGCCTTCGAAGGTGTAAATCCCCAGGACACTGTTATCGCTCATGAGCTGTTTGAATTAAAGGTCGTGCCTGATTATACGACGGACTTGCCCGCGGCCAATCACGAGAAAAAGCCCCGGAATCCGCTCAATTCCCTCTGAAGCGGGCAATCGCTGCGTCGACGACGCCTTCCACGCTGCCCGAGGAATCGAATTCCGCGCGCAGGTAGTGGGCGTCGCTGCCCATGTGGGTTACCTGCATCAGGTGGTTCAGTGCTGCGCTGCCGCCTAACGCTTCCGCATGCAGGTCCATGCGGCGCAAGGTGGTGAGGATGTCTTCGCGCAGGGACAGGCTCTCGTAAGTCTTCGGATGCACTACCGTTCCGTCCAGGCCGAAGCGGCAGGCCTGGAAGCGGTTGTAGTTATAAACCAGGTAGTCGTCTTCGGCGGGCGGCGCCTCCTTGCGCTCAAGGAGGTAGGAGCAAAGCGCCTGAAGGTAACAGGCCAATGCTGCCGCGCGCTCCACCGTCAGCGGGGTATCGCACACGCGCAGTTCGATGGTGCCGTATTCGGGCTTGGGGCGGATGTCCCAGTAGAAGTCCTTCATCGACTTGATCACGCCCGTGTGCTCCATCTTGGAGAAGAAGCTGTGCTCGAACTCGTCCCATTTCAGGATGAACGGCGCGCGGCCGCTCATCGGGAAGGCGAACACGCTGTTCAAACGCGCGGAATTGAACAGGGTGTCGTTACCCTGCACATAAGGCGAGGACGCGGACAGCGCAATGAAGTGCGGCACGTAGCGGCTCAACGCATGCAGCAGATACAGCGCATCGTCGCCGCTGGCGCAGCCGATATGTACGTGCTGGCCAAAGATCGTGAACTGTTTGGCCAGGTAGCCATACAGCGCCGAGACTTCCTTAAAGCGCGGCTTGGAAAAAATCTTGCGCTCCGACCAGCGCTGGAACGGGTGGGTGCCGCCGCCGCAAATGCCGATGTTCAGCGTATCGGCCGCGCGCACCAGCGTGTCGCGCGTCTCGCGCAACTGGGCCAGCAGCTCGCTGTGGTTCGTGTGCACGTCGCTGTTAATCTCGATCATGCTCTCGGTGATCTCCGGCGTCACATGGCCGGGGAACGGTTTGCGCTCCAGCAGGTGCAGCAAATCCGGGCTCGACGCGGTCAGGTCGAAATCCGAGAGGCTGACCAGCTGCAGTTCCAGCTCCACACCCATCGTCAAAGGTTGCGACGATTTGAATTCTTCCAACGGCATATCAGCCCTCCTCTTTTGCCGTTTCGCGCGCACGGATCAGCGCACGCTGCGTGATGATCGGCCCAAGCACTTCCATGAACAAGGTCATGGCAGCCAGCGCGGCCAGTTCATCCACCAGCACAATACCCATGTAGCGCGTCTGCTCCAGCAGCAGGATGGCAAACACCGACATCGGCGACAAGGCGAAGCCAATCAGCGCGCCCTTGCGCCACGCAATACCCGAAACGTGTGCAAACACTGCCACCGCGATGGTCTTGGTGGCAAAACGTACCAGCACCAGCAAGATGCCAAGCTGCGCGCCGAACACCACACGTTGCCAGTCCAGCGTGGACACGGCAAACACGAACAGCAGCACCGTCAGCAGCTCGCCGATCGCGCCGAAGTTGCGCTGGGTGCGCGTAAATGTCACGCGGCGATGGCGCGCCGTAAGGCCGAAGGTGAGCGTCGCCAATACCGGCGACAGGTCCGAAGCCTGCGTGATCGACACCAGCAGCACAACAACCATGGCAAAGGCCACCGTACCGTCGCGTGCCAGCGTACCAAGGCTGCGCAGCAAGGCCGGCACCAGCATGCCCGCCACTGCACCCAGCACGGCCGATGCAAGCAATTCAATCACGCTGCGCGACACCGCCTGCGTCAGGCTGCCCGAAGTCTGGAATACCCAGAAACCCACCACCACCTTGAACACGAACAAAGCAAGCACGCAATTGATCGCCACCAGGTGCAGCAGACGCTCCGTCACCTGGCCCGAGCTGCGCTCCTCATTGATCACGCGCAGCACGCCGGCCGGCGACGTGGACATGGCCAGTGAAGCGAGCAGCAACGCCGTCAACGGCGGCATGCCTTGCCAGTTTGCGATCAAGAACACCGCGCCAAACGTGAGCGCGGATTCCGCCAGGCCACTGACCGCAATCCACGGATTGACGCGCAGCCAACGCAGGTTGATGCGGTAACCGAATTCAAAAAGAATGAGGCCGAATGCGATATTGGCGAGCAGGGTTACCTGGCTGCTGCCGTCCGGCACGAGAAGATCGGGCATGGCCTGCGCAAGCAGGAAGCCCACCAGGCCGTACACACTGATGCGCGGCAGATTGGTCCAACGATGAACGAACTCACCTGCGAGCCATGCAAGCAGCATGGCGCAAGGCCACGCGAGTTCGTCAGAGATGACTAACAAATCGGTCATAGACTTACCTCCGAGCCGTACTATATTGCATTTGTGAAAAACATGTCACACGAATCTTCGTTACAATGCCACGCATGGACATGATCAGCGAACACGTTTGCCATGGCGGGATGCAGCGCTTCTATCGCCATGAGTCGGAAGCGATTGGCTTGCCAATGCGCTTTTCCATCTTTATTCCGCCGCAGGCAGCGCAAGGTCCAGTACCCGCGCTGTTCTACCTTGCGGGCCTCACCTGCACCGAGGAGACCTTTGCCATCAAGGCCGGTGCACAGCAGCATGCCGCGCGTGAAGGCTTGATCCTCATCGCACCTGACACGAGTCCGCGCGGCGCCGGCATTGAAGGCGAAACGGCCAGCTGGGATTTCGGCGAAGGTGCCGGCTTCTACCTCGATGCCACGCAAGCACCGTGGTCGCAGCATTACCGCATGGAGAGCTACATCCACGAACTGCGTAAGCTGGTCATCGATGAACTGCCTGTGGACCCGAAGCGCATCGGCATCTTCGGCCATTCGATGGGCGGGCATGGCGCACTGACACTGGCCTTGCGCCGGCCGGATTTGTTCCGCAGCGTATCGGCCTTCGCACCGATCGCGGCGCCGGTACGCTGCCCATGGGGACAGAAAGCCTTCAGCGGCTACCTGGGATCAGATAAAGAGACCTGGCTGCAGCATGACGCCAGCGCGTTGATGTCCGTGCAGGACGAAGCGCCCTTCCCCAATGGCATCCTGATCGACCAGGGCCTGGCCGACAAGTTCCTTGAGGAGCAGTTAAATCCGGGAGTGTTCGAGGATGCGTGCCGCGCCGCCGGTCAGCCTTTGGAGCTGCGCCGGCATGCGGGCTACGATCATGGCTACTACTTTATTTCTAGCTTCATTGGCGACCATGTGAAGTTCCACAGCCGCCAGTTGAAGGAACTTACTTAGTCATCACGCGGCGGATGGTCTCCGCCAGTTCTTCCGCAACGAACTTGGCTACGTAGGCGTCGGCACCGACACCTTTCACGTGGTCTTCGTTTGTCTTGCCCGACAGCGAAGAGTGGATCACCACCGGGATCTTGGAAAAACGCGCATCCTGCTTGACCAGGCGGGTCAGCGTGAAGCCATCCATCTCCGGCATTTCCAGGTCGGTCAGCACCAGGGCCACGCGGTCTTCGACCGGAATGCCTTCGGCCTTGCAGCCTTCGGCGATGTGATTCAGCTTATCCCAGGCTTCCTTACCGGTCTTCAGCATCACGAACGGCGCGTGCATCGCTTCCAGGCCGCGCTCGATCAGGTTGCGCGCCACCACGGAATCGTCGGCAGCGAGGATGAAGGTGCCTGGCTTCAGAGGCAGGCGTCCGATGGTGTTTTCGTCGATGTCCTTGCCGTCGTTCGGGGTCAGGTTGCGCAGGATGGTTTCCACGTCCAGCACTTGCGCCAGGCGGGTGTTCTGTACGTCGCCGTCGACGCGCGCGATGGAGGTCACCATGCCGCCGCCGTGGCTGCCTTCCGCGCTCAAGACCTGGCTCCAGTCCAGGCGCACGATTTCGTCCACCGACTCCACGGCGAAAGCCTGGGTGGTGCGTGCGAACTCGGTCACCAGCATGATGTTCAGGCCAGTCTTCGGCTTGACGCCGACGATACCCGGCAGGTCCATCACTGGAATGATCTGGCCGCGCAGGTTGACCACGCCCAGCATATGCGGCTCCGAACCCGCGACTGCCGTCACGGTCGGCATCGCAACAATCTCGCGGATCTTGAAGACGTTGATGCCGTATAGCTCCGAGTTGCCGCTGGTGTTATCAACGCCCAGGCGGAACAGCAGCAGCTCGAACTTGTTGGAGTTTGTGAGGTTACTACGCTCGTCAACTTCTTGTTGAACGGAATTCATCGCGATCGCTCCAATCTGCTTTAAATGGCATTCCCTTTGGTATGGAATGTTTCGGCAGTATACCGGCGTTTTTAAAACATCCGGGAGCGATGAGGGGCAGAAACAACAAAAAAAAGGACGCACGATGGCGTCCTTTCAAGAATCCTGGAGCGGGAAAAGAGTCTCGAACTCTCGACCTCAACCTTGGCAAGGTTGCGCTCTACCAACTGAGCTATTCCCGCAGAAGGCGCTATTATGACAGCCACTTTTATGAGTGACAAGTTCTTTTTCGAATGGCATCCCCCTATAATGCGCGCATGGATTCTATCGAGATAGTTTTAGCAATGCTGCTGGCGGTGATCGCCAGCGCCTACCTGAAGCGGATGCTGTCCGGTGGCATTCCCCTTCCCCTGGTCCAGATCGGCCTGGGCGCAGGTATTGCAGCCTGGTCCGGCCATGGCATCCAGCTTGATCCGGAACTGTTCTTCCTGCTGTTTATCCCGCCGCTGCTTTTTCTCGATGGCTGGCGCATCCCGAATACCGGCCTGTTCCGCGACCGCGTGGTGATCCTGGAGCTGGCCCTGGGCCTGGTGATTTTCACCGTGCTGGGCGCCGGCTACCTGATTCACTGGATGATTCCCGCAATGCCGCTGCCGGTGGCCTTTGCACTGGCGGCCATCCTGTCGCCGACCGATCCAATCGCGGTCGGATCGATCGCTTCCCGCGCACCGATTCCGAAACGGCTGATGCACATCCTGGAGGGCGAAGCGCTGCTGAACGATGCCAGCGGCCTGGTGTGCTTCCGCTTTGCCGTGGCTGCGGCGCTCACCGGCACCTTCTCGCTGACCAGCGCTTCGCTGACCTTTGTCTGGCTGGCCGCTGCCGGCATTGCTGCCGGCGTCGCGGTGACCGCGGCGGTCGCGTGGCTGCAAGGCCGCCTCACCACGCGCTACGGCGAGCCCTCGGGGTCGCCGATCCTGGTCAGCCTGCTGATCCCGTTCGGCGCCTATCTGATCGCGGAGCGCATGCATGCCTCCGGCATCCTGGCTGCCGTCGCGGCGGGTATCACCATGAGCTATGTTGAGCTGGGCGGCCAGGCGCTGGCGGCCACCCGCATCCAGCGCACCGCCGTGTGGGACACGGTGCAGTTCACGCTGAACGGGGTGATGTTCGTACTGCTTGGCGAACAACTGCCGGACATCCTGCGCGGCGCCAGCGAGTCCCTTGAACAAAGCGGCCACATCAATTCATGGTGGCTGGTGCTGTATGCGTTTGCCATCAGCCTTGGCCTGATTGCGCTGCGCTTCGTTTGGGTGTGGGCGACACTTCGCGTGACGCTTTACCGCCGCAGCCGCAAAGCTGGCGCGGGCAATGGCGGGCGCCCGCACTGGCGCTTGTTGCTGGCGACGGCGCTGGCGGGAGCGCGCGGTGCGATCACCCTGGCCGGCGTGCTGACGTTGCCGCTGGTGCTGCCCAACGGCGACCCGTTTCCGGCGCGCGACCTGACCATCCTGCTTGCCAGCTCGGTGATTTTGATTTCCCTGCTCGCGGCCAGCATCGGCTTGCCTCGCCTGCTGGGCGGCATGTACTTCCCAGAGGAGCCGGCCGAGCGCCAGCAGGAAGACATGGCGCGCCGCCAGGCAGCGTCCGCAGCGATTGCCGCCATCGAGCGCGCCGAACTGGCGCTGGCCGACGCACACCATCCGGACGTCTTGCCGCAAGCTGCGGCGCGCGTCATCGCCCTGTATGAATACCGCCTCAACGTGGCGTGGTCGGCGGAAGACCAGAACAAGGAACACTTCCGCAAACTGGACCGAGCCGAGCGTGAGCTGCGCCTGGCGGCCATGGAGGCGGAGCGCCAGGAAATTTTCAACCTGGCGCGCCATCACCACATCTCCGACGAAACGGCGCGCAAGCTGGTGCGCGAGATTGACCTCGTCGAAGCGCGTCACCAGAAGCAGGTGAAATGAACCGCCGCGCGACACTCTCCCTCGCAATCGCGTGGCTGCTGTTCTGGGCCATGATGGTGGCGACTGCGGTGCAGGAGTTCATGCGCCATGACAGCAACGGGCCGCTCTGGCAGCCCATCCTGTGGGAGTCGTCCTCGATGCTGGTAGCGTCGCTGCTGCTGACGGCCCAACGCCTCGGCACGCGCCGCTATGACGGCTTGCTTTCCACCCCAGCTCGCTGGTTTGCGCGGCAAGCGCTGTGGCTGCCGGTCTGGTGGATCCTCTTCACACCGCTGGCGTTCGGCATTCGCCATGCGGTGTACGCCGCCATCGGCATGGAATACCGGCATGAGCCCTGGGGCGAGACTTTCCTGTACGAGAACATCAAGATCTCGATCTTCGTGGTGATCTTCACGCTGATTACTTTTGGCGTACTGTCCTTCCGCGCTGCGGAGCAAGCGAATGCCCAGTTGCGCACGGCGCAGCTGCATCAGCTTACACAGCAGATGCAGCCGCATTTCCTGTTCAATGCATTGAATACGATTTCTTCGCTGATGCATTCCGACGTTGACCGCGCCGATGCCACGCTGGTGCAGCTGGCCGACGTGCTGCGGGCGACGCTGGATGTCAGCGGGCAGCAGCAGGCGCCGTTGTCGACCGAGCTGCGGCTGCTGCGCGGCTATGCGCGGCTGATGGAGGAACGCTTTGCCGACCGCGTGCAGATTGGATGGAATATCGATGCAAGCTGCGGCGATTGCCTGGTGCCGGTGATGAGCATGCAACCCTTGTTGGAAAACGTGTTCAAACACACGGTCGAGCGGCGACGCGGCGTGACCAGCATCGCCATCAGTGCCAGGCGTGACGGCGGCACGCTGCTGCTCGCAGTCGCCGATGATGCCGGCCGGCTGCCCGCCGCAGCGGACACCGGCTCGGTGAGCTGCAGCGGCATTGGCGTACGCAACCTGCGCGAACGGCTGCAGGCGCTGCATGGCGACCAGGCCTTGCTGACGCTGATCCAGCTGGAACCAGCCGGCGTCCGTGCCGAAATGAGGCTTCCATGCGCATCCTGATCGTCGACGACGAGCGCCCTGCCCGCGACAAGCTGCGCCGCATGCTGGTGCAAGAGCATGGCATTACCGCCATCGAGGAAGCACGCGACGGCGTGGAAGCGCTCGAGAAAGTCGCATCCTTCGCCCCCGACGCCATCTTCCTCGACGTGCAGATGCCCGAAGTCAGCGGCCTTGAGGTTGCTGCCTCCCTGCCACAGCCGGCGCCGCTGGTGGTATTTGCTACCGCATTCGACGAATACGCCGTGACGGCCTTCGACGCCAACGCCATCGACTACCTGCTGAAACCCTTCGACGCTACGCGCCTGCAGCGCGCCATGCAGCGCCTGCGTGAACGCATGACGGCCCGCGCCACGCAATCCGAAAAACCGCCCGGCCTGCCAGGCGCGCCGCTTCAGCAATTGCTGGTCACAGAGCGCGGCAGCACACGCGTGGTGCCGGTCGCCGACATCCAATGGCTCGAGACCGCGGACAACTACGTGGTCCTGCACACAGCCCAGGGAGCGCCCCTGCTGCGGCAAACCCTGACCGATCTGCTGGATAGCCTGGGCAGCGACTTCATGCGCTGCCATCGCCGTGCCGCCGTGCGCCTGGCGCTGATCGACAAGATCGACCAGCAAGGGCAACTGGTGCTGCGTAATGGCGCCCTCGTCCCCTTAGGCCGCAACCACAAAGCCGAACTGATCGCCGCCCTGTCCGGCTCCACAAAAAATCCCTGAATTATCGCGCCCAGCGCATCGGCGTGACCTGCGCCTGGTTGAAAAACCGTTCGCCCCAACCAAATGCCGTTCGCCACCAATTGCTCGCCTGGCAGGCCGCGCCACCCTAAGCTGGCGTCATGTCCAACCCTGCTTGCCAAACCATCATGCAAAACAAACGCCTGTATTTCCTCGACTGGCTGCGCATCGGCGCATTCTTCCTCCTGGTGCTGTACCACACCGGCATGTATTACGTGACCTGGGATTGGCATGTGAAAACGCCCCACCCCAGCGACGCCATCGAACCTTTCATGATGCTCTCCTCGCCTTGGCGCATGTCCCTGCTCTTCCTGATCGGCGGCTCGGCGGCTGCTTTCCTGCTGGAAAAGCTGGGCGGAAAGGGACTGGCGAAGGAGCGCAGCAAACGGCTGCTGATCCCGCTGATCTTCGGCATGTTCTTTATCGTGCCTCCGCAAGCGTACTTCGAGGTGGTTTCGGATGTCGCCTACCAGGGCAGCTATGTCGACTTCATGCAGTTGTATGTGCGGGCCTACCACGGATTCTGCGACCACAATGGCTGCCTGGACCTGCCGACCTGGAATCACCTTTGGTTCCTGCCTTACCTTTGGGTGTACACCCTGATCCTGGCCGCCATCGGCAGCCGCCGCGTACAGGCCGCCGGCGCCTGGCTTCTGGGCCAGCTGCACGGCTGGAAGCTGTTCATGCTGCCTGTCGGCGTTCTGGCCCTGGGCCGCATCCTGCTGCTGCCGCATTGGCCGCACACGCATAACCTGGTGGCGGACTGGCATAACCACGCCATGAGCCTGCCGGTCTTCCTGCTGGGCGCGGCAATGGCGCGCCAAGGTCAATTCTGGCAGCGGCTGGACGATGCGCGCTTCGCTGCGCTTGGCTTCTTCCTTGCTAGTTGGGCTGCCGTGGTTTGCTTCAACTCGATGAACGAGCCATTCCAGATAACCTGGCTGCCGGTGGCGCGCGTCATCTACGCCCTGTGCCAGTGGAGCGGCATCGTCGCCGTGTGCGGTTTCGGCCATCGCCACCTGAATTTCGACAGCGCGAAGCGCCGCTACCTGACGCAGGCCGTATTCCCGGTCTACATCCTGCATCAGACGCTGATTGTCTGCCTGGCCATGGCATTGCGCGCAGCCGGCCTGCCGCCTGTGACGGAAGGCTTGCTGATTGTGGTGCTGACGCTGGCGATCAGCTTTGGCGTGTTCGAAATCGTGCGCCGCCTGCCGCTGCTGCAGCCGCTGTTCGGCGTGGGGAAAGCGGCAGGCGCCAAGCCCGCCGCACAGGAAGAGTTAGTTCAAAACCTTGCGTGACCGCTTGGCGCGATACATCTCGGCATCGGCAATGGCGAGGGCTTCCTCCAGGTCGATGCCGGGCTTGCGCATGGCCATGCCGAGCGATGCTCCGACGTCGTAACCGGCCAGGGTTTCCTGCACCCTCAGCAGCATGGCCTGGGCGTCGAAGTAATCGCATTCCACCATCAGCATGGCAAATTCGTCGCCACCCATGCGTGCCACGACGTCGGAGCCGCGCGTGACTTCCTTCAGGGCCTTGCTGCAGCGGATCAGCAGCGCATCGCCGGAAGCATAGCCTTGGGTATCGTTATAAAACTTGAGGTCGTCCAAATCGAGAGACACCACACATGCGGGGTGGCCGTAGCGGCGGCAGCGTTCTTCCTCCCGCAGGACCAGCATGTCCCAGCCACGGCGGTTGTACAGGCCCGTCAGCTCGTCGCGCGTGATATCCACGTCGACGCGTTCGGCCTTGCGTACGGCTTCGATGCCGGCCAGTTCGGCCTCCAGCAAGCCGCCCAGCAGCTCGCCCATCAGCACTACCATGTCCTTGTCTTCCCGAATGCGCTCAGGCTGCGGCTCCGGATCGATGGCGCACAAGGTGCCGAACAGCGTGCCGTCGGCTCGCCGCAACGGGACACCGACGTAGGCGCCAATGGCAATCTGCTGCGTGATCGGAGCTGCGGCGTAGGCGGGTTCCTTCGTCACATCCGGCGCGATGTGCGGCCCCTGTCCTTCCACCATGCGTGAACACAAGGTCTCCGCCCAACTATAGACCTGGCCAGGCTTGACGCCGTAGCCGTGGTCTTCAGCAAAGAGGACGATCCAGTCCTTGCCGTCGTTGCGGGTGACCATCCATAACTTGAAGCCCAGGCGCTGCCGAAGGAATTGCATCGTGGCCTTGGAAGCGGCTGCAAAATCGTTCATCATTGCGTGCCTCATCAATAGCGAGTTCTGGCTAGACTAGAACTCCCATTATGCACCGGTCGGAGTAGACTTGACAGCCTAATTTACCTGGAGAATGCCGCGATGACACGCCTTACCGCCAAGGACTTTGATCCCGAAGTACTGGAGCTGTTCGACAAATACGTGCATGGCCAGTTGAGCCGCCGCGAATTCATTTCACGCGCCGCACGCTATGCGGTGGCCGGAGCGACGGGGGCCACCCTGCTCGCAACCCTGGCGCCTAGCTTTGCCGCGCCGCTGCTACCGGCCGATGACAAGCGCATCAAGGCCGGCTTCGTGGAATACCCTTCGCCGAATGGCTACGGAACGCTGCGCGGCTATCTGGTGCAGCCGGCGGCCGCCCAGGGCAAGCTGCCCGCCGTGCTGGTGGCACATGAAAACCGCGGCCTGAACCCGCATATCGAAGACATTACGCGCCGCCTGGCGCTGGACGGCTTCCTGGCATTTGCGCCGGACGCCCTCTTCCCGCTTGGCGGCTATCCGGGCGACGAAGACAAGGCGCGCGAACTGTTCGCCAAGCTGGACCAGGCCAAGACCCGCGCCGATTTCCTTACCGCAGAAAAAATCCTGAAGTCGCACCCGGCCGGCAACGGCAAGGTGGGCGTGGTGGGCTTCTGCTATGGCGGCGGCATGGCAAACTATCTGGCGACCATGGTGCCGGACCTGGCGGCAGCCGTGCCGTTCTACGGCCAGCAACCGGCTGCAGCCGACGTGCCGAAGATCAAGGCGCCCCTGCTGATTCACGATGCCGGCAACGATGCCCGCATCCTCGCCGGCTGGCCGGCTTATGAAGCGGCACTGAAAGCAGCCGGCGCCCATTACGAGCATCACGTCTACCCCGGCGTCGAGCACGGCTTCAACAACGACACCACCCCGCGCTACGATGCGGCGGCTGCCAAGCTGGCCTGGCAGCGCACCGTGGACTTCCTTCGCCAGAAGACCGCTACTTCGTCAACGTGAAGGTGTGGGCGACTGGGCCCGGCAGCAAAGGCACAGGCCTGCCTGCCGCCCAGTCGGCATGGCCGGCGAGGAAGAATGGCGATAGCGGGTGGCCGCTCTGGCCGCCCGGCATATTGAACAATCCCTGCTCCTCATGGCCCGGCGACACCGTCATGCGCTCGGACTGGCCGAAAGCCGGCCCCGCCACCCGCGGCATATTGCTATCGCCCGGGAGCTGGTCCGGCGGAACGCTCAGCCACTTTTTCAGCATCGGCATGGCTCCCGCAATCGGATGCGCAATCGTGGCGGTATTGCGCGCCCCCCAGGTGGCCGACGCCAGCGGCTTGCCATCCTTGGTCATGTACGCGATGGTGCGGTCCAGCGCCGCCAGCTGCAGCGCCTTCCAGCTCGCGTGGCCTTGCGGCAGCCAGCCGGCCGGCTGCTCGTCCAGCAAACGTCCCAGCACCACCGGCCAACGGCTGGAAGCCGCACGCATATTGGCGTCCTTGTTCAATTTCGCTAATTCGATATTCGCGCCGCCGTAAAGCAATTCATACAAGGACCACATGAAGGAGCGGCTGGCGCGGTAGGCAACCGAATCCACGCTTGCGTGGCCAGTCCACGTGGTCTTCAGGAGACGGGCCAGTTCCGCGCGCTGCGGTTTGTCTTTCAGCGCTTCCTCATCGAGCACGGCCAGCGCGCGGTCACGCCATTGGGAGATGAACAGGGCGCGGTCGTCCAGCGCAACGCTGAAAACGCCCTGCTCGTCGGTCTTGTCACCCAGTGCGGCCACGCTGTCGCGCACCTGGCTGGCGCGCGCCCCCATGTCATAACCTCCATCACCCAGCTTCACGGCATCTGCGCCCAGCAACTGGCGGTTATTGGCTGTCACGAGCTGGCCGCTGGAGGGATTGCGCACCGCAGGATAGGCCGCCGCCGGCAGCAAGCCTTGCCAGCCGCGCGTGCTGCCGTTGGCCGCCAGCGGATAGCTGGCATCGACCGGCGTTGCAGGCCGCTGCGGCAGCGGGCCGACGATGGTCCAGCCGATATTGCCGCTGCTGTCGCCCACCACCAGGTTCTGCGCCGGCATGCCGATCCTGGGCGCCAGCGCCAGCGCTTCATTCACGCTCTCCATTTCTTCCATATGCAGCAGCGTGAGGTTAACCGCTTTCACGTCATGCGCCACCCAGTGCAATGCGTAGTCGCGGCTGCCGGCGCGCATTACCGGCCCCAGCGAAGTTTCGCGCACCTTCAAGGTGACTGAAGGTTTGCCTTTGACCAGGATGATTTCGTCATGCTCTACCGGGGTCTCCCAGCCGCCCGGCAGCTTGAGCTGGCCCGGCCGGTCCTTGGCCGTGGCGACTTCCACCAGGTCGGCATAGTCGCCATAACTGTTCGTGAAACCCCAGGCGATATCGCCGTTGCTGCCCGCCGCCACTGCCGGAACGCCGGGGATGCTGACGCCCACCACACGGCGCGTGCTGCCATGCGGGCCCGGTACGTGCAACAGCAAGCGATACCAGGTTCCCGGCAGGCTGATGTTCAAGTGCATATCATCGGACACGATCGCACCGCCGCTTCGGCTGCGCTTGCCCGACACCGCCCAGTTATTGCTGCCTACCCCATCGACAAAGGACGCTGCGGCCAGGGTGGCCGGCTCCGGCGCCACAGCCTTGCCCCACCAGTCCGGCGCACGAGGCGGGATCGGCGTATCGGGCGCGGGCGGGCTGGCAGCGTCGAGCGGCGCATCCCACTGGCTTGTTTCCGGCAGCAGGAAAGCCAGTTGCGCCGGGTTCGCATGTTCCTTCAGCCAGCCGCGCGCAAGCTCGCGGCCGATGCCTGTCACTTGCAAATCGATATACATGGCTGATGCCACCAGATAGGAATCTTCGAGCGCCCATGGGCGCGGCGTCATGCCCACCAGTCCGTATTCAAATGGCCGGGTACCGAGCGCATTCAGGCCATCGTTCACACCGGCGGTGTAACGCTCCAGCAGGCGGCGGTCAGCGGCCGGCATCAGCTGGATCGCCTGCGCCGCGCGGGCGCGGAAGCGGTGCAGGCGGTTGATACGGTCCATTTCCAGCGTCTTGTCGCCAAACAGCTCGGAAAGCTCGCCGGAAGGCTTGCGGCGCAATAGATCCATCTGGAAGAAACGGTCCTGCGCATGCACATAGCCGGTTGCATATGCCACGTCATCCCTGTTACTGCCGGTAATCGAAGGAACGCCACGATCGTCGCGCGCTATGGTCACCGTAGCGGCCAGCCCGGGGACGCTGCGCCGTCCATCGAGTTGGGCCAGGCTGCCGCGCAGGAAGAACCATACGCCGAACACCGCAACCAATAGTAGCGCCAGCAAACCCAGCGCAAGACGCTTCAGCCATCGCTTTGCCATCGGCAACCTCATTCTTATTATGTTGAGTTAATCTTGCCAGAAATCCAAAAAAATAGGGGTACTAAAAGTGTAAGCGTGCTACAGTAATTCCCATGATCGCCGCCCCCACTCCATCGAACGAGGCCGAGCGCCTGGCAGCCCTGTTTGCCCTACTGCTGCTCGACACGCCACCCGAGGAGCGATTCGACAAGATCGTCGAATTCGCCGCCGAGGAATTCGAAGTTCCCATCGCGCTGATTTCCCTGCTCGACACCGACCGCCAATGGTTCAAGGCCGCCGTGGGCCTGGGCGATACCTGCCAGACGGGCCGCGACATTTCTTTCTGCGGCCACGCAATCATGCGTGCCGAAATCATGGTGATCGAGGACGCCCTGCTGGACGAGCGCTTCCACGATAATCCGCTGGTGACCGGGGCGCCGCATATCCGCTTCTACGCAGGGGCGCCGCTCATCCTGTCCAACGGACTTGCGCTCGGCACTTTGTGCATCATCGATACGAAACCGCGCCAGCTCGATCCCATGTCGCTGGCAATCCTGTCCACCCTGCGCAGCCTGGTGATACAGGAACTGGAGGGCAGCCATGGCTGAACTCAAACAAATGCTGCTGGTGGAACCGGAAAGCATGCTGCGAAGGACCGTGGCCCTGACAGCGCGCTCAATGGGCCTGGCCGACGTGCAGGAAGCAGCCAACGCCCCGCTGGCGCGCCAGCTGCTGGGCCAGCGCGCCTTCCACGGCGCCCTGATCTCGATCGATGCCGGCGACGCCTTCGATTTCACGTTGCTGGACCTGGTGCGCCAGGGACACAGCGCCAGCCGGCCGCGCATACCGATCGCCGTGCTTGCATCGCGTTGCGATGATGTCCTGCTGGCCGCCCTGCGCGAACGCGCCATCACGCGCATCGTGCTGAAGCCCTTCCGCGCCCGAACCCTGCTCGACGCCTTCAGCGCACTGGCCGGCGCCTAAGTCCCCGTCGTGGCATTGCCGTCGCCGCCGTGCATCAACTCATGGTAGCGGAAGGCGTCGCGGATGTTGTCGCGCAAGGCCTGGTCATCCCAGGGCTTGGTGTAGAAGCGGTAGATTTCGCCGCGGTTGATGGCATTCAGCACAGATTCCAGTTCGGCGTAGCCGGACAGGATGATGCGGACCGTGCCCGGGTAAAGCTTGCGCACCCGGCTCAAGAAGTCAGTGCCGCTCATTTCCGGCATGCGCTGGTCGCTGACGACCACTTGCACTTCGTGGGTGGCGAGAAGGGAAAACGCTTCCTGCGCATTGTGGGCCGGCAGGATCTGGTAGCCGTCGCGGCGCAACAGGCGCATCAGCGACGACAGCACATTCGGCTCGTCGTCCAGCAGCAGCAAGGTCTGCTTCCGGTGTTCCGCTGGCCGCAGCGCGGGCTGGCGCGATTGCTCTTGCTGCAGCAAGGCGGCAAAGGCTTCCGGCATGATCGGCTTGCTCAGGTGGTAGCCCTGCGCTTCGTCGCAGTTATAGCGCTGCAGGTACGCCAGTTGTCCTTCCGATTCGACACCCTCGGCGATGATGCGGAAGTCCAGGCTGTGGCCCAGCGAAATCACGGAGCGGACAATCGCAGCCACCGTGGGATCGCCCAGCATGTCGCGGACAAAGGACTGGTCGATCTTCAGGTAATCGATGGGGAATAGCTTGAGGTAGGCCAGGCTGGAATACCCGGTGCCGAAGTCGTCAATCGACAACGCAACGCCGACCTTTTTCAGCCGCTGCACAGTGGCCACGGCTTCATCGGCGTTCTGCATCATCATGCTTTCGGTCAGCTCCAGCTCCAGGTACTGGGCCTGCAGGCCTGTGCTGCGCAGGGCTTCCACCACCTCGTCAGCCAGGCCTTTGTCGCGGAACTGGCGCGCCGAAACGTTGACCGCCACGCGCAAATGCTTCAGGCCCGCATCCTGCCATGCTTTGTTCTGCGCACAGGCGGTGTGGATCACCCAGCGGCCGAGCGCCACGATCAAGCCCGTCTCTTCGGCGACGCCAATGAAGCGGCCTGGCGGGATTAGTCCCATGGTCGGGTGCTGCCAGCGCAGCAGCGCTTCGACACCGGAAATCTCCCCAGTGGCCACGTTCATTTTTGGCTGGTAAACCAGGAACATTTCGCCGCGCGCCAGGGCGCCGCGCAGTTCGTTTTCGATGGCGGCGCGCTCCACGATGCGCGCATGCATGGCCGGCTCGTAGAATTGCACCTGGTTGCGGCCGCTTTCCTTGGCCCGGTACATGGCGATGTCGGCATAACGCATCAGCAACTGAGGATCGGTGGTGTCGGCCGGATAAATCGATACGCCCATGCTGCAGGTGACCGCGTGCTCCTGCCCCGCCAATTGCACGGGCGCTGCGATGCTGTCCAGGATCTTGCGCAGCACCGCTTGCGACGGCGTGGCTTCGTGGCCGTCCAGTAGCACCAATACGAATTCGTCGCCGCCCATGCGCGCCACGGTGTCCGTGTCGCGTACGCAGCTGTTCAGTCGCGTAGCAACAGTGCGCAGCAGCTCGTCGCCTGCTTCGTGCCCCAGGTTGTCATTCACCAGCTTGAAGTTGTCAAGGTCGATGAAAGCCACCCAGACCGTGTGGCCGTAGCGCTGGGCGTAACCAATCGCCTGCGCCAGCCGGTCGCCGCACAGGTTGCGGTTCGGAAGACCGGTCAGCGCGTCGTGATTGGCCTGGTGTTCGAGCTGCGCCTGGTAATCCATGGTGGACGTCATATCCGTCAGCACGCAGACGCGGTGGGTGTGCTGCCCCTGCGGCCCGCCGACCGGGGCCACGTGCAGCTGCGCCCAATACCCCCGGCCATCCTTGCGGTGCCCGCGCAGCATCAGCTGCACATCGCTCTGGCCGTGAACCGCCTCATGAAGGGCGGTGCGGGCGGCTGCATCATCATGATCGGCCAGCAGTTGTTCCAGGCTGCGTCCGGTCAGCTCATTGGCCGCATAGCCGGTCAGTTCGGCCAGGGCCTGATTGGCGTAATCGATCTCGTCGCTGCCGTCGCGGATGGCGGTGATCGCGATGGCGTTCACGCTCGATTCGAGGGCGCGGTTATGCAGCTGGAGCATCAGGTCCACCTGCTTGCGCTCGGACACGTCCTCAATCGTGCCTAGCAGGCCGATGGTCTTGCCGGCCTGGTCGTGCAAGGGCAGCTTGTTGATCAGGAACCAGTGCACGCTGCCGTCCGCAAACAGCAGGTGGTCCTCGCGGTTAAGCTGGGGAACGCCGCTGAGTATGATTTGCCGGTCGTCGCTGCGGATACGCTCCGCATTGTGCGCCCAGGGAAAATCAAAGTCGCTCTTACCCACCACTTCTTCCTGCGCTTTCATGCCGGCCGCGCGCAGGAATACATCGTTGCAGCCGCGGTACAACAGGTCCATGTCTTTCCAGAAGATCTGGTGCGGGATGTGGTCGATCACCAGCTGCGTCATTTCCTGCGATTCGTGCAGGGCCTGTTCAATGCGCAGGCGTTCGGTCACATCGTGGGCGAAGACGAAGCGCGCCTTGTGCCCGGCCATCAGCAGCGGGTGGGACGAGATTTCGACCTGGATCAGGCGGCCGTCCTTGCAGCGATGGGTCCAGGCGCCCGATTGCTGCGCCGATGCACGTGGCGCCGTCGACAAGTCTTCGCGAAGCCGTTCGACTTCGTAATCAGGGCGGATATCCTCGATGGTCATATCGAGGAATTCCTCTTCGCTGTAACCATACACCGCCATCGCTGTGCGGTTCACCACCAGGAAACGCAGCGTGGAAATGTCGTACACCCACATCGGGTGCGGGTGATGGTCGAACAGGCGCTTGAAGCGCAGCCGGGAACCGTAGGAATCGGCCTCCGGCAAGGGGGTGATCAGGCAGCGGAAGCATTCGGGCTGGCCTTCATGGCCGGCATAATATTCCATCGCCAGCGTGACGGGTTTGCCGTCGCCCTCCTTTTCACGCAAAGCCAGTTCGCCGCGCCACATACCGCGCGCCCGGGCTTCCGGCATGGCATCGTCGCGCAGTTCGGCTGCCGACCAATTGCGGAACAAATGGAATGCCCTGGCGCCGGCCTCGAGTTCCGTGGCCCGGCGCCGCGCGTGGGCGTTCGCGGCAAGAAATCTGCCTTCGGCGTCCATCATGAAAGCCAAGTTGGGGCTGTCCTCATACACAGCAGTGAATGCGTCCAGCCTGGTCCTTCCCGGCGAAGCGAGAAAAGCCCTGTCCATGCCACTGATGGTAGCAGAACTATTTTGCCAGCAGCGCCCATCTGAGTGGCAATGCATCTTCCCGCCATACAAGCTGCTGCGGTTCGAATTCCCAGTGCCTTTCTTCGCCGTTCAGAATGATGCGCGCCGTACCGCTCATTTGCAGCAGGCCTCCACTGTCAAAATCCGGGAACACCAAACCAGCCTTGCCATTCAACAGTATGTTACCGAGAGTGGCAAAAAACCGGTTGCCTTCATAGTCGGGAATCCTGAGCTTGCCGTCGCTGCTGAGCTGGACAAAACCAGGCTCGCCGCCGCGGTGCGATACGTCAACGCGCATCGCCTCCCCTTCGCCCGAATAGCTGGCGACGAAAAAAGTCCCGCTGCGGCCGATCAGGTCGCGCGCCAGTGCATCGAGCTGCGGCAGGCAGCGCGGCGGCAGGCCGGATGGTTCACCCGGCAAACGCTCGAAGCGATAGTCGCGTTTGTGGATGTATTGCGGGCAGTTGCCAAACGATTCCCCGACCGCGATCTCGTAACGTTCCCCGCCCAGTGCGTGCAAACGCCCATTCAAGCGGTTACGGCGCCTCGTGTGCAGCTCGATACCGAGCATGCCGACGGCCGCGCCGTCACGCAGGCCTCCTTGCGCCGGATCGTCCGCATCGGCTGGCAGCACGAGCTGCAAGCGTTGCGGATCCGGCGAATGCATGAAGCCTTCTTCCCCGGCACGCAGGGTGGCCCATGGCCGCCCCTCGGCATCGACGCTGCCGAACACGGCGAACGGCAGCTGGGCAAAAAAGTCGCGGTGCTGGTCCGGCATGTAATTGCGGATCACCTTGCGGCCGATTTCGTCCATCCGTTCGACCGCGCCGATCGTGGCTTGCAGCGCGATTTCACCGGCGTGCCAGGGCGCGTTCATGCTGCCAACCCGACAGGTGATTTGATGAAGGGCTGGAAGCGCGGCAGCGCTTCGACGCGGGCCAGCCAGGCCGTGACGCTGGCGTACGGCGCCAGGTCCACATTGCCTTCCGGCGCGCGCGCGATGTAGCTGTACAGGGCAATGTCGGCGATGGTTGGCTGGGCAGCGGCGATCCACTCCTTGCCTGACAGGCTGCTGTCCACCAGGCCCAGGATACGGTGGGCACGCTCGATGGCGTCGGCCGGGTCGACCGGCTTTTTGAACAGGTTGATGATGCGCGCGGTGGCCGGGCCGCTGGCGATTTCACCGGCGGCGACCGACAGCCAACGCTGTACGGCGGCGGCGCCCACCGGCTCTTTCGGCAGCCAGCCGGCATCGCCATAGCGGCTAGCCAGGTAGACCAGGATGGCGTTGGAATCAGCGATCACGGTGCCGTTGTCGTCCAGTACCGGCACCTGGCCGAAGGGGTTCAGCTTGAGGAAGGCTTCGGTTTTCTGCTCGGCTTTCAGCAAGTCGACTTCGACCAGTTCGAAGTCCAGGCCCAGCAAGGACAGGAACAGGTGCGCGCGGTGGGCGTGGCCGGAAATCGGGTGGTAATACAGCTTCATGGCATCTCCTTTCAAGTAATGATGAGAGTTTGATCCATGTGGGAGATGATTAGAATCACCACCGCCAGCAATTAACTATTCCAGTTTCCGGAATAATGCCTAGGGCAGCACTTCGAACAGCAGGAATTGCGTCACCTGGGTCTTGCCGAAGTTGTCGTCGCTTGCCAGTACCAGGGTGGCGTGGCCGTTGGGCAGGCGCGGACCGAAGGACATCGCCTCCAGGTTGTCGATGCGCGGCAGGCCGAGCGCTGCGAGGTTCAGCACCAGGCGCTTGCGGGCTTGCGTGAACGTGGCGCCGGCCAGGCCTGGCAGCGACTTCACGTCCGTTGCACTGCGCGCTTGGGTGGCATAGATACGCACGTCATTGCGATACACGCCATCGGCGCCCTGCACGGTGGCGCGCTCCAGCACGAGCAGTTCGCCATCGGGCAGCGGCAGGATTTCGGTGACGCCGTTTTCGGCCTCCTTGCCCGGTCCCGGCTCGAACGGGATCGGATCGACTGGATAGGCGAACTGGCGCATCACCTTGCCGTCGCGCTGGAACTGCGTCATGCGGACCAGGGCGCCATGCTGCGTGGCGGGAATCGGGCCGTCTTCATACAGCGGCCACTCGAGCGTGGCCCACAGGCTGCGGCCATCGGGCGCAAAGGCGATTCCTTCGAAGACCCCGTTGTAGCGCGAGCCGCGCTCCTCGTTCTTGTGAAACCTGAAGTTGTCCGGCAGCGGCAGGTCTGCAAGGTAGCCGCCATCGCGCGCAGCGTGGCGGATGAACGGATCGAGACCCGCACGGCGGTCGCCTTCGCTGGCGTACCAGATACTGCCGTCAAGCGGGTCGATACGGATTGATTCGACGTCGGCCTGGGCGCAACCGGCTGGGCTCGCGGCGTAATCCTTGCCGTCCGAGTTGATGAAGCGATGCACGCCGACGAAGCGCACGGCCCGGAAAGCGTTCGCATCGAAGTCAAATTCGGCTTCGTAGAATCGCGCGGGGCTGTGGCTGCAGCGGTCGTCCGATTCAATTACCCAACGGCCGCGCGCCGCGTCATAATCCAGGCCCGAGAAGCCGCCAAGCATGGTGCCTTCGTAAAGCGCCCGGTGCGGCACCCGCTGCTCGCCGATAAAACGCAGCGCGCTCACCGGTGAAGGCGCCGGGTTGACGCCGTCCGTCAGGCCGTCTGTTCCCTGGCTCGGCACGGCGACGCAGCCGGCCAATGCAGCGGCCAGCGCGGCGCCAAGCACGGCGGCTTGCGCGAATGCCGTGAAGCGCTTGGCAGCCTGCATTATGCGTGGTGCAAACGCTTGTGCATGGCACGCAGGCCAAGCCACATGCCAATCGCCACCACCGGCACCATCACGCCCATCAACAGCTCTGGATTCACGCCCACGCCCAGCACCTTGGCGCCCTTGGCGGTATAGCCGATCAGGCCCACCACGTAGTAGGAAATCGCCGCCACCGACAGGCCTTCTACCGCCTGCTGGAGGCGCAGCTGCTGTGCGGCGCGCTTGTTCATCGATTGCAGGATCTTGCGGTTCTGCGCCTCCTGCACGATGCCAACGCGCGTGCGCAGCAAGTCATTGCAGTTGGCGATGCGGCCTGCCAACGCCTGCTGGCGCGCGGCCACGGCCTCGCAAGTCTTCATGGCCGGCGCCAGGCGGCGCTCCATGAACTCCTCCACCGTCGGCGTGCCCTCGATGCGCAGCTCGCGCAGTTCATCGATACGGGCGTTGACCAGGCCGAAATACGCTTTGGATGCGGCGAAGCGGTAGCTGGTGTCGGCCGATACTTTTTCGATGCGCGCTGCAAGATGGGTAATGCGATCGAGCAGCGCCTGTTCCGTGGAGCCGTCATCGACCTTGCCATCGGCCTCCACCAGTGCGCCGGCCAGCGTCGCCAGTTCTTCTTCCACCTCGTTCAATTCAGGCGTGGCGGTCTGCGCCACCGGCAGGCCAAGCAGCGCCATCATGCGGTAGGTTTCCACTTCCAGCACACGCTGCACCAGGCGGCCGGACTGCTGCTCGTGCATGCCTGCGTCGCAAATCACGAAGCGACTGAAGCCATCGGCGTGGATGGCGAAATCGGTCCACATCTCGCCGCCATTCATGACCTGGCTGCCGGCCAGCGGCGCGCCCTGGAACAGGCGCTGCAGGCTCTCGGCAAAGGCCTGCTGCTTGCCGCCCGGACGTCCCAGCAGCACGTGCGCCGCCACCAGTACCCTGCCCTTCAGGCGCAGCAGCCACTGCTCCGGAAGGTGGCGCACCGGCATATTGGCAAAGGCCTCTTCCGGCATGGGCATGCTGGTCACAGTTTCGGCGAAGGTGAAGGTGGCGAATTCCGTATGCAATTCCCACTTCAGGCGGAAACGGCCGAAGTCGTGGCTGAAGTATTTTCCGCCTGCAGCCGGCGCCGCCACGCCGAAATGGCCGCAGAGATCCGCCAGCAAGGCTTGCTGCTCCTGTTCGCCAATGACAGCGAAGTGGCTCAGCAAGGTTGGCGCTTCCAGTTTCAGGAAGGGGCGCGAGTGGATCTCAGCAGCAAGGGGCACGCGCTGCGCATGATTCAGGCTGGAAAACACGATACTCATGGGGCTGGGCTTAGTGATGGCTGAGTCCAGATAGTAACATTGTATTTACCTCATGCTGCTGCGCCGCAACGCAACATCATCTTCCCCTCGCTCGCAGCCATCAGCGGTTCCAGCCAGAACTGGGTCGGCGGATCGCTGGCTCCCAGACGGACGCTGGCCGCATCAGTGATGATTTCGAGCAGGCGACCGCTGTCCGGATCGAGCAAATGCAGTGCAGCATTTTCACCACGGCCAGGGTCCAGCAGATAGCGCGCCTGACCCGGGAGATCGCTCACCTGCCGCGGAAGACGGCAATCCCAGGGAGTGCCCTTCACGTCCTGCTCCGGGCCCCCGGCGGGCACCACCCGCGCCGCGCGGACCATTAACAATTGCCTTCCCACATCGCCTTCGCCTCCCATCGCAAAGCCCGCGCGCAGGCTGAGGGTGGACTGCGCGGCTGCCGGGGCATGGCAATGCAAGGAAAGTCCATTGGCGTCGTCAAGGATATAAGTCGCAACCACCGACTGCGGGCCAGGGCTGACCAGGCGCAAGCCTACAGTGGCGTCCTCCACGAGCGGCACCGCATGCCAGGGTAGCCGGTGCAGCGCGCGCCCTGGCGCCGGAAGCAGATGAATTCCGCAATCGGTGGTATCGCCGCCGATCACATCAGCGAGGCGGCCCTGGCGGTCGGGCGCGCGCAGGCTTGCGATGGCCCCGCCCAACGTGCTGAGACGCACTTCCATTCCGTGCCGGTTACAAAGGGTGAATATAAATAGCGGCAAACCTTCCACAGTGTGACCGGCGTCTTCCTGTGTAATGCTTAGTTCCATTTCTTAAGTATATTCAGCCACCGTATATTTGATAAAATTGGGCTTTATTTCCGGTCGGCAAATTAATAAATGCAGGCATCGCAAATTTCTTCTCGTACAGCCCTTGCGCTAGGGGCGGCGCTCTTGGCAGCGTGCTTTTCCGCGCAAGCAGACGAGGTATCCGACATCAATAAAATGATGCGCGCCGGGCAATTACCAGCTGCTTTAGCCAAGGTCGATGTTGCACTATCGCAACACCCTAAGGATGCGCAATTGCGTTTTATCAAAGGAATGATTTTGTCCGAACAGGGCAAAAGCGCCGATGCAATTAATGTTTTCCAAAAACTGACGGAAGATTATCCGGAATTACCTGAGCCTTATAACAACCTGGCGGTTTTGCATGCCTCGGCCGGGAATTACGACAAGGCTCGCGTAGCGCTGGAACGCGCCATCCGCACTAATCCGGCTTACGCTACGGCACACGAAAACCTGGGCGATGTGTATGCCAAATTGGCGAGCCAGTCTTATGACAAGGCGATGCAGCTGGCGGACCCCGGGCAACAACCGCCGCAGAAGTCGAAACTGGCAATGGTCCGCACGCTGACGCCGAAGGGAGAGCCTGCGTCGCTGCTGGCCACAGTGTCGCCGGCTTCCGCACCTGCCAAGGCGACGGCTGCGCCTGCCCCTGCGCCAGTGATCGCGCAAGCTGCACCAGCCCCGTCCAAAGTGGCGCCGCCTGTGGCCGCGCCAGCCAAACCTGCTCCAGCGCCGGCGCCTGTCGTGGCACAGGCAAAACCTGCTCCGATTCCCGCACCTGCGCCCGCACAGGCAAAGCCGATCCCTGTAGCGCCGGCAGCCGTTGCGCCTGCCCCGGCGGTACAATTGGCAAAGGCGGCGTCCAAACCTGAGCCCAAGCCGGAAGCGCCCAAGAAAGAAGACAGCGACGGTGCCGACGTGATCAAGTCCGTAGAGAACTGGGCCAAGGCCTGGAGCTCGCAGGACATGAAAGGCTACCTGAACGCCTATAGCGGCAATTTCCAGGTGCCGAAGGGCCAGAACCGCAAGGCGTGGGAAGCCGACCGCACTGCCCGCATTGAGGGCAAGGGCCATATCAAGGTGACCGTGGAGTCGCCGCAAATCTCGGTGAACGGCAATACCGCCACCGTGAAATTCCGCCAGAAGTATGTGTCGGACCGTCTCAGCACCACCGGCCGCAAAACCCTGGTGCTCGAGAAGCAAGGCAAGAACTGGTTGATCAAGCAAGAGCAGTCGGGGGGCTGATGAAGAAGTCGAAGCGAGCCAGCGTCAGCGCGGCCGTAGCGCTGCTGGCAGCGTGCACCCTGTTCGCGCCAGCCGGCATCGGCATGGCCAAATCGATCCATCCTGCCGAGGCACCGCGTGCCAAACAGGATGCGGAGATTATGCTGCTCGAAATCTACAAGGATTTGCGCGCCAGCCAATTGCAGGAAGCGATGGCCAAGGCCGACGCGCTGGTGCAGGCCTATCCTAATTTCCGCGTCGGGCACATGATCCGCGGCGACCTGCTCTTGATGCATACGCAGCCCGTGGCTCAAATGGGCGCCGGCATCAACGGTCCTTCCGACAAGCTGAAAGACCTGCGCGACGAAGCGCGCGTGCGCCTGCAAACCCTGGTTGCTCGTCCCGGCCCCGAGCTGGCGCCGCGCTCCGTGCTGCAATTGCGCGCCGACATGCGCCACGTGCTGGTAGTCGACGCGACTCAATCGCGCCTTTACGTCTACCAGAACACCAACGGCCAACTGAAGCTGGTCACCGATTACTACGTCAGCCAAGGCAAGCTCGGTGTCGACAAGTTCCGCGAAGGCGACCAGAAAACCCCGCTGGGTGTGTACTACATTACCGGCCGTGTGGCCGGGCCCAAGCTGCCGGACTTTTACGGCGCCAGCGCCCTGCGCATCAACTATCCGAACGAGTGGGACCGCCTGAATGGCCGCAGCGGCGGCGGCATCTTCCTGCACGGCACGCCTGCGGATAATTACAGCCGCCCTCCGCTCGCTTCCGACGGCTGCGTGGTGCTGACCAATGAGGACTTGCGCAAGCTGGAAGGCACGGTCGATATCGGCAAGACGCCGGTGGTGATCGCCGACCACCAGGAATTCATCACCAAAGCAAAGTGGGATGCGGAGCGCTTTACCGCCAACCGCCTGGTCGAATCCTGGCGCGCCGACCTGGTGAGCGCCGACAGCAAACGCCTGCTGAAGAATTATTCGTCCAAGTTCAAGTCCGCCAACGGCGAGGACCTGAAAACCTGGTACGAAAAGGACGTGCGCGCGCTGGCCAGCGTCAACAACCTGAGCGTCTCGCTCAGCGAAGTGACCATCTTCCGCTACCCTGGCCGCGACGATATGCTGGTCAGCACCTTCACCCTCGAATCGAAGATCGGCAAGAGCCGTTCGACGCAGCGCAAGCGCCAGTACTGGGCGCGCGAAGGCAGCGACTGGAAGATCATCTTCGAAAGCATGATTTGATCCCCCTGCGCTACCAGCTGCTGACCTGCCTGGTCATGGTGCTGGTGGCGCTGCTGCTGATCCGTTTCGTACAACACGCTGCTTTGCCGGATACCCTTCTGGCCGGCCTGCCATGGCCGCAGCAAGCCCTGATCGGCGCCGCCCTTGGTCTTCTCGTGGGCGGCGCTTCTTCTATCAGCGCTCTGCGCAAGCCCGGCGCCGGCACCGTGCAGCGCACCGCCGACAGCTATGGACAGCTCGACCTGCGCGGCCTGAATCCCATCTGGATTTCACTGGCGGCCGGCGTTGGCGAAGAATTGCTGTTCCGCGCCGCCCTGCAGCCGCTGATCGGCATCTGGCTCAGTTCCTTTCTGTTCCTCCTGCTGCACGCCAGGGTCTACGATTTCCGCCGCTTCGACCGGGCCGCTTTGCTGCAAGCAGCCAGCGTGTTGGGCATGAGCGTGGTGTTTGGTCTGGTATTCAGCTATGCCGGCCTGGGCGCGGCGATCCTGGCACACGCGCTGATCGACATACTTGGCCTGTACGCTGTGCGGCGCTTGATTTCTTCACGCTAAGCGCGTCATGAACGCCGCAGCGCTTCCGAGGGAGCGAAGCGCTTGCGGTAATCGCTGGGCGACACGGCCAGCACGCGCTGGAAAACGGTTCTCATTCGCTCCTCGTTCCCAAAGCCGCACAGGCGCGCCACCTGCTCGACGCTGCGTAATGAAGTTTCCAGCATGCGCCGAGCCGCTTCAAGCCGCAAGGACTCCACGCCCTTGGCCGGCGTGCGGCCGGTCTTTTCTTTGTAGACCCGCGCGAAATTGCGCGGACTCATATTGGCCTGGCCCGCCAGCACCTCGACCGGCATGTCCAGCGCCAGGTTGTCCATGATCCACAGGTGCAGGCGCTCGAAGGTATCGCCGCCCGCCTCCTGCGCCAGCAGCAGTTCGCTGAACTGCGCCTGTCCGCCAGGGCGCTTCAGGAACACCACCAGTTCCCGCGCCACCTGCATCGCGACATCGTGCCCGCAATCACCTTCCACCAGGGCAAGCGCAAGGTCAATCCCCGCCGTGACCCCGGCGGAAGTCCACACGGCGTGCTGGTTGACGAACAGCGAGTCGCGGTCAACCTCGACCGCCGGGAAACGCTCTTGCAGCAGGTCGCACATGGCCCAATGCGTCGCGGCGCGCCGGCCGTTCAGAAGACCTGCTTGCGCCAGCAGGAACGTGCCGCTGCAAACCGACGCGGTGCGCCGCGCACGGTCTGCCGCAACAGCGATCCAGTCACTCAGCTCCCGCAGCAAAGGCTGCACGCGCGGCATGTCCGGCGAACCTGGCACGATGATGGTATCGACATCTTGCAGCAGGAAAGACGACAGCGGTTCGGTTGCCAGCGCCATGCCTTCCGCGCTGCGCACCATGCCGCCCGCCAGGCTCGCGACCTGGCGGGCATACCCCGGCAAGCCGCGCTCGCGCATGCGCTTGTCGGCGGCCCAGAACACGGTTTGCGGCCCACTCAGGTCGAGCAGGCCGACATCTTCGTAGGCGAGGAACAGGACCAGGCGCTGGCCGGACAGTTTTGGCAGTAAATCAGGGGTAGTAGTCATCCCTGCCGATTCTGAGCGACCTAAGATGAACTGTCAACGCAACCTTAACCCCTGGAGGATCGCAATATGAAAATCGTAGTCATTGGCGGCACTGGCCTGATCGGCAGCAAAACCGTCAAACTGCTGAAGGAGCGCGGCCATGAAGTGCTGGCCGCATCGCCGGCGTCGGGCGTGAATGCCGTGACGGGCGAAGGACTGGCGGCGGCGCTGGCCGGGGCGGACGTGGTGGTGGACGTGGCAAATTCCCCATCGTTTGCACCAGCCGACGTGATGGACTTCTTCCAGAAATCGAGCCGTAACCTGGGCCGTGCAGAAAGAGAAGCCGGCGTACGGCACCACGTTGCACTGTCCATCGTCGGCACCGACCGCCTGCCGCAAAATGGCTATTTCTGCGCCAAGCTGGCGCAGGAAGAGCTGATCAGGCAAAACGGCATTCCTTACACCATCCTGCGCGCCACCCAGTTCATGGAATTCATGGCCGCAATCGGTCAGTCGTCGGTGGTCGGTGATGCCATCCACCTGTCGCCGGCCCTGATCCAGCCGGTGGCGGCCGACGATGTCGCCGCGGCCTTGACCGACGTCACACTGGCTGCACCGCTGAACGGCATCACTGAACTGGCGGGACCGGAGGCATTCCCGCTGGAGCAGATCGTGCGCCGCGCGCTGGCGGCCGCGGGTGACCGGCACGCGATCGTGGTTGACCCGCATGCCAAGTATTACGGGTCCGAACTGGAACACGGCAGCCTGGTTCCGGCAGCCGGCGCCAAGCCACGCATCGGCGCCATCCGCTACGACGACTGGCTGCAGCGCTGACCCAGTCCTTTATTGGAAAGCCACCTCGGCGAAGCTGCGCAGCTTGCGGCTGTGCAGCTTGTCCGAGCCGAGGCCGCGCAGTTTTTCCAGCGAGCGGATGCCGATGCGCAGGTGCTGGTCGACGCGGTCGCGGTAGAACTGGTTGGCCATGCCGGGCAACTTGATTTCACCGTGCAGCGGCTTGTCGCTCACGCACAGCAGCGTGCCGTAAGGGACGCGGAAACGGAAGCCGTTGGCGGCGATGGTGGCGCTTTCCATGTCCAGCGCGACAGCCCGGCTCTGGCTGAAACGGCGTTCCGGCGTGCGCTGCGGCAGCAGCTCCCAATTGCGGTTGTCGGTGCTGGCCACGGTACCCGTGCGCAGCACGCGCTTCAGGTCATGGCCGCCCAGCTGCGTGACTTCCGCCACCGCCGATTCGATCGCCACTTGCACTTCGGCCAGCGCCGGAATCGGTACCCACAGCGGCAAATCCTCATCCAGCACATGGTCTTCGCGCACATAGCCGTGGGCCAGTACATAGTCGCCCAGCTGCTGCGTGTTGCGCAAACCGGCGCAGTGGCCCAGCATCAGCCAGGCGTGCGGGCGAAGCACGGCGATATGGTCGGTCGCGGTCTTGGCGTTGGCCGGGCCGACGCCGATGTTCACCATGCTGATGCCGCTGCCATCGGCGCGCACCAGGTGGTAGCCCGGCATCTGCGGCAGGCGCGGCGGCGCGGCGCCCAGGTCGTCGCCCGGCTGCATGGCATGGCCGACGCGGCGCGTGACGATATTGCCCGGCTCCACAAAAGCGACGTAGCCGTCATCGTCCGGGCTCGCCATCAGCTCGTGGCCCATGCGCACGAATTCGTCGATGTAGAACTGGTAGTTCGTGAACATCACGAAGTTCTGGAAGTGCTCGGGCGAGGTGCCGGTGTAGTGGCGCAGGCGCTGCAGCGAGTAATCCACGCGGGGTGCGGTGAACAGCGACAGCGGCTGGGCTTCGCCAGGCGGCGCCTCGTACGTGCCGTTGGCGATACCATCGTCCATGGCCGCCAGATCCGGCAAGTCGAACACGTCGCGCATAAGCATCCGGCGCTCGGCGCTCAGGCTACCCTCGATATGGTCATGCTCTGCGAAGGAAAAATGGATCGGGATCGGCTGGGCGCTCAAGCCTACTTCGATCTGCATCTGCTGCTGGCCGTGGTTCTTCATCAGCAGGCGGAATTGTTCGGTGTAGTAGCCCTCGAAGAGGTCGGGCCGGGTCAGCGTGGTTTCGAATACGCCCGGACCGGCGACAAAACCGTACGACAGGCGCGAGTCGGCGCGCACCACGGTTTCGGTCTGCACACGGACATACGGGTAGCAGGCACGCACACGCTCGGCGGGCGTCTCGCCTTCGACAAAGCGCTGCAGGGACTCTCGCAAAAAGCGGATACTATCGTCGTATATCGCCCGGACCTGGGCCAATGCTGCGGAAGGGTCGTCAAACATGCGGGGTGCTACGTGGGGACGGCTGAACATCGTGCTACTCCTTTCTGCGGGCTTGATCCTATTATAATGGCAGCATGTGGCAGAAATATTTAATCGGAGTGATTGCGGCGGTGAGCACGGCAAGCGCGTTGGCAGATGCGCCGTTGACCGTGGCCTGGCGCGAAAAACCACCCTACTATTATTTTGAAAATGGCGTCGCGAAAGGCTTCATGCTTGATCGCGCGAAGCAGGTATTCGCCGCCGCCGGCGTGCCGGCGCGCTTCGTCAACGAGCCGCAAAAGCGCATCTGGGCCAATTTCAGCCACGGCATCCAGAACTATTGCTCCATCAGCTGGTACCGGCTGCCCGAACGCGAGGCGGTAGCGCAATATTCACTGCCGGTGCACACCGACCAGCCGCACGCCGTGCTGGCCGTGCCATCGGTTGTTGCACGCATCAAGTCCCACCTCAATCTGAAGTCTCTGCTGGCGGATAAATCGCTGACACTGGCGGTGATTGATGGCGTGTCCTACGGTCAGGAACTGGACACCCTGATCGCGGGCAGCGAAAACAGGGTCATGCGCCGCACCGTGGAGACATCGGCCATGTTCCGCATGGTGGCTTTCGGCCGCGCCGACTACCTCTTCGTCGACCGCGAGGACTGGAATTATCTGCGCGTACGGTACCCGGAGCTGCAAACCCTGGTGCTGATCGACTTCGCCGACATGCCGCCCGGGTTGAAACGCCATATCGTCTGCAGCCGCGACGTGCCGGCCGAAACGATGGAGCGCCTGAACCGCGCCATCCTGGCCCGCAACGACACCCCCCGCCGCTAAAGCTCCACCGTCACCAGGTTGCTCTGGGCCTCGGCGTATTCCAGCGCGTAGGCCAGTTCGCCCGGCGTGTCGGCATGAATCGTCAATATCGCTTGCCCCACTTCGAGCTGGCTGTCCAGCGGCGCAAAGAAGCGCACTCCAGCAGCCGCCGCCCGCGGCGCACCGGCCAGCTTGGCCAACGTGGCGAGCTTGCGGTTGTCCACCGCCACCACGCGGCCAGCATGACGCGCTTCCAGCACATGCGAACAGGCGGCGAGCGGCGGCTGGCGCATTCCGCCCTGCGCCGCGCAAATCGCCTGGAACTTCTTCCACGCGGAGCCGGAATCGAGTGTCTGCTCCGCCAACGCCATGCCGGCACCGACTGCAGCGCGGCCGCCCAGCTCCAGCACGCTGGCAGCCAGGGCCAAGGCGCGCCGACGCAGATCCTGCGGCGCATCGGCTGCGCCCTGCAGCACGGCCAGCACGTCCATCGCCTCCAGCGCCGGACCGATGCCAACGCCGACCGGCTGGCTGCCGTCGCTCAGGACGCATTGCACTGCGAGCCCCAGCGCCTTGCCTGCGCCTTCCAGCCGCGCCGCGAGTTGCCGCGCCGCTTGTTCGGAGCGCACCTTGGCGGTGCGGCCGACCGGAATGTCGATCAGCACGTGGCTGGCGCCTGCCGCCAGCTTCTTCGACAGCACGGAGGCCACCAGCAAGCCATCGCTATCCAGTTCCAGCGGGCGCTCGACGCGGATCAACACATCGTCGGCCGGGCTCAGTGTCACGCTGCCGCCCCAGACGATGCAACCGCCCTCCTGCTCCACCACGCGGCGCATGGCCTCGATGCCGATCGCCACCGGCGCCAGGGTTTCCATGGTGTCGGCGGTGCCGGCCGGCGAAGTGATTGCGCGCGATGACGTCTTCGGCATGGTCATGCCGCAAGCGGCGACGATGGGCACAACCAGCAGCGTGGTGCGGTTGCCCGGCAGGCCGCCGACGCAGTGCTTGTCCACCACCACCTGCGAAGGCCAGTGCATGCTTTGGCCGGCGGCGGCCATGGCGCGGGTCAAGGCAATGGTTTCGGCCATATCCAGGCGGTTGCCGGAACAGGCGGTGATGAAGCTGGAAAGGTGGATGTCGGGATAGCGCCCGCCCGCGATGTCGGCAATGATGTCCTGCGCCCCCGCGTCATCCAGTGGCCGCCCATGGATCTTGCCGCGCACGGCGGCGAAGGAAGCCAATGGCGGCGGGTGGCGCACGGTCACGGGCGCGCCGGGCGCGGCGCCCAGCGCTTCCCAGGCTGCTTCCGACAGGCCGATATCCTGCCCGTCCAGCAGGTCGCCATCGACCACATTCAGCGTCGCGGCCACAATTTGGGCGCCGCACTGAAGCTCGATACGCGATTGCGCCTCGAAGCCTTCCGCCAGGCAGACCTTGCAGTCGCGCCGCATATAGGCGACCGGTTGCTGGTATGTGTCGATGCCAAGCCGTTTGGCGCGTAGTGCGTATCCCATGTATCGCTCCTTTCGACCAGCCTAAATAATAGTCCTTGCGCCGGAAATGACCTGTATCAATTTCACGAAATAACGTGTGCCGGGAGCGGTGCTACGATCTGCCGCTTTCAACGCCGGACAACCTGAAAGGACTACACAGTGAAACGCGCCATCTCCCTGCTGCTATGTGCCAACCTGCTGCCTGCCGCAGCCTTCGCCGAACAGGATTTACGGACCTGCGAACTGGGACGCCAGCAGTCGCCGATCGACATCCGCAAGACCAGCAAGGCCAAGCTGCCTGCCCTGGAATTTGCTTACAATCCCTCGCCCCTGACGATCCTCGACAATGGCCACACCATCCAGGTGAACTACGCAGCGGGCAGCAGCATGACCATTGACGGCAAGCGCCACGAACTGCTGCAATTCCACTTCCACAAGCCAAGCGAAGAAAAGATCAATGGCCGCAGCTACCCGATGGTTGCCCACCTGGTGCACAAGAATGAAGAAGGCAAAGTTGCGGTGGTAGCGGTGCTGTTCCGCAAAGGTGCGGAAAATCCGTTGGTGCAGACCCTGTGGAACTCGCTGCCGAAAGAGAAAGGCGAGCCGCAAGTAGCGGCCGGAGTGAACATCGATATCGGCAAGCTGCTGCCGGAAAACCAGGGTTATTACAACTTCGCCGGCTCGCTGACCACTCCGCCCTGCAGCGAAGGGGTCAACTGGTTTGTCCTGAAAACGCCGGTCGAGATGTCGGAGGCGCAGTTGAAGCGCTTCGCCAGTATCTACAAACACAACGCCCGCCCGACCCAACCCCTGAACGGTCGCACCGTCATGGAAAGCCTGTAATTCTCAACAGCGGGCCTGCGCCCGTTTGCAGCGGTCGCGGCCCTGCCGCTTGGCGGCGTACATCGCAGCGTCGCTGCGCCGTAGCAGATCTTCCGCCAATTGCGCGTCGTGAGGAAAGACGGCCAGTCCGATACTGGCCGACACGAAAGCGGGCTGCTCGCCCACCAGCCGCACCGGCGCGCGCACCGCGGCCAGCGCCCTTTCCAGGATTTCCTCCGCTTCGCCGACATCGCTCAAGCCCGCCAGCAGCAGGACGAATTCGTCGCCGCCCAGCCGCGCCACGGTATCGTTGGCACGCACAACTTGCTGCAGCCGGCCCGCCACCTCCACCAGCACCGCATCGCCCGCATCGTGGCCGAAGGTGTCGTTGACGTTCTTGAAGCCGTCGAGGTCCATCACGCAGACCGCCACCAGCTTTTCGGTGCGCGCGGCAAAGGCCAGCGCCTGCTGCAGACGGTCTTCCATCAGGCGCCGGTTGGGCAAGCGGGTGAGCGGATCAATGAAAGCCATCTGCTCGATTTTTTCCTGGCGTGCGCATTCTTCGGTGATGTCGGTGAAGAGACCGAAGTAATACTGCACCGTTCCCTTATCGTCGCGCACAGCGCTCAAGGTCAGATGGGCGGCAAACAGGGAACCGTCGCAGCGCTTGTCCCAAACTTTGCCCTGCCATTGACCGCTGCCAAGCAAGCCTTGCCACATATTCTTGTAGAAATCGGCGCCCTGCCGGCCGGACTGCATGATGCGCGGGTGCTGGCCGATCAAATTCCGGCGTTCGTAGCCGCTCATGGCGGCAAAAGCACGATTCACCTCCACGATGCGCATGTCGCGATCCACCACCAGGATGCCCTCCGAGGTGGCGTCGAAGACTTTGGCCACCAGATGCTCGCGCGAAGCCGAACTGCGCATGCGCTGGCGCAGCAGGCGCGAAATACCTGTCACATGGCGCAGCATCAGCCAGGCCGTCACCCCGGCCGCCAGCAAGGCGCTGGCTAGCGCAGCAAGCGAGACTTCAAGCGCGGCTGCCACAGCATCCTCCTACTCCAGCACCACTTCTTCCAGATAATCCGGCACCCGGCACGGCCAGGCCAGTTGTTCCGAAATGCGCCGGCGCAGCGCATCGGCCGCCGCCGGCTCGCCGTGGGTGATGAACACCTGCCGCGGCGAAGCGGCCGAATGCGACAGCCAGCCCATGATTTCGTCGGCATCGGCATGGGCCGACAGATTGGCGATCATGGCCACGCGCGCCCGCACCGGCAGATATTCACCGTGGATCTTGATCGAAGTTTCGCCCGCCAGCATGCGCGCGCCTCGCGTGCCCGCCGCCTGGAAGCCGGCGAAAAGAATGGTGTTACGCGCATCGCCCGCAAAAGCTTTCAGGTGGTGCAGCACGCGGCCGCCGGTCGCCATGCCGCTGGCCGCAATAATCACCATCGGCGCCTGTCGCCGGTTCAGCGCCATCGACTCCTCCACGCTATTGACGATGTGCGCCACATGGCCAAGCGCATGGCAAGCCGCTTCGTCGAGCCGGTGCTGGGCGCGGTGCTTGATGTACAGGCGGGTGGCATCGACCGCCATCGGGCTATTCAGGTAAATCGGCAGCGCGGCAGGGATGGCGCCGGCCTGCTTCAGCTTCCAGATTTCATATAGCAACTCCTGCGCCCGGCCCACGGCGAACGAAGGAATCACCGTCACGCCGCCACGCCCAGCGGTCTTGCTGATGATGTCGGCCAGTTGACCGCTCGGGTCAGCGGGATCGTGGCGGCGGTCGCCGTAAGTCGACTCCACGACCAGGTAATCGCATTTGCCCAGGACAGTCGGCGGCCTCATGATCGGATCATTTGGCCGTCCCACGTCGCCGGAAAACATGATGCTGCGGCCATTGCAGCGCAGCGCCACCGATGCCGCGCCAAGAATATGGCCAGTGAGCTGGAAGCGAGCGGTCATGCCAGGCGCCGGAGAAAATTCCTGGCCAACCGGAACCACCTCCAGGTATTCCAGCGCGCGCAACGCGTCGGCCTCCGAATAGAGCGGCAAGGCAGGCTTGTGTTTGGAGAAATTGTGGCGGTTCGCATACAGCGCCTCCTCTTCCAGCAAGCGGCCGCTATCCGGCAGCAGGATCTGGCACAGGTCGCGCGTCGCCTCCGTGCAGTACACCTTGCCGCGGAATCCCGCACTGACCAGCACCGGTAAAAAACCGCTGTGATCGAGGTGGGCATGAGTCAGGACCACGCTGCGGATGGCCGCCGGCAGGACTGGGAAAGCATCCCAGTTACGCAAGCGAAGCTGCTTGAAGCCCTGGAACAAGCCGCAATCTACCAGTACCTGTTCGTCGCCAAAACGCAGCAGGTATTTGGAGCCGGTGACGGTGCCGGTGGCGCCGAGGAATCTTAATGTGAGCATATTTGCAGCATATCCAAGGCCCCGCACATTTTGTTTGATCCAGATCAAGGAGAGGCCTCGGAAAATCCGGCAGTGCGAAAATGACATTGTTGCCTTGCGAGGATGTAGAATCAGGGCCTTTAACCAATTCCACACCGGGACGCCATACATGACAGAACTGAAACGGGGCCTGCAAAGCCGCCATATCCAGCTGATTGCACTGGGCGGCGCCATTGGCACAGGCCTATTCCTGGGCATTGCGCAAACGATCAAGATGGCCGGTCCGTCCGTGCTGCTTGGCTATGCGCTGGCCGGTTTCATCGCCTTCCTCATCATGCGCCAACTGGGCGAAATGGTGGTCGACGAACCGGTGGCCGGCTCCTTCAGCTTCTTTGCCGACAAATACTGCGGCCACCTGGCCGGCTTCATGTCGGGCTGGAACTACTGGGTGCTGTACGTATTGGTCAGCATGGCCGAACTGACGGCGGTCGGCATTTATGTCCAGTACTGGTGGCCGGGCATCCCGACCTGGGTCAGCGCCCTCGCCTTCTTCCTGGTCATTAACGCCATCAGCCTCGCCAATGTGCGCGCCTTCGGCGAAATGGAGTTCTGGTTCGCCATTATCAAGGTGGTGGCAGTGGTTGGCATGATCTTGTACGGCGGCTATCTGCTCGCCTCCGGCAATGCCGGTCCCGAAGCGACCGTCGCCAACCTGTGGCAGCACGGCGGCTTCTTCCCGAACGGCGTATCGGGGCTGGTGATGGCGATGGCCGTCATCATGTTCTCCTACGGCGGCCTGGAGCTGGTGGGCATTACCGCCGCCGAAGCGAGCAACCCATCGGAAACCATTCCCAAGGCCACCAACCAGGCCATCTACCGTATCCTGATTTTCTATGTCGGCGCACTGGGCGTGCTGCTCTCGCTCTACCCATGGGAAAAAGTCGCCACCGGCGGCAGCCCGTTCGTGATGATCTTCCACGCCCTGAACAGCAACTGGGTCGCCAATGCACTGAACGTCGTGGTGCTGACCGCCGCGCTGTCGGTCTATAACAGCGGCGTGTACTCCAACAGCCGCATGCTGTACGGCCTGGCCAAACAAGGCAATGCACCGAAATCGCTGCTGAAGGTCAACCAGCGCGGCGTGCCGCTGGCGGCGCTGGGCGCCTCCGCCCTCGCCACCGGCATCTGCGTAGTGCTGAACTACTTCATGCCAGGCCAGGTGTTCGAACTGCTGATGGGCCTTGTGGTTTCTTCGCTGGTGATCAACTGGGGCATGATCAGCTGGATCCACCTGCGCTTCCGCGCCCAGAAGCAAGCCGACGGCCAGGAAACTGAATTCAAGAGCTGGGGCTACCCGCTGACGAACTACCTGTGCCTGGCCTTCCTGGCCGGCATCCTGGTGATCATGTTCATGACCGAAGGCCTGCGTATTTCGGTCTACCTGATTCCAGTGTGGCTTCTGATCCTGTTCATCGGCTACCGCTTCCGCGGCGCACCGGCGACGACGGCAGCATGAGCAAAATCGCTTTGCTGACGATCCACGGCATGGGCGAGCAGCCGCTCGACTATGCCGACGACATGCGGCGCGCACTGCAACACCAGATGGGCGACACCTTCGTCAACGTCGACGTGCACAGCGTGTATTACCAGCACCTGCTCAAGCCCAATGAGCAGGACGTATGGAACCGCACGCGCGAACGGTCCAAGGTTCGCTACGAACAGCTGCGCAAGTTCATCCTGTTCGGCTTTGCCGACGCGGCGGGACTGGAGAACCGCAAGGAATACGACGGCTCCGTCTACGAGCTCGCGCAAGAAGAAATCGCCCGCGCCCTGCTGGCGATCCACGCCCAGCGCGGGCCCGGCACGCCTATCGTTTTACTCGCGCACTCGCTGGGCTGCCAGGTCATGTCCAGCTTTATTTACGACGCGCAGAAACGCGCTGGCGGCGGCACGGTATCCGTGGGCATCTGGAAACCGGGCCGCATGGCCGACAGCCTGAGCGCAGAACAACGCGCCTTCCTGCAATGCAGCACGGTGCGCACGTTCATCACGACTGGCTGCAATATTCCCGTCTTCGTCGCTGCCCACCACCGCATGGACGTCAAGCCGATCGTCAAACCCAATCCCGGTTTCAGCTGGCTCAATCTATACGACCCGGACGACGCACTGGGCTGGCCACTGCAACCGCTGGAAGGCGGCTACGAAACGCTGGTCGAAGACCGCGCCATCAACGCAGGCCAAGGCATCCTCGACTTTATGACGAAGAGCTGGAATCCCCTTTCCCACACCGCCTACTGGACCGCCGCCCCGGTCATCCAGCCCCTCGCAGGCCTGCTGGTATAACTTTAAAAGTCGGGGTCAGCTCCGGCAGGCGAAAAAAAGGGGACGTACCCTTTTAAAGGGGTACGTCCCCTTTTTCCGCCTGCCGGAGCTGACCCCGACTTTTATTTGGAGAGTGTTGCGGCGGCGGCTTGGCGCTGCTGTTCGATGCGGCGGATTTTTTCGGCGACGCGGGCGAGCTGTTCGGGTGGGATGCCGGCTTCGCGGCCGCGTTCGAGATCGGCCTGGAGGTTGGAGAGTTCGGGCGCTGCGGCTTGGACGTAGGCTGCGGCGAGGCGCTGCTTCTGCGCTTGCTGGTATGCGGCGTAGGCGTTGTGGTCGGCAAGCAGGCTGGCGTCGGGGTGCTCGGCTGCGGCGCTGCTCTGGATTGGCGGTGTGCGGTCGTCGCCGGATTGGCGGGCTTGCGCCATCGAGATCCAGGCAGGCGCGCGCGTGTCGACAGGGGGAATGGGAACGCGGCGCAGTCCATCGCCTTCACTTGCCGCCGTCATGGGTGCCTTGGCAGGCGCGCTCGTTGCGGCGGGTGCCGGGGTGGCCGGCGCTGGTGACGGGGTGGCAGCCTCCCCTGCTTCAGGCGGCGCGTCGCGGGTGATGGCGAAGTACCATTGGCCTGCAATCGCGGCTGCGATCACGGCGACGATGGCAACTGCGATGCGCGGTCCGGGTTTCATTTCGCCTCCAGGATTTCAATATGCGCCGACTTGCGCGCCTGTTCGATCATTTCTCCCAACTGCCGCATGGCCTTCTGTAACGCGATCATTCGGCTGGCCTGGTAGCGCACAGTCTCCGATTCCAGCGGGTGCACGCCTTGAACACGCTCCTCAACCAGCACGATTTCCCAGTATGCGGCTTCGTTCGGGCCGACCGGCGCGCGGATTGCTGCGGATGGTTTGCCGGGCTCCTGGCTGAAAGCGAAGCTGGCCAGCCAGTCCTTGTTGCCGTCGGCGCTGATCCAGCCTAAGTCGCCGCCCCTGGCTGCGTCGGCGGCGCGCGACATAGTGCGTGCCGTGGCGGCGAAACCGGCGCCGCTTTGCAGGGCTTTGATTGCGCGCTGCGCCTGCGCTTCGTCCGCGAGGCGAATGTGGCGGGCGTGGACTTTTTCTATACGGGTGAACTGGTCTTTGTTTTGCTTGTAGTACTGCTCGATCTCGGAGGCATCGGTTTCGCGTGACAGGCGGTTCAGGACAGGACTGCCGGCGTCGGTGTCGAGGCCTACGCCAAACTGCACCTGCATGCTCGCCACTGATTCGCCATCGGCGATGGCCTTGCGCAGATCGGCCAAGGCTTCAGCACCGAAACGCTGGCTGGCCCAGTTCAGGACGAAGGCGTTGGCGAGGATGTGGCGCGCTTGCTGGGTAGCGATGCTGGCTGCTTGCTGCGACAAGGCCAGCCGGCCCTGGACGTTCTGGCGGTGGTACACATCGTACAAGGTAATACTCGCCGGAGCGGCGCCGGGAAGCTGATAGCGCATGACGTCGAGCTTGGCGGCTTGGGCTTGCTGGTCTTCCGTTAAGGCGATTTCCAGAAGCAGCGGGCCGGGCCGGCCAAAGATTGACTCCAGCTGGGGCTTTGGCATCGGTGCCTGGGAGAGCACCAGGCTTTCCAGCGTGGCTCGAGGCAGCGCCTTGATCGCGGCTTCGATGTCTTTTCCGTACACTTCGCGCAATGCCGCGACCAGGCGCTCCTCCACCAGGACCTCCGGGGCGAAAGCTACCGTCATTGAATTGGACTGCGTTCTTGGAGCAACGGCGTTTGCGCGCACGGACAGCAGGCGAACCATGATCACGTCGTCCAGCACGGCGCGCCGCGTGAGCGATGGTTTGGTGGCGCGGCGCTGCTGCCATAGCGTGTCAACCGTGGCAGCGTAAAGCGGCTCGCCATCGACGCGGGCGGCAACCGGCGATACGGCGGGCGCCGCGTCCGCCGCCACGGCCGCGAACAGCGCGGCGGATGCGGCGGCGTGGGCGGCCAGGCGGAGGATGCGGCGCGCTGCCATCAGATTGCCAGGCGCTCGGCGGCGCGGTTCAGCACATGCACGACCATGGCAATCGAATGCGGGATCATTTTCTTTGCCACGACGACGCGGTCGCCGTAGGCTGTCGACGACAGTACGATGCCGCCATTCGCGTACGAGTAGGTGCCGCCTTGCGTGAGCAGCGGACGGATATCGTTGCCGGCGGGCGCCACTGGCGTAAAGTCCGCCAGCGCGGACGTCACCAGCGCGGAGTCGTTCAGGTGCTCGCTGTCGTAGTAGTCGTACACCCACTGCTCCCAGCCCGAATGGTCATGCGCGGACGTGGTCCAGGTGTGGTGCGGCTGCAGCAGGTCGGTAGTGTGCAGCACGAAGCCCAGCGACTGCGCGGTTGGTTGCGCGAGGAATTGCGAGAACCAATATTGGCCCAGGTTGTCGATCGGCTGGAATGGTGCGGCTTCGAAGTCGGCGTACATCGAGTTGGTCGAATAGCCGCCCAGCCGGTAGTGCGCTTCGGTGATGCCGTAAGCATTGTATTTGCTGCTGTCGCCGAACCAGCCTTTCAGGCCGCCCGAACCGTCGTCCAGGTAGTCGCCATACAGCCAGCTGGCGGCCATATTGTCGATGTCGCCGGCCACGGTCAGCTTGGCGTAGTTGTAGCCGCCGAACGGGTTGCCGTGTACGTCGGGCCCGGAGGTGTGGTTCTGGAAGTGCCAGTACGAGGTGTACTTGACGATGCTGGCGCCGGCGCCCCACACGGGTGCGAGCTGGCAGTTGCCGGTGGTGGCGCCGCAGATATAGGTGTCTGCAAAATCGTCGACGTCATATGCGCCCTGGCCCAGCGCCGCCGCAAATTGGTCCATGGTGTAGCCGGCGCGCGTTACGCCTGCCAGAAGCTTGTTGTAGTTGGTGGTACCAGGATTGGCCTTCATGTAATTGATGGCGTCCAGCACGATACGGCGGTGCGTCTCTTGCTGCCATGCGTGGGCGGGAAGGCTTACGACGGATGCTGCCAGCGCGAGGCTGGCAGCGATGGTGCTCAGTTTCATCTGGTTCTCTCCTGGTTGAAAAAAGAAACCAGAAGATAGCGTCAATTTGTGACGGATAGATGAATCGCGCTTAAAGTGTGCGCTCTAAAAATTTTAACAACTCAGAACTGTTCCCATTCCTCTGCACTGGCCGCGTTGGCGACCTTGCGCGCACGCGCCGGGCGCAGCGCGACAGACGAAGAAGCGGAGGGACGGCTCGCATTGCGCAGCACCGGCGCGGACTTGAAGTGGCCGGCGTCGATGCGGAAGGCGCTTACTGCGCGCGCCAGGATCTCGGCCTGGTCCTGCAACGCTTGCGATGCGGCGGCCGTTTCTTCCACCAGCGCGGCATTTTGCTGCGTCACCTGGTCCATCGACGTAATGGATTGATGCACCTGGGCGATCCCGGCGTTCTGCTCCGTGGTCGCGGCGCTGATCTCGGCTACGATATCAGACACCTGCTTCACGCTGGCCACCACATCGCTCATGGTGTCGCCGGCGCGTACCACCAGCTTCGTACCGGAATCAACCTTCACCACGCTGTCGTCGATCAGCACCTTGATTTCTTTCGCAGCAGCGGCGGAACGCTGCGCCAGGTTGCGCACCTCGGTCGCCACCACCGCGAAGCCGCGGCCCTGTTCACCGGCACGCGCAGCTTCAACAGCCGCGTTCAGCGCGAGGATATTGGTCTGGAATGCGATGCCGTCGATCACGCTGATGATGTCGACGATCTTGCGCGAGGAAGCATTGATCGAATCCATGGTGTCGATCACTTCCTTCACTACCTCACCGCCCTGCACTGCGATCTGCGACGCATTCTGCGCCAGCTGGTTTGCCTGGCGTGCGTTGTCGGAGTTCTGGCCCACGGTGGAAGTCAATTCCTCCATGCTGGAGGCGGTTTCTTCCAACGCAGCCGCTTGCGCCGACGTGCGGTTATTCAGGTCGCTGGTGCCGGCCGCGATCTGGCGCGAGGCCGTGCTGACGGCTTCCGCCGCCGAACGCGCAGTGCCGACCACGCTGCCGATCTCGCCCAGCAGCTTGTTGAAGGCGACGCCTGCATGGCCGATCTCGTCCATGCGCTCAACGTCAACCTTGTGGGTCAGGTCCAGCGTGGTGCTCACGTCTTCCATCGTGCCCTGCATCTTGTCCAGGCCGCCGGTGATCACGCTGTACAACTGGAAGCCCATATAGGCCACGATCAGCAGCACTGCCACGGTGACGGCCACCAGGATGGTCAGCGCCTTCGAGTAGTCCGCGTCGCTCTCGGCCTTCACTTTTTCGATCAGCTTCTGGTTATAGGCAACGTGGTCGTCCAGACTTTTCTTCACGCCTGCCGCGCCCAGCGCCAGCGGCGAACCGGCCACCAGGGTGGCGCGCACGCCGTCCATATCGCCCGCATGTGAAGCATTAAGGAATGGCACCAGGGCCTGGCGGTAGGTCTCCATGGCCGCCTTGTCCTGCTCCAGCATCTTGCGGTCGGTATCGTCGAAGATGTTGTGCGCAGCGTAGTCCGCCAGCACCTTGTCGAAATTTGCGTGGGCGTCGTTATAGGCCTTGTCCAGCGCGGTCTTATCCGGCAGGTTGGAGAACACGGACAGGCGGTAGCCGGCCAGGCGGCTGTCGCTCACCGCCGCCTTGGCGGCGTTGATGGCGGAAACGCTCGGAATCAATCGGGTCTGCACCAGCGACATGCGCTGTTCGGCATCGCGCAATTGCCATAAACCTTCGGCGCCGACAAATAACAGGCCGACCAGGGCGATCGCCAGGGTGATTATCAGTCGATTGCTGATTTTCATGATGGGTATCCCAGTTGTTAAGTAATGAATATTACCGGGCGTGCTGCACCAGCGATTCATGGAAGACCGGGGGCTGGCCGGAAGCGCTGAACGCCCGGTCAAGCTCTTGCAGCGCGCGTTGCGGCAAGGCTTGCAGGTCCGCCATGGTCGGCGCCCAGCGCGAGCCGCCCGCCGCCTCGAACTGGTCCACCACGCCGGCAATCGCATAGCCGCTCATGGCATTCACGCGGCGCTGGGCCTGCGCTTGCGCTTCGCGAATGGACAGCACGTAGCGCTCGACCGTCAGACCTTCGGCTGGCGCTTTGCCGGTCTGCTGTTGCAGGCGCGCCAGCGAATCGCGGTGCAGCGCCAGTAACTCCAGCAAGCCTTTAGCCGGTTCGGCCGTCATGACATCGTGTTCGCCGCGCACCAGGTAGGTGGCCGCCTGCGCCTTGTGGTTGCAGGTGATGACGCGGATATTGCCGCCCACCAGGGACATGATGCTGAAATAGATCCCATCGCGCATACGCTCACGGCCTGCAACCGGCAGCAGCTTCAGTTGCTGGATCTCGATCATGATGCTGCCCTCGGCATCGGAGAACATGGCGGCGACGCCGATCAGGGATTCCGGCATCGGGTAGGCGGTGAAATCGCCCAACGGACGGAAGCCACGCGCTTCCAATTGCGCCGCGTAGTCGTCGATCACGCTCCAGTCGACCTGCTTGCGCGCCAACGGGCTATCGCGTTCAATGCGCACATAAGAGGCCAGCTGCAGCAAGGGAGCCAGCGTACTGCGACGGATCCTGGCGGCGCTGCGCAGGAATGTGACCAGGGCGACGCCGGCCGCCAACGCGCCCAGCCAAAGCAATCGATCCGGCACTTCAGTCATTCGCGCGATCCCGATGGCCGCAGCCACGCACAGGCCGCTGTTGATTGCCGAGTTCCACACCATCGATTTCTTCAAATGCAGCGCCATAGACTCTCCCAAAAGATGGGGAAAATTATAGCGATGGGAAGGGGCTTAAAAATGCACGCATTCTCACTAGTCAGCCTTTAAATGCTGGACAAACCAGTCGCTTGCCAAATGCGCAACCTCTTCCAGTGCGCCAGCTTCTTCGAACAGATGGGTAGCGCCTGGAACGATGTCGATGCGTTTTTTGCAATGCAAATGGAGGAAGGCATCCTCATTCAGTTCGATCACGCCTTCGTCGCGGCCGCCAACGATAAAGAGCGTTGGCGAGATAACGTGTGCCAGGGCTTCCTGTCCCGCCAGGTCGGGACGGCCGCCGCGTGAAACGACGGCAGTCACGCCGCCCTTGCGCTGCGCAGCCAGCTGCAAGGCCGCAGCGGCGCCGGTGCTCGCGCCGAACAGGCCAAGAGGCAGGCTACGCGCGGCAGGCGACGCGGCCAGCCAATCTGCGGCAAGTCCCAGGCGCTCGGCCAGCAGGCCTATATTGAAGCGCGTGCGGTAAATCTCGTCTTCGGCCGGCGTGAGCAGGTCCATCAGCAGCGTGCCGATGCCGGCATTGCGCAAGGCGCCGGCGACAAAGTTATTACGGGGGCTGAAACGGCTGCTGCCGCTACCGTGGGCGAAAAGTACAACGCCGTGCGCGCCGGTGGGCAGGTCAAGCGCGCCTTCCACGGCGCCGGCGGGAGTTTCGATGCTGACTAATTCATGCTGCATACGGGGTCGTCCTCCATACCCCACTATACATAAGGCAAAAAAGTCAGCGCGCGCGAATAGCTTTCAGTTCGGTCGTGAGCCATGTCTTGCTTTCGACCGGCGCGGCGGCGCCGCATTTCACCATATAAGCTTTTCCGCTTGAACTGCTGGCCGTTGCACCCAGGTCGATGAACTGTTCAGCGTTTTTGACCAAGTCCTTCTTTTCCAGGTATTCCAGCTTGCGCAGCAAGTGGTCCTTCGCTTCGGCACCGCTGTACCAGCTGCCGTTGCGGTTGAACTGGCAGCCGGACGTTTGAAGGCGGGCCAGCAGGGCGTCGACTTCGGCGCGTGCCGGCGCAGGCAGCGGCGCGGCATGGGCCGCGGCAGTGGCGGTGGCCAGCGCCAGCGCGCATGCGGTGGAGAACAGTTTGCGCATTTATTTTTCCTTCTTGCGAACTTTATAAGGGGCCAGGATATTACCGCAGCGGATATTGCCGGCGGCAACGCGGGCGTTAAAGGCGTGCAGCTCCTTTTCCAGGCTGGCGCCTTCGGTGTTCAGGCTTGCCGCCTGCGCGTTCAATTCATCCTGGCGCGCGTTGTAGGCAGTGATGGCGGCGGGGTCGGTGCGGTCCACCCGGCTGGAAGCCGCTTCGTGGGCCGCCAGCTCGCCCGAAGTGCGCTCCAGCGCCGCCTCATGTTCGCGGAAGCGGCGCGACAGGGCCTGGCGCACCGGCCGCAGTTCGCCCTCTTCCGCCATGCAGGCTTTGTAAGCAGGGGTATTTGGCTGCGGCGGCATAGGCTGGGCAGCGGCCGGCAAAGCGGCCAAAACGGCTGCGGCTGAGGCCGCGGCGAGTATCATATATTTCATCTGTGGGGCAAGTACTTTTCGGTCAACAACGTAAATTTACAATCCTACAACATACCCCGTCAAACCCGTGTGCTAATATGCGGCAGCCTTTTTTTGGCGATCCCAAAAGAGAAGATATTGGAGAGACAAGTGAGCATTTTTAGGACTAAGAACCTGGACGACATGGTAGCAGCCACCCGTACCCCGGGCGGCCTGCAAAAAGTGTTGGGTCCGATGGACCTGGTACTGATGGGCATTGGCGCCATCGTCGGCACCGGCATCTTCGTCTTGACTGGCACTGGCGCGTTGACCGCCGGCCCGGCCCTGACGATTTCCTTCGTGGTGGCAGCACTGGCTTGCGGTTTCGCCGCCCTGTGCTACGCCGAATTCGCCTCGACCGTTCCGGTTGCCGGCTCCATCTACACCTACAGCTACGCCACCCTGGGCGAAGTGGTGGCATGGATGATCGGCTGGGACCTGATGCTCGAATATGGCCTGGCCACATCCGCCGTCTCGGTGGCCTGGTCCGGATACTTCCAATCGCTGATCGCCGGCATTGGCATCCACCTGCCGACCGCCTTGACCGCGGCGCCGGGCGCCGTTCCTGGCGTGACCACCCTGTTCAACCTGCCGGCCTTCCTGATCATGATCGTGCTGACCGCCATGCTGGGCTGGGGCGTGCGTGAATCGGCCCGCGTGAACAACATCATGGTCGTGATCAAGATCGGCGTGGTGCTGCTGTTCATCGCCGTCGGCGCCGGCCACGTGCAGCCAGCCAACTGGCAGCCATTCGCTCCATTCGGCGCCACCGGCGTGATGAGCGCCGCGGCCCTGGTGTTCTTCGCCTTCATCGGTTTCGACGCCGTCACCTCCGCTGCGGAAGAAGTGAAGCGTCCGGAGCGCGACCTGCCAATCGGCATTATCGGTTCGCTGGCTGTCTGCACCATCCTGTACGTGATCGTTGCCGCCATCATGACCGGCATCGTGCCTTACAAGCAGTTCCTGGGCATCGACCACCCTGTTTCGCTGGCACTGCAATATGCCGGTGAAAACTGGTTCGCCGGCTGGGTTTCCCTGGGCGCGATCCTGGGCATGACCACCGTGATCCTGGTGATGGCTTACGGCCAGACCCGCATCATCTTCGCCATGTCCCGCGACGGCCTGCTGCCTAAGAAGCTGTCCCTGGTTCACCCGAAATACCACACCCCGTTCTTCGCCACCTGGATGGTGGGCCTGATCTTCGGCTTCATCGCCGCACTGGTGCCGCTGAACGTGCTGGCCGAACTGGTGAACATGGGTACCCTGGCTGCGTTCTGCCTGGTTTCCCTGGCCGTGATCATCATGCGCAAGAAGCGTCCGGACCTGCACCGCGCCTTCCGCTGCCCTGGCGTGCCGGTCGTTCCTGGCCTGGCAATCCTGTTCTGCCTGTCGCTGATGTACTTCCTGTCCGTGGTGACCTGGATGGCCTTCGGCATCTGGCTGGTGATCGGCCTGGCCGTCTATTTCGGCTACTCGCGCCACCGTTCGGAACTGGGCAAAGCGAAGTAATTCGCCCCCTCGTTCAAAGAAAGCCCGCAGCAGCGGGCTTTTTTTTATTGTTGCGCACATGCCACGAAATGTAGCGCGCAAGCCTGCAATCTGTGACACTCACCCGAACAACAACAGGGAGGGCTAGCACGATGAAGAAGATCAGTCGCGCCATCGCAGCACTTTCAACAGCAGGCCTGGCGCTCCAGGCCGGGGCCCAGGAGAGAGGGCCTACCGTCACCATCAGCGGCTTTGGCACTGCCGCCCTCACCCGCAGCGACACCGATGATGCAGAGTTCGCGAGGCCCAACCAGGTCTCCGGCGTGAAGAAGGATTTCCGCACCGGCGTCGATTCCAATTTCGGCATCCAAGGCACGATCAAGGTCAACGACTGGCTGTCGTTCACCGGCCAGGGCCTGGCGCGCAAGGACGCCATCGACCATTACCGCGCCCAGGCCGCATGGGCCTTCGCCAAGTTCAAGGTCAACGATGAACTGAATGTGCGCGTGGGCCGCATGGGCGCGCCGATCTACATGATTTCCGACTTCCGCAACGTGGGCTATGCCAATACGATGCTGCGCCCTCCGGCGGAAGTCTATCGCCAGGTCACGCTCGACTCCTTCGACGGCGCCGACCTGCTGTACCAGCACAGCTTCGGCGACACTTCGCTCAGCGTTCAACTGGGCACGGGGCGCGCCGACAACGACCTGACGGCAGGCAGCATCGAGTTCCGCAAAATGCTGATGCTGCACGTGGTAGCGGAAACGGGGCCGTTCACGCTGCGCTTTGGCCGCGCCCAGGCCAAGTTCACGCTCAAGGACAATCCGAGGCTGACCGGCTTGGTGACCACGCTGCGTGCCGTCGGGCTGGCCTCCGTCGCCGACATGATGCCGCTGGAAGACGTGAAGGGCACCTTCACCTCCGTTGGCGGCACCATGGACTGGAAGAACATCGTGCTGCAAGCCGAATATGCCCAGCGCCGCACCGACACCATGCTGGTCCAGGATACCAACTCGTGGTACGCCATGGCCGGCTACCGCTTCGGCAAATTCCTGCCCTACTACTACCACGGCAATATCACGCAGAAGTCGCCGCGCAGCGTAGCGGGCCTGCCGACTACCGGACCGCTGGCACCGCTCACCTTCGGCATCAATGGCCGCGACGGCGCTGCCAAGGCCGCGCTGCAATCGGCCGATGCGATTGGCGTGCGCTGGGACTTCTACAAATCCCTGGCGCTGAAAGTCCAGGTCGACCGCATCAAGCCAAAGGACGGCAGCGGCGCCTTCGTCAATCCAAAGCCAACGTTCAGTGGTCCGGTCAATGTGTATGCGGTAGCTCTCGACTTCGTGTTCTGAGGAGGCAGCCATGGACAAGCGAATCAAGCCGCTGCTCGCCGCAGCGATGGTGTGTGCCGCCCTGCCCGCGCTGGCGGCAGAAATCGTGGTGATCGTCAATCCGAAGAATCCGGCGTCGCGCATGTTCAGCGAACAGGCGGCCCAGTTCTTCCTCGGTAAATCGACCCTATTCACGCCGATTGAACACACCGAAGGCCCGCTGCGCAATGAGTTCAGCACCAAGGTATTGGGCAAGGACAGCAGCCAGGTCAAGTCCCAGTGGTCCAAGCTGGTGTTCACCGGCAAAGGCACGGCGCCGAAGGAATACGGCTCCAGCGCCGAGGTGAAGAAGGCGGTCGCCGCCGACGTCCAAGCCATCGGCTACATCGAAAAATCCGCCGTCGACGACAGCGTCAAAGTCATCCTCACCGTCCAGTAAGCTTTTGAAAGTCGGGGTCAGGTCGAGCAATCGGACACGGGCTCAGCCGCGCAGCGGCTGAGCCCGTGTTCGATTGCTCGACCTGACCCCGACTTTCATGTGATGATCCGGGCGATGCGCCATCCAGTCATTACCTACATCATCGCCATGCTCATGTTGAGCACCCTGGGCGTCTACGTCCAGGAGGCGGGCCTCGATCCTGTTACCACCGTGTTCTTCCGCTGCGCCATTGGCGCGCTGGCGCTAGCTTTGTATTGCGGCTGGAAGGGCATGTTCAGGCGTGAAAATATGACGCCGCGTGCGTTCAAGCTGGCGCTCTTCAGCGGTGTATTGATGGTGGTGAACTGGGTCACGTTTTTTGAGGCGATCCGCCGCATCGGCATCGCGGTGGCGACTATTGTCTTCCATGTGCAGCCTTTCATGGTGCTGCTGCTTGGGGCGCTGATCCTGCGCGAAAAATTGGCGGCCAACAAGCTGGCCTGGGTGGCGCTGGGATTCGGCGGGCTGGCACTGGCTTGCGGCGTGCGCTTCGACGAGCCGATGGACCGCAATTACCTTCTGGGCATCGCGAGCACGCTGACCGGCGCGCTGGCCTACGCGGGCGTAACGCTGACCACAAAGTCGATGCGCGGAACGCCGCCGCATTTGACGGCGCTGGTTCACTGCGTGACGGGCGCTTTGCTCCTGGGCGCTTTCAGCTCAATTCCGGCGGGCGGGTTGAGCGCAGTGCAGTGGGGCTGGCTGGCCACCTTGGGGCTGGTACCGACCGCTATCGCTTATGTGATGATCTATGGCGCCACGCCGCGCATGGAGACGGCGGCCATCGCGGTGCTGACCTTTATCTATCCTGCGGCTGCCGTGGGCTGGGACTTCGCGGTGTATGGGCACTTGATCAGCGGCTGGCAACTGGCTGGCTTTGCGCTGATCGTGTTGGCCAGCCTTGGCGTGAACCTGAACTGGCGAATTTGATAACGCCGTATCCAAAACTCAACACATTTCTACATTTTGAGACATTTGTATGGATTTTAAATACATTTTTCCTTACACTCATGTTTCCGCTTTCTCCAAAGCACAAGGGCGCCCTGAGGCGCCCTTTTTTTCACTATTGGAAGCGCTCGTTGCCGATCATGGCGATATTGCGCACGCCAAGCCTTTGAGCTGAGGACAGCACGCCTGCCACCACCTTATACGGCGCCAATCCGTTCGAGCGCAGATGGACGCTGTCGTCCGCCTTCAGCGCCGCCAGCTTCTCTTCCAGCGCTGAGCGGTTGGCGAGCTGGGCGCCGTTCCACCAGAGCGAGCCATCGAAATCCACCTCCAGGTTTTGTGCAATCGTTTCGGGTGCTGAGCCCCCGCGCGGCAAGTCCATGCCGACAGAGTGGTTTGCTTTGGGGATGGTGACAATCAACATGATGATCAGGACCAGCATGACGTCGATCAGCGGCGTCATATTGAGCTCGTTCATCGGCTCTGCGTCGGCGTTGGTTGGGGATCGTAATGCTTTGCGTGCTTGGCGCATGGTGCCTCCTCTGGTTAGTCAAACGAAAAACTCTGGAGTGAGGCCAATATACCGTGGAGAAATAGCAACGAACGAAAGATTAGAGGGAATCGTCTAGTTCGACCCAGGTCGGCGCGTGGTCGCTGGGCTTTTCGCGGCCGCGCACCATGCGGTCCACGTCGGCGCCGCGCAGGTGCGGGGCCAGCACGGGATTGAGCAGCAAATGGTCAATCCGCAGGCCGGCGTCGCGGCCAAACGCGTTGCGGAAGTAATCCCAGAAAGTGTAGATCTTTTCACCGGGGTGCATGGCGCGCAGTGCGTCGGTCCAGCCTTGCCCCGCCAGGCGCGCAAAGGCGGCGCGCGTTTCGGGGCGGAATAGCGCGTCATCCAGCCAGCGTTCGGGCTTGTAGACATCGAGCTCGGTCGGCATCACGTTGTAATCGCCGGCGATGATCACGGGATGCTTCGACTTCACCAGCTCTTCGCCGCGCGCGATCAGGCGGTCGAACCATTTGAGCTTGTAGTCGAACTTGGGGCCGGGTGCGGGATTGCCGTTGGGGAGGTAGAGGCACACCACCATCAGTTTGCCAACCATCGCTTCGATATAGCGGCTTTGCACGTCTTCCGGGTCGCCGGGCAAGGCGCGGCCCAGCTCCATTGGCGTTGTGCCGCGCGCCAGGATGGCGACACCATTCCAGCTTTTCTGGCCGTGCCACACGGCGCCATAGCCGGCATCGTTGATCGCCGCTTCGGGGAATTTTTCGTGCGGGGCTTTCAGCTCCTGCAGGCAGGCGACGTCCGGCTGGGTTTCATTCAGCCACTGCAGCAGCGCCGGCAGCCGGGCGCCGATTCCGTTGACGTTGAAGGTCGCGACTCGCATGGCGACCATTATGCACAGTTTCGCTAGCGCGAAGCGCGGCGCATCACGATGGCTGGCAGGCGCTCGCCATCATCTGTCGAAGCGAAATAGCCCTTAATCTCGCCGACTTCGGCAAAACCTTCGGCGCGGTATATCTGGCGCGCGGAAGTCCAATCTGGATTGACGATGAGGATGGTGCTGCGGAGACCGGGGTGGCGGGAGAACATCTCGGCCAAGGCCTCGCGGAACAAGCGCCTTCCCCAGCCGGTGCCGCGCATTGCGGGATCGACCACCATGGAGGAGACGTAGACTTCCTCGCCATCGGCGACGTGGGTGTCGGCTGCGGCATGGTCACGGCCGAAACGGCCTGCGTCCAAGCTGTCTTGCAGCGGCCAGAATTCGGCGCACAGATAGCCGTACAAGCGCCCTGCTTCGCCGGCCAGCACCCAGCAACCTTCCGGTGCTGCCGACAAGCGTTCAGCGAAGGTCGACTCAGTTTCCTGGATTGCTTCGGCAAAGCCGGCGCGTTCGAGCCGCATGATCTCGGCCATGTCGGCCATCTCGGCTCGCCGCAGGTGAAACATCATGCTTACTGCTTAGGACAGCCTTGGGTGACACTGCGTACCTTGAAAGAGGCAACGGTTTCGCCCTCGGTGACTACCTTCAGGCAGACGCCGTCGTACGACACGAAATAATGGGTGCAAAAGCCGCTTGCGCCGTCGCAGGAACGCAGTTCAGGGAATTGGCCCTGCAACTGGCGCTCCCACTCTTGCGCGGCATTCTTGTGCTCCGGACGCCAGCCCGCGTCGATCACTTCCTTGCGCGCTTTGGCGTACTTCATTCCGACCAGGCTATCCCAGGTCCCGGTCTGCTGGGTCGATGCAAATGCCGCTGCGGCAGCCAGGGCCATCGTCGAGGCCAAAATCAATCTGATCACATTCATGAATTGTTCAGGAATATTGTTAAGAACTAAAACAATTATGCCATGTGGAAATTGCTCCGGCTACCACTAACTTGTATATATTTCAGCCCTCAGCGACCCGGACGACGACCTTGCCGAAATTGCTGCCCTGCAACAAACCGATCAAGCCCTGCGGGGCTTGCGGCAGTCCGTCCAGCACATCTTCAACTAGTTTGATCTTCCCCTCGCCGACCCAGGCCGACATGTCTCTGGTGAAGTCCTCATAACGAGTTTCATAATGATCAAGAATGACCAGGCCTTGCATGCGGATCCGCTTTTGCAGGATGGCCGTCATTACTGCCGGCAAGCGGTCCGGTCCTTGCAGCGCACCAATGTGGTTATATTGCGCAATCACGCCGATCACCGGTACCCGGGCGCCAACATTCAGCAACGGAAGCACCGCGTCGAATACGGCGCCGCCCACATTTTCAAAATAGACGTCGATGCCGTCCGGCGCGGCTTGTGCAAGCTTTTCCGCCAACTGCGGGTCGTGCCGGTCCAGCGCGACGTCGAAGCCGAGTTGCTCGCGTGCGAAAGCCACCTTGTCGGCCCCGCCCGCGATACCGATCACGCGGGCGCCCTTCAATTTGGCAATCTGGCCGACGATGGCGCCGACCGCGCCGGTTGCCGCTGCCACGACCACGGTTTCGCCGGGTTTTGGCTGGCCGATATCGAGCAGGCCGACATAGGCCGTGAAGGCCGGCATGCCTAGGCCGCCCAGCGCCAGCGAGGGTTGCTTCATCTCGCCCAGGTGACGCAGGTCGCTGCCATCGGACAGCGCGTAGTCCTGCCAGCCAGCATTACCCAGCACCAGGTCGCCGGGTTGGAAGCCGGGATGGCGCGAGGCGACTACGCGGTTGACGGTGCCGCCAACCATATGCGCGCCAAGTTCCACGCGCGGGGCATAGGCCGGCGGCACTTCATCCATCAGTTGGCGCATGTATGGATCGAGCGAGAGGTAGAGGGTGCGCAGCAGGACCTGGCCTTCGCCCGGCACAGGCACCGGCGCCTGCTCCAGGCGGAAGTTATCGGAGGTCGGCGCGCCTTGAGGGCGGGCGGCCAGGACAATGCGGCGGTTGGTGGTGGCGGATTGCGACATTTGCTTCTCCTTTCAATATTAGACCAGTCGTCTAGAAAAAAAGTAAAAAAAATGGCTTACTGTGTTTGATTCAATACCTGCTGAGTGCCCGCCATTGCCGTGTCGAGCGGTCCGCGGTCGTGGTTGATTTTTGCCAGCAGGCTTGCGCCCACCCAGCTTTGGTAGAGCGCTACCGCCAGCACTTTGGCATCGAGGCCTCGCGGCAGCGAGCCGTCCGCCATGCCGCGTTCAATGCAGTGCTCCAGTCGCGACGTGATGCCGCTAGTGCCGCGATGCAGGGAGGCGCGCAAGGCTTCCGACAAGTCGCTCACTTCCGCCCCCAGCTTTACCGCCAGGCACTGGCTGTTTTCACCCAGCTGGCAGTCGCGCCAGTCTTCGAAATAATTCAGCAGGCCCTGGCGGCCGGTATCACCTTCTGCCAGCAGTTCGTCGATGCGGGCTAAAGTCCGGTCGAAATAGTCGTCGATGACGGCGGCGCCAAACGCTTCCTTCGAGCCGAAGTAATGGTAGAACGAGCCCTTGGGCACCTTGGCGGCGGCAAGGATCTCGGTCAGGCCGACACCGGTGAAGCCTTTATGCCTGAACAGCGGCATGGCCACATCGATGATGCCCTGGCGAACATCGGCGTATTGGGAAGAAGTCATGTGGCACAGTCTAGTACGAATTAGACCAGTCGTCTAGAACTATTTTTGACCCAGGTCATTTTTGACCGCCACAGCCGCATGGCACCATTGCGACATGAATATCCAGAAAACATTCCTGGCCGCGACGCTGGCCATGCCGGTGCTGGCCTCGGCCGCCGCGCCCATCATCGAGGTCTACAAGAGCGCCACCTGCGGGTGCTGCGAGGCGTGGGTCAAGCACCTGCGCGCCAATGGCTTCAAGGTGGAGGCGCACAATGTGGCCAACCCTTCCGACACGCGGGAGAAGATGGGCATGCCCGACAAAATGGGCTCCTGCCATACGGCGGTAGTGGATGGCTACGCGATCGAAGGCCACGTCCCTGCAGCCGACATCAAGCGCCTGCTGGCGGCGAAAACAAGGGCAATTGGCCTGGCTGCGCCGGGCATGCCGCTTGGGTCGCCGGGCATGGAGGGGCCGCGCAAGGATGCGTATGACGTCTACCTGGTATTGCCTGACGGCTCCGCACGCCTCGACCAGCACTACAACTGACGCAGGCTACAGCGCCAGCAGCACCAATGCGACGCCGGCCACCGCCAGCAAGGCATGCCCCACCATAATGCTTTGCGGGATCAGCATGTTGCGGTGATGGCGGCCCAGGTTCATCCACACCCCGCCGGCAGCAGCCAGCACGAGCGCGATCAGGCCGTAATGCGCCTTGTCCGGCGTTTGGGAGAAGATGGTGACGTAGGCCAGCAAGGTAATGCCCGCAGCGGCGAGAAAACCGTGCAGCATGGCGATCCAGTGCGGCGGATTAGTCCTTTTCCCCAGCCGTATCAAGGCCATCACAATGCCGCCGGCAGCGGCGACACCGAACAGCACGCAGGCAGAAAATAATATAGATCTGGTATCCATGCAGGCATTCTGCTCCCGGCCCACGCCTGCGTTCGGTGCGCTGGCTCACGCTGGCCCGCGCAGCCCAGGAGGCACTATACTGTCGGCCCCTGCCCGCAATATTGAATCATGGAAGCAAAGCCTGAACTCCGCAGCGTCGCGCTGCAATGCCTGGTCGAAGCCGATCCCGCTGCCAAAGTGGCCGCCGTTGCCGCCATGGCCGGGGCCTGGGCCGGCGGCGCGCTCAGGCTCGATACGGCAGAGGTACTGGCGGCGCCCGCAGCGGCCATCCCCGGCCGCCCTGCCCGCCCCGAGCTGGTGGCACCGCGCCTGGTCGGCCGCCGTTCCATGGCAACCGTGGAAGGCCGCGCCATGCTGGTGCACGCGCTGGCCCATATAGAATTCAACGCGGTCAACCTGGCGTTGGACGCGATGTGGCGTTTTCCCGCCATGCCGGAGCAGTTCTACACGGACTGGCTACGGGTGGCAAAGGAAGAGGCCTACCACTTCTCGCTGCTGTCGGCCCACCTGGCCACCCTGGGCTTCGGCTATGGCGACTACACGGCGCACGGCAGCCTGTGGGAGATGGTCGAGAAAACCACCGGCGACGTGATGGCGCGCATGGCACTGGTGCCGCGCACGCTGGAGGCGCGCGGCCTCGATGCGATTCCGCCGCTACGCGCCAAGCTGGCGCAGGCCGGCGATGAAGGGGCGGCGGCCATACTCGACATCATCCTGCGCGACGAAATCGGCCACGTGGAAATCGGTAATCGGTGGTACTGGCACCTGTGCGGCTTGCGCGGCCTGGACCCGGTGGCGACTTACGCTGAACTGGTAGTGCAGTACAAGGCCTCGGTGCGCGGCCCATTCAATGTCGAGGCGCGCCGCAAGGCCGGCTTCAGCGAGGAAGAACTACGCTTACTTGGTGGGTAGCCAGGCCGGTTTGTTTTCCACGAACCATTCGTAAGGGACCGGCATATCGTATTCCGGCTCCAGCGTACCGAGCGAGATGGCGATGCGGTCGGGAGTCTGGGTGCTGCGCCAGGTCAGCGTGGAACCACATACTTTGCAGAAGCCTCGGCGGCCATGCTCGGATGAGTGGAATTCGCTCACCAGCTCCGCCCCTTTTTCGAAACTGAAACTGCCGCTGGCGACATTTGTGTAGCTGCCGGCGGCCGCGCCATGCTGCTTCTGGCACATGGTGCAGTAACAATGGCTTGCCTTGCGCACCGTGGACTTGTCTGCTTTGTATGCAACGCCGCCACACAGGCAGCTGCCGCGCAAATACTCCGTCATCACATGCCTCCGCTGGAACGATGCGGGCAATGATAAACTATCCTGGCACCCAAGGGAGACGCATATGACGACCGAAGCGATGCCTTTCCGGACCCTGCTCTACCGCTTTATCTTCTTTGACTGGCTGTTCAAGGATGTCAGCGCGGCACGCAATGTGATCGAGCGCCACGCAGCCCTGCAGCACAACAAATATATGAGCCGCTACCTGCCGATTTATTTCCGGCGCTGGACCTTCATGGCCACTTTCGACTTTGGCCTTGGCTGGCTGCTCGAACGCGCGCTGCAGGCCACCGTGCTCTCGGCCTACTTCTTCACATGGTCTTGCGTGACCATGGCGGGGATGGTGGTGATCGCGGCCGCCTGGGTCTTCCTGACCTTTGGACGGCTGAGCTGATCGAAAATTGTGCAATCAATTTATTCTGTTTAGAATCAACCGCTTGCCGCGTTGAGGGATTCCTTGTTAACAGAGTTTTCCACAGAAACCGTTAACAACTTCGCTGCTATGCGAGCCTGATGTCGCGCGCTCCTTTGGCTGCAAGGCGCGACAGCAAATCTTCCAGCGCCTGCACGGGCGCCGAGCCCAGGTCCAGCCGCACAGCAACCATGCCGTCTTCGTCCTGCGGGTCGGAAGCAAAATGCAGCACGCCGAACAGGCCTTCTTCGTTCTGCTTGTTCGCATCCTCCGGATCGAACCATTCCATGAACCACGGCGCCAGCACCGCGCCCACCTGCTCCGCCACCAGGCCGGCAACCCGTAGCGAAAGATCGTCCCATGCAAAGGGCGAGACATAGACCATGGCTGGCGGCATGGAGACGGTGTGCACGTTGAATTGCATGCGCCGTTCGGAGTCCACCGAAAGCAGTTTCCCGGCCTGGGCGCCACGCCGGGGAATCAGGTCGATGCGTATCGGCAGCTTGAGCGCACCTTCGAGAGCCAGGCTGCCATCTGCGTTGCGCAGCGCAGCTTCTGCATGCGCATCCGCAGCCGAAGCGACAGCATCGGCAAACGTCGCGGCATAGGCCATGCGGATGACCGTGAAAAGCTCGGCAATCGAATTCACAGCATATTCGGCAAGGCGATGTAGACCAATCCGCTTAACAGCAGCACCGATGCGCAGGCGACAAGGCGATTGAGCGAGCGTTCCCACGCATGGTCGCGGGTGCGCTCCATGCGCGCATCGGCGGCAGCCTGGATGCGCAGGAATTCTTCCTTCGTCACAGCGGTGACGACGATGTGCAGGGGATTTCGCAGAAGTTGTACTGCGTCGTCATACTGGTGCGAGAGCCAGATGCAAAGAACCCGCCCCTCTTTCGAAGTCTTGGATGGTTCGAATACGGGGATACCTGCGCGGGACAAGCGTTCCCACGCATCTTCGTATTCAAGATCACTATCTGTCACAAACACTTGGCGCATAAGGCGGTATGGTAACCGCCAAAGGCCCCTCAGAAACTCTCAGAATTTCACTAGTTAAATATTTTATTGACAGGCTTTGGCCTCGGCCAGCTGCTTTCGCAGTTCCGTCTGAAGCTGCTGGTTATCGCGATTCTGGAGCTTGCTCATATCGAGCTCGATGCGCTTGATGTCCAATTCCGTCGGACATGCCTTGCGCTGCGCCGTCTGCATTCCCTGCCTGTTCTGGATCGAAGTCACAACACCATCTTTGACATAAACATAGAACGTTCGGCTTCCCCGCCTGTAAATCAGCTGGTCTTGCGAGGAGTCGCCGTATTGGCCGGTATTCACGGCGTCCGGACGCCCCATCGCGGAGTCCAGTTCCGCCCTTGTCATCGACACCATTGGCGTACCGGCGGCAATCGCTTCCCGGATGTTGCGCCGGCGATCAAGTTCATTCAGTTTCTGTTTGTAGTCGATTGGCGGCGGCGCGTCTGCCGACGGGGCCGAGCCGCTTGCCGGACTGGCCACTTTCTGCTGTTCGCCCGCCGCGCAAGGCGTGTCCTGGTAGGCGATGCTTCCGTCCTGGAGTTTGCAGCGGAAGACCTGTGCATATGCCGGCATTGCAGCGATCAGCAACACCGGCACGATCCAGCACTTAGCTTTGTGTAAAGTTTTCATTTGCGGATTTTGCCGCAAATGCCCTCTTATGCCAAGGCGGGATAGTCGATATAGCCTGCTGCGCCGCCGCCGAAGAAGGTATTGCGGTCGGCGGCGTTGATCGGAGCATTGGTCTTGAGGCGCGTGACGAAGTCGGGATTGGCGAGCACCATCTGGCCGTACGCTTCCACTTCGGCCAGGCCGGATGCGACGTCGGCGCCGATTTCTTCGCGCGGGCGGCCGGGCCGGTTCAGCACCAGGGCGCCGTGCCAAAGCTTGCGGATATCGGCCAGCAAGGCTTCGTCGCCCTGGTGCATGATGTGCAGGTAGGCCAGTCCAAGCTTGTCCAGTTCCGCGACAAGGTGGCGGTACATTGCCGGCCCTTCCGCGCCCTCGTCGATGCCCCACAGCGTGGTGCCCGGCGACAGGCGGATGGCGGTGCGGTCCGCGCCGATTTCGCCGGCGATGGCTTTGGCTACTTCAATGGCAAAACGGGCGCGGTTCTCGATGGAGCCGCCATATTGGTCGTCGCGCGTGTTGGCGCTCGGTGCGAAGAACTGCTGCACCAGGTAGGCGTTGGCGCCGTGGATCTCCACCCCGTCTGCGCCGGCTTCGATGGCGCGGCGTGCGGCGGTGCGGAAGTCTTCGACGGTCTGGTGCACTTCGACGGTGCTGAGCGCGCGCGGGGTCGGGATGTCCTGCATGCCGGCCGGCGTGAACATTGGGGTGTCCGGCGCGATTGTCGATGGCGCCACGCCCTGGCGGTGGTGCGGCGTATTGTCCGGGTGCGACATGCGGCCCGCATGCATCAACTGGATGAACAGGCGGCCGCCCTTCGCGTGCACGGCATCGGCTACCTTCTTCCAGCCCGCCACGTGGGCGTCGGTATGGATGCCCGGCGTCGCCATATAGCCCTGGCCATCTTCGGAAGGCTGGGTGCCTTCGGTCACGATCAGGCCCATGCCGGCGCGCTGCGCATAGTACTCGGCCGCCAGCTCGCCCGGCGTGCCGTCGTACTGCGCGCGGCTGCGCGTCATCGGGCCCATGGCGAGGCGGTTGGCCAGCGTATAGCGTCCCACGCGGACGGATTCAAACAATTTGCTCATTTCGGTTTTCCTGCTGTGAGATGAAAGATGCGCCATCATCCACCACCTTCGAAATGAGATAAATATGGTAAATTGCAGAACATTGATCCATAAGTGGAGCAATCATTGGAATACCTGAATGACATGGCCTTGTTCGTCGAAGTGGTGAAGGCCAAGGGATTTCGCGGCGCCGGCGAGGTCCTGGGCATCCCGAATTCGACCGTTTCACGCCGCATTGCAGCGCTGGAAAAACTTATCGGCCTGCGCCTTTTACACCGCACGACCCGAAAGATCGAGCTGACCGAGGCCGGCCAGGTCTATTTCGAGCGCTGCAAACGCATCGTCGATGAAGCTCGCCTGGCGCACGAACAACTGGGCGGCATGCTGGCCCAACCGACCGGCGTGCTGCGCGCCTCTCTGCCGGTGGACTTTGCCCAGACCTACCTGGCGCCCCTGATCGCGGAATTCGCGAAACGCTATCCCGGCCTCACCTTCGAGCTTGATTTGACCTCGCGCCGCGTGGACCTGGTCAGCGAGCCTTACGACGTGGCGATACGCATGGGAGAGCTGGCCGATTCGCAGCTGATCGCACGCCAGCTCGCGCAGCTGACGCCCCAGCTTTACGCTTCGCCAGGCTATCTCGCCCAGCATGGCGAGCCGCTGGCCCCATCCGAGCTTGAAAAGCATTCCTGCCTTGGACTGGTCAAGGCTTCCACATGGACTTTGCTCGATGGCGTGCAGAGCGTGGCGGTCGGCACCAGCAGCCGATTTGCAATCAACAGCGTGGGACTGCTACGCCGCATGGCAAGCTTTGACATGGGCATCCTGCTGCTGCCGGAACTGATCGTGGCCGATGATCTTGCGGCAGGACGCCTGAAACGCATCCTGCCGCAATGGCATGGCAAACCCACGCCGGTCTACGCCCTGACCGAAACGCGGCTGGTCCCGGCCAAGACCCAGCGCTTTATTGAGTTCCTGCGGGAGCGGTTAGCCCACGCGGGCTAGGCTCGCGCTTCCGTTCATACGCCAGCCGGTACAAGAGCGGCAACAGCAGCAGCGTCAGTGCAGTGGACGACAGCACGCCGCCGATGACGACCGTCGCCAGCGGGCGCTGGACTTCGGCGCCGGTGCCGGTGGCAATCGCCATCGGCACGAAGCCAAGCGACGCTACCAGGGCTGTCATCAACACTGGCCGCAAGCGCACCAGCGCGCCGTTGCGCACAGCATCTCCCAGGGCCTGCCCCTGTTCGCGCAGACTGCGGATGAAGGCGATCATCACGAGCCCGTTCAACACTGCCACGCCGGACAGGGCGATGAAGCCAACTGCAGCCGAAATTGACAGCGGAATCCCGCGCATCCAGAGCGCAAAGATGCCGCCGGTCAGCGCAAACGGAATGCCCGTGAACACCAGCGCGCCATCGCGGGCGTTGTTAAACATCAGGAACAGCAAGGCGAACACCAGGGCCAGCGATGCCGGCACCACGAGCTTCAGGCGCTGGGCAGCGTTCTGCAGGTTCTCGAACTGGCCGCCCCAAGCCAGCCAGTAACCGGCCGGCAGGTTAACGCCGTTCAGCACGGCCTGTTGCGCTTCTTCGACGAAGGAGCCAATATCGCGGTCCTGCATGTTGACCGTGACCACCACGCGGCGCTTGCCCTGTTCGCGGCTCAGCTGGTTGGGGCCGGGCGCGGTATCGAAAGTGGCGATTTCCGCCAGCGTGACATAGGCAGGACGCGCGCCGTCCCGCTTAGGCAGCGGCACCGGCAGCCGTTTTAGCAGTTCGATGTCCGAACGCAGCGCTTCCGGCAGCCGCACCACGATATCGAAACGGCGGTCCCCTTCGAACATGGCGCCGGCTTCGCGCCCGGCAGTCGCGGTGGCGATCAGTTCCTGTACTTCGGCGATGTTCAGGCCAAGGCGGGCCGCGCGTTCGCGGTCAACCTGCACTTGCAGCATCGGCAGGCCCGTAGTCTGTTCGACCTTGACGCCGCTTGCGCCAGGAATCTTCTCCAGGATTTCGCCGATGGCGGCGGCCTTGGCGTTCAGCACATCGAGATCGTCGCCGAACACTTTTACCGCGACGTCGCTGCGCACGCCGGATATCAGCTCGTTCACGCGCAGCTGGATAGGCTGGCTGAATTCATAGCTGTTGCCGGGCAGTTGTTCCAGCGTGGTCCGGATTGCCGCCAGCAGGTCCGCGCGGCTGCGCTTGGGCTTGGGCCACTGGCTTTCCGGCTTGAGCATAATGTAGCCGTCCGAAATACTGGGCGGCATGGGGTCGGAGGCGATTTCCGCCGTGCCGGTGCGGGCAAAGACGTTGGCGATTTCCGGGAATTTCGCCACCAGGGTCTTTTCGATCTGCTGCTGCATCTGCACCGACTGCGCGAGGCCGGTACCGGGAATGCGAACTGTCAGCACGGCGAAATCGCCCTCATCCAAATTGGGCACGAATTCCGTTCCAAGGCGGGTCGCCAACAGCGCGGACAAGGCGAGCAATAGCCCCGCCGCGGTGAACACCACCGGGCAGTTGGCCATGACGTAGTCCAGGCACTTTGCATAGCCTTGTTTGGCGGCCCGCATCACGCGCCCCTCCTCTTCACGCACCGGTTTGTCCATGAACAGCGCCACGGCGGCTGGCACAAAGGTGATCGACAGCAGCATCGCTCCCAGCAAAGCCGTCACCACGGTGAAGGCCATCGGGTGGAACATCTTGCCCTCGATCCCGGACAGCACGAAGATCGGCAGGTAGACGATCATGATGATCAACTGGCCGAACATCAGCGGCCTGCGGGCTTCGTGTGCGGCGGCGAAGACTTCCGCAAAGCGCTCGTCACGGGTCAGTACCCGCCCTGCCCGTTGCTGGGCATGCGCAAGACGCCGCACGCAGTTCTCCACGATCACCACAGCGCCGTCGACGATGATGCCGAAATCAAGTGCACCAAGGCTAAGCAGGTTGGCGCTCACGTTGTTCGCGACCATGCCGGTGAAAGTGAAGAGCATCGACAGCGGGATCACCAATGCCGTGATCAGGGCCGCGCGCAGGTTGCCGAGGAAGAGGAACAGCACTGCGATCACCAGCACCGCGCCTTCCAGCAGGTTGCGTTTGACGGTGGCGATCGCTTTTTCGACCAGCACGGTGCGGTTGTACACCGGCGTCGCCGAAACGCCGGCCGGCAGGCTGCGGTTGATCTCAACCATCTTCTTGTCCACCGCGAGTGCGACGGCGCGGCTGTTCTCGCCGATCAGCATGAATACCGTACCAAGCACCACCTCGCGGCCGTTGCGCGTGGCGGCGCCGGTGCGCAATTCCGCGCCGATGCCGACCGTCGCCACGTCGGCGACACGCACTGCGACACCGTCGATGGTGGAGACCACGATGTTGCCGATGTCGGCCACCGATTTGAGCTGGCCGGGGGCGCGCAGCAGGTATTGCTCGCCCTCCTTCTCGATATAGCCTGCGCCGACGTTGCCGTTGTTGCGTTCCAGCGCGGTCACCACGTCCGACAGGTTCAGGCCATAGGAAGCCAGCTTGGCGGGCGTCGGCGCAACCAGGTATTCCTTGTCGTAGCCGCCGATTGAATTGATCTCGGTGACGCCGGGAACGTTGCGCAGCTGGGGTTTGATGATCCAGTCCTGGATCTCTCGCAGGTCCGTCGGCGTGTAGGCCGTGCCGTCGGGTTTGCGCGCATCCTGCGCCGCATCCACCGTCCACAGGTAGATCTCGGACAGGCCGGTGGCGATGGGGCTCATGGTGGGCGTAAGGCCGCCGGGCAATTGGCTGCGCGCTTCCTGGATGCGCTGGCTCACGAGCTGGCGCGCGAAGTGGATGTCGGTACCGTCCTTGAAGACGACTGTCACCTGCGACAATCCATAGCGCGACAGCGAACGTGTCTGCTCAAGGCGCGGCAGGCCGGCCATCAGCGATTCGATAGGAAACGTAATGCGTTGCTCCACTTCCAGCGGCGAGAAACCGGCGGCTGCCGTATTGATCTGGACCTGGACATTGGTGATGTCCGGCACCGCGTCGATCGGCAGCTTCTGGTAGTTGACCACGCCCAGCGCAGCCATCGCCAGCACGGCGAACATGACAAGCCAGCGGTGGCTGATGCAGGCCTGGATAATTCTGCTTAACATGGCGGCTCCTCAATCGTCATGGCCGGCGGCGCCCTTGCCCTGCTCCGCCTTGATGGTGAAGCTGTGGGCTGCGGCGTACTGGACCTGCGGACGCAGGCCGGAAGTAACTTCCACCAGCTTGCCGTCCGAGCGGCCGACGGTGACCGTCACTGGCTTGAACGCCTGGCCGTCGCGCTGGAACACGACCTGGGCGCCGTTCAGCGTCTGCAGCGCCTCCTTTTCAACGGCTACCGGTACTTCGGCTGCACCGGTGACTACATCGACGTCGACGAACAGGCCGGGACGCCAGGCGAGCTTCGGATTGTCCAGCACCACGCGGGCGCGGGCGGCGCGGGTCTGCTCGCCGATCATGGCGCTGACAAAGCTCACCTTGCCCTTTACGGCTGCGTCCGAAGCGGCCGAATGCAGCACTGCCTCGGTGCCGACTTTGACGATCTCCAGATCCTTCGCCGGCACCACCACTTCCGCCCAAACCTGGCGCAAGTCGGACACGGTGAAGATCTTGGTTTCCGCGCCGATTGCTTCGCCGACGGCGATATGCTTGTCGACCACCATGCCATCGAACGGCGCACGGATTTCCAGGCGGTTGAATGCGTTCTTGCCTGAGCCGCCTGCGCCGATTGCGACCAGCTTCTGGCGCGCGTTCTGCACGGCGATGCTGGTTTCATGCCACTCCTGTTCAGCTTTCAGGTAGTCCTGGCGCGCGGAAACCTTGTCTTCCCACAGCTTTTTCTCTGCCTGATAGACCGCATGCGCCAGGGCGGCGCGCTTTTCGGCCGCGGCCAGTGTGCTGCGCTGTTCGGAGACTTCCGCGCTGGCGACGACCGCCAGCAACTGGCCCTTGCGGACCTGCTGCCCAAGATTCGCCTGGACTTCCTGCACAATGCCGTCCACGCGCGGCGTGACGTGGGCGGTGCGGTCCTCGTTCAGTTTGACCTCGCCCGGCAAGCGGACAAAGGTTTCCAGCCGCGCCGCACCGGCGGTACGGAGCTGAATGTCGGCCGCTGCAATCTGCGCGTCCGTGAAGGCAATTCCCGCCGCAGCCGGCGCATGCCCGGCATCTGCGTGCTCGTCGCGCTTCCCGGCCTCCGCTTTCGCGGCGCCGGCCACGCGCTCCCAGCCCAACATGCCGCCAGCCAACAGGACGGCAACGGCCACCATGGCCGTGATGGTGATTTTCTGATGCTTGTTCATTTTGAACCCTTGATGTCCGTGGCGCCGAGCAGCATTGCCAGGTCGGCTTTGGCGCGATAGAAGTCGGAGATAGCCCGCAGGTGCTGGCCCTGTGCCTGTACCCACGTACGCTGCGCGTCCAGCACCTCGACGTAATTGAATTTGCCCGCTTCGAAGCCCTTCATCGCCGCCTCGGCCGCATATTGCGCACCGGGCAGGATGTCCTGGCGCACCAGGCGCTCCTGCTGTAGCGCCGCCTGCAAGCGCGCCTGCGCCTGCATGGCCTCAGAACGAACGCGCAGGCGTGTCGCCTCCAGCTCCGCGCGCGCCTTGTCGGCACGGCGCTCGGCCGCCAGGATCGCGCCCTGGTTGCGATTAAAGAGAGGGAGCGGCACCGACAGCCCGATGATGTTCTGCCGCACGCGCTCGCGCTCCGGCCCCTCCCGTTTTGAGCCCACGATGAATGAGACATCGGGGATGCGCTGCGCGCGCTCCAGCTGCGCGGACGCGTCGCCCGCCTCGACTTCCGCAGCTGCGCGCTCGATTGCCGGCGCAGTAGCGACCATCTGGTCAAGCTGTGCGGGAGGCAGCGCCGCATCCTCCGGCGAAGCGGGTGCGGAAAGCGTCCCAAGCACGCCCGCTTCGCTGCCCAGCAGACTGGCTAGCCGGATGCGCGCCTCGTCCAGTTCGCGCTGCGCCGTAACGCCTTCCATGCGCCAGTTGGCTTCCGCCACCCGCGCCCGCGCTTCTTCGACTGGCGAGATCTTGCCCGCCAGGACACGCCGCGCCGCCGCATCGCTGGAACGCCGTCCGCTTTCGCTGACCTGCGCAGCCAGCGCCACATGCTGCTGTGCGAGCCAGGTTTGATGATAGGCCGCGGCAACTTCGGCCTCGACCCGTGCCTTGCCAACGGCCAGTTCCAGCGCCGCCGCCCGGCTGCCTGCACGCGCCACAGCCATTCGTGCAGCGCGCTTGCCGCCCAGTTCAAGCGGGATCGATAGCTGGATGGTCGAGGATCCGCCCTGGCTGGCCGTGCCTTCACGCACATATTCCAGCGCAGGGTTGGGCGGAAGCGCCGCCTGGCGTCCGGCCGCGTCGACAGCCGCCGCTTCCAGCGCCAGCGCCCGCAGCTCGGGATTGCTTTGCCGCGCGCGTTCCAGCGCATCGGCAAGCGTCAATGATGGTTGCGCCCACGCCGGCGCCACGCAAATGGCCGCCAGCAAAGGCACGCAAATATTCTTCACGATATTGCTCCTTGATGATTGATGGGGAACGGCTGCAAGAAGCAGCCGGATCAATCAGCGGAGCCTGTCGGGACGCGGAGGGATATCCGGAATAAAGGAATGGATAGGCGGCTCCGGCGGCTGCACCGGAGCGATCGATTCAGTGTACTGGGGAGCGCTGGCTGGGGCGCCGACGAACGGCGCGTGGAAGTGATGGCAGAAGTCGCACTGCGTGCAGCAGCCGCCATCCGAATCCGGCAGGTCCTGCGCGGACACGGCTTGCTCGCCGGTTTGCAAGACCTTGGCGACCAGGCAGCAGCTATCCGCCGCCGCCAGGGTCGCCTGGAGCGGGAGCAGGAACAGCAGCAGGATGACAATGGCGCGCCGGAGTCTCATGGTGCGCCATTATAGCGCTTCAACAAACGCTCTACACTGCCATCGGAAACCAGGCTGCCGATGGCGCGCTGGATATCGCCGAATGGCACGGTGGATTTCAGCGAAAACGCACATTGCGCCATATAGGGATCGAATTCGAAATCAATCCGCAGTTTATGCTGGGGGTCGGCATGCATCAGGTATTCAGCGTTCATCCGCCCCATGATCGCGTACTGCATCCGTCCATGCAGCATCTTTGAAATATTCAGCTCCATCGTGGACGCATCTTCCCGTACGAATGCCCGCCCAAGCTCCGACTCGATCATCGAATACGAATAGCCAAGCACCGTGCCCACCGGCTTGTTTGCCAGGTCCGACAAGGCACGCACCGGCGGCGCCTCCGTGCGCGATACAAGTACACCCGAATCGGGAATCAGGGGTTGGCTCCAGTTGAACGACCCTGGCAGCCAGCGCGGAAGTACGAAGCAAACGCCGTCCGCCCTGCCGCTGACGAGGAATTCGCCAACCCGCTTGGCGGGCGCACTCACATAACGGACTTGCAAGCCCATACGCTGCGCAATGGCGTCGCCCAAGTCTTTCAAAATCCCATCTACCAACTCTCCATTCCGGAATCGGGACAGGGGCATATTGTGGTTGGTGGCGGCGACAAAGACCAGTTCCCCCGGCCCAGCCATGGCGGCTGGGCACAGCGCCAGCAACAGACATAAGCATGTAGGCCGGATAGAAACCATGCATCGATGATAGCAGAGCGGCTTGACCCAAGTCATGGATTGCGCAGCGCAAACTGGCGCAAACTGGTGACATCAACAACACAGGAGGACACCATGTCTTACCGCACCATCGTGGTCCACGCCGACCGCGCCGCCAATACCGAAGCCCGCATCGCACTGGCAGCGGCGCTGGCCCTGCGCGAAGATGCCCACCTGGTCGGCGCGGCCATGACCGGCATGCCGCGCTCCATGCTCGCCGGCCGCAGTTATGAAGGAAGCGGCGTATTCCTGGGAGATTATCTGCGCCGCGCCGAAGAACGTGTGCAGCAGGCGCTGGAACAGTTCAGCAGCATCGTCGACAAGCTTGGCGTGCCCTCGCATGAGGCGCGCGGCAGCAATGACGATGAATACGCCGGCCTTTGCCTGCAGGCGCGCTACGCGGACCTGGTGGTGCTTGGCCAGGCTGCCGTTGCGGAGGGCGATGAGGCAAACCTTTTGCCGGACCTGCCCGACTATGTGATCTTGAATTGCGGCCGCCCCGTGCTGCTGGTGCCGCGAAGCGGCCGTTTCCAGACAATCGGCAAACGGGTTCTGGTTGCCTGGAATGGCAGTCCGGAAGCGGCCAAGGCGATCACCGCCGCCCTGCCCCTGCTTCGGGGCGCGGAGCAAGTGACGCTTGCCGTCCTTGGCGATAACGACCTGCTGGGCGAATCGCCGGGCGCCGATATCGCGCTTTACCTCGCGCGCCACGGCGTCAACGTCGAAGTGCTGCGCCGGCCTGCGCCGACGGATCCCGGCAAGGCCCTGCTGTCTCTGGCAGCCGACTTTAACGTCGACCTGCTGGTGATGGGCGCCTACGGCCACAGCCGCTTCCGCGAACTGATGATGGGCGGGGCGACGCGCACCGTACTGGCAACTGCAACGCTGCCAGTACTGATGGCGCATTAGACCGTCAGGACACCGCGGCGCATCTGGTCCAGCTCAATCGACTCGAACAGGGCTTTGAAATTACCTTCGCCGAAGCCCTGGTTACCCTTGCGCTGGATGAATTCAAAGAACACCGGGCCAAGCTGGTTTTCCGAGAAGATCTGCAGCAGCAGGTCGCCCGGCTTGCCGTCGATCAGGATCTTGCGGTCGCGCAGGGCTTGCAGCTGCTCGCCATGGCCAGGAATGCGGCGGTCAACCAGTTCGTAGTAAGTGTCGATGGTGTCGAGCAGCTTCACGCCGGAAGCGCGCAGCTTGTCGACCGATTCGTACAGGTTGTCGCTGCCCATGGCGATGTGCTGGATGCCTTCACCGCGGTACGCGTCCAGGTATTCCTGGATCTGGCCCGGGCGGTCGGTGCCTTCTTCATTGATCGGGATGCGCAGCTTGCCGCAAGGGCTGGTCATGGCTTTCGACTTGACGCCGGTCACCTGGCCCTCGATGTCGAAATAGCGCACTTCGCGGAAGTTGAACAGGCGCTCGTAGAACTCGGCCCACTCGCCCATGCGGCCACGGTGCACATTGTGGGTCAGGTGGTCGATGTAAGTCAGGCCGTGGCCTTTCGGGTTCTGGTCAACGCCCGGAATCGGTTCGAAGTCCACGTCATAAATGCTGATGTTGCCGTTGCCCGGCCAACGGTCAACCAGGTAGATCAGCGAGTCGCCGATGCCTTTGATGGCCGGCAGGTTCAGTTCCATCGGGCCGGCCTTGCTTTCGAAGCCCCAGGCGCCCAGCTTCAGCGCGCGCTTGTAGGCAAAGGCTGCGTCCTTCACGCGGAAGCCGATTGCGCACACCGAAGGACCGTGCATTTCAGCGAAGCGCTGTGCGAAGGAATCCCGTTCGGCATTCAGCAGGAAGTTCACGTCGCCCTGGCGGTACAGGGTCACGTCCTTGCTGCGATGGCGCGCCACGGCGGTAAAGCCCATCGCTTCAAAAGTCTTGCCCATGGCGACCGGGTCCGGCGCCGCGTATTCGATGAATTCGAAGCCGTCGGTGCCCATCGGGTTATCCCACAGTGAGTCGGTCATTTGCTGTCTCCGGAAAGGTGTTTGGATATTGGATATACTACGCACCGATACTGGATTTTTTGCGCATATTGGACGGACTGAAGCGCAAAATATGCGCATTTTGCGCGCAAAACAAGGAATTGATGATGATCACCGTTGACCGCCACGATTTATCGCTGCTGAATGAACTCCAACGCAATGGCGAAGCCACCAACGCCGCCCTGGCGGAGGTGCTGCATTTATCGGTATCGCAAGTGGGCCGGCGCGTGCAGCGCCTGCGCGAGGCGGGCATCATCGATCACTATGCGGCAGTGCTGGAGCCCGCCACGGTGGGGTTGGACGTGATGGCCTTCGTCCACATTACCCTGGACCGCCATGGCGAAAAGCGCGGCGACGCCTTCGAGCAAGCGATCCGCGACGTGCCGGAGGTGATGGAGTGCTTTTCCGTGACCGGCGAGGCGGACTATGTGGCGCGCGTCGTGTCGCACGACCTGGCCTCCTTTGCCGACTTGATGATGAAGGAAATCCTGCTACTACCCGGCGTGGTCAACGTGAAGTCGAATATCGCGCTGAAAAAGATCAAGCAATCGACCGTACTGCCGCTGGAACACATCGTGCGGCCGAACCCGCGCAAGCAGCGCATCGAGTTCGCCCGCACTTAAGCGCCGTATTACTGCACCACCTCGAGCGAGGTCACGGTCAGTGCGCCGTTCACGCTCTCCGCGGTGAAGCGGATCTTGTCGCCGGCTTTCACCTTGTCCAGCATGGCGGCGTCCTTGGCGCGGAACACCATCGTCATGGCGCCCATGCCCAGGTTTTTCAGTTCGCCATGCTTGATGGTCAGCTTGCCGGACGCCTTGTCGACCTTTTTGACTTCACCGTCGGTGGAATCGGCGCTGGCGGCGGCAGCGCCATGCTGCGCGTGGTCGGCGCCGGCGTGCTGCGCCAACGCCGGAGCGCCGGCCAGGAAGGCTGCCGCCAGCATGGTGGACTGCAGGGTGGTGCTGAATGCTTTCATCTGATTTCTCCTTGAACTTTACGCCGCCTGAGCAGCAAAAATGCTGCCGGTACGACAAATAACGACAGCAAGGGTGCGGACAGCATCCCCCCTACCATCGGCGCAGCGATACGCTGCATGATTTCCGAGCCGGTGCCCGAACCGAACATGATCGGCACCAGGCCCGCCACGATCACGGTGACGGTCATCGCTTTTGGCCGCACGCGCAGCACCGCGCCTTCGCGAATCGCGTCCAGTAATTCGGCTTCGCTGCAGCACCCTGCTGCCGCCCGCGCCTCCCAGGCGTGCTTCAGGTACAGCAGCATGATGACGCCGAATTCCGCCGCCACTCCGGCCAGCGCGATAAAGCCGACACCCGTTGCGACCGACAGATTATGCCCCAGCAGCCACAATAGCCACACGCCCCCGGCCAGCGCGAACGGCAGGGTCGCCATGATCAGCGCCGCCTCGTCCGCGCGGCGGAAGGTCAGGTACAGCAACACGAAGATGATCAGCAGCGTAGCCGGGACCACCACCTGCAGGCGCGCAGTTGCACGCTCCAGGTATTCGAATTGGCCCGACCATGACACCGAATACCCCGGCGGCAGCTTGACGCCTGAGGCGACGGCCCGCTGCATTTCCTGCACCGCCGAGCGCAGGTCGCGGCCGTGGATGTCGACGTACACCCAGCCCGACAAGCGTGCGTTCTCGCTGCGCAGCATCGGCGGGCCGTCGCTGATACGCACCGTCGCCACGTCCGACAAACGCAACTGGGCGCCGCGCTCGGTCAGCAGCGGCAGGTTGCGTAGGCCATCCAATGAATCGCGCAGCTCGCGCGGATAACGCACATTGATCGGGAAGCGCTGCAAGCCTTCCACCGTTTCACCGACATTGTCGCCACCCACGGCGCTGGAGATAACGCTTTGCACTTCATCGGTATTCAGGCCATAGCGCCCCGCCGCCGTGCGGTCGATCGCGACGTCGATATATCGCCCGCCGTTCAGGCGCTCCGCCAAGGCCGACGACACGCCGGCCACGGGCCGCACCGCGCGTTCGATCTCGCCCGCAACGCGGTCAATTTCCTGCAGGCTGGGGCCGGAGACCTTGATGCCGACCGGGCTCTTGATGCCGGTGGCCAGCATGTCGATCCGGTTGCGGATCGGCGGCACCCACACATTGGCCAGGCCCGGCACTTTGACCACGCGGTCCAGTTCCGCCACCAGCTTATCCGGCGTCATGCCGGCCCGCCACTGCTCGCGGGGCTTGAACTGGATGGTGGTCTCGAACATTTCAAGCGGCGCCGGATCGGTCGCCGATTCGGCCCGTCCGGCCTTTCCGAAAACACTCTGCACTTCCGGCACGGTCTTGATCAGGCGGTCGGTCTGCTGCAGCAGTTGCTGCACCTTGCCGGCGCCCAGGCCGGGCAAGGCGGATGGCATGTACAGCAGGTCGCCTTCGTCCAATGGCGGCATGAACTCGCCGCCCATGCGCGCCAGCGGCCATAGCGAGAGCACGGCCACCGCAGCCGCCAGCGCCAGCGTGGTTTTCGGCCAGCGCAGCACGCGTTCGAGCAAAGGCCGGTAGACCGCGATCAGCCAGCGGTTGAGCGGGTTGGCATGTTCGTCCGGAATGCGGCCGCGAATCAGGTAGCCCATGAGAACGGGAATCAGCGTCACCGCCATTCCCGCCGCAGCGGCCATGGCATAGGTCTTGGTAAACGCCAGCGGCGCGAACAGGCGTCCTTCCTGCGCCTCCAGCGTGAACACCGGGATGAAGGACAGCACGATGATCAGCAGCGAGAAGAACAGCGCCGGCCCCACTTCCGCCGCCGCAGCGCCTACCACCCGCCAGTGCTCGTCCCCTTCCAGCATGCGGCCGGGATGCGCGTGCCGCCATGCCTCGATGTGCTTATGGGCGTTCTCGATCATCACCACGGCCGCGTCGACCATGGCGCCGACGGCAATGGCGATGCCGCCCAGCGACATGATGTTGGCGTTCACGCCCTGGTAGTGCATGACCAGGTAGGCAGCCAGGACGCCCAGCGGCAGCGACACGATGGCCACCAGCGCGGACCGCAAGTGGAACAGGAATAGCACGCACACCAGCGCCACCACCACGAATTCTTCGGCCAGCTTGCTTTCCAGGTTGGCGACCGCGCGGCGGATCAGGTTCGAGCGGTCGTACACCGGCACGATTTCCACGCCCGGCGGCAGGCTGGCCTTCAGGTCCGCCAGGCGCGCCTTGACAGCGTCGATGGTTTGCAGCGCGTTCTTCCCGGAGCGCATCACGATCACGCCGCCCGCCACCTCGCCCTCGCCATTCAGTTCGGCGATGCCGCGCCGCATTTCGGGCCCCAGCTGGACGGTCGCAACGTCGCCCAGGCGCACGGCCACGCCGGCGGCGCTGGCGGCCAGGGGAATCTGGCGGAAGTCGTCCAGCGTCCGCAGGTAACCCGAGGCGCGCACCATGTACTCCGCTTCAGCCAGTTCCAGCACCGAACCGCCGGCTTCCTGGTTGGCGCGGCGCAGGGCATCGACCACTTTGCCGTGCGTGATGTTGAAAGCACGCAGCCGCGCGGGATCGAGCACCACCTGGTATTGCTTGACCATGCCGCCCAGGCTGGCCACCTCCGCCACATTCGGCACGGCCTTCAGTTCGTACTTGAGGAACCAGTCCTGCAAGGCGCGCAGCTGCGCCAGGTCATGCTTGCCGCTGCGGTCCACCAGCGCATATTCAAACACCCAGCCAACCCCGGTTGCGTCCGGGCCGAGCGAGGCGCGCGCTTGCGGCGGCAGGCGCGCTTGCACCTGGTTCAGGTATTCGAGCACGCGCGAACGCGCCCAGTACGGGTCGGTTCCATCCTCGAACAGCACGTACACGAAGGAGTCGCCGAAGAAGGAGTATCCGCGCACCGTGCGTGCGCCCGGCACCGACAGCATTTGCGTCGTGAGCGGATACGTGACCTGGTTTTCCACGATCTGCGGCGCCTGGCCGGGAAAGCTGGTGCGGATGATGACCTGCTCGTCGGACAGGTCCGGAATCGCGTCGAGCGGCGTGCGCTGCAGGGACCAGGCGCCCCAGCCGGCCAGCAGCACCGACGCCAGCAGCACCAGGAAGCGGTTGCGGATCGACCACAGTATCAGTTTCGCGATCATTTGTGGTCCCCGTGCTGGTGATCCGGCGCTGCCGGCGCCATGGCCGTCACCTGGAAGCTGCCGTCGGCCTGCTGCGTAAAGTCGAAGGTCACACGGTCGCCAGGCGCGACACGCACCGGCAAACCGCCGCGCGGCAGCTTGAAGGTCATCGTCATGGCCGGCCACCTCATGGTTGCAATCGGACCGTGCGACAGTGTGACCTCGCCCTGCCCGACCGCCTCCACTGTCGCTTCGCCGTGATGTGTGGCGGGCGCAGCCCCGCCCATCCTCTGCCCGCTGCCTTTCAGGCTGGCCTCGGAATCAAGCAGGAACTGGCCGGAGACTGCCACCTTCTGGCCTTCCTTAAGGCCGGACAGGATTTCCACCTGGCCACCAGTTTCGGCGCCCAGCGCCACCTGTACGGGTGCAAACTTGCCCGCGCCCTCCTCCAGCATCACCACATTGCGCGTGCCGGTGCGGATAACCGCCTCCGACGGCACCATCAACGTCGTCTTGCCCTGTTGCGGCGCGAACGACAGCGTCACGAACATGCCCGGCGCCAGGCGCGCGCCCGGGTTGTCCAGCACGATGCGCGCGCGCATGGTGCGCGTGGTGGGATCGACCTGCGGCAGGATAGCGGCGACTTTGCCGCGCAACTCCACATCCGGCACAGCCGCCGCACGCGCCGTGACCGGGGCGCCAACCGGCACCTGCGACACCACGTTCTCAGGCAGTTCAGCGTTGACCCACACGGTTTCGAGCCCATTGATGCGATACAGCTGCGCACCCGCCGCCACCGTCATGCCCTCGCGCGCCGCGAGTTCGGTCACTACGCCGCTGCGCGGGGCCACCAGCACCTGGCGTGCCTGCACCCGTCCACCGGACGCCACCTGCTGCACCTGCTGTTCGCTCATCCCCGCCAGGCGCATGCGCTGGCGTGCGGCGTCCAGCAACCCGGGCGCGGCGCCTGCCTGCATGCGCCGCACGGCAAGGAATTCCTCCTGCGCCGCCACCCAGTCCGGCATGGTCACTTCCGCCAGCGGCTGGCCGCGCCGCACAGATTCCAGCGGCGCGCGTACCAGCACGCGCTCGACGAAGCCATTGCTGCGCGCCTGCACTTCGGCCACAGCGCGTTCGTCGAACGCTACGCTGCCCACGGCCGATACCGCCAAGGGCAATACCGCGCCGGTCACCGGCGCCGTACGCACCCCGAGGTTCTGCTCCACGCGCGGGCTGATGTTCACGGTGCCCGTATCTTCATCGGCATAGACCGGGACCAGCTGCATGTCCATGAAAGGTGATTTTCCCGGCTTGTCAAACTTCTGTCCCGGCACCATGGGGTCATGCCAATACAGCGGCTTGCGTCCATTCGCCGCCGGCGCCTGAGCCGGCGCCACCTGCTGTTTTCCCAGCTGGTAGCCGCCGAATGCGCCGATAGCGCCCACCACACCCGCCGCCGCAATGGCGGCAATCAATGCATGCTTTTTCATGGATGAAGGCCTTTTTGCGGCTGGATATAAGTCAGTTGCGCCCAGGTGCGTGCATTGTCGCGCTGCAGTTGCAGCAGTTGCAGACGCTGTTCGCTTTCCGCGCGGCGCGCCGCCAGCACTTCCATCAGGCCGGCTTTGCCGCCACGGTATGCCGCAAGGACCACTTCGGTTCGGTCGGCAGCCAGCGGCAGGACTTCCTTCTCGAAGCGCGCAATACGCTCGCGCCCGGCCTGCCACTCGGCGTATTGGCTGCGGACTTCCGCCACATGCTCGCGCAGCGCCTCATCGCGCTCGGCCTGCGCCTGGCTGGCCTCCGCCAGCCGCGCCGACAGTTCGCGGTCCTGGCGCCGCGCCCGGTCCCATTGCATCGGGACCGAAACGCCGAACGAGACCATGTTCGAATAACCGCCACCGCGCTGCTGCAACGCCACTTCCACGTTCCAGTCGGGAGTCCTGTTGGCGCGCGCCAGGCCCGCTTCCGCCTGCGCCAGTTCGGCCTGGCGCGTCAGTACTGCCACTTTCGGATGATGCTCGAGCGTCGCTTCCAGCGTGGCCGGATCGACGGCAACGCTGGTGGTATCGGCGTCGCCGGCCAGCGCGACATCCTGCGCCTCCCCGGTCCAGCGCGCCAGCATGATGGCCGCATTGCGCGCCTGCAGGCCGATGCCGGTGGCGCGGTCCTGCAGGGCGAGCAGGGAGGCGCGGGCTTCGAGCAGCACGGCCTGGCCGGTGCGCCCGCCGCGATAAGCCGCCTCCGCCGCCGCGATCTCGTCGCGCGATAAGGCAATCTGGCGTCCCAGTTCGGCCGCCATGCGTTCGAGGTGGTAGCGATCGAGCCAGGCGATGGCCGTGTCGCGCTCGATGGCGGCCTTCTGCGCCTCGGCTGCGGCCAGGCTGCGACCGGCTTCGCTCGCATAGCGCGCGGCACGCCAGCGCCGCTTCTCGCTGCTGGTCAGCTCCTGCGCCACGCCGATGCGGCGCATGGTCATGGAATCGGCGCCGATGCGATAGCGATCCGTCCCGTTCACAGGCAGGTTATCGATGCCGGCCTTCAGGACCGGGTCGGGCAATTGGGCCGCAGCCACGGCCATGTCGCGCGCGGCACCGGTCGCGAAGCCTTGTGCAGTCAGCTGCTGCGAATTTTCGACGGCGCGCTGCTGCGCCTGCGCCAGCGTCAAGGCCGGCGCCGCGGATGTGCTGCCGGCAGCGCAAGCCAGCGCACACCCTAACGCAAGGCGGCGCCAAATAGAAGGGGAAAACATGAAACCTCCAGATTGCAAGAAAAACCACGCGCGCGCCGGACAGGCAGGCGCGGTAGGGCATCAGGCAAGCTGGGAAGTCAATTCAGGAAGCAACAATGCTCTATGGAGTGTGGCGGCGACAGGCTTCGCGCCAGGCTTGGCGGAGCGACTACCCGTTCCGCAGATTCGGGCGCCCATGCATCGGCCACCACGGTGCCCGCCAGGTCGGCTGCCACGAAGGGCAGGATTGGCGGCAGATCCGGCTTGTCCAGCGACTGCTTGGCAGCCAGGTTGGCCGCCTTTGCCTTGCACAGGCTTGGCTGGGCCGGATCCATGCCGGCGCATGGGGAGCCGTTGGCCACCGGCTTTCCGGCCGATGGGCAGGCATAGGACGCTACCGCAAGCTGCATGAACAGCATGCTGAATAGCGCCACCATTGCGGCCACGATCCTGGAAGTCCGGCGTAATCTCATGCGGCGATGATAGCCCCGTTCAGACTCCCAGACAAGCGCCGCTTCCTTAAAGCTGCCTTAGCGCCAGATCCGGTACAGCCAAAAACTATCATCGCAGCGCGCCTACTATGCGCAAGCCTCGCCGTGCATGCAACCTTCGCCGTGCGGCGCAGGCGCTCCTTCAATCGAGCAGCGACTTGACCATGACCTTGCCGTCCGGGCCTGCGGCTTCCTGCCGCACCATCAGCTGGGTGGCCTTGGCCAGCCAGAACTTCGCGACGGTGCCGGGGCGGTTGTAATCGGTGGTCAGCAGCCAGCAGTCCACCGGGCCTTGCGGACCCGGGATGGTTTCACTGCCCACCACTTTCCAGGTGTAGCTGGCCGGCGCCGGGCCGCCCGGGTGGTAGAACTTGATGCTCGCTTCGTAGCCCGCTGCCAGCGGCAAGGCTTGCAGGAATTCGATGTCGGTCTCGAAGTTGAAGGTCGGCTCGTAGGCGCTGAAATCAAAGTTCTCCTCGGTGCGCTTGCCGTCCTTCTCGCGGACACGATGGTGGGTGCGCGGCTTGAAGGTGTCCTTGTCGAACCAGGAGTCCAGCAGCACCAAGGTGTTGACGCCGTCCCAGCGCTGGCGGATCTGCATGCCCTCCGGCGTATAGCGCACTTCGCGCGTCCAGATGTCGACTGGCGTATTCACTTCGCCATTGCGCACGTAGCGCAGCCAGTGGTGGGCGCCTTCTTTGACCATGGACATGCGCGGCAGTGGCGCGCCGACCTTGATATCAGCGGCACCGGCGGGGGCGCAGCAAAGGGCTAACAACAACATTAAAGTGCGTGGCATAAGCAGGCTCCTTGAATTTCGAGAAATTATGCCTGAATGCCACAAATTTGCGCAGCCAATTTTTCTGCCTCTAAATCAGGGGCTTAGATGAATGGCCTAAGCCTTGTTAACAGACTTTTCCACAGAAACCGTTAACAACTCTTCCCCCGGCCAAATCGTTTTCACCATGCTTTGAAAGGGTCTGGTGCAAAGCATGGGTTAACGTTATCATCAAACGTATGGCACGCTGGTGCAATCTCTGGAGAAAAATATGGAAGCAACAAAAAAACCGTTTCGCCGCATCTTGCTGACTGGCGCCGCCGGCGGCCTTGGCAAACAACTGCGCCAGCGCATTGGCGCCTGGGCCGACGTGGTGCGCCTGTCCGACCGCGCCAACCTGGGTGAGGCGCGTCCCGGTGAAGAAGTCATCCACTGCGACCTCGCCGACCGCGATGCCATGATCAGACTGCTGGAAGGCGTGGACGCCGTACTGCACTTTGGCGGCATTTCAGTGGAAGACCGCTGGGACCCAATCCTGCAGGCCAATATCATCGGCCTGAAAAACCTGTACGAAGCCGCGCACAAGAACGGCGTCAAACGCCTGGTGTTCGCCAGTTCCAACCACGCCATCGGCTTCCATCCGACCACCGAGCACCTCGACGCCGACAGCCCTACCCGCCCGGACGGCTACTACGGCCTGTCGAAAGTCTTTGGCGAGCAGCTGTCGCGTTATTACTGGGACCGTTTCGGCATCGAGACTGTCTGCATCCGCATCGGCTCCGTGATGGAGGTGCCAAAAACCCATCGCATCCTGCGCACTTATCTGCATCCGGACGACCTGGTCGAACTGCTGCGCTGCTCGCTGGTGACGCCGCGCGTGGGCCACACCATCGTCTACGGCATGTCGGGCAACGCCGCCGCCTGGTGGGACAACAGCAAGGCACGCCACCTGGGCTTCCGTCCGAAACACAGCTCGGACGAATACGAATACCTGTTCCCGTTCACCGGCTACCCGTCCGATGGGGACGAACCAAGCAAGTACCAGGGCGGCCCGTTCGTCACCCAGGGTCCAATGTACGAGTAATTACAAACACCGCCGCCGCAAGCGCGAAGCGCAAGCGGCGGGGCCTTTGCGGGCGGCTTCCGTCAGCGCGTAACGCTGACTTTGACCGGCGACGCAACACGCGCCGCAGTGTTGGCGACATACGATTCCCAGGCCGGCGCATTGGCGAAGTCGCCGCTCTTGCTCCAGCCCGCGCCCAGGTAATACACAAACGGCTGCCTGGTCGATGCCGGCGCCAGCGCCAGGTAATGGCCCGCTTCGAGCGTCTTCGGCGTCGCCGCCGGCACGCTCAGGTACGTGGTCGCGCCAGGCACGATCACGGCGCAGGCATTGCTGCCGCTGTCGCCCATCGCAGGTTCCCAGTAGCTCATGGTGCCGGCGCCCTGATGGTAATGGCTGCCCTGCCCTTCACGCTGGACGATGCCAACGCCCACTTGCAGTGGCGCGGAAGAAGGACTGGAAAAGCTGCTTTCCACGCGGCTGAAGTTGCTGCCCGCGTCAAGGCTTACGCGGCGGGTTTCGGCGACCTGACGGCCACCGGCATCCCAGGCGTCGTACTTCAGTTCAAACACAGTGCGAATCGGGCCATCCGCCAGGATCTTCCATGTGGTGTAATTGCTGGATGTGCGCAGCTCCTTGCCGTCGTAGATGCCAAGGCCGCCGCAGCCGCGTGTTTTGCCGACGTGGTAGAAGTCCAGGCCTTCGCCCGAGTCCAGGTGGTAGTGGCCGGCCTTGTACCAGGCGTCCTGCACCAGCTTGTGGGCTGACTTCGACCACACGTCCACGCCGCTGGAAATCAGCAGCTCTTTCGGGTCCTTGATGATGGCCGGGCCGTAGACACGGTGCGCCACGCGGTCGTTCTCCCAGGCGAAATCGTCCAGCCGCTCCGGCACGAAGCGGGCATGGGCGCGCGAGACCACCGGCGGCACGGCCGGCAGCAGCTTGCGCGGCACCAGCAGGAAGCGCCGCGTTTCGCCCGGCGCCAGGTCGGACTGGAACAGCAGGCCCTTGCCCAGTTGCTGGCTTGGCAGGATGCGCGACGTCAGCGCATCCATCACCGCCAAGCCTTCACCGGCATCGGCCACTTCCACCGATTCTTCGGAGCGGAACAGCGCGCTGTCATTGCTGACCGTGACCACGCGCAGCGGGCCGCCGGCCTGTACGGCCATGCGGTACATCTCGCTGCCGGCCATCAGGAAACCGCCGACGGCAAACACGTCGCTCGACTGCGGGTTGAACAGGCGCGGATCTTCGCCGATCGGCTGCACGTGAACCAGCTTGCCGTCCGCGTTGACATGGCTGGACAGGGCTTGCCAGGCGCGCTTGACAGCCTGCTCGAACTTGTCGCGCGGCAGAAGGCCCTGGTTGACGCCCCAGGCCAGCGCATAGGTGTACAGTGCGGTGCCGCTGCTTTCACGGTCGGTGTAGCTGACCGGGTCGAGCAGGCTGGCGCGCCACAGGCCATCGGCCTGCTGCAAGCCGAGGATACGCTCGGCCATCTCGCGGTACTGCTGAATGAAGCGGGCGCGTTGCGGGTGCTGCTCCGGGATGTACTGCAGCATGCGCACCAGTCCTCCCATTACCCAGCCATTGCCGCGGCCCCAGAACACCTTCTTGCCGTTCGCTTCGCGCTTGTCGAAGAAGCGGCTGTCGCGGAAATACAGGTGTTCTTCCTTGTCGTACAGGTAGTCCGAAGTGAGCCACCAGTTCTGGATCGCGAATTCCAGGTAGCGCGGATCGCCGGTGGCGGCGCTCAGGCGCGCCCAGGCCGGCGGGCCCATGAAGAGTGCATCGCACCACGACCAGCGGTGCTGCACGCCGGGAGTCTTCCAGTCCAGCGAACCTGGGCGCGGGTTGGCCAGCATGAAGTCGAACTGGGCGCGCAGCGGCGCAATCATGCGCGGGTCGCGCGTTTGCAGGTACAGCTCCGTGTACATCTGGCCCACGGCGTAATCGTCGGCGTGGAACATGCTCGGACCGGCCTTCCAGCCATTTTTGGCACCGGCGGCGCGCATCGCCTCGCGGTATTTGTCGCTGCCGGAAATGCCGCTCAGCGCCATGAAGCCGGCATCGCCCACTGCCTCGGTCCAGTCGTCGAGCGGATACCTGGTCGGGTTGGCCAATTGCCAGTCTGCCACTTTTTCCATAGTGGCCAGCACGGCACGGGGGACCAGCACCTGCGCTTCCGTCCCGGCAGCCTGGGCGGCGCCGACAACACACAGGCTGGCCACCAGGCAGGCCAGCGGATTACGGGAAATTGAGTATTCAGGCATTGCGCGCTCCATCCTTATTTTCGTTAGCAAGCCCGGATCTTTCCGGGCCGTAGGTTAACGATACCACAGATATGCGGAAATTGTGCGATCCGGCTTGAGCATATACGGCCTCCGTGGTATCGTTACCTCATGAACGCGAGACCCCAACCCTGTCCGCCAGCCCTGCTGCAAGCCCTCCGCCAACTGGACGGCATGCTGCATACGTTTGGCAACCACTTCCCGGACGATACCAGCCAGCGCCTTTACTACCAGCTGCGGCGGCAAGGCCGGCATGCGCCTGGCGCCAATGTCGGCTGGACCAGCGGCTTCTGGCCCGGCATGCTGTGGCTGGGCTATGAGCTGACGGGCTGGCAGCGCTTTTACGACGCCGCCGCCGCACAGGCCGCGGATTTCGGCCGCCGCCTGGAACAGGGTGTGGACATCGAGCACCACGACCTCGGCTTCCTCTACCTGCTAAGCAATGTCGCCGCCGACCGCATCGCGGGGCTGCCCGGCGCGCGTGCCACGGCCCTGGCCGCGGCAGATCGCTTGCTGGCGCGCTTCCTGCCCGGAGCCGGCGTGATCCAGGCCTGGGGCAAGCTCGATGACCCCAAAGAACGCGGCCGCGTGATCGTCGACTGCGTGATGAACCTGCCCCTGCTGCACTGGGCCAGCGCCGTCAGCGGCGATCCGAAGTACCGCGAAGCTGCGCGCAGCCACCTGCTGCGCACCCAGCCCCACCTGGTGCGGCCCGACGGTTCGACCTGCCATACCTTCTTCTTCGACGCCGACAGCGGCGCGCCGCTGCGCGAGGCCACCCACCAGGGCTTGTCCGATTCTTCCTGCTGGTCGCGCGGACAGGCCTGGGCATTGTACGGATGCGCGCTGAACCACCGCCACTTGCCGGAGCTTGGCCTGCTTGATACGGCGATGCAGGTGGCCGACTACTTCCTGTCACACCTGCCGCCGGACGGCGTGGCGCTGTGGGACCTGAGCCTGGCGCATGACAGCGGCGAACCGCGCGACAGCTCCGCGAATGCGATTGCCGCATGCGGCCTGCTCGACCTGGCCAGCCAGCTGCCGCCCGGACCGCAACAGCACTACTACGCGGTCGCCGGCGAACGCCTGCTCGACTCCCTTATCCGCCATTGCGCCGCTGAACGGCCGCATGCGGGCGGCCTGCTGACCCACGGAACCTATCACCGAACCGTGAATTTCGGCGTCGAGGAATGTACGCTCTGGGGGGACTACTACTATCTCGAAGCCCTGGCGCGCCTGCACCACGGCTGGATCAGTTACGACCGCTGACCTGCCCGCGCCAGGCGGCGCACGTGCAGCACCAGCAGCACATGCCAGCACACAGTCCCAAGGCACGCCAGCACGCCCGCCACCAGGAAAATGACGTGGAAATCATTGCCGTTCGCATCGAGCAGCGCCCCCATGCCGAGTGCAAACATCACCGTCAGCATCGCTGTCACCGATCCTGACAGCGCCGCCAGGGACGAGAAGCGCGCGCGCGGCAGCATCACCGGCAGCAAGGCCGCGGTGCCGGTGAGGAAGGTGCCGGCCAGCACGCCATGCACCACGAACCAGACCAGGAACGACAGGCGCCCCGATACGAACTGCCAGGCGCCCAGCATGCAAAGTGCGTACAGCGCGAGCGCCACATACCCCACCCGCAGCGGATGGAAGCGGTCGGCAAGCCAGCCCACCGGCAGCGCCAGCACGATCGATATGCTGTATGCCGCAGCCACAGCACGGCCATAATCGGTGCGGTCGACGCCGAACTGGCCGATGGCGTTATAGCTGTTGATGTTCACCGGCAGCACGCAAATGGTGGCAATGGCCAGCGTCAGGAACAGCAGCACGTAGAACCAGGGCGACGTGCCGTCGTCGCCGCGCAGCACCTGCAGGCCGGCCTTTTGCGCCGGCGTCGGCGGCGGATAATCCGGCTCCCGCACGCCCTGGCACATCACAAGGAAACCCGTCAGGTAAGCGCCCGCAATGGCCAGCATCACCGGCCGTGCGACCGCAGGCAGGTCATTGCCGAACACGAACCAGAAAAACAGCACGCCGATTCCCAGGCTGATGATGCGGAACATGCCGAAGAACCGCCCCAGGATCCGCTGCGGCAGCGTGTCGTTGACCAGAGCCACAAAGAGGGCATTGGCCAGGATGGTGAATATTTCGTAAGAAGTCCAGCAGAAGCACATCCATGCCACGATATGGTCGCGGCGCAGGCCGCTGCCGGCCCATGACCATAGCGCCTCGCCCACCTGCTCGCTGAAGGCCAGGCCGACCATGCTGGCCGAGACCAGAGGCGCGCAGGCGAGCAGGAAAGGGATGCGGCGGCCGAGGCGGGTGCGGGTACGGTCGCTCCAGGCGCCAACCACCGGTCCGATCAGCATGGCAATCGCAAAAGGCAAAGCGCCAAGCAGCACATTGAGCAGCAGCGCATCCTGGCTGAACTCGCGCAGCTGGAACTTGAACAGGTCCGGCATGGTGCGCTCCTTGAGCGACCATGCCAGGTCGCCAAGCAGCAGATAGAAACAAAGCGCGGGCAGGCCAAGCGCAGCGACGGCGGCGCCGGCAAAGGCAGGGGCGCGCGAGGATATTGCATATCCCCGTTGCGTAACGCTTTGCTGGCCCAAGTCTCCTCCCTGCATGCTGCAATGTTTGACTTGGCTATGCTAATGCATCCGCATGCCGGGAACCCAGCAGTTTGCGGGGCAATATGCCGGGATAGTCGTAATCTGCCCACAGTGGCGCGTCCGGCGCCGCCTCGGCCCGCGCCGGCGACTGATCCAGCCAGAAACTGGACCAGCCATGATTCACGCGCGCCAGCGCTTCCAGATAGTGATAGTCGCCCCACAGGTTGGACTCGTCGACGCCGCGCCCTTCCGGCAGGCTGTAGACACCGTGCGCCAGCAAGCCGCGGCCATGGCCGGACGGCGCGGCGCAGGTGCGCACCAGGCTCTCCAGCATTGCCAGCGCCGTTTCGCGGTAACGCGCCCCGCCCTCGCCCAACTGACCGGCCAGTTCCAGCAAGCCGCAGGCAGCGATGGCGGTGGCCGAGCTATCGCGTTCCTGGCCGCTGCGCCAGTCAAGCTCCAGGTCCCAGAGGCAGACGCCGTCGGGCGGCATGCGCGCCAGCAGGTATTCGGCCATTTCGCGCGCCGTTTCCAGCAAGCCCAGTCCAGGCGCCATGCGGTGGTTGAGTGCAAAGCCGTACAGCGCCCAGGCCTGGCCGCGTGCCCAGCAACTGTCTTCGCTCTGCGCCTGCCACGCCTGGTAGCGATGCGGCTGTGAGCCGCCGGCGCCGAGCTGACAGCTTTGCTTGATCGAGCCGTTGCGGCGCACCAGCAATTCGCGGCTGCGTGCCAGATGGCAGGCAGCCGATTCCGTATAAGCGGCATTGCCGCACTGCGCGCTGGCCCAATGCAGCAGCGGCATATTCATCACGGTCTCGATGATGATGCGGCCGCGCTCGCGCGCATCGTCCAGCCGGCCCCAGGCCTGCACCACACCGCTTTGCGGCAGGAAGCGCGCCTGCAGCAGCCTGGCCGCTTCCAGCGCCTGGCCGCGGTACCAGGGATTGCCCGTGATGCGATAAGCGGCGACAAAGGAAGGCCCATACAACATACCCAGCTCGTGCCGGTTCAAGTCGATGCGCCTTGCGAGGCGCTGCGCAAAACTGGCATTCTGCTGCTGCGCGAACGAACGCAAGGCAGCGCGCCCGCTGATTTCGTAGCCCAGCCAGCACATGCCGTTCCAGAATCCGGTGCTCCAGCCGACATTGGAGCCTTCCCAATAACCGGGCTGCTGGCGCGGACGGTACACCTGGCCGCTGCTGGTATCGCCGGGAAAACGCGTACCGAAGCTCGCCGCATTGTTTTCGAGCTGGGTCAATGCCGCACGTTGCGCTGCACGGAACAGCGCCGTCCTCTCGTCCACTGCCATGATCGTCTCCTGCTTTTATGAGATAACGTTATCACTATAGACGCCAATAAGCAAGGAACAAATGGCTGCATAGCCAACCCTGTCTTTCGCCAGCCACAGCGAAAGAAAAATCCGAAAGCGGGCTGGAAAAATCGATAGGTTAACGATACCATTGCTGCGAAAGGAAACCATATGACCCAACTGCATAACCACCCCATTGAACATTGGGACACCCTTGGCGGCGGCCACACCGCCCGTGAGATCGCCCAACAGCCGGACGTCTGGCGCCAGTTGCCGCAATGCTGGAATGCCATACCTGCAGCGGATAGCGAGCGTATTGCCGCCATTCTCGCCAACCCGCGCGCCGGCGTGATCCTGACCGGGGCCGGCACCTCGGCCTATGCCGGCGAACTGGCGGCCGACACTGTGAACGCCTGCTGCGCCGCCCAGGTGCGCGCGGTGGCCACGACAACATTGCTGAGCCACCCTGCACTCTTCGTCAGCGCTCAAGCTCCGCTGCTTGTGGTATCGTTCGCACGCAGCGGCAACAGTCCGGAAAGCCAGGCCATTGTCGACCTGGTACGCAAGCTCGCGCCAGACACCCTGTTCCTGAACATCACCTGCAATGCCGAAGGCCTGCTGGCGCGCTCCGGGGCCGCCCGCGCCGATACCATCAACGTAGTGCTGCCGGATGCCAGCTGCGATCGCGGTTTCGCCATGACCAGCAGCTTCACCAGCATGCTGCTGACCGCCCTGGCGCTGCTCAGCCCCGAGCCGCTGTCCGCCTCGGCTGCGCGCATCGAACAATTGGCCGCGCTGGCCGAAAGCTGGATCGCCGCACAGGCCGACGTCTGGCATTACCACGGCCAGTCGAAAATCAACCGCATCGTCTACCTGGGCGGCGGTCCCCTGGAAGCATTGGCGCGCGAAGCGGCGCTGAAGGTACTGGAACTGAGCGGCGGCCGCATCCTGGCCCTGTCCAATTCCCCGCTCGGTTTCCGCCACGGTCCGAAATCGGTGGTCGACGCGCAGACCTTGGTGGCGGTGTTCCGCAGCCAGGACGAACACGTGCGCCGCTACGACCAGGACCTGCTCAATGAACTGCAGCGCGACAGGATCGCCGGCGCCCTGCTTTCGATCGACGGCCGTGAACTGGGGGCCCCTGCCGAATTGCCGGATGCCTGGCTGGCCGCAGCCTACGTGGTGTTCGCCCAGGTCCTGGCCCTTCACCACTCGGTGCGCCTTGGCCTCACTCCCGACAATCCTTTCCCGGACGGCACGGTCAACCGCGTCGTGCAGGGCGTGATCATCCACCCTTATGCGCGCGCCTGAAATGTATTACGGCATCGACATCGGCGGTACCAAAATGGAGCTGGTGGCCTGCGATGCACAGCTGCAGGTATGCCATCGCCAGCGCGTGCCGACGCCGACTGGCGATTACGACAGCTTCATCGACGCGCTGGCAAGCCTGGTGCTGCAGGCGGACGCGATACTTGGCGTGCGTGCGCCGGTCGGCCTTGGCGTGCCGGGCATCGTCGACTCGATCAGCGGCAAGCACCTGAGCGCCAACGTGCCATGCCTCACCGGCCGCCTGCTGTTGCCGGTGCTGCGCCAGCGCCTGGACCGCACCGTCGTCCTTGGCAACGACTGCCAATGCTTCGCCCTGTCCGAAGCGCACGGCGGAGCAGCCAACGGTGCCTCCAGCATGTTCGGCCTGATCATCGGCACCGGCGCCGGCGCGGGCTACGTGGTCAACGGCAACCTGGTGCGCGGTCGCAATGGCGTGGCTGGCGAATGGGGCCACCTGCCGGTTTCGCCCTCGCTGCTGGAGCTCTACGGCCTGCCTGTGCTGCCTTGCGCCTGCGGCCGCAAGGGATGCCTGGAGCGCTATGTATCGGGCACCGGCTTGCGCCAGTTGCACGCCCAGCTAACCGGCACCTCCGGCATCAATGCCGACCTGCTTGCGCAAGCCTATCAGGAAGGCGCGCCGATGGCGACGCGCGTGTTCGACATGCACCTTGACCTGCTCGGCTCCGCACTGGCCCAGATCGTACTGGCCTATGACCCGCATGTCGTGGTGCTCGGCGGAGGCCTGTCGCAATTACCGCACCTGTACCGCAGCCTGCCTGCTGCCACCGCCGCCCACCTGATTCCAGGCATGTCCGTGCCGACCATCCTGCCGCCAGCATTTGGCGATGCCGGAGGCGCGCGCGGCGCCGCACTGCTGGCCGCCCAGGCCACCCAATCCCAGCACAAGGAAGCATGATGTCCCCACTTCAGACCCTGATCCGAGAACACCACGAAGGCCGCGCCATCGGCATTCCGAGCGTTTGCTGCAGCAGCCCGCAAGTACTGCTGGCGGCGATGGAATCCGCACTGGCGCATGGTGCACCTTTACTTGTCGAGGCTACATCCAACCAGGTTGACCAGTTCGGCGGTTACACCGGCATGAAGCCGGCGGATTTCGTCGCCTATGTGCACGACCTGGCCACGAAGATCGGCTTCCCGCTGGAACGCCTGATCCTGGGCGGCGACCACCTGGGCCCGAACACCTGGCAAAACCTGCCGCCCGACGAAGCCCGCGACAAGGCCCGCGTGCTGATCGCCGACTACGTCAGCGCCGGTTTCCACAAGATCCACCTCGATTGCAGCATGTCCTGCGCCGGCGATCCGAAACCGCTGCCCGACGCGGTGGTGGCCGCACGCTCCGCCGACCTGGCCCTGGTCGCCGAACGCGCTGCAGCGCAGGCGGGCCTGGCGCCGCCGGTCTACATTGTCGGCACCGAAGTTCCGATTCCCGGCGGCGAAGCATCGCTTGGCGGTGGCGTGCAGGTCACCAGCCCGCAGGCGGCTGCAGCCACGCTGGAAGCCCACCGCAAAGCCTTCATGGCGCTTGGCCTGAACAGCGCCTGGGAACGCGTGATCGCCCTGGTGGTCCAGCCAGGCGTCGACTTCGACCACAGCAGCGTGCAGCAATACGCCCCAGAAAAAGCCGTCGAACTGTCCTCCTTCATCGCCAGCCACCCGGGACTGGTATTCGAGGCGCATTCCACCGATTACCAGACCGAACATGCCCTGCACCGCCTGGTACGCGACCACTTTGCCATCCTCAAAGTCGGGCCGGCCGCCAGCTATGCGCTGCGCGAGGCCTGCTTCGCGCTGGCCGCCATCGAAGACCAACTGCTGCCGGCCGAGCGCCGTTCCGGGCTGGTCGAAGTGCTGGACCAGTGCATGCAGATCGCCCCGCATCACTGGCAGAAGCACTATGCCGGCAGCCCGGCCGAACTGCGCATGCTGCGCCGCTATGCCCTGTCCGACCGCAGCCGCTACTACTGGGGCGACCCGGCCGTGCAGCAAGCGCTGGAAACGCTGTACGCCAACCTGGAAGAAACCGGTATTCCGCTGCCGCTGCTTAGCCAGTACCTGCCGGAGCAAGTTGAACCGGTGCAGCTTGGGCAACTTGCGCCGCGTGCGGGCGACCTGGCGCGCCACAAAGTCAGCCTGGTCCTGGCGCGCTACATGCGTGCCTGCCATCACAACAAAACGGAGGCAATATGCTGAGCACAGGAGCACGGCGTGAACAAATCCTGCAAGCCGTACAGGACCAGCACAAGGTGCGCGTCTCGCGCCTTGCGCAGCTGTTCGGGGTGTCCACGGTGACCATCCGCACCGACTTGCGCGCCATGACCGCTGCCGGCCTGCTGGCGCGCCAGCACGGCGGCGCGCGCCTTGCGAACCAGGCGATGCCGGACGCGCCGCTGTCAGAAAAGCGCATCCGCAACCGTGAGCGCAAACTGCGCATCGCCAACCGGGCGGCTTCGCTGGTGAACCCGGGCGACAAGCTGATCCTCGACGCGGGCAGCACAACGCTGATGCTGGCCCAACGACTTTCGGCCAGCTCGCCGCTGACCGTCTTCACCAACAGCCTGCCGATTGCCAACGAACTGGGACAAGTGCCGGGCCTGCGCCTGATCGTCTCTGGCGGCACGCTGCGCCAGGCATCGCAGTCGCTGCAAGGCCCGCAAGCGGAAGCCACCCTCGGCTCATTCTTCTTCGACAAACTGTTCCTCGGCGCCGACGGCTGCGACCCGGCCTTCGGCCTCTCCACCCACGACGTGGAAGATGCGCGCCTGAGCGCCAGCATGATCGAACACGCACGCCAGGTGATCGTGCTCGCCGACGGCTCCAAATTCGGCCAGCTTTGCCTGCACCGCATCTGCGCCATGGAACGCGTGCACTCCATCATCAGCGACTCCAGCATGCCGCAATCCATCCGCACGGCCCTGGAAGCCAATGGCATCGACGTCATCATCGCGGAGGAACATTGATGGCCAGCGAAGTCTGCGGCCAGATCCTCACGCCTTCAGGCTGGGTTCGCGGCCGCCTGCGCCACGACGAGCGCATCGGCGCCATTGAAGCCGATCATTCGGCGCCTGAAGATGTCCTGGTGCTGCCTGGCTTCATCGACCTGCACGTGCACGGCGCCGGCGGCGTCGACGTGATGGAAGGCGGAGACGCGGCATTGCGCATGGCGCGCCTGCACGCCAAACACGGCACCACCAGCCTGCTGGCGACCACCATGACCGCGCCGCCAGAACAGATCGACAAGGCGCTGCAGGGAGTACGCTTCTCGATGGCGGCGGCCGCCGACGACGCCGCCGACATCATGGGCGTGCACCTGGAGGGCCCTTTCCTGAACAGCAGCAAGCTCGGCGCCCAGCCGCCGCTGGCCCGCACTGGTAACATCGAGCAGGTGCAGCGCTGGCACGACATCGCTCCGATCAGGGTGCTGACGCTGGCGCCGGAATTGCCGGGCCACCTGGAGTTGATTCCCCAACTGGCCGCCATGGGTATCCGCGCGCAGGCCGGCCACAGCGCCGGCAGCTACGACGACGGCGTGGCTGCGATCAAGGCCGGCCTGGCCGGCTTCACCCACCTGTACAACGGCATGTCGGGACTGAACCAGTACACGCCAGGCATGCTGGCCGCAGCGCTGGCGCATGCCGAATTTGCCGAAATCATTCCGGACCTGCAGCACGTGGCGCCAGGCGCCATCCGTGCCGCCATGCGCGCCATTCCGCGCCTGTACGCGGTGACCGACGCCACGCCCGCCACCGGCATGCCGGACGGCGAATACATGCTGGGCAGCCAACGCGTCATGAAGTGCCTGTCCTGCGTGCGCCTGGTGCTGGGCGATTCGCTGGCCGGCAGCGCCCTGGCCATGGACCAGGCGCTGCGCAACCTGGTCAGCCTGGGCCTGTCAACCGCCGCCGCCTCCGACCGCGTGTCGCGCTTCCCTGCCGAATACCTGGGCCTGCGCGACCGTGGCACCCTCTCGCGCGGCCTGCGCGCCGATTACGTCGTATTGGATCCGTCGCTGCACATCCGCAGCGTGGTGCTGGCCGGACGCCAGCTGACTCAAACCGAAGGAGCAAGCCATGAAATTGTCCACGCCTGAAGCCCAGACCCGCTACCTGCTGTTCGTCGCCGGCATGGGCGGCCTGCTGTACGGAATTGATGTCGGCATCATCGCCGGCGCCCTGCCTTACCTCGAAGCGAGCGCCGCCCAGATCTGGAAGCTGTCCACCCAGCAGCTCAGTTTCGTTGTGGCCGCGGTACTGCTTGGCTCCGTGCTGTCATCGCTGGCCGCCGGCTCGCTGGCCGACTTCATTGGCCGCAAGCGCCTGATGCTGGTCTCCGGCCTGCTGTTCAGCCTAAGCATCCCTATCATCGCGCTGGCCGACGGCTATGTGCCGCTGCTGCTTGGACGCCTGCTGCAAGGCGTCAGCGGCGGCCTGATTGGCGTGGTCGTTCCGCTCTACCTGGCCGAATCGCTGCCCGCCGCCGTGCGCGGACGCGGCACCGGCATCTTCCAGCTGCTCCTCACCATCGGCCTGGTGATGGCCGCCGCCATCGGCCTGCTGGTCGCCCGCGAAGTCGAAGCCGTGGCGAGCAGCGCCCCTTCCACCCTGCAAACGGTGCAAGACGGCGCATGGCGCCGCATCTTCTGGCTTAGCCTTCCGCCTGGCCTGCTGTTCACCGCTGGCGTGATGCTGCTCGCAGAATCGCCACGCTGGCTGCTCAAGCGCGGCGAGCGCGCCGCGGCCCTGCAAGCCCTGCAACGCACGCGCACCACCGAAGCGGCGCAAGCCGAACTCGATGCCATTGGCGCAGATCACGGCGGCGCCGCCGTTGCCGAAGCAGGCAGCCTGCTGCAGCGCCGCTACGTCCTGCCCTTCCTGCTCGCCTGCCTGATCCTGGCCTGCAACCAGGCCACCGGCATGAATTCAGTACTGGCTTACGCGGTCAACATCTTCGAAGCCGGCGGCTTGTCCGGCTCCACCGCCAACGTCGGCGACTTCGCCCTCAAGCTGGTGAACGCCCTGATGACGATCCTGGCGGTCGTGCTGGTGGACCGCAAAGGCCGCAAATTCCTGCTGATGCTGGGTACCGGCGGCATTATCGTCAGCCTGGCGGCCGCCGGAGTGCTTTTCCTGTCCGCCGAGCGCGCGCAGGAGGACGCCAGCCAACAGCTCAATCGCCTCGCGGTCAGCAATGGCCTGGCACTCGAAGCAGCCGATGTACGCCAACTGGCGGGCCGCGATGACTATGTGCTGGAAGTGGCCTACAGCTACGGTCCACTGACGCAGGTACGCACCGTACGTCCCGGCCAGGAGCTGCGCGTCGCGCCACCGCAAACCATCGACGGCGACAGCGTCATCGGCGCCGCCTTCCGCGCCGTGCACCTGAATCCCTTCCCCGACATGCAAAAGGCCCTCGGTGCGCCGCTGGTGATTGAACGCGCCCGCATCGGGCAGCCGCCGCAAGCCTCGCATGGATGGATGGTGCTGGCGTGCCTGCTGGGCTTTGTCGCCAGCTTTGCCGTCGGTCCCGGCGTGTGCGTCTGGCTCGCGTTGTCCGAATTGATGCCGACCCGGATTCGCTCCAACGGCATGAGCATCGCCCTGCTGCTCAATCAGTTCGTCTCCACGGTGATCGCCGCGATCTTCCTGCCGACCGTCGGCCAGCACGGCTACGCCCCGATGTTCTTCGCCTGGGCCGGCTGCACCGTGGTGTACTTCCTCGCCGCCACCTTCCTCCTGCCCGAGACCCGCGGCAAGACGCTGGAAGAAATCAGCCGCCGCTTCGCCGACGCGGCCAAATAACAGCGGGAGCACGGGACCGGTGACCTGTTTTCGAGGCCCGGTCCAATCCCAAAATACCCGATTCGCCTAATAGGAGTGCTCGTGCTGCTGTGGGTCAGGAGGTTCCACGGCCATCACGCCGTGCAAACCTTGATTGTGAAGAGATAATGATGGCATCGATCGCGCTCCCCGAATAGCCAAGTGCAGAAGCCTTTTGGAACCACTTTTCAGCCTCCTCAGGCTCCCCCTCTTCAAGAGTCAGTGCGGCCATGTTGAACGCTGGAAGTGGGTTGCCCTGATCCTCTTCGATGGCGGCGATAAGATGGGCGCGCGCGCTCAAAAGATCACCAAGACCGATTTCCGCAGCACCGAGATTATTTAGCGCCATGGCCTTGGGGTTTCGGGAATATGCGCCTCCCCCGAGCCAAATCAGGTGCTTCAACCACGGCTTCTTCCCAAGGGAGACAAGAAACAACTCTGAATGCATCTTCGACTCAGCGAAGCGTTCCTCGTTCAGCAGTCGCAAACCTCGCAACAGATCTCGCCAAAAATAGCCGAGGATCCGGCCGGGAATCAGCAGACATACATACATTAGCAACAACCCACGGATACTAAGGTGATAACCGAAGGCCAACCAAGGAATTACGGCCGCCAAAGCGATGAGGCCCACGAAGTAAATAATTTTATAGATCGACGTTCGCGACACGCACGAAGCTCCTAACGATTGTGGAACAGCCATGCCCCAAATATCAAATGCGTTTACAACTCCGCATTGATCAAGTCAAACTTTCTTCTCTGAAGCGGCAAGCAGCTTTAGAATCATGCGCTTCCTGGCTGCATCTGGCTTGTACGGCACATATTCTTCCAGGCCGATCAGCAGCTCTAGCCACGTCCTCAAGAATCTTTCATCGCGTTGAAGCTCTTTTTTTGAGACTGCCCATGACGACGTCAATTCGGCAAGCCGGGCACGAAGTTGATTCGACTCGGACCAGCAAGTGCTACACAGAATTCGCCGCTGGTCGATACTGGCCTTTTTCACTTCGAAGGTGTGCTTTTGGTCCTTCGCCGTGAATACAGAGGCGGCCGTGCACCTCCAGCACACGTAATGGATGTCGACGTACTCGCGTGTATATTGGTAAGAGATCGAGCGTTTACCCTTTTCGGACCACTGTTCAGGGTCCGCCTGAACCGGCGATGCGCCAACTACTTTTTTCATCGCGATTAGTCTCAACTCCCATCTGTATTACCCATAGCAGTGCGGTGGCCGCCCGCAGCGGCGGCCACTTGAGCGACTTGTCAGTTACGCGACTCTTTGTTGTTCACCCATTTCGCAACATCGTTGCCGAGGGTGTTAACGGTGCGATAGAGCACGTCGCATGAACTCTTAAATCCTGCTCCGAATCCGCCGGCAGAATTACGGCTGGTGCGGTAGGTGTCAACCAGCTTGCCATCGCGATAGAGAGACGCGGAAATGGCGACAGATTTTTGGTGTCCAATAAATGCATTGCCTGCACTCATGGCATTCATGATCTCAAGTTTGATCGATACGCCAGCTTCCAGGGATTCGACATTTTCAGCCAGCGAAGTTTGCCAGCCTGACGCATCCAGGTACTTTTTGGTGGACTCGGAAAAATTCATTCCCAGCTCAGTGCACTCGGACTTGATTTTGTCGGGCACTACCGCAGCATCGTGGTAACCAGCCTTGGACGACACGGAGATTTCCTTGCCAGTCGCTACTGCGCTGACGCTCAAAGCCAACACCAGAATCGAAAGTTTGTTTACGTATTTCATTTATCGTTTCCTATAGTCAAATTGCCATTTTTGCAAAGTTTAACACAGCGCAATGACGCATCAAAAGAAACGGCCGCAAATTTGCGGCCGTCACTGAAGAAAAGACGATGAAATTATGAGCTCTTGGCCTGCTTCTTCTTGCGCGCTTCTTCCGCAGCCTGCCATTCGTCGATGTGCGCTTCCTGGCGCAGCACGCGGGAACGAGGGTCGATGGTGTACAGGACGCCATCAGGCACCGTCACCTCACCTTTGCCGTCGGCCATGGCAAGCCGCTCGATGCGGTCGCCTACACGCACTTCGATCGGCATCGGGAAGGCGCCGCCGTCTTTCAGCTTCCACTGCAGTTTCAGCTTGTCGCCGCTGCGTTCTTCCACCAGTTCCGGCAGCGCAGCGTGGTACAGGTAGGCGTCGAAGAACCAGCCCAGGTCACGGCCACTGACCTCCTTGACGATGCCAACGAATTCCTTGGTGCTGCTGTAGCGCGGCTGGAAGTTGCCTGGCTTCGGCGTCTCGGTGCCATACACCAGGCGGCGGGTGGCGCGGAAGAAGGCGTCGTCGCCGATCAGGCCGCGCAGGGTGTGCAGGATCAGGGAGCCTTTGGCGTAGATATCGTTGCCTGGACCGCCTCGTTCGTCTTCATACACGTCTTCAATGCGCTTAGATTTGCCGCTCACGACAGGGACTTTGTTCTTGATGCCTTGGCGCTGCTTGAACAACTCGGCATAGTAGGCCTGGTCGCCGTGCAGGTATTCCAGGTACAGAGGCTGCATATAGCTGCCGAAGCCTTCGTGCAGCCACATATCGTCCCAGTCGGCGTTGGTCATCTGGTTGCCGAACCATTCGTGCGAGAGCTCGTGGTGCAGCAGCCAATCGTAGCCGCTCGGCGCTTTCTTGTAGCCGTTGCCGTAGGCGTTGATGGTCTGGTGTTCCATGCCCAGGTGCGGTGTTTCGACGACGCCCATCTTCTCGTCGCCGAAAGGATATGGGCCAACGCGGCTCTCGAAGAACTTGAGCATTGGCTTGAATTCGGTGAACAGGCCATTGGCCTTTTTATCGTGGCCCTTCAGGTACCAGAAACGCAGCGGGATCTTGTTGCCGTACTGGCTGTCGTACTCGCCGGACAGCATTTCATACGGTCCGATATTCAGGGCGATGCCGTACGTGCTTGGGTTCTTGGCGCGCCAGTGCCAGGTGCGCCAGCCATCTTTTTCGTCCATGCCCATGGACACGCCATTGCCGGCCGCGACTAGCGGGGCTGGTACGGTGATGTGGGTGTCCATCAGCTTCGGCTTGCCCTGCGGGTGGTCGACGCAAGGCCAGAACAAATCGCAGCCCTCGCCTTCGACCGTGGTGGAAACCCAGGGCTGGCCGTCTTCCGTCTTGCTCCAAACGAAGGCGCCGTCCCATGGGGCGCGCTTGGCCACGTGCGGTGTGCCATGGTAGCGGATGCGGATTGCGGTTCGTGCGCCTGCCGCCAGCGCCGTTGGCAACGTCAGGTACAAACGGCCTTCCGGGTTGCTGATGGCGGTTGGTGCGAGTGCCACGCCGTCCACCGTCACCGAATCCACAGGCAGATTGCGGTCCAGCTCCACAGCGATGCGGGTCAGCGGCGCTGTGACGGAAAAGGTCAGCAGCGCGTCGCCGGTAATGCTTTGCGAGGAAGGATCGACTCGCAGCGACAGGTCGACCGTTTCGAGCGTCGACGCCAGTTGCTCTTCGGCGCGCGGCGACCCGGAGTTGGCGGTGAAGTCAGTAATCGGCGGCGTGGCGCAGCCGGCCAGCAAGGCCGCACCAGCGGCAGCAAACGGAAGGTTCCAGCGAGTCATAAATTATCCACAAACAAAGTGATCGTGCAATATAGCATCGAAAACCCGGCTCAAGGCCGGGTGCGGACAATTTGATACATACGGATCCGGCTAGCGCGACAAGCTCACTTTCAGCGATCCGCCGCCAGCAGGCTGGTAGGCCCCTTTGCCCGTCGCAGCAGCCAGGCGGCTACGCGGGACCAGCAGGTAGCGGCGCGTTTCACCAGCTGCCACGTCGGTGCGGAACTGCAGGCTCTTGCCGACAACCACCGTAGGCAAGAGGCGCGTGGTCAAAGCATCCATCACGGCCGCGTCGCCAACGTCGGCCGCGTCCACCGGATAGTCCAGGCGCGGTGCGGCGCCATCGTTTTTCACCGTCAGCACGCGCACCGGACCTGCCTCCTCCAGTCCCATACGGTACATTTCAGCGCCCGCCATCAGGAAGGAGCCGATCGCAAACACATCGCTCGACTGCGGGTCGAAGTGTTTCGGATCTGCGCCGATCGGCTGTACGTTAATCAGCTTACCGTTAGCCTGCACACTGGCGTTCAACGCCTGCCAGGCACGCTTCACAGCCGGTGCGAATTGATCGCGCGGCAGGATGCCCTGGTTCACGCCCCATGCCAGCGCATAGGTGTAAAGGCCGGTGCCGCTGGTTTCTGCACTCTGGTAGCTGTCCGGGTCCAGCAGGCTGGCGCGCCACAGGCCATCGGCCTGCTGCAAGGCGACCAGGCGGTTCGACATTTCCCGGAACTGCTGCACAAAGCGTTCGCGTTCCGGGCGGTTGTCCGGGATGTACTGCAGCATGCGCGCCAGGCCCGCCAGCACCCAGCCATTGCCGCGGCCCCAGAACACCTTCTTGCCGTTTTCCTCTTTCCTGGTGAAGTAACGGCTGTCGCGGAAATACAGGTGTTCTTCTTTGTCGTAAAGGTAGTCCGAGGTGATCCACCAGTTCTTCAGTGCGAAATCGAGGTAGCGCTGGTCGCCGGTGACGGCGCTCAGGCGCGCCCACGCCCCCGGCCCCATGAACAGCGAATCGCACCACGCCCAGCGATGCAGCACGTCCGGCACTTGCCAGTTCAGCGAGCCCGGGCGAGGCTCGGCCAGCATTTCGTCGAACTGCGCGCGCATCTTGGCGATCATGCGCGGATCGCGCAGCTGCAAGTACATTTCGGAATACATCTGCCCTACCACATGGTCATCCGCATGGAATTTGCTCGGGCCAAGGCGCCATTGCAGCTTTTCGCCGGCGGCGCGCATGGCTTCGCGATATTTCGGATCGGGCGAAATACCGGACAAGGCCATGAAGCCCGCATCGCCCACACCTTCGGTCCAGTCGTCGAGCGGGTAGCCGGTCGGATTGGCCAGCTGCCAGTCCGCGACTTTCTCCATCGTTTCGAGGACGACGCGCGGCTGCAGCACTTGCGTGCCGGGTGCTGGCGCCGCTGCGGCGTTGGCAGGCAGGGTCGCCAATACTGCGCTGCCGCTGAAACACAGGCTGGCGCACAGCAGCACCAGAGGAAGACGTTTGATTTTTTGAACAGGCATTTTTATTATTCTCCAGTTACGCAAAAAAGGCGCGCAAGGATGGAGCCTTGTGCGCCAAGAGAGAAACCGTTTTCTCGATCAGAAGGTGAAGTCGGCACGCATCGAGAAGTAGCGCTGGTAATCGCGCGCCGGAGTCCACTGCTGGGTATGCACCGGCGCTGCCGCCGTGCTGCCCCACATGGTATTGCCCCAGCCAACGTTGGCCATATTCGCCGCATACGACTTGTTGAACACATTGTTCACGTTGAACGACAGCTTCCAGTTGCCCTTCTTGTCCTTGATGCCACCGCCCAGGTTGAAGATGCCGTAGCCTGGCTGGACCGAGGTCGGATCCTGGTCAATACGGAAGTTAACCTTGCTCTGGTAGCGGTAGCTGGCGGTGACAAAGGCGTCGAAGGCCATCGTGGTCGGGATATCGTACTGGCCGCCCAGGTTAAGCTTGTACTTCGGCGCATTCGGCATCGGCATGCCGGCCAGGTCCGCGGTGTTGGTCTTGCCAAAGGCAGGATTGGCGATGATGCAGTTGCCGGAGCCGACCTGGGTCGAGCCGGTACCTGCCGCGTTCAGCTGGTTGTAGCAAGGACCGTTCGGGAACTCGACTACTTCCGCCTTGGTGTAGGCAAACGAGCCGTTCAGCGACAGGGCCTTGGTGACGCGCCAGTTCAGGTCAGCCTCCAGGCCACTGGTACGCACGGTGCCGACACTGTGCAACTGAGTGCGGTAGATGCCGTCGGCATCGGTTACGCCGGCGGACTGCTGGAAGCCGGTGAAGGTAGTGCGGAAGGCCGCCAGGTCCAGTGCCATGCGGTTGTCCAGCAGGCTCAGTTTCAGGCCGGCTTCAATGTTTTTGGCGTCCTCACCGGCGACAAAGCCGTTCTTGAAGTTGTTGTCATTGAAGGAGCTGGTCAGGTCAATACCCTTGCCTTTGTGGCCGGTCGAATACGTCACGTAAGCCATGGTGTCAGGATTCAGGCGATGCTCCAGGCCGATCTTGCCGGTGGTCTTGCGTTCGCTGTCCGAATCTTCGTAATGATTCCTGGTGCGCGATGCGACGGTAGGCGCGAGCAGCGGACTATCGAAGGTGTACGCCACATCTTCCTTGTTATAGCGCAGGCCGCCCACAATGCTGGTGCTTGGCGTCAGGTCGAAGGAGCCATTGGCGAAGATCGCGTAGTTGGTGTTCGAAGCGAAGGCGGTGTAGTCGGTGATGTAGGTGCCGGCCGGGAAACGGCCCAGGTGACGACCCAGTTCATTCTTGCCGTAGAACAGGCCAGCCACGTAACGCAGGCGGCCTTTGTCCGGCGAAGTCAGGCGAACCTCCTGGGTCTTGGAGCGCACATCGAAGTTACCTTGCTGGAACAGGCCACCATGCAGGTTGGTTGGCTTGCCGCCGACCAGGGTCTTGTTCAGCACATCGCTGTCGGTGCTGTCGCCATCCTGGTAGTCGTCCATCTGGTAATGCGACCACGAGCTGACCGAAGTCAGGGTGTGATTCGCCAGGGGGCCTTCGTCGCCGAAGGAATAGTTAAGCTTCAGGCCGGCGCCGACGTCTTTCGCCTTGCCGCCCGCCGGGAAGTCGTTGCGCACCGAGACGTTGTCCGGGCCAGGCGTTATACCGGCCAGCACCTTGGACACCGGAATACGGTCGTTGTTGGAAGCGTAGGTAAAGCCGTTGTTGATGTTGTAGAGACCATTGGTATTGGTCATCATGCGGAATGGGCTCACGCAGCAATTCTTGTTGAAGCGAGCGGCGCGTGGCGAGAACGTCGCGGAAAACTGGTCGTTCGGCGTCCATTCAAATTTGCCGGAGAAGCTGGTGTCATTGGATCCGTTCAGGTTATTGCCATCCGCCAGATTCTTGACCACGCCAGGGAAGTAGGACTTGCCGGCGGCAAGGCGCATACGCAGGGTGTCGGTCAGCGCACCGGAAGTGCTGCCGCTGATGCGCCACTCATGGTCATTGGTCAGGTAGGTCGATACCTTGTTTTTCCAGACGCTGTCGATTGGCTTGGTGGTGATGTTCACCGCACCTGCGATCGAGGCCTTGCCCATCACGGTGCTTTGCGGGCCTTTCAGCACTTCAATTCGGTTGACGTCCGCCAGGTCCTTGAAGGCATTGGCCTGCATCGCGAACGGAACGTCGTCGACGATCACCGACACGTCCGCCTCAACGCCAACGCCCAGCGAGAAGGTGCCGATGCCGCGCATATTGATGCTGAAGTTGCCTGGCTGGGTGCTGGTGGTCAGGGTCAGCGCCGGCGACAGGGCCGGCAGGCTGTCAAAGTCCTTGACGTTGTTACGCTGGAGGACAGCGTCGTTCAGAACAGTAATCGCTGCAGGTACATCTTGCAGGTTCTGGGCGCGCTTGTTGGCGGTAACGACCACTTTTTCCAGCTGCACCGACTCGTCCTTCTTCGCATCCTGCGCCTCCTGGGCGTAGGAAATGCTTGCTACCGCCAGGGCTACGGCAGCCACCACCGGCCGTACAATCAGTTTAGCGCCCTCAGTTTGATTCATGTCCACAGCTACTCCTCCTCATTGAAATCTAGCACGTTCCCTCTTCCGTTGAGCGAATGGGTTAACGTTATCATTCTTATGTCAGAAAAACGCAGCGTTAAAGCTGCGTGCCATATGATAACGATATCACCCAACAATCATGGAACTCAAGCGTTTTTTCAGGAGTATGCGGAAAAACTACAAAACTCAGGCCCGGCGCAGGCGGGTGCGCTTGGACGAGGAGCCGGCAGGCGCCGGGCCGGTCGATTCGCGCACGATGAACTCACTCGGGAATTCAATGCGGTGACGGCGGCCAGGCTCGCCACGGATGCGGCGCACGAGCTCCTGCACGGTGGCGTGGGCCATGGCTTCGAACGGATGGCGCAAGGTTGTCAGCGGTGGGCGGGTCATGGCTGCCGACGGAATATCGTCGAAGCCGATCACCGAAATATCTTCCGGAATGCGCAGGCCCTTCTCGCGGATTGCAGTCATTGCCCCCTGCGCCATGGCGTCGCTGGCAGCGAAAATGGCGGTTGGCGGCTCGGCCAGCGACAGCAGGTGCTGGCCGCCGTCCAGGCCGGATTGTTCGCTGAAATTCCCCTGGTAGACCAGGGCTGGATCGAGCTTGATGCCGGCATCGGACAGCGCTGCCACATAGCCCCGCTCGCGCAGGTCGCTCTGGCCGGTATAGGCATTGCCGCGGATGAAACCGATGCGCTTGTGGCCGAGTTCAATCAGGTGCGACACGGCGTCATGGGCGCCGTTCACGTTATCGCCTCGGACCACCGGCAGGCTGGTCTCGTTGCGGAAATAGTTGATCAGGACGACCGGGCTGGTGCTTTTTTCCAGCGTTTCCAGGTAGTCGTCGGTCATGCGCGGCAGCACATAGACCAAGCCATCCCACAGACCGTGGAGCATCTGGCTGACGCGCTTACCCTTGCCATCGCCCAGGTCGCCCAGCGAGTTATAAATGAACAGGTCCATGTCAACCTTGCGCACCTCTTCGCTCAGGGCCGTGACGAAGCAATTGATCACGGAAGAAGTCAGGTCATTCACCACGACGCCGATAACGTTGGTCTTACCGCCCTTCATCATGCGCGCGAGCGCATTGGGGGTATAGCCCAGCTGCTTGGCCGCAGCCTGCACCTTGGTCTTGGTTTCTTCAGAAGCATAGCCTTCGCCGCTCAGTGCGCGCGAGGCGGTCATCACCGATACGCCGGCCAGTTTGGCCACGTCGACAAGTGTTACGCCAGCTTTCTTCATGTTATTCCTTGCTACTATTCCCGTTAACGATATTTATATTGTAGCGGGAAAAACAAGCCTATGTGCACTTAGTAGCGAGCGGCTTACTCCGTCCTGAATTCCGCCCTGAAGCTGGCGCCGGCAGCGCCCGCAGTTTCGATACGCAGCCGCAGCTGGGGCGCCTGCTCGATGACCGTCATTCCGGGCGGCAGGCTGACAACGCCCTTCACCGCCCGGTCGACGCGCAACTCCAGCGCTGCCACGCCCTGGGTCGGTTCGGCGACCGCCAGTTCCAGCTTGCCGACGCCAGATCTCACCACCAGCGCCGCCGGGGCGGACGCCCACGCAAAGGCTTTGCCGCCGCGCGGGGCGCTGCCCGCCTGCCACAGATTGGCCGCATACACGCCCTGCTTCGGCAGCCAAACCGCCGCCGCATGTTCATCGTTTGCCTCGATACGCAAGCCGGAATCGCTTGCCGCCGCGCGCGTTTCGCCAGCGCTTGCAGCCGGAAGCAGCAAGTAGGCGTATTGCGCGCTGGTTTGTGGAATGGCCAGCACCTGGTAACTTTCACGCACCTCTTCCGGCGCACCAGTCAAGCCATTGACGTCGCGCCAGTTGCCGCTGCGCTCGGAGCGCTCGGCGATGAGTGCCGCGCCTTGCGGGAATACATAGCCAATCCGGCTGCCGGAACGCTCATCCTGCAGGTGGGCCCAGCGTGCTTTGGCCTTGCTGCCATTGGCCAGCGGCTTGCCATCCACCAGCAGTTTCGCGCCTGCGGCATCGGACAGCCGGCGGTTCTCTACGATGGTTTCTATCGGCCCCTGGCCGCCACCGATGCCCGAGCCAAGCGCCAGGATGCGGTCGCCCAGCTGGAACCAGCTCTTGCGGCCATGCAGGCTGGAGCCAGTCACTTCGCGCATCGAGAACACCATGCCCACTGCGGCGTATTTGCCCAGCGCGGCGCCGCCGACCCAGGTTTCGGGGTTCGGGAATTTCTTCCATTCGGCCTGGCCCACCTTGCCGGAATGGTCGGTGGTGATCCCCGGCAGGCGTTGCGGGTCGATGGTCGCCCAGTAATTGCCGCCGAACTGGCCCTGGTCCGCATCGTACAGCTGCAGCACGCCCACGCCCTGCCACCACGGTTTCAGGTTTTCGCGGTTGCCGGTTTCAAACGACGAAATCCGCGGCGAGAACATGCTGACGATGGCGCTAAAGCCCTGGCCGCGCAGCATCGCGCGGTCCATCGAAGCGTAGATGCGCGCGCCTTGCGCTTCCGGCGCCGCGGGGATGGCGGCATCGGCGGCGATGCTTTCCAGCACGCCGCGCTCGTACAGCGCGATATTGGAGACGCCTTCGCCGTTCGACCTGGCGAAGTAGCTCGCGCCGAAAGTGCGGTCGCGCTGCATCCAGCCTTTGATGGCGGAGCGCAGTTCGGCGCGTTCGGCCGGGGGCGCCTGGTCGGCGATCAGCGCCAGCGAAGCAATCATGCCGCGCCCCACCGTGTGGTCGGTCTGGGCGCGCCGCGAGACGCCGCGGCCGCGCAAGGCGTCCGGCATGGCGCCATCAACCAGCACGCCGGCGAATCCATCACGCGCCCACTGGAAGATTCGCGGTGCGCGCGGGTCTTTCAGCGCCCAATCGGTACCGGCAAGGATGTACAACAGGCGCGCATAGTCGGCAATCGATACCGCGCCATAGCCGCCGTTGTAGGCGATGTGTCCATGCTGGACATAAGAACCATCGCGATAGAAGCCATTGCCTTCGGTGGCGTAATCCAGCGTCAGCGCCAATGCGTCGCGGCCGCCGCCAATGCGTTCGCCATCCTTGCCCAGCATGCCGCTCAGGACCATCACCAGGCCCTTGTCCAGCAAGTTGGCGCCTTCTTCCGGCCATTTCCTGTCGACCGTGCCGTCCTTCCGGGTCTTGAACCTGCCGTCCGGCACGTGCCAGTTGACGGCGTTGAGCGTGCGCTGGCGCAGTTCGTCCGGGACCGCGTTGTCGGCCAGGCTAAGTGCGTTCAGCAAATGCAGCGGCGTGCCGATCTGCCAATCCCACCAGTTGCCGAATTCATGGCGCCCAGCCTGGAAATAATGGCGCTCCAGCCAATCCAGCCCGGCTGCCACTCCAGCGCCCAGGCGCTCGTCGCGGTAAGACGGCGTGCCGGGCGATGCGTAGGCTTGCGCCATCTGCAGCAGGCGCGAGGCAGTTGCGGTGACGGCAGCGGAAGCTTTGGTCGGGTACGGGTCGCTGAAACCGGCGATATCTTCCCACAGCGCCTTGGGGTCCGGTTCGTGCACCATATTGGCCAACGCATGCTGCGCCGCCGCGGACTGCGCCTGCAACTGGGATGCCACATCAGGTGCGCTGCGGTCCTGTTCCGCAGTGCCGACCAGTTTCACCTGCCAACGTGCGCGCATGGCGTCGAACTGGTCGCCGGCCGTCGCCGCTGCAGGAAGAAGGCTGGCCGATACGGCCAGCGCCATCAGAGCATGTTTCATCTCGGTCCTCAAAGAATTTGAGGTAACGATATCACAGCCTGTGTGAAATGTTCAACAAGTCCCTTGTCAGCGCTTGATCTCCATGCTCCCGCTGGCCATGTCCGGCGCCACGACCAAGCGCGCTTGTGGCGCCGCTGCGTCGCCCCATCCATGCACATGGAGGGCGAAACCACTCCACCAGGGCTTCCAGCTGCCCTGGCGTTGCTCAAACACGATCCGCAGGCCGCCGGGCGTTTCCTCGCAGCGTATTTGCTGGCGCAGGAATTCGCCGCGCTGGTAGGCCAGGCTGGCGCCGTCGTCGGCATAGATCTCGCCGTGGCAATCCGTTCCGGGATAGATGTGCAGCTCAAGCAGCCCTTCCGGCGTGAAGGCGGTGCTTTGCACCAGCGGCTGTTTCGGGATGATCGCGCCGGGCCGCACATAGACCGGCAAGTGTGCGATATCCGGCGTGATGGTCAGGGCGTTGCCCGCCAACCGTCTCCCCGTCCAGTAGTCGTACCAGCCCACACCAGGCAGTTCCACCTGGTAGTCACCCGGCGACTCCATCGTAGGCGAAGGCGCAACCAGCAAATCGTCACCAAGCATGAACTGGTCTTCCGAAGCGCCCAGTCGGTCGCCCTTCGCCAGCACTGCGGGGAAGTTCAGGAACACGGGCCGCAGCATCGGTATGCCGGTGCGGCTGTTCTCTTCGGCCGCTGCATACAGGTAAGGCATCAGTCGGTAGCGCTCGGAGATGAACCGGCGGCGGATCTCCACCTGCGCCGCATCGCCCACCCATGGCTCCTGGTCTGGGCGATAGATTTCCGCGTGGGCGCGGAATAGCGGCATGAAGGCGCCCAGCTGGAACCAGCGTGTCAACAGCTCCGGCGAGGGGCGCTCGCCAGCATAGCCGCCGACATCATTCCCGGCATAGGAAAAACCGCTCAGGCCAAGATTGACCAACTGCTGCACGCCCATCTTGAGGTGCTGCCAGCTGGATGCATTGTCGCCGGTCCAGGTGGCCGCGTAACGCTGGCCGCCCGAGTAAGTGGCGCGGGTCAGGACGAATGGCCGTACATCCGGCTGCAGCCGCAGCAAGCCTTCATACGTCGCGCGCGAATTGAGCTGGCCATAAACATTGTGCATCTCCAGGTGCGAGGTACGGCGCGGCGCGAAGTCGTCGCTGTCGATACGGTGCACCGCATCCAGCGGCATGGTCTTGCTGCGCACATTGAAAATTGACGGCTCGTTCATGTCGTTCCAGAAACCAGCCAGGCCGTCTTTCACGAAACCGGCATACAGGCCTCCCCACCAGTCGCGGGCCTGTTTGCGGCTGAAGTCCGGAAAGACTGCAGCGCCGGGCCATACATCACCAGAGTACAGTTGGCCATTCGGCAGCTTCAGGAATATGTCCTGCGCCGCTCCGCTGTCGTAAGCGTCATAGCCCTGGCCCGGCGCATTGGCGATGTGTGGATCAGTGATCAGCACCAGGCGGATGCCCTGCCCGCGCAAGTCCTGCACCAGATTAGGCAGGTCCGGGAACGCCTTGCTGTTGACGGTGAACGGGCGCGAACGGTCCTGGTAGTCGATGTCCATATAGACCACATCGGCAGGCAGGCGCTCGCTGCGCAGGCGCTGTGCAATCGAACGCACTTCGGCGTCGGTCTTGTAGCTCCACTTGGACTGCTGGAAACCCAGCGCCCATTGCGGCATCAGTGGCGCGGTACCGGTCAGGCGGGCGTATTGCTGCAGCACGTCCTTCGGCGCCGGTCCGGCCATCATGTAGTAATCCACCGGGCCGCCTTCGGCACTGATGGAAAGCACGTCGCGCTCGGTCTTGCCGAAATCGAATGTGCTGCGCCAGGTATTGTCGAGGAAGAGACCGAAGGCCTGGCCATGGTCGCTCACCGACATGAAGAATGGGATGGTCTTGTACAGCGGATCGGTACCCTGCGTGAACTTGTAGGTATCCGAATTCCACATGGTGTAGGCACCACCCTTGCGGTCGAAGGTGCCTGTCTTGTCGCCGAGGCCGAAGACATGGTCGCTGTCGCCCAGGCGCCCGCGCAGGCGGAAGCCCCCGCCCGGCGCCAGTGCAGCGGCTCCCGCCAGGTCGGCCAGCAGCAGCTTACCGCTGTCGTCAACCACTTCGGCACGCAGCGTGCGCGGATCGATACGCACGCCGACTCCCATCGTGCTCACCTGCACCCTGCCCGCCTTGCGCGCGACCTGCAGCGGCAAGTGCGCCGAGCGCACGCCCGCCGGCACGGCCCAGGAGGCGTCTTCCGGCAAACGCCCGCTTCCCATACGCAGGCGCACAATGCCGCTGGCCGGTGCGCTCACTTCAAGCACCACGCCACCGTGCGACAACACCATGCGGTCAACCGTTTCCGCGCGCAGCGCGCCTGCTGCACACAGCGCGAAGGCGGCAATAACGGACTGGAACAAGCATCCAGGCCGGCGGCTTGGCCCGATTTTACTGCTCCACATACATCCTGGCGTACTTGGCTCCGAAGTAGAGGATGAAGGCGTAGCATGCAGCCGGCAGCAGGAACGAAGCCTGCAGCCCGACGACGTCCGCCAACTGGCCTTGCACAGCCGGTACCACCGCGCCGCCGACAATCGCCATGCAGAGGATGCCCGAGCCCTGGCCCGAGTACTTGCCCAGGCCATTCAGCGCCATGCTGAAGATCGTTGGGAACATGATCGAGTTGCACAGGCCGACTGCCAGGATCGCCCACATCGCCACGCTGCCCTTGCCGAATACCGCGGTCAGCACCAGGGCAATCGCCAGCAGCGAATTGAAGGCAAGCACCTTGCCAGGGCTTACAAAGCGCAGCACGGCAAATCCGATGAAGCGGCCGACCATCGCGCCACCCCAGTAGATACTGACGTAGTGCGCTGCTTCGGAATGCGGCAGGCCTGCAATATAGGTCTCGCCGAAGAAGTTGATCAGGAAGCTGCCGATACTGACTTCTGCGCCAACGTACAGGAAGATGCCAATCGCGCCCAGCACCAGGTGGCGATGCGCCCATGCAGAGCCATGGCCCTCGCCTGCCATTGCCACGTCTTCGCTGTCGGCGATCTGCGGCAGCTTGGCGAGGAAGAACATCACGGCCAGCAGCACCAGGGCGCCGGCCAGCGCCAGGTAAGGACCGCGCACGGTGGAAGCATCCGCTACCGCACCCGCTGCCACGCCGGCCGTGGACAGGATCAGAACACCGCCGATCGCCGGACCAATGGTGGTTCCGAGCGAGTTGAAGGCCTGGGTCAGGTTCAGGCGGCTGGACGCCGTACGGGCCGGGCCGAGGACCGTCACATACGGATTGGCCGCTACCTGCAGCACGGTAATGCCCGAAGCCAGCACGAAGAAAGCCAGCAGGAACAGTCCGTAACCGCCAAACGACGCAGGATAGAACAGCACGCAACCGCATGCGGCGATCAGCAGGCCGGTGACAGCGCCCTTCTGGTATCCGATGCGGCGAATCAGCGCGCCCGCCGGCAGCGAGATGATGAAGTAGGCGCCGAAGAAGCAGAACTGCACAAGCATCGCCTGGAAGAAGGACAGCGTGTAGATCGCCTTCAGGTGCGGGATCAGGACGTCGTTCAGCGAAGTAATCAGCCCCCACATGAAGAACAAGGTGGTGACGATCGCCATCGCGCTGTTATTGGTCCCGTTCTGTGCGCCGCCTGCCGCCTGTGGCGGCGAGGCTGCGGAGTTGTGTGCCATGTTTGCCATAATGTCTCCTCGGTTTTTTTAGATTCGTTTGCCTTCAGGGCGCTGCATCGGCCGGTGCATGCGGCAAGTCGCGGCCATGGGTGCCCCAGCCGGCAGTATCAGGCTGCGGCGCAAGCTTGTACGACAGCGTGCCTGCGGCTTGCAGTTGTTCCCAATCCAGCCAGACGCGGGACAGCGGACGGCCGGCCCATTGTACAGATTGGACGAACTTGCGTTCGCCGGGTTTCGCTTCAGGCGCTTCGATACGCAGCGTACGGCCCTGCCCCACGTCGATTTCGGCGCGGGGGAAGCGCGGAGCGTGCAGCAGGAAACGTCCGCTGCCCGGTGCATCCGGGTACAGGCCCAGTGCGCTGAACAGGTACCAGGCCGACATGGTGCCCAGGTCGTCGTTGCCGGTCACGCCGCTCGGACCATTGCCGAACAGGGTTTCCGCGGCGCGCACCACGGTAGTCGTTTTCCACGGTTGGCCCATCAGGGTGTACATCCAAGGCGTGTGCAGGTCCGGCTCATTGTTCGGGTTGTAGCGGAACTGGCTGTAGTAGCTGTACGCGCCCACCACCCACGACTTGCGCACCGCAGCCGGATCGGCCACCAGCGCGTCATAGTCGAAGAACATATCGAGACGCTGCAGGGCCTTGGCCTGTCCGCCCATTGCCGCCGCCAGGCCTGGAACATCCTGCGGCACCAGCCATTGGTACTGCCATGCCGTGCCTTCGTGGAAGCCACGTTCGGCGCGCGGATCGTAGCTGCCGTTCACGTCGGTGAACCAGCTGCCATCCAGCACCCGGGGCCGAGGGAAGCCGCGCTGGCCGGTCGGCGCATCCACCACGTCCTTGTCCCATACCTTGCGCCAATTTAGCGCGCGCTGCGACAGCAGTTGCGCGTCCTTCGTCTGGCCCAGCGCCTTTGCCATCACCGCCAGCGAGCTGTCGGCCAGCGCATATTCCAGCGTCGCCGAAGCGCCGTGGTGCGGGTCGATGTCCATACCCTTGGAGACGAAGCCACGGTCGTACTGTACAAAGCCCTGGCTCAGGTAGCTCGGGTTGCCAGCGCGGCCTTCGGCGCGGATTTGCGCAGGCGGCACGCCAAACGCGTTCTCACGCAGGGCTGCATAGGCTTCGCGTTCACGGCCTTTCAGCGCGCCAAAGCGCCACAGGTCGACCAGGAACGGGGTGACCGGGTCGCCGGTCATCACGTTGCTGTCGAAGTTGGCATAGCCCCAGCGCGGCAGCCATTTGCCTTGCTCGCGGATCTTCAGCACCGAGTTGGCGATGTCGCGCGAACGCTCCGGACGCAGTAGCGCCAGCAGCTGGTTTTGCGCGCGGTAGGTGTCCCACAGCGAGAAGAACTCGTAGTAGGTCCAGTCCTTGGCAGTATGCAGCGCATCGTCGTAGCCACGGTAGCGGCCATCGGCATCGCTGCCGGTCAGCGGTTGCAAGAGAGCGTGGTACAGCGCGGTGTAGAACACGGTGCGGTCGTCGTTGCTGCCGCCTTCGATGCGTACGCTGCCCAATTCCTTCTGCCATGCCGCCTGCGCCTTTTCGCGCATGGCGTCAAAGGTCAGCGGCTTGCCGCCGGCCATGCCTTCGGCGCGCAGGTTGATGCGCGCCCCTTCGGCGTCGACGTGGGAAATCGCGCTGACTGCCGTCACTGCCTTGCCGTTCTTGAGGTCAAAGGTCAGCCACACGCCGTGCGGGCGGCTGTCGCCCTGCTGGCTGGTGCCTTTCACGCCGGGCCACCCGCCGCGGTCATCCCAGATACCGTGGGCGGTGAATGGCTGGTCGAACTGCATGCGGAACCAGGTGGTGTACTGCGCGCCGCCACAGAAGCTGCGGGTGACGATTTTGCCCTCGACGCTGCGGTCGTCCAGCACGCGCACTTCGCTGCCGACAACGGAATGGCGTTCATTGGCCTGGCCCAGGTTCAGCAGCACGTTGCCGGAGGCGGCGCCGTCGGCAAAGGTATAGCGTTCTGCCGCGGCGCGGGTCAGCGCGGTAGCTTCGGCGGTGATGCCGCCGTAGCTGGTCAGCTGCACCTTGTAGTAGCCGGCCTGGCCCACTTCGCCATCATGGCGGTACTCGGCGGCGTATTTCTTGGCGTTGAAGCTGTCAGGCTTGGCGGTGTCGAAATCGCCGCCAGGGCCGATACGGCCGGTCACCGGCAGCACGGACAACTGGCCGCCCTGCTCCCAGCAACCGGCGCCGGACAGGAAGGAGTGGCCGAAGCCGCGAATGCGCGCATCGCTGTAGTGCCAGCCGGCGTAATGCTCGCCGGTCGGGCTGACCTGGATCATGCCGAATGGCGCGGACGCGCCGGGGAAGGTGTTGCCTTCATCCTGGGTGCCGATGAAGGTGTTGACGGGCATGCTGCCTCCGGCGACAGGCGCAGCTGCGTATGCCGCCGCCAGCGGCAGTGCCATCGCCAGCGCCGCCAGCAGGGTACGAGATCCACTCATCACGATGCGTCTCCTTGGAGTTTTTCGAATAATTGGTGCATGGCTGCCGGTTGTGGCGGGGTGGCGCCCGATTGCAGGCAGGCTGCGGAACCGGCGGCAAGCGCTGCGTGCAGGTGTGCCTGCAGCGTGCGTTCCGGATGGCGCGCAAGGCTCACCAGCAGGCCCGCCACGCTGGCGTCGCCTGCGCCTACCGTGTCGACGACTTCCACTGCCGGCGCGCGCGCGTCGGCTTGCCGTGCGCCGTGCAGCAGGCTTGCGCCCTGCCCGCCGCGCGTGAACAGGAAGTACGCGTTCGGGTTGGCGTCACGCAGTTGCTGCAGCGCCGCGTCCAGCGCGACGCCCGGGAACAGGCCGCGCAGGTCGTCGTCCGACACCTTGATCACGTCGGCCAGTGCGGTCATGCGCTTCAGGATGGGCGCATACTCCGGCCCCATCACGTTACGGTAATTCGGGTCGTAGCTGATTGCCACACCCTGCGCTTTCAATTTCTCGGCCAGCGCCACCAGGCGCGAAGCCAACGGTTCGCGCGCCAGGCTGATGCCGCCGAAGTGGGCCCAGCGCAGGGAACGCGACCAGCCTTCCGGCAGCGCGGAAGGGTCGAAATGCAGGTCGGCGCTATCGTCGCCGATAAAGAAGTAGCGTGGCGGCTCGCCCTGCTCCACCACGGCCAGCAGCGGCGAGCGATCGACGCGCTGCAGCAGGCGCATGTCCAGGCCCACCGCTTCGCTGGCGGACCACAGGCTGGCGCCAAACCTGTCGCGGCTGATGGCGCCGGCGAAAGCGGTGCGTTCGCCCAGCGTCGCCAGGGCGCGCGCCACATTCCACACCGAGCCGCCGACGCGGCTCACCCATTGCTCATTACCCTGGTGGATCATGTCGGTCAGCGCCTCGCCGGCGCACAGCATCAGAGGCGCGTCATTCATGGCCGGCTGCTCCCAGCACGCCCACGATGTCGTAGCAGGCGCCCATGGTGTGGTAATCAACCTTGCCGGCCGGGCTCTTTTCGTCGCTCAGCTTGCGGTTTTCACGGTCCAGGATGCGGAACCAGGCGCCATGCTTGTGGTCGACCATATGGGTCCAGCTGTATTCCCAGATGCGCTGGTACCAGTCCCAGTAGGACTGCTCGCCGGTGCGTTGCGCCAGCATGGCGGCGGCGGCGGCGCTCTCGGCCTGAACCCAGAAGTATTTGTGGTAGTCGCAGATGCTCAGGTCCGGCGCCAGCGAATAGCACAGGCCACCGTGTTCGGCGTCCCAACCCTGGTTCACTGCCACCTGGAACAAGCGCTCTGCGGTTGGCACCAGCCAGCCCAGGTCCTTCTGCAGCACGGCACCGCGCGCCTCCAGTTGCAGCAGGAGCTTGGCCCACTCGGTGAAGTGGCCGGGCTGGTAGCCCCATGGACGGAACAGGTTTTCCGGATCGTCGATATTGAATTTCCAGTCCGGCTGCCAGTTCGTGTCGTAATGCTCCCAAATCAGGCCGCCGCAGCGCTGCGCCTGGCGTTGCGTGATGTTGTAGGCGATGGTGAACGCACGTTCCAGAAAGCGCTTCTCGCCGGTCGCCTGGTAAGCCGCCTGCAGCGCCTCACAAGCGTGCATGTTCGCGTTCTGGCCGCGGTAGGTGGACAGCACGCTCCAGTCGCGGCTTGCCTCGTCGGCGTAAAGGCCCGCTTCCGCATCCCAGAATCGCTGCTCCATCAGGTCGAAGGTCTCGCCGATCCAGGCGCGCGCCTGCTCCTGGCCCGCCATGGTGGCGTGCGCGTAAGCCAGCAGCACAAAGGCCAGGCCATAGCAGTGCTGGGTGCCGTCTTCCACCTTGTCGCCGTCCAGCATCCAGGCGTAGCCGCTGCCATCGGGCGCGCGGTGCGCCAGGCGCAGGAAAGACAGCGCGTGCTTCAGGCCATCCAGGTAGCCCGGTTCCTGGAACTGGCGGTAAGCCATCGCATACGTGAACACGAAACGCGTGCTGCTGACCAAGTGGCGGTGACGCGTGTCATAGACCGTTCCGTCATCCTTGAAATAATGGAACAGGCCACCCTTTAGGTCGATGGCGCGAGGATGATAGAAACGCATGCTGTGTTGCGCATGTTCGAGCAGTACCAGCTTGCTGCGGAAATTCGGGAAATGTGACATGGACGGGGGTTCCAGGGTTGATGGCGCACTAGTCGTCGTAACTGCTTTCGCGCACGATAAGGTTGACCGGCAGGGTGCTTTCGTTGGGGTTGTTTTCTTCTGCTTTGTGGAGTAATCGTTCAATGCCGGCGCGGCCCAGCGCTTCCTTGTCCACTTCGATGGTGGTGAGCGGCGGGATGGCCGCGGCGGCGCTGCTGATGCCATCGAAGCCGACGATGGCAATGTCGTGCGGGATCTTCAGTCCCTGGGCCAGGCAATGCTTCATGGCGATCAGCGCGGTGCTGTCGTTGTAGCAGAACACGGCGTCGGGACGCTTGGGGAGATTGAGCAGGCTTTGCATGGCCTCCGCCACCGCCTCGTCGCCCTCGCCCATCGAAGGAATGCTGACTTCAAGCTCCGGATCGGCATGCACCTTGGCGTCGAACAGCGCCTGGCGGAAACCGCGGTTGCGTTGCTGGATACTGTAGTGGGCCAGTGAACCATGCAGCATGGCGATCCGTTTGCGGCCGCAGCGCAGCAGGTGCTGGGTGGCCAGGTAGCCGCCGCGCACATTGTCCGGATTGACCGAGGTGTAGCCGCGACGGTGCATATCGACCAGCACCAGCGGCTTGCCCACCTGCTGCAAGGCGGCCAGGGCTTCCGGCTCGAAGAAGCCGGCGCACAGGATGGCGTCCGGCTGATGCAAACGGATTTGTGCCATGACCGGTTCTGCCGGACCCACTGCAATAAAGGAAAGTGCAATCCCCTCGCGGCGGCATGCCGCCTCGGCGCCATGCAGGACCGGCGAGAAGAATTGGCTGCTGGCCAGGGTGTTGTGCTGGCTATGCAGGAGGAAGGCGATGCGGCGGATGCGCCCCTTTTTCAGCTGGGACAAGTCATAACCAAGCCGGTGCGCCGCCTCGCGGACCTTGTCGCGTGTGAGCTCCGTCATGCCGGCCTGGTTCTTCAGGGCGCGCGATACGGTGCCAATCGACAGGCTTGTCGCCTCTGCGATGTCGCGGATCGTGACCTGGCTCATTCGGAACTCCACGGAAAGTTTAATAAACAGTCGAAGTGCCGGGCCAGTATATATTCGTCATTTGGGAGAACGGAAAAAAAGCGCTAAAAAACAGGCGTTTTTAGCGCGTTTTAGTAAACACGATGGAATGGACCTGAGTGGCGGCTTATTTACTATTGCGGCACCAGGCGGTCGCTGCTTGCCAGCACCGCCTTGCCGTCACCCAGCAGCCACTGCACGACAGAGGCGAGACACAGGAAGGCCGGATACTCCCAGCCGCCGCCCTGATTGCTAAACACCCATCCGTTTGGCAAATGCACGAAGGTCGCCACCAGCAAAATCGGCAGCAAGCCAAGTGCGACCTGGCGTGCATACAGGCCGAACACCATGGCCAGGCCGCCCGTCAATTCGGCCGCGAAGACCGGATAAGCCATCCAGCCCGGCAAGCCGACGCCCTCGAAAAAATGTGCCGTTCCCGGCAAAGTGAATACCCAGAGCTTGAGCAGCGCATGCGAAATCCACATGCTGCCAAGCGCCAGGCGCAAAATCGTAGGTCCCATTTTTGGCTCCTTAGTTGATGAACAGAAGTTAATGTACTATTGCAAAGACGCATGCAAAATAGGCGCGAATGAAATCCATGAATGCGAAATTGCAATACGACCTGAGCGCAGGCGACCTTCAGCTGATCCTGGCCCTGGCCCGCGGCGGCAAGCTTGCGGATGCCGGGGAACGGCTTGGCCAGGACTCATCCACCGTCTTCCGCGCGCTGCAACGGCTCGAACGCGGCCTGGGTGCGCCGCTGTTCGAACGCTCGCGCACCGGATACCGGCCGAACGAGCTGGCGCAGACTCTGGCAGAACACGGCGAAAAACTCGAATCGGTGCTGGAGCAGGCGCGTTCCTCAATACAGGCGGAGCCGGGCCAGGTTGCGGGCAGCGTGCGCATCACGACCACCGACACGGTCTTGCATGGACTGGTGGCGCCCGCATTGCGGGGCCTCCATGCGAAACACCCTTTGCTGGAATTCGAGCTTTACACCGGCAACGAGCTGGCAAACCTGAGCCGCCGCGATGCGGACATCGCGGTGCGTGCGACGAAAAAGCCACCGCCACACCTGATCGGCAAATGCCTCGGCCCGATCCGCGTCGCCCTGTTTGGCGCCGCACGCCGAGGACCAAGCTGGGACGATGTCGCCGCCGGCAAATGCGCCTGGGTCGCACCTGACGACGCCTTGCCGGAGCATCCATCGGTGCTGTGGCGACGCAAGCACTTCCCTTCCATCACCCCAGTCTTCAAGGCAAGCAGCATCCTGAGCGTAGCGGAGCTGGTTGAATTGAACCTGGGCGTTGGAATCCTGCCTTTATTCCTCGCACAGCAGCGTCCCGGGCTGCGCCAGCTGACTGGGGAACTGGATGAGAGCACCACCGACCTGTGGCTGCTGACGCATGCCGAATCGCGCCACCTGAGCCGCATTTCAGCGGTGTATGGCTACCTCGCGGACGCCATCAAGCTCCATTGAACCTGCTGCGCACGAAAGGAGCCTGTCATCAAGTCGTCATAAAAATTGAATAGACTCCGCGCGTTATGAATCGAAAAACTTACAACGTGCTGTTCCTATGCACAGGAAACTCGACGCGCAGCCAGATTGCAGAAGCCTTGTTGAATACCGCGGGAGCTGACCGCTTCCGCGCATACAGCGCCGGCACCCAGCCAGCCGGCGAAGTCAATCCCTTCACCATGGAACAAATCCGCCTGATCGGCTATGCGCCGGACAAGGTGCGCAGCAAATCCTGGAACGAATTCGCCGCGCCTGGTGCGCCTGAAATGGACTTTGTCATCACGGTCTGCGACACGGAGGGTGGCGAAGCCTCCCCGCGCTGGCCCGGCCAACCCATTACCGCAAACTGGAATTTCCGCGATCCGGCAAACACCCAGGGCGCGGACCGAGAAATCCGCAGCGAGTTTTCGGCTATCTGCCGCGAGATTCGTGCACGCGTCGAAATCTTCCGCAATCTCCCGGCCGATGCGCTGGATGAAATGGCGCTTCAACGCAAAATCGCGAGAATCGCAGGCGTCATGAACTAAACACGGTTTTCGGACCAAGACTTGTGATACGGTTAGCGCATTTTTATTCGACCTGACCGTCTCGCCCATGATTTTCAAAAGTACGATCGGCCTGGCGCTGCTATGGCTTTCCGCCGCACACGCAGCGCCTCAATCCGCTGATGGCAAGCACCTGCAATTGCGCTGGGAGCAGCAATCAACGCGCGTGACCCTGACAAACCTTGACCGCGCGCCGCTGCCGGCACAAGGGTGGTCGATCTACTTCAACTGCATGGAATGCGCGACAAGCGACTCGCCGCAGGACAGCCTCGCCGTCGAACATCTCGGCGGCACCTTGTATCGCCTTCGGCCAGCGGCAGGCTTTACGGGTCTGGCTCAGGGCCAGGCGATAGCGTTCAATTCTCACGCACCGGCGGTCGTCACCAAAATCTACAAAGCCCCCTCGGGCTGGTACCTGGTCTATGATGCAGCGCCGGAATCGGCGCGGGCTATAACAGACTACCGCATATTGCCGCAGCCGGACCTGATAACACCGCAGGAGCTTTACGAGCGCAACGCGCAAGCCGATGTGCTGCCTGCCGCTGCCCTGCCCGCCATCTTCCCCACCCCGCTGAAGCTGCAACAAGGCCAGGGCACGCTGCACCTGGAGGCCGCCCCATCGATCATCGCCGGGCCAGGCCTGAAGACCGAAGCCGGCACCGCCGCCGCCCTGCTGCGCAATTACTGGCCGAAAACCACGGCGCGCCATGCGGCAGCAAAACTGCGGCTTGCGACCGGTAAAATTGAAGGCCAGTCCTCGCCGGAAGCGTATACCCTGGACGTAACAGCGGAAGGCATCACAATCAACGGCAACAGCGCAGCAGGCGTAGCGCATGGCCTGCAATCGCTGCGCGACCTGATGCCGTTGCATGCTGAAGGCAGCGCCAGGGGCGTCATCGACCTGCCCATGCTGGCGGTCACCGACGCGCCACGCTTCGGCTATCGCGGCGTGATGCTGGACGTAAGCCGCAACTTCCAGAGCAAGCAAACCGTCTTCCGCCTGCTGGACCTGATGGCACGCTTCAAGCTGAACACCTTCCATTTCCACCTGACGGACGATGAAGGCTGGCGCCTGGAAATCGCCGGGCTGCCCGAGCTGACCACCATCGGCGCGATGCGCGGCCACAGCGCCAAGCCTGGCGTGCGCCTCCAGCCCGCCTATGGCTCCGGACCCAGCGCCAACGACCCGCACGGCAGCGGCTTCTACACCCGCGCCGACTACATGGACATCCTGCGCTATGCCGCCGCCCGCCACATCGAGGTGATTCCGGAAATCGAGATGCCGGGCCACGCCCGCGCCGCAGTGCAGGCGATGGAGGCTCGCTACCACCGCCTGAAAGAAGACGGCAAGCCGGATGCCGGCAAATTCCTGCTGAACGACCTGGACGACCGCTCGGAATACCGCTCGGCGCAGGAATATAACGACAATGTGATCAATCCCGGCCTCGAGTCGAGCTACACCTTCATCGGGCATGTCGTAAAAGAGGTCGCAGCACTGCACCGTGCAGCAGGAGTGCCCTTGCGTACCCTGCACGTCGGCGGTGACGAACTGCCGCACGGGGCCTGGGAAAAGTCGCCGCGCAGCCAGGACATGATGGCCCGCCAAAAGCTCCGGAATACGGCTGAATTGTGGAACTACTTCTATGACCGCGTTGACGCCATGCTGCGCAAGCAGGGCCTGGCAACCGCTGGCTGGGAAGAACTGGGAACGCACGCGCAAACGGCCGGCGGGCAGCGCAAGCAAGTCCCCAACCCCTATTTCATGCAGCGCGGCTTCAAGGTCTACGTCTGGAACAACACCAAGGACGCCGCCGATCTCGGCTACCGCCTGGCCAATGCGGGTTACGACACCATCCTGGCCCCGGCCACCCGCTTCTACCTGGACATGACCCACAACCAGAACCCCACAGAACGCGGCGCGACGTGGGCCGGCATGACCGACATCGACACCGCTTACGACTACATCCCCTTCGACCACGCAAAACGCAGCGCCACGCAGGCGCCAGGCCAGGAGCGCCTGACCGAAGAAGGCAAGCGCCACATCGTCGGCTTGGAAGCAGCGCTGTGGACGGAAACGGTGCGTGAACAATCGGACATGGATTTCCTGCTGTTCCCACGCCTGCTGGCCGTGGCGGAACGTGCCTGGGCGGCTGATCCGGCATGGGCCACCGAACCGGACGCCGCGAAAGCCGACGAATTGCACCGCGCAGCATGGTCCGGTTTCGTCAATGTCCTGGGCCGGCGCGTGCTGCCCGGGCTCGGCCAGGTGGCTTACCGCATCGCGCCGCCCGGCCTGAAACTGGAAGGCGGCAAAGTCTACGCCAACCACGCCCTGCCTGGACTGGCCCTGCGCTACACCAGCGACGGCAGCGAACCGCATGCCGGCAGCGCGCTGGTGCAAGGCCCCATTTCCGACAAAGGCCTGATCCAGGTGGCAGCCTTCGACAGCAATGGCAGGCGTGGTGGCGTCTCCCGCATCGGTAACAACTGAACCGACGCGGCCTGCAAATGTCGTATGATGCTGGCATTGTAAGGATCAGGCCAGACGAGTGCATCGATACGACTTAATCAGTTGCCATGACTGCGGCGTGCTGCATCGGCGGCGCCCCGTGCTGCCGCGCGAGAAGGCGCGCTGCGTGCGCTGCCGTTCACTCCTGTATCGCGGCATTCATTCCGACGCCAGCCGCATGGCCGCCATCACCCTGGCCGCGCTGATCATGTTCGTGATTGCGCAATGTTGTCCCATTGTCGAACTGGACGTCAATGGCAACATGACGCGCGCCACCTTGCTGGGCGCGATTACCGTCTTGTGGCAGGAGCATATGCAGTTGGTGGCCAGTGCCGTGTTCTTGTTCACCATCCTGCTGCCGGCGATCGAACTGCTGTCGCTGTTGCACGTCACTCTGGCGCTGTCGCTCGGCCACAAACCCAAATTGTTCAACGTGCTGCTACGCGCCGTCCACCTGGCGCGGCGCTGGGGCATGACCGAGGTGCTGATGATCGGCATCCTCATCACCATCGTCAAGATGACCAGCCTGGCCACGGTGGTGCTGCAGCCTGGCCTGTTTGCCTTTGGCGCGCTGACGCTGATGCTGGCGATCGTGGTGTCCTTCAATCCGAAAACGCTATGGAACCTGGGCGACGCACTTTCACCGCAGCCTGCCGCAGCGCCGGCTGTACCGGCGAACGCGATGTCCTGCCACGTTTGCGGCCTGGTATCCGAGGACACCCACGCAAGGCGCCAGGACTGCCCGCGCTGCCATGCGCGCCTGCACCACCGCCACCCCGATAGCGTGGCGCGCACCTGGGCCTACCTGATCGCCGCCGCCATCCTCTACATTCCGGCCAACCTGCTGCCTGTGATGTACACGCACTCGCTGTTTGGACTGGAAGACGACACCATCATCAGCGGCGTGCTGTATTTCTGGGACAGCGGCTCGCCCGCCCTGGCGGCGATCATCTTCATCGCCAGCATCGTGGTGCCCATGCTGAAGCTTGCCGTATTGGCCTTGCTGACCTGGACCGCGCAGCGCCGCTCGCGCTGGCGCCCCATGCAGCGCACCGTGCTTTACCGCCTGGTGGAATTCGTCGGCCGCTGGTCCATGCTCGATATTTTCGTCATTACGCTGACCGTGGCGCTGGTGCGCTTCCAGTCGCTTGCAACCATTACCGCAGGACCCGGAGCCCTGGCCTTCTGCGCCGTGGTGGTGCTGACCATGATCGCATCAATGCAATTCGACCCGCGGCTGATCTGGGACCCGGTCCCTTCGAATGGAGAACAACAACATGCCTGAACACGACGGCACCCAAGGCAATACTGCCGGCGCCCCCTTGCCCCAGCCGCAGGTCGACAAAGCCAGCCACTGGCTGCCGTCGCTGGTCTGGCTGGTGCCCCTGCTGGCCGCGCTGATCGGCATCGGCCTGGTGGCAAAGTCATATTTCGACGAGGGGCCGACCGTGGTGGTCAGCTTCCGTAGCGGCGAAGGACTCGAGGCGGGCAAAACCAAGGTGAAATACAAGGACGTCGATGTCGGCCAGGTGCGCGCCATCTCCCTGTCGCCGGATTTGAGCAAAGTGCTGGTCACCATCGACATGAACAAGGACGCGCGGCGCTTCACCGCGGCCGACACGCGCTTCTGGGTGATCAAGCCACGCATTGGCGTCAGCGGCGTCTCCGGCCTTGGCACCCTGCTATCCGGCGCCTACATCGGAGTCGACGCAGGCAAGTCGCAGGAGACCAGCCACGATTTCACCGGCCTGGAAAAAGTGCCGCAAGTGACCGGTGACCAGAAAGGCAAGCAATTCACCCTGCATGGCGAATCGCTTGGCTCGATCGACGCCGGCTCGCCCGTGTTCTACCGCCGCATCCCGGTCGGCCAGGTCATGGGCTACGACCTGGAAAACAATGGCCAGGGCGTGGCGATCAAGGTCTTCGTCAATGCTCCCTACGACCAGTACGTGGGCAAGAATACGCGCTGGTGGCACGCCAGCGGCGTGGACCTGCAGCTCGACTCCGGCGGCTTCAAGCTGAATACGCAATCCGTGGCGGCCCTGCTGGTCGGCGGCATCGGCTTTGAGTCGGTGAGCGGCCGCAAGCCGGATACTTTGGCTGCGGCAGGCACCGAATTCCCGCTCGCAGCCGACCAGCAGCGCGCCATGCGCGAGCAGGACGGCGCTCCGGTAACAACCGTCTTCTACTTCAACCAATCGCTGCGCGGCCTCTCGCCAGGCGCGCCGGTGGACTTCCGGGGCATCGTGCTGGGCGAAGTGCGCTCGGTGGGCGTGGAATTCGATCCGGTAAAGAAGGACTTCCGCATGCCGGTTACCGTCGACATGTATCCGAGCCGCCTGGGCCGCCGCTTCCAGGAGACCGTGACGGATGAAAAAGACCGCAATGCCGGCCCGCTGGTGCTGGAACGCATGGTCAGCCACGGCCTGCGCGGCCAGCTCCGCACCGGCAACCTGCTGACCGGCCAGCTGTACATCGCGCTGGACTTCTTCCCCAACGCTTCGCAGGTCAAGCTGGACATGAACGCCTACCCGATCGAAGTACCGACAGTGCCGAACGCCCTGGACGAACTGCAGGCGCAGATCGCGAGTATCGCACGCAAGCTGGATAAGGTACCGTTCGACCAGATCGGCATCAACCTGCGCGACTCGCTGAAGAGCGCCGATAACCTGTTCAAGAAGGTCGACGGCCAGCTGGTGCCGGAGCTTCAGCAAACCCTGGGCGAAGCGCGCAAGACCTTCGGCGAGGCGCAACAAGTGCTGCAACAGGATTCGCCGGTGCAGTCCGACTTGCGTAGCGCGCTGCAGCAGCTGACGCAGACGCTGCAATCACTCAGCGAACTGTCTGATTACCTTGAGCGCCATCCGGAAGCACTGATCCGCGCCAAACCCCTGCCGATGAAGGAGAACAAATGATGCGCTGGCATGCCCTTCCCCTTGCCGCCGTGTCCGCGCTGATGCTGGGCGGATGCGCCAGCGCTCCGCCGGAACGCTTCTACAGCCTTAGCAACGGCATGGAGCCCGCCGCAAGAGTGCCGAATCCCGGCTACTACATCGAAGTGCAGAACGTCAGCGTGCCGCAGCAGGTGGCGCGCAGCCAGTTGGTGGTGACGTCGGGTGAAGGCCGCATCGACGTGCTGGAACAGGAACGCTGGTCCTCGCCGCCGGCATCGGAAATCGGTCAGGCGCTGTCGCTGGCTGTCTCGGGAGAATTAGGGGCCATCGACGTATTCCGCACCCAGCCGCCGGAAAAGGCCACGGTCTACCGCATCAGCACCGGCGTGCTGCGCTTCGAATCCGCGCCCGGAAAATATGCCTTGCTCGACACCGTCTGGAGCGTGCGCCAGGCCGGCAGCACGCAGGTCCTTACCTGCCGCACCACCGCCCGCGAGGAAGTCGCCCCGGGCTACGATGCACTGGTCATCGGCCATCGCCGCGCCTTGGCCCGGCTTGCGTCGGACATCGCCACGGCCGTGCGCAGCCAGGCCGCAGGCAAAGGAGCGTGCCCCGCCAATTAACGTGTCGGGGACATGCTTATCGCAGCTGCCAGACAAGGCCAAGCTTTTCGCACCCGCGAATGATCCAGCCGCCAGGATCAAGATGCTTCGGCTCATTCATCGCGGAAGTAGGACGTGCATGGTGATGGCTGTGCAAGCCTTCACCAAGCAACAGCAGTGCAAAGAAGATATTGTCGCGCGCCTCGTTATCGCTGCCCGCCACCTTCTTCCCGAAAATGTGGCCAAACGAATTGACCGACCAGGTGAACTGGTGCAGCAAGGCGACCCGCGCGGCGCCCGCCCAGAAAATGCATCGGAACAGTTCATCCTCACCGCCGGCCAGGTAGCCGACAGCACCAGGCAAAGCCAGGCCGATGGCGACGATCGGCCAGTAAAACTTTGAGAGCAAGGCGATGCTGCGGTCTGCGAGGCAATCCGGCGCATAGCGCTCCGGCTGCGAGACCCGCCCATAAATCATCCATCCCATGTGTGAATGGAACCATCCGGCGAAGCGGTTCGGAATGGGGCCGCTGTCGGAGTACCACGGCGAATGCGGGTCAAACTGCTTGTCGGCGAAACGGTGATGCCTGCGGTGATCCGCCACCCAGCGCGTGATATCGCCCTGCATCGCCCAAGTGCCCAGCACGCCCAGGCCTACCTTGATTGCCCCGCTGGTCTTGAATGCGTGATGCGTAAAGAAACGGTGCATGCCAATGGCAACGCCCAGCACGGTCAGGCCAAAGAAAATGGCGAAGACCAGCAAGGTGGTGACAGTTGGCGTTAGCGGCCAGCGGCCCCACAGCGCCATCCCGGCCATCAACATCCACGGCAAGAAAATGGAGGCTACGTTGAGAAGCCGGTTGCCCCAGTTTTCCTTTGCGTGCTGCGAAATATATGGATCCTTCATTACAGCGGCTCGTATTATTTTAGCGACAAGATGTTATTACCAATCTTCCCCTCTCGCAACAATTCCTGCTATGCTAACCTTATCAGTATGATAACGTTATCACAGAACGCTCATGAAAGCGTCGCAAAACACGGGAAACAAATGAAGTTCTCATGGAGGAGAAAGACATGCATCAAAAGAAGTTGAATCAAGCCGTCAAACTTGCCTTGGCCGGGTTAACCACGCTGGCTGCCGCCGTGCCAGCGCAGGCCGTTTCGCTGCCGGGCAACGTCGCCGACCACACCCTTCAAGGGGTGCCGAGCATGGTAGTTCGCCCCGGCTCCTGGCGCGAAACCACCGACGCCCTGGTACGCAGGGACGCCGATAGCCTGGTCAGCAGCGGCCTCGCTGCCAAAGGCTGGAACATCGTCGCCGTCGACGATGACTGGATGGTCCGCACCGATTGCACTGACTGGGATGCAGCGCGCACCCCGGTGCCAAACTGCTCCGGCGGCCGCGATGCCAGCGGCCATCCGATCGCTTCGCCAAGCAAATACCCGCAAGGCATCCAGTCCACCATCAACTACGTTCACTCCAAGGGACTGAAGTTTGGCATCTACACTGACGGTGGTTCCAAGACCTGCGATGGCGGCTCCGCAATGAACGCTGCGACCGGCCCGACCTACTTCACCAGCGACGCAAACTATTTCGCCAGCATGGGCGTCGATTACATCAAGAGCGACTACTGCTACAACATCCACAACACGTCGAGCGGCTGGCCGCTGACCACCGACAATGACGCAACCATCGCCGTCGATGCTTATCACCAGACTGCTTTGGCCGTTGATGCCGCCAATGCCGCCTACGGCACAAAGATGGTGCTCACCCCATCGCCGGCCGCATACTTCAACTGGAACAACAACGCCACCGGCACCGCCGCCTACCAGAAAGTCCTGGCCGGAATGGCCTTGTATGCCCAACAGTGGCGCATTGGCGGGGACAATGGCGGCAGCACCTGGTCCGCCATGCTGACGACCCTGGACCAGGGCGTAGGCTCTGCGCAATTTGCCCGCGCCGGCCACTTCAACGACCTTGACCAGTTGGCCATGTCCAAAGGATCCATGACCGTGGCGCAATCCCAGTCCGAATTCAGCCTGTGGGCCATCATGGCGGCCCCGCTCAATATCAAGATCGGCGCAACCAGCGGGCTCACGGCGCAGATGATCAGCGATGCGGGCAATACCGACGTCATCGCCATCAGCCAGGACCAGATCGGCGCGCAGGGCAAGCGCATCTTCAACGATGCCAACACCTCGGTGTTCGCCAAGCCGCTGTCCAACGGCGACTACGCCGTGCTGCTGCTGAATAAGTCCACCACCGCCCAGACCATCTCCACCACCGGCCTGGCAGTCGGCACTTCGGCTACCCAGTTCAGCCTGACCGACCTGTGGTCCAAGGCCGTCACCACCAGCACCGGCAGCATCTCGGCCAGCGTGCCGGCGACCAGCGCCATCCTCTATCGCCTGCATCCGACGTCGAATTCCTTCACCGCCTGGCGCCAGGCCCGGAATGCGAGCTCGATCAGCGACGACGACGCCTCCACCGCGGCTTGCTTTGACAGCAGCTGCGGCAGCTTCTCGTCCGACGCACTGGCCTCGGCTGGCCTGGTCTCGGGAGGCAGCATCACCGTTGGCGGGCAGACCTTTACAGGCTGGGTCGGCGGCGGCGCCGGACAGCACGACAGCATCGTTGCCCGCGGCCAGACCATCGCGTATTCCGCAGTCGGCCGCAGCTACTTGGGCTTCCTCGGCGCATCGAACGCAGGTGACGTCTCCGGCACGATGACCGTGAACTACAGCGACGGCACCAGCAGCACCGTAACGCTTGGCTTCCCGGACTGGCAGACCGTGAATCCAAGCGCTTTCGGCGACACGACCGCCGTCATCACCACGCACGCCAATACGCAAACGAAGGCGCAAGCGAGCGGCAATCACCTGATCTCCCAGGCCAAGTTCGCCCTGCCAGCCGGCAAGAGCGTGATTTCCATCACTTTGCCTAACCAGCCTGCACTGCGTATCTTCTCCATCACGACTTCCTGATAGGGTCGGATGGTCACGGGAGTCCGCCCCTCGCGGCGGACTCCCGCGGAATCGATACTTCTCCCGTCTTGCCATGGCACGAAAACAACGTTTTCAGGACAAGTGCAAAAAATTCCCGTATTCTCCCCGGCGCAATGTTAACACAATATCAACATTATTTAACTATTCATTCCGGGAGATATTTGATGAAAGCGGTAATCTGTACCCTTGCGTTCGCCCTCTTCGCAGTCCAGGCATCGGCCGAGCCCACCACGATTTACCTGACCCGCCACGCTGAAAAAGCCGCCACCGGCACCGACCCGGTGCTGACCGCAGAAGGCCAGGCGCGCGCCACGAATATTGGCGCCGCGCTGAAGGATGCGAAGATCAAACACATTTTTGCGACCGCCTACCAGCGCACGCTGCAGACGGCGCAGCCGCTGGCCAGCCACCTGACCCTGCCGGTGACGACCTACGACGGGACGCAGCTGGCCACCTTCGCCCAGCAGCTGCGCGCCCTGCCCGACAATTCCCTAGTGGTAGGCCATTCCGACACCACGCCGGAGCTGATCCGCCAGTTGGGTGGCGATCCAGGCAGCGCCATTGCGGAAACCGAATTTGACCGTCTGTACCAGCTGTCGTTCATGCCGGACGGCAGCGTCACCACGACGCTCCTGCATTCGATGCCAAGCTCGCTGACGCTCCCTTGCGCAAACGTGACCCTGAATCAGTCGAACCTGACCGCCACAGCCGGCAACTGGCTGTACTTCACCATCAATGTGCCGGAATGCGCCAACACGCTGAACGTGAACATGAGCGGCGGCAGCGGCGACGGCGATTTGTATGTGCGCTTTGGCGCGCAGCCTACGTCGGCCGATTACGCCTGCCGACCTTACAAGACAGGCAATGCCGAATCCTGCGCCCTGACCAATCCGCAGGCCGGCACCTGGTATATCGGCATCAAGTCCTACAACACGTTCAGCGGCGTGACGCTGAACGCGACTGCGGCGCAATAGGCCGCATCAAAGGAACGGCCAGGCGAGAATGCCTTTGGCGTGAAGCACGGGGCGCAGCACCAGGTAGCCCACTGCAAAGCCGATCGCCAACAGGCAGCGCGCATCCCCCATGGCGGCAAGGAAGATGCCGCCAACGGTCGTTGCAGCCACCAGCACCATCAGCCAGACTTCAATGCTCGCGAAAAAAGGAGCGGCACGGCGCCAGGTGGCCGCCATCAGTTTGAATGCTTCCAGGGGAGTCTTTACGGGCTTTTGCATGAAATTTCACCAACCGTGCTGTTTGCACAAAAATCGAATCCAGAAATGAAAAATCCCCGCAGAAGCGAGGATTATTGCTACTCAAATGGCTGCCGCTGGCACACCAGGGTGACTATTCTATCATTCACCTGAATCCGTCGAATGCAACGCGCAGCATGCTTTTTACGATCGCGTCATCACTCATCTTGCTAAACTTCTGCAGGTACTCTACCGATGGATCGCAAGTACGCGCGTAATAGCTGAAGAGGATAACGTCGGTCGGCAAATCGGCGTTCAGCAATCCTTCCTTTTGCGCTTGCTTTACCAACCCTTCCAGTTGGCGGTTCAGTTTCAGCACACGCGTCATGTACTTGAAATTGCGCATCAACATATCGCGCACATGCGGGCTGGTCGACGGCAGGAACGGCAATCCGCCTCCCAGCCGCACCCGTAGCGCCCACTCAAGAAGCGCCATCAGTTTCTCACGCGGGTTGAGTGCCGGATCAAGACCGGCGATCTGTTCGATCGCCCCTTCCAGCAATCGAACCATCGCTTCGCCGACAAGCTCTTCTTTGGATTTGAAGTGTTTGTACAGGCTCGGCTTCGAAATCCCCACCGCTCCGGCGACATCATCCATCGTCATCAAGTCGTAGCCCTTGCTACCGAGGACGGCCGTCGTAGCGTCCAGGATCGCATTCTCGCGAAGCTTAAACGCTTGATCTTTAAAGCTAAATTTCGACAGGATACTCATGAGTAAAATTTCGCTACTAATCAGTAGCTTTTGTTATTTGTTGGTAGTAATATTAGCACACCAGTAGAAACCGGCATGACAACCTCAGCGCGAATATGAACCCAATACGCCAACGCATCGCTGTGATCGGCGCCGGAATTTCCGGCCTGGCCTGCGCTTACTTCCTGAGCCGCCGCCATGAAGTCGTCCTTTACGAGTCCGGAAATTATCTGGGTGGCCACACGAATACAGTGGACGTAACGCTTGAAGGAAAGACCTGTGGCGTCGACACTGGATTCCTGGTCTATAACGAACGCACCTATCCCAACTTCATTCATCTTCTGCACGAACTTGGAGTAAGCAATATTGCGAGCGACATGTCGTTTGCTGTGTCGATGGACGACGGGGCACTGGAATGGGCCGGCACCAGCCTGGACACCTTGTTCGCCCAACGCATGCGAATGCTGTCCCCTTCCTTCATTCGCATGGTGCTCAATATCCTGCATTTCAATCGCAATTCCCAGCGATTCCTGGGCGAGGTGCACGGCAATCCCGTCACTTTGGGCGAGCTGTTGCAGGAAAACAGTTACGGCCCGTTGTTCCGCGATGCCTATCTTTTGCCGATGGCCGCTTCGATCTGGTCCAGTACACCTGCTGACATACTGAAGTTCCCCGCTGCGACCTTCCTCCGTTTTTGCCTGAATCACGCGCTGTTGCAGGTCAACGATCGCCCTCAATGGAGAACGGTACAAGGCGGCGCGCGGGAATACGTCAAACGCATCGCAAGCACGCTGTCAGACTACCGGCTCAACACACCGGTCCATGCCATCACCCGCAACGCCAATCATGCGGCCGTGACCACCGCCGGTGGCGAGGAAAAGTTTGACGCGGTCGTCCTCGCAACTCATGCCCCTTCTTCTCTCGCGCTGCTGAAAGACGCAAGTCCGCTTGAACGCGAAATCCTGGGTGGTGTTCGCTACCAGCCCAACACAGCCTGGCTTCACACCGATGCTGCATTGATGCCGCGTCAGCGGAAGCTGTGGTCCGCATGGAACTACCTGTCGGGCGCCAAAGTAGATGGCCAGCGTCCCGTTTGCGTGAGCTACTGGCTGAACTTGTTGCAGAGCCTGCCGTTCGAAACACAGGTCATGGTGACGCTCAATCCGCACCATCCGCCGGAAACGGGCAAAGTGCTGGCGACATTCGACTACGAACACCCGATCATGGACCAGGCGACCATCAATGCACAGGAGCGCCTGCAGGAAATCCAGGGCAATGGCCGCGTATGGTACGCCGGCGCCTGGACTGGTTATGGCTTCCACGAAGACGGCCTCAAGTCTGCATTGCGGGTGGCCGGTGCTTTCGATGCCGCGCCTTCCTGGGCTGTGCTGTCATGACAGCCCAACTCATTCGCGGCCATGTGATGCATGAACGCCTTCGGCCAAGGCGTAACAAGTTCACGTACCCGGTGTTTTTCGTTCGTCTGAATCTCGCCCGGCTCGAGGAAGCCAATACAAGCTGGTTTGGCGTCGACCGCAGGCGACTGGTATCCGTGCGGACTGGCGACTACGGCCCGCGGGACGGGTCCAGTCTGGAAGAATGGATGCGCGCCCTGCTCCACAAGCACAATATCGCTGCCGATGGCGAGATCTGGCTGCAAACTTTTCCGCGTATCTTCGGCTACGTTTTCAATCCGATCAGCTTCTTCCATTGCCACGATGCCCAGGGCAATTTGCGCGCGGTGCTGGCAGAAGTGAATAACACGTTCGGCGACCGCCAGTCATACCTGCTCCGGATCGATGCCAATACCGGAAGAGCCGCATGTGCAAAGGAACTGCACGTTTCGCCGTTTTGCAAAATCGAAGGCGAATACCGTTTTCGCTTCCGGTTTGACTCGAACACCCAGCAGACACGCATTGATTACTTCGACACGGATGGACTGGTGTTGAAAACAGCCGTTGCAGGAAAAGCGGCCCCGTTGAACGACGCCGAACTGCTCGGTGCCCTGGCCCGCCAACCGCTGCAGTGCATCGGAATCATTGCGCGCATTCATTGGCAGGCTTTGCGCCTATGGCTCAAGGGCGTCCCTTTCCACGGCAAAAATCCTCCAGAAAGCAAACGGTCCTTAACCGAGGAAATCCTGTGATGAACCACGCTCTGACAATCCGCCAACTGGCAGCACCGACCGGCGCCAAGCTATTCCTGTCGCTTATCAGCCGAATCCGCATCGGCCACCTGACGCTGGTCACGCCAGACGAAACGCATATGGTGTTTGGCGACGCGCACATGCCCTTCGGCGCCACGCTGAAGATCCATGATTGGCGGGCCTGCAACCGCATCCTGCGCGCGGGGGACATCGGCTTCGCCGAAGCCTATGCGGCGCGCTGGGTAGAGTCGCCCGACCTGACAGCATTGCTTCGCCTGGCGATACGCAACGAGGAGGCCCTCGAGCCGGCGCTATTCGGCGGTGCGATTGCGCAGTGCTGGTACAGGCTACGCCACCTCCTGCGTCCCAACACGCGCGAAGGAAGCAAACGCAATATTCACGCACATTACGACTTGGGGAACGCCTTCTACGCACTCTGGCTTGACCCAAGCTGGACCTACTCGAGCGCATTGTTCAATGGCGACTACAGCCTCTCCTTGCAAGAAGCCCAGGGCAGGAAATACCAGCGCATCATTGATACCCTTGGCCTGCGCGCAGGCGACCGGGTACTGGAGATCGGCTGCGGCTGGGGTGGTTTCGCTGAACACGCTGCAAAACAAGGAATCCGGGTACACGGCCTGACCATTTCCAACGCCCAGCTGGCGCATGCCATTGAACGCATCGAACAGCAAGGCCTCGCCGGGCTGGTTGAACTGGAGCTGCGCGATTACCGCGACATCACAGGCGAATACGACGCGGTCGTATCCATCGAGATGTTCGAAGCCGTCGGTGAAAAATACTGGCCCGACTATTTCAAGGCAGTATCGCGCCGCTTGCGTCCAGGTGGCAAAGCGCTGGTGCAATCGATCACGATTGGCGAACGCTACTTCCCGCGCTATCGCAGCAGCACCGACTTCATCCAGCAATATATTTTCCCCGGAGGGATGCTCCCAAGCGTTGAGCGCTTTATCCAGCATGCCGCCCAGGCGAACCTGGCAACCCAGGATGTGTTCCCGTTCGGACCGGACTACGCCGAGACCCTGCGCCGCTGGGATAAACAATGTACGGCCATGCGCCAGCAAATCACTGCGCAGGGATTTGATGACCACTTCCAGCGCATCTGGCACATGTACTTCGCCTATTGCGAAGCCGCGTTTGATGAGGGACGGACCAATGTCGTTCAATTCATCCTCGCCAAGCCGCCCGTGGTTTAAACGGACACTGGCCTGTGTCCTGGGCATCGCATTGCTTGGCAACGCGATGGCTTCGCCGACGTGGCGCGATGAGGTCCCCGACGCTCTCGTCGTCGGCAAAGGAGAAATGCGCTGGCTAGGCTTTCGGATTTACCGGGCGGTGTTATGGGGTAGCAGACAGCCATTCGAACCGGGATCGAAATTTGCGCTGCAGCTGACCTACTATCGAAGCATTAGCCGTGACAGATTGGTCAACACAAGCATGGATGAAATGCGCCGGCTCGGTAGCGCCCCGATCGACGAAGCCGAACAGGCTCGCTGGAAATATCAACTGCAAAGAGCTTTTGTCGACGTCCAGCCTGGCGACCAGCTGACGGGCGTGAACATTCCCGGATACGGCATGCGTTTTTACTATGGCGAGAAGCAGGTTGCCGACATCGGCGACCCCGTCCTGGCAAAAGCATTCTTTGATATCTGGCTGAATGAGAAAAGCCGCGACCCCGAATTGCGCGGCCAGCTGCTGGGGCGGACGCCATGACTGTTTCACGGAATCGCTTGCAATACGTGGCGTATGGCCTGCTTGGTATGCCATTAGCCATGGCGACGCTTCCAGTCTACGTTCATATTCCGGCGTATTACGCGATGAACCTCGAGGTGGGACTTGCCACTTTAGGATGGGTATTGTTCTCCGCGCGGCTATTGGATACGGCACAAGACCCGTTCTGGGGATTGTGGATCGACCGCCTGGGCGCGAAGGTAACGCCGCTGCTCATTGCTGCGGCAATGATTTTCGTACTCGCTTTCGCAGGCTTATGGTTTCCGCCAGCGGGGCTCGGTTCACCAGTCGCGTGGCTGGCGGCGATGCTCGCACTGACCTACAGCGCCCATAGCTTTATCAATATTTGCTACCTGGCGTGGGGCGCAAGCCTGAAAGATTGTACGCATGCGTTGCTTAGTGCTACTGCATGGCGCGAAGGGGCCAGCCTTGGCGGGATCATGCTGGCAAGCGCCGTTCCCGCCGCAGTCATGGCGAACGGAATCGATGCGATTGCCTCCGGGATGGCTTTCTACAACCTGGGGTTCGCGGTGCTGCTTGCCGGGGCGCTCTATGCACTTTTTCAATTCGCTCCTGTCTGGCGCAAAGTCGAGCGTGTCACGCCACGGCTTTACGAATCCGCTAAGGCATTGGCGAAGAACCGCCGCTTTGTGCGCTTGCTGGCGCCGTATTTCCTCAATGCTGTTGCGATGTCGCTGCCAGCGACGCTTGCATTGTTTTACATACGCGATCAACTCGGCGCGCCAGCATGGGCGTCGGCATTTTTGGTGAGCTATTTCGCCTCTGCAGCCTGCGGCCTGCCATTTTGGACAAAGCTTGCATCAAGAACTGGCCCGGCCCGCTGTTGGTGCCTGGGTATGTGCATGGCCGTACTGTCCTTCTCCGGGGCGGCACTGCTTGGCGATGGCGACAAGTGGTCCTATTTTGCAGTCTGCATTGCAGCCGGATTCGCATTGGGTGCCGATCTGGCGATGCCGCCGGTACTCTTCGCACGAACGGTGCAGGACGGCGAAGGATCCGGAGCCTATTTCGGCATTTACACCCTGCTGTCGAAGCTCGCACTCGCATGTACCGGCCTTACCCTGCCCCTGCTGACTTACGCGGGATACCAACCGGGCGCCGGCCCGAGCATGCCACTGGTCGCTTTTTACGCCGGGCTGCCTTGCGTAATCAAACTGCTCGTAATCAGCATGATGTGGAGGTCAGATGAAAAAGATGTTGAATAGCCTGCTGCTGTTTTTCCTTGCCGGATGCGCGGGTCAGGATGTACAGATGTACGAGAAGGAGCAACCCAAGCTGGATGTCGCCGAGTTCTTCAATGGGACGACGGACGCATGGGGAATGTTCCAGCGCCGTAGCGGCGAAGTCGTCAAGCGGTTCAAGGTCGAAATCGAAGGCAAAGTCGAGACCGGAACTTTGCAGCTGGATGAAAAATTTCGCAATAGTGATGGAAGCACCGACCGCCGCGTCTGGAAATTGATCCGGCTGCCTGATGGCCGATGGCAAGGTACAGCGGGAGACGTTAAGGGACAGGCTTACGGCGAAGTAGCGGGCAACGCATTCCGTTGGCAATACACCCTGCTCCTTCCTATCGACGGAAAAACATATGAAATGCATTTCGACGACTGGATGTATTTGATCGATGAGTGCACGATGCTTAATCGCGCGAGCATGCGGAAGTTCGGTGTCGAACTGGGCCAGGTAACCTTTATGTTCAGGAAGCGCTCATGTTCCCATTAAATCGTCCGATCAATGATTGGCGCAACAAACGGGTTTGGATTGTCGGCGCCTCAAGCGGCATCGGTGCGGCCTTGGCGCAAGAAGTGCTACGTGCTGGAGCCGTGGTTATCCTCTCCGCGCGCCGCAAGGAAGCCCTGGGCGACATCGCAAACGCGCACAGGAATGCACTGGCAGTCCAGCTTGACGTACTGGACGAGGCAGCCTGGACGCAGGCGTATCAGGAAATTCAGGACCGTTTCGGCGGCATCGACCTGGTCATCTTCTGCGCGGCCGACTACAGGCCGGAGCGCACCTGGGAAGTCATTCCAAGCGGAGCAAGACGGACACTGAGCGTCAATGTAGGGAGCATTTACTCTGGCCTCGCCAACGTACTCCCCGACATGATCATTCGCGGCAGCGGCGGCATCGCGCTGGTTGCGAGCGTTGCAGGCTACATCGGCCTGCCCAAGGCCAGCGTCTATGGCCCGAGCAAGGCAGCGCTGATCAACCTGGCTGAAATTCTGTATAGTGACCTTCATCCGAAGGGGGTGGATGTTTACCTGATCAACCCAGGCTTCGTCAGGACCCAGCTGACCGCACGCAACGATTTCCATATGCCGGCCTTGCAAACCGCTGAAGGTGCTGCCAGGACCATTTTCAAAGGTATTTCGTCCGGGCGATTTGAAATACACTTCCCGTGGAGATTTACCATGCTGCTCAAGTTGATGCGCATGCTGCCCTACAGATTACGCTTCGCCCTGATCGGCCAACTCGCTAAGACATGACTACGAATCTCGACAAGCTGCTGGACTGGTACTCAACCCTTACACCTGAAAGCGTCGGGCGCGTCGCTGAGTTTTATGGTCCGGACGCGCACTTTCGCGACCCGTTCAACGATGTGCGGGGCACGCAGGCAATTCAGGGCATTTTCGATCACATGTTCGAGACCACTGAAAATCCGCGGTTTGTCATCAAAGATCGGATGATCCAGGACAACCAAGGCTTCGCCACCTGGCTCTTTGAGTTTGACTTGCGCGGCAAACACTACACTGTCGAAGGGTCGTCACACATCTGGTTCGCTCCCAACGGTCTGGTGACGGCACATCGGGATTATTGGGATGCTGCAGAAGAACTGTTCGAAAAACTGCCGTTTGTTGGAAAGCTGGTCCACTTTCTGCGGAAGAAATTTTCGGCAACGCCCCGGGTCAATTTCTAGGCGGATGGATTGAGTCTCCAGATCTGGAAGTTCAATGCGCTTGCAAAGAGAATCCAAGCCAGGTAGGGAGCCGTCAGGTACGCAGCAACTCGGCTAAGAGGCCAGTACATGGACAGCATGATCGCTACCAGGCAGTCTAAAACGACAATGTCGAGCAGTGCGAGACTTGTGTTCTGCCAATAAAAAAAGAACCAACTCCAGAGTGAATTAGTCAGGAGTTGCAAACCAAATACTATGGCCAGCGCAGGGCTCCTTTGGAATCCGGATTCCCGCCATACCAGGAATCCAGCGATCGCCATGAGAGAATAAAGCAAGGTCCATACTGGGCCGAATACCCATGCAGGCGGCGCCCAGCCGGGTAGCGCAAGTGCGCGGTAGTATTCCGGGGCATGGCCGGTTGCGAGCGCCCCTACCGCAGCTGCAGAAAAACAAATTCCGAAAAACACCGCCAATGCCATCAGCGGCGATTTCTTGTTAAGTGCATTGTTAGGCATCGCTTGCTCCCCGAATTTGCGCATGGCCTTGACGATAGCTTGAATCTCGTCTCGGCCTTGCACAATTCAAAGGCTTGCCTGCTAAACCCACATTTAACATGTGAGCAATGCCCAGCCTATCAGGGCGGAGATTGCAAGGAAGGGGAAGGAATACAAGTGGAAGCGCAGCCATAAACCGCGCTCCGGCGCCATACGCAAGGCGATGATGTTGGCCAGTGATCCAATCGCCAGCCCGAACCCGCCCGCGTTAACCCCGTAGGCAATGACCTTGTATGCCGTCGAGTACTGGACCAGCAGGATCGTCGCCGGCACGTTGCTGATAACCTGTGAGCCGAGCAAGGCAGACAAATACAATTCAAGCTGCGAATACTGCGGAATCCCCTGCGCCCAGCCCTGAATGAAAGGCAGTTGGGAAAGCAGGCGGATGTCGACGAACATCAGGATGAACACCATGATCAGCGACCAGTCGACTTTCGCAATGATCTCCCGGCAGAAAAGCAGCACGGCAATCGCAACGCCAAGCAATCCCCAGCCCGGATAACCCATTTCCACCGCGATCAGGAACGCGATGTAAAGCAGGCCGCACGTCCTGAGCAGCCCGACCCTGTAAGACGCCGCATCGTCTTTCAATTCAGCGTGGATCTTCTGTTGAGGGAAGCAGAACCATGTCGCCACCACCAAGATCGAGAAGATCGCCAGCGCCAGCGGCGCCATTTGCCAGGTGAAATCGGCGAACGATAAATGCGAACGTTGCCAGAGCAGGATATTCTGCGGATTGCCGATAGGGGTCAACAAAGAGCCTGCATTCACTGCCAAGGCCTCAAAGATGACCAGGCGGCCGACCGGCAAGCCCTTGATGCCCCTGAGCCCCACCGTCAGCGGCACCACGATAAAGAGCGCAATATCGTTGGTGAGTACGGTGGACAGCACCGTCGATGCGGTGACAAGGAAAAGCGCCAACGCCCGTTCCTGCTGCAGCCGGTTGATGACAAGGCGCCCCAGGTGCTCAAGATACCCGCTGACCTCAATGCCCATTGTCAGCAACAGCATGCCGGCAAGTGTCGCAATGGTATGCCAGTCTACCCAAGTCACGTACTCCGCGAACGGATGCGGCGACAGGATGGAGAGCACGATCGCGCCGACCAGCAGCAGGTGTAGCATGCGGTCGCGAAGAAATGGTTCGCTGATCTGGCGAAGGAATGACGGCGTGGTTGCAGGTTCAGTAATTTCGAGCATGGGACTTTTCTGGCGGATTGGCCACGCACAGGCAAGCGCGCGCCCCGGATGATATCAGACGTACCAACCGGGGCTTCTCACCTGCTTGATCTATTTGCTCGCTTCGACGCCAGCGCGGGCAATCTGGCCGTCCTGACCGCTGGCCCCTCCGGAAACACCAATTGCGCCGACCAGCTTGCCATTAACCAGAATCGGCTCGCCGCCTTCGAGCATTAGCAAATCCGGCAGACTGAGCAAAGCATTGCGTCCCCCGGCAATGCCATCTTCCAGCGCTTTACTCGGGCGCCGCATCATTGCCGCGGTGCGCGCCTTCTGGAAGGCGAAGTTCGGACTGGCGGTCATCGTATCGTCCAGCACTTCAAGGTAAACCGGCGTGCCATGCGTATCAACGACAGCGATTGCAACCGATAGTTTCATTCGCTTGGCCTCGGCGACGGCTCCCGCAGCGGCACGCTTGGCCAGCTCCAGCGGAATAGGCGCGCCATAGCTCGGCTGCTGCGCTTGGGCATGAACGCCCTGTGACATCAATCCGCAGAACAAAGAAGCAACAATGAAGTGTCCGCGTGCCATCCCTCGCCTCCTAATCCAAAAATTAAAAGTCAGTTACACGCACATTAGCATAACAACAAGCCTGCCTATCAAAAACAGAAGCCGCAAATGAAAAATCCCCGCCGAGGCGAGGATTTTTCATCTTTTGGAGGCGAGGGCCGAAATCGAACCGGCGTTGACGGCTTTGCAGGCTCTTGCCAATCTTAGAGTCAGTGGTTATGCCGCGGCATATCTTGCCCCACTCCACGGTAGGAAACCGCCAGCTCAAGACAAGCGCCTGACTGCAACTGGCCTACCGTGGCGCGATACAATTCCTGCCAGGGCGTCTGGCTCCGGGGAACCGGCGGAGGCGTAACCTTTTTCCGCTCGGTGAATTCTTCTTCGCTGATCAGTACATCGCAGCGTCCCTTATTCAGGTCGACGCGGATCATGTCGCCTGTGCGCAGCCATGCCAGGTTGCCCCCTGCGGCGCTTTCGGGCGAAGCATTCAATATCGATGGACTGTCCGAAGTACCTGACTGGCGGCCGTCGCCCAACGTCGGCAGCGCATTGATGCCTTGCTTGAGCAGTGCATCTGGCGGCTGCATATTGACCACTTCGGCCGACCCCGGCCAGCCTATTGGCCCCGCGCCGCGGATCACCAGCATGGTGCGCGCATCAATTTCCAGCGCAGGATCGTTGATGCGCGCATGGTAGTCGTCCGAACCGTCGAACACGACCGCACGGCATTCGAACACGCCTTCGCGTCCCGGCATCGACAGGTAGCGCTGGCGGAAATCCGCCGAGATCACACTGGTCTTCATGATCGCAAAGTCGAACAAGTTGCCTTTCAGGACGAGGAAACCGGCCTGCTCCTTCAGCGGCTCGGCAAACGGGCGGATCATTTCACGGTCAGCCGTCGTTCGGCCTTCCAGGTTGTCGGCCATGCTGCGCCCTGTCACAGTTGGACGATCCTGGCGCAAGCGGCCAGCCTGCATCAGCTCCCACATGATGGCCGGTACACCGCCCGCGCGGTGGAAGCGCTCTCCGAGGTATTTCCCCGCCGGCTGCATATTGAGCAGCAGAGGCACGTCATAGCCGTAATGCATCCAGTCTTCCGGCGTGATTTCGATCCCGGCATGACGCGCCATCGCCATGATGTGCGGCTGAGCGTTGGTCGATCCGCCAATGGCGGCGTTGACCACAATGGCGTCGAGGAAGGCGTCGCGCGTCATGACCTGCGATGGCCGCAGGTCCTCGTACGCCATGCCCACGATACGCCGTCCGGTTTCATAGGCCATCTGCCCCCGTTCACGATAGGGAGCCGGAATGGCGGAGCAGCCCGTCAGCGACATGCCCAACGCCTCGGCGATCGCATTCATGGTAGACGCGGTGCCCATCGTGTTGCAATGGCCGGAAGAAGGTGCCGATGCGGTCGCGATCTGCAGGAATTTCTCTTCGTTGATTTGGCCTGCGGCAAGCATGCGACGGCCTTTCCAGATGGCGGCCCCCGAGCCAACCAGTTCGCCTTCGAACCAGCCGTCCAGCATCGGCCCACCCGACAGCACGATGGCAGGGAGATCCATTGTGGCGGCGGCCATCAGCTGCGACGGGGTGCTTTTGTCGCAGCCGGTCATCAGCACCACGGCGTCGATCGGATAGCCGTGCAGGATTTCAACCAGTCCCAGGTAGGCCAGGTTACGGTCGATCGCGGCGGTCGGCCGACGGCAGTTCTCGAAAGTCGGGTGCACCGGAAATTCCATCGGGATGCCGCCTGCGTCGCGGATGCCTTCACGCACTCGCTTGGCCAGTTCCAGATGGATGCGGTTGCATGGATTGATATCGCTGCCGCTCTGGGCGATCCCGATGATAGGTCGGCCGGAGCGCAGTTCTTCGGCAGTGATCCCGTAATTCATGAAGCGCTCAAGATACAGCGCAGTCATGTCGATGCGCTCCGGATTGTCGAACCAGTCCTGGGAGCGGAAACGGCGTTCGTTCATAATGCCAGCCTTCTCATGCACCATACCACCCCGCGTCCACAAAGTATTCCCGGCCGCTGCAGCGCGCTGCGTTCGATGAAGCCAGGAACAAGGTCAGGGCGGCTACGTCGTCGGTCTGCACGCGTTGCGGCAGACACTGCGCCGCCAGGATTTCGCCTTCACTTTCGGGCGTCTGCCACAGCGCCATCTGGCGCGGCGTATTGACCGCGCCCGGCACAATGCAGTTCACACGGATCCCGTGCGGCCCCAGTTCGCGCGCCAGGCCGCGTGTCAACCCCTCGATCGCAGCCTTGGAAGCCATGTACAGCGGCAAGCCAGCCAACGCAAGGTGCCATGAAATGGAACCGAAATTCAGGATGACGCCACTCTTCTTCTCCTGCATGCCGGGCAATACAGCCTGTGCGCAGAAAAACTGATGGCGCAGGTTGACCGCCAGGCTGTGGTCCCAATATTGCGCCGTGACCTCCTGCACCTGGTGGCGCTGGTCGTTGGCGGCATTGTTGACAAGTATGTCGACGGCCCCGTAATCGCGCGTGATCCCGCCAAAGGCTGCACCGAGCTGCTCGAGGTCGGTCAGGTCGCAATGCACATAGCGTGGCGGGAAGCTGGAACGTGCAAGCTTGTGTGCCAATTCCTGGGAAGGGCCGTCCTGCACATCAAGGAAAACGACGTGCGCACCCTGCCCTGCAAACGCTTCGACGATGGCGGCGCCGATGCCGGTGCCACCGCCGGTGACCACCACCAGCTTGCCCGGCAGATCAGGGTAGCGCGCAAACTCCATAGGTTTTCCGGACATGCTCACTCCCCGAGCGCGATGCCGCGCTGCGCCAGGTTGCTATATAGCGCACGCACGCCAAAGGTCCAGGGCGGCAACTGGTCGCTGCGCTGTACCTCGTTGACGAGGGTCCCCAGCGCCGGGCTGCTGATGCTGACCCGGTCGCCCAGGTGGTGGGTAAAACCCGAACCCACGGCGTCGCGGTCTTTGGTCGGCGAGAACATGGTGCCGAGGAAGAGCATGAAGCCGTCGGGATACTGGTGGTGGCGGCCGCAGGTCTGCTTCACCAGGTCCAGCGGGTCGCGGCTGATTTCACGCATGCGGCTGGTGCCGGTGAGCTGAAAGCCATCCTCGCCCTCGATGTGCAGGCTGACCTCGGCGTTACGCACGGTGTCGATGCTGAAATGCCGGTCGAACATGCGGATGAACGGACCGATGGCGCAGGACGCATTATTATCCTTGGCCTTGCCCAGCAAAAGAGCGCTACGGCCTTCGATATCGCGCAGGTTGACGTCATTGCCCAGGGTTGCGCCCAAGGCGGCGCCGGCGCTGTTGACGGCCAGGACGATCTCCGGTTCCGGGTTATTCCACTTCGACTCTGGATGAATGCCTACCTCCGCGCAGTGGCCCACCGCCGACATGGCTTGCGACTTGGTGAATACCTCGGCGTCCGGACCAATGCCTACTTCCATGTATTGGGACCACAGGCCACGCTCCACCAGGTCTGCCTTCAATTGCATGGCAGCTTCGGAACCCGGGCGGATTTCGGACAGGTCGGCGCCGATGCGCGACTGGATTTCTTTCCGCAGGTCGGCCGCCCGGGCCGGGTCGCCCTTGGCCCGCTCTTCAATCACCCGTTCCAGCAGGCTCACGGCAAAAGTAACGCCGCAGGCTTTGATCGCCTGCAGGTCGCACGGCGCCAGCAGGCGCAAGCCGTTCCAGGCTCCCGCCTCATTCGCCAAGGCTGCCACGGGACCAAGCGGCTCACCGCTCACCTGTACCAACAGTTCTTGCAAGTCAGCGCGTTCAAACAAAGCGGACACCGTTGGCGCATGCCGGGTAATGTCGAACATCTCGCCCCGACGCACGACGACCACCGCCGGCCCGACGTTTTCGCGCCAGACGCGCCCTACCAGTAATGCCTGTTCCAGGTCGGCGGGCAATATTGCATTCGTCACTTGAATCTTCTCCTGACTGCGTTTGTTGATTGACGAATGAATGTTGCCCGCTGAAAGTGCTATCCGCAATTGCGAAACTCACCAACGGGGCTCATGATTACGCGTACGCAGGGGATTTACTGCAGCTGCGCGATATGTTGCCCATGTTCCGGCATCACGCCCACCGCCTGGCGGATGGTGTCGCGCACCCGTGTGAAATGGTCCCGCAAGCGGTCCAGGTCGAACAGGTCGACCAAAGGATCGTACGCATGGGGCACAATGCCAAGCCCCATCAGGATCGACACATGGGATGCGACGCCAAAGCCGTCCGCGTCATAGATGGCAACCCTGCCGGTAGCCTGGAACAATTCGATCTGGTGGCGCAGCGTATCCGGGATCTCCATATTCGCACAGTAGCGCCAGAATTCCGAATCGTCGCGTTTGGTGGCCTTGTAATGCAGGATGATGAAGTCGCGCACATACTCGTAGCGCTGCGACACCAGCCGGTTGAATTCGTTCGCCAGCTCCGGCCTGAAATCGCAGTCGGGAAAATACTCCAGCAACCAGCCGACCGAATTTTCAATAATGTTGATGCTGGTCGACTCAAGCGGTTCCAGGAAACCGCTCGATAAGCCTACCGCAACGCAATTCTTGATCCATGACTTGCGCCGCCGTCCAGTGGTAAAGCGCAGCTGGCGCGGATCGTCGAGCGCGCGGCCGTCCAGTCCGGCCAGCAGCACGCGTCCTGCTTCCTCATCGCTGGTGAAGCCATTGCAGTAGACGTGGCCATTGCCGGTGCGGTGCTGCAGCGGAATGCGCCAGGTCCAGCCAGCGCTGCGCGCGGTCGACATGGTGTAAGGCGTCAGCGGCTCCACTTTTTCGCATGGCACGGCTTGCGCGCTGTTGCAAGGCAGCATGGCGCTCCAGTCGTCGTAGCCCGCCTTGTAGACGCCTTCGATCAGCAGGCCCCGGAAGCCGGAGCAGTCGACGAACAAGTCACCCTCGATCCGCCGCCCGTCTTTCAGCTTCACAGCGGTGATGAAACCGGTTTCCGGGTGCTGTTCAACTTCAGTGATCATTCCTTCGGCGCGCTGCACGCCGCGTTCCATTGCATAGCCGCGCAGGAAAGCGGCGTACAGGCTGGCGTCGAAGTGGTAGGCGTAGGAGAAAGCGTTGGTGGCGGCAGGCTGGTCGCCGTAAGGCTCCATGAAGCGGTTGGCACGCGCCATGACCGTCGCTGTCGACCATTCCTCGTACGAGGGCATGTCCTTGTAGGCGCTCGCCAGACGCAGCCAATACATGACAGGAGACCGGTTTTCGATGGCAGGACCGAAATCGCCGAATCCATGGAAGAAGCGGTTGCCGATGTGGCCCCAATCCTTAAACTCGATGCCGAGCTTGAAGGTTGCCTGCGTCTTCCTGACGAAATCCGCATTATCGATGCCCAGCGCGTTGTTGTAGTAGCGGATGGTCGGCAAGGTCGCCTCGCCTACGCCCACGGTGCCGATTTCCGGCGATTCGACCAGCACGATTTCACAGGACTTGCCAAGCTTGAGCGCCAGCGGCGCGGCAGTCATCCAGCCGGCGGTGCCGCCGCCGACAATGACGATTTTTCGAATCGGCTGACCGGACATGGCCCTCTTCTCCCTCAATAAGTACCCAGGCGGATTTTCAGCACAGTAGGATTGGCTGTCAAGTTGATGCCCCAGTCGGTTTGGTCGCCATTCCAGTTACGCTCCATAATCCACTTGCCGGCGGCATCGAAGTGCCCCTCTTCCACGCGCGCATACATCGATGGCTTGCCTGCGTTCGGCCCCGCGCCTTCAAAGCTCAGGCGCACGTTCTGCCCCACGACCACAAATTCATTATCGCCTGTTTGCGCTAGTGCTGCGCCGCCATTCGGCGACTCGGTCCCCGGCGGCAAATCATCCTTGCTGGCGTTGCCGAACTGCCACTCGCGGAAGGTGGCGGTCACTTTCCAGCCGGAGGCGGTGAACGATTGCGGCTGGCGGTCGTCGCCTTCCGCGATACCATAGGTGCGGCCGGCCAGCGACCATTGCGCCCACTTGCCCGCCATCGGACGGAAGGCAGCATAGACCTTGGCGAACGGTTCGGCCATTGCTTTGTCTTTGAGTTTTGAACCGAGCGGATAGTTGCTGTAATCGGCGTAATCGATGCCGAATGGCGAGACGCCGATCGCACCGCGCCCGAGGATCTGGTAGATGTAGCGCGCATATTTCGCCGCATTGCTCATTTCCGGCACAAACAATGCGTTGTCGGGGCGCTGGAACAGCTCAAGGCTTGCTCCAACCTTTTGCGATTCGGGCTGATACAAGTCGGGAGCTGCGATATCGATATGCGGGGCCGCGGCCTTGTAGATATCGATGACATCGAAGGTCGGGCCTCCGCTCGCAAAATTGCCTTTCCATGGAGCCATGGGCTCGACCGGGTCACGCAGCGCGTTGTTGACGTACATCGGCAAGTCGTACACCGCGCGCCCGTCCTTGGCAATCGCTTCAATATAGCTGGCCACCGCGTAGGCATGGAAGTATTCGTCAGCATACGGCCCGTAGACTTCAGCCCAGTTGCCGCTGCTAGCGCCGGCCACGGGCGCTTTCTTGCGCGCCAGGACTGCTCCCGGCACCGCCTGCTGGAAGGCCGCCTGCGCCTTGGCGCCGAAGTCGCGCACGACTCCGTAGGTGCCGACCTCATTCTCAACCTGCACCATGATCACCGTGCGCTGCGCGCTGTCGATTTTCTTCAGGTGCTCCATCAGCGCGACGAAGGCCTTGGTGTCGGCCTTCAAGGTCTGCTCGCCGAACGGCGACAGGCAATAGCTCGTCTTGCCGTCCTTGTCGACCATGCGCGGGAAACGCTGGTTATTGAACTTCACCCACTCGGGCGTGTATTGCGGGCCGGTGTTTTTCCAGGTGCCAAACCAGAGCAGGACCAGCCGCATCTTGTTTTGACGCGCCTGCGCCACCAGAGTATCGACGTAGCTGAAATCGAACTTGCCTTCGACCGGCTCCAGCTGCTCCCATGCCACCGGGATTTCAACCGTGTTGGCATGCGCATCTTTTGCGGCGCCCCAAACTTTGTCCAGGGCGGCCGGATAGTTGCTGGAGTTATGTGCCTGCACGCCAAGCATGGTGAATGGCTGACCGTCCACCAGCAGCGCATAGCGCCCGTCCTGTCGCACCAGTTGCGGAATCGGCACCTGTGCGGCGTCGGCGCTCGCGGCCATCACGGCCATCAAGCAAAACGCCGCCAAAAGGCGGCTGTAAGTTTTTTTCATTCATCTTCCATTTAAAAAGGCAGCACGCCGCGCGGGCGTGCTGCCTGACCATCTTAGAACGAGTAACGCGCTTGCAAGTAGTAGCTGCGGCCGGTGAAGTTGGCGAAGTGCTCCTTCATGCCGATGTGCTGCTGCACGTATTGCTTGTACATGGCATTGTTCAAGTTGCCGACGTTGAAGGCCACAGTCATGTTGTCGGTTACCTTGTACTGCAGACCCAGGTCCAGTTGGCCATAAGCGCCGCCCCAGACAGGCAGTGCGTAGTTCACAGAATTCAACTGGCCCTTGTTCGGGCTATCCGGGTTCTGGTCAAGACCATCGGTGCCGTTGCTGCCGTAGGCATTGATCACTTGCAGGTACTTCGAACGCCAGCTGTAGGCCAGGCGCGCCGACCATGGCCCCTGGTCGTACAGTAAGGCCAGGTTGTAGGCGTTTTTCGACATGCCCGTCAGCGGCATATTGCCGATCACACGTCCGTCGGTGTCGCAACCAGCAAGGTCGCGCAGTGTATTGGCCTCCAGCGTGCCTTTCGGCGTACACCACAAACCGGCCGGTGCATGCATATCCAGCTTGCTGTCGATATAGGTGTAGTTGCCCGACAGGCCAAAGCCCGAGAGCCAACCCGGCAGCTTGTCGAAATAGTGCTGGAATCCGAGCTCGGCGCCCCGCGCACGGCCGTCTGCACCGTTCACTGGACCCGTCGTCAGGAAGTCATGCGCCGTGCCCGCGCTGTCGGTCAGCGTATAGACAAACGTGCGGTTGATGATGATGTCCTTGAGATTCTTGTTAAACAGGGACAGCGTCAGCGAACTGCCATGGCTGCCATACCATTCGGCCGTCAGGTCCAGGTTGGTCGACGTGGTCGGCTTGAGCATCGGGTTGCCGTTCGCATTGCCCTTGTAATCGATCGAATCGAGCACCGACTGGTTGGTCGTGGCGTCGGTGTGCGTGTTCACCTTCTGTTCCAGCGTGGTGTACTGCTGCATCAGGTAGAAGTCAGGGCGCGTCATGCCTTTTGAAGCGGCGAAGCGGAATTGCAAGTCATTGCCGGCTTTCATGCGCAGGTTCAGGCTCGGCAGGACATTGGTGTAATTGTGTTCAACCGTACGCTTGTCGTTCAACTCCGCAATCACCGGCACGCCCGGCGGCTGGGTACCCGTTGGGGGGCTGAAGAGGAACATGCCGACGGCCTGCGCTTCCGTTCTCACAACACGCGTGCCGATATTGCCATCCACCGGATAAGGCAGATTATCAAAGGCGAAGCGCAACTGGGCGTATGCCGCCTTGGTGCGTTCGTGCTGCTCGTTGGTGTCGCTCGGGCCGCCGAATGGCGACGGCTTCCAGTTGGTGCAATCACCCGTCGGGCCTGGGTTGGCGCAGAAATAGTTGGCGTAGCCGTGCAACTCCTGGAACATCGCCGGCGTTGCGTCGAAGGAGCCTGCCACCGTCGCCGGGGTTGGCACGACGATCGCCGGCGGCGCCGGCACGGTGCCGTTGAAGAAGTTGGGGAAGGAGTGCGCAGTGTAGTTCTGGCCCAGGCGCGGATCGGTCAGGACGGCGAACTTGCTGTATGGCTGCCAGCTATTGCCAACCGACCAGGACTGCGTGATGTTCTGCCATTCATTGCCGCCATTGCCGCCATGGGTGCGATTGGTGACCGAATCGCGCTTGGTAGCGCGCACGCCAAAGCGCAGGTCCTGCAGCACGGGCGAATCGAAAATGAACTTGGCGTCGAGGCGTGCCGCATTCTGTTTGGCCACTGCCTTGTCACGGTGCTCCTGGGCGAAACTCCAGTAGTAGTGCGATGGATCGGCAAGCCAGGCACGGTCACTGTCGTCGAAAGTGTAAGTCGGCGGCGAGGTGCGCAGGTCCATCGTTTCCTTGGGCATGAAGCCGCCCAGGCCGACCGTATTGTCGTAACCTTTGGTGGTGGCACGGGTATGCTGCAAGTCCGCCTTGAATACCCACTGGTCGGAAGCACGCCATTGGGCGTTCCAGGACAGGTCGGAGGTGTCTGCCTTGCGGCTGGTGGTGCGCGCGTCGGTGCCGAAGCCGATGCCGTTGCTCAGGCCAAAGCCGCCGTCGGTCGGATTGCGCAAGACGCCTGTCAGCAGCGCCCCATGTTCATCATAAGTCGCGCCCGGATCGACGGTGAGCGTCGAGGCGGTGGTGGTCATGAAGAAACCACTTTCTTCCGTATAAATCTTGTATTTCGATTTGAAGTAAGTCAGTCCGGAGGAGAAATTGTCCTTTTTCCATTGCAGCGCGCCATACAGGCCGTCGCGGGTACGGTCGAAGGTGTTCGAATTCCAGCTGGCGCCAGGGCTGATCCAACGCAGTTGGCCCGGCGTGATATCGGCGCGCGGCAAGTAGTTACTGACGCCAAGCGCATCGCTGGCGGTGGAAATCTGCGAATGCGACAGGTCGAGCAGTGCGCCCACCTGGCCGATCGGGGTATCCCAGCGGTTCGAGATCAGGCCCGACACCGCTGGCTTGGTCTTGCCGCTGCGGCTAGCGCGCGAGCCTTCCACGGACACTGCGGCTTTGAAGCCCTTGAAATCAAACGGCATTGCGGTGCGCAGGTTGACCAGGCCGCCCACGGCGCCTTCAATCTGCTCCGCAGAAGGATTCTTGTACACGTCCACGCCGGCCATCAACTCAGGCGGTACGTCCTCGAAGCTCAGCGCGCGTCCGCCGTTAGCGGAGAACGAGTCGCGCCCGTTCAATTCAGAACGCACATAGCTCAAGCCGCGCACCGACACGCCAGTGCCTTCCGCGGCAAAGTGCTGGATGCCATCACCCAGGCCTTGCATCGGGTCCGCACGGTTCATGGTGCGGTCGATGCTCACGCCCGGAATGCGTTGCAGCACTTCCGTGACCGAGCGGTCCGGCAGTTTACCGATATCGTCGGCAACGATCGAGTCGACGATCTCGTCGGAATTCTGCTTGATCTTCTGTGCCGACTCCAGGGCTGCGCGCTGGCCAACCACCACGACGGTATTCGGATCACCCTTGCTCGCAGGGGCAGTCTGCGCCATCGCGGCTCCGCTTGCCAACAATGCGATATGTGCCGCCGCCATGGCGATCGCCGTCTTCTTCAAGTGTCTCACTCTCTGAATCCTCTCGTTCTAACTTATTAAATTACTCACTGTGTAAAACCATTCTGCCGTCGGCTCTTTTCGGCTGCAATTGCGAAAATCACCAAAACAACAAACGAAAATCTGTAATGAATACGTTCAGCTGATTTTCAGCGCGTTGGCATAGGCCAGAGGCGGCTGGTCGCGCGGAAGCGTCACTTCAAGGCCGGTTGCCGTCTGCCGAAAAGCCAGCGGGAAGCCATTGGCAATCAGCTCAACCCGGGCGATGCGCTTTTTCAAGTAGGGAGATGCGCTGCGCAGGGATTTGATTGTCACCTTGCCATCCTTCGGCCAGCCCATAACGAAGGCGAATACCGATTCGCCCTTGGCCGTAAAGCGGATGTCCGCAGCGGAAAACGGCTTGCTCTTGCCTTCATTGAAACCGGCCCCTGACATCTGCACCGCTTCCTCCATTACCGGCCCTTCGCCGAACACTGCCCATGGGCGCGTGTCGTAGATCGCCTCGCCGTTGCGCGCCATCCAACGTCCGATCTCGCCGACAATTGCGCGCTCCTGCGCGTCGATCGAGCCATCGCCGCGCACCGGGACGTTTAGCAAAAGGTTGCCATTCTTGCTCACCACGTCAATCAGCGTATGCACCACCGTCTGCGCACTCTTGTAGCCGCGGTTGTCGTAGACTCGCCTGTCGTAGTGCCAATTGCCGATGCAGGTGCAGGTTTGCCATGGCAATTCCTCAATCTGGTTGCTCTGGCCACGCTCGATGTCCCACACCATGCTGCGGCGCTGCTGCGGGTTCAGGATCTTACCGTTGACGACCGCCTCCAGTTTGCCCTTGGTGGCGATGCTGCGGTTGTACATATGCGCAGCCAGGCGCATGCCGACGTCGCTGACAGGCCACAGCGGCAGCACCGTATCGTCGTAGTACACCAGGTCCGGATCGTAGGAGTCGATCAAGTCGCACGTGCGGTGAAAGAATTTCTCGCAATAGGCCTGATCAGGTATGGCAGCGCCGCCCGCCCAGTGCCATTGCTCATATTGCACGCCACCGTCGCCATTGGCCTTGCTCAGGGGGTGGCGCTGCGCGTACAGGCCTTGCGGATCAAGCCCTTCCCACCATTTGCCCAGTCCGTCGAGACGGGTCTGGTTGCCATCGTACGGGACACCGGCGCGTGGACCGGTCTTGTCGGCGCCTTGCGCCAGCTCATACCAGGTCCAGGCATGCGCCGCATGCACGCTGACGCCAAAGCGCAAGCCATTGGCACGGGCGGCCTTGCTCCAGCCGGCAATCAGGTCCTTGCGCGGACCGACTTTGGTGACGTTCCACTCCGGCTGATGGCGGCTGTTGTACAGATCGAGGTTGTCATGATGGTTAGCCATGGCGACGAAATACCTGGCGCCGGCTTTTTTGTACAAGGCGACCAGTTCGTCCGGCTGCCACTTGTCCGCCTTCCACTGGTTGATAACGTCCTTGAAGCCGAATTGCGACGGATGGCCGTATTTCTCAAGGTGGTGGCGGTAAGCGTCGCTGCCCTCCTCGTACATGAGGCGCCCGTACCAATCGCCGAATTCCGGCTCGCACTGAGGTCCCCAATGGGCCCAGATGCCGAACTTGGCGTTCCGGAACCAATCCGGCACCTGGTATTTGTCCAGCGAATCCCAGGCCGGCGCAAACGGACCGCTGGCGATCGGCAAAGCGGCGCCCGGCGCGACCGCATCGGCGGCAGTGGCTACACCCGACAGCGCGGCGGCAGGCAAAGCGGTTCCCATCTGTTTCAATAAATCTCGGCGTTTCATTAATCTTCCTCGGTCAGCGCGCAAGCACGCTATTCAAATAGGTTTCGTGCGTCGGCATTGCCGCCACGGAAGCGGCAATGCTGTCGCGCCGGAAGCGCAAACCCCGCAGGGCATCCTCGCGCGGCAGGTCCAGCAAAGAAGGGTCGGATCTCTGCGGCCAATGCCCCATGCCGGCATGGATCGCCAGCCAGCTGGTGGCGTCGAACCCTTCTTCATCGTACTGGTGCAAGGCGCCGGCTTCGCGCCAGGCGTGGAGCTTGAAGGCCAGCGTTTCCGGAAGCTCCATGTTCGCCATATCGCGCCACAGCTGGCTGTCGCGGCGGGCCGTGAGGCAGTAATGCAGGATGATGAAATCGCGCACGCGCTCGAACTGGCGCCGCATGCCGGTGTTGTAGGCATCCATCACATCCTGCGCCGGGCGCTCGCCGGGCAGCAGCAGTTCGATCAGCCTGCCAAGACCGCTCTGCACAAGGAAGATGCTGGTCGATTCCAGCGGTTCCAGGAAGCCCGAAGACAGGCCGAGCGCCACCACGTTGTGCACCCAGAATCGCTCGCGGTGGCCGGCGTTAAAGCGCAGCAGGCGAGGTTCGGCGATGGGCGCGCCGTCCAGCTGCTGCAACAGTTGCTCGCGCGCCTTCTCCTCGTCGATGTAGCGGCTAGCGAAAACGTGGCCATGGCCGGTACGGTTGCTCAGGGGGATGCGCCATGCCCAGCCGGCTTCCAGCGCTGTGCAACGGGTGGCGGGCGCGAGTTCCGGGCCGCTGCGCTCGGAAGGACAGGCCCAGGCCCGGTCCACCGGGAGCCAGCGGCCGAAGTCGACGTGGGGCTCTCCCAGCGCACGTCCCAGCAGCAACGAGGCAAAGCCGGAACAATCGACAAACAGATCCCCCTCCACAAGGCGGCCGTCGGCCAGGACCAGATGCGAAATACCGCCGTCCGCGCGGCGCGGCGCTTCGACGATTCGGCCTTCCGCGCGGCGCACACCGCGTTCTTCGGCCAGCTTGCGCAGGAAAGCTGCGTACAGCACGGCGTCAAAATGGTAGGCGTAATTGAACTGTTGCTCTTCTTCGCCGCCGGCCAACATGAAGCGGCCCTCGCGGGCCATGACGCTTGGCAGGCATTGTGCATCCAGGGCGCCCAGCCCGGCATCGCCTACGCGGCGATACTGGCCCCACAACGAGCGCGGGCCGCTGAGGCCTCCGATATCGCCGAAGGTGTGGAAATAGCGTTCACCGCGTTCACGCCAGTCGCGAAATTCAATCCCCAGCTTGAAGGTTCCGTTGGTGGCGCGCAGAAATTGCGCTTCGTCGATGCCCAGCAGTTTGTGGAAATGGCGGATGGAGGGAAAAGTAGCCTCGCCAACGCCGACAATGCCGATTTCTTCGGATTCGACCAGCTCCACGGAGGAGGCCGGGAACGCCGTCACGAATGCCGCTGCGGCCATCCAGCCGGCCGATCCACCGCCCACGACCACGATGCGCTTGAATGCTGATTTCATAACGTCTCCTTCGCGACCTGTTTCAGATCGACTAATTTTGTGAGTCGATTGTGCAAGTGGGCATGGGTGCACGCAATTGTGAAAAGTACCAAGTCGTTCAATGAAATCTTGCAGCGCGATTGAAATGCCGCGCGGCGCGGTGGAGAATGCCGCGCTATGAAGACAATCCACGCCTTGATATCTTGCACGCTTCTGGCGCCACTGGCTGCTGCCGCACAGGCACGCGAAATCATTCCTCTCGATACTGATTGGCTATTCCACAAGATTGGCGACCATGGCTGGCAGGCGGTCACCCTGCCCCACAGCTTCGACGGTTACCGGGGCCCGGCTTGGTACCGCCGCACGCTGCATTTGTCGCGTGTGCGCAACGGGCGGCGCCACTACCTCGAGTTTGACGGCGCCTTGCTGGTGGCCGAGGCCTGGGTCAATGGCCAGGCTGCGGGACGCCATGCCGGCGGCTTTGCCCGTTTTCGCTTGGATATCACCGACCTGCTCCAGGACGGCGGCAATGACATTGTGGTGCGCGTCGATAACGCGCCCGACAGCGGCATCGCGCCCTTGGCAGGCGACTACACTCTGGCCGGCGGCCTATATCGCAACGTTAGGCTGGTGACCACAAGCGACGTCCATTTCGACATGCTCGATTATGGAGGACCGGGCGTCTACTTCAAGCACAACGCCCTGTCGCCGGAACATGCCGGCTTGGCATGGACCGTGCGCGCCAGCAACGAGCGCCCGCAGGCCGTGAGAGCCATCGTCGCCACCCAATTGCGAGATGCGCAGAAAAATGTGGTCGCTTACGCGCGAAAGACCGTCATGCTGCCGCCTCGCAGCACGGTGCAGGTGGAGCTGCGTGCTTCACTGACGGCGCCGCACTTGTGGCAAGGCGTGCACGATCCTTACCTGTACACCAGTGAGGCAAAGCTGTCGGAAGAAGGCGCTGCAAGGTCCGCGCCTGCCGACCAGCTGTCCTTCCAGACCGGTCTGCGGGACATCCGACTTGATCCCCAGCGCGGCCTGCTGCTGAACGGATCCGGCTACAGCGTCCATGGCGTCAACGTGCACCAGACATCTTTGCCGGGCAAGGGCATCGCCGCCACTAACGCCGACATCGATGCCGATTACCGCATCCTGTCCGACCTGGGCGTAACCGGATTGCGCTACGCCCATTACCAGCACCCGCAGCACGCCTACGATTTGTCCGACCGCGCGGGATGGCTGGTGTGGACCGAATTGCCGCTGACTGCGGCCGTCAACGGCTCGGATGCCTTCCTCGCCAACGCCACACAGCAACTGCGCGAGCTGATACGCCAGAACAGCAATCATCCTTCGGTCATGGTCTGGGGTTTAGGCAATGAGATTTACCAGAGTGACGCTGCCAGCGCGCGGGTGCTGGACGCACTGCAAAAGTCAGCCCACGAGGAAGATCCCGGTCGGCCTACCACTTACGCCAATTGCTGTGGGCCGATCGACGGAGCACAGGCTTCGCATACCGATGCAGTGGGCTCAAACGTCTATTTCGGCTGGTATGACGGGAAGTTCGCCGACCTGGGACCATTCCTCGATACGAACCATGCGCAGCGTCCGGATACCCCGCTGGCGATCAGCGAATACGGCGCCGGCGCCAGCGCGCTGCAGCAGGAAGACCCGCCGCGGCGTCCGCAGCCCGGTGGCCGCTGGCATCCCGATCAATATCAGGCGTTGTACCACGAAGCGGCCTGGCCGCAGCTGGCGGCGCGGCCCTGGCTGTGGGCAAAATTCATCTGGGTCGGCTTCGACTTCGCCTCGTCCGGGCGCAATGAAGGCGACACGCCGGGATTTAACGACAAGGGACTGGTCACCTTCGACCGCAGCATCAGGAAAGACGCGTATTACTGGTACCAGGCCAACTGGTCCACCCGGCCAATGGCCTATATCACTTCACGCCGATTTGCGCTGCGCACGCAAGCCGACGCGCAGGTCAAGGTGTACAGCAACCAGCCGAGCGCTCGCCTGCGCCTGAACGGCATCGACCTCGGCGAGCGGACGGTGCACGGCCGGATCGCCACCTGGCAGGTGCAGCTGGCTGAAGGCGCCAACCGGCTGGAAGTGACGGCCGGCGCAGCCGCCGATGCCGTCGATTGGATCTACCGGCCTGCGCCTGCGTCGCGCTAGCGCTTTTCCAGCGGTTCCAGGGTCACCAACACCACGTCATTGCTGCGCATCGGTACCGTGAGCGAGTATGCGCCGTTTTTTCCGATGCTGACTTCGCGCTCGATCTCCGGTGCATCCTTGGTCAAAGCGCCAAGCTTGTCCAGTTGCTCAGCGCTCAGCTTGTCCGGCATTCCCATCTCGATGTAGGCCGTGTACGCGTCGTTGGCGCGGAAACCGGTGCGGCGCACCTGCAGGCGGTATTTGCCTGGCTTCGCATGCTGAATCGAAAACGCCAGGGGCGCGGACGGCGTCGCCGGGAGCACCCGGGTGAAGAAGGAGCGGTTGCTGACTGGCTGCTTTGGCAACTGGAAGTCCCATGCCACGGCGCGCACCGCGTTGCCATCGCTGGCAGCCATGACCTGGCCATCCGCCACCGGGATTTCCTTGCCGCTCAATGCGTGCAGGTATTTGTACGAGAAATAGGGTCCCTTGCGCACGCCCTGCGGGGTCATCAGGCCGAAGCCGCCATCGAAAGGCTTGGTTTGCGGCCCCGGTTCTTCGAACAGGTCGGTGTAGGTCCAGTAGCTCATGCCTTGCACGAGGCCCTTTGTTCCCTTCAGTTTGCTCAGGATGTAGGCGGCACCGATATAGGAGTCATGCACCTTGTCGCGCGGGTTGTAGCTGGTGCTCCATTCGGTGAAATAAAGCGGCAAGCCTGGAAACTTCGATGCCTCGATCTCCCGGCGCACCTTTCGCACGTCGGCGATGATGGCGTCCGGCGACTGCGACAGCTTGGTGTCTTCCACGCCTTTTTCATCGAGGAAGCCGCTATCGACGCCGTAGGTGTGGGTGGTCACGAAGTCGACAGCGGCACCGCTCTTCGCCACGTGATCGAGAAACTCGGGCACCCAAGCCGCTCCTGCGGTCGACGGGCCACCGACGCGCAGCGCCGGGTCAATCGCCTTGATCGCCTTGGCCGTGACGTCATACAGCTCGAAATAAGCCTTCTGGTCGCCGTGTTCCCAGAAACCATCGAGGTTCGGCTCATTCCAGACTTCGAAGAACCAGCTGCGCACCTCCTCTTTGCCATAGCGCTGCTGGCAGTGCTCGACAAAGGCCGACACCAGCTCGCGCCAGCCGTTCAGTTCGGGATGCGAAGTATTGCCCTCCCAATAGAAGATCTGGGCCTTCGACGTGGCCAGGGCCTTGGGCGTGAATCCCAGTTCGACAAAGGGCTTGATCTTGCGGGCCAGCAGGTCGTCGTACAGCTTGTCGATGCCGCTCCAATCGTAGACCAGCTTGCCGTTTTCCTTCTTCACTGTCTGCAACACGTCGTGGAATATGGCGTGGAAGCGGATATAGCGGAAGCCCGTCTCGTCGACCAGGGTTTTGAGCTGCGCCATGCTGTCGTCGCGGCGCACGGTTCCCGGATAATCCGAACCGACCGACAGGTCATAAAAGCGATCGAGCGGTTGCTCCGCCTTGGCAGCGTCCAGCACCACCTGGCGCGCGGCCACGTTGGCAGGCGTTGCGGCCAAAGCGGCGTTGTTGGACAGGCACACAGCGCCCAGCGCTGCGAGGCAGATTTGTTGCAGGGGTTTCATCCGTTCAGTCTCCTGATTGTTACTGGTAATGCGGGGCATGCTATCACCGGCAATTTCGCGTGTGGCCCACTGCGGTGCAGCTTCGACTAAATCATTCCGCCGCTCGGTGATTTTCATAATTGCAGCGCTCCGGCCAGTCTGCAAAGATTGGCCGATTACATCATTATTGGAGACTGCAAGAAATGCGATCGTGGATCCTGGCCCTGTTGCTCATGGCCGCCAACAGCGCCCTGGCGCAAAGCAGCGTCATTCCGGTCTGGCCCGACGGCGTGCCGAACGCGCGGCCGCAAGCCGGCCCGGAACAGGTCGACGGCGAGCGTATCAGCAACGTGAGCCAACCGACCCTGGCGGTCTATCCGGCAGCGCTGGACCGCCCCACCGGCACGGCCGTCATCATCTGCCCGGGCGGCAGTTACCGCTTCCTGTCCAATACGCGCGAGGGACAGCAGTACGCGCAGTGGCTGTCCTCACTCGGCATTACCGCCTTCGTCCTCAAATACCGCCTGGCCGACTTCGGACATCCGGCGCCACTGCAGGATGTGCTGCACGCCATTCGGCTGGTGCGCTCGCAAGCAGCGAAATATGGCATCGCCCCCGACCGCATCGGCGTGATGGGCAGTTCCGCCGGTGGTCACCTTGCCGCCAGCGCGTCCACCCTGTTCAACCACCCGGCTGGAAAGGCCGGCGACGCGCTGGACGCAGTCAGCGCCCGCCCCGACTTCGCCATTCTGATGTACCCGGTGATCACCATGGAAGCGCCGGCCGTGCATGCCGGATCGCGCGATGCCCTGCTCGGGCCCAAGGCGCCGGCCGCGCTGGTGCAACTGATGTCGGTGGAGAAGCAGGTCAGCGCCGCCACGCCGCCTACCCTGCTGATCCACTCGCAGGACGATGGCCTGGTCCCGGTAGACAACAGCATCTTGTATTTCCAGGCGCTGACGCGCGCCAAGGTACCGGCCGAAATGCTGGTCTTCGAACACGGCGGCCACGGCATGGCCATGCGCACCGGTAACGGCACCGCCTCCAACTGGACGCGGCGCGCCGAAGAATGGCTGCGCGACCGCAAACTGATTTCCCAATAAAAGGAGTTTTGATGAGCATGCATTACAAGCGCAAGGCGCTGGCTGCGGCCATGTCGATGATCGGCTTCGGCGTCGCCCAGGCAGCGCCGATCGCAACCCTCGACCGTAACGGCGCCTGGGTTTCCGTCGAAGCCTACGGCCCGAATGTAGTCCACATCACCATTGCTGCCGACAAGGCCGAAGCGCTGAAAGGCCCCGGCTACGGCATCCTGCCCAAGAACGCCGACAATTCGGCCTTCCGCCACAGCAGCGGCAACGACGGCGACAGCTTCGTCTCAGCGGCGCTGAAACTGCGCGTCAACCCGGCGCCGCAACCGCGCGTGCCGAGCCAGATGGAAAAATATTTCGCGCCACAACTGGCGCCGGTTGGGCTGCAGGTGCGTAACGCCAAGGGCGACCTGGTGCTCGACATGACAGGCTGGGACCTGTCGCCGCAAACCGTTGCGGGCGAAAAGACTTACCAGGCCAGCGCCAGCTTCAGCGCGCCGGCCGACGAGCACTACTACGGCATGGGCCAGAACCAGGAATCAACCGGGCCACTCGACCTGCGCGGCCGCACGCTCGATTGCAAGCACTGGTACGACGCGCCGGCCGGTGAAACGGTATGCGTGCCCTTCATGGTCTCCTCCAAAGGCTACGGCATCGTCTGGGACAACCCTTCCGCCACCCGCTTCATCGCCGGCGTCAATGGCCGCACCGCCTTCCAGTCAAATGTCGGTGAGCGCGTCAGCTTCTTCGTCATTACCGGCAGCACACCGGAAGAAATCTATTCCGGTTACGCACGCGTCACCGGCAAGACCCCCATCCCACCCAAGGCCGCTTTCGGCCTGATCCAGTCCAAGGCGCGCTACGAGAGCCAGCAGGAAATCCTGAGCGTAGCCAATACCTACCGCCAGAAGCAATACCCGCTCGACATCATGGTGCTCGACTGGTTCTACTGGACCCGCATGGGCCAGCTGGACATCGATCCGGCGCAATTCCCCGCACCTGCCGCCATGAACAAGGAGCTGCACGAGCTGGGCATGCAGTCGATCGTCTCGGTCTGGCCGCGCTTTGAAACCTCGGGCCGCTATTTCAACGAGCTCGATGCCAAAGGCTACTTCCTGAAAGACAAGGATGGCAAGACGGTCGACGGCCTGCCTTTCCGTTCCGACCGCGCCGGCGCCCTGATCGACTCCACCAACCCGGCGGCACGACAGTGGTTCTGGGAGCGCATGCGCGACAACGTGCTGTCGCAGGGCTTTGACTACCCATGGCTGGACGAGACAGAGCCGGACCTGGTACCGGACGGCTTCTTCTACTCGATCGGCTCGGGCGACCGCTATCACAATGTATTCCCGCTGCTGCACACCGAGGGTGTGCACCAGGGTATGCGTGCCTGGAAACCGAACAAGCGGGCCCTGATCCTCTCGCGCGCGGCCTACCTCGGTTCCCAGCGCACAGGGGCCCTGTTCTGGTCTTCCGACATCAATCCTTCGTGGGAAGCGCTGGCGCGCCAGGTGCCTACTGGCCTGAACATGACCGCCTCTGGCATCGCCTACTGGGGCAACGATATCGGCGGCTGGCAATGGCTGCCGCAGTCGACACGTGCCACCAGGCAGCCGCTGGTCGATCCGCGCGGCGCCGAGGAAACCATCGGCCAGAACCACGACTACCCTGAACTGCTCACGCGCTGGTTCCAGTACGGCACCTTCCTGCCGACGCTGCGCCTGCACGGCGATCGCAAGCACGCAGAGATCTGGGCCTTCGGCAAACACGCCGAGAGTATCATGGCACGCTACGACCGCCTGCGCTACCAGTTGATCCCCTACCTGTACAGCCAAGCCAAGTCGACCTGGGAAACCGGCGCGCCGTTCATGCGTCCGCTGTGGATGGACTTCCCGAGCGACCCTGCTGTCGCCAATATCGGCACGCAATACATGTTCGGCCCGGCCTTCCTGGTGGCGCCGGTGACGGAACAAGGGCAGACCGAAAAGGAAGTCTACCTGCCGGCTGGCAGCGACTGGTACAACTTCTGGACCAATGAAAAGATGGCCGGCGGCCGCTGGGTCAAGGTGGCTGCGCCAATCGACCAGATCCCGGTCTTCGTGCGCGCCGGCTCCATCCTGCCGCTGGGAGCCGACATCCAGTCGACAGCCAGCAAGCAGGCGATTGCGGAAATCAGAGTCTATCCGGGCAAGGACGGCGAGTTCACACTGTATGACGACGACGGCGTATCGTACGACTACGAAAAAGGCAAAGGTACGCAGGCAAAGCTGAAATGGGACAACAGCGCCGGCAAGCTGGCTGTCAGCGGCGACAACGAATTGTCGCGCAAGGCGGCTGGCATCACCAAAGTGGTCGGGAAATGACGCGCGACAGCACACCTGCCGATCCGTCACGCCGCCGCGGCCTGCTCAAGCTGGCCCTGGCCGGCGCGGGCGCTGCGGCGGCGCCCCTGGTGCCGCTGCCCGGCGCAGCCGCTGCCAGCGCCGACCGCGCGCCAGCATGCCCGCCGGGCGCACCCTCGCCCGGCTACGGCATCGAGGGCCAGCGCAAGGCGGACCTTGGCAACGGCATGTTCCTTAATCCAATCGTGCCGGGCGACCATGCCGACCCGACAATCCTGAAGGATGGCGACGATTACTACATGACGTTTTCGTCTTTCCTGTCCTACCCCGGCGCCGTGATCTGGCATTCACGCGACCTGGTCAACTGGTCCCCCATCTGCGCCGCGTTGAGCAAGCCGCTTGGCAACGTGTGGGCGATGGACCTGGCCAAGCACAATGGCCGCTATTACCTGTACATCCCGGCAGGGGATTCGATCTTCGTCATCCACGCCGACAATATCCGCGGCCCATGGAGCGACCCTGTCGACCTCAAGATCAAAGGCTGCATTGATCCCGGCCACGCGGTCGGCGAAGACGGCAAGCGCTACCTGTTCTTCAATGGCGTGCGCCGCATCGCCCTCTCGGACGACGGCCTGTCGACCGCAGGCCCGTTGGAAAAAGTCTACGAACCATGGCGCTATCCGGACGACTGGGTGGTCGAAATGTTCGCACCGGAGGGCCCCAAGATCTTCCGGCGCGGCGAATGGTTCTACCTGGTGACTGCTGTCGGCGGCACCTCGGGGCCGCCCACCAGCCATATGGTGACGGTGGCGCGCTCGCGCTCCATCCACGGCCCTTGGGAAAACTGCCCCGCCAACCCGATCGTTCGCACCCGCAGCGCCGACGAGCCGTGGTGGTCGCGCGGCCACGCCACTGTATTCGAAGGACCCGGCGGCGACTGGTGGATGATCTACCACGGCTACGAAAACGGCTTCCGTACGCTGGGCCGCCAGGCATTGCTGGAACCGGTCGAATGGACCAGCGACGGCTGGTTCCGCGCGCGTGGCGGCACGCTGTCCCAAGCCATGCGTAAGCCCAAGGGTGGCCGTCCGTCCCCCGCCGGCCAGGCGCTGTCGGACGACTTCAGCACGAACAAGTTCGGCGTGCAATGGAGTTTCTTTGCCCCCGGCCCGGACGAAATGCAGCGCGCCCGCTACGACGGCAAAGGCCTTGTCATCAAAGGCAAGGGCAGCTCGCCGGCAGACTGTTCTCCCCTGACCTGCATCGTCGGCGACCGCGATTACGAGACGTCCGTGGTGCTTGATATTTCAGAGGGCGCCCAGGGCGGTCTGCTGCTGTATTACAGCCAGCGTGCGTTTTGCGGAATCGGATTCAGCCCGGAGCAGATGTTCACCTACCAGTGCAGCGAAGAGCAAAGCTGGATGCGGGAAAAAATCAGCGCCGGTACGATCCACATCAGGCTCACCAACCGCGCCAACGTGTTGACTTTCCATTACTCCCGGGACGGCGTGAAATGGACCAGACACCCGTGGCAAATGGAAGTCTCCGGCTTCCACCACAATGTGTTCGGCGGCTTCATGAGCCTGAAGGTCGGCATCTACAGCGCCGGCAGCGGTGAAGTCAGGGCGCGGGAGTTTTCCTACCGCGGCCTGAAACCCGCTTAAGCCTCCAGCGAAAGCCGGTAGACGGAAGTCTGCCGGTACACCTGGCCGGGCAGGAGCATCACGTTCGGCCAGGCGGCGCTGGCCAGCTCAGGGCGCGCCCGCGATTCGATGGTAAAGCCGCCTTGCGCGCCCGCACGGAACTGCACTGCAGCCTCGGTGGTGTGCACCTGCAGACAGCGTCCCGAACCCGGATCGGCGATGCGGGCCACCTTGCGCAACGGTCCCTGGCCCCCGGCAAAGTGGTCACGCACAAAGAAACAGTGGTCGAAGCCTGCCCGCTCGACAAGCTGGCTGTCCGGCCAGCGCAGGCGCGCGCCGATCGGCGCCGGGTGACGGAAATCGAAAGCGGTGCCGCCCACGGCCGCCACGCCTGCCGGTGCGCCGCCGGCATCGGCTTCGACATAGTAGTCGGCATCGATCTGCACCATGTGGTCGCCCACGTCGGCCGTGCCGCCGTTAAGGTTGAAGCAAGGACTGGTTGCCGTTTCAAGCGGCGCCAAGGCCATGGCCACTACCTCGTGCTCGACGGTCAGGTTGCCGTCGTCGTCCAGGCGATACCTGGCCAATTGCGCAACGCTGTTGCCATTTTCCATCCGCAAGAGGCGAACGCCGCCATCGTCGTGGCGTCCTTGCCACAACGCGGCATGGGCGCCGGCTTCGGGCGTGAGCAGCACGTCGGCCACCCGGCCGTAACGGTCTGGCGCGCGCCAGCCCCACAAAGCGGCGCCACACTCACTGACCGTCACCACCATATCGTTGGCGTTCCTGAGTGTAAACAAGCGGTATTCGTCAGCCTCGGACGCTGCGCCGGAAAAATGTTTCGTCATCATTAAAAATTCGGGCTCCCTGTGCACTCCTCGGCACCATGCCATTCTGCAATCCAGCGCATACCGATTCAATTACTAAAATCACCAAGACCCCGAACGATTCTGGCGAAGTGCATGCCAAAGGACTTTTCTACGGCGCGGATTGGGCAATAATGCAATCGCATCAGCTTCGGCGGTCAGCGCCGGCCGACTTCAATAACAGGGTGCGACGCAGCCCACGCGTTCCCGCCCAGAGACAACCCCACTTTGTGAGCACCGCATGAGTACCTTTTCAACCCTGGACTTAATTGTCTTCCTGATTTACTTCGTCGCCGTGGCCAGTTACGGCATCTGGATCTATCGCCGCAAACAAACCAGCTCCGGCCAGGCGTCGCATGACTACTTCCTGGCCGAAGGTTCACTCACCTGGTGGGCCATCGGCGCCTCGCTGATCGCCTCCAACATCTCCGCAGAGCAGTTCATCGGCATGAGCGGCTCCGGCTACAAGATCGGCATGGCGATCGCTGTCTACGAGCTGATGGCCGCCGCCACCCTGGTCATCGTTGCCGTGTTCTTCATGCCGGTCTACCTGAAGAACCGCATCTACACCATGCCACAATTCCTGGAACAGCGCTACGGCAAAGCCGTCGCCACCACCATGGCCCTGTTCTGGCTTGGCCTGTACGTGGTGGTCAACCTGACCTCGATCCTGTACCTGGGAGCTCTGGCGATTTCCAGCCTGTCCGGCATCGCCCTGCTGCCATGCATGCTGTTCCTGGCCATCTTCGCCGCCATCATCACCCTGGGCGGCATGAAGGTGATCGGCTATACCGACGTGGTGCAAGTGGCCTGCCTGGTAGTCGGCGGCCTGGTGACGACCTGGCTGGCGCTTGACCTGGTGGCCGGCCTGGCCGGCAAGCACGGTGCGCTGGACGGCATGTCCGAACTGTTCGGCGTGGCGCGCGGCCACTTCGACATGGTGCTGAAACGCGAAGACCCGAACTACATGGACCTGCCGGGCCTGTCGGTGCTGCTGGGCGGCATGTGGATCGTCAACCTGAACTACTGGGGCTGCAACCAGTACATCACCCAGCGCGCGCTGGGCGCCGACCTGCCGACCGCACGCAAAGGCCTGCTGTTCGCGGCCTTCCTCAAGCTGCTGATGCCGGTGATTGTGGTACTGCCGGGTATCGCCGCCTACGCGCTGGACAAATCGGGCGCCCTGGGCGACGCCATGCGACAGGGCGGCGAACTGAATCCCGACCGCGCCTACCCTGTGCTGCTCAACCTGCTGCCGTCCGGCCTGAAAGGCGTCGCTTTCGCAGCACTGACCGCCGCCGTTGTCGCCTCCCTGGCCGGCAAGGCGAACAGCATCGCCACCATCTTCACCCTCGACATCTACAACAAGACATTCAACAAGCAGGCCACCGAGCAGCGCATGGTGTGGATCGGCCGCGTCAGCGTGGTGGTGTCGATGGCACTCGCCGTACTGATTGCACCGATGCTGGGCATCGACAAGAAAGGCGGCTTCCAGTACATCCAGGAATACACCGGCTTCGTTTCGCCTGGCATCCTGGCCATGTTCCTCATGGGCTTCTTCTGGAAGAAGACCACTTCCGGCGCGGCCATGTTCGCCACCGTCGGCGGGCTGGCCGGCTCGATCCTGCTGAAATTCCTGCCGACCATGATGGACTTGTCCTTCCTGGTGCCGATCGGCTTTGCCAAGGCTACCACCTCCGGCGTCGCCGAGATCCCGTTCCTGGACCGCATGTTCATCGTGTTCTGGTTCGTCATCGCCGGCATGGTGTTGATCAGCAAAGCGGCTGAAGCCAAGCGCGATGGCGTGACAAAGCACCTGCACGTGGACACCACGATGTTCCGCGTCGACGGCGCCTTCACCGTAGGCTCGGCCATTATCGGCGTGGCGCTGGCAGCGATTTACGGTACGCTCTGGTGACCCCTGACGCAGCGACACCGCAGTAAGCAAAGGGCCGCGAGGCCCTTTGTTCATTTTGGCAAGCGCTGAGCAATTTCATTCAACTACTTGATGGTCTTGAGAATTGCAAGGGCAATTGTCCCCTACCACAATGCATTTTGCGTAAGCCGCAAATGACACTTATTGGAAGGGGACGTATGAACAAACTCAAAATGAAGACGATGGTCCTGGCGATCATCGCAGCAAGCCTCGCCGCAGGCTGCGGCGGCGGTTCCGGCAGCAGCGGCGCGGGAGGTGCGGGCAACACCGGCAGCACTCCTGGCACCGGTAGCGCAGGCAACACGGGCAGCACTGGCAACACGGGCACAACGCCCGGCACAGGCGGCGCAACCGACGCAGGGAACACCGGCGGCACCAGCAACACACCGGGCAGCAAGGCCACCACCTGGAGCAGCGTGAAATGGGGCGGCGGCGGCTACGTCAGCGGCCTGATTTTCCACCCGACCACGGCCAACCTGCTGTACGCGCGCACCGACATCGGCGGCGCTTACCGCTGGAACCAGTCCACCTCCTCATGGACGCCGATCACCGATGGCCTGGGCTTTGGCGCCGCCGAGAGCAAATACCACGGCATCGAAAGCATCGCTCTCGATCCGAACAACGACCAGCTGGTGTACATGGCGACCGGCATGTACACCTTTGAAGGCAACGGCCGCCTGTACATCTCCAGCGACCGCGGCGACCACTGGACGCACGTCGACCTGCCGTTCGCGCTGGGCGGCAACAATCCCGGCCGTGCGATGGGCGAACGCCTGATGGTCGACCCGAACAAACCCTCGACCCTGTTCTACGGCTCGCGCGCGTCCGGCCTGTGGAAGAGCACCGACTCGGGCCAGACCTGGTCCCAGGTGACGGCACTGTCCTCCGTCAAGATGACGTCGGACCAGATCAACGCCGCCGGCGGCGCGATGGGCGTCGAGCTGGTGGTGTACGACACCGGCAGCAAGGGCAGCGGCACGGCCACCCAGACCATTTATGCCGCCATCGCACCGGACTATGTGGGCGTGGCGGGCCTGGCTTCGAATATGTACAAATCCACCGACGGCGGCGCGAGCTGGTCGCCGGTTTCGCTGCCGGTCACCGGCTACCACATCCCGCACATGGTGCGCGCTGCGGACGGCATGTTCTACGTCGTGTTCACCAAGGATACGGGCCCTGGCGCCGGCGGCCCTGGCCGTTTCTACAAGTTCGACGGCAGCACCTGGACCCTGCTCAAGAGCGAAGACCCGCTGAACGGCACCAACTTCGGCCTCGGAGGCGTTTCCGTCCAGGGCAGCGGCGCGACCACCCGTATAGCGCTGGGCGTGACCAACTCCTGGGGCAACTGGAACGGCCAGCAGATCGTGCAGCTATCCGACGACGCAGGCAAGACCTGGCGCGAAATCGAAGCGATGACGCCGGGCGAGATCGCATCGGGCTGGGTCGACGATGTCGAGATCGATCCATCCAACCGCGACCACATCCTGCACGTGCACGGTGGCGGCATCATTGAAACCAAGAACGCTTCCGCGGCTTCCCCGACCTGGAGCGGCAACATCACCAACATCGAAGAAACCGCAACCCTGTCGCTGGTGACGCCGCCGCCTGGCGCGCCGTACAAGTTCATCAACAGCGCCGGCGATATCGGCACCTGGCTGCAGACCGACGTTACCGCCAAGCCGACCTTGGCGCCCACCTCGAACTGGAGCAATGGCAACGCCGCAGACATGGCTTGGTCCGACCCGCTCTTCATCGCCGGCGCGGGCGTCGCAAACTGGTCCGGTGCCGGCAGCTTCGGTTTCTGGTCCGGCGACGGCGGCAAGACCTGGTCGAACTTCGCGACCCTGCCTGCCGGCGCGCAGGCCAATACCGGTTCCAGCGCCAGCGTCGCGGTCCCGGCCCGCAACAGCATCATCTGGGCGCCAGCGAACTCAGTGCCGTCCTACACCACCAATAATGGTGCCAGCTGGACCGCGACCAACCTGCCGGCTCTTCCTGCGGTCGCGCAAGGCTGGGACCGTGGCTACCACCTGGTCGCCGACCGCAAGAACCCGAACAAGGTCTATGCCTACGATTCCGGCGGCGCAAGCTGGGCAACGGCAGGCAAGTTCTATGTGTCGACCGACGGTGGCCATAATTTCACCTTAAGCCAAGGCTCGGTGACGGTCAACCTGGCGCCCAGGGCGTTCTGGGAGACTTCAGTTGCTGTCAACCCGAACGCGGAAGGCGACTTGTGGCTGGCTGACGGCAACACCGTCTACCACTCGGTGGATTCCGGGGCGAGCTGGACCAAGCTGAACAACTTCGCATCGGGTTCGGGCACGCAGGGCGCCAGCCTGATCGCGCTGGGCAAGGCAGCGAACGGCGCCAAATATTCCGCTGCGATCTACGTGGTGGGCACGATGGGCGGCGTGTGGGGCGTGTACCGCTCCGACGATGCCGGTGTGACCTGGACCCGCTTCAATGACGACGCCCACCAGTTCGGCGGCATCGGCGTGCTGGCGGCGGACTGGAACACATACGGACGGATCTACGTTTCCGGTACTGGCCGCGGCCTGCTGTACTCCAACTAAGCCCCAGCGCCATCTGGGAGGGCGGCACCAGCTACCCTCCCCGTTTTCTTCAGATCACTGCTCAAAGCTTCTTTTTCGCGCTCGACGCTTCATACTGCTTCCAGCTGCGCCTTTTCTGCCGCACGTTCACGCTCTTTTGCCGCGCTTCTTTGCTCGAATCTTCTTAAAACTGTTCGACGCGGGCGCGGGCCCGCGCCCATGCCCGTCACTTCTCAAGCAGGTCGACGCCCAAAGGCTCCAGTCGCAGCACGCCATCCCAGCGCGTGCCGGTGAGCACGCCATTCATTGCGCCATCTATCACCACCTCCTTGGGTTCGCCCGTGGTGTTGACGTAGAGCGTACGGCCATCCACAACACGCGCGTAGACCCCGTCGGGCGTCGCCGGCCCCGGCGTAATGTCCAGGCTGGCGTAAAGCTGGCGGTACAAGAGCCCCATGAGCCGCGGATGCGCGGCCGTGGCGACGTAGATGGCGCGTCCCTTGCCGAAGCGGTTGACCGTGATGGCCGGCACGTTGCCGGCCGTGTTCGCGAAGCGCGCCAGCACGTCGGCGCTGGACGGCTCCAGTACCTCGTAAGGGCCAAGTTCAGCCTTGATTTCTTCGCCGCCGATTGTCGTCTGCAGCGTACCGGCATTGTAGAACGCGTTGGTGCGCAGGCCGAATACGTCGGTCAGGCCGCCGGGAAGTGGTGTGTCGAACCACTGGTTGTTGTCGTTCACCTTGGCCGACTGCGCGGTCATGATGACCGTGCCGCCATCCGACACGAACTTGCGAAGATTCGTCCTCGACGCGGCATCCAGCAGGTACATGCCCGGCACGATCACCAGCCTGTATCGGCTCAGGTCCTCATGGCCGATGTGGATGATGGCCACATCGATGTTTTGCTTGAACAGCGGCTCATATGCGCCGTGCGCCTGCTTCATGTAACCCGGGTTGACGTAAGGCCGCACCGTATTGTTCATGCCTTCCTTCGGCAGGCTGGTGGCGATGATGTTGTCGAACGCGTAGGCGATGGCCACCTTGGGCTCTCGCAGGCGCGGGAAGCCCAGCTTTTCCAGCTTGGCGAAGTCCTTCGCGATGGTAGCGAATTCGTCGAGCTTCCAGGAAGGCCGGTCGTCGTGATCGACCAGGCCAAACAGTGCCTGCTCTTCGCCGCCGTGATGGCTGTGCCAGGTCCATGGCATCACTGCCTGCGCGCCCATCAGCAGGCCGAAGTGCGCCCACATGCGCGAGCGTCCCGGCGTGCCGTAGTAGCCCGGTCCACCCGCAGTAAACTCGTTGAACCAGATCGGCGCCTTCATACCGGCCCGCATCATCGTCGCTTCAAACCCCGCGCTCAGCGGGTCGCCCGGGTAGAAGCCCATCGCGCCATAGCTCGCATACTTGCGGTAGTTGGCCAGCATGTCGAAGCCTTTGCGGCCGGCGCTGTCCCACAGGTTGGAGATGGCGGGCTTGTCCGGCACGTTCTTCCTGCGCACCGCTTCAAGCAGCTCCAGCACTTCAACGGTCTGGTCGGACCAGAAGCGCCGCATGTCGAGGTAGCGCTCGTAGGGGCCAGCGCCCTCGATGTACGGCAGGCGCACCTCATCCCAGGTATTCAGGTGGCGCGACCAGCGTTGCGTCGCCCAGGCCTTGTTCAACGCGTCCACGCTGCCGTACTTGCGTTTGAGCCAGCCGATGAAGCGCTTGCGGTCGGCCTCGGAATACGAGACCATCCCATTCCCGCTCTCGTTGTTGTAGCCAATGGCAAACAGCGCCGGATGTTTTGCGTAACGCCTGGTCATGGTGTCAGCCAGGCGCACCAGCAAGCGCCTGTAGTCCGGATCGCTGGTGTCGTCCATGTAGCGCTCGGCCGGATCAAGCCGCGCCCCGCGTTCGGTGATAATGTCGACGCCAGGGTACTTCTTGTGTAGCCATATTGGCGCCGGTTGGCCCGGAATATCCATAATGACCTTCAGGCCCGCAGCCTGCATCCGGTCCATGATCCAGTCGAACTGGCGGAAGTCGAATTTCCCTTCGGTAGGCTCGAACGCATCCCACGCCAGGTCACCCATGCGCACGACCTTCATACCGGCCTGCTTCATGCGCTGGATGTCGCGTTCAATCTGGTCACGGCCACTGCGGTCGAAGGGTTGGTAGTTGGTGCCGACAAATAGCTGGCCGGCGCCTGGCCATTCGGGATGACCGTCGGCAGTTTGGGCCGAGGCGCCAACGGCGGCGAGGGCGCTTAGCGCCAGCGTGCAGGCGGCAGTGATGCCATTCAATTTCATGAGCATGTCCGATTTTCGTTAGGGATGTCTGCAGCGCATTCTCCGAGAGCTGAATTTGCTCTGCAATTGCGAAAATCGCCAACCAGGGCAACGAATTTGATTCAAAGAAAAACGGAGGCGCGTGGCCTCCGTCGAGCAAGCCTGCCGCCCGATTAGTTGGTGTACAGCACACCGCGACCGTTACCAGCGGCGTAGATCCTGCCGTAGCTATTCCAGTCGCCCGCCATGTGCAGCACGCCGCCGAACTGGTGGCTGTCGTCATTGAAACGCGACCAGGTGGCGCCGGCATCATCGGAGCGGTACACACCCCACACGCCATTAATCACGCCAACCACGTAGACGGCGGCCGAATACGGCGAGCCGGCGGCGGCCTTACCCAGGGTAACCACGGTGGCGCCCTGCACGTCCGGCCAATTGTTGCTGCCCCAGACCGAGGCGAAGGTGGTGAGTTTGGTCCAGGTCGCACCGGCATCGACCGAATGGTACAGCGCATTGCCGTCGGCCAGCCAGACATCGCCTTCCACGTTCGGGTTCACGGCCATCGACGCATTGCCGAAGAACGTCACCATCGGGCTGGTGGCTTTGAACGTGGTGCGCTCGGTGAAGGTGCGGCCGCCATCCGTCGAGGTCCAGAAGTGCGCCGTATCCGACCATTGGTTCCACCATGCGCCACCCGAATCGTAGGCATAAACCTTGTTCGGATTTTTGCGGTCAGCCTTCAGGCGGTAGCTGCGCGGTGCGCCGTTGATCGGTGCCAGCGCCGGCAGGTTGGTCGCGGTCCAGCTTGCGCCACTATTGGTGGTGTAGGAAGGAACCGCATCATTCGGGGCCCAGACCACGTTGTTGCGCGTCGTGACGGCGATGTTGCTCGCGCCGTCCGTCCCGGCGGCGGCCCCTGCCGGCAGGCTGGCAAAGGTGGACCAGGAATTGCCGCCGTCGCCGGACCAATAGCCGGTGCCGATATGGCTGCCGTCGCCGTTGTTGATGACGCCCGCAGCCGCGATGTATTGCGGATCGGACCAGGCGAGATCGGCCGAATTGCCGCTGCTCCAGGCGTTCAGGGGGCCCTTGGTCGGTTTCGTCGCGGGGTTGGTATTGACCCAGGTGCCGATGTCGCCGGCGCTGTTGATGAACTTGTACGATGCGCCAGCCGGCGGCGTGACGAGCGACAGCGTAGCCGTCTCTTCCAGGTTATTGACCTTGAGGCTCCAGCTTGGCGTCGTGGCGGAAGCGTTGAAGGTTTCCCAAATTCCGCCACCGAAGACGTGCATCACGTGATCGCGGTTGGCCGGATCGAGCTCCACGTCGTCTACCCAGCCCGAGAAATCGCCGGGCGCGTTATGCGGCATGCCGGCCGCGATTTCGTGCCAGGCCAGGCCGCCATTGTCGGACAGCTGCACCACCTGCTTGCCGGGATAATCGCTCCAGGTACCGGTGACGCCCAGCGCGATGCGGGCGCCCGGCCCCGTGCCGTAGACGGACACTCCGCCATAACCGCCCTGGGTACTGCTGCTGAGCAAATTCCAGCTTTCGTTGCCGACGGTGCCACCAAATTTGTAGAGGTAGCCGGGGCCGCCTGCGCCTTCGCCGCGGTTCTGGTTGAAGACGATGTAGAAACTGCCGTCGCTGGTGCGCACCATATGGGGGATGTAGAAGCCTGCCGCCTGCGATGGAACCGGCACCGGCGTCCACGTCGCGCCGCCGTTCGTGGACTTGTACAGCACCGACGTCAGGCCGGCCGCGTTGACATAGTCCGGCGCGATGGCGGCATACATGATCCAGGTGGTCGCGCCGCCACCCACGCCCGAGTTGTCGAACATCAGGTGCTCCACGCCCACCGGCGGCGGGTCGCCTGCCAGCGTAACGGTTCCCAGCCCGGTGACCCGGTTCCAGGTCTGGCCCGAGTCCGAGCTTTTCCACAGGCCGGACGTACGCGAGCCGTAGAACATGGTGGACGGATTGGTCGGGTCGAGCTTCAGCCGTTCACCGACAGCGCGGGCGGTGTCGTTGCCCCCCACCTGAAACGGCAGGTTGACCCAGGTCCAGCTGTTGCCGCGATCGCTGGAAATATACAGGCGGCCATTGCTATTGCCCTTGGTGGTATCACCCGCGACAAAATAGACCTTCTGGTCATTGGCCGGGTCGAGCGCCAGGCTTTCAACATCGTGGAACCTGCCCTCGCCTCCGCCGAAGCCCAGGCCATCGGTCAGCGGGATCCAAGTCGAATTGCTCGCGTTCCAGCGGTAGATGCCTCCTACGTCGGTGCGGGCATACAGCAGGCTGCTGTTAACCGGGTGATAGACCAGGCCGGTGACGTAGCCGCCACCGCCCCACTTCACGCTGGTCCAGCTGCCGGCGGCAGAACTGACGACGGTAGCCGCCGTGCTGACTGTTGCGCTGCCGCTGCCGAAGCTTCCGCCGCAGCCGGCCACGACGCTGGCGACCATGGCCGCCAATAATACCGGAACGGTGTACTTTGCCTTGTATTGCAATTTCATCTGTCTTCCTCCACAAGAAATGGCTGTTTGAATAGGAAAACCACCCGCCCCGACCGCACACCGCAGCTGGTGGGAATTGGTGAGTTTCCGAATCCAGACTAATCAGCGCAGATCCATTTCCGGTAGAACTTTCACGCCAAGGCCTTGCATTCTGCTGATAGTTGAAGAGAACGAAGCGCCAGTGTTAGCCAAGGCTTCCATGAAAAAGGGCCCGCAGGCCCTTTTTCACTCCGTTTCCAGCGCCAGCGCCCTGTCGCGATACGCCCTCGGCGTACAACCCAGCTCTCGCTTGAACACCAGGTGCATATACTGGGTCGAGGTGAAGCCGCAGCCCAACGCCACATCGGCAATACTGCGCTCGCCGCATTCCAGCCCCGCCTTGGCGGCATCGAGCTTGAACTGCAGGATGACGTCGTGCACGCTGCAGCCCAGCTCCTGGCGGAAGTAAGCCTCCAGCGAAGAGCGTGACACGCCGACGTATTCCGCCACCTGGTGCGTCTTGATACCCTGGCAAGCGTACTGGCGGATGAAGTGGCGCGCCCGCGCGACGTGAGGATGGCGCACCGCCTGGTGCTGGCTCGATGCGAACACATTGATCCCGGCCGGCGGCATCAGGATGCGCGTATTCGACAGGCGCACCCCATGCAGCATCTGGTCCAGCAAGTGGGCCGCCGTCCGCCCCATTTCCTGCGCGCCCTGGATTACCGAGCTGAGTGGTATGCGGGTCAACATCCTTACCAGCGGGTCGTTATCGATGCCGATAATCGCCACCTGCTCCGGCACTGCGATGCCGGCGATAACACACGCCTGAAGCAGCTGGCGCGCCCTGGCATCGGTCACGGCGACGATGCCGACCGGCTTGGGCAGGCTGCGCAGCCAGGCGATCTGGCCCTCCACCGACTCATCCCAGGCCGAAGCGCTGGTCTCGCAGCCTCGAAAGATCGGCGCTTCCATCTTGTCAGCGTCCATCAAGGTGCAGAAAGCATTTTCCCGCTCCTGGGCCCAGCGATTTTCCTTGGCCTTGGGCAGGCTGAACATGGCAAATCGGTGCAGGCCGACATCGATCAGGTGGTCGCGCGCCAGTTTGATGAGCTTGAAATTATCGGTGGCCACATACGGCAGGCCGCGCGGATATTCGGCTTCGTCCGAGTAGGAGCCGCCAACCGCCACCACTGGAACGTTGCAGCGCGTGAGCGCCGCCGCCACGGCAGGATCGTCGAAATCGGCAATTATGCCGTCGCCCTGCCAATTTTCGATACCCGCCAGGCGCAGGCGGAAATCCTCTTCCAGGAATAAGTCCCACGCCGCCCGGGTGCTGCCCAGATAGGCGGCAATACCGGAAATAACTTCGCGGTCGAAACTCTTGTTTGCATTAAACAGCAGCGCAATGCGGTGTGCTTTCGAAGTATTCATAATCGCCAATCGCCAAACAGGTTTCAGGTGAATGCTAGAAAGCGGCTTTCGCCAATAAGGCGAATTCAGCTGAGCGATTATGTTTGCCGATATCGGACAGGATATTCTTCATGCTTGTCTCCAATTAGCCAGGGTAGCGCCGCAAGGCATCCCCGGTCTTAATCATTTACAATCGTCCCCAATAACGGCCTGCAGCAAGCCGCCATGAATGACCGCGCTAATACAGTTCTGTTTTTATTAGTGGATAGCGGAAGCTAAGCCACAACCCAAGCATAGGGTGACACCCCCGCAAGGCGGTAACGCCACGGGGGGAATTTCTAGCAATGTGCAAAAATTGCGATTAGTTCTGCAGCGAGTGCAAGTGCGTCAGGCGGAAGTTGCGCCTTCGGGGGACGGATTCTCGGCCGGAATGTCGGTCGGAACGGCGGAGTCAGGCGACTCCAACTGGCTGGCCAAGGATCGGAAGGCCTTCGGCGTGCAGCCGTATTCTTCCTTGAACAGCTTATTGAAATACGAAACATTGGAGTAACCGACAGAATAAGCGATTTCCGCTACGGCTGCACCACTTTTTTCTGCCAATAACCTGGCCGCTTCGGTCAACCGCAATTTATTCAGGTAACTGGTAAATGTCATGCCCAGTTCGGTTTTCAGGACCTCGTTGACTTTATTGCGGTTGGTGCCGGTTCCCGACACTACGGATTCCAAGTCCATCTCGGTATTCGTATAATTGGTCGCGATATATCGCAGCACCGTCGCCTTTTCTTTATCTTTGTAAGGCTCCAGGGTTAATTGCCGATAAGCGACCAGTGGCAAATCCTTTTTCATCTTCGCATTCAGGCTGCAGGTCAACGCCTGGGCATGGGCGCGGAAGAACCACAGCGCAAACGCCAGCCAGCTTGCCAACAGGACGATCGCCAGTGCGCCGATATAGCGGTAGTCGCGGCCATTCAAAGTCAGTTCGCTGATGTCCAGGTAGGAATCGACATCCATCGGGCTTTGGCTGCTGGTACCAAAGACTATTTTCGATACCTTGTTCAATTCATAACCCTGATGCGACAAGTCCAGCTTGACCGAATAGAACCACCAGTCCGGGATGGCGAGCCGCGTCAGGTCGAGCGTGACGGGGACGCCCCGCGCATTGCAGGAGAAATACGTCCCCGGCGAGCGATAGGTGAGGAAGTCGCCGACCTTGGAAATCTTGTCGTCGAAGGTGGAGATCCCGAAGATCATCGAATTCGATGGCGCGCACTTGGCCAGGAAGGAAATCTCGCTATAGCGGGTCCAGTTGGCCTGTGCCAACTTGCCCTTGGCATCGTGAAGCAGCATGCCGGCAGAGGTGAAAGGATACTGCCCGACCTTGGTCACTTTGAAGTCGAAGCGAAGCTGGTCGCGCTGCGGGTCCTTGATCCGGGCGGTGGACGTGCCGCCCATCGTCTCGTCCGTGTTGGTCATGAAATGCCAACCCGCTCCGGGCTTGTTTGTCGCCAGCAAAGGAACCGACAAGTAGCTTTGGTAGATCAGGAAAAACGCCAGCAATGCGTCGACGATCACCAGGCCAATCAGTGCCAGCAGCGCCTTCTTATAAAACTCTTGCATTATTCAAAATGGTTGAACTGTCTCTCTCCATGCAATGCCTCTTGCCGGGCCTGCTATTTGCATCATAACAGTTCAACCAGTGAAAGGGGGCCAATCGTGCCCCCTTCCCCGCGTTCAACGCGAGCGGCGCAACGGTTTGCCATTCACGTCGTAGCTGGCCGCTTCCAGATGCACGACGGTGCTGACCGCGCCGGCCCCGGCCGCATCGGCCGCCAGGGTGACTTTGTAGTCACCTTTCGCGACTTTCCAGGTCTTGCTGGCCGAATTGTACATGGCCAGCAGGCGCGGATCGACCATAACCGAGGCTTTGGCTGCGGCGCCAGGCTGCAAGTCGACTTTCTGGAAGCCTGCAAGGCGCTTGGGCGCTTCCCACTTAGCCTTCAACGGCGAGACGTAAACCTGCGCTACCTCCTTGCCAGCCAATTTGCCGGTGTTCTTCACCGTGAACACCGCTTCCAGCACGCCGTTCTTCACGCTAGCGGACAGGCCACCGAAAGCGAACTCGGTGTAAGACAGGCCGTGGCCGAACGGGAACAGCGGTTTCAATCCTTTCAGGTCGAACCACTTGTAGCCGACCGCCGCGCCCTCGTGATAATCGACGTCGAAGCGCTTGTCGGCGACCTCGGGATAGCCGTCCAGCACCGGACGTGGCAGCTGGGACTCGGACGCCGGGAAAGTGGCAGGCAGGTGGCCGGACGGATTGACTTCGCCGAACAGCACGCTGGCGATTGCTTCGCCGCCGCTGCTGCCCGGGTACCAGGCTTCCAGCACGGCCGGTACTTTCGACAGCCATGGCATGGTCACGGGGCCGCCGGTTTCCAGCACCACCACGGTTTTCGGATTGGCCGCGCTCACCGCAGCGATCAATTCATCCTGCTTGCCGGACAGCGAGAGATTCGGCGCGTCGAGCGCTTCGCCGACCCATTGCGTGCCGAACACCAGCACGACGTCGCTTTCCTGCGCCAGTTTGGCGGCGGCCGCCTTGTCGTTGCCGTCGTTGAACGACACCTGCGCCGAAGGTGCGCGCTTCTCGATTGCCTTAAGCGGCGACGACGGGTAATACATGATCGGGCCCGGCCAGATTTTCGGCTCCAGGCCCGGCACCGCATTGCCACCATGCGGGTAGACCAGCGAAGAACCGCCACCGGCCAGCACACCCTTGTCGGCATAGCCGCCAATCACGGCAATGCGCCTGACGGATTTGGCCAGTGGCAGCAAGCCGCCTTCATTCTTCAGCAGCACCATGCCTTCCTGCGCGTCCTTCATGGACACAGCGGCGTGCGCATCGAAGTCGATCGTGGACGGCGCGAAGCTCACCGGATGGTCAACCACACCATTGTCGAACATCGCGTGCAGCACGCGGCGCGCCATATCATCCAGGCGTGCCGGCGGCACCCAGCCATTCAGCACGGCTTCCTTCAGCGGCGCGCCGAAATAGTCGGAAAGGTCGAACGGGAAGCCCGATTGCTGGTCCAGGCCCGCGTTGGCAGCCGGGATGGTGCTGTGGGTAGCGCCCCAGTCGGACATGACCCAGCCCTTGAAGCCCCAGTCCTTCTTCAGCACTTCATTCAGCAGGTAATTGCTCTCACAGGCATACACGCCGTTGACGCGGTTGTAGGAGCACATCACGGAACCTGGCTTGCCCTCCTCGTTCGCGATCTGCAGGGCCAGCAGGTCCGACATGCGGGCCGACTGGTCGTCGATCTTCACGTTCAGGGTGGTGCGGCCGCTTTCCTGGTCGTTCAGGGCATAGTGCTTCAGTGTCGACACCACACGGCTCGACTGGATGCCCTTGATCTGGGCGCCGACCATTTTGCCGGCCAGGAGCGGATCTTCGCCTCCGTATTCAAAATTGCGGCCATTGCGCGGGTCGCGCATCAGGTTTACCCCGCCTGCCAGCAGTACGTTGAAGCCGTACCCGCGCGCCTCGGCGCCGATCATGGCGCCGCCGGCAAAGGCGGTTTTCGGATCCCAGGTGGCCACGGTGTTCAGGCCCGAAGGCAGTGCGGTGGCCGGCCGCACGTGCGGGCCGCCCTGGCTGGCCACGCCGACCCCAGCGTCTGTCTGCCACAGGTTGGGAATGCCCAGGCGTGGCACGCCGTATACGAAGCCGGCCGACTGGTTGTACGACTCTTCCGGGCGCTTGAACTTCTTGGCCTCTTGGTCCATGCCGAAGTAGCCGAAGACCAGCTTCAGCTTTTCGTCCATGGTCATTTCCTTGATCGCCAGCTCGGCGCGCTCGGCGGCGCCCAGCTGCGTATTCATCCAGGGTTTTGCATCCGATGCGGCCAGCGCAGACCCGCAGCACATGGCAACCGCGGCGGACAGGAGACTGATCGTTTTCTTCAATTTCATGGGTTCCTCGAAAAAGGGGGCGGCCTTGGGGCCGCCCCGAAAACTACCGTAAAGGGTAGAGGAGACTACAGGGTACAACAGGGGTACCAGAACGCCGGGCCGGCACCAGCCTGCCGGCGCCCAGGTGAATACGGATAAATCTAGCGCGGCCGGACTGCATCGACGATGGCCTTTATCACATCGGGATAAACCTGCTTGCCTGTCGCTCGGTCGAAAAGGCCCATCTGGTGATTCGCGGCATAGCCGTTGTCCCAGTACATCGGCACCACGCCGCAGCTCCAGGCTGCTTGTGTAATGTACTGGTCCCAATACTTGCGGTTGGTGCCGGCGGGATCGTACTCGGTGCGCAGGATCGCACCGTATTCGCCAAGCAGGACCGGAATGCCTTTATCGATAAAGCCAGTTTTCATTTTCTGGAACTGGGCGTCTGCATGCGCCTCGTTGCCGCCGCCGGATGGATTGGCCGCCTTTCCCCACTTCCAGTGTTGGCTCTTTTCGTCCAGCGCAAAGCTGTAAGGGTCGTAGTAATGGACCTCCATCATCATGCGCCTGGCGACGCTGTCCTTCGGCATCGCTGTATTGCAGCTGTTCGCGTGATCGATGTTGGTATTGAAGGACTGGACCACCAAATGGCGGCGGGTGTTGTTGCCGCCCGTGGCGCGCACGGCGGAGATGAAAGCCTGGTTGAAGCCGTTCTGCACTGCGCAATATTCGGCGGTCGGCGCGTTGTAGTCGTCATCGACCATGACTTCATTGGCGCCAGCAAACAGCAAGGTGTCGTCATGGTTCCTGAAATTGTTGGCGATCTGGGTCCAGAATTTGGCAAGCCTGGCGTTAGCCACGGCTTGCGCAGCGTAGGTCGGCTGCATCCAGCCGCCATCCCAATGGATGTTGATCATGGCAACCAGGCCCGCATGATGGGCATAGTTCACCACCTCAGTCACACGCTCCATCCATTGCGGACTGATATTGTCATCGGCATCTGCGTACTGCTTCCACGACACGGGAATACGCACGCTACGGAAGCCCGCCGCCTTGATGGCGTCGAACAGCGCTTGGGAGGCTTTCAGATTCCCCCAACCGGCCTCGTTGAAATTGCGGCTGCCCCAAACGTAGGCACGACCAGTTGCTTCCAGCGCGTTGCCCAGGTTCCAGCCCGGCGCCATCTGAGACGACAACTGCATGCTGGTCATATCGCGCATGACGCCGACGCGCACGGCGTGCGCCGCCCCCGACTGGAAGCTGGCGCCGCCCGCCTTGAATTTGATCCGGTACCAGTAGACCGTTCCAGGAAGCGCGCTACGGTCGGCATAGCTGGCTGCCCCCGGCTCCGGCTTCGCAACCTGGCTGGCGCTTGCCATGCCGCTGTCGGTAGCTCGGACCAGCTGAAGGTCGCTGGCGCCTCCGTTAACGGTCCATTCCAGGCGGATGTCACTGTCGGTGCCGTTGGCGTTCAGGCATACCACTGCCCCTCCGCCGCTGCCGCAGTTCTGCGCCTGTGCCAATGGCGCCGCGCACAGCACCAGTGCCAGGACCGCATTCGTCAACCCAGGTTTCATCGCCCTATCTTCCCCCTTGTTCCAGTCTGCATTGTGTTTGCTGCACACTGACGCCGCAATTGCAAAAAGCGCCAACGCGGAAAATGAAATTGCACAGACCGCGCATAAAGCATTGGCTTGCAGCGATAGTATCCACACAATGGGGGCATTGGAAAACAACCCGGGAAAATCTTCAATGCTTCGACAGAAACGACTCCTTTCAGCGCTGGCGCTGACGTTCGCAGGCGCGGCTTCGGCCCAGGCTCCCTCCCCGGCTGTGCCTCCCCTGCCCACCATCCTGTATGGCACGGCCTACTACCATGAGTACATGCCTTACGAACGGCTCGAGAAAGATGTGCAGATGATGAAGGCCGCCGGCTTCAATGTCGTGCGACTGGGCGAATCGACGTGGAGCCTGTGGGAACCGGAAGACGGACGCTTCGAGTATGCCTGGATGGATCGCGTGGTCGACGCCATGGGCAAGGCCGGGATCAAGGTCATCATGGGTACGCCAACCTACTCCATTCCAGCCTGGATCGCCCGGCAGAACCCTGAAATCCTGGCCCGCAAGTTCAACGGCGCGCAGAATATGTACGGCATGCGACAGAACATGAACACCGACTCAGCCGCCTACCGCTTCTATGCCGAACGCCTGATCCGCAAGATTACCAGCCATTACAAGGACAACCCGAACGTGATCGGCTGGCAGGTGGACAACGAAACTGGCAGCTATGGCGCGGCTAATGACGATGTATTCGTGCGCTTCCAGCGCCATCTGGAGAAGAAATTCGGTACGCCGGAGAACCTGAGCAAGGCATGGTTCCTCAATTACTGGGGCCAGGACCTGCATTCATGGACCGACCTGCCGCGCCCTGACGCCGCGCAGAGCACGGGCTACAAGCTGGAATGGTCTCGCTGGGGTCAGATGCGCGTGACCGACTTCCTGCATTGGCAGGCGAAACTGGTGCGCGAATGCGCATCGGCGCGCCAGTTCGTGACGCACGATTTTGCAGGTTCCATGCACAGCGACGTCAATGAGGAAGCGGTATCTGCCGCACTCGACATGCCGGCGGTGAACATCTACCACTGGGGTCAGCGCGAATACTATAACGGCGCCGACCAGACCCTGCAAGCGGATTTCACCCGTTCGCTCAAGCGCAATAACTTCCTCGTCACAGAAACCAACGCACAGACCACAGACTGGAGCTCCTCGTTCCAGTACCCGCCTTACGATGGCCAGTTCCGGCAGGATGTGTACACCCACCTGTCCAACGGCTCGAACATGGTCGAATACTGGCACTGGTCCTCAATCCATGCCAACCAGGAGACTTACTGGAAGGGCGTGCTTTCGCACGATATGGAACCGAACCGCGCCTACGCCGAAATGAGCCGAACAGGACGCGAGCTGCAGAAGATCGGCCCGCGCCTCGTCAACCTGAAACTGCATAATGACGTCGCTATCCTGTGGAGCCGCGATTCGCTGAATGCACTCAACGACATGCCTTTCGCCAAGGACTCCCAGTGGGGCGGCGGCGGCGGCAAGGCCGATTACGGGTCGCTGGTGCGCCAGATGCATCGCGCCCTGTACGATATGAAGGTCGGCGCCGACTTCGTATTCCCGGAAGTCCAGGACTTTTCGCAATACAAGCTGCTGATCGTTCCTGCCCTGTACGTGGCCGATGAAGCATTGTTGAAGCGCATTTCCGATTACATCCGCAAGGGTGGCCGTGTGGTGATGACCTTCAAGAGCGGATTCACCAACGAAAACGCGGCAGTGCGCTGGTCCATGGCGCCGGGGCCGCTGCGCGAGGCGCTGGGCTTCCATTACCAGGAATTCTCCAACCTGGCGCAGCCGCTGACGCTGAAGGGCGATCCATTCCAGGCAGGCGGCGACAACAAGGTGCAGTACTGGGCCGAATTCCTCCAACTCGATACCGCCAAGGCCCTGGCCTACTACGACCATCACTTCTTCGGCCGTTGGCCGGCCATTACGCAGAACCAGTACGGCGCCGGAAAAGTGATCTACGAGGGAACTTACCTGACGGACAAGCTGCAGAAGGCAGTGCTGAAATCGGCGCTCGACGATGCGGGGCTGCCGGGGCCTGACCAGCAGTTGCCGGCCCAGATTCACACACGCAGCGGCACCAATGATTACGGGAGGACGGTACGCTATTTCTTCAACTACTCCGGCGCCGCCGCCAGCTTCAAGTATCAGTACAAAGGCGGCACCGACCTCTTGACTTCCCGCACGGTCAAGTCCGATGACACCGTCAATCTCGGCCCTTGGGACCTAGCGATTGTGGAGGAAACTCGCTGAAAAGGAGCGCCTCGATATCGGGGCGCATCGCTTGCGCCAACAGCTCGTAGCCCTTCTCCGAGAAATGCAGGAGGTCGGGCTGCAGCTCCCTGGACAGCACGCCGCCTTCGCCCATGAATATGCCGCTGTAGTCATGGAAGAAGACATTCTTGCCATTCCCCAGCGCCCTCACCTTCTGGTTCAACGAGATAATGCGCCGACGCTCATCCGAATCCGGCGCGCCTTCCGGCAGCACGGCATTGAGCAGGATGCGCGCTTGCGGGTATTGCAGGCGCAGCTTCGCCACGACCGCCTGGATGCCGGCAAATACCTCCTCGGAGCCTTCGCTGCAAAGGTTGATATTGTTTACGCCGATCATCAGCACGACGAGCTTCGGCTTGAGCGCTGCGATGACGGGATCCTGCAAACGCCACAGCACGTTGCCGGTGTGGTCGCCGCCGATACCGAAGTTGGCCGCCTTGAGTTGGCCGAAGTTCTTGTCCCACAGTGCTTTCGGCCACATCTCAGTAAGTGAATCGCCGACGAACATGACATCGACGTCACCCTTTGCGGCACGCGCCACCTGGTCGGAGAACATCTGGTGCCAGCGTTCGACCGACATCCACGGATATTCGAAGTGGCGCTCGGCGGGAATCGTGGCGCAGTTTCCTGCCCGCGCCGATTGGGTAGTGCAAGCAGCCAGCAGCAGGCATGCGCGCGCCGTTTTAAAGATAGTCATAGGTCTATTCCGACAGTAGTGTTTTTAATATTGGATCCATGCTTCGCGCCCAGATTTCATAGCCTTTTTCCTGGGGATGCAGAAGGTCCGGCATCACGTCGCGCGACAATGTGCCGTCCGCATTCAGCAGCGCTGCATTGATGTTCGCAAAAAATACTCTACGCCCATCCGCGTAGTTCGCAATGATGGCGTTGACGCCCTCATTCAACCGCCGCAGCAAGGCCGACGGCTGTTCCTCGCGGGGGAAGACTGCCAGCAAAAGCACTTTCGTCTTCGGCAGGCGGCTATGCAGCTCGTCAATGATAGCCTTGACGCCCGCGGCAGTGGCGGCAGGATCGTCGTTGCGGTCGCCGGTATTATTGGTGCCGATCATCAGCACAGCCACTTTGGGGGCAATGCCATCCACCTCGCCATGGCGCAGTCGCCACAGTACATTTTCCGTGTGGTCGCCCCCGAAACCCAATGCCACGGCGTCGTACTTCGCATAATAGCGCTGCCAGACCGACTGCCCCGCCTTTTCCCAACCCTCGGTGATCGAGTCGCCGATGAAGACAATCCTGGGCGACTTGCCTGCCGCCCTGAGCTTGCGGATCTCCTCCAGCTTTTGCGCATGGCGCGTCAGCCAGCCGGACAAAGCCCAGGCATGCCCTAAGGGCTCCGCCGTCAGCGGTTGCGCGCGATAGTCGGTGCAGACCTGATTCGGCTTGCCGTTGCGGACGAATTTAATATCAGCGAGTGCCACCTCCCCGCTGCCGTTCGCTTCCAGCGCGAATGGCGCGCCCACTTTGCCGAAATCGTCGTCCCGGCGCGCAAAACAGGAGAGCGCGAAGGAAAGATGCTGCCAGCCTTTTCCCTGCAAGGCCTGTCCCGGCAGCACAAACGGGACCTTGCGATAGCATTCCTGCCCGCAGCGCATGACAATGTAGATGCCGCCCTTTTCCAGATTCTGGACGTTGATGTCGAATTCCAGCGTGCCGCTGGCGGTGTAGGACCGCAAGTCCAGCGGTGCACCACCGTCAAAACGCAGGCTGGTGTACCACACACCTTTCCATTGCAAGGCAAGCGCGCCTTGACGGCCAGCCACCTCATCAACCCGGATGCCCGCCATCCCGGCCGGCGCTGCCTCAAGGCCGCCGATTGAGACGCTCCATGAAGGTAGCGGCCCGCCGGAATACAGGGCAATTTCACCGGCGTCTCCGGCATGTGCGGCGGATGCCCCGGCGACCAGGGCCAGGAGCGCGGAAAAGTGTCGTAGGATTCTCATCCTGCGATTTTGCTGCGGCCCATCCCGCCGGCGCAATTATGAAAATCACCAGGCGCCGGAACGATTTTCGGCAAATTCGGACGATCGGTTCCGGAACGGCACATCCAGCGCCTGGTGAGCTGCGGCGCCTGCCTCGCGCTGAGGTGCCAGCGCCGTTCCATTTCAGATCTTCAACGGCGCAATCTGCGAAGCCGGCGAGTCGATTTGCACTGCGATCACGGTATCAATCGCGTCACGGGCCGTAGCGGGCAGCGTCAGCGAGATACCGTCCACTGCCTGGCTATATTTGACCTTTTCTCCCGAAAGCAGCGTCGCGCGAACAATCTTCGCGGGCAGCGCCGGCAAGGTCAGCTTGTCACCGGGCCATTGCAGCACATGCACGTATATGATGTTGCCTTTGTGCGTCGAAGCGCCGTAAGCGCCCGGCAGGAATGGACCGCCGCGTGTGCCGTAGATGCTCTGGCCGTGCTTGTCCAGCCAGGCCCCGATCTCGCGCAGGCGCTGCGCCTGGTCCGGATCGATCCTGCCATCCGGCCCGGGACCGACATTCAGCAGGAGGTTGCCGTCTCGCCCTGCAACATTGGCAAGCAGCTGGATGTAATGCTTCAGCGGCTTCGGTTTCATGTTCGGCTGGTAGCCCCAGGCGCCGGCAATGGTGGTACACAGCTCCCAGGGGTGGGTATTATCGAACTCGCCCAGCGCGCCGTCGCCTTCGCGCGAATGGAAGTCTTCCGGCATGTCGGAGCGGCCATTGACCACGACCTGCGGCTGCTTCTCACGCAGCTTGCTGTACACCTGGTCGGAGCCCCAGCTAAAGCCACCCTTGTAATGCTTGCCGTATGGGCGCTTGACCCACCCTACGCCCCATTCCGCGCCATCCCAGTCGCCGCCGAAATTGAGCCAGTCCATTTCCCCGCCGTCAAACCACAGCACGTCAAGCTTTCCGTAGTTGGACATCAGGAGGTCCATCTGGCGGTGATACTGGACGCGCATCGCCTCGGCACTTTCGCGCTGCAGGTCGGGGAAGAAGAAGCCAGGGAAGCGCCAGTCAAGCGGCGAATAGTACAGCCCCACGCCAAGGCCGGCGTTGCGCACGGCCTTCACATAATCCGCCACAAAATCGCGGTGCGCCGCGCTATTGACGCTGGTGAAAGGATTGTCGCCATCATCGAACATGGCGAAGCCGTCGTGATGGCGCGCCGTCATCACCATATATTTCATGCCGGCCGATTTGGCAAGTTGCGCCCACTCGTCCGGATTGAAGTGGTCCGGCTTGAACTGGTCGGCAAGTTTGGCGTATTCGCCTACCGGGATTTTCTCGTTCCACTGAACCCATTCGCCCCGACCGGGGACGGCATACAGGCCCCAGTGAATGAACATGCCGAAGCGTGCCTGGCGCCACCAGTCTATGCGGTCCGCTTTGGGCTCCGCTGACATAGCCGACAAGCCGATGGAAGCGGTCATCAACAATGATGCCGCCAGAATGAATGGTTTTATGAGTTTCATGATTAGGCCGCCGGTTGGCGGAAAATAAGCTGCGAAAAATGGTACAGACTCTCGGCCCAGCTCTCGCGGTCATGCCCATATCCATCGACATGCCAGACATGCGGCACGTTGTGTTGGCGCAGCGTACGATGGAATTGCTGCGAGACGCCTATCAATCCGTCCTGGTTTCCGCAGGCCAGGTACAGCAGCTGCAGCGGGGGTTGTCCCGCTGCGAACTGCGGCAACAGGCTGGCGGCCGCACGCGCATTGGGTGCCGCTGAAAATCCCGCCACCGCGGCAAACGTATCGACGTGGCTAAGGCCGAAATTCAGTGCTTGCCCGCCACCCATCGAAAGGCCGGCAATTGCGCGGGCGCCGCGCCGGGCAATCGTTGGATAGGCCCGGTCGATGGCCGGGACCAGCGAGTCGATCAAATCGCGTTCGAAATTGGCGAATCCGGCGACGTGCTCCGGCGAGAATTTGCGCTCTTCCGGCCAGGGCCGGTCATCCGGCAACGCACGCCCGTTGGGCATGACAACAATCATTGGCACAGCCTTGCCGGCGGCGATCAGGTTGTCGAGAATTGGACCGGCGCCCACGTACGCAGGCCATTCCTGGTGGGTGCCGGCCAAACCATGCAGCAGGTACAGCACCGGATAGCGGCGCTGCGGGGAGTAGTCCGCAGGCAGGTAGACGCTGGCCTTGCGGCGGGTTCCGGTCACCGCTGAATCGTAGCTGAATTCCACGATGGCCCCTTGCGCGACGCCAGGCTGGCTATTGGAAAATCCGGCGGGCGGGGCCGGGAAGGCGCGCACGTCGTCGGCCGCCAGCGTAATGGGAGGCGGGGCCATGCCCGGCCGCTCAGGGTTCGCGGGGGCGGGTTGCGGCGGCGGCAGCGCGCATGCGGTGGCCAGCAGGCTGGCAGCAGCAACGGAAGGGAAGCTGTATCGCATCATCTGGCGTATCGGCGGTCAATAATGCGCCTGATTCTGGGCTGCGCACCGATGAGCGGCAATTCCAATAATCACCAAACGCCGCTACGATTTTCCCCAGCCTGGATGCATCTGGCGGATTTCATTGGCCGCATTGGCGAATTTCGGCATTGCGCCGCGCCGGTACGTTTCGCAACATGCGTGCATGGAAAATACCATTGTCTGTTTCGGCGAGCTCCTGCTCCGACTGTCCGCGCCGGCGGGCCAATTGATGCTGCAAACGCCGCATCTCGACACCTGCATCGGCGGCGCGGAAGCCAACGTCGCCGTATCGCTTGCGCGCCTGGGACACGGCGTATCGATGGTCAGCTGCCTGCCCGAAAACGCGCTCGGCATCGCCGTCCGCGACGGCCTGCGCCTGCATGGCGTGGACACCCGCGCGATCCGCTTCGCCCCGGGCCGCCTCGGGATGTACTTCCTGACCCCAGGCGCCGTGCTGCGTCCCTCCGAGATCATCTACGACCGCGCCGGATCGGTATTCGTCGAAACAGAACCCGACGCCTATCGCTGGCCGGAGTTGTTGCAGGGGGCAGCCTGGCTGCACGTTTCCGGTATCTCGGCGGCAACCGGCGTCCGAGGTGCACAAGCGACGCTGTCCGCCATGCGCGAGGCACGCGCCTTGGGCATCAAAGTTTCCTTCGATGGCAACTACCGCGCATCGCTATGGGCCGCGCGCCATTGCGACGGCACCGATGTGCTGCGCGAACTGATGCACCATGCCGACCTGGCATTCGCCGATCAGCGCGACTTCGCTTTGCTGCTTCAGCATCCGGACCTCGGCCAGTGCAGCCGCGACGAGGCCACGTCAGCGGCATTTGCGGCATTCCCGAACCTGTCGATGGTCGCGGCGACCTGCCGCACCCAACTCGCCAACGATCGCCATGACCTCAACGCCACCCTCTATACGCGCAGCGGCGCGGTCCAGGCGCGCGGGTACGAGCTGCACGGGATTGTCGACCGTATCGGTACCGGCGATGCGTTCGCCGCCGGCGTGCTGCATGGCCTGCTGCGCGGCTGGAGCGAAGACAAAATCCTCGACTTCGGCCTGGCAGCTGCCGTCGTCAAACATTCGATCGCCGGTGACTTCAATCCGGCGGATGAAGCGCAGATTGAAGCGGTACGCAAAGGGTCGCTCGACGTGCGCCGCTAATGCCCGCAAGGCGCGGGCTTGAGGAATATTGTCTGTTGTATTGACGTTTTTTGTAATTGCCGGTCGACGCCGGGACTTGCAACATATAAGTGCTGTCGCCCCTATCGCGCTCTTGCGCGGCGCCCCGCGAGAACCGTGGTGCTTGCGACAAGCCGTTCAAATAAATCATTAGAGGAACAAATCATGAGGAGACAAGCGATGAAATCCCACGTTTCGGTGGCTGGGTTGGCCTGCGTGACGCTGTTGAGCGCCTGCGGTGGTGGTGGCGGCAGCAGCGGTGACGGCACCAGCACCGCTGCTACGGGCAGCAAATTCCAGTCGATCGACTTCGGCTACCCTGGCGCGCGCGCCCTGGCGACAGATCCCGCGCCGCTGCTTGCAACGACGACTTCGAATCTGGCGATCACCTTCAGCTCCAATACGCCAGACGTGTGCAAGGTCGCCGACGGCAAGCTGGTACCAATCAAGCCTGGCGAATGTTCGATCACGGCAAGCCAGGCCGGCGACGCCACATATGCGCCCGCCTCTTCTCAGCAATTGTTCAAGGTTATCAAGAAAGAGCAGGCGATCACGTTCGAGTCGCCAGGTTTCCAGGACATCAACGCCCAGCCGGCAGCGCTGGCCGCCACTGCCAATTCCGGCCTGGCAGTCAGCTATACCAGCACGACGCCTGCCGTCTGCACCGTCAGCGGCAACACCCTGACCTTGCTGTCGCGGGGCCAGTGCGGATTGACGGCATCCCAGGAAGGCGACACCAACTATGCTCCAGCCCTGCCGCAGATGGTTGCCTTCACCGTGGGCGATGCACCTCCGCCGGTGCTGACCTTCCTTTCCGGCTATGCATCGACCAGCGCGACGCTCGAGGGCGGCGCCATCAACACCTACGCCGGCAGCAATATCGACGGCTGGTGGTGCAGCGACGCGAACTGGTGCGGCTCGAGCGCCACCGCGGACACATTTAAATTCCATTACCTGATTCAGACCAAGGATCCCAACCACGTCAACAACGACGGCTGGATCGGCGCCTACAGCGGGGTCACCATCGTTGCAGCGGGTGCCAACATCAGTACCACCGGCAATACGACAACTGGCATCAAGATCGACAAGCAAACCTCACTCAAGTTCAACCTGGGCCAGAACGATGAATGGTTCGAATCCAAAGGAGGCGTGAAGGTTACGCTCGTCCTCGGCCACTTCGCCAACAAGGCTTCGGACAACAACAAGGCCTGCAACGTTTCCGTGAACGCTGTACTCATGCCGAAGAGCGCAGCAGTGCAGAAGTACGAACTGCAGCTGGCGAGCTTCATTGCGATGGGCGAGAAGTGCGACCTGAATGGACTGGTCCCCGCCACTGAGCTGGCGACCTACCCGATCGTGGCCATTGATTTCTCACCCGCAGGCACCAACACCTCGGTATTGAGCACCACGGCGGCCAGCCCGACCTATCCAACCGAGATCACCCTGAGCGGCGCGATCACCTTGCAATAACAGGTTAACGAACAAATTTTCTTGAGGGAGTATGAAGTGATGCGGAGACAAATCAAAAGAACCGCGCTGTCCATGGCGGTCGCACAAGCAGTGCTGATCGTGGGAGGCGTAGCCCACGCACAGGAAGCAGAAACCACGCCGACAATCGTCGTCAGCGGCCAGCGCGCGGCGATGCAATCGGCACAGAAGATCAAGCAGTACTCGGACGAGATCGTCGAAGCGGTGGTAGCCGAAGAAGCGGGCAAGCTGCCCGACAAGTCGATCACAGAAGTTCTGCAGCGCGTAGTCGGCATTACCATCGACCGAAACCGCTCACGCGGCGACCCGGAGCACTTTTCCGTGGAAGGTTCAGGTATTTCGATCCGCGGCCTGACCTGGGGCTCGTCTACCCTGAACGGCCGCGAGTCCTTTTCCGCCGGCTGGCCTGGCCGTGAGCTGAGCTGGGGCGACGTGCCGCCGGAACTGATGTCCGCGGTCATCATTCACAAGAACCCTCCGGCCAGCCTGATCGAGGGCGGCGTCAGCGGCCAGGTCGACCTGCGTACTGCCCTGCCTTTCGACTACAAGGATGAGAAGTTCGCGTTCTCGGCCAACGGCAACTACAACCAGCTGGGCAAGCAGAAGTCGCCTGGCGCCTCGGCCCTGTACTCGAAGCGCTGGAACACCGGCAGCGGCCAGTTCGGCGCCCTGATCGACCTGTCCTTCAACCGCACCAACACCCACAACGACACGGTGCAGATGGATGCTTTCTATCCACGCACTATTGAAGAAAACGGCCCCACTATCTGGGCGCCGAAGTCGGCGTCCTGGCGCCGCAACCTCGGCGAGACCAACCGTGCCGGTGTCTACGGCGCACTGCAGTGGAAAAACGACAAGGTCGAAACCGCCCTCACCTATTTCCATTCGGGCTACAAGGAACAAAGCGAGGAATACGCCTTGTACAGCGGCGTAGAGAATCCGTACAAATCCAGAATTCAAAATGCGGTCCTGGACGCCAACGGCGTGCTGCAATCGGGCACCTACTCCTATCCGATCGGCGGCCTGGGGGCCAACAACTTCGCAGCCGGCGGCTTGAACTTCAACTCCAACACCGGCTTCGCCGACCGCCGTTCGCAGACGCGCGAAATCGCCTGGAATACCAAGTGGAAGGTCAACGACAGCTGGTCAGTCCAGAATGACCTGCAGTGGGTGCATTCGACCAACAAGAACTTCTCCACCAATATGGCGATGGTCACGTACGTGCCGAGCATGAACATCTCGACCACGGGCGCCCCACCGGAGATCAGCTTCGACCAGCCGGCCCGCGACTTCCTGTCCAATCCGGGTAACTACTACCTGGACCACATGATGCCTAGCCTGAGCAAGGCGTCCGGCGACTTGTATGCATGGAAGCTCGATGCCAAGCGCCGTTTCGACCATCCGGTGCTGCGTGACCTCGGCTTCGGCGTGCGCATGACCGAGCGTTCGGCGACCAACATCAAAGCCGGCGGCAGCGGCTGGTACAGCGTGGCCGAACCCTGGAACGTCAAGACCACCAGCATTCCAGGCCGTCTGCCCAACTCGACCGACCAGCAGAGCTGGCAAAGCCGCGGCAGCTTCGGTTACCTGAGCGATCCGCGTTACGCGGCGCTGGTGCCGAGCCAGATGGTTAATTTCACCAATTTCTTCAACGGCAAGACCACGCTGCCGCCCTCGCTGGTGATGCCGGCCATGGCCTTCACCAGGGATTATCCAGGCGCCTACCAGCAGTCGACCCAGATCCAGAAAATGGAATGCGAGGATGGCAACCAGCTCTATGGCAGCACCAATGATTGCTCGACCGCCGGCAATAGCTGGAAGCCGCTGACCTTCGACGGCGACCCGGCCAACACCGGACGCCAGAAGGAACGCACCCAGGCCGCTTACGTGACGGCGCGCTTCGGCTTTGACGAATGGCGCTTCCCGGTGGAAGGCAATGCCGGCCTGCGCGTGGTGCGTACCAACACCATGGCCCATGGCTATACCGTGTTCAAGCCGAACTACGGCGACAATCCACGGCCGGAAATCCCGCTGTTCGGCACCATCGACGAACCGCTGGAAGCCAGCCACAAATACACCAACTACCTGCCAAGCCTTAACCTGAAAGCTGACCTGACCGACAAGCTGCAGGCCCGCTTCGCATTCGCGAAAGCCATGTACCGCCCGGGCTTTGGCGACCTGCGCGAGTACATCACGCTGAACCAGAATGTCATCGACAACCCCAACGACCGCTCGGTGCAGAACATCACCTACACCGGCCGCGCCGACGGCAACGTCAACCTGAAGCCGATCACGGCCAACAGCTACGACCTGTCGCTCGAGTGGTACCCGGGTAATGGATCCTCGCTGACTTTGGGCCTGTTCCACAAGAAGGTCCACGACATCATCCTGCCGTCGGCTTACACCCGCAGCTACAAGTCGCTGGACGGCAACGACCAGAGCTTCCTGATCACGGCGCCGGATAATGCCGCCGACGGCAAAGTGAGCGGGGTGGAAATCGCCGGCCAGACTTACTTCGACCACGTGCCGGGCCTGAATAAGCTGCTGCCGGAATGGGCCAAGGGCTTTGGTATCTCCGGCAATTACACCTATATCCGCAGCAAGCAGGACCTGCACCACCCGTTCGATTTGCAGTACTGCCCATCCTCGAGTGCGTTCAACAATAGTTCGCTGAACCTGTATGGCTGCGACACGAACGGCCTGCCGTTCACCGAGCTGCCGATCATGTATCTGTCCAGGAATGCCTACAACCTGGCCTTGCTGTACGACCGCGGCCCCTTGTCGATGCGCCTGGCTTACAGCTGGCGCGGCCGCTTCCTGCAAGGTGTGACCGTCAACGGTACCCAAGGCTCGGACGGCACCAGTGCCGATCCGGCCCGTCCTGACATGCATGATGTGGGCTGGGGCCTGCCGACCTGGCAGGAGGCCATGGGCCAGCTCGACCTGGGTATCGACTACAAGCTGACAGACCGTTTCTCGGCCAGCTTCTCGGCAAGCAACCTGACCGATGTTGTGGTCAAACAAACGCAGCAGCAACACATCGGTGCCGTCGGCCGAGCCTGGTTCGAGCCAGGCCGCAGCTACCGCATTTCGCTGCGCTACTCCTTCTAAAGTGTCCCGCCTCGCTCCCGCCACAGTCCCTAAGGATTGCGGCGGGAGTTTTTTTTACGGCCTGCCGACCACGATACCGCGGCCTGCGGTGCTCATGTAGACCACGCCAAAGGTGTTCATGTCGCCCACCACGAACCTGCCGTTGCCGACACCGCCATACTGGTGCGCATTGTCGTTAATGCGGGTCCAATTGGCGCCGGCGTCCGTGGAACGGAACAAGCCGCGCACACCGCCGACCGTACCCCAGATGTAGACCGTCGGATAATTTGCGCCGCTGGCAGCCTTGCCGAAACCGACCGCGCTGCAGTAGCTGACGTTGGCCAGGGTGCTGAATTGCCAACCCGAGCTGGTCGTGCGTGCCAGTCCCCCGCCGTACAGCGGCACCCAGATATCGCCTTCGCGGCCCGGCGCGGCGCGGATCACGTCCGAACCCCAGGCGGCCAGCGTGTTGAATTTCCAGAACGAGGCGCCGGCATCGGTGCTGATCATGAAACTGCCATCGGATGGGCTGTATACGTAGAACTTACTGGCATTGGCCGGATCGGCCACGGGACGCGCATTGTTCACGCCAAGCCCTCCCACGGCCGACCAGCTACCACCCATATTCGTCGAGCGGTACGTGGTCGTGGAATTCTCCGGGCTATGCAGCAGCGCCGAGCCGCTGGCCGACAGGGCCACCTGGCCTTTGCTACCGTTCATCCCTACCTGGTTCCAGTTCACGCCGCCGTTGGCCGATGTGTACATATTGGCCCCGACCCGCACCGCCAGGCTGGTGTTGGCATCGGCCACCGCCAGTCCGGTGGTGGTGCCCATGCGCGGTTCATACATTGGATTGGTGTAGGTGAAAGTGTTGAAATGCAGCAGGCCATCAACGTCGCCCAACGCCGACAACACCGGGCCGCCGGGAATGCTGACCAGGTTCAAAGGCACCGTCTCCTCCAGGCCCTTGGTGTTGAAGGTCCAGGTGGTGGGCACGGCATCGATATCGCTGGTCTTGAAAATCCCGTTGCCCGAAGTGACCCACACGGCTTTTGTGTTGAACGGGTCGAAAGCCACCGTGCCGGCCCAGTGGATCGAGCCGTTGCCGATCCAGCTGATGCCGCCGTTGTCGCGGGCGAAGCCGCGTGCGATCACATCAGTCCAGCTCGCGCCGCCATTGGTCGTGATGTAGATCCGGTCGCCCCAGGCTCCGCCCTGCGCGGCGTATTGGTTGGTCGTCGAAGCAACCATGCGCTGGGAATTATTAGGATCGACACTGATGCCGCTGAACGCACGCGTTACGCCCGCCGGGGTGATATTGGTCCACGCCCCGTTGGCGATCGTGTACTTCCAGACCTGGCCGTTGTCCATCGGCTCAGTTCCCGACTGGTTGCCGTTCGGTCCCGCGCCGTTGCCATAGGTGACAATCAGGTTGCCTGCACCGTCGAACGCCGCACGCTGCGGCATCAGCCCCGAAGGCGCACCCGACACGGCGGAAAACGAAGCGCCGGCATTGTCGCTGCGGTAGAAGTTTGCGCCGACGGAACCATAGCGCGACACCCCGACGAACAAGCGCTGCGCGACGCCGCCCGAGACGCTTGACGGATCCGCCATGACGACGCTGATGCCGTTATCGTTCGGCGTGGTCGTCACGTTCAGCGCGGTCACGCGCGACCAGGACGAGCCGGAATTTGTGCTTTTGAACAGTCCATTCCAGCGGGTGCCCACGTACAGCACACTGCTGGAGCCCGGATCGACCACCAGGCGTTCGCCGTTTTGCCGCCCCATGCCGTTGCCATGTGCCTTGAACTGGCTGCTCACATCGACGGTGGTAAACGTAGCGCCATAATCGGTCGAACGCAGGATGGCGGTCTTGCCGCCGTTGAAGTAGCTGATGCCGGCCAGCATATAGATATTGCGCGCGCTCTTGGGATCGACGGCCAGCGACTCGACGCCAAGGTAGCCGGTCTGGTCGTCAGCCACCCAGTCCAGCAGCGGGACCCAGCGGCCGTTCGCGTTATCCCAGCGGAATGCCCCACCGACGTCAGTGCGCGCATACACGACGCCTGATTCGGTTTTGCTCGGTATGATGGCCGACACGAAACCGCCGCCGCCAATGGCGACCGTGTCCCAGCTATAGGCAGCGGCAGGCTGCTGCGCTGCCAACAGCACCACCCCGAAAGCCGCGGCCTGCACGGCCGCGCTCCGGAGCATTGATCTGATCCACTTCATTTGATATGTCTCCAATAAATTTGACTGCATGTGGAATAAAAGAAAAGCCTGAAGGCAGGCAGGCCGCAGGCGCGTATCCCCGCTCCCCCGAACAGGCGGCGAGAACGCTTAAAACATATAGGAAAGAGGGTCGCCGCACGCCTGCCTGGGCGCGCTTTGAGTTAAATCATTGTTGCCGTTGGCCGATTTCGTAATGCGCCAGCTCACGGGTTTGGACCGCTTGCAACAGGGTCCTGCGTGCCGACGCAAGGTGGACACGCATTGCGTCCAATGCTGCCGCAGTGTCGCGGCGCGCGAGGGCTTGCAGGATTTCGAGGTGCTCATGCACGGCGTACTCGTTGCGCACCCTTTCGGTGCCCTTGTCCCATTGGTAGTGATAGTGGAAAACCAGCGAGACAATGTCGTAAAAACCCTGGGCAAAGCGATTGTCCAGGCAAGCTATCAGGAAGGTGTGGAAGTCACGGTCAAGCGCCGGGAAGTCGTGATGGCGGGCCGGCATGACGGCACCGAGCTGTTCGTGCCTCGCGATCAAGCGGCAAAGCTCGGCATGCGCCGGGTCGTCCGCGGACAGCGTCGCAAAACGCTCGATCGCGGCCAGCTCGAACATTTGTCGCACCTCGGCCACTTCCATGGCAAAATCGCGATCGAAAGCGCACAGGCGCCAGCCCCCTTGCGGCTTCTTGCGGATCAAGCCATAGCGCGAAAAGCCGATCAGGAACTCGCGTACGCTGATGGTACTGACGCCGGCCGCGCGCGCCAGATGGGCCTCCGAAAATTCTGTGCCGGGCGGCCAGTCGCCATGATAGATCAGTTCCATCAGCACCTGCCTTACGCGCTCGGTACCACTTTGCAGATCGGCGTCGTCAAAGTAGTCCGCCTGCAGTGGCTTGCGCAGCAAGCGGCGATCCCGCATTCCGCAGATCAGCCCACGCGCAAAAAAGTGGGCGATGGCGCTGCGCACTGCGCTGCGGCTACCTTCGCCGAGGGCTGCCAGCCGATGTTCGGTAGGCAGAGCTTCGCCCACCTGCACGCTTTCCGCAATATGGTCCAGCAGCAGGTTGACGCTGCGCCTCGAGACGGTCGGGGCACGTGCCATGGGATGCCTCAGCCTCCCGACAGGGTACGGTGCACGCGTGCCAAGTGCCCGCGCATCGCTTGCCGCGCGCCGGCTTCGTCGCCTGCCGCGACAGCGCTGAAAATGGCCCGGTGATCCGCCAGTGTGGCGGCGCCCAGTTCTTCGGTACGGTAGTGGTGCTTGAGGCGATGGGCCATTGCGCCGCGCTGGTTCCACAGGTACTCAATGACCGCCACCAGGGCCGAATTCCCTGCTGCACGGGCCAATGCCAGGTGAAATCTGCGGTCGGCCGCTTCATGGCTGGCCGGGTCGGCATAGTTGCGCTCCATGTCGAGCATTGCGGCCAGGATTGCATCCAGGCCGGCGTCGGTGGCATTGCGTGCGGCCTTGGCTGCGACTTCCGCCTCGATCATGCGCCGCGCCGCAAGCACCTCGAACGGCCCGGGGCCAGTCTCGGCGTCGGCCGCGACGACCTGCCTGGCGCCGGTGACGTATACACCGGAGCCGCTGCGCACTTCGATCAAGCCGCCGATTTCCAACGCAACAAAGGCCTCACGCAATGAGGCGCGACTGACGCCCAGCGTGGCCGCAAGCTCGCGTTCGGCGGGGAGGCGTGCGCCTGGCCCAAGGCCCTGCTCAAGGATCAAGCGCTGGATACGGTCCCCCACCAGCCGGTACAAGCGAAACTCTGGCTTGGCGATATCGTTGGGCATCATGCAGTTCCGTTTCAAGCCATGCGATAGAAGCGCTGTGCATTTAAGCTCAGCACAGCCTCGCGCTGCGCGTCGTCCAGGTGGGCCAGCAAATCCCCGGTGGCATCACACCATGCGCCATAGTCCGCAGCCAAATTGAGCACCGGCCAATCGCTGCCCCACAGCACGCGTCCCGGTCCAAAAACCTCAAGGATATGGCCGGCATAGGGCCGCAGTTGCTCCACCGTCCACCCGGGGCCGGCCTCGGTGACCATTCCGGACAGTTTGCAATGCACCTGCGGTTGGGCGGCCAACCGCGCCATATTCTCCAGCCATGACGTTTCCGGCCCGTCCTGCATGATGGGTTTGGCCAGGTGGTCGATCACGATGGGGAGCTGCGGATGATTGCGCGCGAATTCCAGCAAGGACGGCAAGTGGCGCGGCAACACCAGCGCGTCGAAACACAGTCCGTGGCGCAGCATGGCCGCCACAGCCGGCGCCAGCACCGGATCGGCGATCCAGCGATCGTCATCGAGGTCCTGCAGCATGGGCCGCAGTCCGCGCAGCCTGGGGTGCGCCGCCAGCGCGGCAATCCGCTGCGGCGCATCCGGCGCCTTCAGGTCGGTCCAGCCCACTACCGCACCGATGAAACTGTAACGCTCAGACAGGTCCAGCATGAAATGGGTATCGGCCTCGTTGGGCATCGATTGCACCAGGACCGTAGCCGCCACCCCGTGCCGGTGGAGCAGCGCCCCCAGGTCTTCCGGATAGAAGTCGCGGTAGATGGCCGCCAGTTGCGGTGGCGGCCAGGCGCCGGCGCGTTCCGCCAGGCGCCAGAAATGCTGGTGGGCGTCGATGCGTTTCATGCCGGCACGCCGCGTGCCAATGCTGCGCGCAATCGCGTCTGCGGCAGGTCCAGGCCCAATTCGGCCGCCAGGTCCAGCGCCGGTTGCAAGCGGCGGCGCTTCTTCTCCTCGTGGTTCTGTACGATATCGGCGAGCCGGTGTTCAAGGAACGGATTGCAGAAGCGGTCGCGGACCTGCGCCATGTAGGCCAGGCTTTCATCGCTCTCGCCGAGCGCCGCGAACAGCGGCATCACTTCTTCTTCCCACAGCGCTTCAAGTTCCGCACGCAGCGCAGGGTCGGCCATGGCTTGGCGCACGGTTTCATCGGCCGGGCGCGCATCCCGCAGCCATCGCTCGGCGAGGAAAGTGTGTCCCAGGTTCAGCATTAGTAGCTTGCGCCGCTCAAACGGCGCCAGACAGTCGGTCACCACGATTTGCGGGTGCGTACATGGCAATAACATCCCCGGTTGCGCCTCGATCGCCCACAGGGCATACGGTTCGGCAACGGCGCCGGCCGGCTCCAGTGCCTGCGACACGATACGGTCCACCAGGGAATTCACCCAGACGCAGGAGTTTTCCAGCCATATGAGGAAGGCGCCATCCATTCGCCAGCTGCGCGCCAGTCCGGCCACCGCTTTACGCAGGACGCTGCCGTTATTGGCAATCAGCTCGCACGGCATCAGCGTGACGCGCGCCGCGCCGCGCAAGAAGCGGGCATGCAGCAATACCAGCAGCTTGGCCGGGAAACTTTGGGGAACGAGCGCGCTTTCCAGCAGGTGCGCTCCATCGGCGGGGTTGAGCTCGTAGCCGCGGTCGCCCGTGTTCGAGACAATCACCTGCGCCGCCACCGCAGCTTCGACCACCGCCGGCCATTCCTCGCTGGCCTGCAAGGCGTTGGCGACCGAACCTACCCGCAGCTCACGCTGAAACGGCGCGCCGTCCTGCCAGCCGCGAATCACGACAGGATAAGTACGTCCTTGCCTGAATGCGGCCACACGGCGCGCGCTCTCGGCGCTGGCGGTGGTCTGCACCACGGTGACCCGTCCCAACGCCGTACCGTCTTGCAGCGCGTCGCTGATAAACAGGTCAACGTGCGCCTGCAGGAACCGGCTGGTGCCGAATTGAAGAATGGGATGCATTTACACCTCGACGATGGCCTTGATGACGCCTGTGGCCGGGTCCATCCATTGCGGCAGCACGTCGATAAAGCCATCCAGCGTAGTTCGGTGCGTGTTCATCATCCCGGTCGGCACCTGCCCCGCCTTCATCGCCGCCAGCACAGTACGGAAATCGGCGGCGGTGGCATTACGGCTGCCCAGCAAGGTAGTTTCGCGCTTATGGAATTCAGGATCGGCAAAGGAAATCCGGTCCAGAACGATCGATACAAGCACATAGCTGCCGCCATGCGCCACGAATTCCAGGCCACGCTCCATGGCTTTGACATTGCCGGTGGCATCGAACACGACATCGTAAAACTCCCCGTCCGTCAACGCCGCCATCAACTGCTTGTCGCCCTCGCCCGCCAGCACCGTGTAGGGAGCCTTCAGCACGTCGCGGCTGAACGCCAAGCGGTCTTCGCGGGTATCGAGCACGGTCACCTGCGCGCCGTTCAGGCGCGCGAACAGCGTCGCCGCCAGGCCGATCGGGCCCGCGCCGACCACCAGCACGCGCTGTCCTTCCCTGACCGCCCCGCGGCGAACTGCATGGGCGCCTATTGCCAGGAATTCCAGCATCGCTGCCTCATCGAGCGAAATGCCGTCGGTCTTGAATACGAATTGCGCGGGGAGCGCCAGGTATTCGGCCATGCCCCCATCGCGGTGCACGCCCAGCACCTGGATGTTGGTGCAGCAGTTGGTCTTGCCCTGGCGGCAGGCCACGCATTTGCCGCATGACAGGTAAGGCATCACATAGACCTGGTCACCGGGGGCCAGGCCGGAGCCCTCCGGCGCGCTGACGATCTCGCCCGACAATTCATGCCCCATCACGCGCGGATATTGAAGGAAGGGCTGGGTGCCGCGGAAGATGTGCATATCGGTACCGCACAGGCCGATGCGGCGCACCCGCACCAGCGCCTCGCCCGGACCCGGCTGCGGGATCGCGGTGTCGCTCATGCGCAGTTCACCGGGCGCTTGGCATACTACTGTTTTCATTCTACTTTTCCTCTGAAATCGGTTCCAGGATCGCGGCCGCGCCACCCGCCGGCGCCAGTCGCAACGTCAGCAAGTCGCCGGCCTTCACCACGCGCTGCGCGCGCCGCAGTGCATTGGGCGAGGCGCCGTCTTCCCATACGGTGGCGCGGTAGCGTCCTGCCGGCAGGAAGCGCAGCGATACATTTTCGGCACGACCGCCCTTCGCTTCATCGGCCGTCATTGCGCCGAGATACCAGTTGCGGCCCTGCCGCCGCGCCAGCACAATGTCGCGCCCCGGCGTGCCGGAAATGAAGCGGGTTTCGTCCCAGGCCGTCGGCACGCGCTGGATGAAATCAAAGCCGGCAGCGTCCCGGTATAACTCCGGCGCGCCGGACACCATCTGCAGCGGGCTGTCGTAGACCACGTACATCGCCAGTGCCTGGCCGCGCGTAGTCTGCGTCTCCGGGTTCACCTCGCGCACCTTGAAGCTCGCAGGGGTGCTGTTGTCGAAGCCGCCCGGCGTGTAGTCGAGCGGACCAGCCAGCATGCGCGTATATGGCAACATCAGGTTGTGGCGCGGCGTGATCTTGCCGCCCATCTTGTTCCACTCCGCCCCCATCACCCCTTCCTGCGTAATGAAGTTCGGGAAGGTGCGCTGCAAACCGGCCGGAACATAAGCGCCGTGCAGGTCCAGCAGCAGATGGCGCCTGGCCGTGGCCTGCGCAATCCGTTGGTAGAACGCGACCACATCCTGGTCATCCCGGTTCATGAAGTCGACCTTGATGCCCTTGATGCCCCAGCGCGCGTAGGTATCGAGCACCTCGTCCATACGGGGGGCGACATGCTCCCAGTGCGCCCACAGCAGCAGGCCGACGCCCTTGGCAGCGGCATAGCGCACCAGTTCCGGCATATCGATGCCATCTGCAGGTCGCGTGATGTCGGTGGCGGGATTGGCATCACAGCAACCGCCAGGACCGGAGGCCCACCCAGCGTCGACCAGGTAATACGGCAAGCCGGCGGCGGCCGCGAAATCGATAAAGCGCTTGTAGTTCGCCATTTCAGGCTTCATGCCCACCAGGGGCCCCGACCACCAGTCCCAGGCCGCCTTGCCGGGCCGCACCCAGCTGAAATCATCCGCCGGCTGTGGATTCAGGTTGCCGATCAGGTGCGAGCCTATCAGGTCGCCTGCGCGGTTGCCGATCATGACGGCCCGCCAGGCCGTGGTCAGGCCGCCATGGGACGCGAACGCAGGCGCGGGCCGGTTCGGCGGTGCGGACAGGCGCACGCGCAGCGCGCCGCCTTCGGCCACCAGCGCCGCACCGGTGTAGCCGGCCAGGTTGGCTTGCGTGATTGCATAGGCGGTATCCGCGGCTGGTACGCTGCACACGACCGGCACGTCGTAGGCCTGGCCAGCGCGCAACTGCGATACTTTGACACTGTCGAACGGCACTTCGTGCGCACCGTCCGCGACTGATACCAGGCATTCGGGGTCGCCGGCAGGGATGAAGGCGGTGCGTTCGCCGCGCAGGTGCACCGGCTCGCCCCCATCGATGCGGTAGCGGAACGCCGCGCCGTCGTCATACGCGCGTACATCGATCTGCAGGCGTCGGCCAGCGCCAGCACGCTCCTTGAACACCAGGGTGGCGCCACGGTAATGGTCGCGTGCCACGGCGGCCTTGGTTGCCACCAAGGGAATTTTGCGGTCGACTCTGAAGTCCTCGCGAGATTCCAACGCCAGCGCTTCAAAATCCGCCGCGCCATCAAACTCCAGTCCCAGCGGTGATGGTGCAATCAAGGCTTTGCCGCCACGGGAAATAGTGAAATGCCCGGCATCATCGTCGATGCGGATGGCAATGCGGCCGTCGGGCGAGGTCACCGTGGCGGGTGCCGCTGCGGCGCAGGCGACGGGTAAAAGCGCGGCAGCCATCGCCGCTGCAATGGTGGTCAGAATTGGGTTCATGAATTTAACGTGATAAAGCCGCCATCGATCGGATAGTCGCTGCCGGTAATGAATGCGGCAGCATCGCTGCACAGGTAGAGCGCCAGCGCCGCCACTTCTTCCGGTTGCGCCATGCGGCCGATAGGCTGGGTCTTCGACAGGCGTTCGAACATTTCGGCTTCCCTTCCCGGGTACTGGCGAGCCAGGAAGCCATCGACAAACGGGGTGTGCACCCGGCCCGGAGAAATCGAATTGCAACGGATCTTGTCCTGCAGGTAGTCCTTTGCCACGGACAGTGTCATCGCCATGACCGCCCCTTTGGCGGCCGAATAGGCGAAGCGTTCCGCGACGGCGACCCAGGCAGCCACCGACGCCATGTTGACGATTGCGCCGCCGCCTCGCTCCCTTAAGCGGGGAATGGCTGCGTGCAGGCAGTTGTAGACGCCTTTGACGTTGACGTTCATGACGCGGTCGAAATCGGCCTCGCTGGTGTTGTCCGCCTTGCCGATGTGCGCCACGCCGGCATTATTAACCAGGATGTCAAACGGCCCGATGGCCGCAAATACTTCATCCACCGCTTCCTGCTGCGTCACGTCGCAAGGGTGCGCCCGCGCCTCGCCGCCGGCCGCGTGGATCTCGGCGGCCACCTTGGTGCAGGCCTCGTCGCTGACGTCCACGATGTGGACCAGCGCACCCTGGCGGGCGAACAGGATGGCGATTGCGCGGCCGATGCCGCTGCCGGCGCCCGTGATGACGGCCTTTTTCTGGTTCAGTTCAAACATGCTGCAATGCCCCGTCAGTAGAAACCACCGCCTGCGCGCCCTGCTCCCGCGCCGCGGCGCGCGCGAACCACGCGATCACCAGGAAGCACAGCAAGGGGGCGGCATAGCCGTATTGAAGATTGCCGGTGGCATCGCTGATATAGCCAAACACCAGCGGCAGCACGGCGCCGCCGACGATGCTCATGATAATCACGCTGCTGCCCATTTCAGTGTCGGCCCCCGCACCATGGATACCCAAGGCGAAAATGGTGGGGAACATAATGGACATGAAGAAGGCGATCCCTATCACAGCTGCCACGCTTGCCATGCCGCCGGCAAACATTGCCACGGCCGACAGCCCTGCGCAGGCCAGCGCATAAGAAAACAGCAGGCGCGCCGACGCAAAGTATTTCATGAGCCAGGTGCCCGCGAACCGGCCACTGACGAATGCGAGGCCGCAACCCCAGCCCAGGTAGTCGGCAGCAACAAGCTGTGAAAGTCCCGCCGCCTGCGACGCATACAGGATGAAGAAGCTGAAGACGCAGACCTGCGCGCCCACATAACAGAACTGGGCAATGGCTGCGCGGCGAATCGACGGCTTGCGCACGGCGCGCAGCAAAGCGCTCCCGCCGGCCGTCGAATGCGCCGCTTGCCCGGCGCCGACCACCGGCATCTTGAGGAAATAGAAGATCACCGCAATAAGAATGATGACCAGGGCGACGCCGAGGTACGGTCCTTTCACGCTGGCCGCTTCCGCCGCCAAAGTCGCCTGGCGCAGGTTCTCCGGCATCGACTGCAATTGCGTATCCGGCACGCCGTCCACCAGGATCAGGCGGGCGCCGACAATCGGCGCCAGCGTCGCCGCCAGGCCATTGAATGATTGGGCCAGGTTCAGGCGCTGGACTGCGCGGTCCGGCCGTCCCAGCATCGAAATATACGGATTGGCCGCCGTTTCAAGCACTGCCAGTCCGCATGCGATGATGAACAGCGCAGCCAGGAAGACACCATAGCGATGCGTGTCGGCGGCCGGCAGGAACAGCAGTGCACCGGCGGCAAACAGCGACAGGCCGAAAATCATCGCCCATTTGTACCCAACGCGGCGAATCAGGATGCCCGCCGGCAGAGCCATCACAAAATAGGCGATAAAGACGGCCGAATCCACCAGCGCCGATTGCAGCACGCTCAAGTTGAAAGAACGGCGCAGATGCGGAATCAGGATCGGATCGAGATTGTGGACGAAGCCCCACATGAAAAACAGCGAGGTGGTCATCACAAATGCAAAGGCATCGCTCTGTCGGCTGCTTACTTCGGTCATGGCGGGTGTCTCCGGAGTGTAAAAGGGTACGACGGTCAACCGTCGATCAGCGCGGGGTCCCAGGCATGCACGGTCTGGTTTTGCTGGCCGAGCCCCCGGATGCCAAGCGCCATGCGGTCTCCTGGCCGAAGGTAGACCGGCCCGGGTTTCTGGCCCAGGCCCACGCCTGGCGGGGTGCCGGTGCTGATCACGTCGCCCGGGTTAAGGGTCATGAAGCGGCTGATATAGCTCACAAGCTGCGCCACCGTGAAAACCATGGTGCGGGTATTGCCGCTCTGGTAGCGCTTGCCGTTTACCTCCAGCCACATGTCGAGGTTTTGCGGGTCGGGCACTTCGTCTGCGGTCACCAGCCAAGGGCCGACAGGGCCGAAGGTATCGCAGCCCTTGCCCTTGTCCCACTGGCCGCCGCGTTCCAGCTGGTATTCGCGTTCGGACAAATCGTTGACCACGCAGTAGCCAGCCACGTGGTCCAGCGCCTGGTCGACTTCCACGTAGCGGGCGCGCGTGCCGATCACCACACCCAGCTCGACTTCCCAGTCGCTCTTGACCGAATCGCGCGGCAGTACCACGGCATCGTTGCAGCCGATGATGGCGCTGGTGGCCTTGGTGAACAAGACCGGTTCCGATGGCACGTCCATGCCGGATTCCGCAGCGTGGTCGGAATAATTCAGGCCGACGCAAATCAGCTTGCCGATATCGGCAACAATCGGCGCCATGCGCACCGGGCCCTCGACCGCCGGCAGGCGCATTGGATCGACAGATGCCAGCTTGTCCAGCGTTGCGCGGCCCAGGCAGTCCGACGTCAGGTCGGGCAGCCGATCGGACAGGTCGCGCACGATGCCGTTCGCATCGAGCAGGCCAGGTTTTTCTTGGCCCTTGGGCCCATAGCGCAGCAGTTTCATAACAGTCCTTGTACGTCGCAAAGAAAAGATCGGTCCCTCAGGATGCGCGCGGCGTCGGCGCCCCGCTGTCCAGCAAGCCACGCCGCACCAGCTCCCGCCAGAGTTCTTCCGGCAGCGGCTGGGCAAACCAGGCGGCGTTCTGGCGCAGCTGTTCCGGGCTGTGGGCGCCCGCCACACACGATACGACCGCCGGATGGGCCATCGGGAACTGCAGGGCAGCGGCCTGGATCGGCGCGCCAAAGTCGCGGCACACTGCGGTGATGGCGTCGACCCGCGTGACAATCTCGCTTGGCGCATCTTCATAATTGAATTTCCGGCCACCGGCCAGGATGCCGGAATTGAAGGGCCCGCCGATCACGATACCGACGCCGCGCCGGGTACACTCGTCCAGCAAAGGTTTGCGCGAGGCCTGTTCCAGCAAGGTGTAGCGCCCAGCCAGCAGCGCGCAATCGATATCGCAAGCCGCCATCGCATCGGCGACTGCTCGCCATTCATTGACGCCGAGGCCGATTGCTCCCACGCTCCCCGCTTCGCGCAACTGCGTCAGCGCGCGAAATCCGCCGCCATGCGTCAGCTGCTTCCAATAGTGCAGGTGCAACGATCCATGCGTCGCGCGCCCTATGTCGTGGACGTAGAGGATATCGACGCGGTCCATGCTCAGGCGACGCAGGCTGTCCTGGTGCGAGCGCATGATCCCTTCATAGCTGTAATCGAAATGCGGCCGGAAAGGCAACGGCTGTGCCCAGCCGTTTTCACCGGGTTGAACGCTGCTATCGAGCTGCATCAGGCGTCCAGCCTTGGTGCTGACCACGAAGCTGTCGCGTTCCCGCTCGCGCAAGGCGGCACCCAGACGGCGTTCGGACAGCGTGTAACCGTAGTATGGCGCGGTATCGAAGTAGCGGATTCCCGCGTCCCAGGCCGCCTCCACCACCGCACGCGCCTCGGCATCGCTCATGGCCTGGTACAGGCCTCCGAGCTGGGCACACCCGAGGCCCATTCCGGTCAAGGCAATGCCGCTGCGCGGAAGTTTGCGGGTATCGCTGGCGTTCATGCCGTGCGCCATATCAGGCCTGCCTGATAGGGAAGCATCCCGGCCCCGAGGGCTCGAAATATTTGTAGGTCAGGATGAATTCCTGATGGCCAAGCGCCTCGGAGCAGCTTTGCTCACCATTCGCAACGCGCGCCACCATGTCGACAATCTCGCCGCCGACCTCTTGCAGCGATGCTTCGCCGGTGAGGATGCGGCCCGCGTTCACGTCCATGTCTTCGGCCAGGCGCTCGTACGTCGCCGGATTGGCGCACACCTTGATCACCGGTGCGATTGCCGACCCCACCACCGAACCGCGCCCGGTGGTAAACAACGTCAGATGGGCGCCGCAGGAAATCAATTCAACGATCTCGGCGTTGTCGGAAATATTGGGGAAGCCGAAGCGCACTTCACCGTCGGGCACGACGTCCAGCAGGTACAAACCGCCGGCCGCAGGCCGATCGCCCGGTTTCAGGATGCCGCTGATTGGGGACGCGCCGCTCTTGGCATAGGCGCCCAGCGACTTTTCTTCCAGCGTCGTCAGGCCCCCGTCGGCATTGCCAGGCGCGAAGCTGCCATGGCCCAGCACAGTGTAGTAGCGCGCCGCCTTGTCCACACAGGCCACGATGGCATCTCCCAGTTCCGGCGTAGCGGCCCGCCGCTTCATGTGGAACTCGCAGCCGACCAATTCGCCTGTCTCCTCGAATATGCAGGCGGCGCCGGCAGCGACCAGCTGGTCGAAGGCCAGGCCGACAGCCGGATTGGCGGTGATGCCGCTGGTGCTGTCCGAGCCGCCGCAGATCGTTGCAACGACCAGTTCCGCCGCATCCATTGGCACGCGCTCCTGGAGAGCCAGCGCGTCCAGCGCCCAGCGTACCCACTCCACTCCGTCAGCTACGCTGCTGCGGGTCCCGCGGTTCTGCTGGATGGTGATGGTGTGGACCGGCCGCCCGCTGGCGGCTGCCTCCTCCTGCAGGCCGCTGCGGTTAAAGCTTTCGCAGCCGAGCGAGACGATCAACGCGGCGCCCACATTCGGGTGGGTCGCCAGCCGCTTCATCATCGTGTCGGCATATTCGTTCGGATAGCAGCCCGGGAAGCCGATCAGGTGCACTTCCTGTCCGGGGAATGCGTTGACGATCAGCCGCGCCACGTGATGGGCGCATTCGACCGTGTAGGCCACGGCGACAATATTGCGGATGCCCTTGCGGCCGTCGGCGCGCAAGTAACCAGACAGTGCAGGCATGTTGGTGCTCATGTTCAATGACCGCTTCCGATAAAAGCCCGGGCGTCTGGGCCCAGGGTGTAGGTAGGCAGGTAGTCGCTGGCCAGGTTATGCGTGTGCAGCATGGCGCCGCGCGCAACTTCGGCAGTGACGCTGCCGATCAAGGCGCCGTAGCGCAGAACCTTGTCGCCAGGCTGCAGCGCATTGCGCGCCACTTTGTAGCCGAGCGGGATGTCTTCCCACAGGGCCACAGTCACGCCGTCAATGTCGACGATGTCGCCGGCGGCCAGCGCCGTGCGGGCGATCAGGCAATTGTCTTCAGGCGACATCAGCAGCAAGTGGGGCGCAGCTGGCGTAGAGGTGGTCGGCATGGCGCTTTCCTTTCAGTCCATATGGAAGACGGATTCCATCATCGCCCAATGTTCGCCTTCTGCGCGGCTCGCCAGCGGCAGCTGGCAAGGGCCGCAGAACGTCCACCAGCGCTGGGTCTCGGCATCGGCTGCGATCAACGCCATATCGGCCGCGAAATCGGCCCCATGGTATTCCCAATAGCCAAACAGGAAGTTCTCCGGCTCTCGCAGAAAAATGCTGTAATTGCGGACGTTAGCCTGCTGCAGCTTTGCCAGAACTTGCGGCCACACAGCCGTATGGAGCGTTTTGTACTCGTCGATCTTTTCCGCGGCGATTCCGATCACCATTCCCATGCGCTGCATTCCGGCTCCTCGTGTACGTCATATATTTCGTCCAATGAAGACATTGTGCAAACGGCGGCAAAAGCCGGCAATTGCGAAAATCACCAAGGAGAGGAACGATATTTCATACGGCAGCGCGGAGACACGCGCTGCCGTCAGGCAGGGGAATTACGCGGACTTAAGCGGTGATGCGCAACAAGACGGAAGCGTGCGGCGCGAGTGCCTGACGGATAACGCCATGCGCTGGCGCCAGGTCCTTGCGCTGCCACAGGTCGCGCAAGGCCACCGTCTTGCCGCCCAGGTTCAGACGCGACAGGTCGAATGCGACCTCCGCCGGTGTGTCCTCGGTGTTGAACAGCGCCAGGTAATAGACCGACTTGACGCCGCTCGGCTGCGCACTCCAGATGCGCGTCCCCGGCTCCGCGCGATGGGGATGGTTCTTGTGGCTCTTCCTGTGCATGGCCAGCACTTCCGGATTGGTCAGCAAGGCCAAAGTATGGCTATCGAGGCTCCGCAGGTCGCCGCCCATGATCAGCGGCGAGCGGGCAATGCTCCAAAGCGTCATCAGCGTCTGCTGTTCATCGGGCGTGAATTTGGTGTCGCGCTCGCCCAGCGCGAGGCGTCCAAGCGGGAGCATGTCGGCGTCCGGCCAGGAATTTTCGCCCATGACCGGGTTCCAGTTTTCGAGGCGATCAAACTGTTCCTTCAGCAGCTTCCACTCGTCCCAGAAGTCGTCCGAGATGCGCCACATCTGCGCATAATGCGGTACGTGGCTGGCCCATTTGAGATCGGTCTCGCCCGGCGAAATACTGAGCGTAATCGCCCGTCCGGAAGCCTGGATGGCCTTGTGCGCGCCTTCGATCTCGCGCCAATTCTTGTGATAGGGACGGGCCAGGTCGTCCATCTTGACGAAATCGACACCCCATGACGCGTACAGCTTGAAGATCGAGTTGTAGTACTCCTGCGCACCCGGCTTGGTCATGTCGATGCCGTACATGTCCCCGTTCCATTCGCAAATGGAACTCGTGTCGGCAATATCCTGTGCGCGCAGGCTTGTGCCCAGGATCGGGGTATTCAGGCGCACGGCCTGGCGCGGGATACCACGCATGACGTGGATGCCGAACTTCATTCCCATGCGGTGAATCTGATCTGCCAGACCCTTGAATCCCTTGCCGCCCGCAGCCGATGGGAAACGGTTCGGTGCCGGCAGAAGACGGCCGTATTCATCCATCGTCAATTCGGCATCCTTGCGGTATTCGTAGCTCTTCGCATTCGGTTCATACCACTGGATGTCGACCGTGAAGGTATCGTATCCCGACGGCAGGAGCTTCTGCGCCATGATGCGCGCGTTCTCAAGGGCCTGCGCCTCGGTAATGGTGGTGGCAAACGAATTCCAGCTGTTCCAGCCCATCGGCGGTGTCGGCGCGAGAGGCGCGCCACCGGCCGCTTTTGGGATTATCGCAAGCGCGGATCCGGGCAGCGTAGCGGCGGCAGCAGCGGCTGTGGCCACGGAAGTTGTGATGAGTCGTCGGCGAGGCAAGTTAATCATGGGATCAAGGAGTGTTGGGTTAAAACTTCACGAGTATGGATTTGCCGTCGTAACGCACGGTCCGCGTGGCTTGCGCAGGCTTAAGGCCCTTGCCATTGCCCTGGTCAACCAGCACCAGGTGCAAGGTACGGCCTTTCACCATGCCTGGGAAGCTTCCTTTGCGCGCGCCGATGGCCAGGGCGCGTGCCTTGTCATTCCAGCTCAGCCTGACGCGGGCAGCCTGCCCCTTTTCATAGGCGTAGGTCTCATTGTCGTCTTCGTACAGCGTGAAGCTGCCGTCGGCGCCGGCATAGATGCGGATTTCGTAAGGAGCTTCGGGATGTTCGGTGGCGTATTGCAGTTCGGGGCCCATTGGCACGATGGCGCCTGCGCGCACATAGAGCGGAACGATATCGAGCGGTACGTCGCGCGTCACAGTCTGCCCGCCTTCAAAGCGCTGGTTGGTCCAGAAGTCATACCAGCCAGTCCCCTTCGGAAGGTATGTGCCCATCGTCGTATCAACCGTCGGTTTGGACTCGGCCAGCGCGCGGATAGCGCTCGGGGTGCGCCAGGCCAGGCGCAAGCTGCGGTCCGATGTCGCCTGGAAGTACTCGAGCTTGACCTTGACGTGCTGGCCCTTGCGCAGCGCCATGCGCTTACTGGCCAGTCGCTTGCCGCCGTTTTCCCAGCGCTCCAGGACGACCGCATCGTCAAGATACAGGCGATAGCCGTCGTCGCCTTCGACGCCGATCTCGTACTCGCCATCCTCCGGGGCTTCCAGCGTCCCGTTCCAGCGCGCAGAGAAGTCGTCCAGCTGGCTCAAGCCGGCGGGAATCGTCGCCAGCGGGGGGGCGGGCCAGGAATGGTCGATCACCTTGTCGACCACCTTGCCCTTCGGGACCTCGAAGTTACGCCCTTCGAAGTACTGGCCCGCCAGGCCGGGCTGGCCGTCCGGTGTGCGCAGGTAATCCGCCGCGATGGTGGCCGGTGGCGGCGGCTGGATGCGGTACATCGGCCGGGTGACCGGGTGCACCAGCAGCGACGGGCCGAACATGAACGCGTCGTTAATGCCGTATGTGGCCTTATCGTCCGCAAAATCCATCGGCAAGGCGCGCATCAGCGTGTAGTGGTCGCTGGTCACCCTGGCACTCAAGCCGTAGGTATAGGGCAGCAGGCGGTAACGCAGGTTGGCGGCGTCCAGCAGGGACTTGTAAACTTCCGCGTCGAGCGACTTGAAGATGTAGGGCTCGCGCTCGATATCGGTACCATGCACGCGCATGATCGGGTTGAAGGCGCCGTACTGGAACCAGCGCGCGAACAGCTCGCGATAGGCCGGATCCTTCTCGCCACCGGGATAATCGCGGGCGACGAAGAAGCCTCCGGTGTCCTGGGTCCAGTACGGATTGCCGGTGATGGTGACGTTGACACCGCCGCTCACCTGCTTGCGCAAGGTATCCCAGCTCGAGAAGATGTCGCCCGACCACGAAGCGGCGGCGGTGCGCTGTGCGCCAGCCCAGGCCGAGCGGGTCAGCGTGAACACGCGCTTGTTGCTGGTGGCGCGTTGGCCGTCGTAGGTACCTTGGGTGGTCAGCAGCGTATAAGGGTTCAGGTAGCGGGAAAAGTCGCCGAGTGCATTCTTGCCCAGCGATTTGATGTCGGATTCGTTCTTGGCTGCATCCCAGGCAGCGGACGCAACTTCCACTTCCGTTCCGTCCATCCACAGCGCGTCAACGCCCTTGTCGAACAGGCCGGACTTCGCGTGCTTGAAATAGATCCGCCTCCCTTCAGGGCTGTACGCGTCGTAGACACGCGCTTTTTGCGAAATCCAGTGCAACGGCTCGAAGCGCAGGCCGTGCTGGTCGAGTTCTTTGCCCAGCGCCGTGTCATTGCCCACCGATGGCCAGATCGAGACCATCAACTTGAGATTCATCTTGTGCAGGCTATCCGTCATGCCGGCCGGATCCGGATAGCGCACCGGATCCCAGGTCATGCCGCTCCAGCTTCCATCCTTGTCGCTACCCCAGTACTGCCAGTCCTGCACAATGTAGTCGAGGGGGAAGCGCTCCTTGCGGAAAGTCTCTGCCACTTCAACGAGGCGCTGCTGGGTAGGATAGCGCTCCTTGCTCATGAACAGGCCGAAAGCCTGCTTCGGATACATGGGCGCGTCGCCGGTCAGGCGGCGGTACTCGCCCACCACGTCGTCCATCGTGCGGCCGCCCATAAAGTAATAGTCGACACCTCCAGGCGCGCTTTCAGCCCACAGCCGTGCGCCTTCAGGGCCATCCTGGAAGCGCATCTTGGAATAGGTATCCCACAGGATGCCATAACGCTCGGAGGACATCATGACCGGGATGATGATGCCCAGGTTGGTTTGCACCAACAGCAGGTCCTGGTTGCGGCGGTTGACGGCGTCGCTATCGGTATAGCCGAAGCCGAAAATCGCCTCGTCCGGCTTTAAAGTGAACCGGTTCTCCACCTCATACGATGGCGCCCCTGCAATCTCCACCGCCTTGATGGACTGCGGCAGCTGCGATTCGCGAGTGTACAAACGCCCCGCTCCGTCCATGAAACTCAGCGCCCCGGTCTTGCGGTCGATGGCGACGCGCAGCTTTGCGCTCTTGACGATCAGCGTCTCAGCGCCCTCCTCCAGCTTGAAGGCAACCGAACCGGGCTTTCCGATCACCACGAGGCTCGGGCTGCTCCAATGGTTCGCCCCCAGGTTGGCGTTGACGCGGACCGTGTCCGGTCCATAGAAAATCACGTTCTTTGTGACGCCGCCGACGCGGAACTGAACACCGTCCTGAAGGCGAACGTATGCGAAGCCGTCGTGTGCACCCGCAGCGAAAGGCATGGACAGCAGGTGTCCGTTCTTGTCCAGGCCACTACCGGCCCGTTCGGCCGCGCAAGCTGGCACGCCCCAAATGACGGCCAGCGCAAGCGAAGCAGCCACCACAGTCTTAGGAAGATGTTTCATGAACCCTCACGATCAGCGAAACAGCGCAACAAAGCCGCCGCGCGGCTTGATCGTCACACGCGCCTTGCCAGCGGCGAGTTCTTTCTGGCTGAACTCGCGTTCTCCTGCTCCATCGATGATCATGGAGCCCTTGCGATTGCCGATGAAGGACAGGTCAAGCTCCACTGTGCGTTCGCTCTTGTCGGCATTGATACCCGCAACATACCAGCTGTTGCCGGCCTTGCGCGCCACGACGACGTGAGAACCGGGATAGCCGGCGAGGAAGCGGCTATCTTCCCAACGGCGAGGCAAGTCGCGCAGGAAGCCGCGCACATATTCCGGAACGGCCGCCATCCCTTCGGGAATTTCCGCGAAGTGCTGAATGCCCGACAGGAACAGCACCGATTCAGCAAGTTCGAAACCATTGCGTGTGGTGCGCTTGATGTTTGGCTTGTCGCCAAATACCATCGGTGTGAAATCCATCGGATCGAACAGGTTGCGGATCATGGCTGCATTCACCGCATGGGCGGCCACCACATCTTCATCCTTCTGATCGAAGGTGGTGAACTCCAGGCCACGGATGGCTTCCGCCGTCATCAGGTTCGGGTAGGTGCGCTCCAGGCCGCGCGGCAGCGTCGCGCCGTGGAAGTTCACCAGCAATCCGGCATTGGCGGCGTCTTTCAGGATGTCGACATAGTACTGGATCATCGACACGCCATCGGCGCCAAAGAAGTCAACCTTGATGCCCTTGATGCCCATATTGTGCAGGCGAGCGAACTCCTTCTGGCGTTCATCATGCGTCAGCAGCTTGTTGCGCGGGGTCTGCGGCGCGGTATTCCAGTCGCCGGCGGAGTTGTACCACGCCAGCAAGCTCACGCCCTTGGCAACGGCGTATCCGGCCAATTCGGCCATCTTGTCGTAGCCGATCTGTTTATCCCATTCAGCGTCGACCAGGGTGTAATCCCATTTCATGTCCGCCGCATAGTCGATGAACTTTTTTTGCACCTCGTAGACGGTGGCCCCGTCCTTGAGCAGCGGCCAGCTCCAGGACGCATGCCCCGGCTGCACCAGCTTGGCGTCGAACTTGATGGCGGGAGCTGCCAGGTCGGTGCCGAGGGTCGAATTCATCACCGTGCCCAGCGCACCCACCGCGACGACGCGCCACGGCGTTGAAAGCGTGCCTTTGGTTTCCGCCAGCAGTTTGCCCTTCGTGAAGACCTCTTTTGGCGTTGGTCCATCGATGCGGTACACGCCGCCGGGCGAATCGGTCGCGAGACGCGAAGCGTGGAAGCTGCCGTCCATATTCGCTTCCGTCAGCGCCACCCAAGTGTCGCCGCTGCGGAACAACGCCGGGAAGGCCCAGCCTGATTTGAGGGGTGCGGGCTGCCCGACGGGAATGTCGACCAGGTAATGCTCTTCATAGGACGGATTGGTCTTGCCCCAGCCGGACTTGGCCACCGCCAGCGGCTGCAGGAAGGCGCGCGCCTTCTGGTCGAAAGCGAAACCGGAGGCCTCGCTGACGAAACGCTTAACGGGGATAGCCGCATCGGCGACGACATAACGGAAAGCGACGCCGTCGTCCGACACCCGGAAGGCGACATCCATCTTGTTGCCAGCGGCATTCACCAGCGAATACACCTGCTCATTGGCCCGGTACTGGATGTCGCGCCGCTTTCCGACCGCCATCTCGTATCGCTCTGCGACTGCCTGCACCGGCGATGTATTCACCAGCTTCAGTCCATGCGAAAAGTCCACGCCGGCCAGTTTCAGGCCCAACGGCGAAGGCAGGAGCACAGCCTGCCCGTTGCGCTTGACACTGTAAGACAGGGTCTTGTCCGGATTGACGACGACCGACACATCCAACTGCTTGTTCGGGCTTTCAAGCGCCAACGCGGCGCCGCTTGCCAAGGTCATCCCCAAAATCGCACTCAGTTTCTTCATCTTTATATTCACTCAAATAGTCAGTAATCATTCCCAGCGCAAATGCACGACCTTGTAGCCGTTGTCACGGATAGCCTGCAAGAGTTCCGGCAGCGCCTCGGCCGTAGGTCCGTTTGCGTCGTGCATCAGGACGATGCCGCCGCCCGTCTGGCGCAACCGCTCGACCAGCCGGCCCACCAGGGCCGCGCTGCGCATATCGTTAGGGTGGTAGTCGTCAATGCCCACGTCGATCGATGCCACCGTGATCTTGCGTTCCTTGAGCTGCGCCAGGATCGCAGGCGTCTCATCAAGGAACGGAAAACGGTAAGCGGCAGGTGCATACCCGAAAACATCGGAAAAGGTTGTCAGTCCATGCGCCAGGTCGGTCAGTTGCTCATTGACGGACAGGGACTTCAGGACTGGGTGGGCAAAGCTGTGCAGCGCCGGGGTGTGGCCGGCTTGTACGACGCGCTGCCCCAGCTCCGGGTGGCTGGCGAGGTTGGCGCCCGTCATGAAGAAAGTCGCCCTGGCGCATTGCGAAGCGAGGGTTTGCAGGACCTTATCGAGCGTCTCGGGATTCGGTCCGTCGTCAAAGGTCAGGACCACCTCGCCCTTCTCCAATGGGAGCGCGCCATGCTGCACCGTTCCATAAGCCGCGTATTCGCGCTTCAGCGTCAACACGCGGGAAGTGCCAAGGGCATCCGGCGCGCACGCCGCCGCAGCGTTTCCTGCGGCGCTGCAAAGCAGCAGGACGAATGACAGTGAAGGCAACACGAATTTCACTTCACCTCCATTTCAAACCCGTTGGCAGGCAAGTCGTCGGCGCTGAACAGGTTGATGAAAGGGGCGTCGGCCCAGGCATAGCGCACCTTGCCGGGCCGCCCTGCTGCTGCGCCATGCAGGGTGACCGTGTCGCCTTTGGCGGTCGCATGGGCATATTTGCACGCGTTCTTCCCGCATACTTCGAAACCGATCGCAGTATCCGAGGAGTAAGTGCGCAGGCCTCCGTTGGTGTCAGTGAAGCGAACCACGATATCCCTCCCGCTGCGGGTTGCGGAAACCGCCTGCGGTCCACCTGGCGCGATCTTTTCGCCGTAAGCCACAACACGTGCCGCCCGTGCAAGGCGAGCGCCGACAATCGCCTTCTGGCCGGGATGGATATCGGAGCGGTCGCCGAAATCGAAGGTCACCGCCAATCCCGCGTGGGGATCGTTACGCACCGATACCGACTGCGCTTCCCGCAATTCCGCCCATGCCGAATACCCAGGCTTGGTTGCCACCGAGCCGAATGAAGTCAGCTGCGCCACCACGAACGGCAGATCGGGCTGCGCGAACGTATTGCGCCAATCGGCGAACAGCAGAGGCAGCAAGGTACGGTATTCCTGGGCCGCGCCGGCGTTCGCTTCGCCCTGGTACCACGCAGCCAATTTGAATTTGAAGCCCTGCATGGGCGCAATCATGCCGTTATACAGCGTGGTCACGCTGGTCGGCGGTTCCCAGGGCGTCGGGGGCTGGCTTGCCTTGAGATGGGAACCGAGCTGGTATTTCCAGCGCAAAGGTAAAGCGATGCTGCTGCCGTCGGCAATGCGCAGCACCCGCTGGTCCGCAGGGCTCACGAGCCCGCCGCCGTTGTCGTCGTCCAGCACGCGCACCGCGATCACGTTTTTGCCCGGCTTGAGCACGCCCTTCGGCACGGCGTAGTCGCGGCCGGACCACCAGTTGATGCTGGCGCCGACACGCACGCCATTGACCCAGGTAGTGTCGGCGGTGGCGATCTGGCCAAGCAGCAGTTGCGCGGCTGCGTCGGCCTGCTGCGCTGTCAGTTCGATTGTGGCACGGAACCACACGACGCCCCGATGCTTGCTGACCGCCTCGATGGGAGATTCGCTCCAGCGTGTGCCAAGGTCCATGCCGGGCCAGGCGCTGTCGTCGAATTCCGCATTAGCCCAGGCGCGTTGTCCGCGAGCGCCCGGATCGACGCTGGCCCACCAGGCTTCCTGCCGTTTTTCCTCGGCACGCATGCCGGCTGCAACATCGGCGCCATAAGCCTCCACCACATCGAGCGCCTGGCCATAGCCACCTAGCTTGCGCATGGAGTCGCCGCTGATCCAGCTCTGGATCGAGCTGCCGCCCCAGCTGGCGTTGACGAAGCCTACAGGCACCTTGTACTGGCGGTGCAAGCTGCGCGCCATGTGATAGCAAACAGCGGACGCCTGGCCGGTAGTCCGCGCTCCCGCGACCTGCCATTGCGGCGCGGTCTTGAATTCTTCCTGCACGACTGGCGAAGTTTCGCGGACGATATTGGCGAAGCGGATCTGCGGATTGGCGGAATACGTCACATCCATCGGCGCATTGGTCGCATTCGCCATCGCCAGTTCCATGTTCGACTGGCCGCCGCACAGGAACACGTCCCCGACCAGGATGTCGTTCAAGGTCGTCGTCGCGCCGGCCGCACTGACGCTCAGAGCATAAGGACCGCCGGCCGGCATGGCTGGCAACCGCGCCCGCCACTTGCCGCTGCTATCTGCGCTGGCCTGTACGGCCTCGCCGCCAAGCTTGACGGTAACGGCGGCTCCCGGCTGTGCCTTGCCCCAGGTTTCTATCGCCTGGTCGCGCTGCAAAACGGCATGGTGGCCGAAGATGGCCGCAAATGCCGGGGTCTGTTCTGCGGCGCCGGACGGCGCGCTCACGGCGCACGCCAACAGACCCAGGCCCGCGAATAGACGCCATTTCACGGTCCGGGCGCAATGCTTGTCTCTCTGCGATTTCATTCTTGCTGACTCTCGGCTTACTTGACTAAGGCCATTGTGCGAGCGGCGCGAATGAAGCGGCAATTGCGAAAGTTAACAACCGGGCCAACGAAATTTCTCACCTTGCCCCTAAAACACCCGGTATCGCTTGCCCAGCGCAATGATTGAACTTAACCTGAGCCGGATTATCGAAACCAACAGTCTCCGGAGTCCAAGCCATGCCGAACCGCCGAACCACGCTCCTAGCGTTTGCCGCCCCACTACTCGCGCTGTCCATCCCGATGCACGCCGTCCATGCGCAGGAAGAGCCCGTGCAATTGACCACGGTTCCCGGCCCGTTCCGTCCGGAAGCCGAATCGCTGAAGACCTACAAGACGCCGGAGTGGTTCCGCGACGCCAAGTTCGGCATCTGGTCGCACTGGGGCCCGCAGTCCGTGCCGCGCGCCGGCGACTGGTACGCCCGAAATATGTACGTCTACGGATCCGATCAATACAAACACCACCTGGAACACTACGGCCACCCGTCCAAGTCAGGCTATAAGGACATCATCCCTTTATGGAAAGCGGAAAAGTTCGAGCCGGATGCCTTGATGGCCTTATACAAGAAGGCCGGTGCACGGTACTTTGTCAGCATGGGCGTCCATCACGACAACTTCGACCTGTGGGACTCGCGCTTCCACGAGTGGAATGCCGTAAAGATGGGTCCCAAGCGGGACATCATTGGCGACTGGAAGAAGGCTGCTCTCAAGGCGGGCCTGCGTTTTGGCGTATCTGAGCACCTCGGCGCCAGTTACGGCTGGTTCGCTCCCAGCCATGGCTACGACCAGATTTGGCCGCTGCTGGGCGTTGACTACGACGGCGCGGATCCGAAATACGCTTCGCTGTACCACCGCGCCCACAACCAGCCTTATCGCGGCTCAAGCGGCTGGTACACCACCGACACGCGCTTCCAGCAGGAGTGGTACAACCGCATCACCGACCTGTTGACGCGCTACCAGCCGGACCTGCTCTATTCCGACGGCGGCCTGCCCTTCGGCCAGGTTGGCCGCAGCCTGGTGGCCAACTTCTACAATGCCAACCGCGCCAGCCATGGCGGCAAACTGGAGGCGGTGTACAACCACAAAAATATCGGCTCCGGTGAATTCATCCGCGAAGCCGGGGTGCAGGACGTGGAGCGCGGCGTCATGGAAGGCATCAATCCCCTGCCATGGCAGACGGATACTTCGATTGGCGACTGGTTCTACAGCGAGGGCTACAAATACAAAACCACCGCCGAGGTGGTGCACATGTTGTCCGATATCGTCAGCAAGAACGGCAACCTGCTGCTGAACGTCGTGCAATATCCTGACGGCAGCTTGCCGCCGGAGCCGATGCAGTTCCTGCGCGAGATGGCGGCATGGATGTCGGTCAACGGCGACGCGATTTACGGCACGCGGCCGTGGAAAATCTTTGGCGAGGGGCCAACCAAAGCCACCTCCGGCCACTTCCAGGAAAACGCGGCATACACGCCGCAGGACATCCGCTTCACCACGAAAGACGGAGCGCTGTACGCGATCACCCTCGGCACGCCAACAACGGCAGTGCGCATCCAGTCCCTGGGCCGTAAAGCGGGCCTGGAGAGCAGGCCTGTGAAGACGGTCACCCTGCTGGGTAGCGCGACTCCGCTGCGCTGGGAGCAGACCGACGAAGCCTTGACGATCCAGCTGCCGGCCAGCCTGCCGACGCAGTGGGCATCCAGCTTCCGGGTCAGTTTTTAATCCGGCACGCCAGGGAAGTTGAATGACTTACCTTCGCAATCGCCGTAGCGTCCTGGCAGCACTCGTCTCCCTGAGCTTGTCGTTCCATTCATGCCAGGTCCGGGCCAATGGCGCCGACGAGGCCGGACAGCGGGCCAGTGAGCTGCTGGCCCGCATGTCGCTGGAAGAAAAAGCCAGCCTGCTGCAGCATGATTCGCCGGCCATCCCGCGCCTGGGCATTCCCGCATACGACTGGTGGAATGAAGGCTTGCACGGCGTCGCCCGCGCCGGCAACGCCACGGTGTTCCCGCAAGCGATCGCCTTGGCGGCGACGTGGAACAGCCCGCTCATCACGCGCGTCGCGGACACGGTAGCCACAGAGTTCCGCGCCAAATACCGGGAAAGCGTCGGTCCTGACGGCGCCACCGGCCTGTATCGCGGTCTCACGGTGTGGTCGCCGAACATCAATATCTTCCGCGACCCGCGCTGGGGGCGTGGCCAGGAAACCTATGGCGAAGACCCCACGCTCGCTTCGCGCATCGGAGTGGCTTACGTGCGCGGCCTGCAAGGCGACAATCCCGCTGCACCCAAGGTTTCGGCCACAGTCAAGCATTTCGCCATCCACAGCGGACCGGAGGCCGACCGCCACCGCGACGACGTCCATCCCTCGCCGCGTGACCTGACCGAAACCTATTTGCCGGCATTTCATGCGACCGTCACTCAAGGCCAGGCCCTGGCCGTCATGTGCGCTTATAACGCAGTGGATGGCGTGCCCGCCTGCGCCAGCGACAAACTGCTCAATGACACTCTGCGCGGCGCATGGCAATTCAAAGGGCATGTGGTATCCGATTGCGGTGCTGTGGCCGACATCCACGGCGAATCCGCTCACCACTATACCGCGACGCCGGAGCAGGCCGTGGCGGCGGCCATCACCGCCGGCACCGATGTCATGTGCGAATTCGGCGGCAGTCCGACGGCAACTCCCGCTACGACGGTGCGCGCGGTACAACAAGGCCTGCTGGCCAGGGCGGTTCTCGACCGGGCCGTGTTGCGCCTGCTGGAAGCGCGCATTCGCCTGGGTTTGCTTGACAAGCCCGGCAGCGGAGCGTTCGGGCACATCCAGTCCAGTGAAGTGGACACTTCGGCCCACCGCGCCTTGAACCTCGCAACTGCGCGGCAATCGCTGGTACTGCTGAAAAATGCGGGGCTGCTGCCGTTGAAACAGGCGCCGCGGCGAATTGCCGTGATCGGTCCGAATGCGGACAGCGTCGATGCCCTGGTCGGCAATTACAACGGAACGCCGTCGCACCCGGTGACCGTGCTGGCTGGCCTGCGCGCCAGATTCCCACAGGCGCTGGTGACCCATATCGAAGGTACCGGCTGGGTCGCCCCACCGCTGCAGGACGTTCCTCCTGCCAGCCTGTGCGTGGATGCTGCGTGCAACCGTCCCGGCATGCAACTCGAGCGCTTCGACAACCTCGCATTGGAGGGGATGCCACATGCCATCGAGACCGTTGCGAACGCCACGCTCAAATGGGGCTGGCCCGACAATGTCGACCGCAAGACTTCGGCGCGCTGGTCAGGCTACCTGCGCGCCGCCGAAAGCGGCACACACCATTTCCGCCTGAAGGGCAACCCGGGCTACCGCATCCGGATCGATGGCCAATTGGTCACGGATATGTGGGACCTGGCCTGGCCGACATCCAGGACCGGGATCACCCTGGAACAAGGAAAGCTGTACCGCATTGACATTGAAGCGCGGCAAACCGGCTGGGAGGGCGAACAGCAATTGCAATGGACGCGCCCCAGCTTCGACGACACCGCCGCGCTGGAAGCGGCCCGGCAGGCCGACCTGGTGGTATTTGTCAGTGGCCTGAACTGGCAACTGGAGGGGGAGGAAATGTCGGTGCATGCGCCCGGGTTTGCCGGCGGCGACCGCACCAGCATTGACCTCCCGGCGCCGCAGCAATCCCTGCTGGAACGGCTCAGCGCTGAGCTGGGCCCGCTGAAAAAACCTCTGGTGCTGGTCAATATGAGCGGCAGCGCAATGGCATTGAACTGGGCCGATCGCCATGTGCCGGCCATCATCCAGGCCTGGTATCCGGGCGGCGAAGGCGGGCAGGCGATCGCCGAACTCATTGCCGGCGACTTCAGCCCGGCCGGCCGCCTGCCTGTGACGTTCTACAAATCCGCTGCGGACCTGCCACCGTTCAAGGACTACGGCATGCAGGGGCGCACGTATAAGTATTTCAAGGGCAAACCGCTGTACCCGTTCGGCCACGGCTTGAGCTACACGCGTTTTTCTTACAAGATGGGTGCCGCAGTGCCGAAGACGGTGTGCGCAGGCTGCGAGATCAAACTCGCGGTCGACGTCAAAAACAATGGCAAGCGGGGCGGCGACGAAGTGGTGCAATGGTATGTATCGCGGCCGGTACCCGGCGCACCGAATCGTACGCTCGCCGGCTTTACCCGCATCGCCTTGCGCGCGGGTGAAACGCGGCGCGTCACGATCACGCTCGACGCCAAGGCGCTCAGCACCGTCGATGCGGCCGGCCAACGCAACGTGGAGCCCGGCTCCGCCGATGTCTGGATTGGCGGCGGCCAGCCAGGCGCCCTCGCTTCCGGCGGCCAGGCTGCGGGGGTTGGCGTGAAGCTGACAGTCAAAGGCCGGCGCAACCTGCCGCCTTTCTGACTCGCTTCGTTCTGGCAGCGCAGCAAGGTACTCCGGTGCCAGTCATTGAAGTTTCTAACAATCATTGACACGCCCCGGCCTTGAGCACAAACTTGTTTCATGATGGCTACGGAGACCAAGCCCTCGATCCATAAGCTTTCCCGCCGCCGGGTATGGCTGAAGGGAGCCGCGGCCTCATGCCTGTTGTGTAGTCTGCCCGGTTTGGCCGCCGGGTCCGAGCAATTGTTGATCGACCTTATCCTGTCGCACGCTGCCCAAAGAACGGCGTGGATGCGCATCATCGATGAGTTCTCAAAGGCAAATCGGGATATTGCCGTGACACATCGCGACTATCCGTGGGCACAATACCAGCGGGATTTCACAACGCGGCTCCACAGCGGACCGGTCGACATCGCCTTCTGGTACGCGGGGGAAATCCTGCGCGACGCGGTTGAAAACAAATTGCTGGTCCCGCTCGATGACGATACGCTTGCTCTACTCAAAAAAAACAAATTCCACCCGGCCACCCTGGAGGGTACCCGCATCGACGGCGAGGTATATGGCCTCCCCTTGTATTACTACCCGTGGGGCTTCATCTATCGGAAATCGCTATTCCAAAGCCTGGGCCTTGAGCCGCCAGGCTCATGGAGCGAATTCGAGCGAGTGTGCGAACGATTGAAGGCTGCGGACATTGGTCCGATCGGCCTGGGCGCTGCGAACAACTGGCCTGCCGCCGGCTGGCTCGACTACCTTAACCTGCGCATCAATGGCCTGAAATTCCACCGCAAGCTGCTGCGTGGCGAGGTCCCTTTTTCCGATCATCGGGTAAAGAAAGTATTCAACACCTGGGGAAGCTTGCTGCGCAAGGGCTACTTCTTCAAACCGGCCATCGAACTGAATCATGATCGCGTGCTGCCCTACTTGTACCGCAATCAGGTAGGCATGATGCTGACCGGGACCTTCGTCGCCGCAAAGTTTCCGGATGCGCTTGCGGACGATATAGCCTTCTTCGCCTTCCCAAGCATATTGCCCGACATGCCGCAATTTGAGGACGTCCCGCTCGACGTGCTGGTCTTGCCTGCGCGCGCAGCAAATCCGCAAGCCCGCAAGCGCTTCCTGGCCTTTCTCGCCGAAAGCGGCGCAGTGCGGCAGCTCGCCGCGGCGGACCAGACTTTCCCAGCGCAGGCCGACGCCCCGCTTGCACACATCCGGATGGAAGAGGCTGCACGGCAGGTGCTGGCCAACGCGGCCGGACTCAGTACATTCTTCGACCGGGAAGCCAGGGCTGAACTGGTTGGCCCAGTGTTCGAGGGCCTGCGCCAGTTCCTCAAGCCGCCGCATGACACGGAACAGGCCGTTCTCACAATCGAGGCCCTGCGTCGGAAGTAGTGGCCGGCGGCCAGCAGCAGGCTCGTGGCGAGCATTCCGCCGGCCAACCTCCCAGTGCGGCACCGGATCCGCCGAAGCCACTTATGATTTCGTTCAAATACGCGAGCTATCGTTGACCAGAAAAAATTGCTCACCTAGAGTCTCTTCGTTTATACACGAGGGCGATTGATGAAAGTTATACCCCGCATATTCGTATTGGCCACATTAGCCACCCTGGCAGCGTGTAGCGGAACCATTGCGCCGTCCAGGGAATCGTTCAACTGGACATCCAGCGCACCGCTTATCTCGCCGCAGCCCGATTCCGGCCGAACAATCTATGCCGTGAAAGATCCTTCTATCGTTTACGCTGGCGGCAAGTATCACGTGTTCATGACGAGCGCCGGATCCGATGGCTGGGGGCTCGCCTACACCAGTTTTGAAAAGTGGTCCGAAGCGCCATCCGCGAAAATCGTTTCGCTTGCCCGATCCCCGATGGGCCCGGGATACCGCGCTGCGCCGCAAGTATTCTATTTCGCTCCGCAGAAAACCTGGTACCTCGTTTACCAGGGGGCCGATCCGCTTTATTCAACATCGAAGGATGTGGGTGACCCTCTGTCGTGGAGCGCCCCAAAGCCCTTTTTCGCAGCGCCCCCCGACATCATCAAACCGCCTCAGGGCAATGGCTGGCTCGATTTTTGGGTGATCTGTGACGAAGAGAAATGCTATCTGTTCAATACCGATGATCATGGCCGGCTGCTGCGGTCCGAAACCGCGATAGGCCAATTCCCCAATGGCTTCCATAACACGGTCGCCGTGATCGAGGAAAAAAGGGCGGACCTGTTCGAGGCAAGCAATACTTACAGGATTGCTGACACGGACACCTACATCACACTCGTCGAGGCGATATCGCCGAAGGGACGCTACTTCCGGATCTGGAAAAGCAATGGCCTGGGCGGAAAATGGGAACCTTTCTCTTCCGCGCCAATGAACACATTTGCCAGCCGCGACAACGTCGATCGACTTTGGTCAGAAGGGATTTCGCATGGAGAGATGATACGGACAAACCCGGATCAGACGATGACCATCGATCCTTGCCGGCGACTCGAATATCTTTTCCAGGGCAATGACCCGGCAGTGCATGTCGACGATTACATCAAGATCCCGTACCGCTTAGGTATTGTCACGGCGAAGGGCGAAAACCCGGTGAGCTCGCTCTGCCGCAAGTCATCTTCTGTTGAGCCATAGCCTGTTGAGGAAAGGTGCGCGCATCCCGATTATTGTTTTCAGTGGCAGGCATTCGAAAACGGAATTATCATATTCTCCCCACGAAGAGAAAGGAGGAAAACATGGCTAACCTGAGACGTTATGACCCGTTCAATGACCTGGCCCGTTTCGACCCCTTCCGCAATTTTGAGGATCTTTTCCGTGATTTCCGCATGGCGAACATTACGCGCGAGGGTGAAGGGCAGCAGCCGATCCGTATCGATGTCCATGAGAATGAAAAGTCTTATACGGTGCGCGCCGACCTTCCAGGGGTAAGCAAGGACGACATCAAGGTCGACATTTCGGGAAACCGCGTGACGATTACCGCCGAGACCAGGCGGATCGAGGATGAAAAGCAAAGCGGAAACATTGTGCGCAGCGAGCGCTATTTTGGCCAACAGTACCGCAGCTTTACGCTGGAACACGAGATTGACGACAGTAAAGCGAACGCCAAATGCGAGGGCGGGGTATTGGAACTGACCTTGCCTAAAAAAGCTCCGCAAGGCAGCCGCAAGCTGGAAATCCACTAAAGCCTGATCGGCAAGGTCAGCTTGAAATCAGTGCCCTCGCCGAGGGCACTTTTTTTACGTCGGGGCACGCGCCCGGGAATCAGGCAGGCTGGTCTGCCTTCTCTTCAGGCGCCGCTTCGGCGATCGTTGCTTCCGTCGTCAGTAGCAGGCCGGCGATAGAAGCGGCGTTCAGGAGCGCTGTGCGTGTGACCTTGGTCGGATCGATCACGCCGCTTTCCACCAGGTCGCCATACTGGCCGGTGGCGGCGTTGTAACCATAGTTGCCCTTGCCTTCCGCCACCTTGGCCACTACCACGGATGGTTCTTCTCCGGCATTCGAAACGATCACGCGCAACGGCGCCTCCAATGCGCGCAGCACAATCCGGACGCCAGCTTGCTGGTCGGCATTGGCACCTTTCAGCTGAGTAATGGCGGCACGCGCACGCAGCAGCGCCACGCCGCCGCCTGGCACGATGCCCTCCTCCACCGCTGCGCGGGTGGCGTGCAGTGCATCGTCCACACGGTCGCGCTTTTCCTTCATTTCCACCTCGGTGGCTGCCCCCACCTTGATGACAGCCACGCCGCCGGCCAGCTTGGCAACACGTTCCTGGAGCTTTTCCTTGTCGTAGTCGCTCGTGGCCTGCTCTATCTGGGCCCGGATGGAGGCCACCCGCGCATCGATACCCTGCTGTTCACCCGCGCCGTCGATGATGGTAGTGGTTTCCTTTTGCACTTCGATACGTTTTGCTCTACCGAGATGTTCCAGGGCGGCTTTTTCCAGCGTATGCCCGGTCTCTTCCGAAATGACGGTAGCGCCGGTCAGCACTGCGATATCTTCCAGCATGGCCTTGCGGCGCTCGCCAAAGCCGGGGGCCTTGACGGCAGCGACCTTCAGGACGCCGCGCACGGAGTTCACCACCAGCGTTGCCAGCGCTTCGCCTTCAACGTCCTCCGCCACGATGAACAGCGGCTTGCCGGCCTTGGCCGACTGCTCCAGCACAGGCAGCAGCTCGCGGATATTGCTGATCTTCTTGTCCACCAACAAGACAAGCGGGTCATCCAGGCGCGCCAGTTGCTTGTCCGGATCGTTGATGAAGTACGGGCTCAGGTAGCCGCGGTCAAACTGCATGCCTTCCACGACATCCAGTTCGTTCTCCAGCGACTTGCCGTCTTCCACTGTGATTACGCCTTCCTTGCCGACCTTCTCCATGGCCTGGGCGATGATGTCGCCGATGGCGCCGTCGGAGTTGGCGGAGATGGCGCCGACCTGGGCGATCTCCTTGCTGGTGCCGATTGGACGAGAAATAGTCTTCAGCTCCGTGATCGCTGCGGCGACGGCCTGGTCGATGCCCCGCTTGAGGTCCATCGGATTCATGCCGGCTGCCACGTATTTCATTCCTTCCTGGACAATGGCCTGAGCCAATACCGTGGCGGTGGTGGTACCGTCGCCCGCCACATCGGCGGTCTTGGAAGCGACCTGCTTGACCACTTGCGCCCCCATGTTTTCCAGCCGGTCCTTCAGCTCGATCTCTTTGGCGACCGAGACGCCATCCTTGGTAATCGTCGGCGCGCCGAAGCTGCGTTCGATCACGACATTACGGCCCTTCGGCCCCAGCGTGACCTTGACGGCGTTGGCCAGCACATTGACGCCTTTGACGATGCGGGTGCGGGCGTCCTCGTTGAATTGAACGTCTTTTGCAGTCATGTTCTTTCTCCCTGAAATTCGGTGGACTCAAGCAGCTTTGGCGTTGGCTGCGGCGTGCTCGATCACGCCAAGGATGTCTTCCTCGCGCAGCACCAGCAGTTCCTCGCCGTCTAGCTTGACGGCCTGGCCTGCGTACTTGCCGAACAGGACGGAGTCGCCGACCTTCACGGCCAGCGGGCGCAAGGCGCCATCAGGCAAGGCGCGGCCTTGGCCGACGGCCAGCACTTCGCCCTGCTCGGGCTTTTCGGTGGCAGAATCAGGGATAACAATGCCCGAGGCAGTTTGGCGTTGCTTTTCAATTCGCTTCACAATAACCCGGTCATAGAGGGGACGAATATTCATCTTTTCAATCTCCAAATGGTGGTCAGATCATTTAACAAGTGAATCGGTCCAGGCAATGCTGGAGCCAGACTTCAGCGTTTTCGGAAATAGGTTTTCGGTTTTTCATTTTCAAGACCGCTGCCGCGAGCACTTTGTAACAGAATGTTTCATGGCAGGATCAGTTGATTGTGATGCCCAAGCCGGTACACAACACGCCTTCCGGGCGCCGGCGGCAATGGCCGCACCGGACAGCCGGACTGTCGCCCGCCATCCGCCCCCAGGCTGCCGTCTGCCGGTCCGATACCGGCCCACACGCCGCCTTTAACGGGCTGGAACAACCATCGCTGGTAACCGCGCTGCGCCGCAAGCGCCATCTGCGCCAGGCGCAGGTCGAGGTCGCCGCCGAGCACGGCTTCATCCGGGTAACCTGCCGCGTTGTCGCCAAACGCAAGACGGCATGCAAAGGCCTCGCAATCCGGTGCGCCGGCGGTATTACAAGCCCGTATTTGCTGGCGTTCCAGCTGCCAGGCCCCCAGCCGCCAGGCAGCGTCCAGCAGTGCTTCTTCCGCTGCCGTGGCGCTCAGCGGGGGCGCGTCGAACTCCAATGCGGAACTGGCCACCGCGCGCACCGGAAACGGCACACCTTCCAGCTGCAAAGGCGTCGCGCGGCGGAAGCCGTGCCAGTGCAGGAACAACAGTAATGGGGTGTCAGGCAAATCGGCGCGCGCTGCACTCACTGCAAAGAGCGGTAAGCGCATGGCGGAAATTTGCGCAGAGACTGCATCGAAAACTTGCATGGCAAAGTCCTCCCGCCATCGTTTCAATGCACATAGGGCCTGCCGCCTGCCGCAGCGTCGGACCTGGCTGGGGAAGTGCGGCCCAGCATCAGGTCCTCGCAACGGGCGGCCTGCCGCTGCGCCTGGGCCAGCGCCTGCATATAGTTTTGCAGCTGTACCAATGAAGGGACACTACCGCGTCCCTTCAGTGCACGCGCCCCCAGAAGGGCGATTTCCGTCATCAGCCCGCTGGCCTTGTCGTGCGCGGCCCGCAGGGTTGCCAGGCTGTCAAATAGTGCCTCATCATGTTCCATCGTCGCTCCTCATGAATACATAACAGGGCAAATTAACTAAGGACAGCATTCCGAAAAATCAAGGCCGGAGCGCGCATGAAGTCGCCGTCGCGCCCCCTGTCCAGCCACTGGCAAATTTCATTGCGGCCATTGGAAATATTCGTAATTGCCAAGGTACGCGGCCACTCCGACAATTGCTGCGCAGCAACATCAATCGTTGAGAGGATGGCATGAAAAGATATGAGATGCGGAAAATCGCCCTGGCGATCATCGCAGCGAGCATTGCCGCTGGCTGTGGCGGCGGCTCGGCGGGTACCGGTAGCGCGGTTGCACCAGACAATGTGGGCAATACGCCGGCTTCCAGCGGCAGCGGCAGCACGCCCCATACCGGCACCACGCCAAACGCTGGCGGAGCTCCCGCCACCATGAGCACGCCCGACATTGGCGGAACGCCAGGCACTGCGGGCACGCCCGCCACGAGCGGCACGGAGCTTCGCATTTTCAGTCACCCGGGCGCCCCGCTCACCCGTGCGGACCTCGACATGCTTAAGACTTACGTTGACCTGGGCAAGCAGCCGTGGAAGTCCGCTTATGACAATCTGGTCAGCGATGGCCATGCCAGGCTCACCCTCACCATGGCCGGGCCCTTCGTAAAAGTAAGCCGCGCTCCCGACGAGAACCTCCAGGCATGGCGCAGCGACATGATCGCGATCTGGAATCTCTCGCGCATGTGGCATTTCACCGGCAACCAGGAATACGCAAAGAAAGCGCGCGACATCCTCATGGCATGGGCCACCACCCAAGTTGAGTTTTCCGGCCGCGAGTCGATGCTCGACCTGGGCGACTACGCTTATATGTTCGTGGGCGGTGCCGACATCCTGCGCGGCACATGGCCGGGCTGGACCGAAGCTGACACCGCCACGGTGAAAAGATACTTCAAGAATGTCCTGATCCCTGCATCGAACCCCTACGGAGAGCATCAGTTCGGGGCCGCTAACAAAGGGGCGCTCGCCCTGGTTGCCCTGGGCTTGATGGCCATCTTCAACGACGACGCGGCGGCAGTGGACAAGGTCGTCTACCAGATGCGCACGCTGGCCCACATTGGGCTGCGCAATTCGAACGATATCGGCATGCTCGGCGACTCCCTGCGCGACCAGGGGCACTTTCATACGCAGCTTAAAGCGCTGACCATGCTCGCCGAAGCGCTCTGGAAGCAAGGCATCGACGTCTATTCCGACCTGGACCACCGCCTCCTGGCAGCAGGCGAATATTTTGCGCGAGTGAACGAGCTCGTGCCGACCACGGCGCTCCCTTTCGGTACCACCGATGCTTATTACACCGCCGACACGACAAACCGTGGATGGGACGGCTGGGGCGGCGGTAACATCATGCTAAGTCAGCTTCATGGCGCCTACGTCGTCCGCAAAGGCATGCAGGCGCCGTTTATCGCGCAAAGGCGCCGCTGGATGCCGGTGGACGCCTACAGCTTCATGTTCCTCAAAGAAGCGGACGCATCCATCGCCACACCTGCGCCGCCGCTTGCCCTGCCAACAACTGCCCCGGTCACTTCGGGGCTGAGCAGCATTGATTTCGGCAACGCCAACCCGGCCGGCACTGCCAGTTTTGCTGCCGGCAAATGGACTGTGACGGGCGGTGGAGCCGAGATCTGGGGCACAAACGACAGCTGCCACTTCGCCTACAAAGCCATTGTCGGTGATGGCGCCATCATTGCCAAGGTTGAATCAGTTGGGGACACCGGTCCGTCGGCCAAGGCGGGCGTGATGATACGAACGAGCCTCGACCAGGGCGGCCCACGCGCATGGATGGCCATCACCAATCGCCTCCAGGCTGAGCAGAATATGCAGAAGCTCACGGCGTACGGGGGCAGCAACTACGCCAACAAAGGGCTACCTATTGCGAACACTGCGGATTCGTATTGGGTAAAGCTTGAGCGTGTCGGCAATGTCATTACCGGCTACCTGTCTCCCGATGGGACCAACTGGGCCGCGACAGACGTTGGCCGCATCGACGGCCCCCTTCCGGCCACGATCTATATTGGCCTGGTGGTCGCTTCCACTGTCAACGGCACACCTAATAGCTCAGTCTTCAGCAACGTCCAGATCACGGGTGGAGACGGCAATGCGCCGATCTTGCCTCCGGTTGCTCCTGCGACACTGCTGGCCGCGCCGGGCGATGGAGCCGTTCCGTTGCGGTGGCAGCGCTCATTCGGCGCCACTCGCTACGTGGTCCAGCGCGCCACCTCCAAGGGTGGCCCATACACCACTATCGCAACAGATGTAAGGGGCGGCAGCTATACGGACATGTCGGTGACCAACGGTACCACCTACTACTACACCATCAAGGCAGCAAACTCCGCAGGCATGAGCGCCAATTCCCCCGAGGACGCTGCCAAACCGGAGCACCCGATGGTCAATATCGCTACCGGCGGCATCGCCAGCGACAATGCGAACAACGCGGGCAACGCCAAGCGCGCTTTCGACCGCAACTCAGCGACGGAATGGTTCGCCAAAGGTGCACAGGGCTGGCTGCAATATGACCTTGGGCACACGGAGACGGTCCTGCGCTATTCCGTCATCAGTTCCAACGGCGCGGATGGGCGCGATCCGAAGGACTGGGAACTCCTGGGGTCCAGCGACGGCGTAAGCTGGCAAACACTCGATGCCCAAAGCAACCAGCTGTCGTCCCGAAACTATGAGCTGAAGGAATACGCAGTCTCGAGACCCGGCGCATATCGCTACTATCGGCTCAACATCAAAGCCAATAACGGCGACGCCAACGCAACCGGGATCGGTGAGTTCGGGCTCCTCGTTGCCAAGCCATAACGCATTCGCCCATTTGACGAAAGGTTTTCCCATGTCCTTTACCCGGCGATCGATGCTCAAAGCCACCTTCGCGGCGCTGCCGGCGCATTGTGCCGCCCACGGCATCGGCCAACCGGTGTATCCGGCGCCGGGTCGAGTTTCAGTTGATGCGGCTCGTGCCTTCCTCGCAAACCAGGTGCGCCTGCTACCGGGAAGCCCGTTCTACGACCGGCAGGAGCTGCATCGTAAAGGGGTGCTGGCGTTTTATGATCCCGACAGGTTGCTCTACCCCTACCGCGCCTTGGCCGGGCTTCCCCAAAAAGAAGGCATCGAGAAAGGCTACGACGGCTGGGATAGTGGATTCCTCCGTGGGCACATGACGGGGCACTATCTGTCCGCCGCTTCGCGCATGGCGGCAGCCACGGAAAGCAGTCTCTTTCGCGACCGCGTCAACTACCTTGTGCGAGAGCTCGCCAAATGTCAACAGCATCTTAACCTGAATGGTTACCTGGCAGCGTTTTCCACGGCGGCGCTTGACAAGCTTGAAGGCAAGCCTGGCGCCGATGCAGGAGATATCGTAGTGCCTTTTTACACGATCCAGAAGATCATGTCGGGTCTCCTCGACGCCCATGCATATGTCGGCAGCAAGCAGGCATTGGTCGTGGTCTCCAGGATGGCGGACTACTTGGAGAAACGGCTCGCAGAGCTGAATGCAGAGCAGATCGAAAAGATGTTCCGGACCGACATCCGCCGCAATCCCCAAAACGAATTTGGTGCGATGAGCGACGTCCTCGCGGAACTCTTCAAGATCGACAACAATTCCCGTCATCTCGATGCGGCCCGTATGTTCAATCGCGAATGGCTTGTCAGGCCACTTGCCGCAGGCGAGGATCGGCTGGGCGGCGTGCACGCGAACACGCACATCGCGCAAGTAGTGGGCTTGGCCAACTGCGCGAACGTCAACGGCAACCCGGTGGATTTGCAGGCGTCCGAGAACTTCTGGCAGTTGGTAGTACACCGGCATTCGTTCGCCAACGGCGGCAACTCGTTTAACGAATGGTTCGACAAACCCGGCGTAGAAGCCGCCCCGTCAATCGATGACCAGAAGGTTTTACCCCCGACCACCGGCGAAACGTGCAGCACCCACAATATGCTCAAGCTTACCGCAAAGCTGTTCGAACGCGGTCGCCGTGCGGAGTTCGCGGATTACTATGAACGTGCGCTATACAACCACGTGCTGGCGTCCGTGGCGCCTGACTCGGGAGCCATGACCTACTTTACACCGCTCCACGGCGATTTCCGCACCTATCTCAACGGCAGCTTTTGCTGCACGGGCACTGGTATTGAAAACACCCCACGCTACAACGAAGGCATCTATTTTTACAAGAATGATGCGCTCTGGGTAAACCTGTATATTCCCTCCGAGCTCACGTGGCGGAAAGCTGGAATGGTTTTGCGGCAGCAAGGGGATATCACTCGGGACGACCCGGTGCGCTTGACGGTGGTCAACGCCGGGGCCGACGCCATCACGCTGAATCTGCGCATTCCCGCTTGGGTTGCCCGGCCAGTGAAAGTAAGGATCAACGGGAAGCCGCAGGGTATAGACGCAAAGCCCACAAGCTACATTTCGTTCAGGCGGCATTGGAAGGCCGGCGATGTGATCGAGTTGACTCTTCCCGCAGGACTGCGACTGGAAAAAGCCAGGGACGACGCTTCGATGGTTTCAATCTTCCATGGTCCTGTATTGCTGGCCGGCGAACTTGGCAAGGACAATATGCCTGGCAGCGACGTAGGCGACAAGGATGCCTTCCTGAAGATTCCCGCGGTGCCGGTTCCCGATATCGTCAATACCTCCAAGGATCCCGCCGATTGGCTCGCTCCCCTCCCCGGCGATCCGTCCGCGTTCAAAATCAAGGACGCCGGTCCGGCAAATGGAATTGTCGTCCGACCGCTATTTGACCTGCACCATCAACGCTATTCCGTTTACTGGCACCTTCGCAACGACAGACCGAAGACAATTTAAGGGCAAAAAAAAATCCTCGCCTTAGCGAGGATTCTTCTTTAGATTTGCCGCTTACGGCAGCAAACCCTTGACGTTTTGGAGGCGAGGGCCGGAATCGAACCGGCGTAGACGGCTTTGCAGGCCGTTCGCATTCTTTCGATTCAATCACTTACCGCTTTGCTACCCTAACGGGCTACCGTTGAGCAATTGGCATGGCCTCTACAATGCCAAGGTCATTGATCAGGATGCCGATGCCGGGTTCCTTCCGTCGACAATGGCGCTCACGCCTTCACGTTGACAGCCCCCCGCGTAGAGCACAAACTTGCTTCATGATGGGCACAGAGACGAAGCTCCCGGTCTGCATGCTTTACCGTCGCCGCACTTGGCTGAAGGGCACGGTGGCGGCATGCCTGTCGATCGGCTTGCCAAGTTTTGCTGCCGGGACCGAACAACTATTTGTCGATTATATTGTGTCGCACACCGCCCAGAGAACGGCCTGGATACGCGTCATCAATGAGTTCTCAAAGGCAAATCCGGATATTATCGTGACACATCACGGCTATCCTCAGGAGCAATACAAACGGGACTTCACAGCGCGCTTGCGCAGCGGACAGGTCGACCTCGCGTTCTGGTATGCGGGAGAGCGCCTGCGCGACGCGGTCGGCGACAAATTGCTGGTTCCGCTGGATGGCGAGACGATTGCGCTAATCAACAAAAACAAGTTCTACCCGGGCGTCCTGGAGAGTACCCGCATCGACGGCGAGGTGTATGGCTTTCCCTTGTATTACTACCCTTGGGGATTCGTTTATCGGAAATCGCTGTTCCGGAGACTGGAGCTTGAGCCGCCAGCCACGTGGCATGAATTTCAGCGCGTTTGCGAGCGATTGAAAGCTGAGAATATCAGTCCGATCGGCCTGGGCGCCGCGCACAACTGGCCTGCCGCCGGCTGGTTCGACTACTTTGACCTGCGCATCAACGGCCTGGAATTCCACCGCAAGCTGCTGCGTGGCGACGTGCCATTTACCGATCACAGGGTAAGAAAAGTGTTCGACACCTGGGGAAGCTTGCTGCGCAAGGGCTACTTCTTCAAGCCGACCATCGAACTCGATCACGAACGGGTGCTTCCCTACCTGTACCGCAATCAAGTAGGCATGATGCTGATGGGGAGCTTCGTCGCCGCAAAGTTTCCGGCGGCACTAGCGGATGATATGGGCTTCTTCGCCTTCCCAAGCATTTTGCCCGACATGCCGCAGTTTGAAGACGCCCCGCTCGACGTGCTGGTCTTGCCTGCGCGCGCGGCAAATCCCAAATCCCGCAAGCGCTTCCTGGCATTCCTCGCCGAAAGCGGCGCAATCCGGCACATCGCCGAGGCGGACCAGACTTTCCCCGCGCAGTTCGACGCTTCGTTTTCCCACATCCGCCTGGAAGAGCCGGCGCGGCAGGTGCTGTCCAAAGCGGCTGGTCTGGGTTCATTCTTCGACCGGGAAGCGAACTCGGAACTGGTGGGCCCAATGTTCGAAGGCCTGCGCCAGTTCCTTACAGCGCCATACGACACGGAAAAAGCCGTCCTCACAATCGAGACGCTGCGCCAGAAGTAGCGACACTGTGCCGACTGCTGCAAAAACCGCCATGACTCAAGACACCAATATCCAACTCAGCGGCCCCTTCAAGGCGGTGGACGGCAGCGGCCGCACCATCGACATCAAATCCATCAGAATTTTCGACGAAGGCTATGGGGTAATCGACCTCTATGTCGACCTGGCGGCGCCGGCCGCCGATGGCTTGCACAGGGATCTTAAATTGATTGCCGAAATCGGCGCCCGCCTGCGTGCACTGGGTTATAGCGGTCCCGACCTGGCGCCGGGCGCCCCGGTCATCCAGGAGAGGCGCTTGATCGTGCTCGGCACGCCGGACGAGTTCCTCCCCTTTGCCGTGCGCAAGGGATTCAAGGACCTGACGTCGGAATTTGACGAAGAGTAGTCATTCCTCTTGCTGCGGTCGCGCGCGGCACCTGGCCGCACGCCGCCCGCAGCATCTCGCGCTTGAATTACCGGGAGATGCTGGCGACCTCTGCGTCGCTTAATGCCGTCCCGTAAATGCGCAGGTCGTCCATCGAGCCCTTATAGGGCGCATCCCACCAGTTCACGCCCAATGCGAACACCCCGCTGGTGGTGGTAAACACGTTCGGGAAATTCAGGCCGCTGAAGCGCTTGGCACCGTTTACGTACACATTGACGGCGCCATTCTTGACGGTGAACGCCACGTGCGACCACTGCCCGACCGGGATGTTCATGCCCAGGCCGGCGTCGTACCACGCGGTCCCCGACCACAGCATGGTGGCGCCGCCGACGAAGTCATGCCCCTTCGGCAGGAAGCTGACCCACGAATCGCCATTGCGGGCGCCGAAGAAGGTGGTGCTGAAGGCAGTCAGTTGGGCGGGCTTGAGCCACATGGCCACCGTGTACGTATTGCTCGAGATCAGTCCGTCCGGCAGGCGTATGCCAGTGGCACCGTTGAAGACGGCCGCGCTGCCCTTCATCCCTGACTCGAAGGCCAGGCTGCCTCCGGCAGCATCGATCTTGCTGCCGATGACAGTGCCGGCACCAAATGCGCCGGTCGCATCGCCCAGGGTTCCGTCAAAAGTGTAATGGGCAATCATGCCGCCCAGTTTGCGGACAGTGACCACAAAGGTCTTGACCGCTTTCGCATGGCCTTTGGTGATAGTGGCGGTCAAGGTCAGCGTCACATCGCTGGCGGGGCTGGTCACCTGGCCGGTGTTGCTCAACACCGCCGGATTGGACGAAGTCCACGCAATCAGCGAATCGCGCGCGCCACTGGCTGGCAGCGCAAGGTCGCCCGTCACCGCGTTGGTGTTGCCCAGGCCAAGTTCAGCATAGACCGCATTCACGACCTGCATATCGCTGCGCTGCGGCAGGCGGCTGCCCATGATGGAGACGCCATCGCGCGACGTCGCGCTAAAGGCCATCACGTAGTTTTGCGAGGTCTCGTCCCACTGGCGCAGGAAGACACCCTTGAAAGGGGGCGAGCCGGCCAGGTTGATCTCGGCCTGGTTGCCGCCCGACAGGGACCAGTTGCCGGACACCGCGCCGCTGATCGTCCCGTTCGCATTCAGTGTGATCAAACGCGACTTTTTGATCGTGGCGGAAATATCCTTGCCGTGATTGACGAACATATAGTCGCCAAAGACGAAGCCATGCTGGACCGGCGCCAGGGTTTCATTTGTGTTGCGGTATGGCGCCACCACCGGCCAGCCGTCGGCATTCATGAACATCTGGTGCACGCGGACTTCATGCTGTTCGCCGCGTTCGGGGAAGCGGCTGTGGAATATCAGGAAGTGCTTGCCGGTGGCGGCATCGTAATAGGCGGAATTGTGGCCCGCCGACACATAACCGGTGCCAATGCCCTTGCCGCCCTCGCCGATCTTGCGCTCGAACAGGAAGTTGCCCATGATTTTCACGCCATACGGCGCAATCGACGCGTCATCGAACAAGGGCTTGGCCGGATCGGCCTTGACGTTGGCCATGTTCACGCCTTGCGCATCGACGTACGGTCCGTCCGGCGCTGTGGAGCGCGCCACACGCATATTATAGCCGCCGGCTGCATCCAGGCCGCCGAATGAGGTGAACAGGTAGTAGTACTGCGTGGCGGGGCTGTACATCACGTACGCGCCCTCGATTCGGCTATGGTTACCGCCCATCAGGCGTTTGCCGTAGCCCTGGCCCGGCAGAGGCATGCCGGTGGCAGGGTTCATCTGCATGACGAAAATACCGCCGGAATAGGAGCCGTAAACCATCCACAGCCTGCCGCCATTGTCGAAGAAGACATTCGGGTCGACCGTGTTTGGATGGCGCAGTGCGTCGTACACGGTCCCGTCGTAGCTGGCCTGGCCCCACATGCCTGATTTCAGGATGATGCCCTTGTTGACGTACGGACCCTCAATATTGCTGGAGACCGCGACACCCAGGGCCGAACGCGGCGAGTCGCCCTTGCAGGCGTTGTAATACATGTAGTACCGGCCATCGGCAAGGCGGATCACATCCGGCGCCCACAGGGTATTCGTTTGCGCCCAGCTGAAAGTCTCCGCCAGCTCGGTATAGACGTTGCTGGCGCCGTTCAGGAACAGCTTGTTGGTCGCGTTGACCGAACTGGTGATCTGGGTCCAGTTCATCAGGTCCGTGGTCTTGGCCGATGCGAGATGCGAGCCGAACACGTAATACGTGCCGCCAGTCCTGATCACGGAAGGATCGTGTACGGAAGCGTTCTGGAAGGTCAAAGGAAGCGGCGCAGGCGCTTGCGCGGCGGCGTTAAAGGACAACATGCACGAGGCCAATGCAGCGGCAGCCCTCCAGTGCGGAATGGTTTTGGTCACGTTTGTCTCCGTTTAGGTTTTTTATTGTTTTATCCCGCAGGCCTGATTGCGTCCAATGACCTTTTCTCGCCGTGCGATAGCAAAACCTGCATGAACGTGAAATTTGTTATCGAAAACACGAAAAATGGAATAGCTACCCCAAGAGATACCGGTCTACCTTGAAATTGCTCGCAGAAGCTTGTTATCGATAACTGATAAGAATAGGAGGAGAAATGAGGAAAGTGCGGCCTCAGGATGCGCTATTGCGTATCTTGTCCATCGTTGTTTCATTTGGCCTGGTGGGCGCCGCTGCGCAAGCGGCGGACATCACCACCATCGCCACCAGTTACCAGCCGACGATCAATGAGACGATTGACGCAAGCGGCTTCAAACACCCGGGCGTCGGCCTGACCAAAGACGTGCTGGAAAACATGCGCACCCAGGTGCGCGCCCAGAAAGAACCCTGGAACACCTATTTCAACCAGATGCTCCTGTCAGGTGCGGCATCCACCGCGCCATCGATCAAGAACGTCAACGCGTCCGACCCCAGCAAGCCACGCTACGCCGGCCTGAACACGCAGGGCGTGGAATCGGCCTTCGTGGCCGACGGGCTGACCGCCTACACCCAGGCCCTGCTGTACTATGTGACGGGCAACGAAGTCTATCGTTCCAACGCACTGCGCATCATCCGCCTGTATTCGCAGATGGACCCAAGCCAGTTCGCCTACTACACCGACGCCCACATCCACACTGGCATCCCGCTGCAGCGCATGGTGGGCGCGGCTGAAATCCTGCGCTACACCAGCTACCAGACTTCGGCGCTGGCGTGGACGGACGACGACACCAGCAATTTCGTGAACAACTTCATGCTGCCGACCATCTACACCGATGACAGCAGCAATGCGCACTTCATGAACCAGCATCTGTACACCACGATCGGCGCCATGTCAGGTTGGATCTTCACCGGTAACCGCGACAAGTACAACGAAGCCGTCGAATGGTTCACGGTGAACAGCACCGCCAAAGACCAGGGCCAGAACGGCGCGATCAAGGCACTGTTCCGCCTGGTGACCCGCAACGATGACACCGGCGAAGAAGTCGCGCCAGCCGTGCAGCACGTCGAAATGGGCCGCGACCAGGCGCACGGCGCCGGCGACATCACCAACGCGCAAATCCTGGCGCGCTTCCTGATGGCGCAAGGGACCAAGGTCGATCCGGTGCTAGGCACGCCATCCAGCGCGCCGGAAGCCGTCGGGCCATATGAATTCCTGGGCGACCGCATCCTGCAGGCTGGCGAGCAGTTCGGCGCCTACATGCAAGGCTACGAGATCCCATGGATTCCGACCGCCTCGCACACCGACGATTACGGCACCCCGACCGTCGTCTATCACAAAGTGGCGGGCAACTACCGTGGCCGCCTGACCCAGAATACCTGGGAGATGTACTACTACTACAAGTACGTGCGCGGCATGAACGTGGAGCAGGCTGCGCCAAACTACGCGCGCATCTTCGCCAACCGCACCATCTATAACTGGGATGGCGGCGACGGCGGCGGCGACTTCTGGATGTTCATCCCCGCCGCTGCGGCCGTCGAAGGCGGCAATTTCCTGGTGAAGAAAATCACCGACCCATACCGCGAAGTCGAAGTGCGCTTTACCCCGCTGGACGGCAACTCCGTCGTCAAGACCGACAGCACCGCTTCCTACATCGAGACCACCGCCACCGAGGCCGGCAGCGCGCTGGCAGTCTATGGCTACGGTAGTGGCACCAGCAACCTCGCCTTCAAGGTCCGCACCAACGGCAACGCCACCATCGAAGCCTATGGCAATACGATCCAACTGCCCAATACCGGCGGCCAGTGGACGTATGTCAGCGTCGCCATGGGACTGGGCGACTTCCTGCCGCTGACGATCAAGGGCGCCGGCACCACGGTCGACATCGACCACATCAACATCAACGGTTCCGCCCTCAACCGGCCAAGCTTCAACGACGGCAACGCCGACATGAGCGTCTACACTTACGCGAGCGCCAGCCAGCCGGTCAGCGCCAGTTTCGCGGCCACCGATTCGAACACCAGCGCGACGGTGAGCTACCAGGTCGACAACCTGCCTTACGGCGCCAGTTTCAACAGCAGCACGGGCGCCTTCAGCTGGCAGCCGAACCAGTCCGGCACCTTCACCTTCATTGTCACGGCAAAGGATGGGACCACCGTCACCAGCAAACGCGTCACCATTGTGGTGGGTGCAGACCGGCAAGCTGCGGTCAACGCCGTGATTGCCACGTACAACCCGAGTGTCCCGTATGTCGTTTCGACGCTGAACGCCTACACCACAGCCTATAACGACATCCAGGGCGTGATCTCGAGTGCAAGCGATGCCGTGTTCTTCCAGAAGCTGGACGCGCTGCGCACGGCCCTGGCCGGCCTGCAACAACTGAGCCCCACCATCGCCGACGGCAGCCTCAATTACAGCAAAATGCTGGTCGCCTCCACCTTCAGCACCACCCCAAGTACGGTGATGAATGCGCTGGACAACTCGCCGGACAGCTTTATCTGCTTCTGCTGGGCGCAAAGCCAGACCCACTACCTGGATTTCGGCCCAAGCTTCAAGGTATCGGCCAGCGCCTTCGGCCTGCAGGTGCGCACCAGCTTCCCTGAGCGCATCGGCGGCACCACCGTCTACGGTTCCAACGACAACAGCAACTGGACCAGGCTCACTCCCGGCCTGACCGTGGTGACGGAAGACATGCAGACGCTCGCGGTCGACCCCGACTTGCAGAACCAGCGCTACCGCTTCCTGAAGATCCAGATGATCGAACCTTCCAGCAGCATGCTCGAGCTGGGTGAGTTCCACATCTTCGGCGCCCGCTACGAGACGGTCAACCTGCTCTCCTCGGTCACCATGACGTCCGACCAGGCACTGCGCAACCGCGTCATCCCGGGCAACACGATCAAGCTGAATTTCGTGTCGACCGCGCCGATCAACGACGTCAGCGTCACGATCCAGGGCCAGCCCGCAACGGTGACTTCGCCGGACAACCTGAACTGGACCGCAAGCTGGGTGGCCAACACCACGGCGCCGTATGGCCAGGTATCCTTCCTGCTGAACTACAAGACGGCCGCCGGCGTACCGGGCGAACCGACCTTCTTCACCACGGACGGCAAGGTGCTGAGCATTTCGGATCAGACCAACTTGATCAGCGGCCTCACCACGCTCACCACCGTCACCGATTCCAGCGGCCGCAATGCCGCCGACGCAATCAACACGGCCAACACCCTGTTCGACAGCAACCTGGGCACCGTACCGGACTACCGCGTCAATGGCAGCGGCTACGGCAGCTGGGTGGAGTTCGACTTCCGCGGCGGCGGCACGGTCAATCTGGAGCGCGTTGAAGTGGTGGCGCGCCAGGACCAGTACTCTTCGCGCATCAGCGGCACCGTGGTGCAAGGTTCGAACGACAACGTGAGCTGGGACACCCTGACCAACGCGGCCGGCAACACCATGGACTGGCAAACGCTGACCGTCGTCAACGTCATGCCTTACCGCTACCTGCGCGTCATCAACGGCAACCAGTGGTACGGCAATATGGCGGAACTGCGCCTGTACGGCGTGACCAAATCGTCGGCGCAGATCGTCTCGGCATCGCTCACCTCGGCGCAGTCACTGAGCCCTGCGGCGACATCGAACAAGCGCGTGGTTCCGGGTAACACCGTCACGCTCAAGTTCACCGCCAAAGGCCCCATCAGCAACGCCAGCGCTGCCATCCAGGGCGTGGCGGCCACCGTTTCGACCGTGGACAACGTCAACTTCACGGCCACCGCAACCTTGCCGCAAGGCGTGGCAACGGGCAACGTGGGCTTTACCATCAACTACCAGCAGCAAGATGGCACGGCAGGCTATCCTGCCAACGCCACCACCGACGGCAGCGCCTTGTACGTGGTGGATGAATCGGACGTGATCCGCAATATCTCCAGCATCACCACGCTGATCGATTCGTCCCAGCCCTCCTACCACAATGCTGCGGGCACCAAGTCGGCCGTCGATGCACTCTTCGACAGCAATCTCGGGACCTTCTCGGACTTCCGCATCGGCAGCAGCAACGGCGGCGCAGGCAGCTACATCATCTTCGACTTCAAGTCCGGCAACCAGGTCAACCTGACCAGTATCGAGATGATCGCGCGCCAGGACCAGACCGTCCGCGCCAAGGGTGTTGTGTTCCAGGGTTCGAATGACAATACCAGCTGGGCCACGATTGCCGGCACCGGGGCGCAAACCGCCGACTGGCAGACCTTTACGGTGTCCAGCGCGGTACCTTACCGCTACATCCGTATCATCAACGGCGCCAGCTGGTTCGGCAACCTGGCGGAGGTGCGCTTCCACGGCGCCCTGCACGGCGCCGACACCGCGCCACCGGTGACTACGGACAACGCACCCGGCGGCACCGTGAGCAAGGATACGACCGTGATCCTGAGTGCGACCGATGCCGGCTCCGGCGTACAGGCGACCTACTACACTGTCGACGGCGGCGCTCAGCAAACCGGCACCAGCATCGTCCTCAGTATGGACGGCGCACACGTCCTGCAGTACTGGAGCGTGGACTGGGCCGGCAACATCGAGCCTAAGCACTCGGTGACGGTTTCGGTCGATAAGACCGCTCCCGCGCCGGCCGGCCTGTATGCCGACGTGACAACGCCGACCAACCAGAACGTCACCGTCACCGTCTACTACCCTGCCGATGCGGCCGTCGCCGAATACAAGGTTGGCGACAGCGCAGCCTGGAGCCCGTACACGGCGCCGGTGGTGGTCAGCGCCAATACCACGGTCTACGCCCGCAGCGCCGACGCGGCAGGCAATATGTCGGCCATCGCCAGTCTGGTGATCAGCAACATCAACAAGGTTCCGCCGATGGGCCCCAGCTTCGCAGCCGACGTCACGGACCCGACACGGGGCAATGTCACGCTCGCCATCACCTATCCTGCGACCGTGGCGCTGCGCCAGTATCGCGTCGGCGAAGCAGGCGGCTGGCTGCCCTACTCTGCCCCGCTGGTGGTCGGCGACAATGCCACCGTCTATGCGCAAAGCATTGATACCGCAGGCAATGTGTCGCCTGTGACCAGCTACGTTGTCAGCAATATCGACCACGTGGCGCCGCTCGATGCGCAGTTCACTGCCGACATCACAGAACCGACCAACAAGGACGTGACAGTGGCGGTCACGTTCCCGCCCGACGCCGCGACCCGCGAAGTCCGGATTGGCGAGGAAGGTGAATGGGTCGCCTATGGTGCACCAGTCCTGATGTCCGGCAATGGCGTACTGTTCGCGCGCTGCGCAGACGCGGCAGGCAACCAGTCCGGCGTTACCCAGTATGCAGTGGCGAACATCGACCGCATCCCGCCAGTCGGCGCCTCGCTGTCGCTCGACACCACGGCGCCAACCAACCAGGGTGTCTACGTGAGCATCACCTACCCGGATGATGCCGCGACCAGGGAGTTCAAGGTTGGCGACGGTGAATGGCAGTCATACGACGCCGCCGTGATGGTGGCCGCCGACACCACCGTGTACGCGCGCGGCAGCGATGCCGTGGGCAACGTGTCGAACGTGACGAGTGTCGTTGTCAGCAACATCTACAAGGTGGTGCCTATCACCGCTGTCGCCATGACGCCTGCTTCGCCGAATGGCAAGAACAGCTGGTACACGAGCGACGTTTCGCTGACGTTGGCGGTGAACCCGGGTGCATATGGCGGCGCAGTGACCACCGAATACCAGGTCAACGGCGGCGCATGGGCGGCCAGCAGCGGCGAACCAATCCCGTTTGGCGAAGGCAGCTACAAGCTGGCTTACCGCTCACGCGACCAGGCCGGCAATGTGGAACAGGTCAGGACCATTGAGTTCAATATCGACAAGACCGTCCCGGCCCTGGCGCTGGTGCTGGACAAGAACGCGATCTGGCCGCCTAACCACCTGATGGTTCCCGTCAACGCGACGCCGACTGCGTCCGATACGGGTTCCGGCATCGAGTCCGTGATCCTGACCAATATCACCAGCAACAAGCCGGATAGCGGCATGGGCGATATCCAGGCCGAATTCGGCAAGCCGGCCAAGTCCTTCAGCGTGCGCGCCGAGAAAGACCGCATCTACACCGTCACTTATACCGCGACCGACAAGGCCGGCAATGTGACACCGAAGACCGCGACCATCACCGTGCCGCACGACCAGTCCGGCCAGTAAGCCGCAAACGGGCAGCCCATCGTGGCAGCAACGCCATCGCGCAGTCCCTTAAAGACTGCGCGATGGCGACAGTATGTTCCAGGCAATACCCGCAGCACTGTCGATTTCTATGCAAATTTTGCGTCCTGCTATAACGATTTCTATCGCAGCATGTTTTCGATAACATAGACGTGTGATAGTAGAGTCCATGGACACACACTACCGCTTGATCGCTATCGACGAAGGACGCCAGCGGCTCGTGCTGGTGCATACCGATCTGCCTGCACCCGCCTGGGCTCTGGACCTGGCGGACTATCCGCTGGCACGCGACATGCAGCGCCTGGACCAACAGCGCGTGCTGGTCGGATTCGACCGCGGCTTTTTCGAACTGGACATTGACAGCGGACGCGTGCTCGCAGCGTGCAGCCGCTGGAGCAACGTCACCGCCGTCCACCGCCGCGCCGATGGCAGCACCCTGATCACCGGCACCGACCTTGACGGCACTGGCGGCGTCAACGTACTGACGCTGGACCGCGACCTGTCGCTGGTGCATACCGCCCGGCGCGAAGGCGACTATGTGCGCCTGATGCGGCCCACCCCGCAGGGCAGCTACCTGCTATGCGCCAACGACCACATTCTTGAAACCACCCCCGAGCTGGTAGCGCTGCGCCGCTTTGAAGCGGCGGGCCTCGAACATGCGTGGAAGGCCGAGCGCCTGGAAGATGGCAGCACGCTGGTCTCTGCCGGCTACGGCGCCTTCATGACCCGTTTCGATGCCAAGGGCATTTGCGTCAAGATGTTCGGCGATGAAGGCACCGTGCCGGCCGAAGTGGCGCCGTTCTTCTATGCGGGCTATGAACGCCTGGATAACGGCCGCCTGCTGGTGGCCAACTGGCAAGGCCACGGTCCCGACAACGGCGATAAGGGCCGCCAGCTTCTCGAATTCAACGCCTGGGGCCAAATGCTGCGCAGCTGGAGCTTTGGCGATCACATCTCTTCCTTGCAGGGCATCCTGCTGGTCTAAAAAAAACGGCACGGACGCTGAAGGTCCGTGCCGCGAAAAACTAGCCTGGCATGGGAGCGCCTGGCTGGTCAGAGAGACACGTTGAAATCGTCGATGTCGACGAAGCCGCGGCCTTGCGTGCTGGATGCGGCGCTGAAAAGGCCGACACGGGCACCGACCCAGCGGCCGGCGGCGGCGGTGAATGGTTTGCCGAACGCCTGGTAGCTCTTGTTGTCCAGGCTATAGCTGAAGCTGGCGAGGCCGCCCTCCTTCACTTGCAGGCGCAGATAGATGCGCCTGGCAGCCAGTGAGGCTCCGGCTTGTTCTTCGTCGCGGCAGCCCGCCATCGCCTTCCGGCAGGTATTCATGACGAGGCGGTTGGAACCGCCGCTGCGCTGCACGCCGATCCAGGCGTAATCGAGGCCGTACAACAGGAGGCCGGCACTGCCGCCTTCTGCCAGGCCGGACAGGTCAAGGCTGGCGCTTGCGCTGAATTGTGCTGCAGGGAGTTTTTGCAGCAGCAGCGCGGCGCGGTTCCACAGGCTGCCCTGCTGCTGCGCCTGCGCATCGAATTGGCTGAAGAGGCGCAAGTGGCCGGGGCGCGCCTGCAGCGAATACCAGGCTGCGCTCCAGTTGGCGTTCCATTGCCACTGCAGGCCAAGCTGCTGTCCGTCGAAGCTGTCGCTGGCCGCCGGCGCCACGGCATTGAACACGCCTGCTACCGGCTGGCGGAAGTGGCTGACCGGCTGGCCGATGCCTTTGCCGTCGCGCTGTTCGCCCATCACCGGCCAGCCATCCTGCCAACGCATCGGCTGCAGGTGCACGATGCGGCCGTAGGCGCCCTTGTCCTGGAAATGGTAGAACCAATCACTGCCGTCGCCCGCCTGCACCCAGGCGCCCTGGTGCGGGCCGTTGGTGCTGGTGCCGCCCTGGGCCAGGACGATCCTGTCCTCGTAAGGGCCTTCGATGCTACGCGAGCGGAACACGGACTGCCAGCCCTGTTCGACGCCGCCGGCAGGCGCGAACACATAATAGTAGCCCTCGCGCTTGTACAGCTTCGGGCCCTCCAGCGTGTGGTAGCCGGCGTATGTTCCGCCGTCGATGACGACGCTGCCCTTGTCGTCCAGCAGGCGGCTGGCATCGGGCGCCAAGCGGCGCAGGGTCAGCACGTTGTTGATGCCGGCCCGGCTGCGCGCCCAGGCGTGCATCAGCCATGCGCTGCCGTCCTCGTCCCAGAACGGCGCCGGGTCGATGATGCCTTTGCCGGGCAGCAGAAGGAACGGCGCGCTCCATGGCCCGCGGAAGTCGCTGGCGCTCATCACGTACACGCCCTGGTCCGGGTCGGGATAGAAGATCCAGAATTTGCCGTCATGGTGGCGCAAGGCCGGCGCCCAGACGCCCTTGCCATGCGCCGGCTGCGCGAATTGCTCCGCCGGCACCAGTTGCGGCAGCGCGTGTCCCACCAGCTGCCAGTGCACCATGTCGCGCGATTCCAGCAATGGCAGGCCGGGTGCGCTGTTGAAACTGGACGAGGTCATGTAATACGTGCTGCCGACGCGGATCACGTCCGGGTCCGAATAGTCCGCGTGCAGGATGGGGTTGCTGTACTCCTGCGCCAGCGCTGCCGCCACCGGCTTGTCCGCCATGGGCGCAATGGTGAAGCTGTAGCGCGCAGGTTCCAGTTTGATGCGGTAGCGCACGTGCGGCCGGCCATCCGGACTCCAGCCGGTATCGCCGCCGACGCCGGCTTGCGCCAGGTCGACCAGCAGGCTGCCGTCGCCATGCGGCACGATGTCGGCATTATGCCGCTCGCCGCGCGGGCGCAGGTACAGGTCTTCATACGGGAAGGCCAGCGCGTTCATCGACAGCGGCGCAGCGCCGCTCACGTGGATGCCCGCGCCGCCGGCATCGGTCAGCGACAGCCAGCGCACATCGGTCTTGTTGCCGCTTTCCTGAGGCCGCATATAGTCGTGGTGGTACTGCTCCGCCACCTTGCCGCTGTAGCGCCCCAGCGCGGCGCCTGTCAGGCGGTCGGCGTAGGACTCCTGCGGGCCGCGGCCATACCAGGCCACCGTATCGAGTGCCGCGCTATGGTTGAAGCGCAAGCCGACGCGCAGCGGATCCGGCAGGTCGTCGCGCAGCGGCGTGAAGGCCGCATCCACCTGCACCTTGCCGTCGGCGCCCATGCGATAGGTGGTTTCCCACTCCACGGCGCCGGCGCCGAAGACGTACTGCACCTTGACGTAGTCGCGGCCGACATCGAAGGTACGCACCTGGCGCTGTTCGGTGAACTGCTGCCAGATCTTGTTGCCCTGTTCCACCCCGGTGCCTTCGTCATTGTCGGTCAGGCCGCGCCAGAAGTTCGGCATGCCGCCCTTCAGCAGCAACTGGCCGTTGGCGCTGTAGCTGACCAGGCCCGTGCTGGTGTCGATGTCCAGCTTCGCATTGGCCGCAGCCAGCGTGACTACGCCGTTGCCGCGTACCGGTGCGGCCAGCTTGCCGATCGGCGCCGCTGGCGCTGCCTTGGCCACCACGAACTGGGTCCAGCCGAGAACCTGGCCTGGCGCCACGCCAGGGACGGCGCCCTGCTTTGCCTTGGCGCGCAGCGTCAGCACCAGCTCACCGCCTTGCGCTGCGACCGCAGGCAGCCTGAAGGAAAATGGACGCGTCGCCCCGGCAGGCGCATTGACGTTTTCGAGCTTCCCGCCGGCGACAGGCACGCCGTCGCGCGCCAGCTCCCAGTCGAAGTCGAAGCCGGACAGGTCGCTGAAATCGTAGCGGTTCACCACCGACAGCCTGCCGCTGCGCGGGTCGCCTTCGAACACCACTGGCGAATAGACTTTCTGCAGCTCGTAGTATTCCGGCTGCGGCTCACGGTCGGGACCGACCACGCCGTCGCCCACGATGCTGTTGTCGCCACGCTCGGGATTGAGGTCGAAGCCCGAGGCCCAGTATTCGCGCCCCTGCGCGTCCCTGGCCCGCACGCCCTGGTCGACCCAGTCCCACACGAAGCCGCCCTGCAGCTTGCGATGCGCGCGGATGACCTTCCAGTAGTCTTCGAAATTGCCCAGCGAGTTGCCCATGGAGTGGGCGTACTCGCACTGGATCATCGGCTCCAGGTAGCGCGGATCGCGCGCATAATCGGCCATCTTCTCGATGTCGTCATACATGGGCGCGTAAATATCGACATAGGCGTTGGGCAGGTGCTCTTCGCCGATGGTGCCGTGCCCCAGGTAACTGATCAGGCGGCTCGGGTCGCGCTGGCGGATCCAGGCGGCACCCAGCTCGAAGTTCATGCCGGTGCCGGCCTCGTTGCCGAGCGACCAGAAGATGATCGAAGGATGGTTCTTGTCGCGTTCCACCATGCGCGAGATGCGGTCCAGGTGTGCGATTTTCCAGGCGTCCTGGTAGCCGAGCTGCAACGCGCTGCGCTTGGCCTGGTCGCCCGCCGCGTCGCCCTTCTGCATGTATTCGTGCGACTCGATATTCGCTTCGTCCATCACGTACATGCCGTATTCGTCGGCCAGGTCGTACCAGCGCGGATCATTCGGGTAATGCGAGGTGCGCACGGCATTGATATTGGCCTGCTTCATCAGCTCCATGTCGCGGCGCATCGACGCCATCGACATCACGCGATAGGTGTCGGGATCGTGCTCGTGGCGATTCATGCCCTTGATCATGACGCGCTTGCCATTCACGCGCACTTCGCCGCCGGTGATTTCCACTGTGCGGAAGCCGATCCTGCGCGAGGTGGCCGAAACCAGCTTGCCGTCGGCATCGAAGTATTCGACCAGCAGCTGGTACAGGTGCGGCGTTTCAGCCGACCATGGCTTGACGCCGGCCAGCTTGCCGCGCAGCGGTGCAGCCTGGCCGGCTGTGACCGCGGATTCCGCCGTCAGCACGGTCTTGCCGCCGTCGGAGATGGTGGCCACGATGCGGCCGCCCGCTGATTGGCCAGCCAGCGCCACCTCCAGTGCGAAGATGCCGTCGCGGTAATGCGCCTTCTCCAGCGCAGCCGTTACCGTGAAGTCGCGCAGGCGCGACTTGGGCTCGGCATAAATATAGACGCTGCGCTCGATGCCGGAAACGCGCCAGAAATCCTGGTCTTCCAGGTAGGAGCCGTCGGCAAAGCGATACAGCTCGATGGCAATCGTATTACGGCCCGGCCGCACGAACTTGCCGATATTGAATTCGGAGGGAAGCTTGGAGTCTTCCGAGTAGCCAACCTTTTCGCCGTTGACCCAGATGTAGTAAGCCGCGCCGGCCGCGCCGATGTGCAGGAACACATCGCGCTGCTGCCAGCCGGCCGGCACGTCGAAGTCCCGGCGATAGGAGCCCACTTCGTTGAGGTCGTGCGGAATGAAGGGCTGGTTGGCCGGGAACGGGTATTTGATATTCGTGAAAATCGGTTTGCCGAATCCCTGCGCCTGCATCATGCCCGGCACCTGGATGGTCTTCCAGCCGCTGACGTCGAAGCCAGGCTTGAAGAAATCGGCCGGCCGCTGGTCCACGCCCTGCGTGTAGGCGAAAGACCAGCTGCCGTCCAGCGAGCGGTAATACTGCGATGCCGCCATGTCGCCCGCCAGCGCAAGCTCGCGGGACTCGAAATTGAAAAATGTGGCCTTCATCGGTTCGCGGTTGATTGCCACCACGCCCGGCTGCTCCCACTCGGCGACTGTGGCGGCCTGCTGCGCCCTCAGGGCCGGCGCCAGCGCCGGAACCAGGACCATGAGCGCTGCGGCAACGCCCGCGAATCGATGCTTGACCACGTTTTCTCCCTTAGTTGCCTTTAGTTGCCGAACTTGTAGCGCAGGCCGATATTGAAGATGCGGCCGTTGCCGTAGTGTTGCAGCTCAACGCCAGTCTTGTAATCCGGCTCGCCGATATAACGGTGCAGGCCGCGGTCCAGGATGTTCCGGACGTTGAACGACAGGCTCAGGTTCTTGTCGATCTCATAGTTGATCGAACCATCCAGGATGCCGTAGGCATCGATCGAGCGGCTGTCGATCGGGTTCGGCGCCACGTCGTTGAATAGCGACATCGAACGCCAGGTGTACGCCAGGCGGCCCGACAGCTTCTGGTCTTCATACATGGCCGTTACGCTGAAGTTGTGCTTGGCCTGGAACGGCTGCGGCATGCTGACGACATTCGGCGCGGCAGCGGTGCCGAAGTTCAGCGGGTTGGAGGTCGTCACGTAGGTGTAAGAACCGCTGAAACCGAAGTTCTGCAGCATGCCGGCAGAGGCGTCGAAGAAGTACTGGCCCGACACTTCCGCGCCGCGTGCGTAGCCCTTCTCCGCATTGACGGTCTTGCTGACTGCGTACTGGCCACCGCTACAGCCATTGCTGCTACCGGTATAAGGTCCCGCCACCGACGGGTCCAGGGTCTGGCAGGAGATCAGCTTGTTGAAGAAGCCGTCGATGTTCTTGTTGAACACCGCGATCGCCGCGTAGTTGGTCTTGTTGAAGTAGCGCTCCAGCGACAGGTCGACGCTGTTGGCGGTCAACGGACGCAGTTCCGGGTTGCCCACGTTAGCGGTGCCGAGGGTGGTGTTCACGCCGCTGATCGACGGATTCAGGTCGCCCAAGCCGGCACGGGTCAGGCCCTTGCCGTAGGCGAAGCGCACCAGCGTGTCAGGCGTGATGTCGTAGGTGGCATTCAGGCTTGGCAGCGCGTTGGTGTAGCTGGTGTTGCCAGTTACATCCACCAGGGCGCCGGTAGTGACGTTCGGGACCCGTGCAATGGCCTTGCCGCGGGTACGCACCACGCGCACGCCGACGTTACCCTTCAGGCGGTCGTCCAGTCCGGAGAACTCGCCCACCAGCCAGCCGGCCAGGGTGTTTTCCGACACGAAGCGGTGTTCGGAACCGATTTCAGGATAGTTGCCGTCGGCCGGAATGCCTGCCTTCGGGAAGGCAGCCGCCACCTGGTTGCCCAGCAGCGCGTCAGGCGAATAGACCGCGAAGCCGCCCGAATAGCCGGTATCGCCGCGCATGAAGTTGGTCGGGGCGTTCTGGATCACGCCGGCCATGGTCGACGCATTGATCGCGTTGGAACGGTCGGCCGCCAGTGCCTTGCCGTCGGTGGTCAGCGGCTTGCCGGTGAAGCGGAAGTTGCGGTAAGTGCTCTCCAGGGTCGCATAGCGGGTACCGAACTTGAACTTGTTGAACCAGCCGAGATCGGTGCTGTAGTCGGCGCTCAGCACGGTGGCATTGCCCTTGTCGTTCCAGCTCTGGTTGGTGCCGTTGTCGTAGCTGCGAAACACGTAGTTCGATGGATCGGCCAAGTCAGGACCGGTGAAGGTCAGCTGGTGAGGCGCGCCATCGACGATGCGGTTGGTGGCCCACAGCTTGCCTGGAGCGGAATCCATGATGATGGAGCGGTTGTCCTGGGTCTTCTTCGACTTGATGTACGAGAAGTCGGCTTTCAGGGACAATGCCGCTGTCGGGCTCCATTCCGCGCCGGCCGCACCGACCCAGGTGGTGTACGGGGTGTGCTCGTCGCCGCCGGTGCTGGTGACCGCCGAATTCAGGAAGCTGCCGCTTTGGATGCGCTTGTTGACCAGCACGTCGTCGCTGCCGCCGTAGAAGTTTCGGTTAGCCAGCGACTCGGTGAAGTTGAACGGCGTGGTCTGCAGGTTCTGCACGTTGGCGCCGTCGACCGAGTTCAGGCCGCGGTAGTTCTGGTGGAAGAGATAGTACAGGTAGTTCGCTTCCGTATAGAAGCGCAGGGTGTTGCTGACGCGGTAGTCTGCCGCCAGGTTCAGACCCTTGCGCTCGCGCATGATGGTTTCCTGGAAGACGTTGTTGGTCAAGCCGGTGGCCGACATCACGTTGCTGATCTGGTCCGCCGTCAGGCCCGACAGGTTAGGCATGTTGGCGCCGACGGTGGACGATGTAGGCAGGGTGCCCACGTTGTCGAGGAAGCTGACGTCGCTGCGGCCCACGTAGGCCGACATCGGCTGGAACGGGCTGTTGGAGGTATTGGCGGCGGCGCGGCTCGCATATTCGGCGCTATCAGCGCGCACGGCACGCTTGAGGGCGGCGCCACGGTTGGCCGGGTTGTTGTCGGAGCGGTCGGTGCTCTTCTGGTAAACCGCCGCGCCCATCACGCCGATACGGCTGCCGCCACCGAGGTCGAAGCGGTTGGCGCCCATCACGAACCCCTCCGGATCGGTCTTGTGCGCCAGGTCGTTGTTGCTGAAATTGAGCGAGGCTGCGAAGGTCGGGCCCTTGAAGTCGCTCGGATTGCGGTTGCGGATGTTCACCAGGCCGCCGATACCGCCTTCGATGTGTTCAGCCGACGGGTTCTTGTACACGTCGACGCCGGCGATCATGCCGGGAATCGCGCTCTCGATATTGAATTCGCGGCCGCCGGCGGTATTGAATGCGCGGCCATTGATTTGCGACGCGGTCTGGTTGCTCAAGCCGCGGATGGTCAGGCCGGAACCGGCACCGACCGGCGACGCGCCCTGGCCGCCGTAGCGGTAGCCTTGCACGCCCGGAATGCGGGTCAGGGTTTCGGCCACGTTGCTATCGGGCAGCTTGCCGATATCTTCCGCCGTGATCGAATCGACCACTTCCAGGGTATCGCGCTTGATCGCGACCGAGCTGCGGGCGCTGGCACGGATGCCGCTCACCACCACGGTCGAGGTATCGGCCTGCTGTTCCTGCGCCATAGCTTGCGGCGCGAAGGCCTGCATCACGGCCAGCGCAACGCCGGACAGTTGCAGGGTCGTCTTGGTCTGCTGATTCATCACTTTCTCCTCCAGTTATTTTTTAGAGTATTTGCGAAGACTGCTGTTAGCGGAAGCTCACTCCACTGACGTTTGAACCGATTTCGAGCAAATTGGGGGCTGCGCCGGTAAGGCGTTTGCCGGCCACCGTCACGTTGTCAATGACGATGTTGCGCACCTGGCGGGCGGCGTCGTGACCGTAGATCACGGAGGCGCTGGGCGAGCCCTTGCCGGTGAAGCTGATATTGCGCAGCGTGATGTTTTCAATGCCGCGCCCGGGGCTGGTGTTGTACTTCGGGGTGTAGGCAATGTGCAGGTTGAACAGTTTGCCCTCCTCGATGCGGTCGACGCGGAAGTTTTCAAACATCACGTCGCGCACCAGGTTGTCGTCACCGGCCATGATGCCGATGGCGCCTTCGTACTCGGGTTCGTCCTCGTCGTGCTCGAGGATGTCGATATTGCTGAAGCGGACGCGCTCGATGACTTCCGCATCCGGGTGGGCCGGCGTCGGCGTATTGCCGTGGATGCCGATCATGATCGCGTGCGCCACGTCGGCCCACAGCGTGGAATCGGTCACCGTGATGTCGCGCGTATTGCCCCAGATGTCCCAGCGGTGGTTATAGATGGTGATGCAGTCGTCCGAGGTGCGCACGAAGCTGTCGGAAATCTTCACCCGCTCGCAGGCGAAGTGGCCCAGTCCGTCCGACCATTGGCCGGCGCCGATGGTGCGGATGCTCTTCTCTTCGATATCCTGCGACGTGACGCAGCGCATGGTGCCGTGCGGCTGGTTGATGAAGATCGGGCCATCGATGCTGATGTTCTTCGAATTGCGGATGGTCAGCATATCAACGCCGTCGAACACGCCATCGCTGATGACCTTCACGTTTTCCACGCCGTCGATAAGCAGCGGGTTTTTCAGGAAGGCCGACCCGTCGATATATACCGTGCTGTTGGAGCGCACGCGGAATTCGCCCGCATGGATGCCGGGGCCGAACACCACCACCGGCTGCGTAAAGTCGGGCGTCTTGCCCTGGTCGATGTTGTAGCTGTCCAGGCCGGCCTGCTGCGGCGGCATGTCCTTGCGGATGGCGTGGGTGAAGACGTGCAGGTTGTGCAGGCGGTCGTCGTCGAATTCCACGCTCAGGTTTTCCGGCCGCTTCATGGTGAAGTAGGCGATGCCGTCGCGCACCACGGACTTGATGCCGCGGTTGTCGGGACGCACCTGCACCTTCGCGAAGCTGCCGTTGTTCTTCTGCACCGCTACTTCAACGCTGCCCTCGAAATTGAAGTAGACCATGGATGCATCCTGCTTGGTGTCCAGGTCGACCTTGGCGCGGTATTCATACAGGTCCTGCCACACGCCGCCCGGAGTGCGCACGCGCACCGTGAAGTCGTCGTTGTGGTGGGAGTAGCGCACCGGTTGCGGGAAAGGGAATACCTGCAAGCGGTCAGCGGCCAGTGCGGCAAGCGGCATCGCCAGGGCCAGGCTGGCGCAGGCGGCTCGCCTGAGCAAATTGTTGAGCATTTGTCTCTCCTCCAGTGTGTTATTGTTATCGCAGCCTTGTTATCGATAACGGATACAGACGGCCTTGCGCTGATGCTTTTTTGCGCGTTTTTTTACATGCTACTGAAGGTGGTTTGCTAAGTCAGATGAAAAAAACGCGAATTTCTATATGAATTTGGCATAGATCAGCAGCTTCCCTGCAGATATACTTGTTATCGATAACAGATTTTGGAGGCTGTAATGTTCGATAAGTGCTATCACGCAACGCATCCCGACATGATGGCGGGCGCCAGCAACGACCAGCTGCGCGAGCGCTACCTGCTGGAAGGCCTGTTCCAGTCCGAGAAGCTGGTTCTCAATTACTGCCACCACGAGCGCTTCGTGATCGGCGGCGCGGCCCCGGTGCAGAACACCCTGGAACTGCCGCGCCAGAACGAACCGGCAGCGGCGGCCGGCCAGCCTTTCCTGGTCAGGCGCGAACTGGGCATCATCAATGTGGCCGGCGGCAGCGGCACCGTCACCGTCGACGGCCAGGTGTTCCCGCTAGCGCCGCGCGATGGCCTGTACGTGCCGATGGGATCGGGCGACGTCCGCTTCGCCTCCGACGACGCGGCCAACCCTGCCCGCTTCTACCTGGTGTCGACGCCGGCCCACGCCCGCTTTGAACTGAAAAAAATCACGCACGCCGAAGCCGTGCCGCTTGAGCGCGGCAGCGCCGAAACCTCGAATGCGCGCACCATCTACCAGTACGTGGTGCCGGGCGTGTGCCAATCAGCCCAGCTGCTGCTTGGCCTGACGGTGCTGAAGACGGGCAGCGTCTGGAACACCATGCCGCCGCACCTGCACGAGCGCCGCTCCGAGGTCTACTTCTACTTTGGCCTGCCGGACAACGAGCGCGTGTTCCACTTCATGGGCGAACCCGATAGTGCGCGCCATATCGTGGTGGCCAACGAGCAAGCGGTGGTGTCGCCGCCATGGTCGATCCACATGGGTTCCGGCACGTCCAACTATGCCTTCATCTGGGCCATGGGCGGCGAGAACCTCGATTACACCGACATGAACGTGCTTGATATCTGCCAGCTGAAATAAGGAGAGGCCATGCAAGAATTGTTTGACCTGTCCGGCCGCGTGGCGCTGGTCAGTGGCGCCAACACGGGGCTCGGCCAGGCGTTCGCCGTGGCGCTGGCGCGAGCCGGTGCCGATATCGTAGCGGCCGGCCGCAGCAACGCCGACGCGACGGCGGCGCGCGTGGCAGCCGCCGGGCGCAGCTTCCTGTTCGTGCAAGCCGACTTCAGCGAAGGCGCGGCGGCCATGCAACAAGTGGCCGATGCAGCGCATGCCTGGCATGGGCGGCTCGACATCCTGGTCAACAATGCCGGCACCATCCACCGTGCCGATAGTCTCCAGGTCACCGAGGAGGACTGGGACCGGGTGCTCGACACCAACCTCAAGTCGCCTTTCTTCCTGTCGCAGGCGGCCGCCTCCCACATGGCGCGCCAGGGCGGCGGCAAGATCATCAATATCGCCTCCATGCTGTCTTTCCAGGGCGGCTTACGCGTGCCGGCCTACGCGGCCAGCAAGAGCGCCATCGCGGGCTTGACGCGCGCCCTGGCCAACGAGTGGGCGCAGGCCGGCATCAACGTCAACGCAATCGCGCCCGGCTACTTCGACACCAACAACACGGCACAGCTGCGCGAAGACCCGCAGCGCGCACCGGCGATCCTGGCGCGCATTCCTGCCGGCCGCTGGGGCCAGCCGGACGACCTGGCCGGCGCCGCTGTATTCCTGGCCAGCCGCGCCAGCGATTATGTGCACGGCATCGTGCTGCCGGTAGACGGCGGATGGCTGGCGCGATGAAGGATCATATCGTTTGCTTTGGTGAAGTGCTGCTGCGCCTGTCGGCGCCGGCCGGCCAGCTGCTGCTGCAAACACCGCAGCTCGACACCTGTATCGGTGGCGCCGAGGCCAATGTCGCCGTCTCGCTGGCGCGCTTCGGCCACAAGGTAGCGCTGGCCGGCGTCCTGCCCGGCAATGCGCTGGGCCAGGCAGCGCGCGAGCAGCTGCGCATGCATGGCGTGGCAGTGGACAAGCTGCATGTCCAGCCCGGCCGCATGGGCCTGTATTTCCTCACACCGGGCGCCGTGCTGCGCCCGTCCGAGATCGTCTACGACCGCGCCGGCTCCGCCTTTGCGCTTGCCGATCCCGCCTGCTACGACTGGCCTGCGCTGCTGGGGGGCGCTGCCTGGCTGCACGTGTCGGGCATATCGCCCGCCGTCGGCGAACAAGCGGCGCAGGCGGTGCTCGAAGCACTGCACGCAGCACGTGCGCTCGGCGTGCGCGTTTCCTTCGATGGCAATTACCGCGCTTCGCTGTGGGCGGCGCGCGGCTGCGATGGCGCCGAAGTACTACGCGGCCTGTTCGCGCATGCCGACCTGGCCTTTGCCGACCAGCGTGATATCGCACTGGTGCTGCGCCAGCCGGTACTGGCCGAAGCGGGGCGCACGGCCGATGCGGCAGCGGCCTGCTTCGACGCTTTCCCGCACCTGCGGCGGCTGGCGGCGACCCAGCGTATCCAGGCAAGTGTCGACCAGCACATGCTGTCGGCCACCCTGCATACGCGCGGCGGCATGCTGCAGGCCGGCAGCTATGCCATGCACGGGATCGTCGACCGCATCGGCGGCGGCGACGCCTTTGCGGCCGGCCTGCTGCACGGCTTGCACAGCGGCTGGGACGATGGTGATTCGCTGGAATTCGCGCTGGCTGCTGCCGTGGCCAAGCACAGTATTGCCGGCGATTTCAACCTGGCCAGCGCGGCGCAGGTGGAAGCGGTGCGCGGCGGGAGGCTCGATGTCCGCCGCTGATTTTGCCAGCGGCCGCACGGCCGGCCGCGCCGGTATGCGCGCAGCGGCAGGACCGTGGCGCCTGTCGTGGGCGCACGGCAGCGCCGAAGTGCAGGCACTGGGCGGCATGCTCGGGCCGCTGCAATTCCGCCTGGACGACGAGCGCGAGCTCGACGTGATGCACGTGGCGCCCTGGTCCGGCCTGACGCGCGCCAGCGCCCTGCCCGGCATGCTGCGCCGCCTGCGCGGCGAATGGCCTTGCGTACCGTTTGGCCGCACCGACCAGCCGCCCGCGCTGGCGCCCGGCTGGCAAACCCATGCCGCCAGCGATGGCTGGAGCCATGGCTACGCCGCCAATCACCGCTGGCAATGCCTGCATGCCGACGCCGGCCGCGTGCACCTGGCCATCGATTACCCGGCCGACTCGCCGGTGGCGCGCATCGAGCGCACGGTAGCGGCCGATCCGGACGCCCCGGCGATCGACATTTCCCTGACAGTGTGGGCGCGCCGCGCCACGCGCCTGCCGCTGGGCCTGCACCCGACCTTCCGCCTGCCGCCGGTGCCGCGCCGCGTGCGCCTGCTGCTCGCGCAGCATGAAGGCATCCAGAGCTACCCGGCGCTGGCGACCGACGCGGTGACCAGGCTGCAGCCTGACACCTTCTCGGCCGACCTGGCGACGCTGGCCGGCATCGACGGCCCGCTCGACCTGGGCCATCTGCCGGCAGACGGCGTATTCGAAGAATTGCTGCAAGCGCGCGGCGTAAGCGCCGGCTGCGATGGCCGCGCACCGTTTGCCCTGCATTACCTCGATTACGACGCCTGCGTCGGCCTGTGGTGGGATACCGAACAGCTTCCCGACCTGATGCTGTGGGTCAGCAACGGCGGGCGCCAGCGTTTCCCTTGGCAGGGCCGCCACCTCGCGCTCGGCGCGGAGCCGGTCAACAGCCCGTTCGACCTGGGCCGCGTGGCGACCGCGCCGCAAGGCCATCCGCTGGCCGGCCGCACCGGCATCGCGCTCGATCCGGCCACGCCCTGGCAAACCCGTTACCGCATCGCGGCCTGGCAGCAGGCGGCCATCGGCCCCGGAGGCAATCCATGAAATTCCTGAACACGCCCGGACTTGGGCTGGTCGCAATGCTGGCGACGCTGGCGGTGCTGGCGCCCGCTGCGCAGGCGCAGGCCATCCTGGAAGCGAGCCGCGCCAGCGTGCAATCGCCCGATGGCCGCCTGGTGCTGGACGTCTACCAGCGCCAGCAAACCGACGGCAAGCGCCGCCTGTATTACACGCTGGCCTACCGCGGCCAGCCGGTGCTGCGCGAATCGCTGCTGGAACTGCAGCTGGATAACCACCTGTCCGAAAGCGCCATGGCGCTGCCCATCGACCGCCGTCAGCACTGGTTCGAAAACCTGGCGGTGGAGAAGAAGGAAAACACCCAGGTGCGCGACAGCTGGCGCCCGGTGGCCGGAGAACGCGCCCAGGTGCAGGACAATTACAATGCCCTGGCCGTCCAGATGGTGAAGGACGACAACCCGAATTACCGCATGGCGCTGGAAGTGCGCGCCTACGACCAGGGCGTCGCGCTGCGCTTCGCGTTCCCGGAACAGCCGCAAGGCAGCTATTACCGCATCACCGCCGAAGACACGGAATTTGCGCTACCGGCGGGTACGCGCGCCTGGTTCCATGGCTGGGCGCAGGCGCCTTACCGCCTGCTGCCGCTGACAGCCTGGCCCGATGTTTCCGAACGGCCGCTGCTGCTGCAGCTGCCAAGCGGCCTGCATGCCGCGCTGCTGGAAGCGCGCATGGTCGACTATGCGCGCACCAAGTTCCGCCTCAGCCAAGACAAGGCCGACACCATCGTCACCGCGATGCACGACGGCGCCGACCTGGTCTCGCCGTTCGCCACGCCGTGGCGCGGCATCATGGTGGCCGACTCGGCCGCCGCACTGGCCAACAACAACGATTTCATCCTCAACCTGAACGAGCCCTCGCGCATCGCCGACAGCAGCTGGATCAAGCCCGGCAAGATCATGCGCGTCATGCGCCAGACCACAGCCGATGCGCGCGCCAACATCGACTTCGCCGCCCGCCACGGCCTGCAGTACATCCTGTTCGACTGGAAGTGGTACGGCCCGGCTTTCTCCTTCGATTCGGACGCCAGCAAAGTCGCCATCCCCGACTTCGACTTGCCCGCCATTATTGGATACGGCAAGCAGAAAGGCATCGGCATCTGGCTCTACGTCAACCAGCAAGCCTTGCTGATGCAATCGGATACGCTGTTCCAGACTTACCGCAAGTGGGGCGTGAAGGGCGTCAAGTTCGGCTTCGTGCAGGTTGGCTCGCACCGCTGGACCACTTGGCTCGAAAAAGCCATACAGCAAGCGGCCGACGCCGGCCTGATGGTCAACATCCACGACGACTGGCGCCCTACCGGCGAACAGCGCACCTGGCCCAACCTGGTGACCGCCGAAGGCATCCGCGGCAACGAGGAAATGCCGGACGCCACACACAATACGGTGCTGCCGTTCACGCGCTTCCTGGCCGGCGCCGCCGACTATACGCTGTGCTACTACGACGCGCGCATCAAGACCACGCACGCGCACCAGCTGGCCCTGGCAGCGGTCTACTTCAGTCCGCTGCAGACCATGTACTGGTACGACCGGCCCGACATGTCGGCCGACGAGCCGGAACTGGAATTCTGGGACCGCATTCCGACCACCTGGGATGACAGCCGCGTGCTGCAAGGCGAGCCCGGCCGATACGCCGTGACGGCGCGCAGCAAGGACAGCGAATGGTTCATTGGCGCCATCACCAATACCGAGGCGCGCCAGCTGCGCATCCCGCTCGACTTCCTCGAGAAGGGCAAGCGCTACCAGGCCCGCATCTACGCTGACGATCCGCAGGCGCCGACCCGCACCAAAGTCGGCATCCACACCGTTACAGTCGATGCCGAAACGGTACTCGACGCCAGCCTGCTGCCATCCGGCGGCCAGGCGATCTGGCTACGCCCGCAACCGGCCAACACCATACCAGGCAGGACGACACCATGACCCCCAAGCAGTCGCATTTCCGCTTCCTGTGCAGCTTCATCTTCGTGTTCTTCTTCGCGCAGGCCATGAGTATTTCACTGCTTGCCTTGTGGCTGCGCAACAGCCTGCAACTGAGTGGCACCGAGGCGGGCATCGTATTCTCCGCCAACTTCGTCGCCGCCATGTGCTCGCAACCGCTGTACGGCTTCATCTCCGACCGGGTCGGCATGCGCCGGCACGTGCTGTGGTTCGTAGCAGGCCTGGTCACGCTGTGCGGGCTGTTCTTCATGTTTGCCTATGCCCCCCTGCTGAAGGCGAACATCGTCGCCGGCGCCGTGCTGGGCGGGATCTACCTCGGCGTGACCTTCATCGCCGGCAGCTACGCGCTGGAATCGTATGTGGACCGCATCGGCCGCCGCCACGGCTTTGAATACAGCCGCGTAAGGCTGTGGGGTTCGCTGGGTTTTGCCAGCGCCGCCCTGTTCAGCGGCCGCCTGTTCAATATCGACCCGTCCATCAACTTCTTCTGCGCCTCGGGCGCCGGCGTGCTGCTGCTTGGCCTGCTGCTGTTCTGGCGCACCGAAAGCAGCGCCGCCGCAACGCCCGCCGCCGCACCGGAGCAGAAGGTGCGCCTGGCCGAAGCCTTCGCCCTGCTGCGCAACGGCGAGTTTTGGCGCTTCATGGTGTTCATCCTCGGCGTCACCAACCTGTACCTGGTGTACGACCAGCAATTCCCCAGCTACTTCACCAGCCTGTTCGCCGACAAGCAGACCGGTGCTGCCATGTTCGGCTACCTCAATTCCCTTCAGATCTTCATCGAGGCGGGCGGCCTGTTCGTCGCGCCGCTGCTGGTCCGGCGCATCGGCGCCAAGCGCGGCCTGCTGCTGGCCGGCAGTATCATGATGTTCCGTATTGCCGGTTCCGGCCTGGCGGTCGGACCGCTCAGTATCTCGGCCATGAAGCTGCTGCATTCGGTGGAGCTGCCGATCCTGGTAGTATCGGTGTTCCGCTATATCGCCTGTCATTTCGACAACCGGCTGGCCTCGACCATCTATATGGTGGGCGTCAGCTTCGGCCACTCAATCGGCCTGGCCATCCTGTCGCCGCTGGCCGGCAAGGGCTATGACCTGGTCGGCTTCTCACACAGCTACCTGGCGATGGCCGGCATGGGACTGGTGTTCCTGCTGCTGTCGGCCTGGCTGCTGTCACCCACCGCGCCGGAAATCGAGCGCAATGCCCCACCGCAAGGAGTAAAGCATGACCCAAGCCCTGAACAGCGCGCGCATCGAAGCGTTGGCCAGTAACCGCCTGCCGCAACACTGGAACGGCAGCATGGACCGGCAGCTGCTGCTGCGCGCCACCGCGCAAGTGCTGCTGTCGATCGACCGCAACTTGCAGCATTTCGGCGACGACTTCCCGGCGCCTTCGACGGTTGGCCAGGTTTACCCCGCCATCGGCAATGTCGAATGGACCAGCGGTTTCTGGACCGGCATGCTGTGGCTGGCCTATGAGCTGTCCGGCGCCCCGCATTACCGCGCCGCAGCCGAACGCCAGGTGCGCAGCTTCCACGCGCGCCAGGCCGCACGCCAGAACACCAACCACCACGACCTGGGCTTCCTGTATAGCCTTTCCTGCGTGGCGGCGCACCGTCTGACGGGCGACACGGTGGCGGCCGAAGCGGCGCTGGGCGCGGCGCGCCTGCTGCTGGAGCGCTACCTGCCGAAGGCCGGCATCATCCAGGCCTGGGGCGAGTTGAGCGATCCGGCGCAGCAAGGCCGCATGATCATCGACTGCAACCTGAACCTGCCCCTGCTGTACTGGGCTAGCGAGTACAGCGGCGATCCGGCCTTCCGCGCCGCGGCCGACAGCCATATCGCCGCCGCGGCGCGCCATATCGTGCGGCCGGACGGCTCCACTTTCCACACCTTCTTTTTCGACCCGGCCAATGGCCAGCCGCTACAAGGCAAGACCCACCAAGGCTTTGCCGACGATTCATGCTGGGCGCGCGGCCAGGCCTGGGGAATCGCCGGCTTCCCCTTGGTGTTCCGGCACAATGGCGACGCGCAGCTACTGAAAGTGGCGCAGGCGCTGGCCAACTACTACCTGAACCGCCTGCCACGGGACGGCATCTGCTATTGGGACCTGGTGTTCACCTCAGGCAGCGAAGAGCGCGACAGCTCGGCAGCGGCGATCGCCGCCTGCGGCCTGCTGGAGCTGGCGCCCCGCCTGGCGCCAGGCGACCCGCTGCGCACAGCCTACCTGGCCGCCGCCGCCGGCACGGTGCAGGAGCTGGCGGCTAATTACCTGAACCGCTCCGAGGTCCCTGGCAGCGGCCTGCTCCAGCATGCCGTCTACCACAAGCCGCAGGGTATCGGCATCGATGAATGCTGTATCTGGGGCGACTACTTCTTCCTGGAAGGGCTGGTGCGACTGCAGCGCGACTGGCAGCCTTACTGGTAGATCAGGCGCTGCCGGCCGACGATTCGCGCGCCACCAGTGTATATGGCAACAGGCGGTGCGCCGCCTGGCGCGGCTCGCCGGCGCGGCGACAGCGGATCTGGTCGACCAGCAGGTCGACCGCCACGCGCGCCATGTCGCCGATCGGCTGATGAATGGTGGTCAGTTCCGGCCACACCGTGGTGGCGACCGGGGTATCGTCGAAACCGCAGACAGTCAGGTCTTCCGGAACCTGCAGGTGCAGGCCGTGCGCCACCGCGATCACGGCTGCGGCCATATCGTCATTGCTGGCGAAGATGGCTGTCGGGCGCGGTTCTTGCGCAAGCAGGTTACGCGCCGCAGCCAGTCCGGAACGGTAAGTAAACAAGCCTTGCGCCACGCGCTGCGGCGGCACCGCCTGCCCGGCTTCTTCCATCGCATCGACGAAAGCTTGGTAACGCAGCTGTGCGGGGGTGTGTTCAGGGTCCCCCTTGATGAAAGCGATATCCTTGTGCCCCAGCGACAACAGATAGCGCGTCATGGTGCGTGCGCCCTCATAGTCGTCGATGCGCACGGCGGCGACCGTGCTGGCAGGGCGTGCAGTGGCGACGGCCACGCAGGGCATGCCGATTTCATCAAGCTGGCGCAGCGCTTCAGGCGTGTCACACAGCGGCGGTGGCAACAGGATGCCATCCGCGCCTTCAGCAATCAGGCGTTCGATGGCTCGGCGCTGGCTGGATAGACTGTCGCATCGCTCCAGCAACAGCTGGGCGCCGTTCTGGCTGCACTGGTCCATCGCCCCCACCAGCAGGGCGCTCAGGAAGGCCGCCGATGGATTGCTGTACAGGAGGCCGACACGCAGGGTACCAACGCGCGCCGCGCGCGCCGCCTGGTTGACTTGGTACTTGAGGCTCGCGATCGCGGCCTGTACCTTGTCACGCGTGGCATCGCTGACATGGGCGTTGCCGTTGATGACACGCGACACCGTCATGGCCGAGACCCCGGCCACGCGCGCCACGTCGTACACGGTTGCGCCGCCGGAGCCACGCTCGCCCTGCTTGATCACATCGTCCATATTGAATATGCCAGCAATGAAGTGCCGCGATTATCGCATTGTTGTACTGCGCAAGCCAGCGCTGAGCTGTCACGCTTGGCTTCCTGCAGCGCGTCGATGATGGCTTGGCGTGCTTCGGCCCGCCCTTCACTGCCGGATACGCGCAGCGGGTAGGCCGGCGTCTGTTCCTTCCCGTTCCATTCGACGAGCGAGCAAAAATAAGAATGGCTCAGGTTGACAGACTGGGGACGAAGAGACAATTCTGGAAATGCGCAAAAAAAATCCCCGCCGTAGCGAGGATTTTCTTCAGATTTGCCGTTCATGACAGCAAACCCTTGACGATTTGGAGGCGAGGGCCGGAATCGAACCGGCGTAGACGGCTTTGCAGGCCGCTGCATAACCATTTTGCTACCCCGCCTAAGGGGTTTTCAGAGCCGCGGCAGATCGCGATCTCTTGGAATTCTGGAGCGGGAAAAGAGTCTCGAACTCTCGACCTCAACCTTGGCAAGGTTGCGCTCTACCAACTGAGCTATTCCCGCATTGGGTTTGAAATACTTGGAGCGGGAGAAGAGTCTCGAACTCTCGACCTCAACCTTGGCAAGGTTGCGCTCTACCAACTGAGCTACTCCCGCATGGAGTGAATTTCAAATTTTACTACTGTTACTGCTCCAGTGAACTGGAGCGGGAGAAGAGTCTCGAACTCTCGACCTCAACCTTGGCAAGGTTGCGCTCTACCAACTGAGCTACTCCCGCATTTCAGAGGAACCGCATTATCGCAGAAACATTCTCATATTTCCAGTGCGACGTTACTGCTTAGTTACCGCTACGTTGCCGATGACTTTTGGAGCGGGAGAAGAGTCTCGAACTCTCGACCTCAACCTTGGCAAGGTTGCGCTCTACCAACTGAGCTACTCCCGCTTCGCATTACTGCGCTGTCATCAACAGCAGGCCAGCATTATAGATGATCTATAGGCGCTGTCAAGGGGCAATATTGTTAATTAACTCAAGCTGCCTGCACGTTCCTTGATCATCGGCCATGCCTTCTTGAGATAGTAGAACATGGACCATACGGTCAGCACACTGGCGATCCACAGCAGCATATGCCCTACTACACGGGTATCGATGGCGCCGAACAGCACGTCCTGGTACAGCAGCAGCGGAATGGCGGTCATTTGGGCTGCCGTCTTGATCTTGCCGATCTGGTGCACGGCCACCGACTTGGAGGCGCCAATCTGCGCCATCCACTCGCGCAGGGCCGAAATGGTGATTTCGCGGCCGATGATGATCAGGGCCAGGATCGGGTGCCATGGGTCGAGGCGCAGGTTGACGATCACCAGCAGGGCCGCAGCCACCATCAGCTTGTCCGCTACCGGGTCGAGGAAGGCGCCGAAGGCCGAGGTCTGGTTCCAGCGGCGGGCCAGGAAGCCGTCAAACCAGTCGGTTACCGCGGCCACAATGAAGATCAGGGTGGCGGCGAGATTGTGTTCGTGAACGGTGAGCCAGGTTTCGGGGAGGTAGAACACGCCTACGACCAGGGGAATCAGCGCTACGCGCAACCAGGTCAGCAGGATCGGAATGTTGAAAGGCATATGCGGTGTATAAGAATTGTAATGACGCGCCGCTAGTGTATAACGGCGGCGCGTTCAAAGCCAATTTGACTGCGAAAACCGGTAAACCAGGGTACGACCCAAGGGTCGGACCCTGTCTGATCGACTGCCGGGCGCGGGTTCCGAGCCTTTGACTTTTTCAGAACGTCAAAGACCCAGAACCAACCCCGCGGCTGCCGATCAGACTGGGTCAGACCCTTGGGTCTGACCCAGGTTTACCGGTTTCAGTGGAGCTGCCTGTAGATTTCTTCCGCCAGGGTGTCGGAGATGCCTTCGACCGACTTCAAATCCTCGATGCTGGCGTTCATGACCCCTTTCAGGCCGCCGAAGCGCGAGAGCAGCTTTTGGCGGCGTTTGGCGCCGATCCCTTCAATTTCCTCCAGGCGCGAAGTCTGGCGTGCCTTGGCGCGCTTGGCGCGCATGCCGGTGATGGCGAAGCGGTGCGCTTCGTCGCGGATCATGGCGACCAGCATCAGCGCAGCGGATTCCTTGCCAAGCTCCTGCGGCTCGCGGCCATCGACGAAGACCAGGGTCTCCAGGCCTACGCGCCTGCCCTCGCCTTTCGCCACGCCGACGATCAGGCTGATGTCCAGCCCCAGCTCAACGAACACCTGGCGCGCCATTTCAACCTGGCCTTTGCCGCCGTCGATCAGCACCACGTCCGGCATCACCCCGTCGCCGCCGGCCACTTTCTCGTAGCGTCGCGTCAGCACCTGGCGCATGGCGGCGTAGTCGTCGCCTGGCGTGATGTCGTTGATGTTGTAGCGGCGGTATTCGCCGTTCTGCATCTGGTGGTGATGGAACACCACGCAGGATGCCTGGGTCGCTTCGCCCGCCGTGTGTGAAATGTCGAAGCATTCCACACGCAGGGTATCGATGTCCTCGTTTTCCAGGCCAAGCACTTCGGCCAGGGCGCGGGTGCGGGCTTGCTGCGAGCCTTGCTCGGAGAGCAGGCGCGCCAGAGAAATTTCAGCGCCTTTCTGCGCCAGCTCCTGCCATTGGCGGCGCTGGCCTTGCGGCTGGAAGACCAGGTGGATGCGGTGCCCGCACTGCTCCTGCAGCGCCAGGATCAATTCCGGCTGGTCGAATTCGATATTCAGGATCAGGGTGCCGGGGATCGATTTTTCCGGGTAATGCTGGACCAGGAAAGCAGCCAGCACCTCCTCCTCGATCGGGCGCTCGGCCACGACTTCCGCATCCATCACATGGGTTGGGAAGTAAGCGCGGTCACCCAGGTGACGGCCACCACGCACCATCGCCAGGTTGACGCAGGCGCGTCCGCCCTGCACCACCACGGCAAGGATATCGACGTCCTGGTCGCCGGTGGTCTCCATCGACTGCTGGTGCAGCACTTTCGACAAGGACTGGATCTGGTTGCGTACAGCCGCCGCCTGCTCGAATTTGAGCTCGGTGGCGTAGGCGAGCATCTTCTGCTCCAGTTCTTCCATTACCTCCGACTGGCGGCCGCGCAGGAAACGCGCTGCGTTGTTGACGTCTTCGCGATAGACCTCGGGCGCAATAAGGCCCACGCAAGGGCCGCTGCACCGGCCAATCTGGTGCAGCAGGCATGGGCGCGTGCGGTTCATGTACACACTGTCCTCGCAGGTGCGCAGCATGAATACCTTTTGCAGGATCTGCATCGACTCACGCACCGCCCACGAGGACGGGAACGGGCCGAAATACTGGTGCTTGCGGTCCACCGCGCCGCGGTAATACACCATGCGCGGGATCTCGTCGCCCGTAATCTTCAGGTAGGGATAACTCTTATCGTCCCGGAACAGGATGTTGTAGCGCGGCTGCAGGGCCTTGATCAGGTTATTTTCCAGGATCAGGGCCTCGGCCTCGCTGCGTGTGACCGTGGTCTCCAGGCGCGCGATGCGCTCGACCATCAGCGCGATGCGCGGGCTCGACAGATTCTTCTGGAAGTAGCTCGAGACACGCTTTTTCAGGTCACGCGCCTTGCCCACATAGAGCACCTTGTCTTCGGCGTCGAAGTAGCGGTACACGCCCGGCAGGTTTGGCAGCTTGGCAACGGTGGCCAGCACCCGCTCGCGTGGGTCTAAATTCTCTTCAGTCATTCGATCGCTCGACGATCGCATAGGCGACCGCATAATCCTCTTCATCGCTCACAGAGATATGGGCGACCAGCCCGTTCTGCAACATGAATTCACCCAGCGCACCACTGCAGGCCATATACGGCTTGCCCAAATCATCATTCAGCAACTGGGCCGTGTGCCAGGTCATCGGCGGGCGCAGGCCCAGGCCAAGCGCCTTGGAAAAGGCTTCCTTTGCGGCGAAACGGGTGGCGGCATAGCGCACGCCGCGCACAGGGCTGCGGGCGCAGCGCTCCTGGTAAATCAGGAATTCGTCGGGACCGAGGATCTTGCGCGCAAAACGCTCGCCGCTGCGTTCCAGCGCGGCGGCGATGCGGGGTACTTTGCTGACGTCCGTCCCGATCCCGTAGATCATTTCGCGCCCAGGCGGGTCGACACCATGATCGCCTTCATCTCGCGCACGGCGTTTTCCCAGCCGGCGAAGATGGAATGCGCGACGATGGCGTGGCCGATATTCAGTTCCGCGATTTCAGGAATGGCGGCAATTGCCTGCACATTGGTGTAGTGCAGGCCGTGGCCGGCGTTGACCTTCAGGCCATTCTGAACACCCCAGCGCACGCCATCCTTGACGCGGGCCAGCTCGCGCGCTTGCGCGTCGCCTTCCGCATCGGCATAGGCGCCTGTGTGCAACTCGATCACTGGCGCGCCAACAGCGGCGGCGGCCTTGATCTGCTGTTCATCGGCATCGATGAAGAGGGAGACGCGAATGCCCTCGCCTTGCAGCTGCTTCACAGCCGCTTCCACCTCCTTGTAGAAGCGCACCACATCCAGGCCGCCTTCGGTGGTGATCTCGGTGCGCTTTTCCGGCACCAGGCAAACATCGGCCGGCTTGATGCGGCAGGCGAAATCGATCATTTCCTGGGTCACGGCTGCTTCCAGGTTCATGCGGGTGACTAGCTGCGGCGCCAGCGCGATGACGTCCGCATCCTTGATGTGGCGGCGGTCTTCGCGCAGGTGCAAGGTGATGCAATCGGCGCCGGCCTGCTCGGCCAGCAGCGCAGCGCGGATCGGATCCGGATACACGGTGCCGCGCGCATTGCGCAGGGTGGCGACGTGGTCGATGTTCACGCCGAGGTCGATGATGGTGCCGGAAGGAGACAGGAAGCTCATATTCTTTTCTTAAAGTTGCAGCAAATCGATCAGTATCTGGCGCGTGTTCAATGGCGCGCCGCCAAGGTGCCAGGACAGCAGGTAGCGCATCAGCTGCTTGCTTTGCGCCTGCGTGGCCGGGTCGGTGTAATCCTCGCGCTCCATGTCCAGCAAAGTCTTGCCTGCCACGCGCGGCGCGCTATCGTCGGCAAGCTCGGGACGCGGGCCGCGCTCAGGGTCCACCACGTAATGTACATCGGGCAGGACTTTCGTGCGCGTGACCGTGCAGCGGGTCAGGTCAGCGGCCACCCCGGTCTGCTTTAGAAGCGCCATTTCGAACTTGCGCAACACGATGGGCGGCGGTTCGTTATGGGCCAGCTGGTTCAGGGTGGAGACGTAATGGTCGAACAGCTTGGCATGCGCATCATCTCGCGCCGTCAGCTTGACCAGGAGTTCGTTCAGGTAAAAGCCGCACAGCAGCGCGGTCTTTTCGAGGGGCAGCATGCCGCCGACCCAATCGGCATCGGTCAGCGTACGCAGTTCGTTCTTGCCGGTCCAACCCGTAGTCAACGGCTGGAACGTTTGCAGCACGCCGCGCAACTGCGAATGCGGACGCTTGGCGCCCTTCGCAATCAAGGCCACCCGTCCAAAGTCGCGCGTGAACAGCTCGACGATCAGCGAGGTTTCTTTATATGGATAGGAATGCAGCACGAAGGCTGGCTGCCCGTTAACGCGCGTACCAACGGTACGCTGCTGCCCCGGCGCCCTGCGCTTCGGCGCCGGCGGTGCTGGTACGGTCGCGCTCGTGTCAACCTTGGGGTCAGGCTCTTTGGTTGCCATCGCCTCCGGCGTGGCAACCAAAGAGCCTGACCCCAAGGTTGACACGGACGCGGCAGTAGAGGCGGGCATTATTCGTAGCCGTATGCGCGCAGGCCGGCTTCGTTGTCGGCCCAGCCGGATTTCACTTTCACCCAGATCTCGAGGTAGACCGGGCCGCCGAACAGCTTTTCCATGTCGAGGCGGGCTTGGGTGCTGACTTCTTTCAGGCGCGCACCCTTGTTGCCGATGATCATGGACTTGTGGCTGTCGCGTTCCACCAGGATCGCGGCGAAGATGCGGCGCAGGTTGCCTTCCTGTTCGAATTTCTCGATCAGCACGGTGCTGGTGTACGGCAGTTCGTCGCCGACAAAGCGGAACAGCTTTTCACGTACGATTTCCGACGCCAGGAATTTCTCGCTGCGGTCGGTGATGTCGTCTTCGCCGAAAATCGGCTCGTTCTCCGGCAGGTATTTTTTGATCTCGTTCTGCAGGCCGTCCAGCTGGAAGCGCAGCTTGGCGCTGACCGGCACGATCGCGGTGAACTGGAATTTCTCGGCGATCTGCTGCGCGAACGGCATCAGCACAGCCTTGTCTTTTACGCGGTCAGACTTGTTGATCACCAGGATGACCGGCACGTTCTTCGGCAGCAGGTCCATCACTTGCTGGTCCGCCTGGCCGAAGGTGCCCGCTTCCACGATGTAGAGGATCAGGTCCGACGATTCCAGGGTGTTGGTGACGGTCTTGTTCAGCGTCTTGTTCAGCGCATTCGAGTGGCGGGTCTGGAAGCCCGGCGTGTCGACGTAGATGAACTGCGCGTCGCTCACGGTTTGGATGCCGGTGATACGGTGGCGTGTCGTCTGCGCCTTGCGCGAGGTGATGCTGACCTTGGCGCCGATCAGGGTGTTCATCAGGGTCGACTTGCCCACGTTCGGGCGGCCAACAATGGCGATGTAACCGCAGCGGAAGCCGGCGGGAGTGGGTGCGGTAGTCATGGTCAAACTCAATTCAATTATTGTTTGGCGAGCTTTTTGTCGGCAGCTTCGTCGCCCTGGACCGTTGCGATGCCGGCCAGCTTGAGCTGGGGCGAACGCTGGCGCGGCTTGCGGCTGGCCGACGGCGCCTTTTTCAGCGCTTCTTCTGCTACATCCAGCGCCAGCTTGGCGGCGGCTTGCTCGCCGGCGCGGCGGCTGCCGCCACGCCCGAACACCTGGATGCCCAGCTTGGGCACCAGGCACTCGATCTCGAATTCCTGGCTGTGCGCGGCGCCGTGGGTGGCAACTACGTTATACAGCGGCAGCGAGATCTTTTTCGATTGCAGGAATTCCTGCAATAAGGTCTTGGCGTCCTTGCCCAGGGTCTGCGGGTCGACCGTATCCAGGATCGGGATGTAGAAGGCGCGGATCACGCCCGCCGCCTGGTCGAAACCTCCGTCCAGGAAAATGGCGCCCAGCAGCGCTTCCAGCGTATCGGCCAGGATCGAAGGACGGCGGAAGCCGCCGGACTTCAGTTCGCCCTCGCCCAGGCGCAGGAACTGCGACAGCTCCAGTTTCTGAGCGATTTCGAACAGCGATTGCTGCTTGACCAGGTTCGCACGTACGCGCGACAGGTCACCTTCGTCGAGGGAATTGAAACGTTCGTACAGGATGGAGGCGACCACGCAGTTAAGGATGGAGTCGCCAAGGAATTCCAGCCGCTCGTTATGCAAACTGCTGTGGCTACGGTGCGTCAGGGCCTGCTGGAGCAATCCAGCATCCTGGAACGTGTAGCCTAACCTGGTTTGCAATAACTGTAATTTCATCACTTATTCTGCAGCTTTCTTCTTCGTCGCGTCCTTGGCCGTCGAGCCCTCGTATTCCATCAGCAGGCTGGCCGGTCCGACCAGTGGGATCTTCTTCTCATAGGCAAAGCTGATTTCAAACTCGCTACCCTCGCGCGTAATCTGCAGGTCGCGGCCCTGGATAGCGGAGATATAGCCCACTTCCGCGCTCTTGTTGAACGAATCCTGGATTGCTTTGACGCTCTCACCGCCATCGCGCTTGGCGCGATCGATTGCGCCCATGATGGCGCGGTATTCGATGTAAGTCGGGATGACCTGCATGGCCAGCAGGCCAACCCCGCCCAGAATGGCAATGACAATGATCAGGCCTACCAGGCTGATTCCGCGTTCACGCTGCATGCGCATATGATCTTCTCTCCCTGTGTGCTTAGCGAATGCCGCCAAGCCGGTCAATATTGAAATTACCCAGGTTCATCCAGACGAAGAAGGCTTTACCAACGATATTCTTGTCCGGCACGAAACCCCAGTAACGGCTATCGGCACTATTGTCCCGATTGTCGCCCATCATAAAGTAATTTCCTTCAGGCACTACACACGAGAAACCTTCGTAATTGAAAGTACACGCCTCACGACCCGGGAAATCTTCCACTTGGCCCAGGTTAATGGACGCTTTTGTATCGTCGTTCAGGATACGGTGTTGCACATTACCCAATTGCTCACTGAATTGCTTTTGGTAAGTCAGGGTACCTTCTTCCAGGTAGTCCTCCATGCCGGCATAGCTGATGACCTGGCCATTGACAGTTAAGCGCTTGTTTTGATAAACAATTTTATCACCCGGCACGCCGATGACCCGCTTGATGTAATCCTGGCTCATATCCTTAGGATATTTGAACACCATCACGTCGCCGCGCTGCGGGTCGTTGAGCTGCACCACCTTCTTGTTGATGATCGGCAGGCGAATGCCGTAGGTGTATTTGTTCACCAGGATCAGGTCGCCAATCAGCAGGGTCGGCACCATCGAGGACGATGGGATCTTGAACGGCTCCCACAGGAAGGAGCGCAGGAAAAACACCAGCGCAATCACCGGGAAGAAGCTGCCCGAGTATTCAATCCAGGTCGGCTGGCGCAGGATGTCCGATTCCAGCTTGGAGCGGGCATTGCCCTGCTCGTCCATGCGGATGCCGTTGGCTGCCGAGCGCGCCATGCGTTCGTCGTATTCGACCAGGGCCTTGTCGGCGGCAGCGCGGCGCTGCTTGGAGAACACTACCAGGTCGAGGACCCAGATGATCCCCGTCACCACCATCAGCACGAACAGGATTAACGCGAAATTGCCCAGGATGGATTGCAGTGTCATTTCTCTTCCACTTGAAGGATTGCCAGGAATGCCTCTTGCGGGATCTCCACGGAGCCCACTTGCTTCATGCGCTTCTTACCTGCTTTCTGCTTCTCGAGCAGTTTCTTCTTACGGGTGATGTCGCCGCCGTAGCATTTGGCCAGGACGTTCTTGCGCATCGCCTTCACGTTTTCACGCGAGATGATGTTGGAACCGATTGCGGCCTGGATCGCCACGTCGAACATCTGGCGCGGGATCAGTTCGCGCATCTTGGCCGCCACGGCGCGGCCGCGGTATGGCGCATTGGCGCGGTGCACGATGATCGCCAGCGCATCGACCTTTTCGCTGTTGATCAGCATGTCGACCTTGACCACGTCGGCGGCACGGTTTTCCTTGAACTCATAGTCCATCGAAGCGTAGCCGCGCGAGGTGGACTTCAGCTTGTCGAAGAAGTCCAGCACGATCTCGGCCATCGGCATCTCGTACACCAGTTTCACCTGGCGGCCGTGGTAAGCCATGTCCATCTGCACGCCGCGCTTGGCGATACACAGGGTGATCACGGAACCGACATACTCTTGCGGCATGTACAGGTTGACGGTCACGATCGGCTCGCGCACTTCGTTGATGTGGCTTGGGTCCGGCATACGGGACGGGTTGTCCACGTGGATGACGGTGCCATCGCGGCGCTCAACTTCGTACACCACGGTCGGTGCGGTGGTGATCAGGTCCTGGTCGAATTCGCGTTCCAGGCGCTCCTGCACGATTTCCATGTGCAGCAGGCCCAGGAAGCCGCAGCGGAAGCCGAAGCCCAGCGCTTGCGACACTTCAGGTTCGAATTGCAGTGCGGCGTCGTTCAGCTTCAGCTTTTCCAGCGAGTCGCGCAGCGCGTCGTACTGGTTGGCTTCGACCGGGAACAGGCCGGCGAACACCTGCGGCTGGACTTCCTTGAAGCCTGGCAGCGGCGCCGGGGCCGGCTTGGCCACGGTGGTGATGGTGTCGCCCACGCGGGCGGCTTTCAGTTCCTTGATGCCGGCGATGACGAAGCCTACCTGGCCTGCGGTCAGGCTTGGCAGCGAGACGGAACGCGGCGAGAAGATGCCGACGTCGTCCACCAGCTGCTGTGCGCCGGTGGCCATCAGGCTGATCTTGTCTTTCTGCTTCAGGGTGCCGTTCACCACGCGCACCAGCATCACCACGCCCACGTAGGCGTCGTACCAGGAGTCGATGATCAGCGCTTGCAGCGGCGCATCCGGGTCGCCCTTTGGCGGCGGCACCTTGGCGATGATGGATTCCAGCACGTCTTCCACGCCCAGGCCGGTCTTGGCCGAGCATTGCACAGCGTCGCCGGCTTCGATGCCGATCACGTCTTCGATTTCAGCGATCGCGGTTGGCGGATCGGCGTTCGGCAAGTCGATCTTGTTCAGCACCGGCACCACTTCCACGCCCAGGTCGAGCGCGGTGTAGCAGTTGGCCACGGTCTGCGCTTCTACGCCCTGCGACGCGTCCACCACCAGCAGCGCGCCTTCGCAGGCGGACAGGGAGCGGCTCACTTCGTAAGAGAAGTCGACGTGGCCCGGGGTGTCGATCAGGTTCAGGTTGTAGATCTCCCCGTTGCGCGCCTTGTACTTCAGGGCTGCGGTCTGGGCTTTGATGGTGATGCCGCGTTCACGTTCCAGATCCATGGAGTCCAGGACCTGCGCTTCCATCTCGCGGTCGGACAGGCCGCCGCACAGCTGGATGATGCGATCCGCCAGCGTGGACTTGCCGTGGTCAATGTGGGCGATGATGGAAAAATTGCGAATGTTATTCATTAAAAATCGAAGCGAGCTATAACAAAAAGGCGCTCGTGCGCCTTTTTATGGAATTCGTTGCAAGGGTAACCCCCGGCATTTTACCGGATTTCAGAGGGGAAAGCCGGATTTCTAGAGGGGAGACTGTGAAATACTGCTAATTTAGCAATCATTTCGACAACAGGGCACGGACTTTCGCTTCATCCAGGAAGTAATGGCAGAGCTCCGGCTCGTTCAGATCGGCAAACAGTACCGGCACCAGCTCATCGAAACGCGCAACCAGCGCCTCGTCGGCATCGACGTCGATCACTTCGACGGTAAACGGCTTTTCCGGGGTTTGCAAGGCATTCAGGGCTGCCAGCATGTCTTCGCACAGGTGGCAATAGGAGCGGGAGTAGAGCGTGAAGTGCATTCAGGGCTTGCGTGGGCTAGTCTGCGCCCCCTCGGGCGCGGGCTGCAATTGTAACGCGCCGGCCGGGATAGTGATGATGATTGGCGCCGGCTGAACGGCCGCCGCCGCGCCCGGCTCCAGCTTGGCAAACCGTCCCTGTGGCGGCGAAGCGTAGTTCAGGACAAAGGTCATCACCATGATCATCGATGTCGTAAATCCGAACATCAGACCAATCATCCATTTGACCAAAGTTGCGCCCATGCGCTCCACGTCCTCTTTGGTCGCAGTCTGATCCAGGCGCGTTTCAATCCGGATCAACCTCTCCCTTATTTCCACGACATCTGCCTCCAACTTGGTCACACGAGCCTCCGTACGACCATCTTCTGCCGGTGGGCGCGGGTTGTCAAACTCATGCGGCATGGCTTCCTCCGGACACAAACGGGAGATGCCAAATGTAACGCCGCCGCGGGCTTGCCGCCTTGATGGGCGACAAACGCGCGGCGGTGCGGACCGGCGGATGGCTTACTTGGTTGTCGGCGCCGGACGCAGCGAGAAGTGCTGCGCCTGGCTGCCGCGGCGGACCAGCACGGCAGCCGCCTTCTTCGGATCGAGTTTGGCTACGGCGGCGTTGAACTGCTTGGCGTCCACGATATCCTGGTTATTCAGCATCAGCAGGATGTCGCCCTGGCGCAGGCCGGCAGCCTCGGCAGGGCCATCGGTATCTTCCACGATCACGCCGCCGGTCACGCCCAGCTCGCGCTTCTGCGCCGCAGTCAGGTCGCTGACCACAAAGCCCAGGGCATTGGCGCCCGATGCAGGCTCTTCGCTCTTCTTTTCCCCCTTCTTGCCGCCCGACCGGCCGGCCACCTTGTTGTCGGCATCGGCTTCGCCCACGGTCACGTGCAGGTCGGTCGGCACACCCTTGCGCCAGACGGTCAGGGTGGACTTGGTGCCAGGCGTGGTGCCCAGCACCATGCGGGTCAGGTCGGCGAAGCGGTCGATATCCTTGCCGTTGTACTTGATGACGATGTCGCCCACGCGGATACCTGCCTTATCCGCGGGACTACCCGACTCAACCTGGGTCACTTCCGCACCCTTGTTGTTCTTCAGTCCCAGCGACTCGGCGACATCCTTATTGAGTTCCCCGATCTGCACGCCAAGGCGGCCGCGGGTCACCTTGCCGGACTTCTTCAACTGGTCGGCCACGCGCATTGCCTCATCGATCGGGATCGCAAAGGAAATGCCGTTATAGCCGCCCGACAGCGTGGCGATCTGCGAATTGATGCCGATCACCTCGCCTTTGAGGTTGATCAGCGGGCCGCCCGAGTTACCCGGATTGACCGCCACATCGCTCTGGATCAGCGGCAGCAGGTCACCTGTATCGCGCGCCTTGGCCGAGATAATGCCGGATGTCACGGTGTTCTCCAGGTTGAATGGAGAGCCGATCGCGATCACCCACTCGCCCACTCGCGCCTTGTTCGGGTCGCCGATAGTCAGGTAAGGCAGCTTGCCGCCATCGATCTTCAGCACGGCTACGTCGGCGCGCGCATCGGCGCCCAGCACCTTAGCCTTAAACTCGCGCTTGTCGGTCAGGGTCACGTACACCTCGTCGGCGCCATCAACCACGTGGGCATTGGTCAGGACATAGCCGTCGGCCGATACCACGAAGCCCGAGCCGATGCCGCGCTGGATTTCCTGCCCAGGCGCCGGCAGGTTGCGGCGGCGCGGCGACTGGCCCTGGCCGCGGGGCATCTGGCCGCCAAAGAATCGGCGCAGGAACTCCTGCATTTCATCGGCCTGGCCGGCGGCGTCCACATCCTTTTGCGTAATGCGCTCGGTGGTCCGGATATTCACGACGGCCGGACCGACACGCTCGACCAGGTCGGCAAAGTCAGGCAATCCGGCGACGGCGGGAGCGGCGGCATAGGCGGGAGCAAAACCGGCAACAGCCGGCAGGCCAAGGGAAGCTGCACTGAGCACCAGCGCAGAAATCATGGTTTTTTTCATGGTTGCGTTTGATGAAAGTCAATGAGGTAAGAGCAATATAAATCAGCTTCGTGTTAAACGGGAGCCGGATATTGTGTCGATATGTTGCGGACACACCCGCCAAGTTTCAAGAGGCCGCCTCCGCCGGCTCCGAACCCTGCCCCGTTCCACTCGACACGCCCTCGCCCGCCGCAACGGCTGGTGCCGCCTGCGAGCCGGCCTGCGCCGCCATCCCTCCCTGCTTTGCTTGCCCCGCCGAGTCGAGCGCGGCAGCCAGGCGCGCCGCGAAGCCCGCGCTGAGCTCCGCATCAGCCACGCTTTGCCGCAACGCATCTCCGATCAGGCCATTCACCTGGCCGGCGACGGGCATTTCATCCTCATCCGGCAGCACAATCATTGCCCCTCCTCACCAACGCTTATCGACAGGCAAATCCAGCAAGGGCCGCAGCCGCCGAGCAATGGCTTCGCGGGCCCGAAAAATCCTGCTACGCACGGTTCCCAGCGGACACTCCATGATTTGCCCAATCTCCTCGTAACTCAAGCCCTCAATTTCGCGCAGCGCGATGGCAGTGCGTAATTCCAAGGGCAAAGCCTCCATCGCCGCATCGATTGCCAGCATCACCTGCTTACTTAGCAGCATCGACTCCGGTGTACCAATCTCCGGCGCGGGTGCCGGCAGCTGCGACGGCGCCACGCCATGCGAAGCTCCACGCTGCCGCCTGCGCAAGATCGCATTGCGCGCGCCGTTCAGGGCAATCCGATATAGCCAGGTATAAAAGGCCGCGTCGCCGCGAAAGCGCGGCAAGGCGCGATAAGCCTTGAGGAAAGTCTCCTGCACCACATCTTCCGCCTCGGCCTGGTCGCGCAGCAGCCGCAGCACCAGGCGCAGCAAGCGCCGCTGGTAGCGCGCCACCAGCAGGTCGAACGCCTCCCGCTCCCCCGCGCGGGCGCGCTCCACCAGCTCACGATCTGGGTCCACCTTCATCAGATCCGCCCCGCGAAGTTTGGTTCATATTTTTTGCAGCTGCGCCCGGATGGCCGCCTGCAGGGGCCGCCACTGCCCCGCTCCGACCGAGTCGGGGAGCAAGGCCAGCCAGAGGCGTTGTCCATCCTCCAGTTCGGCGTGCAGCAGCATGGCGCCCGGCCAGACCGTGCAGCCGTCCAGCCAGCGGGCCCGGCCCTGCTTCTGGTATACCGTCAGGCGGAGTTCTCCGACACCGGAAATGTCAATGCGGCTGCAAATGGCTTCGCGCCTGAGGCCGGCCAGCGCGGCGGCTGCCAGTAAAGGCTGCCCGCTCCAGGCGCCCACGGCCAGCACCGACGCAACAAGTCCTGCCCGCAAAATGCGCAGGCATGGCGACGGACGAACAGCGACAGATGCCGCGATCGACATAAGGAAAATAAGTTAAGGGGGGTACAGCGGAAGCGCTCGCCCCGGTCCTAAGACCAGGGCGAGGCTTGGAAGTTCCGTTTAGACTTTACCGAACAGCAGGCTGCCGTTGGTACCGCCGAAGCCGAAGGAGTTCTTCAGCGCATAGTTGATCGTGGCATTGCGCGCGGTATTGGCGCAGAAGTCCAGATCACAAGCCGGATCCTGGTTGAACAGGTTGATGGTCGGTGGGATCACCTGGTTGTGGATTGCCAGTACGGTGAACACAGACTCCAGGCCGCCGGCGCCGCCCAACAGGTGGCCGGTGGCCGACTTGGTGGAGCTGACAACCAGCTTCTTGGCGTGGTCGCCGAAGGTGCGCTTGACACCCTGGACTTCCGCCACGTCGCCCAGCGGGGTCGAAGTGCCGTGTGCATTCACATAGTTCACCTGGTCGGGGTTGATGCCAGCGTTCTTCAGCGCGTTCTGCGCCGACTTGCTGCCACCAGCGCCGTCTTCCAGAGGCGAGGTCATGTGATATGCATCGGCGCTCATGCCAAAGCCCAGCAATTCTGCATAGATCTTGGCGCCGCGCGCTTTCGCGTGTTCGTACTCTTCCAGAACCATGACGCCTGCGCCCTCGCCCAGTACGAAACCGTCGCGGTCCTTGTCCCATGGACGGGACGCGGTAGCTGGGTCGTCGTTGCGAGCCGACAGTGCGCGGGCCGAAGCGAAACCGCCCAGGCCCAGTGGCGACACGGTGGATTCCGCGCCGCCGGCGATCATGACATCCGCATCGCCGTATTCAATCAGGCGAGCAGCCGCGCCGATCGAGTGCAGGCCGGTGGTGCAAGCCGTCACGATGGACAGGTTTGGACCGCGCATGCCGTACTTGATCGACAGGTTGCCGGAAATCATATTGATGATCGAGGCCGGCACGAAGAACGGGGAGATACGGCGCGGACCGCGCTTGTCGTAGTCTTCCTTCTGTGCTTCGATCATCGGCAAGCCGCCGATGCCGGAACCAATGATCACGCCGATGCGATCGGCATTCTCTTCGGTCACGGTAATACCGGAATCCTGGATAGCCTGGATGCCAGCTGCCATGCCGAAATGGATGAATTTATCCATGTGACGCGCTTCTTTCACGTCGAGGTATTCCTCAACGTTGAAGCCCTTCACTTCACCCGCGAAACGGGTGGAAAAGGCCGACGCGTCAAAACTAGTAATGTTAGCGATCCCGGATTTGCCCTCGGTGATTGCTTTCCACGCGTCGGCAACGCTGTTGCCGACGGGGGAAATAACACCAAGGCCGGTGACCACTACACGACGGTTTTTAGAACTCAAGCGAGTCTCCCGGAGTGGATCGGAGAGTCAGGGCGCTTATTAGGCCTTGACGTGTGCAGTAGCGTAGTCGATCGCTTGCTGCACGGTGGTGATCTTTTCAGCTTGTTCGTCTGGGATTTCCATTTCGAACTCGTCTTCCAGTGCCATTACCAGCTCAACGGTGTCCAGGGAATCGGCGCCCAGGTCGTCAACGAAAGAGGATTCGGTCTTGATGTCTGCTTCAGCGACGCCCAGTTGTTCAGCGACGATTTTCTTTACGCGTTGTTCGATATCCGACATGTTATGGCTCCATTATGTTGTTACGGAAAGCGCGCATTTTAGCAGGTTTGCGCGCCTATAAACTAATTTCGACGTTTGATTTGATCTACGTTGAAATCACTATTAAATGATGCGATCGTGCAGCATTATGCCGCAGAATCGTATCAATTCATATACATACCACCATTAACGTGCAGGGTGGTACCGGTAATATAAGCAGCTGCTGGCGAAGCCAGGAAAGCGACCGCTGCAGCAATATCTTCCGGCTTGCCCAGGCGGCCCAGGGGAATCTGGGTCAGCAGGGCGGTGTGCTGATCTTCGCCCAGCGCCTTGGTCATATCGGTATCGATAAAGCCAGGTGCGACGCTGTTGACGGTAATGTTGCGGCTGCCAATTTCACGGGCCAGGGCGCGGGTCATGCCCTCGACGCCAGCCTTGGCGGCAGCGTAATTCATCTGGCCCGGGTTGCCGGCCGACGCCACCACGGAGGTGATGTTAATGATACGCCCAGTCTTTGCTTTCATCATGCCACGCAGGACGGCGCGGGACAGGCGGCCAACGGACGACAAGTTGGTGGCGATCACGCTATCCCATTCCTCATCCTTCATGCGCATGGCCAGGTTGTCCTGGGTGATGCCGGCGTTGTTGACCAGGATGCCAACGGCACCGTAGGTTTTCGAGATATCGTCGATGATGGCTGCGCACTGTTCGGCATTGGTGACATTCAGCACCATGCCCTTGCCGGCTTCAGCGCCGATTTCGGCCAGGTAAGCGGAGATGGCTTGCGCGCCGGCTTCGGTGGTGGCGGTGCCGATCACCTTGGCGCCCTGGCGGGCCAGTTCTTGTGCAATTGCCTTGCCGATGCCGCGCGAGGCGCCGGTCACCAGAGCTACTTGATTAGCGAGAGTCATTGTTATCCTTTTTATTTCAGGTTTTCCAGCATGCGCTCGAGGGTCGCCTGGTCGTAGATCGCTTCGCCTACCAGGCGAGCGTCGATACGCTTGGCCAGACCCATCAGGACCTTGCCCGGACCGCATTCGATCACATTGGTGATGCCTTCTTCTGCAACCTTCTGCATGGTTTCCACCCAGCGCACTGGGGAGGCAGCCTGGCGTACCAGGGCGTCCTTGATCGATGCAGGGTCGTTCAGCACAGCCACGTCCACGTTGTTGATCAGCGGGATTTGCGGCGCGTTGAAATGGATCGATGCCATGTAGTCGCGCAGGCGGTCCGAAGCAGGCTTCAGCAGCGTGCTGTGGAACGGCGCGGAAACCGGCAGGCGCATGGCGCGCTTGGCGCCCTTGGCCTTGGCGATTTCGCAGGCTTTTTCGACAGCGGCGGTGTGGCCGGCTACGACAACTTGCGCAGGAGCGTTGTAGTTGACGGCTTCCACCACTTCGCCAGGGACGGCAGCGGCCGCTTCGGCGCAGGCAGCGCGCACGTCTTCATCGGACAGGCCCAGCATCACAGCCATGGTACCCTGCCCTACCGGCACGGCTTCCTGCATGGCTTGCGCGCGGAAGCGCACCAGCGGCACGGCATCCTTGAACGAGATCACGCCTGCGGCAACCAGGGCCGAGTACTCACCCAGCGAGTGGCCGGCAACCACGGATGGCACTGGGCCGCCGGCGGCGATCCAGGCGCGGTAAGCTGCCACGGCAGCGGTCAGCATGACCGGCTGGGTGTTGGTGGTCAGGTCGAGTTCTTCTTTCGGGCCTTCAGCAATCAGCTTGGCCAGGTCGAACTGCAATGCATCGGAAGCTTCGGCAAGGGTCTGCGCGACCACCGGGTTGCCGGCAAAGCCTTCCATCATGCCCACGGCCTGGGAACCCTGGCCAGGGAACACAAATGCGAATTTATTCATCTTTCAACCTTTAGACTTCTTATTCTAAAAAGGACTGCAATTTTAGCAGTTCAGTTACATGCGTGCCAGGACGGCGCCCCAGGTAAAGCCACCGCCTACGCCTTCCATCATCACCACATCGCCCTTCTTCACGCGGCCATCGCGCACAGCGACATCCAGCGCCAGCGGGATCGAAGCAGCGGAGGTATTGCCGTGCTGGTCAACGGTCACGACCATCTTTTCCGGGTCCATGCCAAGCTTCTTGGCGGTACCGTTCATGATGCGGATATTGGCCTGGTGCGGGATCAGCCAGTCGATCTGGTCGGAAGTCATGCCTGCCGCGTCGAGGGCCTCGTAAGCCACTTTCTCCAGTACGGACACTGCCAGCTTGAACACTGCCTGGCCATCCATGTACAGGAAAGCGCTGCCGGCGATCGCGCCGTTGTTCACGGTGCCCGGCACGCGCAGTACGTCGGAATGACGGCCATCCGCGTGCAGTTTGCACGCCAGGACGCCCGGCTCCTGCGAAGCGCTCATCACAATCGCGCCGGCGCCATCGCCAAACAGCACGCAGGTGGTGCGGTCTTCGAAATTCAGGATGCGCGAGAATACTTCCGCACCAATTACCAGCACGTTCTTGTGCATGCCGGATTTGATGAAGCTGTCCGCCGTCGACACAGCGTAGACGAAGCCGGAACACACGGCTTGCACGTCCACTGCCGCGCAGTTGTTGGTCATGCCCAGCTTCTTCTGCACGATGCAGGCGGTGCTCGGGAAGCTGCCGTAAAAGTCAGGCGTGGAGCTGGCAACGATGATCAGGTCGATATCGTCCGGCTGCATACCGGCCATTTCCAGCGCGCGCTTGGCAGCGATCACGCCCAGGTCGGACGAAGCCTGCTCCGGTTCCGCGTAGTGACGGGCGGAGATGCCGCTGCGCGACACAATCCACTCGTCGGAAGTTTCGATACCCTTGGCTGCCAGCTGGGCAGCCAGTTCTTCGTTAGTGACGCGTTTTTCAGGCAGGTAGCTGCCCGTGCCTACGATCTTGCTGTACAGGGTCATGCGTGTCTCTCGGTTCAGTTGTCAGCTCTTCTTGTGGCATCAGTTCGGCGATCAGGGCCGACAGATGCTCTTGTACGTCGTTTTTCGCCGCATCATATGCACGGCGGATTGCCCATTCGTAGGCCTCCGCCTCCGCCCCGCCATGGCTCTTGAATACCAGGCCGCGCAGGCCCAGCAAGCCAGCGCCGTTATAGCGGGCTGGATTCAGGCGATTACCGATCTGCTTCAGTGCGCTGCGCGCAATCAGTGCGCCCAGCATGGTGATCGGATTACGCTTGAATTCGGTCGTCAGCACCGTCTTCATGAAACGCGCCAGGCCCTCAATGGCCTTCAGCGTCACATTGCCGACGAAGCCGTCGCACACTACCACGTCGGCAGTGCCTTTGAAAATATCGTTGCCTTCCACATTACCGTGGAAATTGAGCTTGCCGCGCGCGTGATCGGCCTTCAGCAATTCGGCAGTCGCCTTCACCACTTCATTGCCCTTGATGTCCTCGGTGCCGACGTTCAGCAGGCCGATCGACGGGCGCTCGATGCCTTCGGACGCCTGGCACAGCACGGAACCCATAATGGCGAACTGGTGCAGGTGGTGCGGCTCGCAATCCACGTTCGCGCCTAGGTCCAGCACGTAAGTTGGACCGTCCTTCTGGTTTGGCAAGATGCTGCAGATGGCCGGACGGTCGACGCCTGGCATGGTCTTCAGCACATAACGGGAGACCGCCATCAGCGCCGCGGTATTACCGGCGGAAACGCAGGCGGCAGCCTTGCCCTCTTTGACTTGTTCGATGGCCACGCGCATCGACGAATCCTTCTTGCGGCGCAAAGCGACCTCAAGCGGGTCATCCATGGTGACCTGCTCGGATGCGTGAAGGATGGTCAGGCGCGGCTCGGCCTCGGCGTGGTGCTTCTTCAGTTCAGCACGCAAAACGTCTTCCAGGCCAACAAGAATCAGCTCGGCGTTCGGTTCGTGCTTGAGGAATGAGAGTGCAGCGGGAATCGTGACTGAGGGGCCGTGATCGCCACCCATGCAGTCGATAGAGATTTTGATTGTCATTGTATAACTCAAAGAAAAAGCGGCGCGACGTCAGAGAACCTGCGTAGCACCGCTTTGTCTTGTGGCCAAAGGCAAAAAACGTCGATTACTCGTCGTTCTTGGTCTTCAGCACTTTGCGACCACGATAGAAGCCGTTAGGCGAAATGTGGTGACGCAGGTGGGTTTCACCGGTGGTTGGCTCAACGGCCAGGTTCGGTGCTACCAGAAAATCGTGCGAACGGTGCATGCCGCGCTTCGACGGGGATTTCTTGTTCTGTTGAACAGCCATGATGACTCCTAATACTAAAGTTCTAAGATTTTAACACATCCGATGCGCAAAAACATGCGAATCGAGCTTTTACATCCATGCCAAACTCGATTACTGCACGCGTTTTGACACGTTCTTTGCTACTACAAACTGTTTTAATTTGCCTTCAAACCTTTGAGGCTTGCGAAAGGCGATGGCTTCTCATTCTTCGCAGAGTCGACCAGCGAGGTATCAGGACATACCTCGTGCTTCGGCGACTGCGGCAAGGCCAGCAGGGCCTCGTCTTCCACCAGGTCCATGAGATTCATGGACCGCGCACCGACGATCACGTCAATGCTTTCATCATCAATGATTTCTTCGATTTCGTCCGCATCCGCGTCGTCCTTGCCGAGCATCAGGAGCGTCGACGAATCGATGTCGTATTCAAACGGGGTCAGGCAGCGCTGGCATACCAGTTGCACTTTGCCGGCAACGGTCAGGCGCATCTGCGGGTAACCCTGTTTGCTGGAACCGCCCTCCACCTTCCAGGAAATCTCACCGGAGTTGTTAGCGCATTCCTTGCTAAGCCGGGTCATTTCAGCGACAGGCGTTACGCCTTCCTTGCTGCCATTGGTCCGACAAAATTCAAAAGCGTCGATCTCAAAAGCATTCATTGGCTAAAATTTCCCTCGAAAACCTGCGATAATAACAGGATTTTCCACGCCGCGTCAAAGACTTGCGAGACTTTTCGCGCTTTTTCGACGGCGCAGAGAGCATATAACATTTCCCTGATGAAAACAACCAACATCATTCTTGCTTCCAGTTCTGCCTATCGCCGGGAACTGTTGTCGCGGCTTCAATTGCCGTTTTCGGTCGATGTGCCGGATATTGATGAAAGCCCTTTGCCGGACGAAACGCCTTCCGCCACTGCCTTGCGCCTGGCGCGCGAGAAGGCCGCCGCTGTAGCCGTCCGCCATCCTGGTGCGCTGGTGATCGGCTCCGACCAGGTCGCAACGCTGGACGATGAACAGATCGGCAAACCTGGCAATCATGCCAATGCGCTGGCCCAACTGCAGAAAATGCGGGGGCGCGAAGTGATCTTCCACACGGCACTGTGCCTGTGGGATGGCCGCAACAATACGCACCAGCTAGAGAACATCCAAACCATGGTCAAGTTCCGCGATTTGGCGGACGCCGAGCTCGACGCTTATTTGCGGATCGAGCAACCATATGATTGTGCCGGAAGCGCGAAAAATGAGGCGCTGGGGATTGCGATCCTGGAGCGGATTGATTCCAGCGACCCGACGGCGCTGACCGGTTTGCCGCTTATCGCGCTCACCAGCATGCTGCGCGCAGCGGGCGCATCCTTCTTCCAAACCCGGTAAGCCCGGTTAAAAAATCATAATGAACGGCACCCTCTACCTCATCCCCAACACCCTCGGCCCAACCGACAGCCTGGACCAGGTCATCCCCCAGCACGTGCAGCAGCTGACCAGCCAGCTAAGCCACTTCGTCGCCGAAAACGCCAAAACCGCCCGCGCCTTCCTCAAACAGGTAGGCACCGCCAAGCCCATCCAGGAAATCGCGATCAGCGAACTGAACATCAACACGCCCGCGCAAGCACTGCAGGCTCTGCTCGAACCGCTGAAAGCCGGCCACGACGTCGGCCTGCTGTCGGAAGCCGGCGTCCCCGCAGTAGCCGACCCCGGCGCGGATCTGGTCCGCCTGGCGCATGCGCACAACATTCCAGTCCGTCCCCTGGTCGGGCCCTCCTCCATCCTGTTGTCCGTCATGGCCAGCGGCCTGAACGGCCAAAGCTTCGCCTTCAACGGCTACCTGCCGACCGACGCCGCCCAGCGCGCCAAGCGCCTGAAAGAACTGGAAACCCGATCGCGCCAGGAAAAGCAAACGCAGCTGTTCATTGAAACGCCCTACCGCAACGCCGCCATGCTGGAAGCCCTGGTGAGCGCCTGCAGCGGCACCACGCTGATCTGCGTCGCCACCGACATCAGCCTGCCAACGGAAACGATCCGCACCCGGACGGGAGCGCAATGGAAAGGCCTGCTCGACTCCGGCAAGGCGCCGGACTTCCACAAGAAGCCAACCGTCTTCCTGCTACTGGCCCAATAAGCTACTGAACCCCGTGGGCGTATTCATTCACCCACTCGAACGCCTCGCGCTGTAGCGCATACAGCGCCGAGGGCGACAAATCCAGCTTATGCAGGATGCCCGTCAGCTCCGGCCCCTCCTGCGCGCGCTCGATCAGCTCAATCAATTGCAAAACATCGCCATAGTCTCCTTCGCGATACAGCAGCGCATCCCGCACCTCGTCCAGCACGTTGACGCTATCGAGGATCTCCCCCATCCGTACCGAGAACAGCGCATCCATCAGCGACATGATGCCCACGGTGAAGCCGATATCGGCCGCCACCTTCTCCGACGGCCGCACATGGCCCATCACCAGCTCCATCGTCTTGCCGCGCGTGGTCGCCATCTGCAGCAGCGGCGAGTCAAATTCTGAGCCCTTCACATACAGCAGGATCTGCAGCCAGCGCTGCAACTGCCTCCGTCCCAGCACGATCAGCGCATGGCCAACCGAATTGATGCGGAAACGCGCCCCCACCGCCGGCGTATTCACCAGCCGCAGCAGATTCAGCGAAATCAAGGGATCATGCTTGACGCTGCGCTCCACCTCGCGCTGGTCCGCGTCGCGGTTCAGCAAGTCGAGCAGGCGCATGATGGCCATCTGCGACGGCGCAATCTTCTTGCCGCTCAGGATCACTGGCCGCGCAAAATAATAGCCCTGGAAGTATTCGAAGCCCAGGTCCATGCATTCGCGGAATTCCTCGACCGTTTCGACTTTTTCAGCCAGCAGCTTCTGGTTAGGGTTGCGCAGGTTGCGCGCCAGTGCGGGCAAGCGGTCGCGCTCAATCTGCTTGATGTCGACCTTGATCACATCCATCAACGGCCGGAGCGCAGTCACCGCCTCGCTTTCGCCCGCCACATCGTCCAAAGCGAACTTGTAGCCGGCCTGCTTCAATTCATGCAGGCGCTGCAGCACGTCCGGTGTCGGCTCGACCGATTCCAGCACCTCGAGGATGACCTTGTCGTTCGGCAGGAAATGAATGAAATCGCTCATCAACCCCTTCGTATCGACATTAACGAAGGCAAGTTGATCGCCCACCACCTGCTCCATGCCCAGCTCGGAAGCATGGGCAATGACGGAAGCAGTGGCATGGGTACCGTCAGTCACACGGGCCTCGTGGACTTCGGCGTTTCGATAGAGCAGCTCGTAGGCTACGAGCCGCTGGCTGCGATTGAGGATAGGTTGCCTTGCCAAGAAAAATTGATTGGCGTAAGGCATAGGGATTTGGACTTCACTTTCAACCACGGCTGTCATGGGTTTCCCCATTGCTAAGACTCATGGTTACAAGACTATACCTTTCAGTGCTGTCTTGGCAATATTTTTATGCGGTGCGCGCCCCACCTTTTTTCGCCGTGGTCGCCTCGCCACTCTCGAGCGTGAACTGCGCGCCGGAATCGCGGCCCAGTACCTGGACCAGGTATGGCATGACCTGGCGCAGCATCGGCTCCAGGGTATAAGGCGGGTTCAGCAAGAACATGCCGCTGGTGTGCAATGCAATGCCGTCCGGGGTCGGCGTGCTGATGCACAGGGTCACGTTCAGCCAGCTCTTGGCAGGCAGATGCTTCAGGCGCTCAGCGAAGTTGCGTGCTTCGATACGCTGCAGCACGGGGTACCAAACCGCATAGGTGCCGGTCGGGAAGCGCTTCAGTGCGTCGCCAAGCATGTCGCTGACCTTTTTGTAGTCCTGTTTGTCCTCGTACGGAGGGTCGCACAGCACGATACCGCGGCGCGAAGGCGGCGGCAGCAAAGCTTTTACGCCGAGGAAGCCGTCGGCCTTGTTGACGATCACGCGTTTGCCGCGCGCAGAAGGACGGCGGCCGTTGGCGGCCTGGTGCTGCTCCAGTTTCTGGAAATTGTCAGCGAGGATCTTGGCATCGGCAGGATGCAGCTCGAACAAACGCAGGCGATCTTCTTCGCGTGCCACGATTTCGGCGCAGTACGGCGAACCCGGATAGAAGCGCAGCTTGCCGCTCGGGTTCATGTCTTTAATGAGCTTGACGTACTCGGCCAGCGGTTCCGGCAAGTCGTCACGATCCCACAATGGGCCGATGCCGGTTTCGAATTCGGCGGTCTTGGTGGCCTGGGCGCTGTCCAGCGAGTAGACGCCGGCGCCGGCGTGGGTGTCGATATAAGTGTAGGCGACGTCCTTCTGGTTCAGGTATTCAAGGACCTGGACCAGGACAAAGTGCTTGAGGACGTCGGCATGATTGCCGGCATGGAATGCGTGGCGGTAACTGAACATGAATAAGGCAGATTATTGAATCAATCTGCCATTATCTCATGCGGAGCGCTCAGGCGACCTTCTTGGAGTCGAAGAACTGCTCGTCTTCGGTCGAGCCATGCAGCGCGGTGGTCGAGGACTGACCTTGCTGGATAGCCTGGGTCACCGCATCAAAATAGCCGGTTCCTACTTCACGCTGATGCTTCACCGCGGTAAAGCCCCGCTCCGCCGCCGCGAATTCCGCCTCCTGCAATTCAACAAACGCCGACATCTGCCGCCGCGCATACCCGTGCGCCAGATTGAACATGCCGTAGTTCAGCGAATGGAAGCCCGCCAGCGTGATGAACTGGAACTTATACCCCATCGCGCCCAGCTCTTTCTGGAACCTGGCAATCGTCGCATCATCCAGGTTCTTCTTCCAATTGAACGAGGGCGAGCAGTTATATGCCAGCATCTTGCCCGGGAACCGCGCATGCACCGCTTCGGCAAAGGCCTTGGCGAAAGCAAGGTCCGGCTTGCCGGTCTCGCACCACACCAGGTCAGCGTACGGAGCATATGCCAGCGCACGCGAAATCGATTGTTCCAGGCCATTGCGTACTTTATAGAAACCCTCCACCGTACGCTCGCCGGTGCAGAACGGCTTGTCGTTGTCGTCGATGTCGGAAGTCAGCAAGTCAGCGGCCTCCGCATCGGTACGCGCGATCACCAGGGTCGACGTGCCCATGACGTCCGCCGCCAGGCGCGCCGCGGTCAGCTTATCAATCGCCTCGCGGGTCGGCACCAGCACCTTGCCGCCCATATGGCCGCACTTCTTCACCGACGCCAGTTGGTCCTCAAAGTGCACGCCCGAAGCACCCGCCTCGATCATGGCCTTCATCAGTTCAAACGCATTCAGCACGCCGCCAAACCCAGCTTCCGCATCGGCCACGATAGGTGCAAAGAAATCGATATCGTCCTTCCCTTCCGACCACTGGATCTGGTCCGCACGCTGGAAGGTATTGTTAATGCGGCGTACAACCATCGGCACCGAATTGGCCGGATACAGCGACTGGTCCGGATACATTTCGCCCGCCAGGTTGGCGTCACCCGCCACCTGCCAGCCGGACAGGTAGATCGCCTTCAAGCCAGCCTTCACTTGCTGCATGGCCTGGTTGCCGGTCAGCGCGCCAAGCGCATTAACGAATGGCTCCCTGTTCACCAGCGTCCACAGCTTCTCCGCACCACGTTTCGCGATGGTGTGTTCAATCGCCAGCGAACCACGCAGCCGCACCACATCCTCCGCACTGTAAGAGCGGGTGACGCCCTCCCAGCGCGGATTGGTGTCCCAGTCGTGTTGCAGTGCTGCGATTTGTTCGGCGCGAGTAGCCATGATTATTCCCCTAAGCTTAAAAACGAAATCTGTTAGGGATATCTTAGGCTCAATTGTTCAGTGCAACAATTGTCTTATATAAGACATATAAGCTCATTTTAATAACGACAAATCAATCACTTAAACCAAACATTCCATGATGCGCAACGCCATTTCTCATTTCGAGAGAAACGGCGTTGGCCGAAATGGTGCGCTTTTCATCGCATGAAATGATGATTTCACATCGCGGAAAGCGCCTTTTTTGCAATCAGCACGCCATCCGCATCGGCATAGATCCAGTCACCAGGACGGACTGCAACGCCCGCGATCTGCACGTTCACATCGCGCTTGCCCACGCCATCGCGCGCACTGCGCTGGGGATGCGTGGCCAGCGCCATGATGCCGGCATCGCACTCCGCCAACTCCGCGCTATCGCGCACGCAGCCATCGACCAGCACACCCGCCCAGCCATTGTTCTGCGCCAGCAGGCCAAGCTGGCCACCAACCAGCGCACGGCGCAAGTTGCCGCCGCCATCGACCACCAGCACCCTGCCCTCACCTGGCGTTTCCAGCGTTGCGCGCACCAGCGCATTATCTTCATGCACCTTCAGCGTTGCAGCCGGCCCGGCAAACTTCGTCTTCTTGCCGAAATGGCGGAAGACAGGCGGCAGCACCTGCAGGCTGCCATCCTCCAGCAGCGCGGGATTGTCATCACAAAGATCGGTCGTCGCAAAATTCATGGCATGGCTTTCAGTGGTAAGAGATGCCACCGATTCTATCGTGGTACCGAAGCTGCTACCATGCGCTTCTGAAAATCTGGTCAAGGAGCCTACCAATGAAGTTCATCCGCACCCTGCTGCTGCCACTGATCCTGCTGCTTGGCGCAAACGCAGCTCAAGCTGAAGCGCCACGGGTCGAAAAAGTGGTCTATCACTTCAGCGACAACAACACCATCATGCTCGGCTTGCGCAATATCCGTAATCACCTGAACGCCAGCCCCAATGCCCAGATCGTGGTCGTGGCGCTAGGAGGCGGCATCGACTTTCTACTGCAAGGTGAGAAAGACAAGGACGGCAACCGCTACGACACTATCGTTCGGGAACTGGTTGACCGCAAAGTGCAGTTCCGTATCTGCAATAACACGCTGATGGGCCGCGGCATCGGCAAGGACAAGGTGCTGCCGGAGGCCACGGTTGTGCCATCCGGCATTGCAGAAGTCAGCCGCCTGCAATGGCAGGAAGGCTACGCCTACATCAAGCCCTAACCTCGTTGCTTGCGGCGCGCGTGCGGCTGCCGACGCCGGTGGCAGTGGCGATTGCGAGCATCAGGAAGAAGGCGATGGTGGCAAAGACCATTTGCGGTTTGCCGGCGTCCATCATCAGCCCGAATAGCAGCGGGCCGACCGCGAGGCCGCTGTCGAGGCCTGAATACACCACGCCGTACACCCGGCCGGTGGCGTTCTTCGGCGCTGCGGCGCGGATCATCAGGTCGCGTGACGGGCCTGCGATGCCGGAGAAAAAGCCCACCAGCCCCATCAGCACCAGCGCGCCCCAGGCGGGAACGATCACCAGGCCAATCGTCAGCGCCAGCAAGGCGGCAATAGCGAAAGCAGCGGCAATCGTGCGGTCATGATTCTTGCGCCCTGCGCCGAGGAAGCCGCCCAGCATCATGCCAGCCGCACTCGCCAGCATATAGGCGGTGAAGGCGCTGGTCGCCATCGCCAGCGACATTCCATACAGCTTGACCAGGCCGGTCGATGCGAAGCTCTGGATGCCACCCAGCGCCAGAGCGGTCAGGAAGAAGAACGCGAAGCACATCCAGACAGACGGCAAACGCAGGAAGCTGAAGGAGCCTTCCGTCTGCGCGCTGGCCGCAACGTGCACGATGGGATCCGGGCGCAGCGTCTCGCGGTTCCACCACAGGATCGCCAACACCGTCGCTGGTAGCGCGGCTGCCGACAGCAAAGCCGTGCGCCAGTCGGTAGCGCTGGCGACGCTGGTCAGGAATAGCGGTGCGGCTGCCCAGCCTATGCTGCCGCTGATGCCGTGCACCGAGAAGCCATGCGCGAGGCGCTCGCGCGATACGCGCTGGTTGAGGATCGTGTAATCCGCCGGGTGGAAAATACTGTTGCCCATGCCGGCCAGCAGCGCACCGACCATCAGCCCAAGGTAGTTCTGTGCATTGGACAGCACCAGCGCCGACACGCCCAGCATCGCCATGCCGGAGAACAGCACGCGCCGTGCGCCGACGCGATCGACTACAAAGCCGGCAAGTGCTTGCCCAATGCCCGATACCACAAAGAATACCGTCATCAGCAAGGCAAGCTGCGAGTAGCTCAGGTTAAAAGCCGTCTTCAGCCACGGGAACAGCGCCGCCAGGATTAGATGGTAGAAGTGAGAGACGCCATGCGCGAGACCGACCAGGCCGATCACGCGTGCGTCATTACGTAAAGTTTGATTGTCCATGCAGTCATTTTAGTAATACTGCGCGCGTCTGTTTTGAGCTAGGATGACATCGTTTATCGCAAAACTGCCATCCCATGCCGATCAAGATCGTCACCCACACCGGCCCACACGAAAGCCGCCGCGAGCCGACAGAAATCCAGCCGGTCACCATGATTGCGCGCGACCTGTCCGGTCATCGCGCCCTGCAGATGCACAAGCACGATTGCGCCCAGCTAACCCTGGCGCTGGAAGGCGTGGTCCGCGTGAATGCAATGGACAGCAGTTGGATCGTGCCGCCGCAACGCGCGATCTGGACGGCGGCCAATGTCGAACATTCGCTGAGCGTGATCGAGACCGCGCGCCTGCGTCCGGTCTACTTCGTCGCCTCCTATGATCCCTTCCCGGGCGAACCTTGCAAGGTGCTCGAGGTTTCGCCGCTGCTGCGCGAACTGGTCATGGCGCTCGAACAGGAAGATCCGGAACACCCAAGCCACCGTTCGAACCTGATTTGCAGCCTGATTCTCGATGAATTGCCGAAACTGGCCACGCGTCCGATCCGAGTCCCCATGCCGCGCGACAAACGCCTGAAATCCCTGTGCGACGCCTTGCTGTCCGATCCCGGCGCGACAGAAACGCTGGAAGAATGGGCCGGAAAGGCCGGTGCATCGGAACGCACCCTGGCCCGCCTGTTTGAAAAGGAACTGGGCATGAGCTTCGGCCAATGGCGCCAGCAGGCCCGCCTCGCGCATGCCGCACCGATGATCACCAGCGGCATGCCCTTGTCGCAAGTGGCAGACGCACTCGGTTACTCCAGCCAGTCTGCATTCACCGCCATGTTCCGTAAGACCTTCGGCTGCCCACCCACCGAGTTCTTTAGCTCCCGGAACTGAGGTCGCGCTGCCGGGTCTCTTCGTCGAGTATTTCGCGCAAGGTGGCGAACAAGGGCGCGGTGGCGGTGTGCTTGCGGCCGTAGCCAAGGTTGAAAGCGTAATCGAAATCGGGCGGGTTGGCGCCCTGGTTGTGCTGGAGGATGGTTTCCAGTTTATCGAAGGCTTTCACGGCCTGGGCTTCCGGCGTGGCGGCGGCTTCGTATTCGTCCCATAACGCGATGATTTCAGCCCTCAATATCGGGTCCAGGTCTCGCGTCAAAGTATGCAGGTCCGCGCGCTCTTGCGCCGACTTGCCCGGATGTGCGTGCTGGTGGATGGCGGGGATGTCGCCATGGATTGCTTCGCCGAGGTCGTGCACAACGCACAGATTCAGCACGCGCGCCAAGTCCAGGCCCGGCAACTGGTCGGCAAAGACCAGCGCCATCAATGCCAGTCGCCAGCTATGTTCGGCCGTGCTCTCGGGCCGGCCAGTGGAAGTGAATCCGCTGCGCAAGACGTTTTTGAGCCGTTCCGCCTCGCGCAGGAACGCGAGGCGGCCGCCCAACAGGGCTGGATCAAGCTTTGCGGAAGACAAGCTCGTTGCCCTGCGCATCGATGACGATCGTGTCTTTCGGGCCGAAGCGGCCTTCCAGGATCAGTTTGGACAGCGGATTTTCGATCTGCTGCTGCACCGCGCGTTTCAGCGGACGGGCGCCGTACACCGGGTCGTAACCCGCCTCGGCGATCTTCTGCAACGCCGCTTCGGTCACTTCCATGCCCATGTCCATGCGCTTCAGGCGCTGCTCCAGGATCTGCAGCTGGATGCGGGCAATCGAACCGATATGCTTGTCGTCCAGGCCATGGAACACAACGATCTCGTCGATCCGGTTGATGAACTCCGGGCGGAAATGACCACGCACCTCGGCCATCACCGCCAGCTTCACCACCGCTGGATCGGATTCGTCCAGCGACTGGATCTTCTGCGAACCCAGGTTGGAGGTCATGATCACCACCGTGTTCTTGAAGTCCACGGTGCGGCCTTGCCCGTCCGTCATGCGGCCATCGTCCAGCACTTGCAGCAGCACGTTGAACACGTCCGGGTGAGCTTTCTCGATCTCGTCCAGCAGGATCACGCTGTAAGGCTTACGGCGCACCGCTTCCGTCAGGTAGCCGCCTTCGTCGTAGCCGACATAGCCCGGAGGGGCGCCGATCAGGCGTGCCACCGAGTGCTTCTCCATGAATTCGCTCATGTCGATGCGGATCAGCGATTCCTCCGAATCGAACAGGAAGTTCGCCAGCGCCTTGGTCAGCTCCGTTTTACCGACACCGGTCGGGCCAAGGAACATGAAGGAGCCATACGGACGGTTCGGGTCCGACAGGCCGGCACGCGAACGGCGGATGGCGTCGGCCACGGCGTTGATCGCCTCGTCCTGCCCCACCACGCGCTCGTGCAGCTTCTCTTCGATGTGCAGCAGCTTGTCGCGTTCACCCTGCATCATGCGCGAGACAGGGATGCCGGTTGCGCGCGAAACCACTTCGGCGATTTCTTCCGCGCCGACCTGGGTGCGCAGCAGTTTGGGCTTGTCGCTTGCCTGTTCGGCGGCGCCTGCGGCTTCCGCATGTTTCAGCTGTGCTTCCAGCTCCGGCAGCTTGCCGTACTGGAGTTCAGACACGCGCTGCCAGTTGGAAGCGCGTGTCGCCTCTTCCATCTGCTGCTTGATCCGTTCAATCTCTTCCTTGATATGGGTAGTGCCCTGCACATTGGCTTTTTCGGCCTTCAGCACTTCCTCATAATCGTTGTACTCGCGCTGCAGCTTGGCGATTTCATCGTCCAGCAATTGCAGGCGCGCTTTCGAGGCTTCGTCTTTTTCGCGCTTGACGGCTTCCTTCTCGATCTTCAGCTGGATCAGGCGGCGTTCGAGCTTGTCCATCACCTCCGGCTTGGAATCGATCTCGATCTTGATCTTGGAGGCAGCTTCGTCGATCAGGTCAATTGCCTTATCGGGCAGGAAGCGGTCGGTGATGTAGCGATGCGACAGCTCCGCCGCCGCTATGATCGCAGCGTCGGTGATTTCCACTTTGTGGTGCAGCTCGTACTTGTCCTGCAAGCCGCGCAGGATGGCGATGGTCGCCTCCACGCTTGGCTCATCGACGAGAATTTTCTGGAAGCGGCGCTCCAGCGCGGCATCCTTCTCGATGTATTTGCGGTATTCGTCGAGCGTGGTCGCACCGAGGCAATGCAGCTCGCCGCGCGCCAGCGCAGGCTTGAGCATATTGCCGGCGTCCATCGCACCTTCGGCCTTGCCGGCGCCCACCATGGTGTGCAGCTCGTCAATGAAGACGATGGTCTGCCCCTCATCCTGGGCCAGCTCTTTCAGCACGGACTTCAGGCGTTCTTCGAATTCACCGCGGTATTTGGCCCCCGCCAGCAGGGCCGCCATGTCGAGCGACAGCACGCGCTTGCCGCGCAGGGAGTCAGGCACTTCATTGTTGACGATACGCTGCGCCAGGCCTTCCACGATGGCGGTCTTGCCGACACCGGGTTCGCCAATCAGCACAGGGTTGTTCTTGGTACGGCGCTGCAGCACCTGGATCGCGCGGCGGATCTCGTCGTCGCGGCCGATCACAGGATCCAGCTTGCCCATGCGGGCACGCTCGGTCAGGTCGAGGGTGTATTTCTTGAGGGCTTCGCGCTGGCCTTCCGCTTCCTGCGAATCGACCTTGGCGCCGCCACGCACGGCGTCGATGGCGGTTTCCAGCGCCTTGCGCTGCAAGCCATTCTCACGCGCCAGCTTGCCGGCATCGCCCTTGTCTTCGGCAATCGCCAGCAGCACCATTTCGCTGGAGACGAACTGGTCGCCCCGCTTCTGCGTTTCGCGGTCGGCCTGGTTCAGCATATTGACGAATTCACGGCTGACCGTGACATCGCCGCCCGATACCTTGGGCATGCGTTCCATGGCGTGTTTCAGCGCCTGTGCCAGGCCGCCGACATTGACGCCGGCGCGCTGCAGAAGCGAACGCGCGCCGCCGTCTTCCTGGTTCAACAGTGCGAGCAGCAGATGGGCGGGTTCGATGTACTGGTTGTCATTGCCGACGGCCAGGCTCTGGGCATCGGCGAGTGCTTCTTGAAGTTTTGTTGTAAGTTTGTCTTGGCGCATTTGAACGCTCCTGATGAATTGTCAAGGACAACATGAGGATGCGTTAACAATTTTCAAGACCACTTTCTTAACGCATCGTCGTCGCTTGTACGGGCGTCAACCCAGCGTGCGCCCCCCGGCGTTTGTTCCTTCTTCCAGAACGGCGCCTCGGTCTTCAGGTAATCAATAATAAATTCGCAAGCCGAGAATGCCTCGCCCCGGTGCGGCGAAGTCACCGCCACCAGCACGATCTGGTCCATGGGCTTGAGCGGCCCGACCCGGTGAATCACCAGGGCATGATAGATCGGCCAACGTTGCTTGGCCTGGTCGATGATGGCCTGGATCGACTGCTCGGTCATGCCGGGGTAATGCTCGAGCTCCATTTCCGCGACGCTGGCGCCTTCGTTCAAGTCGCGCACGGTGCCGACAAAATTGACTATAGCGCCGACCTTGGCGTTCCCGGCGCGCAGTTGCGCCATTTCGATGGACAGGTCAAAGTCTTCGGTTTGAATGCGTACGTCGCTCATTTGCCCTCCGCACCAATCTTGCGGAACAGCTGCTCAATGCGGCTGGACGTGCGGGCATCCGCCAGGGCGGGCATGGCGCACAGGGCAAGGAACTGGGCGGCGTGGCTGGCAGGCTTCTGGCCGGATTTAAGGGAGGACTGCAATACTTCTACTTGCATTTTCAATCGGTCTTTCGCAAATTCCGCGCCGCTGTCGATGCCGGCCACGATTTCCAGGCGCAGCACCTCGGACAGCAGGCGTTGACGGTTATTTTCCAGTTGGCCGGCATAGGCGGCGCGCGCGGCGGCGCCCTCCCCGGCGGCTTTCAGTGCGGCGTCGAAGCGGGTGCGCAAGGTGCGTTCCTGTTCCGTGGGCAACGCGGGCAAGGCTTGCCATCGGCTGTTCCAATCCGAGCCATCGATGCTGCCGGCTTCGGCCAGTGCGCTTTCCAGCGCCTGCACCAGGCGTAGTTTCTCACGCATCGCATTTGCCTGCGCGGCGCCGGCCCGTTTACGGATGCCATCAGCCTGCGATTGCAGGGCGCCGACCGCAGCCCGATAGCGCTGGTCGATTTTCTGTTCACTGGAACGCGGCACCACGCCCGATGCGTGCCAGGCGGCAGCCGCATCTTTCAGGGTTTTGCCGATGGCGCCCAGTACGGCCTTGTCGTCGCCTTCAAAGGTGGCCGATTCCAAGCTGGCGCAAATCGCCTCGCGCGCGTGCAGGTGGGCTTTTCGCTCATGGTCTGCCGCATGGGCGTGTTCCTTGCGTTTGGCGAAGATCTGGTCGCAGGCGCCGCGGAATTTCTGCCACAGGGCTTGCTCGGTCTTACGCTCCAGCGGCAAAGCGCGGGCATGCCCCTGCCAGGATTCCTGCAAGCGGCGCAGGGTGTCGATGGTGTGACGGTCGAGCGGATTCAGTTTGCCTACTTCTTCGATCAACTGCTCGCGACGGGCGACTTCAATCCGGCGCTGGGAGTCGAGTGGCGCCATCAGCGCATCCATGGCCTTGCTGAAGGCGGCGTCCAGGCGCTTCTTGTCCTTGCGGTCGATGGTGCCAAGGCGACTCCACGCCTGGCGCAGGCGCTGGGTGGTCGATGCGAGCGCGCGCCAGTCGTGCGTGTGCGGCAGGTTGCCGGACGCCGATTCTTCGCGGTCGACCTGCGCGCCGCCGGCGGCTTCCAACTGCGCCGCGTCCTTTGCGATCAGGGCGTTCGCTTCGTCCACCAGTTGTTGCGCTTTAGCCGCATTGGAATGGCGTTCGTCGGCCAGGTGCTTGAAGTGGGCTGCGGCCGGAGCGTAAGCGGCGGTGCAGGCGGCGTCGAATTTTTCCCACAGCGACTTGGGGGCGGCGCCGGAAACGCCATCCAACGCTTTCCAGCGCTCGCGCATGCTGCCGACTTTTTTCGCCAGCTCGCTCATGCCGAGACCTTCGGCAGGCAGGCTTTCGACCGCGTGCACCAATTCTTCACGCGAGACATTGCCGCCCCAGCGCGCCCAGTCGCCCAGGCGTTTCAGGTCGGCGCGCACGTGGGCCAGGCGCTCGGCCTGGGCCGGGGTCAGGCGACCGGTCTTGCTTTCCTTGAGCGTCTTGTCGTGTTCTGCGGCGATGTGGAGCTGGCCTTGCGACAAGGCGGCTTCCATGGCTGCCACCAGGTCCATGAAGTGGCGGTTGGCTTCGTGCTCGGCAGGAGTGGGCTTGTGCTTTTCTTTCGGCGGGCGCGCGGCATGGGCGACGGCGCCGTTGCCATCGGCCGGCTGGGCCGCTTGCACTTTCTCGGCGGCGCCAGCAGTCAAGGCATCGGCTGCGGCGTCGGCCTGCAGATCAGCGGTGGCGGTGCGGCGCGGTTCGGCAGGCGCTGCCGCCGCGTCCGCCAGGCTTGCTGCAGTCGCGGTCGGCGGCTGGGCTTTGCGCTCGGCCGCCAACGCGGCGTCGAAATCGTTCAAGAGGTGGCGCGGTAAAGAAGCGCGCTCGGGCGATGCCAGATGGGCTGCATGTTCGCTGCTCAACCGTTCAAGCTCGCTTGCATCCGGATGTTTGCGCACAGCCGCCAGCGCATCGATCATGGATCGCTGCAGCGCTACCTGTGCTTCCAGGCGTTCGGCCAGCGCTTCGCGCACATGGGCAAACTCAGCAGCAGCTGCCGGCGCTGCATCAACGACCTTCCACTGCCGGTCAAGATCGGCGACCAGGTTCGGCGTGAGCTTTTCATCGGCCAACAAACGCTGCGCAAGAGCAATACAGACCTGCGCTTGTTTCTGTTCAGCCTGAACATGCCGGATCGCATCGAGCCGCCCTTGCATGAGCTTGGCCACGCGCCGGTCGGAATTGCGCACCGCGTGCTGCACTTTCTCCAGAGCAGCTTGCGACGTCACGTGCTCGGCCGCAGCCAAACGCACGTCGGCAAATTCACTATTAAGGATGAGCTCAACCGCAGCAGCCTCGTCGCCTGCCATATTGCGGGCAAGCTCGGCTTGCGCCGCGCGGCGTTCTGCGGGGGAACCCAGCGGCGCCTGCGAACCGCCGGCGCTGGACTGGCCGGCAACGCTGGCCTGGCTGGCCTGCTGCTTGAATAGGAACTCAAACATAGTTGTGCTATGAATGGATCAAAACCACCATCATAGCGCAGCGCCGCCCAGCAAGGGCGGCGAATGCAGGCACGGCGTGTTCAGGCCGTATCCGCAGCGCGATGGGCCGAACGGCTGCGCCGGTGGTAGCGCAGCTTCGGCACAGGAATCTCAGCTTCCTCTTCTTGCCGCAGGGAGGCACGCACCTGCTTGGCTTCCGACAAAGCCTTCCTGTCTTTTTCGGCGGAGCACGGCACGCGGCGCGCTTCCACCACTTGAGCGTCATGGGCCAGGAATTTGTTCGCGATATCGAACCACGCTTCGCCACCAATCGCGGATCGTGCAATGGAGAACAATTCCTTTTCCTCTTTCTCCAGGCGCTGTAATAACAGCGTGCAGAAAGTTTCGATCGATTCGCAAATCTCAGTCACTTGCCGTTCCGTGTGCTCGGTTGCCACATCGAGTTCCGTCTGCAGGCGCCGGATCACGGACAAGGCGGCATTATTCAGGCGGCTCAATTCATCGAGCAATTGATTGGCCTGCTCCGTTGCGTTCTGCAAGGCCGGAATCAGGTACAGCTCGATCTTGCGCCAATGGCAGGCCTGATAAAGGCGCTCCAGGGTTTCGCAAGCATATTCAAGCTGGGACAGGGTCAAACGCTGTTGCCGCAACAGCGTCGATTGCACGTATTTTTGAAACGACAGCAGGCTAAGGCGCACGTTAGCCTGTTCAACGGATAGCGCAACTAGTGTATATGTGGCCGTTAACATTCTTGCTCCCAAATATCGCTACGCGGAAACGGAAGTACAAGTGTAAATAAGACCGACAGATTCGCTTTGACATTCATCAATGTAACGTCACAGCGCCTTCCTAATTTAGGAGGTTTTCAAATGCAGCGCAAGGCGAAGATCAACCATACCAGCTTCTTGCGACGGCGTCACGGTTCCGCCAAATCTTCGCATCAGTTGTTGCATGCCGATATTCTCGGACAGGGCTTCGCCCGTGATTTCACGCGTCCCGCGGCTGCGGAAATAGTCAAGCAATTTCTGGAACAGGATATTTCCCAAACCTTTGCCTTTCAAGTCCGAACGCACGATGATGGCAAATTCTGCTTTTTGGTTATCCGGATCTGCAACCGCCCTTACCACGCCCAGCGTTTCCGGCAAGCCATCAACACCGGTGCGCGTCGCGATGAAGGCCATGGCGCGGTCGTAATCGATCTGGGTCAAGCGCGCGAGCTGGGTTGGCGGCAATTCTTTCATTGCCGAAAAAAAGCGCAGGCGCACATCATCGGGCGCCAGTTGGCTGAAGAAGCGCACATGGGCTGGCGCATCTTCCGGCCGGATCGGGCGCAGCAGCAAAGGAGCGCCCTGCCACGCGATTTCCTGCTCCAGCTCTTGCGGGTAGGGACGGATCGCCATGCTGCTTTCGGGGCGGCGCTGGCCAAGCGTAGCCCGGGCGCCATGCACATGCAGCACGCCGTCCTGCACCGTGACGGGATCGATTTCCAGCGTGGCGATTTCACCGATGTCGGCCACCAGTTCGGCCACGTGCACCAGGGCGCGGCACAGGATGTCCCGTTCTTCGACCAGGGTTCGGCCAACGCCCGTGCGGCGCAGCATGTCGCGCGCCAGCACCGTGTTCAGCGGCGGCAGGCCGACTGCCCGGTCGTCCACCACACGGCCAGCGCTGCCGCCCAGTCCAACGCTGATAGCAGGGCCGAACACGGGATCGGGCTGCATGCCGATACGAAGCTGTTGCGCGTCGCCGCAGGTGACGGCCGGGGCCAGCGGCAAGCCATAGGCGGCCAGCACCGCGGCCAGGTCGGCCGGCGACAATTCGGCATTGCCGGCGGCGCGTGCGGCTTCCACCAGGTGGCGCGCCGCCTGGCGCTCCGGCACCGAATGTGCCGGTACCTGGCCCGGCACTTCAATCAGCAAGGCCTGGTTGCGTGAGTACTGTACGACTTGGCTGAAGGCGCGAACGGCTTTTTCAGGCGTGTCGTAGCTTGGCAGGCCGGCGTCGGCGAAGACCTGCCGCGCCCCCGCCACTGCCTCCCCGCCCAGCCAGCAGGACAGAACGCAGCGGCTGCTTTGCTGAACCAGGGGCACCAGGGCTAGCGCCACGCCGGTACTGGCGGTGGCCGACGACGGCGCGTGCACCACCAGCAGCGCGTCGGCGTTCTGGTCGGCCAGCAGCGCACCTGCCACGGCGGCATGGCGTTCGGCGCTTGCTTCACCGCCGATATCGATCGGATTTGCCAACGACAGGCCTGCCGGCAGCTCCTTGCTCAGGCGCTTGCCGGTTTCCGGCGCAAACTGGGCCAGCTTGCCATGCACGTATTGCAGCGCGTCGGCCGCCAGCTGGCCGGTGCCGCTGCCGTTGCTCATGATGGCCAGGCGCGTGCCGCGGCCTGGCCGTGCGCGCGCCACCGTCTCTACCGCGTCGAACAGGTCGGCCGAGGAATACACCCGCAGCATGCCGGCGCGGCGGATCACGGCGTCGTACACCTTGTCGTCGCCGCTGCGGCCGGCCTTGAGCACCACCACGGGTTTGCCGCGTGCTGCCAGGCGGGCCGCAGAGATGAATTTGCGGGCGCAGGTGACCGATTCGATGTGCATGATGATGGCAGCCGTGTCGTCGTCCGCAGCCAGGAAATCCAGCATGTCGCCCAGGTCGATGTCGCCCCCCTCGACCAGCGACACGATGCGCGAAAAGCCGATGCCATGCTGACGCGCCCAGTCCAGCACCGCCGTCATCACGGTCGACGATTGCGAGATGAAGGCGATCTTGCCGGGCTTGGCGCCTGCATGGGCGGCGCTGGCGTTCAGGCCCGCCAGCGGAGCTACCAGGCCGATGCCGCCAGGGCCCAGGATACGCAGCAGGTGCGGCCGTGCCGCCTTCATGATCTGCTGGCGGATGGTGTCGCTGACCGGGGTCAGGATAATGGCGCCCCGCGTGCCGCGGGCTCCAAGGTCGGCAATCAGGCCTGGCACGGTGTCCGGCGGGGTGCAGATAATGGCCAGGTCCGGCACGCGCGGCAGCGCCGACAGGCGGGAATAGCACGGAATGCCAAGCAACTGCTCGTACTTCGGGTTGACGGGCCAGATGGCGCCGGCAAAGCCGCTTTCGGCCATATTATTCAACACCTGGGTGCCCATGCGGTCCGGCCGCAGCGATGCGCCGAAGATGGCCACCGAACCGGGTTCGAACAGGCTGTCCATATTCCTGATGCTCATGGCCGCTTTCCTTTACCAGCGCGAGTAATGGTCCTCCGTCACGCCGGCGAGCTGGGTGACGATACGTTTCGGTCCCTCCGGCTCGCTGCGCACCCAGCCGCTGAAATGGCCCACCGGCTGGATGTAGCGGCTGGCCGCCACGACCAGGTTGCGGTCCTGGCGCCGTGCGCCGTCCGGCGTGAAGAACAGTTCCAGCTGGTCGTCTTCCGTGAAGATGTGCCAGCGCTGCATTGGGTCTTGCGGGTCGAAGATGAAATGGGCAGGCGCCAGCGGCACGACTTCGCCGTCGATCCACAGCGCATTTTCGTTGCCGCCGAAATAGCCGGATTGCAGGTTGAAGCCCATTTCCAGGTTGTGGGCGGAGGCCCAGCGCCACGACGTTTCCCGCGCCAGCAGACCGTTCGAATAATCGAAGCTGGCGACACCGCCATCGAGTGTGTATGCGTCGCGGAAGGTTCGCACTTCGCCGGTCAGCGGCATGCCCGGCGATTTCTGCGTGCCGTGCAGCGCCCCGCCCTGCACCGGGCCAGTGGCCAGCAGCAAGGGAGCGGTTGGCGGGCCGAATTCGGCGTCGATTTCCATGTATGGGCAGCGCAGCGTGAGCTGGAAGCTGCCGCCTGGCAGCGGTTCGATGTTGATTTGCGTTGCGCGCGTACGGAACCAGCTGGCGGCGCCCGCGTGCGCGCCGATGCTCACCGACATGCGTCCAGGCCGGCCATCCTGCGAATAATTGGCCATCATATCGCTGTCGTTGCGGTCGAAGACGTAAGCGAAGCAGGTGCTGGTCCAGCCCAGGTCGACGATGGCGACAGCGGCCATGACCTGTTCCGAAACCAGCGAAACGTAGTGCCACTTCTTGTGGTGGAAGCGGCGCCACAGGCTGCTGCGTGCGTATTCGCCGGCCAGCAAATGCCAGTTGAAGGATTCCGCGGTGCCGGAGAAACGGCCCAATTGCGGCATGCCGTCGGCGCCGACCACGTCTTGAGGTGCTGCTGCCAACTTCATTGCTCGACTCCTTCGCCATCCAGTTCCGCCTGCAGCGTGGCGGCGAAATCCGCCGGCTCGCTGGCCTGCACCTGCACTTGCGGGCAGCCGTGCCAGTTGGCCAGGCGCTGCACTGCGCCGGCCACGTCGCGCACAAAGCGGTCGGTAACGCGTACGCCCTCCTCCAGCACCAGGTTTTTCAATTCGAAGGTGCCCCCTCGGCGGTGGGCCTTGGCGTCAATGCGGCCGACCAGCGCACCGCGGCGCAGGATGGGCAGCGTGAAATAGCCGTAGCGGCGCTTTTCCGCCGGGGTGTAGCACTCCAGGCGGTAGTCGAAATCGAACAGGTCGACTGCGCGGCGGCGATCCCAGACGACCGGATCGAATGGCGACAGGATGGTGGTCAGCGTAGGCGACAGCGCGCCCTCGGCGGCGGCTTGCGCCAGGTCGGCCAGTTCGTGGTGGATATAGACGGTGTCCTTCCAGCCATCAACGCGGGCGCGCAGCAGCAGGCCCTCCTCTGCCAGCGCTTCGAGGTCCATGCGGGGTGGTTTGGTGCGGTAATAGTCGGCCACCCAGGCGCTGCGGGCCAGGCCCAGGGCCCGCACTGTCTTCAACGCCAGCTCGCGCCGGGTTTCATCCATATCCGGCATCTGGCTGTCGTCCCAACCGGGCAGCACGCGCTCGGCCAGGTCGTACACGCGCTGGAAGTTGTGGCGGCGCGCAATCATCAATTCGCCGGCTGTGAACAGCACCTCGAGCGAGCGCTTTTCCGGTTTCCACTCCCACCAGCCGCCGCCCTTGCCGTCGGTGCGCTCGAAGTCGGCCGAACGCGCAGGCCCGTTGGTGCGAATGTGTTCCAGCACGCGATCTACGTCGGCGCGCCGCTCGCGCATCCAGTCCACTGAATATTTCCACCCCATCGAGGCCGGATCCACCATGCGATGGCGCAGCAGGCGGTAATCTTCGATCGGAACGAAGCAGGCCTCATGCGCCCAGTACTCGAACAGCGCGCCTTCGGCGAGGTGTTCTTCCAGCCAGGGCTGTGGGTAGTCGCCCAGGCGGCTCCACAACACCAGGTAGGGGCTGCGCGCCACCACGTGGATGGTGTCGATCTGCAGCACGCCCATATTGCGGATCGTGTCCAGCACATCTGCTTTCTGCGCCTTACGCCGGCGCGGCTGCAGCAAGCCCTGGGCAGCCAGGTGCAGGGCACGCGCCGCGGACAGGGTGAGATTCAGTTCGGTCAAGTCTCGGTTCCTAAGAGAGGTGAACGCCTATTCTAATAGTGATTTGACAGTATTTCTTGGCATTTTGCGAAGGATGGTGGCCGCCAAGCAGCAATCTCCCGCTTTTTTTGCCCCGCTGCCGGGCTTTCGGCGCAGAATATAGCCGTGCCAAAATCAACCGCCCGCCAAGTCATTCACAAGCTGTATCGCATGATACTGCTGCCCTCCTTCACACTGGTTTTGCTGGTGCTGTTGTGGGCCGACGTTTTCTACCAATTGCGCTCGGACGCCGAGAGCGCCCACTACGACGCCGTGCAGCATAGCCACTCGCTGGCGCGCACCTTGTCCGAAAGCTCCAGCCATATCTTGCGGCAGGCGGACCACGCCACCCAGTTATTCAAGCTTAAATTCGAAGAAACCAACGGCGCCCTTCGGCTGCCCGAATTCAGCAAGCGCGGCGGATTGCTGGATTCCGTCATACCGGCGCGGCTCGAACTGCCGATTGCGCTGATCGATGCCAACGGCAAGCTGGTGGACAGCATGCACGGCGCATTCCCCCCCAATTCCGCCAACCAGGCCTTCTTCAAGACCCTGTCCACCTCCGGCGACGATGCGGCTTTGTTCACCAACCCGATGGTGGAACCGATCACCAAGAAGTGGCAAATCCAGATCGCGCGCCGGCTGGACGACAAGGCCGGCAAGTTCGCCGGCGCCATCGTACTGATGGTCGACCCGGCATTTTTCGTCGAAGACTACGACCGCATGCACGTGGACGAAGGTGGCCTGGTGATGCTGATCAGCCGCGACACCGGCCTGGCCATTGGCCGCGTCGACGAAAAGCTCTTCATCACGGATACCATTGATTTTGTGGCTCCCGCCGACCCGATCAGCCAGCCGCAAGAACTGATTCTTAAAACTCCGGTCGACAAAACGGAGCGCATTTACGCCTTCCGCGACATGCCGCGCTTTGCCTTGACGGCGGTCGTTGGCGAGACAAAAGAACACGCGCTGGCTAAATACAACAGCCAGCGGCGCCTGTACTTTGTGCTCACAGCCCTGGTTTCCATCGTGGTGCTGGTGTTCAGCCTCCTGCTCACGCGGCAAGCACGGCGCCTGCGCGAAAGCATGCGCGAATCGACCGAGGCGCGCGAAAAGCTGCATGCCGCGGTCGATGCCAGCCTCGATACCCTGTTCCTGATGAAAGCTTGCCGCAGCGGCGGCACGGGCGGCGCGATCATGGACTTTATCCTGGTTGACGTGAATGAACGCGGCGCACGCATCCTCGGCCACGACCCGGACCAGGCGCTGGGCAAACGCATGGGCGAAATGCTGCCGCGCTGGCATAGCGAAGGCTTCTTCGATAAATGCCTGGGCGTGCTGCAGACCGGCGAGCCGCTGGAAGAGGAAATCGAATCGACTGTTTTCGGCGAGTCCCTGTGGCTGCGGCATCAGATCGTCGCCATCGAAGACGGTGTCGCAGTCACCGCACGCAATATCACCGAACGCAAACGATCCGAACTCGCGGTGCGCCAGAACCAGGCGGAGCTGCAGGCTGTCAACGACGCCTCGCCGCTCGGCCTGGTGCGCGCCGACCAGGACGGCAAATGCACCTATGTCAACCGCACCTTCGAAGCCATTACCGGCATGTCGCGCGAGGCCGCGCTGGGCGATGGCTGGTTCGACGCCGTACATCCAAACGACAGGGAAATGCTGCGCGCCTCGCTGCGCCACCTGACCCACACGCAGCTTGCCTTCCAGGAAACGCTGCGCTGTGTGCACCCGGACGGCAAGGTAGTCTGGACCTCGATCAAGGTGGCGCCGATCGTGATCGACAAAGTCATCGCCGGCTATGTCGGCACGCTGGACGACATCACGCTGGTGCGCAAGTCCGTGATGGCGCTGCGCGAGAGCGAATCGCGCCTTCGCACCATTGCCGATACCCTGCCGGCCATGATCGCCTATATCGACTTCGAGGAAATCTACCGCTTCCACAACCTGGCGTACGAGCGCGAATTCAGCAAGAGCGGGCTGCATGTCACAGGACGCACCATTCTCGAAACCGTGGGCGAGAAGCGCTACACCGTATTGCAGCCTTTTATAGAACGCGCCTTACGCGGCGAAACGCTCACCTTTGAGGAGGAGGACGACAGCGGCGATTATCCGCGCACTTACGACGTGGTCTACATTCCCCAGCTGGACGAAGATGGCATTACCGTGGTCGGCTTCCACGTGATGCGGCAGGACGTAACGGCGCAAAAACGCGAGAAGCAGCGCCTGCTGCGGCTATCGCAGGTCGATGCGCTGACCGGGCTGACCAACCGCGCCGGCTTCCTGCAAAAACTCAGCGAAACCATGACGGCATGCCGTGAAAGCGGCGGCCTGATGGCGGTGATGTACCTGGACATCGACCGCTTCAAACCGGTCAATGACACCTATGGCCATGCAGTCGGCGACGCCTTGCTCAAGGCTTTTTCGGCGCGTTTGTCGAATACCGTGCGCGCCAGCGATACCGTGGCGCGGCTGGGCGGCGACGAATTCACCATCATCATGGACCGCATTTCCAAGCCGGATGACGCGACGGCCACCGCCGCCAAGATCGTGCATGCCATGCAACAGACGTTTGAACTGGATGGCATCCTGGCGCATGTCTCCACCAGTATCGGCCTCACTTATTACCGCGACGAGGATGTCGGCCCCGCCGAACTGCTGAAACGCGCCGATGCGTTGCTCTACGAAGCCAAGCAGGCTGGCCGCAACACCTACCGCAGCAGCGGAGCACTGTCGGAAGTGCGTTCGCCTAACGCGGCCTGACCAGGATCAAGACATACGGCGGTCGTTTGCGCTATATTTGCGCTTCCCACGCCCAGCTTTACATTTCATGCGCCTGCTGCACACTTCCGATTGGCATCTTGGCCAGTCGCTGCATAATTTTGAACGCCACTACGAGCACCAGCGCTTCCTGGACTGGCTGCTCGACACCATCGTGTCCGAACAGGCCGATGCCCTGCTGGTGGCGGGAGATATTTTCGACAATGCCAATCCATCGGCGGCCTCGCAGCGGCAGTTGTACACCTTCCTGCAGCAGGCCCGCGCCCGTGCGCCGCAGCTGGACATCGTGGTCATCGCTGGCAACCATGACTCGCCGGGGCGCATCGAGGCGCCGGGCCCGCTGCTGGAGGCGCATGGCACCACCGTCATCGGCTATCCGCACCGCGATGCGGACGGCAATATCGCCATGGATCGGATGCTGGTGCCGCTGACCGGCAAAGATGGCGCCCTCGCCGCCTGGGTACTTGCGGTGCCCTTCCTGCGACATGGCGACGTTCCGCGCCTGCCTGCCGCGACTGACGCCCCTGGCGACACCGCTTCGCCGGAGGCCGCCGGCGCTCCCGACGCGCCGGCACCGCAGCCAGATCCCTACCTTGCCGGCATCGCGGAGCTATACCGCCAGGCGCTGGAGTTGGCCACCGCTCGCGCCGCCGACGGCCAAGCCATCGTCGCCATGGGCCACTGCCACATGGTCAACGGCACCATGTCGGCCGACTCCGAGCGCCGCATCGTCATCGGCGGCACCGAAATGCTCCCAAGCGGAATCTTCCCCCCGCCAATCGCCTACGCGGCACTGGGCCACCTCCACCTTGCCCAGCAAGTCGGTCCGCACGAGCATATTCGATATTGCGGCAGCCCGATCCCGCTCTCGTTCGCAGAAACCGGCTACAAGCACCAGGTCCTGCGCATCGACCTGGAAGGCGCCAAAGTGGCCGCAATCACCGCACTCCCGATCCCGCGCGCCGTACAGCTGCTGCGCATCCCAGCCAAACCAGCCCCGCTGGAAGAAGTCACAGCCGCCCTGGCCGCCCTCGACCTGCCCGACGCACCGCTCGAACAGCAGCCGCTGCTCGAAGTACGCATCATGCTCAATGCCCCCGAGCCAGGCCTGCGCGCCGCCATCGAAGAAGCGCTGCAAGGCAAGCCGGTCCGCCTGGCGAAGATCGAAACCACAAGCGCCGCCCGCGCCTCCTTCGAAGAAGCGGCGCTCTCGCTCGACCAGCTGGCAACCCTGCAGCCGGACGATATTTTCAAGCGCCTGTATCGCCAACGCTTCGGCAGCGAGGCCCCGCCCGAGCAACTGGCGGCTTTTGCTGAACTGGTGCAGCCATGAGAGTCCTGCGCATCGCCGGCAAAAACCTTGCCTCCCTGGCCGATGAATTTGCGGTCGATTTCACGTCCCAGCCCCTATCCGAGGCGGGCCTGTTCGCCATCAGCGGCCCGACCGGCGCCGGCAAGAGCACCCTGCTCGACGCCCTGTGCCTTGCCCTGTACGACGACACGCCCCGCCTGCACAAGGCAGAAGGCAAAACGCCCGACGTTGGCGATCCTGTGTCTTCGCAAGACCCGCGCACCCTGCTGCGCCGTGGCGCCGCCGAAGGCTGGGCAGAAGTCGACTTCGTCGGCAACGACGGCGCCTCCTACCGCGCCCGCTGGAAAGTCTGGCGCGCGCGCAGCAAGGCCGCCGGCGCGCTCCAGCCAAGCGCCATGTCGCTGCAAAAACTGCCCGGACTCCAGCCGCTTGGCCACACCAAGACCGAAGTCATGGCCGAAATCGTCCAGCGCATTGGTCTGAGCTTCGAACAGTTCACCCGCGCCGTGCTGCTGGCGCAAAATGAATTTTCCGCCTTCCTCAAAGCCAGGGACGACGAACGGGGCACCCTGCTGGAAACGCTGACCGGCAACGGCATTTACAGCGATATCTCGAAGCGCGCGTTTGAGCGCTGGCGCGCGGAAGAACTGAAGCTGAAGGCCCTCAGCGCCGGCCTGGCCAACCAGCAGCCGCTGGCGGCCGAAAAGCGCGCCGAAATCATCGCCGAATCCGAGGCCGCCGAAGCAGCACTGCAAGCGATCGCACAGCGCGTCACGGCCCTGGAAGCAGACCTGCGCTGGCATCGCCAGGCCGAACTGCTGGCGACCGCCGTCCAGCACGCACGCGAACATGCCCAGCAGCGCCAGCACGAATCGGAAGCCGCAACCCCGCGCCGCGCCATGCTTGCGCAACTCGACGCCGTGCAGCCCGCCCGCGCACTGGATGACGACGTCACGCGCCTGGCCGCCGAGCGCGCGGCCACACAAGCTGCCATCTCGCTCGCCGAACAGGAAGCCGAGCGCACACGGCTCGCACTGGAAGTACTGAGCAGCGACGCGCAGAAGGCGAGTGCCGCCTTCACCGACGCCGAAAGCGCCCAACAAGCCGCCGCGCCAACGCTGGACCAGGCAAAAGCCCTCGATACCCGCCTGGTCCCGCTGCAAGCAGCCTTCACGCAAGCGGCCGGCACGCGCGACGCCGCCATGCAAGCCGATGCCGCCGCCCTGGCCGCATTGCAGGCGCACGAAGCCAGACTACAGTCGCTCGTCAACGAACAGCAAACATGCGAACAGTGGCTGGCAGCACACGAACAATGGGCGGCGCTGGCCCGGGACTGGCCTCGCTGGGACGTACTGTTCGCGCAAGCCAGGCTGCAAGCCGATCGCGCCGAGCAGCAATCGCAATCCTTGGGAGCAGTCCAGCAGGCCGCATCCCGCCAGCGCCAGGACGAAGCGCATGCCCGCAGCGGCCTGGAAAGCGCCACCGAACGCCTGCGCCAGGCCGAGGCCCAGCGCGAGCAAGCCGCAACGACACTGGCCGGCTTCAACCCCGACCAGCTCGCGCAGCAACGACGGCACATCGACCAGCACCGCACGCTGCTGGCCGATGCCGGCGCCGCGTGGCAGGACCTGTCGCAACTCACCCAACGCCAGCAAGAGCTGTCAACGCGCGGCGCCTCGCTGCAGGCGAGCCGCGACAGCGCGCAAGCCGAAGTCGCCGCCGCTCGCGAAGCCAACCTGGCCCTGGTAGCCGCCTCCACCCAGGCCGAGCGTTCGCTGAAACTTGCGGAAGCCGCGACCGGCGAAAGCGTCGAGAAGCTGCGTGCAACACTTCAGGACGATACGGCCTGCCCTGTCTGCGGCTCGCACGAACACCCTTACCGCCACGAAGACGGCCCGCTGCACGCCATGCTGGCGCAGCTCCAGGCCGAAGTGCGCGACTGCCGCGACAAGCTGCAACGCAATATGAAACACGAGGCCGAGCAGCAAGCCCGCTTGCAAGCGAGTGTCGAGCAACTGGCCGCCATCAAACTTGAAGCGCACAACATCAGCACCACCCTGGCCGCCGCCCAGCCACGCTGGCAAATGGCCAGCAACGCCCTGGCCGACCACGTCGAAAGCCTGGCTCCGGCTGAAAAAGACGACGTGACAAGCTGGCTCGCCTCGCACAGCACCAGCCTGCAAAACGCATTGCGCGCCCTTGAGAACCAAGAGCAGTCCCACCGCCAGGCCAGCCGCACGCGCGAGGTTGCGCAAACGGCTTGCGAGCAAGCCGCCGCCGAATGCACCCGCCAACAGCAAGCGCTCGCCGCCGCGCATGCCGCTCTGGCGCAATCCGAGGCGCAGCAAAAAGCACTGGACGAACAACGCATCGACACCGCCCTGCAAATCGCCGACCTGCTCGACCAGCTGGACGCACCGCAGTCGCGCCCCGGCTGGCAGGACGAATGGAAAGAAAGCCCGGCACGTTTTCACGAGCAGCGCACGCGCGAGAGCCAGCAATGGCAAGCGCAGCGTCAAATGTCCGACGAACGCGCCACCGCAATCGCTGCACTGGCAATCGAACTTCAAAGCCTGCGCAGCGCGCAAGAACGCAGCAACACCGACGCACGCACCGCCCAAGCAGCAGCCAGCGCTGCGCAAGCCGCGCTGTCCGAAGCCAGCGCCGAGCGCCAGGCCCTCTGGCAAGGCCGCCCCGTCCGCGAAGTGGAAGCCGGTCTGCGCGCAGCCATCGACAGCGCCCGATCCAATCTGCAAGCCCGCCAGGAAGCAGCCCAGCAAGCCGCGCAGCAGCGCACCCGCGCCGACGAAGCTCACGCCCAGGCCATCCAGCGCCTGGCAACGCTGGATGCTGCGTCCGAAAACGCCGCAGCACGCCTGCAAGCCTGGCTCGCCGACAACCATTCCGCCGGCATCACCAGCGTGGAAGCACTGCGCGCCTTGCTCGCCCACTCCCAGCAAGGCATCCGCGACGAACGCACCGCGCTGCAGGCCATCGACCACGCCCTGGCCTCCGCCAAAGCCGTGCAAGCCGAACGCGAAGCCCAGCACGCCGCCCACCTGGAGGCCGCGCCAAAAGGCGAGCAATGCAAAGCGGAAGACAAGGCTGAAGAACTGGAACAAGCATTGGCAACGCTACAAGAAGAGCGCAAGCAAGCCCACGACCACAGCGCCGCCCTGAAGCTGCAACTCGCGCAGGACGACGCCCGCCGCAAGGCCGCCGAGGCCATGCTGGCCGACATCACCCACCAGCAGGAAATCGAACAGCGCTGGGCCACCATGTACGACCTGATCGGCTCGCAGGACGGCAAAAAATTCCGCAACTACGCGCAGCAATTCACGCTGGACGTTCTGCTCGGCTACGCCAACTCCCACCTGGCGCAGCTGGCGCCGCGCTACCAGCTCGAGCGCATCGACAATCCCGCCCAGCCTTCGCTGGGTCTGCTGGTGCGCGACTTGCACATGGGCGACGAGAAACGCTCCGTGCACTCGCTATCGGGCGGCGAATCCTTCCTGGTTTCGCTGGCCATGGCGCTCGGCCTGGCCTCGCTGTCGTCCAACCGCGTGCGCGTGGAATCGCTCTTCATCGACGAAGGCTTTGGCAGCCTGGATGCGGAAACCCTGCGCGTCGCGATGGACGCGCTGGACGGATTGCAGTCAATGGGAAGGAAAGTCGGAGTGATCTCCCACGTTCAGGAAATGACCGAGCGGATCGCCACCAGGATCGTGGTGCAACCCGCCGCCAACGGCCGCAGTGCAGTGTCAGTCAGCTAAACGCCAGCTGCGCTGCTCCTGCTCATCGCGCACCATTTCCCAACCCAGCTCGCGGCGGATTTGCTGTGCGTCAGGCAAGGGGCGGCGCTCCTCCTGGCGCAATTGCATCCAGTTGCGCACTGCTTCCTTGGTGGGTTGCTTGGTCTGGTCCATCGTAAACCTCCATCGGCGTGACGGTCACACATTCAACGCCGGAAGTGGCCGCCAGTTGACGGATCGCGTCGCCCAATTTGTTATCATGTGTAAATGGGAGTCGACGCCATTTCCTCGTCAAGCACCGCCGCGCAACAGGCCAGCGCGCCTGCGAGGAAGGCTGCGCGCACCGAGTCAGCCCAACAGCAATATTCGGCCGAAGACCAGGCCAAGATCGACAAGCTCAAGGCACGCGACCTTCAGGTACGCCAGCATGAGCAAGCCCACCTCGCGGTAGCCGGCGGCCTCGCCACTTCCGGCGCCACCTACACTTACCAGCGCGGGCCGAATGGCGTGAATTATGCCGTCGGCGGCGAAGTCAATATCGACACCTCGCCCGGCCGCACGCCCGAAGAAACCATCAACAAAGCACGCCAGATCCAGGCTGCCGCACTGGCCCCGGCCGATCCCTCGGGCCAGGACCGCAGCGTGGCGGCCAGCGCCGCCCAGATGGCACAGAAAGCCCAGGCGGAGATTTCAGCAAAGCAACAACAGCTCGCCTCCACCTATGGGCATTCCGCAAAGCAAGTAACGGTCGATATATTTGCCTGATAAAATCGTCCTTTTGCCCGGAGTCCTGGCCATGTTCCTGAAAGCCCCACGCAATCTGACTTTCAAGTGCGCAAAATGCGCCAAAGCAGTAAAAGTTACTTTGCAGAAAACCTCTGCATGCTCCCACATTACGCCGTACTATGGTGTCTGCAGCTGCGGCGAAGTGAAGTTGCATGCCACTGGCGCCCCGGAAGCAGTGAAGTCCTACCTTGAATCGAACGGTTTGTGGACTCATCACCATTGATTTGGCTCAAGAAATCCTGAAACTTGCCGTAGCAGGGGGAAACGCCCTAAAAGGTTTCCGATCATGAACCCATTGAACTCCATTGGCCCGCGCCACTACCAGAACACCGCCCTGACCCCTGCCGCAACCCAGCAGGATGGCAAGCCAACGCCTGCCAACGCGGTGAACGACGTGCACTCCGGCAGCGCCGTTTCGCTGTCGAGCAACGCTGTCGACCTGCAAAAGCGCGTCGAACAGCTGGGCAACCGGACTGTCGACATGGCCCAGGACCTGATCGGCAGCTTCGCCAAAAGTTTGCTCGGAGCCAACGCCAAGGGCGCCAAGATCGCCTTCGACTCGGTGGAACTGGAATCAAACGCCAGCTTCGCCGCCGGCACCCTGCACGCCGAAGGCAGCGATGGCGTCACCGACGCCCTGGGTTTCAGCCTGAGCGAAGATTCCCACTTCCTCGGCAAAGGCACGATCACCACCGCCGACGGCCGCACGCTGAATTTTGAAGTGGAAATCAAGTACGAAGCCCGCGCAAGCGCCGGTGCGGCAAGCAGCGTGCCATCGCGCCGCAGGGAGCAAGCAGACCAAAACCCGGCCATGCCGCTGCCGAAGGTCGACTTCCCGGATATCGACTTCCCCGGCAGCCTGGCCGACCTGTTCCGCCTGATGGACAAGACCGTCAACGCCACGGTCAAGCAACAGGACGACCAGGGCCAGGAAAGCGATGCCGGCACGCTGAGCATGCGCCTGCTCAAGCTGGTTGACTCCGCCACCTCACTGGATAACTACCTGCCGGCCAACGCCAGCGAAAAAGCCAAAGCCTACGGCCTGCAGCAGACTCAGCCTGGCCAAGCCGCCGAACTGGCGCACGCCGCCAAAGACGCCCGCGACGCCGCCCGCAACGGCCAGATCGACCCACCATCGACTGAAATCGACCCAATCGAGGACGAAGCGGCCCCGATCGACCCGCCACAAGTCGCCGCAGCCCCAATCGATCCACCGGAAGCCGCGACCAAACCAATCGACCCGCCGGCGACATAAGCCCGCGTATAATTGCAGCCTCCTTACCTGAAAGTCGGGGTCACGGGGGATGGGGAAAAGGGGACGTACCCTTTTAAAGGGGTACGTCCCCTTTTCCCCATCCCCCGTGACCCCGACTTTCTTACTGCGAGCTACATATGCAAGAAATCCACTGGACTGAACAAGGCGAGCCGCGCTCTGCGCGCTGGCATTCCGAAGCTGGCAATCCTCCGCCGAAACGCGTGCAGGTCGCTGATGACACGATGAATGCCGACGTCGCCTATCGCCTCGCTTGCGAAGGCACTGCCCTGCTGTGGCGTGGCGACTTCCAGAATGCGCGCCAGCTGTTGCAAGCGCTGGCGCGCCGCGCTGACCACAAGAAGGCCAAAGGGGGCAAGGGTCGTAAGGTTGCGGCACCTAAGACGCCCGCCACCCCGACCGAGGCATTCCACCTGCACCGTCAGGCGCAGTCCCAGCGCGCCCGTACCTTGGCCATGGTGCTGATTCCCTTCGATGCCGGCTACAAGATTCCTCTGCGGCGCGCGCCTGACGTGGCCCTGGCCTGCAACGAAGCCTATGGCCGCGGCGAAGACGCTTTCGTGATTTCCCTGCGCGAACTGCAAGGCCTGATCGGCGCCCATGAATGGCGCAAGGCCGGCGTGCCGGTGGCCGCCCTGGGCGAACGCATCCACCCGCACTATGGCGTGTTCTCGCCGGTACGTGGCGAATACGTGCAACTGGTGGCGGATGCGCCGCTGCCGACAGGCGCGTCCGAGCTCGCTTTCGATATCGGTGCGGGCACCGGTGTGCTGTCGGCCGTGCTGGCCAAGCGTGGCGTGAAGCACGTGGTCGCTACCGATATGGATAAGCGCGCCTTGAGTTGTGCACGCGACAATCTTTCCCGCCTGATGCTGGATGGCCAGGTGGAATTGCTGGAAGCGGACCTGTTCCCATCCGGCCAAGCTCCCCTGGTGGTCTGCAATCCGCCATGGGTGCCGGCCCGCCCGAACTCCTCCGTCGAGCACGCTGTCTATGATCCCGACAGCCGCATGCTGCGTGGTTTCCTGGCCGGCCTGAAAGCGCACTTGGCGCCGCGTGGCGAAGGCTGGCTGATCTTGTCCGACCTCGCCGAGCACCTTGGTCTTCGCTCCCGTGCCGAACTGGAAGGCTGGATTGCCGACGCGGGCCTGAAAGTGCTGGGCCGCCTGGACGCCCGCCCGGTCCATCCCAAAGCCAGCGATGCCGATGATCCCCTGCATGCCGCCCGCTCGGCAGAGATTACTTCTCTCTGGCGCCTGGGAGCCGCGTAATTCGACCTTGCGGAACCGCGTTGGGCGAGCTATAATGCTTGCCTCAGACGCGGGGTGGAGCAGTCTGGCAGCTCGTCGGGCTCATAACCCGAAGGTCACAGGTTCAAATCCTGTCCCCGCAACCAGATTCCAGAAAGCCGTTGCCCTTGCAACGGCTTTTTTCATTTCCGGGTGCATTTATGCGTTTGTCTTCATGCCTTGCGGCGCTGCCCTTGCTGGCAGCTTGCGCCAGTCCCGCCCAATCTCCCGATCTCCTTGCCCAGGAACTGAGCGCAAAAATCCTGGCCGGCAGCAGTGCCACGCTAACGCTTGAAAAATGGTGTGCCGACCATGGCATGGCGGCTGATTCGAAAATCATCGCGCGCCTGGTGCGCGGCGATGCAAAGCCGGCCAGCGCCGAAACAATCGCCCGTTTGGGCACCCCTGACGTCAAGTACCGGCGCGTGCAACTGTATTGCGGCCCACATTTGTTCTCGGAGGCGGATAACTGGTACGTCCCAAGCCGTTTGACGCCGGAAATGAATCGCCTGCTTGACGAAACCGACACGCCGTTCGGGAAGGTTGTGCAGCCGCTGTCGCCCTACCGCCGCACTTTCGCCAGCCGTATGCTGCTATCGCCCACCGCGCTGTTCGAGCACAGCGCCGTGCTTTACAACGCCGACCAGCAGCCTATCGCGGAAGTCCGCGAAAGCTATCAGCGCGGCACACTCGCATTTTTATAATCGAACTGTCACAATTGCACGCTACAAGAACCGCAAGGAGTAGCGCGTGACCGAAGAAAACCGCACCGACCAACCGGCGAGCCCGAAGCGCCGCCGCATCTTCCAGGCAGCCGGCGCCGCCGGCCTTGCAGCCAGCCTGCCAGGGGTGACCGCCGCGCCAGTCGCGAAGTCCGCCAAGCCGGCCGCCAAAGCCATATCGCTGGATGACAAGCTGCAGGCCAACGTCAAGAACGTGGTGGTGATCTACCTGGAAAACCGCAGCTTCAACAACCTGTTCGCCGACTTTCCTGGCCTGGCATCGCCGCTGTCGGCGCTCAAACCCGCCGATTACCAGCAGCGCGACTACGACGGCAGTATCCTGCCAACGCTGCCGAAAGTCTGGGGCGGCCTGGTGCCAGTACCACAAGATATCGCCGGCAAACGCTATGAACTCAAGGAAGACCAGCTTTCCGGCCTGCCAAACGCGCCATTCAAACTGGTCGACGCCGAAGGCAAGCCGCTGCCGGAATCCGTCATCACGCGCGACCTGTGGCACCTGTTCTACCAGAACCAGATGCAAATCAACGGCGGCAAGAACGATGGCTTCGTCGCCTGGGGCAATACCGGCGGCATGGTGATGGGTTATTACGGGGAGACCGAAAAGAACCTCGGCCTATGGCAAGTGGCTCGCCAGTTCACGCTGTGCGACAACTTCTTCATGGCGGCCTTTGGCGGCTCGTACCTGAACCACCAGTTCCTGATTTCGGGCCGCTGCCCGGTGTATCCGAACGCCGCCACCAGTCCGGCCAAGCGCAAGATCGCCGTACTGTCCGACGGTCCGACCGGCCGCACCCTGGCGCTCGATCCAAAGAGCCCGAAAACTGCGCTGGAAGGCCGGCCGCATTACGCCAACGATGGCGCCATCACGCCGGACGGTTTCGCCGTCAACACCATGGCCCCGCCTTACCAGCCAAGCTTTATCCGCCCAGCGCCGGGCGGCGATCCGCTGCTCGCCGATCCGCAAGACCCGGCCACCTTGCCGCCTCAGACATATGACACCATTGGCGACCTGCTCTCTCGTAAGAATGTGAGCTGGGCGTGGTACGGCGGTGCATTCCAGGCCGCGCTGGACCACAAAGGCGGCGGCACCAAGCCGAACTTCCAGTACCACCACCAGCCTTTCAATTACTTCAAGAGCTTCGCGCCAGGCACCGCCGAACGCACTGCCCACATCCGCGACGGCGGCCTCGGTGACAGCCCGATCTCGAACAAATTCCTGGCAGACGTGGTGGCAGGTAATCTGCCGGCGGTCAGCTTCTACAAACCGCAGGGCAACCTGAACCTGCACGCCGGCTATTCCGATATCGAATCGGGCGACCAGCACATCGTCAATGTGCTCGAGCACCTGAAGAAGTCACCGCAGTGGAACAATATGGTCGTGGTGGTGACCTTCGACGAAAACGGTGGCTGGTGGGACCACGTGGCGCCGCCCACAGGCGACCGCTGGGGCCCTGGTTCGCGCATCCCGGCGATCATCGTGTCGCCGTTCGCCAAGAAGGCCAACGTGGATCACAGCTTCTACGACACCACATCTATCCTGCGCTTCATCACCCGCCTGCACGACTTGCCGTTGCTGGAAGGCCTGGCCGTGCGTAACAAGGCCTTTGCCGATCGCGGAGCGTTGCCGCCGGGCGACCTGACGGGAGCCCTCGCCTTCCGTTGACATGGTTGCCCGTGTTACAATTCGCCCGTATTAAAAGGAAGCCCGACTGTTTCAGCCGGGCTTTTGTTTTCTGCGGCGGATAATGAGAGATAAAAAAGACAATGCGACGATCGACCTGCCGGGCTTCGAGCCTGCAGAGCCGATGACGCCGGAAGCCAAGCTTCCGCCGCCGCCGCGTGTCCGCCGCGCGCCGCGCAAACAAGAACAACTCGACCTGCTGGGAGAACTCGGTCCAACCGACTCCAGCGGCCTGCCAATCTGGCAGAATGATCCCAACCTGGACTTAACCGGCCTGCCGATCTGGCGCCGAGACTGAATATGACCGCCTTCGCTACCCTGCCGCTGTCCGACAAACTTCTTGCCAACCTGGACTCGCTGGGATACCGCGAAATGACGGAGATCCAGGCGCAAAGCCTGCCGTCCATCATGGAAGGCCGCGACCTCATTGCGCAAGCCAAGACCGGCAGCGGCAAAACGGCCGCTTTCGGCATCGGCATGCTGTGCAATCTGAATACCGCCTGGTTTGCCGTACAAGGGCTGGTCCTGTGCCCGACCCGCGAACTGGCCGACCAGGTCGCCGGCGAATTGCGCCGCCTGGCGCGCTGCGTGCCGAACGTTAAGGTGGTGGTGCTGACCGGCGGCACGCCAATGCGCCCGCAGATCGCCTCGCTGGAATTCGGCGCCCACATCGTGGTCGGCACCCCGGGCCGCGTGCGCGACCACCTGTCGCGCGAATCGCTCGACCTGTCCAACGTGCGCATGCTGGTGCTCGATGAGGCGGACCGCATGACGGACATGGGCTTCTACGACGAAATCGCCGGCATTGTGAAGGCTTGCCCGAAGCGCCGCCAGACCTTGCTGTTCTCCGCCACCTACCCGGACGATATCCGCCAGGCCACCGAAGCATTTTTGTACGACCCGGTAGAAGTCACGGTGGAAGCGCAGCACAGCGGCAGCAAGATCGAACAACGCTTTTACGAAATCGGCTTCGACGAGCGCGATAAGGCGGTAGGCAAGTTGCTCAAGCACTACCAACCTGCTTCCGCCATCATCTTCTGCAACACCAAGGTGCACTGCAAGGAACTGCTGGACGAACTGCACGCAGAAGGCTTCTCCGCCCTCGCCCTGTACGGTGAACTGGAACAGCGCGAGCGCGACGAAATCCTGGTGCTGTTCTCCAACCGCAGCTGCTCGATCCTGATCGCCACCGACGTCGCCGCACGCGGCCTCGACATCGCCAACCTGGAAGCGGTGATCAATGCCGACGTCTCGCGCGATACCGAAGTCCACATCCACCGCATCGGCCGTACTGGCCGCGGCGGCGAAAAAGGCTTGTCGCTCACGCTGTGCGCCCCGAACGAAAAGAAATGGGTCAAGCTGATCGAGGAATACCAGAACGCGCCGGCGGAATGGCACGATATCAAAGAGCTGGCGGAAGACGAATTCGTGAATGCCGAACCAGCGCCGATGCTGACGCTTTGCATCGCAGGCGGCAAGAAAGAGAAGCTGCGTGCCGGCGACGTGCTGGGCGCGTTATGCGGCGACGGCGGCCTGACGAAAGAACAGGTTGGCAAGATCGCCGTGACAGAATTCCAGACCTACGTCGCCCTGGACCGCCGCATCGCCCACGAAGCCTTCGACCGCCTGAAAGCCGCCAGCACCGTTAAAGGCGGCGACTTCGGCAGCTTCAAAGGCCGCAACTTCAAGATGCGCTTTATCGAAGTCTAGAAATTTTTGTCCACTTTGGGGTCAGGAACAAATGTGGACATTAAATTCCGCGCTGGAAGAAATGTCCACTTTCGTTCCTGACCCCAAAGTGGACATTTATGCGCGGACGGAAACGCTGGCGGGGAATTGCGGGGCGCGGCGCACCATCGTCGCTTGCTCGAATGCGTAGGCCATGCCAATCAGGGCTACTTCACTGAAGGCGGTGCCAACGAAGGACAGGCCAACCGGCAAGCCGCGAACATAACCTGCCGGCACGGTGACATGCGGGTAACCTGCCACCGCTGCAGGCGATGAGAAGCTTTTGCCGTAGTGGTCGCCGTTGATGAAGTCAGTCAGCCACGCCGTGCCGTCAGTCGGCGCGACCAGCGCGTCCAACTCGTGCGCTTTCATCACCAGGTCAATCCCTTCTTCACGCGAGTAGCGATGGTTATTGGCCAGCGCATCCTGGTACGCTTTGCTGTCCAGCCCCTGCTTGGCTTCCGCGCGTTCCAGGTACTCCTGGCCGAAGTATGGCAACTCCAGCTGCGCGTTCTGTTTGTTGAAGGCGATCAGGTCCGCCATGTTTTTCACTTTGGCGTTCGGCGCGTATTCGTGCAGGTAAGCCGCCAGGTCGGCTTTGAATTCATGCAGCAGGACTTCAGTCTCGCTGTCGCCATACTTCTCTGTATTCGGGACCTGCACATCCACCAGAATCGCACCCTGCGCCTTCAACGCTTCCAGCGCTTTTTCGATCTCCGCATCGACGCCATCGCTGCCGCCGAAGAAGTTGCGCGCCACGCCGAGACGCTTGCCGCGCAGGCCGTCGCGTTTCAGCGCTGAAGAATAATCAGCTGCCTTGCCGGCGCCATCCTGGGTAACCGGATCGCTTGGGTCGACACCCGCCATTGCCGCCAGCATCAGCGCCGCATCTGAAACGCTGCGCGCCATCGGGCCGGCTGTATCCTGCGAGTGGGCAATCGGAATAATCCCGCTGCGGCTCACCAGTCCGATAGTCGGCTTGATGCCCACCAGGCCGCAAATCGATGCCGGCGAAACGATGGAGCCGTCCGTCTCGGTGCCAACTGCCAGCGTTGCCAGTCCAGCCGCAATCGCGGCGCCGGAACCGGAACTCGATCCGCTGCAATTGCGGTCCAGCGAATACGGGTTGCGCGTCAGCCCGCCGCGCGCACTCCAGCCGCTGACGGAATGGTTGGAGCGCATATTGGCCCACTCGCTCAAATTGGTCTTGCCGATAATGACCGCACCCGCCTCGCGCAATCGCGCGGCCACGTGCGAGTCACGCGCAGCGCGCACACCGGCCAGCGCCAGCGATCCCGCCGTGGTACTCATGCGGTCTGCGGTAGCAATATTGTCTTTCAGGAGAACAGGGATGCCGTGCAAAGGCCCACGCACACGGCGCGCGTGACGTTCGCGGTCCATCTCGCGCGCAATCTTCAGCGCTTCGGGATTAATCTCGATAATGGAATTGATGCGCGGACCGGATTTATCGATCGCGTTGATACGCGCCAGGTATTGCGAAGTGAGTGCATGTGAAGTCAGCTTGTTCGCCGCCATCAGCTCCTGCTGGTGCTGCACACCGGCGTCCAGCACCGACGGCACAGCTGCCTGCGTACGCGGCAAAGTGGCCGCGCCTCCGGCAGCCAGCCCCAACTTCACGAAACCCCTTCGATCCATCTGGTACGCCCTCTTAAGTAGAAGAACAGCAAGAAACCAGTAGCATACCAGCAGTTTGCAAGTAATTAATACTGCCCAAAAGCAAAAAAGCCCGCATCAGCGGGCTTTTTATTGCGCAATTGCAACAGTACAGTGCAATTAGCCGCGAACGACCTTCTTGAACTCGTGGGTACGAGTGTCGATTTCAACGACGTCGTCCTGGGACACGAACAGTGGCACCTGGATCGAGAAGTTACGGCCTTCGATGGCGTTTTCCAGTTTGGCTTCTTTGGTCACGTTGCCGGAGGTGTTGCCTTTAACAGCTGGCTCCGAGTAAATGATCTGGCGAGCGATGGTGGTTGGCAGTTCAACCGAGATTGCCTTGCCGTCGTAGAAGACAGCTTCGCATTCCATACCGTCTTTCAGGTAGTTGACGGCTTCGCCCATGTTCTCTTCTTCGATTTCGAACTGGTTGTACTCTTCGTCCATGAACACGAACAGTGGGTCAGCGAAGTACGAGTAGGTAACTGGCTTCTTGTCCAGAACGACCACGTCGAACTTGTCGTCGCCGCGGAACACGTTTTCCAGCGGGGAGCCGGTCAGCAGGTTCTTCATCTTCCATTTGTAGGTGAAGCCAGTGCGGGACGAGCCGTTGACGTCGGAACGCAGAACGATGAATGGCTTGTCTTCAACCATGATGATGTTGCCGACACGAATCTCTTTTGCGAATTTCATAGCGAATATATACCGGTTAAGGGGAGTTGCAGTAACCGCGCATTATAGCACGGGGATATGATTTGTTAGCTCAGCGATGCACAAAATTTAGTCAAATTCGTGGCCAGATCGCCGTTGGCCAGGATTTTTTGTTGCCATTCTGCCGACTTTGCCGAAATTTCGGGCATGGCCGTTACCAGGGCCTTCCACAGGGTCGGCCAGTCGCCTTCAGCGGCGCCGTTCCAGCACAGCGAGAATTCGTCGAGTGCGCTGCCTACGGCATAACGCTGCAGGAAGGCACGTAACTTCTTATGGTGCAGGTTTTCATCCTGCGCGTAAATATGCCAGATGAAGGATTTGCCAGCCCATTGCGCCCTCACCCAGGAATCCTCGCCGCGCACGAAGTTCAGGTCACAGGACCAGAGCAGCTTGTCGTAATCCTGTTGCGGCACGAAAGGCAGCACGCGAACCGTCAAAGAACCTTCGGTTCGCACCGCACCCGCTAGCGCCGGCGCGCCAAGGAATGCAGCAACCGCTTCGCTTGCGACACCTTCCGGCACCAGACAAGTCACCGCCTGCTCGGCCTGACGCCAGGCGCCGAACAATTCGGTCACTGGCGCGTATGGGTAGCAGAACAGCGACACCTTCATCGCCGCCGCTTCGGCTTCCGTCACGCCAAGCGAAGACAGGAAGGCCGATACCGCAGCGGGATCGGAGATATAGGCTTTGCGCTCAGCTTCAAGACCTGTTTCGTACAAGAGCCCGCCAGTTTTTTCAGTAAAACCCGGGAAGAAGAAATACTTTGTCAGCGGCAGGCGCGGATGCTTGGACGGCAAGCTGTGGCAGCCTTCCACCCACTCCTCAGCACTCAGCCCCTCAAGGTTCAGCCATAACGGCTTTTGCGGGCGCTGGGCCATCGCAGCAATATAACCCTGCGGGATGTCGCAGCCAAAGAATTCGATCACGATGTCGGCCATGTCGCTGACAGCAAACTCGCCATCCTGCGAAGCCCAGTGGCGCACGGCCACATTGTCGATCACCTGGCGCTCGGCGCTCACATCGACTTGCGGACAAATACGCTGGAAAGTTGCCATGTCGTCGACCCACAGCCTGACGGCGATCCCGTGCTCGCGCTGCAACTGGCGCGCCAGGCGCCAGCAAATGCCGATGTCGCCGAAGTTATCGACAACTTTGCAAAATAGATCGAGGGACAAAGATGGCATAGGCTGAAAATGAAAAAGCCGCACAAGGCGGCTTCATTCTAATCTGTGGCGTCCCCACGGGGATTCGAACCCCGGTACTCACCGTGAAAGGGTGATGTCCTAGGCCTCTAGACGATGGGGACCCTGGACTTGCACTACGCTTTAAAATTACTTGGCGTCCCCACGGGGATTCGAACCCCGGTACTCACCGTGAAAGGGTGATGTCCTAGGCCTCTAGACGATGGGGACGTCGAAAAGCGTGCGCGAATTATATCAGCGTGCAAGCCTCATTTCAAGGGCGCAACGGCGAAGTGTTCGGTGCGATTGTGATTCACGTAATGTGATTCGGCCGACATCATGCCCACAAGCACCAATATCGCCAGCGGCGGCAGCGTAATCGCAAAGATCAGCGCCAGCCTCTCCCATTTCATATGCATGAAAACGGCGACGATAAAGCCCGCCTTCAGCATCATCAGGATCAGGATCAGCGACCAGCGCAGCAAGCCTTGCAAGTGGAAGAAGTCCACCAGGTATGAGAAGAAGCTCAGCACAAACAACAGGATCCAGACTTTGACGTAGATCGCTATCGGGTGCTGTTGATGGGCGACATTGGCATCGGACATGGCAGCCTCCTACCAGAGATAGAACAATGCAAAGATGAACACCCAGACAAGGTCGACGAAGTGCCAGTACAAGCCGGTGATCTCGACGATGTCATATCCCTTTTTCTCGTAATGCCCGTTCAGCACACGGCGCGCGATGATCGCCAGGTAAATCACACCCGCCGACACGTGCAAGCCGTGGAAGCCGGTAATCATGAAGAAGCACGAGCCGAATTGCGCCGCGCCCATAGGATTCGCCCACGGCCGCACGCCTTCGTGTATCAGCTTGGTCCACTCAAAGGCCTGCATGCTGACGAAGACCACGCCGAAGGCGGCGGTCACCAGCATCAAAATGGCGGCCAGTTTCTTGTTGCGCTGGTAGGCCGCGTTGACCGCCATCGCCATGGTGCCGCTGCTGGTGATCAGCACAAAGGTCATGATCGCAATCAGGAGCAGCGGGTAGTCGGTGCCGGAGATATTCAGCGAGAACACTTCGCTGGGATTGGGCCACGCTGACGTGGTGGAGGTGCGCACCGACATATAGCCGGTGAGGAAAGTGCCGAAGATGAAGGTGTCGCTAAGCAGGAAGATCCACATCATCGCCTTGCCCCACGGTACACGGAACGCAGCGCGGTCGCCCGCCCAGTCGGAGACGAAGCCTTTCATGTCATTGGTGCCGGTATCCATACCTCACCTCACAGGAATGCCTATCGTTGTGCAGAAGGCCCTGACCAGGTCCGGCGTCACCATGAACAGCAAGGCGAACACCGCCAGCCAGAGGACGAAAAGGAAATGCCAATACTGCGCGCACAGGCCGATTGCCTCCCCCGCCCTGCGCACTGCGAATGCGCCCGCCACCATGCCGCCCATCACGTGCACGGCATGCAGGCCGGTGATCAGGTAAAAGAAGCTGTTGGCCGGATTGGCGGCGACACTGTAATCGGCCGCTGTCATCGCTTGCCACGCGTAGAGCTGGGACAGCACGAACATCGCCGACAATACCAGCGCGCCAATCGACGCGCTGCGCGCAGCCTCGAGCCGGCCGGCAGCGACGTGACGCCGCGCCAGTTCCCAGGCCAGGCTGCACAGCACCAGCAGGCCGGTGCTGCAATACAACTGCCAAGGAACGAATGTGATCGGACGCCAATCGTCATACGCGGCGCGCATCATGTACGCCACGGCGAACAGGCCAAACAGCGTCGAGACCACCACCATGAAGACCCACAAGCCGATCCGGCGCGCGCCCTGCGGCCAGTCGGGCCCATTGCCGCGCGCATCGTGCGGGCCGCCGTTGGCGCGTAGCGTAGCGTTGGCGCTCATTTCGGCACCTCCGCAGGATCATGGTGCGGCGATAAGTGCGCTTTGGGATGCGGGGGCGGTGCATGCGGATCCGCTCCGTATTCCGGCCCGGCATTTTGCGGGATGTAATCGCCGCCGGCGCCAGGGCCGTCCACACCGTATTCATAAGCGCCGCGGTGCACGGACGGCAGCTCAGCCCCCCAGTTGCCATGCTCCGGAGGTGTCTGCGGCGTGTACCACTCCAGGCTCGCAGCGCGCCAAGGATTGCCGCCCGCTGCCGTTCCCCTGCGCACGCTCCACATGATATTGAACAGGAAGAGCAGCTGCGCCACGCCGACAAACAGCGCCACAACGGAGATAAAGGCGTTCAGTGTATGCGCCGATTCGGGAATGAAGGCATAGTTCTCATAGGCGTAATACCGGCGCGGCATGCCAAGGATGCCCAGATAGTGCATCGGGAAGAAGATCGCATAGGCGCCGATGAAGGTGATCCAGAAATGCGCCTGCCCCAGCTTCTCGCTATACATGCGGCCCGTGACCTTCGGATACCAGTGATAGAGCCCGCCGAACACCGCCAGCACCGGAGACACGCCCATCACCATGTGGAAGTGCGCCACCACGAAATATGTGTTCGACAGCGGGATATCCACGCTCACATTCCCCAGGAACAGGCCAGTCAGTCCGCCAATCAGGAAGGTGCTGATGAAGCCCAACGCGAACAGCATCGGCACCGTCAAATGGATATCGCCGCGCCACAAAGTCAGCGTCCAGTTATAGACCTTCAGCGCCGTCGGCACCGCGATGATCAGTGTCGTGGTGGCGAAGAAGAAGCCGAACCAGGGATGCATGCCGCTCACATACATATGGTGCGCCCACACCACGAAGCTCAAGCCGCCAATGATCACAATCGCCCACACCATCATGCGGTAGCCAAAGATGCATTTGCGCGCGTGCACACTGATCAGATCCGAGATCACACCAAAGGCCGGCAGCGCAACGATATACACCTCCGGGTGGCCGAAGAACCAGAACAAGTGCTGGAACAGCAGCGGGCTCCCGCCTTTGTAATTCAGCTGCTGCCCCATCGACACCAGGGCCGGCATGAAGAAGCTGGTATGCAGCGTCTTATCGAACATCATCATCACTGCGCTGACGAACAATGCAGGGAAGGCCAGCAGCGCCAGGATGGTCGCCACGAAAATGCCCCACACCGACAGCGGCATGCGCATCAGGGTCATGCCGCGCGTGCGTGCCTGCAGCACCGTGGTCACGTAATTCAGGCCGCCCATTGTGGCAGCCACGATGAACACCGCCAGCGATACCAGCATCACGATGATGCCCCACTCCGTACCCGGCGTACCCGGCAAGATCGCCTGCGGAGGATAGAGCGTCCACCCTGCCCCTGTCGGCCCGCCCGGCACGAAAAAGCTCACGCACAGGATCACCACCGCCAGCAGGTAGAACCAGTAAGACAGCATGTTCAGGAACGGGAACACCATATCGCGCGCCCCGACCATCAACGGAATCAGGTAATTCCCAAAGCCGCCCAGGAACAGGGCCGTCAGCAGGTACACCACCATGATCATGCCGTGCATGGTGATGAACTGGTAATAGCTATTTGGGTCGATGAACTGGAATTTACCGGGGAAGCCAAGCTGCAGCCGCATCAGGTCGGACAGGATCAGGCCGACGGTGCCGATGAACAGCGCCGTCAGCGTGTACTGGATCGCGATGACCTTGTGGTCCTGGCTCCAGACATATTTGGTCCAGAAACTTTGCGGGGCGTGGTGGTTTTCGTCGTCGTGGCCGTGCTCTTCACCATAAGACATGCGAGATCTCCTCAGCGTACAGTCTTGATGTAGTCGATCAATGCGGCCACTTCCTCATCGCTCATAGGATTAGGCGGCATGATGTTCGGATAGCCCTTGACCACTTTGGCCTTGGGGTCGAGGATGGACTGCTTCAGGTAGGCATCGTCCACCGCGATGGTGGCGCCGCCTTCCAGTGATTCCTGCTTGCCAAACAAGCCCTTCCAGCTCGGGCCGACACTCGCCGCGCCGTCAATACTGTGGCAGGCCACGCAGCCCTTCGATTGCGCGATCAGGCGCCCCTGCTTGCCTGGTTCGGCCGGACCGCCCACGCCAGCCGGCGCATTATGCCCGCTGAAGGTCGGCTGCTTCGCCAGCCAGGCATCGTAGACAGACTGCTCGTCCACCACGACGGCACTGCGCATATTCGAGTGCCCGACTCCGCACAACTGGGCGCACATCACTTCGAAGCGCCCGGTCTGGGTCGGCGTAAGCCAGAACTGGGTGACCAGCCCGGGCACCATATTCATGCGGGTGCGGAATTGCGGCACATAGAAGTCGTGCAGCACGTCCTGCGCGCGCAACAGCACTTTGACCGGTTGCTTGATAGGGATGTGGATCTCGCTGCCATCGACCAGCACATCGTCCTGCCCGGCCGGGTCGTCGGGGTTAATGCCGAAGGGATTGGTGGCATTGATGAAGCGCACATCCGTCGAACCAAGTTTCCCGTCCTTGCCCGGCAGGCGGAAATGCCAGTCCCACTGCTTACCCATCACTTCGAACACGCTGGCATCGGCCGGCGGGGAGATCAGCTTGGCATACACGTTAAGGCCCGGCGCCAGCATCGCCACGATGCCGAGCGAAGTGGCGCCAATCAGCCACCACTCCAGCTTGCCGTTATGCGATTCCGCCGCGGCGCGATGACCTTCGCGGTGGCGGAATTTCACCACGGCGTAAGCGACAAACAGGTGGATAACAATGAAGAGAACGGCGCAGATCACGAGCGTGATCATCAAAGCATCGTCCATCGCCTGCCAGTTGGAGGCTATGGGAGTCAGCCACCATGGGCTGAGCCAGTGAAAAATAATTGCGCCAAGAACAATCAGAATCAGGGAGATTGCCAACGCCATAATGATAAGCCCGGTTAGTTATGGGGAAACTACACACGGCTACGCCCCGCACGTTGGCGGGGCGTACTTGCTAAGGCTTATTCATTCGTGTTTTTCTGGCCGTTCAAGCATGCGGTAGAACATTGCGCAGCTGGCGCCAAAGATGATGTGGGCCCCGAAAGTGGACCAACCCCTCAAATCTGCAAACCAGGTAAAGGCGCCGGACATGCCGTAGAAATTCAGCACATACAGGAGTACGCCGAATGCAGCGCCAGTCAGCATGACCAGGCCCATACTCGAATCGAGCTGGAACGGGGCAATGATGGCCGCCAGCATCATGGCGAAGGTAATACCGAGAACGTAGTGGACTGCGAGCGCTGCAATGATGACGGTTAAATCGTAGCCGGAAGTTTGCAGCACCTCCCAGCCCATGACCATCGCAGCGACCATCCGTGTTGCCAGCCACCGGTCGCCGCCTTGCGCGGTCGCCCATAACAACTCCAGCAACATCAGGATACCGCCGGCACCAAAACCGGCGATGGCTGCGGCGGTCCAGTCAGCCTGGCGCGCCACCCAGCGATGCGATTGCAGCATGCGAAGTTCCATGACTTCCTCCTGTGCAGGGTCCGTAACTCATATTAGTACGCAAACCACGAAGATGCAAAGGAGTTAAGCTTGCACGCTTTTTAGGCAGTCTTGGAAGGAAGTAAGAAGAAATGCTGGCGTCCCCACGGGGATTCGAACCCCGGTACTCACCGTGAAAGGGTGATGTCCTAGGCCTCTAGACGATGGGGACCTGTTGGACTATTGCTACGTTGTGCCTTGTTGGTGGAGGTAAGCGGGATCGAACCGCTGACCTCTTGCATGCCATGCAAGCGCTCTCCCAGCTGAGCTATACCCCCCTGGGCACAACATAATGCGAAAAGCTGGCGTCCCCACGGGGATTCGAACCCCGGTACTCACCGTGAAAGGGTGATGTCCTAGGCCTCTAGACGATGGGGACCTGTTGGACTTTCCGTTACTACTATCAACCTGTGCAGACTTGGTGGAGGTAAGCGGGATCGAACCGCTGACCTCTTGCATGCCATGCAAGCGCTCTCCCAGCTGAGCTATACCCCCGAACTGGCACAGATTGTTACTGCTCTTGGCGTCCCCACGGGGATTCGAACCCCGGTACTCACCGTGAAAGGGTGATGTCCTAGGCCTCTAGACGATGGGGACCCTGGACTTTCTTTACTGCTTTTCCTTCGCAAAACTGGTGGAGGTAAGCGGGATCGAACCGCTGACCTCTTGCATGCCATGCAAGCGCTCTCCCAGCTGAGCTATACCCCCGTTTTGCAAGGAGACAGAAGTATAGCAGCCCTTCTGTAAATTGCAAATGCCAAATTGCAAGATTGTCGAAATTATTTACGCAAATTTGGCCAAACGGGCAGACACAGTGTCGCGTCCAAACAATTGCAGCACTGCATCGATCGCTGGAGTCTGCAACTGGCCCGCCACCATCAAGCGCAGAGGCATGGCCAGCTGAGGCATTTTCAGGCCGTGCGCAGCCAGCACTTCCTTGATCATGGCGGCGATGGCTTCTTTGGTCCACTCAACGGTATCGATACGTTTAGCGAAATCGGCCACGGCTGGTTTCACAGCATCGGTGTAATGCTGGGTCATCAAAGCGGCATCCGGATTCGGCGCGCGGTAGAACAGCATAGCGGCGTCGGCCAGCTCGTTGATGGTGTTGGTGCGGTCTTTCAGCAGCGCCAGCACCAGCGGCAGTTCAGGCGCGCCTTCCAGCTTGCCGCCATCGGCCAGCAGCTTAGGCGTGACCAGCTCGGCCAGGCGGGTATTGTCGGACTGCTTGATCCAGTGGTTGTTGACCCATGCCAGCTTGTCGTAGTTGAACTGGGCTGGCGAAGCGGTCAGGCTCTCCAGGTTGAACCACTCGCAGAACTGCTCCATCGAGAACAGCTCATCGTCGCCGTGCGACCAGCCCAGGCGGGCGAGGTAGTTCAGCATAGCTTCCGGCAGGTAGCCCTGGGCCGGGTATTCCATCACGCTCACAGCGCCGTGGCGCTTGGACAGCTTGGCGCCGTCGGAACCCAGGATCATCGGCAGGTGGCCGTATTGCGGCAGCTCGGCGCCAATCGCGCGCAGGATGTTGATCTGGCGCGGGGTGTTGTTGACGTGGTCGTCGCCGCGCAGGACGTGGGTAATCTTCATATCCCAATCGTCGACTGCCACGCAGAAGTTGTAGGTCGGGGTGCCATCAGGGCGCGCGATAACCAGATCATCCAGCTCCTTGTTGGCGATGGTGATGGTGCCCTTGACCACGTCGTTCCAGGTCACGTCGCCATCCAGCGGGTTTTTGAAGCGCACGACCGGCTTGCGATCGGCCGGGATGGCCGGCAGGGTCTTGCCCTCTTCCGGGCGCCAGGTGCCGTCATAGCGCGGCTTTTCGCCGGCAGCGGTCGCCTTATCGCGCATCGCCTGCACTTCTTCCGGCGAGGAGTAGCAATGGTAAGCGGTGCCATCGGCCAGCATTTGCGCCACGACTTCGCGGTAGCGGTCCATGCGCTGCATCTGGTAGAACGGGCCCTCGTCATGATCCAGGCCCAGCCACTTCATGCCATCCAGGATGGCTTGCACGGCTTCCGGAGTCGAACGTTCCAGGTCGGTATCCTCGATACGCAGCACGAAGGTGCCGCCGAAGTGGCGAGCAAAGGCCCAGGAATACAGCGCAGTACGCGCACCGCCAACGTGCAGGAAACCGGTTGGGCTAGGTGCGAAACGGGTACGGACTTGAGTCATTTCGAATGGAATGCTGAAAAATATAAAGGCGTAATTCTACCGTAATGAAGTCGGGGTCAGGTCCGGCAAGCGGGGGAAAAGGGGACGTACCCTTTTAAAGGGGTACGTCCCCTTTTCCCCCGCTTGCCGGACCTGACCCCGACTTTTATAAACTACTTGACGGTGACGGTGATGGTTTTCGACAGTCCGGGGCCATAGCTTTGGTGGGCGCCGTTGGCGAATTGCATGGTCAGTTTGTAGGTGCCTGGTGGCAGCTTGACTTCGGTTTCCGTCTGGCCTTTGCCGAAGTGCAGGTGGGTCTCGTCGAAGGGAACGGACTCGCCAACCTTCATGCTGTCGCCGTTGATGATCAGGTGGTGGTGGCCGGTGTTGTTGTCCATCGTGCCGGCTGGCTTTACTTCCATGCCGGTCACGGCGAATTTGACTTTGAACGGGCTGCTGACGACTGCGCCGTCTTTTGGTTCGGTGAAATCAACCGATTGCGCTGCTGCCGCGCCGGCTGCCAGGGTAATTGCCAGGGCCGCCAAGATCTTCTTCATGTCTCTCTCCTTATTTAATTGGGGGACCAACATACTTTACGACCAGGCCTTTCGGGCCGACTGCCCATCCGTTGCCGGACGCCGTAAAGCCAACGGCGTTCAGTTTCGTTTCCTTTTCGATAATTGTCCAGCTTTTACCACCATCCCGGGTGTAGCCCGAACCGGCCAGGCCGACTGCCACGAAGGTGCCATTCGTGCCCGGCACAGGGACCACGGCGGACATGAAACCGGATGGCAGGATTTGCGCGGGCGACCAGCCTGCACCGCCATCGCCGCTCACGGCGCCATTCAGCGTGCCGAGGCCTGGCTCCTTGTAATCGCCGCCAACAACCAGGCCGCGCCCTTTGCCGTCAAATCCTACGGAGAACGCGCCTTTGCTCGCAGCGGCAGCTGGAATTTGCAGCGTGGCCGCCTGCCAATTGTGACCGCGGTCAACCGAGCGGAAGACGCGCGATTGCGCGGCGCCGCCGGTAACGAACCATGCATCGCCCTTCCCGCCCACGCTCAGGCAAGTGCCGCTGGCGGCGAAGGCGCCTTCCTGCGGCAATGCTGCCAGGCCTTTGGGATCGTTGACCGGCTGCCAGCTTTCGCCGCCGTCCGTTGTGAGCAGGATTGAGAATGCGCCGCGCACGGGATCGCCAAATACGATGCCGTTGCGGGCATCCCAGAACGCCATGGCGTCCCAGAAGCCTTCCGGTTCCTGGTTCACGACCATCAGTTGCCAGGTAACGCCGCCGTCGCGCGTGCGGTACATGCGGGATGCTGCGCCTGGTCCTGCCCCCATCACAATGGCCGTATTGGCGTCGAACGCTTCGATGTCGCGGAAATCGTAGGCTTCCGCGCCGGGTACGGTCAGCGCGGTCCAGGTCTCGCCATCGACGGTACGCAGCACGGTGCCTTTGGCGCCGCTGGCCCAGGCCAGCTTGTCGCCCAGGACGGACAGGCCGCGCAACTCGGCGTCAGCCGAAGTGCGCTGAGGAACCCATGCGGATGCGGTGCCTTGCGCAAGCGCTGGAGGCGGAGGCACGACAGCCGGCGCAAATGGTCCGGCGGCTGGACGCGGCGACGAGCAGGCGGTCAGCGCGCCCGCTGCCGCAAAGGCGGCGATCGCCGCGCAAGAAATGGCGCTCCGCATCAGTCGTGCTTGATGACGATGCTTGGGAACTTGCTGCTCAAATCCTTGGCTTTTTCGGCGACCTTCACCGCCACCTTGCGTGCAATCGCCTTGTAGATTGCAGCTTCAGCGCCATCCGGCTCGGCCACCACGGTCGGCTTGCCGGAATCGGCTTGCTCGCGGATCGCCAGCTTCAAAGGCAGCGCGCCCAGGAAGTCCACGCCGAAGTCGGCGCACATCTTTTCGCCGCCGCCATGGCCGAAGATTTCTTCGGTGTGGCCGCAGTTGGAGCAGATATGGGTGCTCATATTTTCCACCACGCCCAGGATCGGGATGCCGACTTTTTCAAACATCTTCAGGCCCTTGCGCGCGTCCAGCAGTGCGATATCCTGCGGAGTCGTCACGATCACGGCGCCGGTCACCGGCACTTTCTGCGACAGGGTCAGCTGGATATCGCCGGTACCTGGCGGCATGTCGACGATCAGGTAATCCAGGTCGCGCCAGTTGGTTTGTTCGAGCAGCTGCTGCAAGGCCTGGGTCACCATCGGGCCACGCCACACCATCGGTTCGTCCGGGTCGATCAGGAAGCCGATCGAGGAGACCTGGATGCCATGGCCTTCCATCGGGTCCATGGTCTTGCCGTCGGACGTGGTCGGACGGCCGGAAACGCCCAGCATCATCGGCTGCGACGGGCCGTAGATATCGGCATCCAGCACGCCAACCGACGCACCTTCGGCGGCCAGCGCCAGCGCCAGGTTGACGGCGGTGGTCGACTTGCCGACGCCGCCCTTGCCCGAGGCCACGGCGATGATATTCTTCACGTTCGGCATCAACTTCAGGCCGCGCTGCACGGTGTGGGAGATGATTTTGGTGCTGACGGTCAGGTTGACTTTGGCGCCCAGCGGCTGCAAGGCAGCCAGCACATTGGCGCGGATCGATTCGATTTGCGACTTGGCCGGGTAACCCAGCTCGATATCCAGGCTGATTTCGCCGCCTTCAACCTTCAGGTTGCGGACGGACTTCGAGGAGACAAAGTCCTTATTCGTATTAGGGTCAATTACTTTGGACAGTGCTGATTTGACGTCATCTACAGTGATACTCATGCAATTCTCCATTGGTGATGGCGCAGTCTAGCGCATCCACTGGTAAAATGCTCTTTTTATCCACCTTACAAGCGCATCAATTATGACTCGCAAGCTGTTCGTCACCACTGCCCTGCCATACGCAAACGCTGCCTTCCACATTGGCCACATGATGGAGTACATCCAGGCCGATATCTGGGTCCGTTTCCAGCGAATGCAGGCCGAAGGCGACGGTTTGCGCGAAGTGCACTTCGTGGGCGCCGATGACACCCACGGCACCCCGATCATGATCGCCGCTGAAAAGGAAGGCATCACCCCGCAGGAATTCGTGGCCAAGATCGCCGCCGGCCGTCCGCAATACCTGGACGGATTCCATATCGCTTTTGATAACTGGTACTCCACCGATTCGCCGGAAAACGTGGAACTGTCCCAGGGCATCTACCGCAAGCTGCGCGAAGCTGGCCTGATCCAGACCAAGACTGTTGACCGCTTCTTCGATCCGGTCAAGGGCATGTTCCTGGCCGACCGCAACATCAAGGGCGAGTGCCCGAAGTGCCACGCCAAGGACCAATACGGCGACAACTGCGAAGTGTGCGGCGCGGCTTACCAGCCGACCGACCTGATTAACCCATACTCGGTCTTCACCAACGCCACCCCGATCCTCAAGCCTTCGGAACAGTACTTCTTCAAGCTGTCCGACCCGCGCTGCTTCGAATTCCTGCGCGACTGGCTGAACACCCCTGGCCGTTTGCAGCCGGAGATGGTGAACAAGGTTTCCGAGTGGCTGGGCGAAGCCGGCGAAAAACTGGCCGACTGGGACATCTCGCGTGATGCGCCCTACTTCGGCATCCCGATTCCTGACGCGCCGAATAAATACTTCTACGTCTGGCTGGACGCGCCGGTCGGCTACCTGGCTTCGCTGAAGAACTACTGCGGCAAGAAAGGCCTCGACTACGATGCGCTGCTGGCCGATCCGGGCACCGAGCAGATCCACTTCATCGGCAAGGATATCGTTTCCTTCCACCTGCTGTTCTGGCCTGCGATGCTGGAATTCGCCAAGCACCCGACCATCGACCGCATGAAGGTTGCCGTGCACGGCCACCTGACCGTCAACAACGAGAAGATGTCCAAGTCACGCGGCACCGGCATTTCGCCACTGCGCTACCTGAACCTGGGCATGAATCCTGAGTGGCTGCGCTACTACCTGGCCTACAAGCTGAACTCCCGCGTCGAAGACCTGGACTTCACGGGCGACGACTTCGTGGCGCGCGTAAACTCGGACCTGATCGGCAAGTTCGTCAACATCGCTTCCCGCTGCGCAGGCTTTATCGCCAAGAAGTTCGACGGCAAGCTGGCGTCCGAACTGTCTGCGTCCTCGCAGGAATGGATCAAGAAGGCCCTGGTGGCTGAAGATGGCTCCGAGCGCCAGGCTTCCATCGCCGCCAACTTCGAATCGCGCGAATTCGGCAAGGCCCTGCGTGAAATCATGGAAATCGCCGACGTGGCCAACCGCTTCGTTGACGAGAACAAGCCGTGGGTACTGGCCAAGGACGAAACCAAGGTCGCCGAACTGCACGATGTGTGCACCACCGCCCTGATCCTGTTCCGCCAGCTGACGATCCTGCTGTCGCCAGTGCTGCCGGGCGTTGCTACCAACGTGCGCAGCTTCCTGAACGATGCAGCCTACACCTGGGCCGACACTTCGGTCGCTTCGGGCGCTGCATGGCAGCCAATGCTGGGCCGCACCATCGGCGCCTACAGCCACCTGATGACCCGCGTTGACGCCAAGATGATTGAAGACCTGTTCGACGCGCCTGCACAGCAAGCTGCTTCCGCTCCGGCTCCGGCCGCAGTTGCCGCGGAAACCGCACCTGCACTGGAAGCGCCGGCCGCCAGCGACATCGAAGAGCTGTCCCCTGAAATCTCAATCGACGATTTCACCAAGATCGACCTGCGCATCGCCAAGATCGTCAACTGCGAACACGTTGAAGGCGCCGGCAAGCTGCTGCGCCTGACGCTGGACGTGGGCGAAGGCCGCTACCGCAATGTCTTCTCCGGCATCAAGTCCATGTACAAGCCGGAAGACCTGGTCGGCAAGCTGACTGTGATGGTCGCCAACCTGGCACCACGAAAAATGAAGTTCGGCGTGTCCGAAGGCATGGTGCTGGCGGCATCCTCCAAAGATGAAAAAGCTAACCCAGGCATCTACGTGCTGAACCCATGGCCGGGCGCCGAGCCGGGCATGCGCGTCCGCTAAGCATGGACATAATCGTCCGCGAAGCGACCGCTGAAGATGCGCCACTGATCGCCGAGCTCACGCGCAAAGCGTGGGCCGGCAAGGTAAGCGTCACCTCCAGCGGCCACCGTGAAACCGCCGTCTACGTCGCCGACCACCTGCGCGACGGCGGCGGTTTTATTTTGCTCGATGGCGAAACCCCGATCGGGTCGGTGCGCTGGCTGCCGCTCGATGCCGAGCCGGACGTGTGGGAAATCCTGCGCATGGGCGTAATTGCCGACTACCGCGGCACCAACCTCTCACAGCACCTGCTGGAAGCTGTCATCCACCACGCCCTCGCCACCGGCATCGAAGAAGTCCGCCTTGCCGTCCGCAGCGACCAGCCCAAGCTGATCGACTTCTACACCGCCTACGAATTCACCCTGGCTGAAGAGCTGGAATACTCCCACGCCAACCCGCTTGAACCGGCTCCGCTGGTCATGCGGCGGATGTTGAGGCATTGAGACATGGATGACGATTGGGCCAAAGAAATTACCGAAGAAGAAGCTGAACCCGCCCGTTGGTTCAGAGCCGGCGCGACGCTTATAGTGCCAATCAGGTATTCGACGGGCCATCGTCTTTCGACGCCGGTCCTATGTGGTGCTTCCAGCGATTTGGAATGAGTGAGGTCGCGCTCCCCGATGGGCGGCTGGCACGCAGCTGGAATCCGCCCCATGCATCAGCGTTTCTTGACCAATAGCCGGCACGATCAGGCCAGAATTTGGCTTGAAATAGCGATTGGTTTGGGAGGCTTAGGTGGCGGCTTCTGGCAGGCAGCGAGCAGGATAGCGGCGGTAAGCGCGACAAGCGAGAAGGTACGCATGGCAAGCTCCGATGCAAAATTTGAAGGTAGCAGATTCAGCGCCGCGCTGTCGCACGGCCGGAAGAGATAATAATGCCGCCGACAATCAGGATAAATGCCAGCGCATGGTAGATTTTCGGCGGCTCGCCGAGAATCAGCGAAGACAGCAGTGCCGTAAATAAAGGCGTCAAATTAACGAAGAACGAAGCAATCGCGGGTCCGGCTTGCTGCACACCCGCGCCCCAGCAGCGGAATGCAATAATCGCCGGACCAATAGCGACATAAGCCAGCGCGGCGATTAACGGCCAACTCCAATTGACTGTCGCGGACGAGAATATCGCCTCGCCGCCGGCAAACAATCCCGACCAGACCACGCCCAAAGCAACTTGTGCAAGCAGGAAACTCGCCCAATCGCCACGAATATCGGCCGGACCGGTAGTGCGGATTAATAGCCAGCTATATAAAGACCACGCGATGGTGGCGAGAATCATGAAAATATCGCCGGCCACCAGACGCAATGCCATCAAATGCGACCATTCGCCACGTGCCAATACCAGCAGGACCCCGGCAATCGATAAAACCGCGCCAGCAACCTGACGGCGCGACACGCTGGCGCCGAAAAACAGCCATCCGGTCAGCATCATCCAGACCGGCATGCCGGAGGCAACGAGTGTCACATTGATCGGAGTCGAAGTCTGCAGCGCGAGGTATTGCAGGGCGTTATAGAGACCAATGCCCAGCAGGCCAAGCACGGTGAATCTCCGCCAGTTCGGCCATAGTCCACTGTCGCGCCGGAAAACCCGGCCAGCGAATGGCAGCAGCAGGAAGAAGGCAATCGCCCAGCGCAGGAAATTCAGCAAAATCGGCGGCACGTCGTGCGCCACCATGCGTCCGACGATCGCATTCCCCGCCCACAGGATCGGCGGTATGGTCAGAAGTATTGCTGTGCGGGCTTTCATAGAGCCCGCAAGCATACTCCATTTCTAAATTAACCGCGCTTGGCCTTCTGCTTGGCCCCGCCGCCGGCGCCTTCGTCACTACCGGCCTTGGTTCGGGAGGCCTCGTTCTTGGTATTGCGCTTGCCGGTGTTCTTGTTGCCGGTCTTGTCGGACTCAACTGTCTGCACCGATTGGCGGTTCTGATTACCTTGCTGCTTGCTCTGAGCCATGACGCCCTCCTCTGGTCGATTCGAAGGGCTACTGTGCGCCCAGAAGGCTTGAAAGGTCTGTGCGCTATTAAACCGGCGTGGTTCATGGCCCACGGCATAGGAAGTTTTGCTTGTCGCAAGACTGGGCAGCAGTGACAATGGGGCGCAGCAGGAGAAGGCTTTACTAACAATATTAAGAAGATATCCACTCCCATGAAGAAACTGCTCCCAGTATTAGCCCTCGCCCTCCCATTCGCCGCATCGGCACAGACCCAGGTCAATATTTACGGCACCCTCGATGCCTTCACCGGCCGCGTTGCCACCGCCAGCGCCCCGCAATCAGTTCTTGCCGTCAACAGCGGCGGCATGATCACCTCGTTTTACGGATTTTCCGGCGCGGAATCGCTGGGCGGCGGACTCAAGGCCCAGTTCCAGTTGGAAGGCTTCTTCCGCGGCGACACCGGCGAAGGCGGCCGCGTCAACGGGGAAGCAATGTTCGCCCGCAATGCCAACGTCGGACTGGCCGGCGAGTTCGGCATGGTTCGCATGGGACGTATCGGCAATCCGCTGTTCATCGCAGCCGGGCAGATCAACCCGTTCGGGCCGTCGACCCGCTTTTCCCCGCTGATCAACCAGATCTTTACCATCCCTGGCGGTAACGCCACCCTGGGCGATACCGGCTGGAGCAATTCGATCCAGTACGCATCGAACCCGGTGCATGACACCACGTTCATTGCGCAGTACTCCTTGGGCGAGCAGCCCGGCGCCCACAATAACAACTGGGCAGCGGTTGCCAAATACGTGGGCAAGGAACTGGCGCTCACCCTTGGCGCACAGGACGTGCGCTTCGGTCCCGGCTTGAGCCCGACGGTGCCCCAGCAGCGAACCTACCTTGCCGCCGTTTCCTATGACTTCAAGGTCGTCAAGCTGTACGCCTCATACTCCGACCACTCGGCCAAGGTCAGCGAGCGCGATGGACATAGCGTGCAAGCCGGCTTCACGGTGCCGAGCAATGGCGGCGCGGGGCGCTGGATGGTGTCCTGGTCGCGCATGACTGAAAAGGCAAAAATAGTGCCGGAATTTCATCGCGATACGGGCGCCGCCGGCTACGACTACAACTTGTCACCCCGCACCGACCTGTACGCGGTGCTGATGTACGACAAGATTAGCAACGCTGGCAAAGGAAATACCTACATCGCGGGCATTCGGCATCGTTTCTGACCGGAAAAGACGGTAGAATGTTTGTTGCTGAACCCCGTTATTTTCACGATATGAAATTCCTTAAGCAGAACCACAAATACGAATCCGACCACTCCTTGTTCATCAAGGAACTGAAGTCCAAGAATCCTGAGATCGAAGCTGGCCAGCAAGCCGGCCGCTCCATCCTGTGGGACAAGCCTTCGACTTCGCTGGATGACCAGGCCCGCAACAAGGCTTCGACCGTCAAGCAGCAGGCTTACGTGTACCAGAACAAGGTATAAGAGCCGGGACGGCACACAGCATGTCGCCAAAAGACGCGGTGGACGAACAAGCCGAGCAGGCTGAACTGGCCGTCGCCGCGGACTTGCCGCCTGACGCAGGCGGAGCAAGCAGCGGCGCGGAAGACGCGCCACCCGACGCGAGCGCCACGGAAGAAGCCGACGGCGCCGCGTTTGCACGCCTGTACGGCGAGCCGGTGCTCAAGCTGCCAAATGACCTCTACATCCCGCCCGACGCGCTGGAAGTCATCCTCGAGGCCTTCGAAGGCCCGCTGGACTTGCTGCTGTACCTGATCCGCAAGCAGAACTTCAACATCCTCGACATCCCGATGGCCCAGGTGACGCTGCAATACCTGAGCTATGTCGAAGAAATCCGCAAAACCAACCTTGAGCTGGCCGCAGAATACCTGCTGATGGCCGCCATGCTGATCGAGATCAAGTCGCGCATGCTGTTACCGCAGCGCCAGCACGACCTCGACGTGGAAGCGGAAGACCCGCGCGCCGAACTGGTCCGCCGCCTGCTCGAGTACGAGCAGATCAAGCTGGCCGCCTACGAGCTGAACACCCTGCCCCAGGTTGGCCGCGATTTCGTGCGCACCCAGATCTTCATCGAACAAAGCCTCGTGCCGACCTGGCCTGACGTGGCTGTGGTCGACCTGCAGGACGCCTGGCGCATGCTCATGAAGCGCGCCACGCTCAAGCAGCACCACAAAATCACCCGTGAGGAGCTGTCGGTGCGCGAGCACATGACCTCCATCCTGCGCAAACTGCAATCGAGCCGCTTCATTGAATTCACCGAATTGTTCAACCCCGAATCGCCGCCCCCGGTGGTAGTGGTGAATTTCGTGGCGATGCTGGAGCTGGCCAAGGAAACCCTGATTGAAATTACCCAGGCGGAGCCTTTCGCACCGATCTACGTGCGCCTGGCTTACTCGCCTGCCTGAAAAAAACTATGAAAATCATTTCGAACATCGAAGAACTGCGCGACCAGCTGAGTGGCCAGTTGCGTACCGCATTCGTGCCAACCATGGGCAACCTGCACGAAGGCCACCTGTCCCTGATGCGCCTGGCACGCAAGCACGGCGATCCTGTCGTGGCCTCCATTTTCGTGAACCGCCTTCAGTTCGGCCCGAACGAAGACTTCGACAAATACCCGCGCACCTTCCAGGCTGACGTGGAAAAGCTCGAGAAGGAAGGCGTCTACGTGCTGTTCGCGCCTACCGAAAAAGACATGTACCCGGAACCGCAGGAATACCGCGTGCAGCCGCCGGACGGCCTGGGCAACACCCTGGAAGGCGAATTCCGTCCAGGCTTCTTCGGTGGCGTCTGTACCGTGGTGACCAAGCTGTTCTCCTGCGTGCAGCCAAAGGTCGCGGTGTTCGGCAAGAAGGACTACCAGCAGCTGATGATCGTCCGGAATATGGCGCGCCAGCTGGGCATGCCGACCGAAATCATCGCGGCCGAAACCTACCGCGCCGATGACGGCCTGGCGCTGTCCTCGCGAAATATGTACCTCTCGGCCGACGAACGCGCCGAAGCCCCGGCCCTGTACCGCGCCTTGAACCAGGTAGCGGACGAAGTGCGCTCCGGCCACCTCGACGTATTCCAGCTGGAGCACAAAGCCATGGAAGAACTGGCCTCGCGCGGCTGGAAGCCGGACTACATCTCTATCCGCAAACGCAACGATCTGCAACCGCCTAACGCCGGCGACATCGCGCAAGGCGAAAAACTGGTCGTGCTGGCAGCGGCCAAGCTGGGCACCACCCGCCTGATCGACAACCTGGAAATCTGAGTAGGCGAATGATGTCTTTCAGCGTGACGATGCGCGGCCGCCGCGATGCGGCCGATAAGTTGGAAACCGTAGCACGCCTGGCCAAACTGACCGGGCGCGGAGAAGCGGAAGCAGAGCGCTTCCTGGCCATGCCTTCGGTGGCCGTCAAACGCGGGGTCGACCTGCGCACTGCCAACCGCTACCAGGCAGCGCTGGAAGACTGCGGCGTCTACGCCACCATCGAACGCGAAACCATTGCTGAAACCAGTCTTGACGGCATTCCGGAAGACTTCCGCCACCTGCCCGCCCAACTACGCCAGGCCGACCGCGACTACCGCTACACAGATCGCATCCATGCCGTCATGGTGGGTTTGCTGGCCGATGGCGTTGACGGGCCTGGCGTACGCTTCGCCATGGAGCAGCAACTCAAGGGCATGTGCGGCGGCCAGATCAGTATCAAGGGCTTGCTGCGCTATTTCTCGGCCGACCGTCTCGACACCATCCTGAAAGACGCCGCCCACACCATCGATGTCTACCGTCGTGGCGGCTACCGCCACGTCATCAATTACGGCTATGGCGGCGGCAACCAGATCAGCGCTGCGGATTCCGCGTTCTTCACCCAGGCGGCCCGCCGCTACGAAGCTTTGCTGGCGATCCTGCGCGACCACCAGTTGCTGTCGCCCGAGGGGCGCCTGCCTGCCAGTGTCGTGCTGCGCGACGGCAAGGACGGGCTGATCCGCTCCCAGGGCCAGCGCGTCCAGTTCTGCCACCTTGATTCGCCGTATGTGCACGCCGGCACCATCGAAGGCTGCCATGCCATTGGCGTCGAAGTGACGCGTCCCCTGCGCGACGGCTTGCTGTGCACGGCCATGATTCCTTATGCGAACCTGCTGATGGATGGGGGCGAGTCGTTCCGCCCGTTGCCGCGTGAAGCGGTGCTCGAGCGCCGCCCGCTGAAAGGCTACGCGCTGCCGCAAGCCCCGGAACTTAAGCTGAAGGGCAACCTTGAGGTAGAACTCGACCTGCTGGCGCCACCGGCATCGAAAGAACACGAAGCCTTCTTCGCCGGTTTCGCCGCCAGGGTGAACGCACTATCGGAAGGCCGCATCGAGGCCGGCAACCTTGCTCCAGGCCTGTTCCTGGTCGGACGCAATATGGAGCAGGCGGCCCAAGCTGTCGCCCAGGCGCTGGAGCCCCTGCGCCTTCGGTAGCAATTGCCAAGCCGCCCTGCGCGGCGCCTGACAATGCATGCCGCTAAGTCGTGACGCTCTGGGTCCAGGCCAGCGCGGACAAGTGGGCTTTGTTGATGTCCTCCGGGCTCAGGGACAGGGATTCCGCCAGCGAGCTGACCAGGTTCGAGTTCAGTTCGCAGGCTTCGGCCAGCGCCAGGAATGGACCGTACTTGCCGCCGCGCGTCAGCAGCGCCTTCACCACTTCTTCGTGCAGCTGGATTTCCTGCAGCACGTCTTTCATCGGCATGCCCAAAAGGCGGTCCAGCAACGAGAACATGCCGGCGACGAAGATGTTTTCCGCGTCCGCCTTGCCCAGCGCCTTCTGGCCCAGCAGTTCGGCCAGGCGGCCGCGCACCACCGCGGTTTCCAGCAGCACCGGCGAGAAGCCGGAAGTTGAAGCGGTCGCCAACAGCAGGGTCAGCCAGCGGTACAGCGGCTGGTAGCCCATCAGCTGGATCGCTTGCTTCAGCGATTGCACTTCACGGCCCGCGCCGAAACCGGCCGAGTTAATGTAGCGCAGCAGCTTGTAGGTCAGGGCCGCATCGCGCTTCAATGCGCTTTCCAGTTGGGCGATATCGGCGTTGGCATTCACCATCTGCATCAGTTGCAAGATGATTGTTTGCGAAGGATTCAAGCCCTGCCCTTCACTGCCTGGACGCGGAGTCAGGTGCAGCTTGCCGACGAAGGCGTCAAGGCCCAGTGCCGCGCAGGCGTCGAAATCAGCCCAGGTGGTTACCGGCCGGCCCACCATGCGGATATTGGACGTCTTCAGCAAGGAATAGGCGCGCGCCTGCTCGGCCACGTCGGCGCCGGTAAAGCGCACTTCGACGTAGGAGCAGATGGTGCCCAGGCGGCTGCCAACGCGCGCCAGGTCCGCCTCGCGCAGGAGGATGCCGACGCCGCCCGCGCGCAAGCCCTGCACCGCCGCCAGCGTGGTCGGATTGGCCAGCTCGGAGGTTTTTAGCGACAGCACGGTATGTTCGGGCGGCATGTCAAACATGGAGTCGGTCGACAGCATGCCGGGCACGGCTTGCAGGAACAGGGTCTTCTGCTTGAGCAGCCAACCATGTTCGGGATGGTTCACCTGGCCGGCGACGAAGCCAACCAGGCCTTCGAGCTCTTCCAGCGTAGGAGCCTGGGCAGTAGCGTCTTGCTGCTGCCAGGTAAGTTCGTAGCCGACAACGCGTTGCTCGGGATCGAGCAGCGGCTCACGAACCAGGAAATGTGTCTGATGCATACGTAGTCTTATGCTGGGCTCAGGATGGAACAGCGGCGGCCATGGCTGCCGCCGCTAACTACTTGCAAAAGCTGGGATCAAGCGCCGAGCTTTTCGAAGATCTTGTTCAGCTTTTCATCCAGGGTAGCGGCAGTGAACGGTTTCACCACATAGCCGTTGGCGCCTGCTTGCGCAGCCGCGATGATGTTTTCCTTTTTGGCCTCGGCGGTCACCATCAACACAGGCAGCTTGGCCAGTGCGGGGTCGGCACGGATGTTCTGCAGCATGGTCAGGCCATCCATATTCGGCATATTCCAGTCGGACACCACGAAGTCGAATTGCTCCGCGCGCAGTTTAGCCAGCGCCATGACGCCGTCTTCTGCCTCGTCCACGTTGGCATAACCCAGTTCCTTCAAGAGATTTCGCACGATGCGACGCATCGTCGAGAAATCGTCAACAACCAAAAATTTCATCTTTGGATCAGCCATGAATTGCTCCGTTGTTTCTACTTACGCGGTTATTAATTAAAGTGGTGTTCCCAGCAAGTTGTAGGATAGCATTTTCGTTGCCCCAAGGCGAACTTAAAACCATTCCCGTATCAAACGCGCAATGCGCGCGAACCATGCTGTGCAAGGTAACCCAATACCATTCCGGGCAGCGCCTGCAAGGCGCCAACTTCATGGGTGGCGCCGACGGCGATCGCTTCGCGCGGCATGCCGAAGACGACGCAACTGGCTTCATCCTGCGCGAAATTATACGCCCCGGCGTTCTTCATCTCCAGCATCCCGGCAGCACCGTCCTTGCCCATGCCGGTCAGGATTACGCCGACCGCGTTCTTGCCAGCATTCTGGGCGGCGGAACGGAACAGTACGTCGACCGAAGGGCGGTGGCGGTTGACCGGCTCGCCCTGGTCCAGCTTGGTCATATAGTTGGCGCCGGAACGGGTCAACAGCAGGTGCGAGTGGCCGGGCGCGATGTAGGCGTGGCCCGGCAGCACGCGCTCATTGCCCTGTGCCTCCAGCACGGAAATCTTGCACAGGGAATCGAGGCGCTTGGCGAAGGACTTGGTGAAGCCCTCCGGCATGTGTTGCGTAATCAGGATGCCCGGGCAGTCCGACGGCATCTGCATCAGGAATTCGCGGATGGCTTCCGTACCGCCTGTTGATGCGCCGACAATAATCAGTTTTTCCGAAGACATCAGTGGATTCCGTAATTGCGGCAGCGGCGCACCGCCCTCCCCGGCCGCACCGGCAGCAGGCAGGGTGCGCGCACGCACGCGGGCCTTGGAGGCGGCGCGGATCTTGTCGGAGATCAGGTCGGCATACTCGCGCATGCCGGACTGGATCGAGATTTTTGGCTTGGTGACGAAATCGACGGCGCCCAGTTCCAGCGCGCGCAGCGTGATTTCCGAGCCGCGTTCGGTCAGCGAGGACACCATCACCACCGGCATCGGCCGCAGGCGCATCAGGCGCTCGAGGAAGTCGAGGCCGTCCATCTTCGGCATCTCCACGTCCAGCGTCAGCACGTCCGGGTTGGTCTGCTTGATCAGCTCGCGCGCCACCAGCGGATCGGGCGCCACGCCCACTACTTCCATATCCGGCTGGCTCTTGATGATCTCGGTCATCACGCTGCGGATCAGCGCAGAGTCGTCGCAAATCAGGACTTTGATCTTGTTCATGTTGTACACCTAGTTTTCAGAACAGCTCGACCTCGCCCGCCACAGGTTTCGACTTGAGGCGGTTGGCGTAGTCGTTTTCGCGCTGCGCCAGTGTGTCGTTATGGGTTTGCATCAGTTTCTTGACCAGCACCTTGCCGGTCTTGGGGAAGAAGTACACCTTGCGCGGATAGATGTCGCACAGGTCTTCCGCCACAATGCGGATCTTTTCGTTTTTCAGGAAGCTTTGCACGAAGGCGGCATTGCGTTCGCCCACGTTGATCGCCGTGAAGCCTTTCAGCACGGCGCCGCCGCCGAACACCTTGGCTTCCAGGTTCTCGCGCCGGGCGCCGGCTTTCAGCAGGTCGTTGATCAGCACCTCCATCGCATACGTGCCATAGCGTGCCGAGGCCGAGACCGGGCTATTCTGGTCAGCGCCGCCATCCGGCAGCATGAAGTGGTTCATGCCGCCCAGGCCCGTCAGCCGGTCACGGATGCAGGCCGACACGCAGGAACCGAGCACGGTCACGATCAGCATGTCCTTGTGGGTGTAGTAGTACTCGCCCGGCAGGATCTTGGCGGCGTCGCAGTCAAAGGTCCTGTCGAAATAGACATTGGTCGCAAATTGTTCTTTATCCATGTCATGCCCTCTTGCGCTCATCGAGCTCGTAGACAGTCTTACCGCGCAACTTCAAAGCGTCCGACACGTAAAGGAAGTTCTCGGAATGCCCGGCAAACAGCAGGGCATCCGGTTTCATCAAGGGCACGAAGCGCGACAGGATCTTGCGCTGGGTCGCCTTGTCGAAATAGATCATCACGTTGCGACAGAAAATCACATCGAAGCCAGGACGGATGTCCCACTTCTCGTCCAGCAGGTTCACTTGCCTGTAGGTGATCAGCGAACGCAGCTCCTGGCGCACGCGCGCCATGCCTTCGTTGGCGCCGCGCCCTTTCAGGAAGAAGCGGCGCTGCTGCTCCGGCGTCAGCTTCTCGATCCTCTCCATCGGGTAGACGCCGTTGGCGGCCGTAGCCAGCACATTGGTATCGATGTCGGTGGCGAGGATGTGCACCGGCGGCGTCAGCGTGTTGAAGGCTTCGCAGCAGGTGATGGCAATCGAATACGGTTCTTCGCCGGTGGAGCTGGCGGAGCACCAGATATTGATCTGTTCCCCGCGCCGGGCCTTCAGGTGTTCGGCCAGCAGCGGGAAGTGGTGCGATTCGCGGAAGAACGAAGTCAGGTTGGTGGTCAGCGCATTGGTGAACGCCTCCCACTCGCCGTTTCCAAGGCGCCCTCCCTCCAGGTCGTCCAGGTAGCGCACAAAAGTATTGATGCCGGTGGCGCGCAAGCGTCGCGCCAGGCGGCTGTACACCATTTCCTGCTTCGAATCGGCCAGCGCAATGCCGGCCCGCTTGTAGATCATTGCGCGGACCCGTTCAAAATCCTTGCCGTTGAAATCAAACTCTTTCACGGTCTCTCTGGTCAGCGCCATTTGTGTTGGCCTCCGCGGTTACATGGACATTAAAACTCTTCCCAGTCATCGCCGGACGGGGCGGCTGCCGCGATTTTCTTTTTCGGCGGCTGCGCCGCGGCTGGCGCGGCTGCTACCACGGCAGTACTGCGTGCCGGCACGGCGGGCTTGGCCTTGCGCGGCGGCGCCACGGTACGCTTGGCGAATTCATCGCCTGCCAGCTTGAAGATGGCCACTGCATCGGCCAGGCGCGACGCCTGTTCCTGCATCGATTCCGCTGCGGCAGCAGCTTCCTCCACCAGGGCGGCATTCTGCTGCGTCATTTCATCCATCTGGCCGATGGCGGCATTGACTTCTTCGATGCCGTGGCTCTGTTCCAGGGTGGCGGCGGTGATTTCACCCATGATGTCGGCCACCTGCTTGATCGAGGTCACGATCAGGCCCATGGTCTGGCCGGCTTCGTCGACCAGGCGTCCACCCGCATCCACCTTGTCGACGGAATCGTCGATCAAGGCCTTGATCTCCTTGGCCGCCGCGGCGGAGCGTTGCGCCAGGTTGCGCACTTCCGATGCCACGACCGCGAAGCCGCGGCCCTGTTCGCCGGCGCGCGCAGCTTCGACCGCCGCGTTCAGCGCCAGGATGTTGGTCTGGAAGGCGATGCCGTCGATCACGCCGATGATGTCCACGATCTTGGTGGAGGATTGCTTGATCGAGCCCATGGTATCGACTACTTGCGACACCACCTGGCCGCCCTTCTCCGCCACCGAGGAGGCCGATACCGCCAGCTGGTTGGCCTGGCGTGCATTGTCGGCATTCTGCTTCACGGTGGAAGTCAGGTTCTCCATCGAAGCCGCGGTTTCTTCCAGCGAAGAAGCCTGCGATTCGGTGCGGGCCGACAGGTCGGCGTTGCCGGTAGCGATTTCCTGCGACGCGGTGGTGATCGTGTCGGTCGAGGTGCGCACCTGGCCGACAGTCTTCACCAGGCTGTCGTTCATGTCCTTCAGCGCTTGCAGCAGCTCGGAGGTTTCATCCTTGCCTTCCACCGTCACTTGCGACGTCAGTTCGCCGGCGGCGACTTTCTGCGCCACTTCCACGGCGCCTGACAGCGGGCCGGTGATCGATTTGGTAATCCACAGGGCGCAGACAATGCCCACACCCACGGCCACGGCGGCCAGGACCACCATCCACATGGTCAGGTTGCGGTCGCCCTTGTTGGAGCTGTCCTTGAAGTCGTTGGCGGCGGTCTGCTGCAGGTCCACCAGCTTATTCAACGCCGTCAGGGTTTGCTGGTTCAGGGGGTCGATACGGCCGGCGATGACTTTCGCGGCGCCTTCGGCGTTGAAGGCCATGATCTGGCCCATGGCTTCCTTGAAGGCGGCGTCGACGTCGGTTTGCAGCGTCGAGATATCGTTCAGCACTTTCTTCTCGGCGTCGTTCAGGCCCAGGCCTTGCAGCTTGCTGCGCGCGGCGTCGTAGCGGGCGCGGTTGGCCTTGACCTTCTCCTCTTCCTTCTGCATCAGGCTGACGTCCGACTGCAAGCCGATATTGCGCATGGCGATGCCGGTTTCCAGCATTGCGCTCTTCATGGACTGCGCCTGCAACTCCTTGGCGCTGGTCAGCTCCAGGCCCGTCATCAGGGCCGATTTGTTACGGTAGTTCAGCACATTGGTCAGCAGAACCGTGCCGACCAGGATCAGTAAAATCACGCCGAACCCGAAACCCAGCCGCGTGCCAATCTTGTAATCCCGCGCGTTCATTTGCGTATCTCCCTCTTGTGTCTATTATTTTTCCGGGACACCGTGGCGATGCCCCGGTCGCGGATCATGCCGCCAGTTTTTCACTCAAGCCCATTTCCGGGCTCGACATCAAGCGCTGGATGTCCACCAGGATCAGCATGCGCTCATCGATGGTACCCAGGCCAATCATGTACTCCGTGCTGAAGGCCGTGCCCATGTCCGGCGCCGGCTTGATCTGTTCTTCGGTCAGCGAGGTCACATCCGACACCGAATCAACGACCATGCCTACGACGCGGCCATTGATGTTAAGGATAATGACGACGGTGAATTGGTCGTACACCGGTTCGCCCAGCTTGAATTTGATGCGCATGTCCACCACCGGAATGATGATGCCGCGCAGGTTGATCACGCCCTTGATGAATTCAGGGGCGTTGGCGATGCGGGTCACGGCTTCGTAGCCGCGGATTTCCTGCACTTTCAGGATATCGATGCCGTACTCCTCGGATCCCAGCTTGAATGCCAGGAATTCCTGGACTGCGGTGCCGGCGCTCGCTGCCTCGCTCATGGTTCTTCCTTTACAAAGTTTGATTCGTCAACCAGCTGGCGCGACGAGCGCACGAGCGCTGTCACGTCCAGGATCAGCGACACGCCTCCGTCGCCGAGGATGGTGGCGCCGGAAATACCGGTCACCTTGCGGTAATTCGATTCCAGGTTCTTGACCACGACCTGCTGCTGGCCAACCAGTTCGTCCACGAACAGGCAGGCCTTCTTGCCTTCGGTTTCCACGATCACCAGGATGCCTTTGCATGGATCGGTGAAGCGCGGTTCGATATCGAAAATCTGGTACAGCGGGATCAACGGCAGGTATTCGCCGCGCACCTTGATGACGCGGCCCTTGCCGCTGATTTCCTTCACGTCTTCCGGCGCCGGCTGCAGCGATTCGAGCACGAAGCCAAGCGGCAGGATGTAGACCTCTTCGCCGGTCTGGATCAGCATGCCGTCCAGGATGGCCAGCGTCAGCGGCAGGGAAATCGAAATCGTGGTGCCAAAGCCCTTGGCGGAACGGATGTCGACGGTGCCGCCCATGGCGGTGATATTCCGCTTCACCACGTCCATGCCGACACCGCGGCCGGAAACGTCGGTCACCGTTTCGGCGGTCGAGAAGCCCGGCGCGAAAATCAGCTGCCAGACATCGGCGTCGCTCATATTATCGGACAGGGGCAAGCCGTTCTGGCGGGCTTTCGCCAAAATCTTATCGCGGTTCAAGCCGCCGCCGTCATCCGATACTTCGATGATGATGCTGCCGCCCTGGTGCGAGGCGGACAGGAACAGGCGCCCCGTTTCGGACTTGCCGGCGGCCTTGCGCACATCCGGCATTTCGATGCCGTGGTCGATGGAATTGCGCACCAGATGGGTCAGCGGGTCGACGATGCGTTCGATCAGGCCCTTGTCCAGTTCCGTGGCGGCGCCGCTGGTGACGAATTCGACTTTCTTGCCAAGCTTGGTGGCCAGGTCGCGCACCATGCGCGGGAAGCGCGAGAACACGAAGTCCATCGGCATCATGCGGATCGACATCACCGATTCCTGCAGGTCGCGCGTGTTGCGGGTGAGCTGGGAAATGCCGCTCATGAGCTTCTCGTGCAGTACCGGGTCCAGCGTGCCGGCGCGCTGCTCGATCATCGCTTGCGTGATCACCAGCTCGCCCACCAGGTTGATCAGCTGGTCGACTTTTTCCACCGATACGCGGATCGACGAAGACTCGCCGCCGGCCGGCGCGTGCGCCTGCTTTTCCGCTTCCTTGCGGGCAGCTTTCTTTTCCTGTTCTTCGGTCGGTTTCGGCGCTTCCGCCGGTGCATCCTTGATGCCTGCCTGGGCGCGGATCACTTCCAGCGGCTGGAAGAAACCATAGCCGCGTGCATCTTCCACCGCAGCGCCGGCGTCGGCGCGGATCTGGTCCAGCGGCTGGAAGAAGCCATAGCCTTCGCCATCTGCGGAAGCCGCAGCGGCCGGCGCCGGCACGGCGCCACCGGGCGGCAGCGGATCGAAGAAGCCGTAGCCCAGCTCCGCTTCTTTGCGTTCGCGTTCCGCGTTTTCGCGCGCGGCCTGGGTCGGGCTCAGGGCCGGCAGTTCGCTGACCTGCATCTGGTCGGCGTCGATCACGAAGGAGCAGATGGCCACGATATCGTCCAGCGATTCGTGGGTGGTGACGATCATGGCGTGGCGCTCGGCGTCCAGCGGCATCAGCTCCACATGGCCCATCAGGCCAAGTTCGGCCGCCAGCGCTTCCACTTCACGGTGCACCATGGGCGGCAGCTCCAGGCGATAGCGCTTGCCGCCGCTATGGTCCACGGCCTGCGTTTCGGGCGCGTTGAAAGCCGGCGCGACGGGCGCCATGGCTTCAATGTGCACGTCCTGCGCCAGTTCCTGCAACATCATGCGCACGTCGCCCACGGCTTCCTGGTCGACGGCGGCGCCGTTGCGGTGGCCGTCCAGCTGCATCTTCAGGATGTCCTTGGCGGCGAGGAAAGCGTCGACGTGGGTCGACGTCAGGGCCATTTCGCCTTTGCGGATGCGGTCCAGCAGCGTTTCCAGCACGTGCGTGACCTCGCTCATGTCGGTCACGCCGAACGTCGACGCCCCGCCCTTCACGGAGTGCGCGGTGCGGAAAATCGCGTTCAAGTCTTCTTCGCTGGGCGACTCGACGTCGACCGCCAGCAACAGGCGCTCCATTTCAGCCAGCAGTTCTTCCGCCTCGTCGAAGAAGACCTGGTAGAACTGGCTAATATCGATGGTCATGCCACACCCCTTAATTAGCCAATGACCTTCTTCACTACCTCAATCAGACGTTGCGGGTCGAAAGGCTTGACCAGCCAGCCATTCGCGCCGGCGGCGCGGCCCTTGGCCTTCATCTCATCGGACGATTCGGTGGTCAGCATCAAAATTGGAACTTTGGCGTAGGAAGGCTGTTCACGCAGCAGCTTGATCAGCTGCAGGCCATCCATGCGCGGCATGTTCTGGTCGGTCAGCACCAGGTCCACGGTTTGCAGCTTCGCCTTTTCCAGGCCGTCCTGGCCGTCGACCGCTTCCACCACCTGGTAGCCGGCGGCCTTCAGGCTGAAAGCCACCATCTGGCGCAGCGAGGAGGAATCGTCGACTGCAAGAATTGTTTTAGCCATCTTTTTATCTCACTTGGTTAAATTTTTTGTATTCGTGTCTATGTTCAGAACAGTTCGATGTCGCCGCTTTCCAGGTGCTTCTGGCTGACCGCCTTGCGCAGCACACTGCGCAGCTCGAGGCTCTGGATGGCCAAGGCCATGCTGACCTTGCTCAGCAGGTCGACGATTTCATCGCTGCCCGATTCCGGCACCACTTCGGCGCCGTGCGCCCCCAGCGTTCCCAGGAATTCACGCAAGCCGGTCACGCGCTTCAGCGTGCGGTCGATCAGCTGGCTGGTCATGTCCTGGAACTGCATGCTGGTGATTGCGGCATTCACATAGCCGCTCACCTGCTCATTCATTTCTTTCAATCGTGCCTTGTCTTCCGGCGTCGGATTGCCGCCTTGCAGCAGCAATTCGATGGTCGTTTGCTGTGCGCTGACCGCCTCGTGGATGGCCATGAAGTTGCGGGTCAGCTTGTCGATCGCCTCTTCCAGCAGCAGGTTGGTCTGCAGCAGGTCGGTCTCGACTTCCGTCAGGTGGCGCCGGCCATGGTCCGACACGCCGGACAAGAGCCGCTTCACGTGGGAGCCAAGGATTTTCTTTCTGGTCATAACGGTCTCGTTTATTTCTTCCCTGGGGCCGCTGCCGCTGCGGCTTGCGTCGCTTCCGTATCGAGGCCGACTTGCAATTTGCCGCCATCACGCAGCACATTTTCCTCGGTCTTCTTGTTCATCACGATAATGCTGATACGGCGATTGATCGGGTTGAAAGGATCCTGGCGGTCCAGGTGGGCGGCACTGGCCAGGCCCACCACGCGCAGGATCTTATTGTCGGCCAGTCCGCCATGCAGCAGCGCGCGGCGCGAGGCATTGGCGCGGTCGGCCGACAGTTCCCAGTTACTGTACCCCGTTTCGGTGAAATACGGCGTGGAGTCCGTGTGGCCGGACAGGCCTATCTTGTTCGGCACGTCGTTCAGGGCTGGCGCGATAGCCTCCAGGATTTCGCGGGCGTAAGGCTGCAGGTCGGCCTTGCCGGCGTTGAACATCGGACGGTTTTGCAGATCGACAATCTGGATGCGCAAGCCTTCGCTGGTGAAGTCCAGCAGCAGCTGCTCTTTGAATTTTTTCAGTTCGGCACTGGTATCGATGGTCATTTCGATACGCTGGCGCAAGGCTTGCAGGCGGCCGCGCTCCTCCGCCTCGAGCGCCTTCTTGGCCGCATCGAGGTTGTAGGATTTCGACTGGGTCGGATCATCCGCCATCTTGACCTGGCCGGTACGGCGCGACAGGTCCGAGCCGCCGCCCTGGATCACCGACGAACTGTCGCCGCTGCCCGAGCCGCCTTGCATGGCGACTTTCAGCGGCGTCTTGAAGTATTCGGAAATACCATTCAGGTCGCCCTTGGTGGTCGAGCCGAGCAGCCACATCAGCAAGAAGAACGCCATCATTGCCGTTACGAAGTCGGCATAGGCGATCTTCCAGGCGCCGCCGTGGTGGCCGCCCCCGCCTTTCTTGATCTTCTTGACGATGATGGGCCGCAGGCCTTCTTCAGCCATGGCTGGTCCTCGCTTCCATTACTTCGACTTCGATTTCTTGATATGTTCTTCCAGCTCGGAGAAGCTTGGACGCTCGGTCGAATACAGCACCTTGCGGCCGAACTCCACCGCCAGCGCCGGCGCGTAGCCGTTCAGGCTTGCGAGCAGGGTCACTTTTACGCACTGGAACATCTTGGTCGACTCTTCCAGTTTCTGTTCCAGCAGGCTGGAAAGCGGACCGACGAAACCATACGCCAGCAAGATACCGAGGAAGGTACCGACCAGGGCATGCGCAATCAGCAGGCCCAGCTCGGACGGCGGAATGCCCACCGATTCCATGGTGTGCACCACGCCCATCACGGCCGCCACGATACCGAAGGCCGGCAGGCCGTCGCCCAGCTTGGCGATGCAGTGCGCCGGCACATGGCCTTCCTGGTGGTGGGTGTCGATCTCGTTATCCATCAGGTTCTCGATCTGGAAGGCATCCATATTCCCCGACACCATCAGGCGCAGGTAATCGGTCATGAACTCGACAATATGGTGGTCTTCCAGCACAGCGGGATATTTGCTGAACAGAGGGCTGTCTTCCGGCTTGTCGATATCGCCTTCGATCGACATCAGGCCTTCCTTGCGCACCTTGGACAGCACGTCGAACAGGAGCGACATCAACTCCATGTACAAGTCCTTGGTATAGCGCGAGCCTTTGAACAGACTCGGGATGGCGCCCAGCGTTGCCTTGATCGCTTTGCCGTTATTGCCAACGAAGAAAGCGCCGGCAGCGCCACCGCCAATCATCAGCAGCTCCAGCGGCTGGAACAGGGCCGCCAGGTGGCCGCCATTCAGGGCAAACCCACCAAAAACGGAGGCGAGGACGATGATATATCCGACGATGACTAACAAGCGCGCAAACTCCCCGATAGCTAGTTAAAAGCAATAATATTCCACAGTGGAACTACAATAACGTGAAGACGCTTCTCCGGCAAGGGAAACAGCCTCTAAATTGCTCTTATATAGAGTGGCGGAGCACCCTCTGTGGTAAGGATGGTCTTGACGCCCTTAACTGCTGGAATTTCGAATTCATAACTGGCAAGCAAACTGCCGGCCCGCATTTCGCGCTGGGCCTTGTTCCATAGTGCCGGCATGGCGGCCGGCGACAGGTAGGCAAACACCAAGTCGTAGTCCGCGAAATTCAACGCTTCATAGTCGCCGCGCGTGAAGCGGGCGCGGCTCCCGGTCAGGGCCGCGCGCAGCCGCGAAACCAGCCAAGGCACTGGCGCGAGCTCGATCCCCATCACTTCCGACTCCGGCCGCGCGGCAGCCAGGTGCAGGGTAAAGCCGCCCAGGCCGCTGCCGATATCGATCACGCGCAGCGCCCTGCCCTGCGGCAGCTCGGCCAGCACGGCGCGCCACACGGCGGCATTGGATGGATAGTAAGGAACCTGGGTCCGGTAAGTGGACCAGTACCAGCCCAGCAAGATGATGAAGGCGACGGCCGCCATCCATGGCGGAAAATGCAAGGCCAATCCGGCGAGCAGTGCAATGGGGAACAGCAGCTGGATCGGCAGCCACCAGCGCGCCAGCCCGACCTTCCAGCTGATGGCGGCGGCCAGCAAACCTTGCAGCAATGCGGCCTGCAACAGGGTCAGGCCGTGCCCGAACGGTTCAAGCGCAACAACCAGCGCGGCGCATGGCAGCACCGCGCCGGCCTGGACCAGCAGCGCCTGGAAGGCGGGAGTTTTAAGCAGCGACCGCTTCGGCGGCATCCTTGGCCTTGCGGGTCTTGCCGGCGCGCGAAGGCATGTGGCACAGGCCGCACTTGTAGTCGCGGTTCAGGTCCATGGCGTCGACCACGTACTTGCCTTTGCAGCAGGTGCAAGCCTTCAGTTTCAGCATGCCGCTGCCGGAGAACTTGACCAGGGTCCAGGCGCGGGTCAGCGAGAGCAGCGGCTCTTCGCCCGCAGCCGGCGGCATTTGTTCCAGGTAGAGCTGGTAAGCCTTCATCACGGCATGGATGCCGCTGGCGCCAGCGTGTTCGACCAGGAAGTCATGGATATTCATGAACAGCGAGGAGTGGATGTTCGGCTGCCAGGTCAGGAACCAGTCGGTCGAGAACGGCAGCATGCCCTTCGGTGGCGACACGCCTTTCAGCTCCTTGTACAGCTTGAGCAGGCGCTCGCGCGACAGCGAGACTTCGGTTTCCAGCAGTTGCAGGCGGGCGCCCAGGTTGATCAGCTCGATGGCCAGCTGGATTTCCTGGGCTTCGGTCACCACACTTTTCTTGCTCATGGCGCCGCTCCTTAAGCGATTTCTTCGACAGCCTGGCCGGCCATCAGGATGGCGGCGTGGGACTGGGCCAGGGAACGGTCCTTATTGTAGTTGGTCAGCATGCCGAGGATGGCGCTGTCGTCGAAGCGGAAACGGGCCAGCATCATATTGCCGCCTGCCAGCTTCAGGATCTGGGCATTGCTCATGCCTTCGATCAGGTCGGCGATATCGGCGGAAATACCGAGTCGGAAGATCGCGGTGACTTTGTCGGCGCGGATCATCTGCTGCGCCAGCATCAGGTAGCTCAGGTTCGCATCGCGGATTTCAGCCATCATGTCGTTTGCGGTCATGTCCATCTCCAGTCAGTTTCAGCTTGCAACGCAAATATTCGTTGCCGTTGAGATACATTCTGCTGGAGACGACACAAAGCGCATAGAGGCGGCACTCTGTATTTTGGGTCGGGAATAGACGAAGTGACCCTGTAGGAGTTTGTCCTACAATGGTCTGCCCATAGAGGGGCAACGCCAGTATTGGCGCGGGTTTGCGGGGCGTTCGGTCTCGCCAAAACTGCAGGAGCCGAGGGTAAAAATGCGATGTCGGCGTGCTGCTTTTTTGCGACATCTAAACTGGTAACGGCAGGGTTTTGGAGAACTTTAGGGTTCCGAGCAAAAAATTTTAAGTTTTTTTCACTCAATCCAAACTGCCGAACAGCAAGCCTTTTACCGGGCTTCTAAAAACGGTAACGGCAGGACTTTTGCGAACTTTAGGGTTTTTTGAAAATATTTTTGAAAATTTTTTGGCTCTTTATAAATCAACGACTTAGACCATCAAAACCGGACAACCGGGGTACGACCCAAGGGGCGGACCCCGCCCGGCGGCCGCAGCGTGCCGGGGTCCGACCCTTGGGTCGTACCCCGGTTTCATGGTTTTGAAGGTTCAAAAGGTTGCTACAATCCCACTTTGTTTAAGTCTCAAGGAAAGCACCCGCATGATTTCCCGCTCCGACTGCCTGGCCCGCGACGCCGTGGACACCCTGGCTCCCCTGCGCGAGCAGTTCGACCTGCCCGCCGGCGTTATCTACCTGGATGGCAACTCCCTCGGCGCGCGCCCGAAAGCCGCCCTCACCCGCGCCACCGAAGTGATCGCCAAAGAATGGGGCAAGGACCTGATCACCAGCTGGAACACCGCCGGCTGGTTCGAAATGCCGAAGCGCCTGGGCGACAAGCTGGCTCCGCTGGTCGGCGCCAAGCCAGGCGAAGTGGCGGTCACCGACACCACCTCGATCAACCTGTTCAAAGCCCTGGCCGCCGCCCTGCACACGCAGGCGCACACCGGCCGCAAGGTCATCATCACCGAGCGCTCGAACTTCCCGACCGATATCTATATGGCGCAGGGGCTGACCTCCTGGCTCGAGCGCGGCTACGAAGTGAAGCTGGTCGACAGCCCGGACCAGTTGCCGGCCGCCGTCAACGCCGACACCGCCGTGGTCATGCTGACCCACGTGAACTACCGCACCGGCTACCAGCACGACATGGCCGCTACCAGCGCCCTCGCCCACCAGCACGGCGCGGTGATCGTATGGGACCTGTGCCACTCGGTCGGCGCGGTGCCGCTCGACCTGCACGCGGACGGCGCCGACTTCGCCGTCGGCTGTACTTATAAATACCTGAACGGCGGCCCGGGCTCGCCGGCCTTCATCTGGGTACCAGAGCGCAACCAGGATAAATTCAGCCATCCGCTGTCCGGCTGGTGGGGCCACGCCAATCCGTTCGCCATGGCGCCGGACTTCGCACCGACCAAGGGCATCGGCCGCGCCCTGTGCGGAACCCAGCCTGTCACCTCGCTGGCCATGGTGGAGTGCGGCCTGGACGTCTTCGGCCAGACGAGCATGCAAGCGGTGCGCGCCAAGTCGCTGGCCCTGACCGACCTGTTCATCGCCCTGGTCGAACAGCGCTGCCCGAATCATCCGCTGGGGCTGGTCACGCCGCGCGAGCACGCGCGCCGCGGCTCGCAGGTCAGTTACACCCACCCGCATGGCTACGCGGTCATGCAAGCCCTGATCGCGCGCGGGGTGATCGGCGACTACCGCGAACCGGAAATCATGCGCTTCGGCTTTACCCCGCTCTACACCAGCTTCGCCGACGTGTGGGATGCAGTGGAAATCCTGAAGCAGATCCTGGACGATAAAGCCTACGACATCACCGCCGCCCGCGGCGCTGTAACCTGAGACACGATATGACCGAAGAAAAGAAAGACGCGGCCTGGCATGGCGCGCAGATGGACTTCTCCAAGTCCATGAGCTATGGCGACTACCTGGGCCTGGAAAAAATCCTGAGCGCCCAGCACCCGCTGTCGCCCAACCACAACGAGATGCTGTTCATCGTGCAGCACCAGACCAGCGAATTGTGGATGAAGCTCATGCTGCACGAGCTGCACGCAGTGGTCGACCATATCCGCCGCGACGACTTGCCGCCGGCCTTCAAGATGCTGGCACGCGTAGCGCGCATCATGGACCAGCTGGTGCATGCCTGGGACGTGCTGGCGACCATGACGCCGCCCGAATACACCGCGATCCGCCCTTACCTGGCATCGTCCTCCGGCTTCCAGTCGCACCAGTATCGCGAAATCGAATTCATCCTCGGTAACAAGAACGCCAATATGCTGGCAGTGCACCAGCAGGCGCCGGACGCGCACGCCCTGCTCGACGCGGCCTTGCATGCGCCTTCCCTGTACGACGAGGCGATCCGCCTGCTGGCACGCAACGGCCTGCACATCGACGCCGAGCGCCTGGACGGCGACTGGACCCAGCCGACCGTGGCCAATGAATCGGTGAAGGACGCCTGGCTGCAGGTGTACCGCGATACCAACCGCTATTGGGCGCTGTACGAGCTGGCTGAAAAGCTGGTGGACATGGAAACCGCCTTCCGCTTCTGGCGCTTCCGCCACGTCACCACAGTGGAACGCGTGATCGGCTTCAAGACCGGCACCGGCGGTACCGCGGGCGTGTCCTACCTGCGCAAGATGCTGGATGTGGTACTGTTCCCCGAATTGTTCGCTTTAAGGACCGCACTGTGAAACGCTTGCTCGCTGCCTTGCTGGCCGCGGCGTGCGCGCTGCCGGCAATGGCGCGCGACGACCGCCCCGGCGTCTTTGACTACTACACGATGTCCCTGTCCTGGTCGCCGGAGTTCTGCGACGGCCGCGGCGGCGCCGATCCGGTGCAATGCGCCACCGGCCGCCAGCTTGGATTCGTGCTGCATGGCTTGTGGCCGCAATTCGAGCGCGGCTATCCGGAAAGCTGCGGCCGCAGCCGCATTTCCAACCGCCTGCGCGACCAGTACGAGTCGCTCTACCCTTCGCCCAAGCTGCTGTTCCATGAGTGGAACAAGCACGGCACCTGTTCCGGCCTCGAGCCGCAGGACTACCTGGCACTCAGCGCCAGGCTGCGCGACAGCCTGAAGATCCCGGCCGCATTCGCACGTCCGCAGCAACCGGTACGCGTCACGCCCGGCCAGTTCGAACAGGAATTCCACCAGGCCAACCCGTGGCTGGCTCGCGACTCCGTGCTGCCGGTGTGCGGTTCCGGCGGGCGATTCCTGCGTGAGGCGCGCGTCTGCTTCAGCAAGGACGGCAAGTCGCGCAGCTGTTCGCAAGATGCGATCGCTTATTCCCAGAAAAGCTGCGGCCAATCCAGCTTCCTCATGAAAAACGTACGCTGACCACGCTCGAGCCCGTGTCAACCTTGGGGTCAGGCTCTTTGGTTGCCACGACCTCTTGTATTGGCAACCAAAGAGCCTGACCCCAAGGTTGACACGGGCTCTTGCGCAAGGGCATTCGTGCGCCGCGTGGGGGCTGCTTGAGGCGACAATTAGCGCGCTGTACCGCGCGCCTGCTTGCAATAACACGGGGGGATCCGTCGTCGCGGGCTCGCACACATGAGGAGCCAATGATGAAGACTCATCTCGGCAAAGGGTTGGCAGCGCTGACCCTGTTTGTCGCTTGTGCTGCTGCGCAAGCTGATGCAACAACCTACAACGCCACGCTCAGCGGCGCGGCGGAAAACCCGCCTAACCTCTCGACCGCTACCGGCAGTGTTTCGGTGCTGTTCGATATCGACAACCACTACTTCAGCATTGCGACCAGCTTCAACGGCCTGACTGGCGGCAGCGCTGCGGCCCACGTGCATTGCTGCACCGCCCTGCCGGGCGACGGCAATGCCGGCGTGGCCACCATGCTGCCCACCTTCACCGGTTTCCCAACCGGCGTGAGCAGCGGCGCCTATGCCGCCATTTTCGACACCTCGCTGGCGTCGTTCTGGAATCCAAGCTTCCTGAGCGACCACGGCGGCACCACAGCCGGTGCTGAAGCGGCCCTGCTGGCTGCATTGGACAGCGGCTCGAGCTACTTCAACATCCACAGCAGTGCCTATCCGGGCGGTGAGATCCGCGGCTTCCTGGCAGCGCCGATTCCTGAGCCGGCGCAGGGCTTGATGCTGCTGACCGGCCTGCCCTTGCTATTACTGCGCAGGAGGAAAACTTAGCGAGGGATCGGGTTGCGGGACGCGACGTTCAGCATATTCCATGAACGGATGACCGCAACCACGAAGCCCAGTTCCGCGATCTCTTCGGCGGAGAAATGCTCTTTGACACGGGCATAGGCTGCGTCGTCGGGATCGCGGACTGGGATCGCGTTAATCAGTTCAGACCATTCCAGCGCAGCGCGTTCGCGCTCGCTGAAGAATGGCGCTTCACGCCAGCCGGCCACCGCGTTCACGTGGCGCGGATCGACATCCATCTTCAGCAGGTCCTGGTAATGCATATCGATGCAGAAACCGCAGCCATTGATTTGCGACACGCGCAGAAGGACCAGGTCAACCAGCTTCTTGCCCAGCAATTCACGGTTCAGGCCATTGGACAGCGCCAGCAGATTCTGGAACGATTTCTGGGACAGCTGGAAGTAGTTATAACGCAGGGTGCTCATGAAAAATCCTCTCAGTCTGGTGGTGAAGGCAGCACTTTGCGGCCTCCTTAACCATTAGACGGAGCGGCTTGCGGGTTTGTGACAGCTTGCCCAAAAAAAATAAATGTCCACTTTGGTTCCTGACCCCAGGATGGACATTTCAGGCGGGCTGGGCGGGGAAGGTGCAGACGCGGTCGCGGCCGGCACGTTTGGCGGCGTAGAGGGCGGCGTCGGCGCGTTGCAGGAGCTCGGCCAGCGTCTCGCCGGGCTGGTGCTCGGCGACGCCGGCGCTGATCGAGAGCTCGATGCCGGCCATGGCGGCGTCCAGCCGCATGGCGTGCACTTCGCGCCGCACGCGCTCGGCGAACTGGCGGCTCAAGTGAAGGTCGAGCTTGGGCAGGAAGACCGCAAATTCGTCGCCGCCGGTGCGCACGGCGATGTCAATGCGGCGGGTATGGCTGTTCAGCAGTGCGCCTATACGCTGCAGCACCATGTCGCCCGCCAGGTGGCCGTGGTTGTCGTTGATGGATTTGAAGCGGTCGACGTCGAATACCAGCACGCCGATGCGTTCTGCCGGGTCCCGTTCGTGCTGCTCGAGCAGGCGGGCGGCGGCGTCTTCCATATAGTGCCGGGTGTAGAGCCCAGTCACGGCGTCGCGCACCGCCAGCTTGTAGTACTTGGAACGGTCTTTCTCCAGCTCGGTGTTGTCAAGCTGGGCGCGGCGCAAGTCGTCGTAGGCCGTCAGCAGCTTCTGGTGTGCGTCCTCCAGCTCCTGCTGCTGGCGCGCTTCGGTCGTGACGTCTTCGTAAATGGTAACGAAGCCGACCACGCGGCCCTTTTCATCGCTCATGGGGCGTCCCGTCACCTGCAGTACCGTGCCGTTGGCGCGCGTGCGGCGGAAGCGGTGCGGCACGAACTGGCGGGCAAGGGCTATGCGCTCGCGCACCTGTTGCTCAGGATCGCCGGGACCGAATTCGCCGCGCTGGGCGTTGAAGCGGAACAAGTCTTCCAGCGCCACGCCCTCATGCATGATGCTTTCGGGGAAATCCAGGCATTGGCAAAAGCTGTCATTCCAGAAACGGAACTGCAAGTCGCGGTCGATGATTGACATGCCTACCGGCAGGTATTGCATGGCGCGCATCAGGTCGGGCAATCCAACTTGCATGTCGAGTTCCCTTCTTTTACCGAATAATGTGCTCCAGCTTGTCCGGGTTGCGCACCGCATAAATGCCGGTGATGCGCTGGCCGTCGCTCAGGAAGGCCAGCGCCGATTCCAGCTTGCCGTCGATAAAGCGCAGCAGGCCAGGCTCGCCGTTCAGGGTAACCGGGCGGAATTCGACGGCGCCCAGCTTGACCGCGCCGGCGAACAGCGCTGCAATCTTGTCCGGATCGGTGATGACAATGCCGAAAGACTTGACCTTGCCGCCGCCATCCCCCACCAGCTCCAGGTCTTCCGCCAACAGGGCGCGCACGGCCGCCCTGTCGCCGGTCGCCGATGCTTCGACAAAGCGCTGCAAGAGCTGGCGATGGGTCTCGGCCGGGATGTCAAAGCGCGACTGCGGCTTTTGCACCCGCTCCCCGGCCCGGCTCACCATCTGGCGGCAGGCCGCTTCCGTCTTGCCAAGCTGCTGCGCCACTTCCTCGTAGTCGTAATCGAAGACCTGGCGCAGCAGGAAAGCGGCGCGTTCTTCGGGGCCGAGGCGCTCCAGCATCCACATATAAGCCAAAGATAGATCGCTCGCGCGTTCGGCCTGCAGTTCGGGCGTTTCCTCGTCCACCGCCACCAGGGGTTCGGGCAGCCAGAGGCCCTCGTAGGCTTCGCGTTCGGCCAAGGCGGCGCGTAATCGATCGATGGAAAGCCGGGTCGCTACCGTCACCAGCCAGGCCTCGGGCGATTGCACAGCGCTGGTATCGGCGCCCTGCCAGCGCAGCCACGCGTCCTGCACCACATCCTCGGCATCGGCGCGCACGCCAAGCATGCGATAGGCGATGGCAAACAAGCGATTCCGGTGTGAGTCAAAAACAGTTGGATCAGTCATGAAGCAGGACTATACCCGACCTTGTTCACTTTCAGCAGGACCTCGCGCAATTCCCGCACGCGCGGCGGCTTGCTCAATACTTCATCCACGCTGGCCGGCTTGGCGTCCACGTCGCCCTCGGGGATCAGGCGCTGGCCCCAGCCAGTGACCAGGATGACCGGTGTGGTTGGCGACATCTCCTTGATGCAGCCTGCCACTTTGCGCCCGTCGACGTGGGGCATGCCAAGGTCGCTGAACACGGCGTCGAAAGGCTGGCTCGATTCCTGCGATGCTCGGAACTGCTCGATGCCGGCGGCGCCGCCATTGGCCGCCACCACCGTATGGCCGTCGCGCTGGAGAATCGTGGTCATGGAGGCCAGCACGGCCGGATCGTCGTCGATCACCAGCAGGCGCATAGGTTCGGCCACGGCAACGGCAGTGGCCGGCGCCTCCAGCGGCGGCATGGCGTGGTGCGCCTGCGGCAGAGGGAACGCCAGCGACACCGTGGTGCCCCGCCCCAGCATCGATTCCACCTGCACCACGGCGCTGTGGCGCTCGGCCATGGAATTGACGGTGGCCAGCCCCAGGCCGCTGCCACGTTCGCCCTTGGTGGTGAAGAAGGGATCAAGGCAATGGCGGCGAGTCGATTCGTCCATGCCTATCCCGCTGTCGACGACTTCCACGATGGCGTGCTCGCCGGTGCTGCGGGTGCGCAGGATCAGCGGGCCGCCTTCGGGCATGGCGTCGACGGCATTGAATACCAGGTTGGTCAGCGCTTCGCGGATTTCGCTCTCGGCGCCCATGACGGCGGGCAGCCCCGGCGCCAGCTCCAGTTTGAGGGAAATTACCACGCCGCGCTGCTGCGGCATATCGCTCCAGCGCGCCCGCGTCAGGTCCGCCACCTGCTGCGCCAGCACGTTCAGGCTGACGCTGGACAGCTCCATCTGCGGCTCGCGCCGGCGATACAGCTCCCGCATGCGCGCCACGGTGGCTGCCACGTCATCGATGGCGCGGGCGATCACCTGCAGGTTATTGCGGCCGCTGGCGCTCAGGCCATCCTCGGTTTCCAGCAAGGTCTCGGTGTACAGCGCGACCGGCGAAATCGCATTGTTGATGTCGTGCGCAATGCCGCTGGCCATCTGGCCGAGGGCGCGCAGGCGTTCTTCGCGCGTGACCGATTGCTGCGTGGCGTGCAGGGTGTGGTAGGCCTGCTGCAGGGCGCCGTACAACTGCGCCTGGCGCGCGGCCAGCGCGGCGTGCTCGCTCAGCTGGCGCAGGAATTCGCACTCACCGCTGGTGAAGGCGTTCGGAATCACCCGCGCCACAGCCAGTACGCCGAACACCACGCTTTCGGCCTGCAGTGGCGCCAGTACCAGCGATTCCAGGCCGCCGCGGTATAGCCGGTGCGGGAAAGGAAACTCGCTGCCGCTGATATCGGGTTCGTACACCAGTTGGCCTTTCACGCAGCGCGACAGGCCGTTATTGTCGATCGAGACCTGGGCGCCCTCCTTCAGCGCCGCATCGGCCGGCAGCAAGGCATTGCCCAGGCCAACGCAGCTCGCTTCCAGCACGCCCTCCTGCAGCAGGAAGACGCAGGCGAAATCGACCGGCAACTGGTCTTCCAGGCTGCGCACCAGCACCTGCAGGATGCTGCGCAAGTCTTGCCGCTCGCCGATTGACCGGGTCATCTGGTGCAGCAGGCTAAGGCGTCCCAACTGCGCCTGCACTTTCAGTTCGGCGCTGTGACGCACTTCCATTTCGTCGTGCAGGGCGGCGTTGGCGTGCACCAGCTCATCGCGCGACACTGTGGTGGAGCGCAGGCGCTCGGTCATGGCGTCGAAGGCGCGGGCCAGCTCGCCCACCTCGTCCACCGACTTCAGGTTCATGCGGAAATCCAGCTTGCCCGCGCCGACCAGCTCTGCGCCCTTGCGCAATTTTTCCAGCGGGTGGGCCACGCTGCGGATAGTCAGCGCCAACGCGCCCAGCACGGTCAGCGCCAGCAATAGGCCCAGTGCAGCGGCCACGGCGGAAGCATTCTGCTGCGCATTGAGCACGCCCTCGCGGCTACGGCGCGCCAGTTCCTCGGCATCGCTGATCATGTCCTGGGTCTTGGACATCAGCTGGCCGAACAGGCGCGCCTCCAGCTGGTGCAGCACCTCGCCGCGTTCCGGCGTGGCGCGCAATTCCTGGCGCACCAGCACCAGTTCGGAGAAATGGCGGGCCAGCAGCGGCAGGTTTTCCTGCAGGTCGTGCAGCAGGCGATTCTCTTCACCTTCCTTGAACAAGTCTTCCCGCAGGAGCAGGCTTTGCAGGGAATCCTTGCGCAACTGCCACTGCACGTGCGAGCGCCGCTCCTGCGAGTTGGCATACTCCAGCGACAGGTAGCGCAGCGCCACCACGGCGCTGACGATTTCGCCGGCACGCTCATTGCGCTGCAGCTCCTGCTTGACCTGGCGCGTGGCGCCCAGCATCAGCAGCACGGCCAGCGAAACGCCGATCACGCACAGCCACTGGGCCCATTTGAGGCGGGTGATGATCTTCATGGCTTAGTGGATGACGGTGACGGCTGTTGGCCGCACTTCACCCATTCCTTCGAGGTACATATTGTCGAGGAAATTGGGCACGTCGCGCGAGTTGGACAAGCGGTTGCGGATAGCCCAGCGGGCCCGGTCTTCCAGCGCCAGCAAAAGCGACTGGTCCAGTTCCAGGCCGAAGTGGTAAGTCGGCCAGGCTGCCAGCACTTCCTCGCGGTTCAATTTTGCGGTCGCCGGCAGCATGGACTGCGCCTGGCCCGGCGAGCGCTCGCACCACGCCGAGCCCTGGTCCAGCGCGTGCAGCAGGCGCGGAATGACGGCAGCGTGGGAGCCGGTAAAGCGCTGCAAGGCCACCAGGTTGTAGATGCTTTCATAGGCTTGCTCGCCGGAGAAGCTGATCGCATTGTCGCCCAGCTGCTTGCGCATCGCGCCGAGGAATGGCTCCCAGCCTGCCACGGCATCGACGTCGCCACGCTGCAGGGCGGGCCCCAACTCTTCGGGCTTGAAATTGACCATGGTGACTTCGCTGCCATCCATGCGCTGCCAGTTAAGGAAGACGTCCAGCGTGAACTGGCCCGATGTGGCTTGCGACACGCCGATGCGCTTGCCCTTCAGGCTGGCCGGGCTGATCACGCCATGGTCGCGGCGGCCGACGATGCCGTGGTCTTTATTGGTTCGGAAAAAAGTCGCCAGCACCTTGACCGGCAGGCCATCCATCGCCGCAAAGACAATGGGAATGTCGGCTACGGTGCCCACGTCGGCCTTGCCTTCCACCACCGCCTGCATGGAAGCCTTGCCGCTGGAGAAAGGCAGCACCTTGACCTGCAAGCCCTGAGAGGCAAAATAGCCTTCCTTTTGCGCGGCCAGCACGGCGCAGGTGCCGACATATTCGGTATTGGCGGCAATCACCAGCGGCTGCATGGCCGGCGCGGGCTGGTGCTGCTGCCGCCACAGCCAGGCCACGCCCAGCGCCAGCACGATGAACAGCACCGCAAGGATTTGCATGGTTCGGCTACGCATGTTGCTCCCGATGTGTGGTTTCCTGCGCCAATGGCAATTCGACCCAGAACGTGCTGCCCTCGCCCGGCTCGCTCTCGACGCCGATGGCGCCCTGCATGGCTTCGACCACGCGCCGCGTCAGGGCCAGGCCAAGGCCGCTGCCCTCTTCCTCTTCGTCGCGCCCCAGGCGATGGAAGGGCTGGAATATGTGCTGCACCTGGTCCGGATCCAGGCCCGGGCCGGTGTCGCTGACGGAAATGCGCAGGCGGCTGCCGTTGACCGGGCTGCAGTCCACCGCCACCCGTCCCTGTTCATGGTTGTACTTGATGGCGTTCGACAAAAGATTGATCAGCACCTGCACCAGGCGCGTGCGGTCGGCGCGCAAGCTCTTTTGCGGCACCGTGCCGAAGCCGAGACTGATATCGCGCTTGGCAGCCAGCGGCGTGACCATCATGCGGCATTCCTGCAGCACGGTCGGCAAGTCGACCGCTTCCATGGCCAGCGGCACCTTGCCCGCTTCGATGCGCGCCAGGTCGAGGATTTCATTGACCAGCTTGAGCAAGTGCTGGCCGGACTGCACGATGTTGCGGGCGAATCGCTGCTTTTCCAGCTGGGTGGCCGGCAGCTTGTCGGCCGCCAGGATCTGCGCGAAGCCGAGGATGCCGTTCAGCGGCGTACGCAGCTCATGGCTCATATTCGACAGGAAGCGCGACTTCTCGGCGTTGGCGTGCTCGGCGGCGGTGCGCGCCAGCTCCAGGCGATGGTTGGCTTCGGCCAGCTCCATCACGTTCTGGCGCACCTGGCGTTCCAGTTCGGCATTGGCCATGCGCAGGCTGCGCGTGGCCTGGGCCCGCGCCAGCACCGGCAGCAGCGAGGAAGCCTTGAAGGGTTTGACGATGTAATCGAGGGCGCCGCCTTGCATGGCGCGCACAGCGGTGGCGATGCTGCCTTCGCCGGTCATGATGATGCAGGCCAGGTCGGGGTCGTGCTGCAGGGCCGTTTTCACCAGGCCGATGCCGTCCATGCCGGGCATGTTCAGGTCCGACAGCATCAGGTCGAAGCTCTCGGTGCGCAGCACGTCGAGCGCCGACTCGGCGCTGCCGCATCCCTCGGCATCGAACTGGTACTGGCGCAGAACATCGCATAGCGCAACGGTGTGAGCGCTCTGGTCATCGACGATAAGAATGCGCTGCTTGCGGGCTTCCGTCATGCAATCCTCGCGGAACCTGGGGGTGCTTTGATTATGCCGCTTGACATGGAGATAAAGTCTCTCCAAATCTAACTACCTTCACGCTTTGGCGTCGCGCTGGCTTTAGGAAAATTCTGATATTAGAATAGAAACGCCCATGCCGACCATCCAACTCCACCGGCGTACGCCGCTGATCCTGATGACTACGCTGGCCTTGTGGCTGGGCAGTCACCCATGGCACGGCATCTGGCATGACGCAATGTTGTACGCGGTGCAAGCGCTGCGCCGCCTATCTCCCGAAAATTTCCAGGCCGATTTGTACTTCCTGCACGGCTCGCAAGACGCGTTCACCCTGTTCAGCCCAATCTACGCGGCTGCCATTGACCACTTCGGCTTACAGGCCGCCAACAACACCCTGTTGCTGGTGGGTTTCGTACTGTGGGCGGCGGCCGCCGCTTATTTGTCGCGCGCACTGCTGCGCGGTTTCTATTTTTGGCTGGCCCTGGCGATGTTGTTCACCTGGCCATCCGATTATGGTCCGACCCCTGACGTGTTCCGCCTGGCCGAGCCTTTCCTCACACCACGCCTATTCGCAGAGGGGCTCGGCATACTGGCCCTGGGCTGTTTTATGCGGCAGCGCTGGGCATGGGGAATGGTGGCGGCCGGCGCGGCATTGACCCTGCATCCCCTGATGGCATGTGCGCCGCTGCTTGCAGGGGTCCTGCTGCTGGCATGGGGCAACTGGCGAACGCTGGCGGGAGCGCTGCTGGCCGGCGCGGGCTTGGGCGCCATGCTGGTCGTTGCCGGCATACCGCCTTTCGACCGCGTGTTGCTCAGCATGGACGCCGAGTGGCTGTCCCTGATCCAGCAGCGCTCGCCAATGAATACCTGGACCGCATGGCAGTGGCAGGAATGGGTCAGCCGCGCCGCGGTCGCCTTTGGATTGCTGGCCCCGGCAGCCTTCCTGGCCAGCGGCATGACGGCGCGCTTGTTCCGCTGCGCACTGGTGCTGGGGGCGCTGGGCCTGCTGGCCAGTTGGCTGGGCACGGGACTCGGCAACAACCTGCTCCTGATCCAGGTCCAGCCGTGGCGCTTGCTGTGGATGACGCAGCTGTGTTCCTGGCTGGCCTTGGCTTGGCTGCTGTCTGAACACTGGCAGCGCGGACGCCTGTCGCGCGCGCTGCTGTTGATCCTGTGCCTGGCGGCGCTGACGCGCGACTCCGTCGGCGGGGCCGCTGCCGTGCTGGCTGGGCTGGCGCTCTACCGCCAGGCGCAAGGCGCGCTGCGGTACTGGCCAGCCTGGGGCAATGCCGCCTTCATGGCATGTGCCGTTGGTTTGCTGCTGGCATGGGTGGTCGAAGTGAGTCTTGTGACGGCATTTACCCTTTCGCCGGAACCGCATCCGGCACCGCTGTGGGTGGCGGCCGTGTGGTTGCTGGTCGCCCTGAAACTGGGTGCAAGCGCGGCATTGTGGACGGCGCTGCTGGCGGCCGTATGGTCCTGTGCCGGCAGCCAGCGCAAGGGCAGGCAATTACTGGGCTTCGGCCTGGCCTTCAGCGCGCTTTGCCTGGCCACGCTGTATGCAGTGCAGCCCCTCCCTCGCCAATACGACCTGTCGCCGGCGGGCGAGCGCGCGGTGCAAACAGCCTTCCTTCCGCTGGTGCCGCCAGGCGCGGTGGTTTACTGGCAAAACAATGTAACGGTCAGCTGGTTTGTGTTGAGGCGTGCCAACTATGCTTCCAATGTGCAGGTCACGGGCCTTGCTTTCAACCGCGGCACCGCCGTCGAAGGCGCGCGCCGCATGGCGCGACTGGCCCGCTTGGGCGGGGAAGACACCGTCGCTTCACTCACGATGGTGCAGACCAGGATGGGGGCCAAGCTGCTGCCGGAGCCAAGCGCTCAAGGCCTGGCCTACGTGTGCGCAGATCCGGTGCTGGATTTTGTCGTACTCGGGACGCCGCTGGACGGCGGCGCCATCGCCCAGGCGCGCGACGCCGGGTACGGCAAGGATTACTACCTGTTTGACTGCGCCCGCTTGCGCAGACCTAAGGCGCCGCCAGGATCAGGTAATCCGGCAAGCGCCGCACCAGGCGATAGTCTTTCAATTCAGGCACCTGCGGCGAGAAATAAGTGACCATGTCGAACCAAGGCTTGCCTTGCTCGTCTGTCATCAGTATCAACAGCCGTGGCGGTTTGCGGTAAAAGTCTTCCGCAAAAGCATTGCGCACCCAGCGCACGGATGCCGGATTTCCGCCAAGCTCCATGGCCGTCACGATGTTCATCGCGGGGAAGCGCGTCGAGGTCCCGATACCCTCCTCCGTCACCAGCGGAAACGAGGTGCTGAACACTTTGGATGAAATAATGACGGGACCACCGCCCAATTCCCTGATGACCGGGCCCAGGTCGGCCGGATAGGGATTGGCACGGTAGCCTTCCTTTTTTGCGCCGGACAGCACGTACAGCGCAAGGCAGGCGACGACAATGCACATGGCCAGCGCGGAAAACGGAAGCGCGCCAATCATGCGCGCTTCAGTCGCCTTGGCGACGCCGAGGCCGAACAGCAGCCACGCCAGCGAAATCGCCGGAATCCAGTGATAAGACCAGCCCTTGTTCTGCACGATGGCGGCAATGACGAAGGCGGCGATGGCCAAGGCGAGCACGGTCCCCATTTCGCCAAAGCGCGGCCGCGCCAGCAAGGCGGGAACGGCGAGCGCAAGGGTCATGTAAAAAGATGGGTCGAGCAGGAAATCCCATACGCCCAGCGAACTCCCCCAATAGCCGCTGGCGAACATGCGCAGCATAGGGAAATAGGCGGGTGTCAGCGCCACGATCGCGCCAAGGTAGGCCAGCAACAGCAAGGTGGCAGCCGCGCACGCAATGCCCAGGCGCCGCGTACGCCTGGCGATAAAGGCCTCCACCAGCAGTGGCGCCAGCAGGAAGTGCGGCTTCAATGCCACGCCCACGGTGGCCATGATCGCCGCCCCGAGCTGGGTCGGCCGGGTTGCCGCATCTCCCGATGCTCGCCGCCCGGCTTCCGCGATATAGGGCAGGATGCATAGCAAGGCAATGTGTTCGCGCTCGCCGAAATCATATTCCGGCAACACAAAGGCGGCATACGCTGCACCCGCGAGCCAACACCACCAGGCCCCAGCCGGTAAGAAGCGTCGCAACAGCAAGCCAGACCACGCCAGGGAGAACCCGGCCAGCAACAAGAGCGTGATGCGAAAAACCAAAGGTGCCGCGAGTCCTGTTTGCTGCGACAGCCATGCCAGCGGCAACTGCAGCCACACGATCAGCGGCGGATTAATTTCCGGCAGGTCGACATACAGGCGTGCGCCGCCCAGCACGCGTTCCGTCACATACAGCAGGTAGGCGTCGTCATGGTTGAATGGATAGAGGAAGCAAGCAAGCGCGCCGCACGCCGCAGCGAACATCAGCAGCAAGGCCGGAAGCACGTGTAGCCGGCTGCCGCGAGCCGCCCCGGGGCCAGTCGACACAGTGCCTTCCAACTGTGCGCTCACAGCTGCTTCTCGACGATGTAGCGCGGGCGGCGCTTGGTTTCGAGATAAATCTTGGCGACGTATTCTCCGAGCACGCCGATGCTGAGCAATTGCGCACCGCCCAGGAAGTAGATGGGGATCACCGACGACGCCCAGCCGGGGATCACATTGCCGTGCGCCAGCTTGCCATACAGGACCCAGAACACCATCACGAAACTGAATACGAATGTCAGGAAGCCGAGCAAGGTGATGAAGCGCAGCGGCGCCACGCTGAACGAGGTTACGCCGTCGATGGCAAACGCCAGCATCTTGCGCAGCGGGTATTTGGAAATGCCGGCAAAGCGCGGCGCCCGTTCGTAATGCACGATGGCGCTGCGAAAACCGAGCAAGGGAATCACCGCGCGCAGGAACATATTTACTTCCGCATAATTCAGCAAGTGTTCGACGACACGTTTGCCGAGCAGGCGGAAGTCGGCGTGGTCGTACACAATGTCCACCCCGAACAGCTGCATCGTGCGGTAGTAGCCGCGCGCGGTGAGGCGCTTGAAGGCGCTATCGGAGCGGCGCGCATTGCGCACGCCATACACCACCTCGCAGCCCGCGTGGTAATGCCGCATCATGTCGGCGATGACACCCGGGTCGTCCTGCAGGTCCGCGTCGATCGACACCAGCACATCGGCATCAGCCGCAGCCAGGCCTGCCAGCAGCGCATTCTGGTGGCCGCAATTGCGCGACAGTTTGAGCCCACGCACCCGGCTATCGCTTGCGCAGTGCTGCTCAATCATTTGCCAGGTGCGGTCGCGGCTGCCGTCATCGACCAGCAAGAGGAAGCTGTCGGCCAGGACCGCGCCAGACTCCGTCATGGCAGTGAGCAGCTCCAGCAGACGGGCTACGGTAACGGGCAGGACTTCTTCTTCGTTATAGCAGGGTACGACGATGGCCAGTTTTGCACTCATGTGCGGTCTCCGAACACGATCAGCTTCTGTACAAAGAAGGACAACACGGTGATGGGGAACAGCGCCACGGCGCCAGCCCAGTAAGCATCCAGCCCCAGGCGCATGAAGCCTGCGATGAACAGGATATTCACGCCATACAACAAGGCCCAGCACACCAGGAAGGCTGGCAAGCGGCGCGCACCCGTCTTGCGAAACACCAGGCTCGAATTGGTGCGGAAGCTGAACAGGATCCCGAATACCAGCGCCCCGAGATTTGCCAGCGGATAAGGCAGGCCCAGGCGCAGCAGCAGGAAATACACGGCATAGCAGGCCGCCGTATTCAGGCTTCCCACCAGCAGGAAGCGCAGCCAGCGGCGGCGCCACAGTTTGCGCGCCGACGCGGCGGTGGCTTGCGCAGCCCTCATGCCTTCAGGCTGAAGCGGTAGAACAGCATCCGCAACAGGTTGTTCACCCCTGCCATCACCGTGCCAGCCGCCAGGTCGATTCCCTGGGCCCCGGCCTTATGCAAAAAGCGCCGGAATTCCCGGCCCTGGCGCTGGCCGATGGCGACGCTCCAGGAACCGGATGAAACACGGAAGCTGGCCAGGGGCGCGGCCATGAAATAGGCATCCCCATGCGCCAGCAGGCGAAACCAGTAATCGAGGTCAATGACGTAGCCGATCTCTCCGTTGAAGGGCCCCACCCGGCGGCTCAGGCTGCGCCGGAACATGACGGCGCCAGGTTCACCCACAAGATTGGTGCCGCGCCGCAGGCATTGGCGGCGCAGGCGTTGCGCGTCGAGCCGGCCGTCCGTGCTGCGCAGGCTGCGCCGAAGCAGCACCCTGTCGTTGGAATCGATCACGCTGCGCGCGCTGAAGACCAGCGCCAACTGGCTGTCCTGGTCGGACTGCAGTATTGCGGCTTGCCGCGCCAGGCAATCGGGCGCCAGCACATCGTCTTGCGGCAGGAGCTTGATGTAATCGCCTTGCGCCTCATCGAGGCAGCGGTTCCAGTTGCCTTCCGGGCCAAGGTTGCGCGGATTTCGCAGGTAGCGGAGCCGCGGGTCGGTGTATTGCCGCAGCAATTCGTCGGTACCGTCGGTGGAAGCATCGTCGATCACCAGCAACTCGAAATCCTGCAGCGACTGTCCCAGTACCGAATCGATCGCCTGGCGTAAAAAGGCGGCGCCCTGGTAGGTCGGAATGCAAACGGAAACGAGCATGCCTCAGTCCTCGCGATGCGATAAGTAATACTACAACAACTTGCCGATAGTCACGAACTCATTGTAAATATAATGCCTGCCCATGCTGCGGGCGAAGGGGAAGGAATAAGCTGACTGCACTGCGAAGCCGGCGCCCTCGCAGATAGCGGCGAGGCGCTCGAAGTCCATGAATTCCACGTGGGTGGCGTCGCTGGCGAAGCCCTTTTCCTGAGGCGCGATCAATACCAGGCGGGCCTGGCTTTCGAGGTAGGGCCGATAGCCTTGCACCAGCGCGATGGCCTCGGCAGTGGACATATGCTCCACCACATGCGACAGCAATAATGTCCCGAAGCACTGGCGGCCGCGGTAGCGCGACTCGAATTCGGCCGGAAGGTAAGCTTCCAAGCCTTTGTCCCGGCAAACGCCAACGGATTCGGCGTTGCGGTCGACGCCGACCATTTGCTGCGGAAGGAAATTCAGAACGCGGCCAATGCCGCAACCCACTTCCAGCGTCGCGCCGGAAACGATGCTGCGGATATGGATGCCGTAAGGATTGGCGAAGGCGAACACCTGCTTCCATCTCTGCTCCTGGAGGCGTAACAGGCGTTCGGTATAGTCGCTGTCCTTCATCGGGGCCATCATACCCCAGCTTGGGGAAGGCGCAGGCCCTCCCCTTTTTGCTGCGGCTTATTTCGCCAGCAGCATTTCGTTCATGCGCTTGACGAACGATGCCGGGTCGGCCAGCATGCCGCCCTCTGCCAGCAAGGCCTGGTCGAACAGGATATTGGCCCAATCCTTGAACTTCTCGCCGGACGTGTCTTCATACTTCAGACGCATGACCAGCGGGTGCTGCGGGTTGATTTCCAGGATAGGCTTGGACTCCGGCGCATCCTGGCCGGCTGCCTTCAGCATGCGCAGCAGGTTGCCCGACAGCTCGTGCTCGTCCGCCACCAGGCAGGCCGGCGAATCGGTCAGGCGGAAAGTGACGCGCACTTCCTTCGCCTTGTCGGCCAGCGCTTCCTTCATCTTGCCAACGAGTTCCTGGTACTGGGTTTCGGTTTCGGCGTGTTCCTTCTTCTCCGCCTCGTCCTCCATAGCGCCCAGGTCCAGGCCGCCCTTGGCCACCGAATGCAGCTCCTTGCCTTCGAAGTCGTGCATGAAGGACAGCATCCATTCGTCCACGCGGTCGGTCAGCAGCAGCACTTCGACGCCCTTCTTGCGGAAGATTTCCAGGTGCGGCGAGTTTTTCGCGGCGGCGAAGCTGTCGGCGGTGACGTAGAAGATCTTGTCCTGGCCTTCCTTCATGCGGCCCACATAGGCTTCCAGCGAGACGTCCTGCACATCGCTGTCGTTGTGGGTCGAAGCAAAGCGCAGCAGCTTGGCGATACGCTCCTTGTTGGCGAAGTCTTCGCCGATGCCCTCTTTCAGCACCTGGCCGAATTCGGTCCAGAAGGTGGCGTACTTGTCCTTCTTATCCTGCTCGTCGGCGTTCGCCAGTTCTTCCAGCATGCCCAGTACGCGCTTGGTGGAGCCCTCGCGGATGGCTTTGACGTCGCGCGACTCCTGCAGGATTTCACGCGACACGTTCAGCGGCAGGTCGGCCGAATCAATCACGCCTTTGACGAAGCGCAGGTAGGTCGGCATCAGCTGCTCGGCGTCGTCCATGATGAAGACGCGCTTGACGTACAGTTTGATGCCGGCGCGCTTGTTGCGGTCCCACAGGTCGAACGGGGCCTTGGCCGGGATGTACAGCAGCTGGGTGTATTCGCTGCGGCCTTCCACGCGGTTATGGGTGTGGGTCAGCGGCGCGCCGAAGTCGTGCGACACATGCTTGTAGAACTCATCGTACTGCTCCTGGGTGACCTCGTTCTTGTTACGGGCCCACAGGGCGCTGGCCTGGTTGATGGTGGCCGGCTCTTCCGAGCCTTCCTTTTTCATCTGGATCGGCAGCGAGATATGGTCGGAGTACTTGCGGATGATCGATTCGAGCTTCCAATCGTTCAGCAGCTCGTCCTCGCCTTCGCGCAGGTGCAGGATGATGTCGGTGCCGCGGCCTGGTTTGTCGATCTGCTCGATCGAGTAGTCGCCCTCGCCCGCCGATTCCCAGCGCACGCCTTCCGAAGCATCGAGGCCGGCGCGGCGCGATTCGACGGTGATCTTGTCGGCCACAATGAAGCCGGAGTAGAAGCCCACGCCGAACTGGCCGATCAGAGCCGCGTCCTTCTGCTGGTCGCCGGACAGCTTGCCGAAGAATTCCTTGGTGCCCGACTTAGCGATGGTGCCTAGGTGGGAAATCGCCTCGTCACGGCTCATGCCGATGCCGTTGTCGGAAATGGTGATGGTACGCGCTTCCTTGTCGAAGGCGACACGGATTTTCAGCTCATGGTCGTTGCCGTACAGGGCATCGTTGTTGATCGCTTCGAAACGCAGCTTATCGGCCGCATCGGAAGCGTTCGAGACCAGCTCGCGCAGGAAGATTTCCTTGTTCGAGTACAGGGAGTGGATCATCAGTTGCAGAAGCTGCTTGACTTCTGCCTGGAAGCCCATGGTTTGCTTGTTTTCAGCCATTTTTACCTCAATAGTCTTATGAGCGATGCATATAGGGCCGCCGCAGGACTATTTCAAGGCCCCCGGCGTTTCATAAATACAACCTTGTTGTGGACAACAACACAAGGTTCTCTTAGCATGGTAACAACAAAGCAGCGGAGAGAATGTGATCAACGAGGGCCTGCTCCACGCGACTCTGCCGAAGGACACTTCGGATGCGTCCATGGTGCGCTGGATGCGCATGGTATTAGCCGTTGCCTGCCTGTTTACCCTCGTGGTGGAACCCCGGGGCCGGGCCGACGTGCTGTCGCTGGGCGTCTTCCTGGCCTACCTGCTGCAAAGCTTCACCCTGCTTCTTCTGGCCAACCGCTCCATCCTGGTGCGCAGCAAGCTGGTCTACTGGCTCGATGTCGGCTGGTTCACCCTGATGGTGTACGTCACGGGCGGCGATTCCAGCTTCTATTTCCTGCTGTTTTTCTTTGCCATCCTGACCTCGGCCTTCAGCCACGGCTTCGAGGAAGGCGCCCGCATCACCATGGCCGCCTCGCTGGCGTTCACCCTCACCACCCTGTACACCCATAGCGAGACGGAAATGGCGCTGGTCATGCTGCGCTCCACCTTCCTGCTGGCCCTGGGCTATATGATCGCGCACTGGGGCGGCATGGCCATGATCCAGCGCCAGCGCATGGGACTGCTGCATGCGGTGAGCCAGATGTCCAACCCGCGCTTTGGCGTGGACCGCACTATCAGCTCGGTACTCGAACAGACGCGCCTGTTCTACCACGCCCACAGCTGCATCCTGTTAATGCACGATAACAGCGCCGCCAGCTGGACCCTGCGCGCCGCCAGCGGGGCGAATGCCGGCCGCCCCATCCACGCTAGCAACCTGGCCCCCGATGCGGCGGCACCGCTGCTGGTGTGCGGCGAAGACGCCATCCTGCTGATGCGCCAGCCGCGCGGCCCCTGGCTGCGCCGCGAGCTGCAGCTGAAAAGCTACGACGGCGAGCACCAGCGCTGGGTGGCGGCAGACGCCGAAGCCGGCGAAACCCTGGCCGAACTGCTTGACGCCTTTTCCCTGATCGCCGTGCCCCTGCCGCTGCGGCGCGGTTCGGGCCGCCTGATCGTGGTGTCGCAGCGCCACCATTTCAGCAAATCCGACGCCCTGTTCCTGCTGCAGATCGCGGCCCAGGCCTTCCCGGTGATCGAAAATATTGAATTGCTCGACCGGATGGCCTCGGAAGCGGTCCTGCGCGAGCGCGAGCGCATCGCCCGCGACTTGCACGACACCACGATTCAACCCTATATCGGCCTGCGCCACGGCGTGTCGGGTATCCGCCTGAAGGCCGACCCCGGCAACCCGCTGGTGCCAGACCTGGACAACCTGCTCGACGTCACATCACAAGTGGTACGCGACCTGCGCAACTATGCCAAAAGCCTGCGCGGTGGGCTGGAAATGAAAGAGCCGGAACTGCTGATCGCCCTGCGCCGCCAGGCGGCACAGGTGCGCCAGTTCTACGACGTGCACATCAATGTGGAAACAAAGGGAGAGCTGCATATGAGCGACCGCCTGGCCGCCGAAGTATTCCAGATTGTCAACGAAGGCATGAGCAATATCTGCAAGCACACCACGGCGCGCAACGGCTATATCGAACTGGCCTGCACCGCCGGCCAGCTGACCGTGCGCATCGAGAATGAATGTTCAGGCCAGCCGGTGCTAGACTTTACACCGAGCTCTATCGCAGAACGCGCCGCCGCCCTTGGCGGCGAGGCACGCGTGCAGCGCGGCCGCCAGAACAACACAGCAGTACAGATTGTGATTCCGGTGTGAGGTGAGTATGGGGCAGGCAGACAAGAGAATCCGCATCATGCTGGTCGATGACCACAAGACCCTGCTTTGGGGCCTTGGCAAGCTCATCGAAAGCGAAGCAAGCCATATGATCGTCGTGGGCACGGCGCGCGACTGCGACAGCGCCCTGGCGATGGTGTCCGAGGTGCTGCCGGACGTCATCCTGCTGGACATCGACCTGGGCGGCACCTGTTCGCTCGACATCATGCCGCGCCTGCTGGAAGGCTGTAATGGCGCACGCGTGCTGGTGCTGTCGGGCACGCGCGACCGGGAATTGCTGGACCGGGCCGTGATGATGGGCGCGCGCGGCGTGGTCAGCAAGGACGAGCCGGCCGACACCGTGCTCAAAGCCATCGAAAAAGTCCACGGCGGCGAGCTCTGGCTGGACGGCGTCATGCTCAGCCGGGTGTTCGAAGCCATGCGCAATCCCCAAGCGAACCGGCGGCAAGATCCCGAACTGGACAAGATTGCCCAGCTGACCGCCAAGGAAAGGCGTATTTGCAGCTTAATTGCAACAGGAGGTGGTGCGGTGAACAAGGCTTTGGCGCAACAGTTGTTTATTTCTGAGCACACTTTACGCAATCATTTGACCGCCATCTATCACAAACTGGGTGTGTCGAACCGCCTGGATCTCTACGTGTTTGCAACCAAGCACAGGCTCGATCAAGCCGACCTGTAGCATCCCCCCCGCCCCCTGCCCACTACCGGCAGGGGTGCCGAAAATCTTTCTCTCCATACATCAACGTTACATCCGGGACAAATGTCCCGATTCCTGCTGGAAAAAAAGGACATCTATCCCAGTCAGAAAAGGACAGATGTTTGATGGAAGTCAAAACGCAGAAGCCTAAAGTGAACTCATCAGCACGGCAGACATGTCGGCTGAGACTAGAACCAGGCAAGGCCAACACAACCATGTCCGGAGTACAGAATGCGTGATCGATACCTACCGCCAAGAATCGCCAGTTTCATCGCCGAGGAAGACGGCAGGGCCTTTTACGAATATGTGCTTGTAGCCTCACTGACAGTTGTCGTCGGCATCATTGTGCTTCTGGCGCTTGGAAAAGGCAGGTGACGCGGGCTTGTTCCGTGCAGCTGCAAACACTTTGGTGCAATTTTCTACTCAGTCCTGAAAGGAATCATCATGAAAGCCATCCAAAAATTCATCCGCGACGAACAAGGCGTAACCGCAATTGAATACGGCCTGATCGCTGCCCTGATCGCCGTGGTGATCATCGCCGCTGTCCGCATCGTCGGCACCCAGCTGCGTACCACCTTCACCACCATCGGCACTGCGCTGAGCACCGCCAACAGCTAATTGCCAGCCGGCGTCCGGCGAGGCAAGCCGCCTCCCCGGACGCGTTTTTTTTCTCTACGGAGGTCGATGATGAAAGACCGATTCCTACGCTTCCTCCGACACGAACGCGCCGTGACAGCCATCGAATATGCATTGCTCGGAGGCTTGATCGCAGTCGTGATCGTGATCGCCGTCGGCCTGGCCGGCGCCCAGCTCAAGACCTTGTTCGACACCATTTCAGCCCAAGTCTCACAGGCTTCATCATGAGCGCAGTCCTGACACCGTCCATTGCAAGCCGCGCCAATATGCCACGCGCCCTGCTTCGCGAGCACGGACTGCTGCTCACCATCGTCGCCATGGAACTGGCTGCCGCGCTGGCGCTGTGCGCCGCCCACCCCGAAAAATTCCGCGACGACCTGCAACTGGACACCTATCTCAGCACACTGATGCTGGGCCTGCTTTTCTCCCTGTGCGGCTACACCCTGCACGTGATGATTTTCACCCGCCCGGCACAGCTGGTGCAGTACCTGCGCCACAACCTGGGCGCCTTCCTGACGCGCGAACGCCTGATGTTCGCCGCCCCGGTGCTGGTCATGCTGCCAGTGTTTGCCGCCAGCTTTACCGTACTCAAAGCAGCCGTGCCCCTGGTGCAGCCCTATGCCTGGGATGCCCGCCTCGCCGCCGCCGATGCCTGGCTGCATGGCGGCGTGCAGCCTTGGGAATTGCTGCAGCCCGTGCTGGGCCACCCGATGCTGACGGCCCTGGTCAGCCTGAATTACCACCTGTGGTTCTTTATCTTGCTCGGCACCGTGTACTGGCTGGCCTTCAGCCTGGAACGCCGCCAGCTGCGCATGCAATTTCTCCTGAGCTTCGTACTGAGCTGGATCCTGCTGGGGAATGTGATGGCCATGCTCTTCTCCTCCGTGGGCCCTTGCTACTACAAGCACTTTGTGCCTGGCGCCGATCCTTTCTCCGGCCTGATGCAATACCTGCAGGGCGCCAATACGAATATTCCCCTGCTGGTGCTCGACGTGCAGAACAGCTTGTGGCACTCCTACTCGACCCATAGCGGCAGCAATGCCCTGAGCATTTCGGCCATGCCTAGCATGCACGTGGCCAGCTCCACGCTGCTGGCCCTGCTTGGCTGGCGCCTGAACCGCGCCGCCGGCATCGCCCTCACTGTCTTTGCCGTGCTGATCCAGTTGGGTTCGGTCCACCTGGGCTGGCACTACGCGCTCGATGGTTATGCCGGTGCGCTGGGCGCCTGGATCATCTGGACTTTTTGCGGCCGCCTGGTGCAAAGGAGCGCAGCATGAACATCGATGCCCGCGCCCTGCTGCCCATCGTGCTCTTCGCCTGCCTGCTGGCATGGGCGGTGGCCAGCGATGTGCGCAGCCGCCGCATCCCCAACCAGCTGGTGCTGGCCGGCATCGTGGCCGGCCTGGCGCTGCAAGCGACCGTGACACCGGGCGCAGGCCTGTTCAGCGAACCTTTCGGTGCGCTGGGCCTGCTGAAAGGCGCAGCCGGCATGGCGATCGGACTGCTGCTGCTCCTGCCCATGTATGCGCTTGGCGCAATGGGCGCCGGCGACGTCAAGCTGATGGCCATGATCGGCACCTTCCTCGGTCCGCTCGACACCGTGGGCGCCGGCCTTGCCAGCCTGCTGGCGGGCGGTGTGCTGTCGCTCAGTGTCGCGCTGGTGCAAGGCAACCTTGGCCGCGTGACCGGCAACGTGAAGACCATGATGCTTAGCAGTGTGCTGCGCGGCCTGTCCGGCGGCAGCGCCCGCGTCGACGCGCCGCAAGCGGCCACCGGCCAACTGCCTTACGCCGTGGCGATTGCCTGCGGCACCGTGGCCTACCTGTTGCTGACCCGTTACTTTGGCTGGAGCCTCTTATGAACGCAACCCCTATCCTGGCATCGCGCGCCGTAAACCTGCTGGCGACTGCCGCCCTGGCCAGCGTCTGGATCCTGTTCTCGATTGCCCATGCGCGCGCCTTCGCCACCACTGGCGACTGGACTTACCTGCTGTTCGTCGCATCGGAAACCCTGGTGGCGGCGTTGTTCGTACTGCGCTCCGAACCTGCTGCGGTATCGCATTCGCCACTGGACTGGGTGCTGGCCATCGCCTCCACCGGCGCGCCCTTCCTGTTCGCACCGAGCAGCGAAGGCCTGGTGCCGGCGGCGCGCTTGCTGATCGTGCTGGGCGTACTGCTGCAGATCGGCGGCCTGCTCTCGCTGAACCGCAGCTTCGGCCTGGTGGCCGCCAGGCGCCAGATCAAGACGAGCGGCCTGTACCGCTGGATTCGCCATCCCCTGTATGCCAGCTACCTGCTCAGCTACACAGGATATGTATTATCCAACAGCAGCGCCTCCAACGCCCTCACCTGCTTGTTGGCTGCCATGCTGCTAGTGGCCCGCCTGCTGCGCGAGGAACGCTTCCTGTCGCGCGATAGCGAATACCTGCTGTACATGCGCCATGTGAAGTATCGCGTCCTGCCATTGGTATTTTGAGAGGGGTCCGCCATGCCTGCCGACTTTGAAGAACCTAGCAAACGCGCCTGGGCCGACGACCCGCTGCGCGTGCCCGCTCCGCGTACCGTGGAGGAAACCGGCCTGCCTTTCCTGCTGCTGGTGGAATTGACCGCCAAGATCCTGTACCAGCGCGGCCAGATCAAGCTCAATGAGCTTTCCAGCCACATCAAGCTGCCGCTGTCGGTGCTGGATCCGGTGATCGCCTTCATGCGCACCGAAAAGCTGACCGAGATGGTACGCCGCGGCATGAGCAACACCGATGCCGACATCATGTACAACCTGACCGATACCGGCCGCGATCGCGCCGCCGAGTTCGTGCGCCGCGACGCCTATGCCGGCGCGGCGCCTGTCACTTTCGCCGACTATGCCGAACGGGTGCGCGCCCACAGCGTGGCGCAGATGCGCGTCAAGCGCGAACATATCCGTAAAGTTTTCGATGGCATCGTCGCGTCCCCTGCAGTGCTTGACCAGTTGGGCGCGGCCATGAATAGTGGCCGCGCCATCTTTGTCCATGGTCCGGCAGGCAGCGGGAAGACTTACCTGGCAGAACGCCTGAACGGCCTGCTGCAAGGACAGATCGCCGTGCCGCATGCCTTGCTGGTGGACGGCGATATCATTCCCGTCTTCGACCCGGTGGTGCATACCACCATCGAGGACACACCGCCACCCGGCATGCTGTTCGACCGCCGCACGCCGCGCGACCAGCGCTGGGTGCGCAGCGACCGCCCCGCCGTGATCACCGGCGGCGAACTGACGCTGGATGCGCTGGACCTGCGCTTCGACTCGACCACCCGCCTGTACCAGGCGCCACCGCACCTGAAGGCCAACGGCGGCATTTTCATCATCGACGACCTTGGCCGCCAGCGCTGCTCGCCGGTGGAGCTGATGAACCGCTGGATCGTGCCGATGGACCGCCAGGTCGACTACCTGTCGCTGCAAAACGGCTACAAGTTCCCAGTACCTTTCGACGTCGTCGTGATTTTCTCCTCCAACCTGCCGCCGGAATCCCTGGCCGATGGTTCCTTCCTGCGCCGCCTGGGCTACAAGATCCACGTCGGCCCGTTGCTGCCGGAGCAGTACGAAACCGTGTTCCGCCAGGTCTGCCAGCGCTACTCGGTGCCGTTCGAGGCCGAGACTTTCGCCTGGCTGATGCGCCAGCACCACACGCACGAAAAGCCATTCATGGCCTGCTATCCACGCGACCTGGTTTCGCAGCTGCGCGACCTCGCCGCATACGAAGGACGCCTGCCCACACTCGACGTCGCTTCGCTCGAGTGGGCCTGGAGTAACTATTTTTCAGCCGTCTAAGGCAAGGGGATAATCATGAGGAACACACGAGCAATGATCATGATGGTGGTAGCCATCGGGCTGGCCTTCGTGGCTGTTGTAGTGGCGGCGCGCTGGATCAATGCGCAGGCCACCACCAACACTGCCAAGGTGGCCGTGGCGCAGGTGGACATCAGCATGGGCGCGCGCATCACGCCGGACATGGTGCGCCTGGTCGACTGGCCAGCTTCCGTGCAGCCTCCAGGCGTGATCAAGGACGACAAGCTGCTCGAGTCGCGCGTTACCAAGAACAGCATCACGCGCGGCGAGCCTATCCTCGAATCCAAACTGGCCCCGCCGGGCACCCAGGGCGGCCTGTCGGCGGTGGTGGCTGAAGGCAAGCGCGCCATGACGGTACGTGTGAACGACGTGGTGGGCGTGGCCGGCTTTGCACTGCCGGGCAACTACGTCGACATCCTGGTCAACACCCAGGAAGAAGGCCAGCGCAGCCAGACCAAGGACCCCACCATCTCCAAGATCGTGCTCGAACGCATCCTGGTGCTGGCCGTGGCGCAGGAATCCGGACGCGACGATACCAAGCCAAAGGTGGTCAATGCCGTGACGCTGGAACTGACGCCGGAACAGGTTGAAAAACTGGACCTGGCGCGTAGCGTGGGCAGCCTGTCGCTGGTGCTGCGCAACCAGGTCGATCCGAATCCGGCGCTGACCGCCGGCGCCACCAAGACCACCCTGCTGGGCGCCCAGGCCCCGGCACCAAAGGCGGCCGCGCCAGCAGCACCCAAGCCAGCGCCAGTCCGCAAAGTGGCCGTCGTGCCGCCGCCGCCGGGCGTGAAAGTGGAAATGATCAAGGGTCTGGACCGCAGCAGCCAACAATTCTGATACGGAGCTACTCATGAAAAGAATAAGCACCGCAGTACCGAGCATCCTGGGCGCCCTGCTGGTCCTGCCCGCGCTCATGACGCCCGCCGCCGCGCAAGTAGCCGCCGAAGCCGTGGTGGTGGCACAGCAGCCCAAGATGAAAGCCAAGGGCGGCTTGCCTGGCAAGGCCGCACCAGCCGCCTCGATGAAAGAGTCGTCCGGCATCCCCGAAGGCGGCCGCACCGAAATGGCGCCGACCATGCAGCTGGCCGAGGGCAAGTCCAGCATCGTGCGCTTGCAGCACCCGGCAGCACGGGTGGCCGTGGGCGATGCGCGCATCGCAGACGTGATCCTGCTCAATCCGAAGGAAGTGTATATGCTGGGCCGCTCGGTCGGCACTACCAACCTGATCGTGTGGCAGAAGACCGGCGATACCGTGATTGCCGACCTGACCGTCAGCGCCGACACGGCTGCCCTGCAGGCCGGCGTCGACAAGCTGACCGGGGCAGCCGGTTCGGTCAAGGTGACCGCAGCCGCCGACTCCATCATCCTGAGCGGTGTGGTGCCTGACGTGGTCGTGTCCGAACACATCCTGCAAATGGCCAACGCCTACGTCAGCCGTCCACGCCCTCAAGCCGGCGGCGCCGGCGGCGCCAGCGGCGGCCAGCAACAGGGCGGCACCGGCGAAAGCGGCCTGTCCCTCAAAGTCATCAACATGATGACGGTGGCGGCGCCACAGCAGGTGATGCTGGAGGTGAAGGTGGCCGAAGTATCCAAGACCCTGGTCGACCAGCTGGGCGCCAGCATCGGCGTCAGCCACGCCATCGGCAACTGGACATATACCCTGCTGTCCAATCTCCTGAGCGGCAACTCGTCGCTGATCGATGCCTTCAACAAGCGCAACGGCAACTTCCTCACCATCGATGCGCAAAAACGCGACGGCCTGGTGAAGATGCTGGCCGAGCCTAACCTGATGGCCATCAGCGGCCAGGAAGCCAGCTTCCTCGCCGGCGGCAAGATCTTCATCCCGGTCTCGTCGACACCGGAAGGCGGCTTTACCCGCGTCACGCTGGAAGAGAAGGAATTCGGCGTCGCCGTGCGCTTCACCCCGACCGTGCTGGCCGATGGCCGCATCAACCTGAAGGTGGCCCCTGAGGTGTCGGAACTGAACAAGGAAGGCGTGGGCATCTCCGCCGGAGGCATCACCGGCACCGCCATCCTGCCTTCGTTCACCACCCGCCGCGCTGCAACCACGGTGCAACTGTTCGACGGCCAGAGCTTCGCCATCGGTGGTCTGATCAAGAACAACACCACCACCAATATCAAAGCCGTACCGGGCCTGGGAGAAATTCCTGTGCTGGGCGCCCTGTTCCGCTCCAACGACTTCCAGACTGACCGCACGGAGCTGGTGTTCGTGATCACGCCGCGCCTGGTCAAGCCACTGCCGCCTGATTTCGCCGACAACCTGCCGACTTCGAACGTCAGCGACCCAGCCCGCGCCTCGCGCATCTTCATGGGCCGGATGGAAGGCAAGCCGCCGCGCGAGCAGCAGCAAGAACAACAAAAGCAGCCTGGCCAGCCGGCCGGCGGTTTTGACCTGAACTAGGAGGCCATCATGAAACGTTCCCTGTTGCGCACCGCCGGCATTGCTGCCCTGCCCCTCAGCCTGGCCGCCTGCCTTGCTCCCGCACCATATGTTGACCGCGACCTGGGCAAGACCGCGACCGATATGCGTCATGCGCAGTACATCAACCCCGGCGCCGACCGCAATATGACGGTGCCGGCCGGGATGGACGCAACGGCCGCCAAGTCGGGCTATGACCAGTACCAGAAATCGTTCAAGGCGCAGGAGAAGAACAGCAACACCTTCACGATCGGCATTGGCAAATAGGAGATAGCCATGGTCCAGCGCCTACCCAAGCATCACCAGCAGCGCGGCGCAGTCGCCGTGATGACTGGTTTGCTGCTCATGCTCGTACTGATCCCGGTCAGCGGCCTGGTGCTGGACCTCGGTCACCTGTACATCGTCAAGACCGAACTGCAGAACATGGCCGACGCGGCAGCCCTGGCTGGCGGCAAGGACCTGGACAACTCGGATACGGGCCTGAACAAGGCAGTGGCGTCCGGCATCGCCATCGCCCTGAAGAACCGTTACGACTTCGGCTCCACCCTGACGCTGAACGCCGCCAACTTCCGCTTCGCCACCACCCCGGACGGCCCCTGGTACACTCTGGCGCAAAGCCTGGGCAACGCCACCGGCCGCACCTTCATCGAAGTGGACACCCGGGTCAACGGCTATACCGGCACCGCCCAATCGATCAACACCTGGCTGATGCGCGTGGCCGGCAAAACCAGCACCTCGACCTACAGCCGCGCTGTCGCCGGCCGCTTCGTCAACACCGTGACGCCGGTCGGCATCTGCGCCATCGATCCAACGCGCCGCACCGCCAACTATGACTACGGCAGCGGCTTGACCGAGATCGTCGAATACGGCTTCCGCCGCGGCATGTCGTACAACGTGTTCGAGCTTGGCTCGCTGGGCGGCGCCAGTTCCGATCCGTACCAGATCAACCCGGTCAATTCCCCGCCCAATGCCTGCGTGTCGTCCAATTCGTCGACCAATGTGGTGGAACCCTTCATCTGCGTCGGCAACAGCGCCGTGGTGCCCACCGGCGTCGGCCAGGTGTACACCAATACCGGTGTCTCAGCGACCCTTGAAAAAGCGTTCAACTCACGCTTTAACGACTATTCCGGCGGTTCCAAATGTGATCCGGCCACCGCGCCACCAGATATCAATGTCAAGGAATACATCCCCGGCACCGGCAATGCGCCGGCCGGCTGGCAAGATGCAGGCAGCACCAACCTGCCTAGCCAGCAGTCTGTCACCACCGCAGGCAGCCCGGAACTGCCCAAATATTCTCTACCCTTTGAAACCACCACCAACATCTGGCCCAGCACACCCAGCACGCGTGTCCCCACGCAAGCGACGTATGCTGAGCACGGCGTGTTGTGGTCGTACACGCCCGCGGTTCAGGCCAACGGCGCCACCGCGATTACCCCGGCCGAGGCAAATGGCACCAGCGCAACAAGCAAGATGTATGGCTCGGGCGCCACGACCAACTATATCGATCCGACCACTTACCCCACTTCTGTCGGCGCCGGTTTCACTTCGCAATACGCGGCTCCCTATAACCAGGCCAGCGGGGCTACCTTCCTGGCGCCGGCCGGCCGCAGCGGCGTCGAGAACCGCCGCATCCTGAACATCGTGCTGATCGATTGCCGCACGGCGCCGGTTGGCAGCGCTTCCTGCGGCGTGATGAACGTGGTCGGCATCGGCAAATTCTTCATGCAGAAGAAGGCCGACCTCGGCGGCTCGCCGAAGAAGCTGAATGTGGAATTCACCGGGCTGGTGGAACCGGTGCCCTCGTCCGAAGTCAAACTGTACAAGTGAACGCCATGCGTACCTGCTCATCCTCCAAGCAATCCGGCGCCGCCCTGGTCGAATTCGGCCTGGTGGTATCGATCCTGTTCCTGCTGCTGGCGGGCACCTACGAGTTTGGCCGCGCCTTCGCTTACTACGACGCCTTGAGCAAAGGCACGCGCGACGCCGCGCGCTACATGAGCGTGGCTAAGAAAGCCACCATCAATTCGAGCTCGGTCAGCAACGCCAAGGACATCGTTAAAAACGCCGCCGATAACGCCAAGGTACCCGGTTTCGCCCGCAGCAACGTGGTCGTAACCTGCCTGGACGCCTCGTACAACGACAGCACCTGCGTCGACGGCAACGCCCCCGGCGGCATCCGAGTGGAGATCACCGGATATGCCATCAACATCGGCCAGACCATTCCGCTGATCGGCAGCTCGGTGCGCAACATCAACCTGACCCCGCGCACCACCATGCGCTACATGCTGTGAGGCCGCCATGCGCACCCTGGCCTATCACCCCAGCCTGAAACGCCAACGCGGCGCCGCGATCGTGGAGTTCGCCCTGATCTGCGCCATCTTTTTTGCCTTGATCATCGCGACAATCGAATTCGGCCGCATGCTGTACGTTTACAACAGCATGCAGGAAATCAGCCGCCGCGGCGCGCGCGAAGCGGCGGTACGCTGGATCAGCGACAGCGCCGCCATCAAGAGCTTCGCCCTGTTTGGCGCCAGCACCCTGCCGGGCAGCCCGGAAGTCACCAGTTCCAATATCACCATTCGCTACCTGCGTTCGGATGCCAGCACCGAAGTGCTTACCCCACCGCTCGACGCGGGCGACAACCTGGCCGCCTGCAACGACGTGACGCGCACCGCCGAATGCATCATGTACGTGGAAGTCTCGGTACGCAATGTGACGTTCCGGCCGCTGATTTTCAACCCGGCCAATGTCACCACCTCGCGGCCCAACGTCTCGCTGCCGCAAGCCACCACCGTCGTCTATGCCGAAAGCCTCGGCTTTACTAACTGAGCGATGCCATGAAGATCACAGCCATCTCCAGCAACGACAAGCAACTGTTCGAAATCGCCCGCGTCCTGCGCGAACGCAGCCTGGCAGACCAGGTTGACGTACTGCCTGGCCTTGTCGACAAGCTGCCACGCTTTGAAGCTGGCGCACCGGACCTGCTGCTGGTGGCCCAGCCCCTGCTCAATGGCGAAGACCTGGAACGGCTGGAAACGCTCAGCGTGCAACACCCCGACATGGCCATCATCGTCGCCTGCGGCCAACAGACTCCCGACTTCCTGCTGCAAGCCATGCGCGCCGGCGTGCGCGAAGTGATGCCAATGCCGATCGACCCGGGCGCGCTGCAATCGGCGGTGCGCCGCATCGACGAAAAGCGCAATTTCAACACCCGCTCGCTGGGCAAGGTGCTGGCCTTCATCTCCTGCAAGGGCGGCAGCGGCGCCACCTTCCTGGCCGCCAACCTCGGTTACGCGCTGGCCGCTGCGGAAGGCAAGAAAGTTGCGCTATTCGACTTCAACCTGCAATTCGGCGATGCTTCGCTGTTCGTTTCCGACCAGCGCCCGGCCGCCAGCGTGGCCAGCGTGGCCCAGCAAATGCATCGCCTTGACCACTCGCTGCTCATTTCCAGCATGGTGCAGGTGACCCAGAATTTCCACGTGCTGGCCGCACCGGAAGACCCGACCCAGGCCAACGACGTGCACCCTGAGCACGTCGATGCCCTGCTGCGCCTGGCGCGCCAGCACTACGACTTCGTCATCCTCGACATTGGCCGCAGCCTCGACGCAGTTTCGGTGCGCGCACTGGACCAGGCCGACATGATCTTCCCTATCCTGCAGGCCACACTGCCGTATATCCGCGACGGCAAGCGGCTGCTGCAAGTATTCCGTTCGCTCGACTATCGGAAGGACAAAATCCACCTGATCGTCAACCGCCACACGAATAGCGGCGACATCCGCCTGCGCGACTGCGAACAAGCTTATGGCATGGAGATGTTCCGTACCATTCCGAACCACTATGAAGCAGCTGCCGCCTCGGTCAACCAGGGTGTGCCGATCTTGCAGCTGCAGCGCGCCAGCCCGGTTTCCAAGGCTTTGCAGGACCTGGCGCGTACCTTGGCCGGCGAAAGCGGTACCGATTCGCGCGGCTGGTTGTCCCGCATTCTTCAGCGCGCGTAACTGTGCCAACTTGACTAGCCCATGGAGCCGATCATGCAGATCCCCGCCCAGACCCTCCGCAACCGCCTTGGCGCCACCGCGCCGCTCAATGGCAACGTGTCCGCCCTGCGCGGCTCCGAGGCTATCGACAACCGCGCCTACCAGCAGCTCAAGCACCGCATCCACCAAACCCTGCTCGACCGGGTTGACCTGGAAGGCATGCAGCGCCTGACCCAGGACCAGATCCGCGACGAGCTGAAAGTGCTGGTCGAACGCCTGCTCGAAGAGAACATGGTCGTCATCAACGACAGCGAGCGGCGCAACCTGACCCGCGACATCCAGTACGAGGTGCTGGGCTTCGGGCCGCTGGAACCGCTGCTGGCCGACCCGAACGTGTCGGACATCCTGGTCAACGGCGCGCGCCAGGTGTACGTCGAACGCAAGGGCTGCCTGGAATTGACGACGGTGACCTTCAATGACGACGCCCACCTGATGAAAATCATCGACAAGATCGTGTCGCGCGTGGGCCGCCGCATCGACGAGTCGAGCCCCATGGTCGACGCCCGCCTGCCGGACGGCTCACGCGTCAACGCCATCATCCCGCCGCTGGCAATTGACGGTCCCGTGCTCTCGATCCGCCGCTTCTCGGCCGACCCACTGGGCCTGTCGGAGCTGATCAGCTTCAATTCCATGACCGAAGCCATGGCCAGCATCCTGCAGGCGCTGGGCAAGAGCAAGGTCAATATCCTGATCTCCGGCGGTACCGGTTCCGGCAAGACCACCATGCTGAACGCCATCTCCGGCTACATCAGCCACAGCGAGCGCATCGTCACCATCGAAGACGCGGCGGAACTGCAGCTGCAGCAGCCCCACATCGTGCGCCTGGAAACCCGTCCGGCCAATATCGAAAACAAGGGCGAGGTGACGCAGCGTGCACTGGTGCGCAACGCCCTGCGCATGCGTCCCGACCGCATCATCCTCGGCGAGGTGCGCGGCGCCGAAGCGCTCGACATGCTGCAGGCCATGAACACCGGCCACGAAGGATCGATGGCCACTATCCACGCCAACACTCCGCGCGACGCCCTGACCCGCCTGGAAAACATGATCAGCATGGGCGCCGCCGGTCTGCCGGTGAAAGCCATGCGCCAGCAAATCAGCTCCGCCATCGGCGTGGTGGTGCAGGTGGCGCGCCTGACCGACGGCAAGCGCAAGCTGATGTCGATCCAGGAGATCACCGGCATGGAAGGCGAAATGATCACCATGCAGGAAATCTTCTGCTTCAAGCAAACCGGTGTTGGCACCGACGGTTCGGTACAGGGCTACTTCAGCGCCACGGGCGTGCGGCCACGCTTCGGCGAGCGCCTGCGCACCTTCGGCGTCACCCTGGCCGACAATATCTTCGACCCTTCCGTGCAAAAGAGGACGTAAGCCATGGACTACCTCTACTACGCTACCGGCATCCTGGTGTTCCTGGCCGTGGTGCTGCTGATCGAAGGCATGTACCTGACCTGGAATTCCGCCAAGGGGCCGGAGGCGGAACGGGTGGCGCGCCGGCTGCGCATGATGTCGGCCGGCGGCCATGCCGGTGGCGAAAGCCACTCGATGATCAAGCAGCGCATGCTGAGCGAGACGCCGCTGTTCCAGAGGCTGCTCTTGCAGATGCCGCGCGTCAGCCAGATCGACCGCCTCCTGGAGCAGTCCGGCATGACCTGGACCGTGTCGGATCTGGTGGTGCTGTCGCTGATCAGCCCCGTGCTGGTGGGCGGCCTGACCCTGTTCATGCGGCTCCCCTTGTTCATCGTGCTGCCCTTGATGCTCGGTTCCATCGCCCTGCCTTTGCTGGTGGTGCTGCGCGCCAAGGGCAAGCGCCTGACCAAGGTGGACATGCAACTGCCGGACGCGCTGGACCTGATCGGCCGCGCCCTGCGCGCCGGCCACGCCTTCCCTACTGCGATGAAGATGGTGGGCGACGAAATGAATGCGCCGATCGCCGACGAATTCAAAGCCACCTTCGACGAAGTCAATTTCGGCATCTCGATGAACGATGCGCTGATGAACCTTGCCACGCGCGTGCCCAGCACCGACTTGCGCTACTTCGTGATCGCGGTGCTGATCCAGCGCGAGACCGGGGGCAATCTGGCCGAACTGCTGGACAACATCAGCAAGATCATTCGCGAACGCCTGAAGCTACTGGGGCAGATCCGCGTGCTGTCGGCCGAAGGCAAGATGTCGGCCTGGGTGCTGGGGCTGCTGCCATTCGTCACCGCGCTGATGATCCAGCTGACTAACCCCGAGTTCCTGGCCGTCCTGTACACCGACCCTGCCGGCCGCAAGATGATCGGCATGGCGCTGGTCATGATGTTCCTGGGCGTGCTGGCGATGCGCAAGATTATCCGGATTCGCGTTTAGCGGGAGACTGACATGAGCGTCCTTCAAATGGCATTCCTGGCCCTGGTGTTCCTGGCCGTATTCGGGGCAGCCTATGTGATCATGCTGCGCTTTGCCGGCAATCCGGTGCAAGGCCGCCTGCAGCAGGTGACCGATCTTCCAAGCAGCCCTCGCCGGCGTGAGCGCATCAGTCCCAACCTGCTGTCGCGTATCTCGGCCTGGCTGGCGCCAGTGGCCAAGCTGTCCGGCGCCGAAGAAGAGGAATGGGAACAATCGGCGCTGCGCACGCGCTTCATGAATGCCGGCATGCGCCATGCGTCGATGGGCGTTCTGTACTTCGCCGCCAAGACGTCACTGGCGATCATCCTTCCGCTGCTGACCTATGTGGGCATGGTGCTGGCAAATTCCCACCTGACCGGCAATAGCCTGATGTTCTGGCTGCTGCTCGCCGCAGCGGTGGGCTACTACCTGCCGAACTATGCGCTGCGCTATGCGGTCAATCACCGCCAACGCGAGATTTTCGAATCCTTCCCCGATGCGCTGGACTTGATGACGGTGTGCGTTGAGGCCGGCCTGGCCATGGACGCCGCGCTGCTGCGCGTGGCCGACGAAATCGGCATCAAGAGTCCCGTGCTGGCCGATGAATTGAACCTCGTCACGCTGGAACTGCGCGCCGGCCTGTCCAAGGAGCGTGCCTTGCGCAACCTGGCGCTGCGCACCGGGGTGGAGGATGTCGATGCCCTGGTGGCCATGCTGATCCAGGCGGAGAGATTCGGTACCAGCATTGCCGATTCGCTGCGCGTGCAGTCGGACCAGTTGCGTACCCGCCGCCGCCAGCGTGCCGAAGAAGCTGCTGCAAAGATTTCCCTGAAGCTGCTGTTCCCGTTGATCTTCTTCATCTTCCCGTCACTGCTGGTGGTGTTGATGGGGCCTGCATTTATCTCGATTTACCGCGTGCTGCTGCCAACCATGAACGGCGACGCCGGTTAGAAAGGAACTGCCATGATCAAGCTTAAGCCAATCGCCTTGGCCGCCATGGGTTGCGGCCTTCTCTCGGCATGCAGCGCTCCTCCGCCATCGCGTCCGCTGGCAATTCAGCCCGTGGTACGCGGCGATATGCCTGGCAACCAGGCTGCCAGCTGGAACAGGCTGGCGCGCTTCCACCACGAGCGCGGGCAACTGTCCCTGGCGCTCGGCGCTTACGCGCAGTCGCTGGCGCTCGACGCCAACCAGCTCGAAGCGCGCAATGCGGTTGCCGTGATCGAGGCGCAGCGTGGCGACCTGGAGACTGCGCGCACAGCCTTGGTGGCGCTGGTGAATGACTATCCCGGCGAGGCGCAACCTCATACCAATCTTGGCTATGTGCTGTACCTGATGGGCGACAACGCCGGTGCATCGCAAACGCTGCGCCGTGCCATGGCGCTTGGTGCTGGACCGAAGGCTTTCCAGAACCTGCAACTGGCCGAAGCTGCCATGGGCAAAAAGCCTGGCGCCGACGATGCCCAGCTAGCCGCCACGCAGTCCGCACCGCAGGCACCCGCAGCACCTGTCACGGCCCCTGCAGCTGCCCCAGTTGCTGCCCCGGTTGCGGCTCCTGTCGCTGCAGCTGCCGCGCCTTCCGTAGTACCGCGCCCAGCTCCCGCCCCTGCGGCCACTCCGTCAACGGCCGCATCCGCAGCCTCGGCACCCGCCGCCGCCCCGGTCGTCACTGCCGTAACAGCCCCGGTTCCAACCCCTGCCCCTGTCATGCCGGTCCCTCCTGTACGCAATATGGCAGCGCCGCTCGCAGCCGCACCGCTGGCCGCCGCCAAACCTGCGTTGGCCAACACCCTGCCCGACACGCCAAACGTCTCGCGCAGCACGCCACAGCAACTCACCCTGTTGCCCTCCTCGAGCGAGATCGCCAACCACATGGAGCTGGTCAAGCTGTCTGCCAATGTCTACGAGCTGAAAGCCGTCGTCGCAGCAGACCCTGTCGCTGCCGTCGCGCCGAAACCCGCCGCACAAGCCGTGCCAAAAGCCGAAAAACTGCGCATGGTTCGCCTGGAGGTCTCGAACGGCAACGGCGTCACCGGCATGGCGCGCCGCTTCCGCAGCCTGCTCGGCCAAATGGGCATCCCGGTCGAGCGCCTGAGCAATGACAAGCCATACAAACAGGTCGCCACCACGATCCAGTACAGCCCAGGCTTTGAAAAGCAAGCGGCCAGCCTGCAGAAAGCCCTGCAAGGCAAAGCCCAACTAAGCAGCAAACAGCTGGCCGCCAGCGACGTCCGACTGGTGCTGGGCAAAGACGCCCGCGTAAGCCTGACTGCCGCCACCGAGGCAGCCGGTCTCTCCCTGGTCGCCATGCAAGAGGACAGCAATCACTGAAGCCACTCGACGTACCCAATTCAAACACTAAGAAGGGGTTACACATGCTGAAGCAAACGAGGACGACAAAATTTACAAGCTTCCTTTCCGCCTGCCTTTTGGCAGGCTTTTTATCGGCCTGCGGCGGTGGCGGCACCGACGATGGTTGCCTCAACATCGACCCGACTCGATCCGGCAGCCTTCCGCACTGCGGCGGTAGCAGCACCAGCCCCGGATCTCCCACTTCCAGCGCGGGGACTGTGTCCGTTACGATGACCGACTCCTCCGGCGCAGCGTTCAGCGCGCTCACCCCGACTCAAGGCGCAAAGGTATCTGCAACGGTAAAAAACAGCTCGAACCAGATGGTTCCCAATGCGGTGGTCACCTTCACCAGCACTGACACCAGTGCGGTCTTTTCACCGGCGACCGGCACAGCGCTGACCGATTCCAGCGGCGTCGCGTCCGTCCAGCTCGCAGCGGGCACCAAGGCCGGCGCTTTCACACTCACCGCCGCAACATCTTTGGGGACCGCAGTCGTCAAAGGTTCGGCCAACTATACGGTGACCTTCCCTGCACTGTCGTTCAGTGACCTGACGATCAACCCGACTTCGCTGGCGGCTGGCGGGAATGCCAGCGTGACCATTTCCGTCCTGAGCGGAGGCACTGCTTATACCCAGCCGGTGTCGGTAGCCTTCACCTCGACTTGCGTCGCCGCCGGTAAAGCCACCATCGGTTCGCCTGTGTTGACACAAAACGGCGTCGCGGTCGCAAGCTATACCGACAAGGGTTGTGGAACGGACGACACGATTACGGCAACGGCGACTGTTCCAAACGCCACACTGACAAAAACCGGCGTCATTTCCGTATTGCCGGCATCGGCAGGCTCGATCAAGTTTGTCGGCGTCGATAGCAGCAATATCGCACTGAAGGGAACCGGCGGCGCCGGACGTCCGGAGTACGCGACTGTAAAATTCCAGGTTTTCGACATGAACGGCAGTCCGCTTGCTGGCCGGCAGGTGAGCTTCCTGTTTGCCGACACCAATACCACGACCGCAATCGGCGGCCTCTCGTTGAGCCCTGGCTCAGCCACCACAGCCGCAGACGGCAGCGTCACCACCGTGGTTGCCAATGGCACGATACCGACTTCAACCCGTGTGGTCGCCAAGGTCGTGAACAGCAATCCCGCATTGACCACGGTGTCAAGCGTGCTGGTGGTTTCGAGCGGCGTTCCTGACCAAGCGCATTTCTCGCTTTCCACCTCCATCTTCAATTGCGAAGGCTGGGACTACGACCAGTTGTGCAGCACAGTCAAAGTCACCGTCGGCGACCACTTCGGCAACCCTGTGCCTGACGGTACGGCAATCAACTTCTCCGCTGAGGGCGGCACCATCGGCGCTTCCTGCTTGACGGTCGGCGGCATATGCACCGTGCCCCTGTATTCGGCCGCACCGCGGCCAGCAACGGGGCGCGTCACTATTCTGGCCTACGCATTGGGTGAGGAAAACCTGATGGACAACAACGGCAACAATGTCTTTGATGCCGGCGACACCTTTACCGACAAGAGCCCCGACATCTTCCGCGACGATAATGAAAATCTGAGCTGGAACGCCGGCGAACCATGTGTCGGACCAAACTCCAACGGCAGTTGCACGACGCCGGGCGACGGTGCTTACAACGGCGTGCTGCGTACGCCGCAGCTGCCCAGCGCCCAGACACTGTATGTCTCCGCCCAACTGGTCCAGCAATTCTCAACCTCGAAGGCAAACATCCAGTTCACGACAGGGGCGCCAACATGTACCGCTGGAGCGATGGTTGACGTCGGCGTTAACGTCGCTGACCTGAAGGGCTTGATGATGCCAGCTGGGACAAGCATCACCTTCAGCGCGATGTTCGGCACCAGCGGCGGTACTGTCACGCCAAGTTCGAAAACCGTGGAAAACATCAGCCTGCGTGTCGGGGATCCATTGATTGTTCCCGACTATACCGTGACGATTGCTTGCCCGACCCCGGATGTACCGGGCAAATTCATCGTCAAGGTAACCTCCCCGAACGGCGTTGAAACAGAAAATTCGGTGCCGATCAACTAAGCTCCCAGCTCGCGCTGCAGGAACCGCCAGATTTCCGGCGCCTGCAGCGCAGCGATGTTCAAGCGCATGAACTGCGACGGCAGCTGGCTCGGCGAGAACAGGCTGCCGGGCGCCAGCAGCAAGCCCTGCCCCATGGCCTTTTCGGTCAGCACATTGGTATCCCTTCCCGCATCCACCCATACGAACATGCCCGCCGGCGGTGCACTGGCGATGCGCATGCCGGTCTTCTCCAGCTGGCGCACGGTGCGCGCACGCAGGCCATCCAGTCGCGTACGGATGCGTTCCGTATGCTTGCGGTAGCTCCCCTCCGACAGCACCTTGTGCACAACGCGCTCTCCGATATCGCTTGTAGTCAGGGTTTGCAGCATTTTGCGGTCAGCCAGGCGCAGTGCCATTTCTTCTGACGTGGCGATGAAGCCAACGCGCAGGTTGGCGGCCATGGTCTTGGAGAATCCCCCCAGGTAGATCACGCGCTTCAACTGGTCGAGCGCCGCCATGCGCGTGGCGGGCTGCACGCTGCTACCCGGGTGCAGGTCGCAGTAGATATCGTCTTCCACGATGGTGATGTTGTGCTCCTCCGCGATGCGCAGGATCTGGAAAGCCTTGGCGGCCGACAGCGAGGTTGAACTGGGGTTGTGCAGCACGGAGTTGATCACGTACAGCTTGGGCTTATGGATCGCAGCCAGTTCAGCCAAGCGCTCCAGGTCCGGCCCATCGGCCAGGCGCGGAATCCCGACCACGCGCGCGCCCAGCGCGGCGAAAGAACCAAACATCAGGAACCAGGCCGGGTCGTCCACGAACACCGTATCGCCAGGACGGGTGAATTCGCGCGCCACCATATCGATGGCCTGCGTGACGCCGGCGGTAGTGACGATCTGCTCCGGCGTCGCGCCAATTTCCAGCTCTGCCAGTTTGTGCTGCAGGTGCTGGCGTAGCGGCAGGTAGCCCTGCGGTACGCCGTAGTTCAAGAGGATGCTGCTGTGCTGGCGGCTGATTGCGCGCAGCGCATTGCCGATTGCGACGCCATCCAGCCAATCGGCCGGCAGCACGCCGGTGCCGGGCATGTGCTGGTGCGGCGCGTTGCGGAACATATTCCGCACCAGCCAGACTACGTCCAGGCCATGCGTTCCTTCGGGTTGCTCCAGCCCTGCTTCGCGCTGTGCGGCTTGCGGCGCCTGCAACGGCGCACGGTCGCGGATGAAGAAGCCGGCGCCGCGCCGCGATTCCAGGTAGCCGCGCGCCACCAGCTTGTCGTAGGCGCCGACCACGGTGAAGGGCGATACGCCGTGTGACGTAGCGAAATGGCGGATCGACGGCATGCGCGTGCCAGCCCGCAAGACGCGGTCGTCGATACGGGCAGCCACGCTGCGTACGATCTGGTCGCTGAGCGATTCCCCGCCTTCGCGGGACAAAAGGATTGTATTGGTCATATCACCATCACAGTGCGTGAAATTATCCGTGCAAGTGTATTGGTACTGTACTGGTTAATTATTCTACGATACACCCATCCCCTTCCAATTTCCAGTAAATAAAGGAGTCCTGCCATGAACCTGCTGCCATCCCGTGCCGAAATCGACGCCGCCGCCACCATCGTCTATGGCGCGATGCCCGCCACGCCGCAGTTTTCCTGGCCCTTGCTGAATGAGGCCCTGGGCACCGAGGCCTGGGTCAAGCACGAGAACCATACACCGATCGGCGCCTTCAAAGTGCGCGGAGGCCTGTACTACATGCACCAGTTGATGCAGCGCGAACCGGCCGTTTCCGGCGTGATTGCAGCGACGCGCGGCAACCACGGACAGGCCGTGGCTTTTGCGGCGCGACGCCACGGCGTGCGCGCCGTGATCGTCGTCCCCCATGCGAACAGCGTGGAAAAGAACGCCGCAGTGCGCGCCCTGGGCGGGGAATTGATCGAGTACGGCGACGATTTCCAGGCCAGCCACGATTATGCGCAGGCGCTGTCGCGCCGCGAAGGCCTGCATATGGTGCCGTCCTGTAATCCGGAAGCCGTCGCCGGCGTGGCGAGCTACTGGATGGAGTTATTCCATGCGCAGCCGGACCTCGATACCGTCTTTGTGCCGATTGGCCAGGGCTCCGGTTTCTGCGCGGCGGTTGCCGCGCGCGAGGCGCTGGGCCTGCGTACCCGGGTGATTGGCGTAGTTTCCGGCCACGCCACGGCTTACCTGGATTCCTACCGCAGCGGCGAGTTGCGCGAGGCGCCGTCCACCACCGAACTGGCGGACGGCATGGCTTGCCGCCGGCCGCATGCCGGTTCGCTGGAGGTGGTGCAGCGCTATGCGGACGATGTGGTGGCCGTCAGCGATGAGGAAGTGGCGCGCGCCATCCGCCTCTATTACCGCGCCACCCATAACCTGGCCGAAGGCGCCGGCGCGGCTGCGCTGGCGGCGGCCTTGCGCCTGAAGCACGATCCACGCGTGGCAGGATGCAAGGTCGGCTTGCCGCTGACCGGGGCAAACGTGGATGCGGAGAAGGTCATGCGCGTTTTATCAGAGGTGCTGCCATGACGCCCTATTCGCACGATGGGCCGGGATGGCCCGAGCACAGCGCTGCGCCGAGCAGCCCTGAGACGCAAGGCATGCTGCTCGGCTTTGCGGGCGTCGCGATTTTCAGCCTGACGCTGCCGTTCACGCGCCTGGCGGTGGCGGGACTTGATCCCGTCTTCGTGGCCATGGGCCGCGCCGTGGCGGCAGCTGTACTGGCGCTGTGCTGGCTGCGCTGGAAACGCGCGCCACTGCCGACACGCGCACAATTGCCAACGCTGCTCGCGGTGACCGTCGGCTGCGTCATCGGATTCCCTTTGCTGACGTCGATCGCCATGCGCACCTTGCCCGCCTCACACGGCGCGGTGCTGGTCGGCATCCTGCCGCTGGCGACGGCACTGTTCGCGGCGCTGCGCGGCCATGAACGTCCATCCGCCGGTTTCTGGGCCATCGCCGCGGCAGGCAGCGCCCTGGTGATCGGCTTCGCGCTGCGCCAGTCCGGCGGCGGCCTGCATGGCGCCGACCTGGCCATTTTCGCCGCCGTGGCCCTGGCCGCCATGGGTTACGCCGAGGGCGGCCGCCTGTCGCAAACCATGGGCGGCGAACAGGTGATCGGCTGGGCGCTGGTGCTGTCCCTGCCCCTTGCCGCGCCGGCGGCTGCCTGGCTGCTATGGCGCGACTGGGCGGGCATTGCAGCGGCGCCGGCCAGCGCCTGGCTGGGATTCAGCTACGTCTCCGTATTCTCCATGTTCATCGGCTTTTTCTTCTGGTACCGCGGCATGGCGCTGGGCGGCGTGGCGCGGGTCGGCCAAGTGCAATTGGCGCAGCCCGGATTATCGTTGGTGGGCGCGGCACTAGTCCTGAACGAAACTTTGCAAATTGAGCATATTCTGTTCACTTTTGCCGTAATCGCCGTCGTCGGCGCAGGAAAACGCATGAAAGTGGCCCGTTGACCGTGACGAATTCGGCAAGCCGCAGAGTACAATAGCGTTTTCACGGAACCTTATTCTTGGAAATCACATGTCTGTCTACGAAAAACTGAAGTCGCTCGATATCACCCTGACCGCGCCAGCTGCCCCGGTAGCCGCCTATGTCATGCATGTACAAACCGGCAACCAGGTCTTCCTGTCCGGCCACATCGCTAAGAAGGCCGACGGCACCCCTTGGGTAGGCCAGCTGGGTAAGAATATCTCGACCGAAGAGGGCAAACAGGCAGCACGCTCGATCGCCATCGCCATGATGGGCACCCTGCAGGAAGCCTGCGGCGGCGACCTGACCCGCGTCAAGCGCATCGTCAAGGTCATGAGCCTGGTGAACTCCACCCCTGACTACACCGAGCAGCATCTGGTGACCAACGGCTGCTCCGAGCTGCTGGGCGAAGTGTTCGGCGACGCCGGCAAGCACGCCCGCTCGGCCTTCGGCGTGGCCCAGATCCCGCTCGGCGCCTGCGTCGAAATCGAAATGATCGCAGAAATCGCTTAATTATCTAGAGTACTGAAAATGAAAATCGAGACCCCAAACCCATTGCAGTGGAACTTCTCCGAGCGCGCCAAAGGCATGCAGGCCTCCTTCATCCGTGAAATCCTGAAGGTCACCCAGCAGCCAGAGATCACCTCCTTCGCCGGCGGCCTGCCATCGCCAGCCACCTTCCCGGTGGAGATCATGCAGGCAGCCTTCGACAAGGTCCTGTCGACCAACGGCAAAGTGGCCCTGCAATACGGCCCGACCGACGGCTACATGCCGCTGCGCCAGTGGATCGCTGATTCGCTGTCCCAGAACGGCGCCAAGATCTCGCCGGAGCAAGTGCTGATGGTATCGGGCTCGCAGCAGGCGCTGGACCTGATCGGCAAAGTACTGATCGACGAAGGCAGCAAAGTGCTGGTCGAAACCCCATCCTACCTGGGCGCGCTGCAAGCGTTCTCCGTGTACCGTCCTGAATTCCACTCGGTGCCGTCCGACGAACATGGCCTGATCCCATCGTCGCTGGATTCGATCGCCGAAGGCGCGCGCCTGCTGTACGCGCTGCCTAACTTCCAGAACCCGACCGGCCGCTCGCTGTCAGTGGAGCGCCGCCAGCAACTGGTGGAAACCTGCGCCCGCCTGAACCTGCCGCTGATCGAAGACGATCCATACGGCGCCCTGTCTTACACCGGCCAGCCAAGCCCGAAGATGATCGCCATGAATCCGGAAGGCGTGATTTACATGGGTTCCTTCTCCAAAGTCCTGACCCCTGGCATCCGCCTGGGCTACGTTGTAGCTCCGCTGCCAATGGTGCGCCGCCTGGAACTGGCCAAGCAAGCCGCCGACCTGCACACCGCGCAACTGACCCAGATGGTCGTGCACGAAGTGGTGAAGGACGGCTTCCTGGACAAGCACATCCCGACTATCCGCGAACTGTACGGCAACCAGTGCAAGGCCATGCTGGACGCGATGGACGAGCACTTCCCGAAAGAAGCCACCTGGACCAAACCGGACGGCGGCATGTTCATCTGGGTCGAGCTGCCAAATCACATCAACGCAATGGAACTGCTGGACGAAGCAATCAAGAACAAGATCGCCTTCGTACCAGGCGCACCGTTCTACGCCAACGAGCCGGCCACCAACACCCTGCGCCTGTCCTTCGTGACCGTTCCGCCGGATCGCATCCGCGCCGGCATCGAGGTACTGGGCAAGCTGATCAAAGCCCGCATGTAATACGGCGCCGCGCAGGTTGAAAATCCTTTCGAGGTATCTCCTCGCGGCATGCCTGGCCGCCGGCAGCGCACATGCTGCCGGCAAGCCCCCTGTCGTCCTGGTGCATGGCTTCCTCGGCTTTGACCACACGACCTTAGGCGGCAGCTTCCGCTACTGGGGCGGATTTAACGATATCGCGCAGCACATTGCGAGCACCAGCGGCCGTGAAGTGTTCACCGCCGGCGTGGGGCCGGTCAGCTCCAACTATGACCGCGCCATCGAACTCTATTACCAGATCAAAGGCGGTTGCGTTGATTACGGCGCCGAGCACGCCGCACGCAATTCCGTAGCAAACGAAAAAGCCAAGCCGGAAGGCAAATGCTTTCCGGGCATGTACCCGCAATGGGATGCCGCGCACCCGATCCACCTGGTCGGCCATAGCCAGGGCGGACAAACCATCCGCACCCTGATCCAGCTGCTGGAAAAGCCTGGAGCTGACGATCCCCACTGCGTGCCGCAGGCAGATCTTCTCAAGGGCGGGCGCTGCGGCTGGGTCATCAGCGCAACATCAATCGCCACACCGCATAACGGCACCACGCTGCGCGACATCGTCGTCGACTGGCTGCCCAACGCGTCCACGCTGGCCGGCCTGGCGGCCCACGCGATGGGCACTGGCGGCTCAAGCGGCACTGGCTTCAAATTCCGGCTCGAGCAATATGGCATCGGCGCTGCCGCAACCGAATCGGTCAATGGCTTTTTCGATCGCACCCGCAACCATCCTTTCTGGAGCCTGGACAATCACGACTCCGCGCAATGGGACCTTTCACCCGACGGGGCAAAGGAATTGAACGGCTGGGTGAAGACTTCGCCCAACGTGTACTACTTTTCCGTTGGCGCCCAAGCCGCACGCAGCGAAATGAAGGTCTTCCTGCAAGGGACTGCGGGTGAGTGGATCGTGCCCTCCTTCGGCAAGCCGGGAATGGGATCGTTCCAGCAGGCCGCACCTGGCCGCGTGCCGACCGATGCGCGCTGGTTCGCCAATGACGGCGTGGTGAACACCATCAGCATGGCAGGGCCGGAAGGCAGCACGATCCAGCCCCTCATCGGCGAGCCGGTCAAAGGCATATGGAACCAGCTCGATGTCATGCAAGGCTTCGATCACTTCGGCGTGATCGGCTGGGACGCCAAGCCTTCCAAGGCGCTGAAAATGTACGACAGGCTGGTAGCAATCCTGGCAAAGCTGGACTAAGCGGGCCGCTTGGCTCGCGGTGCATTGCGATTGGCTCCGCAGGCACGGTTGTCCCTCAACCGTGCGCAATCTCCCCGTGGTGAAATGAAATCACACAATAACCACGGGAGACACCCGCATGAAAGTGCTATCGAAACTCACCCTTGCTGCATGCCTGGCCGTTTCATCCTCCACCTATGCCGCCAACAGCGATCCGGTCGTGCTGGTGCACGGCTTCCTCGGCTTCGGACCGGAAACATTTGCTGCGACCGGCTTCAAATATTGGGGCGGCTTCAACGACATCGCCGGACATATCCGCGCCACGCAGCGCCCTGTCTTCGTTGCGGGCGTTGGCCCGGTCAGTTCGAACTGGGACCGCGCGGTGGAACTGTATTACCAGATCAAGGGCGGCTGCGCCGACTATGGCGCGCGCCACACCGCGGACAATGCCGCCGCAGGGCATATCCAGAAACCGGCCGGCAAATGCTGGGCCACGGATCCGAACAACAATCCCAACAAATACCCGATCGCACTCTACCCGCAATGGGATGCGCAGCACCCCGTGCATTTCGTGTCACACAGCCAGGGCGGCCAAACCATCCGCACCCTGATCCAGTTGCTGGAAAACGGTGGACCGAACGGCGCCGGCAGCGAAGGCAGCGGCACCTTGTACGCCGGCGGCAAAGTGGGCTGGGTCAAGAGCGCGACCTCCATCTCGTCGCCGCACAATGGCACCACCCTGCGCGATGTGATCGTTGATTTCGTACCGAAGGTATCCGAGCTGGCGGGCAGCATCGTGCAGGTGGCGGGCCTTGGCGGCTCGGCAGGTTCGGGCTACAAGTTCCGCCTCGAACAGTATGGGCTGGCACAAGGGCCGGCGGAATCGATCGGCGATTTCATCGACCGCACGCGCGCCTCGCCGTTCTGGCAGTTGTCCAATCATGACGCCGCGCAGTGGGACCTCGCGCCCGATGGCGCTACCCAGTTGAACACCTGGGTGAAGACTTCGCCCAACGTTTATTACTTCTCCATCGGCTCGCGCGCAACGGAGCAAGGCCACTGGTGCTGCAACAACACCGACCGCGTGATCGCGCCTTTCCAGAGCAGCGATTACCAGTACGCGCGCAACGACATGATCTTCTTCCTGAAAAATACGGCCGGTGAATGGGTCGTGCCATCGATCCTGCAGCGCGGCATGGGTTCTTCGCGCGGCCCAGATTGGTATGTCAATGACGGCGTGGTAAATACCAACTCGATGCGGTGGCCATCCAGCCAGCCATCCCGCAATTTCGATGGTACCCCCGTCAAGGGAAGCTGGAACTATATCGGCTACTACGACCAGTATGACCACTTCGACGTGATCGGATGGGACTCGCCATCGTGGGTGGTCTATCCGATCTACGACAACCTGCTTAGCATTATTGGTGGGCTGTAACCGTGCGCGCGATAATCATCTTCGCAACGATCGGCGCGGCGGCGGTGCTATGGCAAGTTACTGCCGGCGCGCCGGCGCCAACGCCGGCGCGCACTGCCGCCTCGCCACACGCCACGCAAACGCAGCCAGCTGCCCGGCCGTCTGCCGCTGCGGCAATCGCCCCGTTCCATGCCGCACCGCCTTCACTGGCAAGCATCGAAGCTGCGGTGCGCGACGCGCGCAAGCATGGCAAGGGCGAACAGGAAGTCCATCGCCTGCGCAGCGCAAGCATGCCCGCCGCACAGGTGGAAGCACTGGCCCGGATGGAAGCTGCGGAGACAAGCTGGCGCCAGCGCGTGGAAGCCCTGCAGTCAGCATGTGCGGAGAACATAGGCTGCGACGACGCGCGCGCCAGTTTCACGCATGAGGAACTGGCACGCACAACCGCCTACGCACCGCCAACGCTCAGGCAGTAAATGTCAGGGAACCTGCGCCAGCATCCTGCCCGCATCCTCCGTCCCGACGTAGCGGGCGATCATGCGTTGCAGGGTGCCGTCGGCACGCATTTCCTTCAGCAAAGCGCCCCAGCGCCGCGACTCTTCGGCGCTGAAGTGCGCCTTCGACATCATCAGATTGGTGGACACGTTCGGCTTGGCGGCGCCCCAATCCTCAACGCGCACCGCGCCGGCCGCGACTTCGTCTTTCAGGTAGCTGCCATATACCAGCTTGGGCGCCACCAGTGCCTGGAAACGCCCCGCCTTGAACATCGCGTACATACGATCCGTATCGTCCACATCTTCGACACGGCCGATATTACGCAACTGCATAACGAAGTCTTCGTACGCCGGCCCGACAGCGTGGGCGCGCCCGTGTCCAAGCCGCAGGTTCGGGTCAGCGATGAATTCGGCCAGCGAATGCACGCCGAGGGTGGCGTCCTTGCGCAGCACCAGCATATTCTTCACCCACATATAGGGCTCGGCCCATGCGAACGACATGCGTTCAGGCGTGCCGACAGCGGAAAACGTCATATCCACGCCGCCCGTTTGCAGCGCCGGCCATATCGCGCGCCGCGGCATGAGTTTGTAGGCGAAAATGCAACCGCTGCGTTTGCGCAGTTCGTCGGCCAGGTCCTTATCCAGGCCTGCGCCCGCGCGATAGAAGTTACCGAATTCGTACAGACCCACCACGATAGGACGCGCCGGACATGCCGGCGCCGGCGGCTTCTGCGCCCAGGCAGGAAGACAAGGCACCACCAGCGCCAAGGCCATCAAGCACAATTTCCGCATACCGCCCTCCAGGTGTCGCAAATCGTTGCAATCGATTATGACACGCTGCTGACGACGGTCAAATAGCGTTAATTTTTGCTTAACTAAAGTGTCTCAATATACACAAAATGTCACATAGTTCCTTGGGCTGCCGGAAACTTTGTTCAACTTTCACGATTTCAACGTCTTTTTTAGGCAAAACCTTCCTTGAATTTTTACAATTCCACTTGGCAACACGGTATTATCAACGGCATATCCTACTCACCTCCAGTCAGCATGAATCAAGGCGGTACCAGCTTTACACCACGGCGTGACGCTGTGATATTGATTGTTGATGATGCGCCGGACAACCTCTCCGTCCTGCGTAAGTTGATGGTCGAGCAGGGCTACCAAACGTACGTCGCCAACTCCGGCGAACGCGCGCTCGAGATTGCGCGCCGCGTGCACCCGCACCTGATTCTGCTTGACGTGATCATGCCCGGCATGGATGGCTTTGAAACCTGCCGCCAGCTCAAATCCCACCCTGCCACGGAAGATATTCCGGTGCTGTTCATGAGCGCCCGCAACGAGCAGGAAGACGTGGTCACCGGCTTCGAACTGGGCGCCGTCGATTACATCGGCAAGCCGCTGCGCATGGCCGAAGTATGTGCGCGGGTTCGCACGCAGCTGCAGATCCGCTTCGCCACCGAAACGCAGCAGGAACAATCGGAACGCCTGCGCACCATCGTCAACAATATGGCCGAAGGCCTGCTGATTATTGAAGCCGATGGCCGCATCCAGTTCACCAATCCTGCCTGCGACCAGTATCTCGGATACATGTCGCACGAACTGGCGGGCAAATCGATTTCCGATCTGCTCAATCCCCTGGTGGCAGGCGAATATCTCGAATACTTTGCGCGCTACGCCGCCAATCCCGAAGCGGCGCACAGCCACGGCACGCGCGAAGTGATCATCCGCCACCGCACCGGCAAATCCGTTTGCATGGATTTAACGCTGACGCCGATGTTCCTGCGCCAGCCGCTGTTTATCGGCCTGCTGCACGACATCACGCACCACAAGCTGTCGGAAGACGCGCTGCAGCGCGCGGCGATGATCGACCCGCTGACGAAAATTGCGAACCGGCGCCATTTCGACTCCTTCCTGGAAAAGGAATGGCAGCGCGCGATGCGCACCGGCGCCCCTCTGTCGCTGGTGGTGCTGGACGTCGACCACTTCAAGCTGTTCAACGACACGCTGGGCCACGCCCAGGGCGACGTCTGCCTGCAGCAGGTAGCGCAGGCGATCAGCGCCCACGCGCTGCGCGTGACTGACCTCGCCGCCCGCTACGGCGGCGAAGAATTCGTGCTCTTGTTTGCCGAGACCGATGCCGACTCCGCCTACCAGATGGCCGAATCGATCCGCACCCACGTTGAATCGCTGCACATCCCGCACCCACGTTCCGCGACCTCGCCGCACATCACGGTAAGCATCGGCGTAGCGACGCTGTGCCCAACTCCGACGGACAATATCGAATCCCTATTCGTCGCAGCCGACCGCGCCATGTACGCAGCCAAAGAAGACGGCCGCAACCAGGTCCGCGCCACACGCCCCCCCACCACCGCCATCGAAGCCGCCCGCGCCGCCCTGGCCAAACGCTGATTTGAAAGTCGGGGTCAGGTCGAGCAAATGGACATTTCGCTGCGCGAAATGTCCATTTGCTCGACCTGACCCCGACTTTTTAATTTAAAGCCGTTCAGGGTAGCCGGTGATCTCGGCGATTTCGGCGTACATCGGTTGCAGGCGCTTGTACATCTTCAGGTAGACGCGGTGGTAAAGCTGGTCGTAGGTCTTGCGGTGCGCCGGGTCGGGCTGGAAGACGCGGCCTTTGCGGGTCATGGCGTTGATGGCAGCGTTGAAATCCTTGTGCAGGCCAAGGCCGGCGGCAATCGCAATCGCTGCGCCCAAGCCACTCGTCTCGTAGACGTGCGCGCGTGCGGCGGGCAGGCCGAAGATGTCGGCTGTCAGCTGCATGGCGGCGTCGCTTTGCGAGCCGCCGCCCGCTACGCGCAGTTCCGTGATTTTGGTGCCGCTGCGCTTCTCAATCTTTTCACGGCCTTCACGCAGGGCGTAGGCCAAGCCTTCCAGAATTGCCCGGTACATGTGGGCGCGCGTGTGCACGTCGCCGAAGCCGATCATGGCGCCCTTAGCTTCCGGGCCGGGGACCTTGATGCCGGGGCTCCAGTAAGGCTGCAACATCAGGCCCATCGAGCCTGGCGGCACTTCATTCACCAGCCGGTCGAACAAGGCTTCCGGGGCCATGCCCTGCTCCACCGCCGCCGATTGCTCTAGGTGGCCGAATTGTTCCTTGAACCAGTTCACCATCCAGTAGCCGCGGAAGATCTGCACTTCAGTGCTGTAGGCGCCCGGTATCGCGGCCGGGTATGGCGGGATGAACGGGGTGACTTCGACGTATTTGCTGGTGGTGGTGTTGATGGTGGCGGTGGTGCCGTAGCTCAGGCAGCCGATGTGCGGCTCAAGTCCGCCGGCGCCAATCACTTCGCAGGCTTTGTCGGCAGCGGCGGCGACCAAGGGTACGCCTTCCGGGATGCCGGTGGCGGCGGAGGCGGCGGCGTTGATGGCTCCGATCACGGTGCCCGGCTGCACCAGCTCGGGCAACTGGTCGGGACGCACGGCCAGCGCTTGCCATTTCCAGTCGCGCGCTCCGGCCCAGGCGTGGCGCTTGTAATCGAAAGGCATGTAGGCAACCTGCGAGCCGATGGAGTCGGCGAAACGGCCGCTCAGGCAGTAATTCAGGTAGCCCGAGAGCAGCAGGAATTTATGCGTGCGGTCCCACAAGCCCGGTTCATGGGCTTTGATCCAGTTCACTTCGGCCTCGCGGCGGAAATAGTCGATGGTGCCATCCACGCCTGCCAGCTTGAAGGCGGCTTTCCACAATGGGCCGATTGGCGGCACCTGTTCGGTGCGGCGCTGGTCGAGCCAGGTGATGGCGGCGCGCAGCGGCTTGCCTTCATCATCAACGGCGACCACCGTGCCGCGCTGCGTCGTGACGGCTACGCCTGCAACGGCGCTGCGCGGGATGTCGGTGACCGTCCACAGGCGCTGGCAGGCGGCGCAGACGGCATCCCAATAGCCTTCGGCCTTGTGCTCGGCCCAGCCAGGCTGCTCGGAGTAGTAGGCAGGCTGCAAATGCACCTGGGTCTTGGCAACCAGGTTGCCCTGCAGGTCGAACAGCAAGGCGCGCACGCTTTGCGTGCCATTGTCGATTGAGAGGAGGTATTTGCTCATGCGCGTGCTTTCCGCAGGCTGTAGTTTGATCGGCATAATGCCAGATATGCCGCTTCTTCGGCAGCCCAGCGTTGGTCGTCCCAGCCGAGTTCCGGCTGGCAGATAGCGCGCACGCGGCCCAGCACTGCCGTTGCGCCTTGCGCCAGCTGGATCCCCAGGCGGCTGCGGCGCAGCATCAGGTCTTCCAGGTGCTGTACGGATTCGTGGCGGGCGGCCCAGCGCAGTTGCGCCCACAGTGTTTCGGTGCCGGGGATCTCTTCGAGTTCGCCATCCTGCGCGGCGGCGGCCAGTGAGGCGGCCTGGGCGCCGTAGCGGCCCAGCAAACGCCGGGCAAGGCCGGGGGCAAGGCGCTGCTGGCGTGCAGCCGCCGGCGCCGGCGATGGTGCAAAGATGGGGCGCGGGCTGAGGTCCGCCTGCCAGTGCGGCAATTGCGCTGCGGCGTGGCGCAGCACGTCCAGCGCGATGGCGCGGAAGGTAGTGAGCTTGCCGCCGGTGACGGTCAGCAGGCCTTCCTGCTGCCACAACACGTGGTCGCGCGCTTCTTTCGATGGATCGGCCTTGCCTGTGTCGATCACCGGGCGCACTCCGGCGTAGGTGGCAAGGACATCGTCTTCACGCAGCGACAGCGTTGGGAACTGGTCGTGCAACGCTTCCATCAGGTAGTCCGTTTCTTCCTGCGTGATGGCGGCTTCCTGCTGCAGGTCTGCGCTGTGGTCGACGTCAGTGGTGCCGACGATGGTAACGCCCTCCCATGGGAAGGCAAACACCGGGCGGCCGTCGCGAGGGTGCATCAGGCTGATTGCCTGTGCCAGCGGCAGGCGCCAGGCGGGCATGACGAGGTGGCTGCCGCGCAAAGGCCGCAAGCGGGCGGCAGGCTTGTCGTGCAGGCGGTCGGCCCAGGCGCCGGTGGCGTTCACCACCAGCTTCGCTTTGACCCGGTACTCTTCGCCGCTGACGGAACAGCGCAGCAGCGCCCCATGCACCCGGCTGCCCTCGCCGTCCACGCGCAACAGCGATTGCACGGCGCAATAGTTAAGCGCGGCGCCGCCGTGCGATTGCGCCTCCTGCAGCACGCGCAGCACCAGGCGGGCGTCGTCGGTCTTGGCGTCCTGGTAGCAGATGCCGCCGTTCAGGCCTTCCGTGCGGATGTGGGGGGCCATGGCAAGGAATTCCTGCGCGCTGAAGTAGTGGCGCGCGTGCTGGCCGGCCATGCGGTCGTAGATTGCAAGGCCCAGGAGGAAGGCGCGCTTGCCGGGCTTGCGGCCTTCATAGTCGCCAAAGGCGAAGCTTTGCGGTTCAACCAGGCCGGGGGCGTCGCGCAGCAGCGCGTCGCGTTCGTGAACGGATTCGCGGGTCAGCGCGAACTGCCCTTCCTTCAGGTAGCGCAGGCCGCCGTGCACCAGTTTGGAGGAGCGGCTCGAAGTGCCCCATGCGAAGTCGCGCTGCTCGACCAGCAGTGCGCGCAGGCCGCGGCGCGAGGCTTCGAGCAGGATGCCGGCGCCGGTAATGCCGCCGCCGACCACCAGCAGGTCCCATTCTTGCGCCAGCAAGCCTGCCGCCAGCTGGCGGCCGCCAGGCGCCCAATGCGGCGCCGTTCCGACCGGGGCCGCCGTCATGCCGCCTGCGCTGCTGGCAGCAGCTTGCCGGGGTTCATGATGCCTTGCGGGTCGAAGTGGGAGAACAGCGCCTGCATGGCCGCCATGCCCGCCGCGCCTTTTTCTGCCGCCAGGTACGGCGCGTGGTCGCTGCCCACGCCGTGCTGGTGGCTGATAGTGCCGCCGTTGTCGACGATCGCCATGCTGACAGCGTGCTTGAGGGCACGCCAGCGTGCCATATCCGTTTCGTAATCGCCGCCCAGGCGGTAGACGAAGGTGGTGTACACACTGGCGCCTTGTGCGTACAGGTGCGACAAGTGGGTGTAGGTGTGCACCTTCTCTCCCATGCCGCCCAGCACCCCGGTGGCAGCCGCTTCGACGGCGTTCATCATCAACGCCACACGCGGCCAGTCGACCGCCGTTTCCACGGTGTCGATCACGTAGCCCTTTTGCCACGCGGCGTTACGCAGGTAGACGTTGCGGAAGCGGCCCTCCTTCCACTTGTCGCCCATGCGGCGGCCCACGTGAACGCCCTTGAAGCCGCGGCAGGTGGCGATCGCGCTGCGCAGTGCTGCGCGAGCCTGCACGCGTGGGCCGCTGGCGCCGATCATCAGCATGCACTTGCCTTCGCCGACACCGCGGAATTTCAGCCAGCCTTCCAGCAGGCCGATCAAGCGCTTGTGGCCGGCCAGCGCCAGCATGGTGACGGTTTCCAATGGATTCGACAACCGCAGCATCGACAGCCCGCCGCGCGCCTGCGCCAGCGCGCGCACGGCCGCTTCGGCGCGCTCCCAGTCCGGGAAAAATACGGCGTGGAAGGCTTCATATTCCGGCAACGGGCTGACACGCACCGTGGCTTCGGTCAGGATGCCCATGCGGCCTTCCGAACCAAGCACGATCTCACGCAGGTCGGTACCGGCGGCCGATGCCGGGAATGTCGGGATATCGAGCCGGCCTTGCGGCGTCTCGACCACGCCGCCCGCAAACATCTGTTCGATGCGGCCGTAGCGCAGCGATTGCTGGCCGGAGGACCGGGTGACCACCCAGCCACCCAGCGTGGAATATTCAAACGACTGCGGGAAATGGCCCAGCATATAGCCCTGGGCGCGCAGCTGCGCCTCGAGGTCCGGCCCCAGCACGCCCGCGCCGAAGGTGGCGAGCTGCGACTGCTTGTCCAGGTAATGCAGGCGCCCCATGCGCGTCATGTTCACGGCCAGCACAGGCTTGTCGCCGCCGGGAGCCGTCAGGTGGCCTGCCACGCTGGTGCCGCCGCCCTGCGGGATCAGGGACACGCCGTTGCGCTGGGCATAATCAATCAGCTCGCGCACCTGTTGCGCGCTTTCAGGGTATGCCACGCCATCCGGAGCTGTGCCAATGCGGCCATAGCGCAGCTTGAGCCAGTCCGGCAGGCTTTGGCCCAGCGCATTGCGCAGGCGGGTAGCCGGCGTAGCGTCGACCAGCGAGTGCCCCGGCAGGCGCGATGGCGCCAGCGAAGCGCACGCGGCCTCAAAGCTGGCATCCTCCACCGGCTTGCCCGGGCCAATGCGGCTGGCCAGGAAAGCCAGCGCATCGTCATGCAGCGGATACTCGAATGTCTCTTCGCCCCAACCGTTCCAACGTTTCATGTGCAATCCCTTGTTATACTTTACTCAAGAAAGCTTAACCCATCGCCTCCTGCCAGTATTGCTTTTTCATGCCAGACGAATTGCTCGATCATGCCAAATCCGCCCGTGTCGCGGGCTCCTACCTGCAACCCATGCTGGAGGCGGCGGCGGCGCGCGGGGTGACAGCGCAGGCGCTGGAGCAGGCGGCAGGCCTGCCGGCAGGTACGCTGGAACCACTGCCGGAAGCCCTGCCAGCGCTCACCTACGGCAAGCTACTGGACATCGCAGCCGACCTGGCCGATGACCCGCATTTCGGCCTGCACGTGGGCGAGCGCGTCAAACTGGGCACCTACACCGTGTATGGCCTGATCCTGCTTAGCTGCCGCGATTTTGGCCAGGCCTTCGAACAAACCATGCGTTACGAGCAATTGGCGCACGACCTGGGGCGCTCAACGCTCGAAATCCATGGTGCGCTGGCGGACTACACATGGCATTCCAACTATCCGCCGCGCTGCCGCCACCTCGTCGACAGTGTCTTCGCCGGAATCCGCGTGTTCGGCAACTGGCTGGCCGGCGCCACGCTGCCGCCGGCCGAACTGTCGCTGATGCACGACGGAGGCGACGCGGCCGGGCACGCCGAATACCTGCGCGTGTTCGGAGCACTGCCCCGCTTTCATGCGACAGCCAACGTGGCGCAGTTCGAGGCCGCACTGCTGGCATGGCCGGTGCCCAATGCGGACGTGAGCCTTTACCCTGTGCTGCAGCAGCATGCCGAGAACCTGCTGAAACAGCGCGCCCCTGCATCCGGCGCCAGCATCACGGCGCAGGTGCACGAATCCATCGTACGGCGGCTGGCGCAGGGCCAGGTGCGCGTTGCCAGCGTGGCCGAAGAACTCGGCCTGGCGCCACGCACCCTGCAGCGCAAGCTGGCCGATGCCGGCTCAAGCTTCCAGCAGGTGCTCGATGAAGCGCGCTTCGCGCTGGCACGCGACTACCTGCGCCAACCCAAGCTTTCGCTGGTCGATATTGCTTTCCTGCTTGGCTACCAGGAGCAAAGCGCCTTCACCCATGCCTTCCGCGAATGGTCGGGCATGAATCCGGGAGCGTGGCGCGCTGCCGGCCGCTAGATTTCCGTGCCGTGCACGCGGATGAAGGGGCCGATGCAGCTGCCCATATCGCGTTTCTGGCACATGAGGAACATATTGTTCGAGGGGTGGAAGACGATGAACGCCTGGATCACGTGGCCCACTTCGGTCACCTCGCCGGTGCAATCCTTCTTGCCATTGTCCTTCACGATCTTGTCGTGGGAGTGGTAGAAGCCATCGCCGTCCGGCTGGTCGTCGATATCGAATTCGGTTTCCGCTATTTCGGCGGCGCTGGTGATCAGGGCCGTGCCGTCGGCGCTGATGCGGTATAGCTCGTGACAGGAGCCATCCGGCAACTCAAAACGCCAGGTGCCGACGATGGGATGGTCGCTGCGCACGGGGGCGGCCAGCACGCTTTGGGCAGCCAGCAGGGCTGCGGCGAACAACAGGATTGGTTTCATGGCAGCCCCTTGGCGGAGTGATTAACTCCAGTATAGACCTGTTGGCCACCTTGCACTTTCCTGTTGCCGCGCCCTGTGGCGGCTACTTCTCCGCAGCCATTTTCAACTGGGCCAGGCCCTTTTCAAAGTCCTTGCCGATCATTTTGTCCATGCTGAAGAACACGCCCATCACCTTGGTGACGAACTGGCTGGGGCCAGTCATGGTCCAGGTCACCTGCGTGGAATCGCCCTGCCCTTGCAATGCGAATTCGGTGCGGTTGGAGGAAGCGAATGGCTTGATGAAGTCCAGTTTGATGTCGAGCTGCGTGGGCGCGCTCTCGAGGATTTCCATGCGCCCCTGCCCGACATCGTCATTGCCTTTCCAGGCGTAGACAGCGCCCTTGCCGCTCGCGCTGCCTTCGAAAGTGCGCTGCATGTTCGGGTCGAGCTTTTCCCATGGCGACCAGGCCGGCCATTGGTGGAAGTCATTCAGGTAGGCCATGATCTTTTCAGGCGGCGCCTTGATCGTGGCGCTGCGCTGCACCTTGAAGCTGTCCGGCTGCGTCAACGCCAGGCCAACAATCACTACGATGACCAGGATCAGGCCCATCGAAATCTTTTTCAACATGCTCGCCTCATGGAATATTGATGTGCCGGCAAGCCTATCACAGCTGGCGCGGCCGCAAAAGCAGCGGCAGCACGCTCGGCGTCATCGTGAAAGTGAACATCTCCTCGACAGGCGGCGCATCGGGCACAGTGTGGATGGTGAAGCTGCGCATCAGCATCGACATGACCATGCGGATTTCGCACATGGCAAGGTAACGTCCCGGGCAAAAACGCGGACCACCGCCGAAAGGGACCATCTTGCGGGCCGGATCATCCAGCTTCTGCTTCATGGTGGGATCAAGCCAGCGCTCGGGACGGAATTCCTCCCCGTCGTCCAGCGGCGTTTCGAGCGCAAAGGAATGGCGCAGCAGCATGAACACCACGACGCCGGCCGGCACTTGCACACCGTCCAGGGCGGCGTCGTTGACCGCTTCCGCCGCCATGAGAGGCGCGACGGGTTTGAGCCGCATGGCCTCCTGCACGCATGCCTCCAGATAGGGCATCTGGTCCAGCCCCGGAGCGGCATCCGCCTCCTGCGCAAGGCGGGCCGCTGCCCGGGGGTTTTGCGACAGCAGGTGAAGCAGCCAGGCGATAGTGTTGGCGGTCGTGTCTTCACCGGCAAACACCATGGTAAGGGAGTTGGCCTGCACCACACGGTCGTCGATGCCGGAATCGGGCAAGTCGCGCGCAACCAGCATGGCTTCCAGCAGATTGGTGGGTTTGTCGTACAGGATGGGATTGGCCGCCATGCGGGAGCGCGCATCAGCAATGAAGCCATCGACCGTGGTGCGAATGCGCAGGCCCGCCGCGTCGGTGGCACGGTCCGCGGGCAGCTTCACCGTGCGCCAGTAGGCAAGCGGCGCCACCACGCGGCGCGCCACCTGGCTGAAGACGAATTCGATATCCTGCTGCAGCGGATTGTCTTCATGCTCCAGCATGTTCTGGTCCTGGCCCATGGCCATGCCGATGGCGACATCAAGGGCAAAGGCTTTCAGGTCGCGCAGCAGGCGTTGCGGCTGCCCCGCTTCGGCAGCCGCCAGCCAGCGTTGGCGCAGGCGCTCGGTCATCGCCGTCAGGGTGGGATGGAAGCGGTTGATGACTTCCGGCGTCAGCGCATGCATCACCATTTTGCGCTGGCGGCGCCACTCCTCGCCTTCGGCAGAGAACACGCCGCCCGTTGCCGCCTCCTCCAGGATGCTCGCAATGCGCCGGGTGCGCCGCCACCGGTCCGGGCGGTCATGCAGGATCTGCGCGATGTCGGCGCGCCGGCTGGTGACGATGAAGCGCCGGTCCAGCATGTGGAAGCGGTAAGCCGGCCCATATTCCCGCGCCCACTGCTCCAGCGTCTGGTGGAAATGCACCGCGTCGAGTCCAATATTCCCAAGCAGCGGCAAGCCGCTTGGGCCAGGCAGGCGTTCCATGTGCACCTCCGTCAGAAACCGCATTCCTTCAGATAATCGATAAACAGCCGCAAGCGGGCCGGCGTGAACTGGCGCGACGGGCGCACCGCGAACAAGCCAAAAGGCTCGGGACTGGCATCGGCCAGCAACTGCACCAGCCGCCCATCCGCCAGCGCCGGCTCCAGCACGAATTCGGGCAACAGCACAATGCCCATGCCCTGGATCGCGCATTCAGCCAGCGCTTCGGCATTATTGGCGGCCAGGGGAACTTTCAAATCCAACTGTTCGCCGGGGTCGCCGATCAAGCGCGCCCATTCCTCGCGTACGCTGAGCAGACTGTAATTTAACACCGAGTGGCCGCGCAGCGCCGCCAAAGTTTTCGGCTTGCCGGCGCGCCGCAGGTAGGACGGCGCGGCAGCGAATACCCTGCCCACCGTACCAATACGGGTCGCCACCAGCGACGAATCGCGCAGGAAGCCGATCCGCAGCGCCACGTCGATCGCTTCCGCATGCAGGTCGGTTGTGCGGTCTTCCAGCAGCAGCTGCACTTTCAGCTCCGGATGGCGCTTCATGAAAGGCGGCAGCACCGGCGCCACCTTCTGGATACCGAAACTGAGCGGGGCCGCGACACGCAGCGTGCCGCTGGCCGTGTCCTGCCCCTGGCGCACACGCTCCTGCGCTTCGTCCAGCAGCTGGAAAACAGCCTGCGCATCGGCGTAGAAGGCGCGCCCGGCATCGGTGATGTCGTTGCGCCGCGTGGTGCGGGTAATCAGCTGGCTGCCCAGCGCCGATTCCAGGGTGGCGATGCGGCGGCTGATGGCGGCGGTACTGACTTCCAGCTGCTCCGCCGCGCGCACAAAGCTGCCGCTCTCCACCACCGTGATAAAGGCGCGCAGGTCGGACAGGTCATATTGTTCCATTTTGCGTAAATATCATTTGCGTTGGCGCCAGTTTATTACGCAATCCGAATTTATTAAAGTTCACTCCATCGCAACCCCACAACAACGGAGCACACCATGAACTTCAAATCCCTGATTAAAGCCGCCCTGCCAGTGATCCTCGCGTTCAGCGCCAGCGCCCACGCCGCCCCGCCAGCCGAACAGCTTCTGACGCCAAACAACCACACCTTGCTGCTGATCGACCACCAGCCGCAAATGGCCTTCGCCACCCGCTCCATCGATATCGCCGAATTGCGCAACAACGTGACCGGCCTGGCCAAAGCCGCCAAGACCTTCAAGGTGCCGACCATCCTGACCACAGTCGCGGCCAAATCCTTCAGCGGCCCGGTTTTCCCTGAACTGCAAGCCGTCTTCCCCGAGCAAACGCCGATCGACCGCACCACCATGAACACATGGGAAGACCAGCGCGTGGTCGACGCCGTGCAAAAGAACGGCCACAAGAAAGTCGTGATGGCGGCGCTGTGGACCGAAGTCTGCCTGGTGCAGCCGGCGCTGTCGGCCATGGACCAGGGTTACCAGGTCTACATTGTGACCGATGCTTCGGGCGGCGTGTCGAAGGAAGCGCATGACATGGCCGTGCAACGCCTGGTGCAAGCGGGGGCCCGTCCGATCACCTGGCTGCAATACATGCTGGAACTGCAGCGCGACTGGGCACGCGGCGAAACCTACGCTCCTGTGATGAAGATCGCCTCTGAACACGGCGGCGGTTACGGCCTGGGCATCGTCTACGCCAAGGAAATGTTCAACGCCAAAGAAGGCAAGAAGTAATCATGCGCCTGAAAAGCGCCCTGCTGGCAGCCTGCGGGCTGCTGGCCGCCACCGCGGCCGATGCGCAAAGCACCGGCCGCGACGTGTATGAATCAGTCTGCATCGCCTGCCACGCCGCCGAGAATGTGATGGTCAGTTCTCCCAAATTCGGCGAACGCCAGGAGTGGCAGCAGCGCATGGCGCGTGCAGGCGGTATCGACGGCCTGGTTCGCAATGCAGTGCAGGGAGTGGGCGCGATGCCCGCCCGAGGCGGAAAGCCCGAACTGGACGCCGCGCAGCTTAAAGCCGCGATCCGCTACATGATGCAGGCGGATTGACCCGGCTCCATTCGCACCAGCCGCCGTCATACACGCTGATGCGTTCCCAGTCCATCAACCAGGCATAGAAGAATGCCAGCGAAGCCCGCCAGCCGGTGCCGCAGTAGAAAGCGGTGCGCTGGCCGGGCTCGATCCCCGCCTGGCGCCATAGCGCGCTGATTTCCGCCGAAGGCTTCATCGTTCCATCTGCATGCTGGTACTCGCTCATGCTGTGCACATCGCCGTCATTACCGGCGCGGCCCCAGCGTGCGCCCGGGATATCGCCGCGTGCTTCGATATAGCTGTAGCCGGAAGTGGCGCCCACATGCTCCTGCCAGGTGCGTATGCTGACCAGGGCGCCGTCCGGCTGCTGCAGCAGCTCGCGCGCCTGGGCGGTGTCGATCAGGTAGTCGGGCCGCGCCGGGAAGGCGGCGCCGAAGCCGGGCACCGCCATCGGGACCGGTCCCGCGCCCTGCTCCATTGCATGGCCGGCGCGCAGCCAGCCATCCAGCCCGCCATCGAGCAGGCGCACATCGGCCACGCCGGCGTACAGCATCAGGTGGGCGGCACGGGCGGCGGCCAGCGAGTTGCGGCCATAGAGGATGACGGTGGTGTCGTGGCGGATGCCGTTTTCCAGCAGGAGCGCCAGCAAGGCATCGTCCGATACCTTGTTCCACAGCGGCTGCCGCTCCAGGCGGTTGGTGTCGATATAGCCGGCGCCCGGAATATGGCCGCCTTCATAGGCGGCGAGGCTGTCGCAGCCTACTTCAAACAGGCGCCAAGCCCCGCACGGTGCTGCCAATACGGGCACGCCTGCGAGCAGGCGCGCCAGCCAGGCAGGCGATGGCAGCTGGCGCCAGCGCGCCAGGTCGGGACGAAAACCATGCATTTACAACAACTCAAAATCAGGAACCAGCCGGAAGTTTAGCAGTTTCGGCTGGCGCCTCCTGCTTTGCGGCCGGCTTGGTCTCAGGCTTGGCTTCAGCCTTCTCTTCGGCCGGATGCAGCACCACCTGCACATAATTATTGAAGTCGAAATAACGCTTGGCTGCGGCCTGCACGTCCGCCGCTTTCAGGCTTGCGATCATCTCGCCCTGGCGCAGCAGCTGTTTCGGGTCGGTATGGTTGATCAGCGACGACTGCAAGCCAGCCAGCCACCAGCCGTTTTCGCGCAGCGCCTTGCGATAGTTCGCGGTCCAGTTTTCCTTCACCTTGGCCAGGTCGGCCTCCTCCGGCCCTCTTTCCTGCAGCTTGCGCACCTCGGCAAAGGTGGCTTCGATTGCGCTGTCCACGTTTTCCGGTGCGGTCGGCAGGCCGATATTGATCGTGTAATTACCGTAAGGGTGGCGTCCCATTCCCCCGCTGATATTTGCGGTGTAGACCAGGCCGCGCTGCTCGCGCAACGCTTCAGTGGCCTTGATCTGCATGATTTCGACCAGGGCGCGCAGGCGCATCTGTTCGAGGTCATCGACCTTCACGGCACCAGTGAAGGAAATATCCACCTGGCTTTTTTGTTCCCGGCCCCGGCGCACTTCCTTCTTCACCACCCCGCGCACCGGACGCACATTGCGGTCCTTGTAGGCAGTCGGGATTTTCGCCGCCGGCAAGCCGCCAAGGTAAGTCGCGATCAGCGGCTTGATTTTGGCGAGGTCGAAACTGCCGACGAGGATGAAGGTCATACCGTACGCGCTGGACATGCGCTCCTTGTGCATTTCCATCACGCGGTCAAGGCGGATGCCATCCAGTTCTTCCGGCCTTGGCGTCAGGCCCACGCGCGGGTGGTTGCCGAACACGGTCGTGCGCATCGTGTCGGTCAGCACCGCTTCCGGACGCGCCAGCGCATTGCGCGCCTGCTCCTGCTGCTTGTCGATGAAGACGTCGAACAGGGCCTGGTCGCGGCGCGGCTGCGTCATCTGAAGGTAGACCAGCTGCATCAGAGTCTCCACGTCGGCGCTGCTGGAACCGCCGCTGAAACCCTCGGTCATGCTGCCCATGGCGTAGGCGGAACGCACGCTGCGCCCGGCCAGGATCTTCTGCAAGTCCAGCGGCGCATAATCCTTGACGCCCATGCTGGCCAGGATCGCGCTGGCGTAGCGCGCGTTGACGATATCGGCTTCCTCGGCCAACGACTGGCCGCCGAAGCGGACAGAACTCATCAACACCTGGTCGTTCTTGAAATCAGTCGGCTTCAGCAACACACGCACGCCATTCGACAGCATCAGGTCCGTGACGCCCAGTGACTTGTCCGTTCCCTCCTTGACGATGCGGCCGGCCTTTGGCGGCTGCGCCATCAGGCTGGCTGCCAGCACTTTCTCTTCATGCGCTGCCACGGTCGCTTTTTCCGCCGCATCCACCGTCGCCAGCATCTGGTTCGCATCCGGCACCACCGTGCCCGACTTGTCGTTACCCATGAAGATGACCAGCTTCTTCTGGCCGAACGGAATGGCGCTGCGCACCTGGGCGTTGACTTCTTCCAGCGTTATGCCCGGCAGAAGGTCCTTGTGGTAGTTGTACTCGTTCTCGATGCCCGGCATCGATTCGCCGTCAAGGAAGTGGCGGGTGTATTCGCTTACATGCACCGCAGATTCGGTCTTGTCACGCTCGTTGTACAGCGTCTCGACAAAGCGGGCAATGCTCTTCTTGGCGCGATCCAGCTCCGCGGCGCTGAAACCGAGTTGGCGGGCGCGCTCCCCTTCTTCCACTAAGGCGCGAATGGCCGGCAGTGCGCCAGCCTTGCCCACCACGGCACTGGAAACGAAAGAGCGGTGGCCATGCACCGCTTTGGCCATGCTGCTGTAGCCCTGCAAGAACGGCGGGTTGCTTTGCTGCGATAGTTCGACAATGCGCTGGCTTAGCATTGCAGCCGACAGTTGTTCCACGATGCTTGCGCGATATTCGCCGACGGTAGTCGATTCGCTGCGCATCAGGAACGGATAGCGGATCGTCACCAGGTTGGAAGGCGACTCACGGTCGGTCACCACGATCGCTTCCGATTCCTTGCGATCCGGGATGGCCGCGTAATTGCGCGCACGCGGCTGGGCCGGATTCACCAGACCCGAGAAATGGCTGATCACCAGGCGCTCAGCTTCCTGCGGATCGATGTCGCCCACCACCATCACGGACATCAGGTCCGGACGATACCAATCCCTGTAAAAGCGGCGGATCGCTTCCGGCTTGAAGTTCTTGAGGATGTCTTCCTTGCCGATCGGCAGGCGGCGCGCATACAGCGAACCGTTGAACATCTTCGGCAGCAGCACCTTGTTCATGCGGTCGGCTGCCCCTTTGCCAAGGCGCAGTTCTTCCAGCACGATGCCGCGCTCACTATCGATATCGGCATCGTTGAAGGTCACGCCCTGGGCCCAGTCTTCCAGCACCAGCAAGCCCTTGTCGAGGTTCTCCTTCTTGTCGACCGGGATAGGCAACATGTACACGGTTTCGTCGAAGCTGGTGTAGGCATTCAGGTCGGCGCCGAACTTCACGCCCACGGACTGCAGCCACGACACGAGTTCATGGCGCTTGAAATGGGTGGAACCGTTGAAAGCCATATGCTCGGTGAAGTGAGCCAGGCCAAGCTGGTCCTCATCCTCCAGTACCGAACCGGCGCGCACCACCAGGCGCAGTTCGACGCGCTTCTCCGGGCGACGGTTTTGCCGGATGTAGTAAGTCAGGCCGTTCGGCAGCTTGCCCACTTTGACCAGCGGGTCAATCGGCAGCGCGGTGGCGGGATCGGGCGCGGCGGAGGCCACGAAAGAGCAGCATGCCAAGGTTGCCGCGAGGAGCAATTTTAGTAGTTTCATAACATAGTACGATACACCATAGGCCATCCTTAATGCTAGTATGCCAACCATGAACGCCCACCGCTCCGCAATCGCATGGCTTAACAGCTGGTGGCAGCTGCTGCAATTCGCCGCCCTGTTGTTGACGCGCGCCCTGGCGCCCTCCAGCTACCGGCGCGACAACCGGCGCATGCTGTCCGAACAAATCGTGATCGCCACCACCGCCAACCTGGTATGGTTTTCCGTGCTGTGTGCCCTGATCAGCCTGATCATCATCCGCATCGTGGTGGTCACTTCGTCCAGCTACGGCCTCTCGCGCTATGCACTGGAAATGGTGGTGCGTGTGCTGGTGCTGGAACTGGTGCCGCTGACGGCGGCCCTCTTCGTCGCCCTGCGCACGACGCTGCCCGCCGGCGTCGAATTCACGCAGCAAAGATTAGCTGGAAATGCGCCCGAGGCGCGCGCCGCACTGCGCACCCAGTTCTACCCGCGCGCAGCCGCCGGCGTGTTTGCGGTGTGGATGCTGGCGGCGGTCAGCTGCCTGGTGACCCTGATACTCACCTACCTGGTGATGTACGGTATCACGCCCTGGGCCCTGCCGGGCTACACACGCGTGGTGGGACAGATTTTCAATCCGGCCGTTTGCCTGATCCTCACGCTGAAGGTCGTGTTTTTCAGCCTGGCGGTGGCCGTGATCCCGCTCGCCTCCTCTTATTACAGCAGCGCCCCCGGCATGCTGATGCGGCGCATCGGCGTGGCGCACGGCCTGGCCGACATGGTACGCATGTTTTCGGTGATCCTGGTGGTGGAAGCAGCCTCCCTGATGGGTAATTATTATTGACGATATGAGCGACACGACTACTCCTCCCGAACCGGCGCCTATCCATAACGCAGAAGCCAAGGCCGTGGCTTTGCTGGTGCTGCTGGCTGCGCTCATATTGGGCGCAGTCTTTTACCTGATGTATGCACGCGGCGCCTTCGAAGCCACCCAGCGCCTGGTGCTCACCGCCGACGATTCCGAAGGTGTGACCGTCGGCATGGACGTCACCTTTGCCGGCTTCCCGGTCGGCCGCGTGCAGCGCATCGAGCTATCGCAGGAAGGCAAGGCCCGCATCCTGGTCGACGTGCCAAGCAAGGACGCGCACTGGCTGCGCACGAGCAGCGTCTTCACGCTGGAAAAAGGCCTGGTTGGTGGCGCCAAGCTGCGCGCCTTCACCGGCATTCCCTCCGATCCGCCGCTGGCCCCGGACTCCGAACGCGCCCTGCTGGTCGGCGATACGGCAGCCGAAATCCCCCGCCTGCTGCAGTCGGCCAAGGACTTGCTGAACAACCTTGCAGCGCTGACGGCCGACGATTCCGCCCTTGGCAGCAGCTTGCGCAATGTACAGGGCGTCACTGAAAAACTGAATGGCCCCGGCGGCGCGCTTGGCGTGATCGCCGGCGAAGACAAGAAAGCGCGCGAACTGCTGCGCAACGCCAACTCGCTGGTGATCAAAGCCGACAGCCTGATAGGCAATGCCGACAAGCGCGTGTTCGGCGACAAAGGCCTGGCCAACGACGCCCAGGCCGCGGTGCAGCAGCTGAATGCCCTGCTGACCGACGCCCGCGCCACGCTGAAAAAACTTGACGCCGTGCTGGTGGAAGCGCAAGCCGTCGGCGCTAACACCCGCGCCGCCACCGAAGACCTGAGCGCGCTGCGTTCGGAAGTCGACGCCAACCTGCGCAAGGTCGAACAGATGATCAATGAATTGAACCGCAAATGGCCGTTCAAGGGCAGCGACAAGCCGGAGATCAAACTGCCATGAAGACGATCAGAATCGCACTCGTCGCCGCACTCCTGAGCGCCTGCGGCAGCGGCCCGCGCGTACCGGACTGGCAGATCAATGCCGCCAGCGCGACGGAACGGGCCAGCTCCGCCTATATGGAAGGCAAGACCTCCATCGCCGACCGCGAGTTCGCGTTGGCGCGCAACCAGGTCGGCAGCACCGGCCTGCCCGAATACGCAATCCGCGTCGAGTTGCTGCGCTGCGCCGTGCAGGTAGCGTCGCTGGTGTTTGAAGACTGCAGCGGATTCGCAGCGCTGGCGCCGGACGCCAGCGCCGCCGACCAGGCCTACGCACGCTACCTGGCAGGCAGCGCAACAGCGGCCGACGCCGCCCTGCTGCCCGAAGCGCAGCGTCCCGTGGCAGCAGCGGCCAGCGACACCGCAGCCGCCGCAGCCGCCGCCGCGATCAAGGACCCGCTATCGCGCATGGTCGCCGCCGGCGCCCTGCTGCGCGCCAACCGCGCCACCCCGGAAGTGATGTCGATGGCCATCAACACCGCCTCCTCGCAAGGCTGGCGGCGCGCGGTACTGGCCTGGTTGAACGTCCAGCTCAAGCGCGCCGAACAAGCCGGCGACGAAGCCGAAGCCGCCCGCCTCCGCCGCCGCATCAAGCTCGCCAGCACCCCCTAGCCCAAAGCCCACCAATGCCCAGCCCGTGTCCCACCGTGGGGTCACACCCGAAATGAGACACGAGGTCGACCGTACAACGCTTGAGCCCGTGTCCCGTTTCGGGTGTGACCCCATGGTGGGACACGGGCTCGGCCGTTAATTGCCATTGGCTTTCGCGGCGGCTTCGCGCAGTTTGTCTTTTTTGCTCTTGCGCTTGCCTTTGATGCCTCCGGTTCCGTCGTTGGCTCCGGGGGGCAGTATTTGCGGCGCCGTCGTCGGTTCGAAGCCGGGCAGGCGTTCGCGCGGGACGCGTACTTCCTGGCGTTTTTCGATCAGGCGGAAGTGCTGTTCGGCGTCCGGGGTGATGAAGCTGACGGCCAAGCCGGAGGCGCCGGCGCGGCCGGTGCGGCCGATGCGGTGGGTGTAGTCCGCTGGTGAGCGTGGCAGGTCGTAATTGACCACGACCGGCAGTTGCGCAATGTCGATGCCGCGCGCGGCGACGTCGGTGGCAACCAGCACTTTCAGTTTGCCTTCGCGGAAGTCGTTCAGCACCGAGCTGCGGGCGCCCTGGCTGAAATCGCCGTGGAAGGCTTCCGCCGCCACACCGCCGCGACGCAGCTTGTCGGCGACGTGCTCGGAGGCGTATTTGGTGGCGACAAACACCAGCACCTGGCGCCATTTTTCTTCCTTCATCAGGATGCGCAGCAGCGAAGTGCGCTGCGACTGGTCGACTTCAATCGCACGCTGGGTGATATCGGGGGTGTGTTCTTCCACATCTTGCGTGGCGACGCGCACCGGTTCGTGCAGCAGTTTTCCAGCCAGCGCCTGTACCGCCGCCGGGAAGGTGGCGGAGAAAAACAGGTTCTGGCGGCGCTCCGGCAGCAGCGCCAGGATGCGTGTGATTTCGTCGGCAAAACCCATGTCCAGCAGCTTGTCCGCTTCGTCGAGTACCAGCACCGAGGTCCCATCCAGCTTCAGGGCGTTTTGCTCGACCAGGTCCAGCAGGCGGCCGGGGGTGGCCACCATGATGTCGGTGCCGCCGCGCAGGGCCATCATTTGGGGGTTGACCGATACGCCGCCGAAGGCGACCGATACCTTGACCGGCACCGGCAGGTGTGAGGCGAAACCGCGCAGGGTCTCGCCCACCTGTGCCGCCAGTTCGCGCGTGGGCGCCAGCACCAGGGCGTACAGCTTGCGCGTGCCGCTGGCGGGCCGGCCTGCGGCCAGCAAGGCGTTCAGCAGCGGCAGCGCAAATGCGGCTGTCTTGCCGGAGCCGGTTTGCGCCTGTCCCAGCACGTCGGCGCCGCGCAAGGCGGGCGGAATGGCGGCGGTCTGGATGGCGGTGGGCGTGCTGTAGCCGGTCTCTGTGATGGCGTTGAGCAGGGCGGGCGCGAGGCCCAGGCTGGAAAATGTCATGGCTTGCTTCGATTGGATAAGCCGGCAGTATACCTTGCGCGGGATTTCATGCGACTATACGGTTGCTATCAATCTACCAACAGCACTTGAAGAATGATCAATTGGGACGCCCACTTCTGCCTGCCCCTGCATCCGCAAGCGGATTTCTCCCCTCTTAACCAGCTGCTGGCCGCTGGCGTCAATTACGTGTCGGTCAATGTGGGCATGGACATGAATCCTGTATCGCAGGTGATGTCCGTCATCGCCGGCTTCCGCGCCACTATCGCAGCCAATCCGGAGCGTTACCGCCTGGTGTCGGGCGTCGATGAAGTGATCCAGGCTGCTGCCGACGGCGTGCTGGCCATCGGCTTTGACCTGGAAGGCTCGATGCCGCTGATGGACCAGCCGGAAATGGCCGCCGTCTACGCACAGTTGGGCGTGCGCCAGATGCATTTTGCCTACAACCGCAACAACAGCGTGGCTGACGGTTGCCACGACTCCGCGCGCGGCCTGACGCCCCTGGGCCATAAAGTGCTGCAAGCGGTGAACGACGCCGGCATCATCGTCGACTGTTCCCACACAGGGCGCCTGTGCAGCCTGGACATCATGGCCGCTTCGAGCAAGCCGGTGGTATTCAGCCACGCCAACCCGTTCGGGCTTCTGCCGCATGGCCGCAATGTGACCGATGAACAGATCCAGGCTTGCGCTGCCACCGGCGGCGTGGTGTGCATCTCGGGCCTGTCATGGTTCGTGGGCGCCGAGCAGCCTTCCGCGGCCGACGTGGCGCGTAATGTCGCTTACGTGGCGGAGCTGGTGGGCACGGCCCATGTCGGCATCGGCCTGGATATCTGCATCAGCCAGAAAGACCTGGACGACACTCCGCCGGGGAACTTCGATCCCGCGCACTGGTGGCCTGAATCGGCCGGCTACCGTGCCGGCCGCCCACCAGCCTACGTTCCGCCTTCAGCGTGGAAATCGCTTCCGCTTGAATTGCGCAAACTGGGCATGTCGCCCAACGAGATCGAACAAGTCCTGGGCCGCAATATGCTGCGCGTGGCGCGCGCTACCTGGCTGTCGTAAGGACCTTTACGGTTTCACCGCCTCGCGCTGCAAGGCAGCCACCCGGCGCCGCCCTTCTTCATTGAGGAAGGGCTGCGGCTTGCAGTCGGGATCTCTAAGTTCACATGCCCACGTCGCCGTAGGGACCTGCCAGCACAACGACATAGCCTTCCGGATCGCGCAGCCACAGTTCGCGGTGCTGTGCGTTGCTGTTTTCCTTCGGCCCTTCCAGCACGGTGGCGCCGGCTGCCGTGGCGCGGTCCACCGCGTCGTCGAAATCATCAGTCCAGAACCATAGCAGCGCGCCATTGCCATACGGGCGCTGCTCGGGGTTGCCGATGTGGGGATGGTGGTGGGCGTCCCAGCGGTGCAGTTGAAGCACCATGCGTCCGTCATGCAGCAATTGTTCGTATTCGTTGCCGCCATGGCCGCTCTTCAGGCCCAGGGCTTTCTGGTACCAGCGGCTGGTCGCTTCGACGTTGCTGACAGCAATCAAAGGTTGCGCTTGCATATCACTCTCCCCTTCTGCTCATCGGAGGAACAGCATACCACTGCGCCACGCCCCAGGCGAATTCGGGAACGATGAACAGCCACACGAGCGGCAGTCCGCCACCCGCCAGCGACCAGGCGAACCAGGTGCTGAACAGGAAGCGCGCCGTGCCGTCGTAGGTGGCGAACTGCGGCTGCGGGTCGCGCAGGCGCAGCCAGGACCACACCAGCACGATGCTGCCCATCAGACAGGCGAACAGCATATGCATGGTGCCGAAAGCGGGCAGCGGCACGCCGCCCAGCGCCTGGTTGAGCGCGGAGAGATGGCCGTGCGCAAGGGCGAAGGTCCATGGAGTGGCGAAAGGTGCTGTGAGCAGCAGGTCGTAGGCGGCGCTGGCGCGCACCAGTTTCTGGATGTTTGGAGTTTTCATGCTGCGCAGCTTAAACCTTGGAGTACACTCCAGGGTCAAGCATTTTTTGGAGAAGCTGCATGCAAATCGGCGAACTGGCGGCGGCCACGGGCCTCAGCCGCGATACCTTGCGCTATTACGAGAAACGCGGCTTGCTGCAGGCGCGGCGCGGCAGCAATGGCTATCGCGACTATCCCGAGGAAGCGGCGGACTGGCTGCGCTACATCCGCATCGCGCAAGCGCTGGGCTTCACGCTCCAGGAGATTGAGGCTGATTTGCCGCTGCTGACGGCGCCGGCCGCTGACAGTGCGGCAGCTTTGCGCGCGGCGCTGCAAGCCAAGATGGCGGAAATCGACCGCCGTATCGACGGTCTGCAAACCTTGCGCGGTGAACTGGCACGGCGCATCACCGCGCAGATGGAGGAGTGCCCGCTGCGGCCGGCCTAGCCCTTGTAGGCCTTGCGCAGTGCTGCCAGGTCCATTTTCTTCATGCCCATCATGGCTGTCATGGCGCGGCCGGCTTTTTCGCGGTCCGGGTCCATCAGCATGTCCATCATTTCCCGCGGGAAGATTTGCCAGCTCACGCCGTATTTGTCCTTCAGCCAGCCGCACATCTGGGCGGCAGGGTCGCCGCCGTTGCCAAGCCTGTCCCAGAAATAGTCGATTTCCTCCTGCGTATCGCAAGGCACTTGCAAGGACAGGGCTTCGTTGAATTTGAAATTCGGGCCGCCATTCAGGGCGGTGAAGGGTTGGCCGTTCAAATCGAAAGCGACTGTCAGCACCTTGCCTTCGGCCTGGCCGTGGGTTTCCTTGCCGGCATCCGTGTAATAGCTGGTTTCGGTAATCCTGCTGTCCTTGAAGATGCCTGTGTAATAGCGGGCAGCTTCTTCAGCCTGATTGTCGAACCACAGGCACGGGGTAATTTTTTGCATGGTAATCTCCAGTATGGTCAGCGCCACTTTCCGTTTTTACGAAGAACTGAACGACTTCCTGCCACGCGCGCGGCGCAAGGTGGAGTTCACGGTGCCGTGCGCGCAAGCCGCCACCACCAAGCACATGATCGAGGCGCTCGGCGTGCCGCATACCGAGGTTGAACTCATCCTGGTCAACGGCGAATCGTCGGGTTTCGAGCGCCTGCTGTGCGATGGAGACCGCGTCGCAGTCTATCCCAAATTCGAGAGCTTCGACGTCCGCCCGCTGTTGCGTGTGCGCGCCGCACCGCTGCGTACCACGCGCTTTGTGGCGGACGCTCACCTGGGCGGCCTGGCGCGGCTCTTACGCATGGCGGGTTTTGATACGCTGTACGACAACCAGATCGACGATCCGACCGTGGCGGCGTTGTCGGCCGGCGAAGGGCGTATTGCCCTCACCCGCGACCGCGACCTATTGAAGCGGCGAGGCATAACCCACGGCTGCTATGTGCGGGCTTTGAAGCCTGCGCAGCAGTTTGCGGAGATGTTCCAGCGGCTGGACCTTGCAGCCAGCGCGCGTCCCTTCACGCTTTGCCTGGCTTGCAATGCGCCGCTGCGCTCCGTGCCGAAGGATGAAGTGGCGGAGAAACTGCCGCCGTCAGTGCGCGCCACGCAAAATGAATTTCTGACCTGCGACCGCTGCCACGGCGTGTTCTGGCGCGGTTCGCATTGGCGCCGCATGAAGGCGCTGCTGGAGAGCCAGGGCGTCTGCACATATTGAAGATAACGCTGTTAAGATTTCCAGTTTTAACTTCTTGCCAACTCTATGCGTCTTTCCCCCGCTTTGCCGATCGCCCTGTTAGTGGCCATCCTTCCCCCATGCGCCGGCGCACAACCGGACAAGCACATTCAGCGCGTAGAACATGGCTTGCGCCTGCCGATCGCAGTGCAAGGCGCGCCGGAACAGGGGATGGACCTGACAGAGCGCATGCGCATGTGGCACGTTCCCGGCGTCAGCATTGCGGTCTTCAACGACGGCAAGATCGAATGGGCGCGCGGATACGGCGTCACCGAAGCCGGCGGCAAACAGCCAGTCACTCCCTCAACCCGATTCCAGGCAGCTTCGATCAGCAAGATGGCGACGGCGACGGCTGCCCTGGCGCTGGCCGAACGCGGCAAGGTCGATCTGGACCGCGATGTGAACCAACTGCTCGGCGCCTGGAAAATCCCGCCTTCGCCACAGTTGCAAGAGGCGCCGGTGACGCTGCGCCGGCTCTTGAGCCACACTGCCGGCATTCCCGGCGATAACCTGGACGGCTATGCATCGGGCAGTCCGGTGCCAAGCCTGCTCGATGTCTTGGACGGCCGGGCGCCGGCAAATTCGGCGCCAGTCCGCGTGAGCCATGTGCCGGGCAGCGGATACCGCTACACCGGCGGCGGCTATGCCGTGATCCAGCTGCTACTGGCCGAACGCAATGGCGCCAGTTTCCCGGCGACCGTCGATTCGCTCGTGCTGCGGCGCACCGGCATGAAACACAGCAGCTTCAACGCCCCATCCGCAAGCGAGGCTGCGATGGGCCACGACCTGGAAGGCAAGCCAGTCCCCGGCGGCTGGCACGTCTATCCCGAGCTTGCTGCGGCTGGCCTGTGGTCCACGCCAACCGACGTGGCCAAGCTGATGCTGGCCTTGCGGCGTTCCGCAGCCGGCCAGCCGAACGGCGTGTTATCGGCTGCCTCGGCCAGGCAGATGATGACGCCTGTGCAGGGCGGCTACGGACTGGGCCTGGAGCTTGACCACGAAGGGCCGGCGCCCACCTTTGCGCACAGCGGCTCCAATCTCGGCTACAAGGCCATGGCGTTCGCGTATGCCGGTTCGGGTCAAGGCGCGGTCGTCATGGCCAACGGCGATTACGGCGGCCCTTTGATCGACGAGATACTGCGAGCGATCGCCGCCGAATACGGCTGGCCGGATTACCGGCAGCGCGTAAAGCCGGCAGCGCCATATCCGGCCCACCTGGAGCGTTACGCCGGCGAATACAGCGTCGGCGGTTTGCCCCTGGTGGTAACAACAGAAGGCGGCAAGCTGTTTGCCGAGGCGCGGCCCCTCGGGCCGCAGAAAGTCGAGCTGGTCCCCGAAAGCGAGCAGCGCTTCTTCATGCGAGAGAGAGAGTCCACTTTGACCTTTGTGCCCAATGGCGACGAACCTGTAGCCGAGATTTCATTCTTTGATTTCGGCCGCGCCCGCCCGGGCAAACGGGTGCGCTAAGGAGCTGAGGGCGAGGCGGCAGCCGGTGCGCAATCCGGCGCTGCGGCGTCTGCGGGGGGCAAGGTAAGGCGCTGGCCTCCGACCTCGATGTCGCGCAGGCGCTGCGGGGAAAGAGAGAATTCGCCGGCGCGCAGCCGATCCAGCACCGCAGTACAGCCGGCCAGCTGCAAGGGCGGCCGGGCAACCACGCGCCAGGCGCCCTCTCGCTCTTCGAGCAGCGCGGAGCCATCGCCTCGGGTCGCACCGATCAGCAAGACGTCCGGCCGGCCGTCGTCGTCCGCATCGAGCACGAAGGCGTCGCATTTGCTGCCCGCGCGGCGCAGGCAAGCCGGCGTCACGGCGGGCAAGCGGGCTGCCGCCCAGTCCTGCTGAAGGAAGCCGGCAGGCAGCTGCGTCCCTTTCGGCCATACGCTTAGGTTCGCTGCGATATCGGCAGCCGAAGCGGCGCCCACCGTCCCGGGATCTTCGTAGCGCTGGTTCAGGGCGGCAGTGGCGCGCGTACGCACCAGGTCCGCCTGCGAGCCGGCGCCACGCGTAGCCAGAGACTGCAATGCCTCCACGCCGTATCGCGCACCATGGAAACGGAGGAAGGCGTAATCGAATTGCGCGGCGGGTGTTGCGCCCCGTTCAAGCCGCGCCACCTGGTCGGCGACAGCAATACGCGCCGGGTCCGCAATGGGCGTGAACAAGGCAAACGACACGGCCAGCGTCAGGAAAGCCGCCGATAAATTCACCTGCCGCAAGCCATCCAGCCAGGGACCGCTGCGCCGTGCGGCAGCCAGCGCATACCCGCCCGCATAGAAGGCTGCGACCAAAAGGCACGCCGCCCCCAGCACACGCTCGGTCGTCCACCCGTAATCGGCAACGCGCAACCAGAGCGCGTGAACGCCCAGAAGCGCCAGCGGCAGCAACAGGAAGCACGCCAATCTCGCCGCAAACCTCACACTGCGCGCCAGCCCCGCCGCCGCGTCGCCGGCCTGAAAGGCTGCATTCACCAGCACCACCAGCACTGCGCAACTGGCCAACAGCACGGCTGTAGCGTGGCGCGTTTGCCACAACGGATCGAGCCCGGTGAACGGCAGCGCAGCCAGGAAGCCGCCCACCATCAGTACGGCGATTGGAAGAATCCACGCCATCAGCACCAGCAGCAGGCTGCGAATTCCACGCACGATGGCAGGCCGCACGTCGGTTGTATGCATGGCGCTGGAAAATGCCACGCACACCAGCGGCACAGAAAACCATGACTTCACCAGCAGCTCGCCCAGGAAATGCAGCTTGAGCAAATCGAACAAGGCATCTCCCAGCCACAAGACCAGCCAGACGCCGGCCACGAACATGGCGGAAAACAGCAGTTGTATAGCCAACTTCCAGGCGCTTTCAAAGCAGGTGGCATAGTGCGCAACACGGCGCCCGTCCTGCGCACCGGCCAGCACCAGGCTGTGAGCAACAAAGAAAAAGCCCGCGCTGAAGGGAAAGAGCAGGAGCGAAGGACGCTTGAGCGGCGCCGTATCCAGCCCATTGCGCCAAGCGTCATGCAGGCAAACGGCGGCCAGCGCCAGTGCGGCGACGCCCAGCCAAAGCAGCAACTGGCGGCGATCCAGGTGGCCCAGGCTGGAAATCAGCAGTGCCGGCAGCACAATCCCGCACATCACCAGCGGGATTTGCAGTGCCGGGTGGCCGGAAGGCCAGGCTCCTGACTGCAATGCGTGATACAAAAAATACAATACAACACCTTGCGCCAGGCCGACGACGAGACGCAACTGCCCGACGCGCCGCGTAACGGCGGCGTCGCGTACGGGAAGCTCCGGTTCTGGCAGCGAGGCGTCCATTGGCTGATCATAGCCCGTTCATAGGCCATTGTCATAATGGCAGCAACGACACTGTTGCGCGCCTCGCTATATAATCAATAGCTCAACCAGCCGCATTCGCCATGAATCCACATCTCGACAAGCTGCAGCCTTACCCGTTTGAAAAACTGCGCCAGTTGTTCGCTGGCAGTACCCCCAATCCCGCTTTCAAGCCAATCAGCCTTGGCATGGGCGAACCGAAACACCCTACCCCGGCCTTCATCCGCCAGGCCCTGGTCGACAACCTCGACGGCCTCGCAAGCTATCCGGTAACCGCAGGCAGCGAAGCGCTGCGCGACGCGATCGCTTCCTGGCTGGAGCGCCGTTACGACCTGCCGACGCTGGATCGCGCCACCCAGGTGCTGCCGGTGAACGGCTCGCGTGAAGCTTTGTTTGCGCTGGCGCAGACCGTGATCGCACCCGATACCGGCGCCCTGGTGATGTGCCCGAACCCGTTCTACCAGATCTATGAAGGCGCAGCTTTCCTGGCCGGCGCCGAACCGTATTTCGTGAATTCCGATCCGGCCCGCAATTTCGCGCCGGACTACGACAGCGTGCCGGAAGAAGTCTGGCAGCGCGTGCGCCTGCTGTATATCTGCTCGCCTGGCAACCCGACCGGTGCAGTGCTGACGCTGACCGACTGGGAACACCTGTTCGCCCTGTCCGAACGTTACAACTTCATCATCGCCGCCGACGAGTGCTACTCGGAGATCTATCATGGCGAAGAAGCGCCGCTTGGCGCCATGCAGGCCGCCAATATCCTTGGCCTGACCAAGGCTGGCGAACCGTATGCGCGCCTGGTCGTGTTTTCCAGCCTGTCCAAGCGCTCCAACGTGCCGGGCATGCGCTCCGGTTTCGTGGCCGGCGACGCGCAAGTGCTGAAGAAATTCCTGCTGTACCGCACCTACCACGGCAGCGCCATGGGCCCGCACGTGCAGGCCGCCTCTGTCGCCGCCTGGAACGACGAAACCCATGTCGAGGAAAACCGCGCGCAATACCGCGCCAAGTTCGCCGCCATCACGCCCCTTATCCAGGAGGTGATGGACGTGCAAATGCCGGACGCCGGCTTCTACCTGTGGGCCGATGTGACCCGCACCGGCCTGTCCGATACCGAATTCGCCCGCCGCCTGCACGCCGAGTACAATGTCACCGTGCTGCCGGGTAGCTACCTGGCGCGCGACGCCCACGGCATCAACCCGGGCCGCAACCGCATCCGCATGGCGCTGGTTGCCGGAACCGAGGAAGGCCTTGAAGCGGCGCGCCGTATCGTCCAATTCTGTCACCAATTGAAAAGCCAGTAAAAATGAGCATCCAGCAAATCATCGAAACCGCGTGGGACAACCGCGCCGAGATCAACCCGTCCAACGCCACCGCTGAAGTGCGCGACGCCGTCAACCATGTGCTGGCTGGCCTGGACAACGGCTCGCTGCGCGTAGCCCAGAAAGAGAACGGCGCCTGGATCGTCAACCAGTGGGTCAAGAAGGCCGTGCTGCTGTCCTTCCGCCTGGAGAACAACGTGGTCATGCCATCCGACGGCACCATGCAGTTCTACGACAAGGTTCCGACCAAGTTCGCCAACTACTCCGCTGAAGATTTCGCCAAGGGCGGCTTCCGCGTGGTGCCGCCGGCTGTAGCGCGCCGCGGCTCCTTCATCGGCAAGAACGTGGTCCTGATGCCTTCCTACGTGAACATCGGCGCCTACGTCGACGAAGGCGCGATGGTCGACACCTGGGCCACCGTGGGTTCCTGCGCGCAGATCGGCAAGAACGTCCACCTGTCCGGCGGCGTGGGCATCGGCGGCGTACTGGAGCCTATGCAGGCCAATCCGACCATCATCGAAGACAACTGCTTCATCGGCGCCCGTTCCGAGATCGTGGAAGGCGTGATTGTGGAAGAAAACTCCGTCATTTCGATGGGCGTGTACATCGGCCAGTCGACGAAGATTTACGACCGCACCACTGGCGAGGTATTCTATGGCCGCGTACCGGCTGGCTCGGTGGTGGTTTCGGGCTCGCTGCCGTCGGCTGACGGCAAATACAGCTTGTACTGCGCCGTAATCGTGAAGCGCGTGGATGCACAGACCCGCGCAAAAACAGGCATTAACGAACTGCTGCGCGGCGTTTAACAGCAGACCAGGAAACCTGGAAACCGGGGTCCGACCCAAGGGTCGTACCCCGGTTTTCCGGTTTCCCGGGTTTTAAAAAAGAGGAGATACCCAAAAAATGGCCATGGACCGCCTGTTCCAGCTGATGAAGGAAAAAAACGCCTCGGATATGTTTTTCGCCGTAGGCTCGCCGGTGCACCTGAAAATCAACGGCATCCTGATCCCGATCAACCAGCAAAAGCTCGAGCCCGACAACCTGCGCGCCTTGCTGGCCGAAGTCTGCTCCCCCGAGCAAATGACTGAGCTGGACGACACCAATGAGCTGAACATGGGTATCTCCGTGGCCAATCTTGGCCGCTTCCGTTTGTCAGCCTTCCGCCAGCGCGGCAGCATTTCCGCCGTCTTCCGTTTCGTCCCGGCCAGCATCCCGCCGCTGGGCGAACTGGGCCTGCCGCCGGTCCTGGCCGACCTGATCATGGAAAAACGCGGCCTGGTGCTGCTGGTCGGCGCCACCGGCTCCGGCAAGTCCACCACCATCGCCTCCATGCTGGACCACCGCAACGAACTGCGTTCGGGCCACATCCTGACCCTGGAAGACCCGATCGAATACCTGTTCCGCAACAAGAAATCGATCGTCAACCAGCGTGAAATCGGCAGCGATGCCAAAGACTTCTACACCGCGCTGCGCAATTCGATGCGCCAGGCGCCGGACTGCATCCTGATCGGCGAGATCCGCGACCGCGAAACCATGGCTTCGGCAATGGCCTACGCGCAGTCGGGCCACCTGGTGCTGGCGACCCTGCACGCGAATAACTCGTACAACGCGCTGAACCGTATTATTTCCTTCTACCCGATCGAGAACCGCCCTGCACTGCTGCAGGATTTGTCCTCGACCATCAAGGCCATCGTCTCGCAGCGTCTGATCCGTTCGGCTGGGGGCGGCACCCGTACGCCGGCGGTGGAAATCATGGTCAACACCCGCTACATCTCCGACCTGATCGAAAAAGGCGAAATCGGCCAGATCAAGGAAGCGCTGGAAAAATCGCTGTCGCCGGGCTCGCAGTCCTTCGAACAGGCGCTGTACAAGCTGGTGATGGATGGCGCCATCACCAAGGACGAAGCGCTGGCCAATGCCGACTCGGCGACCAACCTGCTGTGGCTGCTGAACCACGGCATGGAAGCACCGCCGCCTGTCGAGGAAGAAGAGCTGAAAGCGCCAAGCGACGCCTCCTTCACCGAATTCACTCTCAACTCCTAAGTTACCCTGTCGTAAATTCTTACAGTCGCCCTAGAAGTAGAAGCGCCCACAACCATAAGTCACTGAATACTAGGGACTTAGTTGTTTGGGCGCATTTCTTGCATTCCCTCCAAAGTAGCAATCCACGGAGGGGACGCACATGAAATCCTTGCTACGACTGTTTCTGCTAGCCATCTTGGTGCTGAGTGGACCTTTCGCCAAGGCTTCGCTGCTGTCGACCATTAACTACGTTTCCTGCGGGCCCGGCTGCATTCCTCCCACTTTCGCCAGCTCCAGTTCCCAGAACGGCAGCGCGCTCTCTTTCAGCAATATCTATGGTGGCGCATCCTCGCAGGCCAGCTACGGCACGCTGAAAGCGAGCGTGGACAGCTCCTATACCAGCTCCCCCTATACCTTCAGCTTCGGAAATTCATTGGCCCAGTTCAGCGATTGGATCACTCTTGGCGGCCTCACCGGTCAGCAACAGGTGACCTTTATCCTGCATACGGACGGGACGATGGGCGGCATTGGCGAAGCGACCACGGGCACCTCGGCCAGCATGTCGATAACGCTGAATGTCGACGGAAACCAGGTTGCACTCGTTGCCGACTATTTCGGCGGCCTCCCGCTCGCCCAGCCGAGCGCCGCGCAAGGCGGCGGACTAACGGGAACCTTTGGGCTCAACTATGGAACCCAGATTTCGCTTGACGCCCTCTTGCAGGTCAGCGGCAGTTTTGGCGGCTTCGCCCATTTCGGCGATACGGTGTCCCTGGAAATCATTGCCCCGCAAGGCACAACCCTTACCTCCGGCTCCGGTACGAATTACCGCCTGACGACGATACCCGAACCAGCAACTGCCGCGCTCATACTGCTTGGCCTGGTCCTGCTGGCAACACGGAATCGATATCGCCATTCCTGATGGTATGATCGGAATTTCATATCAACAAGAAATTCCGCCCACATGAGCATTGCCCTGCCCATCGCAAAAAGCGACACCCTCACCCTCGAACTGCTGTCCAACCTGGTGAACCGCCACGGTTGCATCACCGGCGCCACCGGCACCGGCAAGACGGTCACGCTGCAACGCATGGCGCAATCCCTGTCCGACATCGGCGTGCCGGTCTTCATGGCCGACATCAAGGGCGACCTGTCCGGCATGGCGAAACCGGGCGTGCTGGGCGAGAAGATGGCCAAGCGCCTGGAGGCGCTGAAATTGGAAACGCCGCAGTGGGCCGGATGCCCGGTCACTTTCTGGGACGTATTCGGCGAACAGGGCCACCCGGTACGCGCCACCATTTCCGACCTCGGCCCTACCCTGCTCGCGCGCATGCTGAACCTGAACGACACCCAGGAAGGCGTGCTGCAACTGGTGTTCAAGATCGCCGACGACAACGGCTTGCTGCTGCTCGACACCAAGGACCTGCGCTCCATGCTGCAGCATGTGGGCGATAATGCCGCCGACTACAAGACCAGCTACGGCAACGTGAGCGCCGCCAGCATCGGCGCCATCCAGCGCGGCCTGCTGACGATCGAAGAACAAGGCGGCGATCATTTCTTCGGCGAGCCCATGCTCAATATCGACGACCTGCTGCAAACCGATGCGGCGGGCAAAGGCGTGGTCAACATCCTCGCGGCCGACAAGCTGATGAACGCACCGCGCATCTATGCTGTGTTCTTGCTGTGGATGCTGTCCGAGCTGTTCGAAAACCTGCCCGAAGTGGGCGACCTCGATAAGCCTAAGTTGGTCTTCTTCTTCGACGAAGCCCACCTGCTGTTTGCCGAAGCGCCGAAAGCCCTGCTGCAGAAGATTGAACAGGTTGTGCGCCTGATCCGTTCCAAAGGCGTCGGCGTCTACTTCATCACCCAGAACCCGCTCGACATTCCGGAAACCGTGCTGGGCCAGCTGGGCAACCGTGTGCAGCACGCGCTGCGCGCCTACACCCCTCGCGACCAGAAGGCCGTTAAATCGGCGGCAGAAACCTTCCGCCCGAATCCCGCCATCGACGTAGCGCAAGTAATCACCGAACTTGGCGTGGGCGAAGCGCTGGTGTCCTTCCTCGACGAAAAAGGCACGCCGCAGATTGTGCAGCGCGCCTTCGTGCTGCCGCCGGCATCGCAACTGGGTCCGATCACGCCGGCCGAGCGCCAGGCTGCGCGCGACAACTCCGTCGTGGCAGGCGTGTACGAAAAAGAAGTGGACCGCGAATCGGCCTACGAAAAACTGACCGGCCGCGTGGCCAATGCCGGCAACGCGCGCGGCAATGCCAGCGCCAGCGATGCCCCGGCGCCGAGCGCCCCCGCTCCAATGGGCCGCGCGCCGGCCCCTGCCCCGGCCCCGGCCCCGGCAGACAGCGGCGGCTCCATCTTCGGCGACGTGTTGGGCGGCATCTTTGGCAGCGGCAGCAGCAAGCGCGACTCAGCTGTGCAAGCGATGGTCAAATCCGCCGCCCGCAGCATCGGCTCGCAAGTTGGCCGCGAAATCATCCGCGGCGTGCTCGGCTCCATCCTTAAGAGCCGCTGATTTTGGATAGTCTGCAATTCCATTGGCAGCCTGGGACGGGAATAAACTCTGATGCATTGAATCGCCTGCGTTCGAATTCTCCTCGTCCAACGGAAGCAATGGGAGAAGCCTGGTTCATGGGCGAGCGGCACATGTTCAATGAGCTCGCTGGCGCACTCGATTCGCTATCGGTAGAACAGCTCCAACGTCCGCTGGCTGAAATCGCGTCCGGCACGGCAAGCTTTGGCGCAATGGACGAATGGCAAGACTGGTACCACTACCTCCTGCCGCAACTACTTCCGCGCAGCCACGAATGCTTCGTGGCGCCTTTGCTTGAGTCGCTTGTGACCGGCTTTATGGTCATGTATCCGAATGGCGTACGGAACCCACGATACAAGAATTTTGAGAGCGATGTGCTGCAAACACTAGGGCGCTGCATGATGGAGGCCAACTGCTGGAACGGCAGCGAAGTCGTTCTCGGCGCCTTCTTGCATCGCTCCAATAAAAATCCGAACCAGATCTGGCGATGGTGGGATGCCAGCGGTGATTTCAGCGCATCGATGTTTTTCTGCCTGAAGTATCTCCCGACGGCATCCCTGCGAGAATGGATTGCATCGGTTTTTGCAATCCCGTCGCCATATTGGAGAGCCCAGGTTCTGGTATGGCTCGTCGGTGCACATTCAATACTGGAAGACCAAATCAAGTGGCCCGCCGCCTTCGACGTGAATGCCCGGCCATATATCGGCTGGGAATGGTCGCACTGCCTGGACGACAATCTGGGACCGTCCCTGCTCTCATTGGAGGCCAGGCATATCATGCTCAACGAGACGAGAGAGCACTTCAAACCAGACGTGTTCGGCGGCTGGTTAAAGTCGATCAATGCAGTTCCAACTCTCGAAAGCGAACTGGCAGAGATCCCACTCGTCTTCGAACAACTCTACGTAGCACGCCATGCCTGATACCGAATTAGCCTGGGACCGGTCATCTCCCTTTGTTCTGCATGTCATGCCGGCAGCGGCAGATATCGATGGCCTGGATCACACCAACAACGCCGTCTACGTGCGCTGGTGCGAGGAAGCTGGCTGGGCGCATTCCAATGCGCTTGGCCTGACCCTGGCCGACTACAAACGCCTGGACCGCGGCATGGCGATCCGCCGCAGCGAATTCGATTACATCTTCGCGACCAATAGAGGCGAGGCGCTGCTGCTGGGCACCTGGCTGCTGCCGGGTGATAGCCCGCTTTCAATGCAGCGCTGCTTCCAGCTGGTCCGCCAAAGCGACAACGCCACCGTGCTGCGCGCACGCTGGGAGCTGGTCTGCATCGAACTCTCCACCGGCCGCCCCAGGCGCCTTCCGCCCGAATTCAGCGACGTCTACATCCCCGCCTTCAGTCCCCCATAAATGAGATGCGCCGCTTGCCATTGCTGGCAAGCGGCGCATTGTTCAAGCTCTATTGATTAGAACTTGTAGTTGGCGCCGATGTTGAAGAAGCGTCCAACTGCGCCCGACTGGTGCAGGGCTGGGTTGTAGAAGGTCGACGCTGCGCTGCCGTAGGTCTGGAAGTCCAGCGGCGGCTGCTTGTCGAACAGGTTCAGGATGGAAGCGCGCAGCGTCCATTTGTCGCTCAGCTTGTAGTTCACGTTCAGGTCGAACGTTGTGAAGTGCTTCACGCGGCAGAACTCGGCCGGTGCGTTGGCGAAAGCGCCGCTGCCGTTGGCGATGGCCGATTTGCAGGTCAGAGCAGACGAGCTGGATGGGTCGATCACGTCGTAGCCGGAAATCCAGTTCGTCGTGCCGGTCACATTCAGCGGGCCATTGTCAAAGCCGAGGATCAGCTGCGCGCGGTCTTTCGGATTACCCGTGTCGCCAGACACGCCGGAAGGACCGTGGGTACCGGCCAATTCCACAGTCGGGCCGCCAGTGATCGCCTGCTTGTAGCTGAACATATGCGATTCGATCAGCTCCGCCGTGAACTTGCCGACGCCTTCCACGTTGAAGCGGAAACGCATGTCGATATCCAGGCCGCGCGTGGTGGTCGCCGAGGCATTTTCATACGGATATGGTGCGAACAGCATATTGCCCACGGACGGGGTGTTGGTGCCTTGGGTACCATCCGGCAGGATGAACGGCTGCGCCACTGGCGTACCACGCACCACGAACGGCAGCGGATCATAGTTCGGATCGCTGATGGCGCTGATGATCTGGTTCGTCATCTTGATGTGGTAATAGTCCGCCGACATATTGAACATCTTGCTCGGCTCGAGAATCATGCCCAAGGTATAGGACTGGGATTTCTCCGGCTTCAGGTTCTTGCCAGGCTGCTGCGCGCCGCCCAGGCCCACCGAGCATTGCAGCGGGTAGTTGCCTGGAATGACGGTTGGATCAGGGCCGTCGTTCGGGCAAAGAATCGGGTCAGGCACGCCGTTGGCGCCGAAGAAGGCGCCAGTGTTGCCGGTTTCGGCAGGGTTCGGAGCACGGAAGCCCTTGGTGTAGGTACCACGCAGGGTCATCTCTTTCAGCGGTACGTACTTGAAGCCGACCTTCGGCGTGGTCGCCTTGGCCAGACCCATCACGCGGTCAAAACGCACCGAGGCGTCCAGTTCCAGGTTCTTCATGACTGGCGCCACCAGCTCGGCATAAGTCGCGCCGATGCTTTGCTTGCCGATTGCCCAGGCGTTGTTACCAATCTGCTCGCCGGATTCCACCGCATCAGGCGCCACCGCGTCCAGTTTGCGGCGGGTGTATTCTGCGCCCAGGCCAAGAGACAGCGGGCCGCCGGCCAGGTCCATCAGCTCACGCGAACCACGCAGGCTCATATACTCCAGGGTGCTGGTCGCTTCGGTATGGGCAGTAGGCGCGATGAACTGGCGCAGGGTCGCGGCATTGCCCGAGGCAGCCTGGCCCACCAGGTATGGGTGGACCGGATCGTTGAACGCAGCCTGCAGGTTAGCCAGGTTGAAGTTGCCGTCGATCGCCTGCTTGACGCGGCTGCGGCTCCAGCCCACCGACGCGGTCACGTCCCAGCTGCCGATCGAACCGGTCAGGTCGCCCACGAAGCGCAGGGTACGCGCCTTCAGTTCCGTGCGGCCGCCACCCAGCTCAGGGAAGTTGTACTGCAGCAGCTGCGGCAAGCCGGTTGGATTGCCTGGGTAGCTGGCCGGCACGGTCAGTTGCAGCGGGCCTGCCAGCGGAGTGGAGACCGGGTTTGGATATTTCGGGCCATATTGCAGCGCCGTCAGGCCACCGCCGTTGGCGCCGGAAGTGGCGTAACGGCCCAGCTGCTCCGCGTCGGATTGGAACACGGAACCCTTCAGGTTCAGTTGCCAGCCGCTGCCCAGGTTCTGAATATGGGAAGCAATCAGGTTGATGTTTTTGGTTTCTGGCTGCAGCTCCAGGTCCTCATCGTGGTAGGCGCACTGCTTGGCGTCCAGCATGGCCTGGTTGCAGCCTGGCAGGAAGCCGGAGATTTCAAAGGTATCCGGGTCGATGAAATACCCAGTGGTCGAACCGGGCAAGCCGCCGTTGGAAGGCGTCGGCACGCCGCGGCTGCGGTCGCGGCCACCCAGCGCAGTCCAATCGGTGCGGGTAAAGTCCTTGCCCAGGCGATCGGTCACCAGGATCTTCTTCTGCTTGCGGTACTCGACCGCCAGGTAGGTATTGTGGCCTTCCGAGCCCAGGTCGCCCCAGCCGTAGATGCCGGACACGTGCGCAGTCCTGCCATCGCTGTGGTTGGTTTGGCCGCCTTCAGCCGTAATGCTGCCGCCGACCACGCTCTTCTTCAGGATCACGTTGACCACGCCGGCGACGGCGTCGGAGCCGTACACGGACGATGCGCCATCCTTCAGGATTTCGATACGCTCAATGGCTTCGAATGGGATCTGGCTGATATCGACGAAGCTGCGCTGGCCGTCGTCCGACAGCGCATAAGGCGCCATGCGGTGGCCGTCGATCAGCACCAGGGTCGCGCCGACGGACAGGCCGCGCAGCGAGATACCGGTCGCGCCGCCGGCGAAAGCGCCGCTAAATGACTGCGACAGCGTGCCCTGGCCATTGGCCGTGACGTTGCGCAGCACGTCGGACACCGACGTGTAGCCGGAATTCTTGAGGTCCTGTGCGGACAGCACCTGGACCGGGCTTGGGGTTTCCTTGTCGGTACGGCGGATGTTGGAGCCGGTGATTTCCACGCGCTGGATCGGCTGCGATGCTTCCGGCCCCGAGCTGGTTTGCGCCTGTGCCGCGGGCGAGAAGGCCAGGGTAGCCATGGCCAGGTTGACTGCGAGGGGTAAGACCTTGTATTTCATTCTGATGATCTCCATGAGGATGAGGCGACCATCAGACCATCCGCGATACATAAACGTCAATTAAGAGACTATTAACGTTGCTTTACAACCACATAATTGTTACTAGTAAAAGTTAAGTTAACCTCTCCCCTACAAGCGGCCTTCCGCCATGCGTGGCGGGATATAATGTCGTCCTTCGCCCGCCGGGCGGCCCCCCGCACAACATTATTTCGAATGATTACTCTCTACGGCATCCCGAACTGCGACACCGTCAAGAAAGCCCGCGTGTGGCTGGCTGGCGCGCAGCACGACTTCACCTTCCACGACTTCAAAAAGCAAGGCCTGGATGAAGCCACGGTGCGCACCTGGCTGAAAACACTGGACTGGGAAGTGCTGGTCAATAAGAAGGGCACCACCTGGCGCGCCCTGCCCGACGAGCGCAAGGCCGCCGTCACCAGCGCCGATGCCGCCGTTGCCCTGATGCTGGAAAACCCGTCCGTGATCAAGCGCCCGGTGCTGGTGGGCGCTGGCGCGAAAGCCCACGTCGGCTTTAACGATGCCATGTACCAGGAAATTTTCGCAGCATGAGCGCCTCCCGCACCCTCGACCTGACCGAAAAGCTGCTGGGCCGCGAGTCCGTCACGCCGGACGACAAAGGCTGCCAGGACCATCTGAAATCCTGGCTCGAACCGCTTGGTTTCAAGTGCGAGACCATTATCTCCGGCGAAGTGACAAACCTGTGGGCGCGCAAGGGTACAGCGAGCCCGGTGCTGGTGTTCGCCGGCCACACCGACGTGGTGCCGACCGGCCCGGTCGAGAAATGGTCGTCCGAGCCTTTCTACCCGACCCACCGCGACGGCAAGCTGTATGGCCGCGGTGCTGCCGACATGAAGACTTCGATCGCCGCCATGGTGGTCGCATGCGAAGAATTCCTGGCGGCGAACCCTGGCCACAAAGGCTCGATCGCTTTCCTGATCACCTCCGATGAAGAAGGCCCTGCCACCGACGGGACCATCAAGGTGGTGGAGAAGCTGAAAGCGCGTAACGAGACCATCGACTACTGCATCGTCGGCGAGCCGACTTCCGACAAGACCCTGGGCGACATGATCAAGAACGGCCGCCGCGGTTCGCTCTCCGGCAGCCTGACCATCAAGGGCGTACAGGGCCACATCGCCTATCCCCAGCTGGCGAAGAACCCGATCCACCTGGCCGCGCCCGCGCTGGCGGACCTGGTGGCGGAAGTCTGGGACCATGGCAACGAGTACTACCTGCCCACTTCCTGGCAGATGTCGAACATCAAGGCCGGCACGGGCGCGAACAACGTGATCCCGGGCGATTTGCATATCGACTTCAACTTCCGCTTCTCGACCGCATCTACCCACGAGAGCTTGCGCGAGCGCGTGCACGCCATCCTCGACAAGCACGGCCTGGACTACCAGCTGGACTGGGTGCTGTCCGGCCTGCCCTTCCTGACGCCGCGCGGCACGCTGTCCGAAGCACTGTGCCACGCCATCAAGGATGAAACGGGCGTCGACACCGAACTGTCCACCACAGGCGGCACTTCCGACGGGCGCTTCATCGCCCAGATCTGCCCCCAGGTGATAGAATTTGGCCCCCCGAATGCCAGCATCCACAAGATCGACGAGCACATTGAAGTGCGCTTCATCGATCCGCTGAAGAACATCTACCGCCGCACCCTGGAAAACCTCCTGCGCTAAGAAGAACACTATGGATACCACCCTGTACACCACCCCGCGCGACCTGATTCGCCACGCAGTCACCCGCTTCAACAAGGCCAAGCTGTTCTTCGGCCATGGCAGCGCCGAGGCTTACGACGAAGCGGCTTACCTGACCCTGCACACCCTGGCCCTGCCCCTGGACCGCCTGGAGCCGTTCATGGACGCGCGCCTGCAGCCGGAAGAAGTGGCGGAAGTGCTGGCCGTGATCGAGCGCCGCGCCAAGGACCGCGTGCCAGCTGCCTACATCACGAACGAAGCCTGGCTGGGCACCTACAACTTCTACGTGGACGAGCGCGTCATCGTGCCGCGCTCCTACATCGCGGAACTGATCCCGAACTACTTCGCACCTTGGGTCAACGATGCCGAGAACGTGTCGAATATCCTGGAGCTGTGCACCGGTTCCGGTTGCCTGGCGATCATGATGGCTGACGCTTTCCCGGACGCGGAAGTGGATGCGGTTGATATTTCCGGCGACGCTTTGCAGGTGGCACGCAAGAACGTCGACAAGTACGAACTTGGCGACCGCCTGAACCTGATCCAGTCGGACCTGTACGCCAACGTCCCTGCCGGCAAGAAGTACGACCTGATCATCACCAACCCGCCGTACGTGAATTCCTCGTCGATGGCCAAGCTGCCGCAGGAGTACCTGCACGAGCCGCAAATCGCCCTGGACGGCGGCGCCGACGGCATGGACCTGGTGCGCAAGATCGTCGCCGGCGCGGCTGAACGCCTGACCGATGATGGCTTGCTGATCGTTGAAATCGGCAACGAGAAAGAGTTTGCCGAGGCGGCTTTTGGTCACCTGGGCCTGACCTGGCTGACCACCAGCCAGGGCGACGACATGGTGTTCCTGCTCACCGCTGACCAACTGAAAATCTAAAACCCTGAGAAACCGGAAAACCGGGGTCCGACCCTGCGGGTCGTACCCCGGTTTTCCGGTTTCAAAGGTTTTAATGAAACGACCAAGAAAATGATCCGCTTCACCAACGTCAGCCTGATGCGCGGCCTGAAGCCGCTGCTGGAAAACGCCGACCTGACCCTGAACCCAGGCGACAATATCGGCCTGATCGGCGCCAACGGCGCCGGCAAATCCAGCCTCTTCGCCATGCTGCGCAACGAGCTGCACCCGGACCTGGGCGACATCGACTTCCCGAAAAGCTGGCGCATGGCCTACGTGGCGCAGGAAACCCCTGCCCTGCCGCGCACCGCCATCGACTACGCCATCGACGGCGACGCCCACCTGCGCGAGCTGCAAGCCGAACTGGCGCGCCTGGAAGCCATGCCCGACTCGCCTGAACACGGCATCGACATCGCCCACGTCCACACCGAACTGGCCGACGCCGACGCCTACACCGTGCAGTCGCGCGCCGAACAGCTGCTGCTTGGCCTTGGCTTCTCGCTGGAACAGATGCAACAGCCGGTGGCGAGCTTCTCCGGCGGCTGGCGTATGCGCCTGAACCTGGCGCAGGCGCTGATGTGCCCATCCGACCTGCTGCTGCTTGACGAACCGACCAACCACCTGGACCTGGACGCGATCATCTGGCTGGAAGACTGGCTGAAACGCTACCCCGGCACGCTGATCATCATTTCCCACGACCGCGATTTCCTCGACGAGATCGTGAACGTGATCGTCCACATCGACGACCGCAAGCTGAAACGCTACTCCGGCAACTACTCCGGCTTCGAGCGCCAGCGCGCCGCCCACCTGGTACTGCAGGCGTCGGCGATCGAGAAACAGCAGCGCGCCCGCGCCCACCTGCAATCCTTCATCGACCGCTTCAAGGCCAAGGCCACCAAGGCCCGCCAGGCGCAGAGCCGCATGAAGCAGCTGGCCAAGATGGAAGAACTGGCGCCGCTGCGCGCCGCCGCGGAATTCAGCTTTGAATTCCGCGACCCGGTCAGCGCACCAAATCCGCTGCTGGTGATGGAAGACGTCAACTGCGGCTACCACACCGACCAGGGCGACAAAACCATTGTGCGCGGCGTGACGTTCTCCCTGGTGCAAGGCCAGCGTATCGGCCTGCTGGGCGTGAACGGCGCCGGCAAATCGACCCTGATCAAGACCATCGCCGGCGACATTGATCCGCTGACGGGCACCGCCACCACCGGCAAGGGCCTGGTGATCGGCTACTTCGCCCAGCACCAGGTGGAGATGCTGCGCCACGACGAATCGCCGCTGTGGCATTTGCAGAAGATGGCGCCGACCGTGCGCGAGCAGGAACTGCGCAATTTCCTGGGCAGCTTCAACTTCCCGGGCGATATGGTGACCAGCAAGATCGCACCGTTCTCGGGCGGCGAAAAGGCGCGGCTGGCGCTGGCCCTGATCGTGTGGCAACGCCCCAACCTGCTGCTGCTGGACGAGCCGACCAACCACCTTGACCTGGAAACCCGCGAAGCGCTGACCGACGCGCTGGCCCAGTTCGAAGGCACGCTGCTGGTGGTCTCCCACGACCGCCACCTGCTGCGCGCCACCACCGAGCAGTTCATCATCGTCGAGAACGGCCGCCTGCGCGAGTTCGACGGCGACCTGGATGAATACAAGGACTGGCTGCTGCAGACCAAGATGGCCAAGCCTGCCGCCGCGGCTCCTGCCGCCGCGTCAACCGCGGCAAGCGCCGGCGCAGTCGAAGAAGCGCCACTGTCGTCGGCCGACCGCAAGGAGCAAAAGCGCCTGGAAGCCGAGCAGCGCCAGCGCCTGTCGGCCCAGCGCAAGCCGCTGGAAAACCGACTGAAGAAGGTGGAAGCCGCCATGGCCCAGCGCAGCGAGCAGAAAGCCACGATCGACGCCGCGCTGGCCGATCCGGCCATCTACGAAGCCGAGAACAAGCCCAAGCTGAAAACCTTGCTGGCCGACCAGGTCGAATGCAGCAAGGAGCTGGAACAGCTGGAAGGCGAATGGCTCGAGCTTCAGGAACAACTGGAAGCATTGGCCGCCTGACGCCCCGGGCGCAAGGCCCCGCGCATCGCCATCAGGCGGTCGATATCGAGCACGATCAGGCGGCGCTCGCCCAACTGCCCCATCCCCAGCAGGTAATCCACGTCCTCGCCCACATGCGGCAAGGGATGGATGCTTGACACCGGCAGCGTGACCAGGTCGGTCACGCCGTCGGTCACCATACCCATCACACAGGTCGATAGCTGCAGGATGATCACGTCCGTGCGCGAGTCGTGCGCTGGCGGGCGCGGACCGAAGGCCACGCGCATGTCCACGATGGGCATGATCACGCCGCGCGACAAGGCCACGCCTTCCACCAGCTCCCCGCCCGATGCGATCCGTTCGAGTGCGCTCAAGGGACGCAATTCCTGCACGCGGCGGTAGTCCAGCGCATACTCAAGGCCGCCCAGGCGGAACGTCAGGTACTGTCGCAGGTCGGCTTCCATTAGTGCTCCTCTGATTCCGGTGATACTTCATGCCATCGTACAGTTACGCAACAGCAAGCAGTTTGACCATCCTCAAAGGAAGCAGCCTGGGCTACAATGCTTTCATGACAATTGCTGGGGAAAGCAACAATGTACCAATGGCTGAAGCGACTGCTCTCCAAACCTGAAAGCAGCCCTGCGCCGGCTATGGAACGCGCACCGGCGAAGCAGCCGGCAGCGCCGTCCCGCCACGTCCTGTCGCCCGCCGCTGAAGGCGGGCCCGATTTCGAACAGAAGGACCTGGTCAACTCCACCTTCCAGCGCTGGCTGTTCAACCTGCGCGAAGACGAAGCGTTCGACACCAACGCCCCCGAAGGCCGCGTGCTGCACGAATTGATCATGGCCGCCCAATCGGGCCACAACGCCGCCGATATGCTGCGCCGTATGCCCGGCGTGATCCCGCAGCTGCTGCAAAGCCTGCGCAGCGAGAACTTTGCCGGCGCCGACATCGCCCGCAACATCTCCAACGACCTGGTGCTGGTAGGCTCCGTGCTGCGCCTGGCCAATGCCGCCATCCTGAACAGCGGCGAGCCGACCACCATCAAGAGCGTCGAACATGCGGTGATCGTGGTCGGACAAGAGGGCTTGCGCCAGCTGATTACCTCCGTTGCCTTCCGCCCCATCATCGACCTGAACTCGGGCCACTACACCAAGCAGCTGGCGCCGCGCATCTGGGAGCAATCGGAAAAGAGCGCCATCGCCTGCCGCATGCTGGCACCGGAATTTGGCGTCGAACCGTTCGAAGCCTTCCTGGCCGGCCTGGTGCTGAACTCGGGGCTGTTGACCGCACTGCGCGTGATGGACAGCGTCAACGCCAAACCGGGCGAGCTGGGATCGGCCACCTTCCGCGCCCGCCTGGCGCGTGAAGGCCGCGCCATTTCGGCCGGCATATCGGAAGCATGGAATTTCTCGCCCGCGATCACGCAAGCGATCCGCGAGCAGGAAGACACGCGTGGAGGCGGCGCCCTGTCGCCGATGGGACGCGTGCTGGCGGTGGGCGATTATTTGTCCAAGATCCGCTTGCTGCAAGCCAACCGCATGATCAACGACACCGAGAACAACCTGTTCCACGACCTGCCCCTGGGCGCCATGCCCTGCTACGCTGCAATTTAAGCTGCGCTGGCGCTCCAGTCGAAGCTGCCGGCGCTGCCTTGGAATAGCGGCTGCTGGCTGCCCAGCGCAGCGCGGACGCGCAGTTTCACTTCTTTCGGCGGCAGCAGATAAGCGGGACCCAGGTCGGGATTGAAGACCAGCTTGCGCACCAGCAGTTCGCCTGTCACCTGCCGCACCGTGCAGCGTGCGCTGCCGATCACCATCAGCTTTTGCTTGTAGACGTGCTCGCCCAGCTCCTGCTCCTTTTGCTGCGCGGCCTGGGCTTCCTTCATCGCGACCTGCAGGCGCGCGACCATCTTGAGAGACGGCCCCACTTTCAGCGCCATTTTCTGGAACAGCACCAGCTGCTCCTGGTTCAGCGTCACTTCCTGCTTGCGTACCTTGCTGGCCAATTGCAGGTAGTTGCGCACTTCCTGGTCGGACGTGATCTCATCCATCTGCACCTTGCAGCGCTCGGCCTGCTGTTCGTTTTTTTCGGCGCGGGCGGCGCATTCGGCCAGCTTTTCGTCGTATTTCGTCGTGTCGGGCACCATCACGTGCAGCTGCATTTCGGCCTGCTTGCGCGGGCCGGCGCTGTCGATCTCGATGCGGCGCGCGGCAATGGCGCAGCCGGCGGCCAGCTTGACCAGCACTTCGTCGGCCATGATCTCGCAGTTGTAAGCTTCGGTGATGATCACGCGGCTACCGGTAATCACGCAATTCTGCGCCTTGCCCAGCACGACTTCGCCCTTCTTTGCCTGCAGCAGCGCGCCGGAGGCTACGCCGGCCACGCGGATATTGCCCTCGACATTGGTGGCGCTGCCGCCCATCAAATTCTTTTGCAGGGTGATGGTGCCGCCGCGCGAGATGATGTGGCCGTAGACGTCGGCGTGCACCGTGATGTTGCCCCCTTCGACCGTGCGCTGCTCCTGCACTTCGCCGAATTCCTCGTAATCGCCATCGAGCTGCAGGTTGCCGGTAGTGCGCGCTGAGACGCCCTCGCGGCTGACGATCTTGGGGCCGATGGAAATGCGCTTGCTCTTGCTGTCGACGTTGATGAAGCCTTCGGTCGAGGATACCAGGTAGTCGATGCCGTCATGATGCTCCACCACGGTGCCCTCCCCAGCCACCGTAGTCAGCTCCACATCGCGCGGGGCCGGAGGCTCCAGCACAATGCCGGACAGCTCGAAGCCACGCGTGCCCTGCATCGGCGGCTCGCGGCGCAGCAGGCGCACCCTGGCTTTCACCTGCGGGAAGCGGTTCTGGAAGCTATGCAAGTCGAAGCGGCCATTGGCCAGCAGGCGCGGAGCATTGGAGCGGTGGATGCTTTCCGAGACCTCCACGATGGCGGCGTCGCGTCCCGGCGCTGGAGGCAGCTTGCGCGCCACGATCAGGCGCGCCACCTTGCCGCTGGCGATGGCTTCGCGCACTGCCGGTGCGTCGATACCGAAGCGCACGCCCTTGGTCCACATATCGGCCACGAATTCGCCGAAATCGAGGTGGCCCGGCACCGGCACGGCGTCTTCAATTTCGATGAACACCGGCTCGAAGTAATATTCGGCGTCGCCGCCGACAATGCGCACGGCCTTGTAGAGGGCGCGGCGGGCGCTGGGGAATGGCACGATGTCGTCGGCGAAGCGCCACAGTGGCTGGCCCTTCATCCCTTCCGGCAGCTCAGGTCCGGCGCCATACAAGGCGCGAATGAAGACACCGTAATCAAGGCCGCGGAAAAACGCCCCCGACAGAAAAACCTGGTTGGCAGCCGCCTGCAGCAAAGCGGCCGGGGCTTCCGCCTTGAAATACACGCCATCCGCACGCTGGACGAGCGACGATGGCAAATCGCCAGCCGCTGCGGCGGCCGGGGCAGCGTCTTCAGGCACCATGTCTCCCGGGTTAGTCTGTTGCGCCATTGTACGGCTAATGGGCCATCAGCCTACACTCGCCTCGGCCGGCGACGCGCCATGCCAATTCACGCTGCCGTTCGAGCCGGCGAAGATGGCCACGCTGTCCAGCCGCGGCCCGCGCAGCATGGTCTTGTAATCCTTGGGGGCGGCAGTAAAGTTGGCAGCGGCGTTTTCGGCCAGCGGCAAGGTGCGCACCAGCACTTCGCCGTCCACCATGGTGACGCGCACCGAGGAGCGTGCCGCGGCGCCGCGCTTCAACTCTTCCAGCTCGTCGCGGCGGGCGCGCGCACCTGCGACGGCGTCCTCCCCGACCTTGATCGATTGCAGCAGCTGGCCGATCGCCTTGATCTGGGGCGCCACAGCAGCGGCCACCTTTTTCAGGTGCGGCACCTGGGCCGGCGTCAGGTGGATTTCACCCTTGCGCAGTTTTTCCGCCAGGGTCAGGTAGCTGCGCACTTCGGCCAGGCCGTTCAGGCGCTCGTGCTCGGCGCGCCAGGCGGCAATTTCCGCCTCGTGGACAGCGACCTGGCTTTGCAGCGTTTCCAGTTCGGCGTCGTGGCCGGCGACGTCCTGCACCACCACGTAGACGAACATTTCACTGCTTTTGCGCGGCCCCGCGCTTTCCACCACCACGCTGCGGCCGGCTACGGCGCAGCCGATCGCCAGCTCGATTTGCACTTCGTCGGCGAAGATTTCGCAATTGGAGGCTTCCGCGATCACCACTTTGGGTGCGCTGATCGTGCAGCTCTCGGCGCGGCCCTTGATGGTGATGGTGCCATCGGCGGTCTGGATGGTCGCGCCCGAAGCCACGCCATCGACCTGGATATCCCCCTTGACGTTGATCGCCTTTCCGCCCACCAGGTTGCGGCCCAGGATAATCGTGCCGCCGCTGGAGTGGATGTTGCCGAACACGTCGCCGTGCACGGTGATGTCGCTGCCATTCACGTCGCGCAGTTCCTGCACGTCGCCGAATTCCTCGAACGCTCCCATCAACTCCAGGTTGCCCGTAGTCCGGCCCGATACGCCTTCCCGGCTGATGATCTTGTCGCTAAGCCCAATCTGCCCGCTTTTCGGATCCACATTGAGGAAGCCTTCGCGCGCCGCCACCAGGAATTCGCCATCTTCTTCGCGCACGATCACCGTGCCTTCGCCGGCAAAACGCTTGAAATCCACGTCGTTCGGCGCCAGGGCAGCCAGCGGCAAGCCCGCAATATTGCGGCCCGGCTCACCCGGCACGCCGGGCAGCTTTTGCAGCAGGCGCACGCCTTGCTTGATCTGCGGGAAGCGGTTCTGGAAGCTGGTCAGGTCCACGGTGCCGTCAGCGCGCTGGCGCGGGGCGTCGCTGCGGTGCAATTCAGACGCCACTTCCACCACTTGCGCATCCTGGGCCGGGCTGGGCTCCAGGTCGAGCGCGGCGGCCACCCGTTCGCCCTTGGGCGCCGCCAGCGCGGCGCGCACCGCCGCCACCTGGATGCCGAAGCGCACGTTCTTCAGCCACATATCGGACACGAATTCGTCGAAGTCCAACTGGGCCTGGCGTTCCGGCAGCAAGGTGCCGTCCTCCAGCTCCTCGGCCGGCAGGTAGATCGGTTCAAAGAAGTATTCCGCTTCGCCGTCGCGGATCTTGACGTTGCGGTACAGGGAGCGGCGTTCGGCCGGAAGGGTTTCAACGGTGTCGGCCACCCGCGCCAACAGCTCAGTATTGGGCGCCAGTTCAGGGCCCACGCCGTAGAGGGCGCGCGCCAGCACCGGATAATCCAGGCCGCGCAGCACGTAGCCGCTGCGGAAAAGCGCGTCGACCGCGTTGGTCAGTTCGGGAGCGGGAAGGCGCACGTCGAGGAACACGCCGTCGGGGCGCTGCACCACGCCAGCCGGCAAGGCTGCGCTGCTTTCCTGTTGTGCGGTTTGCGACAAGGCTCCTCCTCCATTGCCCTGAGTTTGGGCGCGCCGGGGCGCATTGTCTTGCGGGCAATCAATATTACACGCAAAACATCAAATAACGGAGGTTTTTAGGGCCAAAAGTTTTCTTAGCGTTACGTAAACGTCACAATCAACGCCTAGGCGGCTGGGAATACACTTGCTGGCCCGCTTCATTGATCTGGCGGCGCAAGTCACGGCGTTCGTCGGGGGTCATGCGGCCGCCGCGGCGCTGCTGTTCCGCCATATCGCGGCCGTCGTCCATCCGGCCCTCATACGAACGTTCGCGCGCCTCGCGCATATCGTTGTAGCGGCTGTCGCGGAAATCGCGCGGCGCCTCGCGGCGCTCCATCTGCCGTTCCTGACGGCGCTCCTGCTGGCGCATCTGATGGCGGTCGGATTGGGCCTGCGCGTCGGCCATCAAGGTGCAGCACAGGGCCGCGCACAGCGCTGCAGCCGCTTTGCCCAATCCCGTTTTCACACCAAGTTTCATCGCAGTCCTCGTGAGTCTTGCCTATCCATGCCCGCAGTGTATGCGCTCCGACTTTCCATAGTAAGAGCGACCGGGTAAAGTTTGTAAGAATTTGTAATGAGTTTTCACCGGTATGGCACCGGCAATCAATATGACGTTACCATAGCGACATGCATCTGACAATTGAACAAGATCAAAACGCCCTATGAATACCCCCACTACCCCTCCAGCAGCACCCGGCGGCCAGCACGGCCACCAGGCCAAGATCATGGTGGTGGACGATGACGTCCGCCTGCGCGACCTGCTGCGCCGCTACCTGACCGAGCAAGGCTTCAACGTCGTCACCGCCGAAAACGCCACCGCCATGAACAAGCTCTGGCTGCGCGAACGTTACGACCTGCTGGTGCTGGACCTGATGCTGCCCGGCGAAGACGGCCTGTCGATCTGCCGCCGCCTGCGCGGCGCGGGCGACCAGACCCCGATCATCATGCTGACCGCCAAGGGCGAAGACGTGGACCGCATCGTGGGCCTGGAAATGGGCGCCGACGATTACCTGCCCAAGCCTTTCAACCCGCGCGAGCTGGTGGCCCGTATCGGCGCTGTGCTGCGCCGCAAGCAGCCGGACGAAATCCCGGGCGCACCTTCCGAGCACCCGCAAACCTTCGAATTCGGCCAGTTCGTGCTGGACCTGGGCACGCGCACCCTGAAGAAAAACGGCGAAACCGTGCCACTGACCACCGGCGAATTCTCGGTACTGAAGGTGTTTGCGCGCCATGCGCGCCAGCCCCTGTCGCGCGAGAAGCTGATGGAACTGGCGCGCGGCCGCGAGTACGAAGTATTCGACCGCAGCCTGGACGTGCAGATTTCCCGCCTGCGCAAGCTGATCGAGCCGGATCCTTCCAGCCCGCTGTACATCCAGACGGTCTGGGGCCTGGGCTACGTCTTCATCCCTGAGGGCCAGCCACGCTGATTTTAGGCTGCCGATGAAATTTCGCCTGCCGCGCCCGGCGTCGCTGACCAGCGGCCTGTTCTGGCGCACTTTCCTGATGCTGAGCGTGCTGATCACGCTCTCCATGTCGGCCTGGTTCGGCATGGTCAACTACGTCCAGCGCGAGCCGCTGGCGCAGCAGACCGCCGCCCAGGTGGTGTCGGTGGTGACCATCACCCGCGCCGCCCTGACCCACTCCGCACCCGATTTGCGGCGCGAACTGCTGTTTGAGCTGGTGTCAAACGAAGGCATCCGCGTCTTCACCATGGAGGATGACGACGAGGTGGCGCCGGCGCCATCTTCGGGGCTGATGTCCGACATCCACGCCATTGTGCGTGCCAAATTGGGCGCGGATACCCGCTTCTCCTCGGAAGTGAATGGCGTGCCGGGCTACTGGGTCAGCTTCAAGATTGCCGACGACCGTTACTGGCTGATGCTGGAGCGCGAACGCCTCCAGGGGCCGGTTGAATGGATCGGCTGGGCCGGCGTGGTCTCGGTGGTGTCGCTGCTAGGCGCCGCACTGATTTCCAGCCTGATCAACCTCCCGCTGCGCCGCCTGACAGCCGCCGCCCGCGCAATCGCCCAGGGCAACCATCCCGAGCCCCTGCCCGAAGTTGGCCCGCAGGAAGTGCGCCAGGCCAACCGCAGTTTCAACCAGATGGTCGACGATTTGAAGCAGGTGGAATCGGACCGCGCCGTGATTTTGGCCGGCATTTCCCACGACTTGCGCACGCCGCTGGCGCGCATGCAGCTGGAAGTGGAAATGGCCAACCTGTCGCAGGAGGCGCGCGAAGGCATGCAATCCGATATTGCGCAGATGGACGCGATCATTGCCCAGTTCCTCGATTACGCCAAGCCGACGGAGGCGTCCAGCTTTATCAATGTGGACATGGTGGGACTGCTGTCCGAATGCGCGCATGAGGTTGGGCGCCAGGCGGATGTCAAGATTACGGCTGAGCTGCCGGAACATGCGCATGTGCTGGGCAATGCGACTGACCTCAAGCGGGTGATTGCCAACCTGGTCGAGAATGCGCGGAAATATGGCAAGACGCCGGGTACCGATGTGGCTGAGATTGATATCAGGTGCACGGTGCGGGGGATGCATACGGCCAAACGCGTCATTGTCGAGGTGCAGGATCATGGCGTGGGCGTGCCGGAGGACCAGATTGCGCAGCTGTTGAAACCGTTCACCCGGCTCGACACCGCCCGCGGCCAGGCCAATGGTGCAGGCCTCGGTCTGGCGATTGTTGACCGCGTCCTGTCGCGGCATGAAGCGGAGCTCGAAGTGGCTAACCGAGAAGGTGGCGGACTCCGGTTCACCATCACCCTCCGCGCGCTCTAAACCTTTGGAACCGGGAAACCGGGGTCCGGCCCAAGGGCCGGACCCCGGTTTCCCGGTTTTCACGGTTTTAACGGTTTTAGACTAAATTGAAGCCATGCACCCCACAAACGGCTTTGCCGGCGCCATCGGCCACACTCCCCTCATCCGCCTCGCCCGGCTTTCGGCCGAGACCGGTTGTGAAATCCTGGCCAAAGCCGAATTCATGAACCCCGGCGGCTCCGTCAAAGACCGTGCCGCCCTCGCCATCATCCTCGACGCCGAACGTTCCGGCCGCCTTCAACCCGGCGGCACCGTCGTCGAAGGCACAGCCGGCAACACCGGCATCGGCCTGGCCCACCTGTGTGCCGCCCGTGGCTACCACTGCGTCATCGTCATTCCCGAAACCCAGTCCGAAGAAAAATTCGCCATCCTGCGCACCCTCGGCGCCGAAGTGCGCACTGTCAAAGCCGTCCCCTACGCCGACGACAACAATTACCAGAAAGTTGCCGGCCGCCTGGCGCAGGAACTGCCCAACGCCATCTGGGCACAGCAATTCGACAACCTCGCCAACCGCAAGGCCCACTACCACCATACCGGCCCGGAAATCTGGCGCGACTGCGAAGGCAGGATCGACGCCTTCACCTGCGCCACCGGCACCGGCGGCACGCTGGCCGGCGTCGCCCGCTACCTGAAAGAGAAACGGCCTGCTACCCACATTGTGCTGGCCGATCCCTACGGTAGCGCCCTCTACAATTGGATCAAACACGGCGAACTGAAAAGTGAAGGCAGTTCGATCTCGGAAGGCATAGGCAACAGCCGAGTTACCACCAACTTGCAAGATACTCCGATCGACGACGCCGTCCGCATCGATGACAAAACTTGTGTGCAAATGGTCCATCGCCTGCTGCGCGAAGAGGGCCTGTATGTGGGCGGCTCCAGCGGCATCAACGTCGCCGCAGCTGTTGAGCTGGCGCGGCAAATGGGCCCAGGCCACACGATTGTCACCCTGCTGTGCGACCGCGGCGCCACCTATGCGGCCCGGCTGTTCAACCTGGAATGGCTGGCGCAAAAAAATTTATTGTAATCGTGTCGATCTGGCGCATCCCCGTTCGTCGTGGGATTATGGAGGCCGCAAAACGGTGTCCACTTTCCTCAACAACGAACGGAGATCCACCATGACTGTCAAAGCGATTCCTGAAGGCATGCACACTGTTACCCCGCACCTGGTTTGCGAGGGCGCTGCAGAAGCCATCGAGTTCTACAAGAAAGCCTTCAACGCCACGGAAAATGGCCGCATGCCAGCGCCGGACGGCAAAGTCATGCACGCCCAAATGCAGTTCGGCGACTCGGTGATCATGCTGGTCGACGCCTTCCCTGACCACGGTTGTTTCGGCGCCAAGCACTATAACGGCAGCCCGGTCACCATCCACCTCTACGTGCCCGACGTGGACGCCACTTACGCGCAAGCTGTGAAGGCCGGCGCCACCGCCAAGCATCCTCCAGCCGACATGTTCTGGGGCGACCGCTATGGCGTCCTGGTCGATCCGTTCGGCCACAGCTGGTCCGTTGCCACGCACACCCGCGACCTCACGCCGGAACAGATGATGGAAGGCATGAAGGAAATGATGAGCAAAGCGCCAGACTGCAAAGCTTGATTAATAGGAGAAACAAAAATGCGATTCATGCTCATTGTAAAAGCCACCCCGGATTCCGAAGCCGGCAAGATGCCGAAAACCGAACTGCTCGAAGCCATGGGCAAGTTCAACGAAGAACTGGTCAATGCCGGCGTGCTGCTGGCCGGTGAAGGACTGCACCCAAGTTCGCGCGGCGCCCGCGTGCACTTCTCGGGCAGCAAGCGCACCGTGATCGATGGCCCGTTCTCCGAAACCAAGGAATTAATCGCCGGCTTCTGGCTAATTCAGGTAAAGTCGCTCGCCGAAGCCATCGAGTGGGTTAAGCGCTGCCCCAACCCGATGGAGAGCGATTCCGATATCGAAATCCGCCAGGTCTTCGAGGCCGAGGATTTCGGCGCCGAGTTCACGCCTGAACTGCGTGAACAGGAAGCCCGCATCGCCAGCAAAATCGCAGCACCGGTTTAAAGGAGGCAGGAATGCAGTACATGGTTATTCGCAAGGCCGACGCCACGTCGGAACTGGACAGTTTCCCTTCGGCTGAATTGGTGCAGGCCGTTCCGGATGCCAAGTGGCTGCGCTCCAGCGCCGACGGCGGTTTGCGCATGCGTCGCCGCAACGGCCAATGGCTGTACGAAGAAGGCCCGTTCGACGATGTGAGCGTTGCCGGCTTTGCCTTTATCGAGGCCGACGACCGCCGCGCCGCCAGCGAAATCGCTGCGCGCTGGCCCTCGGCCGATGCCGAAGGCCGCGCCGTGCTCGAAGTGCGCGAAGCCGGATGTCCCGGCGGCTGCGTAGGCTTCGACACGGGCAGGCCGCCCAAGCATGCCGCGTGGGCCATCCTGCTCCGTTCCGACGAGGTGGCGGAACAGGATTTCGAACCGCCAGCCGTGGTGATCGACATCATGAACCGTGCCAATAACGCCGGCATCGCCGCCGGTGTCGCCTTGTCCGGCGAAGGCTTGAAGTCCACTGCCCGCGGCGCCCGCGTCAAGTTCAATGGCGGCAAATCCTTCATCACCGACGGTCCTTTCGCCGAAGTGAAGGAACTGATCGCCGGCTACTGGGCCGTCGATGCCGCCACGCGCGACGAAGTGATTGCCTGGGTCAAGTCCTATCCCTACCCTAACCCGGGCGATATGGAAGTGGAACTGCGTAAGGTCGCAATTTAAGACCGCGCAGCCGTGGAGGCGCGCAGCACCAGCTGCGCGTCGATCACGGTCAGCGGTTCGACATCCTGGCCATCGATGGTGGCCAACAGTTTTTGCATCGCGACTGCACCCATGCGTTCGCTGTGCAAGTCCACGCTGGTCAGGCCCGGGCAGGAAAAATGTCCGAACTGGATATTGTCAAAGCTGACCACGGAAATATCGTTTGGCACATGGAAGCCCAGTACCTGCGCCGCTTTCATGAAACCCAGCGCCAGCACGTCATTGAAGCAGACCAGCGCATCGAGCGGCTGCCGGCCCAGCACGATCGTAGAGCACAGCTTTTCACCCGCATATGCCGACGGTGCTTCGGCGTCAAATACAGTCAGCTCCAGGCCCTGGGCAGCCAGCGCTTCGCGCACGCCCGCCATGCGCTCCCTGTCGCGAAGAGACCTCGAAAAGCCCATATAGCCCACGCGCTTGTGGCCCTGGGAGAGCAAATGGCGCGTCACCATAAAGGCCCCCAGCTCATCGTCGCTGGCAACTGAAGGCAGCTTGATTCGTTTGGGCCGGCCGAAATAGACCGCAGGACGGCCCAGCGCCATCAGCCAATCCAATTCCTCCTCCGGCGTGCGCGTGTATACGATCAGGCCGTCCACCCTGCGGCTCAAGTCCTCAAGCAGACGGCGTTCGCGCTCCGGCGTCTCCTCTGTATCAACCAGCAGCAAGTTGTAGCCATGGTCCTGCGCCACCCGGCTGGCGCCCTTCACCACGCTGGCGTAATGGGGATTCGTGATATCGAGTACGGAAAGTCCGACAGACTTGGTGCGGCCGGTGATCATGGATTGCGCCATCGGGTTGGAGCGATAACCCAGTTCATCGATCACGCTGGTCAAGCGGGCTTCCACGGCCGGCGAAAAGCGCTGCGTGCCATTGACGAACTTGGAGACCGTGGCGGTGGATACGCCAGCGGCAGCTGCCACGTCTCGGATTGTCGCTATGCTCTTCTTCATCGGCCCGGTCATTTCAGGAAAAGTTGCCGAGTTTATCATGCTAAAGTAGCACCATGAACGACAACAGCATCCACCGCGCCATCGACGCCGTCTGGCGCATTGAAGAAGCCAAGATCATCGCCGTGCTCACCCGCATGCTGCGCGACGTCGCACTGGCCGAAGAAATGGCGCAGGACGCCCTGGTCAGCGCACTGGAAACCTGGCCCGAAAACGGCACGCCCGACCGCCCCGCCGCTTGGCTGATGCAAGCCGCGAAGAACAAGGCTCTCGACTACCTTCGCCACCAAAAGCTGGTGCACGAAAAAGAGCCGGAGCTCACCTACGAAATCGAAACCTTGCTGCAGGACGCCGCGCCCGACCTGGAACGCGAGCTCGATGACAATATTGGCGACGACCTGCTGCGCCTGATCTTCATCTCCTGCCACCCGGTGCTGACCATGGAGGCGCGAGTGGCGCTGACCTTGCGTCTGCTGGGGGGCCTGACGACGGAGGAAATCGCCCGCGCCTTCCTCGCGTCGGAAGCGACGGTGGCGCAACGCATCGTCCGCGCCAAACGTACGCTGGGCGACGCCAAGGTGCCGTTCGAAGTGCCGCGCGGCGAGGAGCTGGAAGAACGCCTGTCCTCCGTCCTGCAGGTGATCTACCTGGTCTACAACGAAGGCTATTCAGCCAGCGCCGGCGCCGACTTGATGCGTCCCGCCCTGTGCAATGAAGCCTTGCGACTGGGCCGCATCCTGGCCGAACTGGTTCCCGGCGAACCAGAGGTGCATGGGCTCGTGGCGCTGATGGAAATCCAGTCCTCACGTTCACGCGCACGCACGGACGCGCAAGGCAAACCAGTGCTGCTGCTCGACCAGGACCGGACGCGCTGGGACCAGATGCTGATCCGGCGCGGCCTGGCGGCGCTCGAACGCGCGCAAGGCCTGGGCCGCGTACCGGGTCCCTACCTGCTGCAAGCCGCGATCGCCTCCTGCCACGCCCGCGCGCGCCGCGCAGAGGATACGGACTGGCAGCAGATTGCCGACTTATACCTCGCGCTGGCGACCCGCTCGCCCTCGCCCGTGGTTGAACTGAATCGCGCCGTGGCGCTGGCCATGGCTTACGGGCCAGCCGTGGGCCTGGAGCTGGTCGACCAGTTGGTCGACGAACCAGCGCTCAAGCAATACCACTTGTTGCCAAGCGTACGAGGCGACTTCCTCTACAAATTGAAGCGCCTCCCCGAAGCCCGTTTCGAATTTGAACGCGCCGCATCCCTCACGCAAAACGAACAGGAACGCCAGTTGCTGCTGACGCGCGCAGCGGCGTGCAGCTAAGGTGAGCAAATGACCGATTTCATCGCGACCCGATTCACGCTGGCAGTTCTCGACCTGGCCAAGTCCACTGACTACTACACCTCGGTGCTTGGCCTGGCCATCGATTTCACCGTGCCCGGCTGGACCTTTCTGTCCCGAGGCAGCTTCCGCGTCATGCTCGGCGAATGCAAGGACGCGATTCCGCCCGGCCAGATTGAATTTCACTCGTGGTATGGCTATGTGTACGTCTCGGACGCCACTGCCCTTTTCGCCGAATACCAGGCTAAGGACGCGGAATTCGTCCAGGAACTCGCCGACAAACCCTGGGGCATGCGCGAATTCGGCATCCGCACCATCGACGGCCACCGCATCATGTTTGGCCAGGAACTTGAAAGCTAAAGATCTTCATGCGTCACCTTATTCCACTAATACTTCTATCGGTATTTTCATCCACTAACGCAGCCGACCTGCAAGTGGACCAAGAAAAGAATTTCTGGCAGCTGATTGAAACGGTAAAAAGAGAGGCCGGTTTCGACCTGGAGTCCAGGCCTGCAATTCTGCAAAGACGTCTCGCCTTGCTGGCGCCAGCGGAAATCCAACGTTTCCAGAAACGATATGAGGGCCACCTGCTTGAAGCGCACCGGTGGAATCTTTGGGGAGCGGCGTATTTGATGAATGAAGGTTGTTCTGACGATTGCTTCAAATACTTTCGGGACTGGTTGATTTCGGAGGGCGAAGAGACCTTTAAGCGTGCAATTGCGAATCCGGATTCACTCGCCACCATTCCGCCTAGAGAATATTTTGAATTGGAGTCTTACGGATATGCTGCGCTCAAAGCCTTTGCCGCGATGGGTGCCGGTGAATTAGAGCGTGACTTTGCTGTGGAGTTTGCTGTGCCGATAGGTAAAGAATGGGCGGATTCGGATTTACCCCGAATGCTTCCCAAGTTAACCGCGAAGCACCGTGAAAAATTGAATCGGTAACTTCCAACTGCAAGTTAGAGTTCATGCTTACCATACCTAAAGAACTACTGTCGTACTACGCTGAAGGAAAGCCACTGGTTTGCGATCTCGAGGAGAGTCCCTTTGCATGCGAGTTTTGGCCGATTGGTGAGCTTGATGCGTACAACTCCGATTACGAAGTGGCTGAATATGCTCCCGGCTTTCTTGGCTTCGGAACCAGCGGTGGCGGCGAGATGTTTGCCTTCTCGGTCGATGGAAAAATCGTATGCCTGCCATTTATCGGCATGGCGCCAGACGTAGCCTTGCCAATTGCAGATTCTTGGGCAGAGTTTGAGGGTAAGCTACGAAATGCGCTCTAACTTTTTAATCAACCGGACGGCTACAGCGCTGCGCGCTTCCGCCACACAGAACGACTTACGATTTACGAATATCGGCCCGACGACTTCGACTAATTTGCGGACCATTTAGCGAATCCCGAAAGCTCTGCTCACCTGGGCTCAGCTGAACGATCGCGAGGCCAGTCCGAGGCCTCGCGACGAGGCACGCTTATTGTTGCTGCTGCGGTTGTGGTTGCGGCTGTTGCCGATTGCGTTTGGCGATTTCGTTGCCAACGTAACCGCCACCGATAGCGCCTGCGATAGTGGCCAGCTTGCGGCCGTTACCATGGCCTACCTGATTGCCGAGCAGGCCACCCACCACTGCGCCAATGCCGATGCCGACCGCACTGTTCTGCGGCGCAGGTGCCGGTTGTGGAGCCGGAGCTGGAGCTGCTGCCACTACAGGCGCTTGCGATTGCTCTTGCGCGGCCTGGGAAGCTGGCGAGTAGGAACGATGTGGCGCTGGCTTATGCTCCGCTACGCGACGCACTTCCGGTGCAGGCGCTGGTGTCGACACTGGCGCGGCCACTGGTGCTGCGATTGGCGCCGCGGCTGGCGCAGGCGTCGTGACGGCAGCTACCGGAGCAACCGGCGCGGCGGCAGCGTTTGACGCTGTGGAAGCCTGCGAATTGGGCAGAAGGCCTGCAATCGACGCAGCTCCAGCCAAACTCACAAGCGCTACCGAAGCAGCTGCAATGGCCATCATTGGGTGGATTTTGGTGCGTGCGGTGTTTTCCATTTTCTTCTCTCTTGAAAATCGCCATCGTTGGCGCTTGCTTATCAAACGCTCCGGAGAGAAAACTCGGTGACGCAAAAAGTGTTTCGTGAGTAAGTAAATGTTTCCAGAAACATTGGAAATATGTCATGCTGCCACTCGCGATTAACATTACAGTCAGAGGAAATGCATGGTTCAACGATTTGCTACAGCTTGTGCTTTCTTGTTGTTGGCCGCCTGCGCTTCGCCGGAAAAGGGTCCCAATGTCACCAAATCATGCATATCCCAGGTCCACGAGTCCAAGTCTGACTCGACCGCCGACTATGCCGCATGCAACTTCAACAATCACGAAGATCGGTCAGCGACGCAGCAATGCATGCGTGACCACGGCTGGACCTTACAGCCAATCTGCCTCGACGACGATTTGGTCCATACAGAAGCAGCAATTGCCCAATGCTTGACGGCCTCGAAATCTGAAAACCGAGTCGACCATCAAGCTATGAACGAATGCCTTGCGAAGAATCAGCAGAAAGAAGAAAGCCAGTCAGCAAAATTTCAAAAGCTTTTGAAAACGTGCCGCATATTCAAGGCTGTTGGACAAGAACTGCAATGCGCCGACTAATCATTTATCTTGCCGCGCCGTTTATCGCCACTGCTTGCGCGACGCCAGCGCATATCCCGCCTGGTGCAAAGTACGCGTCGCCCATTGGGCAATTCAGCTGCGGCCCATTCAAACTGGACACCCAGGTACAACCCGCCTTTGGCCCTCATGGCGGGACGGTGCGCTTTATCGACGAAATTGGCATGACACGGATTGATGTTGAGGAATTTCAGCCGACACTGGATACCGGTGCGCTGGAGCAGCATCCGGAGACCGTCTATCTAGCCTATCTGGCAGTCCAGAATCTCCCGCTGATCAAAAGCGCCGTCCCGGGCGCGCGATTTCTCGATTCGCGTCCAGGCGCCATTAACGAACACACTGTCTTCCAATCGGCGATCCTTATGCCCGGCGAATCGGATGTGATTTCAGGTGACGGCAAACGCCTCGATGCCGTACGGGGACAAGTTCATTACACCAATGGCCGCTACATGTTCACGATCAGCGTCAACTCTGTTGCTTGGCCGGGTAAGTCCAGCAAAGAGCAAGTTGATGCCGCCTATTCAAATGCGGCAAGCGCATTCAAGAAGTGCACGTTCCCATGGAAGTAAGCTACTCCCCGACCATTGAAGAATTCCGAGTGGTCTTGGGCATTGTCGACAGGGCTTACCCCGGCGGCCCGGACGCCCCGGCCCCTGTGTGGCAGAATTTCTTGCTTCGTTCGCTGGGATGGCTAATCGGAACCGTACCAATCTGGATTTGCGTTGGATTGATCGTCCTGATATCAGTTTCCGACCTGCAGATCCGGATGTGGCTCTTCCTGTTCCATGACTGCGCTGCAGACTATATCCCTTTAGCCGCTTTCGAATCCGAGGAGCGGATGAACGAATTCGGAAAATTTGCGGCTGCAAAAATCACTGAGCACAGCGGCAAAGCCGCATAACTAAGCGCTTTCGAGCGCCCCGTCGCGGCGCGTGCGGCGGTAGCGCGGAAGGTCATCGCAGATCGCCTCCCAATGAAGGCGATTGTCGGCGAAGGTATGGTCTTGCGGAGGCAGCGCTTCGGGATCATCGAGGCTGCAAGTGGTGATATCCAGTTCGTCCGGTGTGCAGTCGTCACGGAAGGTGAGCTGCGTGCCGCAGGCGCCGCAGAATTCGCGCGTGACGCCGGGACTGGAGTGGAAGACGGCCGGTTTGCCGCGCAGGTACCGGAACTGCACGCGTGGCACGCTGAACCAAGCCACGCTGGGCGCACCGCACAGGCGGCGGCACATCGAACAATGGCACCAGGTGCATGTCAGCACCGGCGCCTCGGCTTCATATTGCACTGCCCCGCAAAAACAGCCGCCTGTGTACATAGGGATCTCCCTAGTCCAGCAATTTGGTCATGAGCAGCTCCGCCGAGCCGTAGCCGTATAGCGAATCACTCTCCAACCCCTCCGTGTCATAGGGCACGGACACTTCGCGTTCCGGCTTGGCCGGATCATCACCATAAGTCGCCTGCCAGGCGCGTTTGAGCGCATCGGCACGGCGGATAAACATCGGCACCGGCCAGTCGCGCCGCTCGAAACCGACGGTATTGCCGATCACCGGCCAGCGTCCATTGGCCACCGCGATGTCTCCGGTGCGGATCACCTTGAGCGCATCGTTCGCCGACAGCTGCTGCACGTCGCCGAGGGTCGGCAACGTCCAGTGGGTCGGCCCGAACAGGTAGGCCAGCATGACCTTTCCTTGCGGTGACAGGCGTGCCACTAATCCTGTGGCATACCCGCCATTTCTGAGCGGGATGGCAAACCAACTGCCCTCCCGGTACGGCTGCGACTTCATCGACATCCTTTCACATTGCAGCGCGGTACCGGAAACGTTTTACTCGTAGTGGTACTGCGCGGCGATCGGTCCCGCTTTGAACAGCGCTTCCTTCATTTCCTTATCCATCTTCGGGTCGCGCCGGCGCACCCATTCCAGCAGCATGGCGATTTGCTTGCGCGTTGAATCGCGATGACTGGCCATGACCAGTTTCAGCTCGGGATCGGTGCACGTTTCGATACGCTGGTTCTGCAAATCCAGCATCTCGATCTTCTCGCTCAGCGACGTCAGCGCCCGATGCATATCCAGCACCTGGGCGTTCAGATAGTCGCGCGGCTCGACCACGTGTTCCTGTGTCATCTCACTCTCCTTAGGCATGCGAATACACGCATTGTCAGCCTGCGGCGCGGATTTCTCAAGTGTAGCAAGGCGTTCCGCCGGGTGTCGCACGGATGGGCGCAATTTGCGCGATAATGCCCGGCACTATGCAAAACTTTGAATTCCACAACCCTACCCGCGTCATCTTTGGCGTGGGTCAAATTGCCTCCTTGGCAAAACATATTCCTTCCAATGCACGTGTGCTGATGCTCTACGGCGGCGGCAGCATCAAAAAGAACGGCACGTACGATGAAGTGCGCGCTGCGCTGGCCGAACATACCGTGCTGGAATTTGCCGGCATCGAGCCGAATCCGAAATACGAAACGCTGATGCAGGCGGTGGAATTGATCCACCGCGAGAAGATCGACTTCCTGCTTGCAGTAGGCGGCGGCTCTGTTGTCGATGGAACAAAATTCATTGCCGCCGCTGCGGTGTATGACGGCGACGCCTGGGACATCCTGAAAATCGGCGGCAAAGTCGTGAAGGCTGCCCTTCCCTTCGGCGCCGTACTGACCCTGCCGGCCACCGGCTCGGAAATGAACAGCGCCAGCGTGGTCAGCCGCGCCGAAACGCAGGAAAAACGCGCCTTCATGAGCCCCCACGTTTATCCGCGCTTCTCGGTGCTCGATCCGGCCAAGACCCTGACCCTGCCGCTGCGCCAGGTGGGCAACGGCGTGGTCGATGCGTTCGTGCACACCACCGAACAATACCTGACCTACCCGGCCAACGCGCCGGTGCAGGACCGCTTTGCCGAAGGCCTGCTGCAAACCCTGGTGGAACTGGGCCCGCAAGTACTGGCTCGCCCGGAAGACGTGGAAGTGCGCGCCAATATCATGTGGTCCGCCACCATGGCCCTGAATGGCCTGATCGGCGTCGGCGTGCCGCAGGACTGGGCTACCCACATGATCGGCCACGAACTGACCGCACTGTTTGGCCTGGACCATGCGCAGACGCTGGCGATTGTCCTGCCGGGCATCCTGCAAATCCGCCGCGAAGCCAAGCGCGGCAAGCTGCTGCAGTACGCGGAACGCGTCTGGGGCCTGAAAAACGGCACCGAAGACGAACGCATTGACGCCGCCATCGGCAACACGCGAGCCTTCTTCGAGCAGATGGGCGTGCCGACCCGTTTGTCCGGCTACGGCCTGGGTCCGGAAGCGGTCGACGCCACCGTCGCCGCCGTGGAAGCGGCCGGCCTGACCAGCCTGGGCGAACGCCGCGATATCACGCCAGCGGACGTGCGCAAGGCCCTGCAACTGAGCCTGTAGTACAATACCGCCTCGCTAGGGGTCCTCGCGCATGTGCGCGGGGTGAGAAATACCCTCGGAACCTGATCTGGATAATGCCAGCGAAGGAAAGCGCAGATGGATGAAGCTCCCCTCTTTCCGGAGCTTCGCGTGCTCTCCCGCCGGCGCATACGCACAGCAAGAGCACACAATATGAATCGCACCAACCTCACCCTGGCCGCACTGGCCGTCGCTTCCGCCTTCGCCCCTGCCGCTTACGCGCAGGACCAGAAAATGACCGAAGTGGTCATCACCGCCAACCGCATTGCCGCCGAGCGTTCCTCCGTGGCCGGTTTCAGCGACCAGCCTTTGCTGCAGACCCCTGCTTCCGTCAGCGTGCTGACCCGCGAGCAGCTGCAGGACTTGAACATCCGCAACACTACCGACGCCGTCAAGTTCGACGCCAGCATCGGCGATGCTTACAACGCGGTCGGTTACGCCGAACAATTCTCGATCCGCGGCTTCAAGCTGGATAACGCCAGCTCCTACCGCAAGGACGGCCACGCAATTTCCGGCGACACCCAGATCCCGCTGGAGAACAAGGAAAGCATCGAAGTGCTGCGCGGCCTGGCCGGCCTGCAGATGGGCATTGCGGCGCCGGGCGGCGTCATCAACTACGTGACCAAGCGTCCAACCGACAGCAACCTGCGCTCGGTGCTGTTTGAGGTGAGCGAACGCGGCACCTTGCTCGGCACCGTGGACCTGGGCGGCCGTTTCGAAGACCGCCGCTTCGGCTACCGCATCAACGCGGCCGGCGAGCGCATGCGCTCCATCATCAAGGGCGCCGATGGCCACCGCAGCTTCGTCTCCGGCGCCTTCGACTTCCGCATCAGCCCGCAGGCGCTGCTGCAGATCGATGCCGACTACCAGAAGAAGTCGCAGAAGTCCGCACCAGGCTTCCAGCTGATCGGCGGGACAAGCCTGCCAGTGGTTGACGCGGCCACCTTCCTGAACGACCAGCCTTGGGCCAAGCCGGTGGTAACTACTTCCAGCAATATCGGCGTGAACTTCCAGTACGAGCTCTCGCCTGAATGGAAAGCCACTGTCAGCGCCAACCAGCACCACTTCAAGCGCGACGACTACACCGCCTTCCCTTACGGCTGCTCGAGCGAAGAGCTGTGGCCAGGCTTCTGCGCCAACGGCGACTACGATGTGTACGATTACCGCAGCCTGGGCGAGAAGAAGAAGCCCCTGTCGGCCAAGGCGCAGCTGAATGGCCGCTTCACGGCTGGCGGCTTGCGTCACCAGCTGACCGCTGGCCTGTCCTTCTTCAGCAACCATGAGAGCTGGGGAGACTACGTCTACGATTACGCGGGCGTGAGCAATATCTACCACCCGGTCGTGGTGCCGATGTCGCCTAACAACCCTGGCCCGGTTTCCGAGCGCCGCACCGATAATGAACGTGCGATCTATGTTCAGGATATCGTCGGCCTGACCGACCAGCTGGCGATGCACGCCGGCGCGCGTTTCGTCTCCGTGCGCCGCACGCAGGTTGATGCCGCGCCTGGCAGCGACAACTTCTGGCTGCCAAACGTGTCGCTGGTGTTCAGCCCGACCGCCAAGCTGTCCTACTACGCTTCCTACGCACAGGGCCTGCAGCACGGCGGCGTTGCCCCTATCGAGACCACCAACACCGGCTTTGCGCTGGCACCGGGCAAGTCGAAAGAGATCGAAGTGGGCGCCAAGGCTGATGTGAACGGCATTTCGCTGTCGGCTGCGCTGTACCAGATCGACCAGGGCCTGGAGTTCACCAGCCCCGTCTCCAACACATTCCTGCGCAGCGGCCAGGAACGCCATCGCGGCGTGGAATTCACTGCGCAGGGAAAGGTGACCCGCGAGCTGCAACTGGGCGCTTCGCTGGCGGCCATCCACACCGAGCAGGAAGGCACCGGCCTGGCTATTTACGACGGCAAGCGTGTGACCAATGTGCCGAACTTCAAGTCGACTGTTTGGGCTGATTACATCGTGACCGATGTTCCCGGCCTGAAGCTGAATGCGAACTGGCAGTTCGCTGGCAAGAAGGCGTTTGACCAGGAAAACAAGACCATGGTGCCGTCCTACAGCGTTGTGAACCTGGGTGCCTCTTATGCGACCCGTATGGCTGGTTCGTCGCTGATCCTGCGTGCGCAGGTGAAGAATGCGTTCGACAAGTTCTACTGGCGCGATGTAACGCCTGATCTGGGTGGCTATCTGTTCCCGGGTTCGCCGCGCACGTTCCAGATGTCGGCGCAGGTGGATTTCTAAACCTTTGTGAACCGGAAAACCGGGGTCCGGCCCTTGGGCCGTACCCCGGTTTCCCGGTTCTACAAGGTTCTAAAAGATGTACTGCACCCGCATCGAAAACGAATTCGCCGCACGTCCGGAGTTTTTGCCGAAAAGGTAGGCCGCTTCATACTTGAAGTGGTCCACCTGCCCAAAGAACGCCGGCCCTGCCCGGTGCCCCTGTTTTTTGGCCGGCAGCCAGTCATTCCACTTACCCACCTCGCCAAAGCCCTGCAGCCCGGGTGAGAACCAGCTCTTCCAGCGCTGCTTGACCTGCCATTGGTAAACCAGCTCCGTTTCGTTACGCTCCCCGTTGTCCATCTCACGCTGGAAGAACAGGTTGAAATTGAGCTGGGTGCGCCAGATTTGCGCCTGCAGTACCGGCCCGATTTCCAAGGCATAGCCGTCTTCGCGATTCTTTGCGCGCTCCACTGTCGTATGCAGCGCCACGTCAACGTCGTACTGCCCCTGCGTCAACAGGAAATCGTTCTGCCACTCCACGCCGGTATTGCGCGTGCGGCGGCCGTCGAACTGGATCCACTGCGTCGAAATCTCGGTGTACCAGCGCGGCGTCACGCCGTAGGCAAACCCGATCTCCGGGCTGGCGACATTGCGAGAGTTTTTGTAATGGGCGTTCCAGTACTTGTAGTCGATTGAAGCCTGGCCCGCCACGTCGTAAACGGAGACCAGGTAATAGCCCGTATCGGCAAACACCGCCTGCGGAAGGAAGGCAGCCAGCACGAGCAGTTTTTTCATCTTCAATCCCCCAGGAGTTGTCCTACTTGTTTCAAGCGCTCGTCGAGGCTTCCGGAGATGCGCGTGTAGGGCACGCCGCGCCGGGCCAGTTCTTCGAGCAGGATGGCGTCAATAATACCGCTGACATCCTGCTCCTCGTGGTGCAGTCCGTCGGGTATCCATGCGAATTCTGGTTTGCAGACCAGGGTTATGTCGTATTGGCGCGACGACGCGAGGCTTTCGAGCTGCTCGTCGATGCCGCCAAAATAGTGGATGCTGTACACGGCCGTCATCAGCGGCGTCGTATCGCAGAACAGGAAGCGCCCGCCCTTCGCGGCAAGCGTTTCTTCGCGCATCACCTGGGTGCTGGCGATGTGGAACTGGTCGCTAGCAACGGGCACGTCTTGCCGCGCGTCGCAGAACTCGCGCAGGTATTCCGGCACCCACGTTTCACCGTAACGCTCCGCCAGCGCCTGCGCCAGCGTGGTCTTGCCGGAAGCTGCGGCGCCGATGATGGCGACGCGGTAGGGGTGCTTCATTTCCAGACGACCGCTTCTTCCGCCCGGTCGCTGCTGCCCTGCCAGGCCATCAGGCCGGCAATCGCCATGGCGACGAACATGCCATACAGGATGGCCGTCAGCATCAGGCCTTTATGCACGTACAGCGCGACATAGAGAATGTCGACGATGATCCACACATGCCAGTTCTCGATCTTCTTGCGCGACAGGAGAGCCTGGCCTACCAGGCTGCCCGCGGTGAGGAAGGCGTCGGTATTCGGCACGTCGGTGTTGGTGTAAGTGCGCAGGAACCAGGCGAGCACGCCGAAACCGGCCAGCCAGGCAACGCCGGACATCATGCGGCCGCGCATCGACAGGGTCGAAACGCCAAGCTGGTGGCCGTCGCTTCCATGCAGCCATTGGTACCAGCCCCAGAACGAAACGGTGATGAACACCCCTTGCAGCGCCATGTCGCCATACAGCCTGGCGCCGAAAAACACCACGGCGTAGGTAGCCGAAGAGACGATGGCGAACAGCCAGGCCCAGTGGTTCTGGCGGATATTCAGCCACACCGTCAGCACCGACAGCACAAAGGACAGCAGCTCCAGCGGAGTGGTGGCGGCCAGGCCAAACAGGGAAATGGTTTCGTTCATAGGATCGCGATAGGGTAACGCGCGATTATGCCACGCCTGTGGTCGCCGGGCCACAGGCCAAAGTTGCAAAAAAGTAACGTATCGTGATACTCTGCCACTTCCAAAATAAATGTAATTCTTATGCGTCTGCCATTACTCCTCAGTGCCTGCCTCGCCGCCTTCCCCTGCTTCGCGCAAACTGCACCGGGCCCCATCCCGATTTCCGCTTTCGTCGACCCAGAGCAATACGCTCATCCGAACATGTCGCCGGACGGCAAACATATGGCGATCACCGTCCGAGTACCGGACGGCAAACGCTTTGTTTCCCTGCTGTCGTTTTACAGCCTGCCGGATTTGAAGTTGGAAAGCTCCATCCGCATGAAGGCGTTTGAAATTCCGGCCAACTACCACTGGGTCAGCAATACCCGACTGGTTATCGAGAAAGGCCAGGTATTTGGTTCGCGTGAACGGCCGTTCCTCACCGGCGAGATCATGGCAGTAAACGTTGATGGCAGTAAGCAAGAATATATTTATGGCCGCGAAATGTCCAAGTGGTCAGTGCGGAACAACGGCTATGCCGACGATTGGGGACATGGTTTTGTCGACAGTGTGCCGGAGCCATTAAGCAACCATGTTCTGGTGGATAGCCAACTGTGGGAAACTGATCGCAGCACCCTGCTCGACATCGATACCCGTACTGCTGTGCGCAAGGAACGCGCCAGCGTGCCAATGAAAGACATCAGTTTCGTAACGCAACGCGATGGTACACCGCGCTTTGCTCTCGGTCACAAGGAAGACACCAGTTTCATCCTGATGCGCCTTGACCCAACCGGAAATTGGACCACATTGGACAAGTCCTACACCGATGTCGCCTTTTATCCGTTCGCATTTTCAGACGACAAACGCGAATTCATGGCCTGGCAGCATGGCGCACGTGGCCCGGCCAAACTGGTACTTGAACGCGTGTCCGATGGACAGCGTAAAGTCGTAGCCTCCGACGCCGAAAGTGCGTTAACTCTGATGGAGGGCACCGGTCGGAACTTCCCGCTAGCTGCCCTGACGGTCGTAGGCCGGCCGCGCGTCGTCTACCTGGACGAAAGCCGGTCCGAAGCGCAGCTTTTCAAGGCTCTTAGCCAGCAGTTCTCAGACAGCGTTGTGCGTTTCATCGACTTTACCGACGATGGCAGCCACCTGATATTCTCGGTGCGCAGTGATCGCGACCCAGGTTCGCTCTACCTGTACAACAGAAAAGAGAACAAGGCCGACTTGTTGATGGAATTCAGGCCTGGCATTGACCCTGAGCAGATGGCCGAACGCCGCCCGATCAGCTTCACCGCGCGAGATGGCCTGAAGATTCATGGTTTCCTGACCATGCCGAAGCACGCTCCGAACGCAAAGCTGCCTATGGTACTTCTGCCGCATGGCGGGCCTCACGGCCCGTATGACGAATGGTATTTTGACGAAGATGCACAGTTCCTAGCCAGCCGCGGCTATGCCGTCCTGCAGGTGAACTTCCGCGGTTCCGGCGGACGTGGCGACGACTTTATCAACGCGGGCTACCGCCAATGGGGCGGCAAAATTATGGACGACCTGGTGGATGGCGTGAAATGGACGGTGTCGCAGGGCGAAGTCGATGGCAACCGCATGTGCGTGTTTGGTGCTAGCTTTGGCGGCTATGCCGCCCTGATGCTGGCTGCGCGCGAGCCGGATCTGTTCAAATGCGCAATCGGCTATGCGGGTGTGTACGACCTTCCCTATATCTACAAGGAAGACAAAACCACCACGTCTCGCCACACCGCTAACGTGTATAAGAAATACATTGGCGAAGACAAGGCGGAATTGGAACGCTTCTCCCCTACTGCACAGGCAGCGCGAATCAAGGCACCTGTACTGTTGATCCACGGTGGCAAAGACCATGTCGTTTCGAAAGAACATGCCTTCCATATGCGCGACGCGCTGAAGGATGCTGGCAGGCCTCCAGAGTGGTACTACGTGGACTATGAAGGCCACGGCTTCTACGACACCGAAAATGCAACCGCCGTTTACCAGAAACTGGAAGCATTTTTACAGAAGCATATCGGCGCCAAATAAGAAAACGGGGCTCAGTGAGCCCCGTTTCTTTTAACTAGTGGTACCGTCGAAAATATTTACACTTTCAAAATGCACCCAACGCCAATCCGACTCCGCTCCCTCTGTATATCACATATCTCATAGGCTGGCCTGCTTTTTGCTCAATTCCGGATTGGCAATGTTTTACGCCATATGAGACCTGGCCGTCAGGCTGGCAAATGTGAAGTACTACGTAAATCCAACAGGGAGCACGTTATGATTTTGAAAAACAAAAAAGCACTTGCATCGTTGCTGGGGGCATCGCTGCTCGTCGCTGCAAGCACTTCCCAAGCCCACACCATTGCACTGGGCAGCATCAACGCCGGCGCTCCTGGCAGCGTCACCATCTGGCTTGGCAGCTATCACACCGGCGCGCCGAATGAAGGCTCGCTGACTTTGAACGGCGTCACCAAAGCGTTTGACATGGTGTCCGACTCGCTGCCAACTGGACTGGTTGCCGGCTCGAATTACTTCTACGCCGACACGGTCAGCAACGCGCAAGGCGACTTTGACGCCCCGACCAACCTGACCGGCATTAACGAGACCCGCTGGCAGGGCGTGACCTTTACCGGCCTGGCTGCCGGCGACTATGCCTACAGCATCTCGGGCATGTTCTCGGTTGACTGGGCTGACTGGAATTCCAGCCAAGCCAACTGGCGCGGCATGGTGAACATTCCGACCTCCTCGGCCGGTGTACCGGAACCAACCAGCATTGCCCTGCTCGGACTGGGCATGCTGGGTCTGGCCGGCGCGCGCCGCCGCAAGAACCAGCAATAAGGGTGTGAGGCACTAAAGCAAAAAGGCTGTTCAGCCTGGGCTGAACGGCCTTTTTGCCGCTACTGCTTTACTGCTGCTTCGGATACTTGATCGTCATTTCCTTCAGCAGGTTGTCCGCATGGTCAACCTCCTTCATCACCCACAGCATGTAGCGTACATCCAGGTGGATGGCGCGCGTGATATCGCGGTCGAAGTACCAGTCCTTGGTGATGGACTCGTAGGTCGAATCGAAGTTCAGGCCAATCAGCTCGCCGCGCTTGTTGACAATGGCGGAACCAGAGTTGCCGCCGGTGGTGTCAGCCGAGGACAGGAAATCCACAGGCACTGTGCCCAGCACCGGATCCTTGAACTGGCCGTAGCGCTTGGCCTTGACCGCATCCAGCAGCGCCTTCGGCGCGTCGAACGGATCCTTGCCGGTGTACTTCTCGACGATGCCTTCCACGGTCGTGAACGGGCCCTTGCTGATGCCGTCTTTCGGCGAGTAGGACGACACGGTGCCGTAGGTCACACGCAAGGTGGAATTGGCGTCCGGATAGACCGGCTTGCCTTGCGACTTCTTCCAGGCGATTACCGCACCCATGTACTGCGGGATGATCTTTTCCAGGTTGCCGTCTACTTCCTTGCGGCGCTCTTCCAGCGACATGGCCACGCCATGCATGCGCACCGCCAGCTTGATGAACGGGTCATCCGACTTTTCGAAATCGGCCGGCGCCTTGTCCATCCATGCCAGACGGGTCGCGGTATCTGCCAGTTTTGATTGCTGATACATGGCAGGCACGTCGGCAACGGCAGGCACCAGGTTGTCCAGCCATTGCGGATGCGACTTGGCTGGCAGCTTGGCGTAGCGCTGCAGGCCGGCCACGTAGCGCGCCTGGTCGACCGACGCGACCAGCGATTGCTCCAGGCGGGTCATGCGGCCCTTGATATTGGACAGGTCGCGCTCCTGGAAGCCCGATTCGCGGTCGGCGTCGGGTTTCTGCTTTTCCAGCGCCAGGCGGTACAGGGTGCGCGCGCTTTTCAGCAGGTCGCTGTAGGTGGCCACGCCGTAGGCGAATTCCTCGTCGCTCAGCGCCATGTCGGCGGCGATGCCAGCGTCCAGTTCGGACAGCATGGCGGCCGAAGCGTTAGGCTGCTTGCCGTACCAGGTGCGGAACTCGGTGTCCTGCACGTCCTTGATGGCGGCGATGTCCTTGCGCGCAAAGCCGTCCAGCAGGCCCTGGGTCTTCTTCATGCGGTTGTTGATCGACTTGACCACGCTGGCGTAGCGCACGACGTCGTTGTCCTTGCCCTTGGTGGCTGCGGCAATGGCGTCCAGGTCGGCTTGGTAGTCGGCCACCATGGCCGGGTAGCTCAGGTCGCGTGCGTAGCGGATCTCGACCGGCAGTTTGTAGCGGCTGGTGCGGCCCGGGTAGCCGGCAAGCAGGATCGGATCGCCGGCTTTCAAGCCTTCAGCCGACACCACCAGGAAGTCCTTGGACTTGTATGGCACGTTTTCCGGCGACGGATCTGCCGGTTTGCCGTCCTTGCCTACGTAGGCACGCAGGAAAGAGTAATCGCCGGTGTGGCGCGGCCACTCGTAGTTGTCGATGTCGCCGCCGAAATTACCGATCGACTCAGGCGGCGCGTACACCAGGCGCACGTCCTTGATCATCATCTGGCGGATGCGGTAGTACTCGGCGCCGCGGTGGAAGGCAGGCACGGAGCAGCGGTAATTCTTGTCGGTTTCGCACTCGGCGATCAGGGCCTTGATGCGCTTTTTGGTTTCTGCGTAGCGCTCCTTGCCGGACAACTTGTCCAGGCCGTCGTTCACGCGCGCGGTCACGTTTTCCAGCTTGTCGGTCACGTAGACGCGGGTGGTCGGGCCGCCCGGCAGCTCTTCGGCGCGGGTCTTGGCCAGGAAACCGTTGGCGATGAAGTTCTTTTCAGCGGTCGAATTGCGCTGGATGGCGCCGTAAGCGCAGTGGTGGTTGGTGACCACCAGGCCATCAGGGGAGACGAACGATGCCGAGCAGCCGTCCAGCGACACGATGGCGCTCATAGGGTGCTTGGACAGGTCGGCCAGGCGTTCGGCCGGGATGGTGATGCCGATGCGCTTCAGTTCTGCCTTCAATTGCGGCAGTTGGTGCGGCTGCCACTGGCCTTCGTCGGCCATGGCTGGAGCGAATGCGGTTAGCAGTGCTGCCGAAAGTGCGAGTTTTTTGGTCAAAATAGTCCCCTGAACGGTTTAAGCACCGGCAGTATAAGCGTTCCGCTTACTTAGGGCTATTGATTACTTGGTAACGGCAGGCGCACGGTGATGCAGCATCCCGCGCCCGGCTCGTACTCATTCAGGTTGAAACTGCCATGCAGGGCATCGGCCCGTTCCTGCATGCCGATCAGGCCGAAGGAGCCGGGGCGCTCGCGGCAGGCCGGCGCGACGCCGATGCCGTTATCTTCCACCTCCAGCAGGATCACGCCCTCTTCCACCCACAGCCGCACCGTCACCAGGCTGGCGCGCGAGTGGCGCAGCACGTTGACCAAAGCTTCCTGCACGATGCGGAACAGCACCAGGCTCGATTCGCTGCAAATGGCCGCCAGTTGCGCCTCGCCGGGCAATTCCAGCTCGTAGCGCAGGCTGCTGCGCTGGCGGAAGTCGTTGACCAGCCATTCCAGCGCCGCCGCCAGGCCCAGGTCCAGCACCGAGGGACGCAACTCATTCATGATGCCGCGCACGCTGCGCAGCGTGGCGTCGATATTGTCCAGGGCCGCGGCCACGCGCCGTGCAAAGCGCGTCTGGCGCCCGCCCATGCGTTCATTCAGCTGCACGATATCGAGCTTCAGCGCCAGCAGGTTTTGTCCCAGCTCGTCGTGGATCTCGCGCGCGATGCGCTTGCGCTCTTCTTCCTTGACCGCCGCCATATGGGCCGACAGCTGGCGCAGCTGGCCGTTGGCGTGCAGCAGTTCGGCGGTACGCTGCACGACCCGCGTTTCCAGGTTGCGGTGCAGGTCCTGCAGCGCCGATTCAGCCTGCTTGCGGCGGCTGATATCGGATAGCACGGCCACCACGCCGGCCACGCTGCCATCGGGACCGGCCAGGGTGCGGAGCGAAACCGTCGCCTGGAAATCGCCACCGTCAGGCCGGCGGCCCGTCAGTTCACCCTGCCAGCTGCCGCGCTCGAGCGCATGCAGCGCGGCATCGGCCCCGCATAAGTCTTCCAGGTCGCTGCCGATGGCTTGGGCTTCGGCATAGCCGCTGATGGCGGAAAAAGCGGGATTGACGGCGACGATGGCGCCGTTGGCATCGGCCACGGCCACGCCCTCGCCCAGATTGTCCAGCACGGCGAAAGCCCGGCGCAGCGCTGCGTCGTTTTGCTCGGGCGAGCGCACGTCGCTGATCACCATGCGGATTGCTTCGCCGGCGTGATCGAGGTTGGCTTCGATGCGTACGCGTCCGCCGCCGATAAAGTCGAAGAGTTGCGCTTCCATGGACGCGCTGGCGCCGTCGGGGTCCAGGTTGGCAAGCATGAGGCGCAGGCCCGGCTGGCAGGCTGGCGCCACGAAGCGCTCCACCGGATGGCCGGGTAATTCATGCAAAGGGAGCGCGAACAGCGCCGCCGCGGCGCGGTTGGCGCCGGCTATCCGGCCGTCGCGCGCCAGCGCCAGGTAGCATACCGGCGCCTGGTCGAACAGGCCTGCATAGCGCAGCAGGCCCTGCTCCACCTCCCGTTTCTGACGCTCGAGCTCCGCCAGGGCGGCACTCTGGACTTCCAGTTCCAGCTGGCTGACTTGCAGCTCATGCCATTGGCGCAGGGCGTCGGATCGGGTCATTTGGCGCTATCTCCTCCAGGCGTTAAACGCGCTTCCAGCAGTTTGAGTTCGGTGACGTTGACGAAGGTTAGCACCAATCCATCGATCACGTTGTTCACAGTGCGGTAGGGCATGATGCGGACCATGAACCAGCGGCCGTCGCGGGTCGGGATCTGGCGCTCGCAGAATACCAGGGAACGCAGCACTTCGGCCGCATCGTCTTCCATGTTTGGGTACACCAGGTCGTTGGCGATATCGCTCAAAGGACGATTCAGGTCCGTCGCGATCAGTTTGTACAACTGGGTAGCCTGGTTGGTGTAGCGGCGGATGTTCATCGCGCTGTCGAGGAAGATGACGGCTATATCGGTGCTGTTCAACAGGTTCTTCATGTCGCTGTTGACCAGGGACAGGTCGTCCACCTTCGATTGCAGTTCGGCGTTGACGGTGTACAGCTCTTCGTTCAACGATTGCATTTCTTCCTTCGAGGTGGTGAGTTCCTCGTTGGTCGATTGCAGTTCTTCGTTGGTCGACTGCAGTTCTTCGTTGGCCGCCTTCAACTCTTCGCGCGAAGTCTGCATTTCTTCGCGCACCGCCTGCAATTCCAGGCGCGACATGGTCAGCTGCTGCTCCAGTTCCTGCGGGCGCGGGTCGGAGCCGCGGCTACCGCGTTTGCGGGCCGGCATCGGCGCGGCATGGAAGGTCACCAGCAGGTTGTGGCCGCCCGAACCGTCCTCGCGCAACACTTCGGCCGTCATGTCGACCAGCAGCGAGGCCGCGCCGTCCTTGAACAGCAGCTCGCGCACCGTTTCGGTGGATTCGCTGCGGTTGGCGCGCTCGATCAGGTCCGCCAGTTCGTACCGCAGGCCATCGCGCGCCATGGCGTGGATGTTCCAGTTGGCGCGGCCGGCTGCCGGCTCCAGGAAAGTGCCCGTGCGTCCATGGATGTAGAGGATATCGCCATCGCTATTGATCATGACTGCAGCGGGCGTGTGCGCCTTGAGCAGCAGGAGTTCTACTTGTGTCTGGATATTGCCGTTCATGGTCATGGTAGTAACTTCGATGGAACTTGGTTGCGCGGCCTTCGCGATCTTTGTCGGGAAATAATTCGCCACACGCTGGGTACTTGCGTCCAGGCGGCGGTAAATGCGGCCGCAGCCCGGAACCGGTGTAAACAACTCGTTGTAGCTGCCAGGCGTATCCGCGCTTCCCAGCACCAGCAAGCCTTCTGGTTTCAAGGCATAGTGGAACAACGGTATCAATTGTTCCTGCAGTTTTGGGTTGAAATAGATTAGCAGATTGCGGCAGCTAAGAATATCGAGCTTGGTGAAAGGCGGATCGGAGATGATGTTCTGTTGCGCGAAGATGATCATATTGCGCAGCTCCTTGCGGATGCGGTAGCCGGAACCGTCGGCCACGAAATAACGCTGCAGCCGCTCTTGCGACACCATGTCTTCCACCCCGCGCCCGAAGATGCCCTGGCGCGCCTTGTCGATAGCGTCGCCATGCAGGTCGGTAGCGAAGATCTGCAGGGAGTATTTGCCCGGCTCACCGGTGCGCGAAACGGCTTCGTCGTACACCATGGCCAGCGTATAGGCTTCTTCACCGGTCGAGCAGGCCGGAACCCAGGCCTTGAAGGCCGCGCCGTCCGGGTTGGCCGCCAGCAGCGTCGGCATGGTCTCATGGCACAGGTGTTCCCAGACCGACGGGTCGCGGAAGAAACTGGTCACACCGATCAGCATTTCACGGAACAGCAGTTGCACCTCGCCCGCGTTTTCGCGCAGGTGGGTCACGTAGGACTCCATCGAATCGAGCTGGTGCAGTTTCATGCGGCGCTCGATCCGCCGCAGCACCGTGCTCATTTTGTACTCGGTGAAGTTATTGCCGGTATGGCGCTGCAGCAGCGACATCAGCTCGCGCAAGGCCTGGCGCCGCGCGCGGGCCGCCCCGTGCGCGCCGCCATGCGGCACCGAACGCACCTGGCACAGCCACATCGGCATGGCGCCCGGCGGCGCCACGAAATCGGCGACGCCGGCAGTGATTGCACTTCGCGGCATGGAGTCGAATTTTGCGGAACTGGGTTCCTGCGCCACCGTCACGCCGCCAGCTTCCTGGATCGCACGCAGGCCGGCGGTGCCGTCCGTACCCATGCCGGAGAAGACCACACCGGCGGCAGCCTGCCCTTTTTCTGCTGCCAGCGTGCGGAAGAAGGAGTCGATCGGGTAGCGGCTATGGCCTTCCGAGACTTCGGTCAAGTTCAGCTTGTCGTTGGAAAACGCCAGGTCGAAGTTGGGCGGCGCGACGTACACATGGTCCGGCCGCACATCGATCGAGTCGGAAATTTCGCGCACTTCCATGGTCGTGATACGGCGCAGCAGCTCAGGCAGAAGGCCGCGCCGCGAAGGGTCCTGGTGCTGCAAAACGATGAACGCCATCCCGGTGCGGGACGGCATGGAGGCGAGGAACTCGAAAATTGCATCAAGCCCGCCGGCTGAAGCACCCATGCCAACGATCTGCACCGCCTGGCGGTGCCGGTGCGCTTCGCCGGTGTCCGAATCAGATGAAACTAAAGGGTTGGTCATCCCGCCATCATGCCAGTGCAGCTAGGAAATGGCAAACCGACAGTTACGCCCTTTGCAACACCTTGACTACTGGTGCCAGCCCCCGCCCAACGCCTGCACCAGCGCCACTGCCGTCGTCTGTCGATCGGCCTGCGCCTGCAACAGCGAGCGCCTCGCGTTGAGTGCCGTGACCTGTGCCGTCACCACTTCCGTGTAACTGACCTGGCCGGCGCGGTAGCGGTTAAGCATCTGCTGCTCGGCCTGGGTGGCCGAGCTGGCCGAGGTTTCGCGCAATGCCTGCTGCTGCGCCAGCACGGAGCTGGCGGCCAGCTGGTTTTCCACGTCGGCCAGTGCGTCCAGGACAGATTGGCGATAGTTGGCCACGGCCGCGTCGCGCGCGGCGCTGGCCTGGTCGACGCGGGCGCCGGTGGCGCCGGCATTGAACAGGGTCTGTGCCGCCGACAGGCCAAGCGACCATAGCGTATTGGAGGCGCTGAACAAACCGCCCACGGCGCTGCCGGCCACGCCGTAGCTGCCGCTCAGGCTCAAGTTCGGGAAGTAGGCGCTGCGGGCGATGCCGATCTGCGCGTTGGCGGCAGCCACGCGGCGTTCAGCTGCGGCGATATCGGGGCGCCGTTCCAGCAGCGTCGATGGCAGGCCAAGCGGAATGGCAGGCACTTGCAAGGTCCACGGCGCCGCTGCCAGCGTAAAATCGGCGGGCGCCTTGCCGAGCAAAACGGCGATCGCATGCTCGAGCTGGGCGCGCTGGCGCTGCACGCTCAGACGGTCGGCGCTGGCGTTGGCGAGCTGGGTTTTGGCCTGCAACAGGTCCGATGTTGGCGCAACGCCGGCGTTGACGCGGTTCTGCGTAATTTGCAGCACGCGCTGGTAGCCTTCCACGGTTTCGCCCAGCAGGGCAAGCTGGGCGTCGGCCAGGCGCAAGCCAATATAGTTGGCGGCCAGTTCGCCCTGTGCGGACAGGCGCGCGGCGGCCAGGTCCGCGGCGCTGGCCTGGGCGCTCGCTTGCGCGCCGCTGACGCCGGCGCGCAAGCGGCCCCACACATCGGGCTCCCAGCTGCCGCCGATATTGACGCGGTACTGGTTGCCGGTGCGCTGCTGCCCGCCCCCGCCGCTGCGATTGGCGCTGCCGTCCAGCGTCACCTGCGGAAATAGCGAGGCGCGCTGCTCGGCCACTTGGGCGCGCGCCTGGGCGTAGCGCGCTTCCGCGGCCGCCACGTTCTGGTTATTCACTTCCACTTGCGCCGCCAAAGCGTTGAGCGTAGCGTCGCCGAACAATTCCCACCATGGGCCTTTTTCCAGCAGGTCGGCCGGCGCGGCGGGCTGCCAGCCTTGCGCCTCTTTGAACTGGGCCGGCACCGGTGCGCTGGGTACCTGGTAGGCCGGGCCGGTGGCGCTGCCGGCCAGCGCAAGAGTCATCGCGCCAAGAATTTTTTTCATGATGTCGCCTTTGCGCCACGCAGGCGCATTTTGTCGAGCAGGAGATAGACCACGGGGGTGGTCAATAAAGTCAGCATCTGGCTGGCAATCAGTCCGCCGATAATGGCGATGCCTAGTGGCTGACGCAGCTCCGCGCCCTCGCCAAAGCCGATCGCCAGGGGCAGCGCGCCCAGCGCAGCCGCCATGGTCGTCATCAGGATCGGGCGGAAACGCAACAGGCAGGCTTCGCGTACCGCGCTCACCGAATCCAGGCCGCGCGTGCGTTCAGCCTCCAGTGCAAAGTCAATGATCAGGATGGCGTTCTTCTTGACAATGCCGATCAGGAGAAAGACGCCGATCAGGGCGATCAGCGAAAACTCCATGCGGAACATGAGCAGCGCGAGCACGGCGCCGACGCCTGCCGACGGAAGCGTGGACAGCACCGTGAGCGGGTGCACCAGGCTTTCGTACAGCATGCCAAGCACGATATAGATCACCACCAGCGCGGCAGCGATCAGGAAAGGCTGCTGCTGGTTGGTTTCCTGCGCCGTGCGCGCCGTGCCCTGGAAGCTGCCGCGCACATTGTTTGGCATGCCGATGGCGTTTTCCGCGTCCTTCACTGCTTGCTGGGCGTCGCCCAGGCTGACACCGTCGGCCAGGTTGAAGGAGACCGTTGTCGCCAGCTCGCCGTCCTGGTGGTTCACCGAGGCCGGTGTTGAGCGCTCGGAAAAGGACGCAAGCGCCGTCAGCGGCACCATCGCGTCCGCACTCGCGCTTAGCGCCGAACCACCGGATGGATCGCGCATCCCGGCGCCGACGACGGAGCCGCTGCCAGCCGCGCTTCCCGTTGCCGCACCGCCCGCACCAGCCCCGCTGGCCGCCGCGCGCCGGCCAACGTAGACATCGTTCAGCGATTCCGGGCTGCGCGCATACTCCGGCGCGACCTCCATCACCACCTTGTACTGGTTCAGCTCATCGTAGATCGTGGCCACTTGCCGCTGCCCGAACGCGTTGTACAGCGCATTGTCGACATCGCGCATGGTCAGCCCCATGCGCGACACCATATCCTTGTCCGCCGCGACAAAGGTCTCCACACCGTTGTCCGCCTGGTCGGTATCCACGTCCACCAGCGCCTTCTGCCGCTTCATTTCGTCCGCCAGCCGCGAGGCCCAGCGCTTCAAATCGGCCCGGTTATCGCTTTTCAGCGTGTACTGGTAAGTGGAATTGCTCTGCCGCCCGCCCATGCGCAAATCCTGCACAGTATTGAGGAATAGCGACACGCCCGTCACCCGCGCCAGCTTGGGCCGCAGGCGCGAAATCACCTGCTGGCCCGTCACATCGCGCTCCCCTGCCGGCTTCAGGCTCACGAACATGAACCCGCCGCCGGCACGCGAGCCGCCGGTAAAGCCCACCACCGTCGCCACCGCAGGATCGTCGCGGATAATATTCACCAGCTGCCGCAGCTTCTCCTGCATGGCCTGGAACGAAATACTCTGGTCGGCGCGGATGCCGCCATTGATCTGCCCCGTATCCTGCTGCGGGAAAAAACCTTTCGGCGCCGCCGCGTACAGGTAGACGTTAAGCCCCACCACAAAGGCCAGCGAGAACATCACAAGCAAGGGACTGGCGAGCGCCCAGTCCAGCGATTTCTCGTAAGTGCGCAGGATAAAGGCGAAGCCGCTCTCGAACCAGCGCGACACGCGCCCGGGCGGCTTACGCTCCGCGCCCGGCCGCAGCAGCCAGGCACACAGCATCGGCGTGGTGGTGAGCGAAATCACCAGCGAAATCATCACCGCCGCCGACAAGGTCACCGCAAACTCGCGGAACAGCCGCCCCACCTGGCCGCCCATGAACAGCAGCGGAATAAACACCGCCACAAGCGAAACGCTGATCGACAGCACGGTGAAGCCGACCTCCTTCGCGCCTTTCAAGGCAGCAGCAAAGCGCTCCATGCCTTCCTCCATATGGCGCGCCGTGTTCTCCAGCACCACGATCGCGTCGTCGACCACGAAGCCGGTCGCCACCGTCAGCGCCATCAGGCTGAGGTTATTCAGGCTGAAGCCGAGGAAGTACATGATCCCGAAGGTGCCCAGCAGCGACACCACGGTAGCGATCGCCGGAATCACCGTCGCCCGCGCACTGCGCAGGAAAGCGCTCACCACCAGCACCACCAGCGCAATCGAAATCAGCAGCGTCACCTCGATCTCGCGCAGCGACGAGCGGATCGAGTTTGTGCTGTCCGAGGCGACTTGCAGTTTCACGTCCTGCGGAAGCTGCGCCTGCAATTGCGGCAGCAGCTCGCGTACCGCATCCACGGTTTCGATCACATTGGCGCCCGGCTGGCGCGTCACCAGCACGATCACGGCGGGATCGCCATTGAACAGCCCCAGCGTGTTGCGGTTTTCCGCCCCATCGCTCACTTCGGCCACATCCCGCAAGCGGATCGCCGCGCCGTCGCGCCAGGCGACAACGAGATCGCGGTAATCTGACGCGCTGCGCCCGCCGCTGGCAGTGGAAGCCGCCGAATAGATCTGCAGGCGGCGGCCGTCGACCTCGATGGCGCCTTTTGGCCGGTTGGCATTGGTGGCCTGGATCGCAGCCCGCACGTCTTCCGACGACACGCCGTAGCGGTTCAATGCAAACGGCAGCAGCTCCACCCGCACAGCGGGCAGCGAGCCGCCGCCAATCTCCACATCGCCAACGCCTTTCACCTGCGCCAGCTTTTGCTGCACGATATTCGAAACCGCCTCATACACCTGGCCAGGGCTGCGGGTGGCCGATGTCAGCGCCAGGATGACGACCGGCGCATCGGAAGGATTGGCCTTGCGGTATGTAGGATTGCTGCGCAGCGTCGCGGGCAAGTCGGCGCGGGAAGCATTGATCGCCGCCTGCACTTCGCGCGCCGCCGCGTCGATCTTGCGGTTCAACTCGAATTGCAGGTTCACACGGGTTGAGCCGCTGCCCGATGAAGACGTGACCTCGTTGACGCCCGCAATCACCGCCAGCCGCCGCTCCAGCGGCGTCGCTACGCTGCTGGCCATGGTGTCCGGACTGGCGCCAGGCAAACTGGCGCTGACCGAAATCGACGGATAGTCCACCTGCGGCAAGGGCGACACCGGCAGCACAAAGAAAGCCGCGATGCCCGCCAGCGCCAGCCCTATCGTCAGCAGCACCGTGGCGATGGGGCGGCGGACAAAGGGTTCGGACAGGTTCATGCCAGCTCCTCGCGTCCACGGCGGCGGCGCTGCGCCAAGCGGTCGAAGGCAAGATAGATCACCGGCGTGGTGTACAGCGTGAGCAACTGGCTGACAATCAGGCCGCCGAAGATCGACAGGCCGAGCGGCCGGCGCAGTTCCGCACCCTCGCCCCAGCCGAACATCAGCGGGATCGCCGCGAACAGCGCCGCCAGCGTCGTCATCAGGATAGGACGCAGGCGCAGCTGCGCCGCCTGATGGATCGCATCGCGCGGCGCCATCCCCTGCTCGCGCTCGGCCTCGATGGCGAAGTCGATCATCATGATCGCGTTTTTCTTCACAATGCCGATCAGCAGGATGATGCCGATGATGCCAATTACGCCGAGCTCCTGCCCGGTGAGCATTAGCGCCAGCAGCGCGCCCACGCCAGCCGAAGGCAGCGTGGAAAGGATGGTCAGCGGATGAATATAACTTTCGTACAGCACGCCCAGCACGATATACACGCACACCACGGCCGCCAGGATCAGCCAGAGCTGGTTACTCAGCGACGCCTGGTAGGCGCCGGCCGCGCCGAGGAAGGTTAAGCTGACCGACTGCGGCAGGCCGACATCTTTTGCCGCCTCACGGATCGCATCGACCGCCTGCCCAAGCGCCACGCCGGGCGCAGCATCAAAGCCGATGGTGGTGGCCGGGTATTGCGCCACGTGGGTTACTTGCAGCGGCGCCGGACGTTCCTGCACGCTGGCGATGGCCGACAAGGGCGTAGGCTTGCCGCTGCCAGTGCGCAGCTGCAGGTTGCCCAGCGCTTCCGGCGTGTCCATGCGGTCCTGGTCGGCCTCCAGGATCACGCGATACTGGTTGGTCTCCGTAAAGATGGTCGACACGATGCGCTGGCCGAAGGCGCTGTAGAGCGCATCGTCCACCGCCGCGGCCGTGATCGACAGGCGCGATGCCGTGTCGCGGTCGATGCTGACGTAGGCGCCCGCGCCCGTGGCGCTGACGTCCGACACCACATTGCGCAGGCGATCCTTGGCCGCCATGCGTTCGGACAGCCTGCTTGCCCATTCGGCCACGGTGGCGTTGTCGGCGCCTTCCAGCGACACGCGGTATTGGGTTGGGCCGCTTTCGGCATCGATGGTCAGGTCCTGGGTCGGCTGCAGGTACAGCTTGACGCCCGCCACCTGGCCCACGCGCTGGCGCAGCCGGTCCATCACCACCGCCAGTTTGTCGCGGTCGGGCTTCAGGTTGACCAGCATGCGGCCGGTATGCAGCATCGTGTTATTGCCCGCATCGACGCCCACCACGGAGCTGAGCGATGCCACGGCCGGGTCGTCCAGCAAGGCGCGCGCCGCTTGCTGCTGCAGTTGCGCCATGCGTTCGTAGGAGACTGTCTGCGCGGCTTCGATACGCGCCTGCAGCTGGCCCGTGTCCTGGGTCGGGAACAGGCCCTTGGGGATCCACAGGTAAAGCAGCACCGTCAGCAGCAAGGTAGCCAGCGCCACCAGCAAGGTCATGCCCTGGTGCTCGAGCACCCATTGCAGGCTGCCGTCGTAGCGTTTGACCAGGCGGTCGAACAGGGTCGATTCATGCTCCTTATGCGCCGCCAGCCAGCGGCCGGACATCATCGGCACCAGCGTCAGCGACACCACAGCGGAAATCAGGATGGTGATAGCCAGCGTGACGGCGAATTCGCGGAACAGCCGCCCCACGACGTCGCCCATGAACAGCAGCGGGATCAGCACCGCAATCAGCGACACCGTCAGCGAGATGATGGTGAAGCCGATCTGCTGCGCGCCTTTGAGCGCGGCGTCCATCGGGCTTTCGCCGTCCTCGATGTGGCGCGCGATGTTTTCGATCATGACGATCGCATCGTCCACCACGAAGCCGGTAGCGATCGTCAGCGCCATCAGGCTGAGGTTATTCAGGCTGTAGCCGAGCAGGTACATGGCGCCGAAGGTGCCGACCAGCGAGATCGGCACGGCCAGGCTGGCGATGACCGTGGCGCGCGGGCTGCGCAGGAAGGCGAAAATCACCAGCACCACCAGCACCACGGCCAGCAGCAGTTCGATTTCCACATGCTCCACGGAGGCGCGAATGCCGTTGGTGCGGTCGCTCAGCAAACTCACTTCGATGGAACCGGGCAGGCTGGCCTGCAATTCCGGCAGGCGCTCCTTGATGGCATCCACCGTGGCGATGACGTTGGCGCCGGGCTGGCGCTGCACGTCGAGGATGATGGCAGGCGTGAGGGAGCCGCGGTGTCCAGCCCACGCGCCGAGCTTGACGTTTTCCGCACTGTCGACCACGCGCGCCACGTCCTGCAAGCGTACCGGGGCGCCGTTACGGTAGGAGACGATCAACTGGCGATAATCGTCCGCCGCCAGCAGCTGGTCGTTGGCGTTGATGGTGAAGGCACGCGCCGGACCGTCGAAACTGCCTTTGGCGCTGTTGGCGTTAGCCGCCGTGATCGCGCTGCGCAGCGTGTCCAGTCCCAGGCCAAAGCTGGCAAGGGCTTGCGTATCGGCTTGAATACGCACGGCCGGGCGCTGGCCGCCGCTCAGGGTGACCAGGCCGACGCCGTTGACCTGACTGATTTTCAGCGCCAAACGGGTGTTGACGATGTTCTGAACTTCCGTCAGCGGCATCGTTTTGGAGGTGATGGCCAGCGTCAGCACCGGCGCATCGGCCGGATTGACCTTGGCGTACACCGGCGGCGCCGGCAGGTCGGTCGGCAGCAGCGAGCTGCCGGCGTTGATCGCTGCCTGCACTTCCTGTTCCGCCACGTCGAGCGTCTGGCCCAGGCTGAATTGCAGCGTGATGATGGAGACGCCGGCGGCGCTGGTGGAGCTCATGCGTTGCAAGCCGGCCATCTGGCCGAACTGGCGCTCCAGCGGTGCGGTGACCGTGCGGCCCATGACTTCCGGGCTCGCGCCGGGATACAGCGTGCGAACCTGGATCGTCGGGAAGTCCACTTGCGGCAGTGCCGACAAAGGCAGGAAGCGGTAGCCAAGCAGGCCGGCCAGAACAATGGCCAGCATGAACAGCGCCGTCGCCACCGGCCGCCTGATAAATGGCGCAGAAGGACTCATCGCGCTACGCCGTCCGCCGCCCGGCCCTCGCCTCTCGCCGCACCGCCGGCTGGCGCCGACGCACCTGGCGCCGAGTCCTCGCGATGGCGCCAGAATCGGCTCGCGCCATCGCCGCCGGCCGCAGCGCCACGGCTTGCGGCAGGCGCCGGTGCGGATGCGGACGCCGCGCCATCGGCCGCGGCATCGCCACGATGGCGCCCGCCACGTCCGCCCTTGCCGCCGCGTTCACCTTCGCCGCCCGCGCGCTGCGATGGCAGCGTGACGCGGGCCCCATCCTTGAGCCGGTCCGCGCCCTCGGTAATCACTTGCTCGCCCGCCTGCAGCCCGCCGGCAATCTGCACCTTGTCGACAGTGGCAATCCCGCGCGTGACGGGACGCAAAGCAGCCGTCTGCCCATCCTGCAGCACATACACATAATCGCCCGAAGCGCCATGCCGCAAGGCCGTCACCGGCACCACCACGGCATCCTTGATGGTGCGCAGTTCCAGCCGGATGTTCACGAACTGGCTGGGGAACAGCGACGACCCCGCATTATTGAAGCGCGCTTTCGCCATCACCGTGCCGGTCTGCGTATCGACCTGGTTGTCCAAGGCATGGAACTGCCCCTTCTCCAGCACCGTGCTGCGCGTACGGTCATAGGCCAGCGCCACCATGCCCGCCCCCGAACGTTCGCCGGCACGCGGCGCCAGGTCCGCCACCCGGTCCTGCGGCACCGCGAACTCGACATCGATCGGCGCCAGCTGCGTAATCACCGCGATCCCCGCCGCATCGTTCGATCCAACCAGGTTGCCGATATCAACCACCCGCAAACCAACCCGCCCGCTGATCGGCGCCACCACCTTGGTGTAGCCAAGGTTCAGCCGCGCTGTGCCTTCGTTCGCGCGGTCCGTGGTGACCGTGCCTTGCAGCTGCTTGACCAGCGCCGCCTGGGTATCGACATCCTGCCGAGCAATGGAATCCTGCGACAGCAAGGTGCGGTAGCGCTCCAGTGTCAGGCGCGCATTTTCCAGTTGCGCCTCATCGCGCTCACGCTGGCCTGTGGCCTGCATCAGTTGCAGCTCGAACTGGCGCGGATCGATCTGGGCGAGAACCTGGCCGGCCTTTACCATCTGCCCTTCCTTGAACAGCACTTTTTGCAGGATGCCCGAAACTTGCGGCCGCACGGTAGTGGTGGCAGCCGCGGTCACCGTGCCCAAGGCATCGAGGGTGACTGGCAGGTCGGCCTTTTCGGCCGTAGCGACGCCCACCGTGGCCGCTGGCCCCCGTCCGCCGCGGCCACCGCGCCCGCCGCCTCCCGCGCCCTGTCCAGAGCCAGCCGCGCCGCCGCGCCCAGCGGCGCCCTGCCCGGCCCCGGCCATTGCCGCCGCGCCGGACCCATCGTCCGCCGGTCCGCGATGCGTGAGGTACCAGGCCAGCCCGCCTAGGGCCAGCATGCCGACAACGGCAGAGATACCGCCTATCCAGCGCGCACGGCGGCTGGCAAGCGGTTTCGTTCGAGCATGAGGTGTTGTTGGAGTCTCCATCGGGCGACCCTTTCTTATTGGGATGGCATTCAAATTGACTCTAGCACATGCCTATTGCCCGAATACGTTAGCCACGAAACATCGGAAACAATTCAGGCCATCCGCCGCCCAAAAAGAAAAGCCGCCGGACGGGCCGGCGGCTTTTCTGCTGTAACAACTGCTTACAACACTGCTACAAACTAGTCTGGCGAACTGCAGAGGCAATGGGTCAGCGCCATGAAAGGCTTGCGCTGGGCAGTCATTTCGTTCAACCAGCCCAGGTCCTGCACCACTTCGGTGGCCACGCCCGCCGGCACGCCGGCCGGCAGCAGCGAACCGCGCGCCTGCTCGCCGAAGGCCTTGGCCGCGGCTGCCTTGACCGAGGAGGCGCCGAAGAATTCCAGCACCTTGTCGAAGCGCGACACTTCGCGCTCGATGTAGACCACGCGGGGCTCGCCAGTCATCTTGGCGTGGCGCGCAGCAGCTTTCAGCGCATCCTTGTAGCCGCCCAGGGTATCGACCAGGCCGCGCTCCTGCGCCTGGGCGCCGGTCCAGACACGGCCCTGGCCCACGGCATCGATCTTGTCGGCGCTGGTCTTGCGCGCCTTGGCGGCACGGCTGGTGAATTCCTCGTAGGTGTGGCCGATCGCGCCCTGGATCAACTGGCCGAAGCGCGGGTCCATTGGACGCAGCGGATTGGCCGCATCGCCCAGCCAGGTCGTGGTCTGGCCGGCGGTATGGATGCCCAGTTTGTCGATGACCTTGTCCACGGTCGGGAACAGCGCAAAGACGCCGATGGAACCGGTCACGGTGGCCGGATCGGCAATCACTTCGTCCGCAGCCATCGAAATCCAGTAGCCGCCGGAAGCGGCCACATTACCCATCGAAACGATCACCGGCTTGCCCGCCGCGCGGGTCAGTTCCAGCTCACGGCGAATCAGCTCCGAACCGAAAGCGCTGCCGCCAGGCGAATCGACGCGCAGCACCACAGCCTTGATCGAGCTGTCTTCGCGCGCCATGCGCACCAGGCGCGCGGTGGACGAGCCGCCGATCTGGCCGGCAGGCGCATCGCCATCGCTGATTTCGCCCACCGCCATCACCACGCCGATCGCATCGCCCGTAATTTTCGGGAACACGCGGGCCAGGTAGTCGTGGTAGCTGACCTGGCGGAAGGACTTGACTGCCGGATCGTCCACGCCAAGCTTGGTCATCATCACGCGCAGTTCATCCTTGGTCTTCAGGCCATCGACCAGCTTCGCATTCAACGCCACCTGGGCCAGGTTGCCCTTGGCCTCGGCCACCAGCGCCGGCAGGTTATCGATCGCCTTCATTACAGCGCCTTCCGGCAGCTTGCGCGACTTTTCCACCTGGGCCGTGTAACGCGACCACAGGTCGTTGTACAGGAAAGCATCGGCTTCGGCCGCCGCCGGCGATGGGCCGTTGGCGATGTACGGCTCCGCGAAGCTCTTGTAGGTGCCGACCTTCATCAGGTTCACGGTCACGCCGACCTTATCCAGCGCATCGCGGTAGTAATTACGGTACTTGCCAAAGCCTTCCAGGAATACCGCGCCCATTGGATGCAGGTAGACTTCATCGGCATGCATGGCGATCTGGTACTGGCGCTGGTTGTAGCTGGAACCCCAAGCCACGACCTTCTTGCCGCTGGCCTTGAAGCGGTCCACGGCCGCGCCGATTTCGCGCAGCATGGCTTGGCCGCCGCCCTGCATGTCATCAAGCACCAGCACGAGGCCGCCGATTTGCGGGTCTTTTGCGGCCGCATCGAGCACATTCAACACGTCGCGCAATTGCACGGACTTATGCACCTCGCCGCCTGCCAGGCCGGCCATCAGGGCATCACGGCTGCTGCCGGCGGCTTGCTCGACCAGCGCGCCTTCCAGGTTCAACACCAGCATGGTCTTGTCGCCAAGGGGTTTGGCGCCGCCGCCGAACATGGCTGCGATCAGGAACACCACCACCAGCAGGAACAGGAAGTTCATGGTGGCGCGGCGGCTGCTATCAACGGCGCGCCAGAACCAGGCAAAGCCGCCGCGGATATACGAAAAAACAGAGCGAGACATCTTTACTCCCAATGCTAAATTAGTAACTACTCCACACTATAAGCGACATTCGCCTTATCCGGTGAAGAAATGAGGTAGAGCCCAGCCATGACCAGCAGGCCATTGATGACCAGCAGTTCCAGGCCGATGCGGTAGCTGCCGAAGAAGGCCTGCTGGTTGAAGTCGACCAATGCACACAGCAGCGGCCCGGCCAGCGCCACCCACGGCACCAGCTTGTCATTCACGGCCCGTTTGCTGAGCAGGCCGAAGGCAAACAGGCCAAGCAGAGGGCCGTAAGTGTAGCCGGCCAGTTTCAGGATCACACCGATCATGCTGGCGCTATCGATCCACTTGAACGCCATCACCAGCACAAGGAACAGCGCGCAGAAGCCCAGGTGCACGCGGTGGCGTATGCGCAATTGCCCGCCCTCGCCCAGGTCCGTGCGCCGTTTCAGGCCGAGGATGTCGATGCAGAAGGATGAAGTCAAGGCGGTGATTGCGCCGTCCGCGCTCGGGAACAAGGCGCTGATCAGGCCAAGCATGAACACCAGTTGCAGGGCCGCCGGCAAGTGGCCCATGACCACCGCCGGGAAGATCTTGTCGCCGCTGGCGGCCACGCCCACCTGGGGCGCATACAGGTAGAGCAACCCGCCCAGGAACAGGAACAGCGACAGCACGCCGGCCAGGATCAGGTTCAGCGCCAGCATATTCTTTTGCGAATCGCGCAGCGTCCGCACCGAGATATTCTTCTGCATCATTTCCTGGTCCATGCCGGTCATGGTGACCACGATAAAGGCGCCCGCCACCACCTGCTTCCAGAAATAAGCCGGACTGTCGATATCGCCGGTGAACACGCGCGCAAGGCCGCTGGAACGCATATGCTCCAGGCTTTCCAGCACGCCCAGCTTCATTTCGCCTAGCAGGAAGACCGTGCAGGCCACCAGGCCAAACAGCATGCCGGTGGTTTGCAGGGTGTCGGTCCAGACGATGGTTTTGACGCCGCCCTCATATGTATAAAGCAGGATCATCGCCAGGATCACCAGGCTGGTGATCCAGAACGGTACGCCCAGGCTGTCAAGGATGGTGGCTTGCAGGATACTCACTACCAGGTACAAGCGCGCCGAGGCGCCGAGGGTGCGCGACAAAATGAAAAACGCCGCCCCGCTCTGGTAGGAGCGGCGGCCCAGGCGCACGTCCAGGTAATGGTAGATCGACGTCAGTTTCAGGCGGTAGTACAGGGGCAGCAGCACATAGGCCACGGCGATATAGCCGACGAAATAGCCGACCATGATCTGCATATAGCCGAAGCCATCGCGCCCCACGGCGCCCGGCACGCTGATGAAGGTCAGGCCGCTCAGCGTGGTGCCCACCATGCCGAAGGCCACCAGCATCCAGTTCGAACTCTTGTTACCGATGAAAAAGCTATCGTTATTGGCGTTGCGGGAGGTGGACCAGGCTACGCCGAGCAGCAGGCCGAAGTACGCCAGCACGACGAGAAAAAGCAAAACAGGAGACATTTTTTTATCCAGCGATGAAACAAGTGGGCTGCAATATACACCCGAATGTACAATCGCCACATGTACGCTCAATCCACCATCGATTTTGCCCGCGCCCAGGAGGCGCTGGTGCTGCCGCTCGAATACCGCGTCCACAGCCAGGCCGACGGCCGCAGCGAAGGCCGCGAAGAATGCATGCGCGATTACGCGCGCGTGCTGTATTCGTCCTCCTTCCGACGCCTGCAGGGCAAGATGCAGCTGCTCGGCGTGGATGCCAACCGTTTCAACCGCAACCGTTTGACGCACAGCCTGGAAGTGGCGCAGATCGCCCGCTCCATCGCCGCCGACCTCGGGCTGGAGCGCAGCGTCGTGTCGGAAACCTGCTCCCTGGCCCACGACATTGGCAACCCGCCCTTTGGCCACTATGGCGAAAAGATCCTGGACGAGCTGGTGGCCGGCCATGGCGGTTTCGAGGGCAACGCCCAAGCCTTCCGCACCCTGCGCACGCTGGAGAAAAAGCACCACGCCTACGCAGGCCTGAACCTGACCGTGCGCTCCCTGCTCGGCATCACCAAGTACTTCCAGCGCCGCGCCGACAATCCGAAGAAATTCCTGTACGACGAGGATTACGAGTTCCTGTCCTCGCAGCTCGCCGCACACGGCGTCTCGATCCGCAAGAGCATCGACGCCCAGATCATGGACCTGGCCGACGAAATCGCCTACGCCGCGCACGACGTGGAAGACGCGCTCAGTTTCGGCATTATCACCTGGGGCGAAATCGTCCACGAGTTCAAGATCAGCAAGGACTTCTCCCCCGCCTACGAGCAATTCGCCAGTATCGCCAACCATGCCCACGAAGAAGCGCTGAAATGCGATATGCAGGAAAGCTCGGAAGAGTATTCCATCGTGCTGCGCAAGGAACTGACCTCGCAAATCGTGCATGAACTGTGCCGCGACATCGCCGTGGTCGAAGGCAAGCACGGCCCCGAACTGGGCTACAGCAGCAAAGGCCTTCTCGCGCGCGGCCTGAAAAGCCTGCTCTGGCGCGCCATCCTGCGCAAGAAGGACGTGCAGCTGTATGAAAAGCGCGGCGAAAAAATCATTCGCGGCCTGTTCGAAGTCCTCACCGACAAGAGCTACAACAAGGGCGGCATCCTGCTGCCGCCGGCCATCCGCAGCCTGAAAGACTCGCGGGAGCGGCTGGTGGTCGACTACATTTCCGGCATGATGGATTCCTACGCCGCCAAGGAGTATGAAAAATACTTCGGGCCCGGCAGCCTGGACCGCATCTATCCACTGGCATGAGCGACCCGCGCAGCGAATACGAGCGCCGCATGAACCGCGTGCTCGATCACATCGACCGCAACCTCGACGCACAACTGGACCTGCCGGCCTTGGCCGACGTGGCCAACTTCTCGCGCTACCACTTCCACCGCATCTTTGCGGGATGGATGGGCGAGACCATCGGCGACTACGTACGCCGGCGCCGGCTGGAAGTGGCTGCCCACAAGCTGGCAGCCGGCGGCGCCGTGCTGGACGTCGCCCTGTCGACCGGCTTTGGATCGGGCGAAGCCTTTGCGCGCGCCTTCAAGGCCCGTTTCGGCAGCACGCCGACCGAATGGCGCAACAATACCCCCGAGCGCACAGCGGCCTTCCTTGCCGCGCTGAAAAGCAATTTCGATCAGGCGAATAGCAAGCACGGTCAGGCCGGCGCCGGCGCAAATGGCGAACATGGCATCTCCCCTAACCCTTACGGAGAAATGATCATGGAAGTCAACGTTATCGACATACAACCGGCCCGCATCGCCTACCGCCGCCATATCGGCCCATACGGCCCGTCGGTAGGCCAGTTCTGGGCCCAGGCCATCATGCCCTGGATGCTCGGCCACGGCCTGGCGCAAGCCACCTGCTACGGCATCGGCCACGACGACCCGAGCGTGACCCCGGCCGACAAATGCCGCTACGACGCATGCGTAGAAATTCCCGCCGGCTTCGAACCAGGCGGACAATTCAGCGTTGCGACAATCCCGGGCGGACGTTACGCCGTCACCCGCTATACCGGCTCGCCGCGCGATATCGGCCCGGTGTGGAATCGTTTGATGAAGGAATGGCTGCCATCCAGCGGGCTGCAATGCGACGAGCGCCCATGTTTTGAACGTTACGAAAACATGGCAACGCAGACCGACGGCAGCTTCACCTGCGAAATCTGCATCCCCGTAAAAGCACTCTGATGAACCCCGAATACCTGGCAATGCTGGTGGCGCGCGATATGCCATATGGGAAGTACAAAGGCCGCAAGCTGGCGGACTTGCCAGGGCATTACCTTGGCTGGATGGCGCGCGAAGGTTTTCCGAAAGGAGAGCTGGGCGCGCTGCTGGCCCTGATGTACGAGATCGACCACAACAACCTGCGCGCCCTGCTCGACCCGCTGCGCCAGGGAGGCCGCCGTTAAGCCGAAGGCGCAGGCCGGATCGCCAGCTCCGCAAACCCCGTCAGCGCATCATGCTCGCGTGAGAAGCTGTGCGCCGGTAGCAACACCAGCAGCAATTCCGCCGTAGTGCGTACGATGCAGCCACGGCCAACATGCCCGCCGAAGACGCGTCCACGCGCATCGGACAGCATCGCGTGCAGATGCGCGCCATCGGGAGCCACCGAACCTGCCACGGTAAGGATCTCCAGGTCCCCAAGCAATTCGGTCGGCTGCGCCAGGCCCGCGTAACGGATCTGCGCTACCGACAGGCTGCCGATGCCCTGCACCAGGTAGCCCGCCGCGGCGCCGGCATCACGCAAAGCCTGTTCGACAGCGCCACGCAAATCGTCGCCCGGATTCAGGCGCAACGGCAGCGCGTCCATCATGCCGGCAGGCGCGGGGCCACCATGGCCTTGAGCTCGCCCGTCTCGACCAGGCGTTCCAGGTCGGAGAAGCCGCCGATCAATACGCCATCGACGAAAATCATCGGCAAGGTAGGCCAGCCGGTCCACATCTTCAGCGCAGTGCGGCGACGCCACATGCTGAAATAGCTGCCGTATTCGAGATAGGCGTGCTGCACGCCCTGTGCATCGAGCAGTTTGCGCGCCTTCTTCGGGAAGGGATTTCCACGCATGCCGACTACCACTACGCGGTTGGCGGCGACGGCAGCCTGCACCTCGGCCACGATATCCGCATGGTTCCTCGCCACGCGTTCGCGGATGGCCGGGTGCAAGTGGGCGTCGTCGAGAATCTTTCGGGTCATCGTTATTCCTTATCCAGTAAATCCAGCGTGGCCTGGTCGGGCACGCCGCCAAAATATTTGTCGAGGCAATCGCGGAACAATGCTTCGTCCGGCGACGCATGTGCAAACAGCGTCATCGAAGAATGGAACTTCATATTGTCCGGCGACCCGAAGATACCATGGACTGTGGCTCCCTGGACAGCCAGCACCAGCGCACTGCATTCGCGCAGCCGCGGCCCGAGCACGGGATGATCCAGGTAAGCGCGCGCTTCAGCCAGGCCGCTGATCGCGTAGTGCTGCGCCGTCGCGCTGTAGCCCAGGCCCGCCAGCTGGGGAAAGATGAACCACATCCAATGGCTACGCTTGCGTCCAGCCGACAGTTCGCCGACCACCTGCTGGTAAATACTGTCCTGTGCGGCGACAAAGCGCTCCAGACCGGGCATGGCATCCTCACCGAAAAATTACTTTTCAATGAGCCATTCTCCTACAAAGTCTGGTCGCGTGTTCTGATTAATAGGGCCTGCCGGCACGCCTAACATGACGACTCCTTGAACCGAAATGGGAGATGATCATGGCATCCAGTAATCAAGACAACCGCGGCGGTAATAAACAGTCGGGCGACACCAGCAACCGCGGCTTCGCTTCGATGGACCCGCAAAAACAGCGTGAAATTGCAAGCGAAGGCGGCAAGGCTGCCCATGCTTCCGGCAATGCGCACGAGTTCACCTCGGAAGAAGCGCGCAAAGCGGGCAGCATGAGCCACAAAAATGACGGCAATCGCCAGTCCGGCTCTTCCGACACCGGCAGCCGCCAGAGCGGTAGCGGTGGCAGCAGCGGCGGCACCCGCGGCGGCACGCCGGAACAGCACGCAGAGGCTGGCCGCCAGAGCCACAAAAACGATGACAAGCGCTAAACGCGCCGCGTCATGAACGGAACCGTCCAACGCGGCGGTTTCGGCAGCAGCCCGGTGGTCAGCGCGCAACCCGCGAGGATCACCAGGCAGCTCCCCACCATCTGCCACGTCAGCGATTCACCCAGGAACAGACAACCCCACAGCACGCCGAACGCAGGAATCATGAACAGCGCGCTCATCGCCTTGCTCGCCCCCAGCCGCGCAATCAAGCCAAAGAACAGCACATACGCAAAGGTCGTGCACAGCGCAGCCAGCGCCAACACCGCGCCCCATGCCTTGGGCGATGGCGGCTCAGCGGGCCACAGCGCCAGGGCCGGACCAATCAGCAGGATCGCCGCCACGATCTGGCTGCCGGTCGCCACCGCCAGCGGCGGAGCTTCCGACAAATAACGCTTGCTGAAATTTCCCGAAATCCCGTAGAGCAGCGTCGCCACCAGGCAGGCCAGCGAAGCCAGCGCGGTTTGCAGCATGTCTTGTTGCGGCAGGAAATGCAGCTTGCCCGCCACCAGCAGCACTACGCCGCCAAAGCCCAGCGCCAGCCCGGCCATACGGGTAACGGTCAGGCGCTCCCCCAGCCAGATGGCCCCGATCAGGGCTGCGAACAATGGCGTCGTCGCGCTCAGGATCGAAGACAGTCCCGCCGGAACGGTCAGCGCGGCAAAATTAAACAGCAGGAAAGGCAGCGCCGCATTGGTCACGCCGACGAAAGCGATGCCGCGCCAATGCTTGCGGAAGGCAGACGCCTGCCCGCGCCACAGCATCAGCGGCAGCAACAGCAGCGCCGCAGCCACCGCCCTCACCCCGCCCATGGCCACCGCCCCAAAAGCCGGTGCCCCAACACGGATGAACAGATAGGAAGCGCCCCAGATCGCCGCCACCGACACCATCCGCCCCGCATCCCCCCGCTTCATGGCAGCACCCCATCCAAGGAAATGTCCACTTTGGGGTCAGGAACAAAAGTGGACATTCTTGCTTCCGGCAAAATGTCCACTTTCGTTCCTGACCCCAAAGTGGACATTTCGCGGCCGTAGGCGCGCTGGGTGGCGGGGCGTTGGCTGACTGTATGGAACCAGCGCGCCAGGTGGGGATAGCTGGACAGCGCGGCGCCGCGCGCGCTTACCCAGGGGAAGCACGCAATGTCGGCCACCGTGTATTGCTCGCCGCACAGGAAGCTGCTGAGTTCCAGCTGCTTGTCGAGCTCACCGAACAAGGCCGCCGTCTGCCTGCCCTGGCATTCGAATGACTTCTGCCAGAACAGCCACTGCCGCACCGCCGCCCGCCCGCGCAAGCTGGCCGGCATGCCGAAGCCCGCCTTTTCCGCCAGGTAAAGCAACATGGCGCCCGATTCCTGCAGCGGCAAGGCATCGCCGCCATCCGCCGGCCAATGGTCGACCAGAGCCAGTGCCGTCGGCTTGGGAATGCGCCGGTAGGGCAAACCAGTCTCTTCCAGGAACATCAGCAACTGCTGACCTTGGGGCGTTGCGAGGTAGTAGAAGTCCAGCATGGCTATCCCTTTCGATTTTCGTCAGGGATAGTTTGCTCCGGACACTGGCCCCAACAAAGGTCCAGCCCCGGCAAATTTTATAGAGCCAGCGTCACTTGCAGCCCTGTGACAGCCAGGCGTTTGCCCTCGCCCAGCATACGTTCGAAGTCCGCCGCAGCGATCGGCTGGCTGAACAAGTAGCCTTGCAGTTGGTCGCAGCCCAGTTCGCGCAGGAAACTCATCTGCTCGATGGTTTCCACGCCCTCGGCCACGATTTCCTGGCGAAGCTGCTTGGCCATGGTCACGATGGCGCGCGCGATGGCACAATCGTTCTCTTCGAACGGCAGGCCGACCACAAAAGCGCGGTCGATCTTCAGGGTACTGATCGGGAATTTCTTCAGGTAAGCCAGGCTGGAATAGCCGGTACCGAAATCATCCAGCGCCAGCGACAGGCCCATCGCCACCAGCTTGTTCATGATCGCGATCACGTTCTCAGCCCCGCGCACCAGCAGGCTTTCGGTAATTTCCAGCATCAGCTGCTCGGGCTGCACCTGGTGGCGCGCCATCACTGCGGCCACGCGCTCCGGCAACTGGTTGTCGAACTGGCGCGCGGACAGGTTGACGGCGATTGGCGGCATCATCAGGTTTGCATCGCGCCATGCCGCAATCTGGCGGCAGGCCTCTTCCAGCACCCAGTTGCCCAGTTCCAGGATCAGCCCCGTCTCTTCCGCAACGGGAATGAACACGCCCGGCGACACCAGCCCGCGCACCGGATGGCGCCAGCGCAGCAGTGCCTCCGCACCGACCACGCGGCCGCTGCGCAAGCTCACTTTCGGCTGGTAGTACAGCAGCAGTTCGCCGTTTGCCAGCGCCTGCCGCAATTCGCTCTCGATGCGCAGATGCTCCTTGGCGCGCTGGTTCATTTCTTCGCTGTAGAACAGCAGCGCCGGCGCCTGGCCGGGCATGACGCGCGACATCGCCGCCTCGGCCCCGCGCACCAGTTCCGACGCTCCCTGCGCATCTTCGGGATAGACACCAATGCCGACATGAGCGCTGACCTGCAGGCTATGCACGCCCACCTTGATCGGCGCGTCCAACGCTGCGATCAGCTTCTGCGCCACGATCGCGGCGTGTTCGCGCTTTTCGATCTGCGGCAGCGCGGCGGCGAACTTGCCGCCATCCAGGCGTGCGAGGATGTCTTCGTCGCGCAGCACCTGGCGCAGCACGCGGCCCGCTTCCACCAGCAATGAGTTGCTGACTTCGTGTCCCAGCGAATCGCTGATCGCGTTCAAGCGGTTGATTTCGATCACCAGCAGCGCGCCGTGCTCCTGCTTGCGCCGCGCCTCCGTCATTGCCTGTCCCAGCAACTGCAGCAGCAAGCCAAGGTTCGGCAAGCCGGTCAGCGTGTCGTAATTGGCCAGGCGCTGCATGCGCGCCTCGGCGTCCTTGTGCACGCTGATGTCGGAGAACAGCGAGAAAGTGTGGCTGATCGCGCCATCTTCGCCGCGTACGGCACTGACAGTCACCGCTTGCGGGAACAGTTCACCATCCTTGCGCTTGCCCAGGATTTCGCCGCGCCACGGCTTGGCGCCCGCCATGGCAGCCTTGACTCGCGCCGGGAAGTCAGAACCCGGCACGCCGGAGCGCAGCAAGTCCGGCGTCTTGCCCAGCGTTTCCTGCGCGCTGTAGCCTGTGATCCGAGTGAATGCGCTGTTGATCGAGACGATGCGCTCCTGCGCATCGGTAATCAGCACGCCCTGGTCGCCCTCTTCGATGATGCGGGCATGCAGGCGGGTTTTCTCTTCCTGCGTCAGGCCTTCCACCAGCGGCGCCACCAGCACGCGCATGCCGTTCGGCTGGCCGGTGTCGTCAAGCAGCAGCGCAATATCGAGCCGCACGCGTATTGTTTCGCCGGACCTCTTGCGGCGACGCACATCGGCCACTGCATGGCCGCCCATTTCCGCGATTTCGCCGTCCTCGTCATCTTCGGTATAGAGGAAAAGTACGTGCTGGCCCAGTGCTTCCGCAGCGGGATAGCCGAACAACTGCTCCGCGCCTTCATTCCAACCGGTCAGGTAGCCGGCGTGATCGAGGATCAGTTCCGCCCCCGCCGGCGCGGCCGACGACACAGGCTGCATCCCCCACAGCGCCGCTTCCAGTTCGGCCAGCGTCGCCGCTTGCGCCTCGCCCTGCTGGCCGCGCGCCAGCTGGCTCAGTGCCAGGCAATGGGCAATGCGCTCTTTATCCATGGCTGCCCATTTCGCCGGTCACTTCCAGCATCCACAGGTTCGCTTCCACCAGCAAGCGGTTGAAATCGATCGCCTCCACCTGCAAGGCATCAAGTCCCTTGGCCACGGCCACCAGGTCGCTATGCTCGGCCGCTTCCACCAATGCCAGCAGCTCGCCCAATTCGCCGGACTTTGACAGCAAGGCGCGCAGCGTGGCATCGCCCAGGTTCAGCGGCGCAAGCAGCTCGCTGAGCGGCACGCCGAACAGCACGCCCAGCAGCGAGAACATGCCGGCCATGAAAGCCTGCTCCTGCACTTGCTTGCCCTGCCCCGTTTCACGCGCCAGCAATTCCATGGTGCGCGCCCGTACCGCGACGCGCGCCAGCAGCATGGGCGAACGCAGGTCGTCGCTGCGCGCGGCAAACAGCATGAGGTTCAGCCAGCGCCGCAACTGCTGGCGGCCCAGGATCAGGATCGCCTGGCTGAAACTGGTGACTTTGTGTCCCACGCCCATACCGAGCGAATTGACAAGCTTGAGCAACTGATAGGAGAGCGTCGGATCGCGCCGCAGGATTTCTTCGATCTCGTGGGTGGCCGCATCATTGACGGCCAGTTGCACCAGCTGCAGCGCCGTGGCGCGCGATGCCGCCTGCGCGCCGCTGGAACGGGCCGGCGCTTGCAGCGGCCAATCGCCCTCCATCCAAACGGCTTTCGCATCCAGCGCCAACTCCTTATCGCTGCGCTGAAGCGCCCCTGCGGGCATGGCCTGGAAACCGAGTTCGTTCAGCCCCGCCGCAATTTGCTCCTCCATTGGTTCGCGGTAGAAGCATGGCAGTTTGCGGGCTAGTTCGCGCAACTCCACGGGCAATGCGGATTGGCCGCTGCCGCAGAAAAGCAGGCCGCCCGGCTTGCCCTGGCGGTTAGCCAACAGCTTAAGGAACACAGGGGTTGCAAGGTTGGACATGCGAACTGGCTCGTATTGAAACAAATCTTATGGTACTCCAAAATAGTTGGCTCACGTCAACATGATAGCCTTCCCATTGGTCCATTTATTGATCGTGCGCAACAGTCGGCAAATGCGTGCATAGACGATCGAATAAGCCCGGTTCCAGCATGCGCTGCTGCCACCATCGCAAGGCCGCGCCGGACTCGCCGCTGCGCCAGGCCAGGTAGAACGTTTCATCGGGCTTTGGCTCTTCCACTTCTTTTTCCACCAACAGGCCGGCGGCGATGGCTTGGCGCGCGCAGCGTTCGGGCAGGAAGCCGAACCCCAGGCCCGCCAGTTGGCAATCGAACTTCGCTTGCATGGTTGGCACGGTCAGCGTGTCCTGCCCCAGCACCAGGCCCACCGTGCGCGGCGCCAGCAGGCGCGATGAATCGGCGGTGGCGATGGCGCGGTGCAGTTGCAGGTCGTTGCGGCCCAGGCGGCCCGGCACTTGCGCCAGCGGATGCTGGGGCGCTACCGCGAATATCCACTTCAAATGGCCGATAGGCTGCGACACATAACCGCCGCCGGCCGGCCCATCGCCTGGCGCACCGACCACGATGTCCGCTCGCCGCTCGAGCAAGGCTTCCCAGCTGCCGCCCAGGGTTTCCTGCGACACGCGCAGGCGGGTTTGCTGCGTCACCTGATAGAAGGCGCGTACGTCGTCCATCAGCACGGCAGCGCCGAACATGGAGTCAAGGCCGACGGTCAGTTCCGTCTCCCAGCCCGAGGCCACGCGCCGCACCCGCTGCTCCAGGTCGCCCGCAGCCTTAAGCAGGTAGCGCCCTTCTTTCAGCAGTTCGCGCCCCGCCGCCGTCAGCTCAACGCGGGGACCGATGCGTTCGAATACTTGCACGCCAAGCTCCTCCTCCAGCTTGCCGACCGTATAGGAAATGGTCGAGGGGACGCGGAACAGCTCGCGGGCCGCCGCAGCGAACGAGCCGCCGCGGTCAATGGCGTCCACGATTTGCAGGGCTTCCAGGCTTAATCTGAGCATTCGAAATTTTCGATCATATGAAGGCAAATTATTCGCTTTTTAACACGATAGAGCGAGCCTATACTGTGAAACATCTGATCGAAATTATCGCACAAGGAGATAAACATGTTGCAAGTTCGTAAATCTGAAGAACGTGGTGTTGCTAACTTTGGCTGGCTGGATTCCCGCCACAGCTTTTCCTTCGGTCACTACTACGACCCGAAACACGTCGGTTTCGGCCCGCTGCTGGTGATTAACGAAGACAAAGTGGCCCCGGGCCAGGGCTTCGGCACCCACGGCCACCGCGACATGGAAATCATCTCTTATGTATTGAGCGGGCAGCTGGAGCACAAAGACAGCATGGGCAACGGCTCGGTGCTGAAGTACGGCGACGTGCAGCGCATGACGGCAGGCACCGGCGTGCGGCACTCGGAATACAACCACTCGAACACCGAAGGGGTGCATTTCCTGCAGATCTGGGTCCAGCCTTCGCAAGGCGGCATCGAGCCTGGATATGAAGAGAAGCACTTCACGCCAGAGAGCAAAACCGGCGCTTTACGGCTGGTGGCTTCGCCAGATGGGCGCGATGGGTCGGTGCTGGTGCACCAGGATGCCTTGATCTATGCGTCCATCCTGAACGGCGGGGATGATGTGGTGCATGCGCTGGCTGAAGGCCGCCAGGCATATGTCCACGTGATCCGGGGCGCGCTGACCGTGAACGGCACGGCGCTGAAAGGTGGCGATGCCGCCAAGATTACCGGCGAACCTGCGGTAACCTTGTCCGGTGCGCAGGATGTTGAAGTCCTGCTCTTCGACCTGCCTTAAATTCGCTGAAACCGCGAGAACCTGGCAACCGGAGTCCGGCCCAAGGGCCGTACCCCGGTTTTTCGGTTTCCCGGGTTTTCACGACTGTCCCACCTTTTTGTTATGATTGCAGGGTTCCACAATACAAAGATCGAAAGAGCAACATGCAGCCCGCAGCAGAACAACCTGTAAAAGAAGAACTGGACTACGTCACCTCATGCGCCTTGCCGACGCCATGGGCCCAGTTCACGCTGCATGCTTTCGTCGAACACGCCACCGGCAAGGAGCACCTGGCCATGGTGCTGGGCGATATCGGCAATGGCGAGCCAGTCCTGGCCCGCGTCCACTCCGAATGCCTGACCGGCGACGTGCTGTTCTCCCAGCGCTGCGACTGCGGCGCCCAGCTTGAAGGCGCGCTGAAACGCATCGCCGAAGAAGGCCGCGGCGTACTGCTCTACCTGCGCCAGGAAGGACGCGGCATTGGCCTGATCAACAAGATGCGCGCCTACCGCCTGCAAGAGCAAGGCGCCGACACCGTGCAAGCCAACGAACAATTGGGTTTCAAGCCGGACCAGCGCAACTACGCCCTGGTGGAACCGATGCTGAAGCAGTTCGGCGTAAAGAGCCTGAAGCTGATGACCAATAACCCGCGCAAGATTGCAGCCATGGGCGCCCTCGGCGTCGAAGTGGCGGAGCGGGTTCCGCTGCTGGTCAACCGCAACGCCTTCAACCAGCACTACCTGAATACCAAGGCGTTAAAACTGGGGCACATGATGACCCCGGTCGCCCCGCCCGCCGCCGAAGACGGATCGCTGTAACCCGGCCCCGCCCCACGTCGAAGATAGGATTAGATGAAATTCTCTAAACTGGCATTCATACTGACTTTGACTTGGGGCTGCGCAGCAGCCAACGCACAGCAAGTCCCTCCTTCCGCCGCTGATCCCGTCGCCCTGCCGACGCCGTCGAGCACCGCGCAAAAACTCTATTCCGCCGCCAAGGCCGACCTACTGCAAGTACGGTCGCTGCTGAAGACCGGCCGCACGCAATCTTCAGTCGGTTCCGGCTTCCTGGTCGGCACCTCCAACCTGGTCCTGACCAACTACCACGTCGTTTCGCAGTTCGCGCTCGATCCGGACACCTATACCGGCGAATGGGTTGACACCGCGGGCCAGCGCGGCAGCATCGAATTGCTGGCGGTGGACGTCCTGCACGACCTGGCCGTGGTGCGCGTGAACCGCTACGGCACCGGCTACTTCAAGCTGGGCGACAAGCCGGTCACACTGACGCAAGGCCAGTACCTGTACTCGATGGGCAATCCCCTCGACCTGGGCTTCGCGATTTCGGAAGGCTCGTTCAACGGCGTGATCGCCCGCAGCTTCTACGAGCAGCTGATGTTCACCGGCCCGATCAACGCCGGCATGAGCGGCGGCCCGAGCGTCACCGTGGATGGCGCAGTCGCCGGCATCAATGTCTCCAAGCGCCTGGATGGCGAACTGGTGTCCTTCCTCGTCCCAGCACGCTACGCACAGGAGCTGCTGAAGAAAGTCGAGCCGGAAGCCAAGCCGCCAAAGGACTTCACCGCCATCGTCGCGCAGCAGCTGCTGGTGCACCAGAAAGCCATGATCGACCAGCTGCTGGCCAAGCCGCTGACCGCCAAGGCCATGGGTCCCTACTCCGTGCCGGTGCGCGAATCGGAGCAGATGCGTTGCTGGGGGCGCTCCAACGACCGCGATTCCTTCTCGGTGGAAGTGACCAACTGCCAGATGGAATCGTCGCTCTTCGTTTCGGGCTCGCTGCAGACCGGCCAGGTGCAGATCCAGCACCAGTACATGAAGAGCACGGGACTGGATGAAGTGCGCTTCGCCGTCCTGTCCAGCAACTCCTTCAAGAACGAGAACTTCGGCAACTACAAGGACAAGCGCCTGACCGGCCCTACCTGCACCGAACAATTCGTCAGGAACGGCAACCTGCCGATGCGCGCCGTGATGTGCGTGCGCGCCTACCGCAAGTTCGACGGCTTGTACGACTTCGCCCTGCTCACCTCGAGCACCGACGAAGGCAAAATGAATCTTCAAAGCCGCCTCGACGCACGCGGCGTTTCGTACGAAAACGGCCTGCGTGCTTCACGCGCCTTCCTCGAATCGCTGTCGCGCGGGGGCAAGAAATGAACGGCCCTTTCTTCATCGAGACCCTGGCGCGCAATGGCGATGTGCTGCACCGGCACCGCGTCGACACGCTGCCGATCACCATTGGCCGCGGCTACAACAACGATTTCATCCTCGACGATGCGCACACCGCCCCCACCCATGCGGTAGTGGAACTGGCTGAAGACGGTGCGCTGGTCATGCGCGACCTGGGCAGCCAGAATGGCATCGTGGTGCACGGCAAGCGCCAGGCCAGCGTGCCGATCAACGGCACCACCGTGGTCCGCCTGGGCCACACCCGCTTGCGCATTCGCGATGCCGCGTTCCCGGTCGAAGCCGAAGTCGCCGACACCACCATGCATGCATGGGAAGGCGGCGTACCGGCGCTGGCAGGCATGGCGCTGATCGCATTGTTCGTTGGTGTGACTGAAGCGCTGGCCGATACGGGCGCATTCCAGGCCATCCGCTACCTGCTGGTGATTGCCACCGGCGTCGGCGCGGGCATGGTGTGGAGCGGCGTGTGGGCGTTGGCCAATCGCCTGTTCAGCGGACATGCACGTTTAGGGCGACACCTGTTCATCCTCGGCAGCGGCCTGGTAGCGATCGGTGCGTGGAAGGCCTTGAGCGGCGTGCTGGCCTACGCCTGGTCGGCGGAAGTGTTCACGCGCTACGGCAACCATGTGGTGATGCTGATCCTGGTCGCGATGATCTACAACCACCTGCGCACCATCAAGCCGCTCAAGCCGCGTTCTTTCATCTCTTCCTGCGCCGTGTTCCTTGCCCTGGGCTCGGGGCTGATCCTGATGCGCAATTACGAGAATGCCGGCCGCCTGCGCGACGAACTGTATATGTCCGTGATCCTGCCGCCATCGATGCGCCACAGTGAAGATCACAGCGTCGATGAATTCATGGGCGACGCAGCCAGGATGAAGGCAGAAGCCGACAAAGCCCGCAAGTCCTCGAAGCTCAAGAAGGACGATGAGGACGACGACGAAAATTAAGTCGCGTTCAGTTTGATGGTTCTCGCTTTGCCCCTCAGACCGCGTCAGGCCATCGGCGGCAGACTCCGCCGCATTGCTGCCGTTCGCGTACCTTTGCGAATATATCTCCCTTTAGGGGGAAAAATTCCTACCCCTGTCTAAACCGGTCTAATCCAAGCGAATTCGGTCTAAATGCGTCTGAAAGCCGCACGCAGGTGTCTAAACCGGTCCAGAAATTCCGCCGGAATGTCTAAAACGGTCTAGGAAAATTAAAGCAAAATCTAAACGGAACTTTTTTTCCGTTCTGCGACCCAATCTTTAGACCATTTTCGAGGGGGATTGAATCATGGGATGCGAAGCAAAGCAGCCGGTCAGCGGAACTGCGCGAAAAATTTCGCACAGCTGTCCTGACACGCTTACACTTGTTGCATTGATCAGCCGCGCATGCGAGCGTGGCGCCCTATATTTGAAGAAACTCCCATCTATGTTCCAACAAAAAGTCGCAACTAATGAATTTGGCGTGATGACTCTTAATGGTGGATTGATGCGGACGAAGGGTTCTTGGCAAAGCACCTCAATTACGAGTCCGTCGATTTCCATCTCGGTTCGATTCACATGTGGATCGACACGTCTGGGCTCCACGCTGACCACATGATTAGAGTAACCATAAACGAGGCAATGCAGATTGAATGCTGCGAGATGATGTGACCTCGGACGAGATGACTTTGCACCTCAACCTTCAATTATGCATGCGCTAACGTAAGCGGTACAGACGGCGTTGGGAACACGCTTACTGGCATCAGCGATTTTGCCAAGGTAGTTGGCGATCACACTGTATCCGACGACGGCGCTTCGTTGACGCCGTAGCAGTTTGCCAATCGTCGTGCAAACGGACGCAATGCCTACGCGTAAGGCGCACCGCGCAGTTCGACGGTGTTGCCTTCGGGGTCGTTGACGTAGATCGACGGCCCCTCGCCTTCCGCGCCATAACGCGATTCGGATGGACCGTTCGGCACATCGTGTGCGCTCAGGTGGGCACGGATCGCCGCTTCATCAAACGGCTCGACGCGGAAGCAGAAATGGTCGACGTTTCGGCCTTCCTTGCCCGGCGCGGCGCCGCCCATCTTCCCCAGCTTCTTATCGACAGGCACCAGGTCCACCAGCGAACTGCCGGCGCGCAGCTGGATCAGGCCTATTTCGTCCTGGCGGCGCTCAATCGTGCAGCCCAAAACTTCGGTGTAAAAACGGATCATGCGGTCGGCATCGACGACGCGCAGAACGATATGGTCGATTTCACGGATCTTGATCAAAGCTGGTCTCCTTAAGGATTAGATACGCAAGCGGCGGCGGTCGTTGAGGAAGGTATCGAGCTGCTCCGGCGTCAGCACCTTGACCGGATCACCGTGGAAGACATACAGGTAAGGCTCCCCGCCCAGGCGGTCCGTCATCTTCGCCAGCACGAGGAAGCAAGTACCCAACGGATAAACAGCCGTATCGCGCAACTCGCGCGAACACTGCACCCGCATTTCCGGGCTGAACGCCTGCCCATTCACCGGCCGCACCACTATCCGGCCATCCTCCTCCAGCGACTCCACCGCCACGTCGCGGTAATCAAAAGTATCTCTTGTCATCCCCGCATGTTACCTGATCCACCTCAACACCGTCCGCCACGCTCCACAAAACAATCAAAGCTTCCGCCGAGCCTGCTTGACCCCATTTTTCATAGGGCTACACTGAATATGAAATTTACATGGAACGAGAAGAAAAGGCTTGATAATGCGCGCGAGCACAAACTCGACTTTAAGCACGCAGAAAAGATCTTCAATGGCCTGGAACTTACTATCGAAGACACACGGTTTTCATACCCAGAGCGGCGCTTCAAAACGATCGGCCTACTGGATGGCAAACCTGTTATAGCCATTCTCACTTATGAAGAGGAATATATACATGTCATTTCCTTTCGAAAAGCAACCCGGCGAGAAGCACGCGAATACTTCGCAACCTTTGAACGATTTGACCGATTGGGGCCGAGTTGAGGAAATGGATGACGAGGATATAGTCTTCGATGAGGATAACCCGGAAATTCAGCCTGGGGAACTCCAGCGCGGAGTTGTTCGACTCAGCGGAATCACTCCCACGCCGGAACAATTAGAAGAGGCAAAGCGCCAATTGCTTACTTATATCAATCGGCCTCGGAAGGCAAAATAGCAGCGCTCAGCACGAAGGGCTTGCCGCGCGCCCAGCGGTTGGATGAGAGGGAGAACGTCAGCGCGCGGACCTGGTGGTACCAGCCGGCGGGGACGTAAAGCATGTCGCCGGGCTGCACGATAACTTCGATCAACGTGGCCTGGCGGGCCAGCGGGTAGCGGTCGAAATCCGGGTTTTCGGGATCGAAGGGGCTGCCGAACAAGACAGGGTTGGCTTCGCGCGTGTAGAGGAATTCGTCGTGGTGCGGTGGTGCGAGGAAGATGCGCTTTGTGCCCCACACTTGCGCAAAGATATTGTCGTCGAAATCGCTGTGCAGGGGCGTGACAGTTCCCGCAGGGCCGATCCAGAAACGTGGCGGGCCCATTTTCTCAAAGTACGTCGGCCAGTGGCACATGCTGTTCAACTCGCGCAATTCGAGGTTGCCGAGGTATGGCGGCAGGCCTTCGGTCGCTTCGGCCAGGTCGAGGTATTCGCGCATGGTGGTGTCGAGCATCGCGCGGTCAGGGGCGAAGGCGGTGCCGATGTAATCGCCGACGCGGGCGCGCACGTGCACGTCGCCAAAGCGTTCGCGCAAGATTTCGGGGCCGAGCGCGCTAATTGGCCAGCGGGCGATGGCGCCGGGAATCAGGAATGGCAGGCCCTGCCGCGCACGGGTGCGGAAGTCGGCGGCGCTGGGCATGCGGACCCGTGGTACTTCGGTGATCGATGGCAGCGTGCGTGAGGCCTGCTTGATTGCGGCACGCATTTCCTCCATCGACGACACGCCACGCACTTCGGCATCTCGGCGGGCGCGCGCCTCGGCCTTCGTACGCTGGCCTGCCTCGTCGGGCGGAATTACGCGCGATGCTTCCAGCGGAGGCAGACGTGCGGCCATGAGCTTACGCGCCCTGGCGCAGCACCAGCAGCGCCACCGCTTCGGCGTTGATGCCTTCTTCGCGGCCCAGGTAGCCGAGCTTTTCGTTGGTCTTGGCTTTCACGTTCACGTGGCCGACCGGCACGCCGAGATCAGCGGCGATATTGGCCGCCATGGTCGCGATATGCGGCGCCATTTTCGGACGCTGGGCGATGATCGTGCAGTCGACGTTGCCGATATCGTAGCCGGTGGCGCGCACGCGCTTGGCAGCCTCGCGCAGCAGCACACGGGAATCGGCGCCGCGGAATTCTTCAGCGGTGTCCGGGAAGTGCTTGCCGATATCGCCCAGCGCCGCCGCGCCAAGGATGGCGTCGGTGATCGCATGCAGCAGCGCATCGGCGTCCGAATGGCCAAGCAGCCCACGTTCATGCGGGATCTCGACGCCGCCGAGAATCAGCTTGCGGCCTTCAACCAGGCGGTGCGAATCGTAGCCCTGGCCGATACGGAATGGAAGTTGCGTCATTTTGAATCCTGTCTCAAATACATTTCTGCAATCGCGATATCGGTCGGCAGCGTTACCTTCAGGTTGCGCGGATGGCCTTCGACCAGCATTGGCGAGAAGCCCAGCATCTCGATGGCGCTGGCATCATCGGTGATCGCATTCGGATCCGGCGCCAGCGCCAGTGCGCGCACCAGCAAGGCGTATGAAAACATCTGCGGCGTCTGCGCCAGCCACAAGCCGTCGCGCGGCGTGGTCTGCACAGCGCCGGTGCGCGTGGACTTTACAGTGTCCACCACCGGCAGCGCAAGCAGGCCGCCGCCTTCGTGATCGCCAACCGCCGCAATCAGCTTTGCGATCAGGGCCGGTGTCAGCCCTGGACGAGCTGCATCATGCACCAGCACCATGTCCTCGTCACCCAGCTCGGCGCGCATGGCGCGCAAGCCATTCAGGATCGACTCCATGCGCGTGGCGCCGCCGCAGCGCAGAATCGTCACGCCGCCTTCCGGTGTGATCGAGTCGATATAGCCATCGTCCGCACTGACCACGACGAAGGTGTGCGTTATCAAGTCACTGTGGTGGAACGCATCCAGCGTATGCTGCAGCATAGGTACGCCGTTGATCGGCAAATACTGCTTGGGAGTGGCCGCGGCCATGCGCGCGCCGATGCCGGCGGCTGGAATCAATGCGAAGTATCGCTTCATTTTCTGCTACGTGTCTTCCTCAAAATAGTCTGTATCTCGCCGTTGCAGGCTTTACCCAAACGGGCATATTCCGCCGGAGAGTCGATCAGCGCCTGCTGCACCTCCACCTTGGCCATTTCCGCTTTGATGTAAGGCATCCATCCGCTGTCGATCTCATGCTCCAGCGCCGAGCGCGCAGTGCCGGCCGGGGCGTACAACGGCTTGCCTTCAAAGCGCCGCGCCAACGCCGAACGCACTACGCCTTCGACCTTGACCAGGTGGTCCATGTAGGCGTTCATGTGCCGCAATTCATGCGACAGGATCTCGGCGTAGCCACAGGTCCCTGCCGGGAATTCGTTGCCCACATAAATGCGCACCGGTGCGTAAGTCAGTTGCACCTTGATCTGCGGCGCCACGCATTCATAGCCGCTCACCGGATCGGTCAGCATCGGTCCATCGAGACCGATCTGAACGCGCGACTCGGTGCGGGTCAGGCCCAGCACATAGCCGGTCGCCGGCATCTTCTCGGTCCGCATCGCTGAAAGCTGTTTGTAGGACAGCTGGGTATTGACCGTGTAGCCATTCTGGCGCGCCGACAGTACCGACACTGTCTTGCTGATCGTGTCTTCACAGCGGATCTGGAACGGCGTGCGCTCCACCTGCGCCGCCTGCGCCTGGTTCGCCGCAAGGGCTCCAACCAGCATCAGGCTGCGCGAGGCGTTCATGGCGTCAGTCCAGCTTCCAGGCGCCTGCGCGCAGTTTGTCCAGCCAGAAGGCGCCGATCACGGTTTTTACATCGGTGATCTTGCCGGTGCGGACCCAGTCCAGCATTTCATCCACCGTGACGCTGATGGTTTCAATGAATTCGCCGTCATCCAGTTTCGTTTCGCCGGCGGTCAGTCCGCGCGCCAGGAAGATATCCAGGTGCTCGTCCGAATAGGCAATGGCGTTGTGAATGGTGCTGACGAATTTCCATTCGGCGGCGGTATAGCCGGTCTCCTCTTCCAGTTCGCGGATGGCGCAGGCAAGGTGGTCTTCGCCCGGATCGATCTTGCCGGCGGGGAGTTCGATAAAGACGCGGTCGTTGGGATAGCGGTACTGGCGTTCGAGCAGGATTTTGCCGTCGTCCAGCACGGGGATGATCACCACAGCGCCGGGGTGGCGGATGTATTCGCGCTTGGTGTGCTTGCCGTCCGGCAGGCTGACCGTGTCGCGGTGGACTTTGAGGAAGCCGCCGTCGTAGGCGATGCCGCCGTCTATTTTGGTTTCTTTAAGGTGCTTGTCCATGTCTTTTTTGATTAAAACCTTTAAAACCGGGAAACCGGGGTACGGCCCAAGGGCCGTACCCCGGTTTCCCGGTTTTAAACGGTTTTAGTGGTGTTTACGCAGGTAGCGTACCACGAAGCCAGGGAATGCAAACACCAGGAAGGCAAAAGCCGCGACCCAGTAGAACTCCCAGTTCTGTGGAAACGCGGTGCCGATGCGGGATTCGAGGGCCATGCCGATGCCGCCTACGACGACATACAACACAGCCAGTTCCGCCAGCCGCGCCAGAAATGGCTTCTTGGCGGCTTTGAGCGGAACCAGGCCGAACACCTTCTCGTTCAGGAAAGGCAGGTTGGCGGCCACCACTGCAAGCAGGATGACCAGCCAGGATGATGCATTGACGTCCATTGATCAGGAAGCCAGGGTCTTCGACATCGCGGACATGCAGGCGTTCAGCAGCGGGCCAGGAATCATGCCCAGCACCACAACGGCCACGCCGTTCAGTGCCAGTACCAGGCCCTTGTCGCCATGAACAACCAGCGGGGTGTTGTCGGCCGCTTCGTCGAACCACATTACTTTCACGATGCGGATGTAGTAGAACGCGCCCACCAGCGAGAACATCACGGCGAACACGGTCAACCACACGGCGCCGGTAGCCAGCACGGATTGCAGCACCGCGAACTTGGCAGCGAAGCCCATCATCGGCGGCACGCCGGCCAGGGAGAACATCAGCACCGACATCAGCGCGGCGTAAGCCGGGCTGCGCTTGGCCAGACCCTTGAAGTCGTCGATTTCTTCAGCTTCAAAGCCCGAGCGCGCCAGTACCATGATCATGCCGAACGAGCCGACGGTGGTCATGACATACGTGATCGAGTAGTACATCGCAGCCGAATAGGCAGCAGCTGCGTTGGCGGTGTCGTGACCAACCACGCCGGCCAGCAGGCCAAGCAGCACAAAGCCCATTTGCGCGATGGTGGAGTAAGCCAGCATGCGCTTCAGGTTGGTCTGTGCGATTGCAGTCAGGTTACCGATCGCCAGCGACAGCACGGCCAGGATCATCAGCATCTGCTGCCAGTCGAATGCCATTGGCAGCATGCCTTCCACCAGCAGGCGCACGCAGATGGCGAAAGTCGCCAGCTTCGGTGCACCGCCCAACAGCAGGGTCACGCCGGTTGGCGAACCCTGGTAGACGTCCGGTACCCACATATGGAATGGCACGGCGCCCAGTTTGAAGGCCAGGCCAGCCACCACGAACACCAGGCCGAAGATCAGGATCGACTTGTCGACGGTACCGGTGCCCAGCTTGCGAGCCACTTCGGAGATGTCCAGCGTGCCGGTCGCGCCGTACAGCATGGACATGCCATACAGCAGGAAGCCGGAAGCCAGCGCGCCCAGGATGAAGTACTTCATCGCAGCTTCGGTAGCACGGGCGTTATCGCGGCGCAGCGCCACCAGGGCGTACAGCGACAGCGACATCAGTTCCAGGCCCAGGTAGATGGTCAGGAAGTTGTTCGCCGAGATCATCACGTTCTGGCCCAGCAGGGAGAACAGCGCCAGGACGTAGAACTCGCCGCCCAGGTTACCGCCCAACATGCCGCGGTCGGTGGAGTACTGGCGTGCATACACCAGCGTCATCGCCATGGTCAGGTAGGAGAACAGCTTGAGCAGGTTGCCCATCGGGTCGTTCAGGAACATGTTCGAGAACGCGTAGACGGTGCTGCCGGAACTGTAGTCGGAGAAGCTGAAGACGGCGGCGCCCACCAGGGTCGCCAGTGTCAGCATATAGGTGATCGCACGCTTGCCCTCGTCGAGGAACATGTCGATCAGCAGGATCGCCGAGGCAGCGATCAGCAGAAAGACTTCTGCGTACATCGGGATCAGGTTAGTGGTATTCATGAAAACTTGGTCCTATCAGTGCGCCACAACTGGCAGCTTGGTCTGGGCGACGTGCGCCAGCAGGTCGGCCACGGAAACTTGCATCACGTCGGTGAACGGAGCTGGATACAGGCCCATCACCAGAACAGCGATTGCCAGGATGCCCAGCATCAGGAACTCGCGGTTGTTAACGTCGGTCAGTTCTTCCACGTGCGGATTGGTGATGGCGCCGAAGATCACGCGCTTGGCCATCCACAGGGAGTAAGCGGCGCCGAAGATCAGCGCGGTCGCAGCAGCGATACCGGTCACGAAGTTGAACTTCACTGCACCCAGGATCACCATGAACTCACCCACGAAGCCGGAGGTTGCCGGCAGGCCGCAATTAGCCATGGAGAACAGGATGAACAGTGCAGCAAACTTAGGCATCTTGTTCACGACGCCACCGTAGTCGGCGATCTGGCGCGAGTGCATGCGGTCGTACAGGACGCCGATACACAGGAACATTGCGCCGGAGATGAAGCCGTGCGAAACCATCTGCACGATACCGCCCTGCACCGACATGTCGTTGAACATGAAGAAGCCCAGGGTCACGAAGCCCATGTGCGCGATGGACGAATACGCCACCAGTTTCTTCATGTCTTTCTGCACCAGGGCCACCAGGCCGATGTAGATCACAGCGATCAGCGACAGGCCGATGATGAACCATGCGTATTCGCGCGATGCGTCAGGGGCGATCGGAAGCGAGAATCGCAGGAAGCCGTAAGCGCCCAGCTTCAGCATGATCGCGGCCAGCACGGCGGAACCGCCGGTAGGCGCTTCGACGTGGACGTCCGGCAGCCAGGTGTGGACCGGGAACATCGGCACCTTCACGGCGAAGGCCATGAAGAAGGCGAAGAAGATCAGGGTCTGCTCTTTCATCGACAGCGGCAGCTGGTGCCACGCCAGGATGTCCCAGCTACCGGACTTGTTGTACAGGTAGATGATGGCAACCAGCGTCAGCAGCGAGCCGAAGAAGGTATAGAGGAAGAACTTGAACGCTGCGTAGATGCGGTTCGCACCACCCCACACGCCGATGATGATGTACATCGGGATCAGGGTCGCTTCGAAGAAGAAGTAGAACAGCAGGCCGTCGGTGGCGCTGAACACGCCGATCATCAGGCCGGACAGCATCAGGAACGCGCCCATGTACTGCGCCACGCGCTCGGTGATCACTTCCCACGCCGAGATCACCACGATAACGGTGATGAAGGCGGTCAGCGGGATGAACCACATCGACAGGCCGTCAATGCCCAGCGAGTAGAAGATGTTGAAGCGCTCGATCCATGGAGCCTTCTCGACAAACTGCATGCCGTGGGCTTCGGTATTGAAGTGCGTGATCAGCGGGATGGTCGGCAACAGCGAGACCAGCGAGCCGACCAGCGACAGCACGCGCACCATGCCGGCGCGCGAATCGCGGCCGACGGCCAGGACGATCAGGCCGAAAATGATCGGCACCCAGATCGACAGGCTCAGATATGTAGAAAGATTAGTCGTTGACTGCATTTGTTATCTCTTTTGCGTCAGCTGTTAGCCTGCCAGAAAGGCAGGAAGTACACGAGGAAGCCCAGGATGCCGATGATCATGACGAAGGCATAGTGGTAGATGTAGCCGGTCTGGAACACTTTGGTGATGCTGGAGAACCAGCCCACCACTTTCGCCGAACCGTTCACCATCAGGCCGTCGATGATGGCGCGGTCGCCGGCTGCCCACAGGCCCTCGCCCAGCAGGCGTGCGCCGCGAGCGAAGACAGCTTCGTTGAACTTGTCCATGTAGTACTTGTTGTCCAGCAGGGTGTACAGCGGCTTCAGCGCCTTGTAGCAAGCTTCCGGCACCTTCGGGTTCACCATGTAGCAGTAGTACGCCACGGCCACGCCGCCCAGGGCCAGCCAGAATGGCAGGGTCTGGAAGGCATGCATTGCCATGCCGACGACGCCATGGAACTCTTCCGCCAGTTCGTGCATCGCGTGGTGATTTTCACCGACGAAGATCACGCCCTTGAAGAAGTCGCCGAACAGCATTGGCTTGATCGCGATCGCGCCGATCACCACCGAAGGGATGGCCAGCAGGATCAGAGGCAGGGTCACAACCCAACCTGGCGAATGCGGCTTCTCGCCCGGAGCCAGGCCGTGGTGGCCGTGGTCGTCCTCTTCGCCTTCGTCGGCGTGGTGCGAGTCATGTGCATGGTGGTGTTCCTTGCCGAAGTTTTCCGGGCCGTGGAAGACCAGGAAGTACATGCGGAAGGAGTAGAAAGCGGTCACGAACACGCCGCAGATCACGGCGAAGTAAGCGAAGCCCGAACCGGCGATGTGGGTCGCAGCCACGGCTTCGATGATCGAATCCTTGGAGTAGAAACCGGAGAAGAACGGGGTACCGATCAGCGCCAGGGAGCCCAGCAGCGAGGTAATCCAGATGATCTTCAGGTACTTCTTCAGGCCGCCCATATTGCGGATGTCCTGATCGTGGTGCATCGCCATGATGACGGCGCCGGCGCCAAGGAACAGTAGCGCCTTGAAGAACGCGTGGGTCATCAGGTGGAACACGGCCACGGAGTAAGCCGAGCAGCCCAGCGCCACGGTCATGTAGCCCAGCTGCGACAGGGTCGAGTAAGCAACCACGCGCTTGATGTCGTTCTGGATGATGCCCATGAAGCCCATGAACAGCGCGGTAATCGAACCGATCACCAGGATGAACGAAAGTGCGGCATCCGACATTTCGAACAGCGGCGACATGCGGGTCACCATGAAGATACCGGCGGTAACCATGGTTGCAGCGTGAATCAGTGCCGAGATCGGGGTCGGGCCTTCCATCGAGTCAGGCAGCCAGACGTGCAGCGGGAACTGCGCCGACTTGCCCATCGCGCCGATGAACAGGCAGATACAGGCGACCGAGATCAGCGCCCAGCCGAAGCCCGGCAGGGTGCCGTTGACCAGGATGTCCTTCTTGGCGAACACTTCGGCGTAGTCCATCGAGCCGGTGTAGGCCAGGATGATGCCGATGCCCAGGATGAAGCCGAAGTCACCCACACGGTTGACCAGGAAGGCCTTCATGTTGGCGAAGATGGCGGTCGGGCGGGTGTACCAGAAGCCGATCAGCAGGTAGGACACCAGGCCCACGGCTTCCCAGCCGAAGAACAGCTGCAGGAAGTTGTTCGACATCACCAGCATCAGCATGGAGAAGGTGAACAGCGAGATGTAGGAGAAGAAGCGGTTGTAGCCTTCGTCTTCAGCCATGTAGCCGATGGTGTAGATGTGCACCATCAGCGACACGAACGTCACCACGTTCATCATCATCGCGGTCAGCGAATCGATGTGGAAACCGACAGCCAGCTTGACGCTGCCCACGGTCATCCAGCGATACAGGTCGCCGGAATAAGTCGCGCCGTCCAGCACCTGCAGCAGGGTCTGGAAAGAGATCAGGAAAGCGATCAGCACGCCCAGGATGGTCGCTGTATGCGACACCTTGCGGCCGACGACATTGCCGAAGAACTTGGTGCCCAGCAGGCCCGCGATTGCGGAACCTGCCAATGGCGCCAGCGGAACGGCCAGAAGGAGGGTTGGGTTAAGTTGCCCCGTCATGATTTACCTTATCTATTTTTCGAGGATTTAACTTAGCCTTTGAGGCTGTCCAGGTCTTCGACGTTGATGGTGTCCAGGTTACGGAACATCACCACCAGAATCGCGAGGCCGATTGCCGATTCGGCAGCCGCCACGGTCAGGATGAAGAAGACGAAGATCTGCCCGGCCGCGTCGCCCAGGTAGTGCGAGAACGCGATGAAGTTCATGTTCACTGCCAGCAGCATCAGTTCGATGGCCATCAGCAGGACGATGACGTTCTTACGGTTCAGGAAAATACCGACGATCGAGATCGCGAACAGGATCGCGCCCAGGATCAGTACCGAGGATAAAGTCATGGTGCCTCCTTCGTTTCTGCGGCAGCGACCGGAGCATGGACGGTTGCGTCCATCTTCACGATCTTCAGGCGGTCATTACGCTTGACGCGCACGGCCAGGCCTGGGTCGATAGCCTTGGTGTCTTTGCGCTTGCGCAGGGTCAGGGCCACGGCGGCAACGATTGCCACCAGCAGGACCACGGCCGCGATTTCAAACGCGTAGATGTACTCGGTGTAGATCTTCAGGCCCAGGGCCTTGGTCTGGCCGATGGTGTTGGACGCTTCAGGCACGGCGGTGCCGGTGCCAGGGAATGCGCGCCAGATCACGGCCGACATTTCGATCACGATCACGCCGCCGACGGCCGCAGCCACCGGCAGGTAGCTCCAGAAGCCAGCGCGCAGCTTGTCCATGTCGATGTCGATCATCATCACGACGAACAGGAACAGGACCATGACGGCGCCGACGTACACCAGCACCAGCACGATGGACAGGAATTCTGCCTTGAGCAGCATCCAGATACCGGCCGCCTGGAAGAAAGCCAGCACCAGGAACAGTGCAGCTTGCACCGGGTTGCGGGCCGTAATGACGCGCAGCGATGCCAGCACCAGGATGGCAGCGAACACGTAGAACAGGATAGTAGTAAAGGTCATGTTGTATCCTCGGCGATCAGCGGTACTTGGCGTCGGCCGCGCGGTTGGCCGCGATTTCCGCTTCGTAGCGGTCGCCGACGGCCAGCAGCATTTCCTTGGTGTAGTACAGGTCGCCACGCTTTTCGCCGTGGTATTCCAGTACGTGGGTCTCGACAATCGAGTCCACCGGGCAGGATTCTTCGCAGAAGCCGCAGAAAATGCACTTGGTCAGGTCGATGTCGTAGCGGGTGGTACGGCGGCTGCCGTCGTCACGCTGCTCCGACTCGATGGTGATCGCCATCGCCGGGCAAACTGCCTCGCACAGTTTGCAGGCGATGCAGCGCTCTTCGCCGTTCGGATAGCGGCGCAGGGCGTGCAGGCCGCGGAAACGCGGCGAGATCGGGGTTTTCTCTTCAGGGAACTGGACGGTGATCTTCTTGGCAAACATGTATTTGCCAGTCAGCGCCATCCCCTTGAACAGTTCGGTCAGCATGAAGCTGCCGAAGAAGTCTTTCAATCGGTCCATTCTGTATTCGCTCTCTTACTTCCAAATATTCCAGGTGGTCTGCATCCAGGTCGCCACGAACACCAGGTACACCAGGGTCAGTGGGATGAACACTTTCCAGCCCAAACGCATAATCTGGTCATAGCGGTAGCGCGGGAAGGTGCCGCGCGTCCAGATGAACAGCGATACGATGAAGAAGGTCTTGATGAACAGCCAGAAGAAGCCGCCGAACACGCCGCCGAACTCCAGCGCTGCGATCGGAGCAGACCAGCCGCCCAGGAACATGATCGAAGCCAGCAGGCCGATCAGGATCATGTTGGCGTATTCCGCCAGGAAGAACATCGCGTAAGCCATGCCGCCGTATTCGACCATGTGGCCGCCGACGATCTCGGATTCGCCTTCCACCACGTCGAACGGGTGACGGTTACATTCAGCCAGGCCGGAGATCAGGTACACGACGAAGATCGGCAGCAGCGGCAGCCAGTTCCACGACAGCAGGTTCAGGCCCATGGCAGCCATGGTGCCCTTCTGCTGGCCGGCCACAATTTCCGACAGGTTCAGCGAACCGGAAACCATCAGCACGATCACCAGGCAGAAGCCCATCGCGATTTCGTAGGACACCATCTGAGCCGATGCACGCATCGCGCCCATGAAGGAGTACTTCGAGTTGGCGGACCAGCCGGCGATGATGATGCCGTACACCTCCATCGAGGCGATCGCCATGATCAGCAGCAGGCCGGCGTTGACGTCGGCCAGGGCTGCGCCGTCGGCGAACGGCACCACCGCCCAGCAAGCCAGTGCCGGCATGATGGTCATCACAGGACCGATGAAGAACAGGGACTTGTTCGACTTGGTCGGGACGATGATCTCTTTGAACAGCAGTTTCAGCGCGTCGGCGATCGGCTGCAGCAGACCGTTCGGGCCTACGCGGTTCGGGCCGATACGGATCTGGATCCAGCCCAGCAGCTTACGTTCCCACAGGGTCAGGTAAGCGACGAGGCCCATCAGCGGCAAAGTCACGCACAGGATCTTGGCCATGGTCCAGATGAACGGCCAGAAGGTGCCGAGGTTGGCCGCGCCGGCGGCCTTGATGGTTTCAATCATTTCTGGCAGAGCCATTACTTGCCCTCCCCTGCTTTAGCAACGGTGATGTCACCGAACATTGCGCCCAGCATCGAGGTCGATGCGTGTGCGGCGGACACGCGCACCACGTTCGCTGGCAGGCCGGCGTCGATGGTGGCTTCCAGGATCGCAAAGCCGGAGCCCTGCTTCACTTCGACCTTGTCGCCAGCCTTCACGCCGATCTGCTGCGCGGTGGCAGTGGACAGGTGCGCTTTAGGAGCGGCGGCATCGGTGGTCGCCAGCAGCGGGCCGGAACGGCGCGCCAGGGCGTCGGCGAAGTAGATCGGCACGTCGGCCAGACGCTGCAGGCCGGTCGCGGTGAACGCAACGCCGGCAACAGCTGCCTTGCGCGACACGTTCGACAGCTTGGCCGACAGGTCGGTCACGCCTTTTTCGAACAGTTCGTCGCGGATCGATTCCGAGGTTTCGTAGTCGAAGCCGCCCAGGCCCAGGATGTTGCCCAGGACGCGCAGCACCTTCCATGCCGGACGGGCATCGCCCATCGGCTTGACGGTACCGTTGAACGACTGCAGGCGGCCTTCGGCATTGACGAAGGAGCCGGAAGTCTCGGCGAACGGAGCGACCGGCAGCAGCACGTCGGCGTAGTCCATGCCGTGCTTGAAGGCCGACATCACGACGACCATTTCGGCGGCGTTCAGCGCGGTCTTGGCAGCTTGCGGGTTCGCAGCGTCCAGTTCCGGCTCGGCGTTCAGCAGGACGTAGGCTTTCTTCTGTTGCGAGAAGGCTGGAGCAGCGGACTTCGCGGTCGCGCCGACCAGGTAGCCGCCAACGGTGTTGGCCGCTTCGGTCAGGTAGCCCAGCTTGGCGCCGGTCTGTTCCGCGATCCACTGTGCAGCAGCGTGCAGCTTGGAGGCTTCCGGATGCGCCACGGCGGCGTTCCCCAGGAAGACAGCCTTGCGCTCGCCGCCCATCAGGGACTCAGCGACAGCTTCAGCTTCAGCGGAAGCGACGATGCCTTCGAAGCCGGCAGGGGCGGCAACGCCCTTCGCCTTGGCGACAGCGGCAACCACGCCGGACAGCGCGGCCAGCCAGTCGGTTGGCGCAGCGATGATCTTGTTGGCGGTGGTGATCAGGTTTTCGTCGTTCGAACCATGCAGCACGGACAGCTTGCCGCCGGCTTTCACAGCCGCGCGGATGCGGGTTGCGAACAGCGGATGGTCCTTACGCAGGAAGGAACCGATCACGAACATGCGCTGCAGCGAGCTCAGTTCAGCGATCTGCATGCCCAGCCATGGCTTCACTTCGCCGTCCAGGGCGAAATCGCTCTGGCGCAGGCGGAAGTCCACGTTCTCGGTACCCACGCCGTGCATCAGCTTCTTCAGCAGGGCCAGTTCTTCCACGGTGGAGTGCGCGGTGCCGTAGGCAGCCAGCGAATCCGCACCGTGTTCGTGCTTGATGTTCTTCAGGCCGTGCGCCACGTATTCCAGCGCCACTTGCCATTCAACTTCTTTCCACTCGCCGCCCTGCTTCAGCATTGGCTTGGTCAGGCGCTCGGCGCTTTCCAGCGCTTCGTAGGAGTAGCGGTCCTTGTCGGAAATCCAGCATTCGTTGACCGCTTCGTTTTCCAGAGGCAGCACGCGCTTCACGGAGCCCTGCTTCACTTGCACGATCAGGTTCGCGCCGGTGGAGTCGTGCGGGGAGACCGATTTGCGGCGCGACAGTTCCCAGGTACGGGCGCTGTAGCGGAATGGACGCGAGGTCAGCGCGCCGACCGGGCACAGGTCGATCATATTGCCCGACATTTCGGAGCTCACTGCTTCGCCGACGAAAGTGGTGATCTCGGAATGCTCGCCGCGGCCCAGCATGCCCAGTTCCATCACGCCGGCCACTTCCTGGCCAAAGCGCACGCAACGGGTGCAGTGGATGCAGCGCGACATTTCTTCCATCGCCACCAGCGCGGAGCCGGCCTTCGGCGGCACAACGCGCTTTTCTTCTTCGTAGCGGGACTCCATCTTGCCGTAACCTACGGCCAAGTCCTGCAGCTGGCACTCACCGCCCTGGTCGCAGATCGGGCAATCCAGCGGGTGGTTAATCAGCAGGAATTCCATCACCGACTTCTGTGCTTGCACAGCCTTGTCGGAGGCGGACTTCACAATCATGCCAGCCGATACCGGCGTGGCGCATGCTGGCAAAGGCTTCGGCGCCTTCTCAACTTCGACCAGGCACATACGGCAGTTCGCAGCGATCGACAATTTCTTGTGATAGCAGAAGTGCGGGATGTAGGTACCCAGCTTGTTGGCGGCGTCCATCACCATGCTACCCGCAGGGACTTCTACCTTTTTGCCGTCAATTTCGATTTCAACCATGATAATCGCAGCTTAGTAAGCCGAAACAGGCACCAGGCAGTGCTTGTGTTCGACGTGATATTCAAATTCTTCGCGGAACTGCTTGACGAAGGCGCGTACCGGCATAGCGGCAGCATCGCCCAGCGCGCAGATGGTGCGGCCCTGGATGTTGTCGGCGATGGAGTTCAGCATGTCCAGGTCCGAAGGACGGCCCTGGCCGTTTTCGATACGGTGGATCATGCGGTACATCCAGCCGGTGCCTTCACGGCACGGGGTGCACTGGCCGCAGGACTCTTCAAAGTAGAAGTAGGACAGGCGTTCCAGGGCTTTCACCATGCAGCGGGTCTCGTCCATCACGATCACGGCGCCCGAACCCAGCATGGAGCCGGCTTTGGCGATCGAATCGTAATCGAGGTCGGTCTGCATCATGATCTCGCCGCGAATCACCGGGGCGGACGAACCGCCAGGGATCACGGCCTTGATCTTCTTGCCGCCGCGCATACCGCCGGCCAGCTCCATCAGCTTGGCGAACGGGGTGCCCAGCGGGACTTCGTAGTTGCCTGGACGCTCAACGTCGCCCGAGATCGAGAAGATCTTGGTGCCGCCGTTGTTAGGCTTGCCCAGGCCGAGGTAGTTTTCAGCGCCGATGTTCAGGATGAACGGAACGGCCGCGAAAGTCTCGGTGTTGTTGATGGTGGTCGGCTTGCCGTACAGGCCGAACGAGGCCGGGAACGGCGGCTTGAAGCGCGGCTGGCCTTTTTTGCCTTCCAGCGATTCCAGCAGCGCGGTTTCTTCGCCGCAGATGTAGGCACCGTAGCCATGGTGGGCGTGCAGCTGGAAGCTGAAGTCCGAACCCATGATCTTGTCGCCCAGGAAGCCGGCGGCGCGCGCCTCTTCCAGCGCTTCTTCAAAGCGCAGGTAGTCCTGGAAGATTTCGCCGTGGATGTAGTTGTAGCCCACGGTGATGCCCATTGCGTACGCGCCGATGGCCATGCCCTCGATCAGCGAATGCGGGTTGTAGCGGATGATGTCGCGGTCTTTGAACGTGCCCGGTTCGCCTTCGTCGGTGTTGCAGACGAGGTATTTCTGGCCAGGGAACTGGCGCGGCATGAAGGACCATTTCAGGCCGGTCGGGAAACCCGCACCGCCGCGGCCGCGCAGGCCGGAGGTCTTCAGGTCGGCGATGATCTGCTCCGGAGGGATCTTCTCTTCCAGGATCTTGCGCAGTGCCGAGTAGCCGCCACGTTTTACGTAGTCGGCCAGGCGCCAGTTGTCGCCGTTCAGATCCTTCAGGATCAGTGGATTGATGTGACGGTCGTGCAGGGAGGTCATTTCTTCAGTTCCTCCACCAGGGAGTCGATCTTGTCGTTGCTCATGAAGCTGCACATGCGGTGGTTGTTCACCAGCAGCACCGGTGCGTCGCCGCAGGCGCCCATGCACTCCCCTTCCATCAGCGTGAACTCACCGTCTTCGGTGGTGCCGCGGAAGTCGATGCCCAGCTTGGCCTTCAGGTGTTCGGCCGCTTTCACGCCGCCCGACAGTGCGCATGGCAGGTTGGTGCACACGGTGATCTTGTGCTTGCCAATCGGCTTCAGGTTGTACATGTTGTAGAAGGTCGCAACTTCCTGCACGGCGATGGCCGGCATGCGGATGTAGTCCGCGATTTCCTTCATGGTTTCTGGCGACAGCCAGCCCAGTTCAACCTGGGCGTGGGCCAGCGAGGCCATCACGGCCGACTGGCGCTGGTCGGCCGGATACTTGGCCAACTCGCGGTCGATTTTTTTATAGCATTCTTGGGATAACAGCATTTCTTGCCCTTAGCGGTCGATTTCACCGAAAACGATGTCCTGGGTACCGATGATGGTCACGGCGTCGGCGATCATGTGGCCGCGCGACATCTCGTCCAGACCCTGCAGGTGGGCAAAGCCCGGTGCACGGATCTTCATACGGTATGGCTTGTTGGCGCCATCGGAGATCAGGTAGATGCCGAATTCGCCCTTCGGGTGCTCCACCGCGCTGTACGCTTCGCCCGGCGGCACGTGGAAGCCTTCGGTGAACAGCTTGAAGTGGTGGATCAGCGATTCCATATTGGTCTTCATGTCCACGCGGTTAGGCGGAGCGACCTTGCGGTTGCTGGTCATGACAGGACCCGGATTGGCTTTCAGCCATGCCACGCACTGCTTGATGATCTTGTTCGACTGGCGCATTTCTTCGATACGCACCAGGTAGCGGTCGTAGCAGTCGCCGTTGGTGCCGACAGGGATGTCGAAGTCCATCTTGTCATAGACTTCGTACGGCTGCTTTTTGCGCACGTCCCAGGCTACGCCCGAACCACGCAGCATGGCGCCGGTGAAGCCCATGGCCTTCGCATCTTCCGGCGAGACCACGCCCACGCCAACGGTACGCTGTTTCCAGATACGGTTGTCGGTCAGCAGGGTTTCGTATTCGTCGACATAGGTCGGGAAACGCTTGGTGAAGTCTTCGATGAAGTCCAGCAGCGAACCCTGGCGGTTCTCGTTACGCTCGGCCAGCGCTTTGGCGTTGCGGATCAGCGATGCCTTGTACTGCGGCATGGAGTCCGGCAGGTCGCGGTACACGCCGCCCGGACGGTAGTAAGCCGCGTGCATACGCGCGCCGGAAACGGCTTCGTAGCAGTCCATCAGGTCTTCGCGGTCGCGGAAAGCGTACAGGAACGGGCCCATGGCGCCCACGTCCAGCGCGTGCGCGCCCAGCCACAGCAGGTGGTTCAGCAGGCGGGTGATCTCGTCGAACATCACGCGGATGTACTGCGCGCGCACCGGCACTTCCAGGCCCAGCAGCTTTTCGATCGCCATCACGTAGGCGTGCTCGTTGGACATCATGGACACATAGTCCAGGCGGTCCATGTACGGCACGGATTGCAGGTAGGTCTTCTGCTCGGCCAGCTTTTCGGTCGCGCGGTGCAGCAGGCCGATATGCGGGTCGGCGCGCTGGATCACTTCACCGTCCAGCTCCAGCACCAGGCGCAGCACGCCGTGCGCCGCAGGGTGCTGCGGACCAAAGTTCAGGGTGTAATTCTTAATTTCAGCCATTTCTTACTTCCCGTAGTTTTCTTCGCGGATCACGCGCGGCACGTTTTCGCGCGGCTCGATGGTCACAGGCTGGTAGACAACGCGCTTCTGCTCCTGGTCATAGCGCATTTCAACGTAGCCCGACACTGGGAAGTCCTTGCGGAATGGATGGCCGATGAAACCGTAGTCGGTCAGGATGCGGCGCAGGTCGTTGTGGCCTTCGAAAATGATGCCGAACAGGTCGAACGCTTCGCGCTCGAACCAGTTGGCGGCGCGCCAGATCGTGGTCACGGAGGCCACGATAGGCAGGTCTTCGTCCGGCGCGAACACGCGCACGCGCAGGCGCCAGTTCTTTTCCACGGACAGCAGGTGGGTCACGGCTGCGAAGCGCAGGCCGTCCCAGGTGCCTTCACCGTAGGTCGAGTAGTCAACGCCGCACAAGTCGATCAGCGTATCAAAACGCAAAGCTGCGTCGTCGCGCAGCTCTTGCATTACCTGGTAGTAGTCCCCAGATTTGACTGTAATCGTCACTTCGCCCAGCGCGACGACGATGGAGGCCCGCTCGCCCAGCTTTTGCTCGAGGGCGGAGACCAGTGTTTGCAGATGTGTATTCATGTGGTCTTAGCGCGCGATCGTGTTGGTCTTCTTGATCTTGTTGTGCAGCTGCAGGATGCCGTACAGCAGTGCTTCTGCAGTCGGCGGGCAGCCAGGCACGTACACGTCAACCGGCACGATACGGTCGCAACCGCGCACTACGGAGTACGAGTAGTGGTAGTAGCCGCCGCCATTGGCGCAGGAACCCATGGAGATCACCCAGCGTGGGTCCGGCATCTGGTCATAGACCTTGCGCAGCGCAGGGGCCATCTTGTTGCACAGGGTGCCGGCCACGATCATCACGTCGGACTGACGTGGCGAGGGACGGAACATGAAACCGAAACGCTCCAGGTCGTAACGGGCAGCACCAGCATGCATCATCTCCACTGCACAGCAAGCCAGACCGAACGTCATCGGGTACATCGAACCCGTACGCGCCCAGTTGATTACCGTGTCAAAGGTAGTGGTGATGAAGCCTTCGTTAAATACGCCTTCAATAGACATGGCTTATTCCCAATCAAGGGCACCTTTCTTCCAGATATACCAAAAACCGACCACGAATTCGGCGATGAACACCATCATCGTCACGTAACCCTGCCAGCCCAGTTCACGCATGGAGACGCCCCATGGGAAGAAGAATGCAGTTTCAAGGTCGAACAAAATGAACAGAATTGCGACGAGGTAGTAACGCACGTCGAATTTCATGCGCGCATCTTCGAAAGCTTCGAAGCCGCACTCGAATGGGGAAAGCTTGGCCGCATCAGGCTTGTTCGGACCAAGGATATGGCCCAGCACTTGCGGGACTACGCCGACGCCAAGGCCGACGAGAAGGAACAACAGGACGGGGAAGTAATTTTCGAGGTTCACGATGGGTAAGCAGCTTTATTGAAATACGCTCGACCCCAATCACTTAATGCTGAGACCAGGATCAAACGACACATCCTCGTAAAAAAACCAGCTAAGCCACTGAATCTATGATTCAAACGACCTGCTGGCTTTTGATCTTTTTTGGTGCCGACGACGAGACTCGAACTCGTACAGCTTGCGCCACTACCCCCTCAAGATAGCGTGTCTACCAATTTCACCACGTCGGCAATAGGCCGCTATTCTACACTGTGATCGACGCTTTGTTAATGCACATTGCGCCTAAACAAGAAGAAAAACGGCAAAAAGTTCAAAGTTGCCAGTTTTACTTCGCTGGAGAAGCGGCCGAGGCAGCCGATGCTGCAGCCGAGGCAGCAGGAGTTTCCACTGGAGCCGGGGTTGCAGCAGCCGGAGCTGGCGCAGGCGCCGGAGCAGCCGATGGGATCGCAGCAGAGCCGCTGACTGGCGCAGGCGCCGGAGCCTTGACGCTATCCATCACGCTTGCAGCGCCGGACGACGCCACATTGCCCTTGCTGGCCAGGACCGACAGGCCCAGGGTGGAAGCGAAGAAGATCGCTGCCGCCAGGGCGGTCGACTTGGACAGGAAGTTCGAGGAGCCGGAGGCGCCGAACAGGCTGCCGGAAGCGCCGGAGCCGAAGGCCGCGCCCATATCGGCGCCCTTACCATGCTGCAGCAAGACCAGGCCCACGATGGCGATTGCCGACAGGACCTGCACTACGATGACCAGATTGAACAAAGTGCCCATGCTATTCCTTAATAATTAAAATTGCCCTGCTTTTTTCTTTATGCAGCAGCGATGATGGCCAGGAAATCCGCCGCCTTCAGTGCTGCACCGCCAATCAGGCCGCCGTCGATATCCGGCTGGGCCAACAACTCCTTGGCATTTTCCGGCTTCATGCTGCCGCCATACAGGATCTGCATGCCGGCGGCCGCAGCCGCATCCTTCGCCGCCACCCGGGCGCGCAGCAGTGCATGCACTTCCTGCGCCATTTCCGGGGTGGCGGTCTTGCCGGTGCCAATCGCCCATACAGGCTCGTACGCCAGCACAATCTTAGCCAGTTGCTCGGCGCTCAATACTTCCAGCACCGCATCCAGCTGCTCGCCGACCACGTCGGCAGTCTTGCCTGCTTCACGCTCGGCCAGGGTCTCGCCCACGCAAACCACCGGCACCAGGCCGGCTTTCACCGCAGCCAGCGCCTTTTGCGCGACCAGGGCGCTGCCCTCCTGATGGTAGGAGCGGCGTTCCGAGTGGCCGACGATGGCGAATTTGCTGGCGAAGTCCAGCAGCATGGCTGCCGAGATCTCACCCGTGTAAGCGCCCGAAGCGTGGGCGGATACATCCTGCGAACCCCAGGCAACTGCGCTGCCGGTGAGTTCAGCCTGACATTGTGCCAGATATGGGGCTGGGACGCAGACCGCGGTATCGGCCTTTGCGTTGTCCAGGCCAGCCTTGATACCTGCCAACAAGGTAGTGTTGGCGGCACGGCTGCCGTTCATTTTCCAGTTACCGATGACGAGTTTGCGGCGCATAGTAGCTTAATTTTTAATAACCCGTAATTGTAGCTCGGGCCGCTGCCCTCGGGCAAGGAATGCTCCCCGGAGTTACAGAACTTGCAACATAATTTTGCCCACGTGGTTGCTGCTTTCCATCAGCTCATGCGCTTTTGCCGCCTGCTCGAGCGGGAAGCTCTCATAGATGACCGGCTTGATGTCGCCCGCCGCGATCAGCGGCCACACCTTCTCACGCAGCTGGCGTGCGATGGCTCCCTTGAACGCCACCGAACGCGGACGCAGCGTAGAGCCAGTGACGGTCAGCCGGCGCCTCAGCACCTGCCCCATGTCCAGCGTGCCCTTGGAGCCGCCGAGCAGCGCGATGATGGCGATGCGGCCATCATCGGCCAGGCAGCTAATCTCACGCGGCAGATAGTCGCCACCGACCATGTCCAGGATCACATCGACGCCGGTGTCGCCGGTCAGCTCGCGCACCACGGCCGCGAAATCCTCGGTCCGGTAATTAATGCCGCGCGCCGCGCCCAGCGCTTCGCATGCCCTCGCCTTCTCGTCGCTGCCCGCCGTGGCGAACACGCGATGGCCCAGCGCATGCGCCAACTGGATCGCCGTCACGCCGATGCCCGAGGTGCCGCCCTGCACCAGCAAGGTCTCGCCCTTGCCCAGGCCCGCGCGGTCGAACACATTGCTCCACACGGTAAAGAAGGTCTCCGGCAGCGAAGCCGCCTCCAGCGGCGACAGGCCGTGCGGCACCGGCAGCACCTGCTCCACCGGCGCGGTCACATACTCCGCATAGCCTCCGCCCTGCACCAGGGCGCAAACCATGTCGCCGATCTTGAAACCGCTGGCGGCCAGGTCGCCATCGACGATCTCGCCTGCCACTTCCAGGCCCGGGATATCGGTGGCGCCCGGCGGCGGCGCATAACTGCCCATGCGCTGGAACACGTCCGGACGGTTGATGCCGGCCGCATGCACGCGAATGCGAACCTCGCCCTCCTTCGCCACCGGGAGCGGACGTTCGCACAGGCGCAGCACATCGGCCGCGCCGGGTTTGGTAATTTCGATCGCACGCATCATGGCAGCACCTCCCTGGGAAAGAGGCGATTGTAGCGCTTACAGGCCGAATCGCGCGCCCATGCCAAGCAGGGTGGCAAGGCCCAGCGCCGCGAACATGGCGGCAGCGATGCCGTGCACCAGCTTGAGCGGGATTTTCGCCGCCAGCTTGTCGCCGGCGAAGACGGCCGGCACGTCGGCGATCAGCATGCCGAGCGTGGTGCCGGCCACCACCATCAGCGGGTCCGGATAATGCGCGGCCATGGCCACCGTCGCCACCTGGGTCTTGTCGCCCATCTCGGCCAGGAAGAAAGTCACCAGGGTGGCGCCGAAGACGCCGAAGCGGCTGGCGACATTGGTTTCATCTTCTTCGATCTTGTCGGGGACCAGGGTCCATGCGGCCATGCCGAGGAAGGAAATGCCTAGCACCCAGCGCAGCACTTCCGGCGTAAGCAGGGACGTGATCCAGGCGCCAAGCGCACCGGCCAGGCCGTGGTTGAAGATGGTGGCGATGAAGATGCCGGCAATGATGGGCAGAGGCTTCTTGAAGCGGGCGGCCAGCAGGAAGGCCAGGAGCTGGGTCTTGTCGCCGATTTCGGCCAGGGCAACGACGCCGGTTGATACGAGGAGGGAATCCATGATTGTGTTTCCAGGCCGGGCACGGACGAATGACCACGACTCGCCCCCGGCCTAAATCGGCGGCGTCGTGGTCAAAGGTCTTGCCAAGTTTGGGACCGCATATGCCATGGCCTGTGGGCCAAGTGTGTTGACATATGCCTCCTCCTTTGCGGAGGAGAGGCTACTCCCCAATGACGGCGGGATTTTACCTTAAAACCTCAAAAACCGGGAAACCGGGGTACGACCCGCGGGGTCGGACCCCGGTTTCCTGGTTCACAAAGGTTTCAGCCGCCCCCAGTCCGCGACGACCGCGGCAACGCCGTCCCCCTCTTCCACGAAGACGACAACGCCTGCCCTTCTTCAATCTGCTCCTGCGACATCCCCTTGGCCACAGCCGCCCGCTGCTCGGCCGCATTCGCGGATCCGCCCGCCGCAGCCAGATTCCACAACATATAAGCAATCACATTATCCTGCGGCATCCCGCCGATGTGATACCGGTACATCAGCCCCAGCACCTGCTGCGCCTCCGGATGCCCCTGCTCCGCCGCCTTGCGGAACCAGGTCACCGCTTCCTTATGGTCCTGTATCACCGCATTCCCGGTGTAATACATGGCCCCGACAACATACTGCGCATCCGCCTTGCCCTTGACCGCAGCCTTGCGGTGCCAGAACAGCGCCTCCTTATAATCCTGCGGCACACCCCGGCCCATGTAATACATCAAGCCGAGCAGGTGCTCGGCATCCGTATTACCCGCCTTGGCCAGCGGCAGGATTTCCTTGTAGGCCAGCGCATAATTCTTGTTGTTATACGCCGTGGCCCCTTCCGCAAACCCGGCATGCGCACTGGCCTGTAGTCCCAGTGCGATGCCAAGCGCGCATAACACGCCTCGTAGTTTTTTCATGGTGCTTTGAATTTATCTGTCTTATGCACTACTAACGATTTACTTCCAGCTCACCTTGCCCAGGCCGTCCACACTGACGTTACGCTTGGCCGGCTTGCCATACACGGTTACCGAACCCAGGCCGCTCAGGCTGAGGTTGGCGTTATTGGTCGCGTTGATGGTCGCGTTACCCAGGCCGCTCAGCTCCAGGTCAACGTCATCCGCCTTGAACTGCTGCGCATTCAGGCCACCCAGGCCGCCCAGGGTCGCCTTCAGGTTCTTGCTGCGGCCGCCGATGGTGATATAGCCCGCACCCTGCAGGTCGAGGTCGACGTTCTCGTTCTCCGTCACCCACACATGCATACTGCCCACGCCGCCCAGGTTGGCCTTCAGCTTCTTGTAATCACAGACCACCTTCATGCTGCCCGCGCCATCCAGCGTCAGGTCGATGTTGTCGCCGCTGAAGCCACTCACCTCGGTGGAGCCCACGCCTTCCGACACCAGCTCGCGCAGCTGCGGCAGCACCAATTCCACCTTCACCGCCGACGTTTTCAGCTTGACGCCACGGCTTTCCGTATCGAGGTAGAGGGTGTCACCGGTCTGCACTGCCGTTACCTTGTTTACATAGCGCTTGTCTGTGGTGATGTTGAGCGCCGGCGTATCGCCACGGCGCAGCTTGAGATCGATCACGCCGTCGAGCTTGACGCGCACCACGCGGGCATCGATGGTCCGGCTCTCGGTCGTCGTATCGTCGGCGCGGGCCAGGCCCAGGAACAGGCAGAGGGCAGTGAACAGCAAGCCAATCTGGAACGGTTTCTTCATCTTGCATCCTTTATAAGTCACCAGCGCATTATATGACCGGTTTTTGATGGTTTCATCATATCGGCGGTCACCGCCACCGTCCCGCCATATGCGACGAAATGCAAAAAACAGGGAACAGGCGGATAATTCGCCTGCCTTCCCGTCATTCCAGAGAGAAATAAATTGAAAAACATGCTCCCGACGCTCGCCCTGGCTGCCGCCCTCCTCTCCTCCAACGCGCTGGCCGCCCCCGAAGGCATGGCCGCAGCCCACAAGCTCTACCAGGCCAATTGCGCCCAATGCCACGGAAAAGACCTGGAAGGCGCCGCCGGCCCCAACCTGGCGGATTCGACCTGGCTGCACGGACAGCCAACGAAGGCCAACCTGGTCCGCCTGATCAGCAAGGGTGTCGCCGACAAAGGCATGCCCGCATGGGGCAGCCAGCTGAGCGCAACCCAGATCGGCCAGCTTGCCGAGTACCTGATGCCGGCCAACGCCACCGCCCGCAAAGCTGCCGGCAGCGTTGCCACCACTGCCGCTCCGGCGCCAGCCGCCAAGCCGAACAGCCTTTCCGCCCTCAAACTGCCGAAAGGCTTCCGGATCGCCGTGTACGCCGACAAGGTGGACGGTGCACGCGAATTGGCCGTCACCGACAGCGGCATCGTCTTCGTCGGCTCAACGAAAGCCGGCAAGGTTTACGCCCTGGTCGATGCCGACAAGGACGGCGTGGCCGAAAAAGTGGTCACCGTCGCCGAAGGCCTGAACAACCCGAACGGCGTCGCCCTGCTCAACGGCGCCCTCTACGTCGGCGAAATCTCGCGCATCATCAGGTTCGACGACATTGAAAAAACCTACGCCGGCAAGCCATCCTACAAAGTCGTGAAAGACGACCTGCCGACGGAAACCTGGCACGGGGCCAAATACATCAAGGCCGGCCCGGACGCAAAGCTCTACATCCCAATCGGCGCACCATGCAATGTCTGCGACAAGGAAGACGCGCCGCACTCCAAGATCTGGCGCATGAACCCGGACGGCAGCAACTGGGAACTGTTCGCGCGCGGGGTTCGCAACACCGTCGGCTTTACGTGGCACCCGCAAACGAAGGAAATGTGGTTCACCGATAACGGCCGCGATGAGATGGGTGACAACATGCCCGGCTGCGAGCTGAATATCGCACCGAAACCGGGCCTGCACTTCGGCTTCCCTTACTGCCACGGCGGCGTGGTGCCCGACCCGCAATTCGGCAAAGGCAAAAGCTGCGAGGCCTACGTGCCGCCGGTCGCCGCGCTCGGCCCGCACGTCGCCCCACTCGGCCTGGCCTTCTACACCGGCAGCCAGTTCCCCGAGCAGTACCGCAACCAGCTGCTGATCGCCGAACACGGCTCCTGGAACCGCAGCAGCAAGATCGGCTACCAGGTGCGCCTGATCACGCTCTACGGCAACAAGGTGGTCAGCGACACCGCCTTCATCGACGGCTTCCTGCAAAACGAAGAAGTCAGCGGCCGGCCAGTCGATATTGCCAATTTACCTGATGGTTCGATACTGGTTTCCGACGACCACGCGCACAAGGTGTATCGGGTTAGCTACCGTCCTTGATGGGGGATATGCGCAAGGTATCGCCACCGACAGTTCCATCAAAAGATTGAAATTCCGTCGGCCTCCGCCGGGGCTATATTGAAAAATAGCCAGACAACAAAAGAACTGGCACCCTTGGTCCACGAACGGAGGCAGTCATGAAGCGATACTTCGCTGCCGCCGGGTTGTTCGTGCTGTCTGCAACTGCAGCAGCACAAAGCAGCACCGGCGCTGACCAATCGGTGGTTGTGCCCGCGCAGAAGCAAATGCAATTGGAACGCAAGCTCATATCACCGCAAGAGTTCTATCAATACCAGGGCAGCTATGCCCTGTCCAACGGCCAAACCCTCACCTTGTCGCGCAAAGCTGTCCGGCTCTACGCACAAATTGGCCAGCAACCCCGGCAGGAAGTCCAATGGTTTGGCGACGGCAGATTCAGCGCAGCTGATGGCAGCCTGGCCATGAAAATCGTCTGGATTGATGACGATACCGCCACGGGCGACCTGAATTACATGCCAAGCATGGCCGACGCCCAACCGGTGCATGCCAGCCTTTCCTTGGCCTCGCGCTAAGGCAAACGGGGAACTATAGTGAAATAGCCAGGCAATCTTAAAGACCTGGCCACACACCTGAAATGGAGGCAATCATGAAACGGTTAGTGGCTACCGGCAGCCTGCTCGCGTTCGCCCTTACGGCTTACGCACAAAGCGCTGGCGATCAAACAGTGTTAATCCCCGCCACAAAGGCAGTTGTGCGGACCTATATTACGCCTGACGAGTTCAATCAATACAAGGGCGCATACGATCTCTCCAACGGCAAGACACTCTGGCTGCTTCGCAAGCAAACGCGCATCTACGCCAAGGTCGACGACCAATCCGAACACGAAATCACACGTACCGGCAACGGTAAATTCGCCGCCCTTGACGGCAAGATGGTGATGGATCTTGTGTTTGCACCAGACGATTCAGTCAGTGGCCATTTGAGCTATGTCGATGAATCCATGCCCGCGATTGCAGGAGTAGCGCCAACGGTTATTGAAATCCAGTTCGCCTCGCGCTAGGTTATCGAGGACCTGCCGGTTGAACCACCGGCCTATGCCTCCCCTCATGACGCGCTAGCCGCGGGCACGTCAGGGCCGCCAGCCCTTGTGTAGGCTGGCGGCCTCTTTTTAATTGACGACGCGCTCCGCGGTTTCATCGCCTGACGTACCGTGCAACATGAACCCGGTCACCGCGCCATCCGGTCCGCGCACGAAATCCAGCGTGGTCAGGGAACCCTCGACAAAGAACTTATCCACGCCATAAGGGCGCAGCCCCGCCGGCCTGCGCCCTTTTCGTTCAAAGCGCAAGCCTCCGCCATCGAAACTGATGGTGCGCGTGCCGCTCTCGGACAACCTGAACGTGCCGACGTACGCCGTCATTGCGAGCTTGGTCATCGGGATCGTCTTCTGCGGCGGAAACGGCGAGTCCACCGCGATGGCCGCCGCAGTGAAGGCCACGCGGTCGGTATTGAGCATGTTTCGGTTGCTGTTACCCAGCACCGCCACGAACACCTTGTCGTCCAGCAGGCGGATCGCCTCCGCGTTGTAGCCCGGGATATCGCCCGCATGGAACGCCACCCGGTGACCGCGCATGACACCCAGTTGCCAGCCATAGCCATAGCTGCACTTCGCGCCATTCGGCAAAGGGCAAGGTGTGAAGGCCTGCCGCCAGGTGTCGGCCCTGAGCAGCTTGCCGGAGGAAACCGCTTCGTCCCACAGCGCCAGGTCATCCACGGTGGACACCAGCGCACCCGCAGCATAAGGCTGCGTCATGCTGACGTATTCCGCCGGCCTGTAGCCGCTCAAAAAGCCTTCGCGATACCCAGACACGCGGCGCTTGGCGCTGCGCTCATGTCCTTCGTATGCGGTGTCCTGCATCCCCAGCGGCTCGAAAATATTCTTCGCAATGAAATCGGCATACGTGGTACCGCTAACTTTTTCGATGATCGCGCCAAGCAGGATATAGCCTGAATTGCTGTAAGCCCAGCGTGCGCCGGGTTCAAAATCCAGCGCGTCGTCCTTGAAGTAATCGATCATCTGCCCGACGCTCTTGTCCCGGCCCGAGGTCAGCCCGAACGACACTTTGGCGGTGTAATTGGGCACACCTGCCGTATGCTGCAAAAGCCTCTCGATAGTGATGTGCTTATCTCTGGCCGGATAATCGGGCAGGAAGCGCGTCACCTCATCCTGCAGCGACAGCTTGCCCTGCTCCGCCAGCATCAGGATCGCCACGGCGGTGAACTGTTTGGTGATTGAGCCGAGACGCAGCTGCATCTCCGGCTGCATGGGCAAATTCTTGTCCACATCCGCCAGGCCATACGCCTTGCGGAAAACTGGCGCACCGTCTTTCATCACGATTACGGTGGCGCCGGGGGCATCCGCCTTGAAAAAAGGTTTAAGCGCTTCATCGATACGCTCGGCCAAAGGCGCTTCGGCATGCGCCGTACTTGCGAGCACCAATGCGGCAAGCCAGGCCAACCTCATTTGCTCGCCGGTTTCGTGATCTGGTTATGGATCTGGTTCACCATCATCAGGGCCGCGGAACCATAGTGCATATGGTACTCGGCCACCATTTCGCCTTTGATGATGACGGGGTCAGTCGCCACCAGCGCCTTCGCTGCTTCGATGCTGTCGACGGCAAAGATGAAAATGCCGCGCGCACCATCCACGCCATCCAGCGGCCCGGCATAAGCCAGCTTGCGCTCATTGGCCAGGCGCTGGATATTGGCCATATGGCCGGCAAACATCTCCGTCCGCTCTGCGCCTGCAGCCACCTTGTTCGGGCCTGTGCGCAGCACCACGAACACGTACTTGCGCATGCCGTTTTCGTTCCCGCCGAGGGACTTCGCCAGTTCAGCGTCGTAGCTGGCGGGCGCCGCGGTCTGCGCCTGCACCGAGATTGCAGCTGCCGCAAGCAGCGCCGCACATAAGACTTTTTTCACTGTTCCTCCCTCATTTCCGGCGTATCCCTGCACAGGGCGCAATGCTGCTTCTTGCGCGACATATGGATCCGCACCGCTAAAAAAATCGCCGAACTGATCACGCCCCAGATCGCCCCTTGCGTGGCCGAATATGCCAGGTCATGCCCTTTCAACAGCTGCGCCGCACAGATGATCGCAAACGCTCCAGCCAATACCACCAGATAACGCTTGATCCAGAATGCAGTTCCCATGACAGGCTCCCCTATGTGCGCTCGACTGCGGTCTTGATATCGGTCAGGTCCTGCATAATGGCCTTCCTGATGGCGCCCTTGAAAAACAGCCCCATTGGAATCGCCTGCAGTTTGGCGGCGAAGGTCTGAGGCTGCGAATCGTGCGAGCTTGTCACCGTCACACCCTCGCCCTCTTCCGCCAAGCGGGTGGTGGTCAGGAACACAAAGCCCTGCTGTTCCGCCCTGGTGGTGTAAGACTCGTGTTCGATCGAATCCGTAACCCATTTTTCCACGGTAGCCGGTTCGCCAAACAGGATGCGCGTTTCGCGCCAGCGCAGGCCAACAAGCCCATTCACCGGCTTCTCAAGGATCTCGATTTTCTCGATGCCGGAGATGATGTTCGAGGCATGCTCGATATCCGTGACAGCGCCCCAGACAGCCGCCCTGCTTCCGTTGACCGTTAATTTTGCCTGCACGAGCATCGTGGTTTTCTCCCCCCGGGAAATTGGGGACCCATGATAGCATCAGCCGAGCTCGTGGGAATACACGACGAAGCCAATATGTTTGGCTACCTTGTCGTACAAGGCCCGCCCGGCCACGTTGGTGTTTAGCGTCTGCCAGTAAACACGCGAGCTGCCAGCTGCGCTCGCAGCCGCGTACACCGCGTCGATCAGCTGGCGCCCAACGCCTTTCCCGCGTGCCATCTCCACAGTGAACAAGTCCTGCATGTAGCAGACCTCATTGAGCCGCGTCGTGCTTCGATGGAAAATATAGTGAGCAAGGCCGACCACCTGGCCGGACTCCTCCGCGACCAGCGCATGCACCGGCTCCAGGGGATCAAAGAACCGATCCCAGGTCGCTCGCGTGATTTCCTCCGGCAGCGCGGTAGCACCGCTACGGCCATAGAAGGCGTTATAGCCATCCCAAAGGACACGCCACCCGTCGTAGTCTGACTGCCGAATCGGCCGAATGCTAAACACCATATGCCACCGAATAGTTCAGTTCTCAGCGATGCAATGTACACCGCCCGTACCGTATGCTTGCATAGCATCCCTGATGTCGTTGACGATCTCCTGCTTATGCGTTTTGAGGGCCATCGGAATCTCAAGTTTTGTCAGAATGATTCGCGCAACCCACCCGTTGTTTTGCGACGCATGCTCCGTGACCTGGGCATGAACGATGACGTAATCCGTCTTCCAGTAAAACAGCCAGAAGGGATCGTGCGGCCCCATATCCGGCGGAACAGTGCGGCTGACGCAACGCATGTGGATATTCCGCTCCCGATCGATCGTCCATTGCGACGAGCAATTGCTCATGGGTTTGTAGCGCCAGTCGATCTCGCCGAGCCGACAGGCTGCGTACTCTTCCCTGCTTATATTCGCGTTCTCAAAAGTCATGTGTTTACTCCCGCAGCATAAGCGCTTCCAGGTACTCCTCGAACGAAGAATACTTCATGCCGCGGCAACCGTTCTTCGGATATCCAACCGGCGCAGGGGTCCAATATTCAATGGCCAGCACTTGTTGCTCCTGCCCCTTCCTTCGGTCTGACCAGGCAATCAAAACCATGTCCACTGACCGCGACGTCAAAGCGCTCAATGATGTTGCTCACTCAGTTACCACCCTGAGCGCATCCGGGCAAAGCCAACCAAGGATAAACGCGACAATGAACAGTGCCGGAACATCTCCAGCCAAATGACCGGCATGTATAGGATTTGCCAAAGCCTGCATGGCCATGACGCCTCCGTGAACGATGCTGGACCAGATTGTGAATGAAATCAGACTGACGTGCCGCTCTGGCGCCCTCGACGCCAGTAAAAGGAATACGCCCAGCGTGGCGTAGATTGCGATGATCATTTCGAGATACTCCGAGCGCCCGTGATGCCACGCCCAACCCGAAGGCCAAAGCACGGTCAATGGATATACCCCAAAGAGAAAGATCAAACCAAACACGATCAACGATACGCGAAGGTACTTTGCCCGAACTTCCGATTTCATGCACAGCTCTCCTATCTGGCATCGCCAGTGGCCACGCCTGACCGATTCATCGAGAAAAATCTGGTGAAGCCAAGGTCGGCGACCTGAATGTCGTACTCAAGAATATTGTCCGAGATAAGTCCGACGGCATGTTCCGTCGTCATTTGAAATGCTGCCCCAGGTTCAGAGTGCACGGCGACGACAACCTCACCAGCTCCGAACAAGCGATCTATAAGTCGCGTCAATACATCAAGTTTGGTCCGCTCTCCGTCGTGGACATTCACCCACTCCCAACAAGGGTCGATCGGCGACAAAGGTGGAAACGCCACGGCGACTTTTTCATAAAGCTCAAATGATGTCATAGCACTCTACATCCATGGCCACCGTATTACCTGTCTTGCTGGTGAAACGAGGCTACTCATCGCATGTCACTTGGATCGTAAGATTGCCTTTCATGGGACCAGATTCCAACATTCGTGTTACGACCTTGTATTCTTTATTCAGCTTCCGGCATTCGTCAATCGTAGCCTGCACACCAGGAATTTTCACGAGTTCGCTTTCGGCGAAGGTTGGCGCAGCCACTGGAGCCGACGCGCTCGGAGCGAGAGAATTCGGGGCCAATTGAGCGGCAAAAGAAGTCTGTGTCGCGGGAGCCGAAGCATGGCCTGCGCATCCGATCAGCACAAAGGCGACCGGCATGACGCCAATCGAAGAGCAGAAAAATTTCATCGTTCCACTTATAAAATGATTATAGATCTTACTACGACAGGCATTCGCGACGGCTACCGGGCAAACCGAAGCCTGTTGTTTGCAATTTGCTCGAATTCCTCTTTCGTCAGCTGGACCTTGGTACGGAATATCTCCAACCCTCGACGTACGCTGCCGCCGGGCGGACTGAGATCCGAGCCGTAAAGAACGTGCGCGGGTCCAAGCTGCCGAATGCGTTGGGCGACAAGCTGCAATTCGGCCGGCGTCGTCTCCTCGGTAACGTTGGTCGCAACATCGAAATAGAGCTTATCGATGCGGGGGTCTTTGCGTTCCGCAGCGGCGGCAAATACCGCCATCACTTCATCATTTTGCGGCGTGTAGCCAGGACCTGAAGCGCCGAGATGTGCGACGACAACCTCGATACCGGGCGCCACGGGCAAGACTTGATCAAGGAAAATGCGCGCATCTTCAGCGCCGTAGTCGCTGCCGCCACGGGCCCGCATATGCACAAGGACTGGCACTCCCCGGCGCTGAGAAAGGCCGAAAACACCCTGCACCACTGCAAGATGGGCAGGGTCGCGCAAGCTGATGCCACTATTACCAAGGTGGAGCTTGATACCGCTCATCCCCGGAAGTCCCAGGCATCGCTCCAGTTCCGCCAGCGCAGCAAGGCGCAAGGGGTTCGCGCTGCAGAAGCCAATAAGGCGCGATACGTTCTTAGCCACCTCAGAGGAGGTCCAATCATTCTCTTCCCGCGTCAACCGGTCGGGGTCGATCAATCCTTTACGTTCATCGGAAAAGCTGTAGCCCACAGAAAGAACAACAGCTCTCTCAATACCCGCCGAATCAAGTTCCCGGACCAGCGCAGCGCCATCCCGCACAGGAAGTTTGACGATCGGCGCAAAAGCAGGACTGACCAAATGCTGGTGGTAGTCTACGAGCGGCTCGACACGAAAAGGGTCACCCGGATTCGTCGAGACGCAAGCTGCAAGCAGCAGCGCCGGCGCAATGAGCGTTATCCTCATGCTTCCCTCATTTACCGCAATATTCGGCCCGCTTGGCAGGCACACGCAAGACCTGATCGACGTAGTACGTCAACGCCTCTTCCGAATATTTTGGATCCGGCTGCATGGCGACGAAAGCCGCCCCCTTCTGCATCCAGGTCGCCACGCAGCTAGCCGTAGGTTCGGTCCCTTCGGCGCACACGGTGAAATCATCAAACGCATGGCGATAGGTGGAGAATGCCGCGTGATCCATCGGCAGTCCATGCCCCGGTATCAGGGTCTGGAAGTCGAGTTTATCGATCTCCGCCAGCGCCTGGCGCCAGCCCTCCGCGCAGCCAGTGTCGAAAAATGGCAGCGGCACCACGACCAAGTCGCCGACGATGACGGTTCTGCTGGCCGGATCATGAACCCAGACGTCACCTTCGGTCGCAGCATATTTCGCCAAATGGAGTTGCAGCTCACGCCCGCCGACTTTGATCGGCATGGTCCCTTTCACCGGCTGGTCGGGAATCAGATTGGCGGGATCGTTGATCGCGCCGAGGTAAAGCCGCGTGTCCGCCTTGCGCGCTTCCGGCACTGCCGGATCCTCGAGCCTGGCCTTGGCCTTCTCGACATTCCGGATCAGGAAGCCTTTCAACGCGCCCTCCACGGCCGTACTCGTGTAAAGCTTTGCGCCCGGATAGGCTGCGCGGATACGGGCGTTCCCGGTCGCATGATCCAGGTGCCAGTGGGTATTGATGATCGCAGTGATCGGCTTATTCCGAGCCTTGGCGACAGCAATGATCTTGTCTGTGTGCTCGGGATGCCGGCCCGTATCGATAACCAGCATTTCTTTAGGGCCTTCGAATACGATTGAGTTCCCATCTGGCTGCGAATCTTGCGGCAGCTTGCCCTCGATGAAGGTGTACGGTGCTTGCGCCGCAGGTGTGCCGGCCATGCCCAGGACCAATGCTAGTGTTGTGATCATTTCCGCTTATTTCCTCGGTTCGTACCGCAATGCCACTGCGCCGGATTCGAAATCCCTGCGCCCGACAGGCTTCAAGTCAACATACTTGGAAAGGCCGGCAAACAAAGCCGGCCCATGCCCGACCAGGCGAGGGTGCACCACAAACTCGTACTCGTCAATCAATCCCAGCTCCGCCAATGCGAGAGGGAGTTCCACGCCACCCAGATAAATCTCCCTGCCCGGTTGACGTTTCAGTTCGCGAACCGCCTCGGCCAGGTCGCCTTGCACCAGTTCAGCGTTCCAGTCGACGCTGTCCAAGGTCCTGGATACGACGTATTTCTTTGCAGCGTCTATCGTCAAGGCGAAGGGCTTCATCCAATCGGCCATCCAGTCAGGCCACACGCCGGTTGCCGGGCGCCGCCATGCCTCCTCCATCATTTGGTAAGTGATCCGGCCAAACAACAAGGCATCAGCTTCCGCAAGACGTTCAGCGAAGAAGCGATGAAGCTCCTCGCCCGGTGAAATGGTGCGATGGTCGCAGCACCCGTCTAAAGTGATGTTGATCGAATACCTAAGGGGACGCATGTAAGACTCCTTTGGCTATTGGTGTTTGAAGCGCCCTTGAATTCTAAAACAACTGCGCCCCACGCCGAAAGACCAGGTCTCCTGGATACAAAACTAAAGAGCGAACTGGCCGGAAGCGCCGTTTCAACATAGCCGCACCGGAGCAAAGCGCCTGCGAACGACGGTTACATGGCGCCGCCGTCGCCCAAAACTCGGTGACGTCTTGCATCAGGGTCTGGGCAAGCAACAAAGCGCTCAATTAGACCGTTTATAGTTTTGCAGGCCGAACCGTTTCAGCAACTTCCAACAACTTGATCAAAGAGCTACTTCGCCTTGAAAAATTGGGAAGCCCTTATAGTTGGACGTAACCGGCCGGAGCAGCGCGCAGCGATGCGGAGGTTCGGTTGACGAAATTATTGGGCAAATTCACTCGGGCCATTCCCAGTCACCCAATCTGCCAATGAAGTCATGAAAAGAGCTGCCTTCGTAACCATCCTTGAACGGTTCGACAGCGTGGAATTCCAGGACTTTCAACGTCTCAAAGACGGCGCCCGTCGATTGTTCCACCAACATACGAGCGATCGTTTCTCGATCCGCGGGCGCTAGTCGAGACAACAGTTGATTGAAAGCGTACTGGTCGCGATCGAATTCGGGACTTGTAGCATTGCGATTCCATACCCCCTTGCGCACGACGTTTGCATACCCGAAATGCGCTGTGTCGCGGCATATCTTGACAAGGTCATCGATCACGGCACGGTATTCCGGTGTTTTCGAGATTTCGGTCAAAGTCTTTCCTCTAACGCTCGAGTCCAACGTGAAAAGTAACTGGCTACCAAAACGCACAGCGTGGAGGCCGTCCATATGACTGCCGGGTTGGGCTGCCGGCTTATGTACATGACTTCTTGTGCCATTGCTTGTGGCAAACCAAACACTGCTGCGCCCGCCAAGTAGCAAGTTCAGAACCACAATGAGGGCACAAGGCTACCTTCCGCGTACATGCGGCGTGAAAAAAATGCCTAAGGCATTGTTCCGCCATTTTCTCACTAACCCGCTCGAGCTCTGCCAATTTGGCAACTCGATCAGTTTCCGGCGTTTTCTTCAGAGTAGAGATGTAACGAAGATGCGGAGAGAAGGCAGTAACTTGCTCTCCACAACGATCGCAAGCTCTAGTGTCAGAATTGTGGTTCATTCAAATACAGCCCGACGTTGGACGTAACCGGCCGAAGCAGCGCGCAGCGATGCAAAGGTCCGGTTGACGGAATTGTTGGGCGAATTGTGGCAAGCTCTAAACATTTGTAACCCTAGCCTTCGGCCTTCGCGTCTGCGACAGCATTAGCCAACTCCTCATCATACAGCTCCGAGTCGTCCGTGAACCCCGAAGCAATTCGTCGGTCAGCCTCCGGTAGAACGAGAGCCAGCGCGACGCGCTGGCGAATGAACGTGGCGAGCACGTAGTTCGAGACGGCGCCAATCGGAACCAACCAATTTGACCGGCACCGTTCAATCAAGCTTGAATTGAAATTCGGCTCGACCCACGGACCTACAACATCAGCAACGGAACGTGTTTCCATTCAAGCCGCCCAACGTGCTTGAATTAACCGGCGCGCGTCAGCGCGTCCGGGTTGATTGAATGGTTATGCATTTCGTTTGCGAGCCACTTCAAAGCACCCTTCACATACCCATCGAAAGGAAGCGAAACCCTCTGATTCGTCATTCCATTCTCCAACCTCGATGGCCTTTCGCTCGCAATCACCGCACCAGGCCTGCGCCCACGGATCATCAGGTGTCGGAAGCTCCGCTGGCGTAAAGAAACCCAAACCAGAGCCATGGTGAAGGTGCTGGCAAATAAAGGCGGGCTTCGCACGGCCGTGAATCGGGCATTCCATAAAGCTGTCTGGCGTAAGAGGCTGCGTCATCGTTTCAGGCATAACGTGCAAGCTCAGCGGTGGCCGTAGGCCATCCGCTGGAGCGTAGGGTTGGGGCAAAACGGCTCATTAGATAACCCTCATTTTGTGCAGGCTTGCTATAAGTCCAGTAACCGAAGTTGCGCGATCAATGGCTGCGACAATCTTCTCATGAGAACAAAACTGGGTCATGGCGTCCGAGTCAGCGGAAAGCGCAATTCGAAGTCGATCTCGAAAGACGTCAAGGGGCAGACCATCCACACAGCGTAAGGTACCTTCCGTGAGAAGTCGACGCGGTTGAAACCGAATTCGATCAAGTAGCGATGGTTTTTCAAGTGGCGTTAGCTTTTCCAGAACCCAAACAGCACCGCTTGCATCGGCTACGAGAAAGCCAATACGGTTGTACTTTCGAATCGCCACCGAATTCCACGACCGAGCGTCATCCACGGTATTCAGGCATTCAGCCCAGCCATCCGGGGCTACGATCATAATCGGAAACGGTAGATCAGCAATTAGCACATGCACTCCAACGTGCGAATTCACCGGACCGCGCGGTTTTTTGCGCGGGTCCGGTGGAATGAAAGGTTATGCCAAAGCGTCAGTTGCAATTTCATCGGGTTTGGCGACGGAAGACCTGGTTCAAGAGCGGTAAGCGGATCTCCGAAATGTTCGGATTGTGCTTGAACTCTTCGATCTGACGAAGTTCAATCAAGTAGCGACCCCAGAATGAGTTCCATTTCTTGATTTTTTTCGGAGACGGTACGTGAAGCTTCCAGTGAACTCGAACACTCTCCCGTCCGCAAAGAGGACAGAAAAAAGCCTCAATGTTTTGATCCTTCCGCTGAAGCTTGCGGCAGTAAAGGCAGGCGAATGTTCGATTACTCATGATGCATAACGTGCCAGCTCAGCGGCGGCCGAAGGCCGTCCGCTGGAGAAAATGGTTCGGCAAAAAGCCTTAAACGTATAAAACACGAGTGCCAGGTTCTGCGGATCGGACTCGCTCATCAAATCCTTGGTAGAAAAATGGAATGTTGTCTGACTTATCTCCGTTTAAGCGTCCTCGAACCTTGTCAAAAGCCATTATGGCGATATGGTGGTTTGGCTCGCCGACAACAAGTACCGGTTGATCATGCTCCTGATGCCAAAGGAATTCTCCACCGTGCACAGTGCGAGCAACCTCGAGCAAATATGAGCCTAGCAACTGAACCAAGGCTGTGACGTCGGCCGGAGGCATCTGATCGACGTATTGAGATGCCTCATTGAGCATCTCCTCCACCATCAAGAGACTACCGGAAGAAAAATCCAATTGACCATCAGCTCGGTCTTGAAATTGAGCTACGGCCAGGTTGGCCTTCTCGCGTACTTGTGCTTTTAGATCCGACATAATCTGTACTCTTTTAGTGTCCAACGTGCGGGCTCACCTGCAGCCTTGGCGCGAAGCGACAAGGATGTCAGGTGGAGCATTTTGTTGGGCGCGAAAGACATCATTCAAATTCCGCTTCGCCTGTTTGAGGATCGAACAAGGCAAGGCCGTGGGTACGTGCAAGTTGCCGAGCAATATCGGAGCAAATCTTGATTGAGTTCGCGGCACGTTCGGATGACGAAATTGAAAAGGCTATTGAGCCAGAGAAGACCGTCATTTGAGCGAACGCGAATGTTGAATCCAGAACGAACTCACGGCCAGGTGGGTGGCCTTGGGCCATCATAAATTGGATAAATTTCTCATCAAGCAAAGACTCGGTAAATCCGTTCGATAGAGCAGCTGACACGGCCGCCTCATTCACAGCAGCGGGGAGCGTGGTTGCCTTTGTCCAATCCCCGAGCCCAGTTTGAAGTGCGTTCCGCAGAAACGCTTGATCGTAAAGGGAAATGTCGTAGCTCATATTTCTTCGTGATTTGCCCAACGTCTAAGGTAACTGGCTGCCGGAACGCGCAGCGTGTAGGCAGTCCAGTTGACCGCAAGGTTGGGCAAATGCGTCATTTCGGTTCCAACTTTCTGACTGCGGATTGAATGCACTTAAAAAGCTCGTTGCTTTTCTCCGTGCCGTGAGTTCGTTGGCACTGTCTAACATCGCCTTCAGCAAGGGCAAGCCTTGGCATCCTAACTGCGCCAAGGGTCTCTCTCATGCAAACTTCTGCTCTAAAGGAGTAAAGCGCATACTGTGATATCTCCGGATAGGAAAATGCATCCTCGACGTTCTCACGCATAGCGCTCGTGACTCGCATCGGAAATGCCTTGGGCGATTCCGGAATTAGTGCTAGAACTTCCTCACGAGTACGCCCCTTTCGGGCGTAATGCCATGCCAACAGAGCCGACTTCGCCTGGTCAGCGCAGAGGACGTTCGAAGCTTTCACGAACTCGCTTGGGTCAGGATATCCCCAAGGTTCCAGAGGGTCCGCTGCAAACGCAAGCGGAGATGTAATGAAGAGTATCGAAAACAGAATTCTATTCATGGATGTTGATCAGGTGGCCCAACGTGGAATTGAGCGGTGCGCTTTAGCGCGTCCGCTCGAATGTAGGGTTGTGCAACGCGCGTGAACTTGCCACGAATTCGTTGCCACCAAGGCGTCCGCGCCAGCGCCGACACGAACAGCAGCATACCGCACCTGCTTGCCCTTGCCATAGAACGCGGCAATGCCAGCGGCCCAAACGCCACCGCGAGCCGCACGGCCAGGTTTGGCGGCGGCCCAGAGGCTGAACGAAGTGGCGGCGCCAAGCGTCATAAACAAATCAAAGCGGGGTACAACGTTGGACGTAACCGGACGCTACAGCGCGCAGCGATGTAGCGGTCCGGTTGATGGAATGGTTGGGCCAATAGCTGTAATTCATACGCATTGAAATTCGTTGGTGCCGGAGATGCGCTCCAGCTCTGCTCCGATTTTCATACCCAGGTATGGAATCACAGCTCGGTCGTAGTTCGCAATTGTATTCAGATCGTAGAAGGCCCAGTTATCGGCGACGTCGGCATACTCTTGAGTCTCGTGCCCGGATAAGAAGCGCCAACCGCTATCAGTCGGTCCGTCGGGTTCTTCACGGTACATGTAGCCGACCAGGAAACCTTCAACCATGATGTGGTCAGTGGCAAGACCGGCCCCCATCGGTCGATCAAGTAGCCGAACCATTTCAGAAGCGGCGAGTTTGAAATTCTTAGGCTTGAACATGATCAAATCGAACTAGCGCCCAACGTGGAATTGAGCGGTGCGCTTTAGCGCGTCCGCTCGAATGTAGGGTTGTGCAACGCGCGTGAACTTGCCACGAAGGCGTTACCACCAAGGCGTCCGCGCCAGCGCCCACACGAACAGCAGCATACCGCACCTGCTCGCCCGTGCCACAGAACGCGGTGATGCCAGCGGCCCAAACGCCACCGTGAGCCGCACGGCCAGAGTTGGCGGCGGCCCAGAGGCTGAACGAAGTGGCGGCGACAAGCGTCATAAACAATTCAAAGCGGGGTACAACGTGGAATTGAGCGGTGCGCTTTAGCGCGTCCGCTCGAATGTAGGGTTGTGCAACGCGCGTGAACTTGCCACGAAGGCGTTGCCACCAACGCGTCCGCGCCAGCGCCCGGACGAACGACAGCATACCGCACCTGCTTGCCCTTGCCACGGAACGTGGCGCTGCCAGCGGCCCAAACGCCACCGCGAGCCGCAGGGCCAGAGTTGGCAGCGGCCCAGAGGCTGAACGAAGTGGAGGCGGCAAGCGTCATAAAAAATCAATGCGGGGTACAACGTGGAATTGAGCGGTGCGCTTTAGCGCGTCCGCTCGAATGTAGGGTTGTGCAACGCGCGTGAACTTGCCACGAAGGCGTTGCCATCGATGTGTCCGCGCAAGCGCCCACACGAACAGCAGCATACCGTACTTGCTTACCTTTGCCGCAGAACGCAGCGCTGCCAGTGGCCAAAACGCTGCCGGAAGCCGCACGGCCAGATTTGGCAGCGGCGCAAAAGCTAAACGAAGTGGCAGAGGCAAGCATCACGATCAAATCAAAGCGAGGTACAACGTGGTGCTAACCGGCGCGCGCAAGCGCGTCCGGTTGAGCTAGAGGTTAGATATTTAGTGCGCCGCACGGAGCAAGTGTTTGCGAATGTTTTCATTGACGATTGCTCGGAAAAGCAGTCCTTCTGAATGCTTTTGAACGACCGGATCAGGATCAGCCTTCATTGAATCTGATAATACCGTACGCGAATCATCTTTCGCCGCCAGTGCAACGAGCTCCAGCGCTTCTATCCGTATTGAAGAGTCTTCGGCATCATAGGCGATGTCAACCAATTGGTCATACTCACCAGGAAGATGCTGGAGCAAAGCCTCTTGGCGTTCAACGTAGCCTTCTTCGGTCCGCGTTTTCGAAAGAACAGTAAGTGCCGAGATGAGATCTGGATTAAACATATGACTGGCAGATTCTAACGTTTCACGCTAACCGGCACGACAAAGCAAAGCTTTGGCGTGTCCAGCGACCGAAGGGAGCGAGGTTGAGCATTGGGTTAGGCATTCTTATTTGTATCGTTTGCGTTAGCAGTTCGTTTTTGAATTTTGCGACTGATAAAGTCTAGCGTAAGCCAAGAGGCATAAACGCTGAGCGGGACAAAAATTGGTATCCAAATATAAGCATTGTGACCACAGGCGATACTGAATTTAAGCCCTGGTATTCCGCAGAATCCAGCAAGTAACCACCACCCTAATGCGGATCCAGCGATTAGTGCAATGATTGCTTTGATAGCCGAGACCATGACTCGATGCCTAACGTTTGCGATCAGCGGCGCCGCCAGGCGTCCGCTGGATTGGATGGTTGGGCTTATGGTTCACTAACGCCTCCGGACGGGTTTTTCGCAAATTCATCGCGTGTAAACCACCGAATGCTTTGCGCCAAGGTGGTCGACGACAATGCAGCGTGCAGCTCAGCGCAGGCAATAGTTAGGGCTGCGTTATTGCTTCGGCCAATTAGCCGCTTGAGCAAACCGATTGGGGCATCAGAGACAAGAAGCCAGGAATCTGAAAGTTGAAGCATGGTCCAAACGAAAACTTCCCCGATTTTGATGTAGAAGCTCCAACCGTAAGAACTGTGCTGCTCCACTTCAGTTACGACAAAGCCCCGCTCGACCAAAGCCAAATGGATCGTATCCATTACTTCTTTACCTGGCGGGATATCGCCGATGTTCGCGTCAGTTTGATTAGCCGGTAAAGTCGACCAGTCAAAGCTGGCAAAAGTGCGTGTTGTCATGGTCTCGTGGCCCAACGTGGAATTGAGCGGTGCGCTTTAGCGCGTCCGCTCGAATGTAGGGTTGTGCAACGCGCGTGAACTTGCCACGAAGGCGTTACCACCAAGGCGTCCGCGCCAGCGCCCACACGAACAGCAGCATACCGCACCTGCTCGCCCGTGCCACAGAACGCGGTGATGCCAGCGGCCCAAACGCCACCGTGAGCCGCACGGCCAGAGTTGGCGGCGGCCCAGAGGCTGAACGAAGTGGCGGCGCCAAGCGTCATAAACAAATCAAAGCGGGGTACAACGTTAAGTGGACGTCAAATTGACGTTTCTTAAAATTTTATCATGACGCATAAACGCTTCTTGAGAATTATCTAAGTCTGAAACTTGGCGCAATGTGAACATAAAGCCTCCGAACACCTGGAGAAATCCATCATGTCGCCAAGCCAACCAAAATTGCTCGATCAGGTAAGGGCAACAATCCGAACCCTGCATTACAGCATCCGAACCGAGCAGGCATATGTGGACTGGGTTCGACGATTCATCTTGTTTCACAACAAGAGGCATCCAAAAGATATGGGGAAGGAAGAAATCGAGGCCTTTCTGACGCACCTGGCGGTCGAGGGCCGCGTTTCAGCTTCAACGCAATCGCAGGCCAAATCCGCCCTGCTCTTCCTATACCAAAAGGTGCTGAAGGTCGAAGTGGACTGGCTTAAAGACGTGGTGTCGGCGAAGCAGCCACAGCGATTGCCCACCGTTCTGACAAACGAGGAAGCACGTTCATTGCTCTCACGGATGGAGGGTGATGTCTGGCTCGTTGCCTCCCTGCTTTATGGCAGCGGATTGCGCTTGCTTGAAGCCTGCCGCCTGCGAGTGCTCGACATCGACTTCGAAATGAAGCAGATCACGGTTCGAAATGGAAAAGGCGCAAAGGATCGGGTCACAATGCTGCCGACCTCCCTCATCGAGCCGCTTAAATCGCATCTGCACCTGGTCAAGCTGCAGCACGAACGCGATTGCGAGCAAGGCCATGGCCAAGTCTACCTTCCGTACGCACTGGATCGAAAATATCCCAACGCACCAACGGAATGGATGTGGCAGTACGTTTTCCCAGCGAGCCGCCTTTCGACCGACCCGCGTACAGGAGAAGTTCGCCGCCACCATATTGAGGAGCAAAGGATTCAACGTGCGGTTCGCCAGGCAGCGCGGGATGCCGGCATCAACAAGAGAGTGACGCCGCACACGCTACGGCATAGTTTCGCAACCGATTTACTGCGGGCAGGCTACGACATTCGCACAGTGCAGGACCTGCTGGGACATAAAGACGTGCGCACCACAATGATCTACACCCATGTCCTGAACCGGGGCGGACAAGGCGTTATCAGCCCGCTTGACCGGTAATCGGCGGGACTTCAGCGGAGCACTTCGGCAACGCGGCCGCTGAATTCTGAGCCATGCAGTTGCATAGCAAGTTGAATCGTGCTCTTCGCACAACCGTCGCTGGCCAATGCACCGCGCTGCACGACGCAACGCTTGTGGTGTAGGTTGGCGAACTCCTTTGCCCGCGCATCGGAACCGTGCATCCATCCCAGAACGGCGAGCAGCACTACGCAGACGGCGAATTGCGCCTTGACCGGCAAAGTCCAGCTGTATCGGATGAAGAACATGGCGCCTCCTGGCTACTGCTGTTCCCCATGTTACGCAGCGAATATGTCAGGTTGATGACTTCCCCGGAGCTCTTCGGCTCACCTTCTATTTTTTCGCCACGAGCTTCATGCAGCGCTGGACTGCAGCCTTCCCTTCTGAAGGTGGAAGCGCGGTCACCGCTTCGTCGAATTGTTTGCGCAAAGGGACCTTGCTGCCGAATTCAGCGAACATATAAAACTCGCCGCCGATGTCCGGGCTGAAGAAATTCGCGCAGGCTGGTTCGTCGATGATCGCTGCGCAGCCGGAAATGGCGGCAATTTCCCCCATCAGCTGAGGGTCGATGCGTTGACGCGGGACTGGCTTGCCCATCCAATCCTTGCCCCATGCCCGTTCATAGCGGGACTTCAGGCTATCGGCGATCCTGGTGGTATCTGCATCGTAGGTCTTGGTGCCCGCGACGCAGCGCAGGCCGTAAGGAGAATACGGCTCGCTCGCGAGTGCGCTTGTGGCAGCACCGCTTAGCGACAGGTCTCCCGCGCCCAAGGTTTTGGACTTCTTGTTCTCGGCGCCCTTCAATGCGGCGCTGATTACCGGGTCCTTCTTTGCATCGATGCTCGATCCCAGCACCTTGCCATCCCAGGTGTACACCTGCTGCCACTCGCATTGTTCGCAATTGCCCCCGTTGCTCATCATGATGACGATGAACTTTTCTTTGGCTGGCGTCTCTTTGCAGCTTACGTCGCCCAGATGTTCGGAGATCAATGGGTAGGCATCGCCTTTCTGGAGCGGCGCGGGCTGGAAAGTATGGCTACCCAGCTCGCGGCCGGTGCCGGCATCAATGATGCTAAGGCGCTGCCTGGTGCAGGATAAGCCCCCAATCCCCTCCTGCTTGAGGCAATCGGCTTTCAACTCGATCTTGCGGTCGGCGCATTGCATGGCAGCAGTGCGCGGCACCAGCGGCGCTTTCCCTGCTGCGTATGCGGTTTGCGCCAGGCAGCTTGCGGCCAGCATAAGTCCCAGGAATGCGGTTTTGCCATTCATGTTTGAGCCTCTCCCAGCTTAGAGTTTGCTGTTCATGCAGCCCGCGCTCGAGCATTCGCGCAGGCGGTCCTGCAGGAAGCGGGAGCGTTCGATGGTGGTGTTGGTGGCGCAGTCCAGGTTTACGTAAAAAGCTTTTGCTTCGCGCTTGGAGCAGGTGTTGTTACGGTTTTCAATCCATGCCAATTGGCCGGTTTTGAGGGCCTTCTTGCCGTTGGCATCCAGCTTGGCGCTCAGGTTTTTGTAGGTCTCGTTCAGTTCCTTGTCCGCCTCCTGGTAGACCTTATTCAGGCAATACAGGCCGTCAAAGTCATTCTTCGGTACGTCGCACGCGGAGTTTGCGAGGGCGGCGCCGGATGCGGCCATTAACAGGGAAAATACCAGTTTCTTCATTGTGACTCCATCGGGTGGCTAGTGATCAGGAGCCGGCATCTTAGCTTGCCCGCGCCTTCGCAAAGCTCTCCAAAAGTAACGAATTGGAGTCGGCGTAGAATGGAGCACTAAACCGCAGGAGCATCCCGTGAAAATTACTGCCACAGTTCGCAATTCCGCCGATATGCATTTGGTCGATGTCGCCACGAACGGCGTTGCTCAATCACTCCCCGTGCCGGCCAAGAGACCAGGCAAAGGTTCAGCCGTCAACGGTGGAGAGTTCCTGATGCTGGCGTTGGCCACCTGCTACTGCAACGATGTCTATCGCGAGGCCGAAAAGCTGCAGATCCCGATTGATGGCGTTTTCGTTGAGGCCAGTGCCGACTTTACCGGCCCTGGCCTGGCGGCTACCAACATCCGCTACCATGCCCGCATTACTTCGCCAGCAACCGAAGATGTCATCGCAGATTTACTGCGCCATACCGACGCTGTGGCGGAGGTTCATAACACCATTCGACATGGCGTTCCAGTCAGGCTGGAATAGGCCAACGTCGCCTCAATCACGCTTGTACAGCGCCTCGATGCTGCTGGACCCTAGTGAGTGTGCTTTCACCATATAGCCGGTCAACGCAGCCGATGCCTTCTCCGGCAGGTCGAGCTTTTGGGACAACGCATATACCGTGAACTGATAGCGGTGCACTCCGTGCTTGGGTGGCGGGCAGGCACCGCCAAAGCCCTTAGCGCCGTAGTCGTTGTTCATTGCCTGGCTGCTGGCCGGCGCAGCGGAACCAGCGGGCAGCGACGTCACTTCCCGGGGAATGTTCACCAGCTGCCAGTGCCACCATCCGCTGCCGGTTGGTGCATCGGGGTCGTACGCAAAGACGGCGAAGGCCTTCGTGCCTTCCGGTGCGCCGGTCCAGGAAAGTTGCGGGGACTGGTTGCCGCCGTCGCAGCCGAAGCCCTGGAATTCCTGGGCTTTGTTCATGAATTTTCCGTTGGCGATGTCGGTGCTGGTCAGCGTCAGGGAGCCGGCCAGCGCGGTGTTGGATAACAGCAGTGCTGCAAGAATAAGGTGTCGCATATGTGCTCCTTTGTTTGGGAGCGCATATCCTAGGCGGCGGGCCGGCTTTCGTTTAGCCCATATTCCGCCAGATCTTCGCCCTATTCGCGCATTCGCGAAGTGGCGGCTGAAATGTCAGGTCCCTTTGCAAGAGTCTGGTAGACAACGCAATATCTTTCCGTGAGCCGTAGCAGCGTGGCCAGTTGCTCGTCGGTGGCGTCGGTATCGAGTTCGAAATGCAGGCGAATGGCCTGGAAGCCGACCGGGACTTCCTTGGATACGCCCAAGGTGCCGCGGAAGTCCAGATCGCCGTCCGCTCTGACCACGGCTTCGCGCAAGACGATGCCCAGCGATGTGGCCACGGCATTCAGCGTGACGCCGGCGCACGCCACCAGGGCTTCCAGCAGCATGTCGCCGGAACAGGCTTGCAGCCCGGTTCCGCCGGTGGCCGGATGCAGCCCAGCGACAACGAGTCCCTTCCCTGTTTCAATCTTGCAGCTGACGCCCTCTTCCGCACGGCCTTGCGCATGAAGGGTGATCATTGCCGCTTCCGGCTCTTCCTTGTAGCGGTCCTTCAGCGGCGCCTGCACTGCGCGCAAATCTTCTGCCTTCATGACGCTCTCCCTGGATGGATCAGTCAGGATGCATTATGCGCGTTTTGCGAAGTTCCGTCGGCGTGACGCCGAAGAATTGCTTGAACTTGTCCGTAAAGCGCGACTGCGATTGGTAGCCGCACTTGTCCGCCACACGGCCAATCGGTTCGAAAGTCGATTGGACCAGGTGCAGGCCATAACCCAGCCTGGCCCTGTCCTTGATTGCTTGCAGCGTCGTGCCCTCCGCTGCGAGCTTCCGGCGCAAGGTCGATTCGCTGAGCGCTACCCGCGAGGCCAGCACGCCGGCGCCCAAGTCGTTGGCCAAATCGGCGCTGATCATGGCGTGAAGCTTGTGGCTCAGGCTTGGCGGCTCGACGACCGCGCTGATCCGCTCGTGGCCCAGGTGGTACATCAGCTGAAGGATTTCCTGCCGGCGCGCAGCCCACATGGCGGCAGGAGCAAAGGATGACCATTCCACGAACTGCTCAAGCGTCTTCCGGAACACTTCGCATATCGGGCCTTGAAGATGCGATTCCGTCCGGCCTGTCCTGGCGGGCAGGCAGTTGAAGTCCTCGTATTCGAATTCAACGATGAGGGCGAGGTACTCCCCTTCCCCGGGAATATTGCGCATAGTGATGCCGGGGTGGTTCGACAGCACGACGAAGGATCCCGTCGGGCACTCGATTTCTCCTTTACCGCCAAGCCTTTTGCCGCCATCGAGCACGCAAATCAGCATCGGCTTGATGATCGGAACGTTGACGATCTTCTGCTCGGAAACCGACGAATAGACCGAGAACGGCAGCGCGCGCCCTGCGTGCCCTGCCCTCTTCGCTGCAAGAGCCAATAAATTCACAGGAATCCAAAAAATTTCTTCGTCACGTCAACGCGCTTGATGTCGACAATGTCGCTGATCCTCTTCTTATCAAACAGGTCGAGCAGGTCGTTGACGCCTTTACGCAGCTTGAAGTTCATTTCCGACTCAAACAAGGGGACAACGGAATAGAAGATGATCTCTTTTCCATACCGGATCGGCAGGCGGTTGAAGTCTTCGGGCGCCGTGACGGATGGCAGGATGATCGCACCGCACAGTTTTGTATTCGGGGCATATGGCTCCGCCGGATCGCCATTCGGCACGGTATGGCCGAATCCCAGCCAGGTTTCATAGTGATGCGGCAGCCGTGCCAGGAATTTGAGCGTGCGAATGGGCCAATACCAAGCCTCGTTGTTGAACGACTCCTTGTCAAACTTCCAGTCGGCTGGAAGCGTCATCATCAACTCCGCATAGCGCGACTGCGATGTTCCAGGTGGCGTCACCATCGGCAGGTCGCTCATGCCGGAGGTAATGAGCCGGTTGAACGGAAATTTTTCGCTCGCCTTCACCCAGTAGACGTCAATGTGCACCTCATCGGAAACAATCTCGTGAAAGACCATTTCGATCTTTCCAAGGTGTTTTTCAATATGGTCGGAGATCTGCTGGATACTCTCCTCTCCGTGCTGCAGGTTCAGGTTATTCGACATCGGTTTCCGTGCGCAGCAATCGCGGAACGATTGCAAATAAGAAGAGCCACGAGGCCAGCGAGACGGTGATCTTGATTTTTGCCGTCACGTCCACAAGCACAAACACCGCCACCAGGTTCCATGCCAGCATCGCGCCGTAATACGCCACCAGCAGCCAGTGGAACTTGCGCCAGGCCGAATCTGCCAGGTGAAGCCGGTCGCCGAACAGAAAGTACAGCGCACCGTGCCTGGTGCCAAGCAGCGACAAGACCGAAATCAGCGCCAATCCCAGGCAAATGAGCCCTTGCTTGAACTGGCCAATGTCTAGCGGCACATAGCGCAGCGCATCGACAGAAAATACGCCGAACCACTGCAATACGAACACACGCCAGAGCAGCGACCATCCAAGGCGGAATCCGAAGTCGGTCCGTAACTCCGTGGTTTGGGCGAAGCTGGTGGTGGACGGCGATTGATAAGGATTGCGGGAATTCACGTCATTCATCAGCGGCGTTCGATGGAATAAATATGACCGCCCTTCTGCAGCGTGGCCAGTTCGTCCTTGGTGAAGACAATCGTTCCTTCGTAGTATTCGGAACCAATCACCTCGCCACTACTCACGTCCTTCGTTGCGCCTTTCAGCTTGTTGTAGGTGACGCGTGGAGCGTCGAATTCGATGTTGTTTCCATCGACGTTCTTGACCCGCAGCACGCCATACATGACCGGAGCGTCAGGGGCCTTCACCAGGCTTGCGACGTCGGCGACGTAGAGGTCGCGCTTCATCGGGCTTGCCATCATCGCCAGCACCTCTTTGTTACGTTTTGCGCCATCGACTTCCGCGAAGATGACAAAACCGATGATCAGGGCAACCAGGAATGCCCAGCTCCAGCGGGACATGAATGGGATGGCGGGCTTGCCGAGTTTCTCTTCCACTTCCCTGGAAATCAGCTTTTCGCCGCGCTGGCAGACTTCACACACCTTGACGTACTGCTTGGCGGTGACCCACTTGAACAAATACCAGATGTGATTGACCTTGTAATGCAGCTGGACCATGAAGGTCCGCTCCTTCTCGCAAACCGGGCAATGCTTGTGCTCTTCGGCTTGCAGTACTTCCACTTCACCCTTCGATCCCCATACGATCATTTGTCATACCCCCAAAGATTAATTGTTTTGAATGCCCAGCATCATGCCGTCATCGGGGGCGTTTGAATCTCTCGAATGTTCACAAGCTATTAAAATACAACGCAATAAAAAAAAGCCGCCGGGCTTTCGCACCGGCGGCTTTTTTATTCAGCTTTGCAGATTACTGTGCGGCAGCAGCAGCTTCTTCAGCTGCGGCTTTCATCGACAGCTTCAGGCGGCCGCGCTCGTCGGTCTCGAGGACCTTCACGCGCACTTGCTGGCCTTCTTTCAGGTAGTCGGCAACGGCGTTCACACGCTCGTTGGCGATCTGGGAGATGTGCAGCAGGCCGTCTTTGCCAGGCATCACCTGGACGATGGCGCCGAAGTCCAGCAGCTTCAGAACGGTACCGTCGTAGGTCTTGCCCACTTCCACGGAAGCGGTCAGTTCTTCGATACGGCGCTTGGCTTCCTGGCCAGCAGCCGCGTCGACGGAAGCGATGGTGACGATGCCGTCGTCGCTGATGTCGATCTGGGTGCCGGTTTCTTCGGTCAGCGCGCGGATCACAGCGCCGCCCTTGCCGATCACGTCACGGATCTTCTCTGGGTTGATCTTGATGGTGATCAGGCGTGGCGCGAAGTCCGACAGTTCGGTCTTCACGGTCGGCATGGCCTTCTGCATTTCGCCCAGGATGTGCTCACGGCCTTCCTTGGCTTGCGCCAGTGCCACTTGCATGATTTCCTTGGTGATGCCCTGGATCTTGATATCCATCTGCAGCGCGGTGATACCAGCGGAGGTACCAGCAACCTTGAAGTCCATGTCGCCCAGGTGGTCTTCGTCGCCCAGGATGTCGGACAGAACGGCGAAGCGGCCGCCTTCCTTGATCAGGCCCATGGCGATACCGGCAACGTGTGCTTTCATCGGCACGCCGGCGTCCATCAGTGCCAGGCAGCCGCCGCAGACGGAAGCCATCGACGAGGAGCCGTTGGATTCGGTGATTTCCGACACCAGGCGCACGGAGTAGGAGAACTCTTCCTGAGAAGGCAGTGCGGCGATCAGTGCACGCTTGGCCAGGCGGCCGTGGCCGATTTCGCGGCGCTTAGGCGTACCAACACGGCCGGTTTCGCCGGTGGCGAACGGAGGCATGTTGTAGTGCAGCATGAAGTCGTCGGTGTACTCGCCCATCAGAGCGTCGATCTTCTGCGAGTCGCGGGCGGTGCCCAGGGTCGCTACGACCAGTGCCTGGGTTTCGCCGCGGGTGAACAGTGCGGAACCGTGGGTACGTGGCAGCACGGACGAACGGATCGAGATTGGACGCACGGTCTTGGTGTCGCGGCCGTCGATACGTGGCTCGCCTTGCAGGATCTGGGAGCGCACAACTTTGGCTTCCATTTCGAACAGGATGTTGCCGACTTCTACCGAGTCAGGAGCGTCAACGCCGTTGGCGGCTGCGTCAGCGGCCAGGTCGGCGGCGACTTCAGCGGACATGGCGCGCAGCTTTTCGGTACGGGCTTGCTTGTCTTTGGTCTGGTAAGCGGCGTTGATCTTCGCTTCTGCGAACTGGGCTACTTTAGCGATCAGGGCTTCGTTCTTGGCAGGTGGAGTCCACTGCTGCTCTGGCTTGCCGCCGTCGCGCACCAGTTCATGGATCGCGTCGATAACGGCCTTCATCTGCTCGTGGCCGTAGACCACGGCGCCCAGCATCACTTCTTCGGACAGCTGCTGCGCTTCGGATTCCACCATCAGCACGGCGGATTCGGTACCGGCAACCACCAGGTCCATCTGGGAATCTTTCAGCTGGGAGGCGGTTGGGTTCAGGATGTACTGGCCGTTCTTGTAGCCGACGCGCGCTGCGCCGATCGGGCCATTGAATGGAACGCCAGACACGCACAGGGCGGCGGAAGCGCCGATCATCGATGCGATGTCCGGATCGATCTCAGGGTTCACGGACAGCACGTGCACGATCACCTGGACTTCGTTCATGTAGCCCTCTGGGAACAGAGGACGGATTGGACGGTCGATCAGGCGGGAAGTCAGGGTTTCCTTCTCGGAAGGACGGCCTTCGCGCTTGAAGAAGCCACCTGGAATCTTACCTGCTGCGTAGGTCTTCTCGAGGTAATCAACGGTCAGTGGGAAGAAGTCCTGGCCTGGCTTTGCGTCTTTACGCGCCACCACGGTTGCCAGTACGACGGTGTCATCCATCGATACCATTACCGCGCCGGATGCCTGGCGAGCGATTTCGCCGGTTTCCAGCGTCACGGTGTGTTGGCCGTACTGGAAGGTCTTCGTTACTTTGTTAAACATGGGTTTATCCCTCTTTCTCTTTAGCCGACAGATTTTCAGGAGCTGTCGTAGCACCTCACCACGGCCGGCCCGGGGGCCGACATACTGCTTTACTGCAAAAAAACTACGGGTCTAAAAAACCAAAATGCCTGCGGCAGCGAACTGGCGCAGGCATTTCTCGTTTAAACCTGGATACGCAAGAATTACTTACGCAGGCCGAGTTTAGCGATCAGGTCGCGGTAACGGTTTGCGTCTTTGTTCTTCAGGTAAGCCAGCAGGGACTTACGACGGTTAACCATCATGATCAGGCCACGACGGGAGTGGTGATCTTTGGAATGCGCCTTGAAGTGGGTGTTCAGTTCGTTGATACGTGCGGTCAGCAGAGCAACTTGCACTTCTGGGGAGCCGGTGTCGTTTTGGCCACGGGCGTTGTCGGCGATGATGGCCGACTTGTTGATGTTCTCAACGGTCATTTTCTTACCTTTCACATGCGATGGACTGAGTCTTGCAACCCTGAACATCGTGAATTACGTTAATTAAAAATCCAGCCGGAAGGCCAGACACGGGAGTATAACCGGAATGCGGGCCGAAAGCTACCTTAATAAAGGGGACGTACCCCTTTATTATTAAGCTGAGGCAGGCATTTGCCTTTCCTCAAAGGCGCGATGACGGCGGGGGCGCATACTGCCAGGATGCCCCGCCGCTCTCGCATCGTTGTGCCTCACGTGCCAGTCCACCTGATTCAGCGTGGGCACAATCGCCGTCCTTGTTTCTTCGAGGAAAGTGATTTTGAGTACTATTTGCATTGGCTGGAATACTTTTCCAGCAAATTCGAATGCGAAATTCATTGCTATGTACTCATGAACAATCATGTTCATATAGCAACCACGCCGCATGAGCGCGACAGCCTGGCCCACCTGATGAAAAATCTCAACCAGCGCTATGTGGCCCATATGAACAAGGCCCACCAACGCACGGGCACCATGTGGGAGGGGCGATTCAAGTCTTGCCTGATCCTTGACCCAGACTATTTTCTCACTTGCATGCGCTATATCGAACTTAACCCCGTCCGCGCGGGCATGGTCGGACATCCACGAGAATATGCGTGGTCAAGTTATCGGGCAAATGCTGAAGGGAGCGAGAACTCCTGCATCACACCCCATCCCCTCTACCTGTCACTCGGATCGGAGGAGCTGGCGCGCCGCCAGGCCTACCGGGAACTGGTCGCCCACTCCACCGACGAAACTGCCACGGCTTTGCTGCGATCAGCAACGAACGCCAACCATGTAGTGGGAAATTCAAGCCTGATGCAGGAACTGGGCGCCTCGCTGGCACACCGGCTTCCGCCAGGGCAGCGAGGCAGACCAAAAAAGGAGCCGCAATAAAGCGTTACGTCCCCTTTTTTAATTGGTTACGTCCCCTTTTTAGTCTTTGATTTCGAGGGCGCGGTTGAGGCTGAGGGCGGCCAGGGAGCCGGCGGCGCCGGACAGCAGGTAGAGGCTGACGTAGGCCAGGCCGAAGTGGGCGGACAGGCCGAGCGCGACCAGCGGTGCGAACGCGGCGCCGACCAGCCAGGCCAAGTCCGAGGTCAGCGCTGCGCCGCTATAGCGGAAGCGGGATTCGAAGTTGGCGGTCACGGCGCCGGCTGCCTGGCCGTAGGACAGACCCAGCAGTGCGAAGCCGATAATGATGAAGACGGTCTGACCGAGGTCGCCGCCTTGCATCAACAGGGGCACGAAGCCGCTGAACACGCCGATCATCACGGCCAGCGAACCCAAAGTCTTGCGGCGGCCGATGCGGTCGGCAATCCAGCCGGAGGCGACGATGCAGCCAGCGGCCAGGAAGGCGCCGGCAATCTGGATCGCGAGGAACTCACTGACCGAGCGCTCGGAATACAGGGTGATCCACGACAGTGGGAATACGGTCACCAGGTGGAACAGCGCGTAGCTGGCCAGCGCCGCCAGTGCGCCGATCACCACGTTACGGCCCTGGGTTTTGAACAGCTCGCCGACGTCGGTCGGCTGCAGCTCGCGTTCTTCCAGCAGGCGGGCGTATTCATTGGTGGACACCAGGCGCAGGCGCGCAAACAGGGCCACGACGTTGATCGCAAACGCGACGTAGAACGGGTAGCGCCAGCCCCAGTCGAGGAAGTCTTCCGAAGCAAGGCTGGACAGCAGGAAGGAGAACAGGCCGGCTGCGATGATGAAGCCGGTCGGCGCGCCGAGCTGGCCAAGCATGGCATACCAGCCGCGCTTTTCCTTCGGTGCATTCAGGGCCAGCAGCGATGGCAGGCCGTCCCAAGATCCGCCAAGCGCAATGCCCTGGCCGAAGCGCAGCATGGCCAGCATGGCCAGCGCGCCCAATCCACCCTGGGCATAAGTTGGCAGGAATGCCATGCCGGCGGTCGATGCGCCGAGCATGAACAGCGCTAACGTCAATTTGGTCTCGCGCCCGAAACGCGACTGGATGGCCATGAACGTGGCCGTACCCAAAGGCCTTGCCAAAAATGCAAAGGAGAAGATCACGAAGGAATACAGCATGCCGTCCAGCTTGGATGCGAACGGGAAGAACACGCTTGGGAATACCAGCACCGAGGCGATGGCATACGTGAAAAAGTCGAAATACTCGGATGCCCTGCCAATGACGACTCCAACGGCGATTTCGCCGGGAGCAATGCGTTCATGGGAGGAATCAGATGGGCCCATCGGGACTCCGTGGGCGGGCGCGGTCAGGCTTTGCATAGTACTTGTCTCCTATTACTCGCCGGTTGAGAGATATCACCGGCGTTTATTACAGTTATCTAGCCTGCTGGTAGGACAATATGTCCAATCGCGCGTCCTGTCCAGTTTCTTTACAGTACCAAGAAACTTGATCCAGAACATTGATTTTTGCGCATGCCTATCATACTGCTTCTCCTTTTGGCCGTCTGCCTCAGCGGCTGTAATACCATCGTGATGAACCCTGCCGGCGATGTAGCTTCGCAACAGGCGCACCTGGTAACCATCTCAACCTTGCTGATGCTGCTCATCATCGTACCGGTGATCGCGCTGACGGTGCTGTTCGCCTGGCGTTATCGCAAAAGCAACACCAAGGCCAAATACACGCCGGATTGGGACCACTCGACCCAGCTCGAACTGGTGATCTGGGGCGCTCCGCTGATGATCATCATCGTGCTGGGCCTGCTGACCTGGATCAGCACCCACCTGCTGGACCCGTACCGTCCGCTCAGCCGCATCGATGAAAAGCGTCCGCTGGCCGCCAACCATAAGCCACTGGAAGTGCAAGTGGTGGCGCTGGACTGGAAATGGCTGTTCATCTATCCGGAACAGGGCATCGCCACCGTCAACGAGCTGGTGACGCCGGTCGACACCCCGATCCGCTTCAAGATCACCGCATCGACCGTAATGAACTCGTTCTACATCCCTGCCCTGGCCGGCCAGATCTACGCCATGCCGGGTATGGACACCACCCTGAACGCGGTGCTGAACAAGCCAGGAACGTATGACGGCTTCTCGGCCAACTACAGCGGCGCGGGCTTCTCGCATATGCGCTTCAAGTACCACGGCATGTCGACCGCCGATTTCGACGCCTGGGTCGCCAAGACCAAGGCCGAAAGCGGCAGCCTGACCCGCACCGAATACCTGGCCCTCGAAAAGCCAAGTGAGAAGGAACCGGTCCGCCACTACGGCACCGTAACCGACGAACTGTACTCGGCGATCATCAATCGCTGCGTCGCTGAAGGTTCCGTCTGTGCCAACCAGACCATGGCTGCCGATGCCGCCCGCGTCAAGGCCGACATCGCCAAGAAGGAAATGGAAGCGCGCCTGTGCACGCCTGGCGAAAAGCTGGCTATCGAATCTACTCCCCGCAAGAACTGAATATGGAAAACCAAACCAACCTGCACCCGCTGCTGGGCCGGCTGAGCTGGGACGCGATCCCTTACCATGAGCCTATCCTGGTGGCCACCTTCGCCATGGTGGTCCTGGGCGGCCTGGCCGTCATGGGCGCCATGACCAAATACCGCCTGTGGGGCCCGCTGTGGCGCGACTGGATCACCAGCATCGACCACAAGAAAATCGGCATCATGTACATGGTGCTGGGCCTCGTGATGCTGCTGCGCGGCTTTGCCGATGCGCTGATGATGCGTATGCAGCAGGCTATCGCTTTCGGCGACGCTACCGGCTACCTGCCTCCGCACCACTACGACCAGATCTTCACCGCCCACGGCGTGATCATGATCTTCTTCGTGGCGATGCCTTTCGTGACCGGCCTGATGAACTACGTGGTGCCGCTGCAGATCGGTGCGCGCGACGTGGCTTTCCCGTTCCTGAACAACTTCTCCTTCTGGATGACCGCATTCGGCGGCGGCCTGACCATGGTCTCGCTGTTCGTGGGTGAATACGCTCGTACCGGCTGGCTGGCTTACCCTCCCCTGTCGGGCATCCTGGCGTCGCCTGATGTCGGCGTGGATTACTACATCTGGTCATTGCAGGTGGCGGGCGTCGGGACACTTCTATCAGGGGTCAACCTGATCGCGACCATCGTCAAGATGCGCGCGCCGGGCATGAAACTGATGAAGATGCCGGTCTTCACCTGGACCTCGCTGTGCACCAACGTGCTGATCGTCGTCACCTTCCCGGTGCTGACCGCCGTGCTGGCCATGCTGTCCCTGGACCGTACCTTCGGCACCCACTTCTTCACCAATGACATGGGCGGCAACTCCATGCTGTACGTGAACCTGATCTGGATCTGGGGCCACCCTGAGGTCTACATCCTGGTTCTGCCGGTGTTTGGCGTGTTCTCCGAGATCGTTTCCACCTTCTCGGGCAAGCGTCTGTTCGGCTACACCTCCATGGTGTACGCGACCGTGGTGATCACCATCCTGTCCTACCTGGTATGGCTGCACCACTTCTTCACCATGGGCTCCGGCGCCAGCGTGAACTCCTTCTTCGGCATCACCACGATGATCATTTCGATCCCGACCGGCGCCAAGATCTTCAACTGGCTGTTCACCATGTACCGCGGCCGCATCCGATTTGAACTGCCGATGATGTGGACCATCGCCTTCATGATCACCTTCGTTATCGGTGGCATGACCGGCGTGCTGCTGGCCGTTCCGCCTGCGGACTTCGTGCTGCACAACTCCCTGTTCCTGATCGCTCACTTCCACAACGTGATCATCGGCGGCGTGGTGTTCGGCGTGTTCGCTGCGATTAACTACTGGTTCCCGAAAGCCTTCGGCTACAAACTGGACGTGTTCTGGGGCAAAGTCTCCTTCTGGTGCTGGGTGGTCGGCTTCTACCTCGCCTTCATGCCGCTGTACGTGCTGGGCCTGATGGGCGTGACCCGCCGCATGAGCCACTTCGAAGACCCTACCCTGCAGATCTGGTTCCAGATCGCGGCTGTCGGCGCAGTGCTGATCGCTGCCGGTATCGGCGCCATGCTGGTGCAGTTCTACGTGTCCTACCGCCGCCGCGCCGACCTGCGCGACGTGACCGGCGACCCGTGGGATGGCCGCACCCTGGAGTGGTCGACTTCCTCGCCACCGCCTGATTACAACTTCGCGTTCACTCCACGCGTGTACGACAACGACACCTGGACCGACATGAAGCGCCGTAACTACCTGCGTCCAGTGGATGGCTTTATCTCGATCCACATGCCGAAGAATACGGCTGCTGGTTTCGTGATCGCAGGCCTGAGCGCTGCGACCGGCTTCGCCCTGGTCTGGCAGATGTGGATCCTGGCCGTCGCCGGCCTGGTGGCAACCGTTGCCGCCGCGATCATCCACACCTTCAACTACAAGCGCGATTACTACATCCCGGCTGAAGAAGTCGTTGTGACCGAAGCAGAGCGCACCCGCAACCTGGAGGCAGCCAATGTCTGATCTCGTACTTGACCAAGGCGCTGGCAGCGCTGCAGCACACGGTGCTGCGAAAGACGACATGAAGTTTTATGTCCGCGACCACCATCCGGAAAATGGCACCCTGCTCGGCTTCTGGCTCTACCTGATGAGCGATTGCCTCATCTTCGCCGTGCTGTTCATCGCATACGCGGTGCTGGGCCGCCACTACGCCGGCGGTCCGTCCGGCGCAGAGCTGTTCGACCTGCCGACCGTGGCGCTGAATACCGCCTTCCTGCTGTTCTCGTCGATCACCTACGGCTTTGCCATGATCGCCTCGCAGCGCAAAAAACTGGGCACCACCCTGCTCTGGCTGGGTGTGACCGGCCTGTTCGGCCTCGCCTTCCTTAGCCTGGAACTGTATGAGTTCGCGCACCTGATCCACGAAGGCGGGGGCCCTGCGCGCAGCGCGTTCCTGACCTCGTTCTTCGCGCTGGTCGGCACCCACGGCCTGCACGTGACCTTCGGCGCAATCTGGCTGGTCACCCTGATGGTCCAGCTGAACCGCCATGGCTTGACCGAAGCCAACACCCGCCGCCTGATGTGCCTCTCGATGTTCTGGCACTTCCTGGACGTGATCTGGATCGGCGTCTTCACCTTTGTCTACCTGATGGGAGTCCTGCCATGAGCGCACACCACGACCACGAACACGGCCACGGCGCACACGGCGATGGCCACGACCACGGCAGCATGAAAAGCTACGCCATCGGCTTCATCCTGTCGGTGATCCTGACCGCGATCCCGTTCTGGCTCGTCATGGGCCACGTGATCAAGGATTCGAGCACCACCGCCTTTGTGATTCTCGGCTTCGCAGCGGTGCAGATCGTGGTTCACATGATCTACTTCCTGCACATGAACTCCCGTTCGGAAGGCGGCTGGACCATGCTGGCCCTGATCTTTACCATCATGCTGGTGGCGATCGTGCTGATTGGCTCCATCTGGGTCATGTACCACCTTGACCACAACATGATGCCGGGCATGGCTGCTCCCGCCCCTGGCTCCACCGTGCAGCAAATGCACGACATGCCGTAACCATGGCGCGCCCCGCTTCCTCGCGGGCGCGCCTGTTTTGGGCCGCCGGGATCGCGTTAGTCTCTTTAGCTTTCCTGGCGCTCGGCACCTGGCAGCTGTACCGCATGCAATGGAAGCATGCGCTGATTGATCGTGTGAACCAGCGCGTTCACACGGAGCCGGTGGCGGTCCCTCCGCATGGCAAATGGCCGTTTATCACGGCCGATAACTCCGAATACCTGCACGTACAAGCCAGCGGCACCCTGCTGCTCGGCCAGACCACCCTGGTCCAGGCATCCACCCAGCACGGCCTGGGCTACTGGGTCATGACACCCCTGCAAACCGCGTCCGGCGACATCATCCTGGTCAATCGCGGCTTCGTCTCCGACCGCAAGGCTGGCGAAGCGGCCGAGGCTCGCCCTGCCGTGGTGACCGGCCTGCTGCGCATGAGCGAGCCGGTCGGCCGTGTCCTGCGCAAAAACGACCCGGCCAACCAGCGCTGGTACTCGCGCGACGTGCAAGCCATCGCTGCCGCCCATGGCCTGGGCCAGGTTGCGCCCTACTTCATCGACGCCGACGCCAGCCCGGAACCGGATGCCGGACAACCCATCGGCGGCCTGACCGTGATCGCTTTCAACGATAATCACCTTGTCTATGCATTGACTTGGTATGCTCTTGCGTTGATGATCATCGGATTCACATGGCAAATCAATCGGAACAAACGCCGGACTGGGGTGGAATGAGGTCGCTGACCATCGCGACAGGCTCCAGCGACACTGCCGGCCATAAAAACATGCTGTACCTGATCCGGCTGCGCTGGATCGCGGTACTGGGCCAGATCACGACCATCGCCGGCGTTACGCTCGGCATGGGCCTGCACCTGCCCCTGCCCCAGATGCTGGGTGTGCTGGCCTGCCTGATCGCCTTCAACATCGGCAGCCACCTGCGCTGGCACGAAAACCCGATCGTCACCAATAACGAGATGTTCCTGGCGCTGCTGGTCGACGTGGCCAGCCTGACAGCGCAGCTTCACTTCAGCGGCGGCACCACCAATCCCTTCGCCTTCCTCTACCTGTTGCAGGTGATCTTGTCGGCGGTGCTGCTAGACGCCTGGGCCGCCTGGACCACCGTCGCCATCACCGCCGCCTGCCTGGGCGGACTGGCGCTGTTTTCCATGCCCCTGCCGCAGATGCTGGAGAACGCCAGCGACTTTGCCCATCTTTACGTGGAAGGCATGCTGATCTGCTTCCTGTTGAATGCCGGCCTGCTGGTCATCCTGATCAAACGCATCACCGGCAACCTGCGCGAACGCGACGCCCGCCTCGCGGACCTGCGCCAGCGCGCCGCGGAGGAAGAACATATTGTGCGCATGGGCCTTCTGGCATCCGGCGCGGCACATGAACTGGGTACGCCGATGGCGACCATGTCGGTGCTGCTGGGCGATTGGCTGCGCATGCCGGAATTTACCCAGGATCCTTCGCTGCGGGAAGAAATCGTCGAGATGCAAACCCAGCTCAAACGCTGCAAGACCATTGTCACCGGCATCCTGTTGTCGGCGGGCGAGCTGCGCGGCGAATCGTCCGCCAAGACCACGCTGCGCGCCTTCCTCGACGAACTGCTGGATGAATGGCGCGGCAACCGTCCGGTAGTCGCCTTCGAATACGACGACCAACTGCCAGGCGACATACCGGTTGTCTTTGAATCCGCCCTGAAGCAGACCATCTTCAATCTGCTCGATAATGCGCTGGAAGCTTCGCCGCAATGGGTGCGCCTGGTGGTGTCGCTCGAAGGTGAGGTACTGAAACTGGCTGTGAGCGACCGCGGTCCAGGTTTCGCCGCCTCGATGCTGGCGCAATTCGGCAAGCCGTACCAGTCAAGCAAAGGTCGTCCCGGCAGCGGGCTTGGCCTGTTCCTCGTGGTGAATGTCGCGCGTACCCTGGGCGGCACCGTCGACGCCCGCAACCTCGAACAAGGCGCGGTGGTTGAACTGCGCTTGCCGCTATCGGCCATTGCACTCGAATGGGAGCCGCCACATGAGCACTGAGCGCCTGTTGTTGATCGTGGAGGACGACCCCGCGTTTGCGCGCACCCTGTCGCGTTCCTTCGAACGGCGCGGCTACACCGTGCTGCGCGCAGCCAACCTGGAAGAAGTCAACGCTCTGTTGAAAGAGCACACGCCAACCCACGCCGTGGTTGACCTCAAGCTGGAAGGCAACACCTCCGGCCTGACCTGCGTGCAGGCGCTGAACACCCACTCTCCCGACATGCTGATCGTGGTGCTGACCGGCTTCGCCAGCATCAACACCGCCGTCGAAGCGATCAAGCTGGGCGCCTGCCAGTACCTCGCCAAGCCGTCCAACACCGACGATATCGAAGCGGCCTTCCTGCACGTCGCCGGCGTCGCCGACGTCGAACTGACCAACCGCTCCACCTCCGTCAAAACGCTGGAATGGGAGCATATCCACAAGGTGCTCGCCGAGACCGACTTCAACATCTCGGAAGCGGCCCGCCGCCTCGGCATGCACCGCCGCACCCTGGCGCGCAAGCTGGAAAAGCAGCGGGTCAAGTAAGGCATGGGAATTCGCCAAGCGCTGCGCAAATTCTTCATCGGCATTGACTCCAGCGATAGCCCGGCCGCGCCGGTCGCACGTGTCGACATCATGCGGCCAGAGGGCTTGCGCTATTACCTGAAAGCCGTGCCGACCCGGCAAGCTTCGGCAAAGCGCCCCTTGGTCATTGTCCTTCATGGCAGCGGTGCGTCCGCTGAACAGGTTCTGGGCTTGGCCTTTCCTTTCTCGCCACTCTCAGTCTGGCTGGAAATCGCCGAGCGCGAGCAGGTCGTTGTCATCGCACCGGACGGCACCAAGCAGCGCGGGCAGCGCGCCTGGAACGACGGAGCTACCGATATTGCCAGCAATCCGACATGCGACGACGTCTCCTTCGTCAGCACCATTATTGACCGCGCGATTGCGGAAGACGGCGTGGACCCGGAGCGAGTCTACGTGATCGGTGTGTCCAAGGGCGGCATGATGGCCTACCGCCTGGCCGCCGAACTGGCGCCCCGATTGGCCGCATTTTCGGCACTCCTGGCGGCCATGCCGCAACGTGCCGGCTACCGGTTGCCCGAACAGCCGCCGTCCGCGCTGATCGTCGCCGGCACTGCCGATCCGTTCATCCCCTACCACGGCGGCAAGGCGTTCATCACGCTCAGATTTTTGGCGCCAGCCCTGAGCGTCGAAGCCACCGCTGCACTCTGGCGCAAGCTGGCGGGCTTGGAGGGTGAGCCGACCGTCGATGACTCGGGCAGCGTCGTACGGCATACTTGGGGCACACCAAGCGAGTCGGCGCAAGTTGTCCTGCTGAAGATTGTCGGCGGGGGCCACGCGGAACCGAGCCGCAAAAAACGCTATCCGGGCCTGTTCGACCGATTCCCCGGCAGGCAGAACGCCGACCTGGAAATCGCGGAAGAAGCCTGGGCCTTTTTCAAGGACAAGCGGCGCAGCTCACAGGGTCATTTCGTGAGCGATCCGCTCGCCGAGGCGCTGCAGTAGCAAGTGGATGTGGTAGCCGTCGACGAAGCCGTGATGGGCCTGGATGCAGAATGGGACCGTCATCGAATCGCCAGCGAGATCGCTATACCGCCCCCATGCAATGAGCGGAACATCCGCAGTCTTGTATTCATAAATCGGATGCTCAATGGCGCGCAAGTCCAGCCACGGCATGCAGGTGGTGTAGATATTGTTCTTCAGCTCTCGCAACGGCAGGTCGCGGCCAGTGTTGATGAATTCCCGCGAAACGCGCGCCTCGACGCCGGCAGCCAGGCTGCGTGAGATGAATTCCGCGCGGTCCTCCGAAATATCGAACTTGGCGTAATTCAGGTTGTTATCCAGGTTGATGACCGTGTAGCCGCCGTAGAAGCGGTCGATCTTGATCACCTGCCCTTCAAATTCCCGGTACAGGAAGTTGTCGATCTCCTTCACACTCATGTAAAGGCAATACAGCAGGAAGTGGAAAGGTTGCAGCTGCCTCGCCTTGCAGTAGTGCCGGAACTCCGGCAGCCGCGCGACGACGCTCAGGTTCAGCAAGGGGTTCTGGTACTTGCTGAACGTCTCGTACCGGTCACGGCGATGCTCGAATGTATCCATGTCACACCTGGGGGTTGAGCTTCTCGATCTTCGAATGGAGTTTATTGAGACCAGCCAGGTAGGCTTTGGCGGAGGCGACGACGATGTCCGGATCAGCGCCGACGCCATTGACGATGCGGCCGGAGTGGGCCAGGCGCATCGTGACCTCGCCTTGCGATTGCGTGCCGGGACTGATGCCGCTAATAGCGAACAGCACTAGCTCGGCGCCGCTTTGCGCCTTGCTTTCGATGGCGTTGACCATAGCGTCAACCGGGCCGTCGCCGGTGGCAACGGCGCTGTGCTCGACGCCGTCGATCGAGAATACGACCGTGGCGAATGGCAGCTCGCCGGTTTCGGAGCGCTGCGCCAGCGAGACGAGGCGGTAATGCTCGCCGCCGGCTGCGGCTTCTTCATCGCTCACCAGCGCCATGATGTCTTCGTCGAAGATTTCGGCCTTGCGGTCAGCCAGTTCCTTGAAGCGGCTGAAGGCAGCGTTGATTTCAGCCTCCGAGTCAAGCTCGATGCCCAACTCCTGCAAACGCTGCTTGAAGGCGTTGCGGCCGGAGAGCTTGCCCAGCACGATCTTGTTGGCAGTCCAGCCCACATCCTCCGCGCGCATGATTTCGTAGGTTTCGCGCGCTTTCAAAATGCCGTCCTGGTGGATGCCGGAGGCGTGGGCGAAGGCATTGGCGCCGACCACCGCCTTGTTCGGCTGCACGGCAAAGCCAGTAATCTGCGACACCATTTTCGATGCCGCCACGATCTGGGTCGTGTCGATGCCGCATTCCAGGTTGTAGTAGCCGCCGCGCGTGCGCAGCGCCATCACCACCTCTTCCAGCGCGGTATTGCCCGCGCGCTCGCCAAGGCCGTTGATCGTGCATTCAACCTGTCGCGCGCCGCCGATCATCACGCCGGCCAGCGAATTCGCCACGGCCAGGCCAAGGTCGTTATGGCAGTGCACCGACCACACAGCTTTATCGGAATTGGGGATGCGCTCGCGCAGGCGGCGGATCGTTTCGCCATACAGCTCGGGCACGGCATAGCCCACGGTGTCAGGGAAATTGATCGTGGTGGCGCCTTCGGCGATCACATTTTCCAACACGCGGCACAGGAAATCCTCTTCCGAACGGCTGCCGTCTTCCGGGCTGAATTCAATATCGTCCGTGAACTGACGGGCAAAGCGGATCGCCAGCTTTGCCTGTTCCAGCACCTGCTCTGGCGTCATGCGCAGCTTCATCTGCATGTGCAGTGGCGAGGTGGCGATAAAGGTGTGGATGCGCTTGCGGGCGGCTGGTTCCAGCGCTTCGGCAGCGCGGGACAGGTCGCGGTCATTGGCACGTGCCAGCGAACAGACGATCGGCTCGCGCACGGCCGTCGCAATGGCACGGATGGATTCGAAATCGCCCTGGGAAGCAGCGGCGAAACCCGCCTCGATCACATCGACCCGCAGCTTTTCCAGCTGCCGGGCGATGCGCACCTTTTCTTCGCGGGTCATGGAGGCGCCCGGCGACTGCTCGCCATCGCGCAGTGTGGTGTCGAAGATGATGAGGCGGTTATTCATGGAATCTCTCCTTTTGAACTGCCGCCCCAGCGGCCTTTATACGATCAAGCCTTGTCGTCAGGCGTCGTTTTTTCGATCAGCTTGACCGGATTACCTTTCACCAGGCGGGTCAGGTAAATCACGTAGCCGGAAAGTCCGTAGGCCACGAACAACACGAACAGCACCTTCGGCGGATCAATCGAGATCAGGGCAAAGAACATCGCAATCAGGAACACCGCCAGGAACGGCACCGACTTGCGGAAGTTGATGTCCTTGAAGCTGTAGAACGGCACGTTGGAGACCATGCTCAGGCCAGCAAACACCGCCAGCACCCAGCCCTGCCACGGATAAAGCACGCCATCCACATCCAGATCAGTCAGCAGCATGACAAAACCGGCGATCAGCGAGGCGGCGGCCGGCGATGGCAGGCCCTGGAAGTAGCGCTTGTCGACCACTTCGATATTGGTGTTGAAGCGGGCCAGGCGCAATGCGGCGCCGGCGCAGTAGACGAAAGCAGCGATCCAACCCAGCTTACCCAGGCCGCGCAGTGCGAATTCATAAATCACCAGGGCCGGGGCGGCGCCAAAGGAGACCATGTCCGACAGCGAGTCGTACTGTGCTCCGAATTCGCTCTGGGTATTGGTCAGGCGGGCGACGCGGCCGTCCAGGCCATCCAGCAGCATGGCGACGAAAATCGCCCATGCAGCATGTTCAAAACGCTGGTTCATGGCCATGACAATGGCGAAGAAACCGCAGAACAGCGCGCCGGTGGTGAAGGCGTTCGGCAGCAGGTAAATGCCGCGCGAACGAGGACGGTCGCCTACCTCACCCTTGCGGCGGGCAAAGCGGCTGAACAGGGATTGTTTGGCGGCGGCGTTTTTAGGACGGCGTCGAGGGAATTTGGCCATACTATTCCATTTTTATGTAGTGTGGCCCCTATTATAGAGGACACTACTTGGGACGGGGCGGCTTCAAGCCATCGTCCCCCTCGTGCAGCTGGCCGGCACGTATGCGCCCAACAGCGCCGGCGACTGCGCGTCCCACGTTGCGCACTTCCTCCTGGAAACCGGTGGCGCGGTCCAGGATTTCGTGGCTTTCGGCATACGACTGGTAATAGCCGACGAACCGGTCCAGCAAGGCCTGGGTGCCGGCAGGGATCAGTCCCATCCAGCTCAGCCAGTCGGAAAGGTTGCGCCGCAGGCTCTCCGCGCCCGCCACGTCGCCATGCACGACCAGGCCGTAGGCGCGGCCCGCCAAATGCTTGGGATAGGGCCAGCCTTTCAGCTCCAGCGCCTTCGCCTCTTCCGCCTTTTTGCCGTGCGTGGTGGTGGGGTCGGGATTGCCGCCATCGGCGCAAACCAGCCGGTCGATCATCAGTTTCAGCGGCGACGGGGCCTGGTACCAGTAGACGGGGGTGACGATGATGACGCCATGCGCCGATACCCATTCCTCGTAAATCTGCGCCATCCAGTCGTTGGTCTGGCGCATGCCGTGGTTAGGGTAGCAGCTGCAGGGCCAGTGGCACAGCGGCATGGCGGTCGAAACGCAGCCCTTGCAGGGGTGGATATGCTTGTCGTAGCCGGAGGTCAGGAGGCTCAGGTCGAGGATGCGGACATCCTGTCCCTCGCCTTGCAAAGTCTCTTTCAGCCACTGCACCATGCGCCAGGATTTGGACATCTCACCGGGGCAAGTACCGTCGTTGCGGGCTGCGCCGTTGATCAACAATATGCGCGAGGGTGTGGCCGGATCTTTCTGGACTTTTTCGGCCTGCAGCAGGCGGTCGTGGGTTTCGCGCCAATCGTCGGAGAGATCGTAGGAAGGGTCGGCAAATCCGGGCCCTGCGGGACGAGTGCGCGGCGCCTTGCGGCCCGCCTCGTAGTTTTCCCATGCGACCTGCTCCACCTGCGCCAGCGCATCGCCCACCTTGCCGAATGCAGGATCCGCGAAAGAACGGTGAAATTGCAGGCGGAATTGGTCCCGCTCCAGCGGGGCGGGCGCCTGGCCCTTGCGGATGTCTGTCATGGCTGCCTCCATCGTCTGCAGCCAGCATGCGCCCGGGGGCGCGGCAACTCCGTACGCCACCGAACAGTGGCGTACAGTCGAGGCGTGGATTACTTGAACTTAACCTTGCCCACTACGCGCATTTCCAGCGTGGTTTCGCCAGGCTCGAAGCTTGGCTCGGCCACTGACTGGTCCATCTCAGCCTTTGCAGCCATGCGAGCCATCATCGGCGCAGGCGCACCGCCAGGACCGCCGCCGTAGTTGCCGGAACCTTCGTAATCGATGGTGTCCAGCACAGCGTCGGTCACTGGACGGCCCATGGCGGAAGCAATGGAAGCTATGCGCTCGTTCAGGTTCTTGTAAGTGGCAGCGATGCGGGCGTCATCCAGCTTGCGGGTGGCGGCTGGGCTCAGGCCAAAGGACAGGCCGTTCAGGGTCAGCACCTTCTGCGCGGAGGCCACGGTTTTCGGCAGCGCGGTCAGGTTAGTGGTGGTTACCTGCACATACTGGCCAACGCGCCAGGCGGTAGGCTGGCGCGGCTTGGCGGCGACGCCGTTTGGCAGCGGACGATCCTCCGGGTACACTGGGTAGGTGTAGTAACCCTGGGTCTTCAGCTTGGCTTGCGGGTCTTCCTTCTTCAGGATTTCCAGGCCCTGCTTGATCTTCTGGTTCACGCGCGAAGCGGCGGCAGCCTTGTCCTTATCCTGCTCTTCGATCGCCATGACGGCGACGGCCTGGTCGTTCGGCGCAGTAACTTCACCATAGGCAGGCACGATGACGGTGGCGCCCGCGGTCGGGACGGATTGTGCGATGGCAGCTTGGGTGCCCAGCACCAGCGCGGCAGCAGCTACAGCTTTCAAGACGGTCATTTTTATTCTCCTACATTGCGATGGACGCACTTTAACTGAATTCCCCCTGCCAGTTGTCGTGCATTAGTGAACGTTTGTAACAGCCTTGAAATGATACCGTCATGCGCTTATGGCATGATCACGTGTCGTCCACTCCATTCATGAACAAGGATAATGGCAAAGTACCTGATTCCCGCACTGGCCCTGGCGGCCACGTTCGGCGCCCACGCGGCGCCGGCCAAACAGCCTGCACAACCAAAACTCGTCCTGGTCATGGCCGTCGACGGCCTGCCGCAGGAACAGGTCACGCGCTACGCGCAGCAATTCGGGCAAGGTGGCTTCCGCCGCCTGCTGGAACAAGGCGCGTGGTTCAGCAATGCGCACCAGGCGCATGGCATTACCGTGACCGCCGTTGGCCATGCGGCCATCCTGAGCGGCGCTTACCCGTACCAGCACGGCATCATCGGCAACAACTGGGTCAACCAGGCCAATGGTGGCAGCATGTACTGCACCGAAGACACCAATTTCAAATACGTCGGCAACGAAAAGACCGATCCGCACGATGGCACCTCCCCCGCCAACTTGCGCGTCGACACGCTGGGCGACCAGCTGCGCTACGCCACGGGCCAGCAATCGAAGGTGGTCACCGTATCCGGCAAGGACCGCGGCGCGATTCTCCTGGGCGGCAAGACCGGCACCGCCTACATGTACATGGAAGAAAGCGGCAACTTCGCATCGTCCACGTACTACATGAAGGCACACCCGCAGTGGGTGCAGAAGTACCAGGCCGGCAAGCCGCAAGAGCGTTATTACGGCGTGAAGTGGAAACCGCTGTTGGCTGATTCGGCCTATGCCGGCGATTATGGCGACGCACCGAACGTGCAACTGGCCAGCGAATCGGGCACGACCGACGCCGACTATTACAAGAAGCTGAAGGCCTCGCCCTTCCTCGACGAGCTGACTGCGGAATTCGCGCAGGCCGCGATTGAAGGCGAAAACCTGGGCAAGAATCCGGCCGGCGTGCCCGACCTGCTGGGCGTCAGCTTCTCCGCGCACGACCTGGCCAACCACCAATACGGCCCGGAGAGCAAATACTCCCACGACCACCTGATGCGCCTGGACCGCATCCTGTCAAACTTCTTCTCATACATCGACAAACGGATCGGCATGGAAAACGTGCTGGTGGTGCTGACCGCCGACCACGGCTTCCCCAACACCCCCGAATTTGCCAACGAAGTGCAGAAGGCCGGCGTGCAACGGGTCGACAGCAAGAAGATGATCGAAGACCTGAATTCCCACCTGTCCGCCAAGTTCGGCCTGAGCAAAGGCGTGATGGCATCCTCGCTGCCGAACCTGCACCTGGACTATGCGCAGATCGAAGCCAAGGGCCTGAAGCGCGATGAAGTGGAGAATGGCGCCGCACGCTTCCTGATGTCGCAGCCGGGCATGGCGGACGTCTACACCCGCACGCAGATGGAAAGCGGCGCCGTCGGAGGCACCCGCATCGCCACCCTGATGCGCCGCGCCTGGAACCGCCAGCTCTCCGGCGACCTGATGGTAGTGCTGAAGCCGCACTGGATCTTCGGCTTCGACGGCGGAAAAGGCACCACTCACGGCGCCCCGTATGCCTACGACACCAATGTCCCGCTGATCGTGATGGGCAAGCGCTGGATCAACTCCGGCCACTACGGCCAATACGCCGAAGTAGTCGACATCGCCCCCACCCTCGCCTATCTGTTGAACGTCCGCCCGCCCGCCGGCGCCGAAGGCCGCGTCCTCACCGAAACATTGAAATAGCGAACGAATTGTCCACTTCGGGGTCAGGAACGAATGTGGACATTTGTTGTTGACCGGTACGAAATGTCCACCTTTGTTCCTGACCCCGAAGTGGACAAAAATTTCTGGGAAAAAAAACGGCCCCGAGGGGCCGTTGAACTTTACTTCTAGGGACAAATCAGTTCTTGCTCTGGTCGACCAGTTTGTTCTTGGCGATCCATGGCATCATGGCGCGCAGCTTGGCGCCGACTTCTTCGATCTGGTGTTCGGAGGTCAGGCGGCGGCGGGAAATCAGGGTCGGTGCGCCGGCCTTGTTCTCGAGGATGAAGGACTTGGCGTATTCGCCGGTCTGGATGTCCTTCAGGCACTGACGCATCGCTTCCTTGGTGGCGGAGGTCACCACTTTCGGGCCGGTGACGTACTCGCCGTATTCCGCGTTGTTGGAAATCGAGTAGTTCATGTTGGCGATGCCGCCTTCGTAGATCAGGTCAACGATCAGCTTCAGCTCGTGCAGGCATTCGAAGTAAGCCATCTCTGGGGCATAACCTGCTTCCACCAGGGTTTCGAAACCGGCTTTGATCAGTTCCACAGTACCGCCGCACAGGACGGCTTGTTCGCCGAACAGGTCGGTCTCGGTCTCTTCGCGGAAATTGGTTTCGATGATGCCGGCCTTGCCGCCGCCGTTGGCCGATGCGTACGACAGGGCGATATCACGGGCGGAGCCGCTCTTGTCCTGGTACACGGCGATCAGGTGAGGCACGCCGCCACCCTGGCGGTAGGTGCCGCGTACGGTGTGGCCTGGGGCTTTAGGAGCGATCATGATCACGTCCAGGTCGGCGCGCGGCACGACTTGGCCGTAGTGCACGTTGAAGCCGTGGGCGAAAGCCAGCACGCCGCCTTGCTTGATGTTCGGTTCGACGTTTTCTTTGTACACCTGGGCGATGTTCTCGTCCGGCAGCAGAATCATCACGACGTCGGCGTTCTTCACCGCTTCGTTCACTTCCGCCACTTTCAGGCCGGCCGCTTCGACCTTGTTCCAGGACGCGCCGCCCTTGCGCAGGCCGACAGTCACGTTCACGCCGGATTCGGTCAGGTTCTGCGCGTGCGCGTGACCTTGCGAGCCGTAGCCGATGATGGCAACGTTCTTGCCTTTGATGAGGGAGAGGTCAGCGTCTTTGTCGTAGAAAACTTTCATGGTCATTCCTTGGGTGTGAATTCGGTTGAATCTATATTCGATTAATTAAACTTTGAGGATACGTTCGCCGCGGCCAATGCCGGAGCCGCCAGTACGGACGGTCTCCAGGATCGAGGCGCGGTCAATCGCGTCAATGAAGGCGTCCAGCTTGCTCTTGGCGCCAGTCAGCTCAATGGTGTAGGTCTTTTCGGTCACGTCGATGATGCGGCCGCGGAAGATGTCGGCGGTACGCTTCATCTCTTCGCGCTCCTTGCCGACAGCGCGTACCTTGATCAGCATCAGCTCGCGCTCGATGTGCTGGCCTTCGGTCAGGTCCACCACCTTCACCACTTCAATCAGGCGGTTCAGGTGCTTGGTGATCTGTTCGATGATGTCATCGGAACCGGTGGTCACGATGGTCATACGGGACAGGGTCGCATCTTCGGTCGGCGCAACGGTCAGCGTTTCGATGTTGTAGCCGCGGGCGGAGAACAGGCCCACCACGCGGGACAAGGCACCCGCTTCGTTTTCGAGCAGTACAGAAATAATATGGCGCATGATTACAGGTCCTCCGAGCCAAGCAGCATTTCGGAGAGGCCTTTGCCAGCCTTCACCATCGGCCACACGTTTTCACTCTGGTCGGTAATGAAGTTCATGAAGACCAGGCGGTCTTTCATTGCGAACGCATCGCGCAGGGCGCCGTCGACATCGCCCGGTTTCTCGATGCGCATGCCGACGTGGCCATAGGCCTCGGCCAGCTTTTCGAAGTCCGGCAGCGAATCCATATAGGACTCGGAATAGCGCGAACCGTAGTCGATCTGCTGCCACTGGCGAACCATGCCCAGGAAGCGGTTGTTCAACAGGATGATCTTCGGCGTCAGGTGGTACTGTTTGCAGGTCGCCAGTTCCTGGATGTTCATCTGGATCGAGCCCTCGCCGGTAATGCAGGCGACGGTCGCATCGGGATTGGCCATCTGCACGCCCATGGCGTATGGCAGGCCGACACCCATGGTGCCCAGGCCGCCGGAATTGATCCAGCGACGCGGCTTGTCGAACTTGTAGTACTGCGCAGCCCACATCTGGTGCTGGCCAACGTCGGAAGTGACGAAAGCGTCGCCCTTGGTGATGTCGAACAGGGATTCAACCACTTGCTGCGGCTTGATCACCAGGTCGGAGGTGGCGTAGCCCAGGCACTTGCGGTCGCGCCATTCGTTGATTTGCTTCCACCAGTTTTTCAGCGCCGGCGCGTTTGGACGCTGCTCGGTCGCATCGAGCTGGGACAGCAGTTCAACCAGCACGTCTTTCACGTTGCCGACGATCGGGATGTCCACTTTCACGCGCTTCGAGATCGACGATGGGTCGATGTCGATGTGGATGATCTTGCGCGGGCTCTGGCTGAAGTGCTTTGGATTGCCGATCACGCGGTCGTCGAAGCGGGCGCCGATCGCAATCAGCACGTCGCAGTTCTGCATCGCGAGGTTGGCTTCATAGGTGCCGTGCATGCCGGGCATGCCGACGAAGCATGGATCGGAAGCGCGCGAACCGCCAAGGCCCATCAGGGTATTGGTGACCGGGAAGCCGAGCTTTTCAACCAGCTTGTTCAATTCATTCGATGCATGCGCCAGGATCACGCCGCCGCCGGTGTAGATCATTGGACGCTCGGCGCCCAACAGCAGCTGCAGCGCTTTGCGGATCTGGCCGGCGTGGCCTTTGTCTACCGGGCGGTAGGAACGCATCTCGATATCCTTCGGATACGAGTACACGTGCTTGTGCATCGAAATGTCTTTTGGAATATCGACCAGCACCGGGCCTGGACGGCCGGTCTTGGCGATATAAAAAGCCTTCTTGATGGTTTCCGCCAGGTCTTTCACGTCCTTGACCAGGAAGTTGTGCTTGACCACCGGGCGGGTGATGCCGACGGTATCGCACTCCTGGAAGGCGTCCTGGCCAATGGCGTGGCTCGGCACCTGGCCGGAAATCACCACCATCGGAACGGAGTCCATGTATGCGGTGGACAGGCCGGTCACCGCATTGGTGACGCCAGGTCCGGAAGTGACCAGCGCCACGCCCACTTTGTTCGAGCTGCGCGAATACGCATCGGCGGCATGGATAGCGGCCTGCTCATGGCGAACGAGGATGTGCTGGAATTTGTCCTGCTTGAAGATGGCGTCGTAGATATAGAGGACGGCGCCGCCGGGATATCCGAAAACGTGTTCTACGCCTTCCTCAGCGAGGCAGCGGACAACGATTTCGGCGCCCGTGATGGGAGCTTCGGTATTCATGAAACATTCCTTTCAAGGTCCATAGGAGATTGATCGGATGCTCTTGCCTAGCGAAGTGGGCGACACCGTGCACGACTCTCAGCTTCCCTTCTTTCTGCGGTCACACTGACCCTTCCCCCATGCGTAGCTGGAGTACAAGCCGGTGCTAAACGCAACTCGTTTGGCCGGAGTTTTGCAGCGGTTTCAAGCCTACCTCTCGCGCTTGTGGCACGGGTTAGAGCAAACTGCTGACAATAGAAAGCTGGTTTTTCGAAACGGCTTTGTGTGCCTGTCCCGAAGAACCGGGGAGCTTTGTGGTGTGCAAAGCGTCCTTAACGTTACCGCGCTGCACAATTTTGGTCAAGCTTATTCTGCATTTTTTGTTAAAATGCCGGTTTGTTCAGACTAGCGATATAGCGCAGCCCTCTTTTTCGACGCATGGCCACAGACAAAGAACTATCGGATTTCCTCGAAAGCGTCGAGCGCCGCGCCTTCAAGCAAGCGGTCTATGCCGTCCGAAAGGACGAGTCCGCCCTGGACATTGTGCAGGATGCAATGATCAAGCTGGCCGAGAAATATGGCGACAAGCCGGCGGCCGAGTTGCCGATGCTGTTCCAGCGCATCCTGCAAACGACGATACTTGATTATTTCCGCCGGGAAAAAGTCCGTAACACCTGGGTCAGCCTGTTTTCAGGTCTTGGCCCTGGGCAAGACGAGCATGAGGACTTTGATATACTGGAATCCTACGAGGCTGAAGAGGGTTCCCAGGCGGCCGAGTCGAGTGCGGATCAGGTAGAACGGGCACAGATCTTGCAGATTATTGAAGAAGAAGTGCAAAAACTGCCTGCGCGTCAACGAGAAGCGTTCCTCATGCGTTACTGGCAGGACATGGACGTAGCAGAAACCGCCGAAGCGATGGGATGTTCCGAAGGGAGCGTAAAAACGCATTGCTCACGAGCAACACACACTCTCGCTGAATCGCTCAAAGCCAAGGGAATTAAGTTATGAACACCGATGACACCAACTTTGCATACAGCGTGCGGCGCGCGCTCAATGAAAAGCTAGACGACCTGCCAGCCTCGACCACGGATCGCCTGGCCGCTGCCCGCATGGCGGCAATGAAGCGCAAAAAGGCCGATGCTCCGGCCCGCGTACGCGTGACCCGCACCGCCCCTGCCCTGGCTGGCGGCGCTTCGGGCTTCTTCGCCAATCAGTTTGCCTGGTTCAACCGCGTCAGTGTGGCTCTGCCACTGCTGCTGGTGTTGGGCGGCATGGTCGGCGTGTACCAGTACGAACAACAGCAATCGATCGTGGAACTGGCAGAAATGGACGCCGCTGTGCTGTCCGATGAGCTGCCGCTGTCCGCTTACCTTGACCAGGGCTTTGGCGCCTACCTCGAGACTCGCGAGCAATAAAGTATGGCGAGTGTGAGCGGTGGCAAGAAATGGGTTGCTGGAACAATCGCCGTGCTTGGCGTGGGGGTCGCTGCCGTCATCTGGCTGGTGACCCGCCCTGCCGCGCCGCCGGCGCCTTCGCCTTCGGCCTCCGCTACCGCTGCCGTCCAGCCAGTCGGTGAAAAACCCCATTGGTCCGACCTGAATGCTGCCCAGCAGCAGGCGCTGTCTCCGCTTGAGCCAACCTGGGAAGAGCTGGGTCCGGTGCGCAAGCAAAAATGGATTTCCATCGGCAACCGCCTGGCCAAGATGAACCCGGATGAAAAAGCGCGCGTGCAGGAACGCATGCGTGAATGGGTCAACTTGACTCCGGCCGAACGCAAGGCCGTGCGCGAGAACTTTGCCCGCGCCCAGAAGAAAGCTACCCCGCCTGGCCAGCGCGCCGCTGAGTGGGAGCAATACCAGCAACTGCCGGAAGAAGCCAAGCGCGCGCTGGCGGAAGCTGCTGCCGCCAAGAAGAACCAGGTCGTCAAGACTCCTAGCCCGACCCAGGCTGCCGTGAAGACCCCGGCGCCGGTGAAGGCGCAAGGCGTGGGCCTGGTGCCTGCTCCGGGTACCGTTCCCCCAGGCACTGTTCCTCCGGCGCCGATCGGCCTGCCGCAAGGCTCGCCTGCTATCGTGCCGCCAGGCAGCGCACAAGGTGTGGCGCCAGTTTCCAGCGTGGCTGGCGCCCCTGCCGCCGCCGGTTCCGCCGCACCGGCTGCACCAACTGCTGCGCCGGTCACTGCACCGGCCACCGATGCTGCTGCCGCCGCACCCGCCGCCACCTCAACTGCTACGCCAAGCGCGCCTACTGCCGTTCCTAATGCAAGCAAATAACGCTGTTCCGACCGTCAAGCGTCGCCTGATTTCGATGGTCTATGAAATCCTGCTCGGCGTCGCCGTGCTTTTCCTGCCCTTACTGATCGTCGAATTCGCGACCCGCGCTGGCGTCGCGCCGTGGGCCTGGCACGCACGCCAGGCCACCGTATTTCTGGTGTTGGGAGCTTATTTCATCCACCAGTGGAGCCGCAAGGGCCAGACCCTGGCGCTGCAAACCTGGCGCATCAAGCTGGAATTCCCCGGCTATAGCCACGTGCCACTGAAGATTGCTGCGCTGCGCTATGTGCTGTGCTGGCTGTGGGTAATGCCGGCTGTGCTCGTCAGTAGCGCGATGCATCTGGAGCACTGGCATGTGTTGTACGCACTGCTGGGTGGCATCGTGTTGTGGTCGCTGACCGCCTTCCTCGACAAAGACCGCCAATTCCTGCACGACCGCCTGGCTGGCACGCGCCTGGTGCAATTGCCGAAACCAGAGAAAAAAGCCAAGAAAGCTGCCTAAGCTCTCGCTATACTGGACCTTGGACAAGGGAGGCAACCATGGACAAGGACAGTAGCTTCACTGGCTCAATTCCGGAAACCTACGAGCGCGCCATGGTGCCGCTCCTCTTCACACCGTACGCCATCGACATGGCGCGCAGAGCCGCCCAGCGGCATCCCTCGCGAATACTGGAAATAGCTGCCGGCACCGGCGCCGTTACGCGGCAGCTGCTGCAGGACATCCCCGGCGCGCAGATCATCGCCACCGACCTCAATCCCGCCATGCTGGAGCAGGCACGCAAGGCCGTCGATTCGCCCCGCATTGAATGGAAGCAGGCCGATGGCCAGGAACTGCCCTTCCCCGACGCCAGTTTCGATGCAGTGCTGTGCCAGTTCGGCATCATGTTCTTCCCTGATAAGGCGAAGGGTTTCAGCGAGGCGCGGCGAGTGCTGAAACCGGGCGGCATGTATTGCTTCAATGTGTGGGACGGCATCGCGCATAACGATTTTTCCGCCACCATCAATCATGCGCTGGCCAAGGTATTCCCCGACGACCCTCCACGCTTCCTGGCGCGCGTGCCTTACGGCTGGCACGATATTGATGTCATCAAGGAAGAACTGGCGCGCGGAGGCTGGAAGTCCGGGGTTACGCACGAGGTAGTGACCGCCACCAGCCGCGCGGATTCTGCCCGCTCGACCGCCATGGCTTTGTGCCAGGGCTCTCCGCTACGGGCAGATATTGAAGCGCGCGACCCGGCGCGCCTGCAGGAGGCGACCGACGCGGTGATCGCTGCGCTGTCCGAGAAATACGGCAGCGGTGCGATGGAAGGGAAAATGCAGGCGATTGTCTTTACTTGCGAGGCGTGAATTCGTAGACGCGGGCTCCTTCGCCCACGTCATCATCATCGCCCAGCGCCAGCTCGCCGCGCTCGAACGCGGCGACCACTTCCAGCGCCTGATCCAGTTCGTCGGAAGGCACCATCACGCGCGCGCCTCCGATAAGCGCAGCCTGGAAGAAGGCAGCCTGCATCTGGCCATCCATTACGGTGGCATTCAAGCCTGCCGCGCGCAGGCAGCCGCACAGGATAAAGGCATCCGCCGGAATCAGGCAGCGGCGGACAAGGCAAAAGTCGTTGTCCATGCGCCCATCATAGCAAGCCTTCGCCGTCGATGGCAGCCCCACCGGGTTCCGGCGCCCATTCGATGATGTCGCCTGGCTGGCATTGTAGTTTTTCGCAAATTTTCTCCAGCGTGCCGAAACGGATGCCTTTCACCTTGCCAGACTTGAGCAGGCTGAGATTCTGTTCCGTGATGCCGACATAGGCTGCCAGCTCGCGCGATTTGATCTTGCGTTTGGCCAGCATGACGTCGAGATGGATCACGATGGCCATCAGACGAAGCCCTCGTTTTCTTCAGCCAGGCGGCGGCCCTCGTGCATCAAGCCTGCGATCAGGAAGAACAGCAGGCAGACCAGCATTGCCAGCAGCTCTTCCGACGAGACGCCGATCCTGACGTGACCTTCGATGCCGAAGATCGCGCGCCAGGCGAGGCCACGCAGCAGCGTGTCGAGAACCGACCACACCATGGCGCCCAGCGCGGCACCGGCGAAAGCACGCAGGTGGCCGATGGTCGACGCCGCAAACAGCGCGCCTTGCTGCAGTGCGCGCAACAAGGCATCGAGACGCCACGCTGCGTAAGCCGTCAACAGCACCACCGGCGCGTTTGCGAGCATGGCCACTGCCAGCGGACCAGCCGCCAGAACGGCCACGGCATCAGGCTCGAGCCATTTCGGCGTCATCAGCATATGCACGCCGGCGATTGTCGCACCCTGTGGCACCAGCCAGGCCATGACGAAATAAACGATCTGCACCAGGACAAAGGCCAGCAGCGCCAGCCGAAGGGTTGGAATCCATTTCATTATTGTTTTACGATAAGTTTTTAATGTAATATAGTTATCATATCATTGAAAACGGAGCTTTCATGCGTGGATTTGCCCTGCTGTTGCTGCTTGCCCTTGGCGGTTGCAAGACCGTCGAAATCCAGGAATCCATGATCATCCGGCCGGATGCGCTGACCAAGGCCAAGCCTTTGCCCGAGCAGGTTTTCCAGCATGGCTCGCCGCTTGAAGTCGCGCGCCCCGACGGCGCTGTGCTGCATGGCGTGCTGGTCACGCGCGATGGCGCCCAGCGCACCCTTCTTTACTTCGGTGGCAATGCCTTCCATCTCGACGAAAGCGGCAAGCACGTGGTAGCCGCGCTGGAAGGCTGCAAGGCGAATATCGCGATTTTTGATTACCGCGGTTATGGGCGTAGCAGCGGCGTTCCGACAGTCGCAAACATGACTGGCGATGGCTTGGCGATATACGATTTGCTCGCTGCACGCTTCCCCGGCAACGTCGTCGTCCATGGCCAATCGCTGGGGAGTTTTGTCGCGGCGGGTGTGGCGCAGGAGCGGCCGGTGCGGGCGGTGGTGCTCGAAACCGCGGCCACTACAGCACTCGATTGGGCCAACAACTCGCTGCCCTGGTACTTCAAGCCCTTCATCAGTTTCAAGGTAGACGATGCGCTGGCTGCCGTCGACAATGTGAAGGTGGCGGGCAGAATCAAATCGCCACTACTGGTGCTGGCCGGCGGCGAGGACAAGACCACGCCCGCCGCCATGTCGCAGCGCGTGTTCGATGCCGCGCCGGTCGAGCGCAAACGGATCGTGATCCTGCCGGATGCAGGCCACAACAATGTGCTGTCGAATCCATCGACAGCTGCCGCATTGTGTCCGTTTATTGAAGGCTGATGGTCTTGCCGGCGAAGACGATTAGCACTGCTGACGTTGGCCTGGCCTCAGGCTCCACTGCTATCACCGCCTCCTCCGGGCACAATCACCGCGTTGAATTGGCTCGCAATCAGCGTGGCCCCGCAAGAAGTCTTCATACCGGCAAGCGCCACACCTTTTCCATAGATGGTCGAAGTCTGCACTCCCTCCACAATTGTCGGAGTGCCGCTGCATTTTGGGCACGACACCTTGTGACCGATATAAGCAATCGGCTTGTCGTAACACAGATTCGTTTGCGAGCCTTCCAGCACTTTGCCGCCGTGACTAGTCGAGTCACCCATGCGAATAATTTCTCCTGCCATTTTTCTCCTCTTACAGCTTGAACGGCGAATCGGGGTCTTCTTTGCATCGCAGGTACGGAGTAGCCCTTCCCTCTCTGGTAACCTGCGCCACGCCCGCGCGACCGCATGCATCCTCCAGCTTGGGTAATGCGACCTTGCGCCGCAATTTGCCCTTTGCGTTAAAGACGAAGCCCTGCCCTCCGACCACCGTCGAGTTTTGGCAATCCACTTCTGTGCAATAGCGTTCACAGTCTTTGCAGGCAAGCGCTTCGCCGGCATGGAATGGCTGGCACTGCGCATATTCCGCTGGCACCAGGGTGCGGAAAGTGGTCGTGTTGAAGTAGCCGCACTTACCCACTAAACGGAATCGCCCAACACCCTGCGCGGCCGTCGGGTAATCGAAATCGCCGGTATGGAAAATGCCTGGAATAACGACCACGCCTTGCCGATCGACCGCAACCACTTCGCGCGGCTCCGCAATCGTAATGACCGTGATACCCGACTTTTTTGCGGCCAGCCTGTTGCGGTATTGCGGTTTGACCTGACGCATTGCGCCCGAATTCTCGAAGCAGCCGGCAGCCCATTCATCACCTGCCGGACATGGCCCCTCCGCCGCCGAGACGCAGCCGGCCGCCAGTGCGAACAGACAGGCGAGCAAAATCGAACGCATCATTTCACTCCCAGACTTTCACCCGCACCGGCATTTGAAGTGAAGGGCGTGGAAGCGTTACCGGAACTGGCGGTAAGGGCCATGCAAGGTATCCCTCAAAATTAATTTGGGGCAATACTAGCATTTTTAGCAATGCGGCCGCGTCACGATTGGAGCAAGGGATGCTGGGCGGTGTACGCAGCGAGGTGCTCGAGTAGGGCCCGCACACGTGCGGGAAGATAACGCTGTTGCGACCAGACTGCGTACACGCTGCGCGGAGCGTCGGGCATCCATTCAGGCAGCAACCGAACCAGCGCGCCCGACTCGAGGCTGGCGTGGCATTGCAGCTCGGGCGCAAGCACGATGCCAAGGCCCGCCTCCGCCATGATGACTGCCAGGCGGAGCTCATTGATGCGCAAGCGCGCATCGGGATGGAGCACGATCTGGGCTCCGGTTGCCGGGTCCTTCAAGCGCCATTCGCGCAATGGCAAGGTGACAAGCGTGGAATGGCCTTCCAGTTCCGCTGCGGTGTGCGGCGTGCCGTTTCGCGTGAGATAGGAAGGCGATGCTGCCAGCACCATACGCACGTTGCCCAACTTGCGCTGCGTGAGAGTGGAATCGGGCATGGCGCCGATACGGATCGCCAGGTCGGCGCCGCTGCCGACCAGGTCCAGCACTTCATTGGAAAGTTCAAGCTCCAGCTTCACCCTGGGGTACTGCTCGAGGAAGCTGGCCCATGCCGGCGCCAGATCGCTGGCGAAGTTGACCGGCGCAAGCACGCGGATGGTGCCTTCGATTGCGCCAAGCGTAGCATCCAGCCGCATGGTCGCCTGGCGCAAGGCTTGCACCAGGGGGCGGCATTGTTCGTAGTACTGCATGCCTTCCCCTGTGGGCTGGACGCGGCGCGCGCTACGGTGGAGAAGACGGTAGCCGAGCGAGGCCTCCAGCTTTTGCAGACGGCGGGTTACGGTGGCAGCGGGCAAGCCCTCCTTCTCAGCGGCAGCGTTCAGGCTGCCCGCTTCGACGATGGCTACAAACAGGGCGAGGTCGTCAAGCATGATTCCATTTTTGGAATTAGAGATTGAAATTTCATCTCTAGTCTACTCCAACGGAATTGACTACGCTTGAGCCATTGAACAACTTTAGCTGGAGAAGACCATGCCCGACCTACGCACCCGGATGATTTTTGCGTTTCTGATGTCGTTATTGATGACCGTGATCATGAGCGGCTGGATCACTTGGTTGAATATCGGCCTCCACCCCGAATACATGGCGCGCTGGGGCCACGCATTCCTGGCCGCCTGGCCAGCCGCCTTCATCGCAGTAATGACAATCGCCCCGACGGTCCAGCGCCTGACCCAGCGCCTCGCCGCAACCCTACGCTAGAGCCCGTGTCCCACCTTGGGGTCACACCCGATTCGGGACACGAACTCGGCTATGCGTGGAAGAGACCGTGTCCCATTTCGGGTGTGACCCCATGGTGGGACACGGGCTGGGCTGTAGCACTTAGAAGCGTTCGTAGCCTTGCAGGTAGCGCCATTCGCCGGGCTGCAGGCCGGACATGGAGATGCGGCCGATGCGTTGGCGTTTTACCGCGGTGGCTTTCAGACCGACGTCGGCGCAGAGTTTGACGACCAGGGCCGGCTTCGGTGGCTTGACGGCGAAACGTAGGCGCCGTTCGTTTTGCCAGCTGACTTTTCCGGCGCCTTGGTTTAGCAGTGTCAGACCGTTTTCGATGATTGCACCTTCCACGTCGACGATCAGCTCTTGTTCGACCGTTGCGCCTTCGTCCACCAGCTTGCGGGCGACGCGGAAGTCTTGGGTGAACACGAACAGGCCGCTGGCTTGTTTGTCCAGCGCGAGACAGGCGGTCAGGTTGCGCAGGTGGCGTTTGAGGAAGCGCACGCGCTGGGCGTCTTTGCTGCGCGCTTCCGGCAGCAGGCAGGCCAGTGCGTCGGCGCCGGCCGGCTTGTTCAGCAGGATGGTGACTGGTGCGATGTCGAGCAGGGTTGCGTCGGGCGACAGCGTGACTTGCTGGCCGGGGCCTACGCGGGCGCCGGGTTCTTCGACGAGTTCTCCGTCGACCATGACGTAGGCGCCTTCGATGTAGTTTTCCGCTTCGCGGCGCGAGCATGGGACCATGTCCGCTACGCGTTTGGCGAGGCGGACGGTGTTGTCGTCGTTGTTCATTATTGCTTGAAGTAGTGGGCGAATACGGCGGCGACGTGTTCGAGGTCGGCGCGCGAGACGTCCAGGTGGGTCACGAGGCGCAGGGTCGGCGCCATCGAGACGCGGATGCGTTCTGCTGCCAGCGCGGCGTTCAGGCCTTCGCAGGCTTCGCGCGGCATGGTGACGAACAGGATGTTCGTTTGCGGCACGCTGACTTGCAGCACGCCGATTTTGGCCAGTTCGGCTGCAAGCCAGGCCGCGTTGGCGTGGTCTTCGGCGAGACGCTGGACGTTGTTCTGCAGGGCGTACAGGCCTGCGGCTGCGATCACACCAGCCTGGCGCATGCCACCGCCCAGCATTTTCCGCCAGCGTTTGCCTTGTTCGATCAGCTCTTTGCTGCCGCACAGGACGGAGCCGACGGGGGCGCCGAGGCCTTTGCTCAGGCAGACTGAGACGCTGTCGAACCCTTTCACTACCTCTTGCAGGGAGACGCCTTGCTTCACAGCGGCGTTGCAGATGCGGGCGCCGTCGAGGTGGGTGGCAAGGCCACGTGCGTGCGCGAGACTGGTCGCTTGCGCGACGTATTGCTGCGGCAGGACTTTGCCGCCGATGGTGTTTTCCAGCGCCAGCAGCTTGGTGCGGGCGAAGTGGAAATCATGCGGCTTGATGGCGGCTTCGATGTCTTGCAGGGCGATGCTGCCGTCGGCCTGGTTGGTGATCGGCTGCGGCTGGATGCTGCCGAGGACTGCGGCACCGCCGCCTTCGTATTTGTAAGTGTGGGCGTCCTGGCCGACCAGGTATTCGTCTCCCCTGCCGCAGTGGGCCAACAGGGCGATCAGGTTGGTTTGCGTGCCGCTCGGTGCGAACAGGGCTGCTTCGTAGCCGAAGAGTTCTGCGGCATGGCCTTGCAGGGCATTGACGGTGGGGTCGTCGCCGTAGACGTCGTCGCCCACCTGGGCGGTGAACATCGCTTCGCGCATTGCGGCGCTGGGATGCGTGACGGTGTCGCTGCGCAGGTCGATCCAGCGTTCGCCGTCGGCGGCGAGCGGGCTCGCGCTGGCGCCGGCTGGATAGCCGGTGCTCACGGCGCGACCTCGGCGTCGACTGGCGCCGTGGCGGGAGCGCCGGTGTAGAAGCGTTCGCCCATTTCATCGAGGCCGATGGTGGACAGGACTTCCTTCAAGCGCTCGGCAGGCTTGCGGCGCGGGAGGTTCTTGTACGTGGCGACGATCAGTTCATTCTTCATCGAGTGCTCCCAGCCTACTAGCTCGGTGACGGTGACTTGGTAGCCGTGCGATTCCAGCTGCAGGCAGCGCAGCACGTTGGTGATCTGGCTGCCGAATTCACGCGTGTGGATCGGGTGGCGCCACAATTCGGTGAGCACGTTCTTGCCCAGCGAAGAGCCTTTGTTCTTGCGCAGCACGGAGGCGACTTCGGCCTGGCAGCATGGCACCAGCACGATGTGCTTGGCCTTCTTCTTCAGCGCGAAGTCGATGGCGTCGTCGGTGGCGGTATTGCAGGCGTGCAGTGCGGTGACGATGTCGATCTGCTCCGGCAGCTTGTCGGAGGTGGTCGATTCGGCTACGGACAGCGGCAGGAAGCTCATGCCGGGGAAGCCGAACTTGCGCGCCAGTTCTTCAGAACGGGCCACCAGCTCTTCGCGGGTTTCAATGCCGTAGATGTGCGAGTCGTCGCCCAGCGCCTTGAAGAACAGGTCGTAGATAATGAAGCCGAGGTAGGACTTCCCTGCCCCGTGGTCGACCAGCGAGACCGAGCCCTTGGCCGCGCGCACGTCGTTCAGCAGCGGTTCGATGAACTGGTAGAGGTGGTAGACCTGTTTCAGCTTGCGGCGGCTGTCCTGATTCAGCTTGCCGTCGCGGGTGAGGATGTGCAGCTCCTGCAGCAGCGCGACCGATTGGCCGGGCTTCACTTCAGGGATGTCGGTGACCGTGGTCGGCAGTGGTCCTGCCGGGGCCTTACTGCGCTTCATCGATCCACGCCTGCTGGATCGCTTCCAGCACTTTTTCGCCGCCGCGCTTATGGTCGTCGTCGAAGTCTTCGAGGTCGACGATCCAGTTGTGCAGGTCGACGAAGCGCACCGTCGTCGGGTCGACGTCCGGGAACTTGTCGTACAGGGCTTCGGCAATCGCCGTGACATCACTCCATTTCAGCATGGTGCACCTCGGCTCAATGGCCGCCTTCGCTGGCGTGGTTGATCGTGTACTTCGGAATTTCAATGACCAGGTCTTCTTCCGCCACGATGGACTGGCAGGACAGGCGCGAGCAGGCTTCCAGGCCCCAGGCTTTGTCCAGCAGGTCTTCTTCGGTGTCGGTCGCTTCGTTCAGGGAGTTGAAGCCTTCACGCACCAGCACGTGGCATGTGGTGCAGGCGCAGGACTTCTCGCAGGCGTGCTCGATGTGGATGTCGTTTTCCAGCAGGACGTCGCAAACGGACTTACCTGCTTCGGTTTCGATCACGGCGCCTTCGGGGCACAGCTTGGCATGCGGCAGGATGACGATTTGTGGCACTTCTATTCCTCGGTCAATTAAACAACCTGGTCCAGCGTCTTGCCGGCCAGTGCGCTGCGCACGCTGCGGTCCATGCGGCGCGATGCGAATTCTTCGGTGCCCTGGGCCAGGGCTTCGTAGGCGGCTTTCACCGCGTAGTGATCAGCTTCACCGGAGCCGGATTTCACCAGCATGTCCATGGTGGTGGCCATCAGCGCTTCGATCGCGGCACGCTCGTCGTCCGACAGCAGCGCTGCATCTTCTTCCAGCGCGGCCTGGGTCGCCAGCATGATGCGCTCGGCTTCCACCTGCTCCTCGCGCAGCGCGCGGGCTTTCATATCGGCTTCCGCTTCGGTGTGCGATTCGGACAGCATGCGCGCCACGTCGTCGTCGCCCAGGCCGTAGGATGGCTTGACGGTGATCGACGCTTCCACGTTGGAGCGCAGTTCGCGTGCGGAGACGGACAGCAGGCCGTCGGCGTCCACCTGGTAGGTGATGCGGATGCGTGCAGCGCCAGCAGCCATCGGCGGAATGCCGCGCAGTTCGAAGCGCGCCAGCGAGCGGCAATCGCTCACCAGTTCGCGCTCGCCTTGCAGCACGTGCACCGCCAGCGCGGTCTGGCCATCCTTGAAGGTGGTGAATTCCTGCGCGCGGGCGCATGGGATGGTGGAATTGCGCGGAATGATCTTTTCGACCAGGCCGCCCATCGTCTCGATACCCAGCGACAGCGGGATCACGTCCAGCAGCAGCCAGTCGTCGCCAGCGGCGCGGTTACCGGCCAGCAGGTTGGCCTGGATGGCGGCGCCCAATGCGACCACTTTGTCCGGGTCGATGTTGGCGTGCGGGATGGTGTGGAAGTATTCGCCTACCGCGCGCTGTACGTGCGGCATGCGAGTCGCGCCGCCCACCATGACCACGCCGTCGATATCGTCGGCGTCGATGTTGGCGTCGCGAAGGGCCTTCTTCACGGCGTTCATGGTCTTGGCGACCAGGTGTTTGGTGATGTCGGCGAAAATTTCAGGCGTGACGCGCTGGTGGACTTCTTCGCCCGAGCGCAGCATGGCGTCGATCGTCACTTCGGACTTGGTCGACAGCAGCTCTTTGGCTTCGCGCGCTTTCACCATCAGGGTCGCGGTGTCTTCGTCGGACAACGGCGCCAGCTTCTCCTGTTCATGCACCCAGCAGAACAGGCGGTGGTCGAAGTCGTCGCCACCCAGTGCGGAGTCGCCGCCGGTAGCAAGCACTTCAAACACGCCTTTGGACAGCTTGAGGATCGAGATGTCGAAGGTGCCGCCGCCCAGGTCGTACACAGCGAAGATGCCCTCGGAGGCGTTATCCAGGCCGTAAGCGATTGCCGCGGCAGTCGGTTCCGACAGCAGGCGCAACACGTTGATGCCGGCCAGTTGCGCGGCATCCTTGGTCGCCTGGCGCTGCGCTTCGTCGAAGTAGGCCGGCACAGTGATCACGGCGCCGACCAGGTCGTCGCCCAGCGAATCTTCGGCGCGCTGGCGCAGGGTGGCCAGGATCTGGGCCGAGACTTCGACCGGCGACTTCACGCCTGCCACGGTTTTCAACTGCACCATGCCGGGCGCATCGACGAAATCGTATGGCAGGTTTTCGGCGTACGCGATGTCCTTCAGGCCACGGCCCATGAAGCGCTTGACCGACACGATGGTGTTCTTCGGGTCGGTGGTCTGGTGCGCCTGTGCTTTGTAGCCGATATTGGCATGGCCGTTTGGCAGGTAACGCACCACGGAAGGCAGCAGCGGATGGCCGTCTTCGTCGTTCAGCACTTCGGGAATGCTGCTGCGGACGGTCGCTACCAGCGAATTGGTGGTGCCGAGGTCGATACCCACTGCCAGGCGATGCTGGTGCGGGGCGGTCGACATGCCCGGTTCGGAAATCTGCAAAAGAGCCATGGTGAAACCTATTCTTTTTTACGCCTCGATGGCGTCGTAAGCGAAGCGCACTTCTTCGCCAAATTTTTCGATGAACATCAGCGCGCGCACACCCTGCGCGACAGCGTGATAGTCACCGGCGTTGCAATGCTGTTCGATCTCGGTCAGCTGAGCCTTGCGCGCGGCGCGCAGCTGGCCATCCAGCTTGTCGAGCAAGTCGCCATCCTTGCCGGCGCGGGCTTCGGAAAGCTCTTCGCGCCACTCCATCTGCTGCATCAGGAATTCCATCGGCATGGCCGTATTGGATTCCATCTTCAAATCGACGCCATTCAGTTCGCACAGGTACTGCGCGCGCTTTTGCGGATTCTTCAGGGTCTGGTATGCCTCGTTGGAGCGGGTCGACCATTGCATGGCGACGCGCTTTTCGGCATCGGTGGCGTTGACGAATTTGTCCGGATGGACGCGGCTCTGGACTTCGCGGTAGGCGCTGTCCAGGGCCGCCGCGTCAACGGCGAACTGCTGGGGGAGCTGGAAAAGTTCGTAGTGGTTCTGCACGATGTTAGATGCGGAAGCTTTCGCCGCAGCCGCATGCGTCCTTCTCGTTCGGGTTGTTGAACTTGAAGCCTTCGTTCAGGCCTTCGCGGGCGAAGTCCAGCTCAGTGCCGTCGATGTACGGCAGGCTTTTCGGATCAACGAAGACCTTCACGCCGTGCGACTCGAAGACGGAATCTTCCGGAGTCACTTCGTCCACGTATTCCAGCTTGTAGGCCAGACCGGAGCAGCCGGTCGTGCGTACGCCAAAGCGCAGGCCAATGCCCTTGCCGCGACGCTCGATGTAGCGGTTGATATGCTTGGCTGCTTTTTCGGTCAGGGTGATTGCCATACTTCCTCCGTGCGCTGATTAGGCGCCGTGTTTTGCCTTGTAGTCGTTCACAGCTGCCTTGATGGCGTCTTCCGCCAGGATGGAGCAGTGGATCTTCACTGGCGGCAGTGCCAGTTCTTCCGCGATCTGGGTGTTCTTGATGGCCAGCGCTTCGTCCAGCGACTTGCCCTTCACCCATTCGGTCACCAGGGAGCTGGAGGCGATTGCCGAACCGCAGCCGTAGGTCTTGAATTTCGCGTCTTCGATCTTGCCGTCCGCGCCAACCTTGATCTGCAGCTTCATCACGTCGCCGCAGGCAGGTGCGCCGACCATGCCGGTACCGACGGTCTCGTCGCCCTTTTCAAAGGAACCGACGTTGCGTGGGTTTTCGTAGTGGTCGAGGACTTTTTCCGAGTATGCCATTTTGATGCTCCTGTAATCTTAAGAATTCTGCTCTGCGCTTAGTGCGCTGCCCACTGGATGGTGGAGAGGTCCACGCCATCCTTGTACATTTCCCACAGCGGGGACAGTTCGCGCAGCTTGCCCACTTTGCCTTTCAGCAGTTCGACGGCGAAGTCGACGTCTTTTTCAGTGGTGAAGCGGCCGATGGTGAAACGGATCGAGCTGTGCGCCAGTTCGTCGCTGCGGCCCAGGGCGCGCAGAACGTAGGACGGCTCCAGCGAAGCCGAGGTGCAGGCGGAACCGGACGACACGGCCAGGTCTTTCACGGCCATGATCAGGGACTCGCCTTCCACGAAGTTGAAGCTCACGTTCAGGTTGTGCGGCACGCGGTGGTCCATGTCGCCGTTGACGTAGGTTTCTTCGATTTCCTGCAGGCCCTTCGCCAGGCGGTCGCGCAGTGCGCGGATGCGGGCGATTTCGGAATCCATTTCCACTTTCGCCAGGCGGAAGGCTTCGCCCATCGCCACGATCTGGTGGGTTGGCAGGGTGCCGGAGCGCAGGCCGCGTTCGTGGCCGCCACCATGCATCTGCGCTTCGATACGCACGCGCGGCTTGCGGCACACGTACAGGGCGCCAACGCCTTTCGGGCCGTAGGTCTTGTGCGCGGTGAAGGTCATCAGGTCGACTTTCAGGTCTTGCAGGTCGATCGCCACTTTGCCGGTCGCTTGCGCGGCGTCGCAGTGGAAGATGATGCCTTTCTTGCGGCAGAAGGCGGCGATTTCCTTGATCGGCTGGATCACGCCGATTTCGTTGTTGACCATCATGACCGAGATCAGGATGGTGTCCGGACGCACGGCCGCTTCCAGCTGTTCGATGGTGATCAGGCCATTGTCCTGGGTGTCCAGGTAGGTCGCATCAAAGCCCTGGCGCTCCAGCTCACGCACGGTGTCCAGCACGGATTTGTGCTCGGTTTTCACGGTGATGATGTGCTTACCCTTGGACTTGTAGAAGTTGGCCGCGCCTTTCAGGGCGAGGTTGTTCGATTCGGTGGCGCCGGAGGTCCAGATGATTTCGCGCGGGTCGGCGTTGACCAGGGCGGCGACGTGGCCGCGCGCTTCTTCCACCGCTGCTTCCGCGGTCCAGCCGTACATGTGGCTGCGCGATGCCGGGTTGCCGAACTGTTCGCGCAGGTAAGGGATCATCTTGTCCGCAACGCGTGGATCGATCGGCGTGGTGGCCGAGTAGTCCATGTAGATCGGGAAGTGCGGCGCGGTCTTGAATTCTACCGGTGCGATGTTCTTTTCAGGGGCGTTCATCTAAATAACTCCAATTCGGTTAACCGAGTGCTGCTTGGTTGCTGTTGCGGTGCACATGCACTGGCTGCTCTGCCGCGGCCTTGGCTTTTTGCTGGTCCACCAGGTCCTGCAGCGATACGGAATCCAGGTAGTCGACCATCTTTTCATTCAGGGTGGCCCACAGTTCGTGGGTCATGCAGCGGGCGCCGTTCGCGTGGTCTGCGCCGTGGCAATTCTCCTTGCCGCCGCACTGGGTTGCATCGAGCGGTTCATCGACAGCGATAATGATGTCGGCGACGGTCACCTTGTCTGCCTTGCGGGCCAGGCTGTAGCCGCCGCCAGGGCCGCGGATCGATTCCACGATTTCGTGGCGACGCAGCTTACCGAACAATTGCTCCAGGTAAGACAGGGAGATCGCCTGACGCTGGCTGATTCCGGAAAGCGTCACCGGACCCTTGCCCTGGCGCATAGCCAGGTCAATCATCGCAGTCACTGCAAAACGGCCTTTGGTAGTCAGTCGCATCACAACCTCGGTTCAACTCAGTTAAAATATCGTTCTGTTCTCGCAAATCAAATCCTGATTACTTGAACGATTTAGTCAAGTATAACAGACTTGCGCAGACCTTGCCGGACGCGCCTCTAGCTGTCCGAGGGGCAATATGCGCCCCAACTTAGCGCTTCAGCAATTCCATCGGGCCGAACAGCGCCTGCATTTCCTTATTGGCAATAAAACTGACGTTATAAGGATGCTCCGCCACGATCTGCGGCAGCGCCTGCACGCTTGGCAGCTTGTTGAGCTGCTCGGCAATCTTTCCCCAGAGTATCAATTTCGGCTGTTTGGCGGCCAGCGCCTGCATCACAGTCTCGAAGAATGGCTGCCAGGCTTTGGCATCCTTGACCGGCGCCACGTGGGGGCGGAAGACCAGCGAGGCATTCAGCAACAGGAAGCCGTTGGCGTGCATCTTGTCCTGGATATTGGCCAGGGTTTCCGCGCCGTTGGCGCGCGCGCGTCGCGCTGCGTCGGCCAGCGCAGGGCCAGTGGTGGCGTCTTCCGCCAGGTGGCCATCGGCTACCAGCAGCATTTTCATGAAGTTGCGCAGCGAGGTCGCCTTGTTGACCGGCTTGGACAGCGCACCACCCTCTTCGTCCGACCACAAGCTGCCGACCGCGCCATCCATGAAGCAAACACCGGTTGCGCTTTCAGCGCGCGGGTACGGACCCTCGCCCACCAGCACGTAACGCACCTGGTCCAGCGGCTGCTGGAACGCTGCAAACAAGCGGCCTTCGGTCGGAAGGTAGTTATCCGCCGCCAATGCCGGCAAGTAGGCCGGGTCGGCCTTCATCATTGCCTCAAGGCCGCGCACCAGAATGTCGCGCCAGGAGGCGTCGGCCAAGCTTACTGCGTTCAGGATAGGTTCGGCGATGGTCATGGTCGGATGGTGCGGTGCAAAAAGGGCAGATTGTATCCCAACAACAAGCCGATTGTCCCCTTTGCCAGGGTGATGCCGAGTCACGTAGAATTGTGCTTTTCTGACAATAACAGGTTCACCGTGTCAACGAATCTCGCCCGCATCATCCTCACCGTCCTATTGCTGTGTGCGCCGCTCGCCAGCGGTTTTGCCGCGCCAACGATTCCGGTCAGCGACTTTTCGGCACTGGACAATGTGGTCAACCCGGTGCTGTCGCCCGATGGCAAGCACCTCGCTGTGACCATGGATATCAGGGACACGCTTTTCACCTACCGGATGTTGACGATTTATGCGGTGCCTGAGATGAAGGCGGTCAACGCAATCAAATTGTCAGACTTCAGGCGGCCAAAGCATTACCTTTGGGTGAGCAATACCCGCCTGGCGCTGAGCCTCGCCTACCCATATGCGGGAGGCGTCGATGGCGCGACCGGAGAAGTTGAGGCGCTCGATATCAATGGCGAACGCCAACTCTACCTGTTTGGCCGGCGCCGCCCAGGCGGCAGGGACGGATGCTGGCCTTCGCGCATCCAGACCCTGAGCCAGCCCGATGAAAACCTGTTCGTGACAGTCAGCGAGGAAGACTGCAACAGCATGTTCATACGCATCAATTCCGTCGACGGGAAGCGCACCTTCCTGGCCGACCTAAAGGAGCGCGGCATGCATTTCCTGGCCGACGCTGAAGGCAATCCTCGCATTGCGATGAGGGATGCGGCCGGGCGCATGGATGTCCGCCGTTACGACAAGGAGGCAAAGAAATGGGTTCCTGGGCCGGGAGATGGGCAAGTCGAAACATCGGTACCAATCGCCGTTACGCCCGATGGCTCGAGCGTCTATATCTACGATCGCAACGAAAGCCTTAACCGGCTGATTCTCCAGCCGATCGAAGGCGGTGCACCTCAGGTTCTGGCGAGCTTCGCAGACCGGGAAATGGACCGGTTCCAGTGGACGCATGAAGGCAAGCGCCCCTATGCCATCATCAGCCATTTGGACGTGCCGACGATCCATTACCTTGATGATTCAGCCGATGAAGCACGCATCCAGAAAATGCTTGCCGGGCAATTCCCTGGGCAGTTCGTACGACTCCTTGACGGCAGCAGTGCGAGTGGCCGCTGGCTGTTCCGCGTAACAAGCGACCGTGACCCCGGCAGCCTGTACCTGTTCGACAGCAAGGAGAATAAAGCATCCCTGATTGTGACCGAGATGGACAAGATCGATCCAGACCAGATGGCGCCGAAACGGGTGATCAAATTCAAAGCGAGAGACGGCCTGGAAATCCACGGCTACCTGACCCTGCCGATCAACCAGCCGGCCGGATACAAGCCGCCCCTGATCGTCAAACCACACGGCGGCCCGCATGGCATCGCGGATACCTGGGAGTTCGATCGCGACGTGCAGTTCCTCGCGAGCAGGGGCTATGCGGTGCTGCAAGTGAATTATCGCGGCTCCGGCGGGAGGGGCATCAAGTTCATGGAGGCCGGGTTCCAGCATTGGGCTGATACGATCCAGGACGACATCCTGGACGGCGTCGACTGGGTGGTCGCGCAAGGCCTGGTCGATGCTTCGCGGATGTGCACGATGGGTGGCAGCTTTGGCGCTTATTCGGCGATGATGCTGAACGTGCGCGCGCCAGGCAAGTTCCGCTGCGCCGTGGGCAGTGCGGGCTTGTACGACATCCCGCTGCACCTGAGCCAGAAGAATCAATACAAGGCTCTCAAGGAGCGATTCGAGCAGTACCTTGGGACGGACGCGGAGAAATGGGGCAGCATCTCACCGGTGAACAACGCGCGGCAGCTCCGCATCCCAGTCATGCTGGTACATGGCAAAGACGACGAGAATACGACGCTCGAGCAAGCGCGCAAAATGCGGGCAGCTCTCAAGGCTGCCGGCAATCCCCCGCTCTATTTTGAAGCATCCGAGGAAGGCCATGGTTTCAGCCAGCCCGATAACATTTCCGAGTTTTACGAGAAGCTTGAGAAATTCCTCTCCGAGCACTTGAAGTGAACCCCGACTACGGCTTGGGTTTTTCCGCGCCGTAGACTTTGGTCAGGTAATCGACCATCGCCGGGATGTCTTCGTCCGAGAACTGGGCGCCGAAGGGTTTCTTCATTTTCTTCACCGTGGCTTCCCAATAGCCGCGCGGCGAAGAGGATGGCTGCATCTGCGCGTAATGCGCCGAGTGGCACAGCAGGCAGTTGTTCAGCACGAGCTGGTAGCCGGGCAGCGTGCTTTGCTTGTAGGCCGCCGTTTCGTCGGGCAGCTTGATTTCGGCGGCGTTGGCGGCGCTGGCGCTCAGGAGGAGCGTGATGGCGAAAGTCTTCATTTGCGTTCCCCTCAAGCCGCCGTGACGCGGGTTGTTTCGACGACATTGCGCATATAGCCCGCCGCATTCCACAGCGCTGTAGAAGGCTGGCTTTGGCCGATGCGGTTCACGGCGCGCACCATCAGTGCGTGCTCGCCCTTGCCCGGCTTGAAGGAAGCGCTCCACTCGCGGAAGGAGTATTTGCCCAGGTCCTTGCCCAGCGTGGCAGCCTGCCAGCTCTTGCCGCCGTCGGAGGAGAACGCGACCTCGGTGATGCCGTAGCCGCCGTCGAAGGCGATGCCCTTCACCACGACCGGCTTGCCGGCCTTGATGCGCGCGCCATCCTGCAGGCTGGTGATGAAGGAGCGCACATTGAAGCGGTTGATCGGCACCGTTTTGGCGGGCGCCGTACCGGGCGCCACGCAGGCGCAGGCGTTGTCGGCGATGCGGTAGGCGGTGGCGACCCAGAAGCCGTCGAAGGGCTTGTCGAGCACCGTAATATCGGAAAGGTGCTTGATCCAGTATGTGCCGTAATAGCCTGGGACCACAAGCCGCAGCGGGTAGCCGTTCAGCATGGGCAGGTCTTCGCCGTTCATCTGCCAGGCCAGCATCACTTCCCCGTCCAGCGCATGGTCGATATTGAGCGACTTGACGAAGTCGGGGCCGTCGCCAGCGGGCGGCGTATCGAGTCCGTTGAAGGAGACCTGCACGGCGCCGGCTTTGACGCCAGCGCGCTCCAGCACTTTTTTCAGCGGCACACCGGTCCAGCGCGCGTTGCCCATGGCGCCGTTGGACAACTGGCCGCCGTTGGCGCGTGGCGCAAAGTAGCCGCGGCTATTGCCCGAGCATTGGTTGACCGCAACGATCTCCATCGGCTCGGCGAGCTGTTTGAGTTCAGCCAGCGAGAGTTCCAGCGGCGTGTTGACGTGACCGCCGATTTTCAGACGGTAGCCTTGCGGGTCGATTTCGGTGGGGATGGCGCTCCAGTGATAGCGCACGAAAAAGGCGTCGTTCGGTGTCAGCACACCTTCGCTGAAAACGCTGAACGGGGTTTCCAGCTGCGGCGGGCGGCTGGTCAGCACGATCAGCGGCCGCTTTTGCGGGAAAGCCAGCAGTTCGCGCTCACCGTTCTCGAATGGCAGCGCCACCCGGCCCGGCCCGGCCAGCGCCGTCAGCGCCGGGCTGCCGAGGGCGGTCGCTACGCCCGCCAAGCCAGCCTGTTTCAGGAACTCACGTCTTGGAATGCTTTTCATGCCTGCCTCCCGGTGTGTGATTCATGCCGAGATGCAAATTTAACATGCTATTCCGAGGCCGAATCGAAATTCTTCAGCTTGACCCGGGCGGCACGCAGCTGGCGGTACATGAACGCAACGAGGAGCACGCCGAAAATGGCCAGGGCGCCGGCCACCGACCAGGCGCGCCGCAGCTTTTCCTGGTTGCGCAGCTCCTTGGCCTGCTCGTCCTTCTGGCGCAGGAGCTCTTCATCCTCGCGATTCTTCTTCTCAACCTGGGCTTTAGCAGTACCGGCGTCCAGAGACTTGCGGGTGGCGCTGGCGTAGACCTGCAAGGCCAGCTCTTTCAAGCCGACGTAATCGAGCGCACGGGCATATTCGGACAGCGCCTCCGCATCGATTGTTTCGATGTTGACCGCCTCGATCGTTTCGCGCCCGGCATCGGTCTGGCCCAGGTAGATCAGGGCAATGCCTTCATTGAATTGCGAAATGTCCGCGATCTCGGTGTTGCCCGAAGCCAGCGCCGCCTTTTTCGATTCGCGGCTCAGGGCCAGGGCTTGCTTATAGTCCTGGCTTTTCAGGCTCATGTCGGCGAGGTTGACCTGCAGCTCCGGCACGTCTTCATTCATATGGTGTTTTTGCAGCCAGGCCACTACGTCGTTCAGGGCATCGCGGGCGCGGGCAAGCTGGCCGGCGCTTTCGGCGATCTCCCACTCCGCGTAGCGCGCCCTGATCATCGGACCATCGAGCGGAATGACGGCTGCCTTGGCCTTCAAGACATCGATGGACTTGAGCGCCTCCTGGCTTCCGCCGGCCAGGCCATTCAGCGCATAGGCCCTGGCGCGCAGGGCCATGAACTGGGTAATCGACTGGCCCGACTTTTCGGCCACGCCCACGGCGCGCTCGATGTATTCAAGTCCCTTGCGGACATTCCCCTGGCGAATCTCGTTCTGACCAGCGGTGATGATCACGCGGGCCTGCAGCGCCAGGTCGCTGGTCTGTTCGGCCAGTTGGCGCGACTGCTCCACATACCGCGTTGCCGTGTCCTTTTCGCCCAGCGTGTAATAGACATATGAGCGGTCCAGCAGGCTGTTGGCAATGATGGAATCGTCATCGAGCTGGTGGCCGATCAGCTCTTCCGCTTCCGCCGCCTGCAATGCCGTGGGGCGGTCCGTCCTGTACACGACGTTGCTGAGCAGGGAATAGTAGGTAGCCTGGTCGCGTTGCGACCATTGCGCCAGCTGGGGCTTCAGCTTGCGCAACTCAGCCAGGGTACTGTTGGTGGCCAGATAGGAAAACTCCCGCAATTGCGCAAGCCGGGCACGCGGCGTCGGCGCGTCCTGCGCCTTTGCTGGCGATAGTGTCAGCCCGATGACCAGGACAGACGCACCAAGCGAGCGCAAAAGTTTGCAGAACATTACGACTTTCGAATTAACAGGAAGTAAGCTATTTTACCGCTCTGCAAACAAATCGTGGGCATTCAGGATGGCAAAAGCGATTTCCGGGTTGCGTTCCAGACACTTACGTATGGCTGCCGGCACCGACTGGCGCGTCTTGCGGCACAAGCCAGGGCGCTCGCCAAGCACGATCTGGAAACCGCGCACCGTGCGGACTTCGTTGGGACCGGGAGCAATGCTGACGGAGACGCCCAGTTGCTCTTCCAGCCGCTGGCCGATGCGCATGAGCTCCGCATAGGTGGAGATGGCTTCGATGCGCTCAAGCAGGCGCTTTTCCTCTTCCTTCGTCAGGCGCAGGATGCGCAAATCCGCTTGCGGGTCCTCCAGCAGCGACTCGCGCGCGCAGTCGCAAGCACCCGGCGGGCACTCCTTGCGTATAGGGAAAGGCGGCATCGTCATCGTCCCAGTATCCGTTGCTTGCATGCTGCTGTCAAACCCGGCCGTGGCAGGCACTTGTGTGCGACGCTCAGTTTTCGTACAGTGCTAAATTGCTAAAAATTTCATATCAGAGTTACGCGTGACTATCAAACAGGAAGGTTTGAATTTCCTAGCGTCCCCTGGCGCGCTGGGCCGGCAGATCGCGGAGTTCGACTGGTCCGCGACACCGCTCGGGCGCCTCGACGCCTGGCCGCAAAGCCTGCGCACCACCGTCAACCTGATGCTCAACTCCAGCCACCCGATCTGGATTGGCTGGGGACCGCAAGCCACCTTCCTCTACAACGACGCCTATATCGACGTGCTGGGCGCAGCCAAGCACCCGTGGGCGCTTGGACGGCCGGCGCAGGAAGTCTGGGCCGAGATCTGGCATTTCTGCGGACCGCTGGCCGACAAGGTATTCCAGCGCGCCGAACCCTCGTACGTCGACGCGGTGCAGCTGTTCATGAACCGTGGCGACTGGGTGGAAGAAGTCTGGTACTCCTTCTCCTACAGCCCGATCTTCAATGAGGCCGGTGCAGTGGGCGGCCTGTTCTGCCCATCCACCGACACCACGGCCACGCGCCTGAATGCGCGCCGCCTCGCTGCACTGTCGGCATTGTCGGCCAGCGCCTTGCGCGAGCAGGACGTGGCGAGTGCCTGCGCCACTGCGATGCATACCATTGCCGAGAACCCGGCCGACATCCCTTTCGCCCTGCTGTTCAAGCGCGTCGGTGACACGGTGCGCCTGCAGCAGACGGCACATGTGGAGGATGCTGCCTGCGATCTGGCGCACTGGCCAGTCGGGCAAGTACTGACCAGCGGCCAGCCAGTGGCGATTGCCACCGCCGGCCTGCCAGGCTTGCCGCTTGGGCTGGCAGGCCAGCCGGTACGGGTCGCGATGGCGCTGCCCGTAACGGACGGGGTGCTGGTGCTGGGCATCAGCCCAGCGCGTCCGCTCGATGCCGAATACCGCACATTCTGCGAGCTGGTGGCGGGCCAGGTTTCGGCAGCGGTGCAGAACGCCAGCGCCGCATCCGAGCAGCGCCAGCGCGCCGAGGCCCTGGCGGAACTGGATCGTGCCAAGACGGCTTTTTTCAGCAATGTGAGCCACGAGTTCCGCACGCCGCTGACGCTGATGCTCGGTCCCATCGAGGAGGCCCTGGGCGACAGCAGCAACCGCCTGCCCGCCATCCACCACGAACGCCTGCGACTGGCCCAGCGCAATGCGCTGCGCCTGCAAAAGCTGGTCAATACCCTGCTCGATTTCTCGCGCGTGCAAGCGGGGCGTATGCACGCCAGCTATTCGCGCGTGGACCTTGCAGCCTTGACCCGCGATTTGGCCAGCGGTTTCCGCTCCGTGGTGGAAAGCGCGGGGCTGAAGCTGACCGTTGATTGCAGCGAGCTGACGGCCAGCGCCTGGGTCGACATCGGCCTGTTCGAAAAGATCGTGCTGAACCTGCTGTCCAACGCTTTCAAATTCACTTTCGACGGCGGCATCACCGTCACACTGCGCCAACAGGGACCTATGGCGGTGCTGTCGGTCTGCGACACAGGTGTCGGCATCTCGGAAGACCAGCAGCAGCGCATCTTCGAGCGCTTCCGCCGCGTAGAAGGAACCCGCTCGCGCCCCCATGAGGGCTCAGGGATCGGCCTGGCGCTGGTACGCGACCTGGTGGAACTGCTGCATGGCCATATCGAATTGGAAAGCACGCTGGGCGCGGGCAGCACCTTCACCATCACCCTGCCGCTTGGCCATGCACACTTGCGCGATGAGCAGCTGGGCGTCGGTCACAGTCCTGGCAACGACGGCGTGCGAGAAGCTTTCCTTCTCGAAGCGCAGCGCTGGCTGCCGGAAGAAGACAGCGAAGAGCCCTTCCTCGACCTGGCCGATGACGACAGCGTGCTGACGCTGGGCGCGCAGGTGCTGGTGGTGGACGACAATGCCGATATGCGCGATTACCTGGCGCGTTTGCTGCGCCAGCGCTGGCACGTCAGCACCGCCGCCAACGGACGCGAAGCAATGCGCATCATGGGAGACGCGGCGCCCGACCTGGTAGTGTCCGACGTGATGATGCCCGAACTGGACGGGTTTGGCCTGATCGCCGCCATGCGCTCCGATGAAATCCTGCACGACGTGCCGGTGCTGTTGCTGTCGGCGCGCGCTGGCGAAGAAGCGCGCATCGAAGGCGTGAACGCCGGCGCCGACGATTACCTGGTCAAGCCCTTCTCCGCCCGCGAGTTGCTGACGCGCGTCGATTCGCAGCTGATGCGCTCGCGCATCCGCCAGGCCGAACGCGCGCATATGGCGCGCATGGCCAATACCTTCCAGCAGGCTCCGGCCGCGATTGCCATCGTACGCGGGGCGGACCTGGACTTTGAGCTCGCCAATGACCGTTTCGTGGAATTGAGCTGGCAGCGCCAGCTCATCGGCCTGCCGATGCGGCGCGCTTTCCCCGAGCTCGAGGGCCAGGGCATGGTGGAGGAGCTGGAACAGGCCTTGGCCACGGGGCAGCCGGTGATCGGCAAGGCGCGCCACGTGATGCTGAAGCGCGACGGCGGGCTGCAGGAGTGCTATTTCGACTACGTTCACCAGCCGGTGCGCAATGCGCGCGGCGAAGTGGACCGTGTGGCTATTGTGGCCTTTGAAGTAACGGAACTTGTGCGCGCGCGGCGCGATGCGGAACTGGCGAATCGCACCAAGGATGATTTCCTGGCCATGGTGGGTCACGAGTTGCGCAATCCGCTATCGCCTATCCTGATCGCGCTGGAGCTGATGCGGCTTAAAGGCCTGGGCGGATTGGCGCGCGAGCACGCGGCCATTGAACGCCAGGCGCACCATTTGGTGCGGCTGGTGGATGATTTGCTGGACGTTGCGCGCATTGCCCAGGGCAAGATCGCGCTGCGTATGGAGCGGATCGAACTTTCCAAGCTATTGGCGCAGGCGCTGGAGACGGTCAGCGGCTTGCTGGAGGAACGCCAGCAGCGGCTCGAAGTCGATGTTGCCGTGGAAGGATTGGCGATCAATGCCGATCCGATGCGCTTTGCGCAGGTGCTGGTCAACCTGCTGACCAATGCGGCCAAGTATTCCAACCTGGGTGGGCATATCCTGGTGCGGGCGTCCGCTTCAAAGGGGAGCGTGGTGCTGAAGGTGCGCGATACGGGCATTGGCATCGGCGCGGAGATGCTGCCGCATCTGTTCGACAAGTTCGTGCAGGCGCCGCAGTCGCTGGATCGCTCGCGCGGCGGGCTGGGATTGGGCTTGTCGATTGCGCGCAGCCTGGTGCAGCTGCATGGCGGGGAAATCGAGGCGCACAGCGCTGGACCTGGCGCGGGCAGCGAGTTCACTATTCGTTTGCCGCTGGCTGGCGAGACGGACATGGTTCCGGTGGCGGGTGCTGCGCCGGGGCAGTTGGCGGCTGTGACGCCGCGGCGTGTGCTGCTGGTGGATGATAACCAGGATGTGCTGCAAGGCTTGCGCGCGCTGCTGGAGGTTGGCGGGCATGAAGTACATGCGGTGGCGGATCCGGCCAGCGCGCTGCGGGCGAGTGCGAGCTTTGTGCCGGATCTGGCGATTCTCGATATCGGCCTGCCGGGGATGGATGGGTACGAGCTGGCGACTGAACTGCGGCGCAAGCCTGGGTTTGGGAATACGCGGCTGGTGGCGTTGTCGGGGTATGGACAGCCGGCCGATCAGGCGCGCTCCCGTGCAGCGGGGTTCGCGGCGCATTTGGTGAAGCCGATTACGCCGGCGCAGCTTTATTCCTTGCTGGTGGATTAAAACCGGCAAACCGGTAAACCGGTGTCAGACCCACAGGGTCAGACACCGGTTTACCGGTTTTATTCGGTATCGGGCTGCGCGGATGGATGCGCCGCTTTGAACGCCGGCAGGTCGGCGCAATTGCCCGCAATGCGCGCAACGTTCGGATACGGCGTCAGATCAATCTCAAACCGCTGCGCGTTGTACACTTGCGGCACCAGGCAGCAGTCGGCAATAGTCGGGGTATCGCCGTAGCAGAACCGTCCCGCATCGCCATCACGCTCCAGGTGCGCCTCCAGCGCCTTCATCCCCTCGCCCATCCAATGGAAGTACCAATCCATTTTCTGCTCTTCGCTCAGCCCCATCGGGCCTTTGAGATGCTTGAGCACGCGCAGGTTCATCAGCGGATGGGTATCGCAAGCAATGGTCTGCGCCAGCGCACGCACGCGCGCACGGCCAACCGCGTCCTGCGGCAGCAAGGGCACCATCGGGTGCACCTCTTCCAGGTACTCGATGATCGCCAGCGACTGGGTCAGCGCAATCCCGTTGTCGACCAATGCCGGCACCAGGCCGGCCGGGTTGACGTCGCGATATGCCGGCGCCAGTTGCTCGCCGCCGTTGCGTAGCAGGTGCACTGGCACGGCATCGTAAGCCAGGCCTTTCAGGTTCAGCGCAATGCGGACGCGGTAGGCGGCCGAACTGCGGAAATAGGTATAGAGCTTCATGCCCGTTCCCCGTAATTGCGCACCGTCTGGTCGATCGCGCCGAAGATGGACTTGCCGGCGGCGTCATGCATCTCGATGCGCACGGTGTCGCCGAATTGCAGGAAGCCGGTTTGCGGCTTGCCGCTTTCGATGGTTTCGTACATACGCACTTCAGCCAGGCAGCAGTAGCCTACGCCGCCGTTGGCGATGCTGGAACCGTGCAGGCTGCCCTGCTTGTTCGACACGGTACCGGAGCCGATGATGGTGCCGGCGCACAGTTCGCGCGTCTTGGCGGCGTGCGCCACCAGCTGGGCGAAGTTGAAGGTCATGTCTTCGCCGGCATTCGGCTTGCCGAAAGGCTGGCGGTTGATCTGCACCAGCAGCGGCAGGCGCAGCTTGTTGTCGTCCCAGGACTTGCCCAGCTCGTCCGGCGTGACGGCGACCGGCGAGAATGCGCTGGCCGGCTTGGAGTTGAAGAAGCCGAAGCCCTTTGCCAGTTCGTTCGGGATCAGGTTGCGCAGCGAGACGTCGTTGACCAGCATGACCAGGCGGATCGCCTTGGCCGCTTCTTCATCGCTGGCGCCCATCTTCACGTCGCCGGTGATGACGGCGACTTCCGCTTCCAGGTCGATACCCCAGGCTTCGTCCAGCGCGAAAATGGCGTCGCGCGGGCCGACGAAGCTGTCGGACCCGCCCTGGTACATCAGCGGGTCGGTGTAGAACGATGCCGGCACTTCGGCATTGCGCGCCTTGCGAACCAGCTCCACGTGGTTGATGTAGGCGGAACCGTCGGCCCACTGATAGGCGCGCGGCAGCGGCGAATGGCACATGCTTTCGTCGAAAGGCTTGGCGCCGGATGCGCTGCCCTGGTTCAGCAGGGCGTAGATCTGTTTCAGCTGCGGCGCGGTGGTGTCCCAGTTGTCCAGCGCATCCTGCATGGTGGCGGCGATGGCCGGTACCGGCTGGCAGGATTTCAGGTCGCGGCTAACAACCACCAGGCGGCCGTCACGGCTGCCGTCTTTCAGGGAGGCGAGTTTCATTGTGTTCCTTCTTTATTCTTGTGGTGCGTGCATCCAGGCTGCGTGCTTGGGGGCTTTTTTCGTTTTAGACCATTCTTCAAGCATTTCCCACTTCACGTCGTCCAGCTTTTTCATCATTTCAGGCGTGCCGATGTTGGCTGCCAGTTCCAGGCGGTGGCCGTTCGGGTCGAAGAAATAGATCGATTTGAAGATAGTGTGGTTGACGGGGCCCAGCACGTCGATGCCGGCTGCGACCAGGCGCTCTTTCGCGGCCAGCAGCTCATCCATCGAGGCCACTTCCAGCGCCAGGTGCTGCACCCAGGCCGGGGTGTTTTCGTCGCGGCCCATTTCTTTCTGGGTTGGCAGCTCGAAGAAGGCGAGGATATTGCCCTGGCCGGCGTCCAGGAAGACGTGCATATACGGATCAGGGGCCTTGGTCGACGGCACTTCGTCTTCTGCGATGGCCAGCACGAAGTTCATATTGAGGTGCTTGACGTACCACTCAACGGTTTCCTTGGCGTCTTTGCAGCGGTAGGCAACGTGGTGGATTTGCTTGATTTTCATGGCGGGCTCCTTTGTATCCCGCCATTAAACTCTTGTTTCAGCTATCATACAAACGATATTTTCACCTCCATTTATTAGTTTTCCTGATGAGTCCAACCGTCCGCCAAATGCGCGCCCTGGTCGCCGTGGCCCGCACCGGCAGCTTCACTTCCGCCGCCGACCTGCTGCATGTCACCCAGTCCGCCTTGTCGGGGCAGATCAAGGAACTGGAGCAGTTGCTGGGGGTAAAGGTGGTCGAGCGCAATACGCGGCGCGTGCAGCTCTCCGAGGTGGGGCGCGAGCTTTATCCGCTGTTCGACAAGATGCTGCAGGACCTGGATGGGGCGATGGTGGACATTGCCAACCGCAAGGCGCTGAAAAAGGGCATCGTGCGGGTGGCGGCGCCGCAGATGATGGCCTGCACCCTGCTGCCGCAGGTGATCGGCTCCTTCCGCGCTTCCTATCCCGACGTCCAGGTGCAACTGGTGGATTGCCCGGTCGATAACGTGGCGGCGCGCGTGGTGAGCGGCGAGGTTGATGTGGGCATTGGGCCGGAACGCGATGTGACGGCGGAAGTGGATGCCCAGTTACTGTTCGAAATGCCTTTCGTGGTGGTGTTCCCTGCCGGGCATCCGCTGGCTGCGCGCCGTACGGTTGCCTGGTCGGAGGTCAACCAGCATCCCTTCATCGCTTTGCAGGGCCAGTTCACCGAACGCTTGCTGCGCGACATGACCACGCTGGCGCCCTACAACGAAGTGACCTTCATGACGACCGCGCTGGCCATGGTGGCGGCGGGGTTGGGCATCACCGCCTGCCTGCCTTACGCCGAACCGATGGTGCGCCTGTACGGGCTGGAGATGCGCCCGCTGGTCGAGCCTGAACTGAAGCGAAAATTCTTCATCTACACGAAGACGTCGCGCACGCCCTCGCCCGCTGCAGAGCGCTTCATCAGCGTGCTCGGCGAGCATTCCCTATAATTGGCGCATGTCGCACAATACGATTGAAGCCAATAAGGCAATGGACAAGTTCGACGGCCACCACCAGGTGTGGCTGTTCGGTTATGGCTCGCTGATTTACAAGGCGGACTTCCCTTTCATCGAGCGCCGGCCCGCCCACATCTTTGGCTGGTCGCGCCGCTTCTGGCAAGGTTCGCACGACCACCGGGGCACGCCGGAGTCGCCGGGCCGCGTGGCTACCCTGATTCCGTTAGAAGGCGCCGTCTGCCACGGCATGGCCTACCTCGTGACGCCCGAAGAATTCGCGCACCTGGACCATCGCGAGAAGAATGGCTACCTGCGCGTCGCGATCGACATCCACTTCGAAGCGGGCGGCGTGGAGGAAGGCCTGATCTATATCGCCGCCGCCGATAACGCAGCCTGGCTGGGCGAAGCGCCGGTTGAGGAAATCGCCCGTCACATCGCTTCAGCTTCCGGCCCAAGCGGCCCGAACATCGAATACCTGCTGCGCCTGGCAACGGCCCTGCGCGAAATGGGCCACCATGATGAGCACGTACACGCGATCGAAGAATATCTGCAAACGATGTCGCCTTCCAGCTCTGTCGGGGAGAAGTGCTGAATTCACCCGGTTACCTGTTGCAGAACACGAGGTCCTCTAATCAGAACAAATCCATTTGCCCTGCCTTCGCGGCGGCGCGGGCTCGGGCGCCGGAGGGCGGAATGTAGTCAGGGCGTTTGAATTGGGTGCAGTCGAGGGAGCGGAACTTGCTATGTCGGCCGTGGAAGCCGAAGCGGGTGATGCCTTTTTCAATGCGTTGCTGGATCAGGTCGGCCCACACCCCTTCGCCGCGCATGCGTGAACCGAACTCGGCCTCATATTCCTTGCCACCGCGCATATCGCGTACCCGGTTCATCACGCGGGCTGCACGGTCGGGAAAATGGGCTTCCAGCCATTCCTTGAACAAGGGGCTGACTTCCCAGGGCAGGCGCAGGACAACGTAAGTTGCCATCACTGCGCCGGCATCGCGCGCGGCGGCCATGATTTTTTCGATATCAGGCTCGGTCACGAAGGGGATGATTGGCGCGATGCTGACGCCGACCGGAATGCCCGCCTTGGCCAGCGTTTCGATCGTGCGCAGGCGGCGTGCCGGGGCAGCGGCCCTTGGTTCAAGCGTGCGGGAGATCTTGCTGTCCAGCGTGGTGATGGTGATCGAGGCGGCCGCCAGGTTACGCTCTGCCATCGGCGCGAGAATGTCGATATCGCGCTCGATCAGCGAGGACTTGGTAATCAGCCCGACCGGGTGGTTGCACTCGGCCAGCACTTCCAGCACGCGCCGCGTGAGCTGGTATTCGCGCTCGCACGGCTGATAGGCGTCGGTATTCACGCCCAGCGCCAGAGATTCCACCAGGTAGCCGGGCTTGGACAATTCGGCGCGCAGCAATTGCGCCGCGTTCACTTTGGCAAACAGCTTGGTCTCGAAATCCAGCCCGGGCGACAGGCCGAGGTAGCTGTGCGACGGGCGCGCGAAACAATAAATGCATCCGTGTTCGCAGCCGCGATAGGGATTCAGCGACACATTGAAAGGAATATCGGGCGACTGGTTGTGCGTCAGGATCGTTTTCGCCATTTCTTCAGTGACGATGGTACGCGGCGGACGCATTTCAGCGTCGGCATCGTCCGGATCGGGCGCCCAGCCGTCATCGAACGCCTCGCGCGCCTGCAACTCGTACCTGCCTTGCATATTTGATACCGCTCCGCGCCCTTTTTGAGCCTTGCGCGATTGCGGCGGCAGCATCACCTGTCCCTCCAATTCATCGTCCTGCATGGGGTGCCTCGACGGCTAAATACTGGATATATATACAGTATTGTAAACCGCCCGCGACGCGGCTGCAAGCCAAGCTGGTATCATGCGCACTTCTCCGGGATATCCCCCGACATTCAAAGAGCAATAACATGAGCAAAACTTCCAATCTGCCCTCCTTTGGGAGCAGGATTTCCCTCGCCATTGGCGCCTTTTTCAAAACCCTGGGCGATGCCGAATTCGCTGCGCGCGTGCGCGACGATCAAGTCGGTCCTTTAGCTGCACCCGCCCCGGCTCCAACGCCTGCCCCGGCACCGGCCGCCGCGCCCCTGCGCGAAGCCACGCCTGACGCAGCCCTGCAACTGCTGTCGCTGTTCCAGCGCGAAGCACGCCTGATCGACTTCACCCAGGAAAACCTGTCCGCCTATTCGGACGCCGACATTGGCGCGGCGGCACGCGTGGTGCACGAAGGCTGCGCCAAGGTGCTGCGCGAACACTTCACCATCGAAGGCATCCGCAGCGAAGCGGAAGGCAGCCGGGTGACGCTGCCGGAAGGCTTCGACGCCGCCGCCGTGCGCCTGACCGGCAACGTGGTCGGCAAGGCGCCGTTCAGCGGCACCTTGAGCCACCGCGGCTGGCGCGCCTCCAGCGTGCGCCTGCCGAAACTGGCGGAAGCGCATGACGCCAAAGTGCTGGCCCCGGCCGAGGTGGAGCTGTGAGCGACCCACGTTACGCCATCGGCATCGACCTTGGTACCACGCATAGCGCGCTGTCCTATGTGGAACTGGCCGGCAGCGACGACGAGAAAACCGCGCACGGCGTGCTAGGCGTGCCCCAGCTGACCGCCCCGGGCACGGTGGAAGAACTGCCGCTGCTGCCAAGCTTCCTTTACCTGCCGCACCCGGACGAGTTGGCCGCCGGCGAACTGGCCCTGCCCTGGGCCGCCGCCGACGGTCAGCCTGCGGTAACAGGCGAAATGGCCCGCAGCCGCAGCGCCACCACGCCAATCCGCCTGGTCTCCAGCGCCAAGAGCTGGCTGTGCCACCCTGGCGTGGACCGCCGCGCCGCCATCCTGCCGCATGACGCGCCGGAAGAAGTGTCGCGCGTCTCGCCGCTGGAAGCTTCCACCCGCTACCTGAAGCACCTGCGCGCCGCATGGGATCACGCCCATCCGGAAGCCCCGTTCGCGCAGCAGGCGGTGACCGTCACCATTCCCGCCTCCTTCGACCCGGCTGCACGCGAGCTGACCGCCGAAGCCGCGCGCGCAGCCGGCTACGACGCCATGACGCTGCTGGAAGAACCGCAGGCAGCCCTGTATAGCTGGATCCAGAACAGCGACGGCCGCTGGCGCAAGGAGGTGAAGCCGGGCGATATCATCCTGGTGGTGGACGTGGGCGGCGGCACCAGCGACTTCTCGCTGATCGCCATCCTCGAACGCGATGGCAAGCTGGAGCCGCACCGCGTGGCGGTGGGCGACCATATCCTGCTGGGCGGCGACAATATGGACCTGGCCCTGGCCCATCTGGTGGCGCGCAAGCTGGCCGCCAACGGCACCCAGCTCGACGCCTGGCAAATGCGCGCGCTGACTTACGGCTGCCGCAGCGCCAAGGAAAACCTGCTGGCCGATGCGCAAGCCGAAACCTGGCCTATCGTCGTTCCTAGCCGCGGCTCGAAGCTGATCGGCGGTTCGATCCGCACCGAGCTGACGCGCGCCGAAGTGTCAACCTTCATCACGGACGGCTTCTTCCCGAAGGTAGAAGCGTCGGCACGCCCTGCAGTGCGCGCCCGTGCCGGCCTGACCCAGCTTGGCCTGCCTTACGCGCAGGACGCGGCGATCACCAGGCACCTGGCGGCATTCCTGGCGCGCCAGGTGGGTGCGACCGGCGAGCTGGAAGGCTTCTCCGTCAATCCGGCACACACCTTCCTGCATCCAAGCGCAGTGCTGTTCAACGGCGGCGTATTCAAGTCCGAGCTGCTGGCCAATCGCGTGATGGAGACCATCAACGACTGGCTGACTATGGAAAGCGCCGAACCTGCCCGCATGCTGGGCGGCGCGGACCTGGACCTGGCGGTCGCACGCGGCGCAGCGTATTACAGCTACGTGCGGCGCGGCGCCGGCGTGCGCATTCGCGGCGGCACGGCGCGTTCCTACTACGTAGCGGTGGAGTCGTCGATGCCGGCCATCCCGGGCATGGAACCGCCGATCCAGGCGCTATGCGTGGCGCCCTTCGGCATGGAAGAAGGCAGCGAGCTGGAATTGCCTGGCCAGGAATTCGGCCTGGTGGTGGGCGAGCCGGTGCACTTCCGCTTCTTCGGCTCCTCCGTGCGCCGCCAGGACCAGATCGGCTCCGTGCTGGACTTCTGGGGTCCGGACGAACTGGTTGAACTGAATGAAATCCAGGCCACGCTGTCGCCGGAAGGCCGTTCCGTCGGCGAAGTGGTGCAGGTGCGCCTGCATGCTTACGCCAGCGAAGCGGGTACGCTGGAATTGCTGGCCGTGGCGCAGGATGGCCAGCGCTGGAAGGTCGAATTCGACGTACGCGGCGCCGGCGAAGGCCAATGACGCAGTACCTGGTCAGCATCGACCTGGGCACCACCAATTCGGTGCTTGCCTATTCCGCGCCGGGCGGTGATGTACAGCTGTTCGAAGTCGAGCAGCTCACCGCTCCCGGCGAAGTTGGCAGCGGCGCCTTGCTGCCCTCTTCCCGCTATCACCCTGCCGCAGGCGAATTTGCGGCGGGCGAGCTGCAACTGTCCTGGCCTGAACCGGCGGTGGCGGATGCGCCTTCCGGCGCAGTCATTGGCCGCCTGGCGCGCAAGCTTGGCGGACAGGTGCCGGGTCGGCTCGTTGCCAGCGCCAAAAGCTGGTTGTCGCATACCGGCGTCGACCGCATGGCGCCTATCTTGCCATGGGGCGCCGCGGACGACGTGGCGCGCGTGTCGCCGGTCGCTGCCAGCGCTAGCTATCTGGCGCATTTGCGTGCGGCGTGGAATACGCGCTTTCCTTCAGCACCGCTGGAACAGCAGCAAATCGTACTGACCATTCCCGCCTCCTTCGACGAAGGCGCGCGCGCCCTCACGCTGGAAGCGGCGCGTATGGCTGGATTGCCTTCATTACGCCTGCTGGAAGAACCGCAGGCGGCGCTCTACGACTGGCTGTACCGCCATCGCGCGTCGCTGGCGCAGGAGCTGGCCTCCGCCCGCCTGGTACTGGTCGCCGACGTCGGCGGCGGCACCACCGACTTCACGCTCGTCAAGGTGGAAATGGTCGATGGCGCGCCGCAGCTGACGCGCATCGGCGTCGGCAACCACCTGATCCTCGGCGGCGACAATATGGACCTGGCGCTGGCGCACCTGGCCGAACAGCGCATGACCGCCAGCGCCGACGGGGCGGCGAACGCACAGCCCCCGCAGCGCCTGTCTGCGGCGCGCCTTGCGCAGCTCACTGAACGCTGCCGCGCAGCGAAGGAAACCTTGCTGGCGCAGGACGCGCCGGAGCAAGTGAGCGTCACCTTGCTCGGTGCCGGCTCCAAACTGATCGGCGGCAGCCGCTCCATCGCACTGCAGCGCCAGGACGTCGAACGCATCGTGCTGGACGGCTTCTTCCCCTTCAACGAAGCGCAGCAGCCCGCGCAGCTGAAGCGCGGCGGCATTGTCGAATTCGGCCTGCCCTATGCCAGCGACCCGGCCATTACGCGCCACCTGGCCAGCTTCCTGCGCCAGCATGCCGCCGCCGCGCGTGAAGCATTGGGACAGCCGGACGACGGCAAGCTGCCCATTCCCGACACCCTGCTGCTGAACGGCGGCGTCTTCCGCGCTGCCAAACTCGCAGAGCGCCTGGCGACGACCCTGGCTGCATGGCGCGGCCAGCCGCTGCGCATCCTGCACAACGACCATCCCGACGTGGCAGTAGCACGCGGCGGGGTCGCCTACGCGCTTGGCAAGCAAGGCATGGCCCCCACCATCGCCGGCGGCTCTCCCCGCAGCTACTGGCTATTGCTGGACAACGCCCGCGCTCCCGGAGTCACGCGCCGCGCTGTCTGCCTCCTGCCGCGCGGCGCCGCCAGCGGCCAGGAAGTGCGGCTCGACGAACGCAGCTTCGCCTTACGCCTGGGCCGCCCGGTGCGCTTCCACATTGCGACGACGCTGGCCGACGCCACGCCACCGCGCGCCGGCGAGGTTGCCGACCTCGCGCCCGACGATCTCGCCGCGCTGCCGGCCATTGCCACCGTGCTGCGCGACAGCAACGATGCCAACGCGCGCAAGGAAATCACCGTGCAACTGGCTGCATCGCTGACTGAAGTCGGCACGCTGGAAGTGCATTGCGAAGGCAACGGCCAACGCTGGCAACTGGAATTCCAGCTACGCGAACACGGTGAGCACGGCGCCAATGCCGATGGCGACGCCGCCGACGGCGAGATAGCCGGCGCGGCCGACACCGGCGCCGGAACATCGCTGCCGGCGCGCCTGCCCGACGCCCTGGAAAAGATCGACCGCATCTTCGGCAGCCGCGCGCAGCAAGTCGACGTCAAGGAGGTACGCCAGCTTCGCAGCCAGCTTGAACACCTGCTTGGCAGCCGTGAACGCTGGGCCACGCCCCTGCTGCGCCGCCTGTTTGACGCATTGGTGGAGCGCGCCAAGGGCCGCCGCCGCTCGCCCGAACACGAACGCACGTGGCTCAACCTGGCTGGCTACTGCCTGCGTCCAGGCTTCGGCCACATGCTCGACGAATGGCGCATCGAACAACTGTGGGCGATTTTCGAAACCGGCGTGCAGTACCACAAGGACAGCCAGGTCTGCGCCGAATGGTGGACTTTGTGGCGCCGCGTGGCGGGCGGTCTGCCACCCGTGGCGCAACTGCGCCTGCTGGACGATTTCGCCTTCAACCTGCAAGCCGATGCCGGCGAGCGAGGGCGCCGTCCCGTTACCCTGGTCAACGGCAGCGAGGAAGATATGCTACGCCTTGGCGCATCGCTCGAACGGATTCCTTCCGCCTACAAGGCCGAAATCGGCAACTGGATGGTTGGCGAATTGCCCAAGGCGAAGGACCTTGCCCGACAAACCCGCTACCTGTGGGCGCTGGGCCGCGTTGGCGCACGCCGCCCCTTCCACGGCAGCGCGCACGATGTCGCGCCGGCCGAAACGGTGGAGCAATGGCTGCAGGCCGTGATGTTGCTGGATTGGCGTAGAGTGGAACCGGCAGGCTTCGCTGCCGCCCACCTGGCGCGCATGACAGGGGACCGTTCGCGCGACATCGACGATTCATTGCGCGCGGAAGTGGTGCGCCGGCTGACGACGGCGGGCGCACCGCCAAGCTGGCCGGCCATGGTGCGCGAGATCGTGCAGCTCGACCAGGCCAGCGAACAGCGCATGCTGGGCGAAGCGCTGCCGCCAGGGCTGAAGCTCCTTAGCTGACCGTGCTGCCGCGCGCAGCCTGCTCCTGCTGTTGCGCGACAAAGCCGTCGAACGCCGCGATAACGCGGTCGTAGCGGTGCGCATCTTCTTCCAGCTGCGCCAGCGCATAGCAAGTCGCCTCCAGCGTCGAAAGCTGGTCGGGCGCGTGCGCCTTGCGGATCAGATAGTGCGAGGGCGGCATGTCGCGCAAGGGCAGGCGTGGCAAGGCTTGCAGGGCGGGGTTCAAATACAGCATCTTGCGGCTCTTGCGCCAGGTCGCGTCCAGCACCACCAACTGCACGCGCTCCGGCGCCAGCGTGGCGCTGTAGGGCGGCGGCGGCGCAATGCCCAGCGAGCGGTCGCCAGGCGTATCGGGGTATAGCAGCACCGGTTGCCGGCCGCCGGCGCCGAGCATGGCGCGCAGCGCCGCTTCATCGAACTGCTCCCCCGTTTCAATACGGCTGCCAGGAAGGCAAAGATGCAACAGCCGCGCGCTACCCTTGGCGTTCGGCACTTCCATCGGGTGCTGCAGGATCAGGACTTCAACCGCGCCCGCAACCGGCGCCGCCAAATGGCAGATGCAGGTGGCGGCTGGGCGCAGGCAGGTGGCGCACATTGGTCGCCGCGGCATGGTGTTCATGCCGCGGATCATACACTAGGCTTGCTGGCTCGCCCCTAGCAGTTCCTCAAGCTGGGCAATCTGCGCCGGATCCTTGACGACAGCGCGCAACCATTCGTGCAGCGGCAGTTCGCCCCATTTGGCGGCCTTTTCGGCGAGATAGATTTCGGTCAGTGCCTTTTGCACCTGCTCCGGACTGCCCTCCAGCGTCAGGTCGGTGCGTTCCGACGTTTTCAGCACCCAGTCGCTCGACTGCAGCGAGGTATTGGCCGCCTCGCGGATGGCGTTGCGTACATAGCCCTCCCATGCCTCGCGCGTAAAGGCGCCTGGAACCGCATGGCTGCCCAGTACCAGCTCCCGGTCTTGTTCGCCGACGATACGCGCCACGGTCATCGCCGGAAAGCGCGTGTTTGCGCGCGCCCTGATCTCCGCATAAACGCGTTCGCGGGCCGTCATGCCGCGAACGACCTGCCGCAGCTGCTCGCGCGCCGCGTCGACCAGTGCAAGTTTTGGTTCAAGGCGGGGCCAAGCCGGATCAGCAAGCTGCGAAAGGTAGAAGGAAAGCAGACCTTCCGCGCTGCGCAGCAGCTGCTCGCGCGGCATGGCGCCGCGATTGGTCTCCAGCCAGCCGCGCCAATGGCGGGTCAACTGGTCGCCGAGGTGACCGGGTTCCGCATGGGATTTCTCGGCCAGCATCAGGTATGCTTTCAACGCGTTGTAACCATCATCGCCATTGCCTGCTTCCCGACGGCCCGAGGCAAACAGCTGGTTTTCCAGGCTGGATGCCACTGGCTTGAGCAGAATTTCCGACATGCCTTTAAAGTATTCGCTGCGCAGCTTTCTTTCCAGAGCGCCGCGTTGGGAGAGGCCCATCCCTAAAAGCCATGGCGATTCTCTTTCCAGCTTGTCCAATTGCTCGATGCGGTCTTGCATCAGCTGCAGCGCTTCCAGGCGCGATTGCAGGTCCGGACGTTGCGCCTGCAGTTTAACGGCCTTGTCCAGGTCCTCCGCGGCATTGGCGACGAGCTGCGCATTTCCCGAATAGGACCAGGTCCAGGCGCCCAGCAGTATGCCAAGCAGCACGACTGCGGTGACGAAAGCCCCGTTGCGCAAAAGGCGCTGCCTGCGGGTCGCATACTGCGAGACCAGGTTTTTGTCCGCGAAAATCACGTCACGAAAAAGCTGTGGCAAGAAATATCCGGTTTGGATTCGCGGATGCGTTGCCGTATCATCTGGTCGCGCCAGGCCGAAACGTTGCGCCACCCGCAGCGATTGAGCGCACAGGGGTTGCCCTTCCTGGAGTGCACTGGTGAGGTAATAGCCCCGGAATACAGGACGAAACTGGAAGGGATTGTCCTCGAACAAGGTGGCAAGGAACGCCTTCACTGGCGACCGCAAGGCTGAAAATTCAAGCGGGAAGGTATGCACACCTGCCGGCACAAGCTCCCGGCGGCGCTCAGTCATCGTGGCGACGGCCATTTCACGCAAACCATCGCATAACTCATCGTAACTCTGTTCGAAGAATGCCAGCATGTCGCGGCAGCCAGCCTTTTGCCTGAACGGCATGGTCGCGCCCCAGGGCCGTTCTCGTTCCGACAGTTCTGCATCGGCGAAGAAGTCGGCAAATCCGGCGATCAGGTCGGCTTTGGTGAACATCACATACACAGGTGCGAAGACTTCCAGCTTCTCAATGAGGTCCTGTACGCGCTGGCGCAGGCTGCGTGCAAGCCGCAGCACTGCCTCCGGGTCGTCGCCACGCAACTCCGCGATGCTGACTGCGATGATGATGCCGTTGACCGGCGCGCGCGGCCGGTGCTTCTTCAATAGCCCAAGAAAACCATGCCATTCCTCGCGGTCAGCCGCCTGCACCGCATAGCGCCCGGCAGTATCGAGCAGGATGCCTTCCGCCGTGAAGAACCAGTCGCATTGGCGTGTGCCGCCCACGCCCTGGATCGCACGTGCGTCCGCGAAGGGAAACTGGAGGCCGGATTGTGTAATGGCGCTGCTCTTGCCCGCCGCCGGGTTGCCGATCACCATGTACCAGGGAAGTTCGTACAGCGCACGCGCGCCCGTAGCATGGCCAAGGCGCGAATTCTTGATAGTGCCGACTGCATCCGCCATCGCGCTGCGCACAGCTTCCAAGTCCGCCTGGACGCGCGTTTCCGCCGGAAGTTCAGGCTCGCGCTCCCGACAGTAGGCCAGGTAGCGCCGCGCTCCCCAAACGACCAGCGCCAGCACGGCAAGCGCCGCAACCGCAAGCAGGACCCAGATCAGCGCCAGCTGCAGGAGCTCGGCACCCAGGAATAGCAGGCCAGCCAGCAGGACAAAGGCCAGCACATTCAGGACGCGCCAATCGGTCAGCAGGTACCAGATTCTTTGCCACATGATGGAGTGGATGAGGGAGGCAGGTACCAGATTCTTTGCCACATGATGGAGTGGATGAGGGAGGCAGGTTGAGCGATGTTGCCATCAAGCCGGTCGACGCTTCTTGACCCGCCTCAAGACCTGGCGGCGCGTGTGTGCAATTCAGTATGGCCAAAGTCCATCATGCTCCAGCGTCCACCCCATACCATGCCGGCTGCTTCAGCCACTTCGCCATACAGCTGGTAGCCGCGCATCGCCCAGGGATCGCGTTCACTGATCACCAGCCTGCCCTCGCGCACAAAGGCGCAATCGGCGGCCAGGCCATATTGATGGAAGCTCTGGAAAGCACGCGCGTTGCTGACATGGCCGCCGCTGGCAGCCAGCCGCTCTTGCCGCTCCGGACTGCGGTACCCCTCCAACAGCGCCATTTCGTAGCCGTGGCGCTCGCGCATCACATTGAATACCGCCAGCAGGCGCTGGGCAAAGTCACTGTCCAATCGCTGCCAATCGCGATCAGCCTGCGACAACATAGGCCGCAGCAGCTCCACTTCAGCGGCGGAGAATGCCAGCGGCGGCAACGGCAGCGGCGGCGCAAGCTGCTCGCCCTGCAGCAAAGCTGCGATTTGTGGATCGGCGGGATGAACGCTGTCGTCAAAGGCCGGTAGCATCTGGCGCGGACGCCGCCAGCGCACCAGCAGCGGCGGCATTCCAGCCAGCACCAGCGCGCCGGCGCCATATAAAAGCATCCGGCGCTGGCGCAGGTTTGGCGCCTGCTTTGGAGGGAAAAGCAACAGCCAGCCGCTTGCGCAGGCTGCGATGAAGATGCATGCCACGATAAATAACAACATGGTGCGTTCCATCAATGCGAATGCGCATACGCCGCGCGACACTTGCATCCTATGCCGGCCCGCGATCGGACGGGACGAGCCAAATCAAGCTTTGGGAGGACTTATGCAGCCCGACTTGTTTGCAGGCGGCGCGCAAAGGGACGATAGCCATCGGATCCTGGCGCGGCTGGCCAATGGTGGGCACGTGCCAAGGGTGGCGCGGCAATTGCACGGCTGGCATTCCGTGCAGCGGGCGCGCATGGCGGCGGTTGTCGCGCTGCTTGCCGTCATTGCCGCCGCCTGGGTATGGCTGCAAGATGTGGGCGCGCCCGAGGTGCTTTCCACTCCGGCGCCGGTTGCAATGGTCAAAGCCACCGCCATCTCAGGACCGCAAGCGGCGACCATCATCAACGAGCCGACGCATGCCCTTCCCTCCATGCAGCTGCCGCCTGCGACGGCGGTAGCGGTGGCGCGGCCCGAACCGCGCTTCGCGCGCCCTCACCCGGCCAAGCCGGCTTCGCCGCAGCAACGCGTGCCGCGCAGCGATACGCCGGCCGAGGGCGACGAAGATGTCACCCTGCTGACGGCCATGCTGAAGCACGCCAACGGGCAAAAGCCGGCGCCTACCCCGCCAAAGGATTGATGAATGCCGCCATCGCCTGCAGGGTGGCTTCTGTTTGTTCAAGGTGCGGGCTGTGGCCGCAGTCAGGCAGCAGCAATTGCCGGGAGTCGGGCACAGCGCGAACGATAGCGTCCAGCTGTGCGCCGGATCCATAATGGTCGTCGCTGCCCTGCATCGCCAGCACGGGACAGGCAATCGCCGGCAGCAGGTATTCGATATTCCACTGTCTGAACCAGGGCGCCAGCCAGGTATCGGCCCAAGATGAAAACACCGTCTCCGCCTTGTCGCCGTGATAGCGCCCCAGCGCCCGCAGCATCTTCCCGGAGCCGTGCGCGGCCAGCACGGCACGGATGCCCTCGATGGTGACATCCTCCACAAATACATGCGCCGCCGCGCTGACTACTGCGCGTAATCCCTCGGGCCGCGCTGCTGCGTAAATCAGTGCGATACTGCCGCCGTCTGAATGCCCTACCACGATATGCTGCCGGCCCGGCGCCAGGCGCTCGACCAGTGCCGGCAATTCCGACAGCGCAGACTGATGCAGGTAATGGATTGTGCGCTGCGCCGGTTGCGGCGATGACAAACCGTAGCCCTGACGGTCATACACCAGCCCAGGGCAGCCGGTGGCCGCGCACAGCCGCTCCGGGAATTCCTTCCACATGCCGATGCAACCCAGTCCCTCGTGCAAGAACACCAGCAAAGGCTTGCGTGAGTCGCCCTCAATCAACTGGTAATGAAGCTCCACCGTCCCTAGATCAAGGAAAGGCATGGGCGGCTCCTAGTGCAGCGAGAAATCCACGCGGCCCACTGCACCGGACTTCGGCGCGATCAGGAAGACCCGCTCCGGCGGTACCTGTCCCTGCCCTGTCAGCCAATCCTTGGCGGCTTGCGCACGGCGGTTGCCAAGCGCGATGAAGTCATCTTGCTCGAACTTGATATTCGCCAGCATCAGCTTCTCCATTTCCTCGTTTGGCAGCGACTTGGTGAAGCCCAGCGCGTTGCGCGGCTTGGTGAACGTCTCGTCCTTGTAGGCGCGCGCCAGCAGGCCTGGGTATTCTTCCTTGCTGACCACTACACCGCCTTCCGGCAAGGCTGTGCCCTTCGCCTGCAGGTCCCGCGTCTTGAGCTGGCGTAGCTTGCGGTCCAGCGCCGCGCGCTTCATGGCCTCCAGTTCCGCCGTCTCGTCGAAGCGGCCGGTGATATCCAGTTTCAGGCCGGGACGCTCCGTCATCGCCTTGGACAGCGATTTCAATTTCGCTTCCGATGCCGGCAACAGCGCCGCGCGGCCCTGATCGAATTCCAGGTTCGACAATTCTTCGCCACCTCCAAACATGGAGCTGATCAACGCAAATGGCGAGGTGACGGTCTTCATGATGGCGTTACCGATCACCTTGAGGATGATGCCCCCCAGCGAAAACTGTGGATCGTCCAGCGAGCCGCCGATCGGCACGTTGATGTCGATCACGCCATTGCGGTCGCTGAGCAAGGCAACCGCCAGGTTCACCGGCAGCTTGGTTGCTTCGGGGTTGGTGCTTTCCTTGCCGAAGGTGAGCTGGTCGAGCACCAGTCGGTTCTCGGCCTTCAATGCGCGATTCTCCAGCTGGTAGGCCACCTCGAACGTCATCTTGCCTTTCTCGATGCCGTAGCCGACGTATTTGTCAGCATAGGCGGAGAGCTGCGACAGCTCCATGCCACGCACTTCGGCGCGCAGGTCGAGCGACAATTCCTGTTTTAGCGGATGCACCTGGCCGGCGATCAGCAGCGGTGCGCCGCTGACATTGCCGCGCAAGTCCACCTTGGCGTTGTGCGCCGGATCCGACGACAAACCGCTCACGGTGCCGCCCAGGTCTTTCAGGTTGGCCGTGTAGTTAGGCTTGATGAAGTTGTCGGTGAAACGCACCTTACCGCCGGACAGCAACAGCTTGCCAATGCGGATAGGCGGCAGCGGCTCGGAAGGCTTGGCTGGTTTTGCAGGCACCGCTGCCGGGGTTTCGGCAGGTGGCGCAGCTTGTGCCACTTCCTTCGCCCTGGCCTTAGCATCCTTGACTGCCTGCGCACGCGCTCCGGCTTCGGTCAGGCTCTTGCCCTCTTCGCCTTCCTTGCGCAGTACGTCCTGCACGTTCAATCGGCCGTTCGGGTCGATAATCACGCGGGCAAAGAAATCATCCAGCGCCACGCGGTCGATATTCAGCGTGAACGGCTTGAAGTTGATGTCCATGCCGCCGAACGCCAGCGACTTCCAGCTAAGGAAATCATTCGAGCTGGTTTTATCCACGGTCGACAGGCGGTTCACGCTGACGTCGCCCTTGAAGCCGCCGGCAACCGCGCCATCTTTGCCAGTATCGAGTTTCAGGCGCGCCTTGCTTGTCACGGCCGCCTGCAACAGGCGCAGGTTCACATAGTCGGTGACGTAGGGCTGCAACGGCAGCAAGTCGAAGTTCTTCAAATCCAGCGCCAGGTCTGCCTTCAGCGGCGAAGGCGCCAGTTGCCCCTTGACCTCCAGCTCTCCCTTGTTGATGGCGGTTTTCAGCGCCACTTCAGCGCTGGCGCCAGGCGCATTGGAATAACCCTCCACCGTCAGCGCCAGCGGCGACAGTTTGAAGACGGTCGGCTCGGTGTGGAAGTCCTCGCGCAGCTTGGCCGACCACTCGCTGATATCGAGCTTGCCGACCTTAATTTGCATCGGCTCGTCCCCTGATGGTTTGGCCTGCGCCTTTGCCGGCGCGGCGCTGGCAGGCAGCTTGCCCTGGTGGACGTCGATTTCTGCGCTGCCGGACGAAACGGTCGCAATATCCAGCGTGTGCTTGGCACTATCGAATGCAATGTCCTGCACCGTCAGGCCGAACTTCGCCAGTTCCGCACGCAGGTTGCCTTGCGGTGTATCGTCGGCATAACGCAACCCCGCGCCGTTGATGGTCAATTCCTTCAACAAGACCACTGGACCGGTGGCGGCAGGCTTGGTGGCAGGCGGTGCGGCCGGCGCGGCCTCTGGCCCTGCCGCTGGCGCCAGCTGCGCCAGATTCAGCTTGCCATCCTTGCTGCGCTTGACGTCCAGGTCCAGGCCATCAATTCCAACTTGCGCGATCTCGAAACGCTGCGCCAGCAAATCGAGCTTGCCCAGTTTGACCTTGAGTGCGTCCAGCTTGGCGACTTGCGTCCCATCCAGCTGTTGCAACTGAACGCCCGACAAGCTGGCCTCACCAGCCAGCACCAGCGATGCAGGTTTGTCCTTTGGCTGCACCACGGTCAGTTTAAGCCTGGTGTCCAGATGCGCCGACGGCAGCTTGAAGCCCGGCTTGAACGGCAGGTAGCCCAGGTAGGTAGTCAGGTCGACCTTGTCCAGCTCCAAATCCAGTGCATAATCCTTCGGCTCCGCGAACGGACGCGCCTTGCCCTTCAGGGACAGCGGTGCGCCGTTGATATTGGCGCTGAACAGCGGCTCCACGAAAATCGTCACGTCCGCCGGCAGCGAAGACACGAAGGGCAACCCCAGTTTCAGCTCCTGCACCTTGTGCGTCACGCCGGCCGGCTTATCCTCGAAGGACAGGCTACCCTGCTCCAGCTGGATGTTATTGACCGAAAATCGCGCCGGCTCCGGCGACGGCGGCTGGCTCGCGATCAGTTGCAGGATGTCGTCGATGTTGTAGCGATTGTCAGCGTTCCGCACCAGGTGCACATAAGGCTTGGTCAGTCGCACTTCCTGCACCACCGGCGCCAGCCGTGTGACCGATTGCCACGACAGGTCAAGTCCCAGGCGATCAAAGCTGGCGAAGACGGCGCCGCCATCAGGCTCCATCACTTTCAATCCCTGCACCGAAGCGGCCAGCGTGAACGGGTTGAACGAAACATCTTCAATGCTCAACTGGCGATGCAGTTTTTCCGAAGCCTGCTTGGCCGCTTGCGACTTAACGATTGCCGGCACAGCAAGGAAGCCGATGCCGGTATAGGCAAGCAGCAACCCGGCCACGATGCCGGGTATAAGGTATTTCAGTGGTGGGATTTTCATAATGCACTATTGTAATCGCACACGCCCTGCGGGAAGATTCGAGCGAGCCACGTTTTTTGTGCCTCGCTAAAGCGCACGGAAGGCCCGTACGTGCCGTCGGCAAGGGCCGTCGCCAGCGGTTTCAGTTTGCATTTAAAGGTGTCGCCCCGGATCGATTCGCCGGCCACCATGCGCGGGCTGCTGTGGATCGGGAATGCCTGGGTGCACACGCCTGGCGCACCGCCATCAAGGACGCCGCTCCACGCACCTGGGCCGGAGCCGATGACCACGCCCGCGCCGTCGACGCAGCGGTCGGTAAATCCTGCGGGCGCGATTCCGCTGGCAAGGTATTGGTCCAACACCGCTACCGCCTGCATCACTTGTCCGGGCAAATCGGTTTCCGGCTTGACGAACCAGATTACCTGCCGCTTCGCCTCGCCCGGATTGGCAGCCAACAGGCGCGCGCGCACCGAAAAAGCTTGCCGCGCATCGTGCATATCCAGGTCCGCTTCGCGATAGGGGCGCAAGTCGATCATCGGGATACCAAGCTGCTTCCCGGTGAAGACATGTCCCGAGCTCCAGGCCACGCGGATAGAACGCGGGTCGCCTTCGCGGCGCGGCGCCGGCATTCCGGCAGGGTCGCGGCACGTGGCGCTGCGATGCATATTGGCTGAATCAAATGGATCGCTTTCGGGCTTGTATTGCACGAAATCCCGCTGCTCCTTCCAACTGCCGGCGCAAGCGTTCAGGCGCAGGAATTCATCGGCATCCATATTCCCGGCCGCCAGCGCGGCGAGCCCGTACTGCACGCCCACATTATCGATAGGGATAGGCGCAAAGCCTTCGGCATCGGCGCCGTAGAACTCTTCCAGGTCGTTCCAATGCGTCCATTTCACTTTCGCGAAGGCTTCCGGCGCGTAGCCATAGTAAGCAATCGCCTTGTCGAAATTCGGGCTGCGGTAATGCGGATTCACCACCGTCGGCATGGCAAAACGCCAGCCGTTAATGCATTCCGTCGAACCAGGCTTACCCGTAAAGGGATTCTTCGCCGTGTCGCTCGCATTCATGCCCTGCACCAGCGACTGGCGGCTCCACGTCGCCCACGGCGATTTCGGGTCGCGCGTTACCTCGTCGAGGAAGTACTGCCCCAGCAAGGGGCAATCGGAAATCGGAATAGCCTGGGTCACCATATCCGGATAGGACTGCACCGGAATGCCGGCATCGAACAAGCCTGGATGGTTTTGCGCAAACATATACTGCTGCACCGCCCCGCCCGAGCCGCCTATGCCTATCGTATAAACCGGCTTGCCGTAATGCTCCTCGAAGTATGCCTTGACCTGCGCCGCCGTTTCCTCGGCTAGTCGCATATTGTAGTGAACCCCGCTCTCGTTGCCCGACGAGTTGGCGATGGCGTAGCCCTTCGCCAGGAGCTTGGGCATCAGCAGTTTCTCGGAGCCATTGAGCGCATCGTTGAACCACATGGCCTGCCCCTGCTGGTGGCCGATGCCGACGCCGCCACGCATCCAGTAAATCAGCTTATGGTTCCATGGCACGCTCTCAGGCATGGCAATGGTGTAAATGAATCTGTTGATGGTGCCGGCCTCCACCCGTATCGTCGACATCGCGCCGGCCGACGCCTCGCTGGGGTAAGGCTTGTAGCCGGCACCGGTGTTATAGAAACGCTCGATGCGCGGCTTGATGGCGCACTGGCTGCTGTAGCCGACGATCTTGCCGGCTTCGTCGCGTACCGGGTGCCCGATGCCCTTGTCGTTATCGACCAGCGGCTGGCCAAGGCCGGATTCCACCGTGCGGCAGATGAAGGGCTGCTGTTGGTGATGCTGCTCCGTGGTGCTGCATCCCGCCAGGGTGGTAGCCGCTAGAACGGCCATTATCCAAGCTTTCATGGCGCCTCCTCCTTGCCCCTCAGTGTAGCTGATCAACGAGGCCAAGTCGATTTAAGGCCGATACCACAACTCACTGCGCTCCAAGGGCGTTTGAGGAGGCAAGCTTGGATTTGGAATGCGGAACAAGCGCCGACGCGCCAGGCCGGAGCGCTTGATCAAAGGCCCCTTGTAAGTCAGGAACAGTGCCTGCAGCGAACCATCGCGCACCATCGTTTCCAGCCCCGTCTCCAGCCGGCGCGCCAGTGTTTCGCCCTCCGCATCGCGGCGCGTGAAGAAATAGCGCGCCAAGGGGTAATACAGGGCGATTCCGGGCTCCACCTCAAACCCGGTCTGCTCGTGGCGTTCATCGTATTCGCGCAAGGCCTCGTCAACGGAGCGCGAAAAAGCATCGAAACGCTTCACCGCAAGCATGGAAAACAGCCCGTCGTAATTATTACCTTGTACCACGCGGAAGCCAGCCGACTGCAGGATATCGACATCGACCCACCCCTGCCCCTGCCCTATCCGGAAGCCGCGCAACTGGGTGAGCGTGCGGACCTTGGCAAATAGCGGCAAGTCTTCATTGCGCACCAGGAGCAGCCGGTAGCCAATCAGGCCGCGATCGACCGGGATGCGTATTGGCCGGAATTGCTGTTCCAGCTGTACCGACGTGGCGCGTACGAACAGGTTGATCTGGCCCGGTCCCGTTGTCTCGGCCGTCACTCTCGCTGGCGACATGTACTGGCTGGATTGGCGCAGCTCGTAGGGACCGAAACTGGCCCGCGTCTTTTCCAGCGCGGTGCGCAGCACTTCCCAGTCATACAGGTATCGGCTGTCATGCTCGGATTCCGGGCGGGGATAAACGATTTGCAGCGGCGGCCCTGCCGGTTTGGCAGCCGCCGGCCCCGCCGCCAACAAGATCAGGACTAGCAGGCGAAAGATCATTTCGCAATCCTAGCAGGAAAGTACGCAATAACTTAAGACCTTGCATAATAGGCGTTTTTAAAGAGGCACTTATGCAATTACCAAACTTCACGGAAAAATTCGCAGACAACCTGGCCCAGCTCCCGGCTGTGGATACCATCGCCGCAATTGAACTGGTCGACCAGGCGGGCAACCCGGCTGCCCGGATCGAAAACAAACCAGGCCAGGCCGGCTCGCTGCGCGTCTACTACTGGCTGGCACAAACCTTCGGCTCCATCACCCCGGAAGCCGCGGCTCTCGGCCAGAAAATCTACGCTGAACACACCCAGGATGCCATCGCCAACCCAGGCAAGCATCCCAACATCGACCGCCTGTTCGGCATCAAGTCGGCCGATCAAGCCCTGCGCGTGGTCAGCCAGAACTAATCGCGGCTCAAATGCAAAAAGCCCAACCTGCGAAGGTTGGGCTTTTCTTTATTCTGGCTCCCCGACCTGGACTCGAACCAGGGACCTGCGGATTAACAGTCCGTCGCTCTACCGACTGAGCTATCAGGGAAAAGAGGCCGCATTATATCGACCCATTTGCGGTTTGCCTAGTCCCGGCAAGATCTTTTTTACTTTTTCGCCATGCGGCGGTCGCAGACGTCCACTTTCCACGAATCCGGCCACTGCTGGTCGATGATGTTGTCTCCCAGTTCACGCCGCAGTTTGGCGTAAGTGGCGCGATCGTTGGCGCGGCATGCATAGGACGCGAAGCGGTTGCGGTTGTGCACCTGGTCCGGATAGCGCTGCAGCAGCTCCTCGAAGCCGGCCTTCATCAGCTTCCAGTCAGGATCGCCCGGATGGCCGAATGAAATCCCCCGTTCGCAATCGCAATCCGCAAACCAGAACAGGCGCGCATAAATGGCATTGCCTTCGTCCCGCTTCGACAGTTCGACGGCCCGGCGGGCGAAACGTTCAAGCTCGCCCGGCGCCCCGCCCCACATTACTTGCGCAACACGCGACATCGCGAAATGCACCTGCTGCGACGCAGGGAACGCCTTGACCGCTTCCGCATAAGCCGCATCGATCCGGTCGCGCGGCGCATTTTGATCGATCAGCACTTCAAGATTCATGCTGTGCCACAGCGCGCAGTTCGATGCAGCAGCCTTGCTCTCCGCCAGTCGCGCGGAAGCCTTGGCCAGCCGCTCGCGGAAAAGCTCCCAGGCTTCAGGCGGCACCGTGCCCGCATAGCCGCCGCCGCGCCCATACCATGCATATTGGCGCCAATAGATCGCCTCGATCAGGGCCTGCGCCGGCGAATCAGGCGACTTGGCGCGCCATGCGCTCAACACTGCGCCAAAGCGCGGCCATGTTTTCCATGCGTTGAACATGGTGATGAATGAAGACTGGAACACCATCAATTCCGGTTGCCCATCCGGCAGGCGCGTGCCTCCAGTGCACAAGGCTTGCAGCACCTGGTCCAACTCCTCGAAGCGCTGCTGCTGGAACATCCCCTGCAAAGGGAGGCCGCGCTGCGAGATCATGTCACTCATCGGGCATGCTTTGCTGACAACACCATCCCGGCAAGGCAGCTCATCCGGTACAGCTGGCAATGCCGATTTCAGTTGGACAGGCGCGGCGCTGCACGCAATGCTTGCCGCACCCAGCACGGCAATGGACAACACCCGGGCGAGAGCTTTCATCGTACATCTCCTGGAAAATTGGATCTCCGCATTATGCTAAATAATTCCACATGGAAATATATTAAATTGTCACATTGCAATAAAAAAGCGGCCCGCAGGCCGCTTTGCAAGACTATCTGAACAAGGATTAGAACGAACCCTTGAACTGCACGCCAAACTGGCGCGGCTCGTTGACGAAGCCGGTCAGGTTGTTGAAGTCGATGCCGCCGGTGATGCGGCGCTGGTCGGTGATGTTGCGAGCGAAGGCTGCCACTTCGTACTTACCGCCTTCCCAGTTGTAGCCCACGCGCAGGCCGCCTTCGGTCATTGCCTTGCCGGTGAATTCAACCGACTCGTACAGGAAGAAATTCACTTTCGAGCGGTAGGACCAGTCGGTCACCACGAACAGGTTGCCTTCGGCCAGCGGGTAGTTGTAGCGGGCGTTCAGGTTGACGATCCACTTCGGTGCCTGTGGCAGCGGGTTGCCGTCGATGAGGGCACGGCCGGCTGCGTTGACCGGGCTGGTCACGGTGCAGGTACGGCAAACGTTCATGGACAGCGAAGGATCGCGGATCTCGGTGAAGTTGTACGACACGCTGGAGCCGACCTTGAAGTCGTTGGTCACGAAGCCTTCGATTTCCGCTTCGATACCGCGGCCCTTGGTCTTGGCAGCGTTAATCAGCTTGGTGACGTTGGAATTGCCGCCGACCACGGTCAGCTGCTGGTTCTTCACATCGTAGTCATACACGCTCAGGGCAGCGCGCGCGCGGCGGTTCCACAGGTCGGCCTTCACGCCGGCTTCGATGGAAGTGACGGTTTCCGCATCGGCGATGGTGATCGGCACGGAGCTCGATGCAGCAGCGATCGACGGTGCGCGGAAGCCGGTAGCGTAGCGGGCGTAGACGCTGACGTCCTTATCCAGCTTGTAAGTGCCGCTCAGGTCCCAATTGACCTTGTCCTTGGATTCGGACACCGATTGTGGGCCAACCAGCACGGCGTTGGTCGCTTCCAGGGTCGCGAAGTCCTTCTTGTCCTTGGTGTAGCGCAGGCCGCCACGCACGGTGAAGGCTTCGTTCACGGCGTAGTTCACGGAACCGAACAGCGCAACAGCTTCATTCTTCTGCTGCGAAGTCACGCGCGAGGTGCGGGCACCGGCAACGTTGAAGTTGTCCTGGCCCGCTTCTGCCTTCTCGTCGAAGTAGTACACGCCAGCTTGCCAGTTCATTGGGCCAGCGTATTTGGATTCAACGCGGAACTCTTGCGAGTACTGCTTGATACCTGGCACGAAGGATTCGGTTTCAACCTGGAACGGCACGGCTGGCGCATCGCCTGGATTGCCGCCGTCGATGTCGCCGCGCGAGGTGTACTTGGCCACGGTCTCGTAACCGGTGATCGAGTACAGCTTGTGCGCGCCCAGGTCCCAGCTCAGGCGCATATTGGCGCCGCGGGTCTTCAGCTGCTGGCCTTCCTGGCCGTTGATGGCGATCTTCTCAGAATCAAAGCCGTCGACGAAGTCGTTGCTGCCCTTCTTGATGATATTGGCACGGAACAGGCGCGAGCTGCCGGTGGTCGTGCGCTGGTGCACGTTGAACAGGGCGTTGAAAGTACCGCTTGGCTGGTACAGCACTTGGACGCGTTCAGCGTGTTCGTTGTAGCCTTCCAGCGCGTCTTTCTGGCCGGTGAAGGTGTTGTCGACGTAATCGTCACGGTGCTGGCGCAGGGTCGATGCGCGCAGGGCCCACTCTTTCGACAGCGGCACGTTGGCGGCTGCTTCCAGGTTCACAGTATTGTGGGATGCGTAGGAAACGTTGTAGAAGCCTTCCACGCCACGCAGGGTAGGCTTGGCCGATTCGAACTTGACCACGCCGGCCGGGGTATTGCGGCCGAACAGGGTGCCTTGCGGGCCACGCAGGACTTCCACGTTAGCCAGGTCGTACATCGGGTAACCCTTGAGGATAGGGTTCTCCTGCACCACGTCGTCGTAAATCAGGGAGACCGGCTGCGAAGCGAAAACGGTGAAGTCGGTGTTGCCGTAGCCGCGGATGTAGAAGCGTGGGAAAACACGGCCGGTCGACGACTCGATGTTCAACGACGGCGTCTTGCCCGCCAGGACGCGGATGTCCTGGCCAGCGGACAGCAGGATGTCCAGCTTCTCATTGTTAATCATCGAAACGGATACCGGCACTTCGCGGATATTTTCAGCGCGGCGCTGTGCGGTAACGGTAACAACTTCCAGCTGGCCGGCTGGAGCCTGGGCAGCTTCCTGTGCCAGGGCGGTCATCTGCACGGTGGCGAGTGTCACTGCCAAGTGCATTTTGGACAACTTCAACATGGTTTTCCTTGTGGGTGGATTGTTTTAGGTCCCCTATTCTCCCCACAGGTTGCGGTCTGCTGCCGCAAAATAGCGCGCATTATATACCCACTATAAGTTTGCGACACTATTCCTTGACCGTCAGTGTGCTACCAGTGGCGCCGGCATAGAACACCACCAGCTTGACCGGCCCCTTGCCCACATTGCGTCCGTTATGCAGCGTGTTCACCACCTCCGCCAGCGCCTGGCCTGCAACCATGTGCTTGACCGAACCATCCTTCAGGTGCACATCCAGCTCACCTTCGAGGATGTAGCCGAACGATGTCACCGGATGCAGGTGCCAGCCAGTCTCGCCGCCTGGTGCAATTTCAATCATCAGCGCGGTAATTTCCGCCTGTCCGCTTGGATAGGCCAGTGCCGCGCCATTCCAGCTGGAAGTTGTCTGCATCAGCTTGTTGACTTTGACGGCGGCGGACTGGTCCAGCGCGAAAGCAGGCTGGGCGGCGAAGATGGCGAACGCGGCTACGACACTGGCGAAAGTTTTCATGGATGTCCCCGGTCAGTAAATGCCACATGATAGACGCAGGTCAAAGCCCGATCAAAAAGGCCTCCTAGACTGGCCAGATCCCCGCTGCAAAGGGGATTCCCGAACCCGCTAGGAGACATCATGAAAACCTTTCCGCAAGAAATGAGCCATGCCTCGGGCGCCACGCTATCGCTCGATAACACCCGCCTTCTGATCTCCCTCAAGCAAGCAAAAGAACGCAGCGCCATCGAGCAGTTCCTGCACAGCGTTGACCTGTTCCTGGAAGACGAAGCCGATGAAGGCATGGTCCCCGGTGAAAGAATCAACCACACCAAGACCCGCTACTTCGTGCAATCACGCCGCCCGCTGGACGATGGCCGGCTGGCGAAAATCGAAGAAGCCGGCGCCCAGCTTGGCCTGGACTGGATCGGTCCCGTGTACAGCCAGGCCGGCCAGCGCGGCCGCCGCGCATTGATGGCGCCCCTGCCCCACGTCGCCCTGATCAAACTGCGCCAGCGCGACGCCAGCTTCAAGCTGCCGGAAGGCTTGGGCACCAAGGGCGCCGCCGAACCGGCGATCCAGGAAATCACCGAGAAATCGCGCTACCTGAATGGCCACCACTACCTCCAGATCAGCAACGTCAAGGAAATCAACGCCTTCCAGCTGCGCGAGCGCCTAAGCCAGATGGGCAATACCCCGATCGCTGATTTCCAGTTCGAGACCATGCCGCTGCTGACGCCCACTTCGGTCTCGCCCAACGACACCCTGTTCCCGCAGCAGTGGGACATGACCCGCATCCAGGCCGGCGGCCCCGGCACCACGGGTTGGGACATCACCACCGGCGCCGCTACCACCGTCATCTGCGTGCTCGATGAAGGCTGCGACCTTAGCCATCCCGACTTGCGCTTTTCCGCCCCCGGCATCAACCTGGGCACCATGAGCGGCGACGGATCGCCCACCGGCAACCACGGCACCGCCTGCGCCGGCATTGTCGCGGCCACCTACAACAACGGCACCGGCGTCACGGGCGTGGCGGGCGATGCGCGCATCCTGCCGGTGGCCTTCGATGCCTGGACCGACGTTGAAGTGGCGAACGGCATCAACTATGCCTCCGCCCACGGCGCCAGCGTCATCAGCATGAGCTTCGGCTGGAACGGCTGGAACCACGCCATCATCGACCCGGCCATCCAGGCCGCTTTCAACAACGACCTGGTGATGTGCGTCGCCACCCACAACTACAACGGACCGATCACCTACCCTGCCACCAACCCACTCGTAATCGCGGTCGGCGCATCGGACGAAATCGACAACCGCAAAACGCCGATGAGCCCCGACGGCGAACCCTGGGGCTCGAATTTCGGCCCGCAGATCTCGGTGGTCTCGCCGGGCGTGCATATTCCCACCACGGACATTCACGGCGCCGGCGGCTACAACCCGGGCGACTATGACCTGGTCTTCAACGGCACCTCCTCCGCCACGCCGCACGTGGCAGGCCTGGCGGCCCTGATCCGCAGTGTCTACCCGACCCTGGACAATGTGCAGGTGCGCGCCCATATCGAACGCACAGCGCAGAAAGTCGGCGCGGTGGCCTACGCGGAAACGGCGGGCAAGGCGAATGGCAGCTGGAACCAGGAGATGGGTTACGGCCGCATCAATGTCTACCGCGCGCTGGACGAAGCGGACGTGATGATCAAGGACGCTCCGGCCGACAGCGGCGCAGAGCCCTTCACCGGCGCCAATTTCTGGGACTTCTCGGACATCGTTGTGCGCATCAACGACGACAACGTCTTCGTACCGAGCGATCCGCTCAAATCAAAGAATGTGGAACGCGGCCAGGCCAATTACATTTATGTGCGCGTCACCAACAAGGGCGCCCGCACGGCCCGCAATGTCACGGTCAGCACGCGCATCACACCCTTCGTCGGCCTGCAGTTCGTCTATCCGCCCGACTGGACTCACGTCGACGCCATGCACGTCAGTCCGACCGCCATCACCACAAGCTTCGCCAGCGTACCCGCCGGCGGCACCGTCATGGCCAAGTTCCGCATCGAGGCGAGCCAGGTCGAAACCCTGTACGGCTGGGAGGCAAATCACCCGTGGCACCCTTGCCTGCTGGCCGTGGTCAAGTCGGACAACGACTACGCATTTGCCAACGCGCCTTTGACGGGCAACCCGATCAGTGCGCGCCTCAACAACCTGGCCCAGCGCAACCTGTCCGTCATCGATGTGCTGGGAGGCGCGCACGCCACCTTCCCCTTCGTCATGGCCAGCCGTTTTAACCGCGAAACGCGCATGACGCTGATGATCGACCGCAGCCACCTGCCCGCCGGCATGCCGCTCACCCTGTCGCTGGACGAAGACGGCGCTGCCTTCCCGGCCATCGACTTCGCCAACCAGGTCGACCCGATGCCCTCGCCGATGCACGGCGAAGACGAGATGAAGAAGGACTGCGGCCTGGTCTTCCTGCAGGACACCAAGGTCATGACCCGCTTCGGCTGCTGCTGCGGCATTCTGACGCTGGCCAAGGGATCGCACTTCGACTGCATGCCGACGCGCACCCTGGGCAATGTCACGGTGGAAGGCGGCGACGTGGTGCTGCGTGACGGCAAGCGCTATGTCGAGATCACGCAGCCGGTGGTCCGGGTCACCATGGAGAAGGAGGCAGCCACGATGTATCCGCTGGCACTGCAGACCGACATCCCGGCCGGCGCGGAGTCCGGCGCGCAGTACGCTATCAACGTGGCCCAGCTTGATGCACAGGGAACGCCGGTGGGCGGCGCCTCCATGGTCTATCACGTCGCATAAGGCGGTTTCGCGCCGCCGCAGCCCGGTTTCGTCGCATCGCGGTGGCGTGTGGAGCGCCTGCTCCGTAGTCTTGCAGCATCAACAACGACTACGGAGCACACCATGAAACACACCATCCTCACCCTCGCGATCGCCATCGCTTTCGGCAGCGCACTGGCGGCGCCAGCCGTCGACAACGTGGCATTCGCCACCGCCCGCCAGCAATTCCAGGCCGCTTCCGGCGGCGACGCCTCGGCCCGCGACGCCGCCATCGACGCCTTCGAAAAGCTGAGCGCCAGCCAGCCGGGCAACCCGGTCTACCTGGCCTATCAGGGCGCCGGCATCGCGATGCGCGGCCGCGATGCCATGATGCCTTGGGACAAAATGAAGTACGCCGAACAAGGCGCGGACATGGTGCAGAAGGCCGTCACCCTGCTGGCGCCGGAGCATGACAGCCTGATGGTCGACGGCGCACCGGCCAGCGTCCTCACGCGCATGGTCGCCGCCAACACTCTGCTCGCCCTGCCCGAATTCATGCACCGCCGCCCCGACGGCAAGCGCGCACTCCAGGCGGCCGTGGACTCGCCGGTACTGGCCCAGGCGCCGGCACCGTTGCGCGCCAGCGTGTTTTCCGCCGCAGCGCGCGTGGCGGGTGAAGAAAAGCGCAGCGCAGACGAAATCGGCTACCTGCGTCAAGTCGTCGCGACGCAGGCCAACACGCCGCACGTCGCCAAGGCCGCCGCGCGCCTGAAGGAGCTGGGCCAATGAACGCCGGCGAACCCCTGCTGTCGCTGCACGGCGCCAGCAAATCCTACACACTGGGCAGCAACAGGATCCACGCCTTGCAATCGGTCGACCTCGCGCTGGCGCGCGGCGAAATTGCCGCCGTCACCGGCCCCTCCGGCAGCGGCAAGAGCACACTGCTCAACCTGTGTGGCCTGCTGGACCAGGCCGACGGTGGCGAACTGTTGTTCGACGGCGAGCCCTTGCCCGCCAGCGACGAAGCGCGCCGCACGCAATTGCGGCGCCAGGCCATCGGCTTCGTATTCCAGGGCTTCAACCTGGTGCCGGTCATGACAGCGCACGACAATATCGACTACCCGCTTTACTTGTTGGGCGTGCCGGCCGCCGACCGCCGCCAGCGCGTGCAGGAAGCCTTGCAACGCGTGGGTCTGGCGGGACTGGGCAGCCACAAGCCTGACCAGCTCTCCGGCGGCCAGCGCCAGCGTGTCGCCATTGCTCGCGCCATCGTCAAGCGTCCGCGCCTGGTCATCGCCGACGAACCCACCGCCAACCTCGACGCGCAAACCGCCTCGCAAATCATCAGCCTGATGCGCGCCCTGGCCCACAACGACGGCACCACCTTCCTGGTTGCCACCCATGACGACCGCATGCTGCCGCATTGCGATCGCGCGCTGATGCTGGATGACGGCGTCTTGAAAGGAGCATCCCATGCGCATTGACTTCAAATGGCTGTCGCTGGCTTGCCGCAACACCATGCGCAACCGCCGCCGCTCACTGGTCACGCTGGCCATCGCCGCTACCGGTACCGCTGCGGCCTTGCTGGGCGGCGGCTTTGCGCTTCACACTTACCAATCGCTGGCGCAGGCCAGTTCCCGCGATACCGGCCACCTCGTGCTCGCCGCACCGGGCCAGTTCGACGGCAACGACAATATGCCGCTGGAGCACGGACTGGCCGGCCGCGATGCGCTGACGCGGGAACTGCTGGCCAACCCGCGCGTCACACGCGTGCTGCCACGGCTGCAGTTCTCGGGCCTGATCAGCAACGGCGACAAGAGCGAAATCTTCCTCGGCACCGGGGTCGATGCGCGCCAGGAGTTCCTGGTCAAGGGCCCCTTCATGACGGTCGAAGAAGGCACGCTGCTCGACGCCGACGGGCCGGCTGCGGGAGGGGCAGCACCGGGTGCGGGCATCGTGCTTGGCAAAGGCCTGGCGCACATCCTGAACGTCCACCCCGGCAGCTCGCTCACCCTGCTGTCCACCACCACGGCCGGCAGCCTGAACGCGATCGACGTCACCGTGACCGGTGTCGTCAGCAGCGGCATTACCGACATCGACAAGCGCCTCGCCATGGTCGAACTGGCGACCGCGCAGCAGCTGCTGGCATCCGACAAAGTCAGCTACCTGAGCGTCTACCTCGACGGCCTGGAACGCAGCGACGCCATGGCGGCCGAATGGAAAAGCAAATACGCCGGCAAGCTGGAAGTACGCACCTGGCTCGAACAAGCCCTCTTCTACCAAAGCGTGAAAGGCCTGTACGACCGCATCTTCGGCTTCCTCGGCGTGATCGTCCTTGTGATCGTGCTGATCGCCATCACCAATACACTGTCGATGGCGGTGCTCGAACGCACCCGCGAGATTGGCACCCTGCGCGCCATGGGTACCACGCCCGGCGAAATCACTCGCCTGTTCACGCTGGAGGGCCTCGTGCTGGGAGGCGGTGGCGCCTTGCTTGGCATGGCGCTGGCGGCCGGCGTGGCTGTGGCGCTGCTGGTGTTCGACATCCAGATGCCGCCGCCACCGGGCCGCAGCACCGGCTATCCCCTCGTGGTCACCGTATCGCCGGCCATGTACGCCTGCGCAGCCCTGGCCGTCACCGTTCTCGCCGCTTTGGCATCACTGCTCGTCAGCCGCAAGGCAGCCAATCAATCCGTTGTGGAGGCCCTCGCCCATGTATAAGACTTTGATCGCCGCCGCCCTTGCGGTGGCATGCGGCAGCGCCGCGGCCCAGGATGTCGACGCCATCCTGCGCAAAGCCGACACCTACCGCCTGCCCAATGCGTCCGCCCAGGTGGACACGCTGGTGCAGACTTTCAAGGACGGCAAGCAAGATAAGGAGAAGCGCTACCAGGTGCTGGTGCGTGCAGGCGGCAAGGCGCTGATCCTGTTCCGTTCCCCTGGTGATGCGGGCCAGAAAGTGCTGATGTCCGGCGACGATTTTTGGCTGCAGCTGCCGGGCAGCGCGCGCCCGATCCGCATCACGCCTTTGCAAAAACTGCTCGGCGACGCCTCCACCGGCGATATTGCGACCATGACCTGGTCCGGCGACTACCACGGCAGCGTGGCGCGCGAAGTCGATATCGAAGGCGTGCATTGCCTCGAGCTGGAACTGGCCGCCACGCGCAAGACCCTGAGCTACCAGCGCGTGGTTCTGCATGTCGCCAAGTCCGATTACCGTCCCGTGCACGCGGACTTGTACGCGACCTCCAACAAACGCCTCAAGCAAGCGCGCTACAGCCAGGACCGCATGGTGCTGGTCGACGAAATCGCGAATGGCCGAGAAACCGTCGTCACGATCACCGCCAGCAAGCCGCGCCAGTTCGGCGACGAGTTGTTCAATCCGATGTATCTGGGCCGCTCCGATGCCGCGCCATAAGCCACGCCGCGCCGGATTGGCGCTTGCCCTCGCAATGGCGGCAGCGCCTGGGGCTGCGATGGCTGACGATCTGATCGCCAACATCCGCGCCCAATTCGGCACCCAATCCCTGCAAGCGGGCGAACTGCGCTGGCATGACGGTCCGCTGCGCAGCGTGCTGACCGCCACGCACCTCAATGGCAGCGACGCCCGCCTGAGCCTGAACGAACTCACTTACGACGGCGCGCTGGCCGGCGGCTTTTTCAGCGCAGGAAAAAAGGTGATGAGCTGGGACGTAGGCTACGCCTTCCGCCCCCTGGACGTGGTGCAGCGCGAAGACCGCCGCGCCCTGAATCCCCTGGCGCTGGAAGGCATCCCCATGCTCGCATGGGAACACTTCAATGCCGACAGCGCCACCACCATTGCCTGGGCCAATCCAGGCCGAGGCCAGGCAGCCAACCCCAACTCGCAACGCAACGACGAAGCCGTCGCCATCCGCCAGTACCGCCAGCGCGGGGCGCGAGATGAATACGCCGTACTGCGCTTCTCGCGCCGCAACGGCATGGAAGCCGGCGTCTCGTTCTCGCAAGTCGCCAGCGACGGCATCGAACTGCACGCCTCAATCCTGTTGCAGCAGCGTCCCGCCCGCGGCGGCAAAGCGCTGGCCGGATTCACCTGGACCACGGAAAGCAAATTCTCGGTCATGGGTGAAGCCTGGACCGACCGCAGTGCCATGCCGGGCCAGCAGCACAACCGCTTCCTGCGTGCCGCACAATACTTCGATGACGTGGAAATCTCCGCCGACGTGCTGTGGCAGCCGCGTAGCGGCCGCATACAAGGCAGCCGCACCAGCACCCTCTCCGCCGGCTGGAAAACCGGACCCTGGGTGCTCTCCGCCAGCTATCGGCGCTTTGAAGGAACCGCCGCCCGCTACGCGAAGAACCAGGCCCTGGCCAGCATCCAGCGCGGCTTTTGAATCACATTTGCCGGAACAGATGCGCGTACAGAGGAGAAACACGCAGTTTCTCCGAACGCCCACGCAGGGCCAGCGACATCTTGCCGCCCTCTTCCCTCAAAGCGCTCAGCACACAAGCAGAATTGACGATGGTGCCCCGATGCACCTGCCAGAACACCTGCTCGTCGAGCTGCGGCAGCAATTCCTTGAGGCTCATGCGGATCAGGACCTCGCTCTCCGCCGTCACCACGTTCACATACTTGTCGGCCGCCTCGAAATACACGACATCCGACACCGGCACCATGCGCACCTGGTTGCCCACCGCCGCACGGATCACGCTCAAACGCTGCGCCGCCACCGGCACACCCAGCGCGCGCAACTGCGAAGCCAACACCTCCAGCGCGCCCGCAGGCTTCTCCTGCAAGCGCTGGCGCAAGCGCGCCACTGTACGCGCCAGGCGCTCATCGCTGACCGGCTTCAACACATAATCAGCCGCCTCGCGCTCGAAAGCCTGCACCGCAAATTCGTCGTATGCGGTCACGAACACGATTTGCGGGAATGGCGCCGGCCCGGTCCAGGCGTCAGCCAATTCCTCGGCGACCTCCAGCCCGGACTTGCCCGGCATTTTGATGTCAAGGAAAAGCACCTGCGGCTGCAAGGCGGCAGCCTGCGCCAGCGCTTCGATGCCATTGGCGCAGGAAGCCACGATGGAAAGCTCAGGCCACTGGCGCTGCAAGGCAGCAGTCAGCGTGGCAGCCAGGATCGGTTCGTCTTCAGCAATCAGTGCAGTAATCATGAGAGAAAAATTCGTGCAGTAGCGCCCTGTGGCGCAGCTTCAAGTGAAAAGGAAGCACGCCCGCCGTACAAGGCTTGCAGACGTTCGCGTACATTGGCCAAGCCCAGGCCGGTGCCCGGTTTTCCAGGCCCCGCGTCGAGCCCACGCCCGGTATCGGAAACCAGCAATTCCAGCCCGCCTTCCGCAGTGCGCGCCGACACCTGGATATGGCCGCCGGCCACGTTTGGCTCCACGCCATGGGCAATCGCGTTTTCGACCAGCGGCTGCAGCAGCATGGGCGGCAACTCGGTAGCGCGCAAATCCTCAGGCAAATCCAGTGCGAAGCTAAGCCGCGCGCCCATGCGCACCGACATCAGGCCTAGATAAGCATCGAGCAGCGCGAACTCCTGCGCCAGCGTGGTGCGCTCGGCACGTGCCGCGCTCAATGTCGCACGCAGGTAGACAATCAATTGGTCCAGCATGCTTTGCGCACGAGCCGGATCGATGGCAATCAGTCCCTGCAAATTAGCCAGGGTATTGAACAGCATATGCGGCTCGATCTGCGCCTGCAGCCTTTGCAATTGCGCCTGCAAGGCCTGGCGTTCGACCGCCTCGGCCCGAGCCTTTTCCAGCGCAGCCTCGGCGCGCGCCTGCGACAGCCTGTCGCGGCCCGCAAAGAACAGCGTGGCAGCGCCGGTCGCAAACACGGTGAACAGCAAGGCGCTGACACCGCGCTCCCCACGCAGGTAGCGCAAGGTATCGATCTCCATGCCCATCAGCCAGGACACCTCCTGCATGCCAAGATACACGCCGCCCAACACCGCCAGCGCCAGCACCGGCAGGAACTGCAGCCACCTGACTTTCTCCTGCCCCCACAACAGGAAGCGAGCGACATCGACCAGCAGCCAGGTGCTGATACCGATGCACATGGAGACCAGTAAATTCGGCCCGAAATTGCGCCCGCCACCAAACACATAGGTGACCATCAGCGCGCACACGACGTTGAAAGCCGCGACATACATGCCATCGATGGCAAGGCGGCGAAATGGGAAAGAGGTCTTACGGGGAGTTATCTGCATGGCAAGCATTTTCGCCCTACGGGCGCTTGCCATGCAACCTTTTTGCGACAAAACCGCGCCAGGACGGCGCCAAACCGCTTAGGCCAGCGCTTCCTTGGCCGCTTCTTCCGGCGTCAAGCCGTCATAGAACAAATCCGTGAACCATTCGATCTGCTCTTCGATATGGTCCTGGGCCTCTTCAACCGTGGCGCCGCCCTTGACCAGGAAGCCTTCCACCTCGATGCACCACTGGATCAGTTCCAGGGTTTCCGGATCGAGTTCTTCTTTCTTTTTTGCCATCACATCCTCCTACACAAAAGCGCCTGAAGCATACCCCCGGTGACTGCGATCCGTCCAGTAGCCATAATTAAATACGCGCCATGCTGGGCCGCAAGCGCCGTGGACTTCTCGCGCGGCGGGAATTGCGGATCGCCCCTCTCGATCCACGCCATGGGATCTGCCCGCGTTTAGCGCGACGCGCCCGGGCCGCCCACGACCGGGTCCCGTGAGGCGGTATACGCGGTCAGTTCCCACATATCCGCTTGGCGACACGTCCATGGCGATCCGTGTCCAGGTAATCCAGCTTGACGAAGTTCTTGACTGCCGGCGCATACCAAAGCGTCTCGGTCGCCTTGCTGGAGCCCCGATTCCTGCCAATTTCATCATTCTGGTAATAGGCGGTGACCTCGATTTTTATCGCATCGAATTCACCAGCCTGCACCTTGATTCTCTCCCAGGCCAGCGCCCTTCCTTCGATTTGGTAGCGCCAGTGCTTGCCCGCAGCCGGGTTCTCAGCGTCAGCTTCGCTGCTCCACTTTTTTCCAACTTCAAGCGGGAACGCGAAGCGCGCGAATGCCGTTGCAAAGTGCGCCTGGCCGCGGTCAAACGGATTCATCTCGCGACTGAAGTGCTGGTGCGAGACAAGAGCTCCCGTATCTGCCCGCTTGAGATCCGCCTCGATACCGTCGTCATTGACAGCTGTCACCTCGACGCGATTCTCGTGGCCTGGCTCGTTCTTCCAGACATCAGTGTACTGGTAGGTCCAGCTATCCCCTACCTGCACCTGCGGCGCAGCGATGGGGGCTCGCAGCTCTGCACCCGACACAAAGCTGGAACCAAGCAATCCAAGCCCGAATATGAAATTTTTCAATGTGCCTCCAATTTTGTCAAAAACACCATCCGCAGGAGATTGGCATTTTCACAATTGGGAGGCTTGCGGGATTCCCTTAGCCAAAATGCAAGAAGCCCCACCAAGCTTTGCGCAGGTGGGGCTTCCTGGTGCAGCCGGGGCTGCGCGTGCTTAAGCGCGGCGACGGGTACGTGCCAGTGCCAGCAGGCCCAGGCCGAACAGGGCCATCGAAGCAGGCTCAGGTACGTTTACATCTGCAGCAACGGCGCCGATATTGTTCCATGCGTCGGAATCCCAGAAGAACAGGTTCAGGGTGCCGCTGGCGTTGGCGTAACCGTTGAAGCTGGTGCCCACGATGAAGAAATTGCCCACGTCTGCAGTTCCGGTACCGATCTGGCCAACCAGTTGGCCGATGTCCGCGGTAAAGCCGCTGCCATCAGGATTGGAAACACCCATGCCCCAGCCAGGAACGCCATCGGCGTTGGTGGTATAGCCAGCGGCGCCGCCGCTGAAATTCCAGGTTTGCGATGGATCGACGGAAATGGTCAGGTGCTGGCCAGCGTCAAGGTGAATGCCGGTATTGAGCGCAGTACCGCCGAAGATGCTGTTTGCGTTCGAATCTACAGTGAACGTGCCTGCCTGGGCCAGGCTAGCCATGGCGAATGCAGCGACGAAACCAATAGTGCGAATAAGGTTTTGAATTTTCATCAGGTATTACCTAGTTATATTTTTGGAACCTAGCACTATGCAAGTTCCATGCCACTCTTTCAATATTGGTAAAACATGAAGCAGATCAATTACTTATCCGCAAGGAAAAAAACGTTACCCGTGGCACTGTAAAGTTTTCCGACATCAACGTTCGCGCCCGATCTGGGCAAAGCAGGGTCGTCCCGGCCCAGTTTGGCTTTCAGGAGATCGGCCCATTCCTGCTTGGCGGAGCTTAACCATGCAGGAAGTCTGCCAAGCCGTCGCTCGAGAAGCGCCTCATAGAGCGATTCGGGCGCAACATGATGGCCCATACTTTCGACCCGCCCCATATTTGCCATATTCGCCCGGGAATATGGCCCGACATACCCGACAAGTAGCGGATTCACAGCAGTATATGGACCGTATTGCTGGGCGTCCGAGTCAGGCAGCACCCAGAGATCCAATATGCCGCTCTCGCTTCGGGCAAGCTTGCCGTTCTGGTGGAAGTTCCAGATCACCAGGCCTGTCAGGTGATTCGGCAAATCGGCATAATTTCCACCCTGCCCCCACATTCCGCGGCTCTCAACCGCATCAAACAGCGTGTTACGTACGAAGTTGGCATGGGAATCAATGCCGCGCGAGCCCGGCGCCACATCGCGCCAGAACACCGAACCAGTAGATTGGTGCGAAGCACCGACGCCGTGCCACTGGCCTTCCGCCGTCATATCGAGGTTCAATCCGATCAGGCTATAAGTGGAAAACGTGGCGGCAAAGCTGAGATGACCGCGATTCCCGGAGATGGTGTTCAGCATGATCGTATTGGCTGCGCCCGCGTGGATTACCGCCGGCTGCGTAACGTTCTCAAATTGATTGCGGAGCACCCAGGAGTGAACGGTTTGATCCAGTTCGACCCCGCAGAATCCAGAGTCGTGATACGCATTCTTATGGTGGACAAAACTCTCATTAAAGCTGCCCTCGACGCGGATGCCTTCGAAACCCACGTTGCGCAGCACAGAAACCTCGCGCGCAGTCCACGGCAGCCGGAGGTCAATGGCCGTCGTCAGCGGTGTCCTCAGGTGCAACACTGCGCCATCAACGCTGGCGACCTCATACGTTTCAAGTACCTTGATGCCTTGGGTGTTGATCCTGCTCCAGATGCGGCGAGTGCGCTTGCCCTCAAGATAGCTGGCGTTGGCGGCTGTGCTTTGCATCTCGATCCGCACAAAGTCACCAGGCTGGAAACCTGCTGTGGATGACAGAACGAGGCGAGTGTCGCCAATACTGGCCGGTGCGGCCAGGGTCGAAGCTGGGCCTGCCTGTCCTTTTCCCGGCGTAAAAGTCACAAGGGCTGGCGCGGCCCACAACTGGCTCGGGTCCGCCGGAGCGAGCGCATTCACCATCTTGAAATGCGTTTGCCCCTGCTTCGCGCCGCGCAGCACCACGTCGCTGGCAGACACGATCAGGCGTTTGGGCGTCTTGCCGCTATTGAGCAAATAGGTTCCAGGCTCAAACTGCACGATGCCGCCACCGGCCGCACTACTCGCATCGATAGCATGCTGGATCGCTTCGGTATCATCGAGCGCGTCATTCGGAATTGCGCCATAGTCGGCCACCCTGAATATCGTCGTGTTTACCGGCGCGACGCCCTGCTCGCCGTAATGCGCTCCAGCCCACGAAAAATCGATGAATGGCCGCTGCGTGTTATCTGCCCCTTGGAAAGCCTGCCAGGTTGCCGAAGATTGGGAACCCGGCGCTGCCTGTACAGCCCCGGCAAGCAACAAGAGATAGAGAAACGGATTTTTCATGAGTTTTTCTGAAAGAAAGCGCGGAACAGGGTAACGTTATCACAAAAATCGGTGAAAGAGCAGACCAAACAAGTATGCTTGCGGTTCACTTCGACTTACTGATTGTTCAGCGCAGATGATCTTGGTACGTACTCATGGAAAGCGGACATCTTCCTGCCAGCCCAAGCCAGCGCTTCTGCCCTTGTTTCGCGAGTCTCTTATCGACGGCGCGTTGGCGCGGGACCGACCGCATTTCGCTTCTCGATATGGCGGAATACGATGCGCCCCTTGCTCAGGTCATACGGAGACAATTCGAGCGTTACCTTGTCGCCTGCGAGAATGCGAATAAAGTTCTTCTTCATCCGACCAGCTGAATAGGCGACTAGCTTGTGTCCGTTGTCCAGGTCTACGCGGAAGCGTTGATCAGGCAAGACTTCGACGACGACGCCATTCATTTCAATTAGTTCTTCTTTTGCCATCGGGATTTTCCTGTGCGATTGGGGCGAGGTGCGAAAAAAAAGCCCGCTTTGTTGCGGGCTTCGTTTCAATGTAATGCCAAAGTTTCAATCGCTGCTACAGCCCGTGCTATCTGCGCGGTGCGTAACGGTTGGCCCGTGCTATCTGCATGGTGCCAGCCTGTGACCTATGTTGGTGCTACAAGGTAAAGTTCTCGAGTACTTCACCACAAAACGCAGTGTAACACGATTTTGTGCACCGCACAAATTTATGTTACTGACCGACGCAAATGATCTTTGTCGCGTACTCGTGGGCGCCGGATTTCTTCTTGGCAGCCCAGGCCACCGCTTCCTGCGCCTGGGCGATCGTCATCACGGTCGCCTTATCCTTGTTCTTGATGAAAGAAACACCTTCAAACACACCCTCTTTACTGCGCATGACCCTGGCGAAGACCGGCGGCTTGCCCGGCTCCTTGATTTTGTTCTGCTGGACCAGATAGCGCTGATCGTTGTTTTCCATATCCGACTCCTGAAAGCAAAAAGCCCAACCGGTTAAGGCTGGGCTTTTCTATGTTCTGGCTCCCCGACCTGGACTCGAACCAGGGACCTGCGGATTAACAGTCCGTCGCTCTACCGACTGAGCTATCAGGGAAAAGAGGCAATATTATAACTGCCGATCAAGCGTTTGCAAAGCCCATTTTAAATCACATGCCAAGCGACTTCAAAAGTTCGTCGGCATCGTCCGAGGAGATAGCCTGGGCGGGTGCCGCATCCTGCTTTGCAGCCTGTTCGCGTTCCAGCAGCGTATCCGGATCCTCGACTACGCTCTTCTCGAAATCATGCAGTTTAATAAACTCGGTGCGGTCGATTGCCAGCTCGAGGTAGAAGATGTTGTTACGCTCCGTGAAGAAGGACACGCGGCGCATTTCAGGGCGATCCAGCGGCGTATCCACGCTCAGGGTCACCTGTTTGTTCAGCACCAGCATCTTCGGCTGGTTCTGGGTGATATTGGTCTGCAGCTCGCTGCGTACCTTGCCGGTGAAGTCGCCGACGATCTGGTTCATCAGCTCCCCCATGATGTTCGCCACCTCGTCCGAAGTGAAGGAACTCGCCAGTTCCGACTTCGGCATGCCCATACTGAGCATATAGCGTTCGTAAATCTCCATCGCCGCCTCGGCCGAGAAGTTCAGTACCACCAAGCCGGTAAAGCCGCCGTCGAACAGCACGAAGCATCCGATATCCGGTTTCAGGCCGACCTTGGTAATACGCTGAACCATGGCCGAGTAAGTAATCCGGCTTTGCGATGCCACGTTCAGCACACGGGTAACGGACGAGCAAAGGGTGGTCAGCAGGTCTTCGGTGCCGTACACCACCCGCTCTTCTTTTGTAATCATTCTGAAATTGCTCCGGATTGGATCTTATGGATATCTTGAAGAATAACTGATTCCACTGCAAAAGCAAAAATGCTTGTATTCATTCTGCTAATATTCCCGGACATCCCCGCAATGGTGCCGGGATGACCAGCACTAAAAGGACCATCCGAATGTTCAACTGCTTTGCCAAGCCAGCCTCTGCGCTGGCCTTGATGCTGGCGGCCGCCCATGTTTTTGCAGCCGAACCCCAACTGTTGCGTGATCGCACAGAATCCGAACGCCCCACCCTCCTACTGATCGGCTCACCGCACTTTGCCAACCATTTCCGCGACGTCAGCAACACCAAAGTACCCGAAGTGCTGTCGGCGCAGCGCCAGGCTGAAATTGAAAAAGTGGCCGCAGCCTTGCTGGCTTTCCGCCCTACCAAAGTGGCGGTGGAAGTCTCGCGCGACAAGCAGGACAAGCTCAGTAGCAATTACCACGATTACCTCGCAGGAAAATACACCCTGACCAGCGAAGAAGCCGACCAGTTGGGCATGCGCGTCGCCGCCGCGGCCAAGCTGCCAGACATCTATGCCGTCGACTGGAACAAAATGCCGCCGGGACGTATTGAAGATTTCGATTTCGAGACCTGGGCCAACCAGAACGGCCGCGCGCCATTGCTCGAGCGCCTGCGCGATTCCGGCAGCACGCTCGCCGCTGGCCAACGCCTGTTGACGACCAGCGTGGCCGACTGGCTGACCGAGTACAACTCGCCCGAAGCCCTGGCAGCCAGCCATCGTCGCTACTTTGATTTCGCCATGCTGAACGAAGGCGAAAACTTCCCAGGCGCGAACTGGGTCGCCAACTGGTACGGCCGCAACCTGAAGATTTTCTCCAAGCTCGTTACCCTGGCCGACAAGCCCGGCGACCGCGTGCTGGTGATCTACGGCGCCGGCCACATCCCCACCCTGCGTGAGTTCGCGCAGCAATCCGGCGCATTCAAAGTCGCCGATCCTATTCCCCTGCTCGAGCAGGCACGCAAGGTGGCCCAATGAGAAACTTTTGCCTCGCCCTCACCTTATTACTTGCCCTGCCGGCCAAAGCCGACCGCGTTGCCGACCTCGATCGCCTCGCCACCCAGTATCACGCGCTAGGCCAGCTCGATGGCTCGGTCCTTGTCGCCGACCATGGCAAGGTGATTTACCACCGCGCCTTCGGCCTTGCCAACCGCGAATGGCAAATCCCGCACACGACGGACACCGTATTCCGCGTCGCATCCTTAAGCAAGCAATTCACCGCTACGCTGGTCATGCAACTGGCCGAGCAAGGCAAGCTGCGGCTGGCTGACCCGATCGGCAAATACGTGCCGGAGCTGAATACGGAAACCGGCAAGCGTGTCACCTTGCACCAACTGCTGAACCACACCTCGGGCATCGTCGACTACGCGAACTTCCCAGGCTTCTGGGCCAATCGCCTCGGCGAAAAGGTACCGAAGGCCGACTTCCTCGCCATCATGAACCGCCCGCTCGAATTCGAGCCTGGCAGCCAGGCCCACTACAGCAGCTCCAACTACACTCTGCTTGGCTGGGTCATCGAAAAACAAACGGGCAAGTCCTACGGTGAAGCGCTGGATAGCATGATCCTCCGTCCGCTCGGTATGCAACGCACGGCATACGACGCGCCGGAGCGCATCATCCCGCGCCGGGCGTCGGGCTATGTGCGCGTGCTGGGCGAATACCGTCCCGCCGATCCCCTCTGGATTCCCAACATCGGCGCCGGCGGCGGCGTCGCCAGCACCACGGGCGACTTCTTCAAGCTCGACCGCGCGCTGGCCGGCGACACCCTGCTCAAGCCGGAATCGAAACGCCTGATGTTCACCCCTTATATCAAGGACGACGTGTGGGGCGACCTCGGTTACGGCTACGGCTGGATGATCGGCACGCGCACCATCGCCGGCAAACCGCGCCTGGTGCATGAACACGGCGGCAATGGCAACGGCTTCCGCACGCTTGTTACGCGCTATCCGGAAGAAGGCAAATTAGTGGTAATTTTCCTCAACGAAGGCAACGGCAATAAGGGACCCGAGATCTACCGCATGCGCAGCGATTTCACCAACGCGATGTACGGCATTCCAGTGGCGCCACCCAAGCCGGTATTGCACGAACTGCTGGCCGATGAAATCAGGCGTGTCGGCGACGACGCAGCGTTGGTGCACTTGCCTTCCCTGCTCGCGCGCAGCGGCAAGCCGGAAAGCGGCGACGGATTGAATCGACTGGCGTATCAATACGCGGAAGCCGGCCGTGCAACGACCGGCATCGCGATCCTCAAGCGCGCCATCGCCCTCTATCCGCAAGACGGCAACTTGTACGATTCGCTGGGTGAGCTCTACCTGATGGGTGGCGACAAGGCCAGCTCCGCGTCCGCTTACACGCGCGCCATCGAGCTGGATCCGAATAACACCAATGCAAAGGAAATGCTGATCAAAGCCCAGCAGCAGTAAGGCTCGTGCTTTGATCGAAACGCAAGCGTCCCTTCGCGACTTTCAGCTGAAGGGTCGAACCTTTGTCTCCGGTATTGCCAAGCCAGATGCCGTAGAAAATCCGGCGGCCTCCGTCCATTTTCTGTTTCCAGTAAGCCTCCCGCTCACCCTAGGGTAGCTTGCCGGCCTCCTCCATGAAGCGCGTGCTGACATCCATCGAAGTGTCTCTGTCCGATAATTTCAGCCCCTTCAATAAAGCCTGCCTATCGCTGCCATGGTCAGCGGATTACTTTGCCATAAAAGAGAAGCCCGACAGAATTAATGCTGGGCTTTTTTATTGTGACTTTCGAATTAATACGTCAGCTTCAAAGTGAGAATTTGCGCATTTTTCAGCCATGCAAGATGATATCCTCGCAATTCCCACAACTGGCGCCCTGAACAAACAGCGCAACTGAAAATAACTTACTGAAGAATCAAGTCAGATGACCAAATTAACAAAACTTATCGCCCTCTTCGCCGCACTGACACTCCAAACATGCGCTTTGGCTCAAACACTATGGGGCGGGACCGAATACGGCATGTCAGTAGCTCAAGTGCAGGCACTGCACCCCACGGCGCAAAGCCCTAAGGAAATGTCTACTTTGTATGGCGGGGTAAAGGGCCTATTGGCGCTGCCTGCAATTGAGATCGCAAATGCGGTATTCACGCCCACTTTCTATTTTAAAGACGAAAAACTGGTACAAGTAACGCTCTCAAGCAGTCAAAGAAGTTTTAGCTCGGCAGTTATGGACTTTAAGAATGTTTCCACCGCGCTCCGTGCTAAATACGGAGAGGAAATCTCAAAAGACGTCAGCCGCGCCCAGGTCACTGCAAATTGGTTATCGGGGAAGACCAACATTACCCTGTTCGCGTTCGCGTCGGAAGGTTCGACCGATCTGAATATTGCCTACCAAGTACGCATCGCTCGAGATGCGGATAAGCTTTAAGCCGGCTTGAGCGATCAAGCATCGTCATCGCCCATGAATTAGCATGGGCCTCCTGAAATGCAAAAAGCCCAACCTGTGAAGGCTGGGCTTTTCTCTATTCTGGCTCCCCGACCTGGACTCGAACCAGGGACCTGCGGATTAACAGTCCGTCGCTCTACCGACTGAGCTATCAGGGATCATTCTCTGACCGCGTTGCGATCAGAGAGCAGCATATTAAAGTACCTTGGCGATGGCGTCAACTACCACATCAATATTCTTCGAATTCAGCGCAGCGACGCAGATACGGCCGGTATCCACAGCGTAGATCGACTGTTCGCGCAGCTTGGCCACCTGCTCTTTGCTCAGGCCGGAGTAGGAGAACATGCCAACCTGTTCGCGCACGAAGTCGAAATCGTGGCCTGGGGCCTTGGCTTTCAGCTTCTGCACGAAGGCTTCGCGCATTTCCTTGATACGAACGCGCATGCCGGCCAGTTCGTCTTCCCACATTTGGCGCAGTTCCGGGGTTGCCAGGGCGGTTGCCACGACCTTGCCGCCATGGACCGGTGGGTTGGAGTAGTTGGTACGCACCACGCGCTTCAGCTGCGACAGCAGGCGTGCAGCCTCTTCGGAGGAAGCAGCGACCACGCTCAGGGCGCCCACGCGCTCGCCGTACAGCGAGAACGATTTGGAGAAGGAGTTCGACACCAGCAGTGCCACGCCGGTAGCGGCGAAGCGGCGTACAACAGCGCCGTCTTCTGCGATGCCAGCGCCAAAGCCCTGGTAAGCCATGTCCAGGAACGGCACCAGGCCACCAGCGACAACAGCGGCGATCACTTCATCCCACTGGCCCTGGGTCAGGTCTGCGCCGGTCGGGTTGTGGCAGCAAGCGTGCAGCAGGACGATGGAACCACGTGGCATGGCCTTGATTTCGGCCAGCATGGCGGCGAAGTTCACGCCGTGGGTGGTCTCGTCGTAGTATGCGTAGTTGTTGACTTTGAAGCCGGCGCTTTCGAACAGGGCGCGGTGGTTTTCCCAGCTTGGGTTGCTGATGTAAACCTCGGATTCCGGCGAGAAGCGCTTCAGGAAGTCGGCGCCGATTTTCAGCGCGCCGGTGCCGCCCAGTGCCTGCACGGTCACTGCACGTTTCTCTTGAATTACGGCGCTGTCGGCACCAAATACCAGCTCTTGCACAGCCTTGTCGTAAGCTGCCAGGCCTTCGATCGGCAGGTAGGTACGCGGGGCGTGCTGCTCGATCAGGATTGCTTCCGCCTTTTCCACGCACTTCAGCAGCGGCACTTTGCCATTGTCGTCATAATAGACACCTACGCCCAGGTTAATTTTCGCTGGGTTAGTGTCTGCATTAAAGGCTTCGGTGATGCCGAGGATCGGGTCGCGCGGGGCCATCTCGATGGCGCTGAAAACGGAAGAGGTCGTCATGATTAAATTGGTAACGTTTTGGGGCGGAGCGTTGCAACAGCTAGCCGGCACCCGAAGAAAATCCGGTCAGGGCCGCCGACAATCGCATATTCTATCAAAGGTCTGCATTAATGTCTGATTCCCAAAATACCAGTACTCCGGCTGCGGAAGTTATCACTTTCCCGGATTCGCCGTACCGCCTGCACCAGCCCTTCCCTCCCGCCGGCGACCAGCCGACCGCGATCGAGGCCTTGTGCGAAGGCATCGAGGACGGTTTATCGTTCCAGACCCTGCTCGGCGTGACCGGCTCAGGCAAGACCTACACCATGGCCAATGTGATCGCCCGCATGGGGCGCCCGGCCATTGTGTTCGCGCCGAACAAGACTCTGGCGGCGCAGCTGTATTCCGAATTCCGTGAGTTCTTCCCTGAGAACGCGGTTGAATACTTTGTGTCGTACTACGATTACTACCAGCCGGAAGCTTACGTGCCGCAGCGCGACCTGTTCATTGAAAAGGACTCGTCCATCAATGAGCACATCGAGCAGATGCGCCTGTCCTGCACCAAGTCGCTGATGGAGCGGCGCGACGTGTTGATCGTGGCCACTGTATCGGCCATCTACGGTATCGGTAATCCGAACGAATACCACCAGATGATCCTGACGCTGCGCGCCAAGGACCGCGTGGCGCAGCGCGACATCATCGCGCGCCTGATCCAGATGCAGTACACGCGCAACGAGATGGACTTTGGCCGCGGCACCTTCCGTGTGCGCGGCGACACCATTGACATCTTCCCCGCCGAACACGCGGACCTGGCCGTTCGCCTGGAGCTGTTCGATGACGAACTGGAATCGATCCAGCTGTTCGACCCGCTGACCGGCAAGGTCAAACAGAAGATCCCGCGCTTCACCGTCTACCCTGGCTCGCACTATGTGACGCCGCGCGCCACCGTACTGCGCGCCATCGAAACCATCAAGGAAGAATTGCGCGACCGGCTGGAGTTCTTCCGCAAAGAGACCAAGCTGGTGGAAGAACAGCGGCTGGAACAGCGCACTCGCTTCGACCTGGAGATGATGTCGGAAGTGGGCTTCACCAAGGGTATTGAGAACTACTCGCGCCACCTGTCCGGCGCCAAGCCGGGCGACCCGCCGCCGACCCTGGTCGATTACCTGCCGCGCGATGCGCTGATGTTCCTGGACGAATCGCACGTGCTGATTGGCCAGCTGTCTGCCATGTATAACGGCGACCGTTCACGCAAAACCAACCTGGTGGACTATGGCTTCCGGCTGCCGTCGGCGCTGGATAACCGTCCGCTAAAGTTCGAAGAATTCGAGTCGAAGATGCGGCAGACGGTGTTCGTCTCCGCGACCCCGGCCGAGTATGAAAAGAAGAACGCAGGCGCGGTCGTTGAGCAGGTTGTTCGTCCGACCGGCCTGGTCGACCCGCAAGTGATCGTGCGCCCTGCCCGTACCCAGGTCGATGACCTGCTGGGCGAGATCAACGACCGCATCGAGAAGAACGAGCGCGTGCTGGTCACCACGCTGACCAAGCGCATGGCGGAGCAGCTGACCGAGTACCTGGGCGACCATGGCATCAAGGTGCGCTACCTGCACAGCGATGTGGATACCGTGGAGCGCGTGGAAATCCTGCGCGACCTGCGTATCGGCACGTTCGATGTGCTGGTGGGGATTAACCTGCTGCGCGAGGGCCTGGACTTGCCGGAAGTATCGCTGGTGGCGATCCTGGATGCGGACAAGGAAGGCTTCCTGCGTTCGGAACGCTCACTGATCCAGACCATCGGCCGTGCGGCGCGTAACCTGAACGGCGTAGCGATCCTGTACGCGGACAATATCACCGATTCGATGAAGCGCGCGATCGACGAGACCGAGCGTCGCCGGGCAAAGCAGATTGCGCATAACGAGAAGATGGGCATCGTGCCGCGCGGCGTGAAGAAGATCATCAAGGACATGATCGATGGCGTGTACAGCGCTGCGGCTCGCGAGCAGCTGGAGGTCGCTGAGGAAGCTGCGAAATATGAGGCGATGAGCGAGAAGCAGATCAGCAAGGAGATCAAGCGCTTGGAGAAGCTGATGCTTGATCATGCGAAGAACCTGGAGTTCGAAAAGGCGGCGCAAGTGCGGGACCAGTTGCACCACCTGAAGGAGCAGCTGTTCGGCGCCCCCGGGGCCGACGCGCTCTAAAACCACAAAGACCGGGAAACCGGGGTCCGGCCCTTGGGCCGTACCCCGGTTTCCCGGTTCACAAAGGTTTTAAGAAGGCTGCTTAACAATCCGCAGATAAGGCTTCGGCGCCTTCCAGCCATTCGGATAAATCGACTTCGCTTCATCATCGCTGACCGAGCCAGCGATAATCACATCCTCACCATCCTTCCAGTTCACCGGCGTCGCAACGCGGTGTTTGGCGGTCAGCTGCATCGAATCCAGCACGCGCAGGATCTCGTCAAAATTGCGGCCGGTAGTCATCGGATAAGTCAGCATCAGCTTAATCTTCTTGTCCGGACCAATGATGAACACCGAACGCACGGTAGCGTTGGTGGCAGCGGTACGGCCATCCGAAGTGCCCGGCTCTTCAGCCGGCAGCATGTTGTACAGCTTTGCGACGTGCAGATCGGTATCGCCGATCATCGGATATTTCACCGTAGCACCTTGAGTTTCCTCAATGTCGGCGGCCCACTTGGCGTGGTTCTCGACCGGGTCGATCGACAGGCCAATGATCTTGGTATTGCGCTTGGTGAACTCAGGCTCGATCTTGGCCATATAGCCCAACTCGGTGGTGCAAACTGGGGTGAAGTCCTTCGGATGCGAGAACAGGACGGCCCACTGGTCGCCAATCCACTCATGGAAATCGATTTGGCCCTTGGTGGTCTGGGCTTTGAAATTCGGCGCGGTATCGTTAATGCGCAGGGACATGGCAGCTCCTTTAATGATTGGCTTGGCGGGATCAATATCGTGCCATGCCGTCATTATCAAAGCAATACGTTTTCAGCTCAGCAGGTCACCAATCGCCGAGATTCCGTCGCCCAGCAGGTCGACCACGTCCAACCCGGCCGAAACGCCATCGATAACATCCAGGACACTATTACTTTGCCGCTCCGGTTGCGCTGGCGGCAGCAGTTTAAGATGCGCCAGTTCCGCCTCCTTGCGTGCATGCTCCGCGTCACGCCGCGCGATCGCTTCAGGAGATAGCCTCACCTCTTCCGGCAAATTGGCGCCGCAGTACAAGCAGCGCGCCACCGCGCGGTTCAGCACGCCCCGCTCGCAGACCGCGCAGCGAAACTTGGGTGCGATTCCGGTCATGCCGCCGCCACGTCGCGCACAAGCACTGCGCCAACCAGGTCGCCTTGCGAGACGAGAGAAGAACGGCCCTGCGCGTCCAGCGCAAACATGCCGCGGCCATTGGTGTAGACGACCGTGCCGTTCGGCGTGATATCAAAGGAACTCACATTGCTGGCTACGACCGCCTCGCTGCCTCCGCGCGTGCGGCGCACGAGCTGCCACGACGAAGGAACCAGCGAAGGAATGCCGCCGATACTAGCCTCCCGGCGCAGCGCGCGTTCAGCGTCGATACGCTTACCTTGCAACATGATGTCCTTCATATCCGCCTGCATCGGCGTGCCGTTCGCGCCGGTCAGCGGCTTGCGCGAGTACATCAGCGAGAAGAAGTTCAGGTAGTGGAACACTGCGCGCAAAAGGCGGAATGGGAAGAAGATCGTATCCAGCACCACGTTGCCCGCGTTGTACTGCGGCGGCTCGTATGGACGGCGAATGAAGAACAGCGCGCCATCCGCAGCCACGCGTGGCGACAGGAAATCATAGCGAGGATCTTCCAGCACTGGCGTCACGCGGCCGGTTGCGGTATTCAGCTCCTGCAAGGTCACGTGGCCAATGCCCGCCCAGCCGCCCTGCTGGTTGCGCGCAATGCCGGCCGATTGATAGATCACCACGCCCTCATCACCCGGCACCGCAGTCGGCGCCGAATCGATGGTATCGCCGCCGGTCAGCTCGCGCAGGCCATCGCCGGAAACGCTCATCGACGCAATGTGGCTGGCGCCGCCACGAGACTGCATGGTGCAGTAGATCGTCTGGCCGGATGGCGACAGGTTCATGTCCTGCAATTGCAACTGCTGGCGGTGCAGCAATCGCTCTTCTTGGCCGCTGGCGATATCGTAGGAGAAAAGCCCGCCCATGCCGTGGTCGGCCTGGAAGTACAGCAGCTTGCCCTCATCGGTGAAGCGGGCCGACGAAATCAGGATCGGATCGGTGTCGCGCTCGAAGTCGCGGTAATTCCCGTGGGCGGCCACACCGAAGGCCGTGCCCTTTTTCCATGCATTCTTTTCGCGGCTGCGTTCTGCGCGGTCCATCGCCTGCTGCGCATAGGGGCTGGTGATCTCCTGGATCGCGCCATAACCGCCCTGCACGAACAGCTTCCCGTTGGACACCCAGCCAATCTGAACCGGCGGCGCATTGCCGCCCATCGCAGCCGGCTGCGCAGGAGCGCTACCGGCCGGCTGCTGCACGTACTGGTTGGTCGACTTATAAAAGATCACGACCAGCAGCACAACGATTCCCAACACAATCAGGACATGCATGAATCACCCTCGCTCAAGGTCCGCCGGCACGGCAAATGTCGATTATAGGGCTATTGCCAGTCAGAAAATGTCACGGAAAATCACAGGGTCTTGACGAACTCGCGCACGCCGCCCAGCAGCATTTCAATCGACATCGCCGCCAGGATCAGTCCCATCAAACGCTCGAAGGCTGTCATCACCTGCGTGCCCAGCACCTTCTGCAGGCGTTCGGCGCCGAGGAAGACCGCCAGCCAGACGACAACGACGGCGCCCAGCGCGGCGACGTGGACGAGCACTTCCCCCGTGCTCTCGCGTGAGAACAGCAGCACCGTGGCCAGCGCGGAAGGACCGGCCAAGGCAGGAATCGCCAACGGCACGATGAAAGGTTCGCCGCCCTCCTGCTTACCCAGCACACCGTCCGGATGCGGGAACACCATGCGGATCGCGATCAGCAGCAGGATCACGCTGCCGGCGATGCGCAGCGACACCTCGGTCAGGCTCAGGGCCTTGAGGAAATGGCTGCCGAAGAACATGAACACCAGCAGCACGACGAAGGCGATCAGGCATTCACGCACCACGATTTTTGGACGCCGCTTGGGCGGTACGGTCGCGAGTGCAGAGGCAAAGATAGGAACGTTGCCGAACGGGTCGGTGACCAGCATCAGCAGGATGAAGGTTTGGAAGAAGTCTTGGGTCATGAGTGCAAGTTTACACCACCGCCATGCGCCGGCGAAGCTGCGGCTGCACCGCCCTTGCCCAGCTTACGGTCGCAGGCCTCGACACTGGCCACGTCGGGCCATAGCTCGGGCATGACGTGCTCGCCCAACTCCTGGCGCAGCTTGACATAGGTCTCGCGGTCGTTGGCGCGGCAGGCGAAGGAGGCAAACTTGTTGCGGCCGCGCTGGTCCTGCGGATGCCGCTGCAGCAGGTCTTCAAAACCGGTCTTCACCATGCGCCAATCCGGCAGGCCGCGCTGTTCGCGGAACTGGATCGCTTCGCTGCCATTGCCGTCTTCGCGCCAGTACAGGCGCGCGTACATGCCGCTGCCCTCGGACGACTTGGTGAAGAATGCGGCCCTGCGGGCGAACTGGTCGAACTGGGCGGGACTTCCGCCCCAGCGCGGGCTGTAGGCGCGCGACATGGCGAAATGGATTTGCAGGTCGTTCGGGAAGGCCTGAATCGCATCGAGATAGGCGCTGGCAGCGGAACGGCGCGAGCCGGCGCCCTCCAGCCGCAGGCTGATATTCAGGCTATGCCACAGCGGGCAGGTATTGGACTGGCCCTTCACCTGAAGGAGGCGCGCGACGCCGTGTGCCAATTGCTCCTGATAGAACGCCATGGCTTCCTTTTGCAATTGGCCGACGGCTCCCAGGCGCAGCTGCGAGGCATAGGCGCGCCAGTAAATGGCTTCAACGAGGGCGCCTGCCAGCGAATCAGGCTTCTCCTGGCGCCACTGCTCCAGGGCGGCGTGGTCCGTCTCCCAGGCTTGGGTGCTGCGGAAATGGCTGTCGAACTGGGACTCGAAAGCGGCGGGGTCGGATGTGCAGGATTCGCGCAGGCCGCGTTCGATGGCGTCGAAGCGGCGCTCGGCCCATTGCCGCTGCAGCTGGCTTGCCTTGGCGGCAGGCGCACTGCCCCCTGCCGGTTCGGCTGGAGCGATAGCTAGCAGCAATGACAACAACAACGTTGGAAACACCACAATCCCGGCAACAGCAAAATGATGCCAAGAATTGTATAGTCATTTCTTTTCAGAAATGTCGTAAATGTCCACGGATTGCTATTTTTTTAGCGGATTGTGGCGGATTCTGTACACTCGCTTCTTTTCCGTTTATTTGAATGAAAGAAGATGATGAAGCGACTGATTTCCACCTGCCTGATCGGCGCAAGCCTTACCCTTGCCATGGCGGGCTGCAACCGCAGCCACGCGCCGGCACAGGCTGAAGCTGCCGCCATTGCCCTGCAAAAGATCGATACCGTCGAAGGCACCGGCAAGGAAGCCGTTTCCGGCGCTACCGTTGTCGTCAACTACACCGGCTGGATTTACGAACCGAATTCGCCGCAGCAGCACGGCGCGCAGTTCGACTCCTCCGTCGGACGCAGCCCCTTCGTCTTCCCGCTCGGCGCAGGGCAAGTTATCCCAGGATGGGATGAAGGCGTGAAGGGAATGAAAGTGGGCGGCAAACGCACCCTGGTCGTGCCGGCGGCCATGGGTTATGGCAGCAATGGCGTCGGCCCGATTTCGCCGAACGCGAACTTGATTTTCGACGTAGAGCTGCTGGAAGTACGCTGATAAAAAAAGCGGAAGGATCTGCACCCCTCCGCTTTTTATCAGGCGCCGGCTTCGCCTTTTTTGATCCAGGCCGCCAGCTGGTGCGGGCGCAGGCCGTCGTAGTCTTCGAACGGCTGGTGGATCCATGGGTTGTGCGGCAGTTCTTCCATCTGGTAGTCCGGCTTGAAGGCGGAGCAGCCCTTGGTCCAGATCACGGCCGAACGCACTTCGGTGACGCCTTCGAAGTTGTCCTTCAGGTGCTTCATCACCTTGGTCAGGGTCACGCCGGAATCGGCCAGGTCATCGACCAGCAGGATCTTGCCCGACAGCGGGCCCTTGGTCATGGTCATGTACTTGGCGATATCCAGGTCGCCGCGCACGGTGCCCGCTTCTTCACGGTAGGAGCTGGTCGACAGGATCGCCAGCGGCACGTCGAAGATGCGCGAGAACACGTCGCCAGGACGCACGCCGCCGCGCGCCAGGCACAGCACCATGTCGAACTTCCAGCCCGATTCATGGACCTTCAGCGCCAGGCGCTCGATCAGGCGGTGATACTCGTCCCAGGAGACCCACAGGTGCTTTTGGTCGGATTGCGGAGTGCTCATTCTTGCTTTTCCTTCTCTCTGAAATTGGAAAGGCGGGTCATTGACCCGCCCTACTGTCCGGCGCTGGCCGGTACGGGCGGGCTTGTGGCCCGCCTTGCAATGCGTTACTCGAATGGATGACGCAGGACGATGGTCTCTTCGCGGTCAGGGCCGGTGGAAACCATATCGATCGGCACGCCGACCACTTCTTCGATACGCTTGATGTAAGCGCGTGCAGCGGCCGGCAGTGCTTCCATCGACTTGGCGCCGACAGTGCTTTCGGTCCAGCCAGGCATTTCTTCGTAGATCGGCTGGCACAGGGCAGCGTCTTCGGCGCCGACCGGGAAGATGTCGGTCTGCTTGCCGTTGATGGTGTAGCCGGTGCAGATCTTCAGGGTTTCCAGGCCGTCCAGCACGTCCAGCTTGGTCAGGCACATGCCCGACACGCCATTGATCTGCACGGAGCGGCGCAGCAGCGCAGCATCGAACCAGCCGCAACGACGGGCACGGCCGGTCACGGTGCCGAACTCGTGGCCCACGGAGGAAAGGTGGTGGCCAACGCCTGCATCGGTCGGCAGTTCGGATGGGAACGGACCGGAACCAACGCGGGTGGTGTAGGCCTTGGTGATGCCCAGGATGTAGTGCAGCATGCCAGGACCAACGCCGGCACCGGCAGCAGCATTACCCGCCACGCAGTTCGACGAGGTGACGAACGGATAGGTGCCGTGGTCGACGTCCAGCAGCGAACCTTGCGCACCTTCGAACAGCAGCGAGCCGCCGGCTTTGTGGGTCGCGTACAGGGCGGACGAAACGTCGGTCACCATTGGGCGCAGGCGCGGCACGTAGGCCAGCGCATCGTCCAGGGTCTTCTGGTAATCGATCTTCGGCGCTTTGAGGTAGTTTTCCAGGACGTAGTTATGGTAGTCCAGGTTCTCTTTCAGCTTTTCTGCGAAGCGCTCTGCGTTCAGCAGGTCGGCCACGCGGATTGCACGGCGGGCGACTTTGTCTTCGTATGCAGGGCCGATGCCTTTGCCGGTGGTGCCGATCTTGGCGGCGCCGCGGGCGGCTTCACGCGCTGCATCCAGGGCGGTGTGGTAAGGCAGGATGACCGGGCAAGCCTCGGAGATCTTCAGGCGGGAAGACACTTCCACGCCGGCTGCTTCCAGCTTGTCGATTTCGCGCAGCACGTCAGGCACGGACAGCACTACGCCGTTACCGATGTAGCAAGCCACGCCTGGGCGCATGATGCCCGAAGGGATCAGCTGCAGGGCGGTCTTGACGCCGCCGATCACGAGGGTGTGGCCCGCGTTGTGGCCGCCCTGGAAGCGCACCACGCCCTGGGCGTGTTCGGTCAGCCAGTCGACGATCTTGCCCTTGCCTTCATCGCCCCACTGGGTACCGATAACAACGACGTTCTTTGCAGTTTTGTTTGACATCACAATTAACCTAAGTTTTTGAGAATCCAGTTACTACCACTTTCGTCGAGCACCAGCGCGCGATCGCACTCGAACTCGTCCTGTTCATCGTTATGACCCGGCAGCGACTGGATCACAACTTCGCCGGACTTACGCAGTTCGGCGATTTTTTCTTTCAGTTCCGGCGCATTGCCCCACGGTGCGCGGATCGAATGCTTGCGCTCCGCAGTCGGCAGCAGGCGGGCCAGCTCGCGCAGGTCCAGCGAGAAGCCGGTGGCCGGACGGGCGCGGCCGAAGGCTTCGCCCACGTGGTCGTAGCGGCCGCCGCGTGCAACCGCGTTCGGCAGGCCCGGCACGTACAGCGCGAACATGGCGCCGCTCTCGTACTGGTAGCCGCGCAGGTCGGCCAGGTCGATCGCCACTTCGGCGCGGCCGATGGCCGATGCCGCCAGCGCAGCCAGTTCAGCCAGCGCGTGGGTGATGCCCGGCAGTGCCGGCAGCTTTTCCCGGGCGCGCTTCAGCACTGCCACGTCGCCGTACAGGTTCGGCAGCTCCAGCAAGGCGGCACGGGTGGTGTCGCTGTACTTGGCGCACTGCTGCTGCAGGCCAGGGACATCCTTGCCGCGCAACAGCGCGACGATGGCGTCGTAATCTTTTTTCGCAGCCGGATCCTGCTCCAGGATCGCGTGCAGCACGCCGACGTGGGTCAGGTCCAGGCGCATGTCGCTGAAGCCGGCCAGGGACAGCGAACCGAGCGCCAGCTCCTGGATTTCCGCATCCGCTTCCAGGCCGGCATGGCCGTAGATTTCGGCGCCGATCTGGAACGGCTCGCGGGTCGAATGCAGGCCGGACGGACGGGTATGCAGCACGGAACCGGCATAGCACAGGCGCGTCACGGTGGCGCGGTTCAGCAGGTGGGCGTCGATCCGCGCCACTTGCGTCGTCATGTCGGCGCGCAGGCCCAGCATGCGGCCGGAAATCTGGTCCACCAGCTTGAAGGTGCGCAGGTCGGTGTCGGCGCCGGCGCCGGTCATCAGGGACTCGACGTACTCCAGCAGCGGCGGCATGACCAGCTCGTAGCCGTACAGCCGGAAGTTATCCAGCATCAGACGGCGCAACTCCTCGATCTTGCGTGCTTCAGAAGGCAAGACGTCGGCAATATATTCAGGCAAAAGCCAATTCGGCATGGTTGGTGCTATTGAAATAAAAACAATGCAGGCGCGACTGCGCCACCCACAAAAGTGGATGACCAAACCGCGTATTTTACGCGAATTTGCGGCAGTGCAGGCAAAATTCTGAACCTCAGAAACCAGGAAACCGGGGTCCGACCCAAGGGTCGCGGGAAAAAGGGGACGTACCCCTTTAAAAGGGTACGTCCCCTCTTTTCCCGCTTACTTGCCGGAGCCTGCGCTCTTGAAGTACTTGAAGAAGTCCGACTGCGGATCGACCAGCATCACGTCAGCCTTGTTCTTGAAGGAAGCACGATAAGCTTCCAGGGACCGGTAGAACTTGTAGAACTCCGGGTTGCGTCCAAATGCTTCGGCGTAAATCTGGGATGCTTTGGCATCGCCCTCGCCCTTGATCTTCTCTGCTTCGCGGTAAGCCTCGGCCAGGATCACGGTACGCTGCTTGTCAGCATCCGCACGGATCTGCTCCGACTCGGCCGAACCGGTGGAACGGGCTTCGTTGGCTACGCGCACGCGCTCGGCCTTCATACGCTCGTACACCGAATTATTGATCTGCTCAACGTAGTCCACGCGCTTCAGGCGCACGTCCACAATCTGCACGCCGATCTGCTTGGCTTCATCGACCACCTTGCTGCGGATCGATTCCATTACCTTGCCGCGCTGGCCGGAAATCACTTCGCGTACGGTGCGCTTGGTGATCTCGTCGTTCAGCGCCGCTTTCACGATCTGCTGCATGCGGTCGCCCGCCCTGCCCTCGTCGCCGCTGAAGGAAACGAAGTACAGGCGTGGATCGGTCACGCGCCATTTAACGAAGGCATCCACCAGGATGTTCATCTTCTCGGCGGTGATGAAGCGGTCGGCTTCTTTCGGATCCAGGGTCTGGATGCGCTTGTCCAGGTACACCACATTCTGGAACGGCGGCGGCAGCTTGAAGTGCAGGCCAGGCTCGGAAATCACCTGCTTCACTTCACCCAGCGCGAACACGATGGCGTACTTGCGCTGGTCCACCACGAATACCGTGGAGGACAGCAGCATCAGGGCGATGAAGCCCGAAATCAGGATAGTTGCAAAGCGATTCATTAACGGCCCTCCCGGTCACGGGACGATTCACGCGAACGGCTATCACGGCGGTTCGCCTCAGGTGCAGGTTCCGGCGGCAGCAGTACGGCCGCAGGCGGCGGCGCGGTCACGTTGGCGGCGCGCGCCTCGGTGGCGGCAACCTGGGCAATCAGCTTATCCAGCGGCAGGTACAGCAGGTTGCTGCCGGCCTTGGAATCGACCATCACCTTGCTGGTGTTGGCGAAGATCTGCTGCATGGTGTCAATGTACATGCGGTCGCGCGTCACACCAGGCGCCTTCTGGTACTCGGCCAGCACGGACTTGAAGCGGTCGGCATTACCGGTCGCGTTCTGCACGGTCATGGCGCGGTAAGCCTCGGCTTCCTGGATCAGGCGGAATGCCGCACCGCGCGCTTTCGGCACGATGTCGTTGGCATAGGCCTGGCCCTCATTCTTCTGGCGCTCGCGGTCCTGGCCCGCTTTCACGGCGTCATCGAAGGCCGCCTGCACCTGCTCCGGCGGCTGCACACCCTGCATCGTGACATTGGTCACCAGCGCGCCCGAATCGTAGCGATCGAGGATCAGCTGCATCAGCTGCTGGGTATCCGATGCCACCTTCTCGCGGCCCTCGTACAGCACGAAGTCCATTTTGCTGCGGCCGACGATTTCACGGATGGCCGTTTCGGCCACCTGGCGCACGGTGTCCTCCGCATCGCGGTTCGAATACAGCCACTTCACCGCGTCGTTCAGCTTGTACTGCACGGCGAACTGGATGTCGATGATGTTTTCGTCTTCCGTCAGCATCAGCGCTTCGGAAGCCATCTTGGATTTGGCGCTGCCGCGGTAGCCCACTTCCACCGTACGCACCTGGGACAGGTTGACGGTCTCGTTGCCCTGGATCGGATAAGGCCAGCGCCAGTTGAAGCCGGCACCGGTGGTGTGGCTGAATTTGCCGAACGTGGTGACCACGCCGGTCTGGCCTTCCTGCACGATGAAAGCGCCGGAAGCGAGCCACACAAGCACCGCCACCGAAGCCACGGCGCCAAAGGTGAAACCTGCGCCCTTCATGTCGCCGCCGCCGTTGCCGCCGCCACCGCCACCGGTGTTGCTGCCGCGGTTTTTGCCGCCGCCGAACAGGCCGTTCAGGCGCTGGTTAAAGTCACGCCAGAGTTGATCGAGGTCCGGCGGTCCTTCGCCGGGCTTTTTGCCTTCCTGGGCAATATAGTTGCCGAGTTTTTTCTTGAGAGAGGAAAAAGGCATATTTTTCTTTTAGTGAGATCCTACTTGGGTAAAGGTGAGAATACTGTCTGGCGCCACTTCCTCTTTTGGGTTGGCTAGCGCTTCCTGCTCATCCCGTGCTGCCTCGCAGATCGCCTCGCGCAGCAGGTCCAGGCCTGCCCCTGTGCGTGCGCTGATGAATACGCGGGAAATCTTATCATACTCATTACGTTCCACCGCCGGCTCAAGGCCCGCCGCATCGATCTTGTTCCACACCAGGATCTGCGGAATATGGTCGGCGCCGATTTCGCGCAGCACCAGGTTGACCTGCTCGATCTGCTCCATGCGGCTCGGCGAAGCGCCGTCCACCACGTGCAGCAGCAAGTCGGCATGAATGGTTTCTTCCAGGGTAGCGCGGAAAGCGGCGACCAGCTGGTGCGGCAGTTCGCGCACGAAGCCGACCGTGTCCGACAGCACGACGTTGCCGATTTCCTCGCCCATGTAGACGCGGCGCGAGGTGGTGTCCAGCGTCGCGAACAGCTGGTCCGCCACGTAGACGCCGGCCTTGGTCAGGGTGTTGAACAGGGTCGACTTGCCGGCATTGGTATAGCCGACCAGGGATACGGAGAAAGTATGGCTGCGGCCGCGCGCACGGCGCTGGGTCTCGTGCTGCTTGCGCAGCTTGGCCAGTTTGGCGCGCAGCATCTTGACGCGCTCGCCGAGCAGACGGCGGTCGGTTTCGAGCTGGGTTTCGCCAGGGCCGCGCAGGCCGATACCGCCCTTCTGGCGTTCCAAGTGGGTCCAGCCGCGCACCAGGCGCGTGGCCAGGTGCTGCAACTGGGCCAGCTCGACCTGCACTTTGCCCTCGTGGCTTTGCGCACGCTGGGCAAAAATATCGAGGATCAGGCTGGTGCGGTCGAGCACCCGGACTTGAAGGCGTTTTTCCAGATTGCGCTGCTGGGCTGGGGACAGCGCATGATTGAAGATGACGATTTCGAGCTTGTGGTCTTGCACCGCATGACCGATTTCATCGGCCTTGCCGCTGCCGACGAAATACGCGGCATCCGGCGAAGACCGCTTACCGGTGATGGTGGTGACCGGATCTGCGCCCGCGGAACGGGCCAGCAGCATCAACTCCTCGATACTGGCAGCAAAGTCGCCCTGACCGAAATCTACCCCGACTAAAGCTGCACGCATACGAGGTTGTTTACTCCGCTGCCTCGGAGGAGCTATCCATGTTCAGGTTCACGGCGCGGGCAGGCACCACGGTGGAAATCGCGTGCTTGTACACCATCTGGGTCACGGTGTTACGCAGCAGGACCACGTATTGGTCGAAAGACTCGATATGGCCTTGCAGCTTGATGCCGTTAACCAGGTAGATCGAGACTGGAACGTGCTCTTTGCGCAGCGCGTTCAGGAATGGGTCTTGTAACAATTGCCCTTTATTGCTCATAACAGCTCCGTTTTATGTTGTTGTGTACGAATTGGAGACGCTGCGCCTGTATTTCAAGTGCTGGGGATGCTGCTCCAAGGACACTGTACCTTGTTTTTTCGAATCTTGCAGCGAGATAAGCCTTAAGTTTGACTTATCGCCGCCTGAAAAAGGGGACGTAACCAATTAAAAATGGGGTACGTCCCCTTTTTTATTTGGGCTCGCGCTTATCGAAAGGATTCTTGCCGTTGCGCAACTCGATGCGCAGCGGGGTGCCGACCAGCTTGAAGCTGTCGCGGAAGTGCTTTTCCAGGTAGCGCTTGTATGGCTCGGACACCGCATCCAGCGAGTTGCCGTGGATGACGATGATCGGCGGGTTCTGGCCGCCCTGGTGCGCGTAGCGCATCTTAGGCCGCACGCCGGCCTTGCGCTTAGGTTCCTGCTTCTCGATCGCTTCCTGCAAGGCGCGGGTCAGCTTCGGGGTCGGCAGGTCGGCCGTGGCGGCGGCATAGGCGCCGTTCACGGATTTCATCAGCGGGCCAATGCCGGAACCGCGCAGGGCCGAAATGAAGTGGGTATTGGCGAAGGACAGGAAGTCCAGCTTGCGGTCCATGTCCATCTTCACCTGGTCGCGGTCGTCCGACTGAAGGCCGTCCCACTTGTTGACCGCCACCACCAGGGCGCGGCCCGATTCCAGGATAAAGCCCGCGATGTGGGCGTCCTGCTCGGAGATGTCCTGCTGCGCGTCGAGCATCAGGATGACGACGTTCGCTTCCGAGATCGATTGCAAGGTCTTCACGACCGAGAACTTTTCGATCGCTTCAAACACCTTGCCGCGGCGGCGGATACCTGCCGTGTCGATCAGGGTGTATTGGCGGCCATCGCGCTCGAACGGGATTTCGATCGAGTCGCGGGTGGTGCCCGGCATGTCGAAGGCGATCACGCGCTCTTCGCCCACCAGGGTGTTGATCAGGGTGGATTTGCCCACGTTCGGGCGGCCCACCAGGGCGATCTTCACGCCGCGTTCCTGAGGCAGCAGTTCTTCCTCGTCAGCCGGACGGGAGGCAAAGGCCTTGTCCAGCGCTTCGGCCACCAGGTCGTGCACGCCGTCGCCGTGGGCGCCGGAAATCGCATACGGATCGCCCAGGCCCAGCTCATAGAAGTCAGACACGGCGGCGGTATAGCGCATGCCTTCGGCCTTGTTCACTACGAGCAGCACCGGACGGCCGGATTTGCGCAGGAAATCGGTAATCGTCTTGTCGTGCGGGGTCATGCCCTGGCGGCCATCGACCAGGAACACCACCACGTCGGCTTCCGCCACGGCCTGCTTGGTCTGCAGGGCCATCTGGAACATGATGCCTTCCTTGGCGACCGGCTCGAAACCGCCGGTATCGATGACCAGGAACGGGCGATTGCCCACGCGGCCCTCGCCGTAGTGACGATCACGCGTCAGGCCAGGAAGGTCCGCCACCAGCGCATCGCGCGAGCGGGTCAGTCGATTGAAAAGGGTCGATTTCCCGACGTTCGGGCGACCCACAAGTGCAATTACCGGCTTCATATTGTTTTTATTCGACCGCGATAGCGGCCACAGTCCCATTCTGGGTTTGGAAAATCACATTCGGACCGGAGAGCAGCGGCGCCGATTTGATGGCGCTGCCGTCCGTCGCAATCCGACCTAATACCGTGCCATCTTCCCGCGACAGGAAGTGCACATAACCTTCAAGGTCGCCCACGGCCACGAAGCGGCCATAGGAAACCGGAGCCGACAGGCGGCGGTAAGCCAGCTTGTCGTTCTTCCATACGGAAGCGCCGTTTTCACGGGTGAACGCCTGTACGGCGCCCTTCTCGTCCGACACGAAGACGAAGCGCTGGTCCACGCCCAGGCCCACGTCCGACGATGCCGGCTTGGTCCAGCGCGTTACGCCGGTGTTCACGTCCAGGCAGCCAACCTTGCCCTGGTAGCTCACCGCGCACAGGTCTTGCTCGAACACGGATGGCGTGCCGCTGATATCGGACACCCGTTCCAGTTCAGTGGCGCCGCGCGGTTCGGACAGCGGCACTTCAAAGCGCGGCACGCCGTTCGTCAGCGCCATCGCCAGGATGCGGCCCGCAGGCTGCGCCGCGTACACATTGCTGTTGGCGATCACCAGGCCTGGCATGTTGCGCAGGGTCAGCGGCGGCACCACGCGCTGGATGAACCAGCGTTTCTTGCCGTCGGCCGCATCGTAGGCGGTAACCTTGTTGTCCACGGTGCGCACGACAACGACGTCGGTACCGACAGCCGGAGCCGACAGAATCTCGCTCGAAGCCTGCACCTTCCACAGCTGCTTGCCGCTGCCGTCGAACGCGATCAGGGCGCCCTTTTCGGCGCCCACTGCCACCAGCTTGCCGTCCGGGCTGACGCCGACGCCGGCGGTCAGGTCGGCGCCGGCCTTGCTGCGCCATTGCACCTTGCCGCTGGCAGCTTCCAGGCGCTCTACATTGCCGTCGGAATCGGCAACGAATACGCTGTTGTCAGCCAGTGCGGGCGTGAACACATTGGCGCCGGCCTTGCCGGTGCTGTGTTTCCACACGATGCGGGCCGGTACGCCGGCCTTCAGTTCTTCCAGCTTGGCCGGCGCGAACTTGTCTTCCTTGGCGAACGGATTCAGCTTGTTCAGGGTGCTGCAGCCGGAAGCCAGCGCCAGTACGCCCAGCGCAATCACAGTACGAGTCGTCGTACGCATCTGCTTATGCCTTCACTTCCGGCACGGAGCCGCCAATGGATTCGAGCTTCAGCTGGATCAGCTGACGGCCTGGGTTGTTCTTGTCCGCTGCTTCAAGCGCGGCCTTGTAGGCGGTGCGCGCCTCTTCCAGCTTGTTCTGTGCGGCCAGAATGTCGCCCTTGCGGTCTTCAACGTCGGTCTTGAACTGCGGCAGCGCAGCGCCGGCCAGCGCCTTCAGCGCTTCGTCGTAGGCTTTCTCGTCCAGCAGCACGCCAGCCAGGCGGATGGCAGCGATGTTCTTGTGTTCGTCGTTGCCGTGTGCAACCACCCATTCCAGCTGCGCCTTGGCAGACTTCAGGTCATTGGCATCGAAGAAGGACTTGGCTGCGCTCAGGGCGCCCAGCGAGGCATAGGCCGAGCGGCCGAACTTGCTCTCGATGTCGCCCGCCACGCGCGCCACTTTGGCGTTGTCCTTGGCGTTGACGGCGTTCTGCAGTTCGTCGAACAGCACGGAGGCTTGCGCCGCCTGCTTGCCCTGGTAGTAGTTCCAGCCGTTCCAGCCCGAATAAGCGGCCAGGCCTGCAATCACCACCCAGGTGGACAGGTTGCCGTACTTGGACCACCACTCTTTGAGGGTAGCAATCTGTTCTTGTTCTTCGAGATCGTATGCCATGTTTCAGTCTGCCTGTTTTCTTGATTAATGGTAGTGGTGATGGTCATGGTCGTGGTCACAATCGTCTCCGCATGTGATCTGGTCCACGACGTAATCTACAACGCCTTCAAACGCGACGGTCTGCTGCTGGCCCTCGCCCTCTTCAGCGCGCATTGCCTTGACAACGGCAGTGTTATTGGCCACTTCGTCTTCGCCGATGATGACTGCGAAGGTTGCGCCGGTGCCGTCGGCTTTTTTCATTTGCGACTTGAAGCTGCCGGCGCCATTGGTGCCGCCGCAGTGCAGGATCACGTCCAGGCCGGCGTCGCGCAGGCGTTCGCCGATGATGAAGGCTTGCATGCGCGCCGCTTCGCCCTGGTGCACCAGGTAGACGTCGCACTGGCGCGGCGCGGCGGCGTCGCCGGCGCCTTTCATCAGTTCGATCAGGCGCTCGATGCCCATGGCGAAACCGACCGCAGGGGTTGGCTTGCCGCCGAACATTTCGATCAGCGGGTCATAGCGGCCCCCGGCGCAGACGGTGCCTTGCGCGCCCAGTTCGTCGGTCACCCATTCGAACACGGTGCGGTTGTAATAATCGATGCCGCGCACCAGGCGGGTGTTGACGGTGTACTGGATCGCGTTGGCGTCCAGGATTTTCTTCACGCCTTCGAAGTGCGCCAGCGATTCCTCGCCCAGGTAGTCCAGCAGCTTCGGTGCGCTGTTGACGATGCCTTGCAGGGCCGGGTTCTTGGTGTCCAGGATGCGCAGCGGGTTGGTGTGCAGGCGGCGCTTGGCGTCGGCATCGAGGTGCTCTTCGTGCTGTTCCAGGTATGCGATCAGGTCGACACGGTGGCGTGCGCGCTCCTCGGCGTCGCCGATGGAGTTGATTTCCAGGCGGATGTTCTCCAGGCCCAGGTCATCCCACAGGCGGCGGCACATCGCGATCATTTCGGCGTCCACGTCCGGGCCGGTGAAGCCCACGGCTTCGGCGCCGAACTGGTGGAACTGGCGGTAGCGGCCGCGCTGCGGCTTCTCGTGGCGGAACATCGGGCCCTTGTACCACAGGCGCTTAGGGCCTTCGTACACCAGGTTGTGTTCCAGCACGGCGCGCACCACGCCTGCGGTGCCTTCCGGACGCAGGGTCAGCTTGTCGCCGTTCATGGAGTCTTCGAAGGAATACATTTCCTTCTCGACGATATCGGTCACGGCGCCGATGGCGCGCGAGAACAGGCGGGTTTCCTCCACGATCGGGGTGCGGACCTGCTGGAAGCCGTAGCTCTGCACCACGGACTGCGCGGTGTTCTCGAAGATTTCCCACAAATGGGCGTCGGCCGGCAGGAGATCGTTCATCCCCTTGATGGCCGTGATTTTGTCTGCTTTATTGGACATGTTCTTTAAGCTGCTTTGCTATAGTTTTTCTGTACGTAGTCGAGCACGATCGCCTGGAATTCGCTGACGATATTATCGCCGCGCAGCGTCGCCACCTTTTGGCCGTCGACGAAAACCGGAGCGGCCGGCGATTCGCCAGTGCCCGGCAGGCTGATGCCGATATTGGCGTGCTTCGATTCGCCCGGGCCGTTGACGATGCAGCCCATCACGGCCACGTTCATCGCCTCCACGCCCGGGTAGGTCTTTTTCCATTCCGGCATCTGCTCGCGCAGGTAAGTCTGGATATCGTCCGCCAGTTCCTGGAACACGGTGGACGTGGTGCGGCCGCAGCCCGGGCAGGCGATCACCATCGGGGTGAACTTGCGCAGGCCCATGGTTTGCAGGATTTCCTGGCCAACCACCACTTCCTTGGTGCGGTCGCCGCCCGGTTCCGGGGTCAGCGAAATGCGGATGGTGTCGCCGATGCCCTCTTGCAGCAGCACCGACAGCGCAGCGGTCGAGGCCACGATGCCCTTGCTGCCCATGCCCGCTTCGGTCAGGCCCAGGTGCAGCGGATAGTCGCAGCGCATGCCCAGTTCGCGGTACACGGCGATCAGGTCCTGCACGCCGGAGACTTTGCACGACAGGATGATCTTGTCGCGGGCCAGGCCCAGTTCTTCGGCGCGCACCGCGTTTTCAATCGCGGAGGTGATCAGCGCTTCGTACATTACGGCTTGCGCGGTCCATGGATTCTCGCGAGCCGCGTTTTCGTCCATGATGCGCGCCAGCAGCGCCTGGTCCAGCGAACCCCAGTTGACGCCGATGCGCACCGGCTTGTTGTACTTGGCCGCCACTTCGATCATCTGCGCGAACTGCGTGTCACGCTTGGCGCCCTTGCCCACATTGCCCGGGTTGATGCGGTATTTCGACAGCGCGGCGGCGCAATCCGGATACTCGGTCAGCAGGGTATGGCCGTTGTAGTGGAAGTCGCCCACGAGCGGCACGTCGATGCCCATTTTATCCAGCTGGTCGCGGATGTAGGGCACGGCGGCCGCTGCCTCCGGGCGGTCCACGGTCAGGCGTACCAGCTCGGAACCGGCGCGCGCCAGTTCCTTGATCTGGATTGCCGTCGCCACCGCATCGGCGGTGTCGGTATTGGTCATCGACTGCACCACCACCGGCGCGTCGCCACCGACCCAGATCTTGCGCTCGCCGTGCTGAACCAGCACGCTGCGGCTGGCGCGGCGCGCCAGTGGACCGGAAGGGATCGGGTTGTTCGAAGAAGACATGCTTGGCTACTCTTATTACTTGATGTTCACGAGGGCGTACGACTTGCCCGGACCTTGCGTCAGTTCCAGCTTGCCGCCCGCCAGGCTGGCGCTGACAGCGCTTGGCTTACCGACGATCAGCACGTCATCCGCACGCACATTGAAGGTTTCCGAACTGCCGGCCCGCACCATGCGCGCGATCAGCTTGGGCTGGCCGGCGCGGCGGATCTCGACCCACGAATCTTCCTTCACGTTCAGCACCAGCTTGCCGCCGGCGTTGCCCACGGCAGGCGCCTGACCGGCAACGGCTGCCGGTGCGGTTGGCGCAGGCGTAGCGGCTGGCGCGCCTACCGGCGCGGTCGCAACGGCGCCAGGTTTGACCGGGATCAGGCCAGGCGAAGCCGGCGCAGTATTTGCAGGCACGGTCGCTACCGCCGGCGCACCGCCAACGCTAGGCCCGGCACGGTCGGCCGGCGCAACAACCGCTGGCGCCGGAGCAGTGCCTTGCGCTGCGCCTGCAGCGGCAGGGCCGCCGGCAGGTTCGCCCGGCACGCCGGCGCCAGGAACGGTCGCCTGGGAATTACTGCCCGGCTGCGGCGGCACGGAAATCAGCGGCACGTTAGGCGACTGGATCGGCGTTTCCGCAGACTGAGAAGCTGGCTGCGCCACAACCACTGGCGGCGCCACAGTTTCCGGCGCGGAGGCAGGCGAACCGACGACCACGCGCGACGGCAGGTTCAGCGACGGCAACAAGCCGAACTGCCAAGCCGCAGCGCCGCCTACCAGCGCGACAACGGCCACGCCGGCAATGATGGCGCCAAACGGCTTGCCGCTATTCCGTTCAGTCAAAGTCGGAAAACGCGATTCCTGGAACGAAGCAGTGACCTTGGTCGGACGCACGGTTGCATCCGCGTGGCCGACGGCTCCCTCCACTTCCACCATAGCCACCAGCGGCGCCGGGTCCAGGCGCACAGCCTTGGCGTAGGCGCGGATAAAACCACGCGTCACTGCGCGGTTTGGCAATGCATCGAAATCACCGCGCTCGATGGCCAGCACCTGGCGCGAGGCCAATTTCAGCTGGTCGGCAATCTGCTCCACCGACAGCCCCATGGCTTCGCGTGCCGCCGCCAATGCCACCCCGGGCGCGGAAGCATGCTGCTGGCTGGTCGGCTTGTCCTGCTCAGAATCCATTCGTTCCCCGTTCTCACTCATCAAACGCCCCACGTTGATAGGCAGCGTACTCCGGCGAATCGGCGTGGTGTCGCCGCAGCTGGGTCGCAAAACCTTGCTCCATGCCCTGGTCGCCCACCTTGTGCTGCACCTTGATCGACAGCCACAGCACGTCGGCCGGCAAGGTATCCAGCTTCGCTATCTTATGCAATTGCATGATGAAGAAGCTGGCACGCTGATAATCGCGCAGCGCATAGTACACCTTGGCCAGGCCGATATTCGTTTCCGGCACTTCCGGCGCAATTTTCAGCGCCTGCAGCAGGTAACGCTCAGCCAGGTCGGTGTTCTTGTCCTTCAGTGCGCAGGAACCGGCATTGTTCAAGGCGCCCGCAGGCGACTGGTAGTTGCGGTTCGCCAGCGCGGCATCAAAATGCTTGAACGACTCTTTCACACGGCCGTTCTGGCACAAGTAGGAGCCGTAATTGTTGTTCAGGTCCGGATCGTTCGGCGCCAGCTTCAAGGCTTGCAGGAAGTTGTCGTTCGCCAGTTCCTTCTCGCCCATGCGCATGTAAATGATGGCGCGCAGGCTGTAGCCATTGGCATTGAGAGGATCGGCGGCGATCGCCTTCTTCACTTCATCGAGCGCCACCGGATAGTTGGCCTGCTCAAAATAGCCGATCGCCAGCTGCATGCGGATCTCGGCGCGTTTTTGCGCGGACGTCTGGTCGGAGGCGGTCTTCAGCTCTTCTTTGCCACTGGGGCCCTCGCCAGTCGCGCAGCCCGCCAAAAAGCCGGCCAACGCAACCGCGGCCAGGCACTTGAAGCGGCGCTGGGCGAAATCGGTCATCAGGAACGAATCTCCACAATCTTGCCAAAATCGGCGCCGTACTTCTTTTGATACTCGGACATCTTCTCCATCCGTTCAGCCACGCGGGTGCGGTCTTTCACTTCGCCCGCCAGCTGGCCGCAAGCTGCGTCGATATCATCGCCGCGGGTCTTACGGATGGTGGTTACGATGCCCGCATTCATCAGAATTTCAGCAAAAGCCTTGATGCGCGGGTTCTTGGAGCGCAGCAGGCCCGATTCCGGGAAGGGGTTGAAAGGAATAAGGTTGAACTTGCAGTTGACACCAACTACCGGGTCGTTCACCAGTGCGATCAGCTCGCGCGCGTGCTCGTCCGAGTCGTTGTAATTATCGAGCATGCAGTACTCGAATGTGATGAAGTCGCGCGGCGCGAACTCCAGGTAGCGTTTGCACGCGGCCAGCAGTTCCTTCAGCGGGTACTTCTTGTTCAGCGGGACCAGTTCGTCGCGCAGCTTGTCGTTGGAGGCGTGCAGCGATACCGCCAGCGCCACCGGCACGTCTTGCGACAGCTTGTCGATCATCGGCACCACGCCCGAGGTGGACAGGGTCACGCGGCGGCGCGACAGGCCGTAGGCGTTATCGTCCAGCATCAGCTTGAGCGCGGTGGCGGTTGGTCCGTAATTCAGGAGCGGCTCGCCCATGCCCATCATCACCACGTTGGTGATCTGGCGCTCGCCTTTCGGGCCGGGTTCGATGCCTTTGGTCTGGCGCAGCGCGAACTCGGCCATCCACAACTGGCCGATGATTTCGCCCACGGTCAGGTTGCGGTTGAAGCCCTGCTTGCCGGTCGAGCAGAAACGGCAGTTGACGGCGCAACCGGCCTGGGTGGAGATGCACAGCGTGCCGCGGTTTTCTTCCGGGATGAACACGGTTTCCACGGCATTGCCGTTACCGACGTCCACCAGCCATTTGCGGGTGCCGTCGGTGGAAGTATGGTCGCTGATGACGGTCGGCGCCACGATGTGGGCGCGCGTCTTCAGCTTCTCGCGCAAGGACTTGGCGAGGTCGGTCATGCTGTCAAAGTCGGACGCACCGAACTGGTGGATCCAGCGCTGCAGCTGCTTGGCACGGAAAGGCTTCTCCCCCAGCTCGGCGCAGTAGGCGACTAGTTGCTCAGGATCGAAATCCAGCAGATTGGTGAGGGATGTTTCCATGCTTTTTTACTCAATTTCAAAAACGGCTTTGCCCCGGACCGAGGGCCCGGGGCAAAAGCAATACTACTTTACTTCAATACTGCCGTTAGGGGAAATTAACGGGAGTAAACGTTCAGTGCTGGGAAGAAGTAGGCGATTTCGACTGCAGCGGTTTCAGCGGCGTCGGAGCCGTGAACAGCGTTGGCATCGATGGAATCAGCGAAATCAGCGCGGATGGTGCCTTTTTCTGCCTTCTTCGGGTCGGTAGCGCCCATCAGGTCACGGTTTTTCAGGATGGCGCCTTCGCCTTCCAGAACCTGGATCATCACAGGACCGGAGATCATGAAGTCAACCAGATCCTTGAAGAAAGGACGTGCAGCGTGCACAGCGTAGAAGCCTTCGGCTTCAGCGCGGGACAGCTGGGTCATGCGGGCAGCGATCACTTTCAGGCCTGCGCCTTCGAAACGGCTGTAGATCTGGCCGATCACGTTCTTGGCTACTGCGTCAGGTTTGATGATCGACAGGGTGCGTTCGATTGCCATTATGAAAAACTCCAATAAAAAGAAAGGTTTAAAACAAGAAATTAGATTCCCGATCAACCCTAGATTTTAACATAGTTCACTCTATATGCCCATGGAAACGCTACTACCGAACTTCTACGGGCTTCCCTTACCGGATTTTAAGGGTTTCCTAAGGGAGAAAGTCCACATCCAGTCAGCGGCATGCTATGCTTTTTAGTAAAGGAGGCATTTAAACATGCAAAACGTACATCAATTCGGTAGTGCAGTTGCAACCGACAATGCGCTGATCCGCAACCGCGTGCTGCGCAATACTTACTGGCTGCTGGCCCTGTCGATGATCCCGACCGTGCTGGGCGCCGCCATTGGCGTCATGTTCGGCGTGCCGATCCCGCGCGGTTTCATGGGCGCCCTGCTGTTCCTGGGTATCGCTTTCGGCTTCTTCTACGCAATTGAGAAGAACAAACACTCCGGCCTGGGCGTTGCTCTGCTGCTGGGCTTCACCTTCTTCATGGGCCTGATGCTGACCCCGCTGCTGCAGCGCACCCTGGGCTTCGCCAACGGCGGCAGCCTGATCATGACTGCCTTCGGCGGCACCGCTGCCGTGTTTGCAGGCCTGGCCAGCTATGCCACCGTGTCCAAGCGCGATTTCTCGATGATGGGCAAATGGCTGTTTGCTGCCGTGATCATCCTGATGCTGGCTTCGATCGCCAATATCTTCCTGGGCATGAGCGCGCTGTCGATCGTGATCTCGGTACTGGTGATCGCGGTCTTCTCGGCCTACATCCTGTTCGACGTGCAGCAGATCGTGAACGGCGGCGAGACCAACTACATCTCCGCCACCCTGGCCCTGTACCTGGACGTGTACAACATCTTCACCGCCCTGCTGAACCTGCTGGGCCTGGCCGGCGACCGCGAATAAGCGCCTCCCGCCCCACGCAAAAGCCGGCCTCGCGCCGGCTTTTTCTTTGCGGAGCAGCTTTGCGCAGCCTCAACCCGGCCCTGCACGATTGGTCAACACTGATAGCATCGCCAATTGCAGGAGCCTATGATGGAAGCGGACACTCCCGATCACGAAGAACGCATCCGCAAACTGGAGCAACGCGTGACTGACCTCGCCTGTGAAATTAGACTTCTGAGCGAGCGCCTCGACAAATTCGCCGTGGAACTACGAGCAGAATTTACCGCCGCGATCACGACAGCCATAGCCGAATCCGAGTCGCGCATGCGCTCCTATGTCGACGCCCGGCTTGCGGAACTGGAACAGCGACTGACCGCCCGCATCGTCGCAGTCGAACAGGGGCAGAAATGGATCATCGGCTTACTGGTCACCGCCTTGCTCGGCATTGCCGGCATGCTCATCCGAGCGTATTAGTAGCTGCATTGCCATGTGTTAGCATTTGAGCGTGAAAACACTTGCTGCGTTCATCGCCCTGCTACCCTGTGCACTGCAGGCCGCCACCATCACATCCGCCGAACTGCCGCGCCCCGAAGGGCCACGCCACTACCTGCTGGCGACACCACAGCAGGCTGCAGCCGGCAAGCGCCCGCTGGTCATCGTGCTGCACGGGCACGGCGCAAGCGCCAGGCTGGCGCTGGGCCAGGAACGATTGCGGGCGCCGATGCAGCAGTGGCTGGCGATTGCCGACCGCGAGCAGGTGCTGGTGATCGCACCGGACGGCGCCAAGGGCAGCGACAACAAGCAGGGCTGGAACGATTGCCGTGCCGACGCGCCAACCAATCCCACCACGGATGACGTAGGGTTTATCGGCGCTCTGATCGACAAGGCCGTCGCCGAGCATGACGCCGATCCCGCGCGCGTCTACGTGATCGGCACTTCCAACGGCGGCGGCATGACCTATCGCCTTGGCGTCGAAATGGCGCCGCGCCTGGCAGCCATTGCCGCCATCGCCGCGCTGTGGCCGGCAAACAGCTTGTGCCATGAGCCAAAGCAGGCCCTGGCTGTCATGGCCGTGCACGGCACCGCCGACAAGATCGCGCCCATTGCGGGCGGCGAGGTCGGCCATTTCCTGCTGCGGGGGCGTGGCTCCGCCATCAGCGTGGAGCAGACCCTGGACATCTGGCGCAAGGTCGATGGGCTGTCGGCGGCGGCGCAGGAAACTTCCCTGCCCCACCGGGGCGAGTCTGGCGATACCTCGGCGCGCCGCTACGTATGGGGCGGCGACCCGAAAGGCATGCAAGTCGAATTCATCAGGGTCGAAAAAGGCGGCCACACCGAACCCAGCATCGCGCATCGCATGCAGTGGTACGCCGATGTCCTGCTGGGCGCGCAAAATGCCGACTTCGAAACGGCAGAAGAGGCCTGGCGCTTCTTCCACGACAAGCGGCGCAACTAGCGCACACCTTTGCGCCACCTCAAGCCGACTTCCGCACGATAGGCGAACACTTATGGCATCGCCACCTGCGGGAGCCTATCATGGAAGCGGATTCCCCCGATCACGAAGAACGTATTCGCACACTGGAGCAGAAAGTGCCTGACCTCGCCTGTGAAATCAGATCATTGCGCGACCACATGGATATGCTGGCGATACAGTTGCGCGCCGAAATTACCACCGCCGTTGCCGAGTCCGAGGCACGCATGCGGACCTACTTCGACAAACGCCTTGCTGAATTGGAAGAAAGACTAACCGCGCGCATCGTCGCACTCGAGCATGGGCAACGCTGGATCATCGGACTGCTGATCACGCTGCTGGTCGGCGTCATCGGCGGCATGGCCGGCATGATCGGCATCCTGACCCGCATCCTGGAAAGGCTGGCATGAACGGGCACGCAGCGTCGAACCTGCGCCGCTGCTAAACTGGCGATCCTTGCAACCCATTCATCGAAAACATGCGTCGCAAACTGATCGCCCTGATGTTCTGCCTGACCGGCACGGCCCACGCAGCAAATTCCCCTGATGACAGCCTGGCCGCGTTCTTCGCCGGCCACTGGACCGGCGCCGGCGCCTTCGGCAACGGCAAGAAGATTGAAGCGGACGTGGATTTCCAGCGCGAGCTGGACGGTCAATGGCTGCTATACCGTCACACCGACAAGGCGCCGAACAACTACAAGGCGCTTGGCCTGTGGGGCGTCGACAAGGCGTCCGGCGAGCTGGTGATGACGGTCAGCGATAATTTCGGCGGCGCGCGCCGCTTCGAAAGCGGCGGCTGGAATGAAGGAAAAGTCGAATTCGTCAAGGCAGGCGCTCCCGGCACGCGCCATGAACGCTTCACCTTTGAACGCAAGTCGCCCACCAGCTTCCGCATGACCTACGAATGGAGCGCGGACGGCGCCACCTGGAAGCTGGGCGACTATATCGACTTCGAACGGGCTTAGACCAGGTCGAACACCGCCATCGACTCCACGTGGGAGGTGTGCGGGAACATGTTCATCACGCCGGCCTGCGACATGCGGTAGCCGGCACGGTGCACCAGCACCCCGGCGTCGCGCGCCAGGGTCGATGGCGAGCAGGAGACATAAACCAGGCGCTTTGGCAGCATGTCCGGATTGCTCTCCTTCAGTTCGGCCAGCGCCAGCGACAGGGCCATGGCGCCATCGCGCGGCGGGTCGATCAGCATGCGATCGAACTTGCCGAGGGCGATCAGGTCGTCCTTGGTGATCTCGAACAGGTTACGGCACTGGAAGGTGGTGTGGCCGTCCACGCCGTTCACCTTAGCGTTGGCCAGCGCACGTTCGGTCAGCGCCGTCGAACCTTCAATACCCACCACTTCGCGCGCCATGGTCGCCAGCGGCAGGGTGAAGTTGCCCAGGCCGCAGAACAGGTCGGCCACGCGCTCGTCCTTCTGCACGTCCAGCAGGCGCAGCGCCTTATGCACCAGCACACGGTTGATGTGGTGGTTCACCTGGGTGAAGTCGGTCGGCTTGAACGGCATCTTGATGCCGAATTCCGGCAGCGTGTAATACAGTTCCTTGTCGGCCGGGTAGAACGGATAGGCGGTGTCAGGGCCCTTAGGCTGCAGCCACCACTGGATCTTGTATTCGTCCGCAAACGCTTTCAGCTTGGCTTCATCGCCTTCGCCCAGCGGCACCATATTACGCATCACCAGCACGGTGTTGTCTTCGCCGACGGCCAGCTCGATCTGCGGCACCTTGTCGAAGATGGTCAGCGAGTGGATCAGGGCGCGCAGCGGCATCATCATGTCCGAGACGTGCTTCGGCAGGATCTGGCAGCTCTGGATGTCGGCCACGAAGACCGATTTCTTCTCGTGGAAGCCGACCAGCACCGTGCCCTTCTTGGCCACATAGCGCGAAGACAGGCGCGCGCGGTAACGATAGCCCCAAGTCGGACCGTACATCGGGCGCATCATGGTGTCGGATTTGACCTTGGACAGGTGCCACAGGTTGTCTTCCAGCACGCGCTGCTTGATCGCCACCTGGGCCGAGGCTTCCAGGTGCTGCATGGAGCAGCCGCCGCAGATCTCGAAGTGCTCGCACTTCGGCTTGACACGCATCGCCGATTCCTTGTGCAGGGCGGTCATACGGCCCTGCTCCCAATTCTTCTTCTTGCGCAGCAGCTCGAAGCTGACCTGCTCACCCGGCAGCGCGCCTTCGATGAAGACGACCTTGCCCGGCGAGCCGTCTTCGTTCTCGATGTGGCCAACGCCACGGGCATCCATGTCCAGGGATTTGATTTCGACGATGTTGTCTTGCATAGCGATTAAGGTTGCAGCCGGCGCATTGCGCGCCCAAAGCCCGCTATGATAGCAGAGAAGCTGCCTCTTAAAGCAGCGAATCGCGGACCACGCCGCGCGCCGCCATGGCGCGTTTCAGCTTGACCAGCGCCTCCTGCTGGATCTGGCGCACCCGCTCCCGCGTCACGCCCATTTCCTCGGCCAGGGTCTCCAGCGTGGCCGGATCGTCGTTATCCAGCCCAAAGCGCCGCATGATGACGATGCGCTGTTTGTCCGGCAGCTTGGTCAGCCAGTCCCGCACCAGAACCGTCATTTCATGATGCTCCGCGCGTGCATCGGGCGAATCCTCCGAATCGCCCGGCAGCATGTCCATCAGCGAAGACTGCGGATCGTTATCCAGCGGCGCATCGAGCGAAGTGGCATGTTCCGACAAGGCCAGGATATCCTGCACCTCCTCCACGGGCCGCCCCACCAGGTCGGCGATATCTTCCGCCGTGGCGTCCTTGCCATTGTGATGCTGTGCTTCGAGGTGGTATTTCCCGCGCAGGATCTGGTTCAATTCACGCACCATATGCACCGGCAAGCGCACTGTGCGCGCCTGGTTCATGATGGCCCGCTCGATGCTCTGGCGGATCCACCAGGTGGCATAAGTAGAGAAGCGGAAGCCGCGCTCAGGCTCGAACTTGTCGATGGCGCGCATCAGGCCGATGTTGCCCTCCTCGATCATGTCGAGCAGGACCACACCGCGGTTGATGTAATGCTTGGCGATCGAGACCACGAGGCGCAGGTTATGTTCGATCATGGTCTGGCGGGCGGAGAAATCGCCCTGCTTGGCCAGGGTGGCGAAATGGACTTCCTGCGGCGCCGTCAGCAAGGGACGGGTGCCGATCTGGTTCAGGTAATGCTGGGTGGTGTCGGTGGAGAGTTCCGCCGCGAGCACTTTTTTCAGCTCGTCGACGGTTTCCAGGACGGCGCTGCCTTCGACCGCAACCTCGCCGTCCGGTTCCATGGAATCGACCGCTACTTCATCGATCGGCTCGTCCGGGAATTCCTCAGGAATCGAGTCGTCTTCCAGTTGGTCATTCGGCGAGCGTGTCATGGGTGCTTATCTAGCGGTTAGGCAGGAATTTCGATGGATCCACCGGCTTGCCCTGCTGCCTTATCTCAAAGTGCAGCTTGACCGTGTCGGTATCGGAGTCCCCCATTTCAGCAATTGCCTGCCCCCTGCGCACCTCCTGGCCCTCCTTCACGAGGATGGCCCGGTTGTGGGCATAGGCCGACAACAGGCTGTTACTGTGCTTCACAATGACGAGATTACCATATCCGCGGATGCCGCTACCGGCATACATCACTTTTCCTCGTTCCGCAGCCAACACTTGTTGTCCGGCGCGCCCGGCGATGTCGATACCCTTGTTCTTGCCCTCGTCGAACTGGGCCACCACGCGCCCATCGGACGGCCAGGTCCAGGCCAGGTCGCGGTCTTCGGCGCTCATGGACGCTGCCGGCGCCGGTGCCGGTGCCGGGGCGAGGCTGGCCACCAGCGCTGGTTTTTCGGCGCGATCGTCGGATTTCTGCATTTCCGCCACGGCAGTCTCGGAATATGGACGTTTTTCACCCTTCGGCGTAGTCTTGCGCGGCGGCGGCGGGGTCTTTTCGATCTGCGGCGGCATCGGCACGGCGGAGATCTGCACGCCTTCAGGCGGCGAAAGGCGCAGCACCTGGTCGACCTTGATATCGTCCGGATTCGCGATATTGTTCCAGGCCGCCAGTTCGCGGTAATTCAGGCCGCGGTCAAATGCGATGCGGATCAGGGTGTCGCCTTTGTGGACGGTGTATTGGCCTTCCTTGTCTTTCGGCTCCTCCACCGGTGCGGCCTTGACCGCCGCAGTGGGTTGCGGGACCGAGCGGTCTTCGACCGGAGCCTGCGTCGGCACGGACGGGCATCCGGTCAGCAGGACCATCGAAGCTGCGATGAGCAATAGGGAATATTTCTTCGTCATTCTATAAGTCTGTGTGTTAAACGGTGCCAGGGCGCAGCGGCACAAAGTGGCAGTCTTCCAGCGTCTGGCGCACCCATTCGTTCTTGCTGACACGGGTCACCAGTTCGAGATGCTGGGTGCGGGCCCCGACCGGGGCGACCAGGCGGCCGCCGATATTCAGTTGATCCAGCAAGGCCTGGGGTACTTCCAGGCCCGCGGCGGCAAGGATGATGCCATCGAAAGGCGCCGCCTGCGGCAAGCCTAGCATACCATCTCCGTAGTGCAAACGCAGGTTCGGCACCCGCATGGGCCGCAGATTGGTCTTGGCCAGTTCGTGCAGGGGCTTGATGCGCTCGATCGAATACACCTCTTTCGCCACACAGGCCAGCACCGCCGCCTGGTAGCCGCAACCGGTGCCGATTTCAAGTACGCGGTGCAAATCCTGCCCCGCACGCATCACCTCGATCATGCGCGCCACGATATACGGTTGCGAAATGGTCTGGTGGTGGCCGATTGGCAGCGATGCGTCGATATAGGCCTGCGGCGCCAGGCCTTCGTCCATGAACAGATGGCGCGGGACCGTGTCCAGTGCACCCAGCACAACCGGGTCGCTGACGCCCTGCTTGGCTACGCGCTGCACCATGGCACGGCGTACGCCGTCCGACACCAGCGCATGGACGCGCGGCGGCGTGACAGGCGCCATTTGCACCTGGGCGCGTTCCTGGGCATACGAATGGGCGCGCGAAGGCGACGCTACCGGCTGCGGCGGACGCCAGCCTCCCGGGGTGGCCGCTGCGGTGCGCGCGGCGTTCTGGGTGGCGGTTTGTGGCGTGGCCACGGTGTTGTAGACCGGCTTTTTCATCGGGCTCTTGTCGGTAATCGAAGACAGGGGCAGCGGGAAAGTGCGGGTCTTGTCGCTCATGCGATGGCCTTTGCCAGGGAATCGAGTTGTTGGCGATGGGTCAGGTCGATCTGCAAAGGCGTCACCGACACCCGGCCATTGGCCACGGCATGGAAATCAGTGCCCTCGCCGGCATCCTTGCCGGCGCCAGGAGGGCCAATCCAGTAAATTTCACGGCCGCGCGGGTCAAGGGCCTTGACCACTGGTTCGGCCTGATGGCGGCGGCCCAGGCGGGTCGGCGTCAACGGACCCAGTTGCTCGTATGGCAAGGCCGGGATGTTCACGTTCAGCAGGTAAGGCCGCTCCAGCAGTTCGAGGTAGCGCTCGACCATTTCGCGCGCCACGCGGGCCGCGGCATCGATATTGGCCCAGCCGTAAGAACCTTGGGAGAACGCCATCGCCGGGACGCCGAACAGGTAGCCTTCGGTGGCGGCAGCAACGGTACCGGAATACAGGGTGTCGTCCCCCATATTCGGGCCGTTGTTGATGCCGGAAACCACCAGGTCAGGCACATGGTCCAGCAAACCGGTCAGGGCAACGTGGACGCAATCGGTTGGCGTGCCGTTAACAAAATAGAAACCATTGGCCGCCTGGTACACCGACAAGGGGCGGTCCAGCGTGAGCGAATTGGAGGCGCCGGAGCGGTTGCTGTCAGGCGCCACAACCACGATATCGGCGATAGGCTGCAGGGCTTCCGCCAGCGCATTGATGCCAGGCGCCAGGTAGCCGTCGTCGTTACTGATAAGGATTCTCATACAGGGAATTTTACCTGAAGCAACGACGACCGCGCCGCGCGGCGACTGACAAATTTACATTGTTGCAGGCAATGGCCAATAGCCGGTGCGCTCTTGTTGCAGAGGCAAGATTTGGTGATGGTTCGTTGCGGCCTGCGGAGCGGAAGCCAGCCTTTGCCAGGGGCACAACCCGTCGCGGAACCATTGTATGAAAGCTTCGTATCCAGCCTGCAGAGCCTGGGCCGGCAGCGGCTCGCCGCACGCCAGGCTGGCGCAGTATGGCAGTTGCACGGCGTTGAAATACCCCTCCAGCGACAGCCAAGGCAGGCCGTACGCCTCGGCCAGCATACTTTCGAACAGCGGTTGGTAGCCGCCCTCTCCGCGCCGCCATTGATCGTACTGCGCTTCGTCAGCCCGGTCGATGCGCGAGGGCAGCGGATAGACCAGGAGCTGGCGCTGCTCGTCCTCGTGGCAGCTGCGGTAGCCGGTGGCGCGCGCCACCAGGTCCTGCAAGCCGTCCAGGTTTTGCCGGTTGGGCGCGAACACCAGTACCAGGCGCGTTGGCAGCAACGTGGTGCAGATGGCGGCGCAGTCGGCGCGCCCGCTGCGCGCATCGACCAGCACATGGCCAAAATGGCGCGCCAGGCGCAATGCAAAGGTGCGGAACAGCGCGGGGCAAGCGTCGAACAAGCCTTGCCAGTCCATCATTGCCGCGCGTTCCGCGTGGCTGCCATCGCACCGCCCAGCGCGCAGCAGCCAGAGTGGCCGGTCATCGCATGCCTTGACCAGGTACTGCTCCCAGCGCACGGCGTCGAGCACCGCTTCGGCCAGCGCCTGCTCGCTGGCATAGCGTCCGGCACGCTCCAGCAACTGGTCGCGGCAAGCTTCGAACAGGTCCAGCACGCCAGGGGCTTCCGGCGCGGCGGGAAAGTAGTAATGCAGGCCGGGAGCCTCCAGGTCCCAGTCCACCAGCAGCACCGGCGCCGCGCGGTGCTGTGCCAGCAGATGTCCAAGGTTGGCCAGCGCCATAGTGCGGCCTACGCCGCCCTTATAGGAATAGAAGGTGGTGACTTCGCCCGCTGCAGGCAGCAGCGGCAGGTGCAGGCGTAGGTGTTCCATGGCGCTCTTTCGGTGGATTTTCTAGCGAGGGAAATGCGGCGGCGCTGGCGGGCGCCATTCCGGCGGGGGCGGCGGCAGTACGAAATTCCTGCAATCGTGATCGGCGGGCATGCTCGCCTTCAGGCAGTGATAATGCATTGTGATGCGGTCCACGATGCGCCGGATATCGGGCAGGTAATCGGGGTTGGTCTTCAGCTCCCCGGTCGCCAGGGTGTAACGCGAAAAGTCCACATACATGCCCGGTTCGCTGATCTGGCGCGGCAGGCTCAGTGGGTGGCGGGTCATGATCACGGGGATGATCAAATGGCTTGGCAGCTCATACCAGCCGCTGCGTTCAGCCTCGATCATCTGCATGGCGGCAAATTCGCGCCGGGTATATGGGTGGGCTTCGTACTTGGGCGTGTAGATCACGATCATCGACACGCTCTGGCACATTGCCAGGGCGAGCCGGCGGTCGATGTCGTCGCCGCCACCCAGTTGCTCGCTATCGACAAAGAGTTCAGTCTCGTTGTCGAAGTGGGGCTCAAGATAGCACTTCAAGGCATCGACCAGGTCGTCCTTGAAATGGCTCATATATGCGTGCTGGCCATGCGCGTAACTGAAAAAGCAGCCGTACCGGATACTCATGGCAATCGCCTCCCCTGCCAAGCCAATGTATTCCCCGGCGGCGCGCTAGACTTTGTGCAGGCGCAAAGTGTTCTGGGGCATAATCGCACGATCGTTCGATTAAAAAATGGAGACCGTATGAAGGCTATCGTTTGCAAGGAATGGGGTTTGCCCGACTCGCTGGTGCTGGAAGAACTGCCCGACCTGGCGGCCGGCCCGGGCCAGGTGGTGCTGCATGTGAAGGCCGCAGCCGTCAACTTCCCCGATGTGCTGATCATCCAGGGCAAGTACCAGTACAAGCCCGCCCTGCCCTTCACGCCGGGGAACGAAGTCTCTGGCGTAGTGCTGTCGGTGGGCGAAGGCGTACAAGGCTACAAGCCGGGCGACAAGGTCATCGCCTTCTCTGCGCATGGAGGCTTTGCGGAGCAGCTGCTGGCGCCGGCCGCCGCGCTGATGCCCATGCCGCCGGGGATGGACTTCGACACCGCCGCCGCGATCACCCTCACCTACGGCACCTCGCATCACGCTGTGGTGGACCGCGCGCAGTTGAAGGCCGGCGAAACCATGCTGGTGCTGGGCGCGGCCGGCGGCGTCGGGTTGGCAGCCATTGAAATCGGCAAAGCCTTGGGTGCGCGCGTGATTGCCGCCGCTTCCAGCGAAGAAAAGCTGGCCGTCTGCAAAGAGCATGGCGCCGATGTGCTGATCAACTACAGCAGCGGCGACCTGCGCGAGGCGATCAAGGCCGCCACCGATGGCAAAGGCCCGGACGTGATTTACGACCCGGTGGGCGGCGAGTATGCCGAGCCAGCCTTCCGCTCAATCGGATGGCGCGGACGCTACCTGGTGGTGGGCTTTGCCAACGGCGAAATTCCTAAGCTGCCGTTGAACCTGGCGCTGTTGAAAGGCGCGTCGCTGATGGGCGTGTTCTGGGGCGAGTTCGTCAAGCGCGAGCCGAAGGCCAACCTGGCCGGCATGATGCAGCTTCTGGGCTGGCTGGCCGAAGGCAAGATCCGGCCGCACATCTCGGCACGCTATGCGTTGGCGGACACCGCTCAGGCCCTGAACGCCATGGCGGCGCGCAAGGTGACGGGCAAGGTAATCATCAAGCCCTGACAGGACTACTCTTGTTTCGCGCCGCGCAATTGCTTGAGCGCGGCGGCCAAGGGGAGCGGCTTCCCCTTTGGCAGCGTCATGATCAAGGTATCGCGCCGGTATACGCGCCAGCCCTGCATATCGACATCCATAGGCAGGCTCGGAAGCTGGCTGGCATAGTGCCACGCCCCCTGGATCTCCACGCCAGGGGCTTCCTGGATCGAATAGTCAACCATCATCCCGCTCCTGCGAATCCAGCCTTTCTGTGCGGCGGATTTTTTCTGGAGCACGTCGTTCAGCTGCAAAGTCACCTTATCCTTCAACGCGCACGGCCCGCCGAGCTTTGGATCCATCCAGAATGGGCCCTCCGCCAAAGCGCTGGACTTCTGGAAATGGGATGGCCTTTCGTCGTCGGACGCCCAGAGAAAGCTGATCCCTTCATCGTCACCTTTCCCGTCCAGCATGATCATGCTCGCCGTTCCGGCTCGCACTTTAAGGCCAAAGGCGATCCCTCCCGCAAACTGCTTGACCACCACATGTCCCCGTTCGCCTTGCTCGATATCCGTTCGCTCGACATAAGTACCGTCCTTCCAACGGAGGTTTGCCGGACAGTCTGTGGCCTGGGCGGCAGGAAGTACCGCCAGAAGTAGCAAGGTGCAGATCATGCGCATGGTGTCGCTAACCTATTTGTTAAGAAAAAGGCAATATATGCGATGACGCCATTTGCTGCAAGCATGAGCACCATATGGATGCCCATCGCGCCCAGGACCGGCAACGCCGGTCCCACTGCACCACGCCCGCAAATCGTCATCAAGGACGGCATCAGCACGAAGCCGGCGCCGTGGGCTGTGGACATAATGAAAGTCCACAGCGCCATGCCCGCCTGCCCCGCCAACGCATGCCCTCGACATAAGCGGCAAGCCAGCGCCACGATGAACAGTACGCCCGCTGCCCATTGCAGTGCGGGCCGGTCCAGCGGCAGCCGGAAGGCCACCGCCGCAGCCACTACCGCCATTGAAGCCAGATGGCCGCAGGCGATCGCGGACAAGGCCCGCCAGGGCCGAAAGCCAGGCATGGCATCCCCGCTTCAGCCGTGGGAGCAGCAGGAGCCTGCGGCCGGCGCCTGCTGGTAGCTGTCGTGGTGCTTCACCCACGCCATCGTGTAAGGCAAATCTTCCTCATGACGCCCCAGCGGGGTGATATCGAGCAAGCGATAGGTTTGCATCATGACTTCAACGCCGCGGCCAAAGGTCGAATAGGTGTGGTAGACCGTTCCCTTGTCGTCCTTGTAAAAAACGCTGACCCCGGGCGCATCTTCAAACGGGAAAGCCTGGCCGGCATAGTTGTAATAAACCTCGCCTTTCGCTACGTCTTCCGGTGCGAAGCTGACGTGGAAGTCGTAATTGAAATCGCTTTCGCCCGACGACACCCATTTGAACTGCCAGCCCATCTGCCTGCGCATGCGCTCCAGGGTTGCGAGAGGAGCGCGTGACGCCACCACCAGGTTCACGTCGCGCGCAGCCAGGTGCGGCAAGGCCCCGTCGGTGTGGTCGGCCATGTAGGAGCAGTGCGCGCAGCCCCGCTCCTCCCCCGGCGCGAACATGAAGTGCTGCACGATCAGCTGGCTGCGGCCTTCGAACAAGTCCGCGAGAGAGCGCTTGCCTTGCGGCGTGTCGAACACGTATTGCTTGTCCACGCGTACCCACGGCAGTTCACGGCGGGCGCGGGCCAGTTGGTCCTGCTGGCGCATCAGCTCTTTTTCACGCGCCAGAAGATCCAGGCGCTGCGCCAGCCATTGCTCTTGATTGACGATGGTATTCATGATCACTCTCCTCGTGGACGACGCACTGCACGCACTTTGCCGCTGCCCTCGCCGCCTGCGTAGAACAAGCCGGCCCCATCGGACTCCAGGCCGCTCACGTGCATACCTGGCGGCATTTGCAAGAGTTCCAGCACCTCGCCGTTTTGAGGGTCGATGTGGCGGATATCGCTTTCATCGCCTTCCCATGTGCCGTGCCACAGCTCACCGTCCACCCACGTCACGCCGGTGACGAAGCGGTTCGACTCAATGGTGCGGATAACGGCGCCCGTCTCGGGATTGATCTGGTGGATCTTGCGGTCCCGGTACTGCCCAACCCACAGGCTGCCTTCCGCCCACGCCAGGCCCGAGTCGCTGCCCTTCCCGGGCGCTGGAATCGAGGACACGATCTTGCCGTTGGCCGGGTCGATTTTGTCGATGCGTTGTTCCGCGATCTGGTAGAGGAATTTGCCGTCGAAGGCGGTGCCGGCATCGGCAGTCACGTCCAGCGCACGGGCTTGCTTGCCGCTTGCGGGATCGATGCCGATCAGCCGCGCGCCCGTTGCAGCCCATACGGTCTGGCCGTCGAAAGTGACGCCGCCCACCTTGGTGACGCCCTCGAACGGTCCGTACTCACGCACGATTTCGGCCGTGCGTACCTTGCTTGTATTGCGTGTCATTGTCTAGCTCCTTTTTTGTAGCGCCTGGTCCGGCGCCGCAAGTGAACTTTATTCCAACGGCAGTGCAGCAGGGAGTAACAAGATTGTCGTGAATCCGGCCAGCGGCGGGGAAAGCCAGCGCCGTGTGCGGGCATTGCCGATGGCGCGCACGCGGCCATCCGCTTCCAGTTCGGCCAGGGCGCGCTGGATGGTGCGCTGGCTCGCATCCAGCGCCAGCGCCAATGCCGAGGTAGACCAGGCAGCCCCGTCGGACAATAGCGCCAGCAACGAAGCCTGCTCGCCCTGGATTGGCGGCTCGAGCACAGCCAACGGACCGCCGTCCAGCTGTTGAATGGCAAAGCCGCCCGGCGTGGCATCGATGCGCGCAAGGCCTTTAAGCAGTGCACGCAAGCGGCCGATCTCGACCCGCAAGCGTGCACGGTGGGTTTCGTCAGGACGGCGCGTGTTGAAGGCTTGCTCGATCAGCAGATCGCGCTCGGCATCGCCGGGCCAGGCTTCGGCGAGCGTGCGCGCCAGCGTGAAGAGCACCGGCCTGCGAGCCAATGGACGCCAGTTGGCGCCGATGCCAACGCCACGCCGGCAAGCGTCCAGTACCAGCGTATCGGATGCCAGCAGCGCTGCGACTTCGTCGAGCGACATGGTTTGCCCTCCGCCCGGGCCATGGCGGCGCGCTGCGGGGCGTTTCAGGGCAGCGCTGGCTTCGTTCGCCTCCGCCAGCAGCTCAGGTACAAGTGAGCGCTCGGCCGCCGCGCGTGCCCGTTCAAGCGCTGCGCGCGCCGGCGCCGGGCGCAGCGAACGCATCGCCAGTTCGGCTGCCGCCAGTTCGGCCACGGCCGCCAGTGCGGGCGTCAGCGCACGCACGTCCAGCCGGGACAACTCCGCCGCCGCAGCATCCAATCGGCCGAGAAGCAAGTATTTACGGGCCGCGATCAAACGCGCCTGCAAAGCATTGCCGTAATCGCCGTGCGACTCCAGAACGGCCATCGCGGAGGCCAGCACACGCGGCGGGCCGGCAAAATCGCGCATGGCCAGCGCCACCTCGGCCTCCGCCACCACGCAGCGTGCGCGCGCCAGCTCTTCATGCGAGCCAAAGGCACGTGCTGCGCGGCGCAGCAGGTCTCGCGAACGGGGAAAGTCGCCCAGGCGCGCCATCGCTATGCCACGCAGCGCCAATGCCGGCGGGTCGTCCCGCAGCGAGACATGCTTCAAGGCGCCCAGGACATCGCCAGTGGCAAGGCAACGTGCAGAAGCGGAAATCAGGGAATCCATCAAGCCCTGCGCAGGCGGATCACGGCCGCGCGCAGCAAGATTCGCGAGTACAGCTTGTGGAAGCCAAGCAGCGCCTTGAAGGCGCCGCTCTGACTCGAACGCACGACGGCGGAACCGAAGTAGAGCCGCGTGGCGCCTCCCTCGGCGCTTGGCGTTGCCATCAGCCACGAGCGCGTGCTGCCGGCGAAATCACACATCAGCAACTGCCCCGGCGCGCGCGCCTCGACCGACCACGCCGCAAATTGCTCGCGCACCCCGCCGGCCAGCTCGCGCGCCTGCGCATCGTTCGAGGGACGCGAAACGAATAGCGCCAGCAGCAAGCGTTCAAGCTTGAACACGGTGGTGGTGTAGAACGCTTCGACAAAGGCAGCGTGCGTCACATGGCCCGGCACATCGATGGCGAAGCAATCGGTATAAGCCCCCTGCTCACGGTAGCGATGCAACAATGCGTCCGCAGGCAGGTCGGCGATCATAGGTATTCCCAGGTGTCTGCGCCGTCGAAGCGGCGCACTTCCAGCGCCGCAACCACATCCGGCTCAAAGTTCGCCATGTTGACGCCCATGCGGCCGCCATCGTTTGGCTTCAATGACTTCCAATGCGTGACGCAGCCACAGGACCGGCAGCGCACCGTGCGCAGCGATTTTTCGCCCCAGACGTAGTCCTCGGTATGCGCCGGCTCGCCCTCGATTCGCACTGCGTCCTCGGCATAGAACGCCCACAGCGCCCGCGTGCGGCGGCAGATCGAACAATTACAGTCGATCATGTACGCCGGCAGGCCCGGCACCTCAATTGAGATCGCACCGCAGTGGCAGGTTGCTTTAATCATCTGGCAAGCATAACACCCCGCTCACTGATTTGCAGGAGGTCGGGGTCAGTCCCCAGCACGACCTTCAGGTTCTCCCGCGCGCTATTGCGCAGGTTAGCAGCGACATTCGCCGACTGCGCATTATGCAGCTGCGACTTGAATGCCAGCGCCATGAAAGTGCCAACCATCGCGCTTTGCTCGTAAAGGTTACGGATTGCCTCAGCGCTCTGCTTCTCAGCCAACAGGCGCGTTCCACCGCCCCGTCGCAACTGCTCTGCCACCGCCGCAAATTCGGCGTCCTGCACCTCGCGGTTGGCGAATATCATGTAATTCCCGACAATGAAGGCCGCCAGCGCACCATCCAGGTCATCTCGCTGCCACCCCATTTTGGCCTCGACTTGCTGATAGAAGCCCATGCTTTGCTGGAAGGCCTGCGTCATCGTGGCTTGGCTCGATGGTGGGAACACCCTGGCCAATTCCTGCGCATTGCGCTGCACTGCAGGCCGCGCCATCGCACGGGCTGGCCGTTCGGTCGGTCGGGCGCCCGTGTTCATCGAATTATTGTTCATCACGGCCATATTAGCGAAATTGATCAACGGCGCGGTGGTCATCGGATAGTCCATCCCAAGCCCTACCAAGCCTTGAGCGTGGCCGGCCGATGTCACGAACATCGCAATACAGAAAATTGAGCGCATCATTCGAACCTCATTCCGTTCTTGTCGATCAGCAGGTTGGCAGGATCGCCTTTCAAGACGAGTTGCAGGTTCTCCTTAGCCGCGTTGCGCATGTTTTCGTACACTGCCGGCGGTTGCGGTTGTTGCTGATGCGATTTATATGCCAGGGCCATGAAGGCGCCGATCATCGCGCTCTGTTCGAACACATCACGCACTTTGTCCGCATCGTTGCGGAAATTTACGTCCTGAAGCTTGTTCTGGGCGCGCATTTGCCGAGCGACGGCGTTGAATTCCTCGTCCGAGACTTCGGTATTTTTCAGCACCATGTAGTTCCCGACCAGAAAGGCAGCCAGGCCGCCGGCCATGTCGCGCGGTGTCCAGCCCATCTTCTTTTCAACCTGAAGATAGACATCCATGCTTTGCACATAGATTTTTTCCATTTCCGCGCGCTTGTTGGACGGGAAGTGCTGTGCAAGCTTATGGGCATTGGCCTGAACGGCGGGCCTGGATTTCGGCAGGATCGGTGGCGCCTTTTTAGCCGCACTGGCCGGCGGCACCGGAACGCGCAAATCCGGCTGTGGCCACACCACGACATTGTCGTAGCTCATGCCAAATCCGCAGCACTGGCTATAGGCCGCTGGTACAACGCCAATCATCAGCACCGCAAACAATAAGCTGACCTTCATCTCCGCCTCCCAAAACATTCCTCAAGGATGGCAAAGAATAAAGAAAAAACAACACGCCGCCAATCGAATCAGGCGGCGTGAAAGTCACTCAGAACTGGTTGAAAAACGCCATCAGGCGTACCTTGTACTGGGCATAAGCGATGCTTCGTGCAAAAAGCTCGCACATGCGGCGACGGAATGATTAGCCGGCTTTTGCGAGGGCCCATCCGACTGCCACGAAGCTGGCAATCACACCCAATGCAACAGCCAGTGCGATCATTTCGCGACGGTGGCGATGGCGACGACGACGCTGGCTCATGCTGCTCTCCTTTCGACCAAGATGCGTACAGGGTCCGGCAGCCATTCTCGCAGGCTGGCGCCGATGGCGGCTTCGCGGCGCTGCCAGAACACGCCGGCGGCGATGATGGCGATACCGATGGCGGTCAGGGCGACCGGAAACATCAGGCTATCGCGGAACACGGTGTAGGACAAGTGGCCAAGGTAGCCGGCCAGGCCAAAGCCGCCAAATACGGCGAACACGCGGCGCGACAAGGCGGCGCCGATGCCGATCATCAGCACGTTGACCAGGCAGTAGGCGAGCTTTCCGAGCTCGTTGTGGGAGTCCATCGAAGACAAGGCGCCCCAGAATGTCATCACGCCCCATATGTACAGCCAGAACGCGTAGTCCTTGCTGCTGCGGTTGCGCAGGTCGATCCACAGCGCGAGCAAGGTCATGGCAGCGCCGAAGACGGCCGAAATGACCTTGCCTTCGTGGGAGAAGAAGCCTGCGCCCCCGCCAAGCAGCATGTCCGTGACGTCCATGCTCATGTACCACAGCGTGACCGCTACCGGCATCACGGTGAAGGGCATGCGGTAGCGCCACAGCACGACGGCGCCGCCGGCGAGCGTGGCAAGCTCCATATAGATCCAGCGCCAGTCGATGTAGTAGTGGTAGTTGCGGTATGACGAACCGGTTTTGCCGTCCGCCCACAGGCCCAGCATATGCTGCAAACCATACACGGCTAGCGGAACCAGCACCACGGCGAACGCAGCCAGCACGCCGGCCGGCAGCTCCATGCCGCGTGCGCGCAGCCATTCAACGCTGCCGATGGCGGCGACCAAATAGCAAATGGAGATGAACAGCAGGCCGGTACCGCCAAACGACTCCCAGCCCAGCGTCATGAAAAGGGACATGGCACCGATGGCAATCATGCCGCCCAGGTAGTACAGGATGTGGGCGGGTTTGAAGCCGGGCGTATGCCGCTCGCGCTCCGCCAGAAACTGCCACAACCGCCCTGCCTGATCCCGATCCAGCAAGCCCTGGCTTGCAGCCTCGTCCAACATCGCGCGTGTCAGCTTCATTCGCTCTCCCGTTGTTCTAGTGCCCTTTGAAGAATTCTATGACTTCGGCCGCCTCGCGTGTGCGTTTGAATGGCGGCAGGCTTTGCCAGATGCGGCGGCCGTAGGGTTTGGAGATCACGCGCGGGTCGCAAAGCATCAATACGCCACGGTCGCCTTCGTCGCGGATCAGGCGGCCGGCGCCCTGCTTCAGGTTGATGATCGCTTCCGGCAGCGTGTGACCCATGAAACCGTTCAGGCCCTGGCGCTCCATTACTTCGATGCGCGCAGCCAGCACTGGGTCATCCGGCGGCGCGAATGGCAATTTGTCGATGATCACCAGCGACAGCGCGTCGCCGCGCACATCCACGCCCTCCCAGAAGCTCTGGGAGCCGATCAGCACGCCGTTGCCGGCCTTGCGGAACTGGTCCAGCAGTTCGGTGCGGCCACGGTCGCCCTGCACGAACAGGGGGAATTTCAGGCCGCGCTTATCGAATTCATCGCGCAGGCGGTCGGCGGCGCGCTTGACAGCGCGCAGCGTGGTGCAAAGCAGGAAGGTACGGCCGCCGGCTGCTTCGATGATCGGCAGCGCCGCATCCAGCACGGCATCGGTGTAGCCCATCGAATTCGGATCGGGCAGGCCTTGCGGCACGTACAGGATGCCTTGCTGCTCATAGTTGAACGGGCTTGGCCAGTTGCGTGCGACTTCGTTTTCCAGCCCAAGTTGCTGGGCGAAGTGGGTGAAGTCGTTTTTCACCGCCAGCGTGGCGGAGGTGAAAATCCAGCTGCGCGGGACGCCTTCGCGCTGGCCGTTGAAGATCGGGGCGATCGACAGCGGGGTCTTGTGCAGCTGCAGCGAGCTTTGGAAGGCTTCAACCCAGAACACAGCCTCTTCGCCTGGCGTCACTTTGGCCTTAGGGTCGAATTTCCACGCTTCCAAGCGCGCGGAAAGCTCATTGCCGCGCACGCGGCATTGCTCGATGGTCTCGGCGCGCTCCGCGTTCTTCTCCAGCACGGCCACCATGTCGACCAGTTCATCCTTCAGCGTCTGAAGCGCAGGGAAGAAATCGCTCGATGGGGCGATCTGCGGCAGCGACATGCGCACGATGTCCTGCGTGAAGGTCAGGCGCAGGTCGCGCGCAGCCTTTTCGACAGGCGTGACGACCTTGGCCCATTCGGCGCCATCGCGGGCGTGGGCCAGGCCCTCGGCCAGTACGTCGCGGCACAGCTCCAGGATCTGCGAAGTGGAGATGGTGTCGCCGAAAAACAGCGTTGCCGTATCAGGCAGCTGGTGCGCCTCGTCGAAGATCACGGTATTTGCCGCGGGCAGCAGCTCGGCCACGCCGGTGTCTTTCAGCGCCACATCGGCGAAGAACAAGTGGTGGTTGACCACGACCACGTCGGCCTGCTGCGCCTCGCGGCGCGCCTTCATGACAAAGCAATCCTGGTAGTACTGGCACTCCTGCCCCATGCAGTTTTCGCGGGTGGAGGTCACCAGGTTCCACACCAGGGCATTTTCCGGCACGCGCGCCAGTTCAGCCTTGTCGCCGGTGTTGGTCATCTTCAGGAATCGCGAAATCTCGCGCAGGTAGCCGACATCCTCACGGGAAGTCATGCGGCCGTTCTGCAGCGTGCGTTCCAGGTGATAGTGGCACAGGTAGTTGGAACGGCCCTTCAGCAGCGCCACCGACACCGGCGCCTGCAGCGCGGAGCGGATAGTCGGGATATCGCGCAGGAAGAGCTGGTCCTGCAGGTTCTTGGTACCAGTGGAAACGATGGTCTTGCCGCCCCACAGCAGCGCCGGCACCAGGTAGGCGAAGGTCTTGCCGGTACCGGTACCCGCTTCCGCGATCAGGGTCTGCTGCTTGGCGATGGCGTCGGCAATCGCCTTGGCCATCTCGGTCTGCGATTTGCGCGGACGAAAACCGCCCACCGCCGGGCCCAAGGGGCCGCCGGGTCCAAACAAGCGCTCAATATCGGCGTCGTGCTCCCCCGGAGGAAAAACCGGTTCGTTCGGCACGCCGGGAGCGGCGGTCGGCTGTTGTAAATCTGTCAAGTTCGTCGTGGAAGAGAATGGCCTGTTCAGGCCGGTACGTCGGGCACCAATTGCATTTTCAGCAGGGTGATATAGTCTTTCAATTGCAACTTGCGCTTCTTGAGGCGGCGCAACTGAAGTTGATCGTGATGACCGTCCAAGGTCAACATTTCAATGACTGCATCCAGGTCGCGGTGCTCGACGTCGAGCTCAACGATGCGGCGCTGGATTTCTTCTTTGTTGATCATAGGTGGAAAGTCACGATTACTATTAACGTTTGCTTACAGTTTCGTATGGACAACAGGCTATACTTGCAACAAAACTGCATACAGGTGCATAGTTTAACTCAGGTAGTCATTGGAAAGAAGCTGTCAACCCCCTATGAGCACGTACAAGATCGAGGCTGGAACCGCGCAACACATTGGTAGCCGGCCCCAGCAAAATGACCGTGTGGCGCTGTTTACTGCGCCCAAAGCACCTGGCTACGTGCTCGCCGTGCTTGCCGACGGCATCAGCGGCGGCGCGACGGGCGCCGAACAAGTGCTGCACACGGCCAAACAATTGTTTGACGAATACCGCGCCTCGGAGACGGTGAGCCTGCCCCGCGTGGAGGAATTCCTGCGCGAAATCGCGCACGATGTGCACCAGATCCTGGTGATGGATCCGCGCACGGGAGCTAGCGAACCTCAATCCAGCATGGTGCTGATGGTGCTGACGCCGGAGCGCCAGGCCGCCTGGGCGGTCGTCGGCGACTCGCGACTGTACCGTTTTGACCACAAGGAATGCGTCGGCCGTACAGGTGATGCTGAATATGTGGCGCACCTGATGGAAACCGAAAGCTTGCCGGAGGAATCGGCGCGCAAGCACCGCCAGGCCAAGCTGCTCAATAACGCGCTGGGGAATAAGCACCGCGAGCCGTTCGTGGTGTTTGGCTTGCAGGAGAACCTGAAGGCGGGGGATGCTTTCCTGCTTTGCTCGGATGGCTTGTGGTCTTATTTCGCGGATGTGGAATTGGCGTCGGTGATCGCCAAGAAGTCGCCGCGCGAGGCGGCGGAAATGCTGATTAATAAGGCGCGGGAGCGGGCCCAGGGCAAGGGTGATAACTGCTCGATGGCGATTATCAAGCTGGTGGGGCTGCCGAAGGAAGAGGTTAATTACACGGTGCAGAAGATGCGCAAGGCTGTCTGAAACCTGGAGAACCGGAAAACCGGGGTCAGACCCACGGGTCTGACCCCGGTTTTCCGGTTCTTACGGTTTTGCGGGCTCCTCAGCCTTTTTCTTCTTCGCTTCCTTCTCCGCCCGCTTGGCCTTGATCTCCGCCTGGCGCTTTTCCGACTCGGCTTTCTTCTTTTCGAATGCAGCGGCATTTGCCGCGCGCTTCGGCGCATCGGCCGCTTCACGCGCTACGCGAGCACTCTCCCTGGCATCATGCTCCGCCTGGCGCTGCGCCACCGACACGGCAGCCGGTTTCGGCAGCGGCTTATCTTCAGGCGCCACCTTCGGCGGCTTTGGATGTGCGGCGTTGTAAGCAGCTTCCGCAGCATCCTTCTGCGCACGGTCTTCCAGCTCGCGGTCGCGCACATCGACCAGGTTCTGGCGTTTGAAATGGCTCGCCTCCACCTCAACGGCACGCAACTCCGCCAAACGCAGGCGGCGCTGTTCCTTCGCCTCGTCCAGGCAGTTATTCACGAAGAACTTCTCGTAGCAAACGGCCTCGCGGGCGCTGAATTCAGCCTCCACTACTTCGCGGTCCTTCTTCACCTGCGCCAGACGCGCGTCGGCCTGCTCAACCGAGTGAGTTTCAGGAATGCGCGGGGCGCCAGTCGTTGCCGGACGGCCGATGTTTTCCTGCGCCAGTACGGCGCCAGGCAGCACCAAGGCCAGCCAGATCCAGTTCTTCAAATTCTTCTCCTTGTCAGGACAGCTTTTCGGCAGCGCCGCGCTGTTCCTTTTCCATATACTCACGCGACTGCATCTCGACGATACGCGACACGGTACGGTGGAATTCATTGGACAGTACACCGCTCGTGTACAGCTCTTCCGGCTCAACCTCGGCCGACATGATCAGTTTGACCTTCTGGTCATAGAACACGTCGATCAGCCAGGTGAAACGCCGGGCTTCGGACGATTGTCCGGCCGACATCATCGGAATACCGGACAATATCACGGTATGGAAGCGGCTGGCGATTTCCAGGTAATCATTCTGCGAGCGCGGACCGCCGCACAGCGTGGCGAAGTCGAACCAGATGATGGTACCGGCGCGGCGCAGTGCTTTCAGCTCGCGGCCCTCAACCTGGATGTGGGGGTCTTCGTCGGAGGTTTCAGCGATGCGCGCAAAGGCTTCGCGCAGCTGGTGGTCGGTATCGGCGTTGAGCGGGGTGTAGTAAGCATCCACCTGCTCCAGCGCGCGGCCGCGATAATCGACGCCCGCATCCACGTTCAGCACATCCAACTTTTCCTTCAGCAGGGCGATGGTGGGCAGGATGCGGTCGCGGTGCAGGCCGTCCGGATACAGGGTGGACGGCTCATAGTTCGAAGTCATGATGAAGGACACGCCGTTGTCGTACAGCGCCTTCATCAGGTTGTACAGGATCATGGCATCCGCCACGTCCGATACGTGGAATTCATCGAAGCAGATCAAGCGGTATTTTTTCGCGATCCGTTTCGCTACTTCATCCAGCGGGTCTTCCACGCCGCGCAGTTCGTCCAGCTGCATGTGGACGTCGCGCATGAATTCGTGGAAATGCAGGCGCGTCTTGCGCACCAGCGGGATCACCGAATAGAACGAATCCATCAGGAAGGATTTGCCGCGCCCTACCCCGCCCCACATGTACACGCCGCGCGGAGGCGTCGGGCGGTTGATCAGGCGTTTGAAGGAATTGGAGCGCTGGGACTTGTACTCGACCCATTCGTCGTAGCACTGCTGCAGGCGGTCAACGGCGCGCTTTTGGGCGGCGTCGGCTTTGAAGTCGCGCTGCTCGAGCGCGTGCTGGTAAAACTCTTGGACGTTCATGTTTTTGAACCTGAAAAACCAGAAAACCGGGGTCCGACCCTTGGGTCGTACCCCGGTTTCCCGGTTTACCGGTTTTAGAAGTTCAGCGTACGCTTATCAACAGCCAGCGCAGCTTCCTTGGTCGCTTCGGACAGCGAAGGGTGTGCGTGGCAGATGCGCGCGATATCTTCGGCCGAAGCCTTGAACTCCATCGCCACAACCGCTTCGGAGATCAGCTCGGAAGCCATTGGGCCAACAATGTGCACGCCCAGGATCTCGTCGGTGGTTGCATCGGCCAGGAACTTCACCATGCCGTTGGTATCGCCCAGCGCACGTGCGCGGCCGTTTGCCAGGAATGGGAAGGTGCCGGCTTTGTACGCCACGCCTTCAGCCTTCAGCTGCTGCTCGGTCTTGCCCACGGAAGCGATTTCCGGGTGGGTGTAGATCACGGATGGCAGGGTGTTGAAGTTGGTGTGACCGTGCTGGCCGGCGATACGTTCAGCCACGGCAACCGCTTCTTCTTCCGCCTTGTGTGCCAGCATCGGGCCGCGCACCACGTCGCCAATTGCCCATACGTTCGGCAGGTTGGTCTTGCAGTCTTCGTCCACGGTGATCATGCCGCGCTCGTCGACAGCCAGGCCCACTTTGTCGGCGCCCAGGCCGATGGTGTTGGCGGTACGGCCGATCGACACGATCAGCTTGTCGAACACGGTCTTTTGCGCTTCGCCCTTGGCGTCGGTGTATTCAACGGTGACATTGTTCTTGCCGGCTTCGACCTTGGTGATCTTGCAGGACAGGTTGATCGACAGGCCTTGCTTGGTCAGCATCTTCTGCGCTTCCTTGGCGATCTGCTCGTCGACAGCACCCAGGAAGGTTGGCAGGCCTTCCAGCACGGTGACCTTGGAGCCCAGGCGGCGCCATACGGAACCCAGTTCCAGGCCGATCACGCCGGCGCCGATCACGCCCAGGTTGGCTGGCACTTCTTCGATGTTCAGTGCACCGGTGTTCGACAGGATCAGTTTCTCGTCGAATGGTGCGCCTGGCAGTGCGCGTGGGTTGGAGCCGGTAGCGACGATGATCTGCTTGCCGGTGATGGTGTCGGTGGTCTGGCCCGAAATGGCGATCGGGTAGCCTTCAGCACCAGCGGCGCCGGCGAATGCGCCGCGGCCGTGGAAGAAGGTCACCTTGTTCTTCTTGAACAGGAACAGGATGCCGTCGTTGTTTTGCTTAACAACGGTGTTCTTGCGCTTCAGCATCTGGCCGACGTCGAAGGACAGGCCTTCCACGTTGATGCCGTGCTCTTTGAAGCTGTGCGATGCGTGGTCGAAGTGTTCCGACGATTGCAGCAGCGCTTTCGATGGGATGCAGCCGACGTTGGTGCAGGTGCCGCCTGGCGCTGGCTTGCCGGCGTCGTTGCTCCATTCGTCGATACAGGCTACGGAGAAGCCCAGTTGCGCTGCGCGGATGGCGGCAATGTAGCCGCCAGGACCGGCGCCGATAACTACTACGTCAAATTGTTTGTTGCTCATGTCTTTTTCCAATCATTGGTCGTCCGTGGGGACGAAGATCCACATAAGGATGTAAATCAGCCCGCCGAAGCCGAGGCATGATGCGACCAGAACGAAGATCAGGCGCCAGATCCAGGATTCGATGCCGGTTTGCTTGGCGATACCGCCGCAGACGCCGCCCAGCCAGCGGTCGCTGGTGGATCGGCGCAGCTTGCCGACTTCGGTGGCGAAATCGCCGCCTGGTTGCTGGGTAGTGCCACTGCCTTGCAGTAGCTTTTCCTTGGCACGGGCGAATTCTTCTTCGCTCAGGGCACCGGCCTGGTGCAGTTCGTGCAGACGCTTCAGTTCTTCGGAGACGCTCATGTGACCTCTCTTCTTTAAACCTCATTAACCCGGAAAACCAGGGTACGGCCCAAGGGCCGGACCCTGACTTGCGGCTGTCGCGTACCGGTTTCGCCGGTTTTACAGGTCCAGCAGCAGGCGCGCTGGATCTTCCAGGGCTTCCTTCATTGCTACCAGGCCCAGGACAGCTTCGCGGCCGTCGATGATACGGTGGTCGTAGGACATCGCCAGGTAGTTCATTGGGCGAATCACGATCTGGCCGTCAACGACAACAGCGCGGTCCTTGGTGGCGTGCACGCCCAGGATTGCGGATTGTGGTGGGTTGATGATCGGGGTCGACAGCATGGAGCCGAAGGTGCCGCCGTTCGAGATGGAGAAGGTGCCGCCGGTCAGGTCTTCCAGGGTCAGCTTGCCTTCCTTGGCTTTCGCGCCGAACTCGCCGATCTTCTTCTCGATCTCGGCGATGCTCATCTGGTCTGCGTTACGCAGGATAGGCACCACCAGGCCGCGTGGGGAACCCACGGCGATACCGATGTCGAAGTAGCCGTGGTAGACGATGTCGTTACCGTCAACCGAAGCGTTCAGGATCGGGTACTTCTTCAGTGCGTGCACAGCGGCCTTCACGAAGAAGGACATGAAGCCCAGCTTCACGCCGTGTTCTTTCTCGAACTTGTCCTTGTACTTGTTACGCAGGTCCATCACCGGCTTCATGTCCACTTCGTTGAAGGTGGTCAGGATGGCGTTGGTGGACTGGGACTCAACCAGGCGCTCGGCGATACGTGCGCGCAGGCGGCTCATTGGCACGCGCTCTTCCGGACGGTCGCCCAGGCTGGCGGCGGCTGGAGCAGCAACCTTCTGCAGCTGTGCCTTAGGAGCGGCTGGAGCCAGTGGCGCTGGAGCGGCTGGTTTCGGTGCAGCGGCAGCAGCCAGGGCGTCGCCCTTGGTCACGCGGCCGTCTTTGCCGGAACCGGCGACGTCGGAAGCGGCGATGCCGGCTTCGGACAGGATCTTGGCGGCAGCTGGCATTGCAACGCCGGACTTGTCGGCGGAAGCAGCTGGAGCGGCGGCTGGAGCAGCAGCGGCAGCGGCAGGAGCCGAAGGAGCGGCGCCGGCAGCGGCTTCGGTATCGATGATGGCGATCACTTCGCCGGCAACCACGGTGGCGCCGTCGTTCTTGATCACTTGCACGACCACGCCTGCGGCCGGTGCTGGCAGTTCCAGGACGACCTTGTCGGTCTCGATGTCGATCATGTTTTCGTCGCGGGCCACAGCCTCGCCGACTTTCTTGTGCCAGGCCAGCAGGGTCGCTTCAGCGACGGATTCCGACAGTTGAGGAACTTTAACTTCGATTTGTGCCATTTGTTTTTTACTCCGAATTTTGTGTATTTTTTTGCGCCGCCCGCGCCGTGCGCAGGCGGCTCACCCGCTTGAAGCGATTACTTGGTCAGAATGAAGCCCTTCAGCTTCGAGAACGCGGTTTCCAGCAGGTCTTTCTGCTGCGCGTAGTGCTTGTCGTAGTAACCCACGGCAGGCGAAGCGGAGGCTGGGCGGCCGGCATACGCCAGCTTCTGGCCCGACTCCATCGACTCGAAGATGTTGTGCTGGATCTGGAACCATGGACCCTGGTTCTGCGGCTCGTCCTGCGCCCACACCACTTCGGCCAGGCTTGGGAACTTCTTCAGTTCAGCAGCGAAGGCTTTGTGCGGGAACGGATACAGCTGCTCGACACGGATGATGGCGGTGTCGGTCACGCCGCGGGTCTTGCGGGTGTTGACCAGGTCGTAGTACACCTTGCCGGAGCAGGCGATCACGCGCTTGACCTTCTTGGCGTCGATCGAAGCATCGACTTCGCCGATCACGGTCTGGAAGGCGCCCTTGGCCAGTTGCTCCAGCGGGGAACCTGCATCCTTGTTACGCAGCAGCGACTTAGGAGTCAGGATCACCAGCGGCTTACGGAACTGGCGCACCATCTGGCGGCGCAGCACGTGGAAGATCTGGGACGCGGTGGTCGGCTGCACCACTTGCATATTGTTGTCAGCGCACAGCTGCAGGAAACGCTCTGGGCGGCACGACGAGTGCTCTGGACCCTGGCCTTCGTAGCCATGCGGCAGCATCATGACCAGGCCGGAAGCGCGGCCCCATTTCACTTCGCCGGAGCTGATGAACTGGTCGATCACAACCTGGGCGCCGTTGACGAAGTCGCCGAACTGGGCTTCCCAGATGGTCAGGGTGTTAGGCTCGGCGGTCGAGTAGCCGTATTCGAAGCCCAGCACTGCCTCTTCGGACAGCACGGAGTCGATCACGGTGAACGGTGCCTGGCCTTCTGCGATGTTCTGCAGAGGGATGTAGGTGCCGGCGTCCCAACGTTCGCGGTTCTGGTCGTGCAGCACAGCGTGACGGTGGGTGAAGGTGCCGCGGCCGGCATCCTGGCCGGTCAGGCGCACTGCGTAGCCGGAGGAAACCAGGGATGCGAAGGCCAGGTGTTCACCCATGCCCCAATCCAGGTTCATCTCGCCCTTGCCCATGGTGGAGCGGTCAGCCAGGACCTTCTCGACCAGCGAGTGCACCTTGAAGGTTTCAGGCACGGTGGTGATGGCGGTCGACAGGCGCTTCAGCTCAGTCATTGGCACGGCGGTATCGGCCGCGTCGGTCCACTTGCGGTTCAGGAATGGCAGCCAATCGACAGCGAACTTGTTCTTGAAGTTCGAGATCACTGGATCGATGGTGTGCTTGCCCTGGTCCATGGCAGCGCGGTAAGCGGCCACCATGGCGTCGCCGCCGTCGGCCGGGATCACGCCCTGGGTGATCAGCTTGTCCGCGTACAGCTTGCGGGTGCCTGGGTGCTTGGCGATCTTCTTGTACATCAGCGGCTGGGTCAGCGCCGGGGTGTCCTGCTCGTTGTGGCCCAGTTTGCGGTAGCAGATGATGTCGACAACGATGTCTTTCTTGAACTGCAGGCGGTAGTCCAGGGCGATCTGGGAAGCCAGTACCACGGCTTCAGGATCGTCGGCGTTCACGTGCAGCACAGGCGCTTCGATCATCTTCACGACGTCGGAGCAGTAGATGGTGGAGCGTGCATCGCGCGGATCGGAAGTGGTGAAGCCGATCTGGTTGTTGATCACGATGTGCACGGTGCCGCCGGTGCCGTAGCCGCGGGTCTGCGCCAGGTTCAGGGTTTCCATCACAACGCCCTGGCCGGCGAATGCCGCGTCGCCGTGCACCAGGATAGGCAGCACTTGTGCGCCGTGTACGTCGCCGCGGCGATCCATACGGGCCTTCACGGAACCTTCAACCACCGGGTTGACGATTTCCAGGTGGGACGGGTTGAACGCCAGCGACAGGTGGACCGGGCCGCCTGCGGTGGAGATGTCGGACGAGAAGCCCTGGTGGTATTTCACGTCGCCGGCCGGCAGGTCGTCGGCGTGCTTGCCTTCGAATTCTTCGAACAGGTCCTTAGGCGCCTTGCCCAGGGTGTTCACCAGCACGTTCAGGCGGCCACGGTGAGCCATGCCGATCACGATTTCCTGCACGCCCTTTTCGCCGGCGCGCTGGATGATTTCATCGATCGAAGCGATGAAGGTCTCGCCGCCTTCCAGCGAGAAGCGCTTCTGGCCGACGTACTTGGTGTGGAGGTAGCGTTCCAGGCCTTCAGCGGCGGTCAGGCGCTCCAGGATGTGCTTCTTCTTCTCGGCGGTGAAAGCCGGGGTCGAACGGATCGACTCCAGGCGCTCCTGCAGCCAGCGCTTTTCGGCTGGATCGGAAATGTACATGTATTCCGCGCCAACGGAGCGGGTGTAGGTGTCCTTCAGCAGGTTGGTCAGGTCGCGCAGGGTCGCGGTCTCTGGGCCGAAGTAGGTGTTGCTGATGTTGAAGACGGTGTCCTGGTCGGCATCGGTAAAGCCGTAGAAGGATGGTTCCAGTTCAGGGATGTTCGGACGTTCCTGGCGCTGCAGCGGATCCAGGTTGGCCCAGCGAGAGCCCAGGTAGCGGTAGGCTGCGATCAGCTGGGTAGCTGCGACACGCTTGCGGCCCATTTCGGCGTCGGACGAAGCGACGATGGTGCGGATTGGACCAGCTTTCGCGCGTTCGGCGAAGGAGGCGATGACGGACGAGTGAACGACGTCTGGCTTGGCGCTGCCGTCAACGGCAGGCACGTTCTGCATGGCGTCGAAGTACTGGCGCCAGTTGTCTGGCACGGAGCCAGGATTCTCGAGGTACGCCTCGTACAGTTCTTCTACGTACGGCGCGTTCCCACCAAACAGGTAGGAATTGGACGTCTGTTGTTGCATCATTTCTTTGCTCACCTTTCTTCGCGCTTCGCGAGGAATTAGCGGGTTGTTCAAACCTTCCGCGACACGGCCTGACCGGTTAGCGGATTGCACATCAAGTTGTGGGGAAGGGCTCTGTTGTTTCCAGATTTTCCAAAAACGGTCGCCTAGCATAGCACTGTCATTGAACTGAAACAACTAAAAGGCGCTGGCGTACGTAGTCTCCCGCAGGCGAATTATCAATCAGTCAAGCAGCACCCAGCCAGCCGGGGTCGCTGGCGAACCATTCGGCCAGGTAATCGAGCATGGCACGCAGCACCGGCGGCATATGCTGGCGCGACGTATAGATGGCATGGATGCCGAGCGTTTGCGGTTGCCATTCAGGCAAGACCTCGACCAATTCCCCGCTGCGTATCAGCGGCAGCGCCGCAAAGCGGGGCTGCATGGCGATACCGGCGCCCCTCCCCGCCGCCGCCAGCAGGGCCATCGATTCGTTCGCGCTCAGGCTGCCGCTCACCGGCACCTCCACTGGCGTATGCGCCAAAGGCCCGCCCGCACGCGTGAACTGCCAGGTGCTCTTACCGAAATAGCTATAGGTCAGGCAGTTGTGCCGCGCCAGGTCCAGCGGGCCGGCAGGCTGGCCGTGCTCCGCGATATAAGCCGGCGCAGCACAGAGCAAAGACCGGCACTCGCCGATCTGGCGCGCGATCAGCCCCGGCTCCAGCGCATTGGTGATGCGGATGGCCAGGTCGATGCGCTGCTCGACCAGATTGACCGCGCGGTTATCGACCTGCAGGTCCACCCTCGCCTGCGGATAGCGGCGCAGAAAGCCCACCATGGCGCCCGCCAGCGCAGTCTGCGACAGGAATTGCGAACAGGCCAGGCGCAGAAGGCCGCGCGGCTCGCCAGCTCCCGGATCGCCCGCCGTTGCGACCTCCCCCGCCAGCGACAGCAACTCGCGGCAGCGGGCCAGGGTCAGCTCGCCCGCCGACGTCAGGCTGAGCCGGCGAGTCGTCCGGTGCAACAGCCGCGCGCCCGCCCAATCCTCCATTTCGGCCAGGTAGCGCGTCACCATGGCGCGCGACATATCAAGCGCCTCTGCGGCGCCGGCCAGGCTGCCGCGATCGGCGATGGTCACGAAGACGCTGGCGGAAGTAATACGGTCCATATGATCGATTTATGCAATAAACCATTTCAATATACCCTATTTTTCGATCATGTCAGCCGGCCTACACTGGCGTCATCCAATCAACGAAAGGAATTCAGCCATGATCAAGCACACCCTTGCCGCAGCCGCCCTCGCCACCGCAACCGCCGGCGCCACCGCCGCTCCGCTGACCCTGGAAGTATTCAACCCGGGCGAAGCCGCCGTCTTCCCGGTCGCCTCGGTGCTGGTAAAAGGTGAAAAAGACGCCGTGCTGGTGGACGCCCAGTTCTCCCGTGGCGAAGCCGAAAAGCTGGCCGCCCAGATCAAGGCCAGCGGCAAGCGCCTGACCACGATTTACGTCAGCCACGGCGACCCCGACTTCTACTTCGGCCTGGACGTGCTGAAAACCGCCTTCCCGCAAGCCCGCATCGTCGCGCGCGGAACCACCATCGCCGCCATGGAAAAGAAAGGCCAAGCCAAGGTCGCCTACTGGGGCCCGATCCTCGGCGCCAACGCCCCGAGCGGCGTGGTGATGCCGGAGCTGCTGCAAGGCGACATCGAGCTTGAAGGCAAGAAGCTGGAAATCAAAGGCCAGGGCGACCGCAGCTATGTCTGGATTCCCTCGATCAAAGCTGTCGTGGGCGGTGTCGTACTGTTCAAAGGCCTGCACGTATGGGTCGCCGACACCCAGACGCCGGAATCGCGCGCCCAATGGCTGTCCGTGCTCGACGACATGGCCAAGTTGAAGCCGACCACAGTCGTCCCCGGCCACTTCGCCCCCGGCGTGAGCTACACACCCGACGCAATCGAATACACCGCCGACTACTTACGCCGCTTCGAAGCCGCCACTCCAGCCGCCGCCGACAGCGCCGCCCTCATCGCCGCCATGAAATCCGCCTACCCGCAAGCCGGCCTGGAAAGCGCCCTGCAGTTGAGCGCCAAAGTCACCAAAGGCGAGATGAAGTGGTAACACCTCTACGGTCCAGCCCGTGTCCCACCATGGGGTCACACCCGAAATGGGACACGGACGCGACCATGGTGAAGTCGAGCTGGTGTCCCGTTTCGGGTGTGACCCCATGGTGGGACACGGACTCTACCGGTGCAGGTCTAGACTTTCGTGTCTAGATCATTTATTCTAGATCCATTGATGTTGCCACTGGATCTGCCATGACTCTGCCAAAACCTACACCTAGCGAACTGGAAATGCTGCGCCTTTTGTTTGCATTGGGGCCGGCAACTGCGCGTCAGGTGCATGAGGCGGCTGTGCAGTCGCGGCCGGATATGCAGTACGCGACCGTGCTGCGCCTGCTTCAGGTCATGCATACCAAGGGCCTGCTGAACCGCGATGAGAGCCAGCGGGCCCATGTCTACTCCCCTATCGAGCAGCAGGATTCGATCCAGACATCCCTGTTGAAGGACTTGATCCACAAGGCCTTCGCCGGCTCCGGCAAGGCCCTGGTGCTGGCTGCGCTGAAAGGCGGCACCGTCAGCGCCAAGGAACGCGCCGAAATCCGCGCACTCCTTGACGACGACGAAAAATAAGCCTGGATGCAAACCCTGGAACAATTGCGCGCCGGCGAGCTGGCCGGCGCAACGCGGCTGCAACTGCGCTGCGGCCTGACTGAATTCCCGCGCGAGATTTTCGACCTCGCCGACACGCTGGAAATCCTCGACCTGTCCGGCAATGAACTGACCTCGCTGCCAGACGATTTGCCGCACCTGCATCGCCTGCGCATTATTTTCTGTTCGAACAATCCGTTCACCGAACTGCCGGCAGTCCTGGGCCGCTGCCCGTCGCTGACAATGATCGGCTTCAAAGCCTGCCGGATCAGGACCGTGCCTGCAGCCGCCCTGCCCGTTCACTTGCGCTGGTTTATCTTGACCGACAACCGCGTCGAGCAACTACCCGCTGAAATCGGCCGCTGCGCCGACATGCAGAAGCTGATGCTGTCCGGGAACCGCCTGCGCGCGCTGCCGCCGGAGCTCGCCAATTGCAGCAAGCTTGAATTACTGCGCATTGCTTCGAACCGGCTGCCCGAACTGCCGGAATGGCTGCTCGCGATGCCGCGCCTTACCTGGCTCGCCTGTGCAGGAAATCCATTCAACGAGATGCCAGCCGCTGCGGCGCGACCAGTCCGCAGCATCCAGTGGAACCAGCTGCAAATCCAGCACAAGCTTGGCGAAGGCGCCTCCGGCGTCATCCACCAGGCCGCATTGGAGGGCGCCACCGTCGCAGTGAAAGTCTATAAAGGGACTATGACCAGCGACGGCTCGCCCGCTCACGAAATGGCCGCCTGCATCGGTGCCGGCCAGCATCCCAACCTGATTCCGGTACTCGGCACGATCCCCGATCACCCGGAAAACTTGCCCGCGCTTGTCATGCCGCTGATGGACCCAAGCCTGCGCAACCTGGCGGGTCCACCGAGCTTCGCTACCTGCACACGCGACGTCTACGCGGACGGCCAGCAATTCAGCGCCCCGACGCTGCTTGGCATCGCACGAGGCATCGCCTCGGCCGCCGCACACCTGCACATGCAAGGCATCATGCACGGCGACCTGTACGCCCATAACATCCTGAACTGCGGCAAGGGCAATGCGGTACTGGGCGACTTTGGCGGCGCTTCGATGTTCGAGCCCGGTACGGAACGTGCTGCTGCCTTGCAGCGATTGGAAGTCAGGGCTTTCGGCTGCCTGCTGGAAGAACTGCTTGAGCGCTGCGACGACAAGCTGCCACAACTGCAGGACCTCGCCACGGCCTGCCTGCATCCGGAGCCGGACACGCGCCCCACTTTCGCCGAGCTTTCGGCGCGGCTGAGCCAGATCTGAATCAGCATATTTTCAAATCGACATCAACAGCGCGTCACGGCTTTCCAATTTAAAGCAAACTTGTCCCTTGCAGCAAACTCGCGGGCAGACATGCCGGCAGTCACCGCAAGTTACCAAGCCGGTACCAACAATACCAATAATTAAGCGGGGAAGGCATGGACGACACAGGCGAGGACCCGGCCAAGATGGTCGGAGCCGCTGCATTGGCAGATGTTATGCATTTGCTGGCGGGTCCCTTCTATATCATCGATGAGGCTGGCCACTTCATTTTATGGAATCAGCAACTTGAACAACTGACAGGACTGCGCGCCGCCGACATACGCCGCATTCACATGCTGGAACTGGTGGCCCCGGCCGACCGGCCCAAGGTGGCCGAAGCATTTTGCAGCGCCATGCAACAGGAAGGCCAGGTACAAGTCGAAGCGTGCCTGCAGCTGGGCGAGCATGCCGTGCCCTATCTGCTATGGGGCACACGTTTGCTGGTCGAGGGACGCAGCTTTTTGTGTGGCATGGGCATGGATACCTCCAGCCAAACGCGCCAGCGCGGCGATCTCGATCTGTGCAGGCGTGCGCTCGATGCGGCCAGCAACGGCATCGTCATCACGCGCTGCGAAGGTAGCGACAACCCGATCGAGTACGTCAACCCAGCATTCGAACGCATCTCGGGCTATTCCGCCGCTGAGTCGCTCGGCCGCGACTCGCGCTTCATGGCCGCGCCGGGACTGGACGAACTGCAGCGCGCTGAACTCCATACAGCGATCAGCCAGCAACGCGCCGCCACCGTCGTGTTCCGTAACCGCCGCAAGAGCGGTGAGCAATTCTGGAACCAGCTGACGGTGACGCCGGTACGCGATGGCGCCAGGAAGGTCAGCCATTTCATTGGCATTCTCGAAGACATTACGGACCTCAAAGAGCGCACCACCCAGCTGGAATACCAGGTGACGCATGACCCGCTGACCGGCCTGGCCAACCGCACCCTGCTGAGGGATCGCCTCGACCACGCCCTGCACTGCGCGGAACGGGGACAGCGCCTGGTTGCCGTGGTGCTGATGGACCTGAACAAATTCAAAGAAATCAATGACACCATGGGCCATGACGCCGGCGACGAAGTCCTGCGCCAGGTGGCGGCGCGCTTAAGCTCCGCCGTGCGGGAGACCGATACTGTCGCCAGGCTGGGCGGCGATGAATTCGTCCTGGTGCTGGCGGAACAGCCCTCACTGCGCTACGTCTTGCGCTCGCTAGACCGGGTGCGGCAGGCGATGGCAGGCCCTATGACCATATGCGGCCGCACCATGTCGGTCGGCGCCAGCATGGGCGTGGCGCTTTTTCCGCAGGATGGACAGGGCCAGTCCGAACTGCTGAAAGCCGCCGATGCGGCCATGTATGCAGGCAAAACCGGCGGCCCCGATGCCATCCATTTTTATTCCAGGGAGATTGCTGCGACTTCGGAAGCGCGCCAGCGTTCCGAAACGGCATTGAAGGATGCTTTGGCCTGCGAGCAGATTTTCCTGATGTTCCAGCCCAATGTCTGCGTCCAGACGGGCAAGCTGCATGGCCTTGAGGCACTGCTGCGATGGCGCCATCCGGAACGCGGCGAGCTGCTGCCGGCCGACTTCCTGCCGGAGGCCGAGGAAAATGGCTTGATCATCCCGCTGGGTCGGCGGGTGTTGGAGGACGTATTGCAAACGATGACGCGGCTTGACGAGATCGGCTATCAGGACATTCCCATATCCATCAATGCCTGCAGCCGCGAATTCAGCCAGCGCGACTATCTTCCCCATATTGCCCAGCGCCTGAAATACTACGGTGTGGCGCCCGGCCGCCTGTCCCTCGAATTGCGCGAATCCCAGTTCATGGGCAATCCCGACGAAGCGCGCCGCCTGGCACACGGGGCCGAGGAGCTGGGGATCGGCCTCGCGCTGGACGAGTTTGGCGGCGGTCTGTCAAACTGGAGTTGCCTGGCGGCGCTGCCCATTGACCACCTGAAGATGTCGGCGCTCTCGATCCAGCGCATCGGCCGGAACGGCGCCAGCCGCGCGCTGGCCCGCTCCATTCTCGACCTGGGCCACCACCTCAATATCGACGTGATCGCGACCGGCGTCGAGAACAACGACCAACACCGCTTCCTCGCATCCCACGGCTGCGCCGGCATGCAGGGTCGCCTCGTCAGCGCACCACTGCCCAGCCCTGCACTCGAGGAGTGGCTGCAGAAACCGCGCTAACTGAATAAAAAAAGCGAGCCGAAGCTCGCTTTTTTTCCGGAAAGGCTGCAAGGATTACTTGCGGTCTTTCAGCGGAGGCACGTCGCGCACTGCGGCGCCGACGAACAGCTGGCGTGGGCGGCCGATCTTCTGTTCTGGGTCGGCGATCATTTCGTTCCACTGGGCGATCCAGCCGATGGTACGGGCCATGGCGAAGATGCCGGTGAACAGGGACACTGGGATGCCCAGGGCCGACTGCACGATGCCGGAGTAGAAGTCCACGTTCGGGTACAGCTTGCGGGAAACGAAGTACTCGTCGTTCAGCGCAATCTTTTCCAGTTCCATGGCCAGCTTGAACAGCGGGTCGTCTTGCAGGCCCAGTTCGTTCAGCACTTCGTGGCAGGTTTCGCGCATCAGCTTCGCACGTGGGTCGAAGTTCTTGTACACGCGGTGACCGAAGCCCATCAGCTTGACGCCGGAGTTCTTGTCTTTTACCTGGGCGATGAACGCTGGGATGTTGTCGACGGTGCCGATTTCCTTCAGCATGTTCAGTGCAGCTTCGTTAGCGCCGCCGTGGGCAGGGCCCCACAGGCAAGCGATACCGGCAGCGATACAGGCGAACGGGTTGGCGCCAGACGAACCGGCCAGACGGACGGTCGAGGTCGAAGCGTTCTGCTCGTGGTCTGCGTGCAGGATCAGGATGCGGTCCAGGGCGCGCACCAGCACTTCGTTCACTTTGTACTCTTCGCATGGATTGCCGAACATCATGCGCATGAAGTTGGCGGAGTACGACAGGTCGTTGCGTGGGTACACGAACGGTTGGCCGATCGAGTACTTGTATGCCATGGCAACCAGGGTCGGCAGCTTGGCGATCAGGCGGATAGCCGAGATTTCACGCTGCTTGGCATCGTTGATGTCCAGCGAGTCGTGGTAGAACGATGCCAGCGCGCCGACGGTGCCGACCAGGACCGACATCGGGTGCGCGTCGCGGCGGAAGCCGCGGAAGAAGAATTGCATCTGTTCGTGGACCATGGTGTGCTTGGTCACGGTGTCGACGAACTGCTTCTTCTGCACTGCGTTCGGCAGGTCGCCGTTCAGCAGCAGGTAGCACGATTCCATGAAGTCGGCGTTCACAGCCAGTTGCTCGATCGGGTAGCCGCGGTATTGCAGCTCGCCCTTGTCACCGTCGATGTAGGTGATCGAGGAGTTGCACGACGCGGTGGACATGAAGCCTGGGTCGTAGGTGAACTTGCCGGTGGCGCCGTACAGTTTGCGGATGTCGATGACGTCCGGGCCAACAGTGCCCTTGTAGATCGGCATTTCTACCGATGGGCTGCCGTCGGAGAACGACAGAGTAGCTTTGGTATCAGAGATATTCATGGACTCTTCCTTTAGGAGAGATGCAGCAGTATAAAAAAACTATTTCAGGCTTGGCGCAGGCGTGCCAGTAACGCATGTACATGCGGCAGGTCTATTTCGCCTTCCGGCTCCTTGCGGGCCAAGACCAGATCCATCAGTGCATTGTCCGACAAATCGAGGAGCCGCGTGAACGCGTCCACTTCCTCGTCGGTCAATTCTGCTTCGTGCGCATCAAGGAAACGAGTCAGGATAATGTCGTTTTCCAGCAGGCCCCGTCGTGCGCGCCAGCGTAGGCGCGCACGGTTAGTCGGATCGGCCTGGTGCGCTCGTTTTTCGAGTTCGGCCATTTTTATTAAATAGCGCGGCGAACCATCAGTTCCTTGATCTTACCGATTGCCTTGTTAGGGTTCAGGCCTTTCGGGCACACGTCGACGCAGTTCATGATCGAGTGGCAACGGAACAGACGATATGGGTCTTCCAGGTTGTCCAGGCGCTCGCCGGTGGCTTCGTCGCGCGAGTCGGCGATGAAGCGGTAGGCTTGCAGCAGGCCGGCTGGACCGACGAACTTGTCCGGGTTCCACCAGAACGATGGGCAGGAAGTCGAGCAGCAGGCGCACAGGATGCACTCGTACAGGCCGTCCAGTTCTTCGCGTTCCGCAGGCGACTGCAGGCGCTCTTTCTCCGGAGGGATCGAGTCGTTGATCAGGAATGGCTTGATCGAGTGGTATTGCTTGAAGAACTGGGTCATGTCGACGATCAGGTCGCGCACCACCGGCAGGCCTGGCAGCGGACGCAGCACGATAGGCTCGGTCAGCTCGTTCAGGTTGGTGGTGCAGGCCAGGCCGTTCTTGCCGTTGATGTTCATCGCGTCGGAACCGCACACGCCTTCACGGCAGGAGCGGCGCAGCGACAGCGAGTCATCCACGTCGGACTTGATGCGCTGCAATGCGTCCAGCAGCATCTTGTCGGTATCTTTCAGCTCGACCGTCAGGTCTTGCATGTACGGCTTGGCGTCCTTGTCCGGATCGTAACGGTAAATCTTGAATTTGAGAGTGCGTGCCATGTTGTGAGGCCCTTGCTTAGAAAGTACGTGCTTTTGGCTTGAAGGTTTCGACCGTCAGCGGCTTGGTGACGACTGCCTTGTATTCCAGGCGGTTGCCTTCGGAGAACCACAGGGTGTGCTTCATCCAGTTTTCGTCGTCGCGCTTCGGATGGTCGTCCTGTGCGTGTGCACCGCGCGATTCCTTACGCGCGTTGGCCGACACGATGGTCGCTTTTGCGGTTTCGATCAGGTTGTCCAGTTCCAGCGCTTCCACACGGGCAGTGTTGAACACCTTGGACTTGTCGTTGTACGAAACGTGCTTGCGGCGCTCGTCCAGCTTCATGATCTCTTCCACGCCCTTGGCCAGCATTTCGTCGGTACGGAATACGCCGCAGTACTTCTGCATGGTGGCGCGGATGTCGTTGGCGACGTCTTGCACGCGCTCGCCACCGGTGGAGGTTTCCAGGTGGTTCAGGCGGTTCATTGCGAAGTCGGCAGCATCCTTCGGCAGCGGCTTGTTTTCCTTCTGCTTCAGGTTCTGTGCGACCACGTGGTTGCCGGCAGCGCGGCCGAACACCACCAGGTCCAGCAGGGAGTTGGTGCCCAGGCGGTTTGCGCCGTGTACGGATACGCAAGCGCATTCGCCGATGGCGTACAGGCCGTTCACGACCTTCTGGGTGCCGTCGCCGTTAGGCACGACCACCTGGCCGTGGATATTGGTCGGGATACCGCCCATCTGGTAGTGAATGGTCGGCACGACAGGGATTGGTTCCTTGGTCGCGTCGACGTTGGCGAACTTGTGGCCGATTTCCAGGATGGATGGCAGGCGCTTCTGGATGGTCTCGGAGCCGATGTGGCGCAGGTCCAGCAGCACGTGGTCTTTGTTAGGACCGCAGCCGCGGCCTTCCTTGATTTCCTGGTCCATGGAGCGGGACACGAAGTCGCGCGGCGCCAGGTCTTTCAGGGTCGGAGCGTAGCGCTCCATGAAGCGTTCGCCGTTCGAGTTGATCAGGATGCCGCCTTCGCCGCGCACGCCTTCGGTGATCAGCACGCCCGCGCCGGACACGCCGGTCGGGTGGAACTGCCAGAATTCCATGTCTTGCAGCGGCAGGCCGGCACGTGCCGCCATACCCATGCCGTCACCGGTGTTGATGAAGGCGTTGGTCGATGCTGCGAAGATGCGGCCTGCGCCGCCGGTTGCGAAGATGGTGGTCTTGGCTTCCAGGATCATGCATTCGCCGGTTTCCATTTCCAGGGCAACGACGCCAACGACGTCGCCGTCGGCATCGCGCACCAGGTCCAGGGCCATCCACTCAACGAAGAAGTGGGTGCGGGCGCGCACGTTGCGCTGGTACAGGGTGTGCAGCAGTGCGTGGCCGGTACGGTCAGCCGCGGCGCAAGCGCGCTGCACTGGCTTCTCGCCCAGGTTCGCGGTGTGGCCGCCGAACGGACGCTGGTAAATGGTGCCGTCCGGGTTACGGTCGAAAGGCATGCCGAAGTGTTCCAGCTCGTAGACGACTTTCGGTGCTTCGCGGCACATGAATTCAATCGCATCCTGGTCACCGAGGTAGTCGCCACCCTTGACGGTGTCGAACATGTGCCAGTACCAGTTGTCTTCCGACATATTGCCCAGCGAGGCGCCGATGCCGCCCTGCGCTGCCACGGTGTGGGAGCGGGTCGGGAACACCTTGGACAGCACGGCCACGTTCAGGCCGGCTTCCGCCAGTTGCAGGGAGGCGCGCATGCCGGAACCGCCGGCGCCAACGATCACCGCGTCGAAGCGGCGGGTAGGGATTGCAGATTTAATAGCTGCCACGATTTACACACTCCACAGAATTTGCAGCGACCAGGCGGCGCAGGCGATCAGCCAGCCAATGGTAGCGATTTGCAGGAACAGGCGCAGGCCGACCGGCTTGATGTAGTCCATCCAGATGTCACGGATGCCCACCCAGGCGTGGTAGAACAAGGCCAGCAGGGTCACTGCGCTGAACAGCTTGAACCACTGCTGCGCGAACAGGCCTGCCCAGCCTTCGTACGACGGGGTCGACGAAGTAAAGATCAGGAAAAACAGGACGGCGGTGTACACCACCATCAGCACGGCGGTCACACGCTGGACCAGCCAATCCTTGACGCCGTAGTGGGCGCCGACAACCAGGCGTTTTGGGCCGATGTTATTGTTAGCCATTTAGAACACTCCAAACAATTTCAGTGCGACCAGCGCGGTCACGACAACGGTGATCACAACCACGGTGGTGGCGGACTTGCGCGCGGAATCCTTGTCCAGGCCGACGTGGGTGTCCATGATCAGGTGGCGTACGCCGGCGCAGAAGTGCTGGGTGTAGCCCCAGACCAGGGCCAGCATGACCAGCTTGGCGATAGGGTGGGAGGCGATCTGCATGAAGTGCGCGAAGGTGTACTCGGAGCGCAGGGATTCCTGCAGCAGGTACAGCACGAACGGCAACAGCAGGAACATCAGTGCGCCGCTGATGCGGTGCAAGATGGAGACGATGCCGGCCATCGGCAGTCGGTAGTTCATCAGATCCGTAACGTGGATGTTACGGAATTCTGGCCGCTCTTTTTTTGGGGTTTCCCGCACGGCTTCAGTCATATACAACCTCCCTATGCTTTATTACAAATGATTTGCCAAACTTGGCGAAACTGCGATTTTCGCCGATTTTTGCTGTTCCGACCAATATGTATTCTTACATATCACCAAAATATTATTGCGCTGCACCCTAACTGAGATCATTTTGATAATGATGCCGTTCGGTCAAATACAAACCGCGGCGCAGTTCGACCGGCTTGTCGCCGTAGGTGAAGGAAACGCGCTCGGCGCACAGCAAAGGCGTGCCTGCCGCAATTTTCAGCAGCTCCGCATCGCCTTCTTCGGCGCAAACGGCGCGGATCTTTTCTTCCGCACGGATCATGCGGGTACCGAATTCGGATTCGAACAGGCCGTACATCGGGCCTTTGTATTCATTCAGGCGTTCCGCCGTCAGGCCTTTGAAGATCACGCCGGGCAGCCAGAGCTCCTCCACGATGGTCGGCACATGGTCGAAACTTTGCACGCGCTTGATATAGACCACGGCGTCGCCGGATTTCAGGTCGAGCAGGCGCGCCACTTCGGCCGGGGCGCGCAGGCGTTTGACTTCAATAAACCGGGATTCAGGGTAATGCGGCACACCTTCGTCCGGCACCAGGCGCAGGAAGCGGAAGTGGGCGCGGGCCTCATGGTGGGTGGACACGAAAGTGCCCTTGCCCTGCTTGCGCACCACCAGGTTTTCGGCAGCCAGCTCGTCGATCGCCTTGCGCACGGTGCCCTGGCTGACCTTGAAGCGGTTGGCCAGTTCGACTTCGCTGGGGATCATTTCACCGGGCTTCCATTCACCCGATTGCAGGCCCTGGGTAATCAGGCCTTTGATTTGCTGGTACAGGGGAGAAAAAGTCGGGGACGGAGCGCCGGCCGCACCTAAGGCGTCAGAAGTGGTCTGGTTGGGCGTGACGGGATTCATAGCCCGCTATTCCACCACATCCAACCCTCTACGTCCAGAAAAATCCTATAACTTATATGTCTTATATAAGACATAAGATAGGATTGACATGGAGCCAACGGAAGCCTAAACTCGCCGTCGAAGCTGGTCTGCCCCGACTTAAATTGTCGTATCATTACGAGCTTACACCGTTTTCACGTCCACTTTGGAGATTCACCATGGCTAAAACCCCAATGCGTGTTGCCGTTACCGGCGCCGCCGGCCAGATCGGCTATTCCCTGCTGTTCCGTATCGCCAACGGCGACATGCTGGGCAAAGACCAGCCAGTCATCCTGCAACTGCTGGAAATCCCTGACGAGAAGGCCCAGAAAGCGCTGAAAGGCGTGATGATGGAGATCGACGATTGCGCATTCCCGCTGGTCGCCGGCATGACTGCCCACTCTGACCCAATGACCGCGTTCAAGGACGCCGACGTTGCCCTGCTGGTTGGCGCACGTCCACGCGGCCCAGGCATGGAGCGTAAAGACCTGCTGGAAGCCAATGCGCAGATCTTCACCGTGCAAGGCAAGGCGCTGGACGCCGTTGCTTCGCGCAATGTGAAAGTCCTGGTGGTCGGCAACCCAGCCAACACCAACGCCTACATCGCCATGAAGTCCGCTCCTTCCCTGCCAGCGAAGAACTTCACCGCCATGCTGCGCCTGGACCACAACCGCGCCCTGTCCCAGATCGCCACCAAGACCGGCAAGGCCGTCAAGGACATCGAAAAGATGTGCGTATGGGGCAACCACTCCCCAACCATGTACGCCGACTACCGCTTCGCGACCATCGCCGGCGCATCGGTCAAGGACATGATCAACGACCAGGAATGGAACGCCAACGTGTTCCTGCCAACCGTGGGCAAGCGCGGCGCAGCGATCATCGAAGCACGCGGCCTGTCGTCCGCAGCTTCCGCAGCTTCGGCAGCGATCGACCACGTGCGTGACTGGGTACTGGGCACCAACGGCAAGTGGACCACCATGGGCATCCCTTCCGACGGTTCCTACGGCATCCCTGAAGGCACCATGTTCGGCTTCCCAGTGACCTGCGAAAACGGCGAATACAAAATCGTCCAGGGCCTGGAAATCGACGCATTCTCGCAAGAGCGCATCAACATCACGCTGAAGGAACTGACCGAAGAGCGTGAAGGCGTCAAGCACCTGCTGCCGTAATCCAGTCTGAATACTGTGGACCCGGTCAAACCACCGATCCGCCGTACCCGCCGCGCTGCCGAGGGCAGCGCGGCTGCTGTTCCACCTAACGTACCAATGCATCCATCCGAGGTTTTATTCCAGGGCACACGCCAGCCGCTTCTGCTTCCTTCCTGCGACCACTACGCGGGCAATGAGAAGCTGATGCGCAAATCCATGGCCCTGCAACAAGAGCTTGGTCCCCTGTTCGACATCACCTTCGATTGCGAGGACGGCGCCGCCGCCGGCAACGAAGAATCGCACGCCAAGCTGGTCGCCCTGCTGCTGCTGGACGAAGCCAACCAGTTCAACCGCATCGGCGCCCGCGTTCACGACGTGAACAGCCCATTCTTCGAGCGCGATGTCGAAATCATCTGCACCGAAGCAGGCCACAAGCTGGCCTACATCGTGGTGCCGAAGCCGGAAAGCGTGCAGGAAGTCGCGCGCGCCATCGACGTTGTCAATCAATACTCGGCCAAATCCGGCCGCAGCAAGCCAGTGCCGGTGCACGTGCTGATCGAGACCCACGGCGCCCTGCGCGACGTGCACGATATCGCCGCCCTGCCCCAGGTTGAATGCCTGTCCTTCGGCATCATGGATTTCGTATCGGCCCACTACGGCGCCGTGCCGGGCAGCGCCATGCGCACGCCGGGCCAGTTCACCCACCCGCTGGTGGTGCGCGCCAAGCTGGAAATCGCCGCCGCCTGCCATGCGCACGGCAAGGTGCCGTCGCATAACGTGACCACCGACATCAAGGACTCCGCCGTCGTGGCAACCGATGCCCAGCGCGCCGCTGCGGAATTCGGTTTCACGCGCATGTGGAGCATCCATCCGAGCCAGATAAAACCTGTCATAAAAGCATTTACGCCGCGTGCATCCGAAGTCAATGAGGCCGCAACCATCCTGCATGAGGCAGAGAAGGTACAGTGGGGCCCGATTAGCCAGCACGGACGCTTGCATGACAGAGCTAGCTATCGCTATTATTGGACGGTTCTGCAGCGAGCCAAGCTCGCAGGCCTGCCGCTGCCGGACTCCGTTGCCGCCCTAGTCGGGGCGGTTGAATCCAAAGGAGACCAATAATGTCGTTTATGAAACTGATCACCGCCTGCGCTATGGCGCTTGCCATTGCCGCCCCATCCGCACAAGCCGCACCTAAAAAAGCTGCCGCCAAACCTGCTGCCACCGCCAACGCCGGCGAGCCGGAATCGAGCGTGAAGGGCCAGACCGCCACCAGCTATTCCTGCGAACTGGGCAACAAAATCACCATTTACAACAGCGCCGATGATGAAAACAGCATCGTCATGCGCTGGAAAAACCGCCTGCACCGCCTGACTCGCGAAGCCACCACCACTGGTGCGCAGCGCTTCGAGAACAAGATTGCAGGCCTGATCTGGATCGGCATTCCTGCCAAGGGCATGCTGCTGGATTCCAAGGTGAACCGCCAACTGGCGAACGAATGCAAGACATCTGATCAAGCGCTCGGACTTTAATCAATAAGGAGAGGACATGTCCCGCAACACACTGAATACGCTTAAGGATTTCCCGATCGGGGGCAAGAAGGGTAAGTTCTACTCCCTGCCAGCCCTCGAAAAGGAACTGGGCGCCAAGATTTCCCGCCTGCCAGTATCGATTCGCGTCGTGCTGGAATCCGTTCTGCGTAACTGCGACGGTAAGAAAGTGACCGAAGAGCACGTCAAGCAGTTGGCTAACTGGGGCGCTACCGCTGCCCGCACCGACGAAATCCCATTCGTCGTAGCCCGCGTTGTGCTGCAGGACTTCACCGGCGTTCCGCTGCTGGCCGACCTGGCTGCCATGCGTAACGTCGCCTCCAAAATGGGCGTCAACCCAAAGAAAATCGAACCGCTGGTTCCAGTGGACCTGGTGGTTGACCACTCGGTCACCATCGACCACTTCCGCGAGCCTAAGGCCCTGGACCTGAACATGAAGCTGGAATTCTCGCGTAACAACGAGCGTTACCAGTTCATGAAGTGGGGCATGCAAGCCTTCGACACCTTCGGCGTGGTTCCACCAGGCTTCGGTATCGTTCACCAGGTGAACCTGGAATACCTGGCGCGCGGCGTGCACAATGCATCCGGCGTGTACTACCCTGACTCGCTGGTGGGTACCGACTCCCACACCACCATGATCAACGGTATCGGCGTGGTCGGCTGGGGCGTGGGCGGCATCGAGGCGGAAGCCGGTATGCTGGGCCAGCCAGTGTACTTCCTGACCCCGGACGTGATCGGCGTGAACCTGACCGGCGCGCTGCGCGAAGGCTGCACCGCAACCGACCTGGTGCTGACCATCACCGAAATGCTGCGTAAGGAAAAAGTCGTGGGCAAGTTCGTCGAGTTCTTCGGCGAAGGCACCGAGTCCCTGTCCGTGACCGACCGCGCAACCATCGCCAACATGGCGCCTGAATACGGCGCGACCATGGGCTTCTTCCCAGTCGACGACGCGACCATCGAATACTTCGAAGGCACCGGCCGCACCAAGGAAGAAATCGCCGCATTCCAGTCCTACTTCAAGGCACAGGGCATGTACGGCGTGCCGAAGAAAGGCGACATCGACTACACCCGCGAACTGCACCTGGACCTGTCCACCGTTGCACCGTCGCTGGCCGGTCCTAAGCGTCCGCAAGACCGTATCGAAATCGGCAACGTGAAGTCCACCTTCACCGAACTGTTCTCGAAGCCAACCACCGAGAACGGCTTCAACAAGAAGGCCGACGAACTGACCAAGACCTACACCACGAGCAATGGCGTGAACGTGAAGAACGGCGACGTCCTGATCGCCGCGATCACCTCCTGCACCAACACCTCGAACCCGAGCGTGCTGCTGGCAGCCGGCCTGCTGGCCAAGAAAGCTGTGGAAGCCGGCCTGACCGTTGCTCCGCACATCAAATCGTCCCTGGCGCCTGGCTCCCGCGTTGTGACCGAGTACCTGACCGCCGCCGGCCTGCTGCCATACCTGGAAAAGCTGGGCTTCGGCGTCACCGCTTACGGCTGCACCACCTGCATCGGTAACGCCGGCGACCTGACCCCGGAACTGAACGCCACCATCACCGGCAACGACATCGTTGCTGCTGCCGTGCTGTCCGGTAACCGTAACTTTGAAGCGCGTATCCACCCGAACATCCGCTCCAACTTCCTGGCATCGCCACCGCTGGTCGTTGCATACGCGATCGCCGGCAACGTGACCCGCGACCTGATGACCGAACCAGTCGGCCAGGGCAAGGATGGCAAGGACGTGTACCTGGGCGACATCTGGCCGACCTCGAAAGAGATCGCCGCCCTGATGAAGTTCGCGATGAACTCCAAGGTCTTCAAGTCCAACTACGCCGACGTCAAAGGCAACCCAGGCAAGCTGTGGGAAGCCGTATCGTCGACCGAAGGCCAAGTGTACAACTGGCCTGATTCGACCTACATCGCCGAGCCGCCATTCTTCGACGGCTTCGAGATGAAGCCGAAGGCAGCGGAAGCCGGCATCGTGGGCGCGCGCGCACTGGGCGTGTTCGGTGACTCCATCACCACCGACCACATCTCGCCAGCTGGCTCGATCAAGGAAGACGGCCCAGCAGGCAAGTGGCTGAAGGAAAACGGCGTGATGAAAGCCGACTTCAACTCCTACGGCTCGCGTCGCGGCAACCACGAGATCATGATGCGCGGCACCTTCGCCAACGTGCGTATCAAGAACAAGATGATTCCTCCAAAGGCCGACGGTTCCGCGGTTGAAGGCGGCATCACCCTGCACCAGCCATCGGGCGAACAACTGTCGATCTACGACGCAGCAATGCGCTATGTCGAAGAAGGCACCCCGACCATGATCTTCGGCGGCGAAGAATACGGCACCGGCTCCTCCCGTGACTGGGCGGCCAAGGGCACCCAGCTGCTGGGCGTGAAGGCAGTGATCTGCCGTTCCTTCGAGCGTATCCACCGTTCCAACCTGGTGGGCATGGGCGTGCTGCCGCTGCAATTCATCGGCAACGACTCCGTTGAATCGCTGGGCATCACCGGCAAGGGCGAAACCTACGACCTGAAGGGCCTGGAAGGCGAAATCAAGCCTCAACAGCAAGCCACCCTGGTAATCCACCGCGCCGACGGCTCGAAGAAAGAAGTTCAAGTCCTGCTGCGTATCGACACCCCGATCGAAGTGGACTACTACAAGCACGGCGGCATCCTGCCATTCGTGCTGCGCCAGCTGCTGGCTGCCTAATCCGGTTCGCCGATTAGCCAAGAACGCCACCCTCGGGTGGCGTTTTTTTACAAAAAGGGGACGTAACCAATTAAAAAGGGGGACGTACCCCTTTTTTAATTGGTTACGTCCCCTTTTTTATTGGGCCGCCAAGTCTTGCCGAATCCACTACAATAAGGGTAACGAGGTTCCTTACTGACTAAGAAAAGCGCTATGCGTCGCCCATCCAAAGATTCAACCCATAAATTATCCGCCGACAGCCAGCGCCTTATCACCCTCGCCCAAGCCTTGGGCCAGGCCGCCAGCCGCATTGAAGAGCGTAACTGGGAACGGGTGCTGGACGCCCAGCTGCATAAACTGCTGCGCACCGGCCACCAGGATACTGTCGACTCGGCACTGAACTCCCTGTTCAGCGTCGATTTGCCGGCCTATGACATCCTGATGGACAGCGTGGAAGCCGTCAGCGAATCCGATTCCATCGTGGTGGAAGTCGATGGCGAGTCGCGCGAGTACGATATCCTGCTGGTCGCCGCTCCGGTGCTGGCCTGGACCCGCTTCTCGATCGCTTCGGGCCAGATCCCGGCGGATATCCTGAACACCCTGTCGGCACATTTCTCGGCCCATTTGCTGGCCGATGGCACCCACATGGCGATGTCTTCCACCCTGTACTCCATCGACCAGCTGCCGCGCACCCATGCCGAAGCCTATTCGAAGGTGCACAAGCTGGCGCAGGCCGCACTGAAAGGCCAGGCGTTGAAGTCCGAGGCCAAAGTCGCCGAAACCGCCCCCTTCCTGGCCGACACCCGCTACCTGATGGTAGCCGTCGTCGCCCCGCATAACGGCCCTTTGTTCCGCTGGCAGATGCCGGCCCATCACGCCGCGCAGGCGGAAGCGCGCCGCGATGCGCTGGCCGCCTGGACAACGCAAGCCACGCCGACCGTGGCGCGCCTGCTGCCCGGCTGCGGCATCGAGTTGCTGCTGCCGGAAGCCTATTACACGGGCTGCCGCGAGGCCGACAAGCTGATCCGCCCGGTGTCGATCCGCGCCGCCGTGCACTACCTGACCCATTCGCTGGCCTGTGAGCCGTCCGACCTGCGCGCTGTAATCGCCGGTTTCGGTGACGAATCCGCGCCGGATGGCCAGATCGATGAGTACCGCGTCGCCTTCACCCGTCGTTCCGACAGCGACGTGATGTATGGCGTGGTGTGGCCTTTGTATGGCCAGGAAGACGAGGAAGGGACGCCGGCCGAAGGCCTGTCCGGCACCACGCTGGCCGAGCTGCTGAAACCGCGCACCCCCGTCGAAGAAATCGTTGAGCACCTGAACGCCGCCGGCGTCTCGCAGGTGAAGAAACTCGGTGAAAAATATGTCGCCGAATACTGCGACGACTGCGGCGCTCCCCTGTTTGCTGATCCGTCAGGAGAGCTGGTCCACGCGGAAATGCCGGAAGACGCCGCCACCGGCACTGAGCACTTCCATTAAGCACAAAGCCCGCGGTCAACGCGGGCTTTTTTCTTGCGGTGGTGGCAAGTACAGGACCATTGGTGGTTGCGCGGGCGCTTGCGCTGCCGCTGGCTGCGGTTTCCAGTAAAGGTTTCCCATCGCCAGAAACAGGCCTGAGAAGCCCAAAAAGAGTCCAATCACCGTCGCAATCATCCAGCGGTGCGTTTCATTGGCGATCTGAAGGACTTCGGCGCGCAATGCCTCCATATCCGCCTTGGTGGCCAAGGTCGGCAAAATGGCCTCAAGACGGGCCAGGCGGGAGTTTGCTTCTTCGTCCATGCATCCAGCATACGCCGGACAACCATCACTTCCAAGTGGAATACGGCTGCTTGATCAGGTTGGAATTGAGGTAGCGCAAATCGTGCGTGACATCCTCGCCAGCCCAGTCCGGCTTGTCGAATTGAGCGTCCTCAGACGGCAATTCGATCTCGGCGACGACGAGACCGGCGTTCTCGCCGAGGAACTCGTCCACTTCCCACACAAAGCCGCCGAAGGGGATGCGTCGACGGTACTTTTCAATCAGCGGCCGTTCGCACAGGCGGTCCAGCAGTTCGGCGGCATCGGCCACCGGCACGGGATATTCCCATTCGCCGCGCGCCGCGCCTACGTTCTTGCTCTTAATGGTCAACACGGCCTTCCCGCCCTCGATGCGCACGCGCACCGTGCGTTCGGCATGCGATGACAGGTAGCCCTGGCGCAGCAGCACCGGCTCGCCTTGCGTGCGCCAGCCATCGCCTTTCACCAGGAATTTACGTTCGATCTCAACGCCCATAAGCTTTAGAAGTAGGTAAACGCCTCGATCAGGGACTTCGCGGCGCGGCTGAAACTCTCGCGCACCGGATGCCGCTTGACCAAGGCTTGATACAGGAACACCGGCAACAGCCAGAACACGATCACCAGGAGTTCAACGGTGAGTATCGCAGTGGCGGCCACGCCCGGATCTTCCGTCCATGGGTTGAAGACCCAGGCCAGCAAAACCACCTGGATGAAAACAAGGATTTTCACCCAGGGGCCGGTATTCTCCGGGGTCGCCATCGCGCCCTTCGCCGTTTACTCGTCCAGCGACAGCAGGATAGGCTGCAGGATCGCTGCGCCCAGCGCCGCGCTGCGGGCGCCGTTCCAGCCGACGGTCGGTACCGGCAGGTCCGCGTTGTCCTTGAACGGCATTTCCAGCGTCAGCGACAGCACCTGGAAGTGGTGGCCGATGTACTTGGACGCCAGGGTCAGCATGTCTTCCTTGTACTTGGAAGGCGCATAGCCCACCGCATCCTGGAAGTCAGGCGAAGCGTTCTTGTAGCGGTCGATGAAGTTTTTCTGGCGCGCCATCTGCTCCGGCGTGAAGTTTTCCAGCATCTCGTTGCCGGCCACGAAGTTGTAAGGCAGGGCCTCGTCGCCGTGGATGTCGAAGAACATATCGACGCCGGTTTCGTGGATCTTCTCTTTTACGCACAGGACTTCCGGCGAACGCTCCAGCGATGGCGTCATCCACTCGCGGTTCAGGTTCGCGCCGGCGGCGTTGGTACGCAGGTTGCCGCGGATCGAGCCGTCCGGATTCATATTCGGCACGATGTAGAAGCAGCAGCGCTGCAGCAGCTTGCGGGAGATTGGATTCGCGTCGTCCAGCAGCGAGTCGATCAGGCCTTCGATGAACCATTCGGCCATCGATTCGCCTGGGTGCTGGCGGGCGATGAACCAGATTTTCTTTTCAGCTTCAGGATCGCCAACGACGACCAGGTTCATGTCGCGGCCGTCGATGGAGGAGCCAATGTCCAGCACGCGTGCGACCGGGTTCTCGGCCACTTCGCCCAGCAGGCGCAGGTGGCGTTCCCAGGAATACGGCTCGAAATAAGCGTAGTACACGCTGTCGTTGTGCGGCGTGTGCTTGATGGTCATGACCTGGCCATCGAAGGAAGTCGGGACGCGGAACCAGTTTTCGCCGTCATAGCTGGCGGCGGCGTTGTAGTCTTCGAAGCCTTTGGCGTAGGTGGCATCGCCGGCATTCAGGAATTTCATGGTCAGCGCTTCACCACGCGCGCCTTGCACGCGGAAGTGGAACCACTGGTGGATGTCGGCGGCGTTGTCCTTGCGGAGGTTCAGTTCGATGTTCGCGGCATTGTCAGCGCGGACTACTTCGATGGCGCCAGAGTCGAAATTCTGGCTGATTTTGATGGTCATTGCGATCCCGTTCAGAGGCTTGGGTTGATCGGAACCGATATTGTACACACCAAACTCGAACAATCGGGGTCCGGCCCAAGGGCCGTACCCCGGTTTCCCGGTTCCAAAGGTTTTCAGTCGACGTTACGCCCACGCGCCTTCAACGCCGCACGCACGCCCGCACCATACGCCGCATCCGCCCTGTCAAAATGCCCCAGCTGCCGCTGGATAATCTCATCGCTGACCTGGCTCAAAGGCCCCGCAATATTCTCGAACAGGTTCTCCTTCTCCTGCGATGGCAACAAACGGAACAAATTCCCGGCCTGCGTGAAATCGTCCTCCTTGCCCCGTCCATCATAGCGCCCTGCCCCGCCATTCAGCGCCAGCACCGGCTCCCCATGCCCCATCCCCTGCGGATTGGAGCCTGCCGCCTCGGTCGGCGCATAGTTCTGTTCCGCCCCACCGACGCCCGAAGCCATCGCCCCATCCCGCTGCTGGTGATGGAAAGGACAACGCGGCGCATTGACCGGAAGTTGCTGGTGATTGGTGCCCACCCGGTACAACTGCGCGTCGTGATAAGCGAACAAACGCGCCTGCAGCATCTTGTCCGGCGAGTACCCCATGCCCGGCACGATATTGGCCGGCGACAGCGCCGCCTGCTCCACTTCAGCGTGGTAGTTGACCGGATTACGGTTCAATTCCAGCACGCCGACGGGAATCAGCGGGAAGTCCGCATGCGGCCACACTTTGGTCAGGTCGAACGGGTTCCAGCCTGTGCGCTGCTCCCATGCCGCCAGTTGCGCATCGGTCGCCACCTGGATCTTCACTTCCCACTGCGGGAAGTCGCCATTGGCGATCGCGTTATACAGGTCGCGCTGGGCATGATCGGGGTCCGCGCCAGCCAGGCGGGTCGCCTCGGCCGCGCTCAGGTTCTTGATGCCTTGTTTGGTCTTGAGGTGCCACTTCACGTAGACACGTTCGCCCGCCGCATTCACCAGGCTGAAGGTGTGGCTGCCGAAACCGTCCATGTGGCGGTAGCCATCCGGCGTGCCGCGGTCGCTGAACAGCATGGTGACCTGGTGCAGCGATTCCGGCGTCCTGCTCCAGAAGTCGAACATCATGGTCGGGGATTTGAGGTTGGTTTGCGGATCGCGTTTCTGGGTGTGGATGAAATCCGGGAACTTGATGCCGTCCTTGATAAAGAACATCGGCGTGTTATTGCCCACCAGGTCCCAGTTTCCCTCCTCGGTATAGAAACGCACAGCAAAGCCGCGCGGATCGCGTTCGGTATCTGCGCTGCCACGTTCGCCGCCGACGGTGGAGAAGCGCACGAAGGTCTCGGTCTGCTTGCCAACGGCCGCAAACAGCTTGGCCTTAGTGTATTTGCTGATGTCGTGGGTAACGGTGAAGGTACCGTAGGCGCCCGAACCCTTGGCGTGCACCACGCGCTCAGGAATGCGTTCGCGGTTGAAATGCTGGAGCTTTTCAATCAGGTGGAAGTCCTGCAGCAGGACGGGGCCACGCGGGCCGGCAGTCAGGGAGTTCTGGTTATCGACAACTGGAATGCCGGATGCAGTGGTAATCGGGGGCTGGCTCATTGGTTGCTCCTTCAGGTGAACGGTGAAATCATTCTAAAGAGACACGAGCAATTAATAAATTTGATTAATCCTATGAAATCGATAGCTAAAATTGCTCGTGGATGACAATCCCTTCGAAGGTGTCCGCTGCAGCGTCCCAAGGCCTTGCCCCGAAGGCGCGCTGCGCGTCCGCGTAACCGGCCTGCCAGCGCTGGCTGATGCCGGTGCTCGAAAAATCGATATCCTTGGTGTGATCTTCGCAGCTCAAATGCGGCGCCTTGAGCAGCACCACATGCATGGACGTTCCGCAGCCCCACAGCGCCAGCTCGCGCACCTCTGGCGACGTACGCACATCCTCCGGCAGCTTCATCGCCAGCTCGCGAATGACGCGCCGCAGGCGGTGCAGCTTGCGTTGCTGCTCGATATGGCTGGCGCGGCTGGCGTACTGGATTTCCTTGTGCTTCTCCAGCACATCGAGCACGCTTTGCGGCTCGCTGCCGTCCGGATTCCACACCTGGACAGAGAAGATCACCGAATCGCGCCGGGGTTCGTCGTCCAGCACCGCTTCGATTGGCGTGTTGGAGTAAATGCCGCCGTCCCAATACGGCTCGCTGCCGATGCGCACCGCCGGAAACGCGGGCGGAATCGCGCCGGATGCGATCACGTGCGATAGTTCCAGCGCTTCTTTGCGGGTGTCGAAGTAGCGCATCACGCCATTGCGGGCGTTCACTGCGCCGACAGTCAGGCGCGTATGGCGCTCGTTCAGGTAATTCAAGTCCACCAGCCCCGCCAGCGTTTCGCGCAGCGCATTGGTGCGATAGAAGGAAGCGTTTTCAACGCCGAGCGGCGCAGCGGGATTCCACCAGGCGATGGGGTTCGGGTCGAAGAAGGCCGGTATGCCCTGCGTCAGCGTCATTGCATTGGCGAAGGCCGGCGGCAGGCTGCCGAAGATATCGCGCCGCTCCATCGCATCCCAGAACGCCTTTAGCCGCGCCAGGCGTTGCTCGGGCGGATTGCCAGCGATGATGGCGCCGTTCAACGCGCCGATCGAGGTGCCGATCACCCAGTCCGGCTCCACTCCCGCTTCATGCATTGCCTGGTAGACGCCAAGCTGATAGGCGCCAAGCGCCCCGCCGCCCTGCAGCACCAGCACCACCTGTCCTGGCATGCGCTGCTTCACATCCGCACCGACAATCCGACGGTAAAGGCCAGGTCAGGCGTGCGGTTGTTCAGGCCGACCATGAAGCCGGCATCGAAATGCAGGTCACGCGTTGGCGAATAGCCGCCACCGAAATCGAAGCTGGCCTGCGTTCCGCCGTCGCGCGAACGTGCGATACGTGGCGCTGAGACTTCCACGAAGGTGTAGGCGCGGTCGCTCAGGCTCTTGGCCAAGGTGACGCCGAACATGCCGGTGGTGACATGGCGGCCGCTGTCGTCGCGATCGCGGTAGACGCCGGGCATGACTCCCAGGGTGAGGTCGTAAGGCAGCTCCCACTCCATCGGCATTCTTATCGAAGGCCGCGTGCCATTGCCACGAAAGTCGCGCGAGCCGCTGGCAAAGTCCAACTGCGGGATCAGGCCGATGGTCGGCTTGCCGTCCTTGCCTTCGCTGATTTGCCATTTGATGCTCAGCCCCGTGTCGCCCCAGCCACTCGGGCGGGCCGGGTCGCTGCGGTCGGTTACGCGGCCATCGGTGTCCAGGCGCAGTTCAAGCTTATCCGATACGCCCACGCGCAGCAGCAGCGGCGTGGCGCGATCATCCTTCGATTGCAGAAATCCGGTTTCCAGCTGCACGCGTCCCTTGCCAACCACCTCGGGCGAGTCTACAAAGTCGGGACGGTCGGTCGAGATCCAGTCATCCGGTTCCGCAGCCGCGCAGCACAAGGGCAGCGTCAGTGCGCACAGTACTATTTTCCGCATTCCGTTCTCCCAGCGATTTCTGGCTTAGGATAGAAATATGCCATTAATACCGGAGATCAACAATGAAGTTAAACCATTTGGATCTGCCCGTGACGGACCTGGCGGCGGCTGCCAGCTACTTCGAACGAGGATTTGGCTTTGAGCGCGTGCCCGCGCGCGCCGACGGCATGGCCATCTTGCGCGGAGAAGACGGTTTTGCCCTCATCCTGCAACAGGTCGAACGCGCCGAATACCCGCCCGGCTTCCACATCGGCTTCCTGCAGCCATCCGATGAAGCGGTGCATGCCGCCTATCGCCGCCTGGCTGACGCCGGCCTGCCGCTCCCTCCCGCCCCAGCCGTCAGTTACGGATGCCTTGCCTTCTGGTGCCAGGCGCCCGGCGGCATCCTCGTCGAGGTCAGCCACCGGCCCGGTTAAGCCATTCGTCCCGTCCTGAGAGCGAACGCCCAATCCGGACGGCCGTGACGATGCGCCACGTCCGCTGCCGCATTCCAGTCATAGGCAATCGCGTACTGCTCGACTGCCCATCCACCAGCGGTGCGCTCCACGATCGCGTAGCGCGCATGCGGCGAACCGTTTTCGGCCTTATGCGGATAAGGCAAATCATCATCGTAAGCCTGCAGGCCTACGCTGCCCGGATTGACCACCAGCCGGCCATCGTCCAACAGCACCGAGCGTGGCACATGGGTGTGGCCGCACAGGATCAGGGATGCCCGCGTATCGCCGGCGCGCTCCAGCACTTCATCATAGGCGGCGGTGCGCTGGCCAGCGGGATCGACAGTCTCCATCCAGTACACGAGGTCGGAGCCCGGCGTGCCGTGCACCAGCAGGACGTCATCCGTCAAGCGCATGGAGGCGGGCAGCGAAGCAATCCATTCGCGATGGGAAGGATGGATGTGGTCATGCGCCCAGCGGTCGGACGCGCCCATGCGGGCTGGATCGTGCTCCAGCACTTGCCGCTCATGGTTTCCGCGAATGGTAGGAAGATTGAGCGCCATCAGGCGCTCGGCCGTCTCTGCCGGCAGCAATGGGCCGGACAGGATGTCGCCAAGGTTGATCGTTACATCGACGTTGCGCCGCGCAATATCGGCCAGCACCGCATCCAAAGCCCACAGGTTTCCGTGGATATCCGACAGAACTGCTATCCGCATGTTTCCTTTCAGTTGCTGCCCTCCAGTGCATCGGCGATCTTGTCCATCTGGGACGCACGCGCAACGGCATTGGCCGGCTGCTTCTCGTTAGCCTTCGTATTCTTGGCCTGCTGGGCTGGCGGCCCCACCGGCAACATCGAGGCTACTCGAACAGTATCCATGGCGTACATGGATGCCGTCAGCCCCAACGTTGCGATCAATAACCAGCGAACCCACCAGGTCAACACGATGACCTCCCGCGAACTTGTCTACTAGTTAGTTTAGTTTCGAAATTTGCGGGAATTCTATTAAATTGTCACCGTTGACCAAGAGTTATCTTACTGCTGGGGAGCCTGGGCCATGTAAACCAGTTCCCAGATATGGCCGTCCAGGTCTTCGAAGCCGTGGGCGTACATGAAGCCATAGTCCTTCGGCTCGCGCGGGGTCTTGCCGCCCGCCGCCACTGCCTTGCGCACCAGCTCATCGACTTCCTCGCGGCTCTCGCAGGACAGGCACACCAGCACCTCAGTCGCCTCTTTGGCGTTGACGATCGGCTTTCCGGTAAAGGTTCGGAAGAAGTCCTCGACCAGCAGCATCGCGTAGATGCTGCCGTCGTTAATGATCATGCTGGCGGCGTTTTCGTCGGTGAACTGCGGATTGAAGGTGTAGCCCAGGGCGGCGAAGAAGGCCTTCGATTTTTCCAGGTTCTTGACGGACAGGTTAACGAAGATTTGCTTGTTCATTTTTGGCCTTTCAAAAGGGATTAACAGGGTGGTTTGTAATCCTACGACGCGCCAGCTTTCCAGAAATCGACATCGAACGCAATTTTTCTTCCAAACCCCGCAATATTTACAGTTACGGGCGATCAGCAAAGCCGGTTTAATAACGGCCATTCACAACAACTTTTCGGGACACCGTATGCATATGAGTACCACCGAAGTTTTCCTGATCGCGATGCTGATCATTTTCACCGTGCCCTACCTGATCTGGCGCCTGGGCGACACCGACTATTACGCACCGCTGGTGGTGGTGCAGATCATGGCAGGCATCCTGCTCGGCCCGGGCGTCCTGGGCCGGGCCTACCCTGACTACTTCAGCTTTGTGTTCAACCCCACCGTGCTGCACTCGATAAATGGCATCGCCTGGTGGTCTGTCATGCTCTTTGTAATGCTTGCGGGGATGGAGCTGGACTTGAAAAAAGCCTGGGCACACCGTCGCGAAAGCACCATCACGGCGGCGCTTGCACTCGGCACGCCGCTGATCGCTGGCTGCGTCGCCGCTGTCGGCATGCTGCAATTCCCCGGCTGGATCGGCGCCAAGAGCATGGACTGGCAGTTTGTTCTCGGCGTCGGTATGGCCTGCGCGGTGACCGCCCTGCCGATCCTGATCCTGCTGATGGAAAAGCTGGAAATCCTGCGCGTTCCATTTGGCCAGCGCGTGCTGCGCTACGCCAGCCTGGACGACATCGCCATCTGGGGCGTGCTCGCCATCATTCTGCTGGACTGGACCCGCGTCGGCCGCCAGGCCGGCTTCATTGTCGGCTTCGCGATCGGCGCTGTGCTGTTCCGCAAGCTGATGGCACGCCTGCCGCAGCGCGACCGCTGGTACGCCGCCTTGATCTGGCTGGGCCTGTGCGGCTTCGCCGCCGACTGGTCCGGTCTGCACTATATGGTGGGCGCCTTCCTGTCCGGCGTAGTCATGGATGCCGAATGGTTCGGCGAAGAAGCCATGGACAATATGCGCCGCAACGTGCTGATGGTAATGATGCCTGTCTATTTCCTCAGCACCGGCCTGAAGACCAACTTCGCCGTGGGCGGCACCGCCGTGTTCATCGCCGCCGGCGTACTGCTGGTCGCTTCCGTGGGCGGCAAGATGGCAGGCATTCACATTGCCGGGCGCATCCTGAAATGGAAAAAAGGCGAAGCCTCCATTATCGGCTGGCTGCTGCAGACCAAGGCGCTGATCATGATCATCTTCGTCAACGTCCTGCTCGACAAACAGCTGATCACAAGCGAATCCTTCACCGCCCTGCTGCTGATGGCCATCGCCAGCACCATGCTGACGATTCCGGTGGTCTATCCAAAACTGCACCGCCAAGCTGGCATCTGGCCGGCGAAACCGGTGGCGCCAGCTATCCCGGGAATGCGCGGCGCGGCCTGATCGGGCGCTCCGCAACGCCACGCGGCTCCGGCCGCGTGGCTTTTTCAATGGTGATCCCATATGAATGAATTCCATCCGCCCAGGCATGGCCTGCGCAGCATGTTATTGGCGTGCGGCGGCATTTTCGCGGCGATTGCGCTGCTGGCCTATTTCTCCTTTGACCTGCACGTCCTGCTGGTACTCGGTTCTTTCGGCTCGTCGTCGGTGATCCTGTTTGCCTTCCCCGACAGCCACTTCGCGCAGCCGCAAAGCGTGATCGGCGGCCATGTCATCAGCTCGGCAATCGGCTTGCTGGTACTGGGACTTTGCGGGGCCACCTGGTGGAGCCTGGGACTGGCAGTATCGCTTTCCGCAGCCGCCATGATGATCAGCCGGACCGTCCATCCGCCGGCAGGATCGAATCCGATCATCGTATTTCTGGCTGCACCGGGCACCCTGGACTGGCATTTCCTGCTGTTTCCGACCTTGCTGGGGACTGTGGCGCTGGTGGCCACGGGCGTGCTGTATCACCGCGCCAGCGGACGCCAATACCCCTTGTACTGGCGCGCTGGCCGGCCGGCCGCGGCACAAGCAGCGGCGCCGGAGAGGAAGGAGCGTCAGGCGGCTTGATCAGCGGCGAGCGCAGTCATCGGGTCGAAGATGCGCAGGACGCGCTCGATGTGACTGACGTTGCCCAGTTTGAAGAAGCCCTTTTCCTTGGCCTCCTGCGGCGTCATCAGGTTGAAGACCAGCGCCATGAAGCTTTCGGAGTCGGATTCCCAGATCAGCACCGGGTCACGGCCCTTGCCCATGTCGCCGTGGGCTTCGCCGTTATGAACCCGGATGTGGAAGATCTCGTGGTCCACATGGAACTCATAGGTTTCGGACAGCGTCTTGGCGCGCTGCGGTTTGAAGGTGCTGAGCATGCCATGCAGCATCCAATGCGGCAGGAAGTACTCGTCCGGCTTTTTGGGCGCCGCCAGCAGGGGAATGCCCCAGCGGATCAGCGACAGCAGCGTTTCGTCGAGCTTGCGACCGTGTTCGGTCAGTTCGTACACGGACGCCACGCCTGGCGGTGGCAGCTTGGCGCGGGAAACCAGCCCGTTGCGCTCCATTTCCTTCAGCCGCGCCGACAGCAGGTTGGTGCCGACACCGACCAGGGCGTCCTGCAGGTCCTTGAACCGTTTGGGGCCGGACAGGAGCTCACGCACGATGAGCAAAGTCCAGCGTTCGCCAAGTACGTCAAGGGTGCGGGCCAGGGGGCAGTACTGGTTATAGCTTCGGGTTTCTTTTGTCATGGTCAGAAATATCTCTCAACACAGCAGGCCTGTCAATGATTTTATATTGTTGACACTACATTATTTTAAAGTGTAGTCTAAAAAAACACGTAGTTCACTTTGGTTCTTTTTCCACTCCACATTTTCGGAGACGCAATGAAACGATACATCGAATGGATCATTCGGCACCGGGTCGCGGTCATTGCCGCCACCCTGATGCTGACCGCGCTGGCGGTATTCCAGGCCCGCAGCATCAAGATCATCATCGACCCGGCAACGATGATGCCCCAGTCCCACCCCTACGTTTCCACCAGCACCCAGGTGGAAAAAGTCTTCGGCTCCAAACACGTGGTGGTGATCGGCATCCGCCCACATGAAGGCGACATCTACCAGCCTGCCGTGCTGGAAAAAGTGCAGCGTCTCACCGCCGCCTTCCAGCAAGTGCCGGGCGTGGTGCGCGAAAACCTGTTGAGCCTTGCGGCCAAACGCGCCAAGGATATCGCCGGCAACGCCGACGGCCTGCAAGTGGTGCCGCTGATGACCAAGGTGCCCGACACTCAGGAAAGAATGGACGCCCTGCGCAAGGCCGTACATGACAACCCGGTCTACGAGAACGCCATCGTCAGCAAGGATGGCCGCACCACCGCCGTGATCGTGGAATTCCGCGATGAGCCGAATGGCTTCCGCACCATCATGGACAAGGTCGAACCGATCGTTGAACGCGAACGCGACGCAACGGTCGATATCCACATCGGCGGCCTGCCGAACTTCCTGGCGCGCATCGAGATCTTCTCCGAGCGCATGGGCATCTTCCTGCCAATCGCCATCGTCATCCTGTGCCTGGTGCTGTTCGAAGCGTTCCGCACCAAACAAGGCCTGCTGCTGCCCCTGGTGACCGCGGCATTGGCCGTGGCCTGGGGCGTAGGATTCATGGGCGCGTCCGGCATTCCGATGGACGTGTTTAACGCCACCACGCCGATCCTGATCCTGGCCGTGGCGACAGGCCACGCGGTGCAGTTGCTGAAGCGCTACTACGAGGAGTACTACCGCTTTACCGAAATCGCCCACTTGGCGCCGCGTGAAGCGAATCACCAGGCTGTGGTGGCTTCGCTGGTCAAGGTCGGCCCGGTCATGATCGCTGCCGGCACCGTGGCCTCGCTTGGTTTCTTCTCGCTGATGGTGTTCGAGATCAGCACGGTACGCACCTTCGGCATCTTCACCGGCCTGGGTATCCTGGCCGCGCTGATCCTGGAGCTGACCTTCATTCCGGCACTGCGTTCGCTGTTGTCCCCTCCTCCTGCACGCAAGGCCACAGGCGCCAAGCGCCGCATCTGGCTGCGCCTGACCGACGCCATTGCGCGCCAGGTGACCGGTCCGCGCCGCGGCCGCGTGTATGCCGCCGCCGGGCTGTTCGTGACGTTTGCGCTGCTGGGCCTGACGCGCGTGATCGAAGACAATTCGGTGAAGAAGTACTTCGACCCGACCCTGGTGTTCCAGCGGGACGACCATGTGCTGAACCAGAACCTGGGCGGCACCAATACCCTGTACCTGCTGATCGAAGGCGACCGTAACGACGCCATCAAGGAACCGCAGACGCTGAAAGCGATGGTGGAGCTGCAGCACTTCCTGGAGCAGGAAGCGAATGTGGGCAAGACCCTGTCGATGGCCGACTTCGTGCGCCGCATGAACCGCGCCATGCATGGCGACGATCCGGCCTTTGACACTATTCCGGAAAGCCAGGAGCTGGTGTCGCAGTACCTGCTGCTGTATTCGATGTCCGGCGACCCGGGCGACTTCGACTCCTACGTCGACTACGACTACCGCCAGGCCAAGATCACAGCCCTGCTGAAAACCGACAGCACAGCCTATATTGAACAGCTGATCGCCAGGATCAAGGCACACGTCGGCAATCAGTTCGGCGACGGCATCAAGGTGCGCATCGGCGGCAGCGCGCCGCAGGACGCGGCCCTGAACCAGGCCATGGTCGAAGGCAAAATCCTGAACATCGTGCAGATTGCCGCCGTGGTGTTCGTCATTTCCAGCCTGATCTTCCGCTCGCTGGTGGCCGGCGCCCTGGTGCTGCTGCCGCTGATGATCGCGGTGCTGGCCAACTTCGGCCTGATGGGCTGGAGCGGCATCCTGCTGAACATCCCGACCTCGCTGACCTCCGCCATGGCGGTCGGCATCGGCGCGGACTATGCGATCTATCTGATCTACCGCTTGCGCGAAGAGCTGTCCCACAATCCGGATGAAAAAGCCGCTGTGCGCCATGTGCTGGGCACTGCCGGTGAAGCCATTATGTTCGTGGCGGTGGCCGTGGCTGCCGGCTACGGCGTGCTGCTGCTGTCGCCCGGCTTCTACATCCACACCTGGCTGGCAATCCTGATTGCCACCGCCATGCTGGTCAGCGCGCTGGCGGCGCTGCTGCTGATTCCATCGCTGATTCTGACCCTGCGTCCGGCCTTCATCTTCGGCGGCCGCAGCACACGCGACAACCTGGCGCCTGCCACCATGGCCATGCTGGCACTGGGCGTAGGCCTGGCCGCCCAGCCGCCGCACGCCAACGCCGCCACCGAGCAGGAACTAAGCGACATCATGACGCGCAACTCGCAGGTATCGAAAGTGATCGACTCGACCACCAACGCCACCTTCACCCTGGTCAACAGCAGTGGGCAGAGCCGCGTGCGCAAGGTATTTGGCACCACCAAGCTGCAGGACAACGGCAACGACAATATGCGCATGACGCGCTTCGTCTCGCCGCCCGATGTGAAAGGCACCGCCACCTTGCTGGTGGAACACGCCGAGCGTGACGACGACATCTGGGTCTACCTGCCTGCGCTGAAAAAGGTGCGCCGCCTGGTCTCGAGCAATAAGCGCGACAGCTTCGTCGGCACCGACTTCTCCTACGCCGACGTGATCGGCCACCGCGTCGCCGAATGGCAGTACAAGCTGCTGCGCGAGGAAACCGTGGACGGCCAGGCCTGCATGGTGATCGAGTCGCTGCCGAAGAATGAGGCCGTGCGCACCAGCACCGGCTACAGCAAGCGCCTGGACTGGATCCGCAAGGACAACCTGATGACTGTGCGCTCGGACTACTGGGATGAAGCGGGCCAGCCGCTGAAAACCTCGTTGTTCACGGAGCTGGAACTGGTCGATGCCAAGCGCAATAAATGGCAGGCCATGAAGCTGGAAGCACGCAACCTGCAAACCGGCCATCGCACCGAGATCCGCTTCGAGAACTTCAAGACCAACCAGCAGGTCAAGAGTGACTACTTCACCAGCGGTTACCTGGAGCGCGAATGAAGCGAAGCGTTCTTACAACGCTGGCAGTAACGCTGGCGGCGGGCGCCGCCGCCAGCGAGTTGCCGGTAGAAGGCTCGCTGCGCGGCGCCTGGTACAGCTCCTCGGCCAAGCACGACGACCGCGACAACGTGGCCAGTGCAGCGCTGTGGCTGAAAACCACGCCGCAGCTGACGGACCAGCTGCGGCTGGTCGCCGAAGGCTGGGTGCGCAACGACGATGCTTTCAATTCCGCCGGCGCCACCAGCGCCACCATGCGTGAAGCCTACCTGCAAGCCAGTTCCGGCGACCTGGACCTGCGACTTGGCCAGCAATTGATCGTCTGGGGCCGCGCCGACCGCGTCAACCCGACCGACAACGTCACGCGGCGCGACTACACGCTGCTGACGCCGGAAGACGTGGACCAGCGGTGCGGCATCCTGGCCGCCCAGTTGCGCTACCACCTGCCGCAGGCCAATGTGACGGCTTACTGGCTGCCCCAGTTCCGTCCCAACCGCGTGCCGCTGCCGTCCCTCCCCGGCGTCGTGTGGCGTGAAGAAGTGCCGCATGCGCAGCAAGGCGCGCTGAAAGTCGACGCCAGCGGCGGCGCGGTGGACTGGTCGCTGTCCTACTACAACGGCCTGGACGTCAACGCCGACCTTGCGCTGGGGCGCCCCACGCCGCAAGGCATGGAGCTGCTGCTGACCCATCACCGCGTGCGCATCCTGGGCGCCGATGCAGCCACCGTGGCGGGACGCTACGGCTTGCGGATGGAAGCGGCCTACACCTGGACCAATGACGGCGGCGACCCTCTGCGCAAGAAGCCCTTCCTGTATGTGGTGGCGGGCGGCGACCGCACCTGGGGCGACAATTTCAACGTCAACCTGCAGTTCTACGTGCGCCGCGTCAGCGGCTACCGGGATCCGCGCGCCCTGCCCGACGCCATGCTGGCCAATATCGCAGCGCAAGGCGCGCTGGCCGCCAACCAGCTGGAACGCAGCCAGCACGGCATAACCTACCGCATCGCCAACAAGTGGTTAAACGAAACGCTGGAAGGGGAACTTGCTGGGGTGGTGTCGCTGAGCAAGCATGAATATGCGTTCAAGCCGCGCCTGACCTATGCCCTGGACGACCACTGGCGCCTGACCGGCGGCATGAATTGGTACCGTGGTAAATCTGATACGTTTTTTGGACAGCTGGACGACACGTCCGCTGCCTTCCTCGAGCTGAAATACAGCTTCTGACAGGGTCGCCGCAATCGCGGCGCCCTTCTCAAAGCGCCCGGCAAATACCGGGCCGCGCCTCAATGTAGCATATAAACTTTCATTACACAACTGACAATATTTACAGTTGCAAAAGTGATTGGCAGCCTGTTTAATGCCTTCCGCAACTATGCTTTTTTAAAGCATGAATATTACAAAAATGAGCTACGAATTAGATGATTTTAAAGTCTGATTCATACACACGCTGGCGCATCCCCGGCTTGCTTTAGCCGGACACAATCACTTGAAAGTAGAAAGGTTAGCATGAATACCATGGAACAAAGCCAGTGCGACGTCCTGATTATCGGCGCCTCGATGGCCGGCGGCTGCCTGGCGCGCCAGCTCAAACTGCGTCATCCCGAGATGGCGATCACCGTGATCGACAAGAAGCGCGAGTTCGACTACGGCGTCGGCGAATCGATGCTTGAAGTCTGGTGGGACTATGCCGCCAAAGACCTGCAACTGGGGCCCTACCTCGACAGCAATTATGTTTCCAAGCACGGCCTGCGCTTCTTCTTCGACACCCCTGAGAAGAACCTGACCCTGGCCAACATGAGTGAAATGGGCCGCGCCTGGAGCGATGCCATTCCGGCGCACCAGATCAACCGCAAGCGCTTCGACGAAGACTTGTACCACATGAACCTTGAAGCTGGCATTAATGTAGTAATGAATTGTGCAGCGCAAGATATCCAGCTGGACGCCGAAGGCGGCCACGTGGTGCAGACCAGCGACGGCAAGACCATCCGCTGCAAATGGCTGGTCGACGCGGCCGGCTTCCAGGCGCCCGTGGCGCGCAAGCTGGACCTGGTGGAGCCGATCGAATCGCACCAGATTTCCTCGCGCTGGGCGCGCATCAAGGACATCAATGTACTGGACCACCTGGGCGACGACGCCTGGCGCGAGCGCGTCAACTACGTCAGCCGCTTCATGAGCACCACCCACTTCATGTACAAGGGCTACTGGTTCTGGATGATCCCGCTGGAAGAAGACGTCTACAGCATCGGCGTGGTGTGGCGCCACGACCAGGCCGACCTGAACATCAAGAATGCCGACGACTTCATGGCCTTCATGCGCAGCCACCAGGCGCTGGACGAAGTCCTGGGCCAGCAATGCGAAGTGCTGGACTTCCACGGCCTGAAAAACATGTCGCGCATCTCGCGCCAGTTTTATTCCGACCAGCGCTGGTTCCTGACCGGCATGTCGGCCGCCTTCCTCGACCCGCTGTTCTCTTCCGGCTCGGCCTTCCTGACCGAAGCGAACCGCATGATCGTGGACCTGATCGAAACCGATATGGCCGGCGACATGGACGCCGTGCGCAACAAGGCCACCTGCTATAACGCCCACTCGCGCTGGTGGCTGGACAACTTCCTGCTGCACATCACCGGCAACTACCATGGTTCTTTCGACCTGCTGCGCCAGCTGTTCGAACCACTGCTGATGGACTACTTCGGCCTGATCCTGCCGTTTGCCATGATGCGCCAGTGGGGCTACGAGCCCGGCATGGAATACGGCGACGGCAGCGAACTGCGTGCGATGAAACGCATGATGCTCGAGAAAGGCGCCGCCTCCCGCGTGCACCACATCACCGACGAACTGGCCGAGTTCCTGGCCGAACGCGAGGGCCTCTTCACGCGCAACAGCGGCCGCTATTTCGACCTGAAGATCACCCGCAGCTACAACCGCCACAGCCTGACCCGCGGCCGCACCCTGAACCCGGCAGCCATCGACGAACTGCAACGCGAAATGCTGGAACTGAGCGCCTCGCTGGCCCTGCAGCGTATGGCCGACAGCACCGGCCGCATGATCAAGGACGAAATGCTGATGATGGGCGTCAAAGCCGTACTGGACGACATGCTGCCGCTGCGCACCGCCTTCGAACAATTCAGCACTCCCGTCCAAGCCGCTGCCGCCGACGCAGCCATGGCGGTCTGACCGTCAAATTGAAGAGAGGTTCACATGAAAACGATGGAATCCGTGTCCGAGTATGACCGCACCCTGCACGACGTCGCCAACCGCATCCTGGGCGTGATCTTCGCCCAGCGCCGCCTGCTGCCGGGCGAAGCGCAAAAAGAAGAAATGTTCCATGTCGAAGCTGCGCCGCATATCGAGAAAGTGCTGCGCTGCGTGGCCGCCAACGCGCCGGTCACCCTGGTGCTGCCAGCTTTCCCTGCCAAGTCGCCAAGCCGCGCCAAAACCCTGGGCCATCTGCCCGATCTGGGCGAGGAGCTGGCCTTCGCCAATCTTTGCAAGCTGTGCGACGACATCGCCGCCGTCTATCCCCCGGGCGCCAAGGTGATCGTCTGTTCGGACGGCCGCGTGTTCGCCGACATCGTCCGCATTCCTGACGAAGACGTGACGGCCTATAACGACACCATGCGCCGCTACGTGAAGGAAAAAGGCTTGCACCAGATCGACTTCTTCGACCTGGACGACGTCTATCCGAATATCAAGGACTTCAGCATGCTGCGCGAAGACCTGATGATCATCTACGGCGAAGCGGTCGCTAAGCTGCGCGAGCGCTGCCGTACCGAGGAATCGGCCGGCGAAATGTACCGAGGCATCTGCCGCTTCATGTTCGAAGATTTCTGCGGCATTCCCGCCTTCGACGGCATGTCGCGCACCGCCATCCAGGGTGCGGCGCGCCTGGCCGCCTACCGCGTAATCCAGCGCAGTAATGCGTGGGGCCGCCTGCTGGCACAGCACCTGCCAGATTCCGTGCGCCTGTCGATCCACCCGCAATTCCGCGTATCGGAAAAGATCGGCATCCGCCTGGTTGATTCGCAGGATTGCTGGGCGACGCCGTGGCACTCGGTGGTGCTGCGCAAGGGCGACAGCTACACCCTGGTACCGCGCCGCGCCGCCGAAGAAATGAACGCGGCACTGATGTTCCGCGACGGCCGTCCAAGCCATTTCCAAGTTGCTGCCTGACGGCGAAAGGATCAATGATGCAATACCGCACCACCCCAATCGAACCATTCGGCTTGCTGCTGGAAGCTGTGGACGCGCCCTGCGCCCTGACCGACATTCCGGCCGAAGACCTGGCCTCCCTGGTCGAACAGCACAAGGCTGTCGTCCTGCGCGGCTTCAGCGAAATGTCGGAAGAGCAGTTCATCGGCCACGCGCGCCGTTTCGGTCCCCTGCTGCGCTGGGAGTTCGGCGAGCTGCTGAACCTGCGCATCGTCAAGCAGCCGGCCAACCACCTGTTCGGCTCCGGCCGCGTGGAGATGCACTGGGACGGCGCCTACCTGACCGAAGTGCCGCGTTTCAGCCTGTTCCAGTGCCTGCATGCGGACCATGAGGAAGGCGGCGGCGAAACCCTGTTCACCGACGCGGCGCGCATGCTGGAACTGGCTTCGCCGCAGCAGCGCACCGCCTGGGAAAGCGCAGTGGTCAGCTACAGCACCGACAAGGCCGCCCACTACAGCGGCGCCGTCACCGTGCCGCTGGTCTCGCCGCACCGCGGCACCGGCGCACCGACCGTGCGCTTCATCGAGCCGTTCAACGAGGACAACCTGGAAGTCAACCCGGTCGACGTCAAAGTCCAGGACCTGCCGGGCGAGCAGCAAGAGGCTTTTCTGCGCCAGGTAATCGACGTCATGTACGACCCGCGCTGCATGTACCGCCACCGCTGGCATTCCGGCGACTTCCTGATGTACGACAACCACGCCCTGCTGCACGGGCGCGCCAAGATGGAACGCAATGTGGCACGCCACCTGCAGCGCATCCACGTGCTGGACGGCGCCCCGCACGATACCAGCCGCGCGCCCGTGTTCATCGGCGCCAAGCAGTCCGACATCCACGTATAAGGAGAAGGCCGTGTCCCTGAAAGAGATCAAGAACCTGGTACAGGTCAGTGAACGCGTCGCCACCGCCGGCCAGCCAAGCGAAGAACAGCTGAAGGCCGTGGCTGCCGATGGTTTTGCCGCCGTTATCAACCTGGGCCTGATGGACCCGCGCTACTGCCTGGCCGACGAACGCACCAGCGTGCACGCGGCCGGCATGGCGTACTGCCACATCCCGGTGGAATTCAGCGCTCCGCAGCAATCGCAGCTGGAAGCCTTCTTCGCCGCCATGGACAGCAACGCCGACCGCAAAGTGTTCGTGCATTGCGCCGCCAATTATCGCGTCAGCTGCTTCATGGCCCTGTACCTGCGCGTGCGCTGGAACTGGAGCGAAGAACAAGCGAACGAACTGATTCGCGCCACGTGGGAACCCGACCAGGTGTGGCGCGACTTTATGGCACGTGCCGCTGCACGCCTGTTGCCGGCAGCAGCGATGGCCGCCTGAAACGAAAGGATGAACATGAAATTCAATTCAACGATGAGCTCCGCCGTAGCGGCCCTGGCGCTGGGCGCAAGCCTGGCGCCCGCGCACGCCGACGTGCTGGTGGACCAGAACGTGCGCCGCACCCAGGCATTCGTGCTGATGCAGGCTGAGATGACCGACCCCGACACCTTCTTTACCAAGTACGCGGTGCCGGCCGAAGTGGAAATCACCGCCAACGGCGGCAATGCCCAGGTGGCGACCTTCGGCAAGAAAGTACTGGAAGGCGCGTGGAACAACAACTGGACCATCATGCTGAAATTCCCATCCGTGGAAGCAGCCACCACCTGGTATTACTCGCCGGGCTACCAGAAAGTCATTCCCTACCGCCATGCCGCCACCGCCTGGGGCAATATGGTGATGTTCGAAGGCCTGCCGGAAAGTGTCCTGCGCTGGAGCGTCGCCCGCTACGAAGGCGTGCGCGCCGCCGTGCGCGGCCCGCTGACACTGGATAAGACGCCGGAGTACGTGGTCACCGTCAGTCCGACCTGGCAAGCGCCCGACGCCCATTTCGCCGTCAGCGCCGGCTTCGACGACGCCGACTTCCACCGTTCCCGCCTGAGCGCTGAAGTGAAGATGCCGTCTTCGTATGTGCGCGACGGCCGCATGACGCTCAGCGTGATGGTAGCCGACAGCGCCGGCCGCATGCGCCGCCTGGGTAGCTTGCCTGTTCGAGGTATGGCAGCCGATCAATGGCAGCGCCTCGAATTCAACGTCGGGGGACGCGGCGGGCGCCACGATGACGACGGCATCGACCTGTCACACGTGACTTCGGTGCAGTTCGGCTTTGCCGGTCACCACCAGGGCAGCGCAACGGCTGGCGATATCCAGATCCGCAACCTCAAGGTCGAAAACTGACATGAACCAGTCTGACCTGGCCGCCCTCTACGCGGCACGATCGGCCCTGCGCAGCGAGCGCTTGCAGCGATTCATGCTGCTGCGTCTGGGCGCTGTGCAGGGGGTAATCTTCGACCTGGACGGCACCATGGTGGATACAGCGCCAGACTTCGAACTGGCCATCAACGCCATGCGCGCCGACTACGGGCTTACGCCCCTGCCCTTGCAGCAGATTACCGACTGCATCGGCAAGGGTTCGGAACACCTGGTGCGCGAAACACTGGCCCCCGGGATGGATCCGGCCTACGCAGAGGCGGAATTCGCCAACGCGCTGCGCGCCTACCAGAACCACTACCACAAGATCAACGGCCAGCTTGCGCGCCCCTTCCCGCAGGTGTATCGCGGATTGGCGCGCTTGCAGGATGCGGGCATGGCGCTGGCCTGCGTCACCAACAAGCCTTATGCATTGGCCATGACCTTGCTGGAGAAGACCGGCCTGGCACCGTATTTTTCGCTGGTGTACGGGGGCGACAGCCTGCCCATGAAAAAGCCGCATCCGCTGCCAATCCGCGAGGTATGCCGTGTCTGGTCCCTGATGCCCGACCAGGTGCTGATGGTTGGCGATTCCAGCAACGATGTCGCTGCTGCGCGCGCGGCAGGCTGCCTCGTGCTGACTGTCCCTTATGGCTACAACCACGGCCAGCCCATCGCCGACGCGGGCGCCGACCAGATGGTTGACGACTTGTCGCAGGTCGCTTCGCTGCTTTGCGTGTGAACGCGGCGGCGGACGATTCCAAATACTTATCCGGAGAATGTATGCATTGCTGGAAAACAGAACAACTGGGCCTGCTGTCGGATACGGAATCGGACGCCGCCTTCCGCGCTGAACTCACGCGCATCACACAGGAATTGGGATTCAAATACTGGTCCTATCTCCTGCGCATACCGACCGAAGGCCAAACCGCACCACGCCTTCTGGACCTGAGTAATTATCCTGAAGCATGGCGTGCGCGTTATGCCGGGCGCAATTACTGCTTCATCGATCCCACACTGGAACAAGGCGCCTGCTCGGTGCTGCCTTTTGTGTGGACCGAAGAACTGTTCTCTTCGGTGCCGGAAATGCGGACCGAAATGCGCAATAACGGTATCGAATTCGGCTGGTCGCAATCGTGCTACGACGGCAAAGGCCTGGGCGGCCTGCTTTCGCTGTCCCGGTCATCCGGCGCAATTATTCAGCAAGAGCTGCTGGATAAATCCGACCGCATGTCCTGGCTGGCGCAGGCCGTTCATGAAACATTGGGCAAGCGCCTGCCGGTCTTCCTTCCCCAAGCCCGGATCGGGCTGACGACGCGAGAGATCGATGTGCTGCGCTGGAGTGCCGATGGCCGCACGGCGCATGAGATCAGCCACATCCTGGCCATCTCAGAACGCACCGTCAACTTCCATGTCAACAATAGCCTGATCAAGCTGCAATCGCAGAACAAAACTGCCGCCGTGGTCAAAGCCGCCCGGCTTGGCCTGCTCTGACGGCCGTCGTTGACAGGCTGGGACAATCGTCCTAATATTGATCAAGATTAGGACGCACGTCCTAAATAATCAATTGAGACGATGCGAACCCGCGACCACATCCTGCACGCTGCCGACCAGCTGTTTTACGAACGAGGTTTTGAACACACCTCGTTTGCCGATATCGCCGACGCGGTGGGAATTTCGCGCGGCAATTTCTATCACCACTTCAAATCCAAGGACGAGATCCTCGAAGCGGTCATCGCTCGGCGCACCGAGCGCACCCAATCAATGCTCGACCAATGGGAAGCCGAAGGCGGCACCCCGGAAGCACGCATCCGCTGCTTCATCCGCATCCTGATCGCCAATCGCACCAAAATCATGCAGCATGGATGCCCTGTGGGCACATTGACCAGTGAACTGGCAAAGCTCGATCACGCTTTACAGCCGCAAGCGAAAAACCTGTTCAATCTATTTCGTGTCTGGCTGGCCCGCCAATTCACCGAGATGGGACAAAAGAAGAATGCCGACACGTTGGCCATGCAGCTGCTCGCACGCAGCCAGGGAGTAGCTACGCTGGCAAATGCCTTTCATGACCTGTCCTTCATCAAATTGGAAGTCGAACAAATGAATCAATGGCTGGCTGCCATCTCGGCCAGCAAACAATAACCAATTGAGGAACCACCATGCACATCGTTCTGCTTAAATTCGCTGGAAACAAGGATCAAGCGCCTCACCACATGGATGAACACAACGCCTGGCTTAAGCGTGGATTCGACGACGGCATCTTCGTTCTGGCCGGCACCCTGCAGCCCCGCCGCGGCGGCGCAATCATCTCCATCGGTTGTACGCTGGAAGAGCTGCAAGCTCGCGTCGCGGACGATCCTTTCGTCGCAGCCAAGGTTGTCGAAGCCGAAATCGTGGAAGTCTCTCCCTCCAAAGCAGATCCCCGCCTCCAATTCTTGCTGGCCTAGACGATAGCGACGATGGTCGACAGCCATGCGCCGCCGTTCTTCGAACAGTGCGGCGCTTATCATAATTTTTCGATAATCTTGCCTACTTTACAAACATCTCGGGATTTCTATGGCGCTTGCCGCCCGGCTTCACGACCCCGTCGGGCACAGCCCGACGATGAGTTGGTTATTGAAAGGTTTGCTGGCTGGAGCCGCAATCGCAGTGGCGGCCGTGGCAATCGTTGGAACCGGCGGGCTGGCAGCAGTTGCCGTTGTTGGAGGAATGGCAGCGGCAGGGGCCGGCATTGGTGAAATGATGAGTACCATGAGTTGGGCGCCCAAAGAAGTGGTCGGGAAGATCATGCACGCCTGCTCGGCAAACGTCTTCATCAACCAACGCCCTGCGGCGCGTGCGCACCTGGACTATGCGAAATGTAAAAAGCACTCCGATGCCGAAGTAATCGCGACCGGCAGCGGAACGGTCTTCATCAACGGGATGCCGGCCGCCCGCGTTTCCGATAAAACCAGCTGCAGCGCAGAAATCACCAAGGGGGCAGAGAATGTGCACATCGGCGGCGAGACCGTGCAGACAGACGAAATGCATGCAGAGAATCTGGTACCTACCTGGGTCCACGTCAGCCTGTTCGTCGTGGGAGCCGGTGCGGCCGTCGTATTGGGCGGTCCGTTATTGGCCGCTGGCGGCCTGGTTGGGGGGCTCGCGGGCGGTTTTGGCGGCGGTTGGCTAGGCGGTGAAATCTTCGGTGAAGGTTCTGACGGTCAAAAGTGGTCAATGCTTGCCGGCAGCGTACTGGGAGGGATGTTTGGCGCAAAAGGGGCTACCTGGGCTGGCGTACGATTTGCGTCGCCAAAAACCGGACCTGCGCTTCTCAATCAAGCGGGCGGCAAGACCAGCGGTGGCAAATTCCCCAAAAGTGAAGGACTTGGAACCCATACCACGATGGCGGAACTGAAGGCCACCGGACATCTGCCAGGCGAACACGGGGTAATCGTGACAGATCGGACCATTCGGTTTGGCGACGTGTATGAATTGGGTACGCTGGGCGGCCGCAAAGTTGAATTTGCGTTGGTGAGCGAACGCATAAACGGCAAACTGGTGAAGACGCTTTATAGTGGTGATGACTGGAGTAGCCCGGTGCCAAAGAATGGGCGTTTGATTGGTCACGTGCATCCCAATGAAATCGGTACGCAGAAATGGCCATCTCCACAGGATATGAACATGATCAACAACCGCTACTTCAAAGAGATCCTGGTCAATCCAGATGCACGCCCACAGCCGACCCGAATATTCTGGGGACCAGGCGATGCTGACAATACCGTGTACTATCCGGGCTTCCATAAAGAGCCAATTCCGATCACTGGGAATAAAAGATGAATGAAGCAGAACTGAACGAGCGCGTGGCGGAATTCCTCTTTGGCCGCGGCCAGACACTCGATAGCTACTACATCGAGGTGACACCCTATTCCGAAATGCTGTGCTACCAAAACGACGAGGGGCGCGAATTTGACTTGCCGATTAACGACGAGGAGCTTGCACAGGCGGTAATGCTGCGCCTACGGGAACTGGGAGTTCGTATTTTCAAATATGGTGCGTAGGGCATGGCACCAAGAAATGAAAAAGGCCAATCCTGAGATTGGCCTTTTTCATTAATACTATTGGTCGGGGCGAGAAGATTCGAACTTCCGACCCCTTGCACCCCATGCAAGTACGCTACCAGGCTGCGCTACGCCCCGACTCGAGGAACCGATTATATCAGAGCAATTTGTGGTTTTGTCAAAGTTACCTCAAACTACAGAGATGACTATCGATCGAGACTTGGCGGCGCGTGCGGCCGAAATGATTGGGCAATCGGATGGACTGGTGATTACGGCCGGCGCGGGCATGGGCGTGGATTCGGGACTGCCGGATTTCCGGGGCAATGAGGGATTCTGGAAGGCCTACCCTGGCCTTGGGCGGGCGCGGATGGAGTTCACCAGCATAGCCTCGCCGCGCACTTTTCATGATGATCCGGCTTTGGCGTGGGGCTTCTACGGGCATCGCATGGCGCTATATCGCGAGACTGTTCCGCATGAGGGGTTTGCGCTGCTGAGGAAGTGGGCGGCGGGGATGGAGCATGGGGGCTTTGTCTTTACCAGCAATGTGGATGGGCAGTTTCAGAAGGCGGGGTTTGACCAGCGGGCCATTTATGAGTGCCACGGGTCGATTCATCATTTGCAGTGCCTGGAGCCCTGCTGCCGCAAGATATGGCGGGCGGACGATTTCGTGCCGGATGTCGATGCTGACGCTTGCCGCCTGCGCAACGAGCCGCCCCGCTGCCCCGACTGCGGCGGCCTGGCGCGGCCGAATATCCTGATGTTCGGTGATTGGAACTGGATCGAGCGGCGAAGCGAAATGCAGGCGGCGCGGTTGGAGGAGTGGCTGGCCAAGGTGCGGCGGCCACTGGTGATTGAGTTGGGGGCGGGGACGGCGATTCCATCGGTACGCCACTTCGGACACAGCTTAGTTCAGCGCGGAGGCCGCATGGTGCGCATCAATCCGCGTGAATATTCAGTGAGCGGCGCGGCGGACGTTGGCATCGCGGCAGGCGCGCTCGAAGGGCTGCGCGCCATTGCCGCCGCAATGAACTAGACGAACTTTACGGAAAGGCTGGCGAGGCCTTCGATGCTGCCGGTGAGGGACTGGCCACGGGTGACGGCGCCGACGCCTTCGGGGGTTCCGGTGAAAATCAGGTCGCCGGGTTCGAGGCGGAATAGCGTCGACAAGTTGGCGATGGTTTCAGACACAGACCAGATCATGTGATCGGTGCTGCTCGACTGGCGCACTGCGCCGTCCAGGGCCAGCGCGATGGCGGCCCTTTCCACGCCTGGCGCTTCAGCGGCGCGGCGCAACTCGCCTACCGGAGCGGAGTAATCGAAGGCTTTGCCGATTTCCCATGGGCGGCCGGCGTCCTTCATTTTCCCTTGCAGGTCGCGGCGGGTCATGTCCAGGCCGACGGCGTAGCCGAAGATGTGCTTTGGTGCATCGGCCACGGAGATGTCGCTGCCGCCGGCGCCAATTGCGACCACCAATTCGCACTCATAGTGATAATTGTTAGTCTGAGGTGGATATGGCAGCTCGGCCTCCGCGCCAGGCGCCACGGGCACCACGGCCGATGCATCGCCCGGTTTGCAGAAGAAGAATGGTGGTTCACGGTCAGGGTCGGAGCCCATCTCTCGCGCGTGCCCGGCATAGTTGCGGCCCACGCAGTAGACGCGTCGGACCGGGAAACGTTCGTCCGTGCCTGCGACATGCAATGCCGCGACCTGTTGCGGCGGGAAAACGAAATTGGTCATCTCTTTTATCCTTAAGTGAAAAGGAGCGCCTGCATGGCGATGCGGAAGGATTTAATCAGTTCGGCGACCGGTAGTTCGGGATAGTTCAGCACTCGCAGTTGCAGTCCCTGGTGCAGGCAAATCACAGCTTGCATCCGCCCTTCAACGGTGACGTCGTCGGCGGCGAGACCGTGCTTTTCGCGCCCGGCCTTCAGCAGCGCCAGAAGGCTCTCGCACATGCGGCGGTCGGCCTGCTGGCTCAGTGCAGCTATTGCGGGGTTGCGCGCGCTTTCGGCGGCGATCTCCAGCGGCAGCGCCCAATGGTCGGGGTCGAGGTTGTTCTGGACGCTTTGTTCGACGTCGTCGATGATCGCTTGCAGCGGGTCGGGCTGGCTGCCGATCTTGCTGATGATTTCATGCACCCGCGTTTCGTTTTCTTCCACGAAGGCGGCGATGATGGCGTCTTTGCTGGCGAAGTAGTTATAAATGTGACCGGCGCTCATGCCGGCCGCTTTGGAAATCTCGGACATGCTGGCGCCGTGGAATCCGCTGCGGCGGAAACAGGTGGCGGCGGCGTCCAGTACCTGGCGGCGGCGATTGGCCGCGCGTTCAGGGTCGATGTGGCGTTTTTCAGTCATAAGGCGATACTCTGGCCAAGGGATTGAGCTTTGTCAAATTACAACGTGCTATGATTGAAAGGCAGTTACTTCATTCTTAAAGGAAAAAGTGATATGCCCTCCCGTACCTCTCGCTCGATTGAGATGCGTCCCGCCGAAGCGGGCGACCTGGCGTTCATGCAGCAGCTGTATTCCAGCACCCGCAGCGCCGATGTTCGAATGGGAGGCTGCGACCTCGCTACCGAGACCTTACTGCAAGGCGTCCAGTTCAAGGCGCAGCAGTCATGGTTTGAGACCCATTACCCTAATGCCGATTTGGCCGTGATCATGGATCGCGAGCGTTCGATCGGGCGGCTGTTCGTTGATTACGGGCCGGGGGAGCTGCGCATTCTGGATATCTGCCTGCTGCCTGAATACCGCAATCGCGGAATCGGGCTTGGGTTGCTGCGCAGCTTGCAGGCACAGGGGGAGCGCTTGCGTCTTCCGGTTCGGATGAACGTGGCGCTGGGCAGCCCTGCCCTGCGGCTGCTGCAGCGCTGCGGGTTCGAAATTCTGGCGGTGGACGGCATTTATAACCTGATGGAGTGGATGCCGCCGGCGGGGATTGATCCGGATTGAAAACCGGTAAACCTGGCTCTAACCCGCAGGGTCAGACCCGCCTGCGCTACCGCCGCCAGCATCGTCAGGCCCAGCCTCCCAGCACTTTGTAGAGGGTTACCTGGTTGGCTGCCTTTGCCAGGCGGACGCTGATCAAGCCTTGCTGCGCGGCGTACAAGGTGCGCTGCGAAACCAGGGCGTTCAGGTAAGACTCAGCGCCTTTCTGGTAGCGGGCTTCGTGGATGCGGTAGCTGCGGCTGGCCGCTTCCGTCAGCGCCGCTTGCGACTCCACGCGTTCATCCAGGGTTCCGCGCTGTGCCAGGGCGTCGGCTACTTCGCGGAAGGCGGACTGGATCGCTTTTTCGTAGCGCGCTACGGCGATGCCGTTGTCGGCTTTGGCGATGTCCAGCCTTGCGCTGTTGGCGCCTGCGTCGAACAGGGGCAGTGTCAGCTGCGGCAGGAAGGTCCAGGCGCCGCTGCCGGCCTTGAACAGGTTGCCAAGGCTACTGCTTGCACTGCCTGCGGTGCCAGTCAGCGTAATGCTAGGGAAGAAAGCTGCGCGCGCCACGCCGATATTGGCGTTGGCGGCCTTCAGCGCATGTTCCGCTTCCAGCACGTCCGGGCGCTGCAGCAGCACGGAGGATGGAACGCCTTCGGGCAGTTCGGCCAGCGTGGTGACGGCAGTCGGCAAAGCCTGAGGCAGCAGGCTTGCCGGCACTTGGGTACCGACTAGCAGGGCCAGCGCGTTCTCGCCGGCCGCTACCTGGGCGGTGTACAGGGCCATGTCGTTGCGGGCAGCTTCGACACTGGTTTGTGCTTCGTACATATCGAGGCCCGAGGTTGCGCCGGATTCGAAGCGGCGCTTGCTCAGCTCAAATGTGATCTGCTGGCTTTTCAGCGTGTCTTGCGCCAGGCGCAGGCGCTCCTTGTCGGCAGCCAGGCCAAGCCAGGTGGTGGCGACTTCGGACACCAGGCTAAGGCGCTGGGCGCGCTGCGCTTCCTGCGTGCCGAGGTAGGACTGCAGGCCGGCTTCCGAAGAATTTCGCAGTTTGCCGAACAGGTCCAGCTCATAAGCCGGCAGCGCCAGGCCGCCGGTGTACTGGCGGTTGATGTCGCCGCCAGGCGAACGGGCTGCGCTCTGTCCAACCTGCGCATTCACCTTAGGCAGCTGGGCAGAACGGTCGATACCGTATTGCGCCCTCGCCTTTTCGATGTTCAGCGCCGAGACGCGCAAGTCGCGGTTGTTCTTCAGCGCCAGCTCGACGACGTCGCGCAATTGCTGGTCCCCGATGAAGTCCTGCCAGGCGATTTCGCTGGCTGGCTTGGCATCGGCCGCAGTCTGTGCGGGCTTGTACGCATCGCCCTGCGGCCAGGCCGCTGACACCGGCGATACCGGGCGCTCATAGGTCGGCGCCAGGCTGCAGCCGGCCAGCAAGGCTGCGGCTGCAAGGGTAAGGATCGTCTTTTTCATATCAATTCGCCTCCGAAGCGATGGCTGGTGCAGCGGGTGCGGCAGATGCGGCCTTGCGGCCCACCCATGCACGCACCACAACGAAGAACACCGGCACGAAGAAGATGCCGAGGAATGTAGCGGTCAGCATGCCGCCCAACACGCCCACGCCAATGGCGTTCTGGCTGCCGGAACCTGCGCCGCTTGCCATGGCCAGCGGCAGCACGCCGAGGCCGAAGGCGATGGACGTCATCAGGATTGGACGCAGGCGCAGCTTGACCGCCTGCAGCGTGGCTTCACGCAGTTCGATACCCTTCTCCTGCAGTTCCTTGGCGAATTCCACGATCAGGATCGCGTTCTTCGCCGACAGGCCGACCACAGTCAGCAGGCCGACCTGGAAGTACACGTCGTTCGCCAGGTGGAAGCCCCAGGTTGCCAGCACGGTACCGATCACGCCCAGCGGCACGACCAGCAGAACCGAAAACGGCACGGACCAGCTTTCATACAGCGCGGCCAGGCACAGGAACACAATCAGCACGGAGATGGTGTAGAGGATCGTGGTCTGTGATCCCGAGTCGCGTTCTTCCAGCGACAAGCCGGTCCACTCGAAACCGATACCCGGCGGCAGCTGCGCTACCATCTTCTCCATTTCGGCCATGGCGACACCGGAGCTCACGCCCGGCGCAGGCATGCCCTGCACATTCATCGATGGAATGCCGTTATAGCGTTCCAGACGCGGCGAGGCGTAGATCCAGCGGCCGCTGGCGAAGGCGGAGAATGGCACCATGTCGCCTTGCGCATTACGCACGAACCATTTGTTCAGGTCTTCCGGCGCCATGCGCGATTCCGGCGTGCCTTGCAGGTAGACGCGCTTGACACGGCCACGGTCCACGAAGTCGTTCACGTAGGACGAGCCCCAGCCAACGCTCAGCACACGGTTCACGTCCGCGACGGACAGGCCGAGTGCAGTGGCTTTCTGCTGGTCGATATCGAGCTTGAATTGCGGCGTATCTTCCTGGCCGTTAGGACGTACCGCCATCAGCAGCGGGTTCTTGGCGGCCATGCCGAGCAGCTGGTTACGGGCAGCCATTAGCGCATCGTGGCCGACGCCACCCTGGTCTTGCAGCTGCATGTCGAAACCGGTAGCGTTACCCAGTTCCATCACGGCTGGAGGAGCGAAGGCGAACACCATGGCTTCACGGATCTGCGAGAAGGCGCCCATGGCGCGGCCCGCGATCGCTTTCACTTTCTGGTCCGGGTTCTTGCGTTCGGACCAGTCTTTCAGGCGTACGAAGGCCAGGCCGGCGTTCTGGCCGTTACCGGCGAAGCTGAAGCCAGCCACCGTGAACACGGAAGCGACGTTGGCTTTTTCGTCCTCCATGAAGTGTTGCTCCATTTTCTCCAGCACTTTCAGGGTGCGTTGCTGGGTGGCGCCGGTTGGCAGCTGCACCATGGAGAACAGTACGCCCTGGTCTTCTTCCGGCAGGAAGGAAGTCGGCAGGCGCATGAAGGACACAGCCAATACGGCCAGCAATGCGCCGTACACCAGCAGCGAACGGCCGCTGCGCGCCAGCATCTTGCCGACCCAGCCCTGGTATTTGGTGCTGCTGCGTTCAAAGCTGCGGTTGAACCAGCCGAAGAATCCCTTTTCGGAAACGTGGGAGCCAGGCTTCAGGAAGGTGGCGCACAACGCAGGGGTGAATACCATTGCCACCAGCACCGACAGCACCATGGCGGACACGATGGTCACCGAGAACTGGCGGTAAATCACGCCGGTGGAGCCGCCGAAGAATGCCATCGGCACAAACACGGCAGACAGCACCATCGCAATGCCCACCAGCGCGCCGGAGATCTGGCCCATGGACTTGATGGTCGCTTCTTTCGGCGACAAGCCCTCTTCCGTCATCACACGCTCGACGTTCTCCACCACCACGATGGCATCGTCCACCAGCAGGCCGATTGCCAGCACCATGGCAAACATAGTCAGCGTGTTGATCGAGTAGCCGAGCGAGAACAGCACGCCGAAAGTACCCAGCAGCACGACAGGCACCGCAAAGGTCGGGATCAGCGTGGCGCGGAAGTTCTGCAGGAAGACGTACATCACGATGAAGACCAGGACTACCGCTTCCAGCAGCGTCTTGACCACTTCCTCAATCGACAGCTTGACGAACGGCGTGGTGTCGAAGGCCACCTGGGCCTTCATTCCTTGCGGGAACTGCTTGCCCAGCAACTCGACCTTCTTCTTCACCAGGTCGGCGGTCTCCAGCGCGTTGGCGCCGGTGGCCAGCTTGATTGCAACGCCTACCGCAGGGGCACCGTTGTAGCGCGCCACGGTGTTGTAATTTTCGTTGCCCAGTTCAACGCGGGCCACGTCGCGCAGGTGCACGGTGGCGCCGTTGCCGGCAGTCTTCAGCAGGATTGCCCCGAATTGCTCCGGCGTTTGCAGGCGGCTTTGCGCGGTCACGGTGGCGTTCAGTTGCTGGTCCGGCACGGCAGGCGCGCCGCCCAGTTCACCGGCCGACACTTCGGCGTTCTGCGCCTGGATGGCGGCGGTCACGTCGGCGGGCGTCAGCTGGAAACTTTGCAGTTTCTGCGGGTCGAGCCAGATGCGCATCGCATACTGGGAACCGAACAGCGTAACGTCACCCACGCCTTGCACGCGGCTCAGCGGGTCGATCACATTGGCGGCCACATAGTCGCCCAGGTCGGATTGCTTCATCTTGCCGTCTTCGGAGATGAAGCCAAACACCATCAGGAAGTTGCGGGTGGCTTTCGACACCACCAGGCCTTGCTGGGTCACGGCGGCAGGCAGCAGCGGCGTCGCCAGCTGCAGCTTGTTCTGCACCTGCACCTGTGCGATGTCAGGGTTCGTGCCGTTCTTGAAGTTCAGCGTGATATTGATGCCGCCGACCGAGTCACTGGTCGAGGACATGTAGCGCAAGCCGTCGATACCCTTCATCTTCTGTTCGATGACCTGGGTGACGGCGTCTTCCACCGTCTTGGCCGACGCACCCGGATACGAACCGGTGATCGAGATCGATGGCGGCGCAATGCTTGGGTACTGCGCGATTGGCAGGCCCTTGATCGCCATCACACCCGCCAGCATCACAACGATGGCGAGCACCCAGGCGAAAATGGGGCGGTTGATAAAGAAGCGGGACATGTTTCAGGCTCCTTGCTTAGCGTGCCGTCGACTGGCGTTGTGCGTCGCCGCCGGCGCCGCCGCTGGTGTTCTTCGCTACGACTGCCGGCGCGCCCGGCTTCACTTTCTGCAGGCCTTCCACGATGACGCGGTCGCCGGCTTCCAGGCCGGACTTCACAAGCCATTTGTCGCCGATGGTGCCGCCGGTTTGCAGCACACGCTGTTCAACCTTGCCTTCCTTGTTCAGCACCAGGGCTGTGGCCTCGCCTTTCGGGTTGCGGGTCACGCCCATTTGCGGCACGGCGATGGCTTGCTCGCTGACGCCGGTTTCCAGCACGGCACGCACGAACATGCCCGGCAGGAGGTCATGCTTCGGGTTCGGGAACAGCGCGCGCAGGGTTACGTTGCCGGTGCCGGGATCGACGCTCACGTCGGAAAACTGAAGCTTGCCGGGCAGCGCGTACTTGCTGCCATCCGCCAGCAGCAGCGTCACCGCAGCCTGGCCGTTCACTTTCTTGATCGAGCCGCTATCCATGTCGCGCTTCAGGCGCAACAGCTCTTCGCTGGACTGGGTTACGTCCACATAGATCGGGTCCAGCTGTTGCACGGTGGTCAGCGCGGTCGCCTGGCCGGCCGTCACCAGGGCGCCCGGCGTCACATTGGAGCGGCTGATGCGGCCGGAGATCGGCGACGCCACCTTGGTGTAGTCCACATTGATGCGCGCCGAGTCCAGCGCAGCCTGGGCAGCTTCCACTTCGGCCTTGGCCTGTTCGTGGGCGGCCACGGCATCGTCGTAATCTTGGCGGCTCACGCCTTCGATCGCAACCAGCTCTTTATAGCGGGCGACTTTAGGACCTGCTGCGGCCAGGTTGGCTTTGGCCTTGGCCAGGTTGGCCTTGGCGGAGTTGAACGCGGCCTGGTAAGTCGCGGAATCGATCTGGTACAGCTGGACGCCGGCTTTGACGTCGGCGCCTTCGGTGAACAGGCGCTTCTGGATCAGGCCACCAACTTGCGGACGCACTTCGGCCACCTGGTAGGCGGCGGTGCGGCCTGGCAGTTCGGTGCTCATGGCCAGCGCTTGCGGCGTCACGGTAAACACAGCCACTTCCGGCGCTTGCTTTGCGCCGCCCTGGGCTGGAGCAGCCTCTTTTCCGCCGCAACCGGCGACCATTGCAGCCACCGCGGCAGCGGCGCCCAGCAGCATGAATTTCTTTTGCATGTTATTCATCTTTTTTCCCGAAAGACTTAGAATGAACGATCATTCTAACATGATTTATGGATCTGACCACAAGGTCAGTAATTCTACGTAGGCCGCCAAATAGTTGCTTAATTGCTATAATCGGTGCCATGAACATCAAACAATGGCTTGCTGCGCTGCTCGTTCAGCTCATATGCATCGCTTCGACCGCCAGTGCGGAGAATCTCCTTGATCGGCAGAACAAAGTTTGGGAGCCCACCAGCGAAGCACTCCGAATCCAGCTTTGGCCAATGGGCGTCCCGCCCTCAATGCTCAAAAAGGGCCAGGAGTCGTACGGATTCGGAAGCAAGCAGATTGCTGGTCGTCCATACACGGCAATCGAATATATCTCGCAGCCGTCTTTGATCATCTATCGCCCACAGGGCAAGGCCACAGGCACGACGGTCGTGGTATTTCCTGGCGGCGGCTACCGGATTTTGGCCATCGACCTGGAAGGCACCGAAATCTGTAATTGGCTAACATCCAAAGGCATCACATGCGCTTTGCTGAAATATCGTGTGCCTGGTTCGGGGCCGTACTGGAATGAGGAATGCAATTGCCGCCGCATTCCCGACCAGCCCTATGCGCTACAGGACGCGCAGCGCGCAATCGGCCTTCTGCGCTTGCGTGCAGAGGAATTAGGAATCGACCCGCACAAATTAGGAGTGATCGGCTTTTCGGCCGGCGGGCACATGGTGGCCGATGTCAGCAATCACTCCAAACGCGCTTACAAAGCCATCGACGAAGCCGACCAGCAAAGCAGCCGGCCGGATTTCGCCATGGCGCTTTATCCAGGCCATCTGTGGAAAAAGCCCGGTCTTACACTGGAGCCGTCGGTCAAAATCGCAGCCGACTGCCCGCCAACGTTGATTGTCGCGGCGAGCGATGATCCCGTCGACGATCCCCGCCACTCCCTCACTTACTACCTCGCCCTTCAACAGGCGATGATCCCGGTGGAGATGCATTTGTACGCCGAGGGCGGGCACGCGTTCGGGGTACGCAAGACGACAGGCCCTGTCGCGCAGTGGACAGAAATTGCCGAAAGGTGGATGCAATCCATAGGAATGCTGCCATGAGATTCGATTCATCAGGCCGGGTCAAGACCAAACTCTTGAGATATTGCGCAACTCTAGCCGCCGCGAGCTTCTTAAGTTCTTGCGGTCTGGTCGACTCAGGTGTCGAATGGCGCGGCGGCCCCTATGAATTGATATGGATCGATAGTCCGGACAACCTCCAGTTGTGTAGGCGCGAAGACGAAACTGGCTGTATCGGCGAAATTGACGCTATGGTGTTTGCAGTCGGCTGGGATGGGCACTATGCGATAGCAAAGCAGCATCCCGGAGGCGACATGAGCAGGACAAACTACTATATTATGGAGTCGCAGAAGAAACCAAGAGACGACGTGGTGATTGGACCTCTGACCGTGCAGGAATTCGAGAACAAATCTGTAAAGTTGGGCCTTCCGAAATTCTCGAAGGTGATCGAATCCTTGCAATGATATATCGAATGAAAACCAAACTAGGCTACGCCTTCGCTGGAATTCTCCTCACAGCTTGTTCAAATCATCAGGTCCCGCAGCCACCTGTCCAGGAATTCGATTCGATAAGCTTGCAACGATCGGCATGCTACGGGCATTGTCCCGTCTACAAAGTCGAGATCATCGCGAATGGACAGGTAAGGTATTCCGGCGAGGAGTATGTCAGCGTCAAAGGCGTCCGTCAAAGCATCATCCCGCAGCAAGATATCGAGATCATTTCGGCTGCACTTCGCCATGTAAAGTTCGTGCAGTTGAAAGGCCAATACTCATTTCGCGAAGATGGTTGCGTCGACATGCCGACCGACATGGCCTCGTTCGAGATTTCCGTCAAAAAGGCAGGAAATACGAAGGCAGTAATTGTGTACGAAGGCTGCAGTGGTCCGACCGTACCAGCGGAAGATTTGCAATGGCTCTCGGACACCATCGACGCCATGGCCCGCACCCGAAGCCTGATATATAAATGAGAACCCGGGCCTGCTCAGGGTTTTGAAATCCTTCTGCGCGCCAGTTCGCGGTCGAGCGAGTTCGCGAAGTTCTGGCGGTCGCTTTGGCTGAATGCTGATGGGCCGCCAGTATCGACACCGGCGCCGCGCAGTTCTTCCATGAAGGCGCGCATTGTCAGTTGCTGCGCAATGGTGTCCCTGGTGTACCACTCGCCACGCGGATTAAGCGGCATGCCGCCCTTCTCCAACACCAATGATGCCAAAGGAATGTCGCCGGTCACCACGATGTCGCCGGCGGCGACGCGCTCCACGATTTCGGCGTCGGCCGCATCAGCGCCGGCTGGAACCTGGAGCGCTTTGATGAAGCGCGATCCCGGCACGCGGATCAACTGGTTTGCAACCAGCGTCACATTAATCTGCGTGCGGTCAGCGACACGAAACAGAATGTCCTTGATAACTGCGGGACAGGCGTCCGCATCGACCCAGATATGCATTGATTAAGGCAAGCGAATGAAGAAAGAGGGCACATTGTAAAGCACCACCGCATGCGCGCTCATGCTACATTGACAACACACCACCCCTATTTTCCTGGAGATCTGCATGAAATCGTGCAGCAAGCTTGTTGGAGCCTTGTTCTTTACCGTAGCGCTGCACGCTTCTGCTGCAAGCACACAAGCCGAGAATGGGCCGCCAGCAGATCCATTGTTCGACATGATATCGGCCCTCGACGCTGCAGCATTCGACGCCTTCAACAATTGCAGCACTCCAGGCCAGCTGCAAAAGCATGCGAGGTATTTTGCACCGGACGTCGAGTTCTATCACGATACAGGCGGAGTGACCTGGTCGCGACAAGAGATGCTGGCCAATACCGCGAAATATGTTTGCGGGAATTTCCGCCGTGAGGTAGTTCCGGGCACGCTCAAGGTTTCGCCCATCAAAGACTTTGGCGCCATTGAAACGGGTTCGCACCGCTTTTGCCAGTTCGCGAGTGGCAAGTGCGAAGGCCTCGCTGACTTCGCAATTGTCTGGAACAACCGGTCCGGTAACTGGGTTATCACCCGAGTCCTTAGCTACGGCCATCGCGCCAACAACTAGACTGCGTTAAGAAAAGATCGCGCGAGCTTCAGCAGGCTTCGGTAAGTGCGTAGAATGGCGTCTTTGAAAAGGATCTCAGCATGAAAAAGACGGACCTGGCAAAGAACGACGCCAAAAAGCTCATGAACAAAATGGCAGCGCCGGGCGCCACGGCGTTCGGCAACGCTGCCAATCCCGTTGTCGATAAACGGGAGCAGCGCAAGCGCGACCAGGCGCTTGGCCTGGTGCCGTTCGCGGTGAAGCTCAATGGCGATCTGGTGAAGCGCCTGCACACGCTGGCTGCGGAACGCGGCATTGACATGAATAGCCTTGTTGCCGACGTGCTGGCCAAAGGCTTGGAGCAGCAATAACGCTCCACATGTTGGGCCCTGGAAGGGAAATGTAGCTTGTTCTAATTGTTCTTCCCAAATGCCTGGACCGAATGAGACATTGGCATTGAATTCCCGGACAGTTTTAGACAATGACCCACGGAATTTGGATCGGCCCAGGCGGCGCTCGGCCGCCTGCGTTGTGCCGTTACATCGTAGTTGCTGGCGTTGCCTCGATTTGCATGGTTTGCAGCGTCACCGACGAGTAGGCCTCAAAGCCTGAATCGATACCCATGATGATCCACACCGAGCCATTAGCATCCGTGGTCACGGGCTGCAATTTGTCGTTCTTTACGGTCTTGCTGACGTAGGCGGTGCTGCCGCAAGCCAGGCCATTGGCGATGTTACCGATTACCTGGGCGTCTTTGCCGCCCGCGCCCTGGTTGCCGCGGTCGATGTTCATGCGGATCTCGTTATTGACGGTGACCGCTTTCGGTTCGGTCGGCGTGGCGCCGGCGTAGACCCACACCGCTTCGCCGGGCGCGCCGCCAACACCCACGCAGCCGGATGGCGTGTTGGTCGCGAACTTGAGCGAGAAATTAAGGTTATACGTAGTGTTTGGCTTGAGGCCGGGGAACTGCTTTTTCACGAACAGGAAAAGATCGTCGCTGCGGTTGGTGCCTCCGATGTAGAAACCCTTTCCGGCCAAGGGCGCAACCAGCAAGCGGTCTTCGAAGACTACATTCGTCGGTGCAGTCTCCGGCGTGTAATCGGAAGAACCGCCAGTCCAGCCGGTTTCACCGTCTTTATTGAAATCGATCAGCATGGAGGCCGTTCTTGGGCGGTTGTCGACTTCTGTGCCGCCACCGCCGCATGCCGCGAGCACCGACAACATGGAAATTGCTAGTCCGGCTTTGAGGACTTTTTTCATCATCTACCCTTCTTACAAAAATTATTAGAGAAACCAATTGTAAGAAGCGAAAAAGGCGCCACGGGGGCGCCTTTGTATGTAGAAGTATGTAGTCCGAAACTACATTTATTTACTTCCAGTCCCCGCGCAATTCTGCTACCTGGCGGTACAGCATTTCGGGGCTCACGTCGGCCGGATCAACGGGCTGGCCGACCGCCAGCGACAGCTGCGAACGGAAGCCTTTGCAGAAAGCGCGTTCCAGCAGGCTGTCCTTACTGCGGCTGAACAAATGTCCCCACAGGCCGCGCAACGCCATCGGGATGACTGGTACTTTGGTGCGTTCGATGATCTTGCTGATGCCGCCTTTAAATTCATTCATCTCGCCGGTGCTGGTCAGCTTCCCCTCCGGGAAGATGCAAACCAGTTCGCCTTCATGCAGGGCTTGAGCGATATCGACGAAGGCTTTCTCCATCAACCATGGGTCTTCCTTGGCAGGCGCAATGGGGATCGCCTTGGCGGTGCGGAAGATCCAACCGAAGAACGGCGTCTTGAAAATGCGGTGGTCCATCACGAAACGGATCGGGCGCGGGCTGGCAGCCACGATAACAATCGCGTCGACATAGCTCACGTGGTTGCAGACCAGGACCGCGCCGCCTTCGGCTGGAATGCGGTCGGCATCGACGGTCTTCACCTTGTGCACGGTGTGGATCAGGATCCACGCCAGGAAGCGCATCAGGAATTCCGGTACCAGCGAGAAGATATACACCGCCACCAGGCCGTTCAGGATGGCCGTGACCAGGAACAGTTCCGGAATCGTGAAGCCTTCTTTCAGCAGCAGGATCGCTACGCCGGTAGCCACCACCATGAACAACGCATTCAGGATGTTCATGCCGGCGATGGTGCGCGACAGGTGCTTGGGATCTGCGCGCAGCTGGATCAGCGCGAACAGCGGCACGATGAAGAAACCGCCGAACACGCCGATAAGGATCACGTCCATGATGATGCGCCATGCGCCGGGCTGCATCGCCATGGCGTAGGCGTCCACCGGGCCGGCCGCGCTGTAGCCAAGGCTGGCGAGGTACAGGTCGATGCCGAACAGCGACAGGCCGATGGAACCAAACGGCACCAGGCCGATTTCCACCTTGCGGCCGGAGAGTTTTTCGCACAGCAGCGAACCGGCGCCGATCCCCAGCGAGAACATCGTCAGCAGCAGCACGAAGACGCTGTTGTCGCCTTTCAGGTAGTCCTTGGCATAGACCGGGAACTGGGCCAGCACGATGGCACCGTAGAACCAGAACCAGGAATTACCCAGCATCGACAAGAAGACGGTGCGGTTAGAGGCGGAGAAGCGGATGTTGCGGATCGATTCGGTGAATGGATTCAGGTTGACGTGCAGGTCCGGCTGCGGTGCCGGGGTCGTCGGGATGCCATGGGCGGCAACCAGGCCGAGTACCGCGAATCCGACGGTGGCGGCGGCCAGCCACGCAATGCCGTTCGGCTGGAAATTGACGATCACAGCGCCAAACACCTGGCCAAGCAGGATGCCGACGAAGGTGCCCATTTCCACGATGCCGTTGCCGCCGGTGAGTTCTTCCGGCTTCAGGTGCTGTGGCATGTACGCATATTTGACCGGGCCAAACAGCGTGGAGTGGGTGCCCATGCCGAAGACCGCCAGCAGCAGCAACGGAAGCGTGTGGGTCAGCCAGCCGATGGCGGCGACGCTCATGATGCCGATTTCCAGCCATTTGATAATGCGTGCCAGCCTGCCCTTCTCCACTTTTTCGGCGATCTGTCCGGAGGTGGCGGAAAACAGTACATAAGGCAGGATGAACAGGCCAGGCACCAGGTTGGTGGCCAGTGATGCATCCAGGCTTGACCACTTGGCCGCATCAAACGCCAGCGCCACCACCAGGGCTGTCTTGAACAGATTGTCGTTGAACGCGCCGAGGAATTGCGTCCAGAAGAATGGTGCAAAGCGGCGCTGTTTCAGCAGGTCGAACTGGCTGGGATGGCTCATGTTGCGTCACAGGAATAGTGAAAGTGCTGACAACATACAGTACATCAGCCAGCCGCTCAACCCACCTTGTCAAAGTATCGATAACTGATACTTTTAAGCCACAGCATCACATACGTACCAGGCGCCGGTAGGCGGGGCCGACTGCCAGGACCAGCACCACCATTCGGCAGACGTGGAACGCTGTCACCACCGGGACTTCCACGTGCAGGGCACGGGCCGTTAGCGCCATTTCCGCGATGCCGCCGGGGGACGTGGCCAGCATGGCGGTTGCCGGATGCAGGCCGCCAAACTTTGCGAGCGCCAGGCCAAATAGTGCGGCCAAACCCAACGCGGACGCGGTGCACGCTACGACGGCAGCCATATAGCGCGGCGCGGTGTGCAGGAAGCCTGGCGTAAAGCGCGTTCCAAGCGAGAGCCCGATGCAAAGCTGGCCGGTGCGGACCATCCATTCAGGCACGCCGCCAACCGGGACTTGTGCTGCGGCCAGCGTTCCCGCAGCGAGCAAAGGCCCCAGCACCCAGGCGTTCGGCACGCCGCGCCGCCAAATCAACCATCCGGCAGTGCACGTGATAGCGGCGAGCAGGCCGAATGCCAGCAACGGCCCTGCCCCGCCAGGCGCCGACGCGAAAAACTGCGCCAGCGCCGCGTGCGGGCCCGCCTCCGCTCCGGTCGCCGGTGCGGCGACCATTGCAGTGGCTGCGTCTCCGAGAAGCGGAGGCATGCCGTGGCTGCTCCAATATCGCAGTACGAACGGCAGGAAACTCACCACGAACATCAGCCGCACGCCCTGCGCCGCCGCCACGTGCTGCGCCACCGCGCCATGCCTCTCCCCCTGCACCGCCATTTCAGACGCGCCACCGAGCGCCATGCCGAAGAAAGCCGTGGCGATGCTGACATCGGCCAGCCGCTTTAGCATCCACGCGCACAGGCATCCCAAAGCCAGGGCAAACGCCACCGCCCCCGCGATATGGCCTGCATGCGCCGCCACCACAGCCAGCACTGCGGGCGTGAAGTACAGCCCAAGCACCGTGCCGATGGCCCACTGCCCCGCCGCGCGAGCTGCAACGGGACAGCGCAGGTCGGCGCCGGCGATACGCAAGGCCGCGCTGGCGAACAGAGGCCCGATCAGCCATGGCAGTGGCGTATCGATCCAGCGGCAAAAAAAAGCGGCCAGCAAGCCGGCCGCCAAAGCTTGGAGGAAGAAGCGTTGGTTTGTCAGAATACCCACAGTTTGTCGGCCGGCAGTTGCAGCCAGTACTGGCCATCCTGCAGGCGGTATTTGGAATGGGCGCGCACGCTGATGTCGCCGCGCTTGAACAGGCATTCCCAGCGGTCGCCCAGGTACATGCAGGTGACCAGCGCCAGTTGCAGCGAATTGTCGACCTGCTCGCAGCTCACGCGCACCTCTTCCACGCGGATCAGCGGAGCAATCGTGTCGCCGCCCTTGCCGCGCGCGGTAGCCAGCAGCCTGGTGCCTGCGACATCAACCACGACCTTGTTGCCATCGCGCGAAACCAGGGTGCCAGGCAGGCGGTTGTTACTGCCCATGAATTCGGCGGTGAACAGGGTTTCCGGCGTTTCGTACATCGACTGCGGTGTGCCCTGCTGCTCGATCTTGCCGTTATTGAGCAGGAGGATGCGGTCGGAAATCGCCATCGCCTCGTCCTGGTCGTGGGTCACCATCAGTGCCGACAGGCCAAGGCGCACGATCAGTTCACGCAGGAAGGCACGGGCTTCCTCGCGCAGCTTGGCATCGAGGTTGGACAGCGGCTCGTCCAGCAGGATGACAGGCGGGTTGTACACCAGCGCCCGGGCAATCGCCACGCGCTGCTGCTGACCGCCCGACAGCTGGTGCGGGAAACGCTCGCCAAGGTGGCCCAGGCCCAGCTGCTTCAGCACCTCGGTCACGCGGCGGCCGATTTCTTCCTTGTTCATCTTGCGCAGCTTCAGGCCGTAGGCGACGTTGTCGGCCACGGTCTTGTGCGGCCACAGCGCATAGGACTGGAACACCAGGCCCAGGTTGCGCTGCTCAGCCGGCATTTCAAAGTTCTTGCTGCCGTCGAACACGCGGCGGTCGCCGATATCGATGGAACCCTGGCGCGGGCTTTCCAGGCCGGCGACAGCGCGCAGCAAGGTGGTCTTGCCGCTGCCCGATGGACCCAGCAGGGCCACCACTTCGCCTTTTTGCAGGTGCATGGACACGCCCTTCAGGATCGGGTTGGCGTGGGCGCCGGTACCGTAATCCAGGTGCAGGTCTTCGACAGACAGTTCGTTCATTTTCAGGTCTCGTTTCATGATGTGTGTCTCAGTTATGCAGCTTTACGCCAAAGCGCAGCGCGATGCCCAGGCCAATGCCGACCAGGGTGATGTTAATGAAGGACAGTGCAGCCACCAGGTCGGTCGAACCACCCGCCCACAGCGACACGATCAGCGCGCCAATCACTTCGGTACCCGGCGACAGCAGGTACACGCCTGTCGAATATTCGCGTTCGAAGATCAGGAAAATCATCAGCCATGCACCCAGCAGACCGAATTTGATCAGCGGCAGGGTCACGTCGCGGGTCACCTGGCCGCGGCGGGCGCCGACGGCGCGGGCCGCCTCTTCCAGCTCAGGGCCAACCTGCAGCAGCGCGGTGGAAATCAGGCGCATGCCGTAAGCCATCCACACCACCGAGTAAGCCAGCCACACCGCGAAGATGGTGGTGCGCAGGCTGCGCAGTGCAGGGATCACGTTTTCCATCAGCCATACGGCAACGCCGCTCTCGGAACCTTTGAGCATGCCATCGAGCCAGCTGGGAACGAACAGGAACACCCACAGGAAAGCCAGGCCGGCCAGCAGGCCTGGAATGGCGCGCGGTACCAGCACGCTGTAATCCAGGAGGCGGGTCAGCAAATCCGGCTTGCGGTGCATGGCCAGTGCAATAAAGCTGTAGCAGAAAATCGCCAGGCCGCCGCCGATCACGCCGATCAGCACCGTGTTGACGATGCCGCGGATCAGCGAAGGCTGTTCGAAGATGTCGCGGAAGTGCTGCAGGGTCAGCACGTCGGCCAGCCTCACGCCCTCGCCCCAGTACTGAACGAAGGAGCGCAATGCGATGCCGGAAATCGGCATGAACACGGTCACCAGCAGCCATGCGCCCAGCACGGCGAAGGCCAGCCACTTCCAGCGGCCCAGCGGCAGCGCCTTGCTGCGTGCGCCCTTGCCCTTGATCGACACGTATTTGTTGGCCGACTTGAGCAGCCAGCGTTGCAGCATCACCAGCGGCATGGTCACCGCCACCAGGCAAACGGCCACAGCGGCCATCAGGTGGTAGGACGGGGTGCCAAGTTTGTTGGTCAGTTTGTACAGGTAGGTAGGCAGCACCAGGTGGCCCTCCGGATCACCGAGCACCAGCACCAGGCCGAATACTTCGAAGCCGAGGAAGAACACCAGCACGCCTGCATACGCCAGCGCCGGCATGATCATCGGCAGCGACACGTTGAACATCACCTGCAGCGGCGAAGCGCCGGAGACGCGGGCCGCTTCTTCCACGTCCGAGCCGAGGCTCTTCAACGCCGACGAAGCGTACAGGTAGACGTGCGGCACGTGGGTCAGGCCCGCGATCACCACGATGCTGGTGAAGGAGTACACGTTCCACGGAATGAAGCCGATCAGGTCTTTCACCCAGGTGGAGTAGAAGCCCACCGGGCCCATCGCCACCACGTAGCCGAAGCCCATCACCATTGGCGAAACGAAGATCGGCACCAGCAGCAGCGGGGAAATCCAGCCGCGACCCGGCAAGTCGGTACGCACCATCAGGAAAGCGAGCATGCCGCCCAAAGGCACGGCGATGGCAGCCAGGCCGGCAGCCAGCAGCAAGCCGTTCTTGAACGCCACGATAAAGTCCGGGTCATCGAAGATGAAGCGGAAGGCGTCCAGTCCTACTTCCTTGCCGGGCATGAAGAACGGCGCCGACAGGAAGCTCTGGTAGAAGATCAGGAACAGCGGGAGGAAGATGGCAACGCATGTCAGCGTCGCCACGATCCAGCGCGGCCAGTTCAAGCTGGCGCGGCCCGTTCCCTGCAAAGTCGCGGTGGTCATTTACAACTCCTTATTTCTTGCCGGCGGTTTCTTTCCACTGCTTCAGGAAGGCCATGCGCTTTTGCGGGCCCAGGAACTGCAGCAGGATCGGGTGCACAGGCACTGGCTTGATCTTGTCCTGGCCGATTTGTTTGACCAGGTCGGACGAAGTGGTTTCGCCCGTCACGTCGGCGCGGATCGCATAAAGCTTGGATTCGTTGGCGATGATGGTCTGGCCGCGGTGCGACAGGGTGTAGTCCAGCCACAGCTTGGCTGCGTTGACGTTCTTGGCGCCCTTGTTAATGAAGATCACGCGCGACAGAATCAGGGTGTAGTCCTTCGGCAGCTGCACACCGATCGAAGGGTCGGTCTTGGCGCGCACCAGGGCGTAGGAGCCGAGCACGTTGTAGCCGATCAGGTTTTCACCGGAGGAGATGCGCTCCATCATGGTGCCGGTGGAAGACTGCACGCGCACCTTCGCTTCGCCAAAGGCGTTTTCCAGTTCCTGGAACTTCGGATATTCCTTGGCATCCTGGGTCATGAACATGAAGCCCACGCCGGATTTTTCGATGTCGTAAGTGGTGACCTTGTCCTTGAACTTCGGCTGCTGGATCAGCTTCACGAAGTCGGCGTGGGTCTGTGGTACTTCTTTCGCATCGACCAGGCGCTTGTTATAGACGATGGCGGCCGGCTCGAAAGTGGTGCCGTAAGCCTGGTCATCCCAGATTGCCCAGCCGGGGATCTTGGAAGCTTCCACCGATTTGTATTTCAGCGCGTAGCCGTCGGAGGCCAGGCGCATTTGCAGGTCCATCGCGGAGGACCACATCACGTCGGCGGTATTGCCGCCTGCCGCCATCTCGGAGATGAAGCGGTTGTACACCTCGGTCGAATTCATGTCGTTGTATTCGACGGTAATGCCAGGATACAGCGCGTTGAAGTCGCGGATCAAAGGCTGCGCAGCCTTGCTGTCGGTGGCGCCGTACACCACCAGCTTGCCTTCCTTCTTGGCTGCGTCGATCACCTTCTGGTAATCGGCAGGATAGCCGGCAGGCGATTGTGCGAATGCGGTGCACGCGAACAGGCCGGTAGCGGCGGCCACCAGGGTCGTCTTGATCATGTTTGTCTCCTAGATTTTTGAGGGATGTTTCAGCGCACCAGGCCTAGCTGGCTGGCGCGTTTTCCGTAGTCGTCTACGGCTTTATGCACATACTCGTTGAGTGCCTGACCTGTCAGGCTGAAGGGATAGAAGCCGGCTTCCGTTCGCAGTTTCGCGAATTCGGGCGTCGCCATCAGGTGCTCGAAGGTCTTCACCCACTGCTTATAATCGGCATCGCTCACCTTGGGACCCATCCACAAGCCGCGGATCACTGGCCATACGATGTCGTAGCCCTGCTCGCGCGCAGTCGGCACGGAGGACAGTGCGCCTGGCAGGCGTTCTTCCGACATGACCGCCAGCACGCGGATCGATTCGCCGGCAAGATGGACTTCGGAAGCGTCGCCGGATACGACCTGCACGTAGTTGGCTTGCATCGCAGTGAACGATTCACCGCCGCCTTCCAGCGCCACGAAGCGCAGCACTTTCGGGTCCAGGCCGGCCATGCGTACCAGCATGGCCACCTTCAGCCAGTCCTGGCTGCCGACAGTGCCGCTGACGCCAATCAGCACCTTGGCAGGATCGCGCTTCAGCGCTGCCACCAGGTCGCCCAGCGACTTGTATGGCGAGTCGGAGCGCACTGCGATCATGCCGTAGTCAGCGCCCAGCGCGGCAACCCAGCGCACGTCGTCCGCTTTGACCTTGCCGAACTTGCCCTGGGCGAGATTCAGCAGCGAGCCGCCGGAGAAAGCAACCAGGGTGTTTGGCGCTGCGCTGCGCTGGGATACCAGCGAATGCCAGGCTACAGCACCGATCCCGCCCGGACGGTAGACCAGCTTCATGGGCTGGCCGCCCGGCACCGTCGCCAGGCCTTTTTGGGCCAGCTTGCACGTCAGGTCCATCGCGCCGCCCGGTTTGGACGGAACGATGCACTCTGCGGCGTGCACCTGCCCTGCCAGCAGCAGGACAATAGCGAAGATGGAGTTCAGGATCTTCATGGCTTCATTATTATCAGAAGCGGTGCTGCATGCCAACCATCAGGCCTTTTTGGCTGTCGCCAAAGCCTGCGTCGTCGCGCGACAGGCCCACCAGCTGGTCGTTCTTGCCCTTGGTGTAACCGAAAGTGGCATAAAGGTCGGTGCGCTTGGAAGCAGCGTAGCGGTAACGCACCACGTACAAGGTCGGGTCGGCGTCCTTGCCGGCGGCCAGGTTGCGCTGGTCGATATGGTACACAGCACCGGTCAGGGTCACGTTTGGCTGCAGCTTATATGCCACGCCGGCCCACAAAGTGTTGCCTTTTACATCAGCCGTATTGGCTTTGCCGGCCACTGTCTTGAAAGCGCGGCCGCCCAGCCAGAACTTGAAAGGACCGGTGGCGTAATAGCCGCCCAGGTGGTAGGCAGTGGTTTCGTCGCGGTTGCCGGTGGCGACAACAACGTTGCCGTTGATGCGCTCAGCGGTGAACATGGCACCCAGCGATTCGCTCTGGTAGCTGACGGCACCGGCGTACTTGGCGCTATCGGCCGAGCTGGCGCCGGCGCCAGCCTGTTCACCCAGGCCGTAACTGAAGCCATATTTCCAGTCGCCGGTCTCGCCGGAGTACTTGATCAGGTTATCGAAACCGGTGGTCATGCCGTATTTGCTTGGCAAGGTGGCGCTGCCGCCGGTAGCCCAGGAATAATAAGGCGCAAAGCCCATCGGGTCGAAGCGGATAACGGTGTCGTACACGCTGGTGAACGAGCGGCCCAGCACCAGGCGGCCGTATTTGCCCTCCAGGCCAACGTTGGCCTGACGCTTGAACAGGTTGCCGTCTTGCGCGCCGGTGTCCATCAGGATGCCGCTTTCCAGCTGGTAGACGGCTTTCAGGCCGCCGCCCAGGTCTTCGGAGCCTTTGATGCCCCAACGCGAGGTGTTCATGCCGCCGGAGCTGACGTGGGCGATACTGCCGCCACCTGGTTTTGCATCGGATGTCACGTCGACGCCCACGTCGAGCAGACCATACAGCTGCACATTGGACTGGGCCTGGGCGCTATTAAATGCGGCAAACATCATCGCGACGGCCGCTGCCATCGAAGTTCTTTTCACAATCAGTCTCCTGGGTTTATAGTTATTTCAGTCATGCCTCGCTCTGGCACGGTTCAACTATAAAATCGCCAACCTTTCAAACGCCTTTCAGGCAAATGCCATGCGAATATTGTTAGTGGAAGACCACACCGAATTGCAACACTGGCTCTCAAAAGCCCTCCGTGATGCCAACCTTTCCGTCGAATGCGCCGACAACGGCGCCGACGCCGATTCACTCTTGCTGACCCAGGAATATGCCCTGGTGATCCTGGACCTGACCCTGCCCCGCATGGATGGCCTGGAAGTGCTCAAGCGCCTGCGCGCGCGCGGCGGCAAGACGCCGGTATTGATCCTCACCGCGCGCGGCGGCCTGGAAGACCGTGTGCAAGGCCTGAACCTTGGCGCGGACGATTACCTCGCCAAGCCTTTCGAGCTGGTGGAACTGGAAGCGCGCGTGAAGGCGCTTCTACGCCGCAGCGTCGGCAACGAAGCCGTTGTCTACGAATGCGGTTCGCTGCGCTTTGATACCGTGAGCCGCATGTTCTCGTATTTCGGCGAGAACCTGCAGCTGACGCCGCGTGAGCATGCAGTGCTGGAAGCGCTGATCACCAAGGGCGGCAAGCCGCTGGCGAAGGAGAAACTGTTCGACCAGGTATTCACGCTGGCAGACGACGCGAACCTCGACGCCATCGACCTTTACATTCACCGCGTGCGCAAGAAGCTTGACCGCAAGGAGCCGGGTGCGGCGGCCATCACCACCTTACGCGGCATCGGCTACCTGCTGCAGCCTGCCGAAGCGAAAGCCTGATGAGAGCCATGCTCGCCATGGGCAGCCTGCGCGGCCAGTTGCTGCGCTGGCTGCTGCTGCCATTGGTGCTGCTCGAAATCTTCAACACCATTTCGGTCTACTACAACGCGGTGGACGCAGCGGATATGGCTTATGACCGTTCGCTGCTGGCGTCCACGCGCGCGCTGGCGGAGCGGGTATCGGTAGAAGACGGCAAGGTGGTGGCGGATGTGCCCTACGTTGCACTGGACAGCTTTGAGACGGACACCCTGGGCCGCATCTACTACAAGGTGACCGGCATTAATGGCGAGACCGTATCCGGCTACGACGACCTGCCCGCCGTACCGGCCAATGTGCCGCGTTCTGAAAACTATCCTGCCCTGGTGCGCTTCTATCACGCCAACTACAACGGGCAGCCTATCCGCATTGCCGCCCTGCTGCAGCCGGTGTTCGACAACAATATGCGCGGCATCGCTTTGATCCAGGTTGGCGAAACGCTTGATGCGCGCAAAGGCCTGACGCGCAAGATCCTGTACGACACGATCGCCTGGCAGGCCAGCGTGGTGCTCATGGCAGGCTTCCTGGTATGGTTCGCGGTGAAGCTGGTCTTGCGGCCGCTGATGCAATTGAAGCAGGAGGTCGAAGCGCGCGATGTTTCCGACTTGTCGGACCTGGATCCGGCTCTGGTGCACAAGGAAGTGCGCCCGCTCGTGCAGGCCATGAATGCTTCGACCACGCGCATTGCGGGACTGATTGCCAGCCAGCGGCGCTTTATTGCCGATGCGTCGCATCAATTGCGCACGCCGCTCACCGTGTTGAAAACACAGGCCGAACTGGCGCAGCGCGAGCTGGAACGTTCGCTTGCGATAGCGCCGGAATTGCGCGACGTGGTTGCCAGCATGGCGGCCACCACGGACTCCACGGTGCACCTGGCGAATCGCCTGCTGATGCTGGCGCGAATCGAGCATAGCGAGAACCGCGAACTGGTTGCGGTGCCGCTGCGCGAAACGGTGCAGCAGGTGGCGCTGGAGCTGGCTTTGTCCGCAGTGGGGCGCGGCATCGACCTGGCGCTCGAAGGCGAAGGCGAGGCTGCGGTCAATGGCCAGGCTTTGCTGCTGCATGAACTGGTGTCCAACCTGGTCGACAACGCCCTGCACTACACGCCGCGCGGCGGCAGCGTGGTGCTGCGCGTGCTGCCCGGCGAATCGGAAGTGGTGCTGGAAGTGGAGGACAGCGGGCCAGGCATCGCGGCGGAAGACCGCGAGCGGGTGTTCTCGCCCTTCTACCGCGCTGCAAGCACCATGCAGGCCAACCCCGGCGGCTCAGGCCTGGGGTTGGCCATTGTGCGCGATATCGCTGCCATGCACCACGCCGCACTGGAACTCGATCAGGGCGCGGGCGGGCGTGGCTTGCTGGTGCGGGTCAGGTTCCCGCGCGCCACGCCTCCACCGGCAGCGTGATGGCGATGCGCGTGCCGGAGGCGCAATCCATCTCAAAGCTGCCACCCAGCGCCTGCACCCTTTCGCGCATGCCTGCCAGGCCGATGCCTGTTGCGGTGCGGGCCGGATCGAAGCCGATGCCGTCATCCGCCACCTTGATTTGCAGGGCACCCGAGATGCGCGTCACGTCCACGCTGGCCGCACTCGCCCGCGCATGCTTCACGATATTCGACAGGGCCTCCTGCACAATACGGTAGGCCGATATCGCGGCATCTCCATCGAGCCCGCCGAAATCGCCTTCGGTGTGCAGCGAGAAGCGGCAAGCCGGATGACTGCTGCCAACCTGGCGCACCATCTCCTCCAAAGCACCCTGCAAGCCAAGCATGTCCAGCATTTCCGGCCGCAAGCGGCGCACCAGCGTGCGGCCGCTGTTGTACAGCCCCAGCGCCAGCTTGACGATAGCCTGCGCCTTCTCGCGAATGGCCGAGCCCGTGTCTCGTTCGGTGCCTGACCCCATGGGGGACACGGGCTCGGCCATGGCGGCGATCTGCTGTGCTTCGAGCCGGATCGCAATGAGGGTCGCGTTCAGTTCATCGTGGATTTCCAGCGCAATCGCTTTGCGTTCGTCTTCCACTGCCGTGGTCACACGCTGGAGGAGGCGGCGCTTTTCGGCATCGGCGGCGCGCACTGCCTGCATCGATGCCTGCAGCGAGTCGGCAAATCCATTGGTCATCCTCCATGCAAAACCAGCGCATATCAGCAAGCCCGCCAGCGCTACCGCCAGTTCGAGCTGGAAGCGCGAGCGCGCCTTGCGTAGCAGGGCTGTCGGCGACATGCGCACCTGTACATAGCCCATAGTGCCGACGTTGCGGTTGCCGCCGCCGGTCACGTAGAGCAGGCGCTTGTGGATCGCTGCTTCGTAGTAGCGCGCTTCCGGTTGCGCATCGCGGCGCCCCTCAACTTCCAGCAGTGGCTTGCGTTTCTCATCGAGCAGGGTCACGCGATGGACTGCGCTGTCGGTCTGCATCATGCCGTTGATGGTGGCGCGCAGTTCGTCGAACTGGCCTTGCACCAGGCTGATTTCGCTGCTGGCCACGAGCGCAGTGGCCAGCAATTGGCCGCGTTCCGCCAGCTCCGCGTGGACCTCCGACTGGCGCGACTGGTAGTTGTACCAGGTGAGCGTGACGAACAACGCCAGTACTGGCAACAAGGTAATTGCCAATAACCGGCCGCGCGTGCCGATACGCCGGGAGGCGCGCATCAGGCTTGCAGCACGCCGTGGCGCACGGCCAGGCGAGTGATGTCGGCGGCGCGTTCAACACCCAGCTTGTCCTTGATCGCCTGGCTTGAATTACTGATCGTCTTGCTGGACACGCCGAGACGGTCGGCGATTTCCGCGTTGGTGAGACCTTCCGCCATCAGCTTGAAGATTTCCAGCGAGCGTTCGTCGAGGAGCGCTTGCGGCGATTGCTCGCCAAGCACCGACAGGCTGGCCAGGCGTTCTGCGATGGCGGGCATGAAATACAACCTTCCCTGCGCTGCGTGCTGCACGGCCGTGGCGAGTTCCGACGGGTCGCAGTCCTTCGTCACGAGTGCCCGCGCGCCGATGCGGTAGGCCTCTTTGACCAGGGCGTCCTGGTCGAACTGGGTCAGGAAGACGATGTTGGCCTTGGGCGCTTTGGCGAGGATTTCGCGTGCGGCGTCCATGCCGGTCAGTTGCTCGCCGAAGCGTATATCGAGGATGGCAACGTCAGGTGCCAGGGCCTGGTAAGCATCTACCGCTTCAGTTGGGGTACGGGCCTGGCCGACGACATCGATGCCGAAACCACCCAGCGCCATTGCAAAACCGCCCATCACTACGGGGTGATCATCTGCCAGTAACACTTTGATCTTATTCATGGAATTCCCTATTTCTAGATAGTGGAAGGATATCACGCCTAGCCATAGCAATAAAAATTGCTTGCGCATTTCCATGGAATGGAAGAATATCTTGCCATGGACTGGCAATTCAGCCTACCAGCAAGAAGAAAGGAGCACTTCCATGAACTTCGACAACTCCCGCAAAAACTACTCTGGCCTGGCCTTTGTCGCCGTGTTGCACCTTGCCGTCGCCGGCTTTATCGTGACGCACTCCAAGATCTCGATCATCCGTCCCGACGATGGCGGCCTCGTGCTGAAGCCTGAATTGATTCCACCGACACCACCGAAGGTGGAAACACCCGAGAACCCCGATATCGCCCAGCCGAAGATGGCGATCACGCCGAAACCGGTCATCGAATTTGACTGGCCGGTCCTGACGACCATCACGACGGAGCGCGGCGACCCGCCCGCCACCATCGACCCGGGTCCATCCGGGCCTGGCAAGGACCGTGTCGTCGACGTCGACCCGCCGCGCAAGGCCGCGCCGGTCAGCATCGCTGCGGTGATCGATGCGGCCAGCTGCGCCAAGCCAGCCTACCCGGCAGTTGCCCTGCGTAACGGCGATGAAGGCACCGTCACCCTCGCCTTTCTGGTCGGTAAAGACGGCCATGTGGCCAGCGCCAAAGTCGAACGCACCAGCGGCCATCGCGACCTCGATCGCGCGGCCTTGCAAGGGCTCTCGAACTGCGCCTTCAAGCCCGGTTCCATTGACGGGGTGGCGCAAGAATCGTGGGCCCGCATGCAGTACGCCTGGCGTTTGGATGAATAAACAGGCATAGGCAAGCGAGCGCGGCAATACGGCCAAATCTCCTATCATGCGCCGGTTAACCATCTGGTTTCCGGCGCATGCCCTATGTTTATTAAGCTTTCTTTTCGCCAATTACTACTGGGCGTCTTCCTGCTGATCGCCCTGCTGCTCAGCGCGACCTCGATCCAGGCCTTGCTCACCCTGGACCACCTGGCCGCGGAAAGCCGCGCCGTCGGCCAACACGCCGTGGCCCTGACAGCCAACGTGCAGCGCCTGGCCGAACGCAGCGTAACCATGGAACGCAGTGCGCGCCAATTCCTTGTGCTGGACGATCCCGCCTTCCGCGACCGCTACGCCGCAGCATGGCACGATGGGGAAGATGCGCTGTCCGCCCTGGCCTCCGGATTGCCATCAGTGCCGAAAGCCAGCTTCGCCGCCTGGCGCGACCAGGGTGAACAAGCCTGGAACGCGCTGGAAGCGCCGCATGCAAAACGTGCGCAGCGCCAGCACATGCTGAACGTGGCGCTGGCCGGCCTTCCCGCCATCAACGAAGACCTGGCCGAGGAAGTCAAACGCGAGGTTGATCAGCGCAACCAACGGGTCCTGCTCGGACTCGAACACCGGCGCAGCGTACTCGCCGGCCAGCTGCTGGCGACCATCAGCCTGGCCGCCGCTCTCGCCATTGGCTGCGGCTTCTGGCTATCACGCCCACTGGCGCAGATCGAGGGCGCCATCGGCCGCCTGGGCGGCAACCGCTACGACCAGCCCATCGAAGTCGAAGGCCCGGACGACTTGCGCCGCCTCGGCCAGCAACTGAACTGGCTGCGTCAGCGCCTGGCCAGCCTGGAAGCCGACAAGTCGCGCTTCCTGCGCCATATCTCGCACGAACTGAAAACGCCGCTGGCCGCGCTGGTGGAAGGGGTGGCCTTGCTGGAGGACGAAGTGGCCGGCACACTTTCGCCCAACCAGCGCGAGGTGGCCGGGATCCTGCGCCAGAACACCGCCTCGTTGCAAAACCAGATCGAAGACCTGCTGCGCTATAACACCGCCACATTCGCCGCCCAGCACCTGCAGCGCCAGCCAACCGATATCTCCGCTCTGCTGCGCGACACCGTCGACGCACAACGCCTGCAGTGGCAGGCGCGCCGCCTCGACGTAACGGTGGAAGGAAGTGCGCCGGCGATCGACATCGATCCGGGAAAACTAGCCATAGTCACCAGCAACCTGCTCTCCAACGCCCTGCGCTACAGCCCGGAAGGCGGCACGATACGCTTCATCATCGGCGAGCAGGCAGGCATGCTCGCCATCGACTGCATTGACCAGGGACCTGGCGTTGCTGCCGAAGATGCGGCCCATATCTTTGAACCCTTCTATCAAGGGCAGCGCCAGCCGCCCGGCGCGCGGCGCGGCAACGGCGTCGGCTTGTCCATCGTGCTCGAATACGTCAATGCCCACGGTGGTTCCTTGCAATTACTGCCGGCCAGCGCCGGCGCCCACTTCCGGATCGAGCTGCCCTATGAACATTAAGGTCTTTCCTTTGTTATTGCTTGCAGCCTGCGCACAGCGCCAGCCGGTCACGGCGCCGTTGCCGCCCTTGCCGCCACCGCCCCCGCCGGCGCAACTGACGCTCCTCGTTGCACCGCAGGATGAGGTGGCGCCAATGCTCGCCTACCACCAGCTGCTGCGCCGCATGACGCAGGGAGAGCTGCTGAAAGAGTTGAGCAGCCTCGCGCTCCAGCAAAAAACGCCCAAGGCACAGCTGCAATCGGCCATGGTGCTGTCACTCACGCGCGGTAGCGGCGACCTGGCCCGAGCCCAGGCGCAGTTCGACATCGTCGCCACCATGCCGGAGCCCGAAGCGCAAGGCTTGCGCCAGCTGGCGCAGCTGCTGTCCGCGCAGTGCGCCGACACGCGCCGCCTGATGGATGACAGCGAGCGCCTGCGTACGCAGTTGAAGGACAACCAACGCAAGAACGAGCAATTGAATGAAACCCTGGAAGCGCTGAAGGAAATAGAGCGCGGCCTGCCTGCAAGAGCGAGCAAATAATGAGCGATATGCGCCCCCCAATTCCTCCACGGTTGCTGCTGGTCGACGACGACCCCGACCTGCTGCGCCTTCTCTCCATGCGCCTGAGCGCCAATGGCTATCAGGTCACCGCCGTCGGCAGCGCCGAAGCGGCCCTGGCCAGCCTGTCGATCGCCCTGCCCGCCATGGTGATCAGCGACGTGCGCCTGCCGGAGCGCGACGGCATGTCGCTGTTCCAGCAAATCCGCAGCCAGCACCCTGGATTGCCCGTGATCCTGCTGACCGCCCACGGCACCATTCCAGACGCGGTGGAAGCGACTTCGCTCGGCGCCTACGCCTACCTGACCAAGCCTTTCGACGCGCGTCTGCTGCTCGATCGTATCGCCAGGGCCCTCAGCGTCACGGCGCCGGACAACGCACCGGCAGCCGGCAACGGCGCCTGGCGCGCCGACATCATCAGCCGCAGCCGCGCCATGGAAGAAGTGTTGCATGAAGCGCAGCTGGTGGCGGCTTCCGACGCCAGCGTGCTGCTGCGCGGCGAAAGCGGCACCGGCAAGGAATTGCTGGCGCGCGCCATCCACCGCGCCAGCCGCCGCGCGGCCGCCCCCTTCATCGCTGTCAACTGCGGCGCAATCCCGGAGCAGTTGCTTGAATCCGAATTGTTCGGCCATGTGAAAGGCGCCTTCACCGGCGCCGTCGCCAGCCGCGAAGGTCTGTTGCAAGCGGCCGATGGCGGCACGCTCTTCCTCGACGAGATCGGCGACATGCCGCTGCTACTGCAAGTCAAACTGCTGCGCGTGCTGCAGGAACGGGTTGTGCGCCAGGTCGGTTCCGACAACGGCCGCGCTATCGATGTACGTGTGCTTTCAGCCACGCACCGCGACCTGGAGGCGGCGATGCTGGAGGGCCAGTTCCGCGAAGACCTCTACTACCGCCTGAACGTTATCACCCTCACCCTGCCCTCGCTGGCCGAGCGCCGCGAGGACATCGGCCTGCTGGCAACACGCTTCCTGCAAATGCTGGCTTCCAAATACGGCAAGCCGGTCAACGGCTTCGCACCCGATGCGCTGGAAGCCTTGTCGCGCGCCTCCTGGCCCGGCAATGTACGCCAGTTGTATAACGTGGTCGAACATGCCTGCGCCCTGGCCACGGCGCCGCTGGTGCCGCTGTCGCTGGTGCAGCGCGCGCTGCGCGTACCGTCGCTTGAGGTATTGAGCTACACGGAAGCCAAGCAGCGTTTCGAGCGCAACTACCTGGTGCAATTGCTCAAGCTTACCGACGGCAATGTGGCGGACGCCGCGCGCCTGGCGGAACGCAACCGCACCGAGTTTTACCGCCTGCTGCAAAAGCATGAATTGAATGCCGCGCAATTCCGCGTCGAGGCTGTCGCCGAGGAGCGACAGCCATAAAGCCCGTCAAATCAGGCCATTAGGGCCGCGGGTCCGAATCCTGTCGCTATGCGGCGACAAATCTTCTGTTGCCGCATAGCTAAGTGTTTGATTTCTCTACATGGCACGCGCCTTGCAAAGCTAAGGACAACGCACCAGCGTTGAATTTGCCAACTCAAAAATGGAGAGATAGACCATGAAGGATTCCAAACTGATCGCAGGCCTGTTCGCTGCCGCTGCATTCGCCCTCGCCTCGCTGTCCGCACACGCGCAGCAAGAAGCCGCCATGGCTGGTGCAGCCGTCGCCACCAACGATGCGACGCTGCTGGCCAAGGTCAAGTCGGCCGTCTCGGACCAGAAAGAGATCACCGTATCCGCCAATCAGGGCGTAATTACCCTGAGCGGCAACGTGTCGAGCTCCGATGCGGGCGCCAAAGCGATCCAGGCTGCATCCGCCGTGGCGGGAGTAAAGGAAGTGAAGAGTGAGCTGACTGTCGCCGGCAAGTAATGCCTTCGCTGCAGTAGTACCTCCCTTGGCGGGTGGTCCCTTGGGCCACCCGATTTTTTATGCCTGGCGCACCAGCAGCTCCAGATCTGCGCTGCTCGCAATGGCGATCGTCAGCTCGGCGTGGACAGGATGCAGCCAGTGGCTGGCAGGCTGTCCGAGCTTGAATTCGGCCTCGAGCCGGCACCATTCGCGATAGAAGGCTGCGGCCCGCTCGGCCTCAGGCAAGCTGGCCAGCCGCTCCGCGGCGCCGGCATCGAAACTATGCTCGGCAAGCGCGGCGAAATTACGCACGCGGCCATGCAGCTCGATATCGAGCCCAAGCGGCGCGGCCGTGCTCACGGCACAGGCAACCCAATGTCCTGCATGGGAAATACTGAAGAACGGCGTTACGCCAGGCATGCTGGCCTGCGGCGCGGCGCCTGGGCGTTCAGTGAAACAAATATCGGAACTGTATGCGTCCGGCCTCGCATCGGCCAGTGCACGCCTTAGCAAAAGGCGGCCGGCGACGAACTGCCGTTGCCGCTCGGGCCGGCGAAAGCGTCCGTATCGCTGCTGCACGCTGGTGCCAAGGCTTTCGAGGCCTTGTGCCAGCGTGGCTTCGTCGATCGCGGCCAGGTCAAGCAGCCAAAGGGTCGCTTGCGGCCGCACGATGATTACTTCTTCAGGCGGACGAAATCAGCCTTCAGCCCGACTCGGGTCACAAACGCGCCGTCATGGCATTCGAACTCCGTGTCCGAGGAGAGAGCTGGGCCGTTGTCAATGCTTTGGATATTGACGATGGCGTCGGCGCCCAGGGAGTTGGCGCGCTTCTTCAACTGCAGCATGGCCGACAGGAACGCCCAGTTGCAGGCAGTCTGTGGGGTCTTGTTGAACGCGTTAGTTTTCTGGTGGGTCGTGTCGCTGCCAAGTTTTTCCACCTTGCCGGCTGGCTTCTGGTCACCGAAGAAGAACTGCACGTCGTCGCCCAGGCGGCCCTTGGCATCGTTCTCGGCCATTGCACCTGCGATCGGGAACGTCAGCTTGTTGTCGCGCGCCTGTGCAGGTGCGACTGTGGAGATCAGGGCTGCTGCAGCGGCAGCTGCCGCGAACATCTTTTTCATTCTTATTTCTCCTTATGATTTTGAGGATTACTTCGTTACTGCTTTACTGTTTTACTGCTTTACTGCCTTGTTATCTGCGCCCGTCGGGCCGCCGCGCGCTTCGTCAAAATTGGCGATCAGATAGTCGGTTGCCAGGTTCGATACACGGGTCAGCATCAAGCCGTCGCCCACGCCCAGGGCCCAGCCTGCGGCCATGGCATCGGCGCGCTGGAAGAATTCAGGCGAAGCGATCAGGTTTCCTTTGCTGTCGCGGATATTCATGCGCATCAGGACGCCCGAGCTGCCGGCCAGCGGGCCAAACATCACGCGCGAGGCGCCACCGGTCAGCTCCAGCTGCTCCACCACCGGCTCGACCACCAGGGTGCGGCCATTGTCCGGGCGGCTATTCCATTCAGCCAGCTTTTTCGCAATATCCTTCTTGATATTCGCGTCGATGCGATCAACGCCATTCTGCTTGCCTTTCGCGCCAGGCGCGAATACTGCGGTCTTCACTTCAATACGGCCAAAGTTCTTGAAAGCTTCGGCAGGCGGTGGATTGGTCAGGTTGCTGGACTTGACATGGGTCGCGCAGCCTTGAACCAAGGCCAGTGCAGCCAGGCCGGCGCCCAGCAAGAGAGTACGGCGGGAGGTCTTCATTTGCTTCCTTTCTTAAAGATCAGGGAGGTATTGATGCCGCCAAAGGCGAAGTTATTCGACATCACGTAGTCGCACTGCATAGAACGCCCTTCTCCCGCAATATAGTCGAGGGGCGCGCATTCGGGGTCGATATCGGTCAAGCTTACGGTTGGCGCAAACCAGCCTTCGTTCATCATCTGGATGCTGATCCACGCTTCCAGGGCGCCGCAAGCGCCAAGGGTGTGGCCCATATAGCTCTTGAGCGAGCTGATTGGCATGCTGCTGCCGAAGATCGAATGGGTGGCATGCGATTCGGCGATGTCGCCGTGCTGGGTCGCGGTACCGTGTGCATTCACGTAGCCGATCGCCGATGCCGGCAGGTCCGCATCTTCCAGCGCCAGGCGCATGGCTTGCGCCATCGTCGCCGAGTTGGGCTGAGTAACGTGGCAGCCGTCGCTATTGGTGCCGAAGCCGACGATCTCCGCGTAGATATGGGCGCCACGCGCCTGCGCATGCTCCATGTCTTCCAGGATCAGGCAGCCTGCGCCTTCGCCGATCACCAGGCCGTCGCGTGCCTTGTCGAACGGGCGCGGCGTAGTGTGGGGCGCTTCATTGCGGGTGCTGGTGGCGAACAGGGTGTCGAACACCGCCGCTTCGGTCGCGCACAGTTCTTCCGCGCCGCCCGCGATCATGGCGGTCTGCTTGCCGCTGCGGATCGCCTCGTAGGCGTAGCCGATACCCTGGCTGCCGGAAGTGCAGGCGCTGGACGTGGTGATCACGCGGCCGGTGGCGCCGAAGAACACGCCGATATTCACCGGCGCGGTGTGCGACATCATCTTGATGTAGGTCGTGGCATTGATGCCGCGCGTGCTGCGCTCTTCCATCATGCGGCCGAAATCTCCGATTGCACTTGGCGTACCGGCCGACGAACCAAAGGACACGCCCATGCGGCCGCTCTTCAGCAGTTCGGAATCGAGCAGGCCGGCGTCTTCCAGCGCCAGTTCGGTGGCGCGGGTCGCCATCAGCGCCACGCGGCCCATGCTGCGCATGGTCTTGCGGTTGAAGCGCGGGCTCAGCTCGAATTCCGCCGCCGGCGCGCCAAGGCGGGTATTCAGGCCCTCGTAGTCTTCCCAGTCCGCCATGCGCGCGATGGCGTTGCGGTACTCGCCCAGGCGGCCACGGATGGTCGTCCAGTCGTTGCCCAATGGGCTGATGCCGGCCATGCCGGTGACGACGACGCGGCGGTTCATGCCAGGCCTCCGTTCACGGAAATCACCTGGCGGGTGATGTAGCCCGATTCTTCGCCGACCAGGAAGCTGACGGCGGCCGCCACTTCATCTGCGGTGCCGACGCGGCGCGCAGGGATCATCTTCAGCACTTCGTCCATCGGCAGGTCTTCGGTCATATCGGTATCGATCAGGCCAGGCGCCACGCAGTTGACGGTGATATTGCGCTTGGCCAGTTCCAGCGCCAGCGCTTTGGTGGCGCCGATGATGCCGGCTTTCGCCGCGCTGTAATTGACCTGGCCGCGGTTGCCCACCAGGCCCGATACGGATGCCATGGTCACGATGCGGCCCGGCTTGCGGCGCTGGACCATCGGCATCACCAGCGGATTGACTACGTTGTAGAAGCCATCGAGGTTGGTGCGCAGCACGATGTCCCAATCTTCGCCACTCATGGCGGGGAAGGCATTGTCGCGCGCCACGCCGGCATTGCACACCACGCCGTAGTAGCAGCCATGTTCGGCAATATCCGCTTCCAATGCGGCTGCAGCCGCAGCGCGGTCGCCGATATCGAACTGCAGTACGCGTGCAGTTCGGCCCATTTCCGCGATCTGCTGCGCCACCGCCTCCGCTTCGGCGCGCTGGCTGCGGCAATGCACCACCACGTCAAAGCCATCGCGAGCCAGGCGCAGCGCAACCGCTTTGCCGATGCCGCGCGACGATCCCGTCACCAAGACAGACTTATTCATTTCATACCCCATGCAAAAACTTATTAACATCATCGGGCTGGAACACGGTCAGCGTGGCGCTGGCCAGCTCCTGCCCTGGATTGCCTGTATCGGCAATTGAACACTCATATGCGCCGAGCCCATTATCACCGCGCATTTCCATCTTTACCTTAACCTGCAGCACCTGCCCGTTGGCGAACAGCGGGCTGTGGGTGCTGTAGCGGCGCGAGCCAAGCAGGAAGCCTGGCCTGACCGTGCCTCCATCGCGTTTTGCCAGCCAGCCGGCGTGCGCTGCCACGGCCTGCGCCATATATTCGATGCCGACCCAGCTGCCAACGCCTTGCATCGGCTGCGAATAGAACAGGCTCGCACCATGAATCGCCACTTCCGCAACAAGGGTGTCGGCGTCGGAGGCGACAACGCGGTCGAGCAGGCACATTGGGCCGCCATGCGGCACCAGGGTGCGGATATCGGGCATCGTCATGCCATCCTCCCCAACAGCAAGGCGGCGTTCGAACCGCCGAAGGCGAACGAATTGCTCAAGGCATAGCGCAGCGGGCGGCCAAGCTTGGCGCCAGGCGCCGCGACATGCAGCGGCGGCAGCGCGGGATCGGCCGCGCCATCCCACAGCTGCGGAGGCAGATAGCCTTCCGGATTATCGTCCTGCATCAGCAGCCAGCACAGGGCTGCTTCCAGCGCAGCCGCCGCGCCCAGGGCGTGGCCAGTGAATGGCTTGGTCGAGCTTACCGGCACTTCGGCGCCGAACAGGGACGCCACCACGCGCGACTCCATCGCATCATTCTGGATCGTCGCCGTGCCGTGCAGGTTGATGTAATCGACTTGCTGCGGCGTGATGCCGGCGCGCTGCAGCGCCTGGCCGATCGCCAGCCGCGCGCCGCCGCCTTCCGGGTCGGGTGCGGACATATGGTGGCCGTCCGACGATTCGCCCCAGCCGCAAAGCGCCACGGACGACGCTTCGCGGCTCATGAGGAACAGGCCGGCGCCCTCGCCGATATTGATGCCGTTGCGGTTGGCGCTCAGCGGATTGCAGCGCGCCGCGCTGACTGACTCCAGCGCCGAGAAGCCTGCCACGGTGAAGGCGCAGAGCGTATCCACGCCGCCCGCCACCACGGCGTCGCAGGCGCCCATGGCAATCAGGCGCGCCGCGCTGGCCAGCGCCTTGGCGCCGGAGGAGCAGGCGCTCGAATGCACCAGGGCCGGGCCGCTGATGCCCAGCTCCTGCGCCAGCAACATTGCCGGGGCGCCCATCTCCTGCTGGCCATAATGGAAATCGGCAGACAGTTCGCCGCTCGCCACGCGGGCAGCCAGGGCGGCTTCCGCCTCGCCGACACCGGAAGTGCTGGTGCCGATCACCACGCCGACACGATGTGCGCCGTAGCGCGCGATAGCCGCATCGACCGCAGGGCGGATCTGCGCCAGCGCCGCCAGTGCAAACTGGTTATTGCGGCTGCGCTGCGCCAGCGGCAGGTGCGCCACGGAAGGCAGCACAGCGCCAGCGGCAAGACCCAACGGCAGCACGCGGCCCGGAGAGCAGGCTTCCGTCGGCTGCACGCCGCTTTCGCCGCGCAGCAGCGCCTCGCGCACGGCTTGCTTGCCGTCGCCCATGGCGCACACAATGCCGCAGTCGTTCAGGTAAAAGGCCATTACTGCAACTCCGATTCAATGGTCAGGCGATATTTGTAGCGCAGGTTATCGAGTACCAGCTTGCCGTTCCAGCGCGGCATGCCGCTGTAATTGATCACCATGATGGTCTCGCCATTCAGCGACAGCGTGCGGCGCAGGCCCTGCTCTTCCACCTGCCAGCCTGCCGGCAGCGCGGCGCGCACGGCTTCCACCGGCCACAGGGTCAGCTGCATGTCTTCCAGCACGTCTTCCGCCTTCACTTGCGATGGCAGCATGGCGTGGCGCCACTCTTTCAGTTCCTTGCCGTCGTAGCTCAGGGACAGCACGCGCTGCCCCAGGGCCAACCCGACCAGCTCCAGCTTTTGCGGCTCCACTTCCAGCGCAACGTCCAGTTCATCGTTGCGGCCATTGCGCTCCACGCGCAGATGCTGCTGCACGCTGATCGACTCGCCCAGCGCTTGCGGCGCCAGTTTCAGCCCCAGTCGCGCGGCAGGCGGCGGCATGCTTGTCGCGCAGGCCGACAGCAGCAGCGCAGCAATCGCAATTGTCTTAAGCCGCTTCCACATTCTACTTATCCTCATTCATTACAAAGCAGGGAACCAGCAACCATACCAGCGCCGTGCCGGCCAACATGGTCAGGCCGAACGCCTGCAGCGCCGGCGTGCTGCTCAAGCCAAGCAAGCCAAAGCCCAGGATGGCGTTGGCCGCTGCCATGCCGACCGCCAGCCATGGCGCAACCGGGCCGCGGCTCGCGCGCTCCGCCATGAACACGCCATAATCCACGCCCACGCCTAGCAGCAACATCAAGCCAAGCACGTGGAAAAGCTGCAGCGGCATGCCAAGCCAGCCGAGCAGCGAAAGCGATGCGGCGCTGGCCAGCAAGGTCGGCGCCAATACACGCCAGGCGCCGCCACGGTAGCGCGGCAGGAGGAGCAGGAAGACCAGCGCATAAGCGGCCGCGAGCACCCAGCACATCATTACACGGTAGCGTCCCAATACGGCCGAGATTTCGCCTACCTTGTCCACCCACTGCACACCATGCATTCCTTCGGCCGCCGCGCGCAGGCGCGGCAAGCCGCTGTACTGCAGGCCACGCACGGCAACGATGCTGGCGAACTGTTTACCATGCAGGCCAAGCCAGAGGTGGCGCCATGGCTCGCTCGAAGGTGCAGCCAGGAAGTCCTGCGGCAACAGCGGCGCAGCCCCTTCCTCCGCCTTGGCACGCGTTGCCGCGATCCAGGCCTCGTCCTCGCCTACCTGTTCCGCCACAGCCGTCAGCGGACCGTCTTCTGCAAACAGCTTGTCGTGTATCAGCGCCCGGCGTTCCGCTTGCTGCATCTGCGATGGAACCCAGTTCGACATCGCCTGATAGCCGCCGATGACGCCGGCTGCAACCAGCGGGTCCAGGCCGCGCTTCAGTTCTTCTTCGTGCTGCAGGACTTCTTCTTCGCTCGCGGCGCGCACCAGGAAATACTGAACCGGCGAAGCGGAATCAAGCAGTTTGCCCAGACGCTGCTGGCTGTCAACCAGCGACTTCGGAGAATTCTGCAGCAGGCGGATATCGTCATTGGCGCCAAGGCGGGCAATGCCGACACCGAGCACCGCGCCGGCGAGCGAGATGGCCAGTACGAACAGCAGGCGCCCGGCCGGCGTTGCAGTCGCGCGGGGGAAAGGCCAGCGCGGCCAGTGCGCCAACAAGGCGACATATGGCGCAACCAACGGCCCCTGGCGCAGCGAGCCGCCGCGCACGAACACGGGGAACCAGGCCATTACCGTCAGCCAGGCAAATACCAGGCCAAGGGCCGAGAAGACCGCCATGGCCCGCAGGCCTGGGAAAGGCGTGAACGCCAGGCCCGCATACCCGATTACCGCCGCCAAAAGGGTCAGGATCAGGGCCGGCAGCAGACGGCGCAGCAGTGTGTGCGAATCAAGTTTCGGATCAGCCTCCATGCGGTTGCACAGGAAGTCGATGCCATAGTCCTGCGCCACGCCAATCAGGCTGGCGCCGAACACCAGGGTCATGAGATGCACCTGGCCAAACAGCAGCCAGCACACGGAAAAGGCGCCGAGTACGCCGACCGTAATCGACAGCAGCACCATGACGATAGGCCGCACCGTGCGGAAGACCAGCCAGGTAAGCAGCACGATACCGAGCAGGGAACCTGCGCCGATGGTATGCATTTCACGCTGCGCCTGCGCGCTTGCCGCAGCCGCATGCAGGATGACGCCGGCCGGGAGCAGGTCCACCTCCGGAACAGCCGCATGGGCTGCGGCCGCGGCGCGCTCCAGCAGCGGCAGCACCTTGTCCTGCGCCGTGATCGAGAACGCCGGCACTTTCAGTTCGAAGGGAAGCAGCACGAACTGCATCTTGTCGTCGCCGACGAAGAGGTAGCCGTCGCGCGGACGCACCGGGGTTTCCTGCGCACGTTCCTGCACCCAGCCTGCAAAGAGGCCGAAAGGATCTTCCTGCCAGCTTCCCACTTTGGGGCCGCCGAAGGTGTTATACAGTCCCGCCAACGCAGTTTCCGACCATGCTTGCGCGCCCTGCTCTTTCAGCTGCCGCTCCTGCTGTTCCGTCATGAGCACGCTGCGGTGCTTGCGGAACAGTTGCAGCCAATCGTCCTGCGTCTTGTCGTTCAGCGCGGTCGAGGTGATCACGCCCGGCTGCTCGCCAATGACTTTACGGTAGGCATCCGCCGCCTGCTTCGCCTTGTTCCAGTCCGCCGCCCCCACCAGCACGACCAGGCGCTGCTGCGCCGAATCGACCATATGCTGGAAAGATTGCTGCAGCACCGGGTCGCGCTCCTGCACCGGCAACAGCGCCAGGATGTCGGTGTCCGGCACCACGCGCTGCACGAACCACAGCCACGCGTTATGCCCGACCACCAGGGTCGCGACGAGGAGCCACAATAGAGCGAAGCGGTTTGCCTTCATGTCAGAATTGCGCCGCCTCTTCCGCCGTCATCGCGGCTTCGCCCGTCTGCATGGCGGAAAACACGATCGTGGTCTTGTCACCGGAAGCCTCATTCATTTCGATGCGCTTCACATATGCGGAGCCTTCCAGGTTGATGTCGCCAATGGCCTTGGCCAGCGCAGGCTCGCGCGCCTTCAGGGCCACCTGCCAGCTGTCCTTATCGGCCGTGCCGTCCACTTCAAACATCTTGTCCAGCTGCGCCAGGTCGCCGCCCAGCAGCGAGAACAGCACGCTGTTGACCATGCGTACCACCGGTTCGGTCCTGGCATCCATGCGCATCGCCACGCGCTCGCCCTGCAGATGGACGATTTCGTCGCGCGTCAGACGCAGCGTGTTCGGGAACGGTTTCAGGGTGCGCCACAGCACGCCCTTGCCCTTCACCACGCAGAAGCGGCCATTCGACAGCAGCGGCTTTTTCATCCCTGCCAGGTTCTTGGTCTGGTCGAAACGGCCGCACAGGACGTCCGGCTTGGCCAGCATGGTCTGGATCTTCGTCACAGGCGCGGCCGCCTGGGCGCAGGCGCCCGCTGCGAAGAACGCGGCTGCTGCCATCAGTTTCTTCAGCATGGCAACGGCACTCCCAGTTTTTCAAACAGGATAGGCGGCGACACAAAGCACATTTCCTTGGTCTCCATGTCGACAGCCACCTGGACGGTGCTGGCCTTGTTCAGGCGGCGGCCCGTGGCTGCATCGCTGATCAGGTAGTCGATCTTCAGGCGGTTTTCCCATTCGACTATTTCAGCGCGCAGCTTGATCACCTGGCCGAAGGTGGCCGGCGCGGCGTAGCGCAGGTGCATGTCGATGATCGGCCAGGCGTAGCCGGACGCCTTCATCTCGACATAGTTGTAGCCGATCTTGTCCAGCAGCGCGCAACGCACCACTTCCAGGTATTTGACGTAGTTGCCGTGCCAGACGATCTCCATCGGATCCAGGTCGTAGAACTGGACCTGTATCTCGACTTCGGCGAACCAGCGCGATTCCGGCTTCTTACGCATACAGTTCCCAAGCCTTGTTGCGGATGCGCTGCACCAGCATACGCAGTTCCGGGTCCAGGCGGCGGTCTTCCGCCACCACGGCGATATCGTCGGCCAGCAGCTGCTGCATCTGCGCCAGTGCCGCTTGCGGCGCCATGTCCGGGTTTTCACGGCAGCGCAGGTGCACACCCTGGCGTACGGTGACCAGCAGCGCGGCGGCGCACTGCTCCACCAGTTCCAGCACGCGCAGGCAATCGCGCGCGGCGATGGTGCCCATGCTGACCTTGTCCTGGTTGTGGCATTCGGTCGAGCGCGAGAACACGGAAGCCGGCATGGTCAGCTTCAGCGCTTCGGCGGTCCACGCCGACACGCTGATCTGCAACGCCTTCAGGCCGTGGTTGATGGCCGCGCGCGGACCGGTGGCGCCGGACAGGTTGCTTGGCAGACCGTGGTTGTAGCGCGTATCGACCATCAGCGCCATCTGGCGGTCCATCAGGTCGGCCAGGTTGGCCACTGCGTTCTTCATGCCGTCCATGGCGAAGGCGATGTGGCCGCCGTAGAAGTGACCGCCGTGCAGCACGGTTTCGCCGTCCGGATCGATGATCGGGTTGTCGTTGGCGCTATTCAGTTCGTTCTCGATCGAGGTGCGGAAGAACGGCAGCGCATCGGCCAGCACCCCGATCACGTGCGGCGCGCAGCGGATCGAATAGCGGTCCTGCAGGCGCTTGCCGTTACGTTCCAGCAGTTCGGTCGGCAAGTCGCTGCGCAGCCAGGCGGCGACCTGCTGCATGCCGCCATGCGGCTTGACCGAGAACAGCACTTCGTTGAAGTGGTGGGCGTTGCCATCCAGCGTGAAGGAAGCCATGGCCGTGATGCGGGTGCACAGGCGCATCAGGTATTCAGCGCGGTCGTAGGCCAGGCAGGCCAGCGCAGTCATGACGGCGGTGCCGTTCATGATGGCCAGGCCCTCTTTCGGGCGCAGGCGCAACGGGGTGATGCCCGCCTCCGCCAGTGCCTGCGCGGCAGGCACGGTCTCGCCATCGCGCCACACTTCGCGCTCGCCGCACAGCACTGCGGCCAGGTAGGACAGCGGCGTCAGGTCGCCGCTGGCGCCAACCGAACCCTCGCTTGGAATCAATGGCAGCAGGCCGGCATCCAGCAGGCGCGCGATCTGTTCCAGCAAGTCCAGGCTGACGCCGGAGTAGCCTTTTGACAGCGACGCCAGGCGCGAAGCCAGGATGGCGCGCGTTTGCGCCGGCGAGAAATGCTCGCCCAGGCCGCAGCCGTGATAAGTGTACAAGTGGTGCGGCAGCTCGGCCACCAACTCGGCGGGCACGTTGACAGTGCAGGAATCACCGTAGCCGGTGGTCACGCCGTAGATATTGCCGTCCTCGCGCAGCAGGCGGTCGAGGAAGTCGGCGCCGCGCTGGATCATGGCGCGGTAAGCAGGATCGCCGGACAGCACGGCTTGCGCGCGGCCTGCGGCGATATCGACGATGTCTTCGATCGTCAGTCGGTTGCGGTCAAAGCGCACTTCGCGCTTCGCATTGGTCAGGTCAGCCAGGTGCATCGCTAGTATCCAGTTTCGGTAAATGCCAGAAGTCGTAAAAATTGAACCATTGCAGCGGGGCTTGCAGGCAATAGTGCTGCAGGCGAGCGCTGTAGCGCTGCACGCAGTCCTGCAACGCCGCTTCGCGCGCTTTACGCGGCAGGCGCAGTGCTTCGCTGAAGAGCTCAAAATGCAGTTCGCTGCGGCCATCGCGCTGCAGCGGGAAAATCAGGTACACAGGGCATTGCAGCACCCCGGCCAGCACGTAAGGACCGACCGGGAATGGCGCCGGGGCGCCCAGGAAATCGGCCATCGCCACGCGCGGCTGGTCGGTCACAGGCACGCGGTCACCCGCAATGACCACCAGCTCGCCGCGCGAGACGCGCTCGGACAGCTGCATCGCCATGGCCGCGTCCATATCGGTCACCTGCATCAGGTTCAGGGCGCTGGCCGGATTCAGGCGCGCCAGCATGCGGTTGAAGGCTTGCGCATGACGGGTGTGCACCAGCACCGTGATTTTCACGTCCGGCCGGTCCAGCGACAGAACGCGCGACAGCTCCATATTGCCAAGGTGAGAACACACCAGCAGGCCGCCCTGCCCGCGCGCCAGCATGGCGTTGATCGAATCGACGCCGTGCATCGTGACGCTGCGGGTGTCGAACAGCCCGCCCCACAGCAGCATCTTGTCGAGGATGCTCTCGGCGAAGGCGGCGAAGTGGCGCAGCACGCCCAGGCGCGGAACCGTCGTGAACGCCGCGACGCGGCGCAGGTAATCGCCCGAGACGCGGCGCGCACGCGGCGCGGCCAGCAGGTACCAGCACAGCACCGGGTACAACATGACGCGGAAAGGCCACCGGCCCAGCACGCGGAAAATCCAGAACAGCAGGCGCATGCCCGCCACGAAGCTCACTTCGTTGATAGCGGCCCAGTGGCGTGGAGCGGCCTGGCTCATGCACCGCTCCAGCGGCGCGCCAGCAGGCGCGGCGCGCGCAACAGCATGCCGAAGAACAGGCGTGCGTGCATGCGCGAGATCAGCACGTTGTCGCGCCAGACCTGGAAGTGCGACACGCCGTCGGCCGGATAGCCGACGCGGGTAGCACGGTTTACCATCGGCACGCCTTCCCAGAACAGGCGCACCAGGATCTCGATGTCGAAGTTCATGCGCAGGCCAAGGCGCTGGCGCGACATCAGGGCCAGTACCGGCTGCAGCGGATAGACGCGGAAGCCGCACATCGAATCCTTGATCTGCAGCGAGAGCGTATTGATCCAGACCCAGATGTGGGTGGCGTAGCGGCCGTACAGGCGGCCCTTCGGCACCGATTGGTCGTAGATAGGATAGCCCACCACAAGTGCGTCAGGACGTTCGGCGGCGCTGGCGAGGAAACCTGCCACGTCGTCGAGATTGTGCTGGCCGTCGGCGTCCACTTGCAGCGCGTGGGTATAGCCCAGGCGCGCCGCGGACTGGAAACCGGTCATCACTGCGCCTCCCTTGCCCTGGTTGACTTCATGCGTGACCAGCGTCACCTGCTGCGGATGCGCCGCTGCCAGGCGCGCCAGTTCGGCTGCGCACTCATGGCGGCTGCCGTCATCGACCAGCACGCAGTGCAAGCCGTGAGGCAGCAGTCCCGCCACCACGCCCGCGATGGCGTGTTCGTGGTTATAGACGGGAATGACGAAACAGGGTTTAAACACCAGCATCTCCGGCGCGGGTAAAGCGCAGCAGCGAATGGCAGTAGCCGATGTTGTCGCGCGTAGTCAGGAGACGCAGGCCGGCCGCTTCCGCCAGGCGCACGTAGTCGGCGGCCTGGTAGATCTTCGAATTGCCGCTCGCCATGGCGGTGAAGTATGGCGAGGTGTTGATCAGGCAGTAAGCGGCGATGTCGTACTGCTGACGGTCCCAGAAGGTATCCATGATGATCAGTTGGCCGCGGTCGGACAGCGCTTCGGCCGCGCGGCGCAGGATGCTGGCGATGGCCGGCTCGCTGAAGCAGCTGAGGAATTGGCTCATCCAGATCACGTCCATGCCGGCCGGCAGCGGGTGCGCGTCGTCCAGCAGGTCGATCGGATGCAGGTTGGCGCGTTCGCGCACGCCGGCGGCCTTCAGGTTCTGCTCCGCCACGTCCAGCTGGCGCGGCAGGTCCACCAGGTGCATCTGCACGTCGGCGTTGTAGGCCAGCGTCGCCAGGCTGAATTTGCCGGTATTGGCGCCGATGTCCATCACTTTGCGCGGTGCGGTGGCGAATACATCAGGCATGATGTCCGGGAAGGACGTGTCCGAATAGTAGTGGTCGAACGCGAACCAGCTGGTCTTGGCGGGCTCGGACAACTGCGACAGGCCCTGGTACAGGGTCGGCCATTCGCCCAGCGCCTTCAGGCCGATCGGCTTTTCTGCATCCAGCGAACGATCCAGGTCGAACAGGCCCTGGTAGCAGACGTCGTGGTTGAAATCGATATTGATCTGGGTGATCTTGTCGGTCAGGATGCAGAAGCCGGCTTTATCGAGCACGTAGCGGCCCTTCTCGATCGACACCACGCCGGCGGACAGGCAGGTCTCCAGCACCACTTTCAATGCGTATTCGGTCCATTTGCCGCCGGCAGCCATCTGCTCGATGCTCAGGCCAGCACCGCCGGCATCGGACAGCGCCTGCAACATGCCGCGCTTCCATGCATAACGGACGCACTGGAATACGACTGGGCCGAAGGCGATCTTTTGCGCTTCGTAACGGGCAGCGAAAGCGGACTGGCGCGGCGGGGAAAACGATTTGTCTTGCATGGGCACTCGATCAAGGATTAAAGGTCAGGCGGCAGCGAAGATGACACGGCCGCTGGCATGTTGTCCTGCTTGTGACAGGTATTTGAATTGCAGGCTGGACTTGGCACTGTCCCAGGCCAGCTCCAGCTCCACGGTCGCACCGGGCGTAATGACTTGCTGGAATTTGAGCATCGCGATGTCGCGGAATACCGGCGGCATATCAAAGTAATGGCGGCCGCGCGCGATGGCCCAGTCTAGCTGCACGACGCCTGGCAGGATTGGGCTGCCGGGGAAGTGGCCGTCGAAATACAGCAGATCTTCAGGCACGGTCAGCGACAGCGTGACGCTGGTTTCGCCGCGTCCGGTTTCGCTCCAAACGGGCTCGGTCGGGCGGCCATCTGCGCCCGAAGCCACTGGCGCCGCCCCCGGCTCCGCAAGCAAGGCGGCGAGTGCGGCGTGCGTGGTCTTGCCTTGGGCGTTGACCGGGAATTGTTCGAGATAGCGCCAACGGCGCGGCAAGGCGACGGCTTCGGCATTGGCCGTCAGCAAAGAGCGCAATGCGCGGTTCAGGGCGAGCTTACCCTGCGCCTGCAAATGTGTACGGCCTTCAGCGGACAGCACGACGAAGGCAGCCAGGCAAGCGCGCGCCGCGCTGTCATCCAGCAGCAGGCGGGCCTCTTCCACCAAAGGGCTGGCGCGCAAGGCAGCTTCCAGCGCATCGAGCGAAATACGTTTTTCTTCCAGCTTGACGATGCGGTCGGCGCGGCCGCGCAATTCGAAGCGGCCGTCAGCGGTTGCTTCGGCGCGGTCGGCCAGTTGCAGCCACTCGTCATCGGCCAGGTGCGCCGAGCGGACGGCAAGCGCGCCCTCCTCTTCCAGGCGCCATTCAACGTTCGGGAAAGCGCTCCACGCTGCGCTGCTTGCGCGGGTGCGCTGGCGCCAGGCGACACCGCCGGTCTCCGAACTGCCGTAAACTTCAATTGGAGCCTTGCCGAGCAAGTCCGCACAGGCGTATGCCGCCTCTTCCGGCAGCGGGCCGCCGGAAGAGAACACTGCACGCAACTGGGCGCGCGCGTCCTGCCAGCCGGCCAGTTCCGGCAAGCGTTTCAAGTGGGCCGGGCTGCTGACCAGCAGCGATGGTCGTTGCGCCAGCAGAGCGGCCAATTCCTCAGGATAGGCGACGCTGTCTGCCATCACTGGTCGGCCGGCGCACAATGGCCACAACACCTTGAACAACAAGCCGTAAATATGCTGGTGCGAGACGGTGGCAACAACGGCCGCATCCGCGCCCAGCATGTCGCCGAACATCGATTCCAGCACGTCCACTTCGCTGGACATCTGCGACAGGCGCTTCGGGATCGCCTGCGGAGCGCCCGTGCTACCCGAGGTATGCACGACCAGCGCGTCAAAGGAGGCTTCCAGAGCATGCATCGCCAGACCCGCGCCGGCCCCAGAGCCGCGCTGCGCTTCCAGGGGCGCGCAGTCCGCAGGGAATTCACCGAGGAAGCCGTCCACGCGTGCGCGCAGTGCGGCGCAGGAAGCCGGCAACGCATCAGCCGTCAGCCAGACCGTCTTCCCCGCCTGCCACGCGCCCAGCAGCGCCGCCGCAAATTCAAGGCTATCCTCAATGTACAGCGCAAAGTGACGGCCCGTCTGCGCCGCGAGCGCCGCACGCCAGTCCTGCACGCGCTCTACCAGCAACGCGCAGCTAAGCGCCTGCGCGCCGCGCCAACCGACGACTGCATCTGCCGGCCGCGCAGCCAGCGACATCGGCAACCGAAGCAAGGCATCACGCATGCGACACCGCCTTGCGCATACGGCGGCGCAGCAGGAATTCGCCGCCGAACATCAGCCCCATCAAGCCATAAGCGATCACGCCGTTGTACAGCGACCAGACCGCTTCGCTGGCAAACAAAGCCGTCGCCAGCGCGATCGAACCGTTCACCACGAAGAAAACGCACCAGGCCTGTGTCACGCGGCGCGTGTAGGCCACGCCCTCCGGCGGCAGGTCCGGCTCGCGCAGGCGCGCCAGACGTTCGATCATTGAAACAGGCGTCGTCAGGCTATAGCCAAACGCCACCAGGAAAGCCATGTTGACCAGCACCGGATAGAGCTTCAACGGCAGCAGCACGTTGCTCCACACGGCTAGCGCGACGAGCACCAGCGCACCGGCCACCGACCAGCGCGCAGCAGCGCTGATGCGCAGCGCCGGCAAGCGCGATCCAGCAGCCAGCAGCAGCACGCACGCGAGCCAGCGCGGCTCCAGCTGGCCGTGGCCAAGCCAGATCGCCAGCGGGTAAAGCAGCGTCAATGCCGCGGTCAACACGGTCCAGAACATCAAGCCGCCTCTTCGGTCGCCAGTCCTTGCAATGCCGCCACCACGTCGTCGATGGTGCGGATTGTCTTGAAGGTTTCAGGGCCCATGCGCTTGCCGGTCAGCTGCTTCAGCTTAACGGCCAAATCGACGGCGTCGATGCTGTCGATATCCAGGTCTTCATACAGGTTGGTGGTCGGCGTCACTTCCGACACATCCAGTTCGAACATGTCCGCCAGCAGGGTCACGACCCACTGGTAAAGTTCTTCCTTGCTCATTGCATTCAGATCAACCACGCTGCTCTCCTTATTGCTTGCGTTGGGTTTCAACCAGGGCAGCCAGGGCACGCACGGAAGCGAAGTGGCGGCGCGTATCTTCCGAATCGGCCGACAGCGAAATGCCGTAACGCTTTTGCAGCGCCACGCCCAGTTCCAGCGCATCGATCGAATCCAGGCCCAGGCCTTCGACGAACAGCGGCTCTTCCGCGTTGATGTCGTCCGGGCTGATGTCCTCCAGCTGGAGCACATCGATGATCATTTCTTTGACTTCCTGCTCAAACATGATGTTGGTATTTCCCTGCAAAGTAGTGTTGTAAATAATCTGTCAGGCGGCGCGCAGCCAGCACTTCGCTCGCGCCCTCGCCCGTAAAGTGGCTGATCGCCACGTCATCCTGCACCGTAATGCTGAACTGCACACGGCGCGGCGGCACGCGCCACCACTTCTCCCCTTTGCCAAGGGTGGCTGGCGCGCATTGGATTACGACCGGCGTGATATCACGTTCGCCACGCACCGCGATGTTTGCGGCGCCGCGCTTCAGCGCGATCACGCCGTCGGCACCGGTACGCGTCCCTTCCGGGAACACGATCAGGTTGTTGCCCCGCTCCAGCGAAGCAATGCAATCGTCCACCAGGCCCGCGCCGCCGCTATTGGCAATGTACGAAGCCGCCCGCACCGGGCCGCGTGTGAACGGGTTGTCGCGCAGGCTGGCCTTGACGATGCAATCGGCCTGCTTGACGAACGCCATCAGGAAGACGGTGTCGATCAAGGTTGGATGGTTGGCCAGGATCAGCAGGCCGCCCCGCTCCAGCTTATCCAGGCCGGAAACGTCATAGCGCAGCACGCCCAGCACGCGCATCATCTCGATGTACACGCGGAAGCTGTGGCGAATCAGGTCGCGCGACAGGCGCACCCGGTTGGCCTCATCGCGCACCAGCAAATGCAGCATCGGGAAGACGACAACGCGCAGCAGCACGCCGCCAATGCCGAACAATGCGAAACTCAGGCCGGTGGCAAGCACCCGCCAATACATGAACGCCTTCTCAAACATGACGTTGCCATTGCCATTGTCGCTGGTCCGCCACGCGCACCAATTGCTGTTCGCCGGACAGGAAGAAACGCAGCACTTGCAACGCGCCCGGCATGGAATCCAGCGGTGCATCGGCGCCAGCCTGCCAGCCAAGCGACAATTCCGCACCCGGCTGCAGCAGCCAGGCGAAGGCAAATGCCTGCTCTTCGCAATCTTCGAAATGGGAATAAGGTTCCGGCAAGGCGGTTTCCGCCATGACCAGCAGTACTTGCGGCGCGCCGTCGGCCAGCAGGCCGCAGGCTTCGATCACCGCATGTTCCAGCGAGCTGGGACCAGCCGCCAGTGCGATATGGTTCGCCTGCTCCTTGCGGGCGATGGTGAACAAGCCGGGGTTGGCGTTATGGACCGACATGCCGAAAGCCGTCGGCGACAGCGCCTCGCCGCGCGCCATGGCATCGAGCAACTCCACCGAGCGGCCTACTTCGCCGTGGCGCGAACAGTAAACAATGGGGATGCCGGACTCGCCGCCCAGGCATTCATAAGCCACTTCCAGCGCCATCTTGCCCAATTGGCCGGCGCGGCGACGCAGCATCGGCGGCATGGCCTTCACGCCAGGCTCACCCTCGGTACCCGGCAAATAAGGCGCGCGCGACCACTCGAGCCACGCTTCAGGCGTGGCCAAAGACGGCGCCCACGCCGCGTGCCTGACGATAGAAAAACTGACCCCGCTCATTTACTTTTTCTCGTGCAACTTGCTTTTTTATATACCCTTTTCAGGGAAGCACGAATTATAAACGAAGGGATTTACGCCGATGCCCAAATATTAATCAATGAACAAAAATAAATTTCTATCGGGCATCGAATCTATCAAATTGTCACGCAATGCGTGCAAATTGACAACAGATATGAAAGTCGGGGTCAGGTCGAGCAAACGGACATTTGTCCGTTTGCTCGACCTGACCCCGACTTTTATTACGCCAGGTTCTCGAGGCGGATCTTGGTGACGTTGCCGACCACGCTGGCCAGTTTTTCGATCTTGTCGATCGCTGCCACCACGTTCTTTTCCTGGGTTTGGTGCGTCAGCAGGATGATGTCGGCCTGGGTCTCGCCTTCGGCCGGCTCTTTCTGCATCATGGCGTCGATGGAAATAGTGCCGTCGGCCAGGATGCGGGTCAGCTCGGCCAGCACGCCCGGACGGTCGACCACCGTCATGCGCAGGTAGTAGCTGGTGGTGATTTCGGACATCGGCATGATCTTGATGTCGGTCATCGCGTTCGGCTGGAAGGCCAGGTGCGGTACGCGGTGCTCAGGATCGGCGGTTGCCAGGCGCGTGATGTCGACCAGGTCGGCAATCACGGCGGAAGCGGTCGGTTCCGGACCTGCGCCTTTGCCGTAGTACATGGTGGCGCCGATGGCGTCACCCTGCACCAGCACGGCGTTCATCGCGCCTTCGACGTTGGCGATCAGGCGCTTGGCCGGGATCAGCGTCGGGTGTACGCGCAGTTCGATGCCTTCAACGCCGTTCACTTGCGCGCGCCGCGCGATGCCCAGCAGCTTGATGCGGTAGCCCAGTTGCTCGGCGTACTTGATGTCGATGGCCTGCAGCTTGGTGATGCCCTCGATATGCGCCTTGTCGAACTGCACCGGGATGCCGAAGGCAATCGCGGACAGGATGGTGGCCTTGTGCGCCGCGTCCACGCCTTCGATGTCGAAGGTCGGATCCGCTTCGGCGTAACCCAGGCGCTGCGCTTCTTTCAGCACGGTGTCGAAGTCCAGGCCCTTGTCGCGCATTTCGGACAGGATGAAGTTGGTGGTGCCGTTGATGATGCCGGCGATCCATTCGATGCGATTGGCGGTCAGGCCTTCGCGCAGCGCTTTGATGATCGGGATGCCGCCTGCAACGGCAGCTTCGAAGGCGACCATCACGCCTTTGGCCTGGGCCGCGGCGAAGATTTCGGTGCCATGCATGGCCAGCAGCGCCTTGTTGGCGGTGACCACGTGCTTGCCGTTGGCGATGGCCTGCATCACCAGTTCCTTGGCGGTGTCATAGCCGCCAATCAGCTCCACGACGATATCGATTTCCGGATCGTTGACGATCGCGAACGGGTCTGCCACGACTTTGCATTGGCCTTCGGTGCGCTCTCTTGCGCGCTCCAGGTTGCGGGCCGATACGGCCACAATCTCAATGCCGCGGCCGGCGCGGCGGCGGATCTCTTCCTGGTTGCGTCGCAATACACTGAACGTTCCGGCGCCTACGTTGCCGACGCCCAGCAAACCTACTTTAATCGATTTCATCTTTCAAATTCCCTGGTGTTGTTAGCTGTGCCCGTGCCGTTTTCGGTAGCCTTCCATGAAGCGCGCGATACGGCCGAATGCATCTTCCATGTCGTCCGAGTTCGGCAGGAAGACCACGCGGAAGTGATCGGGGCTATGCCAGTTGAAGCCCGTGCCCTGCACGATAAGGACCTTGGTTTCTTCCAGCAGTTCGTAAGCGAATTGCTGGTCGTCCGCGATCGGGTAGATCTTCGGATCGAGGCGGGGGAACATATACAGTGCAGCTTTTGGCTTGACCACGCTGACACCCGGAATATCGGACAACAGCTTGTATGCAAGGTCGCGTTGCTTGAGCAGGCGCCCGCCGGGAGCCACCAGGTCGTTGATGCTCTGGTAGCCGCCGAGCGCAGTCTGGATCGCAAACTGGCCCGGCGCATTGGCGCAAAGGCGCATCGAGGCCAGCATATTCAGGCCCCATATGTAATCCTTCGCATATTTCTTGTTTTCGCCCGAGAGCACCATCCAGCCGGCGCGGTAGCCGCAGGAACGGTAGCTCTTGGACAGGCCGTTGAAGGTCACGCAGAACACGTCGTCGCACAGCGCGGCGATCGAGGTGTGGGTGACGCCGTCATACAGCACTTTGTCGTAAATTTCGTCGGCGTAGATGATCAGCTGGTGCTGGCGCGCCAGTTCGATAATCTGCAGCAGCACTTCGTCCGGGTACAAGGCGCCGGTCGGGTTGTTCGGGTTGATGACCACGATCGCCTTGGTATTCGGCGTGATCTTCTTGCGCATGTCGTCGATGTCCGGGTACCAGTCCTGCTGCTCGTCGCAGACATAGTGCACCGGCTTGCCGCCGGACAGGCTGACCGCCGCGGTCCACAGCGGGTAGTCCGGCGCCGGCACCAGCACCTCGTCGCCGTTGTTCAGCAGCGCGTTCATCGACATTACGATCAGTTCGGAGGCGCCGTTGCCCAGGTAGATGTCGTCCATGGTGACATTGGCGACCTTCTTCTGCTGGGTGTAGTGCATCACCGCCTTGCGCGGCGCGAACAAGCCTTTGGAATCGGTGTAGCCCGCCGCGTTGGGCAGGTTGACGATCATGTCGTGGACAATCTCGTCAGGCGGATCAAAGCCGAACGGCTGCATATTGCCGATGTTCAGCTTGATGATCTTGTGGCCTTCTTCTTCCATCAGTCGGGCCTTCTCCGGCACCGGACCGCGGATCTCATAACAAATCTCGTTAAGCTTGTTGGATTTCTGAACCGGACGCAAAATCAATCCCTTAGGTGTAAATGCTGCAATGCGAAAATATCCATTCTGCCGAATTAAATTGGTTTAATCAACCATCGATATGCGCAAAACGTTACAATAAGATCTCTATTGTATTTAAATATAGCGAAAAGTTATGAAGCTCCACTCCAGCACCACTGGCCAATACCAGACCGTTTCCGGCTATTTCGACGGTGGAGTCGAGATCAACGGCCAGCCTTTCGATTACAGCCTGCTGGTTTTACCTGAAAGCGCGCCGCGCGCCTGGCCGGTCGCAAAGTTCGAGGAACTGACCGTCGAACACTTCGAACAACTGCTGGCCGAAAACCCGGATGTCGTCATCCTCGGCACCGGCGAGCGCCAGCGCTTCGTCCATCCGCGCCTGACCGCGCCGCTGATCGGCAAGCAGATCGGCGTCGAATGCATGGACACCAATGCCGCCTGCCGTACCTACAACATCCTGATGGGCGAAGGCCGCAAAGCCCTGCTTGCATTGATCATTGAAAAATAACACTCTGCCCCAAACTAAACGCGCATGAGCCAAACCATCCCCGACTTCAGCGCCGCCATGACCAGCGGCCAGACCTTCCAGCTCTCCGGCCGCCCGGCCAAAGCCACCGTGCTGTTCTTCTACCCGAAAGACAACACCCCCGGCTGCACCACCGAGAACATGGCCTTTCGCGACCTGCACGACAAGTTCACCGCCGCAGGTGCTGAAATTTATGGCATCAGCCGCGATTCTCTGCGCTCGCACGAGAACTTCAAGACCAAACTTGGCCTCCCCTTTGAACTGATCTCCGACCCGGACGAAGCGGTGTGCCTGGCCTTCAATGTCATGAAGATGAAAAAAATGTACGGTAAAGATGTACGCGGCATCGAGCGCAGCACGTTTGTGATTGACGCAAAAGGCCGATTGGTGAAAGAATGGAGAGGCGTGAAAGTACCAGGTCACGTCGATGAAGTGCTGGAATTCGTGGCAAACCTGGGCTGATGGCAAGGCCCTCGCTGCGAATGTGTTAGCTCAACGGGAGCTTTACATTTGAACGTGTCAGCCAGATTTTGAGTCGAGTAAGTCCTTCCACCCACTGTCCCCGGTGGCATGCCCACCGGCTTTCGGGCGACGCAGACGCCCGCCAGGCATCCTTTAGTTTTTCCGATTCACCCACGCATTCGTCCATGCCAGGCATCCGCCTTCGCGTGGGCGCATCCTTTTTGAGAATGAGATCCTGATGCCACTGCCAAAACTGCCTAGCAAGCCAGCCACCCTGCTGCTGGCTAAAGACTACCCGAAGGCGAGCGGAGCAAACCCGGTTCCCTTCCCTACCGAAGAAAAGGCAGCACCAGCGCCGAAGAAAGCGGCGCCAAAAACTGCTGCCAAAGCAGTGAAAGAACCAGCCGTCGTAGCGAAAAAAGCTGCGGCGAAGAAGACACCCGCGCTGAAGTCCGTCAAACTGCCGGACGATGTGCCAGCCCCGCCGCGCACCAAAGCTGCGCCGCAGGCTCGCGCCAAAGTCACACCGATCAAAGCCGACGCGCCACACCCGGCCAAGCACAAGGCTCACGAAGTGGTGCTCAAGTCCGCCATCAGCCGCAAGGCCGACGTATTGGGCAGCACCAAGCTGTTCGTACTCGACACCAATGTGCTGATGCACGACCCGTCTTCGCTGTTCCGCTTTGAAGAACACGATGTCTTCCTGCCGATGATGACGCTGGAAGAATTGGACAACCATAAGAAGGGCATGACCGAAGTCGCCCGTAATGCGCGCCAGGTATCGCGTACGCTGGATGCCCTGGTCAGCAACACCGACGACGACGACATGGAAAACGGCATCCCGCTGAACAAGCTGGGTAACAAGGATGCCAAGGGTCATCTGTTCTTCCAGACCAAGGTGCAGGTAGCCGACCTGCCGGAAGGCCTGCCGCAAGGCAAGGCCGACAACCAGATCCTGGCCGTCGTGCGCTCGCTGGAAGCGGAACAGCCTGGCCGCGCCGTGGTACTGGTGTCGAAAGACATCAATATGCGCATCAAGGCGCGCGCCTTGGGCCTGCCGGCGGAAGACTACTTCAACGACCATGTGCTGGAAGACACCGACCTGCTGTACTCGGGCATCGTCCAGTTGCCGGACGATTTCTGGAACAAGCATGGCAAAGACATGGAGTCCTGGCAGGAGAACAAGCACGGACAGTCGAGCACCTTCTACCGCGTGACCGGTCCGTTCATCCCTTCCCTGCTGGTGAACCAGTTCGTGTTCCTGGAACCGAACAACGGCGAGTCGCCGTTCTACGCACAGGTGAAGCAGATCAACGGCAAGACTGCCGTCCTGCAAACCCTGCGCGACTACTCGCACAACAAGAACAGCGTCTGGGGTGTGACCGCCCGCAACCGCGAGCAGAACTTCGCGCTGAACCTGTTGATGAATCCCGAGTGCGACTTCATCACCCTGCTGGGCCAGGCCGGTACCGGCAAGACCCTGCTCGCCCTGGCCGCCGGCCTGGCGCAGGTGCTGGAGACCAAGCTGTATAACGAGATCATCGTCACCCGCGTCACGGTGCCGGTGGGCGAAGATATCGGCTTCCTGCCGGGTACCGAGGAAGAGAAGATGGGGCCTTGGATGGGCGCCTTCGACGACAACCTGGAAGTACTGAACAAGTCCGACGGCGAAGGCGGTGAATGGGGCCGTGCGGCGACGCAGGACCTGATCCGCTCGCGCATCAAGATCAAGTCCCTGAACTTCATGCGCGGCCGTACCTTCGTCAACAAGTTCCTCATCATCGACGAGGCGCAGAACCTGACGCCGAAGCAGATGAAGACCCTGGTGACGCGCGCCGGTCCTGGCACCAAGATCCTGTGCCTGGGTAATATCGCCCAGATCGACACGCCTTACCTGACCGAAGGCTCGTCCGGCCTGACCTATGTTGTCGACCGCTTCAAGGGCTGGGCGCACAGCGGCCACGTCACTCTGGCCCGCGGCGAACGTTCCCGCCTGGCGGACCACGCCAGCGACGTCCTGTAACGACATACCGATCAGCAGTTAAGCCCCGCCAAGTGCGGGGCTTTTTTTTTAAGCCTGCCGGCTTCCTTTCCTACGCACCTTGCGCCAGATCTTGCGTGCGATGGCGCCGACGGCGAAGAGGATCAGCGCCCAAGGGAGAATGTATGCGGCTCCGGTGATTGCGCTGGCGATGCCTTCGGACAGGTTGCTGCTGAAGTCACGCGTTGCGCGCGTCACTGGCGACCAGAAGCCGCGTTGCGAGCGCGATTGAATGGCGATGTTCAGCAAGTCCATGTTGACCCGCTCCATCAGGCGCGCTTCCACCCCGGTCGCCGCTTCCAGTTCGCTCTGCACGGACGCCAGTTCCTGCGACACTTTGATCAAGGCTTCGGCATTATTGCCCGCTTTAGCTTCCAGTGCGAGCAGCTTTTCGCGATAGGATCGCAGCATGTCCAGGCGCTTGGCATTGTCCCGGATCGGGCCTTCGAGGTCTTCTGCCACCGTGTTGCGCGATGCGACTTCGCCGCCGGTTGCCGCCAGCGCGATCAATTTCTCCACGCCCTCGCGCTTGATGCGCATCCGGACATGTGCGCTCGATTCGCGCCCACCCTCCACACCTGAGCCCAGCAGCGTGCATTGGTTCGCCACATCGGCAGCGCAGGCTGCAACCACCTTGTCGAGTAAAGGCTTGATGTCCGGCTCGGCCACATCGACGGACACGGAATGCTCGTAAGCCAGGTATTTGCTGTGCTTCGCTTCAGGCGCCGATGCCTCTCCCAGGGCCCGCGACTCCGCCATATTTGCGGCCGTCATGGGACCGGAGAATGCCGCCCCTGGATGCTGTTGCGAGCAGCCTTGCAGCAGAAGCAGCGCCAGCACGCTTGACTTTACAATGGTGGGAAGGATTAAAGTACGTTTACCCATAAGACGAAAGGATCTCCAAATGTACGAACTCACTGTAGAAAACATGACTTGCGGCCACTGTGTATCGGCCGTGACGGAAGCCGTGCACACCGTTGACCCGGCAGCCTTTGTCGAGGTAGACCTGAAGGGCCGGCACGTCAAGGTCAACTCGACGGCAGCGCTGGAGCCGATCAAGGCCGCCATCGTGGACGCCGGCTACCCTGTCACCCGCGCGTCGGCTTGATGCGAACGCCCTGCTCCAGTTCAGGGTAATGCCGGAATACGTCGTCCTCGTTGTTGGCGAGACGACGTTTTGAACCCAGGTAGGCGGCGACGTTCGGACGCGCCGCCACTTTGAGCGCCAGCCGCTCCAGGCTTGGCCAGCGCCCCTCGTAGGCCGCCATGGCTTTCGGGAATGCGTAACGCAGGCCATCCAGCAATTGGAACAGCGACAGGTCCACATAACTGAGGCGCGAGCCCACCGTCCAGCCGCCCCGGCCCGGATTGGCCTGCAAGACCGATTCAAAATAGTCCAGGTATTTTGGAATACGCTCAGTCACGAAATCGCGCGACTTCGCTTTCGCCTCGCGCGCCTGCTCCTCGTAATACTGGTTGACCGAAACCGGATGGTGCGTGTCGTGCGCCTCGCCCACCACGTCCGCAATGGTCAGCTGCAACTGGTTGCACCACAGCCGCCCCGCCTCCGAGCGCGGCGCCAGCTTGTGCCGGGCGCCGAGGAACATGAGGATATTGGCAGTCTGCCCCACCAGCAGTTCGCCCGCACGCAGCACAGGCGGCGCAAAGGCCGCACGTTCATCGCTTCCGCCGGCGATTACCTCATTCATGGCCTTCATGCCGCCCTTGCCGCGCGCCACGTCGACATAAGGAACTCCGGCCTCTTCGAGCGCCAGACGCACGAATTCACCGCGGCCCTGGATCGTCGGCCAGTAGTAAAGCTTGTATGGCTCCATCATTACTCCTCCTGCGCCAGCAGCCATTCCTCGACAGCGCGAACTTCCTCACGCGGATCGTCGCCCTCCGGCCGCACAACATAAAAGTCAAACCCGCCGAGCACCGGACCAACCGGCGCTTCCAGCAGTCCCATGCCGATTTCGTCCCGCACCAGGGGCAAGGCCGTCAAGACAACGCCCTGCCCTGCAATGGCCGCCTGCACCGCGTGCGACTCCTCTGAAAAGCGCACTCCGCTTTCGGCGTCCAGCGCAATACCTGCTGCCTTGGCCCATTTCTCCCATGTCTGCGCGCCGCGGAATCCGCGCTGCCAGTCAAAATGGATCAGCGGATGGCGCGCCACGTCGCTTGCCTTGCGCAACTTCAGTCGCGGACTGGCCACCGGTGCGAAACCGGCCTGCATCAGCCGCCGCGAATGCAGGCCCGCGAAATGCCCGGCGCCGCCGCGCACCGCCAGATCGGCCGCGCCGCCGGCCAGGTCGACCGGCTTGTTGCTGGCCTGGACGTTAAGCGCGATATCGGGATGGACAGTGTTGAAGGCCGCCAGGCGCGGCACCAGCCAGCGTGAAGCGAAGGACGGCGTGGTGGACAGGGTGACGGTGCGGCGATGCTCGCGCCGCAGCCGCTCGACGCCGGCCGCAATGGCGTCGAAACCGTTGCCGGTCGCCTGCAGCAGGATACGGCCCTCCGGCGTCAGTTCAACCGCCCGGGTCTTGCGCAGGAACAGCCGCACTTCCAGCGACTCTTCCAGTGCGCGCACCTGGTGGCTGATGGAAGTGGCGCTGACTGACAGCTCTTCGGCCGCAAGCTTGAAGCTTTGCAGCCGTGCGGCTGCCTCGAAGCTGCGCAGGGCGGAAAGTGATGGCAGGCGGCGTTTCATGTTATTGACTATACATGAATCCAGTTCATCCATCTGCTGAGAATTGCTCGTTTGTCGAGAGCGGATTCCGGGCGCACAGTGTGTCCATCGCAAACACATTGGAGAACACACATGACCACCATCCTGCATATCGATTCAAGCGCGCGGCCGGGCCGTTCCGGCACGCAGGCGCACGGTTCCCACACGCGCCGCCTGACCGCGCGTTTCATGGAAAGGTATCTCCAGCTTGATAGCAGAACAGAAGTCATCTATCGCGACGTTGGCACGGAGCCTCCGGCTCCCGTCACCGGCGCCTGGGTGCATGCCGCGTTCACCGCGCCGTCGGCTCGCGAACCATGGATGGTGGAAGCCCTGGCCCAAAGCGATGCGCTAGTGGACGAACTGCTGCGGGCCGACATCGTCGTTGCTGGGGTGCCTATGTACAACTTTGGGCCGCCGGCACAGTTCAAGGCTTGGCTCGATAACATCGTGCGCGTTGGACGGACGTTCGGCTTCGACCGATCGCGCCCGGGCGAACCGTATTGGCCGCTGTTGTCGGATGCAGGCAAACAGTTGGTGATTCTCTCTTCGCGCGGCGACTATGGCTACGATCCCGGCCAGCGGCTGGAAAGCATTAACCACGTCGAAGGGTCGGTCCGCAGCGTGTTCCGCTACCTGGGCGTAACCGACAGCTATGGCGCCGCCATCGAATACGACGAATTCGGCGACCAGCGCCTGGCGCAATCCATCGCCGACGCCGAACGCTCCACCACGCAGATCGCAGAAGCCATCGCATCAGGGCGCGCAGCCGACACGCAGCGCGTCGCGTGAAGCCCCGGGGCAGCCGCCGGCAAGTTCCAGGCAGCTTGGCTATAATGGCCCGATGCCCGAACTCCACACCATCTTACTGCTTGCCGCAGCAGGACTGTTTGCCGGCACGCAGAATGCGTTGGCTGGCGGCGGTTCCTTCATTACTTTCCCTGCCCTGCTGCTGGCGGGCCTGAATCCGGTTGCCGCCAACATGACGTCCACCGTGGCCATGTTCCCGAGCCAGGCCACCTCCGCCGTCGCCGGCCGCAAATTCGCGGAAGGCGTCAGCGGATTAACGTTCAAACAACTCTTCACGATCAGCATCGTGGGCGGCATTTTCGGCGCCATCCTGCTGTGGATTACGCCGCCGACCTTCTTCGCCAAGCTGGTGCCGTGGTTGGTGCTGTTTGCGACCACCATGTTCGCATGGGGAGCCTTCCGCCGCCAGCCAATCCAGGCAGCATCGAGCATGCCCAAACCGATGCTGGCTGTGGTCCAGTTCTGCATTGCGGTTTATGGCGGCTACTTCGGCGGCGGCATCGGCTTCCTGATGCTGGCCGCGTTGACCATCGCCGGCCAGCAGATCCGCGCCGCCACCGCGACCAAGAATATGCTGGCGATGGCGATGAACGCCTCCGCCACGCTGATCTTCGCCTTCTCCGGCATGATCAGCTGGTCCGCCGCGCTGGCTTTATGCGCCGGTGGTATTGCGGGCGGACTTCTGGGTTCGTGGCTGATCTATCGCCTTCCCCCGCAGCTGATGCGAATCTTTGTCGTGATGGTGGGCGCAGTGCTCACCGTGTACATGTTCCTGCGCTGAACCCAGCGTCTGCAGGATCGGACAATCGGGGCGGTCGTCGCCGTGGCAGGTCTTGGCCAGGCTGGCCAGCGTATCGCGCATTTCGGTCAGCTCCACGATGCGCTGGTTCAGTTCTTCCACATGGCTCATGGCGATCGTCTTCACGTCCGCACTGGCGCGGCCCGTGTCTTGCCATAGCGACAGCAGGTCGCCGATCTGCTCCAGCGAGAAACCCAGGTTGCGGGCACGCTTGATGAAGCGCAGCGCATGCAGGTCCTTCTCGCCATAGATGCGGTAGCCGCTCTCCGTGCGCGCCGTTTCGCGCACCAGGCCGATGCTCTCGTAGTAGCGGATCATTTTGGCGCTCACGCCGGAAGCGGCGGCGGCTTGTCCAATATTCATTGCTTACTCCTTCGAAGGTTGCCAGCGGCGCAGCAGCAGCGCATTGCTGATCACACTGACCGAGCTGAATGCCATCGCGGCGCCGGCCAGCAAGGGATTCAGCATGCCGAGTGCCGCCAGCGGAATCCCTGCCACATTGTAGATGAAGGCCCAGAACAGGTTCTGGCGGATCTTACTGAAGGTGCGGTGCGAAATATCGATCGCATCCGCCACCAGCAGCGGCTCGCCGCGCATAAGGGTAATGCCGGCCGCGTTCATGGCAACGTCGGTGCCGGTCGCCATGGCGATGCCGACTTGGGCCGCCGCCAGAGCAGGTGCGTCGTTGATGCCATCGCCGACCATTGCCACACGCTTGCCTTCCGTCTTCAGCCTCGCGATGACGGCAGTCTTATCAGCCGGCAGGAGGTTGGCCTCGACCTGGCCGATGCCGATCGCCTGCGCTACGGCTTGCGCACTGCCCTGGTTATCGCCGGTCAGCATGACAGTGGCGATGCCGCGTGCATGCAGGCGCTCAACCGCGGCGCGCGCATGCAGCTTGGGCTGGTCGGCGAAGGCCAGCAGGCCAAGCAGCTTACCGCCGCCTGCATCTGCGCCGGCATCGGCGAGCCAGGAGATCGTATGGCCTTGCGCCTCCAGTTCTGCGGCGCGCTGCTGTAGCGGCGCCAGGTCGACGCCGCGCTCCGCCATCAGGCGTCCGCTGCCTAGCAGTAGATCCAGCCCGTCAACTTGTGCCGCCAGTCCCCGCCCCGCCAACGTCGTCACCGCGCTCGCTGCCAGCGGAGTCAGTCCGCCTTCAGCAGCTGCCTCCGCGTCGAGAACAGCGCGGGCAAGCGAGTGTTCGCTGCCGCGCTGGATAGCAGCAGCCAACTGCAATGCACGTTCGCGGCCAACACCGTTCGGCAGCAACTGCGCCAGCACCGGCTTGCCCTGCGTGAGCGTGCCCGTCTTGTCGAACACCACGGTATCGACCTGGCGCGCCATTTCCAGGGCCTCGGCATCCTTGATCAAAATCCCGTGCCGGGCAGCGACGCCGGTGCCGGCCATGATGGCGGCCGGCGTCGCCAGCCCCAACGCGCATGGACAGGCGATCACCATCGCCACCACAGCGTTGATCAAGGCATGTTCGATGTCGCCGGAAACCATCCACCAGCCGGCAAAGGTCAGCGCCGCGATCACCAGCACCACCGGCACGAACACCGCCGCCACTTTATCGACCAGTTTCTGGACCGGCGCCTTGGCCGACTGCGCATCCTCCACAAGGCGGATAATCCGCGACAGCATCGTCTCCGAGCCCGTCGCGCTGGTCCGCACCAGGAGCAAGCCCTCGCCATTGATCGCGCCGCCGGTCACGCGGTCGCCCGCATGTTTGGCCACCGGCAGGCTCTCGCCCGTGATCAGGGATTCATCGACATGGCTGGCGCCATCAATCACCTCGCCATCGACTGCCACGCGCTCGCCTGCGCGGATCACCACAATGTCGCCCACGCGCACCTGCCCGATCGGCAGGTCGGCATCGGATTCCCCTTCGCGCCGCACACGCGCCGTCACGGGCCGCAGGTCTTGCAAGGCGCGGATGGCGGATGCTGTCTGCCGCTTGGCCCGCGCCTCCAGCCACTTGCCCAGCAAGACCAGCGTCAGCACCACCGCCGACGCCTCGAAATACAGGTGCGCCATACCGCGCGAAGGCGACAGCGCCAGGTAGACACTCAAGCCATAAGCCGCCGAAGTCCCCAGCGCCACCAGCAAATCCATATTGCCGGCGCGCGCCTTCACGGCCTTCCATCCCGCGCGATAGAAGCGGGCGCCGAAGACGAATTGCACCGGCGTGGCCAGCAGCCATTGCAGCCAGGCCGGCATCATCAAGTGCACGCCGAACCACTCGGCCACCATCGGCACCACCAGCGGCGCCGACAACACGGCGGACAGGATCACCGCCAGCCCTTCCGGAATGCGCGGCGAAGCATCGCCAGCCGGCGCGGCCAGCTCGCTGGCGGCATAACCAGCCTTGCCAATGGCCTGCTGCAAGGCGGCAAACGCCACCGGCGAATCGGAATCGACGCGCGCTGTTTCGGTGGCCAGGTTGACGGCGGCATGCGCCACGCCCGGAACGGTGGCCAGCGCCTTCTCGACGCGGCGCACGCAGGATGCGCAGCTCATGCCTTCGATACGGACGGTTTGCTGGAACTGACTCATGGATACTCCTCGCCTATGCTCTGGCGACCAGTATCAAGTATCCCATAATGGGAAGGTCAAGCAGTTTTTTGGAGGCGTTTTACCAGGTATAGCCCATGCGCAGCGTCAGCCGGTTGCGGTCATCTTCCGGCATCTGGTCGGAACGCATCACGCGGCCATAATCCAACTGCATGCTGGAGCGTTTGCCGGTCAGTATTCTCATCCCAACGCCCAGGCTGCCGACCCGGCCGCTGCGCAACTGCCCGGCATAATTCCGGTTGTAGCGGATGTAATTACGGTCGTAGAACATGAGGGCGCGGCAATTGCGTAACAGCGTCGCGCACATATTTGGCGAGTACAACTCAAGATTGCTGCCTATGCCGCCATCGCGCAGGACATCGCGGTCTCGCATCATATTAAGGGACGTGAACACCGTCGGCGCCAGGGTGTCTTGCAGTGTCAGGTCGCCCGAGTTGTATTGGGTATTCAAGCTGGCGCGCACCTGCCAGTCGCGCGGCAATGACTGCGTCATGGTCGCAGCCATGCGCAGGGTGACGTTATTGCTGTTGGGATTGCCCGGCCAATCGGAAAGTTTTGTCTGGCTCGCACTGAGGTCGAACACGGTGGCTGGCGCTCGCTCACGTTCCCGCTCCGCTCGCAGTGGATCGGCTGCAAGGTTTCCACAGGCGATGGCCAATGCGGCCATGCCAACCAGACGAGGCGCGGGGCTGTTCATTTTCGTTCTCCCGGCAATCATCCTGCTTATTTAAGGCGAGATGGCCAAAGTGACAGCTATATTTTACTCCCGCGAGGGCTCGCACGGTTGAGTGTTGCTTATTTGGCGCTATCATTGACAAAATTGGAAAAACGACAAGAAAAGGGATGTGCCGTGAGTGATACAGAGCAATTGCAGCTATACCGCAAGCTGCAGGAAGTCAGCACGCGCGTGCACGCCGCGCGAGGGCTCGACGGATTAATGTCCAGCGTGCCGGCCGACCTATGCCATCTGTTCGATTGCGACCGCTGCCTGCTGTTCGTCATGGACCAGGAAAAGGACTATCTCGTGTCGCGTGATTTGCGAGTCGCTGTCACGCCGGGAAGCATTCCTGGCCACGTGGCATTGACCCAGCAAATGCTGGACATCGGCGACGTTTACGATGAAGCGCAACTGCGCGACATCTCGCCCGAACTGCAATTCCAGCGCGGCCTGGACCAGCGTACCGGCTATCGCACCCGCCAGGTCCTCGCCGCGCCCATCGCCGACGCGCAAGGCAAGGAGCTGCTGGGCGTGATCCAGCTGGTGAACCCACGCAGCGGACTGCCCTTCAGCGCCCTGCAGCGCGAATGCCTGCAAGCTTTGTGCGAAACTCTGGCAGTCGCACTGGCGGCACGCCAGTCGCCGCGCTTCGCTGCAAACGCCGGCAGCGCAAGGCCCGCCCGCGTGCATAACGCCGCCGAAGCCGATGCCGCCGCCGCACTGGCCGACAAGATCATCACCGAAGCATGCCGCCTCGACGCGTCCGACATCCACATCGAACCGCACACTGCGCGCGGCGTCTCGGTACTTCGCCTGCGCCGCGATGGCGCCCTGCTGCCCTACGCGGAAGCCGCACTGGACCTGCACGCGGCCCTGGTGGCGCGGCTGAAAACCATGTGCGGCCTGCCTGCAGCGCCGGCCGGACATCCGCTTGAAGGCAAGCTGCTGTTCCGCGAATTCAGCCAGCTCGATGTGGAACTGCGCGCTACCTTCATCCCTTCCGCCGGCGGCATGGAAGACGTGGTGCTGCACTTGCTTAGCAGCGGTGCGCCGATGCCGCTGGATCGCCTGGGCATGGCGCCCGCCTTGCAGGACAAGCTGCGCGCCGCAATCGACACCACGCATGGCTTGTTCCTGCTATGCGGCCCCGCCGGTTCCGGCCGCACCACGGCTTTGCATTCACTGCTGTTGCAACTCGAGCGTCCCGACGCCAAGGTGTGGACCATTGAGGAACCGGTCGAAATCCTTCAGCCCGGCGCGCGCCAGGTGCCGGTGCAGCGCGAAACCGGCACCGGCTTCGCCTCCGCCCTGCGCGCCGTGCTGCACGCCGATCCCGACCAGGTGGCGATTGGCGATATGCGCGACAGCGAGACTGCCGCACTGGCCATCGAAGCCGCGCTGAACGGCCGCATGGTGCTGGGCTGCCTGCCAACGGCAAGCAGCACCGACGCCATCAGCCGCCTGCACGAAATGGGCTGCGAGCGGTTCGCCATGGCCGACGCCCTGCTTGGCGTGCTGGCCCTGCGCCTTGCCAAGCGCCTGTGCGAGCATTGCAAACTGGCCTACCAGCCCGGCGAGGCGGAACTTGAGCTGCTGCTGGCTGAATACAGTGAAGAATTGCAGAAGTCCGAAGCCTGGCGCGCCGATCCGCGTGCGGCCAAGCTGCGCATCGTCAATGGCTGGCGCGAGCGCCACGGCGACGCGCGCGGCGGCTTCACGCTGTACCGCGCAGTCGGCTGCAAGGAATGCAGCAAAGGCTACAAAGGCCGCATCGGCCTGCATGAATTGCTGATTCCGGGCGATCACACGCGCCAGCTGGTGCGCGAGCGGGCGACCCCGCCCCAGCTGCGCAACGCCGCGCTGGCCGACGGCATCCGGACCTTGAAGATGGACGGTATCGAGAAAATCCTTGCCGGCCTGACTGACGTGAAAGCCGTGAGGGGTGCTTTATGATTTCCCACGTATTCATCGGCATCGATGATTTCGCCGCCGCCTACCGCTTTTACGCTGCCGTGATGGCGGCGCTCGGCCATGCCCAGCGCTTCTGCGACGACGGCAAGCCTTGGGCCGCCTGGCAACCGGCTGGCGGGGGACGGCCGCTGTTCATCATCGGCCGTCCTTACGACGGCGCTCCGGCCAATCCTGGCAATGGGCCGATGACCGCCCTGCTGGCGCCGTCGCGCGCGGCAGTTGATGCGGCCCATGCCGCAGCCCTTGCCCACAGCGGCAGCTGCGAAGGCCCTCCTGGCCTTCGTCCGCACTATCACGCCAACTATTACGGCGCCTATTTCCGCGACCCGGATGGCAACAAGATCGGCGTTTGCTGCCACGATCCTGTTTAGAGCGTTTTCTCGAAGCAGGCCGCAGCCGGATTGCCTGCGTAGCTGCCGAAGTTCTCGATGCGCTGGTAGCCATGCGCCAGGTAGAACTGCATGGCGCGTGTATTCACCACGCGTGTTTCCAGGCGCAGGGCACGGTAGCCAATCTGGCGTGCCTCCGCCTCCAGCCACGCCAGCACGGCGCTGCCGATGCCTTTGCTGCCTGGCCGCGCGTACATACGCTTGATCTCGGCGACGCCCGCCGCGGCGTTCGGCGCGCCCGTCTCCACCATCGGCCGCAAGGCGCCGCAGCCAAGTGCCCGTCCATGCGCATCACGTGCTACGGCAAAGCGCCCACCATCCCTGCGCGCATCGTCGGCGCTGAACTTGTTGCGGCCGCTATCGCCGCTTATCGCCTGCAGCGTCGCATCAAGCTCCGCCATCAACGCCAGCGAATCCGCTTCACCCGGATCAGCCGCCGCCACACGCGGCAATAGCTTGTACATGAAGGTCGTCGCGCCCAGGCGGCCATCGGGCATGGTGGCGTACTGCGGGATCTCGCCGCAACGTTCGTAGCCAAGTTTGAGGTACATGCCTTCGGCCGGCTCGCCGCTGCAGGTATCGAGGACAATCAGGGTGCGCCCCAGCGCCCGCGCAAGCGCCTCCGCGTGCAGCACCAGCCGCTGCGCCACGCCCTGGCGCCGTGCACGCGGATGCACCAGCATCTTGGATAACTCGGCCCGGTGGCGGCCATTCGGCATCCCGGCCAGGACCAGCTGCAAAGTTCCGTCAATGCGCCCATCCTCGCCGCGCACCACAAACAGCCGCCGTTCCCCCCGCTCCACTGCACCGTGCAGGCCAAGCCAGAAGGCGCGCGATTCCTCATGCGGGAAAGGCAGCTCGAAGCCGACGCTGGCCCCGGCGAGAACGCAGGCGCGCAGCACCTCGGCCAATTCATCGGCATGCGCCAGCAAGCCGGCGCCTCCCAGTTCGTCTATGGTTCGCATATCGCAATCAGGTAATGGGCCTCGTCGGGGCCGGGACAGGAAAAACGGGTCGCGCCATACAGATGGAAGCGCAGGCAATCGCCCGGCTGCAGCCGATGCGTAACGCCATCGATGGTGTAATCAAGCACCCCGGACAGCATCCACATATGCTGCTCCAGTCCCCGCACCGGCGGCTGGGAATAATCGATCACGGCGCCCGCAGGCAAGCGCCCTTCGATCATTTCAGCCGCAAAGCCTCGGGCCGGCGGCGACACCATGCGCCGCACGAAGCCGGTGGCGGGATCGTGCCACTCCGCCTGCTCGGCGCGCCGGATCAACTGCACCGGCGCCTGTTCGACTTCCGCGATCAGCCGCGACATCGGTATGCCGTATACGGAGCACAGCTTGCCCAACATCTCCGCTGTGGGGCTGGTTTCGCCGCGCTCAAGGCGCGACAACGTGGCGCGGCTGATGCCGCTCTGCGTGGCCAGCTCTTCCAGCGACAGCGCGTGCTCCTCGCGCAGCAGCCCCAAACGCCGGACCAGGCGGTCCTCCAATGAATTTCCCATACAAGAGACAATATCTCAAATATGAGATGACCGCAACGAAAAAAAAGGAGGCCGCAGCCTCCCTTTTTTTCAACAATCATTTACATGATCTTGGTACCAACCCACCAGAAGATCGCGCCAACGAAGGCCGATGCCGGGATGGTGAAGATCCACGCCCAGACGATGTTGCCAGCCACGCCCCAGCGCACTGCCGACATCTTCTGCGACGAGCCCACGCCGACGATCGCGCCGGTAATGGTGTGGGTGGTCGACACAGGCACGCCCAGGAAGGATGCCATCAGCAGGGTGATCGCACCGCCGGTCTCGGCGCAGAAGCCGCCCACCGGTTTGAGCTTGGTGATTTTCTGGCCCATGGTCTTGACGATACGCCAGCCGCCGAACAGGGTGCCGAACGAAATCGCGCCGTAGCAGGCGATGATGACCCAGGTAGGAGGAGACGAATCGGTCGCAGCCACGTGGCCCGAAGCGATCAGCAGCATCCAGATGATACCCATGGTCTTCTGCGCGTCGTTGCCGCCGTGGCCCAGCGAGTAGCCGGCAGCCGACACCAGCTGCAGGCGACGGAACCAGGTATCGACCTTGCGCGGCGTCGATTTAACGAAGACCCACGACACGATCAGCATGATCAGGGAACCGAGCACAAAGCCCAGCAGCGGCGCCAGGACGATGAATTCAACGATGGTGATCAGGCCCTTGCCGATCAGCGCACCGGTGCCGGCCTTGGCCACAGCCGCGCCAACCAGGCCGCCGATCAGGGCGTGCGAGGACGACGAAGGAATGCCGTAGTACCAGGTGATCACGTTCCAGATCACGGCGCCGCACAGGGCGCCGAAGATTACATAGTGGTCCACCACATGCGGATCGATCGTGCCTTTACCGATGGTTTGCGCCACCTTCAGGCCGACCACGAAAATCGCCACAAAGTTGAAAAACGCCGCCATGGCTACCGCAGTCTGCGGCTTCAGCACGCCGGTGGAGACCACCGTGGCGATCGCATTCGCGGCATCGTGGAAGCCGTTCATGAAGTCGAACACCAGCGCCAGGAAGACCAAGGCCGACAGCGCGTAGATGCCAATTTCCAGGTTGTTCATGGAAGTAGTCTTTTCTTATGCGTTTTCGACGATGATGCCTTCGATGATGTTGGCAACATCTTCGCAGCGGTCGGTGACGGTTTCCAGGATCTCGTAGATCGCCTTCATCTTGATCAGGTTGCGCACGTCCGGTTCGTCGCGGAACAGCTTGGACATTGCAGCGCGCATCACGTGGTCAGCGTCCGACTCCAGGCGGTCGATCTCTTCGCAGATGCCGACGATCTTGGAAGCGTTGTTCATGTTCGACAGCAGGGCCACTGCTTCCTTCACTTTTTCGCAGCATGCCAGGACCAGTTCGGCCAGGCGCTTGGCTTCCGGGGTCACCGAGTGCAGGTCGTACAGCGACACGGTCTGTGCGGCGTCTTCCATCAGGTCCAGGATGTCGTCCATCTTGGTGATCAGCTTGTGGATGTCGTCGCGGTCCAGTGGGGTGATGAAGGTCTTGTGCAGCAGGTCCACCGCCTGGTAGGTGATCTTGTCAGCCTGCTTTTCGAGACTTTCAATAGCGTGCACGCGGTTTTCGAGGTCGTCGAAGTTAGCCATCAGGCCCAGCATCTCTTTGGCGCCCTTCACGCACAGGTCGGCGTGCTGGTTAAACATGTCAAAGAATTTGCCCTCCGAGGGCATCAAGCGTCCAAACATTTTTGTTCTCCGTTGGTTGATTCGTTGGTACTGCAGCATAGCCACCCAGCGTGGCCAGCCTGGTAATCAATCGCCTTGGTAGATCGACAGGTTACCGGTGTAATTGCCAAACTTGGTGTACGCACCGATCCAGGTCAGGCGCACCGCGCCGATTGGACCGTTACGCTGCTTGCCGATAATGATCTCGGCGGTGCCTTTATCCGGCGAGTCCGGGTTATAGACTTCGTCGCGATACAGGAAAATGATCACGTCCGCGTCCTGCTCGATAGCGCCGGATTCGCGCAGGTCGGACATGACGGGACGTTTATTGGGACGTTGTTCCAGCGATCGGTTCAGCTGGGAGAGTGCAATGACGGGGCAATGCAGCTCTTTGGCCAGGCCCTTCAGGGAACGCGAGATCTCGGAGATCTCGGCCGAGCGGTTGTCGCCCGGCTGGCTGCCCTGCATCAGTTGCAGGTAGTCGACCACGATCAGGCCCAGCTTCCCGCATTGGCGGGCCAGGCGCCGCGCACGGGCGCGCATCTCGATCGGGTTCAGTGCCGGGGTCTCGTCGATATAGACCTGGGCTTCATTCATTTTCTGGATGGCGTGCGTCAGGCGCGGCCAATCCTCGTCAATCAGCTTGCCGGTACGCAGGCGGTGCTGGTCCAGCAGGCCGACCGAGCCGAGCATACGCATGGCCAGCTGCACGCCGCCCATCTCCATCGAGAACACGGCGACCGGCAGGCCCGCTTCCACCGCCACATTCTCGGCGATGTTCATCGAGAATGCGGTCTTGCCCATGGAAGGACGCCCGGCCACGACGACCATGTCGCCCGGCTGCAGGCCCGATGTCATTTTATCCAGATCGGTCCAGCCGGTCGGCACGCCGGTGATTTCAGAACCGGTATCGCGCGAATACAGTTCGTCAATACGCTCCACCACCTGGGTCAGCAGCGGCTGCACCGGCAGCCAGCCGGCCGCGCCGCGCGAACCCGCTTCGGCAATGGCGAAGATCTTCGCTTCCGCCTCGTCCAGGATCTGCTTCACGTCCTTGCCTTGCGGGCTGAAGGCGTTGCCCGACACTTCGTCGGCTACGGTGATCAGCTTGCGCAGCACGCCTCGGTCGCGCACGATTTCCGCATAGCGGCGGATATTGGCCGCCGACGGCGTGTTCTGCGCCATGGCGTTCAGGTAAGCCATGCCGCCCACCTCCTCCGCCTTGCCCAGCATGCTGAGCGCTTCGAACACGGTCACCACGTCGGCCGGTTTGCCCGAGTTAATCAGGCGCACCATCTGCTCGAAGATGATGCGGTGGTCGTAGCGGTAGAAGTCTTCCGCGTTCATGAAGTCCGCAATACGGTCCCACGCCGCGTTGTCACGCAACAAACCACCGATGACAGATTGCTCTGCCTCGATCGAGTGCGGCGGAATGCGGAGGGAATCGACTTGTGGGTCGGACTGGGGTGCGGCGTTCATGGCGCGCATTATACCTGCTTCGGCAAGCCGGGAATAATCCCTGAAAATAAAAAAAGCCGGGCGAACCCGGCTTTTTTGATGTAGATACGACGCTGATTAAGCAGCTTCGCCAACTACGGCAACGGTGACTTCCACCACAACGTCGGTGTGCAGTGCAACGGCAACTGGGAACTCGCCGGTGGTCTTCAGAGGACCGGTTGGCAGGCGCACAGCAGCTTTTTCCACGGTGAAGCCAGCTTTCGACAGGGCTTCAGCGATGTCGAAGTTGGTCACGGAACCGAACAGACGGCCGTCAACGCCGGCTTTCTGGGATACGGTCACGGTCATGCCGTTCAGCTTTTCGCCTTGGGCTTGGGCAGCAGCCAGCTTGGCGGCAGCAGCTTTTTCCAGTTCAGCGCGCTTGGCTTCGAATTCAGCAACAGCAGCAGCGGTAGCACGACGTGCCAGCTTCTGAGGGATCAGGAAGTTACGGGCGTAGCCGTCTTTCACTTTCACCACGTCGCCCAGGTTGCCGACGTTAACAACTTTTTCCAGCAGGATGATTTGCATAATATTTCTCCAGGATCTCTGATCTGATCGCTAATTAAGCGTGGTGCAGATCGGTGTATGGCAGCAGGGCCAGGTAGCGGGCGCGCTTGATCGCGGTGTCAACTTGGCGCTGGTAGTGCGCTTTGGTACCGGTCAGGCGTGCTGGCATGATCTTGCCGTTTTCCTGGATGAAATCTTTCAGGGTGTCTACGTCTTTGTAGTCCACTTGCTCAACGCCAGCGGCGGTGAAGCGGCAGAACTTCTTGCGCTTGAACAGTGGGTTTTGTTGCTTGCGCTTTTCTTTCAGCTTGAGCTTGTTTTTGTCGAACTTTTTACCGAATGCCATTTTAGGCTCCTGTATTTAAAAATTGCGCTGTTTAAACAGCACGAAAATCAATGATGTGAAACACCAGGGTTCTGCTATTGCGGTTCTTCTTGGCCAGGAAACCGGTGAACTCGTACAAGCCTCCAAGGGGCGCCTGACTGAATCGTTTTGACAACTCACCCGCCGCAACGGCAGGGATCTCAAACTCGGTCAGTCGGGCAATGCCTGCCTCTGTCTGCTGCGAACTGTGCTGCAAGCTTGCATTCACAATCGGCAGGCCGGCCGGGGTGTAACGAATTTCATCCCGTTCGGCGATCAGGGCGGTAACCCGGAGCTGGTTGTACAGACCGTCTCCTGTCAGGAATTAGGCCGCTGCAGGAGCTGCTGGGGCTTCGGCGCGATGGCTCTTGGCCGCGTCTTCACGCTGGACCGACTTCATCATTGGCGAAGGAGCGGTTTCCGCTTTCTTCATCTTGACGGTCAGGTGACGCAGCACGGCATCATTGAATTTGAATGCGGTTTCCAGCTCAACCAGGGTTTCGTTGTCGCATTCGATGTTCAGGCAGATGTAGTGTGCCTTGGCCAGTTTCTGGATCGAGTAAGCCATTTGACGGCGGCCCCAATCTTCTACACGGTGGACGTTACCGCCGCGCGAGGTCACGCTGGCTTTGTAACGTTCGATCATCGCGGGCACTTGCTCGCTCTGGTCCGGATGGACGATAAATACGATTTCGTAGTGACGCATTAATAACTCCCTTAAGGACTGTGAAAATAGCCCACCCCGGCGTCAAGACGGGTGTGGGAAGAGGTAAGCCCGCAAGCATAGCAGACTTTGCCCGCCGGCTCAAGGATTACTGATGGCGCGCAAAGCCCCATGCCCCTGGCGCTGGCATGCTGGGCCATGGACCAGTTCGACGCCGCCTGGAAGCTGCTGGCCGGGAATCATCCCGAAGCATTCCTGCGCGCGTTCGCTCCAGACCTCGCCGTCCAGGTAGACTGGGGCCGTCAATATTGTCTTCCCGACCACGAACTTTTACCACCCTCCCCCGACAGCGCCACCGCCGCCCGGCATCCCGACATCCTGCTTCTCGTCACCATGGCCGATGGCAAGCCGGCCTGCCTGCACGTAGAAATCCAGTGCTGCCGCGACAATCGCTTCGCCGAACGGATGGCCATTTACCGCAGCCGCCTTCATGACCGCTTCGCCATGCCAGTCATTAGTATTGCCCTGCTCGCCGATGCAGGTCTCCGCTGGCGGCCGGACAACTACCAAGAGGAGCGCGCCGGCTGCAGCATGAGCGTCCAATTCCGAATCATCAAGCTGATGGACCTCCGTAACCGGATTGACGAGTTAACGACAAGCCAGAATGTGGCCGAATTTGCCGCTGCAGCACACCTGCTCGCCCTACACACTCGCCGCTCACCCGAGCGCCGCCAAACCGTCAAATTCCGCCTGCTCCGCCAACTGCTTGCGGAAAACTGGAAAGTTCGGGAACTTTCAGACCTGCGCCAGATCATAGACTTGATGATGCCAATTCCAAGGACCTGGCAAACGGAGACAACCATGGATATTTACGACTTGTACGAAGCAGATCAGCACGCAGACAAGGACAGTTTTGCATACATGTTCTGGGAATTAACCGACAGACGCGGACGCATGAAGGGTCGGGCTGAGGGACTTGCTGAGGGACTTGCTGAAGGACTTGCCGAGGGGCGCGCCCAGGCCCAGCACATTCTTGCCGAGTTGATAGAGCAACAACTTGCCACCCGTTTCGGGAGCCTTCCGCGATCGCTACACAAGATGCTCAGCGACGCAAGCCAGCAACAACTCGAACAGTTGGCCCTGGCGCTGCTAAAAGTGAGGACGCTGGATGACGCTTTGGTGATTGCCGGCCTAATCGCTTGAGGCACCCTGGGCTTGCGCGGCGCGGGAGGCCTGCAGGATACCGGTCAGGAAGCCGAGCCCGGCCGCCAGCCAGATGCAAGAGGCGACAACATCAAAGGTCCAAAGCCGATCGGGGAATTTGTACAGGTATGGAACGACCAGCAGGCCCCGCAAGAGGCAGATTGCCGCAATCGTACCTTGCGCCATCTGCGCAAAGGGCAGCCAGTGCAAGCGGCCCGCGCCCGCCAAGGCATACAGGCAACAGATAAACATCAAGGCGCCAATCACCGCTGCCCCCGCAGGAGCGAACCATGTACCAGCCTGGGCGGAAGCGACTACTTTAGGCGGTGCCTGGAGAAACGCATACCACTCCGGCCCCAGCCAAGGCGCAGCAAAATGGATCAGCGCACCGAAAAGCGAAATCGCCGCCGCCAGCAAGAAAGCAAACCGTCCCATCCTGCCCTCCAATGGTTATCGAATCGACATTAAGCCGAATATTTTCCGCCGATGCAACAAATTTGCTTGCAATTCCTTTCATACTGTACAAAAATACAGACTGTCTATAATCACAGTCCACTATAGCGCCATGATCAAGCTCACAGCACGACAAGAACAAATCCTCGACCTGATCAAGGATGCAATCGAAAACACAGGCTTCCCACCGACCCGCGCAGAAATCGCGGCGGAACTCGGCTTCAAATCCGCCAACGCCGCAGAAGAGCACCTGAAAGCGCTCCAGCGCAAGGGCGCAATTGAAATCACCGCCGGCACCTCGCGCGGCATCCGTCTGACCGGCAACTTCGGCGGCCCCGCAACCGGCACAGCAAAACCAAGCCCCGCCCCGCGCGCCAAGGTCGAATTCGACGATATGCCAGCCGTCCCGGCCGGCATGCTGGTCACCCTCCCGCTGATTGGCCGCGTCGCCGCAGGCTCGCCCATCCTGGCACAGGAAAACCTGGAAACGACTTACAGCGTCGACCCGAACCTGTTCTCCGCCAAGCCCGACTTCCTGCTGAAAGTGCGAGGCGAATCGATGCGCGACATCGGCATCATGGACGGCGACCTGCTGGCCGTAAAAAAGACCGATAGCGCCCGCAACGGCCAGGTCGTGGTCGCCCGCATCGGCAACGACGTCACGGTCAAGACCTACCGCAAGACCGGCAGCAAGATCGAACTGCTGCCGGAAAACCCGGACTTCAAGATCATCACCGTCAACCCGGAAGATGACTTCGCCCTGGAAGGCCTGGCTGTCGGCCTGATGCGTACCTGGCACTGATTCACCCGCCTGTTCCGCGTTTTTTGCAGCCTGTCGCATAGGCGCTACTATTGCAGGGCAAACAAAGTTATCCTTCTTGCATCAACAACAAGAAGGAGAAAACATGTTTGCCCGCCGTATCAGCGCCACCCTGTGCACTCTCGCATTTGCCTCCGCCTCGGCCTACGCCGCCGCGCCTCAGCAGCAATTCGCCAAAATGGGCGACCTGCAGCTTGAGAGCAAAGCCACCATCAACGACTGCTCGATCGGCTACCGCACCATCGGCACCCTGAACGCCGACAAATCGAACGCCATCCTCTTCACCACCTGGCACACCGGCACCAGCCGCGACGCCATCGGCATGCTGCAAAGCGGCGCCCTGTTCGACCCTTCGCCCTGGTATGTGATCGTGGTCGATGCCCTGGGCAACGGCGTCTCCTGCTCGCCATCGAACAGCAAGACCCAGCCCGGCCCCGCCTTCCCGCAATTCTCCATGCGCGATATGGTGGAAAGCCAGCACAAGCTGTTGACTGAAAAACTGGGCATCAACCATTTACGCGCCGTCATGGGCTACTCGATGGGCGGCATGCAGACCTTCCAATGGGCCGCCAGCTACCCGGGCTTCATGGATGTCGCGATCCCGATTGCCGGCACGCCGCGCCTGACTTCGTCCGACATGCTTTTCTTGCGCATCGTCGAAAAATCCGTGGTCGATGAACCAGCCTACGCGGGCGGCCGCTACACAAAGAATCCGGCCCTGCCGATGTACAACCTGCTGTTCGCCATGAACTTCGACAGCCCCGCGCACCGCAGCGCACGCACGGCGCCAAAAGATTTCGAGAAATTCTTCCGCGAGAGCGCCGCCTCCGATCCTGAAGGCACGGACGCCAATAACTCGCTGTGGCAGATCCGCGCAGTGCTCGGGCACGATATCGCGCAAGGCGGCAAACTGGAAGATGCGGCAGCCCACATCAAGGCCCACGTCTACCCGATCAATGCGGCCCAGGACCACGTCGTCAATCCTGCACCATCGCTCGCCTTCTCCAAACTGCGCAAGGAAGAAGCCACGGTCCTCGACACCGACTGCGGCCATGCCGCGCTGCGATGCGCCATGCCCGCCATGAAGGCGGTTGTGGAAAAAGCGCTACGCTAGGTCTGCAGCCTATCCCGCCAATCCTGCATTTCGTCGCAGCCACGCTCCCCGGGTGGCTGCGCTAACTTAAAGTCACACAAAACCACACAACAACCGGGGAGTTTTGATGTTCAAGCCTTTCTACATCGCCGCCGCGATGCTGGCAGCGCAGTCCGCGTTCGCCTTCGACAACCAGACCAACCACTACCGTCTGAGCATCGACAAGGATGCCAAGCGCGCCCACGTCGAAGCCGACGTCTGGGTCGAGGGCCGCGAACTGGCGCTGTTCAACTGCATGCCCATCCCGCAACTGAAAAACGGCCAGGCGGATCTGATTGAAAAACTGACCGTGCGCGACATGGCCGGCAGCGCCGTTGCGCTCACCGACAAAGGCGAAGGCGAATACGAGGTCGACGGCGACCGCCGCCTGCGCCTGTCCTACGACATCCGCCTGGAGCACGACAAATATGAATGGCCGGGCGGGAATGAAGAAGTTTCCTACCACACCGATGAAGGCCTGATGTCGGTCGGCTACCCGCTGTTCATCGTACCGGGCGTAAAAATGCTGGGCGAGACCGAAGTCGCCTTCGATCTGCCGCCAGGCTGGAAAGCCAACACGCCATGGCGCAGCGCAGGCGAGCCCGGCGCCTTTATCGTCGAATCGCGCCGCGAGCTGGTGAACAACGCCTTCTTCTTCGGCACCGCCCACGCCGAAACCTTCAAGGCCGGCGGCGTCGAGATGACCCTGGTCATGGGCAAGCAATACTGGAAACGCCGCGACGCCTTCATGTCGATGATCGACAAACAGATGAACAGCTACCAGAAGCTGTATGGCCGCGGCCCCGTAGCCGACCGCTTCCTGATCGTGATCAACCAAGGCAGCACCGGAGATGGCGGCGCCTTCTCCGCATCCTTCAGCCAATACCTGAAAGACGATGGCAGCGACGTCTCACGCCCGATCTGGGGCAAGGTGATGTCGCACGAACTGGCCCACTTCTGGGACGGCCACTCGCTGGTGCCGAAGAATGAAAGCGAAGAATGGTTCAAGGAAGGCGTGAACGACTATGTCACCGTGATCACCATGGCGCGCAACAAGCTGATGGATCGCACCATGGTCATTCAGCAACTGGAAAACCTGGCGCGCGGCCAGAACGTCGCCCGCAACGTGCAAGGCCTGACCGTCACCGTACGTGAAGCGGTCAAGGACAAGCACCGCAACTGGCTGCTGGTCTACGGCGGCGGCACGATAGCCGGCCTGGCGATGGACGTGGAACTGCGCAAAGCCAGCAAAGGCAAGGTCAGTCTCGACACGCTGCTGAACGCGATGTACAAAGAGTTCGGCCACAAAGGCAAGCAGTACGACCAGGCCGACATTGTCCGCATCGGCAAAGCGATCAGCGGCGTCGACCTCGACCCACTGCTGAACAACATCGTCGCCACCAGCAAAGCCCCCGACCTCGCCCCCCTGTTCAAGGACATCGGCCTGCGCCTCGAACAGTTCGGCATGCTGGAAACCTACCTGCTGCGCGATCCAGCCGCCACGGCGGAACAGAAGTCCCGCTTCACCGCCATCTTCGGCATCCCCTACTAACGGCCGAGCCCGTGTCCCACCATGGGGTCACACCCGAAATGGGACACGAGTTCAGCCGCGAATCAGACGAGCCCGTGTCCCGAAACGGGTGTGACCCCATGGTGGGACACGGGCTGATGCGTATTAGTCGAGGGCGTTCTTGAAGTCGGCGATCAGGTCGGCGGTGTCTTCGATGCCGACAGAGACACGGATCAGGCTGTCAGCGATGCCCATCGAGGCGCGGCGCTCTGGGCCCATTTCGTAGAAGATGGTGTGGGAAACCGGAATCACCAGCGTGCGGGTGTCGCCCAGGTTGGACGTCGGGATCGCCAGCTTCAATTTGTTCAGGTAGTCGAAGCAGTCGATGCCGTCTTTCAGTTCAAAGCTCAACAGCGAGCCGAAGTCCTTGAACAGTTCCGCTGCGATGCCGTGCTGCGGGTGTGACTTCAGGCCTGGGTAATACACGGCTGCCACGCGCTCGTCGGCTTCCAGCATTTCCGCCAGCGCGCGGGCGTTGGCCGACGTGCGGTCCATACGCAGCGCCAGCGTTTCGGCGCCGACCGCGATGGTGTGCGCAGCTTCCGGCGCCAGCGAGGCGCCGAAATCGCGCAGCGCCTTGGCGCGGATCTGCACCAGGCCCCATTGCACTGCGGGATTCTTCTTGTAGTTCTCGAAGATGTTCGGGAACTTGGTCCAGTCGTATGCGCCGGTATCGGTCAGCGCGCCGCCCAGTGCATTGCCATGGCCGCCGATCGACTTGGTCAGCGCGTTCACCACCAGGCCCGCGCCCACGTCTTTCGGGCGGAACAGGTAAGGCGACGTCATCGTGTTGTCCACGATGTAGAGGATGCCGCGCTCGGCGCACAGCTGGCCGATGCGTTTCAGGTCGGCGATCTGGGTGCGCGGGTTGGCGATCGTCTCCACGAACACCATGCGCGTTTCAGGCTTGAGCGCCGCCGCCACGTTGGCGACGTCGGTGGCGTCGACAAAGTCCACGCCTACGCCCTGCCCCGCTACGGTTTGCCACAGCGAGTTGGTATTCCCGAACAGGAACGACGACGACACGACATGGTCGCCGGCACGCAGCAGCGCCTGGAACACGGCGCCAATCGCGCCCATGCCCGTGGCGAAGCAGATCGTGCCCACGCCCTGCTCCATCTTGCTGACCTTATCCTCCAGGGCGGCAACCGTAGGGTTGCCCTGGCGGCCGTAGCGGAAGCCCGGCTCCTTGCCCTGGAAGACCGACGCCAGCTGGCGTGCGTCGGCATAGCCGAAAGTGACCGAAGTGTGGATCGGCTTGTGCAGCGAGCCGTGTTCGATGCCTTTCTGGCGGTCGTTATGCAGGATAGTCGTCGTGAAGCCGTAGTTCTTCATCAGGATTCCGTGTTTGCTGTATTCAGGTTCAGTTGCGTGCGTGCCGCATCTTCAGCAACCTTGGCCTTCTTCGGGTTGTGGCGAGCCTGTTCGATGCGGTCCAGGTACTCGGCCGACACGTCGCCGGTGATGTACTTGCCGTCGAAGCAGGAAGCCTCGAATTCGGTCAGCGCAGGATTGACGTCGGCGATGGATTTCTTCAGGTCTTCCAGGTCCTGGTAGACCAGCGCGTCGGCGGTAATTTCTTCGCAGATCTCTTGCAGGGTGCGGCCGTGGGCGATCAGTTCGTCGCGGGTCGGCATGTCGATGCCGTACACGTTCGGGTACAGCACTGGCGGCGCTGCGGAGGCGAAGATCACTTTCTTGGCGCCGGCTTCGCGTGCCATCTGCACGATCTCGCGGGAAGTGGTGCCGCGCACGATGGAGTCGTCCACCAGCAGCACTACCTTGTCCTTGAATTCGTCGCCGATGGCGTTCAGCTTCTGGCGCACGGATTTCTTGCGCATTGCCTGGCCAGGCATGATGAAGGTGCGGCCGATGTAGCGGTTCTTGATGAAGCCTTCGCGGTAATCCACGCCCAGGCGCATCGCCAGCTGGATGGCGGCAGGACGCGAGGAGTCAGGGATAGGCATGACAACGTCGACACCTTCGGCCAGGCCTTCGCGCTTGATCTTGTCGGCCAGGTATTCGCCCATTTTCAGGCGGGTGTTGTACACGGAGGCGCCGTCGATCACCGAGTCAGGACGCGCCAGGTACACGTATTCGAAGACGCAAGGATTCAGCTTTGGATTCTCGGCGCAGATCTGTGCGTGCAGCTTGTTGTCGTTGTCGATGAAGATCGCTTCGCCCGGCAGCACGTCGCGCACGAAACGGAAGCCCATGCCTTCCAGCGCTACGGATTCCGAGGCGATCATGTATTCTTTGCCGCCGTCGGCGGTCTCGTTCTCGCCCAGGCACAGCGGACGGATGCCGTTCGGGTCGCGGAAGGCCAGCATGCCGCTGCCTGCGATCTGCGCCACAGCTGCATAGCCGCCGCGCACGCGCTTGATCAGTACAGTCACCGCCTGGAAAATGTTGGCAGGCGTCAGGTGAACGTCGTTGGATGCCTTCTGGATCTCGTGCGCCAGCACGTTCAACAGCACTTCCGAGTCGGAGTCGGTGTTGATGTGGCGGCGGTCATTCTTGAACATCTCGTCCTTGAGCTGTTCCCAGTTGGTCAGGTTGCCGTTGTGCGCCAGGGTGATGCCGAACGGCGCGTTGACGTAGAACGGCTGCGCTTCTTCTTCGCTGGAAGAACCGGCGGTCGGGTAGCGGCAATGGCCGATACCGGAAGTGCCGTTCAGCGAACGCATATTCCGGGTGCGGAACACGTCGCGCACCAGGCCATTGGCCTTGTGCATGGAGAACGTGTTGCTTTGGTTGGTTGCGATACCTGCCGCGTCCTGGCCGCGATGCTGCAACAGCAGCAGCGCGTCATACAGCATCTGGTTGACTGGTTGGTGGGATACGACGCCGACGATGCCACACATGGTGTGCTCCTAAACTTGGTACTGCGGATTTAACGAATTCTAAAAATGGACATGCTGCGCCATATCGGCGGGCAGGAATGGTTTTATGGTGCGCACGCCGGATTCCGCCATGGGACTCAACAGCGCGTTCTTCCAGAATTCCTGCTTCGGCATGGAGGTCATCCCCGCCAATATGACGCCGGCCAGCACAATCACAATGCCCCGCGCCAGGCCAAACAGGCTTCCCAGGCCGCGGTCGGCCAGCGACAGGCCGCCAGCCTCGATCAGCGCCTCGATCGCCATGGTCACCAGGGCCAGGAGGATGCGCGCGCCGATGAACAATGCAATGAAGGCAACGATCATGCGCACCACGGCGCCCGGCACGGCCTCCGGCAGCATGGCGGCCAGCCAGGGGGCGTAGGCATTGGCGACAACGAAGGCGATGATCCAGCCGCCCAGCGACAGTACTTCCTTGACCAGGCCGCGCAGGGTACCAATGATGACGGATGAGGCGAGCACGAAAATAACCAGGTAATCGAAAATCGTCACGTCAGCGCAGCCTCAAATCATCCTGTCAGGCCGGGGTCAGGCTGCCGTTCAGGCCCAGTTTGACCAGCTTGGCTTTGATCTTTTCGGCTTCTTCCTTGTTCGGGAATGGACCGACTCGCACGCTGGTCAATTCGCCATTGGCGGTAGTGACTTTCTGCGCATAGGACTTGATGCCGGCGTCGCCCAGCTTGCGCTGCAGCTCTTCCACTTTATCTTTCGCGGCGAAGGCGCCGACCTTGATCACATATTTGGTCGATGGCGTCGCTTCCGCGGCCTTGCCTTCCAGGATAGCCATGGCGCGCGCATCGTCGGACTGCGCTGGCTTGGTTTCCGGTTTCTTAGGCTCCGGCTTCGGTTCAGGGTGTTTTACTTCGGCCTTGGCGACTTTAGGCTCGGTCGCTTTTGGTTCGGCCGCTTTTGGCGGCTTCACAGGTTCGGTCACGGCCGGCTTGCTCGGCACGTGGACAATTTCTTCACCCTTGTCGAGGGCTGCGCCGGCGGCGGCAACCGGAGCAACCGTGCGTGAGGATGGCGCCGGAGCCGGAGCAGGAGCAGGAGCAGGAGCGGCCGGCTGCTCGATCGCGGGCACTGGGGCAGGCGCGGTGGAAGGACCGCCGTTCAGCGGTTCGCCCGGCTTGTCCTTGGAAGGCATATTGATGGCGATGTCCGACACCGAGGATTTGGGCTCGGAATCGAGCAGCATCGGCAGGCCGATGGCGACTGCCAAAGCCAGCGCGATGGCGCCTACCAGGCGGCGGCGTGCGCGCTTTTTCTCCGGCAGTACGGGATCCTGGGCAGCTTTGCCGGCACCGCGGCGAGGAGCCGCGTCGGCGCCGGCACTGGAAGCGCGCTTGGAGCGGGCCTTTTCGTCCAAGGCCCTGTCGTCCTGTGCGCGGTAGTAGCCGCTGTCTTCACCAGCAGCATCTTGCTTGTCTTTGCCAAATTTCGATAACAAGCCCATGCGGAATTTTCTCAGTGGAGTGAGGATTTTTTCGCCGCCATGACGCCGGCGACGGTCAGGAATGATCCAAAGACCACAATTCTATCATTCTCGCCCGCGCGGCTCATCGCATTTGCGAATGCCTGGCCTGGATCATCGAAAATATTGACGGTTTTTTCACCGATTTTCGGCTCAATCGCCTGCACTTTGCCCGCCAGCTCGGAAGCGGTGGCTGCGCGCGGCGATGGCAGATTGGTAAGACACCAGTGGTCAACGCATGGCGCCATGGCCTTGATCACGCCGTCGATATCCTTGTCGTGCATGGAGCCGAACACCGCAAAGGTGTACGGGCTGTAGCCCATATTGCCCACGTTCTGCGCCAGAGCAGCGGCGGCATGCGGGTTGTGCGCCACGTCGTAAATCACCGTTGGCCGGCCCGGCAGGACCTGGAAGCGGCCCGGCAGCTCCACCATCACCAGGCCGGTACGCACTTCCTGCGCGCCGACCGGCAGTTCCATCTTCAGTGCCTCCAGCGCGGCCAGCGCCGCGCAGGCGTTCAGCAGCTGGTTGGCACCGCGCAAGCCAGGGTAAGCCAACGAATTGCGGCGTTGCGAACGGCCGCCGTAATTCCACTGCTGCTTGTCGCCAGCATAGTTGAAATCGCGGCCCATCAGCCAGAGGTCGGCGCCGATTTCGACGGCGTGGTCAATCAGGGACTGGGGTGGCACCGGATCGCTGCAGATGGCAGCTTTGCCGGTGCGGAAGATGCCAGCCTTTTCAAAGCCGATCTGCTCGCGTGTGCCGCCCAGGTAGTCCACGTGGTCGATATCGACGCTGGTCACGATGGATACGTCGGCGTCGATCACATTGACTGCGTCAAGGCGTCCGCCCAGGCCCACTTCCAGGATGACCACATCCAGCGGCGCCTGCGACATCAGGTGCATGATGGCAAGAGTAGTGAATTCGAAATACGTCAGCGAGATATCGCCGCGCGCACGCTCCACGAAATTGAAGCTCTCTACCAACTGCTCGTCGCTCGCCATGTCGCCGTTCAGGCGCGCACGCTCATTGAAGTGCAGGAAGTGCGGCTTGATGTACAGGCCGACGCGGTAGCCGCCTTGCAGCAGGATCGATTCCAGCATGGCGCAGGTCGAGCCCTTGCCATTGGTGCCGGCCACCATGATGACCGGGCACTTGAACTGCAATGCCATGCGTTCCTTGACCGCGCGTACGCGTTCCAGGCCCATGTTGATGACGGTTTCGGCGTGGCGCGACTCGATCAGCGCAAGCCATTCAGTGAGGGTATTCGGGAGATTGGACATTATCGCCAGGGAGGGTGTTGGGCGCGCAGCGCAGGAGGCTGCGCGCGCCGGGTAAAACTTGAAGCTTAGGCCAGCACTTCTGCTGCCTGGTTCTGCATCAGGGCCAGCAGGCGTGCGATTTCTTCGCGCATCTGGCGGCGGTCCACGATCATATCGATCGCGCCCTTGGTCAGCAGGAACTCGGAACGCTGGAAGCCTTCCGGCAGTTTTTCACGCACGGTGTTTTCGATCACGCGTGGACCGGCGAAGCCGATCAGCGCTTTCGGTTCGGCCATCACCACGTCGCCCATGAAGGCGAACGATGCGGACACGCCACCCATGGTCGGGTCGGTCAGTACGGAGATGAACGGCAGCTTTTTCTCAGCCAGCTTGGTCAGCATCGCCGTGGTTTTCGCCATCTGCATCAGCGACAGCAGGCCTTCCTGCATACGTGCGCCGCCGGTGGCGGTCACGCAGATGAATGGCACCTTCTGTTCCAGCGCAACCTGGGCCGCACGGGCGAAACGCTCGCCGACCACGGAGCCCATGGAGCCGCCCATGAATTCGAATTCGAAGCACGCTACGACAACCGGCAGGCTCATGATCGAGCCGCCCATCGCGATCAGGGCATCGGTTTCGCCGGTAGCTTCCATCGCCTGCTTCAGGCGATCAGGGTATTTCTTGCTGTCTTTGAATTTCAGCGTGTCGACCGGCAGGGTCTCCTGGCCGATTTCATATCGGCCGCCGGCGTCCAGCAGTGCATCCAGGCGCTCGCGGGCGCGGATACGCATGTGGTGGTCGCACTTCGGGCAGACATGCAGGTTCGACTCGAGGTCGGTACGGTACAGAACTGCCTCGCAGGATGGGCACTTGACCCACAGGCCTTCAGGCATTGTCTTGCGAGCGGCAGCTTCCGAGCGCTGGATGCGCGGTGGCAGCAATTTTTCCAACCAGCTCATAAATTTCTCCTCTTGCACTAACTTAGGCCGGAAGTGTAGCCGTTTCTGCCTGTCCTGTCGAACAAAACAGGCAGAATCTTGCTCTCAGATTAACGCTTTTCGTCGAGTGCGTGGCGAATGCCGGAAACGAACGATCGTACTGATTTTGCAGCGTTTTCCGGCCCTGCCGTTTCGATTTCCTGGATGATGCGGCTGCCGATCACCACAGCGTCAGCCACACTGGCCACGGCCTTGGCGGTTTCCGCATCACGGATGCCGAAACCGACGCCTAACGGCAGCTGGACGTGCTTGCGAATCATGTCCAGCCGGCGCGCGACATCTTCGGTATCGATATGGCCGGCGCCGGTAACGCCTTTCAGCGACACATAGTACGTGAAACCGCTGCCGACGCGCGCCACTTGCTGCACGCGCTGCTCGGTCGAGGTGGGAGCCAGCAGGAAAATCAGGTCCTGTCCTGCCGCGCGCATTTTGGCGGCGAATACCTCACATTCTTCCGGCGGATAGTCGACCACGATGGCGCCATCGGCGCCGGCGGAGCTGCTGGCGTCGATATAAGCGTCGGCGCCCAGGCGCTCGATCGGGTTGGCGTAGCCCATCAGGACCACTGGCGTGGTGCTGTTGGTCTTGCGGAATTCCCGCACGAAGTCGAAGCAGTCGCGGATGCCGACGCCTTTGGCCAGCGCACGCTCGCAGGCGCGCTGGATGACCGGACCTTCGGCCATGGGGTCGGAGAATGGGATGCCTAGTTCGAGGATGTCGGCGCCGCCCTCCACCAGGGCGTGCATCAATTCCACGGTTTTGCCGGGTTCCGGGTCGCCTGCGGTGATGAAGGTGACCAGGGCTTTCTTGTTTTGCGCTTTCAGGGCGGCGAAGGTTGCTGCGATACGAGTCATTTTGTACTTTCCTTTTTTTGAACCGCGAAAACCGGGAAACCGGGGTCCGGCCCTTGGGCCGTACCCCGGTTTTCCGGTTTCCGATGGTTTAGAACTGCAAGCCCGCGCGCTGCGCCACGGTATGCATGTCCTTGTCGCCACGGCCCGACAGGTTGGCCAGGATGATCTTATCCTTCGGCAGGGTCGCCGCCAGCTTGGCCGCATAGGCCAGCGCATGCGAAGACTCCAGCGCAGGAATGATCCCCTCGATATGGCAGCAATCATGGAAAGCCTGCAGCGCCTCGTCGTCGGTAATCGACACGTACTGCGCGCGCCCCGAATCCTTCAGGAAGGAGTGCTCCGGCCCCACACCCGGATAATCCAGGCCGGCCGACACCGAGTGCGTCTCGATAATCTGTCCGCCCTCATCCTGCAGCAAATAGGTACGGTTGCCATGCAAGACGCCCGGATACCCGGCCGTCAGCGAAGCAGCGTGCTTGCCCGTGTCCAGGCCCTCGCCTGCCGCCTCCACGCCGACGAGCGCCGTCGCAGCCTGGTCGATGTAAGGATAAAAAATACCCATCGCATTGGAACCGCCGCCGATGCAAGCAACCACGTAGTCCGGCTGGCGGCCGGTCATTTCAGGCATCTGCTGCAGGCATTCCTCGCCGATCACGGACTGGAAGTCGCGCACCATCATCGGGTACGGGTGCGGACCCGCCACGGTGCCGATGATGTAGAAAGTGTTTTCGATGTTGGTAACCCAGTCGCGCATCGCTTCGTTCAGCGCGTCTTTCAGGGTCTTGGAACCGGATTCCACCGGCACCACGGTCGCGCCCAGGAGCTTCATGCGGTACACGTTCTGCGCCTGGCGCTTCACGTCCTCGCTGCCCATGTACACCACGCATTCGAGGCCGAAGCGCGCGCAGATGGTCGCGGTGGCGACGCCGTGCTGGCCGGCGCCCGTTTCGGCGATGATGCGCGGCTTGCCCATGCGCTTGGCCAGCAAGGCCTGGCCGATCACATTGTTGATCTTGTGCGCGCCGGTGTGGTTCAGGTCTTCGCGCTTGAAAAAGATTTGCGCACCGCCCAGCTGGTCGGACCAGCGCTTGGCGTGGTACACGGGCGACGGACGGCCGACGAAGTGCTTCAGCTCATAGCGGAATTCTTCGAGGAACAGTTCATCCTTGCTGTAGCGGTCATACGCTTCGCGCAGCTCTGCCAGCGCGTAGCTCAGGGTTTCTGCGACAAAGGAACCGCCGTAAGGGCCGAAATGGCCGGTGGCGTCGGGGAGGTGGTAAGTCGAAGCGTGGAACAGGTGCGCTGGAGGCGCATCAACCGGGGTTTTCATGGTGCGGATCTTTCTCAAACGTGGCATCTGCTGCCCGCACGCCGCGAATGAACTCCGCGATCAGGCGAGCATCTTTGATGCCCTTGGCGCGCTCGACGCCACTAGAGACGTCAACCGCGTAAGGGCGAACGCTGGCCACTGCGCCAGTCACATTTTGCACGCTCAAGCCACCACTCAAAACGGCCCGATGCGCGAGATCTTTTGGGATTAGAGACCAATCGAAAACCTTTCCTGCGCCGCCATATGCATCCACGAAGGTGTCGAGCAGGACGCCCGAGAACAAGCCACTGGATGCGCGGCAAAGTCGCTCATATTCTAGCAGCTCAGCGCCGCTTGTGTCGGGTTTGACGCGGAAGACCCGCACATAGGCCCTGCCCGCCGCGCGCGCTGCCTCGGCGCACTGCTCCGCCGTCTCGTCGCCGTGGAATTGCAAAAGTGATATCGGCGCAATAGCCACGGTGTCGGCCACCTGCTGCGCCGTGTGGTTCACGAACAGTCCCACCGGCGTCACGAATGGCGGCAGCAGCGCAATCAGTTCGGCCGCGCGCTGCGGCGTCACATAGCGCGGGCTCTTTTCGTAGAACACAAAGCCCACCGCATCGGCGCCTGCCGCAACAGCGGCCTGGACGTCTTCTTCGCGGGTCAGGCCGCAGATCTTGATGCGGGTGCGTGGCATTGCTTTGTTCCTCAGAAAGCGGGCAGGATGCTGGGCTCTTCGTACGGCAAGCCCCATTTTGCGTCGTATTCGATCCTGGACAGGTACAGGCCGTCCGGCATGAAGGTCGGCGCCGCCTTGGTGCGGTCTTTCCCTGCCAGCAGCTCGCCCATCCAGTCGGTGCTCTCGCGGCCCTGTCCTACATAGACCAGGGAGCCGACCAGGTTGCGCACCATGTGGTGCAGGAAGGCGTTGGCGCGCAGCGTGAACAGGATCATGTCGCCATGGCGCTCGATCTCGATCATCTGCATTTCCTTGACCGGCGTCTTGGCCTGGCACATGGAGGCGCGGAAGGCGGTGAAATCATGGGTGCCGATCAGCGGCTTGACCGCTTCGCGCATGCGCTCCACGTCCAGCTTCCAGTGCGTAAAGCCGGCGCGGCCAGCCAGCAGCGGCGAGCGCACCTGGTGGTTGTACAGCAGGTAGTGATAAGTACGGGAACGGGCGCTGAAACGGGAGTGAAATTCCTGCTCCGGCGTCGGCGCTTCGGGCAGGTAGCGCGCCCAGCGCACGCCGATCGATTCAGGCAGGAAGGCGTTGATACCGCGCACCCAGGCGTGTTCGGCGCGATCGAGTTCGGTGTCGAAGTGCACCACCTGGTTCAGCGCATGCACGCCGGCGTCGGTGCGGCCGGCGCAAGTGGTGCCCAGCTTGACGCAGGCGAAGCGCTCAATGGCTTCCTCCAGCTTGTTCTGCACGGTCTGGCCATGCGGCTGGATCTGGTAGCCAAGCCAGTCGGCGCCGTTGTACTGGATGCCTAATGCGATGCGTTTCAAAATAAAAAATGCCCGGTCAGATTGATCTGTGACCGGGCATTATACGGCGAATTGCTGTTTAGCCGAGCAGCGCGCGCATCGAGTTGGCTCGTGCAACCTGGTCGTCGCTGCCGCCGCGGATCACTTCATCCAGCAGCTCGCGGGCGCCTTCCTTGTCGCCGATTTCCTGATAGGCCACCGCCAGGTCCAGCTTGGTGTCCATTTCCATGTGCAGGGCAGACATCTCTTCCTCGCCTTTCGGTGCGGCAGGTGCGCCCGCGCCGCCCAGGTCCAGGTTGATGCTGGACAGGTCGAAGTCGGCAGGTGCGGCAGCCGGTGCGGCAGCAGGAGCCGGCGCATCCATGCCTGGCAGGTCCAGCGCGAAGTCGGCAGCCGACAGAGGCGCTTCTTCCGCAGCAGGAACAGCGGCTGGAGCAGCGCCGCCGCTTGGCAGCGAGAAGTCCATGCTATCCAGTTCGGCCAGCGGGTTCGCCGCTGGTGCGGCTTCGGCTTTGGCGGCCGGCAGGTCGAGGTTGAAGTCCATGCCGATGTCGGCCATTGCGTCTGCCGCTGGCGCGGCTTCCACCGCTTCCACCTTGGCTGCCGGTGCGTCCAGGCCCAGGTCGAAGGACAGGTCGTGTGCTTCCTCCGCAGCTGGAACCGGCGCAGGCGCCGCTTCAACTGCAGCGACGGCAGCGGCAGGCGCTGGCTCGTCGAAGCTCAGGCCACCCAGGTCAAAGTCCAGGGTGTTGCTCTCGGCAGCTTTCGGCGCTGGAGCAGCTTCCGCAGACAGAGCGTTGGCGTCGCGATCCAGGTCGAAGTCCATCAGGCTCGCTTCAGCGGCAACCGGCGAAGCTTCATGGCTCAGGTCCAGGTCCAGGCCGCCCGCATCCGCTGGAGCCATTGCCGCAGCAGGTGCCGGCTCGGCAAACATGGCGGCGAAGTCGTTCAGTTCATTGGACTGGCTGGCCACGAACGGCGCAGCGGCGGCACCAGCGGCGGCAGCGCCACCCAGGCCCGCAGCGGCTTTCGCCTGCGCTGCGCTTACGTACAGGGGATTGTCAGGATCGATGCCCGAACCCAGCGCAGCGGCTTGCGCCCACTCGTCGCCCACGCCCTTGGTCATCGAATACAGCTCGGTCGCCTGGGTCTCGAAGGCGCGTGCATCCTTGCGGCCGGCATAGATTTCCAGCAGTTTCAGGCGCACTGGATGGCGTTCCGGATGAACGCGCAGTGCTTCCTTCAGGATTTCCTCAGCCTGGGCGTCGCGGCCGTAGGCGATGTACACGTCGGCTTCCGCCACCGGATCGACTTCATTGGTGTCGAGCTGGCTGGCCGAAGGTGCGAAGTTGGAGTTGAACACGCTGTTGCTGGTGTCCACGCTCTGGCCGCCGGTCTCGGCGAACAGGGAGTGCGCCGTGGTGCCTGGATCGCCCAGGGTGCCGGTCGATTCGACACTCGCCAGCGACATGTCTTCCTGGGCTGCCTTGCGGCGGCGCATGACGACCAGCGCAGCACCACCCAGCAGCGCGGCAACTGCAGCGCCGATCAGGGTGATGTTTTCCATGATCGTGTCGACCAGGCTTGGGCCCACTGGAGCCGGCGCTGGTGCAGGGGCGCTGCGTTTTGGCTTGGCTGGCTTGGCAGCTTCCGGCGCCGGCGCAGGTGCAGCTTCAGGAGTCGATGCTGCTGGTGCCGCAACGACAGGGGCCGGTGCAGGTGCGGAAGCTGCCGGCGCAGGCGCCGCGGCCGCAGGCGCCGATGCCGCCTTGGCAGGGGCGCTGGCTACCGGGCTCGCAGCTGCCGCAGCTGCGGCGGCGCTGGCCTTGGCTTGCGCGCTCGCGCCAGCCTTGTTCTTCACTTCCATCAACTTCTCGAGATCGTTGACGTTCTTTTCCAGCTCCTTCACGCGGGCGCTGGCGTCAGCCATCTGGCGGTCTTTGGCGATCTTGTCTTCCACCGCACCGGTCTTGCCTGCCTTGCTGGCGGCATCGCCGGCCTTGGACAGCTTCAACTGGTCCTTCGACTCGGTCACGGCGGTCGGGCGTTCTTTCACCTGGGCCGTGATCTTGCCGGTCTGGCTTTGCTGGGCTTCCGGCTCTTTGGCCGGGGTAGCGGCAGCCACCTGCCCTGCCAGCTTGTTGCGGTAGGCGTTGAAGTCGGCGGCATGCGCCACCACGGTGCCGTGGGCTTCGCCCTGGGAGGTGCCCTTGATGGCATCCGCACCCGGCACGGACAGGATGGTGCCCGACTTCAGGCGGTTCATATTGTTACCGGCGAAGGCGTCCGGGTTGGCGCGGTACAGCGCAACCAGCATCATGTCCAGCGAAACGTCGGCTGGCTTCAGGCGGCCGGCGATCTTGCCCAGCGTGTCGCCCTTGCGCACCGCATAGCTGTCGGCGGAGCCGGCGGCTTCTTGCGAGGCGGTGTTGCGCGGCTCGCGCGGCGCGGCTGGCGCCGATGGCGCTGCAGCAGGTGCGGCGGCGGGTGCGGCCGGAGCTGCGACCGGTGCAGCCGGAGCGGCGGCAGGAGCAGTCTTACGTGCTACCGGCGCTGCCACTTGCGGCGACTGCGCAGTGCGCAGGTCGGCCGGATCGAGCAGGAAGGTGTATTCACGGACCAGGCGACCATTGGTCCAGGTCAGTTCCAGCAGCATATCGACGAAAGGCTCGTTGATCGGCTGACCGGAAGTAATGCGGATGAACTGGCGAGCACCACGTGCCTCCACCTCAAAGCGCAGGCCAAGCAGTGCCGGATTGAATTCGATATTGGCGGCGCGGAAGGCATCCGTCGAGGCCAGTTTGGCCACCAGTTCGGACGCTTCTTCTGGCGAAACGGCCGTCAATTCGATTTCGGCGCGCAGCGGCTGCCCCAATGAGGAGAGAACAGTGAGCTTGCCAAGACCAGCTGCGTTGACGGAAAGAGGTGCGAGCACAGCGCCACCGAGCACAGCGGCGGTCAGTGTTTTCAACGCGAACGAAGCGACCTTGGAAGGTTTTTGTACAGGCATAGTGGGCGACGAAAGTGGTTAACGTGGAAAGAAAGTTACTTTTCCAGAGGTCCAAACATAACATCATGCTTTGAAGCATGCAAGCATTCTCCCCCTAATACCCCTCTCAAGCCCCCTATTCTGTTTCGTTCATGCCGAAAATATTTTGTGATTCAAAGAAAAAAGCCGGAATTTCCTTTGAAATCCGGCTTTTAGAAAATACTTCTTATCTTGATTATTAATCAGCAGGTATTAGCTCATTAATAACTAATTATTTATCGAGAACGATGCGCAGCATGCGGCGCAGTGGTTCGGCAGCACCCCACAGCAACTGGTCGCCGACGGTGAAGGCGGACAGGTATTCGCCGCCCATCGACATCTTGCGTACGCGGCCGACCGGGATGGTCAGGCTGCCGGTCACGGCTGCCGGGGTCAGTTCCTTCACCGAAGCTTCGCGGGTATTCGGCACGAACTTCACCCACTGGTTGTCCTTGGCGATGATGTCGTTGACTTCATCCAGCGGCACATCCTTGCGCAGCTTGATGGTCAGCGCCTGGCTGTGGCAGCGCATCGCACCGATACGCACGCACAGGCCGTCCACATGGATCGGGGACAGGTCGAAGCCTTCGCCGCGGCCCAGGATCTTGTTGGTCTCGGCGCCGCCCTTCCACTCTTCCTTCGACTGGCCGTTGCCCAGGTCCTTGTCGATCCACGGGATCAGGTTGCCGCCCAGCGGAACGCCGAACTGCTTGGTCTCTTCCGGCGACAGGCCGTGCTGGGTGGCCAGCACTTGCTTGTCGATTTCCAGGATGGCCGACGCAGGGTTGTCCAGCAGGTGCTTGACGGAAGCGTTGATGGTGCCGTACTGGGTCAGCAGCTCGCGCATGTGCTGCGCGCCGCCGCCCGACGCAGCCTGGTAGGTCATGGAAGTCATCCACTCCACCAGGTCTTGCTTGAACAGGCCGCCCAGGCCCATCAGCATGCAGGACACGGTGCAGTTACCGCCGATGAAGTTCTTCACGCCCTTGGACATGGCGTCCTTGATCACGTTCAGGTTGACCGGATCCAGCACGATCACGGAGTCCTTGTCCATGCGCAGGGTCGACGCGGCGTCGATCCAGTAGCCGTTCCAGCCGGCTGCGCGCAGCTTGGGGAATACCTCGGTGGTGTAGTCGCCGCCCTGGCAGGAGATGATGATCTCGCAGCGTTTCAGTTCGTCGATGTTGGTGGCGTCTTTCAGGGTAGTCTCGTTCTTCGCCATCTTCGGCGCAGCGCCGCCGGTGTTCGAAGTGGAGAAGAAAACCGGCTCGATATGGGCAAAGTCGCCCTCTTCCTGCATGCGCTGCATCAGGACCGAACCGACCATACCGCGCCAACCAACCAGACCTACGAGTTTCATTTTGCTTTCCTTTGGGTGTGAATTCTTTAACGTGCTTTAAAGTGCTGCGACGACCGCGTCGCCCATCTGCTCGGTGCCCACCTTGGTGGTGCCCTCTTCGTAGATATCCGGCGTACGCAGGCCCTGTGCCAGGACCTTCTTGACAGCGTTTTCGATGCGGTCGGCCTGCTCTGCGCGATTCAGAGAATAGCGCAGCATCATGGCGGCCGACAGGATCGTGGCCAGCGGGTTGGCAATGCCCTTGCCCGCGATATCAGGAGCCGAGCCGTGCGATGGTTCGTACAGGCCCTTGTTGTTTGCATCCAGCGAAGCCGATGGCAGCATGCCGATGGAACCGGTCAGCATGGCCGCCGCATCGGACAGGATGTCGCCGAACATATTGCCGGTCACGATAACATCGAACTTTTTCGGCGCGCGCACCAGCTGCATCGCGGCGTTGTCGACGTACATATGGTCCAGCGCCACGTCCGGATATTCCTTGTGCACGTCGGTGACGATGTCTTTCCAGAACTGGAAGGTTTCCAGCACGTTGGCCTTGTCGACGGAGGTCAGGCGCTTGCCGCGCTTTTGCGCCGCCTGGAACGCCACATGGGCAATGCGGCGGATCTCGCCTTCCGCGTAGCGCATGGTGTCGAAGCCTTCGCGCTGGCCCTTGAAAGGACCGTCCGGGCATTCGCGCACGCCGCGCGGCTGGCCGAAGTAAATGTCGCCGGTCAGTTCGCGCACGATCAGGATGTCCAGGCCCGATACCACTTCCGGCTTCAGCGTCGAGGCGCCGGCCAGTTCCGGGTAGAGGATGGCAGGACGCAGGTTGCCGAACAGGCCCAGGTTCTTGCGCAGGCCCAGGATGGCCTGCTCCGGACGCAGTGGGCGGTCGAGAGTGTCGTACTTCCAGTCGCCCACGGCGCCGAACAGCACGGCGTCGGCCGCCTTGGCCAGCGCCAGCGTTTCTTCCGGCAGCGGATGGCCCTTGGCCTCATAGCCTGCGCCGCCTACCGGCGCGGTTTCCATCTCAAATTTTTCGTCGAGCGCGTTCAGGACCTTGACGGCCTGGGTCACGATTTCCGGGCCGATGCCGTCGCCCGGCAGGATTGCGATTTTCATTATTCGATCTTCTGTTAGATAACGTTGGCCAGCCAGGGCTGGCTTGCGAGACGGCGTTCTTCGAACGCTTTGATGTCGTCGGCGTGGCGCAGGGTCAGGCCAATATCGTCGAGGCCATTCATCAGGCAGTATTTGCGGAAGGCGTCGATCTCGAATGGGTAGGAGACGGAGCCGTTGCTGGTGCCGACGCGCTGCTGTTCAAGGTCCACCACCAGGCGGTAACCCGGGAATGCCTTGACTTCGTTGAACAGATGATCGATCTGCGCTTCGGTGAGGACGACCGGCAGCAGGCCGTTCTTGAAGCAGTTGTTGAAGAAGATGTCCGCAAAGCTTGGCGCGATCACGGCGCGGAAGCCGTACTGGTCGAGCGCCCAAGGCGCGTGCTCGCGCGAGGAGCCGCAGCCGAAGTTCTTGCGGGTCAGGAGAATAGAAGCGCCCTGGTAGCGCGGCTGGTTCAGCACGAAATCCGGATTGAGCGGACGCTTGCTGTTATCCATGCCCGGCTCGCCGTGGTCGAGGTAACGCCACTCGTCGAACAGGTTGGGGCCGAAACCGGTACGGTGGATCGACTTCAGGAATTGTTTCGGGATGATCGCGTCGGTATCGACATTGGCGCGGTCCAGCGGTGCAACCAAACCATCAAGGACAGTAAATTTTTCCATTTGCGTTCTGCTTGGGTGGCAGGCGTGGGGCGCGCAGGCGGCGCGGCCCCGGCCCGCAGGTGTTATTTCCCGCCAGCGCTAGTCACGACCTGGCCGGCCTTTTGTACGTCCCTGCCGAAACCGGACACGGTATTGCAGCCGGTCAGGACGAGGGCGGTAATCACGATAGCGAATAGGGTTTTCATTTCAGGCATCCTTCTGGTGTTTAGCGCAGGGCACGCACGTCGACAAAGTGGCCGGCGATACCGGCTGCGGCCGCCATGGCAGGCGATACCAGGTGGGTACGCCCGCCCTGGCCCTGACGGCCTTCGAAATTGCGGTTGGAAGTCGAGGCGCAGCGCTCGCCCGGATCGAGGCGGTCGGCGTTCATGGCCAGGCACATCGAGCAGCCCGGTTCGCGCCATTCAAAGCCGGCGGCCTTGAAGATCGCGTCCAGCCCTTCGCGCTCGGCCTGCTCTTTCACCAGGCCCGAACCCGGCACCACCATTGCCAGCTTCACGTTGGAAGCGCGCTGTTTGCCGCGCACCACGGCAGCGGCGGCGCGCAAATCCTCGATACGCGAGTTGGTGCAGGAGCCGATGAAGACCTTGTCGATACGGATGTCTTCGATGCGGGTATTCGGGGTCAGGTTCATGTACACCAGGGCTTTTTCCATGGCGTCGCGCTTGACCGGGTCTTTTTCCAGGTCGGGATCGGGCACGCGGCCGTCGATGGACGTCACCTGCTCTGGCGAAGTGCCCCAGGTCACTTGCGGCAGGATCTGCGCCGCGTCCAGCGTCACCACGAAGTCGAACTTGGCGCCCTGGTCGGAATGCAGGGTGCGCCAGTAGGCCACGGCCTGCTCCCATTGCGGTCCCACCGGCGAATACGGACGGCCCTTGACGTAATTGATGGTGGTGTCGTCCACCGCGATCATGCCGGCGCGTGCGCCCGCCTCGATCGCCATATTACAGACGGTCATGCGGCCTTCCATCGACAGCGAGCGGATCGCCGAGCCGGCGAATTCGATCGCATAGCCGGTGCCGCCTGCGGTGCCGATCTTGCCGATAATGGCCAGCACGATATCCTTGGCGGTCACGCCGGCCGGCAGCACGCCGTCCACCTGCACCAGCATGGACTTGGATTTTTTGGCCAGCAGGGTCTGGGTCGCCAGCACGTGCTCCACTTCCGAGGTGCCGATGCCGTGCGCCAGCGCGCCGAAAGCGCCATGGGTCGAGGTATGCGAGTCGCCGCACACCACGGTCATGCCTGGCAGCGTCGCGCCCTGCTCCGGGCCGATGACGTGAACGATGCCCTGGCGCTTGTCGTTCATATTGAAGTAGGTCATGCCGACCGACTTGGTGTTCTTGTCCAGGGTTTCCACCTGCAGGCGCGAAGTCGGGTCTTCGATGCCGTGCGAACGGTCTGTTGTCGGAACGTTATGATCGGCCACGGCCAGGTTGGCCGACAGGCGCCAAGGCTGGCGGCCGGCGCTGCGCAGGCCGTCGAATGCCTGCGGGCTGGTGACTTCGTGAACGAGGTGGCGATCGATGTACAGCAGGGCCGTACCGTCTTCCTCAGTGCGTACTACGTGGGATTCCCAGAGTTTGTCGTAAAGCGTTTTCATGATGCTGCCGTAATAGGTGATCCGTTTGATTATGCCATATTTTGTGCGATGCAATACCAAGCAGGTTTTTCGCCTTATGAGCAATCCGGCTTAACAAATGCGCTATGGCGCCAAATAAAAAAAGCCTGCAGCCCCTTTTTGGGAGGCTGCAGGCTTGTGTTTTGATTTTTTCTTGAAGGGGCTTTAGGCCGCCATTCGTACACTTCCCCTGCAACCGTCCATCAGGAACGATAGGCCAACTACTAGGACCAGGTCGCCCTCGGCGGAACGTGCGGTGCCGGTAATGCCGTCCACCGACAGCGCAGTCATAGGTTTAATGACCAGGTCCGCGGTACCGTCGACTGCCGACACGGCCAGGATGTATGGTTGCGGCGAGTTCACGACGATGCCCACGCGCTCCGAGCAAGGCTCGTAGCCCAGCGCATCGGCCAGCGAACGTACCGGCAGCGGACGGCCCTGGTCTTTCAGGACCGGTGCGCCGCCGACTTCCATGAAGGTTTCCGGCAGTTCGACCACGCGCTCGACCACCGCCATCGGCAGTGCCAGCAGCGCGCCCGAGGTGGAGACCAGCATGGTCGGCACGATCGACAGTTCGATCGGCAGGCGGATGGCGAACTTGGTGCCCTTGCCCAGTGCGGATTCGATGTGGATCGCGCCGCGGTTCTTTTCCACGGCGGTCTTCACCACGTCCATGCCGACACCGCGGCCGGACACGGAGGAAGCCACTTCCTTGGTCGAGAAGCCCGGCAGGAATACCAGCTGGTACGACTCGTCGTCGCTCAGGTTGGCGCTCGGCGAAATCAGTCCCTTCTCCGCTGCCTTGCGGCGCAGTGCGACCGGATCCATGCCCTTGCCGTCGTCCTGCAGCACGATCATGACGGAGTTGGCCTCCTGCCATGCCTTCAGCGAGATGTAAGCTTTAGGCGGCTTGCCGATGGCCATGCGCGCGTCCGGCGCTTCGACGCCATGGTCCAGCGCGTTGCGCAGCATGTGCACCAGCGGGTCGTACAGGCTGTCCACCACCACGCGGTCAACTTCGGTCTCCGCGCCCTCGATGGTCAGTTCGACTTCCTTGCCCAGGTCTTTCGCCAGTTCGCGCACCAGGCGCGGGAATTTCTGGAACAGGCGGCCGACAGGCTGCATGCGCGTCGCCAGTGTGGCGCGCTGCAGTTCGGTGGAGTAGCGCGAAGCGCGTTCCAGGGTTTCGGTCAGGGCCGACATCAGCGTAGCGGCCTGGCCCTCGAATTTGAATTGCTGCAGGCGTTCCAGCAGCACGGCGGCCTGGTTGGCGGCCTGCACGGATTCGCCCGCCACTTCGAGCAGCGCGTCCAGCTTGACCGCATCGATACGGATGGATTCTTCTTTGGCCGGTGCGGTAGTCGGCTTCGGCTCGCCGGACGGGCGCTCCTTGGCTTCAGGCGCCGGCGCATGCACGGCAGCCTGGGTGCCTTCGGCAGCTGCGTGTGCGGCCGCCACGCCTTCGGCACGCACTTCGGCGGCCGGGCGCACATAGGTGCCAGGAGGGACGACGGCCTGGTACATGCCTTCCCAGTCGAGGCCATCGGCCGATGGTGCCGGAGCGGATACCGCGCTTGGCGCAGGAGCAGCAGCGGCAGGTGCTGCAGCAGGAGCAGGCGCTGCGGCCGGCTTGGCCTTGCCCGCAGCGGAGCTGGCCTTGCCTTCGATCGCGTCTTTGAGGATCGCTTCCAGATCGGCCGGCATCGGAGCCAGCTGGTCCGGCGCGGTGCCGTTATTCAGGTCGGTCAGTTGGTCGGCCACGAAGCCGGAGGCCTGCAGCGCAGCCTCGATCGACAGCGGCGTTACCGGCGCAGCGCCGGTGCGCAACGCGTCAAACAGGTTCTCAGTCAAGTGGCAGGCCGATACCAGCGCGCCCAGGTTCATGAAGCCCGCGCCACCCTTGATGGTGTGGAACGAACGGAAAACTGCGTTCAGTGTTTCCTTGTTGTCGGGGTCACGTTCGAGGCGCAGCAAGTGCTCTTCGACGTTGACGGCCAAATCCATGGCCTCGACAACGAACTCCTTGAGCATATCGTCCATTAGAACCCCAGGTCGGCAAGCAGGTCATCGACGCTGTCCTGATTCAGGGCTTCCGAAGGCACGGACGGACCCGTCATCAGCGACACCTCTTTCTGCGCAATCTTCTCGCGTACGTCCGCAGGAGCGTTATCCTTCAGCAGCTGCGCGAGTTCGGTTTCGACCTTCTTGGTGATGGCAACGACTTTCTTGATCAACTGGCCGGTAATGTCCTGGAAGTCCTGGGCCATCATGATTTCCAGCAGGCGGGCTTTCTCGGCCTCGGTTGCCTCCGCCACCTTGGCCGCGAACGCACGCGAATCGCCTGCCAGGGCCTTGAATTCTTCAATGCTCAGCTTGCCTGCGAACAAGGCTGCCCAGCGCTCTTCCATTTCCTTGGCGTTCTTGGACAGCACTTCCTGCGCCGGCATGCCATCGTCCAGGGTGTTCAGCACCTTGTTGGCTGCCTGCTCGGTCAGGGAAGCGACGTATTCGAGGCGGTCCTGTGCATCGACGATCTGGGTCGACGCTTCGGTCAACGCCTTGTCGTAGCCCAGTTCGCGCAGCGAGTCGTGCAGCAAGCGCACGATGCCGCCCAGACGCTCGAACATGCCTTCCGAGTGCTCGCCGCCTTCAGCCGGTGCGGCGGCCGCTTCCGCCGGCGCGGTCGCAGCTGCGGCCGCCGGAGCCGGCGTCTTGTTCGCCGAGGCTACGGAATCGAAGAGACTTTCCAGGTCATCCGAATCGCCCGAATCGGACGCTGCAGCTGCTGGAGCAGCAGCTGGGGCAGGTGCAGGCGCATTCGCCCGTTGCGCGGATACTTCCTCAAATAATGCATCGAAATCATCAGCGGCGTCGGTCATAATTCCTGCTTCTCCATAATTTTTCGAACTGCCGAAAGATTGTCAAATTTGACGCTCGGCAATAAATAAAGCTCTCTCGCGAGTGTAACAGGGGGCCGCCCCTCTGTTCAATCACTTAGGTGAAGGCTCATAGTCTACCAAGTGTACTGTTGTATTTGCGGATTATGTGAAATACGCGCTGCAAGCCCCTGAAATCGCGGGTTTTTGCGCTTTCTGCGATGCCACCATGACAGTTTCTTGATAATTATCAACTCTTTACAGCAGAACAATACTGATAAACGGGGCTACAATGAAGGCAGGAACGGCTCTTTTAATAGTTAAAGGAGGCTGAGATATGTATCGGAAAATCCTGATCACGACGGACGGCTCGGCCGTATCCAGCAAGACCGCCTGCGCTGGGGTCGAGTTCGCCCAGCAGTTGGGCGCGGAAGTGCTGGCCCTGTTCGTAGCCCCGGAATACCAGTACCCGATTTACGTGGAGATCATCCCGCCCAGCTATCCCAGCGAGGAAGAGTACCGGGCGGCGATGCAGCGCGCCGGCAATGAGCATGTGCAGTCCATCCTCGAATCCTGCGCCAAGAAAGGCGTACGGGCCGAGGGCATGACCGCCTTTGCCGAAAGCGCAGCGCTGAAGATCGTCGATGTCGCCAGCCAGAGTAACTGCGACCTGATCTTCATTGGCTCGCACGGCCGCAGCGGCTGGGGCCACCTGCTGCTGGGCAGCGTGACCAACAAGGTACTGTCGCATACCAAGATCCCGGTGCTGGTGCACCGCCTGATCAAAGACCCGCGCCCGGCCTGACCTGCCGGGCGTTACGACTCGCTCCGGCCCCGCCGGCCGGAGTGGGAAGAGAAGTTTTGCTATTTTTTTTTGAGGAACTATGATTCGCATTGTCATCGCAGACGACCACACCATCATGCGCGAGGGGCTCAAGCGCATTCTCGACGGGGCTCCTGACATCGACATCGTAGGCGAAGCCATCGACGGCTTCGAAGTCCTCAACCATATCCGCCAGGGCGGATTCGACCTGCTCCTGCTCGACCTGTCCATGCCCGGGCGCAGCGGCGTCGACCTGATCCGCCAGATCCGCAGCGAATCGCCCAAGCTGGCCATTCTCATCCTCACGATGCACGAGGAAGAGCAGTATGCCGTGCGCGCCATCCGCGCCGGCGCCCAGGGCTACCTGACCAAGGAAAGCGCCGGCACCCAGCTGGTGGGCGCCATTCGGAAGGTGGCCTCCGGCCGTCCCTACATTTCCACCGAAGTGGCCGAGCAGCTCGCGCTGAACATCATGCAGCCGGCCGAAACCCTGCTGCACAAACAGCTGTCCGACCGCGAATTCGAAGTGTTTTCGCTGCTGGTGTCGGGAAAATCCATCACCGAAATCGCCAATGGCCTGCATTTGAGCGTAAAAACCGTCAGCACCCACAAGACTCGCATCATGCAGAAGATGGGTATGGCTTCCCTGTCCGAAATGGTCCAGTACGCTGTGGCGCACAAGCTGCTGACGCCGTTCAAAGCCTGATTGACAAGATTGATTTTAGGATAATTCCTACACCTCCCCTCTACCCTCCTACGGGTATATTCAGCAACGGCTGATATTTTTCCCACATTCTCGTTGGCATACTGAAACCATTCCGTTTGGGAACCAGGAGATCAGCATGCTCTCAACGCAACCCGTGTCCCATGAGGCCGGCCGCCAACGGCAAGGCCGCCTGTGGTCCAACCTGAAAGAAGTCTGCGAGCTGCTGCATCTGCCACCGGTCTCGCTCAACACTGAGGAGCTTTTGTTCCAGCATGTGCAATTCAAGACCGGCCAGCGCATCCACACGATCGGGCAACCGTTCGACATGCTGTACGTGGTCAACTCCGGTTTCGTCAAAACGGTCCTGATTGACGAATTCGGCAACGAACAGGTGCTGGCCTTCCCGATGAAGGGAGACCTGATGGGCGTGGACGGCATCCACAGCAAGACTTACGCCTCGGAGGCGGTGGCCTTGTCGGATTGCGACCTGATCCTGCTGCCGTTCAAAAAGCTGACCACGCTGGGCCGCACCCACGTGGAGCTGGAGAACATGATGTACGGCGTGATGAGCCGCGAACTGGTGCGCGAGCAAGCCATGATCGGCATGCTGGGCGCCCTGAGCGCAGAGGCGCGGGTGGCGCGCTTCCTGGTCACGCTGTCGGACAAGTTTTCGCAGATGGGCTATTCGAGCAAGCTGTTCAACTTGCGCATGACGCGCCACGAGATCGGCAGCTACCTCGGCCTGACGCTGGAAACGGTCAGCCGCACCCTCTCGGCTTTCAACGAGATCGGGCTGATCAGCGTAGACCAGCGCACCATCGGCATTAAGGACGTTGACGCATTGAAATCCCTGCGTCGCCTGCCGCCCTCGCGCACGCGCAGCAAGCTGCCGTCGCGGGCCAAGGCAGCAGCCGCCAGCGAAGCCACCGTGCCGCTGCTGGCGACTTTGTAAAGAGTAATACTCACCCAGCTTTGGCCCGCTTCGGCGGGCCTCTTTTTTTTGTGTTTAAGATCTAATAATTCATTTGACAAGTAAGAGCTGGCTGCGCATAATGCAAATGCGAATCATTCTTATCTGAGGAACCCATGCAAACTGCCCCCGTCGTCGAAGGTCCCAAACCCACCGCTGCTGCCGCACCTGCCGCGCAGCAGCCGACACCAGCCCTGCGCCGCTTTACCACTGCCGGCCTGATGCAAGATCAGCGCGAAATCGAAATCGAACATGCCGGCCGCATTTACCGTCTTCGCATCACGCAGTTGAACAAATTGATCCTGACTGCCTGAGGCTTACCCGCCCCAATCGCCAGCCAGCCGCAGCCTGCGGCAGCCAGCCACCCCCGCTTATCGAGGAGTGAACCATGGCTATCGACCGCAACGACCCCATCTTCCATACGGACGGCGCTGCCGCCCGGCAGCCCGAGCTGATGTTGTCTGCCGTGCTGCACCTGATGTCGCATTACACCGCCAACGCGGCAGACAACGGGGGCTGCGTGAAACTGGCCTCCGTCATCGAGCGGCACTTCAAAGCTCTGTCCGACTTGCCAGGACTGGCGCCGGTCCTGCGCGCCACCTGCCAGCAACTGTGCGAACAGTGGGCCGCTGTGGTCGAACAAGCGCGTCCTAAGCAAGAACGCGCCCGATTCCTGGCGCGCCTGATCGGCCGCCCTCGCCCGGCCGCGCTCGCGATCTGAGGCCAGCCATGTGCGACAAGCACCCCGTCCCATTGGCACTGCCCGCCGCCGAGCCGGCGCGCCGGCGCCGCATCTGGGACCTTCCTCATGCCTGCCTCTGCCCGCTGGTAGGCGTTGGCCTGCCGCTCGGCGTCCTGCGCAAGATCGTCGGCAAGGCCGCCGGCGGCAAGGTGCTGGCCAATGATTACGAAATCCACGTCGGCACGATCAGCGAATGCGGCAAACGCGGCCGCTTATCCGAAGCGGTGCAGAAAGAGCTGGAGCGCCGCTACGCCGCAATCATCCAGCGTTTCCGCCCGGCCCGCGACGCGCAAGCGCTGGAAGCGCTGTGGAGCGCAGCAGTCGCCAGCGGCGACGTACCCGGCGCATTCTGGGCCGGCCTGAGCCATCCCCACTGCACACCCGAACTGCAGGAACAGATGTGCCGCGACCTGCACATGATCCAGCACCAGGCCGGCGCCGCCACGCGCGCCGACATCAGCCGCCTGCAGGAGTTGGAACAAGCCAATGCCGCACAGGAACGCGAACTGGCACGCCTGCAGCAACGCAGCACCGCATGGCAAGCCGAACGCCATGCCGAGCAGGAAGCCCACGCCGCCGCCATCATGCAGCTGCGCGCGCAATTGGTCGGCCGCGACAGCGTGCTGGCATCGCTGCAACAGCAGCTCGAAGAACTGCACGCCAAGATACCCGGCCTCGCCACACGCGAGCGTCTGGCGCACCAGCTGGCCAATACCGAGCAGCGCGTGCACGAACTGCGCGTCGAGCTCTCCGCAGCGCGCGCCGAAGCAGCCGACGCCCGCGCAGCCCTCACCGCAGCCGCTGCTGCGCAGCCATCACCCGCAGTGCAGGCGCCGCCCCCTGCGCAGCGCATCACATTGCACGGCCCACTGGCCGAACGCGTGCTGTGCGTAGGCGGCAGGGCCGGCAACGTCGCCGGCTATCGCAATGTGATCGAAGAGACTGGCGCCGAATTCCTGCACCACGACGGCGGCCTCGAAGACAATGTCGCACGCCTCGAAACCAGCATGGCCGCCGCCGACCTCGTGATCTGCCAGACCGCCTGCATCAGCCACAGCGCCTACTGGCGCGTAAAAGACTTCTGCAAGCGCCACCAGAAACCCTGCATCTTCGTCGACAACCCCAGCATCACCACCCTCCAGCGCGCACTGGATCCTCAATAAAAAGTCGGGGTCAGGTCGAGCAAATGGACATTTCGCGCAGCGAAATGTCCATTTGCTCGACCTGACCCCGACTTTCAAGAATCAATAGACGTCGCGGCGGTAACGGGCTGTGCGGGCCAGTTCGGAAAGGGCACCGCTGCCGAGGATCTGCGTCAGCGCCTGATCGACACCGGCGGCCATGCCTTCGAGGCTGCCGCAGACGTAAATGGCGGCGCCTTCGGCGATCCAGCTGCGTACCGTTTCACTGTGGCGTAGCAGGACGTCCTGTACGTATTCCTTGCCTTCCGGGCCGCGCGACCAGGCGAGGTCCAGTCGTGGCAGCATGCCTTCGCGCTGCCAGGCTTCCAATTCTTCGTGGTAGAAGGCGTCATGCGCGGGATCGCGCTCGCCGAATAGCAGCCAGTTGCGGGACTGGCCTGACGCGGCGCGTGCCTTGAGATGGCCGCGCAGGCCTGCAATGCCGCTGCCGTTGCCGATCAGGATCAGCGGGCTGGCCGCGTTCGCCGCCAGGCGGAAGCGGCGGTGCTCGCGCAAGCGCAGGTGTACGGTGGCGCCTTCCACTGCTTGCTGTGTGAGCCAGCCGGAAGCGAGGCCTTGGCTGCCGTCGCCGTGGCGGTGCAGGCGCACCAGCAGGTGCACGCGGCCATCGGCGGGAATCGATGCGATGGAGTATTCGCGCGGGCGTTCGGGGTCGGCTGGGGCTGCGATCTGCACCAGGTCGCCCGACTGCCAATTCGGCAGCGCGGCACCGTCGGCTGGTTCGAGCTCGAGGTGGTAGATCGGCGCACCTGCACTGCCGGGGTTCAGGTGACGGCGTTCAGCCAGCCGCCATTCACCGAAGGCTGGCGCGTCCCAATCCGGTGCGTCGCTGGTGCCGACCAAGTGGCTTAGCTGCTGGCGCCAGGCTGCGATGGCCGGCGGTGCGCTGCGATCGACTTCCACGCGGGGGAACAGGGCTTGTGCGCCGCGTGCAGAAAGCCATGCGTCCAATGCGCGGCCGAAACCGCAGAAGCTGCTGTAGGCGCTGTCGCCCAGCGCCAGCACGGCGTAGTGCAGCTGCCCGAGTGAGAGATCGCCGCGGGTCATCAGGCGCAGTGCAAACCGCGCTGCTGCATCGGGGGCGTCGCCTTCGCCGTAGGTGGAGGCGATGAACAGTATGCGTTCAGATGTTTGTAGCGTGGCTGCGTCGAGTTCGTCGAAGTCGCAAACGTGATTGGCAATGCCTGCCACGCGCAGGGTTTCGCTGGTCTGGCGCGCGAGCAGTTCGGCGTTGCCGGTCTGGCTGGCATAGGCCACCAGCCACGGCGAGTCGCCTGCTGCAGCGCGTGCGGCCTTTGCTTCGGCGCGTGCGCGGCGCGCGCGCAGCCATGGAAGCAGGCATACGATGCCGTAGCCGGCCAGCATGGCGGCCGTCAGGCCAATGCGCGTTGGGTCGTTGGTGAGGATCATTCTTCTTCAAGCATCTTCTGGAAGCTGGTGCTGAGGATTTCGCGCAGCCCGGCTTCTTCGCGCAACAGGAAGCGTGCCGCCAGCCGTTTGTGTTCGGCCAGCGCCAGGCCTTGTTCGGGGCCAAGCACGGTCAGTGCGGTGGACCAGGCGTCAGCCACCATCGCGCTTTCATGCACCACCGTTACCGATGCCAGGGCATTGATGATCGGCATCCCTGTGCGGGGATCGATCGTATGCGGGCGCCGGGTGGCGTCCTGCATGAAGTATTTGCGGTAATCGCCGGAGGTGGCGACGGCCAGGCCGTGCAAGGCGACGGCAATCTCATTCTGCCCGGCGTGCGGTTCTTCCAGCGCGACCCACCAAGGCTGACGATCCGGCTTGAAGCCGGCGCCGCGCAGTTCTCCGCCGACTTCGACCAGGTAATGCTGGCAGCCCTGCCCTTCGAGCCAGCGCGCCAGCTTGTCAACGCTGAAGCCTTTGGCGACGGCCGACAGATCCAGCTGGACGCCGCCTGGCTGAAAGGCGCGCTTGCGCGGCACGTCGAGTTCCACCACGCGGCCGGCCATATAGGCCTTCATGGAGGCGACATCGCGCGCGCTTGGCGGCACGAAGCCTGTTTCATCGTGGCGTCCGGTCGGGCCAAAGCCCCACAGGTTGACCAGCGCGCCAGCACAAGGATCGCAGGCGCCTCCGCTCGCGCGCGCGACTTCGAGCGCGTAATGCAGTACCGAGAAAAAATCATCCGGCAGCACATGCCATGTGCCGGCGCCGGAGCGGTTGAAGCGGCCCAGGTCCGAGCCGGACTCCCAGTGGCTCATCTCGGCCACCACCTGGTTGAGTTGCTGCTGCAGGCCGGCCTGCAAGGCGGCGCGGCGGGCAGGAGTTTCGGCCGCTGCAAGCGCCACGCGTGCCGACCACGTCGTGCCCATCGTCACGCCGCCGAAGTCGGCGACATGCGCCCCCGCCGGCGGTAGCTCGGCGGAGATGGTGGGCGGCAGCAGGACGCGGCGCACCTTCTTACTGAGGCAGGACTTCCACAGTCGCCGCGTAAGTCACGCGGCGCGCCGGCATGGGGCGCGGACCGGCTTGCTGGCCGGCTTGTGCAGCAGGAGGCGCAGGCCAGCTGCTCGACACCAGGTACATGCCGGCTTGCGGGATCTTGAACGTCACTTCGCCCTTGGCATCAGTCGTCATGCGGATCTCGCCCAAGGTGCCGCGATAACGCACGCCGCCCGGGATCAGGCTGAACGCCTGGTCGGCAGCAGGCTTGCCATCCAACAGAAACTTCCACTTGGCTTCCTCGCCCGCACGCATATCGTTCGGGTGCGTCACCGGCACCAGCTCCAGGCCCACGCCGGTCGGCTTGAACACCGCCTCGTCGGTCGTGTTGGCGCTGACGAAGGTCTCCAGGCGGCCGAAGGTGCGCGACACATTCAGCTCGTCGGCCTTGGCCGGCACATTGGCGGCCAGTTCGGCCTCGCTGCCGCGCCAGCGTTTCACTTCGCCGTTCACCTTCCAGCTGGCCATGACCGACTGGTTCACCAGCGCGATCTTGTAAGTACCGGGCTTGGCCAGCTTCACGTCGAAGGTCGAACGCAGGCGGCCGGTCATGGCGTTCTGCATTTCCACTTTGGCGCCATCCGGGCCGGTGATGGTGAGGCCATCGAGTTTCAGAGGCTGGTGGTCGATATCGAACAGGCCTTCAGAAATGGCAGCATCCACGGTCACCCATGCATCTTTGGAATCGACCAGCGAAGACGATGGCAGCAGCCATGGCTTGTGCGCCTGGGCGCTGAAGGCGGCGCCGGCCAGTGCCAGCGCGATCAGGGTTTTGCTCAGCTTCATGGCGGTTCCTTATGGTTTGACTTGTACGGTGACTTCGCCCAGTTCTTCCTTGCCCTTGGTAGAGAAGGACTGCGCCGACTTCGGCGGCCATGCCACCGGCACTTTCACCAGCTCACGGCCGCCTGCTTCGCGCGCGGCTTCGATCACCAGCTGGTAATTGCCGGCAGGGAGCTTGTTCAGGGCTTCTTTGGCGACCGGGAAGTTCAGGGTCTGTTCGCCCGGACCACGGGTTGCGCCGCTCACGCCATCCATCGGCATTGCTACGTCACGGCCGGATTTGCGCCACCACTGGCGCATATCCTTCAGCCACTTGGCGCCGCCGTTGTCCTTCTTCTTAACGTCGTACAGCACGGCCAGGTTGGTGACGACTTTCTGGTCCGAGTTCTCCAGCCAGGCAGCCAGATAAGGACGGTGGTATTCCGCCACGTTCAGTTGCGGGATCTCGAATTTCAGCGTCAGGTCGGCCGCCATCGCGGACACGCTCACCAGCGGCAAGCCGACGGCGATGGAATAACGAAGTTTCATACAGAAGTCCTTAATGAATGTAGAGCAAAGCAATGACACATGGGATCACCACGCCCAGGCCCACCATCGGCCAGGTGAAAGGCCGCTTGGCCGCGTGGAATTTCAGGATCAGCAGGCCGGTGATGCAGAACACCAGGCAGGCCGCCGCAAAGATATCGATAAGCCAGTTCCAGGCCGCGCCGGTATTGCGGCCCTTGTGCACGTCATTGAGCCAGGAGATCCATCCGCGGTCCGTATTCTCGAATTCCGCCGCGCCGTCTTCCAGGCCGATGCGCACCCAGGCGTCGCCGCCTGCTTTGGGCATCGGCAAATAGACTTCGTCGACCGACCATTCGGCCTCGCGTCCACCGGCCTTGATGGACCAGGTTTCGCGCAGCCAGCGCTCGCCCGCTTCCGGCAGCGGGGCCTTGCCGCCGTCGTGCTTTTCGGCGAAGGCGTGCAGTTCGCTCACCAGTGGGGCCGGCGCAGTCGCCTGCTTGCGCTGCACGGCAGGCTTGGCCTCGATCTGGCTCGCGTGGTTCAGCGTGATGCCGGTGATCGCGAACAGGAACATGCCGAGCAGGCACATGGCCGAACTGACCCAATGCCATTCATGCAGGAGCTTGAGCCACACGGCTCGTTTCGCTTGGATTTCAGGACTGCTCAAGTTGTCGCTTTCGGTGAAGGAATTTCAGGATGATAAAGCACAGCGCTTGCTAATGCAATTGAGAATCGTTATCATTTACACGCTTTTACCCAACCCGCCCCGCCAGCCAGCTCCAAATTGATGGAAGCCGCCAGCTTCGAACGCATCAATCTGGAGAAAATTTTGACGATCCGTAGCCGCAAGCACTCGCTTGCCACCCAGCCGCTCCTGAACCAATCCCTGCTCGCCATGGCCGCCATCGGCCTGCCGCTGTCCGCCTCCGCCCAGGTACAGGCGCAAGAAAAGACCATGGCCGAAGTCAAGGTCGAGGCAAATGCCGACGTGCCATACAAGGCCGACCGCGCCTCCTCGCCGAAACTGACCGCGCCGCTGGTCGATACGCCGCAAACCATTTCCGTCATCAAGAAGGAACTGCTCCAGGAACAAGGCGCTTCCTCCATCGTGGAAGCACTGCGCAACACACCGGGTATCACGCTGCAGCTCGGCGAGAACGGCAATACCAGCGCTGGCGACACCTTCCAGATGCGCGGCTTCGCAGCCCAGTCGTCGATCTTTGTTGACGGCATCCGCGACCTCGGCGCCGTGACCCGCGAGGCATTCAATATCGAGCAGGTGGAAGTGGCCAAGGGCCCGGCCGGTGCCGACATCGGGCGCGGCGCGGCCGGCGGCTATATCAACCTGGTCTCCAAAATGCCCGCCCGCGAAGACTCCTTCGCAGCATCCCTCGGCTTCACAGAGGGTGGTGTAAAACGCGCCAGCGCGGACGTCACGCGCAGCCTCGGCAGCAGCGGCGCCTTCCGCATCAACGCCATGGTGCAGGATGGCAGCGTCAAAGGCAGCAATGCGCTGGACCGCGAAAGCAAAGGCTTTGCGCCTTCCATCGCCTGGGGCCTGGGCACGCCGACCCGCCTCTACCTGTTCTCGCAGCACGTGCGCCAGGACAATGTGCCCGATGGCGGCATTCCAAGCATTGGCATGGAAGGCTTCTACAACGCCGGCGAAGCGCTGCGCACGGCGCCGCGCGTCGACCGCAACAACTGGTACGGCATCAAGGGCGACTATGAGAAAGTCGACGCCGACATGATCACAGCGAAGATCGAGCATGAACTTGCGCCCAAGACCACGCTGACCAACACCACCCGTTGGGGCAAGTCGAAGATGGATCGCATCATGACCGGCATCTATACGCTGGCCATGCCTTCTGCCGCCCCATCGACCTGGACCGTCACCCGCCTGCGCCAAAGCGTCCGGCAGGAAAACAAGATCCTGGCCAACACCACCAATATCGTCAGCGAATTCACACTGGGCGGCCTGCAGCACACCCTCTCCACTGGCCTGGAGCTCCTGAACGAGCAACAGTTTTCGCCGACCCGCGCCAGCACCAGCCTGGGCACAGCACCTGCTGCCAACCTGTACAACCCGAACCCGAACGACGCTTTGGTGGGCTTCAATCCCGTCTTCAACGGCGCATTCAGCAACGGCAAGACCGACACCGTCGGCGCCTACGCCTTCGACACGATCAAGCTGAACGAACAATGGCAGCTGAACGGCGGCCTGCGCTTCGAGCGCTATACCACCAGCACCGACAGCGTTGCAGTCAACGCCACCACGGGCGCCCAGACCGGCAGCCACGTCGAGAAGTCGGGTAACCTCGCCAGCATCAAGGCCGGCCTGCTGTACAAGCCAACCGCCGACGGCAGCGTCTACCTGGCCTACGCCAATTCCAAAACGCCGCCGGGCAGCGCCAACCTCTCGCTGGCGGCGCAGACTGCATCCAACGCCAACAACCCTGCGCTCAAACCGCAAAAGACCAGCAACGTGGAACTGGGCACCAAGTGGGACGTGATCCAGAAGCAGCTGGCCCTGACCGCTGCCCTCTACCGCACCACCAACAAGGACGAATTCCCGCAATTGGTGGATGCCGTGACCAACACCTGGGCGCAGCTGGGCGAACGCCGCGTGCAGGGCGTGGAACTGGGCGCAGTCGGCCAGATCACCAAAGCGTGGAGCGTGACTGCGGGCATCGCCACCATGGACACTGAAATCAAGGAAGGCACCACCGGCAACAACGCCGCCGGTGCAGCCAGCCGCTGGTCGCCAAAGGTTTCGGCCACCATGTGGACTGCCTACAAGTTCGATGACAAGCTGTCGGTCGGCGGCGGTGTGCGCTATATGGGCGAGCAGAAGCGCCTGGTCGACCCGTCGCAGTCTTCCGCGGCGACCAATATGCCGGCCATTCCGCACTACACGGTGGTTGACGCCATGGCGTCCTACAAGCTGAACAAGAACGTCTCGCTGCAGCTGAACCTGTACAACGTGTTCGACAAGCTTTATATCAATACGCTGAACAACAGCGGTGCTCGCGCGTCCCTCGGCGCACCGCGCACTGCCCAGCTGACCGCGAACTTCATGTTCTAAAGTTTGCTGGCATAAAAAAAAAAGCGGGCCTGGCGGCCCGCTAGATTCACACGCCGGAACTTGCGTCCGGCCCTGGCGCACCACCTTCGGTGCCCAGTCCACTGCCGCCCTGCCGCGAACCGCTTTCCGTAGCGCTTTGCCGGTTGCCCGGCAAAGGTCGGTCGGCGCGGCGGATCTGACCTTCCGGAACCTCGGTGTTAGCGATGTCCGGATGCTCTGTATCGACCAGCACAAAGTTTTGCTGGTTCTCCGTATCTTTACTGGGTTTGACAGGCCGTCCCATACTGGCCTCCTTGCTGCAATTAAACCTTAATACTTATCGCCACCCTGCTTGTTGCCCTGGTAGTCCTTTTGGTAGTCCTGCTGATACTCCTGGCCTACCTGTTGGCCCTGGCTGGGTTGCTGCTCGGTGCGGCTCGCATTGCCCTTCGAACCACTCTGGCGATTGCCATCGTTCTTGTGGCTCATGCTGCCGGCCTTGCGTGCTTCCTCGGAAGTGAACTCATGCGCAGTGCCCTTCTGGTGGGCGGCACGACCGCCTTCAGAAGCGATTTCGCGCTGGCGCTGTGGGTCCATGGAGGCAAAGCCACGTGCACTTTGCTTGCTGCCGGCCGGACTGTCCTGCCGGTTGCCGCGTTTGTCGCCTGGATTATTCGAAGCCATGATTCGTCCCCCTGCTCGTTTCAGATGGAAAAGACCCCCGCGGAGTAGGCGCGGGAGAACTCATGTTAGTGCAAGCACTGTACAGGTAATATAGGACGTTCAGCGCGACATATGTAGGATATTGCCTACTTTATTTCGAGTGGGAAAATAGCATCGTCTACGGTAGGCGGTGCAACACAGTTATCGCAGGTGCCGCATCGCTCTATGCCAGCGGAGTCATCACCGAAATAATTTAGCAATAGTTTCCACCGGCAATAACCTGACTGGGCGTAGGAGACCATCTGGGCCAGCGCTTCGCGGTCATGCTCCTGCTTTTCGCGATAGCGTTCCGACAGCCGTTCCAGGTCCACTGGGCGCGGCGCTTCGCCAGTCTGACGATATTGCAGCTTGCGATCCTGGCGCAGCCAGCCGCCTTCCTTCAACAGCTTGAGCGCTACCTGGCTACGTTTGTCGCGCGGCCTTTCACCATCGGCAATCATGTCATAAGCACTACGCAACAGCGCCGCATCAGGGTAGCTGCGTGCCAGGAAGAATTGCTGCACGCGTTTATCCTCGTGAAAGTAAAGCAGTGTGCATGCGGCGCCGTCGGCGTCGCGCCCTGCCCGCCCGGCTTCCTGATAATAAGCTTCCAGGCTGGCAGGCACTTGCAAATGGATCACAAAGCGGATGTCGGGCTTATCGATCCCCATGCCAAAGGCGTTGGTCGCTACCATCACACGGCGCGCGCCGGACATGAACATTTCCTGGTTCTGGTGGCGCTCGCCAGCATGTAACTTGCCATGGTAAAGCGCCACGCTTTCGCCGGCTTCCTCCAGCGCGGCCAACAGGTCTTCGGCTGCCTTCACCGTGGCGGCGTAGATGATGCCGCTGCCCTTCGTTTCGCCTACCAGCCGCAATGCTTCCGCTGCGCGCTCATCGGCATTCGTTACCTGCCGTACAGCCAGGTGCAGGTTGGGCCGGTAGATGCCGGTATTGACTACCCGCATGGCCGGCGCACCGAGTTGCTGGCGGATATCGTCGACCACTTCCTCCGTGGCGGTGGCGGTCAATGCCAGCACCGGCGGACGGCCCAGGGCATCGAGTGCGGCGCCGATATCGAGGTAAGCCGGCCGGAAGTCGTGGCCCCAGCGAGAGATGCAGTGTGCTTCGTCAACCACGACAAGGCCGATATCCGCCTTGTGCAGCAAGGACATGAATTCCGGGGTGGCGAGGCGCTCCGGCGTGCAGAAAACGATACGGTCGGCGTTATCACGCAGGGCTTGCAGCGCATCTTCCTGCTCTTCTGCGGGAACTTTGCTATTGAGCTGGGCAGCTTCAATGCCGATATCGTCGAGCTTTTCCGCCTGGTCTTTCATCAGCGAAATCAGGGGCGACACCACGACCGTGCTTCCCTTCAGGATCGAAGCAGGAATCTGGTAGCACAGCGACTTGCCGCTGCCTGTGGGCATGATGGCAAGCGTGTCTTTCCCCGCCAGCACGCTGTCGATGACTTGCTTCTGGCCGGCACGCAGTCGCTCCACCCCGAACACCTCGCGCAGCAGCCGATTGATTTGATGATGAGTAGCCATGGCCGCAAGGTAACGCGCCAACTGGTAAGATGTCGGCCACCTAAGTAACATAGCGGATTGCCAAATGTCCTTTTCCCTCAGCGAAACTACCTACAGCACCGAAACTCCGGAAGCCAAGCGTGCCATGTACGAAGACTTGCGCTCCCAGCTCGGTGGCCTGGTGCACGGCGAACATGACTGGATTGCCAATACGGCAAACGCCAGCTCCCTGGTATTCAACAGCATGCCTGGCCTGAACTGGGCGGGCTTCTATTTCATGCAAGGTCCGGATGAGCTGGTGCTTGGCCCTTTCCAGGGCAAGCCAGCCTGCATCCGCATCAAGAAAGGCCGCGGGGTGTGCGGCACTACCGTTGAGAAACGTGCAACCAGCGTGGTGGAAGACGTGCATGCCTTCCCTGGCCATATCGCCTGCGACGCGGCATCGCGCTCGGAGCTGGTGGTGCCGATCTTCGACAAGGATGGCGCCGTCATCGGCGTGTTCGATCTCGACAGCCCACTTCCGGGCCGCTTTGACGCAGTCGACGCCGAAGGCATCGAATCGCTGGTCCGCATCCTCGAACAATCCCGCCCCTGATTCACCTCAATCCTTGCCCCGGTCGCGCTTGACTGGGGCCAATCGTCACGCCTAGCCTGTCCTTAGGGAGGGCTAGCCATGAACCACACTGCCTACGAAGAAGATTTCATTCCCTGGGTCGAGACCCAGGCTGCTTTGCTGCGCGAGCATAAATTCGAGTTGCTCGACATCCCCAACCTCTACGAGGAGCTAACCAGCATTGCGTCCCATATCCGACACCAACTTGCCAGCCGCCTGTGCGTGTTGGAGGTACACCTGCTCAAAAGCAGCTTCCAGCCAAAGCGAAAATCGAGCAATTGGCGTAAAACCATTTGCGAACAGCGCGCCAGGATCGCCCAGCTCATCAAACGTTACCCCAGCTTGCAGCACGACCTGGCCGACGAAGCCATCGATACCTACGCTATCGCCGTGCGCCAAACGGCGCGTGAAACGGGAATCGATGCGGCGCATTTCCCGAGCGCCCTGCCGTTCACGGTTGACGAGTTGCTTGATTTTGACTTTGAGCCTTAGGCCGCCGCGCCAGAATATTCGCGACGACGCTGGCGATGACGCCGAGCGTTCCGATGGTTTCCAACAAGGCATTCAGCATCATTCTCTCCCTTGGTTTCAGCGCTGCAGCAGCGCTGGTGCGTAGGCCTTCGCGAAGAACGCCAGCGTGATACAGCAGCTGGTCAACAGTGTGAATGTGCGGATGACGTTGGCGGGAGCGCGCCGGCCGAGGTGGGCGCCGCCGTAACCGCCGATCACCGCGCCACCCAGCATGGCCAGCGTCAACGGCCAATACACTGCCCCGCCCAGGCTGAAGGCCAGCACTGCCACCGTATTCGCCGAGCTGACCAGCAAGGTGCGCGGTGCGTTCAATGCTTTCAGGTCGCGCTTGTCGATCAGCCCCCATACCGCCATCATCATGATCCCGACCGCGCCGCCGAAATAGCCGCCGTACACACCCAGCGCAAACTGCACCGCCAGCACGGCCTGTGAGTGCACCCGGCATCGCGCAGGCAGCGCCGCGCCCAGGCGGCGCCCGAAGGCCAGCGTCAGGGAAGCGGCCAGCAACAGCCAGGGCAGCACGAAAGTGAAAGCGGTCGAGGAAGTCCTCAGCAGCAACAGGGCCCCGGCCAAGCCGCCGCACAGGGTTGCCAGCATCAGCGCCCGCAACCGCACGCCGCCGACAGCTTGCAAACCGTCGCGATACGCCCAGGCGCTGGCCAGGCCTCCCGGCAGCAGGGCAACCGTGCTGAAAGCATTCGCCTGAACCGGTGGCACGCCGGCGGCCATCATGGCCGGCAAGCTGACGAATGAGCCGCCGCCGGCAAGGGCATTCATCGCACCGGCCAGTATTCCAGCAGCAAATGTCGTGATTATCGGTTCCATGAAAGCGATGGTAGTCGGCTGCCAGCACTCCCGCAATCTGGCAATTCCGGTGCTACACTTCGGAAATTCCGAATGCTGGAGGCAGTATGCGTTTTGACCTGACCGATATGAGGCTGTTCCTGACCGTGGTGGAATGCGGCAGCCTGACCCAAGGCGCGCGCGCCATGCACCTGGCGCTGGCCTCGGTCAGCGAACGCATTGCGGGGATGGAGGAAACCCTGGGCGCAGCCCTGCTCGAACGCAACCGGCGCGGCGTGCGCACCACGGCCGCTGGCGATGCCCTGATCCGCCACGCGCGTTCGATTTTGGGCCAGGTCGAGCAAATGCGCGGCGAACTGCGTACCTACGCGACGGGCTTGAAAGGCCGCATCCGCGTCATGACCAATACCGCCGCCATGGCAGCCTTCCTGCCGCCGCACCTGTGCCGCTTCCTGGCTGCGCACCGGGACCTGTCGATTGATTTGCTGGAGCGTCCCAGCGCGGAGATCGTGCATTCCATGGTCGACCGCCGCGCCGACCTGGGCATCGTCGCCGACATCACGGATTTCGGCCCCTTGCAAACCCATTTGATCGCCAGCGACCAGCTGGTGGTGGCGGCCAGCCATGCGCATCGCCTGGCGCGGGAATCATCGGTAACATTTGCCGACATCATCGGCGAGCCTATCGTCGGGATTGCCGATACCGCGCTCGAGGTGCACCTGGCGGAACGCGCCTCGCGCCTCGGCCGCCAGCTCGACTACCGCATCCAGCTGCGCAATATCGAAAACGTGGCAATGCATGTTGAAGCCGGTATCGGCATATCCATCCTCTCCGGTGCATTGGCGGGACAACTGCGGCGCGACCTGGCCATTGTGCCGCTGGCGGAGCCCTGGGCGACGCGCCGGCTGTTTCTTTGTGCACGCGAATTCACGGAGTTGACGCCGCATGCAAGCCTGCTGGCGCAGCAGTTGATGCAGGCTTCAGGCAAGTAGGGCCGCGCCCATCGAGCGCGCTTCGGTGGCGGCAAGGTCAAGCAGCTCGGAAAGCCCGGGGAAAGTCTCCAGGCATTGCACGATGTCGGCGCGCCGTACAAGGTAATCGTCCTGCGGCGCGAGCAGCGGCGACAGCACCGGGCACAGATGGCGCGCAAGCAAAAGCGTATCGCGCAAGCCCGCTGGAGGCAGGCTGATAGCGCTGTCGCGCAAGGTGATGACGGCAGTAGCCACCTGTTCCGGCACGTCCAGCTTGCGCAGCACCTGGCGCGCAACGATCTCCTGCACCGGCCCCAGGCGGTTGCCCATTTCATCAAGTAAGCCGGGCACCTGGTCGGCTTGCGACAGCAGGTAGAAATTGCCTGCCTCGTGAACGATGCCGGCGAATAGTGCAGTATCGGGATCGCAGCGCGTGATGTGACGAGCAACCTGGTAGGCGATGGCCGCCACATGGGCTGAATACTTCCACAGCTGCTCGGCATTCTCGCGCAGCGCGCGGTCGCGGATACGCGCGCCAAACTGGCGTACCACCATCGACGCTGCAAGCGAATACAGGTTGCGGTAGCCCAGGCGCTGCACGGCCGCACGAGCGCTGGTGACCGGCAGGGCGCCATGGCGCCGGAATACCGCGGCATTGGCGAGCGCTACCGCACGCGCAGCCAGCACCGGCTCGCCCAGCACCCTGCGCGACACTTCATCGTCGTGGCATTCGGGATCGGCCAGCGCCAGCTGCAAAGACAGCGCGGCATTGACGCTGGTGGGGAACACGAGTTCCCCACGCTGCAGTTCTGAAATGACGGTCGCTAAGTCCCTGAGCTTTTCCATGCAGGAAATTATACCGAGGCTGCCCGCAAGGCGCGCACATTGCTTGGCATGCGCCGTTTGGCAGCTGCGGGCGCCGGCCGCGCCGCATGCGCTGCCGTGCCGCTATCCTCGTTCCCCAGCGTGAAGATGCTGATCGATTTCACCAGCAACTGCGCCTGGTCCTGCAAGCTCGCCGAAGCGGCCGCCGTCTGTTCCACCAGCGCTGCGTTCTGCTGCGTGGTGTCGTCCATCTGCGTCACGGCCATATTGATCTGCTCGATGCCGTTGCCCTGCTCTGCCGACGCGGTGGCGATTTCCTGCATGATGGCGGTGACGCTTTGCACGCTCTTCAGCACTTCCTCCATCGCATGTCCCGCTTCGCCGACCAGGCGGTTGCCCGTCTCGACGCGGTCGACGCTGTGGTTGATCAGGTCCTTGATCTCTTTGGCCGCGGAGGCCGAGCGCTGCGCCAGGTTGCGCACTTCGGATGCCACCACCGCAAAGCCGCGGCCCTGTTCTCCGGCGCGAGCCGCTTCCACCGCGGCATTGAGCGCCAGGATATTGGTCTGGAACGCGATGCCGTCGATCACGCCGATGATGTCGACGATCTTGCGTGAGCTGTCGTTGATCTCGCCCATGGTGGTCACCACTTGCGATACCACGGCGCCGCCCTTGCTGGCCACGTCCGCCGCGCTGTGCACCAGCTGGTTGGCCTGGCGCGCATTGTCGGCGTTCTGCTTGACGGTGGACGTCAGTTCTTCCATCGAGGATGCGGTTTCCTCCAGGTTGGAAGCCTGCGATTCCAGGCGCGAGGACACGTCGGCATTGCCGGTGGCGATGTCGCGGCTGGCGGCATTGATCTGATCCACGCTGACACGTACGTCGGATACGATGCAGCGCAAGCTTTCGCTCATGGTCTTGAGGGAGCGCAGAAGCTGCCCGACCTCATTGGCCGGACCGACATCGAAATCGTTATCGAGCTTGCCTTTCGCAACTTCGTCCGCCACCGAGATCGCGTTTTGCAGCGGCACAGTGACCGAACGCGCAATCAATACGCAGATCCAGCCGGCCAGCGCAAACAGGCCCACCATGGAAATAATCATCACCCAGCGCTGCCGGGTAAAGCCCGCGATTTTTTCCGCCAGCATGGAATCGATTTCCTTGGCGGCGGCTTCGTTGACGGCAAACTGCATGTCGATGGCTGCGGTGGATTTCTCGACCCACTCCGCGCCGGAATACGTCAGCGGGTCGGCCTTCACGATTTGCTCCGTGCCCAGTTCGACGATCTTGTGCGCGGCATCGCCCGCCTCGCGCAGCTTGGCGCCCAGCTTGGCCTCGATGTCGGGATTGGCGCTCGCAGCTTTGCCAAAGGCGGTCGTCGTCTGGTCAAGGCGGTCCGTAACGCGTGACATGATTGCAGCCTGCGCCATACGGTCTTCCGCCGACGCTTCCTTCTTCGCCAGCAAGCCGGCGCCCTTGGCGCGCGTCTTGCCGGTTTCCTCGGTCAGCCAGGGCAGCTGATAAAACATGGACTGGATCAACTGGTAGCTGTCCTTGTCGGGATCGAGGCTCAAGCCGTAGGAATCGCCAATCAGCTCGTTCACCTTGAGCAGCTTGGGAACCAGGCCGGTATGGCCGGCATAGCTTTGCGGTACGGTGATCTTCCCTTCCGCCACGTTGTTACGCAGCGTTTCCCATTCCTGCTTGGCAGCGGCGAAAGCATCGATGATGGCCTTGTCGCCAATTGCCGCAGCGGCTTTTTCCAGCCGTCCGTAAGCCGCATCGGCTTCTGCCTGTTTGGCGCGGCGCTTTTCCTCGATCCCTTTGACCCCGCCCAGCACCAGCGCCGCCAGGCCGCGATGCTGCTGCGTGTATTGCACGACCTTCAGGCCATCCACTACCACTGGCAAGCCAGCATGTTCATCCTGGTAGGCTTGCAGCACCTTGCCTGCTTCACGCATGTAAAGATAGGCTGGGATGATTGCGAGCAGCGCAGCAATCAAACCGAGAATCATGAACTTGTGGCTCAGCTTGAGCTGGCCCAGGAGGGAGGTTGGATTCATGGCATTTCCCAAAGAAAAGATTGGTAAAAGTGCGTTGCGGCACCGCGATACCTCTTGCTTTGATCATATGCCGAATTATCGGGCAGCGTTACAATCCGTGAGAATTAACTACAAAAATCTCTTACTCCACCACCATTTCTGTTGCAGCCGCGCGAAACAATTGCCAATGAAGAATTTAACTTTCATGATGCATGCATAAGGGCTTTGCTATAGTGCCTCCATGAAATTCCTAACCCCATGTCTGACGCTGATTGTGTCATTGCTGATGTCCTTGTCCGCGCCGGCCGCGCGGGCAGACACTGTGACCGTCTATACCAGCGCCAACTTTGCGCCCCTCGTTATCGACGGAACGCGGGGTATCTATCACGAAGCAATTGACTACCTGAACAAGCAAGCGGCCGACGGTACCAGCTTCCGTCTGGCATACCTGCCACGCAAGCGTCTGCAAATGCGGCTCGAGGATGGCTCGCTCGATGGCATCGTGATCGGCATGATGCCGCAATGGTTCGACGACGCCGCGCAGAAGAAATACCTCTGGACCACGGCCTTCGCGATCGACCGCTTTGTGCTCGTGTCGCGCTCTGAACATCCGGTGCAGATGGACGCCCAGGGTTCGCTTGCCGGCAAGTCGATCGGCCTGACCCTTGGCTATGTCTACCCCGGCATCGACGACTGGATCAAGCTCCACGGCCTGGTGCGCCAGGACGCCATGAGCGAAGAAATCAATTTGGAGAAGCTGCGCCGCGGGCGCATCGATTGCGTGGCAGTGTCCGAATCAGTGGCGCGCTATTTCGTGCGCCTGCATAGCCTGGGCAGCAGCCTGACCTTCGTGGACTTGCCGGGCCGCGCGACCGAGAGACGGTTCCTGGTCCCAATGGGGCGCAATGACTTGTTCGACAAGGTTGCCCCAATCGTCAAACGCATGCGCGACGATCCCCAGTGGCTGCGCATGACCTCCAAATATCAGTAATTGAATTTCGCCTGCACGCCGTAGGTACGGGGCTCGTTCACATTGGCGGTGAAGTTGTTGAAGTCGATGGCGTTCACCGCCACCAGCTTGTTGGTGATATTACGCACAAAGGCCGCCACTTCAAATCGGTCGCGCCCATCCTTGTAGCCAAGCCGTAGCCCGCCATCGAGTAGCGGCCGTGCCTTGTATTCCACAGCCTCGTAAATGAAGAAGTTGTATTTGCCCCGGTACGCCCAGTCCGTGTAGGCAAACAGCTCGCCGCTACGCCAGGGCTGGCTGTAGCGCAGCATGGCGTTGGCGATCCAGCGTGGTGAACGCGGCAATGGGTTGCCATCGACGAAGACGTTGTTGGGCGCAGTGCCGCGCGGGTCGAGAACCATACAGCCATTGCCGCATGGGAGCACGAAGAGGCCTGCGTCGCGTATTTTCGTTGCGTTGTAGCTGGCGCCCAGGCTCGCCGTCCATTCGCTGCTCGGGCGTGCCAGCCATTCCACTTCAACACCCTGCCCGCGCACCTTGGCGGCGTTGACCAGGCGGTTCTGGTTGACGGTGCCGCTGCCGGCTGTCAGCTGCATATCGCTTACCGTGTAGCGGAAGACCGCGATACCAAGGCGCGCGCGGCGCTCGGCAAAGTCTTTCTTCCAGCCCGCCTCCCAGCTCAGGGCTTGCTCTTCGCGCGCAACCGAGATGCTGCTGCCGAACAGGATGCGCCCCTGGATCGATGGCGCCCGATAGCCCGTTGCCACGCGCGCATACACATGGCTGTCCGGCGTCAGCGCTTGCGTCGCGCCCAGGTCCCAACTGAGGTCGTGGCCGCGCGGCGCCGCCGACAGTCCTGCGATTGCCTGCGCACCTGGCGTCGGCTGTGGGCGCGCAGCGAAGAAGTCCTTGCGGTCCCTGGTGTAGCGCAAACCTGCCCGCAGCAGCAGGCCGGGAGTGGCGCGCCATGTCAGCGCGCCGAAAGCCGCCAGTGAGCGGCTCTCCTGTTCCTGCCATGCATAGCCATTCTGCACATTGCCGTTGAAGCTGTCGTAGTTGAAGCTGTCGATCTTGATCTTCTCACTGAAGCCGTACACGCCGGCCAGCCAGCTCCATACCTTCGCAGGATCCGACTCCAGCCTGAGCTCCTGCGTCAGCTGCCGATGCTTCGGCAGCGCATCGGCCGTCTCGGATGGAAAGGGAATGCGCCCCGGTCCCGTCGGCAGGTGCGACAACGAGCCATAGCCGGCATCGACATCGGCACGGCTGTAGAAGCGCGCCTTCTCCCAGGCCGAAATGGAATGCAGGCTAAGGCCCTGGAAATCCCAGCGCAAGCGCAGGTTGGCGCCATCCGTTTTGAGGAACTGGTGGTTCATTCCGTCGGTCGGCAAGCTGGCGTAATCGAAGCCCGGCGCCAGGGCATTGCTTCCCTTTTGCAGGATGTTGGCGCGGAATAGCGTGGCCCGCCCTTCCATTCGGCGGCTATGCGCGTTCAGCAGCGCGCTGAAGCCGGGACCCGGCTGGTACAGCAGTTGCACGCGCCCTGCGTTGTCGTGATAGCCCTCGAACTCCGTTGTGGCGGCATTCGGCCGGTTGTTGAATACACGGTTGTTTCTGTGCTGGCTTTGCAGCGATATGCGCAGGGCCAGCGTATCTCCAAGCGGGGTGTTGAAGGCGCCATCGATATTGCGCAAATCATCCTTGCCATAGCCGGCACTCAGATAGCCTTCTCGCTTGAATAGCGGCCTGGCGGAATCGAATTTGACCACGCCCGCCGGGGCATTGCGCCCAAACAGGCTGCCCTGCGGACCGCGCAGCACTTCCACCTGCTGCAGGTCGAACAAGGGGAAGGATTTGAGCAGCGGGCTTTCCTGCACCACTTCGTCGTACACGACGCTAACCGGTTGCGCCGCGTTCAGGTCAAAATCGGTATTGCCCAAGCCACGCAGATAAAAGCGTGGGAAGGAACGGCCGAAATCGGATTCAATGTGCAGGCTTGGCATGCGCGAAGCGAGGAAGCGCAGGTCGCGGCCACCGGATGCCAGCACGTCAAGCGCTTCGCCGCGCAGCACCGAGACATTGAAGGGCACCTCCTGCAGTGGCTCGGCCCGGCGCTGGGCCGTGACGTAGACGTTTGGGAGGCCCCCTGCCGGCAGCTCCTGCGCCAATACCGGCGTTGCCGCCATTGCCGCTACACCGATGACCCACCATGCGCGCATGTTGCCTCCCTGTGTCGAATCATCCTAGCAGACTCAACCTCGCATGGCATAATGATAGTTTCCATCACATCCGCACTGGCAATGCCTTCGTTGCTGCGCTCCTCCTTGTTCGCCTGCCTGCTGGCCGCAGGCACTATCGCATCGGCGCAACAGCGTCCGGGCGAAGTGTCATTTCAGCGCATTGCCATGCCGGACCAGGTACCGGCCCATCTGGGCACAGCCATGGTGCAGGACGCACAAGGCTTGCTGTGGATCGGCACCCAGGATGGACTGGTGCGCTACGACGGCTACGGCTACAAGGTATTTCGCCCGCACGCTGGCGATGCATCCTCCCTTGGCGGCAGCTACATCCGTTCCCTCTATGCCGCGAGCGATGGCCGGCTGTGGGTCGGCACTTTCAGCGGCGGCCTGTCCGTGTTTGATCCACGCACCGAACGCTTCACCCAATACCGCCATGACCCGCGGCGCGCCGACAGCCTGTCCAATGACCGCGTGGACAGCATCGCCGAACTGGCGGGCGGGGAGATGTGGCTGGCCACGGACGACGGCCTGTCAGTCTTCGATCCAGCCAGCGGCCAGTTCCGCCATTACCGTCACGTCGAGGGCGACAGCAGCAGCCTGGCCAACAACCAAATTCGGGCCGTCCTGCTCGACCGCGAAGGCCGCCTGTGGGTCGCAAGCGAAGCCGGCCTGCAACGCTGGCTGGGCGATGGCCGCTTCTCGAAGCCGGTCGGTCCCGCCAACGCGATACGCCTGTTCCAGGATAGCCATGGCCGCATCTGGATCGGCAGTTCGCGCCAGGGCGCCGCCGTTCTCAACCCGGCCACCGGCGACGTGCGCACGCTGACCGGCCTCGCTCACTTCTGGATCTACAGCATTGCGGAACCGGTGCCGGGCGAAATCTGGCTGGGCACTTTCGGCAAAGGCATCGATGTCGTCGACACTGCCAGCATGTCCGTCGTGGACCATTTGCAAAACGACAGTGCCAGCAGCGCCAGCATCGGCAACGACCGTATCGGCGCCCTGCTGGTGGACCGCTCAGGCCTGGCCTGGGCCGCGACTTGGGGCGGTGGCCTCGCGATGCACGATCCCGCAAGCCGCGCCTTCATGAAATTGCGCCACAGCCCATCGAACCAGCAAGGCCCAAGCCACCCCGCTATTGTGCGCGCGCTCGAGGCGGCCGACGGCCGGCTGTGGCTGGGCACCAATGGCAACGGCGTCGACGTGCTCGATGCAGGCGGCAAGCTGGTGGCAGGCTTCCGCCCCGATTCCAAGCGCAGCGACGCGTTGGCCGACGGCGCGATCACCTGCCTGGCGCAAGGCCCCGACGGCAGCATGTGGGTCGCCACGCTGGACGGCACCTTGCATCGCCAGCGCCCCGGGCAGCAAGGCTTCCAGCGTTTCGGCAGCGCGCAAGGCTTGCCCGGCGGCCCGATCCGCAGCATGGTTTTCGGCGCCGACGGCGCGCTGTGGGCCGGCGCCCAGCAGGGTATGGCGCGCATTGGCAAAGACGGCGTGGTCAGCGCCTGGCGCCACCGTGCCGACGATCCGGACAGCCTGTCCGGGCGCGAAGTAGAATCGCTGGCCTTCACACCGGACGGCACGTTGTGGGTCGGCACCAACGACGGCCTGAATGCCTTCGACATCGAGACCGGCAAGGCAAAACGCATCCGGCGAGATCCCGAGCGCGCCGACAGTCTTCCCGACAATTGGGTTCCCGACCTGATGGTCGCAAAGGACGGCCAGCTATGGCTCGCGACGCAATTCGGCGCCGCCATCCTGCGCTCCTTCGACGGCAAAACGGCGCGCTTCGACGTGCTCTCCACACGCCTGAAGCTGCCGCCCCACCCGCCAGAATCCCTGGTGCAGGATGCGCAAGGCCAGGTATGGCTTGGCAGCCGCGTGCGCATCGATCCGCTGACCTGGCGCTGGCGCAGCTTCGACCGCGCCGACGGCAATGAGTTCCGCACGCTGTACTACGCCAGCCGCGAACGCATGCGCAACGGCGACCTGCTGTTTGGTTCACCGGAAGGCCTGCTGCGCGTGCGGCCGCAAATGGTGCGCAGCTGGACCTTCAAGCCCTCCGTGACCGCGACCGCTTTGAGCATCGACGGCGTGGAGCAGCCTGGCGCCGGCGTGGTCGCCGAACGTACGCTGTCGCCAAGCCAGCGCGACCTGCGCCTGGAATTCGCAGCGCCCGACTTCAGCGCACCGGAACAGCAGCAATACCGCTACCGCCTTGATGGCTATGACGCCGGCTGGGTCAACGTCGACGCTCGCCAACGCGTCGCCGCCTACTCGCACCTGCCTCCTGGCCAGTACCAGCTGCGGGTTCAGGCCAGCAACCGCGCGGGCCAATGGAGTCCGCAGGAATGGACCCTGGCCCTGCACGTGCAACCGGCCTTCTACCAGACCTGGTGGTTCCGCACCGCCATGTGGGTGCTTGGCGCCGTTGGCGTCGCCTTCCTGTTCCGCCTGCGCCTGCACGCGCTGCGCCGCCGCGGCGAACGCCTGGAGCGCCTGGTGGCCGAACGCACCGCCGAACTGGAAGCCGCCTCGCGCCGCCTTGAGCAAGCCAGCCTGACCGATCCACTGACCGGCCTTCACAACCGCCGCTACCTCGAGCAAACCATCCAGGCCGACTTCGAACTGGCCGCGCGCCGCCACCGCAACATGCCGCCGGAACCGCATTCCGACCTGGTGCTGTTCATGCTCGACCTCGACCACTTCAAGCGTGTGAACGATGAGTATGGACACGCTGCCGGCGACGCCGTGCTGCAGCAGACTGCTCACTTGCTGCGTGACTGCATGCGCAGCTCCGACCACATCGTGCGCTGGGGCGGCGAGGAATTCCTGCTGGTGGCGCGCTTCATCGACCGCAGCGACGCTTCCGCGTTGGCTGAAAAAATCCGCCTTGCCGTCGCCGCCCATGAATTCCACATCCCCGGCGGCCAGGTGCTGCGCAAGACCGTCTCGATCGGCTTCGCTGCCTTCCCAGGCATGCCGGGCCGTCCAAGCGCGCTGACACCGGAATCGTTGCAGCGCCTGGCCGATGCCGCGCTGTACGCCGCCAAGCATACCTGGCGCGACGCCTGGGTCGGCGTGCAAGCCCGCAGCGGCGAAGGCGGCCTGTCGCGCTTCCTCGCCAACCCAAGCAACGCCATCGAAGCCGGCGACGTCGAACTCCTGGTGCCCGAACAACGCGGCCGCGTCGTCAACTGGCATTAAGCGGGGACGGGAGTATGATGACCCTTGAGCAAGCGAAAGGGGCCTATGCCGACGAAACGATCATTGCTTGGCATTCTGTTCGCGGCAATCGCCGTGTGGGACGGCAATGCCATGGCCCAGGACAAGGCCTTGCGCCTGGCCGCCAACCCGAATCTTTCAGCCATCGAGCTGCTGAACAATTTTGGCCCGTTCGCGCGTGAACTGGAAAAGGAACTGGGGCGTCCCGTGCGCCTGGTTGCCGGTCGCGATTACGAAGACACACTGCGCTTGCTTAAAGACGGCCAGGTCGACATCGCCGGCACCGGCGCTTTCGGCTACGTCACCGCCCACGATGAATTCGGCGCCCGCCTCGTAGTGCGCTATGTGGAGGACGACGGCGACTCCTACCATTCAATCATCTTTACCCGCCAGGATTCTGGCCTGCGCAGCGTGGCCGACTTGCGCGGCAAGCGATTTGCCTTCACCGACATCAAGTCCACATCGGGTTACCTGATGCCCTTGCTGGAACTGCACCGCAACGGCATCGGCCTGGCAGACCTGGGCAAAGTTGAACACGTGAAAAAGCAACCGAATGCCGCCATTGCCGTCTACAACAAGCAGGTCGATGCAGGCGCCATGGCGGATAACCAGCTGAATGAGAAATACGGCGTCAAAATCGATGAACTCCGCATTCTCTGGCGCTCGCCGCCGATTCCGCACGGAGTGTGGCTCGCCCGCGCGGACATGGGCGACGCCGAGGTGCAGCGCATTGCCCAGGCCATCCTGCGCATCTCCCGTAGCGAAGAAGGCCGCAAGGCGCTGGCCACAGCTTCGGTGCGCGGCTTTGCGCCAGCCAACGACGCCGATTTCGCCTTCGTCCGCAGCGCCGCGCGCCAGATGAAAAAAATGCAGTCGGAATCCAAGCCCTGAAACCGGCTACTGCAAGATGCAGGGCAAGCCTATCGTGACGCTGGTGCCGGCGCCGGGCGTACTGTCGATATGCACTTCGCCCCCCAGCGCAGTCACCAGGTTGTGCAGGATGTGCAGCCCCAGCCCCGCATGCCCGGCGCCGCGCCTCGTGGTGTAGAACGGTTCGAACACACGGGCCAGCGCAGGCCCTTCGATGCCACGCCCATTGTCGCGCACCACAACCTCCGCACGCCCTTCAGACGGACACCACAGCCGCACCCATAACTGCGGCTGCTCGACGCCATCGAATGCGTGATCCAGCACATTGTTCAGCAAAGCCACAAGCACCTGCAGCAGCATGCCTGGGTAGTTGTCCAGCACGATGTTTTCCGCCAGGTCCGAATGGAGCATGACGCCACGCCTTTGCAGGCGATGCTCGAAACCTTCCAGCACGGCCCTTACCTGGGGCGCCGCCGCAAAAACACGGCGCTGCTCTTCGCGCTGATCCGCAGCCACCAGTTTGAATCGTTCGATCAATTGCGCCGCACGATCCGCATTGCGTTCGATCAGCAGCGCCACCTCATGCGCCTGCCGGTTTGACTGGACCAGCCGGCCGCGCGTCATCTCGCCGCTCTCCAGCGCACCCACCAGCTGTTCGTGCAAGTGGGACAAGCCCGATGCGGCTGTCAGCACATTACCGATAGGCGTATTCAGTTCATGCGCCATGCCGGCGACCAGTTGCCCCAGCGCTGCCTGCTTTTCGGCCTCCACCAGTTGCAGCTGCGTGCTGCGTAAGCGCTCCAGCGAATCCTGCAAGTCTCGGCTGCGCTGCTCCAGCGAACGTTCCGCAGCCTTGCGCGCAGTGATGTCCTGCAAAACCCAGATGCTGCCTTTCGCCACGTCCCCGGGGTCGATGGCCTTGCCCTGGAAGCTGCATTCAACCAGGCTGCCATCCTTGCGCCGGAAGGAAGCTTCGCTATAAGTGGCCTGGCCCGCCAGGATCGACGGGTAAAGCAGCATGCCCTGCTTTTCATAGGCGGCGTCGGACTCGTAGTAGATACGGGTGCTCTGCCCTTCCAGCTCGGCGATCGTATAACCGAGCATTTCGGCCCAGCCTCGATTGCAGCGCAGGATGATGCGGTCGCGCACGAACAGGATGCCGACAATGGCGTTGTCGAGGATGGTGCGCTGCTCCAGCAAGCTTTGCTCCAGCGCGTGGGTGCGTTCGGCGATGCGCAGTTCCAGCTCCAGGTTCAGGTAATGCAAGGCCTGCTCGCGCTGCTCCACCTCGTGCCCCATGCGGTTGACCGCCCGCGCCAGTTCGGCCACTTCGACGCCCCCTTGCTCCGGCAACCGGCGCGTGTAGTCGCCGTCGCCAATGGCGCGGCTGGCGGCGGCGGCGCGTTCCAGATGGTGCGTGAGCCACAGCCCGAGCAAGCTCAGTACCAACACGCTTGCCAGGATTTCCAGGCCTGCAATCAGGCTTCCCTGGCGCACCAGGGCAGCACGGGTCTCGGCCGCAATGCGGGTCGACAGGCCGATGCGCAGTACGCCCAGCTGCTGCCCGCCGACCACCACCGGCCGCTCCGTGCGATATTCGCCCTGCTCCACCGCCTGTTCAACGCTGGCACTGGGCGCAGCCAATGGCACTCCGCGTGCCAATCCGACGCGCGCCACCTCATGGCCTTCCGCTTCGGTAATGCTGGCATAGCTTAACTCACGTTCTTCGCCCTGGATGAAGGCACCAAGGAAGTCCTGCAAGCCGGCGTAATCACGCTCCAGCAGATAAGGTGCGATGGCTGCGTTCAGCATTGGCACCACCTGGTCCAGCGAGGCCTGCACGCTGGCGCGCGCCGCCTTGTCAATCAAGCGCACCGAGTTGGCGATCAAGAGCGCCAGAAGCACCAGTTCGACCAGCACGCTGGCCATCACCAGCCGAAACCGCAGCGAACGTGGCAGGGGCAGCTTCATGCCGCTCAAAAGGAATGACGCAGGCCCCAGCCTACGCCCGTGGGATCGGCGCCCAGGTGGCGCTGCGCCAAGGCCGGTACGACAGGATTTGCATCGAAGTCATACAGCGCCTGGCCATCATTGAATATACGGGTGTAAAACAGCCCCAAGGTACTGCGTTTGCTGAAGACATAGTGATACAGCAAGGCGATCTGGCGCGCGCCTGTCGCGCCGATATTGGCGGCGGCGCACTGCCCCTTGCCCTCCGCAGCGCCGAAGCAACGTACCGGACGGGCGAGGTTCCAATGGACCATCACGTCGTGCTGGCCGTGTCGCCATACCGCTCCGGCGGTCCAGGCATCGCGCCATATCGCACCATGGCTAGCGCCGAACAGGCCGCGCGAGCCCAGCCTGTCCCAGCCTGCGCTGATGCTCCAGGATCCCAGCGTATAACGGAGCACCAGCCGGTTTTCCCAATCGCTCGAATCGCCCATCGCGAGCTTTTGCTGCGCCCTGCGGTTCTCATAGGCCCATCCGGCGAACCATGCCGCCGCCTCGTAATTGATGCCGACACCCAGGGTTCGGTCATTGAAGCCCTGCGGCCGCGCCTCCGCTGGAGACCACAGCAAGGTCGGCGACCATCCAGCCGGCGCCGGCAGCGTGTACTGCACCGAATTGGCAAGCCGGGCATTCAGGCCCGCGTGTAGTCCGTTCAGCGTGGTCATCACGCCGATATTGTTGGCGATCGACGTGGAGCCGGGCACGAAATTCAGCCGCCCACCCAGGGCGCGCATGGGCGTGGTCATGAAGCCGAAACGCACCAGCCCCAAAGGCCCGCCCAGGCCGACGAAGGTGTCGCGCGAATTGACTCCGCCGCTGCCGGTATCGACGTTAATGCCGCCTTCGATCTGGTATTGCGCCTTCCAGCCGTCAGCAAGGTTTTCGCTGCCTTTAAAGCCGAAGCCGGAGCTGTTGCTGCTCACGCGGGCCTGGCGGCCGACCGGTCCGGCGTGCACGATTTCCGCAGTAAGGTCCAGGGTGCCAAAGGGAGTGACAGGCGTCTGCGCCAGGGCTGGAACCGCAGCCAGCGCGAATATGGGGCCAGTCAACAAGGTTGTCCTTATCATCACCCGCTCCCGCGGCCCGCTGCCGCCCGTCTCTGGATGGTAGCACCATTGCGAAAAGGGTAAAATGGCGGGCTTGATTCCACGCCATAGGGCGTTGCAATACCGACACTGACTCCATGACCACCCTGCCATCCGAAATCAACCCAGAAGCCGTCAAGAACAGCCCGGCCGAAAAAGTCACTCCAATGATGCAGCAATATCTACGCATCAAGGCCGATTACCCGAACATGCTGGTGTTCTACCGCATGGGCGACTTTTACGAATTGTTCTTCGATGACGCTGAAAAGGCCTCCCGCGTACTGGGTATTACGCTGACGGCGCGCGGCAGCCAGAACGGCGTGCCGATCAAAATGGCAGGCGTGCCTTTCCATTCGCTGGACGGCTACCTGGCCAAGCTGGTCAAGGTCGGCGAATCGTGCGCGATTGCGGAGCAGATCGGCGACCCGGCGCTGGCCAAGGGCCCGGTCGAACGCAAGGTGGTGCGCGTAGTCACCCCAGGCACCCTGACGGATTCGGACCTGCTGCCGGAAAAGTCGGAACGTCCGCTCCTTGCAATGTCGATGATGAACAACCGCAAGCACATCACTTGCGGCCTGGCCTGGCTGTCGCTGGCCTCCGGTGCGCTGCGCCTGATGGAATTTACCGGTGACCAGCGCAGCGTCAACCAACGCCTGCAGCAGGAACTGGAGCGCATTGCACCGGCCGAAATCCTGCGCGGCGACGATGCCGACATGTTCGACGATATCTCGATCTGCCACGTCAACAACGTGCCGGCCTGGCACTTCGACGTCGTTCACGGCCACAAGGCGCTGCTGGACCAGCTGGCGGTAGCGACCCTGACCGGCTTTGGCGCGGAAGGCCTGGGCGCGGCATTCGGCGCAGCCGGCGCCCTGCTGCGCTATGCGCAAAACACCCAGGGCCGCGGCCTGCAGCACGTCAAGAGCCTGACCTGTGAAACGGAAAACGAATACATCGGCCTGGACGCGGCCACCCGCCGCAACCTGGAACTGACGGAAACCATCCGCGGCCAGGAATCCCCCACCCTGTTCTCGCTGCTGGACCACTGCCGCACCGCCATGGGTTCGCGCCTGCTGCGCCACTGGCTGCACCATGCGAAGCGCGACCAGTCGGTAGCCCGCGCGCGCCACGACGCCATCGCCGCCCTGATGCAGCACGACACCACCGGCTCGATGGCCTACCACCTGGCCCAAGTGCCGGACATTGAACGCATCACCACCCGCGTAGCGCTGCTGTCGGCCCGCCCGCGCGACCTGTCCGCCCTGCGCGACGGCCTGCAGCAGCTGCCAAAGCTGCAGCACGCCATGCAGCGCGCCCTGGGCCACGACAACGCGCAAGGCCTGCTGGCCAAGCTGCACCACGGCCTGAACGAGCCGGAAGAATGCGTCAGCCTGCTGGTGCGCGCCATCATGCCGGAACCGGCGACCATGGTGCGCGACGGCGGCGTGATCGCACGCGGCTACGATGCGGAACTGGATGAACTGCGCGGCCTGTCTGAAAACGCCGGCCAATTCCTGGTCGACCTGGAAACCCGCGAACGCGAACGCACCGGCATCGCCAATCTGCGCGTGGAATACAACCGCGTGCACGGCTTCTACATCGAAGTCACCAATGGCCAGGCCGACAAGGTGCCGGAAGACTACCGCCGCCGCCAGACCCTGAAAAACTGCGAGCGTTACATCACGCCGGAGCTGAAAGCGTTCGAAGACAAGGCCCTGTCGGCGCAGGACCGCGCCCTGGCGCGCGAGAAGATGCTTTACGACGAGCTGCTGGCCGCACTGGCTCCCTTCATCGGCCCGCTGCAAGCGATCGCCCAGGCGCTGGCCCAGGTGGACACCCTGTGCGCCCTGGCCGAACACGCGCTGCGCAACAACTGGTGCGCCCCGAACCTGGTGGCCGAGCCTTGCATCAATATCGTGGAAGGCCGCCACCCGGTGGTCGAAAACCAGATCGAGCGCTTCATCGCCAATGACTGCAAGTTCATGGCCGACCGCCGGCTGCTGCTGATCACCGGTCCAAACATGGGCGGTAAATCGACCTTCATGCGCCAGGTGGCCCTGATTACCCTGCTGGCCTACGTGGGCAGCTATGTGCCGGCCGCCAGCGCGACCATCGGTCCGATCGACCGCGTGTTCACCCGTATCGGCGCGACCGACGACCTGGCCGGCGGCCGTTCCACCTTCATGGTTGAAATGACCGAAGCGGCCACCATCCTGAATGGCGCCACCGAGCATTCGCTGGTGCTGATGGACGAAATCGGCCGCGGCACATCGACCTTTGACGGCCTGGCGCTGGCATGGGCGATTGCGCGCCACCTGATCGAATCGAGCCGCAGCTTTACCCTGTTCGCGACCCACTACTTCGAACTGACCCAGTTGCCGGAAGCGCATCCGACCGCTGCCAACGTGCACCTGTCGGCGGTGGAGCACAAGGATTCCATCGTCTTCCTGCACGCGGTGCAGAACGGCCCAGCCTCGCAGAGCTACGGTTTGCAGGTAGCGCAACTGGCGGGAGTGCCGCAGCCGGTGATCAAGGCCGCGCGAAAGCACCTTGCGCGCCTGGAAGCGCAGGCGCTCGATGCCACACCGCAGCTGGACCTGTTCGCAGCGCCGGTAGCCGATGCCAACGACGACGAAGCGCCTGTCGCTGCCGCCGATCCGCGCGCGGAAGAACTGCTTGCCGCATTGGATGATATCGATCCGGACGCCATGACACCGCGCGAAGCGCTGGACCGCCTGTACCAGCTCAAGCGCCTGGCGCAGGCATGAAGCCGCAACACGTTCCGGCTGCACTGACCGTACTGGCCGTCCTGGCCACGGCGGTACTTTCCGCCTCCGCCGCGCAGCCCGCTTCGGCCGCCCAAGCGCGCAATGACAGGGCCACGCAGCGTAAGGGCGAATTCACGTTCGCCCTGCTCGGCCACAACTTCGGCAAGGATGGCGGCGATGCCGAAGTCCGGCGCATGCTGGGTGAAGCGGATCGCGCCGAACCGGCCTTCATCATCGCTACCGGCATCAAGTCTGCCGGCGAACCGTGCACCGATCGCCTCTACGAAGCACGCCGCGATTTAATGAACGCCGTCGAGCGCCCGCTGGTCGTGATACCTGCCGGCAGCGACTGGACCGAATGCCGCAACTCAAATGGCAAATCGAACGCCACCGAACGCCTGAACCGCATCCGCGAGCTGTTCTTCCTCGAAGCCGAATCGCTTGGCACGCGCAAGGTTCCTGTGAACCGCCAGTCCGCCATCGCAAAATTCCGCGACTACGCAGAAAACGCGTACTGGGAACAGGACAACATCCTCTTCGTCACGATCAACGTCCCGGCCAAGAATAACCACTACCTGAGTGAAGCGGGCCGCAACAGCGAATATGAAGACCGCATGGTAGCCAACCGCGCGTGGCTGCACCGCGCCTTCCTGACGGCCAAGCGCAAGAAAATGCCGGGTATGGTGCTGGTGATGGATGGCGACATCGGCGCCCACGTGGAGCAAGGCTTCTTTGCCCGCCTGTCGCAAAAGAGGGATGGCTTTACTGAGATCCGCCGCATCGTCCGCTCGCAAGCGGACAAATACTCCGGCCAGTTGCTGCTGGTGGATAACCGCAAGCAGGACAAGGCTGCGCCTGCGATTACCTGGAACAAGAATGTCGGCCACCTGTCGCTGGGAGCCGAATGGACGGCGCTGCGGGTCATTCCCGGCAGCGCCGCCCTGTTCACACTAGGCGGTGATTAAACCTTAGTGGATTGGGTGGCTGCGGAACTCGTCGCCCTCTTCGCCTTCATCACCCTCTTCATCGTCATGGTGGTGGCCATGAGCGCCGTGCACGTGCTCGTGGGCGATTTCTTCGTCGGTAGCGGCGCGAACGTCCACCACTTTCAGTTCAAAGCGCAGGGCCATGCCGGCCAGCGGGTGGTTACCGTCCAGGACCACTTTATCTTCGGCGATCTCGGTCACGGTGAAAATCATCACGTCGTCATCTTCGCCGCCTTCCGGCAGGCCTTCGAACTGCATGCCGACTTCCAGCGGTTCCGGCAGGCGCGCACGCTCTTCCACTTTCAGCAGGTTCGGGTCGTAATCGCCAAAGGCGTCTTCCGGTTCAATCTGGATCGTGCTTGCGTAGCCGACGTCTTTGCCGTCCAGTTCTTCTTCAATCTTCGGCAGGGTGTTCTCATAGCCACCGTGCAGGTAAACCATAGGCTGGCGACCGTCTTCGATCAGATTGTTCTGCGCGTCGGACAGTTTGTATTCCACCGTCACAACGGTATTCTTGGCGATCTTCATTGAGCTTCCTTTCTTTTCTAAGCTGGGGTGGATTATACCGCTTGCTATAATCGCCCCCATGAAAAAACTCACTCTCCTGGGCGACATCACGCCCGAACAATTCCTGCGCGATTACTGGCACAAGAAGCCGCTGCTGATCCGCCAGGCCATTCCCGGCTTCAAGCCGCTGCTGCCTTTCGACAAGCTGGCCGAGCTGGCCACCAAGGACTACGTGGAAAGCCGCCTGGTCACCAAGAAGGATGGCAACTGGGATATGCAGCACGGCCCGCTGAAATCGCTGCCTGCACGCAGCGAGCGCGAATGGACCATGCTGGTGCAAGGCGTCAACCTGCAGGACGAGAAAGCCGACGAGCTGCTGCGCCAGTTCCGTTTCCTGCCAGATGCACGCCTGGATGACCTGATGGTGAGCTTTGCCACCGATGGCGGCGGCGTCGGACCGCACTTCGATTCCTATGACGTCTTCCTGCTGCAAGCCCAGGGCCAGCGCCGCTGGAAGATCAGCGCGCAAAAAGACCTGACGCTGATCGAAGGCCTGCCACTGAAGATCCTGAAGAAATTCAAAGCCACCGAAGAATTCGTGCTGGAGCCGGGCGATATGCTTTATCTGCCTCCGCATTACGCCCATGATGGCGAAGCGATTGGCGATTGCCAGACTTATTCGATCGGTTTCCGTTCGCCGTCCTACCAGGAATTGGGCGAAGCCTTCCTGCAATTCATGGCCGACTCCATCGACCTGCCAGGCCGTTATGCCGACCCTGACCTGGAACCAACCAATAAGCCGGCCGAAATTCCAAAGGCCATGCTGTCGAAACTGGCCGATGAATTGAATAAAGTCAGTTTCACCGAAGACGACTTCGCCATTTTCCTGGGCGAATATCTGTCCGAGCCGAAACACAACGTCTTCTTCCAGCCACTGGAAAAGCCGCTAACTGCGGGCAAATTCCAGCAAGCTGCCGAGAAAAAGGGCGTATCCCTCTCGCGCAAGACGCAAATGCTGTATCGCGGCAAGAACGTCTTCATTAATGGCGAATCGTTTGCCATGAACAAGGCCGACAAGAGCGCGCTCGAAACCCTGGCCAATACCCGCGGCCTGGATGGAGACGTCGTGGCGGGCGCATCCGAAGACGTGCTGGAAGCCCTCTTCGCCTGGTACACCGACGGCTGGCTGGAACTGAATAAATAAGGGGAGATCAGGATGGAAAAGCAGCTTTTTGACAGCCGTACCCAATTCCAGGCCCTGCTGCAGGACTGCATTTCCCAAGCCCGCCTGACCCTGCAAATGTTCGACCCCGACTATCAATGGTGGCAGTTGGGGCATTCGAAGACCGATGCCCTGCTGCGCCACTTCCTGCAGCACAAAGGGCAACTGAAGCTGGTTGCCCACAGCAATGCCCATCTTGAGCGCAACGAGCCGCGCTTCCTCAAACTGCTGGAAGACTACTCGCACCAGATCGAATGCCGCCTGACGACGCGCAGCATCCGCACCCTGACCGACTCCTTTTGTGTCGCCGACGGCGTAACAATTGTGCGCCGTTTCCATTCCGATCACTTCCGTGGCGAAGCAGATATTAATAATCCTTCGTCAACCCAAACGAGTCTGGAGCGTTATGAAGCTATCTGGGCCGAAACCCAGCCAGGTTTGCGGCCAGGAACTACTGGATTGTGAGCCAGAAAACTGTAAAATGCTGCGGTTCGACGTTGTCCGGTGATCGCTGCAGTTGAATGCAATACGGCGCGGTAAAAAAATATTGCGTTTTCGCAAAATAGTTGCGCAAACAGTCCGTTTTGCTATTGCGACGCAGCAGAAAACGCTATAATATCCGGTGTGTTTCCGTGTCTGGTCGACCTTTTTCTGAAGGTTGGAAAGGCCGACGAAACGCCGTACGAGCGATAATTACCGGTAATTATTCATCGCAACATTGTTAATATTTTTGTTGTTATTTAAGGAAAACAAATGAAAAAATCCCTGCTGATCGCCTCCCTGCTGGCCGTTGCTCTGGCTGCTTGCTCCAAGAAAGAAGAAGCTCCAGCTCCAGTAGCTACCCCAGAAGCAGCTGCTCCAGCAGCCGCTCCTGCAGCTCCAGCAGCTGACGCAGCTGCTCCTGCTGCTGCTCCAGCCGCTGACGCTGCTGCTGCTGCCGCTTCCGCTGCTTCCGCAGCTGCTGACGCTGCTTCCGCTGCTGCTTCGGCTGCTTCGGCTGCTGCATCCGCTGCTTCCGCTGCTAAGTAATTCCTTCGCAGGGAAAAGAAACCAGCCTTCGGGCTGGTTTTTTTTGCTTTGAAAAAGGGGACGTAACACATTTTCGTGATGCTTGAAAATGCGTTACGTCCCCTTTTTCAAAGCAAAAAGCCGGCTTGCGCCGGCTTTTCTCTTTTAAGGCTTGCGCCTTATTTCAGCTGTTCATGCAGCAGGGTCATGATCTTCTGACCCACCGGCGAATCTTCCGGTTTGTTTTCGTTGTTCCAAACCGAGACCTGGGTGCTGTTGACCGAGTCCGAACGGACCGAGATACGGTAGCGCTGGGCTTCCTTATCCTTCTCAGACGAACCGAAGCTGAACAGGCGGCTGAAGAAGCCGCGGGTATCGGTCGCATCGTTGACGAAGCGCACGAAGTACACACCGTTCACACGGTCGCGGTCTTCCACGGTGAAGCCGGCACGATCCAGCGCCAGGCCAACACGGCGCCAGGTGCGGTCGAAGCCTTCATCAGTGCGGATGTAGCGGCCTGCGCCCTCGCCTACGATGGTAGCGTGCTGAACCTGTACCGCCGCGTTATCAACGGCAGTCTTGGCAGCTGCTTCGTCTGCAGTCCCGCCCAGCTTGGTCATCAGCTTGGCCAGGAAGATCGCTTCGAGGTTAGGGTCACTGTTACGATTGGTCCACATGGTGGAGTCGCTCTGCGCGCCGGTCACCACTTCCTGCGTGCCGCGGTGGCTGATATAAATCTCGGTACCGCCGGCAGGGTTGCGTTCGAGGCGGGTGCGGTATTTGTCGCGCTCGCCGCTCGAATAGAGGCCGTCGAAGACTTTGCCCAAGGTATTGCGGATGAAGTCTTGCGGGATCTTCGCGCGGTTCTCGTTCCACTCGGTTTCCATCACGCCAGCGGTGGCATTATCCACGGCTAGGGTGAAACCGGACTCTTCCCAGAACGACTTCAGCTGAGGCCACAGGACCTCTGGAGTCTGCTGCACGACCAGCCAACGCTGGTTGCCGGCACGCTCGACGCGAACTGCGCTGTTGCCGGTACTGGCTACTTCATTGCTGCTGACAGCGGCAGCAGGAGTACCTGGACGGGCAGCGTTATAGCCGGAAGCGGTCGCCACGCCGCGGTCGTTGCTAGGCAGCGAGTAGCGGTTGTCTTTCGACAGCTGGGTCAGGTCCGGCGGCACGTCCAGCGTGCTGGCTTTCTTGGCCGATTTGTAATCTACCTTGGTTTCGCCTACTACGGACTGCACCATGCCGCAGCCGGTCAGGCTCAGCATCAGGGCGCCAACGACGAGCCCGCGCTGCGGGGTCTGGGAAACGATCTTGCGAATAGTCATGTGAAAAAGAAGATTAGTTCAGCACGCCGGATTCACGCAGGGCTGCGCGGACGGTCTCATGATACTGCTCTGCCAGCGGCACCAGCGGCAGACGGATACCTTGCGGCATCTTGCCCATTTCCGCCAGCGCCCATTTGACCGGTACCGGGTTCGGTTCAATGAACAGGTTCTGGTGCAGCGGGAGCAGCTGGTTGTTGATGGCAGTCGCTTTCGCAGCATCGCCAGCCATCGCGGCTACGCACATTTCGTGCATCTGGCGCGGCGCCACGTTAGCGGTCACCGAAATATTGCCTTTGCCACCGGCCATCATCAGCGCGATTGCGGTTGGATCGTCGCCCGAGTACACAGCAAAGTCGGACGGCGCACGGCGCAGCAGGTCGTAGCCGCGGCCGATGTTGCCGGTCGCGTCCTTGACGCCGATGATGTTCTTGATCTGGGCCAGGCGCAGGATGGTGTCGTTGCTCATGTCGGCAACGGTGCGGCCAGGCACGTTGTACAGGATGACCGGCAGGTCCACTGCTTCGGCAATCGCCTTAAAGTGCTGGTACATGCCTTCCTGGGTAGGACGGTTGTAGTAAGGAACCACTTGCAGCGAGGCGTCGGCGCCGGCGCTCTTGGCAAAGCGGGTCAGTTCAATGGCTTCCTGGGTGGAGTTGCCACCGGAGCCGGCGATCACCGGAATGCGGCCGGCTACGCGTTCCACGGTCGCCTTGATCAGTGCACAGTGCTCGGCCACGTTGACAGTGGCGGACTCGCCGGTCGTGCCGACGATGACGATGGCATCAGTGCCTTCGGCGATATGCCAGTCGATCAGCGCGTTCAGGCCTGGATAGTCCAGGGTGCCGTCCGCGTGCATCGGGGTTACGATTGCTACAATGCTACCCTTAATCATAGGAAACCAATTGCAATAAGAATTAAAACGACGATTGTAGAGCATACCCTGCACCCGTGGTGCATTTTGGTCGCTCAAAATGACGGCAACAGCGCCGCCTCCCTTGGAAACTCCACTTTTACGGCGCAAATCCTCTGGACCATGGCGGGTTTCGGTGTATTAACGACCCCATCTTCGAATGCGATGACACGCAAACCATGCATTCTAGCCAATTCCAATAATTCTCCCGGCTGTAACAAAAAGGCCGGATTTGATGGTTTGCCGAAGGCGGCATTGCCGTCGGCGAAGGTTTCATAAATCAGCATGCCGTTCGGCGCCAGGCTGCCCAGCATGTCCGCCAGCAGCGGGCGATGCAGGTAGTTGGTGACGATGATGCCGGCAAAGCGGTCCGGGCCGAAGGGCCAGCAGGCGCCCTCTTCCTCCAGGTCGATCTGGCTGGTGACGATGCCGTCGTCGGCGGTCGCGGCCAGGGCTTCGGCGTCACGATCGACTGCCACCACGGCATGGCCGAGGGCCGCCATGAGGCGCGAGTGGCGGCCGCTGCCGCAAGCGAGGTCCAGCACTTCGCCGCCGGGAACCAGGGTCGAGAAACGTTCTACCCAGGCCGAGGGTGGAGTAAATACATCAGCCATAACTCAATCCCATTGCTTCGCGCACGTCGCGCATGGTTTCCTGCGCCAGCCTGCGCGCTGCTTCATTACCGTCAGCCACGATGGCTCGCACCAGGGACGGATCGTCCAGGTACGGCTGGGCGCGCTCGTGCATCGGCTCCTGCTCTTTGACGATGGCGTCGATCACCGGTTGCTTGCATTCGATACAGCCGATGCCGGCCGACTTGCAGCCCTTCTGCACCCATTCCTGGGTCGGGCCGTCCGAATAGACGACATGGAATTGCCAGACCGGGCAGCGCTCAGGCTCGCCCGCGTCGGTGCGGCGCACGCGCGCCGGGTCGGTCGGCATGGTACGGATTTTCTTCGTGACCGATTCCTTGTCCTCGCGCAGGGCGATGGCGTTGCCGTAGCTCTTGGACATCTTGCGGCCGTCCAGGCCCGGCAGGCGGCTTGCTTCGGTCAGCTTGGCTTGCGGTTCGACCAGGATCAGCTTGCGGGCGCCTTCCAGGTAGCCGAACAGGCGCTCGCGGTCGATCATCGACAGGTTTTGGGCATCGTCCAGCATGGCCTTAGCTTGTTCCAGGGCGGCGTCGTCGCCTTCCTGCTGGTAGGCGGTGCGCAGTTCGTTGTAAAGCTTGGCGCGCTTGCTGCCCAGTTTCTTCACGGCGTCCTGCGCCTTTTCCTCGAAGCCCTTCTCTTTGCCGTACAGGTGGTTAAAGCGGCGCGCGATTTCGCGCATCATTTCCACGTGAGGTACCTGGTCATCGCCGACCGGCACTTCGCTTGCGCGGTAGATCAGTACATCGGCCGCCTGAAGCAGAGGGTAGCCGAGGAAGCCGTAGGTTTGCAGGTCCTTGTTGGCCAGGTTTTCGATCTGGTCCTTGTAAGTTGGTACGCGTTCCAGCCAGCCCAGCGGGGTTGCCATCGACAGCAGCAGGTGCAGTTCGGCGTGTTCCGGGACTTTGGATTGGATGAACAGCGTGGCCTGGGTTGGGTCGATGCCGGCTGCCAGCCAGTCCACCAGCATGTCCCACGTCGACTTTTCGATGATGGACGGATCATCGTAGTGCGTGGTCAGCGCATGCCAGTCGGCCACGAAGAACAGGCAAGGCTGCTCGGACTGCATCTTGATCCAGTTCTTCAGGGCTCCGTGGTAGTGGCCAAGGTGCATGCTGCCCGTCGGGCGCATGCCTGAGACGACGCGGTCAGGATACATATGGGAGGAATGGTTTGAAAGGCAGTTGGATCAGGGTCATCACAAAGTTCACCAGACTGCCCACCAGGTAGCGGAAAGGTCCCGTGTTCAGCAGAAGGATCAGGCCAAGGAAAATGATCGGTCCAAGGCGCTCAATGCTCGCGAATTTATAAGCCAGATCGCGCGGCAGCAGCGCGGTCACGATGCGGCCGCCATCCAGCGGCGGGATCGGGAGCAAGTTAAAGGCGCACATCACGGAGTTGGCAAGGACACCGGCCTCGCACATCTTGATCAGGAAGGGTTCACGAACACCCAAATTGATCAGCAACGCAAACAGTGCCATCCAGCCCAGACCCATCGCGAAGTTCGCAGCAGGGCCTGCCGCGGCGACAAAACCCATTTGTTTCTTCGGGTTGCGCAAGCGGCTGAAATCCACCGGTACCGGCTTGGCATAGCCGAATGGGGGCGCACCAAGGAATTTCAGCATCAATGGCAACAAGATAGTGCCAAACAAGTCGATGTGCTTGAGGGGGTTCGGGGACAGGCGGCCCAGTTTTTCGGCAGTGTTATCGCCAAAATAGCGGGCGACGTAACCGTGGGCGGCCTCATGCAGGGAAATGGCAAACAAGACGGGGATCGCGTAGACCGCGATCGTCTGGATTACGTGGTCAAAATCGTTCATAAATGGGATTTTATCAGAGGGGCCCGGCGTGCTTGCCGGGCGCCGGGATGCGTCAGAGGCCGAGGGCGGCGCAGTCGCCGCAGCCGCGCCGGATCAGCACTGGCTCGTCGCCGGTCAGGTCCACCACGGTGGTGGGCTCGAAGCTGCAAGCGCCACCGTCGATCACCAGGTCGACCTGTTTGCACAGGCGCTCCAGCACCATGTCCGGGTCGGTCAGGGGTTCGTCATCGCCCGGCAGGATCAGGGTGGTGCCCAGCAGCGGCTGGCCCAGTTCGGCCATCAGCATTTCGGTGATGGTGTTTTGCGGCACGCGCAAGCCGATGGTCTTGCGCGAGGGGTGCGAGAGGCGGCGCGGCACTTCACGCGTCGCCTCGAGGATAAAGGTATAAGGACCCGGCGTCACAGCCTTCATCAGACGGAATTGCTTGTTGTCGACGCGGGCGTAGGTGCTGATTTCGCTCAGGTCGCGGCACATCAGGGTCAGATGGTGCTTCTCGTCGATGCCGCGGATGCGGCGCAGCTTCTCCACCGCCGCCTTATCGTCCAGGTGACACACCAGCGCATAGCAGGAATCGGTCGGCAGCGCGACGATGCCGCCGCCGTGGATGATTTGCGCCGCCTGCTTGATCAGCCGCAGCTGCGGGTTTTCTGGGTGTACCTGGAAGAATTGGGTCATGGTTTAGCGCAGCTGCTGCAGGGCCGCGATGCGTTCTTCGATCGGAGGATGGCTGGAGAACAGCGCCGCCCAGCCGCTCGGCGAGGTGATGCCCGAAGCAGCCATGCCTTGCGGCAGTTCGCCAGGATGCACACCGCCCAGGCGTGCCAGGGCGTGCTGCATCGGCATGGAATTACCCAGCAAGCGCGCCGAGCCGGCATCGGCACGGAATTCACGCTGACGCGAGAACCAAGCCACGATCATGGATGCGATCAGGCCGAACACGATCTCACATACGAATACTGTCACCATATAGCCGATGCCCGGGCCGCGGCGCTCTTCATCCTTGTTCAGCATATTGTCGACGATGCCGCCGACGATACGGGCCAGGAAGACCACAAAAGTGTTCACCACGCCCTGGATCAAGGTCAGCGTCACCATGTCGCCATTGGCGATGTGGGCGACTTCGTGGCCCAGCACCGCTTCCACTTCTTCCTTGTTCATGGATTGCAGCAGGCCGGTCGACACGGCGACCAGGGCGTCGTTCTTGAAGGCGCCGGTGGCGAAGGCGTTGGCGTCGCCTTCATAGACAGCCACTTCCGGACGGCCGATGCCGGCCTTGTCAGCCAAACCGTGCACGGTGGCCACCAGCCATTGCTCGGTGGAGTTAGCCGGCTGCTCGATGACGCGCGCGCCGGTCGACCATTTGGCCATCGGCTTGGACATCAGCAAGGAGATGATGGAGCCGGTGAAGCCTACGACTGCCGAAAATGCCAGCAGGCTGCCCATGCTGGTGTTGGAGCCGGGACGGCCGATGCCCAACAGGGACAGGACGATGGAAAGCACCACCATGACCGCGAGGTTGGTGGCGATGAACAGGATAATTCGTTTCATGTGGGGTTCTCCGGGCAACTTTGCCGAATCATAATCTATGGTCAGCTGTAGGGGAATTCAAGTGCCAAACCGGCGGAGACCGGGAAACCGGGGTCCGGCCCAAGGGCCGTACCCCGGTTTCCCGGTTCTAAAGGTTCTCAGAACCAGTCGTGCCAAACCGGCGTCACATTCCCCGGCAGCGGCGGCAGCAAATGAAAATCAACCCGCGCCTCCCCCGGTGCATGGAAATCCGTCCCGCGCGAAGCGAGGAAACCATAGCTATTCGCCAGATTGGCATATTTCGGATACTGGTCCGGCGTATGCGACCCCGTCACCACCTCGATCGCCGTTCCGCCCAGATCCTTGAACTCATCGAACAGGACGCCTTCCTGCATCGGCGTAAACTTGTAGCGCCCCGGGTGCGCGATTACCGCGATCCCGCCCGCGCCAACGATCCAGCCCACCGCATCCTGCAGCGAAGCCCAGCGATGTTCGACAAATCCCGGCTTACCCGGCGACAGGTATTTACGGAATACCTCCGGAACCGAAGCGCAAATCCCCTGCTCCACCAGGAAGCGAGCAAAGTGGGTACGCGACATCAGCGAAGGATTGTCGACATAATTCAGCGCGCCTTCATAAGCGCCCGGGATGCCGACCATCTCCAGCTGGCGTCCGATCTCGCGGCCGCGGTTATCGCGCCCCGACCGGGTATCTTCCAACCCTTTCAGCAAGACGGGATTATTCTCATCGATCTGCAGGCCGACGATATGCACCGTCTCGTTCGCCCAGGTGATGGAAATCTCCACCCCCGAAACAAACTGCATGCCATACAGCTGCGCAGCGGCGCGCGCGGTGGCAACGCCGCCTACTTCATCATGATCAGTCAGCGCCCAGACATTCACGCCCCCCTTATGGGCATGCTCGGCCACTGCCGCCGGGGGCAGTACACCGTCGGACACGTTCGAATGGCAGTGTAAGTCTACGTTCAGCATACGGATTGCAAAATTGCGAAGGTTTCATTGTACGCTGAAAGCTCAGGCCAGGAATTCCTCCAACATTTCGGCCAATAACTCCGGCTGGTCGTGATGAAGCATATGGCCGGCATCCGGCATCATTTTCGGCGTAACTTTTGCAAGGTGGCCCAGGCGACGGTCGATTTCAGCGCGGGCCTCGTCTTTTGGTCCCATCCACAGCCACATATTGGTGTCTTCCGCCTCCACCCACAGTACGGGCGCCGTGATTTTCTTCCAGCAGGCCAGCACTTCCTCCACCCGGTAAAGCGAAGGGCCCGGACGTTTATGCACCGGGTCGCCGAGTATTTCCCAACGCCCGTCCACATTTTGAGCCGACCAGTGCGTTGCCAGGAAGGCGGCGCGTTCATCGGACAGGCGCGGATTGGTCTTTTGCAGGCGGGCGGCGACGGCGGCCTGCGAATCGTAGGTGCGCATTTCCGGCTCCACCAGCAGCTCGTCCAGCCACTTGCGCATGCGCGAAGGCGCCTGCTCCGGCACGGTCGCCTTTAGGCCGAAGCCCTCCAGGTTGATCAGGCGGCGGATGCGCTCAGGACGCACGCCTGCGTACAAACTGACAACATTGCCACCCATGCTATGGCCCAGCAAGTTCACCTCGCCCTCCGGCTGGTAATGGCGCAGCATGGCGTCCAGGTCGGCCACGTAGTCGGGGAACCAGTAGGTATCCGTGCCATTGCGCTCGGTCAAGCCGAAGCCGCGCCAGTCGGGCGCGATCACATGCCAATCCCCCTTCAGGCAATCAACCACGAACTGGAAGCTGGCGCCGACGTCCATCCAGCCGTGCACCATGAAGACCTTGGGCGCGCCTTCGCGGCCCCAGTGCAGCACGTGGGTGCGCTTGCCGCGCACGTCGATAAAATCGGAACGGGATGGAATCATGTCGCTTGCCTCAAAATGGTGAACCAAGATATTAGCACGACCGTGCTAAAACCTGCTTGGCGTACAATAGCGCCACTTCCCTTCCCTCCTACCGGACCATCCATGACAATTTACCAGCTTGGCGAACACGCGCCAGAGATTGATGCTTCCGCTTTCGTGGCGGAGAATGCCAGTTTGATCGGCAAGGTGACTTTGCACGCGAACAGCTCCGTCTGGTTCGGCGCAACGATCCGTGGCGATAACGAGCGCATCACAATCGGTGAAAACAGTAATGTGCAGGAAGGTACGGTAATGCACACCGATATGGGCTACCCGCTCACGGTGGGCAAGGATGTGACCATCGGCCACCAGGCTATGCTGCACGGCTGCACCATCGGCGACGGCTCGCTGATCGGCATCCAGGCCGTTGTGCTGAACGGCGCCAAGATCGGCAAAGGTTGCCTGGTCGGCGCCGGCGCCCTGGTCACCGAAGGCAAGGAATTTCCCGACAACTCGCTGATCGTCGGTGCACCTGCAAAAGTGGTGCGCCAGTTGACAGCGGAAGACGTGGCGCGCCTGATCGGCAGCGCCGACAGCTATGTCAAACGTGGCCAGCTGTTCAAGTCGCAACTGAAAAAGATTGGATAAAAACAATGACGAACACCCCGGATACCCTGCAAAAGTTTGTTTTCGAAGACGCCGCTGTACGTGGTGAGCTGGTCGACATTTCCGCCACCTGGCGCGAGATCGTGGCCCGCCACCACTACCCGGTAGCCGTCAAACGCCTGCTGGGACAAATGGTGTCGGCGGCCGCCCTGCTGTCGGCCAACTTGAAATTCAACGGTTCGCTGATCATGCAACTGCACGGCGACGGCCCGGTGCGCCTGCTGGTGGTGGAATGCGATTCCGACCTGCGCATTCGCGCGACAGCCAAGATGAATTCCGAATTTGCGATTGCGGAAGATGCCGGCCTGCAGGCGCTGGTCAATGCGCATCGTCAAGGCCGCTTTGTGATCACCCTGGATCCGGCCGAGAAGGTGCCCGGCCAGCAGCCTTACCAGGGCATCGTGCCGCTGGATGGCGATGACGTGGCAACGGTAATCGAACACTACATGCTGCGCTCCGAACAGCTCGACACCAAGCTGTGGCTGGCGGCGGACGACCAGGTATCGCGCGGCCTGCTGCTGCAAAAGCTGCCGCTGCATGGCGGCAAAGCTGAAACCACCGCCCACGCTGCCGAAGTCTCGCAAGAAACCTGGGACCGCGTGGTCATGCTGGGCGATACGCTGAAGGAAGCGGAGATGCTGGAGCATGGCATCGACGAGCTGCAGAAGCGCCTGTTCTGGGAAGAGACCCTGCGCGTCTTCGAGCCGCTGCACCCGCAATTCCACTGCTCCTGCACCCGCGAAAAGGTCGGGAATATGCTGAAGATGCTGGGCCAGCAGGAAGTGGAAGACGCCCTGTCCGAGCAGGGCAAGCTGGGCATCAACTGCGACTTCTGCGGCAAACACTACGAGTACGACGCCGTCGACTGCGCGCAGCTCTTCGTCACCGACGCCCCAGCCGAAGCGCTGATCCACGGCTCCGAAGCCAAACACTAACTACGGCCGAGCCCGTGTCCCACCCTGGGGTCACACCCGAAATGAGACACGAGCCCAACCGGCAAATGCACGAGCCCGTGTCCCGTTTCGGGTGTGACCCCATGGTGGGACACGGGCTCAAGCATTGAATTTGCGGTATCCTGTGCGCCTCATCTTTACCCAGGATACCCAATGCTGCCTACCCGCCTATCCACCGCGGTTCTTGCTGCCACCCTGCTGGCCTCTCCTTTCGCTTTTGATCCGGCCCTGGCAGCACCGGCCGCCAAGCAGCAGGCCACCCAAGCCACCCGCCAACTGGCGCAACTGGCCAACGACTTCCACGTCTCCCGCGCCAAATTCGACCCGCTCCTGTTCGCGACTGCCAACGGCGATCCGCGCTACAACGATCAGATCGGCATGGCCATCTCGCCTTCCGTGCGCGCCAAGCAGTTCGCCACCTACCGCCAGATGCAAAAGCGCCTCGCGAAAATCTCGCGGGCGCAACTGGCCCAGCAAGAGCAGATGACGCTGGACCTGCTGGCCTATGAACTGGATGCCGCCCTGGCGCTGGCCCCGTTCCCCGAGCACCTGCTGCCACTGAACCACTTCGACAATATCCCAAGCACGCTGGCCAACTACGCAGGCGGCACCGGTTCGCAGCCGCTGGGCACCGTCAAGCAATACCAGGACTATCTGAGCCGCGTTCGCCAGCTGGCGCCTTGGATCGACCAGGCCATTTCGAATATGCGCGAAGGCATCAAGCAGGGCGTGGTGCAGCCAAAACCGATCACGCAGGCAATGCTGCCGCAAATGGCCGCCCTGCGCAGCAAAACCGCTGAAGCCAGCGTCTACTACTCCCCGATTACCCGCATGCCGGCATCGTTCAGCGACGCCGACAAGCAGCGCCTGGCCCACGACTACCGCGCTGCGGTGGAGAAGCTGAATCCAGCGCTGGAACGCCTGGTGAAATTCCTGGAATCCGATTACCTGGCGGCCAGCCGTGACAGCACCGGCTGGAGCGCCTTGCCAAATGGCGCAGCGTGGTACAAGGCCCGCATCAACGACAGCACCAACCTGCCGCTGACGCCGCAGGAAGTCCACGACCTAGGCCTGAAAGAAGTCGCCCGCATCAGCACCCAGATGCAAGGCCTGATGGGCAAACTCGGTTACACCGGCCCAGCGCAAGCCTTCCCGCAATGGGTGCGCGACCAGAAGCAATTCAAGCCGTTCACCACCGAGGCTGAAGTGCTGAACGAGTACCGCAAGATTTACGATGTGGTGCAGGCCAAGCTGCCGGCCTATTTCAGCCTGGTGCCGAAATCGAAACTGGTCGTCGACCTGGAGCCTGAACTGACCCGCGCCACCGCCTCCGACCATTACACCCCGCCTGCCGCCGACGGCTCCCACCCGGGTGTGTTCTGGGCTGTTGTGAACGATCCAAAAGACTACAGCCGCACCGGCATGGCCAGTCTGCTGCTGCACGAAGGTGTGCCTGGCCACCACTTCCACGCCGCCCTGCTGAAGGAAATGCCGCTGCCCGACTTCCGTATGTTCAGCACCGAGAACCAGAACAACGCCGCCTACACCGAAGGCTGGGCGCTGTATTCGGAAACGCTGGGCAAGGACTTCGGCCTGTACGACGATCCGGTCTGGTACTACGGCCATCTGAATGCGGAAATGCTGCGCGCTGTGCGCCTGGTGGTGGATACCGGCATGCACTCGCTGGGCTGGAGCCGCGAGAAAGCCATCGCTTACATGGTCGAAACGCTGGGCGTATCGGAAGCACGAGCCAAGAACCAGATCGAACGCTATATGGTCTGGCCGGCACAGGCCCTGAGCTACAAGGTTGGTTCGCTGAAGATCCTGGAACTGCGCGACAAGGCGCAGAAAGCATTGGGCCGCAAATTCAGCTACCCGGCCTTCCACGCGGTGATCCTGGGCGACGGCACGCTGCCGCTGCCAATCCTGGAGCAGCGGGTCAACGCCTGGATCGCAGGCCAGAGTATGTAAATAGAAGTCGGGGTCAGGTCGAGCAAATGGACATTTGTCCATTTGCTCGACCTGACCCCGACTTTTTACTTGGAATCGGCGGGGGCCGGCTTCGCCTGGTCCTTGCCGAGGATTTGAACGTAGATTTCGTTCTGCTTGATCATGCTGAGCTCGAAGCGGGCCCGTTCTTCGACGGCGCCGGTGCCGTCTTTCAGGTCGTTCACTTCGGAAGCCAGTTTGGCATTGCGCTGGCGCAGGCCCTCATTCTTTTCCTGCGCAGCTGCGACCTCTTTTTCCAGCTCTCCCACGCGCAGCCAGCCGCCCTTCCCCAGCCAAAGCGGGTATTGGATCAAGAGCAGCAACAGGGCGAGAGCAACGGTAATCAGGCGCATTGGGGCAAAACTGAAACGGCCGGGTCGAAACCCGGCCGGGAGTACTTAATTACTTCAGATTATAGAACGCATCGCGGCCTGGGTAGGAAGCGATATCGCCCAGATCTTCTTCAATGCGCAGCAGCTGGTTGTACTTGGCCATGCGGTCCGAACGGGACATGGAGCCAGTCTTGATCTGCAGCGCGTTGGTGCCGACAGCGATATCGGCGATGGTCGAATCTTCGGTTTCGCCGGAACGGTGCGAGATCACGGCGGTGTAGCCGGCGCGCTTTGCCATTTCGATTGCTGCGAAGGTTTCGGTCAGGGTGCCGATCTGGTTGATCTTGATCAGGATCGAGTTGGCGATGTCCTTCTGGATGCCTTCTTTCAGGATCTTGGTGTTGGTGACGAACAGGTCGTCGCCTACCAGCTGGACTTTCTTGCCCAGGGCTGCGGTCAGGTGCGCCCAGCCGGCCCAGTCGCCTTCGTGCATCGCGTCTTCGATCGAGATGATCGGGTACTTGTCGCACCAGGTAGCCAGCAGGTTCGTGAACTCTTCAGCCGACAGGACCATGCCTTCGCCTTCCAGGTGGTACTTGCCGTCCTTGAAGAACTCGGAAGCAGCGCAATCCAGGCCGATGGCGATCTGGGCGCCTGGCTCGTAGCCGGCTTCTTCGATTGCTTGCATGATCAGCTTGATCGCGTCTTCGTGCGAAGCCAGCGAAGGAGCGAAGCCGCCTTCGTCGCCCACGGCGGTGTTCATGCCTTTCTTGTGCAGGATCTTCTTCAGGGTGTGGAACACCTCTGCGCCGTAGCGGATCGCTTCCTTGAAGGATGGAGCGCCCACTGGGATGATCATGAATTCCTGGATGTCCAGGTTGTTGTCGGCGTGCGCGCCGCCGTTGATGACGTTCATCATCGGCACTGGCATCTGCATCGCGCCGGAGCCGCCGAAGTAGCGGTACAGCGGCAGGCCGGCTTCTTCAGCAGCGGCTTTGGCGACGGCCATCGAGACTGCCAGCATGGCGTTGGCGCCCAGGCGGGACTTGTTCTCGGTACCATCCAGCTCGATCAGGGTACGGTCAAGGAAAGCCTGCTCATTGGCGTCCAGGCCCATGATGGCTTCCGAAATTTCGGTATTGATGTTTTCGCAGGCTTTCAGCACGCCTTTGCCGAAGTAGCGCTTGGCATCGCCGTCGCGCAGTTCGATCGCTTCGCGCGAACCGGTGGATGCGCCGGACGGCACTGCGGCACGGCCCATAACGCCGGATTCCAGCAGGACGTCGCATTCCACGGTCGGATTGCCGCGCGAGTCGATTACTTCACGACCGATGATGTCAACGATTGCACTCATGTGTTTTCTCCAAAGTTAAAGCGAATATCTGGGACAAAATTGCTGCAAGAATAACAGACAGGACCAAAAAAAGGCCGCAGATAAAGCGGCCCTTTTGGATGTGACTTAGTTGAAGTTGGTCTCGAGGAAGCCAGCCTTCTTGGTGACGCGGTCCAGATCGATCAGAACGGACAGCAGTTCTTTCATGCGGCCGAGCGGTACGGCATTTGGGCCGTCCGACAGCGCTTGTGCAGGAACCGGGTGGGTTTCCATGAACAGGCCGGCTACACCCACGGCCACGGCAGCGCGCGACAGCACAGGCACCATGTCGCGCATACCGCCCGACGAGCCGCCCTGGCCGCCCGGCAGCTGCACCGAGTGGGTTGCGTCGAACACCACCGGTGCGCCGGTTTCGCGCATGATGGCCAGCGAACGCATGTCCGACACCAGGTTGTTGTAGCCGAAGGAAGCGCCACGCTCGCAAGCCATGAAGTTGTCTTCATTCAGGCCCTTGGCCTTGGCTGCGGCACGTGCCTTGTCGATCACGTTCTTCATCTCGTGCGGCGACAGGAACTGGCCCTTCTTGATATTGACCGGCAGGCCGGATTCGGCGCAGGCGGTGATGAAGTCGGTTTGGCGGCACAGGAAGGCCGGGGTCTGGATCACGTCGACCACGGACGACACGGCGGCGATTTCTTCCACGGTGTGCACGTCGGTCAGTACAGGCACTTCCAGCTCACGCTTCACGTCGCCCAGGATTTCCAGGCCCTTTTCCATCCCCGGACCGCGGTACGAGGTACCGGAGGTGCGGTTGGCCTTGTCGAAGGACGACTTGTAGATGAACGGGATGCCCAGTTCAGCGGTCATTTCCTTCAGCGCGCCTGCGGTGTCGAACGCCATCTGGCGCGATTCGATCACGCAGGTGCCTGCGATCAGGAAGAACGGTTTGTCCAGGCCTACATCAAATCCAGTCAGCTTCATGCTGCATTCTCCATGCCGGCGGCGGCTTTATGCGCCAGGGCTGCTTTAATGAACGACGTGAACAGCGGATGGCCGTCACGCGGGGTCGATTTGAATTCAGGGTGATACTGCACGCCCATATACCATGGGTGCGAATTGGCGCCGGTGCGCGGCAGTTCCATGATTTCGCACAGGTTCTCGTTCGGGGTGCGCGCTGCCACCACCAGGCCGGCTTCTTCAACGCGGGCCAGGTAATGGTTGTTCGCTTCGTAGCGGTGACGGTGACGCTCGGTAACCACGCTGCCGTAGATCTCGGAAGCCAGGGTGCCAGGCTTCACTTCGCAGGTCTGCGCGCCGAGGCGCATGGTGCCGCCCAGGTCGGAGTTGGCGTCGCGCTTCTCGATCTTGCCGTCTTCGTTCTGCCATTCGTCGATCAGGGCCACCAGTGGCTGCTCGGTGTCCGGCTCGAACTCGGTGGAATTGGCTTTGGTGAAGCCTGCCATGTGGCGCGCGTATTCGATCAGCGCAACCTGCATGCCCAGGCAGATGCCCAGGTAAGGAACCTTGGATTCACGGGCGAATTGCGCCGCCTTGATCTTGCCTTCCACGCCGCGCTTGCCGAAGCCGCCCGGCACCAGGATCGCGTCGAACTTTTCCAGTTCGGCGGTGCCCTTGGTCTCGATTTCTTCCGAGTCGATGTACTCGATGTTCACGCGCGACTCGGTGTGCAGGCCGGCGTGGCGCAGCGCTTCGGTCAGCGACTTGTAGGATTCGGTCAGTTCGACGTACTTGCCCACCATGCCGATCGACACTTCCGCCTTCGGGTTTTCCAGGTTGTGGATCAGCTTTGCCCACATGGACAGGTCTGCCGGCGCCGGGTTCAGGTCCAGTGCTTCGCAGATGATCGCGTCCAGGCCCTGGTCGTGCAGCATTTGCGGCACTTTGTAGATGGTGTCCACGTCCCACACCGAGATCACGGCGCGTTCTTCGATGTTCGAGAACAGGGAAATCTTTGCCACTTCGTCTTCAGGGATCTTGCGGTCGGCGCGGCACAGCAGCGCGTTCGGGGAAATGCCGATTTCGCGCAGCTTCTGTACCGAGTGCTGGGTAGGCTTGGTTTTCAGTTCGCCGGCCGATGCGATGTACGGCACCAGGGTCAGGTGAACGAAAGCGCAGTTCTTGCGGCCGGCGCGCAGCGACAGCTGGCGGGCGGCTTCCAGGAATGGCAGCGATTCGATATCGCCGACGGTGCCGCCGATTTCGCACAGGGCGACATCGTAGCCTTCCGCGCCACGGCGGATGTAATCCTGGATTTCATTGGTGATGTGCGGGATCACCTGCACGGTCTTGCCCAGGTACTCGCCGCGGCGTTCCTTGCGGATCACGGATTCGTAAATCTGGCCGGTGGTGAAGTTGTTCACCTTGCGCATGCGGGTGGAGATGAAACGCTCGTAGTGACCCAGGTCCAGGTCGGTCTCGGCGCCATCGTCGGTAACGAATACTTCACCGTGCTGCATAGGGCTCATGGTGCCTGGGTCCACGTTGATGTACGGGTCCAGTTTGAGCATGGTGACTTTGAGGCCACGCGATTCGAGGATCGCGGCGAGGGAGGCGGCGGCAATCCCTTTACCAAGGGACGACACAACGCCACCAGTGACGAAGACAAATTTGGTCATTGCGAGATCGGGCGCCGGATAGGCGCGCAGCGGGAAATTGAAATTATAGCCTATTTTGACCCCGAATGCGTGCGGCACCGAACAGACCCCGCCCCCACCGGGACGCAACAATGATTTTATTTCAACAGGAGGCCACCATGAGTCTGGATCGCGACGAATATGGCAACTATGTCGACACCGGCCACCAGGGCCCGGGCCCTCGCCTGATGGGCGCCGACACCCTGATCGGCGACCATGTCCACAACCCGCAGAACGAGCATCTGGGCACGATCAAGGAGATCATGCTCGATATGCAGACCGGGCATATCGCCTATGTGGTGATGGCATCCGGCGGCGTGCTGGGCATCGGCGAGAAGCTGTTTGCGGTGCCGTTCGAGGCGCTGACGCTCGATACCGCCAACCACCGCATGACGCTGGATATCGGCAAGGAGCGCATTGAACAGGCGCCCGGTTTCGACAAGAGCCACTGGCCGGACATGGCCAACCAGGAATGGGCTACGGAGCTGCACAACTTCTACGGCACCAGCAGCACTACCAGCGGCCCGAGCCACCTGGACCAGAGCTCGCGCTAGGCCTGCACCAGGTCGAGCCGCATCGGGATAAACCTGATGCCATGCATTTCCGCCACCGGACCGGTAGCCGTGAAGCCGAGGTGGCGGTAGATGCTTTCCGCGAAAGCTGAGGAATTCACGGTGAAGCTGCCCGGGTTACCGCGCGCCAGCGCAGCGTCCCGGGCCACATGCCACAGCAGCCTCCCCAGCCCCTGCCCGTGCCAGGCAGAGCCCACGTAAAGACTGAATAAATGGGTATTGTCGCGCACCGCGACCACGCCCGCCAACACCTCGCCGTCGAAGGCCAATTGGTAGCTGTAGTTCTCGTCTTGCAGGTTGCGGCGGATGATATCTGGCGACAGGGATACCAGAAATTCTTCCGCCCCGCTTCCGTCCGGCGCGATGGTAAGGTAAGGCTGCAGCGCCATTATCAGCGCGCTGATCGCCGATGCATCTTCAGCCGTTCCAGGCCGTAGTGTGAATTGGTTTTCCATCCAGCCATTATCTGGCCTTATTGGGAAAATAGAAAGTAATCACCAGGGTCGCCAAGGGCGGCGCCCCGATCTTGACCACCTCAAAGATCGCAGCCATCGCCGGATTGTCCGGCATCGCTGCGTAGCCGGCGAACACCGCAACAACTAAGAGCAGAAGACAAAGCAGAACTTGCCGGGCAAAGCGCAGGCGCTCACGGCTTCCCAACCTCGCGTCAAAACTTTCTTCCAACAGGACCGGCGCATCCAGCGCCCGACGGCCATTACGATTCTGGGGAGGCGTTGGCTCCATTAGTACCCCCGGATGTACGCCACTGCCTCCAACTCGTCGTCGCCAACTTCCTTAACGATTCCAATTCGATGCCCGATATTCTTCTGGCGCTCAGCATCAGCCAGCGCCAACAATGCCACCGCACGCCCAATTGTCTGGCCGATCGATATCCCGTTCCGGCGGGCATAATCGTTCAAGTAGTTGTCTGCTTCGGATGTCACATCAACAGTGTAGCTTTGCATGGCGACCTCTCTGTGAACATCTCAATTCTACCGCGCGCACCTGGGTGCTACGACTAATTCACCCATATCATGCGACGCAGAAATCGCATTCCCGCCTCCGACTCCTGATCAGCCCGCTTTGAGTATTCACGAAGAAACTCTGTCAGCTGCGAAGCTGGGTGCTCTTGATCGATTTGCTGGCAATAGGACTTGCGGACCTCCTTATCGAGTATCGCAAACAAGTTACGCGGGGCTTTTTGAAACAGACTTGGAATATTGATCCCCATCCCTTCGGGACACGCCTCGGAGATGAAGTCCAGGATTCCTCGGGCCTCGCTTGCAGGCTCCAGGACTGTTTTCCCCTCGAAAAGCGGAATAATTAGTTCCATCGCTTTAGTCCAGACAGCAAGATCACCATCATCTAACGACACGGGAAATACGCTGCTCAAGGGCCAAACTCAAACGTCCTATTTTCATCCGGATCTTCGAGCATCGTGTACGAGAGCATCATTTCAATTAACGCAGCCGCAAAATAGTGATAGCTCAATGCCCAATATACATCCGTTGCATCAACGAATGTAAGGGACTTCCCCCGTCCCACATGCGCAGCATTGAACTTGCTGCAGGCACCTACGGTCTAAAGATGCGGAAGTCGTCTTCATCAATGACCCAATAAAGGGGGGAAGTCATGAACAAGGTTAGCACTTTAGCAGCAAATGGGAATGGCGAAAACATTCCGACCGTGATCGGCATTGATCTAGCTAAAAATGTGTTCGCGCTCCATGCCGTCAACCGCCACGGCAAACCAGTCCTGGTGAAGCCTCAGGTTCGACGCGACCAGCTTCTCGAGGTTCTTGCGCAGCTTCCGCCCTGCATTATCGGCATGGAAGCGTGCTCAGGCGCCCACCACTGGGCACGGGAGTTGATCGCGTTGGGACATACGCCTAAGCTAATGGCGCCGAAGTTCGTGATCCCTTATCGAATTCAAGGCAAGCGCGGCAAGAACGATGCAAATGATGCCGCCGCCATATGCGAGGCCGTAACCCGCCCCAATATGCGCTTCGTCCCGATCAAGTCGGTTGATGCGCAATCGATCCTCACCCTGCATCGCGTTCGCCAAGGCTTCGTTGAAGAACGTACCGCCACGATCAATCGCATTCGTGGGCTGATGTCAGAGTTCGGAATTGTGCTGCCGCAACGGGCCGAGGTAATACGCAAACAAGCGCAACTTGCCGCAGAGAAGATGCCAAGTTGGGCGGCCAGCGCAGTGTATGACCTGCTGGCGCACCTGGTGACGCTCGATATGCGGGTTGCCGAATATGACGAACACTTGAAGCGAATGGCCAACCGAGATGAACGCTGCAAGCGATTGATGGCATTAACCGGAATTGCGCACATCACTGCTACGGCTTTGGTAGCTTCGATCGGCAATGGTCATGATTTCAAAAACGGCCGCCAGCTCGCGGCGTGGCTTGGCCTAGTTCCTGGCCAGTACAGCTCCGGTGGTAAGGTTAAGCTCGGGCACATCACCAAGGCTGGCGACCGGTACTTGCGCACTTTGCTTATTCTTGGGGCGCGAGCAATGCTGGCGAATGCGGTGCGCAAGAATGATCGAATTAGCCGCTGGGCGGTCGCTTTGCAGGCTAGAGCCGGCTATGGCAAAGCCTTGGTTGCAATCGCGGCGAAGAATGCACGCATTGCCTGGGCGCTCTTAGCCAAAGGCGAGGCATTTGAGCCTGCGTGAGGATTAGCCGCAAGTAGCAACGTCAATCGAGTCTGCACACGTTGATGAAGTTTCGGTTTAGACCGAGTGGGGAATGACCTGGTTATTTCCAGGGGATTGCAATACATCCCGACCAACGATTGAGGATCCCCACCGCGTCTTGCATCAGGGTCCGGGCTCGTTAAAAGTGCCCAACAAGACCGTTTATAGTTTCGCAGGCCGAACCGTTTCAGCAGCTACAGCGACTTGATCGAGGAGCTACTTCGCCTTGAAAAATTGGGAAGCCCTTATAGCGAAATAAGGCCTTCTGTCGATAATGCTCGCGATAGTATGCGATGTCGGTTGCTGGCATCCCGATTTTCAAGGCCGGCTCTCCTCGTTTAGGAATTGCAAAAAAATTTCGCTCCCAGATATCGATACAAACACTTGGGCCTGTTGAAGGTTCGTTACTTTTTGCCGGTCTGGCTCTCCAGGACAAGCTTTATGAAAGCCTGCCGTCGTTGTGAGGTCCGCAGCCGTAACTCCGAACACCGGCAACAGCAGGATAAAAAGTATGAGACGAGCTGCGTACATGATCTCTCCCGCAAAATATGGAACCTACAGATTAAAATGAGGCCCAATTGAGATCGTTGAGACGGCGCAAGCTTATTGGAAATCCCGGCTGGCGGTGGGCAGGCGGCCGAGCAGGTGGGACAGGTCCACCAGGCGGCGCGCGACGAGGTGGCGCACGATGCCTTCCTGCTGCCACACGCCGTACACACCAAGCAGCGAAGAGCCCAGCACTTCGCGGCGGTATTGCTCCACCAGGTCGGGCCAGACGATCACGTTGACGTAGCCGGTTTCGTCTTCGATGGTGACGAACAGCACGCCCTTCGCTGTGCCGGGCCGCTGGCGCCCGGTGACAATGCCTGCGCCGCGCGCCAGCTGGTTGTTACTGAAGGTGTTCAGCACCTCGGCCGGCAGGAAGCGCTTGGCCAGCAGCGCCGGCCGCAGCAACGCCAGTGGATGACGCCCCAGCGTGAGTCCTTGTGCGCGGTAGTCGCCGAGGATTTCTTCGCCTTCGCTTGGCGGCACCAGTTGCGGTGCGACCTCCTCCACTTCGGTCGGGTGCAGCAAGTCCTTGTCCGGCACAGCACCCGCCGCATCCCACAGCGCCTGGCGGCGGTTGCCGGCCAGCGAACGCAGGGCATTGCCGCCGGCCAGTACCTGCAGGTCGTGGCGATCGAGGTCGGCGCGGCGCGCGAGTTCCGTTACGCTCGCAAATGGGCGGATGGCGCGCGTCTCCTCGATGCGCAGCGCAGCTTCGGAGCGCATGCCGCGCAGCAGCGCCATGCCGAGGCGCACCGCAGGCTGGCCATCCTCGCGTTCTTCCAGCGAGGATTCCCAGCCGCTGCAACTGATATCGACCGGGCGCACTTCGATGCCGTGTCGCTTGGCATCCTGCACCAGCTGCGAAGGCGAATAGAAGCCCATTGGCTGGCTGTTCAGCAGCGCGCACAGGAAGGCGGCCGGCTCGTGGCATTTGATCCATGAACTCACATAGGTCAGCCAGGCGAAGCTGGCTGCGTGCGATTCGGGGAAGCCGTATTCGCCAAAGCCCTGGATCTGCAGGCAAATCTGCTTAGCGAAGGCTTCATCGTAGCCGCGTTCCACCATGCCGCTGATGATGCGGTCCTGGTATTTTTCCAGCCCGCCCTTGCGCTTCCAGGCCGCCATCGAACGGCGCAACTGGTCAGCCTCACCCGGCGTAAAACCCGCGGCGTCGATCACGACCTGCATCACCTGCTCCTGGAAGATCGGCACTCCCAGAGTGCGGCCCAGCGCCTTTTCCAGGCCCGGCGGATAATCGACCGGCACCTTGCCCATGCGCCGCTGCAGGTAGGGGTGCACCATGCCGCCCTGGATCGGCCCCGGCCGCACGATCGCCACTTCGATCACCAGGTCGTAGAACACGCGCGGCTGAAGGCGCGGCAGCATGCTCATTTGCGCCCGCGATTCGATCTGGAACACGCCGATGGTGTCGGCCTGGCAGATCATGTCGTAGGTGGCGCGGTCTTCGCGCGGCACATCCTGCATGGTGAAGATTTCGCCGCGGCGCGCGCTGACCAGGTCGAAGGCGCGGCGCAGCGCCGACAGCATCCCCAGCGCCAGCACGTCCACTTTCAGCAGGCCCAGTTCCTCCAGGTCGTCCTTGTCCCACTGGATGACGCTGCGGTCTTCCATCGCCGCGTTCTCGATGGGCACCAGGCGTGACAGCTTGTCCTGCGAGATCACAAAGCCGCCAACGTGCTGCGACAGGTGGCGCGGAAAGCTGAGGAATTGCAGCGCCAGCTGCGCCCACTGGTGCGCAATCGGCGATTCCGGGTCCAGCCCGCATTCGGCGAAGCGTTCCATCAGCTCGTGCTTGCGGTCAAACCAGCGGTGCGACTTGGCGACTTTTTCGACGATCTCCAGGTCCACGCCGATCGCCTTGCCGCTGTCGCGCAGGGCGCTCTTGGTGCGATAGCAGATTACGGTCGCCGCCAATGCCGTGCGGTGGCGGCCGTATTTGCGGTAGATGTACTGGATGACTTCTTCGCGGCGCTGGTGTTCGAAGTCGACATCGATATCGGGCGGTTCGTCGCGCTCGATCGACATGAAGCGCCCTACCACGCTGTTGCCCAGCGCAGGGTCAACTTCGGTGACACCAAGGCAGTAACAGACGGCTGAATTGGCGGCCGATCCGCGCCCCTGGCAAAGGATTTCCTGCGAGCGCGCATAACGAACGATGTCGTACACCGTGAGGAAGAAGTATTCGTACTTCAACTGCGCGGCCAGCGCGAGTTCTTCCTCGATCTGCTTCTGCACATTGGCCGGCACGCCAGCGGGATAGCGGCGGTGGGCGCCGATATAGGTTTCCTGGCGCAGGAAGCTGGAGGGCGAATGCCCCGGCGGGATCAGCTCATTCGGGTACTCGTAGCGCAGCTCTTCCAGCGAGAACGTGCAGCGGTCTGCGATACGTATGGTTTCTTCCAGCACCTGCGCTGAGTAGACATTGGCCAGGCGCAAGCGCGAACGCAGGTGCTGTTCGGCGTTCTGTCCCAGCTCATAGCCGCACTCGCTGACCGGCTTACCGAGCCGCACTGCGGTCAGCGTGTCGTGCAGCGGCTTGCGCGAGCGGACATGCATGCACACGTGGCCGGCCGCTACCATCGGCAAGGCATGCTGCAGGGCGACTTCCTCGATGGCGGCGCCATGCGCTTCGTCGAAGGCACGGCCCAGCATGGTCATGCCGAGCCAGGTGCGATTGCCAAAGGTGGCGGCCATCCAGGATGCCTGCCGATGCAGGCGATCCACGCTTGCCGGGTATTCCGGCAGCAGGAGCAGCAGGCAATCGGGCAGGCCGCGCAAATGTTCGCGTTCGGGCGGGGGATTGGCAAAATCGTCCGGATGCAGTTCATAAGTGCCCTTGTCGGCGCGCATGCGGCCGAGGGTGATCATTTCCGACAGGTTGCCGTAGCCGTTGCGGTTGGTGGCCAGCGCCAGCAACGAGAGCGCGGGACTGCCGTCGGCATGGGTCAGGTGGAAATGGGCGCCGATCAGCAGTTTCAGGCCGGCCTGTTTGGCTTCGCCGTGCGCGCGCACCACGCCGGCCAGCGAGCATTCGTCGGTGATGGCCAAGGCGCTATAGCCGAGCTTTACCGCGCGCTCGACCAGCTCTTCGGCGTGGGAAGCACCGTGCAGAAATGAAAAGTTTGTCAGGCAAAACAGCTCCGCATAGGCGGGCAGCCCGGCACGGGTTAACTGTATATCCATACAGTATTCTACACCACCGCCAGCACGTTTTGCCCGAACTTGGCTTGATATCGCTCAACACCTGATCGACCGGAGCACGCAATACGTATGATCCGTAACCAGAAGTGGCGTAGTTGCAACGCAAACTTGTCTTTTATGAACGCTGCATCGGGGCTGATCGGCTAGAATTGAAGGCAATTTTTCCTAGGAGCAAAAAATTGTCAAGCCAATCGATCCTGCGTAAAGCCATCCTGACCGCGCTGTACGGCGCAGGTGCACTGTCTGCCTTCCCTGCCGTCGCCCAAACCCAAGCTTCCACCAGCGACATGACCGTAGTGAACGTGGTCGGCTCGCGCCGCGCCACCAGCTCCACCACCGATACCGTAGCGCCGATCGACGTGATCCCGCTGACCAAAGCCGCCGAGCAAGGTGCGCAATTCGACCTGGCGCAAACCCTGACCTTCATTTCGCCGTCGTTCAACTCGACCCGCCAGACCGGCGCGGACGGCGCCGACCTGGTGGATTCCGCTGCCCTGCGCGGCCTGAGCTCTGACCAGACCCTGGTGCTGGTGAACGGCAAGCGTCACCATACCTCCTCCCTGGTGAACATCTTCGGCGCCCGCAACCGCGGTTCGACCGGTACCGACATGAACACCATCCCTGTGATGGCGATCAAGGACGTGCAAGTGCTGCGTGACGGCGCGGCCGCCCAATACGGTTCCGACGCGATTGCCGGCGTGATGGACATCGGCCTGAAAAAGAACGTGGGCTGCGAAGCGGCAGCCGGCTACGGCCAGTACGGCGCCGGCGACGGCAAGAACTACCTGGCTTCCGCTTACTGCGGCTTCGAAGTCGCTGGCGGCACTGTCGGCATCACCGGCGAATACCTGGACCGCGGCCGTTCCAACCGCGCCGAACCTGACAATCCACGTACCATCGGCGACTCCAAGACCAAGAACAAGACTGTGCTCGTGAACGGCGAAATCCCGGCCGGCCCGGGCCGCGTCTACTTCACCGGCAGCCTGCAGAAGCGCGACGCATCGAGCGGCGCATGGGCGCGTAATGGCACCGACGACATCCCATCGCGCAACTCGGCCGCCATGTACCCGGATGGCTTCGTCCCGTTCATCAACGGCGACCTGGATGACCGCTTCGCCATCGTGGGCTACAAGCAGAAGATCGGCGACTGGAATGCCGACCTGTCGCAAACCTACGGCTACAACCGCCTGAAGTACAACATCAGCCACACCCTGAACGCCTCCATCGCCAACCTGGACCTGATGAACGGCGGCAAAGGGATCAGCCCTGACCACTTCGACGCGGGCGGCTTCTCGTTCCAGCAGAACACCACCAACTTCGACATGAACCGCTACTTCGAAGGCCTGGTGGGCGATGGCCTGAACGTAGCATTCGGCGCCGAGTACCGCTCCGAAAACTACAAGATCTTCGCCGGCGAACCTGGCTCCTACATCGACGCCGACGGCGCCGGTGGCGGCAATGCAGGCAGCCAGGGCTTCCCGGGCTTCCAGCCTGGCGACCAGACCGACGCCAAGCGCCACAGCCACGCGGCCTACCTGGACCTGGAACTGGACATCAACGCCAAGACCCGCCTGCAGGGCGCGCTGCGCTATGAAAAGTTCAGCGACTTCGGCTCCACCGTGACCGGCAAGATCGCCGGCAGCTACCGCATCGCCGACCCAGTGCTGCTGCGCGGCTCCGCTTCGACCGGCTTCCGCGCACCTTCGCTGCAGCAGGCTTACTTCTCCTCGACCTACACCGACTTCGTGGGCGGCGTGCCGACCGATATCTCGATCACCCCGGCCGTTGGCCCGGTTGGCAAGGTCGCCGGCCTGGATCCGCTGAAGGAAGAGAAATCGCGCAGCTACACCCTGGGCGCCACCTGGACCCCGAGCGATGCGCTGTCGATCACCGCCGACCTGTATCGCATCAAGATCAAGGACCGCATCGTGCTGTCCGGCCTGTTCGACGAATCGAACTACCCTACCCTGGCGGCCAAACTGGCGACCCTGGGCGTGGGCGGCGCGCAATTCTTCGTCAACTCGGTCGACACCAAGACCCAGGGCCTGGACCTGACCGCATCGCATAAAGCCACCGTGTTCGGCAACAAGCTGACCACCTTCCTGGCTGCGAACTTCAGCAAGACCGAAGTGACCGCGATCCACGCACCGGCCGCGCTGCAAGGCTTTGAAGACGTGCTGCTGTCCGAGCGCGAGCGCCTGTTCATGGAACAAGGCGGCCCACGCCGCAAGGCCACCCTGGGCTTCAACTACGTGACCGGCCCGCTGGAGACCGACTTCAAGATCATTCACTTCGGCCCGCAAACCCTGGGCACCTGGAGCGGCACCGCAGCTGGAGTGGCGAACCAGAAATACGAAGCGAAGACTTCGGCCGACCTGGGCTTCACCTACGCGATCACCCCGAAAGCCAAGTTCAGCATCGGTGCCTCCAACATCTTCAACGTGCATCCAAGCGTGCAGGATCCGAACGAAACCGACAACGGCTTCAAGTACGAGAGCGTACAGTTTGGCCTGAACGGCGTGGCCTACTTCGCACGTCTGCACGTCAAGTTCTAAGCATCTCCACGGCCGAGCCCGTGTCAACCTTGGGGTCAGGCTCTTTGGTTGCCACGGGCTCTGCCCGTGGCAACCAAAGAGCCTGACCCCAAGGTTGACACGGGCTCTTGCGTAGGGTTTGATTTAGCGCAAAGCTTCCTCTGCTGAATTGATGCAAGGTGGAATCACATTCCACTCGGAGGAGGTGCTATGGCTGCAATGACGATCCACCTGGCTGGCGACGTTATTTCCGCAATCGCCAAATGGGCGCCGATAGAGCAAATGTCGGCGGAAGAATTCATCCTCAGCGCCGTTTCTGAAAAGTGCGAGAAGGCTAACGCACTGGAGGAAGTGGAACGCTTCTGGCGCGATCTCGCGCTTCCTCTACCTTCCAGCAATTAGCGTCAGCTCGGCGCTCATGTTCGCAATCGCAGCTGCGGTGTAGTTATCGGTGAAGAACGGGTCCGCGAACAGCGTGCCCGCTTCGGCCTTGCCGCGCAGGTGCGCCAGGATCTGGGCGCGCTTGCTGTTGTAGTCCGCTGCCGGCACATGGGCGTATTCGGCGCGGATGCCGGTCGCGTAGGCTTGGTACACCTCGGCTTCCTGCCCCAGGATGGCCAGGTCCACCGACAACATGGTGTCCTTCAGCGGGTGCAGCATGGCGCCGCCCTGGAAATGGTCGGTGGCGCGAATCAGGGTCGCCACTTCTTCGGCGCGCACGGTGTCCGCTTCCAGGCCGCTGCCCAGCCACAGACGGGCGCTGGCTTCTTCGTTGGAAACCTCGCCGGCAGCGTGGGCATACACGGCGTCGTGGAACCAGAAGGCGGCTTTGACCAGGGCGACGTTGGCCGCTGCGGCGCCGGTATTGGCGGCCCAGGCGCGGATTTCGGCCAGGCCGTGCACCAGGTGGTCGAGGTTGTGGTAGTGGCGCTCGGCGCCGCCGTAGGCTTGTTCGCCGGTCAGGCGTTCGAACCAGTCGGCCGAATGCGGGCGCTCGCGCCACAGGCTATCCCATTCCTTGCGCAGCCATGCCAGGATCCAGGCTTTGTAGGCGGGTGCGGGGACGAACTTTTTCATGGTCCAGTTCCAGCCCACCGGGCCTTCCAGCGCCTTGACGAAGCTCGAACTCACCGAACCCAGGTCGCGCGGCGGCATCACGAACAGCGTCTTGGCGCCGCCGATCACTTCCACATTGGTTTGCTGGATCAGGTTTTCGTAGTCGAAATCGGCGGTGCTGCGGATGCCGCGAATCAGGTAGTCGACGCCGTTGCGCTTGGCCACGCGCGCCGTGTATTCGCTTTTCACGATCTGCACTGCGACATTGCCCCAGCCGCGTTCAGCGCAGCTGGCCAGCACGATGGCCTTCCTTTCTTCGGCGGAGAATTTGGGCGCCTTGGTGGAATTCTCGGACAGGAAGACCACTACCTCCTCCGCGATGGAACGCGCTTCGCCAATGACCCACATATGGCCGTTGGTGATGGGGTCCAAAGTCCCCGAGAAACCGATCTTCTGCATGCCCTGCTCCGGATGTCGAAAACGACATTCTAGCTCGGGGCAAACTCCACCGTCACTTTCAGGCCGCCAAGGCGCTCGGAAGCGTCCAGCGCCAGGGTGGCGCCATGGCGTTCGGCGATGGCACGGATGATGGCCAGTCCCAGGCCGCTGCCCTGGGCTTCGCTGCCAGGCACGCGGTAGAAGCGGTGGAATACCCGCTCGCGTTCTTCCGGGGCGATACCGGGGCCGCTGTCCTCCACCACCAGGCGGGCGCCGGCGCCATTGGCCGCGGCCAGCACCGAGACGTCGATGGTGCCGCCGGCCGGAGTGTATTTGACCGCGTTGTCGACCAGGTTGCGCAACAGGATCACCAGGGCGTCGCCCTGCCCCTGCACCGTGGCTTCCTCGGCCTGCTCCAGTCCAAGGTCGATTTCGCGCGCCTGCGCGGCGCCGGCCATATCGCCTACGGCGCGCTTGGCCAGGTCGGTCAGGCTGACCGGCTCCAGTTTGGCATCGGCCGCTTCGGTGCGGGCCAGCACCAGCAATTGCTCCACCAGGCGCGAGGCGCGCTCGACGCCAGCCGACAGGCGTCCAATGGCGACGTCGCGCGCTTCGCTGCAATCGGCGCGCGCCAAGCTGAGGATCTGCAGCTTGAGCGCGGCCAGCGGCGTACGCAGCTCATGCGCCGCATCGGCCACGAAGTTCTGCTGCGCCTGGAAGGCCGCCTGCACGCGCGAGAACAGCAAGTTCAGCTCCTGCACCAGGGGGCGTACTTCGTCGGGCAATTCGGCGTCCGAGACTTCGGAGAGGTCGTCGGCCTGGCGCGAAGCCAGCTGCCGCTGCACCCGCGCCACCGGCGCCAGCGAGCCGGAAACTACCCACCACACCACCAGCATCAGCACCGGCGCCATCAGCGCGATGGGGCCGACGGTACGCAGCGCCAGCGTGCCCGCCATGCGCTTGCGCACGGCGAGGTCCTGGGCGATCTGGATGGTCTGGGTGGCGGTCTGCGCGGAGAACACGCGGTAAGTGGTGCCGTTGGCGCGCACATTGGAGAAACCCAGCACTGCGCGCTGCGGCAGTTCGGCGCGCGACAAGGAGCGGAATACCTGGATGCCGTCGGGCGTCCACACCTGCACCACCATTTCATCGTTGCCGGGGTCGGAAGGGTCGGTATTGCCGGTGGCCGCCATCGGCGCGTTGGAGCGCAGCGACATGGCCATCTGCTGCATGTGGTAGTCGAAGATCTGGTCGGCGTCGTTCAACGCCGAGCTGTAGGCGATCATGGCCTGCGCCACGGCGGCCATGGTAATCGCCGCCAGCAAAAACCATAGCAAACGCCCACGCAAGGAGTGCGTGACATTGACCTTCGGGACCGCCATCATCATGCTTTAGGCACCATGTAGCCCAGGCCGCGCACGTTCTGGATCAGGTCCGATCCGAGCTTCTTGCGCAGGCCGTGGATATACACCTCGACTGCGTTGGAATTGACTTCATCCTTCCAGCTGTACAGCTTTTCTTCCAGCTGGGCGCGCGAGAGCACGATGCCGGGGCGCGCGATCAGCGCTTCCAGCACCGCCCATTCGCGGGCAGACAGGCTGACCGGCTGGCCGTTGGCGATCACTTCGCGCGTTTGCGGATTGATCGACACGCCCTTGTGCTCGAACACTGGTTCGGCGCGGCCGGCGGCGCGGCGCAACAAGGCGCGGATGCGCGCCAGCAGCTCGTCCAGGTCGTAAGGCTTGAGCACATAGTCGTCGGCGCCGGCATCGAGGCCGGCGATGCGCTGCTCCACCGCATCGCGTGCGGTAGCCACCAGCACCGGCGTCAGCTCCTTGCGGGCGCGCATCGAGCGCAGCACTTCCAGCCCGTCTTTCTTCGGCAGGCCCAGGTCCAGCAGCACCAGGTCGTATGTCTGGGTTTGCAGGGCCGTGTCGGCCATGGCGCCATCCTTGACCCAGTCGACTGCGTAGTGCTCGGCCCTGAGCAGGTCGAGCACTACCTCGCCGATCATCGTGTCATCTTCTACCAGCAGGAGGCGCATTTCTTTCCTTTCTTGTTGTTTTAGCCGAGGCGCACCGGGATAAAGATGCGCTCGTCGCCGCGCTGGATCAGCAGCGCAACGGATTTACTGGATTTTGCCACGAGGTCGCGCACATCGCCCACCGAAGTGACCGGCCGGCCGTTCACCGATAACAGCACGTCGCCCGGCTGCACGCCGGCACTGGCTGCGGCGCCGCCGGCATCTTCGATCAGGAGGCCCGAATTCAGGCCCGATTCGCGGCGCTCCATCGGATCCAGCTGGCGCAGCGAGAGGCCGAGGCGCAGCTTCGAGGCCGCTTCGTCGTTCTGCACGGCTGCCACGTTGCGGTCGGCGGCGTTACCCAGCTTGCCTTCCAGCGTCACGGTCTTACCCTGGCGCCAGACTTCAAGCGCTACTTTATCACCTGGCATCGCCAGGCTGACCATTGCCGGCAAGTCGCCGGAAGCGACGATCTTCTGGCCGTTCATCTTGCGGATCACGTCGCCCGCCTTCAGGCCAAGCTTGTCGGCAGGGCCGCCGCGTTCAACGTTCGATACCAGCGCGCCTTCCGGCGACTCCAGGTCGAAGGAATCGGCAAAGCCCTGGTTCACTTCCTGCACCATGACGCCCAGGCGTGCGTGCACCACTTTGCCGGTGGAGACGATCTGGTCGCGGATACGGGTCGCCACGTCGATCGGGATCGAGAACGACAGGCCCTGGTAGCCGCCGCTCTGGCTGTAGATCTGCGAGTTAATGCCGATCACTTCGCCCCTGGTGTTGAACAGCGGGCCGCCCGAGTTGCCGGGGTTGATCGCCACGTCGGTCTGGATGAAGGGCACATTGGAGTCGTCCGGCAGCGAGCGGCCTTTGGCGCTCACCACGCCGGCGGTGACGGTGTTTTCCAGGCCGAACGGGGAGCCGATCGCCAGCACCCACTCGCCCACTTTGACATCGGTCGAGCGGCCCAGCGGCACAACCGGCAGGTTCTTGGCGTCGATCTTCAGCACGGCAACGTCGGTTTTCGGGTCCGAACCCAGCACCTTGGCGCGGAATTCTCGGCGGTCGGTCAGCTTGACCGTCACTTCACTGGCGTCGCGCACCACGTGGGCATTGGTCAGGATGATGCCGTCGGCGCTGACGATGAAGCCGGAGCCCACGCCGTGCGTCGGCACGGCGGCACCGCCGCGGCCGCGCTGGCCGGGCTGCTGGAAACGGCGGAAGAATTCAAAGAACGGGTCATTGTCTCCGTCGGCATCCTGGTCGCCGCGGAAGCTGGCGGCCTTGGTGCTGCCGACCGTGGAAATATTGACAACAGCAGGACCATTGCGCGACGCGATCACGCTGAAGTCAGGCAGGGAAATCATCGGCGCGGGCACAGGCGCCGGCGCACCCTGGGCGGCATTGGCCGGGGCGGTGATGGCGGCTACGGGGGCGGGCGATGCGAAGGCCTGGCTATGCTGGACAGCGATGGCTGCACCGGCACCGACGACGCCGGCGGTGGCCAGGGCGAGGAACATGGTAGTGGTGTTGCGCATGGTTTGACTCCTGATGAAAGTTCTTTCTCAACGGCTCCAATATGCGGCATGAAACTTAGACGCGTCTTAATGTAGAAAAGGCCGGAAATCCGGCCTTTTTCATGGGAGCTGGACGCGTTTAGGCGGCAGCTTGCTGCTCCAGGGCAGTGTGGTTCACCACGCCGTCGATGGCGATCTTGCGGGCCTTCAGGGCTTCCGGTACTTCGCGCTGCAGCTCGATCGTGAGCACGCCGTTGCTGAAGGAAGCGCCGTTCACTTTCACGTGGTTGGCCAGCTGGAAGCGCTGTTCAAAGTCACGGAAGGCGATGCCGCGGTGCAGGTAGGTCTTTTCCTGGCCGTCTTTCTGCTTGCGGCCGACAACTACCAGGGAGTCGCGTTCGGTGGTGATGTCGATTTCGCTACGGTCAAAGCCGGCCAGCGCCATCACGATACGGTACTGGTCTTCGGAAACCAGCTCGATATTGTAAGGTGGGTAGCTAGGCTGGTCGCTGCGATGCGCGTCATTCAGCATCTGGGCCAGGCGGTCAAAACCGATTGCGGAACGATACAGTGGGGTCAGGTCAAAAGTACGCATTTTCATATCCTTTCAAAGTTAAGCGATATCAGGTCCCGCGGCCCCCTTCTGGGCAACCGCTGACTCGGATATAGGAACCCCAAAACGGATTTCAAGAGATTTTTTTGCGGTGTCCAATCGTTACGTTCTGAAACAATCGCCCTCCCCCTGCGTGCTACACTCGCCCGTCGCACTTTCCTCGTTGAAATAAATGAAACTGTTCACCAAAACCGCCCTCGCCCTGCTGCTGGGCGCCGCCTTCAGCGCCCATGCCGGCCAGACCATCCCTGCTCCGGCCGACCAGCCTTACCCAGGCACCATCGTGATGAAGGTTGATGCCTCCAACACGGCGCAGAATTTTTACCGCATCCAGCAGACCATCCCTGCCAAGCCGGGCAAGATGACGCTGCTGTTCCCGCAGTGGGTGACGGCACAGCACGGCCCGACCGGCGCGCTGAACCAGTTCGCCGGCTTCAAGGTCTCGGCCAACGGCAAGACCCTGTCCTGGCGCCGCGACAATGTGAACGTGTATGCATTCCATATCGAAGTGCCGTCCGGCGCCAAGACCATCGAGGTGGAATACCAGCACCTGGCGCCGACCGAGTCCGCGCAAGGCCGCACGTCGATCACGCCTGACATCCTCGGCATCCAGTGGCAGTCGCTGACCATGTACCCGGCCGGCTACGCCACCCGCCGCATCCCGATCCAGACCACCCTGACCCTGCCTGCAGGCTGGCAGTATGGCTCCGCGCTGGAAGAAGCTGAGCGCAAAGGCGACGTGGTCACCTTCAAGACCACCGACGTCGAAACCTTCGTCGATTCGCCGCTGTTCGCCGGCCGCTATTTCAAACGCTTTGACCTGGACCCTGGCGGCAAAGTGCCGGTGCACCTGAACGTGGTGGCCGACAATGCCGAAGCGCTGGAAGCCAAGCCTGAGCAGATCGAACTGCACCGCAACCTGGTCAAGCAAGCCTACAAGGTATTCGGTTCGCAGCACTACAAACACTACGACTTCCTGTTCGCACTGAGCGATGAATTCGGCGGCGTTGGCCGCGAGCATCACCAGTCCAGCGAGAACGCGCTGAAGACCGATTACTTCACCGACTGGAACAAGACCGAAGCCGAACGCGGCCTGCTGCCGCACGAGTTCACCCATTCCTGGAACGGCAAGTTCCGCCGCCCGAAAGGCCAGGACGTGCTGAACTTCAACCAGCCTTTGCAGAACGACCTGCTGTGGGTGTATGAAGGCCAGACCACTTACTACGGTGAAGTGCTGGCTGCGCGCTCGGGCCTGATGAAGTCCGCCAGCGTCAAGGACATCATGGCCGCCACTGCTGCCCGCTACAGCATCATGAAGGGCCGCGAATGGCGTACGGTGCAGGACACCACCTATGACCCGATCATCAACGCGCGCCGCGCCATCCCATGGTCGACCTACCAGCGCAGCGAAGACTACTACCAGGAAGGCATGCTGATCTGGCTGGACGTGGACACCAAAATCCGCGAACTGTCGGGCGAAAAGCGCTCGCTGGACGATTTCTCCACCAAGTTCTTTGGCGTGGAAGATGGCCGCAACACGGCCCTGCACTACACCTTCGACGACGTGGTCAAGGCGCTGGACAGCGTGCAGCCTTACGACTGGGCGAACTTCCTGCGCACCCGCATCGAAGAACTGGGCCCGGTGCCGATGGACGGCATCACCCGCGCCGGCTACAAGCTGGTGTTCACCGAGAAGCCGACCGACTTCCTGAAGGCTGCCGAAGACCGCAGCAAGGCGGCCGACTTCACCTACTCGCTGGGCTTTAACGTGGGCGCCGAAGGCAAGATCCAGAGCATCCAGTGGGATGGCGTCGGCTTCAAGGCCGGCTTGTCCGGCAACACCAACCTGCTGGCAGTGAATGGCCGCGCCTACAAGGCCGAACTGCTGCGCAAGGCGATCACCGAAGCCAAGACCAGCAAAAAGCCGATCCAACTGCTGGTGAAACACGGCCAGCAATACAGCACCGTGGCGCTGGAATACTATGAAGGCTTGAAGTATCCACGCCTGGAGCGCATCGAAGGCACGCCTGACCGACTGGAAGCAATCCTCACTCCGCGACAGTAAGTCACCGCCGAACGGGCGCACTGCGGTGCGCCCGTTTTCTTTGGCCCGCGCTAGAGTAGCGGGCATCATGTACACCGTCTACACCTGGTCCACTCCCAACGGACGCAAGCCCCTGATCCTGCTGGAAGAACTTGGCCAGCCCTACGAGACTGTACCGGTCAACCTGCGCGAGCATGAGCAGTTTGAGGCGAACTTCCTCGCCATTTCCCCCAACAATAAAATCCCCGCCATGCGGGATGGATCGCTGTCGCTTTTCGAGAGCGGCGCTATCCTGACCTACCTGGCGGAGAAGCACCAGCGCTTCCTCGCTACCGAAGGCCCGCAGCGCTACCGCACCTTGCAGTGGCTGTACTGGCAAGTGGGCGGCCTGGGTCCGATGCTGGGGCAACTCGGCTTTTTCGAGAAGAAGGATTCGGCGCTGGCGAAGGAGCACTTCAACGCCGAGGCCGAGCGCCTGCTGAATGTGCTGGACCGTGCGTTGGCCGGCAGCACCTTCGTCGCTGGCGAGGAATACACCATCGCCGATATCGCTTGCTATCCATGGACACAGGCTGCGGCTTCGCACCTTGAACTGAACCTGTCAGGCAAGCCCGCCGTCCAGCGCTGGCTCGCCACGATGAGTGAACGCCCTGCTATCCAGAAGGCGATGGCGTGGAAGCCGCCGGCTACTTGAGGTAGCGCGCGCTCCAGGCGGCAATCAGGCCCGCCACATAGACCGCATCCTCACGGCTGCTGAGCAGATGGTCTGCCGTATCGAGAGAAATGAAGCTCTTCGGGTGCTTGGCCGCGCTGAAAATCTCCAGCGCATTGTTGATGCCAACCGTCGTGTCACCCGGCGCATGCATGATCAGCAAAGCCTTGCGCATGGTGGCGATCTTGTTGCGCAGGCTGTTCTCGGCCACGTCTTCCAGGAACTGACGCTTGATGCGGAACGGCCGCCCAGCCAACTGCACCATCGCCTCTCCCTGCGCAGTGATGGCGTCGACCTGGTCACCGAACAGCTGCGTCACGTGCACCGGGTCGCTCGGCGCGGCGATGGTTACCACCGCCTGGGCTTCCGGCACGCTGCCGGCAAAAGCCAGGGTCGCGGCGCCGCCCAGGCTATGCCCGACCAGCAGCCGCGGCGCCTGGAACTCGCGCCGGAGGAAATCGGCGGCGGCCTGCAAGTCGCCCACGTTCGATGAGAAATTGGTGTTGGCGAATTCACCTTCGCTGGCGCCCAGCCCGGTGAAGTCGAAGCGCAGCACGGCAATGCCATGCTCGGTCAGCGCTTGCGAAATGCGGTGGGCGGCGAAGATATCCTTGCCGCAGGTGAAGCAGTGGGCAAACAGTGCGTAGGCACGCGCGCCGCCCTCCGGAGAGTCGAGCAGCGCCGCAAGTTTTTCGCCACCTGCGCCGGGAAATTCAAGTCGTTGTGCGACCATGGGCACTCCTATCGGTTTGCATCCATCATACGCCGTCCACCAGCCGGTTCAGCGCAACGTTCAATTGTTCACCCATGCGTTCCACGTCGGCGATGGCGTCGAGCACCGCCGATGTCTCACCGTGCGCCAGGTGTTCAATCAATTGCCGCGCCACTTCGTGCTGGGCTTCGTGCAGTCGTTGCGCCATGGTCACCAGCTTGCTCGCCTGCGGGTGTTGTACGGCTTCTTCCAGCCACATATCGAGGCGGCACTGCTCTTCAAGGAAGGGCGGCAACGGCCGCGTGCCGTCGCGCGCGTAGTCCAGCAAGGCGCGTATCCAGGCCTGGTGCTCGACGCCGGCGACCAGCAACTGCGCGCTATTGCGGTCGAGTACACGGCAGCCGGCCAGGCCTTCCGGCAATCGCCATTCCGCAGCCCAGGCAAGCATCTGGTCCGGCGGCATGGGACGCGCAATGCCATAGCCCTGCCCCATCAGGCAGCCCATCTGCACCAGCATGCGCGCGTGCTCCATGCTTTCCACGCCTTCGGCAATGACTTCGCGCTTGAAGGCGGCGGCCATGCCCAACACGCCCTCCAGGATGGCCAGGTCGTCGGAATCGACCAGCATGTCGCGCACGAAGCTCTGGTCGATCTTGATGCGCTTGGCGGGCAGCTGCTTCAAATACAGCAGCGAGGAATAGCCGGTGCCGAAATCATCGAGCGCAAACGGCACACCCAGCGCGGCGCATTCGGCAATGGTTTGCGAAACGTGGCCGATGTCGTTCAGCGCGCTGGTTTCGAGCACTTCCAGCTTGAGGCGGCTGGGCGCCACACGTGGATGGGCATGCAGCTTGGCGCGCAGGCGCTCGACAAAATCGCGCTCCTGTAATTTAGTGCTGCTGACGTTGACGCTGATGGCAATGTCCAGTCCATCGGCCAGCCATGCCTGGTGCTGGCGCAGGGCCTCGTCCATCACCCAGTTGTCCAGCGATGCCGCGATGGGATGGCCTTCGACCAGCGGCAGGAATTCCGCCGGCGGCAGCAGGCCGCGTTCCGGGTGCTGCCAGCGGATCAACGCTTCCACCGAATTCAGCTCGCCGCTCTGCATGTTCACGATAGGCTGGTAATGCAGCACGAATTCGCCGTTGGAAATGGCGCGCGCGATGTCGGCCAGCGGGCCATTGATTTGCGCCCCTGCCGCCGGCATGTCGTCGCCGAAGACGGTGTAGCGGTTCTTGCCAAGCGTCTTGGCTCGATACATGGCCTGGTCGGCCTGGCGCATCAACTGGTCGGCGTCGATCTCCACCGTCTGCGGGTAGATCGCCACGCCGATGCTGCCGGTAACGCGCAGCACCTTGCGCTCGACCACCACCGGCGCCGCCACCGCTTCCAGCAGGCGCACTACCATTGGGATGAAGTCGGAGGCGTCCTGCAGGTCGTCCAGCACCACCACGAATTCATCGCCGCCCAAACGGCAAACGGTGTCGCATTCGCGCGTAGCGTGCGTCATGCGCGCACCCAGTGCCACCAGCAACTGGTCGCCGAATTCATGGCCCAGTTCATCGTTGATCGCCTTAAAGCCGTCCAGGTCAAGATAGGCCACCACCAGGCGGCTGCCGCGTCTCCGTGACTGCGCCATGGCGTGCTGCAGGCGATCGGCCAGCAGGCGCCGGTTCGGCAAGCCGGTCAAGGGATCGTAATGAGCAATGCGGTCAAGGTGCTGCGCCTGCAAGGTCTGCTTGGTGATGTCGGAGAAGATGCCGACGTAGTTGAGCGCCTTGCCGCGCGCATTGCGGATGCCGGTGATGGTCAGGCGTTCGACATACAGCTCGCCCGATTTACGGCGGTTCCAGACTTCGCCCTGCCAGAAGTTATCGCTATGCAGGCGTTCCCACATCGCATCGTAAAAATCACTGTCCTGCCGGCCGGAGCTCAGCATGCTCGGATTGCGGCCGCAGGCTTCGGCCCGCGAGTAACCCGTGATTTTTTCGAAGGCTCCGTTGACGTCGATGATGGTGGCGTCGGCCGCCGTGATCATGATGCCCTCGCCCGCATGCAGGAAGACGCTGGCTGCAAAACGCAGCTTTTCTTCGTTGCGCTTGCGCTCTGTGACGTCGCTCAGCGTGCCGGAGATGCCGATTAAGGCGCCATCCTGCCCCAATGTCAGGCGCGCAAACACTTCTACCCAGCGAAAGCTGCGGTCACGATGCAGGTAGCGGATCTCATGCCGGCAATACTCCGCCTCGCGCCGTATCAGCGGCATGAAGCGCTGCTGGTTCAGTTTCCGGTCTTCCGGCCACAGGTATTTGAGGAAGGGTTTGCCGAGGCTGTCCTGTACTTTATGTCCCGTCAATTCCTCCCAGGCTGGATTGAGGAACGTCCAGCAGCCAGCGGCATCGGTCTGGAAAACAACCTCTTTAAGATTGTCCAGCACGGACTCGGCAAGCCTGGCGCGCGCGCCAGCGCTGGGAAGGGAGAGTTGGGTTGGCATCCACCGATTATAGAAGTAGGCCATTAATGAATAAATTGCCCTAGATCAAATTAAGGGCAGATTGTCAGGCGAACAAGCCATGCAGGTACCAGCGCATTTCCTCGGTGCCCGGCGTGCGTTCGCGGAACACCCAGTAGTAGGCGTGGTCTTCGCCCTCGGCGATGAAATAGTCACGGGTTTGGGTTTCGCTCCACCAGCCCGCTTCGATGCGCTCAGCCGTCGAGACCATGCGCAGCGGCGAGCAGTAGAACGGTCGATGGTCGCGCATCAGCAGCTGGATCGGCTTGGGCAGCAGGAAGGCCGGGCGCGGCAAAGGGCGTGGCGGCATCTGCGCCGCCACGTCGGACGGGCGCACTTTTTCGTGCAGGGGCACCCAGCGGTTGGCGACTTCGGGACGGTAATCCGCCTTGGGGTAAGGCTGCAGGACATTGTCGGCGCCCAGGCGCGCCACCAGCACTTCGAACAGGCGCTGGCGATCCTGCGGGCTGCCGCCCGGCTCGGGGAAGAGCGAATCGCTGAGCGGGGCCATCGGCTCCACCTGGGCCGCTTCCAGCGCCAGTCCGATGACCGGAGCAGGCAGCTCTACCTTGCCCAGGCGCTCCTTCAGCAGGCGAATGATGTGCGCGTCGCGCCAGGTGGGTTCGGCCAGCATCACCTCCACCGGCGTGGGCGGGCAGGCTTCGCGGCCGCGCTCATGCTCGAGCAGCAGGCGGATGCGCGAGACGGCGAACTGGTGGGCGCACAGCCAGCCGGTCAGCTGCTGCAGCAGGCGGCAGGCGCCGGCCAGCAGCAGGTCGGTGTTTTCGATGCGGCCGAACAGTTCCAGCTTAGCCTTGAAGCTGGGCGGCGCGGCTATCCATTCGTGCATTTCTGGCGCCAGGCCCTGAGCGGTATCGAGCATGTCGAGCACTTCGATGCCGCAGCGGCGCTGCAGGCCGGGACGCGGCAGGCGCACCAGGTCGCCGATGCTGAGGCAGCCGATGCCGTCCAGCCAGCGCTGGTGTTTTTGCAGCGGCGGCAACAGGCCCACCGGCAGGCGGTGCAGGTGGCGCTGCAGGCTGTCCAGCTTGAGCGTGCGGCCGCCGCCGGCGCGCGCCAGCAGCCAGGCGCCGCGCGCGGTCGGCGCCACGCCCAGCACGGCGCTGAAGCCGAGCTTTTGCAAGCTGTCTTCCACCAGGCGGCACAGGTTGCGGATACCGCCGAACAGGCGCAGGCTGGCGCCCACGTCCAGCAGCAAGGTGGCGCCCTCGCCTTCCGCTACCTGGGGCGTGTATTGCAGCATGGCCATGGCGACGGCGTGCAGGGCTTCGTGCTCCAGCTGCGGGGCGCGTTCGTGCATCTGGGCTTCCGGCGCCAGCATCAGGGCGCCGCTGCGGCGCATGCCAGCACGCACGCCCATCCGGTGGGCGCGGTAGGACACGGCGAGCACGCCCTCCTGCTCCAGCACGACGCTGCACAGGTCATCCGACCAGTTGGGGCAGAACACTTCGAGCGGTAGCCGGGGCAGGTAGAGGCCGATCCACAGACGCATGACGTTGCAACAGGGTTGGGGTTAATGGGAGGAACAGCGGCGTGTCGCGCTGCGGTCCCCTTCGTTTGACGAATTCAATATTGATGCCCCCGGGCGCCGGACGCAGCGCCAGCCGCAGCGGCGCGGGCGAGGAATCCTGGGCGGCGGCAATCGGCCTCAGCAGGAAAAACAGGGTTTCGCCGCACTGGGCCGCCAGGTGCAGGCGGCGCAATGATTCGTTGCGGATGTGCTGTTGCCATAACAGCACGGCACCGCAACTGCCGCTGCGCAGGATTTGCTCGGCCGCCCACAAGCCGTCGGCAGTCTTGCCGGTGTTGCGGACCCACAGCAGTTGCTGCGGAGGCAAGTCCAGCGCCAGGGTTTGTGGACTGTAGGGCGGCTGCAGCATGGCTACCGGACGTTTCAGCTTGCCCAGCGTGGCTTGCAGTAAACGCAATTCACCGATGCCGGGTTGTTGGAGTAATAATTCCGTCAGGACGCCCGTAGGCCAGCCCCCGCCCGGCAACTGGTGGGAGAGAACAGGAATACCGGTATCCACGCAGGACGTGGCACCCTTGGTGAGTTGGGATGCCAGCCAGAGGGCCGGATGCAGGGGTTGGGGGTCGAAAAGCGCCATAGCGAACAGTACTGTATATGCATACAGTATAATCCTACGGACGCGCGGAGAAAACCTGTTTCAGTGTTTGGGCATCCAATGCCGCCTTGCTCCACCGGGTAAGCTGCTCCGGCTTGGCCCTGGCAAGCCGCTTCTGGACCGTGGGAGATAATGCACCGAAGCGCTGACTAAGTATGGCTTCAAGTACTTCCATCGCGCCTTCCTGCCGACCTTCCTGAAGGCCTTGTGCGCGACCAATTTTGATGCCCCGTTTCTCCCCCTTCTTCTCGCCTTCCTCAAACCGGAGCCTGTCATAAGGGTTAATCCATTCCACGTTATGCCTCCTTTCAAGCTGCCTGATGTTGCGCACAAGCCGACCCTCCAGTTCGGTGGGCAGTGGCATCAGCCAGTGAATCACCGTGAACAAATCGATGATACGCCGCTTGCGCCAGCCACGTTCGTACAAAAGCCTTATAAGCCGCCACTTCTCGCCGAAGCGGGCGTCTGCATTGCCGTGCGTTCGTTGTGCCAGCAGGTGCGCGGCCGTGACCCAAGCAAAAACATTGCGCTCAAGCAGAAGTTCATCGACAAGCTCTGCGTAGGCTGAGAGTTTCGCTACCGAAAACCTGATACCCATTTCCGTGCCAAGCACTTTGTTGTGGAATGCATTCTGGCGCCAACGCTTGCCGGCATCTGCCAGCACCACAAAGCTGGCGACCGGCAGATGGTAGTTTTTGTATAGGGAATAGTTGTAATCGAGGATGCGCTCGGAAAGGTGAGGATCGCGCTGGGCCTGGATTTCAATATGCAGCAAAACCTCACTGCCATCGCAAAGGAAAACACTGACGAGCAAATCTGCAATCAAGGTGCGTGGCCGGCCGTCGTCGGCGACTTCTGCAAGCTCCTTATCGCGGAAGCTGATCGGGCGATGGTGGTCGATCAGGTCACAATACTGCGGGAAAAAAAGGCGATAAAGTCCAATATGTTGTGCTTGAGCACCCTCTTCCAAGGGGAATCATAGTTATCGGCCATGGGCCCAGACTAGCGGTGCCGCCAGTGTGCCGGTAGCGGTTTGCTCAAGAGTCGGGCAAGTAATGGTTCGCCTGATAGAATCGGCAATATTGCCAACTTACTCCCACCAGATATGCAACTCATTGGCGCCATCCTGTTTGCCCTCGCCCTACTGCACACATTCAGCGCCAAAGCGTTCGAGCGGCTGTCGCACAAATTCCCGCGCCACGCGGGCTTGCTGCATTTGCTGGGCGAGGTGGAAGTGGTGTTCGGTTTCTGGGCCATGGTGCTGCTGGTGGCAATGGCTTTCGTGGCCGGCCCGCAGAATGCGATTGCTTACGCGGAAACGCAGCAATACACCGAGCCGCTGTTCGTCTTCGTCGTCATGGTGGTGGCGGCATCGCGGCCGGTGCTGGATTTCGTGCAGCGCCTGATCGACCTGCTCTCCGGTGGCCGCCCGCTGCTGCAGGCGTGGCTGGGACTTGCGCTGGTGCCGCTGGCTGGTTCGCTGATCACCGAGCCTGCCGCCATGACCCTTGCTGCATTGATACTCGCGCCGCAAATCTTTCGCGATGGCGTTCCCGAGTGGCAGAAATACGCGGCGCTGGGCGTACTGTTCGTCAACATCTCGATCGGCGGCACGCTGACCGCCTACGCCGCGCCGCCGGTACTGATGGTGGCCGCTACCTGGCAATGGGACAGCACCTTCATGGCCACGCACTTCGGCTGGAAGGCCACGCTGGCCGTGCTGGTCAATGCCACTGTCCTCACCTGGCTGCTGCGCGCCCAGTTGCGGATGCGGCGCGAGGCAGCCACGCGCACTGCCGCGCCGTTGTTGACCAGCGTGATCCACCTGGCCTTCCTCGCCGCCGTGGTGCTGCTGGCGCATCACCCGGTATTGTTCCTCGGCCTGTTCCTGTTCTTCATCGGCTTCACCACCGCCTATCCGCAGCACCAGTCGCCGCTGATCCTGAAAGAGGCCTTGCTGGTCGGCTTCTTCCTGGCCGGCCTGGTGGTGCTGGGCAGCATGCAGCAATGGTGGCTGCAGCCCATTGTCGAAAGCCTGCAGCCGCTGGCGCTCTTCTTCGGCGCACTGGGCCTGACCGCCATCACCGACAATGCGGCCCTCACCTATCTCGGTTCGCTGATCGACGGCATCACGCCGCAATCGCAATACATGCTTGTGGCGGGCGCCGTCGCCGGCGGCGGCCTGACCGTGATCGCCAACGCACCGAACCCTGCCGGCGTTTCGCTGCTGCGCAAGGGCTTCCGCGACGAATCGATCAGCGCGCTCGGCCTGTTAGCCGGCGCGTTCGCTCCAACGGCGGTCGCTGCGATCGCATTCTTCCTCTAAGGCAGCCGACACCTGCGCGGCGCGCTGCTCCAGCGTGCCGCGCAATTCGGCGTACGCAATGCCGCGTACTTGCAAGTCGTAGCGCACCATTCCCTGAACCCGGCTGCGCCAAACCGCATCGTCGCGCCAGCCATCCTGATGGAACGGTATATCGTCGCCGCACAGGAAGTGAGCGTGATAGCGCCGCGCACAATCATTTGCATAATCAAGCAAGACGGGTGACGCCTCGCGCAAGTGGCCGTAGCAAAAGCCGAGCAGCAAGGTCGTCAGCGCGTTCGTGTCGACGAACAGGTAGCGCTTGCAATGATCCAGCACGGCATCCTCCTGCGCGCGGTGACGTTCAGCGATGTCAACGTAGTCCCCGGGAGTCAGGCGTCCATGCTTCGCTTCCCATACTTCGCGGCCAACCTCCGGTATGTAAAGCGTGCGGCCAAGCTGCGCGAGATGCGCGGCCAATGTCGACTTGCCGGTCGATTCCGCTCCGACCAGCGCAATGCGCTGCACGAAATGACGGTACACGCCTGGTGCCAGCCATGCGCGCCGTGCATGCACATCCTCACGGATCGCGCTGGCGGATACCGGAATACGCATGCGGGCCAGGTCAACCATGCGATGCGCAGCGCCCAGCGCCGCGGCAAATGGCGCTCCGTATTGTTCGCTGGAGAACACAGCATCGATCTCCAACCCGGCCTGGGACAGCCATTGCCGCAAGAAATGCCAATGCACCGGCCCATCCGCTTTGTCCGCCGGAGCACCCTCGGGCACCAGCACCTGGACATCAGGATACAGGGCCTCGATCCATTTCGCGCGCAATGCAGATGGCATTGCAATGAAGTCCGGGACTGCATAACACAGCACCGTGACGCGCGCCGACTCGCTGCGCGCGCACTCAATCAAATGCTGGTGCCCCTTGTGCAGGGGCGCGAATTTACCAACAACCAAAGCGTGTCTGTAACCCATAGTGGCATTGTAGCCCCACACTATTGAATTCAGACAAGGACGCAAAAAACCTGACTGCGCTATTCTCAATCTCACCCGTTCACACAAATGAGGAGAGGCAGAATGAGCTATCTAGACCGCGACAAATTCGGCATTTATCGTGACCGCGACGACAACGATGGACCAGGCCCACGCCTGATGGGCGCCGATACGCTGATGGGTGAAGACGTCTACAACCGCCAGGAAGAAGACCTTGGCGACATCAAGGAAATCATGCTCGACATGCAGACCGGCCAGATCGCCTATGCGGTGCTGTCCTTCGGCGGCGTGCTGGGCATGGGCGACAAGCTGTTTGCCGTGCCATGGCAGGCATTGCAGCTCGACACCGTGAATAAGCGCTTCGTGCTTGACTGCACCAAGGAAAAACTGGAAAACGCGCCGGGCTTCGACAAGGACCGCTGGCCCGATATGGCGAGCCCGGATTTCAGCACGCAGATCCACAACTTCTATGGGACCACCAGCAGCGGCATGCGTACATCTACCGGCAGCGTCATGGGCTCCGGCACCAGCACCATGCAGAGCGATTCGACCAGCGGCAGCTACGGCGGCAACAAGGGCAATTATTAATTGGCAGGAATTGAAGGTTTTCTGTCAGTCCTGGCATTGAGCTAGCGCAGATAATCGGCTGCAGATCCACCAGCCGGTTACCTGCCATGCGTGCACTGATTGTCCTCCTGATATTCCTGTTCTCCAGCGCCCGCGCGGGCGAATTGCCTACCTACCAGGCCCGTCCCGGCCACGAACGCCCCGTCATAGCGGTCCTTGGCGACAGCGTTTCGACCGAAATCACTGACTTCATGGTGCCTTACGGCGTATTGCAGCGCGCCGGCGTCGCGCAAGTGCTGGCTGTCGCCAGCGAGGGCCCCACCATCACCATGAACACCGGGCTTCGCCTGCAGCCCGACCTGGACGCCGCCGATTTTGACCAGCGTTATCCCGAGGGTGCGGACTATGTCATCGTGCCGGCCATGCGGCGTGCGCAATTTCCCCCGATGCTCGCCTGGCTGCAGGCGCAGGCGGCCAAGGGCGCCACGGTGGTGAGCATTTGCGATGGCGCGCTGGTTGTCGCCAGCAGCGGCTTGATGAAAGGCAGGCGCGGCACGGCGCACTGGGCCACCCGCGACTACCGCCTCGAGAAATTCCCCGATACAGAGTGGTTGCAGAACGTGCGCTACGTGGCCGATGGCAAAGTCATTTCCAGTGCCGGCATCAGCGCCGCCCAGCCGCTTGCACTGGCCCTGGTGGAAGCCATCGCCGGACGCGAAAAAGCCGCGGACGTGGCGGCCAGCCTGGGCGCCAGCGACTGGAGCAGCCGTCACGACAGCGGTGTCTACGCCCCGAAATTCGGCATTAACCTCAACGTCTGGATCACCCATTACACCGACCAGTGGCTGCACAGCATGAACGACGCCGGCCTGCCGCTGGCGCCGGGCTTCGACGAGATCGCGCTGGCCTACACCAGCGATGCCTACAACCGCACCCATCGCAGCCGCGTGCTGGTGGTGGCCACGGCCGACGCGCCGTTGGCCAGCCGCCACGGCCTGAAGGTACTGCCTGACCGCACGGCCGGCGCCGCCGATGCACCTGCGGCGACGCTGCCAGGCCTTGACGCAACGCTGGACCAGGTGCTGTCCCATATCGCCGATGCCTACGGGCCCCGTACCGCCCACCGTGTCGCGCTGGAATTCGAGTACCCCGGCTATCCAGTGAGGTAGACTTGCGGCATGTCGCCGCCCATCCGCCCCCGCCGCATCGTACTGCTTGCGTACCAAGACATGAACCTGCTGGACCTGAGCGGCCCAATGCAGGCTTTCGCCAGCGCCGCCCGCCGCCATTCCGCCGGCGGGCCGCCTCTTTATGAACTGATCGTTGCCTCCGCCGAGGGCGGCCTGGTCGCCAGCAGCGCCGGCCTGGCTTGCATGACGGTCCCCATCGCCTCGCTCGAAAGCAGCGCGATCGACACCCTGCTGGTGGCCGGTGGCTGCGCGGGCGACACTTACTTCGCATCGCCTGTGCTGGTGAACTGGATACGCCAGCGCGCGCCAGGCGTGCGGCGCCTGGCGTCGGTATGCACCGGCGCCTTCATGCTGGCCGCCACCGGACTGCTCGACGGGCGGCGCGTCGCCACACATTGGGAGTGGGTGGAGCGCTTGCGTGGGCTGCATCCGCAAATAGACGTGGATGAAGACAAGATCTACGTCCGCGACGGCAAAATCTGGTCGTCGGCAGGCGTCAGTGCGGGCATCGACCTGGCCCTGGCCCTGATTGAGGACGACTACGGCCACCGCATCGCCATCGAAACGGCACGGCAGATGGTGGTGTTCATGAAACGCTCCGGCGGCCAGTCGCAATTCAGCGCCCCGCTATCGGCGCAGGCGCGCGAGGGAGGCCGTTTCGCCGAGCTGCATGCGTGGATGGCGGCCAACCTGCATGGTGACCTTCGAGTGGAGCGCCTGGCGGAACAGGCAGGCATGGGCGCACGCACTTTTGCGCGGACATTTGTGGCGCAGACCGGTGCGACGCCGGCTGCCATGGTGGAGACCTTGCGAATGGAGGCGGCGCGCCGCGCGCTGGAGGACACGGAGCAGCCGATCAAGGCGATTGCTGCGGCCACCGGACATGGCAATGAACAGAACCTGCGGCGCGTGTTCCTGCGCCGCCTGGGAATCAGTCCGGGTGAATACCGCAAACGTTTTAGCGCTGCATTGATTCCCATACCTTCATCAGGCGCTTGACGGACACCGGCATCGGTGTCCGCAGCTCCTGTGCGAACAGCGATACGCGCAGCTCTTCCAGCATCCAGCGGTATTCCACCAGTTTCGGGTCGGTGTTCTTGCCGGCGGATTTATCACGCATCAGGCGCTGGTATGGTGCAGCTGCCTGGTTCCATTCGCCGATGGCCTTGGCATCGCGCGCGGCGTCGGCACGCAGTTTTTCCAAACGCACGTTCATCGCCTTCAGGTAGCGCGGGAAATGCGATAACTGAGCGAACTCGTTCTCGATCAGGAAGCGCTTGTGCACCAGGCCTTGCAGCTGCTGCTGCATGTCCTGCGCCACCTGCTGGTTGATGCCTTGCAGGCGCTTGGGCAGGCCGTGGTATTCGGTCAGCACTTGCGATACCAGGCGGGCGATTTCGTTCACTAGCAGGACGATGCGGGACTTGCCTTCGTCCTTGCGCTTGTTGAAGCTCGCTTCGTCGGTCGGCAGCGGGTCCTGCAGGCAGGCGATGTCGATGGCCTTGGCGATGATCTGGTCGCGCAGTTCTTCCTGCGTGCCCATGGACATGAATTGCATGCCCATCTGCTGCAGGTTGGGAATTGATTTCTCAACGAATTTGATCTGGTCGCGCATTTGCAGCATGAACAGGCGGCGCAGGCCAATGCGGTGGGTGCGCGCGGCGACGTTCGGGTCGTCGAAGACTTCCAGGTCGCAGTGGGTGGTTTTGTCCACCAGGGCTGGGAAGCCGATCAGGCTTAGTTTGCCTTGCGTGATTTCCAGCAGCTCTGGCAGCTCACCGAAGCTCCAAGTCGTGATATTGGTGTGCTGCGAAGGAGCGCTCGGCGCAGCGGCCGCTGGCGCGCTTGCGGGCGCGCGGGCTGGTGTTGCGCCGCGCGCGGCGTCGGCTGCGATGCCGCCGTGCTTCGGCTTGGCAGCGCCGCCGCTGCCGATGCCGCCGCCTGCAAGTTGGGCAAGCTGCGCGGCGGAGGCAGGTGTGTTGCCGCCTTCGGCCATGCGCTGGAAGCTCTGGCGCGCTTGCAGTCCGTATTCCGCCTGCAGCGTGGCCAGGTTGCGGCCCATGTCGAGCTGGCGGCCATGCTCGTCCACCACCTTGAAGTTCATGAAGTGGTGGGCCGGCAACTGCTCCGGTTTGAAGTCGGACGTCAGCACGCTGATCGTGATCTGCTTGCGGATGTCCGCGATGATGGCATCGATCAGGTCGCCGCGCGCAAATTCGGTGCGCTCGCAGAACTTGGCGGCGTAATCCGGCAGCGGCACCAAGTGGCGGCGCTGCTTTTGCGGCAGGGTCTTGAGCAGCAGGTGCACTTTCTCTTTCAGCATACCCGGCACCAGCCATTCGCAACGCTCGCGCGAGAGCTGGTTCAACGCGTACAGCGGCACCGTCAGCGTGACGCCGTCACGCGGCGTGCCCGGTTCAAAGTGGTAGGACAGCTGCATTTCCAGCCCGGCCGCCATCATCTTTTTCGGGAACAGCTCGGTCGTGATGCCGGCTGCTTCGTGGCGCATCAAGTCGTCGCGGTTCAGGAACAGCAGCTTCGGATCGTCGTGCGAGGCGTCCTTGTACCACTTTTCGAAACCGGCGCCGTTCACCACGTCAGCGGGAATGTGCTCGTCGTAGAAGGCTTCGATCAACTGGTCGTCCACCAGCACGTCCTGGCGGCGCGACTTGTGTTCGAGGTTTTCGATCTCGCGCACCAGTTTGTGGTTGTGGGCGAAGAACGGCAGGCGGGTGTCGTAATCGCCGCCGACCAGCGCGTCGCGGATGAAGATTTCGCGCGCTTCGGCCGGGTTCTTCTGGCCGTAGTTGATGCGGCGCTGGCTGTAGACCACGAGGCCGTACAGGGTTGCACGTTCGGAGGCGGTGACTTGCGCCGGGCGCTTTTCCCAACGCGGTTCGCCCCAGGATTTCTTCAACAGGTGGCCGCCGATCTTTTCGATCCATTCCGGCTCGATGCGGGCCACGCAGCGCGCATACAGGCGCGTGGTTTCCACCAGTTCGGCGGAAACGATCCACTTACCCGGCTTCTTCGACAGGTGCGAGCCAGGCCAGACGTGGAACTTGATGCCGCGCGCGCCAAGGTAGGCGCCGCCCGGTTCGTCTTCGCCCTTGAAGCCGATATTGCCCAGCAGGCCGGTGAGCAGCGCCATATGCAGCTGGTCGTAGGTAGCCGGCAGTTCGTTGGTGCGCCAGCCCTGCTCTTTCACGATGGTCAGCAGTTGCGAGTGCACGTCGCGCCATTCGCGCAGGCGCAGCTGGTTCAGGAAAGTGGCGCGGCAAGTGTCCATCAATTGGCGATTGGACTTCTTGTGCTCAATCGCGTTTTCGAACCACTTCCAGATTTTCAGGTAGCTGAGGAATTCAGACTTTTCGTCGACGAATTTCTTGTGCGCTTCGTCGGCCGACTGCTGGTGTTCGACAGGCCGGTCGCGCGGGTCTTGCACCGACAGCGCGGAGGCCACGATCAGCACTTCGGTCAGGCAGGCGTATTCCTGCGCGGCCAGGATCATGCGGCCCACGCGCGGGTCGAGCGGCAGCTTGGCCAGCTTGCGGCCCAGTGGTGTCAATTGGTTGTCGTCGTCGACGGCGCCCAGTTCCTGCAGCAGCTGGTAGCCGTCGGCGATGGCGCGGCCCAGCGGCGGTTCGATGAAGGGGAAACTCTCGACGTCCGTCAGGTGCAGGGACTTCATGCGCAGGATGACGGAGGCCAGCGAGGAACGCAGGATCTCAGGATCCGTGAACTTTGGTCGCTGCAGGAAATCCTGCTCGTCGTACAGGCGGATACAGACGCCGTCGGCGACACGGCCGCAACGGCCGGCGCGCTGGTTGGCGGCCGATTGCGCCACCGGTTCCACCTGCAGCTGCTCGACCTTGTTGCGGTAGCTGTAGCGCTTGACGCGCGCCAGGCCGGCGTCCACCACGTAGCGGATGCCGGGCACGGTCAGCGAGGTTTCCGCCACGTTGGTGGCCAGCACGATGCGGCGCGCGTTGGTGGTGCGGAAGACACGGTCCTGCTCCTCCACCGAAAGGCGGGCGAACAGGGGCAGGATTTCCACGTGCGGCGGATGGTGCTTGCGCAGGGCCTCGGCCGCGTCGCGGATTTCGCGCTCGCCGGGCAGGAAGACCAGCACGTCGCCGCTGCCGATGCGGCAGACCTCATCGACGCCGTCGATGATGGCATCCATCAGGTCACGCTTTTCGCGGGCGGCGGCGGTACGGGCGCCTTTGGCGTCCGCGCCTTGCTGCGCGCCTGGGATGGCGACCTGTTCACGCTCCACCGGGCGGTAGCGCACTTCCACTGCGTACAGGCGGCCGGACACTTCGATCACCGGCACCGGCGGCTTGCCCTCCTGCGTGAAGTGGCGGGCAAAGCGTTCGGCGTCAATCGTCGCGGAGGTGATGATCACCTTCAGGTCCGGGCGGCGCGGCAGGATCTGCTTCAGGTAGCCAAGCAGGAAGTCGATGTTCAGGCTGCGTTCGTGGGCTTCGTCGATGATGATCGTGTCGTAAGCCTTCAGCAGCGGGTCGGTCTGGGTTTCGGCCAGCAGGATACCGTCGGTCATCAGCTTGACCGAGGCGCCTTTGCTCAGGGTGTCGTTGAAGCGGACCTTGTAGCCGACGGTTTCGCCCAGCGGGGTGCCCAACTCCACGGCGATGCGCTTGGCGGTGGACGATGCGGCGATACGGCGCGGCTGGGTGTGGCCGATCAGGCCCTTCTGGCCGCGGCCCAATTCCAGGCAGATCTTGGGCAGCTGGGTCGTCTTGCCCGAGCCGGTTTCGCCGGAAACGATCACGACCTGGTGCTTGCTCAACGCCTCGGCGATTTCCGCGCGGCGGCCCGAGACTGGCAATTCCTCCGGGAAGGTGATCGGCGGCAGCGGATTGCGGAAGGCACGCGCAGCCTCGCGTTCGGCGCGCTGCTCCGGCGTTTCGCGCTCACGGCGCTCGCCCCGGCGCTCCTCCCCGCCCTCCCCTCGCTGCGGACGCGCGGCATCGCGGCGCTGGGCGCCATCTGCGGCCTGCGCTGGACGCGCGTCTTCCGGACGCCCCTGACGGCGCGTGGTCTCGCCGGCGACCTGCCGTCCGGGCGCGCGGCGGGCCTGCTGGCCGGGTTGACCGGCCGGGCGGCGCTGTTCGCCTTGCGGGCGCTGGGCGCCGCCTTGCTGGGGAGGATTCTTCTTGCTTGCTTCAGACATCGTTTTTTACATAGTTTGGGCGCGAAAACCGCGCAGCGCATTATAATGCGCGGATAATGGAAAACCCTATCCAATTCGTCTCCTGGCTGCGCTCCGTAGCGCCTTACGTCCACGCCTTCCGCGGCAAGACCTTCGTGGTCGCCTTCCCCGGTGAACTGGTTGCCTCCGGCGCCCTGTCGGTACTGGCGCACGACCTGTCGCTGCTGCACGCGCTGGATATCAACGTCACCGTGGTCTACGGCTCGCGCCCGCAGGTCGCCGAGCAGCTCGCGCTGCGTAACGTCGAAGGCCGCTTCCACAACGGCGTGCGTATCACCGATACGGCTGCCATGGAATGCGCCAAGGAAGCTGCGGGCGAACTGCGGCTCGATATCGAAGCCGCCTTCAGCCAGGGCTTACCGAATACGCCCATGTCGCATGCCGCGATCCGTATCATTTCCGGCAACTTCATCACCGCCCGCCCATTGGGCGTGATCGACGGCGTCGACTTCGAACTGACCGGCCTGACCCGTAAGGTGGACGCGGAAACCATCCATTCCATCATGGGCTCGGACGGCGTGGTGCTGCTGTCGCCACTGGGTTTCTCCCCGACCGGCGAGACCTTCAACCTGACGATGGAAGACGTGGCTTGCACCGCCGCCATCGCCCTGCACGCCGACAAGCTGGTTTTCATCACCGAAACGGAGATGATGACCGACGCCGGCGGCACCGAAATCCGCGAACTGTCCTCGCACCAGGCGGAGGCCGTGCTGCAAGCGGGCTTCCTGCCCGACGCCACCGCCTACTACCTGAAGCATTGCGTCAAGGCCTGCAGCAACGGCGTCGAGCGTGCCCACATCGTACCGTTCGCGATGGACGGCTCGGCCCTGCTGGAGCTGTTCACCCACGATGGCGTGGGCACCATGATCTCGCACGAGAACCTGGAATCCCTGCGCCCTGCGACCATTGAAGACGTGGGCGGCATCATCAAGCTGATCGAGCCGCTGGAAGCCGACGGCACCCTGGTCAAGCGCGGCCGCGAGCTGATCGAGCGCGAAATCGAGATGTTCTCGGTCATCGAGCACGATGGCGTGATCTTCGGCTGTGCGGCGCTGTACGTCTTCCCGGAAGAAAAAATGGCCGAAATGGCATGCCTTACTGTCAACCCTGACGTGCAAACCCAGGGCGACGGCGAGCGTATCCTGAAACACATGGAAAACCGTGCCCGGGCGCAGGGCATCAGCAAGCTGTTCGTGCTGACCACCCGCACCGCGCACTGGTTCATCAAGCGCGGTTTCATCCCCGCCACGGTGGACGCGCTGCCGAAAGACCGCCAGCGCCTCTATAACTGGCAGCGCAAGTCGCAAGTCTTGATCAAGACCTTATAATTGTATTTTTTGGTTTAGGAGTACCGAAGATGGCCCGTACCGTCCACTGCATCAAACTGAACAAGGAAGCCGAAGGCCTGGACTTCCCGCCATATCCGGGCGAGCTGGGCAAGCGTATTTATGAATCCGTGTCCAAGGAAGCCTGGGCTGCCTGGATCAAGCACCAGACCATGCTGGTGAATGAAAACCGCCTGAACCTGGCGGATGTGCGCGCGCGCAAGTACCTGGCGGCGCAGATGGAGAAGCATTTCTTTGGTGAAGGTGCGGACCAGGCGGCGGGTTACGTGCCGCCTAGTGCCTAAAACCCTATAAACCGCTAAACCAGGGTCCGACCCTTGGGTCGTACCCTGGTTTTCCGGTTCTAACGGTTTAGCGGCTCGCCACCTCAGACCGCATTGGCGCGCACTGCCTGAACTCGCAGCGTGCCATAAACACCTTCCCATTCGAACAAGCCATCCGGTACACCTCCACCGGTCCCGGCTCAGTCACCAGCCCTGCCCCCTGCCCGCCCGTGCACTGCTCGGCCTTTGCCAGGCGCTCCACCGAAGCGGAAGACACACCGGGACGGAAGGCAACTTTCTGCACCGGCACGCCATCGATCATTTCGCGCTTGGCGGCAGCCTCGGCTTCCAGCACAGACTTACGCTTCACAGGCGCCTGCGCCACTTCCTTGTGGGAACAAGCACTCAACACACCAACAACAAGCAACAGCAGGGACAGTCGTTTCATGGGCTCTTTCTAAGGAAGAAAATTAGTACTTCAGGGTACGTACGCCATCTGGAGTACCCAGCAGGCACACATTAGCGCCGCGGGCGGCGAACAGGCCGACGGCAACCACGCCGACGATCTGGTTGATCGTGGTTTCCAGCGCTACCGGGTCGGTAATCGACAGGCCGGACACGTCGATGATGTTGCCGCCATTGTCGGTCACGAAGATCTCATCGGAACCGGCCTTGGTGCGCACCTTCGGTTGGCCGCCCAGGGCAGCCAGCTGACGCATCACGGAGTTACGGGCCATTGGCAGCACTTCCACTGGCAGCGGGAACTTGCCCAGGGTCTCTACCAGTTTGGAACCATCGGCGATGCAGACGAACTGCTTCGATACCGAAGCCACGATCTTCTCGCGGGTCAGGGCTGCACCGCCGCCTTTGATCATGTGGCCAGCCGCGTTGATCTCATCGGCGCCGTCAATGTACACCGCGATTTCGGAAACCTCGTTAAGATCATAGACAGGAATGCCGTGGCCGGCCAGGCGCGCAGCGGTCGCTTCCGAAGAGGCGACTGCACCCTTGATGCGGTGCTTGATCTTGCCCAGTTCATCAATGAAGAAATTTGCGGTAGAACCGGTGCCTACGCCGATGATTTCACCGTCGATGACATATTCAATCGCGGAAATAGCAACAGCGTGTTTCAATTTATCTTGCGTCATAGTTACAATGGATTCAATAAAGCTGATAGAAATCGTTGCCTATTTTATCCGAACTGCCGCACTGACCCGAGAAAAACTGCCATGAAGCCTAGTACCGTACTGATCGTGGACGACAGCCGTGTCTCGCGCATGCTGACGCGCCAGCACATCCAGGTGCGCCATGCCGACTGGGTGGTGGAGGAAGCCGCCAACGGCGACGAGGCCATCGCCAAGGCTGAAGGCCTGCAGCCCGATCTGGTGCTGCTGGACGTGAACATGCCGGGCATGAACGGGGTCGACGCCGCCGCCGCCCTGCGCGTGATGCTGCCCAATGCCCATATATCCTTGCTCACTGCCAACGTGCAAGCCGCTACCCGTCAACGCGCCGAGGAAATCGGCGTTGGCTTCATGGAGAAACCGATCACAGCTGAACGCATCGCGCAGTTGATCGCGCCGCTGGAAGCCTGACCATGGTTCGGCTCACCGAACTGGAGCACGACGCCCTCGTCGAGCTGTTCAATATTGGCGTGGGCCAGGCCGCCTCCGCCATGAGCGAGATCGTCAACGAAACGGTCACCATGTCGGTGCCGGCCATCAGCTTCCTTACCCGGGGCGCGGCTGCCAAGCTGCTGGCCAGCCGCAGCAGCGGAAATGGCCGCTTGTGCGGTATCAGCCAACATTACAGCGGCGCCTTCGACACCGAAGCGGTGCTGATGTTCCCCGAAGAGAAGAGCCAGGAGATTGTGCGCCTGATGGTGGGCGAAACCATGCCGCTGGCCGAACTGTCCGCCATGGAACAGGAGGCGATGAGCGAGATCGGCAATATCCTGTTGAATAGCTGCGTCGGCTCGCTGGCCAACCTGCTGGGGCACGAGCTGCACGGCTCCCTGCCCAACTACCAGGTCGGCTACAGCGAGGACATCCTGGCGCAGGCGGGCAGCGGCGACACCGCCGTACTGATGCTGCACATTGAATTCGTGATCGAACGCCAGCAGATTGCCGGCGACGTCGCCTTCATCATGGACATGACGGCGCTGCACGACTTGAAGCAGCACGTGGCTGGTTTCCTCGACCGGTCCCTCGGCGGAGAGCACCCATGAAATGCTCGGTCGAGTCCCTGCCGCTGCTGCAGGGCGTCATCGATTGCATCGACGTCGGCGCGCTGGTGCTCGACGCCAGCGAACGGGTGGTGCTGTGGAACCGCTGGATGGGCCAGCATTCCGGCGTGCTCGACGCCGAAACGCTGGAACGCAGCTTCTTCGACCTGTTCCCGGAACAGCGCGGCAAACGCCTTGAGGCAGCAATCGGCCAGGCCTTGCGCAGTAACCTGCCCTCGCTCTTGTCGCAAACCCTGAACCGCTGGCCGCTGCCGCTTTACAGCAGCAAGACATCCGCCGAAAAGGGCGAACGCATGCAGCAGCAAATCACGGTCACACCGCTCAACCTGGGCAGCAATGAACGCTACTGCCTGATCCAGGTCACCGACGTCTCGGCGGCCGTGCAGCGCGAAAACCTTCTGCGCGAACAAGCGGTGGCGCTGCGCTCGCAAACCCTGCTCGACGACCTGACCGGCGTCGCCAACCGGCGTCACTTCGACATGGCGATCGACCGCGAAACGCGGCGCGCGCGGCGCATGGGTACCCCGCTGTCGCTGATGATGCTCGATATCGACTTCTTCAAAGCCTACAACGACCATTACGGCCACCAGCAAGGCGACGCCTGCCTGGAGGCGGTGGCTTCGACATTATCAACCATGCAGCAGCGCCCGGCCGACCTGTTTGCGCGCTACGGTGGCGAAGAATTCGCGGTGATCCTGCCCGACACGCCTGGCGACGCGGCCGTGATGATGGCCAATGCCATGTGCCGCAAGGTGCGCGACTTGCGCATTCCGCACCAGGCGGCGCGCATGGAAGAACGCATCGTCACCATCAGCATCGGCGTCGCCAGCAGCGACGGCGGCCAGGCCGACGAAACATATGAGCTGATTAACGCGGCCGACCGCGCCCTGTACCAGGCCAAGGCATGCGGCCGCAACCGAGTCCACTCCCAATGAAAACTTCGGTCTTTATCGCCAGCAGCCTCGATGGCTACATCGCCCGCGAAGATGGCAACCTCGATTGGCTGATGGCTGCCACGCCCGTGAACGATGAGCATGGCTATGACGCCTTCATGGCGGGGATCGACGCCATCGTCATGGGGCGCTACACGTTTGAAACGGTGCTGGGCTTCGACGAGTGGCCCTACGAAGGCAAGCGCGTGGTGGTGCTGAGCCGCCTGCTCGATGAAATTCCAGCCTCGCTGCAAGGCAAGGTGGAGGTGCATCCGGGGCCAGTGCGTTTGCTTTACGACGCGCTCGAGGCAGGCGGCTGCAAGGGCCTGTATGTGGATGGAGGGCAGACGGTGCAAAGCTTCCTGCGCGAGGCATTGGTCGACGAGCTGACGATCACCACGATTCCGATCTTGCTTGGCAGCGGCATTCCGCTGTTCGGCCACACCGGGCACGATATCCCCTTACGCCACCTCAGCACCCGGCGCCTGCCCGGCGGCCTGGTGCAGGATGTCTACAGCACGCGACTGATCGGCTCAGAGCAGCTCGATTCCGAAGCGCCGCACGCATAACGCGAACAGGGCAAAGCAACCGACCGTCAGCAGCACGCTGACGCCAAGCGTCGGCCAGAAGCCCAGGCGCGGCAGCAGCCATGGGAAGACCAGGAACATCGGCAGCGTCGGCACCACGTACCAGAAGGTGTACCAGGCGTGGTTGGCGATTTTTTCCTGCGGCTGGTGTTCGACGAAAAGCCAGATCAGCGCCAGCACGGTGACCATCGGCAGCGCGGCAATCAGGCCGCCGAGACGATCGCTGCGCTTGGCGAACTCCGACACCGCCACCACTACGCCTGCGGTCACCAGGTACTTGAAAATAAGCCAGGCCATCCGCCCTCTCCTACTGTGCAAAAATAAAACGGACCAGCGCCAGCGAGAGCGCGAACACATAGCCATAAGCGAAACGGTCGATGCGCAGCACCGGGTCGCCCCGATTTGCACGCCAGGCGCCCACCAGGGTCATCATGCCGCCCGTTGCCAGTGGCGTCACCAGCAAATTCAGCTTGCGCAGGATCTCATTGTGGAGCATTTGGTTTGGCAGGAGCCAGACCGTAATGCCGCCGGCGATGGCGCCGAACATGGCGTAGCCAAGCCCCGCCAGCCAGGGATTGGGCTTGTATGCTTTCTTATCAAACAGCGAATGCACGCCAGCTTCCGCCAACGCCTCGACGATGAACTGGATCAGGATTTCGCCGATGATCTCAAACAGGAATTCAATCATGGGCAGAACAGTGCGTGCTGGCTGGCGGTATGGAAATCGCGCCAGACGCGGTTGATGTCTGAGTCTTCCTGCGCCGCGCGCAGGCCGCAGAATGGGTAGATATCTCCTACTGCGCGTCGAGCGGCGATTACCAGCGCCATCGATGCCTCGCGCAGTTGCGTGTCGAGCGCGGCGCCAACGCTGTCGCCGCCCTCCGCTTGCGCCCAGGCCTGGTCGAGCAGCGCCAGCATGCGCTCACGCGCTCCCTCCAGCGCCATTGCGGCCGACGCCAGCACTTCCTGCGCGCTGGCCGGTGGCTGGCGGCGTGCCGCAATGATTACCTGCGCCAATTGCAGGAAATGGCGCGCCATGCCGGACAAGTTCGCGGACAATGTCACCCACGCCAGCAGCATGAAGGGGAAGCGGTACAGCGTGCCCGGCGCCGTCGCGTATGCAGGATCGATCGTAAAGCCATGGCTGGCCGGCACCCAGGCGCCGTCAATGCGGTAGCTGTGCGAGGCCGTGCCGCGCATGCCGAAGCTGCGCCAGGTCGGCTCCACCACTACCTGCGCCGCCGGCACAACGAAGGCGCGAATGCGCTCCTCGCCCTCTCCACGCACGATGGCGTTGAGCGTGAAATGCGTAGCGATCGGTGCGCCGCTGGCGATATCCCAACGGCCGGTGATGCGGTAACCGTCGCCTTCCTTGTCGGCGAACCCCGTCGGCGCGCCACTGCCAGCCAGGCAGACATTCGGCGTTCCAATGATTTCACGCGCCGTATCGGGCGGCAGGAAGCCTGCAAACCAGCCAGCGCCAGCGCACAGTGTTACGACCCAACCGACACTGCCATCCGCCTCGGCGATAGCTTCTTCCAACCGCACCACCTGCGGCAAAGGCATCTCCACGCCACCTGCAGCGCGCGGCGCCAGCATCTTCAGCCAGCCCTGTTCGTGGATCAGCGCCTGCTGGTCCAGCAGCAGGAAGCGCGCAGCTTCCGCGCCGGCAGCGCTGCCAACAATCAAACTCTTGTCCTGCTGATTCAACATTTGGTATTCAGACCTAATTCAAAGCGCAAAGCTTCGCGATTCCATTTATTTAGCTTTTCCAACTTTGACATCACTTCCGGCGACAGCAGACGCGTTCGTTGCGCTTCAACCGGGCGCTCATATGAGTGCCCAGCATGCTTTACCCATCGTTCCATTTCAACTGTCAAGGCGTTCCATTCAGGGCTGCCATGTTCGCATTGCATCGCTTCACTTGCGATTGTCTCGATCCAGTCCCATTTCCTCAACCTTGCAAAAGCGAATAAGACAGAAAGGTCGCGTTTCCCGCTCAACAGTTCCTTCACTCGTTCGAACGGGATGAAGGCACCTTGCCGGGTCACCATACTAGCTGCAAGCTTGCGAACCGCGCGACTCTCATCGCCCAATGCAGCGACTGCAACCACATCTTTGTCCACTGGGGCCAGTTTTAACCACGCCTGAAAAGCTGAACTGCGCACCGAAGGATAAGGGGAATCGGTCCAACTCCGCACCAAAGCCAAGTCCTCAGCAGCTCCAATGCTGGCCAATGCTCCGATTGCGATACAGGACAAGTGGGCTTTAGCATCAGGATTCCGCAAAATCTCTCGATAATACGCAGCGAGATCAAACCCGAGTTTGTTTAAGTAAAACTGCGCAGATGACCTTACCGTGCCTTGTACATCTAGCAGCGCATTGCGCGCAATCTCATCTGCATTCGAAGCGCATTCCAACAACCCTCGCAGTGCCTGGGTCCGTACGACGCCGAAATGCGAGCACATTCCTTGCTGTAGCACGGCGATACGTTCTTGCACAGGAAGCGATTGAGCCAGGCTGGCGGCCTGGCGTGCCATCAATATATCGCTCCGGGTTTCGATTGTAAGTGCTAATAATTCCACGAGCGAAATGAGCTCTCGTTCCAACAGGAGGAAGAAACTACCTCTCACCGCAAATAGACTCTCCGATCTCAGCGCTTCACGTAATTGCGCAACTGTGAGCTGCTCTGCGAGCCTGGCCTGGTTAGCCGCAATCCACGCACTGTGATCCCATCGCGAAAATTGACGCAAGCGCCAAGTATAGCCAAGGAAAGTAAGCAACTCCTCTTGCTCAGCAAACGGCAACAAAGTCTGCACCGCTCTTTGTGCTGCGTCCCGCACTTGCCATACGTGATCATTCAGGCGGGGCATGATTGCCTGGATCGCCCCTTCGCTACGCAAACTCACCGCGCGGCCAATTGCTGCTTCCCGCACATAGCCTGAACGGTGGTTAAGAAATTCCTTGAGTTGTTCCAGCGAGGTACAAGTTTGGGCCTGCAGCACAGGATCCGAAGGCCGTAGATCCTGTGCAGGTTTGCCAAATAAAAGAGTAAGGAGACTCACGCTGCAGTCAACGCCAAAACGACCAGGGAGTACATCATCAGAACGATGAGGGTCACGAACAACAGGCAGCAGGTGCGCCAGAAGGCGCCGAAGCGCGACAGGCCGTAAGTGCCACGCAGTTGAAGGAACATATGCACCGGCGGGACGAAGGCGAACAGGCTCGCTGCCCAGCCGCCGAAGTTGAAGTAGCCAAGCGTCGCGACAGCCGTGAACAGCAGCGACATGAACGACAGGGAGTACAGCGAGAACACGGCGTGGTCGTACATGGTGATCCCGCGGCGCCAGAAGAACATCAGCCACAGGAATGGCATCGAAATCGGCACCAGCATGAACGAGTACTTGTATGCCGCGTTCTTCAATTTGTACATGGCCAGTTCCGGATTGTCCTTCGCGTGCTTGAGGCCCTTGTTAATCCACCGGACGTCGGAATATTTAGTCTCCTTGTCGTCGGGATTGCTCTCGTTCGGCGTGACTGAGATACCCTTCGCGATTTCCTGGAGGACGCCTGAGTCCTTGTTCAGAACATCACCAGTTTGGGGGCCTTTGCCGGTGCTCTCGATGGCGACCTTACCGGCGGCCAGTGCGGCATTCAGACCTTCAAGCTTTTTCTGAGCCTCTTCCAGATGCCGCTTGGCGCCTGCTACCTCGTCGGCGTCCGCGCTCTTCAGGTCTTTCTCGGCCTCGGCGATCACTTCCTTCTGGGCTTCGATCTTGCTGTTCATCTTTTGCTCGAACTTGGCCTTGCCGTCTTTGCCTTCGGTGACGGTGGCCGGCTCCGAATGTGTTCCCATCGTCAGCGAGAAGACGAAGAACATGAAGAACATCATGAACAGAAACAGCGCCAGCGGCGAGACAAAGCGGGTGCGCTGGCCGTCGATGTAGCGGCGCGTGAGTTGGCCGGGGCGTGCGACCAGCAGTGGCAAGGTGCGCCAGCCCTTGGTGTCGAAGTGCAGCAGGCCGTGAATTAATTCCTCGCCCAGGTGCAGGACGGATTTGTGAAGGTGGCCTTTCTGGCCGCAGTGGCCGCAGAAATTGCCATGCACCGGCGTGCCGCAATTGGCGCAGGGGGCGCCGTGCGCGTGTGCGCCGGTTTTGCCGGCATCGCCTTCCACTTCCGACGCTACCAGGCTTGCCGTTACCAGGTCGGCTGCCGCTTCAATCTCGAGTCCCATCGCCACCACTCCGCCAAATGCAAAATTGGCATATTAGCAAACTATTCGTCATTGTCGCCAAAGAGGCCTACGATTGCGCCGATGGCTGCGCCAATGCCTGCCCATGGCAGCGCAAGAATCGTCGATCCTGAAGGGCCTTTACCGGAAATGGCCAGTCCATCGAGAATGAGCAGGAAGGGGCCGCCGAAAAATCCGAGTATCGCGTTCAGCCAGGCCCAATCGCCCCTGCCGTCATCCCAGCCAAGCTGTGCGCCCTTTGCCATACAGGCGATGACCGCGCCCAGCAAGGCGCCGAGGAATGCGTCGACCAGCGGTGAACGACGGCGCTCAGTCATTTCCCGTCACAGAAAAATAGCGTCGCGCCTTCTTGGAGAAGGCAAAGGCATATGCCCAATACGCCAGGATCATTACCAGGAACACGGTCGCCGACCACTGCCCAGCGGTGAAAAAAATACTTGGCGAGCTCACACCATGTCTAGAGGAGATAGCACCATATGCAAGGAATGCAATCATCGCCAGGCCGATATTGCGCCCGATCCGGGAACGTTTCGGCAACTGCCACAGCATGAGCAGCAATGCCAGAACAATACATAAGCCCCACGCAAGACGTACCCAAATGTCAGCCACCCCCGATCCCGCGTACGACGTCAACCCGTATATTGACAAAGCAAATCCCGCTGTATTTCCGAGCACGATAAGGCCAGCCACGAACTGCATTACCCAGACACTTCGTGGTTTAAGGACAGATTCCGCATTTTGCGGGAGGGACAGGTCGGCAGCGGGTGCGGCGAAGGGGTTGTGTGCGGTCATGCCCGCGAGGATAGCATGCGCGGCAGGTTGGATGGCGAGGAAGGGTCGCGCAGGAAGTCGCGCAGCATGTCGGCGTGAACACCGGGGTCGGCTCGTTGCTGGTATTTCAGGGCGAAGTAGTCGGCGAGGACTTCGGCCTGGGCCTCCATATTGAAGTCGCACAGGCACAGCTCGGGCGACAGCTCGTAGTCGTACGACAGGCCAAGCCGGACCGCCCCGCGCCACATGACGGGGTAGCCAAGCTGGTATTGCCAGACATGCGCCATCTCGTGCATGAACCAGTGCTGCTCGGGCGCGGTGGCGAGCGAGAAGTCGGGGCGGTAGCGGGAGATGTGGAAATACAGTTCGCCGTTGGGCGTGATGCAGACGTCTTTGCGCTGCAGGAAGGGGATGAAGCGGGTGTTGTGGATACGCACCCGCTGGTAGTCGATCGCGCCGCCGAACACGAGCCGGGCTAGCGCGATCTCGCCCGACGTCAATGGCCGGGCGATGACTTCCATCAGTGGCGCAGGGCGCTCGCCGCCTTGGCGATCGCGGTGATGCGGTCCCAGTCGCCGGCTTGCATGGCGTCTTTCGGGGTGAGCCAGGAGCCGCCTACGCAGGCCACGTTCTTCAGCGACAGGAAGGCTGGCGCGGTGTCTTGCGAAATGCCGCCGGTCGGGCAGAACACGACGTCCGACAGCGGGCCGGCAATCGCGTTCAGCATGCCGACGCCGCCCGCCGGAACGGCCGGGAACAGTTTCAGCTGCTTGAAGCCCTGTTCGCGTGCTTTCATCACTTCCGACGGGGTCATGACACCCGGCAGCAGCGGCAGGCCGCTGGTTTTGGCGGCGCCGATCAGGGCGTCGGTCAGGCCCGGCGAGACGCCGAACACTGCGCCTGCATCGCGCGCTGCGGCGAATTCCTCGGGCTGGGTCAGCGTACCGACGCCGACGATTGCGCCTTCCACCTGGCTCATGGCGCGGATGGCGCCCAGGCCGTGCTGGGTGCGCAGGGTCACTTCCAGCACGCGGATGCCGCCTGCCACCAGGGCTTTTGCCAGCGGCACGGCGTGGTCAGGGTCGTCAATCGCGATCACAGGGATCACGGCCGAAGTACGCATAATTTCGAGCAGGGTCATATCAGGCTTTCTTGGCGAGGAAATCTTCATCGGAACCGGGCACGGTATTGCCCACGTCTTCTTTGCCGTGCAACAGCACGGTGGTCGGGATCGGCGACGGCAGCGGGAAGGTGGTTGCGCCCTGCTCCGCTTCGCTGACGGTGCCGCGGAACATGGAGAACAGTTCGCGGCCCATGCCGATCTGGTTTGGCGACAGGTCGGCCTGCGCCATCGAGCGGCCGTGCCACACTTCGGACGATACCAGCGCTTCCAGTGTGCCGGAGGTGGCGCAGACGCGGATGATGTCGCCGTCGCGCACCAGGCCCAGAGGGCCGCCAGCCAGGATTTCAGGCGATACGTGGATCGCGGCAGGCACTTTGCCCGAGGCGCCGGACATGCGGCCATCGGTCACCAGGGCCACTTTGCGGCCTGCGTCCTGCAGGTTGGCCAGGGCCGGGGTCAGGGAATGCAGTTCCGGCATGCCGTTGGCGCGCGGGCCCTGGAAGCGGATCACGGCCACGAAGTCGCGATCCAGCTTGCCGGCCTTGTAGGCTTCCATAAAGGCTTCCTGCGAATCGAAGACCAGGGCCGGCGCTTCCACCGTGCGGTGCTCTTCCTTCACTGCGGAGACCTTCATGATGGCGCGGCCCAGGTTGCCCTGCACCAGCACCATGCCGCCGTCTTTGGAGAATGGCTCGGCTGCGCCGCGCAGTACTTTCTCGTCAGCGCTCTTGAGCGGAGATTCCTTGAAGACTACACCGCTTGCGTCTTCGTTCAGGAAAGGATCGGCGCAGTGCGCGCGCAGGCCCTTGCCCAGGATGGTGTTCACGTCGTCGTGCAGCAGGCCGGCATCCAGCAGTTCGCGGATCACGAAGCCGGTGCCGCCGGCGGCGTGGAAGTGATTCACGTCGGCGTCGCCGTTCGGGTAAATACGGCACAGCAGCGGGACCACGGAAGACAGCTCGTTGAAATCGTCCCAGTCGATCACCACGCCGGCGGCCTTGGCGATCGCCACCAGGTGCAGGGTGTGGTTGGTCGAACCGCCGGTGGCCAGCAGGCCTACCACGGCGTTGATGATGGCCTTCTCGTCCACGATATGGCCGACCGGGATGTATTCGCTGCCCATCTCGGTGATCAGCGCGGCGCGCTGGGCTGCGGCGGCGGTCAGCGCGTCGCGCAGCGGGGTGTTCGGGTTGATGAAGGCGGCGCCTGGCAGGTGCAGGCCCATGATTTCCATCAGCAGCTGGTTGGAGTTGGCGGTTCCGTAGAAAGTACAGGTGCCGGCGCCATGGTAGGACTGGGACTCCCCTTCCAGCAGTTCTTCGCGGGTGGCCTTGCCTTGCGCATAGCGCTGGCGGATCGACGCCTTTTCTTTATTCGACAGGCCCGAGGTCATTGGGCCGGCCGGCACGAACACCGCAGGCAGATGACCGAAGTGCAGCGCGCCAATCAGCAGGCCCGGCACGATCTTGTCGCAGACGCCCAGGTACAGCACGGAGTCGAACATGTTGTGGGACAGGCCGATAGCCGTCGCCATGGCAATCGCGTCGCGCGAGAACAGCGACAGCTCCATGCCAGGCTGGCCCTGGGTCACGCCGTCGCACATGGCCGGCGTGCCGCCTGCGAACTGCGCCACGGCGCCAACCTTGCGCACCGCATCCTTGATGATGGCCGGGAAAGCCTCGAACGGCTGGTGGGCCGAGAGCATGTCGTTGTAGGCCGAGATGATAGCAACGGAAGGCTTCTTCACTTCCTTCAGGATCAGCTTATCGTTCGCCGGGAAGGCGGCAAAACCGTGTGCCAGGTTGGTGCAGGCCAGCGTGCCGCGTTGCGGGCGGCCTTTCACACGGGCCGCTTCGAGATGCGCCAGGTAGGCGCCGCGGGAGACGCGGCTGCGCTGGATGACGCGCGCGGTGACTTTTTCCAGGACTGGATGCAACGGCATGATCGTTCCTTTTCAATGAATTTCCGGAAATTTTACTACAAAATTTCCAACCGCGAGCGCCTTAAACGCGCCAAATTACGCTTTCAAGTCCAGAAATCAGCCAATATAGCGAAAGATTTGTAGTGAATTTACCGATTTTTCCTGTATAGTTAAGCACAATTCATAAAACCATACGCACCGGACATTATGCGCTTGCCTGCCCTGACCTCCACCGCCGCTTACCAAGCCCTCGAAAACCACGCCCACGATGCCCGCGACTGGCATATGCGCCAGCTGTTCCAGAAGGACCCGGGCCGTTTCCCGCGCATGACAGTCGATGCGGCAGGCCTGTTCCTGGACTATTCCAAGAACCGCGCCAACGACGAAACCATGCAATTGCTGGTGCACCTGGCCCGTACCCGCGGCGTGGCCGAGCAGCGCGATGCCATGTTCGCTGGCGAGAAAATTAATATTACCGAACGCCGCAGCGTGCTGCACACCGCCCTGCGTATGCCGCGCGGAAAGGCTTTGAAAGTCGATGGCCAGGACGTGAACGCCGACGTGCATGCGGTACTGGACCGCATCAAGGTCTTCACCGACAAGGTGCGCAACGGCGGCTGGCTGGGACATACCGGCAAGCCGATCACGGACGTGGTCAATATCGGCATCGGCGGCTCCGACCTGGGCCCGAAGATGGCGGTGCTGGCCCTGCGCTCTTACTGCCACCCGCGCCTGAAAATGCATTTTGTCTCCAATGTGGACGGCCACGATATGGATGCGGTGCTGGCGCAAGTGAATCCGGAAACCACGATGTTCATCGTCGCCTCCAAGACCTTCACCACGGCCGAAACCATGCTGAACGCGCAGACTGCCCGCAGCTGGTTCCTGGCGAAGGCGAAAGAAGCCGACCTGCCGCGCCATTTCGTCGCCGTCTCCACCAACACCGACGCGGTGCGCTCTTTCGGCATCGATCCTGAAAACATGTTCCCGTTCTGGGATTGGGTTGGCGGCCGCTATTCCGTGTGGTCGGCGATCGGCCTGTCGGTCGCGCTGGCGATTGGCTTCGGCTACTTCCAGGCTTTCCTGGAAGGCGCACATGCCATGGATGAACACTTCCGCGAAGCGCCGCTGGAAGCGAATATGCCGGTACTGTTGGCACTGATCGGCTTCTGGAATCGCCAGTTCCTGGGCGCCAGCTCGCTGTCCATCGCGCCATACCACCAGGACCTGAACCGCTTCCCTGCCTACCTGCAGCAGCTCGATATGGAAAGCAACGGCAAGCGCGTCACCAAGAACGGCCAGCCAGTCGACACGCCTACCTGCCCTGTGGTCTGGGGCGAATGCGGCACCAACGCGCAACACGCTTACTTCCAGCTGCTGCACCAGGGTACCGACGTGACCCCGCTCGATTTCATTGCCGCCCTGCGCGCCACGCACGACCTGCCGGGCCACCATGACGCCCTGCTGGCCAACTGCTTCGCCCAGTCGGAAGCCTTCATGAAGGGCAAGACCGAAGACGAGGTGCGCGCCGAGCTGAAAGGCGCCGGCCTGCCTGCGGCGGAAATCGAAGAACTGGTGCCGCACAAGACGTTCCCGGGCAATCGCCCTTCCAACACCATCCTGATGGATCAGCTGACCCCTTCGACGCTGGGGGCACTGATCGCGCTGTACGAACACAAGACTTTCGTGCAAGGCGTGATCTGGAATATCGCCAGCTTCGACCAGTGGGGCGTGGAACTGGGCAAGGTGCTGGCCAAAAAGATCCAGGCCGAATTGACCGGAAAAGTCGATCCAGAAGCCCATGACAGCTCGACCAATGGCCTGATCGTGATGGCCAAATCGGCGCAAATCCAATGAGCAGCTACCAGATCGACGTCGCCTGCAATGCCACCATGACGGTGGGCGAAAGCCCGCTGTGGGCGCCGGACGAGAAGGCCCTGTACTGGGTCGATATCGAAGGCTTCGCCATTCACCGGCTGGACACTGTGAGCGGCGAGCATCAGCAATGGAAAGTCGACAGTGAAGCCTCCTCGCTGGCGCGCGCAGCAAGCGGCGGCCTGATGGTCGCCCAGCGCCGCGGCTTTTCGCACTTCAATCCCGAGACCGGCGAATTGAAGCTGGTGGCCGAAGCGCCTTACGACCAGTCCACCACCCGCTTCAACGACGGCAAGTGCGATGCAGCGGGCCGCTTCTGGTGCGGCACCATCTATGAACCGCGTGATAAACCCGCGGCGGAAATGTTCGTACTCGAACGCGGCCAGGTGCGCAAAGTCTGGTCGGGCGGCATGGTCAACTCGAATGGCCTGGGCTTCAGCCCGGACGGCAAAACCATGTTCCATGCCGAGACAGCCAGCCACCGCGTAACCCGCTTCGCCTTCGACCTGATTTCCGGCACGGTGAGCGATGAGCGCGACGTGCACCGCTTCAGCACCGACAAATCGGCAGCCGATTACAGTGGCCGTCCGGACGGCGCAGCGGTGGATAGCGATGGCAATTACTGGGTAGCGATGTTCGAGGGTGGCCGCATCCTCAAGCTGTCGCCGCAGGGCGACCAGCTGGACGAGATCCGTTTGCCGGTGCGCTGCCCGACCATGGTGGCTTTCGGCGGCGAAGACCTGCAAACCCTGTACATCACCACCGCCGGCAAACGTCCGGCGGAAGAAGTGGCGGCCTTCCCGCTCACCGGCAAGATCCTGTCAGTGCGCGTGCCTGTGGCAGGCCGCGTTGAACCTGCATATTTAGACTGAAATTAACTTAACTGAAGACGATTATGGCTCTCTCTGATTTCGACCTGGTTCTGTTTGGCGGCAGCGGCGACCTCGCAATGCGCAAATTGCTGCCTGCTATGTTTAGCCGCGATGTTTGCGGCGACCTGCCGCCGACTGCGCGCATCGTTTGCGTAGGCCGCCAGGAAAGCACACAGGAAGAGTTCATCAATATGGTGACGACCACGTCGCGTCCCCATATCAAATCGACCCTGGCCACGGACGAGAACTGGAACCGCTTCATCGCCCGCATCGTCTACGTGGCGCTTGATGCCGTCGACTCGAAGACCTACAAAGGCCTGCTGGAAGCGCTGCGCAACGACCCGGCGATCACCCGCGTTTACTACCTGGCCACCCCGCCTGCCCTGTTCTCGCGCATCTGCGACAACCTGAAGGACAACGGCCTGGCCACCCCGAATTCGCGCGTGGTGCTGGAAAAGCCGCTGGGCCGCGACCTGGCATCGGCAAAGCAGATCAACAAGGAAGTGGGCAAGGTCTTCGAAGAGCAGCAGATCTACCGTATCGACCACTACCTCGGTAAAGAAACCGTGCAGAACCTGCTGGCCCTGCGCTTCGGTAATATCCTGTTCGAGCCGCTGTGGCGCCGGGAGTGGATCTCCGACGTGCAGATCACCATCGCCGAAAAACTGGGCGTGGGCAACCGCATCGGCTACTACGATACATCCGGCGCGCTGCGCGACATGCTGCAGAACCACCTGCTGCAGCTGCTTTGTATCGTCGCCATGGAACCGCCAACCTCGATCGCACCGGACGCCGTGCGCGACTCGAAGTTGCAAGTGCTGCGCTCCCTGAAGCGCTTCACCCCGACCACGCTGGCACAGAACATTGTGCGCGGCCAATACCGCGCCGGCCACGTGGAAGGCAAGGCAGTGCCTAGCTACCGCGACGAACCGGAAGCACCGCAGAATTCGAAGACCGAAACCTTCGTCGCCATGAAGGTGGAAATCGACACATGGCGCTGGGCCGGCGTGCCGTTCTACCTGCGCACCGGCAAACGCATGGCTGATTCGCTGGCCGAGATCGTGGTACGCTTCAAGCAGATCCCGCACTCGATTTTCAACCAGCCGACTTCCAGCTTCCAGCCGAATTCCCTGGTGATCCGCCTGCAGCCGGACGAAGGCCTGCGCATGAACCTGATGGCCAAGACCCCGGGCGAAGGCATGCGCCTGAAACCGGCGGAACTGGAACTGGACTTCCGCGAAACCTTCAAGATGCCGCGCATGGATGCTTACGAGCGCCTGCTGCTTGACGTGCTGCGCGGCCAACTGACCCTGTTCATGCGCGGCGACGAATTGGAAGCCGCGTGGGAATGGGTCGAACCGATCCTGAACAACTGGGAACAGGACGACTCCGCGCCGCTGCCTTATGCCTCCGGCACCTGGGGACCGGCCGCCGCCAGTGCCCTGATCGGCCGCGACGGGCTACAATGGCGCGAAGAAGCTCTCCCTGAAGACTAATGCTGCTCGACTCCATCCGCACCCAGCTCGACTTGCTCTCCAAATCGGAGCGCAAGGTTGCGCTGGCGGTGCTAGACAATCCAACTGCGACGGTAGGCGCCAATATCACGGCGCTGGCCAAGACTGCGCAAGTGTCCGAACCGACCGTGGTGCGCTTCTGCCGCACGCTCGGCTACGACGGCTGGCATGAGTTCAAGCTGAAGCTGGCACAGGGCCTGGCCCTCGCCCTCCCCGGCCTGAACGACCAGCCGGCGCAGGACGATCTGGCGTCCGACCTGGTCAACAAGATCTGCAGCCGCTCCATCAACACGCTGCTGGACTTGCGCAACAACCTGCACGCGGAACCGGTACAGAAGGCGCTCGATATCCTGTCGCGCGCCCGCAAGATCGAATTCTATGGCCACGGTACTTCCGGCATCGTCGCGGCAGACGCGCAGCACAAATTCTTCCGCTCCGGCGTGCCGACCGTGGCATACGCCGACCCCGCAATCCACAGCATCTCCGCCGCCCTGCTACATGAAGGCGACGCCGTGGTCGCGATCTCCCAGCGCGGCAACAGCCCTGCCCTGGTGCGTTCAGCCAAGCTGGCCAGGGAAGGCGGCGCTGACGTGATCGTGCTGGCGCCATCCGGCACCCCGCTGGCGGAAGCGGCGACGGTGCTGATCCCGATCGACCTTATCTTCAACACCGACCCCTACACCCCGATCTCGGCCCGCCTGGCCTATCTGGTGGTGATCGACGTACTGGCCGTCGGCCTGGCGCTGAAACGCGGCCCCGAATTCCGCAAGAAAATGCAGAACGCACAAAAGGCGCTGCAGGAATTCGACATGCAGTTCGACTCCTTCATCGGCTAAAAGGCTTCACCGGTTCGCAAGCCGGGGTAGAATTGCATTCTTGCAATTAGTTACCAAAAAATGAAGCTTTCCAAACCTCTCGTGATTGGCGCGGCCGTCATCGCAGCGGCTGCAGCTGCCGCCGGCACCGCATACTTCAAATCGTCCGTGCGCCCGGGTGGCTTGCCTGCTCCGGCGGCTGCCTCCGCGAATGCTGTCGCCAACGCCGGGGACGCGCACGCACCGCTGCAAGCCGAGATGCAAAGCATTCTGGCCAACTACCGCAAGATCATCGTCCTGCTGGCCGAAGAGCAATCACAATCCGAGCTTGACCGCAAGGCTGCCGGCCAGGTGGGCCAGGTGCTGTTCCATGAGAACGTCGAACGCATTGGAAAGGCGCGCGAACTGCTGGCGAAGCTGCAGGAGGTGCCAGCGGCTCAGCGCGATGCGGCCTACGACGTTCTCCTAACTTATATCGAGTCCGCCTCCGACCTGTACGATGCCGACCGCCTCGCCTTCCGCGAAGTGCTGGTCGAAATGAAGCAGCAGGCAGCGGCCAACCAGACCCTGCCCGGCATCAAGCTGCATAAGCGCGTGAGTGAAGACCTGGCGGCCCTGGAAGACATCGAGCGCCAGTACGATAAAGAGTTGAGCGGCATTTTCGCCCGCTTCGACCAACGTGCCATCGTGCCCAAGCGCGAACGCTGGGAAGACTACGTCGCGCACCTGAAGAAGCTGTTCACGCGCGACCAGATCATGAAGGACTACGGCGTGATCGTGCCGTATCCAAGCAAGCCAAACCCGGAGGACGCGGCGAAGGAAATCTTCGGCAAATCGCTGCCGCCGAAAACCGTGGTGCTGACCTTTGACGATGGTCCTCACGCCACCTATACCGACGAAGTTGCGGCCATCCTCAAACAGTATGGCGTGACCGGCGTATTCTTCCAGGTCGGCAAAAACCTGGGCGAGGTCAATGCACAAGGCAAGGAAGCGTTGAGCAAGAAGCAGGCTGCCGCCAGCCGCCGCCTGCTGGAAGGTGGCAATGTGCTGGCCAACCATAGCTACAGCCATGCCCTGCTCTCCAAGGAAAAAGGCGACCAGCTGTATGGCGAAATCGCCCAGGCTGACCAATTGCTGAAGGCCGTCGACACACGCCGCTCGGCCCTGTTCCGCTTCCCTTACGGCGCCCATAACGCCGAGGGCCTGGAAGTACTGGGCAAACTGGGCCTGCGCTCGGTAATGTGGAATATCGATTCGCTGGACTGGGCCGACCCGGTGCCGTCTTCCATCGCCAACCGCGTGCTCGGTACGCTGGAGAAGGAAAAGCGCGGCATCATCCTGTTCCACGATATCCATGAACGCACCGTCAAGACGCTGCCGCTGGTGCTGGACAAGCTGGTCGCAGACGGCTACAGCTTCGCCACATGGGATGGCAATGACTTCACGATCACCAAGCCAGGCAAGCCGGAGCCGGACAAGGTCGCCATCAGCACCGGCTATGCCAATAGCTACGCTGTGGTCATCGGCATCAACGATTACCAGAAATGGCCCAAGCTGCAATACGCCGTGCAGGATGCGAAGGCGATTCGCGACACCCTGGTCAACCGCTTCGGCTTCGACGGCGCTCGGGTGTTCACGCTGACCAATGGCGACGCGACCCGCAACAACATCCTCGCCCTCTTCCACGACAAGCTGGCGGAAGCCAAGCTGAAAAAGGATGACCGTATCTTCGTGTTCTTCGCCGGCCACGGCGCGACGCGCCAACTGAGTTCCGGCCGCAGCCTGGGCTACATCATCCCGGTCGATTCCGATCCACAGCAAGTCAGCGTTGACGCGATCCCGATGACGGACCTGCAGAACATCGCAGAAAGCCTAGACGCCAAACACCTGCTGTTCGTGATGGACGCCTGCTACAGCGGCCTTGGCCTGACGCGCGGCGGCGGCACTTCCGCATTCCTGCGCGATAACGCCCGCCGTATCGGCCGCCAGATGCTGACCGCCGGCGGCGCGGACCAGATGGTGGCGGACGGCGGACCTAACGGCCACTCCGTCTTCACCTGGACCTTGCTGCAGGCCCTGGGCGGCAAGGCCGACCTGAATGGCGACGGCATGATCACCGCGACCGAGCTCGCTGCCTACGTGGCGCCGGCCGTATCCAGCGTGTCGCAGCAGACACCGGCGTTTGGCAGCCTGCCTGGATCCGAAGGCGGCGAATTCGTATTCCAGCTTCCAGCCGAAGCGGAGTTCCTGAGCGAGAACAGCGCGCAGCTGTCGCAAGAAGCCATTGCCCTGAACAAGAAGCTCGATACCGGCCGCAGTAGCCAAGCCGAAGGCAATGCAGTGGTCGTGAAGAACCTGCAAGGCGAAGAACAGAAAATCGCCGCACCGAAGCCAGTCGATGCATCGAGCCGCCAGCTGGCACAGCGCGCGAATGATCGCGGCCTGCAGCTATACAAAGAGAAGCAGTACGCCCAGGCGGAAGCAGCCTTCACCGAAGCGCTGAAATACCGCCCGGACTTCGGCCTGGCCGCCAACAACCTGGGCTTCGTCTACTTCAAGCAGGACAAGTATGCCGAAGCCGCGCGCTGGTTCGAAAACACGATCCAAATGGACGCCTCCCGCGCCATCGCCTACCTGAACCTGGGCGACGCACGCCAACGCCAAGGCGACCAGGAAAAGGCCAGGAAAGCCTACAGCAGCTTCCTGGAACTGGCGCCGAATCACCCAAGCGCCGGTTACGCGCGAGAGCAATTGAAAAAACTGGGATAAAAATCTCGGGCTACCGCACGCGCGGTACCGCACTCGGAGCGAGGAGACTTACGATGTTGGAAGCGAACAAGCGCCTGGTGTATGACGGGGAAGAGATGCTCCATGTGCTGAAGGAGCTGGAAGAAATTCTAGGCTCTTTGCACAAGATGGGTGCCTACTATGGGTTGAAAGATTGGGAGGGAGTCGACAAGCCCGAATTCGATCGCGAGACCAACGATTACATCAACAATAGCCGCGTGTGTGGAAGGCTCGCGCGCATTCGAAGCATATTGAGCGAAAAATTCGACGACACTCTCGGCGAAGACGACATGGACGATATCGAGAGGGCTTGCAAGGATATCGTGTACTGGAAGGCGCCTCGCCAGGATATGTAAAGACATGCGCACTTTCAGATCAATTTCCTTTGTTCTTTTACTTTTCCTTGGCCTGTCCGCTAGCGCAGGTATCACCCCGGCCAAAGTTGACCGGGTCGTCTCCGGCCAAAGTGAATTTCCCGTTGCGATAGCGCCAGAGAAGGTCGGCACCTATCCGGGCATGGTCAAGTCTGGAGCGGGCTTATTCTATGATGACGTTCTTGAGTATCGGGTCTGGTTAGCCCCAGAACGCGGTGCGGAGCGCAAGGATGGCGGGAGCGACTACTTCGTAGCCTTTGCGCAGTATGAACGGGCTCTGGCCTTCTCCAAACAAGCAAAAGGAGCGGAGGAACCTCTCGTACTCGTTCGCCAGATGAAGCATGTCAACGAGCCTCGTCCCGGAGTGTTTGAAGTGGTGAGCGGCGAGCGCCTGACGGAATGGCAGGTTCAGTGGCTCGTCGGCTCCAAACGCGTCCCTGGCGCGATTGAGAAATTCATGAAGAAGAATAAGAAATGAGATCGCCTCGCCTCTGAAGTTTCCCATCAATGATGATCACGAATCGAATTCCAGACGACCGTTTCTCCCGATGGCAACTTGTCTCGGCGCTTATCTCAAGTTGGTATGGAGATGTGCTGCGGCCAGTTGATATTGGCGCCACGAGGGCTGCTATCGCTGATGCCGAAGCTCGTCTTGGCTTCGCACTCCCTGCTTCGCTCCGCGAGTGGCACCTGCATTCTGGGGAGTGTACAGAGGTTTGGAACGTGCAGGATCGTCTCATTCCGCTGAGGGAGCTGTATGTCGAGGAGGACCAACTCGTCATCTATCGGGAGAACCAAGGGGTTGTGCATTGGAGCATTCCAATTTCGGAACTGGCTCTGCCCGACCCGCCTGTCTTTGCCTCAGATCCAGAAGGAGGAACGCTACATTTCGAAGAGGCGCCTTCCGTCAGCGCATTCGCACTTCAAATGCTGTGTTTAAACGCGAAGTTTTCGTACTTGCCGTTAGCTCGCGCAAATGGTCAAGTCACTGAACAGGCCATTCTCGCGATAGAACAGAATCTATCACGGTTGCCGTTTTCGGATCTACATTGGCCACCTCTTCCAACGCGGCTCTACGGCAACGATGATGTCGTTGTAGAGATCGATTGCCTTTGCTGGATCTGGATTACCTCGCGCAACGACGATGTATTTTCAAGATTGGCTCGGCTCGTGCAAGATTCTGGCGTCGACCTGGATTTCAACTGAACTTCGGCTGCAAGAATCCTGATGATACTAAGTTTGCGCGTAAAGCCATCGTTGAGTTCATAGTCATCGCTTTAGGTCGGAATAGAGGAGGAGGACTTGAAACAACACCTCCTCCACGTATCGACGATCTATTTTTTCACTTTGGACTTGGCTGCTGCTTGCGCGACCGATGCGGCCCACAGCGCTTCAAAGTGGTCGATAGTCAATGACTCACCGCCTTCACTGAAAACCAGCTTGGCGCCATTCTTGGTCTCAAACTGGTCGGTGGAAGCAGCAAAGATTTCTACCGCCGGCTGGCCTTTAAGGGTCACGAAGAAGCGTCCGACCTTGCGGCTAAAGCGTACCGTTTCTTTGTTTTCGAGAACGTAGGTGTACTCATAATCCGAGAACTGCTGAGGCTCCATGTGGAAGCGGCGGGCTTTGACCGTTACGCTTTCCATGGGTTGCGCAGCTTGGGTAGCGTTGGCGCCTTGTGCTTGTGGCTCAGCGATCGCGAACTCAGCTGTTGACCAGACCGCGATCGCGGCCAGGCTCAATACAATGATTTTCATTTTAGCCCCCAATAAATTATCAGAGAACAACTTCATTGTAGTGCTATAGGCGGTTAATGCGAGGCGGTCGGAGTTTGCAGCGAGCGTAGTGTGGCCTGGGCTTCATCGCGCCATGGGCCGCCGAGCTTGATGGCGGTTTGCGCGGCGGCGCGGGCTTCTTCCAGTTTACCAAGTTCGCCGAGTACAACGGCGAGGTTGTTGAAGGCAGCGCCGTTTTCTGGGTGGGCTACGGTAGCGCTGCGGAAGGCTTCGGCTGCCGCGACACGGTCACCTGCGGCATAGGCGCTATTGCCAAGGCCCAGTTGCAGGGGCAGCGTGTTCGGCCAGCGTTGCAGGGCGGCGCGGTAGGCGAGTTGGGCGGACTTCGGTGGCCCCGATTTTTCGTAGGCGATCAGCGCTGGCTGGAGGTCTTCGAGTTTAGTGGTCGCGGGCAGTTGGCCCGGCGCCAGCGCGACCATACCCCAGTAGCCGCTGCGTTTCCATGTGTGTTCGAACGTCGAAAGCGGCATCGTCATGCGGCGCATGGTTCCGGACCGCAGGATTATTTCGCCGCTGTCGATGTCGTAACCGATGGCGACTGCGTAGTGCCACTTCGGCACGATGGGCAGGCTCAGGTTTTGAAGCACCAGCACAGGATGGCCTGCATCGAGCTCGGCAAGCAACGCGTCAACGCGTGGTTCGATGCGCGCGGTCAGTGCGCCATGGCGGCGCCCCGCTGCGAGCAGTTCAATTTGCAGGCTGCCTTCACGGCCGGGAAGATAGACTTCGGGGACCAGGGTATCGGGCGAAACATCGATGCTCGCGGAGCCGAGCACCATCGCCAGCGCGGCGGGGCCGCATTGGTAGCGCTCCTGGGCGTGGAAGGGAGTCGCGCTGAGTTCTTGCTGGTGTGGACCGGTGCGCGGCGCTGAAAGCAGCGCACGGGTCTGTGTCGCCGCACAGCCTGCCAGGCACAGGACTATCGCCGCTGTGGCAAGCAGGCGCTGCACGTTTATCGTACGGAACGGGTGAACGGGAATACTTTGGTCAGGCCGAGGATGTCGGTCACCAGCAGCACCACGAAGATGAAGACCAGAGCGCCAACCAGGCCATCGCCGCCGGCTGGCAGCGAGTCAACCTGCTGCGCCAGGGATGCCGCTTCTTCGTCGCTCATTGCTGCGACGCGGGCTTTTGCATCAGTCGTGGAGATGCCGTTGCGTTCCAGTGCGCTTTGCACGTCGGCGCGTTCCAGCGCTGCGGCAAGGCGGACGCGGACTTGTGCCGCTGCGTCCGCTGCCGCTACCTGTGCGGTGCTGACCATGGCGGCTTGCGCGCTTTGCTGGAAGCTCATCATGGTGAATGCGCTCAGCAGGAAGTGTACGAAGAATTTTTTCACGTTATGTCCCCTAGGATAAATAACCGAAGGTTAACCCTTAAAAAATTTCCGTGACGCACGATTGTCGCCAATACTCACATCGACTCGCGCTGCTGTCGGCGACGGTCTTTGATAACGTCCACGCCCTCAACTTCTTTGCGGACGTTCCAGTGTGGCCGACCTAGGATACGCTCGACCAGGGCTGGCGACAAGCCTGCGAGCAGCGCATTGCGCATGGCTGCCTGTTTCCCGAACGCCGCCTGGGCAAGCAGCGCCAGGGAGACTTTTTCTGCTGTCGCGTAATCGGTTCGCCTGGTCATGCTTACACGATACCTGCGGCGTACTGTCCTGACTGTTGGTTACTTAACCAAATTACAAACCTTCGCGCAACATCTTCTCCATTGCCACGCGCGACACGTGCGGGGTGTCCTTGCCGGTTTCCACCTGCCATTGGCCGCCCTTCTGCAGCACGATGTATTCGACTTGGGCGGTACCGCCTTTTGGATGAGGCACGGCCTGTTCCAGATCCAGCGAGGCCGTCGCGGTGTAGGTATAAGTGACGGTGGCTTTGCAGCGGGCGCCGTCGCAATTCAGCGCTTCGGTTTTCGAGGCGTCGACCAAGTGCACTTGCTCGTAATAGCCTTCGGTGTCGTTGTGCAGGCGTCCGCCGTCCAGTTCGAACTTCAGGAACTGGTCGAGGGCGGCTTGCGGAGTGGATTCCGCGGCGTGCGCGGTGAAGGCGGCGCAGAGCGCGGCGAGGGTGAGAAGTTTTTTCATCTCGGTATTATATTTTTCCATAAGGAAATTTCTCAACGCAAAAATCCGACGCTAGGCTCTAAATTCCATATAATGCCTTTCATGCAAGAATCGACACTGTATGGCCGCGTGCTCGGCCTCGCCAACCTGGGCTTAATGGTGCTGGACGCGGACCAGCGCATCGTTTTCTGGAATCAATGGCTGGCCAGCCGTTCCGGCATGGCCGCCTCCCGGGTGCAAGGGCTGACCTTGCAGGAAGCCTTTCCGGAACTGGCCGGACAGCGGCTCGAACTTGCCGTGAATACGGCATTAACAAACAATTTGCCGTCCGTACTACCGCAGAACCAGAACCGGACGCCCTTCCCACTTTTTGCCGCCGGCACCTGGGGCGGCGAACGCATCGAACAGGCCGTGACGCTGACGCCATTCACCGAGGGCAAGGAGCGCTTTTGCATGGTGGAAGTGGCGGATGTCAGCAACACCGTCGGGCGCGAACGCCAGCTGCGCGGCCAGGCCGAAGCCCTGCGCGCCCAGTCCTATGTGGATGGCCTGACGGGCATCGCCAACCGCCGCCATTTCGACGTGGCGCTCGACCGCGAGCTTCGCCGCGCGCAACGCCAGGGTGCCGCGTTGTCCCTCTTGCTGATGGATATCGATTCCTTCAAGGCCTACAACGACCATTTCGGACACCAGCAGGGCGACGCTTGCCTGACCCTGGTGGCTGAGGCCTTCGCATCGCGCCTGCAACGCCCGGCCGACCTTGCGGCGCGCTACGGCGGCGAGGAATTTGCCGCCGTGCTGCCTGATACCACGCCCGAACAGGCGGCGCAGCATGCGGAAGTAATCCGTGCATATGTGGAGTCCCTGAAAATGGCGCACGCGCCCAAGGCCGTGCATCCGCACGTTACCCTGAGCATCGGCGTAGCGAGCTTCGATAAAGAGCGCCTGCACGACGCCAAGTCCCTGCTGGAAGCGGCCGACCGCGCGCTGTATATCGCCAAGCGCGAAGGCCGCAACCGCGTGGTCGTCGAGCAGCCGGCCTAGCCTTTGTAGAAGTACGGATCGAGCGCCGTTACCTGCGTGATTTTGTCAACCGGCAGATTGTTCATTTCAGCTGTCTTGCGGATCGCGTCTGGCGATGGCGCTTCATACAGGCAGTAGGTTTTGCGCAGGTCGTCGCTCACATAGGAATGGATCCAGGTAACGCCGCTGCCGGCATTGGTGCCGATCACCATATCGCAAGCCTTGGCGCCTTCCGCGTTGATGGGGATGTGCAAACCTTCCGGGAAAGTGCGCTCAACAATATAACGGGGCATGATGGTCTCCTTGTGGATCGGCGGCCGCGCCGCCAATCTTCACCATAGACTATCTTGCGCTGCTGTCCAGTTGCTGAGCGACTAGCTCAGCAGTGGCGGCGGACATGGTCCAGCCAAGGTGGCCGTGGCCGGTGTTATAGAAAACGCCCGGGCGCTTGCCAGGGCCGACGCGCGGCATCAGGTCCGGCATCATCGGGCGCAGCCCGGCCCAGGGCACGACCTGGCGCGTGCTCACGCCGGGGAAGCATTCCTGCACCCATTTCACCAGCGGCGCAATGCGGTCGGCGCGGATGTCGCGGTCGAAGCCGTTGAATTCCGCCGTTCCCGCGACGCGGAAACGGTTGGCGCCAAGGCGGCTGCTGACCAGCTTCGTGGAGTCGTCGACCAGGCTGGCGGTAGGTGCCGCGGCGCGGCTCGGCTCATCGTCCAGCATGACCGTGATTGAGTAGCCCTTGACCGGGTAGACATTGATGCGGTCGCCCAGCATGGCGGCCAGTTCGCGGCTGGCCGTGCCGGCGCAGACGACCAGCGCGTCGAAACCTTGCAGCACTTCCTCGCCGTCACGCACGTAGGTGATGCGCGCGCCCTTCTCGTCTGCCTGCAGGTGACGCACATCGGCGCCACAAACCATTTGCATCCCGCGCGCCTGCGCCGCTTGCGCCAAACCGACAGTGAATTTGTGGATGTCGCCCGTGCTATCGCTCTCGGTGAAAAAGCCGCCGTAGAACCGGCCCTCCAGCGTGGGCTCGATGGCGCACATCTCCTGTGGCGTGACGGGACGTCGTTGCAGGCCGCCTTTTGCCAGCAGGCCGCTGACTTGCGCCGCATGATCGAAGCCGGCCTTGTCGCGGCAGACGTGCAGGATGCCTTCGCGCCGCGCGTCGAAATCAATGCCCTCTTCCTTCGCCCAGCCAAACAGATGCTCGCGGGCGGCGATGGCCAGCCGCGCGCAGGCAATGGTGTTGGTTTCGTAGCGGGGAATGGCGGAGAGGAATTCGGCGAACCAGGACAGCTTGTGCCAGCTCGGCTTGGGGTTGACCAGCAAGGGGGCGTCGCCGCGCAGCATCCATTGCAGTCCTTTGCGCACGGTGCCCCAGCTGTTCCATACTTCCGCATGGCATGCCGACAGCTGGCCGCCATTGGCAAACGAGGTTTCCATGGCCGGATAGCGGTGGCGTTCAAACAGGGTAACCGAGTGGCCACGGCGGGCCAGGGCGTAGGCGGTGGTGACGCCGGTCACGCCACCGCCGATGACTGCAATTGATCTCATCCTACGGTGCCGCCATCCTTCCATGCGAGGCGGCGCCGGTCGTGCCCAATGCGCCGGCGATCAGCAGTACGTACCACAGCGCGCCGGTGCCGCCGTGCAGCGCCAGCATGGCCGTGGCATCGGCCACCAGGGCTATAGCACAGCCAAGGGCCAGCAGCAGCAAGGCAATCGACACTGCAAACGACAGCGCGCGGAAGTTGGCCACGCGAGCGCCGGTGGCGAACAGCAGGTAGCCGGCCACGCTAAACAGCGGGAACATCAGCCACAGCGACGCGCCGGCGGCCAGTCCGCCGACACCCAACTGGGCCATGACCAGGGCAGCTCCCGAAAACAGGCCTAGCGCCAAAAGCAGTGCTCCAACAATGGCTAGGATCATGGTTTGCTCCTTGAATACCAAAATAAGAATTCGCTAATAATGCCCATTGTAAACGCAACATGGCGGCGGCCGCCGATTTAGTACAATAGGTTTTTTCGTCCCTCACGTTTCCAGGACCGCAATGAACCAGCTCGAACAGCTCAAGCAATACACCACCGTGGTTGCCGATACCGGCGATTTCCAGTCGATCAAAGCTTATGCTCCGCAAGACGCGACGACCAATCCGTCGCTGATACTGAAGGCAGTGCAGAAGGACGAATACAAGCCGCTGCTGGAAAAAGCAGTGCGCGACAACCCGGCCGCTTCGACCGGCGAAATCATCGACAAGCTGCTGATCGCGTTCGGCACCGAGATCCTGAAGTTTGTTCCTGGCCGTGTTTCGACCGAAATCGACGCGGCGCTGTCGTTTGATGTTGCCGGCAACGTGGCCAAGGGCCGCGAGCTGATTTCCCTGTACGAAAAGGCAGGCATTCCACGCGAGCGCGTGCTGATCAAGATTGCCTCCACCTGGGAAGGCATCCGTGCATCCGAGCAGCTGGAGAAGGAGGGCATCCGCACCAATATGACGCTGCTGTTCTCGCTGTGCCAGGCCATCGCTTGCGCGGAAGCGGGCTCGCAGCTGATTTCCCCATTCGTGGGCCGCATCTACGACTGGTACAAGAAGTCCACCGGCATCGATTACCAGGGCGCGGAAGACCCAGGCGTGCAGTCGGTCAAACGCATCTACAACTACTACCGCAAGTTCGCCTACAAGACCGAGGTGATGGGCGCGTCCTTCCGCAACACCAGCCAGATCCTGGAACTGGCGGGCTGCGACCTGCTGACCATTTCGCCGGACCTGCTGCAAAAACTGGCCGACACCCAGGCGCCGGTCGAGCGCAAGCTGTCCCCGGCCGATACCGGCACCGCCGTCAAGATTTCGATGGACGAGAAGACTTTCCGTTTCATGCTGAACGAAGACGCCATGGCGACCGAGAAGCTGGCCGAAGGCATCCGCGCCTTCGTGGCCGACTCGAATAAGCTGAAGCAGATGATCTCGGCCATGCGCTAAGCGATCCCCGTATCTGCTTGCAAAAAGGGCGCTTTGGCGCCCTTTTTTGTCATTTTCTGCTATACAAAACGTTACAATTAACAGTGTTATACAATTTTCGGCGCAGTCCCACTCACAAAAAAGAGACGCCAATGAAACCTGTATTGCGCACCTTGCCGCTGGCCATCGCCCTGTCGCTTACCCTTGCGGCTTGCGGCGATAAGAAAGACGCTAACAAAGCTGCCCCGCCACCCCCTACCGTATCCGTCGTCACCGCCTCCTCCGGCGCCGTCACCATCACCAACGAGCTGCCAGGCCGTGTCGAAGCTTCGCGTATCGCGCAGGTGCGGGCGCGTACGCCGGGCATCGTGCTGCAGCGGGTGTTCAAGGAAGGCGGCGACGTCAGGGCGGGTGAAGTGCTGTTCCGCATCGATCCCGCGCAGTTCCAGGCCAATGTGGAGAGCGCCGATGCGGCCATCGCCCGCGCTGAAGCAAACCTGGCCCAGGCCGACCTGAAGGCCAAGCGCTATAAGCCTCTGCTGGCGGCGCAGGCGGTGAGCCAGCAGGAATATGACGATGCCGTTACCGCGCAAAAGCAGGCAGGCGCCGAATTGCAGTCGGCCCGCGCCTCGCGCAAGAATGCCGGGCTGACGCTGGGTTACGCCACGGTGACTGCGCCGATCTCGGGCCGCGTGGGCCGCGCCCTGGTAACGGAAGGCGCGCTGGTCGGGCAGAACGAGGCAACGCCGATGGCGACCGTGCAGCAACTCGATCCGATCTACGTCACCATCACCCAATCCTCCGCCGAGCTGCTGCGGCTGAAGCAGGCGCTGGCCGGCGGCACGCTGAAGAGTGCAGGCAAGGACCAGGCGCGCGTGACTTTGCTGACCGAAGATGGCCAGGAATATTCGCGCCCGGGCAAGCTGCTGTTCTCGGACGTGGCGGTGGATGAATCGTCCGGCGCGGTCTCGATGCGCGCCGAATTCCCGAATCCCGAGCGTACCCTGCTGCCTGGCATGTATGTGCGCGCCCGGCTGGAACAGGGCGTGAACGAAGCGGCCATCACCGTACCGCAGCAAGCCGTCGTGCGCGGCGCCGAAGGGGCATCGGTCTGGGTGGTGGGAGCCGACAACAAGGTCAGCTCGGTCCCCGTCAAGGCGGATGCTTCGCTCGGCGGAAAATGGGTGGTCAGCTCTGGACTGAAGGGCGGCGAACGTGTCGTCGTGGAAGGCTTCCAGAAAACCAAGCCTGGCGGCACCGTGAATCCGGTTCCATGGAAAGGCCCAGCCAACGGGCCTGCACCGGCGGGCGCTGCGCCTGCCGCCTCCGCCCCGGCGGCCAAGTAAAGGGGCCGCCACATGGCAAAGTTCTTTATCGACCGCCCCGTGTTTGCGTGGGTGTTCGCCCTCTTCATCCTGCTGGGTGGAGCGCTGGCGATCACCGTGCTGCCGGTGGCGCAATACCCGACCATCGCACCGCCATCCATCGTGGTCAGCGCGGCCTACCCTGGCGCTACGGCGCAAGTGCTGGACGATGCTGTCACCTCCGTCATTGAACAGGAGATGAACGGCGCGGACGGCCTGCAATACGTGGAGTCGCAAAGCGATTCCAACGGCTCCGTCAGCATCACCGTCACCTTCCAGCCGGGCACCAACCCGGACCTGGCGGCGGTGGATGTGCAGAACCGCATCAAGCGCGTCGAATCGCGCCTGCCGCAGGCGGTAATCCAGCAGGGCGTGCAGGTGAACAAGGCGCGCTCCAATATCCTGATGTTCGTCGGCGCTTATTCGACCGACGGCAGCATGGACCCGACGGCCATCGGCGACTACCTGGCGCGCAATGTGCTGAATGAAGTCAAGCGGCTGCCGGGCGTGGGCCAGGCCCAGTTGTTCGGTACCGAACGCTCCATGCGCGTGTGGGTCGATCCCGACAAGCTGACCGGCTACAAGCTCAATATGAGCGATGTGACGGCGGCGATCCGCCAGCAGAACGTGCAGGTGGCGGGCGGCACCGTGGGCGACCTGCCCAACCCGCGCTCGCAGACCTGGTTTGCGCCGGTGGTGGTGACGGGCCAGCTGTCGTCCGTGGAGGAATTCGGCAAGGTGGTGCTGCGCGCCAACCGCGACGGTTCCCTGGTGCGCCTGAAGGACGTGGCGCGCATGGAACTGGGCGGCGCCAGCTACGGCATCAGCGCGCGCCTGAACGGGCAGCCTTTCGTCGCCATCGCCGTGCAGCAGTCGCTGACCGGCAATGCCTTGGCCACTGCGACCATCGTGCGCGAGAAGATGGACGAACTGCAGAAGTATTTTCCGCCCGGCCTGAAGTACACCGTGCCGTATGACACTTCGCTGTTCGTCAAGATCTCCATCGAGGAAGTGGTCAAGACCCTGCTCGAAGCGGTGGCGCTGGTGTTCCTGGTGATGTATATCTTCCTGCAGAATTTCCGCTACACGCTGATCCCGACCATCGTGGTGCCGGTGGCGCTGATGGGTACTTTCGCAGCGATGCAGGTGTTCGGCTTCTCGATCAACGTGCTGACCATGTTCGGCATGGTGCTGGCAATCGGCATCCTGGTCGACGATGCGATCGTGGTGGTGGAAAACGTCGAGCGCATCATGAGCGAGGAAGGCTTGTCGCCGCGCGAAGCGACGCGCAAGGCCATGTCGCAGATTACCGGCGCGATCATCGGCATCACCCTGGTGCTGATCGCCGTGTTCATTCCAATGGCTTTCTTTGGCGGCGCGGTGGGCGCGATCTACCGCCAGTTCTCGCTGTCGATGGTGTCGGCCATGGTGTTCTCGGCGCTGATGGCGCTGTCGCTGACCCCGGCCCTGTGCGCGACCATGCTGAAACCTGTCGAGGCGGGCCACCACCATGCCAAGAGCGGCATTTTCGGCTGGTTCAATCGCGGCTTCGCCTCCACAGCGACGCATTACCAGGGCTGGATCGGCAAGATCCTGACGCGCACCGGTCGCTTCCTGCTCATTTATGCCGTCCTGCTGGGCGCGGTGGCCCTGCTGTACGTACGCCTGCCCTCCTCCTTCCTGCCGAACGAAGACCAGGGCTATATCATCGCCAACGTGCAGTTGCCGCCTGGTGCTTCGCGCAGCCGCGCCGAGGCTGTGCTGGCGGAAGTGGATTCCTATTTCCGTTCGCAGCCGGGCGTTGCGCGCACCATTGCGGTGGCGGGCTTCAGCTTCTCGGGTAGCGGTCAGAATGCGGGCCTGGTGTTCGTACCGCTGAAAGACTGGAAGGAGCGAGGTCCCGACCAGTCGGCCGACGCGATTGCCATGCGATCCTTTGGCGGCCTGGCGCACATCCAGGATGCGCAGGTGTTTGCCTTGAGTCCGCCGCCGATTCGCGAGCTGGGTAATGCGACCGGGATCACGGCGCGCCTGCAAGACCGGGGCGGGCTTGGACACGAAGCTTTGCTGGCGGCGCGCAACCAGCTGCTGGAACTGGCAGGCAAGAGCAAGGTGCTGACTGGAATGCGTCCGGAAGGCCTGGAAGATGCGCCACAGGTGCAGGTGGATATCGACCGCGAGAAGGCCAATGCTTTGGGCGTGTCGTTCAGTGATATCTCGGCCACGCTGGGTACGGCTTTCGGCTCGTCTTACGTGAATGATTTTGCCGCCAGCGGGCGCCAGCAGCGGGTGATCGTGCAGGCTGACCAGGCGCGGCGCATGCAGCCCGAAGACATCATGCGGCTGAATGTGCGCAGCTCCACTGGCACCATGGTGCCGTTCGCGTCCTTCGCAACCACGCGCTGGGTGACGGGACCGATCCAGCTGGTGCGCTACAACGGCTATCCGGCCTATCGCCTGAGCGCCAATGCGGCGCCGGGCCATTCGACCGGCGAGGCGATGGAGGAGTTGCTGCGCCTGGCCGAGCAGCTGCCGCCGGGCTTCGGCATCGAGTGGACCGGCCAGTCTTCCGAAGAGCGCTTGTCCGGCTCGCAAGCGCCGGCGCTGTTTGCCCTGTCCATGCTGGCGGCCTTCCTGGTGCTGGCAGCGCTGTATGAGTCCGAATCGATTCCGGTGGCCGTGCTGCTCGTTGTGCCGCTGGGCGTGCTCGGTGCGCTGCTTGGGGCGCATATCCGCGACTTGCCGAATGACGTGTACTTCAAGGTGGGTCTGATTGCGATTATCGGCTTGTCCGCCAAGAATGCGATCCTGATCATTGAGTTTGCCAAGGACTTGCAGGCGCAGGGCAAGGGCTTGATCGAGGCCACGCTGGAGGCGGTTCACCTGCGCTTCCGCCCGATCATTATGACCTCGCTGGCCTTCATCCTCGGCGTGCTGCCGCTGGTGATTGCTTCAGGCGCCGGCTCGGCTTCGCAGCGCGCCATCGGTACGGGTGTGATGGGCGGCATGATTACCGCCACCGTGCTGGCCGTGTTCCTTGTGCCGGTGTTCTTTGTGGTCGTACGCCGCATTTTCAAAGGCAGCGAGCGCCAGCGCCGTCTGGCCGCACATGAACTGGACCTGCCGGAGAATAAGCAATGATGAATACTGAATCCTCCGCATCCCTCGCCCCAGGCCTCCGCGCGCTTGCGGTGGCGATGCTGCTCGCCGGGGCCGTTTCGGGCTGCTCGATGGCGCCGGCTTACCAGCGCCCCGCGGCGCCGGTCGCCGACAACTTCCCTGCCCTGCCGCCGGCCGTCGGCGCCACCGTTGCGTTGCCAGCCGGCGCGCAGCAGTCGGCAGTGGACACCGGCTGGCGCGCCTTTTTCCCGGATGGCCGTCTTCAGCAACTGATCGAAGCGGCGCTTGAAAACAACCGCGACCTGCGGATCGCCGCCCTGCGCATCGAAGAAGCGCGCGGCGCCTACCGCATCCAGCGCGCCGACCGCCTGCCGACGTTGAATGCGAACCTGAGCGAATCGCGCAGCCGTACGCCGGGCTTTGCGAACAGCAACGGCCTGCCGCAAACGAGCGAGCGCTTTGATGTGGGCCTTGGCGTCGCCGCCTTCGAGCTGGACTTCTTCGGCCGAGTGAAAAGCCTGAGCGAATCCGCCCTGGCCAACTACCTGGCCACGGAAGAAGCGAAACAGGCCGCGCAAATCAGCCTGGTTGCGGAAGTGGCCAAGGCCTACTACACCGAGCGCGCCTTCGCCGAGCAGCAAACGCTGGCCGAAAGCACCTACGACGCCCGCAAGCGCACCTTCGACCTGACAAAAAAACGTGTTGAAGGCGGCGCCTCCTCGCGCCTCGACCTGCGCTCCAACGAACAGCAGATGGAGACCGCCCGCGCCTCCGCCCTTGCATTGGCGCGCCAGCGCGCACAGGCAGCCAACGCGCTCACCTTGCTGGTCGGCCAGGCACGCCCCCCAGCACCGGGCACGCCGCCACCACTGGACGACGCGCAAGCCGACGCCATGAACGCATTGACTGCCGGCCTGCCCTCCGATCTGCTGGCCAACCGCCCCGACATTCGCGCAGCCGAGCAGCGCCTGAAGGCAGCCAACGCCAATATCGGCGCCGCCCGTGCCGCCTTCTTCCCCCGCATCACGCTGACCACCTCGGTCGGCAGCGCAAGCCGCGATTTCAGCGGACTGTTCGACGGCGGCAGCGGCACCTGGAGCTTCGCCCCGCAACTGGTGCTGCCCATCTTCGACAGCGGCCGCAATATGGCCAACCTGGACGTCAGCCACGCCCGCAAGAACATTGCGGTAGCGGACTATGAGAAAACGATCCAGGGCGCCTTCCGCGAAGTAGCCGATGCGCTGGCAGCAAGGACCTACCTCGGCGAACAGGTGGCCGCCCAGCGCGCGGTGCAGGACGCCCAGGCCGAGCGCCTGCGTCTATTACAATTACGCTTTGAAAACGGGGTCGCCAGCTCGCTCGACGTGCTCGATGCCCAACGCGAATTGTTCACCGCGGAGCAGGCCCTCGTGCAGGCGCGCCTGCTGCGCACAACCAGCGCCATCGATTTGTACCGGGCGCTTGGAGGAGGCTTGAAGTAGTGGATTCACCAATCAGTATCCGGCTTGGCCAGCGCGCCCGCCAGCGCATTGAGCGCGAAGGCTTGCAGGCAGCCGACATCGCCATCATTCCCGCCGCGGCGGGCGGCCCCAAAGGCCTGATCCTGAACGGCATCGACCAGTGGATGTTCGGCGAGTGGCTGAAACAGGCCCCGCGCAAGCGCCGCCTGATCGGCGCGTCTATCGGCGCCTGGCGCATGGCCGCCGGCGCCTTCCACGACCCGGTAGCCGCGCACAAGCGCCTGGCCCACCACTATGCCCACCAAACGTACCCCGACAAGGTCGATGCAGCTTACGTGAGCCGCGTAATTCGCGGGCTGCTCGACAGCGTGCTCGATGGGCGCGGCGAGGAAATGCTGACAAATCCCGACTACCTGCTGTCGGTGATCACGGTGCGCGGCATCGGCCCGCTGGCCAACACGGGCGGCAGCAAGTGGCGCGAAATGGCCGGATTCCTGCGCGCCGCTGCCGGCAATGCCGTCTCCCGCAGCCGCCTGGCCGGTGCGATGGAACGCGTGGTCTTCCACGACTGCCGCGATGACGCAGCCTGGCTGCGCACCAGCTTCGATGCCTTCGCCTCGCACTATGTCGGCCTGTCCGGGCAAAACCTGCACTCCGCGCTGCTGGCCTCCGGCTCGATTCCGCTGGTGCTGCAAGCTGTGAGCGGCATCCACGGCGCGCCGCCGGGCGACTACTGGGACGGCGGCTTGATCGACTACCACCTGCACCTGCCTTACCAGCGCGACGAAGGCCTGGTGCTGTATCCACACTTCACCGACCATATCGTGCCGGGCTGGCTCGATAAGTCGATGCCCTGGCGGCGGGCCCGCGACAGCGCGCTGGAAAACGTGATCCTGGTCTCGCCCTCGCCTTCCTTCGTCGAGCGCCTGCCGAACCGCAAACTGCCGGACCGCACGGACTTCAAGCACTACGGCCAGGACCACGCCGCCCGCATCCGTGACTGGACCTTCGCCATCGGCGAGAGCCAGCGTCTGGCCGACGCGCTGGCGCAGTGGGCTGAGAAACCCGATTTGCGCACCGCCCAGTCTTTTTAAGCTAGGTGATATCCCTTGTTGCAGCCTTGCAACGGGATATCTTCCACGCAAATTTTCAGGTGCATACTAGAACTCCAACCTCTGGAGGCCTGTATGCAATTCCTGTCCAAGCTCCGAATTGGCCCCCGCCTCGCTGCGGGCTTCGGCATCGTCCTGCTGCTGTCGGCCATCGGCACCATCAACGCCCTCTACCACTCGAACAACACCGCCAACGCAACGCGGGCCATGATGGACCGGCCACTGGCCAAAGAGCGCATCGTGTCCGACTGGTATGTGCTGATCTATTCGGCCGTTGCGCGCACGCAGATGATCGCGCGCAGCAGCGACGGCGAATTGTCGAACACCTTCGCCACCGCCATTGCCGATAGCGCCAAGCGCGGTGCCGAGCTCCTGAAATCCATCGAAGGCTTGCTTGAGTCGGACGAGGAACGCAAGATCTACCAGGACGCCGTCGCCATCCGCGGCAAATACCAGGATGCGAAGAACCAGGTGATGAATGCCAAAAAGGCTGGCGATGCGGCCGAGGGCGAGCGCCTGTACCGGGAGGTGTTTGAACCTGCCGCCAAGGCATACCAGGACAAGGTCAAGGAATTGCTGGCGCAGCAGCGCAAGGCGATCGACGCCACGGCGGCCAGCATCAATGAAGCCAACGCCCGCAGCACCCGCCTGATGCTTGCGCTGGGCGTGATCATGCTGGCATTCGGCGCATGGGCCGCCTGGATCATTTCGCGCAGCATCACGGCGCCGCTGAACTCCGCGCTGGGCATCGCCAACACCGTGGCCGAGGGCGACCTCACCACGCACTTTGACGAGGAAACCGCGCGCGACGAGATCGGCGACCTGATGAAAGCCTTGCGCGGCATGAACGATGCGCTGCGGCGCGTGGTGAGCCAGGTGCAGACCGGCACCACGGCCATCGCGACCGCTTCCAGCGAAATCGCGGAGGGCAACCTGGACCTTTCCTCACGCACCGAGCAGCAAGCCAGCTCGCTGGAGGAAACCGCATCGTCGATGGAGGAGCTGACGTCCACCGTGCGCCAGAACGCCGACAACGCCAACCAGGCCAACCAGCTGGCGCAGGCGGCTTCCGACGTGGCGGCACGCGGCGGCGAGATCGTGGGCCAGGTGGTCGAGACCATGGGCTCCATCGACGCCTCTTCGCGCAAGATCGTGGACATCATCGGCACCATCGATGGCATTGCGTTCCAGACCAATATCCTGGCGCTGAATGCGGCAGTGGAGGCGGCGCGCGCCGGCGAGCAAGGGCGAGGGTTTGCTGTTGTTGCATCCGAGGTGCGCAACCTGGCGCAGCGCTCCGCCGCGGCGGCGAAAGAGATCAAGGAGCTGATCGACAATTCAGTCTCCCAGGTGAACGCCGGCACCTCGCTGGTGCAGCAGGCCGGCACCACCATGGGCGAAGTGGTGACCAGCGTGCGGCGCGTGACGGACATCATGGGCGAGATCACCTCGGCCAGCCGCGAACAGAGCGTGGGAATCGATGAAGTGAACCAGGCCATCGGCCAGATGGACCAGGTGACGCAGCAGAATGCGGCGCTGGTGGAGGAAGCTGCTGCGGCAGCGGCCAGCATGCAGGAGCAGGCAGCGCAACTTGCGCAAGTCGCTGCATCATTCCGCCTCGGCACGGAAGCGGTAGCCCGCTGGAGTACGCCGTCCCGCCCAGTCGTGCGGGTCGCCGACGACGGCGCGGCCCCGGCAGCCGCCGCGCCACCGAAACGCCTCGTCGCACCGGACGCGCGCGCCAAGTATCGCGCACCGGCACGCGCTGCAGCATCCGACGCGGGCGCCAATCACAAGACAGAACGGCGCACGAAGACCGAGCGCCGCGCCCCGACAACGGCGAACGATGAATGGGAAGAATTCTGACAGCCCGCCCGGCGCGGGTGCTGGTCAATAGTGCGGTTCTGTGCGATTGAAAGCACACAGCGTGGCAAATCCGCCCTCGGCCAAAGGCTTGACCAGGGCCGCGGTGGGACGGACTTTTACGTTCGTCGGGTAGGCGAAGAAGTACAGCGCTCCCGCTACCCGTTGCGGCACCAGGTGCACATAACGCGGCGATACGCTGGGGTAAAGCTGCCGCTGACCGCCCGACACCAGCGTCACTCCCGGCGGGGCGCCGCGCGTCGGCCAGGTCTCAATGTCGTCGAATGGGTAAGCTGCGACAATAGCGACTGTCGTCAAGGCAGATGGCGCCACAGCGATCACCGTCCCGTCGAAATAACGGTCCCCGCCCGACCAGACCATCAGCCGGCGGGCGGCGCCAGGCGACAAGTCTAGCAACCCCGAGCGCACCGGCCCCTCCTTGCCGCCAGGCAGCGTGTCCAGCAGGTCCAAATTGATGTCGAACGCAGTCTTCTGGCCGCTTAGCGCCTCGTCGATCCCCGGCTTGAGCGAGTTGAGATAGTCCTTGCAAAAGCGCTGGTTGTCCGTTCCCCGGGCGATGACCGAGAAATGCCCGACGGGCGGCTTTTGAGCGGCAGAGCCGTACTCGACGCGGTCGACCTGTGCTTGCGCCAGGTCCAGCGGCTGGCTGTCGCAGCGCTGCGGCTTGCCTTCGGCAGTAGCGCAGATGGTGACGCGGCTGGACGCGATCACCACGCCGTCATATATCGGCAAATTGTTGAACGACTCGGAATAACCCGGCTTCCAGACCTTGCGCGAAAAGACCTTGCGCTGGTTGATCCACAGGCTGAAAAATGCAGGTGGGTCGCCGCCGCCTTCGCCATAGGCAAAGGCCTGCTCTTCCCCGCCGCGGACACGGATGGCCGTACCGTCGGCCAGGGTGCAATCGGTGCGCCCCATTCCCGCATTTGCTGAAAGGCCACGATCGAGCTTTTGCGGCAGTCGCGGAAATACAGGTGGAGATTCGCCTCTCACGGAAAAACGGACCAAGGCGATGTTTTCGGCGGCATTGCACACGAGATCGACCTGCTCCGCCCGCGCCGCAACAGAAATCAGCAGCATCGCCGCGGCAAGGGGACGCAAGGCGCGGCGCATCAAAGGAACATCTGCTGCAGGTCGTTCAGGAAGCGCTGGCCTAGTTCGGTAGGCTTGATCAGCATGTGGTCGCGGTACAGCAGGCCTTTGGCCTCGGCCGCGTTCAGCTGCTTCTCGATCGTGTTGAGCGCCACGCCGGTGCGTTCGGCGAACAGGTTCGGCTCGAAGCCGCCCTGCAGGCGCAGGGTGTTCAACATGAACTCAAAACCCATTTCGTCGCGCGCCAGTTCCCGCTCTTCCTGCACCGGATTGCCGGCGGCCACCGCATCCATATAGGACTTCGGCTGCTTGTAGCGCGCCTGGCGCAGCACGCGGTGCGGGAAGGACAGCTTGGAGTGCGCGCCCGCGCCGATGCCGAGGTAATCGCCAAACTGCCAGTAATTCAGGTTATGGCGCGCCTGGTGCCCCGGCTGGGCATAGGCCGATACTTCGTAGTGGCCATAGCCGTTGGCCGTGGTCAGCTCGGCGATCATGTCCTGCATGTCGGCGCTTAAATCGTCATCCGGCAGCTGCGGCGGGTACTTCGCGAACAGGGTGTTCGGCTCCATCGTCAGGTGGTACAGCGACAGGTGCGGCGGCTTGAAATCAATCGCGGTCTGGATATCCTGGCGCGCCTGCTCCAGCGTCTGGTTCGGCAGCGCGTACATCAGGTCCAGGTTGAAGTTGTCGAAGTTTGCCAGCGCGATTTCCACCGCGCGCTTCGCCTCGCCGTCATCATGGATGCGGCCCAGCGCCTTCAAGTGCTCGCTGTTGAAGCTCTGGATGCCGATCGACAGGCGGTTGATGCCGCTGTCGCGGTAGGAACGGAATTTCTCGGCCTCGAAAGTGCCGGGATTGGCTTCCATCGTGATTTCGCAGGCGCCGTCCAGCGGCAGCAGGCTGCGCAAGTCCGACATCAGCCGATCCATGCCCGCTGCCGACATCAGGCTCGGCGTGCCGCCGCCGATGAAGATGGTGTAAATCTTGCGGCCCCAGATCAGGGGCAGCGACATTTCCAGGTCGCGCCGCAGCGCGTCCAGGTATTCCTTTTCCGGTACTTCGCCCTTGGCTTCATGCGAATTGAAATCGCAATAAGGGCACTTGCGCACGCACCACGGCCAATGGATGTACAGCGACAGCGGCGGCAGGGCTTGCAGGTTCAGCGCGCCCGGGCGCAGGTAGGTTGCAGCGACGCCGGCGGCGCTGTCGATGGTGCGGCTTGGTACGGCATTGCCGACCGGCTTAATCGGGATCATTTCTTCAGCTTCTCTACCAAGGCACGCAGGGCCTGGCCGCGATGGGACAGGCGGTTCTTCTCTTCCGGCGCCAGCTCGGCCACGTGCTTGCCCAGCGCTGGGATCAGGAAGTGCGGGTCGTAGCCGAAGCCGCCTTCGCCGCGCGCCTCCGGCGAAATCACGCCTTCCCAGCGCCCGTCGGCAATCACCGGCTGCGGGTCGTCGGCATGGCGCACGAACACCAGCACACAGTAATAGTAGGCCGATTTGTCGGCATGCGCTGCCAGGTCGGCGATGACTTTCTCATTGTTGCGCGCGTCCGATTTCGGCTCGCCTGCATAACGCGCCGAATACACGCCAGGCGCGCCGCCCAGCGCATTCACGCATACACCCGAGTCATCGGCCAGCGCCGGCAAGCCAGTCAGGCGCGACGCGTGGCGCGCCTTGGCTAGTGCATTTTCGACAAAAGTGTGAAAAGGCTCTTCCGCCTCAGGAACGTTGAATTCGCCCTGAGGGTGGACGGAAAAGCCAATGGTTGCGAGCAGCTCGTTGAATTCCTTGAGCTTGCCCTTGTTGTTCGATGCGAGAACGATACGCTGTGTCATGAATGTCGGCTCATATGAGAGAGCCGACATTTTAAACCACTTGCAGCACCAGCTTGCCCTGGTTGGCGCCTGTGAACAGCTTGGCAAAAGTCTCAGGGAAGGTGTCCAGGCCCTGCACCACGTGCTCCCGGGTTTTCAGCTTGCCGGACTGGATCCAGCCGCCCATCGTGCCGATCGCCTCCATGGCGCGGTGATAGTAGTCGCTCACCATCACGCCGCGCATGGTGGCGCGCTTGACCAGCAGTTGCAGGTAGTTCGCCGGGCCGGCGACGGTGTCGGTTTTGTTGTACTGCGAGATCGCGCCGCAAATGACCACGCGGGCACCGTGCGCCAGGTTGGCCAGCGCTGCATCCAGGATCGTGCCGCCGACGTTGTCGAAAAAGACATCGATGCCTTTTGGCGCATGGCGGCGCAATGCTGCGGCCACGTCTTCCGACTTGTAGTCGATGGCGGCGTCAAAGCCCAGTTCCTCGACCAGGTAGCGCACCTTATCCGCGCCGCCGGCGATGCCGATCACGCGCGCACCTTTGAGTTTGGCGATCTGGCCCACCAAGGCGCCCACTGCGCCGGCTGCACCGGAAACCACGACGGTGTCGCCCTCTTTCGGCTGGCCCACATCCAGAAGCCCGAAATAGGCGGTCAGGCCCGGCATGCCGAGAGCGCCGAGGAACAGCGGCAACGGCGCCAGCTTCGGGTCGACCTTGTTCAGCCCTGCGCCATTGTGGATCGCATATTCCTGCACACCCAGCAGGCCGGTGACGTGTTCGCCGACCGTAAAGCCGGGGTTGCGCGATTCAGTCACGCGGCCCACGGCGATGGCGCGCATCACTTCACCCAGCGCGACCGGCGGCATGTACGACTCGGTCGATGCGTTCATCCAGCCGCGCATGGCCGGGTCAAGCGATACATGGGAAACCTGGATCAGGACTTCGCCGTCTTCGAGCGCGCGCAGCGGAACGGTGGCGAAGTCGAAATCGGTGCGCTGGACGGCGCCTTCAGGACGGCGGGAGAGCAGGAACTGGCGGTTGGTGGTCATGGTGCTTCCAGAAAGAGTTTTGATGACGCCAGTGTAGATGCCGGCAACTTGCTTGATAAGTCAACGAACCAGCATTACATTGTTGACCATGGAGGAACAATGAACCCGCAACGCCTTGCTATTTTCGCCACCATCATCCAGGCCGGCAGTATCAGCGCCGCCGCGCTCAAGCTGGGCTGCGGCAAGTCGGTCGTGTCGCGCCAGCTGGCGCAGCTGGAAAAAGATCTTGGCGCACGCCTGATCCAACGCTCCACTCGCCAACTCGCGCTGACTGAAGTCGGGCAGATGGTGCTGGAGGAGGCGCGCCAGATCGAACGCTCGCTGGACAAGATTGCCCACCTCACCGACAGCTACCAGCAGCAGGTACGCGGGCTGCTGCGGGTGTCGTGTTCGATGGCGGGGCGGCGTGTGCTCGTGCCGCTGCTGGCTGAATTCACTGCGCAGTATCCGCAGGTGAAGGTGTCGCTGCAGCTGGATGATGCGATGGTCGATTTGATTGCGCAGCAGATCGACGTGGCGATCCGCACTTCGGCACTGGTCGATTCGACGCTGGTGGCGCGCAAGCTGGCTGAGAATCCCAGTGTAGTGTGTGCGGCTCCATCCTACCTGGCGCGATGCGGAACGCCGCGGACGCCGCAGGAGTTGCAGCGGCATGCCTGTCTGCTGTACGCGGTGGGTTCGCGCGTCTACGATGAATGGAATTTTGGCGAGGCGGGGACGGTAAGGGTCGATGGGCCGTTGCAGATGAACGATGGGGGCGCGCTGGTGACTGCGGCAGTGGGTGGTGCGGGGGTGATCAAGGTGCCGCTGCCTATCGTGGCTGATGAACTGGCTAGCGGGCAGCTTGTCCGCATTCTGGAGGATGTGGACCTGCCACCGGGGCCTGCCACTTATGCGGTTTATCCGGCGCGGGAGTTTTTGCCGTTGAAGACGGGGGCGCTAGTGGAGTTTCTCATTGCGCGAATGTCCAAACCCGGTAAGCCGATGTCTGCCCCCACGGGTCTGACATCGGCTTAACGATGTTGATTACAGTCCCAGTGCCTGCTTCTGCAGCTTGACCAGGTCGCGGATGCCGCCTTCCGCCAGGTCCAGCAAACGGTTCATGGCGGCGCGGTCGAAGGCTGCACCTTCCGCGGTACCCTGCACTTCAACGAAAGCACCGGCGTCCGTCATGATCACATTCATATCGGTATCGCAGTCCGAATCTTCCAGGTAATCCAGGTCCAGCACCGGCACGCCCTTGTACACGCCGACCGAAATCGCAGCCACGAAATGCTTGACCGGAATGTTCTCGATCATGCCGCGGGCTTTCAGTTTCGAGAACGCGTCATAAGCCGCCACCATCGCGCCGGTGATCGAAGCGGTGCGGGTACCGCCATCGGCCTGGATCACGTCGCAGTCCAGCTGCAGGGTGCGCTCGCCGAAAGCCTCCAGGTCGAAGGCTGCGCGCAGGGAGCGGCCGATCAGGCGCTGGATTTCTTGCGTGCGGCCGCTTTGCTTGCCCTTGGCCGCCTCGCGGTCCATGCGCGAATGGGTGGAGCGCGGCAGCATACCGTATTCCGCCGTCATCCAGCCCTGCCCTTTCCCCTTCAGGAAGCCAGGCACGCGCTCCTCGATGCTGGCGGTGCAGATTACTTTGGTGTCGCCGCACTCGATCAGCACGGAACCTTCAGCGTGCTTGGTGTAGTCGCGGGTGATGCGGATATTGCGCAGCGCATCGACGGCGCGGCCGCTCGGGCGGGTAACAGTGGTCATTTCAATCCTTGAGTAATTGGGAAGATTTTTCAATGGCGCCGCGGATTTCCTCGATCGCCTTTTCAATTTCATCGTCGTCGAACACGTCGACCTCGGTCTTGGCGCCATGGATGGTGGTGCTCACCACATCGTCCGGCAGTTGCTCGGTCGAGATCACGGTGGAGCCGCCATGCGTGGTCGGCACCGCATCGGCCACCAGGGCGCCCTGCCACATGATGGCCAGCGCGGTGACGTTGTCGCTCGTGTCGCCGGCGCGGCGCAGCGCGGTGGTCAGCATGTCCGGTACCGCGCGCACCACGGTCTGCGTGGTCAGCATCTGGACCAGTTCTTCATCGGTGCACATCGACCACAGGCCGTCGGAGCACAGCATCAGCACGTCGCCCGGCAGCAGGTTGGCGCGGCCGGAAATCTCGACGCGCGGCGCGCTGCCCGCGCCAACGCAGGCATACAGCTTGTTGCGGTCCGGGTGCGTATTGCGTGCCGATGCCGGGATCAGGCCCTTCTCAATCATGTTCTCCACATGCGAGTGGTCACGGGTGCGGCCGTGGATCTGGCCATTGCGCACCCAGTACAGGCGCGAATCGCCGCAATGCGCCCACACGGCGGTATTGTGCTGCACGAGGCAGGCAACCAGCGTGGTACGAGGCGATTCCGGCATATTATGAGCCGCCGTGTATTTGTGTATCTCGTGGTGCGCAGCCACAATCGCCTCCTCCAGGAAGCGCTCAGCCCCCTTCACGTAAGGCGTGGCCTGCTGCTGGAACATCTGCGAAATGGTGCGGGTGGCGATGGACGCGGCGATCTCGCCACGGGCGTGACCGCCCATGCCGTCGGCCAGCACCAGCAGCAGCGCATCGCGCGTAAAGCTGTAGCCCATCCGGTCCTGGTTGACCTTGCGGCCGCCAATGTGCGTCTCTTGATAAACAGCGAATTGCATGGCTAGGCCTCCTTATTTTGGTGTGCGCGGCGCCGCGTCTTTCTTGCGGCCGAATCCGAGCTTGCCTGCCAGCTTGCCCAGCTTTTCAATGGCTCCCGTGGGAGACGGCGGTTCGACCTGCGCAGGCGCCTGCTGCAGCAGCTTTTGCAACTCGAACAGGCTTTGCGGACGGGCTAGCGGATCGATCTCCAGTGTCCAGCGCACGATCTTGACCAGTTCAGGCGAATAGAGCCCGTCCAGACGTTGGAAGTGAGCTTCCATCTTGTCTTCCTTGCGGCGCTGGTCGGCCGGCTGCGGGGGCTGGCCCAGCATGCAGGCGAACATCGAGGCGCCGATCGAATACACGTCGGTCCACGGGCCCAGGGCTTCGGTCTTGGAGTACAACTCCGGCGGCGCGAAGCCTGGCGTGTACATCGGCATCAGCTTCGGACTGTCGGAATTGACGGTCTGGCGCGCCGCGCCGAAGTCCAGCAGCATGGGCGTGCCGTCCGTGCGCAGGTAGATGTTGGCCGGTTTCAGGTCCAGGTGCAGCAGCTTGTTGGTATGGACTTCGCGCAAGCCTTTCAGTACTTGCGTGAAAATCTGTCGCACAAATGCCTCACTGCAATTGCGCCCTTTGCTGCGTTGGCGCTGGATATGATCCTGCAGGGAATGGCCCGATTCATAGGCCATGACCATGTACACGGTTTCGTTCGCGCGGAAGAAATTCAGCACCCTTACAACGTTTGGATGTGAAATTTTCGCAAGTGCACGACCTTCCTCAAAGAAGCACTTCAGCCCGATCCGGAAGACCGGAAGGTTCGTCTTGGTGACCACAGGCACCATCTCGCCCTCTTGACGCAATGCAAGGCTGCTTGGTAAATATTCTTTTATTGCTACCGCATTACCTTCCGCGTCGTAGGCCAGGTACACAATACTGAACCCACCTGACGCAATTTTCTTTACAATGCGGTATCCAGCAATTTCCAGACCATCCGGTAATGGAGCGTTGTTCTGAGCTGCCATAAGTTTCCTCGCTTCAACTAAACCGGATTGTGTGGGACAAAGCAATATATTGTAAAGACAAAGACAAAATCGGGGATATCCTTTGAGCATTTCCAGCATGACTGGCTACGCTGTAGCCTCCAGCGAAAGCGCGGCGGGCACGCTGACAATTGAGATCAAAAGCGTCAATTCGCGCTTCCTTGACCTGCAATTCCGTATCAACGACGACCTGCGCGCACTCGAACCCGATTTACGTACCGCCATCATGGGCGCCATCACCCGTGGCAAAGTAGAGCTGCGACTGAGCTTCGGCCGCAAGGCAGCTGCCGCCGGCACCCAGGCCCTGAATGTAACCCTGCTCAACGAGCTGGCCCGCCTGCAAGGCGAAGTAAGCCAGCATTTCTCGGGCGCGGCACAGATGAGTGTTGCTGAACTACTTCGCTGGCCAGGTGTTGTTGAAGAGGCACAAATCGGCCAGGAATCCCTGCAATCCGATGTTGCTGCCCTGATGACCAAGACTTTGGGCGCCTTCGTCCAGAGCCGCCAGCGCGAAGGCGCGGCCCTGGAAGCGATGCTGGTTTCCCGCATCGAATCGATGGAAGGCATCGTTAAACGAATTACCCCACTGATTCCTCAGGTAGTTGCACAATTCCAACAAAAAGCCGTCGAGCGCATGCAGGAAGCCCTCGGCCTGGCCTGCCAGGGATCGAATACTTCGATGTCGCGCCAGGACGCGATGGAGCGCATTCGCCAGGAAGTGATCCTGTACGGCATCCGCATCGACGTAGCTGAAGAGCTCGGCCGCCTGTCGGCGCACCTGACCGAAACCCGCCACATCCTGAAAAAAGGCGGCCAGGTCGGCAAGCGCCTGGACTTCATGATGCAGGAACTGAACCGCGAAGCGAACACCCTCGGCGCCAAAGCCTCGGTCAAAGAACTCGCCGACGCCTCGATGGAGCTCAAGCTCCTGATCGAGCAGATGCGCGAACAAGTCCAGAACCTGGAATAACGAAAGTCGGGGTCAGAATTTAAATTATCGCGTAAGGCGGTACAACAGTAGCGCGGTACGAATTGCTCCCTGCTCGATCGAGCGGACTTCCAGATCCTCCCCTGGCGCATGGGCGCCCTTCCCTGTGGCGCCAAGTCCATCCAGGCTGTCGATATATGGGGCGACGAATTGCACGTCGCCGGCGCCGCGCTGGCCGGGTGGCAAGGCGGCGATCGGGCCGAGGCCTGCGTCGGTGCTGGCTTTTGAGTAGAGTTCCAGGAGTTTCAAGTTGCCTTCAGTTGGCGCCATCGGCGGGTAGCCGTCGTGGAAGGTGATGTCGGCGCTGGTGCCGGGCAGGCTTTGGGCGACGATGGCGCGCATGCGGTTGCGGGCTTGCTCACCCTGCTCAGGCGTCAGGAAGCGCAGGTCGCCTTTCACAATTGCGGTGTTGGCGATGACGTTGGATTTGCCGAAGGCTATGCCTTTGGAGGGGCCGCTATGCATCACTTCAGTGCCGCCCAGGATCATGCCGGGGTTGAAGGTCAGGTTGGGTTCCTGCAGCTGCTGGCGGAAGCCGTCGAGGATGCGGGCTGCTTCGTACACCGCGCCATAACCGGCGCTTGGGGTGAAGATGCCGGAGGAGTGGCCTTGCTTGCCTTTGACCGACAAGTCCCACGAGGTTGAGGAGCGGCGGCCGATGGTGCCGGTGGCTTTGCCATTCTCATCGAGCACGGTGGCTTCGAAGGCCAGGGCGACGTCGCTGCGCTTGGCCAGGTCGACCATGTCGCGGCGGGAAATTTCATGCGGTTCGCCGGCGTTTTCTTCGTCGCCGGTGAAGATGATGCTGATCGTGGTGTTGTCCAGGGCTCCCGCCGCTTTCAGGGCCCGCAGCGCTTCGATGATGATGACATCGCCACCCTTCATGTCGTTAACGCCCTGGCCACTGGCGCGGTCGCCATGCCGTTCCCATTTGGCCATCGGCGAGTCGGCTTCGAACACGGTATCGAGGTGGCCGATCATCAGTACGCGCTTGCCTTGCTTGCCTTCACGGGTGGCGACCAGGTGGCCAGCGCGGTGCATCTCTTTCGGCATATCGATCCACTGGGTCTTGAATCCGAGCTTGTCGAATTCGGCGCGGAATACTTTGCCGACTTCGCGCACGCCTTTGTGGTTCATTGTGCCGCTGTTGATATTGACCGCCTTTTCCAGCAGCTGCAGCGCGTCGCCGGCGTTGGCCTTGACGATGGCGACGATGCGTTCTTCTTCCGGTGTGAGCGACTGGGCAGCGGCGCCGCCCATCAAGCCGGCAGCGAGCATTGAAACGAACAGGCGGGAAAAGCGCATTTCTGGCATCCTCCTTGAAGTGTGTTCGCAACTCTACTACGGAAACCAGGCATATGAGCATTCGCGTTGGCATTGGCGGCTGGGACTTTGCTCCCTGGCGCGAGACGTTCTACCCTCCCGAAGTGCCGATCAAGCGCGCTTTGGAATATGCGAGCAATGTGCTGACCAGCATCGAGATCAATGGCACCTTTTACCGCGACGCCAAGCCTGAGCATTTCGCGGGCTGGGCCGAGCGTACGCCCGAGAACTTCAAGTTTGCGGTGAAGGCTTCGCGCTTCGCCACCAACCGCAAGGTGCTGGGCGAAGCCGGGGAATCGGTCGAGCGCTTCATGAACAGCGGCTTGCGCGAGCTGGGCGGCAAGCTGGGCCCCATCTTGTGGCAGTTGGCGGCGACCAAGCGATTCGATCCCGACGATCTTGAGGCCTTCTTCAAGCTGCTGCCGAAGAAATTGGGCGATCGCCAGTTGCAGCATGTGCTCGATGCGCGCAACGAATCCTTCATGTGCCCCGAATACGTAAAGCTGGCAAGGAAGCACAAGATCGCGACCGTGATCACCGACTCACCGAAGTACCCGAACTTCTCCGAGCTGACGGGCGATTTCGCCTACGCTCGGCTGATGAATGCGCAAAGCGGGATCGTCACCGGCTATACCCAGCCTGCATTGAAGAAGTGGGCCGGCCAGGCGCTGGAATGGGTCGACGGCGGCAAGCGCGACGTGTTCGTCTACTTCATTAACGGCGCCAAGGAGCGCGCGCCGGCAGCGGCACTGCAGATGCTGCGCGCCCTCGGCGTCTGAGCTTAGCGGCCGAGGCCTTCGAACCAGTCGAGGGCGCGCGTCCACAAGGGCTGCGCGTGCGGGCGGAAGTAACCCATATGTCCCAGCTTGCCCAGGCCGGCGGTGGCGGGGTCGATATCGACGCCATGCCACGGCGCGTTGCGGTAGCCGGACATAAACGCGTCGCGCGACAGCGGTGGCGCCCACAAATCGTCAGTCGCATTCAGCGCCAGGATCGGCGTACGCACGGTGGCGAAGCCCTCTGCGATTTCCGGCACCTTCGGGTCGTCGAAGAAATAGCGGGGGAAGCTGCACCAGCGCTTCCATTGGTGGTACACGCCCATCGGCAAATCCTCGCCCATGCCAAGCTTGCTCCAGGCCAGGCGGCCTTTCCAGCGCGTGACGATGGGGCCGACGATATGCCACATGGCCAGCACGCGCAGGCGCTCGAGGCGGGGCATCCAGCCATGCCAGCCGGCGCCGACGCCGAACAGGTACACGCCGGCGATCTTCTGGTGGTTCGGCACCAGGCCAAGCGCATGGCCGCCGTAGGAGTGTCCCACCATATACAACGGCGTGCTGTCGGCGGGCGCGAAGTATTCGATGACCGCATTCAGGTCCAGGTAGGCCCAGTCGAGGAAGCTGGCCTCGAAACCTCGCAGGCTTCGCGGCGCGGAACCGCCCACGCCGCGATAGTCGAATGTCAACACGGTATAGCCCTGCCCTGCTGCGAATTCGGCAAAGCGGCGGTAGAAGCCTTGCGGCACGCCGGTAGCGCCGGCCACCAGCAGGCGCGCTTTTTCCGGGCCGCGGGCGCGGTAGCACATTGCGGACAGCGGATAGCCGTCGGCGGCGCGCAGTTCCAGTTTTTCGGCCAGCAGCAAGGCGGCAGGAGGCATATTGCTCATGGTTTCTTCTCCACTTTCAGCATTGGCATCAGCGCATCCATGGTCTGGATCATGGGCGCGGTATCGCCCGCGACGCGGGCTTGCAGCAGACCGCCTTCGTAGGCGGCAAGGATCAGGGCCGCGATACCTTCGGCGCGGTGGCGCTCGTGGCCGGCCTGCACCAGGGCGTCGGCCATGCGCCCGCGCAGGGCGGCAAAGCCGGTTTTCAGGGCGGTGCGGATTTCCACGTCGTCGGCGGTCGATTCCAGCGCCACGGCAGCCAGCGGGCAACCCAATTCGAACTCGCTGTCGTCCAGGCCGCGCAGCGCGCGCAGGATCCAGGCTTGCAGCGCGATGACCACGACGGGTTCGCGCTCCATATAAGTATCGAGCTTGTGAAGCAGGAAGCTGAAGGTCGCTTCGATAGCGGCCACGGCCAGTTGATCTTTCCCGCCGGGGAAGTGGTGATACATCACGCCTTTGGGCGCCTTGGCCGTGGCCAGGATCTCGCTCAGGCCGGCGCCATGCAGGCCGCGGTGCTGCAGCGTAGTGATCATGGCGTTGATCAGGCGCTCTCGCGTTGTGATTTGGTGAGTCGTCATGCATTCACTCTATAGACCGGTCGGTCCAGTGTCAAGTGATGTAAATCCCGTTGCTCTTGGTAAAATACCTCTTTGGGCGATAGCCTTTTAACGAGAATTGCAAATGAGCCAACATTTTTCCGGCAGCCTGTTCATGGTTGCTGCACCATCCGGTGCCGGTAAATCGACGCTGGTGAACGCGCTGCTGGCACAGGAACCGGCCATCAAGCTGTCCATTTCGACCACCACGCGCCAGCCGCGCCCGGGCGAACAGCACGGCCGCGAATACTTCTTCACCACTGCGGAAGACTTCCGCAAGCGCGCCGACCAGGGCGAATTCCTGGAATGGGCCGAGGTGCACGGTAATTACTACGGCACATCCCGCATCTTCGTCGAAGAGCAAATGAAGGCCGGCACCGACATCCTGCTGGAGATCGATTGGCAAGGCGCGCGCCAGGTCAAGAAGCAGTTCCCGCAGGCGAACGGCATCTTCATCCTTCCGCCCTCCTTCGCGGCGCTGGAAGAACGCCTGCACAAGCGCGGCCAGGACGAAGTCCACGTGATCAACCGCCGGCTGCTGGCGGCGGGCGGCGAAATCGCCCACGCGCCCGAGTTTGAGTATGTTATTATCAACGAAGAGTTCCCGGTCGCCTTGTCGGAGCTGAGCGCGATCGTCCGATCCGCACGTTGCCGTTTCGCGCAACAATTCGCCCGCAATGCCAAGTTGATGTCCGAGCTGGGCATCCACGCCGACCACGCAGAATAATCATCACCGAATTTACCCAGGAGTTAAGCATGGCCCGTATCACTATTGAAGATTGCCTGAAAAACGTACCTAACCGCTTCCAGCTGACCCTGGCAGCCACCTACCGCGCACGCCAGCTGCTGCAAGGCCACACCCCTAAGGTCGAAGCCAAGGACAAGCCAACCGTGGTCGCCCTGCGTGAAATCGCAGCAGGCAAAGTAGGTCTGGAAATGCTGAAAAAGGTCCCTATGTAAGCTGGGAACCTTACTGTTCCCGATATGAACCTGACTTCCGCCGATCCCAACATCAGCGAACAGCCCGCACGGCGGGCCCGGCGCCCGGCTAAGCAACAGCCGGGCGTTGACGTTTCTACATCATCGATTTCCAGCTCCCCGCTAGCCGCGCCGACCGTGACCACGGGCGTCGCCACCATCACCCACCTCACCGAAAAACTGGCCGAGTACATGAACGAGGCCGACCTGAAAAAGGTCAAGGAAGCCTATCGCTTCTCGGACGAGATGCATCTGGGCCAGGTGCGCAAGTCGGGCGAGCCGTACATCTCCCACCCGATCGCGGTGGCCGAGATCTGCACCGAGTGGAAGCTGGATGCGCAAGCCATCATGGCCGCGCTGCTGCATGATGTGATGGAGGATCAGGATGTCAAGAAGGACGAGCTGATCGAACGCTTCGGCGCCCAGGTGGCGCACCTGGTCGATGGCTTGTCCAAGCTGGAAAAAATCGAGTTCCAGAGCCAGATCGAAGCGCAGGCGGAAAACTTCCGCAAGATGCTGCTGGCCATGGCCTCGGACGTGCGCGTGATCCTGATCAAGCTGGCCGACCGCCTGCACAATATGCGCACGCTGGAAGTGATGGTCCCAGCCAAGAAGCGCCGCATCGCGGCCGAGACGATGGAAGTCTACGTGCCCATCGCGCACCGCCTTGGCCTGAACAACATCTACCGCGAATTGCAGGACCTGTCCTTCTCCCACCTGTACCCGACGCGCTATCACGTGCTTGCCAAAGCCGTCAAAGCCGCGCGCGGCAACCGGCGCGAGGTGGTGACCAAGATCCTGGAAGCGGTAAAGAACACCCTGACCGCAGCCGGCATCAACGCCGAAGTGTATGGCCGCGAAAAGACCCTGTACGGCATCTACAAGAAGATGCGCTCCAAGCACCTGTCGTTCTCGCAGGTTCTGGACGTGTACGGCTTCCGCGTGGTGGTCGACAGCTTCTCGCACTGCTACGTCGCGCTGGGCACCCTGCACTCGCTGTACAAACCGATGCCGGGCAAGTTCAAGGACTACATCGCGATCCGCAAGCTGAATGGCTACCAGTCGCTGCACACCACGCTGATCGGTCCATACGGCACGCCGGTGGAATTCCAGATCCGCACGCAGGAGATGCACCGCACCGCCGAATCGGGCGTGGCGGCGCACTGGCTGTACAAGAGCAACGACGCGAATATCTCCGACATGCAGCAGCGCACCCACGCCTGGCTGCAATCGCTGCTCGACATCCAGCAGCAGACCGGCGACTCGGCCGAATTCCTGGAACACGTCAAGGTCGACCTGTTCCCCGATTCGGTCTACGTGTTCACACCGAAGTCCAAGATCATCGCCCTGCCGCGCGGCGCCACCCCGATCGATTTCGCCTATTCGATCCACACCGGCATTGGCGACCATACGGTATCGGTCAACATCAACGGCGAACCGGCGCAGCTGCGCACGGAACTGCGCAACGGCGACATCGTGGAGATTGTCACCGACACGAACTCGCGCCCGAGCCCGACCTGGCTGTCGTTTGTCCGCACCGGCAAGGCGCGCTCCGCGATCCGCCACCACCTGCGCACCATCAACCTGCCTGAATCGATCGGCCTTGGCCGGCAGCTCCTGGCGCAGGCGCTGGATGCGATCAATGTGCCGGGCGAACTGCCGCCGGTGCTGATGGAACGCCTGCTGAACGAATCCTCCGCCAAGTCGATGGAAGAGCTGTACGCCGACATCGGCATCGGCAAGCGCATGGCCGCGCTGGTGGCACGCCATATCTTCGGCCTGCTGGGCGGCGAATCGGCCAGCGCGCCGATCGAGCACACCAGCTCCAAGGAACTCGACCCGGTCACGATTTACGGCAGCGAAGGCGTATCGGTGCAGTTGGCGCCGTGCTGCCTGCCGATCCCCGGCGACCATATCGTCGGCCAGTTGCGCCGCGACCAGGGCCTGCAAGTACACACCGGCGACTGCGCGGTCGCCAAGAGGCTAAAGCAAAAAGAACCCGACCGCTGGATCGCGGTGAAATGGGGCACAGAGATCAACCGCCGCTTCGACAGCCGGATCCGCCTGATCATTGAAAATGAAAAAGGCATTCTGGCACGGGTAGCCGCCGAGATCGGCGAAAACGACGGCAACATCACCTTCGTCGGCATGGACGAAGACAGAGAGCACGTCTTGCACCAGCTCCGCTTCACAATCCAGGTAAAAGACCGTGTCCACCTGGCCGCACTGATCCGCAACGTCCGAAAAGTCGCCGGCGTCAACCGCGTCACCCGCGAGCGCGCATAGCGGGGTCCGGCCCTTGGGCCGTACCCCGGTTTCACGGTTTTCAGGGTTTCAGCGCAAAATCATTCCGCAGCGCAAATCTAATCTTCAATAGATCCCGTTCCGCCAACGGCACATCGAACAACCGCCGATAAGGCATCGACTCCAAACGAGTCATAGAGGGCGTGCAGGGTCAAGGTTACATCCGCCCTCCCCTCCGCATTCGCCCGATAACTCGACCAGCGATTACCACCTGGAAAGCCGGCCATCCCCGCACGCAAAGGATTCAATTCGATGTAGCGCTGGCACTTGAGCAGGTAGGACTCATCGACCGTCCCACATGTTCCCGCTGGTTCCATGGCGGCGGCAGGTAATGGAGACGCTCGCGCTCATCGTGGAAGATTACGCAGCGGTCATCGCCGCGCTGTATGACGTGCAAGCAGGTACCTGGGGGGTAATTTCTGAGGGCGCGGGGCATGGGGACTCCTTTCGAAACGGGTAAACCGGGAGAACCGGAAAACCGGGGTACGGCCCAAAGGGCCGGACCCCGATTCAAAGGATAGCGGTGCTGTTGCCCGCTTCACGATCCTGGTAAAAGACCGCGTGCACCTGGCGGCGCTGATCCGCAACGTCCGAAAAGTCGCCGGCGTCACCCGCGAGCGAGCATAGCGGGGTCCGGCCCTTGGGCCGTACCCCGGTTTCATGGTTTTCAGGGTTTCAGCGCAAAATCATTCCGCAGCGCAAATCTAATCTTCAATAGATCCCGTTCCGCCAACGGCACATCGAACAGCCGCTGATAAGCCATGCACCTGCCCACAGCATCGACTCCAAGCGAGTCATAGAGGGCGTGCGGGGTCAAGATAACATCCGTCCTCCCCTCCGCATTCGCCCGATAACTCGACCAGCGATAACCGCCTGGAAAGTCGGCCATCCCCGCGCGCACAGGATTCAATTCGATGTAGCGCTGGCACTTAAGCAGGTAGGACTCAGTGTCGATTTGAGACGCGTGATATCGACCGTCCCACATGGTCCCGCTGGTCCCATGGCGGCGATGCATCCACGTTGAGGTGGACTGGGAGAGGTCCTTCATCAAACGCGCTTGGCCATTACGCTCGTGGAGCGTCAGCAGCAGGTGAACGTGGTTTGACATCAACACATAAGCATGGATATCGCATTTGTGCACGATGCGATATTCGGACAACAACTGCAGATAATGGAGACGCTCGCGCTCATCGTGGAAGATTACGCAGCGGTCATCGCCGCGCTGTATGACGTGCAAGCAGGTACCTGGAGGGTAATTTCTGAGGGCGCGGGGCATGGGGGGGTCCTTTAAAAGCGGGTAAACCGGGAGAACCGGAAAACCGGGGTACGGCCCAAAGGGCCGGACCCCTGTTCAAAGGATAGCGGTGCTGTTGCGCTGCGCTTTGTGCGCGCTCAAGGGGCTGGGGCGGGATAGGTGACTTCTAAAATTTCGAGCTCTTCGGCGCCGTTGGGGGTATGCAGCAGGACTGTGTCGCCTTCGCGGGCTTTCGTTAACGTGCGCGCGACGGGACTGATCCAGCTGACCTTGCCCTTCAGTGGATCGAACTCGTCGATGCCGACGATAGTAATCGTGTGCTCTTCGCCGTCGCGCTTGGCGTAAGTAACCGTGGCGCCGAAAAAGACCTGGTCGTTGCCGTGGTGGATGCTGGGGTCGACCACCTCGGCCAAATCCATGCGCTTGGTCAGGAAGCGGATGCGGCGGTCGATCTCGCGCAACCTGCGCTTGCCGTAGATATAGTCGCCGTTCTCGGAACGGTCGCCGTTCGAGGCGGCCCAGTGCACCACCTTCACCACCTCCGGACGCTCGACATCGATCAGCTGCAGCAGCTCATCCTTGATGCGCTGGTAGCCAGCGGGCGTGATGTAATTCTTGGAGCCGGCAGGGATCGGCGGCGCGCCTGGCGGCAAGTCGTCGTCATCGTCCTGCTCGCTCTCTTTGACAAAAGCTTTGTTCATAACCGTTTTCTAATTGTTTGGTGCAATAATGGCACTCACATGAAGCGATTGTACACATTCAGAAGGCGCCTGTTTGCGCCCCTCGTCTACCTGGCCGCCCTCTTCCTGATCTTTGAAGAATGGCTGTGGGACGCAGGTGCGCGCTTGATGGCGAAGCTGGCCCAGTTCCCGCCGCTGCGGGCGCTCGAGCGCATCATCTGCAGCCTGGGTCCGGCCGCCGCGATGGCCGTATTCCTGCTGCCGGCGCTGATGCTATTCCCGGTCAAGCTGCTGGCCCTGTTCGCGATGGCGCGCGGCCACGCGATCATGGGCCTCAGCGTTTTCGTGCTGGCCAAGATTGCCGGCGCCGCCGCCGTGGCGCGGCTGTATGCCCTGACCCGTCCTTCCCTGCTCAAGCTGCGCTGGTTCGCCTGGCTGCACTTCCGCTTTATCGAGGTGAAAGACCGCTGGATCGCCCGCCTCAAAGCCACCGCCGCCTGGCGCGAATGCCGCGCCCTGGTTGATGGCGTGCGCGACGGCCTGCGCCGCTGGCGCGCGACCTGGCGCCGCGGGCGCTTCTCGGCGCGGCCCATGCGCGTCCTGCGCCGCTTCAGCGCGTTCTGGCGCATGCGCCGCCGCTGACCTTACAATCACTGCATGCGCCCTGCCTTGCCGACAGCCCTCCACCATATCGCCGCCAAAGCCCCCGGACTGGTCTACCAGTTCCGCCGCAATGCCGATGGCAGCGTTTCCTTTCCCTACCTGAGCGAAGGATGCCTGGCCCTGCTGGGCATCACCGCCGCCGAACTTCAGGCCGAGCCGGAACGCTTCCTGTCGCTGGTGCTGGCGGAAGACCGCCCGGCTTACCTGGAATCGATGCAGGCGTCCGCGCACTCGCTGTGGAGCTGGAACTGGGAAGGCCGCATTTGGGTCGAGGCCTGGAAGGACGTGAAGTGGATTAACCTGCGCAGCACCCCGCACACCCTGCCCGACGGCGCCGTGCAGTGGGAAGGCATCATGTCCAACATCACGGAGAGCAAGCAGGAGCAGCTGGAAGTGCGCGCCAGCCGCGCCCGCCTCGCCGAGCTGACCGCCCACATTGAGAAGGTCAAGGAGCAGGAACGCGAACGCATTGCCCGCGAAATCCACGATGACCTCGGCGGCAACCTGACCGCCATCAAGATGGCCATCGCCATGCTGGCTGCGCGCCTGCCGGAAGGCGACGAAACCCTGCAGCAGAAAGCCGCCTACGTCGATTCCCTGGTCGACCGCACCATCGACGCCGTGCACCGCCTGACGCTGGACCTGCGCCCATCCGTGCTCGACTTCGGCCTGCTGCCGGCGCTGGAATGGCAAGCCAAGGAATTCGAAGCCCAGTCGGGCCTCGCCTGCACCCTGCACGCCAGCATGAAAGAGCTCGAACTCGACCCGGAGCAAGGCACCGCCCTGTTCCGCATCGCCCAGGAAGCGCTGACCAATATCGCCAAGCATGCGCAAGCGAGCGAGGTCGCCATCAAGCTGACCCGCAGCCGCGGCGTGCTGACCTTGAAGATCATCGACAACGGCCGCGGCATCCATCCCGCCGACCGCGCCAAGCCCGACTCGTTCGGCCTGCGCGGCATGGCCGAGCGCGCACGGGCCTTGGGCGGCACGCTTAACCTGGGTCATCCGCCCGGCGGCGGCACCGAGGTGATGATCAAAATCCGGCTCCCGGCGCCGGCGCCAGACGTTAAAATAAATCATGAGTGAAAAAAGCGTCATCAAAGTCTTTATTGCCGACGACCACGCCATTGTGCGCGAGGGTTTGAAGCAAATCCTGGCCGAGACCAAGGACATCGTGGTCGCCGGCGAAGCCGAAAATGGCATCGACGCCATCAAGCTGTTCCGCAAGTCAGGCTGCCATGTCATGCTGCTCGATATTTCGCTGCCAGACCGCAACGGTATCGAAGTGCTCAAGCAGATCAAAAAAGACAAGCCCGAGCTGGCGGTGCTGATGCTGTCCATGCACCGCGAAGACCAGTACGCCATCCGTTCGCTCAAGGCCGGGGCCGCCGGCTACCTCACGAAACAAAGTGCACCGAAAGAGTTAGTAAATGCAATCCGCCAGTGCGCAGCGGGTTTAAAATATGTAAGCCCGGCATTGGCCCAGGAACTGGCCAACCATGTCGGCGAGGACCATACGGCTGCGCCACACGAAGCGTTGTCGGACCGCGAATACCAGACCCTGACCATGATTGCCTCCGGTAAAACGGTAGGCGCCATTGCCAAGGAGCTATCGCTCTCGGTCAAGACAGTCAGCGAATACCGCTCCCGCCTGCTGGCCAAAATGAACCTGAAGAACAGCGCCGAGCTCACGCACTACGCCATCAAGAACCAGCTGATCGATTAGAAATGATGCTAGGAAGTAAGCACATTTCCCCTCGTTTATCACCGAATCGGGCGACTGGACAGTGGATTAAGATGCTAGCAATCGGTAAACCTTTGTAAAGGCTGTACGTCAGATGTCTAGCAAACCCACCAATCCAGCCGCGGCGGATATGAATCCGGCTGATATCGCTCGCGAGGCATTCCGCCGCCTCGCAGTGCGCCGGATTGCCCCTACGCCAGAAGCGTATCGCGACATCTACAACGAAATTGCCGGCATCGTCGAGGCGCCACCCGCCCCGGTGGTGCAGGAAAGCCCCGCAGAAGCCATGCTGGCCCAATTCGCTGCCCGCCTGACCGACCAGCCGGGCGACCTGGCCGACTTTGGCCGCCGGTTCAACCGCGCGGTCAAGGCACGCGACTGGGATACCTATGCCCGCACGCTCGCCGCGCTGGCTGAGCGCCCGATGATCAAGGTCGGCGCCGGGGGCCTGGTACCCGAAGAGAACAACGAACAGGCGCGCCAGCTGCGCGAACTGCTGAGCCGCACCCTCACCTTCGCCGTCGCCTCCCTGTTGTCCGCCACCCCTACTCTGGTAGCGGAAGCCGAATCCCTCGGGGCGGCCACCAAGGAAGCGCATACCGAAGCGGCCCTGTCCGAGATCGGCACCCGCCTCAAGCAGCTGTGCTACCAGATTGAGATCCGCAGCGGTGATACCGCTGAGCAGCAGGAACTGTTGCTGCGCCTGTTCCGCCTGCTGCTGGAAAACGTCAGCGAACTGCTGGATGACGACTCCTGGCTGCGCGGCCAGATCGACGCCGTGCAGAACCTGATCGCCGGCCCGCTCGACCAGCGCGCCCTGGAAGAAGCCACGCGCAGCCTGAAAGACGTTATATATAAGCAGAGCCAGCTCAAGCACTCGATCACCGATGTGAAGGCCACCGTCAAGAACATGATGATGACCTTCATCGACCGCCTCGGCGTCGTGGCGACCTCGACCGGCGATTTCCACGAAAAGATCGGCGGCTATTCCGAGAAGATCCGCGCTGCGCACGATATCAGCGAGCTCAACCAGATCCTCGACGACGTGCTGAAGGAAACCCGCAACGTGCAGAGCGAAGCTCTCAAGGCCCGCGACAATATGATGGTGGCGCGCCAGGAAGTGCAGGATGCCGAAGCACGCATTCACGCGCTGGAAGCCAAGCTGCAGCACCTGAGCGAACTGGTACGCGAAGACCAATTGACCGGCTCCCTCAACCGTCGCGGCCTGGACGACGTGTTCGAACGCGAGACCGCCCGCGCCGACCGCCGCGGCACCCCGCTCTGCATTGCCGTGCTCGACCTGGACGATTTCAAGAAGCTCAACGACACGCTGGGCCACATCGCCGGCGACAACGCGCTGAAGCACTTGGTCAAGGTTGTCAAAGAAACCCTGCGCTCGATGGATGTGATCGCCCGTTTCGGCGGCGAGGAGTTCCTGATCCTGCTGCCGGAAACGACGCTCGAGGCAGCCGAAGCCACCATGACCCGCCTGCAGCGCGAACTGACCCGCCACTTCTTCATGCACGAACACGAGAAGGTGCTGATCACTTTCTCCGCCGGCGTCGCCCTGCGCCGCCCCAACGAAATCCAGTCCGACCTGGTCAAACGTGCCGATGAAGCAATGTACAAGGCCAAGAAATCCGGCAAGAACCGAGTAGTTGTTGCCGAGTAATTAACGACTCTCCTGCAAGCCCGCCCCTCCGGCGGGCTTTTTTTATTTTTTTTGCCCGTGAAAAATATTTTTTTTCGGCCTAAAGTTCAGGAAAAGCCCGCCGTTTAAGCGGCACTCTGAAGGCAACTTGAGGGTAATAAGAGCGAGATTTACCAGCTAAATCGCCCTAAAGGTTCCCGTGCGGCAACCGTTACCCAAAACAACAGCGGCTTGATCGTCACAGGACAGCGTGGCGGGCCAATGTGAATGAGCAAATTGCCCAATCAGTAGTACCGAATGGAGAAATACCATGGCTTCCGTAATCAACACCAACATCGCCTCCCTGAACTCGCAGCGCAACCTGTCCGCATCCCAGAGCAGCCTGTCGACCTCCCTGCAACGTCTGTCTTCCGGTCTGCGTATCAACAGCGCCAAGGACGATGCGGCTGGCCTGGCGATTTCCGACCGTATGTCTTCCCAGATCCGCGGCATGAACCAAGCTACCCGTAACGCCAACGACGGCGTTTCGATGGCTCAAACCGCTGAAGGCGCCCTGGCTTCTTCCGGCGACATCCTGCAGCGTATCCGCGAACTGGCAGTGCAGTCCTCCAACGCAACCAACTCGGCTTCCGACCGTCAAGCTCTGCAGACTGAAGTTGGCCAGCTGGCGCAAGAACTGAACCGCGTTGCACAAACCACCACCTTCAACGGCCAGGCTCTGCTGGACGGCACCATGGGCACCGCTACCTTCCAGGTAGGTGCTGATGCCAACCAGACCATCCAGGCAACCGGCGCGAACTTCCTGACCAGCACCTACGGTGACAACCGCGTTGAAAACAACGCCGTTGCCGTGGCAGCAACCTCGAACGCCGCCGCTTCGACCATCACCGTGGCCGGTTCCCGCGGTTCGGCATCCGTCACCACCGCCACCACCGACACCGCCAAGTCGATCGCCGCCAACGTGAACAAGCAGACCGCCTCCACCGGCGTGACCGCGACCGCACGTACCGACGTCAACCTGAGCCTGGGTGCCGAGTCGTACAACCTGAAGCTGGAAGGCGACAACGTCGGTAATGCAGTGACCGTTGCCTTCACCGTGGGCGGTACCGCCAGCAGCGCAGCTGACTACGCAGCCGGCATCAACGCCATCAACGCGCAATCGGCCAAGACCGGCATCACCGCACAGTACGACGAAAAGCTGGGCGGCCTGAAACTGTCGCACGCTACCGGCGCCGACATCAAGGTCACCAACAACGCCGGCGCAGCCAACGTCAAGCTGAACGTTGCTAACTACAACACGCCAACCGCAGGTACTCTGAGCGGCGCATTCGACGCCAAAGCCGCCGGTGCCGTGGCGATTGCCAACGGCCGCGTGACCTTCGACTCGGAAAACAGCTTCGCCATCACCGATGCTGGTTCGGGCTTCGCTGTGGGTACCGGTGCTACCGGTGTGTCGAAACTGCAATCGGTCGCTTCCCTGGACGTGACCACCTTCGACAACGCCCAGCTGGCAATCAAGATCGCTGACGCCGCACTGGCTTCCGTGAACAACCAGCGCGCTGCCTTCGGTGCACTGCAGTCCCGTTTCTCGTCGACCATCTCGAACCTGAGCGCAACGACCGAGAACCTGTCTGCATCCCGTAGCCGTATCGTGGATACCGACTTCGCTGCAGAAACCGCAAGCCTGACCCGCGGCCAGATCCTGCAACAAGCTGGTACCGCAATGCTGGCCCAGGCTAACTCCCTGCCGAACGGCGTGCTGAGCCTGCTGCGCGGCTAATCGCCAAATAGCTAGGTAAAAGCAGTTCCCCGCTCCGGTTCGCCGGACCGGGGAATTTTGCGTAGGAGGTCTCTATGACTATCGATTCAATAACTGCTACTGCACCGCGGGCTGACCGCAGCATTGCCAGCTACGACTTCGTGGCCTTGCCGGTGGCAGGCCGTAGCCCGGCGGCTACGGTGGAAACCATCGATGCGGTCAAGGCCAAGGAGGCTGTACCTTCCAGGAAGGAACTGGAAGATGCCGTCACCAAAATCAATAAGTCGGTGCAGGAACGGGCCCAAAGCCTGGTTTTTTCCATCGACGATGACAGCCACCGCACCATCGTCAAAGTGATTGACCAGCACACCAAGGAAGTATTGCGGCAGATTCCGACTCCGGAAGCACTGGAGATTGCGAAATCCATCGATGCTTTCAAAGGTGGTTTGCTGGTAGACCACGAAGCCTGAACGCTGGCAATGTATTTGAGGCCCGGCCTGCCCTTGCGGCAGTCCGGGCTTTTTTGCGCTATGCTGCCACGATGGCTAGCTTGTCTTTTCAGACACGAATAAACAGGTATTTCCCCCTCTCAAGTCCCCTTTGAATCTGCCGTAAACAAGTTAGACTTATCTTGTTACCTCAGGAGTTTGCCGTGGCCGTTTCTTCTACCCCAGCACTAGCATCCCCGGGCATTGGTTCCGGTCTGAACGTCAACGACATCGTCGATAAGTTGATGGCGGCTGAAGCTGCGCCACTGTCCGGCTATGACAGGAAGACCGCGTCTTACCAGGCCAAGGTCAGCGCCTACGGCCAGCTGAGCGGTGCTGTCGGCGTCTTCCAGAGCGCACTGAGCAGCCTGAATTCCGCCACCGCATTCAATGGTTTGTCCACGACCGTGGGCAGCAAGGACGTGCTGAGCGCTTCGGCCACTTCGAAGGCCGTGGCCGGCAATTACCGCGTCAACGTTTCCCAGCTGGCCCAGGCGCAAACCCTGATGACCAGCGGCATGGCCAGCAAGACGTCGAGCATCGGCCTCGGCGGCTCCACCACCCTGTTCTTCCAGTTCGGCAGTGCCAGCGGCAGCTTCGGCTTGCAAGGCACTGGCTTGAGCTCGTCCATGCTGACCAGCGGTCTGAGCAATGGTTCGCTCAGCATCAACGGCACCGCGATTGCAACATCGGCCAGTACCAATAGCGCGAGCACCCTGGCCGCTGCCATCAACGAAAAGAGCGGCACCACTGGCGTGACTGCCTCCGTATCGAATATCTTCTCGACCTTCGGCGACGTGGCCACCGATGCTGGCGGCTCTTACAGCCTGAAGGTCGGCAACACCGTGATCGCCACCCAAGGCGCGGGCGTCGCTGCCGGCGCCGGCGTCACTGCGGCTTCGCTCGATGCCGACCTGGCCAATGCCGGCGGCGCCACTGCCACCGCCCTGGCGGCCGCAGGCATCACCTTTACCGGCAGCGCAGCAGCCGGCACCCTCGAATTCCGCAGCGCCAGCGGCGCCAGCGTTGCCATCACCGAAACAGCGACCGGCGTGACCGGCGGCGCCAAGACCGCGGCAGGCGCAGCCAATGCCGGCGCCAGCTACACCTCCGCCAGCAGCGTGACTCTGGCGGCAGCTAACGGCAATCCGATCACCATCGCCGGCACCAACCCAGCGGCAGCGGGCCTGACGGCAGGTACCGGCGGCAGCATGCTGGGCGGTGGCTTTACCCAGGACGCCAGCCAGCCTTCCGGCTCGGTTGTCATCGATAGCAGCAATAACACGCTGCAAGGCGTGGCCGATGCGATCAACAAAGCCAGCCTGGGCGTAACGGCCACCATCGTGTCCGACGGCAGCAGCACCCCTTACCACCTGGTGCTGACGTCGAATAAGACCGGCGAAAACGCCTCGATGAAAATCAGCCTGAGCGGCGATGGCAACAACCCGCCGGAAGCTGCCCTGCAAAGCTTGCTCGGCTATGACCCAAGCGGCAGCCAGTCCATGCAGCAGACCACAGCGGCCCAGGACACCAAGCTGACCGTTAACGGCATTGCAGTCAGCAGCCATTCGTCCACCGTCAGCGAGGCGATCCAGGGCGTGAGCATGACGGTCAACCAGGTCGGCACCAGCACCCTTAACGTGGCGCGCGATACCGGCAGCGTGAAGACGAACCTGCAAGCCTTCGTCAAGGCGTATAACGACCTCAGCAGCTCGCTGAAAAAGCTCACCGCCTACGATCCGGAAACCAAGAAAGCCGGCCCGTTGCAAGGCGATCCCACGGCACAGTCCATGATGTCCCAATTGCGCCGCATGCTGGGTGGGCAGATCACCGGCCTGTCGGGCGGCCTGACCAACCTGGGCCAGGTCGGCATTACTTTCGGCAAGGATGGCACGCTGAACCTGGACGATGGCAAGCTGAGCAAGGCGATGGATTCCAATTTCGCCGACATCGCAGGCCTGTTCTCCGCGATCGGTAAAGCGACTGACCCGAACGTCAACTTTGTCAGCTCGACCGCCAAGACCAAGCCTGGCTCGTTCAACCTCAATATCACGAACCTGGCGAGCCAAGGCGCGCTGACCAGCTCTGCAGCTGTTGGCGGCAGCACCACCATCAATGCCAACACGGTCTGGTCGGTAACGCTGAACGACACCACGCCGAGCAACTCGAGCAACACCGCCAACGTCACCATTCCGGCCGGTACTTACACTCCTGACCAGCTGGCGAAAATCGTGCAGTCGTCGATCAATGGCTCATCCGCGTTTTCGTCGAAAGGCGCCACCGTCGCGGCCTCGATCGACAGCAATGGCAAGCTGGTGCTGTCTTCCAGCAAATACGGTTCGACCTCGAATATCGCCCTGAGCGATGTCACCGGCAGCACGGTCGGCAGCATCTTCGGCGCCGCCACCCCGGTGGTAGGCACCGATGTCGCCGGCACCTTGGGCGGTAAAGCCGTTGTCGGCAGCGGCCAGACCCTGACCGGCGCCGATGGCACCGACGCGGAAGGCTTGAAGATTGAAGTCACTGGCGGCGCGCTCGGCGATCGCGGCACCGTCGGCTTCTCGCAAGGCTACGCCTACCAGCTCAACAATCTGGCGACGTCCTTCCTTGGAACTGGCGGCTTGCTTACCACCGTAACTGACGGCCTGAACAAGAGCATCAAGGATGTAGCCAAACAGCGCGACGCGTTTTCGTCCAAGCTGGATGATATTGAAAAACGCTATCGGGCGCAGTTCAACGCCCTGGATGTAACCCTGTCGAAGATGCAGAGCACGCAAGCGTATTTGACTCAGCAACTGGCGGCCATCGCCTCCAACGCTTGAGCACAGGATTAAGGAGAGAACATGTTTGGAACTACTGCACGCGGCGTCAACGCCTATGCGAAAGTCGGCTTGGAGACCGGCGTCACCTCCGCTTCGCCGCACAAGCTGATCGTCATGCTGTACGACGGCGCCCTGGCCGCGATCATGACCGGCATTACGCAGATGAATGCTGGCAACGTCCAGGAAAAAGGCAATGCCATCTCCAAAGCCATCCGCATCATCGACGACGGCCTCAAAGCCAGCCTGGATAAGGAAGTCGGCGGCGAGATCGCACGCAACCTGGAGGCGCTGTACGACTACATGAGCCGCCGCCTGCTGGAAGCGAACATCAAGAACGATCCTGTGATCCTGGAAGAAGTGCGCGGCCTGCTGGCCGACCTGCGCGATACCTGGAACCAGATCGGCGGCAACCCAGCTGCTACCAACACCAACGCCCAGCCTGCTGCCTTCGCCAGCATGTAATAGAGGATGACAATGACGAACGCAGAAGTATTGACCGCCTACTCCGCCATGGCCGCACTGACGCAGAAGATGGTGGCAGCCGCCAGCACGGGTGACTGGGACGGCCTGGAATCGCTGGAAACGCAAGTGGCCGCCCATGTCGCCATCCTGCGCGGCAACGAGGAAGCAGTCACGCTGGACGCCGGCGAGCGCCAGCAAAAGCTGGGGCTGATCAAGCAGATGCTGGACGACGACCGCCAGATCCGCGACCTGACCATGCCATGGATGGCGCAGCTGTCCAAACTGATCAACAACACCGGCACTGAACGGCGCCTGGCCGCCGCCTACGGCGCCGTCTAAGAAGGGCGGCGATCATGCTGCCCCCGCGCCTGGATGTCCGGGGTGTCAGCGCCACTGGCGCGACAATGGCCGCACCGGCGGTGGCAGCGCCCCGCCAGGAAGCCTTCCAGCGCGCACTCTCCCAGATGGTCGGGCAAACCCTGCCCGCCCAGGTCCTCAGCAAATTCTCCGATGGCAGTTTTCTCGTGCGCGTGGCCGACACCAATGCGCGCATGCTGCTGCCCAATGGCATCAATACCGGTGATGAACTGCCGCTGACCGTGGTCAGCGGACAGCCGCGCGCCACGCTGCAAGTGGGCGCGGGCAGTCCGCAGGCGGGCCAGATGGCCACCTTTGTCGCGGGCGACCAGATGCCCGATATGCCGGCGGAAGGCCGCCTGCCTTCGCAAGAAGCGGCCATCCTCAACCTGAGCGGCAAGCAGCCGCAGGCCGGCGCCGAAGCTGAAGGCGCCCATCCGGGCCAGGCCGCCGCCACCCAGGCACAAGGCCGTGCGCTGAGCCCCGGCGCAGCCTTGTTGAGCAAAGCGCCCCTTGTGCCCGCCGACCAGTTGCCATCGCTGGGCAAGGACACGCCGCAGGCTGCATTGAGCCCGGCCGCGCGCGCCATCGCGAGCGCCCTCGCCTCGGCCTACACCACGCCAGGCGTCCCGGTCACCATCAATGGCAAAGCGCCCTTGAGCGCCGGCGGAGCGCCCGACACCGCCAAGCTCAGCGAAGGCTTGCAGCGCGCCCTCGGCGACAGCGGCCTGTTCTACGAATCCCATGTGGCCGAATGGGCCGAAGGAAAGCGCTCGCTGCAGGACTTGCAGCGCGAGCCGCAAATGCAGCGCCAAACGGCAGCCCAGGGCGCCGCGCAGGGCCAGGCGGACGCCATCGCAAAAACCCTGGCCGGCCCCGACCTGACGGCCGCGCAAATGATCAACCAGCAGCTGCACACCCACGAACAGGGCAAAGTCATCTGGCAAGGCGAAGCCTGGCCTGGACAGCCAATGCAATGGCAGGTCGAGCGCGACCAGCGCGATGAAGGCGGAGGCAAGGAAGGCCGCCGCGAAGGGCGCGATGGCGAAGGGGCCGATGCCGTCTGGCGCAGCGGCGTACGCTTCCGCTTCCCCATGCTCGGCCAGGTCGCGGCCAACGTCACCCTGGTCGGCGACCAGGTCCACATCTCCGTGCAGTCGGGCTCGGAAGACACGGCAGCCACGCTGCGCGCCTGGGCCGGCGCCCTGCAGCAAGCGATGGACGCGGCCGGTGCGCCGCTGACCTCGCTCGCCATCAATGCGGAGGCGAATGATGGCGCAAGCTGACAGCCAGGATCCGCCGCGCAAACCGCTGCAAAGCGCAGTCGCCCTCGCGTATAAAAGCGGCGAGGCCGCACCAAAAGTCGTCGCCAAAGGACGCGGACTGGTAGCCGAGCAAATTATTGCCGTGGCCGCCGAGCATGGTGTGCACATCCACGAATCGAAAGAGCTGGTTTCCCTGTTGATGGAAGTCGACCTGGACCACCAGATTCCACCCATGCTCTACCGTGTAATTGCGGAACTGTTAGCATGGCTTTATCATATTGAAGCAGCGCAAAAGACTGGCAAGCCCCCGCCCCCGGCGCCGGATCTCAGCGTACCGAATGAATCCCCAGACAATGGACTTTGATGCACAGCTATATTTCGGAATCGGACTTGGAGAACTGGCATGATTTCGAGGTCACCTCGCGCCGCGAAATCACCGCCCTGCTGCGCAGCATCGGCGAAAAGAACCAGCTGATCCGCATGCTGGTGGCAGGCGAGTCCGACGTATGCGTCACGTCCATCCTCGAGGTCGATGCCGATGGCGGCAACGTCATCCTCGACTGCTCGATCAGCCCTGACCAGAACCGCCGCATCCTTGGCGCCAAGCGCCTCTCCTTCGAGACCACGCTCGACAAGATCCGCATCATGTTTGGCGGCGACCACATCGAATCGTGCACATTCGAAGGCAGCCCAGCCTTCAAGATGCCCCTGCCGAGCAGCCTGATCCGCTTGCAGCGCCGCGAGTTCTACCGCATGGCGACGCCCGTTACCAACCCAGTGCGCGCGCTGATCCCGCAGCCGGCCGAACTGGGCGGCGGCAGCAAAGCCTTCCCGCTGGCCGACATCAGCTGTGGCGGCATTGCAATTCTGGACAACAGCCTTGTATTGGGCGATACGATCGGCAAGGTCTACAACGACTGCCGCATTGAACTACCTGAAATTGGCACGATTTCCACCGGCCTGCAGATCCGCAACTCGCTGGACTTGACGCTTTTAAACAACAAATCCAACCGACGCCTGGGCTGCCAATTCGTCGACCTGCCGCGCTCCGCCCTGAACGCCGTCCAGCGCTACATCACCAAGCTCGAGCGCGAACGCAACGCCCGCATCGCCGGCCTCGAATAAAAAAAGGGGACGTAACCAATTTTTATTTGGTTACGTCCCCTTTTTTATTCACCGTTTCTTAGACCTGCATGTTCATGATGTCGTGGTAGGCCTGCACCAGCTTGTTGCGCACCTGGGCGGTGGCCTGGAAGTTGATGCTGGCTTTTTGCATCGAAATCATCACGTCCGATAGGTTGACCGAGTCGTCCCCCATCTGGAAGCGCTTGCTCAGACCCTCGGCCTGGTCCTGGCTGGCTTGCACGGCGTCCAGCGCGCCTTTCAGGGCGTTGCTGAAGTCCGGCTTCTGTACCGCCTGCTCGGTCTGGATCGCCGGCGGGGTCACCGAGGGTCGTGTCGCAGCAGCGTGAAGCTGGGCGATCATTGCCTGGATTTGGCTAGAATCAATTCCGCCTGTTCTCATTAGTTGACTCCAAGATACAATATTCCTGTTTTCAGGCTTCCAGAATACCCGTGTGAAAGCAAGGGGATAGCCCTGAGCAGGAAGGCAAACGGGCGCCTATTCGGGCCTTTAAAGGGCGCAATAGCACCTGATAATGTGCAACAGGCCCATTAACCCACAGTGATTACCCATGGCTGCTGCCGCAGAACAAGTCGAAATCGAAGATCCAGAAGCCCAGCAGGCGCCCAAGGGCCGCTTCGCCTTCTTCCAAACCCCTATGGGCAAGATGGCGGTGCGCGGGGCCGCAGTGGCTGGCGTGCTGGCCCTGGTACTGATCCTGTGGATGTGGAATAAGGAAGCGGACTATAAAGTTCTGTTCGCCAATTACACCGATAAGGATGGCGGCGCGATCACGGCGGCGCTGGACCAGATGCAGGTCAAGTACAAACTGGCCGAGGGCGGCCAGGCCATCCTGGTGCCATCCGAGCAAGTGCATAGCGTGCGCCTGCGCCTGGCGCAGCAGGGCTTGCCAAAAGGCGGCAATGTCGGCTTTGAGGTCATGGAGAACCAGAAGCTGGGCGTGTCCCAGTTCCTGGAACAGGTGAATTACCAGCGCGCCCTGGAAGGCGAACTGGCGCGTTCCATCCAGTCCATCGGCGCCGTCGAATCGGCGCGCGTCCACCTGGCGCTGCCAAAACCTTCCGTCTTCGTGCGCGACCAGCAGAAGCCGACCGCTTCCGTCATCCTGCAGCTGCATGCCAACCGCATGATCGATCCGGCCCAGGTCAGCGCCATCGTGCACCTGGTCGCCTCTTCCGTGCCGGAACTGTCGCCCGCCAACGTGACCGTAGTGGACCAGGCCGGCAACCTGGTGTCGGACCTGAACAAGAACGGTAACGCGGCCGGCAACGCCAAGAACCTCGATGCCTCCCAGCTCAAGTATGTGCAGGAGCTGCAGAGCCAGGTCATCAAGCAAGTCGAATCCATCATCAAGCCGATCGTGGGCGAAGGCAATGTGCGCGCCGAAGCCGTGGCCGACGTCGACTTCTCCGCCATCGAACAGGCGGCGGAATCCTTCAAGCCGAATTCGCCACCAGCCGCTTCCGCCATCCGCAGCCAGCAGAGCAGCGAGACCAGCGGCACGGCCAACGCCAATCCTGGCGGCATTCCCGGCGCACTGTCGAACCAGCCGCCGGGCGTCGCCACTGCCCCGCTGACCACCACGCCGCCAGGCGCCGCCGGTGCGCCGGGCCAGCCTGCCGCCGGCGCGGCGACCACCGCAGCCGGTCCTTCGCATAAGGAATCGACAACCAATTATGAGGTCGACAAGACCGTGCGCTATGAACAGAAGGCAATGGCCGGACTGAAGCGCATGACCGTGGGCGTCGTAGTAAACTATCGTCGGACCATCGATAAAAACGGCAAGGTCATCGTGAAGCCGCTGAGCGCGGACGAGATGGCCAAGATCAACAGCCTGGTCAAGGAAGCCATGGGCTACAACCAGGACCGCGGCGATTCCGTCAGCGTGGCCAACGCGCCATTCGACGGTGTCGACAAGGAACCGGAAGCACCGCTGGAGTGGTGGCGCGATCCGGCCAACCTGCCGCTGGCCAAGGAACTGGCGAAGTTCCTGATCACGGCCCTGATCCTGCTCTACATCCTGCTGCGTATCGTTCGTCCAATGATGCGTCCGGTATTCAAGAAGATCGATTCGATCAACGAGCCGGAACCGGAACCGGAACCAGAGCCGATCGTCGAGCCGCTGGGCCCGACACCGGAGGAAATGCTGGCGGAGGAGATCGCCAAGATGGAAGAAAACACTGCCCGCACCTATCGCGACAACCTGGCGCTGGCGAAGAAACTCGCAGCGGAAGATCCGCGCATCGTCGCCAACGTCATCAAGGAATGGATAGGCAACAATGACTAGTGAAAACACCGGGCTGCAGAAAGCCGCAATCCTGATGTTGGCCATGGGTGAGGCCGAGGCCGCCGAGGTGATGAAATTCCTCGGTCCGCGCGAAGTGCTGAAACTGGGCGCCTCGATGGCGACCATGAAGAACATCCCGCATGAAATGGTGGTCGATGTGCTCGACGATTTCCGCGACCAGTATGCTGCCGCGTCCACCGTGGGCCTCGATTCCGACGAGTACATCCGCCAGGTGCTGACCAAGGCGCTGGGCGACGACAAGGCGTCCGTGCTGCTGTCGCGCATCCTGGGCGGCAAGGATGCCTCCGGTATCGAGTCGCTGAAGTGGATGGATTCGCAGTCCGTGGCGGAATTGATCCGCAATGAGCACCCGCAGATTATCGCCACCATCCTGGTGCACCTGGAACGCGACCAGGCTTGCGAAATCCTGGGCCATTTCACCGACCGCCTGCGTAATGACGTGGTGCTGCGTATCGCTACCCTGGATGGCGTGCAGCCGCAGGCTTTGCGCGAATTGAACGACGTGCTGACCAAGCTCCTGTCTGGTAATGAAAACATCAAGAAATCGACGCTGGGCGGTATCCGCGCGGCGGCCGAGATCCTGAACTTCATGTCCGGAGAGCAGGAACAGAACGTGATGGACAATATCAAGAACTACGACAACGATATGGCGCAGAAGATCATGGACGAAATGTTCGTGTTCGATAACCTGATCGATGTCGATGACCGCGGCATCCAGCTGCTGCTGCGTGAAGTGCAGTCGGAGATGCTGATCATTGCGCTGAAAGGCGCGTCGCCCGATTTGCGCGACAAGATCTTCAAGAATATGTCGGCGCGTGCTTCCGAGATGATGCGCGAGGACCTGGAGAACAAAGGGCCGGTACGCCTGTCCGAAGTGGAAACGCAGCAGAAGCAGATCCTGCAGATTGTGCGCCGCCTGGCGGATGAAGGCCAGATCGTGCTGGGTGGTAAGGGTGAGGATTCCTTCGTTTAACAGATGACAACCATCCCCAAAGAACAGCAAACCGCCTACCAGCGCTGGGAACTGCGCTCCTTCGGCGATTCGCGCCCCAGCGCCGTAGCCCAGCGCGAGCGCGAGGAAGAAGAAGCACGCGCCGTCGCGGCAGAGGAAGCCGCCGCACTGGCGGAAGTCCAGGAAGCCGAATACACCGAGGCCGAACACGCCCCCGCCCTCGACTATCCCACCGAAGAGGAACTGGCCGCCATCCGCGAGCAGGCCCGCCAGCAAGCCTACGACGAAGGCTTCAAAGCCGGCCACGAGGAAGGCATGGCCCAGGCCCTGGACGAGCAGCGCGCGTCCACTGAACAAGCCATCGCCCCGATCCGCCAGATCGCCGACAACTTCAGTACCGCACTGCGCGAAGCCGACCAGGCCATCAGCAACGAAGTGCTGGAACTGGCCCTGCACTTGGCCAAGGGCATGCTGAAAAACGCCCTGCGCGTGAAACCCGAGCTGATCCTGCCGGTGGTGCGCGAAGCCATCGAATACCTGCCGGTCTTGCAGCAGCCCGCACTGCTGATCCTGAACCCCGAAGACGCTGCCGTGGTGCGCGAAAGCATTGCCGAAGAACTGGACAAAGGCGGCTGGCGCGTCATCGACGATCCGACCATCGAGCGCGGCGGCTGCAAGGTCGATACCGCCTCCAACCAGATCGACGCCACCGTGTCTTCGCGCTGGCAGCGTCTGAGCCTGGCGCTCGGCAAGGACATTGACTGGATTGATTGAGATGGGCGCCCCGGACCCACAAGTGCACGCAGGCCGCTGGCGTTCTTACCTGAACGACTGTGCCACCCTGGTCGATTTCGTCGAGCCGATGCAAGTCTCAGGCCGCGTCACGCGCGTGGCCGGCCTGGTGATGGAAGCGGTCGGCCTGCGCCTGGCCGTGGGCGCCGCCTGCACCGTGCCCCTGCCCTCCGGCGGCAAGGTAGAAGCGGAGGTGGTCGGCTTTGAGGGCGACAAATTATTCCTGATGCCGCAAAGCGATGTCGAAGGCATCATTCCCGGCACGCGCGTCTTCCCGGTCGAACAAAGCGTTCCGAAACCGGGTACCGTGAACCACCCGCGCCGCCGCCCGAGCGACCGCGCGCGCCATCTGCCGGTCGGCCCCGAGCTGCTGGGCCGCGTGGTCGATGGCGCCGGCCGTCCGCTGGATGGCCTGGGTCCGATCCAGACCACCGATTCCGCTCCGATCAACGTGCGCCCCGCCAACCCGCTGGGCCGCGCGCCCATCGTGGAAACGCTGGACGTCGGCGTACGCTGCATCAACTCCATGCTGACCGTGGGCCGCGGCCAGCGCATGGGCCTGTTCGCAGGCTCCGGCGTCGGTAAATCCGTCTTGCTGGGCATGATGGCGCGCTACACCGAAGCCGACATCATCGTGGTCGGGCTGATTGGCGAGCGGGGCCGTGAGGTGAAGGAGTTCATCGAACAGATCCTGGGCGAAGAAGGCTTGCGCCGCTCCGTCGTGGTCGCAGCGCCGGCCGACACGCCACCGCTGATGCGCATGCAGGGCGCCGCCTATTCCACCGCGATTGCCGAGCACTTCCGCGACAAAGGCCAGAACGTGCTGTTGATCATGGACTCGCTGACCCGCTACGCCATGGCGCAGCGCGAAATCGCCCTGGCCATCGGCGAACCGCCCGCCACCAAGGGCTATCCGCCTTCCGTCTTCGCCAAGCTGCCGGTGCTGGTGGAGCGCGCCGGCAATGGCGAGGTGGGCGGCGGCTCGATCACGGCTTTCTATACCGTACTGACCGAGGGCGACGACCAGCAGGATCCGATCGCCGACTCAGCGCGCGCCATCCTGGACGGCCACATCGTGCTCAACCGCCGTCTGGCGGAGGCCGGCCACTACCCGGCAATTGATATTGAACAGTCAATCAGCCGCGCCATGCACTCGATCACCACGCACAACCACCAGAACCAGGCGCGCCGGCTGAAACAGTTGTTTTCGCGCTACGAACGAAGCCGCGACCTGATCGCCGTCGGGGCGTACACGCCGGGCACCGATCCAGTGCTTGACCAAGCCATCGCCCTGCACGATAAGATTGAGCAATTCCTGCAGCAGCAGATTACCGAGCAGGTGAATATGCCCGAGAGCTTGGGGCAGTTAACCTCTCTATTCGACTGATTAGTACCTCCGGCCCTGCATATAATTGACCATCATGGCCTCTACCCAGCAACTTGAAACTTTGATCGACCTGGCGCAGCGGGAAACCGACGATGCGGCCAAGCGCCTTGGCGCGGCCCTGAAAGCCGCCGCCGATGCCGAGGAGAAGCTGAACATGCTGGTCGGCTACCGCGACGAGTATGGCCGCCGCTTCGATGAATCCCAGCAGCAGGGCATCACGCCGATGGCTTATCGCAATTTCCAGGCTTTCATGGAAAAGCTGGATATGGCGATCAAAGGCCAGCAGGAAGTGGTGCGGCACAGCAAGGCGCGCGGCGACCAGGAGAAGCAAGTCTGGCAAGACTGCGAACGCAAACGCATGTCCTACTCCACCCTGCGCGACCGGGCCGAGGCCCAGGAGCTCAAGAAGGAAGCCAAGCGCGACCAGAAAGCCATGGACGAACACGCCTCCCGCCAGGCATTTTTCAAACGCTAGACCGATTCGATCATGCAAACCCAGACTGTCCAAAACTCCCCTCTCCTTTCCGGCAACACGGCTTCCGGCCGCACGTCCAATGCCGCACAGGAAGACCAGCAGTTTGCACAGGCCCTGAACCAACAGATCGAACGCCAGGCTAACGCCCTGCCGCCATCGGCCCAGCAGCAGGCGCCCGCCGCAGCCCAGCGCCGCGCCGAGACGCCAAAGCTGGCACAGCCACAGCCACAGCCAGGCCAGCAGGCTGCCCGCTCAAACAATGCGCAAGCGCCTGCCAGCAAGCCAGCAGCGCAGGCGCCGGCCAAGACCCCGCAGAGCAACCAGGCTGCGCAAGCAGGTGAAGCGCAGCAAACCGACGGCGCCAAGACCGATGCCTCCGCAGCGAACGGCGGCGCCAGCGTAGCGGCTGGCGAAGCTTCCACTGCCAGCAACGCCCCGGCGACCGACCAGACTGACGACACGCAAGCCGCCAGCGACGCCGTCGCCGACATGCTGGCAATGATCCAGGGTTACGGCCAGCCAGCCTCGACCGATGCCGCCGCCGCAAGCGCAGCCGCAGCAGCGGCCGCCGCTGCCGCCGCCGCCAAAGATGGCCGTGCTACCGATGCCGCGCTCGCTGGCGACCCCGTCCTGGATGGGAAAGCCAGCCGCACCGGCATCGCCGACCGCCTGGCCGCCGAAGGAATGAATGTCGACCAGGCCGCCCTGCTTGCGGCAAAGGCTGCAGCCGATGGCGCAGCCGCCGGCAAGGCAGCGGCAGGTGAGCAGGATACAGGCATGGCCGATGCCCTGGCGAAGCTGGGGCACAGCGCAGCCGCCGATGCAAGCGGCAGCGACAAAGCCGCCGCCCCCGGCACCGACTTCAAGGCCGCGCTGCAGCAAGCAAGCGCCGACGCCAAAGCTGCCGACCTGGCCGCAAAAGACGCCAAACAAGCAATCCAGCCACAAGCGAACGCCCTGCAGGCCGCCGCCGCTGCCCTGGCGCCAGCCGGCGCCGGCAACGCGCAAGCCGCCCAGTCCGTCGCCAGCAACCAGCTGCACGCGCGTGTCGGCAGCCAGGGCTGGGACCAGCAACTGGGCCAGAAAGTCATCTGGATGGTCAACGGCGGCGAACACAGCGCCACCCTGACCCTGAATCCCCCCGACCTGGGCCCTTTGCAAGTGGTGCTGAACGTCTCGAACGACCAGGCCAGCGTGGCATTCACCGCCGCGCAGCCGGAAGTGCGCGCCGCACTCGAACAGGCGCTGCCAAAATTGCGCGAAACCATGGGCGAAGCCGGTATCTCGCTCGGCAATACCAGCGTTTCGGCCGGCAGCCAGGAACAGCAGCAAGCTTTCGCCGAGATGGCCTCGGGTGGCCGCGGCCGTGGCGTTGCGAATGGCCAGAATGGCAATGCCGGTGAAGGTGAAACCAACATCCAGCCGGCCCCGCAGGTTCGCCGCAGCGTGCTCAGCGCCGTCGATACCTTTGCGTAAGGCAGAGATAGCCCTGCTTCCTGCCTCTTTTCGGCACATCGCTCCCCGCATGCTTTACCGATAATGACATAATGGCGTCATGATAAATCTCTTGCATCCAAGGCAGCAGAATTGAAAGCGAATCCAAAAATGAAGGCTGATGCGAAGGCAGAAGCTCCACCACCAGTCGGCGGTGGCTCCAAGAAGAAGCTGATCATTATCGTGGTCGCGGTGCTGGTGCTCGCCCTCGGCGGCGGCGGCGCTGCCTGGTTCTTCATGCATGGCGATAGCGGCGAAGAACATTCGCAAGACGAGAAGTCGGCGAAGAAAGCCAAGAAGCCAGCCAAGAAAGCCGGGCCGCCCGTCTATATCCCTGTCGAGCAGTTCACCGTGAACCTGCAGCCGGAAAACGGCGACCAGTACCTGCAAGTGGCGATGACGCTGCAAGCGAGCAGCCTGGAAGAGTCGGAAGTCATCAAGACCAATATGCCCAAGCTGCGCAGCCGCATCTTGCTGCTCCTGTCGAGCAAGCATGCGTCCGAGATCAATACGCCGGAAGGCAAGCAGCAGCTGAGCAAGGAAGTCCTGGAGACCGTCAACCAGCCGTTCGAAAACGGCGGCGAGCACCAGGAAGTATCGGAAGTGCTGTTTACCGCGTTTATCATCCAGTAAGGTCAGTGAAGCATGGCTGATAATTTTCTCTCCCAGGAAGAAGTTGATGCCCTTTTAAAGGGTGTCAACGGCGATCAGGACGACGTCGCTGCGCCCGAGGAGACATCGGGTGTCCGGACCTACAACCTGGCGACGCAGGAACGCATCGTCCGGGGCCGTATGCCGACCCTGGAAATTATCAACGAGCGTTTCGCGCGCCTGCTGCGCGTGGGCCTGTTCAATTTCCTGCGCCGTTCGGCCGAAGTCTCGGTTGGCTCCGTTCGCGTCTCCAAGTATTCCGAGTTCATCCGCAACCTGGTGGTGCCGACCAACCTCAACCTGGTGCACATGAAGCCGCTGCGCGGCACGGCCCTGATGGTATTCGACCCGGGCCTGGTGTTCCTGCTGGTGGACAACCTGTTCGGCGGCGACGGCCGCTTCCACACCCGCGTCGAGGGCCGCGACTTTACCCAGACCGAGCAGCGCATCATCCTGCGCATCCTCGACATCGTGTTCGAGGCCTATACCAAATCGTGGGAACCGGTGTACCCGGTGGAGTTCGAGTACATCCGTTCCGAAATGAATACGCAGTTCGCCAACATCGCCACGCCGAACGAGGTGGTGGTGGCGTCGACCTTCACCATCGAACTGGGTTCGGTGTCGGGCCAGATCCACTTCTGCATGCCATACTCGATGATCGAGCCGATCCGCGACGCGCTGACCTCCTCCCTGCAGGGCGAGGCGCTGGAAGTGGACAAGCGCTGGATCCGCCTGATGACGCAGCAGATCCAGATCGCCGAAGTGGAATTGATTGCCAAGCTTGGCACGGCCAAGGTCAGCTTCGATGAAATCCTGAACATGAAAGTGGGCGATGTGATCCCCCTCACGATTCCGGAAACGATCGAAGCCACCGTCGATGGCGTCCCCGTGCTCGACTGCACCTATGGTGTGTTGAACGGGCAATACGCATTGAAGGTGGAGAAACTGCTGGCAAACGCCGATAATATGAAATAAGGCAGCATTTAGGAGAGAAACATGTCGGACAATCAAGACGACGATACAAGCATGGATGACGATTGGGGCGCCGCGATTGCCGAGCAGGCCGCTGCCGAGGCTGCTGCTATGCAGAACCAGGCCGCCACTGCCGCCGTGTTCAAGGACTTTTCCAAGCAGCCGAACAAGACCGAAACCCATAACGATATCGACTTCATCCTCGATATCCCGGTCCAGCTGACCGTGGAACTGGGGCGCACCAAGATCGCCATCAAGAACCTGCTGCAACTGGCGCAGGGCTCGGTGGTGGAACTGGACGGCCTGGCCGGCGAACCGATGGACGTGCTGGTCAACGGCTGCCTGATCGCCCAGGGCGAGGTGGTGGTGGTGAACGACAAGTTCGGTATCCGCCTGACGGATATCATCACGCCTTCCGAACGCATCCGAAAACTGAATAAATGAAGCGAAGCCACGCCGTAACTTCCGCATTGGCCGCGATGGCGGCCGCCATCTGCCTCGCCAGCGCGCCCGCGCTGGCGCAGCAAGCCACCGCTCCCGATACGATTTCCACCAGCACCCAGGCCGCACCGGCCGCGGATGCAGCACCAGCGGCGCCCGCAGCAGCGGCACCAGCTGCCGTGGCACCGGCCGCGACGCCCGAACAGCAAGCCGCGCTGGCCGGCGCCCGCCCTGCCAACGCACCGGCGCCAAACAATGTGCTGGCTTCGCAAGCGCCCTCCGCCGCCGGCTCCCTGGTGCAGACCATCCTCTCGCTGGGATTCGTCATCGCCCTGCTGGTCGGCCTGGCCTGGCTGCTGAAACGCTTCGGCCCGAAACACATTACCGGAGGCACCACGGTCAAGCTGGTCGGCGCGCTGAGCGTCGGCGCACGCGAACGCATCCTGGTGGTGGAAGTCGGCGAACAATGGATCGTGGTCGGCGCCTCGCCCGGCCGCATGAATGCCCTGGCCACCATGCCGCGCCAGGAAATCGACGAAAGCACCCTGGCCAGCGCACAGCCGATCCCCGGAGCGAATTTCGCCGAATGGTTCAAACAGACGATTGAAAAGCGCAATGGCAAATAATCGCGCACTGCGCCTGGCGGGCCGCATCGCCGCGGGAGCTGCACTTTCGCTGCCGCTGATCGCAGCCGCCGAACCAACCATCCCAGCCTTCACCAGCACCCCCGCAGCGGGCGGCGGCACCGCCTACGGCCTGACGCTGCAGACGCTGATCCTGATGACGGCGCTGACCTTCATCCCGGCAGCGCTGCTGATGATGACCGGCTTCACCCGCATTGTGATCGTACTCTCGCTGCTGCGCCAGGCACTCGGCACGCAATCCGCGCCGCCCAACCAGGTGATCATCGGCCTGTCGCTGTTCCTGACCTTCTTCGTCATGAGCCCGGTGTTCGACAAGATCTACACCGACGCCTGGGTGCCGCTGCAGGACAACAAGATCACCATGCAACAGGCGATGGACCGCGCCGCCGTGCCGCTGAAAACCTTCATGCTGAAGCAGACCCGCCAGTCCGACCTGGCGCTGTTCGTCAAGATTTCGCGCAGCCAGGCGCTGCAAGGGCCGGAAGACGTGCCGCTGAAGATACTGGTGCCGGCTTTTATCACTTCGGAAATGAAGACCGCCTTCCAGATCGGCTTCGCCATCTTCATTCCCTTCCTCATTATCGACATGGTGGTGGCGTCGGTGCTGATGTCGATGGGTATGATGATGATGTCGCCCGCCGTGATTTCGCTGCCGTTCAAGCTGATGCTGTTCGTGCTGGTCGATGGCTGGCAACTGCTGCTGGGCTCCTTGTCCCAGAGCTTCTACTAGGGAGGCTCGCCATGAATCCGGAAACCGTCATGACCATGGGCCGCCAGGCCATGGAAGTCACGCTGATGGTGGCGGCCCCGCTGCTGCTGGCAGCGCTGGTGATCGGCCTGGTGGTCTCGATCTTCCAGGCCGCCACCCAGATCAACGAAGCGACCCTGTCCTTCATCCCGAAACTGGTCGGCGTGTTCGTCACCCTGGTGGTGGCGGGGCCGTGGATGCTGTCCGTGATGGTAGACTACATGCGCCAGGTGCTGACCGGCATTCCATCGCTGGTCTCGTGACCGATGCTGGTCGTCACCTCCGCTGAACTGAATACCTGGATCGCCGCCCTGCTGTGGCCGGCGACCCGCATCCTGGCACTGATCGCCACCTCCCCTATCTTCGGCAACGCCCGAATTCCAAACGAGCTCAAACTCGCGCTCGGCATTTTCACCGCGCTGGTGATCTCACCGACCGTGCCGGCCACGCCCGCGCTGGATCCTGCCGGCTGGGCCGGGCTATCGGTGCTCGCACGCGAACTCGTCATCGGTGCCGGCATGGGCTTCGCAATGCGGCTGGTGTTTTCGGCAGTGGAGATGGCAGGCGAGATCTCCAGCCTGACCATGGGCCTGGGTTTCGCCAGCTTCTTCGACCCGATGTCGCAAGGCCGCTCTTCGGCGGTATCGCAATTCCTAGTGTGGGTGGTGACGCTGGCAGTGCTGGCAGTGAACGCGCATTTGGTGCTGCTGGAAGCGCTTGCCGAAAGCTTCTACACGCTGCCGATTGCGGCCATTTCCTTCCGCAACGACGGCTTCTGGGACTTGGCGCTCTGGGGATCAAAGATCTTTTCGGCAGGCCTGCAACTGGCGCTACCGATTGTCGCAGCGCTGCTGATTACCAACGTCGCGCTCGGCATCCTCACGCGCGCCGCACCGCAGCTGAACCTGTTTGGTATCGGCTTCCCGATCACGCTCGGCGTTGGCTTCCTCACGCTGATGATGACCCTGCCCTACATGAATATGCCGATCCAAAGCCTGGTCAACGAAGGCATAGAAAAAGCACGGCAACTACCGCGCGAATGGGATAGCAAGAGCACCCGGCAGCCAATGCCAGGCAAGCCCCAGTTAGAAGCAAAATAAAAGTCGGGGTCAGGTCGAGCAAATGGACACGTTAAATGGGGACGTACCCTTTTAAAGGGGTACGTCCCCATTTAACGCTTGTACATTTGCTCGACCTGACCCCGACTTTCAAATTAGATCAAGTTGAACAGCGACAGGCCGGCCAGCGCTTTATAGGATTTCTGCGCGGCTTCCAGCGTGGTTTGCTGCTGGGTGAAGCGGGAGATCGCTTCCACTGGGTCGAGGTCGACCAGGTCGGAAATCTGGCTGGAGTACTGCAGGTTCAGGTCTTCCCCCGCGCTGTCGAGATGGTCGACTTCGCTCAGGCGGGCGCCGACCGAGGCGCGCACCGACAGCACATTGTCCAGGGAATTGCTGATGTTCTGGTTGGCCAGGTTCAGCGCATTGGTCAGCGCCGCGCCGGCTTGCGGCGAGCCGGACGGGCCGCGCAAGGCGGAGATCAGGTCGGTCATGGTCTTGAACACCGACTGGTTCTTGCTCGGGTCAACATTAAATACGTCGCCATTGGCCGGCGCGCCGGTGATGTCCATCGACATGCCATCAAAGACAATCGGCTGGCCCGAAGTATATGGCTGGTTCGTCGCCACGGCGGTGCCGCTGGTGACGTCGTTGACGGTATAGGTGGTCGTTGCCGGCGTTCCAGGCACCACCGTGAAATTCAGCGTGTAGTTGTGGCCGGTCAGTGCGGACGGGGTCTTCACCACGCCCGGTGAAATAATGCCGGTGCCGCCGCGCGTCACGTTGTTCGGATCGACGCTGGTCTGAAAGGTGCCATTGCCGGTCAGGTTGTTTTCAAAAACGGCCGAGCCGGTTTCGCTGGTGGCCAGCTTGCGCGAAGATCCCACTTGCAGCTCGCGCTGGCCCTGGTCGCCGTTGTAGGTGGCGCCAGTGGCAGTGCGGGTGAATGGCTGGGTATCGCTCTTGTAGCCGGAGAACAGGTAGGCGCCGGAACCGTCGGTGGCATTTGCCTGGCCAAGCAAGTCATTCAGGCGGCCATCGAGTTCCTTGGCGAGCGCCTCGCGGTCGGCCAGCGTGAAGCTTGGATTGCCGGCGGCGATAACCTTGGTCTTGATTTCCTGCAGCAGGTCGTCGGTGTTCGCGAGCGTATTGTCGACCAGGGACAGCGAGCCCTTGGCGCTGCTGCGGTTGGAAGCGAACTGGGTGTTCATTTCCTTCGACTGCGACACTTCCAGCGCGCGTGCCGATGCCACAGGATCGTCGGACGGCGTCACCACGCGGCGGCCGGTCGACAGCTGCATCTGCGTCTTCTGCAGTTGCGCTTGCAGGGTGTTCAGCTGGCTGACACCGTTGTCGTAAATCGTCTTGGTGGCAATACGCATGACCATGATGCTATTCCTTCAAAAATCTTATTGGTTCAGCGACAGCAAGGTATCGAACAAAGTGTTTGCCACCTGCATGACCTTGCCCGCAGCCTGATAGGCTTGCTGGTAGCGCAGCAGGTTGGAAGCTTCTTCGTCGAGATTGACGCCGGAGACCGAATCGCGCGCGGCTTGCGCCTGCTGCACGGTGGTTTCGGCGGCGGTACTGGCGATCTGGGTTTCGCGCGTCTTGTTGCCGACGAAATTGACCATTTGCGCGTAGCCGGCCTGGAAGGTGGCATGGCCGCCGTCCAGGATATTTTTCGACTGCAGCCCTGCGAGCAGCACGCCATTGCGTGCATCGCCCACGCCGCTGCCTGGCGAAATGGTGAATGCGTCGTTGTTCGCAGGATTGCCGGTGACGGAAAACTCAATGCCATTGAATTCCATCTTGGCGCCATCCGTGTATGGGACTGGGGTACCAGCCGGATAGGTGTTGGTAGTGCCGTTGACTGTCACGTTGACCGGGCTCGTAAAGCCCGAGAACGTGTTGGCCGCCTTGTTATACGTGAAGGTGACCGGCGAGGCCAGCTGGTTACCCGGCAACAGGTAGTTGGAGTTGACCGAGCCTGCGCTGATCTTGGCGGTGCCGGTATTGCTGGTCGTCGCAGCGGTGCTGATTGGCGCGCCGAGCGCGATCTTATTGCGGTCTTTCAATTCGACGCCGAAATCCAACGCCGCGTTATACGTCGGGCGCACCTGGAAGTGATCGGGGCCGCCGGCGGTTCCGGTGATCGAGAAAGCCACGCCATCAATCACTTGGGGCTGGGTTTGCGGATACGGGTTGATCGTCGTGGTGGCGCCATCGCTCGCGCGCGTCACGATGAAGTTGGTGCCGTTGTAATTGATGTCGTAGTCGGAAGTGGTCAGCGCAGCGGCATCAACAATGGTCGCATCGACTTTCACCGTGCTCGATGGCGAGTTGCGGTTGTCGTAGCCGACGTAGGCGTGGATATCCTTGAAGAAGTTGCCACCCAATTGGCCGTTCAGATCAATACCAAGCTTGTGCTGGTCGTTGAAGGCGTCAGCCAATCCGGCAGCAACTTTGCCGAGGTTAGCGTTTGCCACATCCAAACCGCTGTTGCGGAAATCGATCAGGCCGCCAAGCTGGCCGCCGGTGATGACGCTGTCCGGCAGCGCAGAGAACTTGCCCTGGGTCTGGTAGCCAACCACGATGCGTTCCGGATCGAACGGAGAATTCTGCGTCGCCAGTTCCTGCGGGCGGTTGCCGATCACCAAAGGCTGGCCGGTGCCGAAGGAAATATTCAGCATATTGTTCTCGGCCGGACGCACGGTCAGCGAGACTTGCTTGTTCAGCTCAGCGATCAGGGCGTCGCGCTGGTCCATCAAATCGTTTGGCAGCGCGGAAGGATCGACCGACAGGCCGGCAATCGTATTGTTCAGGTCGGCAATGCGGCGTGCGAAGGAATTGATTTCGTTCACACTCGCGGTGATGCCGGAATTGACACCTTGTTGCATTTCCTTCATGCGGCCGGAAATGCCGTTGAAGCGCGAAGCGAGGGACTCAGCCGAAGACAGCAAAGCCTGGCGCGTCGCCGTCGATTGCGGATTCGAGTTGGCGTTCTGGACACTATTGAAGAAATCCTGCAGCGCCGGCGACAGGCCGACCGTGGTGTCGGCCAGCAAGTTATCGATTTGGCTGATCTGGTTCGAATAAGTGTCGAGCGCAGCCTGGTTGGTCTGGGCGCCCAGCAGCTGGCGGTTCAGGAAATCGTCATAGACGCGCTTGATCTGCGCCACTTCGGTGCCGGTGCCAATAAAGCCGTCGCCGGTCTGGATCGGCGGCGTCGTGCCCTGCACCACCACCTGGCGGTTGTAACCGGTGACATTGGCGTTGGTAATGTTGTGCCCAGTGGTGGCCAGGCCCGTCTGGGCAGCCAACAAACCACTTTTACCGATGCTGAGTAAGGACATTTTGATAATTACCTTCGCTAGATATTCAGTTTACGGCACTCGCGGACAAAACTTGATGTTCGTCAGGCAAGAGTGCGCTGGATAATGCCGGCCAGCTTGGTGGCATAGTTGGGATCGGTGGCGTAGCCGGCCTTTTGCAAGTGTCGCGCAAATCCGGCTGCATCGGCGCCACCCGCGGCCGCCGCCAACGCTTTCTCATAGCGCGGATTGCTGCTCAGCAGGCGCGCGTAGTCCTTGAAACTGTCGGCATAGCTGTTATAGGCGCGGAATTTTTCGACACGGGTCTGCGGAACGCCGTTGACGTATTCGGTTGTAGCCGTTTCGACAACGCGGCCTTTCCAGTCCGGACCGGCCTTGATGCCGAACAGGTTGTGGCTGTTGCTGCCATCGCGGCCCTTGATTTCGCGGCGGCCCCAGCCTGTTTCGAGCGCGGCCTGGCCGAGCATGAACTTGGCCGGGATGCCGGTGGCGCGGCTGGCCTCTTCGGCATGGCTCGCCAGTTTGTCCTGGAAGCTGCGCACGTGGGCTGGTTTGTCGGATGCAGCGACTTGGCTTGCGCCGGCTTTGGCAACGGCGGAAGCCCCGCCGCTGGCTTCAATCGAGCGCTGCAGCCTGGCCTGCTCCATCAGCGCGCGCGCCATGGCCGGGTCGGTCGGCACGCCATCTTGCGGCGGCAGGGTCTTCGACAGCTGGCGCACCAGCACGTCGGCCAGGCCCATGCCTTTCTTGGCGATGCTCTGGCTGGTTTGCTGGTCCAGCATGGTGGTGAACATCTTGGTTTGCTGGCTGTCCATCATGCCGTCTTGCGGCGTGGCGTCGCGCATGCTCTTCATCATCATGTTGACGAACATGGATTCGAATTGCGTGGCCGCTGTTTTCAGCGCTTCCGGCGAACCGGCGCGTGCCGACTGGCGCAACTCGGACATGCCCTTGCTGTCGATGGCAAGGTTGGAGCTCAGGTCGGTGGCGCCGGCGGTACGCGGAATCATGGCTGCATCCTCAAATGATTTCGAGTTCGGCGCGCAGCGAGCCCGCCGCCTTCATCGCCTGCAGGATGGCCAGCAAATCCTGCGGCGAAGCGCCGATGGCGTTCAAGGCCCGCACCACTTCGCCCAGCGAAGCGCCGCCCTTCAGCATGATGACCTTGCCGGAGTCTTTCTTGATGTCGACACTGCCCTGCTGCGAAACCACCGTCTGGCCGCCGCTCAGTGCATTCGGCTGGCTGACCTGGGTATCGGCATTGACCGAGACCGACAGGTTGCCATGCGAAATCGCGCAGGTTTCCAGCGTCACTTCCTGGTTCATCACCACCGAGCCGGTGCGCGCGTTCATGATGACTTTGGCTGCCTGGCGCGCCGGACGCACATCCATGCTTTCCAGGTCGCCGATAAAGGCGACGCGCGCATCGCTCGACGAAGGAGCTGTCACGCGGATGGTGCGGCCGTCCTGAGCATAAGCCACGCCGGCGCCGTATTTGTCGTTGATAGCAGTGACCACGCGGCTGGCGGTGGCAAAGTCGGTGTTATTCAGTTCGAGGCGGATCTGGCCGCCCTCGCCCAGCGTAGTTGGCACGGCGCGTTCCACCGTCGCACCACCGGAAATACGGCCGACCGACAGGTGGTTGACGACGACGGCAGCACCGCCGCCCGGCGCCTGCGCGCCGACACCACCGACCAGCACATTACCTTGAGCCATGCCGTACACCTGGCCATCCGCGCCTTTTAATGGCGTCATCAGCAGCGTACCGCCACGCAGCGATTTGGCGTTACCCATCGAGGATACGGTGACGTCAAGTTGCTGGCCCGGCTGGGCGAATGCAGGCAGGCTGGTGGTGACCATGACAGCGGCCACGTTCTTCAATTGCAGCGTGGTGCCCGGCGGCAGTGCCACGCCCATCTGCTGCAGCATGGATGCCACCGATTGCACGGTGAACGGGGTCTGCGTGGTCTGGTCGCCGGAGCCGTCCAGGCCCACCACCAGGCCGTAGCCCATCAACTGGTTCTGGCGCACGCCGGCGATGCTGGCGAGGTCTTTCAGGCGTTCAGCCTGTACGGCCGGCGCCAGGATTATTGCAGCACACAGGGCCAGGAGTTTGAAAGTCTTCATGATCAGAAAGGCAGCAAGCTGAGGAAGAAGCGCGACAGCATCGACTGCACCTCGGCGCCATCGATATTGCTCTTGGTGCGGTATTCGACGCGGGCGTCGGCGATGGCGGTCGATGCAACCGAATTGCCGTTGACCGAGTCCGGATTCACCATGCCGGAAATACGGATGTATTCAGTGGCCTTGTTCATGCCGACCTGCTTTTCGCCGGCGATGATCAGGTTGCCGTTCGACAGCACTTCCACCACGGTGGCGCCGATGGTGCCGCGGAAGCTGTTGCTGAGGGACTGGCTGTCCGCATCGGCAAACTTGTTGTCGGCGCTGGTGGCGATATTGGCGCCCAGCTTGTTCTGCAGAAGGCCCGGCACGCCGAAGTTGACGCTGCCCGACTTGTTGCCGGCGCTGGCGCCGTTCTTCACGGCGGAGGTGCTCTCCGTGATGACGACATTGATCACGTCACCCACGTGGCGCGCACGGCGGTCTTCGAAGGCCGGACGGTAGGTGCTGGCCTGGTAGATTGCGCCATTGGTCACCGGTGCCGGCGGATAGGATGGCGGCAGCGGGCGCGCGCTGGTCGGGCCCTGGACGATGGACGTCGGCGCGCTCACGCAAGCCGATAACAGCACGGCGGCAGCGACGGAAACTATGGCGGTACGCATGTCAGGCTCGCTCTATTACAGCTGCGTCAGACGCTGCAGCATCTGGTCGGATGTGGTGATCGCCTTCGAGTTGATTTCATAGGCGCGCTGGGTCTGGATCATGTTGACCATTTCCTCGACCACGTTGACGTTGGACGTTTCCACATAGCCCTGCAGGATCACGCCAGTGCCATTGGTTCCCGGCTGGTTCTGGGTCGCAGCGCCGGACGAGCCGGTCTCCACGTACAGGTTCTCGCCCTTCGACTCCAGGCCGGTCGGGTTGATGAAGGTCGCCAGCTGGATCGCGCCGATCTGCTGCGCCGCCGCCTGGCCCGGCAGCGTGACCGACACGATGCCGTCGCGACCCACGGTGATGCTCTGCGCATTGATCGGAATGGTGATGGCCGGCTGCAGCACGAAGCCGCTGGAGGTCACCATCTGGCCGTTGTTATCGCGCTGGAAGGAACCGTCGCGGGTATAGGCCGTGGTGCCGTCCGGCAGCAGTACCGGGAAGAAGCCGTTACCGTTGACCATCAGGTCCTTGTCGTTGCCGGTCGATTGCGGGTTGCCCTGGGTGTGGATGCGCTCGATGGAAACCGGGCGCACACCAGTACCAACTTGCATGCCGGAAGGCAGCTGGGTCTGCTGCGACGAGGCAGCACCTGGCTGGCGGATGTTCTGGTAGAGCAGGTCTTCAAACACGGCACGCGACTTCTTGAAGCCGTTGGTGCTCACGTTCGCCAGGTTGTTGGACACCACGTCCATCTGGGTCTGCTGCGCTTCCATGCCAGTCTTGGCAATCCACAGTGATCGAATCATTTGCCTGCTCCAAAAACGGTTTTCCTATGCAGGCATTATCCGGTGCCCCGGGTCAAGTCAAAGCGTGGATCTGGCTGGTTTTCTCCCGCCTATTCAACCGTGTGGCAGGAATAATTCAGCTCTGCTATTGTTTGCGTTTTGCTAATTATTGCTTTTTAGACAGATCATGCGGACAGAACTCCTGGCCCAGGTAGTGGCCGCCCTCGCCCAGTTCACCAGCGAGAGCCGGCTATATGAGCTCAGCCTGAAAAAGGATGGCGACTATGGCTCTGGCGGCTTGCTGGTAGAAGCCTTCCTGGCCGACGACTGCCTGCAGGAGATTGCCGCACGCGACATCATCGTGCTGTCAACCAGCGCCGCCATCCGTCCTGCCGAACTGCTAGGCCAGCACGCCACCCTGAAGGCCAGCCTGGCCGATGGCAACCGCACCGCCTTCCACGGCTATATCAGCCACGCCGCCATGCTGGGCAGCGAGGGCGGCTTTGCACGCTACCGCCTGCGCCTGTCGTCCTGGCTATGGCTCGCCACGCAAACGCGCAATAGCCGGGTGTGGCAGGACAAGAGCGTCACCGACATCTTGGACGCGGTATTCTCCGACTACGCGCCTTACGCCAAATGGCAATGGAGCGACGACGCGCGCAGCATGCTCGACGCCCTTCCCGCCCGCAGCTACTGCTGCCAGTACCGCGAATCGGACTACGACTTCGTGCGCCGCCTGCTGACGGAAGAAGGCATCGCCTGGCGCTTCGAAGACGGCGAGGAGGATCAGACCGTCATCCTGTTCGCCGACAGCAGCCAGAAGTCGGCAACGCCGGAAGACGCCAGTAGCGCCAGCGGCGGAGGCCTGCGCTACCACGCCGCGCGCGCCGGCGAAAAATTCGACACCATCCAGTCGCTGCAGACCATGCGCCAACTGGTGAGCGGCGCCGTCGCCGTTATCAGCTACGACTACAAAGCCAAGTCCTCCGTCAGCGCCACCGTGCCGACGCGCGTGACCGACCTGGGCAAGAACGCCCCACAGCTGGAAAGCTACGACTACCCCGGCCAATACTTCTACACCGACAGCGCCGAAGCGGAACGCTACGCCACGTTGCACATGCAGCTGCTGGAAGCACGCAGCCAGCAATGCCAGGGCCGCTCCACCGTACGCACGCTGCGCGCCGGCACCCGCTTCACGATGACGCAAGGCGCCCTGTTCAGCGCCGATGAAGACCCAAGCTACGTCGCCTTGCGCGTGCTCGGCGTCGGCGTCAACAACCTGCCGATCGCCGCCAAGCGCGGCCTGGCCGAACTGTTCGGCCCCATCCCCGAGCTGCTCGAAACGCTGGCCGCACCGGTGCGCGAGCTGCCGGAAGACTTCCGGACCACAGTGGAAAAGGCCGCCGCAAGCGGCTATGCCAACAGCTTCGCGGCCCTGGCTGCCGATATTCCCTGGCGCCCCGCGCATCACGGTGGCGAAGGACGACAGCACGCAAAACCAACGGCAATGGGCAGCCAGAGTGCCATCGTCGTCGGCGCGGACGGCCAGGACCACGCGCAAGGCGGCAATGAAATCCACTGTGACCAATTGGGCCGCGTGCGCATCCGCTTCCATTGGCAGGAGACTGCCGACGCCACCTGCTGGGTGCGCGTCGCACAGCGCTCCGCCGGCGGCGGCATGGGCAGCCAGTTCCTGCCGCGCATCGGGCAGGAAGTGCTGGTGCAGTTCCTGGAGAACGACATCGACCGCCCGATCATCATTGGGGCCTTGTACAACGGCCAGGGCGAAGGCGGCGTGCAGCCCACGCCCGGCGGACAGGCAGCCGGCGCGGCCGGCCCGGTCTTCGGCAGCGCCCACGACCACGCACCATCCGGCCAGGGCAATCGCACGTCCGGCAACAGCCCGGTATGGCACGGCCTGGCAGCTGGCAGCGGCGATCACCGCAACGCCTCCGCGCAATGGGGCGTGCGCAGCAAGGAATTCGGCGGCAGCGGTTATAACCAGCTTCTGTTCGACGACACCGACCAGCAAGGCCGCATCCAGCTGCGCAGCACCCTCGCCGCCACGGAACTGAACCTCGGCCACTTGGTGCACAGCGCCGACAACTACCGCGGCAGCCTGCGCGGACAAGGCGCCGAACTGCGCACCGATGCCTACGGCGCGGTACGCGGCGGTGCTGGCCTTCTGGTGAGCAGCTACGCCCTGCCCCACAACGCCAGCCAGCGCGGCCTGGCCGGCGACAACACACCCGGCATCGCCATGCTGAAGCAGGCCGCCAAGCTGGGCGAGACCTTCCACGACGCCGCCACCAAGCACAAGACCGTCGGCCTTGCCGCGCATACCGGCCTGCCTGACGCCAAAGATGAAGAGCCGCCGCTGAAGCAGCTCCTGACGTCCGTCTCCGGCATGGTGGACTCAGGCAGCCTGGACAAAGCCAACGGCGACGCTGGCGCACGCAACACCAAACCAGGTGCAGGCAAGCTGCCGTACACCGCCGCCCCCATCGTCGCCATCTCCGCCAAGGACGGCTTGTCCGTGAGCGCTGGCCGTGACCTCCAGATCGCAGCCGGCGCAGTCGCCACCATCATGAGCGGCGCCGACACCCAACTCGCCACCGGCGGCCAGATGCGCATACACACCAGCCAGGCGATCGGCATGCTGGGCGGCGCGGTCAAGCCGGGCGAACAATGCCTCGGCGTGCAGTTGATCGCAGCCCGTGACAACATAGACGTGCAAGCGCAGGCCGGCACCATGGCCGTGATGGCGCGCGACACCGTCAACGTGAAAAGCTCCAACGCACATATCGACTGGGCCGCAGCGAAAAAAATCAGCCTGTCCACCGCAGGCGGCGCAAACATCACCATTGATGGCGGCAACATCACGGTGCAATGCCCGGGCAAGATCGAGATCAAGGCAGCTAAAAAGTCCTTCATCGGGCCCGAAAAACTGACCTACCCAATGCCAGCGATGCCGCGTAGTATCTGCGTCGCCTGTCTGATGAAGTCACTCGGCTCTGCCCCAGCATTCACTTTAGTGGAGTGACCATGCTGATTGACGCATTCACACCTGACTGGCTCGATAAACTCGAAGCTGCAGGGCCTGCTTACCTTTTGTTGGATGGAGCGTTCATACCAGGGATCCACAAGCGGTTCGGCAACGACGTACGTTTTCTTTTCGAGCACCTTCCCGGCTGGCGCGACGCCGTGCGTGATGTATCACCGTTCATGTTCCGGTTCGACGGCAGGAGCCTAGCGCAAAAACAGGCACTGAACGAATGCAGTGGCTGGCCAATGATCAGTGCCATCCGAACCAGCGAATCCCTGGACACCCTCGCCCAGCGCTTGGCGCGCTGGTGCGTGGTGCAGGCTGCTGGCCAGCACATCAACTTGCGCTTCCCCGACACCCGCCGCCTGCCGGACATTTATGGGGTGCTGTGCGCAGAACAGCGGGCCGACATGTTTGGTCCTGCAGTCCGTTACTCTTACTTGGGCCGCGACGGCGTCTGGAACCACATTGCGTTGGACGGCAAAGTCCAGCCCTCTCAAGGCGAACCAAAGCTAAGCGACGAGCAGTTCAACGAACTCCTTGTCAGCAGCGAGGGGGACTCCATGCTTGCGCAACTCGAACGGCGGTCCGTTTCCAACAGCAGCATTGCAAGATCGGCACAATACAGTGCGGTCTGCGCAGCCATTGCGCTCGGCAAGGCACAAAAGCTTGCACGGAACGAAATGCTGGACTTGTGCGAGCAAGCCATGTCGTATCCCCAACAAATCTCAAACCAAGTCGGATAAACTAAGAATGATCAAGTTATCGAATCTGATGCGCGCTGCCATGACGGCGACCCTGATGGCACTGGCCAGCGGCTGCGCCGCCGTTTCTGCTAAAGGAAACGAATCCATGATGGTCAGCGTAAAAGGCTTGAACTATTCCGGCGATGTAATTGTCTTTAGCGTTGGCGACCCGTTGGCGCCTAAGAACGCGACAGGCGGTGACCGCGCAAGCTCCTACTCCGGAGCCGGCATCCAATGCTGCATTGAGTTGCCCCAAGTGTGGCACCCAGGCATACAGCTGCTGATCGATGCAATCGTCTACCCAGTAGACGAGGGGGATTTCAAGCGGGAACTCCCGCGCTACATGAAGAAGTTCACTGTCGAAGTGCCCCATTATTCAGCGGGCCAACCTACCGAACTTTGGGTCATCCGAAGCCCTTCTGGTGACATGAACCTTGTTGCCAGCAACGTTGATCCAACCCATGAGGCGTGGCCGGGCGCAATCAAAGGTTGGCCGGAACAGTCGCTCGCATTTAAACGTCGATATTGGGACAACAAAGTAAGAGAAACACGAGAGGACATCGCCAATACAAAGGCTCTGCTCGACGAAGGGTTGTCCAAACCAGAAAGCAGACAAGGAGCGTGGGATGTGCGGAAGCAAAACCGACCCAAGGACGTTGCTCAATTTTCGGGACCGAATGATCCAGCATTCATCGAATACATCACCAAACGCAGGAAAGAGACGTTGGCGCACCTTGAAGCCGCGCTGCAGCGCTTGATGGAGTCGAAGCCATGAGCGCAAAATTGATAGAAAACATTGGGCAAAATTATGCCTTCGCAAGTTCGCGCGCAGAACTCTTCGATAAAGAAGAACAAGATGCTCTCAAAGACCTTGAGTTGACCCAAGCACAGGAGCTAGAAGAAGCGCCTTGCTCGAACAATTTGTTTTTTGGCTTCTTCTTTGACGGAACAAAGAATAACTATCAAAAGGCAAATCTCAATTTAGCCCACTCGAACGTTGCACGCTTATATGACGCCTATCCCGGTATAGGCGTTGAGCCATTATTAACCAAGAAAGAGACTTGGGACAGATACCAGCACTGTTTCAAAGTCTACGTACCTGGTGTGGCGTCGCCGTTCCCGCAAATCAAGGACGACGGCGAATCGACGCGAAGCGCTGCGATGGGTTATCGCTGTGCCGACAGGATCATTTGGGGTCTGATGCAAGCGATAAACAATGTGCACAGCTACTTCCACAAAAGCCCGCTGCTCTCTACCAATAAGATTCTTGAGCTGATCAGGACCATCGACCTTACACCCAAGCTGCTCTGGGATATGAGGCATCGCACTTATGCGGAAAGCTCGGACGATTCTTCGGCCAGGGAAACGTCACGCCAACTCATTGAAAAACAGCTTGAGCTCCTGCATTCGGCGGTCAAGCAGCATTGGACAGACGAGGCAAAAAATTACCCAGCAAAGAAGGATCCTGGAATCGTAAAGACTATTCGCGTTTCAGTGTTTGGTTTCTCTCGCGGTGCCACGGAGGCGCGCGCGTTTGTCAATTTCCTGATTGCGATGTGCACTTGCGATAGGCGCCTCAGCGAGAAAAACGGACCGCTCACCTTGGGCGGTTTCGACCTTCAAATCGATTTCGTCGGCATCTTCGACACGGTGGCGTCGATCGGAATTGGCAACACCTTCGGAAACAGTATGCTGCTCCAGGGTTTTGATGGACACGCTGCATGGGCCGATGCCGAAACCGTACTTCGAATTCCGGAAGATATACGCTGCGTTCACCTGATTGCCGCACACGAAATTCGTCGCAGTTTCCCTCTCGATTCGATCTCTGTCAAAGGTGCCTTTTCATCCTCCTCCGAAGAAATCGTCGTGCCCGGCATGCACTCGGATATCGGCGGCGGCTACGAGCCCACCGAGCAAGGTAAAGGAACAGCTGCAGACGGGCATGACATGCTTTCTCGCATTCCATTGATCTATATGTACAAGAAAGCACGCTTGGCAAACGTCCCGTTCCGGCTTGAAGATGCGGACGAGGAGGCAAAGAAGAAATTCAAGATTTCTCCAAAGACTATCGACGATATGAATGCTTACCTGGCTCTATGCGAATGCAAAGAAGGTTCGGTAACAGACATCATGCGTGAGCAGCGACGGCTATATATTCAATGGCGTCGCGCCCGCAGGTCAGGCGGCGCACTTCCCCTTGAGAAAACCGCCAGCTTCGGCCGCGCGACCCAGTTCGACCAGAACGACCTTCATAGCGCCAACTTGGAGTTCGACTCCGAAGTGAAAACGTTCGAAACCTGGCTGCAGAAGAAGGGAAACGCTTATGAGCCTAAGCACCAGAAACCAGGTTTTAACGACGCACATCCGAACGAGTGGGAAGAGATTGCGACATGGTGGAAAGCACCTTATCAGTTGCCGGAAGCCGTCGCAAAGATCTTCGACGAGTATGTTCACGATTCGCGCGCCTGGTTCAAGATGATTCCGGGGAATCCGGATAGCGAAGAGGGAGCGCACGTTCAATTACGCGAGTGGTGCGAGATCCTGGCCAAGGAAAAAGAAGAACGCCTCGAACTGCAATCCATCGGCGCGCGTGGAGACCGTCCCGCACCTGCCGCAGCTAAGAGTCGCCTGACGCCGGAACAGCGTGCCGCGGCCCTTTCCTATATGGAGACGAAAAAGATTCCCGCGATGATTACGACCGGACGCGAACCGTTCGACGGGCCAGGCATGTTCCTGTATCAGGACGCAAAAGCAGGTTACCTACGATTCCGTAAAGTGTATTCAGGAGGCGATAACTTGCTCATCTCGAGGGCCGACAAGCCTGTGCCGTTAAAGGCCGCGTAAACGCACACTGAGATCGCATTCCAACGTAAGAAGATCATGAACACTGAACTCCTGGCCCAGGTGGTGGCCGCCCTCGCCCAGTTCACCAGCGAGAGCCGGCTATATGAGCTCAGCCTGAAAAAGGATGGCGACTATGGCTCCGGCGGCTTGCTGGTGGAAGCCTTCCTGGCCGACGACTGCCTGCAGGAGATTGCCGCGCGCGACATCATCGTGCTGTCAACCAGCGCCGCCATCCGTCCTGCCGAACTGCTAGGCCAGCACGCGACCTTGAAGGCCAGCCTGTCAGACGGTAGCCGCACCGCCTTCCATGGCTATATCAGCCACGCCGCCATGCTGGGCAGCGAGGGCGGCTTTGCACGCTACCGCCTGCGCCTGTCGTCCTGGCTGTGGCTCGCCACGCAAACGCGCAATAGCCGGGTGTGGCAGGACAAGAGCGTCGCCGACATCGTGGACGCGGTATTCTCCGACTACGCGCCCTACGCCAAATGGCAATGGAGCGACGACGCGCGCGCCCTGCTCGACGCCCTTCCCGCCCGCAGCTACTGCTGCCAGTACCGCGAATCCGACTACGACTTCGTGCGCCGCCTGCTGACGGAAGAAGGCATCGCCTGGCGCTTCGAAGACGGCGAGGAGGATCAGACCGTCATCCTGTTCGCCGACAGCAGCCAGAAGTCGGCAACGCCGGAAGACGCCAGTAGCGCCAGCGGCGGAGGCCTGCGCTACCACGCCGCGCGCGCCGGCGAAAAATTCGACACCATCCAGTCGCTGCAGACCATGCGCCAACTGGTGAGCGGCGCCGTCGCCGTTATCAGCTACGACTACAAAGCCAAGTCCTCCGTCAGCGCCACCGTGCCGACGCGCGTGACCGACCTGGGCAAGAACGCCCCACAGCTGGAAAGCTACGACTACCCCGGCCAATACTTCTACACCGACAGCGCCGAAGCGGAACGCTACGCCACGTTGCACATGCAGCTGCTGGAAGCACGCAGCCAGCAATGCCAGGGCCGCTCCACCGTACGCACGCTGCGCGCCGGCACCCGCTTCACGATGACGCAAGGCGCCCTGTTCAGCGCCGATGAAGACCCAAGCTACGTCGCCTTGCGCGTGCTCGGCGTCGGCGTCAACAACCTGCCGATCGCCGCCAAGCGCGGCCTGGCCGAACTGTTCGGCCCCATCCCCGAGCTGCTCGAAACGCTGGCCGCACCGGTGCGCGAGCTGCCGGAAGACTTCCGGACCACAGTGGAAAAGGCCGCCGCAAGCGGCTATGCCAACAGCTTCGCGGCCCTGGCTGCCGATATTCCCTGGCGCCCCGCGCATCACGGTGGCGAAGGACGACAGCACGCAAAACCAACGGCAATGGGCAGCCAGAGTGCCATCGTCGTCGGCGCGGACGGCCAGGACCACGCGCAAGGCGGCAATGAAATCCACTGTGACCAATTGGGCCGCGTGCGCATCCGCTTCCATTGGCAGGAGACTGCCGACGCCACCTGCTGGGTGCGCGTCGCACAGCGCTCCGCCGGCGGCGGCATGGGCAGCCAGTTCCTGCCGCGCATCGGGCAGGAAGTGCTGGTGCAGTTCCTGGAGAACGACATCGACCGCCCGATCATCATTGGGGCCTTGTACAACGGCCAGGGCGAAGGCGGCGTGCAGCCCACGCCCGGCGGACAGGCAGCCGGCGCGGCCGGCCCGGTCTTCGGCAGCGCCCACGACCACGCACCATCCGGCCAGGGCAATCGCACGTCCGGCAACAGCCCGGTATGGCACGGCCTGGCAGCTGGCAGCGGCGATCACCGCAACGCCTCCGCGCAATGGGGCGTGCGCAGCAAGGAATTCGGCGGCAGCGGTTATAACCAGCTTCTGTTCGACGACACCGACCAGCAAGGCCGCATCCAGCTGCGCAGCACCCTCGCCGCCACGGAACTGAACCTCGGCCACTTGGTGCACAGCGCCGACAACTACCGCGGCAGCCTGCGCGGACAAGGCGCCGAACTGCGCACCGATGCCTACGGCGCGGTACGCGGCGGTGCTGGCCTTCTGGTGAGCAGCTACGCCCTGCCCCACAACGCCAGCCAGCGCGGCCTGGCCGGCGACAACACACCCGGCATCGCCATGCTGAAGCAGGCCGCCAAGCTGGGCGAGACCTTCCACGACGCCGCCACCAAGCACAAGACCGTCGGCCTTGCCGCGCATACCGGCCTGCCTGACGCCAAAGATGAAGAGCCGCCGCTGAAGCAGCTCCTGACGTCCGTCTCCGGCATGGTGGACTCAGGCAGCCTGGACAAAGCCAACGGCGACGCTGGCGCACGCAACACCAAACCAGGTGCAGGCAAGCTGCCGTACACCGCCGCCCCCATCGTCGCCATCTCCGCCAAGGACGGCTTGTCCGTGAGCGCTGGCCGTGACCTCCAGATCGCAGCCGGCGCAGTCGCCACCATCATGAGCGGCGCCGACACCCAACTCGCCACCGGCGGCCAGATGCGCATACACACCAGCCAGGCGATCGGCATGCTGGGCGGCGCGGTCAAGCCGGGCGAACAATGCCTCGGCGTGCAGTTGATCGCAGCCCGTGACAACATAGACGTGCAAGCGCAGGCCGGCACCATGGCCGTGATGGCGCGCGACACCGTCAACGTGAAAAGCTCCAACGCACATATCGACTGGGCCGCTGCGAAAAAAATCAGCCTGTCCACCGCAGGCGGCGCGAACATCACCATTGATGGCGGCAACATCACGGTGCAATGCCCGGGCAAGATCGAGATCAAGGCGGGCAAGAAGAGTTTTATTGGTCCTGAGCGCGCGAGCTATGTCCTACCGCAAATGCCAAATAGCGTATGTAAAGACTGCCTGCTAAACGCAATGAAGCAAGGTGCACCTGGAGTGATGCTGTAATGGCCCTGAGTGAAGTGCTGATTGAATTTGCCCGCCAAAGCGAGGCCCGAGGCAACGCTGCCTACCTACTGCTCGATGGTGCTCATAACGAGGGCGCCAACGTTCACCTTGACGGCGGCGGCTTCGATTACGAATCGCTGTTCGACGGTTTTCCTGAAGCGGCGTTCCCCGAGATCGCCCCGCTAGTGATTCCCTTGCACGGCATCGATGCATCAAGACTCAGCTCATTGGCTTCATGGGCGATGGATCAAGGTCTGCAATTTCCCTGCCTGAGCTGGATGGAAAGCCAGTTCGCCCCGGCTGAACTTGCCGCGCATCTGCGTCTATTTCACGCCGTAGGATTGAGCGATAACCAGCGAATGCTCATGCGATGGTATGACACGCGCATCCTTCCCGTATGGCTGGCGGCTTTGAATCCAGACCAACTCGACTTGTTCACTGCGCCGCTCCTCAGCCTTCGTTACCTTAATCGCTTCGGCGACGCCACTGGTCTCAGTTGGCAAGCAGGAAAGCCCTACCCATTGCGGGCACCCGCGAAAGGACAGCCATTGATTGAACTTGATGATCGCCAGTATGCGATGCTGGTAGATGCGAGCACCTTGGATACACTTGTTCAACATCTCAAGAACGTCATCAAAGACGAAACGAATCAACTTGCCAATCGTGACCTCATGGAATTCGTAGCGAAGTACCAGCAGCGCGCAATTTCATTCGGACTGGATGACATCAACCGTCAAACACAGTATTTGTTACTCGCGCTTTACACGTCTGGCGAAGGAGTCGAACACCCAGCATGCCAAGCATTGCTGAAAGCGCCACCGGCGAGGTTTGAGGAGTTCTTCGAACGCATGCAAGAGCTACCTGAGGCAGCATGGGAGATGGGACCACCACTTTGGGACGCACAACCGAAGAAGGCGAACTCATGAAGTTACTCCAGTACCTGATCACTCTTACTGTATCGGGCCTTCTTTTCGCCAACGCGGCAGCGGCTGATCCAGCGCTACGCAAACCTACTGCAAAGAGGCCTGAAAGTGCAATCGCCGCGCCGGATAAGCGACTGGACGTGTTGATTGATCATTTGCGGCTCATTATCCGCGATGAGACGAATCAGGTGGAACCGGCGAAACTGAAATCCTTCGTCAGGCATTATCAGGACCGAGCCGTCGCCGCCGGACTGTTAGACATTGACCGCCAGACTCAATATGTCATCTTGGCCCTCTACACTTCCGGGAAAGGGGTCGATCATCCTGCCTGCCGAACCTTAATGATGAACCCACCGAAAGAAAGTGATGCGTTCGCTGATGCAATGCAGGCGCTACCGGACGCAATTTGGGAAACTGGGATTCCGATCTGGGATAGCCAGGTCTATTCCGCTAGCAAATCATCAAAAAAAGAATTAAATCGCAATCAACCATGAGCATTTCAAGAACTCTAAGGTGATCAATTGATGACGCATTCCAAAATTAATTTCGGGAAAATCGCTTCGATCACAAGTACGGCGATCGCCTTACTTTTTTCACTTTCGGGGTGTTCGAATGCTGAATCCACCCGAGAGCTAGGACTTGTAGGCTACAACCATTCGGGATCGAGTATCGGCAGCTACGCTGTGACTGTGGGCGATAAAAAGCGTGAAGGAGGATATATCGGTCCAGGTCAGGGTGGCGCGTCGGAAATATGCTGCGTCATCGTTCCGAAAACGTGGAAGCCCGGCATGACCGCCACAATCTCCATTCTTAACTATGACGGCAAGAAATTCACGACCACCGAGCAGGTTGTCCCAGTTCCCAAATACGATGGCGGCCGGGAAACCATGTTTTCCGTCCATTTCTTGAATGACGGCAGAATCAAGGTATTTGTGGACCAGTACGATCTTTGGCACAAGGACTACCCTCTCAAGGGCAAGGAAGCGGAAATGCGCCCAGGCGAACCGATTGAAGTTCGCGAATAGTAACGGTAAAAAACTTCTGCCACTATGCGCTTGAAATCATGACCATTATTTACACAGGAAAAAGCGTTCCTCTCAACGGGAAGCGCAAGCTCTCGGGACGTGAAGCACAGCAGCGAGCGAAGGCACTCAAGTGTCTTACGACTCCTGGCACAAGCTGCTCAGGTCAAGTTCATATCGGCCTATTCTTTGACGGAACTGGAAATAACAAGGATTGGGCCGAGCCGCAGTTCAGCGGCAACCAATTGGCGAGAAATAAGCACAGCAATGTTGCCAGGCTTTGGCAAGCACATCTGGAAGATAAGCCTAACGGAATTTTTAAAGTTTACATGCAGGGCGTGGGCACCCCCTTTGCAGATTTGGGCGACACCCGTGAAACATTAACAAAAATTGCTGGTAACGCATTCGCCTATATGGGGGCTGATCGGATCAACTGGGGCATCATCTCAATTCTTCAACTTCTCAATCAATACATTACCGGCGCCGCGCTGATGTCGAAAGAAACACAAAGAGCGCTGGTGAATCAAATAAGCATTGGCATACTTTCCGGGGTTGAACCGGCCATGCGATGGTCTTCGCTCACAGCGCTGGAGGAAAAAGTCGCGCGCACTGCTAAAAAGAGTCAACGCAAGATTCAGCAAATTAATATTTCGATTTTTGGATTTTCGCGTGGTGCGGCGGAAGCGCGTACCTGCTGTCATTGGTTGAACCAGATCTGCGAGCGCGAAGGTGGGGGATTGGCACTTGCCGGCATCCCGTTACGCATCGGTTTCCTGGGAATTTTTGATACTGTCGCCGCGGTTGGCGTAGGCGATGTGACCCCTATTACGTTTGGTCATATGGCATGGGCTGACGGCACCCAGAATATCCATCCAAGCGTGGAAGAATGCGCGCACTTTATCGCTCTGCATGAACAACGCGCCAGTTTTCCACTTGAGTCGGCAACTGGGCGAGGAAATATTGGATACCCTGGAATGCACTCGGATGTGGGCGGCGGCTATTGCCCCGGAGAGCAGGGCAAGTCTATGCCTGCGTGGGGCGAATCTCCGCATCTTTCTCAGATTCCTTTGCTGGACATGCACTTTGCGGCGATCAAGGCAGGAGTACCATTAACAACCATTGATGAAATTGCAGCCGACAAAAACTTGGCCAAATCATTTTCAACGGATCCGAAACTGATCGCTTCGTATAATGCCTGGCTGGCTTCGAATGGCATCAAGGCCGGGAATGTTACTCAATTTACGGAAGAGCATACCAAGCAGTACATCCGCTGGCGCGGCACGTTGCATGAGCATGGAGTAAGTAGCCTACATTCGAAGCGCTTCTATCGCGATTCCGCTAGCGACGATAAAAAGCGGCTAGACCTGGTGAATGACAAATTGGGCGAACGCCTGCTCTCCTGGAAATATCGCAAAAAGGCGAACAGCACTGTGCTTGGCTACACGCGTGAACGCTTAAAAGATATCCAGTCGATCCTGGTGCAAAGGAACCTGTTCGACGTCATGGATCGGGCGCCGTTAAGTTCTGACGAGGCCAAATTCCTGCACCTCTTCACTGAGGCGCCTAAGCCTCCAAAGGCATGTGTCGAGCTGTTCGAAGAATACGTTCATGATTCCCGGGCTGGCTTTGAGATAATGGACGGTGTACCGGAGCCGCAATTCCTCACTGGCGGCTACGGTCGCTTCAGGCACGTCTTCCTCCAGAAAAATTCGGAAAGCCAGATCGCAAATATCGCTAACGAATCACTGAAATCGGTCAAGGCTGCGGCCGATGAAGCGGAGGCATACTTCCAATGGTTATATAACGCGTCATTGGATACCTATCATGCTGCGCGTGCGAAGATTTACAGGACCGCTCGGCAAGTTCGTGACAAAGCGGTCGATACTGCTCACAAAGTCGAGGATGCCGCAATTCGGGGCGCTCATGCTGTACACGATGAAGCGATTACAGTTGGAAACCACATAAAGGATGGGGTGGCGAGCGCGGCGCATAAGACGCGGGAAGTTGCCACAGAAGCCGAACATGGGCTCGAGAAAGGTGCCGCAGCGGCACAGCAAAGTGCAATGCGAGCCGCGGACGAGGCCGCCAGAATCTACAACGCCGCTCAAAAGAAAGTCGTAATGGATTGGCATATGGCCGAGCAGCGCTGGCATGAACTCTTCGAAAAGAAAAAGGAGGCAGCGAAATCCGCTGCGACGGCGAACTAAAGCTCCGGCAGCGCAGGGGCTAAGCGACAACCGCTGACGCCGCGGCCTGGAGCGGCTCGGGGCGTCCGACCCCGTAACCTTGCGCAAAATCGACGCCCATGTTCCGCAGGCAAGCCAGCACAGCATCGTCTTCAACGAATTCGGCGATGGTCTGCTTACCCATCACGTGGGCAATCTGGTTGATCGATTCGACCATGGCGCGCTCGGTCGGGTTATGCAGGATGCCTTTGATAAAGCTGCCGTCGATCTTCACGTAATCGACTGGCAGGTGCTTGAGGTAGGCGAAGGATGACATGCCCGCACCGAAGTCGTCGAGCGCAAAGCGGGCGCCCTGCGCCTGTAAGTCCTGGATCAGCGCGGCCGCTTGCGCCAGGTTGGCCACTGCCACTGTCTCAGTAATTTCGAAGCAGACGTTTTCCAGTGCCACGCCGGTGATGCGCTGCTGCTCCAGCACAAATTCCAGCAAGCCCTCGTCGCACACTGATGCGCCGGACAGGTTGATGGCCCAGCTGGTGCAGGCTGGCTGTTCGGCCAGTGCGGCGAAGGCGTGGAAGATCACCCAGCGGTCCAGCAGCGGCATCAGGTCATAGCGTTCTGCAGCGGGGATGAAGGCCATCGGCGGCACCAGGCCGCCCTCCTCGTCCAGCATTCGCACCAGCACCTCGGCATGCGCGCGCAAGCCCGGACGCAACGGGGCGATGGTTTGCAGGTGCAGGCAGAAGCGGTCGTTTTCCAGCGCAGCCCGGATGCGCGAGACCGCTTCCATTTCCGTCTGGCGCACTGACAGCTCGGCGTCGTCATCGCTGTACAGGTGGATGCGGTTGCGGCCTTTTTCCTTCGCCATGTAGCACGCGGCATCGGCCGACTTCATCACTTCCTTCAGGCTGCTGCTGCGGCTATCGAGCAGCACCACGCCGATGCTGACGCCGATGCGGTAGCTGCGCACGCCCCAGGCGAAGTGCAGGTCGACCACGGCCTTGCGCACTTTCTCCGCCACGCGCAGCGCGTCGCCGTGGCTGCACTGGGTCAGCATGATGCCGAATTCGTCGCCGCCCAGGCGGCCCACGATGTCGCGCTCCCGCAGCGTGGACTGCAGCACCTGGCTCACTTGCTTGATCAATTCGTCGCCGGCCGCGTGGCCGCTGGTGTCGTTGACGATCTTGAAGCGATCCAGGTCCAGGTACAGAACGGCGTGCTCGCCGCCACCGCCCTGGCGCAGGGCCGCCAGCAGTTCGCACAGGCGACGCTCGAATTCGCGCCGGTTCAGGATGTCGGTCAATTCGTCGTGCGTGGCCTGGTAGGAGAGCTGGGCGGCGTGGCGGCGCGCCTCGCTGGCGTCGTGCAGCACGATGACCTGGCCAATGGCCGTGCCGTCCGGCGCGTGGATCGGCGCCAGCGAGCGGTCGACCGGCAAGCGGCTGCCATCGGCGGCCAGCAAGTGCAGCGCTCCGGGCTCGCCATCCAGCTGGCACACCTCATCCAACGGACGGCCCAGGATAACGGACTGCGGCAAACCCAGCATTTGCTCGGCATTGCGGTTGCAGTAGCTGACGCGCTGCGCGCGGTCGGTAGTGATTACTGCATCGGCAATCGAGCCCAGGGTCACCTGCACCAATTCTTTTTCGGCGAAGGCCTCGGCCTCGCTTTGGCGCAACTGCTGCAGCAAGCGTTCACGGCGCGCGAAGGATCGGCGCAGGTAGCGGTGGCCGCTCCACGCCAGCACGGTTGCTGCCAACAGCAGAACGGCCAGCAAGGCGTTCGAGACTTGGCGCGCGGCATCGTTGATGGCTGCTGAAAAGCCAATGGCCAGAGGCGTCAGGCGGCGGTCGATTTCCTGGATTTCCAGCAGCACCACGGGAGCGCGGCGGTCGGCGGGCGACATGGCGTGTACTTCCACGCCCAGGTCACGCAGGCGCAGCAGATGTTCGTCGCTGTGTTCCCAATAAGTGATGGCACGCGCCATCAGGTAGATGTCCTTGCCGCCGCGGTAAAGCCAGACCATGCCGCGCACGTCTTCATCAGCATTGCGGCCGCCGAGGAAGCCCTCGCGTACCACATCCCAGTCCATGTCGGGCTTGTCCATCGCGCGGCGCGCGCGCATGTCGGAGAGAGGCACGGCCAGCTCGGACTGGAACTGGGCGTAATCCTGCTCGTCGGAAGTTACGAGGTAGCGCTGAAGGGAGGCGATAGCAGCCTTCTGGCCCTTGGACCAATGGCTCTCCCCACTGACGTAGGCGCGCAAGGTCGCAGCCATGGACAGGCTGAAGACTGCCACCAAAGTGAGCGCAGCCACCGCCAGCGCGAATGGCAGCACCACGGCAGCATATCGTTCCTCGTGAGGGGACATGATTTCGACTGCTGGGCTGAAAGATTCAATGATGCGGAATCCCGCCCTTGCGCGCAAGCCGCAATTGCCCAACGTTGCCGAAGAGCAACATCATTACAGCAATATTAACTCCTCGAAAATATTGGCAACCTTGGGGTCAGGCTCTTTGGTTGACACAAGCTCTGCCGTACGAGGAGATTTGGGGTAGTCGCCCCTCTTTGGCTGTCATGGGCAGAGCCCGTGTCAACCAAAGAGCCTGACCCCAAGGTTGACACGGGCTCTGCCGTAGCCTGGAAAATTAGTTGAGGGCGAGGATTTGGGTGGCTTTGGCGGCGTTGGCTTCGGCGTTCTTCAGCAGGCTCATTTGCGTTTCGAAGGAGCGCGCCAAGGCGATCATGTTGACCATGGCGTCGATGGGATTGACGTTGCTGCCTTCCAGCGTGCCGTCGGCCAGGCGGACGTTCTGGTCGGCGTCTGCCGGCAGGCCGCTCTGGTTGCGGAACAGGCCGTCGTCGCCGCGCACCAGGCCTTTGACTTCAGGGTTGACCAGCTTGATGCGGCCCAGCACATTCGATGGGCCGGGCTTGGTCTGGGTGGTGTCGATGGCCGATACCGTGCCGTCAGCGGCAATCGCTACTTCGGTGTCGGGCGGGATGGCGATGGGGCCGTTCTCGCCAACCAGCGTGAGGCCGGCGGACGTTTGCAGCATGCCGTTTTCGCTAACCTTGAGACTGCCGTTGCGGGTGTAGGCTTCGGAGCCGTCGCTCGATTGCACGGCAATGAAGCCGTCGCCGCGCAAAGCCACATCGAGCGGGCGGCCTGTGGTCTGCATGGCGCCGGAGCGGAAGTCCGAACCGACCGTGTTGTCGACCACGAAGGTGCGCGTCGGCAGGCCTTCCGATACCACCGGCACCGCGCGGAAGGAGTCGAGCTGGGCGCGGAAGCCGGTCGTGGTGGCATTGGCCAGGTTGTTCGACGTGGTGGCCTGCTGCTCCAGCAAGTGGCGCGCCCCGGTGGCGGCGGTGTAGATGAGGCGGTCCATCGCTTAGCTCGCTTTTTCCGATTAACGCAGGTTGACCAGCGTTTGCAGCACCGAGTCCTGGGTCTTGATGGTCTGCGCATTGGCCTGGTAGACGCGCTGCGCGGTGATCATGTCCACCAGTTCCTTGGTCAGGTCGACGTTCGACGATTCCACCGACGACGAGCGCAGCTGGCCGTTATTGCCCTGCCCCGGTACGCCGATCTGCGGCTGGCCGGAGGCCGAGCTTTCTGCCCAGGCGTTGTTACCGAGCGGGATCAGGCCGTCCGGGCTGGCGAAGTTGGCCAGCACGAATTGCGCCAGTGGACGCGATTTGCCGTTGCTGTACTGGCCGACGATCACGCCGCTGGCATCGGTCGAGAAGCGCTGCAGGCTGCCGGAGGAGTAACCGTTCTGGGTCGATTCCTTTTCGCTGGTCGGCGAGCCGTACTGCGTGGTGCCGACGAAGTTGGTGGAAATGGTCATCGTCAAATCGGCGCCGTTGTCCGGGAAGATCGGCAGGTTGACCGAGAATGGCAGGGTCTGCGGCGGGGTCAGCAGGGCCATGCGTGCTGCGCTCAGGTTGCCGTTCTGGTCGAAGGCCAGGGTGCCGACTTTTACGGCCGGCACTTCGATGGCGGCCGCCAGTTTTTCGTTGATGATGTCCGGGTTATTGCCCGGGATCGCGCCGACGTCGGTTGGCGGGGTGTACACGGCTGCCAGTTTCGCCAGCTGGGCTGGCGTAGCGCCGGCAGCGGTCGCTGCGGCGGTCATGGCGGCGCCGGCTGCGGCGGAATACTGCTGCTGGGCGGCCAGCATGCCGGCGGCATTGCCGGCCAGGGCTGCCGCGTCGTAGGCAGCACGCGCTGCGATCGATGGCGCATCGGTCAGCACGGCTTGTGCAACCGCCTTGGCATCGATTTCCACGCCATCGCTGCCGGCGTACACATCCCACACGCCGCTGCCCTTGTTGACGTAGAAGGTCGACATGGTGTGGGCATTGCCCAGGCTGTCGAACACGTCCATCACGGTCTGCTTGGTGTAGGTCAGCGGGTCGGTGGCGTCGAACGGCACCTTAGTCGGCACCGGCGAGGTGGACGAGAGGTTGATCTTGAAGTTGGCTTCGGTGGTTTCCACCGGGGTCAGGTCGGCGGTATCAATCTTGATCGGCACCGGGGCACCGGCCAGGATGACGCCATCCTTGTTGGCCAGGTAGCCGGTAATCGAATTGCCCTGGGCATTGGTGATGATGCCGTTCTTATCGAGCAGGAACTGGCCATTGCGCGAGTACTGCACCTCGCCGCCTGGCGCCACGGTGCGGAAGAAGCCGCCGCCGTTGATGGACACGTCCAGCGGGTTGTTGGTGGTTTCGATATTACCCTGGGTGAATTGCTGGGCAATGCGCGAGATGCTCACGCCGATACCCGGGTTGTTGCCCGCCACGCCGTTCAGGGAGTTGGCATACAGGTCGGCGAATTGCGCCTGGGATCCTTTGAAGCCCACCGTGCTCGCGTTGGCGATGTTATTGCCGATAACGTCGAGCGATTTACCTGCGGCGTTCAGACCGCTGAGACCTTGTTGAAACATGGTATTTCCCCTATCAGGTTGGGCTTACAAAACTTGTTTGATATCGTTCATGGTCAGCTGGCCGAGCGCTGGCACGTTCAGCTTGACGCCGCCGGCGCCGGTGGACACGCTGGCCACGGTGCCAAAGCTCAGCGCCTGCACGCCGGTGTCGGCCTTGCCGCCCAACGTGCCGCTGACGTCAACGGTGTAGATGCCGTCTGCTGCGGTGGTGCCGTCGTCCAGCTTACCGTCCCAGGTCAGTGGCAGGGTGCCGGCGTCGACCGCCTTCAGCGACAGCGAGTGCACAACCTTGCCGCTGGCATTCTTGATATCGATTTGCAGCGTATCGACTGCATTCTTCAGATCGATGCCGAACAGGCCTTTGCCGCTGGCCAGCTGCATGCTCTTGCCCGGCGCAAGGACGCCATGGCCGATCAGGTTGGTTGCCTGCAGCGACGCCGAGGACGCGTAATCCGACTTCAGCGATTCGATGGTCTCGTTCAGCTTATTGATGCCGGTGACGGTTTGCAGCTGCGCCAGCTGGCTCGTCACTTGCGCGTTGTCCAGCGGGTTCAGCGGGTCCTGGTTTTTCAGCTGCGTAATCAGCAGCGTCATGAATTTGTCCTGGTCGGCCGACACGCTCTTGTCGGAAGAGCCGTTGTTGCCGCGCGTGTTGACCGCGTTGAGCAGGGCTTGCGATGGTGCGCCGCCGCCAGTGACTGGGGTGTTGGTGATGGCCATGATTACTGTCCGATCGTCAGGGTTTTCAGCAGCATGGTCTTGGCTGCGTTCATTGTTTCGACATTGGTCTGGTAGGAGCGCGAGGCCGACAGCATGTTCACCATCTCATCAACCACGTTCACGTTCGGCATCGTCACATAGCCTTTTTCATCAGCCAGCGGGTGCTTGGGGTCGTAGACCTGGCGCATCGGCGAAGGGTCTTCCACGACCTGGCTTACCTTGACTGCGGTGGCGGCGCCATTGGCAGTCGGGGTGGCTTGGAACACGACCTGCTTGGCGCGGTAGGCTTCGCCGCTGGCGGAAGTGGCGCTGTCGGCGTTGGCCAGGTTCGATGCGGTCACGTTCAGGCGCTGGGCCTGGGCGCTCATGGCCGAACCGGACACATTGAAAATACTGAACAAAGACATGGTCAGCCTCCCTGGATCGCGGCCAGCAGGCCTTTGATCTGTCCATTGATAAAGGTCACGCCTGCCTCGTAGCGCAGTGCATTGTCGGCAAAGTTGTTACGCTCGACATCCATATCGACCGTGTTGCCGTCCACCGCGCCTTGCGCTGGGTGGCGGAACAGCAGCGGCGTGCCGTCGGGCAGCGTGTTGCCGTCCTGCGGTCCGGTCGGGAAGTGCTTGGCGGCCGTGGTATTCAGCGGCTGCGGTGCGCTGGCGCGCTGCAATGCCGCCTGCAGGTTGGCGGCGAAGTCGATGTCGCGCGCCTTGTAATTAGGCGTATCGGCATTGGCAATATTCGAAGCCAGCACGGCCTGGCGCTTCTCGCGCAGGCTGAGGGCCGCTTCATTGAACTGCAGGTAGTTGTCGAGTCTGCCTAACATGGCGCTTCTCCGCTTGATGACAGGTTCGATGATACGGAGCAATGCATCCAATTGATCGGAAGAGAAAGGCGGGGTTTTTGCCCTTATTCGCGGCTTGCCGGTTTCGCGCGAGGGCTAAGATGGCTAGCATGAAACACATTCTCATCATTGCGTCCCTGCTGGCAGCGGGCCTTGCCGATGCGGCAGCGCCAGCATCGCCGGCGCGCATGGAACCGGCCGCGTTGCGCCAGGTCGCCGAACAATTCCTGCAAGTGCAGACTGCCGGCCTGCCGGGCAAGGTCACCGTCAGCGTCGGGGCGCTCGACCCGCGCCTGAACTTGGCGCCCTGCCCTGCGCCGGAAGCCTTCCTGATGCCGGGCGCGCGCGCCTGGGGCAAGACCACGGTGGGTGTGCGCTGTGCGGCGCCTTCCGCGTGGACGGTATATATTCAAAGCCAGGTATCGGTGCTGGGCAGCTATGTGGCTGCGGCAGTGCCGCTGGCCCAGGGCCAGGCTATCGAAGAAGCACAGTTGGCTGTAATGCAAGGCGAGCTGACCGCCCTGCCCGCCGGCATCGCGACCGACAAGGCGCAGCTGATTGGCAAGACCAGCAGCCTGTCGATTTCCGCCGGTACGCCGCTGCGGGTGGATATGGTGAAGGCCAAGCCGGTGATCCTGAATGGCCAATTAGTCAAGCTGGTTTCGAAAGGCAACGGCTTCTCGGTCTCGGCCGAAGGGAAGGCAGCCGGTTCGGCAGCCGAAGGCCAGGTGGTGGCCGTCCGCACCGGCAATGGCCAGCAGATCAGCGGCATTGCCCGAATGGGCGGCCTGGTCGAAGTAGCTTTTTAAACAAGTTTCATAATGCCAGCTAAAGTTTGGCCGAAGATTGCCGTAATAGACTCGTATGCCGGGGTAAAGTACTCCAACCAGACGAGGATAAAGCTGTGAAGATCAACGATACATTGAAGAACACGCCGGGCTTGCCAAGTTCGCCCGCGACGTCCGGAAACGCGCGCAGCGCGGACAAGGCCGCCGCGGCAACTTCGACCGCACCACAGGCAGGTACCGACAATGTGCGCCTGTCCGCGCAAGGACAGGCGATGGCGGCCAGTGGAGCCGCCGCCAGCAACGCCGTGTTCGACACCAAGAAAGTCGAACGCATCAAGATGGCGATTGCTGACGGCCAGTTCCAGGTCAATTCGGAAAAAGTGGCGGACGGTTTGCTGGACACGGTCCGCGACCTGTTGAACGCCCGTAAGCAACGCTAAGGAAGCATGATGGCCGCTGTCTCCCCTAAACACAGCCTGCAGGCTGAGTTGAACAAGATCACGGAATTGCTGGATGTCCTGAAACAGGAACAGCAAGACCTGGTCGCGGCGGACATCGACCACCTGACCTCGCTGACTCCGCAAAAGTCGGCCCTGGTCAATGAGATGGCCAACCTGGCCACCGCGCGCCACGCCGCCCTGGCCGATGCCGGCTATCCGGCAATGGAACTGGGCATGGAGTCGTGGCTGGAAGCTGCGAATGATGATGCGGCCAATATCCTGTGGCAGCAGCTGCTGAACCAGACGCGCGAAGCGAAAGAACTGAACCGCCTGAACGGCGTGTTGATTAACAAGCACCTGGGGCACACCCAGGGTGCGCTGCAGGCGCTGCGTCCGCAGCAAACCACCGTCTACGGCCCGAGCGGCATGACTTCCGGCGGCAATGCACGCCGCGGGTTTATTGCGGGCTAAAACCCCTTTAGAACCGGTAAACCAGGGTACGACCCAAGGGTCGGACCCTTTCTGCGGTGCGGCCGCGGGTTTTGGTTCCAGGTCTTTGACGTTCGACGAAGATCAACACCGCAAAACCGTTACCCCTAACCTGGAGACCGTACAGGGTCCGCCCCTTGGGTCGTACCCTGGTTTACCGGTTTTCCCAAAGGTTATTGCATAATGTGCAAATGCGCACATTTCTCTCAGGAATTATTCTAGCGGCCGGTGCCGCCCAAGCCGGCACCACGCCTATCCAATCCGCCCTCGACGGCGAGCATTTCGGGCTGCACCCAGCAGACAAGTTCCGCCTGGAGACAGGCCGCTGTGAAGGCTGCGGACAGCCACAAGCCCTGTGGTATTTCCAGGATGACCTGGTCGCCATGCCCACCATTGGCGCCGGCGATGCCCCCAGCCTAATCTGGATCGGTTCGCCGCAGCTGCTGCCGCAAGCGCACTATGACGGCAAATCCCTGCGCACAGCCGATGGCGCCACGCTGAACCTGCGCCTGGCGCCGAAGATCGCTACCAATCGCTCGTATTTCAACGCCAGCTCGGAAGCTTTTTTCCGCCAGCGCGAAGTGCGCGTGCGCGGCCATTGGGATGAAAAGAGCCAGCAGTTCGAGGCGCGCACCATCTGGCCGCGCGACTTCGTCATCGACTCCGGGCTGCCGTTGCAGCCCCTGAAGGGCGCCGACAATCTGCAAGGATTTGTGCGACATGCCAATGGCGGCGCACGCAGTGACTTCGCGGTGCGCAAGGTATGGCAGCGCCCAGGCTCCTCCTCGTCCGACCTGGCTGGCAAGCCCGTGATGGCGATTGTGCTGAGCGGCGCCCAGGGCGACGATGATGAAGCCTACGGAGGACATTTCGCCATCGCCACCGGCAAGCTTGGGCCGAAGGGTGAATGGTCGGACTGGCTGGTGAATAACTTCTACAACCTCGATTCATTCAGCGAAAAAGGCATCGTCGCGTCAGCGGTGCCGATGGATAACTACCTGATGGATTTGAACAGCGGCCAGCAATACTACCGGCCGTCGTACATGCTGGTGGCGGTGCTGGACGACGCGCGTACCGCCGAAGCGTTCCAGCGCAAGGTGAACCAGGTATATCGTGAGTTTTATGCCCACCATTTCAGCTACAAGCATGCCGCTGATAACTGCACGGGGATCAGCGTGGATGTGCTGCGCACGCTGGGATGGCAGTGGCCGTTCCAGGGGCCGACCAATCGTTTGAAGGCCGTCGGCGCTTTTGCCTATATGGGGGCGAAGGAAATGAGCCTGGCAAGCGGACGCAAGGCTTATGACTATTTCACCGAGGAGCAGACACGCCTGCATCCGGCTGTGGCGTTCGATGCGCTGGGCAAGGATTTACTGGCTTTGCTGGACGGACAGGCGGGCCGTGAACCCGGTGGCTTCGAACGGCAGTTGCAGTCGGATGTGGCAGCGGTGATGCTGGTGAGGATTCCGCAGGTGCCGTCCAGCCGCGCATTCGGTTCGGCCCCGGCTTATTCGATCGATGAGTTCATGGAGCGGACGCCGGCGGATCGCAGCAAATGGCAGGTGGTGCCGACCGAGCCACGTCCGTTCCCGGAGGCGTTGATGGATGCGCAGGCGCGGAAGAATTTACGCTCGACGGCGTGGCCAGTGGTAGCGTTGCTCTCTGCGATCGCGGCGATTGGCACGGCCTGGAGCTGGCGGCGCAGGCAGCGCTCGCGCGCCGACATCGCTCATCCGGAGCGGCTGCGGGCATAAGATCGCCGCTGTAAAAAATAGTTGCCTATAACCACACAAGGTTTTAGTATATTTTTACCAATAACCTGAGGGAGGCAAACTTGAAAACCACTGGATTAAGCCTGGCCGCAATCGCCGCCGCCTGTTTTTCTGTCGCGCCCGTATATGCCCATCAGCAAAAACAGAGCGTCAGCGCTGTCGACCCCGGATCCGAAGTGGAGCGCGTGGTCGTGCCTGCTCAACGCGTCCACCTCGAACCGAACGAGGTGACCGATTACGAATATGCTTACAATCTCAATAACGGCGACTCCGTGCGGTTCAGCCGCCGGGTAATGCGCTTCTATGCCACCATCAAGGGCCAGCAGAGAGTCGAGATTTTTGCCACCGGCACCAACCAGTTCGTCACTGCCGGCGGCGCCAAGCTGGTCTTCACGGAGGACGGCGAAGTGCTGAACATCGATCACTACGAGGCACTGCAAGCCGCAGCCGGCATGCCGGTCGCGGTACGCTAAGGACTACTGGCTGGGAATCTCGGTGGCGGGATCCGGGATTCCCGACAGGATCGTCACCGCGACCCGCCGGTTGCGTGCCCGCGACTCCGCATCCGTATTCGGCGCCACCGGCTGGTTGTCCGCATGCCCCACTGCCGTCATGCGCGAGGGCGCAATCCCCGATTCGATAAACAAGCGCACCACAGTCCCCGCCCTCACCGCCGACAATTCCCAGTTCGATGGATAAGCCGCATTCCTGATCGGCACATTGTCCGTATGCCCCTCCACCTGCACCGAATGCGGGTCATCCTTCAGCAAGGTAGCCACCGCCGTCAGCGCCTCACGCGATTCATCGGTCAGGCTGGCATCGCCAGCCCGGAACAGCACCGACGCATTGATCTCCACGCTCACCCCACGGCTGTTCTGCGTCACGCGCACTTTGCCCTCCTTGACCAGGGGCGCCAGCGTACTCGCCAGGTCCTTGGCCAGGCGCGTCATCTGCTCCTTCTCCTTCTTGATCGCCTCATTGCGTTTGCGCGTGGCCGGATTGGGAATCGGCAGGCTCTGGACCTCTGTATTGGTAGGCGCAGCGGAGCCGGCGCCGCCGAACGCATCGCCTAAAGCATCGGAAAACACCTTGTACTTGCCAAGGTTAACCGAGGACACTGCATACATCACCACAAAGAAGGCAAACAGCAGCGTAATGAAGTCGGCGTAGGAAATCAGCCAGCGCTCATGGTTCTCTGGTTCATCGTCGAACTTGCGGCGCGCGCGGCGGTTTTGCATATCACGGCTCCCGCATCAGGGTCGCGATACGCTCGTCGATAACACGTGTGAAGTCGCCGGTGGCGATGTCATACATCACCGCCGCTGTCAGCTCCTGCAGGTAGACCTGGCGTGTGACGATGGTCTTGAGCTTGTTGGCGATCGGGTAGAAGAACAGGTTGGCCAGGCCGACGCCGTAAATGGTCGACACAAAGGCCACCGCAATGCCGGAACCCAGCTTGTTCGGATCGGTCAGGTTTTCCATCACATGGATCAGGCCCAGCACCGCACCCAGGATGCCGATGGTCGGCGAGTAGCCTGCCGCCGATTCCCAGATACGCACGGCCTGGCGCTCCGCCGTTTCGAAAGCGGTGATTTCCATGTCCAGCATCTGGCGCATCTTGTCCGGGTTGATGCCGTCGACGATCATGCGCAAGCCCTTGGCGACGAATTTGTCCTTGGCGCCGAGCATCGGGCGTTCCAGCGCCAGCAGCCCGTCGCGGCGGGCCAGCATGCTCCAGTTATTGATATCGCGCGCCAGTTGGGCGCGGTTGTCCGGCGGCGGTTTGAAGACCCAGCGAATCATGGACAGGCCCCGGCGCAAGGTCGGCACACGGGTTTGCAGCATCACGGCGCCGAAAGTGCCGATCACCACGATGGCAAAAGCGGCCGGCTGCAGCAAGGAAGTGATCTTGCCCCCTTCCAGCCCCTGTCCGACGATGATGCCGAACAGCGCCAGCAGGACGCCGGCTACGCTGGACCAGTCCATGCCTGCTCCCGCAACGAGGCACGCAGGCGCGCCACGGCTTGTGTGTGCAATTGCGAAACCCGAGACTCGGAAACGCCCATCACGGCGCCGATCTCTTTCAGGTTCAGCTCTTCCTCGTAGTAAAGGCCCATCAGCATTTTCTCACGTGGTGGCAGCGCATCAATCGCATCGATCACAGCCTGGCGGAAGTCGGTGTCGAGCAGCGCGCGCAGCGGATCGGCATCTTCATCATGGGCATAGCGGTCGAGGAAGCTGTCGTTGCCGTCTTCCTCGTGGAAATCCTCGTAATACACCAGCTGGTGGCCGCCGCCCTCGGACAGCATTTCCTGGTAGTCGGCCAGGGACAGCTTGAGCGACTTCGCCACTTCCGACTCGGTCGGCGGGCGGCCCAGGCGCTGCTGCAGCGTGGCCATCGCGGTTTCAATCTTGCGCATGTCCTGCCGCATGGAGCGCGGCATCCAGTCAGAGGAACGCAATTCATCGAGCATGGCGCCGCGGATACGCATCACCGCGTAGGTCTCGAACTGGGCGCCGTGCGTTTCCTCGTAACGATTAATAGCGTCGAGCAAGCCGATCATGCCTGCCTGTACCAGGTCATCCACTTCCACACTGGGCGGCAACTTTGCCTTCATATGGTGGGCCAGGCGCTTGACCAACGGCATGTGCTCCGTCAGCAAGGAATCCTTGTCCACCTTCCCTTTGACCGTGTACATAAAGGTTCTAATTCTTTTCAGGCTCTAAAATGGTTGCAGCTCCCCATCGCAAAACGCCCTGCCAGCTGGCGGAAGGCCACTGAAGCCCCGGCCAATGGGAAGGCGTCCACCACCGCACGACCCAAGCGGGCTGCACGCTGCAGGTATTCGTCAGCCGGGACAGACCCCATGGAAACGAGGTTGACCGCCAGGTAACGGCTTGCCGCATGTGCCATATTATCGTAAACCACCCTTGCTTCGGCCTCCGAAGCGCCGGTGACCAGGATGCCAAAGGGGCGGCGGCCCAGTTCATGGTTGAGCCGCTTGATCATCATATAAGCATTCTTGATCGAAGTCGCACTATTCGACACTTGCACCACGATCTCGGAGCTTGCCATCAACGGCACCGGGAAAGCTTCGCCATCGAATTCGCCGTCCACCAGCACGATGCCGGACTGGCTGGCCAAAACACCGAAGGCTTTCGCCAGGCGACGCCCTTCGTCCGGGCCGCGGCGCGCTTCGCCACGCGTCATCGACACCACGTTGAAGCCCTGCGGCGCCGCATGCAGCACCTGGTTCAGGCCGCAGCGCTGGCGCGCCACGTCCAGCAGGCTGCTGCCGTGGTCCAGGCCCAGGCGGGAAACCACGCCGTGGGCGCTGGCGCAGGCATCGACCACCAGCACGTCGTTGCCGGCCTGGGACAGCGAAGCGCCCAGGTTGACCAGCATGGCGCCTTTATCGTCCTGGGGCGTGGCCGACAGGAAGGTGATGATGCGTGGCCGGGGACCGGCCAGCATCCGGCGCAGGCCTTCGGCCTGGTCGAAGTCGAAATTAGCCAAGGCGTACCTCGCGCAGCATTGGGTCCTGGGCGGCGCCGGCTACCAGCAAAGGCAGTTCGGCGTCGCCGTATTTCGGGGCGGCCTGGCCGCCGAAGGCGCGCTCCACCAGCGCAGCCGGATCGGCCAGGTGCAGGTCTTCCGGCACTCGCTGGCCGTTGGATGCATAGAACAGGCGCAGCTTGTGGCGGATCACCACGTCCAGGGCGGAGCCGATCGAGGCGGCTTCGTCCAGCTTGGTGATGATGGCGCCGGCCAGGCCGCTGCCCTGGTAGGCGCGCACCACTTCGGACAGGGTTTCCTGGGTCGAGGTGGCGTTCATGCACAGGATGCGCTGCACGTCGGTGCCCACGCCCTGCAGCATGGCGACCTGCTCGGCCACCATCTGGTCACGCTGGCTGACACCAACGGTATCAATCAGCACGGTGTGCTTGTTTTTCAGTTCATTGAGGGCGATGCGCAGGTCCGCTTCGTCCTTCACCGAGTGCACCATCACGCCCAGGATCTTGCCGTAGATGCGCAGTTGCTCGTGGGCGCCGATACGGTAAGCATCGGTGGTGATCAGGGCCAGCTTTTCCGGGCCGTGGCGCATGACGCAGCGCGCGGCCAGCTTGGCGGTGGTGGTGGTCTTGCCGACGCCGGTCGGGCCGACCAGGGCGAACACGCCGCCCTGCTCCAGCAGCGCGTCTTCGTTGCTCATGGCGTTGATGTTGCGCGCCAGGACGGTGCGGATCCATTGCAGCGCTTCGGCGCCGTCGCGGGTGGCCGGCAACTTGTCGGTCAGGTAGCGCGCCAGGCTGGCGGAGAAGCCGGCGGCCAGCATTTCGCGCAGCACCACGGTCTTGTGCGGCTCGCGCTGCTGGGTGTTGGCGAAAGCCAGTTCATTGAGCTGGGTTTCCATCATGCCGCGCATGGCGCGCAGTTCGCTCATCATGCTGGTCATTTCGGCGGCGGCGCTGGCTTTGGCGCTGGCGACGGCTTCGGCGACCATGGTGGAGATGCGGTCCATGTCGATGGCCGGCGCTGGCGCCGCTGCAGGACGGGCCGGGGCGCGGGGCACGGCCGGCGCCGGGCGCGGAGTCGTGCGCAGGACCGGTGCGGCGGGATGGGCGACCAGGGACGGTGCGGCTTCCGCGGCCGGCGAAGCCGGAGCCAGGTCCAGGTGCGGCGCTGGGGCGGACATCGGGGAATCGGAGGAGTGCGGAGCCAGGGCGGCGGCATCGTCACCGGCCAGGGCCAGGATTTCAACGGTGCCGTCGACGGCGCGGTTGGAGAGGATCACCGCATCCGGGCCGAGTGCTTCACGCACCTTGCGCAGCGCTTCACGGGATGTTGGGGCGGTAAATTTTTTGACGTTCATTTCCAGCTACTCCTGCTGATTATTTCGCACATGGTCAAATTATTGACGATGCGCGAGGGTAACAATCGGTGGAATAGCTTGGGAAATGCCCTCTTAATTCAAAACCTTTGAGAACCAGGAAACCGGGGTCCGACCCTGCGGGTCGTACCCCGGTTTTCCGGTTTTAAAGGTTTTACTGCGCGCCAACGAGAGCAGTCACCCGAATCGTCTTCGACTCCGGAATCTCCGCATGCGACAGCACCTTAAGCTGCGGCAGCGCACGGCGCAAGAACTTGGACAGCAAAGGACGCAAAGGCCCCGGCACCAACAACACCGGCGCCACACCCAGCGCCTCCTGCTGCTGCGTCGCCGCCGCAGCCTGCTGCGCAATGGTATCCGCCAGCCCCGGCTCAATCCCCGCCGCATCGGTACCACCACTCGCCATCGCCTGCATCAGCAAACGCTCCAGGCGGTTATCGAGAGTCATCACCGACAACTCCCCTCCTCCCGGGAACAACTGCTGCACAATCGCCCGGCCCAGCGCCACACGCACCTGCGCCGTCAAATCATTCGGATCCTGCGTCTGCGGCGTGAATTCCGCCAGCGTCTCGATAATGGTGCGCATATCACGGATATGCACCCCCTCCGCCAACAGATTCTGCAGAACCTTCTGCAAAGTCGACAGCGACAGCATTTTCGGCACCAGGTCTTCCACCAGCTTCGGCGCCTCTTTCTCCAGGTGATCCAGCAGCGCCTGAACTTCCGCGCGGCCCAACAGCTCGGACGCATGCGAAGTAATCACATGGTTCAGGTGAGTCGCCACCACGGTGCCCGCATCGACCACGGTATACCCCATACCGGTAGCCTGGTCGCGCAGCGAGGCATCGATCCAGATCGCCGGCAGGCCGAAGGCCGGATCGGTCGTCACCATGCCAGGCAAGGTGCCGCTGGCCATGCCCGGATTGATCGCCAGGTACTGCCCATTGAACGCCTCACCGGTGCCGACTTCCACGCCCTTGAGCGCAATGCGGTAGGCGGAAGGCTTGAGTTCCAGGTTATCGCGGATATGTACCGGTGGCGCCAGGAAGCCCACCTCCTGCGCAAACTTCTTGCGGATGCCCTTGATGCGCTTCAGCAGCTCACCGCCCTGGGTCTTGTCCACCAGTGGAATCAAGCGATAGCCCACTTCCAGGCCCAGGGTATCGACAGCCAGCACGTCCTGCCAGGTCGCCTCTTCCTGCTCGGGCGCTGCCTGGCCGGCTGCCGCAGCACCGCCGCCAGCACCGCCACCGCCCGGCCCTGCCATGTCGCCTGCAGCCACCGCTTCCGCTTTCTCTTTAGCCTTCTTCTGCAGCAGGTAGCCGGAACCGATCAGGGTCGATGCCAGCAGGATGAACACCAGGTTAGGCATGCCCGGAATCAGGCCCAGGCCGCCGATGATGCCGCCAGTGATAAACAGCACCTGCGGTTTGGCGAACAACTGGCTGATCACCTGGGTACCGATATCGGTTTCCGAAGCCACGCGCGAGACCACGATACCGGCCGCGATCGAAATCACCAGCGAAGGAATCTGCGCCACCAGGCCGTCACCAATCGCCAGCAGCACATAGTTTTTCAGCGCATCGGCAAAACCCATATCGTGCTGGATCATGCCCACCAGCAGGCCGCCCACCACGTTGATCACGGTGACCAGGATGCCCGCCACCGCGTCGCCGCGCACGTATTTCGAAGCACCGTCCATGGCGCCGTAGAATTCCGCTTCCTGCGACACCTCGTTACGGCGGCGCTTCGCTTCCGGCTCGCCGATCAGGCCCGCGTTCAGGTCAGCGTCGATCGCCATCTGCTTGCCAGGCATTGCATCCAGGGCAAAACGCGCGCCCACTTCAGCGATACGCCCCGCGCCCTTGGTCACCACGACAAAGTTGATGATGGTCAGGATCACGAACACCACGATACCGACCGTGTAATTTCCGCCGATCAGGAAGTGGCCGAAAGCCTCGATCACCTTACCTGCCGCATCCGGGCCGGTATGGCCTTCGGTCAGCACCACGCGGGTCGAAGCCACGTTCAGGGACAGGCGCAGCATGGTGGACACCAGCAGCACCGTCGGGAAGGCCATGAAGTCGAGCGGCTTGACCGTGTAAAGACTGGTCAGCAGGACGATGATCGACAGCGCGATATTAAAGCTGAAGAACAGGTCGAGCACGAACGCGGGCAAAGGCAGGATCATCATCGCCAGCAGCATGATGATCAGGATCGGCGCAGCCAGGGCTTGTCCGTTACCGGCAATCCCCCTCATCCATGGCGGCATGTTCAACGCGTTCATTCTCTTACTCCGTTAATAGTTTTTATTACTGCGGCTTATTCAGCGGGTCCATATCATCCGGCACATCGAGCTTGCTCGGACGGTCCGGGTAGCGCAGGCCTGGACGATAGGCCTTGATCTGGTACACATAGGCCAGCACTTCCGCCACAGCGGCGTACAGGCGCGGCGGGATTTCGTCGCCAATCTCGGTATGCTTGTGCAGGGCACGCGCCAGCGGCGGCGCTTCCAGAATGGCGACGCGGTGCTCTTTCGCCAGTTCGCGGATCTTGGCCGCAACTTCGTCGGTGCCCTTGGCCACCACGCGCGGTGCGCCGCTGCCACCCTCGGCATATTTCAGCGCCACCGCGTAGTGGGTCGGGTTGGTGACCACCACGTCCGCGGTCGGCACTTCCTGCATCATGCGTTTCTTCGCCATTTCGCGCTGCAGCTGGCGGATCTTGCCCTTGATCTGCGGGTTGCCGTCCGATTCTTTCGATTCCTGGATCAGCTCCTGGCGCGTCATCTTCATCTTGTTCGCGTAATGCCACATCTGGTACGGCGCATCGATGGCTGCGATAAAGCCCAGCGCACCGACGATGACCATGAAGCTGAAGCCCAGCATATTCAGCACGTGCACGCTGCTCACATTGAGCGGCTCGGCTAACAAGCCAATGGCTTCCTGCTGCTGGCGCGAAATGACCATCCAGGCCACCACGCCCACGATGACCGACTTAATAATCGCCTTGACCAGCTCCACCAGCGAATTGGTGGAGAACATATTGCCGATGCCCGTCATGGGGTTCAGCTTCATGAAATTGGGAGTAAAGGCCTTGGCCGAGAACAGCCAGCCGCCCACCAGCAACGGCGACGCCAGGGCAACCACCATCACGGCGACAGCGATCGGCAGGCAGGCCAGCATGACATTGACCACATCGACGAGGATACGAGTTACCAGTACGTCGGGATTGAAAACCTGCTCGCGCGTCAGCGACAGCCCGGAGGTCAGCATGCGGCTCAATTCGCGCACCACGCCGGAACCGGCAACCCACAGGCCGGCGCCCGCTGCCATCAGCACGGTAAAGGTGGCCACTTCCCGTGACCTGGGTACATCCCCTTCTTCACGCGCCTGCTCGAGGCGCCTCTGTGACGCGGGTTCTGTCTTTTCTGCGTCGCTGTCTTCAGCCATTGCATGCTCCAGGAGGTACCGCCGGCCGGTACCTGACAGCGTGGATTATGCCGTTCGCCAGAGGGAAGACATTGCCGGAACAGTCGGGCAAATCACCCTCTGTTCAAAAAAACCACGCTCCCAAACGTGCGACTTGGACAACTCTGAAATGGAAGAGATAATCTAGTTATTAATCGGAAAGATTATTCAGTAAGTATCTCCCTTAATAGTTACTTTTTGAAATTGATTCTTAAGTGGAAAATACGTTAAAATACTATTAAATTTACCTCTTCAATACGCCGGGGCGAGCTGCAGCTTACCGCGGCGATCATGTGCGCCAGGCGTCCACAAGTTGGCCATCCTTAGCGCAACCAACAAGAATGAAATACATCTTCCTCGGCCTGCCACGCCTCTACAAGCAACTGATAGCTGCCACCCTGGATCTGCTATTCCTGCCATTGATGTTTTACTGCGCCCTTGCGCTACATTTCGACACTTTGCGCCCACAGCAACTGTTAGGCTATGGAGGCTGGGCTCTGGCAGCAGCCATGACCGCCATCCCGATCTTTGCCATGTGCGGTCTGTATCGTGCCGTGATCCGTTACATCGACCAGCGCATCATTGGGACGGTTATGGTGGGCACCACCCTTTCCGTGCTGCTGATGGCCGAAGTTGCGCGCTTGCTCCTGAGCACGCAGCTTTCGACAACCGTTCTCCTGATTTTCTGGGCGAGCACGGTACTCTATGTGATGACTAGCCGTTTTATTGCACGCAACGTATTTATCGGCTCAAAGTCCCGCGCTCAACGCAAACGCGTGGCAATCTATGGCGCGGGCCGAGCTGGCAGCATGCTGGCCGCTGCTTTGCAAAGCAGCCATGAATATGAGCCGGTATTGTTCATCGATGACAATCGTCAACTTCAAAAGACGACCATCGGGGGCATCAAGGTCTATTCACCTGCCAATCTTGGACGTTTGAACGCCTTACAGGGCATCGACACCGTTTTGATGGCCATGCCGTCGCTCACCCGCCAACGCCAGGCTGAGATCATCGATCAACTGACGGCATTAAAGCTCAACGTAAAAGTAACGCCACCGATCGCCAGCATTATTCGCGGCCAAGCAAAAGTGCAGGACGTGCGCCAAGTCGATGTGGAAGACTTGCTTGGGCGCGAGTCCGTTGAACCGAATCCGGACCTGCTTGCCGGTTGCATCACCGGCAAGGCGGTCATGGTCAGCGGCGCCGGCGGTTCCATCGGCTCCGAGCTTTGCCGCCAAATCCTGCGCCTGTCGCCTTCGCGCCTGGTCTTGCTGGAGATTTCGGAGTTCGCGCTGTACTCCATCGACCAGGAACTGCAGCAGATGTGCGCAGCAAAAGGCCTGCAGGTTGAAATCGTTCCGTTCATGGGCTCGGTCCAGGACTACGATAAATGCGTTCGCATCCTGTCCACCTTCAAGATCGACACCGTGTACCACGCGGCTGCATACAAGCACGTGCCGCTGGTCGAATTCAACCCTATTGAAGGCATCCGCAATAACGCTTTCGGCACCTTGAAAATGGCGCGCGCCGCCATGGCAGCCAAGGTGAAATGCTTCGTGCTGGTCTCCACCGACAAGGCCGTGCGTCCGACGAATGTGATGGGAGCCACCAAGCGCCTGGCCGAACTGGTGCTGCAAGCCTTCGCTCGCCAGGGTGGCTCGACCCGCTTCTGCATGGTCCGCTTTGGCAACGTGCTGGGCTCATCCGGCTCCGTCGTGCCGCTGTTCCGCAAGCAGATCGCGGCCGGCGGCCCACTCACCCTCACCCACCCTGAAATCACACGCTATTTCATGACCATTCCAGAAGCGGCGCAGCTGGTGATCCAGGCCGGCTCCATGGGCCAAGGCGGCGATGTGTTCGTCCTGGATATGGGCGAACCGGTGCGGATTGCGGACCTGGCGAAGCGCATGGTTCACCTGAGCGGCAAGGAAGTAAAGTCGGCGGCGACGCCGCATGGCACCATTGAAATTGAATACGTGGGCCTGCGCCCTGGCGAGAAGCTGTACGAAGAGCTGCTGATTGGCGGCGATGTCTCCGGTACCAGCCACCCGCTGATCATGCGCGCTGAGGAGCACGAGATCGACTGGCGCTTCTTGGAAGTCATGTTGAAACAACTCGAAGAGGCATGCAACCGCGATGAACAGAAAACGATCCGCACCATGCTGACCAAGATCGTCAAGGAGTACCGTCCGAGCAGCGAGATTTCCGACTTGATTTGGAGCGAGCGCTCGGTCGGAGATGAAGAAGACGAAGCGGAGGAAATGGCCTAAGCCATTTATTCTGCTCAAATGCAAACGGCCTGCTCTGAGCAGGCCGTTTTCGTATCAGGCGGTCGCTTTTTGCAGGACCGCGCGGATCAACTCGATAGCTTGTGCCATCCAATCCGCTGTCAAGGTCGGATGCACGAGGAACATCAAACTTGTCTCGCCCAACTCTTTTGCCACTGGCAAGCGCTCGCTTGGCTTACCCGGCTGGCCATCAAATGCCTTTTCCAAATAAATTTCACTGCAAGAACCGCTGAACGCAGGCACGCCCAGAGCATTCAACTCAGCGATGATGCGGTCTCGGCTCCAGCCTTCTGCCAGGTTTTCAGGTCGGACGAAGGCGTAATAGCGGTAATACGCGTGGCCAATTTCCTCATCCGGCAGCGTAAGGCGTAGCAACGGTAAATCTTTCAGACCCGCGGTAAGCGCAGCGGCATGCGTGCAGCGGCTTTCGGTCCAATCGCGCAGCTTGGCCAATTGTCGCAGACCTATCGCGGCCTGCATCTCCGTCAACCGCCAGTTGGTACCGAACGTGTCGGTGAGCCAACGGAAGCCCGGCGGGTGCTCGCGACGGTACACAGCATCATAGCTGCGGCCGATATCTTTGTAGGCCCATGCTTTTTCCCAGGCTTCAGTATCATTAGTGGTCAGCATGCCGCCTTCGCCGCCCGTGGTAATGATCTTATCCTGACAGAAGGAGAAAGCCGCAGCGTGCCCCAAGCCGCCAACCGGGCGGCCTTTATACATAGCACCATGCGCCTGCGCGCAATCCTCGATCACCTTGATGCCGTGTTGCTCCGCAATTGCCATGATTTCATCCATGTCGCATGGCCAGCCGCCGAGGTGTACCGCAATAATTGCTTTAGTGCGCGGCGTGATTGCAGCTCGAATCGCAGCAGGGGAAATATTTTGGGTAACGGGATCGACATCAACCACAATCGGGACCGCACCGCGCGTCACTGCGCAGCTTGCTGACGCAATATACGTCCGGCTAGGCGTAATCACTTCGTCGCCGGCACCGATGCCGAAGGCGTGCAGAGCAAGCTCCAGCGCAACCGTACCGTTTGCCACCGCAACTGCGTGTTTGGTTTCCGCGTGACGCGCATATTCACGCTCAAACTCACGGCACAAGTCACCGGTCCAATAGTTAACTTTGCCGGAGCGCAGGACTGCGGTAACCGCATCCACTTCGTCATCTGCATAGTGTGGCCAAGGCGCCGGGGCAGCCAGGCGTGTTACTGTTTGGTTCAATCAATTACTCCTTATCTTCCATCGGGTGGGCAGGCACGCCCACGACCGTTTCGCCATCTACCACGTCGCTAATGACGGCAGCGCCAGCGCCCACGTGCACGTGCCGGCCAATCCGGACGCCTTGGCGCACGACGGCGCCCATGCCGATCCAGCTCAAATCGTCGACCTGAACGCCACCAGCAAGCGCAGCCCCAGGGGAAATATGGCAAGCCGTGCCCACTTGGCAATCATGTTCCACAACAGCGGCGGAATTGACGATTACCCCGTCCTTCAGCACCGCATCAATATTGACTACTGCCTGCGCGAATATCACAACACCACTGCCAACTCTCGCATCAGGGCTAAGTGCTGCGGTTGGGTGGACAATTGCCGGCAACGCAAAACCAAGTGACTGCAGGGTTTGCAACAGTTCGGCGCGGAAGCGATTATCGCCAACCCCTAAGGCGGCTTGCGGATATTCGGTCACCAATGCCCTCGCGTCTGCGAAACGCCCTACTACGGGCCAGGCCGCTACGCGGCCAAGCGCTGGATAGCGGTCATCCAAGAACGCAATTTCATCCCACTGCCCGCTGGCCCTTGCGGCGTCGGCGACGACTTTGCCGTGTCCGCCAGCCCCCAGCACCAGCAACCGCTTGCTCTGTGACTTGCTCATCCGATTTTCCGCTTCTCGCTGCCTGCAAAGCGTGCAATGGTGGCTTCGCCGGCTGCGTTGATACCGTCCCGGCGTAAGACCTTGCCAACTGTCATCCAAAGAATGCGCAAGTCCAGCCAAAACGAGTAGTTTTCTACGTACCAGACGTCATATTCGAATTTCTGCTCCCAGCTGATTGCATTACGGCCGTTCACCTGGGCCCAGCCAGTCACACCGGGTCGGACCTCATGACGGCGCGCTTGTTCCTGCGTGTACAGGGGCAGGTATTCAACCAACAAAGGCCGCGGCCCAACCAAGCTCAACTCACCTCGCAACACATTAATCAGGCTCGGTAATTCATCGATGCTCAATTGCCGCAACAACTTGCCAAAGGGTGTAAGCCGCACAGCATCGGGTAACAACTCCCCCGAAGCGTCACGCTCATCCGTCATAGTGCGAAACTTCAGGAGGTAGAATATCTTTCCATCGAGACCCGGGCGAGCCTGGCGAAACAAGACTGGTCGGCCTAATTTGACCGCAACCAAAATGGTGACCATCAACAACACTGGTGCCAGCAACACCAAGGTAATTGCAGCCACAAACATGTCCAGGAGACGCTTCATTTTTCTTCCAGCCCCATGTTTGCGAACATTACTTTGTTGACCGCGTGGACATCATATTTTTGCTCAGCCAAGTCCCTACTGCGCTGCCCCATCCGTTGAAGCTCGTCCATGTTTTCGATCAATCGGGTCATTGCCTCCGCCAGCGACTTTGCGTCCGCAACAGGCACTAACAACCCATTGTCGCCATGACGAACGGTCTCCCTGCACCCAGGCGCATCTGTCGTAATGATTGCGCGTCCGGTTGCCATCGCCTCAAGCACTGAGCGTGGCGTCCCCTCTCGATATGAGGGCAATACAAACACATGGCAAGCCGCGAGCGTCGCACGTACATCTGCAAGGCGGCCATGGAATTGAACGAGGCCCTCCTCTTGCCATTGTTTCAGCTCATGTTCAGCAATAGCCGATGGGTTGGAATCAATCCAGCCTACGAGGTTGAAGACGGCATGCGGGAACGCCTTTTTTACCTCCCGCGCGGCCGCAATATACTCATACACACCTTTGTCCTGTAAAAGGCGCCCGACTAACAAGAAGTGGATTTGCTCAGTTGGTGGTAATGGTTGACGCGTGAATTGCTGCAGCGGCACGCCAGAGCCATTGACGAGCGCAGTACGCTCCTCCGACACTAGCAAGTTTTCGACAAAATACTGCCTGTCGTCCGGGTTCTGGAAGATCACACGTGTCGCATGTCCCAGTGACAAGCGGTAGAGCGATTGCTGCACCATCTTCAAGAATCCCGGCCTTTTCTGGTTGCCTTCTGTAAAAGCATGACCCAGTCCGGTGATCAATGCAGCCCGATTTGCGACCCGAGTGATTTTGGCCGCCAACGTACCATAGATTACAGGCTTGATCGTATATGCGAGCACGTGAGTTGGACTAACCTTCTGCATGACACGTATCAGTGACATCAGTGTCCAAGCATCGATAATCGGATTGGTCCCGTTGCGCGCCATTTGGATGTCGTGACAAGTACAGCCCATGTCAAGCAACTGCTTCTTGACGTCCGCAGCAGCAACGAAATTGGGCGCGGCAATATGTACAGCTGCCCCACGTCTAAGTAGAGACAGCACCAGTTCACCGCGAAACTTGATTAAGGAATCAGGAAAACTCGCCACTAATAGAACGATCTCCCCACGCTCGGGGCCGGCAGATAGTCCTCCTTGAACCAGGGTATGCTGCTTTTCATTCTTTGCGACACTCATTAAGTTATTACCATTCATCACATTACTTCCGATTTTCCAACCAGACCTGGAACATCAACACACTCCATAATTGGCGCTGCCAGTTGCGCTTGCCCGAGAGGTGCTCTTGCCATTGCCGGCGAATTGCGGATGCATGGAAATAGCCTTCATGTGCCAACCGATTCTCTGCCAGTAGCGCTTCAGCCCAATCTCGCAACGGGCCGCGCAACCAGTCACCAACTGGTATGCTGAAGCCCTGCTTAGGTCGTTCTATCAATTCACGGGGAACGTAGCGATAAAGCACTTGCCGCAACAACCATTTGCGCTGTCCGCCACGACACTTCATATGCAGAGGGAGGCGCCAAGCAAACTCCACCAGGCGATGATCCAACAACGGCACGCGAGTTTCAAGCGAGACCTGCATCGAAGCACGGTCCACTTTCGCCAAGATATCGTCTGGCAAATAAGTTAGCTGGTCCACCAGCATCATGTGCTCCGAAGGACTGAGTGCGTTCACGCCGTCAGGCAGCACAGTATGCGCGGTAACTGGCTCAGTACCGCCGATCACCACGGAATCAAGATCGTGCCAATGCGACAGCAATTGCTGATACAGTACAGCAGCGCTAGGACTGGACATCAGCGCAGCGCCCTTATGCAATTTATCGCCCAGATTGCTGTTGCGCAGAGATGCTGGCAAGGCTGCCCGGCCCACTCGGGCAAGCGTATTCCACGCATTTGTATCGATCGCCTTAATTCCCCCAGCAGCCATTGCTCGAAGCGGCATCGGCCAGGATTTCAGACGGCGCCACATACTGTCGGCCATTTGATAGTTGTTGTAGCCGCAAAAAAGCTCATCTCCACCGTCACCGGACAAGGCAACTGTCACGTGTTCGCGCGCCATTCTCGAGACAAGAAAGGTAGGAATCTGCGAGTCGTCGGCCAAGGGCTCGTCATACATGTTACCGAGGCTAGGGATCAGGTTAAGTGCATCTTGAGCATTGACATATAACTCCGTATGGTCGGTTCCAAGATGCCGCGCAACTGCACGGGCATGCTCCGCCTCATCAAAGCCCTCCTCGCGGAAACCGATGGCAAACGTTCTTACAGGACGAGCCGACTGCTTCTGCATCAGTGCTGCAACCAGTGACGAGTCGACGCCGCCGGACAGAAAGGCCCCCAGCGGCACATCGGCCACCATTTGATGTTCCACCGATTGCGAAGCAAGTCGTTCCAGTAACTCGATAGCGCTCCGGTCATCGCCGTCAAAAGGCTTTTCCGCACCGCTCTTCACCGCTGACGCAAGTGACCAGTACTGACGCACACTAACGCTTCGTTGCGGGTACCGGACTTCGAGCAGCGTTCCTGGTCGCAACTTCGAAATACCCTGATAAATGCTATTGGGAGCGGGAATATAACCGTAGCGCAGCAAGGCCCGCAGTGCGCCACGATCGACTTGCGCAGTAAATGAAGGGTGAGCTTGCAACACCTTTAGTTCGGAGCCGAACAAGAATACGGCTCCTTCGCCCTCGCCCTGCCAGCCATAGTACAGTGGTTTTTCCCCAAGTCTATCGCGGCCGAGAATCAATACTGCGCACTCGCGATCCCAAAGTGCGAACGCGAACATACCAACGCAGCGTGAAAGCGCCGCATCAATGCCCCAGGCGCGAATTGCGGCTAACAAGGTTTCCGTATCCGAATGCCCGCGCCAATTACACATGTGCCCAGCGCTCGCGAGCTCGTCCCGCAACTTCAGGTGGTTGTAAATTTCACCGTTATAGACCAGGACATAGCGCTTATCGTCGCTTTCCATTGGCTGGTGACCCGCAGCGCTAAGGTCGACGATCGATAACCGCCTATGCCCCAACGCGATCGGGTGCGTCTCATTGCACCAATAGCCCGCGTCGTCAGGACCACGATAGGTGATGCTATCGGACATCTGTCGAAGTTGGTGGGCCCGCTCCGTGCGCGTGGCAACGCCACCCAAAATTCCCGCAATTCCGCACATACACGACTCCTTTAGCGATTTCGCATCAAGCGGGCTTGCCGCAGGACGAATGACGTCACAAACCGCATCAATGGGGCTAAGAACGGGATTGCGCAATCCAGCGCTGCAGCTTCATCAAAGGATAGAAATCGATGTTTGTTCGCCTGCATGAAAGCCAGCAGCTTCTTGCGCTGTTCGACACTCATATTATTGGGGTGCAGACACAGCGTATAGACACCGAATCCAAATTGAAGTGGAGATGCAAACAATTGCGGTACTGCAGTCAATTCTCCAATCGGATATGCGTAAACGCCAAAACCGTCAGTGAGGTACTTAAATCCCAACGCGGCCAAAGCGCGTACTGTGGTTGCGTCGAAGGAATGAGATGGCGCCATAAACACTGGCTGCCAGACACCTTCTCGCACCAAAATGTCTTTCCCGGCCTTGAGCTTGGAAAATTGCTCTTCATAACTCAAGCCGGCAAATTCAGACTGCGGCCTGACCGATACAAGGCCAGGGTCTTTCGTGACGTACCGATGTGTATAGCCGTGCTGTGCAATTACGCAGCCACGTGCTTGCCATTCGCGCACCTTATCCCAGAAATCAGTTCGAGGCGTCTCGACAGCCAACTTAGGATCCTGGCAGTCCGGAACAACGCCGAGCAAGAGCGATATGTCGAGTTCGGCGGCCAAGGCATCAATTTCAGCAAACTTCGACCAAGCCATACCTGGCGCAATATCGTCTACGCGCAAAATAAATTTTGGAGAGAACATAGATGTAAATTATTGAAGATCTCAGGAGCACCAGCGCTCACACGGCTAAACCTTGCCGTTCATCAATCGTGATTCTGTAAAAAGTCCATCAGCGCCTCCGCAGCGATCCGATGGCCTTTCGCTCCCCAGTGTGTGTCATCCGGAAGATACACATCCTTCTCCCCTTTTCGAATAGCCGATGAAAGGGCGAGATCGAGCCTTGGCATGATGGCACCGTTTCGATCCAAAAGTTGATGCAATTTGCTGATATTCCGCACATTTCCGTCCTCGACGAAGTCCGAATACGCGGTCAATTTATCTGGCGCTACCATCAATACAAATTTGGTCTTGCCGTTGGCCTCGACTCTCTGTCGAATTCCTTCAATGCGACAATCCAAATCCTGATCGCCAAGGCCTCGCCAAGAAGCTACCTTTTCAAAATCGTCCTTGTAGACCAAAATCTCGCGTTTGTTTGCACTGGAAAATGGTACGTCCTGAACAAGCGCAAGCTTTCGTGCCTCAGTCCGCTCAACCTTCGAAGCTGAACGCAACGAACTGTTCCATAGATATTTCAATACAAACGCCAATTTGACGTCAGACCACTTTTTCTCCCGTTCAACAGTCTGAGCTCCGCGCAAATTTTCGGCACGAACAAACTGCGGGGCATTACTTTGTCCGGTTTTCAAACTAGAATCGGCTTGTTCGCAGGCTTCAACGGACGCCATTCTCAGCAAAAAGGAACGTTCGACAGATTCGTAAATAAAGACTTTCGGTGGAGCTTCACGAAAAACTTTGCTTCCCAATATATCTTCGAGTTTAACCGTATTAATATTTAAAGTTGCCACCGAAAAATCAGTGGCGCTCACAAGATAGTTCTGCCATTGATGCTGTGGCCACGCACGCGAGAAGGAATCGCCAAACACGAGCACATCATGGTAACTCTGATAGTAGCCGTCGGTGTAGAGCGGTTTGGTGAATTTCACCTGTGGCTCACTCCAACCGAATTCTCTTTCCGAATAGGAGCCAATCCTGGTCAAATCGCCATACAGCGGCTGCAGATATATCCCGAGCAGAAACAAAATCAGCGCAGGAAACAGTGCAAGGAGCACGACCCCATATACATATCGGCGATGTTTCTCAGAATTGGAAGTAAAGGAATTCACTGACTTTCCCCATCTCGGTAAATGTGTAAATCAATACAACAATTGTCATCGCCATACAAATACGGTTTGGCCGCCAATAAATTCGCCCTTCATAAACGACCTTTTCCAATACCGGCTTGAACCTGGCCATAATCTGTTGGCTGTTGGGTACAAACCAAACCACAAACCACAAGCAGGCAATCCAAATGAGCAGCAGCGCACCGCCTCTTGCCGAAATTTCGCTGAAAACGTGCAGCTCGCCAAAAATCACTCCCATCTTCGCCAGCACCGAAGTCAATGCGCCAGGCAACAAACCGCTAGGGAAGACAAAACCATTCGCACCCGCCATGCCATGGAGAATATTGAGAGCCGCATCAATATCCTGCGCGCGGAAAAACACCCAGGCAATTACGACGACGAAAAAGGTCAAAGTGACTGACACCATTCGTCCAGTCATGCTTCCATAGCCATTCACGTCATGGCCAAGCGCCTTTCGCATTCGCTGCCAGCCGTGATTAATCACAAGGTAAAAGCCGTGCAAGCCCCCCCATACCATGAATGTCCAACCGGCTCCATGCCAAAGCCCCCCTAGCACCATTGTGAGCATCAGGTTGATATAGCGCCGTGATATGCCCTTGCGATTTCCACCGAGTCCGATATATAAATAATCACGCAAAAACCGCGACAAGGTCATATGCCAGCGCCGCCAGAATTCAATAATGTTCACCGATTTATATGGGGAATCGAAATTCAAGGGCAGCTTTACGCCGAACATTCGAGACAGGCCGATCGCCATGTCTGAATAGCCTGAAAAATCAAAGTAAAGCTGGAAGGTATAGGCTAAAGCGCCGCCCCACGCTTCGACGAACGAAAGCGCCTCACCGTGAGCGGCTGCTGCAAAAACAGGGTTAGAAAATGGAGCAATGCCGTCCGCGAAAACAACCTTCTTAAACAAACCAATCACAAAAATAGTCAAGCCAACAGAGATGTTTTCCCAATTCGCTTTGTAAGTAGCTGGATCGGAAAATTGCGGCATCATCTCTTTGTGATGGAGGATTGGGCCAGCAATTAGATGCGGAAAGTAGGTGACAAAAAGTCCGTAATGTATGAAATTAGCCTCTTTGACTTCGCCACGATAAGCATCGACAAGGAATGCAATTTGAGTGAAGGTAAAGAACGATATCCCAATTGGGAGGGCGATCTCTTCAATACCCCATCCGAGACCAAGCGCGGCATCCAAATTCTTCACAAAGAAGTTTGCATACTTATAATAGCCAAGTAGGCACAGATCAAGCGAGACACCAAACCAAAGAATTAACTTGGCCCGACGGACATTCCCGGTCGCTTGCATTTTTGCCAGAAAGACACCAATCGCATAATTAAACGCGATGGAAGCAAGTAATAGCCCGACATAGGCAGGATTCCACCATCCATAAAAGAATAGCGATGACAAAAACAACCATGCCGCGCTAAGAGAGCGGTTGATTCTTCCGAGTTGGATAAAGCCGATGAAGACAATCGGCAAATATACAAACAAAAAAACAAATGAATTAAAAAGCATTGCCCGTTGCTCGTTCAGTTCATATTTCGGCCATGGCCGGCTTATGCAAAATCCGTCCGGTAGATTTGGCCGAACGAATGCATGCCAACCCGTACACGAGCAAAATGGAGAGCGGAAGCAACCACTTCAAATAGTAGCTCAAGAGTACAAAGTTAAAGAATAGCTTTTGCTTTGTTCCACTACGGTGTGAGTACTCGCCCCAGCCAGACTGAGAGGATACGTAATTACTATTGCTATCGAAGTAGAGGGATCTGATGTTATTGTTCCCGTCAAAGAATCGTACCGGTAAGTCTTCAGGCCTGTTGACGCTACCCTTCGCATAAGTCTTGAATGAAGGATCGATCACCCAGTCCCCTGATTTAGTATCAATTACTTGTATAACGACGTGACCATTCAGACCCGCAACACGGGCATCAATCCCATAACGCGAGTGCAATAAATCGGCGCCAGCTAATGACAACTGCGAACAGATGCCAAAGCCCCGCTGCATTGCCAGTTCATATGTCGGAAGCTCGACATTCCCGAACAGCCTGGCATCCTTATAGCGTAACAAGTGCTCGGAAATAAATGGGTCTGCGGAACGCAAGGAGAATAGAATCCAATTCTCCTGGATCGGCATATACTGCACATCAGCAGGCCATTCGTAGTTCATCGACATGCGAAATCGCTTGATGAATTCCGCTACAAAACTCTCCGACCAGCCATCACGTGCATAACTGCGATCCAAGGCTTCATACATTTCCTTGGCTGGTGCCAATCGAAACTTGTTCTTATAGTCGCTAAACGGATCAGTGACCAACCCATAGAGCGAAACAAGTAGCAACATTAGCGAGGCCAGAGCCATCGCAAAACCTGTTCTTCTTAACATCTACATTTCCCCGATTTGCCCAGGCCCTCTCAACCCAGCGGATTTTGACTTTGACTCACTGAGATGAGGCTACGTCGGATTCTTTGTACTGCTTGTGCCCTGCGGTCTTGTGAAACAAGGCATCAAATTTGTTCACCATTGCTCTCAGAGCATATCGCTCAGAAACACGATTCCGATTGCGCTCGCCGATGCTGTGCAAAGCGTCGAAATCGAGCGCCAACATTCGCTCCAGAACTAGTACCAGCTCCACTGGATTTCCCGCGCGAGCGACAAACTCAGGCATATTCAAAACATCGCGGGACTGCCCTGCATCTGTACTCACACAAGCAATTCCGCTCGCCATTGCTTCCACTAAGGCATTCGGGAAAGACTCACTGCGCGATGGCAGGACGAACATATCGAAGGCTCGCATCAGGCGCGGGACATCAGCCCGTTTGCCCAACAGTCGCACTCGTTCGAGTGGCAACGCTTGCTGTGCCATTTGAGAAAACGCTTCATTTTGCAATTCTGCGCCGTTCCCTGCGACGACAAGGAAAACAGGTTTCGACAGTGTTGATAAGCGCGATGAAGCAGCGGACAACGCGGCAAACAAGTCCTCGTACCCTTTTTCCGGGACGACGCGCCCTATACAGCCAATTACTAACGCTTCGGACGGAATCCCGAGTTCCGCACGAACTTCGCGAGCATCATACTTGCTCGGGAAATACACCTGATCATCGATACCATTGCTGATGATCGTCCAGTCGGCAGCGCTTCCCGAGAAACCGATGCCAATATGAGCATCCACCGATGCTCGTGAGTTTGAAACAAGCACGGGGTGAGTAATTCGCGACGCCACTGCGAGCGCCTTCTGCACCATATAGCGCATGGGCTTTCGCAAAGGACGCTGGAACGGGAGGCTACGTATATGCCACATTACGCGGGGGCGCCCAGGGCACAAGCAACTAAGCAAGGTCGCCAGTAGTGCTGGCACATAAAGCCAACCGGAAATGATGTCAGGGGCGAACTCACGCACTTCCCGCGCCATACGCCAAATAGCCGTAAATGACTGAAGTCCGGGACGTTGGTTCATTGCGCGCACGTCGATGCCGGCCCGCACCATTTGGGCACCCAGTGTGTCCCCCTCGCCAGCACTGCGTACGACGAATACGCGATGACATGACAGTGGAATCGCACTGGCACGGATGTACCGCAGCAATGTGGCCTCGGTTCCGCCGAACCCGTTAAGATCGCCAATGATGTGGGCAACGCGCGGCTGCCTCATTGCAGCTCACCTTCGCTGAGACGTCGGTTTGGTGAGACCAGTTGACCAGCAACAAGAAACAAAATACGCATTCGAAGTTCAATTCTTATGGTTAATAGAATGGAAACCTTGAATGGCTGCAACAGCTGCAATTCTATGTCCGCCGCGAGGCACGGATACTTTTTAGTTTCCTAAGCATCGATAAGCCAAGCACCGTCAACTTACCCAAAGGTGTAATCCCAATCAAGTGATTATACTCGAGAACCTCACGCCCCCCAAAGCCGAGCTTAAAGTCGTCGAGCGCACGCAGAGCATCAGATTTGCTGATACCACCGAGGTCATACTCTGCATATTCCTGCCTCTTGAAAAACTCGATCATCTCCCAGTGCAAAAGCTTATTCGCGCGCCCTTGGACTTTGCGCTGTTCGGGGTCACTTAAAGCGCAATTGCCCCCCGAATAAAGCAACCTCGCCCGCCTGCCATCGCAAACATAAGCGTGTGCCGAATACCAAAACTCAGGTGAACTCAATTGGGCTGATGCTGATAGCACCAACGACCCCGATTCGGCGAGCACAAGTAACTTGGCGCGGTTTGCGGTTCCCAGTCCTTTGGTTTGGGCAAAGGCGTCAAAAAAAGCACAAAAACTTTCGATCTGCGCCACAGTGGGTGCGGTCCATAAGATTGGGACAATTCCATCCCGTTCACGCGCGCGCCGAATTTCGTACGCAAAACCCTTACGCATACCAGCACTAAGTTCCACCTCGTCTTGCAGCAGGTCAACTATCGAAGAGTAGAACAGAGCAGATCCAGGCCCTTGCGCACTGGACTGGACGAGGTACTGCAGGTCTTCCCCGCTCGCCTTCACCGTCAGTGTGGACGAAAAATACATCTCACGAACCGCGAGGAAACCCTTACTTCTTCTTATATCGATCATTTTATTTTGACCACATATTTAACGAATCGGCAATAAAGAAGACACCACACCACTCCATTGCCGCGCTACTTGTTCAAGCGAGAAATTCTGCTCGACCAATTGTCGCCCATTTAATCCAAATTTCTCCCGTTGGCTATCGTTTTCTATCAGCGAAGTAATACCGTCCATCCAGCCATCGTCCGATGAAACTCCCACACCAATCGGAGCCATACGCAACAAATCGCTATTCATTCCAATATCACTTGCCACAACAGGAACACCGCTCGACATATATAGGAGCATTTTATAGCTGCATTTGCCGCGTGACCATAAATTATCATCGAGCGGCATTAATCCGATATCCATTTCAGCGATACTGCTCGCCTCATTCTCGACACTCCATGGAATAAATTCCAATTGACGATAAGGTATTCTTTTAAATGGCGGAGGGCGGTCGGAAACTATGCGCAATTTCCAGTCTTGGTTACGTTCCAGTAACTCGCCCAAATTTCCTTCGATATTATGGAAATACTCATACCCACCAGAGGTACCTGACCATCCAATAATGCGAAATTTTTTATTTTCTTGCGCGAGCGGTTTAAATTTATTTACATCTACCGCTGTTGGAATAATCGTAATTGGCCGGCCGAATTTCTCAAAATACTCAGCCAAAAAATTGTTGCCGCAAACGATATGGTCGGCCAGGCGCCCCAGATTGTTCGCAGCCAGCCCGCGGCGGTACAGCCAGATGGAGTCATCAATATCCAGAATACGTGGCCCTTTGGACAACCCTTCAATGGTCGGCAAAGTAGATATCAATTCCCGCTGCAAAATACTTAAATCAGCCTCGCGCGCCTTTCTCAGTTGAACATAGCGCGAACATAATTCGGCGCCTAACCAAAATGGCCTTCGTATCCTCGAAGCGGGAGGATATGCGCCGTGGGTCGAGGGGTATTCCTCGATTTTGAGATTCCGAGCGGCAAACTCGGGTATCAATTGGCGAATCCGAAACCGAGCGCTCGGGATATTGAGCCCCTGAGTGAATGCAGCTATCTTTATCATGCCAACACCTCATCTGTGGCTCCACCTGCTGGCTGCGGGCCGAACGAGCTCCATAAAACCATGTAAAGCGGCAGAATAAACGCAGCGCGGAAGGTCGTCAGCAATGGATACCCAAGATCGGCAACAAAGAAGAACAGCATAAACAACAGCAACTCGCGTTTTCGAGACAAGGTACTTTTTAAGAAATTGAAGAGCATCACCAGCACAAGCAAGTACCCCAATGGCGACGTTCGCAGAACATATTCCGCAATAAACCCATCACCAAACTCGATGATTTCGTCGTAAGTAATGCCAACAGGAAGAAAATAGTTATCAAACAAATAGTCGTATGTCGGCTCGAGTCGCGACCCTTGCGCAAAACGACCCGACAATCCATTTCCCTTACTCGTAAGTACGTTCACCGCGTCATCAGACAAAACATCTACGCCAAGGTTGCCCGACAATAAAAGATAGGCTGCTGTCAGAATAGCAATGAAGGCAAAAGCCATATTGGCTTGCCAAGAAACCCGCTTCAAGCCATTGAATAGCAAAATGGCAACCAATATACCAAACAAGCCGAACGAAGAGGTTGATAGGAGCATCGGCAGCAGGGCGGCAAAACCCACGAACAGAACACCGGCCAACAGTCTTTCGAACTTTGAAGTGGTGTGTTTTGCAAAGCGCAGCAACAAGAGGCAGATCGCAAAATAGACAAAAGCTGCGACCGAATGGGTGCCGAATACCGCTACTGGTTTGGCAAACCATCCAACCAGCGATTCGAACATATCCTCCCGGGTCATCTGATACCAATTTTCCTGAATCGAAATGATCTCATCGATACCGAGCACAGTCGCCCACCCAAGCGCAAGCATCGGCAAGCTCATCAAAAGCAATACGAATTTCCGCCGCTTGATTTCAAGAGGATTGACGTCTACCAGCAATACGCAGCACACCCCAATGTACGGAAAAATTGCTCCAAAAGCATATTTCGGCAATGGTGACGTTGCAGTAAAGAAGGCCAGGAGTCCCAGCAGCATGACACTATAATAGGCATTGCCTCTAACAGCGCCACCTAACACGCCATAAAACAAGAGCAATACGCACAGACCGCAAATATATAAGGGAATAAAGTCGCCCATGATATTCCCGCCTACCGAGGTAGGGGCATACAGGCTGATGAGTGCAATCAAAATGACGAGCAACGTTGCAGCACCTTGCCGCGCTCCCCCGACGTTGCGCCTGTTTTCATTCAAACTTAAAGCCATTGTGAAATCTTTAGCCTTTAGAGAGGTAAGTTGAATGAAGCTTTGCGCGCGTGCCAGCGACATTCATCACTAATAACGCAAGGCCATACACCACCATGCCGACAAATATCTGCCCTGCCAAGCCAAATGCCCCAGTCCAGCCGCGAAGTAGAAGCAACACCACAGCCATCAAGCTGGTCGCCGCGACAACCTTTGGAATCTCGGGATGGAATGAGGGTAATGGAAACACCTTATGACCCAAGTACCAGCTCACCAACATGGATACGGCAAACGCTACAACAGTCGCGATGGCCGCGCCCTCCAATCCTAGTTTGGGGATCAAAATCAAGTTAAGGACGATATTGCTTAAAGCCGCGCTACCAAAAACTACCAGTTGGCCTTTGCCTTGTCGGCTCAAGTGAAAACTGTAGTCAAAATAGTATGAGCGCAGGCCGGCAAAGAAGACTCCCACAGCCACAATCGCCATAATATTGCCCGATCCTCGCAAAAATGCTCCGCCAAACATTAGCGAAGTAATGTTGTCTGCTAAAAGTACAATTCCAACGGTCGCGGGCAAGGAAATCAGCAACAACAGCAGACCGTTTTGACGAATCTGTGCGTTCACTGCCTCCATATTGTTTTGGCTCAACACTTTAACTGCAAGCGGGAACGCGGCAAGATGGACAATTCCCATCAGCATGCCGATCGACTGCTGCGCCAAGTCGTAAGCTGGCGCATAGGTCCCGACGTCGGTCATGCCCATATACCAACCAATCAGGTAACGATCCGAAGCGTCAATCACGTAAATCATTGCAAATGAAACGATGCGCGGGGCGCCATATTGGAGAAAGCTTCGCAGGATGCTCCACTCGAAGTGCACAATCGAAATTGCCCGCCAATATTTCTTAATCAGCATGCTCCCTACAACCAGACCAATTACCTGTGCAGCCACCAGGCCAGGTACGCCGAAATTGAACCAGCATAGAAACATTGCCCCTAGCGACAAAGCCAGACCGGCCTTTAGCGCTCCCATCGCCCCAAACAGCACCGCCGCAAAGCGCGAGTTTGCGACTCGTTGACTTAGGTCGAACCAGGCCTGCGCCCAGGTTACTGTCAGAGTAAGCAAAATTAACTGCGATATCGGACCATCTGGTACAGCCCAGAACGCAAGCATTCCGCAAACCGCCGAGAACAGCAGCAGCGCTGCATAGGTCAGCACTGCAGTTGAAATCAATGCAGATTGGGAGGAACGCTCATCCGGCAAATAGCGCTCCATACCCAAGCTCACCCACTGAAACATCACACCGCTTACGATGCCTGCGGAGGTGATGACCAACGCATATTGGCCATACGCGGCGGTGCTCATAAGGCGGGTGTAGAGCGCCAGCCCCAGAAGATTGAGCAAGGCCGGGATCAAACGACCGACAAAGTAAATTGCGCTGTGTCGAAACAACATTGAGACTACCTTCGGAAAGCCGAATGCCTAGCTGCGGCGGAAGCTCAGGGCGTCCCGGAAAGCATCAAGCTTGCGTGCTCGCTCTGGATCGACCCGAGCAATCGCCAGTAGCTCTGTCGACAGCACCCAGAATACGGTCAAAATAAATGTCAGGAAGCCCGCAAGAATTGTGATGATTGCGCGACGTGGCTTGAACTTGCGTTCCGGCTCTTGTGCTTTGTCCAGCACCTGAATAATGGAGGCATCTTTCGACTCGTCCAGACGTGCAATCTCATATTGCTTCGCAAGCATTTCGTACAACATCTGGTAGTACTTGACGTCACGGAGGATCTTAATGTTTTTCAAACCGTTCTGATCGCCGGACGATCCGTTTTCAAGCGAGTCCCCACTACCATTTTCTTGGCGTGCCAATTCAGCACGCATGCTCTGCAACTCCTGGTTGACGCGTTTATATTCTTGGTTATTAGGGGTTACGAAAGCTTGCATCGAATTGAGCTGTATTTCTTTCGCGGCAATTTGTGCACGCAAACGCGCAACCGTTTCCACGATAGCCCTGCTTTGACTGTCGACGCTGACGACACCGTTTTTATCCAATGCCCCTTTCAACGACACCTCTGCTTGCGCAAGGTTGTCCTTCGCTATTTGAAGTTGGCGCTCGAAGAACAGACGGCGCTGCGCAGCTTCTGTTACCGCCAACACTTTCGTCAACCGCAACAACTCCTCGGCGTAGGCGTCTGCCATTTTGGTCACACGTTTTGGATCGTTATCCTCGACCTCAATATTGATCAAGCCATCTTTGCCCGAACTAATTGTGGTGTTCCCGTCCAGCTTTTTTCTCGCGCTTTCGAAATACTCGACGTCGTAGACGTGCTTCAAATCGAAGCGTTCAATCAGGCGATCGGCAATCGTTCGGCTTTTGAGCATGCCGAGATACAAATCGTTGGGGTTTTTGACTCCGGCAGCGCTGGCGGCCGCGCCAGCAACTCCGCCTAGCTGGGCCATCAACGCAGCCGCACCCGATTGCGCTTGTTGCGGCGGAAGGATGCGCGTATTGGCTTTGTAGGAATTGGGAATGAAGATGCTTGCGACAGCAACGCAAAATGCCACAACAGTCGGTATGCCAAGCACCGCCTTCTTTCGCCTCAGCAGAATTGTCAGGATATCAATGGCCTCTATTTTCGGTGGCACTTGAACTGCCGGCGAACTTGCACGCATATCGCTCATGGGATGTTCTAATCGATTTTGGGAGATAAAAATGCCGCTGTTTACGCGGCCAGGATCGACTTCAAGTAAAAGCCGGTAGCTTCATCCAGACCATCGGCAACAGTGTGCGTAGGTTGGTACGCTAGCGCGCCAGCAATCTTTTCGAGACTTGCTTGAGAGTGCCGGACGTCACCATCACGAAAGCCACGATATACCGGCTGGACACTAACAAGTGCCGGACGAGCAATGGCGACACGCTCTCGTATCAAACCGAACAACTCATTCAATGTGGTCCGGTCGCCACGTGCAACGTTATACACCTGATTTACGGCAGTCTCGGAAACTGTCGTGGCGGCGAGGATATTCGCTTGCACCACGTTCGCGATATAGCAAAAGTCGCGACTGGTTTCTCCGTCCCCGTTAATCTGAATCGGCTCATTTCGAAGCAAAGCGCCGTACCATTTAGGGATAACGGCCGCGTATGCCCCGTCAGGATCTTGTCGCGGTCCGAACACGTTGAAATAGCGCAGGCCGATTGACTCCGTGCCATAGCAACGGCCAAACACGTCTGCGTAAAGTTCGTTGACATACTTCGTCACAGCGTAAGGCGATAGGGGCCTACCGATTTGGTCTTCCACCTTTGGCAAGCCAGGGTGGTCCCCGTAGGTGGAGCTAGAGGCGGCATAAACAAAGCGCCTGACCTTCGCGTCGCGGCTGGCAGTCAGCATATTCAGGAAGCCCGTAATATTCGTGGCATTGGTGCGAATCGGATCTTGCAGCGAACGCGGTACGCTACCCAGTGCTGCCTGATGAAGCACGTAATCTACGCCTTGAACGGCACGCACGCATGCCTCTGCATCACAGATGTCGCCTTCGTCGAAACGGAAGCGTCCCCACTGCTCTTCGCTCACCAATTTACGAACGGCCTCCAGATTATGCCGGTGGCCCGTCGCAAAATTATCCAGGCCGACGACTCGCTGGTCGAGTTTAAGCAACGCCTCAAGCAAGTTGGAGCCGATAAAGCCAGCGACGCCCGTAACCAGCCAAATTTTAGGTTGCGCCTGCAAGGCGAACTTGACGTCCTCAAATGCGGACATTACAACCTCCAAAGAGCGATGCCGGCGTCTGCAAATTGCTCGCGGTCGCAAACACTCTTAACGTCCAACACCAAAGGTTTGTCACCCAGGAGTTTGCGATATTGCGCTACATCCCAGCTCACATATTCTTTGTGAGACACAGCCACAATCACGGCATTAGCCGGCCGCAGATCTTTGGTCGAGACCAATTCGACGCCGTATTCGTGACGCGCCTCAGCAGGATCGGCTTCGCAGTCGCTCACCTGTACGCGCACCCCAAACGACTCCAGCTCGCGGATAACATCAATCACTTTGGAATTGCGCAGGTCCGGGCAGTTTTCCTTGAAGGTAAGCCCCAGTACGGTTACCACGGATTCGGCAACATGATGACCGGAGCGGATCAGCTCTTTCACGGCCTGTTGCGCGATGTAGGCACCCATGCCGTCATTAATTCGACGGCCAGCCAGGATGACCTGCGAGTGATAACCCAGCTTTTCAGCTTTATGCGTCAAATAGTAAGGATCAACGCCGATGCAGTGGCCGCCTACCAACCCTGGTTTAAATTTCAGGAAGTTCCACTTGGTGCCGGCCGCCTCCAGAACATCATTGGTATCAATACCGAGGCGCTCAAAGATCAGCGACAGCTCGTTCATCAATGCGATGTTCAGGTCGCGCTGAGTATTTTCGATCACCTTGGCAGCTTCTGCTACCTTGATATTGGCTGCGCGGTATACACCGGCGGTGACCACGGATGCATATACTTCCGCGACGACTTCCAGTGTTGCTGCATCCTGCCCGGACACCACTTTTTGAATCTTCGTAAAGGTGTGTTCTTTATCGCCCGGGTTAATACGCTCGGGGCTGTAGCCAACGGTGAAATCGGTGCCGCAGCGTAAGCCGGATATGCGCTCCAGAATCGGGACGCAAATGTCTTCGGTCACACCAGGGTAAACAGTCGATTCGTACACAACGATATCGCCGCGCTTAAGTGCGCGTCCCACGGTTTCCGATGCCCGTTCAACTGGAGTCAGATCGGGTTGATGTGCATCGTCCACTGGAGTTGGTACGGCGACAATGTGGAAATCAGCCTGCGCTAACACCTTGGTGTCCGAAGTGAACAAAATGTCCGCAGCTTTCAACTGTTCAGACTCCACTTCGTTAGTTCGGTCAATTCCGTCGCGCAGCTCCTGCAGGCGCTGTTCGTTGATGTCGAAGCCGATGGCATTGGCTTTCATACCAAAAGCCACCGCGACCGGCAGGCCAACATAGCCCAGACCGACCACGGAAATTTTACGATGAGTCATATTTCTTATTTCAGAGTTTTGATTGCTGCGGCACCAAGGCCGAGGTTTGCAAGGATCTGCGACCATTCACGCAGGCCAACGGTGAAGCGTGACCAGGCGGTTTCCTTATCCAACTTTTCAGGCACCACGATGCTGTCACCTGGCATAACTTCCAAGTTGCCGATTCCGCGCGAGTACCAGCTAGTGCTGCTATTGGCGGCGACCGATCCGTCCACACGAATAACAAAGACATTGTCAACATCCGCTTCGGAGGTCACACCGGCCTTGTTCAAATAATCGTTCACGGTCATGCCTTGGCGCCACAACGCCGAGGATTCAGCATTTACCGAACCAAACACGTGAACGAAGTCAGGGCGCGCAGGAACAACGAGACGATCACCGTTTTCGAGCTTCAATTTCGGCAGATTGCTGAATGAACGCTCGTCTGCCGTCAAACCAAACGCTATACGTCCACTTGGCCTCATTTGGCGGAAACGAGCAATCGTTTCGCGTGCCATCTGCATGTCGGACTGACGCCGAGCTTCAGCAATCTGCGCATCAGCTGCCGAGTTTCCACGGACATTGGCCAACATTCGCGATTGCTCGGAACGCAGCTGCGTCTCAAGTCGATTGGCTGCCTTCTCTTGATTAGCCTCTTGTTCTTTACGAACTTGTTCGCGATAGAAAGCAGTACCAAATACATACGCATTGCTGGTCGGCCCACCCGCGCGCGCAATCAGGGCCTGGAGATCCTCACCTGCGGCCATTTGATAAACACCAGGCACTTTGACTTCGCCTTCAACCCGTACGAACACTCGACGCTTGTCGATTGGCACCGCCATATCTCGTTGGGAGAAAATGGTTACGGTGTCGCCGGGTTGCAGTTCAACGTTATCAGGGCCACTTGGGTTATCGAACATCTTACTCAGGTTGAATGGAATCAGGCTCACGCTGAGATCCTCGCGATTTACGCGCTCGATCACAGCATAGTCCCAGTTGATTTCGTCCATCAGTGCGCCGATTCGCGAAGCGACAGACAACTCCTCGCCATCACCTTCACGTGCAACAAAGCGCCTGCTTTCATTGCTCCCTAATGCGCTGTTTTGGCGCTGCAGCGCGGTCCGGCGATCCTGCAAATTGATGCTGTCTTCTCCGCTATCAATGGCAACGGCATTTTGTCGTTGCACGGAGTTCCGCGTCATCAGGTATTGGCGCGTCGGAATCAGATCGCTTACGTGCATACCCGATTTAAAGGGAGCGCGTACTGGCTGATCCACGTTGCCACGCAAAACGACGGCATTCGCAAAATCTTGGGTAATGGCTACGATACTGAGGATGTCGCCATTCTTCAACTTACGTGCCAACCCGTCACCTTGCAACGAAAACTGCTCGACGCTGCGCGGCTGGTTCTTGCCCGGTTCTACACGTTCGAGATAAGCACGACGCGGATCTGCAACAATTGGCAGGCCACCAGCGAAGTCCAACATCGTTTGCACCGTGTCGCGATCATCGCGAATCTCGTAAATCGCAGGCGTGTTTACCTTGCCGGTCAATGCAACAAAGCCAGCAGCAGCCGGGATATAAATGGTATCGCCGTCACGCAATTTGATGTCGGCAGAGCGGTCGCCTTTAGCGATGAAGTCATACAAGTCCAACGTTGCAGCAACTTTGCCGCCGCGCTTTACTTCCACGCGACGCATACTGCCGTTGGAATTAGGACCGCCGCTAGCGAACAATGCGGTGACGAGTGTTGACAGGCTCGATACGGTGTACGTGCCAGGACGGTTTGCTTGACCGACGACATAAACTGTAATGGCCCGCAGCTGACCAAAGTTCACACTCAGGCTAACACCTTTATAGAGCTTACTCACAGCCTGCTGCACAATGCCTTCCGCATCGCCAGCCTTAACCCCGCCCAGTACGACCGGCCCAATAGTTGGAACTGTCACCAACCCGTTGCGATCAATCGTAGCGCGATAGTCGACGTCAATGGTGCCCCAGCCGCGAATCAGTACTTCATCACCCGGGCCGAGAGTATATTCCGCAGGCACCGGAGTGTTCTGCACGGGCGCGAAGGTGGACGGCGCGTTACTGAAAAACTCGGAGCCAAAGACCGGAAGCGACTTGCCCAAGCTTTCGACCACAAATCGCTGGAACTCGTTTGGCGCAGGCGGCTTTTGATGGCCAGTTCCGGCAACGACTTGCTGCTGCTGAACGTCACGCGTCAAAGTCGATTGCAGATGCGAGCCGGTATTCGTGTCCGTGTAGTTAGACAAAGTATTATTGATTCGCGTGCGCGACTGACCAAAGCCCTGGGAGGCACCGGGGAGATCGCCGACGCTAACCGGCGTCTGATCAATGCTGGCCCGAGGGTCCGGCATATCGTTTTTGTTGATGGAGTCCTGTGCGAACGCAAGGCTGCTCGCGGCCAAGCTCAGGGCCAAGGTAGAACGAAGGATTGGGCGCATGTAGGGACTAATTCGAGGAAAGACTGTGGCGCAATTCGTAGCTGGTTGACAATCAACCGCTATAACATTGACGAAACATTTCATTGTAACATTTTTTTATAAGTCGCTATCCATTAATGGAGTTGTCGCCTGGACAGGCTTGGCGTGGCCCGATTGCCAAATCAATTGGTCTATTGCGCCAAAAATCGATTTCCCGTCCGAATCCAGCATTTCAATCCTAATCGTGTCGCCAAATGACATGTATGGGGTTGAGGCTTTTCCGTCCGAAATCATTTCAAGGCAGCGCCTCTCAGCAATGCAAGAGTACCCCTTCTTCGCATCCTTGTTCGATACGGTGCCAGAACCCACTATGGTTCCCGCACGAGCATTTCGCGTCTTGACCAGGTGCGAGATTAGCTGAGCGAAATTGAACGCCATATCGACGCCAGCATTTGGCTGACCAACCAGCTTGCCGTTCAAAGTAGAACGCAGAGGCAAATGGATCTTCGCATCCTTCCATGCATCGCCGATCTCGTCTGGCGTCACAGCAACGGGCGAGAAACTGCTGGCAGGCTTGGACTGAAAGAAGCCAAAGCCCTTTGCCAGTTCATCAGGAATCAAGTTGCGCAGAGAGATGTCATTGACCAGCATTAGCAATCGAATTTGTTGATAAGCCTGATCCGGGGTTGCACCCATTGGCACATCATCCGTTATGACAGCGACCTCCGACTCGAAGTCGATGCCCCACTCTTCGTGGGACAGCTCAATATCGTCGCAGGGGCCAAGAAAGTCATCGCTGCCCCCTTGGTACATCAGCGGGTCTTCCCAGAAAGACGCCGGCATTTCAGCTTTCCGGGCCTTGCGCACCAATTCAACATGGTTCACATAGGCAGAACCATCGGCCCACTGGTAGGCGCGAGGAAGCGGGGCCATGCATTTTTTCGGTTCGAAATCGAAACTGCGGCGCGCCTTACCATCATTCAGCTGGCGGTACAGCTCATCGAGCTGAGGCGAAATGAAGGCCCAATCATCGAGCGCGCGTTGCAAGTTACGCGCAATTCCGTCGGCGACCATAGCGGCTTTCAGGTCACGTGAAACGACTATCAACTGGCCGTCGCGGGTACCATCTTTAAGGGTTGCGAGTTTCATGAGATTGCTATTGAAGCGGTAGAGATTATCAATTTTACCTCCTGGGGGGCGAATCGTTACCATCTAGCTCAACTATGAAAAGAAACACATCGTGGCAGTCGCGGCCAAAAAAACGTAGTCTGGCAGTCGCTCACATAAGCATCGCTTTCATCTTGATGTATTTGCTGACGGGTCGATGCCCTTTGGCGGGCTTGCTCGGGTGCTCGAGCCGGTAATCAACGTGGGAATCCTCCCTTACCACGAACGCGCGTGGCTCCCGCTCCATTCGGGCCTTGGCGGGCACTGCTTAACTTGCTGGCTGCACAAAAATTCTCCCAAACGCTGATGCATGCAGCTGTCACATTCCGAGTGATGTACACAGCAACTGGCTCCTTTGCGTTCGGCGGTTTAGCAGCAGTGATAGAGCCGATCGTCAATGTCATCGCCCTCCGCTTTCACGACAAATTGTTCGACCGTCATGTGACAAAAGTCATGGCCACATAAGGCCTCGAAGTGAAAGATAGGCAGGTGTTGTTACGGTAAAATACACAAAATTTTTACCGGGCTATACAAGTGGAACCTACGAAAACGAACGCTTATCGACCAGATGTAGACGGATTACGAGCAATTGCAGTAATTAGCGTCGTTCTTTTCCATATCAGCAAGGGGCTTGTCCCTGGCGGCTTCGCGGGAGTTGACATTTTTTTTGTAATTTCGGGCTACCTTATTACTCTGCTGATTTACTCGCAGATGCAAAGTGGTAAATTCAGCCTAAAGGATTTTTATAAACGAAGGATTAATCGCATCGCACCTGCACTATTTGCACTGATTGCGAGCGTCTTGGTAGTCGGTTTGATAATTTTCTCACCGGCAGATCTGACGCGGCTTGTTAAAAGTGGGCTGTATGCAAGTGGCGGTCTCTCCAATATTTTCTTTTGGCGTCACTACGGTAGCTATTTCTCATTTGGTGTTGATGAGGCACCGTTACTTCATACTTGGTCATTAGGCGTCGAAGAACAGTTTTATATTATTTGGCCATTAGGGCTATGGGCGCTCACGCGAATCAAGTCAACCTACAGATTTATTTTAATTGGCATTGCAATGTTCGCCACCATCGCAATTTCGGCACTTGGCGTGCGGATGGCGACTTCCGCCTCCTATTACCTGCTGCCAACACGCGCGTTTGAACTGTTAATCGGCGGAGCCTTGGCGCTGTTCTTTTCCCATAGTCCAAGACCTCTTAAGCGCAAAGAGTCAAACATGCTTAGCGTCTTGGGCGGCATACTACTGATGGGCAGCCTGGCTCTACTGAACGATAAAGTCGCGTTCCCCGGCATAAATGCGGTGTACCCATGCATCGGAACTGCCATGTTAATTGCGGCCGGCACAAATCGAAATTCCTGGGCGGCACGCACCCTTTCATGCAAACCGCTAGTGTTTTTCGGACTGATTTCCTACTCACTTTACCTTTGGCACTGGCCACTGATCGCTTTTGCCAACTACCTGGACTTTCCAATTCGAGGCCTAAGTGCCGCAGCTTTCTTCGCTTTGTCGGTATTCTTGGGATGGCTGTCCTGGCAGTTCGTGGAGAAGCCATTTCGAAATTCCGGCCACGAGATGGCATTCAGGGCGGTCACCTTACGTCGCTTCATCGCTCCAGCTGGCGCAATCGGTTTATTCACGATCTTGATCACGCAAAGCAGCGGGCTGCCTTCGCGCTTCGATCCTCGTGTACCAGAATATGAATCGATCATCCTTTCAGCACCAAACGAGCTAAGGCCAAAATGCCATTCGCCGGCGTTTTACTATGACCGAAAGCCAGAGGCTAGCTGTGTACTTGGAGTCGTAGAACGTGATCCTACTATCCTGATGATCGGTGATTCCTACGCTAATCACTTCACTGGAATGGTTGACGTACTCGCGAAAGCCGACAACGTTACAGTCACCGATTACACAATGGATGGGTGCCCTCCAATCAAAGGTATGAGCTTTGGAAACCAGGTTTCACTTGCAGAAAAATGCAAAGCGAGGAATGAAATCAACTACAACTACATTTCATCGAAAGGCTTTAAGTATGTGATCCTTTCCAGCTCATGGTCACGCGTGAGCTCAGAAAATGATCTGGACAAGTTGAAAGCGGGCCTTACTGAATCGATCGCAGCCATCGTAGCTGCGGGTTCCAAGCCGATCATCATCATCAACAACGAGCGCACAGAAAATGCGAACTGCCCGGTTCGCCGCCTCCTAAGTGGAAGCAGGACAAATTGCGATAAACGCCAAGATGAGCATCAAATGAGGAACGAATTGTTCGCCGCGGTAAGGACAAGATTCCCGGAGTTAACCTTTGTCGATCCTAACTTGGCAATTTGCTCTAACGGCATATGCCACACAATGTTGGGCAACGTTCCTCTCTACCGCGATGGGTCGCATTTGAACGAACATGGCTCACGGGCTATTGGTAAAGCACTCGTAGAAAAACACGTTCATCTGGTTGTTCAGGGCGACCCGATGGCGCAACTTCCGTGATCTCATCAAGTTCCTGTAAGCATTTATTTGTACTCGGTCGCAAGGCCATCTTCGCCAACGTTCACCTACGCGCAGCGATGTTGATTTCCGTCAAACGCATTTCGATTGAACATTGATCTTTTTAAAAGATTTACATGCTACTCTTCTGAGCGCTGCTGTTGATTTCAGCTTAACGTCCATGTCTGAACTGCCTACTTCGAAGGGAATTGCATACTATGGCGCACAATCTGGCAAGGCTTCTCAGAAATTTAAGGATGGATCTTCGGTACGGAGGGAAATTCCTCGGGGGAACCACGCAAACGAAGTTCAGTGAACAGGGTGCACACGACACTGCAAATACCGACTATTCTGCTATGCCCTATTTGTTCGGCTCAACGATCAAGGAAGATGACGTCGTCACCGACATCGGGAGCGGTAAGGGAAGGGTTATCAATTACCTGTTGGATAAGTTCCCAAGGACTAAAATCTATGGCCTTGAACTGGACCCAGACTGTGCGGACACTCTACGACAGCGATTGCAGCCATACACGAACGTAACCATTCTTTGTGGTGATGCTTGCGAGAAAATTCCTCAGGATACCACTGTACTTTACCTGTTCAATCCCTTTGACCGAAACGTGATGGCACGGTTCAAAGCGTCCGTCTCAAAATTAGCAGAAGCGCAACAACGACCGATCAGGATCATCTATTACAACCCGACGTGCCTGGATGTCTTTTCGAATGATCCGCGTTTCACAGTGGACCAACTACAGTTGCCGCCTAACTTCCACCGCGCTGTATTGATCACTGCGATCACAACTGCCCCGGCTCACAAGTTATCTGACTGACTAAGAAAGTATCCTTGCAATTCCCAGCAGGTGTTGAGTTCAAAGTCGCGCTCATAACCTGCTGAGAAGGATTTCACCCAATATTCCCCTTGCGTGCCTGGAATGGGCAGGGAAGGTTGTCTCGCATTGAACCGCAATCGCAGTCGGTCAGATAGGCTCATCAAAAGCCCCGTTCGAGCTAAGCTGCGACATAAACATCGTCCTGCACCACCAAAAATACGTGCTAAGCAATTGGCCAATCTTAAGCCTACGCATCATCGGAATACCGCGATACCCCATTCATCGTATCGAGTCGGCAGCCTTCGGCGGAATGGTTGCTGTACTCGAACCTGCAATCAACGTGGCGCTACTGCCTTTTCACGAACGGGCATGGCACTCGATTCAAGTGCGCGTTCCAGGCCGGCGCTTGGCGTTACTGGCGGCGGAAAGATTCTCGCAATCCCTGATGCATGCCGCAATTGCCTTCGGCGCGTTATACATGGCCACCGGCTCGATTGCATTTGGCGGTCTGGCGGCAGTACTTGAGCCAATCATCAATGTGATCGCCCTGCCCTTTCATGACCAGTTATTCGATCGCCATATATTGGGTCGGCGTGCGTTAGCGAACTGACTCGGTGCTGATGGAGGCTTAGCCTCCACTGGTCAGTCACTCCAGGAGGCACCCATGCTTGCCGACAAAGACGCGATCGCAATGATCGCGGTAAGGGACTTGACCGATGCGGCCAGGTTTTACGGAGAAGTCCTCGGCCTCGAAAAGCTCGACAGCCCGGAAGAACAAGTTCTGGTATATCGCAGCGGGGCTACCAAACTCAACGTCTATCGCTCCGAATTCGCGGGTACCAACAAGGCGACCACGGTCATGTGGAATGTGGGCGGGGAGCTGGAGGCAATTGCAGCGCGGCTCAAATCCAATGGCGTGAAATTCGAGCATTACGACATGCCTGGCTTGACGCTGGAGGGCGACATCCACGTTGGCAACCGCATGAAAGTGGCCTGGTTCAAGGATGTCGACGGCAATATTCTGAGCATTGTCAGTGGTTAGGAGAACATTATGAATCCAAAAGGACTTACTTTCCTTGCAGGGGCTTTGCTTGCGCTTCAGGCAGCCGCAAATCCCGCAATCGATAAGGAATTCTCGGCGATGGATGCCGACCATGATGGCAAGGTTTCCGCTGCCGAGCATGCGGCAGGCGCCAAAGCCATGTTCGACAAAATGGATGCCAACCATGATGGCAAAGTGACGGCCGCAGAGATGACTGCGGCGCATCAGGCTATCACCGGTCAGGCGGCGAAAAAGTCGGATATGGCGGCGGCGGACAAGATCAAGGTCATCGATAGCGATGGCGATGGGGCTCTGACAGCCGATGAGCATGCCAAGGGTTCGGCAGCCATGTTTGCGAAGATGGATGCTAATAAGGATGGCTTCCTGAGCAAGGAAGAAATGGCCGCGGGACATGCGGCCATGATGCGCAAACCTTAGAAAACCGGGAAACCGGGGTACGACCCGAAGGGTCGGACCCCGTCTGGTCGGCGGGATTAGGTGGGGGTCAGGAGTTGGAGCTGCTCGGGGGTGAGGTAGCACCATTCGCCTTCTTGCAGGCCAAGGCTGGCCAATTCCAATTGGCCGATTGCGGAGCGGTGTAAGGCGGTGCAGTGGTTGCCGGCGGCGGCCAGCATGCGTTTGACCTGGTGGTATTTGCCTTGCTCCAGAACGATTTCGAGCTGGTTTTCGCCGCGCTTGATGCAGGTAACGGCGGCCAACGGGGCCGGCTCGTCGTGCAGCTGGACGCCGGCCAGCAGTTGGGCAACCAGTTCATCCGTTACCGGCTCGGCCGTGGTGGCCTGGTAGACCTTGGGCACGTGTCGCTTGGGCGACGATTGGGCGTGAATGAATGGCCCGTCATCGGAGATCAGCAGCATGCCGGTCGTATCGTGGTCGAGGCGCCCCACCGGCTGCACTTCGCGCCAGGTGAATTGCTCCGGAAGCAAGGTCAGCACGCCGGGATGGTGGCTCGGCTTGCGCGAGCATTCATAATCGGACGGCTTGTACAACGCAATATAGAGGTGCTCGCGGTAGACCCACTCCTCGCCGAACACTTCCAGCACCAGGCCCTCGGTTTCGATCGTCGCTTTATAGTTGTCCTGCACTTCGCCGCCGATGGAAACGTCACCGTCTTCGATCAGGGCGCGGCAGTACTTACGGGTGCCGAAGCCTTGCGACTGCAGGATTCGGTCCAGGGATAATTTACTCATGGGGCGGGATTTTACCGGATTTACGCTACCGCAAAGCTTCCTATTGATGCAGATCAAAGGGTGTGCCGGTCGAGTTGGTACACTTAAATAGCATTAGGAATCTGCTGAACGGGCTATAGGAATATCTTAGGGAGATCTCAGCAAATGAAACTCAACATCAACCGCAAGTCCCTGGCCCAGGCCCATGCCGCCTCGCTGGAAACCAAGCTGGCTGTGGCGCGCTGGAGCGGCCAGGCTGGCGCCATGCCGCAGGCGCTCTGGCGGCATCAGCGCAATTCGGAATTGGTGGAGTGGCTGGTGCATGGCGGCTTCGCGGCCGAAGCCCAAGATGCAGAAACGAAAACAGCGGCCATGGGCCGCCGTTCTCTTGCCTCTCAAAGAGACAGTGACGAGGAATATAAATTCACTCAAGTCCGCATCCGTAATGCGGCTGCGTAGTCTGCCTCAAGAATTGATTGCTTATTTCGCCCTCCCCTTGAATCGAACTACACCGTCAATATAGTCCACGTCGGGGAAATGGCAAGGCAAAATCTAGGCATAAATGCCAATGTTGACTGCTGAGCTAGCCCTTAACGCAGCGTCGGCTTGGCTGCCTCAGCCGCTGCCTTGATCGCTCCATGGCCCACTGCGGCGCCAAACTTTTTCAACACGCGTTCCGGCAGGTTTTCGTGCTGGGTGTAATCGACGATATCTTCCGCCTTGACCACGTCGCGCGCCACGCTGTCCACGCTGCCGAGGTCGTCCGCCAGGCCCATTTCGATTGCACGGGCGCCGGTCCAGTACAAGCCGGAGAACATTTCCGGCGTTTCCTTCAGGCGCTTGCCACGGCCTTCACGTACCACTTCGATGAATTGCTGGTGGATCTCCGCCAGCATGCTCTTGGCGTGCTGCTTCTGCTTTTCGGACTGCGGGCTGAACGGATCCATGAAGCCCTTGTTCTCGCCAGCCGTCAGCAGGCGGCGTTCGACGCCCAGCTTTTCCATGGTGCCGGTAAAGCCAAAGCCATCCATCAGCACACCGATCGAGCCGATGATGCTGGCCTTGTTGACATAGATGCGGTCGGCAGCCGAGGCGATGTAATAGCCGCCTGAAGCGCAGATTTCGTCCACCACCACGTAGAGTGGCTTTTGCGGATAGCCCTGGCGCAGGCGGTGGATTTCGTCCACGATCATGCCAGCCTGGACGGCGCTGCCGCCCGGACTGTTGATATGCAGGACGATGGCCACCGAGCCGCTGTCGGAAAAGGCTTTGTTCAGGGCGGGGATCACCACATCGGCAGCGCCGCTGCCTTCGGACTCGATGCTGCCTTCAATTTCGATCAGCGCCGTGTGGCGGCCGAGCGATTCCGCGTCGCCGCCCATCAGGTTAATGCCGAAGAAACTGGCAACGGCAAAGAAAATAATCGCCAGCATCGACACCTTGAAGAAGATGCTCCAGCGGCGGTTGGCGCGTTGCTCTTTCAGCGTGGCGAAGACCAGCTTTTCCAGCACCTCGCGCTCCCAGTTGATGGGAGGGTTCTCTGCCGAAGGCTGGACTGGCGTTGGCTGCTTGTTTTCGTTGTCATCGCTCATGGTCGTGGGCCCACGTAATCGTCCGGCTGCCAGTAGATATTCTCGTCATGCTCGCTGACTGCGATGGGACGCAGTCGGCCGCCGCGGCAAGGACCGCCGGCGCATTGGCCATTTTCAGGCATATAAATCGCGCCGTGAGTGGAGCACATAATATATAAGCCGCTCGATTCGAAGAACTCGCCCTCTGCCCAGTCGAGCTCAATTGGCACATGGGCACAACGGTTCAGGTAACCATATACCTTGCCGCCATAGCGCACCACGAAACCGGTGGTGTCTTCACCACCGGCGCGCAGCGGGAACCGGATGCCCTTGCCGCCTTCCAGCAGCGCCTCGGCTGCGCAGACCAGGATTTCAGCTGTCATCACGCGTTCTCATTCAGCCATTCGTGCAGTTCCGGCACCGTGCGCGCCGAGTACACGGGGTTGCAGGCGGCCAGCTGATTCAGCGGATGGGCGCCATATTCGACGGCAATGCCAGACGATCCCGCATTTTGCGCCATCATCAAGTCGTGCGTGGTGTCGCCGATCATGACCGTGCGGCGCAGGTCCTGGCCCAGTTCGCGGGTCAGTTCCTGCAGCATGGCCGGGTGCGGCTTGGAAAAAGTCTCGTCGGCGCAGCGCGTGGCGTCGAAAGTCGACAGCAGTCCTGCCGCGTTCAGGGAACGGTTCAGGCCGACGCGGCTCTTGCCGGTCGCGACAGCAAGGAAGTAACCCTGCTGCGACAAATCCTGCAACATCTCAGGCACGCCGTCGAACAGGGTCAGCTCATGGTCCTTGGCCAGGTAGTGATAGCGGTAGCGCTCCACAATGCGCGGATAAACTTTCGGGTCGAGGCCCGGCATCGCCACTTGCATGGCTTCTGCCATGCCAAGGCCGATGACGTGGGCAGCCTGCTCCCGGTTCGGGATTGGCAGGCCAAGATCCTTGGCAGCACCCTGGATGCATTTCACGATGGTGGCAGTGCTGTCCATGAGCGTGCCGTCCCAATCGAAGACGATCAGGTCAAATTGCTTACGCGGCATTATTTTTTTCTCAATTCAATGGTTTCCCCAAGCTTACCAAGAATCGCTGGCATTCGGCGGCCAAAGGCGCATTCAAGGTCATAGACTTGCCCGTCTCCGGGTGGGTGAACGTAATCTGGTGGGCGTGCAGGAACATGCGTTTCAGCGCGCCGCGGGTTTCGGTAGCCTTTTGCAAAGCCTTGTTCAGTGCGAAATCGCCGTATTTATCGTCACCTGCAATGGGGAAGCCCGAAGATTGCAGGTGAACGCGGATCTGGTGGGTACGGCCGGTTTTCAGTTCGGCTTCCAGCAGGGCGAAGCCTTCGAATTTCTGCAGCAGGCTGAACACGGTGTGTGAAGCCTGGCCATCGGCCTGCACGCGCACGCGGCGTTCGCCGTCTGGCAGCGTAAATTTATGTAATGCCAACTTAACGTGCTGGCGCTTGTTTTTCCAGTCGCCCACCGCCAGCGCCAGGTAGCGCTTATCGGTCAGTCCGTCGCGCATCTGGTCGTGCAGGTTGGTCAGGGCGGTACGTTTCTTGGCGATCAGCAGCAGGCCGGAGGTTTCACGGTCGAGGCGGTGCACCAGTTCCAGGAACTTGGCTTCCGGGCGTGCTGCGCGCAGCTGCTCGATCACGCCAAACGACACGCCGGAGCCGCCATGCACGGCCACGCCGCATGGTTTGTCGATCACCAGCAAGTTGGCGTCTTCGAAAATAACAGGGAATTCGGCGGCAGGAACCGTCGACTCTTGCTTTTCAGCAATGCGAATTGGCGGGATGCGCACCAGGTCGCCGGCATTCAGGCGGTACAACTGGTCGATACGGCCCTTGTTGACCCGCACTTCACCCGAGCGCAGGATACGATAGACGTGGCTCTTCGGCACGCCTTTGCAAATGCGCAACAAGTAGTTATCGATCCGCTGACCGGCCTCTTCTTCAGTGATTGTCACGAATTGCGCTTGCGGCAGGACCTGTTGGGGGGAAGCGGAATCGGCTTTTTGCGGCTTGTTTTGGCCCGACTTCCCAGAATTTCTCTCTAAGTCCTTCATTTTGAATATATAATCGTTTTGCCGCAGTTTTAATTGCTGCACGTGTAAAGAATTAAACGTACATTTTACACAGGGGCGTATCCACTGGCCTCGCCAAACGCAAATTCAGTGGGGAAAAATTGTATACGCACATCCGTGCGCCGATCAGGGTCGCAACCACTGTTGCCATCGGCTCGAGCGCTCGTGTGCTGAATTAGACTGGCTGGATTGTTAGGATAACTCCGGTGAGCAAGCACTAAGTCGTTGCTCGCTGGTTGATGAAGTGGATAACGCTTGCCGTTTCGCCAAGGCACCATACAAGATGCCCTGGCCCGACGATGTGCGCACGCCTGCATTCTCCCGCCACCCGACCAAAGTTCGGGCCGTTGGATGATGTTGCACGCAGTGCGCAAACTCGGCATGACGATCGGCTTCATGCGCCCAATGCGGCGGCAGCGCTTCGCGCCCGCCGCATGACGAGGCATTTCCCCCTACAGCCTCCTTAATTCACGCGTATATCCTTGTACTTCGCCGTCTCTCCGGAGATGGCTTTGACATGGCCCAAGGGTCGCGGAGTTAATAAAAATGAAACGCATGTTGTTTAATGCTACGCAGCAAGAAGAGCTGCGCGTAGCAATTGTCGACGGTCAGAAACTGATCGACATCGACATCGAGACCGCCGGACGAGAGCAGCGCAAGTCCAATATCTACAAAGGCGTCATCACTCGAATCGAACCCTCCCTCGAAGCTTGCTTCGTCAGCTACGGCGAAGACCGCCACGGCTTCCTCCCCTTTAAAGAAGTTGCCCGTTCCTATTTCCGCGAAGGCGTCGACGTCCGCAATGCATCCGTCAAGGAAGCGCTGCGCGAAGGCCAGGAAATCATGGTGCAGGTGGAGAAGGAAGAACGCGGCAACAAGGGCGCGGCCCTGACTTCGTTCATCTCGCTGGCCGGCCGCTACCTGGTGCTGATGCCGAACAACCCGCGCGGTGGCGGTGTATCGCGCCGTGTGGAAGGCGAAGAGCGCCAGGAACTGCGCGAAACCATGGACAAGCTGGACCTGCCGCAAGGCATGTCGGTGATTGCCCGTACCGCCGGCATCGGCCGTACCGTGGAAGAGCTGCAGTGGGACTTGAACTACCTGATGCAACTGTGGCGCGCCATCGAAGGCGCGTCCAAGGCTGCTACCGGCGCCTTCCTGATCTACCAGGAATCCTCGCTGGTAATCCGCGCCATCCGCGACTACTTCCAGCCTGATATCGGCGAGATCCTGATTGACACCGACGAGATCTACGAACAGGCGCACCAGTTCATGTCGCACGTGATGCCGGACATGGTGCACCGCGTGAAGCGCTACAGCGACGACGTGCCGCTGTTCTCCCGCTTCCAGATCGAACACCAGATCGAAACCGCTTACTCGCGCACCGTGCCGCTGCCATCGGGCGGCGCCATCGTGATCGACCACACCGAAGCCCTGGTGTCCATCGACGTCAACTCGGCCCGCGCTACCCGCGGTTCGGACATCGAAACCACCGCCTTCCACACCAACTGCGAAGCCGCCGACGAAGTGGCCCGCCAGCTGCGCCTGCGCGACCTGGGCGGCCTGATCGTCATCGACTTCATCGACATGGAAGTGTCGAAGAACCAGCGCGAAGTGGAACAGCGCCTGAAAGACGCCCTGCACCACGACCGCGCGCGCGTCCAGATGGGCAAGATTTCCCGCTTCGGCCTGATGGAACTGTCGCGCCAGCGCCTGCGCCCTTCCCTGTCGGAAGGCTCGCACGTGACTTGCCCGCGCTGCTCCGGCACCGGCCACATCCGCGATACCGAATCGTCCGCCCTGCAGGTGCTGCGCATCATCCAGGAAGAGGCGATGAAGGAAAATTCCGCCGCCATCCACGTGCAGGTGCCAGTCGACGTGGCTGCCTTCCTGCTGAACGAGAAGCGCGGCGAAGTGCTGAAGATCGAGACCCGTCACCGTATCACCGTGATCCTGATCCCGAACAAGCACCTGGAAACCCCGCACTACAAGCTGGAACGTATCAAGCACGACGATCCACGCCTGGAAGACCACGCTGCTTCCTACACCATGGCAGAAGCTGCCGAGACCGACATGTCGTTCTCCAAGCGCCATAAGGAAGAAGCCAAGCCACGCCAGGAAGCCGTCGTCAAGACCATTACTCCAGAGCAACCTGCTCCGCTGGTGGAACACAAGCCGGAAGCCGTCAAAGCGCCTGCTCCACGCGCTGCTGCAAGCACCGCTCCAGCAGAAAAAGGCTTCTTCGCCAAGCTGATCTCCTTCTTCACCGGTGGTGACAAGGAAGAGCCGGTGCAGCCGAAGGCGCCGGTCATCGTCACCAAGGCGCCCGCCAACGGCGATCGCGGCGACCGCAAGGATCGCGGCCAGCGTGGCCGTAACCGTGGCGGCAAAGGCGGCCGTGGAGAGCGTGAAGAGCGCGAACCAGGTTCCCGTCCAGGCGCAGAGGAAGCCAAACCGGCAGCAGAAGCCCGCAAGCCACGCGAACAGCGTGAACCTCGCGAGCCACGTGAACCACGCCAGCCGCGTGAGCCACGCGAACAGCGCGAAGGCGCCGAGGCAGCACCACGTGCCGAGCGCGAACCTCGCGAGCCGCGTGAACCACGCCAGCCGCGCCAGCCGCGTGAGCCACGTGCTGAGAAACCAGTTCCGGCAGAAGCCAAGGCCGAGGAATTGGCACTGGCAGCAGCAGGCGTCGGTCCAGTCGGCACCGGCACCGGCGCTCCTGAAACGCCAGTCCTGGTGAAGGCTGTTGCCAACACCGGTCCAGAGGGTGAAGAGAATGAAGGCGCGGAAGGTGGCGATGAGCCACGCCGTCGTCGTCGCCGCGGTGGCCGTAACCGTAACCGTCGTGAGCGCGAAGGCGCTGAGGGCGTGGAAGGTGCAGAAGGCGCGACCGAGGCAACGTTCACTGTTGCTCCGGCTGAAGGTGAAGTTGAACACGCCGCTGCACCGGCCGCTATCGAGTCTGCGCCAGCAGCCCCGGTTGTCGCCGCTGCTCCTGCCGTTGAACCGGCTGCTACCGAAGCCGCCACCGCCGCTGCTGCGGAAGGTTCGGCCGCCCAGGCTGCTGCAAATGCTGCTGTCGAGGCGCCAGCTGTTGCCGAGCCTGTCGTTGCCGCACCGGTTGCTGCAGCGCCAGTTGAAGTTGCGCCAGTTGAGGCTGCACCAGCAGCCGCTCCGGTTCAGCCGGCAGCTGTGGACCTGCCAGTCGCGGCGCCAGCCGCCGAACCAGTCGCCGCCGCTCCAGCTTCGCCGCAAGCCTCGCTGCCATTCTCCGAGCCTGCTCCTGTGGCTGCCGAACCGGCAACCGTAGAAGAAGTCGCCGCTGACGTGGTCGAGCCAGCCGCTGCCGCTCCGGAAGTAGCCGCACCAGTTGCCGCTCCGGCTCCAGCCGCTGCGCCAGCACCGGCACCGGCCGCACCTGTCGCCGCAGCGCCGGCTCCAGTTGCAGCCCCAGCGCCGGCCGCAGCAAAGGCCGACGTCGACGCCATGCTGGCCGCAGCCGGCCTGTCGATGGCGGTGACCGACCCAGCGAAGGTACGCGCTGCACAGGAAGCTGCCGCAGCCGCCGTCACCGCCCAACCGATCCGCGTGCCACGCGAGCGCAAGCCGCAGCCTCCGGTCGCCAGCGAGCCGCTGGTGCAGGTTGAAACGAAAGTGAATGGCTGACCAGCCAATTGCTGACGAAAAAGGGAAGCCAGGCGCTTCCCTTTTTTACGTCCCATTGCGCGAAGCCTTCCTGTACTGGCTCAAGCTCGGTTTCATCAGCTTCGGTGGCCCGGCGGGCCAGATCGCCATGATGCATTCCGAACTGGTGGAACGCCGGCGATGGATCTCGGAACACCGCTTCCTGCACGCCCTCAATTACTGCATGCTGCTGCCCGGCCCCGAAGCCACGCAGCTCGCCATTTACATCGGCTGGATGATGCACCGCACCTTGGGCGGCATCATCGCCGGCGTGCTTTTCGTCCTGCCCTCGCTCATCCTGCTGATCGGCCTGTCCTGGGCCTATATGGCTTATGGCAGCATGCCCGCCATCGCCGGCATCCTCTACGGCATGAAGCCCGCCGTGGTCGCCATCGTCCTGGCCGCGGCCTGGCGCATCGGCACCCGCACTCTGCGCAACCGCCATTTGATGGCCATTGCGTTTGCCGCCTTCGTTGCCATCAGTTTCATTGAACTCCCCTTCCCCGCCATCGTCGGCACCGCTGCCCTGCTGGGCTGGATCGGCGGCCGCCTGCGCCCCGAGCTGTTTACGCTGGGCGGCGCCCACGGCCCGGCCAAGGTGCAAGCCGCCCACGCCCCCGCCCTGATCGACGATGACACCCCCACCCCGCCCCACGCCCGCTTCAGTTGGGCTGGACTGGCACGCGTAAGCGCCGCCGGCGTCGCGCTGATGGCTTGCGGCTGGCTGCTGCTGGCGTGGCTGTTCGGTGTCGACCGGGTCCTGGCGCAAATGGGCTGGTTCTTCACCAAGGCGTCCCTGATGACTTTCGGCGGCGCCTACGCCGTATTGCCCTACGTCTACCAGGGCGGCGTCGAACACTTCCACTGGCTGACTGCCGCCCAAATGGTGGATGGCCTGGCGCTGGGCGAGACCACGCCCGGCCCGCTGATCATGGTTGTCGCCTTCGTCGGCTTCCTCGGAGGCTGGACGCACGAGGCCATCGCCGCCCATCCGGGACTTGCCGGTGTGGCAGGCGCCATGGTCGCCGCCTGGTTTACCTTCGTACCGTCCTTTATCTTCATCCTGGCCGGCGGGCCGCTGGTCGAATCCACGCGCGGCAATATCCGCATGACCGCCCCGCTGACCGCCATTTCCGCCGCCGTCGTGGGCGTCATTGCCAGTCTGGCACTATTTTTCGGCATTCACGTCTTCCATCCGGCCGGCCGCTGGGAATGGCCCGCCGTCGTCATCGCCGCCGCGGCCGCTATCGCCTTAATGCGCTACAAGCAAGGAACAATCCGCGTATTGCTGGCCTGTGCAATTGCTGGCATCGTGCTATCGTACCGGGTGTAACCGCACACCCAGCATGACCGAAAAAATCATTCTCCTGAACGATGGCCGCAGCCAGGCGCCGGCCATCCCTGCAACACTCGAGGCGCCAAGCGGCAGCCTTCGGGACCAGTTCGCCCGTCCGCTGCACGACCTGCGCATTTCCATTACCGACCGCTGCAACTTCCGCTGCGTCTACTGCATGCCGAAGGAAGTGTTCGACAAGGACTACCAGTACCTGCCGCACAACGCCCTGCTCACGTTTGAAGAGATTACGCGTGTTGCGCGTCTGTTCGTTGAACATGGCGTCGAGAAAATCCGCCTGACCGGCGGCGAACCGCTGCTGCGCAAGAACGTGGAAAAGCTGATCGAAATGCTGGCCCAACTGCGCACCGTGCACGGCAAGCCGCTCGACCTGACCCTGACCACGAACGGCTCCCTGCTGGCGCGCAAGGCGCAAGCGCTGAAAGACGCCGGCTTGCAGCGCGTTACCGTTTCGCTCGATGCGCTGGACGACGCTATCTTCAAACGCATGAACGATGTCGATTTCGCCGTAGCCGACGTGTTGCACGGGATCGACGTGGCGCACAGCGTCGGCCTGGGGCCGGTCAAAGTGAATATGGTGGTCAAGCGCGGCATGAACGAGCAGGAAATCCTGCCGATGGCGCGCCATTTCAAAGGCTCGCCGGCGATCCTGCGTTTTATCGAGTTCATGGACGTAGGGTCGTCCAATGGCTGGAATATGCACGACGTGGTGCCATCGGCCGAAGTGGTGCGCATGATCGGCGCCGAAATGCCCGTGGTCCCGGTCGATCCGAACTACACCGGCGAAACCGCCGAACGCTGGCGCTATGCCGATGGCGGCGGCGAGATCGGCGTCATCTCCAGCGTCACGCACGCCTTCTGCAAGGATTGCTCGCGCGCCCGTCTCTCGACCGAGGGCAAGCTGTACACATGCCTGTTCGCCACGCGCGGCCACGACTTGCGTGCACTGCTGCGCGAAGGCCGCAGCGACGAGGAAATCTCGTCCGCCATTGGCGCCCTGTGGCGCGTGCGCGGCGACCGCTACTCCGAACAGCGCACCATCAATACGGAAGGCCTGGCGCAAGGCCGCGACGGCAAAGTCGAAATGTCATATATCGGGGGTTAAGCTGGCGATGGAAAACAGCATCAGCGCATTGATACTGGCGGGCGGCCGCGGCACCCGCATGGGCCGAGTCGATAAAGGCCTGCAGCCCTTCCGCGGCGGAACGCTTGCTTCGCACGTGCTGCAGCGCCTCCTCCCACAAGTGGCCAGCGTTACCATCAACGCCAACCGCAATATCGGCGCCTACAGCGCCCTGGGTGCGGAAGTCCTGCCCGATGAACTGGAAGGCTACGAAGGTCCGCTGGCCGGCCTGCAAACCGGCTTGCGCCATTGCGCCACCGACCTGCTGCTGACAGCTCCATGCGATTCGCCCTTCCTGCCTTCCGACCTGGCGCTGCGCCTGTACGAGGCACTGAATGCGCAAGGCGCCGACCTGGCCGTGGCATCCACGCTGGAAACCGATGAAGACGGCAAGTCGCGTACACAAGTGCATCCCGTCTTCTGCCTGGTGCGCAAGAGCGCCCTGCCGGCGCTGGACGAATACCTGAAAACCGGCTCGCGCAAAATGGATGGCTGGTACAAGTCGATCAAGGTGGCGGAAGTGCTGTTCAACGATGCTGCCGCGTTCCGCAACATCAACACGCTGGCCGAGCTGCAGACCGAGGAAGAAGCCGCTGCCAACCCCTCGCTGAAAGACGTGGCAAGCTGCCTGTCCGGCTACGATCCCGACGCCCTGCCTGTGCGGAATGCGCAGCGCATCATCCGCGACTTCATCCAGCCCGTGCGCGGCATCGAAAAGGTCGCCCTGCGCAGCGCGCTGGACCGCGTGTTGGCGGCTGACGTGATTTCGCCGATCAACGTGCCCGCCCACGACAACTCCGCCATGGACGGATTCGCCTTTGCCGGCGCCCAGCTCAAGGCAGACGGCAACACCACGCTGAAAGTGATCGGCACTGCCTTTGCCGGCCGCCCATCGGCATTGAAGCCCGGTCCTGGCGAATGCGTGCGCATCATGACGGGCGGTGTCATGCCCGAAGGCTGCGACACCGTGCTGCCGCAAGAACTGGCTGCGGACCTGAGCGATGTCGCCGTCACGATCGCACCGAACACCGTGCGCACGGGCGACAACCGCCGCTTCAAAGGCGAAGACCTGGCAGCCGGCACGCCGGCCCTGCGCAAAGGCAAAATAATCCGCCCGGCCGACCTGGGCCTGGTCGCCTCGCTCGGCCTGGCCGAAGTGCCGGTGCAGCGCCGCCTGCGCGTCGCCTTCTTCTCCACCGGCGACGAATTGCGCTCAATCGGCGAACCGCTGGCAGAAGGCTGCGTCTACGACAGCAATCGCTACACCCTGTTCGGCATGCTGCAGCGACTGGGCTGCGACATCGTCGACATGGGCATCGTAAAAGACGACGCGGCATCGCTGGAAGAAGCACTGCGCACCGCCTGTGAATGTGCCGACGCCGTGATCACTTCCGGCGGCGTCTCGGTCGGCGCCGCCGACTACACCAAGCAGGTCATGGCCACGCTGGGCGATGTGCACTTCTGGAAGATCGGCATGCGTCCCGGCCGGCCGATGGCCTTTGGCCGCATCCGTTCCAACGGCCACAGCGCCTACCTGTTTGGCCTGCCCGGCAATCCGGTGGCCGTCATGGTGACCTTCTACTTCTTCGCCCGGCATGCCCTGCTCCGCATGATGGGCGCCGAGTCGCCCGGCGACCAGCTGCTGCGCGTACGCTCCACCAAAGCGATCCGCAAGAAACCCGGCCGCACCGAATACCAGCGCGGCATCCTCAGCACCGCACTGGACGGCACTCGGGAAGTCAGCATCACCGGCTCCCAAGGCTCCGGCATCCTGCGCTCCATGTCCGAAGCGAACTGCATGGTGGTGCTGCACGACGAACAAGGCAATGTCGCCGAGGGCGACCTGGTCGACGTGATCGTCTTCGAGGGGCTTATTTAAGCAGCGTCAAGCCGCCCCTTCGGCGTCCACATCCGCTTCCGCTTCTGCGGTTTCGGCGGCGCCCAGCATCAGCAGGGCTGCTTCAGACGGGAGCGCCTCGACGGATTTAAGCTTGCGCGCCATCTGGCGGCTGCGCACTTCGGCGTTTTCGATGTTTCGGGCGGCGCGTTCGAGCGTGGTCTTGGTTGCGGCGAGGACGTCGCCGAATTTGGCGAATTCGGTCTTGACGGCGCCCAGCACTTGCCACACTTCAGACGAACGTTTTTCCAGCGCCAGCGTGCGGAAGCCCATCTGCAGGCTATTCAGCAGCGCGGTCAGCGTGGACGGGCCGGCGATACTGACGCGGTTCACGCGCTGCAGTTCATCGGCCAGGCCGGGGCGGCGCATCACTTCTGCGTACAGGCCTTCGGTCGGCAGGAACAGGATGGCGAAGTCGGTCGTCAGCGGCGGCGACACATATTTTTCAGCGATGGTTTTCGCTTCGCCACGCACGGCGCGTTCCAGTTCGCGGCCGGCGGCGGCTACAGCTTCGGCATCGGCGCGGTCGGCCGCTTCCAGCAGGCGCTCGTATTGTTCTTTCGGGAATTTGGCGTCGATCGGCATCCATACCGGCGCCCCGCCCTCTTTGTGGCCCGGCAGCTTGAGCGCGAATTCGACGCGGGCATTGGAGCCCGGGATGGTCTCGACGTTTTTTGCGTACTGGTCCGGCGTGAGGACTTGCTCGAGCAGCATTTCCAGCTGCACTTCGCCCCAGGTGCCGCGCGTTTTCACATTGGTCAGCACGCGCTTCAGGTCGCCCACTCCCAGCGCCAGCTGCTGCATTTCGCCCAGTCCCTGGTGCACGCGCTCCAGGCGCTCGGACACCTGGCGGAAGGATTCGGTCAGGCGCGTCTCCAGCGTCTCGTGCAGTTTTTCATCGACCGTCTTGCGCATTTCTTCCAGCCGCTGACCGTTATCGGCTTGCAGCTCGCGCATCTTGGTCTCCAGCGCCACACGCACTTCCAGCAGGCGGCGGGTATTCGATTCGGTCAGGACCTCGATCTGGCGGCGCATGGTTTCCAGCTGCTGCACGGTGGCAGCGTGGGACTGCGACAGCAGATGGCCCATTTCCTGGCGCTGCGCCTGGGCCGTGGCCTGCAGCTGCAGGCGCACTTCCCGTTCGACGCGGTCCAATTGATCCGCGACGTCGGCGCCGCGGCTACGCAGGAGGGAAACGATTTGCAGGACGATGATGACGGCGGCCAGCGCCAGCAGGATGGTCAGCTCCATCAATCCGCCTTGTTCCGCATCCAGTCGGCGGTCTGGTAGAACGATTCCATCAGCCGCAAGCGCAGGTCTTCTGCGATGCCGACATCCTGCATCGCCCAGGCCATGCAGCGCAGCCACTGGTCGCGCTCACTGGTACCAACGGCGAAAGGCAGGTGGCGCGCGCGCAGGCGCGGGTGGCCGAATTGTTCAATGAACAGGTCCGGGCCGCCCATCCAGCCGCTGAGGAACCAGAACAGCTTGTCGCGCGAGCCGTCGGTGCTGGGCGGGTGCATGGCGCGGATGCCGGCGAATTCCGGCTCCAGCTCCATCAGGTCGTAAAAACGGTCAACCATCTCGCGCAGCTTGGTTTCGCCGCCGATGACTTCGTATAGGGTGCGTGCTTCATCATTCATGACTCCATGATAGCGCATGGCCGTATTGATGTGGATCAAGCTTCGTGCTGATTCTGCGCAAAAGGTCGCCGCAAACCGCCATGATGGCCGGATGATTCAACGCCTGATCCGTACCCGGCTGCGTGCCCGCAGCGCCGAGGAAATCGCCGACCTGCGCCTGGCCGCCCTGAGCTGGCTGGGCATCATCTGCTTTCCCCTGTATTACGCGATCTTTGGCTGGCTGGTTCCGCAGCCTTATGAAAACCTGACCGCGCGCCTGGCCGGCATGCTGCTCGCTTCAGGCGGACTGCTGGCGCGACGCCTTCCCCCGCGCCAGCGCGAGCGCTACACCCTGGTGCTGATGACCTATGAGCTGCCCTTCTTCTGCACCTTCATGTTCCTGATGAATGGCGCCAACGCGACCTGGTCGCAAGTGATGCTGGTGATGCTGGTGGCAGTATTCCACTTCGACTTCCTCATGGCGCTCCGCGTGGCGGCGGTTGGCATATCGGCCGCGGTGCTGCTGGCGATCGGCCTCGGCGCCGGCGAGGTCTTGCTGTCGACGTCCGTGCTGCAGCTGCTGCCGGTGCAGCTGTTCCTGGTCGGCTGGATGTGGGTGTTCTCGCAAAGCCGCAAGGCGCTGGAAGAAGAAAAGCTGGATGGCCTGGGCGAAGGGCTGGGGGCTGTGGCGCACGAAATGCGTACGCCGCTGGCCAGCCTGGATGCCAATGTGCGCGGCCTGTCGCGTATGCAGCAGCGCGCCGGCCGGGAGGATCCGGTCATGCGCCAGGCGCTGAGCCGCATGCAGTACGAAGTACGCCATATGAACCACATGATCGACCTGTTCCTGCTTAGTGCCCAGGCAGTTCGGCAACACCTGGACCCGCACGAAAACGTATCCATGCTCGACACGGTGGAATCGGCGCTGCGACGTTATCCCTTCACCGGCGAGGCGCAGCGCCAGCTGGTAGCGCTGCAGGTGCGCAGTGATTTCCGCTTTGGCGGGCAGAATGAGCTGGCCATCATGCTCCTGCTGAACCTCCTGCGCAACGCCCTACAGGCCGTGCAGCGCGCCGGCAAAGGACGGGTGCGGATCGTCATCGACGGCTGCCGGCCGGTACCGCGCGTGCTGGTGATCGACACCGGCTGCGGTATTGCATCGCACCATCTGCCGCAGATTTTCCAACGCTTCTTCACTTATCCGGAGCATAATGGCGCCGGCATCGGCCTGGCATTGTGCCGCCAGGTGATGCAAGCGTGGGAAGCCAAACTACATTGTGTCTCCCGCGAGCACGCATATGCTATCTTTGTGCTTGAATTTCCCTTACAAGCCAGCCGTTGAACATGAAACTGCCCGTTTACGCCCACCCAACCATGACCGTCCTGGTGGACGACAGCGATACCTTCCTTCACAGCCTCGTATTCCAGCTCGATCCGATGCAGGCCAGCGTGTGCTTCCACGACCCGCTGCAGGCGCTGGAATGGTTCAAGGCCAATGCCGGCAGCAGCGAGCTGCCTTTGCAGGTGGATTTCGATAACCCCAACCAGTCGGCGGAACAGCGCAATGTGGCGGTGGACCTGGAGCGGATTTACCGCATCTCCGGCCAGCGCCAGCGCTTCTCGATTCCGTCCGTGCTGGTGGTCGACTACTCGATGCCGCAGATGAACGGCGTGGCATTCTGTCAGGCGATCCAGCACCTGCCGTGCAAAAAGATCCTGTTCACCGGCCAGGCCGATGAAAAGATCGCGGTCGATGCCTTCAACCGCGGCCTGATCGACCGCTACATCAAGAAAAGCGCCGACGATGCGCTGGACCGGCTGGAAGAGGAAGTGGCGGCGCTGCAAAAGGCCTTCTTCCAGGAGCAATCGGAAACGCTGCTGGACATGCTGGTGCTCCACGAATTCAGCTTCCTGCGCTGCGGCGCGCTGGCGCAGGTGGTGCAGAGGCTATACCAGGAGCATGGCTTCGTCGAGCACTATCCCTTCCCAAGCCCGAGCGGCATCCTGTTCTTCAAGGCGGACGGCTCGGCGCAGCTGATGGTGGTTGAAACGGAGCGCGGCTACGAATCGCAGGTGGAAATGGCGCGCGACAGCCGCGCCCCGGCCTCGCTGGTGCAGGCGCTGGAAGAAAAGCGCATGCTGCCATTCTTCCCGCCGGACGGCATGTACTCCGACGAAGTGGGCCAGCACTGGCACCGCTACTGCAAGGAGCCGCAGGTCTGCCACGGTCTGGAGACCTACTACTGGGCCTTGTTCGAAGTCGAACCCGCCCTGCTCGATATCGCCCCCACCCCCTACGCAGAATTCCTGCGCCAGCACACCCCGCCCCTCGCAGCTTAAAAGTCGGGGTCAGGTCGAGCAAATGGACAAAAAAGGGGACGTACCCCTTTAAAAGGGTACGTCCCCTTTTTTGTGTCCATTTGCTCGACCTGACCCCGACTTTTAATTCCTAAGCTTCGCGGAGGGTTTGCAGCGGGGGGTGGTTGAGGACGTTGCGTAGCCCGAGCCAGCCGCCGAGGACGGCGCAGATTGCGCCTGCCAGCAGGCCCGCTAGCCAGACCATGGGGCTGAAGGTCCAGGCGAACTTGAATTGGTAGGTGGCGAGGCCCCATCCCATCAGGCCCGCCCCGGTGGCGGCCAGCAGGCCTCCCAGGCCGCCTACCAGCATGAATTCGATCAGTTGCGCTTGCGAGAGCTGGCGGCGGGTGGCGCCCAAGGCGCGCAGCAGGCCGGCTTCGCGGCGGCGTTCGTCCTGCGAACCCATCAAGGCTGCGTACAGCACCAGCACGCCCGAGAGCAGCGTGAATGCGAACAGGAATTCAACCGCCTGGATCACCTGGTCCAGCACCGTCTGCACCTGGCGCAGCACTCCGCCGACGTCGATGATGGTGAGGTTGGGGAATTCGCGCGACAGCGCACTGCCGGCGGCAATGGCGCCCTTGGGCAGGTGGAAGGCGGTGATCCATGTCTGCGGCGTGTCGGCCATCACAGCGGGGTTGATGATGACGAAGAAGTTCACGCGCATCGATCCCCATTCCAGCTTGCGCAGGCTGGTGATTTTCACGTCCACCGGCGAGCCGGCGATGTCGAAGCGCATTGTGTCGCCCATCTTCAGGCCGAGCGTCTTGGCCAGGCCCTCTTCCACCGAGGCTTCGCCAGCGCTGCCGCTCATGGACCATTTGCCGGCCGTGACCACGTTCTGCGATGGAATTTCCGTCATCGTAGACAGGTTGAATTCGCGTTCGGCCATGCCGCGTGCGCGCTCGTCGGTGTAAGTCTGGCTGGTGATGACTTTTTCGTTCACCGCCACCAGGCGGCCGCGGATCATCGGGTACATCGTCACTTCTTTCACGCCGGCTTGTTTCAGGCGTTCGGTAATCGCGCCCTTCTGGTCCGGCTGGATGTTGATGATGAAACGGTTCGGCGCATCCGGCGGCATGGTGTTGCGCCATGTGGTCATCAGGTCGCCGCGCACGACCGTCAGCAGCAACAGCGCCATCAGGCCTAGCGAGAGCGAGACGACTTGCACCACGGTCGCGCCGGGCCGGCGGCGCAAGGAAGTCACGGCGAAGCGCCAGGACTGGTGCGGGAAGGCGTTACGCAAGGGCCGCAGGGCCTGCAGGCCGAGCCAGCCCACCAGTGCAAATACGCCATAGCCAAGCAGGAAGCCGCCGCCGGTCACCCCGGCCAGCTTGAGGTCGTTCGATTGCCACAGCAGCAGCGCGCCGAAAGCGGCGATGCCCAGGCCGTAGGTCGCCAGCGCGGCGGGCTTGGGCGCGGCCGCCTCGCGACGGATCACGCGGTTGTGAGGTACGTTCCGCAATTGCAGGATGGGCGGCAGCGCGAAGCCGGCCAGCAGCAGCATGCCGGTGGCCATGCCTTGCAACGCGGGCAGCACCGTCGGTGCGGGGATGTCGGTGGCGACCAGGCTGCCGAGCAGTTGCAGCAGCACGTAATGCGCGCCGAAGCCGACCAGCACGCCCAGGGCGCTGCCGGCCAGGCCGACCAGCAGGAATTCAACGAGGTAGATCACGGTCACCTGGTTCTGCGTGAGCCCCAGGCAGCGCAGCATGGCGCAGGAGTCGAGGTGGCGCTGCATGAAGCGGCGCGCTGCCATCGCCACCGCGACGGCGGCCAGCATGGCGGACAGCAGGCCTACCAGTGAGAGGAAGCGGTCGGCGCGGTCCAGCGTGGCGCTCATTTCCGGGCGCCCTTCTTCCAGCGATTCGATGCGCACACCGCGCACATTGTCTTTTTTGATCAGGGCGCGCAGCCAGTCGCCGTATTCCTGCGCCGGCCTGGAGCTGGCGCCGGTGCCGGCCACCATCAGGCGATAGCCCACGCGCGAGCCATCCTGCACCAGCTTGGTCGCCGGCAGGTCCGACAGCGGGAGGAACACGCGCGGGGCAAAGTTGATGAAGCCTCCGCCGCGATCCGGTTCGGCGGCGATCAGCTGCGACACGATGAACTGCTTGTCGCCCAGCTGCAGGGTGCCGCCGACCTTCACGTCCAGCGAAGTCGCCAGCGCCGGGTCGATCCACACCGTGCCCGCTTCCGGCGCGGCCGGCGCCGGGGCGCCGATGCTTTCATTGGCTTGCGCAATATCGGTGTTGACCTTGACCCGGCCGCGCAGCGGATAGCCAGGGCTGACGGCTTTCAGCGTGACCAGCACGGAGCGGGCTGCATCGCCCTGCCCCGCCTGCGCCATGCTCGGGAAAGCCTGGGTATCGGCCATCAGCAGGCCGCGCCGCTGCGCCTCTTCGCGCCAGGCGTCGGGGACCGGATTGTCGGCCACCACCACAAGGTCGGCGCCAAGCAACTGGTGCGCATCGCGGTTCAGGCCCGCGCGCAAGCGGTCGATGAAGAATCCGGCGGCAGACAACGCCGCCACTGCTACAACCAGCGCTACCAGCAGGAAGCGCAACTGCCCGGCGCGCCAGTCGCGCGCCGTCATCCTCAGGGCTTGTCGAAACATTGAAGGTCAGACCACGTTGAAGGCAGAGAAATAGGTGTCCACTTCGTCCAGGAACTTCTGCTTTTCCGGCGCCGGCAGGAAGGACGCTTCAAAGCTGTTGCGCGCCAGCTGGTGGGCATGGGCCAGGCCAAGCGGCAGGGAGTCGAACACCGCGACGAAGTTGTCGTTCATGTAGCCGCCGAAATAGGCCGGGTCGTCGGAGTTGACCATGGCGACCAGGCCGGCGTCGAGCAGGTCGAGCAGGTTGTGGTCCTTCATCTGGTCGAATACGCGCAGCTTGGTGTTCGACAGCGGGCAAACGGTCAGCGGCATGCGCAGCGCAGCCAGGCGGCGCGTCAGCGCGGTATCTTCCAGGCAGCGCACGCCGTGGTCGATGCGCTCCACTTTGAGCAGGTCGACGGCGGTTTCGATATAGGCTGGCGGGCCTTCCTCGCCGGCGTGGGCGACCAGGTGCAGGCCCAAGTCGCGGGCGCGCGCAAACACGCGGGCGAATTTTTCCGGCGGGTGGCCGACCTCGGATGAGTCGAGGCCGACGCCGATGAATTTGTCACGGTAAGGCAGCGCCGCTTCCAGCGTGGCGATCGCGTCTTCTTCGCTCAGATGGCGCAGGAAGCAAAGGATCAGCTTTGCGCTGATGGGCCCTTCGGTACAGGCGCGATGGATACCGTTAATCACATCGGCCATCGGCACGCCGCGCGCGGTGTGGGTTTGCGGGTCGAAGAAAATTTCCGCGTGGCGCACATGGTCGGCCTTGGCGCGCTGCAGGTAGGCCATGGTCATGTCGTAGAAATCCTGCTCCTTCAGCAGCACGCTGGCGCCGGCGTAGTAGATGTCGAGGAAGGATTGCAGGTTGGTGAAGGCATAGGCCGCACGCAGTTCTTCCACCGAGTTATAGGCGAGCTTGACGCCATTGCGCTGGGCCAGCGCGAAGATCAGTTCCGGCTCGAGCGAGCCTTCGATGTGGATGTGCAGTTCGGCCTTCGGCATGTTTTGCACGATGGAGCGCATTTGGGTAGTCATTTCTGTTCTCTTTCGCTTTGGACGTTCCGGACGTTTTGAACATCATACTTCACATGTGCTGCAGAGTCGGGCCAGCCGTGCTACTGTGGCACCAACGCGCGAGGGGATTAGCACAGGCTTTACTACTGGCTTTACTTCTACATCCATTAGAGCAATAATAAATTTCATCAACGTAAGATGCGTTTCGAGCCCGGCAACCATCCCCCCGCCGGCTAATAATGATCCAGCTCTGAGCCTCGGGCAATCCCTGGCACCTCAAGCAAGCTGGCAAAGCATTGAGCAGGCCTGCAGCCCATAGCTTCGACTGCCGACCATGTGACTAGTAGATTTTTCATTAAAGGACATTCACATGACCATTTTTGACAACTACGCAGCACGCTACGAGCGCACCAAAGAAGAGGAGATGTCGCTCTCCGAGTATCTCGCGCTTTGCAAAAAGGACCGCCTGACCTACGCTTCGGCGGCAGAGCGGATGCTGGCTGCGATCGGCGAACCCACCCTGGTCGATACGCGCAACGATACGCGCCTGTCCCGCATCTTCGCCAACAAGGTCATCAAGATTTATCCCGCCTTCCGCGAGTTCTACGGCATGGAAGACGTCATTGAGCAGGTCGTGGCCTATTTCCGCCATGCGGCGCAGGGCCTGGAGGAACGCAAGCAGATCCTCTACCTGCTGGGCCCGGTCGGCGGCGGCAAGTCCTCGATTGCGGAAAAACTCAAGCAATTGATGGAGGAAGTGCCCTTCTACTGCCTGAAAGGTTCGCCGGTGAATGAATCGCCGCTCGGCCTGTTCAGCGAGGCGGAGGACGGCACCATCCTGGAAGAGGATTACGGCATCCCACGCCGCTACCTGCGCAATATCCCTTCGCCATGGGCCGTCAAGCGCCTGCATGAATTCAATGGCGATATCAACCAGTTCCGCGTGGTCAAGCGCTACCCCTCGGTGCTGAAGCAGACCGCCATCTCCAAGACCGAACCGGGCGACGAGAACAACCAGGACATTTCCTCCCTGGTCGGCAAAGTTGATATCCGCAAACTGGAAGACTATGCCCAGGATGATCCGGACGCTTACAGCTATTCCGGCGGCCTGTGCCTGGCTAACCAGGGCCTGATGGAATTCGTCGAAATGTTCAAAGCGCCGATCAAGGTGCTGCACCCTCTGCTGACCGCCACCCAGGAAGGCAACTACAAGGGCACGGAAGGCTTTGGCGCCATTCCTTTCGAGGGCATCATCCTGGCGCACTCGAATGAGTCGGAGTGGAAGAGCTTCAAGAACAACCGCAATAACGAAGCATTCCTCGACCGTATCTATATAGTGAAGGTGCCGTACTGCCTGCGCGTCGCCGACGAAATCAAGATCTACGAAAAGCTTCTGCACAATTCTTCGCTCGACAAGGCGCCTTGCGCCCCCGGCACGCTGCGCATGATGTCGCAGTTCGCCATCCTGTCGCGCCTGAAAGAGCCGGAAAACTCCAGTATTTTCAGCAAGATGCTGGTATATGACGGTGAAAACCTCAAGGATACCGATCCGAAAGCCAAGTCCATCCACGAGTATGTGGACTATGCCGGTGTCGACGAGGGCATGAGCGGGCTGTCGACGCGTTTCGCCTTCAAGATCCTGTCCAAGGTATTCAACTTCGACTCCACCGAAGTCGCGGCCAATCCGGTGCACCTGCTCTACGTGCTTGAACAGCAAGTCGAGCGCGAGCAATTCCCGCCGGAGACCGAGCAAAAATACTTCTCCTATATAAAAGAGCACCTGGCCCAGCGTTATGTCGAATTCATCGGCAAGGAAATCCAGACCGCCTACCTGGAGAGCTATTCGGAATATGGCCAGAACATCTTCGACCGCTACGTGACCTTTGCCGACTTCTGGATCCAGGACCAGGAATACCGTGATCCGGATACCGGCGAAAGCTTCGACCGTGAATCGCTGAACAACGAGCTGGAGAAGATCGAGAAACCGGCCGGGATTTCGAATCCGAAAGACTTCCGTAATGAGATCGTCAACTTCGGCCTGCGTGCGCGCGCCAATAACGGCGGCAAGAACCCGGCCTGGACCAGCTACGAGAAGTTCCGCACGGTGATCGAGAAGAAAATGTTCTCCAATACCGAGGAACTGCTGCCGGTGATCTCCTTCAATGCCAAGGCCAGCGCCGAGGATGCCAACAAGCACGCCGATTTCGTGGCGCGCATGGTGGAAAAAGGATACACGGCCAAGCAAGTACGGCTGCTGTGCGAATGGTATCTGCGCGTGAGGAAGTCGTCCTGATAGAGAAGTGGGATAATCAGGACGCTCCAATCAAGCAGGCAGGAGGCACATGACTTACCTCATCGACCGACGTTTGCAGGGCAAGAACAAGTCCGCGGTCAACCGCGAACGATTTTTGCGGCGTTACAAGGGCCAGATCAAAGATGCGGTCGGGCGCGCCATCAAGGGGCGCTCGATTACCGACATCGAGAATGGCGAAAAGGTATCAATTCCCGTCAAGGACGTGAACGAGCCCTCGTTCGGGCACGCCCACGGCGGGGTCTGGGAAGTGGTAAACCCGGGCAACCAGGAATACCAGAAGGGCGACTTGATCAACCGCCCCAAAGGTGGCGGGGGCAGCGGCCGCGGCCGCGCAGGCAATAGCGACCAGACCAGCGAAGATGATTTCATCTTCGAACTGTCGCGCGAAGAATTCATGAACTACTTCTTCGAGGACCTGGAACTGCCGCATATGATCAAGACCCAGCTGACGGCCACCACGGAGTTCAAGCCGCAGCGCGCCGGTTACACGGTGTCGGGCACACCGTCCAATATCCATGTGCTGCGTTCCCTGCGCGGCGCCCTAGGGCGGCGCATTGCGGTGGGCGGCAGTTCGCGCAAGCGCCTGATCGAGGCCGAACGCGAGCTGGAAGAGTTACTGGTGGCGGGCGCACCGCTCGACGATCCGCGCGTGATCGAACTGAAGAAACTGGTGCACCACCTGCACACGCGGCTGCTGGCCATTCCCTTCATCGATCCTTTCGACCTGCGCTATTCCAACCGGATCAAGGTGCCGAAGCCGATGACCCAGGCCGTGATGTTCTGCATCATGGACGTGTCGGGCTCGATGGACGAGCAGCGCAAGGATACGGCCAAGCGCTTCTTCATCCTGCTCTACCTTTTCCTCAAGCGCGTCTACGACAAGATCGAGGTGGTCTTCATCCGCCACCATACGGCAGCGTCCGAAGTGGACGAGAATGAATTCTTCCACTCGCGCGAGTCGGGCGGCACCGTGGTCTCTTCCGCCCTGCACCTGCTGAACAAGATCTTGGATGAGCGCTTCGGCGGCGGCAGCTGGAATGCCTATGTGGCGCAAGCTTCAGACGGCGACAACTGGGACAACGATTCCGTGCTGTGCCGGCAGCTGCTGGTCAACACCATCATGCCCAAGGTGCAGTACTACACGTATGTCGAGATCACCGATGGCCCACCGCAAAACCTGTGGGAGCAATACGCCCAGGTGCCGGAATACCACCAGCACTTCGCCATGCAAAAGATCGTCACGCCGGCCGATATTTATCCGGTGTTCCGCGAACTGTTCAAGAAGCAACCAAAATGAATCAGATGACCCGCCGCCCTCCCCACCCGCGCGCCCTGCCGGAACAGTCGGAGTGGACTTTCGAACTGATCGAGCAGGCGCACGAGGAAATCCGCCGCGTCGCCCAAAACTTCGGGCTGGACACCTATCCCAACCAGCTGGAGATCATTACTGCTGAGCAAATGATGGATGCCTACACATCCGTCGGCATGCCGGTGTCATATGCGCACTGGTCTTTCGGCAAGCACTTCCTTGCTACCGAGAAAGGCTACAAGCGCGGGCAGATGGGGCTGGCGTATGAGATCGTCATCAACTCCAATCCCTGCATTGCCTATTTAATGGAAGAGAACAGCCTGACCATGCAGGCGCTGGTGATCGCGCACGCAGCGTATGGACACAACTCCTTCTTCAAAGGCAACTACCTGTTCAAGACCTGGACCGATGCCGACGCTATTATTGATTACATGCTGTTCGCCAAGAATTACATTACCGAGTGTGAACAGCGGCACGGCATTGACGCGGTGGAATTGCTGATCGACTCTTGCCATGCGATCCAGAATTACGGTGTGGACCGCTACAAGCGGCCAGCCAAGCTGTCGCTGGCTCAGGAGCAAATGAAACAGAAAGAGCGCGAGGCTTACCTGCAGTCACAAATCAACGAGCTGTGGCGCACCGTGCCGCGCCGCGAAGAAGAAGCGGTCGACAAACCCGCCCCGCGCTTCCCGCAGGAACCGGAAGAGAACCTGCTCTACTTTATAGAGAAGTACGCACCGCTGCTGGAACCATGGCAGCGTGAAGTGGTGCGCATCGTGCGCAAGATCAGCCAGTACTTCTACCCACAGCGCCAGACCCAGGTCATGAATGAAGGCTGGGCAACGTTTTGGCACTACACCATCCTCAACCAGTTGTACGATGAGGGCGTGGTCAGCGATGGCTTCATGATGGAATTCCTGAAGAGCCATACCAACGTGGTGTACCAGCCGCCAGTGCACAGCCCTTACTACAACGGGATCAACCCGTATGCGCTGGGCTTTGCGATGATGTCAGACATCCGCCGCATCTGCGAGAACCCAACCCAGGAAGACCGCGAATGGTTCCCCGATATTGCGGGCAGCGATTGGAAGAAGACGCTCGACTTCGCCATGCGCAATTTCAAAGATGAATCATTCATTGCGCAATACTTGTCACCGCGCCTGATCCGGGAGTTCCACTTCTTTGCCGTCCTGGACGACGATAAGAATGACAAGCTGGCCGTTTCGGCCATCCATGATGAGCTGGGCTACCGCTATGTGCGGCAAATGCTGGCTGACCAGTACAACCTGGGCAACCGGGAGCCTAATATACAGGTGTGGTCCGTCAATACCCGCGACGACCGCGCCCTGACACTGCGCCATACGCAGTACAACCGCCGCCCCCTCAACCAACAGGCCAATGAAGTGCTGAAACATGTGGCCCGCCTCTGGGGATTCGACGTCCACCTGGATACGGTCTCGCCGGATGGCCAGGTGGTCAGCACCATTGAGTGCAAGCGCGAGAAGCGCAACCGGGTGATCTGACGCTCGCTTTTGACAGAGTTTCGTCGAAGCAACACACTTCGCCAAATTTCATCAGCTCATCCAGCTTCGCTGGCGTTGATTCTTTCGTCCTATGGAAAAAGTGATGAAGATCAATCGAAGAGCCGAAAAAATGGTCAATTTTCTCTTGCTTTTTCCACCAGACCACTTGGCAGTAGTCTGGTAACAGCCTGCTAATATGGGGCTAAGAGCATGAAATTTAAACGGTTTTCAGGACAAAATTCTATGCAAAAATCCAAAATTCGTATGTATAATTCGCCGACGTCCCGGATGCGGCTGTAGCTTTGTGTCGCTATTTTGGGGGTTTAAAAAGTAGCAAACAAGAGTTGGTATTGGAGAAAGCAGGCATGAATTTCAGTGATAACGAGAAAATTGCCGGGAAAAAGAACTATACGGGCATCGCGTTCGTCGTAGTCCTGCACCTGTTAGCTGGCTACGGCATCGTATCTGGCCTGGGCAAGAAAATGATTAGCAAGATGATCGAACCGGTGGAGACCAAGATCATCGAGGAGGTAGCCCCGCCTCCGCCAAAAGAACTGCCACCACCGCCACCTCCACCAGAGATGAAGGCACCACCACCGCCATTCATTCCTCCGGTTGAAGTGAACGTGCAGCAACCGCCGCCAGCGCAGAACGTGATCGCCAACGCGACCAGCGTGAAGCCAGCAACCACCGATATTCGCCCAGCACCTCCGGCACAACCTGCACCTCCAGCCCCTGCGGCAACCGGTGTTCGTACCCCGGCTGTGGTCGACTTCAGCACCTGCGCCAAACCAGAATGGCCGAAGTCGTCGCTGCGTAACGAAGAGACTGGCACTGTGACCATGTCCTTCCTGATCGGTGTCGACGGCCACGTAGCCGAGGCAAAAGTAGTGAAATCTAGTGGTTTCCGTGACCTGGACAAGGCAGCACAAGTTGGTATTTCCAAGTGCAAATTCAAGCCTGCAACGGTCGACGGCAAGCCGCAAGAAGGCTGGCAACAGATGCAGTACGTCTGGACGCTGGAATAAACCAGAGACAAAGCACCGTCTCGCAACTAAGTAAGTCCGTTGTCGTTTAAGCCAGCGAACTGATTAATTTTCAAATTTGGAGGAAGCATGTTTAAGAATACCCGTTTGTCCGCTGTACTGGCCGCTGTGCTGTTCTCGGTGACCGCAGCTACTGCCCTGGTTAGCGCGCCAGCAATGGCTGACGCTCCTGCCTCGGCCGCCGCTTCGGCTCCAGCCGCTGACGCACCTGCAGCTCCAGCAGCCGACGCGGCAGCAGCTCCAGCAGCAGCTCCAGCAGCTCCTGCTCCAGCCGCTAAAGAAGAAGTCGAAAACCCATTCGGTATCTCCGCTGTTTGGGAAGCTGGCTTCGTTGCCCGTGCTACCCTGATCATCCTGTCGATCATGTCGATCGGTTCCTGGTACATCATCGTGACCAAGATCATCGACCAGCAGAAGATCTTCAAGCAGCAGAAAGAAACCACTGCTAAGTTCTGGAAAGCATCCTCGATCGCTGCCGGCACCGCAACCCTGACCGAAGGTTCCCCATTCCGCTTCATCGCTGAATCCGGCACCAAGGCAACTGCCCACCACGACGGCGCCCTGCTGGAACAGATCGACCTGTCGACCTGGGTGACCATGTCCATCCAACGCGCTGTTGACAAAGTCCAGTCCCGTCTGTCCGATGGCCTGTCCTTCCTGGCAACCGTTGGTTCCACCGCTCCGTTCATCGGTCTGTTCGGTACCGTTTGGGGTATTTACGGCGCGCTGACCAACATCGGTATGACCGGTAACGCATCGATCGACAAAGTTGCAGGTCCAGTGGGTGAAGCGCTGATCATGACCGCTTTCGGTCTGCTGGTCGCAGTTCCTGCCGTTCTGGGTTACAACTGGCTGCTGCGTCGTAACAAGACCGCAATGGAAGATGTGCGTTCCTTCTCCGCAGACGTGCACTCCGTGCTGATCTCCGGCGCAATGTCCACCTCGAACGCTGCTGCTTCGTCGAAAAAAGTAGGTTAATACCATGTCGATGTCTGTAGGCTCCGATACCGGGGGAGAAGAGCAGCTTAACAGTGAGATCAACACGACTCCGCTCGTGGACATCATGCTGGTTCTGCTGATCATCTTCCTGATCACGAGCCCGGTCGTTCTCAAACTGCAGAAGATCAACCTGCCGGAAGAGATCAACCAGGCAATCCAGACCAAGCCAGAGAACGTCAACATCGTTGTTAACAAAGATGGCGACATCTACTGGAACCAGAAGAAAATGCGCGACGCGAATGAGCTGTTCGATTTTCTGAAAGAGGAAGCTGTGAAGGTGCCTCAGCCTGAAGTTCATGTCCGCGGCGATAAAGACGCGAAATATGAATCGATTGGCCGAGTGATCTACACCACTCAGCGCGCTGGCATCCAGAAGGTCGGTTTCATCACCGAACCACCTGATAAGATGTAAGAACAAGCCGCCCCCGGCAGTATTGGGGGCGGCCTTCTGAAAAGGAACACAATTCATGAGTATGAGCGTAGGCGGTTCCGGCGGTGAGTCGGAACCAATGATGGAAATGAACATGACGCCGATGATCGACGTCATGCTGGTTCTGATCATTCTGCTGATCATCACCATTCCAAAAGCGAACCACTCGGTTAACCTGAACATGCCGGTCGGCACTCCGCCACCGCCAACCAAGGAACCTGTGGTCGTGACCATCGACGTTGACTTCGACGGCACCATCCTGTGGGACAACGTGGTCGTTCCTGACCGCCCTGCCCTGGAGAACAAGCTGATCGCCGTAGCGGCACAGGCCGACCAGCCTGAAGTGCACCTGCGCCCGAACAAGCTGGTTAGCTACAAGGTGGTTGCAGGCGTGATGGCTTCGGCACAGCGTCTCGGCGTCACCAAGATTGGTCTGGTCGGTAACGAGCAGTTCCAGTAAATAATTGGGCCAAAACACCCTTTATTTTCCCAAATAGGCAGGTTATCCTGCCTATTTCGCATTTTGAAGAAAGAAAATCACCCCATGATTAAGTTTCGTCTCGCACATCTAGGCCTGGCAATGGCCGCTATCGGTTTCAACGCTGCCGTGCCTATGGTGGGCCTGTCGTCCATCGCTCACGCCGAGTCCGTGCGCGCTGAAGTGGGCAAGCCACTGCAGGAAGCGCAAAAACTGGCATCTTCCGGCAAATACAAGGAAGCCCTGGCGAAACTGAAGGAAGCGGATGCCGTCAGCGGCAAATCCGACCTGGAAAAGTTCCAGATTGAATACACCCGTGGTTCCGCTGCCGCCGCCGCCGGCGAGAACGAAACCGCTGCCCGCGCATTCGAACAGGTTCTGGCTTCCAGCAAGCTGTCCCCTGCCCAGGCACCAAAGATCACCGAAGCACTGGCCAGCATCTACCTGCGCGCCCGTGACTATCCAAAAGCCATCACCTACATCCAGAAAGTCCTGAAGGACAATCCAGGCAATGCTGCGATGAAGGAACAGCTGATCCAGACCTACTACCAGAGCGGCAAGCTGAACGAAGCTGCCAAGGAGCTGCAAGGCGCCAAGTCCGAAGGCAACCTGCAAATGCTGGCCAACATCCAGCTGAAGCAGAACGACAAGGCTGGCTACGTGCAGACCCTGGAGCGCCTGGCTGCATCCTATCCAAAAGCATCCTACTGGGCTGACCTGCTGAACCGCGTGGTCGGCAAGCCAGGCTTCTCCTCGTCCCTGAACCTGGACGTGATGCGCCTCAAGCTGGCCCTGAAGCAGATCACCAAGCCATCGGAATTCATGGAAATGGGCCAGCTGGCCCTGCAAGCCGGCAACCCGGCTGAAGCCCTGAAGATCGTTGACGAAGGCTACAAGAAAGGTGCCCTGGGCACCGGCGCCGACGCCGGCCGCCACCAGCGCCTGAAAGACCTGGCCCTGAAGACCCAGGCTGACCTGCAGAAGAACGCCAGCACCCAGGAAGCCAACTTCCGCAAGGAAAAGGATGCTGACGGCCTGGCCAACCTGGGCTACGCCCTGGTTGCCGAAGGCAAGGGCGCCGATGGCCTGAAGCTGATGGAAGAAGCGATCAAGCTGGGCACCGCCCGCAAGCCTGAAGAAGTCAAGCTGCACTACGGTGTGGCCCAGTACATCGCCGGCAAGAAGGCAGCTGCCATCAGCTCCCTGAAGGCCGTGAAAGGTACCGCTGGCGAGCCTGAACTGGCCCGTTACTGGACCATGTACATTAACAACCCGGTCTAAGCAAAGCCGGGCTGAGCCAAGAAAAGCGCTGCCTGCACCCGCAGGCAGCGCTTTTTTGCTTTGAAGCCCTTTTTGTCATTGAGAACGTATAATCAAGCATTTGAGCCTGATAGCAATATAAATGAAGGTATTTCGCGGACTTCCCAATGCAGCGGCGCGCGCGCCCTGCGCCCTGACGATCGGCAACTTCGACGGTGTCCACCGCGGCCACCAGGCGTTGCTGGCGCGCGTGCGCGCAGCCGCCGATCGCCTGGGCCTGGAATCTGCCGTGATGACCTTCGAACCCCACCCGCGCGAATTCTTCGCCCGCAAGATGGGCGATATGTCGAAAGCCCCGCCCCGCATCGCCAACCTGCGCGACAAGCTGCAGGCGCTGGAAAACAATGGCGTGGACCGCGTGATCGTCGAGCACTTCTGCGACCACTTCGCCGGCCAGTCGCCGCAAACCTTTGTCGAAAAGGTGCTGGTGGAAGGCCTGCACGTGAAATGGCTGATGGTGGGCGACGATTTCTGCTATGGCGCCAAACGCGCCGGCAACGTCGCCATGCTCATGGAAGCGGGCAAGCAGTACGGCTTTGAAGTCGAAGTGCTGCCGACCGTGCGCAACGGCGAGACCCGCGTTTCTTCCTCCGCCGTGCGCGCCGCGCTGGCGGAAGGCGATTTCCCGCACGCGCAAGCGCTGCTGGGCCATCCTTATTCGATTTCCGGCCACGTGATCCACGGCGCCAAGCTGGGTCGCGATATCGGCTTCCCGACGCTGAACCTGCGCGTGCCGCACCGCCCTGCCCTCTCCGGCATCTTCATCGTGCAGGTGCACGGCCTGGGCGACAAACCACTACCAGCCGTCGCCAGCCTGGGCGTGCGCCCGACGGTGGAAGACGCCGGCCGCGTGCTGCTGGAAGTCCACGTCTTCGACTTTGCACAGAATTGCTACGGCAAGGTGGTGCGCGTCGAATTCCTGCAAAAGATACGCGACGAAGAAAAGTTCATTGACCTGCCTACCCTGGTCAAAGCCATCGAGCGCGACGCCGACCAAGCGCGCGCCTTCTTCGCCGCAAAGAACACGAACTAAATCACATCATCATGTCCGACAACAAACCAAAGAAGCAAGAGAGCAAATACCCGGTCAATATGACCGAAACCCCGTTCCCTATGCGCGGCGACCTGGCCAAGCGCGAACCGGGCTGGGTCAAGCAATGGCAGGACAAAAAGATCTACGAGCGCGTGCGCAAGGCATCGGCCGGCCGCCCGAAATTCGTGCTGCATGACGGTCCTCCATACGCCAACGGCGACATCCACATCGGCCACGCCGTCAACAAGATCCTGAAGGACATCGTGGTCAAGTCGCGCACCCTGTCCGGCTTCGACGCGCCTTATGTACCGGGCTGGGATTGCCACGGCATGCCGATCGAGATCCAGATCGAAAAACTGTTCGGCAAGAACCTGCCGACGGCCGACGTTCTGACCAAGGCCCGCGCCTATGCCCACGAGCAGGTCGAGCGCCAGAAGAAGGACTTCATCCGCCTGGGCGTGCTCGGTGAATGGGACAACCCATACCTGACCATGAACTACGGTAACGAAGCCGACGAGCTGCGCGCCCTGGGCAAGCTGCTGGAGAAGGGCTACGTCTACCGCGGCCTGAAGCCGGTCAACTGGTGCTTCGATTGCGGCTCCGCCCTGGCGGAAGCGGAAGTGGAATACAAGGACAAGCGCGACCCGGCGATCGACGTCGGCTTCGCCTTCCATGAACACGACAAGCTGGCAGCCGCCTTCGGCCTGCCTGCCCTGCCGGCCGGTGACGGCTTTGTCGTGATCTGGACCACCACCCCGTGGACCATCCCGTCCAACCAGGCCCTGAACATGCACCATGAGGTGACCTACGCGCTGGTGCAGACCGAGCGCGATGGCAAGCCGCTGATGCTGATCCTGGCCAAAGACCTGGTCGACTCCTGCCTGCAGCGCTACAAGCTGGAAGGCACGATCATCGCCACCGCCACCGGCGACAAGCTGGCCGGCATCGCCTTCAAGCACCCGCTGCACGCGCGTGACGCCTTCTACGATCGCCTGTCGCCGGTGTACATCGCCGACTATGTGACCACCGAAAGCGGTACCGGTGTCGTGCACTCCGCGCCAGCCTACGGCCAGGACGACTTTATCTCCTGCAAATCGCACGGCATGAAGGATGACGAAATCCTCAAGCCAGTGATGGGCGACGGCAAATACATCCCTTCCCTGCCGCTGTTCGGCGGCCTGACCATCTGGGAAGCGTCCAAGCCGATCTGCGAAGCACTGCGCGAAGCGGGCGCCCTGTTCGAACTGAAGATGTTCGACCACAGCTACATGCACTGCTGGCGCCACAAGACCCCGATCGTCTACCGCGCCACGTCGCAATGGTTCGCCGGCATGGACATCCAGCCGCTGGACGGCGGTTCCACCCTGCGCGAAACCGCGCTGGAAGGCATCGAAGCCACCGAATTCTTCCCTGACTGGGGCAAGGCGCGCCTGCACGGCATGATCGCCAACCGTCCGGACTGGACCCTGTCGCGCCAGCGCCAGTGGGGCGTGCCAATGGCCGTCTTCATCCACAAGGAAACCGGCGAGCTGCACCCGCGCACCCCGGAGCTGCTGGAGCAAGTGGCCAAGCTGATCGAGCAAGGCGGCATCGACGCCTGGCAGGCGCTCGACCCGGCTACCCTGCTGGGCGCCGACGCCGAACACTATGTGAAGAACAAGGACACGCTGGACGTGTGGTTCGACTCCGGCTGCACCCACCAGACCGTGCTGCGCGGCTCGCATCCTGAGCAATCGCATTTCCCGGCCGACCTGTACCTGGAAGGTTCGGACCAGCACCGCGGCTGGTTCCACTCCTCGCTGCTGACCTCTTCGATGCTGAACGGCCGTCCGCCGTACAAGGCGCTGCTGACCCACGGCTTCGTGGTCGATGGCGAAGGCAAGAAGATGTCCAAGTCGATCGGCAACACCGTCGCGCCGCAGAAAGTATCCGACACCCTGGGCGCCGACATCCTGCGCCTGTGGGTGGCAGCGACCGACTACACCTCCGAGCTGTCGATCTCCGACGAGATCCTGAAGCGCGTGACCGAGTCGTATCGCCGCATCCGCAACACCCTGCGCTTCCTGCTGGCCAACACCTCGGACTTCGATCCGAAGGCAAACGCCGTGCCGGTGGCCGATCTGCTGGAAATCGACCGCTACGCGCTGGCCAATATGGCGGCGCTGCAAGCCGACCTGTCCCGCCACTACGAGCGCTACGAGTTCCACCCTGTCGTGTCCAAGCTGCAGAACTTCTGCTCCGAAGACCTGGGCGGCTTCTACCTGGACATCCTGAAGGACCGCCTGTACACCAGCGCCGTGGATTCCAAGGCGCGCCGTTCCGCACAGACCGCGCTGTGGCACATCACCCAGTCGCTGCTGCGCCTGATGGCCCCAATCCTCTGCTTCACCGCGGAAGAAGCATGGGCATCGTTCGCCGGCGCAGAAGCGTTCAAGGCCAGCGACGAAACCATCTATACCCAGACCTGGTGGCAGCTGCCGGAGCTGGCCGATGCCGAAGCCCTGATGGCCAAGTACGCGACCATCATCGCCGTACGTGCCGACGTGACCAAGCAGCTGGAAGAGTTGCGCGGCTCCGGCGCGATCGGCTCCTCGCTGCAGGCGGAGCTGGAGATCAAGGCCGCCGGCGACAAGTTCAAGGCGCTGGCTTCGCTGGACGACGACCTGAAGTTCATCTTCATCACCTCGCTGGCCAAAGCTGTAGAAGTGGCTGCCGAAGCGGATGAAGCGGTGAACGTGGCCGCATCGACCGCGCAAAAGTGCGAGCGCTGCTGGCACTACCGCGCCGACGTGGGTTCGCACGCCGACCACCCAGGCCTGTGCGGCCGCTGCCATGCCAACCTGTTCGGCGCCGGCGAAACCCGCAAGTTCGCCTGATAAGGCTTTGCCGCCGCGCAGCTGCGCGGCGGCCCTCAACTTGAATCTACATGGCCACCAAAAAAACCTTCAGCACCAAACCCTCCAACGGCAGCATGACCCCATGGCTGGGCATCGCCTTCATCGTCATCCTGCTCGACCAGCTGTCCAAGATCACGATCGCCAAGCTGTTTGCCTACGGCGAAGAAAAAGTCATCACCAGTTTCTTCAACCTGATCCTGGCCTACAACAAAGGCGCGGCATTCAGCTTCCTCGCCAATGAAGGCGGCTGGCAGCGCCACATGTTCACCGCCATCGGCGTCGGCGCCGCGCTGTACATCATCTACCTGCTGAAACGCCACAGCGGCCAGCGCCTGTTCTGCTGGGCCCTGGCCCTGATCCTGGGCGGCGCCATCGGCAATGTGATCGACCGCATCGCCTACGGCCATGTGATCGACTTCCTCGACTTCCACTGGCAAGGCCTAGGCCACTTCCCGGCCTTTAACATCGCCGATTCCGCCATCTGCATTGGCGCCGCTCTGTTCGTACTGGACGAACTGCGCCGCGTGAACAAGTAGGAGCTGCATCATGGAACTGACTGGCAAGAAAATCGTCCTCGGACTCTCCGGCGGCGTGGCCTGCTACAAGGCCGCGGACCTGTGCCGCGCGCTAACCAAGGAAGGCGCCTCCGTTCAAGTGGTGATGACCGACGCCGCCACCCACTTCATCACCACGGTGACGATGCAGGCGCTGTCCGGCAAGCCGGTCTTCAGCAGCCAGTGGGACCCGCGCGTGAACAACAATATGGCCCACATCGACGTCACCCGCGACGCCGACGCCATCCTGATCGCGCCCTGCTCCGCTGACTTCATCTACAAACTCGCGCATGGCGTGTGCGACGACCTGCTGTCGACCATGTGCCTGGCCCGCCCAAGCCGCGTGCCGCTGCTGATCGCACCGGCCATGAACGTGGAAATGTGGTCCAATCCCGCCACCCAGCGCAATGTCGACCAGGTGCGCGAAGACGGCATCACCGTGTTCGGCCCGGCCGCCGGCGACCAGGCTTGCGGCGAAGTTGGCCTGGGCCGCATGCTCGAACCGGAACAGCTTCTGGCCGAAATGATCGCCGCCTTCCAGCCGAAAGTCCTGGCAGGCAAGCGCATCCTCGTCACCGCCGGCCCGACCTTCGAGGCCATCGATCCTGTGCGCGGCATCACCAATCTGTCTTCAGGCAAGATGGGCTATGCCGTGGCGCGTGCCGCACGTGAAGCCGGCGCCGAAGTCACCCTGGTGTCCGGTCCGGTCGCACTGGCAACGCCGTACGGCGTTGAGCGCCACAACATCAAGAGCGCGCAGCAGATGTTCGACGCCGTGATGGACCAGATCGACGGCCAGCACGTGTTCATTTCCGTGGCCGCCGTGGCCGACTGGAAGGTAACCAATCCAAGCGAACAAAAGGTCAAGAAAACCGGCGACGGCGCCGTGCCCGACCTGAAGTTCGAACAGAACCCGGACATCCTGGCCACCGTGGCCAACCGCACCAGTCTGGCCGGCTGGCCTTATTGCGTAGGCTTCGCCGCCGAATCGGAAAACCTGATCGAGTACGGCGCGAGCAAACGCGAACGCAAGGGTATTCCACTCCTGGTCGGCAATATCGGGCACAACACCTTCGGCCAGGACGACAACACCATCATCCTGTTTGACGAAAACGGCCACACCATCCTGCCCCGCGCCGACAAGCTCACGCTGGCGCGCCAGCTGATTTCCGAAATCGCCAAACGCATCGACAAGAACTCTTTATTCCAATGAAAACTGTAGACGTCAAAATCCTCGACCCGCGCATGAAAGAACAGATGCCGGCTTACGCAACGCCTGGCAGCGCGGGCCTCGACCTGCGCGCCTGCATCGACGCGCCGATCGTGATCGAGCCTGGCCAGACCGTGCTGGTGCCAACCGGCCTCGCCATCCACATCGCCGATCCAGGCTACGCCGCCATGATCCTGCCCCGCTCCGGCATGGGCCACAAGAACGGCATTGTTCTGGGGAATCTGGTAGGCTTGATTGACTCCGATTACCAGGGACAATTGATGGTGTCTACCTGGAACCGGGGCTTAAACACGTTTACGCTGAACCCAATGGAGCGCCTGGCGCAATTGATCATCGTGCCCGTGCTGCAGGTTGGCTTTAATGTTGTCGAAGACTTCGAGGCCAGCGACCGCGGCGCCGGAGGTTTCGGCAGCACTGGCAAGCACTGAGGAAATAAATATGGCAGTAGAGCAATATCATCGTCACCCTGCGCCGGTTCGCCGGCTGACTTGGCCGGCAATCGCCGCCTCGCTCCTGCTCTCTGCCTGTTCCACATTCCAATCCGGCACCGAGCATACCGCGCCGGCAGAACCGATCCAGCCGACGGCGCCGCCTGCGCCCGTGGTGACGCCGCAAATGCAGGCTGCGCGCGACCACCTCAAAGCGATCGCAGGCTTGCAGGAACGCCTGTACCGCGTCGCCGCCCCGCTGCTCATCAATAATGCCGACCTGTGCAAGGCGCAGGCGCGCAACCTGCTCGGCTTCACCGCCAAGAACAAATACTCCTACCCAGGCGAATACGCCGACGCATCGGCCGCCGTACTGGGTTACGACGACGTGCTGCAAGTGTCCGGCGTATTGGCTGGCAGCGGCGCCGCGCGCGCCGGCTTGCGCAAGGGCGACGACCTGGTTGCCGCCGGCGGCAAGCCGCTGCCACGTGGCCGCGACGCCGAAAGCAAAGCCGCCGGCGTGTTCGGCCCGCTGACCGCCAACAGCGCCACGCTGAGCATGACCATCGCCCGCAACGGCGCCAACCAGACGCTGAACGTGCCGGTCACACGCGCCTGCGCCTTCCGTGTCGACCTGGGCAACTCGGACAATGTGAACGCCTACAACGACGGCAGCCGCGTGCTGCTGACGCGCGGCATGATCAACTTCGCGCAGAATGACGAAGCCATTGCCTATGTGATGGCGAAAGAGCTGGCGCATAACATCCTCGGCCACACGGTGCAGATGCGCAGCACCGCCACCATGTCCAGCATCATCGACAACCTGGCCTCGATGCGGCCCGACCTGACCATGCTGGTCGGCAGCGCGGGCGTGCGCCCCATGCCTTCCGATTACGACGTGGCGGCGGACAACCTGGCGCTGTATATGCTGGCGCGCGCCGGCTACAACATCGGCAATGCGCACGGCTTCTGGCAGCGCCTGTCCGGCCAGTATCCAGCCACGGTACTGAACGGCTACACCGCGATCCACCCGAACGTCTCCGCACGTTTGGCGGCGATGGACCGCAGCGTCTCTGAAATCAAGGCCAAGCAGGCCTCCAAGCGCCCACTCCTGCCATGAAAACTGTAGTCCTGATCCTCGCCCTGGCGCCTACGGTGGCGCTGGCGGGGCCCTGGACTACCGTCGCAAAAGACAAGGACAGCATTCTCCTGCTCGACAAAAAATCGGTACGCAGCGCGCCCGAAGGCCGCAAGGCCTGGACCATGGAGTCCTTCCGCAAACCCCAGACAGCGCCGGACGGCAAAATGTACCTCTCGGTACGCTCGCTGCATTTGTATGCCTGCGATGCCGGCACCCGCACCCCGCTGAGCCAGACCTTCCATCCCGAGGTACTGGGCAAAGGCGAACCGGTAGGCACCTTCAAATACGAAGCCTACGACCCGGAAACGGTCGCGCCGGACAGCTCCGCCGAAAAGGCCATGAAGGCCGTCTGCAAAAAGCGCCGACCCTTGCTATAGTTCGGGCATGGATAGCATCGACCTCGAAGTGCTCAAGACCTGTTCCGCCTGGCTCGCAGCGGGACTGCGCTGCCAGCTGGTTACCGTGATCCGGACTTGGGGTTCCAGCCCGCGCCCGATCGGCGCCACCCTCGCCATTTGCGAAGACGGCCGTGTGGTCGGCTCGGTCTCCGGCGGATGCATTGAAGACGACCTGATCGAACGCGTACGCAAGGAAGGCATCCAGCGCCAGCTGCCCGAAGTGGTCAGCTACGGCATCACCGCCGACGAAGCCCACCGCTTCGGCCTGCCCTGCGGCGGTACCATCGAACTCGCGCTCGAACCGCTAAGCCCCCACAGCCGCATCGACGAATTGCTTGACCGCCTCGCCGCGCACGAACTGGTTGCCCGCACGCTCGACCTGGGCAACGGTGCGGTGAAGCTCGAACGCGCCCGCCCCGGCGCCGTATTGGAGCGCAACGGCGACCTGCTCATCACCCAGCACGGCCCGCGCTGGCGGCTGCTGATCATTGGCGCCGGCCAGCTCTCCCGCATGCTGGCGCAGATCGCCACCGCCATGGACTACCACGTCACCGTGTGCGACCCGCGCGAAGAATACCGCGCCGGCTGGTCCCTGCCCGAAGTGCCCCTGGTACACGCCATGCCCGACGACCTCGTGCTGGAAATGCAGCTCGACTCGCGCAGCGCAGTAGTCGCCCTGACGCACGACCCGAAGCTGGACGACATGGCCCTGATGGAAGCGCTGAAGACGAACGCCTTTTATGTCGGCGCGATCGGCTCGCGCGCCAACAACGCCAAGCGCCGCGAACGGCTGCTGCAGTTCGACCTGACGGAAGAGCAGATCGCCCGCCTGCACGGCCCGATTGGGTTATACATCGGCAGCAAGACACCGCCCGAAATCGCCATCTCCATCCTGGCCGAAATGACCGCGATCAAGAACGGCGTCCCCGAAGTCCTGCAAATCAACCACGCCGCCGCCCTCGCAACGCCCCCCAGCGCCGCCTGCTCAACGTGACTTACCGAATTCAAAAGCAAGAACCAGCTTGCCACAGCCCCGCCCGTGTCCCACCATGGGGCCACACCCGAAATGGGACACGAACCCATCCGCACACAAAGATGAGCACGTGTCCCATTTCGGGTGTGACCCCAGGGTGGGACACGAACTGAACCGTATGAATACTTCCAACCTTCTCAAACTGATTTTCCTGGCTGCGATTTGGGGCAGCTCTTTCCTCTTCATGCGTATCGCGGCGCCGGTGCTGGGGCCGGGGGTGCTGATTGAGTATCGCGTGACCTTTGCGGCGATTTTCCTGGCCGTTGTGGGACTGGCGCTGCGCAAGCGGCTCGATATCGGTAGGCATTGGCGGCATTATCTGGTGCTGGGCTTCTTCAACTCGGCGCTGCCTTTCGTGCTGTTCGCCTTTGCGGCCAAGACGCTGACCGCTTCCGTGCTGTCGGTGCTGAATGCGACCGCGCCGATCTGGGGTGCGATCGTGGGTGCGGTATGGCATCGCCATATGGTGTCGAAACGCGTCATGCTCGGCCTGGCGCTTGGTACGGCGGGAGTTGCCATGCTGGTGGGCTTTGATCATGTCAGCAGCAAGGAAGGTGCGGGGCTGGCCATCGCTGCGGCGACGCTGGCGGCATTTAGCTACAGCATTGCCACAACCTACACGAAGGTCGCGAAGTCGGCCCAAGGCGTCGAGCCCTTTGCCAATGCTCACGGCAGCATGTGGGCAGCCGCTTTGCTGACTATTCCTGCGCTGGCGATTTTCCCGCAGCCGGGCGAACCTACCGTCGGAATCATGGGTGCGGCGTTGGCGCTGGGTGTGCTGTGCAGCGGTATCGCTTACCTGCTCTATTTCGGGCTGGTGCGCGATGTGGGGCCGACTTCGGCGCTCACCGTCACTTTCCTGAATCCTTTGTTCGGTATCTTGTGGGGTTCGCTGTTCCTGCATGAAGTCGTGGGCTGGTACACCGTTGCCGGCGCTGCCATCGTGATCACGGGCACCATGCTGGTCACCGGCTACAAGGTCAAGCTGCCTTGGATGCGGAATACTGAAGCGGCATGAAGCATTCGTTTTCACTCGCCCTGCCTGCCGGCTATCGCGTGCAGGATGTACTGGCCTTCCATAGCCGCGATGCGGAAAGCGTCGCCGAGCAAGTCAGTCCGGAAGCGATCCGCAAAGGCATGCTGCTGGACGGCGTGCCCGTTGCGCTGAACGTCGCACTGCCACAGGGCCGCGTGCGTTCGGCCGCGTGCGAGGCTGACATCGAATTGCCGCGCGCGCGTAAGGTCCCTTTGGCGCTGGCTGCACAGATAGAGGCCGCTGCGCGCAACATCCTCGGCCTGCACATCGACCCGGCGCCCTTCGTCGCCTTCGCGCGTGAGGATGCACTGCTTGGCCCTCTCGTCGCGCGCCAGCCGGGCCTGCGCATCGTGCAGTCGGCCACCGTGTTCGAGGCGCTGACCTGGGCCATCATCGGCCAGCAGATCAACCTGTCCTTCGCGATCGCGCTGCGCCGTACCTTCATTCTGCAGGCCGGGCGCCAGCACAGCGATGGCTTGTGGTGCTATCCCGAGGCCTCGGACGTGGCCAAGCTCTCAGTCGAAGACCTCACTACCCGCAAGTTTTCGCGCGCGAAGGCTGAAACCCTGATCCGCTTCGCCCAACTGGTGGCGGCGGGCGAACTCGATATCGAGGAGCGTGACGACAATCCGATCCCCGCCATCTGCAAGAACCTGCTTGCGGTCAAAGGCATCGGCCCCTGGACCGTCAACTATGCCCTGCTGCGCGGTTATGGTTACGCTGACTGCTCGCTGCACGGCGACATGGCGATCCGCGCTGCCCTGCAACGCCTGTTGGGCGAAGACGCCAAGCCCGACATGGCGCGCACGGAGCAGATCTTGCAGCGGTGGCAGCCACACCGCACAATGGCGGCTGCCCACCTGTGGGCCAGCCTCGCCGACCGTCCCAACGAAAGCGCTTGACCCTCACCTAACGTCAGGCTCCAGCATGTCGGTAACGTAACGATGACAAGGAGCTAAATGATGATGTTGAAAGTGGGTGAACTGGCGCGCCGTTCCGGCCTGACCGTGCGGACGCTCCACCATTACGACAGCATCGGCTTGCTCAAGCCATCGGGACGTTCCGATGCCGGCTATCGCCTCTACAACCGCGATGACGTGGCGCGCCTGCACCAGGTGCAGGCCCTGCGCCGTTTCGGCATGGCGCTGGCCGACATCGGTCACTTCCTGGCCAAGCCCAACACTTCCCTGCCCGACCTGATCGCCCGCCAGATCGATTCGCTCGATCAGCAAATCGCGGAAGCCGCCAAACTGCGCGAGCAGCTGACGGCCCTGCGCGGGCAACTGCTGGCAGGCGAGGAACCGGAATTGGCTACCTGGCTAACCACATTGGAGCAAATGACCGTGTACGACAAATACTTTACCAAGGAAGAACTGGCCCAACTGCCGATGGTTAACGACCCTGCGGCCCCGAAGGAATGGGAAGCGCTGATCGAGGCAGTGAAGCAAAAAATGGCGGCAGGCGTCCCGCCGTCCGACCCGGCGGTGCAGCAACTCGCGGAAAAATGGATGGCGACCTTCAGCCGCCAGGCCGGCCACAGCTTCAACATGATGCAGCGCCTGGACAATATGTGGTCGCGTGAGGAGGAATACCGCAAACAAAGCGGTGTCACCATGGAGATGCGCAATTACATTGCGGCCGCCGCCGGCCAGGGCAAGCTGGCGCTCTATGCCAAATACATGCTGCCGGAGGAAATAGAGACCATGCACAAGCATTTCCGCACCCGTGCCCACGAGTGGCCGGCCCTGATCAGCGAAATCCGCGAGCAGATGGCTGCCGATCCATCTCCGCAGGCGCCGAAAGCTCGTGCTTTGGCACAACGCTGGTTCGAACTCTTCACAGACATGGTGGGAAGCGCGCCGGATGCACGTCAGCGTTTCCGCAAAGCATTGGAAAATGAGCCGGCACTCAACCAGGGCCGCATGATGACCGACGACATCCTCGATTTCCTGCGAAAAGCGCACTCTGCGGCGTAAAAAGGCGAAAAAAAACCGTCATCGCACAAAAGTTGATGACGGTTTCTTCAGAATTCTGGTTGCGGGGACAGGATTTGAACCTGTGACCTTCGGGTTATGAGCCCGACGAGCTGCCAGACTGCTCCACCCCGCGTCTGATGCGAGTATTATAGGGCTTCCCGCCTTTTTAGGCAATATTTATCCCCGTCCTTTTTACGATAGCTCGAATATATTTCGCCGAATCCCGGCAACGGCCCGTTCGGTGTAAAGTAACGCTATGAAATTTTGCTCAGAATGCGCTCACCCTGTTGAGTTGATGATACCGGCCGGTGATAACCGGCCGCGTTACGTTTGTGTCAACTGTTCGGCAATCCATTATCAGAATCCCAAGATGGTGATCGGCACCTTGCCGGTCTGGGAGCGCGATGGCGAGTTGCAGGTTTTGCTCTGCAAGCGCGCCATCGAGCCGCGCCGCGGCTTCTGGACCCTGCCTGCCGGTTTCATGGAAAACAGCGAAACCACTGCCGAAGCCGCCCAGCGCGAAACGGAAGAGGAAGCGGGCGCCAATATCCAACTCGGTCCGCTCTATACCCTGCTCAACGTGCCGCGCGTTCACCAGGTCCACATGTTCTACCTGGCCACCCTGCGCGACCTGGACTTTGCGCCGGGAGAGGAAAGCCTGGACGTGCAAATGTTCACGGAAGCGCAAATCCCGTGGGACGACCTGGCCTTCCCCACCATCCGCACCACGCTGGAATTCTTCTTCGCCGACCGCGCCAAGATGCGTGAAGGCGGCAGCTACGGCTTCCACACGCAAGACATCACGCAGCCCATGCGCCAGCCGACCGACAAATGATTCCCTGGCTTGACGTCAACACGCCCTTTCCCGACGTCTCCGAAGCCCTGACCACGGACGCGCCGGGCCTGCTGGCTGCGGGCGCGGATTTGTCGCCCAAGCGGCTGCTGGCCGCTTACCAGCGCGGCATCTTTCCCTGGTTTTCGGAAGGCCAGCCCATCTTGTGGTGGAGCACCGATCCGCGCATGGTCTTGCGCACCGCCGATTTCAAAATCTCTGAAAGCCTGCGCAAGACACTCAGGAAAATCGCGCGCGACAGCCGCTGGGAAGTGCGCTTTGACAGCGCTTTCGAGCAGGTGATGCGCGCCTGTGCGGCACCGCGCCGCGATGGCCCCGGCACCTGGATTTCGGAAGACATCATCGCCGGCTATACCGGCCTGCATCATCAGGGCTATGCCCACTCTTCCGAACTGTGGCTGGATGGCGAACTGGTAGGCGGCGCTTACGGCGTGTCGATCGGCACCATGTTCTACGGCGAGTCGATGTTCGCGCGCGTCACCGACGGGTCGAAAGTCGCTCTCGCTTATCTTGTGCACTTCTTACGACAGCATGGCGTCGAACTGATCGATTGCCAGCAAGAGACCGGCCACCTGGCGTCGCTCGGCGCGCGTCCTATACCACGAACAGACTTCATCACGCACTTGCAAAAAAATATTGTGATGCCACAGATACGCGATTGGTGCCCTATCGCACCGTTTTAAGCCGCGGAAGCGTTATGATATGAAGCATGACGCAGCTTAACGATCTTCCCTTCGCAACGTTGCAGTTTTATACAACGGCGCCTTATCCGTGCAGCTACCTTGATGCGCGACAGGCCCGCTCGCAAGTGGCGACGCCATCGCACCTGATCAACGCCGACGTGTATTCGGAGCTGGTGAAGAATGGCTTCCGTCGCAGCGGCATCTTTACTTATCGTCCATATTGCGATGGATGCCAGGCTTGCATCCCGGTGCGCGTGGAAGCCGGCGCGTTCAAGCCCACGCGCGGCCAGCGCCGTGCCTGGGCGCGTCACAGCAATCTTGAAGCGGGCGTCGCCAGCCTGTCCTTCTCCGATGAGCACTACGACCTTTACCTGCGCTACCAGAGCACGCGCCATGCGGGCGGCGGCATGGACCAGGACTCGCGCGACCAGTATGCGCAATTCCTGCTGCAAAGCCGGGTCAACACGCGTCTGGTGGAATTCCGCGAACCGGATGGCACGCTGCGCATGGTGTCCATCATTGACGTGCTGTCGGATGGACTGTCTTCGGTCTACACCTTCTTCGACCCGGACGTGCCGGGCGCCTCCTTCGGCACCTATAACGTGATGTGGCAAATCGCCCAGGCGCATGAGCTGGGACTGGAATTCGTCTACCTGGGCTATTGGATCGAAGACAGCCCCAAGATGAATTACAAGATTAAATTCCAGCCGCTGCAGGCGCGCATCAAGGGCGTGTGGGGACCGCTGACAGCGAAGTAAGGCAGGGCGGGCAGTGTAAAATGCTGCAAAATTCACCAAAGCTGCCCTCATGTCCGAAAAATTCCTGTACTCCCTCGCCCGCCCCGTCCTATTCTCGATGGACGCGGAATCCGCCCACCATTTCACCCTGCCTGCACTGAAGCGCCTGTCCGCCCTGGGCCTGACGCGCGCCATGGTGCGCCGTCCGAAAGACGATCCGCGCACCGTGATGGGCCTGACCTTCCGCAATCCGGTCGGCCTGGCCGCCGGCCTGGACAAGGACGGCGCTTTCATCGACGCCTTGGCCGACCTGGGCTTCGGCTCCATCGAAGTGGGCACCGTGACGCCGCGTGCGCAGCCTGGCAACCCAAAGCCGCGCATGTTCCGCATCCCTGCTGCGCAAGGCATCATCAACCGCATGGGCTTCAATAACGGCGGCGTCGATGCCTTCGTGGCCAACGTGCAGTCCTCGCGCTTCTACCAGAACCGCGAGGGCGTGCTGGGCCTGAACATCGGCAAGAACGCCGATACGCCGATCGAACGCGCGGTGGACGATTACCTGCACTGCCTCGGCAAGGTTTATCCATACGCCAGCTATGTCACGGTCAACATCTCTTCGCCGAACACCAAGAACCTGCGCCAGCTGCAAGGCGCATCCGAAGTGGACGGCCTGCTGTCCCAGCTGAAGGATGCACAACTGCGCCTGGCCGACCAGCACAAGCGCTATGTGCCGATGACGTTGAAAATCGCGCCGGACATGGATGGCGACCAGGTGAAGAACATCGCCGACGCCCTGCTGCGCCACAAGATCGATGGCGTGATCGCCACCAACACTACCCTGAGCCGCACTGCCGTGGAAGGCATGCAGCATGGCGCGGAAACGGGCGGCCTGTCGGGCGCGCCGGTGTTCGAACTGTCCAACAACGTGATCCGCCTGCTCAAGGCGGAACTGGGCAACGAACTGCCGATCATCGGCGTGGGAGGCATCATGCAGGGCAAGGATGCGAAGGCCAAGATCGAAGCGGGCGCGCAGCTGGTGCAGCTGTACTCCGGCCTGATCTACGCCGGTCCTGCGCTGGTGCGCGACTGCGCGGACGCGCTGCGAGGCTAAGCATGGAAAAGATTATCCTGGGCCGCAGCGACCTCAAGGTCAGCAAGATCTGCCTTGGCACGATGACCTTCGGCCAGCAGAACACTGAAGCGGAAGCGCATGCGCAGATTGTTTACGCGCTGGAGCGCGGCATCAATTTCATCGATACGGCCGAGCTGTATCCCGTGATGCCGTCCGAAGCTACCCAGGGTAATACAGAACGTTTTATCGGCAGCTGGCTGAAAAAATCCGGCCGCCGCGCCGACGTGGTGCTGGCGACCAAGGTGGCGGGCCCGAACCCGTACATGCACTGGATCCGCAAGGGAAAGAGCAACCACAATGCGGTCAATATCCGCGCTGCGGTGGAGACCAGCCTGCAGCGCCTGCAGACCGACTACATCGACCTGTACCAGCTGCACTGGCCAAGCCGCAACGTGCCGATCTTCGGCGCCAGCCAGTTCGATCCGGGCAAGGAACGCCACAGCATCGCGGTGGAAGAATCCCTGGCCGTGCTGGGCGAGCTAATCAAGGAAGGCAAGATCCGCCATATTGGCGTCTCCAACGAGAGCTGCTGGGGCGTGTCCGAATTCATCAAGCAGTCCGAGATGAAAGGCTTGCCGCGTATCGCGACGATCCAGAACCTGTACAACCTGACGGCCCGCCATTTCGAGACCAGCCTCCTCGATGAGACCTGCTTCCGCGAGCAAGTAAGCCTGATGGCGTATAGCCCCTTGGCCTTCGGCCAGCTGACGGCGAAATACCACGACGATCCGAAGGCACACGGCCGCCTGACCATCTTCCCGCCGACCTGGAGTCCGCGCTACCTGCGCCCAGGCGTGCTGGATGCGGTGGCGCAGTATGCGAAGCTGGCGCGCGACAACGGCATGACGCCAACGCAGCTCGCGTTGGCGTGGTGCTATTCGCGCTGGTTCGTGGCTTCGACCATCATCGGCGCCACCACGATGGCGCAGCTGAAGGAAAACATCGACGCCTTCAGCACGCGCCTGTCGCCCGAAATCATGGCAGCGGTCGATGCGATCCACGCCCGCCTGCCCAACCCGGGCCAGTAGCTTAAAACTCTTCCCACTCCCTGTCGGTGCTTGCCGTCCGGGCGGGCTTAGACAGCCTTGGCGCGGCGGGCGCTGTCTTCCCCGAAGTTGCCGGCGCCGGCCGCGTGGCCGCCTTGACCATGGCGCGCGCGGCCAACCGCTGCGGGTCGGCCTGATGGTCTGCCAGGCGGAATACGCTGACAGCATCCGCCAGCATTTCCGCCTGGTCCCGCATCGATTGCGCGGCCGCCGCGGCTTCCTCCACCAGCGCGGCATTTTGCTGCGTCACGTCGTCGATCGAGACGATGGCCTGGTTCACTTGCGCGATGCCGCTGCTTTGCTCCTGGCTGGCGGCGCTGATCTGCTGCATGATTTCGCTGACCTGCTGTACCGCCCGGACAATGCCGTCCATCGTTTCTCCGGCCTGGTCGACCAGGCGCGCGCCTTCGTCCACCGTATCGACCGAGTGGCCGATCAGCTCCTTGATCTCCTTGGCCGCCGCAGCGGAGCGCTGCGCCAGATTGCGCACTTCGGACGCGACGACGGCAAAGCCCCTGCCCTGCTCGCCGGCGCGCGCCGCTTCCACCGCCGCATTCAAGGCCAGGATATTGGTCTGGAAAGCGATACCGTCAATGACGCCGATGATGTCGACAATCTTGTTGGACGACTCCTTGATCGCCCCCATGGTCTTGACGACCTGCCCCACCACGGCCCCGCCGCGCGTGGCGAAGTCCGACGCCGTGACCACTAATTGCGTGGCCTGCCGCGCGTTTTCCGCATTCTGCTGCACGGTCGATGTCAGCTCCTCCATCGACGACGCGGTTTCCTCCAGCGAACTGGCTTGCTCCTCCGTGCGCGAGGACAGGTCCAGGTTGCCGGTGGCGATTTCGTTGGATGCATTGGTGATGGTGTCCGAGCCCGAACGCACCTTGCCGACCGTTCGTGCCAGGCTGTCGTTCATATTGGCCAGCGCCTGCAGCAACTGGCCCGTTTCATCCCGGCTGGTCACTTCGATGCGCTGCGTCAGGTCGCCGCCGGCAACTGCTTCGGCCACGCCGACGGCGCGATTCAGCGGCCGGGTAATGCTGCGCGTGACCCACCACGCAACCCAGGCCGCCAGCAAAGCCGCGCCGGCGGTCAGGACAATCATCAGTGTGCGTGAGCTGGCAAATGCCTTGTTGGCGACATCGCTCGCGGTGTTCACAGCTTCGCTCTGGTACTTGACCAGGCCGGTCAACGCCGTCAGGTACGCGGTCTGCTCCTTGCGCACTGCGCTGAGCAGGTATTTGACGCTTTCTTCGCGCTTATCCGCGTCGGCGGACATTTGCAGGAAGGCCGACTGCACCACGATATAGCGTTCGCGCGCCTCCAGCACGGCCTTGAGCTTGGCCTTACTTTCCTCGTCCTCATCATCCGAAATCAATTTGGCAAGTTTATCGAGATTGCCATCGATCTCGGCCTTCTTGTCGCCGACGCGCTTCAATTCCTTTTTCACCGTTTCCGGATCGTTGGACAGCATGGCGTTGCGCATGGCGCGCGCGATATCGTTGACGCCGCCGATCGCTTCATAGGCGGCAACCACCTTGGGCACCTTGTCGCTGGCGATATCCTCGGTGCCGTCATTCAGTTTGCCCAGGTTGGCAATGCCGGTGACGGCAATGCCAATCATGAAGGCCAAAGCCAGGCCCAATCCGGCGGCCAGGCGCACGCCGATCTTCCAGTTGCCGATTCCCATACAACCTCCTTCAAGGTTACAGGGCGTCGCCTCCCTGCAAGGCTTGCTCGATATCGGTGCGTTTCAAATCAGGAGCGAACTGCGAGATGAACTCGTAGGCATAAGATCGCAAGTATGCGCCTTTGCGCAAGGCCAGTCTTGTTGTATTTGCAGCGAACAGATGGGACGCCTCGATGGCGCGCAGCCCTTTGTCGCGGCCGTGATCGAAGGCCATCGAGGCCACCAGGCCGACGCCCAGCCCCAGCGTGACGTACTGCTTGATGACGTCCGAGTCCATGGCGGTCAGCACGATATCCGGACGCACGCCGGCCTTCTCGAAAGCCGCGTCGATGTGGCCACGGCCGGTGAAACCGACGTCGTAGGTAATCAACGGATAATCGGCCAGGTCGTCCAGGCGGATCGGGGAGCGCGTCAACAGCGGATGGCCGTCCGGCACCACCACCAGGTGGCTCCATTTGTAGCAAGGGAAGGACACCAGGTCCGGGAATTGCGACAGGCCCTCGGTGGCGATGCCGATATCGGCTTTGCCGGACAAGACCCATTCCGCGATATGGTCAGGTGCGCTCTGCTGCAAGGCGATGCGCACATCCGGGAACTCGTTGCGGAAATGCGAGACCGCTTTCGGCAGTGCATAGCGGGCCTGGGTGTGCGTGGCGGCGATGGTCAGCGTGCCGCTTTTCTGGCCGGTGAATTCCAGGCTGGCCTGCTGCAGGTTTTCCGCTTCCACCAGCAAGCGGTCGACGATCTTCAGGATGCCCTTGCCCGGCTCAGTCAAGCCGGTCAGGCGCTTGCCGTTGCGTTCAAAAATGACGACGCCAAGTTCGTCTTCCAGTTCGCGGATCTGGCGGCTCACACCCGGCTGGGAGGTGAACAGCGCGTTGGCGACTTCAGTCAGGTTGTAGTTGCGGCGCGCGGCTTCGCGCACGGAGCGTAGCTGTTGGAAATTCATGCGTGGGCCTCATCGACAAAGACGCGCAGGCGTTTTGGACGCACCACCAGGGTTTCGCCGTCTTTCAGGTTCAACGCTACATAGCGTTCGTTGGAGATAGTTGCTTCGATAATCTGGGCATTGTCTGCACGCTCCAGGTCGAGCTGAGCCAGCGGGCCGATCGCATGTGCACGGCGCAGCTTGACCACGATGCCTTCCGCGCCCTGCTCATAGCGTTCGACTTCCAGGTCGTGCGGGCGGATGTAGGCCGTGCCCTTGCCGCTGCCGTGGCCTTCCACATCGAACTCCACGCCGTCGCTGGCCAGCACGCCTTCATGCACGCGGCCATGGAACACGTTGACGTTGCCGAGGAAGCCATACACGAAAGGCGACGCCGGGTGGTTATACACCTCGTCCGGCGAACCCAATTGTTCGACGTGGCCTTTATTCATCAGCACGACACGGTCGGCCACTTCCAGCGCTTCTTCCTGGTCATGGGTCACGAAGATGGAGGTCACGTGCAATTCGTCGTGCAGGCGGCGCAGCCAGCGGCGCAGTTCCTTGCGCACCTTGGCGTCCAGCGCACCGAACGGTTCGTCCAGCAGCAGCACGCGCGGCTCGACTGCCAGGGCGCGCGCCAGGGCGATACGCTGGCGTTGGCCGCCGGACAGCTGCGGCGGGTAGCGGTCGGCCAGCCAGTCCAGCTGCACCAGTTCCAGCAGCTCCTTGACCTTGCGGCGGATCTGGTCCTCCGATGGACGCTCCTTGCGCGGCTTGACGCGCAGGCCAAAGGCTACGTTCTCGAATACGGTCATGTGCTTGAACAGCGCATAGTGCTGGAACACAAAGCCCACCTGGCGCTCGCGCACGTGGCGGTCGGACGCATCCTGGCCATCCAGCAGCACCTGGCCCGAGTCAGGGTGTTCCAGGCCGGCGATGCAGCGCAGCAGCGTGGTCTTGCCGCAGCCCGATGGGCCCAGCAGCGCTGTCAGCTCGCCTTGAGGAAAATCGAGCGACACATTATCCAGGGCGACGAAATCGCCGAAACGCTTGTTGATGTTCTTGACTGCGATCGTCATATCAATGCTCCTCGGCGTTCACGTGCAAACGCCATTCGATAAAGGTTTTCACCGCCAGGGTGACCAGCGCCAGCAATGCCAGCAGCGAGGCTACGGCGAAGGCGGCGGCAAAGTTGTATTCGTTGTAGAGGATCTCTACCTGCAGCGGCATGGTATTGGTCTCGCCGCGGATATGGCCGGACACCACCGACACAGCTCCGAACTCGCCCATGGCGCGGGCGTTACACAGGATCACCCCATACAGCAGGCCCCACTTGATGTTCGGCAGGGTCACACGGAAGAAGGTCTGCCAGCCATTCGCGCCCAGCACCACGGCCGCCTCTTCCTCTTCGCTGCCCTGCGCCTGCATCAGCGGGATCAGCTCGCGCGCCACGAATGGGAAGGTGATGAACACGGTGGCCAGCACGATGCCCGGCACGGCGAACAGGATCTTGATGTCGTGCGCCGCCAGCCAGGGGCCAAACCAGCCTTGTGCACCGAACAGCAGCACGTAGATCAGGCCCGAGATCACCGGAGAAACTGAGAATGGCAGGTCGATCAGCGTCAGCAGCAGGCTCTTGCCGCGGAATTCGAATTTGGTGATGGCCCACGAAGCGGCCACGCCGAACACCAGGTTGAACGGCACCGCAATGACGGCCGTCAGCAAGGTCAGTTTAATGGCCGCGAGCGAATCGTCATCGAGGATGGCGTTGACATACACTTCCCAGCCCCTCTTCAGCGCCTCGATGAACACAGCCACCAGCGGCACGAACAGGAACAAGGTCAGGAAGGTCAGCGCCACCGCGATCAGGGTGTAGCGCACCCAGCGCGGTTCAAGCACGTCATGGCGTTGCGGCAGCTCGCCGCGACGGATATTGGTCACGGTTTCGCTCATTTGCCATTCCTCCCGCGCGACCAGGCCTGCAGCAGGTTAATCGCCAGCAGCATGAGGAACGATGCGACCAGCATCACCACGGCAATCGCGGTGGCGCCGGCGTAGTCATACTGTTCCAGCTTGGTGATGATGAACAGCGGTGTAATCTCCGATACCAGCGGCATGTTGCCGGCGATGAAAATCACCGAACCGAATTCGCCGGTGGCGCGTGCAAAGGCCAGCGCAAAGCCGGTCAGCAGCGAAGGCAGGATGGTCGGAAACACCACGCGGCGGAAAGTCTGGAAAGCCGAGGCGCCAAGGCTGGCTGCCGCTTCTTCCAGTTCGCGCTCGGCGTCTTCCAGGACCGGCTGCACGGTACGCACCACGAAAGGCAGGCCGATGAAGGTCAGCGCCACCACCACGCCCAGCGGGGTGAAAGCGACTTTGATGCCCAATACGCCTTCGATATAGCGGCCGAACCAGCCGTTGGAAGAATACAGGGCCGTCAGCGTAATGCCGGCCACGGCGGTCGGCAGCGCGAACGGCAGGTCGACCAGCGCGTCGACGATGCGCTTGCCCGGGAATTTGTAGCGCACCAGGACCCAGGCGACGATACCGCCGAAGAAGACATTGAACAAGGCGCCGATGAACGACGCGCCGAAGGTCAGCTTGTAGGAAGCGACGACGCGCTCGGACGTTACAGCAGCCCAGAAGCCATCCCAGGTCATGGTGAAAGTCTTGAGGAAGATCGCCGACAGCGGGATCAATACGATCAGTGTCAGGTAGAGGATCGTGAAACCGAGCGACAGGTTGAAGCCAGGCATCACGCGGTATGGCGCTTTGCGGGCTTTGACCTCTCCTGCCGGCGCAGTCACCGGCAATGCTGCTGCAGACATGCTTGCTCCCTTATTACATTTTCGACTAACAGGAGCGCATGTTCGCATTCATGCGTTATAAACCAAACTAACCTTTTGTCATTTGCTTAGATGCCGCGTGGGCAGTCATGCCACCAGTTTGGCGGCGACGGTCACCAGCACAGTCGCCAATACGCCACGCAGGATGCGTTCCGGCATGGAGCGGGCGAACCAGGAGCCGATGGTAATGCCGGGCACGGAGCCAATCAGCAAAGTCAGCAACAGCGTCCAGTTGATGGAGCCCAACCACCAGTGGCCCACGGCGGCGATGGCAGTCAGCGGAACGGCATAAGCGATATCGGTGCCCGCCACTTCGGCTGGCGTCAGACGCGGGTACATCAGCACCAGCAGCGTCGCGCCAACTGCGCCAGCGCCAATCGAAGAAATAGTGACCAGGGTGCCGAGCACGGCGCCCGCCACAACGGTCGCGGTGCGCAGCGTCTTGCCTTGCAGTTGGCGTTCAGGGTGGGCCAGCATCCAGGCGAGCATCTTGCCGCGGAACAGGATCGCCACCACGGTCAGCATGACGGAGCCGGCGATACAGATGCGGATCAGGTGGCCGATTTCCTTGTCGAGGGCGCCAAACTGCTTGAGGCCGAAGGTCGCAACGAGTGCAGCAGGCAAGGCGCCGTAGCACAGCAAACGCACGATGTCCCAACGCACGGTACCGCGCAGACGGTGGGTGGCGGTGCCGGCAGTCTTGGTGATGGAAGCGAACGCCAGGTCGGTACCGACTGCCACGGACGGCGACACGCCAAACAGTAGCGTGAGGATAGGCGTCATGAGCGAGCCACCGCCAACGCCGGTCAATCCGACGAGCAGGCCTACGACAAAACCAGAAACGATGAACGAGAGATCCATGCGAAATCCTTCCAAGACACGCTAGGGTATTCGGATGAGCTTGGAATCCAAACAACGAAGTCCTTATTTGCTTATGCAAAGTTCAGAGATGATGTTGCCTACTATCAATATGCTATCCTTGATGTGTCAATCCGCAGCATCCGGTTATCGCACTAGCATGATTAAGAAAATCACAATCGACCAAGTACGCCATGGCATGTATGTGCATGCCCTGGGCGGCTCCTGGCTGAACAATCCGTTCTGGGCGCCCTCCTTCGCTGTCGATAGCCACGAACTGGTGCATAAACTGAAGACTTGCGGCGTGAAGGATCTGGAGATCGACCTCTCAAGAGGCGTTGACGTAGCCGAGGCGCAAGTGCAGGCGCCGGCCGTTGTGCCCGAAGCGCCACGCGCGCCAGCGGCATTCCGCTTCCAGAAAGTGCAGCCGACCGGCATGGTCGACGAACTGCATCACGCAGCGCGCCTGGTCAAGCAATCGAAACAAGCGATCAGCGCCATGTTCGACGATGTCCGCATGGGCCGCCTGCAGGATGTGCAGACCGTGATGCCCCTGGTCGAAGACATCGCTTCCTCCGTCATCCGCAATCCCGGCGCCCTGGTCAGCCTGGTGCGCCTGAAGCAAGCCGACGATTACACCTACCTGCACTCCGTGGCCGTATCGGCGATGATGGTCGCCCTCGGCAAACAGATTGGCCTGGACGATGCCGAGCTGCGCGACTGCGGACTGGCCGGGCTGCTGCACGATATTGGCAAAGCCATCGTGCCGCTCGAAATCCTGAACAAGCCCGGCAAGCTGACGGATGCCGAATTCAAAGCGGTCAAGGAGCATTCCAAGGGCGGCTATGAAATCCTGGTGGCAGCTGGCAATGCCCCTCCGATCGCGCTTGACGTCTGCCTGCACCACCACGAAAAATTCGACGGCACCGGCTACCCGCATGGACTGAAAGGTGACGCCATCAGCCTGCACGCGCGCATGGGTGCAATCTGCGACGTGTACGACGCCGTGACTTCGAATCGTCCTTACAAGGCAGGCTGGTGCCCGGCCGAATCGCTGCGCCGCATGGCTGAATGGGCCAAGGGCGGCCATTTCGATCCGCAGCTGTTTGCGGCCTTCGTCAAATGCATCGGCATTTTCCCGGTCGGTACTTTGGTCAAGCTGAAGTCCGGCCGCCTGGCCGTGGTGGTCGACAACAGCAAGTCGCTGCTGCAGCCGCTGGTGCGCATTTTCTATTCGACCAAGTCAATGAGCTACATCCCGCCGCTTAGCCTGGACCTGGCCACCGCCGGTGCACTCGACAGCATCGCCGGCCGCGAAGACGCTGAGCGATGGGGCCTGAAAGACATCGACCGCTACTGGCTCGACGCAGCGTAATTCAACGCCGCTCCCCCCAAAAAAATAGCGCCCCGCGGGGCGCTATTTTTGTTAGCCGATGCCGCTTAGAAGGCGGTATCAAACCTTACGTACATCGAACGGCCGTTGATGCCGAACGGGCAGGTTTCCCAGCAGTGGGTGAAGCCCAGCTGGTTGAACGGAGCGCCCGCATCGCCTTCCCAACGGGTCGGCATGGTGTCGAACAGGTTATTGATACCTGCCGACAGGTGGGTCTTCTTGCTGAACGAGTAGCGGCCGGTCAGGTCCATCAGCCATTTACCTTGCCAGGTGAACTCCTTGCCGTTGAAGCCTTTGCCCGATACTTCACCGTAGTAGTTGGCGCGGGCGTTCACATTCCACGGACCCGTGGTGTAGTCCGCCGCCAGCACATGGTGCTTGCGTGGCTGGCCGTGTTCGATCAGCATCACTTGCGCGTCGTCGAACAGCTGCTCACCGGTCAGGACGGTCGAAGTCGAGTGACGCTTGTCCACCTTGGTCTTGTTAAAGCCCAGCTGGCCGGACAGCACCAGGGTCGAGCCAGTCATGCGCACGATCTTTTCACCCACAATATCCAGGCCGCGGGTGGTGGTATCCACCGCGTTGGTGAAGAACAGCGCCTGCTGCACGTTCAGGCTGGCCAGCAAGTTGGCGATCGGGCCGCCGCCTGGTTCGCCATTGATATTGCTGGAGAAGACGATACGGTCCTTGATCTTGATCTGGTACATATCGGCCGTCAGCGAGGTGTCCTTCATCGGACGCCACACCGCGCCCACCGAGGCGTTGCGCGAGGTTTCTTCCTTCAGCGGGGCGATACCGAATGCCTTGGATGCCGCGCTGCCTTGACGCGCGGTCAGCGTGTCGGCCAGGTTGCCGTTGGCATCCAGGTTGGTCGACACCTGGCTGAAGAACTCTTGCTGCACGCCCGGTGCGCGGAAGCCCGAGGATACGGAGCCGCGCAGGCCGAATTGATCGCTCGGATCCCAGCGGGTGCTGAACTTGCCGGTGACGGTGCTGCCGAAGTCGGAGTACTTCTCGTAACGCACGGCGCCGGCCAGCAGCAGCTCTTTCACCGGATGGTGTTCAACGTCGAGGTACAACGCGATGTTATGGCGGCTGTCATCCACCACTTCGTTTGGCGAGAAGCCCTGGAAGCCCTGCGTGCCCAGGCCGGCAGTCGTGCCCGCTTGGCCGTTGATGACGATCGCGCGGTTGTTGGTACGGCCATACTGGTAAGACACCGGGTCGCCGGCCACGATCTCGTAGCCGTCACGGCGCCATTCGAAGCCGGTGGCCAGGAAGATCTCGGAGCCGCCCAGTTTCATTGGGCCTTTCAGGTCGGCATTGAAGGTGGTCTGGTTGAATTTCAGCTTACCGGTGTCGGCTTCGGTTGGCGAATCGGCGTAAATGCCGCCGCCCGGTTTTGGTTCGTACCAGTAGGACACGTTGACCGTATTCGATTCGTGGAAGTCGAGTTCGGAACGGCCGTGGTTGATGCTGAAGTCGACCGACCAGTCATCGCTCAGGTCGCGGCGGAAGCCGAAGGCCAGGGAAGCATCCTTGACCGTGGTGTTGATCTGCGGCAGGAAGCCGTTCGGATAAATGGCCGGTACGGTGCGGTTGTCGCCCTTCGAGCGGAAGAAGCCGCCGCCGTCGCCCTTACGCTTGGACACGCCGCCGAAGCTGTAGAACTCGCCCATGCCCGCGGCCGGCAATGCACCGTTCCACCACAGGTAGGCGTCCTTGGCGTTGGAATCGCCCACGCGCTGGGTCACACGCGGCGGATCGACGCGCAGGGTGTCGAGGCCGGCGCGGTTGGTTTCATTACGCTTGCGGCCTTCGGCGGTCAGGTTCAGATAGCCGCCGTCCTGGCCGAGGGCGAAGCCGGTGTTGACGCTGCCGGAGTACAGGTCGCCGTCACCTTCCGAGGTGGTGCCGAGCGTGCCGGACAAGGCGGTCTCGCCGACATTTTTCTTCAGCACGATGTTGATCACACCGGCGATCGCGTCGGAGCCGTACTGGGCAGCCGCGCCGTCGCGCAGCACTTCCACGTGGTGGATGGCCGACAGCGGAATGGCGTTGATGTCGGTACCGGCGGAGCCGCGGCCGACAGTTTGCTGCACGTTCACCAGCGCTTGCTGGTGGCGGCGCTTGCCGTTCACCAGGACCAGCAGCTGGTCAGGGCCGAGCGAGCGCAGGGTCGCCGGGCGGATGATGTCGGTACCGTCCGAAATAAAGGTAGTGGAGAAATTGAACGAAGGGTCCAGGGTCTGCAGCAGTTTGCCCAGCTCCAGCGGGCCGGCGGTTTCCATGTCCTTCTGGCTGATCAGGCCAACCGGCGCAGCGGTATCGAGCGCGGTCTTGGCCGGGGAGCGCGAGCCCAGCACGACAACGGTCTGCTGTTCATTGGTGTCCGGGGCGGCAGTCTGTGCATATACCTGCGTAGTGGCCAGCAAAACAGCACTGGCGATAAGGGTGCGTTTCATTAGATTTCCAATCTCTCTGACAATTTTTATGATGGTGCCGCCCAAAAATACTAACCTTGCACGATTGATCTCACAAAGAAAACATTCATTTTTAATAATTTAATCATCGAATAACGTTGCATGGATGGAACAGATAAGCGCTTATTGGCTTTGATTCCCGTCAAGTGCTACATTGTCAGCAAGCGATTCAAGGGAGGAAGTGTGATGACTGATGCTCTGTTGCTGACTGACCGTTTGTGCGACCTGACCGAGATGGCCTTGCAGGCCTATACCAAGTTCGAGAAGGCCACTGTCTACTGCACCGCCAAGCACCTGATGGCCGATTTCGAGGATGCCGGACTGCCCCTGGCAGCCTTCGACAAACTGGCCTCGATCCAGGCCAGCATCCTGGCGGCTGTCGAATTCGCCCCGCCTGGCGGCAAGAACAATCCCCAATGCATCGTCTGCGCGCGCAATGAAATTGCGGCGCTGCGCGAAATGCTGAAAGAAAAAAAGCGCCCCGAAGGACGCTTGTCAGAGCACGTGCACTAGCCGCCAACAAGGCTTAAGCCTGGTGATCTTTCCCCTGCTGGCGGCGGGCCGCGCGAATCGAATTTTTATTTATTCGGTTGCGGTGTGATGCGCAGGTAGGGACGCGGGGCCTTGAAGCCGGCCGGGTACTTTTGCCTGATCACTTCGGGGTCCTGCACCGTGAGCGGGATGATCACGTCATCGCCATCTTTCCAGTTTCCTGGGGTGGCGACGGTGTGCTTGTCCGTCAGTTGCAGTGCATCGATCACGCGCAGCACTTCATCGAAGTTGCGGCCGGTGCTCAGCGGGTAAGTGATCTGCAGGCGCAGTTTCTTCGCCGGGTCGATCACGAACAGTGAGCGCACCGTGGCGGTGGCCGACTGGTTCGGGTGGATCATGTCGTACAGTTCGGCCACCTTGCGGTCGGCATCGGCGATGATCGGAAAGCCCACCACGGTTTGCTGGGTTTCTTCGATATCCCTGATCCATTCCCTGTGCTTGTCGACCGGGTCGACCGACAGCGCGACTGCTTTGACGTTGCGCTTATCGAACTCCGGTTTCAGCTTGGCAGTCAGGCCCAGTTCCGTCGTGCAGACCGGCGTGAAATCGGCCGGGTGCGAGAACAGCACGACCCAGGATTCGCCTGCCCACTCATGAAACCTGATGCTGCCAATACTGGAATCCTGTTCGAAGTCCGGTGCGGTATCGCCAAGGCGTAAACTCATTCTTTTTCTCCGTCGTTAAATTGCTTGCGCGCTGCGCCAGGACTTGCAGCAGGCGCTGTCCAAAGCGCCAGTCGCCCAGTCCCGATTCAGCGTTGATATGTCCCAGCGCCCCGGCGTTGACGAAGTCGCTGCCCCAGCGCTGCGCCCAGGTTTCAGCGCTTTTCAGCGTCATCCACGGGTCGTTGGTGCTGGCCACCATGATCGATGGGCAAGGCAGTTCTCCGTGCGGCAGCAGGGAGCCGACCTGGAACTTATCGGGATCGGCAGGCCCCACCAGCAGCACGCCCGCCACGTGGGGGGAGGAAGAACGTGACAAGCTCAATGCGGTGGTGAGGCAGCCGAAACTATGGGCAACGATAAGGGTCGGACGGCGGTCCTCGTCCAGCACTTCATCCAGCCGGTCGGCCCAGCGCAGCAGGACCGGATCGCTCCAGCGCTTCTGCTCTACCCGCTCGAAGCGCGGGTACAGGCGCTGCCAGCGGGATTGCCAGTGTTCCGGGCCGCTGTTGTGCAGGCCGGGAGCGACCAGCACGCGGAATTGATTCAGATGTTGGATCGCCATAGGGCCCTCCGTTGCCGTAATTATTTGCCTGCGACCTTGGAGCCGGGCTGGTAGATCTGGTCGAACACGCCGCCGTCGGCAAAGTGGGTCTTCTGTGCGACGGTCCAGTCGCCTGCCACATCGGTGATCTTGAACAGCTTCACGTTCGGGAACTGGCTGGCGTATTTCTTCGCCTCCTTTTCCACGGTTGGGCGGTAGTAGTTCTTGGCGATGATGGCCTGGGCCTGGTCGGTGTACAGGAAGTTCAGGTAAGCCTCGGCGACCTTGCGCGTGCCGCGTTTATCGACCACCTTGTCGACCACGGCAACCGGCGGTTCGGCCAGGATGGAGACGGAAGGCGCCACGATTTCAACCTTGTCCGGGCCCAGTTCCTTGATCGCCAGCAGGGCTTCGTTTTCCCACGCAACCAGCACGTCGCCGATGCCGCGCTCAACGAACGTGGTAGTGGCGCCGCGGGCGCCGGAATCGAGCACCGGCACGTTCTGGTAGAACTTCTTCAGGAATTCACGCGCCGTGGCGTCATTGCCGCCGGGCTGTCGCAGGGCGTAGCCGTAAGCGGCCAGGTGGTTCCAGCGCGCGCCGCCGGAGGTCTTGGGATTCGGGGTAATCACAGCCACGCCGGGCTTGACCAGGTCGTTCCAGTCCTTGATGCCCTTCGGGTTGCCCTTGCGGACCAGGAAGACGATGGTGGAGCTGTATGGGGTGGCGTTATGCGGCAGGCGTTTTTGCCAGTCCTTGTTGACCAGGCCGCGCTCCGAGACGGCGTCGATATCGTAGGCCAGGCCCAGGGTCACCACGTCGGCTTCCAGGCCGTCGATCACGGCGCGCGCCTGCTTGCCGGAGCCGCCGTGCGACTGCTTGATCTTGACGTTGTCGCCCGTCTTGGCCTTCCATTCCTTGGCGAAGGCGGTGTTGACGTCCTGGTACAGCTCGCGGGTTGGGTCGTATGAGACGTTGAGCAAGCTCACGTCGGCAGCCTGCGCCACAGCGGCGGTGGCAAACAATGCAGCGGCAATTAGTTTTTTGGACAACATCTGGCTTCCCCTTAATGTTTGGAGATGCCAGATTAAAGCCCTTCCATATAATTACGAACGAATACTTTCGACGATCGTTATACAGGAAAGTAATTATAAGTAGCGGTTGACCAGGACGACTGCCCAGGTAGCGCCCGACAGCAGGCAGGCCAGCAGCACAGCCGCGCTGCCAAAGTCCTTGGCGTTCTTGGACAGAGGGTGGCGCTCCAGAGAAACACGGTCTACCACAGCTTCAATAGCCGAATTGATCAGCTCGACGATCAGGACGAGGACCATGCTGCCTATTAACACCAGTTTCTGGAAAGCAGATACCGGCAATAGCATTGCGGCAATTGCGCCGACCACGAAAACGGCCAGTTCCTGGCGGAAGGCGTGCTCCGAACGGATGGCGGTCTGCAGGCCCTCGACAGAGTAGAAAAAGGCCGAATAAATGCGCTTCAGGCCGCTCTTGCTTTTGAATTCACTTGTAGGTTCCATGGGCACGGATTATAGCGACAGATTTCCCATTTTTTTCACATCATGGTATAAATAAGTCTGCCTATACCGCACTGCACCAACCACATCATGAAAAGCGAAACCCTGCCCCCGCAGGAAACGAAAACGACGATCCAGGTTATCGACCGCATGACGGCCCTGCTTGACGCCCTGGCCAAGTACCCCGATCCGGTCAGTTTGAAGGAACTGTCGAAAGTTTCCGGCCTGCACCCTTCCACCGCCCACCGCATCCTCAACGACCTGGTGGTGACCCGTTTCGTCGACCGCGTCGAACCTGGCACCTACCGCCTCGGCATGCGCCTGCTGGAACTGGGAAATGTGGTCAAGAGCCGCCTGTCCGTGCGCGAAGCGGCGCTGGATTTCATGCGCGCCTTGCACAAGAAGACGCAGCAGACCATCAACCTGTCGGTGCGCCAGGGCGACGAGATCGTGTACATCGACCGCGCCTTCTCGGAGCGCTCCGGCATGCAGGTGGTGCGCGCCATCGGCGGCCGCGGCCCGCTGCATCTGACTTCGACCGGCAAGCTGTTCCTGTCGGTGGACGAGCCGAAGGCGATCCGCGCCTATGCCACCCGTACCGGGCTGGCCGGCCACAACAAGAATTCGATTACCGACCTGCCCCGCCTGGAGCGCGAGCTGAGCCTGGTGCGTGCACGCGGCTATGCGCGTGACAATGAAGAACTGGAGCTGGGTGTGCGCTGCATGGCGGCCGGCATTCGCGACGATTCCGGCAAACTGGTGGCAGGCTTGTCGATTTCCGCGCCGGCGGACCGGCTGCAGGATGAATGGCTGGACGACCTGGTCAGCACTGCCAACCAGATCTCCGCAACCCTGGGTTACATTCCCGAGTAAGACTGGGCGCCGACGCTGGCGCCGCTGACATTCTCGCCGAAGGTCGGCTTGAGCGCGGCCAGCCACTTCTTCATGCGGGTGGCGTCGGCCACACGGGCAGCACTGCCCTTCGCATCCAGCAGCACCATGATGACGGCGCGGCCTTCCACCATGGCCTGCATGATCAGGCAACGGCCGGCTTCGTTAATGAAGCCAGTTTTCTGCAAGCCGATTTCCCAGCCCGAGTTCGGCGCCACCAGGCGGTTGGTGGTGCCAAAGGTCACAGGGCGGCCATTGTTTTCCACCACCGCTTTCGGATCGGTCGAGAATTCGCGCAGCATCGGATGTTCGTATGCGGCCTGGACCAGCTTGGCCAGGTCGCGTGCGCTGGCCACGTTCAGCTTGGACAGGCCGCAGGAATCCACGTAATGGGTGTCGGTCATGCCCAGCGACTGCGCCTTGTCGTTCATGGCTTGCACAAAGGCAGGCAGGCCACCCGGATAGTTGCGTCCCAGGGCGGATGCCGCGCGGTTTTCCGAGCTCATCAGCGCGATGTGCAGCATATTGCGGCGGGTCAGGCGGTCGCCCACGCGCAGGCGCGAGGAGCTGAATTTTTCGCGGTCGACGTCTTCGTCGGTCACGGTCAGCACTTCGTCCATGTCCTGGTTGGCTTCCACCACCACCAGGCCGGTCATCATCTTGGTGATCGAGGCGATAGGCAGCGCAACGCCTGCGTTCTTTTCGAACAGGACTTCGGAATTGGCCTGGTCAAGCACCAGGGCCACGTTGGATTTCAGGTCGAGGGGATCGCGCACCAGGTTCAGGCCGGCCAGGTCGCCCATGGTAGGACGGCCGACTTCGGAAACCTTGGTCACGCGTTGATAAACTACCTTGCTCTTGCCGTGAACCTTCACGGTGCGCTTGACCACCTGCTCCTTGGAAGCAGGCGCGGCGTGGCGAGTACCAGCTTTCTTGACTGCCGCTTGCGCAGAACCCATTGAAGCCGATGCGCAAAGCACAGACACAAGCACGCTGATAGCAAGTTTGTTCATTCCTTTTCCCCGGTGTGAAACAGCAGAATCGCTAGTTGCAGTGTAGCAAAAACAGATTCCAGCGCAAGCAATTCCGAAGTAAAGTTTTCAGCCTCGCAATACACATTTTCCATAGTGACGCGAGGCAACAACGGAAGCTTGTTCACTCCATAAATTTAACAAATTTGGCAATCGGCTCGCGCTCGGTTACCAGCGTATTTTCAATTTTGCCGCTATCGGCGAATCCAAGCGACATCCCGCATACAACAGTTTCGCTGGCCGGCAGGCCCAGGACCTCGCTGATAATGCGGTGGTATTGGGTGAAAGCGGCTTGCGGACAGGTATCCAGTCCACGTCCGCGGGCCGCCACCATGATGTTTTGTAAGAACATGCCATAGTCAAGCCAGGAGCCCTGCTCCATGATGCGGTCGATGGTAAAAATAAGTCCCACCGGGGCGTCGAAAAACTCAAAGTTGCGGCCATGCTGGGCCGCCATGCCCATTTTGTTTTCGCGGGTCAGGCCCAGCAGGGAATACAGGTCCCAGCCCACCTTGCGGCGGCGGTCGATGTAGGGCGACACCCACTCGCGCGGGTAATAGGCATATTCCTCGGTGTGGAGTTTGTTCTGCTCCGGGTCGGCGTAGGCGGCCAGGATCTTGGCCGACAGCGCTTGCTTCATGGCGCCGGTGAGCACGTACACCTGCCAGGGCTGGGTGTTGGTGCCGGATGGCGCGCGGGCGGCCACCTCCAGGATGCTCTCGATATCTTCACGCGCCACCGGGGTGGGCAGGAAAGCGCGGATCGAACGGCGCGAGGTGATGGCTGCGTCGACGGCTTGCTGTTCTGGGGACTTGATCATGATGGCGTGGCCTATTTGGATTGCTTAACCACAAATATTACTCCAAACAGCAGGCATCCCCTCCTGCTTGGCAGCAATAATAGTATCCGTTTTCCCTGGGAAGCCTTTAACGGCGGCACGTCGCTTACTTTGTGCAACGCACAAAAACTGCTTGACTTTGATTTCTGAACCCGGATAATTGGCTTTGTTGCGTTGCACAATGCGTTGTTTTCTGTTGTAGAAACAGCTAGTCCCAACGACTAATTCACTTATTTGGAGAGTCCAATGTTTGCGATTCCTGAGCAGTTTTCCAATGCCACCAAGGCAAACTTCGAGAGCCAATTCGCACTGTTTTCTTCGCTGACCAACAAAGCCTTCGAAGGCGTTGAGAAGTTCGTCGATCTGAACCTCACCGCTGCCAAGGCATCGCTGGAAGAATCGTCGGTCGCCACCAAGCAGTTGCTGGCTGCCAAGGATCCGCAAGAGTTCTTCACGCTGTCCGCTGCCCAGGCTCAGCCAGTCGCCGAAAAAGCTATCGCCTACGGCCGTCACCTGGCATCGATCGCTTCCGGCACCGGCGCTGAATTCAGCAAGGCCGCCGAGTCGCAGATCGCCGAGACCAACCGCAAGGTGATCTCCCTGGTTGACGAAGTGAGCAAGAATGCCCCAGCCGGCAGCGAAAGCGCCGTTGCCCTGTTCAAGTCCGCCCTGAACAACGCCAACGCCGGCTACGAGCAGTTCACCAAGAGCGCCAAGGCTGCTGCTGAAACCTTCGAAGCAAACGTGAATGCCGCAGTGAACCAGTTCACCGCTGCTGCCACCACCGCCAAGAAGCAGTAATTGAATCCCGCCGGTCCTAAGGGCCGGCCACGAAGCATCGCTGTACGCAGGTCTCCTCGACATCCGTGGTTTCCTCTCAGCGGGTGTCCTTCCCGAGCCCCGGCATTGTCCGGGGCTTTTTTTGCATGCCTCGTTTACAGATTATCTAAAACGAGATAATCTGTCTTAATGATGAAACGAACTCCCGCACAGCAGCATTTACTGGAACAGCTGTCACAGGTCGCCGAAGGGCTGGGTCGTACACTGGCGCCCTTCACCGAGGTGGTGCTGCATGATCTGCTCGATCCGGGCCATGCAGTGCTGGCGATCCACAACAACCTGTCGGGGCGCGCCGTGGGCGAACCTGCGACAGAGCTCGGCCTGGCGCGGATTGCCGATCCGGCCTTCCCGCAGGTGGTGGCGAATTATCCGAACACCTTCCCTGACGGCCGCCCGGCGAAAAGCACATCGGTGGGAATCAAGGACCAGGATGGCGAGTACATCGCCGCCCTGTGCCTGAATGTGGACCTGAACCTGTTCCGCAGCCTGCAGGCGATGCTTGGCCAGTTCAGTAATGTCGATCCGGCGGCGGCGGTGATTGAATCGCTGGCTCCAGCCGCAGGAGCCGACGCGATCCGCGCGCATATCGAGCAATTTGCGGCGCGACTCTCCACCACGCCGCGTGCATTGAAAGCCGAGGACCGCCGCGCCTTGCTGCGTGAACTGGGCGATGCGGGCCTGCTGGAAATGCGGCGCTCGATGGAAACCATTGCAGCCCACCTGGGAGTATCCCGTGCCACCGTCTACAACTATGCCAAGTAACGAAGCCCGCTTGCTGCTGCTGGACCGCGACGCCGTCACCGCCCTGCTGCAACCTGACGACGTGCGTGCAGCCGTGCGCGAGGCCTTCTCCTTGCACGCCGCGCGCACAGCCCGCGTGTTTCCGCTGGTTCGCGAAGAACTGCCAGGCAGCGCGGTCTTCGGCATCAAGTCGGGCGACGTGCCGTCGCAGGAACTGCTTGGCTTCAAGGCCGCCGGCTTCTGGCCCGGCAACCGCGAGGGCGGCAGCGATGCGCACCAGGCCACCATCATGCTGGTCGATCCCCGTACCGGCCGCCCCCTATGCCTGGCCGACGGCAATGCTGTGACCACGGCGCGCACCGCAGCAGCCGGCGCGCTTGGCCTGCAACTGCTGGCCCGCCCCGACAGCGAACAGCTGTGCGTGTTCGGCACCGGCGTGCAAGCGCGCGGCCACGTGGACTATGCGCTGCGTGCCCTGCCCTCGCTCAAGCGGGTGCGCTATGTCACCTCCAACGGCCGCCAGGAGCCGTTATTTGAAGCGCAGTTCACTGGGCGCTGCGACATCGCACTGGCCGGCGGCGCGCGCACGGCGGCTGCCGATGCCGCTGTCGCAGCGTCGGATGTGGTAATCACCGCCACGCCCGGCCACAGTATGCTGTTCAACGCCGACGCTGTCAGCGCGGGCACGCATATCAACGCGGTCGGCGCCGATACGCCGGGCAAGCGCGAGCTCCCGCCGGGCCTTCTGCAACGCGCCCGCGTATGGACCGACGATTTGCCGCAAGCGCGCCGCATCGGCGAGCTGCAATGGGCGCAGGACCTGCCTGCTGCCGAACTGGGCGAGCTACTCACGTCGCACGCGCGGCGCGCGGAGGCAGACATCACGATTTTCGACATGACAGGCATCGCCCTGCAAGACCTCACAACGGTGCGCATGCTGTACCAGCGCGCCCTCTCCAACAATATCGGCCACAACATCCCTTGGCCCTGGTAAGGAAAGACACAATGACCATCCCGACTTACGAAGACGTCGTCGCAGCCGCTGGCCGCATCGAAGGGCACGCCCACCGCACGCCGGTTCTGACTTCGCGCACCGCGAACGAAGAACTGGGCGCCGAAATCTTCTTCAAGGCCGAAAACCTGCAGCGCATGGGCGCCTTCAAATTCCGCGGTGGCTTTAACGCGCTGTCGCGCTTCAATGAAGCACAGCGCAAGGCTGGCGTCGTCGCCTTCTCGTCCGGCAATCATGCGCAGGCGATTGCGCTGTCGGCAAAGATCCTTGGCATCCCGGCCACCATCATCATGCCGCAGGACGCACCGGCATCGAAGGTCGCCGCTACCTGCGGCTACGGCGGCAACGTGGTGACCTATGACCGCTACAAGGAAGACCGCGAAGCCATCGGCCGCAAGCTAGCCGAAGAAAAAGGCATGACCCTGATCCCGCCATACGACCACGCCGACGTGATCGCCGGCCAGGGCACGGCCGCCAAGGAATTGTTCGAGGAGGTGGGAGAACTGGATGTCTTCTTCGTCTGCCTGGGCGGCGGCGGACTGCTGTCCGGCTCCGCGCTTGCGACGCGTGCCCTGTCACCGAAGTGCAAACTCTATGGCGTGGAGCCGGAAGCCGGCAACGACGGCCAGCAATCGTTCCGTAGCGGCTCGATCGTGCACATCGATACGCCAAAGACCATCGCAGATGGTGCGCAAACGCAGCACCTTGGCTCGCTGACGTTCCCGATCATCAAACGCGACGTCGACGACATCCTGACCGTGAGCGACGCTGAGCTGGTCGACGCCATGCGCTTCTTCGCCTCGCGCATGAAGATCGTGGTCGAGCCAACCGGCTGCCTGGGCTTCGCAGCGGCGCGCAAGATGAAGGATCAACTGCGCGGAAAGCGCGTCGGCGTGTTGATCAGCGGCGGCAACGTCGATATCGAGCGCTTCGCCACCCTGCTCGCTTAAGACATCGTTAATTGCCGGCGTGATATCTTCCTGATAATACGGGGAGGAATTCTGAAGTGCGATTGCTACTGGTTGAAGACGACGAGATGATCGGCGAAAGCATCGAAGCCGGCCTGCGGGGTGAAAACTACGCGCTGGACTGGGTGCGCGATGGGGCCAGCGCCGAGCTGGCGGCGGGAGCCAACAACTACGACCTGGTGCTGCTGGACCTGGGCTTACCGCGCCGTGAAGGCATGGCGGTGCTGAACAGTATGCGCACAAGCGGCATTGACGCCCCGGTCCTGGTGGTCACCGCACGCGAAGGCACGGCCGCCCGCATCGAGGCTCTGGATGCCGGCGCTGACGATTACCTGGGCAAGCCCTTCGATCTGGACGAACTTTTGGCGCGCGTCCGAGCTTTGCTGCGGCGCCGCGTCTCGCGCAGCAGTTCCTTGGTCGCCCATGGCCGCCTGCGGCTGGACCTGGCAAGCCACGACGTCACTTGGGACGGCGCCGAGGTCGTCCTATCCGCCCGGGAATTCGCTGTGCTGCGCGTGCTGCTGGACGAACCCGGCGCCGTGGTGACCAAGCGCCAGCTGGAAGAGCGCCTGTACGGCTGGGATGCCGAAATCGAAAGCAATGCGGTCGACGTCTACATCCACCATCTGCGCAAGAAGCTGTACGCGGACCTGATCCAGAACGTACGCGGTGTCGGTTACAAGGTGGCGGCACTGTGATGTCCACCGTACGCCGTCAACTGCTAATCGGCATGCTGTGTGCCACGGTGGCCGCCACCGCGGCGGCCGGCTGGCTGCTGTACCGCGCCCTGCGCACCGAAACCAACGAGCTGGCCGACATGCAGCTGCGCCAGCTGGTTAGCGCCTTGCCCGACAAGCTGGCGGCCTATGCCCTTAAGGAAGCGGCCGAGGACACGGGCGAGGAATTCGTGCTGCAGGCCTGGGACGAAAGCGGCCTCTTGTACGACTCCAAGCCGTCGTCACAGGTGAACCAATACAACCGGCCCGGCTTTTATATAGAAAAAGTGCGCGGTGCCGACTGGCGCGTCTACGGCGACACATCCAAGGGACGTTATGTGCAAGCGAGCCAGCCGATCGCAGTGCGTAACCATATGGCTGCAGCCATCGCGCTGCGTACCGGCTTGCCGCTACTGACTTTCGTTGCCCTGATGACGTTGCTGGTACAAGTGGTGATCAACCGCGCCATGCGCCCCTTGGGTTTTCTGACCAAGGCAGTGGCGCATCGTTCGCCAGCCATGCTTGAACCATTGCCGCCGGATGGCTGGCCGGGCGAACTGACACCGGTGGTGCACGCGCTGAACGGGCTGCTGAATCGCTTCAGGCAGTCGCTGGAAACGCAGCGCACCTTCGTCGCCGATGCCGCGCATGAGCTGCGCTCGCCCATCACGGCCCTCAAGCTGCAACTGCAATTGATGGAACGTTCAGGCAACGACGAAGCGCGCCAGCACAACTTCGCCAAGCTGCATGAAAGGCTGGACCGCACCAGCCGTCTCGTACACCAGCTGCTCAACCTGGCACGGGCGGAAGCCGGCACGGCGCGCCAGGACTTACAAAATGTGGATTTACTGCGCCTGGCCTGCGATGCCGTGGCCGATTACAGCACGCTGGCGCAAAACCGAAGCGTCGACCTTGGCGTGGAGGGGCAGGAAGCGGTGTACGTTCGGGCGGAACCGGATAGCCTGCGCATCCTGCTGAACAACCTGTTGGACAATGCCTTGCGCTATGCCCCGGAGGAAGGGCGGATCGACGTCATCGTGCAGCAGCAAGGCCAAGGCGCCCTGCTCCGCGTCAGCGACAATGGGCCAGGCGTGAACCCGGCCGACATGCCGCGTCTATCGGACCGGTTCTTCCGCCCGGAAGGAAGCCGCCCCGGCGGATGCGGCCTGGGGCTGTCGATCGTGCGCCATATCGCCGACAACCATGGCGCCCGCGTCGGCATGGAAAACCGCGAAGGCGGTGGCTTCAGCGTCTCAGTCGAGTTCTGAGATTATTCGCCGAGGTATGCGGCTTTCACGCGCGGGTCGTGCAGCATGTCGTCGGCCTTGCCGGTCATGGTGACCGCCCCCGACTCCATCACGTAGCCGCGGTCGGCCGCTTGCAGCGCCAGCTTGGCGTTCTGCTCCACGAGCAAGACGGTGATGCCCTGTTTGTGCACGTCCCTGATCACTTCGAAAATCTTTTCCACCATGATCGGCGACAGGCCCATGGAGGGCTCGTCCAGCAGCAGCAAGTGCGGGTGGCACATCAGCGCGCGCGCCATGGCCAGCATCTGCTGCTCGCCGCCGGACAAAGTGCCTGCCAGCTGCGTGGCGCGTTCCTTCAGGCGCGGGAATACGCTGAACCACTTCTCGATATCGGCCGCAATGGCAGCCTTGTCGTTCATGGTGTAAGCGCCCATCATCAGGTTTTCGGTGATGGTCATGCGGGTGAACACGCCGCGGCCTTCCGGAACCATGGCCAGCTTTTTCTCGACCAGGTGGAAGGACTGCGAACCTTTCAGGGACTGGCCCATATAAGACACGGTGCCTTCAACCTTGCACGGCGGCAGGGTGCCGGTGATGGCCTTCAGCGTGGTGGTCTTGCCCGCACCATTGGCGCCGATCAGGGTTACCAGTTCGCCTTCGTTGACTTCCAGGTCGATGCCTTTGACTGCCTTGATGCCGCCGTAAGCGACCTTCAGGCCCGATACTTTCAACACATTGGCGCCCATCAGTGCGCTCCTCCCAGATAGGCTTCGATCACTGCTTTATTGCTTTGGATTTCGGCCGGCAGGCCTTCTGCAATCAGCTTGCCGTATTCGAGCACGCTGATACGGTCGCACAGACCCATCATCAGCTTCACGTCGTGCTCGATCAGCAGCACGGTCTTGCCTTCGTTCTTGATCTTGACCAGCAGCTCGCGCAGCGCCAGCTTTTCGGTCGCGTTCATGCCGGCGGCAGGCTCGTCCAGCGCAAGAAGTTGCGGGTCGGTCGCCAGGGCGCGGGCGATTTCCAGGCGGCGCTGGTCGCCGTAGGACAGGTACTTCGAAGTGCGGCTGGCGAACTGGCCGATGCCGACGAAGTCCAGCAGTTCCTGCGCGCGCTTGCGGATCGCCTGCTCTTCTTCACGCGCAGCCTTGTGTCGGAAGATGGCGCCGAATACGCCCTGGCGCGAGCGCACATGGCGGCCCACCATGACGTTTTCCAGCGCAGTCATTTCGCCAAACAGGCGGATGTTCTGGAAGGTGCGGGCGATGCCGGCCTTGGCCACCGCGTGCGGGGCCGATGGCGAGTAAGGCTTGCCGGCCAGCTCGAAGGTGCCGGTGTCGGGCTGGTACAAGCCGGTGATCACATTGAAGAAGGTCGTCTTGCCGGCGCCGTTCGGTCCGATCAGGCCGTAGATCTGGCCTTTGTTGATCTTGATGCGCACGTCGGTCAACGCCTGTAGGCCGCCGAAGCGTTTGTTGACGCCTTCGATATTCAGGATTACTTGTTCGTTCATCTCTACTAACCTCATGCTGCCATTACGCCGGTGGACTGGCTTTTGGAGTCCGCATCGCCATCCGTGGGTCGATCTTCATGCTTGGGCGAAGGCCACAGGCCCGCTGGACGGGTCAGCATGATCACCACCATTGCCAGGCCGTACAGCAACTGGCGCAGCACTTCCGATTCGATCAGCACTTTGCCGAACAGCTTCATTTGCAGCGGTTCCACGACGTGGCGCAGGATTTCCGGCAGTGCCGCCAGCAGCGCACCGCCCAGCACCACGCCAGGAATGTGGCCGATACCGCCCAGCACCACCATCGCCAGCACGGCGATCGATTCGGTCAGCGAGAACGATTCCGGCGAAACGAAGCCTTGGAAGGAAGCGAACATGGCGCCTGCCACGCCGCCAAAAGTAGCGCCCATCGAGAATGCCAGCAACTTCACGTTGCGGGTATTGATGCCCATGGCCTTGGCCGCGATTTCGTCTTCGCGGATCGCCACCCAGGCGCGGCCCAGGCGGGAATGCTGCAGGCGGCTGGTGACAAACACGGTGGCGATGGTCAGCGCCAGGAACAGGAAGTAGTAGGCGTTCACCGAAGGCATGGAGAAGCTGCCGATGAAGACCGTGGCGCGCGAGCCCTGCTCGCCTGCCAGGTTCACGCCGAACACGCGGATTGGATCGATCAGGTTGATGCCTTGCGGACCGTTGGTGATATTGACCGGATCATTCAGGTTGTTCATGAAGATACGGATGATTTCACCGAAGCCCAGGGTTACGATGGCCAGGTAGTCGCCGCGCAGCTTCAAGGTCGGTGCGCCGAGCACCGCCCCAAAGAAGCCCGCCAATGCAGCGGCCATCGGAATAATCACCCACACCGACAAGTGAATGCCGTTGGTGCGGATATCCTCGCCCAGCACGGACGCCAGCGCTTCGCCGACAGCCGGATTCATATTGATCAGCGATTCCAGCACGGTCGCGAACTGCGGCGATGCCAGAAGGCCGGTCATGTAGGCGCCTACCGCGTAGAAAGCGATATAGCCCAGGTCCAGCAGGCCGGCAAAGCCCACCACGATGTTCAGGCCCACCGCCAGCATGATGTAGAGCAGCGCCAGGTCGGCGATGCGCACCCAGGAGTTGCCGAACTGCGCGGCAAAAAACGGGAAGACGAGCAGCGCGGCCGCCAGCAGCGCCATGCTGATGTAAGCCTGCTTTGGATTCTTTTGTACGTCGAAGTTCAGCATTGTCGGATCCTTATCAGGCGCGGTCGGCGACGCGTTCACCCATGATGCCGGACGGACGTAGCGTCAGCACCAGGATCAGCACGATGAAGGCGAAAATATCCTGGTAGTGGGAACCAAGGAAGCCACCCGTCAGTTCACCGATGTAGCCGGCGCCCAGCGATTCAATAATGCCCAGCACGATGCCGCCGATCATGGCGCCGTAGATATTCCCAATCCCGCCCAGCACCGCAGCGCAGAAGGCTTTCAGGCCAGGCATGAAGCCCATTGCGAACTGGATGGAGGCGTAATTGGCGCCCCACATCACGCCCGCCACCGCCGCCAGCGCCGCACCAATGGCGAAGGTGGCGACGATGATCTTGTTCGAATCCACGCCCATCAAGCCTGCGACGCGCGGGTTCTCCGCGACGGCACGCATGGCGCGGCCCATGCGGGTGCGCTCGACCAACATCACCAGGCCGAACATCGATACGGCGGCAAGCACGAGCAGCAGCACCTGGGTCACCGTGATCACCGCGCCGCCCACCATGATCGGCTCGGTCGGCAGCAGCTGCGGGAACGGCAGCGGGTTGCGGCCCCAGATCATCATGGCGAAGGTTTGCAGCAGGTACGACACGCCGATAGCGGTGATCAGCGGCGCCAGGCGCGGCGCATTGCGCAGGCGGCGGTAGGCAATGCGCTCGATCAGGATATTCACGAGCATGCAGGCCGGGATGGCGCCGATGATGGCGATGCCAAGCTGCACATAGCCTGGCAGGCCGGGCGCATACACACCCAACAAATTCAGGATGGACAGGCCAATCATCGCACCGATCATCAGCACGTCGCCGTGGGCAAAGTTGATCAGGTTCAGCACGCCGTAGACCATCGTATAACCGAGGGCCACCAGCGCATACATACTGCCCAGCACCAGGCCGTTGAGAATTTGTTGGATAAATGTATCCATCGTCTGCCTTTAATGACTAATAAAAACGGCACCCAAGGTTAACCCTCGTGGTGCCGCCGATTGGAAGCGTTCGCCATGATAGCGATGTTTCCGAAAAACTAATCGCGGAAAATCCGCGTCCCGCAAAATTTAATTCAGCCGAGACCTTTTGGCAATGGGAAAGTGACCGCTTCTTCCACGCCTTCCAGCGTGCGCACGCTCTTGGCGCCCAATTCTTTCAGGCGGTTGATCACGGCGTCGACCAGCACTTCCGGCGCCGAAGCACCGGCCGTCACGCCAACGCGCAGCTTGCCTTCCAGCCAGGCTGGATTGATCTGCGTGGCATTGTCCACCATATAGGCCGGGGTGCCCTTCTTCTCGGCCACCTCGCGCAGGCGGTTGGAGTTGGAGCTGTTCGGCGAGCCCACCACGATCACCACTTCCACCTGCGGCGCCATGAATTTCACGGCTTCCTGACGGTTGGTGGTGGCGTAGCAAATGTCGCCTTTTTTAGGCTCAATAATATTCGGGTATTTTGCCTTCAGGGCTTCGATGATTTGTGCCGTATCATCCACGGAAAGTGTCGTTTGCGACACATATGCCAATTCGTCGGGCTTTTGCACCTGCAAAGCAGCCACGTCCTCGACTGTTTCGACCAGGTACATGCCCTCTTCCGTCTGGCCCATGGTGCCCTCGACTTCAGGGTGGCCCTTGTGGCCGATCATGATGATTTCGCAGCCCTGCTTGCGCATCTTGGCCACTTCCACGTGGACCTTGGTCACCAGCGGGCAGGTCGCGTCAAAAATCGACAAGCCGCGCGATTCCGCTTCGGCGCGCACGGCTTTGGATACGCCGTGCGCGGAGAACACCAGGGTGTTGCCGGCCGGGACGTCATCCAGTTCTTCGATGAAGATGGCGCCCTTGGCGCGCAGGTCTTCCACTACATAGGCGTTGTGCACGATTTCGTGGCGCACGTAGATCGGCGCGCCGAACTGCTGCAATGCGCGCTCGACGATTTCGATGGCGCGGTCAACGCCGGCGCAAAAGCCGCGCGGCTGGGCGAGGAGGATTTCTTTGTCCATTATTCTTACAGCACAGAGATAAGGTTCACTTCAAACTTGACCGGCTGGCCGGCCAGCGGGTGGTTGAAGTCGAAGATGGCGACATCATCGCGCAGTTCGCGCAGGACGCCGGCGAAACGGCCGCCTTTCGGCGCAGCGAAGTCAACCAGGTCGCCGATCTTGTATTCATTGTCCGGATCGGAGTTCTCGGCCAGCGTCGCACGCGACACAGCCTGTACCAGGTCCGGATTGCGCGGGCCGAATGCTTCGCCCGGCGCCAGTTCGAACACCTTGTGCGTCCCTTCCGGCAGGCCGATCAGCAGCGCTTCCAGGTTCGGGGCAAGTTGGCCCTGGCCCAGCATCAGCGTGGCAGGGTTGCCTTCGAAGGTGGAGACGATATTGGTGCCGTCCATGGAGGCAAGACGGTATTGCAGGGTAAGGTAGGCCGAAGCAGTGACAACGTTAGTCATGGAAACAACTCTGGTGACAGGCAAAAACGCTATTGTAAAGCCTTGGCCGCCAGCCTGCCCATTTCAGCAGTTGATTTAAGCGATGTGGAAATACTAATATTCCCTATCGCCATCACGAAAGCACGGAATGTCCCTGCCCCGATTGTTGCCGGCCTGCGCCGGCCTGCTGTTCGCCAGCCTCCCTTTTGCCAGCCATGCTTTGCCGGCAGACCAGTTGTACGCCAAGCTGGCCCCCAGCGTCTGGCAGGTCAATACCTTTGACAAGCTGGGCAAGCCTGCCCTGCAGGGGAGCGCCGTCGTGATTGGCCGTGAAACGCTGCTGACCAACTGCCACGTACTGATCGGAAGCCAGAGTGCCTCCATCAAACAGGACAACCGCAGCTTTGGCATCGTCCTGCAATATGCCGACCCGGAAAACGATATCTGCCAGGTCACGGCGCGCGGCCTGGATGCTCCTGCCGTGGAACAGGGCGACAGCGACATGCTCACTGTCGGCAGTCGCATTTATGCCCTTGGCAATCCACGCGGCCTGGAACTGACACTGAGCGACGGCCTGGTGTCCGCCCTGCGCAAGGATGGCAAAGGGGCGCTGGCATGGATCCAGATCAGCGCGCCGATTTCGCCTGGCTCCAGCGGCGGCGGTGTGTTCGACGAAAACGGCCGCCTGGTCGGAATCAGCACGGCCGGTTTCACCGACGGCCAGAACCTGAACCTGGCGCGGCCGATCAAGCTGTCCAAGTTGCTGCCAGAGCGGCATGCCGCCTGGCTCGCCAAAGCGGAGGAACGCAAGAAGGAAGCCCCACCGGCGCCCGCCTCGCCAAAACTGGCTGTCAGCCCTTTGCCAAGGCCGGTGATCCAGCCTTCCGGCTATGCGGAAATTGACGATATCGCCAAGTTCAAACGCGTTGCGGCTGGGGACGGGCCAGAATCAACCTATAAGCGCTTCCTGCAATCGCCCCTGCCGCGCGCCTTTGCCATCAGCGACGACGGCCATACCTGGTATGCGTGGAGCCTGGTGCCAAAGGACAAAAATGCCTCACGCGATCCGGCGGAACGCGCCCTCAAAACCTGCGAAACAGAATACAAGCAGCACTGCTACCTGTACGCGATCGACAACGCCGTGGTGTATCGCCCGCCACAACAATAAGCGGCACGCTTGAGGCGCTTCAAAGCGCCTTCCACCGCCCCGCCGGACAATGCATATTTCGCAAGCGGGAGGCGGGAATGCCGATTTCAGACTGGCCAGAACAGCTGCGTCCAAGAGAGCGATTGCTGAAAGCCGGGCCGCAAGCCCTGTCCGACGCCGAATTGCTGGCGATCTTCCTGCGGGTGGGCATTCCCGGCAAGGATGCGGTGGCGCTCGCGACCGACCTGCTGGGCCGATTCGGCTCCCTGCGCTCCCTGATCCATGCCAGCCGGGCCGAATTTACTGCCGTGCCCGGCCTGGGGGCCGCCAAATACGCCCAGCTGCAGGCCGTTGTCGAATTGGCACGCCGCGCGATCGCCGAGGAAATGTCATGCGGGGAAGAGATGACCTCACCGCACGCCGTGAAGGATTTTCTGCGGCTGTCGCTGGCCGGCCAGCCATATGAATCCTTCCATGTGCTGTTCCTGGACGTCAAAAACCGCCTGATCGAAGCCTGCGAATTATTTCGCGGCACACTCACGCAGCTTTAAGTGCAATATCTTCGAAACAATTTTTTTCGAAAACACCTGCTAATTCGGCCAGATTTTGAAATCAGTCAGATTTCAAAGCCGCACAGCGTAAGTCATCGTGCACCAACTTCCCGCCGACTGACCAACTACCAGTCCCTGCCTACGGCAGGCAAGCTGATGTCGCTTATCATGGTTAACCGCAACACTATACTGGGTTTGCAATCACTGATCCAAACCCATGAACTTGACTGAAAACCAATATTTGAATGAACTTCGGGCGACGGCGTTCCACGAAGCGGGCCATAAGTATGTCTGCCAGCGCTTCGGCGGCGATGGCGACATCTTGATTACCAAGAACCAAAGCGAATCCCTGGACGAATGCACCTGGTCTGGACATTTTAAGGGACGCAGGTCTCCGGACGGGCTGTACGATCATAGCGGCGAGCGGGTCGGACTGCTTCCAGCAAACTGGCAGGTGTTAGTGGGGATGGCCGGATTGGTTGCGGAAGCGCTACTTGACGAAGAGCTACTTGCAGGTGGCACCGAGTTGGCCGATAACATCTGGGAGCTCGTGGAGTTCAGGATTTGGGCAGGAGAGGCGTCGGCTACCGACCTCGAGTTTATGGGGATTTCCGACACCGACGATGTTAAGTTGAACTTCGACGACGTTGAGCAAACAGTACAGTATCTAGTTGAGGGATGGGACCGGGTTGTATCTGATGCTGAGTTCTGGATGGACTATGCGTTAGACGAGGCGTCTCCAAGTCAATCACACACATAGACATGTTCGCCGTCCCTTTACCGACGCCGCTCACCATCGCGCAGTGGGTCGGCGGCCTGGGGGACGGCTCCATGAGCCGGGACTAAACCCATGACGCGTACTGATCCAGACTTGCCTGACACATCGTGTCGGTAAACCGAAAGCCGCCGTCCTAGAGCTAACAGTGAGGAAAGCCTACTTTAATCAGGAATAAGCGAAACTTCGAAGGTTAGATCGTCCCGATCATCTAACCGAACTTTTTTCGCTGACTTTCCTTTGTCGGTTAGAAATGCCTCTCCATGAATCAACTCGTCCAGATGAACAAATATGAGCTTGGTAGCATTATGCTTTTGCGGGAAAACCATAAATATGACATCTCGCTCACCAATGTCTAGCCGCTCAATATGAAGCCATTCTCGCAATTTTACATATTGATCAATCTCATCCTCTTCAAGGTAGAACTCATTGTTGGGGCAGCTATGGTATTTCGCGTCGAGGTAAATCAACTCCCCTTTGATTTCTGCACAGAAGTCGGGCCGCTTTCCACCAATCGCAGCAAGTGATTTCGGCTTATCATCAATCTGTGCATTGACGGGAAAGTAGTTCCATTCTTTTCTATCAAGCCAAATAGTGGCGGCGGATTCACCAACTTCTTGCTTCCATTTGTTGTCGTTAGTTGTCGCTGCAATCGCGGCTCTCGTTACTCGCCACTTCTCTTTTTTCTCACTCATCATTTTCCTATGTTGAAATCTCGACGCCCAGTTCTTCCGCTATCGACTTGACGGGAGAGTCCCGAACATTATCCTAAATCGTCGCTTCGTCAAACGCGAACTGCACTCGATACGTGACTAGCTTCAAACCCGGGATGGCCTTGGCAGCATAGCGCACGGGCTCGGAAAAGCCGCTTGCCACGAGGATTGCCCGTGGTGGAGTGCCTTCCTTTTGGGAGTACCAACCGACATAGCGCGCAATTTGACCGATTGACGAATCTTTCGCCTCACCGGCTTTCAATTCGATGATAACGGTACGGCCATCCCGGTCCCGTGCGAGTAGGTCAAGTCTGCCCACATCACTCGATTCTTGACGCGAGACGAGCGTCAGTCCTGGTTCAAGCACGTCCAGATGGTTCACGATTTGGTCTTCCAAATCGCGCTCTAGGCTAAGGCTGCTTTCGACATACTCCGTCAAATCTTGGGGTGTCGATTCGTCGACTACAGCAGCGGCCAGTTCACTTGTATCGACGGTCGTGTCGAGGGTGAACACTGTCCTCTTCCCTTTGAAGTCAGGTGAAGCCCGCCGGCCGGCATCTAGCCAAAATTTCGCATGTGGCTGGCTCGCTGCGTTATTCGCCCACCAAGCCCCGTACTGCTTCGCGGAGTTTGGCAGGCCGCCAACGACAATTTTGTCCAACTCGTCGAAGGACAGCGAAACCTGTGCGTCTGAACTGGAAAGCAGGAGTGGTGTGAGCTGAGCGTATCTGGACATTCTAGTCTCAATGTTTTTAGATTATTGCGCCCAGACTCCAGGCGCTTACTAACAGCTGACATGGCCGCTCACTCGTCTCGCAGCGCCTTGCCATCCTTTTCGTTAATGACGATTGAGCCGTTAATGAGGAAAACGTCGATCTCATCCCTGTTAGCAAGCTCAGAAATAAAGCTAAAGCTTTCTAATTTAGCCTCTAAGAGGGAACTGAGGCGATCTTCAAAGTCAGCAATTGTTCGGCGCTGGCGCGAAAGTACGTTTTCCAGGCGTTCAAGAGTCCAATACCCGATATCGTGGCCCTGATGATATTCGTCGATACGGCGTTCGTACCACTTAGCCCCTTCCTTGTGCGCCTTAATTCTCTCGTCAAAGACGTTACGGATTGTGTCTTTGACACGAATAACCGACTGTTTGCTGCGTTCGATATTGCTTGGTGAGTAGTTGCCGCTCAGGACAATCTGACAAATTTTTCCTGCGACAAAACGTTCATAAGCGACGAAGACATTGTGCCGAAGCATCTGATTTACGAAAGCAACAGGGTGATAGGATGACCTCTGCCAGTTCGGACCGTCCACTACCACCGACTCATCTTCAAATGTTTCGAAAGGCGCGCGATTAGCTTGGCTCTCCCGAGCTAGCTCCTCCCTTAGGACGATCAAAAGCTCATGACACTCGTCGTTCGTCCTTACTACGCGACCTAAATTCACACGCATCATATCCTGGTCCATCTCAGGAATGCATTCAAAGCAGTCCAAGATAACCTCGGAAATCCGCTCAAGCCTCGCGTGATCGCCAACAATCTGGCGATTTCTAATGTCTACACAGATGTTGGAGATGTAGTCGAGGCGGTTCTGAATCGCGCCGAACAGTCCCATCGTTAGCAGCATTGGAAGCAAATTAGATGCCGCCGGAACATCGACGGGCTCAAGTCCTGCCACAGCTGCAATCCGGCCCTTCTCAACCACGCTCGTTGTTTTAAGGCCGGATAGCTCGCCCGAGCCAATGGTCATGAGGCTCTTTGGAGAACCTTGTTTAAAGACAACGCGATAGAAGTTCTCACCAGCCACTCCCCCGGTGCTTTTGAGGAAATATTTATTCACCTCAGTCGCCCAAGGGGCATTCGAGTAGTACACCGGATTTTTGATGAGGTTCTCGAGATGGGGTACTTGCCCGAACAGGACCTTGATGTTCTTTTCCCAGCCTTTCAGTTCTCTATCTCCCACATTCGCTCCTCAAAAAACTAAGTGTCACTTAAGGCCCATCAAAATCGGTGAGCCTGCCGTTCTCGTCTCTACAAGACCCTCAGCACAGCAAAACTCAAGGGGATCGCCGCTAGGAAAAAGTGGCACCTCCTTCGGCCTGTACCTGGTATCGCAAAAAGTCACTGAGCCGCTTCGACTCTGAAATGTCATCATGGGGCACGAGCAGGTAGCGCCACCGCTTACCACCTACCGTCGCAGTATGCTCCGAAGCGTGTGTGCACCAACGGACGGCAGCCTCGGCTTTTGCCTTCACTTCGTCCGATGTCAAGTCATCTCGCTTCTTGGTCTCCACCATCAGGATCATCGTATCGGTCTCAGCGACGAAGTCGGGAATGTACTCTGGTTGCTCACTGCCCAACTTGTAATAAATCTGGAACTGCCCCTTTGCAGGCTTAAACCACTTCAACGCATCGCGCTCCAAGAGGACAGCAAAGCGCCGCTCTGTGTCCGAGTCGAACTTTTGCAACGGGTACAGGCAGCGGGAAAAGCCACCGAACAACATCTGCTTGATCTTTCCTAGCTCGGTCACAGTTTCCCGGTAGTGGTGGGCGGTCTGCCCTGCCACCACGGTGTAATTGCAAGGTTTAAGTTCCGTGAAGCCGCGGCTGACCTGCACTTGATATTCGGTGGCATGCTCCCAGAAGTGGGCCATCATTTCGGCGCGAATCAGTCGCGCCAGCTCCGCCCCATAGGTATCAAACACCTCATGCAACTCGTTTTCGGAGTAGTTCTGCTTCCTGTAGTGCGCGACCGCTTGCCCCGCCAGGTCATAAAGCAGCTCGGCCTGTGTGAAATAGTCGATATCGTCAAAGTCGATCAATTTCTTGACGATATAATCTTCAAATCGCTGCTCTCGCGTGCCCGCCTCCCGGCTCATCGTGAACTGATGATTTGTGCGCAGCTCTTGCCCTACGATCTCACGTTGACCTGGTTGGAAGTTGGGCAGTGATCCCAGCTTAAACGGGTGGAAACCAGTGGTGACTTCTCCAGTCGGAACTACCGCAATCCGAGGAATGTCTATAGTCTGCTGGACCACGATTTCGGTGGTTTTGGAAACAACTACCGACAGGTCAAGACCAGGCGCTACGTCGTCCGCTCCAGCCAGCAGGTCGCCCTGGGCGGGTTTCAGTCGCTCTGTGACTTCTGCCAAGATGGCCGACTGGACCTCTGGGGTGAGCAACGAATTACTGGTCGGCACGAGTTCACGCTTGACCTCGAACTTTCCGATCACGTCCATCACGACTCGTGCGGCTTGGCGCTCGCGTTCCGTTGTGAATACGGGCGCGGCCACGGGGACAGCTGCTGCGCCTCCGCTGACCTCACTATTAGATATGGCCGGTACTTCTGCTAGGCCAAGCCGCGCCATAGCCCCAGAACCAACCTGAACACTCACCTTCTTATCATCGGCAATCGGCGCCTCAAGAATCACACGCTGCAGTCGGATCGGAGAGTCGCCACGATTAGCTTCATCGACGATCTCCTGAAACTTGTCATGCGCCACTATGTTAAGGCGGTCCACCTCTGCCACGCCAGTGCGCCTGCCATAGGGTAGGCGTAGGCCCCGACCGATGGACTGCTCGATCAGCGTTCGCGCGTTGGCCGCCCGCAGGGGCACGATAGTGTAGAGGTTCGTGACGTCCCAGCCCTCTTTGAGCATGTTGACGTGAATTACAATCTCCGTAGGCTCATCCACGCTCTCCACGGCAAGCAGCCTGGCAATCATCTCCTCCTCCTCCGCACCTGTGCGACTGGAGTCCACCTGGATCACCTTACCGGCGTAGCGTCCCTCGTAGAAAGCAGACGACTCGATCAGTGTCTTGAGCTGCGCGGCATGCGTCGTATCCCGGGCAATCACGAGCATGAAAGGCTTGACTACCCTCACCCCGTTTTCTCGTGCGTAGGTCAAAAGCTCGACCTTGGTGGTTTCATGTAAGCGAACACCGTCCTCAAGCTTGATCTTTTCAATTTCCTCGGCTGAGTGCATCTTGGCGTCAAAGTTACGCTGCGTCACGGCTGCAGGCTCTTTGACAAAGCCGTCTTCCATGGCTCGCGCAAGCGGGTAGTCCATCACCACGTTCTTGAAGGGGACGGGTCCGCGGGTCGATTCGACGAAAGGAGTCGCAGTGACTTCAAGGCCGAAGAGAGGCTTTAGTTCGTTGATGGAGCGGACCCCAGCACTGGCACGGTAGCGGTGCGACTCGTCCATCAGGAGCACTAGGTCGTCCAAACCAGCCAAGTGGTTGAAGTAGCTGTCCCCCAGGACCTCCTTCATCCGCTTAATGCGAGGCTCCTTACCACCGCGAACTTCGGAGTTGATTTTAGAGATGTTGAAAATGTTAATTCGCACGTCATGTGCAAATCCCATCGGCTGGTCTTGGACAACAGCGCCAGTCTGGTCGTAATTGTCGCCCGTGATAATTAACGGCGGTTGCTGGGCGAATTCGGCAATGCCTTTGAAGACGTACTTGGCCGTGTTACGAGTGAAGTCTGTAATTAGCTTGTTGTAGATCGTGAGGTTTGGGGCCAACACGAAGAAGTTGTTGATGCCATGCGCGAGGTGCAAATACGCGATAAACGCGCCCATCAGGCGTGTCTTACCAACGCCTGTCGCCAGCGAAAAGCACAGAGACGGAAATTCACGCTCGAAGTCCTGCAGCGTCGGAAACTCAGCCTTCAGGGTGGCAAGTATGGCATCCACGTCTTGGTCATGGCCGAGCAACTCCGGAGCAGCTTCGATTGCGCGCACGAGCTTGGCCAGTGAGTCCGCCTGCGGAGGGCGCAGAGACAGTCGTCCGGTGACTGCGTTCTGGATGCGAGCATTCATTCTTCATTCTCCCCGAACAGGCCGGCTTGCGCCCCGTTGGCGGCGACGGACTTCTTGGATTTGAGTTCTGCAACACTGCGGGCCAGCATGGGTTCTTCTATCTGAGCGCCGCTCTCTGCAATTGGTAGGTTAGAGACGTTAAGACTGTAGTCGTCATGTCCCCACTCGCAGCGGGCAAGCACCATCCTGGGAATCTTTTTCAGGGTCAGATTCCGCCAGCGCTCGGAGGCCATAGCTGCGGTCACCCCATGGAAGGCAGCACAACACACCAGAAGTGTCTGACTGACGCCCACCTCTTCGGAAAGGGCTTGCAATTGGTCAGCAGACATATTCTGCGTGGTGACGTAAATGAAATCTCGCTCACTCGAATGGCCGTGCTGCCACCATCGCACGTCAGATGGAGCGTAAGTGAAGCCTTCTAGCTTGGACAATGCCTCCGCCAATTGTGCGGCGTTGTATTCGGGATTGATGACTGCATTGCCCCAGCGGTCGTTGACAATAAGACTTGGAGCAAGTCGATAATAACGAAACCCGCCACCGCCAGTCCAACCAAGGCTCTCAGTTACACCTCCCTGATCTTCGCCATCGATAACCATTTTCATTCGCGGGATAATATGAGTGTGGCAATGTTCCCCCAGCTCGACCATAATCCACCGCCGGCCCATCTTATGCGCAACTGCGCCGGTCGTTCCCGACCCACCAAACGAATCCAAAACCAAATCTCCTGGGTTGGTTGCAATTTCCAGAACCCTAGCCATTAGTCTTTCTGGCTTTGGAGTAGCAAATACGTCCTTCGAATTGAACGCAAGAGCCTCTTTCTTCGCATCTTGAGTGTGACCGACCTCGTCAAAGAACCAAATCGTCTGGGGTGCTTTGGTCAACTCACCTTGCTCAGACAAATACATCTTCCGACGTGGTATCCCATTCCTGTCTTTGCCCCACCAAATCTCGCCATTCCTATCGAGCTCCCAGAACTTTTCCTCCGAAACTCGCCAATATGACCCGGCAGGGGGACCGTCAATCATACGGCCGCCGGGTGCACGAATACCGTACAACCCCTTGCTGTATGGGTTCCGTGCTGACAGCGAAATTGACTGCCACGCGCCTCGTGGATCGTTGTCGGGATTCTTATACGAAGCCTGTTGCTTTTCTGAGGCGGCCACCTGATTTGGCGTCCAACGAGTCGCATCGCGAGCGTAAACAAGCACATAGTCGTGATCAATTGAGAAGTGCCTCGTAGAGTTTTTGACAGACATAGTCTTCTGCCAAATTGCTGACGCGATGTAGTTCTGGCGGCCAAAGACTTCATCGCACAGAACCTTAAGATAGTGCGCCTCGTTATCATCAATGGTGATCCACAGCGACCCGTCATCAGAGAGCAAGCTTCTAATGAGCTCAAGTCGATCTCGCATCAGCCCGAGCCATATTGAATGCTCAAGGCCGTCGTCGTAGTGGGTAAAGGCACTGCCGGTGTTATACGGTGGATCGATGAATACACACTTTACCGCACCTGCAAACTCCTGTTCCAGCGCCTTCAGTGCCAAAAGATTGTCACCAAAAATCAGGCGATTGTCGAATATATCGGCATCTGACACTCGCTGCTTCGCGTGATGGGATTTTGTTGGGTCTTCAAGAAAAATGCGTGGTTCAAGCTTAGGACGCTTTTCCTTTCCGATCCAACTTAGTTCTAATTTTTGTTTGCTCATAGTCGTGTTACCTTAATTTTTGTACAGGGTCAGCTCGTTAAACATGGGGTGACTTCGACACCTGCTTACTCGATGTGCTAGCCGTAGGAGCGTCTTCGATATCCGTTACCAGCCGACAGAAATACGATTTGTGTGACTGCTAAAGCCGTCTTAATGCTTTTCAATGACACTCACCGTATTGACGACGGCATAATGCGCTCCTGCGAAAACTCTAGCCTGCCTACCATTTTTTGATGTTCATTGGTACTAGCGACTCCTTTCTTGAGTTCGCTGTGCCAGGGCTGCCATAAGGCGCCCTTTTACGGTTCGACAGTCCGTTTTGTTTTCAAAGACGCTACGCGCTTGCTTATTCCAAAGAATAGACTGAACGACAGCGACCAAACGATCTGCCACGAGATCAATCTCACGAGAAAGTGTCGTCAATTCATCTCCGGAAAGACTAAGCTCGGCCCCGCTTTGCAACTGCAACCTGATGAAAATCACGTGAAGAACCATCCAAGCGCCGTGACCGAGAACTTCCTTGGCGGGCAGCGTGCCCCGTGGTAATCCCACAGGGTCGGCCTCAGCACTTGCCCGATCTCGAACCTTTCCGATTACCGTGCGGCCAATTTGCGCGACGCGCCACATCTGCTTGGCTGTCAAGGAATCGGCAAACAAGCGCTCGTAGGACTGCCGTAAAGGATCGCTAGTTGCTACGAGGCCCTCACGCCCAAAGAGTCTCTTCTTATCGGACTTTGCAGCGACTAGGTAATCCTGCCAATCGTTCGTGGTGACCATGCACGCCAAATACGGGGCTAGCTCACGAGCACTGAAGGTTGTAAGTGAAGGTGGAGGATCGTCCTGGCCATGCTTAACTATGTACTCGATGCCCGCCATCCGCAGCGTCTGTTGCCACATGGCCTGCCGCTCATCAAGTGCTGCAAAGTCCTCAAGGTCGACAGCGTTTTGACGGTTTCGAGATTGAGTCACTTGGTCGCCAAATCCGTCCGGGGCGTTGTCCAGGCACACGAATGTCGCCATCACCATGGCAGGATTGACGTCGTAATGTGCTAAAGGCTCCTTCCCTATCGCCCCAACGGTTTGCGCCCCATTAATGATGGAGAGCCCTCGAACACGAAACCGCCCCGACTCCCGATGGGGGTCTCGCGGATGCAGTTCGTTGATGGCGTCACAAAGGAATGTGACACCATTGTTGAAGTAGAAGAAGTGCTGCGCGTCATTCTGCAAGGTTTCCGTCAAGCCAGTGTTGACGCTCGTCGTCCCCTTGAAGCGCCGAATGTTCCGATCCACCAAGCGATCTTCGTGTTCAACCCACAACTCTGCAAGTCGCTTAGCTTCCATACGACCGTAGAAGGCTCGATAAGGCTCCTGAGTATGGCCGAAATCCCGCAGCTCAACGTCGGCCTCAATAGGTTGAGCCGAAACGCCGTCTAAATGAAGATCATGCAGAGTAGTAAGGCCGTATGCATGGCAGGACAGAAAGCCAGGAGCTGGACCATTAAAAGCCCGCTCCAAGTCTGAAAAAATGTCCCGCCTATCGTCAGAGACTGCTGTTCCGGAATAGGCTAGGACAACTCTAACTTTGCAAATGCCGCTGTTCAATGCCTGAGTGATTGCCGCGCTCCGATTCTGAAGTGCATTATTGAAGCGCGCCCAACGTCCCTGAATGAGATCAGTGACGCCATCGCGAAACTTGGACACTTCACCAAGCTCAGGCTCACCGGAACCTGTCTCCTTGTACTTCGATTGAACGAGCCAGATGGTCTGATCATTCGCGACGAAAACGGAGTCGATACCATGGTCGAGACCGCCGTCGATGCTCGCAGAAACAGCCTCATCGAGAGTCGCCCCAGCCTCCTCATGCAAAACGAAGGCTGCAATTGCTTTAGACAGAAAATTGCTGCGGCGGGACTCGGGACTATTTCCCGTCCCATCAATCAACGCCGCGTAGTCAGCATCGAGCTTTTGACATAGCAAGTCCAGCTCAAGAGGACGAACCGGTGCTGTAGCCATTAGACCAACTCCCATTCAACGGTGAACAGGGTTTGCTCCTTCACTTCCTGTTGGAGTTTGGTTTCCAATTGGCTAATCAAATCATTACGCTCAGACTCAATCGTGTCTTGCCGATTGAAGAGTTCGCGCCGAAGTTTCGTGCGCTTGGCTTCAAGCTCTCTTTGCTGCTTTTGCCAAGAGAGCTTTTCTTCCAAGGTAGGGGCAGTGGCCGCCGTGCGGCGCACTTCCTTGATTTGGCGGTCGATCTCCTTAATCTCTTGTTCGATACCCAACTTCAGGTCGTCGGCCCAAGCATCAAGCTTCTGCACTTCTTGCTCGAAGTAGCCCAGATTGCGCCGGTTAATTTCACGTAGTACCGAGGATTTTCGAGTCGCCACATCATCATTAAGAGATAACACCTCGGCACTGCTGTGATGCGTTGGCTGTGTATGTGCGGGCAGGCGCAGCAGCTTCTCCGGATCATCTTCGGCCAATGCTTGGCCGTCCGACGTGACGGCAGCAATCAACAGCCGCTCCTCTTCGTTTCCGAGGGCCTCAACCGATACAAGCTTCAAAGTTAGCCAACCAGTCTTGCCGCGATAGGGCTTGAGCGTGCTGATCTGGCTGCCGTATGCATCATAATCAAAGACGAGTCGCAAGCCTGAAAGCTCACGATTCTTCGCCTGTTTCGTCACCCATTCGGCGAGCGGATGACCGATCCGATAGAGGTGTGCATCGCCAGAACGTCGAGGTAGCTCATAGCGACCAAGGTCAACTTCACTTAGGGTGGAAGCAGGCCGGCGCTTGAGGAAGAAGCCATCATCGTCGAATTCAGCGCAATCAATTAGCTCTGCCCGCGTCAAGTCGAGCAGCATACTTTCGTACTTGCTTCGCGCCGCACGGCTGTCCACTGCCCGGACGCGCAGCTTTTCCTGGACCTCTTCATCGAAGTTCTCCAACAAGATTTGCCGCGTCTTTACCATGGCCTCGCTAATTTCGCCGGACAAATCGCGCTGCAGCTGTTCGAAGCTAGCTCGGATAGCCTCTGGATCGCGGCAGCTCTGGTAGATGTCAGCGATGCGCCGCTCGAAGTCCACGCCGGAGCCGATGGCCCCGAGCACTTCGTCGCTGGCCCCAAATACACCTTCAAACAACTGGAATTTCTGATCCAGTAGGTCGTAAACTCTTGCGTCAGCTTCGTTGCTACGGTCCACGAAGTTGACCACCACAACGTCGAACTTCTGCCCATAGCGGTGGCAGCGGCCGATACGCTGTTCAATGCGCTGAGGATTCCACGGTAGATCGTAATTGATGACCAGCGAGCAGAACTGCAGGTTGATGCCCTCGGCGCCAGCTTCAGTGGCAATCATCACTGTGCCGCGTTCTTTGAAGTGCTCGACCAGCGCAGCGCGCGTATCTGCGGTTTTAGAGCCAGTGACGCGATCCGTTCCCGCGTGGCGCTTGATCCAGTCGGCATAAACAGCTTGCGCTCGAGCGTCGCTGTTGGTGCCGTTGAATAAAACAATGCCCTCGCCATAGGGCGTATTGGCCAGAAGACCAAGCAGATATTCCTGCGTGCGCTTAGACTCGGTGAAGATGATGGCCTTCTTTGCGGCGCCGAGTCGCTCCAACTCAGCAAACGCCTTGCCTAGAGCGGTCAGCAGCGCCGTCCCCTTCGCGTTCTCGCGAATGTTGGTGGCCAGTGCCTTGAAGTGCAACAGTTCAGCGATCTCCTGGGTGACCGCATCACGCTGATTGACTTTCGGCGAGGCATCAGAGGCGCTGCCCCCCTCCCACTCGTCAGCTGTTTCATCAAGTGATTCATAGTCATCATCGAGGACCTCTGCCAGAACAGGAATATCGGACAACTCGTCGAGTTCGCCCTGAAGCCTCTTGGCCATTGTTTCCAGCGCCCCCGCAATGGCGTGAGTCGATGAGGCCAGCAACTTCCAAAGCACCAGGGAGATCAGTTGCCGTTGACCTTCTGGCAGAGCCTTGAGGTTTGGCCGGCGCAGATAGTCTGCAACAAGACTAGACAGCTCCCTCTCCTCGTTCGAGGGGGTGAACTCCTCAACGATGGCCCTGCGTGCAGTGTATGGTACGTACTGTTGAACCTGGCGGCGTAATGTGCGCTTACATACCGTGGCCAGGCGAGCTCGCAGGGCGCTGAACGCCTGCTCCTTAGGTTGCGCGGTAAACTGCGCGCGGAAGCTGTCGATGTCACCGAAGACACGGTCATCAATCATGCTGACCAGGCCATAAAGCTCCAGCAGCGAGTTTTGCAGTGGCGTTGCAGTCAGCAGCACTTTGGAATGCACATGGGCGAGCGCTTCCTTTAGCGCCTTGGCTATCACGTTACTGGTCTTATAGACGTTGCGCAGTCGATGCGCTTCATCGAGCACAACCAAGTCCCAATCGACGGCCTTGACATCCACCGCTTTTGACTTCGCGAACTGATAGGAGCAAATGACAGGACCGGGCGCCCCCAAGAATGGATTCTGGCTACCCTGCTTACGGAGGGTGTTATAGCTCTTGGCTTCCAGGATTACGCCCTGTAAGTTGAATTTGTCTTGCAGTTCTTGATGCCACTGCTTACGCAGGTTGGCCGGGGCAATGATTAAGATGCGGCGACGGCGCTCGGCCCATCGCTGAGAAATCACCAACCCTGCTTCGATGGTTTTACCAAGCCCCACTTCATCAGCTAAGATTACGCCTCGCGATAGTGGATTCGCACAGGCAAATAGGGCGGCCTCAACCTGATGAGGATTGAGGTCGACCTGCGAATCAACGAGGGTAGAGGCAAGCGACTCAACAGAGTCGCCGGCAGCCCGCCGGGTCAGCAACCAAGCGTAATACAGGCTTTGGTGAGGCGTCAGTGCCTGCTGTGTCATCGATAGCTTCCTCTGTGCGGCCTTACGGCGTTATAACTTGTGGTCTAGGTTGACTCTGTATCACTCCGCTTCCGGCTTCTTATTGATGCTTTCTGCGATCCAACGGTCCAGTTCAGATCGTCGAAAGCGCCATGTCCCGCCCAGCTTGAAGGCGGGAATATCGCCCTTTTGAGCAAGCCGATAGACAGTGCGCTTCCCCGCCTTGAGATATGTGGCGACCTCGTCAAGCGTGAGAATTTCGCCTCCCGATTCATTCATGACGTTTGCTTATGACGATTGCCGTCATTGCCATCTGTTTGCCAAAATTGGCCAATTTTACCGTACCAAGGCCCCCCTGCCAATGAAATGGCTGAGCAGGATACCTGTCACAAAGCCATCGTATCGGTCGGAATTCGGCACCATTGCATGCCTGGATTCATAACCTCAACGATTACCTCGTCGAGCGGCATCCGCCCTACGAACCCCCACCAGTCACCTGGTTTCGCGCCCATCTGTACACCCCGCTTGACCAGGCGGCGCCACATTAGGGACTTCATCTTCGCAGCCTTACGCAAATTTTCGCCGCACAGAAGCTTGCCAATAGGACACCCAAAGCGAGCCAAGCCGCCAGTCATCTCGTACATTTCTTGCAGCGTCGCGTTTCCGTACGTACCATCAGAATAAGCTATAGCCTTGTGCGCCGACGGCTCAAACTTCGGATGCGTAGAGAACCAGAGAATTGGTAGCTCAGGCTCAAGTACGCCAATATCGGCAGGTAGCAGAACCTTGCTCTCCATTATGAGATCGAATTTTTTTGCAGTGGTGTAATGCCAAGCGATCATGTAATCGTTCCGTGAATTGCCGGTTGAATGTTTAATCCAACATATTACTTGGGGGCATCAAAAAACGGAATTGCTGATTTCGCGCTGCACCTGGCTAGGCAGGCCATGTTGGCCAAAACGTGAACGCCCGAACGTAAGAGACGATTAGTGCTGCGCTCGCGGTTACTTTGGGTGGGGGATTGTGTGCAAAGCTTGATGTCATGCGCCACGCGGCATTTAGCGCGAAGCGCTGGACGCTAGAATTATCACCAGTAAATTGATCTCCTCCCCTATCCCACTCCAAAAATCGCCACGTTAGCGCGGCAATTCTTCGAGAGAGATAAGCTCTCCGAACAACGCTATATTTTATTAGACGGTCCTGCAGCGTCGGTCCAATTATCTCCTCTATTCTCCTGTAGGTTTGCGGCGTTCCCCTCGGAACGCCGCGTTTTCTTGGATTCGCTCTTACTCCGACCAGGGCGCAGAGGAGGGGCAAAATGCTCCCGCTACACCGGACCTCGGCGCTATCGCAACATCCGCGCTTCCCTCTTTGTCAGCGCTGGTTCTTCAATGTCGATCCCACACAGCCACCCGTTTCGCTCCAGACGTTGCGGCTGGCCCTGAAACTCCTCGCGAATTTGCAACCCACCCAGTTCAAATGTTTCATCCGACATCCATTCAACGTAACAGTCAACGAGCCTAGCGGCTGGAAATGTCGCAGGCTGGTAATACTGCAACTCGGCACAGACCGAGTGACGCTGTAATGATTTTGCGAACTCGCTCGCCACAAGCAACCGGCCTGGAGTTCCACTACTGTCGCGCACCGCGCCCTTGGGTAGCGCCACGCCACCTCGATGGGTATCCTTGACCCTGAATCCAAGCGCGTTGGGAGGTGGCCTCAATTTGCAAATCCAAGTCTGTGCAACACCTTTGATTTGCTTGGCCTCATCCTTACGCTCCTCTATTCCCGACAGCACCAGGGTCCAACCAACGAACTTTACAAGCTTTGGCATCAGCAACTGCGCCAGGGTTCTCTGGTCGCCCACGGGTCGCAACCGTGCAACCTTAGCCGGTCGGCGGTTGCCGGATTGAGTCACCTCTACGACCACCAGATCGAATAGCGATGCCCCGTCTATAACTGGCAGGACCTCAGACAACACTGCCCCGTCATCTCGCCGTCTTGAGACCCACGCCTTCATTTTCCCGCCCTTGAAATACTGTGTTTTTATACAGTATATCATTTAAGAATATACGGTACTATTTCCACCATGTGTGGCCGCCTAGATCAAAATGACGTCAACAGAATCCTCAGTGATTTCAGCTGGGCAGATGAGATTTTGCGACGAGATAGTGGGCGCGGATTGTTCAATGCCTGCCCAGGCGCTTACCTGCCAATCCTTTATCAGGACGGTCCTCAAATCGTGGTCGAAGATAGGTTTTGGGGCTACCTCGGGCGAAATGCGCCGCTAGGCGCGAACCGCCCAGTTCCAAATGCGCGGCTCGACAAGCTGTTAGGCCGCTACTGGGCGCCCTTAGCGCGAGGGCGTCGGGTAATCGTTCCGGCCGTCGGCTGGTACGAATGGGTACCTGACCTAGATCAACCGAAAAAGAAGCACCGCTGGCACATCCATCGTGCCGATGGCCAATTGAGTTACCTAGCCGGTATAACGCTGTGGCATGAGACCGAAAAGCCCCACGAAAGCGGATTCGTGGTGGTCACAGGGGAGGCAGAGGGCAGCATGGTCGACGTCCATTCACGCGCGCCCATCGTCTTCACAGCGGCCGATGCCGCGACTTGGCTTGATCCAGACCTCTCTGGCGAACAGGCCGCAGAACTGGCTCGAACGGTGGCTCTTGGCCCCGACACTTTCGCTTGGTTTGAAGTGAGCGGCACAGCCAAAGAAGGACCGGAATTGGCGCGCCCACTTGAGCACCCGATTAACATTCCAGCGCCACATCAACAGGACCTGCTGATATGACTGAGGCACTCAAAAGCCGGCCACAAGAAGGTGACCTCGTACGCATGATCGGCATCCTTGAAGGGCCAATGGAAGTTAAGGCATCGGCTTTGGGCGAAGATCATGTTTGGGAAAGCGTGCGAAACGGGATTTACTGCACATGGTATGTCGATGGAGAGGAGCTTTTTGAAGTGTTCCAACCAGGGCAAATCGAATTCATCGTCAAGAGAAAAAACAGGTTAGCGACATCGCTTACCCCGGGGTAAGTGAGTAGTCTAGCGCGGCTTATAGCGCCTGCGCAGGACACCAAAATCACAAGACCAGACAACTGGCAGACAACATCAGAGCGGGGGCTTCTTTTGTATCCCGCGGCGCCGCCCCTCATCGGAAAGCACGCGCACAATTGTGCCAAATGGGACACGGTTCTCATCAAGGAATTTGGCTGCCGGCCGTGCTCCTTGATTCGCCTGAATGGTAATGCCGTGCTCCACAACTTGGGCGCGACTCTCGTTCGGTCTGCCTGTAATTTTTGCCATAGCAACCTCCTAACTAATAGGTTAGCTATGCCCTCTTCCAACACCTTGAGAAAGGTCAAATCCAATGCCCAACCAGGCCGAGGCGGAGGGACGCAACATGCCACTTGCCCCTTGCCGCCTCGGCGAAATACCTAAGGCGCAGCCCTAAGAATTCCCTTCAACGGAATAGCCAAAGAGCGATGCGAGAACCACCACGACGCCTCGATACAAACGACTCGCGAACAGGCCGCCCCTCGCATCGAAGCGCATAACAACCGGCCAAGCCAGACATGCGACGTGACGCCAAGCTAAGCATGCCAAGAAGCGATTAAGCAGCTGCGTGTGAGCGCCAAACGCCCCTCTGTTTTGCCCGGCCTAGCCATGCCGTTAGGGCGCCCCCCACCCATGACGCCACCTTGCGCGACTGCTCCTTGAGCGCATAGCTATAAAGGGCCGCCGGCCGGAAGTGGCTCGCCACGAGGTTGACTGTGGTGCCAGCCATCGCGTCTATTTCGGGGGGGGACTATGCCGGCGCCAAGCATGTGACGCCTCGCCCTACGTTGAAGATTGGGTGACGAAGCCTCATTGCACGGGAATGCCGGGTGAGCTAGATCACGCATCGCAACAAGCCAGCCCCGACTTGAGCGGTTCGCCTGGTGCGAGATCGGAAGACGCAAGGGGGCTACCCAGGGAAATCGCTTGTGTGCCACCCGTAGGGGGTACTACCTCTCCGACGTTAGAGTAGAGTCATGCAGCCCCCCTCGCCTCTCCGACTTCGGCAAACGGTCAGTAAAGCAGTGACGTCGGAGAACGCAGCTCCCTTAGCTGATCGCCGCTTCGTTGAGGGGACTTAGCAAACCAATCGAGTTCGCGGACGCCGTAGCACAGCTCTAGGGTCTATGAAAGGCCCCTCTAAAGCGGAAGCCCCGCAGATCGTCGTCAAAGGCAGCGGTTCATGGCCAGCCATGAATTTAGGACGCACTCTGCTTAGCCTAAAGATTTGCAATTCACTTGGTCTGCCAGTAGGTGCTTGGACCGTGGGAGGAATCTCCATTTCACTGTCGACGTAATGCACCCGCGGATGCGACTCACAATGCGTGCCGAAGTAAGTAACGCATTCAGCCGCAGATCAGCATCGGTTCACCATAGCCCGCTATTAACGGTTCGAAGTAGCATCTTGTCTAAGCCACTTTTCGTAGCGCGGCAAGCAGTCACGGGAAATGCTTTACCTGATTGTAGTGAGATGACGACCTGTCGCTCAACTGCACCAGTATCCGTTTGTGAGAATCCATCAACCAAAGATACGGCGAAGGTTCCCCGACGTCACCAGTTGGCGCCCCGGGTTAAGCTTGAGGTCCGCCGCTATCTGTGGATAGCTGAAATCGCTCCCGCCATAGCTCCACGAGAATCCGTCGACCCTCACTTCAAGCTCATAGCGTCCACTCGAATCACACCTATGCAGAGAGTCAATCATTCCCACCGCAGATTACCGCCTTAGCAGACGACTTGCCGGAGTGAGCCAACGCAAGTGAGATTTTGCGTATTTTCCAGTTTGGCAACATGCTATCCTGATTGGCAACGGGAGCTCATGTAGACGCTGTCGTCCGGCGAATCCGCAAAGAGCAAGCGCCTTAGACTCTAAATCAAACCAAAAACCGTCGCGAGAGACGTTCGGAGGATTCATGCAGATTGCGCGCGTAGTCGTCAACAACTTCCGTGGTATCGAGGCCTGCACAGTTACGTTGTCTGGCCATGCTGTTTTCCTCGGGGACAACAACGTCGGCAAGTCTACACTTCTTGAAGCAATTGACCTCGTCTTAGGCCCAGAACGCCTTTCGCGGCGGCCGGTTATCGACGAGCATGATTTTTACGCTGGCCGCTATCTGGATGACAAGGATGTAGCGGTTTCCATCAAGATCGAAGTAGTCGTTAGCGACTTATCTGACGAACAACAGCGGCACTTTAGAGAACACATCGAATGGTGGTCCGCTACCGAGAACAAACTACTGGAAGGACCACCGGCTGAAGGAACTGACGCCGCAGGCATTACGGCCGCTCTGCGGGTCTTTTTTGAGGGACACTATGACAAAGAGGATGATGACTTCACAGGAAGCACCTTCTTCGCAGCCCCACTTCTGGCAGAGGGTGTTTACGTTGGGTTCAAGACGACCGATAAACGAAAATGCGGTTTTCTGTACCTCAGAACGCTCCGAACTGGAGCCAGGGCATTAAGCCTGGAGCGTGGATCGCTACTTGATGTCATTCTAAGATTACAAGACAAGCGAGTGACGATGTGGGAGGACCTGCTGACTGAACTGCGCAAACTGCCAGTGGCCGATAAGCCGGAGCTCGGCATCGCGCCCCTTTTGAAAGACGTCCAGGATGCTGTTCGTCGTTTCGTTCCATCGGATTGGGCAGAGGAGCCTCATATGCGGGTTTCAGACCTTACGAGAGAGTCGCTGCGCAAGGACTTAACCGTCTTCATGGGTACTGGTGCGAAACGCCAAGATGGGTCAATGTACTCTGCCCCATATCAGCATCAAGGTACCGGCACAATAAACACGCTTGTCCTCGCCCTCCTGTCAATCATCGCAGGCCTTAAGCAGCGGGTAATCTTCGCAATGGAAGAACCTGAGATTGCCCTTCCGCCGCACACGCAAAAACGCATCGTGAACAGCGTGCGCGGAACTTCAGCTCAAGCGCTTTTCACCTCACATTCGCCTTACGTGCTCGAAGAGTTTTCTCCGTCCGAAATGCATATTCTTCGCAGAGAAACTGGCAATCTCTCGGCAACACTTGCCACGTATCCTCCTGCAGTTAAGCCCAAGGCATACAAAGCGGAGTTCCGTGCGCGCTTCTGTGAGGCCCTCCTTGCCCGCTACGTGCTTGTGGTGGAAGGTCGAACAGAATTTGATGCGATGCCTGCGGCAGCGCGTAGACTCAGTGAATTAAACCCTGCGAAATACAAGACACTTGAGGCTTTAGGGGTGGCCGTCATCAATGCACAAACTGACGCGCAAGTTGCGCCGCTCGGAAAGTTCTTCAGTGATCTTGGCAAAACCGTCTTTGCCGTATTCGATAAACAGGACCCAAAATCTTCTGCCGCCATCAAGGCAGCAGTGCACCACCCATTCGAGTCCACCGAGACGGGATTCGAAAACGTTGTGTTGCTCCATACAGCGGAGGCAGCGCTTCGTAGATACGCACTCTCCTTGGTTGTCGAACAAGCTTGGCCCAATCACCTCGTTGCAAAGACACCGACTGCCACTCACACCTTAGAACAAATACGGGACGCCTTAGGGCAGTTCTTCAGCTGGGCCAAGGGCAGTGGCGATGCTGGCGACCTATTAGGTTGCTGCATGGAGGCCGAGATGCCGCAGTATGTTCGAGATACGCTAAGCAAAATTCATCTCACCGTAGAACCACCGCCGAATCCCGCACCTCCCGCAGCAGCAGCTGCACTCGCCGACGAAGATGACGAATTATGACAGCCGAGCAAGGGTGGACTCCTCAAAAGTTAGCTTTTCTCGAGAGCACGGGGCATGTACTCGCAATGGGTGGACCAGGGGCAGGTAAGACGCATGTCGCCCTAATTAAAGCCAGAGATGAGATTCGTTCCTCGAAGCTTCAACCAGGACAACGCGTGCTGTTCCTCAGCTTTGCAAGGCCGACCGTAGCACGCATCCTAGAGAAGGCAAAAGAACTAATCTCTGCAGAAGACTTGAAGCACCTGGATGTCAACACGTATCACGGCTTCGCGTGGAGTGTGCTTCGAAGCCATGGTTATCTACTCCAGAAAGGAAAGTCGCTTCAACTGCTCCCACCGCCTGAAGGTGCAGCGCGGTTGGTCGCAGTTCCCAAGGATCAGCAACAACAAGAAAAGCTTCGCCTCTTTCTCGAAGAAGGGCTAGTTCATTTCGACCTATTTGCCCAGCTAACCTCAGAACTTTTCAGTCGTAGTCGGCGCCTGGCCGGCATCTACACCTCCACCTACCCAGTGCTGGTAGTCGACGAATTTCAAGATACAAACGCCGACGAATGGAGTATGGTCCGTGAATTAGGAAGGGGCTGCCGCATAATCGCACTAGCGGACCCGGATCAGCGAATCTATGAGTTCCGGGGCGCCGATCCCAACCGTCTTAAAGAGTTCTCCGATCAGTTCGCACCGCTCCCCGTCGAGTTTGAAGGAGAAAACCATCGCAGCGCCGGCACAGATATCGCAACATTCGGCTCGGACTTACTAACCGGGAAAAACAAAGGAAGTGCCTATGCAAACGTCTCGGTGGTTGAATATGGCATGTACTTCGGACGAAGTCCTCATTTCTTTGTGAAGGCGCAGCTGATCCAAGCAATTAAACGATTACGAAAAGAGCCGTCCTGGTCCATTGCTGTGCTCGTCCCCTCGAAAGCCTTTATGCTGCAAGTGTCGGATTACCTAGCTTCCGACTTGGACGGAATGCCTAGCATCCGTCACGACGTAGCGATGGATGCAGAATCCCCATCATTAGCAGCGGTTGTTATTGCCAACCTCTTAGAAGGAGGCCCACCGGAACTGCTGGCATCTCAGCTACTTGCCGCCCTCCATACGCACATTTGCGGCCGAAGTGGTACTAAGCGCCCTGCTCAAACAGAGCTCGACCTGGCCAATGCCATAGGCCAGTATCTCGGCTCTGGAAAGATTCGGGGTAAGAACCGGCGAGCACTGGTTGATGAATGTTCGCGCTTAGCGGCTCTCCGTCAAGACCTTGTGTTTTCTGGCCATCCAGAAGAAGATTGGCTCACTGTACGCGATATTTTCGCCACATCAACCGTTGCCCCATTCTCACGCGTCGCTGCTGATGCAAAGTATCTCCGCCTGCTCCACAAGGGATCAAACCTGCGTTCATCATTAGCGGAGCTTTGGAAATCGAAGGGAGAGTATACAGGGGCGATTGAAGCAGTTCGTGGAGCTCTGTTGCAGGAACATTTCACAGCAGCACTCAAGGACTGGCGAGGCATTCATCTCATGACTATCCATAAAGCCAAGGGAAAGGAATTCGAAGAGGTTCTTATTTACGAAGGCCGATACTCTGGAAGGATAGTTCCTACCGATGCAGACGACGCCCGTCAGGGACAAGCGCGTTTAGCGCTACGGGTAGCCGTAACGCGAGCAATGAAAAGAGCAACGATACTCACTCCGTCCGGAGACCGTTGCATGTTTCTTTAGCATTGGCGCCCAATCTCTCAACAACTGAACCATAGAGCGACAATCATCCTACCAGGGCGGACGAAGTCCGCAACTTCGCCTGGTGGCGTAATTTGCCGGCCACCGGCCGGCCCTGGTCGGAAAAATGCCAACAGAGTGCCATCATCAATATCACCCACATTTCAAAACGTATCCGATGTTGCTCCCCCCCCTTCTCGATCTGCAGACCTTATCGAGATTTCATACCTTACAAGCGCGTTGAAGTCCGCCTCATGATCATCGCCTTACCAGAAAGGTCATCTTTGTCGCGCTTGTCGATCTCTCATACAGGCCTCCTCCGTAGAGCAAAAAAAAAATTGGTAGAAAACATGGAAAAAATTTAGATCGCGAGCTCCAAGGCAGATGGCTCTAACAAAAACTCCTTAAGCCGTGCCCAATTTTCGTGCTAGTTGCAATCGATGGCGTGCCTGAAACGGCGGGTTAGCGTGCCTGATACGGCGGGGGCGCGTGCCTGATACGGCGGGGGGCGCGTGCCTGATACGGCGGGGGCGTGCCCCTTTACCGAAGGTGGGTCAGTATCCTCCAATTTAGCAGCTGCATACCGTCTCAAAAACCGTATACGGAGTATGCCCACACGTCATGAAGCCGTGCGGCCGTATTAACCCTTACGCTATCGACTACTGAATGCCAACCTCCGCTCCGAACTCTACGATCACCCCGTCTCTTACCCCACCTACGCGCCAGCTTGTACCGAAAACCAAGCAGGCGAAAATGTCCCGCTATTTCGCTCATGCCCCCATTGCTCACAGCCTAAAAAAGGGCGAGCGCGATAAGCCGCTGGATGTCGAGTATCGCGTAAATAACCTCCTATTTCACTTCGTGGCTCCAGAACGGATTGGCGCCGACGACTGGCGCATCTTGTGCGGATTGGTTGCCCTTGCGACCGCTGAGAACTACGCGTCAACCGATAAGTCTCACGAGACGATAGATTCCGAAGAGACGGACCATGTCGCCCGGCTCCTAAAGCACAGCGTTTCGATAAAGACCACTTACGCTGAAATAGCGCAAGAAGCAGGCTACGCTCGTGAATCGGGCAGTGCTTATCGTGTCCGCGACTCCCTCAAGCGTTGGTTTAAAGCGTCCGTCTTTGTCGAAAAACTAGGCATCTCGAATTCACTTGATGTCGAAGGACATCACATCCTTGAAGAGTTAAAAGCACGAGATCAAGGCAATAGGGTTGAACTGTCATTTTGCCCTGTCTTGTCGGCAGCGATTCTGGGAGGTAGCGGCGAATACCTGAGGCTCGATATGCCTGAATTTCGAAGACTTACTTCTGACGTCAGTAGGCTGTTGCACATACGCCTTCATTGGATCAACCAGGGCAAGTTCGGCAAAGTCGGGATAGACACCCTGGTGGCTTATGCCTATAGTGCAGACCCTGTCGAGGACTACACGATTCGGAAACGCCGCAAAGCGATACGCGACGCACTCGAAGAATTGCGAAGCAATCTCAATTGGTCTGTTGAGCACAAAGATGGGATGTACCTCATTGGCCGGCCAGCGTGTTCGGCCAAGCAGGCTCCGGCCGCAAGCAGCGTCAGTTCATGAGCGCTGGACAGTTGCCAACATCGCTGTCTCTTTAAGAAAACCATAATTATGCGACCATTAAACGTTCGTATAATGGTCGCATATCACATTCAGGAGTGTCCTTGTCCAAGCCTTGCGTAGTCTATTTGCGAGTGTCCACGTCTGAGCAAGGCGAGAGTGGCCTGGGCCTCGATGCTCAGCAATGCGCGGTTGAACAATTCGCAACCGCTGAAGGGTTTAGCATCGCGGAAGTGGTCACTGAGGTCGCGAGCGGAAAGCTGGGCCTGGATGAAAGGAGTGGATTGAAGGAGGCACTGCTCAAGGCTAAGAAACTGCGCTGCCCTGTCATCGTTTCCAAACTAGATCGCCTATCGCGCGACGTGGCGTTCATCTCCAACCTGATGGCCAGGGGCACGCCCTTTATTGTTGCCGAATTGGGCGTCGACACCGATCCATTTATTTTGCACTTGTACGCCGCGCTTAGTGAAAAGGAACGTAAGCTAATCGGTGCTAGAACTAAGGCTGCACTTGCCAGCTTGAAGGCCCAAGGAGTCAAGCTCGGAAATCGCAAAAACCTCAACGTGGCTCAAGCGAAGGGACAGGCAACCAACTCGGCGAAAGCCTCCGCGTTCAATGCGAAGATTCTTCCAGCAGTCAAACAATTGCAAGGCCTTGGCCTGTCGATGGCACAGATTGCAGCTGAATTAAACGAACGTGGGACTCCGACCGCATTACGCAAAACCTGGCACCAATCCACAGTATCCCGCTTGCTTAACGCATCAACCAGTAACAACCACGGAAATTAGCATAAGGGGCCGTTCGCGAAATTCCGTGAACCGAGAATATTTTATAATCATTTGAACTATCGTTCCTTCTTCAATTCAGTTCGCGGCCTTTTTGTAACTCAATCATATTCAAATTACAAAGGCATTATTAACCTACGCCGACGTTTAATTAACAGCACGTGAATCCTCTTTTCATTCACATCACGAGACCAATGCTTATAGTCGTCGGTAAATAAAAAGCTCCCGAAGGAGCTTTTTTTTAATTTACCCTAATGTAATAATATACTGCGTAGTTTTTTGGCCTCGACTCCGGACCACCAGAGTTACCGATAGAGACGCTTAAGCTGCGCCATTGAATTTCCTCTCCCTTATTTGCCTGATGTCCCATGCCGGTACCTCTTACGTTCGTTTCGCCAGCAGAGATAGAGGCAGAATGGCCATGTGCTCTATTTTCATCGGCTTGGAACTGCCCGACTTTTCGATTCTCTGGATCAAGCTGTGCCGCATTTTGGGCTGCCGCCAATGGATTGTTCTCGAAGATGTTCAGGCCGCGCAAAAAAGTTCCACGCAAATCTGGAAGCTTCACATTGTTTAAGCTCCCATCAGTCTTCGCTTTAAAGTATGCTGAATCACGCACAACATTTCGGCCATCAGCAGGTTGCCAGAATGACGCAAATTCCGGGTCAGCCTTTGTAATTTCTTCATAACTAAAGTACGAGGCTATGATGGTTCCTACGGGTGTAGAGCCCATTGCAAGGGCCTTCAGCTTTTTCTCCAGCTCGGTAGGCGGTAATGCTTCCGCATAGATAGGGGGAAGAGTTCTGGTCACAGGGCCACTTGTGGTTGGGATGCTCACAATTCCGGACTTCGCATACAGGCGGACGCCTTGATAAATAAATGGCTCAGTCGAGGGTTTCCGACTACACCGATACGTGACGCTCGTTAGCATGGGAAGCGACTTGTCCGATATGGCTGGCGACGGACCGTCACAGGTAATTCCATCATCGACTATGGGCGCTTCAACTTTGATGCTTCCGGTCGTTCCCGGCACAGGCGTCATGAGAAAACTCAATATAAGCGTCTCATTGCTAGGCGAAAAGTCCGTGGTTACTTTCAATCCGTATGAATTCAGAGCCTCGCAATCCTTTAGAGTTTGTAAGGCTGCCGGGTTTAGCAGACGATTAGTGAGTTGACTCCCAGAGGTTAGATTAGAGGTATTCTCTGCATTGGTGCAAAGCACGTCACTCATAGCCCCGTAGCGCTCGGCGCTGAAACCAGCGCTCCCGCTGAACGCGCCATATGAAGCCTTAACATTTCCGGATTTCTTATCCTCAGTGTATGTCTTATAGTCCCTGCAAAACTCACTCGCAGATTGGGTAAAGTTATTGGAATGAGCTACGGATTGGATTTCATCTCTCAACCCGTACTGGACCAAAGCAGAACAAGTACCACTATCCGCCAATGCAAAAGATGGCAATACCGAAAAAGTTAATATCAAGCGGCGTAAAATCTTCATATTTGACCTTTTATTGAAATAGTTTTGGACTTAAACGCTCATGCTGACAAACTCAAAGCAAATTCTTCCGTTCCGTATCTTCGTTTAAATATTCACTCAGGTTTAATTTCTTTGCGTGAAATTCAAATAAATGCCTCGAGCCGCCAGCAGGGTTCAGGATAGCAGTTTGCCAAATGACAAAACTCACAGATTTCCACACTCAGCCCGTAGGTTATCGGGTTGGCGCCCTAGGGGCAGACAGCTCATGTTAGGTCGAGTCTTAGTTGATACGTCTTAAGCTTATCGCTTGAGAACTGTCAATTAGCAGCATTTAATAAAGCCGACAATGTCCACAACGATCCGAACCAAAAGGAACCGTCATGGACTATCGATACAGTGGGGATGTGAAGAAGTTACAAGGCCACGATCCAGTCGGAACTGGCGAATGCGTCGCCCTTGTTCAGGCATATGCCAAAGCCCCCCATACCAGCCGCTGGCGGCCTGGAGAACACGTCCTGGATGCCGGCTATATCGCACCTGGAACTGCCATCGCAACATTCTCAAGTCCTTCAGCACCATTCCGTTCGGCACACGGCAATCACGCGGCGCTCTTCATGTATTCGGGTCCCAAAGACCCGGATACAAAGCAACCCAGGTACATTGTGGTGATGGATCAATGGAGGGGCCGGAAGGTAAAGTCCCGTAGGATAGACTACTACAATCCGGAAAGCGCAAAAGCAAAGGGCATTATGGATTCCGACAATGCTGCAGCCTTTTATGTCATTCGATAACTCATGATCGCCGCCACTCTTTTGCTGGCCGGCGCAGCCTCGACCGGATTTGAGGTGCCGCAATGCCCTCCCGAACTGAGCACCGAAGCGGTTCAAGTACGACCAGCACCTGGCTGGACTGGCGTAACACCGTCTCGCGTACTCTTGTCTAACGCTGGCCTCGTCATTGGACGGCCTGACGTGGACCCGAGAGCAGAGTTGAGAGGAGATGCTCGACAACGCGGTAAGCACATAACAGAAACGACTTACGCTGGTCTTGGATCGCAGGAGAAGTGGCTAATTTGCTCTTATGGCCAAGGTGGCGAACTGGAACAAGCCTATCCCCTTCCCCTCTCCGTCGACAGCTGCGTAATTCGAGTCAATCGCAGCCAGTACAACAACACCGACGTCTCAGTGAAGTGCAGCATCGGCGCCCCAACCCGAAAACCTTAGCCTTCAACGCGGCCCTAGTTTATCAGGCCATTGATTCACCACTGGCCGCCCCTGGGGGGCATTGGCGCAACCCGCATCACTCAGCTATTCCAACCTCTTCAGGAGCTCGGCAACCGTAGTGTCGTCAAGACCCGTGGCAGGGCATGTCAGAATAAGATTTCTGCAGAACGGCCGAAACAATCCACGCTGATCATCCAGCGCGACCCACTTCTCCCACCCGCGGCCGTTTGCTCGCAACCATGCCTCAATCTCCGCTTCGCGCACGTACGTTCCCCAAGTGGCGTCATCCTGAATATCGCGCCACTGTGGCGTAACAGAGATGATGCGACGTGCGATATCAGCCGAAAATAACGCACGAAGTTCATCCAGCGTTCGCGTAAGCCTCCAGGTCGAGCTGATCACCACTTCCACAGCCTGACGAGCACGGAGCACGCTCTCAAGTGCAGGAAGATGCGCCAGCAGGAGCTGGGGTTCATGGACAACATCGCCATGCAAAACACCATCAAAATCGAGAAAAAGAACCATCGGATGAATCACTTATTGCGTTCTTGTTTGGGATAACTCGCGTTTGCCGCGAACGCTAGGGCGGAACATCCGTGAGCTGCACCAAGCGCATGGCTATCTGTAGCTGCACTTCTGGATCGCTAAGGCCGACACGATCTTCGGTCTTGATCAAGTGGTCGCGGTAGGCTTCAGGCCCTTGGTCATCGTTATCAAGCGCAAGCCAGGCGTTCGGACCACGACGCTGGACATCGGCCAGAACTTGCGCGCCTCTGGTCATGTTATCGAACTGCCATTTCCGCATTAGTCGGCGATGGAACGTCGCCCCAATAACGCGGTCCCTCAGGCTGGTGGGTAATTGCCTCTTGGCGTATTCAAAATCTTTTACCCTAACCCAGCTAGTGCTCAACACAATTCGTACTGACGGGTGAGGAGCCAGCAAATTCTCAAGTATGTGGACCCATTCGAACAATGTTCTCCCCGGCGTGCGAATGTGAATCCCTTTTTGCTTCGACCAATAGACAGCGTCATCATGCAAAACACCGTCAAAATCAAGGTAGATTACGCAATGATGTGCATTATCCGAGTCGGGTACTGGGAGCTCTCCCACCTTGTTCGACATAAATACAGGTCATCCGCCGTTAGCCAAAGCGGACGGCGGTGTCGGCCAATTCAGGACTGCGGCCACTCGCCGGAAGACCCATCGCATCTCGTCGGCAGACCCCCATCCCGCCTTCATCGAACGAAGACAATATTGTTCTAGGATTTCCACCTCAGGTACGTCCGCTCTTTTGCCAGACTTTGTTTCTTTGCACTTCAAAACGAACTGCTGTGCCAAATCCTCACAGACATCCCAGCGAGCGTGCAGTTCTTCGGGGCTGCATCCGGGCGCATAATACTTTTCGCCCTGCTTCTTTAGAAGTAACTTCGGCTGAAAACCACCGACCGCTCCCAACGCCTGCGGCCGCGGGAAGTCGGCGGGCACGTTGAAGTCTTCGTTTTCCATCAGATGCGTCCTTTGAAGTGTAATAAGACTGCCCAATCGTTGGGCATCTGGAAACCTGGTTGGAGCAGTCGCGTCACGCTAGTTGACTGTTGACGGGAATTCTTCAGCGTCTAGCGCCATCGGATTTATCGCGAATTCGACTCCGCTTCTGGTTACCATGATGCTGTCGAAAACCGGCCAGCCGCGTAAGACCTCTGCCTCATAGTCCGGGGAAAAAACAGCGGTCGTCATTACCTCGGTAATCCATCCCATGAAATTGGTGATGGAGACCTCGTCGCCGAGGTTCGCCAATCGGTAGAAGTCCTCCAGTCCCACCGTATGCGTTTTTGTTTGACGATTCTCGCGTGCGTACGCCAGCGCAGCCGCCAACACAGACCGCGTTGTTGGCTGAAGTTCACTTATATCAATTTCGAAGTGGCCCATATTTGATTCCTCAACTTATGTATCGTTTCAACGTGACGTTATCGTTGGTCGCTAGCCGCTGACGCCAGAAAGCGGCACAACACTCACTGCACTTTCCGAATTAAATATTCGCGGACATAGTCATCGGAGTCTCGCCGTTTGTTAACAACAAGCCACCCAATACTTTTCAAGTCCCAGAGGTCAATCTGTCCCCCAACCTGGCACTCAATAGCCGCGTGAGATGGATCGGTAAAACCCGAAAACGGGGCGACTCTCCGGCAAGAGTCCTCGGCGCCACGCGGTGCCTTCGACATCTCGACAAGCAATTTCGACTTTCGTTCGTCCTCTCGAGCAAGGTCTAGTCGCCTTTGCTCCGCAGCCACGCGCTCTGCCTGTTCCTTTGCCTTTTTCTGTGCCGCTATCTGTTCTTCGAACTTCGCGACAACAGCCTTACCCTGGTCTTCGGGGAAGAATGTGATGATGTTCCTGGACAGACTTGCTGGGTCAAGCTTCCAATGCTCGTCCACAGCGCGTCCTGGATAAACTGTTCCAGTAATTTCCCTGAGACTTGAGGCTTTGGAGCCCGGCTGTAGCACCTTAATCGGATAACCTCCTTGATACTTGGAATCCGTTGTGTACGTATCGTCCCTGTAGCCCGTCTTCAATTCCCCGATCCCAGGAGCCGTCTCTAAGTAATAAAAGGAGGTAACTTTTTCAACTGGTACTGTCTTGTCCGCACCAAAAATGGACGACTGATAGGTGAAGGTAAGATCAACCGCGGTGAGGTCGTAAATTGTCGCTGCCGAGGGACCGCCAATGGTTGCGGACTCCACAACCATGAGACGAGGTTCACCGCCGTCGGCGCGCTGCATTCGGACATAAAACCGCCTGTTCTTCTGCCGTTCCAGCTCGCTGAATGCAGCCGCTATCTCGGCGTCAGCTGCAATCAGTCCAGCCTGCTCTTGCTTGAACTGGCCTATGACAGCGGAACCCGCCGCTGGGTTTGCCTTTAAACAGGCGATAGCTTCCAATCCCTCGGTCTTCGTGCTCTTCCCCGCGATACAGGCGCTAGCCGTTGCTGGCGTCCACGGCAGGTTTTGCGCCATCGAGATTGCTGGCGCCAGGCAAAACACAACTACGGTCTTTTTCAATGCATCTCCTCCGGCCGGCAGGTGGCACCACCCGTCTAAGGTTCTTCCCGTCGAATGCAGAAGTAGCAGCAGCTCGACAGGCGTTGTAATTGCCCCGAGGCAATCGACTCAATTGTATACCATAGTATAAAGACTTGCCTACTGGGCTTCCATACGCTCAAGCCTTCTTTGGAAGGAGAGGAAGTGGAACCTGCAATTGGCTTCGGCAAGGCTATTCGCACGCGACGCATTGCAGCTGAGATGAGCCAGGAAAAGCTCGCGCTCGAGGCTGGGCTCGAGCGCGTTTTTATCAGCTGGTTGGAAAACGGTAAGAAGCAGGCGACGTTTAAAACAATGCTTAAGCTGGCTGCAGCGCTGAACTGCTCGGCCGCAGATTTAGTCGCAGAGGCCGAAGCAATCTTGGCCGAAAACGATGACGAAGTTGCCTAGCATAGGACCGGCGTGACTAACATCTCCGCCGGTCAAATGCTTCAGCTGGCGATGGGGATTAATTGAGCTCACTTGCAGCAAGTTCTGTCTCCAGCCCATCATCATCGTGCAGCGGCACCATTCCCGTTCCTGAACGCCAATTCGTCGGTTTAGGACGCCGAGGCTCCGGCAACGAAACGCCAATACTAAGATGTTTTTCCCAGATCGGCTTTGGTGGCTCGACCCACTCCTTGGGCTTAACGTGATACTTCGAAGCCGGATTTGCGCGGGACGGCAAGCGCTTTCCTGGAAGTGGCACTACCTGGATTGCATCCTGACCTTTGTATTTGATGAAGGCGCAGTCGTATCCGAAAAGCCAGATAGTCTCGACAACACGGGTAAGCCTGACGTTAAGAAGCGCACGCTTGTCCCTGGCAACATCATCGTCTGAGACGTAGAGATAATTCAAGGTATCGCGAACGAAAGCATCGTCGAACGGCCCATCACCTTGGACAGCTTCTTCCTCCTGCAGCATGTTCAGCTTCTCGCTCAGTTCATTGAACTCAGCCTCTATGCGAACGGCCTTATTGACAAAGGCCTTGATGCGACCGTTGGTAGATGCAACGGCCTCGGCGATGCTTTCGGATTGTCGGCGATTCTCCTCTATCGCGGCTTCGATGGCAGCAATCTCATCGCCTTTTTGACGAGTCCTCTCATCACACAAGCTTTCGTGTGAACGTTCATAGAGCGCCTGGAGAAGTGGCCCGTCCAAGTTTTTGGCGGACATCGTACCGCACGTAGTTCGGCCGGCCAAGCGATCTGCGCAGTTGAGCTGGCCGCGGCTATAGCCATGCTTTTCACTTTTCCGATGAATAGGGGCGCCGCAGTGCCCACAAAACATGAGACCAGAGAACACGTTGTAGTAGTGAGCATCGCGACGACGCGCAACGCTCCTGGTTCGAATGGAGGCCCGCGAGGCAAGCCACATCTCGTCCGATACAATACGCGGGTAATGGTTTTTGATCGGCGCTCCGACATCAATGCCCTTCCAGTGCTGCTCCCGCGCTTGATAGGACGTTAGCCTATGCTGAAGCTCCCCAAGGACAGCTCGATTGCGCAAAATCTGGCCGGCCATCTGCGCATGCCAACGGCCTTTCGTCCGATTCAGGCGAGTGGGAACAGGCCACCCCTCGTCCGAGGCGATCTTGGCGATGGCTTTCGATCCCAGCCCGGACGCGGACAATTCGAACACCTTGCGGACAATAGTTGCCTTTGTCTCGTCAACTACCCAAGGGGAGAATTTGTCCTTACGGCAAAGCCAGCCGGGAGCAGTACCAAAGGCCTGCGCGGAAAGCTTTGAGCGTTGGATTTCGAACGTGTCGCGAAGACGCTTAGATTTCTGCTGGGATTCATTATGCCCGCGGTGCAGCAGGAGAACGCTCGTGATGAAGCTCGTCAAGTCATTCATCGCCTCTTTATCCCAGATGCGGCCATCGGTTAAAGTCACGATGGTAAGCCCGCTGCTGATGAGGGACGACAGCAAGCCGATTGCTGTGCCGAGTTCCTGACGTGTGAGACGGTCGAACGCTTCGACAATAAGGATACTGCCAGGGGGAATTTCGCCAGATACGAGTTGCTGCTGCAAAAGGGCCAGTTTCCCCACCTTCGTATTGGCACCGCTATATGCGGAAAGGCCTTTATCCTCATACTCCGCAGCCTCGTGGAGTGTGAACCCGTTGGCTGCGCACCAGTCCCTCGCTGTCCCAACCTGGCGCTCGAGTCCGCTGCCCTTGATCTGCTTCCGGGAGGAAATGCGGGCGTAGCTCAAAACAAGGACCAGGTGTTTGTCTTGAATGTGGTCGAATTGGTTAGTCTTCATGATTCCTAAGTGTTGTTGGACTATTCCGTATACCGTTTCCGGTCCGTTTCCGGTCCGCTTCCCGAACGAGAATTGCAAAAAGTCCTTTGTTCTCTAAGGAAAACTTTTTTCGCACTTAGTGTACTGAGACCCATACCAGCGTCTATCCCCGGGAAGTGGTGCGTGAAGCCCTGGCGCGAAATGCCGCCTCGGTCATGCTGGCCCATAACCACCCTTCCGGCTCCCCCTCTCCCAGCGAGTCGGACCTGCTGCTGACAAGGGCGCTGGTGCAGGCGCTGGCCCTGGTGGACATCCGTATCCTGGACCATTTTGTCGTGGCGGGACACCAGGTTCACTCCTTCGCCGAACATGGTCAAATCTAGCTGGCGCAAAATGTTAAATTTTGCGTTTGCACGTGACACAATTGTTTTTCGCAAGTGCTTGAAAATCTTGGGAAATTTCCATATACTCTTGTTTTTCCAATTTCGGAAGTAATTCAAGGAGTGTGCCATGGCACGTGTTTGCCAAGTAACTGGGAAGAAGCCGATGGTCGGCAACAATGTTTCCCACGCAAACAACAAAACCAAGCGTCGTTTCCTGCCAAACCTGCAGAACCGTCGTATTTTTGTTGAATCTGAAAACCGCTGGGTCTCCCTGCGTCTGTCTAACGCCGGTCTGCGCGTAATCGACAAGGTCGGCATCGACGCCGTCCTGGCCGACATGCGTGCTCGTGGCGAGAAAGTTTAATAGGGAGCTGAATCATGGCAAAAACTGGCCGCGACAAGATCAAGCTGGAATCGACCGCTGGTACTGGTCACTTCTACACCACGACCAAAAACAAGCGCACCATGCCTTCCAAAATGGAAATCATGAAGTTCGATCCTAAAGCACGTAAGCACGTGATGTACAAGGAAACCAAGATCAAGTAATCGATCTTTGGTTCGAACAAAAAACCGCCCCTCGGGGCGGTTTTTTTATGTCCACTTACGTGTCCACTTAAGTGCCTGACCCCAAAGTGGACATTTATTTACTTGCAGCCATCCAGCGTTTGCAACTGCAGGCGTTTGCCGGAATGGATCGCTACCACCCTGCCCTCGCGCATCATGTAGCGGATCGCCAGCTCGCGGTCGCCCGTTTCCACCATCATCCAGTCGGCATGCTCAGGATGCGGCTTGACGGCGTCGCCATACACCCGCTGCAGCTTGAAAAACGGATCGCCGATATGCACCTTGCGGTCGGTGGCAAAGCCGCCGGAAATATCGACCCGCGCCACCACTTTTTTCACAAAGGTCACGTCCACATTCGGGTAGCGCTTTGAGCGCGCCACCCGGCAGGACTTGTCCTCGCTGATCGCCTTGTCGGGCTGCAGACCGCCAAAGGTCTTGCCCAGGTTTTCGTAACGGGCGCCGACTTTATACGGTCCCAGCCCTTCCGGCTTGATTTCCCAGGTCACAGCCTGGGCACTGCCCGCCAGCGTCATCGCCAACGGCAAGATCCACCATTTCACTACCGCCTCCATCGATTTATTTTTCCACACAGAAACAGTGAGCATAAAGCAAAACGGCCCCGCAGGGCCGTTTTGTTGATGAAGTGTGTTGCTTAAGCGTAGCTGCGCAGGCGCATGGAGAACTCTTGCAGCGACTTGATGCCGGACGCTTCCGCGCGCTCGCACCAGTCTTGCAGCTTCTGCACCAGTTCATCGCGGGTGAAGTGCGAACGCTCCCACAGCATGCCCAGTTCCACGCGCATATTGTGCATGGTTTCCAGGGCCTTGGAGTGCTGGAACAGTTCCACCAGCTGCTGCTGCTGCGGTGCAGCCAGCTTGCCTGGTTCGCGCTGCAGCAGCTTGCGCGAGGATTTCGGGAAACGCGCTTTGAGCTGCGACTTGTCGGTCAGCTGCGCCAGTTCTTCTTTCCAGGCGTGCTTCACGGACTTGGCGTACTTGGCCATCACGTCGTAACGGTTGGCGATCACGGATTGCAGGGTCTCGAAGTCGGCCTTCACCTTGGCGGTGTCGAACTTAGGCTTCGGCGGCATCTTCTTCACTTTGGCCAGGCCAACCATTTCCATGGCGCGGATATAGCCCCAGCCGATGTCGAACTCATACCACTTGGACGACAGCTTGGCCGAAGTCGCGTAGGTGTGGTGGTTGTTGTGCAGCTCTTCGCCGCCGATGATGATGCCCCAAGGGATGATGTTGGTCGCTGCATCGGAGCAGTCGTAGTTGCGGTAGCCCCACCAGTGGCCGATACCATTGATGATGCCGGCGGCGGTCACAGGGATCCACAGCATCTGGACAGCCCATACGGTGATGCCCTTGGCGCCGAACAGAATGAAGTCGATGATCAGCATCAGCGCCACGCCCTGCCAGCTGAACTTGCTGTACAGGTTCTTTTCGATCCAGTCGTCCGGGGTGCCATGGCCGTACTTCTCCATGGTTTCCTTGTTCTTCGATTCAGCACGGTACAGCTCGGCGCCTTCCCAGAACACCTTCTTGATGCCCTTGGTCACCGGGCTGTGCGGGTCTTCTTCGGTATCGCACTTGGCGTGGTGCTTGCGGTGGATAGCCGCCCACTCCTTGGTCACCTGGCCGGTGGTCAGCCACAGCCAGAAACGGAAGAAGTGCGAAGGGATCGCGTGCAGTTCCAAAGCACGGTGCGCCTGGTGGCGGTGCAGGAAGATCGTCACGCTGGCGATGGTGATGTGGGTCAGGATCAGCGTGACGCCAACCGTTGCCCATGCGCCCAGGCCGGTCACGCCATTGCTGATGAAATCGAGAACTGCGCTTAAATCCATTACAACTCCAAGTGATGTACCACGAATAGGCGCAATTGTACGCGCATTCAGGGGTGATTAGAGGAAGCTTTTCCCTCAGGAACTGATTATTTTTTAGGCAGAGGCTCTGCCAGTGGCTCTGGCAGAGGGCCGAGCAGTCGCACCTCGCGTTGCGGGAACGGTACAGAGACCTCGTTCTCTTTCAAGGCTTTCCAGATTGCCCGATTGACATCAGAAGTCACGCCGCCGCGGCCGTTTTCCGGATCCTGGATCCAGAAGGCCAGCGCCAGCTCCAGGCCATCGGCGCCGAAAGCTTGCAGCATGCCCGATGGCCCCTTGTCCTTCAGCACACGAGGAACGGTCAGTGCCGCCTCTTCCATCAGCTTGAGCACGAAGTCAACGTCGCTCTCGTAGCCGACGGTGACGCGGGTAACGATCACCACCGCCGGATTCGACAGCGAAGAGTTCTGCACCGCGCCCGAGACCAGCATTTCGTTCGGGATGATGGCTTCCACACCATCGGTCCCCTGCAGCACGGTGTAGCGGGTGTTAATCTGGGTAACCTGGCCGGTGTACTTATCTACGGTGATCACATTGCCGATGGTCAGGCTGCGGTCCAGCAGGATGATGAAGCCGGAGATGTAGTTGCTCGCAATCTTCTGCAAACCGAGACCAAGGCCGACGCCCAGCGCGCCGCCGAAGACCGAGAGTGCGGTAAGGTCCAACCCCACCAGCTTCATGCTGACCAGGATCGCCACCAGCAACAGCAGCGCACGGCCCATGCGCGCGAAAACCACGCGCAGATTGGAATGCAGCGACTGGATGTGCATCAGGCGCTCGTCCAGCGCGGTGCCGGCCCACATGGCCAACAAGAGCAGCACGACGACGGAGATAGCACCTTGGAGAAGATCGGCGATGGAAGCCTTGTCACGGCCCATCGGCACGTGCGTGGTCTCCATCCAGCGGAAGATATCGTCCCACAGGTGAGTGATGTAGAGCACGAAGGCCAGCCACACCAGCAGCTGGAACACCTTCTCAAAGGTCTGCAAGCCCTCGCCCACTACTCCGCCGCGCGCAAATACGCGGCGCAGCATATAGAAGCCGAAGCGGATCGCCGCCAGCGAACTGAAGATCGGGATCGCCAGCTTGAACAGGTTGGTGTGGAAAGCGTAATACCCGAGCAGCCTCTGCGCGCCCCACAGCAGCACGACGATAGCCAACGGCCCGACCACGCGGCCGAAGCTCTCAAGACCAAAGCGCGCCACATCATTCTGCCCAGCCCGCGCCTTCACGCCACGGAACAGGACGCGCGACAGCGACCAGCCCAACAAGACAGACAGCACGATCGCACCCACTTGCCACATCAGGCCCGGATCGCGCAGGTCCCCCAGAAGATCATTCAGCAAATTCGCCAACGGCATCGTTCGACTTTCTCCTTATGGTCGAGCCCGTGTCAACCTTGGGGTCAGGCTCTTTGGTTGACACGGGCTCTGCCCGTGGCAACCAAAGAGCCTGACCCCAAGGTTGACACGGGCTGGGCTGTGATTACTCTTCGTCGGCCTTGGCTGGCTTGGCCATCGGCTTGCGTTCGAAGACGGCGGCAAAGAAGCCGTCGGTCTGGTGTTTGTGCGGCAGCAGCTTGAGGTAGTCGCCCATCTCGAGGTTGGCGATCTTTTGTTCGGCCAGCACTTTGCTCATTGGAACCAGTTCGAAGTCGGGATGGGTTTCGATGAACTGCTTGGCCACGGCGTCGTTCTCTTCGTTCAGCAGCGAGCAGGTGGCGTACACCAGGCGGCCGCCGCCTTTGACCAGGCGTGCGGCGCCGTCCAGGATCGAGACTTGTTTCTCGTGCATCTCGGCGATCGCGCTTTCGTCCTGGCGCCATTTCACGTCGGGATTGCGGCGCAGCGTGCCCATGCCGGAGCATGGCGCGTCCACCAGTACGCGGTCGATCTTGCCGGCCAGGCGCTTGACCTTGGCATCTTTCTCGTGGGCGATGGCAACCGGGTGCACGTTCGACAGGCCGGAGCGCGCCAGGCGCGGCTTCAGCTTGCTCAAACGCTTTTCCGACACGTCGAAGGCGTACAGGCGGCCCGTATTGCGCATCTGCGCGCCCAAGGCCAGCGTCTTGCCGCCCGCGCCGGCGCAGAAGTCCACCACCATTTCGCCGCGCTTGGCGCCGAGGATCTGTGCCAGCAGCTGGCTGCCTTCGTCCTGCACTTCAATCGCGCCGGATTTGAACAGCGGCAGGTTTTGCAGGGCCGGCTTTTTCTTCAGGCGCAGGCCCAGTGGTGCGAACGGCGTCGGCTCGGCGACGATGGGCGCGGTGGCCAGTTCGGCGATCACGGTGTCGCGGTCGGCCTTCATGGCGTTGACGCGCAGGTCCAGCGGGGCTGGGGTATTCAGCGCATCGGCCAGTACCAGGGTTTCGTCTTCGCCGTATTGTTCGACCAGCTTGTCGAACAGCCACTTAGGCATATTCGCGCGCATCGATTTGTGCAGCAGGGAGCGGTCGATTTCCAGCTGGCGCTTCAGCCATTCGGATTCGTCTTCGCTCAGGCCCGGCAGCGCGTCGATGCCGACGGCATCGGCCATGCCCAGCAGCACCAGGCGGCGCATGGTGGCGCCGCCGGCGCCGGCTTCGGCACGGTCGGTGAAGAAGGCTTTGTTACGCAGCACGGCGTACACCGATTCAGCGATGGCGCCGCGCTCGCGGCCGCCCAGCTTAGGGTGCGCTTTGAAGAAGTGCGACAGCGTGGTGTCGGCCGGCGCGGTGAAGCGCATGATTTCACGCAGGACGTTTTCGGCGCTGGTGAGGACGTATGGTGGCAAACGCATGGTGTTCTTTCTTATTTAGTTGCGGTCAATATTGACCTTGCCATCCTCGACCTTGACTCGGCCTTCGACGAACCAGCGGATAGCACGCGGGTACATGACCCATTCCTGTTCCAGCACGCGCGCCGCCAGCACATCGGCGGTGTCGCCCGGCAGGACCGGCACGGAGACCTGGTCCACCAGTGGGCCATGGTCCAGCTCGGCAGTAACGAAGTGCACGGTGGCGCCGTGCGTGGTTTCGCCAGATGCCAATGCCTGCTCGTGCGTATGCAGTCCTGGGAACAGCGGCAGCAGCGATGGGTGGATATTCAGCATACGGTTTTCGTAGTGGCTGACAAAGCCCGGCGTGAGGATGCGCATGAAACCGGCCAGCACCACGAGGTCGGGGCTGAAGCCGTCAATGACTTCCTGCAGCGCAGCATCGAATGCTTCGCGGCTAGGGTAATCCTTGTTGCTGACTACTGCGGTCGGGATGCCGTGCGAGGCCGCGAATTCGAGGCCCTTGGCGTCCGCCTTATTGCTGATGACGGCGGCGATGCGCGCTGGCCATTGTTCGGACTTGGCTGCACGGACCACCGCTTCCATATTGCTTCCGCGTCCGGAAATGAGGATGACGATGTTTTTCATGGCCGCCATTGTACCTGCACAGGCGAGCCAAGGCGACATTATGCTGCGGCGCAGCAGGCGTGGCAAGGGGAATTTAAGGCTTACTCGAAAGAGTAGAAGACGCGGAACGGCACTTTCTTTTCGGCCCAGAAATCAGCCGCATCGCGGAAGACGTCGAGCAGGCACTCGCGTGCTTCACGGTCAAACTTTTGCGTATTTGGCAATTGCTCCAGCACCGCCAGGAAGCCGGTCTGTTCGCCTGCCTTGGCCATGGTTTCGGTCAGGGTTTCGCGCAGGGCGTCGAAATTCTTGGCGTGCGGTTTGGGGATGTGGAAAGACTCGGCAATAATGCCCAGGACTTGTTGCTTGGTCAGGCCGGCATTGCAATGCGCATACAAGAAATGCTGCCCCAGGCGCGCTGCCTCGTCCTGCAGCTCTGCCACGCGGAAGGCGCGAATAGACTGGACTAGATTAGGCGGCACAGTTATCAACAAACTCATCTTTCCCTCAAATCGACCTATCAGAAGTACAAGCCGCTGGCGGGTCAATGCGCCGGGGCCGGAGCTTTCGTTTCTCCCTGTCAATCTGATTCCACGCCATAAGGGTAACGTGTTGTCCTCTATGAATCAACCCGAAAGTGAGTCCTAACGCAAGTTTTGTTAAAAACTTACCATATTAACCCAAAAGCATGGGGTTACATTTTGTTGCCTTACTTCCCCCAAGGATACAAGCAGCGGCGTTAATATTTAGACGTGCAATTCCAAATTCAAACGAGCGAACTGCCCAAGAACCATAACGAGGTAAATTAAATGAACGCCAAAACTAAATTGTTTTTCGCAGCCTTGAGCCTCGGCGCCCTGCCACTGGCGCAGGCACAAGCAACGGATTTTGAAGACTACGGCCGCGTGACCCGCGTGACGCCGGTGACCGAACAGATCAACCGCCCGCGCCAGGAATGCCGCACCGAGTATGTCCAGGTGCAGCAGCCGCAGGAACGCGGTGTTGGCGGCTCCATCCTGGGCGGCCTGCTGGGCGCCGCGGTGGGTAGCCAGGTTGGTTCCGGCCACGGCAAGACCGCCGCCACCGCAGCCGGCGCGATTGCCGGCGCCGTGATCGGCGACCGCACCCAGAACTCGAACGCGCAGCCAGCCGGCGTGCAGGAACAGGCCGTCAAGCAGTGCCGCATGGTAGACGCCTACGAAACCCGCACCACCGGCTACAACGTGGAATACGATTACCGCGGCCGCAACTACACCAGCTTCATGAGCTACGATCCGGGCCAGCGCATCCGCCTGCGCGTGAACGTGGAACCGATGAACAACTGATCCGCCAAATAAAAAAGGGGACGTAACTCATTTCCGCGCAGCGGAAATGAGTTACGTCCCCTTTTTTATTTGGCGCGCTTGCTTGCAAGCAAGATAACGCGTGATAATGCCGCCATGCTGATTAAACGTAAATCCATCGAAAAAGAAGAGTCTTCGCGTCCGGCGACGCGAAAACCCAAGTTCGCTCCCGTCACCCTGTCCGAAATGGATGGCGTGCGCTACCTGCATTTCGGCACCGAGTGGGTTCAAGGCGCCATGCGCATCCGCAAGCCGGATTGGCCGGAACTGGAGTACGCCCAGCAGATGAACGCCTGGATGCTGTGGAACGATGCGCCGGCCCATATCGCCCAACTGGGCCTGGGCACCGGCGCGCTGACCAAGTTCTGCTACAAGCACTTCCCCGATGCGCAAGTGACCACGGTGGAATTGAATCCGTCCGTGATCAGCATCTGCTATTCGATGTTCAAGCTGCCCGACAACGACGGCCGCCTGAACGTGGTGGAAATGGATGCGATGGATTACGTCACCAACCCGGACAACCACGGCACGCTGGATGCGCTGCAGGTCGACCTGTACGACGCTACCGCACGCGGCCCGGTGCTGGACACGCCCGAGTTCTACCAGGCATGCGCCGCCTGCCTGAATGACGGTGGCATCATGACCGTCAACCTGTTCGGCGACCACCCGAGCTACGCCAAGAACCTGAAGGCGATGAAGTTCGCCTTCCCGCAAGTGGTGTCGCTGCCGGAGGTTCACGATGGGAACGTGGTGGCGATCGCCTTCAAGACCCGCCGCAACATCGACGTTGCTGCGCTGGCCGAACGCGCCGCGCAAATCGTCGCCGACACCAAATTGCCCGCCAAGTCCTGGCTTAAAGGACTGAAAGCCGCACTCGCATAAGGTTAGAAATGGCAAAAGCACTCGATCTTCAAATTATCTTCACCTGGCTGCTGGCTGATGGAATGGTCGAGAAAGCCGAAGTCAAAGCGCATTATTCCCAAGCGCAGGGCATTATCCGAAACACGCCCGGCGCCATGCATCCGCTGAGCGCCGTGGCGCACTGCAAGCTGGTGTCGGCCAAGACCGGCAAGCTGTTGACGCTGGACCTGCTGACCGAATGGCTGGCGCAGCGCGCCAGGCTGCCCTTCTATCGCATCGACCCGCTGAAAATTGACTTCACCAAGGTCGCGGACGTCATGTCGGCCAGCTATGCGGCGCGCTTCAATATCCTGCCTGTGGAAATCACGGCCGATACGCTGACCGTGGCCACCGCCGATCCTTTCGCGCTGGAGTGGGAAGCGGAAATCGCCAAGGTTTCGCGCCGCATCATCAAGCGCGTGATTTCGAACCCTCTCGACATTTCGCAGTACACCTCGCAGTTCTTCTCGCTGGCCAAGTCGATCAAGCACGCGAACAAGAACACAGGACAGGACCTGGCACTGCGCAACAACTTCGAGCAGCTGGTTGAACTGGGCAAGTCGAACAAGACCGTCGACGCCAACGACCAGCACGTAGTCAATATCGTCGACTGGCTGTGGCAGTACGCCTTCGAGCAGCGCGCTTCCGATATCCACCTCGAGCCAAAGCGCGACCTCGGCACCATCCGCTTCCGTATCGACGGCGTGCTGCACCAGGTCTACCAAGTACCGGCTGTAGTGATGATCGCGATGACCGCGCGTATCAAGCTGCTAGGCCGCATGGACGTGATCGAGAAACGCCGTCCGCAGGATGGCCGTATCAAGACTCGCACCGCCGGCGGCCAGGAAATCGAACTGCGTCTGTCCACCCTGCCGACTGCCTTCGGCGAAAAGCTGGTGATGCGTATCTTCGACCCGGACGTGGTGGTCAAGACCCTGCCGGAACTGGGCTTCCCGCCGGAAGACGCACAGCGCTGGGATTCGCTGACCAACCGTCCGCACGGCATCATCCTGGTCACCGGGCCTACCGGTTCAGGCAAAACCACCACGCTGTACACCACGCTGAAAGCCCTGGCCACGCCGGAGGTCAACGTCTGTACGGTGGAAGACCCGATCGAGATGGTGGAAGCCTCGTTCAACCAGATGCAGGTGCAGCCTGGTATCGACCTGACTTTTGCCGACGGCGTGCGCGCCCTGATGCGACAGGACCCGGACATCATCATGGTCGGAGAGATCCGCGACCTGGAGACGGCGGAAATGGCGATCCAGGCTGCACTGACCGGCCACTTGGTGCTCTCCACCCTGCACACCAATGATGCGCCGTCGGCCGTCATGCGCTTGCTGGAACTCGGCGTGCCCTACTACATGCTGGAAGCGACGCTGATCGGCATCATGGCGCAGCGTCTGGTTCGTACGCTGTGCACGGAATGCAAAGTAGCCGGCGGCGAGATCAACGACGACGTATGGAATGGCCTGAGCGGCGGCTGGAATATCGAGAAGCCGGAACAGATTTACCGTCCGGTAGGCTGCCCTGAATGCCGCCAGACCGGCTTCCGCGGACGCACGGGCATCTACGAGCTGCTGACCACCAGCGAAGCCTTCAACGCGCTGATGGAGGAAGAAGCCGACATTACCGCACTGCGCAAGCAAGCGGTGGCCGAAGGCATGAAGCCGCTGCGCATTGCCGGCGCCCTCAAGGTGCGCGACGGCGTAACGACGGCCGAAGAAGTCCTCAAGGTCACCGCAATGGGATGACATGAAAAAAGCCACTTGGCAAACGACGGGAAGCACGTATATAATACGGCCTCTTTCGGGTCGTTAGCTCAGTTGGTAGAGCAGCGGACTTTTAATCCGTTGGTCGCAGGTTCGAGCCCCGCACGGCCTACCAGAATGAACAGGAAAGCCTCGTCTTCGGACGAGGCTTTTTTGTTTCCGCTCGCAGAGCGCTTGTGATGAGAATTCTTCGCTCATTCATCATGGTGCGCACAGTCGTCCGGCAATAGGGGCGGCCTCAGGCGCAAGCCGAAATCCGAACAAGCCCATTCAGTAAGGTTGCGCGAAAGTTACATGCAATTTGGAAGTTGCTTGTTTTTTGTGCAGACGAGTGATAACGTTACCTCAACCCTCAAAAGCACCCGAATCAGAGAGGTTTGCAGCAATATGATAACGATACCACTTTTCTTGGAGGAGTTTATAATGATGAATGCACCGCAGTTGAAAAAAACCGCTTGGTTTGTCGCCCTGGCCCTGTCGGCCGGGCTCCAGAGTTATGCAAATGCGGTGGAAGATCCCCACGATTTCGCATCCCTGCGCGCCAAGTGGATGGCGCGCACCAGCTCCAGCGGCGCTCCTGCGCTCGCTGCCGATGACGCCGATGTCGCCATGCAAACCAATCCTCCCGGCGTCGGTACCGGCACCGGCGGTGGCGGCGCGGCGCCGAACTACTACACGACGATGGACAAATCGGCGAACCGCACCTACCTGTGGAACGATCTGCCGCTGGGGGCCGCGGAAAAAAACATCACTGCGACGTTCAGCCGGCTGAACGGCTTGATCACTCGCTACAAGACATCGTCCGATGCAATCTACAACGACCCGACCGCAAAGGCCGACATCCTGTCCGCGCTCGACTGGATGCTGAATAATCACTACAAGGACAGCGGCAATGCATACGGCAATTGGTGGGAGTGGCAGATCGGCACCCCGACCCAGTTGAACGCCATCGTCATCAGCTGGTACAGCACGCTCGGCGCCGACCGCATCGCCGACATCTATGCTTCGCTCGACCATTTCATGCCATCGGTCAAATACCGCGCCAACGCCGACGGCACCCTGCAGTACCTTTACAAGGCCGACGGCACCCATGCCCTCAATCCTGACGGAACCTGGGCCTACAATCCGGAGGTGGGTGCCAACCTTTCCAACAAGGCCGTGATCGCCATGCAGCGCGGTGTATTCGGCGACAGCGAGCAAAAAATCCTGGACGCCAAAGACGCCGTCCAGCATATCGTCGCCGATGTCACCATGCAGGCCGACGCCGATACCCTGGAGCCGACCAAACTGAACGACGGCTTCTATGCCGACAACAGCTTCATCCAGCATTTCAACACGCCTTATCTGGGCGGTTATGGCGCCGGCCTGATCAGTGACATCGTCAAGCTGTACTACATGTTCGATGCCAATTCGCATTACACCATCGTCAACGACCCGAGCTACAACAGGCCGGCCGATTGGGCCATGAAGTCGTACGCACCGCAGATCTATGACGGTGCGAGTTTCGACAGCCAGCGCGGACGCAATGCCTCCCGCCAATTCAGCCCGGACCACGTGGCCGGCCGCTCAACTATCCTGTCCCTGGCGGAGCTGGCGTATGTGCTGAAGCCGGAACAGGCGGCGCCTCTCAAATCCGCACTCAAAGGCTGGGCTACACGCGACAATTTCTTCGGTGCCAGCTATTACACCCCCTACTTCACCAACGAAGCGAAGACCAGCTGGGTTGGCGCCACCAAATACCAGATCCAGCTGCTCAAAGGCATCGTAAACAATCCAGACATCGCGGCGGCGGACGAGCCTGCTGGCGTACGTACCTTCCCGATCGCCGACCGCGTCATTGCACGCGGTCCAGGCTACGCTTACAACGTCAGCATGTTTTCCTATAACCGCATCTCCGCAGCGGAAGTGGGCAACAAGGAAAACTTGAAAGGCTGGTGGGGCGGCGTCGGCGCCACGACCCTGTACAATGCCGACCGCACGCAGTTCGCCAATAATTATTGGGCCACCGTCGACAAGACGCGCCTGCCTGGCACCACGACCGACCGCAGCATGAAGACCGGCGCGTATGCCGACTGGACTACCTGGAGCAATACCAAGGAAATCAGCGGCAGCGTTGCGTTGAACGAGCAATACGGCGCCGCCGCGCTGGAATTCGGCATGGCCAACGTCACCGGTTCCACCCTGACCGGCAAGAAAGCCTGGTTCATGTTCGGCGACAGCGTGGTAGCCGTTGGTTCCGGTATCAACGGCGGCAACGCCGCAGTGGAAACCATCGTCGAAAACCTGGCCTTGAACGCGAACGGCGACAATACACTGCGGGTCAACGACACTGCTACCACCAAACTTTCCACGCTTGGTTCGGAAGACATGCCGTCGACCAGCTGGGCCCATGTGGCAGGCAATGCGGCCAGCGGCTCCGACGTCGGCTATGTGTTTCCGGACCAGCCGACTGTCAGCGCACTGCGCGAGTCCAGGGACGACAACTGGCAAAGCATCAACACTGCGCCGAACACCAACACCAGTACCAGCTATAACCGCAAGTTCCTGAGCCTGGCGATCGGCCATGGCAGCAATCCGGCCAACGCGAACTACACCTATATCGTGCTGCCGAATGCGACGCCGGCTTCCACTAAAGCCTTCTATGACGCCAATCCGATCAAGGTGCTTGAGCGCTCCACCGCCGCCACCGCAGTCGAACATACCAGCCTGGGCGTGACCGGCGCCGTGTTCTGGAACCGTGGCAGCAAGACCGTTACCCGCAACGGCTTCGACCTGCTGAGCAGCGATAAGCCTGCTGTGGTCACCATGAAGCAGAACGGCAGCCAACTGGACCTGGCCATTGCGGACCCGATCATGATTGCCGCCGCCGGGAACGAACGTTCCAAGACGATCAATCTGGAATTCTTCCGCCAGGCTACCGCCGTCGACAGCAATGATCCGGAAGTCACCGTGCTGCAGCTCGCTCCAACACTGAAGCTGGCCGTGAATACCGACCGCAAGGATGGCAAGTCGATCCAGGCGTCGTTCACACTGGCCGAATCAAGCGCCACCCTGGCGCCGACTGCCGATACCTATGTGCGCGACGGTACGTATGCCGCTACCAATTACGGCAACGCTTCCACCATGGCCGTGAAACAGGAGGTCATCAACTACGACAGGAACGCCCTGCTGAAGTTCGACCTGTCTTCGATCAATGGCCGCATTGCCAGCGCCAAGCTGCGCCTGACCACGGCCACCGTCGGCACCGCACCAAATATGGTGCACAACCTGTACCAGACGTCGGACAACTGGACGGAAACGGGCGTCAACTGGTCCAACAAACCGGCCGAAGGCAGCTTGCTGACCAGCTTTAACGTGCCGGCCTCCAATACCATGGTGGAAATCGACGTGACCAGCGCCGCAGCCAGCGCCCTCAATGTCGGCAACAAACAACTGTCGATGATGATCGAAGCGGCCGCCAACTACGGCTCCAGCGGCAGCGTGGACTATGCGTCGAAGTCCAATACCAACCTGGCCTCCCGCCCAGTGCTGGTGGTAACTTACAACTGATTGCTGAAACCGGCAGCCAGCCCGCGGGCTGGCTGCATCTTCATTGGGGCTGGCCGCCGCAATCGCCGGTTAGGGCCCGCGCGCCAGGGCGCCGCGCAGCAAGCGTGAACTGTCGCTGTCGGCTGACTGATACAGCATGTGCCCACCATCGCGGTCTTGTGCCTTGTCCGACCAGCGCGGCGTTCCTAGACTGGCGCAAATCCTCCACAGCGAAAATTGCACGCCATGACTGAACTCCTGCCCCTGGTCACCTATTGCCTCGTCATGTCGGCCACACCCGGGCCGAATAACTTCATGCTTGCCGTCACCGGCGCAAATTTCGGCAGCCGCGGCGCCCTTCCAGTCATTCTCGGCATCCAGGCCGGCGGGTTCGTGCTGACCATGCTGAGTTGCGTGGGGCTGGGAAGCGTCTTCGTCGCCTATCCCTTGGCACAACAGGTGCTGCGCGTCACGGGTGCACTGTATCTCATCTACCTGGCGTGGAAGCTCAGCGGAGCATCGGCGGACGGGACGCAAGTCCCAAAGGCGGTATCATTTTTCCAGGCGACCTTCTTCCAGGCGCTGAATCCCAAGAGCTGGCTGAAGGCCATCACCGTGGCATCGGTCTTCATGCCGGCGGGGCAGGACACGTTCGCCAACGCGCTGCAAGCTTCGGTGATTGGCGCGCTGGTGGGCGCTCCGTGCAATGCGGTATGGGCCCTGTTCGGCATCTCGATTCGCCGCCTGCTCAAAGAGCCGCGCATGCAGCGCGCATTCAACCTGGCCATGGGCGGCATCCTGTTCGTCCTGGCCTTGATGTTTTTGCGCTAGACTCTCGGGATGTTTTCCATCGACCGTACCTCTCCAGTCGCCCTGTCCAAGCAGATCGAGGACCAGCTGCGGCATCTGGTCGAGAGCCGCGCCTTGCCCGGAGGCGCAAGACTCATGTCAATACGCCAGCTTGCCACGCAACTGGCTGTAAGCACGAATACCGTCGTGCTGGCATACGATCGCCTGGTCGCGGCAGGCATCGTCGATTCGCACGGCACAGCGGGATTCTACGTGCGGGCAAGGAGCGACGACGGCCGCACCGTGCCGGACGAAGCAGCACTGGAAGCGGGAGAGGAACAGGAACCAGTCTGGCTCGTGCAACAGTCGCATGACCAGCGTGCCGGCGTCCTGCTGGCCAGCAGCGGCGCTTTGCCGCCCACCTGGTTGCAGGATGCGGTTCCGGCTGCCGCGGTGCAAAGGGCGCTGGCAAACAGCGCCGCCGGCATGGCGTCGCGCTGCCCGCCACAAGGGCTGCCCGAATTGCGCGAGCACATCGCGCTGCTCATGCATGGCATCGGCGCCCCCGTTGATGCGGGCCATATCCTCACGACCTTCGGCGGCACCCATGCGATCGACCTGATTTGCCGCAGCTTCCTGCAGGCCGGCGATACGGTATTGGTGGAAGACCCTGGGTTCTTCCTGATGTTTGGCAGATTGCGCCAGGACGGCATCCGCCTCGTGCCCATCAAGCGGCGCCCCGATGGCCTGGACCTGGACCAATTAGAGGCCGCTTGCCGCGAGCACCGTCCGCGCATGCTGTTTGTGCAAACGGCTTTGCACAACCCGACCGGCTGGAGCAGCAGCGCAGCCAACCTGCACAAGATCCTGGTCATGGCGCAGCAGTACGGCTTCCTGATTGCCGAGGACGACGTGCACGGCCACTTCCAGCAAGCCCAGAGCACCCGCCTGGCGTCGCTTTCCGGGCTCGATGGCGTCATTTACTATAACAGCTTCTGCAAGGCGCTCAGCCCTGCCCTGCGACTGGGCTATCTGGCCGCCGCACCTGCCCTGCTCAAAGTTCTGATGCGGACCAAGATCCATTCGGTCATGACGACGCCGGCGCTGAACGAATATGTGCTGCTTGAAGTGCTGAAGGCCGGAAACCTGCGCAAACACCTGGATCGGCTGCAACGCAAGATCATGGCGGCTCGCAGTGCCAGCGCGCGTCAGCTGAGCGCCGCAGGCGTGCAGTTCGAGCAGCCGGGCGACGCAGGTATTTTCCTGTGGGGCACCATGCCGGACGGCCTGGATGTGGACCTGCTGGTTCAGGATGCCTACCGCAACAAGATCCTGTTGATGCGCGGCGCCGCGTTCTCGGCCAATGATGTCCCGGACCAGCACATCCGCTTCAACGTAGCCTTCAGCCAGCATCCTCGCCTTAGTACTTACCTGCAAGAGCGCCTGGAAGCAGTGCGCCGTTCATCCTTGATTTTTACCGCTCGTCACGAATAACGCGCGTTCGTATCGGCGCGCTGGCGGGCGGGCGCCCTCCTCTTTAGCCTTCATGCTGTCTCCCACTCTTTGGAAACAGCCATGCTCACGCTTCGCCACCTGAACAAGACCTACGCCAACGGCGTCCATGCCACCAACGACATCAGCCTCGATATCCCGACCGGCCTGTTTGGCCTGCTCGGGCCGAACGGCGCAGGCAAATCCACCCTGATGCGCACCATCGCCACACTGCAGGAACCTGACAGCGGCAGCATCCACCTGGACGGCGTGGACGTCCTGGCCGATCCACAGGCGCTGCGCAGAAAACTGGGCTATCTGCCGCAGGACTTCGGCGTTTACCCGAAAGTCAGCGCGCTGGAACTGCTGGACCATTTCGCCATCCTCAAGGGCCTGACCCAGCGCGGCGAGCGCAAGGAAGCGGTGGAAGCCCTGCTGCACCAGACTAACCTGTGGGATGCACGCAAACGGGCCGTTGCCAGCTATTCGGGCGGCATGCGCCAGCGCTTCGGCATTGCGCAAGCCCTGCTCGGCGCGCCGCGCCTGGTGATCGTCGACGAGCCGACTGCGGGCCTGGATCCCGATGAACGTAACCGCTTCCTCAATCTTCTGGCGCGCATCAGCGAACAGGTGATCGTGATCCTGTCCACCCATATCGTGGAAGACGTGACCGACCTGTGCACACGCATGGCGGTGATCGGCAAGGGCCGTGTGCTGGTGGAAGGCGAACCGAAAGCCGCCATCGCCACCCTGCGTGGCCGTATCTGGCGCGGCGCCGTGAGCGATGCGCAACTGCCGGAGCTGCAGCAGCGCTTCACCGTGCTGTCGTCGCGCCTGGTGGGCGGCAAGCCGCAGGTCAATATCTATGCCGACCGCCAGCCCGATACCGGCTTCACGCAAGTAGAACCGGGCCTGGAAGACGTCTACTTCCTGCAACTGCGCGAAGCCGCCTGAGGAACGCACCATGTGGAAAACATTCTTCTCCTTCGACCTGCGCTACCACCTGCGCCAGCCCCTGCTCTGGCTCAGCACCCTGCCGCTGATGCTGCTGGCCTTCATTTCCGCCAGCAGCGAAACGGCGCGTATAGGCGGCAGCATCGGCAACGCCCACCTGAACGCGCCGGTGGTCATCGTCAACCAGATGGGCGTGCTGAGCATCATGGCCCTGTTCCTGGTGACCTTTTTCGTCGCGGGGGCGCTACTGCGCGATAACGAGGCCGGCATGGCCGACCTGCTTTTCGCCACACCGATGCGCAAGATCGACTACTTGCTGGGCCGCTTCATGGCCGGCTTTTCGGCCTGCCTGCTGGTGTTCGTGCTGATCACCGCAGCCATGATGATTGGCTCGCGCATGCCGGGCATCGACCCGTCGCGCCTGGGGCCATTCTCGTTCCAGACCTATGCCTGGGGCTTCTTCGTCTACGCGGTGCCCAACCTGCTGTTCGTCTCGGCCCTGTTGATGCTGTTGGCCGCCACCACGCGTTCGATGATGATGGTGTATGTAGGCGTGCTGGGATTCATTTCCCTGTGGGGCATCGCCGGCTTCCTCGGCGGCCGCGCCGACAGCGAAGCGCTGGCCGTGCTGCTTGATCCTTTCGGCGTACGTGTACTGGCCCAGGCCACCCGCTACTTCACCAGCGCCGACACCAATGCCCACCTGCCGTCCCTGCAGGGCGCACTGCTGGCCAACCGCCTGCTGTGGAGCATCCTGGCACTGGCCATGTTCGGCCTGACCGTATTGCTGTTCAAGCCACTGCGCGCCGGCACCGGGCGTGGCTGGCGCAAGCAGAACGCCATCGCAGCCGCCGTCGCCGCCCAGCCGCAAGGACTGACGCGCGTTGCCGCGGCCCGCCCGCTGCCGCGCACCGAACCGCGTTTCAGTACCAAAACCGCGTGGCTGCAGGCCGCCAGCCTGCTGCGCGCCGACGCTCGTTCCATCCTGCGCAGCCTGCCCTTCCTGGTCATGCTGCTTCTGGCCATGGCCAACTTCTTCGCCAACTATACGATCGGCGGCATGCGCTTCGACAGCACGCCCTACCCGCTGACCCGCCTGATGCTGGAAGAGCTGGCGGGCGGCATGAACGATATGCTGGTAATCGTCCTGCTCTTCTTCGCCGGGGAGCTGGTGCACCGCGACCGGCAAGCGCGCATCGACGGCTTGACCGGCGCACTGCCCGTGCCGCGCTGGGCGCCCCTGCTGGCCAAGGGAGGCGCACTGGCAGCCGTGGTGCTGGCCTTCCTCTTCACCGGCGTGGTGGCGGCCATCGGCATCCAGCTGGTGGTTGGCGGCGCCCCGATCGACCTCGCGCTCTACGCCCAGGGCACGCTGGTAGCTTCGGCTTACTTCCTGCTGCTGGCCATGGCGCTGCTGGCACTGCAACTGGCGGTGGGCAACAAGTTCATCGGCTACGCGCTGGGCATCGCCCTCCTCGCATCCGGCCCGCTGCTGCGCGGCATGGGCATCGAACATCCGCTGGCGATTTTTGCCGCGCTGCCGACGCTGCGCTATTCCGACCTGAACGGCTATGGCCATTACCTGGCCGGCTGGTCCTGGTTCGCGCTGTACTGGGCCTTGCTGGCGGCCGCCTTGCTGTGCGCCGCGAGCGGTTTCGGCAATCGCGGCAGCGTTGCGAACTGGCGCGGCCGCGTGCGCAATGCCGCCACATCGCTGCGCGGGAAGAGCGGCGCAGCCGCCGCGCTGTGCCTGGCCGCTGCCGCGGGCACCGGCGGCTGGATCTACTACAACACCAATGTCCTGAACCAGTACCGTTCCAGCCAGGAATGGCTGGACTACCGCGCCGGCTACGAAAAGGCCTATCGCCAGGACATGAACCTGCCCATGCCAAGCCTGACCGGCATCCGCAGCGATGTCGACATCTTCCCTGCCACGCAATCGCTGCGCATCCGCGGCCACTACGTCCTGCAGAACAAGACACAGGCGGCAATGTCTGTGCTGCGCATCCAGACCGACCTGCGTGGCGAAACGCGCTTCCCGCGCCTGCCGGCAGGCCATATGCTGCGCGACGACAAACGCTACGGCGTCATGGACTGGCAGCTGGACCAGCCCTTGGCGCCCGGCGCCAGCATGGAACTCGATTTCGTCGTCGACGTGGCACGCAAGGGCTTCACTGCCGATGGCAAGCCGATTGCCGTCAACAAGAACGGCACCTCCTTCGCCTTCGAAGATTTCTTCCCCAAATTCGGCTACAACCAGTCGATGGAGCTGGATGACGGCAAGGCCCGCAAGGCGCGCGGCCTGGGCGCAGCGCACCGCATGCCGAAACTGGAAGAGCGTGAAGCGCAGTCGAAGAACTACTGGAAGCTGTTCGGCATCGACGCCGACATGATCGACTTCGAGACCACGGTATCGACCAGCGCCGACCAGGTTGCCCTGGCCCCCGGCGCCCTGGTGAAGAGCTGGGAGCGCGATGGCCGCCGCTATTTCCATTACAAGATGGAGCACCAGGTGCTGCCATTCTTCGGCTACCTGTCGGCGCGCTGGGAAGTGAAGCGCGACCAGTGGCGCGGCATTCCGATCACCGTTTATTACGACAGCAAGCATGCCTACAACGTGGAGCGCATGATCGAAGGCGCCAAGGGCGCGCTGGAATACTACACCGCCAATTTCGGCCCATATCCATATGACGAAGTGCGCATTGCCGAAACGCCGCTGTACCAGAGCTATGCGCGCGCCTTCCCGACGCTGACCCCGTTCTCGGAATCGCTTGGCTTCATCAGCGACCTGCGCGATCCGGCGGCTGCCGACCACGTGTTCTACGTTACGGCCCACGAACTGGCGCACCAGTGGTGGGGCGACCAGGCCATTGCCGCCAATATGCAGGGCGGCGGCCTGGTGACGGAATCGCTAGCGGAGTATTCGGCCCTGATGGCGCTGGAAAAACATCGCGGCGCCGATCATGTACGCAGCGTCCTGCGCTTCGACCTGGACGAATACCTGCGGGGCCGAGCCGCCGAAGGCGCCGAGGAACAGCCGTTGGTACGCAATGAGAGCCAGATCTACCTGCAGTACCGCAAAGCCAGCCTGGCCTTCTACCGCCTGCGCTCCGTGATTGGCGAAGAGGCCCTGAACCGCGCCATCAAGCGCTTCCTCGAAGCCACGCGTTACCGCAGCGCGCCCTACACCGGCAGCAAGGAACTGCTCGACTTCATCCGTGCCGAAACGCCGGCCGCAAGCCAATCGCTGGTGACAGACCTGTTCGAACGCATCGTGTTTTATGACAACCGCGTGGTTTCGGCCAACACCAGCAAGCGTGCCGATGGACGCTGGGATGTTGAAGTGACCTTGCGACTTGCCAAAACGGAGGCGGATGGTCATGGCAAGGAGACCGAGCGTGCTTACGATGAACCGCTTGAACTGGCGGTATTTGCAGGCAGCCGCCAGTTGCAGTCCACCCAGCGTATGCTGTCATCGGGTGAATCGCGTGTGGTGCTGACGGTGTCTGAACGGCCGACCGAAGTGGCGCTCGACCCTCGCCAGTTGCTAATCGACCGTGTGCCGGGCGACAACCGCAAGGCGGTCGAAAGCCGGAATTAAAGCTTCTTGAGCTGCTTGAACTCGACGGCGCGGCGACGCGACATGTCGACGTTCAAGCCGCCTTCCAGCTGCAATATCAAACCGCCCGCTGGCGAAGGGCCAACTTCAGTCACAAAGCGCAGGTTGACGATGTGGCGACGGTTGACCCGCATGAAATGCTGCGGATCGAGCCGCTCTTCCAGCTGGCTCAGGGAACGTAGCAGCAAGGGGCGGTTGTTGTCGAAGTAGACGCGGGTATAGTTGCCTTCGGATTCGAACAGTACGATCTGCTCCATGTCCACAAACCAGCACCGCTCTCCGTCCTGCATGAAGACCTTGCCGTCGTTCGGCTTGACCGGCTTGGACTCGGCGCCGACGCTGCGCTTTTGCAGCGCCTGCGCCAGGCGTGGCGCTTCGATAGGCTTGAGCAGGTAATCGATGGCGTTGGCATCGAATGCCTTCAGCGCAAACTGGTCCCAGGCGGTGGTGAAGATCACTGCCGGCGGATTCTCCAGTGCGGCCAACAGGTCGAAGCCGGTGCCATCGGGCATCTGGATGTCAAGGAACACCAGGTCCGGCGTCATCGCTCGGATGGCGTGCAATCCGTCCGCGACGCAGGCCGCTTCCGCCACCACGTCCACCTCAGGATGGTCGTCAAGCAGGCGGCGCAACTCATTGCGTGCCGGGCGCTCGTCGTCGATGATGACTACTCTCATGCTGTCCCCCGTGGCAGGCTTACCGTCGCTCGCACCCAGCCGTCTTCCTCGGCCAGCACGCAGCTCGCACGCGGGCCGCATTGCAGCGCCAGGCGCCGCACAGCGTTGGCCAGGCCCATGCGCGTTGAACTGCTGGTGGCCGCGAGGCGGCCCTGGTTGCGTACTTCCACCTTGACCAGGCCATCGGTATCGAGGTGGGCGCTGATCCTGATCTGGCACGGCGCCACCATGCGCTCCACGCCGTGCTTGACCGCGTTTTCCACCAGGGTTTGCACCACCATCGGTGGCAGCGGCGTTCCCACCAGCTCCTGATCGATATCAAAGGTAACTACCAGGCGCTCGTCAAAGCGCAGCTTCTCGATGCCAAGGTAGGCGCTGACGGCCGCCAGTTCCTCGGCCAAGGTGATGGTCCCGGCCTCCCCTGCTTGCAGTCGCTGCCGCATCATGCCCGCCAGTTGTCCAAGGGCGTGCGAGGCCGCCTGCACATCCTCGTGCACCAGCGAACGGATACTGTTCAGGCTATTGAAGAAGAAATGCGGATTGACCTGGAATTGCAGCGCGCGCAGTTCGGCATCCTTGGCGCTCACCTCCAGCTCCAGGCGTTCGAATTCCGCCTGGCGTGCACGCCGCCGTGCAAGGGCCGCCGCGTAGCACAAGGTCCACGCTGCAAAAGCAGCAAACCACAGCACGACCAGCAGGGCGTAGTCGATTAATCTCGTTTCTGGATCCCTCAGGAGGGCGCCGCCACGGAACAACTCGTCCGCCAGCAGCAGGAAGCCAGTTTGCACAAAGGCGATCAGCAACAGGCCCACGAGCAGTCGCCCCAAAGGCGCCGTAGTGCCGGCCAGCCATGCACGCCGCTTCAGGTGAAGGCGCCATAGATGCGAGAGGCCGAAACCGGTCGCCATGCAAAAGGTCTTGGCGGCCGCGAATTGCGTCGCCTGATCCAGGTCGCTTTGCGATGAGGACAACAAGCCGATGGCAGTCATGCCGCCCCATCCCGCCAGTTGGCAAAGCCAGTAATCCCGCTGCGTCGATTGATCCTGCATTGGTGCGCCAATAGAAAGTCAAACCTGCCGCATGTTAGCAGCAGGCTTGCAAACTTGCTATCCCCCAACAATACGCGGCTTTGCGTTTCCGCAATTTCCGCCTCTCGCAGGCGGACAACAATAGAGTCTCACATCATTTCAACCGGAGGCGGCAATGCCATACATTTACAGACAAGTTAGCTCTCTGGCCGGCAATCAGAAAGTAGGTTCGACCCAGTGCGTCGCACTCGTTCAGTTCTACGCCGGTGTGCCGCATCACAGCAACTGGAAGCAAGGCGCTGGCGTCATCGGCAATCGCGAAATTATTCCCGGAACCGCGATAGCAACCTTCATTAAAGGACGATATCCGAGTCGCCCTCATGGCAACCATGCCGCGTTCTTTCTTCGCCATGACGCCGATGGATTCTGGGTTATCGACCAATGGAAAGACCGGCCTGGTCAAACGCCTCGCAATATTGAAGCTCGATACATTCGATCAAGGCACGTAAAGCAAAGCGCCGATGGATCCTGGCCGTATGCGAGTGATAATGCAGATGCCTTCTCCGTTATCGAATCGAGATAAGTTATGGCCCATTACCGCAAGATACGACGTTCAATCATCGCAACGATATTGATTGGATGTGCACCCGTCCTGGCGGCTGGCAGCACAACTGTTCGAATTGACTGTCCGTCGGAGATATCCGAGGGTGCATTGAAAGTCCACGCTGCGCCAAAAGGATGGAGCCCATCGATGCGAGGCCGAATCTTGCTTACCTCAATCGACATTTCAGACGGGCCTCCATCTGAAATGGCATTCCTTAAGCCTGACAGCACAGGCGGCAACAAAAAAAAGAGCTTTGACCAATGGAACCAACTTGCCACACCGCGCACCACACACGGTGCGTGGATTGCCTGCAACTACGGTGGCGCAGGCGCAATCATACTGGGCCAACGCCTGCCCGAAAATGTTAGCGAATGCCGGGCAAACTACACCCGGACGCGTGAAGGCGGGACTGAAATCAGCTTCATCTGCCGCAGCGACTAACGGAAACGTTTGGGCTGGCGGCGGCGGTTGGCGGCGTTCTGGTCCTGGAGGATGGAGTCGACCCGCTCAGAGGCGGAGCGCGACAATTCCAGCGCTTGCGCCACGTCGGGGAAGAATTCCGGCAGGCGGTAGCCGATCCAGGCATAGGCCGAATACAGGCGGCAGGCGTCTTCCGCTTCCTGGAGGTTCATCCATTTCAGCGGGTTCTGCTCCGGGTGCAGGTGTGTGACACGCTGGCGCGACAGGGACACGCACCAATGCTCCCAGGCCTTTTGCAGAATCACCACCTTGGACGAAACCGGCACCAGCGACAGCGTGAACTTGTCCGCCACCGACAGCGGCAGGGTGTCCAGCCATTCCGCGCGTTCAAACTGCTCCTCGGTGATGCGCGGGAAGAAGAAGCCGTCCGGGACGTCGATGTTGTGCACGAAACGCTTGAGCAGGCGGGCCAGCGAATCCTCGCCGGTGACGGAGGCGATGCGGTGCAGGTGTTCCAGCGTTGGTGCAACGGCGAAACCGGTGGCTTTGATCTGCGGCAGCTTTTCCTTGAGCAGGGAGCGCATCACGCCATGCGTTTCGTCGTCATAGCCGGCCACATGGCCTTCCTCGTGCACGCCGTAGCGCCCCGCCCTGCCGGCGATCTGGCGCGCCAGCGCAGCGGGGATTTCCTCCTCTTCGTAGCCGTTGTATTTGACCGTGGTCGTCATCACCACGCGCTGGATGGGCAGGTTCAGGCCCATGGCGATGGCATCGGTGCCGACCACCACGTCGGCGTGGCCGTCGCGGAAACGCTGCGCCTGCGCGCGCCGCACTTCCGGCGACAGGTTGCCGTACACGGTGGCGACAGAGAGCCCGGCTTCGGTCACCATATCGCGCCACATCAGCACTTCGCGGCGCGAGAAGGCAATCACCGCATCGCCCTTGCGCAGGCCTTTGAGCTTGCGTACGGCGGACGGTTCCATGCCCAGCGGCGCCTTGCGCTTCAGGATATGCACTTCGAGTTCGCATTCGAGGCGTTCGGCCAGCGCTTCCACCGCGCGGCGGGCTTCAGCGGCGCCCACCAGGTAGACCGTGCGGGCCGGGGCGCCGCAGACGGCGGCAGTCCAGGCGGCGCCCCGGTCACGGTCGGCCAGCATCTGGATTTCGTCGATCACCGCCACTTCAACCTGGGTGCGGGTGTCGAGCATTTCCACCGTGCTGGCGACGTGGGTTGCGCCTTCCTCGATGCGACGCTCTTCACCGGTAACCAGGCTGACCTTCAAGTCGGGATCGGAGGCTTGCAGGCGCTCGTAGTTTTCCAGCGCCAGCAACCGCAGTGGCGCGAGATAGACACCGCTGCGCGCCTTGGCCAATGCCTCCATCGCCTTGTGCGTCTTGCCCGAATTGGTCGGCCCGAGCAGCGCGATGAATTTGCGCGGCAGGCGGCGCGCCACCTCGAAGGTGTCCGGATATTCGGCCAGGTTGATGCTCTGGCGCGTGCGCTCGGCGTGGCGCTCTTCGCGGTGGCGTTCCACCGCATGCTCCAGGCGCTGGCGGATGCGGTCGAAGACCAGGCCGGCCGGCTCGGAAGTCTGCATGTCTTCCAGCGCATGCAGGAAGTCCATCGGCGCCATGCCGTAGTCGTCGCACTCTTCGCGCAGTTCAGCGGCGAAAGCCACCACATCGGCATGCAGCGCTGCCTGCGCCGCTTCGCTGCCGCGCTCCATGAGCAAGGCGGTGCGTCCGTCGCGTTCCAGCTTGCGCCACTTGGAAGGCTTGGCCAGCACACCCTGCTGCGGCACCAGGTCGTAAGGAATGTGAAGGCCGTCCAGCTCCACCGAACCGGTGAAGCGCAGGAATACGCGGCCCTCCTGCTTTGCCAGCTCGATGCCGCGGGCCGCCAGGCCCAGCTCAGTCACCAGCTGTTCGTCGTCGTCAAAATCTGTCATGGCGTGCCGATTATATCGCCTTGACGAGGTGGGAAGCGCGGCGCAAACTGGACCAATGGACGCTTCGCGCCGCACGCTCTTGCTGCTGGCACTGTGCCTGTGCATGCCGGCACGGGCGGAAACGCTGCGTCTGGTGGCCGGCATGATTCCCGGCTTTTGCGAGATCAGGGACAAGAGCGTGGGCGGCGTAAGTTGCGCCTTGGTGTCCGAGATGGCGTACCGGGTCGGTTACACAAGGCCGATCGACCTGATGCCGCAGATTCGCTCCATCGAAACGGCGCGCGCCGGGCCAATGGTGCTGTTGCCATTGGGGCGCAACGTCAGCCGCGAACCCTACTTCCAGTGGCAAATCAAGCTGCTGGAAGACGATGTCCTGATCGTCACGCGCCAGGATTCCGCCCTCGACATCAGTTCCGTCGGCGCCGTGCGCGACCTGTCGATTGGCGGCCTGCGCGGCGGCATGGCCTTCGATATCGCCGAACGAGAGGGCTTTTCCCATCTTGAAGCGGTGGCCGAGGAAAAACTGAATGCACGCAAGCTGGCCGTGGGGCGCATCGACGCCTGGGTCGGCGTCTGGAATTCCATCAAGCGCGCCCAGGCATCGGAAAACCTGCCGGTATCGGCGCTGCGGCGGGGAGCTGTACTGCGCCGGGCGGAAATCCATCTTGCCGCCTCGCTGGACGTACCGTCCGCCGAGCTGGCACGCTGGAAAGCGGCGCTGGAATCAATGAAGGCCGACGGCACTTACCGCCGCATCCTGGCCGATTACGACTACGACTTGCCCCGCTAATTCCAGATCCGGTAGATCCAGTAGGTCTCGTCGTCCTGCAAGCGCCGCAGGATCTCGCCAGGACTCAGCCCGGTGATTTCGCGCGCCTCGCGATTCATGTGCGACTGGTCGGAGTAGCCCCCCACTTGCGCCACGTCGCCCAGCGACACCTTGCCTTGAGCGCCGCTTCGCGCGCCGCGATAAAGGATTGCTCCGCGCGGTAAGAACGGCGCAGCCGGCGCAGCGGCTGCCCTGCCCATTCGCGGACGCGTCGCTCGGCCATGCGTACGCTTCGGCCTATGCCCGCTGCCGCCGCCTGCGCTTCAAGGCGGCGCACCCAATCGCCCACCGCGCCGTCGATCGCGCCGCCACCACGCACGGTTTGCCAGCGCGGCTCCAGGAATTCCTCCAGCATCGCCACGCGTTCCTCATCGCTCTTCGCCGCCACCATGCACTGCGCCAGTTGCAGCCACTCGGCGCCGAGCAGTCCGTCCAGCGGCAGGAACTGGTCGACGATCGTGCTCATGTCGATGCCTGTCAGGCGGTGCAGCGCATCGGGAAAGAACAGCACCGTCATGAAGTGCGCCGGGCCAGGATTGCCGCTCACCGTGGGCCGCGCCTGTCCGCCGGACAGCAGCGCGCCGCCTTCAGGACAAACCAGCTCCGGCGCCCACGGTTCGACCATGGCGGATTCGCCCAGGATCTGCAGGAAGAGCGAAGGAAATTCGGTTGCAGGGTAGCGGTTCAGGCGCTGCGCTTCGGCCAGCTCGCACCCCGCAGTGCTGCGGACGACAATGGCCCGCACGCAGGAGGCGAGAGAACGGCGCGGCACGATGAATTTACTAATTGGCAACATACCAGGCATTGTAGCCGATGTCGCAAATGTTCAAGACCAGCCCGCGCGAGCGGCGCATACTCAATCCCATGGACACGACAACTACCCCAGCAGCAAGCGCCCTGCGCACCCTCTCCGACCTGCCCGGCCCGAAAGGCCTGCCCTTCATCGGCAACGCCCTGCAACTGCGTCCGCGCAAAGTCCACGCCGACGTGGAAGCGATTGCGCAACGCTACGGGCCGATGTTCCGCATGGGCGTCGGCCGCCAACCGGTACTGGTGCTCACCGACACGGCGCTGATCAATGCCGTCCTGCGCGACCGCCCGGACGGTTTCCGCCGCCCCAGCGTCACCGCCGAAGTGTCCGATGAACTGGGCGGCGTCCCCGGCGTCTTCCTGGCAGAAGGAACGGCCTGGCGCAACCAGCGCAAGATGGTGATGCAGGCCTTTGCGCCGCACGCGATCAAGGCTTACTTCCCCTTGCTGGCACGGGTCGGCACACGCCTTCAGGCGCGCTGGATACTGGCCGCACAGGACGGCCGCAGCGTCGCCCTGAACGCGGACCTCAAACGCTATACGGTGGACGTGATTGCCGGCCTGGCCTTCGGCGAGGAAGTCAACACCATTGAGCACGGCGACGACGTGGTTCAGCAGCAGCTGGAGCTGATCATGGAAGGCACGGCACGCCGCTCGCTGCTGCCGATACCCTACTGGCGCTACTTCAAGCTCCCATTCGACCGCCGGCTGGAAGCTGCTGTGGCGGCCATGCGCCAGGCGACCAATGGCTTCATCGCCAAAGCACGCCAGCGCATGCAGGACGATCCTTCCCGCGCCGCCAGGCCGCAGAACATGCTGGAAGCAATGCTGGCGGCAGCCGACCAGGAAGGCAGCGGCATCGACGAGAACGCGGTGATCGGCAATGTGAGCACCATGCTGCTGGCGGGCGAAGACACCACGTCGAGCGCCCTTTCATGGCTGGTATGGCTGCTGGCACGCCATCCTGAGGCGCTGCGGCAGGCGCAGGACGAAGTGCGGCGCGTGGCGCCGGATCCTGCCGGTTTTTCCATCGAGCAGATGGACCAGCTGGAATTCGTCGACGCCTGCGCACACGAGGCAATGCGCCTGAAGCCGCCGGCGCCCTTCATTCCCTTGCAGGCAAACCGCGATTGCGTGCTGGGCGATGTCCAGGTCCCCAAGGATTGCGTGGTGTGGTGCGTGCTGCGGCACGACAGCGTGGCGGAAGCGAAGCTGCGCAATGCCGCGGACTTCGATCCCCAGCGCTGGCTGGATGGGGGCAACGTGCGGCAGCTGGCCATGCCTTTTGGCTCCGGCCCGCGCCTGTGCCCGGGACGCTACCTGTCGCTACTGGAGATCAAGGTCGCCATGGCCTGCCTGCTGGGGCGCTTCGACATCGTTTCAGTCGAAGGCGACAGCCAGGAATACCACGGCTTTGTCATGTCGCCCGGCGCCTTGTCGATGCGGCTTTCACCAGCAGCTGGATAGTCAGCGCGAACACGAAAGCGCAGAGAAAGGACGCCGCCACGGGCTGGGCGCGCAGCAGCAGCGAAATCGCCACGCAGAACGCGGCGAAAGCGAAATAGCCAAGGATGGTCCCCCGCAGCAGTTGCACCGCGCTGTCCCGGCCGGACTGTACGTGGGTGAAGCCGACCAGCACCGTCCCCATGACCGGGAACATGGCGAAGAATCCGCTCAGGCGCGGTCCCAGGCCGGCCGCAGCGGCGCTCACGGACATCACCAGCATGGCCCCCGCCAGCATGCGCCACGGCAGGTCGCCGCCGCGACGCGCGGCCGGGGCAGGAGCGGCGGCAGCCGGCGCGCTTGCGTTCAGTTTCGGGAACAAGCGCGGCGCCACAAGCAAAGCCGCAACAACAGCCAGCGCGACGACCGGCAATGGCAATCGCACCGATTGCAGGCCCGCCACCATGAGCGCCCACACGCACAGCGCGGCAGGCATGGAACCGGCCACGCCCATGCGGCGCGACGCCCAGGCATATGCCAGGCTGAAGGCGACCATTGCCAGCACTGCCATCAGAGTCCCCTCCGCCGCGGCCGCAGCAAAGCCTGCTCCCTGCTCCAGCGTAATCGCCAGCAGGATTGGACCCGCCACGATGGGGAAAGCAGAAAGCCAACCCGCAACGGCAGGCCCCCAGCGCCGGCCAGCCAGCGTGACAGCGTAAATCAGAGAAGGAACGAGGAAGAGTTTGAGTGCGAGGACGGAATTCATGGGCCGCGAGTTTACCGCAAGCTGGTAGTATTCCCAATATTTCAAAAAAAGGAGAAGTAGAAGATGACGCTTGCAAACTGGTGCATCGCAGCCGCCTGCATCCTGCCGATGGCAGTGGCGCTGACACCAAAAGTAGCTTCGGTCAACACCAAGGACCGCTACAACAACGCCGAGCCGCGCGAATGGGCCGGCCGCCAGGATGGCTGGGCAAAGCGCGCCATTGCCGCGCACCAGAACGGTTTTGAAGCGCTGCCGCTGTTCATTGCAGCCGTCATCCTCGCGCAGCAGGCCCACGCGAACCAGGACCGCATCGACATCCTTGCGATGACCTTCGTCCTGATCCGCGTCATCTACAGCATCATCTACATCAGCAACCTGGCGACGCTACGCACCGTGGTGTGGTTTGCAGGCATCGGCGTCAGCCTGGCGATCCTGGCACACGCTTAATTCGCGCCGTCCAGGCAGGCATTGCAGGCAGCGTCGGTAAAGCGCTTCTGGCACCATCGCTTGCCCGGCTCCGTCTTTTCGATGTCGCGGAACGACTTGCAGGTGCTGGGCGCCAGCTTCGCAATCTCCGGCTGCTGGAACTTGACGCCGTTGGCATCGGTCGTGGTCATGCGCATGCCGTTATCGTCGCCGCGCATCTCCATTGCCGCCGCCTTGCCGATCAGGCTCAAGGCGACGACCTGGTCATCACTCGGCCCGGCAACCATGATGGCGGCCATCTTGTGCTTGGAATCGAGTGTGATCATGGCATTGCTGCCGTTATCGGCGGTGATGTAGCCGCCGCGCTCAATGCCTTCCTCGTCATAGATAATCAAACCGCCGGCCTTGGTGCCGCGGTCGGATTTGCGGCCGCCGGCCATGACTGCATTTGGCAAGTCGCCGCCAACGCGGGCGCGGATCGTGCCCTTGGCATCGACCACCACCAGCTCCTTGGCTTTGATGGTATCGAACACCGCATCCTTCACCGCCACGCCGGCGACGGCCACACCGCCCACCAGGGCCAGCACGCTGAACAGCCAAGCCGCGTTCTGGCGGCCAATACGCTTGCGCAGGCTGGCGTTTTCCTGTTCGACAGCTGCCAGGCGTTCTTCGATCGACTTCGTCACTGCCGTCCTCCCCTTTCGTTATTGGAGCGGGGAGGATAGCAAGGATTGACGCCATAAAAACTATCGCAAACTCACGCCGCCTTTGCGATGTCCGGCGCGGCCACGGCTGCAGGGCGCAGACGCACCGCCATCACCATCATCGCCGCGACCAGGCAAGCAACGCCCGCCGTGAACAGTGCCGGGTTATATGTCAGCAGCAGCATGCGTACCTGGCCCGCACCGAAGGCGGCGACGGCAGCGCCCAGTTGGTGCGCCGCGAAGATCCAGCCGAACACCATGCCTGCCTTCTCCTTGCCAAAGGTGGTGGCGACCAGGCGCACGGTAGGCGGCACGGTGGCGATCCAATCCAGGCCATAGAACATGGCGAACAGCGACAGCCCATACAGCGTAAAGCCGGAATATGGAAGCCACAGCAACGACAATCCACGCAGGCTGTAATACCAGAACAGCAGCTTGCGGTTGTCGTAGCGGTCTGACAGCCAGCCTGACAACACGGTGCCGACCAGGTCGAAGGCACCCATCATCGCCAGCACGGAAGCAGCAGGCACCGGACCGAGTCCCGCATCGCCGCACAGCGAGATGAAGTGGGTCTGGATCAAGCCGTTCGTGCTCAAGCCGCAGATAAAGAAGCTCCCCGCCAGCAGCCAGAAAACCATGCTGCCGGAGGCTTCACGCAGGATGCGGAACGGGGTTGAGAAGCCAAGCACCATCGCAGGCGCCGCCGCTGCAGGCACGGCGGCCGGCTGCTGCGCGCCGAATGGCGCCAGCCCGACATCCGATGGCCGGTTGCGCATCAACGCAAACACCGCAATGGCGACCAGGCCGCACGCCACCAGCACGGGCAGTACCGCCATGCGCCAGCCGAATTTCTCCACCAGCCATGCCCCAACCGGCAAGAAGATCAATTGCCCCGTGGCCGAACTGGCCGTCAGCATGCCCACCACCAGGCCGCGCCGCGTTTCGAACCAGCGGCTCGATACCACGGCGCTTAGCACCAGGGCCGTCATGCCGGAACCCACACCCAGCATTACCCCCCACAACAGCACCAGTTGCCAGAACTGCGTCATGCCCAACGACAGCAGCGAGCCTGCGGTGACAAGGCCCAGCGCCGTCACCACCACATTACGCAAGCCGAAGCGTTCCATCAGGATCGCCGAGAAGGGCCCCATCAGGCCAAACAAGGCAAAGCGCACAGCAAGCGCGGAAGACACCTGGTCCACGCCCCAGCCGAATTCACGGCTTACAGGCTGCAGCAAGGCGCCCGGCAAGCCGAGTGCCGCCGACGATGTCAGCCCGGTCAGGAAGGTCAAGGCAACGATGACCCACGCGTAGTGGATGCCGCGGCGTTGCAACCGCTGGGAGAGAGTATTGGCGATCATGCACCCCATATTAGATGATGAACGTCATTTAAGCAAGGAAAAAGAAAAGCCGGCGTCGAGCCGGCCTTTCAACGACGCGAGGCGCCGGGTTATTTCTTGATCTGGATGGAAGATTTCACTTCCTGCACGCCCTCAACCTTACGGGCTACTTCCACAGCCTTGTCGGCTTCAGCCTTGGTTGGCACGAAGCCGCTGAGCATGACGATGCCACGCTGGGTTTCCACGTGAACGTCCATGGCCTTAACCACAGGATCGGCTGCCATTTCAGCCTTTACCTTGGTGGTGATCATGGTGTCGGACATCGCGGTGCGGGTGTCGGCGGTTTTCTCGCGTGCGGTGTCGGCCAGGTTGGTGCCGGCTTCACGCGTGTTCTGGGCTACGGCCCCGGTGGTCGTGGTCGCTGTGGCGTTAGGGCTTTCAGCAGCGGCAATGGCATTCTTTTTGGCTGCCTTCGCATCTGCTTTGCATGCAGACTTCTGCGCACCGCTCATGTCGTCGCAGCGCTCCTTGGCCAGGTCGTATTCAGCGTCAGCCAGTTTCTTCCTGGCGTGTTCCACGTCCTTTGGCGTGTTCTGGTACTGCGTGGTCGCATCCAGTTCGGCACGCTTTTGCGCCACTTTGGCTTCTTCCTTGCAGATGTCCTTGGCGTTGTGCTTCAGGCTCTTGCAATTGTCCTTCGCGACTTTGTAGTCGGACTCTGCCTTGTCTTCAGCGGCTTTATAGGCATTGCGATCGACGTTCTGCGCCAGTGCAACCGAAGAGCTGAACAGTGCTGCCAGCGAAATACACAGGATTTTCTTCATGGTTGGTCCCCTTTAGGATGGTTTGCATGAGGATTACACGCCACCCGGGGACTAAATTCTGTTCGCCACCGAACACAGTCGGGTTATTGCTCGTCTTTAAGCAAGCCTTTTCCCCAAAGGACGCGCGCCTGTTCAAAGGGGTTTTGTTCGCTATCGAACACAGCGGCGTTGCTGGCCAGTTGCAGCCAAGCACGCGTATTGTGGGAGCCGTGCGCCACGGGCTGCCGCACCTGCATCAGCCAGGCATGCACCTTGGCATACTGCGCCGCGTTGGCGCGCTGGGTCCAGGCCAGCGCTACCAGGTCGGAGAAAGCTTCTTCACGGCGCGTGTCGCGCATCTCATTGGACAGGGCTTGCAGTTCGGGATTGTCGAGCTGCTCATGCGGCCCCTCCACAAAGCCGGCCGGCAAGGCGTGCCAGCTGCCGTGCGCCTGGCGCCAGCAATGGCCGACCTCGTGCGCGGTCATCGCTTCAATCAAAATCTTTTGCTGTTCGGCCGGCACGCCGGCCAGCACCTGCTCCGCTTGCGGATTGCCGCGCATGGAGAAGACGAGCTTGCAGCGGCCATCGGCAAAGCCCATGGCAAGCGGCACGTCATTCGGCCCCGCCTGCGGCTGGACCACGATATCGATAGGGAGTTGGAGTTCCTGCTTGGCGTAAGCCAGCACGGGAGAGCCCGCCTGCAGCCAGCGCGTTTCGGTTTCGGTCAGCTGTGCAGCGCCTGCGGATGCAGCGAAGAAAGACAGCAGGAAGGGCAAGCTCAGCTTCATTTCAAAACTCCGGTAACTGACTTCAACTATACATGCCTTACGGCAAGCAGTTACCAGAGTTTCAGGGCTGTTACAAAATATTGGCTGAGCTAGCGGACAACTTTATTTTGCAAGCAAGGAGTTGGCAGTCGGGAAAGATGGACGAATGTCGTTCGGGACTTTCTTCATCTTGTCCAAGGCCTTCTGCACGTCGGGACGGATGACAACGTACTTCGCCATCATCTCCTTGGCGCGTGCGTAATCACCGGTCGCTTCGATGGTGAGGAACTCGCGGTCAAGATCCATGACTGCCTGTTTGATCTTCTTGAAGTCGACCGAGAAAGTGCCATCGCCGTGCGACACAAAGCCGCCCTTATCCAGAAGGTAGTTCATCTGGATCGCCATGCCGCGCGCGTGCGAGTCGGTCAGGCCGAAGTGCAGCGTGCGGAAGGCCGAAGCCAGGAAGGAGATGTGCAGCTTGCGCTCCGCCGCCTCGCCCTGCCCCAGCGTGTCTTTCAGCTGTCCTTTCTCCATCATGTACATCAGGGCATACAGGCCGGTGATATCGGCTTTCGCTTCCTCGATGGTCGAATAGGCTTCCTTCAGGTCCTGGCGCGGAGTGGACTCGGTTGCGCCCATCCTGGTGATGTGCGGACCCAGGCCGTGGGTGATTTCATGCGCCAGGATATGGGTGAAGAAGGAGTTGAAGTCCAGGTCCTTCTGGTCTTCCTTGCGCAGCACCAGCTTGGCGATCGGCGTCAGCGTGGCCTTGAATTTTTCTTCCTGCACGTTCTTCAGCATGATGCGCTTGGAACCGCGCTGGCTGATGATGCGTTCATCGTTCGGCAGGTTGTAGGCGGCGGTCTGCACGCCCATATTGCCGTCGCCCGCGCCGTACACCTGGTTCACCACCACCATCGGCGCCACGGCGCCAACTTTCGGGTTGCGGTATTGCGCGTCCAGCGGCAGGTTGTCTTCCAGCTCCTGCATATGCTTGGCGAAGAAGTCCAGCTTTCGCGTTTCCTTTTCGTCGCGGATGTTCACGTAAGCTTCAAAGGCGGCCTTGTAGCCAAACAGTTCGTCGTTATAGGTTTCGTATGGGCCGATGGTGACGTCGACCGTAGAATCCAGGTCCATCCAGGCGAAGTCGGACGGCAGGTAATCATTGGACAGGAAAGCGTCCGCACGCAAGTCGAGGAATTTCTTGAGCGAGGCGTTGCTGGTCGCGCCAGCGGCTTCCTTCAGCAGCTTGGACAGCTTCTCCAGCTCCGGCTTGTATTCATCCGAATATTTGACGATCTTGAATTTGCCGTCATCGCCTTTGCGGATGGTAGTGAAGAACCATTGCGCATCCTGCTTCTGCGCGGCAGGCAGGCCGTTGATCCAGGATTCCAGTTCTTCCTTGGTCGCGCCTTCCGGATAGAAGTTGGAAGCGGCCGGCTTGTGGTCCGGCACCTTGATGCCCGCTACTTCCGCCGGCAGGAAGGATTGATGATCGTCCAGGATGGACCAAGGGCCCTTGTTCAGCCAGAAGTACTCGGCACGCGCCTTGCCCAGTGGAGACTGGTCTTTTTGCAGCGCGGCGTACAAGGCTTCGTTACCGGACCAGCGCTGGCGCAGTTGCAGGGTGTCGACGATTTTCGCGGCTTCGATCAGCTTCCTGATCGCCAGGCGGTCGCCAGCCGACAGCTTGGACGCGTCGGCCTTGAGCTGCACCGGCGCGTAGCGCTTGGTCATCTTCTGCAGCTCGGAGAGATTGGCCGGCGCGGCGCTTGCGGTAACGCTGGCAAGCGCCAGCACCAGAGGGGTCAGGAGGTTCTTCATGTGGCCTTTTCTCTTGTTAAAAGGAAGGCCACATTGTATGCCTGCGTTTACCAGGCGAGGTAAGTTTTTCCGCTTTCTGCACCTTCCACGCAACGGCTGTAGGCACGCGCCACCTTGGCCGAGGATACCGGCTCGAAGCCATGGAACAGCGCCTCGAACTTCTGCGCCGATTCCTCCAGCAGCGAAGGATTGACGACGTTGATGCGCAGGCCACGCTGCAGCTCCAGCGCCGCGCCCTGGGCAAAGGCCTCGATAGCGTTATTGACGGTGACCGTGTTGGCGCAGCCGCGCAGCGGGTTATGCGCATCCACCCCGCTGGTCAGCGTGATCGAACCGCCGTCGTTCAGCGCATGCTGAGCGACGAGGGCCACGTTGACCTGCCCCATCAACTTCGAGTGCAAGCCGATGCGGAACTGCTCCTCAGTCATCTCCGCGAGCGGGCCGACGTGCAGCGCACCGCACGCCACCACCACATGGTCAACCCTCCCCACGCGGTTGAACAGCTCGCGCACCGAAGCGGCATCCTCGATCGCCACGCGATAATCGCCGCTGCTGCGCCCCGCCGTCATCACGCGATGCCGCTTGCCCAGCTCCCGCACCACCGCACTACCGATGGTGCCGGCGCCGCCAATGACCAGAACCGTCGGCATTACCATACGCGGTAGTTCTTGCCGTTTTCCGCACCTTCCACGCTGCGGCTGTAAGCCAGTGCCACGCGCTTCACCGGCACGGTTTCCATGCCGTAGAAGTAAGGACCGTAAGCCTCCACCGATTCGTCCACCAGGGTCGGGCTGATTACGTTGATGCGCAGGCCGCGCGGCATTTCGACCGCCGCACCGGTAACGAAGCCTTCCACCGCGCGGTTGACCGTGCTGGCGTTGGCGCCATAGCGGATCGGATTTTCGGAAACGCTGCCGCTAGTCAGGGTGATCGAACCGCCGTCGTTCAGATATTTTTGCGCGGCCAGGGCCACGTTCACCTGGCCCATCAGCTTGGAGTTCAGGCCGATCTGGAACTGCTCCGCCGTCATTTCCGCCAGCGCGCCGAAATGCAGGTCGCCGGCAGCAACGACCACGCCATCCACCTTGCCGATCTGCTGAAACAACGCCTCGACCGAAACCGGGTCTTCGATCTTCACCCGGAACTGGCCGCTGTTGCGGCCGACGGTGATGACTTCATGGCGCAGGCCCAGTTGTTCAACGATGCCTTTGCCGATAGTGCCCGATGCGCCGATAACGATGATTTTTTTCATTTGTTTTCTCCTGATGGGTTGTGAAGTGAAGCCAGTATGCGCTCCGTCCCCACAGGAATAAATGAGCTATCATTTAGTTAATTACGAACTCATGGTTAGCAATGGACAAGCTACGCAGTATGGAAGTATTCGTCGCCGTCGTCGACAGCGGCAGCTTCACCGCAGCCGCGGAGCGGTTCGGCATTTCCGCCGTCATGGTCGGCAAGCACGTGCGGGAATTGGAACAGCGGCTCGGCGCCGCCCTGCTGACGCGCACCACGCGACGGCAATCCCTGACCGAAATCGGCCGCCAGTACGCGGAACAATGCCGCGCCATCCTGGCCCAGATCGACGCCGCCGAACGAGGAGCGGAAACGCTACGCGGAGCGCCGCGCGGCGTACTGAAGGTGTCATGCGCCGTATCGTTCGGCATGGACTGGCTCGCGCCCATGATCGCCGACTACCTCGAGCAATATCCCGAAGTCAGCATCGACCTGAATCTGAACGACCGCATGATCGACATGGTGGAAGAAGGATTCGACGTCGCCGTGCGCATTGGCACGCTGGAAGATTCGTCGCTGGTGGCAAGGCCGCTAGGGCCGTATGGCGTGGTGATTTGCGGCTCCCCCGACTACCTGGCGCGGCGCGGCGTACCGAAAGTGCCCGCAGACCTGGCGCATCACGAATGCCTGGAATTCAGCGGCTGGGTGCCAGCAGCGCGCTGGCGACTGAAAGGAGAAAAAGACGCGCGCAACGTGCCGCTTAGCCGCCTGCGCGCCAACAACAGCTACGCGCTGAAGCAAGCCGCGCTGGCCGGTTTTGGCCTGGTGATGCAGGCCGAAGTCATCCTCGCGCAAGACATCGCCGCCGGCCGCCTGGTACGCGTGCTGGACGACTACCTTCCCATCCCGCGCCCCATGCACCTGCTCTACCCCCGCGCCCGCCAGCCGACACCGAAGCTGACCAGCTTCATCGACTTCATGCTCTCCCGCTTCCAATAGAAAAGTCGGGGCCAAATTTAAATGGGGACGTACCCTTTTAAAGGGGTACGTCCCCATTTAAATTTGGCCCCGACTTTTATCCTTAAGTTATGGTGCTTGCCAGCCGCCGCCGAGGGCGCGGGCGAAGCTGACCGTGGCCAGCATGCGCTGGGTGTTGATTTGCACGGCGGCGCGGTCGGCGGCCAACGCGCTGCGCTGAGCGTCGGTGACGTCGAGGTAAGTGCTGATGCCGCGCTCGTAGCGTGCGCGGGCGACGTCGTAGGCGCGGGTGGCGGCCTCGCGGGAAGTCGCTTGGACCTTGCCTTGCTGGGTACGTTGCTGCACGTCCGACAGAGAGTCTTCCACTTCGCGCAGTGCGGTCAGGAGCTTGCCTTCGTGGTTAGCGACCGCTTCTTCATAGCGCGCTTTGGCGACAGTCAGGTTGGACTGGTTGCGGCCGCCGTCGAAGATCGGCAGCGACAGCGCCAGTGGACCGAAGCTGAATGCGCGCGAGCCGCCTTTGCTGATGTCGCCCAGGCTCTCCGACGCGTAGCCGAAGTTGCCGGTCAGGCTGATCGATGGATAGAACGCGCCTTCCGCAACGCCCACGTTGGCGTTGGCAGCGCGCAGGCTCGCTACGCTAGCTGCCAGGTCGGGACGGTGCGACAGCAGGTTCGCAGGCAGGCCGGCGGGAATCACCGGCGGTGCAGGCAGCTCGGTGGCCGTGGCCGGCGCCAGCTGCATGCTGGAGGGCGAGGCGCCGACCAGCACGGCCAGTGCGTGTTCCAGCGTGTTGCGCTGGCGTTGGACTTCTTCCAGGTCCGCTTCGGCGTTGGCGCGCTCGATACGGGCACGAGAGGTATCCAGTTCGTTCGACAGGCCGGCGTTGAAGCGGGCGTTCACCAGGTCTTCGGTTTCCTTGCGGGTGGCCAGCGCGTTGCGCAGGATGGCCATTTCGGCATCCAGGCCGCGCAACTGCCAGTAGCTGGTGGCAATCTGCGAGGACAGCAGCAACAGCACGCCGTCGCGGTCATGGCTTGCCGCCAGCGCTTGCGCGTCGGCCGATTCCACTGCGCGGCGTACGCGGCCGAACAGGTCCAGCTCATACGAGAAACCAGCAGCGACCGAATAGTTATTGCCGTGGATCGAGCGGTGGCCCAGCGCGATACCTTGCGAGGTATTGGCCGAAGTGCGCGAATTCGATACGCCGGTGCTGACCGTGACGTTCGGCAGCTGGCTGGAACGCACCAGGCCCAGTTGCGCTTCGGCCTGGAACAGGCGTTGCGCCGCCGCCTTCACGGTCGGGCTGTCGCGCAAGGCCTGGTGTTCAAGCCGGTTCAGCGTCTCATCGCCGAACACGGTCCACCACTGCGCCGGCAGTTGCGCTTCGCTCACTGCTCCCTGCGGCGCGTGGCGAAAGCCTTGCTCCTGCACGTTTGCCGGCGCTTTGAAATCGCTGCCTACGGTACCGCAGCCAGCCAGGACTGCCGCTGCGCTTACTGCCATTGCAATCAATTTGATGTTCATTCTTTTACCTCAATCTTTTTAGTGCGCACCAGCGCCGCCGCCCGAAGGGGACTTCACTTTGTCGGACAACCACAGGATCAGGATGCAGGACAGCAGGATGCCGCCCACGATCAAAAAGCCGTCGTTGTATGCCATCACGAAGGACTCGCGCCGCACAATGCTATCGACCGCCTTCAGCGCCTTATCGGATGCCGTGACCGGGTCGAAGCCCTTGCTCAGGAAGTTCTGCGTCAACTGGTCCAGCCGCAGCTGGGTCGCTGCCGAGAAGCTGTTCACTGCCTCGCCCAGGCGTGCCGAGTGGAAGTGTTCACGCTGCGTCAGCTGGGTTGCCAGCAGGGCGATGCCGATCGAGCCGCCCAGGTTACGGATCATGTTGAACAGGCTCGATGCCGATGCGGTGTCTTTCGGCGCGATGCCGTTCATCGCGAAGTTCGACAGCGTCAGCATGACGAAAGGCTGGCCCATCGCACGTACCACCTGCGACAGCAGCAGCTGGTCGTAGCCGGTGGTCGCGTCCATATATGCATTCATGATGCAGGACACGCCGAACAGGCCAAGGCCGATCGAGCACAGGATACGGTTATCGATCTTCATCGACAGCTTGGCCGCGAACGGCATGATGAACAGCTGTGGCAAGCCGGCCCACATGATTACTTCGCCGATCTGCATCGGCGAATAGCCCGCGATCTGGCCCAGGTACAGCGGCAGCAGGAAGGACGAGCCATACAAGCCCATGCCCATCACCGCAGCCAGCGCCGACGCCACCAGGAAGTTACGCTGTGCGAACAGGCCCAGGTTGACGAAAGGATTCGGGCGCATGGCGCTCGTCACCACCCACCCGAGCAAGCCAACAATCGACAGGCCGGCAAATGCGATGATGAAGCCCGACTCGAACCAGTCCTTGCTATTGCCCTCTTCCAGGAAGATCGTCAGGCAGCCCAGTCCCAGCGCCATGAAGGCGATACCCAGCCAGTCGGCGTTGAACAGTTCCTTGAGCTTGCGCTCTTCGTGATCGAGGCCATATGCCACGCCGGCGATCAGCAGCAGGCCTGGCACCCAGTTGATATAGAAGATCGATGGCCAGCCATACAGTTCGCTCAGGTAGCCGCCCAGGGTAGGACCCATGGAAGGCGCCAGCGTCGCGGTCAGGCCGAAGATCGCCATGCCCACTGCACGCTTGGAAGCTGGCAGTTTTGCCATGACCAGGGTCATTGCCATCGGAATCAGCGCACCGCCGGTGAAGCCCTGCATCATGCGGAAGAAGATCATGCTCGGCAGGTTCCATGCCGCGCCGCACAGGGTCGAGAACACCAGGAACAGGCCCGTGGTGCCCATCATGTACCCGCGCATGCCGAAGGTGCGCGTGAGCAGCGCCGTCAGCGGGATCACGATGATCTCGGCCACCAGGTAGGCGGTCGAAATCCAGGAGCCCTCTTCCTGCGTTGCGTTCAGTGCACCGAGGATGTCGCGCAGCGAGGAGTTGGTGATCTGGATATCCAGAACCGCCATGAAGGCGCCCAGCATGCCTGCTGCGACTGCGATCCAGGTGCGGCCGGAGACTCGTCCTTCCGGCACCATCATTGGGGCGCTCATTTTGCGTTCGCTTGGGCGTTGGACTTGATGCTGACTTCAGCGATTGCCGACATGCCCGGCACCAGGCGGCCTTCGTAGGCTTTCAGGTCTTCCGGCTTGAAGGTGATCTTCACCGGCACGCGCTGCACGATCTTGGTGAAGTTACCGGTGGCGTTATCGGCCGGCAGCAGCGCGAATTGCGCGCCGGAGGCTGGCGAGAACGAGTCAACACGGCCAAGCAGTTCCTTGCCTGGCAGTGCGTCGATGGTCAGGCTCACTTGCTGGCCCACCTTCATGTCGGCGAGCTGCGTTTCCTTGAAGTTGGCGGTGACCCACACATTATCCTGTACCAGCGCCACCAGTTGCTGGCCCGGCTGCACGCGCTGGCCCACTTCCAGGGTGCGCTTGCCGACACGGCCATCGACCGGAGCGACGATGCGGTTATATGCCAGCTGCTGCTGCGCGTCTTTCAGTTGCACTTGCAGTACCTTGACCTGGGCCTTCAGCACTTCACGCGAGGCGGTGGCGGAGCCGATTTGCGCTTTCGCTGCAACGGCGCTGTCCTTGCGTGCGGCAACGTCGGCGGTCGCGCTGGCGCGGGCTGCGTTGGCAGCGTCCAGTTCGGCTTTCGACACGGCCTTCATCTGATTGGTGTACAGCTGGCCGTAACGTTCGGCGTCCTGCGAAGCGCGCAGCTGGTTCGCTTGCGCCTGGGCGACTTGCGCGGCGGCGGCGCTGGCTTGCGCGTTCACTTGTGCGACCTGGGCATCGGCCTGCAGGATCTGCTGCTGCACGCTGGCGATCTGCGCCTGGATCTGCTCTACCTTTACTTGCTGGTCGAACGGATCCAGCTCGGCGATCACGTCGCCTGCTTTCACCAGCTGGTTGTCATCCACCAGCACCTTGGTCACCACACCGGCGATGCGCGAGGATACCGGGTGCACGTGGCCTGCCACATAGGCGTTTTCCGTTTCCACGTAATGATGGGCGCGGTACCACATGCGGCCTCCGGCGCCCAGGGCTGCCAGGGCGATCAGGCCGGCGATCACGAGGACGCGGCGATTGGGAGGAGTAGCTGCTGGCGTCGACGCTTCAGGCACGGCGCTGAGCACTTTTTGTTCGGCTTGGTTGTGCTGGGACATTTGGAGTAACTCCATAAAATGAAATGAGTTCAGGGCATTATTCGTCAATCAATGAACAAAGTCAAGAAATGAAACGATTGCATTTCATTTTAAATTCGCATAAAGTGAGGGCTATCTGATAGCCTTCGGGCATTACGTACGGTCTTCAATCATGTCTGTTGAACAACTTCCTGAGCCAGTCAAAGCTGGACGTCCCAAGGCGGCCGAGGCCGAGGCGCGCCTTAACGACCTGATGGATACGGCCGCCCAGCTCATGCTCGCGAAGGGATATGGCAAAGTCAGCCTGGAGGCCATTGCCAAGGAAGCACGGGTTGCCGTGCGTACTATTTACGTCAAATTCGGCGGAAAGGCCGGGCTGCTCAAGGCCATCCTGCTGCGCGCCCGCGCCGGCGCCTTCGACCCGGCCGGGATGGAAACCCTGCACCGCCCCATCCGCGATACCCTGCTCGAATTCGGCCTGCGCTTCCACCGCATGGTCAGCACGCCGGCGGCGACGGCGCTTTACCAGATCGTAGTGGCGGAGTCGCACGCCAATCCGGAACTGGCCGAGGCCTTCTGGGACGCCGGTCCCAAGCAGACGCGCGAGCTGCTGGCGCGCTACTTCGCCCGTCCCGACATCGCCGTCCAACTCGATACGACGGCGCCACCGGAGCGGCTGGCGATCCACCTCATGAACTGCCTGATGGGCGACCAGCTGCGCCGGTTCCTGTTCGATTCGCGCTGCGGCGTCGCCACCACTCCGGAAGAAATCGAACAGGGTGTGGACCTGTTCCTGAACGGCGTCCTGAGGCGTTAAGCAGGCCTTAAGCGTGCGCGGCAGCGTATGTGCGCTGGCGCACGGTGGCTTGTCGGCTAGCTGCCGGATACTGACCTTCTCAAGAACCAAAATATGAGTAGGAGGTTGTATGAGCAAGGTCGATCGGCTCGAGTGGAGCAGGAAAATCGCGACGCTTAACGAGCGCATCAAAGGTTTCCAGGAAAACCCCAGCAAGGAGCACCTGGATGCGGCGATCAGTGAACTCAAGGCCTATGCAGAGGCTGCCAGCAGCGGCGGCATTGAAATTCCAGAGCGCTTCATAGCGAGCTAACAACAAACCGGGCAAAAGCCCGGTTTTTTTATTGCGGCAAAGCTATTCCTGTGTCACGATGCCCACCCCTAGTGTCAACTTTTTGGTAGTGAAACATGACCGAACAACAAGTAACTGAACAGCAGAAAATCGACGACCAGAAGTTCTTCGAGAACATCGACGCCTACATCGCCCTGGCAAACGCCCACGAAAACGCCAACAAAGGCGCCCCGCAGCTGGTAGGCGCCAGCCTGTTGTTCGCCGCAGCCCGCTACAACATCTTCCTGGTAGCCCGCGCCCAACCAGACCGCGCTACCTTTGACGGCAAGAAAGAAGAAGCCAAAGCCTACTTCATGGACCAGTTCAGCAAGATGTTCGACGACAACTGGGAAGACTACGGCCAGCACTTCCAGCAATACAGCGGCCAGAAGTAATGTCCACTTTGGGGTCAGGAACAAAAGTGGACATTTCTTTCCTGGCCTCAAATCTCGCAGCATTCTGATCTAGCTCAGATCGCTGAAATTTCGCGGTGCTATCGTCGGTGCATGAGCCGACCACCACGCACCCAATTTCCTGGCGCCATTTACCACGTAACTGCTCGTGGCAACCGCAAGGCGAACATCTTCCTCGATGACCTGGATTACCTGACCTGGCACAACCTGGTCGAACGCGCAGCCGACCGTTTCGGCTTCATCGGCCACGCGTACTGCCAGATGCCGAATCATTACCACCTGCTGCTCCAGACCCCGGTCGCCAATCTGTCCGAAAGCATGCATTTCCTGAATTGCCTTTATTCGCAACAGTTCAATGTGCGGCACGGGCTGACCGGTCATGTGTTCCAGGGCCGCTTCCATTCCGTGCTACTTGAGCAAGAAACGCATTTCCTCGAACTCACTCGCTACATTGCGCTGAATCCTGTGCGCGCCGGCTTGGTCCCGAATGCGGCGGATTGGCGATGGAGCAATTACCGCGCAACAGCTGGCCTGGCCGCCGCGCCCGCATGGCTTGATACGGAAGCCACGCGCAACCGATTCCATGGATTGAGCGAGTCTGAACGCATCCGCAGCTATTGCGACTTCGTGGCCAATGGGGTCGGCGCACAAGATCCGTTGGCGGCACCGGAATTGCCAGCCGTTTTTGGCAAACAGGCCACGCAATCAGCCATTGCGGAAGCTCTCCGCTCGGGAAAATACAGTCCGGCAGAAATTGCCCGGCATTTCAAAGTGTCAGCGAAGACAGTCAAAAGATTGCGTGAAACTGACCACGCACTTTGCTCAGACGAAAAAAATGTCCACCTTGGTTCCTGACCCCAAGGTGGACATTTGTTGCTTAGGCGCTGGGGTTAGCGCTTGCGCGGTGGCGGCAGGTCGGTGCAGACGCCTTCGTAAGCTTCGGCGGCCATGCCGATCGACTCGCCCAGGGTTGGGTGCGGGTGGATCGTTTTGCCGATATCGACGCCGTCGGCGCCCATTTCGATCGCCAGGGCGATTTCACCAATCATGTCGCCGGCGTGCGTGCCAACGATGGTGCCGCCGATGATGCGGTGGGTTTCCGCGTCGAACAGCAGCTTGGTGAAGCCTTCCTCACGGCCGTTCGCAACGGCGCGGCCGCTGGCTGCCCATGGGAAGTGGCCTTTCTCGACCTTGATGCCTTTGGCTTTCGCTTCGTCTTCGGTAATGCCGGCCCATGCCACTTCCGGATCGGTGTAGGCCACCGATGGAATGATCTTGGCGTCGAAGTAGGCTTTCTCGCCGTGGGCTGCTTCCGCTGCGACGTGCGCTTCGTGCACCGCTTTGTGGGCGAGCATTGGCTGGCCGACGATGTCGCCGATCGCGAAGATGTGCGGGACATTGGTGCGCATCTGGCCATCGACGTTGATGAAGCCGCGGTCGGTGACGATCACGCCGGCTTTGTCGGCGGCGAGCTTCTTGCCGTTAGGGCTGCGGCCCACTGCTACCAGGACCATGTCGTACAGCTGCGGTTCCGGTGCGGTGGCGCCGGCTTCCGCTGCTTCGAAGGTGACCTTGATCCCTTCCGGCAGCGCTTCCACGCCGACGGTCTTGGTCTTGGTCATGATGCGGTCGAAGCGCTTTTCGTTGTACTTCTGCCAGACCTTGACGGCTTCGCGGTCGGCGCCTTGCATCAGGCCGTCCATCATTTCGACCACGTCGATGCGTGCGCCGAAGGTGCTGTACACGGTGGCCATTTCCAGGCCGATGATGCCGCCGCCGATAACGAGCATCTTCTTCGGCATGAAGCGAAGTTCGAGCGCGCCGGTGCTGTCGACGATGCGATTGTCTTCAGGGACGAATGGCAGCTTCACCACGCTGGAACCAGCGGCGATGATGGCTTGCTTGAACTGGACCACTTTCTTGCTGCCGTCGGCTGCGGTGACTTCGATGTGGTTAGGGCTCAGGAACTGGCCTACGCCCTGTACGACGTTGACCTTGCGCATCTTGGCCATGCCGGCCAGGCCGGTGGTCATCTTCTTGATGACGCCTTCCTTGTAGCTGCGCACCTGGTCGATGTCGATGGTCGGCTTGGCGAAGGTGACGCCGTTCTTGGCCATGTGGCTGGTTTCGTCCACCACGGCTGCCAGGTGCAGCAGGGCTTTCGATGGGATACAGCCGACGTTCAGGCAAACGCCGCCCAGGGTCGCGTATTTCTCGACCAGCACGGTGTTCATGCCCAGGTCCGCGGAGCGGAAGGCGGCGGAGTAGCCGCCAGGGCCGCCGCCCAGGACCATCATGTCGCAGGTGATGTCGACCTGGCCGGCGTAGCCGCCGGCAGCCGGCGCGACGGCAGGTGCGGCCGGCGCAGCAGCAGCTGGCGCAGGCGCTGCGGCGGAAGCCGGTGCAGCGGCCACAGGGGCTGGCGCGGCAGCGGCAGGGGCGGCTGCGGAGCCCGCGGCTTCTTCCACCACCATCAGCGCGGAGCCTTCGCTCACCTTGTCGCCAACCTTGATCTTCAGTTCCTTGATCACGCCAGCGTGGGTCGATGGAATCTCCATCGATGCCTTGTCGGATTCGACGGTGGCCAGCGACTGGTCGACCTTGACGGTGTCGCCAACCTTGACCAGCAGTTCGATCACTTCAACGTCCTTGAAGTCGCCGATGTTCGGTACTTTAACTTCGATCATCGTGGCCTCCTTACAGCAGGATCTTGCGCATATCGGCCAGCACTTCGGCCAGGTATGCAGCGAAGCGTGCGCCGGACGCGCCGTCGACCACGCGGTGGTCGTAGGACAGCGACAGCGGCAGCATCAGGCGCGGCACGAACTGCTTGCCGTCCCATACTGGCTTCATGGAGGACTTGGACAGGCCGAGGATCGCCACTTCCGGTGCGTTCACGATCGGGGTGAAGGCAGTACCGCCGATGCCGCCCAGCGAGGAGATGGTGAAGCAGGCGCCCTGCATGTCGGTCGGCTTCAGCTTGCCTTCGCGCGCTGCCAGCGACAGTTCGCCCATTTCCTTGGCGATCTGCGACACGGACTTCTGGTCGGCGTTCTTCACGACCGGCACCACCAGGCCTTGCGGCGTGTCGGCGGCGAAGCCGATGTTGTAGTACTTCTTCAGGATCAGGTTCTCGCCCTTCTCGTCCAGGGACGAATTGAAGGTCGGGAATTTCTTCAGCGCGGAGACGGAAGCCTTGATCACGAATGCCAGCATGGTGAGCTTGATGGCGTCCTTGTTCTTGGCGTTCGCGTTGTTGCTGTCGACGCGGAACTGTTCCAGGTCGGTGATGTCGGCGTCTTCGAACTGCGTCACGTGCGGGATCATCACCCAGTTGCGGTGCAGGTTCGGGCCGGAGATCTTCTTGATGCGCGGCAGCGGGGACAGTTCGGTTTCGCCGAACTTGCTGAAGTCCAGCGATGGCCATGGCAGCAGGTTCAGGCCAGCACCACCACCGGCGGCGGCTGGTGCGGCGTTCGGTGCTGCGACTGCGCCGGAGACGATGCCTTTGACGTAGTTCTGCACGTCCAGCTGGGTCACGCGGCCTTTCGGGCCGGTGCCGCCAACGCGGGTCACGTCCACGCCCAGTTCGCGGGCGAACTTGCGGACGGACGGGGAAGCGTGGGCCAGCTTGCCGTTCACCGCAGGGGCAGCCGGCGCTGCGGCGGCAACAGGGGCTGCGGCAGGCGCCGGTGCGGCTGCAGGGGCGGCGGCCGGTGCGGCAGCAGGAGCTGCGGCCGGCGCAGGTGCTGCAGCGGCTGGAGCGCTGCCGCCGACGGCGTCGACGATCAGCACCAGGGAGCCTTCAGCAACCTTGTCGCCTACCTTGACCTTGATCTCTTTCACCACGCCGGCGTGCGACGATGGGATTTCCATGGAGGCCTTGTCGGATTCAACGGTTACCAGGGACTGGTCCTTGGCAATGGTGTCGCCGACCTTGACCATCACCTCGATGACTTCCACTTCCTTGAAGTCGCCGATGTCGGGGACCTTCACTTCGACCGGGCCGGCAGAAGCAGCCGGCGCAGGCGCAGGCGCAGGCGCAGCGGCAGGCGCTGGGGCTGCAGCCGGAGCCGCGGCAGGTGCGGCCGCAGGAGCAGCAGCTGGAGCCGCACCGGCGCCAGCGCCGGAAGCTTCCACGATCAGCAGCAGCGAGCCTTCGGCTACTTTATCGCCGACCTTCACTTTGATTTCCTTGACGACGCCGGCTTGCGACGAAGGGATCTCCATCGATGCCTTGTCCGATTCAACGGTCACCAGCGACTGGTCAACCTTGATCGTGTCGCCCACCTTGACCATCAGCTCGATGACTTCAACTTCCTTGAAGTCGCCGATATCCGGGACTTTCACTTCAACCATGCTCATAGTGTTTGCTCCGTCTTCTTATTTATTGGGTCACCGGATTTGGCTTGTTCGGATTGATGCCGTACTTCTTGATGGCCTCTTCCACCACCGACATCGCGATCTTGCCTTCATCCGCCAGGGCGCGCAGGGAAGCAACGGTGATGTAGTAACGGTTCACCTCGAAGAACTCGCGAAGCTTGGCGCGGCTGTCCGAGCGGCCAAAGCCATCGGTGCCCAGCACCTTGTAGGTGCGGCCGGAAGGCATGTATGGACGGATCTGTTCAGCGAATGCACGCATGTAGTCGGTGGTTGCAACGATCGGGCCGGTGCTGTCCTTCAGCAGGCCGGTCACGTAAGGCACGCGCTGTTCCTTGGTCGGGTTGACCATGTTCCAGCGTTCGCAGTCCTGGCCATCGCGAGCGACCAGGGTCAGCGAAGGAGCGGACCACACGTCGGCAGCGATGTTCCAGTCGTTCTTCAGCAGTTCAGCCGCGAAGATGGATTCACGCAGGATGGTGCCCGAGCCGACCAGCTGCACGCGCTGCTTGGCGGACTTGTCGCCTTCCTGCAGCAGGTACATGCCCTTCAGGATGCCCTCTTCCTGGCCTGGCTTCAGGCCTGGGTGGGCATAGTTCTCGTTCATGATGGTGATGTAGTAGAACACGTCTTCCTGCTCACCCACCATGCGGCGCAGGCCGTCCTGGATGATCACAGCCAGTTCATGGCCGAAGGTCGGGTCGTACGGTACGCAGTTCGGAATGGTCGCTGCAACGATATGGCTATGACCATCTTCGTGCTGCAGGCCTTCGCCGTTCAGCGTGGTGCGGCCGGCGGTACCCGCCATCAGGAAGCCGCGTGCGCGCATATCGCCCGCTGCCCATGCCAGGTCGCCAACGCGCTGCAGGCCGAACATCGAGTAGTAGGTGAAGAACGGGATCATCACGCGGTTGTTGGTCGAGTACGAGGTCGCCGCAGCGATCCACGAGCTCATGCCACCGGCTTCGTTGATACCCTCTTGCAGGATCTGGCCTGCCTTGTCTTCGCGGTAGTACATCACCTGGTCTTTATCGACCGGCTCGTACAACTGGCCTTGCTGGTTGAAGATACCGATCTGGCGGAACAGGCCTTCCATACCGAAGGTACGGGACTCGTCAACCAGGATAGGCACCACGCGCTGGCCCAGGGACTGGTCGCGCAGCAGTGCGGTAATGATACGAACGTATGCCTGGGTGGTGGAGATCTCGCGGCCTTCCGGAGTCGGGTCGGTCACGGCCTTGAAGGCTTCCAGGCTCGGCACGACCAGCTGCTCGTCGGCCTTGGTGCGGCGCGATGGCAGGTAGCCGCCCAGCGCCTTGCGGCGTTCGTGCAGGTACTTCATTTCAGGCGCGTCGTCGGACGGCTTGAAGAATGGGATGTCTTTCAGCTGATCGTCAGGGATCGGGATGTTGAAGCGGTCGCGCATTTCGCGGATTGCCTCGTCGTCCAGCTTCTTGGTCTGGTGGGCGGTGTTGCGCGCTTCACCGGATTTGCCCATACCGAAGCCTTTAACGGTCTTCACCAGCAGCACGGTTGGCTTGCCGACGGATTCGTTGGCCTGCTTGAATGCAGCGTAGATCTTGTGCGGATCGTGGCCGCCGCGAGTCAGGCGCCAGATGTCGTCGTCGGACATGTTGGCGACCATTTCCAGCAGCTTCGGATGCTTGCCGAAGAAGTGCTTACGCACGTAAGCGCCGTCCTTGGCCTTGTAGTTCTGGTATTCGCCGTCCACGGTTTCCATCATCACGCGCTGCAGGATGCCATCCTTGTCCTGTGCCAGCAGGTTGTCCCAACCCGGGCCCCAGATGACTTTGATGACGTTCCAGCCGGCGCCGCGGAAGTCCGCTTCCAGTTCTTGAATGATCTTGCCGTTGCCGCGCACTGGGCCGTCCAGGCGCTGCAGGTTACAGTTGACCACGATGTTCAGGTTGTCCAGCTGTTCGCGGGCAGCCATGCCGATCGCGCCCATCGATTCCGGTTCGTCCATCTCGCCGTCGCCGCAGAAGGCCCAGACCTTACGGCCATCGGTGTTGGCGATGCCGCGCGCGTGCAGGTACTTCAGGAAGCGCGCCTGGTAGATCGCCATCAGCGGACCCAGGCCCATCGACACGGTCGGGAACTGCCAGAATTCCGGCATCAGTTTCGGGTGCGGGTAGGAGGACAGGCCTTTGCCGTCGACTTCTTTACGGAAGTTCAGCAGTTGCTCTTCGCTCAGGCGGCCTTCCAGGAAAGCGCGCGCGTAGACGCCAGGGGACGAGTGGCCCTGGATGTACAGCAGGTCGCCGCCGTGGTTTTCGCTCTCGGCTTTCCAGAAGTGGTTGAAGCCGATGCCCAGCATGTTCGCCAGCGAGGCGAACGAGGACAGGTGGCCGCCCAGGTCGCCGTCGGCGCGGTTGGCCTTGACGACCATCGCCATCGCGTTCCAGCGCATCCACGAGCGCAGGCGCTCTTCGTATTCCAGGTTACCTGGGCAGTGGACTTCTTTGTGGGCGGGGATGGTGTTGACGTAGGCGGTGTTGGCGGAGAAAGGGATGTCGGCGCCGCGGCGGCGGGCCAGGTCGACCAGTCGCTCCATCAGGTAGTGGGCACGGTCAGGGCCTTCGTTTTCCAGGACGGCTTCCAACGCCTCCAGCCATTCTTTGGTTTCCTGTGCATCAGGATCGTTGGCGGTTTGTGCCGTGACCTGGTCAAGTTGAGCTGACATGTAACTAGTCTCCTATCGTTTAAGAAGGCGCCCCACCCTGTGTGCTCCCGGACGGTGCTGGTGATTATTTCGTAAGACTTTGGCTAAGTGTGAAGGATTCTATCAGCGAATCCTTTGTTTTTCAAATTGCGAAAGAAGATTTCGTAATGTGAAATCACGTGTCTGATTAATACTGAAACCTAGTTGTTTGTAGGAAATTTCCTACTTATACTCAGTTACATGGATACCCTGACCAATCAGGCACAGTCCGCCGACGTCGTTTCAGCCCGCACCCTGCAGCGCGAACGCAGCGCTCGCAAGGAGGCGGAGTCGCTGCTTGAACAAAAGAGCCGCGAGCTGTATGAGAAAAACCAGTTTTTACAGGAAAGCGAACTACGCTACCGCAACCTGGTCGAACTGGCGCCAGATGCGATCTGGATCCATTGCGAAGGCCGCATCACCTTCCTGAACCAGGCTGCACTGCGCCTGTTTGGCGCGACCAGCCCGGAGCAGTTGCTCGACACGGCGGCCGCTGACCGCGTGCCGGATCAGTTCCGCGGCACCGTCGAAGCCTGGACGCCAATGGAACTGGATAAGGTGCACCAGCGCCCTCGAAGCGAGCTGCAGTTGCTGCGGCTGGACGGCAAGCCGGTGGACGTGGAATTCTTTGGATGTTCGATCCGCTTCAATAATCGCGATTCAGTGATGCACGCGGCGCACGATGTCACCGAGCGCCTGCAACAGGTGGCAATCCGCCACCGCGCCACGCACGATGAGCTGACGGGCCTGGCCAACCGCACCCTCTTCCTGGAATTGCTGGCTGACCGGATCGAGACGGCGCATTGCGCCGGCACCTCGCTCGCGGTGGCCTTTGTGGACTTGGACAAGTTCAAGCAGATCAACGACACGCGCGGCCATGCGGTGGGCGATGAATTGCTGCGTATCGTCGCGTCAGTGCTGCGCAGTTGCGTGCGCGACAGCGATACCGTGGCCCGCCTAGGCGGTGACGAATTCGTGCTGCTGCTCGATAGCGCCCAGCCGCATTTGACCCCGGCTATGCTGGCCGAGCGTATCAGCCAGCGGCTGTCGGAACCCGTCTTGCTGGCGGGCCAGCAGCATGTCATCACAGCCAGCATTGGCCTGAGCGTCTATCCCGACGACGGCCTGCATGCGGAAGAATTGCTGCGCCATGCAGATATCGCCATGTATCACTCAAAGGGCCAACGCTGCAGCGGCGTGCAATTCTTCACGCCGGACATGCAGCGCCGCCTCGACGCCCGGCTGACGATGGAACAAGGCTTGCTGCGCGCCCTGAAGCGCGAAGAATTCGTGCTGCACTTCCAGCCCCAGGTGGATTTGCGCAGCGGCTCCATCATTGGACTGGAAGCCCTGCTGCGCTGGCAGTCGCCGGAACTGGGCATGGTGCCGCCGATGGAGTTCATCCCGGTGGCCGAAGAGAGCAACCTGATTGTCGATATCGGCAAATGGGTGCTGGAGAAAACCTGCGCCACCTTGCGTGAATGGCAGGGCGCGAGCGTGCCAGTGGTGCCGGTTGCGATCAATATCGCCGCCTCCCAGTTCGCACGCCAGGATTTCGACCTCACGGTGAAAGATGCCCTGTACCGATTTGATGTCGCCCCCGGCCTGCTGGAGCTGGAGCTGACGGAAAGCCTGTCGATGGGCGACCCGGTCGGTTCCATCGCGCTGATGCAGCGCTTGCGCGCGATTGGCATCAATATGGCGATCGACGATTTCGGCACCGGCTACTCCAACCTCAGTTACCTGAAGCGTTTCCCTGTCGACCGGCTCAAGATCGACAAAAGCTTCACCTCCGGTCTCGCGACAAATTCCGAGGACCACGCCATCGTCACCGCCGTCATCAGCCTGGCGCACAGCCTGGGCCTGAAGGCCATCGCCGAAGGCGTCGAGACCGAGGATCAGCTGCGACTGCTGCTGGCCGAGGGCTGCGACGAAATCCAGGGCTACTACTTCAGCCGCCCCTTGCCGGAACCGGCGGCGCGCGAAATGCTGCTGCGGCGCCCTACCCTGGCAGTTCCTTAATCATGCGGCGCGGGTTGGCAGTGAAGTCGCGCATGGCCTCCTAGCACTGGTTTGCGATCATTTGTTGGTAATCGTGCAACCATGTGCAGTGCAGCACAAGGCCGCCAGCATTTATAATGGCGACTTTCCATCCCACCCACCCAAGTAACCATGTCTGCACAACTGATCGACGGAGTAGCGCTCTCCCAAAAACTGCGCGCCGAAATCGCTTCCCGCGCCGCCGCACTGACCGCCAAGGGCAAACAGCCTGGCCTGGCCGTGATTTTGGTCGGCGACGACCCGGCCAGCCACGTCTATGTGCGCAACAAGGTCAAGGCTTGCGAAGACGCCGGCATCCGCTCCGTGAAAGAGCAATACGCCGCAGACATGACCGAGCAAGCCCTGCTCGAGCGCATCGCCACCCTGAACGCCGATCCAAGCATCCACGGCATCCTGGTACAGATGCCGCTGCCTAAGCATATCGACTCGCACAAGGTGATCGAAGCCATCGCCACCACCAAGGACGTGGACGGCTACTCGGTGCTGAGCGCCGGTGAACTGATGGCCGGCCTGGAAGGCTTCCTGCCATGCACGCCATACGGCTGCATGAAGCTGATCGAATCGACCGGCGTCTCGCTGAAGGGCAAGCACGCTGTCGTGATCGGCCGTTCCAACACCGTCGGCAAGCCAATGGGCCTGCTGCTCTTGCAAGCTAACGCCACCGTCACCATTTGCCATAGCGGAACTTCGGACCTGGGCTATCACACCCGCCAGGCGGATATCGTGGTGGCCGCAACTGGCCGCCGCAATACCCTGACTGCTGATATGGTGAAACCGGGCGCCATCGTGATCGACGTGGGCATCAACCGCGATGAGAACGGCAAGCTGTGCGGCGACGTGGACTTTGCGGGCATCAAGGAAGTGGCTTCGCATATCACGCCGGTGCCGGGTGGCGTGGGTCCGATGACCATTACTATGCTGTTGATGAATACGATTGAATCGGCGGAGCGCGCTTAAACCCGGTAAACCAGGGTACGACCCAAGGGTCGGACCCTTGGTCCGAGGCCGCCACGTGTCGGGTCTGACGGGGACGCCGAGTCCCTTGGGTCAGACCCAGAATTTTTGGGTTTAAAGGAAACCAAATGACCGACAATCCCCTGCTGGACTTTAGCGGCTTGCCGCGTTTCGATGCGATCAAGCCCGAACACGTGACTCCCGCAATCGAGCACCTGCTGGAGAAGAACCGCGCCGCTGTGGCGCAACTGGAAGCGCCGAGCGGCGAGGTGACCTGGGATAACTTCGTCACCCCGCTGGAAAATTCCACCGAGCTGCTGGGCCGCGCCTGGGGCATCGTCAGTCACCTCAACAACGTTGTGGACACGCCCGAGCTGCGCGCCACCTACAACGACAACCTGCCGAAAGTGACCGAATTCTGGACCGCCCTTGCCCAGAACGAAGCGCTGTTCGCCAAATACAAAGCCCTGCGCGCCAGCGCGGAATTCGCCACCTTGTCGCCCGCGCGCCAGCGCATCATCGACAATGCAATCCGCGATTTCCGCATGGGCGGCGCGGAACTGCCGGCTGATAAGAAAGAGCGCTTCGCCGAAATCCAGGAAGAACACGCCGCCACCAGCACCCGCTTCAGCGAAAACGTGCTGGACGCGACCAACGACTGGAAACTGCTGGTGGAAGACGAGTCCGAGCTGCGCGGCCTGCCCGACGATTCCAAGGCCGCCGCCAAAGCGCTGGCCGAAAAGGATGGCAAGCAAGGCTGGGCCTTCACCCTGCACTTCCCATCCTACTACCCGATCCTGCAGTTCTGCGACAACCGCGAATTGCGCGAAAAAGTCTACCGCGCCAACGCCACCAAAGCCTCCGAGCTGGGAGACGCGTTCAGCAAGCGTGAAGACTGGGACAACACGGGCAATATCGCCACCCTGCTGAAACTGCGCGCTGAAGAAGCATCCCTGCTCGGCTACAAGAACTTCGCCGAAGTGTCGCTGGTGCCGAAAATGGCCAAGTCGCCGGAACAGGTGATCGAATTCCTGGAAGACCTGGCCAAGCGCGCGCGCCCATTTGCCGAGAAAGACCTGGCCGAACTGCAGGCCTACGCAACCAAAGAACTGGGCATCAACGATGTGCAGTCCTGGGACCTGCCTTACGCCTCCGAAAAACTGCAGCAGCACCTGTACTCCTTCTCGGCGCAGGAAGTGAAGCAGTACTTCCCCGAACATAAAGTGATCGACGGCCTGTTCAAACTGGTGCAAACCCTGTTCGGCGTCAGCATCAAGCCGGACAGCGCGCCGGTCTGGCACAAGGACGTACGCTTCTACCGCATTGAGCGCGACGGCAAGCTGGTAGGCCAGTTCTACCTGGACCTGTACGCCCGCGAAGGCAAGAGCGGCGGCGCCTGGATGGACGACGCGCGCGGCCGCCGCATGAAAAACGGCGAGCTGCAAACCCCGGTCGCCTATCTGACCTGCAATTTCACCGAACCGCTGGAAATGGACGGCGTGCTGCAGCCATCCCTGTTCACCCACGATGAAGTGATCACCCTGTTCCACGAATTCGGCCACGGCCTGCACCACATGCTGACCCAGGTCGAGGAACTGGCGGTATCCGGCATCTCCGGCGTCGAATGGGACGCGGTGGAGCTGCCATCCCAGTTCATGGAAAACTTCTGCTGGGAGTGGGATGTACTGAGCCACATGAGCGCCAACGTGAAGAGCGGCCTGCCGCTGCCGCGCGCCCTGTACGACCGCATGCTGGCGGCAAAAAACTTCCAGTCCGGCCTGCAGACCCTGCGCCAGGTGGAATTCGCCCTGCTCGACATGCTGCTGCACTACGATTTCCAGCCATCCGGCGCCAAGTCGGTGCAGGACGTCATCGACGAAGTACGCCGCAAATTCGCTGTTATCATCCCGCCAAGTTTCAACCGCTTCCAACATTCCTTCGGCCATATCTTTGCCGGAGGCTATGCGGCGGGATACTATAGCTATAAGTGGGCGGAAGTTCTGTCTGCCGACGCCTACGCAGCCTTCGAGGAAGCGGCGGCGCTCGACGGCGGCAAAATGTCCACAGAAACCGGGAAACGCTTCCAGCGAGAGATCCTGGCCGTCGGCGGTTCGCGCCCGGCCCTGGAATCGTTCACCGCCTTCCGCGGCCGAGAGCCGACGATCGACGCCCTGCTGCGCCATAGCGGCATGGCGGCTTAAAGGAGAGAGAATGAAACGCGCTGCACTGCTTTTGTTGCTGCTGACTGCCAGCGTAGCGCAGGCACAGATGTACAAGTGGAAGGACGATAAAGGCGTCACACACTTTACCGATACGCCGCCGCCAGCCACCGCCAAGAAGGCGGAGATGAAGAATTACAACACTGGCGGTACCGGCAGTGTCGATCTTCCGCCGGAACTGGCGGAAGTCGTACGTGCCCGTCCAGTTGTACTCTACACCACCGGCAGCTGCAGCACCGGCTGCGACAAGGCCCGTGCCATGCTGGCGGCGCGCGGCATTCCTTACCGTGAAAAGACCGTCAACACGCCGGAAGATTTCGAAGTGCTGAAAAAGGCCGGCAGCGCAGGCCAGGTACCGTTCCTGCTGATCGGCCGTGGCAAACAGATCGGCTTTGAACAAGGCGCCTGGGATGCGGCGCTGACCGAAGCGGGCTACCCGACCGTCAAGTCGCTGCCGCCAGGCTATTCCAACCCGCCGCCAACGTCCGCCGCGCCACCAAAAGCGCCAAGCGCCGGCGAACTGGCACGCGCCAAGGCCGAATCCGACCGCGCCGCTGCGGCCGAAGAAGAAGCTCGCCGTGAACGAGACACGCCGAAGAACGCCCCGCCAGACTTCCGTTTTTAATCGATGACGCAGATTGATTTCCACAGCGGCGTGCCGGACAAGGTAGCTTATGTCTGCCGCTTGCTGCGCAAGGCTTGGGCCAGCACGCCCCGCATCGTCGTCATGACCGAGGATGCGGCCCAGCTGGCGGAACTGGACCGCGCACTGTGGACCTTTTCCGCCACCGCTTTCCTGCCGCACGCCCACGTCAACGATCCGCTGGCGCCCGATTCCGCCATCGTACTGGCCGACAGCGACGCCACCGAACTGCCGGAAGCGGGCTTACTGGTCAACCTGTCGCGCCGCGCGCCGGCCCAGTTTGAGGCATTTCCGCGACTGATCGAAGTGATCTCCGCCGACGAAGAAGATGCGGCAGCGGGCCGCCTGCGTTATGCTGCCTACAAGCGGCAGGATTTCCCGCTCAAACATCTCACGGTAGGTAAGTAATTCATGAACCAGGCTTTTGACGCCAGCATCCCGGTCCTGACCGAAATCATGCAAGACGAGGCGCCAGCCCCTGCCGCCGAACAAGTCGTTGCCGAGCCGTCCCCTTCCCTGCCGGCGCCGGATGACGATGAAGCGTGGGAAGCGCTGGAACGCCGCCTCTCCGAACGCGTGCTGCACCAACTGTCAAACCGCGTCGATTTCGTGCTGGAGCAGCGCATCAAGGACAGCATAGGCGAAGTCCTGGACCACGCCCTGCACGCATTGACCCTGGAAATCCGCGAAGGCCTGCACGACACCATCGGCAAGATCGTCACCCGCGCAGTGCAACAGGAAATCACCCACCTGCAAGCCAACTCCACACGCCGGAAATAATTCCCTCTTTGCCATTCGGGTTTTTTGCTGTATTTTCTCTGGCGTACATGAATATTTGACTGGAGACCCCGATGCAGTTCAAGACCAAGTTCATTTCTGCCGCCCTCGCCCTGGCATTTGCCGGCGGAGCCTACGCCCAGGACACCATCAAGATCGGCCACGTGTCGCCGGTTTCGGGCCCTAATTCCCACCTCGGCAAGGACATGGAAAATGGCGCAAAAATGGCCGTCGAAGACCTGGCAGCCAAAGGCGTCAAGATTGGCGGCAAGCCCGTCAAATTCGTCGTCCAGTTCGAAGACGACGGCGGCGACCCTAAACAAGGCACCACCGCCGCGCAAAAACTGGTGGACGCCAAGGTACAGGGCGTGATCGGCCACCTGAACTCCGGCACCACCATTCCGGCCTCCAAGATTTACTTTGATGCCGGCATCCCGCAGATTTCGCCAGCCGCCACCTCGCCGGTGTACACCAAGCAGAAATTCAATACCGCCTTCCGCGTGGTCGCCAACGACAATAAGCTGGGCGGCACCCTGGGCGCATACGCCGTACAAAAGCTGGGCGCCAAGAAGATCGCCGTGATCGACGACCGCACCGCCTACGGCCAGGGCGTAGCCGACGAATTCGTCAAAGGCGCCAAGAAAGCCCTGCCAGGCGTGCAAGTGGTCGGCAAGGAATTCACCAACGCCAACGCCACCGACTTCAACGCCATCCTGACCAATATCAAGTCGAAGAACCCGGACCTGGTCTTCTTCGGCGGCATGGATTCGGTGGGCGGCCCGCTGCTGCGCCAGATGAAGGCACTGGGCATCAACGCCAAATTCATGGGCGGCGACGGCGTGTGTACCGACGCGCTATACCGCCTGTCCGCCGGCGCAGCCGCCGACGGCGTAGTCACCTGTGCCGAAGCAGGCGGCGTAACGGCCGAAATGCAGAAGAACATGGACGACTTCCGCGCCCGCTACAAGAAGAAGTACGGCCAGGAAGTGCAGCTGTATGCACCATACGTGTACGACGCCATCATGACCATGGCCGACGCGATGGAGAAAGCCAATTCGTCCGAACCGGCCAAATACCTGCCGGTGCTGGCCAAGATCAAGCACCAGGGCGTCACCGGCCTGGTTGAATTCGACCAATACGGCGACATCAAGGACGGCGCGCTGACCCTGTTCACCTACAAGGGCGGCGTCAAGACCAAGATGGAAGTCGTGAAGTAACGCGCGAGAATATCGGGGGGGAGCCCGTGGGCCGCCAACCAGCATGGCGGCCCTTTTCGTTTCAGGAGAAAGTGCAATGCAAACCAAAACCATCATCACAGCCATCGCCCTGGCCTTTGCTGGCGCCGCGAGCGCCCAGGAAGTGGTCAAGATCGGCTATGTCGGCCCGCTGTCCGGCCAGTCCGCCCACCTGGGCAAGGACAACCAGAGCGGCGTGCGCATGGCGGTGGAAGAATTGAACGCCAAAGGATTCAAGATCAACGGCAAGGCGGTCAAGTTCGAGATGGTGTCAGAAGACGACGCCGGCGATCCCAAACAGGGCACCTCGGCCGCGCAGAAACTGGTCGACGCCAAAGTACAGGGCGTGATCGGCCACCAGAATTCCGGCACCACCATTCCCGCCTCAAAGATCTATTACGACGCAGGCATTCCGCAGATTTCCGCATCGTCCACCAGCCCGGTGTACACCAACCAGGGCTTCAACACCACCTTCCGCGTAGTATCGAACGATCTCAAACTGGGCAGCTCGCTGGGCAAGTACGCCACGCAAAAACTGGGCGCCAAGCGCATCGCCGTGATCGACGACCGCACCGCTTATGGCCAGGGCGTCGCCACCGAATTCCTGAAAGAAGCCAAGAAAGGCGCCGGTGTACAGATCGTGGACAAGCAATTCACCACCGACAAGGCATCCGACTTCAACGCCATCCTCACCAGCATCCGATCCAAGAACCCAGACCTGGTGTTCTTCGGCGGCATGGACTCGGTAGGCGGCCCGCTGCTGCGCCAGATGAAGCAACTCGGCATCAAAGCCAAGCTGATGGGCGGCGACGGCATCTGCACCGAAGCGCTGCCCAAGCTGTCGGGCGGCGCCGACGACATCGTCGTATGCGCGGAAGCCGGTGGCGTCACGCCGGAACAGGAAAAGAAGCTGGACGAATTCGCCGCCCGCTTCAAGAAACGCTACGGCATTGAAGTACAGGTCTACGCACCGTACGCCTACGACGCAACGATGGCGATTGCCCACGCCATGGCAGATGCCAAGTCAGCCGACCCGGCCAAATACCTGCCCTTCCTGAAGAAGGTCAAGCACGACGGCGTCAGCGGCACGATTGCCTTCGACGCCAAGGGCGACATCAAAGACGGCGCGCTGACACTGTTCGGCTACAAAGCCGACAAGAAAACCCGCATCGAGGTCATCAAATAAAAAAGGGGACGTACCCCTTTTTTATAAGGGTACGTCCCCTTTTTCCGGTTTAAAAAAGGGGTACGTCCCCTTTTTCAAATCATTTCTGGGACAGGACCCATTTCACCAGGGTCTTGGCTTCCGCCTCGGTCACCTGTGGGTTGGCTGGCATTGGGACTGCGCCCCACACGCCGGAACCGCCCTTCATCACTTTCTGCACCAGCTTGGCTTCGGCATCTTTCTGGCCAGCGTATTTGGCGGCGACATCCTTGTATGCCGGGCCAACCAGCTTGGTGGCGACTGCGTGGCAGCCCATGCAGTTCTTGGCCTTGGCCAGGTCAGCATTTGCGAAAGCGGCCTGCGACGAGAAAGCTGCGGCGACCAGGACACCAACCATCAGGGAACGTTTCATTTTTTCATCTCCAAGAAAAAAACTGACACAATTCTACTCCACAACGCACGCTTCGACTTATGGGTTGACCGATAGCTGGATATTGCTATGATGGAATACCAAGGAGTGTTCCATGCCCATTATTCTATTGATAATCGCCCTCGTGGCGCTGAAGTACTTTGAAGTCTGGAAGTTCGCCGCCCTGTCGTGGTGGTGGATCGTTGCCGTCATGGGCGTTGCCTTCGCCTGGTTCGAATTCGTCGAGCCGATGCTGGGCCTCGACAAACGCAAGGCTCACAACGTTGACGAACAACGCCGCAAAGATCGCGTCAAGAAAAGCTTCGAAGACCTCCAGAAGCGTAAATGAAAGTCGGGGTCAGGTCGAGCAATCGGACAAGAAAAGGGGACGTACCCCTTTAAAAGGGTACGTCCCCTTTTCTTGTGACCCCGACTTTCAAATCAGCGCTTCAGCTGCGACAAGTCGCGCACGGCGCCGCGGTCGGCGGACGTGGTCAGCGCGGCGTAGGCTTGCAGTGCTTGCGATACGTAGCGCTCGCGGTTGACCGGCTTCCATGCATCCGCGCCGCGTGCTTCCATTGCTGCGCGGCGCGCTGCCAGCACTTCCGGCGTCACGCGCAGGTTGATCGTGCGCGACGGGATGTCGATGTCGATCATATCCCCTTCTTCCACCAGGCCGATGGCACCGCCTTCCGCCGCTTCCGGCGAGGCGTGGCCGATCACCAGGCCCGATGAGCCGCCCGAGAAGCGGCCGTCCGTGAACAGCGCGCAGGCTTTGCCCAGGCCCTTCGATTTGATGTACGAAGTCGGGTACAGCATTTCCTGCATGCCAGGGCCGCCTTTCGGGCCTTCGTAGCGGATGATCACAACGTCGCCTTCGTGCACGGTGTCGCCCAGAATGCCTTCCACTGCCGCGTCCTGGCTTTCGAACACGCGCGCCTTGCCGCTGAATTTCAGGATCGATTCATCCACGCCGGCGGTTTTCACGATACAGCCCTTTTCGGCGATATTCCCGTACAGGACCGCCAGGCCACCGTCTTTCGAGTATGCGTGCTCCAGGTCGCGGATACAGCCGGTGCTGCGGTCCAGGTCCGACGAGGCATAGCGTTCAGATTGCGAGAACGCCACTTGGGTCGGTACGCCGCCCGGCGCTGCGCGGAAGAGCTGGTGCACGGCGGCGTCATCGCTGCGTTTGATGTCGTATTTCTCAATGGCGTCGCCCATGGTCGGGCTGTGTACCGTGTGCTGGGTGGTGTCCAGCAGTCCGGCGCGCGCCAGTTCGCCGAGAATGGAAATGATGCCGCCGGCGCGGTGCACGTCTTCGATGTGGAACTTGTCGGTCATCGGTGCGACCTTGCACAGGCATGGCACTTTGCGCGAAATGCGGTCGATGTCTGCCATGGTGAACGGCACTTGCGCTTCGTGCGCCGCGGCCAGCACGTGCAGCACGGTGTTGGTGGAGCCGCCCATCGAGACATCCAGCGCCATCGCGTTTTCAAATGCTTCCTTGGTGGCGATGGAGCGCGGCAGCACGCTGTAGTCATCCTGCTCGTAGTGGCGCTTGGTGATCTCGACGATCAGGCGGCCTGCGCGCAGGAACAGTTCCTTGCGGTCGCTGTGGGTAGCGACGATGGTGCCGTTGCCCGGCAGGGACAGGCCCAGCGCTTCGGTCAGGCAGTTCATCGAGTTGGCGGTAAACATGCCGGAGCAGGAGCCGCAGGTCGGGCAGGCGGAGCGCTCGATCTCCGCCACGTCGGCGTCGGAGACGCTGCTGTCGCCGGCCTTGATCATGGCGTCGACCAGGTCCAGCTTGATGATTTTCTCGCCGCCGTTGACTGCCTTGATCACTTTGCCCGCTTCCATCGGGCCGCCGGAGACGAAGACCGCTGGAATATTCAGGCGCATGGCAGCCATCAGCATGCCGGGCGTGATCTTGTCGCAGTTGGAGATGCAAACCATGGCGTCGGCGCAGTGCGCGTTGACCATGTATTCGACGGAGTCGGCGATCAGGTCGCGCGACGGCAGCGAGTACAGCATGCCGCCATGGCCCATGGCGATGCCGTCGTCCACCGCAATGGTGTTGAATTCCTTGGCGACGCCGCCGGATGCTTCGATTTCGCGTGCAACCAGCTGGCCCAGGTCCTTCAGGTGGACGTGGCCCGGGACGAATTGGGTGAAGGAATTGACCACGGCGATGATCGGTTTATTGAAATCGCCATCTTTCATGCCGGTGGCGCGCCACAGGGCGCGAGCGCCTGCCATATTGCGGCCTTGGGTGGTGGTGTAGGAACGGTATTGCGGCATGGTGGGGTCTCCTCAGTAAGAGTCTAAGGTTGCCTTGCCCATGGCAAGTTGTCAAATATATGATAACCACTGCTGTGATATGCTTTGCGAATGAATATCGAACTTCGCCAGCTGCGCTACTTCGCAACCGTCGCCGAGGAGCTGCATTTCGGCCGCGCCGCGCGGCGCCTGCATATGACCCAGCCTCCTCTGTCGCAGACCATCATGGCTTTAGAGGAAATGCTGGGGGCACCTTTATTTGAGCGCAACCGGCGCGGCGTGGCGCTGACGGCGGCCGGGGCGGCCTTGCTGCCGGAAGCGCGCCGCCTGCTCGAACAGTCGGCAGGGCTGGCGGAGCTGGTGCAGCGCGCTGCCACGGGCGCCAGCGGGCGCTTGTCGCTGGCCTTCGTGTCCTCCGCCGATTACAGCGTGCTGCCGCCCACCCTGCGCGCCTACCGCGCCGAATATCCGCAAGTGGAAATCACGCTGAAGGAGGCCACGTCCGATTTGCAGCTGGAGGATTTGCTGGAAGGCCGGGTCGATGCCGGCCTGCTCATCCCTCCTCTGCCCGACCGCGCACGCCAGGACCTCGACTACTTGCCGGTACTACGCGAGCCGCTGGTCCTGGCCGCGCCAGCCGGCCTGCCGGCACTGGCCCGCGCCAAAGCTGCCGATTTGCGCAAGCTGGCCGGCATCCCGCTGATCATTTTCCCGCGCCATATCTCGCCGGGGCTGTACGACGCCATCCTGTCCGTCTTCCGTGAGGCCGGCATCACCCCTGAAGTCGGCCAGGAAGCGATCCAGATGCAGACCATTGTCAGCCTTGTATCGGCTGGCATGGGATTGGCACTTGTGCCACAATCCGTGTCGAATTTGCGCCGGCCGGGCGTGGAATACCTGTCCCTGGTCCAGAACACGCCGCTGGTGGAAACCGGCCTGGCCTGGCGGCGCGACAATGCCTCGCCTGTGCTGCGCGGCTTTTTGGAATTAATGAGAAAGAGAATCTGATGCCAGCTTTAATGCATCCAATGCCCGACCCTGTCGCCATCCATCTGGGCCCTGTGGCGATCCACTGGTATGGCCTGATGTACGTTCTGGCCTTCACCATGTTCATCGCGCTGGGCCGCGTACGCATCAAGCAGCCGCACATCGCCGCGCAAGGCTGGACCAAGGAAGACCTGGACGACATGCTGTTCTACGGCATGCTGGGCGTGATCGTCGGCGGCCGCCTGGGCGAAGTGTTCTTCTACCAGCCGGAAATGCTGCTCACGCCACTGCGCATCTTCAAGGTATGGGAAGGCGGCATGAGCTATCACGGCGGCTTCCTTGGCGTGTTGATCGGCATGGCGCTGTGGGCGCACAAACGCAAGCGCAACCTGCTGGATGTGTATGACTTCATCGCACCGCTGGTGCCGCTTGGCTATGCCGCAGGCCGCATGGGTAATTTCATCAACGCCGAATTGCCGGGCCGCGTGGTCAGCGATCCTAACCTGCCATGGGCAATGATTTATCCAAACGTGGACTTGATGCCGCGTCACCCATCCGCGATCTACCAGATGCTGGTCGATGGCATCCTTGTGTTCTGCATCATCTGGCCGTTCGCACGCAAGGCTCGCCCGCGCCTGGCGGTCGGCGCGATGTATGTCCTGCTGTACGGCTGCGCGCGTTTCTTCACCGAGTGGTTCCGTACCCCGGACTGGGAAATCCACGTGGCCGGTCTGCCGATCACCTCCGGCCAGATGCTGTCGCTGCCGATGATCATCGGCGCCGTCATCATGCTGGTTTGGGCATACCGCTCAAACCAGCCCAATAGCTCCGGCCAGCGCGCCTAAGGCGATCAGCCACAAGGGATTCAATTTGGTCGCATAGGCCGCCGCTGCGGCGGCCAGCGCCAGCACAATGCCGCGCCATCCGGCGCCGGCCACACTCAGGAAAGTCCAGGCTGCGCCGGCCAGCATGCCGGCCGCCAGCGGCGCCAACGCGTCTCGCAGGGCGCCAGCCCAACGCCCCTTCCCGCCGCCATGGCGGTTGATCACCGACCCCAGCGCCAGCACCAGGCAACTTGACGGGACGATCGCCGCCAGCGTCACCACGACGGCGCCCAGCCAGCCCTTGATCATCCAGCCGATCAGCGTGACGAACAGCAGGTTCGGGCCCGGCGCCGCCTGCGCCAGCGCATACATGGCGGCGAATTGCTCGTCCGTCAGCCAGTGGTTCTGCACCGAGACGTAATGGTGCACATCGGGCGCGACCAGCACCACGCCGCCGCCGATTGCCGTCAGCGACAGCACCGCCAGATGCCATGCCAGCCCGCCCAGTTTGACGTCGTCGTTCATGGCTTCCTCCAGACGAAGGCAAACAGCAGGAAGCCGATCGGCACCAGCGTGGCGACCACGGTGATCAGCCCGACTTTGGCGATGCCAAGACCAACGAAAGCCGCCACCAGCAGCGCGATCTGCACGACGCGCCTGGCGCCCTGCCCCGAGCCACGAAGCATGCCAACCGCCAGCTTGACTGCTGTCGCGAGGATCAGCCCCGATGCCGCAGCCGCCATGCCGCGCATCGCGTTGACGAATATGGGGTGGTGCGCCAGGCCCTGGTAGGCGGCGCCGAGTGCAATGACGATGAAGAATGGGCCTAGCAACAGCCCCGCCAACGCGGAGAATCCGCCGGCCACGCCGGCATAGCGCTGGCCGACCATCACGGAGAGGTTGCAGATGGTGGGTCCCGGCAGCAGCTGCGCGATGCTGAGAAGCTCCCCGAATTCAGCAGCCGTCAGCCATTGCGTGCGTTCGACCAGATGACGGTAGGCGAAGGGCAGCACGCCGCCAAAGCCCTGCATCGCCATATGGGAAAAGACCTTGAACAGCGCCCAGCATCCAACCCTTCCATCCTGCATCGCTACCTCCGTGCAACGCCGCCGCTTACGCGAACGCGTGGTAGAACATATACGCCGCCAGTGCAAACAGCACCACGGCAAAGGCGCGCTTGAGCGTCGCCACATCCATCTTGTGCGCCATGCGCGCACCGAAAGGCGCCAGCATCACGCTGGCCGCAACGATCACCACCAGCGCTGGCAAATAAACAAAGCCCAGCGAGTACTGCGGCAAACCCGGCTCCGCCCATCCGTAATAGATATTCGACAGGGTGCCCGACAACGCGATCGGGAAGCCCAGCGCCGCGCTGGTGGCCACCGCCTGGTGAATCCGCACATTACACCACGCCATGAACGGCACCGAAATAAAGCCGCCACCGGCGCCGACCAGTCCCGCCACGGTGCCTATCACACCGCCCGCCGCGAACATGCCCGGCGCGCCCGGCAGCTCGCGCCCCGCCGCCGGCTTCTTATTGCGCAGCATCTGCGCCGCCGAAAATGCGACGAAAACGGCGAAAAGCAGCGACAGCGCGGAAGTATTCATCTGCTTGCCGATCCATGGTCCAATCCACGATCCGATCATGATGCCCGGCGACAGCAGCGCCACGATGCGCCACTGCACCGCGCCGTGCTTGTGGTGCGCCCGCACAGAAGCCAGGGAAGTAAACATGATGGTCGCCAGCGACGTCGCAATCGCCATATGCACCACCAGCTGCGGTGCAAAGCCCTTGGCCGTGAAGATCATGGTAATAAAGGGCACCAGCACCATACCGCCGCCAATGCCCAGCAAGCCCGCTGCAAAACCGCCCCCTGCGCCCATTGCGAGCAGTACCAGCATCAATCCAATATCCATCTGCTCATTCCCGCAAGTTGCCTCAAGCCGTCGATTTTACGCGGAGCCGCCGACTTTCGTTAAAATGCCCCTTTTGTCATTTTCACCACGCTAATGAAACGACTGCTTTCCGTCCTCGCTCTCTCCTGTTTCACCACGTTGGCCACTGCGGACAGTTATGACGACGGTATAAGCGCCCATCGCGCTGGCGACTATGCTAAGGCTCTCCGGATTTTTCAAGAGCACTCTGCTAAAGGCAATTCCGATGCCGACAGAATGCTAAGCATGATGTACGCCAACGGAGACGGTGTTAAAAAGGACGAAAAGAAGTCACAGGAGCTTGCGATTCGTGCGATCGAGCATGGCAACGAATTGGGATATGGAATGGCGTCAATCTTCCATTTCCTGGAAAAGTCGGAACTTTTCGATCCCGCAAAAGGAATCGAGTGGCTGCAAAAAGGCGTGAAAGCCGGCGACATCCACAGCATGCGCAGGCTCGCCTCCTTCAAGGCCAGAGGCGAATACATAACTCTGGACAAAGAAGGTGCGGTCAACCTCTTGAAACAATGTGAGGAGGTGCCAGTTCGCTTTTGCACCATGGACCTGGCAGAAATGTATGCAAAAGGCATCGGCGTACAGCAAAGCTATGGTAAGGCACTCAAGCTTTACCAGAGCATTCGCGCCGATGATGGTAGCACCTACCTCATGCTCGGCCGCATGTTCGAAGAGGGACTCGGCACTTCCCAGAACCATGGCCGCGCAATGGAATACTATGTAACCGCCGCGAAAATGCAGAACGGCGCCGCAATGAATCGCATTGGTGAACTGTACCTGCAAGGACGTGGCGTAGAGCGTGACTACATGCAGGCTGCATATTGGTTTCAGCAAGCAGCCAACTTCCACGACAGCGATGGTTTGGTCAACGGGGGCAAGCTCTTCGCGAACGGGCTCGGCGTCAAACGAGACGACATTGAGGCAGAGGCATGGTATGTGGAAGCCGTCGAAAAAGAAAGCAGCGACGCAAGGCGCACGCTGGCGCGCTTCTATGAAGCAGGGCGCGGCGCCGCTGCCAGCCCCGCACGCGCGCGCCAGCTATTCTGCGAAGCGGCCATGAGTGACAGGTCGCGAATGCTACTGGATCTATCCAGTTCCGTACTTCAGTCTACCGCGCGTCGGGCGATAGTTGGCGAGCTCGCTGTCCTGTATCACTGCAAGGAAAGCAGCTCCGCTCGCAGAACCGCAGAAATTCTTGAGACGCGCGTCAGCGCGTCCGAACGCGACGAAGCGAAGGCACTTGCCAGCACTTTCAAGGAAGGCAGCATCGGCAAGGCGCTCGACGCCTTCGTCGGCACCAAGCAGTAAGGCTTATTCTTTCAGAAGCTTGGTGACCGCAGACCATTGCGCCGGCGTGACCGGCGTGATCGACAGGCGGCTGCCTTTTTGCAGCACTACCATGTCTTCCAGCTGCGGCAGGGTGCGCATTTCGGCCAGCGACAGCAGGCGCGTTTTGCGTACGCCCTTCACGTCGACGGAAATCCAGCGCGGCTGCTCCTGCGTCGCTTTGGCGTCGTAGTAGTGGCTCTTGGGATCGAACTGGGTGGCGTCCGGATAAGGGCCGCTCACCACTTCCGCGATGCCGGCAATGCCCGGCTCCGGGCAGGAGGAATGGTAGAACAGCACGCCGTCGCCGACCTGCATCGCATCGCGCATGAAATTGCGGGCCTGGTAGTTGCGCACGCCGAACCAGGGCACAGTCTTGCCCTTGGCGGACATGACATCGTCAATGCTGACTTCATCGGGCTCGGACTTCATCAACCAATATTGCATGGCGCTCCTCTGGACGTAAAAAAACGGTTGCGCACCTTGGAGTGCATGCAACCGCTTTCGTATGGAATGAGGCCCCGCCTGTGCCGTTATGCCGGCATCCCGAACCTTACGGTTCAAGGTGGTTGCAGTTAGTTCAACTTCGGGTTCATCAGACTAGTGACGCTCACGCCCGTCAAACAAATTTCCGCAACCGGTGCATGTAAATGGTTCAAGGAATATATGGCAAATCTCGAACACCGCAGGGTGACACGAAGTTTACTCCTCAAACGTTTTCCGGGAAAGGCCTTTAAGACAATTATTAGAACAGATTTTCCTGCGGGGTCAGTGCATTGTCGAGCACCTTGTGCATGGCGCCCAGCTTCTCCTGCACTTCCAGCATGGACGGGCCGCCGTTGGCCGTTTTCGATGCCAGGAATTCAGCCGCCATGCCCAGCGCCGCCATCACGGCGATGCGGTCATTGCCCTTGATCTTGCCCGCGTCGCGGATCGCGCTCATCTTTTTATCGAGCAGGTTGGCCGCTTCGCGCAGCGCGCGTTCTTCGTCGGCCTTGCAGGCCAGCTTGTACGGCTGGCCCATGATGGTCACGTCGACATGGATCATTGTGCATCCTCAGGGGTGTCTGCTTCGGCGGCCGGGATCTTTTCCAGCAGCGCCATCACGCGCCCATGTGCTTCGCCCAGGCGGCGTTGGTATTCAAGGTTATCGGCCACCAGCGCTGCATTGGCCTGGCGCAACTGGGCATTCTCGCGACGCAAGGTATGCGCGAGCTCCGCGAGGCGGTCGATTTTGTCGGAAAGTTCTTGGTAGTCTGCGATCATCCAGAAACTATAGGGCCGCACGATTGCACGGTCAACTTGGTGTTAGACATGCCTGGGATTGTAGCCTATTTGGAGCCCCGCCCAGTAATCTTCCTGGCTGCCGCCGCAATGTCGATGCAGACGTCCTTGAATGCGCCGCCGATGTCGGCCAGGTCATTGCCAAGTTCCCTGAACCAGATGCCAATGCTCATGGCCGCTCTCCCGTATATCAACACCTCTATTACAGCAAGCGAAGATGACGGGACAGGCCACGCTTGAATTACAAATCTGTAATCGGGCGACGTCTGCATTGACTCCCCTTTTGCATTTCTGGAAGAATGCCGGGGATGAAAGCCCTACTGGTAGAAGACGAACAGCGAATAGCCAGCTTTGTGTGCAGCGGATTGCGCGAACAAGGCTTCCTTGTGGACCATTGCGAAGATGGGAACCTGGGCTATGACTACGCCTTGTCACGCCAGTACGACATCATCCTGCTCGACATCATGGTGCCGGGCCGCGACGGCCTGGCCATCCTGAAAGCCCTGCGCCGCGATGGCCGCGACACGCCCGTGATCCTGCTGACCGCGCGCAATGAACTGGACGACCGCCTGCAAGGCCTGAACCTGGGCGCCGACGATTACCTGGCCAAGCCCTTCTATATGGAAGAACTGGTGGCGCGCATCCATGCGCTGCGGCGGCGCGTGAGCGGTGAACGGCAGAACGTGCTGACCGCCGGCCCGCTCAAGCTGGACCGCCTCGCGCGGGTGGCCCACCTCGATGGCCGCGAAGTCGAACTCACCAGCCGCGAATTCAACCTGATGGAATACCTGATGCGCGCGCCGGGCCGGGTCTACACGCGCACCCAGATCCTGGAGCACGTGTGGGGCTACGACTTCGACCCGCAAACCAATATGGTGGACGTCTGCATCCAGCGCCTGCGCAAGAAGCTCGCCCTGCCCGAGCATGTCGCCATTGAGGCGGTGCGCGGCGTTGGCTACCGCCTGCGCAAGCCGGACGGCGAAGCATGACAGCGGCGCGCCGCCCTTTCATCCGTTCCTTCCGCCTGCGCGTGGCGCTGACAACGGGCGGCCTGGCCATGGCGGTCGTGATCGTGCTGTTCATCGTCGCCTCGCTGACCTTGCTGAACCGGCGCGCGGCCATCATCGACCGCATCATGGTGGCGCAACTGGCGGGGCCGGGCTTTGGCGCATCGCCGGTGCCGCTGTGGCCTGCCATCGACGCCCACCTGAACGCCAGCTTCAGCGGCTTCGCTCCCGAGGGCGACGACGAGAAATTCGCCATCATGCGCGCGGTCGACGACCAGCGAGGCACGATTTACCAGAGCCCCAACTGGCCGGCTTCCCTGCTTGTGCCGGAAGTGACTGACCGCGAGCTGCGGACCTACTACGGCGGCGGGCGGCAATGGCGCATAGGCCAGGTCAGGCGCGGCAAGGTGCTGGTGCAGTTGGGCGTTAATACGACGCTGTCGGAAGCGCAGCTGATTGTCACCATCAAGCGCTTTGGCGCGATCGTCGCCCTGCTATGCCTGCTGGTCGCAAGCGTGGCGTGGTACCTGGCGGGTAAAGCCATGCGCCCGATCGAACACCTGACCGGCGTCATGGAGCGCATCCGCGCCAGCGATATGCGCCAGCGCGTTGCGGCCGACGAAGAGGTGCTGGAGTTCGAGCGCCTGGTCACGGTGTTCAACGACATGCTGGACCGCCTGGACCGCAGCTTCCAGCAGTCGGCGCGCTTCTCCGGCGATGCGGCGCATGAATTGCGCACCCCGGTATCGATCCTTCAGGGCGAGCTGGAACGCGCCTTCGAACGCGCCGGCGACAATCCGGAACTGGAACAGTCGCTGGCCGATATGCTGGATGAGGTGCGGCGCCTCGATAACGTGGTGCGCAAGCTGCTGATGCTCTCGCGCGCCGATGCCGGCCAGCTGCAGATCCCGATGCAGCCGCTGGACCTGGTGCCCATGCTGCGTGAACTGGCCGACGACCTGGACATGATGGCGCCCGACCGTCCGCTGCGCCTGGACCTGCCGCCGCGCATGGACAGCGAAGGCGATGCCGACCTGTTGCGCCAGGTGCTGCAGAACCTGGCCAGCAATGCCGTCAAATACGGCGTTCCGGAAGGCTGGATCGCCATCAAAGGCCGCCTGAGCGGCGATACCTGGCAAATCGACGTGTCCAACGCCTCGGCCGGCATTGCCTTCGAGCAACGCGAACGCCTGTTTGACCGCTTCTATCGCGCCGGCCACGCCTACAACCGCCGCGTTTCCGGTGTTGGCCTGGGCCTCGCCCTGGCCCGGGAAATCGCCCGCGCCCACGGTGGCGAGCTCAGCCTGGCCGACTGCACGGCAGGCGAAGCCAGCTTCCGCCTGACCCTGCCAGCCATGCCTTCGCGCGCCTAGTTATCAATACAACATCCTTAATATCGAATTAACGATTGATCGAGCGCAAAGAAATTCGCTTGAAAAGGGAAAGTGTCGTCCCTATAATTGTTGGCACTCGTTAGCCGAGAGTGCTAACAACTGTCAATAAACCGAGTAAAAGGAGTTTTGTATGAACCTTCGCCCTTTGCATGACCGCGTCATCGTCAAACGCCTGGACCAGGAAACCAAGACCGCGTCCGGCCTGATCATCCCTGATGCAGCCGCTGAAAAGCCAGACCAGGGTGAAGTGCTGGCAGTTGGCAACGGCAAAGTTGCTGACAACGGCACCGTGCGTGCTCTGGAAGTGAAAGTGGGCGACCGCGTTCTGTTCGGCAAATACGCCGGCCAAGCCGTCAAGGTAGACGGCCAGGAACTGCTGGTAATGCGCGAAGAAGACATCATGGCCGTGGTACAGAAGTAATCACAGCCCCCTAGATACAGAATTCAGGAGAAACAAACATGGCAGCTAAAGAAGTCATTTTCGGCGATTCCGCACGTTCCAAGATGGTCGAAGGCGTGAACATCCTCGCCAACGCAGTTAAAGTCACCCTGGGCCCGAAAGGCCGCAACGTGGTGCTGGAGCGCTCCTTCGGCGCCCCAACCGTCACCAAGGACGGCGTGTCGGTCGCAAAAGAGATCGAACTGAAAGACAAGCTGATGAACATGGGCGCGCAGATGGTCAAGGAAGTCGCTTCCAAGACCTCCGACAACGCCGGTGACGGTACCACCACCGCAACCGTGCTGGCCCAGGCCATCGTCCGTGAAGGCATGAAGTACGTTGCCGCCGGCATGAACCCAATGGACCTGAAGCGCGGCATCGACAAGGCAGTTGCTGCCACCGTCGAACAGCTGAAGTCCATCTCCAAGCCATGCACCACCTCCAAGGAAATCGCCCAGGTTGGCGCGATCTCCGCCAACTCGGACGCATCGATCGGCGAGCGCATCTCCGAAGCGATGGAAAAAGTGGGCAAGGAAGGCGTCATCACCGTTGAAGACGGCAAGTCGCTGCACGACGAGCTGGACATCGTGGAAGGCATGCAGTTCGACCGCGGCTACCTGTCCCCGTACTTCATCAACAACCAGGAAAAGCAAGTTGCCGTCCTGGAGAACCCATTCGTCCTGCTGTGCGACAAGAAGATCTCCAACATCCGCGACCTGCTGCCAGTACTGGAGCAAGTAGCCAAAGCCGGCCGTCCACTGCTGATCATCGCTGAAGACATCGAAGGCGAAGCACTGGCGACCCTGGTTGTCAACAACATCCGTGGCATCCTGAAGACCTGCGCAGTGAAAGCCCCTGGCTTCGGCGACCGTCGCAAGGCCATGCTGGAAGACATCGCCATCCTGACCGGCGGCCAGGTTGTTGCAGAAGAAGTCGGCCTGACCCTGGAAAAAGCCACCCTGGCAGAACTGGGCCAAGCCAAGCGTATCGAAGTGGGCAAGGAAAACACCATCGTCATCGACGGCGCAGGCGAAGCTTCCGCAATCGAAGGCCGCGTGGCACAGATCCGCACCCAGATCGAAGCTGCTACTTCCGACTACGACCGCGAAAAACTGCAAGAGCGCGTGGCCAAGCTGGCCGGCGGCGTTGCCGTGATCAAGGTTGGCGCAGCCACCGAAGTCGAAATGAAAGAGAAGAAGGCCCGCGTTGAAGACGCACTGCACGCAACCCGTGCAGCTGTGGAAGAAGGCATTGTGCCAGGCGGCGGCGTTGCCCTGCTGCGCGCTCGCGCCAACCTGTCCGTGAAAGGCGACAACGCCGACCAGGACGCAGGTATCAAGATCGTCCTGCGCGCAATGGAAGAACCACTGCGCATGATCGTCACCAACGCCGGCGAAGAAGCATCGGTGGTTGTGAACGCAGTGCTGGCTGGTTCCGGCAACTACGGCTACAACGCTGCCAACGGCACCTACGGCGACATGGTTGAAATGGGCGTTCTGGACCCAGCTAAAGTAACCCGCTCGGCCCTGCAAAACGCAGCGTCGATCGCCGGCCTGATGCTGACCACCGACTGCATGGTTGCTGAAGTCGTAGAAGACAAGCCAGCCGGCGGCATGGGCGGTATGGGTGGCATGGGCGGCATGGGTGGCATGGACGGCATGATGTAATCAGCCGGCCGGCTCACCGCCGACTCGCAAAAAAATCCCACCTGCCAGAACGCGGCCTCGGCCGCGCTCTGTGCGGGTGGGATTTTTTTTATGTACCATGCCATCATGACAAGCGAAACCATCACCTGCCCCACCCACGGCGAAAACGAGTTCGCTTACGTCTGCAAGCACCTGATCGCCAATCCCGCCCAGCGCTGGCATTGCGGCTACCCGGAGGAAGACTCGCCCTGGCGCGACGCCTGGTGCGACGCCTGCAACGAAGTATTCGAACGCGAAGGCGAATGGAACGAAAAAAACGAAGGCGAGATCGATTGTGACCTGCTTTGCAGCCATTGCTATGAAGACGGCATCGCACAAAGCGTCACATGCCTCGACGATGCCGCGCAGGCCGAATGGGATGAATACCTGCACGTCCAATGCAGCGCGCTGCAGGCAATGCAGGACGCCATGACAGAGCGCCTGAAGATCAACGACTATCCGCGCTGGGATTACTACCAGGACTCCGCAGAGCTGGTCTTCTCCGGCAGCGACCAGCTTCCCGACCTTGTCGCCGACGTCGAATTCGTCGGCACCCTCTCAACATCCAGCAACACATGGATGTGGTCCTGGGCGAATTTCAGCCTGCTTGAACCCGTTCGCTCCCGTATCGCTGCCGTGCGCGACTTCGGCGAAGAACACGACTACCCTCATCTCACCGTTCCCAAATGGGCAGCCGACCAGCAGGACGGCTGGCACATGACCGCCATCGCCGCCGACACACTCGGCGCCCTCGGCGCATACCGCGTACCGTCGGACAACGGCTATATCTTCATGCTCATCCTGTCCGCCAAGCATCGCAACCCAGTTTGACCCGGCGCAGTATGCGGTGGCATGCCGCACTGTAGTCTCTCATCTGACGCTATTAGCGGCGCACCCCATATCATCAGATGATATACTTCTATGCATGGCGATCCGGTCATTGACACGCTACTCGAACTGGATGGGTCGATCCTCGACCAAGGAAGCGGCTATTGGATAAAGATTGAAGCCTCGCGAGTAGAACCATCGGCGAACGTCCCCCATGGAGTTCGATATTCGCTAACGCTGCATGAGCCCTATGGCCGCCGCATCCTCGGATACGACAATGCTCATGCGGTAAAGCCACCTAAGAAATTCAAGTATGCAGGTCGTATTCTTGCTTTCGACCATAAACACCGCTCTATTTCAGACAAGGGCTATCCGTACGAATTTAAAGACGCTCAGCATCTTCTGGAAGACTTCTTTCACGATGTCGACAAACTGCTGCAGGAGCTAAATCAGCGATGAAGGCGATTTTAATTGGCATCATGCCGCAAGAGCGGATTCGAGAGCGGGTACTGGCAATCGCCCGGGGCAAATACGTGCCGAAGGCGAACGAACCAAAGATATGGTTCACATCGATGAAATCCCTGGCCGAAGTACTGAGCGATGACAACCGCGCGCTGCTTCATGTCATCGTCGACACCAAACCCGAGTCGATTGCAGCTTTAGCCGAAGCAACCGGCCGCAAGCCCAGCAATCTTTCCCGCACCCTCAAGACTATGTCGAACTACGGCATCGTGGAGTTGAAGCGAGAGCGAACACAAGTAAAACCGATTGCGATAGCGACCGAGTTTCACATCGTGGCCCAATAATTTCCAGAAAGCACTAAAAGCCCGCAATTTACCGTGATTTGCGGGCTTTTTCGACTTTGAGCATAATTGGCGTGCTACAATTGAAATATATTTCACGCAACGTAATTTACTCCAAGACAACATGAAGAAATTTCTCGCTGCTGCACTCCTTCTCGCCGCTGGCGCCGCCTATGCAGGGCCTGTTGAACTGATCAAGAACGGTGGCTTCGAAAAGAATGGGGTCAGCGCCAATACCTGGACCGTAAAATACGCCTTGGATGGCTGGAATGTGGGCGCAAATGGCGCCGAAGTCCGCAACAACGTCGCCGGTGCGGCAGAAGAAGGTAACAACTACCTGGAACTGGACACCTATAACAACAGCTGGATCAGCCAGTCCTTCAATACCGTCGCAGGCAACCAGTACAACCTGTCCTTCTACTACGCACCGCGCGAGCACACCGCCGCTGCGACCAACGGCATCGACGTGTACTGGAACGGTAACCTGCTGATGCATAAAGCGCTGGACAACGTCACTTCGATCACGACCTGGACCAAAGTTGAACTGTCGATGTTCGCAGTTGGCAACCTGTCCACCCTGCAGTTCCAGGCGGCCGGCAACAGTGACGGTTACGGCGGCTCGCTGGACAATGTGTCGTTGACCACAAATGTGCCGGAACCTGGCACACTGGCTGCGGTGCTGCTGGGCCTGGGCATGCTGGGATTCACCCTGCGTCGCCGCCAGCAATAATCCGGAATCACCCCAGACGAAAGCCTGCAAGGTTCGCGCCTTGCAGGCTTTTTCACGTGGATCGCCAATCTGTTAGTATTGGCGCACTTTAATCGCTGGGGTGCGCTCCACATGACCTCTTCCCGTACATCTGCAGTCGCCGGTACTGTTGCCGGTCTCCTCGTCGCCGCTGCCGGCGCCTGGTATGTAAGTCATCACAATTCTGAGGCAGTGGCTGCCGCAGCCGTGGCGCCACCCGCGAAAGCATCTGTGAGCCGCGAACAGGCGGTGGAAAAATTGATGGCGTTGCCGGAACTGAAACACTGGGCCGATGTTGTCGAAAAACGCAGTGAAGGCTTGCGCCACGGCGCCTTGATCGAGACCGATTCCAAACCGCGCGATGTGAACGGCAAGCCCTACTACCAGCTCACCTTCGTTGAAAACGGCGACGATATGGCGCAGGCCATGGCCAGCTTCCTGGTGTCGTATACGGATGGCGAAATCCTGGTGGAAGACGATATCAGCGGCGACCTTATGCCGCTCGCTCAATGGCGCAAAACCTTGAAGGAATAGGCCATGTACACCCTCTACTACGGCAAAGGTGCGGCGAGCCTGGCGATCCACGCGGCGCTGAAAGAAATCGGCGTGCCCTACGAACTGGCCGAAGTCGACCTGGATGCGGGCCAGCAGCGTAGCCCTGAGTACCTGCGCCTCAACCCGCGCGGCAAGGTCCCTACCCTGATCATCGATGGCCAGCCATTCCACGAGTCGGCAGCCCTGATGCTGATGCTCGCCGAGCGTCATCCGCATTCGAACCTGGCGCCGCCTGCGGGCTCGCTGGCGCGGGCCGAATGGTATGAGCTGGTAGTGACGCTGGCGAATGATCTTGGCAATAATTTCCGCCTGTGGTTCTATCCAACCGAAATTTCCGGCGCCAATGGCGACCAGGCAGTGCGCGCTGCAATCCAGCAGCGCATTGAATCGATGTGGGCGACGCTCGATGCGCGCCTCGCCCATAATGGCCCTTACCTGCTGGGGGAAACATTCTCCGGCGTAGACTTGATGCTGACCATGTATATGCGCTGGTCACGCAATATGCCCCGCCCCGCGACGGCCTGGCCGGCCTTGCAGAAATATGCCGACATGATGCGCGCCCGCCCAAGCTGGCGCCACATTACGGAAGTAGAAGCTTTAACTGGATGGTAAAAGATGTTCAAGAAGTTGTTCGCGGCGTTCAGCGCCAAATCAAAGACCCGCGCTGATGCGCCATACGGCACGGAGGAATTGAACACCGTGCATAATATGCTGTTCGCCGATGATGTTGGCCAGTTGTTCGGCGAGGCGCCTGATGTCCGCGTCGTGCAAGCCATAGCGCAAGACCCCAACGAAGAATCCCGCGTTCGGCTACTGGCTGCCAAGTGGCTGCGCACGAACGGCCACACGCCGGCAGCGCCGGAAATACTCGGCGTGGTGATCGAAGTGCCGCTGGACGGCAGCATGGATACTTTGGCTGCGTACGCCGACGGGCGCGTGCGCTACATCAACCAGACCGGCAGAACCGCCGTTTTCGAAGGCGCGCCGCCCGACGTGGCGGAACAAGCCAAAGCCCTGGTGGCAATCGCGATCCCGGCCTTCATCAAGGCAAAACCGCAAAAACCGGCCTTTGCGCCAGGCGCCGGACAGCTGCGCTTTACCTTCCTCTCGCAGGATGGCAACCGCGTGACGGAAGGATTTTTCAGCGACATCGTACGCGACGATCTGGCCAAGTCCGTGCTCGAACAAGGCCAGCGCCTGCTGGACCTTGTGGTCAAGCAGGGGAACGCGCAGTAGCCGGTGCGGGGGCGCCCTGCACCCGCCCAATCCACCAAACCGAGAAGACCATCAGGGCGCTGGCAACCAGGCCGATAGTGCCGTAGCCAAGGATGTGCCCTGCCGCATCGGTATGCACCAGCAAGCCGCCGGCGAAGGCGCCAATACCCGTCCCGACCTGCTGGATCGCCGCATTCGCACTCAGGAAGGCACCGCGCTTTTGCGGCTCAGGGATGGTGGTCAGCAGCGCCTGCAGCGGCACGAAACGGCCCGACATCGCCACCATGAAGAATGGGAAGAACAGCATGACCAGCAACAGCGGAATCTGCGGCATATGGGTCATGAACAGGGTCGGCGCAATCGAAAACAGCGCCATCCAGCGGAATACGTGATGTTTGCCGGCGCGGTCCGACCAGCCGCCGATCAGGCGTGAACTGAACAGGGTCGCAATGCCGCCGCACAGGTAGACGTAGCTGATTTGCGCCGGTGCGATGCCCAGGTTCCCAACCAGCATGGGCGAGATAAAGGGAATCACCATCATCCCGCTGACCGTGACGGCGAAGGTCAGGAGGAAGCCGCGCAAGTGCGCGCCCACAGTGAACAAGCCAAACAACTCAGGCAGCACACGCGCCAACGGTACCGGGGTATTCGCCAGGTGAGCCGTCATCGATGGCAGCGTGCGCACGGCCACCACCCACACCAGCATCGACAGCACCACCAGCAGGTAGAAAGGTGATTGCCAGCCGAAGTGAGCGCCCAGCATGACGCCGATCGGCACGCCGGCAATGGCGGCCATACTGAAGGAAGTCATCACGACACCGGTGGCGGCGCCGCGCCTCTCCTGCGGAATCAGGTCGGCAATGATGGACATGCTGATCGCACCGAGCACGCCGCCCGTCATACCGGCAAATGCGCGCGACAGCACCAGCACGTGGAAGTTGGGCGCCAGCGCGCAGGCCAGGTTGGACAAGTTGAACAGCATGAAGACAGTCAGCTGCAATTTTTTGCGGTCGAAGCGGTCGGCATAAGTCGCCGCCAGCAAGCCGGAAAGTCCGGCGCACCAGGCGTAGGCCGATACGGCTCCCGATACCTGGGCGGCACTGATCGAGAATGCCCGCATCAATTGCGGGGCGAGCGGCATCATGACCATGAAATCCATGGTGACGGTGAACTGGATGAACGCCAGCAGCCATAGGACTGTGCGTTCGCGTTGGGGAGTAAGTGTCTGTGGCATCAGCTTAAATTGTTAATTTCGTTGATAGCGCGCTTGAGGATAACGCGAATTGCGTCAACGTGCTCGCGGGTGGTCCGAGGGCCCCGGCCGCGGGTAATGACCGCATCTTTCAAGGCATGCATCAAGGTACGCAGGTCGCCGCCATCCTCGCCCCGGGCGTTTTCCACCAGGCGCGCCATATAGGCATCCACCATATTGCGGTTCTCATCGAGGAACTGCTGCCCTTCCGGCAGGATCGAATACAGTTTCTTGTTGCCTTCCTTGACGATGTCCACGTGGCCCATATCGGCCATCATCGACAGCAGCGGATAGATCGCGCCAGGACTGGGCGAATAGCTGCCGCCGGTCAGTGTTTCCAGCTCCTTGATGATTTCGTAACCGTGGCGCGGCTTATCGGCAATCAGCTGCAGCACGACGTAGCGCATGGCGCCGGCGTCGAACATTTTCGGTCCGCGCCCGCCGCCGCCGCGCTGGTGATGATGGTGTTCATGGTGCAGCCGGTGATGACCGCGGAAGAAATGGAACATGATGTCCTCGCATTTAAGATATATCGCAATAAGACATATCTTAACTCATTTTTGAAGGAATGCAAGCCGGCTGAAATGTTAAATCGCGCATGGAAGCGGAACAGGCCGCACCACACAATGGCGGCATGGACAAACACCAAACATACGGCCCGCTGCCGGGCCGCCTGCTGATGCTCGGCTTCGGCAGCATCGGCCAGGCCGCCTTGCCGCTGCTGTTGCGCCATTTCGAGCTGGCGCCGGAGCAAGTGACCGTGGTGTCGCGCGGCCCCGACAAAAGCGGTATCGCCGGGGAATACGGAGTCACCTACCTGGCGACTCCGCTGCAGGCCGGGAATATCGACAGCATCCTTGATCCTTTGCTGCGCGAGGGCGACTTCCTGCTCAACCTCTCAGTCGATGTGTCGAGCCTGGACCTGATCCGCTATTGCTGGCGGCGCGGCATCCTGTATCTCGATACCTGCACCGAACCATGGAAGGGCTTTTACGAAGACGAGCAGCTCTCGCTATCGCAACGGTCAAACTACGCGCTGCGCGAAGCCGTATTGGCCTTCCGCCTCGACAAACGGCACGGCGCAACAGCCGTGATGACGCAAGGCGCCAATCCCGGCCTGGCGTCGGTGCTGGTCAAGCAGGCGCTGATGAATATGGCGCGCGACCAGCATATCGGCGTCGAACGTCCCACTTGCTACGAAGACTGGGCGAAACTGGCGCAAAAGCTGGAAATCAAGGTGATCCACATCGCCGAACGCGACACCCAGGTTTCCACCCGGCGCAAGGAGCGCGATGAATTCGTCAACACCTGGTCGGTGGACGGCTTCGTCAGCGAAGGCCTGCAGCCGGCGGAACTGGGCTGGGGCAGCCACGAAAGGCATTGGCCGCGCGACGCCGCACGCCATGGCTACGGCAGCGATGCCGCCATCTACCTGGAGCGTCCCGGCATCGCTACCCGCGTGCGCAGCTGGACGCCGCTGGAAGGTCCTTACCATGGATTTCTTGTCACGCACGCTGAATCGATTTCCATTGCAGACCACCTGACGCTGCGCGCGAACAACGAAGTGGTGTACCGCCCGACCGTGCACTATGCCTACCATCCCTGCGACGACGCGGTACTGTCGCTGCATGAAATCGCCGGCAAGAACTGGCAGCAGCAGACCCGCCAGCGCATCCTCGGCAAGGAAATCGGCAGCGGCATGGATGAACTGGGGGTGCTCCTGATGGGCAATGCAAAAGGAGCTTACTGGTTCGGATCGCGGCTGACCATCGAACAGGCACGCGAGCTCGCGCCGCACAACTCCGCAACATCGCTGCAAGTGGTTGCCGGCATCCTCGGCGGCATGGTGTGGGCGCTGCGCAATCCCGATTGCGGCGTTGTGGAGCCGGACGATATCGACGACCAGCTGGTGATGGAAGTGGCGGCACCCTACCTCGGCGAGCTGGCCGGCGTGTACGGTGACTGGACACCGCTCAAGGAACGCAGCGAACTTTTCGACGAGCCTCGGGACGAAGAGGACCCGTGGCAGTTCGTCAATTTCCGCGTCAGCTGACATGGGTACGCTGCTGCGCAAGGAACTGGGCGTCATCGAGAACTCCTATTACGAAGCGAGCGTGCAGCGCGCCGCAGCCCTGCCGCCATTGACCGGCCGGACCAGCGCGGACGTTTGCGTGGTAGGCGGCGGATTGTCCGGTCTTTCCGCTGCACTGGAGCTGGCCGAGCGCGGCTACTCGGTCGTGCTGCTGGAAGCCCAGCGCCTTGGATGGGGCGCATCCGGCCGCAACGGCGGCCAGGTGCTGCCTGGCTTCGGCAGCGACGGCGAAAACGCCATTGAGCGCCAGCTGCCGCCCGAAGACGCCCGCCGCGCCTGGGATATGTCGGTGGCGGGCGTGGAACTGCTGCGCAGGCGCATCGACAAATACGGCATCGATTGCGATTTCACGCCAGGCGCGCTGAGCCTCGCGGTGAAGGCAAGCAAAATGCGCGCGCTGGAACAGTGGGGACGCCACGTCGAAACAGCGTATGGCTATCCACTGCACTGGATTGAGCCGCGCGAGATGAGCCGCTGGATCGACAGTCCGCGTTTCCACGCAGGCGTGGCCGACATGCAAGGCGGCCATGTGCATCCGTTGAAGTACACGCTGGGGCTGGGCCGCGCCGCCATGGCTGCGGGGGTGCGCGTATTCGAAGATTCGCCGGTGATTCTGCTGGAGCGCGGCCCGACGCCGCTGGTGCATACCGCACAGGGGCAGGTGGCGGCGCGCTTTGTCGTGCTGGCGGCCAATGTCTATCTCGCCGAGTATGGCAACCTGGTGCCGCAAGTGAGCGCGCGCATCATGCCCGTCGGGACGTATATCGTCGCTACCGAAGCGCTGACGCACGCGCATGCCAACAGCCTCCTGCCGCGCCGCAGCGCGGTCTCGGACACGAATTTCGTACTGGACTATTTTCGATTCAGCGCGGACCACCGGCTGCTGTTCGGGGCCGGCGACAGCTACAGCGCCAAGACGCCGGCAAATCTTGTGGAGCGAATCCGGCGCCGCATGGTGACGGTGTTTCCTCAACTGGCGGACGTGGGCATCGATTACGCCTGGGGCGGATTCATCGACATCAGCATGAACCGCGCTCCCGACCTTGGCCGGATCGGCAGCAACATCTTCTACATGCAGGGCTTCTCGGGCCACGGCCTGGCATTCACCGGCATGGCGGGACTGCTGGTGGCCGAGGCGATTGCCGGCCAGGCCGAGCGCTTCGACATCTTTGCGCGCGTGAAGCATGCCCCCTTCCCCGGCGGCACGCTGCTGCGCATGCCGGCGCTGGTGCTTGGCATGCTGTACTACCAGTTACGCGACCTGATGTAGCGGGATTCAATTATCAAGGTGGGAGATCTGCAGGCGCCGGCTTTCCTGCACTACGCCGTTCGCCTTGTGCTCCAGCACCAGCTCGGCGTTTTGCTCGTCCAGCGAGATGCCGACCGACAGCACGTCGATCAGCAGCAGTTGCAGGATGCGCGAGATCATCGACAGGAAGGCGCTGCTGTCTTCCGTGTGGTCGACCGCCAGGCAGACAGTGGCTTTCTTGGCCAGCGGCGATTGGCTGCTGGTAATGGCGATAACGTCGGCGCCGGCACTGCGGGCCGATTCCACGGCTTCGAGCAGCTCCGGCAGCTTGCCGGAGTTGGAGATGGCGATCACCACATCGCCCGGTTTCAACAGCTCGGCGGCCAGTTTGAACAGGTGCGAGTCGCCATAAGCGGCGGTCGGGATGCGGAAGCGGAAGAATTTGTGCTGGCCATCCAGCGCCACCACGCGCGAATTGCCCATGGCGTAGAACTCGACCTTCTTAGCGCGCGACAGCAACTCGATGGCACGGTCCAGCGAGTGCACATCCATCTGGTCTCGGAACTTGAGGATGGCGGAGACGGTATTGTCGATCACCTTGGCGCTCAGGTCGTGCGTGCTGTCGGACACGCGCACCTGGCTATGGCGCACAGGAATGGCGCCGGTCAGGCTGGAGGCGAATTTCAGCTTGAAGTCGGCCAGGCCCTGGAAGCCAAGCGAGCGGCAGAAGCGGATCACGGTCGGTTGCGACACTTCCGCCAGGCGGGCGATGTCGGCGATCGGTTCGTTCAGCACAAGGCGCGGCTGCTCGATCACCAGCTGCGCCACGCGCTGTTCTGCCGGAGTCAGTTCAGACTTCAGCGACTGCACGCGTTCCATCAGGGTATTGGCGCCGGTGCGGCCGCGCAGGTGTTCGGACAGGATGGTGGCCACGCCGTAGAACGCTGGGTTCGCGGCGGTGATCACATACGTAGGGATTTCGGCAAGGTAAGACGAGAAACGGCCCTTGGCTTCAAAGCGGGTGCGGAACGGCGAATCCCTGAACCATTCGCCCATGCGCGGCACGATGCCGCCGCCGATGAAGATGCCGCCGAAGGAGCCCAGCGTCACCGCCAGGTTGGCCGCCGCGCCGCCCAGCATGGCGCAGAAGCACTCCAGCACTTCGATACAGAGTTCGTTCTTGTCTTTCAGTGCACCGGCGATGATTTGCTGCGAAGTCAGGTCGCGCACATTCAGGCCGTTGCGCCGCGCCAGGGCGCGGTAAATGATTTCCATGCCGGGGCCGGAAATCAGGCGTTCATTGGAAACGTGTGGCCAGGTTTGCCAGGCATATTGCAGGATCGCGTATTCGCGTTCGTCGGCGGGGGCAAAGTTGGTGTGGCCGCCTTCCGAACCGAGGGTCACGAAACCGTCGGTGGTAGGGATCACGCCGGAACAGCCAAGGCCCGTGCCAGGACCCAGCACGCCGATCACGGAATTCTGCGCCGCCGAGCCGCCGCCAACCTGCATCAGGTCATCGGCCTTGAAGCCAGGGATCGCCATGGCCAGCGCGGTGAAGTCGTTCACCACCAGCAGGGTATGCAGGCCCAGTTCGCGCCGCACTTCGTCGGTGGAGAATTGCCAGTCGCGATTGGTCATGCGAATGAAATCGCCGTGGACCGGGTTGGCCAGCGCCAGCGCGCCGTGATTCAGACTGATGCCGCCGTGGTCTGCCAGGTAGCTGCGCAGCAGCGGGACGATGCCGGTGAAGTCGTCGCATTGCAGCACGCGGACGGCTTTGAACTCGCCGGGGGCGGTTTGCAGGGCCAGGCGCGCGTGGGTGGCGCCGATGTCGGCCAGCAGGCGGGGGCCGTCCGCAAAAGCGGAGCGGTTGGCTTTTGGGTCTGCCTCTATCTGTTTCATTGTATTTTTTACGTTTTAGATAACGCCTTAAAGGCGGGAGGATACCCTAAAACCTCCGGAACCGGGAAACCGGGGCCCGGCCCAAGGGCCGGACCCCGTTTTCCGGTTTCAAAGGTTTTAAGCGGCATACCCAAACCACGCGCCATAGCCTGGAAGCTGGACTTGTCCATCAACCACCTCGCCCGGCAACCCAGGCTGCTCCAGCTTCTGCGCGCCTTTCACCGCAGGCAGCGCAAAATTCACCGGCGCCGCCCCCAGGTTGAACACCGCAATCACGCTGCGCTCCCCATCCAGGTCTCGACGCAACGCCAGCACCGGCTCCGGCGCATCATAAAACTCAATATCGCCGCGCGTCAGTTGCGGCATGGTCTTGCGCCACGCAATCATGCGGCGCGCAAAATTCAGCGGCGACGCAGGATCCGCCTCCTGCACCGAAGCCGCAATCGCCTTATGCTCCTCCGCCACCGGCAGCCAGGGCGTACCCGAAGTGAAGCCCCCATGCTCGCCATTGGTCCATGCAATCGGCGTACGGCAGCCATCGCGGCCTTTGAACTCAGGCCAGAACGTCTTGCCGTACGGGTCCTGGATCAATTCATAAGGCACATCCGCCTCGCTGAACGCCAGCTCATCGCCCTGGTACAGGCAAGGCGTGCCTTTCAGCGACAACTGCATGGCCAGCACCAGCTTGGCGAAAGCCGCCTGGTTGCTCATGCCATGCCAGCGCGTCACCACGCGCACCGCGTCGTGGTTGCCGACCGACCACGAAGGCTGGCCATCCTTGACACGCGCCTTGAAGTCTTCCACCTGCTTGCGGATATGGCCCGCGCTGCTGTCCGCGGTCAGCAAATTAAAGCTGTAAGCCATATGAAGCTTGTTGCCGCCGGCGGTGTATTCAGCCATTACAGCCAGAGAATCGTCCGCACCTACCTCACCAATCGCCACCGCGTCGTATTCATCCAGCAGCACGCGCAGCTTCTCCAGGAAGGCCACGTTTTCCGGCTGGCTCTTGTCGTGGATATGGGCCTGCATGCCGTACGGGTTCGCGTCGCTGACGGTGGACGTGTCGCGTACCAGGGCCGGAGGGTTGCTGCGCAGCTGCCGGTCGTGGAAGTGGAAATTGCAGGCATCCATGCGCACGCCATCGACGCCGCGCTTGAGCCAGAAGCGCAACGCGTCCAGGTGCGCCTGCTGCACATCCGGGTTGTGGAAGTTCAGGTCGGGCTGGCTGACCAGGAAGTTGTGCATGTAATACTGCTTGCGGCGCGAATCCCATTGCCAGGACGAGCCGCCGAAGACGGACAGCCAGTTGTTAGGCGGGTTCCCGTCCGGCAGCGGGTCGGCCCAGACATACCAGTCGGATTTCGGGTTGTCGCGCGATGATCGGCTCTCCTTGAACCACGGGTGGTCTTCGGAGGTGTGCGACATGACCTGGTCAATCATGATCTTCAGGCCCAGGCTGTGGGCCTTGGCGATCATCTTGTCGAAATCGGCCAGGGTTCCGAACATCGGATCAACGTCGCAATAGTCGGCCACGTCGTAGCCGAAGTCGCGCATCGGGGACTTAAAGAAAGGCGAGATCCAGATGATGTCCACGCCCAGCTTGGCAATGTAGTCGAGGCGATCGGTGATGCCATTCAGGTCGCCGATGCCGTCACCGTTGGTATCCAGATAGCTGCGTGGGTAAACCTGATAAATGATTGCTTCTTTCCACCAAGGTGTGCTCATATGCCTAATCCCGATCAAAAACAGTTATGTAGATAATATACATGATGAATGGGGGAACATCAAATACTACGACTCCTTAAAAATCAATAACTTACGATTTTTGACGTAGTTAAACTACATGTAAGTGAATCCAGTAGTTGCCAAGGCTGGTGCGTTCGCATAGGATCGCGCCCATTATTCGAAACGGGAGACCTCATGTCGACGCAAGAACTGGAACAGGGCAACGGGCCGATGCCCCGGCAAATCCCGTACATCATTACCAATGAGGCGTGCGAGCGCTTCAGCTTTTACGGGATGCGCAATATCCTGGTGCCGTTCCTGATCAGCACCCTGCTGCTGTTCATTCCATCGGAACACCGCGCCGGCGAGGCCAAGCACGTGTTCCACACCTTCGTGATTGGCGTCTACTTCTTCCCGCTGCTGGGCGGCTGGCTGTCCGACCGCTTCTTCGGCAAATACAACACAGTGTTCTGGTTTTCGCTGATTTACTGCGCGGGACATGCCTGCCTCGCACTGTTCGAGAGCCACCTGCAGGGCTTCTACTTTGGCCTGTTCCTGATCGCCTTTGGTTCGGGCGGCATCAAGCCGCTGGTGGTGTCCTTCGTCGGCGACCAGTTCGACCAGACCAACAAGAAGAAGGCCAAGGTGGTGTTTGACGCCTTCTACTGGAGCATCAACTTCGGTTCCTTCTTTGCCTCCCTGCTGATGCCGATCTTCCTGAAAGACTTTGGCGCTGCGGTTGCATTCGGCATTCCCGGCATCCTGATGTTCGTTGCCACACTGGTGTTCTGGTCGGGCCGCAAGAAATATGTGCACGTGCCGCCGGCGGAACCGAGCAAGGACTCCTTCACCCGCGTCGCAAAGACTGCGCTGGTGACTGCGGCGCCAGGCCAGTCCCGCCCGGGCCTGACCGTCGCCCTGTTCGGCGTCGCTGCCGCAGTGGTATCGCTGGCAATGACGCCTTCCTGGGGCTTCGTCATCGCCGCCTGCACCGCGCTGGTACTGGTCATCGCGTTCGGCGGCGTTGGCACCTCGATGCAGCTGGAGCGCGCACGCGGCAAGCATAGCGACGAGGCGGTCGACGGCGTGCGCGCCGTGCTGCGCATCTTCATCATCTTCGCACTGGTGACGCCATTCCACTCCCTGTTCGACCAGAAAGCGTCGACGTGGATCGTCCAGGCCAATGACATGGTGCATCCGACCTATGAATTCCTTGGCTGGTCGTTCTCCTTCGTGCCGGCGCAAATGCAAGCGCTGAACCCGCTGCTGGTGATGCTGCTCATTCCTTTCAATAACATCGCGCTGTTCCCGCTGCTGCGCAAACTGGGTATCGAGCCGACTCCACTGCGCCGCATGGGTACAGGCATTCTCTTTTCGGCGCTGGCCTGGGTCGTGATCGGCACGCTGCAGGTGGTCATGGACGGCGGCACGCCAGTGTCGATGGCGTGGCAGGTCCTGCCTTATGCCCTGCTGACATTCGGCGAAGTGATGGTCTCCGCAACCGGCCTGGAATTCGCCTATTCGCAAGCGCCGTCTTCGATGAAGGGCGTCATCATGGCGCTCTGGTACCTGGCCATCACGGTAGGGAACCTGTGGGTGCTGATTGTGAACGCCGGCGTCAAGAACGATGCGGTGTCGGCCTACATCGCCACCACCGGCTTCTCGGTCATGGCCTTCCAGATGTATTTCTTCGCCGGCTTTGCGGCACTGGTAGCGGGCTGCTTCGGCCTCTACGCCATGCGCTACAAGATGGTGGACTTCTACCGCAAGGAAACCGAGCCGCAAGTCTGCTACGGCAGCGCGCAGGAGCCGCAAAAGGCATAAGCCGGCGCGGCGAAAATCCGCACAAGCTGTGGCGGAATTCCGGAATTCCGCCACAGCGCCCGCTGCCCGACGTGGCGGTGGCTCAATAAAATCAAGCACTTGCAGCATTCCAATTTTCTGGCATGGAAGCTGCTAATTGCTGGTCAAAACAACCTTTATCCAGGAGACCAGCATGACCAAGCTTAAACTTGCATCCCTCGTCGTGGCCGCAGCTTTCGCCACCGCCGCCAATGCCCAGGAAGTTGTCCGTCTCGGCAATCTGAAATTCGCGCACTACGGCGCCGTCTCGTATATCAAGGAAATCGCACCTAAGTGCGGCATCAAGGTCGAGGAACACGTCTTCGCCAAAGGCCCGGACGTCATGCAGGCCATCCTGGCCGGTGAGCTCGATGTCGGCGCGACCGCGTCGGAAGCCGCCATCCAGGGCCGCGCCAACGGCGCCCCGATTTATGTCGTCGCCGGTTTCGCCAAAGGTGGCGCGCGCCTGGTCGCGCGCCCCGACAGCGGCATCAAGTCGATCAAGGATTTGAAAGGCAAGAAGGTCGGCGTGACGCGCGGCGGCATCCACGAGGTGCTGCTGGCAGCCGAACTGTCGCAGGCCGGCCTGACCTTCTCCGATCAGCCAGGCAAGGATGTGCAGCTAGTGTTCCTGGCCTTCGCGGACCTGAACCAGGCCCTGCTCGGCAAGAACCTGGACGCGATCATGCAATCGGAACCGCAATCCTCGCAAGCCATCAACAAGGGCTACGGCATGGAAGTCATGAAGCCGTATGACACCCCGATCGGCGAGCCGGTGCGCACCATGGTGATGAGCGAAAAGTTCTACACCACCCGCCGCGCCACTGCCGCCAAGTTCATGAGCTGCTTCGTACAGGCTACCAAGACCTTCATCGACGACAAGCCGACCGCTGAAAAATACGTGCGCAACGTGATCTTCAAGGGCCAGATCACCGCCGACGATTTCCAGGACGCGATCGCCAACTCGCCATACACCTACGACATCACTCCGCAGCACATCCAGGTCACCACCGACGTGATGAACAAGAGCGGCGTGGGCAAGATGCGCAAAGCGCCTGTGGCGACCGAGTGGGTCAAGACCGACCTGCTGGACGAAGCCAAGAAAAGCCTGAACATCAAATAATCCGGGGCTCATCATGGCAAAACTCAATTTGCGCCAGCTTGCCGCTGGCTCCGTCGTGCCCGTCGTGGTCATCGCCCTGTGGCAGTTATGCGCCTCGCTGGAGTGGATCAATCCGCAAGTGCTGCCTTCCCCGTGGGCTGTGGTGACCAAGTGGGTGGAATACCTGCTGCCGCTGCAGCCCTATGATCCGGCTGCCACATCGTGGATCTCGTGGGCCCTGTCCGGCGAGCTGATTGGCGACACCGTCAGCAGCATGTACCGAGTCCTGGTCGGCTTTGCGGTCGGCGCCGGCCTGGCCCTGCCTTTCGGCCTGGTCATGGGTTCAAGCAAGCGTATGTATGACTGGCTCAATCCACTGCTGCAGGTGCTGCGCCCGATCCCTCCAATCGCCTACATTCCGCTCGCGATCCTGTGGTTCGGCCTGGGTAATGCGCCTGCGGTGTTCCTGATTGCGCTGGGCGCCTTCTTCCCGGTCCTGATGAACACCATCGCCGGTGTACGCCAGGTGGACGGTATCTACGTTCGCGCCGCCCGTAACCTCGGCGTCAGCCAGCGCACCATGTTTGTCCGCGTGATGCTGCCGGCTGCCGTGCCTTACATCCTGTCCGGCGTTCGTATCGGCATCGGTACCGCCTTCATCGTGGTGATCGTGTCGGAAATGATCGCTGTGAACAACGGCCTTGGTTTCCGCATCCTCGAAGCACGCGAGTACTTCTGGTCGGACAAGATCATCGCCGGCATGATCAGCATCGGCCTGCTTGGCCTGGCGATCGATATTGGCATGAACAAGCTGAATAACCATTTGCTGCGCTGGCACCGCGGTCTGGAGAACTGAAATGAGCGCAACCCATATCGACGTCAAACACGTCAACAAGGTATTCAAGACCGACAACCGCGAAGTGGTGGCGCTGCGCGACATCAACCTGCAGATCCCGCAGGGCCAGTTTGTCTGCCTGCTGGGACCATCCGGCTGCGGCAAATCGACGCTGCTGAATGCCATCGCCGGCTTCTCTCTGCCTTCCAGCGGCGAGATCACCGCCGACGGCCAGTTGATCACCGGTCCGGGCCCTGAGCGCGGCATGGTGTTCCAGGAATACGCGCTCTTCCCATGGATGACGGTGGAGAAGAATATCGCCTTCGGCCTGGAAGTGAAGGGCATGGCCGCGGCGGAGATCAAGCAGCGCGTGGACCAGCTGCTGTCCATGCTGTCGCTGTCGGACTTCCGCAACCGCTATCCAAAAGACCTGTCGGGCGGTATGCGCCAGCGCGTAGCGATTGCACGCGTGCTGGCACTCGATTCGCCGATCATGCTGATGGACGAACCGTTTGGCGCCCTGGATGCGCTGACCCGCCGCAACCTGCAAGATGAATTGCTGCGTATCTGGTCGGAACTGAAGAAGACCATCATCTTCGTGACCCACAGTATCGAGGAAGCGATTTACCTGGCGGACCGGATCGTAGTGATGACTTACCGTCCGGGCACAGTGAAGCGCGACATGATCGTGGAGCTGCCGCGCTTGCGCGATCCGGCGTCGGCCGAATTCAATGCGCTCAAGCGTGAGCTGGGCGCGCTGGTAATGGAAGAGCAACAGCGGCACCATAACGACGAAATGCGCATGGCGGCGGTTGACTAAAACCGGTGGCCCGGTGTCTGACCTGCAGGGTCAGACACTGGGTTACCGGTTTAAAATGACGCCTATGCGCAAACCCCACCTCCTGCTCTACCCCGCCGCCGCCATCATCATCGCGTGCGCCTATCTGCTCGGCGCACACCGCGCCGGCAAAGAGCAGCTGGAACAAGGCCAGCGACAGCTTCAACTCATGGCGCCAGAACTGCAATCCGTCCTGGAGCGCTTCGAAACCCTCCCCTTCGTCCTGGCCCAGCAACCCGACCTGCCCAACGCCCTGGCCCACCCCGGCGACCCGCAAGCCATCGCGCGCCTTAACGAAACCCTGCAAACCATCCAGCAGCAAGCCAAAGTCGGCGCCCTTTACTTGATGGACCGCAGCGGCCTGACCCTCGGCGCCAGCAACTGGGACCAGCCCCTCGGCTTCGCCGGCAAGAACTTCTCCTACCGCCCCTACTTCCAGGCCGCGCTGAAAGGCGAAGCAGGCCGCTTCTACGGTATCGGCACCAGCACCAGCGAAGCAGGCTATTTCATTGCGCAGCCGGTGCGCAGGAATGGCGCCATCGACGGCGTGATCGCAGTCAAGATTAGCCTCGGCGAACTGGAACGCAACTGGAACAGCAGCGAAGACCCAATCGTGCTGGCCGACCGCCATGGCGTGATCTTCCTCAGCAACCGCCCCGCATGGCGCTATCACAGCCTGGAAAAGCTGCCACCCGCCGCGATGGCGGAGCTGGCCAGCACGCAGCAATACACTGGCCGCGAGGTAACGCCACTGGCGCGCAATCCCGGCCCGCGCGTCACCCAGGAAGTGGGCCGCCTCGGCTGGCAGCTCATGATTTTCCCGAACCAGCTGCGCGTCGTCCGCAGCGGCATCAACTGGGCGCTGGCCGCCGCGCTGCTGCTGGCCTGCGGCGGCGTATCGTATTGGGCCATGCACCAGCGCCAGCGCAGGCGCGAAGAACGCCTGGCCTTCGACCGGGAACTGGAATCGCGCATCGCCCAACGCACGCAGCAACTGAGTGAAACAAACCGCATCCTGCGCACCACGCAAAATGAACTCGTACAAGCCGGGAAACTGGCCATGCTCGGCCAGATGGCAGCCGGCATGACGCACGAACTGAACCAGCCGCTGGCGGCCATCCGCGCCTTCGCCGACAACGCGCAGACTTTCCTGGAGCGCGGCCAACCGGAACAAGCCGCCAACAACCTCGGTCATATCGGCGACGCGAGCGCGCGCATGGGAGCGATCATCAGCCAATTAAAAGGCTTTGCGCGCAAGGACGAAACAGTCGGACCTGTGGAATTGGGCCGCGCCGTACGCAGTTCGGCTTTCCTGCTGGAGAGCGATTGCAAGCGATGCAATGTCGTGCTGGAGATCGACACCAGCGCCGCACCGCTGACAGTTGCCGGCGATACGGTGCGCATCGAGCAGGTGCTGATCAATCTATTGCGCAACGCCCTCGATGCTGTCGAAGGCCGGCCGCAGCCACGCGTTTCGGTCGTGCTATCACGCGAAGGCCACGAAGGCGTCGCCCGCATCAGCGACAGCGGCCCTGGCATTCCACAGGAAGTGGCGGCCCACCTGTTCGAGCCCTTCTTTACCACCAAGCCTGCCGGGCAGGGATTGGGGCTGGGCCTGGCGATTTCCTCGTCCATCGTGCAGGCCATGAACGGACGCCTGTCTGCCCGCAACATGGACGGCGGCGGTGCCGAGTTTGAGTTACGCTTACCGCTTATTGAAGAAGGAGTAGCGCGATGAAGGCGCTTTTGGTTGAAGACGAGGCCGCACTGCGCCTGGCCACTTCGCAAACACTGGAATTGGGCGGCTTCGCCGTGCAGGCTTGCGCCAGCGCCGAAGAAGCGCTGCCGTTGCTGCGGGCCGACTATCCCGGCGTCGTCGTGACCGACGTCCGTTTGCCCGGCATGTCCGGCCTGGATTTGCTGGCCCGCGTCGCGGCGCTCGATGCCGACTTGCCGGTCATCGTAGTCACTGGGCACGGCGACGTCGGCATGGCCGTCGCCGCCATGCGCGCGGGGGCCTACGATTTCATCGAAAAGCCATTCTCCTCCGATCGATTGATGGACGCCGTCAAGCGCGCGCAGGAACGCCGCACCCTCGTGCTGGAAAACCGTCAGTTGCGCACCGAACGCGCCCAGCATCCCGATATGCCGGACCTTATTGGCCGTTCCGAAGCGATCGAGCACCTGAAGGTCGTCGTGCGGAATGTGGCGCCAACCGGCGTTGACATCCTGATCAACGGCCAGACCGGCACCGGCAAGGAAGTGATGGCGCGGTTGATTCACGCGGCCAGTGGGCGCAAGGGCAATTTCGTCGCCATCAACTGCGGCGCGCTGCCGGAGTCCGTTTTCGAGAGCGAGATCTTTGGCCACGAAGCCGGGGCCTTCACGGGTGCGCAGAAGCGCCGCATCGGCAAGCTGGAATATGCCAACGGTGGCACGGTCTTCCTCGACGAAATCGAAAGCATGCCGAAGGCCCTGCAGGTCAAGCTGCTGCGCGTGTTGCAGGAGCGGCGCCTGGAACGATTGGGCGGGAACGAATCAGTGGCGCTCGATTGCCGTGTTGTGGCTGCCAGCAAGGCAGACTTGCTGGCCTTGTCGGGCCAGGGCTTATTCCGCGAAGACCTGTATTACCGCATTGGCGTGATCAGTGTTGACTTGCCGCGATTACGCGACCGCCGCGAAGATATTCCACTGCTGCTCGCCCATTTCGTCGCCGAAGCCGCACAACGCTATCAGCGCCCTGTACCGCGCTGGACTCCGGAACAGATGGCGGCCTGGCAAGCGGCTGAATGGCCGGGTAATGTGCGCGAGTTGCGCAATTTCGCCGAACGCCTGACCCTTGGCCTGGTTCCCGCTGCACCGGCGGCAGGCGCTGCGACTGGCGCGGGAATTTCAGCACCAGCCGGCCTGGCGACAGATGCCGGTCTCGAATGGGCTGCAGGCGCGGGTCCTGCCGGTCCTGCCGGAAGTACCGCAATGTCCGCCGGCGCCGCCTCGGCGGGCGGCGTCAACATCGCCGCAGGCACGCCTGCCGGTGGCGCCACGTCTGGCGATACGGAGCAGCCTTCACTGCCGCAGCAGGTCGACGCTTTCGAGCGCGACCTGATCCTGCGCGCCTTGGCAGCCGCCGATAACAACGTAGCCCTGGCCGCCGACCGCTTGCTCCTGCCCCGCAAGACCCTCTATGACAAGCTGAAAAAGCATCAAATCCAGCGCGACTGAAATGTAGTAAAGCTACATAATTTAAGGTAAGATTTCTGTAGCACCACTACTACGGAGACACCAATGAAGCAGCGCACCCTTGTGGCGGCCCTCCTGCCAGCCCTCGCAGTCTTTTCCGCCACCGGGGCCCCGACCACTGCCCTTACCGCCTCCCCCACCGCAGCGACGCCGCCCATCCTGGCCTCCTGCGGCGGCTCGTCTGAAACGGTGCTGGCGCCCACCCAGGGATTCGACGCACGCGCCCTTTGGCTCGATAGCCGCATTGCCAAATGGACCGGAATCCCGGCAGAAGGCAGCTTTAAACTCTATTACGCCGGCGCCGCCGGAATCAGCGCTCCAATAGGCGGTACTGTCAGCGGCGCCGAAGGCTCGCTACCTTTCGCCACAACGACGGAAGCGCTGCCCGCCCCGCTGGCAGAGCGCTTTAAATACACCGGCAACGGCACGCTGCTCACACTATCTGCCGCCGACAGCGCCCGCCTGCCCTCACTGCTGCCAAAACAACTGGTGCTCGTCAATGAAAATCCGGACGGTACCGTGCGCGACGCCACCGCCCTGCAAGTGCCCGGCGCGCTGGACCAGATTTACGCCGCCGCCGAACAGGCCAGCGACCTTGGCGTCACCATCGCAAAAAGCGGCACCATGTTCAAGCTGTGGGCACCGACCGCGCAACGAGTCGCCGTCTGCCTCTACGACACCGGCAGCGGCAAGCCGAAATCCATCATCACCATGCGAGCGGATGCCAAAACCGGCATCTGGTCCGCCAGCGCAGGCGCAAACCTGTCCAGCCGCTACTACAAATATGTAGTGGATGTAGTCGCCCCGAAGACAGGCCTGGTGCGCAACCTCGTCACCGATCCTTATTCAGTCAGCCTGACCACCGATTCCGCCCGCAGCTATATCGCTGATCTTGCCGATCCCCGCCTCGCTCCGCCCGGATGGAGCAAAGACCAGCCGCCTGCCACGGTGAAGGCGCAGTCCGACATGTCGATCTACGAGCTGCATGTGCGCGACTTCTCGATCAACGACCTCTCCGTCAGTGCGAATAACCGCGGCAAGTACACCGCCTTCCGCGAGACTGGCTCAAACGGCATGAAGCACCTGTCCATGCTGGCCAAGGCGGGCTTGACCGACGTGCACCTGCTGCCGGTATATGACTTGGGCAGCGTGCCGGAAAAAGGCTGCGTTGCACCCGTCGTGCATGGCGCACCGGATGGCGACCAGCAGCAAAAGATCGTCAGCGAAAACGCGCTGAAAGACTGTTACAACTGGGGGTACGACCCGTGGCACTACAACGCGCCGGAAGGCAGCTACAGCACCGACGCCTCCGACGGTGCACGCCGCATCATCGAACTGCGTGAAATGGTAATGGCACTGCACAAGACCGGCCTGCGCGTAGGCACCGATGTGGTCTACAACCACACTTATCGCGGCGGCCAGCATGAGCGCTCCGTGCTGGACCGCGTCGTACCCGGCTACTACCAGCGATTGAACCTGAAGGGCGACATCGAAAACTCGACCTGCTGCTTCAACACCGCGACTGAAAACCGGATGATGGCCAAGTTGATGATCGACTCGGCCGAGCTGTGGACCCGGCACTACCACATCGACTCCTTCCGCTTCGACCTGATGGGCCACCAGCCGCGCGCAGCGATGGAAGCGCTGCAAGCGCGCGTCAACAAGGCCGCCGGGCGCCACGTGAACCTGATCGGCGAAGGCTGGAACTTCGGCGAAGTGGCGGATGGCGCGCGCTTCGTGCAGGCCTCGCAACTGTCGTTGAACGGCAGCGGTATCGGCACCTTCAGCGACCGCGCCCGCGACGCGCTGCGCGGTGGAGGCGCCGGCGACTCGGGCCAGCAGTCGATCGCGCAACAAGGCTATGTGAATGGACTGGTGTACGATCCGAACGCCAGCGCGGGCCTGCGTCCGGTGGCGGACCTGATGGCCGCTGCCGACCTGGTAAAGGTCGGCCTGGCCGGCTCGATCCGAAGCTACCGCATGCAGACCTACACCGGCGAGACGAAAGAGCTGCAGACTATCGTTTATGGCGGCAACCAGCCGGCCGGCTACGCCAGCCAGCCGAGCGAGGTAGTCAATTACGTGGAAAACCACGATAACCAGACGCTGTACGACATCAACGCCCTCAAGCTGCCGATCTCCACCACCAGCGCCGACCGGGCACGCGTGCAAATGCTGGCTGCAGCGATCAACGCCTTCTCGCAAGGTGTCGCCTATTACCACGCAGGTTTCGAGATCCTCCGCTCGAAGTCGATGGACCGCAACAGCTTCGAATCAGGCGACTGGTTCAACCGCCTCGACTGGACCTACCAGACCAACTACTTCGGCTCCGGATTGCCGCCAGCGGCGGACAATGGCAAAGACTACGCATTGCTGCAACCTTTGCTCGCCAATCGCGCACTGCAGCCAACGCCCGCCGATATTGCCTTCGCCCGCGACACCTTCCGCGACCTGCTGCGCATTCGTGCAAGCAGCACGCTGTTCCGCATGCGAACCGCCGACGACATCAAGCAACGCCTGCACTTCCTGAATACCGGCCCAGGCCAGGTTGCAACCGTCATCGCGGCCCGCCTGGACGGAGCCGGCTACGCGGGCGCCGGGTTCAAGACGGTGGCTTACTTCATCAACGTGGACAAGGTCGAACAAACCATCGTTGCGGCCGGCGAGGCGCGGAAAGCTTACCGCCTCCATCCCGTGCAGGCCGGATCGGCGGCCCGTTACGATGCGGCGACGGGCAGCTTCACGATTCCTCCGCGCACGGCGGTCGTCTTTGTTGAATAAGCGTGAAAATCGGTGATTTTTCAGCATTGCCAAAATGATATTCTATTGGCATCGACCTGCAAATCAGAATCATGGAAAAATCACCGTTCGCATTGGCCCTCGCGGCCTTGTTAGCCATCACGCTGCCCGCCACCGCGTGCATTAACGAGGTCGGCACCAACCACCACGGAGAACTCATCCGGCCCATGAACTACGTTGGGCAGCGCCTGGCGACCTACCTTGGCCCTCGGAACGAAAAAAAGCTCCTGGCTGACCTTACGCGGCTGAGAGTCGCTGAAGTAAGAAAATCGCCAAGCTTCCCCAACCTGATCGACCTGTCGTCAAGCCTGATCTACCTCGACCGGTTGAGCGACGCGTCGAAGCTGCTGGAATTTTTGGAGCAAAAGTACCCCGGCCATTTCGAGACCGCCGCCAACCTCGGTACCACCTACGAGTTGATGGGGCGCAATGAAGAGGCACTGAAATGGATACTCGAAGGTATCAAGCGGAATCCCGACGACCATGCCGGTACGGAATGGCTTCATGTACTGATACTGAAAGCAAAGCTGGGCCGGATCGCCAAGCCAGCGCGCGGGCAATCCATCCTGGGGCTCGATTTCGGAACTGAGGCGATGCCAATAAGGCCGTCGAGCCTGCCAGCCGGAAATTATGCAAAACCACTTCCGCTGTACTCGGTGGCTCTTGCGATCCGCTATCAATTGCTGGAACGGCTGGAGTTCGTGGCGCCGCCGGATCCGATGCTGGCCGCCCTGCTGCTCGACTGGGCCAACCTTGAACTGCTGGCCGGCACCATGGAATCGGCAGACGTGCTGTACGACGCTGCACTCCGTTACGGAAGCAGGGAGAAGCGGATCATTGACCTTCGCAAGGCGCAAGTGGCAAAGATCCTTGAGCAAGCAAGGAAGAATCCCACTTTGAAGGAGGGCACGTGCGAGTTGTGCGAACCGCCACGGCTTGAGGACATCAAGGGGGCATAAAGCCCCCGCTTGCCACGCTACTGCGACAGCAGGATGGTGGCGCTCTTGCCGCTGGTGTGAACGACGCCCTCTTTCACCGTATAGGAAGCGCCGGAATAAGCATCTTTCACTTTCGCGCCGTTGGCGAACACGCCGCCCACTGAAATATCGACCGGCTGGCCGAGCTTCACGTCCAGCGCCACGACAACCTTGTCGTCGCCGCGTACGCGGCTGAAGGTGTACGGCGCATCGGCCAGCTTCTTGTGCTCGCCGGTGCCGATAGCGGGGTGCGCCTGGCGGAATTTGCCGAGTTTCGCCCAGTGCGTCCGCACTTTCGCATTCACCTTCTGATCGCCCCAGTTCATGAATGAACGCAGCATCGCGTCGCCTTTCGCCTCTGCCACATCGAGGCGGCGCGATGTCTCGTCGCCGTAGTAGATCTGCGCCGCACCAGGGGCCAGCAGCAGCTTGTTCGCGGTTTCGAACGGCTTGGTGCGCGCCGGATCAAAAGGATTGCCGTCATCATGGGAACCCATATAGTTCAGCACCGTATGTCCTTTCAGAGGGCCGGCCAACTGCTCGGCGTACTTGCTGAAAAGTGATTCGTAATCGCCCTTGGCGTCGTGCACCATGCCGAAGTTGATGAGCCCATCGAATCCGTTGGCATAGAAGTTCGCTTTTTCGCCGCCGCCCATATCGAAGTTCACGCCGTGCGCGATGTTGTAGTTATAGACCTCGCCCACCATGAAGAAACGGCCGTCGCCCAGCACCTTCTTTGGATTCAGGCTTTTCCATTCATCGTGCGCCGCCATGGCCACCTTGCGCAGCTCCGCCCATACTGCGGGCTCCACGTGCTTGGCCGTATCGGCGCGGAAGCCGTCAATGCCATACTTCTTCACCCAGTCCGCATGCCATTTCATCAGGTAGTAGCGCGGTGCGCGGGGATAGCCGGTGCGGGCAAAGAAATCATCCAGCTCTTTCACCTCGCGCTCGTAGCGCCCCTCGGCTTTCCACTTCGACGCCAGCGCTGGCGGCAATTCAACCGGCGCATCGCTCTCAGTGCGGAAATCCGGCAGGTTCTTGACCAGCGTGCAGCTGACGGTGGTCGGCACATCCTTGTACTGGCATTGCGGTTCGGTACGCACCCAGCCCTCTGGCCAGACAGGATCGGCCTCGGTTACCGGGCCGGTATGGTTCATCACCACGTCCAGCAGCACGCGGATGCCGCGCGCGTGGGCCGCCTCAACGAAATCGCGGAAGTCCTTTTCGCTACCCAGGTTGGCGTCCATCGCTGTGAAGTCGCGCGCCCAGTAGCCGTGGAAACCGTAGGACTTCCCGGTGCCTTCATCCGTGCCCGCATGGATTTGCTCGACGGGCGGAGTGGTCCAGATCACGTCCACGCCCATGTCATCGAAATAGCCCGACTTGATCTTTGCCGTCAGCCCCTTGAAATCGCCGCCCATGAAACCGCGCAGCGGCGCCGCATCGGCTTTGCGTCCATACGCCAGGTCGTTGGCCTTATCGCCATTGGCGAAACGGTCGGTGACCAGGAAGTAGACGGTCGCATTCTCCCAAAGGAAAGGCTTGGGCGACGCCGCAAATGCGCTGTGCGCGCTGGTAGCAAGCAGTAAGGACAATGCGAGGGACGAAAGTTTCATTCGGCTTTTCCTATGTAATGACTGTTGGATTGGTGCGGCCTGTGTGCAGGACAATACTCGCCACGCTGTCTGCAATGGCAATCAGTCCTGCAAGGGCTTGCTGCGTTGGGATATGGTGCTGGGATGGATCGGCTTCGTAGCGTTCGAGGTAGACGCGTAAAGTGGCGCCTTCCGTGCCAGTGCCGGACAGGCGGTACACGATGCGCGAGCCGTCCGTCATCATGATGCGGATGCCCTGCTGGCTGGCGTAAGAGCCGTCCACTGGATCGGTGTATTCGAAATCGTCCGCAGCCTGTACCTCGTAATGATTCAGCTTCTGGCCAGGCAGGTTGGTCAGCTTGATGCGCAGGTCTTGCATCAGCAAGTGCGCCGCGTCGGCTTCAATGGCTTCGTAGTCGTGGCGCGAGTAGTAATGGCGGCCGAAGCGCTGCCAGTGCGCGGTGACGATGTCCTGCACCGAACCGCCGCGCGCTGCCAGCAGGTTAAGCCAGAACAGCACGGCCCATACGCCATCCTTTTCGCGTATATGGCGGGAGCCGGTGCCGTAGCTCTCTTCGCCGCAGAGCGTCGCTTTGCCGGCATCAAGCAAGGTGCCAAAGTATTTCCAGCCGGTTGGCGTTTCGTAGCAAGGCACACCCAATGCCTCCGCCACACGGTCGGCGGCGCGCGAGGTGGGCATGGAGCGCGCAATGCCCGTGATACCGCTGGCATAGCCCGGAGCCACGGTGGCGTTGGCGGCCAGCACGGCCAGGCTGTCGGACGGCGTGACGACGAAATCTCGTCCGACAATCATGTTGCGGTCCGCATCGCCATCGGAGGCAGCGCCGAAGTCCGGCGCGGCATTTGCGCTCATGATGTCGACCAGTTCTTCAGCGTTCACAGGGTTTGGGTCGGGGTGCAGGCCGCCGAAATCTTCCAGCGGAACGCCGTTGATGACGGTGCCGGCCGGAGCGCCCAGCATGCCTTCCAGGATTGCGCGGGCATAAGGGCCGGAGACGGCGTGCATCGCGTCAAAGCGCATGGTGAAGCCGCTTGCAAACAAGCGGCGAATGGCGTTGAAGTCGAACAGCCGCGACATCAGCTCCGCATAGTCGGCGACGGAGTCGATGATTTCAACGGTCATGCCCTCAAGTACCGCGTGCGCGCCGGCCTTGTCGATATCGATGTCGGGTGCATCACTGATGCGGTATTGCGAGAGCCCCAGCGTGCGCTGGTACACAGCCTCGGTCAGTGCTTCCGGTGCTGGTCCGCCGTTGGTGGCGTCGTACTTCACACCGAAGTCGCCATCCGGGCCGCCGGGGTTATGGCTGGCCGAGAGAATAATGCCGCCCATCGCTTCATGCTTGCGGATCACGCAGCTGGCGGCAGGCGTCGACAGGATGCCGCCCTGCCCCAAAAGCACGCGCGCAAAACCATGCGCGGCGGCCATTTTCAAAATAACCTGGATCGCGCTGCGGTTATGGAAACGGCCGTCGCCGCCCAGCACCAGTGTTTTTCCAGAGGCATCGCCCAAGGTATCAAACAGGGCCTGAATGAAATTTTCGAGATAGTGAGGCTGCTGGAAAACTGCGACCTTCTTGCGCAGTCCCGAAGTCCCCGGACGCTGCCCGGGGATGGGGGTAGTTGCTACCGTCTGGATTGCCATATTCGCTCCTCCCGAAAATAAATGGGGACGTACCCCATTTTTCTTCGAAAAATAAACGGTGTACGTCCCCATTTATTTTCCCGCGAATGGCGCGTTCGGTGCGCGCCGCTGGATGGCTTAGGCTTCTTTCTTGGCCGAATCGCTCACGATCAGGGTCAGGATGCCGCCGATCGCCATCGAGACGCCCCCCAGCACCAACACGTTGACCGAGTGGCCGCCGAACAGATGCTTGATAACAGGACCGAGCACCAGGTTGGCGACGATCTGCGGCAGCACCACGAAGTAATTGAACACGCCCATGAAGTAACCCATGCGCTTGGCCGGCAACGCGCCTGCCAGGATCGCATAAGGCATGGTCAGGATGCTGGCCCATGCAATACCGACGCCGACCATCGGCAGCATCAGCATGTTCTTGTCGTGGATGAATGCAATGCTGACCAGGCTCAAACCGCCAATCACCAGGGACAGCATGTGCACGAACTTGCGGCTGGTGGCATGCGCCAGCTTAGGCAGCACAAAGGCAACCAGCGCGGACACGCCGCCGTACATCGCGAACAGCTTGCCGACCCAGTTACCCGCTTCCTGGAAGATGGCTGTCTGCGCATTGGTCGTGCCGAAGACGTTTTCAGCTACCGCAGGCGTGGTGAAGACCCACATGCCCATCAGCGCGAACCAGGTAAAGAACTGCACCAGCGCCAGTTGCACCATGGTTTTCGGCATGTGCACGAAGCCGCCGAATACTTCCTTCAGCGAGCCCACCAGGCCGCGGCGCTGCGCCTTCTCCATGCGGAATTTTTCAACGTCTTCTGGTGGCAGCTCGTCGGCGGTCAGCACGGTCCACAGCACGGCAAAGAAGTAAGCGGCGCCGCCGGCATAGAAGGAATAGCGCACCGAATCCGGGATGGCGCCGTTGATCACTTCATTACTGACGTGCAGGTAGTCGGTGAAAATCGTTGGCAGCAGCGATGCAATCACGCCGCCCAGGCCAATGAAGAAGGTCTGCATCGCAAAGCCGGCTGTCTGCTGCGATTCATCGAGCTTGTCGCCGACAAAGGCGCGGAAAGGCTCCATCGAGATATTGATCGATGCATCCATCAGCCAAAGCACGAGGATGGCCATCCACAGCGCGGTGGAATTGGGCATCAGGAACAGCGCAATACTTGCCAGCAGCGCGCCCACGAAGAAGAAAGGACGGCGGCGCCCCCATTTCGGATGCCAGGTGTTGTCGCTCAGGTAGCCGATGATCGGCTGCACCAGCAAGCCGGTGACCGGCGCGGCGAGCCAGAACAGCGGCAGTTCGTCCGGAGTCGCACCCAGGGTAGAGAAAATGCGGCTTGTATTGGTGTTCTGCAGCGCGAAACCAAACTGGATGCCGAAGAAGCCGAAGCTCATGTTCCACAGTTGCCAGAAGGTCAGGCGTGGTTTGCTGATGATCGAATGCATTTGCATCTACTGTCCCCGAGTAATTTGTAGCAAAATAACATGGCGATTCAGGGCTGTCAATCAACAGACAGCCCGTAAATACACAGTTTTATCGCAAATTTGTAGTCATGCTACAAAACAACGGCGAGTTTTGCCTTCATTGCACTACGTGCCGGGAGGTCCACGCTCAGGATACGGCTACGGGCATCCCAGCGCGACTCCAGGACCTTGCCATCCAGCTTCACGCTGCGCGGACGGCTAGCCACATTGTGCACCTTGAGCGAGTAGCTGCGCGCCACCGGCTGCCAGGCTTTACCGGTCTCGGTTTCAATGCCGATCTCGAAACCGGATGCCGACGCACCGCCGCTGAAGCGGGCAATTTCATACTTGCCTTGTTCATAAGCATTGGCGGTGGCGCCATCGTCGTCATACAGCATGCCGCTGGTGGCGCCGGCGCTGGCGTCGTAGTAGTAGTTCAACTCGATACGTTTTGAGCTGTAGTCGCGCGTGGTCTGCACCACGTTCGCCAGCGGCACGAAGGCGCCGGCCCGCACGAAGACGGGAATATGCTCTGCAACCACCGGCACCACTTCGTTGATGCCGCCCTTGTGCGCGGCGCCGCTGTAGAAGTCGAACCACACCTTGGCCGACGCCGGGAAGTTCACTTCCTTGCGCTGCGCGCCAGGCTCGGTAACCGGCGCGACGAGAAAGTCCCTGCCCCACAGGTAAGTCGAAGCCACGCCGTTGTCGCCGCCTTCAAACATGATGGGGCGCATCAGCGGCAAACCGGTCTGGCTATTCTCGAAGGCCGCGCTGTAGTTATATGGCAGCATGGCGTAGCGCAGGCGGATCGCATCGCGCGCCAGCGACTTGGTGCGCTCGGCGCGGAACACCGGCTCCGCTGGCACCTCTTCCTGCGCGTGCGGACGGAATACCGGCTGGAACACGCCGTACTGCAGCCAGCGCACATACAGTTCGTCATCCAGCATAGGCGAGGCAAAGCCGCCCAGGTCGGAGTGCATATAGGCCAGGCCCTGCATACCCATTTGCAGTGCGATTTCCATCTGCGACTGCAGCCCACCCCAGCTGCGCTGCACATCACCCGACCACGGGATCATGCCGAATCGCTGCGAGCCCGAATAGCCGGCGCGCATCAGGATGAAGGGGCGCTCATTCGGGAAGTCCTTCCGGTAGCCCTCGGCGATCAGGCGCGCCCAGTCGTGGCCGTAAATATTGTGCACCTGGTCGGCGCCCAGCTGGCCATTGCTGCCATGGCGCAGCGCCGCGGGGTGCACTTCCGGCTCGCCAAGGTCGCCCCACCAGCCGGCCACGCCGCCTGCTTTCAGCTCCTTGTAGATATTCCAGAACCAGTCGCGCCCTTCCGGACGATACAGGTCCACCAGGCCGGTGTTACCGAAGTAGAAATCGTATTTGTATGGCGCGCCGGCGGTGTCGGTGGCCAGCACATTCCTGTCGACGGCCTCCTGCCAGCGGCTGGACGTGGTCAGCACGAATGGCTCGGTGATGACGACGGTCTTCACGCCCTTCGCGGCCAGGTCGGCCATCATGCCTTTCGGATTCGGGAAGCTCTCCTTGTCCCAGGCCAGGTTGCCCATCGTGCCTTTAACGGTCTTGCCGAACCAGTACAGGTCCAGCACCACGGCGTCGACCGGGATTTTCTCGGCGATGAACTTGTCGACTACGGCGCGGGTTTCCGCCTCGGTGTGATAGCCGAAGCGGCTGGCGAAATTGCCGAAGGCCCAGCGCGGCGGCAGCGGCTGGCGGCCGGTCAGGCTGGTGTAGTTGGACAGCACGTCTTCCCACTGTTCACCCGCGATGACCTGGTAGGTCTTGCGGCCGCCGATGGTTTCGTAAGACAGGGTGCCGTCTTTCTTGCTGTCGAAATCCAGGTAGCCGGTCTGCGGATTATCGAAATGCAGCGCGTACTTCTTCGACGACAGCGCCATTGGGATCGTAAAGTTCAGCAGCTGCGAGCGCGCCTCGTAGCCGTAGTGGGCGCGGTTGTACAACTGGAAGCGGTTGCCGCGACGGTTCATGCCCACCGCGCGGGCGCCAGCGCCATACAGTGCCTCATCGCCATCCAGCGCGAACTCGATCGCCTCCATATTGCCCTCATGGCGGTAGCCGCGCTTTTCCGCCACCAGCGGCTGGCCCTTGTAAGCATAGCTGATGCGGAATGGCTGCTTTTCCACGCGCACGGTGATGCCTGGCGTGGCGAATTCCACTACTCCGCCCTCTTCGCGTAGCGTGGTTGCCACACTTGCCGGCGCCAGAATGACTGCGTGCGACACAGGGTCGGCCACCTCCCCTTTAGGGATAAAAGTGGTCTCCACCACCGCAGCGGAGTACGGTTTGATGATGTAAACACCATCGTTTGTGCTGATTTCCAGCGCATTGCCCTTCTTTGCGGCAGACATGAAATGGCGATCCGCGTTCTGCGCCAAAGCGGCCTGGCTAATCAGGGCCAATATTGCAAATTTAATTAGTTTCATGGGGTGATATATTAGCGGGCAGTTTTATCTGAGAGGAGACTGAATTGATTAAAACGACTATGAAAAAGCCACTGGTACTGGCCTTGGGCCTGGCCCTGGCTGCAGGTTTTGCCCACGCCGCGCCAGCCACGAAAAAAGCTAAAGGCACCCCGGCCGAGGCGAAGAAATTCATCGCGCAGACCGAAGAGCAATTCGACAAACTGAACCTGGACGGCCAGCGCGCCGCCTGGGTGGCGCAGAACTTCATTACCGACGACACCGAAGCGCTGACCGCCTACTTCGGCGAGCAGCAGCTGGATGCCTCCGGCAAGGCCTCGCTGGAAGCGCGCCGCTTCAATGGCCTGAAGCTGGGCGCGGTCGACGAGCGCAAGCTGAAGCTTCTGCAACTGACGCTGATGCTGCCGGATCCAAAGGAACGCCAGGCTTACGCCGACGATAACGCCAAGCTGAATGGCGCCTACGGCAAAGCTAAGTACTGCCCCGAAGGCAAGCCATGCAAAGCGCTGGGCGACCTGGAAAAGACCCTGGCCACCAGCCGCGATCCGAAAGAGCTGCTGGATGCGTGGAACGGCTGGCATATGCAATCGCCTTCCTACAAAAAGCTGTACAGCGAGTACGTTGAGCTGTCCAACAAGGGCGCGCGCGAAATGGGCTATGCCGACACCGGCGCCCTGTGGCGCGCGGGCTACGACATGAAGCCGGAAGAATTCTCGGCCGAGATGGAGCGCATCTGGCAGCAAGTGAAGCCGCTGTACGACTCGCTGCACACCTACACCCGCTACAAGCTGCGCGAAACCTACGGCCCGGACGTGGTGCCGCTGACCGGCCCGATCCCGGCCCACCTGTTCGGCAATATGTGGAGCCAGAGCTGGGAGAACATCTACCCGCTGCTGATGCCTGCCGCCGGCGCGTCCAAGTTCGACCTGACCAATGTGCTGGAAGAGAAAAAGACCACGGCCAAGGAAATGGTGCAATACGGTGAGCGCTTCTACACCTCGCTGGGCATGCCAAAGCTGCCGGAAACCTTCTACCAGCGCTCGCTGCTGGAAAAACCGCGCGACCGCGACGTGGTGTGCCACGCCTCCGCATGGCAGCTGGATGGCAAAGACGACGTGCGCATCAAGATGTGCATCCGTCCGACCGAAGAAGAATTTGCCGTTATCCACCATGAGCTGGGCCACATTTATTACGACCTGGCATACAAGAACCAGTCCAACCTGTTCCGCAACGGCGCCAACGACGGCTTCCACGAAGCGATCGGCGACACCATCGCCCTGTCCATCACTCCGAACTACCTGAAGAAGGTCGGCCTGATGAACGAGAACCCGGACCCTAACGCCGACATCGGCGTTCTGCTGAAGCGCGCACTGGCCAAGGTTGCCTTCCTGCCGTTCGCCTACTCGGTAGACAAATGGCGCTGGGATGTTTATGCCGGCAAAACCAAGCCGGCGGATTACGACAAGAGCTGGTGGCAGCTGCGCGAGCAGTACATGGGCGTGAAGCGCCCGCTGCCGATGCTGCCTGACGGCTTCGACGCCGGCGCCAAGTACCACGTTGCCGCCGACGTGCCTTACGCACGCTACTTCCTGGCCCACCTGCTGCAGTTCCAGTTCCACCGCGCCCTGTGCAAGGAAGCCGGCTTTACCGGTCCTCTGCACCAGTGCTCGATCTACGGCAGCGAAAAAGCCGGCAAGAAGCTGTGGTCCATGCTGGAGATGGGTACCTCCAAGCCATGGCCTGAAGAGCTGAAAGCGGCCACCGGCGAAGAGCGCATCGACGGCCAGGCCCTGCTGGACTACTTCGCCCCGCTGAAAGTCTGGCTGGACGAACAAAACAAACAACTCGCTGCGAAGGCTAAATAAATAGCCAGGCAAAAAAACGGGGGCCGCGGCCCCCGTTTTTATTTCCGCTACAAGCTTAGAACTTGTAGTTCGCGCCCAACAGGACGGTACGACCATACTTCTGGTATTCCAGCTGCTGGTTGTGGTTGCCGTTGTAGGTCTCGTACGCGGCGTTGCGCAGGTTGTTCACCTGGAGCACCAGGCCTACGCCCTTGAACATGCCTTCGTTGAAGCTGTAGCCGATCTGGAAGTCGACGATGTTCTCGCCAACAACGTAGCGCAGCGAACGCTCACCAGCGAAGTTGCCGATCTCACCCACGAAGTCCGAACGCTTGCGCTGGCTCAGGCGGGTCTCGAAACCGTTCTTCTCGTAGTACACGGTCAGGTTGCTGGTGTGCTTCGACAGGCCAGGCAGCATGATGGTGTCGCCCAGGTTTGCGCTAGGTTCCTTGATGGTGATGGCGCTGTCGTTATACGAGTAGCTGCCGCTCACGCCGAAACCGTCCAGGGCTGGGGTCAGCATGTTCAGTGGCATGGAAGCGGTCAGCTCCAGGCCCTTCATGTTGCCGCCCTTGCCGTTGTAAGGAGCGCTGTAGTTACCGAACGGGGTGATCGCCTTCGTACCTGGAATCTGTGCCGAGAAGTCGTGGGTACGGGTCTCGGTGAAGATATAGGTATCCAGCTTCTTATAGAAGTAAGCCAGTGCTACGTATGCTTTCTTGCCGAAGTATTTTTCATACGACAGGTCGAATGCCTTTGCGCGCCATGGATCCAGCTGGGCGTTACCACCGCTGCCGCCTGGTTTGAAGTCGTTGGTGCCGACGTTGAAGTCCAGTGCGGAACGCAGCTGGTCAACACGTGGACGAGCGATCTGCTTGGCGACTGCCATGCGGATAGTGTGGTCGTTCGGCAGCTGGAATGCCAGGTTCAGGCTTGGCAGCACGTCGGTGTAGGTCTTGCCGTCATGGACTGGCTTGACTTCCTGGCCTGCTGGAGCGGTGCCGTCCCAGTAGTTGGAATCCGACGACTGGTCGGTGTGCTGAACTTGCACGCCGACGTTACCGCGCACGCTGACATCGCCCATCTCGTGTTCGATATTAGCCTTGACGAAGGACGTGGTGATCTTTTCGTTGACAGTCCATGCCTTGGCGATCAGGTAGCTCTTGTCTTCGGTCGGAGCGAACTTCATGTACTTGGCCACGACACCCGGTACGTTCCAGGCAGGGATCATGCCGACGCCGGCAAAGCCCAGGTCAACCGAGTTGTACATCAGGTCCGGCGAGATGGTCGATGGAGCGCCTGCCAGGGTGATGTCGCCTTCCGGCTGGTGCTTGACCTTGCTGCGGTCGGAGTAGTGCACACCGAAGTCGAAGCTGGAGAAGTACTTCTCGATTGCGCCGCCCGACTGGATGTTGGCTGCCAGCTTGAAGCCGTTCAGGGTATCTTCCACGCGCGGGGTCTTGCCGTAGCCGGAACCGTAGATGGTGTTACGCACGTACAGGTTGGCCGGGTTGCTGTAATCGCGGCCTGGGTCCATGGTTGGGAAGCCACCGCTGCGCATCGACAGTGCCACGGAATCCAGGTATGGATTGCCGGCGACGTCGCTGATCTGCAGGTTGTTTTCCAGGCTGGTCTCGTCGCGCTTGGCGGTCGAGCGGCTCACGTCGGCCACTACCGACCAGCCATCCATGCGCAATTCGTTGTTCCAGCCGATAGCGCGGATATCATCCTTGCGCTTGTCGTACATGCCGCGTACCAGCGGGTACACATTGTTTGCGGTGCCGGAAGCGAAGGAGCCGTTGGCGGTGGTCACGTTGGTGAACAGCAGGTCAGGCTTGTTGCCGCCGTTGTAGCCGCCTACGTGCACTTCGAACTGGTTGGCGGTGTCTTCATGCTTGAAGCGCGACGCGTACATGTCGACCATCGAAGTGAAGTTCTTGTTTGGACGGTACTGCAGCACGCCCATCAGGCCATCACGCTTGTTGTAGCCGCTGCGTTCCAGGGACTTGATACCGTCGGTGACGTTGGTACCAGCCGGCACGCCTGCACGGGCTTCATTCTTCCATGGCTCGTACAGGCCGGTTTCCTGGTCCAGCACTGGGGAGTCCAGGTGGGCGAAGCCCAGGGCCACACCGATGGTGCGGTCTGCGAATTGGTCAATGTAGCTGAAGCTGAAGCGGCCGCCAGTCGAATTGGTGTTGGCGATCTTGCCCAGCGAGTTCTTTTCCATGCGGGCGTTCATGGACACGGTACGGCCACCGAAGGCCAGCGGACGCACGGTCTGCAGGTCCAGGGTGCCGGACAGGCCCTGGCCGACCATGCCGGCGTCAGGGGTCTTGTAAATGGTCACGCCGCTGATCAGTTCCGATGGGTACTGATCGAATTCAACACTGCGGTTGTCGCCGGTGGAGACTTGCTCACGGCCGTTCAGCAGGGTGGTGGCGAAGTCCGGGGACAGGCCACGCACCGAAATGTTTTGCGCACGGCCGGCAACGCGCTGGGCGGCCAAGCCTGGCAGGCGGGCGATGGATTCTGCGATGGAGGTGTCCGGCAGCTTGCCGATGTCTTCAGCGGAGATGGCCTCGACGATGGAAGTCGCGTTCTTCTTCACCGAAATCGCGTCTTCAATACCGCGGCGGATGCCCGACACGGTCACAGTTTGCATCGGCGCGTCAGCTGCCTGGCCGGTGGTGGTGGTCTGCGCGTACGCAGAGCCCGCGAACGCGGATACGAAAATTGCACACCCAGCCGCAACCGGACTCAGTCGGAAAGCGGTATTGCCTCGCTTGTTGGCGAAGATAGTCATCAAAGTCCCCTCACTCATTAAACATTTTTTCCCGCAACCTACACAGACCGGTTTATTTCGACTACACGGGAATCCTTGGAAAGCGAACGCTCTTACGGACGCTCTGAAGCGGATTCTGTACTAAAACTAGATTTGGTGTCAATGAATGACCATCATCACAAACATGTATTTCTGCCCTTCACTACGGGCTCCCTCTGGGAAGCGCAGCTGTCGCGTTGTATTTCGGCTACAAATTTAGACAATTAGGCGTGTAGTAGAACTACAGTCGATTTGGGTGTATTGTCGGGTCCAAAGACATTCCTACCGGAGATTTGATGAAGAAGACAGCCTTGGCCACCTTCCTGGCCGTTACCATGCTGACAACAGCCGCCGCTGCGCCGGCGACCGTGGACCATATGGAACCGCCGTTCTGGTGGGCAGGTATGCAGAATCCAAAGCTGCAGCTGATGGTGAACGCGCCGAAGGTGGCAGAGCTGGAACCGTCCATCAACTATCCCGGCGTGCGGATCAGCGGCGTGAACCGGGTCGCTAACCGCAATTACATGTTCATCGACCTGGTTCTGGAACCCGACGTCGCGCCTGGCCGCTTCGACATACGCTTCTCGGCGCCGGGCAAGAGTGCTCTGGTTTATAGCTATCAGCTGCTGGCGCGCGCGCCCGGCTCGGCGCAGCGCCAGGGTTTCAATAGCACCGATGCGATATACCAGGTCATGCCGGACCGCTTCGCCAACGGGAATCCTTCGAATGACAATGTGGCGGGCATGCCGGACAAGGCCAACCGCGCCGATGGCAATAGCCGCCACGGCGGCGACCTGGCGGGCATGGCGGCGCACCTCGATTACGTAAAAGACCTGGGCTTCACCCAGATCTGGCCTACGCCGCTTGTAGAAAACAACCAGGATATCCACTCCTACCACGGCTATGCGGCCACCGACTATTACAAGATCGATGCGCGCTACGGCAGCAACGAAGATTACCGCGCCTTTGTGGCGCAGGCGCGCGCACGCGGCATCGGCGTGATCCAGGACGTGGTGCTGAACCACATCGGCAGCCACCACTGGTGGATGAAGGATATGCCGATGCAGGACTGGCTCGGCTACGACGGCAAGTACACGCCGACCGCACACCACCGCGTGGCCAATATCGACCCGTACGGCAGCAAGGAAGATGCGCGCAACTTCACCCAGGGCTGGTTCGGGCCGCACATGCCGGATATGAACCAGACCAATCCCTATGTGTCGAACTATCTTATCCAGAACAATATCTGGTGGATTGAGTATGCGGGCCTGTCCGGCCTGCGCGTGGATACCTTTGGCTATTCCGAAACACCCTTCCTGACCGAGTGGTCGAAACGCATATTGGCGGAATACCCCAAGCTGAATATGGTGGGCGAAGAATGGAGCTCGCGCATTCCCATCGTGGCGCGCTGGCAGGCCCTGAATGCGCCGAGCATGATGGACTTCCCTCTCAACGATGTGCTGCGCAAGGCACTGGGCGATACCGACGGCACTTACCGCCTCTACGATGTTTATGAGACGCTTGCGCAGGACTATCTCTATCCGAATCCATCCAACCTGGTGCTATTCGAAGGCAACCATGACCTGGCGCGCAGCTTCAGCATGGTCAATGGCGACCCTGCCCTGCTGCGCATGCTGCTGGCGTTCACCTTCACCGCGCCGCGCATTCCGCAGTTCTATTACGGCACCGAGGTCCTGATGCCAAGCACTGTCAAGGGACGCGACGATCCTTCCTATCGCCGCGACATGCCGGGAGGCTGGGCCGGCGATAAGGTGAATGCCTTCACCGGCGAAGGCTTGAGCGCCGAACAGCGCGACATGCAGGCCTTCGTGAAGAAGCTGGTCAACTGGCGCAAGACTTCCAGCGCCGTCCAGCATGGCAGGACGATGCAGTTCGGACCAGAGCAGGATACCTATGTCTATTTCCGCTATGACGACAAGCAGAAGATAATGGTCGCGCTGAACAAGAACAATAAGGAAATGACACTCGATGCGGACCGATTCCGCGAAATGCTGGCCGGTGCGCGCAGCGGGACCGATGTAATCACAGGCCGCAACATCCCGCTGGCGGGCAAATTCACCCTGCCCGCCCGCTCGGTGCTCGTGATGGAGGTCAAATAATGCGCCGCCACCCACGCCAGCGCGCGCTCGCCGCGCTGGTTGCAGCAGCCGTAGCGGTCGCAAGCACCTCCGCGCTGGCCGGCCCCGCTGTCGAAGTGCCTTTCGGCGCGAACAAGGCCAGCTTTGCGACGCCCGATGTGCAAGCGGCGCTGCGCAGCTACACGCAATCGACCACCATGCCCTTGCGCGACAATGCGCCGCAATCGATCACCTACACCGAACAGGCAGGCCTGCCCCAAGTCCGCAGCGGCAACATCGCCTTCGACGCACTGTTCGCGCTCGCAATCACGGAGATGAGGCAGGACTCCGTGTCCGCCATCCGCGACGGCAGCTACAACGGCGGCGCACCGATCGCCTGCGAGTGCTTCGAAACTGGCGAAAAATGGCACTACGTGTGGACACGCGACCTGTCATATGCCGCCAACCTCGGCCTGGCCATGCTCGACCCGCAGCGCACACGCAACTCCTTGCAGTTCAAACTGTCCGGCTATCGCGGAGCCAAACCTGCACTGGCGGCGGGCAGCGAAGACGGCCTGCAAATCGTGCAGGACACCGGCAGCGGCGGCAGCTGGCCAGTCAGTACAGACCGCGTGAGCTGGGCCTTCGGCGCCGAACAGGCGCTGAAAGCACTCCCGGCCGAAGAACGCGCGCAGTTCGCCGTCACGGCACTGCAAGCACTGCGCAACACCATCGAGAACGACCGCATTGCCGCCTTCGATACCGCGAGCGGCTTATACAACGGCGAGCAATCCTTCCTCGACTGGCGCGAACAATCTTATGCAGCGTGGATTCCCGGCGACCTTTCCAGCATGGCGTCTTCCAAGGCGCTGTCCACCAATGTCGCCCACTACAAGGCGCTGACGCTGGCCGCCGAACTGGCACAGCAGGCCGGCGACCACGACACCGCACAGCGCTACACGCGCTGGGCCTCGGACTTGAAGATCGCCATCAACGACCGGCTCTGGCTCAAGGATGCCGGCATGTACAGCAGCCTGGCCGCCGGACATTTCGACGGCGCGCCCATGCACAAGTTCGACTGGCTGGGCCAGTCGCTCGCCATCATTACCGGTGTGGCGGATGCCGAACAAGCGCAATCCATCCTGGCCCACTACCCTCACGGACCGTTGGGCGCGCCGGTCATCTGGCCGCAGCAGCCCGGCGTACCGGTGTATCACAACCGCACCTTGTGGCCCTTTGTTACCGCATACGGTTTGCGTGCGGCGGCACAGTACGGAAATGTGGCGGTGGCCGATGCCGCCTATGCCAGCCTGCTGCAAGGCGCAGCGCTCAACCTGTCCAATATGGAGAACATGGAATGGCGCAGCGGCGATCCCTCCGCGCCGGCCATTAACTCGCGCAGGCAGCTTTGGTCGGTTGGCGGCTTCCTTGGCATGGTGGTACAGCAGGTGTTCGGGATCGGGGCCGATGCAGAACGCCTGCATGTGAATCCCTTCATCACCTCGCGGCTGCGCCGCGAATGGTTCGCAGGCAGCGATGTGATTGAACTGTCTGGCCTGTCCTTGCACGGCAAGCGCCTGCACCTGAAGATCAAGCTGCCTCCTGCGTCAGCGGCCGAGGGCTACTACATGCCGATTGGCGGCAAGCTGAATGGCAAGGACGCCCGCAGCCCGGTGGCCTGGAGCGAACTGGCGGATGATAACCTGATTGAAGTGGAAATGGGGCCGCTGGTCCAGGGACGGCAGCAGATCACCGCCGCGGGCAGCGAAGCCGTTTCCACTGCGCCGCCGGAACCCGTCGTCGAAGCGATGCGCGGCGCGGCTTTCCGCATCGCGCCTGGCGCAGGAACGAATACAGATGTGCGGTACAACGTATACCGTGCCGGGCAGCTCGCTGCAGCAGGCGTGGCTGCAGGCGAATGGGCGGACCGCACCACGCGCGCGTCAGCGCAGTGCTACTCGGTGGAAGCAATCTACCCTGCCGCCGGCACGCGCAGCCACCACACGCAACCACTCTGTCCCGCAGCCGCACCCGGTCCGGGCGACGCGGTCAGCGTCGCGCGTGATGGCCGCTACAACGTCCAGCTGCGCTACAACAACCACGCACACCAGATCAACCTGGGCATCACCAACGCCGTGCAGATGCTTCACCTGCGAGACAGGCAGGGCAAAGTGGTGGCGGAAGGCATCGTCCAGATGCCGCACAACGCCCCCGCCAACGGCCCCGCGTGGTCCACGCCGCTCACAGCCGCGTTGAAGAAGGGCAGCTATAAGCTGGACTTGCAACCCTTCTACAATATGAGCAGCCTGCAAAGCAACGCCAGCTACGCAGATGCCGGCGGCGCAAGTGGCGCCCACAACAGCGCCGAGGTGCTGGGTGCACGCCTGCTACCCGCCGCCGCGCCGATCGCACAGCCAAGGCACGGCACATTGCAGCTGGTGGAAAAATTCAAATCGCCGCAACTGGGCAACGAGCGTACGCTCCGCATTTACCTGCCACCAAGCTACGGCAGCGATACGAAACGCCGCTATCCCGTGCTGTACATGCACGACGGCCAGAACCTCTTCGACGCCAAGACGGCCAGTTACGGCACGGAGTGGAATATTGACGAAGTAGCGGACCGCCTGGTGCAGCAGGGGGAGATGGAAGAAGTGATTGTCGTCGGCATCGACAACACGGGCGACCGCATTGGTGAATACACCGGCAGCACCGACCCGCAATACGGCGGCGGAAAACTCGACGCCTACGCAGCCTTCGTGGCGCAGACTGTCAAGCCCTGGGTCGACCGGCAATACCGCACAAAGCCGGGGCGCGAATACACGGCGGTGATGGGGTCATCGCTGGGCGGCCTCGCCTCAATCGGCATCGCACAACGCTACCCGCAACTGTTCGGAATGGCCGGTGGCGTCTCCAGCTCCTTCTGGTGGAATGGGCAGGAAGCGCTGAAGCATCCGCTGCAAAAGCTGCCGGTCAAGTTCTACATCGATGCGGGAACGGTCAATGACGGCATGGAAGAAAGCGAAGCATTCCGCCAGGCCATGGTGAAACAAGGCTACCGTGAAGGCCAGGACTTGCTGTTCCTGGCCGACCCGGGCGGGCGCCATAACGAGCAGTCCTGGGCCGGCCGCGTGCACGTCGTACTGGCCTGGTTCTTCGGCCGCCAGGCCGGGAAGCCTTAAGCCGCCAGCGTCCGCAGGCTTCTGCTTGCGGACAGCTGCAGGCGCATTGCGCCTCCGCCGCCGGTGTCGCGCACCTTGAACACCGACACCGCTTCCGTCAAGCTGGCCGCCTGCTGCTGCAAGGCTTCAGCAGCAGCCGCCGCCTCTTCCACCAGCGCAGCGTTCTGCTGTGTCACGCTATCCATCTGTGTAATGGCATCGCTGATCTGCTCGATGCCCTCGCGCTGCTCGCCCGTCGCAACGGCAATCTCGCCGATGATCGACGTTACACGCCGCACGCTGTTGACCACTTCCTCCATGGTCACGCCGGCCTCGCCGACCAGGCGGCTGCCCGCCTCCACGCGCTCAACGGAATCGCCGATCAGCTCCTTGATCTCCTTCGCCGCCGCAGCCGAACGATGCGCGAGGTTGCGCACTTCGCCCGCCACCACCGCAAAGCCGCGACCCTGTTCGCCGGCGCGCGCCGCCTCCACCGCCGCATTCAGCGCCAGGATATTGGTCTGGAACGCGATGCCATCGATCACGCCGATGATGTCCACGATCTTGCGCGAGGATTCGTTGATCGCACCCATGGTCTGCACAACCTCCGACACCGTGGCGCCGCCGCGCACTGCGACATTGGACGCTTCATCGGCCAGTTTGCGTGCCTGCGTCGCGTTCTCATTATTCTGGCGCACGGTGCTGGTCAGCTCCGTCATCGAAGAAGCTGTTTCCTCCAGCGAGCTGGCTTGCTGCTCGGTGCGGGTCGACAGGTCCATGCTGCCGGTTGCCACCTCGCTCGACGCGCTGGCAATGGTTTCCGTGCCGATCCGCACGCGGCTTACGATATCCGACAGGTTGCCGCTCATTTGCTTCAGCGCCCCAAGCAGCTCACCCACTTCATCCTTGGTCTTGACTTCCACCTCGCGGCTCAGGTCACCTGCTGCCACCGTCTTGGCGATGTCGATCGCCTGGTCCAGCGGGCGCGTAATGCCCTTCACGATCCACCACACGATGGCGCCGCCCACCACCGTCGTAATCACCAGCACCACCAGCAGCGTAATAGTCGACGCCCTGGCGGCGGCTTCCGCGGCAGCTGCTGCCTCGGTGGCATTCTTCTTGGACTGCGCGTCGATGAATTCAACAATCTCGTCGATCTTCTTGGTCGGCGCGCGGTCCATGCCCGCCACCGCCTTATCGACGATCTTGTAGCTGTCCGGGTTGGCCGTATCAAACTGCTTGAGCGCGGCAAGGTAGTTCTTGCCCAGGTCCTCGTGCATCTTGATCGCTTCATCATCGAGGTTGGACTGCAGATTGAGCTTGCTGAACAGCCCACCCAGCTTTTTCAACTCGGCATTGGTGGCTTGCGAGCTCTTGACGAAAGCAGCGGTATATTTTTCCAGCTGGGCAGGATCATGGCCGCGCACCAGGATGTTTTTCCATTCCTGCACCTGGATCTTGAATTCCACTTGCGCGCTGCGCGCCGTATCGACAGCCTGGGTCAGGTCGACCGAGCGCTGCATGCTCTGTGCATTGTTGGCTTTGATTGCGTTGATCGCACTCCAGCCCTGGTAGCCGACCGTCACCAGGGCCAACAAAAAGAAAGCGCCCAGCAAGCCCAGGCGCACTCCGATCTTAAGATTGCCGAAGTTCATGATCTATTTCCCCTAGGTAAAAAGGCGACATTACGCCTTCAGGACTGCAATCTTCATCATGCGCCCTAAAGTACTAAAAGCCAAGATACGTGGATCAACTACAACGGCGGCGCGGCGGAAAACTCAATGCAGTAAAGATCGGTATCCTTCTCCGTTGCGAGCCGCTCGACATAGTGCATGCCGAGCTTTTTCAACAGCTCGGAAGAAGCGGTATTGCCCGGCGAAACAATACCCAGCAGGCGCGGCAAACCGATAACGTCGCGGCCAAAAGCCAAGGCCGCCGATGCCGCTTCCCATGCATAGCCCTGGCCCCAGAATGCCGGCAGGTAGGCGTAGCCGATATCGGTATCGGGCAAAGTATCGCGCTTGATCAAACCGCACATGCCGATGGCCGCGCCATCTTCCTTACGGTTGACCATCCACAGCGAATAGCCGAGCTGGGACTGCATTGCCATTGGCCCGGACAATAAGGCCGCACGTGCGCCTTCAAGATCGCGGACACCTTTATCGCCAATATTCGCGAGGAAGGAAGGCTCATTCACCAGTCGCAGGTAGAAGGAAGCATCATCAAGGGTAAGGGGACGCAGGGTCAGTCGTTTTGTTTCGATCATTGCTCCGGCCAATCGTTAGGGTCGGCCAGGAACTTGTACATCACATACACGTCAACAAAACCGAGCTGCTGGTGCCGATAGGCGCGCGGCAGCGTGCCTATCACAGAAAAGCCGAGCCGCTTCCACAGCAGCACGGCGGAGACATTGGTGCTTACAACGTAATTGAACTGCATGGCAAGATAGCCGTCGCGCCGCGCCTGCTCCAGGCAATGGCGCCCCAGCATCTTGCCGATGCCCACGCCTTGCGCTGCGGGGCTGACCATGAAGGAAGCGTTGGCGACATGCGCACCGCGATCGAGCTGGTTGGACAGCAGGCGGTACATGCCGAGCAGGCGGCCGGTATTGAGTACCGCCACCCAGGTCTTGATGCCACGCCCAAACCAGAAAGCGTGGCAGTCGTCGCGGCTGGTATCGGCCGCAAAATAATAGGCGTCACCGCTCGCAACCAACTCCTGGAATATGGTCCACATGGAGTCGAAGTCGGCCTCCTCGGCAGGGCGGATGACAATGTCTTTCAAAGCTGCTCCCAACGGCAGGAATGATGATGAATTTTCATTCATTTTCCTTTGCAAGTCCAGCCGTGCCCATCAGGCGGAAATCGACTCGCGCAGGACGTCCGGGCAACTCCAGGCGCGCCACGGAGGGCGGCGACTCCGCCACGATGCGGCCGCGGCGCAGCACCAACAGGCGCGCAGCGCGCAGGCGGATCGCTTCGACAGGATCGCCGGCATCAAGCAATACCAGGTCGGCGTGGCAGCCAGGCTGCAGGCCGTAGCCTTCCAGCCCAAGAATGCTTGCAGGCGTCTCGGTGACGGCCTTATAGCAGGCGCGCATTGCTTCCTGCCCCGTCATCTGCGCGACGTGCAAGCCCATGTGGGCCACTTCAAGCATATCGCCGGAGCCCAGGCTATACCACGGGTCGAGCACGCAATCGTGGCCGAAGGCGACGGGTATGCCTTGCGCCAGCATTTCCGGCACGCGCGTCATGCCACGCCGCTTGGGGTAGGTATCGTGGCGGCCCTGCAAGGTGATGTTGATGAGCGGGTTGGCGATGGCCGCCACACCGGCTTCCCTGATCAAGGGCAGCAGCTTGCTCACGTAATAGTTGTCCATCGAATGCATGGAGGTCAGGTGCGAACCGGCCACGCGGCCATGCAAGCCAAGACGCTGCGTGTGATAGGCCAGTGTTTCGATGTGGCGCGACAAAGGATCATCCGATTCATCGCAATGCATATCAACGCGCAGGCCTTTATCGGCCGCGAACTCGCACAGGATGCGTACCGACTCCGCGCCCTCCCCCATGGTCCGCTCGAAATGCGGGATGCCGCCGACGACGTCTACGCCGAGTGCGATGGCGCGCTTCAGGTTATCGAGGGCGCCGGGGCTGCGCAGCACGCCATCCTGCGGGAAGGCGACCAGTTGCAAATCGAGATAAGGCGCGACGCGGCGTTTCACTTCCAGCAGCGCCTCCACCGCAAGCAAGCGGTCATCGCAGACGTCGACATGGCTGCGGATAGCGAGCAGGCCGCGCGCCACGGCCCAGTCGCAATATTGCATGGCGCGCTCAACCAACGCTTCCTGCGTCAGCTGCGGTTTCAGTTCGCCCCATAGTGCAATGCCTTCCAGCAGCGTACCGGACTGGTTCACGCGCGGCAGGCCATAGCTGAGAGTCGCATCCATATGGAAGTGCGCATCGACGAAAGGCGGGCTGACCAGCTTGCCGGCGGCATCGATTTCGCGCGCCCCTTTGGCTTGCAAAGCAGGAGCGACTGCGGCGATACGGCCATTGTCGATTGCCAGGTCGACGCCCTGTCGGCCGTCCGGCAGGGTGGCATTGCGGATGACAAGTTCCATCAAGACTCCACGAGTGGGGCGATGGCCGATTGTAGGCAAGGCGCGCGGGACAGGCAATGTTGCAGCGCATTACTTCTCGTTCAAAAGTCGGCAAAAATGTCTTTCCAATACAATATTTCGTCGCTAGAATGGGTTTATTGCAGCGCACCATTTCCCATCGATCCAGGAGAAAATATGTTTTCGAATCCCGAGCAATTTTCCGCAGCCACCAAGTCGCAGCTGGAAGCGCAGCTGAAAATCCTCAACAACTTCGCCACCACTGCCTTCGAAGGCGTGCAAAAAGTGATTGCTCTGAACCTGAGCACCACCAAAGCCAACGTCGAGAAGAGCTCCGCCGCCGCGCGCGAGCTGCTGGAAGCGAAAGACCCGCAAGAATTCTTCGCCAAGAGCACCGCCCGCGTGCCAAACTTCGACGGCCTGTTCGCTTATAACCGCGAGCTGTTCAGCATTGCCAGCAAAACCCAGGCCGAACTGTTCCAGGCCGCGCAAGAGCAGCTGAAAGAAGCAGGCAAGCAAGCAGTACGCGTGCCGAAACTGGCCTCCCCCGTTGCAGCCCCGGTGCCTGCTCCAGCACCTGCGCCGGCCCCTGCCCCGAAAGCCGCCAAAACTGAAGCCAAGCCAGCCGCCAAGGCCGAAGCCAAGCCAGAAGCAGTGGAAGCCAAGCCAGAAGTGAAAGCCGAAGCCAAAGCCGCCAAGCCAGCCGCCAGCTTCCCAGACCCGAAAGCCCCAGCCGCCAACGGCGCCAAGGCTCACAAGTAATTTAAAAGTCGGGGTCAGGTCGAGCAAATGGACAAATCGCGCAGCGATTTGTCCATTTGCTCGACCTGACCCCGACTTTTATGCGTAAAGGCGCGGGGACGTGGTCGGCGAAAAATTCTGCCCTGAGGTATCCTTGCAGGCTCTTGGCAGCATTTTTCTTCTAAGCATATGAGTTTATCGCGCCTGATCGGTGGCTTCGTGCGAAGCCATTGGCGTTCTTATGCGGCGGCCGGCGCTATGCTGGCCGGCGTTGCAGTCATCGGTATCTGCATTCCGCGCCAGATCGGCTATATGGTCGATGGCCTGGCGGCGGGCAAACTCGGCCGTGATTCCTTGTGGCAGCCGATCGGCTTGCTGCTTTTACTGGGCATCGCGAACTATGGCTTGCGGGTGGCTTGGCGCATGAAGCTGTTTGCGGCGGCTTACCAGTTGGGCGTTGAATTGCGCACGCGCTTTTATCGGCGGCTGTCCCTGCAAGGTCCTCAGTTCTTCCAGAAACAGCGTACCGGCGATTTGATGGCGCTGGCGACCAATGATATCGACGCGATCGAGATGGCGGCCGGCGAGGCGATGCTGGCTGGCTTTGATGGCTCGCTGACTTTGCTGCTGGTGTTGGGCATGATGCTGATCGGTGTCGATTGGCGCCTGGCGCTGTTCGCACTGATTCCTTTCCCGCTGATGGCCTGGGCCTTCTGGCGCATTTCTTCCCATATCCACACGGCGTCCGCCGATTCGCTGAAGCGTTTCAGTGCGCTGAACGACCATGTGCAGGAGACCCTGTCGGGCGTGCGCACCATGCGCGCATTGGGACTGGAGCAGCGCAGCAGCGCGCGTTTCGGCGAGCTGGCCGGTGCTGCTGCCGATTCGGCATTGACCGCGCAACGCTGGGAGGCGGCCTATGAGCCGGCCGTTGGATTGACGCTGACCGCAGCGACCGGCTTGTCGCTGGGGCTCGGCGGCTTCCTGGTGTGGCGCAATGAGCTGACCATCGGCGAACTGACTTCGTTCAGCATGTATCTGGGCCAGTTGATCTGGCCGATGTTCGCGGCTGGCTGGGTGCTGTCCTTGATTGAGCGCGGCCGTGCGGCTTACGCGCGCTTGCAGCCAATGCTGGATGCACCGCTGACCATTGAAGACCATGGTACCCTGCCCCTGGTCGCTCCGGGCAACCTGGAACTGCGCGGCGTCGGCTTCTCCTATCCGGGCCAGCATGAAGCTGCGCTGTCGGAAATCTCGCTGACCTTGAAACCGGGCCAGACCCTGGGACTCGTCGGCCCTACCGGTTCGGGCAAGTCGACCCTGCTGCGCGTGCTGCTGCGCCAGGTCACGCCGACGCATGGCCGCGTCGAATGGAGCGGCCACGCGCTTGATCAATACACGCTGCAAGCACTGCGGGCGGCGATCAGCTGGGTGCCCCAAGAATCCTTCCTGTTCTCGGCGTCGATTGCGGACAATATTGCGCTGGCCCGCCCCGGCGCGACGCGTGCGGATGTGGAACGCGCGGCCAACCTGGCGGCGATCCACGACGATATCCTGCTCTTCCCGCACAAGTATGAAACCGAAGTGGGCGAGAAAGGCATCACCCTGTCCGGCGGTCAGCGCCAGCGCGTGGCGATTGCGCGCGCCCTGCTGTCGGATAACGACTTGCTGCTGCTCGATGACGCGCTGTCCGCCGTCGATACCGGCACCGAAACCGCCATTCTCGAGCACCTGGAAGAACTGCGCCGCGCGCACACCACGCGCAGCGCCATCATCGCCAGCCATCGCCTGAGCGCCGTGGTGGATGCGGACCAGATCGTGGTGCTGCATCACGGCCGCATCACCGAGTCCGGCACGCATGAAGAACTGCTTGCGCTGAACGGCTGGTACGCCAGCCAGTGGCGCTACCAACAATTGGAGGCCAGCCTTGACGCAGCCTGATAGCGCCCGCCGACAAACCAGCCAGGCAATCGGCCTGCTGCGCGAGGCTTCCGGCCCGGACCTGCACCACCTGGGCTGGGCCGTCCTGTGGCTGGCCTTTGCCGCCCTGATGGAGGTGGTGGGTCCTTTGCTGGGCAAGCGCCTGATCGACGAACACCTGCTGCCACGGCACCTGGACTGGACCAGCATGGCCTTCCTGCTCGGTGGCGTGCTGGTAACGGGCTGGATCGCGACCTGGGTGCGCTACCTGCAGCTGGTGCGCCTGTCGGGCGTTGCAATGCGTTCGGTGCAGCGCCTGCGCGAACGCGTCTACGGCCACGTCCTGCGCCTCCCGATGGCCTTCTTCGACCGCGCGATCACCGGCCAGCTGGTGTCGCGCGTAACCAATGACACAGAAGCCGTGAAGGGCCTTTATATCCAGGTGCTGTTCGTGATCCTGGACAGCAGCATCGTCCTGATCGGCACCGTCTCCGCCATGGCCTGGCTCGATTGGCGCCTGATGACCATCGTGGTGGCGCTGCTGCCCTTCGTGCTGGTCATCGTCTGGGCCTACCAGCGCCTGAGCGCTCCGGCCGTGACCCGCGCCCGCCAGCTGCGCAGCGATATCAACGCGCAGATCGCCGAATCGATCGGCGGCATGACGGTGCTGCAGGCGAACAATGCCGAGGAGCGCTTCGGCAAACGTTTTGCGGACACCAATGCAGACCATTACACCCAGCGTCTGGCCGAAATCCGCGCCAATGCCTGGCTGTTGCGGCCCGCACTCGATATGCTGAACATCCTGCTGCTGGCATCCGTGATCTTCATGTTCGGCCAGCGCGATATGAGCGCAGCGGAAGTGGGGGTGCTGTACGCCTTCATCAACTACATCGCGCGCGTGATCGAACCACTGATCCAGATCACCATGCAATTTAGCCAGCTGCAGCAATCGGTGGTCGCCACCTCGCGCGTTGCCACCCTGCTGGGCGAACAAATCTCGCCGGAACACCGTGGCGGCTCCGCAGTGCATGCGCGCCACGCGGCCAATGACGAAGGCACGCCGGCCATTGAAATACAGTCCCTGGACTTCGAATACATCGCGGGCCAGCGCGTACTGCACCAGCTATCGCTTGATATTCCCCAAGGCTCCTTCTTCGGCATCGTGGGCCATACCGGCAGCGGCAAATCGACCCTGCTGTCGCTGCTGCTGCGCTACTACCCCGCCCCGCATGGCAGCATCCGCATGAACGGCATGCTGCTGGACGAAATCGACAACGAACAGTTCCGCGCCGATGTCGGCCTGGTGCCGCAGGATCCGTTCCTGCTCGCCGCTTCGGCCTACGAGAACATCGATATGGGGCGCGGGCTGTCGCAGCAGGAAATCGAAGCGGCAGCACGCGCGGCGCACTGCCACGACTTCATCATGGCGATGGAAGACGGCTACCAGACCGTCATGGGCGAAGGCGGTTCGCGCCTGTCTTCGGGCCAGAAGCAACTGATCGCGATTGCCCGCGCACTTGCAGGCAAACCACGCATCCTCCTGCTGGACGAAGCCACATCGCGCATCGATTCGCACACGGAGCAGATCGTGCAGGTGGCCCTGAACGAGTTGCGCGGGCAAGTCACCATCATCGCGATTGCGCACCGCCTGTCGACCATCCGCGAGGCGGACCGCATCGTCGTGCTGAATCACGGACGCATCGTGGAACAGGGTGCGCACGAGGAACTTATGCAAATAGACAACGGCTTGTACCAGCGCCTCTATCTTTTGCAACAGCTCGCTGCCTGATTTTTTGTAGCCGCACGAAAACAATTACTACTCAACTGGTAGTCGGCGTATGCTTTCCGCAAAGGAGGGCAGCGCCATGCAAAATCGCCTATCGATCAAACGGATCTTCCTTGCGTTTTTTGCCATCACGGTGGTGCTGGCAACGCTGACAATGTTGTCACTGCTGCGCGTTTCGAGCAAGGAGGCGGAGGCCAAGAAGGCCGCCGATTCGCGTTACCAATCCTATTTGCTGGCCGACGAATTGCGCCAAAGTTCGGACGACCTGACTCGCCTGGCGCGAACCTATGTCGTCTCGGGCGAAGCGGCCTACGAGCAGCAATACATGGACATCCTCGCCATCCGCAACGGCCAGAAGCCGCGCCCGCAGCACTATGAACGCATCTATTGGGACTTCGTGGCGGCCGGTGCGCCAGTACCGCCCTCCTCCGGCCAGACGATCGCCCTGTCGGAGCTGATGAAGCGCGCCGGCTTCACGGACCAGGAATTCGCCAAGCTGAAAGAGGCGGAGGCCAATTCCAACGAACTGGTTCGCACCGAGGTGATCGCGATGAATGCGGTCAAGGGCAAGTTCGATGACGGCAAGGGTGGATTCACCCGCGAAGCGCCGCCCGATCCGGAAATGGCGCGAAAAATCATGCACGACCAGGCCTACCACCAGAACAAGGCCAAAATCATGCGGCCGGTGAACGAATTCCTGTCCCTTCTCGACGAACGCACCAGCGCAGAAGTGGCGGCTGCCAGCGCAGCTTTCGACAAAGCGCAGCTGCTGGCGCAATTGCTGCAGGCACTGTCGGTCATTGCGGCCGTGGCATGCCTTCTGTTTGCCTACCGCTATATCCGCTCCGGCCTGCAGCAGGCTATCGATACCGCCGAATGCATCGCCGGTGGTGACTTGAGCCACGACATCGACAGCAGCCGCAGCGACGAGATCGGCCACCTGCTGCAGGCGATGGACCATATCAACAAGGGCCTGGCCGAGATGATCGGCAACATCCGCGGCAGCACCGACCAGATGACGGTGGCCACCGGGGAAATCGCGACCGGCAACGCCGACCTGTCTTCGCGCACCGAATCGCAGGCTTCCTCGCTGGAGGAAACCGCGAGTGCGATGGAGAATCTGACCGACACCGTGCAGCAGAACGCCAGCAACGCGCAGCAGGCGAACCAGCTCGCCGCTGAAGCGGCGCACGTCGCGGAACAGGGCGGCGATGTGGTGGCGCAGGTGGTGCTCACGATGGGTGCGATCAAGGACAGCTCGGCGCGTATCAACGACATCATCGGTGTGATCGATGGGATCGCGTTCCAGACCAATATCCTGGCGCTGAATGCGGCGGTGGAAGCGGCGCGCGCCGGCGAACAAGGGCGCGGCTTCGCCGTGGTGGCGTCGGAAGTGCGCAACCTGGCGCAGCGCAGCGCATCGGCGGCCAAGGAGATCAAGGAGCTGATCGGCGTTTCCGTCACCCGCGTTGACGAGGGTGGCCGGCTGGTCGATGCCGCGGGCGATACCATGCAGCGCATCGTGGCTTCGGTGCATAAAGTGGCGAGCATCATGGGCGAGATCACCAGCGCCAGCCAGCAGCAAAGCAGCGGCATCGGTGAAGTCAACCAGGCCATCGGACAGATGGATGCAATCACGCAGCAAAACGCAGCACTGGTTGAACAAGCTGCTGCTGCGGCGGAGAGCCTGCAGGAACAGGCGCAGGCACTGGCCAAGGCGGTCAGCATCTTCCGCCTGAAGGGAGGCGGCCTCGCGGCACGCGGCACAGCCGCTGCGGCGGCGCCTGAAAGGGCGGTCGCCGTGCGGCCGGCTGCACCCGCGCCCTCCGCCCGCCCAGTGCGTCCAGTCCCGGTGACCCGTTCCGCTATGACAGCCCGTCCCGCACCTGCTGCTGCACGCGCCGAGTCGCGCCAGGCGACCGGCGACGACTGGGAAGAATTCTAGGCGCGGCGCATACTGCTGTGCGCAAACGCGGCCGCCCAGGCCGCGCAGCCGGCCAGGGCCCACGCCGCGGCAGTGGCGGCAGTGGCCGCGCCATTGAAGCCAACCAGGTCCAGCGTCGCTGTCCTGGGCGAGTTCAGCGCGATATACCAGGTGAACATGAACAGCGCGAGGAACAGCCGCGAGCCGCGCGTCAGGCCGCCCAGCAGGCTGGCGGCCGAGGCCAACGCCAGCAAGCCGCCTGCCGCAGCAGCCGCACGCGCCGGCGCATCGCCGTACCAGCGCAAAGCCACCACCAGCAGCGGAAGTCCAAGCACCAGACTTGCCGCCCAATGCCGCACAAAGCGCCGCACCGCACCGCCGGGCAGCACGGCGGTCATCGCGTCCACTCCGTTCTGCCAGTCCCGCGGCACGATGCCGCACACGATCACACCCCAGCAGGCCACGCCGATAGTCATGACACCCGGGAGCGTTGCCGGCGCCCCCGCTGCCGCTACGACAGCACCAACGGCGAATGCCAGGGTGGCAAGCGGCGACATCGACAGCACCAGGGCCACCTCCGCCAGCACCTCACCCGCGAAACCCGGCACCCGCATGGCCAGCGCCGGCAGCGGCCGCACCAGCAAGGCCACCGGGCGCAGCATTTTTTCCACCAGCGCCAGCAGGCGATTGCGGCGGGACGAGCGTGGCCGCACGCGGTCCGGCGAATAGCGATGGAAGTACAGCGTTGCAGGCACCAGCAGCAAGACTGAGAGAACCAGCGTGACGGAACGGATCGCCAATGCGCGCAAGGTCCACAAGGAGTCCGGAATGACGACCGGTGCAATGGCCGGATCAAAGGCATGCCGGCCCATGGCGAAGTACTTGGTGGCAAAGTGCTCCTGCAACGTCGTGACTGCCACCGAGAGGCCGGAGAAGTCGACATACATCGGCCACGTGGTCCCTGGATTTTCCACCACGCCGGCCGTGGCGCCGAACTGCATACACCACAGGAAGAAATACAGCACGTCGCCGCGCTTGCCGACGAGTGGGCCGATATTGTCGAACAGGACGGCCGCAGCGGCGGCGTAGCTGACGACAGGCAGCAGGTACAGGAAATAGGTTTTCAGGTAGACCAGCAGCTGGATCTGCCCTTCGCCGCGCAAGGCATGCAACGCCAGCGTCGAGCCAAGGTAGGCCAGCACAAACAGCAGCAGGTAAGCCACGCCGCCCAGCCAGCGTCCTGTCGCAAGCAAGGCATTGCTGGCGCCTGTTGCGCCAATCACGGCACCCATGCCGCTCTGCAGGTCGTCCGCAGCACGGCCCCGCAGCAGGAAGAAGCCTGCCAGCCCCAGCAGCATGCCCGCGATGTGCGCGCTGCCAAAGGCCAGCGCCTGGCTGGTGTAGAGCACGCGCTTGTGATCGATGACCATCATGGTCACGCCGTCAGCCGGATCTGCAATCGCCAGCCAGCACAAGCCGATCGCCGCCAGCAGCGCCACCAGCGTGGACAGGCGCCGCAACCGCAAGCGCACTTCGTTAAGCGCCATTATGCGGATCGCATTCATGCAGCCTCCGCCACGGGCTCGGTCATTGCGTAGCGCTGTGCCATCAGCGCTTCTTCCAGACTGGGCTCGACCGCCTGCGCGCCTGCCAGTGGCTGGCCTGGATGCGCCACCCGCAGCTGCACTTGCGCGCCCTGGCGCTGCGCCTGCAGCACGTGCAAACGTCCGCGCAGCGCATCGTATTCGGTGGCGTCGACGCTGGCCTGCCACACCTGGCCGCGGGCGCGCTGCAGGATGGCGTCCGGCGTTTCCAGCGCCAGCAGGCGGCCCTTGCGCATGATGGCCAACTGGCCGGCGATGCTCTCCACGTCCGGCACGATGTGGGTGGAGACGATCACCAGCTTGCCGAAGCCAAGCTCCGATAGCAGGCGGCGGAAGCGCAGACGCTCCTCCGGATCAAGGCCGGCAGTCGGTTCGTCCACGATCAGGATATCGGGATCGTTCAGCAGCGCCTGTGCAATACCCAGCCTGCGCCGCATGCCGCCCGAGAACGATGCCGCGGGCCGCTTTGCATGTTCGGTGAGGTTCACCAGCTCCAGCAGGTGGCGGATGCGCGCCGGATCGCGCACTCCTTTAAGCGCGGCGAAATACTGCATGCATTCGAGCGCAGTGAGATTCGGGTAGACGCCGAATTCCTGCGGCAGGAAGCCAAGGCGGCGCCGCATCGCATCCGGATTGCGCACTATGTCAACACCGTCGAACTGGATGGTGCCGGCAGTGGGGCGCGCCAGCGTGGCAAGCAGTTGCATCAGCGTGGTCTTGCCGGCGCCGTTGTGACCAACGAGTCCTACCACGCCGGTACCAAGTTTCAGAGAAACGTCGTCGACAGCCTTCAGGTCGCGAAAAACCTTGCTGACATTGCACAGTTCTAACATGTTGTATCCGCCTCGAGATTAACGATGAGGCGACTGTATCCGGACCGGACGCCGGGCGCGCAGGCAATGCGACAAACGGTCGAATCGAGGGGACGGCTGGCAATATTGTGCAACTAGTTACACAAGTGGAAAGTCTACTTGCATTTTCCCCACACTCCGGGCGTCTAACATGCAAATAGTGAGTGACCATGCGGCTTTCCGACTTGCAACAGGCATATAATGAACCGCACACGCTGCTCACGCGACCCACAAGGACCCAAGTTGCCAGGCTTTCCGGTTTCGACCTTTTCCAAGCGCCTCCGATCGATGGTTGGCGCCTGCCTGCTTGCGCCGCTTCTTGCCTTTGCCCAGTCACCGCTGGACCAGGAAATTGCCCAGATCCGCGAGCTGGTAAGGTTTGTCCCTGAAAAAGCCCTGCTGCAATTACAACAGATGGAACCGGTGGCGCGCTCCGCACCGCCCCTCACCCGCGCTGAATTCCTGGCCCAGCTCAGCCTGGCCCACCGGAGCCTTGGCAAGCATGACACCGCCCTTGCCCTGGCCGAAGAGCTGTATGCCTTTGGCCAAAAACAGAATGACAAAGTCATCACCGCCAAGGGCTTGCTCATCAAAGCCTATGTGCGCTCTGCAATGAACCAGCGCCAGCTGTCGCACGAACTGGCGCTCGATGCGGAAAAACTTGCCAGCACCGCCGGCGATGTCATGCTGCGCGTACAGACCACCATCACGGCGGGCCAAAGCTTTGCCGAACAAGGCAATTTCCCGGTAGCCCTGAGCCGCCTGCAAGCAGCGGTCGACCTGGCGCATCAGGTTGAAAATGACAAGCTGCCGCTGGCCAGTGCCCTCAATGCGCTCACCGTGCTGTACACGCAGATGCGCGAGTACGACAAAGCATGGGAAACCCTGAGCGAAACCTTTGAAGTCACTGAAACCCTGAATTCCCCCGGCCGCATGGCCATGGCCAACAACGCCGAGTACGGACTGGCAGTCGATACGCATCAGTACAAGCGCGGCATGCGTGCGCTGGTGGCGAACCTTGAAGTGACGCGCAAGCTGGGCGCCAAGCGCATGATTGCCACTACACTGGTGAACCTGTCCGACGTCAACCTCAAGCTGCATGATTTCCCTTCCGCGCTGCGCTATGCCCTGGATGCGTCGGCAGCGGCGCGCGAGGCCAACGACGAATCCAACGAAGCGACAGCGCGCGTCAATGCCGGCCAGGCCTATATGGGCATGAATAAAGTCGCCGAAGGCAAGAAGTCCTTCGCGCTCGGCATGGCCTACTTCGAGAAGACCGGCGACAAGCCCGAACTGCAGGCGCTGTTGGCGGAATACGGCGAGGCGCTGGAGCGTGTCGGCGATTTCCAGGGTGCGATTCAAGCCTACCATCGAGAGCGCCAGATTTCGAACGAGATGTTTGAATCGCAGCGCAAGAAAGCCGTGTGGGAGCTTCAGGAAAAATACGACACCGAAAAGAAGAAGCGCCAGATCGAACAGCTGTCGCACGAGAACCAGGCCAAGGGCGCGGAGCTCACTGCGCGCCGCCTGCAACAGCGCATCTGGTGGCTGCTTGCCGTCGTGTTTGCGCTGGCTGCGGTCATCGTCGGCCTGCTGTACCGCAAAGTGCGCCAGGCCAATGCTCAGCTGGAAGTGAAGAACCTGGAGCTGAAGGCGCAAAGCTCGCTCGATCCGCTCACCTCACTGTACAACCGCCGCCACTTCCAGGAATACATGCGCACGCATAACCAGGTGGAGCGGCGCGGCGCCAATGGCGAAGATATCGTGGGCGCCCTGTTCCTGCTGGACGTGGACCACTTCAAGCACGTCAACGATACCTACGGCCACGCCGCCGGCGATGCCGTGCTGAAGATGATTGCGGAAAGCCTGCGCATTGCCCTGCGCGAGACCGACATGATCGTTCGCTGGGGCGGCGAAGAATTCTTGGCCTTCCTGCCGGCCATCCCGCGCAATGGCGTCGATGAGATTGCGCGCCGCATCCTGAGCTGCGTGTCGTCGCAGCCGGTGCCGTTTCAGGACCATATGATCCACGTGAATGTATCGGTGGGCTTCGCGCCGTTCCCGCTGGCGCCGGGCGGCTCGCCGCTGCCGTGGGAACGCGCGGTCAACCTGGTGGACATGGCGCTCTACCTGGCCAAGGCCCATGGCCGCAACCGCGCCTACGGCGTGCGCGGCTTTGCCCACTTCGAGGAAACCTCGATGGAGGCCATCGAGCAAAACCTGGAACAGGCCTGGCGCGCCGGCTTTGTCGACCTGACCCTGGTGCTGGGCGGCATGCCCGACGAGCCGCCACCCTCGAATGTAGTGCCGCTTAAGTCCAAGTCCGGGAACTAGTTTTTTTCCTTGCGCGCTTCGCGGGCGGACTCCTGCATATCCTTGCCCGCCTGCTCGACTTTCTCGCCGAGCTTTTCGGTGGCCTTGTTCAGCTTCTCACCTGCCTGCTGGGCTGCCTGGTCCAGCTTTTCGCCTGCCTGGTCCAGCTTCTGGCCTGCCTGGCTGGCCGCCTTATCAAGCTCGCGCCCGGCCTGGCTTGCCGCCTTATCGAGCTCGCGTCCCGCTTGTTCGGCAGGACCGATATGCTTGTCATCCGGCTTCTGGCACCCGCCCAACGAAGCGAACGACAGGGCTGCAAACAGGATTGCGATCGTGGTTTTCATGGCGTCTCCTTTCCTTCCAGCATAGTGAAAATGTTACGCTAGAATACTCCAATGGACGCGCACATTCCCATCCTTAAGCGGGCGGGCATGGTGCTTGTGGTGCTGGGCGCCTGCGACCTGCTGGCCATCCGGTCCGGCCTTTTACTGCTCGGTGCAGCAGCCGGTATCGGCTTGCTTTTCGGCAGCCTTCAAATGGCGGCATTGGTGCGGTGGGCCGCCGCCTTCGGCTTGTGCGCGCTGGGCGTGATGATGCTGGCCTGGCCCCTGATGCAGCCGGTCGACCTGACCCTGACCCAGCTCAAACTGCAACCGCGCATTCTGCCTTCCCTGGTCACCAGCGCCACCTGGCTTGTGCTCCTGCACTGGCTGTACCGGACCCTGGGCGCCCCGGCCGTGCTGGCCGCGCGCCGCGCCGCCGGCCACAAGCCGCGCCCTATCGGGCTGGCCGCCGCGGGCGGCGCCGCCCTGTCGTTGCTGCTATGCGTCATGCTGTCGCTGATGCTGCACGGCGAAGCGGCAGACCACGCAAGGCTCGCCGCCGAACGCCAGTTCGGGCCAGACTACCGCTACCACGTGGCAGCGCTGAAGGTTTCGGATTCAGGCAACGGCAGGCTGGTGGAAGGCCTCGTCACGGCGTGGAATGGCAATGAGATCCGCAGCATTCCCGTGACCTTGAAAGAGGACGCTAATGGCGGCCGATGACGAAGGCGCCGACCAGCGCGGCAGCGCTAAATACCAGCAGCGTGCTGCAGAAAGCCAGGTTCAGGAATTTGGAGAGGTTCAGCACGCCAAGCAAGGCGGCGCCCATGAAGGCAAGGCCGAAGAACAACAGCCATGCGGCGGTATCAGCGGCGGCCAGGTCGCTGCCGTGAGATAGCGCATGGCGCATGAAGGCGCGCCGGATAACGTTGGATAGCAACAACATTACCAGGAATGCACTGCCCGCAGCTAAATGGCTGACTTGCATCTGCCCTCCGCTGTCCGATTAACGGCCCTGAGCAAATCTTAGCACTACAGCTTAGTCAGCGACGATTTTTTTCGGCGGCGGCGGTGGGGCGAAGGCGACGTTATCACCATCGGGTGCGGAATCCTGTGCTTGCGACTCTTCCAGCCAGCGGTCAAGGCTGGCGCGGCGGCGGATCGTGATGCCCTTGTTGCTGATATAACCGATCTGCTCGAAGTTATCGAGCTTGCAAACCAGCTTCGACGTGGTCGGCAAATTGTCGCGCAGACGGTCATACGCTTTGCGCGCCTTCTGCTCCCACTTGGCCAGGGTTGGCTCGTTAAAGCGGTTGCTCTCGTAATAGATGGTCAAGGTGTGGTCATGGTTGCCGAAGCCGACCACCGCCGCGCCTTTGCGAATGGCGGTCAGGACATCTTCCTTGATATTGGCGGTAGGGACGAAGACGGCCGCACGGCTATCCGTCTCATCGGGCCGCTGCAGCGGCAAGTCCTGGCCAAACTGAACACCCATTGGAATGTTTCCTCCCAGCTATATTCATTTGATTCTACCTCGCCCCCCTTCCCGGTTCAAGCGGCGGCACGCCGTATAATGCGCATGCCTTATCATCTTTATAGCCTGACAATGACTGCTTTTCCACCTGCCGCCTGGGATGCGGCAGCCCGCAACGTGCGCGACCTGCTTGCCCACGCCATCGAATACGCCCCGCCGCAGCAGGCTTTAGTCGTATTCGACCAGCGTTCGCCGCTGGCCGAAGTGCTGGCCGCCGCTTACCAAGTAGCGCTGCCTTCGGGGCGTTTCATCGACTTCGCGACGGTGCAGCCGGAGCAAGTGCTTGCGGCTTTCGAGCAACTGCAAGCGGGCGATCTGGTGGTGTTGGTGCAGACCACCAGCTTCCGCCTGAATGAGTACCGCATCCGCATGGAGCTGTTCAAGCGCGGCCTGAAGGTGATCGAACATATGCATTTATCACGCATGCCAGGCGAACAAGGGCTGGTGTACATCAATGCGCTCGCTTATGACCCCGCGTACTACCGCGGCGTGGGCCATGCGCTCAAAGCGCGCATCAACCGCGCGCAATCGGGCGTGGTGGAAAGCGGCGGCGAGCGCCTGGTGTTCGCCTCGCCGTTCGAGGAAGCCAAGCTGAATATCGGCGACTACAGCGCCATGAAGAATGTGGGGGGACTGTTCCCGATCGGCGAAGTGTTTACCGAAGCGCAGGACCTGGAAGCCGTCAACGGCCGCGCCAAGGTATTCGTGTTCGGCGACACCACCTTCCACGTCAACCGCCCCGCCACCCCGATCACCATGATCGTGGAAAAAGGCCGCGTGGTCGGCGCCGAAAACAGCACGCCGGAATTCGACAATATGCTTGCCATCATCCGTGCGCATGAGGGCGAGGTATGGGTGCGCGAACTGGGCTTCGGCATGAACCGCGCCTTTTCCCGCGAGCGCACAGTGGACGATATCGGCACCTACGAACGCATGTGCGGCATCCACCTCTCGCTGGGCGCCAAGCATGGCCAGTACCAGAAGCCGCAATTCAAGCGCAAGGACGCCCGCTTCCACGTCGACGTCTTCGTGCAAACCGACGCGGTCTACCTGGACGATGAGCAGGTTTACCGCGACGGAGCCTGGTCGCCCGCATAAATCGGGCCGGACAGCGTGCCGAGGAAGGCGGCAAGGTCTTTCACATCCTGCGCACTGAGCGCCAGCTTCTCCAATTCTGACTTGCCGATCTTCGCTGCCGGGGCCGCGCGATAATGCGCCACCACCTCGTCCAGCGTTGCGATTTGCCCGGCGTGCATATACGGCGGGCGCAAAGCCACATTGCGCAAGCTTGGCGTCTTGTAGGCGCCGTCGAGCGTCTCCCCTTCAGCCGCCAGGAAGCGCAGCTCGCCGCATTGCTCCGGCGCGGCATCGCTGAAGCGCCCCAGGCAATTGAATTCGTCCGACAGCAGCTTCGCCACGCCCGCGCGGCGGCCAAGCGCCTGCGGCATCGGACCGTGCGGCACGATGCCAGTGTTGTGGAAATGCTGGTCCGTCAGCAAAGGACCATTGTGACAGGTGACGCAGCGGCCGGCGCCGATGAAAATGCGCAGCCCGTTCTTTTCCGATGCGGTCAGCAACTGCTCCGCCTTGCCATCGTTTGCCATGACAGCCTCGATGTAGCGGTCAAGCCTCGACTCCCCGAAGCGAACCGTCTTTTCGTAGGCAGCGATCGCTTTACCGATGTTCGCCAGCACGCGTGATACCTGCTCCTGCTCGTTCTTTCCCATCGCCTGCCATGCGGCCTGCTGGGCCGGCGTGCCGAGCGGGCTTGCATCGGACGGCAGGACTGACATATCGGGCAAGGCGCCGAACACTGCTTCGTATTCGCTGCGGTAGTGCTGCTGCATCATGCGGGCATAGGACAGGCGGTTGCCGCCATGCTCCGCAGCGTCTTCAAGCGGGCCGATGGCCTGCGCCCAAAGGCTGTCCTTGCGGCCGTCCCAGAACAGGAAGGGGCTGTACGCAGCGCCGGCGACAGGCATCGTGCGGCGGATACCGGTACCCACTCCATGCCCTGTCGGCCTGCCATCCTGGAATTGCTGCCTGGGGTCATGGCAGCTGGCGCAGGAAACCTTGCCGTTGGCGCTCAGCCTGGCGTCGAAGAACAGCTGTTTGCCCAAGGCGGCTGCCTGCGGCATGGCTTCCACCCGGTTCGAGGGATCGGCTTCAGGCGCCTGCTGTTGGCTTAGACGCAAAGTGGAGAGAATGACCATCTCCTCCTTGCTCCAGCCATGCATCGAGAATGTCGTTGCCGCTGCAATGCCGACAACCAGCATCACAGCGAGGCCAAGCAGGGCGCGCTTCATGGCAGGACCAGGTTGAAGGTGACGTTATCGACGCCTTGCGCGCCTTCGATCTTCAGCTTGAACTCCCACCAGCCGGACATGCTGAACTTGACGCCCTCCACCAGATAGCGTCCCTCGCCCAGCTCCCTGGTCATGCGCGGCTGGGTCGGCAGGCCATGATGGTGCTGAGGCATGCCGCCATCAATCAGGATCTTCGCACCGGCCAGCGGCTGGCCGGAGGCCTGCTTCACGCTGACCTCCCACGAATGCATTTTGCCGATCACGATCGGCTCGGCCACCGGCTTTATCTCAACCTGATAATGCTGCTGCGCAGTGGTGCGCGCCCTCGCAACATCAAGGCCGACTGGCGGCGACATGCAGCCGCTCAAACCCAGCGTGGAAAGGAAAATCAAACCAATCAACAATGCTCGAAACATCATGCCCTCGTTCTCAAAATGAATGCGTTCCACAACGCGTATGAGGACTTTGGACCTTTCCACGATGGGAAAGTCAAGCGGCCGGCAATGCCTTGTTCCAGTTTGTGATTCCGCGCAACAGCCATTCGGCGGGGCCATAGGTGTGCCGCCTGATCCACCAGGCGCTAAGGGCCATTTGTGCGAAATAGATTGCGGGCACCAAGGCGAGGATGGCGATGGGAGGCAGCGTGCCGCACCAGCGCAAGCCGTAGCCGGTGAAGAGCAGCGCCATCGCCAGGGACTGCAGCAGGTAATTGGTCAGGGCAAGTTTCCCCATTGGCGCCAGCGCGGCCAGCAGGCGCGGGCCGAAGCGGCTGTCGAACAACATCAGCAAGGCCGCTACGTAGGAGGCAGTCATGAAGGGTGCGGTCAGGTAACCGACCGACATGGCAAACATCACCACCGCGCCGCCGGGCGGGAACTCGGACGATGCCGCGTACAGGCCGGCGCCTGCAAGGCCCACCGGCAGGCCGACTTTCAATACACGCGGCAGCAGGTGGCGGAAAGCATCGACGTGGGCGAACAGTTCGCTGCGTCCCGCTGCGAGGCCAAACAGGAACATCGCCAATGCGCTTGGCCCCTGCCCAAGCAGCAGCAGGCCAATCGTCGAAGGGAACTCGCCGGAAATATATGCCTGCGTTGCGTGCGCGCTGCCGTGGTAGGCAGCCAGCCTTGCCATAACGGGGGCGGTGTCGGGCGGACCATCAAGGCCGGCCAGCAGGATCCACACGCCGAGCGCGGCGAATACCGCTGCGGCGAATACCAGCAAGGCCATTGCGCAGCGAACCGCCTGGCGCTGGCTGCCGATCCATGCGATCAGCACAAAACTCAGAAGGCCGTACAGGTGCAGGATGTCGCCATAGAACAGGAAGAATCCATGCAAGGCACCCAGACACAGGAGTCCAGCCGCCCGGCGCAGCATGCGCGGACGGAATGCGGCGCCGGCACGTTTCGCGGCCGCCATTTGCAAGGTGAAGCTGTAGCCGAACAGGAAGGAGAACAGCAGGTAGAACTTGGTCTCGAACAGAAGCGCTTCCGCAAAGCGCACGGTGTAATCAAGCACGCCCAGGTAATGCGGGTTCTTCATGCCGGACGCAAAATAAGGATCGGCGAACGACCAGATATTGACAGCCAGGATGCCCAACAGCGCAAAGCCGCGCAAGGCGTCGACGTTTTGCAAGCGCGTCATAAGGCTCCCGCTTCGGACAAGGCTTTATCCCAAGGCGGGACCGGCTGGTACTCTGCCACCAGAAAATCAATCAGCGCCCTCACCTTCGGCGACAGCTGGCGCGTGGCGGGGTACAAGGCACTCAGGTAATTCAACGGCAACTCCCAATCGGTCAGCACGGGTACCAGACGGCCTTCGATGATGTCGCGCCAGGCGAGGAAGGTCGTAGTGTAGACAATTCCCAGGCCGCGCAGGGCAGCATGCTGCAGCACCATGCCGTTATTGGCGGTAAACGCCGGCGCCACGCGCACCGTCGCCCGCTCTTCGCCGCGTGCGAAGTGCCAGGCAATACCGCCCGTCAGGTGGCTGAAGTGCAGGCACTGGTGCCGGTGCAGGTCCTCGGGCAACTCGGGCCGGCCTGCACGCGCCAGGTAGGCAGGCGAAGCGCACAGCACGCCGCGGCAAGGCGCCAGCGGGCGTATCGCCAGGGCGCGGCTGTCGGGAATGCCGCCCACGCGGATGGTCAGGTCAAAGCCATGCTCGATCGGATCGAGCAATGCATCGTCCACATGCAGCAAGGGGGCCAACTGGGGATGGGGCAGGCTGAATCGCGCCAACGCGTCCGCCAGCCACTCGCTGCCGAAGCTGGACGGCGCCTGTATGCGCAACGGCCCTGCCAGCTCGATGCCTGCGTGCGTCACCACGCGCGCTGCTTCCTGCGCCTGCAGCACGGCAAGCGCGCATGGCTCCAGGTATGCCTGGCCGGCGTCGGTCAGGCTCACGTCGCGCGTGGAGCGGTGCAGCAGGCGCGCGTTGAGTCGCTCCTCCAGCGCAATCACATGCTTGCTCACCATGGCGCGCGTGATCCCCAGCCGGCGCGCTGCGCCGCTGAAGCTGCGCTGGCGCGCCACCTCCACGAAGATTTCCATTGCCCTGAGCTGGTCCATGAGGTCGATTGTCTCCATTTTGGAGACAATGTGTCAACCGTTTGCACATTGTTGGCATCCAATGGCTTCCCTACAATGACCTACATTAAGAAAAGGAGCACCACCCATGCTGACCGACGCCCAGAAAGCCCAATTCGCCCAGGATGGCTTCATCATCATCCCCGGCTTCAAGACCGCCGCAGAAATCGCAGCCCTGCGCGCCCGCGCCGCGCAAGTCGTGAACGACTTCGATCCGGCCATCGCGCAAGGTATCTTCACCACCAAGGAACAGGAGAAGAAGGCCGACGACTATTTCCTGGGTTCGGACAACACGGTACGCTGCTTCTTTGAGGAAGAAGCTTTCGGCCCGGACGGCCAGCTGAAACAGGCCAAGGAACTGTCGATCAACAAGATCGGCCACGCCATGCACGACCTGGACCCGGCATTCCGTGCATTCACCGCCGACCCGCGCCTGGAGCAGATAGCCCGGGACATCGGCCTGGCCGAGCCCCAGGTCTGGCAATCGATGTATATCTTCAAGCAGCCCGGCATCGGCGGCGAAGTGCGCTGGCACCAGGACGCCACCTACTTCGACACCACTCCTATCAGCGTCACCACCTTCTGGTTCGCGCTGGAAGACGCCACGCTGGAAAACGGCTGCATGTGGGCTGAACCGGGTGGCCACCGCTCGCCGCTGCGCGAACGCTTCGTTCGCGAAGGCGAGCAGGTCAGCGTGGAAAAGCTGGACAACACGCCATGGCCAACCGACGCCACCGCCGTGCCGCTCGAATGCAAGGCCGGTTCGCTGGTTTGCTTCCACGGCCTGCTGCCGCACTACAGCGCGCCGAACCGCTCGCCCGTCTCGCGCCACGCCTACACCCTGCACGTGACCGACGGCCGCACTGAATACTCCAAACGCAACTGGATCCAGCGCGATGCATCCTTCCCTGTGCGAGGATTCCTGTGAAAATCAGCATTTTCGCGCCGCACTGGGGCAGCAACGAACTGCCGCCGGACGTCTTTATCGCCAAGGTCAAGGAAGCCGGATTTGACGGCATTGAAATGTCGCTGCCGTTGGACCGCGCCCAGCGCGACAACTGGGTCTACAAGATCGCCAACGCGGGCCTGGATTTGATTGTCGCCCAATGGGAGACAGTCTTCCACAGCGACTTTGGCGCGCACAAACAAGCGCTGGGCGAGCTGTTGCGGAATGCCTGCGAAGTGCAGCCGGTGCTGGTCAATTCGCATACCGGCAAGGACTGGTACACCCCGCAGCAAAACGAAGAGCTGATCGCCTTCGCCGCCGAAATCTCAAAAGAGTATGGCGTGCCGGTGGTGCATGAAATCCACCGCAGCCGTTTCAGCGGCCACCCGATGCTGTTGATGCCCTACCTCGATCGCCTGCCGCAACTCCAATTGAATGCCGACCTGTCGCATTGGTGCGTGGCTTGCGAATCGCTGCTGGAAGACCAGGAGCCCATGCTGGCCAAGGTTCTGCCGCGCGTACGCCACATCCATGCGCGCATCGGCCACCAGCAGGGCCCGCAAGTGGCCGATTTCCGTGCGCCGGAGAATGCCGACGCACTGAAGGCGCACCTGTCGTGGTGGGACCGCGTCATCGAATTGCGCCGTGCTGCCGGCGCCGAACGCATGACGCTCACCCCGGAATTCGGCCCTGCGCCATACACTTTCACCCTGCCCTATACCGGCCAGCCGGTCAGCAATGCGTGGGACCAGAACGTGGCGATGCTCAAATTGCTGCGCCAGCGCTATTGCATGTGATACCTGGCACGGACCAACTCTCTGGCGAGAAGTAGAGCATTCGTTGAACTATTGCGGAAATGAGCTGTTCAACGATTACACTTGCTTGATTCGTCCACCAGAGAAGAAAGGTCCAATATGTTGATTGTCGCCGCGCTTCTGCTGTTCCTTACCGGCGTCGCCCACTCCTATCTCGGAGAGCGCTACATCCTCATCCGGCTCTTCAAACGTGACAACCTGCCCGAGCTTTTCGGAGGAACAGAGTTCACAAGCGGTACGTTGAGATTCGTCTGGCATATCCTGACGATCGTCTGGTGGGGAATTGCGATCCTGCTCCTGCAAGCTTCGGGTAAGTCTCTTGAATCAAAGTTTGTGCTGGAAGTGTTCAGCTCCGTCGCCTTTGTCTCAGGGTTGTTCTCGTTCTTCTTCACGCGCGGCCGGCACTTGTCGTGGGTGGTGTTCTTCGCCGTTGCGATTCTGCTCTGGATCGCCGCCCCGGGAGTCTGAGATGTACCACGCGATTGTCCGCCGCAAGATCACCAAAGTATTCGCAGGGCTCAGTGCAGGACGGATCGAGGCCGTAACCGACGAACTGGCGCCGCATGCGAGCCATTACTTTGTCGGCACTCACGCCCTGTCCGGAACGCGCCGCACGCCGGAAGCGATCCGCGCCTGGTATGAAAGGCTCCTTCGCCTTCTGCAAGGGATCAGCTTTACCCTGCATGAGGTGCGGGTCTCCGGCTGGCCATGGCGCACGCAGGTCGAGGCTATCTGGACCGAAACGAACAACGGTACCGACGGCGTGACGACCAGCGCCGAAGGTGTGAACCTGATCGAGATTCGCTGGGGGCGCGTTACCAGTGTCCGCATTTATCCCGATACCGCGGCGCTGGAACGAACCCTCCACCGCATCGCAGCGAAGGGAACAACCGAGGCGATGGCAAGCCCAATCACTTCATGATGGCCGGCCTGTCCCTCTTCGCGGTATTGGCGATCGACCGTCTTCCGCAACGGAGTCAAAATTGAATATCAGCAGAGGATTCTGGCTTGCCGGCGCGTACAACGTATTTGGCATGCTGCTGTTTTCGAAGTTCTTTACCAACCCGGTCCTCCCGGCCGTCGATCCAGTCGTGTTCTCATCGCTGGGGCAGGTCGCCATTATCCTGTGGGGCCTTGCCTACTGGTCCGTGGCGCGAACTTACCGCCACGTTCCATTGCTGGCGCTCGTATTCGCAATTGAGAAGCTTGTCTACGCCTTCACCTGGTTGGCATGGATGCTTGCGAAAGGACATACCCTTCCCGCGATCGCCGCGGAGTCCCCACTCAGCGCGATGTTCTTTGCGGTCTATGGCGCCGGAGATTTTGTCTTCTGCCTGTTCTTTGCCTGGGTAGCATGGCGCGCCGTGCCCAAGGCAACGGGCTAATCAGCTTTCCTTAGCGTAAACGTGCGGAAACGGCTTCTCACCTGGTCGACGAAGGCGTTGTCGAGAGTGCTGCCGCCGCGTGAATCGATCAAGTCCTCGTTGCGGCAGCCTACCGCGCGGAAGTCTTGCAACGCGTAGCTCTGGCATCCCATGCCGGCGATTTGCTGCGTCAGCGTGGCGATATGCTCGCGCGTGGTGAGGGCTGGGTGGACCGTGGTCCTGAACTCGTAAGGCACGCCGCTTTGCAGGACGATGTTTGCCGCCGCTTGTGCGGCCGTGCCGCTGCCGGGGACGGTGGTGAGCTGGTCGTAGGCTTCAAAGGATGTCTTGATGTCCAGGCCGACCCAGTCGACTAGCGGCAGCACTTCTTTCAGGCGCTCTGGGTAGATGCCGGCGGTGTGCAGGCCGATCTTGAATCCGAGTTCCTTCACGCTGCGCATGGCGTCTTCGAGAGCCGGGTCAAGCGTAGGTTCGCCGCCGGAGAAAACCACAGCGTCGAGCAGCCCTACCCTGCTGGCGAAGAAGGCCAGCATCTCCTTCCATGCGATTGCCGGTGCGGAATCGCGCGCTTGAAGGTGAGGATTGTGGCAGTAGCCGCAGCGCCAGGGGCAACCCTGGACGAAGACCACGGCTGCCAGCTGGCCCGGATAGTCGGTCGACGTAAACCTTGTATAGCCGCCGGCCTTGAGCGCCCTTTCAGCCATTGTTCTTGCGCTCAACGAAGTAAGTGCGTTCGTTGAATTCGCCCTTCTTGCCGACGTTGAAGGACGAGTATGGGCGGTGGTAGCCCATGACGCGCGTCCAGATTTCGCACGGCTGGCGCTCCTCGTTTGTGAGCGTCGTTGCCTGCGCTGGTTTGTTTGCGTTCATGCTGGTATCTCCATGGTTAGGCGCTGTTTGCGCGCAATGATGTCCTCATCGCATTTAGGACAGAATTCGTGTTTGCCGCTTAGGTATCCGTGCTTTGGGCAGATCGAGAACGTTGGCGTGACGGTGATGTAAGGCAGGCGGAAGCGGGTCAAGGCACGCTGCACCAGCCGGCGGCAAGCATCGGCGCTCGAGACCTGTTCGGTCATGTACAGGTGCAGCACGGTGCCGCCGGTGTATTTTCTTTGCAGCTCGTCCTGCCGTTCCAGCGCTTCGAATGGGTCGTCGGTGAAGCCAACCGGCAGCTGCGAAGAGTTGGTGTAGTACGGCATCTCCTTCGTTCCGGCCTGGAGGATCGAAGGCATTCGGGCGCGGTCTTCTTTTGCAAAGCGGTAGGTCGTACCTTCCGCCGGCGTCGCCTCCAGGTTATACATATGCCCTGTCTCTTCCTGGAATTCCAGCATGCGGGCACGAATGTGGTCGAGCAGGCGGACTGCAAGCGCGGCGCCAGCTTCGGTCGTGATGTCTTCCTTGTCGCCGGTGAAGTTGCGGATCATTTCATTGATGCCGTTCACGCCGAGTGTCGAAAAATGGTTGCGCAGTGTGCCGAGGTAGCGCTTTGTGTAAGGGAACAGACCGCCGTCCATCAGGCGCTGGATCACCTGGCGCTTGATTTCCAGGCTGGACTTTCCTAGTTCGAGCAATTCGTCGACGCGAGCCATCAGCGCGGCTTCATCGCCGGCATAGAGGTAGCCGAGACGGGCGCAATTCAGGGTCACTACGCCCAGCGAACCGGTTTGTTCGGCTGAGCCAAACAGGCCGTTGCCGCGTTTAAGCAGCTCGCGCAAATCCAGTTGCAAACGGCAGCACATGGAACGGATCATATTTGGCTTCAGTTCCGAATTCACGAAATTCTGGAAGTACGGCAGGCCATAGCGCGCAGTCATCTGGAACAGCAATTCGGCGTTTGGGCTGTGCCAGTCAAAGTCCGGCGTAATGTTGTAAGTCGGGATCGGGAAGGTGAACGCGCGGCCTTTGGCATCGCCTTTCATCATTACTTCGATGTAGGCGCGGTTGATCATGTCCATCTCGGCTTGCAGGTCGCCATATGCAAAGGGCATTTCTTCGCCGGCAATGACAGGCACCTGTTCTCGCAGGTCCTCCGGGCAGGTCCAGTCGAAAGTGAGATTAGTGAACGGCGTCTGGGTACCCCAGCGCGAAGGAACGTTCAGGTTGTAGATCAATTCCTGCATGGTTTGCAGCACTTGCTCGTAGCCCAGCGCATCTTTGCGGACGAAGGGCGCCATATAAGTGTCGAATGAACTGAAGGCCTGCGCGCCGGCCCATTCATTTTGCAGCGTGCCGAGGAAGTTGACGATCTGGCCTGCGGCGCTGGAAAAGTGTTTCGGCGGCGCAGATTCCACTTTGCCCGGCACGCCGTTCAGGCCTTCGCTCAGCAGCGTGCGCAGTGACCAGCCGGCGCAATATCCGGCCAGCATATCGAGATCGTGGATATGGATGTCGGCGTTGCGGTGCGCCTCGCCCACTTCCCGCGGGTAGACATGATCGAGCCAGTAATTGGCGACCATCTTGCCCGAGATGTTCAGGATCATGCCGCCCAGCGAGTAGCCCTGGTTGGCGTTTGCGTTCACGCGCCAGTCGAGCTGCTGGAGGTATTCATCGATCGAGGACGCAACGTCCACGGTAGTCTTGCGTGTCGTATTCATTTTCATCACCAACTATATGTTGTGTTGATGCGAATACTACACACTAAATATAGTGAAAAAGGCCGCCGCAGCCGCGAATTTTGATTTCCTTGACCTGGATTAAATTTGCTAAGATTCCTGCCAATAGGAGACGTAACCATGCCCGCCAAGAACATTGATGGCTACGAGGTCGAATACACCGGGGAGCTGTTGGATGGTACGAAACAGTGGGGGGCTTTTGTATCGATTTTTGCGCCATCCAGCAATCCGATGCACATGACGCATATCTATCCTAAGCGGCGGGTGTCTGCGGATTTGACCTTGATGGACCAGCATTCCGCGGAGGCGGAAGCGGAGCGCGCGGCGATGAAGATTCTGGAAGGCCTGCGGTCGTAATCACTGCACATGCAGGAGGTCGTTCTCGGCGAGTTCTTCTTTCGCGGGGACTTTGCGGGGCAAGGTCAGGATCACGGTGGTGCCCTCGCCAGGCTCGGATTCGATCTGTATGGTGCCGCGCAGGACGCCGGTGACCAGGTTGTACACAATATTCATTCCGAGGCCCGAACCGCCCTGCCCCATCTTGGTGGTAAAGAAGGGGTCATAAATCTGGTGCAGGATACGTGAACTCATGCCAACACCATTGTCGGCAAATCGCAGTTCGACCGAGTGCTCGTCGACTTCCGCCACGGTAATCGCAATTTGCCCGGACTCTCGGCCTTCAAAGGCGTGCAGCAAGGCATTCTGGATCAGATTACCGAGGACCTGCGCCACACTTCCCGGATAAGAAATGAAATTCAGCGTCTCCGGCATCAGCACCTTCACTTCGCAATTGGCGCGGCGCAGCTGCGACGAATAGGTTGCGAGCGTGTCCTGCACGACGCCGGACAGGTTGAAGTTGCGGCGTTTGTCGGAGGTCTGGTCGACCGCCACCTGCTTGAAGGAGTGGATGAGGTCCGCCGCGCGTGTCAGGGAATTGGTGATGATGGAGCACGCCATGCGCGCATCCTTCAAATGGGTATCGAGCGCGGAACGCTTGATGCCCCCCTCGCCCAGCTGGCGCTCAAACTCCTTGCACATATCGCTCAGCGCAGTCGCGGTCAGCAGGCTATTTCCGATCGGCGTATTGAGTTCATGCGCAATGCCCGCCACCAATGCGCCAAGCGAAGCCATTTTCTCGGACGTGATCAGGCTGGCCTGCGCCTGCTTCAGCGTCAGCAGAACGGCAGACAAATCCTTGTGCGCCAGCTCCACATTGGACTTTTGCAGCGCCAGCTCGTTCAGGCTGCGTTCCAAGCCGTGCTTGGTGTCGACCAGCGCGGCCTCCGCCTGTTTGCGTACCGTGATGTCGATGATGACCCACACGCAGCCCTTGCGCGGCTCATTCTGGTCCAGCATACGTCCATTCACCATGCACCACAGCTTCTTGCCCTGGGCGCTCACCAGTTCCAGTTCAAAATGCATCGCGGCGCCATCGGTCACGCAGGCAAACGGATCACTGTGCCCGCCGGTCAGCACTGTGCATGACCGGCCGGCCAGTTCGCCGTGCTGGTAACCCATCATCTCTTCGAGCCCGATGTTGCAACGTACGATCAAGCCGTTGGCAAACAGTCCGATACCGACAATGGCGCTATCCTGCAGCGCGCGCAATTCGTCGGCAGTGACGCGCAATTTTTTCGCCAATGCGCGGCGGCGCGACAAGGTCATGATCTGCGCGCCGATCAAGGCACTGATGGTGAAGCCAGCCAGCCCGATCACCCAGATCAGCATGGAGTCACGGCTATAGTGCTCGCTGGCGTGCCCTTCGAAATGCATGACCCAGCGCCGCTCACCCACGTCGAGGGGGATCTTCACGTCCAGGCCCGGCAATGCAGGAAGGCGCGTGCCGGAGCCGAGCTTTCCGAAACTGTCGAACATCAGGTTATCGTCGCTTGGCAGCACCTTGGCGCCATCGCTGGCATAGCCGGCATCATGGATGCTCACATACAGGTGCTGCAGCATGGGGCTGTCGATTGTTTCCGCCATCAGGTCGTTGACGCGGAATACGATGGCGACAAAACCCACCAGCGCCGCATCGCGTTCGTTTACAGTAAGCAGCGAGGCGCCGCGCTTGTAGATGGGGGCGCGCGCCACAAAGCCAGGCTGGCCGCTGGCATCCTGCACGAGGGTGATGCGCTCAGTGGCGACGATGCGGCCGGTCGCGGTGCCAAGCTGCAGGGCTTTCAGGTGCGGCGGCAGCGCCGCGAGATCGAGGCCGAAGGCATTCTCATTGCCCTTCATCGGCTCGTTGTATTCGATGATGTAATGGACTGGACGGACGGACGCCGGGTGCACCTTGTAGTCGGGATAACCGCCGCTTTGCAGGCTATCGTCGGCCCTGATAAACGCGTTGTACCCGTCCATCTGGTCCGAGCGCACGCGCCGCACGAACTGGATGGCCTGGAAACCCGGATAGCGGCGCTTCAGGTCCAGCTCGCGCACGTAACGGCTGAATTCCACGCGCGTCACATTTTCATGTACCGCGAACACGCCCTTAATACTGAGCAGCATGTCGAAGTAGGTTTGCAGGCGAAGCTGGGTATCGCGCGCAATCTTTTGCGTGTCGCGCTGAAAGGCTTCGTTGGCTTGGCGGTCCTGCACATTCACGACGAACAAGCAGACCCACACGGTAACGCAAATACCGACAATAAAGGCCAGGTATCCGTGTATGCGCATGCTGGCTCCAGCTGGACTGTGTAGCCGACTATAGCATAGGACTAATCCGACGCATCCGCGTATCGGGCGGCGATATCCATCACCTGTTCTTCTGCTGCCAGCAAGGCGTCAACCACGTCCGGATCAAATTGTTCGCCGCTGCCCTGGCGAATCAGTTCAATTGCCGTCTCGTGGGTGAAAGCCGGGCGATAGACCCGCTCGGACACCAGCGCATCGTAGACATCGGCCACCGCCACCAGCCGCGCGGACACAGGAATCATATCGCCCGCCAGTCCTTGCGGATAGCCCGAGCCGTCGTAGCGCTCCTGGTGGCTGTAGGTAATTTCACGCGCAAAGCGCAGGAAGGCGTTGCTGAAGCCCAGCTCCCGCTCCACCCCGGCGATAGCGTCGCGGCCATGCACGGTGTGCTGCTTCATGATGTCGAACTCCTCCGGCGTCAGGCGGCCCGGCTTGAGCAGGATCGCATCGGGAATACGCACCTTGCCGATATCGTGCAGCGGTGCCGCCTTGAACAGGAAGGGGATATTCGGTTCGGCCAGTTCTTCGGCAAAGCGCGGATTGCCCTGGAGCTTGCGCGCCAGCGCCAGCACGATGTGCTGGATGCGGCGCAAATGCGAAGGGTCCTCCTCGTCGCGCCACTCGGCCAGTGTCGCGATGGCCCAGGCCGCGGCATCGGCGATCTGGCTCAATTCCTTGATCTGGCCACGGCGGCGCTGCACCTGTGCGCGCGCCTGGTGCAGCTGCACATGGGTGGCGATGCGTGCCCGCAGCAACTCGGGCACCAGGGGCCGCGCCACGACGTCGGACGCACCTTCGGCAATGGCGCTGCTCTCAAGCTCAGGTTGGCCGCGTTCGATCATGGCGATCAGCGGGATGCTGGCGGTGTCCGGATTGCTGCGCAGGGACTGGCAAACGGCAAAGCCATCGCGCACCACATCGACCAGGATCAGGTCGGGGCGCGGCAACTGCTGGGCCATGGCGAGGGCGCGGTCGGCCTCGTCCACCACGCGCACGGCGTACTTGTCTTCCAGCAGATGGCTGAGCTGTTGCAGGTGTTCCGCCGATCCGTCAACGATCAGCAGCAGTGGCTTGGTCTTGGGTCTGGTCATTGCGGCATGATACCGCAGGCCATTCTAGTCAGCGAGTGCGGGCGAGCCATCCGGCAGGAAAGCGCCGAAACAACGTGTGCATTCGATACAGAACAGGTGGGCCACACGCACGTTTTTCTGGCGCAGCACCAGCTGCAGATGGCCTTCCTCGCAAATCGGGCAGGTTTCGCGCATGGTACCGCATGCCATCACATCATCGGCCAGGTAGTTGTCGTCATAGCGCACGCCATCGACCACCCGTCGCGGGTCGATTTCAACCAGGAACAGGACCGGCTCAAGGCCGCGCTGATCAGGAACCGGGTAAGCGCCAGAATGGTAGTGGTTCATCTGATTCATTATCATCCCCAAATGCACAGCGCAGGTTACGGGCACTTTAACCATAGTCAAAGAATCACCTTGTAGCAAGGTCAAGGGAGAAATTTGCTTGCAATTAGATAGCGCGCTATCTATACTGCCGGCATGGATACCAAATCATACGACCTCGAGCAGGTTCCCAAGCTCGACCAGCAACTTTGCTTCGCCCTGTACTCGACGTCACTGGCGATGAACAAGCTGTACCGCAAGCTGCTGCGCAAGCTGGGCCTGACCTATTCCCAATACCTGGTAATGATGGTGTTGTGGGAGCAGGACGAGCAGACCGTGTCCGCCCTGGGCGACCGGTTGTTCCTCGACTCGGCCACGCTGACGCCCCTGCTCAAGCGCATGGAGCAGGCCGAACTGATCACCCGCACCCGCTGCCCCCAGGACGAGCGCCAGGTGATCATCGCCCTCACCCCGCACGGCAGCGAACTGCGCCATGAAGGCGCCAAGCTGCCATCGTGCGTGCTGGGCGCCAGCGGCTGCGATATCGAACAGGTGATCCGCCTGCAGCGCGAGCTGTCGGACCTGCGCACCAGCATCATGAATAACGCCTAATCCAAAAAGGGGACGCAAAAAGGGGACGTACCCCTTTTTTGTACGGCCAAACCCAAAAAAAACGGCAAAAAAAGGGGTACGTCCCCTTTTTGCCCGTTTTTGTTTTATGTTGCAGGATTTTTACAAATAAACCAAGTGACGAAATTCAAGCTCCCCTAGAATAGCCCAGCATTTATTACTACACACGCCTGGGGACTTGATGAAACGCTTTCAACTTGGTCTTGCCGCACTCTGCATGACGGCAACGGCTTTTGCAGCCGAGCCATTCGACGATAAATTCCGCCAGCTCGATGAGCTGCTGCCTTCCGCCAACCAGTACCGCACCGCTTCCGGCGCTCCGGGCCACGCCTATTGGCAACAGCGCGCCGACTACACGATCCGCGCTTCGCTGGATGAGGCCAAGCGCGCCATCACCGGCAGCGGCCAGATCACTTACCACAACAATTCTCCGGACACCCTGCACTACCTGTGGCTGCAGCTGGACCAGAACATCTACAAGCCGGACTCCGACGCCCGCATGACCATGACCGCGCCTTCGCGTGAAGCTTGGGGCCGCGCGCGCGGCGATGAAGAGGGCATGAAGTTCGAAGGCATGCGCAACATCCTGGCCGGCCGTGAATTCGACGGCGGCTTCAAGATCGCTTCCGTGAAAGGTTCCGGCGGCGCGCCGCTGCAGTACACCATCAACCGCACCATGATGCGCGTTGAACTGGCGCAGCCGCTCAAGCCGGGCGAGAAGTTCACCTTCTCCATCGACTGGTCGTACAAGATCAACGAGCAGAAAGTACTGGGCGGCCGCTCGGGCTATGAGCATTTCGCGGAAGACAAGAACGACCTGTTCGAAATCGCCCAGTGGTTCCCACGCATGGCGGCCTACTACGACGTGTATGGCTGGCAGCACAAGCAGTTCCTGGGTTCGGGTGAATTCACGCTGGAATTCGGCGACTATGACGTGCAGGTTACCGTACCCGCCGACCACATCGTCGCGTCCACCGGCGAGCTGCAGAATCCGGGCGAAGTGCTGAGCTCCGCACAGCGCGACCGCCTGGCCAAGGCCCGCACCAGCAAGACCCCGGTCGTCATCGTGACCCAGGCCGAAGCCGAGGAAGCCGAGAAGCATCAGGCCAAAGGCACCAAGACCTGGCACTTCAAGGCCAAGAACGTGCGCGACTTCGCATGGGCTTCTTCGCGTAAGTTCATCTGGGATGCGCAGGGCTACAAGAAGGATGGCAGCAACCTGATGGCCATGTCCTACTACCCGAAAGAAGGCAACCCTCTGTGGGAGAAGTATTCGACCGCCGCCATCATCCACACCATCGAGCAGTACAACAAGTACAGCCTGGACTATCCTTACCCGACCGCGATTTCCGTCAACGGTCCGGTGGGCGGCATGGAGTACCCGATGATCTCCTTCAACGGTCCTCGTCCTGTAAAGGATAAGAAGACCGGCGAAATCACCTACACCAAGCGCGCCAAGTATGGCCTGATCGGCGTGGTGATCCACGAAGTGGGCCACAACTACTTCCCGATGATCGTCAACAGCGACGAGCGCCAATGGACCTGGATGGATGAAGGCCTGAACACCTTCGTGCAATCGCTGGCGCAGGAAGCCTGGGAAGATAACTACCCGGCCGGCCGCGGCGATCCGCGCTTCATCGTCGACTACATGCGTTCGAAGAACCAGGTGCCGATCATGACCAATTCGGAGTCCCTGCTCCAATTCGGCAACAACGCCTACGCCAAGCCGGCTGCTGCGCTGAACATCCTGCGCGAAACCGTCCTGGGCCGCGAACTGTTCGATTACGCTTTCCGCGAATACGCTCGCCGCTGGAAATTCAAGCGTCCTACCCCGGCGGACTTCTTCCGCACCATGGAAGACGCGTCCGGCACCGACCTTGACTGGTTCTGGCGCGGCTGGTTCTATACCACCGATGCTGTGGACGTGTCGATCGACGGCATCACCGAATATGGCGTGAGCACCAAGAATCCAGAGACGGAAAAAGCCTGGAAGAAGGCGCAGCACGATGCCGAGCCGATTTCCCTGATCGACCAGCGCAACAAAGGCATGGTGCGCAAAGTGGACCAGCAGCCGGAGCTGAAAGACTTCTACAACGAGCATGACGACTACACCGTCACCAACGTTGACCGCAACAAGTTCGCCGAATCGACCGGCGACCTGGAACAGTGGGAAAAAGACCTGCTGGCACAGGGCAAGCACCTGTACCTGGTAGACTTCTCCAACCTGGGCGGCCTGGTCACCCCGCTGGTCCTGGAGATCGAACTGAAGTCGGGCAAGAAGTACATCGAGCGCATTCCGGCTGAAGTATGGCGCTACTCGCCGAAGAAGATCACCAAGGTGATCGTGACCGACGAGCCGCTGGTGTCCCTGGTGCAGGACCCGTACTGGGAAACCGCCGACATCGACCAGTCCAACAACGCCTGGCCGCGCAAGCTAAGCCAGTCGCGCCTGGAGCTATTCAAGTCGCGCCAGCCTGACAATATGATGAAAGACTTCAACACGCCTCTCAAGAAGAAAGACGCAGAGAAGAAAGACGCGGAAACCGATAAGAAGTGATGACACGTTTCAAAGCCGTCCTACTGGCGGCGCTGCTCTGTTGCAGCGCCGCCGCGCAAGCCCATAATTTTCACGTGGGCTTGACGGAAATCAGCTTCAACCCGCGCACGGGCAGCACGGAAGTGGTTCATACTTACACAGCGCATGATGTGGAAGCGCTGTTAATGAACCTTTACCAGCGCAACTTTGACCTTGGGTTGGAGGAGGACCAGGCCGTGTTCCGTCGCTACCTCGAAAAGCAGTTCCGCATCACCGCCAACGGCAAGCCTTTGCCGCTGCATTGGGTTGGCATGCAGGCCAACGTGGACAGTATCAACGTCTACCAGGAAATCGAGAAGACCGAGTTGCCGCCCGGCGCAGTGCTGCTGGATGGCGTGCTGACCGATTTCCTGCCGCAGCAAGTCAATAACGTCAACGTTAGCGGCCCTGGCCGCCCGACAGTCTCAATCATCTTCAACCGCGAACGCCGTGAACAGCCGCTGCCTTAAACGTCGGCGCTTGCTTGCGCTGGCATGCGTGCTGGCGCCCGCGACCGCATTCGCCGACGATCCCTTCATGCAGCGTGTGCTGGTGGAAGGCGCGCGCGCCAGCCAGGTGGGCGTTGCCGATTCCGCCGGCATGGGCAGCGTATCGCAGCGCCAGCTGGAGGCGCGCACCATTTACCGTCCCGGCGAACTGCTGGAAGCCACGCCCGGCCTGGTCGCCAGCCAGCATAGCGGCGAAGGCAAGGCCAACCAGTTTTACCTGCGCGGCTTCAACCTCGATCACGGCACCGACCTGCGCACCACGGTCGACGGCATGCCCGTCAACCAGCGCAGCCATGCACATGGCCAGGGTTGGACCGACCTGAATTTCATCATCCCCGAACTGGTGGCGCGCCTTGATTACAACAAAGGCCCTTACAACGCCAGCACGGGCGACTTTTCCTCGGCCGGCGCCACGGCCATCAATTATTCCAGCCGCCTGGCGCAGGACCGCGCTGCGGCCACCGTCGGCGAGAACGGCTACGGCCGCGCGCTGCTGGCAGGTTCGCGCGATGCGGATCTCAGTGCAGACCGCCCCGGCGCCTTGCTGTACGCGCTGGAGGCCGTGCACAACGACGGCCCTTTTACGCGCGGCGATAATTACCGCAAGCTTAACGCAGTGCTGCGCTACAGCGCGGGCTTTGCCAACAATGGCTATACCATCACCGCCATGGCCTATCGCGGCGCGTGGAACGCCACCGACCAGATCCCGCAACGTGCGGTGGACAGCGGCTTGCTTGGCCGCTTCGACGGCATCGACCTGACCGATGGCGGGCAGGCGCGCCGCTACAGCCTGTCCGCCGCATGGGCACGCAGCGACGAAAAGTCGACTACGCATGCCAACGCCTACATCATCAACAACCGGCTGCAACTATTCTCCAACTTCACCTATTTCCTGGACGACCCGGTGCATGGCGACCAGTTCGCCCAGCCGGATCGCCGCGTGACCAGCGGCTTCGAAGCGAGCCACAGCTGGCATGACCATATGGACGATATGGCGTGGAGCACCACCTTGGGTTTGCAGGCGCAGAACGACAATATCTTCAACGCGCTGCAGCATACCGAAGCGCGCCAGGTGCTGGATACCGTGCGCTCCGATCACATCGTCGAGACCAGCGCCGCACTTTACTTGCAGCAGCGCCTGCGCGTCACCACCTGGCTTCGCGGCGAGGCCGGTGTACGGCTGGACCGCTACCGCTTTGCCGTCGGCGACGCGGCGCGCGTCAACGAAACGCTCGCCAGCCCCAGCATCAGCCTGGCCTTCGGCCCGTGGTCGCGCACCGAGCTTTACCTGAACGCGGGACGCGGTTTCCACAGCAACGACGCGCGCGGCGTGACGCAAGCTCAGGATCCGGCGACGCCGCTGGCGCGCTCGCGCGGCCTTGAATTCGGCCTGCGCAGCGAGGCCGTGAGGGGCTTGCAGACCGTGCTCGCCGTCTATCGGCTGGACTTCGATTCGGAGCTGGTCTACCTGGGCGACGCCGGCAGCACCGAAGCGGGCCGCCCTAGCCGCCGCTACGGCATCGAATTCTCAAACTACTACAAGCCGGCCAAATGGCTGTCGCTGGACGCCGACCTGGCCTTTGCGCGCGGCCGTTTCCAGGGCAGCGAAGCGGGCGGCGACCGCATCCCCGGCGCCGTCGAAGGCGTGGCGCAACTGGCCGCCACCTTCACCCCGGCTGGCCCCTGGTCCGGCTCCCTGCGCCTGCGCTGGTTCGGCCCGCGCCCGCTGGTGGAAGACAATTCCGTGCGTTCGAAGGCCAGCACCACGGTCAACGGCCGCCTGGCCTACAAATTCGACGCCCGCACCACGCTGGAGCTGGAAGGCTTCAACCTTGCCAACCGCCAGGTGTCAGCGATCGACTATTACTACGAATCGCGCCTGCAAGGTGAAACGGCGCCCCGGGAGGACATCCACTTCCACCCGATCGAATCGCGATCTTTCCGCCTCAGCTTGAATGTCGCATTCTAGTTACAATAGGGGACATGATGACGCCCCTGCCCCAATTGATCCACACGCTGCGCAGCGCCGGCTACGCCCTGCTCAAGCCGGCCGACGTGGCCAGCCTCGCCGGCTGCACGCTGGATGAACTGAATTCCCTGGTCCCCAGCTGGGACGACCTGGCCACCGACAATTACCTGAAAGACGGCGGCCGCTACCGCCGCCGGCGCCACTCCTGCTTCGTGCAGGACGGACTGGCCCTGGACCAGACCGAGCACCGCGCTCACTGGCAACCGGTCGAATACAACGCCCTGCACGGCGGCATGCGCCGCCTGTTCGAGCCAATCGCCTCCCAAACGGTAGCCAATCCCGCCTGGAACAAGCTGCTCACCGCCATCGGCCAGGCCTGCGCCCAGGTGCGCGGCCAGCACCCATGGTATGTGGAGGCCCACCAGTTCCGCATCGACACCACCGACGGCATCGGCCGCCCGACCCCGGAAGGCGCCCACCGCGACGGCGTGGACTTCGTGGCCGTGCTGCTGGTCGGCCGCCATGGCATCAAGGGCGGCGAAACCCGCGTGTTCGAGGCCGATGGCCCGAACGGCAAACGCTTCACCATGACCGAGCCGTGGACCATGCTCCTGCTGGACGATGCGGCTGTCATCCACGAATCGACCCCGATCCAGCCGCTCGCCGGAAAAGGCCACCGCGACACCCTGGTTATCACTTATCGTGATGGTGGTTTCCAAGGCGGCTAAAAAAACGGTATAGTCTGAACACCCAACCATTTCGGAGGTGCTTTGGACTCCAGCTATGAGATCGCGCCCGATGAGCTGGAAATACTCATCGTCGAAGACAGCCCGACCCAGGCCGAGCGCCTGCGCCGGCTGATCCGCTCTTCGGGCTATCACGCCAGGGTGGCAGCCAACGGCAAGCTGGCCCTGGGCGAAATCCGCGAGCACAAGCCGCACCTCGTGCTGTCGGATATCGTGATGCCCGAAATGGACGGCTACGAGTTGTGCCGCGCCATCAAGGCCGATCCGGCATTGCGCGATATTCCGGTGATCCTGGTCACCTCGCTGACCGACCCCAAGGACATCATCCGCGGCATTGAATGCGGCGCCGATAACTTCATCCGCAAGCCTTACGCCGAGGACTACCTGCTGAACCGCATCGGCCAGATGCTGGTCAACCAGAAACTGCGCCGCAATTCCAGCATGGAGGTCGGCATCGCCCTGTACCTGGGCGACCAGAAGCACTTCATCAACGCCGAACGCCAGCAGATTCTCGACCTGCTGATCTCAACCTACGAGCAGGCGGTGCAGGTGAACAGCGAGCTGCAGGCGCGCGAGCGCCAGGTGATCGAGCTGAATATGCGCCTGGCCCACCACGCGGCCGAACTGGAAACGACCAACCGCGAAATCGCGCTGAAGAACCTGGAACTGGCGGAAGCGAGCCGCATGAAGTCGGCCTTCATCGCCAATATGTCGCACGAGCTGCGCACGCCGCTGAACGCCATCATCGGCTTTACCGGCGCGCTGCTGATGAAGCTCCCCGGCCCGCTGACCGATGAACAGGACCGTCAGCTCACCACCATCCGCTCTAGCGCACGCCATCTGCTGTCGCTGATCAACGATATCCTGGACGTGGCCAAGATCGAGGCCGGCAAGGTCACGCTGTCCCTGGAGCCGGTGCATTGCCAGCAGTTGATGGGGGAAGTGGCCGATACCCTGCGCCCGCTGGCAGGGCAAAAAGGCCTGCAAGTTTTCATCGACATGCCCGAGCAGCCCATCATCCTGCAAAGCGACCGCCGCGCTTTGGCGCAGATCATGATCAACCTGGCCAACAACGCCATCAAGTTCACCGAAAAAGGCATGGTCAAGCTGGCGCTGACCCAGCGCACCGACGAGGAAAAATCGCTGATCACGGAATTCAGCGTGACCGACAGCGGCAGCGGCATCAAGGAGGAAGACCAGGCCAAGCTGTTCCAGGCCTTCTCGCAGCTGGATAACACCTCGACCCGCCATGCGGAAGGCGCGGGCCTGGGCCTGTATTTGAGCCAGAACCTGGCTAACCTGCTTGGCGGCTCGCTGTTCTTCAGCAGCGATTTCGGCAAGGGCAGCACTTTCACGCTTGCGCTCAAATGCCGGCCCGCATCCTGATCATCGAAGACAACCAGGCCAATATGGACCTGGTGACCTACCTGCTGCAGGCTTTCGGCCACCATCCGCTGTGCGCCACCGACGGCGCCATGGGCGTTGAAATGGCCCAGCGCGAGCGGCCCGACCTGATCCTGTGCGACCTGCACTTGCCAAAGATCGATGGACTTGGCGTCGTGGCCCGGCTACGCGCTGACCCGGCCACGCGCGCCATCCCGATCCTTGCCGCCAGCGCCCTGCCCGTCACCGACGGTTGCGCTGCGCTGCGGCGCGCCGGCTTTACCGGCTGCCTGCCCAAGTCGCTGGAACCGGACGTGCTGCTGCCGTCGCTGGAATCCTTCCTGCCCGAACACCTGCGCGCCGGCGCCGTAGCGGCCAAGGCCGCCGCTGCGGCCGCGGCCGTGGCCCCAGCGCACTCCGGCACCGGGGAGGCATCCCCCGGCGCAGCCCGTGCACGCGTGTTGCTGCTCGATGCAGCACCAGAAAACGCAGGCCTGGTGGCTGCCATCCTGGCGCATACCGGCTATACCGTCAGTACGGCGTCCAATCCCATGGACGCGGGTGCGCTGCTGGACGGCCATGTCTACGATGTGGTCTTGTGCGAGCTGGGTTTACTGGAAGCGGGCCGGCTGTCTTTCCTGGCCGACGCACTGGAAATGGCGCCCGGCCTGCCGGTGCTGGTGATTCGCCCCGACGACGAAGACGACCTGGATGCGCTGGGTGCCGGGCGCCGCCGCGGCTTGCTATCGCATCCGCTCGACCCTCAGCAGCTGGTAGCGGCGATCGACGGCTTGCTGGCCTGAATGCGCCGGCCAGTTCAGGCCAGCATGAACCAGCCGAGGAAGACCAGGCTGACGACCACCGTCACCAAGGCCATCGTGTCTTCCGAGCGTTCGTCGTCGCCGATCATTTTCCAGAGAAACTTGAGCATTTCCGCCTCCGCGGCTTAGTGCTTACACCAGGTTCAGTGTAGGCCCTCCCGGCAGATTGGGGAAGGTGCGCACCAATGCGCTGGCATTCAACTGGAGGTGGCGCTCCGCAATATGCGCCAGCACGCGGCGGAAATCCGTCGTTACAGGCAGGTCGCGACCTTCGTTCAGCTGGGCGTCGGCCAGACCTTTCCACTCGCCGGCCACCTTGCCGCCCTGGACCTTTCCGCCCAGCAGCCACATGGCGTTGCCGTGGCCATGATCGGTGCCGCGGTTGCCGTTCTCGCGCGCCGTCCGGCCGAATTCCGACATCACCACGATCACCGTGTCGTCGAACAGCGGGCCAAGGCGCTGCGCCAGCGTGGCCAGCCCTACTCCCAAAGGCTGCAGGCGGTTGGCGAGCTGGCCGGTGCCGGCGCCCTGGTTGGCGTGGGTGTCCCAGCCGCCCAGCGCGATGAAGGCCAGCTGAATATTCGGCTTGTTGCGCATCAGCGTGGCCAGGCGGGCCGCGTCGTCGGGAAAACCGTTGGGCAGTGGCGCGCCATTGTCGGCCGCTTGCATCTCCGCCAACATGCTGCCGCTATTCGCGGCGGCCATGACTTCTTCATGCGCCTGGCGGCCGTCCAGGTAGACTTTGCCGAAGCGCTCATTGCCGGCGTAGAGCGCATCGAAGGCTTTGGCAATCTGCGGCCGGTCCAGCGGCGTGGCGCGCGTACCGGCGGCGCCGTTGGCCAGGTTGGTGGCCGGCAGTGCGCCGGACAGGATGCGCGGCATCACGGGACCGATGCTGAGCGCGCGCGTCGGCGGCGCCTCGCCCGGCAAGGCGCCGAGCAAACGGTTCATCCAGCCGTCCTGCGTGCTCTTCACGCCCGGCGTGGCGGATTCCATATAGTCTTGCGCATCGAAGTGGGAGCGGCTGGCATCGGGCGAACCGCTGGCGTGGACAAAGGCCAGCTTCTTCTGCTGCCACAGCGGCAGCAGCGGCGCCAGCGCGGGGTGCAGGCCGAAGCAACCGTCCAGGTTCAGCGCGCCATCGTCGGCCCCCGGCCTGGCCAGCGCGATATTGGGCCGCAGGCGGGCATATTCAGGGTCCGCCACCGGGGCTACCACGTTCATGCCGTCGACCGCGCCGCGCAGCATGACCACGATCAGTTTCTTGCTGGTGGGCGCCGTGCGGCCGGGTGCCATGGTTGCGGCCCAGGCATGCCGGCCAAGCGGCAGCATCAGGCCGGCGCTGGCGGCAAAGGCGTTCAGGAATTGGCGTCGTTGCATGGTGATCGGTCCTTAGCGTTGCATGCTCAGTGCTGCATAAAGTCGGGACTGCCGAGCAGCATGCCGGCGCGCAGGCGCTCATTGCTCTCAGCGACGATGGCGGCGGTGCGCTTCGATACCGATGCGCCCAACGCGTCCTGTACTGCGGCGGCGTCGGCGCCATTGGAAATCGACAGCGCATAGCTGATGCGGCGGCTCAGGCCATCCGGGTTCAGCCAGGCCGCTTCCGTGTTCTTGTAGCCGTCCGGGGTCTGGCAGCCGTACAGCGGCATGCCGAGTCGCGCAAGGATGCCCACCAGCGGCTTCACTTCCGCCACCGGCATGGCGGACGCGCGCGAAGCGGACACCACGAACTGGTAAGGCGTCTTGTACTTGGCGCCTGCATATTGCTGGTCCATGAATTCCGGGCTCGCGAACATGGTGCGCAGTACGGAACGGATATCGCCATTGCTGCTGATCCAGGCCTGCGCCATGCGCTCAACCAGCGCCTGCGGCGGCTGGTCGGCTACGAAGTATTGCGCCAGCTCGCGGCTGATATTGCGGGCGGTGGATGGATGCACGGCCAGAACGTCCAGGGCGTACTCGCCTTCGTTCACGCCGCGTGCGGTGACGGGCTTGCCCAGCCAGGTCTTGGCGCCGTTATCGTGGCGGCGCGGGTCGAACACAAATTGCGCACCGCGCCGAGGGGCATAGGTCCAGCCGGTCAGCATGCGCGCCAGCTCGGTCACATCCTTTTGCGTGTAGCCGCCGTCCACGCCCAGCGTGTGCAACTCCATCAGCTCGCGCGCATAGTTTTCATTTAGCCCGCCGGCCTTGGAGACCCAGTTATCCAGGTAAAACAGCATGGCCGGGTGGTGGGCAGTGGCGCCCAGCATCTGGCGGAAAGAACCGAAAACATAGGGACGGATCGCATCGCGTTCGTAGCTGGCCACCAGCACATGGTCCTGCCCTTTGCCGGCAAAGACGTTGAAGTGGTTGTACCAGAAGTCGACCATCACCTCTTCCAGCTGGCGCGGGCTTTCGATGGCGCGCAGCAGGCGTGCTTCGGCGGCCTCGGACGCCATCTGCTTCACCAGTTCGCGCCGTTCGCCATCCTTCTCCTTGCGCGCTTCCTGGAAGCGGGCCAGCGCATCGCCGGCGCTCAGGTGCAAAGTCTCCAGCTTGTCGAGCCGCTGGCTCAGCGCTACCGGCAGGGGCGCAGGATTCAGCTGCTCCTCTATATAGGCCTGCACGCCGATCTGGCGCACCCTCTCGATGTCGCCCGGGCGCGGCCCGTAAGCGGCCCGGTTCAGCACATGCACGGCAGCTTGCTCGCCCGCCAGCGGCGCGGCCCACAGGGAGGCTTGCGGCAGCGCCAACGCGGCGACCAGCAAGGGGGCAAATGCGTATCGTCGCATGATGTCGTCCCAATACAATGTTTTACGGTCTTTTCTTTATACGCTAGCGCCCGAATCCAAGGCAAAGAATCCTTTGTATCAGGATGTTAATTGTTTGATTTGTATGCTTTAATTCATGTTGCGCAAAATGAAAGGACGGCATGAAGAGATATCAGGTCCCGCTAACCGTGGTGGCCGTGCTGGCGCTCAGCGCCTGCGGCTTGACCGGGCCGGCGACTAAAGTCGCGGCGGACGAGCCGCAGCAGTGGCAGGCGCCTTTGCCGCACAATGGCAGCACCGGCGAACTGGCCAACTGGTGGCAAAGCCAGTCCGACCCGCTGCTGGTCCAGTTAATCGAAGCCGCACAGGCGGCCAGTCCCACCATTGCCGGCGCCCAGGCGCGCCTTGCCGCTGCCAGTGCAGAGCGCACTGCCGCCGGCGCCGCCCTCGCTCCCTCCCTGACCGGCGTCCTGACTTCGACCCGGATGAGCCAGCAATCCGCCAGCGCTCCGATGAATACCACCACCCAGCTGCTGGCCCAGGCCCAGTGGGAGATCGATTTGTTCGGCGGCGGCGGCGCACGCCGCAATGCCGCCATCGCCCGCCACGAAGGCGCACAGGCAGGCTGGCACGAAGCGCGCGTCACCGTGGCTGCGGAAACGGCCAACCAGTATTACAGCCTGCGCGCCTGCGAACAGCTGCTGACGGTGGCGCGCATGGATGCGGCATCGCGCGCGCATACCTCCCGCCTGACCGACATCACGACCAAGGCCGGCTTCCAGTCGCCATCGGCCAACGCCCTGGCCCGCGCCAGCGCCGCCGACGGCAACAACCGCGCCGTGGCCCAGCGCGCGGCATGCGACAGCGAACTGAAAGTGCTGGTCGCACTGACCGCCATTCCCGAACCCGATTTGCGCTCACGCCTGTCCAGCAGCGCTGCCAACGCCGTGCTCTCGCCAGCCGCCGGCATCGCCATCGAATCCGTGCCGGCCCAGGTGCTGGCGCAGCGTCCGGACGTCTTCAACGCCGGCCAGGAAGTCGCCGCGGCCAGCTATGACGTCGCCAGCGCACGCGCCCAGCGCTGGCCGCACCTTGGCCTGAGCGGCTCGGTGGGACGCGGCCGCCTGCATGCGGACGGCCAGGACATCACCGCCAATGTCTGGACCCTTGGCCCGCTGCAAATGACCTTGCCGATCATCGACTGGGGTGTGCGCCGCGCCAATGTGGAGGCATCGCGCGCCCGCTACGACGCTGCCGTGTCGAGTTACAAGGCCAGCGTTCGCCAGGCGGTATCGGAAGTTGAACAGGCCCTGGTGGCCCTGCAAAGCACGCAGGAACGGGCAGCAGATGCGCAGGCCGCGCTGGACGGCTACCGCACCTTTTTCACAGCCACTGAAGAACGCTACAAGAACGGCCTTGCCAGCCTGCTCGAACTCGAAGACGCCCGCCGCACGCGGCTGGCCGCAGAAAACACAGTCGTGAACCTGCAGCGCGAACGCAGCGCCGCCTGGATCGCCCTGTACCGTGCAGCAGGCGGCGGCTGGACCGCGCCCGCCGCGCCTTAAGAACGGAAAGCATTTATGAAACCACTGCACCGCACTCCCTCCGCCATCGCCGCGATCACCGTCGCTACCGCCCTCGCCGCGTTGGCGCAGGCGCCTTACGCCATGGCCGAGGACAAGAAGGCCGCCGCCAAGCCATCGCTCACCGTCAGCACCGTCAAGCCGGAGAAAACCAGCCTGCCGATCCGCCTGACCGCCAACGGCAACGTATCAGCCTGGCAGGAAGCCATCATCAGCAGCGAATCGAACGGCTTGCGCCTGTCGGACGTCAAGGTCAACGTGGGCGACGTCGTCAACAAGGGCGAAGTGCTGGCCGTGTTCGCTCCGGAAACCCCGCTGGCCGAAGTGGCGCAAGCCAAGGCCGCATTGATGGAAGCGGAAGCCGCGGCTGCCGAAGCCAAGGCCAACGCCGACCGCGCGCGCTCGATCGAAAGCACCGGCGCCCTGAGCGCCCAGCAGATCAGCCAGTACACCACGGCCGAAGCCACCGGCCATGCGCGCGCCGCTTCCGCCAAGGCGATGCTGGCTGCGGCAGAACTGCGGCTGCGCTACACAAAGGTGGTGGCGCCGGACGGCGGCGTGATCTCGGCCCGCAATGCCACTGTAGGCGCGGTGGCCGGTCCCGGCACCGAATTGTTCCGCATGATCCGCCAGGGCCGCCTGGAATGGCGTGCCGAAGTCACGGCGGCCGACCTGCGCAACATCAAGATCGGCACCGGCGCCGTGGTAAAAGCAGCCAATGGCAGCGAACTGACAGGCAAGGTGCGCATGGTGGCGCCAACCATCGACCCGCAAACCCGCTCCGCCCTGGTCTACGTCGACCTGCCGCCGAACAATGGCAAGCAGGCGCCGTTCAAGGCAGGCATGTTCGCCACCGGCCAGTTCGAACTGGGGTCATCCGCCGCGCTGACCGTGCCGCAGCAGGCAATCACCGTGCGCGATGGGTTCAGCTATGTATTCCGCCTGAACCAGGACCAACGCGTAAGCCAGATCAAGGTGCAGGTTGGCCGCCGCATCGGCGAACGCATCGAAGTGCTGCAAGGCCTGGCGCCCGACGTGCTGATCGTTGCCGCCGGCGCCGGCTTCCTGAACGACGGTGACCTGGTACGCAATACCGGCGCGCCAACGCAGGCGTCGACGGCTATCAAGCCGGCCCGCTAAGGAGGCGCGATGAATTTCTCAGCCCTCTCGATCAAGCATCCGGTCCCGGCCATCATGCTGTTCATCCTGCTGTCGCTGGCAGGGTGGATGGCATACCGCGCCAACCCGGTGCAGGACTTCCCCGACATCGAACTGCCTATCGTCACTGTCTCCGCCTCCCTGCCCGGCGCTGCGCCGGCCCAGCTGGAAACGGAAGTGGCGCGCAAGATCGAAGATTCGGTCGCCACGCTGCAAGGCGTGAAGAATATCTATGCCAAGGTGCTGGACGGCACCGCCACCATCACCGTTGAATTCATCCTCGAAAAGAACCTTTCCGACGCGGTCAACGAAGTGCGCGACGCCGTCACCCAGGTGCGGGCCGACATGCCCGGCGAGATGCGCGACCCGGTGGTGAGCAAGGTTTCCACCGCGGGCCGCGTGATCCTCACCTTTATCGTCACGCCCAAGGAAGGCACGAAGACCGACGATGCGGACCTGAGCTGGTATGTGGACAATGCCGTCTCCAAGAAGCTGCTGTCGGTGGCCGGCGTGGGCGCCGTCAAACGCGTCGGCGGCGTCAATCGCGAAATACGCGTCGAGCTGGATGACGAACGCATGGCGGCGCTGCGCGTGTCCGCGCTGGACGTGTCGCGCATGCTGCGCCAGGTACAGAAAGAAGCGCCGGGCGGACGCGGTGACATCAGCGGTGCCGAGCAATCTGTGCGCACCATCGCCACCGTGCAAAGCGCCCAGGAACTGTCGCAGATGGACATTCCTCTGGGCGACGGCCGCCATATCCGCCTGGAGCAGGTGGCCACCGTGACGGACACGATTGCGGAGCCGCGCTCCGAAGCCACACAGGACGGCAAAAAAGTCGTTGGCTTTGAAATCTTCCGCACCAAGGGCGCCAGCGAGACTCAGGTTGCCACTGATGCGCGCGCCGCCGTGGAAGAACTGCGCAAGGCCCATCCGACCATCGCCATCACGGAATCGATCGACAATGCCTCGCCGGTCGCAGAAAACTTCTCCGGCTCGATGGAGCTGCTGTACGAAGGCGCCTTCCTGGCCGTGCTGGTGGTGTGGTGGTTCCTGCGCGACTGGCGCGCCACGCTGGTCGCCGCATCGGCCCTGCCCTTATCTGTGCTGCCTGCCTTCCTCGGCATGTACTGGATGGGCTTCACGCTCAACACGGTGACCCTGCTGTCGCTGGCCCTGGTGGTCGGCGTGCTGGTGGACGATGCCATCGTCGAAATCGAAAACATCGAACGCCACCTGCACATGGGGAAAACGCCGATGCAGGCCGCCATGGAAGCGGCCGACGAAATCGGCATGGCGGTGATTGCCACCACCTTCGCGCTGGTGGCCGTGTTCCTGCCGACCGCATTCATGGGCGGCATCCCCGGCAAATTCTTCAAGCAGTTCGGCTGGGCCGCCGTGCTGGCGGTGCTGGCATCGCTGGTGGTGGCGCGTTTGCTGACGCCGATGATGGCGGCCCACCTGCTGAAAGCGACCAGCAAACCGCAGCAACCCGACGGCTGGATCATGCAGCGCTATATGAAGACCATGCGCTGGTGCCTGAGCAACCGCTGGAAGACTGCCATCGGCGCCTCCGTGTTCTTCGTCTGCTCCATCATGCTGGTGTTCTTCCTGCCGACCGGTTTCGTGCCGCCGGCCGACCGCAACCAGACCATGGTGAACCTGGAGCTGCCACCCGGCTCGACACTCGCCGAAACCCGCGCCGTCGCCGAACAAGCCCGCCTGGCGATCATGGAAGTGAAGCCGGTGACCCACGTATTCAGCTCCATCGGCGGCGGCTCGGCAGGCGATGCCTTCGCTCCCGGCGCAGCAGCCGAAGCGCGCCGCGCCGTGCTGACCATCACCACCAAGCATCGCAACGACCGCAAGGAGAAGATGGCGGATATCGATAATATGATCCGCGAAAAGCTATCCGCCCTGCCCGGCGCGCGCTTCACAGTCGGCCCGCCCGATACCGGCGTGAAGATGCAGCTGGTGCTGCGTTCGGAGGATTCCGTGGCGCTGATCGAATCGGCGCGCAAGGTGGAACGCGAGCTGCGCACCCTGCACGGCATCGGCAACGTGACTTCCAGCGCTTCGCTGGTGCGCCCGGAAATCATCGTGCGTCCCGACTTTGCCAAGGCCGCCGACCTGGGCGTGACCGCCAACGCCATCGGCGAAACGGTGCGCGTGGCTACCGCCGGCGACTACGACTTCGAGCTGACCAAGATGAACCTGGCGGAGCGCCAGGTGCCGATCCGCGTCAAGCTGCCCGACAGCGTGCGCGCCGACCTCGATGCCATCGGCCGCCTCACCGTCCCTGGCCGCAACGGCCCTGTCATGCTGGCAAACGTTGCCAGCATCACGATGGAATCCGGACCGGCGCAGATCGACCGCCTGAACCGCAGCCGCAACGTGACACTGGACGTGGAACTGGGCAGCCGTACCTTGGGTGAACTGGACGAGGAAGCACGCCAGCTGCCATCCATGAAGAACCTGCCGCCATCGGTGACCAAGGCCGAACTGGGCGACACCCAGGAGATGCAGAACCTCTTCGTCAGCTTCATGATCGCCATGCTGATCGGCGTGCTGTGCATCTACGGTGTGCTGGTACTGCTGTTCCATGACTTCCTGCAGCCTCTGACCATCCTGGCAGCATTGCCGCTGTCCATCGGTGGCGCCTTTGTCGCCCTGCTGGTAACGCAGAAAGCGCTCTCGATGCCGTCCATGATCGGCCTGATCATGCTGATGGGGATCGTGACCAAGAACTCCATCCTGCTGGTCGATTACGCCATCCTTGCGCGAGCCGAAGGCATGAGCCGCTTCGATGCACTGGTTGACGCCTGCCACAAGCGGAGCCGCCCGATCCTGATGACCACCATCGCCATGGGCGTCGGCATGCTGCCGCTGGCGCTTGGCTTTGGCGCCGATCCAAGCTTCCGTTCGCCGATGGCGACGGCGGTGATCGGCGGCCTGATTACTTCCACCCTGCTGTCGCTGCTTGTGGTGCCCGCGGTCTTCACCATCATCGACGATGGCGAGCACCTGATGAAACGCATCGTGCACAAGCTGCGCAGGACGCATAAGCATGCGCCGGCGCCGGTTACCGAATGAGGAGGCCGTCATGAAAGTACGCATCGTCGAAATCGAACCTGCCCGCGTGGCCTTCTTGCGTCACACCGGCCCTTTTGGCCCTGCAATAGGGGAATTCTGGCGCAATGTCGTCGCGCCGTGGATGCAGGACAACGGCCTGACGGGCCGCGTGACCTATGGCGTGGCAATGGACGATCCCAGCAACACGCCGCCGGAAAAATGCCGCTACGACGCCTGCGTCGAGGTCGGTCACGACGATCCAGCGCCGCCGCCCGCAGCATTGGCGACCATCACCGGCGGACGCTATGCCGTGGCGGACTACTACGGCCCGCCGTCGGGCATTGGCGAAGCGTGGTATGCCTTCTATGCCCAGGCATTGCCGGCGGCGGGACTGAAGGACCGGCCGGGGCCACCCTTTGAACGTTATGCCGCCGACTTCCGCGCCGATCCGCAAACCGGCGAATTTGCCTGTGAACTTTTCATCCCCGTCGACTAGGAAGGCAAACCATGAGCGCCCAGCCAGGCCACGATAATGACCACCTGCGCTTTCACCGCGAACATGAGCACCTGAGTAAGACCTTCGGCGCCGATACCTTCGGCCTGAAGGCAGAAGCCTTTGCGCGCTTCTTCGGCACGCCCCTTTTCCTCGGCGCCCAGACGATCATTGTCGCCGCCTGGATCGGCGCCAATATCTGGGGACTGTCGCATTTCGATCCCTACCCCTTCATCCTGCTGAACCTTGCGTTCAGCTTGCAGGCGGCTTATGCGGCGCCCTTGATCCTGCTGGCGCAGACGCGCCAGGCGGAACGTGACAAGGCCCATAACGATGCCGATGCCCGCCACCGCGAAGCACTGGCGCAACAGGCCGCCCGCCACACCGCGCAGATGATGGAGTTATTGCGCCAGAATACCGAGCTGACGGAAACCACCAAGCAGCTGGTCGAACGCATCGACAGGCTCACGGCGGAAGTACACGGCCACTTGCTGCCGGCGCAGCAGCCTTAGTCGGGCTGCCATCCGCCACCCAGTGCGCGGTACAGGTCCACGCTTGCTCCCAGCCATCGGCTGCGCAACTGCAAGCGCGTGACGTCGGCGTTGAACAAGGTGCGTTGCGCATCGAGCTCCTCCAGGTAGGATGCATAGCCGTTGCGGTAGCGGTTGCGCGCAATTCGCAACGTTTCTGCCGCTGTGGCGCGGCGCGCATCGTTCTTCTCAGCTTGCTCGCGCAGCCGCTGTAAGGCCGACAGGCTGTTCTCAACTTCCACCAATGCATTGCGCACCGTCTGTTCGTAAGCCAGCATCGCCTGGTCGCGCTGCGAAGCGGCGACATCGGTTTGCGCCTGCACGCGACCACCGTCCCATAGCGGCGCCGCGAGACCTGCGCCCACACGCCAAAGATAGGTAGGGTCGTGCAGGAATTTGCTGAAATCCGTGGACTGGATACCGCCTGTTGCAGTCAGGCGGAACGATGGCAGCAACTGCTCGCTGGTCGCCTGCACGCCGGCTCTGGCAGCCGCGACGTTGTGCGCTGCCCGGGCAATATCGGGACGGCGCTGCAGCACGGTCGATGGCAGGCCGACGGGTATCACCGGCGGCGACAACTCGTCGAGCGTCTTTCCGCGCGCAATAGGACCGGGGCTGCCGCCGGCCAGCAGGGACAGCGCATTTTCCTGGTCATTGATCTGGCGCTGAAGCTGCGGCACTTGCTCCGCCGCCGCTTCGTATTCTGCCTGCGCCTGCAGCCATTCCAGCCTCGAGGTGTAGCCGGTTTCAAACTGCTGCTGCGCCAGCCGGCGTGATTGTTCGCGCAAGTCCACGGTGGCGCGCGCCAGCTCCAGCGCAGCATCCAGGCCACGCAGCTGCAGGTAGCCGTTGGCCGCCAGCGCCGCCACCGACAACTGCGCCGCGCCGGCATTCGCACGTTCAGCGGCCAGCGATTGTGCCGCCGCTTCGCTGGCATGGGCCAGGCGTCCCCACAGGTCGACTTCATAAGCGGCCTGGAATTCGCCGGCGAACAGGTTGGTCGTGTAAGGGACGCCGTTGTAGGCCAGCGTGCGCGTACGCACCGGCGTGAGTGTTGCGCCCAGCGTCGGTGCACGGTTCGCCTCCGCTGCCGCCAGCCGCGCGCGGAATTCCGCCACCCGCAGCTGCGCCAGGCGCACGTCGGTGTTGTGCTCCAATACCCGCGCCACCAGATCCGACAGCGCCGGATCGCCATACGCATCCCACCACTTACGCTCCACCGCGCCGGCGGGCATCGCGGACTCGCTGCGCCAGCCCTCAGGCATGACGAGCTGCGATGCGGGCGGAGGCGGGATCCGGGCGGCGCACCCGGCCAGCGTCAGGATCACGGCCACTGCGGGCGCGATGCTGCGCTTCATGGCCGCGCTCCGGCGGACTTTTCATTGAGCACCGCAGAGGTATCGATACTGACGATCACGGACATGCCGGGCCGCAGGCGCGGCGCAAGTTTCTGGCCCGGGTCGATGCGGATCCGGACTGGAATACGCTGTGCAATCTTGACGAAATTCCCTGTGGCGTTATCGGCTGGCAGAACCGCGAATTCGGAGCCGGTGGCGGGGGAGATACGCTCGACCTGCCCGGTCAGCACCGCCCCATCCAGCGCATCGACCTTGAAGCTGGCGCCCTGCCCCACCTGCACCGCATTCATTTGCGTTTCCTTGAGGTTGGCGATCACCCACATATCGTGCGGCACCAGTCCCATAAGCTGCGCGCCTGACGCAACGTAGGCGCCGCGCCGCACGTTCACCTGTCCCAGCTGGCCGTCAGCCGGAGCGACGATGCGGGTGTTGTCGAGGTCCACGCTGGCTGCTTTCAATGCCGCCTCGGCGTTTGCCACTGCCGCTTCCAGCGCACCGCGATTGACCGTGACGGATTGCGCCTGCTGGCGCGCGATATCGACGTTGGCCTTGGCCTGCGCCACCGCCGCCATGGCCTGTGCACGTGCTGCGCGCTGCGCGTCCTGCTCGCGTACCGAGAGCGAACCGTCGCCCACCAATTGCTCGGCCCGCGCAAAGTCAGCCGAAGCGCGCGCAGACTGCGCCTGCGCGTTCGACAGCACCGCTTCTTGCAAGGCGATGCCCGCCTTGGCGCTGTTGCGCGACTGCTCCCAGTTAGCCAATGCCGCCTTCTGAGCGGCCAGTTGGGCCTGCGCCTGTTCGAATCGCTGGCGGTAAATGCGCGAATCCAGTTCCACCAGCAAGTCGCCTTTGTGCACGAACTGGAAGTCCTGCACCTTCACGTCCGCCACGTAGGCCGGCAATTGGGAGCCGACCACCGTCACCTGCCCGCGCACCGTTGCATTTTCGGTCGACACGATCGGGCTAGTAAAAGGCGGTAAGCGCCATGCATACAGCACAACCAGCACACCTATCAGGGCGATCAGGGCGAATCCGATTCCGGACAACCATTGTGCGCGCCGGTCCGGGGCCGGCGGCGCAGGCGGCGCAGGCGGTACGGTCGGCGCAGGCGTACCGCTTGCTGGTGGTGGTGTGCTCATTGGGCCCCCGAATTGGTAAGAGAAACCTGCGCCATGCCGGTTTGCGCGTTCTGCGCGGGCGCTGCCGGGCGGGTCGCAGTGCAGACTTGCCACGCATAGTGCAGCGCCATCCACGCCAGCGTGCCGCAGGCGACGAAGAAAATCATCAGGAAAACATCGTTATAGGCCAGGATATTGGCTTCACGCGTCGCAGCGCCGCTCAGCGACGGCAAGCCTTGCGCCTGCACGCGCGCCGCAACCAGCGGGTCTTGCAGCGTGAGGTGTTCGACCAGTTGGCTGGAATGGAATTTCTCCCGCAGCACCTGGAAAGTGCCAACCAGCGCCGAGCCAAGCAGGCTTCCCAGGTTCTGCGTCATGGAAAACATCAGCGAGAAGCTGATCAGATTGCACGGCTGCGCGATCACCGCGCCGAAGCCCGACACGAATATCGGGCCCAGGAAAAACGTACCGCTGTATGCCAGCAGGAACTGGCTGAAATACATCTGCTCCGGACGGGTCAGGCTGGTCGCCTGCGAATCGATCCACGCGCCCATGGCCATCAACGCCAGGGCGAACATCAGCATCGGCTGTATGCGCTGCGGCGTAATCACCAAGGCGCTGGTCAGGATGCCAAGGGTGGCGCCGGTCAGCGCAACCAGCCAAAGGGTCTGCATCTGGTCGTTGTTCAAGCCGATCGCCTGCAGGAAGCCCACCGCACCACCGGCCTCCGACTGCACGACGCGGATCAGCAGCACTGAAATCGCCAGCCGCACCATGCTGGCCGTGGTCAGCCAACGCGTGTTAAGCAAGGGTTTGCGCCGGTTATGTTCTATCGCCACAGCGGCCGTGAACAGGACGATGAAGGCCACCAGCGCCCAGCCGATCCAGCGCGCTTCGAACCACCACACCGTGCGGCCCAGCGCCAGCACCGCACACAGGAAGGCCACCCCAGGTGCAAACAGCGCGAACGTCAGGAAATCCATTTTTTCGAAAGCCTTCACGCGGTCGCCCGGCGGCAACTTAAGCAATAGCACGCAGGCGAAGGACAGCAGTGCCATGCCAAGCTCGAAGGAATACAGCCCGCGCCATTCGGCGATGGACAGCAGTTCGGAGGAGAAAATGCGCGCGAGCGGCAGCGTCAATTGCGAGAAGCCGACGCCCAGCACGACGCCTTTCAGCCGGTGTTGTGCCGGGAAGGCCTGCAGCACGTAATAAAGGCCAAGCACGGTGAGTGCTGCGCCACTGATGCCGTGGGCCGCGCGCACGGCGATGGCCGATGCCAGTCCATGCACAAACAGGTGCCCTACCGTGACCACGGCATACAGCATGAGGAACAGTTCCGTGAACAGGCGCAGCCCGAACTGCTGGCGGAACTTCACCAGCAACAGGTTCATGGAGACATTGCCCATCACATAAGCGGCAGGCAGCCACTGGATTTCCGCCTGGGTCACGCCAAGCGAGCCTTGAGCGTAGACCAGGTTGACCGTTACCAGTGCATTGCCGAGGCCACCAGTCAGCGCGACCAGCAAGCCGACCAGCAGGAAGGCGATGCGCTTGGGCGCGGAGTGTAAGGGCGTGGAAGGAGAGCCCGGCAAGAGCGGGCGCTCATGAGGAAGCCATTGCTGGGGGGCGTACTCATCCATACGGATAGTGTACACCCGCCAACCCTGGCGGCATCAATGCTTGCGTGCTCCCAGCAGTTTGGAGACAGCGTAGCCAGCCGCCAGCGCGACCAGCAGGGATTTTCCTGGGCTTTGGCGCACGAAGTTGCGGCCGGATTCGGAGAAGCGCTTATAGGCCGCATTCAACTGGTCGCCTTTTGCGCCCACCTGGTCAGTAATGCTGCTGATGTTGTCGGCCACTTTGTCGACGGTGCTGTGTACGCCGGCGCGCAGGTCCTTTGCAGCTTCGCTACGGGTGATGTTGTTGTCCATGATCGGGCTCCTCATCGCTAGGGTTAAGTGGAAGGGTCAAGATACGGCTGCACGCCTGCATCCACCGTGCGCCAGCTAACGATGCGCCGCAGCGATCTCTGGCAAGCTTGGTTTGTGATTCCTATTGATCCTGTTACTGGCGCCAGCACGGTCGCCCCGGCGATCAGCGTTGAACGAAGCGCGCCTACCACTCCCATATCCCCGGCCGCCGCCGCTGCGCCGTCCGTGTCCTCGCTTGGCCTGTTCTTGTCCAACCTGGTGCTGGCACAGCGCAGCTTGCGCGAACTGGCAGCCAGTGGCGGTGATGCGGCGGCGTTCGCGGCAGCGGCGCGGCAAGTGGTGGAGAACATGAATGCCAACGCGCCGGCTTCCCTGGCCGGCGTGCTGGTATCGCAGCAGGCGGCACTACAGCAGGCCGGGATCGACGTCGGCAGCGGCGGCACCCTGTCCGCTGATGAAGGAACGCTGACAACGGCCTTCAACGCCGCGCCTCAGCGCGCCGTGGCGGCGCTTGGACAAACGCTTGGAGAGGTCGCCAATGCAACAGCGGCCATCCAGCCGGAAGAGACGACCCAGGCAGGCGCCTTGGAACCTGGCACTGTCCCCTCCCCTAACCTGGCCGAGCAGACAGTCCAGCAGCGCAACGCCGCCGAACAGCTAAACATCACGCGGCAGGCGGCCAGCCAGGCCTTGGCCGAAAACGCATTGCAGGATACGCAGCAGCAACGCCTTGCGGAAGCGCAGGCCGCCGCCGTGCGGCAACTCGACAGCACGCGGGAACAAGATCTTGCTGCGCAGGCCCTGGCTGACCGCCTCGATGCCGCGCGCCGTGCAGCCCAACAGCAAACCGACGCCAACCAGCTCGGCTTGACGCGCGCCGAACGCGCCGCCGCCGACCGCCTCGACACCGCCCGCCGCCTCGTGGCCGAGCAAGCCGAATCGGCCCAAACTGAAGAGCTGGTCGCCGCCCGGCTCACTCTCGCCCGCCAGCAAGCAGCCGCCGAATCCTCCGCGCCGCCAAGCACCGCCCCGGCAACCGCGGCAGGGCCCGCTCCCGCCGCAACGTCCGTCAACGCACCCGCAACTGCGGCTGCCGCCACCGGCGGCGAAGCCAATGCCAGCGGCGCGAACAATCAGGCAGCTACGACAGCTGCCTCAACGGAAGCACGGGCCTCGCAACAAGCGACAAGCGCCGCACAAACACGACAGACTGCCAGCACCGCTGCGGAAGCCGAAGCCCGCCGCAGCGCCGACGCTGCTGAACTCGCGCGCGCAGCCGCGTCGACCCAGGCACTATCCCTGCAAGACCGCCTCACTGCCCAGCGCCTGGAAGACGCCCGGAATACCACTCGCGACATCGCAGCAGAACAATTAGAAGCAAGGCTGGAAGCGCGCCGCCAAGTACTGAGGGAAGCCCAGACCGCCGCCCAGGCCGCTGCCACCCTGACCCAGAACGCGGCAATCGCCCCACCAGGCGCGCCCCTTAATCCGCCGACCGCCAGCCAGCCACCAACGCCGCCGGGCGCAGTTCCGCCAAGCAACACAGCAATACGCCCGCCTGAGGCAGCGATCAGCGCAGCAGGACCGCAGGTCAGCGGCGCAACGGCTACCGGCATTGCGCCAGGCCCGGCCCCCGGCCCTGCCGCAGGGACGCCTGCTGGGACGCCCGCAAGCGAAGCTTCCAACGCCTCCGCCGCCGCACAAGCAGCCAGCGACGCCGCCGACCGCGCCACCCAGGCTGCAGAGGCGGCCCGCCGCGCCGACGCCCCCGGATCCGCACAAGCCCAGCGCCAACAGGCGACCGATCCCGCCATCGCCGCAGCCGTAGCGGCCTACCGTACCGGCGACATTGCCGCCGCCTCGGGGCGCCCACCAACGCCAGCGCGGGCAACCGAGCCGGTTCCGGCCCCTGTTGCCGTACCAGCGACCACTCCGGTCGCGCCGGTTCAATCACGCCCAGTCACGCGCCCCGCCGAGGCGGCCACGGGTCGGAATACAGGCGCCGGCACACAAGAGCAAACCGCCCCCGGCGCCCAAGCCCAGACAGGCGGCCGCCGCGCACCAGCCGGGCAGGCTCCCGCCAGCGAGCAAGCAGGCGGAACGCCGCCCACGGTCGGCCGCCCCGGCAGCCGCATCGACAATAACGCCTGACCCGCCCCTCATCTCCCGCTATGCAGCTTTAGCAGCGACAACGGCATAATCCACCCGCCATGATGCGCTGCGGCTTGCTGCGCCGCGTGGATTGTGGATAATCACGCAATCGAAAACATCATGGAGACCCTTCGATGAAGCTGAAGCACTCGGTAAGCGCAGTGGCGCTGATGGCAATGGCAGCTGGCGCCTATGCACAGGACGTCGTGGTAAAAATCGGCCATAGCGGCCCGCTGTCCGGCGCACAAGCGTTTTCCGGCAAGGACAACGAAAATGGCGCGCGCCTGGCCGTCGAAGAACTGAACGCAAAGCCGATCACGGTCGGCGGCAAGAAGGTCAAATTCGAACTGATGTCGGAAGACGACCAGGGCGACCCGAAAGCCGGCGTCTCCGCAGCGCAGAAGCTGGCCGATGCCGGCGTCAAATACGTGGTCGGCCCATACAACTCCGGCGTCGCCATCCCAGCCTCCCGCATCTATAACGAAGCCGGCGCCCTGATCGCACCGGTGGCGACCAACCCGAAATTAACGCAACAAGGTTACAAGAACATCTTCCGTATCAACGCCAGCGACACCCAGCTCGGCTCCAAGATGGCGCTCTACGCCGCTAATGAGCTGAAGGTGAAGAACGTCGCCGTGATCGATGACCGCACCGCCTTCGGACAAGGCCTGGCGGAGGAATTCAAGAAACAGGCCCGCGCTTCCGGCCTGCAGGTAGCCGGCCACGAGTACACCACCGACAAGGCGGTCGACTTCACCGCCATCCTGACCAAGCTGAAATCGAAGAACGTGCAGGCAGTGTTCTTCGGCGGCTATGCCCCGCAAGGCGCACCGATGGCGCGCCAGATGAAGCAACTGGGCATCCAGGCCAAGCTGCTGGGCGGCGACACGATCTGCACCGCGGAAATGGGCAAGCTGGGCGGCGATGCCGTCGGCGAAAACGTGCTGTGCGCGCAAGGCGGCGCACTGCTGGAGAAAGCCGCTTCCGGCCCGGCCTTCAAGGCCAAATTCAAGAAGCGCTTCAATGTGGATCCGGACGTTTATGCCTCCGCCTACTACGATGCGGTGCTGATGTACGCGGCGTCGATGCAGAAGGTCAATTCGATCGACCCGGCCAAGGTGGGCGCAGACATTTCCGCCAGCACCTACAAGGGCGTATCGGGTACCTATGCCTTCGACGCCAAGGGCGACATGAAGTCCTCGCCGGTCACCATTTTCAACTTCAAGAACGGCCAGCCGGCCGCCATTTCGAGCTACTAAGGAATTTCCATAATTCCTGCGCGACCGGCCCGTGCGGCCGGTCGCTTCTACGCGCAGCCACCAGTTCTTCGACACTGCCCGGCAAGTACCTGCCGGCGATAGAAAGCAGGCTCCCCTCCTCCAGCTCCCGCTCGACCAGGAAGCGCGGCAAATGGCCCCAGGCCAGGCCCTGCAGGATGATTTCCTTCTTCATCTGCTGGTCGGGCACCAAACACTGCGTTGCGCCCTCGATCATGAAATAACTCTTACCCTCCTGGCGCGCGGTATCGCGGATGATGCATTGCGTGTAGCCGCGCAACTGCTGCGGGCGTATCGCACGCCCAAGCGGGAAATCCAGGAAGCCCGGCGCCACCACAGGCACGAAGGGAATCTTCGCCAAGTCCATCCATTCGATTCGCGGGTCGCTCTTGTCGACACCGTGCACAATGAGGTCGGCATCCCCGTCGTACAGGCGTTCGTTCGGGCCGCTGACCGCCTCGACCTGCACATGCAGGCGCGTCGCCGGATGACTGCGGAAAAATTCGGCCAGCGTGGCCAGTACCTGCCTTTGCGGACACATGTCTCCGATCACCACGCGCAGTTCGTCTTCCTCGCCCATTGCCAGCTGCTGGGCATGCACTTGCAGTCCCGCCAGTTCGCTCAATGATGTTTGCGCCTTGCGGTGGAAGGACTTTCCGGCAGCCGTCAGCGCAATGCGGTAGCCGCTGCGGTCCAGCAATTGCAATCCGAGTTGCTGCTCCAGCCTCGTGACTGCAGCATGCACTGCGGGGTGCGAGCGGTGCAGCAGGTCTGCGGCGGACTGGAAGCCGCCGCTGCGGGCTACGGCATCGAAACATTGCAAGTCATGCAGGGTGAACGCGCTCATTGTCAGGAATCCTTACAGAGATATGCCGATCTTTATAATATATTTTCGCCGGCTGCGCACCTACCATGGGTCCATCAACTCTCATTGAAAGGACCTGAATCATGTTCATTACTACCGGCGACAACGTACGCATCGCTTACCGTTTCGATGGCGCGGAGCACCTCCCTGTCCTCGTCCTGTCGAATTCGATCGCCACGACGTACCATATGTGGGACGGCGAAGTGGAAGCGCTTTCTCAGCATTTCCGCGTGCTGCGCTACGACTATCGAGGCCATGGAGAATCGGGCGTGCCCGAGGGCGCCTATTCTCTCGACCGCCTGGGACGCGACGTACTGGAAATGATGGACGCGCTGGACATCCGGCGTGCACATTTCCTGGGCTTGTCGCTGGGTGGATTTATCGGCCAGTGGCTGGGCGTGCACGCACCGGAACGGATCGACCGCCTGATCCTCTCCAATACCGCCGCCCAGCTCGCCCCGGCAAGCGTGTTCGACGCGCGCATTGCGGCGGTGCGCGCTGCACCGGACATGCGGGAGACCGCCGAGGGCTTCCTGGCGAACTGGTTCCCCAGGGCGATGCTCGATGCCGGCGGGCCCGTCATCGACAAGTTCCGCGCCATGTTGCTCGAAATTGACCGCACGGGCCTGGCGGGACTGTTTGCCGCCGTGCGCGATGCGGACTTGCGGCGCACGATCCGCCTGATCGAAGCGCCAACGCTGATAATCGCCGGGCGGGATGATACGGTCACCTCCGCGCGGCACGGCGCAGACGTCGCCGCCGCCATCCCGGGCGCCCGCCTGCTCACGCTACCGACTGTCCACCTGTCGAACATCGAACGGCGGCAGGAGTATGTCGACGCCGTACTGCATTTCCTGCGCTGATCGCCTCCGGCAGTAGCCCGCCGGTCGGCAAAAAGTGTACGATCCTGCAAGGAGGATTCGCATGGATCAAATGCACTTGATGACGGTGTTCGTTGCGGTGGGCGAACAGGAAAGCTTTGCGGGCGCATCGCGCAGCCTGAACATGTCGCCTGCCGCCATTACGCGCGCCATCACGGCACTGGAAGAAAAGCTTGGCGCGCAACTGCTGCAAAGAACCACACGCAACGTCCGGTTGACCGAAGCCGGACAGCGTTACCTGGATGACTGCCGCAATATCCTCGCCAGCATAGCGGAAGCCAACGACACCGCGGCTGGCGTCAATGCCGCGCCCAAGGGCAATCTGTCCGTTACCGCTTCGGTGCTGTTCGGGAAGAACTTCGTCACACCTTGCATCGTGCAGTTCCTGCAGCAGTATCCGGAGGTCGACGTCTCCGCCTATTTCCTTGACCGCGTGGTCAACCTGATTGAAGAAGGCATGGATGTTGCGGTGCGCCTTGGTCCCTTGCCCGATTCGAGCATGAAGGCACTGCGCGTAGGCCAGATGCGCCGCGTTCTCTGCGCATCGCCTGAATACCTGGCGAAGAACGGAGTTCCCAGGCACCCGGAAGAACTGCTGCAGCATACGATCATCGCCGCCAGCAACATCAGCCCGCGCGTCGAATGGAAGTTCGGCCAGGGGGCAGGTGCCGTTACAATTCGCATGAAACCGCGCTTCACCGCCACCAGCAACGACTCCGCAATCCGTGCCGCGGTGGAGGGACTTGGCATCTGCCGCCTGCTGTCATACCAGATGGCCGACGAACTGGCGTCCGGCAAGCTGAAGGTCATCCTGCCTGAATTCGAAGAGGAGCCGTGGCCGGTGCACATCCTGCACCGCGAGAGCAAGTACGGCTCCTCCAAAGTCCGCAAGTTCATCGACTTGCTGGCGCAGCACCTGCGGACGCACCCGCACCTGAACTAAGTTTGCCGAGGAAGGCGCCGGTAATCGCTGCCGCCTCATCCAGCCTGGTGTCCATCACGAAGTGCCCGCCATCCAGGATGTGCACTTCGGCCGAAGGGTTGTCGCGCTTGAAGGCCTGCGCACCCGGCACGGTGAACGCCAGGTCATGCTTGCCCCACACCACCAGCGTCGGCAACTGGCGCTGCTTCAGCCAGGCCTGCCACTCCGGGTAAGCCGCCAGGTTGTGCTGGTAGTCGAAGATCAGGTCAGCCTGGATGCGCGCCTGGCCTGGCCGATTGAGGTAGGCATATTCGTCCATCCACAAGTCCGGATCGTAGGCATCAATCGCGGGGTCGCTGCCGAGGTGGCGCGCGCGCGTCGCCGCTACCGACTGGTGCACGGCGATGACATCTTTCTCGTGCGCCGCACGGTCCTCCCAGAATGGCTTGCGCTTGGCCCACATCGCCCCCAGTCCCTCCTCGTACACGTTCCCGTTCTGGAAAACCAGCGCCTGCACGGCTTGCGGCCGCGCCAGGGCCATGCGCATGCCAACCGGTGCGCCGTAGTCCTGCATCAGCAGCACGTAGCGCTGCACGCCCACTGCATCTGTGAACTTGTGAAGGACCTTGGCCAGGTTTTCGAAGGTATACGTGAAGTTCGCAGGATCCGGCGCATCGCTGTTACCGAAACCGGGATAGTCCGGCGCAACCAGGTGATAGCGGTCGCCCAGCTTGCGCAGCAGACCATCGTACATACGGGAGGAACTCGGCACGCCATGCAGCAGCAGGACTGTCGGCTTGCTGACATCGCCGGCTTCGCGATAGGCGATATTGACGCCATCCACGGCAACGGTGCGGTAGGCGACCGGCGCAGCGAACGCGGTCCCGGAAATGGCAATGGCGGCTGCGGCTACGAGTGATTTCATGTTGTTCTCCAGTGGGTTGTCGATGGCCCCACTTTATCGGCGCCCCGGTTACGGCGGAACGTCGCGCAGCGAAATGGATTATTTCGCTGCGCGTAGTTCCGGCGCAGGAGGCCGCTTCCTACACTTCATCCCATCCCAACCCAATTCTGAAGGAAGCAAACATGAAAACCTCCCGCATCGCTGCATCCCTGGCCCTCGCCTTTGCCGCTGCCGCAGCTTCCGCCGCGCCGGCGGACGTCAGCTACCATACCGTCAAGGTCGATGGCGTCAACATCTTCTACCGCGAGGCCGGTCCTAAAAACGCGCCCACCGTGTTGCTGCTGCACGGTTTCCCCACCTCGTCCCAAATGTTCCGCAACCTGATTCCGCAGCTGGCCGACCGCTATCATGTCATCGCTCCCGACTACCCTGGCTTCGGCCAAAGCGATGCGCCGGCTGTCGATCAATTCGCCTACAGCTTCGATAACCTCGCAAACGTGGTCGACAAGTTCACCATCGCGGTCGGTGCTTCGAAATATGCCCTGTACGTGCAGGATTACGGCGCGCCGATCGGTTTCCGCCTGGCGGCCGCGCATCCCGAGCATGTTTCAGCTATCGTGGTTCAGAACGGCAACGCCTACAACGAAGGCATCGACAACGAATTCTGGGCACCGTTCAAGGCCTATTGGGCAGATAATACCGAGGCGAATGCCGGCAGGCTGAAACCGTTCTTCGAACTCGGCGCGACCAAATGGCAATACACGCACGGCGCACGCGACGCCAGCAGGATCAGCCCCGATGCGTGGACCCTGGACCAGGCCTATATGGACCGCCCAGGCAACAAGGATATCCAGCTCGAGCTGTTCTACAGCTACGGCAGCAATCCGGCCCGCTATCCGGAGTGGCAAGCCTACTTCCGCAAGCACCAGCCACCGATGCTGATCACCTGGGGCAGGAACGACAAGATCTTTCCCGCCGCCGGCGCCGCGCCCTACCTGCGCGACCTGCCGAAGGCCGAACTGCACCTGCTCGACACCGGCCACTTCGCGCTCGAAGAAGACGGCGGGCAAATAGGCAAGCTGATGCTCACTTTCCTTGGGCGTAACTTGAAATAACGCCGCGCCGCGCGCGTTTGAGCCACATCAAACGCGCGCCTTGGCGATTGGTGAAAATGGTAGGCTCCTTTCAAGGAGCTGCCATGGAAGCCAGTCCCCTGCCCGAGCTCGCATATGAGCAACGCACTACGCAACTGGAGAAAACGGTGAATGACCTCTCCTGCGACCTGAAGACCCTCCGATCCCACATTGACGGCCGTTTCATTGAGCAACGCGCACATTTTGACGCACAACTGTTCGCAGCAATGGAGAAGCTCAATGCCCGTATGGACTCGCAAACCTATATGATCATCGGCATGCTGGTAGCGGTTTTCCTGGCACTCGTCGCACTGGTCGCGAGCGACTAACGAAAAAAACCCGCCAGATCGATGATCTGACGGGTTTTTATACGTCCTGGTGCCGGAGATAGGAATCGAACCTACGACCTTCTCATTACGGATGCGTAGTAGGAACAATTCCACGGTGCTTCAGAGTGTTGCAGAACCCACAGAACACCCTTTATATTCAATGAATTAACGTAAAACCCTTGTCCAAGTTGTATTGAATGAAATTGCCCGATGTACTGCCCGCCGGGCTACACAGCGTGTGCGTTTGCTTGCTGAATTGACCCACTCCATTTGACCCGCCTTCCATTGCCTGGCAAACGCGGCCACTCGGTCATATGATCCCCCGTAGCCCAGCTCTTTGAGCTCCAGGTGCAGTTGCTTCAGA